>JAESGR010000003.1_pt1 | contig 1923178 bp, 1829 predicted proteins | sample 9269771 | NCBI WGS metagenome assembly JAESGR01 (sample SAMN15739572, study PRJNA653492) | algae metagenome | isolation source: Chroococcus sp. CMT-3BRIN-NPC107 and co-occurring heterotrophs from well... | place: USA: Clark Mountains Wilderness, California | collected 2010-04-18
GCCAGCTCCGCATCCACCGCGACCCCATCTCCGGCCATGGCACACCCTCGCGCCACAACCACCAGGTGTCAGCGATCTCAACGGGACAAGCACGTACGCGATCTGACGGGACTCAACAACCCGCCGCCGCCCGACGGGCGTCTGACACCTCGTCCGGGACAGGGTCAGCGCGGGCGGCGGCGGTCGCGCGAGCGCCAGCAGGCGGTGTGCCAGTGCCGGCGCTGCTCCAGGCCCTCGCCCACCAGGGTCTCCGCGGGCCAGGCGACGACGTGCGGGGTGCCGGCCGCGACCTCCTGCTGGCAGCCGGGGCACCGGTAGGCGCGGCCGGACGCAGCGCCGCTGACCTGCCGCACGACCCAGTCGCCGTCGGGGTGCTCCTCGTACCGCTGCATGCCGGCGAGCGCACGGCCGGCGTCAACGGCCTCCGGCTCCGGGCGCGCGGGCTCGCGGCCACGGCGGCGCGGTCGGTTGGAGCGGGGCACGCCCCCAGTCTGCCGCCCGGCGGCTACCGGGCCGCGGGCATCCCGCTCGAGGCGACCCTGGCCGCGACCAGGTCGGCGACGCGCTGCGCCTCCTCCAGCGACACCTCCGCACCACGGGGGTCGTTCACCTCGACGCCGACCAGGACGTCGGACACCCGCACGACGGCGCGGTGCACCGCGGCCCCGAACACGTCGCCGCCCCGGACGACCACGCGGTCGGGGCCCTGCCACGGGCTGTCCAGCGCCGTGGCGTCGCCGTCGACCCACCGGCACCGGCCGGTGTCGTCGACGACCTCGCTGAAGGCCTTCTCGCCGGCGCCCGGCTCGAACACCGTGACGTTGACGAAGACGCTGCCGCCCGCCTGCAGCGCCGGGTCGAACCAGCCGAGGGTGCGACCGCCGGAGGGCACGAGCCCCGGCAGGCCCTGGTTGCACATCTGCCCCTGCACGACCGGGATGTCGGCGTACTGGCCGAGGTCCTGCTGCAGCCGCAGCGGGTCGCCGCCGACCTCGGCGACGGTGAGCACCACGTCGTCCGGGACCAGCTCGTACGGCAGCGAGGTCGTGACCGACGCGGGCGGGGGCACCGTGGTGGCCGCGGTGGTGGACGGCACCGGGGGTGCGGACGACGCGGAGGTCGGCGCGGAAGTCGGCGCCGAGGTCGGCGGGGTCGTGGGCGCGGCGGTGACGGCCGGAGGCCGCTGGGCCACCTGCCCGAGGTCGCGCTCGGGGGTGAGCAGCCAGGTGGCGCCCCCGCCGACGACCACGGCCGCGGCGGCGGCCACCGCGCCGGTCAGCTGCCGGCGGCGCCGGCGGCGGTGCACCACCAGCCCGTCGACGCGGGCCCGGACGCTGCCGAGGTCGAGGTCCTGGTCGGCGGCGCGGACGAGGGCGGCGCCGAGGCCGGGCAGCTCGGGCCCGGGGTCGCGGGAGCGCAGGTCGGTGGTCATCGCAGGGCCCCCTTCGGGGAGCGGTCGGAGGTGTCGGGGAGGGGCGCGTCGCCGAGGCCGGTCTGCCCGCGCAGGGCGGCGACGCCGCGGTGCACCAGGACGCGGTAGGCGCCGGTGCTGCAGCCGAGCGCGTCGGCGGCGCGCGCGTCCGGCAGGTCCTCGTAGAAGCGCAGCACCACCGCGGCACGCTGGCGCGGGGGCAGGGTCGCCACCGCCGCCCAGAGCACCTCGGCGTCGACCACGTGGCCCGCAGGGTCGGGCTGGGCGGGTCCGCGGCCGTCGCTCACGACGACGTCGTGGTCGACCAGCTCCTTGGACGAACGCTTGCGGCAGCGCGAGATCCAGGTGTTGACGAGCATCCGGCGGACGTAGGCGTCGACGTCGTCGGCCCTGCCGACCCGCCGCCACTTGAGCACGACGGTGGCGAGCACGTCCTGGACGAGGTCCTCGGCGTCGTGGCGGCGCCCGGTGAGCAGCAGGGCGACCCGCAGCAGGTGGGCCATGCGCGTCTCGAGGAACTCCTCGACGTCCATGCCACCTCCTCGCCCCGTCGCGCGCGCCGGCCCGGCCGCCCGGCGGGTGCCCGGTCGGGCACCCACTGGCAGGACGCCGCGCGCGGCGCCGACGTTACGCGTACTGCCGGAATCCCCGTCCGGTCTTGCGGCCGAGGTACCCCGCGGTGACGAGGTGCTCGAGCAGCGGCGCCGGGGCGTAGCCCCGCTCGCGGAACTCGAGGTACAGCTCGCGCTCGATCGCGAGCGACACGTCGAGGCCGACGACGTCGAGCAGCTCGAACGGACCCATGGGGTACCCGCAGCCGGTCTTCATCGCGGTGTCGATGTCGTCGGCGGTCGCGTAGTGCGCCTCGAGCATCTTCACGGCGTCGTTGAGGTACGGGAACAGCAGCGCGTTGACGATGAAACCCGCTCTGTCGGTGCAGGTCACCGGGTGCTTGCCCAGCCGGCGGCACAGGTCGACGGCGGTCGCCACGACGTCGTCCGCGGTCGAGACGGTGCTGACCACCTCGACCAGCCTCATCACCGGGGCCGGGTTGAAGAAGTGCAGACCGACGACGTCCGCGGGGCGCGTGGTGGCCGCCGCGCACTCCACGACCGGCAGCGACGACGTGGTCGTCGCGAGCACCGCACCCGGACGGCAGACCCGGTCGAGCTCGGCGAACAGCGCGCGCTTGACGGCGAGGTCCTCGACCACCGCCTCGACCACGAGGTCGACCTGCGCGAGGTCGTCCAGCGAGGTGCTCGTGCGCACCCGGGCGAGCGCGGCGTCGGCGTCGGCCCGCTCCAGCCGGCCCCGGCCGACCGCCTTGTCGAGGCTGCGCCCGAGGCCCGCGAGCACCGCGTCGGCCTTCTCGGCGCTGCGCGCCACGACGACGACGTCGTGGCCGCCCTTGGCGAGCACCTCGACGATCCCGGTGGCCATCGTCCCCGAGCCGACGACCCCGACCGACGAGACCGGCCGCAGGTCGACGTGCGCCGCCGGGTCGGCCGACGGCGTGGCGGCGTCCGGGACGATCTGGGACGAGCCCGGCTCGGCGTAGGTGTAGAAGCCGCGGCCGCTCTTGCGGCCCTTCAGCCCCGCCGTGACCATCTGCTTGAGCACCGGGGTCGGCGCGTGCAGCCGGTCGCGGCCCTGCTTGTACATCGTGTCGAGCACCTCGTAGGCGGTGTCGAGCCCGATCAGGTCCATCAGCGCGAGCGGGCCCATCGGCAGGCCGCAGCCCAGCGTCATCGCGGCGTCGATGTCCTCGCGGGTCGCGTAGCGGGACTCGTACATCGACACGGCGTGGTTGAGGTAGCCGAACAGCAGCGCGTTGGCGATGAAACCGGCCTTGTCGCCGACCACCACCGGCTCCTTGCCCAGCCGGCGCACCAGCCCGGTCACGTCCTCGACGACGTCGTCCTCGGTGACCACCGTGCGCACGACCTCGACGAACCGCAGCACCGGCGCGGGGTTGAAGAAGTGCAGCCCGACGACGCGGCGCGGGTTGCCGGTGGCGACGCTGATCTCGGTGACCGACAGCGAGGAGGTGTTCGTCGCCAGCACGGCCTCGGGCCTGACCACCAGGTCGAGCGCGGCGAAGACCTCGCGCTTGAGGTCGAGGCGCTCCGGCACCGCCTCGACGACCAGGTCGCACGCCGCGAGGTCGGACAGCTCGGCGGTGAACCGGATCCGGTCGACCAGCGCCTGCTGGTCGTCCTCGGTGAGCTTGCCGCGCGCCACTGCGCGTCCGGTCGAGAACTGCACGTGCGCGCGGCCGCGGTCCAGCCCGGCCCGGTCACGCTCGTAGGCCAGGACGGCCAGGCCGTTGCGGGCGAACACCTCCACGATCCCGGCGCCCATCGTGCCCAGACCCACCACACCCACGGTGGCGAACTCGCGTGCCATCCACTCGCTCCTCGTCGTCGGTCCGCGCGGCCCTCGTGGTCCCCGGCGCGGCCCCGGCATCCTCGCAGAGGGCGGCGCCCGTCCCGCCCCGGCGTCACGCAGGTCACACCGGCTGCGCGGCGACCCGGTGTGGCGGCGCGAACCACCGCGACCACTAGCCTGACCCGGTGCGCCTGGTCATCGCCCGTTGCTCGGTCGACTACGAGGGACGGCTCACCGCCCACCTGCCGCTGGCGACCCGGTTGCTCCTGGTCAAGGCCGACGGCAGCGTGCTCGTGCACTCCGACGGCGGGTCGTACAAGCCGTTGAACTGGATGAGCCCGCCGTGCTCGATGGCCGAGACCGTCCCGGACGAGGCGGACGCGGCGACCGGCGTGGTCGCGCTGTGGACCGTCCAGCACGCCAAGTCCGACGACCGGCTGGTGGTGCGCCTGCACGAGGTGCTGCACGACAGCGCGCACGAGCTGGGGGTCGACCCCGGCCTGGTCAAGGACGGCGTCGAGGCGCACCTGCAGAAGCTGATGGCCGAGCAGATCGAGGTGCTCGGGGCCGGCCACACCCTGGTGCGCCGCGAGTACCCCACGGCCATCGGGCCCGTCGACATCCTGGCCAAGGACCCCGGCGGCGCGACCGTCGCGATCGAGATCAAGCGCCGCGGCGACATCGACGGCGTCGAGCAGCTCACCCGCTACCTCGAGCTGCTCAACCGCGACCCGCTGCTGTCCCCGGTGCGCGGCGTGTTCGCCGCCCAGGAGATCAAGCCGCAGGCGCGCGTGCTCGCCGCCGACCGCGGCATCGCCTGCCTCACCCTCGACTACGACGCCATGCGCGGCGTCGACGACTCCTCCACCCGCCTGTTCTGACTGCGAGACTGGCCCCGTGCAGCGCGTCATCGTGGTCGGGGCCGGCGTCATCGGGCTGTCGTGCGCCGTCCGGCTGGCCGAGGCCGGGTTCGACGCGCACGTGCTGGCCCGCGACCTGCCGCTGGAGACCACCTCCGCCGTCGCCGGCGGGCTGTGGCTGCCCTACCTCGCGCAGCCGGCCGAGCTGGTCGACCGCTGGGGCGCCACCACGCTCACCGAGCTGACCAAGCTCTCGGAGGACGAGGCCAGCGGCGTCCGGATGACGACCGGCACGCTGCTGCACGCGGCCGCGGTGCCGCCGCGACCCACCTGGGCCTCGGCCGGCGAGCCCGCGCTCCAGCAGGTGCACGACCCCCGTCCCGGGTACCGCTCGGGCTGGCGGCTCACCGTCCCCCTGGTCGACACCACCCGCTACCTGCCGTGGCTGGCGCGCCGGCTCGCCGACGCCGGCGGCACGGTGACCCGGATGCCGCTCGGCGCCCTGCCGCAGCGCGGCGTCGTCGTCAACGCCACGGGGGTCAGCGCCCGCGCGGTCGCCGGCGACGCCACCGTCCGCCCGGTGCGCGGCCAGGTGGTCGTGCTCGAGAACCCCGGCCTCACCGAGTGGTGGTGCGACGAGGACGAGGCCGACGGCCCGCTGTACGCGCTGCCGCGAGGCGACCACGTCGTCGTGGGCGGCACGGCGGACGACGGGAGCTGGGACACCACGCCCGATCCCGCTGTGGCCGAACGGATCCTGCAGCGCGCGACCGCCGTCGACCCGCGGCTGCGCGGCGCGGTCGTGCGCGCGCACCGCGTCGGGCTGCGCCCGGCCCGCCCGCGCGTGCGGCTCGAGACCGTGGTCGAGCCGGAGGTCGGGCGCGCGGTCGTGCACTGCTACGGCCACGGCGGCGCGGGCGTCACCCTGTCGTGGGGCTGCGCGGACGACGTGCTGGCCGAGGTCTCAGCGCTGGTCTGACGGCACGCCCGGCCAGCTGCGCAGCACCCACCCGTCGGCGTCGCCCTCGACCTCCGCCACCCCGCAGTTCGGCACGTGGCTGCCTGCCAGGTCGCCGGGGGCGCCCCGGAACAGCTGCGCCGCCGCGACCGTCATCACCCCGCCGTGGGTCACCAGCACGACGGTCTCGCCCCGGTGCAGGTCGCGCAGGTCGTCGAGCACCGTCGACAGCCGGGCCAGCACCTCGTGGCCGGTCTCGGCGTCCGGGCAGCCGCGGCCGAGATCGCCTGCGAGCCAGGCGAGGTAGACCTCGTGCACCCGCTCCGGGCCGTCCGGGTCGGTGCACAGCGAGCCGACCGAGAACTCGTGGGCGCCCTCGACGACGTGCACGGGCAGCCCCAGGACGTCGGCGACGACGTCGGCGGTGCCGCGCGCCCGCGCCAGCGACGAGGAGTACACGGCGGCGACCCGGCGCTCGCGCAGCGACTCCCCCAGCCCGCGCGCCTGCTCCACCCCCCGCGGGGTGAGCGGCCGGTCCTCGTCGCTCACGCGACCGGGCCCGTCCGGCACCGCCTCGCCGTGCCGCACCAGCAGCACCGTCACCGCGCACTGGAGGTCGCTCATGGCCAGATCGTCGCAGGCGGGTCAGGCGAGCAGCACCTCGACACCGGCCTCGCGCAGCGGGGCCACGTAGGAGTCCGGGGCGTCGCGGTCGGTGACGAGCACGTCGATGGCGTCCGAGCCGCAGATCCGCGCGAAGGCGCGACGGCCCAGCTTCGGCGACGCGGCCACGACGACCACGCGCTTGCTGCGCCGCACCATCTCGGCGTTGATGCCGGCCTCGCCCTCGTGCTGCGCCGACGCGCCGTCGTCGAGGGAGAACCCGTCGACGCCGAGCACCATCGTGTCGATCCACAGCTGCTCGAGCACCAGCGCCGCCAGCGGGCCGGTGAGCTCGTAGGACTGCTGCCGCGCCACCCCTCCGAGGCTCACCGTGCGCACGTGGGGGCGCAGCACCATCTCGGTGGCGATGTTGAGGGCGTTGGTGACCACCGTGATCGCCGGGCGGCTCGGCGCCGCCGCGAGGTCGGCGCGCGAGGCCAGCCGGCGGGCGACCGCCGAGGTGGTGGTGCCGCCGTTGAAGGCGACCACGCTGCCCTCCTCGAGCAGGTCGCAGGCGAGCAGGGCGATCCGCTCCTTGGCGCCGCCGTCGCCCGCGCCGCGGTACCGGGCCGGCAGGTCGTACGCCACGGCCGTCGCGACGATCCCGCCGTGGGTGCGCGTCACCAGCTGCTGGTCGGCCAGGGCGAGGAAGTCGCGCCGGATCGTCGCGCCGGAGACCCCGAGCCGCTCGACGGCCTCGGTCACCGAGAGCCGGCCGGTCTGGGCCACGGCGTCGAGCAGCGCCTGCCAGCGCCGGGACCGGTCGAGCGGCTGGTCGGGCGGCACACCGTCCTCGGGCCGGTCGTCGGCGGTGGCCGTGGTGGTCATGGCGGCGATCCTCCCAGAGCGTCGGACGAGGTGCGGGCCGGATGCGGCGGTCCCTCCGCCCTGGTCGGGGCTACTTCAGCGTGCCGCTCGTCAGGCCGGACTGGATCTGGCGGTAGAACACGACGTAGACGACCACGACCGGCAGCATCGCGATGGCGAGGGCGGCGAACATGGCGCCCCAGTCGTTCTCGTACCGCTGGCTCGCCAGCAGCGTCGCGATGCCCTGGGCGAGAACGGGTTTCTGCGACGACAGGAACGACGGCAGGACGAACTGGTTGAACTGCCCCAGGACGTTGAACACGCCGATGCTCAGCAGCCCCGGCTTGGCCATTGGCAGCATCACGCGGAAGAAGGTGGAGGTGTGCGAGCAGCCGTCGAGCACCGCGGCCTCGGCGATCGAGCGGGGCAGGCTGCGGAAGAACGCGTGCATGAAGAACACCGTGAACGGCAGCGAGTACGCCGTGTAGACCAGGATCAGCCCGTGGTAGGTCGAGAGCATGCCGAGGTTCTGGACGACGTAGAACAGCGGCACGATCGCCAGGAAGACCGGGAACATCATCCCGGCGGCGAACAGGTAGTAGATGACGCGGTTCCCCGGGAACTCGTAGCGCGCCAGCACGTACGCCACCATCGAGCCGAGCAGCATCGTCAGCAGCACGCCGCCGGTCACCACCACGACGCTGTTGAGCAGGTACTCCCCGACGCCCTTGTCCCAGGCGTTCGCGAAGTTGCCCCAGCGCGGGGTCTCCGGCAGCCCCCACGGGTCGCCGAAGATCTCTCGCGTCGTCTTGGTGGAGGCGACCAGCGCCCACGCGAACGGCACCACGACGGTGATCGTCCAGAGCGCGAGCACCACGTGGGAGGCGGCGTTCGCACCACCTCCGCTGCGACCCGGCGGCCGCTCCGGCGCGCGCACGGGCCTGGTGGTCGCGTCCGCCCCGGTCGGGGGTGTCGTCGTCACGGCCATCTGCTGCCCACCTCCCTCAGTACTCGATCTGCTCGCGCCGGGTGGCGCGCAGCATCACCGCGGCGATGACGAGGGTGACGACGAACAGCACCACCCCCATGGCGGACGCGTAGCCGGCCTGCCCGAACTGGAAGCCGTTGCTGGCGATCTGCAGGGCGATGACCTGGGTCGAGTTGTCCGGCCCGCCGGGACCCGCCGTCATCACCGCCACGAGGGCGTAGGCGTCCAGCGCGAGGATGGCGAGGTACACCCACGAGGTCTGGATCGTGTCCCACAGCAGCGGGATCGTGATCCGGGTGAAGGTGGCGACCCGGCCGGCGCCGTCGATCAGCGCAGCCTCGAAGACGTCACGCGGGATCGAGGTCATCGCGGCGTTGAACAGCACCAGGTAGAAACCGACGCTGCCCCAGACCATCACCCAGATCACGCACCACAGCGCGATGTCGGGGTTGGCCAGGAACCGCGACGGCTCGAGCCCGACCACGCCCAGCACCGAGTTGAGGAACCCGTCCGAGGTCGGCGACATGATCACCGACCAGATCACCGCGATCACCGGCACCGACAGCACCTGCGGCATGAAGAACACGAGCTTGTAGAAGTCCGAGCCCCGCACGCCGCGGACGCCGGCCGCGCCCGCGCGCCCGCCCACGTTGAGCAGGAACGCGTACAGCAGCGCCAGCACGATCGTGGCGACGGGCACGACGACGAGCAGCAGGACGTTGTTGCGGATCGCCCGCAGGAACACCGAGTCGTCGGCCAGCCGCTCGAAGTTCTGCAGCCCGACGAACTCGAACTCCGGCGAGACGCCGGTCCAGTTCGTCAGCGAGTAGTAGAAGGCCTGCACGAAGGGCGAGACGACGAAGACGCCGTACAGCACCAGCGGGACGACGAGGAAGCCGACCACGAAGCGGTACTTCCCGTGCTGCATCGCCTCGGCCTCCTCGTCGTCGTCCCGCCGGGTCCTTGCGGTGCGCGCCGTCCCGGCGGACGGCGCCCGGGTCAGCTGCGGGTGCGCTTCTTCGTGGTGGGGTCGGCGGCGGCCTCGTCGGCCGCCTTCTGGGCGGCGTCGCAGAACCCGGCGGCGTCGGTGCGGCCCGCCGCCAGCTCGGCCACGGCCGACTGGATCTTGGGGTCCATCGGCGTGTACCAGACGTCGTAGTAGTAGTTCCAGTTGTCGTCGCCGCCGGACTTCACCAGCGCGTCGACCGACGACGCGGCCGGCGTGAGGTCGAGGCCCTCGACGGCGTCGCGCACGACGGTCGGCGCCGCCGTGAGCTCGGTGAACTTCGCCGCGCCCTCCTTGGACAGCATCAGCCGCAGGAACTCCATGCCGCCGGGCACGTTCTTGGCCTTGGACGGGACGATGAACGCCTCGGCCGCGCTGATCCGGGTGCAGCCGTAGGGCAGCTTCGCGCCGTCGAGCAGCGGGGTCGGCGCCACGGTGGTGACGAAACCCTGGGGGGCGACGCCCTTCTGCTCGTTCTCCAGCCACGAGCCGCAGGGGATGAAGGCCGCCTTGCCCTCGTTCCAGGCGGTCTGGGACTGGATGTGGTCCAGGCCCTCGGTCCCGTCGAGCATGTAGCCCTTGGCCTTGACCTCCGAGAGCGCCTCGGCCGCAGCCATCATCGACTCGCTCTTCCACGCGTCGGGCTCGAGCGAGTCGATCGCGAACGCGACCTCCTGGCCGCCGTGCTTGACCGCGAGGTCCATGAGGAACTGCTGGATGTAGTACGGGTACTTGCCCTGGTGCGCCATCGGCGCGATGCCGGCGCCCTTGATCTCCTCGCACAGCGCCATGAAGTCGGTCCAGGTCTCGGGGAGCTCCCAGCCCTTGCTGTCGAACAGCGCCTTGTCGTACCACATGCCGTAGCACTCGAGCGCGTAGTTGAGCACGAGCGGCTTGTCGTCGTAGGTGCCGGCCTCGATCGCGACGGGCAGGATCGCGTCGCGCACCGTGCCGCCGTCGACCGACTCCGCGTCGAACAGCGGCGACAGGTCGGCGAGCTGGCCGGTGTCGGCCAGCGTCGAGATCGGCAGCTTCTCGGCACCGGAGTTGTCGATGACGTCCGGCGGGTTGCCCCCGTTGAACCGCGGCTGCAGCTGCTGGCGGATGTCGGTGATGCCCTGGTGGCTGATCTCCGCGTCGGCGAACTGCTTCTTGTACAGCTCCTCGTGGAACTTGGCGTAGTCGTCGCCGTAGCCGCCCTTGAAGATGACGACGTCGAGCGGCGCGTCGGAGGCGACGCCGAACGGGTTGTCGGCACTGACCTCGCCCTCGCCGGTGGCGCTCGAGCCGCTCCCGCCGCCGCCGCTGGCGCAGGAGGACAGGGCGCCGGCGCCGCCGGCCGCCAGCACCGAGGCGAGCAGGGCGCGCTGCATGAACACGCGGCGGGAGTGCTCGTTGGGGAGAGGCATGGTGGGCTCCTTCGGGTCTGACCTGCGGACGGGTCCTGCTGTGCTCGTGCTCGGCTGGTGCTGCGCGGGCGGTCCCGCCCGGGCGGTCGTGGTCAGGCGGTCGTGGTCAGGCGGTGCGGCGCAGCCGCCCGGCGTACCGGGCCTCGAGCTCGCGGTTGTGCGCGTCGCCCTCGGGGACGTTGGCGGACAGGTAGACCGGCGGGGCGACGCCGGCCTCGAGCAGCAGGCGCACCACCTCCGCGGTGACCAGCTGCGCGAGCAGCGCGCCGGTGATGGACGAGACGGCGCACACCGCACCGCCACCCGGCAGCGGCAGCACCGCGTCGCCGTAGGGCGCGCCGTTGTCGAGCACGACGTCGGCGACGTCGCGCAGCCGCAGCCCGGACGGGTGCCGGGACGGCACCCGCGCGGTTTGGGTCAGCGAGGTGACGGCGACGACGGGGTGCCCCTTCTCCTGCGCCAGCCGACCCATCTCGACCGTCGAGCCGTTGACGCCGGAGTTGGAGGCGATGACGAACACGTCGTGCGGGGACGGCGCGGCGAGCTCGTAGAGGCGGGCCGACATCGCCGGGTCGCGCTCGATGGTGCCGTCGGCGAGCACCCAGGGGTCGGCGCCGCCGTGGATGACCACGTCGCGCAGGGCGATCCGGTTCGTCGGCACCAGGCCGCCCGCCCGTCCGGCGACCTCCATCGCGAGCGCCTCGGAGTGGCCGGTGCCGAAGGCCTGGACCAGCCCGCCGGCGCGCACGCCGTCGGCGAGCAGGCGGGCAGCCTCCTGCACGGCGTGCTCGTTGCGCACGACGACGTCGTCGAGCAGGGGCCGCAGGGCGGCGAGGTAGGAGCCGGCGCCGACCGTCCCGGTGTCCACGGACGTGGTCTCCCTCCCGGCCCGCCGGCCTGCCGTCCCGGGGCGGAACGTGCTCCCCGGAAGCTGTCTCGGCCCCTCGTCGGGCCTGTCGAGCGCCGACCGTAGCGTGATTGAATGCGTGCGTCCAGGGTCCGGATCGCTCACAACGGAGCGTGGAACGTGATCGAAACGGTCGCACCTCGCGGTCCCGTCCTGGGCGCCGACCTCGGCGGCACCAGCACCCGGGTGCTGGTCGCGGACGCCGACGGGACACCGCTCGGGCGGGGCCGCGGCGGCCCGGGGAACCCCGTGTCGTCCCCGGCGCTGGCCGCCTCGTCGCTCTCCACCGCCCTGGCGCAGGCGCTCGACGGGCTGGACCCCACGACCGCCGTGCGGGCCGTGCTCGGCGTGGCCGGCGGCTCGGCCCTGGCGCGCGGCCCGCGCCGCGAGGAGTTCGGTGCGGTGCTCGCCGCCGCCGGGCTGCGGGTGCGTCCGGAGTACGTGGGGGACGTCGAGGTGGCGTTCGCCGCCGGCACCGCCTCGCCCGACGGCGCGGTGCTCGTGGCGGGGACGGGCGCGAGCGCCGGCCAGGTGCGCGGCGGTCGCGTGGTGCGGACGGCGGCGGGGCACGGGTGGCTGCTCGGCGACGACGGGTCGGGGTACTGGCTCGGGCGGGAGGCGGTGCGCGTGGCGCTGGACGCGCTCGACGCCGGGTGGGTCCCCGACGGCCTGCCACGGACGGTCCTCGCCCACCTCGCCCACCTCGACGACCCCTCCGGCGGGCCGCGGGACGCGCCGGCCGGCGCGCCCTGGGGCCGGGTCGACGAGGCGACCCGCCGCAGCTGGAAGGCGCTGGTGGTGCGCGCGGTGTCGTCGCGCCCGCCGGTGCGGCTCGCCGACCTGGCCCGCCTCGTCACCGACGCCGCAGCCTCGGCCGACCCGCACGCCCTGCCGCTGGTCGAGCGCGCCGGCGCCGCCCTCGTGGCGCCCCTGCGCCCGTTGCTCGACCCGGGCGGGCCGCTCGTGCTCGCCGGCGGCCTCGTCCCGCCCGGCTCGGTGGTCACCGCGGCGGTGGTCCGCGCGCTGGCCGGGCAGGCTGCGGACCCGCCGCGGGTCGTCCACGCCGGCCCGGGCGAGGCGGGCGCGGCCTGGCTCGCGCTCGGCCCCCCGGCCGGGCCCGCCGAGCACCTCGCCGTCGTGCGCGCCCGGCTCGGCGTCCCGGGCTGAGCGCCGTTCGGCGCGCATCCACTGAGCGATCGTGCGCACTTGACCGCACGATTGACAGCAATCACGCACCCCGGCGATGCTGGCGCCGGCCGTCCGCACCCGACCAGCAGCCGGGAGGCAGCACCCATGACCACCAGCCACGCCCCCGCACCGGGCGCGACCGGTCGCACGACGCACCTCGAGCAGGAGGTGCGCAGCCAGCCCGCGCTCTGGCGCGCCGTGGCCGGCCGCCTGCCGGGTCTGGCCCCGGCGCTGCCCGCACCCGGCGAGCGGGTCGCCGTGGTCGGCTGCGGCACCTCGCTGTTCGTCGCGCAGGCCTACGCCGCGCTGCGCGAGCAGGCCGGGCTCGGCCTCACCGACGCCTGGCCCGCGAGCGAGCACCGGCTCGGCCGCGGCTACGACCGCGTCCTGGCCATCACCAGGTCCGGCACGACGACCGAGGTGCTCGAGCTGCTCGACGGCCTCCCCCGCGACCAGCGCCGGACCGTCGTGACCGCCGACCCGTCGACCCCTGCGGTCGACCTCGCGGAGCCCGTCGTCCTGGACGAGGTCGACGAGCGCTCTGTCGTCCAGACCCGTTTCGCCACAGCCACTCTCGCGCTGCTGCGCGCCTCGCTCGGCCACGACGTCGAGCCGTTCGCCCGCGACGCGGAGCAGGTGCTCGCCGCCGGCACGGCCGCCCTGCCCCCGGCCGCGGTCGGGGCCGACCAGATCACGTTCGTCGGCCGCGGGTGGACCGTCGGCCTGGCGCACGAGGCGGCGCTGAAGCTGCGCGAGTCGGCGCAGGTCTGGACCGAGAGCTACCCGGCGATGGAGTACCGCCACGGCCCGATCTCGATCTCCACCTCCGGACGCGCCACCTGGGCGTTCGGCGAGGTGCCCGACGGCCTGGCCGACGACGTCCGGGCCACCGGCGCGGCGTTCGAGCACTCGGGGCTCGACCCGCTGGCCGACCTCGTCAGGGTGCACCTGCTGTGCCTGGCGCGCGCCGACGCGGCGGGTCTGGACCCCGACTCCCCCCGCCACCTGTCCCGGTCCATCATCCTGGACCGGTGACGAACGTCCTGGCCGTCGACGTCGGCGGCACCACCATCAAGGCCGAGGCGCTGGACGGCACGTCGTCCACGCTCGCCACGGCCGGCGCCCGCACCCCCCGCGACGACGGCGACGCGGTGCTGCGCACGGTGGTGGACGTCGTCCGCGACCTGCTCGCGGCGCTCACCCCGGCGCAGCGCGCGCAGGTGGGCCACGCCGCCATCGCCGTCCCCGGCCTGGTCGACCCCGCGAGCGGCACCAGCGTGCTCGCGGCCAACCTCGGGTGGCGCGGAACCCCTGTGGCAGAGGTGGTCTCGCAGGCGACCGGCGTCCCGGTCGTGCTCGGCCACGACGTCACGGCCGCCGGGACGGCCGAGTGGCGCCTCGGAGCGGGCCGCGACGTCGACGACCTGCTCGTCGTCGTCATCGGCACCGGCATCGCGGCGACGATCGTCAGCGAGGGCCGGATCGTGCGCGGCGGCAGCGGGCAGGCCGGCGAGATCGGCCACGTGGTGGTGCGTCCCGGCGGGCCGGTCTGCGCCTGCGGCCAGCACGGCTGCCTCGAGGCCGTCGCGTCGGCCCGCGCGATCGCCGACCGGTACCAGGACCTGTCCGGCCGTGCCGTCGCGGGCGCCGACGACGTGCGGCGCCTCCTCGGCCGCGACCGCACCGCCGACCTGGTGTGGGACGAGGCCACCGACGCCCTCGCCGACGGGCTGCTCGCCGCCTGCACCCTGCTCGCGCCGTCCCGGGTCGTCCTGGGCGGAGGGCTGTCGGGGGCCGGTGCCGCGCTGATCGACCCCGTCCGCGACCACATGCGGCGGCGAGCGCGCATCGCCGTCGTCCCGCCGATCGTGGCCGGCGAGCTCGGTTCGCGCGCAGGCGTCCTCGGCGCCTTCCTGCTGCCGGGCCCCGCCCTGGCGCCGCACACCGCACGATGAGCGCGCCCACCGGGGTCGCCCTGCGCGGCCGCGTCGTCACCCCCGACGCCGTGCTCGACGACGCCGTCGTCGTCGTGCGCGACGGGCGGATCGCCCAGGTGGTTCCGGCGTCCGCGTACGACGGACCCACGGAACAGGCCGGCGGCACGGTGCTGCCCGGTCTGGTCGACGTGCACACCCACGGCGCCGTGCGGCACGCGTTCCCCGAGGGCGACCGCGACGCCGGGCGCGCGGTCGCGCGGCACCACCACGCCCACGGCACGACGACGCTGCTGGCCAGCCTGGTCTCGGCGCGCGAGCCCGACCTGCTCGCCGCCGTGGCGGCCGTCGCCGACCTCGCGGACGAGGGGACCGTCGCCGGGGTGCACCTCGAGGGCCCGTTCCTGTCGCCGGCCCGGCGCGGCGCGCACGAACCCGCCGCGCTGGTGCTGCCCGACACCGGGCTGCTCGAGCGGGCGGTCGAGGCGGGACGCGGCCACGTCCGCACGATGACCTACGCACCCGAGCTGCCGGGCGCCGAGGCCCTCGCGGCGCGGGCCCGCGCGCTCGGGGTGCTGCCCAGCGTCGGCCACACCGACGCCGACGCCCGCACCACGTCGGCCGCGCTGGCCGACGGCGGCACCTCGGTGACGCACCTGTTCAACGGCATGCCCCCGCTGCACCACCGCTCACCAGGACCGGTCGCGGCCTCGCTCCGGGCGGCAGCCAAGCGGCTGACCGTGGTGGAGCTGATCGCGGACGGCGTGCACCTGGCCGACGAGACCGTCGCCGCCGTGCTCGACCTCGTCGGGCCCGACCACGTCGCGCTGGTCAGCGACGCGATGGGCGCGGCCGGCGTGGGCGACGGCGGCTACCGGCTCGGCGGGCTCGACGTCGAGGTCGTCGACGGCGTCGCCCGGCTCGCGGGCGACGCACCGGCGCACGAGCGGTCGATCGCCGGCGGCACCGCCCGCCTGGTCGACGTCGTCCGCCGGGTCGTGCAGCACGCCGGCGTCGACCTGCTCACCGCGGTGCGCGCGGCGGCGACCACACCGGCCCGGCTCGTCGGTCTCGACCGCGAGCTCGGCGCCGTGGCCGCCGGTCTGCGCGCCGACCTGCTCGTCGTCGACGAGGAACTCCGGCCGGTCCGGGTGATGCGGGGCGGGTCGTGGCTGTGATCCTCACCGTGACACCGAATCCCGCCGTCGACGTCACCTACCACCTCGACGAGCTGCGCCCCGGCGAGGTGCACCGCGTCGCCGACGTCGTGACCCGCGCGGGCGGCAAGGGCGTCAACGTCGCCCGGGTGCTGGCCCGGCTCGGGACGCGGTGCGAGGCCGTCGTGGTCGGGTCGGGCGGCTCGGCCGCCAGGATCGAGGCCGACCTGCGCGCGGACGGCGTGCCCGTCACGCTGCTCGGCCGGATGAAGGTGCGCCGCACCGTGGTCGTGCACACCGCCGACGGCACCACCACCTCGCTGTGGGAGCCCGGCTCCGCCCCGGACGACCCGGCCGGGACCGTCGCCGCGCTGCTGGGCACGGTCACCGCGCGCCTCGACGCGGGCGCCGGCGGTGCCGAACCCGTCGGCGCGGTCACCGTGTCCGGCAGCCTCCCGCCAGGTCTGCCGGTCGACCTGCCCGCACGGCTCGCCGCCGTCGCCGCGGCACGTGGCGTGCCCGCGGTGCTCGACCTGGACGGGGCGGCACTGGCCGCTGCGGTCGCCGGCGGCACCGCCGTGCTGACGCCGAACACCGACGAGCTCGAGCGGCTCACCCGGCGCAGGCCGGCCTCGGTCAGCGAGGTCGCCTCGCTCGCCGCCGGGCTGGTGGCCACGTCGGTGCCGATGGTGGTCGCGACGCTGGGCGCCGACGGCCTGGTCGTGGCCCGCCGCGGCGCGCCCGCGCTGCACGCCCGGCTGCGGGAGCCGCTGCGGGGCAACGCGACGGGGGCGGGCGACGCGGTCTGCGCGTCGGTGGCGTCCCGCCTGGCCGAGGCCGGCGGCGTCGACGCCGTCGACCCCGCGGAGGTGGGCCGGTTCGCGGTGGCCGTCGGCGCGGCGGCGGTGCTGCGTCCCGTCGCCGGCGAGGTCGACCCCGACGACGTCCAGCGGCTGCTGGGCCGGGTGGAGGTGTCGGGCGCGTGACGCTGGTGGCGATGGGCGAGCTGGTCGAGCAGGCGCGGTCGCACGGGCGCGGGATCGGCGCCTTCAACGTCGTCCAGCTCGAGCACGCCGAGGCCGTCGTCGACGGAGCCGCCCGCGCCGGGCTCCCGGTGGTGCTGCAGCTGTCGGAGAACACCGCGGACTACCACGGTGGGCTGGCACCGCTGGCGCTCGCGGTGCTCGAGATCGCTCGTGCCGCGACGGTGCCCGCCGTGGTGCACCTGGACCACGCCACCCGGTCCGACCTGGTCCGCGAGGCGGTGGCGCTCGGCGTCCCGTCGGTGATGGTCGACGCGTCGACCCTCTCCCACGACGAGAACGTCGCTGTGACGGCCGACCTCACCGCGTGGTGCCACGGGCGCGGGGTCTGGGTCGAGGCCGAGCTCGGCGAGATCGGCGGCAAGGACGGCGCGCACGCGCCGGGGGTGCGCACCGACCCGGAGGAAGCCGCCGCGTTCGTCGGCGCCACCGGCGTCGACGCGCTCGCCGTGGCCGTCGGGTCCTCGCACGCGATGACCACCCGCGACGCCCGGCTGGACGACGGCCTGGTCGCCCGCATCGCCGCACACGTCGAGGTGCCGCTGGTGCTGCACGGGTCGTCCGGCGTGCCGGACGACGGGCTCGCGTCGGCCGTGCGGCACGGCATGGTCAAGGTCAACGTCGCCACGCACCTCAACGCGGTGCTGACCCGCGCCGTGCGCGAGGCGCTCGCCGCCGACGAGGCGCTGGTCGACCCGCGCCGCTGGCTCGGCCCCGGTCGCGAGGCCGTCGCGGCCGAGGTGGCCCGGCTGCTGCGCGTGCTGTGCCCCGACCCGGCCGCCCGACCCCCTGCGCGGCAGGATGGCCGGGGTGATCGTCGACCTCACCGATGAGCAGGCCCGCCGCACGCTGGTGCTGAAGTGGGGCCAGGCCCCGCCCGACGTGCTGCCCGCGTGGGTGGCCGAGATGGACTACGCCCTCGCGCCCGCCGTCCAGGAGGCCGTCGTGCACGCGGTCCAGGGCGGGATCACCGGCTACGCCGCGACGGGTCCCGAGGTGGCGACCGCCCTGGCCGGGTTCGCCGACCGCCGCTGGGGCTGGCAGGTCGACCCCGGGCACGTGGTGCTGGTCGCGGACGTGATGGCCGGCATCGGCCTCGCGCTCGACGTGCTCTGCGAGCCGGGGCCGGTGGTCGTGCCCACGCCCGCGTACATGCCGTTCCTCGACGTCGCGCAGACGACGGGCCGCGAGCGCGTCGACCTCCCGCTCGACCCCGGTGCCGCGGACGCCACGATCGACCTCGACCGGCTCGACGCCCTGCTCGCCGCCGGCGCGCGCACGGTGCTGCTCAGCCAGCCGCACAACCCCTGGGGCCGTGCCTTCACCCGCGCCGAGCTCGAGGGGCTGCGCGACACCGTGCTGCGCCACGGCGCCCGCGTCATCAGCGACGAGATCCACGCGCCGCTGGTGCTCGACGGCGCCGAGCACGTCCCGTACCTCTCCCTCGACGGGACGGCGGACCACGCGGTCGCGGTGCTGTCGGCGTCCAAGGCGTTCAACACCCCCGGCCTGAAGTGCGCGCAGGTCGTGGCACCCGGCCGTGACGACGCCCGGGCGCTCGGGTCGGTCCCGCTCGTGCGCAACAGCGGCATGTCGCCGCTCGGCGCGGTGGCCGCCCGCGCCGCCTACGACGAGGGCGGGGAGTGGCTCGACGCGCTGCGCCGCAGGCTGTCCGACCAGCGCGACCTGTTCGCCGTCCTGGTGGCCGAGCAGCTCCCGCACGCGAGGCTGCGGCGGCAGGAGGCCACCTACCTGGCGTGGGTCGACGCCCGTGGCTACGGCCTCGACGACCCGGCCGGCGAGGCGCTGCGCACCGGGCGGGTCTGGGTGAACGCCGGCCCCACCTTCGGGCCGGGCGGCGAGGGCCACGTGCGGGTCAACCTAGCCACCTCGCCGGAGCGGCTGCGCGAGGTCGTGCGCCGCCTGTCCCTCGCCTGGCCGGCGGTCCCGGGCAGCCCGAGACGTCCGTGATGTGAGACACGTCGGGAACAGCGCCGGCCGTGGTGGGTTGTCACGGGTATGACGCTCACCACCGAGGGCCACGCCCCGTCCAAGATCGTGTACACCGCCCGCGCCACGGCCACCGGCGGCGGCCGCCGCGGCGGGCGGGCCGTCACCTCCGACGGCCAGCTCGACGTCACCCTGCAGGCCCCGACCGAGATCGGCGGCCCGGGTGGCGGCACCAACCCCGAGCAGCTGTTCGCCGTCGGCTACGGCGCCTGCTTCACCGGCGCGCTGCACGCCGTCGCCAAGAACCAGGGCGAGGACGTCACCGGCGCCGAGGTCGACGTCGCGATCGGCTTCGGCCCCGAGGGCGAGTCGTTCGGCATCACCGCCGACCTCACCGTCCGGGTGCCCGGCAAGGACGTCGCCACCGTGCAGCGCCTCGCCGACCTGACCCACGACTTCTGCCCGTACTCCAAGGCGATCAAGGGCAACGTCCCCACCACGGTGACCGCCGTCGAGGCCTGATCCGTCTCGACTCACCTCGCACCTGGTCCGGGTTCGGCCGTCGAGAAGCACGTCTCGGCGACAGGACCCGGACCAAGTGCGCGAGGGGTCGGTCCTCCAGCGCGGGTCAGCCGTCGAGGCTGCGGGCGCGACGGACGGCGCTGACGACGACGTCCATGATGTCGGTGAGGCCGAAGTCCTTGGGCGTGAACACCTCCGCGACGCCGAGCCGCTTCAGCGCGGCGGCGTCGGCCTCGGGGATGATGCCGCCGACCACGAGCGGGACGTCGTCCATGCCCGCTGCGCGCAGGCCGTCCAGCACCTCGGGGACGAGGTCCATGTGCGAGCCGGACAGCACCGACAGGCCGACGACGTGGACGTCCTCCGCCACCGCCGCCGCGACGATCTGCTCGGGCGTCAGCCGGATGCCCTGGTAGACGACCTCGAACCCGACGTCGCGGGCGCGCACCGCCACCTGCTCGGCTCCGTTGGAGTGGCCGTCCAGGCCGGGCTTGCCGACGAGGAACCGCAGCCGGGTGCCCAGCTCGTCCCCGGTGGCCCGCACCCGGTCGCGCACGGCGGCGAGCGCCTCGGACGTCGCCCCGGGCGCGCCGCCGGCGACCCCGCCCGTGGCGCCGCCGACACCGGTCGGCGCGCGGTACTCGCCGAAGACCTCGCGCAGCGCGCCGGCCCACTCGCCGGTCGTCACGCCTGCCCGGGCGCACGCGAGCGTGGCCGGCACGAGGTTCGCGGTCGTCCCGGCGTCGTCGACCAGCCGCTGGAGCGCCTGCGCCGCAGCGGCTTTCCGCTCCGGGTCGGCGTCGCGCTCCTCCCGCCACGTCCGGACGGCCTGCACCGCAGCCTGTTCCACCGCCGGGTCGACGGTCTGGATCGCGGTGCGCAGGTCGGCGGTCAGCGGGTTCGGCTCGGTGGTGGTGAACCGGTTGACGCCGACCGCCACCTCCTCGCCCGACTCGATCCGGGCCCGCCGCCGCGCGTGGGACGCCACCAGCTGCTGCTTCATGTAGCCGCTCTCGACGGCGGCGACGGCGCCGCCCATCTGCTGCACCCGGTCGATCTCGGCCCGCGCGCCCTCGACGATCGAGCGGACCTTCGCCTCCACCACCGGTGAGCCGTCGAACAGGTCCTCGTGCTCGAGCAGGTCGGACTCGAAGGCCAGCACCTGCTGGATCCGCAGGCTCCACTGCTGGTCCCACGGACGGGGCAGCCCGAGCGCCTCGTTCCACGCCGGCAGCTGCACCGCCCGGGCGCGCGCCCTCTTCGACAGCGTGACCGCGAGCATCTCCAGGACGATGCGCTGGACGTTGTTCTCCGGCTGGGCCTCGGTGAGCCCGAGCGAGTTCACCTGCACCCCGTACCGGAACCGCCGCGCCTTGTCGTCGGTGACGCCGTACCGCTCGCGGGTGAGGTCGTCCCACAGCTCGACGAAGGCGCGCATCTTGCACATCTCCTCGACGAAGCGCACGCCGGCGTTGACGAAGAACGAGATCCGCTGGACGACGTCGCCGAACCGCTCCGGCGGCACCTGCCCGGAGTCGCGGACGGCGTCCAGCACCGCGATCGCCGTGCACATCGCGTAGGCGACCTCCTGCACGGGCGTCGCCCCCGCCTCCTGCAGGTGGTAGCTGCAGATGTTGATCGGGTTCCAGCGGGGCACCTCCCGCACGGTGTAGGCGACCGTGTCGGTGACCAGCCGCAGGCTGGGACCCGGTGGGAACACGTAGGTCCCGCGGGACAGGTACTCCTTGATGATGTCGTTCTGGGTGGTGCCGGCCAGGTCGGCCGGCGTCGCGCCCTGCTCCTCGGCCGCCACCTCGTAGAGGGCCAGCAGCCACATGGCGGTGGCGTTGATCGTCATCGAGGTGTTCATCCCGGCCAGCGGGATCCCCTCGAACAGCCTTCTCATGTCACCGATGTGGCTGACCGGGACGCCGACCTTGCCCACCTCGCCGCGGGCCAGGACGTGGTCGGGGTCGTACCCCGTCTGGGTCGGCAGGTCGAAGGCGACCGACAGGCCGGTCTGGCCCTTGTCGAGGTTGCGGCGGTACAGGGCGTTCGACTCCGCCGCCGAGGAGTGCCCGGCGTAGGTGCGCATCACCCAGGGGCGGTCGCGCTGCGGCAGCGGGTCCTGCTGCTCCGTCACGGGTGCCTCCAGCGGCCTCGTCGTCGAGGTGCCGACGTTACTGACGGGTCACCTGCTCCGGACAGCGCAGCGGTGGGTGAGGCTGCTCACGAGACCGGCGTCACACCCGCCGGCACCGGGTCCAGTGAGGTCAGCCGAGCTGCTCGTCGAGGTAGCACCAGCGCCAGGCCTCGCCCGGCTCGACCGAGCGCATCACCGGGTGCCGGTCCTCGGCGAAGTGCTCGGAGGCGTGCTTGCCGCGCGAGGAGTCGCAGCACGCGACGTTGCCGCAGTCCAGGCACATCCGCAGGTGCACCCACTCCCAGCCGAGCTCGCGGCAGCGCGCGCACTCCCCGGGGGTCGTCGGCCGCACCGCCGCCGGCGCGTCGGCCAGGTGCCCGCACAGGTCGGTGCTGCCCACCGGCGCGACCAGCTCGTCCTCGCGCTCGGGCAGGGCGTCCATCAGCTCGGTGGCCCGCACCAGCACCGACTCCTCGACGTCGAGCGCCGCCATCACCGACTGCAGCACCTCGTGCGGCACCTCGGCCTCGTCCCGCATCCGCAGCACCTCGGCCCGCTCGGCGCCGAGCATCCCGAGGCGCAGGCGCTGCTGGTGCTGGTTCGGCGACTCGTGCCCGCGGTTCGCGCCGAGCCGCTCCCACGCCAGGTGCGTGCGCCGCTCGACCTGGCGGCGCAGGTTCTCGCCGATGCCGTCGGGGTCGTCGGGGTCGAGGTGCTGGTCGAGGTAGCGCAGCCCGGCGACGGAGGCCTGCTCCAGCACCGCCGCCTCCTGGAGCCGGTCCTCCAGCGGGTCGGGACCGGTGAGGCCGAGCCGACGCACCACCCACGGCAGCGTCGAGCCCTGCAGCAGCAGCGTCCCGAACGTCACCACCAGAGCGATCAGGACGAGCACCTCCCGGTGCTCGGTCTGCGGGGGCAGGGTGAAGACCGCCGCCAGGGTCACCACGCCGCGCATGCCCGCCCAGGAGATGACGGCCGGCACCTGCCAGGGCAGCGGCTCGGCCGGCGTCTGCCGGCGCAGCATCCGGGACAGGTACAGCGAGGGGAACACCCAGGCCGGCCGCACCAGCACCACCGTGACCAGCACCCCGGCGCAGGCGACCAGCACCGTCGGCAGGCCGAGGTCGCTGCCGGCCACGTCCGTGACGATCCGGTACGCCTGCAGGCCGATCAGCAGGAACACCGCGTTCTCGAGCAGGTGCTGGATCGTGCGCCAGTAGGTGCGCTCGGAGATCCGCGACGCGGCGCTCTGGACCACCGGCGCCTTGTGCCCCAGCAGCAGGCCGGTGACCACCACCGCCAGCACCCCCGAGGTGTGCGCCTCCTCGGCCGGCAGGAACGCCACCCACGGCGCCACCAGCGACAGGGTCGTGTCGCTCACGGTGTCGGTGAGCCGCTTGCGCACGGCGATCAGGGCCACGGCCACCGCGACACCGATCGCGAGGCCACCGACGGCCGAGTAGGCGAAGTCCATCGCGATCCGGCCGAGGCCCGCGGCGTCCAGCCGCGTGACCGCGTCCTCCTCGGACGCGGCCGCGCCCGTCGCCGACACGGCCACGATCGCCGCGGTCGCGGCGCGCAGGCTCACCAGGGCGGTGGCGTCGTTGACCAGCGACTCGCCCTCGAGGATGGTCACGACCCTGCGCGGCATGCCGACGCGTCGGGCGATCGCGGTGGCGGCCACGGCGTCCGGCGGGGCGACGACCGCGCCGAGCGCGAGCGCCGCCGGCCAGCCGATCGGCAGCAGCCAGTGGGCGACCACGGCCACCACGAGCGTGCTGACGACCACGAGCACGACCGAGAGCAGGACGATCGGACGGGTGTTGGCGCGGAAGTCGATCAGCGAGGTCCGGATCGCCGCGGCGTACAGCAGCGGCGGCAGCAACCCGATCAGCACCAGCTCGTCGCTGATCTCCAGGTCGGGCACCAGCGGGACGAAGGCGATGACCACGCCCACGACCACGAGCAGCAGCGGGGCGGGGACGTCGAACCGGTCGGCGGCCGCGGACACGGCGAGCACCACCAGGACGACGCCGGTGACGACGAGCGCGAGCTCCACGGGGCGATCCTGTCAGGCGGTCGCGGCCTCCGGCAGCGGGGTCCCGTCCAGGTGGTCGCGCTGGTCCAGGACGCGGTCCAGGCGGGTCACCCGCAGCATCCGCTCCAGCGGCGGCGGCACGCCCACGAGCACCAGGTGCCGCCCGGCGCGCTCGGCCCGGCGGTGCGCCTCCAGCAGCAGCCCCAGCGAGGCGACGTCGACCAGCACCAGGCCGGAGACCTCCACCTGCACCTGGCCAGAGCCGGTGTCGACCACGCGGTGCAGGCTCTGCCGGACGTCGGGGGCGGCGCGCGGGTCCAGGCGTCCGCGCAGCACCAGGACGCGTCCCCGCTCCTGCTCCTGGACGTCCATCCGACCGCTCCCCCTGCTCACCGCCACCGCACCACCCGCTGCCGCGAGGGTAGGGACGCCCTCCCGGCCTCCCCCGCAGGCGCGCCGGTCGCGGCCGGGCGGATACTGCTGGGGAGAGATCGAGGTGAGTCCGTGTCCGCCACGTGGCAGAGCTACTCCTTCCTGTTCGGCCCCATGGTCGCGCTCGCGCTGCTGCTCGTCCTCATGGTGCTCCTGCGGTGGACGTTCGCGCGAGGGCGTTCGGTGGTGGCGCGGCCCGGCCGGCGTGGCGAGCCCGAGGAGTACGGCCTGCTCGTCCCGGTGGCCTCGCCGGCGACGATGATCGAGGCGGAGGTGGCCCGGCGCACCCTCGAGGCGGCCGACGTGCGCGCCACGGTGGCCGACACCCTGCAGGGGCCGCGGGTGATGGTGATGCGGCAGCACGCCGAGATCGCCAGGCACGTGCTCGACCGCGCCCGCGGCTGAGGGCACCCGCGGTCACCGCAGCAGCTCGACCGGGTCAGCGGATCGTGGGCTCCGGGCTGCCCGCCTGCTCGCGCCGCTCCTCCAGCCGGTGCATCACCGGCGTCGCGAGCACGCCGTGCACCACGACCGACAGCAGGACGGCGAAGGTGACCGTCGACCACACCTCGCGGATGCCCTCGAACTCGGCGGCACCGGTCGCGTAGGCCAGGTAGTACAGCGTCCCCACGCCGCGGACGCCGAAGAACGCCACCACCCGCCGCTCCCGGACGCCGATCCGCGGGTCGCCGAGCGGCAGCCGGCGCAGCAGCGACAGCCACGCGGTGAGCGGCCGGACGACGAAGACGACCACGACGGCGACCAGGGCGCCCTGCCAGGTCAGGTCGGCCAGCAGCCCCCACGACAGCGACGCGCCGAGCAGCAGCAGCACCAGCATGGTGAGCAGGAACTCGAGCTGGCTGATGAACCGGTGCATGTCCTCGTGGTAGCTGGAGCGCCGCTCGTGCGAGCGGAGCGCGACCGCGCAGGTGAACACCGCCAGGAACCCGTACCCGCCGACCAGCTCGGTGAGGCCGTAGACGGCGAACGTGGCCGCCAGGGCCAGCAGCGGCTCGCCGGTCTCGGCCAGGCGCAACGACTTGACCCGCGAGCGGAAGGCGGCCCGGGCCAGCAGCCACCCGCACAGCCAGCCGAGCGCAGCGCCGATGACGACCTTGCCGACGAGCTCCCAGCCGATCCAGCGCCACAGCGAGTGCTCCTCGGCGGTGCCGACGGCCACCAGGAAGATCGCCGCGTAGACGAACGGGAACGCCAGCCCGTCGTTCAGCCCGGCCTCGCTGGTGAGCGCGAACCGGACCTCGTCGTCCTCGTCCACCTCCTCCTTGGGGTCGCCCTCCTCCACCGACTCGTCGTCGGTGGTGTCGGGACCCTCGACCTGCACCTCACCGGCCAGCACCGGGTCGGTGGGTGCGAGCACCGCCCCGAGCAGGAGCGCGGCGGCGGGCGCCAGCCCCATCCACCACCAGCCGAGCACGGCGGCCAGCGCGATGAACAGCGGCAGGCCGACGGCGAGCAGCCGCCAGGTGGAGGCCCAGGAGCGCAGCGCCAGCGGTCGGTCGATGGCCAGGCCGACGCCCATCAGGGCGACGATCACGCACAGCTCGGTGAGCCGCTCGGCGACGACGGGCTCCTCGACCGGGCTGATCGGGGCGCCGCCCGGGAGCGGCAGCAGACCGATCAGCACCCCGACGCCGACGAAGATCATGGGGACCGACAGCGCCCGGCGCGACAGCACGCCGGGGAGCACGGAGCCGAGCAGGAGAGCCAGGCCGCCGATCAGGTAGAGGGCGTCACCGGGGAGCTGCACAACCTGACGCTAGGTCCCCCGACCCCTCACCGCGCGCTCAGCGCGACGGCACCGCGCCGGCGGCCGTCGACGGGCCGCGGGAGACGTCGGCGCCGAGCCCCGACAGCTGCCCCACCAGGTCGGCGTAGCCACGGTCGACGTGGTCGACGCCGCTCACCAGGGTCTCGCCGTCGGCGGCCAGGCCGGCCACCACCAGGGCTGCGCCGGCGCGGATGTCACTGGCCTCGACCGGCGCCCCGGACAGCCGCGGCACCCCGCGCACCAGCACGTGGTGGCCGTCGACGGTGAGGTCGGCGCCGAGGCGCACCAGCTCGTGGGCGAACCGGAACCGGGCCTCGAACAGGTTCTCGGTGATCACCGCCGACCCCTCTCCCACGGCGCCCATCGTCAGCGCGAGGGGCTGCAGGTCGGTGGGGAACCCCGGGTACGGCAGCGTCGCGACGTCGACCGCCCGCGGCCGGCGCCGCGCCACGACCCGCACGCCCGCGGCGTCGGACGAGACGTCGACGCCCGCGAGCCGCAGCTTGTCGAGCGCGATCCGCAGGTGCTCGGCCCGGGCCCCACGCACCAGCACGTCGCCGCCGGCCACCGCGGCGGCGAAGCACCACGTGCCCGCGACGATGCGGTCCGGCACGACGGTGTGCCGGGTCGGCCGCAGCCGCTCGACGCCCTCGACGACCAGCCGCGAGGTGCCGGTGCCGCTGATCCGGGCGCCCATCGACGTGAGCATCGTCGCCAGGTCGTCGATCTCGGGCTCGCGCGCCGCGTTGTCGATCTCGCTGGTGCCGGAGGCGAGCACCGCTGCCATCAGCAGGTTCTCGGTGGCACCGACGGACGGGAACGCCAGCGGGACGACGGTGCCGCGCAGACCGCCGGACGGTGCGGTCGCCACCAGGTAGCCGTGGTCGACGTGCACCTCGGCGCCCATCGAGCGCAGGCCGTCGACGTGCAGGTCGAGGCCGCGCGAGCCGATGGCGTCGCCGCCGGGCAGCGCGACGTCGGCCTCGCCCACGCGCGCGACCAGCGGCCCGAGGACGCTGATCGAGGCGCGCATGGCACGGACGAGGTCGTAGTCGGCGCGGTGCCCGGGCTGGTCGGGCACGTCGATCTCGACCACGCCGGCGGCGGGGTCGTGCACGACGTCGCAGCCGAGCCGGCGCAGCAGCTCGGCCATGATCCGCACGTCGACGATGTCGGGGACGCCGTCGAGCACGGTGCACCCGGTCGCGAGCAGCGCGGCGGCCATCAGCTTCAGGGCGCTGTTCTTGGCCCCGGTGACCTGCACCTCGCCGTGCAGCCGGGCACCGCCGACGACGCGGATCGTCTCGGGGCCGGCGGCCGCGCCCGCGGCGGCGCTCACGTGACCTGGCCGGTGCGGCCCGGCGGGGCCGCCTCGAGCCAGGACGCCAGGCCGGTGTACGCCTCGGGGCTCATCGCGAGGTCGACGTCGCCGGAGTCGTAGCGGGCGCTGACCACCGTGACCCCCGGCAGGACCGCGCGGCTCTCCGGCACCGACGGCACCCGCTGGGCGACCAGCTCGAACCGGTCGCGCTCGAAGCAGCGGGCCGGGCGCGGCGACAGCGAGAAGACCCGGAACCACTCCAGGCGGTCCGGGCCGTAGCGCGCGACGCCGATGGTCCAGTGCCTCGCGTCGGCCTCCTGCGGCCCCTCGTGGCCCTCCGGACGCGCGACGACGCCGGTGCGCAGCGAGCAGTCGAAGGTGGCGCCCCGCCCGATGGCCACGCGGCGCACGGTGAACAGGGTGGCCAGCAGGACCAGCAGCAGGGCCAGGCCCCCGGCGATCTCCAGCGGCACGGTGAACGCTCCCACCGGTGCCGCGCCTACCGTCCGGGGTCCGAGGTGTGCCGGGGGACGGTCAGGAGCCGGAGCGGGAGGACGTGGCCTGCTCGCCGAGCTCGACGCCCTCGGCGACCACCAGCACCCGGTCGTTCTCGACCGACAGGAAGCCGCCGTCGACGTGGGCCGCGACCGAGTCGCCGTCGACGCCCTTGATCCGGACCTCGCCCGGCGCCAGGACGCCCAGCAGGGGGGTGTGGCCGGGCAGGACGCCCAGCTCGCCGTCGAGGGTGCGGGCCAGCACGGCGGAGGCCTCGCCGGACCAGACGGTGCGGTCGGCGGCGACGAGGTCGACGGTCAGCGGCACGGGGCTCTCCTCAGGGACGGGTGTCCGAGGAGTTTACCGGCCCCGCGGGCCCGTCCCGACCAGCCCCCTCGGCCGTGCGCCGCTCGTACGATGCGACGGTGCCGGCGGACCGAGCGCTCGTGGAGCAGGTGCGGGCGGGCCTGCGCGCCGCGGGCGACCCCGCCCGCGCCGCCGGCCAGCAGGCGTACATGCGCTCGGCGCTGCCGTTCCACGGCGTCACGGCCGCCGGGGTCCGCGAGGTGCTCCGGCCGCTGCTGGCCGAGGCCGCCCCCGTCGCCCGGGAGGACTGGGAGGCCACGGTCCGCCTGCTCTGGGACGGTGCGACGCACCGCGAGGAGCGCTACGCCGCGATCGGCGTCGCGAGGCACCGGACGGCCCGCCCGTGGCGAGACCCCGCGTCGCTGCCGCTGTGGCGGCACCTGGTGGTCACCGGGGCCTGGTGGGACCTGGTCGACGACGTGGCCACCCACCTCGTCGGCGAGGTGCTCGCCCGGCACCGCGAGGCGGCCACACCGGTCGTGCGCCGCTGGGCGAGCGACCCCGACCCGTGGCTGCGGCGCACCGCGGTGCTGGCCCAGGTCGGGCACCGCGACGCCACCGACACCGCGCTGCTCGCGCACGCCGTCGAGGCGAACCTCGACGACGGGTCCTCCTGGCTGCGCAAGGCGATCGGCTGGGCGCTGCGCGACCTGGCCCGCACCGACCCCGCCTGGGTGCGCGAGCACGTCGCCGGCTGGGGCGGGCGCCTGTCGCCGCTGTCACGGCGCGAGGCCCTCAAGCACCTCCTCGACCACCCGGGGTGACGTGGCGTCCTCCCGACCCGCGCGGGAACCGCTGCGCCGCGGCGGCGGTGGTCCCCGTCCGCTCCAGCCAGCGCGCCACCTGGTCGTGGTGCGGCGCCCACGCCGACCACACCTCGTGCGCCCACTCCAGCGTGGCGGCGTCCCGCTCGCCGTCCGGGCGGTCGAGCACGTCCCGGACCGTGAGCCGCCCCCGCGGCAGCGGAGGCTCGAGCCGCGCCCACGGGCCGTGGCCGGCCATGTGCCGGTGCAGCGCCGGACCGCGGGCGGGGTCGACGCCGTCGACGAGCACCAGCCGCAGCGTCATCAGGCACAGCGCCACCGCCTGGTCCGCCGCCGGCACGCCGGCGGCCGGGTGCTGGCAGACCCAGGCGTCCACCCGGGTCTGGTGCAGGTCGCCGGCCGCGTACGCCAGACCTGCGTAGGACGCGGCGAGCAGCTCGCCGAGGTCGGCGAAGCAGGCCGGCGAGGAGACCAGGTACCGGTGGGTGGCCACGGGCGCGGGGCCGTCGACCACGTCGGCGTGCCGGGCGCCGCACCCCGGGCAGGCGCTCACCGCACGCCGTCGCGGACCGCGGTCGCCCACGCCCGCACGGTGGCGTGGTGCGCCGACCACGCGTCCCACACGTCCTCGGCCCAGGCCCGCACCGCGGCGCCGTCGACCGGACCGGCTCCACCGCCACCGGGCGGGAGCAGGTCGGCGACGGCCAGGCGGCCCTCGAACCGCGGCGGCCCGAGGTGCGGCCAGTCGCGGCCGGGCGGCAGCGCGAGCGCCGAGGTGCGCCCGCGCACCCGCTCCAGCGGCGGCCAGGTGAGCCCGAGGTCGAGCACCAGGCAGAGCGCGACCAGGTGCACGCCGACCGACTGGCGCTGGCGCCGGTCCTGCTCCGCCCCGCCCGGGTGCTGGGCCGCGAAGGCGTCGACCGCCAGGCCGACGCCCTCTCCGGTGGCGCGCAGCCCGAGCTCGCCGAACAGGGCCCAGCAGCCCGGGGCGGAGCGCATGTAGGCGTGCGTCGGCCCGGCGACGTCCGGCACCAGCCCGGCGCAGCCCGGGCAGCGCACGGTGCCCGCCGCGCCGGGGCCGGGGTCGTCCACGCCGCCGACGGTAGGACCTCCCGCCGCGGGAGGGTCAAGGCACCGGTGGCTACGCTCGGCCCCATGCCCGTCCGGATCACCCGCCCGTACACCCGCACCGGCGACGACGGGAGCACCGGCCTCGGCGACTTCTCGCGCACCCGCAAGACCGACCCGCGGCTGGCGGCCTACGCCGACGCCGACGAAGCGGGGGCGGTGCTCGGTCTGGCGGTGACGCTCGGGGACCTGGACGACGACGTGCGCGCCCTGCTGCTGCGGGTGCAGAACGACCTGTTCGACGTCGGCGCGGACCTCTGCATGCCGCTGGCCGACACCTACGAGTACGAGCCGCTGCGCGTGCAGGAGCCGTGGATCGGCGAGCTCGAGCGCGAGATCGACCGGTACAACGAGCACCTCGGCAAGCTGACCACCTTCGTCCTGGCCGGTGGCACCCCGGGTTCGGCGTACCTGCACCTGGGCCGCACCGTCGTGCGCCGGGCCGAGCGCACCGTCTGGGCGGCCGTCGAGGAGTACGGCACCGGCACCGACGGCGGCGTGAACCCGCTCGCGGCGCAGTACCTCAACCGTCTGTCCGACCTGCTGTTCGTGCTGGCCCGGCACGCCAACCGCGGGACCGGCGACGTGCTGTGGCAGCCCGGCGGCGGCCGCGACACCGCCTCCTGACCACCGCCTGACCACCCTGCCCCAGCGCCGGGCGACCCGACGACGAGAGGCCCGTCCCCCAGGGGGACGGGCCTCTCGCGTGCCCGGGTGGACCAGGTGTCAGGTCCGGCTCAGGCGCCGGTCTCCTTCTTGATCCGGTCCCAGTTGCGCTCGACGTCGTCGAGGCCACCGCACATGAAGAACGCCTGCTCGGCGACGTGGTCGTACTCGCCGTCGGCGATCTTGGTGAACGCCTCGACGGTCTCCGACACGGGCACCGTGGAGCCCTCGATGCCGGTGAACTGCTTGGCGACGTACGTGTTCTGGGACAGGAAGCGCTGGATCCGGCGAGCCCGGTTGACCAGGATCTTGTCCTCCTCGGACAGCTCGTCGATGCCGAGGATCGCGATGATGTCCTGCAGCTCCTTGTTGCGCTGGAGGATCTGCTTGACCCGCACCGCGGTGTCGTAGTGGTCCTGACCGATGTAGCGGGGGTCCAGGATCCGCGAGGTCGACGTCAGCGGGTCGACGGCCGGGTAGATGCCGAGCGAGGCGATGTCGCGCGACAGCTCGGTGGTGGCGTCGAGGTGGGCGAACGTCGTCGCCGGCGCGGGGTCGGTGTAGTCGTCCGCGGGGACGTAGATCGCCTGCAGCGAGGTGATCGAGTGACCACGGGTCGAGGTGATCCGCTCCTGCAGCACGCCCATCTCGTCGGCCAGGGTCGGCTGGTAGCCCACGGCCGAGGGCATCCGGCCGAGCAGGGTGGAGACCTCGGAGCCGGCCTGGGTGAACCGGAAGATGTTGTCGATGAACAGCAGCACGTCCTGCTTCTGCACGTCGCGGAAGTACTCCGCCATCGTCAGCGCGGACAGCGCGACGCGCAGCCGGGTGCCCGGCGGCTCGTCCATCTGGCCGAAGACCAGGGCGGTCTGGCCGAGGACGCCGGCCTCCTCCATCTCCGCGATCAGGTCGTTGCCCTCGCGGGTGCGCTCGCCGACGCCGGCGAACACCGAGACGCCGCCGTGGTCCTTGGCGACGCGGGCGATCATCTCCTGGATCAGCACCGTCTTGCCGACGCCGGCGCCGCCGAACAGGCCGATCTTGCCGCCGAGCACGTACGGGGTGAGCAGGTCGATGACCTTGATGCCGGTCTCGAACATCTCGGTCTTGGCCTCGAGCTGGTCGAAGGCCGGCGCCTTGCGGTGGATCGGCCAGCGCTCGGTGACCTCGTAGGACTCGCCCGGCTCGAGGTTGAGCACCTCGCCGGTGGCGTTGAACACGTGGCCCTTGGTGATGTCGCCGACCGGCACCGAGATGCCCTCGCCGGTGTCGCGCACGGCCATGCCGCGCACCAGGCCGTCGGTCGGCTTCATCGCGATCGCGCGGACCATGTTGTCGCCGATGTGCTGCGCGACCTCGAGGACGAGGGTGCGCTGCTCGCCGGTGAGCTCGTAGTCGATCTCGAGCGCCTGGTAGATGTCGGGCATCGAGCCCGCGGGGAACTCGATGTCGACGACGGGGCCGATCACCCGGGAGATGCGGCCCTCGCCGGCGGCACCGGTGTCGGTGGACTCGGTGGCGATGGTGGCGGTCATGTCACTCGCTCTCGTTGCTTCGTCGGTGCTTCGTGCTGGCTGAGGGTGCTGGTGCTGGGCCCGCGGTCAGTGCTCGGAGCCCGCGGAGGCGAGGGCGTCGGCGCCGCCGACGATCTCGCTGATCTCCTGGGTGATCTCGGACTGGCGGGCCTGGTTGGCCAGCCGCGTGTAGGTGCGGATGAGGTCCTGGGCGTTGTCGGACGCCGACTTCATCGCCCGCTGCCGGGCGGCGTGCTCGCTCGCGGCGGCCTGCAGCATGCAGTTGTAGATGCGGCTGTCGATGTAGCGCGGCAGCAGCGTGTCGAGGACGCGCTCGGCGTTGGGCTCGAACTCGTACAGCGGCAGGACGTCCTCGTCGGCGGGCTTCTCGACGCCCTCGACGACCTCGAGCGGCAGCAGCCGCAGCACGGTCGGCTCCTGGGTGACCATCGAGACGAACCGCGTGTAGACGACGTGGATCTCGTCGACGCCGCCCTCGTCGGACCCCTTGAGGAAGGCGTCGACCAGGACCTTGCCGATCTCCTGGGCGTCGGCGAACGTCGGCGCGTCGGAGAAGCCGCTCCACTCGCGCTCGACCTTGCGGCCGCGGAAGCGGTAGAAGGCCTGCGCCTTGCGGCCGGCCAGGTACGGCACGGCCTCGACGCCGCGCCCGCGCAGCAGCTCGACCAGCTGGTCGCCCTCGCGCAGCACGTTGACCGAGTACGCCCCGGCCATGCCGCGGTCGGCGGTCAGCAGCAGCACCGCCGCCCGCCTCACCTGCTCGCGCTCGGTGAGCAGCGGGTGGCCGAGGTCGGAGCTGTAGGTGGCCACGGCCGAGACCGCCCGGGTGATCGCCCGTGCGTACGGCGTGGACGCGGCCACCGCCTGCCGGGCCTTGGAGATCCGGGACGTGGCGATCAGCTCCTGCGCGCTGAAGATCTTCTTCAGCGCGGTGGTGGACTTGATCCGGTTGCGGTAGACCCGCTGCTGCGCTCCCACAGCTCGCCTCCTCTCAGGGGTTCAGGACGTCGGACGCGGCGCGTCTCAACGCTTCTGGACGGTGATCTGCTCCTGGTCGACCTCGTCCGCGCCCAGGGCGTCGGACTCCTCGTGACCCGGGCCGGCGTTGCCGTCGACGCCGCCGCCGAGGAAGCCCCGCTTGAAGTGGTCGACCTCCTTGGTCAGCGCCTCGTCGGTCGACTCCTCGAACTTGCCGGTCTCCTTGATGCCGGCGAGCAGGCCGCCGTCACGCCGCAGGTGCGACAGGAACTCGGACTCGAACCGGCGGACGTCCTCGACCGGGACGTCGTCGAGCTTGCCGGTGGTGCCGAGCCAGATCGAGACGACCTGCTCCTCCACCGGGTACGGGGTGTACTGGGCCTGCTTGAGCAGCTCCATCAGCCGCTGCCCGCGGGACAGCTGCTGGCGGGACGCGGCGTCCAGGTCGGAGGCGAACAGCGCGAACGCCTCCAGCGCGCGGAACTGCGCCAGGTCGACGCGCAGCGAGCCGGCGACCGACTTCATCGCCTTGATCTGGGCCGCACCGCCGACGCGCGAGACCGAGACGCCGACGTTGACCGCCGGGCGCTGGTTGGCGTTGAACAGGTCCGACTCGAGGAAGATCTGGCCGTCGGTGATCGAGATGACGTTGGTCGGGATGTAGGCCGACACGTCGTTGGCCTTGGTCTCGATCAGCGGCAGGCCGGTCATCGAGCCGGCACCGAGCTCGTCGGAGAGCTTGGCGCAGCGCTCGAGCAGCCGGCTGTGCAGGTAGAACACGTCGCCCGGGTAGGCCTCGCGGCCCGGCGGGCGGCGCAGCAGCAGCGACACGGCGCGGTAGGCCTCGGCCTGCTTGGACAGGTCGTCGAAGACGATGAGGACGTGCTTGCCCTCGTACATCCAGTGCTGGCCGATGGCCGAGCCGGTGTAGGGGGCCAGGTACTTGAAGCCCGCGGCGTCCGAGGCCGGGGCGGCCACGATCGTCGTGTACTCCAGCGCGCCGGCGGACTCCAGCGCGCCGCGCACGGCCGCGATGGTGGAGCCCTTCTGGCCGATGGCGACGTAGATGCAGCGCACCTGCTGCGCCGGGTCGCCGGTCTCCCAGAACTCCTTCTGGTTGATGATCGTGTCGATCGCCACCGCGGTCTTGCCGGTCTGGCGGTCGCCGATGATCAGCTGGCGCTGGCCGCGGCCGATCGGGGTCATCGAGTCGATGGCCTTGATGCCGGTCTGCAGCGGCTCGTGCACCGACTTACGCTCCATCACGCCGGCGGCCTGCAGCTCCAGCGCGCGGGTCTGGTCCGACTGCACGTCGCCGAGGCCGTCGATCGGCTGGCCGAGCGGGTTGACCACCCGCCCGAGGAACGCGTCGCCGACCGGGACGGACAGGATCTCGCCGGTGCGGCGGACCTCCTGGCCCTCCTCGATGCCGGAGAACTCACCCAGGACGACGACGCCGATCTCGCGCACGTCGAGGTTCAGGGCCAGGCCGAGGGTGCCGTCCGCGAAGGTCAGCAGCTCGTTGGCCATCACGCCGGGCAGGCCCTCGACGTGGGCGATGCCGTCGCCGGCGTCGGTGACGCGGCCGACCTCCTCGCGGGAGGCCGCACCCGGCTCGTAGGACTGGACGAAGGAGTCCAGCGCGTCGCGGATCTCCTCCGGACGGATCGTCAGCTCGGCCATTGCCTGCTCTCTCCTGTGGTTCGTGCTGCTCGTTGTCTGCTGCTCGAAGTCTGCTGCTCGTGTCGAGGCCGTGGTCCTTCGTGGCCCCGGAGGGTGGTGCGTGCCGCCTACTGCCCGGTCAGCTGGCGCTCGGCGCGGGCGAGGCGGGCCACGACGCTGGCGTCGATCACCTCGTCGCCCACCTGGATCCGCAGGCCGCCCACCAGGGTGGGGTCGACGTCGACGTCGAGGTGCATGCTGCGGCCGTAGACCCGGCCGAGCGCCCCGGACAGCCGGGTGCGCTGCTCCTCGGTGAGGGGCAGCGCGCTGACGACCCGGGCGACGCCGCGGTCGCGGCGGGCCGCGATCGCCTGCCCGGTCTCGTCCAGCGCCTGCTCCAGCCGCCGGCCGCGGGGCGAGCCCACGACCTCGCGGGCCAGCACGAGCGTCGCCGGGGTGGCACGACCCTCGAGCAGGCGGGTGATGAGACCGTTGCGGGACTCCTGCGGCGCGGTGCGGTCGGTCAGCGCCGCCCGCAGGTCGCGGTCGCCGGCCACGATGCGGCCGAACCGGAACAGCTCGTCCTCGACCTGCTCCAGGACCCCGTCGCGCTCGGCGCCCGCGAGGGTCGCCTGCACCCCGAGCTCCTCGCACGCGTCGGCGAGGTCGCGCGAGGACGACCACCGCGAGCGGGCCAGGCCCGAGACGACGTCGACCGTCGCGCCGGAGACCTTGCCGTCCAGCAGCCGGCCGACCAGGCCGGCCTTGTTCTCGCCCTCGGAGTTCGGGTCGGTGAGGGCCCGGCGCAGCGCGGCCGAGGAGTCGAGCAGCCGCGTCACCGCGAACAGCTCCTCCCCCACCGTCGAGGCGTCGGGCGTCTCGGCGCCGACCAGCCGGGAGAGCAGCCCCGGCTCGCGGGCCAGGAGCGGCTCGATCCGCTCCCGCGCCTGCGCCAGCGACTCCCCGCTCGCCCCCCGCATGTGGGCCGTCATCAGAACAGCTCTCCCGTCCCGCCGGTGCCGACGGCGGTCGCCCCGCCGGAGGTGCCGCCGGAGGTCGAGGCGGAGGCCCGGACCGCGGACGGCTCGGCCTGCTCCAGCTCGGCCAGGAACCGGTCGACCACCCGCGACTGGCGGGCGGAGTCCTCCAGGGACTCCCCGACGATCCGGCCCGCGAGGTCGGTGGCCAGGCGGCCCACCTCGCTGCGCAGGGAGACGACCGCCTGCTGGCGCTCGGCCTCGATCTGGCGCTGGGCGCTCTCGACGATGCGCGTCGCCTCGGCGTGCGCCTTCTCGCGCACCTCGGTGGCGATGGACGCGGCGTCGGCCCGGGCCTCCTCGCGGATCTGGTTGGCCTCGGTGCGCGCCTCGGCCAGCTGCGCCTTGTACTCGGCGAGCGCGGCCTCGGCCTCCTTCTGCGCCTTCTCGGCCTCCTCCATGCCGCCCTCGATGGAGGCCACGCGCTCGGCGTAGACCTTCTCCAGGGCGGGCACGACCTTCTTGGCGAAGATCCAGACCAGGATGCCGAAGCAGATGAACCCGACGATGATCTCGCCCGGGTGCGGGATGATCGGGTAGGCGGTCTCCCAGAAACCGCCCCCGCCCTCTTCGGCGGCCAGCAGCGCGGTGGGTGCGAAGCTCACGGGTGTCTCCACGGGTCGTGTCGGTCGTGCGGGTGTGCGGTGCTCAGCGTCAGCCGCGGAAGACGAACGACAGGCCGAGACCGAAGATCGCCAGGGCCTCGGTGAACGCCAGGCCGAGGAACGCCAGCGGCTGGAGCATGCCGCGCGCCTCGGGCTGCCGGGCGACGCCGTTGATGTAGGCGGCGAAGATCAGGCCGACGCCGATACCGGGGCCGATGGCCGACAGGCCGTAGCCGAGGATCGCGATGTTGCCTTCCATCTGGATCTTTTCCTCTCGGTCGCCGGGTGCGCAGGTCGCACCCGGTGCGGGGTGGGGTGGAGCTGGTGGGTCAGTGCTCGTCGGCCAGGGAGCCGGCGATGTAGAGGGCTGCGAGCAGCGTGAAGATGTAGGCCTGCAGGAACTCGACCAGGATCTCGAACAGCGTCATCACGAAGGACATCGCGAACGGGCCGATCGAGAGCACCTTCAGGACCGGGCCACCCTCCAGCAGCATGTACTCGCCGCCGAGGGCGAACAGCAGCAGCAGCAGGTGGCCGGCGAACATGTTGCCCCACAGCCGCAGCGCCAGGGTGACCGGCCGGGTGAAGAAGTAGCTGATCAGCTCGAGGAACCCGACGAACAGGGCCAGCGGCAGCGGCAGGCCCGGCGGCACCATGTGCTTGATGTAGCCGGCCGCGCCCATCCGCTTGACGCCGAGGAACAGGTACAGGAAGTACACGACCAGCGCGATCGCGGCCGGGAAGGCCACCCGCGCCATCGTCGGGTACTGCACCAGCGGGATGATCCCGAACAGGTTGTTCACCAGGATCAGCAGGAACATCGCGAACAGCAGCGGCAGGAACTGGCGGAAGTTCTTGCTGCCGATGATGTCGCGGGCGATGCCGTTGCGGACGAAGCCGTAGCCCGCCTCGACGACGGCCTGGCCCTTGGTCGGCACCACGGTGAGCCTGCGCGTCGCCATCAGCATGACGACCGAGATCAGCACGGTCGACAGGACCAGCAGGATCATCGGGCGGGTGATGGCGAACGCGCCGTCCCCGATGAGCGGCTGCCAGAAGTCGGCGATGCCGGGGGCCTCGAAGGCCTCCTCCTCGGCGGCCGGCGCGGCGGCGAGCACGATCGGGCTCACGGCGTGTCCTCCAGGGGGCTTGCGTCGGGTGCGTCGTGCGGTGCGTCGTGCGAGGAGCGGGTCCCGGTGCTCGCGGAGCCGCGCTCCGGGCCGTGCACGTCTGCGCCGGTACCGTACCGGACCCAGATGGTCGTCATCGCCACGGCCGTCCCCACCACGATGCCCACGGCGACGATCCAGTCGGTGCCGAGCCAGCGGTCGAGGAACCACGCGGGCAGGCCGAAGCCGATCAGGCCCGCGAGCAGGTAGGACAGGATGTTCCACGCCGCGCTCTCGGGCAGCGGTCCCTCTCGCTGGGCGAGCGCCGCGTAGTCGGGGCGGCGGCTGCTGTCGGGCCGGACCGGGCCGGCCACGGGAGGGCCGGCGGCCGGGTCGCGGTCGGGCCGCAGGTCACCCACCGCGCTCACCGGCGACCCTCGTCGGGAGCCTGCCCCGGCAGGGTCTGCTCGCCGAAGACGAGCACCCGCATCCGGTAGTAGGCGCGGGCCTCGAACACCAGCCAGACGACCGCGCAGACGATCGCGGTGAGACCGAACGAGGGCCCGTCGAGCCACGAGGCGCGGCCGAAGACGACCAGGAAGACCCCGAGGACCAGCACCTTGCCCATGTAGGTGGCCAGCGCGGCCGCCATCACGTTGGTGGGTCCGTTCTTGGCGGCCCAGCGCATCACCAGCAGGGTGGCCGAGAACGACAGGGTGACGATCGCCAGGGCGAGCAGCGCACCGACCAGGCCCGGGACGCCGGCCACCACCGTGGCGACGACGACGCACACGACGCCCACCACCAGGGTGGGGACGAGCGACCCGCGCAGCATGGCGGCGTAGGGGTCGTCGGCCTGGGCGACGGTGCTCACGGGCGTGCTCAACGAGGTGGCCTTCCGGTGCGGCGGGCCCCCGCACGGGACGGCGGGAGCGGGTCTTCCGAAGGTCGTGGGGGGCGTCCTGGAACGCTTGTGAATGCTATCACAAGCGGTCCGCCGGCTCCGTCCGGCGCAGGCTCCGGCCGCGCAGCGGTCCGGTCGTCAGCACGACGCTGAGCAGCGCCACGGCGAGCCAGACCGGCAGCCAGACCACGAGCGGGACGAAGGCGGTGACGACGGTGCCGAAGGAGATCACCGCGGTCCACAGGCACATGATCAGCACCGCGTTGCGGTGGGAGTGGCCGATGTCGAGCAGCCGGTGGTGCAGGTGGAGCTTGTCCGGCGCGAACGGCGACTGCCCCCGGCGCACCCGCCGCACGACGGCGAGCAGCAGGTCCAGGAACGGCACGAGCAGCACCACCGCGGGCAGCACGACCGGGAAGTACACCGGCACCAGCTGGCTGCCCGAGACCACCGCGGGGTCGACCTGCCCCGTGACCGCCACCGCGCTCGCGGCCAGGAGCAGGCCGAGCTGGAGCGCGCCGGAGTCGCCCATGAAGATCCGGGCGGGGTGGATGTTGTGCGGCAGGAACCCGACGCAGCACCCCACCGTCGCCGCCGCGACCAGGGCCGCGAGGCTGGAGTAGTCGAGCTGGTTGGTCTGCCGCGTGAGCATGTAGGTGTAGACGAAGAACGCCCCGGCGGCCACGGTCATCACCCCGGCCGCGAGCCCGTCCAGGCCGTCGATGAAGTTGACCGCGTTCATCGCGACGACCACCACGACCACGGTCAGGACGAGGAACAGCGCGCCCGAGCCGACCACCACGCCGCCCAGCGGCAGCGTCACCAGCTGGACGCCCTGCCAGGCGAGCAGCCCGGCGGCCAGCACCTGGCCGGCGAGCTTGGTGACGGCGTCGAGCTGGTAGACGTCGTCGATCGCGCCGACCAGCGTGATCAGCGCCGCGGCGGCCAGGATCGCCCAGGGCGACTGCGAGGACTCGAAGATCCGGGAGAAGAACGGCACCGACTGCGCGACGACGAGCGCGGTGGCCAGCCCCGCGAACATCGCGACGCCGCCGAGGCGGGGGGTGGGCACCGAGTGCACGTCGCGCTCGCGCACCGGCGACATCGCACCGGTGCGCTCGGCGAGCCGCCGCGCCAGCGGGGTCGCCAGGTACGTCGCCGCCGCGGCGACGAGCATGACGAGCACGTAGCCGCCCATGCGCCGGGGCTCACCCCTCCGTCGCGGCGTCGGTGGCGGTCGCGCCCGCGGGGCCGGGCGGCACCGCGCCCGGCGTGCCGTCGACGATGCCCGGGACGACCTTGCGCAGCTCCCACAGGCTCACCGCGCCGGCCCGGCGCAGCACCAGGGTGTCCCCCGTGGCGTCGACGATCGACGACGGCGTGCCGCCCGCTGCCGGCCCGTCCTCGAGGTAGACCTGCACGGCGTCGCCGAGCTGCTCGCGCGTCTCGGCGGCGGTGGCTCCCGGCGGCTGCCCGGTGAGGTTGGCGCTGGAGACGGCGAGCGGGCCGGTGGCCCGCAGCAGCTGGACGGCCAGCGGGTGGTCGGGCACCCGCACGGCCACGGTGCCGCCGGTGTCCCCGAGGTCCCACGACAGCGAGGGCTGGGCCCAGCAGATGACGGTGAGGCCGCCCGGCCAGAACCGCTCGGTCAGCGCGTCGACCTCCTCGCCCACCCCGGTCGTCAGGGCCGGCAGCACGTCCGGCCCCGCGACCAGTACCGGTGGTGGGGCCTCGCGGCCGCGACCCTTGGCGGCCAGCAGCGCGGAGACCGCCACGGGGTCGAAGGCGTCCGCGGCCACGCCGTAGACGGTGTCGGTGGGCAGCACGACCAGCTGCCCCCGGGCGATCGCCGCCGCCGCGGCGGCCACGCCGTCGGTGCGCGCCGTGTCGTCACTGCAGTCGAAGAGCCTGCTCACGGGGACCGAGTCTGTCACCCGGCGCAGCCGCCCCCGTCCACCCCCGCGGGTGTGATCCTCCTGCCCGGCGCACCGGGCGTGTCGCGCCCCAGGCTCACGCCCCAGGACGGACGGCGTCCGCCGGCGCCGTGGCGACGACCCAGCGCTCGCGGCCGGCGAGGTCGGCGTGACCGGTGCCTCCGGCCCAGCCGGCGCCGGCGAGCGCGCGCAGCAGCCGGGCCTGCTGGCCGTGGGCGTGCTCCATCACCAGCGTCCCGCCCGGACGCAGCAGGTGGGCGGCGCGGGCGGCGACCCGCCGCGGCACGCCGAGGCCGTTCGGGCCGCCGTAGAGCGCGACGGCGGGGTCGTGGTCGGCCACCTCGGGGTCGACCGGCTCCATGTCGTCGGGGACGTACGGGGGGTTCGACACCACGACGTCGACCAGGCCGTCCAGGCCACGGGGCTCGGCGCCGGGGTCGGTGGCGTCGGCGAGGTGCAGCACGACCCCGCTGCCGGCGAGGTTGCGGGCCGCCCAGGCGTGCGCCTGCGGGTCGACCTCGACGGCGTGCACCACCGCGCCGGGCACCTCGTGCGCGACCGCCGCCGCGATCGCGCCGGAGCCGGTGCACAGGTCGACCACGAGGGGCGCGGCGCCGGCCGCGCGGGTGGCGTCGACCGCCGCGCCGGCCACCAGCTCGGTCTCCGGCCGCGGCACGAAGACGCCCGGCCCGACGGCCAGCTCGAGGCCGCGGAAGCCGGCCGTCCCGGTGAGGTGCTGGAGCGGGACCCGGCGGGCGCGCTCGTCGACGAGCCGGTCCAGGGCCTCGGCGGCCTCGGCGGGCAGCGGGCTCCCCCGCAGCTCGGCGGCCGCGACCTCGCCGGTGCGCAGCCGCAGCACGTGCGCGGCGAGCGCCAGCGCGTCGGCGCGGGGGCTCGGGCAGCCCGCCGCGGCCAGCCGCGCGGTGACCTCGGCCAGCGCCGCCCGCAGTGGCTCCTCCGGCGTGGTCACCGCCTCACCGCACGGTGGCGGCCGCGAGCCGGGCCGCGTCGTCGGCGTCGACCGCCGACTGCACCACCGGGTCGAGGTCGCCGTCGAGGACGGCGTCGAGGTTGTAGGACTTGTAGCCGGTGCGGTGGTCGCTGATCCGGTTCTCGGGGAAGTTGTAGGTGCGGATCCGCTGCGAGCGGTCGACCGTGCGCACCTGCGAGGCGCGGGCGGCGGCGGCCTCGGCGTCGGCCTGCTCCTGCGCGAGCGCGTGCAGCCGGGCCCGCAGGATCCGCATCGCCTGCTCACGGTTCTGCAGCTGCGACTTCTCGTTCTGGCAGGACGCGACCACCCCGGTGGGCAGGTGCGTGATCCGGACGGCGGAGTCGGTGGTGTTGACGCTCTGCCCGCCCGGGCCGGACGAGCGGTAGACGTCGATCCGCAGGTCGTTCGGGTCGATGCTCACCTCGACCTCCTCGGCCTCGGGCAGCACCAGGACGCCCGCCGCGGAGGTGTGGACCCGTCCGGCCGACTCGGTGACGGGCACCCGCTGCACCCGGTGCACACCGCCCTCGTACTTCAGCCGTGCCCAGACGCCGTCCTCGGGCGCGACGGCGCCGCGGGCCTTGACCGCCACGGCGACGTCCTTGTACCCGCCGAGGTCGGACCCGGTGGCGTCGATCACCTCGGTCGACCAGCCACGGCGCTCGGCGTAGCGCAGGTACATGCGGACCAGGTCGCCGGCGAACAGCGCCGACTCCTCGCCGCCCTCGCCGGCCTTGACCTCGAGGATGACGTCGCGCCCGTCGTCGGGGTCGCGGGGCACGAGCAGCGAGCGCAGCCGCTCGACGGCCTCGTCGCGGGCTCGCTCCAGCGCGGGCAGCTCGGCGGCGAACTCGGGGTCCTGCGCGGCCAGCTCGGCAGCGGCCCCGGCGTCGTCGGCGGCCGCCCGCCACGCGACGTGCGCGGCGACCACGCGGTCCAGCTCGGCGTACCGGCGGCCCAGCGTTCGCGCCACGGCCGGGTCGGCGTGCACCGCGGGGTCGGCGAGCCGGCGCTGCAGCTCGGCGTGCTCGGACAGGACCGGCTCGACCGCCTCGAACACCCGCGCTCACCTCTTCCTGTGCACCTGCTCTGAACCCGCTCCGGACGCAGCAGCGCCGGTGCTCCCGCCACGAGGGCGGGGGCACCGGCGCTGGGAGGTGCTACTTGGCGGCGTCGGCCTTCTTGCCGTACCGCGCCTCGAACCGGGCCACGCGACCACCGGTGTCGAGCAGCTTCTGCTTGCCGGTGTAGAAGGGGTGGCACGCGCTGCAGACCTCGGCGGAGATCTTGCCGGAGGTGGCGGTGCTGCGGGTGGTGAACGTGTTCCCGCAGGTGCAGGTCACGCTCGTCTCGACGTACTCGGGGTGGATGTCACGCTTCACGGGAGGCTCCTTCGCGATGGCCGCCGGGTCGCCCCACCCCGGGTGGGTGCGGGCGTGAACCGGAGCCGGCCTGACAGTCTGCCAGGCACCCGGTAGAGCACGAAATCGACCCGGGTTTGTTCCCGCTCCGGCACCTGGGGTCGGGCGGTGACCAGCACCACGACGACGCCGTCGGCAGGGGCGGCCCGGGCCGCGCTGCCGGCCGTGGCCGAGCGGGCGCTCGCCGCCTACGCCGTGCGCCCGGTGCGGGTGCGCCGGCTGCCCCGCGGCTGGAACGCCTCGTTCGGGGTGCTCGACGCCGACGGCGGCCGGCACGTGCTGCGGGTCCACCGCCACGACGGTCCGGACGAGGCCATGGTGCGCTCGGAGCTGGCCTGGCTGCAGGCGCTGGGCACCGGCACCGACCTGCTGGTCCCCCGGCCGCACCGCACCCGCGACGGCGACCTGGTCGCCGTCGTCGACATGCCACCCGGTGGAGGTGCACCTGCGGCCGGTGCACGCGACGACGTCCGGGTGTGCGACCTGCTGCACTGGGTCGACGGCCGCTTCGTCGACGTCCGCCTCACCCCGGCGCACCTGCGCACCATGGGCACGCTGATGGGGCGCCTGGAGGAGCACGGGCGGCGCTTCGTCCGCCCGGACGGGTTCGTCCGGCCCGACGTCACCCGGTGGACCGTCCTCGCCGGGCCCGGCGAGGACCCGCTCGGCACCGAGGTGCTGGGCCGCGCCTGCGACGCCCTGGCCGCGCTCGGCCCGGGCTGGGACCTCGGCGTCGTGCGGGCCACCGTGGGGCGGGCGCGGGAGGCGCGCGACGACGCCGTCGCCCGGGGCGGCACCGGCCTGCTGCACGCCGACCTGCACCACGAGAACGTGCTGTTCGGCGCCGGCCGGACCGGACCGGACGGGCTGCTGCCGGTGGGAGCCATCGACTTCGACGACTGCGGCGACGGGCCGGACGCCTACGACCCGGCCGTGATGGTGGCCGAGCTGTGGGGCCGCCCCGACCGCGACCGGCTGCGCGCGGCCCTGCTCGAGGGCTGGGCCGCGGCGCGCCCGCCCGGCGGGCCGGACGCCGGGGCGACCGAGCAGGTCGACGCGATGGAGGGCCTGCGGCACCTGCAGCTGGCCGTCTACGCCGTCGAGCACCGCGCCGAGCCGATGTTCGCCGAGGACTGGCACGACGACCTCACCGTGGTGCTGGGACGGCTGGTCGGGCTCCTGCGCTGAGCCGGACGCGGCGAGCGCCCGCCCCCGGACCGGGGGCGGGCGCTCGACGTGCCGCGGGCGACCGGTGTCAGTCGTCCTTGCCGTTGCTCATCAGCGGTGCAGTGGTCTTCTGCACCTGCATGAGGAACTCGGTGTTGGAGCGGGTCTCGCGCAGCTTCGACAGCAGCAGCTCGATCGCCTGCTGGGAGTCGAGCGCCGTGAGCACCCGCCGCAGCTTCCACATCACCGCGAGCTCCTCGCGGCCGAGGAGCACCTCCTCGCGCCGGGTGCCGGACGCGTTGACGTCGACCGCCGGGTACACGCGCTTGTCGGCCAGCGAGCGGGAGAGCCGGAACTCGGAGTTACCCGTGCCCTTGAACTCCTCGAAGATGACCTCGTCCGCCTTGGACCCGGTCTCGACCAGGGCCGTGGCGAGGATGGTCAGCGACCCGCCGTGCTCGATGTTGCGCGCCGCGCCGAAGAAGCGCTTCGGCGGGTACAGGGCCGAGGAGTCGACACCACCGGACAGGATCCGGCCGGACGCCGGCGCCGAGATGTTGTAGGCGCGGCCCAGGCGGGTGATGCCGTCGAGCAGGATAACGACGTCGTGGCCCATCTCGACCAGGCGCTTGGCCCGCTCGATCGCCAGCTCGGCGACCGTGGTGTGGTCCGAGGCCGGGCGGTCGAACGTGGACGCGATGACCTCGCCCTTGACGCTGCGCTGGAAGTCGGTGACCTCCTCCGGGCGCTCGTCGACCAGCACCACCATGAGGTGGACCTCGGGGTTGTTGACGGTGATGGCGTTGGCGATCGCCTGCATCATCATCGTCTTGCCGGCCTTGGGCGGGGAGACGATCAGGGCGCGCTGGCCCTTGCCGATCGGCGCCACCAGGTCGAGCACCCGGGTGGTGAGGATGTTCGGCTCGGTCTCCAGCCGCAGCCGCTCCTGCGGGTACAGCGGCGTCAGCTTCATGAAGTCGGGGCGGGCCTTGGCCTGCTCGACGGTCTGGCCGTTGATCGAGTCGACCCGGACCAGCGCGTTGAACTTCTGCCGCTGGGCGTTCTGCTCGCCCTCGCGGGGCGTGCGGACGGCGCCGACGACGGCGTCGCCCTTGCGCATGCCGTGCTTCTTGACCTGGCCGAGCGAGACGTAGACGTCGTTGGAGCCGGGCAGGTAGCCCGAGGTCCGCACGAAGCCGTAGCTGTCCAGCACGTCGAGGATGCCGGCGACGGGGAGCAGCTCCTCGTCCTCGCCGACGGCCTCGGGCTCGTCGGACATGCCGCCCATCGGGTCGCTGCCGCGGCCACGGCGCTTGCGGTCGCGGTAGCGGTTGCGGCGACGGCGACCGCCGCCCTCCTCGTCGTCGTCCGGCCCGTTGTCCCGGTTGTCCTGCCGGTTGTCCTGCCGGTTGTCCGGGCGGCCCTGGCCGCCCTGCCGGCCGGCGCGGTCGTCGCGCTGGCGGTCGCGCTGCTGGCGGTCGCCCTGCTGACGGTCGCCCTGCTGACGGTCCTGCTGGTCGTCCTGCTGGCGGTCCTCCCGCTGGCGGTCCTCGCGCTGCGGCCGGTCCTCGCGCTGCGGGCGGTCGTCGCGCTGGCGGTCGCGCTGCGGGCGCTCGTCCTGCTGCCGGTCGTGCTGGCGGTCCTGCTGCCGGTCCTGCTGGCGGTCCTGCTGGCGGTCCTGCTGGCGGCCGTCCTGGCGCTCCTCGGAGCGGGTGGCGGCCTCGCCCTGGACGGGCAGCACCTTCTGCAGGTCCTGCTGCACGGCCCGGCGCCGGTCGTCCTGCGCGTCGCCCGCGCCGTCCTGCGCGGGGGCGGCGGCGCCGCCCGGCGAGGTCGCGCGCCGCGAGCGGCGGGCGGTGCCCCGGCCGTCGACCGGCGCGGTGGCGACCGGCTCGGCGGACACGGAGGTGCCGGCGGTGCCCGTCGCGGTGCTCGCGACCGTGCCCGGTGCGGTGCTCGGTGCGGTGCTGGGTGCGGTGCTCGGTGCGGTGCTCGCAGCGGCACCGGAGGTGTCGCGGCGGGTGCCGCCCCCCTGGTGGCTGCGGATGGCCTCGAGCAGGTCGCCCTTGCGCATCTTGGAGGTGCCCTTGACCCCGAGCTGGGTCGCCAGGGCCTGCAGCTGCGGCAGCCGCAGGCCGGTGAGGGCTCCCCCGGTCGCCGCCTCGCCGCCCCGCGAGGGGTCGGCAGCGGGAGCGGCGGTGGTAGTGGTGTCTGTCACGAAGGTCCTTCCCCCTCGTCAGCGGTTGCTCGGACGCAACCGGGTGTCCAGCGGCTGAGCGCTGGTGAAGTGGTCGCCGGGGTCCACGGGCTCCCGGTGCGCGGCCTGCGGCCGAGCGCCGGGCGTTGCCGGGGTCTGAGGCGATTGCCGCCGGTCTCTGCGGGCTCGTTCCTGGACGGGAGGGTCCGGGGCCCGCGGTACGTCGGCGTGATCACCATAACACCGACGCCCGTGCCGGTGTTCCGCGTCCGGCCGTGTCCCCCGTGCGGCGGCAGCCGGGCCTCAGGACGCGCTGCCGTCGGGCCCGGGGACGACCAGCACGGCGCCGTCCCGGTCGATCCCGGGGTCGAGCACCTGCCACCCGGGCAGCAGGCCGGCGACGCGCGCGGCGAGGCCGTCCGCGACCGTGCCCAGCACCAGCAGGCTGGGGCCGGCGCCGGAGACGACCGCGGCCAGGCCCTGCGAGCGCAGCAGGCCGGTCGCCGTCGCGGCGTCCGGCATGGCGGGGGCGCGGTAGGCCTGGTGCAGCCGGTCCTCGGTGGCGGGCAGCAGCAGGTCGGGCCGGCGGCTGAGCGCCTCGACCAGCAGCGCGGCCCGGCCCGCGGTGAAGGCGGCGTCGGCGTGCGGCACGGTCGCCGGCAGCATCGCCCGGGCGCGGGCGGTCGAGAGCTCGGCGTCCGGGACGGCGACGACGCACGCGAGGTCGGGGTGCGGCTCGACCCGGACGGCGCGGGCGCCGCCGGAGCCGGTCCAGCCGACGGTGATCCCGCCGAGCAGGCTGGCGGCGGCGTTGTCCGGGTGCCCCTCGAGGTCGGTGGCCACCTCCAGCGCGGTGACGTCGTCGAGCAGCCCGGGCCGCTCGAGCAGCCCGCGCGCGGCCACCACCCCGGCGACCACCGCGGCGGCCGACGAACCGACGCCCCGCCCGTGCGGCACGCCGTTGCGGCTGCGCACCACCAGCCCGGGCTGCGGCGCGCCCACCCGCGCCAGCGCGGCGCGCACCGAGCGGACGACGAGGTTCGGCTCGCCCGAGGCGATCTGCCCGGCGCCCTGGCCCTCGACGTGCACCTCGGCGCCCGGCTCGGCGCGGGCCCGCACGAGCACGACGTCGTGCACCGCCAGCGCGAGCCCGATGCAGTCGTAGCCCGGTCCGAGGTTGGCGCTCGAGCCGGGCACCGTGACCTGCACCTCGACGTCGTGCCGCACCCCGGCCGGTGGTCGCTCCGGCAGCACTCAGAGCCCCAGCGCGTCGGCCACGCCGACGACGTCGACGGACACGCGCTGCGGCTGCACCGGGGTGCCGTCGAGGTCCTGCATGGCCCACTGCGGGTCCTTGAGGCCGTGACCGGTCACGGTGACGACCACGCGCGACCCGGCGGGCAGCAGCCCGGCGGCGTGCCGCTTCAGCAGGCCGGCGACGCCGGCGGCCGAGGCCGGCTCGACGAAGACGCCGTCGCGCGAGGACAGCAGCCGGTGCGCCGCCAGGATCTCGGCGTCGGTCACCGCCTCGATCACCCCGCCGGAGCCGTCCCTCGCCGCGACCGCCTGGTCCCACGACGCGGGGTTGCCGATCCGGATCGCGGTGGCGATGGTGTCCGGCTGGTCGACCGGGTGCCCCTTGACGATCGGCGCGGCGCCCTCGGCCTGGAAGCCCCACATCGCCGGCGTCCGGGTGGCCGGACCGGGCTGCGGGCTGTCGACGGTGTACTCGGTGTAGCCGCGCCAGTACGCGGTGATGTTGCCCGCGTTCCCCACCGGGAGGCAGTGGATGTCCGGGGCGTCGCCGAGGGCGTCGACGACCTCGAAGGCCGCCGTCTTCTGCCCCTCGATCCGGTACGGGTTCACTGAGTTCACCAGCTCGACCGGGTACGCCTCGGCGAGCTTGCGTGCCACCGTGAGGCAGTCGTCGAAGTTGCCGTCGACCTGCAGGATCCGCGCCCCGTGCGCGACCGCCTGGCTCAGCTTGCCCATCGCGATCTTGCCGTCCGGGACGAGCACGGCGCAGGTCATGCCGGCCGCCGTGGCGTACGCCGCGGCCGAGGCGCTGGTGTTGCCCGTCGAGGCGCAGACCACCGCCTGGGCGCCGAGCTCGGCGGCGCGGGTGATCGCGCTGGTCATGCCGCGGTCCTTGAACGACGCGGTCGGGTTGCAGCCCTCGACCTTGACGTGCACCTCGCACCCGGTCAGCTCCGACAGGTGCCGGGCGCGCACCAGCGGCGTGCCGCCCTCGCCGAGGGTGACCGCGGGCACGTCCGGGCCGAACGGCAGCCGGTCGCGGAACTCCTCGACGACCCCGCGCCAGGCGTGCGCCACGTCAGCTCCCCTCGACCCGCAGCACCGACGCGACCGCGTCGACGATCTCCAGCCCGGCCAGCGCCTCGACCGTGCTCGCCAGCGCCGAGTCGGTCGCGGTGTGGGTCACGACGACCAGGGCTGCGCGGCGGCCGTCGTCCTCGCCCTGGGCGTCGGGGTCGCGCAGCAGGGTCTGGCGCACGGTCTCGATCGAGACACCGTGCGCGGCGAAGACCTGCGCCACCTGGGCCAGCACGCCCGGACGGTCGGCGACGTCGAGCCGCACGTGGTACCGCGTGCTGACCTCGCCCATCGGCAGCACCGGCAGGTCGGCGTAGGTGCTCTCCCCCGGTCCGCGCCCGCCGACGACGCGGTGCCGCGCGACGGCGACGACGTCGCCGAGCACCGCGCTCGCGGTGGGCTGCCCGCCGGCACCGGCGCCGTAGAACATCAGCGACCCCGCCGCCTCGGCCTCGACGAACACCGCGTTGTACGCGCCGCGCACGCCGGCCAGCGGGTGCTCGCGCGACAGCATCGCCGGGTGGACACGCACCGAGACCGCTTCTCCCGCATCGGTCCTCGTGCGCTCGCAGATGGCGAGGAGCTTAACCACGCAGCCGGACGCCTTGGCCGCCGCCACGTCGGCGGCGCTCACGCCGGTGATGCCCTCGCGGTGCACGTCGGCCGCGCTGACCCGGGTGTGGAACGCCAGCGAGGCCAGGATCGCCGCCTTGGCCGCGGCGTCGAAGCCCTCGACGTCGGCGGTCGGGTCGGCCTCGGCGTACCCGAGGGACTGCGCCTGCTGCACCGACTCGTCGAAACCCGCTCCGGTGGTGTCCATCTGGTCGAGCACGTAGTTGGTCGTGCCGTTGACGATGCCGAGCACCCGGTCGATCCGGTCGCCGGCCATCGACTCGCGGACCGGCCGCACGAGCGGGATGGCGCCGGCGACCGCCGCCTCGAAGTACAGGTCGACGCCGTGCTTCTCGGCCGCCTCGTACAGGGTCGGGCCGTCCTCGGCGAGCAGCGCCTTGTTGGCGGTGACGACGCCCGCGCCGTGCTCCATCGCCTCCAGGATCAGGGTGCGGGCCGGCTCGATGCCGCCGATCACCTCGATCACGACGTCGGCCCGGCGCACCAGGTCGCTCGCGTCGGTGGTGAACAGGTCCGGGTCGATGCCGGCGTCACGGCGGCGCGCGGGGCGGCGCACGGCGATGCCGACCAGCTCGAGCGGACGGCCGACCCGGGCGGCGAGGTCGGAGGCGCTGCCGGTGAGCATCCGGGCCACCTCGGTGCCGACGACGCCGCACCCGAGCAGCGCCACGCGCAGGGGCGCTGCTGCCGTCCCCTCGACCACGTCCGTCACCGGGCGATCCTCCCCCGCGTCCACGTGCTGGCCGCACGTCGTCCCGTCATCCGGACATCATGCCGGGGGACCGGACGCGGCGAGGAGGCGCCTCAGAGGTTGCCGCGGCGGTCCTGCTCGCGCTCGATCGCCTCGAACAGCGCCTTGAAGTTGCCCTTGCCGAACCCGAGCGAGCCGTGCCGCTCGATCATCTCGAAGAACACCGTCGGGCGGTCGCCGAGCGGCTTGGTGAAGATCTGCAGGAGGTAGCCGTCCTCGTCGCGGTCGACCAGGATCCCCCGCTTCTGCAGCTCCTCGATCGGCACCCGGACGTTGCCGATGCGGGCCCGCAGCTCGGGGTCCTCGTAGTAGCTGTCCGGGGTGTCCAGGAACTCCACGCCCTCGGCGCGCAGGGCGTCGACCGTGGCGAGGATGTCGTTGGTGGCGAGCGCCAGGTGCTGGGCGCCCGGGCCGCGGTAGAACTCGAGGTACTCGTCGATCTGGCTCTTCTTCTTCGCGATCGCCGGCTCGTTCAGCGGGAACTTGACCCGGTGGTTGCCGTTGGCCACCACCTTGGACATCAGCGCCGAGTAGTCGGTCGCGATGTCGTCGCCGATGAACTCGGCCATGTTCACGAAGCCCATCACCCGGTTGTAGAAGTCGACCCAGCCGTCCATCTTGCCCAGCTCGACGTTGCCCACGACGTGGTCGAGCGCCTGGAAGATCCGCTTCGGCGCCCCCGGGCGCTTGACGTAGGACGAGGTGCGGGCGACGTAGCCGGGCAGGTACGGGCCGGTGTACCGGGACCGGTCGACCAGGGTGTGCCGGGTCTCGCCGTAGGTGCCGATCGCGGCGATCCGCACCGTGCCGTGCTCGTCGGTGAGGTCCTCGGCCTCGCGCAGGATCGTCGCGCCCTCGCGCCGGGCCTGCTCGACGCAGCGGTCGACGTCCGGCACCTCCAGGGCGATGTCGACGACGCCGTCGCCGTGGGCGCGGTGGTGGTCGTGCAGCGGGCTGTCCGGGTCGACGCCGCCGTCGACCACGAACCGGATCGAGCCGGACCGCAGCACGAACGACTTGTGGTCGCGCTGGCCGGTCTCGGGCCCGGCGTACGCCTCGAGCTCCATGCCGAACGCCGACTGGTAGAAGTGCGCGGTCTGGGTGGCGTTGCCGACGACGAAGACGATCGCGTCCCAGCCGGTGACCGGGAACCGGTCCGTGCTCTGGTCGTACTCCACCAGGCCGACCAGCTGCTTGAGCTGGTCCAGGTCCAGCTCGGCCTGACGCTCGGACGGGGTGAGGTCGATGGTCACGGGGGCCTCCGGGGTGGTGCGGCTGCGTCGGTACGACGTCGGACGGACCCGCCCACTGTCGCGCCGCCGCCCGTCCTGGACAAGCGGGCCGCCCGCGGCTGGGCAGGTTGTGCAGGTTGTCCCGCGCGACCCCCGGTGCACCGGGCAGGATGTCCAGATGAGCGAGCGAGCGGCCGGTCCGGCCCGCCACCCCGTCGACCGCCTGGACGCGCTGCTGGTGCACGCCCTGCACCGCGCCCCGCGCACCGGCGTGCTGGAGCTGTCGCGGGTGCTGGGCGTCGCGCGCGGGACGGTGCAGGCCCGGCTCGACCGGTTGCTGGGCCGCGGCCTGCTGCGGCTGGGGCCCCAGCTCGACCCGGCTGCCCTGGGCTACCCGGTGACCGCCTTCCTCACCCTCGAGCTGCACCAGGACACCGGCCGCGACGCCGTCACCGAGCAGCTGTCCGGCATCCCGCAGGTGCTCGAGGCGCACACGACCACCGGGGTCGGCGACCTGCTGGTGCGGGTCGTGGCCCGCGACAACACCCACCTGCAGGAGGTCATCGACACCGTCGTGGCCACCCCCGCGGTCGCCCGCACGTCCACGGTGATCGCCCTGCAGGACGTCGTGCGGCACCGCACCCTGCCGCTGCTCGACGAGGCGGTCGGGCCATCGGCGTGACCCGCACCCTCCCCCGGCTCAGGTCGGGGGCCGCGCGCGCCGAGACAAGGGTGTGACGGCTCTCGAGCGCGCTCCGCTGACCGCTGCGCGGGCGGTGGCGGTCGCGTGCCTGCTGGCGCTGGCGGCGTACGTGCCCGTGCTGCTGCGCCCGCCGAGCAGCACGGTGGCGGTGTTCTGGCCCGCCGCCGGCGTGGCCCTGGTCGCGCTCGTCCTCACGCCACGCAGGCACTGGCCGCACGTCGCCGCCCTGGTGCTGCTCGGCACCGGCGCGGGCAACCTCGCGGCGGGGCGCGACGTCCTGCCGGCGCTGCTGCTCGGCGCCGCGAACACCGTCGAGGCCCTGGTCACCGCGGCCGTCTTCCTCCGCCTCGGCGCCGGGCGCTACCGGCTGGTCCACGTGCGCGACGGGTGGCACCTGCTGCTGGCCTCGGCCGCGGGCGCGCTCGTGGGCGGCGCGGTCGCCGGCGTCACCGCCGAGGCCACCCTCGGCGGCGAGCTCTGGACGGCCTGGCGCTCGTTCGCGGCCTCGCACCCCGCGGGGGTCGCGCTCGCGGCGCCGCTGGCGCTGCTCGGGACGCCGACCGGCCGGCGGCTGGTGCCCGCCGAGGTCGTCGTCCAGCCCCTGCTGCTCGGCCTGGCCGTCGCCGCGGCGTTCTGGCCCGGCCAGGGGCTGCCCCTGACCTTCCTGCCGCTGCCCGTCCTGGTCTGGGCGGCCGCGCGGTTCGGCACCCGCGCCGCGACGCTGCAGGTGCTGGCCGTCGCCGGCGTCGCGACCGTCTGCACGCTGTCCGGCCGCGGGCCGTTCGCGGCGGTGGCCGACCAGGTCGCCTCGACCTCGGCCCTGCAGGTCTACCTGCTCTCGCTCGGTGTCGCCGTGGTCGTGCTCGGCCTCACCGTCGAGGACGACCGCCGCAAGGCCGTGGTGCTCGCCGCCGGCGAGGAGCTGTACCGGCGCACCTTCGACGAGGCGATGCTCGGGATGCTGATGCTGCGCGTCGGCACCGCCCCCGGCTCGCCGGCCGGCGCCCGGGTCGTGCGGTGCAACCCGGTGGCCGCCGCGCTGCTCGACCGCGACGACGACGCGGCCGCCGGCACCCCGGACGGGCCCGTCGGCGGCCGGTTCGAGGACCACCTGCACCCGGACTCCGCGCCGGTGCTCACCTCCGCGCTCGACCGGGTCGTCGGCGGCGAGCTCGCCACCTGGCACGGCGAGGTGCGGCTGGCGGGCCCGCGCGACCGCCGGGTCGCGGTCACGCTGTCACCGCTGCGCGACGAGGCGGGGCGCACCGAGCAGGTCACCGTGCAGCTGTCCGACGTGACCGCCCGGCACCGGGCCGAGGCGCGGCTGATCGAGCAGGCGCTGCACGACGCGCTCACCGGGCTGCCCAACCGCACCCTGCTGCGCGACCGGCTCGGCGAGGGGCTCGCCGACGGCCAGGGCGGACCGGCCCGGCTGGCGCTGCTGTTCTGCGACCTGGACGACTTCAAGCTGGTCAACGACTCGGCGGGCCACCGGGTCGGCGACGCCCTGCTGGTCGAGGTGGCCTCCCGCCTCGGCGGCCTGCGCCCCGACGACACCGTGGCGCGACTCGGCGGCGACGAGTTCGTCGTCCTGTCACCGGTGACCGCCGACGACGCCCACGCGCACGCCGACGAGCTCGCCGCCCTCGTGCTCGAGATGCTCACCGCACCGGTCGACGTGCAGGGCGTGCGGTACCGGCTGTCGGCCAGCATCGGCATCACCCTGTCCCGCGCGGGCAGCACGCCGGAGTCGCTGCTGCGGGAGGCCGACTCGGCGATGTACCAGGCCAAGCGCGAGGGCAAGAACCGCGCGGCGTGGTTCACCGAGGAGCACCACCTGCAGGCGCGCCGCCAAGTGCGGCTCGTGCAGGAGCTGCACGCCGCGCTCGAGCGGCAGGAGTTCCGCCTGCACGTGCAGCCCGTGGTCGACCTGCGCACCGGGCGGGTGGTCGCGGGCGAGGCGCTCGTGCGCTGGCAGCACCCCGATCGCGGGCTGCTCGCGCCCGGCGAGTGGCTCGACGTCGCCGAGGGCTCCGACGTGATCCACGCGCTCGGCACCTGGGTGATCGACGAGGCCTGCCGGATGGCGTCCTGCTGGGTGCGGGCGCTCGGGGACCTCGCGCCGGTCGTGCACGCGAACGTCTCGGCCCGCCAGCTCGGGCAGGGCACCCTCGTCCCGGACGTGGAGGGGTCGCTGCAGCGGCACGACCTGCGCGGCGACCGGCTGGTGCTGGAGCTCACCGAGACCCAGCTCGACCACGCCCACAGCGCCGTCCTCGGCGAGGTGGTGCAGGTGCGCGCCGCCGGCGTCGGCCTCGCGGCGGACGACTTCGGCACCGGCTACAGCTCGCTCACCCGGCTGACCGAGATGCCGGTCGACATGATCAAGGTGGACCGCGCCTTCGTGTCGCGGATGCTCGAGGACGACCGGGCCCGGGCCGTCGTGTCGTGCCTGGTGACGATGGGTACAGCGCTCGGCGTCGACGTGGTGGCCGAGGGCGTCGAGACGCTCGAGCAGGCCGAGTGCCTCGCGGCGATGGGATGCCATCTGGCGCAAGGCTTCTGGTGGAGCCGGCCGGTGCCCGAGGCGGAGTTCCTCGCCCTGGTGGGCCACCCGCTGCCCTCGGTGCAGGTCGTGGCCTGACCGCAGGTGGTCCTCAGCCGCGGGAGACGAACCGCTTGCGCAGCAGGTCGATCCGCGCCTGGATCTGCTCCTCGCTGGCGCGGGCGACCTCTCCCCCACCGGTGGTCGAGCGCAGCTCGGCGTGCACGACACCGTGCGGCGCCCCGGTGCGGCGGGACCAGGCCGCCACCAGCGCGTTCAGCTCCTTGCGCAGCCCGGCGATCCGGCGGTGGGCCGCCTCGGAGCGCTCGACCTCGTGCGGGTCGGGTGCGGTCCGCCGGCGCGTGGTGTGCTCGCGCTGGCGCTGCCGCAGCAGCGTGGTGACCTGGTCGACGTCGAGCAGCCCGGGGATGCCGAGGTAGTCCAGCTCCTCGGGCGAGCCGACGTCGGCGCCGGTGCCGAACTCGCCGCCGTCGAACAGCACGTGGCTGAAGGACGCCTGCGCCTCCAGCGCCTCGAAGCTGCCGAGCAGGTCGTCGGTGGCCCCCTCGGACTGCTGCGCCCGCGCGACCAGGCCCTCCTCCGGGCTCCAGTCCAGGCCGTCGTCCTCGCGCGGGCTGCGGTCGAGGGCGTGGTCGCGCTCGACCTCCATCCCGCCGGCGAGCTGGAGCAGGGTCGGCACGCTCGGCAGGAAGATCGAGGCGGTCTCGCCGCGGCGCCGGGCCCGGACGAACCGCCCGACGGCCTGGGCGAAGTACAGCGGCGTGCTGGCCGAGGTGGCGTAGACGCCGACGCACAGGCGCGGCACGTCGACGCCCTCGGACACCATCCGCACCGCCACCATCCAGCGCTGCTGGCCCTGGGCGTACTCCTCGATCCGGGCGGAGGCGCCCGAGTCGTCGGAGAGCACCACCACCGGCGGCTCGCCGGTGACCTGGCGCAGCACCGCGGCGTACGCGCGGGCGGTCGGCTGGTCGGAGGCGATCACGAGGCCACCGGCGTCCGGCACCCCGCGCCGCACCTCGGTCAGCCGGGTGTCGGCGGCGCGCAGCACCGAGGCGACCCACTCGCCGTCCGGGTCCAGGGCGGTGCGCCACGCCTGCGCCACCTGGTCCTGGTTCAGCGGCTCGCCGAGCCGGGCGCTGATCTCGTCGCCGGCCTTGGTGCGCCAGCGCATCTGGCCTGAGTAGGCCAGGAACATCACCGGACGCACCACGCCGTCGCGCAGGGCGTCGGCGTAGCCGTAGGAGAAGTCGGCCAGCGAGCGCCGCACGCCCTGGGCGTCGGGCTGGTACCGGACGAACGGGATCGCCGCGGTGTCGGACCGGAACGGCGTGCCGGTGAGCGAGAGCCGGTGCGGCGCGGGCGAGAACGCCTCCTCGACCGCGTCGCCCCACGACAGCGCGTCGCCTCCGTGGTGCACCTCGTCGAGCACGACGAGCGTGGGCGCGGCCTCGGTGCGGGCGCGGTGCAGCTTGGGCCGCGCGGCGACCTGCGCGTAGGTGAGCGCGACCCCGTCGTAGCCGTCGGCCAGCACGCCCTGCCGGTTGCGGAAGGCGGGGTCGAGCTGGATGCCGACCCGGGCCGCGGCGTCGGCCCACTGCCGCTTGAGGTGCTCGGTCGGCGCCACCACGGTGAGCCGCCTGATCACCCCGCGCTCGATCAGCTCGGCCGCGACCCGCAGGGCGAACGTGGTCTTGCCCGCGCCCGGCGTGGCGACCGCGAGGTAGTCGGCCGGCATCGCGGCCAGGTACTGCTCCAGGGCCGTCGCCTGCCACGCGCGCAGCCGCGACGCGGTGCCCCACGCGGCGCGCTCGGGGAAGGCCGGGGGCAGGTGCGAGGCCGCCGCCGAGCTGGCGTGCTGGGGCAGGCCGGACGGCTCGGACGGGGAAGGGCTCACGGTGGGTCGAGGCTACGTGACCGCCCGCCGCCGGACGCGCCGACCCACCGGCACGGCGACCCCGCGTCGGGCTCGCGCGCCTCGTTAACGAGGTGGAGCAACCGTTCACGAGGCGTGCACGCCTCGGGAACGGACGGCGCGCCTCGTTAACGAGGCGCGCGCACGTCAGCCGGACGGGTCAGCCGCCGCCGGAGAGCAGGTCGGCGACGAACCCGAACACGCTGCAGCCGCAGACCAGCACGACGACGGCGACGCCGGCCACCGCCACCCAGCGGTTGGACCTCGGGGCGCGGCCGCGCGGGGGGAGCGGCCGCTGCTGCTGCGGTCGCTGCGGGCCGCCGCCGCCGGGTCGAGGGGCTGCCGGCGGTCCGGCGGCCGGGCGCCGCGGCGGCCGCCGGCCGGGCGAGGCACCGCCGCGTCCCGCGGTCGGGACGTAGGTGCCGCCCGGGGGTGCCGGCCGCGCAGGCGGGACAGGCGGCGGGACGGGCGTCGGCGTGCTCGGGCGGCCGCGTGCCTCGCGCCGGGTCTGCGGCGGGTCCGGGAGCACCGCCCACGGGTTGCCCGGCTCCGCGGCGAGCGGGGGCGGCGCGGCCGCAGCCGCGGGCGAGGCGGGTGCGGCCGGCGGAGCGGGCTCGGCCGGCGCCGGGTCCGGGAGCGGCTCGGCGGCCAGCTGCTCGCGCAACGAGGCGGCAGCGCGGTCGACCACCGCCGCGACCTCGGGCTCGGCGCGCACGCGCAGGGCGTCGCCCCACGCCTCGAGCTGTCTGACGACGTCCTGCTCGCGCCAGCGGCCGAGGTGGAACACGCAGCCCAGCCGGGCGGGCAGTCCTGCCGCCTTGGTGGCCTCGACGCCGCCGGCCATCAGCACCAGCGCCCACGCCTCGTTGGACGGCGTCCGGTCACCGGCGCCGGCCAGCACGGTCCGGACGGCCTGACGCAGCATCGGCGTGCTCACGGGGCCACCCTGTCAGCCGCAGCCCGCCGGCACCCGCACTTCGGTCCGGCCGGGCGCGGGTGGCCCGGGTCGTGCGCTCAGCTGGGCGCGGGCTCGCGGGCCCGCCAGCCGACCGCGACGCCGACCAGCGCGACCAGCGCGAGGCCGACCCAGATGGCGGCGAACAGGCCGGCGTCCGAGCCACCAGGGTCGTGGCCGAGGGCGAACACCGCCCCGCCGAGGCCGACGCCGGTGACCGCGCCGAGGGAGTCGCTCACCTGCAGCGAGGCGGAGTTGCGGCCCTGCACGTCCGGGGGCGACATGGCGAGCACCAGCACGCTCGTGCTCGACATCGCCAGGCCCATGCCGACCGCGCCGACGGCCCAGACCGGCGCCGCGACCCACGGGCTGACGCCGGGGAGCATCGACAGCGACAGGCCGCCGATCCCCACCGCGACGAAGCCCGCGCCGAGGGCGAGCAGCCCGTGCCTCGGCACGGGCAGCCCGGGACGTCCCTGCACCCACGAGCCGAGCGACCAGCCGAGCGCGCCGCCGGTGAGGGCGATGCCGGCGGCCGTCAGCGACAGCCCCTTCTCCTGGCTCAGCGCCAGCGGCACGTAGGTCTCGGCGCCGAAGAAGGCCGCCGTGTACAGGCCGCGCACCACGACCACCGACGGCAGCCCGCGCCGCACCCGCAGCGTGCCGGGCGGCATCAGCCGCGGCAGCGCCACCGCGACCAGGACGACGCCGGCCACGCCCGCGACCACCGGCAGCGCGCGCAGCGGCAGCACGTGCTGGGCCGCCCACTGCACCAGCGCCGCGCCGGCCGCGAGCGAGAGCCCGAGCAGCGCCCGCGAGCGCGCCGAGAGCCCGGCCGCGCCCCCTGCCGACGCACCGTGCGAGTCGGTGGCCCGTGACGGGAACCGGCGCACCTGCGGCAGCAGGAGCACCAGTGCCAGCACGGCGACCGGCGGCACGACGAGGAACACCAGCCGCCAGGAGACCTCCGTGGCGAGCCAGCCCGCGATCGGCGGCCCGACCACGGCGGGCACCACCCAGGCCGCGCTGATCCAGCCGAACACCTGAGGCCGCAGCTCCTCCGGGTACACCGCGGCCACCACGACGTACAGGGCGACGACCAGCGCACCGGCCCCGAGTCCCGAGACGGCGCGACCGGCGAGCAGCACCGGGAACGTGGTCGCGGTGCCGCACACCACCAGGCCGCCGGCGAACAGCATCATCCCGGCGGTGAGCGGCCAGGTCGGTCCGCGGCTGTCGGCCAGCCCGCCCGCCACGACCATGCCGAGCAGGCTCGCGGTCATGAACAGCGAGAACGCCAGCGAGTAGCTGCGGACGGCGTCCAGCTGCTGCGCGACGACGGGCATCGCCGTCGCGACCGCCATCGACTCGAACGCGACGAAGGTGACCTGCCCGACGATGGCGACGGTGACGAGCCGCCGGCCCGGGAGCGCCGCCGGGGCGCTGGTTCCGCGCGAGCGGACCTCAGTCATCCGAGCCGTTGCCGCCGTCCGCGGGCTCGCGCAGCCCGTCGTAGATCTCCTTGCAGATCGGGCACACCGGGAACTTGTTCGGGTCGCGGCCGGGCACCCAGACCTTGCCGCACAGCGCGATCACCGGCTCCCCCGACAGCGCGGAGGACAGGATCTTCTCCTTGCGCACGTAGTGCGCGAAGCGCTCGTGGTCGCCCGGCTCGACCGGCTGCTCGAGCTGCTCGCGCTCCAGCAGCGCCGTGCCGCGCGGGTCGGACGCCGGCTGCGACAGCGGCTGGGTCGACGGGGCGCTCGGGGGCACGGGCTCGCTCATGGCGGCCAGTCTACGAACCCCTCAGTTCATCGACGGGTCGTCGGGGTAGCGCGCCACCAGCGCGAGGTCGCCGCCCTGGCGCTCCAGCACCTCCGGCCACAGCCCCTCCGGGTCGTCGGTGAACGCGTCGCCGGACTCGGCGTCGACGACGTACCAGGACCCGTCGGCGACCTCCTCCTCGAGCTGGCCGGCCGACCACCCGGCGTACCCGGCGAAGATGCGCAGCCCGCTGACGTCGTCGGCCAGCAGGTCGGGCGCGACGTCGAGGTCGACGACCGCGAGCGCCCCGATGATGCGGCGCAGGCCGGCGGGCGGCTCGCCGTCACCCGGGACGCGGGCCAGGCCGAGCGCGGAGTCCTGCGACACCGGGCCGCCGGTGTACAGCCGGCCCGGGACGGTGGCGTAGGGCTGCCAGCCGGGCAGCACCGCCTCGACGTCGACCTGCGAGGGACGGTTCACCACGACGCCGAGGGCACCGTCCTCGTTGTGGTCCAGGACCAGCACCACGGCGCGCCGGAAGGTGGGGTGCTCCAGGCGCGGGGTCGCCACCAGCAGGCGTCCGGTCATCTGGTCCACACGCCCATTCTGCCCGCCGCCCCCTGGTCCGCCATCGGGAGGAAGACCACCTCGCCGACGACCCGGACGCCCACCCGCTCGCCCGGCGGGACCGGGCCCTGGGTGCGGCAGGTGAGGTCGGACCCGTCCGGGCCGACGAGCTGCACGGTGGTGTCGTGGCCGTGGAAGACGGTGCGGCGGACCGAGCACGCGACCCCCTCGGCGACCGGCCCCAGGTGCAGCTGCTCGGGCCGGACCAGCACCTGCCCGGCGACCTCGACCGCGGACCGTGCCACGTCGTCGCGCGCGAGCAGCGCGACCGGTCCGAGCGGCGTCGTCGCCACCGCGCCGGTCGCGGTGGCCGGGAGCAGGAACGCCTCGCCGACAGCGCGCGCCACGAGCGGGTCGACCGGCTCGCGGTACACCTGCTCGGGCACCCCGACCTGCAGGAACCGGCCGGCGTGCATCACCGCGACCTGGTCGGCCGTCGCCAGCGCCTCCTCCTGGTCGTGGGTCACCAGGACGGCGGTCGCACCGGCCGCGGCCAGGACGTCGCGCACCTGCTGGCGCACGCTGGTGCGCAGGTCGGTGTCCAGCGCGGAGAACGGCTCGTCCAGCAGCACGACCTCGGGGTCCGGGGCGAGGGCGCGGGCGACGGCCACCCGCTGCTGCTGCCCCCCGGACAGCTCGGCCGGCCAGCGTCCGGCCAGGTCGGCGAGCCCGACCATCGCGAGCACCTCGGCGACGCGCTCGCGTCGGTGCGGGTGACGCCGGGGCAGGCCGAAGGCGACGTTCGACCCGACGTCGAGGTGCGGGAACAGCGCCCCCTCCTGCGGCACGACGGTGACCCCGCGCCGCTCGGGCGGCAGGTGGCGCGACGGGCCGGCCACCTCCCGCCCGCCCAGGAGGACGCGCCCGGCGTCGGCCCGCTCGAACCCGGCGACCACCCGCAGCAGCGTCGTCTTGCCGCACCCCGACGGTCCGAGCACGGCCGTGAGCGTCCCCTGCGGCACCACCAGGTCGAGACCACGCAGCACCCGGGCGTCGTCGAAGGACTTGTGCAGCCCCTCGATCCGCAGCTCACTCACCGCTACCCCCGGTCCAGCGGGCGAGCAGCACGGTCGGGACGGCGGCGAGCAGCACGAGCAGCGCCGCGTACGGCGCCGCGGCGGCGAACGCCGCGTTCCCGGTCTGGGTCCACAGCTGCGTGGCCAGGGTGTCGACGCCGGTGGGGCGCAGCAGCAGCGTCGCGGGGAGCTCCTTCATCGCCGTCAGCATGACGAGCGCGGCGCCCGCGGCGACGCCCGGGGCGGCGAGGGGGACGGTGACGCGGCGCAGCACGTCGACGGGCCGCTGCCCGAGCGAGCGGGCCACCTCCTCCAGCCGGGGCGGGCTGAGCGCGACCGACGACCGCACCGCCGCCACGGCGGCGGGAAGGAAGAGCACCACGTACGCGAGCACCAGCAGCGGGACCTCCTGGTAGATCGCCGGGACGAGCCGGACCCCGAAGAACACCAGCGACAGCGCGACGACGATGCCCGGGAGCGCGTGCCCGGCGAAGGTCGCGGCCTCGACCCCGCCCACCAGGCGGCTGCGGTAGCGCGCCGCCAGCACTCCTACCGGCACGGCGAGCAGGACGGTGGCGAGCGCGGCCAGCGCCGAGACGCCCACGGTCGCACCGGCTCCGGCGACCAGCGCCTCGACGTCGAGCACCCGGCGTCCCCTCACCAGCCAGAGGACGAGGCTGCCGAGCGGGACGACGAGCGCCACGACCAGCACCGACGCGGCCGCGAGCGCCGCCGGTACCCGCCACGCGCCGAGCGTGCTGCGGTGCGCCCGGCGGGACGTGCCGCCGCCCGTGCGCACCTGCTCGGTGCGCGAGCGGGCCCGGCGCTCGGCGAGGGTGAGCGCGACGGTGAGCAGCACCAGCAGCACCGAGAGCACCGCGGCCGGGGTGCGGTCGAAGCTCGCCTGGTAGGAGGTGTGGATGACCCGGGTGAAGACGTCGTAGCGCAGCAGGGACACCGCGCCGAAGTCGCTCAGCACGTAGAGCGCGACGAGCAGCGCGCCCGCGGCGGCGGCGGGCCTGGCCTGGCGCAGCGTCACCTGCAGCGCGGTGGCGACCGGCCCGAGCCCGAGCGAGCGCGCGACCTCCTCCTGGGCGGGGTCGCCGCCCCGCAGCGCCGCGAGGACGGGCAGGTAGACGTAGGGGTAGCTGCAGGCGGACAGCACCAGCACGGCACCGTGCAGGCCGGCGACCTGCGGGGCGGCGCCGAGCCAGCCGTAGGCGGCGACGTAGCTCGGCACCGCGAGCGGCATCGGCGCCAGGACGGCGACCAGGCGGCGTCCGGGCAGGTCGGTGCGCGCGACGAGGTAGGCCAGGCCGGCGCCGACGACCACGCAGACGGCCGTCACCGCGGCGCACAGCACCAGGCTGCGCACGACCAGCTCGACGGTGCGCTCGCGCAGGACGAGCTCGGCGACCCGCGCGGGACCCGCCCCGGCCACCCGGACGAGCAGGTAGCCCAGCGGCACCACCGCCACCAGCGCGGCCAGCAGGGCCGCCGCGAGCAGCAGCGCGGGCGGCCGCCGCCGCCGCGGGGGCGCGCCCGGCGGCACCGTCGGCGGCAGGACCGCGGTGCCGGTGCCGAGCGTGCCCGCGGTCAGCTGAGACCGACCTCCTCGAGCAGGGCGAGGGTGTCCTCGAGGGTGTCGAGGTCGTTGAGGTCGACCTGCGACCCGGCCAGCTGCTCCAGCGGGACCAGGTCGTGCTCGGTGGTGGTGACGCCCTCGACCACCGGGTACTCGGCGGTGGTGTCGGCGAAGTACTGCTGCGCCTCGTCCGAGACGAGGAACTCCACCGCCGCCGCGGCGGCGTCGGCCCGGTCGGTCCCCTCGATCACGCCGGCGCCGGCCACGTTGATCAGCGAGCCGGCGTCGCCGCCCGGCAGGTAGTGCAGCTGCACCTGCATCTCGTCCTCGCCGACCTCGGCCGCCTTCTCGAACCAGTAGTAGTGGTTGATCAGGCCGAGCGGGACCTCGCCGGAGTCGACGGCGTCGAGGATCGCGATGTTGTTGTCGTAGACCTGCGGGTCGTTGGCGGCGAAGGCCTCCAGCCACTGCCGGGCACCCTCCTCGCCCTTGGTCACCCGCAGCGCCGTCACGAAGGACTGGAACGAGGCGTTGGTCGGCGCGTACGCGACCTTGCCGGCGTACGCCGGGTCCAGCACGTCGTCGATCGTGGTCATCTGCGCGACCTCGGGCACCTGCTCCGGGTCGTAGGCCACCACCCGGGCGCGGGCCGAGGTCGGCACCCAGCGGCCCTCGGCGTCGCGGAACCGCTCCAGCGTGCGCGAGGTGGTGGCCTCGTCCAGCGGGGCGAGCATGCCGGCCTTGCCCAGCGCGCCCAGCGCGCCGGCGTCCTGGCTGAAGAACACGTCGGCCTCGGTGCCCTCGCCCTCCTCCAGCAGCTGGGCGGCGAGCTCGCTCGAGGTGGCGTAGCGCACCTCGACCGGGACCCCGACCTCCTCCTCGAGCCGGTCCAGGAGCGGCGCCACGAGGTTCTCGTTGCGGCCGGAGTAGATGACCAGGGCGTCCTCGGAGGACCCCTCGGCGTCACCGGCGCAGGCGGACAGGGAGGTGGCGAGCGTGGCGACCGCCGCGGCGGCGAGGAGCCGGCGGCGCAGGGCCGAGGACGTGAACGACATGGCGCGAGTATGGCAATCTGAGGGTTGCCTAACCAAATGACGGCTGCGGCACCCCCGCCGGCGAGCGCGTCCCGAGCAGAACAGGCCCCCGTCGTGCCGCTCCCCCCGTCCGCGCCGCCCGCCGCCGTCAGCCGCCGCGTCCCGTTCGTGGACCGGCTGGCCGCCCACGGCGGGGCCACCGCGCTGGTCGAGGACGGCGCCGTCACGACCTACGCCGAGCTCGCCGGCGCCGTGCGGGAGCGTGCGGCCACGCTGGGCGACGGCCGGCGCCTGGTGCTGCTGGTCGCCGAGCCGACGCGGGAGTCCGTCGTCACCTACCTCGCGGCGCTGCAGGCCGGCCACGTCGTCCTGCTCGCCCCGCCCGACCGCCCGGGGGCCGTCGAGGCGCTGCTCGGTGCGTACCGGCCCGACGTCGTGGTCGCGGGCGGCGGCCTCCCCGAGCGGGTGGCCGCGGAGCCGCAGCACGACCTGCACCCGGACCTGGCCCTGCTGCTCAGCACCTCCGGCTCGACCGGGTCGCCCAAGCTGGTCCGGCTCTCCCACGACAACCTCGCCTCGAACGCCGAGGCCGTCGCCGCGTCCCTCGGCCTCGGCGGCGCCGACGTCGGGGTGACGACCCTCCCGCTCAGCTACTGCTACGGGCTGTCGGTGCTCCACAGCCACCTCGCCGTCGGCGCGGCGGTGCTGCTCACCAGGCTGTCGGTCGTCGACCCGTGCTTCGTCGAGCAGGCCCGCGCCGCCGGCGTCACGTCCCTGCCCGGCGTCCCGTACACCTTCGACCTGCTCGACCGGGCCGGGTACGACGTGCTCGACCTGCCGTCGCTGCGGCTGGTCACCCAGGCCGGTGGCCGGCTCGCGCCCGACCGCGTCCGCGCCCTGGCGCACGAGGCGCGGCGACGCGGCTCCGAGCTGGTCGTCATGTACGGGCAGACCGAGGCGACGGCGCGGATGACCTGCCTGCCTCCCGGGCTGGCCGCCGAGCGCCCGGGCAGCGTCGGCGTGCCCGTCGCGGGCAGCCGGGTCCGGGTCGACCCGGTGCCGGGTCGTGACGACGGCGCGGGCGAGCTGGTGTTCGAGGGTCCCGGGGTGATGCTGGGCTACGCCACGACGCCCGCCGACCTCGCGCTCGGTCGCACGGTGACCGAGCTCCGCACCGGCGACCTCGCGCGCGTCGACCGCGACGGGATGGTCGAGATCGTCGGCCGCGCCGGCCGTTTCGCCAAGGTGTTCGGCACGCGGATCGACCTCGCGCACGCCGAGGACCTGCTCGCGCGCCACGGGTTCGTCACCAGCGTCGTCGAGCTGGACGGCACGGTGCTGGTGGCCGTCGAGGGCGACCACGACGCCGGGTGGGTGGCGCGCCTGGCCGCCGAGGACCTCGGGCTGCCGCGGCACGCGGTCGCCGCCGTGGCCGTGCCCGCCCTGCCGCGCGGCGGGGCCGGCAAGGTCGACGCGGCAGCGGTCCGGGCGCTGGCACCGGCCCCGCCGTCGACCCCGGCCCCGGCCACCGGCCCGGGTGATGCGGGTCGCGAGCCGGACGTCCGGGCGCTGTTCGCCGAGGTCCTCGAGCGGCCGGACGCCCGGCCGGGCGACACCTTCGTCGGGCTGGGCGGTGACTCGCTGTCCTACGTCGCGGTCTCGGTCCAGCTCGAGCGGCTGCTCGGGCACCTGCCGCCCGCCTGGCACGTCACCCCGATCGAGCGGCTGCGGCCACGCCGGCGCCGGGTCCGGTGGCTGCGGCAGGTGGAGACCGGCGTCGTGCTGCGGGCGGTCGCCGCCGTGCTGATCGTGGCGACGCACGTCGGGGTGCTCGCCGTCCCGGGCAGCGCGCACGTGCTGCTCGCCCTCGCCGGGTACAACTTCGCCCGGTTCCGCCTCGACGACCGGCCCCGCGGCGACCGCGTCCGCGGCACGCTGCTGAGCGTGCTGCGGCTGGCGCTGCCGAGCGTGCTGTGGATCGCGCTGGCGGCGCTGCTGGTCACCGACGCCTACGGCCCGCTCAACGTCGTGCTGCTCAACCACGTGCTGGGCACGGAGACCTGGGACACGTCCTGGCACTTCTGGTTCGTCGAGGTGCTGGTCTGGACGCTGGTCGGGGTGGCCCTGCTCGTCGCGGTCCCCGCCGTCGACCGGCTCGAGCGGCGTGCGCCGTTCGCGCTGGCGCTCGCGGTGCTCGCCGCCGGGCTGACCGCGCGCTTCGACCTGCTCCCGGTCGACCCCGTGCACCCGCAGCCCGTGCTGTGGCTGTTCGCCCTCGGCTGGGCGGCGGCCCGCGCCGCGCACCGGTGGCAGCAGGTCGCGGTGACGCTCGCCGCGGTGCTGTGCGTGCCGGGCTTCTTCGGCGACCCGCAGCGCGACGCCGTGATCCTCGTCGGGGTGCTGCTGGTGCTGTGGGTGCCGACCCTGCCGGTCCCGGCGCCGGTGGCGCCGCTGCTGGCCACCCTCGCCGGCGCCTCGCTGTTCGTGTACCTCACGCACTGGCAGGTCTACCCCGTGCTGCGGCCGGTCGACCCGTGGCTGGCCGTCGGCGCCTCGCTGCTCGTCGGCGTCGCGTACGCCCGGCTCGGCGGCGCTGCCACCGCCGCGGTGGAGCGCCGGACGGCTCAGCTCGTGGCGCGGGTGCGCCCCCCGGCCACTGACCGCCCCCGCGAGGCGACGAGCACCCCGCCCACCGTGCCGACGACGTCGGCCACGGCGTCGCGCCAGTCGCCGGTGCGGTCGGGCACCAGGTAGGCCTGCACCACCTCGCTCACGGCGGCGTGCAGGACGAGCGCCGCCACCAGCGGCACGACCGGCAGCCCGGCCCGGCGTCCGGCCCACGCGACCGCGCCGAACACCGCCAGGTGCACCACCAGGTCGAGCCCCGGCACGCCGGCGCCCACGTCGGGAGGGCGGGGCCAGTACAGGACCGCCAGCTGCACCACCACGGCCGCGAGCAGCACGGCCAGCCGGCCCCGGCCGGCGGCGTCGGGGCGGCTCACGCGGTCTCGGCGCCCCCGGCGAGCACGGCCTTGCGGACGGCGTCCGCGACGGCGGTCGTGACCTCGGGGTGGAACACGCTCGGGACGATGTAGGTCGGGTTCAGCTCGTCGTCGCCGACGACGGCGGCCAGCGCGGTGGCGGCCGCGAGCAGCACCTGCGGGGTGATCTCGCGCGACTGGGCGTCGAGCAGCCCGCGGAAGATGCCGGGGAAGGCCAGCACGTTGTTGATCTGGTTGGCGAAGTCGCTGCGGCCGGTGGCGACCACCGCGGCGTGCTGCGAGGCGTCGAGCGGGTCGACCTCCGGCACCGGGTTGGCCAGGGCGAACACGACGGCGTCGTCGGCCATCGTCGCGACGTCGGCACCGGTGACGACGTTCGGCGCGCTGACGCCCACGAACACGTCGGCGCCGGCGAGCGAGCCGACCAGCGACCCGGTGACGCCGCGCGGGTTGGTGTGCTCGGCGATCCAGCGGCCGGAGTGGTCCAGGTCGTCGCGGCCGGTGTGCACCACGCCGCCGATGTCGCTGACGACGACGTCGCGGGCGCCGGCCTCGAGCAACAGCTTGAGCACCGCCGTCCCCGCGGCGCCCGCGCCGGACATCGCGATCCGCACGTCCGCCAGCTCCTTGCGCACCACCTTGAGCGCGTTGGTGAGCGCGGCGACGACCACCACGGCGGTGCCGTGCTGGTCGTCGTGGAAGACGGGGATGTCCAGCTCGTCGCGCAGCCGGCGCTCGATCTCGAAGCACCGCGGCGCCGAGATGTCCTCGAGGTTGATGCCGGCGAACACCGGCGCGATCGCCTTCACCGTGGCGATGATCTCCTCGGTGTCGGTGGTGTCCAGGCAGATCGGGAAGGCGTCGATGCCGGCGAACCGCTTGAACAGCGCCGCCTTGCCCTCCATCACCGGCAGCGCCGCCAGCGGGCCGATGTCGCCGAGCCCCAGCACCGCGGTGCCGTCGGTGACGACGGCGACGCAGTTCCGCTTGATCGTGAGGTTCCTCGCGTCGTGCGGGTTCTCGGCGATCGCCATGCAGACCCGGGCGACTCCCGGCGTGTAGACCATCGACAGGTCGTCGCGGTTGCGGATCGGGACCTTGGACTCGATGGAGAGCTTGCCGCCGAGGTGGGCGAGGAACGTGCGGTCGGAGACCTTGCCGATCGCCACGCCGTCCAAGGCCCGCAGCCCGTCGACGATCCGCTGGGCGTGGTCGCTGTCGCCGGTCGCGCAGGTGACGTCGACCCGCACCCGGTCGGCACCCGACGCCGTGACGTCGAGCGCGGTCACCAGGCCGCCGAGCTCCTCGATCGTGTGCGTCAGCTCGCTGACCGCGGTCGGCCGGGCGGGCAGCTCCAGCCGGACGGTGATCGAGTACGAGACGCTGGGCAGCGGCGGGCGCGGGCTGGCGGGTGCGGACGTCATGGCGCCATTGTCGTGGCTACCGGCAGGTACGACGGGGAGGCGACGTGGACGCAACGCACGCAAGGGCCGCGACGGGGACGACCGGCGTCGAGGGGGTCCCGCACGACGGCCTGCGGCTGGTCGTGCGCCGGCACGAGCCGGCCGCTGCCACCGACGACGTGCCGGTGCTCGCCCTGCACGGCTTCCCGCAGACGCACCGCTGCTGGGACCCGGTCGTCGAGCGCCTGCTCGCCGCGGGCCGGCGGGTGCTGGTGCCGGGGCTGCGGGGCTACGACCCCGGCGCGCGGCCGCTCGACCGGGACGCCTACGCCCTGCCCCGTGTGGTGGCGGACGTGCTCGCCGTCGCCGACCACGACGGCGCCCGGCAGGTCGACCTGCTCGGTCACGACTGGGGCGCGGTCGCCGCCTGGGGCGCGGCGGCGGCCTCCCCCGACCGGGTGCGCTCGCTCGTCGCGGTGTCCGTCCCGCACCCGCGGGCGTTCGCGGCGGCGATCACCGCGGACGCCGACCAGCAGGCGCGCTCGCGCTACATGGACCTGTTCCGGCTGAGCGGGCCGGCGCACCGGCACCGCGCCGAGGCCGTGCTGCTGGCCGACGGCGCCCGCAGGCTGCGGGCCACCTACGACCCGCTGCCCGGCGACGTCGCGGCGCCGCACCTGGCGGCGATGACCGACCGCGACGCCCTCACCGGCGCGCTGGGCTGGTACCGCGGCATGGACCTCGAGCACCTGCTCGCCGTGCCGCCGGTGACCGTCCCGACGACCTTCGTGTGGGGTGCCGGCGACCCGGCCGTCGGGCCGGTCGCCGCCCACGGCTGCGCCGCGCACGTCGAGGGGCCGTACCGGTTCGTCCCCCTCGAGGGCGTCTCGCACTGGGTGCCCGAGCAGGCGCCCGCGGAGGTGGCTCACGCCGTGCTCGAGCCTCCCCGCGCCCCCGATCCGTCGTCTTGACCGGGACTTGACCTCGACCGGGGTACCGCTTGAGCGAGCCCTCCCCATCCTGGCGCGACGGGGCACGACGCCCCGACCCGTCACGGCCGAGGAGCCACCCCATGAACCTGTCCCGCCCCCGCCGGTCCGACCGCACCGGTCGCCGGTCCGCGCGCACGCTCGTCGCCCTCGCGGCGCTCGGCGTCGCCGTCACCACCCTCACCGTCCCGTCCGCCGCCCAGGCCGCCTCGAGCGAGGACTGCACCGGCGGCGGCTTCGCCCTGGTGCTGCCCGGGCGCACCGTCGCCGCCCGTCCCGGGCAGGACCTGCGCACGACCGTCCGGGCCGACCAGCTCGGCACCTCGTTCCTGGTCAGGGGCCGGTACGTCGAGTTCACGGTGCAGTCCGCCACGCTCGGCGTCACCGACTGGACGCTGACCGGTGCGCCCAGCCCCGGCGACCTCACCGGCGGTCGCCGGACCCCCGTGTTCGCCGCCAAGACGCCGGACCTGCGCGGGTCGCGCCTGACCAGCGGGATGGAGGTGCGGCTGCGCGACGGCGACCTGCGGCTGATCCGCGAGGGCTCGCAGGTCGAGATGAAGATCCAGGCCAAGGACTGCTCGCAGGGCGGCATCTTCCAGATGGAGCCCGAGCGCGAGGACGGCACGGCGACGGTATTCACCCACACCCTCGCGCCGTCCGCGTTCTACTACGACAACCCGAGGTTCCGGGAGCGGATCGGCACCACGGTGCCGTTCGTCACCGACACCGGGCAGACCGTCCAGATGCCGGTGACCGCCCGGGTCAACTTCGGCAGCATCACGGCCCCGCGGCTCGTCGGGCGCGACTCGGCACAGGTCGCGACGCGGATCGCCCAGTGCAGCAACGTGTTCGGCACCCACTGCGGCGGCGTGTCGAAGTGGAGCGTCGCGAGCGGCGGTCGGATGGGGCAGGTCATGGGCGAGGACGCCACCGAGGTCTCCCCCGCTGCGACGGACTGCGTGCAGGACTGCCAGGCGCAGAACCAGGTGAACGGCCGCGCGGTCGTGCTCGGCTTCCCCTCGCCGGTCCCAGCGGGCTCGCTGCTGACCCCGCGCACCCCGTGAGCGGTGCCTCGGACGGGCGGTCCCCCCTGCCGCCCGTCCGAGGCGGTCACCCGCCCGCGGCGGGCGGTCGCCAGGACCACGCGGCGACCAGGGCCAGGGCGGTGGCGACGACGGCTCCTGCCGCGCCGCCGCGTGTCGCTGCGACGAACGCGGCGCCGCGCGGGTCCGGCGGCCCGGCGCCGAGCAGCTGCTCGCTCCCGGCGACCAGCCCGACGACGGCGGCCGTGCCCACCACGACCGCCCACGCGAGCGCGGCGTGGGTGGGTGCCACCGCGCGCTGCGGCGCCCGGGCCGGCCGGCGCGGCGTCGAGCGCCACCAGCGGACGCACCACACCAGCAGCACGACGGCGCCGACGACCGTGCTGGCGTACTGCGCCCACCGGTACCCCTCGAGCGGGCCGTGCACCTGCCCGAGCCACGGCACCAGCTCGCTGCCCCACCGGCCGCGGTGGGTGAAGGCGTCCCAGACCACGTGCGTGACCGACCCGGCCGCCAGCGACACCAGCACCAGGGCGGCCAGCCGCAGCCGTCCGGCCGCCGTGGCCGGCGCGCCGGACCGCACGGGCAGCCGCTCCCTCAGCGCCGCGGGCGCCGCCGCCTCGACGGGACGGCGGAGCACCAGCTGCCAGAACCCGAGCAGCACCACCCCGACCAGGACGTCGACGGTGACCGCCGCCCAGAGCGTGTGGGTCTGCACCGGCACCCGGACCAGGACGTAGTAGAAGGCGTCCGGCGCCATGCTGCCGACGACCAGCGCGGAGGGCAGGAGCGGCGTGCGGACCAGCGGCAGGACGGCGGCCGCGTGGCACGGGGTGAAGGGCACGCACGCATCCTGGTGCCGTCGCCGCGGTCGCGAGACGGCCTGCACACGACCGTCACAGCACCCTCACCCCGGCGGGAGCGTCTCCGGCAGCCCGAGCGGGGCGAACCAGCGGTACCCGAACGTCGTGATCTCGGCGATCCGGTCGCCCTCCACCCGCAGCACGTCGATCTTGTACGGACGGAACAGCGTGTCCCCCGGGCGCAGCAGGTAGCTCGCGGCAGCCGGCATCCGGTTCACGCCGGTCGGCAGCAGCCGCCAGTCGCCGTCGCGGTCCGGCCCGAAGGCTCGCACCAGCAGCGGCGCGATCGAGGCGAGACCGTCGAACAGCATCGGCTGCGGCGGCATCGTGACCCGCAGGTCGGTCGCCGCGACCGCCACCACCGCCTCGGGGTCCATCCGCTCGTGCGCGTCGATGAACGCCGCCAGCAGCCGCCTCTCCTGCGGGTTCGGCTCGGGAGCCATCCACTCGCTGCGGTGCGAGGGCAGGTGCTGCCGCATCGTCTCCCTCGCCCGCTGCACGGCGCTGTTGGCCGCCGCCACGCTCGTGCCCAGCAGCTGCGCGGTCTCGGCCGCGGTCATCCCGAGCACCTCGCGGGCGACCAGCGCCGCGCGCTGGCGCGGCGGCAGCACCTGCAGGGCGGTGAGGAAGGCGAGCTCGACCGTCTCGCGCGCGACCGCGACCTCGTCCGGCTCGTCCTGCTCGTCGGCCACCTGGTCCAGCAGCGGGTCCGGGTACGGGGTCAGCCAGGTGACCTCGGACGGCGAGGCGAGCCCCGGTACCCCCCGCCGCCGGGCGCGCACCTGGTCGAGGCAGACGTTGGTCGCGATCCGGTACAGCCACGCCCGCAGGTGCTCGCCGGCGAAGGTCGACCTGCTGCGCCAGGCGCGCAGGAAGGTCTCCTGCACCGCGTCCTCGGCGTCGTCGTAGGAGGCCAGCAGCCGGTAGCAGTGCACGTGCAGCTCGCGCCGGTGCGGGCCGGTCAGCCGGTCGAAGTCCGCCTCGGCGAGGACGCTGGTCACGGTGCCGCTCATCGTCGCTCCCGTCGTGCGCCGGCACCGTCGTGGCGCCGCTCCTGCGGGGTAGGACGACCGGACCCGGCCGGACTCATCGGTGCACCGGTGACCGGGTCAACCCACCGGACGGAACCCCGCGCACATGGCCTGCATCCGCGTGACCCGCCCGGTTCCGTCGAGGTCGAGGTAGGCCCGCTGCTCGACGGCGTGCAGCCCCTGCGCGTTGCGGACGAGGAACCGGTAGTCGACCCGCTGCCGCCCGGCGACCTCGCCCGGCTCGACCGCCTCGACCTGCTCGATGACGTCCTCCGGCTCGAACCAGCGGTAGAGCACGTCGTGGACGACCTCGGCCGGCGTGGCCGCCTCCCAGAACCGGCCCGGCGTCATCCCGCGGAAGGCGACGTCGTCGGCGAACAGGGCCAGCAGGGCGTCGGTGTCCTTGGCCGCCAGGGCGGCGACGTAGCGGCGCGGGGTGTCGGTCACGACGGCAGCATCGGCCCCTGGCCGGCCCGGTGTCGAGGCCCGGCAGCCCGGACGGTCCTCGCCGTCGTCGGACCGGGACGGTAGGAAGGAGGCCCGCCACCGAGGAGGACACCCACATGACCACCGACGCCGACACCCAGGGGCTCACCGGCCGGCAGCTGCTCGAGGAGGGGCTCGACGACTGGCGCTTCGTGCTCGGGCGGCTCGTGACCCGGTTCGAGACCGGCGGCTTCAGCAAGGGCGCCGCGCTCGTGAAGCAGGTCGCCGCGGCCGCCGACGAGCTCGACCACCACCCCGACGTCGACCTGCGCTACCCGCACGTCACCGTGACGCTGTCGAGCCACGACGTCGGCGCCGTCACCCGGCGCGACGTCCGGCTGGCCCGGCGGATCAGCGAGATCGCCTCGGCCGCAGGCGTGAGCGCGAACCCGCAGGCGGTCGAGCTGCTCGAGCTCGCCCTCGACACGCCGGACAACGAGGCCGTCCGCCCGTTCTGGCAGGCGGTGCTCGGCTACACCTCCGAGCACCCGTCCGAGGTCACCGACCGCGACGGCCGCCACCCGGCCCTGTGGTTCCAGGACACCGACTCCACCGCACCGGACCGCCAGCGGTTCCACGTCGACGTCTCGGTCGCGCACGACGTCGCCGAGGAGCGGCTCGCGGCCGCGCTGGCGGCGGGCGGGCGCCTGGTCAGCGACGAGCGGGCGCCGGCGTTCTGGGTCCTGGCCGACGCCGACGGCAACCAGGCCTGCATCTGCACCTGGCAGAACCGCGACTGACCCGCGGCCCGACCCCGTGCCCTGGCCCGTCCCCCGGCCGTTCGTCGACCGGCTCGCCGAGCCGGCGCAGCGTGCGTGGGCGCTCGGCCTCGGCGGCACGGCCGAGCAGGTCGGCGACGCCTGGGGGCTGGTGCCGGACGGGCCGGCGATGTGGGGCTACATGTCGGTCGTGTGGCCCGTGCGCGACGCCGACGGGCGGCGGTGCGTGCTCAAGGTCGGCGAGCAGACCGGCGGCACCGACGCCGAGGCGCTGGCCCTGGCGGCGTGGGACGGCGACGGCGCCGTCCGGCTGCTGCGGCACGACCCCGGCAATGGCGCGCGCCTGCTCGACGAGCTCGACCCGTCGACCGACCTGCAGCAGGTGCCCGACGCCGAGGCGACCGCGGCGCTGGGCGAGGTGCTCGGCCGGCTCTGCCGCACCCCGGCCCCGGCCGGTCTGCCGCTCCTGGTCGAGGAGGTGCGGCGGATCTCACGGTGCGTGCGCGCCCGCGGACGCGGCGCCGACGACCTGGTCGGCCCGCGTGCGGTGCAGGCGGCGCTCGCCACCGCCGCCGACCTCGAGGCGCTCCTGCTCGCGCTGGACCGTCCGCTGGTGGTGCACGGCGACCTGCACCACCTCAACGTCCTGCGCACCCTGCCCGACCGCCCGCCGCGGTGGCTGGCCATCGACCCGCGCCCGCTGGCCGGCGCGGCGGAGTGGGACGTGGTCGCGCCGCTGCGGAACCGGTGGGCCGACGCCGTGGCGTCGGGCGACCCCGACGGGGCGCTGCGGCAGCGGCTGTCGACGCTGACCTCGCTCGCGGGCCTGGACGCCGGCCTCGCCCGCGCGTGCGCCCAGCTCGCCGGGGTCGACATGGTGACCTGGATCCGGATGGAGAGCACCGGCGGGCACGAGCCCTTCCTGCCGCCGTACGAGGTCCTGGCCGCCTGGCACGACTGAGCGGGACTGCCTACGGTCGACGGGTGTTCGAGGGATTCACGCTGGAGGACGTCGACCTCGGCGCGGTCACCCTGCGCGTGCGGCACGGGGGCGAGGGGCCGCCGGTCGTCCTGCTGCACGGCCACCCACGCACCCACACCACCTGGTACGCCGTGGCGCCGCTGCTGGCGGCCTCGGGCCGCACGGTCGTCTGCCCCGACCTGCGCGGGTACGGCCGCTCGTCCAAGCCGCCGACGGACGACCGGCACACGCCCTACTCGAAGTCGGCGATGGCGCAGGACGTCGCCGACCTGATGTCGGTGCTCGGCCACGAGCGGTTCGCGGTGGTCGGCCACGACCGCGGGGCCCAGGTGGCGTTCCGGCTGGCGATGGAGCACCACGAGCGGGTGGAGCGGATGGCGTTCCTCGGCGTGCTGCCGGTGGGAGACCTGCTGCGGCACTGCGACGCCCGGTTCGCCACCGAGTGGTGGCACTGGTTCTTCTTCGCCCAGCCGGAGGTGCCCGAGCGGGTGATCACGGCCGACCCCGACGCCTGGTACCGCACCGCCGGCGCGGCGGACCGGATGGGCCGGGAGAACGCCGAGGACTTCCTCGCCGCGGTGCACGACCCGGCGACGGTGCGCGCCATGCTCGAGGACTACCGCGCCGGCCTCACCGTCGACCGCGAGCACGACGAGGCCGACCGCGCCGCGGGACGCAGGCTCAGGTGCCCGGTGCTGCACGTCTGGGCCACCGACGACGACCCGGTCGAGACCTTCCCCGACCTGCAGGGCCGCTGGCGCAGCTGGGCCGACGACGTCGCGTTCACGACCATCGGCACCGGTCACCACATGGCCGAGGACGACCCGCAGGGGCTGGCTCGGCTGCTCGACGGCTTCGTGCCGGCCGCGGGCGGCTGAGCACGACGAAGGGCCCGCGCTGGTGCGCGGGCCCTTCGCCGTGACGTGACGTGGAGGTGGGGAGAATCGAACTCCCGTCCGTCGTCGTACCCCTAGGGCTTCTCCGGGTGCAGCTCGCTACGGCTTTTCTCGGCCCCGGCGCTCACGCGAGCATGTCCGCCGACGGGCCCAGTCGCCTAGAAGTCCCGTCAGCACCGACGACGAGTGCTGACAGCAGTGGCTCTCTAGCTGACGCCAGCTACCGGGTCGAGAGCAACCCCGGGCTGACGGACTATCGCGGCTCGCTCAGGCGGCGAGGGCGAAGTCGGTGCGCTTGGAATCGGCACCTGTGTTTTGCGGAGGGCGTTAACGAGATAACCCCGCGTCCTCGACCCGCTTCCCCTAGTTCGACATCCGACGTCGAAACCAGTCACCCCCTGTGGAGTTGTGACCTGCAGCCGGTGCGGCGGACCGCCCCGGACCGGACCAGGCTACCTGCTGCAACCGACGGCGTGCGCCGCCGATTCCCCGCGCCGACGTGGGTGACGGGTGCGGCGGCGGTGGTGGCGGTGGGTGCAGCCCCACCGCCACCACGCCTCACCCCTGCGCGAGCGTGACCACCACGGTGCCGCCGGACTCGCCGGCCGCCTGCGCCAGCCGCAGCCGGGCCAGGTCGGGGTGGTCGGCCAGCACCCGGGCGCCGTTGGCGAGCGCGCGCAGCGCCGCGGTCTCGGACCGCGCGCGCTCCAGGGCCACCTGGCCCTCCTGCCGCGCGGTCGCCAGCGCGAGCACCGCCCGCCGCACCTCGCCCGGCACCACGACGTCGCGGACGGCGACCTCCTCGACCTCGATGCCGACCTGCTGCACCGCGGCGCGGACCGACGCGGTCAGCGCCGGCGTCGCGCCGGACCGGTCGGCCACCGCCACCTCCAGCGGCACCGAGGCCGCCCAGTCGCGCAGCGCCAGCTGGACCGCCAGCCGGAGCTGCTCGACCGGGTCCTGGGCCCGGTCGACGAACGCCACCGGGTCGCCGACCCGCCAGCGCGCGTGCGCCGACACCTTCGCGCCCGGGACGTCCGCGGTGGCGACCTCCTGCCCGGTGACGGCCAGGACGGCCAGCCGCAGGTCCACCAGCTCGACCCGCCGGCGCCAGGCCGGCCGGGGCAGCCGGTGCCGTCCCGGTCCGTGCACGGCGTGGACGACGCCGTCGCGGCGCACCACCGCCGCGAAGCCCTGCTGCACCGTGATCCGCATCGTTCCCGCCTCCTGCCGTCGTCGTGGGTCGTCGTCTCGGGTCGTCGTCTCGGGTCGTCGTCCTGGGTCGCGCCCGGTCCGTCGAGCGTGCGGGACGACGGCCGCCGCACCGGCACCGCGCACGGGGACGGCGACCCACCGGGGTCCCGTCCGCAGGGCACGCGGCACCACCCGGCGGACCGGGCACGGCACGGCGGCCGTCGTGTGATGTGAAGCGGAGTTGAACCGCGACAGGATCTGCAGTCCTGTGGCACCGAGCGCCTGCACGTCACCCACACGCGGGACGAGGACCGGCGACCGCCGGCTCGCCGCTCACGACGGCCCGCCCAGGGTGCCGTGCGGGCAGCCCTGCGGTCCAACGCTTTTCAGGGCGTGGTGGTGGCCGTCCCGGTCGGGGACGTCGTCGGGACCGTGCATGTCGGGCTCGGCACCGGGCCGTCGGTCGGGCTGGTGGTCGGCGCGTCGGTGGGGCACGGCGGGCACGTGGGCGGGGTCGTGGGCCCGCCGGTCGGAGTCGCGGTCGGCTCACCGGTGGGCGACGGCGTGGCGGCCGGCTCCGGCGTGCACGTCGGCGTCGGCCCGCCCGTGGGCGAGGTCGCCGGCGGCGTGGTCGGCGAGGTCGTCGGCGACGGCGGTGGGGTGGTCGTGGGCACCGTCGTCGTGGGCGCCGTCGTCGGCGAGGTGGTCGGCGCGGCGGTGGCCGTGGGACTGCTCGCCGTCGGGGCGGGCGTGGTGGTCGACGGCGCCGGCCCGGCGGTGGTCGCGGCGGCGGCGTCACCCGCCGGGATCACCGGCACCGCCCCGGACGCGTACGCCCGGCCGACGGCCAGCACCAGGTCGACGTAGGCGTCACTGTGGTTGTAGCGGAACACGGCCGCGCGCAGGCCTGCCTCGGTGGTGAGGTCCGCCTCGCCGGCGCACAGGTAGCGGCCCGAGGCCAGGGCGGCGTCGTCGAGGTCGTGCGGGTCGGCCGTGCCGTCGCCGTCGCCGTCCGCCTGCGAGCCCGCCCAGGTCGAGGGGATGAACTGCATCGGGCCGACCGCGCGGTCGAAGGTGGTGTCGCCGTCCAGCGCCCCGCCGTCGGTGTCGCGGATCAGGGCCACGCCGGGGCGGCCGTCGAGCGGGATGCCGACGACCGGCGGCGCGGACGTGCCGTCCTCGAGCAGCACCGCACCGGCGAACTGCCCGTGGTTCGACTCGACCCGGCCGATGCCGGCCAGCAGCCACCACGCCAGCCCGCAGCCGGGGTCCTCGGCGGCCAGCGTCGCCTCGGCCGCCTCGTACGCGCGCACCGCCACCTCGGGGATCCCCGACGACGCCAGCGCGGAGGGGTCGAGCTGCTCACCCGTCCCGGTCGAGGAGCCCTTCAGCAGCGCGGCGCTGGCCTGGTCGACGACCAGCCGGGTGCGCTCGGCGACGCCCCACGCCCCTCCCGGGCCGTAGGCGACGCCGAGGTCGGCGGTCCGGTCGTCCTGCACCAGCCGCACCTCGGCGGGGCCCGCTCCCGCGAGCGGCGCCAGCACCACGAACGGCCAGAGCATGCAGGCCAGGACCAGCAGCGTCACCCCGGGCACGACCGACGCCCGCCGGGCCCGGACCGTGCGCGGCAGAGGGTGCGCGTCGGCCGCGGCCGCGGGCGTCCGCGGACCGAGGTGGATCACCCGCGGCTGCCCGGGGGTGGGGGACGGCACCGAGTCACTCCCTGTCGTGGTCATCGCCTGGACGTCGTCCCGCTCGGGGTACCCGCGAGGACGGCTCGTGAACCTTCGCACGGCTCGCGGCGGCGATCCACCCCGGGTCCGCGAAACGGACCGAGGCCGCGGACCGGACGCCGCGCGTCCACCCGTCGTCCACCCGCCGGTCAGCGACGGGTCACCGGCGGGTCCGGCGGCGGGTCAGCGGCGGGTCAGCGGCGGCCGCGGCGCAGCGAGGCCGACATGGCCCGCTCGGCCTCGCGGTTGTCCTGCTTCTCGCGCAGCGTGTGCCGCTTGTCGTACTCCTTCTTGCCGCGCGCCATCGCGATCTCGACCTTCGCGCGGCCGTCCTTGAAGTACAGCGACAGGGGCACGATGGTGTAGCCCTTGTCGTTCGAGCGCGAGGCCAGCTTGTCGATCTGCTCGCGGTGCAGCAGCAGCTTGCGCTTGCGCCGCGGGGCGTGGTTGGTCCAGGTGCCGTTGAGGTACTCCGGGATGTGCACGCCCTCGAGCCAGGCCTCGCCGCCGTCGATGCTGGCCCAGCCGTCGACGAGCGAGGCGCGACCCATCCGCAGCGCCTTGACCTCCGTGCCGGTCAGCACCAGGCCGGCCTCGAAGGTGTCGTCGATGTGGTAGTCGTGCCGCGCCTTGCGGTTGCTCGCGACGAGCTTGCGGCCTTGCTCCTTGGGCATCCGTCGAGTGTACGGAGCGGGTCAGAGGTAACCCATCGGGTTCTTCGGCACCCCGTCGATCCGGACCTCGAAGTGCAGGTGGCACCCGGTCGAGGACCCGGTGGTGCCGACGTACCCGATCAGCTGGCCGCGCGAGACCGACCCGCTGCGGACGGCGTACCGCGACAGGTGGTTGTAGGTGGTGGCCATCCCGGACCCGTGGGACACGATGATCCGGTTGCCGTACCCGCCGCCCCAGCCGGCCGCGACCACGGTGCCGTCGGCCGCGGCCCGCACCGGCGTGCCACAGGCGGCGCCGAAGTCGGTGCCGGCGTGCAGCCGCCGCGTGCCGTAGATCGGGTGGATCCGGTAGCCGAAGCCCGAGGTGATGTAGCCGTCGGTCGGGCGCGACAGGGCGCCGCTGCGCGAGGGCCGGGCTGGTGCCGCCGGCGCGGCGGACCCGCTCTCGCGCGCCTTGCGCGCCGCCTCGGCGGCCGCGGCGGCCTCGGCGGCGGCGCGGCGGCGCTCCTCCTCGGCGATCCGCCGCAGCTCGGCCTCCAGCGCCGCCTGCTCCGCCTCGTAGGCGGCCAGCTTCGCCTCCTCCTCGGCCTTGCGGGCGGCGATCTGCGCGGTGGCCTGCTGCTGGGCGGCGAGCAGGGCGTCCAGCTCGGCACGCCGGTCGGTGGCGTCGGCGCGCGCCTGCTCGGCCGCCTCCAGGGCGGCGGCGGCCTGCACGCGCAGGTCGGTGACCTCCACCTCGACGGCGTCGAGGCGCGCCTGGGCGTTGGCCTGGCTCGCCTGCCGCTCGCCGAGCGAGCTGAGGGTGCCGATCCGGGCCTTGAGGACGGTGTCGGCGAGGGTGTAGCGGGTGGCGAAGTCGTCCGGGCTCTCGGCACCCAGCGCGATGCTCAGCTGGGGCGACACCACGCCGGAGCGGTAGACCTCCCCGGCCATCCGCCCGATGTCGGTGCGCGTCCGGGCGATCTCCTCGGTGCTCTCCTCGAGATCGGCCTCGGCCTGCGCCTGGGTCGTGCGCGCGGCCTCGAGCCGGACCGCGAGGTCGGCGTCGTGCTCCTCGGCCGCGACCTCGGCCGCGAGCGCGGCGTCGAGGGCGGCCTGGGCGACCGGGACCTGCGCCTGGGTGGCGGCGAGGGCGTCGTAGGCGGCCTGCAGCTCGGTCGAGGTGCCGGACAGCGCCTCCTGCAGCTCCTCGATCGAGCTGTCGACCTCGCGCTTGCGCTCGCGGGGGTCGGCCGAGGCGCCCTGGCCGCCCACCAGCACCGCCAGGACGAGCGCACCCGCGACGACGACCCGCCCGAGGGGGCGGGCGGCGAGGGGCTCGCGCATGGTCTGGGCTCCTGGGGGAAGTCGGGGCCGGTCCGGTCTCGTGCTCGACCTACACCTTGAGGTACCGGGACAGCGTCACCAGGGAGGACACGCTGGCCAGCAGGATCCCGAGCAGGAACAGCCAGGGCGCCATCGTCCACACCGCGCTGGTCTCGATGTAGTCGATCAGCGGCAGGTCGCGCACCAGGACGCCCTGCACCCCGTACTTCACCACCGCCCACCAGCCGACCACGGCGAGCGCGGCGCCGATGGCGACGGTGATGATCCCCTCGAGCATGAACGGCAGCTGCAGCAGCGTCTTGGACGCACCGACGAGCCGCATGATCTCGGTCTCGCGCCGCCTGCTGACCGCCGCCAGCCGGATCGTGGTCGCGACCAGCAGGATCGCGGCGACGAGCATGAAGCCGGCGAGGATCGCCGCGCCGACCGTCAGCAGGTTGAGGAACTTGAAGAAGGTGTCGAGGATCTCGCGCTGGTCGACGACCTCCTCCACGCCCTCCCGCCCGGTGAAGAACTGCGAGACCACCTCGTACTTCTCGGGGTCCTGGAGCTTGACCCGGTAGGACTCCGGCATCTGCTCGGCCGTCACGTTCTCGGTGATCGCCGGGGTGTCCTCGAACTGGTCGAGGAACCGCTCGTACGCCTCGTCCTTGCTCTCGTAGAAGACCTCGTCGACGTAGGTCTCCAGGGCGGGCGACTCCAGGTCCGACGCGATCTGCTCGCGCACGGCCTCGTTCGCCGGGCCGGCGGTGCAGGTGGTCGCCTCGCTGCCCTCGCTGCACAGGAAGATCGAGACCTGGACGCGGTCGTACCAGTAGTCCTTGGCCAGGTCGATCTGGGACTGGAACAGGATCGCGCCGCCGACGAAGAACAGCGACATCGAGGTGACGATGATGACCGACACCACCATGGCGACGTTGCGCGCCAGGCCCTTCCAGAGCTGTTCGAGGATGAACTGCAGTCGCATGGACTAGGAGCTCCGCTTCATGCCGTAGGCGCCGCTGGACTCGTCGCGCGTGACGCGGCCGTCGTCCAGCTCGATGACCCGCTTGCGCATCTGGTCGACGATCTCGTCGTCGTGCGTGGCCATCACGATGGTGGTGCCGGTCCGGTTGATCCGGTCGAGCAGCTTCATGATGCCGACGCTGGTGGTCGGGTCGAGGTTCCCGGTGGGCTCGTCGGCGAGCAGGATCGAGGGCCGGTTGACGAACGCCCGGGCGATCGCGACGCGCTGCTGCTCACCGCCGGACAACTCGTGCGGACGCCGCTTCTCCTTGCCGCCGAGGCCCACCAGCTCCAGCGTCTCCGGGACGGTCTGGCGGATGGCGTGCCGCGAGCGGCCGATCACCTGCAGCGCGAAGGCGACGTTCTCGTAGACGTTCTTGTTCGGCAGCAGCCGGAAGTCCTGGAACACCGCGCCGATCTGGCGGCGCAGGTGCGGGACCTTCCAGGACGACAGGTGGGCCAGGTCGCGGCCGGCGACGTGCACCGTGCCGGAGCTGGCCTTCTCCTCGCGCAGCACCAGCCGCAGGAACGTCGACTTCCCCGAGCCGGACGCGCCGACGAGGAAGACGAACTCACCGCGGTCGACCTCGATCGAGACGTCGTCCAGGGCAGGACGCGTCCGCACGTCGTACACCTTGGTCACGGAGTCGAAGCGGATCACGGGGATCGAGCATACGTCCGCTTCCTGGGGGTTCCCGTCACGCCGCGGAGGCGTGCGTGTCGGGCGCGGTCACCGCCGCAGGCCGTCCGCGGACCTCAGGCGGGCTGCTCCGCGGCCTTCTCGCCCTGGCGGCGCCAGCGGATCCCCGCCTCGAGGAAGTCGTCGATGTCGCCGTCGAAGACGCCCGAGGTGTTGCCGACCTCGTGGTCGGTCCGCAGGTCCTTGACCATCTGGTACGGGTGCAGCACGTAGGAGCGCATCTGGTTGCCCCACGAGCCGGCGTCGGCGCCCTTGAGCGCGTCCAGCTCGGCCTGGCGCTCCTTGCGGGCCCGCTCGAGCAGCTTGGCCTGCATCACCCGCATCGCCGCGGCCTTGTTCTGCAGCTGCGACTTCTCGTTCTGGCAGGACACCACGATGCCGGACGGGATGTGGGTGAGCCGCACCGCCGAGTCGGTCGTGTTGACGCTCTGGCCACCCGGGCCGGACGAGCGGAAGACGTCGACCCGCAGGTCGTTCTCGGGGATCTCGATGTGGTCGGTCTCGGCGACGTCGGGCAGCACCTCGACGCCGGCGAAGGAGGTCTGGCGGCGTCCCTGGTTGTCGAACGGGGAGATCCGCACCAGGCGGTGCGTGCCCTGCTCGACCGACAGCGTGCCGTAGGCGTAGGGAGCGTCGACCTTGAAGGTCGCGGACTTGATGCCCGCCTCCTCGGCGTAGGAGGTGTCGAAGACCTCGGCCTTGTACCCGTGCCGCTCGGCCCAGCGCAGGTACATGCGCAGCAGCATCTCGGCGAAGTCGGCGGCGTCGACCCCGCCGGCCTCGGCGCGGATCGTCACCAGCGCCTCGCGGGGGTCGTACTCGCCGGACAGCAGGGTGCGCACCTCGAGCTCGCCGAGCTGCTTGCGGATGGCGGTCAGCTCGACCTCGGCCTCCGCGGCGGCGTCGGCGTCGCCCTCCTCGACCGCGAGCTGGACGAGCACCTCCAGGTCGTCGATCCGCGAGCCCATCCGCTCGACCCGGTCGAGCTCGGCCTGCTGGTGCGACAGGGCGCTGGTGACCTGCTGCCCCGCCTCGGGGTCGTCCCACAGGTCGGGGGCGGCAGCCTGCTCGGACAGCTCGGAGATGCGGGCGCGCAGGGCCTCGAGGTCGGTGACCTCCACGATCGACTCGTAGGTCGTGCGCAGGCTCTTGATCTCGGACGGGAAGTCGACGGCAGCCACGATCGACCAGCGTACTCGGAGCCGCTCGCACCCCTGGCCCGCACGGGCCGGATCCGATACCCCGCAGGGCTGGTGGCGAGCCCTCCGCTGTGCTTTGGTCAGTCCGGACCGGCCTCGCCGACCGTCCGAGGCCACGGCACACGGAAGGCTCCGCCATGAGCCCTCGACCCCCCCGAACCTCCTCCTCCCGCCGTCCCGCCCTGCTCGCCGCCCTGCTCGCCGCGCTGGTGGCGCTCGGGCTGGTGCCCGCCGCCCAAGCCGGCGGCGGGACCCACCACCGCTCGGCGGTGCTCGAGGACCTCGACGCCGCCACCATCCCCCTCATCCAGGCCGAGATGCGTCTGGGCCGGCTGAGCTCGGTCGAGCTCACCCGGGCGTACCTGCAGCGGATCCGCGACCTCGACGACCGGCTGAACGCCGTCCTCGCGGTCAACCCGCACGCGCTCGACGAGGCCGACGCCAGCGACCGCGAGCGCCGCAGGAACGGCCCCCGCAGCCCGCTCGAGGGCGTCCCCGTGCTGCTCAAGGACAACATCGACACCGAGGCGCAGGGCGCCACGGCCGGGTCCCGGGCGCTGCTCGGGAGTCGCCCGGACGACGCCACCATCGTGCGCAGGCTGCACGAGGCCGGTGCCGTGGTCATCGGCAAGGCGAACCTGTCCGAGTGGGCCAACTTCCGGTCTTTCAACTCCACCAGCGGCTGGTCCGCCGTCGGGGGCCTCACCGCCAACCCGTACGTGCTCGACCGCAACGCGTGCGGCTCGTCGTCCGGCTCCGCCGTCGGGGTGGCCGCCTCGCTCGCGCAGGTCGCGATCGGGACCGAGACCGACGGCTCGATCGTCTGCCCCGCCGGCGCCACCGGGATCGTCGGGATGAAGCCGACGCTCGGCCTGGTCAGCAGGGACGGCATCGTCCCCATCAGCGCCGCGCAGGACACCGCCGGGCCGATGGCCCGGCACACCGTCGACGCCGCACTCACGCTGCAGGTGATCGACGGCCGTGACCACCGCAACGACCGGGCCACCGCCGACATCCCGGCCGACATGGACCGCCGGTTCCGCCCCGCCCTCGACGCCGAGGCCCTGGACGGTGCCCGCATCGGCGTGTGGCTGCGTGGTGCGAGCGGGTCGGCCGAGGCCGACGCCGTCACCGAGGAGGCCGTCGCCGCGGTCGAGGCCGCCGGCGGCACCGTGGTCGAGGTCGACCTGCCGTACCAGGACGTCATCGGCGAGAACGAGTTCGCCGCACTGCTGTCGGAGTTCGAGCGCGACATCGAGCGGTACCTGCGCAACACGCCGGGCCGGCACCCCGACACCCTCGAGGGCCTGATCCGGTTCAACGAGCGCGACCCGGTCGAGCTGGAGTACTTCGGCCAGGAGATCTTCCACGAGGCCGTCGCCGCCCCGGACGCCGGTTCCCCCGAGCACGTCGCTGCCCGGACCGCGGCCCGGCAGGCCGCCCGCGCCTCCATCGACGAGACGCTGGCGACCTACGACCTCGACGCGATCATGGCGCCGACGAACAGCCCGGCGTGGGTCAGCACGCTGGGTGAGGGCGACGCCTTCCTGTTCGGGTCCTCGGGCCCGGCCGCGGTGGCCGGCTACCCGAACATCAGCGTCCCGGCCGGCTACTCCGGCGAGCTGCCGGTGGGCATGAGCTTCTTCGGCCCGCGCTGGAGCGACGCCCGGATGCTGTCGCTGGCGTACTCGTTCGAGCAGCACACCGACGTCCGCCGGGCGCCGCAGCTGCTGCCGACGATCGGCGACTGACCCCCTCGGTCACCTCGCTCACCTCGCTCCAGGAGGTGGTGGGTCAGGTGCCGGCGAGCCGGGCGACCAGGTCGTCCAGCTCGCCCACCTGGCCCACCATCACCGAGCTGATGCCGAGCTCCTCGCGGCACCGCAGCAGCTTGTCGGCCAGCGCACCGACGGACCCCACGAACACGTGCGGGCTGTCGGCGAGCTGGTCGGCGGTGACGTGGGTGTCGGCCCGCGCCGCCAGGCTCGCCGCGAGCTCCTCCAGGTGCGGGGCCGGGTCGTCGGTCACCGTCACCGGGTACATCGACGGGTAGACGTTCAGCTCGATCTGCCCGAACCGCTCCCCCGCCGCCTCCTTCACCCAGGCGACCTTCTCAGCCGTCCCCTCGAAGGTGACGCTGGCCGGGTCGGCCACGGGCCCGCCGTCCAGCGCCGAGCGCAGCAGCCGCGGCGCCAGCCCGACGGTCTGCGCGTGCCGGGCCGCCAGCTCCAGCGTCCGCCGGCCGCCGCCGCCGACGAAGAACGGCGGGTGCGGGCGCTGCACCGGCTTGGGCAGCGCGTCGTACCCCTCGATCCGGTAGTGCTCGCCCGCGTAGGAGAACGGCCCGTCGGCGAAGCAGCCGGCGAGCACCTCGAGCGCCTCGGCCAGCCGCGCCTGCCGCACCGGCGTGCAGTCGAAGGGCAGGCCGACCGCCTCGTACTCCGAGCGGTTCCAGCCGGCGCCGATCGCGATCTCGAGCCGGCCCTCGCTCAGCACGTCGAGGCTGGCGAGCTCCTGCGCGAGGACCGCCGGGTGCCGCAGGTCGTTGTTGAGCACGAACGGCGCGACCCGCAGCGTCGTGGTTCCCACGGCGGCCGCCGTCATCGCCGGCACCGGCGCCAGCTGGTCGATCAGGTGGTCGGGGAAGACCAGGACGTCGATGCCGGACGACTCGGCGCGGCGCGCGGTCGCACCGAGCTCGGTCGCCGAGGCGGCGGCGCGCGCCTCGGCCAGGAAGCGGAAGGGCTTGGGCACCAACGGTTCCCGTCAGCCGAACAGGGAGCCGAGCCCGCCGCCGCCACCACCGCTGCCGGCCGGCGCGGGTGCGCCCTCGCTCGGCTGGACGATGGCGAAGCCGGGGCCGTGGAACGCCAGCTGGAACGCCTCGCCGGAGCCGCGACCGATCAGGGCGCCGAGGCCGGCGGAGCGCACGACACCGGGGACCAGGTGGGCCGACCAGCCGAGGATCGCCTGCGGGTCGACGAAGACCGGCTGCTGCGAGCAGTCCATCAGCATCGGCGGGCCGTCCGAGGTGATCGCGACCGTGCCGCGTCCCTCGATCACGGTGTTGAACAGGCCGGCGGACGCCATCGCGCCCATCCCCTGCACGCGCTTGATGTCCCAGTTGAGGGCCGCGTCGAAGGCCAGCAGGTTCGACCCGCCGATGCTGATCGCGTCGCCCTCGAGCTCGATCATGAACACGTCCTCGGCCAGCCGGGCGAAGTAGCACAGGCCCTGGCCGGACACCCGCATCAGCGGCGCGTCGTCCGAGCTGATCATCCGGCGCACGAGCCGGCCCATCGAGCCCGCGCCCTCGTGGGCGAAGGTGAGCTGGCCGGTGTAGGCGACCATCGCGCCCTTGGCGGCGAGCACGTCCGGCCCGAGGCCCACCCGCAGCATCTTCGAGCTCTGGGACGCCCAGCGTTCCTGGGAGGTCAGGGGGGCGGTGTGCTGGGCGTCGAACAGCTGGCTACGCAACGCGGGTCTCCCTCGAGGTGGTCGGGCGGTGGAGGTGGGGCGGGCCGAGGTGCGGCCCCGTGGCCGCGGTGGCGGTCACCACCACTCCTCGTCGAGCTTGCCCTCGATGCTGCGCATGTTGTCGCGGGCGCACTGCTCGCAGACCCAGCGGGTGCGTCCGCGCTCGATCCCGGCCGACCACCCGAGCGGGGGCGGCGCGGACGGCGAGCGCGTGCCGCACCGCTGGCACACCACGTCGGGCACGGCGCGAGCCTAGTGCGGCGGATTGGCCCGCGATGGGCTGTTGGCAGGACCCCGGGAAGCAAGAGGACCCCGGAAAGCAGTCAGACCCGCCCGAGGTGCTCGGACGGGTCTGACTGAGGGGGTGGTGGCGATCAGACGGCCACCAGCCGGGCGGCACGGCCGGCCCGGGCCAGCGCCTGGTCGGCGCGGCGCTCCTGGCGCTGCGCCCGGCGCTGGGCGAGCAGCGCGCGCACGAGGCGGTGCTGCTCGGCGGATCGCTGGTCCTCGCGCAGCTGCGCGCGGGCCAGCATGTGCTGGTCGTACATCGGAGTGCTCCTGACGTGGGGACGGTCATCAGTGGTCGGCTCAGGCGACGAGCTCGTCGTTGCCGTCGCGCTGGTGGGGGACGGGTGAGATGTCGAAGCCGGCAGCCCGGACGAGCTGCAGGGCGGCGTCGTGCGCGGACCGGGCGGCCGAGGCCGGCTCGGTGTACCGCGGGTCGTCCTTGCGAGGACGGCCACGCGGCCGCTTCCGGGCGACCACGACGCCGTTCTCGAACAGCTGGCCGCCCCAGACGCCCCACGGCTCGCGCCGCTCGAGCGCGCCGGCGAGGCACGCCGTCACGGCCGGGCACGCGTCGCACAGGGCCTTGGCGGCCTCGACGTCGCGCGGGGAGTCGGCGAACCACAGCTCGCCGTCGCCCTGCTGGCAGGGGGTCGTGGCGGCCGAGGTGGTGGCCGTCGGGTGGTCCGGCTCGTCGGTGAGCCGGTCGAGCAGTGCCGCGAGCTGCATCGCGAGCACCTCCTGGAGATCGGGCCACGGTGGTGGCCGGAGCGGGTCGTCGTGGTCGACGTCTGGGTGCAGCGCTCCTGGTGCCGGAGCGCCTCGTGGGGGACGAGAAAGGCCGCGGATCCCGATGGGGGTCCGCGGCCTGGTGGCTCCGGTGGTCGACTCCGGTCGACTGGTGTCGACCTACGTCGGAACTCGGGAGCCTCCAGGCGGGGCGGTGCCCACGATCTGGGTGGCGACGAACGGGAAGGCGGCGGGACGGAGGCGGACCGGGATGCCGGCGACGCCGCCCTCGAGCGGGCGCACCTGTCCCCTGGTCACGCGCAGATCGGCGCCGACGCACCGCATCCCCAGGACCGCGGAGGGGGCCTGGTCGACGGCGCGCGTCAGCGCGGCGTACGAGGTCTTCGTGATCTCCATCAGGTGTCCCCTCCCTTCCCTGTCTCGCCGTCCGCGTGCCACTCGCGTCGGGGTCTGCTCGGACAGCCCGCTCCGGGCTGCGTCAGACAGGTTAGGGGCGTGCGCCCGCGAGGGGCAACGCCTTTTACGGCAAGTTCACGAAGAAGTTCGTGCGACGACCTCGAGCACGGCCTCGCCGTACCGCTCGACCTTGGTGCGGCCGATGCCGGAGATCTTCAACAACCCTTGTGCGTCAGCCGGTTTCGCGAACGAGAGCGCCTCGAGGGTGGCGTCGGTGAAGACGACGTACGCCGGCACCTTCTGCTCCTTCGCCACGCCGGCCCGCCACTCCCGCAGCGCCTCGAACAGCTGCTCGTCGTGGTCGGGAGGGCAGGTGGAGCAGCGTCCGGTCTTGCGCTCGACGGCGGTGGACAGCGCCGTGCCGCACCCGCGGCACTCGGTGTGCAGCGACGACGTGCGGCGGGCGCGGGGCGTGCGACGGCGCGCGTCGGGCTTCGACGAGGCGCTGACGCCGGCCACCACGCCCTCGAGGAACCGCGACGGCCGGCGCGACGCGCGGCCGCCCGGCGTGCGGGCCCGCGCCCACGACAGCAGCAGCCGCTCGCGCGCCCGGGTGACGCCGACGTAGAGCAGCCGGCGCTCCTCCTCTACCGCCTCGGGGGAGTCGGAGGCGAAGGAGATCGGGACCAGGCCCTCGGACAGCCCGACGATCGCGACGACGTCCCACTCCAGCCCCTTCGCGGCGTGCAGGGACGCGAGCGTGACGCCGTCGACCGCGGGCGCGTGCTGGGCGGAGGCGCGCTCCTCCAGCTCGGCGACCAGGTCGGGCAGGCGGCAGCCGGGACGGGTCGCGGCGAGGTCGTCGGCCAGCGCCACCAGGGCCTGCAGCGACTCCCACCGCTCACGGACGGCACCGGTGCCCGACGGCGGCTGGTGCGACCAGCCGACACCGGCCAGGACCGCGCGCGCGGCCTCGCCGACCGGGGCCGAGCCGTCGTCACCGCGGGCCGCGCCGCGCAGGAGCAGCACCGCCTCGCGCACCTCCGGCCGGGCGAAGAACCGCTCACCACCGCGCAGGAGGTAGCCGACGCCGACCTCGGCGAGCGCCTGCTCGAGCGGCTCGGACTGGCCGTTGGTGCGGTAGAGCACCGCGATCTCGCGCGGCGGGGTGCCCTGGTCGACCAGGCGGCGGATGCGGCGGGCGAGCGCGTCGGCCTCGGCGACGTCGTCGTCGTGGTCGGACAGCTCCGGCTCGGGGCCGGCCGGGCGCTGGGCGACCAGCTCGACCCGGGCGGTGCGGGCCGCGGGCGGCGCCTTGTCGAGCAGCCGGTTCGCCAGGCCGACCACCTGGGGCGTGGAGCGGTAGTCGCGCACGAGGCGGACCACCTCGGCCTCGGGGAAGCGGCGGCGGAACCCGAGCAGGTGCTGCGGGTCGGCGCCGGCGAAGGAGTAGATGGTCTGGCTGGCGTCGCCCACGACGCAGATGTCGTCGCGGTCGCCGAGCCACAGGTCGAGCAGGCGCTGCTGCAGTCCGGAGACGTCCTGGTACTCGTCCACGACGAAGTGCCGGTACTGCTGCCGGACGGTGGCCGCGACGTCCGGCCGCTCGTCGAGCACGCCGGCGGTGAGCAGCAGGACGTCCTCGAAGTCGATGACGCCGCGCTCGGTCTTGACCTCCTCGTACCCCCGCAGCAGCCGGGCCACGGTGAGCGGCGCGATGCCCGCGGCGCCGCTGCGCCCGGCGCGGGCGGCGGCGGCCGGGTAGTCGTCCGGCTCGACCATGCTCACCTTGGCCCACTCGATCTCGGCGGACAGGTCGCGCACCGCTGCCCGGTCGACCTGCAGCCGCAGCCGCGAGGCCGCCGCACCGACCAGCGGCGCCTTCTGCGACACCAGCGACGGCATCGCCCCGCCGACCACCTGCGGCCAGAAGAACTGCAGCTGGCGCAGCGCGGCCGAGTGGAAGGTGCGGGCCTGCACCCCGCCGACGCCGAGGTCGCGCAGCCGGGTGCGCATCTCGCCGGCGGCGCGGGCGGTGAAGGTGACCGCGAGCACCTGCTGCGGCACGTAGACCCCGGAGTGCACCCCGTAGGCGACCCGGTGCGTGATCGCCCTGGTCTTGCCCGTGCCGGCGCCCGCGAGCACGCAGAGCGGGCCGCGCAGGCGGGTCGCCACCTCGCGCTGCTCGGGGTCGAGCGCCTCGAGCACGGCGTCGGCCAGGGAGCCGTCGGTGGCGGTGGTGGGCAGCAGGGACATCGGTGCCCATCCTGCCCCCCGGCGCCGACACCGCGTCGCCGGGATCCACCGGTGCGGGCCCGCCGGAATGGCAGCCCGGGCCGGGTGGTTCAGTGCTGGTATGACCTCCCCCGCGACGCCGGCGCCCGGCACCGTGACGATGTTCAGCACGACCTGGTGCGGCTACTGCCGCGTCCTCAAGCAGGCCCTGGACCGCGAGGGCATCGCGTACTCCGAGGTGAACATCGAGAACGAGCCCGGCGCCGCCGACTTCGTGATGAGCGTCAACGGCGGCAACCAGACCGTCCCGACGGTGCTGTTCCCCGACGGCAGCGCGCTGACCAACCCCTCGCTGGGCCAGGTCAAGGCGGCGCTGGCCTGACCTCCGTCCGGCCGGTGACCCCGGCCGGCCTGGCCGCCGTCGTCGCCGAGCGGGCCCTCACCGTGCTGACGCAGGGCCGGGCGTGCGTCCGGGTCGCGGTCGACGGCGCGGTTCCGGACGACACCGCCGCGCTGGGCGACCTGGTCGCCGGCGCGCTGCGCGCCGAGGGCCGGCCCGTCCTGCGGGTGCGGGCCGAGGACTTCCTGCGACCGCGGTCGGTGCGGCTGGAGCACGGCGCGGGCGACCCGGACGCCGGCTACGAGCACTGGGTCGACCACCTGGCGCTGCGCCGCGAGGTGCTCGACCCGCTCGGGCCGGACGGCGACCGGCGCTGGCTGCCGACCCTGTGGGACCCCGTCCGCGACCGGGCGACCCGCGCCCCGCGCGAGCAGGCACCGGCGGGCAGCACCCTCGTCCTGGACGGGCCGTTCCTGCTGCGCTGGGAGACCGCGGACGCGGTCGACGTGGGCGTGCACCTGGTCGCGAGCGACGCCGCGCTCGCGCGCCGGCTGCCCGCGGCCGACGTGAGCCGCGTGACGGGCGCCTGGGCCCGGTACACCGACGAGACCTGGCCGCAGGAGCGGGCCGACCTGGTCGTGCGGGTGGAGCACCCGGACCGGCCGGCGGTGCTGGTGGAGCGGTGAGGCCCCCTGCGGGCGCTAGCGCCAGGTGCCCTGCTCGGGCAGCGGCCCGCCGTACCAGTGCTCGACGAGGCGGCGGGCGATCGAGATGCCGGACGGCAGCTGCACCTCGCCGGAGGCCGACAGCTCGCGCAGCTCCTCGCGGGAGAACCACCGCGCCTCGGTGACCTCGACGCCGTCCACCGTGATGGTCGGGTCGGTGGCCACCGCCGAGCAGCCGATCATCAGCGAGGCCGGGAACGGCCACGGCTGGCTGCCGAGGTAGGTGACCTCGCCGATGACCACGCCCGCCTCCTCGGCGACCTCGCGGCGCACGGCGTCCTCGATCGACTCCCCCGGCTCGACGAACCCGGCCAGGGTCGAGAACCGCCCGGCCGGCCACTGGACGCCGTGCCCGAGCAGGATCCGGTCGTGCTCGTCGCGGACCGCGACGATCATCGCGGCGTCGGTGCGCGGGTAGTGCTCGGAGCCGTCGACCGTGCAGCGCCGGGTCCAGCCCGACGTCGCGGGCTCGGTGGGCGCGCCGCAGCGCGGGCAGCGCGGGTGGGAGGCGTGCCAGTTGGCCAGCGCCACCGCGGTGGTGAACAGGCCCGCGTCGCGGTCCCCGAGCGTGGCGCCGACCTCGCGCAGCGTCCGCCAGCCGGGGTCGGGCTCGTCGTCCTCCGCCGCGTCGACAGCCGGCTCGACAGCCGGCTCGACGACGGCCAGGTGGTCGCGGCCGTCCGGGTCGCGGCCGAGGTACAGCCACAGGGCGTCCTCGGGGCGGTCGGCCGCCAGGTCCGGGCCGCCGAAGGCCAGGTCGAGCCCGTCCGGGCCGGTGGTGAGGGCGCGGTCGCCGCGCAGCCGCAGCACCGCGGTGGAGGGGTCCTGCCGCAGCCGGGGCACCAGGTCGGGGTCGGAGCGGCGGTGCGCCTCGCGGCCGACGCCGGAGCGGGCCAGCAGCAGGTGGCCGAGCGGGCCGACGTCCGGACGCACGAGCGCCACCCTACGGGCCTGCCCGGGGCCTGCCCGGCGGGGCATGCGGCCCGACCGCGGCCTGGCCCGTACGGTGGACGCCGTGCCTCGAACACCCCTCGTCCTCGCCGCGCTGGCCAGCGCCGCCGAGACCGGTCTGGTGCCCGTCGCCACCCGCCCCGCCGCCGGTGAGGGCGGCGAGTACGACACCGCCGTGGTGACCGACACCCAGCACCGGCACTGGGTCGTGCGCGCCCCCCGCCGCACCAGCGCGGGCGCCGCCCTGGAGTCAGAGCTGTCTCTCCTGGCCCGGCTGCGCGAGCACGACCTGCCGTTCGCGGTGCCCGACCCGCGCCGCACCGTCGAGCTGCCCGAGGGTGGCCGGGCGATGGTCTACCCGTACCTGTCCGGGCACCCGCTGCACCCCGGCGAGCTCGGCCCCGGTCCCGGCCTGGCCGCCGCTTTCGGCCGCGCGCTGGCGGCGCTGCACGAGGTGCCGCGCTCTGTGGTCGAGGACGCCGGGCTCCCGTCGTACGAGGCGGACGAGTACCGCACCCGCCGGATGGCCGAGCTGGACGCGGCGGCGGCGACCGGGCACGTCCCGCGCGGCCTGCTGACCCGCTGGGAGAAGGCGCTCGAGGACGTCGGCCGCTGGCGGTTCCAGCCGACCGTCGTGCACGGCGACCTCGCGCCGGAGCACGTGCTGGTCGACGACGGCGCGGTGGTGGGGCTGCTCGACTTCGGCGACGCCAAGGTCGCCGACCCCGCCGACGACCTCGCGTTCGTCGCGGTGGGCGCCGACGAGCGGGCGCTGGACTCGGTGCTGGAGTCGTACGCGGTGGCGCGGCACGACCAGCCGGACCGCCACCTCGCCGACCGCGCCCGCCTGGCGGGCGAGCTCGCGCTCGCGCGGTGGCTCATGCACGGCGTGCGCGCCGACGACCGCGCCGTGGTCGACGACGCGGTCGGCATGCTCCGCGACCTCGACGCCGACGTCGGCGACGAGACGCTCTAGCCGACCCGACCGGCGACCACCACCGAGCCGAGCAGGTCGACCAGCGCCCGCTCGCCCACGTCGTCGGGCAGCCGGACGGTGACCCCGGCGCCGACGTGGAAGAACGCGGCGCCGACCTGGTCGGCCCGTAGCCCCCGCAGCCTCGCCCACGCCAGCCGGTACACGGCCAGCTGCACCCGCGCCGCCTCGAGGTCGGCCCCGCGCGGCACCGGGCCGGTCTTCCAGTCCACGACGTCGTAGCGCGGGCTGCCGTCCGGCCCCTTGGGCGCGCGGAAGACGGCGTCGACCCGGCCACGCAGGACGGTGCCGGCCACCGAGGTCTCGACGTCCACCTCGACGTCGACCACCTCGCGCCCGGCCCACTCGCTGGCCAGGAACGTCTGCTGCAGCGCCGCGAGCTCGGGCGGCGGGCCGTCGCGCTCGTCGCCGGCGCCCTCGAGCTCGTCGAGGTCGAGCAGCGCCTGGGAGCGCAGCTGCTGCTCGACCCACTCGTGGAAGCTCGTCCCGAGCCGGGTCTGGCGCCGCGGCTCGACCGGCACGGGACGCCGCAACGCCAGCGCGAGCTCGTCGGGGTCGCGGGCCAGCCGCACCGCGCGGGAGGCGGACAGGTGCGAGGGCAGCACCACCTCGTGCCGGGTCGCGCGCAGCAGGTCGCGCTCGGCGAGCAGCCGGTCGACCTCGTCGCCCAGCGCCGCGAAGACGCCGCGGAGCGGGGCCTGCTCGGTCGGCCCGGCCGCTGCAGCCGCGCGGACGGCGGCTGCGGCGCGGTCGAGCACCGGGCGGGCCTCGCCCGCGGGGTCGGTGGGCCAGGGCCGCACCTCCTGCACCGCCTGCAGCGGGTTCGGGCCCTCCGGCTCCTGCGCCAGGTCGGCCGGCTCGCAGCCGACGCGGTCGACCAGCGGCGACAGCGCGGTGGCGTCGAGCACCTCGACCAGGAACCGCGAGGGGCGCAGCACCGACTTGCGGCTCCCCCACCACGAGCCGCTGAGCAGCAGCTGCTCGCGGGCGCGCGTGAAGGCGACGTAGGCGAGCCGGCGCTCCTCGAGCACCTCGTGCGCGCCGCAGTCGAGCTTGTGGTCGACGACCGAGCGCGCGGCCGCCTTGAGGTGCGGCACCGACCGCCAGGGCCACGACGGCAGCGCCGCGGCGTCGCCGCGCAGCTCGTACGGCAGCAGGCCGACGGGGGTGAGCCAGCCGGGCGCGGAGTCGCGTCCCTCCTTGGTGCTGCCGGACGGGAACCGCCCCTCGACCAGCCCGGGCACGGCGACGACGTCCCACTCCAGGCCCTTGGCGGCGTGCACCGTGAGCACCTGCACCGCGTTCGGGTTGGCGCGGACGTCCTCGGGCACGACGCCGTCGTCGCCCTCGTGGCCGGTGATCGAGGTGGTGCCCTCCTCGCCGAGCTCGAGCGCCCGCTCCTTGGCCTCGGCCGAGCGCAGCCACGACAGGAACGCCCCGAGGGTGGGCCGGTCGGCGGTGTCGGCGAACCGCGCGGCCACGTCGGTGAAGGTGTCGAGCTGGGTGCGCGCCGAGGCGGCGGCGGGGCCGGCGGTCGCCGCCAGCTCGACGTCGAGCAGCAGCGCCCGCTCGACCTCGGCGACCAGCTCGGGCAGCGACAGGTCGGCCGTGCGGCGCAGCCGGGCGAGCTCGGCGGCCAGCCGCACCAGGCGCTCGCGACCGGGCTCGGACAGCGAGTGCCCGGCGGCGCTGCGCCACCCGGGCGGCGGCAGCTGGTCGAGCGCCTCGACGACCGAGGAGTCGTCGACCTGGTCGGGGTCGTGCACCGCCGTGGGGTCCTGCTCGGCCAGCGGACGGGCCAGGTGCCGCGCCCAGGCGCCGAGCGCCACCAGGTCGCGGGCGCCGGTGCGCCAGCGCGGCGAGGTGAGCAGGCGCACCAGCGCGTCGCCGCGGGACGGGTCGTGCAGCACCCGCAGCGTCGCGACGACGTCGGCGACCTCCGGCCGGTGCAGCAGGCCGCCGAGACCGACCACCTCGACCGGCAGGTCGAGCGCGCGCAGCGCCTTCTCGACCGCCGGGAACTGAGCCCGCTGCCGGCACAGCACGGCCACCGTGCGCGCGCCCGGCGCCCGCCACACCCGGTGGACCTGCTCGGCCAGGTCGCGCGCCTCGTCCTCGGTGGTGGCGTGCCAGGAGGCGCGGACGCGTCCGGCGGGCGCGTCGGGCCGTGCCCGCAGCGGCTCGACCGGCACCCGTCCGTGCTCGGTGAGCGGCGCTGCCACGGCGTTGGCGAGGTCGAGCACCGAGGTGGGGTTGCGCCACGAGGTGGTGAGCCCGTCGACCCGCGCCTCGGTGCCGTCGGCGCCGCGGAAGGTGGTGCGGAAGGTGTCGAGGTTGTCGGCGCTGGCCCCGCGCCAGCCGTAGATCGACTGGTGCGGGTCGCCGACGGCGGTGACGGCGTGGCCGTCGCCGAACAGGCTGGCCAGCAGCGCCAGCTGCGCGTGCGAGGTGTCCTGGTACTCGTCGAGCAGCACCACGCCGTACTGGCTGCGCTCGGCGGCCGCGACCTCGGGCAGCCGCGCCAGCCATGCGGCGAGCGAGACCTGGTCGCCGAAGTCGAGCACCCCGAGGTCGCGCTTGCGGTCGAGGTAGGCCTGCACGACCGGCACCAGCAGGCGCCTGGCCCGCATCGACCGCAGCGCCTTGGCCAGGTCGGTGGACGGGGCCGGCTGGGCGGGGGCGCCGCCCTCGTCGTCCTTGGGCAGCAGCGCCAGGGCCGCCTCGACCTGCTCGACGTACGCCGCGACCTCGGCCGGCTCGCGCAGGTGCTCGGCGCACTGGCCGGCCAGCGACAGCACGGCCCCGACGACGGTGTCGAGGGCGTAGCCGAGCGTCTCCAGGTCGCCGTCCCAGGTCTCGACGACCTCCTGCGCCAGCTGCCAGGTGGCGGCCTCGCCGAGCAGGCGCGCGCCCGGCTCGAGCCCGAGCCGCAGCCCGTGGTCGGCGACCAGCGAGGCCGCGTAGGCGTTGTAGGTCGAGACCCGCGGCAGGGCGGTGAGCGGGTCGACGCCGGTGCCGGTGGCCCGGTGCAGGGTGCGCAGACGTCGCCCGACCCGCTCGGCCAGCTCGCCGGCCGCCTTGCGGGTGAAGGTGAGCCCGAGCACCTGGTCGGGCGCGACCATGCCGTTCGCGACCAGCCACACCACCCGGGCGGCCATCGTCTCGGTCTTGCCCGAGCCGGCCCCGGCGACGACGAGCTGCGGGGCGAGCGGTGCCTCCACCACGGCGGCCTGCTCCGGCGTGGGCGGGTGGGGCGAGCCGAGCAGCGCGGAGACCTCGGCGGCGGACAGCCGTCGGGTCGCGGTGGCGGTCACGCGGGACCCCCGCGCCGGTCGCCGGCGTGCCCGCCGGGCCGCAGCCGCTCGCCCTGCGGCTGCGCCGGGCAGGACGTGCGCACCGGGCAGCGCGAGCAGCCGTCGTTCACCCGCGCCTCGAACCCCGCGCCGGCCATGCCCTCGGCCGCGCGCTCGAGCAGCTCGTGCGCCCAGCGCGGGTCGTCGGCGGCGGCCAGCGGCGGCTGCTCGTGCCGCCCGGCCCTCCCCCGGCTGCCCTTGCCCAGGTGCACCAGCGCGGCGCCGCCCACCTCCAGGTCGCCGAACGCGCCCTCCTGCACGGCGACCTGGTAGGCGCCGAGCTGCGGGTTCGTGACGACCTGCGCCTGCGGCGCCGGGGACTTGGTGGTCTTGAGGTCGACCACCACGGCGCGGCCCTCGGCGTCGCGCTCGAGCCGGTCGACGCGTCCGGTGAGCACCGCGCGGCCGACCTCGACCCGCACCTCCAGCTCGGTGCCGACCAGCGCCTCGCGGCGCTCGGCGAGGTAGCCGGCCAGCAGCGAGGCCATCGCGGTGGCGCGCTCGCGCTCCTTGCGCCCCACCCAGCCCTCCAGGCCGAGGCCGGGCCAGCGCCGGGCCAGCTCGGCCTGCACCCGCTCCTCGAGGCCCTCCGGGTCGGCCGTCGCGAGCTCGTGGGCGAGGTCGTGCAGCAGCGAGCCGACGCCGGCCGCGGTGCCGGCCGAGCCGTCGCGCCCGCCCGAGGTCTCGAGGACCCACCGCAGCGGGCAGCCCTCGAACTTCTCGATCGCGGACGGCGAGACGGTGACGGGCGCGCCCTCGGGCTGCAGCGGGGCCTCGGTGCTGGCGGGCGAGGTGCCGTGCCACTGGTCGGGGTCGGCGCCGGGGACGCCCTCGGCGGCCAGCCGGGCCAGCAGGGCGGCGGCCTGGCGCCCGGCATCGGGGTCGTCGGCGGACGCGGCGGACAGCAGCCGGTGCCGCAGCTCGGCCACGACGGCCCGCAGCGTGGTCGGGCGCGGCACGCGGGTGAGGTCGGGCTCGCCGTCGCCGGGGTCGACCAGGTCCAGGAACGGCGAGGGGACGTCGTCGGCGTCGCGCACGGCGGTGACCACGAGCCGGCGCCGGGACCGGGTGAGCGCGACGTGCAGCATCCGCAGCTCGTCGTGCAGCACCGTCAGCCGGGCGGCACGCACCCGGGCCTGCGGGTCGTGGTCGACGCCGGCGACGGCGTCGACGAGGTCGGGGGCCCCGAGCAGGGTGCCGCGCAGCCGGGTGTTGGGCCACACCCCCTCCTGCACGTCGGCGACCACGACGAGGTCCCACTCGCGCCCCGCCGCGCCCTGCGGGGTGAGGACGGCGACGGCGTCGTGCTGGGGCGCGCGCTCGGCGAGGGTGTCGGCGGGCACGTCCTGCTGCTCGAGCGAGCCGAGGAAGCCCTGGGCGCCCTCGCCGGGCAGCCGCTCGGCGAACCGGGCGGCCGCCTCGAACAGCGCGACCACGGCGTCGAGGTCGCGGTCGGCGCGCCGGCCGCGGCGGCCGCCCGCCAGGGCCTGCCGCCGCCACGTGGCGCCCAGCCCGGACGCATGCCAGACCGCCCAGAGCAGCTCCTCCGCCGTGACGGGGCCGCTCTCCGCCGCCGCCCGGCCGGCGGCGAGCACGGCCGCGAGCCGCCGCAGCGCGGAGTCGCCGCCGCCGCGGTCGGGGACCGCCTCGACCGGGTCGAGCAGCGCCTCGACCAGCAGCGCGTCGCTGGCCCGGGTGCCGCCCGCGGCGCGCTCGCGGGCGAGCAGCGCCTGGCGCAGCCGCCGCACCTCGAGGGCGTCGGCGCCGCCGAGCGGCGACAGCAGCAGCTCGACCGCGGTGGGCGGGTCGAGGGCCCCGGGGTCGAGGCAGACCTGCAGCGCGCGCAGCAGCGGGCGCACGGCCGGCTCGTCGCGCACCGGCACCTCGGCGGCGGCCGCGCCGACAGGGACGCCGGCGGCCCCCAGCGCCCGCCGCAGCACCGCGGTGCGACCGGCGCTGCGCACGACCACCGCCATCCGCGACCACGCGAGCCCCTCGGTGACGTGCGCGCGCCGCAGCAGCTGCGCGACGAACGCGGCCTGCGCCGACTGGGAGCCGAGGACGGCGACCTCCGGGGGCAGGTCGTGGTCGTGACCCGGGACGGCACCGCGCCGGGCCGCGACCTGGCCGCCGCCGCCGCCGATCGAGCCCGCCACCCGCTGCGCCAGGCCGGACAGCTCCGGGCCGGTGCGCCAGCGCCGCGGCAGCACGACGACCTCGGCCGGCGAGCCGCCGGCGCTGCGGTGCCGCTCCGAGGCGCGGGCAACCAGCGCGGGGTCGGCGCCGCGGAACGAACCGGTGGTGCTGTCGGGGTCGCCGGCGAGCAGCAGGTCGGCGCCCGGTCCGGCGAGCTGGTCGAGCAGCCGCGAGGTGGCCTCGACCGACTCGTGGTGGTCGTCGACCGCGACCAGGCGCCAGCGGCCGCGCTCCTGCGCGAGCAGGCCGGGGTCGTCGGCCAGCAGCCCGACCGCCTCGTCGACGATGCCCGCGGGGTCGAAGGCGCCCGGTGACTGCAGCGCGGTGACCTGCAGGTACTCACGCATCAGGTCGGCGGCGGCCACCCACTCCGGCCGGCCGCGGCGCCGGCCCAGCGCGGCGAGGTCGGCCGGGGAGAGCCCGCGTTCCATCGTCCGCATCAGCAGCTCGCGCAGCTCGGCGCGGAACCCGCTCAGCCGCAACGCAGGTCGCACGTGCGCCGGCCAGCGCGGACCGGCGACGTCGCCGGCGAGGTGGCCCTCGAGCAGGTCGCGCAGGATGGCGTCCTGCTCGGGGCCGGAGATGAGGCGCGGGCTCGGCCGGCCGGACAGCACGGCGTGCCGGCGGATCAGCCCGAAGGCGAACGAGGCGGGCGTGCGGGCGAGCGGCTCGCCGACGGCCACGGGCCCGTGGCCGGCCAGCCGGGCGGTGATGCGCTCGCGCAGCTCGCCCGCACCGACCCGGGTGGGGGCGAGCACCAGCACCGACGAGGGGGCCAGCCCGTCGCGGACGACCCGGGCCACGACCGACTCGACGACCGTCGTGGTCTTGCCCGTGCCCGGCGCGCCGACGACGACGACCGGGCCGGACCCGGGCCTGCGGTCGACGACCTGCTGCTGCACGGGGTCGAGCTCGAGCGGCTGCGGCTGGTCGGGGGCTCGCCGCACCAGGTGCACCCCGGCCGGTGCGGCGGCGGGAGCGGGGGGTGCGAGCGTCACGTCCTCGATCCCACCACAGCCCGCCGACAGCCCGTCAGCGGCTGCGGCCGTCCCACCGGGCGCGGGCCAGGTCGACCCGCGTGCCGTCCGGCAGCAGGGGGGTGCGCTCGGCGCGGTAGCGGCGCAGCGCCTCGGCCTCGTGGCCCTGCGGCGGCAGGCCGCCGGCGCGCAGCACCCGCCACCACGGCACGTCCGACCCGTAGGCCGCCATCACCGACCCGACGCCGCGCGGCCCGATGCGGCCGACGATCTCGGCGACGTCGCCGTAGGTGAGCACCCGGCCGGCGGGGATCGTGGCGACCAGGTCGAGCACCGCCTCGGCCAGGTCCGAGGGCGTCCTCACGAGCGGGACGTGCTCACGGGTAGGGCCAGGAGTTCCGCGCGCAGCCGTCCAGCCCCTTGGTCTGCTGCATCATCACCGGCGCGAGCGCGCCGGCCGCGGGGCAGGAGACGTGACCCTTGCCGAGGAAGTGGCCGACCTCGTGGTTGACCAGGTACCGGCGGTAGGCGGTGAGGTCGTCGGCGTACTCGGGGATGCCCTGCACCCACCGGTACCAGGTCAGCACCGAGCGGTCGCCGTTGCGGCAGGACAGCTTGCCGTAGGTCACCAGCGGCTTGCAGAGCCGGTCGGTGAGCGCGGGGCTGGCCAGCACCACGGTGACGTCGGCGGCGTCCGGGTCGTCGGTGCGCGCGAAGGTGTAACCCTCGTGCGGCCAGCCGCGCGGGTCGTTCAGCGTGGCCAGGACGAAGGCCGCGAACGCCTCGCCGTCCGCCGGCAGCCCGCCCTCGACGCTGACGGCCACGGTGACCTCGTCGGTGCCGGGGCCGGGGGCCGCGGCGCTGCCCGCCACCACGACCGGCGTGCCGTCGCCGGAGTCCGGGACCTCGTGCGAGAGCAGGCCGGCGAGCTGGTCGGGGGTCGGCTCGGCCGGCGCGGTCGTGGTCGGTGCGGCGCTCGTGGGAGGCGTCGTGGTGGGTGCGGCGCTGCTGGGGGGCGCCGCAGACGTCGCGCCGTCGCCGACCGGTCCGGTGGCCACGGCGGAGGTCGAGCCGCCGTCCTCGGGCGCGCCGCCGCAGCCGGCGAGCAGCACCGCCGCGCCGACCAGGACGGACGCGGCCAGCACGGCCGTCCGGCCCGGAGCCCTCACGGGGCCGAGCATGCCACGCGGGCGCCGCCCGGCGCGGCACCGACCTGCGGCCCCGGGGCTACCGGTCGGTATGGTCTGGTCAGCCCCGAGGAGGACCATGCCGGCCCAGCAGAGCACGCAGGACGTCCGCGCCCGCAGCGCGCGGTTGCCGCGCAGCGCGCGGCGCGCCCAGCTGCTGCACGCGGCGCAGGAGGTCTTCGTGGAGAACGGCTACCACGCGGCCGCGATGGACGACATCGCCGAGCGGGCCGGTGTCAGCAAACCCGTTCTCTATCAGCACTTCCCGGGCAAGCTCGAGCTCTACCTGGCGATCCTCGACCTGCACAACGGCGAGCTCGTGCAGAGCGTGCGCACGGCGATGCAGGCGCACACCGACAACAAGGACCGCGTCGCCGCGGCGATCAACGCCTACTACGAGTTCGTCGACCGCGACGACGCCGCGTTCCGGCTGGTCTTCGAGTCCGACCTCACCAACGACTCGCTCGTGCGCGACCGGGTCGAGCTGGTCGAGCGGACGATCTCGGTCGCCATCGCCGACATCATCACCGAGGACGCCGGGCTGGCCCGCGCCGAGGCCGAGCTGCTCGGGGTGGCGCTGACCGGCATGGCGCAGGTGAGCGCGCGGGCGTGGCTGCAGGGCGACCGCCCGATCCCCCGCGAGCAGGCCGCGGCGCTGATCGCCCAGCTCGGCTGGCGCGGGATCGGCGCCTTCCCCCGGGCCGGCCGGGACGAGGAACAGCAGGGCTGACGTCGGGCGTTGGACCGCAGGGACCCGCGACCGGCGTCGGACGCGGGAGGAGCACCACGAACTCAGGAGGACAGTGCAGTGGAGGTCAAGATCGGGGTCCAGAACGTGACCCGGGAGCTGGTGCTGGAGTCGAGCCAGACCGCCGACGAGGTGCAGGCCGCCGTCGCCGCCGCGGTCGCGGGCTCGCCGACGCTCGAGCTCACCGACGACAAGGGCCGCGTGCTGGTCGTCCCGTCGGCGTCGATCGCGTACGTCGAGATCGGCGTCGAGGAGTCGCGGCGGGTCGGCTTCGGCTCCTGACGGCACCCGCGCCGAGATGCGCGCCGTGCGGGTCGGTGGGACGGTTCTGGTCGCACCGACCGCAGCACAGTGCCGCGGTCAACGCCTAGGGGGTCACGAACCCCCGAGAAGGGATGAGCAGTGGGCACCATCATCGGCACCATCATCTTCGGGGCGGTCATCGGCGTCCTGGCACGGCTGGTCCTGCCGGGCAAGCAGAACATCAGCATCCTGATGACCGTCGTCCTCGGGATCATCGGCGCGCTGGTCGGGTACTTCATCTGGGGCCTGATCACCGGCGACGGCTTCATGGGCGGTGACACCGGCGGGATCGACTGGATCCGGCTGATCATCTCCGTGGTCGTCGCGGCGCTCCTCGTGGGCATCTACGCCGGTTCGGCGGGGCGCAAGCGCGCCATCCGCTGACACCACGCACGAACAGGACGGCTGCAGCCACCAGGCTGCAGCCGTCCTGGCGTTCCCGGACCGTTCCCGGGGAGTCAGTCCTGCACCGGCCCCCGCAGCCGCTTGGTCTCGCCGCGCTCCTTCTTCGCCGTGAGCCGCCGCTGGGTGGCGCCGCGCGACGGGCGGGTCGGCCGCCGCGCCGGGGGCGGCGGGGCCAGCAGCTCGCGCAGGGTGGCGGCCAGCCGCTCGCGGGCGGCGACGCGGTTTCGCCGCTGGGCGCGGTGCTCGGACGCCGCGACCACCAGCACGCCGGCGGGGTGCCGCTCCAGGGCGCGCCGGCGCTGGGAGTCGCTCAGAGCGGACGCCGTCCGCAGGTCGAGCTCGACCTCCACGCGCGAGTCGGCGGTGTTGACCCCCTGCCCGCCCGGCCCGGACGACCGCGAGAACCGCTCCACCAGCTCGCCCGCCGGCACCACCAGACCACCCGGCAGGCCCGGGCCGGGCGGCACCACGAGGTCCACGCTCAGCCGTCCACGGCTCAGGCGGTCAGGCCCAGCCGGGCCATCCGCGTCGTGTGCGCCTCGGTGATGCGGCTGAACATCCGCCCGATCTCGAGCAGGTCGGCGCCGCCGCGTCCGTCGCCGCTGACCAGCAGGTCGGCCAGGGCGTCGCGGTCGGCCGCCACCCGCTGCGCCTGGCTGAGCGCCTCGCCGACGAGCCGGCGGCCCCACAGCGCCAGCCGTCCGGCCACCCGCGGGTCGCGCTCGATGGCGCCGACGACGGCGCGCTCGACGAACTCGGCGCGGCCGGTGTCGGCCAGCACCTCGTGCACGAGGTCCCGGGTCCCGGCGTCGACGAACTGCGCGACCTCGCGGTAGAAGTCGGTGACGATCCCCTCGCCGACGTAGGCCTTGACCAGGCCCTCGAGCCAGTCCGACGGCGCGGTGCGGGCGTGGAACGCGTCAACCGCGTGCACGAACGGCGCCATCGCCTGCTCGGGGTCGGCGCCGACCTGCTTCAGCCGCGCCACGAGGGTCTCGAAGTGCGCGAACTCGGCGACGGCGATCCGTCCGAGCCGGGCCTTGTCGACCACGGTCGGGGCCAGGTCGGCGTCCTGCGCCACCCGGACGAAGGCGGTGAGCGCGCCGTAGGCGAGCACACCGAGCAGGTCGGTGACGGACGGGTCGGGGTCGCTCGGGGGCGCGTGCTCGCTCACGGGCTGACCTTAACGAGGCGGGCACCGGGCTACACTGGACGCGTTCAACGGTTGACCGGTCGTGGGAAGCGTCCGGCTACCGACCGATGCGGAGCGGCCCGCTCTCGTCCCCGGCCCAGACCCGGCGGCACGAGGACGTGAGGCCCCGCCAGATACCGATGAGGTATGCGTGACCCTCTCTGACCCCACCCTGTCCCTCGAGCCCACCGCCGAGGAGATCGCCGCGGCCACCGACGCGATCGAGACCATCGACGTCGCGGACGTCGAGCCCGTCGCCCCGGACAAGACCTTCGCCGACTTCGGCGTCGAGGCGAGCATCTGCGAGGCGCTGGCCGAGGCCGGCATCGTCCACCCGTTCCCGATCCAGGCGATGACCCTGCCCGTGGCGCTGCAGGCCCACGACATCATCGGCCAGGCCAAGACCGGCACCGGCAAGACCCTCGGCTTCGGCATCCCCGCCCTGATGGCCGTGCGCGGCCCGGGTGAGGAGGGCTGGGACCAGCTCGCCGACCCCGGCAAGCCGCAGGCCCTGGTCGTCGTCCCCACCCGCGAGCTCGCCGTGCAGGTAGCGGGCGACCTCGACCGGGCCAGCTCCAAGCGCTCCGCGCGCGTCCTGACCGTCTACGGCGGCCGCGCGTACGAGCCGCAGGTCGACGCGCTCAAGCGCGGCGTCGAGGTCGTCGTCGGCACCCCCGGCCGGCTGCTCGACCTGGCCCAGCAGGGCCACCTCCAGCTCGGCCACGCCCGCACCGTCGTGCTCGACGAGGCCGACGAGATGCTCGACCTGGGCTTCCTGCCCGACGTCGAGCGGCTGCTGTCGATGACCCCGGCCGGCCGCCACACGATGCTGTTCTCGGCCACCATGCCGGGCGCCGTCGTCGCGCTGGCCCGCCGCTACATGACCCAGCCGACCCACATCCGCGCCTCCGAGCCGGACGACGCCGGCGCGATCGTCAAGGCGATCACCCAGTTCGTCTACCGCGCCCACGCGATGGACAAGGTCGAGGTGCTGGCCCGGATCCTGCAGGCCGAGGGCCGCGGGCTGTCGATCGTGTTCACCCGCACCAAGCGCACCGCCGCCAAGGTCGCCGACGAGCTGATGGACCGCGGGTTCGCCGCCGGCGCCATCCACGGCGACCTCGGCCAGGGCGCCCGCGAGCAGGCGCTGCGCGCGTTCCGCAACGGCAAGGTCGACGTGCTCGTCGCCACCGACGTCGCGGCCCGCGGCATCGACGTCGACGACGTCACCCACGTCGTGAACTACCAGTGCCCCGAGGACGAGAAGATCTACGTCCACCGGATCGGGCGCACCGGCCGCGCCGGCAAGAAGGGCGTCGCCGTCACGTTCGTCGACTGGGACGACGTGCCGCGCTGGGGCCTGATCAACAAGGCGCACGACCTCGGCAAGGCGGACCCGCAGGAGACCTACTCCACCTCGCCGCACCTGTACACCGACCTCGGCATCCCCGAGGGCACCACCGGCCGGCTGCCGCGCAGCAAGCGCACCCGCGCCGGCCTGGACGCCGAGGTGCTCGAGGACCTGGGCGAGACCGGCGGCAAGGGCCGCGACGGCGGACGTGGTGGCCGTGACTCCGGCCGTGACTCCGGCCGCGACTCCGGCCGTGACTCGGGCCGTGACTCGGGCCGCGGAGGCCGTGACTCGAGCCGTGGCGGCCGCGACGGCGCCCCGCGCGACGCCGAGCGCCGCGACGGCGACCGCCCGGCGCGCAGCCGCAACCGCCGCCGCACCCGCAGCGGCGAGCCGGTCGAGGCCGGTTCGGCCCCCACGGAGCAGACGGCGCAGCCGGCGCCGACGGCGTCCGCGCCGGTCGCCTCCGGCGAGGGCTCCGAGGGCGAGGGCCAGAAGCGCCGTCGCCGCCGCCGCCGCTCGGGCGGCGCCGGTGCCGCCGCCGGATCGGCTCCCGCGGCCGACTGACCGCCACAGGCCGAAGAGCGAAGGGTCCGACCCCCGGGAGGGGGTCGGACCCTTCGTCGTCCACGCCCGCTCAGCGGGCGGGCAGCCCCCACTCGCGCACCAGGGAACTCGCCACGTCCCGGTACGCCTGGGCGCCCTTGGACGTGCGGGCGGTCTGCAGGATCGACCGGCCGACGGCGGGCGCCTCGGCGAACCGCACCGACTTGGGGATCGGCGGCTCGAGCACGGGGACGCCGTACCGCTCCCCCACGTCGGCCAGGACGGCGCGGGCGTGGGACGTGCGGGCGTCGTACAGCGTGGGGAGGATGCCGCGCACGACCAGGCGCGGGTTGAGGATGCGCTGCACGTCGGCGACGGTGTCGAGCAGCTGGCCGACGCCGCGGTGGCTGAGCATCTCGCACTGCAGCGGCACCAGGACCTCGTCGGCGGCGGTGAGCGCGGCCAGGGTGAGCACGCCGAGCGAGGGCGAGCAGTCGAGCAGGACGACGTCGTAGCCGTCCTGCACCTGCTCGAGCGCGGTGCGCAGCACGTACTCGCGGCCCGGTCGCGACAGCAGCTGCGACTCGGTGCCGGCCAGGTCGATGGTGGCGGGCAGCAGGTCGACGCCGTCGGCGACCTCGACCAGCACCTCGGACGGGGCGAGGCTGCCGACGAGCACCTCGTGCATCCCCGCCTCGACCGCGTCCGGGTCGATGCCGAGGCTGAACGTGAGGCAGGCCTGGGCGTCCAGGTCGACCAGCAGGACGCGGTGACCGCGCTCGGCCAGCGCCGTGCCGAGCGAGGCGACCGTGGTGGTCTTGGCCACGCCGCCCTTCTGGTTGGCGACGGCCAGGACCCGGGTCACGCGAGCATCATGCCCTGTGCCCCGCGAGGCCCCGCAGGTGGGAGACTCCGGGCGTGGAGCTGATCGCCGAGCTCGGGTCGGGCCCCCGCGAGGTCAGTCGCGCCCGCAGGGCGCTGTCGCGGTCGCTGACCGGCTGGGGCTGGACGGGCGACGCCGTCGACGTCGCGGTGCTGCTCACCAGCGAGCTCGTCACGAACGCGATCCGGCACGGCGCCGCCCCCGTGCGGCTGTCCGCCGGGCTGCTGCAGCTGGCCGTCCTGCGCGTCGAGGTGCACGACAGCACGGGGCACCGCGGCCACGGGCACGACCCAGCGGTCCGCACCGCCACCGAGGAGGACGAGGACGGTCGCGGCCTGCAGCTCGTCGACGTCCTGGCCGACGCCTGGGGCTGGCGGCCCGCGGGCACCGGCGGCAAGCGGGTCTGGTTCGAGCTCGGCGCCAGGTCCTGAGACCGCAGGCCGCTCAGCCCTGCTCGACGAAGGCCCGCACGGCGTCGGCCACCAGCTGCACCGCGATCGCCGACAGCAGCAGGCCGGCGATCCGGGTGACGAGCATGACGCCGCCCTCGCCGAGCAGCCGGTGCACCTGCCCGGCGAACCGCATCGCCAGGTACAGCGCCACGTGCACGAGCACGATCCCGACGGCGATCGCGACCACGTCCGGCGTCCCGTCCGCCTGCTGCACGAACACCATCGTCGCCACGATCGCGCCGGGACCGGCGAGCAGCGGTGTGCCGAGCGGCACGAGCGCGACGTTGACATCCGCTGTGGCAGAGGGCTCGTCAGCCTTGCCAGTCAGCAGCTCGAGGGCGACGAGCAGCAGGAGCAGGCCGCCCGCGGCCTGCAGCGCGGGCAGCGAGATGTGCAGGTAGTCGAGGATCCCCTGGCCGAAGATCGCGAAGACGACGATCACCAGCAGCGCCACCAGGACGGCCTGCCGCGCGGCCCGCGAGCGCGCCGGCGCGTCCATCTTCGAGGTGAGCCCGAGGAAGATCGGCACGGTCCCGGGCGGGTCCATGATGACGAACAGCGTGACGAAGGCGGCGCCGAGCAGCTGCAGGTCGACGACGTCCGCGATGCTCACGGCCGCACCACCTCCAGCGCGCCGGCGGCGACGATCCGCTCGAGCTCCTCGGGACGGGTCCCGTTCTCGCCCAGGCGGTTCTGCTTCCCCGTGCCGTGGTAGTCGCTCGACCCGGTGGTGATCAGGCCGTGCGCCTCGACGATCTCGCGCAGCCGGCGCCGCGACTCGTCGTCGTGGTCGCGGTGGTCGACCTCGAGGCCGGCGAGCCCCGACTCGATCAGCTCCTCGATCGTCTCGTCGTCCAGCACGCGACCCCTGGTGTGCGCGAAGGGGTGTGCGAGCACGGGGACGCCACCGGCCTGCACGACCAGGCGCACGGCGTCCGCGGGGTCGGGGGCGTAGTGCGCCACGTGGTACCGCGAGTCGCGGTGCAGGACGGTCGCGAACGCGGCGTCGCGGTCGGCGAACGAGCCGCCGGCGACCAGCGCGTCGGCCAGGTGCGGGCGGCCGATCGTCGTCCCGTCGTCGACCTGGGCGAGGACGTCGTCCCAGGTGATGGGGTAGTCGCGGCCGAGGCGCTCGGTCATCCGCCGCGCACGGCTCTCGCGCGAGGAGCGCGAGGCTTCCATCTCCCCGAGCAGCCCCGGCGCCGACGGGTCGAACAGGTACCCGAGCAGGTGCACGCTGGTGCCCCAGCGCGCGCAGGAGATCTCGACGCCCCGCACCAGGGCGACGCCGTGCTCGACCGCGGCGGCCGCCGCCTGGTCCCAGCCCGCCGTGCTGTCGTGGTCGGTCAGCGCCACCACGTCGAGCCCGGCCGCGGCCGCCGAGGCGACGACCTCCGCCGGGGGCTGCGTGCCGTCCGACACCGTCGAGTGGGTGTGGAGGTCGATGAGCACCCGCTCAGGGTAGGGGCCGGGTGCGCTCGCGGATCAGGGCGTCGGCCCGTCCCCCGTCGGCTCGGGCGAGGGCGCCGCGGTCGGCTCCCCGGTGGGCTCCGGCGCGGGGTCGGTCGTCGGTGCGGTCGTCGGGGTGGTCGTCGGCGGCGCGCTGGTCGGCGGCGCGGTCGGCCGCGTCGGCGACGGCGTCGGGCGGGTGGTCGTGGGGACCGGCGCGGGGGTCGTCGGCACCGGGACGGCCGGCGTGGGCACCGGCGCGGCGGGCGGGGCGATCACGCCCGTCTCCCCCGGCACGGCGACGACCCGGTCGCGGTAGGACGTGCCCCACGCGAGCACGGCGTCGACGTAGTCCTCGGACCCGTTGTAGCGCAGCACCGCCGAGCGCAGCTGCTCCGGCTCGGTCATGCTGCCGCCGCCGCGGCACAGGTACACGCCGGCCGTGGTGGCGGCGTCGTCGACGTCGTGCGGGTCGGCGGTGCGGTCCCTGTCCGCGTCGGTGCCGACGAACGCCCAGGTGCCGGGCAGGAACTGCATCGGCCCGACGGCGCGGTCGAACTCGGTGTTGCCGTCGACGAGCCCGCCGTCGGTGTCCGGGATGACCATCGTCCCAGCCAGGCTGCCGTCGAGGAGCGGCCCGAGCACCTCGCCCCGGGTGCGGCCGTCCCGGTCCACCCGGCCGCCGCCGGCGTGGCCGGACTCGACCTTGCCGATGCCTGCCAGGAGCCACCACGGCATGGCGCAGCCCGGGTGGGTGCGGGCGAGCTGCTGCTCGGCGAACAAGTAGGCGGTCAGGACTCGGTCGGGGACGCCGAGCGGTCCGGTGGTCCCAGGCGGCCCGGTCAGGCCGGGCGGCAGCACGGACGCGGCGGTCGCGGCCGCGGTCACGGCGGTCATGCCCTCGACCGTCCCGGGGAGCCCGACCTGCGCGGTGGCGCCGGCCTCCGCGCTCACCCGGAGCACCACGTCTGCAGCGGTGCGCGCGGCGTCCCGCGAGACGGCGCGCGCGGCGGGTGCGGTCGTGCCGCCGCCCAGGTCGGCGTCGACGGGCGCGCCGACGGCGCCGAGCACGACGACGCCCAGCACGCAGCCTGCCGTCAGACGGCCCCACCCCGGTGCACGCACCCTCTCGTCCTCGGTGCGCTGCCCGCCGGGCTTGACCCGCGGGGACGACGGCTCCCCCGCCCGCCCGGACGGGTCACCGTGAGCAGGCCCACGTCACCCGGTCGCTGCTCTACGCTCGCGCGGATGAGCAGGATCTTCACCACCAGCGTCTCGTCGGTGTACCCGCACTACGTGACCAAGGCGGAGCGCAAGGGACGCACGCAGGCCGAGGTCGACCGGGTGATCGAGTGGCTCACCGGCTTCGACGGGCCGACGCTGCAGCACCACCTCGAGTCCGGCACGACCTTCGAGCAGTTCTTCGCCGAGGCCGAGCTCAACCCGGCGGTCTCAGCGATCACCGGCAGCGTGTGCGGCGTCAAGGTCCAGGAGGTGGAGGACCCGCTGATGCGCCGGATCCGCTACCTGGACAAGCTGGTCGACGAGCTCGCGAAGGGCCGGCCGATGGAGAAGGTACTGCGCAGCTGAGGCGCTGCGACGCGCTCAGCCCTCGGCGGGCTCGGGCCGACCGGGGTGGTCGCCGCCGCGGGCGTCCAGGTAGCCCTGCTTGGGGACCATCACGGCGCGCGTGAACACGCAGACGAGCGTGCCGTCCTGGTTGTACCCGCGCGTCTCGACGTGCACGACGCCGCGGTCGTCCTTGGACGCCGACTCGCGCTTGTCGAGCACCGTGGTCTCGCCGTAGATCGTGTCGCCGTGGAAGGTCGGCGCGACGTGCTTGAGGCTCTTCACCTCGAGGTTGGCGATCGCCTTGCCGGACACGTCGGGGACGCTCATCCCGAGCAGCAGCGAGTACACGTAGTTGCCGACGACGACGTTGCGGCCCTGCGGCGTGGTGGTCGCGTAGTTCGCGTCCAAGTGCAGCGGGTGGTGGTTCATCGTGAGCAGGCAGAAGAGGTGGTCGTCGTAGTCGGTGACGGTCTTGCCGGGCCAGTGCTTGTAGACCGCGCCGACCTCGAACTCCTCGAAGGTGCGTCCGAACTGCATGCGGGTCATCCTGCCGGGCCGGTCGCGCACCGGGAACGCGACGGCTGCGTGGGCTCGGTCACGTGCGGGGGGACGTGACAGGATGCCGGGCATGTCCGAGCAGAGCGACCAGCCGCTGGAGGAGCGTGTCGAGAACCGCAGCCAGCGGCCGACGTCGGAGGCGTTCAAGGCCTTCATCGCCGACCGCTGGGGCCCGCGCCCCGGCACGCTGCCGGAGCGCGCGGAGGTGGCGCCGTACGCGGCGGCCCGGCGCGAGGCGATCAGCGCGATGTTCCCCGGCGAGCGCCTGGTGCTGCCGGCCGGACCGCTCAAGGTGCGCTCGAACGACAGCGACTACCGGTTCCGCCCGCACTCGGCCTTCGCCCACCTGACCGGGCTGGGCACCGACCGCGAGCCGGACGCCGTGCTGGTGCTGCACCCCCGCTCCTCCGAGGACGGCGCGGCCGAGGGCCACGACGCCGTCCTGTACTTCCGCCCGCGCGCCGAGCGCGACACCGAGGAGTTCTACGCGGACTCGCGCTACGGCGAGCTGTGGGTGGGCGTCCGCCCGTCGCTGGAGGAGGTCGAGGCCGAGCTGGGGCTGGCCACCGCGCACGTCGACGAGCTGGGTGACGCCCTGCGCAAGGACGTCGGCGCCGACGGCGTCCGCGTCCGCGTGGTGCCCGGCTCGGACGCCGCGGTCGAGGCCGAGGTGGCGCAGGCGCGTGCGACGAGCGGGCTCAGCGACGAGGAGTACCGCGAGCTGGACGAGGCTCTCGCAGAGGCGCTGTCGGAGCTGCGGCTCGTCAAGGACGCCTGGGAGGTCGAGCAGATGCGCGCCGCCGTGGTGGCCAGCGCAGCCGGTTTCGAGGACATCGTCCGGGCGCTGCCGGAGGCCGTGGCCCACCACCGCGGCGAGCGCGTGGTCGAGACGGTCTTCAACCTCACCGCCCGGCGGGAGGGCAACGGTCCCGGCTACGACACGATCGCGGCGTCCGGCGACCACGCCAACACGCTGCACTGGATCCGCAACGACGGCGCGGTGCACGAGGGCGACCTCGTCCTGGTCGACGCCGGCGTCGAGGTCGACTCCCTCTACACCGCGGACGTGACGCGGACGCTGCCCGTCGACGGCACCTTCACCGACGCCCAGCGCCAGGTGTACGACGCGGTCTGCGAGGCGGCCGACGCCGCGTTCGCGGTCGCACGGCCCGGCACGCCGTTCCGCGAGCTGCACCAGGCCGCGATGCGCGTCATCGCGGCCCGGCTCGCCGAGTGGGGCCTGCTGCCGGTCAGCGCCGAGGAGTCGCTGGACACCGAGACCGGTGGCTACCACCGCCGCTGGATGGTGCACGGCACCTCGCACCACCTCGGCATCGACGTGCACGACTGCGCGCAGGCACGGCGCGAGATGTACCTCGACGCCGAGCTGCGGCCCGGGATGGTCTTCACGATCGAGCCCGGGCTGTACTTCCGCTCCGACGACCTGGCCGTCCCCGAGCACCTGAGGGGCATCGGCGTGCGGATCGAGGACGACGTGCTGGTCACCGAGGACGGCTGCGAGAACCTGTCTGGCATGCTGCCCCGGTCGTCGGGGGACGTGGAGGCGTGGATGGCCGGCCTGCGGGAGGGCGGGCCCGAGGTCGGCTGAGGGAGCGGTGATGAGCGAGCAGCACCCGGCGGTCGCCGAGCGCGCCCGGCTGCGGCGCCGCAACGCCGGCGTCGCGATGGGCTTCGGGCTGCTGCTCTGCGCCGGTGCGGCCCTGTGGGCGTTCGGCACCCTCGGTCAGGTCGGCGACCAGGCCGCCGGCGAGCTGGTGCCCGCGACCACGCTGCCGTCGATCCCCGACCCCGCGGCCACGCCCGTCGAGGGCGAGGGGACCACTCCCGCGCCTCCGGCCGCCACCACGCCGGCCGCGCCCGTCGTCCCCGTCACCAGCTTCGTCTCGCCCTCGGGCAACATCGCGTGCGCGATCAGCGAGCAGTTCGCGCGTTGCGACGTGGCCGAGAAGGTCTGGGACGCCGGCACGCCGCCCGCCGACTGCGCCCTGGTCTACGGCGCCGGCGTGCTGGTCGACGCCGCCGGGCCGCGGATCACCTGCGCCGCGGAGTCCCTGGTCGGCTCCGGCGGCGGCACCCTCGAGTACGGCCGCGACGTCACCGTCGGCGACTTCAGCTGCGCCTCCAGCGAGGCCGGCATGCGCTGCGCCCAGGCCAGCACCGGTCTCGGCTTCTCGGTCTCCCGGCGGGCGTACACCTTCTTCTAGGCCGCTCCTCACGTTTTCTCCTCGTCACTCTGTGTCAACCCGGGGCCTCCGCGCGCCGATGGACGGGCATGAGGTCTGTGCGTCCGGGCATGCGCTCGGGCACCCGGCTGTTCGCCACGTACGCCGTGGCGAGCCTGGTGCCCGTGCTCGCGCTGGGTGCCGTCCTGGCCAACGGCAACCGGCAGGACGGGGTCCAGCGCGGGCTGGAGTCCGCCCGCGCCCAGGCCGCCGTGGTCGAGGAGATGGCCGTCGCGCCGGCGCTGTCGGGCGAGCTGCTGTCCGAGCGCCTGACCCAGGCCGAGGAGCGGCGGCTGCAGGATGCCACCGACCTGGCGATCTACCACGGCTCGGTGGTGCGGCTGCGGCTGCGCGACTTCGACGGCGGCGTGGTGTTCTCCGACGACAGCAGCCCCCGCGGCGCGCTGCCCGCCGAGGACCCCGACTTCGTCGCCGCGGCCGAGGGCGCCACCCGCGTGCAGGTGCTCGACGACGGGCCGGGCGCCAGCAGCATCCGGGTCGTGCAGCCGGTGATCGCCGGTGCGTCCGGCCGCTCGGTGGGCGTGCTCGAGCTCGAGCTGCCCTACGACGCCATCGCCCGCGAGGTCGCCGCCGCGACCACCCGCACCTACCAGCGCCTGGGCGTCGGCCTCGGGCTGCTCTACGTCGTCCTCGCGCTCATCTCGTGGTCGACGACGCGGCGGCTGCGCCAGGAGGCGGCGCGTGCGGCGCACGAGGCGCTGCACGACCCGCTGACCGGCCTCGGCAACCGGGAGCTGTTCCGGCACAAGGTCGAGAGCGCCACCCGGACGGGCAGCGAGCTGGCGGTCGTGCTGGTCGACCTCGACCGGTTCAAGCAGGTGAACGACACGCTCGGGCACCACGCCGGCGACGAGCTGCTGCGCACGGTCGCCCAGCGCCTGAAGGAGACGCTGCGCACCGACGACACCGTGACCCGCCTCGGCGGGGACGAGTTCGGCCTGGTGCTGCCGGGGATCAGCGGGGCCGAGGAGGTGCGCTCGCTGCTCGTGCGGGTCAGCCTGGCGCTCACCGAGAGCGTCGAGCTGGAGGGCGTGCCGGTCGCCGTCGAGGCGAGCTTCGGGGTGGCGCTGCACCCCCGTGACGGCAACGACACCGAGTCGCTGCTGCGGGCGGCCGACGCGGCGATGTACCAGGGCAAGCGCGGGACGAGCAGCATCGTCGTCTACGACCCGCTGATCGAGTCCATCACCGCCGCAGCGGGTCTCACCATCCACTCCGAGCTGCGCCGCGCTCTCGACCGCGACGAGCTGGTGCTGCACTACCAGCCGGTCGTCGACCTCGTCACCGGCGCCGTCACGCGGCTCGAGGCGCTCGTGCGCTGGCAGCACCCGGAGCGCGGCCTGGTCCCGCCGGCGGAGTTCGTCCCCGCGGTCGAGCAGTCGAGCCTGGTGCAGCCGTTCACCCGCTGGGTGCTGGCGCGCGCGCTGGACGACTGCGCCGCGTGGACGCAAGCCGGTGCGCCGTGGGAGGTCTCGGTCAACGTCTCGATCCGCAACCTGGACAGCGACTTCCCCGACGAGGTGCTGTCGCGGCTGCGCGCCAGCGGCGTGGACCGGTCGGCGCTCCACCTCGAGATCACCGAGACCGCGCTCGGTGTCGACCCCGTCGGCGCCGGAACCGTCCTGGACCGGCTCGCCGGGTACGGCGTCCGCACCGCGCTGGACGACTTCGGCGTCGGGTACGCCAGCCTGGCGCACCTGCGCACGCTCGCGGTCGACGAGGTGAAGATCGACCGCGGCTTCGTCGCCGGCGTGGAGACGACCGAGGCCGACCGCGAGGTCGTCCGCTCGCTCGTCGCCCTCGCGCACGGGCTCGGGCTGACCGTGACCGCCGAGGGCATCGAGACCGAGCAGGCGGCCGAGTGGCTCACCGGCATCGGCTGCGACGCCGGCCAGGGCTACTGGTACGCCCGCCCCACGACCTGGCAGCAGCTGGTCGACCACCCCCGTCTCGGAACCCGCTCCCGCCCCTCGTCGGAGGCCCTGTCATGACCCGTCCCGCCGTCCGTGCTCTCGGACTTCCGCTCGCCGCCGCCGTGCTGGTCGCCCTGTCCGCCTGCGGCTCCGGCGACGCAGACGTCGCGCCGACCACCGCTGCCGCCGAGGCGGACCCGGCGCTGGCGGCGATGCTGCCCGACGACGTCCGGGACGCCGGGCGGCTCACCGTCGCGACCGACGGGGCGTACGCGCCCGCGTCGTTCTTCGCGCCGGACGGCCGCACCGTCACCGGGTTCGAGCCGGACCTCGCGACGGCGATCGGCGAGCTGCTCGGCGTTGAGGTCGAGCTCGTCGTCACCGACTTCGACACGATCCTGGACCAGGTCGCCGACCACGAGATCGACGTCGCCATGGCGGCCATCACCGACACCGAGGAGCGCGAGGAGACGGTCGACTTCGTCAACTACTTCAGCGCGGGGACGTCGATCGTCGTGCAGCGCGGCAACCCGGTCGGCATCAGCGAGCTCGACGACCTGTGCGGCCAGGTGGTCGCGGTCGAGGAGGGCACCGTCCAGGTCGACCTGCTCGAGCGCACCCAGCCCGCGTGCGGCGACCTGCCCATCAAGATCGACCGGTACGACACCAACGACGACGCCCTGGTCGAGGTGCGCACCGGCCGGGCCGCCGCGGTGCTCAACGACTACCCGCCGGCGGCGTACCTGTCGACGGCCGAGCGCACCCAGGCCGACTACCAGCTGGCGTCCGACGTCCAGTACGAGCCGGGTCTGTACGGCATCGCCGTCGCCAAGGACCGCGCCCGGCTGCGCGACGCGCTGCAGGCCACGCTCGAGACGCTGGTCGAGTCGGGCCGCTACGAGGACGTCCTGGAGTCGTGGGACGTCGCGGACGGCGCCGTGCGGACCGTGTCGGTGAACGCGGGCGCGCGCTCGGAGCACTGAGCCCTGCTGGCGGTCGAGGCTGCGTCGGTCGAGGCTGCGTCGGTCGCGGCTGCGTCAGTAGAGGAAGACCGCGAGCCACTCGCGGTTGTGCGCGTGCACCAGGACGAGGAACAGCACCAGGTCGAACAGCAGGTGGACGCAGACGATGTAGGTCAGTGACTTCGTCAGGCGGAAGATCCAGCCCTGCACCAGCGCGAAGGGGTAGATGAGGAACGGCCCCCACGCGTGGAAGCCGAGCTCCCACAGGAACGAGGTGAACAGCACCGCCTGGACCAGGTTCGCCTGCCAGTCGGGGTAGTGCCGGCGCAGCAGGGCGAAGCAGGTGCAGATGAAGAACAGCTCGTCCCAGATGCCCAGGGCGTTGGTGCCGACAAAGAGGCGCCCGATCGTGCCCGGATCCGATGCGGCGGGCCAGTTCTCGTACACGCCGCTGTTGATCATGTACGGCGGCAGGATCAGCCAGCCCAGCACCACGACCGCGACGAGGTACCAGCGCTCGGGGACCGACCACGGGTGGCCGCGGCGGATCCGGAACCGGATGGCGTGGTCGCGGTAGACATACCGCGAGACGAGGTACGGGACGGCCACCGCCACGGTGAGGGCGATGCCCATCTCGGTCATGTGGCCGACGCTGATGTCGGTGTTCACCTGCGTGAGGCTGACCGCGACGAGCCCGAACGCGATGAGCACGAGGTCCTTGGCGAGACGGCGGTCGATCACCGCCGCCGTGCCGACCGCCGCGGCGAGCACGAGGTAGCCGCCGGGGCGCCAGTGCAGGCCGAACAGGCTGAGGCCGGACGCCGCGAGGAGCACCGCGGGCAGCAGCCGCCAGGACAGCGCCGCCGGCTCGGTCGCGCTGTCCGGCTGCTGGGTCGCCGCCACCATGGCAGGAGAGTACGTGGACCGCGCCGCCGCCGTCGTGGTGCGATGGGCGTGTGATCACCCGGGTCGCCGGCGTGCGCGTCGGCCACGTGAGCAGGACCGACGAGGGCTGGGCCACGGGGGTCACGGTGGTGGTGCCTCCGCCGGGCACCGTGGCGGCGGTCGACGTCCGCGGCGGCGGGCCGGGCACCCACGAGACCGACGCCCTCGCGCCCGGGACGCTCGTCGACACCGCGGACGCCGTGGTGCTGTGCGGCGGGTCGGCGTTCGGGCTGGTGTCGGCGCACGGGGTGCAGCGCTGGTGCGAGGAGCAGGGCCTCGGGTTCGCCGTGGGAGTGTCCGACACCGGTGCGCCGCTGGTCGTGCCGGTGGTGCCCGCAGCGTGCATCTTCGACCTCGGGCGCGGTGGCGACTGGACGGCGCGGCCGGACGCCGAGATGGGTTACGTCGCAGCGGCTTCTGCTTCCGACGGGCCGTTGCCGCGCGGGGCCGTCGGGGCGGGGACGGGCGCGCGCACAGACCGCGGGTCGTCCCCGGGTGGGGTGGGGAACGGGTTGGTCGAGCTCCCGGGCGGGGTGCTGGTCGGGGCGCTGGCCGTCGTGAACGCGGCGGGGCGTGTGGTGGGTGATCCGTCGTCGCGGGTTCCGACTGGTGGTGCCGCGCCGGCGCTGAACACCACGCTCGCGGTCGTGGTCACCAACGCGCGGCTCGACGTCGCCGAGGCGACGCGGGCGGCCGGCGCCGGCCACGACGGGTTGGCCCGGTCGATCGACCCGGTGCACACGCTGACCGACGGCGACACCGTCTTCCTGCTCGCGACCGGCGAGACCGACTGCAGCCTGGCCGTTCTCGAGGCGGACGTCGGCTGGCCCGGTGCCGAGCGGATCCTCGGGGTGGCCGCCGTCCAGGCCGCTGCGGCGGAGGCGGTGCGACTGGCGGTGCTCGACGCCGTGGCCGATCCAGTGGCCGGATGAGGGGTCGACGTAGCGGTTTGGTGACGGGGACCGGTTGTCAGTGGTCGTCGCTACCGTTGGGTGCATGAGGTCGGACGGTACGGGTCGCACCCTGGTCGAGGGGTTGCAGGCGCACGTCCGGGTGAGCTGCGCACGGGACGGGGAGTGGCTGCGGCGGGTGTGGGCGATCACCACGCTGGTGCACGCCCAGGAGTTCCGTCAGCTCGGGCTGCCGGCGTTGCGGTGCGCGACCCGGGGCGGGGTGGTGACCGGTCACGACCTGGACGAGCAGGCCGCCGCCGACCTCGCCGCCGCGACCGGGATGGCCAGGTGGCGCGCCGAGCGGGAGGTCCAGGCCGCCCGGCGGTTGTGCACCGTGCACGTGCGGACCTTGGAGGCGTTGGAGGCCGGGCGGGTCGACGGGGTGCGGGCGCGGGTGCTGGCCGAGGAGACCACCGGGCTGCCGGATGCCGCGGCGCTGAAGGTGGAGGCGGCGGTGCTGGGCGCGTTGCCGCAGGTGCTGCCCGGTGTGCCGGTGGGGCCGTGGGACGGTCCGTCGCCGCGGGCGTTCACCGCGAGGGTGCGCAAGGCGGTGGCGGAGGTGCGGACCGACACCGAGGAGCAGGTCCGCCGCGAGCTGCGTGAACGCACCGGGACGTGGGTGCAGGTCGACCCGGCGAACCCGACCATCGCCACGCTGACCGTGACCGGGCCGACCGAGCAGGTCGCCGCCGTCGCCGACACCCTCGCCGTCGGCGCGCGCAGCCTGTCACCGGAGGAGCTGGGCGGCCGCACGGTCGGGATGGCCGAGGTCGACCTGCTGCACGGCGCCGTCTGCGACGGCGTCATGACTGGCTCGGATGGCACCGGGCAGCGTGAGCTCGGGGTGGTGGTGCACGTCGACACCCTTGTCGACGAGGGCGAGGCCAGGCACGCGGCCGGTGAGGTCCGCGGCGTCGGCGCCCCGGTCCCGGCCACCGCTGCCGCGGTCCGGGTCGCAGCCGGTGACCTGCTCGAGCGCGGCGCCACCACCTGCGTGCTGCTGACCGACGACACCGGCCACCTGCTGCGGCTGCTCCGCCTCGGAACCGCACCGGACGGGCGTTGGACCCGAGCGGCCCTGGTCGAGGCCACGCGACGTGCGCTGCGGCGCCGACCCGAGCCGAAGCATCACACCGACTCCTACAAGCCGACCGTCGAGATCGCCGAGACCGTCGCCGCCCGCGACCCGGTCTGCACCTTCCCCGGCTGCGGCGTCCCCACCCGACGGTGCGACCTCGACCACACCATCCCGCACCCGCGCGGCCCGACCAGCGCCATCAACCTCGGCCCGAGGTCGCGCAGGTGCCACCGGTACAAGACCGCCGCCCTGTGGCGCTGCCGCACGCGCACTGACACCGCCGGCCGCGTCGTCGCCCACGAGTGGACCTCACCTCTCGGCGTCCGCCAGGTCGTCGAGGTCGAACCCCTGCCCGGTTGTGTCACGCGTTCGGGGTCTTGAAGACACGCCTCCAGAACTGCCTGCACGGTCCGCAACCGAGCTCTTCGTTGACCGCGTCAAAGGGCACGGGGCGGAGCCTCCCGCCTGCCCCACCGGTGCAGGCCAGGACCTGCCGGTTGGCCACCTCGACGATGAGATGCAGCGGCGGGGATTCGCCCCGACCCCAACGATCCGACGTGCCGACAGTGACGTCCATGCGATCACAGTGACTGGCTCTTGCCCCGGACGGGCCGGCACCGTGGTGGATCACCCGAACGCCGACAGTGGTCCCGGACCCGCGGACCTCTGACAACCTCGCGGCCATTCGATCTCCTCGTGCCCATCAAAGTGCTGCAAGCCAGCAAGTCGTTGCCGAGGACGGACCGGCTTGCCGTGCCGACGTGGGACGTGGGACGTCAGAGGCAGGCGAAGCAGCCGCTGCGCGAGTAGACGGCGACGGGGTCGCGCACACCGCGAGCCCACGCGGAGGTGACGGGGCGGGCGCCGTCAGTGCGCAGAAGTGGACCTCACCCCTCAGCACCGTCAGGTCGTCGAGGCCGTCCGCACTACCCGGAATGGTACGAGCCCGGCCCTTGACGACAAGCGGCGTGATCGTCCCTCTGGTTACGGTGAATCCGTGACGGCTGAAGGACCGTACGGGTTCCCAGGGCTGCTCGGGCTGACGGTGGACGACGCAGGTCCCGAGCGGGGACGCGTCGTCCTGGACGCGGCCGAGCAGCACCTCAACGACGCCGGCGCCGTGCACGGCGGGGTCCTCGCCACGCTGGTCGACATCGCCATGGGGCAGGCGGTGCGGTCGGTCACCGAGGACGGACAGGGGCTGGCGACGAGCCAGCTGACGGTGACCTACCTCGACCCGGGGAAGCCCGGACGGCTCGTGACCACCGCCCAGGTGCGCAAGCGCGGCAAGACCCTCGTGGTCTGCGACGCGGACGTCGAGCAGGACGGCCGTGCCCTCGTCCACGCGGTGGCCACCTTCGCGCTGCTGGACACCTGAGCGACCGCCTCAGTGGTGGCCGGTGCGCCCGAGCGTCGTGACGGGAGTCGCGCCGGGGAGGGTCCACTGCGGCACCGGCCGGCCGGTCTCGCCCCAGGTCGGGTTGCCCTCGGCGTCGGTGCGCCAGTACCAGCAGGCCTCGCGGCCCTCGGGCCAGCCGTCCGGGACGTCCTGCCAGGCCTCGATCCGGCCGTACGGCGTCATGTCGAGCAGCGCGAAGTGCGGGCTGGTCGGCTCGTTGCCGCGGCCGGTCGTCTCGTAGGTGAGGAAGACGCGGTCGCCGTCGCGCAGGAAGCAGACCACCCGGCCCATCTCGCCGCCGACCGGCTCCTCGAGACCGCGGACCGAGTACCAGGGCTGGGTGTAGCCCATGAACTCGGTGTAGGCGGCCACCTCGTCCCACGCGCCGACGGTGAGGATCGCGAACGAGACGCCACGGGCGTTGAGGTACGCCCCGTCGCGCAGGTGCCACGCCGTCCACGTGCACCCCTCGCACTGGCCCTGCGGCGGGGCGCCGTCGTGCCACATGTGCGTGTAGACGACCAGCTCGTCGCGGCCCTCGAACAGGTCGGTGAACGGCACCGGCCCGTCCGGACCGACCACCTCGACCGTCCCGTCGATCTCGACCATCGGCAGCCGGCGCCGTGCCGCCGCGATGGCGTCGCCCTCGCGGGTGTGCGCCTTCTCGCGCAGCAGCAGCTCGTCGCGCGCGGCCTGCCAGGTGGCGCGGTCGACGACGGGCGGGCGCCCGGACGTGGCGGTGCTGGTCTCGCGGGACGTGGTCGTCATCGTGTCCTCCGTGGCGGTCGGCTGCAGGTGTGACCCCCGCCGGGCCGGGAACTCATCGGCGTCTCACTGCTCCCGCGGGGCGAACCGCGTCGGCGGGCCGTCGAGGTCGGCCAGCTCGACCTCGTCGTCCAGGACGCCGGCGGTGGCGTGCAGCAGCACGTCGCCGGCCAGGTGCACCTCGCTGCTGAGCCCGGTGTCGACGTCGGTGACCGACCACGACTCGTCGAGCAGCTCGCCGTCGGGGGCGTCGTGGCGGGTCGCGCCGGACCGCGCCAGCCGCAGCCGCACCCGCAGGCCGGCCAGCGTCGACGGGTCGAACCTCAGCACCTCGACGTCGGCGCGGGCCGGCTCCTCCCCCGGCTCGGCGGCCGACCGCAGCAGCGCCACGACCGACCCCGGCGACCCCGTCAGCACGCCGACCGCGGCGGTGGTCCGCTCGGCCGTGAGGTCGTCGGACGGCGCCCACACCAGGACGGGGGCGCCGTCCTCGAGCCGCAGGCCGCCGCCGCGCACCTGGCGCCCGCCGTCCCCGGTCACGACGAAGCGGACGGCACGGAAGGTGCTGTCGCAGGCCAGGTCCAGCGTCGGCGAGACGAAACGCCAGCCGGCCGGTCCCGGGGCGCAGGAGAACGCCTCGGGCCGGCCGGCCAGGTGGTACGTGCCGCGCGGCACCCGATCAGTAGCGGTAGTGGTCCGGCTTGTACGGGCCGGCGACGTCGACGCCGAGGTACTCGGCCTGGGTCTTGGTGAGCTCGGTGAGCCGGGCGCCGAGGGCCTCGAGGTGCAGGCGGGCGACCTTCTCGTCCAGGTGCTTGGGCAGCGTGTAGACCTGGTTCTCGTACTCTCCCGGCTTGGTCCAGATCTCGATCTGGGCGATGGTCTGGTTCGAGAACGAGTTGCTCATCACGAACGACGGGTGCCCGGTGGCGTTGCCCAGGTTCAGCAGCCGCCCCTCGGACAGCACGATGATCGAGCGCTCCTGACGCTCGCCCGAGGCGGGGAACGTCCACTCGTGCACCTGCGGCTTGATCTCGGTCTTGGTGACGCCCGGGACCTTCGCCAGGCCGGCCATGTCGATCTCGTTGTCGAAGTGGCCGATGTTGCCGACGATCGCCTTGTTCTTCATCCGCGCCATGTGCTTGGCGGTGATGACGTCGTAGCAGCCGGTGGCGGTGATGAAGATGTCGGCGGTCTCGACGACGTCGTCCATCGTGGCGACCTGGTAGCCGTCCATCGCCGCCTGCAGCGCGCAGATCGGGTCGACCTCGGTGACGATCACGCGGGCGCCCTGGCCGCGCAGCGACTCGGCCGAGCCCTTGCCCACGTCGCCGTAGCCGGCGACGACCGCGACCTTGCCGCCGATCAGGACGTCGGTGGCGCGGTTGATGCCGTCGATCAGCGAGTGCCGGCAGCCGTACTTGTTGTCGAACTTGGACTTGGTGACCGAGTCGTTGACGTTGATCGCCGGGAACAGCAGGTCGCCGGTGGCGGCGAACTGGTACAGCCGGTGCACGCCGGTGGTGGTCTCCTCGGTGACGCCCTTGATGCCGGCCGCCATCTTGGTGAACCGGTCGGACGAGGACGCCAGCGACGCCCGCAGCACGTCGAGGATGACCGCGTACTCCTCCGAGTCGGTCTCGGCGGTCGACGGGACGGCCCCGGCCAGCTCGAACTCGCGGCCCTTGTGCACCAGCAGCGTGGCGTCGCCGCCGTCGTCGAGGATCATGTTCGGGCCGTCGTGGCCCTCCCAGGTCAGGATCTGCTCGGTGCACCACCAGTACTCGGGGAGGGTCTCGCCCTTCCACGCGAACACCGGGACGCCGGCGGGGGCCTCGGGGGTGCCCGTCCCGACGACGACCGCCGCGGCCGCCTCGTCCTGGGTGGAGAAGATGTTGCAGGACGCCCAGCGGACCTCGGCGCCCAGCGAGACCAGCGTCTCGATCAGCACGGCGGTCTGCACGGTCATGTGCAGGGACCCGGCGATGCGGGCGCCCTTCAGCGGCTGGGACTCCGCGTACTCGGCGCGCAGCGCCATCAGGCCCGGCATCTCGTGCTCGGCCAGGCGGATCTGGTGCCGGCCGGCCTCGGCCAGGCCCAGGTCGCGGACCTTGTGGTCGTTCTCGGACAGGGTGCTCACAGCAGACTCCAGGGGTCGACGAAGTGGACGACCCGGCGCAGCCCCTCTGGGCCAGCGGCATCACCGACGCCGGAACCACCCTCATCCTACCGCCGCCCGTGGGACGATCGGTCCGGGCAGCGCACCGGGCGGAGCCCCCCGTGAGCGCCGAAGGACCCGCACGTTGGACGAGCACCGCCCGCCGCCCGCCGGAGGCTTCGCGCCCCCCGCCACGCCGCAGCCGTACGCCCCACCGCAGCAGCAGTACGCGCTGCCGCAGCCGTACCCCGAGCAGCAGCAGTACCCGCCCCAGCCCTACCCCCTCGCGGCACCGGCCGGCCGCCGCACCTGGGTGGTCGTCCTGGTCACCGCGCTGGTCGCGGGACTGGTCGGCGTGCTGCTCGGCGTCGCCGGGACGCTCGCGTGGCAGTCGCTCGACGACCCGGCCGGCGCGACCACGCCGGGCGAGGGCCAGCAGGCGGCCGACGTCGTGCCCGACCGGCTGCCCGAGCTGGTCGCGTGGGTCGAGGAGCGCGCGGGGCGCGAGTTCACCGCCACCCCCGAGGTGGTCGTGCTGCCCGAGGACGAGTTCGAGGACGCGCTGCTGGCCCCGCTGCCGGACGACGCCGTCGAGCCGCGGTCGCTGCCGACCGAGGACTTCACCGCCACGGTCACGGCCTTCGGGCTGGTCGAGGACCCCGACGAGTACGACGCGTTCATGGAGGACGGCTTCGCCGGCGGCGTCGTCGGGTTCTACGACACCGCGGACGAGGTCATCCGGCTGCGCGGCACCACCTGGGACCCGGCGATGGAGGTCACCCTCGTCCACGAGCTCGTGCACGCGCTGCAGGACCAGGTCGTCGACCTCGACGCCGTGACCGCCCGCACGGCGCACTACGACGAGACCTACCAGGCGCTCAGCGCCGTCGTCGAGGGCCAGGCGACGGTGATCGAGCAGGACTGGCTGTTCGAGCAGGGCGAGGACTACACCGAGCGCTACTGGGAGGGCGGCCCGACCGGCGACGAGGCCTACGAGCCGCTGGGCGTCGCCCTGTCGTGGCTGCCCTACGAGCTCGGCGGCTGGGCCGTCGGCGTGCTGGAGGACAGCGAGGGGCCGCAGGCCACCTTCGAGGTGCTCGCCGCGCCGCCCACCACCCTCGAGCAGGTCTGGGACGTCGAGGGCTGGCGCGCGGGCGACACCGACGAGGCCGACCCCGCCGACCTCGCGCAGCCGGAGCCGCCGGACGGCCAGGACGTGCTCGACCGCGGCTCGCTCGGGGTGCACCTGCTGAGCATGCTGACCACGACGGACGACCCGGACGCCTACTCCGGGCTGGTCTACGAGGACGAGCTCCCGCTCGAGGGCTGGGCCGGCGACGAGTACGTCACCTGGGCCGACGGCGACCGGGTCTGCACGGCCCTGGACCTGCGCGGCGACTCGGCCGAGGCCGCGGCCGACCTGGTCGAGGACCTGGAGCCGTGGACCGACCGGGGCGGCAGCGCCGTCGCGGACGGGTCGGACGTCCGGCTGGAGCGCTGCTCCGAGGGCTGAGGCCGCCGCCGGCGCCGGCCGGCTGTCGGACCCCCGGCGTAGCGTCCGCCGCCATGGAGCCCACGAGAGAACGACCCTCCATGCCCGAGGGGTACGGCCTGCCCGACGACGACTCCGGCCTGCTCGAGTGGTCCGCGGTCGAGGAGCGGCTGGTGGCGTCCGAGCACTACTGGCTGAGCACCGTGCGGCCCGACGGCACGCCGCACTCGGTGCCGCGCTGGGGCGTCTGGCTCGACGGCCGGTTCTGGTACGACGGCGCGCCCACCACCCGGCACGCGGTGAACCTGCGCACCAACCCGGCGGTGACGCTGACGCTGGAGAGCGGGCTGCAGCCGGTGATCGTCGAGGGCACCAGCGAGCCCACCCGCGCCGACGCCGACGGGCTCGGCGCCCGGCTGGCCGAGGCGTTCGGCAAGTACCACGCGCAGGGCTACTCCCCCGGGCCCGACTCGTGGTCGGACGAGCAGGGCGGCGGCCTGCGGGTGATCACGCCGCGACGGGCGGTGGCCTGGTTCTCGTTCCCGACCGACGCCACCCGGTTCCGGTGGTGACCGGTCGGTGACCGGTCAGCCGGCGACGACGTCCTTGTCGGGCAGCACGCCCGCGTGGCGCACGTCCGGCTCGAGGTAGATCGCCCTCGCGATCGGCACGGCCTCGCGGATCCGGCGCTCGGCGCCGTCGATCGCGTCGGCCACCTGCTCGCCGGTCGACCCGGACGGGACGGCGATCTTGGCCGCCACGAGCAGCTCCTCGGGACCGAGGTGCAGCGTCTTCATGTGGATGACGCTGTCGACGCCCGGACCGGGGATGGCCGCCTCGATCGCGCGGACGTTCTCCGGGGTGCCGCCCTCGCCGAGCAGCAGCGACTTCATCTCGACCGCCAGGATCACCGCGATGACCACCAGCAGCACCCCGATCATCGCGGTGCCCGCGGCGTCCCAGACGCCGTTGTCGGTGATCAGCGTCATCGACACCCCGAACAGCGCGAAGACCAGGCCGAGCAGCGCGCCGAGGTCCTCCAGCAGGATCACCGGCAGCTCCGGCGCCTTCGCGGTGCGGACGAAGGACTTCCAGGACTGGGTGCCCCGCACGTGGTTCGACTCGACGATGGCGGTGCGGAACGAGAAGGACTCCATCACGATCGCGACGACGAGCACCGCGATCGGCACCCACCACCAGCGGCCCTCGATCGGGTGCGGGTCCTGGTACTTGTGCCAGGCCTCGTACAGGGCGAACAGGCCGCCGATGCTGAACAGCACGATCGCGACGATGAACGCGTAGACGTACCGCTCGCGGCCGTAGCCGAAGGGGTGGTCCGGGGTGGCCGCCCGCCGGGCGCGCTTGCCGCCGACCAGCAGCAGCACCTGGTTGCTGGCGTCGGCGACCGAGTGGATCGACTCGGCCAGCATCGAGGAGGACTGCGTGAGCGCCCACGCGATGAACTTGGTGATCGCGATCCCGATGTTGGCCAGGAGGGCCGCCAGGATCGCCTTGGTACCGCCGCCGCTCGCCATGGCGACGACCCTAGAGGCTGCGCCCGCGGGGCGCGTTCCCAGCGGGCCTCAGCGCAGCGAGTCGCGCAGCTCCGCCACGTGCGGCGAGGTCGCCGGGTCCAGCCCGGTGGCCAGCGCCAGGTAGGTGGCGGCGAAGTCGACCCGGGCGACCACCCGGGCGAAGCGCTGCATCGGCGTCTCGGCCGGTCCGGTCGAGCGCGGCCGGCCGTCGTCCTCGAACAGGTCGTCGTCGCCGAGCTCGGTGTGGGCGCGCACGTCGCTGACCCGGACGCCGGACCGCTCGGCCAGGACGCGCACGGCGTCGAACCCGATGCCGTCGCCGACGTCGAGCAGCAGCAGCCGCAGCCGCGTGGCCGCCGGGCCGTCGAGGAACGGGTCGGCGAACACCTCGTCCGCGGGGTCGGAGGCGAACGGGCCGCCGAAGGTGGCCACGACGTCCCCGGCGTCGTCGGGGAGCATCCCGTGCACCGCCGGCACCCGGGCCGTGCGCGCCAGCACCGAGGCCGCACGCCGCCCGGCCACGCCCGCCAGCGGGCTGTCGCCGAGGATCACCGGCACCGACCCGTCGACCTCCAGCGCCAGCGCCTTGGCCGGGTTGACGAACGACTCCGAGGACGGCCGGCAGGCCTCCGCCTCGGCGTCGAGCGCGTCGGCCACCGCGGCGAGGTCGTGCTCGCCGCCGGAGGCGTCCTCGGGCAGCAGCCCCAGCCGGTCGCAGGCCAGCAGCGGGCCGGTGAGCAGCGACCACAGCGCGGTGCGCGAGGTCGGGGTGGTGGTGGCGGAGCGCTCGACCGGCAGCGGCACGTGCGCCCCGCGGAACCGGCCGCTGACCTGCTCGAGCAGCGAGCCCGCGGCGCCGACGGTGAGCAGCTGCGACCCGCGGCGCCCGGCCTCGCTGGCCACCGACACCGCGCCCTCGGCCCGGCCGGAGAGCGAGATCGCGATCACGACGTCGAGCGAGCCGACCCACGACGGCAGCCGGGAGCCGGACAGCGGGAGCACGGGGACGGGGCCCGCGCCGCCGACGACGGCCGCGAGCGCGTCGGCCACGACGGCGGCGCCGCCGCGCGCGGCCACGACCACGGCCCGCGGACGCCCGGCGTCGGCCCAGGTCGCCGGGAGCGACTCCTGGGTGAGCGAGAGCGCCTGGCGCACCTGCGCCCCGGCGCCGGCCAGCGAGCGCAGCACCGACCGAGGGTCGGCGGCCTCGAGCGCGTCCGGGTCGTCGAGCAGCTGCTCGTCGAGGGCCACGGTCAGGCCTGCGGCCGACGGGCCTCGTCGACCAGCAGCACCGGCACGCCGTCGTCGACCCGGTACGCCAGCCCGCACGTCGCGTCGGTGCACCGCAGCTCGGGGCCGCCGTCCGGACCCGTGTCGTCGGCCAGCTCGGAGCGGCACTGCGGGCAGCGCAGGATCTCGCGCAGCCAGGGCTCGATCGCGGTCATCGTGCGTCCTCTCCCGCGCCCGACCCGGGCGCCTGCCTCACCAGCGCGAGCACCTCGTCGCGCACCTGCTGCATCGTCGCAGAGTCGGCCGCCTCCACGTTCAGCCGCAGCAGCGGCTCGGTGTTCGACCCGCGCAGGTTGAACCACCAGGTCGGCCCGTCGGTGGTTCCCGTGATCGTCAGGCCGTCCAGGCCGTCGACCTCGCCGCGGCCCTCGAACGCCGCCCGCACCCGCGCGACGGCGGCCGGGACGTCCTCGACCCGCGAGTTGACCTCGCCGCTCGAGGCGTACCGCTCGTACCGTTCGGCCAGCTGCGACAGCGGGCCGTCGTGCTCCTGCAGCGCCGCCAGCACGTGCAGCGCCGCGAGCATGCCCGTGTCGGCGCCCCAGAAGTCGCGGAAGTAGTAGTGCGCCGAGTGCTCCCCGCCGAAGACCGCTCCGCTGGAGGCCATCTCGGCCTTGATGTAGCTGTGCCCGACCCGGGTGCGCAGCGGCGTGGCGCCGGCCTCGCGCACCAGCTCCGGCACCGCGGCCGAGGTGATGAGGTTGTGGATCACCACGGCGTCGCGTCCGGCCTCGCGCTCCTTGGCGACCTCGCGCAGCGCCACCAGGCCGGTGACGGCGCTCGGGCTCACCGGCTCGCCGCGCTCGTCGACGACGAAGCAGCGGTCGGCGTCGCCGTCGAAGGCCAGGCCGATGTCGGCGCCGTGCTCGACCACGGCCGCCTGCAGGTCGCGCAGGTTCTCCGGCTCCAGCGGGTTCGCCTCGTGGTTGGGGAAGGTGCCGTCGAGCTCGAAGTACATCGGCACCAGGCCGAGCGGCAGCGGGTCGAGGCCGGAGGCGGTGCCGAGGACGGCGGGGGCCGTGAGGCCGGCCATGCCGTTGGCGGCGTCGACGACCACCTTCAGCCGGCGCCCGCCGGACAGGTCGACCAGGCCGCGCAGGTGCTCGGCGTACCCGCGCAGCAGGTCGCGCTCCTCGCGGGTGCCGGGGGCGGCCGTCAGCGGGACGCCGTCGGCGAGGTAGCGCTCGGCGCGCTCGCGGACGGCGGCGAGGCCGGTGTCCTGGCCGACGGCCTTGGCGCCGGGGCGGCACAGCTTGATCCCGTTGTAGCGGGCGGGGTTGTGGCTCGCGGTGAACATCGCGCCGGGGCAGTCCAGCACACCGCTGGCGTAGTAGAGGCCGTCGGTGGAGGCGAGCCCGATCACGACGACGTCGGTGCCGCGGGCGGTGACCCCGGCGCAGAAGGCGTCGACCAGGGACGGGGAGGAGGGGCGCATGTCGTGCCCGACGACGAAGGGCCGGCCGCGGGTGCCGAGCTCGTCGGCGGCGGCGGCGCCGAGGGCGGTCGCCTCGCGCTCGCCCCACTCGTCCGGGACCACGCCGCGGACGTCGTAGGCCTTGACGACGCTGCTGAGGTCGGGCCTGGCGGGGGGGCGGGTCGGCATGGCCCGCAGGCTAGCCAACCGGGCGGGGGTCAGGCGGGCTTGCGGGTGCGGCCGAGCACGTCCTGGACGGACAGGACGACGCCGTCGTGCTCCCAGCGGCGGGCCTCGCAGCCGCGGCAGGAGGTGAAGTCGACCGGGGTGCCGTCGGTCAGGCGCATCGCCAGCTTGGTGACCTGGGTCGAGCCGCAGGAGTGGCAGGTCCGCGCGCTGCGCACCTGGGTCAGGGAGCCGAGCGGGGCCATGGGGGCGGCGGCGCGGGTCCGGCGACGGGGGGCGGTGGCGGTGGCGGACATCTGCGGGAGCACCTTCTCGGGGACGCTGCGACGGGGACGCCCACTTCATCGGGATCGCGCTCGGATGGCTGAAGCAGCACCTGTTCGCGGTCGGCCGAAAGGGTGGCCGCTCGGCGTGTCGCAACTCGTCCGGCCCAGCGAACACCTGGATCGGAACCCGCTCCGTCACCGACCGTGACGGACGAAAGGGACGAGCCGGGCGCGCCCTGCGAACGCTGTCAGGCGGAGGGGTCGCGCAGCACCCGCAGGTGGCCGCGACGGCCCACCTCGAGCGCGGCCGGCTCCGCCTGCGGTGCCGGTCCCCCGCGGTCGTCGCCCCGCAGCGGCCGGGCCGCCTCGCGCACCGCGTCGGCCAGGGCCAGCAGGTCGTCGTCGCTGGGCTGGTACTGCGTCTCGGACGGCGCCAGCCGGACGACCTCCCACCCGCGCGGCGCGGTGAGCCGCTGGGAGTGCTCGCCGCACAGGTCGTAGCAGTGCGGCTCGGCGACGGTGGCCAGCGGACCGAGGACCGCGGTGGAGTCGGAGTAGACGTAGGTGAGGGTGGCGACGGCCGGGTGGGTGCAGCCGTTGCGGCTGCAGCGACGGACCCCGGGGCGCACGGTGCTCACCGTCGGCACGGTAGCCGCCGGATAGCCTGCCGCGGTGCCCGCCACGCCGCCCCGCCGCCGCGACCGCCGTGGCCGGGGCCTGCGCGGCGCGCTGCTGCCGTCCTCGGTGCCCGCGGCACGCACCCGCGCCGAGCGCTTCGACGACCTCGTCCTCGACGCCGTCGACGACCTGGACCCCCGTTGGCGCGAGCCGCTGGAGCGGGTGGAGGTGGCGGTGGAGGACGTGCCGCCCGCCGACCCGTCGCCGTGGGAGGCCGGCGAGGTGCCCCTCGGACGGGTCTTCCCGGCCGACCGCGGCCTGCCCGCGCGGGTCGTGGTCTACCGGCGGCCGGTGGAGGCGCGCTCGCAGGGCCTCGCCGACCTCGCCGACCTGGTGCGCACCGTGGTCGTCGAGCAGCTCGCCCACGTCCTGGACGTGAGCCCGCGCGAGCTCGACCCGGGGTACGAGGGCGACTGAGCCCGAGGGCCTGCCCCGACCCTGCCTAGGGCCCGGCCGGGTCGCGCAGCAGGTCCTCGGGCAGCGGCGCGACGGTGACCTCGTCGGTGGTCGGCGGCGGCACCTGCACCGGCACCACCGCGAAGAAGGTGTTGGTCTGGGCGCCGGGGGCGTCGGCCGTCAGCGACAGCGCCGCGTGCACCTGGCCGCTCACGACCCGCAGCCGCAGCGCCGCGACCTCGTCGTCGGCGTCCTCGGCCTCGACCGCCCTGGTCAGGGTGGTGCCGGGGGCGACGTCGAGGACGAGCTCCTCGGCGAGCGCCTCGCCGTCGGCGTCGAGCTGCAGCACGGCCACCTGCGCCGCCCGGTCGCTGGACAGACCCAGGAAGGTGCGCACGCCATCCTGCGGTACCAGGGCGAGCGCCTCGGCGGTGACCGCCGGCGCCGGGGCGACCCAGGCCCGCTCGGACCGGTCGCCCGGGCGGTCCCAGGTGAGCTGGACGGCGCCGACCACCGGCTGGTCCGAGCCGACCCGGACGGTGACGGGCCCCGGCTCGGGGCTGCCGTCCGGGCGGGTGAGGTCGAGCGGGACGTCGACGGCGGTCCCGGCCGGCACGGTGACGACGGCCTCGCCGGCGAGCACGACGGCGCCGTCGGCACCCAGCACCTGCCAGCCGACGGCGGCCGGCTCCTCCCCCGGGTTGGCCAGCCGCAGCGTGGTGGTGCGCGTGCCGGCGAGCACGCCCGGGAACGAGAGGTCGGTGCCCGGACGCGTCGCCGCCACGTGCTCGACCCCCTGCGCCCGCACCCCGGCGAGGTCGGTGTCGACCAGCGCCGCCGCGACGGCGGCCCCGCGGGCGGAGACGCCGACGGCCAGGGCGGTGGTGGGCGGCAGCAGGCCCTCGAGCAGCACCTCGCGGGTGGCGCCGGCGGCGACGGCGAGGTCCTGGCCGGCGGGCGGGGTGACCGCGCCCTCGGGCGTCAGGACGGTGAGGTCGACGCTCGCGGCGGTCGCGGTGGGGTTGGACAGCAGCACCCGGCCGCTGCGGCCCGGCTCGACCGCCCCGCCGACGAGCCAGGAGGTCTCGGCGGGGGCGGTGCACGAGCTCGCCGCGAGACCGGCGAGGTCGCCGGAGCCGGTGCGGGTGACCTGCAGGCCGGCGACCAGCAGGGCCGGGTCGGCCACGACCACGACCGGCTCCTGCGAGCCGGTGCCGACCGCGGCCAGCACGGTCCCCTCGCCGGTGAGCGCCTCGGCGGCCGCGGGGTCGGCGGGCAGCGTCCGCCCCGCCAGCGCCGCGGCGCCGGTGGCCCCGGACGCCGCCACCGCGCGCACGGTCGTGGTGGCCTCGGTGTCGCCGTCGGCGCGGAAGTCCTCGTCGGTCTGCTCGGCGTCGCCGTCGACCTCGGCCTGCAGCCGCGGGGCCGGCGGGCACACCAGCGTGGACGGCAGGCCGCCGAGGCCGACCCGCGAGGCGCCCGGCTGCTCGGCGGCGACGAACCCGGCGCCGGTCGCGAGCGCACCGGGGTCGACCACGCCGGCCGCGAGGACGCCGGTGGCGCCGACGGCGAGCGCGGCGGTGAGCACGCGCGTGACCAGGCTCATCGGGCCGGCCCGGGACGGACGGGGACCGCCAGCAGCACGGTGACCAGCAGCACGAGCAGCTGCCAGCCCAGCACCACCGGGCCGGACGCGGGCCCGTGCTGGACCACCAGCCGGCCGTCGCCCTCCGGCAGGACGAAGCCCTGCGCCCAGCCGTCGACCAGCACCCGCTCGAGCGGGCGGCCGTCGAGCGTGGCCGTCCAGGCGGGGTGCGAGCGCTCGGCCAGCGCGAGCACGCGGCCGGCGGGGCCGTCGGCCAGGCGGGTGTCGAGCGACCGCTCGCCGGAGGGCAGCGCCTGCCACGCCGCCGGCACCGCGACGGGGTCGGCCGGCGCGTCGGGCGAGGGCAGCACCCTGGCCGCGGCCGGCCGGTCGCCGGCGTCGGCGGTGGCGGCCGAGAGCGGCTGGACGCGCCAGGCCCGCGAGGTGGGCGTCTCGCCGGCCGGCGTCAGCCCCTCGACGGCGTCGAGCCGTGCGGCCACGGCGTCGGCCGCGGCGCTCGCGCGCTCGGTGGCGGCCGGCCGGTCGACGGCACCCGGGTCGGGCAGCAGCAGCACCACGGCGCCGACGCCGAACGGCGCGAGCGAGGTGCGGGCGTCGCCGCGGCCGGTGACGAGGTTGCCGACCGCGACGTCGAGCGCGGCGCCGGCGGGGTCGTCGGCGGCGGGGCGGTAGGCCTGCCGCACCTGCGCCGCGGCGGCGGTGCGGTCCAGCGCCGGCCCGGTGCCGCGCACGACGGCGACCTCGAGCCCCGGGAGCGCGGTGGTGCCGTCGACGCTCGTGCCGGCGGAGCTCGCCGAGGCGCGGACGACGAGCGAGCGCACCTGGTCGGGCGACTGCGCGGCGTCGGCCACGACGGCGGGGACGGTCGTGCCGGTGCTGCGGGCGAGGTCCTGCGCGGACGGCGACCGCACCTGGTCCAGCGTCCAGCCCGCGGCGGCGGCCACCGGGGCGACGGCCAGCACCAGGGCGGCGACGGGGCCGGCGGCGCGCAGCAGCGCGGCGCGACGGTCGTCGGCGCGAACCGCGACCGGCGCCCGCCCGACCGCGGCGAGGCCCGCCACGAGCAGGCCGAGCAGCGCGAGGCTGGTGCCGGGACCGGCCCAGCCGGTGACCGGCCGGCCGTCGACCCCGACGCCGACCACGGCCGCCGAGGCGAGCACTGCCAGGGCCAGGCCGAGGGCGGCGGTGCCCAGGCCGAGCCGGACCGCGAGCCCGCGGCGCCCGGCCGTCCAGCACCACGCCAGCGAGGCCAGCGCCAGGACGGCGGGCACGGCACCGACCAGGAGCAGCACGACCGCCGGCAGCGCCTCCGCCGCGGCGGAGGCGGGGGTGGTGGGCCAGCCGAGCAGCACCTGCCAGGCCGGCGGCGCCTGGGCGGCGACCGGGGTGCCCGGGGAGGCCAGCAGCACGGCGGGCAGCCGCACCGCCTCGCCCAGGGTGGGCAGCAGCAGCACGGCGGAGGGGACGGCGACCAGCGCCGGCGGGAGCCGCACGGACCCGACGGCCGCGACCAGCCCGGCGACCGCGACCGGCACGAGCAGGGCGGGGGCGCCGGTGACGGCGGGCACGGCGACCAGGGCCGCGCCGGCCGACCACGCCCAGGACAGCCGGCGGTGCGGGGTGCCGGCGGCGTGGGCGAGCAGGCGGGCCGCCACCGGCAGCGCCAGGTGGGCGAGCACGGCGCCGTAGCGTCCGCCGGAGGTCGACAGCAGGAGCACCGGCGCGGCGGCCCACGCCAGCGCGGCGACGGCCCGCCACCACGGCGACCGGGTGAGCGTGCCGGCGGCCCACCACGCCGACAGCGCCGCCAGGGGCGGGGCCGCGACGAGCAGCGCGGTCAGCGCGAGGGCGGGCGAGGTGAACGGCGCCGACAGCGCGAGCAGGGGCCACAGGGCGGGGTCGGCCGCGCCGGCGGACCCGAGGCCGGCCGGGACCCAGTCGGCGGCGAGCGCGTCGACCAGAGCGCCCACCGAGGTCGGGGCGGGCGGCAGGGCGGCCGCCGAGACGGTGCCCGGGCCGAGCAGGCGCCACAGCGCCAGGGCGGAGGTGGCGGCCAGCACCACCGCGAGCGTCGCCGGCACCGCGAGGGGGCCGCGCGGGCCGGGCCCGGCCGCGGCGGCCGGCAGCGCGCCGGGGCCGGCGTCGACGAGGGGGCGGCGTGCGGTGGGCCGTCCGTCGGCCGACCCGCCGGGACGGGTGCGGTTCACCCGGTCGCGGTGCCAGCGCAGCGTCTCGCGGCGGTCGGCCAGCAGCGGGGCCAGCTGCGAGGACGGGACGACGCGGGTGCGGCGCGCCGCGCGGCGGGCCCGCAGCACCAGGTCGGGGCGGGCGAGGGCGGCGAGCACCTGGCGCGCGGCACGCAGGCCGGCCCGCGGCTCCTTGGCGGCCAGGCCGACCAGCACCCGGGCCAGCGCGCCGAGCAGCAGCTGCAGCACCACGACGGGCAGCGCGAGCGGGTGGGCGGCGGTGAGGCGCAGGTGCGCGGTGCTGCGCCGGTCGCTGCCGACGGCGGTGGCGGCCGGGGTGCGCGCGGCACCGGGCGGGCTGACGAGCACGGCGCCCGGGACGACCTCGACCCGGTGGCCGGCCAGCCGCGCGCGGCGGCACAGGTCGATCTCGGCGCCGGTGCGGCCGGGGACGAGCAGCGCGGGGTCGGGACCGCCGAGCTGCTGCCAGACGTCGGCCCGCACGAGCATGCCGGTGAGGCCGACGGCCAGGACGTCGCTGCTGGCGTCGCGCTGGCCCTGGTCGACCTCGTCGGCGTCGACCCGGGTGAGCCGGCGGCCGGCCCGGGTGGTGGTGACGCCGGCGTCGAGCAGCACGGCGCCGTCGGGCCCGCCGCGGTGCTTGGCACCGACGACGCGGACGTTGTCGCTGCGCCGGACCCGGTCGACCAGCCGCTCCAGGGCGCGCATCGCGGGCCGGTCGCGGTCGTCGAGCACCCAGACCCAGTCGCTGGTGGCGTCCGCCGGGCCGTCCGGCTCCGCCGACCGGGTCGCGCGGGGGTCGTCGGCGGGACGCAGGGCCGTGGCGCCGAGGTGCGCCAGCGCGGCGGTGACGGCGTCGGCCAGCGAGGCGCGGGGGTCGAGCCGCAGCACGTCGTCGGCGTGGGCCCGCAGCACCGCCGAGACCCGCTCGCCGTCCGGTGAGCCGTCGCCGGCGTCGACGCCCACGACGAGGTCGGGGCGCCGGGTCTGGGCGGCCACCCCGGCCAGGACGGCCGCCAGGTGCTCGGGGTCGCGGCCGTGCACCACGGCGACCACGCGGGGCCGGCCGGGGTGCCGCCGGCCGCCCGTGGCCGGGCGCGCCGACGCGGTGGGGACCCGCTCGATCCGCAGGTCCTGGTCCAGGCTCACCAGGTCAGACGGCCCGCTTCTTCAGGCGCCGGCGCTCGCGCTCGGACAGCCCGCCCCAGATGCCGAACCGCTCGTCGTTGGCGAGGGCGTACTCCAGGCACTGCGAACGGACCTCGCAGCCCACGCAGACCTTCTTCGCCTCACGGGTCGACCCGCCCTTCTCGGGGAAGAACGCCTCGGGGTCGGTCTGGGCGCACAGGGCCCGCTCCTGCCAGCCGAGCGCTCCCTCGTCCCCCTCCTCGAGCTCCCAGCCGCGCTGGGACGGGACCAGCGACAGCACTGCGAATTCGTCCATTGCTCCCACGTCTCGACCTCTTTCCCGGTACTCCCCGGTGTGACGCCACCGGCCGCGATGCGGTGGACGACACTGGTGGAATTACACGCGTGTCGCACCGCTCCCGTCAACCCCGTCGGTGCTATCCGTCCGGGACTTGAGCCCTCGGCGCGAGGTCTCGCGCCGGTGGGCGAGGATGGCGGCATGCGGATCACGGCCCTGTCGGGCGGCGTCGGCGGGGCCCGGTTCGTCTCCGGCCTCGTGCACCACCTGGCCACGCGAGCCCCCGAGGACGGGCAGGACGGCCCGCACGAGGTGGTCGTGGTCGGCAACACCGCCGACGACATCACCCTGCACGGCCTGCGGGTCTGCCCCGACCTGGACACCGTCATGTACACCCTCGGCGGCGGCATCCACCCCGAGCAGGGCTGGGGCCGCGCGGAGGAGACCTTCGGGGTCGCCGACGAGCTCGCCGCCTACGGCGCCGGCCCGGACTGGTTCACCCTCGGCGACAAGGACGTCGCGACCCACCTCGTCCGGACCCGGATGCTCGGCCTGGGCTACCCGCTGAGCCAGGTCACCGCCGCGCTGTGCGCCCGCTGGGGGCTGCCGGAGCGCGGGGTGCGGCTGCTGCCGATGACCGACGACCCGGTCGAGACCCACGTCGTGGTCGACACCGACCCCGACCGGGACGGTGCGGGGGGCACGGAGGGCGCCGAGGGCGCCGAGGGCGGCCAGGAGGCGATGCACTTCCAGGAGTGGTGGGTGCGCCACCACGCGGCGATCCCGGCGCGGCGGATCCTCGCCGTCGGCGCCGAGCAGGCCACCCCGGGCCCGGGGGTGCTCGACGCCATCCGCGACGCCGACGTCGTGCTGCTGCCGCCCAGCAACCCCGTGGTGTCGATCGGCCCGGTGCTGGCGGTGCCCGGGGTGCGCGACGCCCTGCGCGGCACGCGGGCGCCGGTGGTCGGCCTGTCCCCCATCGTCGGTGGCGCGCCCGTGCGCGGGATGGCCGACGCGTGCCTGCGCGCGATCGGCGTGGCCACCACGGCGCGCGCGGTCGGCGGCCTGTACGCCGACCTGCTCGACGCGTGGCTGGTCGACACCTCCGATGCCGACCGCGACGGCACCACCGTGCCGGGCGGGCGGGCCCGGGTGCACGCGGTGCCGCTGATGATGCGCGACCTGGACGCGACGGCCGAGATGGCCCGGACCGCGCTGGAGCTCGCCGCGGCCGTGCCCGCCGGCCGGCGGCCGGGGCGCAGCGCGTGAGCGGGCTGCACCTGGTCGCGCTCCCCGGCATCGGCGCCGTCGGCGCGGGCGACGACCTGGCCGCGCTCGTGGCCGACGCGCTGGCCGCCGCGGACCTCGGCCTGCACGACGACGACGTCGTCGTGGTGGCCTCCAAGGTCGTGGCCAAGGCGGAGGGCCGCACCGTCCCCGCCGAGGACCGCGAGCGCGCGCTCGACCACGAGTCGGTCGCCGAGGTGGCCGCCCGCACCCTGCCGGACGGCCGCCGCACCCGGGTGGTCCGAACCCGCACCGGCCCGGTGCTCGCGGCGGCCGGCATCGACGCCTCGGACGTGCCGGACGGCACGGTGCTGCTGCTGCCGGCCGACCCTGACGGCTCCGCCCGGGCCCTGCGCGCCCGGCTGCACGAGCTCACCGGCGCCCGCCCGGCCGTCGTCGTCACCGACACCAGCGGCCGGCCGTGGCGCGACGGCGTCACCGACTTCGCCCTGGGCGCAGCGGGTCTGGCCGTCCTCGACGACGCCCGCGGCCGGCTCGACTCCGCCGGCAGACCGCTCGAGGTGACCGTCCGCGGCGTCGCCGACGAGGTCGCCTCGGCCGCCGACCTGGTCAAGGGGAAGGTGTCCGGCACCCCGGTCGCGCTGCTGCGCGGCCTCGGCGCCTCCGTCACGGCCGAGGACGGACCCGGCGCCGCGGTGCTCGTGCGCGGCCGCCGCGGCGACTGGTTCCGGCACGGCCACGTCGAGGCGGTGTGGCGCGCCCTCGGCATCGCCGGCTTCCCGCCACCAGCGATCGACCCGGCCGCCGAGGCCTTGCCCGCCCGGCTGGCTCGCGCCACGCGAGTGGCGCTGGAGCCGCTCGGCGCCGAGGTCGAGGCCGTCGTGGGCGGCGACGACGTGCACCTCACCGCCGACCCGTTCACCCTCGGGCGCGCACAGGAGCGTCTGTGGGCGGCCGCATGGGCCGAGGACCTGGTCGTTCTCGAGACGGTGCGCACGTCGTCCGGGCTGCGCCTCAGGATGGCCTACGCTCCCCCTCGTGCCTGACCGCCTCGCCGACGTCGTGCTCTCGCAACGGCCCTGGGGCCGCTTCGAGCAGCTGGTCGCCAACGAGACCGTGACGGTCAAGACCATCACCGTCGAGCCCGGCTGCCGGCTCAGTCTGCAGCGCCACCAGTACCGCGAGGAGATGTGGCACGTGCTGGACGGCCTCGCCGACGTCCACGTCGACGGCACCGAGAGCACGCTGTCGCCGGGCGACAGGGTCATGGTCCCCCGCGGATCGGTGCACCGCCTCGGCAACTCCGGCACCCAGCCGGTGCGGGTGCTCGAGATCGCCTTCGGCCACTTCGACGAGGACGACATCGAGCGCCTCGAGGACGACTACAGCCGCTAGGGCTGCACGGCTAGGACCGGCGCCCGCGCCCCCGCAGGAACGTCGCCGGGGTGTGCGTGGGCAGGGTCATCCGCGGCGCGCGCCGCGGGCGCCGGACGCCGGCCATCTCCAGCAGCCGCTGCACGCGGTAGCGGTGGCCCTCGTAGCAGGCCACCACCTCGGCGCAGGCGTCGTCGTCCATCACCTCGCCGGTGAGCGCGAACGAGACGTCGCGCGCCACGTGGAAGTCGCCGAAGGACATCGCGTCGGGGTCGCCGTGGGAGCGCTGGCGCACCTCCGCCGAGGTCCACCGGCCGACGCCCGGCAGGCTCTGCAGCGCCCGGTCGGCCTCCGGGTGCGCCAGCCCGAGCGTCCGCTCCAGCCCGTGCGGCGCCCCGGCGCCGGCGAGCAGCGGTGCGCGACGGTGCTGGTCGACCCCCGCCGCCAGCCACTCCCAGCTCGGCACCCGGCGCCAGGCCGCGCCCGTGGGCGCGGCGCGCATCCCGTGGGCGGGACCACCGGGCTGCGCCGGCGGACCCGGGGCGGGCTCGCCGTGCGCGAGCACCAGCACCCGCCAGCCCTTCATCGCCTCCATCCCCGTGACCCGCTGGCCGACGCAGGCGAAGGCGAACACGTCCAGGACGCGGCGGCTGCGCGGCACCCGCCACCCGGGCCGCGACCGCCACGCGCGCACCAGCACCGGGTGCTCCGGCAGCGGGCGGAAGTCCTCCGGGCGGTCGTGGTGGCCCAGCAGGTCGGGGACCCCGTCGAGCAGCCAGGTCGCCCCGCCGCCCCACGCCGAGGCCTCGACCGCGCCGAGCTCCGGGCGCGCGCGCAGCCGCAGCAGGCCGGGCCCGTCCGGGGTCTGGGTGCACCACCAGTGCGTGCCGTCGGGCTCGCGCCGCCAGGACGGGTCGCCCGCACCGGCCCGCAGCGACGACAGCGTCGAGGCGAGGTCGAGCAGGTGGCCCGGACGGTACTCGCGCAGCTGCTCGACGAGAGGGTCCGCGGCAGGCACCCGCCCAGGGTGCCACCCTCGGCGCACGGGGCACACAGGCGGCTCACCTACGCTGTGCCCGTGGCGAAGAAGAACAACATCGCGGCCGAGCGGGCTGCCAAGGTCGAGCAGATGCGTGCCGAGCAGGCCGCCAAGGAGCGTCGTCGCAACCTGCTGGTGGCCGGCGCCGCTGCGGTCGTCGTGCTCGTGCTGGTGGCGCTGGTGGTCGTCGTCGTGCGCGACTACCGGGCGAACAACCCCGACCAGCTGCGGCTGGTGGGCGTGCCCCGCGGCGACGCGGACTGCGACGACGTGACGACCGACGAGGGCAGCGGCGACGACGTGTCCAACCACGTCGAGGGCACCGTCGAGTACGAGACCGTGCCGCCGTCGTTCGGGCCGCACTTCGCCTCGCCCGTCTACCCGGCCGCGCCGTTCTACGCCGCCGACGACCGCCCGCCGATGGAGCAGCTCGTGCACAACCTCGAGCACGGCTACACCGTGGTCTGGTACGCCGAGGACCTCCCGCAGGCGCAGGTCGACCAGCTCGAGCAGATCTCCGGCATCGCCCGCGACGCCGACGACACCCGCGGCAAGTTCATCGTCAGCGCCTGGGACGACGCCTACGGCGAGCTGCCCGAGGGCAAGCAGGTCGCGCTGTCGCACTGGGGTGCCGAGGAGAGCCACCGCCAGCTGTGCGGCAGCGTCTCCGGCGAGGTCGTCGAGCAGTTCGTCCAGGACTTCCCCGCGAGCGACTCCCCCGAGCCGAACGGGGCATGACCCCCGGCGCCGCGCGCGACGTCCCGGCGCTGCTCGCCGCCGTGCAGGCGAGCGACCCGGGACGGCCGCGGGTCACCTGGTACGGACCCGCCGAGGGCCCGGGCGCCGGCGAGCGCGTGGAGCTGTCGGCGCGCGTGCTGACCAACTGGGTCGCCAAGACGACCAACCTGCTGGTCGAGGAGCTCGACGCCGGGCCCGGCACCCGCGTCGCCCTCGACCTGCCGCCGCACTGGAAGCAGCTGGTCTGGTGGCTCGCGGTCCGCTGCGCGGGCGCCGACGTCGTCGACCCCGACGACCCGCAGGCGGACGTGCTGGTCGCCTCGCGGGTCCGTCCCGCGTCCGGCGGCACCCCGCACCTGGTCCTGGTCGCCCTGCCGAGCCTGGCCCGGCGGTTCGAGCCGGCCCCGCCGGCCGGCTGGCTGGACTGGGCGGCCGAGGTGGCCGGCTTCGGCGACGTGCTCCCGCCGCTGCCGGCGCCGGACCACGCGGCCCTGCTCGGCACCGCCCGCGAGCGCGGCCTGCCCACCGGCGCCCGGCTGCTCGTCGACGCCTCGCCCGCGGCCGACGCCGGCGCCGCGGCGTCCGACCTGCTGGCCGCGCTGGTCGCGGACGGGTCGGTCGTGGCAGCAGGACGCCCGCTCACCGAGGGCGAGCGGGCGTCCGAGCTGCTGACGGGCTGAGCCCGCCGTCGCGCGGGCCCGCTGGTCAGTTCACCAGCGGGAGCGTGGTCCAGCCCTTGCCGACCAGCACGGTCGCGCCGAAGCCGCCCGCGCCGTCGCCGGGGTAGAGGGTGAGCCGGCCGCTGGCCGAGGTCGCCAGGATGTCCGAGCGCCCGTCACCGGTGAAGTCGCCGGTGCCGACGACGGCGGTCACGCTCCCCCAACCGGTGCCGATGACCTCCGGGCGGCCGAGGCCGCCGCGGCCGTCGCCGGCCCACAGCTGCAGCTCGCCGGTGGCCCGCACGCGGGTCACGACGTCGGGCAGGCCGTCGCCGTCCCAGTCGCCCACCGCCCGCACCAGGTCGTGCTGGGCGGTGTCGGCGACCACGGTGCCGGCCAGCAGGCTGCCGGCGCCGCTGCCGCGGTAGAGCAGCAGCGCGCCGTCGGACGAGCGGCGGGCCAGCACGTCGACCACGCCGTCCTGGTCCATGTCGCTCGCGCCGAGGATGGTGTCCATCCCCGACCAGCCGCGGCCGAGCACGACCGCGCCGAGGAAGCTGCCCGCGCCGTTGCCGCGGTAGAGCACCAGGTAGCCGTCGGTGCGCCGTGCGAGCAGGTCGCGCCGGCCGTCGCGGTCGAGGTCGCCGACCGCGGTGACGGCCGACATCGACTGCCAGCCCCTGCCGATGGCGTAGCCGGCGCGCAGGCCACCGGTGCCGGTGCCCGGGTAGAGCAGCAGCCGGCCGTCCGCGGGCTTGGCGATCACGTCGGCGGTCGCGTCGGCGTCCCAGCGCTTGGGGAAGGCGGTGCCGGGGCGGTACCGCGGCGTCGGGCAGCGGTCGTAGTGCGGGCCCGGCTCGACCGGCTCGCCGATGAAGACCTGGCAGGGGCCGTAGTCGTAGCGGGTCGTGGCGGTCCCGGTCCAGAACGAGGTCCGCTTGAGGGCGCCGTCCCAGCTGAGCGAGATGTGGATGTGGTCGGTGTGCGGGTTGGCGCCGGTGTAGGGCACCCACGCGGGGGTGCGGTCGTAGGCGTTCCAGGAGGACTTGTTCCAGATGACGTACATGACGCCGAGGCGGCGCGCGTTGCCCGCTGCCTCGCCCTGGGCGTCCGGGCCGAGCAGCCAGGACAGGAAGGAGTTGGCGAGGTTGCGGTCCGCCGGGTCGTTGACGTCGAGCATCCAGTCCAGCGCGCGGCCGTCCTTGTGCTCGCTCTTGCCGCCCTGCCCGCAGGCGCGCAGGGTGCCGATGCTCTGGGAGCCGTAGCCGGCGTAGGTCGCCTTGATGATCGAGGCCAGCCCCACGGTGCCGGGCTGGGCGGAGGAGGTGCAGACGACCTGCCCCGCGTAGCGCGCCAGCGGCTCGGGGGCGGTGGTGTACGCCTTCACCGGGGCGGGGACGGGGATGGCGGCCGCTGCGGGCCCCACCCCCACGCCGAGGGCCACGGCGAGCGCCGAGGCGACCACGGCGACGAGCCGGGTTCCCCGCCGGGGACGGAGGGACGGGTGGTTCACGAAGTGGCTCCTGGTGCTGGTGGGAGGTGCTGTGACGCAGGGGACAACCTTGTAGGCGTCGGAGCCCTCGTCCAGACGCTTGAGCAAACCCCACGAGTCGGACGAATCACACGCGTGCAAGACCTACGCACCGTCACCGGTACGGGCTCTGGACGGGCTCTAGACTCCGGGTCATGGACAAGGTGGTCTCGAGCGCCGCGGACGCCGTGGCGGACATCCCGGACGGCGCGAGCATCGCCGTCGGCGGCTTCGGGCTCTGCGGCATCCCCAGCGTGCTGATCGGCGCGCTGCACGAGCGCGGCACCCGCGACCTGGAGGTCTTCTCCAACAACTGCGGCGTCGACGGCTGGGGCCTCGGCGTGCTGCTGGAGAGCGGCCAGGTCCGCCGGGTGGTGGCGTCCTACGTCGGGGAGAACAAGGAGTTCGCCCGCCAGTACCTGTCCGGCGAGCTCGAGGTCGAGCTGACGCCCCAGGGCACGCTGGCCGAGCGGCTGCGGGCGGGCGGCAGCGGCATCCCCGCCTTCTACACCGCGACCGGGGTCGGCACCCAGGTCGCCGAGGGCGGTCTGCCGTGGCGCTACGACGCCGAGGGGAACGTCGTGCTGGCCTCGCCCCCGAAGCCGACCGCCACCTTCACGGTGCGCGGCGAGCAGCGCTCGTTCGTCCTCGAGGAGGCCATCGCCGCCGACTTCGGCCTGGTGCGGGCCTGGAAGGGCGACCGCCACGGCAACCTGGTGTTCCGCTCCGCCGCCCGCAACTTCAACCCGCTGTGCGCGATGGCCGGCGCCGTGGCCGTCGCCGAGGTCGAGCACCTCGTCGAGCCCGGCGAGCTCGACCCCGACCACGTGCACCTGCCCGGGGTGTTCGTGCAGCGCGTCGTGGCGCTGACGCCGGAGCAGGCCGCGGACAAGCGGATCGAGAAGCGCACGGTGCGCACGAGAGCGGAGAGCTGAGATGGCCCTGACCCGCGAGCAGATGGCGGCCCGAGCGGCGGCCGAGCTGCGCGACGGCGACTACGTCAACCTCGGCATCGGGCTGCCCACGCTGGTGCCGGGCTTCGTGCCGGACGACGTCGAGATCGTGCTGCAGTCCGAGAACGGCATCCTCGGCTTCGGACCCTACCCGTACGAGGGCGAGGAGGACCCCGACCTGATCAACGCGGGCAAGGAGACCGTCACCCTGCGGCCCGGTGCGGCGATCTTCGACTCGGCCACCAGCTTCGGGATGATCCGCGGCGGCAAGGTCGACGCCGCGATCCTCGGCGCCATGCAGGTCTCGGCCGCGGGCGACATCGCCAACTGGATGATCCCCGGGAAGATGGTCAAGGGGATGGGCGGTGCGATGGACCTGGTCCACGGCGCCCGCAAGGTCGTCGTGCTGATGGAGCACGTGGCCAAGGACGGCTCGCACAAGATCGTGCAGGAGTGCACGCTGCCCTACACCGGCAAGGGCGTGGTGCAGCGGATCATCACCGACCTGGCCGTCATCGACGTCACCGCCGACGGCCTGGTGCTGAGCGAGCTCGCCGAGGGCGTGACCCTCGAGGAGGTGCGGGCTGCCACCGGCCCGGAGCTCGCCGACGGGCGGCAGGGTCGCCCCACCGGCTGATCACCGCACGAGCACGATCACCGCGCGAGCACGAGCGAGAGCCAGCCGGTGCCGACCGGCCGGGTGCCGGCGAAGCCGCCGGTCCCGTTGCCCCGGTAGGCGCGCAGCTCGCCGCTGGGCAGCACCGCGAGCAGGTCGGGGCGCCCGTCCCCGGTCCAGTCGCCGAGGCCCACCAGGGTGCGGACCGTGCCGAAGCCGGTCCCGATCACCTGCGCGACGCCGAAGCCGCCGACGCCGTCCCCGGGGTACATCACCAGCCGGCCGGACGCGTCCCGCGCGGCGATGTCGGCGGCGCCGTCGCCGTCCCAGTCGCCGAGAACGACGAGCTGGCTGACGCCGCCCCAGCGGCTGCCGACGACGCGGGCCGGGAGCACCGTGCCCGTGCCCGTGCCGGGGTAGAGCACCAGCGCGCCGTCCGAGGAGCGGCGCGCGAGCAGGTCCACCACCCCGTCGCCGTCCCAGTCCGAGGGCGAGAGCAGGATGTCGATCCCGGACCAGCGGCTGCCGATGACCCGCGACCCGAGCCAGCCGCCGGCGCCGTCGCCGCGGTAGAGCACCAGCGCGGCGTCGGAGCGGCGCCGGGCCACGACGTCGGCCGCGCCGTCGCCGTCCCAGTCGCCGACCGAGGTGAGCAGGTCGACGGTCTGCCAGCCCTTGCCGATCACCGACCGCCCTCCCACGCCCCCGGTGCCGTCGGCGCTGTACCGCAGCAGCGAGCCGTCGCCGGCGACCCCGAGCAGGTCGGCGCGGCCGTCGTCGTCCAGGTCGCGCGGCAGGCCCGGCCACTCGCCCGGGACGCCGGGCGCCGCGACGGGCGCGGCGCCGAGGGCGCGCAGCGCGGCCACCGGCTGCAGCAGGCCCGCGCCGCTGGAGCGGTCGGCGCCGGCCGGTGCGAGGTCGGTCGCGGTCGCCATCAGGGTCGAGCGCACCTGCGCCGGCGTGAGGTCCGGGCTGACGGCGATCATCGCGGCCACGACGGCGCTGACGTGCGGCGCGGCCATCGAGGTGCCGGAGGCCAGGGCCCACCCGTCCGGGACGGTCGACAGGATGTCGCTGCCCGGGGCGGCGACGGCGACGTTCGCGCCGGTCGAGGAGTACGGCGCCACCAGGCCGTTCCGTCCGGTCGCGGCCACCGACACCACGCCGGCCTGGCTCGCCGGGTAGATCGTCGGGTCGCCGTCCAGCCGCGCGTTGCCGCTGGAGGCGACCACCGGGACGCCCTGGTCGAGGGCGTGCTGCACGGCGTTCTGCACGACGGTGCTGCGCGAGGCCGAGCCGAGCGAGAGGTTGATGACGTCGGCGCCGTCGGCGACCGCCTGGGTGATGCCGTCCGCCACGGCGGAGGTGAACCCGTCACCCGCGTCGTCGAGCACCCGCACGGGCAGCACCAGCGTGCCCGGGCGCAGCCCGGCGACCCCGACGCCGTCGCCCTGCCGGGCGGCGACGATGCCCGCGACGTGCGTGCCGTGGCCGCTGCCGTCGTCGGTGCCGTCCCCCCCGGGCTCGACGTAGTCGTGGCCGGGCAGCACCGAGCCGGCGAGGTCGGGGTGCGTGGCGTCCACGCCGCTGTCGACCACGGCGACGACGACCTGGTCGGCCCCCGGGACGGCCCACACGGCCGGTGCCTGCAGGCCGCGCAGCTGCCACTGCTGCGGTCGCAGCGGGTCGGTGCCGCCGGCGCTGGCGTGCACGACCTGGTCGATCTCGACCGCGGCGGTGCCGGGCCGGGCCGCGGCCTCGCGCAGCACCTGCTCGGCCCGTGCGGGCGCCGCCACGGTGACGCCGACGTCGGGGCGACCCTGCGCGTCCACGGTCTGCACGACCACGCGCACCGGGCCGTCCGCCGCCTGGACCCGGGCCAGGGCCTCCTGCAGGCCGGGCGCCTGGCGCGCGGGCGCGCCGGTGGCACCGGTCACCGGGACGAGCAGGACGGCGGCGAGCGCGCCGGCGACCGTGGTGCACCTGCGGGTCGTGCGTGCCGCGGTCACGACAGCACCGCGCCCTGCGGGAGGCCCAGGACGGTGATCGTGGCGCCGAAGCCGCCGGTGCCGTCGCCCAGGAAGACCTGGTCGCCGCCGGGGCCGCGGACCAGCAGGTCGGCCGCGCCGTCGCCGTCGTGGTCGCCGATGCCGACCACCGCCGTGAGCGCACCCCACCGGGTGCCCACCTGGCGCGGGCCGGCCAGCCGACCGGTCGAGGTGCCGCTGTAGAGCAGCAGGGCGTTGTCGGAGGCGCGGCGCACCAGGACGTCGGTCCACGGGTCGTCGTCCCACGGCCCGGTCCCCACCAGCAGGTCCATGCCGTTCCAGCCGGCGCCCAGCTCGATCGTCTCCACCACGTCGCCCGCCTTCGAGAGCCGGAACAGGTACAGCTTGCCGACCGCGCGGTTGCGCGCCAGCAGGTCGGGCACGCCGTCGCCGGACACGTCGCCCGCGGCGGCCAGCAGGTCCATCGCGCCCCAGCGCGCGCCGATCTGCCGGGTCGCGCCGACGGCGCCGCCCGCGGCCCCCCGGGTCAGGAGCAGGTCGCCTCCGGTGGTGCGGGTGACCAGCTCGGGCCGCCGGTCCCCGTCGAGGTCGCCGACGACGAGCACGGTGTCGGCGGGGGTCGCGCTCGGGATGGCCAGGGTGCGCGGCGAGGCGAAGTCGCGGGCACCGGTGCCGCGGTACAGCACCAGCGAGCTGTCGGCCCGCGAGATGGCCACCAGGTCGGCCCTGCCGTCGCCGTCCCAGTCGCCGGGGGCGGCCAGCGCCCGCACGCCGTCCCAGCCGTTGCCCCAGCGCAGCGCCTGGTCCAGCACCGGGCCGGTGCCGCTGACGGCGCCGAACCGGGTGGTGATCCGGCCGTCCTCGCCGACACCCATGACGTCGGCGCGGCCGTCGCGGTCCCAGTCGCCGACGCCGAGCACGGGCACGCCGCCCCAGGCGGCGTCGAGCACGACCGGCAGGGTCGAGCCGCCCTTGCCGTTGCCGGGGTACACCAGCAGCGCGCCGGTCCGGTCGACGGCGAGCAGGTCGTTGCGGCCGTCACCGGTGAGGTCCCGCCCCGCGGTGATCGAGGTCATCGAGCCCCAGCCGCGGCCGACCGCGCGGCCGGCGTCGAGCCTGCCGCCGGACAGGCCCGGGTAGAGCCACAGGCCGCCGTCGGACGCGACGGCCAGCACGTCGCCCAGCCGGTCGCCGGTGACGTCGCCGGGCGCCACGATGTGGCGCACCCGCCCCCAGCCACGGCCGAGCGGCAGCACGCCGGAGAACCCGCCGCGCCCGTTGCCGGCGTAGACGGCCAGCTGCCCGGTGACGCCGTTGCGGGCCAGCAGGTCGGGCCGGCCGTCCCCGGTCAGGTCGGTGCTGCCCACCAGCTGGTCGACCGCCGACCACCTCGCGCCGATGGTCGTGGCCGGCTGCACCGGCGCGGGCACGCGGGCCGACAGGCTGACCCGGCCGGCGACTCGGCTGAGCACGTCGGGGGTGCCGTCGCCGTCGAGGTCGCGGGCGATCGGCGCGGCCGGCACCGGCGCCGCGGGGGCCGGGGCCGGCGTCGGCGTCGGGGTGGGCGCCGGGGCGGTGCTGCCCGCGCCCTCGACCTGGATCGCGCGGGCCCGGGTGCGGATCGCGCCCATCCGGTCGTAGAACGCCTGGCCCGGGCACGCGGTCTGGCCGAGGTCGCGGTGGGCGACGACGGCCGGGACGGTGCGCCCGGCCAGCGTCGTGGTCGCGGTCGCCGAGACGCCGTCGAGGCCGAGCCTCCAGGCCAGCGCCTGCGCGACGGCCTCCTGGGTCGCGGCCGGCGGTGCGGCGGACTCGAACGTCCCCATCACCGAGATGCCGAACGACCCGGTGTTGTAGCCGGCGACGTGGGCGCCGACGACGCCCCTGCTCAGGCCGCCGTACCGGCCCTCCCACAGCCGCCCGTAGCGGTCGGCGAGCAGGTTGTAGCCGACGTCGGACCAGCCGCGCGCGCCGGTGTGGAACGCGTAGATGCCGCGCAGCACGGCCGGCACCTCGGCCGCGGAGTAGGTGTTGGACCCGGCGGTGTGGTGCACGACCGCCGCGCGGACCGTCGCGTACGACGGCGAGCCGGAACGCAGCGACTCGTCGGCGCCCCAGGCGGCCCGGCTGGTGACCGACGGCGCCGGGACAGCCGCCGCCGAGACGGTGCCCTCCGCCGGCCCGGCCGCGGAGGTGGTCGCCGCGGAGGTGGTCGCCGCGGAGGTGGTCGCCGCGGTGGCGTCCGCGGCCGAGGACCCCGGGTCGACCACGACGAGGCGCACGCCGGACGGCAGGTCCCCGGGCGCGGCCGTCAGCCGGCCCTGCACCTGGTCGGCGCCGGTGACGACGAACGGCTCGGTGCCGCCGCGGCCGTCCTCCTCGGAGGCCTCGACCTCCACCGGCGTCCAGGCGCCCCAGCCGCTCGCGTCGTGCTGCCTCAGCTCGGCGCCCACGGCGGCGGTCCCGGTCCCGTCCCAGGTGAGACCGACGACGACCACGGGGACCTGCACCGCGGTGACCGGGCTCTGCAGCACCTCGCTGCCGGTCGCGCCGGTCGTCCCGCCGGTCGTCGCGGACTGCGCGACGGGGACCAGGTCGACCTCCTGCAGCTGCGGGGCGACGGGGTGCGGCGCGGCCTCCTCCCCCTGCGCGGTACCGGCGACGAGGACGAGCGGGGCCGCCACGAGGGCAGCGGTCAGGACGTGGAGGAGGCGCACCCAGCGCTCATCGGCGCGGCTGCGGACCGCCTTGACCCCTGGCGGCGTCGTCTGTCCCACTTGCATCCCACCAGTCCCAGCGGTCACAGCCCGTGTCGTGCAGAGGGCCGGTCAGGCGATGAAGCGCGTGCCCGCCCAGCCGCGCCCCACCGGCGTCGAGTGGCTGAACCCGCCCTCGCGCGTGCCGTGGAAGAGGTGGAGCTGGCCCCCGGGCGTGCGGGCCAGCAGGTCCGGACCCTGCGAGCGGTCCATGTCCCCGACGCCGACGACGAGGTCGAACCCGCCCCAGCCGTGGCCGATCTGGACGGCGTTCCCGAAGCCCCCGACCCCGTTGCCGCCCATCCGGTAGAGCAGGCCGGTGCCGGCGGCGCGGACCACCAGGTCGGGGTCGCCGCCGTCGTCCAGGTCGCCCACGGCGGTGATCTGGTCGAACGCGGCCATCGACGTGCTCAGCTGGGTCACCCCCGCCTGGAAGCCGCCCACGCCGTCGCCGCGGTAGAGCCACAGCGTCTGGTCGGAAGCCCGGCGCCCCACCAGGTCGCGGTCCCCGTCGCGGTCCATGTCGCCCACGCCGAGCATCAGGTCGATGCCGCGCCAGCTGCTGCCGATCATCGTCCCGTTGCCCAGCGTCGCGCCGGTGCCCGGGTACAGGTACAGGCCCCCGCTGCCGGGGTCGCGGGCGAGCACGTCCGGCCTGCCGTCCCGGTTCCAGTCGCCGACGTTGGCCGCCAGGTCCTTGGAGCCCCAGCCCCGGCCCAGCTGCACGGCGGCGTCGACCGTGCCGTCCCCGTTGCCGGTGTAGAGGTTCAGCCGTCCGGAGGGGTTCACCACGAGCAGGTCGGTGAGCCGGTCCGAGTTCACGTCCTTGGGGAAGGCGTCGACCAGGTTCGGCGTCGTCCGCGCGGCGAGCGTGGCAGCCGCCGTCCGCAGCGACGGCAGCAGCGAGTACAGCGAGCCCGGGCACGAGGTCTGCCCGACGTCCTTGTGCCCCAGCACGTTGTTGACCGTGACCGCGGTGCCCTCGGGCCACCGCGCGGTGCCGCCGCCGGCCGAGACCAGCGTGGAGGTGCCGCGCGGGTTCGTCCCGTACTGGCCGAGCTTCCAGCCGATCACCGAGTTCAGCGCCGTGGTGACGGCCGGCGGCGCGGTGGCTCCGACGAAGTCGCCCATGACCGACACCCCGTAGGTGTCGCGGTTGAAGCCGCCCGCGTGCGCCCCGCGCGGTGCGCTGGTGATGCTGCCCCGGCGTCCCTCGTAGATCGTCCCGTAGCGGTCGACGACCAGGTTGTAGCCGATGTCGGACCAGCCCAGCGACTGCGTGTGGTACGCGTACACCCCGCGCAGCTGGGCCACCGCCTGGGCCTGGGAGTAGGTGTTCGAGCCGGCGGTGTGGTGCAGCACCAGCGCCTTGACGGTGGTGTTGGCGGAGCCGAGCGTGGCCAGGCTCTCGTCGGCCCCCCACTGCGCCCGGGTCACGATCCGGGGCTGGGTGAGCGCGGCGTCGGCGGAGCCGGCCGGCTCGGCCTGGCCCGCGGCGGTCCGGTCGGCCGCGGACGTGCCGGGGTCGACCAGGCTGACCTGCACCCCGCGCGGGACGGTGCCCGTCGGGGTGTCGACCCGCACCTGGACGCCGTCGGCGCCGTCGGTGGTGAGCGGCGTGGTGCCGGTGCGTGCCGCGGACGCCTCGAACTCGGGGGTGCCGGCGTCGGGCCCCTCGTCGACCTGCTGCAGGGTCTCCCAGGCCGACCAGGTGCCGTCCTCGCGCACCCGCACCTGCACCTGCTGCACCTGCTGGCCGCTCGGCCAGGTCACGCCGACCAGCGCGAACGGCCGGGTCTCGACCTGGGCGGAGAGCACCTCGGGGGCGTCGGAGCGGGCGGAGCGGTCGTCCTGGGACGAGACGCCCGCGCGCGCGACGCCGGCGACGTCGAGGGTCTGCACCCGCGGCGGCACGGGGGCCGGCTCGGCAGCGGGCGCGGCGACGACCGGCAGGCCGACCAGGGCGGGCACCACGGCGGCGGTGAGGCCGAGACGCAGGGCGAGGCGACGGACGGTCGTCACGGGAGGGCGCTCCAGACGGGAAGGGCGGGCCAGGGCGGACCGGACCTTCCGTCCCACCAGTCACAACCGTCACACCATCGGTGCTCACCCCGGCCCGGGTCAACCCCGGCTCGCGGAGCGGCCCCGTCGGGTCCGGCCGGGACCGGCCTCAGCCGACCAGGCGCGCGCCGGACCAGCCGGTGCCGAGCGACCCGACGCCGGTGAGCGTCGAGCCGTTCCAGGCGTACCGCTGCAGGGTCCCGGCGGCGTCGACCGCGACCAGGTCGGTCACGCCGTCGCCCCCGAGGTCGCCGGGGCCGGACAGCGCCCGCAGCGAGCCGGCCCGGGTGGCGATCGTGGTGCCCGCCGCGAGGGTCCCGCCCGAGGAGCCCCGGTAGAGCAGCACCGCGCCGGTGCTGCGCGAGCGCACCACTAGGTCCGGGCGGCCGTCCGCGTCCAGGTCGCCGGCGGCGGTGAGCAGGTCGACCCCGCCCCACCCGCGTCCGATCGCCACCGAGCCGGCGAAGCCGCCGCGACCGTCACCGCGGTAGAGCCACAGGCGCGAGTCCACCGCGCTGCGGGCCACCAGGTCCTGCGCGCCGTCGCCGTCGAGGTCGCCGATGCCGACCAGGTCCGAGACCGAGGTCCAGCCCCTGCCGATCGACACCGGCGTGGCGAAGGTGCTGCCGGTGGCGGTGGGCACACCGCGGTACAGCCACAGGCCGCCGTCGGTGCCGCTGGCGAGGACGTCCGCGACGCCGTCGCCGTCCCAGTCGCCGGCCTGGGTCAGCAGCCGGAACCCGCCCCAGCCGCGGCCGAGCTCGGCCGGGGTGCCGAGGGCGGCGGTCCCGCCCGGCGCCCAGCCCGGGTGCAGGACGAGCCGGCCGGTGGCGCTCACCGACAGCACGTCGGCGTACCCGTCGCGGCTCAGGTCGCGCGGGTGCCCCCCGAGCCCGGTGCGGAACCAGGCCGACTTCAGCCCCAGCGCCGATCGCAGGGCGTCGCCGGTGACGGTGACCGACCCCCTGCTGCCGCTGACCCGCACCGAGGTGACCCGGCCACCCCACTCCCCCAGCCCGTTGCGGGCCAGGACGGTGATCGAGCGGTAGGTGCCGATACCGGGGTAGGCCCGCTCGACCGTCGCGACCGGGACCGTCGTGGTCCACGCGTGGGCGGTGGACGGGATCCGTCCGTCGTAGGGGTCGGCCTTGGCCACCTGGTACGGCACCGAGCCGGCGGCGGTCGCGCCGCCGTTGGCAGCGCTGAACTCGGTGAAGGCGACCGACGTCGTCCCGCCCGCCGTCCAGGTGAGCACCGTGCCCGCGGTGGCCGCGATCGCGGCGTCGGTGCGGGGGTGCTCGGCGGAGGTGACCAGGGTGCCGTCGGCGGCGTAGGTGCCGGTGCCCTTGAAGACCTGGCAGGCGGTGGTGTCGCACAGGTCCCACGCCTTGCCGGCCGCGCCGGCGCGCAGCCGCGCGGCGTACGAGCGGGCCGCCACCGACTGGGCCCGCAGCGCCTGCTCGTGCCAGGCGGCGGGCATCTCGGCGGGGACCACCCCGCGCAGGTAGGCCTCCATGTCGAGCACGGCGACGCTGCGCAGCCCGGTGGTGCCCTCGGGCACCGCCCGCACCTCGCCGCGGTACCCGACCGCGGTGCCGGACGGCAGCACCAGCCGGACCACGCCACCGGGCAGCACGAAGCCGGTGTCACCGGAGACGGGCACCGGCGGGGTGACCGTCGCCCAGACGCCGGCGTCGAGCCGCTGCAGCACCGGGGCGGCGCCCGCGGCCGGACGCACCAGCCGCCACGCGTCGTAGCGGGAGCCGGTGGGCAGGGCCCCCACCTGGCCGCCGCTGCGCAGCGACAGCCCGGTCGCCGCCTGCACGTGCACGTCGGCGCCGGTGTCGCCGGACAGCAGCACCCGCACCGGCCCGGTGCCGGTGCCGGACCGCGCGGTGCCCGGGTAGTAGAAGGCGAGGATCTGGGTCCAGTCCAGGCCGGCGTCCGCGGCGCCGTAGGCGCCCCACTGCGACATGCCGCGGCCGTGGCCGTAGCCGCGGCCCTCGACGAGCACGCCGGTGGCGGCCTGGGCGGGCGGGACGGCGACCACCGCCGCGGCGGCCGCGGCGGCCAGGACGGCCAGCGACGCGACGAGACGGCGGACGGAGGGCAGGGGAAGGGCGCTCACGGGTCCAGCATCGGCACGCCGGCGTCGGATGTGAACCCCCCGGACGGGCTGGTCAGGCGCGCACCTGCTCCAGCGCGGAGCGCCAGCCCCGCACCAGGTCCCAGAAGCCGTCCGGCGCGGGCTCGGGCAGGAACAGCCACATCAGGTTGGCGTAGGTGGGGTCGCCGGCGATCGTGGTCGCCGGCTCGAACGGCACCTCGTCCCGCACGTGGTACATCGTGTAGCCGTGCGGGGCGAACGCCGCCTGCAGGTCCGCCTCGCTGCGGCCGTGCAGCACCTCGCACAGCACCCAGGGCCGCAGCTCGTCCAGGGTGCGGGCGGCGCCGCGCACCACGTGCGGCTCGGTCGTCTCGGTGTCGATCTTGACCACCGCCGGGCGCCACCCGTGGGCGGCGACGAGGTCGTCGAGCCGCTCGACCCGGACGTCGATCTGGTGGCTCGAGGGCCGGAAGCCGGCCGCCAGCGAGCTGGAGGAGTCGGTGCGGTCGGACAGGTAGAAGGTGGCGACGGTGCGCTCGGCGCCCAGGGCCTCGCCCCGCACCCGCACCGGCAGCCCGTTCAGCCGGGCCGCGGCGGCCGCCTCGCGCGCGATCCACGGCGTCGGCTCGAACGCCACCACCTCGCGCTCGGTCACCGACCCGGCCAGCAGCCCGTAGACGCCGATGTTGGCGCCGATGTCGAGCACGTGCCCCGCGGGAGCGGCGTCGGTCATGGCCAGGAAGCAGGCGAGCGACTCGACCTCGTAGCCGCCGAAACCCTTCTCCAGCAACGTGTTCAGCACGTACATGCGCTCGGGCGCCTCGAACGCCAGCTCGCGGCGGCGCGGCTCGCGGCCGTCCGGCGGCTGGGGCAGCGCGAGCGTCCGGCGGTGGCGCGGGCTGTCCTGCGCGGCGACGAGCCGGGGGTCGTCGCCGAGGCGCAGCCGGCGGCGCAGGTCCCACACGCGCAGCCGCAGGGCGGGCCTGCGCGCGAGCTCGGCCCGCACCCGGCTGCGGACCCCGGCCGGGAGCCGCAGCCGCGGGCTCATGCCCGCGCGCCGCCGATGACGTGCCGCTCGACGCCCGGCCAGCGGGCGGCGTCGGTGACGCGCCGGCCGTCGACGAGCACCTTGACGCCCGGGACGTCGTCGGACGACAGCTCGCGGTACTCGGCGTGGTCGGCCTGCACCACCGCGGCGTCGGCCGGCGTCCCGAGCTCGTACGGCTCGAGCCGCAGCGCGCGCAGCTCGTCGGCCGAGTACAGCGGGTCGTGCACCAGGACGGTGGCGCCGGCCTCGGTGAGGGCCTGCACGGTCGGGAAGACGCCGGAGAACGCGGTCTCCTTGACCCCGCCGCGGTACGCCGCGCCGAGCACGACCACCGTCGCGCCGGACAGGTCGCCGTAGGCGCCGGCGAGCAGGCCGACGGTGTACTGCGGCATCGCGGCGTTCGCCTCGCGGGCCGCGCGCACGACGGTGGCGTCGGGGTCGTTCCACAGGTACAGCCGCGGGTACACCGGGATGCAGTGGCCACCGACCGCGATGCCGGGCTTGTGGATGTGGCTGAACGGCTGGGTGTTGCAGGCCTCGATCACCTGCATGACGTCGATGCCCTGGCCGCCGGCGAACCGCGCGAACTGGTTCGCCAGACCGATGTTGACGTCGCGGTAGGTGGTCTCGGCGAGCTTGGCCATCTCGGCCGCCTCGGCCGAGCCGAGGTCCCACACGCCGTTGCCGCGGGCCAGGTCGGGCCGCTCGTCGAAGTCGAGCACCTGCTCGTAGAACTCGGTCGCCCGGCGGGCGCCCTCCTCGCTCAGCCCGCCGACGAGCTTGGGGTACTGGCGCAGGTCGGCGAAGATCCGCCCGGTCAGCACCCGCTCGGGGCTGAACACCAGGTGGAAGTCGCGGCCCTCGACCAGGCCCGACACCTCCTCGAGCATCGGCTTCCACCGCTCGCGGGTCGTGCCGACCGGCAGCGTGGTCTCGTAGGAGACCAGCGTCCCGGGCGACAGGTGCTCGGCCAGCGAGCGCGTCGCGGACTCCATCCACCCGAAGTCGGGGACGCCCTCGGCGTCGACGAACAGCGGCACGACCAGCACGACGGCGTCCGCCTGCGGCACGGCCTCGGCGTAGTCGGTGGTGGCCCGCAGCCGGCCGCCGGACACCGCGGCGGACAGCTTCTCCTGCAGGTGCGCCTCGCCCGGGAACGGCTCGGTGCCGGCGTTGACGCTCTCGACGACCGCGGCGTTGACGTCCACGCCCACGACCTCGTGGCCCTTGTCGGCGAACTGCACGGCCAGCGGCAGCCCGATCTTGCCGAGGGCGACGACGGCGATCTTCACAGGTGTTGCACCTTCCGCAGGGGGGGTCGGGGGCGGTCCGCTGGAACGATAGCGCCAGCCCCGGCCGGGCTGTTCCCGGCGCGGGGTTCGATAGGGTCCTGCGCGTGACTCGGGGGGCGGCGGGCGGTACCGCGACGCGGCACGTCGCCCTGCTGCTGCTCGGCTTCCCGCCCTCCAGCGGCAGCGGCGCCTACCGCGGCCTGGCCTGGGCCAACCACCTCGTGGCCCTCGGCTGGCGGGTGACCGTCCTCACCGTGACCGAGGACGTCTTCGACCACGTCACCCACGCGCGCGACGACTCGCTGCTGCCCCTGGTCGACCCGCGGGTCGCGGTCGTGCGGGTCCCGATGCGCCACCAGCACCTCACCGGCGACGTGCGGCAGTGGGGCCCCCTGCGCGGCCGCTTCACCGCCGTGCACGACGACCTGTGGCGGCTGGTGCAGACGCGCGCCTTCCCCGAGCGGTACGCCGGGTGGATCCCGGGGCTGGTGCGCGGGCTGCTGTCCCTGCACCGCCGCTCCCCCGTCGACGTCGTCCTCGCCAGCGGCAACCCCTGGAGCGCGTTCGCCGCGGCCTGGGTGTTCGGCCGGGTCACCGGCACCCCGTACGTCATGGACTACCGGGACGCGTGGACGCTGGACCAGTTCACCGGCGAGCCGACCGCGCAGGAGGGCGACCTGGCCTTTCGCTGGGAACGCCGGCTGCACCGCGACGCCGCGCGGGTCGTGGTGGTCAACGAGGGCATGCGCGACTTCCACGCGAGCCGCTACCCCGAGGCGGCCGACCGGGTCCGGGTGATCCCGAACGGCTACGACGCCGAGCTGGTCGGCGAGGTGCCGTTCGCCCCGGCCCCGCACGACCGCCCGGTGCGGTTCGGCTACGTCGGCACGGTGACGCCGGTGCTCCCGCACGAGCAGGCCTGGGCCGGCTGGGCACTGGCGCGCACCGGCGACCTCGCCGACGCGACCTTCGACATCTACGGCCGGCTCGGGTTCTTCGCCCGCTCGCGGGCGGCGATCCAGGCGCTGCTGCCCGAGCCGGGCACCAGCGGCGTCCAGTTCCGCGGCTCGGTGCCCAAGCACGAGATCGGCCGGGTCTACGAGCGGCTCGACGTCCTGGTCCTCATCGTCCCCGGCGGTCGCTACGTCACCACCGGCAAGGTGTTCGAGAACCTCGTCGTCGGCAAGCCGGTCGTGCTGGTGTGCGACCCGGCCTCTGACGCGGTGACCGTCAGCGCCGGCCACCCGCTCGTGCACGCCGTCCGCTCGCTGGACCCCCCGGAGGTCGCGCGGGTGCTGCGCGAGGCCGCGGCCCAGGCGCGGTCGATGACCCCGGACGACGTCGAGGCCGCGCGCCGGTTCGCGCTGAGGTACGAGCGCAGCCGGCTGGTGGCTGCGGCGTCGCGCGAGCTGGAGGCGGTGGTGGCCGGTGGCTGAGGCACCCGTCGAGGCGCTGCTCGGCACCGACCCCGCCGACCTGGCCGCCTGGCTGCCGGTGGTCGAGGACGGCGGTCGCGTCCTGCTGCCGGCCCTGCCCGGCGCCCGCGCGCTGGTGCGCGAGGCCGTGGCCTGCGGGGTCGTCGCGCTCGTCCCCGACGACGCGCCCGAGCAGGACGTGGCGACGGCGCGGACGGCGCTGGCGTCGCGGGAGGTCGACCCCGACGACGTCGCCGCCCTCCTCGTCGTGCTGCGCGACCGGCTCCGCCGCGGCGCCGGCGCCCGCCCCGACCCGCGCACGGCCCCGACGGTGGTGCTGCTGGCGTTCGGACGCGGTGAGCTGCGCCGGCTGCACCGGGCCGGGCTGCGGCTCGAGGACTGGGGCGCCACCGCCTGGACCGTGGTGTCCGACGCCGCCGCGCGCGGCGCACCCGCGCTGGTGCCGACCTGCGGCCCGGTCGTGCGCGTCCCCGACCCCGCGAGCAGCTGGTGGCCTGCCCGCGCCGAGCGGCTGCTCGTGCTGCTCGCGCCGCGGGTGCTCACCGGCGGGCTGCGGCGCGGCACCCGGCTGCTCGCCTCCCGCGCGCCCGGCCCGGCGCGCCCGGCGCTGGCGCGCGCGGTGCCGGCCGTCGAGGTGCTCGACCAGCGCCGCCGCACGGTCTCGACGCGGGTGCACGAGGGCGCCTGGACGGCGCTGATGCGCCGGCTGAAGCCGGCCCTGGTCGCCCGCCGCGTCGTGCCGCTGCTGCCCGCGCTCGTGGGCGACCTCGACGACCTCGACCTGGTCTGCGGGCCGGGCGCCGACTCGCGCACCGTGGCCTGGCAGCTGCTGCGCGAGCACCCCTCGGTGACCGACGACACCTCGGCGTCCGAGGAGTCGGTCGCGGCCGCGGTCAGGGCGCGGACCAGGTCCCTGGCCGCCTCACTCGCGGGTGAGGAACACGTCCCGTAGCAGCTCGCCGGAGCGGGTGCCGTCGTGCACGCGCTGCACGAAGGCGCGGCTCCGCTCTGAGGTGACCCGGGCGGCGTCGCGGTCGCCCAGGACGGCCCGCAGCACCTCGGCCAGGTCGTCGGGCGTGGCCTGCACCATCGGCAGCTCCTCGCCCACCTGCTCGGTCACGATGCCGCGCACCCGGTCGCTGACGTGGCCGACCACCAGCCTCCCGGCGGCCATCGCCTCGCACGCCAGCACGCCGTAGCTGCCGACCCCGAACTGGTCGAGCACGAGGTCGGCCTCGGCCAGCACCGTCGGCATCTGCTCCGGCGGGACGCCGCGCACCGGCTGGTAGCGCAGCACGCCCTCCTCCTCGAGCGCGTAGAGCACGGGCTCGACCATCGAGGTGCCCTTCCCCACGGCCTTGGACGGCGCGTGCACGACGACCGGCAGCCCGTCGCGGCTCAGCGGCGGGACGCCCTGCGGGCGGTCGAGGTCGACCACGACGGGCAGCCAGTGCGCGGTCGGCACGTCCAGCAGCAGGTCCGGGGTGGAGACGAACACCGGGCCGGAGAAGCCCGCCAGCATCGCCGTCGTGCGCTCGACCAGGCCGGCCGACCACTCCCGGAAGGCCACGGCCTCCGGCGAGGTCCCGCGGAACGGCGACCAGCGCTCCAGCTCGGCGTTGCGGACCGGGTCGCGGACCTCGGAGCCGTGCAGCGCCACGGCCACCCGGACCCCGCCGCGCTGCAGCAGCGCGAGGTCGGCTGCGGCGTCGTCGGACAGCAGGCCGGCCAGCAGCGGCCGGTTCGCCTCGGCCAGCACGTGGCTGAAGGTCTCCAGCAGGTAGCGGGCCTCGTCGAGCCGGCCCTGCAGCGTGGCGAGGCGCTGCAGGTCGAGCGTGCGGTCGGACGGGAAGGTCAGCGTGCCCTGCGCCCGCGCGAAGACCTCGGTGGTCAGGCCGGGCAGCGCCCGCTCGGCCGCCTTGGCCCACGCCCAGCCCTGCCCGGCGAAGTTGGCGGGGCCGACGCCGAGGGTCCGCGCCACCGGCGAGACGCGGTCCTCCCGCGGGGCGGTGGCCTCCGCTGTCGTGGTCGTGGTCACCGCCTCCCCCGGTGGCGGGGGCTCGCCCAGCGCCTCGAGCAGCGCGGCGCGCCCCGGGGCCGAGGGGTCCTGGCGCGGGCGCGCGGCCAGCCGGTCACGGTGCCGGAGCAGGTCGTCGACCGCGGCGGCGAGGTCGGCGGTCGCGCGCTCGTCGGTCCCGCCGTCGGCGTCGCTGTCGCCGCTGTCGTCGTCGTCGAGGCGGACCAGCGTGCCGGAGGCGTCGGCCCGCACCGCCGCGGACAGCGGCGGCGTCGCCTGCACCAGCACCGGCACGCCGTCGCGGCGCAGGCGCAGGTACGACGACGGCAGCTGCACGGGTGCCTCCGCCGCGTCCCCGGCCAGCACCACGCCGAGGGCGGCACCGGTGAGCGAGGTGGTCAGCCACCCGTCCGGCGCCTCGTCGACCCAGTGCACCCGCTCCCGCACACCGGCCAGCGACGCGGCGTTGCGCAACGAGCGACGCCCGGCACCGCGCGCGCCGGTGAGCACCACCAGGTGCAGGTCCGGCCGCTCGGCGAGCACCGGCAGCAGCAGCTCGAGGTCGTGGGCGGCGTGGCCGACGACCGGGTCGGTGACCACCAGCGCCCGGTGCGGCCCCTCGGACCGGGCGGCGAGCGCGGTCAGCGCGGGGGCGGGCGGCAGGTCGGGGGCCGCTGCGGGCAGGTGCTCGGGCACCTCCAGCACGGTGACGCCGGGGTGGCGCAGCCGGGCCAGGACGGCGGCCTCGGGCGTGCCGGCGACCAGCAGGTCGGCGCGGGCGGCCAGCTGCCGCTCGCGCCGGGCGCGCAGGCCCGCCACCGGGGTGCGGACCCGGCGGCGCACCGACGCCTCGGAGCGGGACAGGTCGGTGCGCAGGTCGTAGACCAACCGGCGGCCGGGACGCCCGCGCAGCGTGAGCGCCGCGCCCAGCGGCTGGTCGCCGACGACCCAGACGACGTCGGCGTCGGCCGCGACGGCCTCGAGCCGTCGGCCCCAGTCCAGCTCGAGGGCGTCCAGGCGGCCGGCCTCGTGCAGCAGCCGCCGGGTGCTCGTGCGGGTGGGCTCGGGCGACTCGTCCAGCAGCCCGTGCAGGGCCGCGCGGGTGGTGCTGCGCAGGCGCGCCGCGCCGAGGCCGGCGGCGCGCAGCGGCCGGGCGGCGCCGGTGGCCGCGGCGTGCCGGCGACGGGCCAGCTCGAGCCGGTCGTGCGGGGCCTCGGCGTCGTCGGGCGCGGCGACCGGTCGCGCCCGCACCCGCGGCAGCGGCGCGGGCCACGGCCAGCGCAGGACCGCGACCTCACCCAGGCGGCTGGCCAGCTCGCCCCCGGGCCCGACCGGCCCGTGCTCGGCGGCGCCGGAGCGCCCCACCAGGGTGACGTCCCAGCCGGCCGAGGCGGCCTCGAGCGCGACCGTGGCCGCCCGCAGGTCCGCCACCGGGTCGGCGGCGGTCAGCACGACCAGGGAGCGGTTGCTCCGCGGGCTCAGGGCGCGCCCACCTCCACGGTGGTCCCCGTGCGCGAGGACTCGATCATGGCCTCGGCGACCGCCACGGTGGCCAGCCCCTGGCGCATCGTGACGATGTCGGCGGGCTTGCCCAGCACGGCGTCGCGGAACGCCTCGTGCTCGGTGCGCAGCGGCTCGGGCTTGGCGATCGCGTACCGCACGACGTCGCCCTCGGAGACGCCGCGGAACTCCGCCAGCGACGACCACGTCGTCGGGACGTGCCCGTTGGCGTGGAAGGTGAGGTCGGCGGTGAGGGTGTCGGCGGTGAAGGCGCCCTTCTCGCCGGTGACGATCGTGATGCGCTCCTTCATCGGCGACAGCCAGTTCACCAGGTGGCTGGTGACCGTCCCGTCGGCGAGGGTGCCGACCGCGGCGACCAGGTCCTCGTGCTCGCGGCCGCTCTTGTACGCGGTGCGGGCCGAGACCGAGACGAACGGCTGCTGGGTGACCCACGCGGTGAGGTCGATGTCGTGGGTCCCGAGGTCCTTGACCACGCCGACGTCGGCGATCCGGGCCGGGAACGGGCCCTGTCGGCGCGTGACCACCTGGTAGACCGCGCCGAGCTCGCCCTCCTCCAGGCGCCGGCGCAGGTTCTGCAGCGCCGGGTTGTAGCGCTCGATGTGGCCGACCGCGCCGACCAGGCCCGCCTGCTCGAAGGCCTCGACCAGCTTGGAGGAGCCGGCGGTGTCCTTGGCCAGGGGCTTCTCGACCAGCGCGTGCACCCCGGCGGCGGCCAGCGCGAGGCCGATCTCCTCGTGGAACTGGGTGGGCGCGGCCACCATGCAGTAGTCCACCCCGGCGTCGATGACCTGCTGGACGTCGCCCAGCACGTCGAGGGGGCCGGCCACCCCGTGCGGGTCGCCGCCCGGGTCGGCGACGGCCACCAGGTCGACGCCGTCGAGCGCGCGCAGCACGCGCCCGTGGTGGCGGCCCATCATGCCGAGGCCGATCAGCCCCGCGCGCAGGTTCGCCATCAGGCACCCGCCTTCGCCAGGGTGTTGACCGCCTCGACGACGCGCTCGAGGTCGCCCTGCGACAGCGAGGGGTGGACCGGCAGCGACAGCGCCTCCTGGGCGGCCCGCTCGGTCTCGGGCAGGTCCAGGGTGAGCCGGAACGAGGGCAGGCGGTGGTTCGGGATCGGGTAGTAGACCCCGGTGCCCACACCGTGCTCGTCCGCGAGCGCCTTGGCGAAACCGTCGCGGTCGTCGGTGACCCGGATCGTGTACTGGTGGTAGACGTGCGTGGCGCCCTCGGCGACCGGCGGCACCACGACGCCCTGCAGGTTCTCGGACAGGAACGCGCCGTTGCGCTGGCGGGTCTCGGTCCAGCCGTCGAGCTTGCCGAGCTGCACCCGGCCGATGGCGGCGTGCAGGTCGGTCATCCGGGCGTTGAAGCCGACGACCTCGTTCTCGTACCGCTTCTCCATGCCCTGGTTGCGCAGCAGCCGCATCATCCGGGCGATGTCCTCGTCGGCGCAGCTGACCATGCCGCCCTCGCCCGAGGTCATGTTCTTGGTCGGGTACAGGCTGAACATCGCGAAGGTGCCGAAGGTGCCGACCTGCGCCCCCTGCCAGGTGGCGCCGTGCGCCTGGGCGGCGTCCTCGAAGATCTTGATCGAGTGCTTCTCGGCGACCGCGCCGAGGCCGGTCATGTCCGCCGGGTGGCCGTACAGGTGCACCGGCATGACGCCCACGGTGCGCTCGGTGACGGCGGCCTCGACGGCGGCCGGGTCGAGGCAGAAGTGGCGCGGCTCGATGTCGACGAAGACCGGCGTGGCGCCGGTGAGCGCCACCGAGTTCGCCGTCGCGGCGAAGGTGAAGGACGGGACGATCACCTCGTCGCCGGGGCCGACGCCGGCCGCGAGCAGGCCGAGGTGCTGGCCCGCGGTGCCGGAGTTGACGGCGACGCAGGTGCGGCCGCCGGCCAGGTGGGCGCCGAACTCCTGCTCAAAGGTGGCGACCTCCGGACCCTGGGCGATCATGCCGCTGCGCAGCACGCGGTCGACCGCGGCTCGCTCGTCGTCGCCGATGATCGGCTTCGCGGCGGGGATCATGTCGGTCATCAGCGTGCGTCCTCCGTGAGCTGTCCGTCTGTCTCGGTGTAGGTCTCGCCCGTCTGCGGGCAGCGCCAGCCGCCGTCGCCGACGTCCTCCAGGGGCACGCCGGCGCGCCCCACCCAGCGGATGCGCCGGGCCGGCACGCCGGCCACGAGCGCGAAGTCCGGCACGTCGCGGGTGACGACGGCACCGGCCGCGACCATCGCCCAGCGCCCGATCGTGACCGGTGCGACGCAGGTCGCCCGGGCGCCGACCGAGGAGCCCTCGCGGCAGGTGACGCCCACCGGCTCCCAGTCGTCCCCGCGCTTCAGCGTGCCGTCGGGCGCGACCGAGCGGGGGAAGTGGTCGTTGGTGAACACCACGGCGGGGCCGACGAAGACGCCGTCCTCCAGGACCGCGGGCTCGTAGACCAGCGCGTAGTTCTGCACCTTGCAGTTGCGGCCCATCCGCACCCCGGTGCCGATGTAGGCGCCGCGGCCGACGATGCACCCCTCGCCCAGGACGGCACCCTCGCGGACCTGCGCGAGGTGCCACACCGAGCTGCCGTCACCGATGGTGGCGCCGGGGTCGACGTCGGCCGTGTCGACGATGCGTGCGGTCACGGCGACGACCCTATCGCGGGGCCCGTCAGCCCCTCGACCGTGCGGCGAGCGCGTCGCCGTGGCCTGCGCCACCCTCCGCGGGCAGCCCCAGCGCCTCGCGCAGCACCGCCACCGACGCCGGCCCGGCGTGCTGCGCGGCCACCCACGCGGGCCCGGCCGCCCCGCGTGCGGCCAGGTCGGCGCGGTCGGCGAGCCGGTCCCCGCCCGCGCTGCCGTCCGCCTCCACCAGGGGCAGCCAGGGACCGGGCCCGGCGGTCCCGGCGACCACCGCCAGCCCGGACGCCATCGCGCGCACCGCCGCCCGGCTGCCCGGGCCGGCGCTGCCGAGCACCACGACGTCGGCCGCCCCGGGCTCCGTGGGGACGCCGAGGTCGTCGACCGGGCCGTCGTGCAGCACCAGCCGGCCGGCCTCGACGCCCGGCCGCACCAGGGCACGGGCCACCGGGTCGGCGGCGACGACCACGGGGACCTCGGGTCCATCGCCTCGCGCCGGTCGCGGCGGGCCGGCGGACTCCTGGGCGCGACGCACCTCGTCGGGCAGCACGAGCGGCAGCCACCGCGCGGCGGGGACGGCGCCGAGGAGCCCGGGGTCGCTGACCAGCAGGGCGACGCCCGTGCCGGCCAGCGCGTCGAGCTGCCCCCGCAGGACGTCGTGCGGCGGGGCGTGGAGCAGCAGCGCGCAGCGCACCCCGACGCCGGTGAGGTAGGTCAGCTCGCGCAGCGCCGTCCCCCCGGTGGACGACCCCGCCAGCGGCCCGCCGTCCTCGACCAGCACGAACGAGGTCTCGCGCAGGACGTACCGCAGCTCGGCCAGCTGCCAGCCGAGCGAGCGGTGGTAGGTGGTGCGGCGCACCACCCGGTCGACCCCCTGCGGGTCGGGCGGGTTGATCGCGCTCACCTCGACCCGCAGGCCCGGCACCTGCTCGCGCACGGCGGCCGCCAGGGCCCGCGCCGAGCCGTGCAGGTCCGCCGGGCCGAGCAGGAGCAGCGGCGGCGCCGGTCGCCGCCGGGCGGCCGGGCGCTCGTCGAGGGAGAGCGGACGGGGGTCGAGCGGGCGGCCCTGCGGGGTCACCACCGCGTCGAGCGGCTCGGCGTAGGCGTCGGCGTCCCGGCCCTCGGTGGCGCCCACGAGGTCGCGGCCGAGCAGCCGCTCGTAGACCTCCCGCAGGCGCACCTCCTGCACCCGCCAGTCCCCCTCGACCCGCCAGGGGCTCGCCGCCACCCGCGCCCGGACGGCGGGCAGGTCTGCCAGGACCGAGCGCACCGCCGCGGCGAGCCCGGACGGGTCGGCGGAGGGGAACGTCGCGCCCAGACCGCCCGAGCGCACCTCCCCGCCGAGGCACTCCAGGTCGGTCACCACGAGGGGGACGCCCGCCCGCAGGTACTCGAAGAACTTGTTGGGCATGGCGTTCTCGTGGTTGGGCCAGCCGCCGTGCATCGTGATCAGCCCCACGTCGGCCGTCGACAGGTAGTCGACGACCTCGCCCGGTCCCACCGGCGCCAGCAGGTGCAGCCGCTCCTCGCAGCCCAGCGCGCGGGCCTGCTCGCGCAGCCCCTCGACCACCGGCCCGGCGGCGCGCGGGACGCACACCACGGCCAGGTGCGCCTCGGGCAGCCCGGCCAGCGCGCGGACGGCGGTGTCGACGCCGCGGACGGCCGACAGGGTCCCGCTGTAGACCATCAGGGGGACCTCGGGTCCGAGCCCGCAGTCGGTGCGCACGTCGCCCCGGCTCGCCGCGCCCGGGTCGACCGGGGTCGGCACCGGCACGTTGAGCACCACGGCCGGGCGCTCGGCCAGGCCGTTGGTCTCCTGCACCAGCCGGGCGATGCCGTCGCCCACGGTGACGACGGCGTCCGCGTGCCGCAGGTACTCCTCCTCGAACCCGCGCCAGGCCGCGTTGGTGCGGGCGGTGCGGCGTCCGGCGACGGCCATGCCCGGCACGAACTCGTGCGCGTCGTAGACCACCCGCATCGTCCTGCCCCGGCGGGCCGCGCGGCGCGCGGCGTGCACGGCCACCCCGAGGACGTGCACGTCGTGGGCGTGCACGACGTCGGGGCCGAGCTCGTCCAGCGCCGGGCCGAACGTCGCCTCGTAGTCGGCCACCAGCCCGCCGACCACGGACGGCCAGCGCACGAGGCGGCCCTGGGTCGAGCGCCACCGGTCGTAGGAGTCCCACCCGCCGACCAGCACGCCGTCGACGCCCTCGCCGAGCCGCCGCGCCTGCCGCCTGCCGACCCGGGCTGCCCGCCGGAGCAGGCGGGTCCCGCGGCCGGCCGCCGCGTCCGCGAGCTCGCGGTGCTGGCGCATCAGCTCGTCGACCTCGGCGGCGACCCGCCGGGTCTCGACGTCACCGAGCGCGGAGCGCAGCGGCCGCCAGGCGCGGCGGCGGGCGAGCTCGCGCGAGCGGGCCGCCGAGACCTGGCCGGACAGAGGGAGTCTCGCGACCAGGACGTGGTCGACCGCCACGATGTCGCGAGCCGCGCCGGACGCAACCCCGAGCACCGTGACCCGCAGGCCGGCGCGGGCGAGCCACGCCGCCTCGCGGAGCACGCGCGAGTCGTTGACGACGTCGTTCACGACCACCATGACGACGTGCTCGGCGGCCCGCGCCACGTCGCCGCCCGACGCGCTCACGCGGCTGCCAGCAGGTCGCGGAGCCGGTCGACCCGGGCCGACCACGACTCGGCCTCGAGCAGCTCGTGCACCCGGATGCGGCCGTGCCCGCTGCGGTACGCCCGCACGGCCGCCACCACCGAGGCGGGGTCGCGGTCGCACAGCACGGCGGCCTCGTAGCGGCCCAGGAAGTCGGCGACGGCCATGTCGCGGAAGCACAGCACGTGCAGTCCGCGCTCCAGCATCGACACCGTCTTGAACGGGAAGCCGTGCGTCGCGTAGTGGCCGTCGAACAGCGCCACGCCGACCACCTCGCCCGTCAGCGGCACGTAGCGCGAGAGGTCCTCCACGATCACGCGGGTCGAGCCCTGCACCACCCCCGCACCGGTGAGCGACTCGCGCAGCGCGTCGGCGTCGGTGGGCGGGACGACCAGGTCCAGCCGCAGGCCCTCGTCGCCGCTGAGCTCGGCCACGGCCTCGAGGAAGACGTCCTGCTTGTAGAAGCCAGTGGTGCCGCCGGCGTACAGCACCGTCAGGCCGGGCGCACCGCCGGCGAGACCGCCGATGTCGCAGACGTTGTCGGGGTGCAGCGCCGGGGGCAGCGCGTCCCACCGGTCGTGGGTGACGCCGTGGGCCCCGAGGAGGCGCTGCCACTCCCGCACGCTGCCCTCGTTCGGGGCGAGGAACAGGTCGGTGGCGCCGGACAGCACCCGGAGCTCGTGCAGCCCCCGCTCGACCAGGTCCGGTGGGGGCGGGCCGCCGAGGAGCTCGGGCGAGAGCCAGTGCAGGTCGCGGACGTACCAGGCGCGCCGCGCGCCGGCCTCGCCGAGGCGGGAGAACAGCGCACCGACCCGGTCGATGACCTCGTTCGTGGCCATGGGGGACGTCGAGTTCTCGCCGTAGACGGTCCGCGGGCGCCACCCCTGATCGACGAGGTGGTCGAGCAGCAGCGTGCGTCGCTCGAGCAGCGGCTCGGCGGGACGCACGACGACGGCGGGACCGCCGGCGACGACCGCCTCCGCCATGTTCCGCACCCGCTGCGGCCGTGCGCCGTTGGCACGGTTCTCGATCGGGGCCACGCAGAAGTAGACGTCCAGCTCGCCGGCCGGCTCGTCGTCGTCCCACAGCTCCTCGTGGAACCAGGGCAGCGACCGCCCGGGCAGCGCGGCGAACCAGCCGTGCACGTCGGACGGCTGCGGTGCCGGGCGCCGCAGCCGGGCCCCGGCGGACCGCAGCAGGCGCACAGGGGCCGGTGCAGGTCGGGCCTCGGCGCGCCAGGCGACCAGCGCCCTCTCCAGGCGCTCGACCAGCGCGGTGCCCCGCGCACAGACCACCCCGGGCAGGCGGGCGGCGAGCGCGGTGCTGGCGAGCGTCCCCTCGACCACGACCCGTCCCGGCTGCGCGGCCAGGGTCGTCACCACGGCGACGGTGTCGCGGTGGTCGCCCAGCACCACCACGTGGGTGCAGGTGCCGAGCCGCCTGCGCAGCGCCTGCTCCAGCGTCCGGCCCGCCGCGAGGTCGCGCGCGGAGTACAGCCCGGCGACCGGCAGCACCTCCAGCGCGGCCCCCTGGCGCTCGCAGGCGGCCTCCAGCGCAGGCCGGAGGGCCTCGGCCAGGTCGGCGCCGTCGTGCAGGACCGCGACCCGGGCGCGGGCGCCGTCCAGGACCGGCGCGCTGGTGGCGGCGCGCAGCAGGGGGAGCCGCAGGTGCGGCAGCCGCGACTCGTAGGTGGCGGCCTTGGCCATCTCCCAGTGGTCCTCGAGCACGAGGTGGGCCGCCGCACCCGCCACCGCCCGGAACGCCTCGAGCTTGGCCGGGTGGCGCGGCGACAGGTCCAGCTCGCCCCGCAGGAGCACCGCCGACCACGTCGACGGTGGCAGCACCCGAGCGGCCACGGCACCGGCCTCGCGCCCGACGGCCACCGTGGTCGTCACCGCCCGGCCCCGGGTCGCACGCTCCACCGCACCGGCGGGGTCGGCCTCGCCGGTGACGCGCACCTGCACGAGCGGTTCGCCCGAGTCGCGGAAGCAGGACAGCAGCGCCCCCTCGACGGCACCGGTGGGGCCGGTCAGGGCCAGCGTCACCACGCGCGGTCCACGGGTCGGACCGGCTCTCGGCGGACGGGTGTCACGGGGTGCTCTCCTCGCTGTCGGCCGGCTCATCCTAGGGTCCGTGCGGCACCCGCCCGGGGACCTGAGCCGCTGTGTACGCTCGCCGCCCGTGAAGGTGCTGAGCGTGGTCGGGGCGCGCCCGCAGTTCGTCAAGCTCGGCCCGGTCTCGGCCGAGCTGGCCCGCCGGCCGGGCTGCGAGCACGTGGTGGTCCACACCGGGCAGCACTACGACCCCGGCATGTCCGACACCTTCTTCGCCGACCTGCGGATCCCCGCACCGGACGTCTCGCTCGGCGTCGGCAGCGGCTCGCACGGCGCGCAGACCGGCGCGATGCTCGCCGCGCTCGAGCAGGTGCTGGAGGAGCAGCGTCCGGACTGGGTGCTGGTCTACGGCGACACCAACTCGACCCTGGCGGGCGCGCTCGCGGCGGTGAAGCTGCACCTGCCGCTGGCGCACCTCGAGGCCGGCCTGCGCTCGTTCGACCGGCGGATGCCCGAGGAGCACAACCGCGTCCTCACCGACCACGCCGCCGACCTGCTGCTCGCGCCCACCGAGGTCGCCGCGGGGCACCTCGCCGACGAGGGTCTGGCCGCCCGCACCGTCGTGGTCGGCGACGTCATGACCGACGTCTGCCTCCAGGTGCGCGACGCCGTGCTGGCCGGCACGTCGGGCGCCACCTCCGTGGTCCCGGACGACCTCGGCCCGGACTTCCTGCTCGCCACGATCCACCGCGCCGAGAACACCGACGACGCCGGCCGGCTGGCGGCCGTCGTCGGCGCCCTGGCCGCGCTGCCCCGTCCGGTGCTCCTGCTCGCGCACCCGCGGCTGCGGGCCCGCGCCGCCGAGCACGGCGTCGATCTCGACGCCGGGTCGCTGCGCACGGTCGACCCCGCGCCCTACCCCGCTACGGTTCAGGCCGTGCTCGCGTCCGCCGGTGTCGTCACCGACTCCGGCGGGCTGCAGAAGGAGGCCTACCTGCTCGACCGGCCCTGCACCACGGTGCGGCCGAGCACGGAGTGGACCGAGACGCTGGCCGACGGCTGGAACGTCCTGGCCCCCGACCCGGCCGACCTGGCCGCGGCGGTCGCCCGGCCCGCGCCCACCGCACCGCGGGGGACGCCGTTCGGCGACGGCCGGGCCGCCGCCGCCGTGGCCGACGCGCTCTACCCGGGTGCCAGCGCCTCGTAGCGCTCGAGCAGGTAGGGCACCAGCAGCGTCGAGTACTCGGCCGACAGGTGGCTGTAGTCGCGGTAGACGATGACGTCGCCCACCACCGGGTAGCAGGTGGCGTCGTCGCAGAACAGGTCGCTGAGGTCGACCACGCGCACGCCCGGGTCCTCCAGCTCCGCCGCGGCGGCCAGCATGACGTCGCCGGGGAGGGCCTGCTCGCGCGGCATCGCGCACGGCTCGGGGTCGTTGCCGTTGGCGGCTAGGCAGTTCGGCACGTTCTCGCCGTTGGTACGTGGCACGGCCGCGAGCACCGTCACCCCGTGGCCCTGCTCGCGCAGCCAGGTCCACGCCTCGCCGAAGCCGGCGACCGCGGCGGCCTCGCCCTCGAGCGGCGTCGGGGCACCGTCCGGCGAACGCCACTCGTACGCGGTCGAGTACGACGCGACGAACACCTCGTCCACGTCGGGCTCGGCGGCGAGCGCCTCGCGCACGCCGCCGACCCAGGTGACGCAGGACGCCTGCCGGTCGTCGGTCTGCTCGGGCAGCACGCGCAACGCGGTGCTGAACGGGCAGGAGGACTTGGTGAAGGTGACGACCTTCCATCCGCGCTCCTTGCCGAGCGCGTCGAAGGCGGTGAACCAGGCGGTCGCGTGCGAGTCGCCGACCAGGGCGACGGTGCGGGTGGGCGCCTCGGTCTCGCCGAGGTCGCAGCTGCGCACCTCGCTCGGCTCGAGCGACTGCTGGCAGCCGCGGTAGGGCGGCTTGGAGTTCTGCAGCGCCACCACCTCGGGCGCCACCAGCAGGTCGCCGTCGCCCTCGACGGTGCTGCAGCCGTTCTCGGGGACGAGGGCACCCGGGCCGGTGCACGCCTCGGCCCGCTCGATCGCCGCCGCCGCGGCCGCGGCCGAGGCCTCCTCGCGCCGCTCGAGCTCCTGGGCGATGCCGGCCGAGCCGGCCACGACCACGAGCATCCCGGCGACGGCGAACGCGTACGCGCGCCACGGGGCGGCGGCCAGCAGCGGCCGCACCCGCATCGGGTCCTCGACGAGGGTCTTGCTCGCCCACGCCAGCAGGAACGTCAGCGCCAGCAGCACGAGCTTGTCGGGCCAGCGCACGGTGCGGTCGAGCACCGCCGGCGCGAGCACGATCAGCGGCCAGTGCCACAGGTACACCGAGTAGGAGATGTCGCCGACGAACCGGGCCGGACCCAGCGACAGCCACGTGCCCGGGGCGGCCGGGCCGCGGCCCGTGCCCGCCGCGATCACCGCGACGGTGCCGAGCACCGGCACCAGCGCGATCCAGCCGGGGAACGCGCTCGCCTCGGTGTAGACCATCGCGGACACCGCGATCGCCGCGAGCCCGGCCCACCCCAGCGCGGCGCGCGCGGCGGGCGGCCAGGGCGTGCGGACCACCAGCAGGGCGGCGAGCGCCCCCGCGGCGAACTCCCACACCCGGGTCAGCGTGCTCATGTAGGCGAACGCCTGGTCCTGCGCGGTGCTGACGACCGACCAGGCGAGCGAGGCCAGGGCGAGCGACCCGAGGCCGAGCACCAGCGCCCGACGCACCGCGACCGGACCCGGCCGGCCGCCGGCGCGGCGTCCCGCGAGCGCCACGAGGCCGAGCACCAGCAGCGGCCAGACCATGTAGAACTGCTCCTCCACCGACAGCGACCAGTAGTGCTGGGCGACGGTCGGGACGTTGTCGGCCGCCATGTAGTCGACGGCGTCGAGCGCCAGCGCCCAGTTCTGCACGTACAGCGCGCTCGCGCCGAGCTGGCGGGCGGTCTGCGCCCACACGGTGGCGGGCAGGAACGCGACGACGGCGACCGCGCTGAGCGCGAGCACCACCAGGCTGGCCGGCAGCAGCCGCCGGATCCGGCGGGCCCAGAACCGGCCGACCTTGACCGTGCCGGTGCTCTGCACCTCGCGCGCGATGTGGGAGGTGATGAGGAAGCCGGAGATGACGAAGAAGACGTCGACGCCGACGTAGCCGCCGGTGACGTGCATCGGCCAGAAGTGGTAGAGCACCACGGCCATCACTGCCACGGCGCGCAGGCCCTGCAGCTCGGGGCGGAAGGTGTCCGACGGCTTCGCGCCCGGGGGACGCCCGTCGGCCCCGCCGGCGCGGTGGCGCGCGGCCCGGGGCTCCTGCACGGCGGCGGTCGGGCTCGCCGTCGTGTGGGCGCTCATCGGGAGGCGAATCTACCAGCGCCGGGGCCGCGGGCCAGCATCGTGAGCTCCTCGGCCAGCACCTCGTACGGGTCCTCCTCCAGCAGGCCGGCGGCGGCCGCCCGGGCGGCCGCGCGCACCTCGGCCAGCGTCTCCGGGTGCTCGGACCAGCCGGTCAGCGTGGCGGCGGCGGCAGCGGCGTCCGGCACGAGCACCCCGCCGCCGGTGCTGCCCACCACCTCGGCGACCCGCGGCAGCGGCGTCGCCAGCACGGCGAGGCCCGCGGCCAGGTACTCCCCCACCTTGGTGGGCAGCGCCTCGCGGAACGCGGGGGTGTCCTCGAGCAGCACCATCCCGACGTCGGCGCCGCGCGCGAGCCGCCAGGACGCCGCCGGGTCGCGCCGGCCGTGCACCCGTACCCGCCCGGCCATGTCGGGGTCGGCCGCCCGCTGCTCGAGCCAGCCGGCGTCGGCGGCGGCGACCGGGCCGACCAGGTCCAGCTCCCAGCCCGGCGCGGCCGCGACGGCCTCGAGCATCGTCCGCAGGCCGCGCGAGGTGCGCACGTCCCCGACGTAGACCGCGCGCGGCGCGCGGGTGGACGACGGCGCGGGCTGCTCGCCGTCACCGCGCACGTGCCGCAGCGAGGGGACGTTGCGCACCACGAGGCGCTGCCTGACCGAGCCCTCCGCCGGCGGCACGTGGTCGTCGGCCACCACCGTGAGGTCGGCGCGGGCGGCGGCGCGGGTCGCGAGCGCCACGACGGCGCGGCCGACGAGACCGGCGGGACCGCGCGCCCAGGACCGGTCGCGCAGCAGCGCCGCGTAGTCCTCGTGGACGTCGGCGACCAGACGCCGCCGGCGCAGCCGCGCGGACAGCAGCCCCGTGGCGGCGACGTCGGGGTCGAGGACGAGCAGCACGCGTCCCCGGGCGCGCCACGGCAGCGTCAGCGCGCGCAGGCCGCGGGCGGGCAGGCCGCCGCGGTCCCAGGTCCGCACCCGCGCCCCTGCGGGGCCGTCCTGCTGCCGGCCGAGACCGAGCACCTCGACGGCGAGCCCGGCGGCGACCATGGCGTCGACCTCGCGGTGCAGGCGCGCGTCGGCCACGTCGTGACCGGAGGTCACGACGCTGACGTCGAGCCTCAGAGGTCTTCCATGGTGAACGCGTCCTCGCCCACCTGGACGAACTTGGTGTACGCGGCGGCGACCTCGTCGACCTCGCCCTCGAGCATCAGCCGGCCCTTGTGCAGCCAGATCGCCCGGTTGCACAGCTGCTGGATGCTGCCCATCGAGTGCGAGACGAGGAACATCGCCCGCGCGGACGACATCAGCTCCTGCATCTTGGCCCCGGCCTTGGCCTTGAACGCCGCGTCACCGGCCGACAGCGCCTCGTCGATGAGCAGGATGTCGGGGTCCATGTGCACCGAGACGGCGAACGCGAGCCGCTGGAACATGCCCGAGCTGTAGGTGCGCATCGGCAGGTCGACGAAGCCGTCGGGCAGGTCGGCGAAGTCCATCACCATCTGCGCGCGCTCCTCGACCTCCTTGCGCGACAGGCCGGAGGCCAGGCCACCGAGGACGATGTTCTCCCGGCCGGACAGGGCGGCGTTGAAGCCGACGCCGAGCGCGAGCAGGGCGCTGATCTTGCCGTGCACCTCGATCCGGCCGGTCGACGGCGTGAGGACGCCGGCGAGGGTGCGGACCAGGGTCGACTTGCCGGCGCCGTTCGCGCCGATGATGCCGAGGGCCGTGCCGACCGGGACGTGGAAGGAGATGTCGGTGAGGGCCTGCACCTCGGCCACGGCGCGCTCGCCGCGGCCGAGCCGGCGCACGGCCTGGCGCAGCGTCGGCTTCTTCTCGAACGTCGTGCGGTAGACGACCGAGACGTTCTTGACGTCGACCGCTGTGGGGTCACCGGCCACGGGCGCCGGCGGGGGGCCGGACGGGCGCGCGGCGACCTCGGCGATCTTCTGCTCAGAGGCGGACAGCGAACTCACGCTCCCGGGAGATGAAGAACAGGGTGCCCAGGACGAAGGCGACGACCGCCCACGCGGTGGCCGCGATCCAGACCGCCGGCGGCGGCACGACGCCGCGCACGAGCAGGTCGGTCCAGCCGCCGACGAGGCTGTGCAGCGGGTTGATCAGGGCCAGGTGCGCGCCGGTCTCGCCCAGGTGCCGCACGGCGTCCTCTGGGTACCAGAGGACGGGCGACAGGTAGAGCCAGATCCGGACGAAGTACGGCAGGAAGCTGGCGGTGTCGCGGAAGTAGACCTGCAGGGTCGCGAAGATCGCGGCCACGCCCATCCCGAAGACGGTGGCCAGCCCGAGGAAGACGATCGCGAGCAGCATCTGCCACTTCAGCGGCTGGCCGAACCCGACGTGGAAGATCGCGTAGACGATCATCGTCGGCAGGAACCGGAAGAACGCCGACCTGACGGCCGACAGCGGCATCAGCAGGCGCGGGAAGGCCATCGTGGCGATCAGCTTGCCGCCGCCGGTGACCGAGCCGGCGCCGCTGGTGAGGCACCCGGAGATGAAGTAGAAGAAGAACAGCCCGCACACGAGGTGGACGAGGAACTCGCCGCCCGAGCGGGCGCCCAGCAGGCCGACCAGGACGTAGTAGACCATCGCCAGCAGCAGCGGGTTGATGACCAGCCAGAGCCGCCCGAAGAAGGTGACCGAGTAGCCGGCGCGCATCGTGGCCCGGGACAGCTCGGCGGCGAACTCGCGCCGCGCCCACAGGTCGCGCACGTAGGCGCTCATGTTGGGCAGGCCGACCTTGTGCGGCTCGTACACCTGGATCGGCGGTGACTCGTCGCGCGTGCTGGTCGCCGTCACCGGCACTCCTCTCGTGGGGTTCGGGTCCCGCGCCCGGACGCGTGGGGCCGGGGCCCGGCGTCCCACCATAGTCGCCCCTCAGGGCGCCCGGAGCACGCAGCGACGCCCCCGCGGGACCTCGACAGGTCGGCTAGAGGTCGGCCGCCTCGGCCGGGGTCGCGGGGTCGCGGGGGACGTACCGGTCACGGTCCAGGGCGAAGCCGACGCGCAGCCACGGGTGCCGGCGGGCCAGCCGCCAGCCCAGCGGGATCGCCTGCGAGTCGACGACGACGACCTCGTCGTCCGGGGCCAGCTCGAGCCGCGGGACGACGGTGCGGGCCGCCGCGCGCCAGAGCACGTACGGCCGGACCACCTTGTACGGCTTGAGGAACCCGGTGTGGTGCAGCACGTTCGAGCCCTTGGTCTGCACGGCCGCCACGCGCTCGGCCCACGCGGGACGGCGTGGGCGCAGCACCGACCCGGCGGCCGCGGCCACCGCCTCCGGCACGCGGCGCACGACGACGCCCTCCGCGCGCCAGAGCAGGGTGGCCTCCTCGTCGACGGCCAGCACCCGCACCCGCTCGTCGAGCCCGGCGGTCTCGAAGGCCCCGGGGTCGGCTGTGACCAGCGACACCTCGGTGCCGTGCTGCAGCAGCAGGTCGCTCTGCGCGACGACGGCGGTCGCCCGCAGGCCGGTCATGGCCAGGAAGGTGACGGTCACGGTGCTCCCTCGGGTGGTCCGGCGGTGCCGGCGGCGGTGCTCGAGGCGTAGAGCTCGAGCAGTCGGCGGCCGACGGCGGCCTGGCTGTAGCGGGCGTCCAGCTCGGCGCGGGCGCGCACCAGGTCGAGGGTGCCGTCCGCGAGGGCCTGCTGGAGGCCGCGGAAGGCGTCCACGACCTCGCCGGGGTCCTCGTCCACGTCCACCAGCGACCCGGCCACGCCCTCGAGCCCGGCGAGGGTCTCCTGCGGGCCGCCGGACCGCGTCACCAGGACGGGCATGCCGGTGGCCACCGCCTCGACCACCGTCATGCCGAACGTCTCGTACTCGGACAGGTGCACCAGCAGGTCGTGGGCGTGCATCTGCTCGACCACCTGCTCGTGCGGGACCGGCCCGGGCATCGACACCTGGTCGGCGACGCCGAGGGCGCGCGCCCGCTCCGCCAGCTCGCCGGCGAGCCTGCCGCCGCCGAGCAGGGTCAGGTGCATGCGCGGGTTGCCGCGGGCGCAGCGCGCGAACGCCTCGAGCAGCCGCAGCACGCCCTTGTGCCGGACCAGCCGGCCGACGTAGAGCCAGCGGTCGAGGGCGGCCACCGGGACGGTGCGTGCCGGCATCCGCTCGACCGCGACGGCGTTCGGCACCACCAGCAGCTTGTCGGCGGCGGCGGGGAAGGCGGCTACCAGCTGGGCGCGCAGCACCCCGCTGACGCACAGCACCGCGGTGGCCCGGTCGACCACCTCGCGGTACATCTCGTGCGCCCGCGGCTCGTCCAGCACGCGGTCCAGGAAGGTGGCGTGCTCCGTGACGAGCACCGGCACCCCCGGCGGTGTCAGCCGGGTCGCCACCCAGCCGCCGTAGACCCCGACGTGCGCGTGCACCAGGTCCGCCTCGATCCGGCCGCCGGGCAGCACCTCCTCGAGCGCCGTCGCCTGGCCGTGGGCGTGGGCGGCGAAGCTGCTCCCGGCCCGGGCCGGCACGGGCACCCGCAGCAGCCGGCCCTCGGCCACCTCGACCTCGCGCAGCCGTCCGGTGCGCAGCCCGCGGTAGGCGCGCCAGACGGCGCGGGCCATCGCGTGGTTGCGCGGCGCGGCCCAGTCCTCGGTGTGCAGCACCTGGACGTCGCGCACGCCGCCTGCCCCCGGGGCCGCCGCGCGGACCGCCTGCACGGCCTGCTGGACGAAGGAGCCGGCGAAGGGGTTGAGCGCGCCCGGGTACCAGGGCGTCGGGACGGCCAGGCGCAGGCCGGCGACGGGCTGCGCGGCGGCGGGCTCAGGCACGGGCCAGCCCCCTCAGCCGCTGCTCGAACGGCTCGAGCACGGCGGCCCGGGTGTAGCGGCGAGCGTGCGCCAGCGCCTCGCCCGCCTGCTCCGGCGTGCGCCCGCGGGCCGCGCGGGCCCCGGCCACCAGGGCGTCGGCGACGTCCTTCGGCTCGAGCGAGGCGTTCGGCGCCCACAGCGGGTAGTCGCGCAGCACCTCGACGGCGGCCAGGTCCGGCCGGTGCACCGACACCACCGGCTTGGCCGTCGCCATGTACTCGAACACCTTCCCGGACGTGACGTAGCGGGCGCCGGGCAGCCACAGCAGCAGCACGTCGAGCCCGGCGTAGACCTGCGCGATCGAGGCCTTGGGCGCAGGCCCGTGGTACGCCACGCCCGTGCCGTCGCCGGTCGGGATCTGCGCCCGCAGCGCCTCGCGCTGGCGGGGGAAGAAGCCGAGGTGCCCGTGCAGGTCGAGGGTCGCGCCGGCGAGCTCGGGCTGCTCCCGCGCGAGCCGCCACCCCTCGAGCAGCGGCTCGGTCGGCATCGACTCGGTGATGGTGCCCACGTAGCCGAACCGCAGCGGCCTCGAGCCAGAGGCGGCAGAGGTGTCCGGGGCGTCCGCGCCCGGGTCGCCGAGGATCTCCGGCTCCCACCCGTTGGGGACGACGGTCATCCGTCCGGCCGCCTGCGGGTAGCGGTCGGCGTACCAGCCGCGCATGCCGTCGTTGACGAACACGACCTCGGCCGCCTCGGCCAGGACCCGCTCCTCCCAGCGCCACGCGCGGTGGCCCGGCGGGTACCGGACCTCCTCGGTGAACTGGTTGAAGGTCCAGGCGTCGCGGTAGTCCAGGACGTACGGGACGCGCAGGGTGCGGTGCAGCATCCAGGCCGCGGCGAACGACGCGAACGGGTTGCCCGTGGCGACCACCACGTCGTACGGCCGGCGCGCGTGCTCGGCGGCGGCGTGCGCCAGCACCGACGGGATCCAGGTGGCGTACGGCTCGGGGAACGACAGGTCGGACCGCTTGCGGCGCAGGGTCGCGTCCAGCGAGGGGAAGGTCGCGCGGAACCGGCCGAAGCGCCGGATGTCGGTCTCCCAGTGCGCGTAGCCCATCCGCGGGCGCACGACCCGCAGCCGCGGGTCGAGGGTCGCCTCGAGGCTGTCGTCGACCGCGTGCAGGTAGTCCTCGAAGAACTCGCGGGGCGCGGTGTGGACCGTGACGTCCCACCCGGACTGCGCGAGGTGGTTGGCGGTGGCGCGCGCCCGGAAGACGCCGCTGGCCCGGCTCGGGGGGAAGTAGAACGCGAGGTAGAGCACGCGTGGCCGGCGGGTCATCGCCGCTCACGGTAGCCGGGCGGCACCAGGCGGTCGTACAGCGCCAGCAGCACCCGCACCTGCGCCGGCCACGACGTGTCCCGTACCGCCTCGCTCGTCGCGACCCGCTCGCGCAGCTCGTCGCGGCGGGCCAGCAGCCGGGTGACGGCGGCAGCCACGTCGTCGGCGTCGCCGGCGCGGTGCACCTCCCCCAGGTCGTGCTCGCGGGTGAAGGCCGCCATCTCCCGGACGTCGGAGACGACGACGGGCAGGCCGGCGTGCAGGCACTCCAGGAACTTGGTGACCAGCGAGATCTCGTGGTTCGGGCGGTGCAGCAGCGGGATGCTGCCGGCGTCGGCGTCGCGCAGCAGCCGGGTCACGTGCCTGGGGTCGACGTAGTCGACGCGGTGGACGCGCCCGGCGGCACCGTGGTCGGCGGCCGCCGCGACCAGGCGGCCGGCGTCGGCGTCGTCGGGCGAGGCGACCAGGACGAGGTGCACCCCGGGCAGCCGCCCCAGGGCCTGGACCACCGAGCCCACGCCACGCGCCGGCGCGCAGCCGCCGACGTAGACCAGCAGCGGGACGTCCGGACCCAGGCCGGTCCGCTCGCGCAGGCCCGGCACCGGCTCGTCGTCGTCCGCCGGGGACGGCTCGGGCGCGTTCAGCACGACCGTGGGCACCTCGGCGAGCCCGTGGTCGTCGCGGAGCATCCGGGCGAGGGTGGCCGAGACGGTGACGACGGCGTCGGCCTCGCCGACGAACTCGGCCTGCTGGCCGGCCACCATCGCCCGCCGCAGCCGCCCGCGCAGGCCGCCGCGGCCGCGGGCGGCGGTCGAGGCGACGTGCTCGTGGGCGTCGAGCACCCACCGCACCGGCCGCTCGGGGTGGGCCGCGGTGAGGACGGCGGCGCTGCGGGCCGCGAGCGCGATCGTGTGCCGGTCGTGGGCGTGCACGAGGTCGGGGTCGAACGCCTCGACCACCGGCGCCATCGCCAGCTCGAGGTCCTGCACCCACGGGTCGAGCACGCGCCATGCGCCGTGGCGGAGCGTCCGGTCGCGGTGGCCGGCGGCGCGGTCGCGCCGCGCGAGAACGGCTCGCGCGCAACGGTTCTGGAGCCGGACGACCCCGCCGGGGTCGCGCAGCGGGCCGCCGCGCGCACCGAGGACGGCCGGCACCGGCACCAGCACCACCTGCGCGGCACCGACGGTGCTGCGGTGCTGGGCCCCGTCCGGGCTGCGGCCCACGACGAGCACCTCCCACCCGCCGTCGGCGGCGGCGCGCGCCATCCGCTGCACCCGCGAGTCGCCGTGCACGCCGTTGGCGACGAGGACGGCCATCCGGCGCGCCGTCACGTCCCGATCCCGCGGTACACCTCGACCAGCACCGCGGCGTCGTGCTCCCAGGACAGCTCGGCCCGCGCCGCCCGGGACGCGACGGTGAGCTCGGGCAGGCGGCGCGCCACCCGCAGCGTCGCGGCGGCGAGCGAGGTGGCGTCGCCCGGGCGGTACAGCTCCCCGAACCCGTGCGCCATCACCGTGCGCCGGATCTCGGGCAGGTCGGCCGCGACGACGGGGACGCCGGCGCGCACCGCGTGGAACAGCTTGTTGGGCAGCGCGAGCTCGTGGTTGGCCGAGCCGGCGGCGAGCGTGACGGCCGCGGCCCCACCGCTGCGGTAGACCTCGTCGACCTCGTCGACCTCGCGCGACGGCTGCACCTCGACGCCGTCGGGCAGGTCGGCCGGCAGCCGGAACGACGGGTCTGCGGGGCCGACCAGCTGCACCCGCCGCCCGGGCAGGAGCACCGGGACCCGCACCAGCGTCTCGAGGTCGCGACCGGCGCCGATCCGCCCGGCGTACACCAGGGCGTGCAGGTCGCTCGGCGGCGGCGCGTCGTCCGGTGCGCCGGCCATCTCGAAGGTGTTGCGCACCACCCGCACGCCGGGCAGGCCACGGTCGGCGAGCACCTCGGCGATGCCCTCGCTGACGGTGAGGACCGCTGCGGCAGAACGTGCCAGCGCCGTCTCGCGGGCGGTGGCGCGGTCGTCGGCCAGCGGCGTCGGACGGCCCGGGAGCTGCCGGCCCGACCACAGCTCGTGGGCGTCGTAGACGAACGGCACGCTGCGCCGCTCGGCCTCGGACGCGGCCAGCGCCAGCGTGTTCCGGTCGTGAGCGTGCACGACGTCGGCCGGCAGGTCGCGAACCAGCGCGGCGGCCGCGCCGCGCCACCTCGCCTCGACCCGGCGGCGGTGCTCGGGCAGCAGCGCCCAGCGCGCGCCGCGCACGGCCGCACGGCGGGCCGCGAGCACCGCCGCACGGGGCGACGCCGGCCGTCCTGCGGCCGCCTGCATCGCCGAGGACGCGGAGCCCAGCCCGCCGGGGCGCCCGGCGTCGAGCACCGTGACGCCGGCGGGCGGCGTTCCCCCGGCCGGGACGCCCCGCCCGACGACCGTGACCTCGTGGCCGTCGGCGACCAGGGCGGTGGCCTCGCGCAGCACGCGGGCGTCGTGCAGCACGTCGGACTGCACGAGGACCAGGACGCGCACTAGGCGTCCTGGACGACGGGCTCGGGCCCGCGCAGGAAGCCGGCGCCCCAGCAGGTGTGCATCACCGCGACGACGACCGGGAACCGCAGCCGGGCCGGCAGCGGCAGGTCGCGGGTGACGACGGCGCCCGCGCCGGTGACGGCCAGGACGTAGACCGCCGGGACGGCGAAGCCGGCCAGCGCCACCAGCGGGGCGCCGGCCACGGCGCCGGCCACGCCGGTGACGGTGCCGGCGGCCAGCGCGGCGACCGCCGCAGGCGGCACGAGGTAGCGCAGCGCCACGGCGTCCGGGTACGTGCGCTGCACCTGCCGGCGCCAGCGGCCGCTCCGGAAGAACTGGGTGGCGAGCGAGCGGACGTCCGAGCGCGGCCGGTAGGTGACCTGGAGCTCGGGCGAGAACCACACCGTCCCGCCCGACCTGCGGATCCGGTAGTTGAGCTCCCAGTCCTGGGCGCGGGAGAAGTGCGGGTCGAAGCCCCCGAGGCGGTCGAAGACCGACCGGCGGAAGACGCCGAGGTAGACCGTGGGCGCCGGGCCCTCCTCGCCGCCGAGGTGGAACCGCTCGCCGCCGATGCCGATCCAGCTGCTCATCGCCCGGGCCACGGCCTGCTCGAACGGGGTGACGCCCACCGGCACCATCATCCCGCCGACGTTGTCGGCGCCGGTGCGCTCCAGCAGCCGCACCGCGGCGGCGACGTAGCCCTCGGGCAGGTGGCCGTGTCCGTCGACGCGGACGACGACGTCGTGCTGCGAGCGCTGGATGGCGGCGTTGAGGGCGTCGGGCGTGCGTCCGCTGGGGTTGGGCACGACGTGGACGCGCGGGTCGGCCGCTGCCAGGTCGGCGGCGATCTGCTCGGTGCGGTCGCGCGAGGGCCCGACGGCCAGCACGACCTCCATCTCGCCGGGGTAGTGCTGGTCGGTGATGCGCGCCACGGCCTCGGCGAGGTGCCGCTCCTCGTTCAGCACCGGCATCACGACGGACACCGGCGGCCAGCCGCCAGGAGGAGGTGCCCCGGGGTCGGTGGCCGCTGCGGCGGGACCGGCTGCGGCGACGGGCCGCTGCCCCCGATCGCGCTGGTCCACCGTGTCTCCGTCCCTGCTCCGGCTGGTCGTTCCCCACGCGCTGGTCTCGTCGCCGGGGCACCGAGCACCCTACCCGCGCAGCGTGCGCGGCCCGTGCACGCCGCGGCGGGCGGACGCGTCTGCCACGCTGGCCGCGTGGACCAGCACCGGGCGCGGACGCTGCGCCGGCTGCTGGCCGGGACCCCCCTGCTCGACCGAGCGGTGACCTTCGGCGCCGGCCTGCGCACCTCCGCCGCCGCCGCCCGCGGCCACGGCGGTCTGCTGCTGGTCGGCACGCCGCAGGACGAGCCGTGGCACCTGGCCGCCCACCTGTCCGACGACGCCCGGTGGGCCGGCGTGCCCGAGCTGGTGCCGACGCTCGTGCGGCACCGGGTGCCCGACGGCGCCCCGCCGCACCTCGCGGTCGGCCTCGACCGCCTCGGCGAGGCCGGACGCTCGTCCACCCTGCTGGTCGTCGCGCCCGACGACCCCGGCGAGACGCTGCTGGAGCGGCTCGCCGACGCCCGCCGCCGCGGCACCACCCTGTTCGCCCTGCACCGCGGCGACGCCGACGTCGCCGGCCTGGCGCACGAGCAGCTCGACGTGCCGTCCGGCCCGCTCGCCGGCGGCCGGCGTCCGGCGCCCGAGCTGGTCGACCCCACGCAGTCGCTCGACGTCGTGCAGCACCTGGTCAGCGTGGTGGCGACCGACGTCTCGCCCGAGCGGGCACGCGGCCGGCTCGCCGCGCTGCGGTCTGCGCTCGGCAGGCGCTGACCTACGCTGCGGCGCATGGACCCGACGCTGGCCGGCGACGTCCTCCTGCTGGCCACCGGGGCCCGGGCCCGCTGGACGACGAAGGGGCGGGTCGAGACCGTCCTGGCCGGCGCGCTGCTGTGCACCGAGGTGCTCCACGGGGCGCGGCTGTCGTGGCTGCCGCCCGGCCGCCCGCGGCGCAAGGAGCTGCGCCGGCTGGTCGAGCGCCGGGCGCTGACAGCGCGGGACGAGGTGGCCGGCCCCCTCGTCGCCGCCGGGGTGCTGGCGCCGCTGGAGCACCGGCTGCTCGGCGTCGTCGTGCGCCGGGGCTTCGCGGTGCTGGACCGGCGGTCGTGGGCCGACGCCGAGGGCCGGCTGCGCACCGCCTTGCTGACGCCGCACCGGGACCCCGGCCTCGCCTCGCTCGCGGTGCTCTGCGCGGTGTCCGGCATCGCCGGCTCGCTGCTGCCGCCGCCCACCGACCGGCGGTCCAAGCGGGCGCTGGCCGCGTACCTCAACGGCCTGCGCACGGTCGTCGGCCCCGAGCTCGCCGAGGTCCTCACCGCCACCCGGGACGCCTACCGCCGTCAGCACCGCGACGCCGACTCGTTCGTCGCCGACAGCGGGCGTGATCCCTACGGGGACAGCGGAGGTGACGGCGGAGGAGGTGACGGCGGCGACGGCGGAGGCGGCGGCGACTGACCGGGCTGATCAGCCGTCACGTCGTGGGTCGGCGGTGGGCTCTCGCAGACCGGATCGAAGCGCTGATGCGAGGTGCTTGGCGATCTCGCCGGCCGGATACGGCCCGTCCACCTCCTCCCGCAATCGTGAGCGCACCTGCTTGCCCCACGTCACGGCGATCCCGCGCACCTCGGTCGGCGACGCGAACCATCCGAAGTCCCCGTCGACGAACACGAGGGCGCCGTGAACGTCCGGGGGAGGGAGGTCGACGTCCGCCGACCTCCAGGTGCACAGCGCCTCACGCACGGCTTCGACCTGCGACCGCACGGCCAGCACGTGGTTGGTCCTGTCTCGGCCTCCTACGTAGAGGTCCGGTTCGCGCCTCGACAGCAGTCCCCCGCCGCGGGTCTCGATGCGACCGCTCCACCTCTTCGTGTCGAGGACCCACACACCGCGGGTGGTGACGGCCAGGTGGTCGATGTTGGCGTCCGACCCTTTGCGCTTGCGGTCGTGCAGCACCTTGAGTCCCGGACCTGCGTCGCCGGACAGCACAGCCCCGAATGCTTCCTCGCCATGCGCTCCGACGGCCCACGCCTGCGTCGAGCGCGGATCGTCGGTCAGGGCCAGGATGAGCCCGCCCAGCCGAGGATGGCGGGTCCTGACGCGCGTCTCGCGGCGCTCCACGCGCCGCGCGTGCTCCGCGCGCGCCCCACCGCCAGGCAGTCCGATGACGTGGACGACGTCGAGCAGCACGCACTCGCGGCAGATCTCTGCCGGCTCCCCCGCCTCGTCCAGCACCTTGTCCTCCGGCCGGACGCGCCGACCGCAGTCCGCGCACGGCGTCGCCGCGGGGGGCCTGGTTCGAGCAACCTTCTGCCGCCGCACGACGCCGAGAGTTGGACGGACCTCATCGGTCCCGCCGACGCACGCGCTGCATCGCACCGACCTCGTCGCCCTGTCGTAGGACGCTTGGACCCCGGCGGCCACGTGGGTGCTGCAGTCCGTGCAGACGCCGGCGTACCGGAGCCGCATCGTCGTCGCTGTCATCTGCCGTCTCCTTCTCGGGATGTCGAGAAGGCATCGGCAGGGGGATACGACCTACTTGAGCAGCTGGCGCGCCATCACGACGCGCTGGATCTGGTTGGTGCCCTCGTAGATCTGGGTGATCTTGGCGTCACGCAGCATCCGCTCGAGCGGGTAGTCCTTGACGTAGCCGGAGCCGCCGAGCAGCTGGACGGCGTCGGTGGTGATCTCCATGGCGGCGTCGGAGGCGAAGCACTTGGCGGCGGCACCGAAGAACGCGAGGTCCTTGTCGTCGCGCTCGGACTTGGACGCCGCGACGTAGACCATCTGCCGCGCGGCCTCGAGCTTCATGCCCATGTCGGCGAGCATGAACTGGATGGCCTGGAACTCGGCGATCCGCTTGCCGAACTGCTGGCGCTCCTTGACGTAGGCGATCGCGTGGTCGAGCGCCCCCTGGGCGATGCCAACGGCCTGCGCGCCGATGGTGACTCGGGTGTGGTCGAGCGTGCGCAGGGCGATCTTGAGGCCGTCACCGACCTCGCCCACGCGGCGGTCGTCGCCGATCCGGACCTTGTCCAGGTGCAGCTCGCGGGTGGGCGAGCCCTTGATGCCCAGCTTGCGCTCGAGGTCGCCGTAGCCGAAGCCCTCGTCGCCGTCCTCGACCACGAACGCGGTGACGTTGCGGCCGCGCGGGCCGTCCGGGTCGGTCACGGCGAGCACCGTGTAGAACTTCGACACCCCGGCGTTGGTGATCCACGACTTCTGGCCGCTCAGCACCCAGTCGTCGCCGTCGCGGACCGCTCGGGTGCGCATCGAGGCGGTGTCCGAGCCGGCCTCGCGCTCGGACAGGCCGTAGGAGAACATCGCCTCGCCGCGCGCGACCGGCGGCAGGTAGCGCTGCTTGACCTCTTCGGACGCCGCGAGCACCAGCGGCATCGAGCCGAGCTTGTTCACGGCTGGAATCAGCGAGGACGACGCGCAGACCCGCGCGACCTCCTCGATGACGATGCAGGTGGCCAGCGCGTCGGCGCCGACGCCGTCGTACTCCTCGGCGATGTGCGGCGAGTGGAAGTCCGAGGCCACCAGGGCGTCGAGCGCCTCCTGCGGGAAACGGCTCTGCTCGTCCACCTCGGCCGCGTACGGCGCGATCTTGTCCTCGGCCACGGCCCGGACGGCGGCGCGCAGCTCCTCGTGGTCCTCGGAGGTGCGGAACAGGTCGAAGTCGGCGCTCACGCCCCGATGTTACCCGCGGGTCACCGACGTCGGTCAGGACGTCGTCACGGTCGCGGCCGCGAGGGTCGAGCCGGTGCTGGTGAGGTGGACGGGGCCGGGCGTCGCGCCGCCGGGCTTGTAGACCCGCACCACCTGCTGGCCTGCCGTCGGGGCGGTCCACACGATCGTGTAGCGGCCGTTGGACCTGACCGTCGCGCTGGCCACCGTGCGCCAGGTGCGCCCCACCAGCTGCTGCAGGCGGACGGTCGGGTTCGCGGCGGGGTACACAGCCGGTGCGGGCCAGGCGTTGCCGGAGGCGGTGACGGTGCGACCGCTGGTCGAGAACCGCTGGTTGGCCTGCCACTTGACCTGCGGCCACAGGACCGTGCCGGCTTCCCAGCTGTAGCCACGGCTGCCACGACCGGCGTAGACGTGGATCACGTTGCGGCTCTGCTCGCCGTCCTGGAACACCACCGGACGAGGCGAGAGCGCCAGGTACCCGGAACCGTCGGCGCGCGGGAGTCGTGCCGCCGCCGGCATACGCGGCGCCGGGGAGAGCGTGGGCTCGGCGTAGAAGTTGTAGTCGAGCCAGGCGGCCGCGATCCCCGCGCCGGTGGCCCGGTCGGTGACCCGGGCGCGCGGCACCCAGGGCTCGGTCCCCGTGACCACCTTGACGGGCGCGGGTGCCGGGACGGCCTTCCAGCCCGGTGCCACGGCGCCGAGGTCGAGCAGCAGGCCCCGGTCCGAGACGTCGATGCTGTCGCCGACGGTCGGGGTACCCACGTCGGCGACGTCCGTGACGAGCCAGGTCCCGGACCAGGCGGGGCTGACCTCCACGGTCGCGCGCCAGGTACCGGCCGTGGAGGTGCCCGCCACCCGCTGCAGGTCCGTCCAGCCCAGGTGGTCGGGGACCGCCTCGCCGGGCCCCACCCAGGTGCGGCTGCCAGACGCGGGTTGAGCACGCACCACGAAGGACTCGCCCACGACTCCCTCGGCCAGGGTGTCGGGCAGCGGCGCCGAGGACGTCAGGCTGAGGTCGACCGTCAGCACGGAGAACCCGTCCGCGAGGTCGTCCGCCGATGGCGTGACGTCGACGTCGACGACCGTGACGTCGCTCTCGGCCGCCGCGCGCTGCGCGCCGGCCCCTGCGCCCGGCAGGAGCGCGGCGGTGAGTGCGGCGAGCACCAGCGCGACGGTCCCCCGGGAAGCTGCTCTGCTCCCCATCAGGCCGAGGTTCCTCCCCGGGGTCGTCCCTGTCCAGGGTCAGCCGGCCAGGGCCGGGGCGACCTCCTGCTCGAACAGCTCCAGCGTGCCGCGGTCGTAGGCGGCGTCGGCGACGTAGCAGATCGTGTACGCCAGCCCGTTCTGCTCGGCGGCCCGCAGCCGCTCGGCGACCTGCTCGGGCGTGCCGACACCCGGGCTGCTGCGGTAGGCCGGCACGAGGTCGCCCTCGCGGTCGGGCATGGCGCGGCGGTAGCGGTCCTCGAGCAGGGCCAGCTTGTCCGCGACCTCTGCCTCGTCGCGGCCGAGCAGCAGGTTGACGTTCCCCGACCGGGTGATCTCGCCGAAGTCGCGGCCGACGTCGCGGCAGTGCTGCTCCAGCACGGCGGACTTGTGCGCCCACACCTCCGGCGTCAGGTCGAAGTTCGTGTACTGCGCGTGCTGCGCGGCGATCCGGAGCGTCTTCTTCTCGCCGCCGCCGGCGATCCACAACGCGATGCCATTCTCCTGCAACGGCTTCGGCTGGCAGATCGCACCGTCGACCCGGTAGTGCTCGCCGTGCAGCGTCACCCGCCCGGTGCGCCAGGCCTGCTCGAAGATCTGCACGCCCTCGTCGAGCATCGCCAGGCGGACGCCGGCGCGGGGGAACCCGTAGCCGTAGGCCTCCCACTCGTGCTCGTACCAGCCACCGCCGATACCCATCTCCACCCGGCCGCCGCTGATGACGTCGGTCGTCGCGGCGACCTTCGCGAGGTACATCGGGTTGCGGTAGCCCATGCAGGTGCACATCTGCCCCAGCCGGACGCGCGAGCTGGCGGCCGCGAACGCGGCCATCAACGTCCACGCCTCGTGCGTGGCCTCGTCCGTCGGCTCGGGGGTGGTGTGGAAGTGGTCGTAGACCCACACCGACTCCCACACGCTGCCGCGGTCGGCGTGCTCCAGCAGCGACCGCATGGTCGGCCAGTGCTCGGCGGGGTCGATGCCGGCGAGGTCGAGCCGCCAGCCCTGGGGGACGAACAGTCCGAAGCGCATGGAACCGACCCTACGACCGGAGGGCGGGACGGACGAGCGGGCGCGTGGCGTACGGGCCGTCACCGCCCGCGGGGTTACCGTTCTCCCCATGCCTGAGCAGGACGAGCCCCGCTGGGGGCCCGCCACGACCTACCGCGCCAAGCCCGCGGTGAGGCGGCGGGCCGGCGGCGCAGCAGCGACCGCGCCGCCGCGTCCCGCCGCGTCCTCCCCGCGCGACGAGGGGTACGACAGGTCCGCGTACGGGTACGACGACCGCCGCGACGACCGGTACGCCGAGGAGCGGTACGCGGCCTACGACGACGGCCACGACGACGGCCACGACGACGAGGCCGACTACGGCAGCGGCACCACCTACGGCCGCGAGCGCCCGTCCGGCCGGCGGCCCCGTCGGCGCCGCCGCGGTCGAGCGGTCCTGCTGGTCGTGGTGCTCCTGCTCGCCGTACTCGTCGCCTACCCCGTGCTGCTCGCCCGCACCGCGATGGCCAACGTCGGCCGGGTCGACGCCCTCTCCGGATCGACCCTCGCCGACACCCCCGGCCGCACCATCCTCGTGGTGGGCACCGACTCCCGCGAGGGCACGGACATCGGTGGGGCGCAGGAGATCTCGCGCACGGACACGATCCTGCTGCTGCACCGCCCCCGCAACGGCCCGACCGTGCTGCTGAGCATCCCCCGCGACTCCGCGGTCGAGGTGCCGGGTGACGGCGAGAACAAGGTGAACGCCGCCTACGCGATCGGCGGGCCGTCGCTGCTGGTGGCTACCGTCGAGCAGGCCACCGGCCTGCACGTCGACAGCTACGTCGAAACGGGCCTGGCCGGGTTCGGCGAGGTCGTCGACGCGGTCGGCGGCGTGACGATCTGCCCGGAGGAGGCGATGCAGGACCCGCTCGCCGACGACCTGGACATCCAGGCCGGGTGCCAGCAGGCCGACGGCAAGGTCGCCCTCGGCTACGCCCGCTCCCGCAAGCTCGACGCCCGTGGCGACCTGGGCCGGGTCGAGCGGCAGCGCGAGGTGATGGCCGCGATCGCGAAGAAGGGCTTCTCCCCCGCCACCGTGCTCAACCCGTTCAACGCCTTCCCGCTGGCCGAGGCCGGCGGAGGCGCGCTGACGATGGACGAGCAGGACGGTGCCACCGACCTCGGCTGGTTCCTGCTGGCGATGCGCGACAGCGCCGGCGGCGAGGGCATCTCGCTCACCGTCCCGGTGGCCGACACCACCCGCCGCACCGAGCACGGCGTGGTCGTCGACTGGGACGAGGCCAAGTCCGAGCAGGTGTTCCAGGCGCTGCGCGACTCCTCCACCGAGAGCATCCGCGGCATCGCCGAGGAGCAGGCGGCCCAGGCCGGCGGCTGAGGGGTGACGGCCGGTGGACGACGACGAGATCGACGCCTGGTCGACGGCGAACGACGCCGTCTGCGTCTCGTTCACCGACGCCGCGACGCCGGACGAGGTCCTCGACGCCCTGCCGCACGACGTCCTGGTGCCGCTGCCGGGGAAGGAGCCGGCGGATGTCTGGGCGTCGGAGTCGGCGCGCTACGACCGCGCGTGGCTCGCCGTCGGAACGGCGGGCGCCCACACCTTCCTGTGGGAGCAGAACGGCTGGGCGGCGCGGCACGGGCGCGTCCCGAACCGCCTGTCGCAGCACGGCTCCTTCACCTGCCTGTACTGGAACGTCAACCTGAAGATGGAGTTCCTGCACGCGCGTGACGGCGTCATCGTCCGCAGCTTCGACCCGTTCTGGGGTGACGAACCGCAGGACGACGTCTCGCGCGGTGCGCCGCTCGCAGAGGAGGTGGGGCTGCGCTGGGAGGCGCGACCCAAGGTTGCCGGCCTCAGGCTGGTCGGCCGGCTGACCACCGGTGAGCCGCCGTCACCTGCGCTGCTCGAGCTGCCGGGCACGCGGTTCTTCGGGCACCACTTCTAGGGCCCTGGGTCCGGCCGCTCCTCGGAGCGCTTGCGCCGCAGCGCTTCTCCCTTGGCAACGGCGACCTCTCGCAGGCCGGTCTGGAAGGCGAGCATCTGCTCGCGCAGCCGTGCGGCGTCCGCGCCGGCACCCGCCGCGAGCACCCGGACGGCGAGCAGGCCCGCGTTCCGCGCGCCGCCGATCGAGACCGTCGCGACCGGCACACCGGCGGGCATCTGCACGATCGACAGCAGCGAGTCCATGCCGTCCAGGTGCTTCAGCGGCACCGGCACGCCGATCACCGGGAGCGGCGTGAGGGAGGCGAGCATGCCGGGCAGGTGGGCGGCGCCGCCCGCGCCGGCGACGACGACCCGCAGGCCGCGGTCGGCGGCGGCGCGGCCGTACTCGACCATCTCGGTGGGCATCCGGTGCGCCGAGACGACGTCGACCTCGTGGGGCACGCCGAACTCGTCGAGCACCTCGGACGCGGCCTGCATCACCGGCCAGTCGGAGTCCGAGCCCATGACGATGCCCACCAGCGGCGCTGCACCAGAACCGGTCTCGACGCTCACGAGTCGATCACTCCCTTGATGAAGTCGGCCGCGTGCCGGGCGCGGGCACGCACGTCCTCGAGGTCGTCGCCCCAGGCGGTCACGTGCCCGACCTTGCGACCGGGCCGCACGCCCTTGCCGTACAGGTGCACCTTGACGGCGGGGTCGTGCGCCATGACGTGCAGGTACGAGCGGTACAGGTCCTCGTACCTCCCGCCGAGCACGTTCGCCATCACGGTCCAGCGGGCGCGCGGCCGCACCTCGCCCAGGGGGAGGTCGAGCACCGCGCGCAGGTGCTGCTCGAACTGCGAGGTGGTGGAGCCGTCGATCGTCCAGTGCCCGCTGTTGTGCGGGCGCATCGCGAGCTCGTTGACGCTGAACCGCCCGTCGGCGGTCTCGAAGCCCTCGACCGCCAGCACGCCGGTCACCCCGAGCTCGCCGGCGATCTCGAGCGCCGCCCGCGTCGCGGTGGCGGCCAGGCCATCGTCGAGCCCCGGTGCGGGGGCGACCACCTCGTCGCACACGCCGTCGACCTGAACGGTCTCGACCACGGGCCACGCGGCGGCCTGGCCGGAGGGGCTGCGCGCCACGAGCACGGCCAGCTCGCGGACGAAGTCGACCCGCTCCTCGACCAGCACCCCGTCCGGGAAGTCGGTGAACCAGGCTGCGACCCGGTCGATCCCGTCGGCGTCGTCGAGCACCGCGACGCCCTTGCCGTCGTAGCCGCCGCGCGGCGTCTTCACCACGACCGGCCAGCCGTGCTCGTCGCCGAAGGCCCGCACGTCGTCGGAACCAGTCGCGCGGGCCCAGCGCGGCGCGTCGACGCCCAGCGCGGCGAGGCGCTCGCGCATCACCAGCTTGTCCTGGGCGTGCACCAGCGCCTCCGGCGGCGGGCCGACGCGCACGCCGGAGTCCTGCACCTCGTGCAGCAGCACCGTCGGCACGTGCTCGTGGTCGAAGGTCAGGACCGCGACCCCTTCCACCAGCGCGCGGACGGCGTCCGCGTCGGTGTGGTGCCCGATCCGCGTGTCGGCGACCACCTGGGCGGCACTGTCGTCGGGGTCGGTGGCCAGCAGCCGCAGCCGCACGCCGAGGCCGATCGCCGCCTGCTGCATCATCCGCGCCAGCTGGCCGCCACCGACGACGGCCACGGTCGGGAAGCCACCGGGGGTGCTCACGGCCACAGAGCCTAGTGAGGGCCGGTGCGTCGGCGGTCCGGCGGCACCTCCCGGCTGGCACCCTGGTCCGGCACGATCGCGAACACCGACCCAGGGACCACGACCCGACACCCCGACCGAGACCGCGAGGAGGCCCGGTGCGCACCCTCGTCCGGATCCTCGACCGCGCGCTCGACCGGCTGCGCGGGATGCTCCACGTGCTGGTGCGCGAGCTGATCAAGTTCGGCGTCGTCGGTGCGGTGGCCTTCGTCGTCGACGTCGGCATCTTCAACCTGCTGCGGTTCGGCCCAGGGGAGGTCCTCGGCGACCGGCCGCTGACGGCCAAGGCCGTCTCGGTCGCCGTCGCCACCTGCGTCGCCTGGTACGGCAACCGGCAGTGGACGTTCCGCCGTCGCCGCACCTCGGCGCCGGCGCGCGAGCTGCTCCAGTTCGCCGTCATCAACGTGATCGGGCTCGGCATCGGCCTGGCGTGCCTGTTCACCTCGCACTACGTGCTCGGGCTGCAGTCGCCGCTGGCCGACAACGTGTCCGCCAACGGCGTCGGCCTGGTGCTGTCGACGCTGTTCCGGTTCTGGGCCTACCGGCGGTTCGTCTTCACCGTCGAGCTGGCCGACGACCCCGTCCTGGCCCCGCCTACCGCAGGGTCGCGACCCGACGACGCAGGCTGACCACGTCACGCACTCGCGCCTCGTAGCGGGCGCCCAGCGCCAGCAGCACCAGCCCGACCAGCGCGAGGCTCGCCCAGCGCGGCACCGCCTCGTAGGCCAGCGCGACGAACGGCGACAGCTGGACCACCGCGTGCACCGCGAGCACGAGGGACCCGACGACGACCGGCGCCTGCCAGCCCCGCGCCACCCCGACGAGCAGCACCGCGGCCGCACCCGCCGCGAGCAGCGTCGTGCGCAGCACCGGTCCGCCGGTCGTCGCCAGCAGCAGGCTCGGCAGCAGCGCCAGGGCCGCCGCCGGTCCCGTCCAGGGCCACGAGCCCTGCTCCGGACGCACCCGCATCCGCCGCACGCCGGCCAGCGCCAGCGCGGCCGCGGCGGGCACCGTCAGCAGCTCGACCGGGCCGGCCAGGCCGCGCGCGGCACCTGCCAGGACGGCGAGCGAGAGCACCGCGAGCGCGCCCCAGGTCACCGGTGCGCGGCGGACCGCCCCCGAGCCGTGCACCAGCAGCGCGCCGGCGACCGCCAGCGGGACGAGGTGCCGCGCCAGGTTAGCAGCGGCCGGGCCCCGATCCCCCGCCAGCAGGCTGGGCACCGTGGCCACGAGCAGGCCCGCGAGCAGCGCCCACGGCACCGGACGGCCGGCGCCGGGCACCCGCGCCAGCACGGCGGTCGCACCGACCAGCACCGCCGCGGACGGGACCGCCCACACCTCGGCGACCGCGCCGTCCCCGAGCGAGCGCAGCACCGGTCCGGCCAGGACGCCCGCGACTGCGGACGCGAGCAGCAGCACCGACGCCTGCACCCGGCCGGGCGCCGGCACGCCGGGCTCGTCGCCGAGCGCGAGCAGCGCGAAGAGCACCGCGAGCGCGGCGACGACCAGCAGCACCACCGGGCGGGCCGCTGGGCCGCCGACCGATGCGACCGCGGTCGGCAGCACCAGCAGCGCCAGGCCGGTCACCGTGCTGGGGCGCGCCACCACCCCGTCGCGGCGCGCCCCCACCGCCCCGGCCACGAGCAGCACCAGCGCCGGCGGCAGGCTGAACGCCTCGACCGTCCCGACATCGGCGGCCGCGAGGCGGTCCCACAGCGCGCCGCTGGCCAGCACCAGCGCGACCCACGCGACCCACCGGCGCGCGGGCTCCACCGACAGCGCGGCCGTCCCCACGGCCAGCACCACCAGCAGCGGCCACGACGGCTCCGGCCGGAGCCCGGCCAGACCGGCCAGCGCGACGGCCAGCACCACCGCGCCGCTCGTCGCGGCGGACGCCTCCACCACCGGTGCGAGCACGCGGCGGCCGCGGTGCAGCGACGCCGCCGCCGCGAGCGACGCGGCGACCACGACGGCGGCCGCCAGCACCGGGTCGACCTGCGCGAGGGCGCCGCCCGACCGGGCACCGACCCGCACCCCCACGAGGCCGGCCAGGGCCGCCAGCGGGACCAGCACGGCCGAGGCCGCGGCGCGCTCCCCGGCGCGCCACACCCGGGCCGGGTCGGAGGCGACCACCGCGGCCGCGACCACCGCGGCGACCAGGACGAGCAGCAGCCGCGGCTCCCGGGCGGTCAGCGGCGCCAGGGCGGACGTCCCGACGGACAGCACGAGCGCGACCACACCGGTCGCACCGACGGCCCGCCGGTCGGAGGAAGGCAGATCAGGGACGAGCGACACTGCCGCGACCACCAGCGCGCCGCCGAGCGTCGCCACCAGCGCGGCGTCCGCCGTCGCGGCGCCCGTCCACGCGACCGCACCACCGAGCGCGACCAGCGCGGCAGCCGTCGCCGGGACGTCGAGCAGGGCACGCCCGCTCGCCCGGCGGGCGAGCACCAGCGCCGCCACCCCGAGGAGCGTCACCCGGACCGACAGCGGCTGCACGGTCCACGCGGCCAGGACGCCGAGCACGCCCACCGCGGCGCCGGCCGCGAGCTGGGTCGTCCCCTCCACGACCCAGCCGGACCGGCGCCGCAGCAGGTGCCCTCCCGCGGCGGCCCCCACCGCCAGCAGGAGGGCGGTGACCACCACGTGCAGCACGGGCAGGTCGAGCTGCCAGGGCAGGCAGACGACCAGCACGGCGAGCACGACGGCGGCCGTCCGGCGGACCGCGACGGTGCCCGAGGCCCGCCACCAGCCCGCCAGGACCCCGGCGACCGCGAGCACCGCCACGAAGGACGCGGTGCGGTCGGTCGCGGGGAGCAGGTCTCCCGGGTCGACGCCGGTGACGAGCGACCAGGGCTCCGCCGCGCCGGCGGACCAGGGCTGCAGCGCCGCGACGGTCACGGTCAGCGGGTGCAGCACGACGACCAGCGCCGCCGGCGCCGCGGCCACGGCCAGCACCGCGAGGGCGGAGCGGGCGGCCACCAGCACGCGCCCGGTCGGGGACGCCACCTGCCGCAGCGCCAGCGCCACCAGCCCCACCCCCATCGGGGCGCCCAGCAGGGCCCACGTGCCGAGGGCGTGGGTCGCGAGCAGCGCGACCGCGACCGCGGCGCAGGCGCCGGCCGCAGCTGCCCAGGTGCGGGGCGCGCGAGCGCCGGGCACGACGAGGTGCAGCACCGCCACGAGCGCGCCCGCGGCGGCCAGTGCGGCGCCCTGCCAGGGCTCCCAGGGCCCGACGACGAGCAGCAGGACGGCGGCGCAGGCGGCACCGGCGGCGCCGGCCCAGGTGAGCACGGTGGCCTCGGCGGTCGCCCCGCGGGCGGCCAGCGGTCCGGCCAGGACGGCGGGCAGCGCCGCGGCGAGCAGGCCCGCGGCCAGCCAGGCCAGGGCGTCGGGCTGCGGGGCGTCGAGGGCCAGGTGGGTGCCGAGCAGCACCGGGGCGAGCGCGACGAGGGCGGCGGCGGCGCAGCCGAGCGAGCGCAGCCGGCCGAGCCGGGCGACGCCGGCCAGCACCGCGGCGCACACCAGGGCGGCGGTGGCCGCGTACGTCAGGCGGCCCATCCCCTCGCCGGCCAGGCCGGTGACGCGCACGGCGACGGCATCCAGGACGACCAGCACCGCACCGAGCGCGCCCACCGCCTCGGCGGTCAGCTGCATCCGGGCACGGCGGGCCAGGACCGCACCGCTCAGCACGGTCAGGGTCATGGTCGCGACGACGACGGACCGGCCGGTGATGCCGAGGCGGTCCCAGGAGAAGGCGAGGAAGACGACCGACGCCACCGCGAGCAGGAGGGCGCCGAGCCCCACGAGCAGGCTCTGGACGCTGAGGACGGCGCGGCGGGCGGGCGGCTGGGGCGCGGGCGGCAGGGGCACGGGCGGCTGGTGCAGGGGGACGCGCGGCGGCGGCGGGGCAGGCATCGTCACGGTCGGCGGCTGCGCCGGGACGACGACCCTGGCGACGGGCTGCGGCACCGGCTTCGGGGAGGTGGCGGTGCGGCGCCCGGCCGCCTCGGTCCGCAGCAGCCGCACCAGGCGGCGCCGCTCGCCGAGCCACCGGTCGGCCTCGCGGCTCGCGGCGAGCAGCCGGACGGCGGTGGGTCCGACGAGCTCGAGGCCGCAGCGGGCGCAGGTGGCGCCGGGCAGGACGGACCCGCAGTCGGGGCACAGGTCGGTGCGGGCGAGGCTGGGCGCCGGGGACGTCATGCGCCCACCGTGGCCGAGAGCCGGCCGTACCCGGCAGCGGCGCGCTACTCAGGTCCGCGTCGGACCGCTGGGTCCGGTACCTAGGGGGCTCTCAGCCCTCGAGCGGCTGCTCCCCCGGCCACCGCGGCGTGCGCTTCTCGGCGAAGGCGGCCACGCCCTCGGCGCGGTCGGGGCTGAACGCGGTGGCACGCCAGGCGCCGTCCTCGATCGCCAGGCCGGCGGCCAGGGGCACGTCCATGCCCAGCCGCATCGCCCGCTTGGCCTGGCGCACACCGACCGGCGAGTTCGCGGCGATCTGCGCGGCGAGCGACAACGCCTGCGCCGCAGCCTGTCCCGCGTCGACGAGCCGGTCCACCAGTCCGAGCCGGTACGCCTCCTCCGCGTCGACCTTGCGCGCCGTCAGCACCAGGTCGGCCGCGCGCGACCAGCCGAGCCGGCGGGTGAGCAGCTGGGTGCCGCCGCCACCCGGGATGACGCCGACGGCGACCTCGGGCAGCCCCAGCACCGCTGAGCGGCCGGCGACGACCAGGTCGCAGGCGAGCGCGATCTCGCAGCCGCCGCCGAGGGCGAAGCCGTCCACCGCCGCGACCACGGGCATCTCCAGCTCGAGCACGCTGCGGTAGGCCGGTGCCGTGACCAGCCGCTGCCGGCGCAGCTCGTCGTCGCCGAACCGGTTGCGCTCCTTGAGGTCGGCGCCGACGCAGAACGCCTTCGGGTGCGAGGAGCTGACGACCACGGCGCGCACGGACGGGTCGGCGGCCAGCTCGGCAGTCGCCGCCGTCAGGGCCCGGGCCATCGCCGTCGACACCGCGTTGAGCGCGGACGGCCGGTCGAGCACCAGCCCGACGACGCCGCCGTCGTGCCGCTCCAGCCGGACCAGCGCGTCCTCGGGCTGCCTGCTCTGCTCGGTGTGCTCGGTCACGCCCCGCAGGCTATCCGTCCGCGTCGGCCGGCTCGGGCTCGTCCTGGGCCGCGCCGAGCGGCTGGGCGGAGGGCAGGTCGGCCGGGTCGGCGGCCCGCGGGCCGCCGCGCACCGCGGTGCGGGTGACCAGCCACGGCGACACCGGCCCGATCCCCTTGAGCGTGCGCCGCCGCAGCGGCGCGCACGAGAACCCCGACGTCGCACCGAGGCTCGTGGCCGTGGCGTCGTCGGCCAGCACCGTGCCGGGCGAGGCGATCGAGGTCAGCCGGCTGGCCCGGTTGACGGTGGTGCCGAAGACGTCGCCCATCCGCGCCAGCACCTGCCCGCTGGACAGGCCGACGCGCACCTCGGGCAGCAGCGGGTCGGCGTCCATCTCGGCGGCCAGGTCGAGGGCGATGCCGGCGGCGGCGGCGGGGGGCCACGCGACGAACAGCACCTCGTCGCCCACCGTCTTGATGATCCGGCCGCCGTGGGAGGCGACGACGTCGGACGCCGTGGCCTCGAACCGCTGCACCAGGCGGGCGAGCTCGCGCTCGGACAGGCGCCGCACGACGCGGGTGAACGAGACCAGGTCGGCGAAGCCGATGGTGCGCCGCATGGTGGTGGTGCCCGGGTCGTCGTGCTCCTCGCTGCGGTAGCGGATCAGCGCGGACGCGAGGTGCCGCCGCCACGCGTAGACCACCAGCGGCTCGAACCGGTCGGCCAGCAGCGCGGCCAGCTCGGTGACGTCCCCGCCGCCGGGCTCGTCGGCCTGCACCTCGCCGAGCAGCTGCACCTGCCACGAGGCGAGGCGGTCGACGGACCGTCCCACGGCCCGGGTCAGGCCGAGGGCGGTGACCTCGTCGAGCAGGCCGTCGCGCACCAGCTCGGACACCCGTTGCAGCGCAACGACGTCGGACTCGGTGAAGGCGTCCTCCTCCTCGTCCATCTCGGGGAACCCCAGCGCGCGCCAGAACTTGCGGGCCGACCGCAGCGACACCCCGGCCTCGGTCGACACCTGTCGCGAGCGCAGGTGCGGCCGGCCGCCGAGCACGCGGTCCTCCCCGGAGACGACGTCGTCGCTCACGCCGGTCCCCCGGCCGCGGCCGCGTCGCGCAGGTGCACCACGTCGCCGGCGGCGACCGCCTCCAAGGCGCCTGCAGGGGTCCGGACGAGCAGCCGGCCGTCGTCGTCGACACCCTCGGCCACGCCCTGCAGCGAGCCGGCGGGCTGCTCCACCCGCACCGGCAGCCCGAGGGTGGTGCACAGCTCCCGGGTCGCCGCCGCCAGCCCGGACGCCACGGCATCGCCGCCGTGGTCGTCGAACGAGCGCAGCCCCGCGCCGAGCTCGCGCACCACGGCGCGCAGGACGGTGTCGCGGTCGGTCGTCGCCGACCCGGCCTCGCGCAGCGACGTCCCGCCCGGCGGCAGCTCGTCCCGCCCGGTGGTGACGTTGAGGCCGATGCCCAGGACGACCGCGTCCCCGCTGACCTCCGCCAGCAGCCCGGCCACCTTGCCGGCGCCGTGCGGCCCGTCGGCCTGCTCGCCCGGCCGGGGCGGCACGAGCACGTCGTTCGGCCACTTCAGGCCCGCCTGGACGCCGGCGACCTCCCGCAGCGCGCGCACCACGGCCACCCCGGCCAGCAGGGGCAGCCACGACCAGCGCTCGCGCGGCGCCGCGGGGCGGACCAGGAGCGACATCGTGAGCGCGGCCCTGGCCGGGGTCTCCCAGCTGCGCCCGAGGCGGCCGCGCCCGGCCTGCTGGTGCTCGGCGACCCGCAGGGACAGGTGCGGCCAGGCGTCGGCGTCGGCGGCGGCCGCCACGAGGTCGGCGTTGGTCGAGGCGGTCGCGGGGACCACCTCGAGCCTGCCGAGGGGGCCGTCGGGGCCGGTGAGCGCACGCCGCAGCGGTCCCACCCGCAGGGGCGGGCGGTCGAGGTCCGCCCACGGCGACCCGGCCCCTGCTCCCATGTGACCAACCCTACGGCGCGAGCCGGGACCCGCACGGCGCCGTCGCACTAGGCTCCGCAGCGTGACCTCGCCGCAGCCGGAGGGCGCCGCCGCCGCTCCCGACACCCCTGCTGACAGCAGGCCCGACATCCACACCACCGCAGGCAAGCTGGCCGACCTGCGCCGTCGCGTGGAGGAGGTCGCCCACGCCGGGTCCCAGCGGGCCGTCGACAAGCAGCACGCGCGGGGCAAGAAGACCGCCCGCGAGCGGATCGGGCTGCTGCTCGACGAGGGCAGCTTCATCGAGATGGACAAGTACGCGCGGCACCGGTCCACCGCCTTCGGGCAGGACGCCAACCGTCCCTACGGCGACGGCGTGGTCACCGGCTACGGCACCATCGACGGCCGGCAGGTGTGCGTGTTCGCCCAGGACTTCACCGTCTTCGGCGGGTCCCTCGGCGAGGTGTTCGGCGAGAAGATCGTCAAGGTCATGGACCTCGCCATGAAGATCGGCTGCCCGGTCATCGGGCTCAACGACTCCGGGGGCGCCCGCATCCAGGAGGGCGTGGTCTCCCTCGGCCTGTACGGCGAGATCTTCCGGCGCAACGTGCACGCGTCCGGCGTGATCCCGCAGATCTCGCTGGTGATGGGGCCGTGCGCCGGCGGCGCGGTGTACTCGCCCGCGATCACCGACTTCACCGTGATGGTCGACCAGACCTCGCACATGTTCATCACCGGCCCGGACGTGATCAAGACCGTCACCGGCGAGGACGTCGCGTTCGAGGACCTCGGCGGGGCACGCACCCACAACACCCGCTCGGGCGTGGCCCACTACATGGCCTCGGACGAGGAGGACGCCCTCGAGTACGTCAAGGCGCTGCTGTCGTACCTCCCGTCGAACAACCTCGAGGAGCCGCCCGCGTTCGAGGGCGGCGCCGACCTGGCCAGGACGCCCGACGACGAGTGGCTCGACACCGTCGTGCCGGACTCGGCGAACGTGCCGTACGACATGCTCCAGGTGATCGAGCACGTCGTCGACGACGGCGAGTTCCTCGAGGTGCACCCGCTGTTCGCGCCGAACATCGTGTGCGGCTTCGCCCGCGTCGACGGCATGAGCGTCGGCGTGGTCGCGAACCAGCCCACCCAGCTGGCCGGCTGCCTCGACATCGACGCCTCCGAGAAGGCCGCGCGCTTCGTGCGCACCTGCGACGCGTTCAACGTGCCCGTCCTGACCTTCGTCGACGTGCCGGGCTTCCTGCCGGGCACCGACCAGGAGTGGGACGGCATCATCCGCCGCGGCGCCAAGCTGATCTACGCCTACGCCGAGGCCACCGTCCCCAAGGTCACCGTGATCACGCGCAAGGCCTACGGCGGCGCGTACGACGTGATGGGCTCCAAGCACCTCGGCGCCGACATCAACCTCGCCTGGCCCACCGCGCAGATCGCGGTGATGGGTGCCCAGGGCGCAGTGAACATCCTCTACCGCAAGCAGATCCAGGCCGCGGCGGACGCGGGCGAGGACGTCGACGCCGTCCGGCAGGAGTTCATCACCCAGTACGAGGACACCCTCGCGAACCCGTACGTCGCGGCCGAGCGCGGCTACATCGACACCGTCATCACGCCGTCGAACACCCGGATGAACGTGACCCGGGCGCTGCGGGCGCTGCGCACCAAGCGGCAGACCCTGCCCCCCAAGAAGCACGGGAACATCCCCCTGTGACGGAGCAGCCCGTCCTCGCGGTGGTGCGTGGTGACGCGACGCCGGAGGAGGTCGCGGCGCTGCTCGCGGTGGTGCAGGCGGCCTCGGCGACGGCACCCGTCGAGCAGCCCCGACCCGGCGAGTGGGGCAGCCCCCGGCGGGCCGTCCGCGCACCGATCACGGCGGCGCCGGACGGGTGGCGGCGCAGCGCGCTGCCGTCCTGATCCACCGCACGGTCTTGTCCTAGGGTCGGTCGCATGACCGCTGACCCTCGGGAGCCCTCGGCCGTCGACGCGGCCGCCGACCGCTACGTGGACACGATGTGCCGTCTCGACCCGCTGCTGGCGACCTACCTCGGGGCCGCGGGCCACGACGACGAGGTGACTGACCTGTCCCCCGCCGGCGTCGACGAGCGCGCCGACGCGGCCCGGTCGCTGCTGCGCGAGCTGGACGGTCTGCAGCCCGTCGACGACGTCGACGAGGTCACCGTGGCGGCGATGCGCGAGCGCCTCGGCCTCGAGGTCGAGATCCACGACGCGGGGCTGGCCTACGGCGAGCTGAACGTCATCGCCTCGCCGTCGCAGTCGGTCCGGGAGGTCTTCGACCTGATGCCGATGGCGACCGAGCAGGACTGGGCCACCGTCGCCACCCGGATGTCGCGGCTGCCGCAGGCCCTGTCCGGCTACGTCGAGGGCCTGCACCGGGCGCTGGCCGAGGGCCACGCGCCGCCGCGGCGCCAGGTCGAGGCCGTCGCCGCTCAGTGCGACCGCGTGGCCGGCGGCGACGACGGCTTCTTCACCCGGCTGGTGGCTGGCGCCCGTCCCGGGGGCGCGGAGCCGTCCGGTGCCCTGGCCTCCGACCTCGCCGCCGGTGCGCGCTCGGCGAGCGCCGCCTACGCCGACCTCGCCCGATCGCTGCGCGAGGACGTCCTGCCCCGGGCCCGCGAGGAGGACGCCTGCGGCCGCGAGGCGTACGGGCTCTGGTCGCGCTACTTCCTCGGCGCGACCGTCGACCTGGACGAGACCTACGCGTGGGGGCTCGAGGAGCTCGCCCGGGTCGAGCGGGAGATGGACGAGGTCGCCGACCGGATCGTCCCGGGCGGCTCGGTCCAGGACGCCGTCGCGGCGCTGGACGCCGACCCCGCGCGCAACGTCGAGGGCACCGACGCGCTGCGGGCGTGGATGCAGGAGCTCTCCGACGCCGCGGTCGACTCGCTGGCGGGCGTGCACTTCGACGTCCCGGACCAGATCCGCCGGTTGGAGTGCATGATCGCCCCGACGCAGACAGGGGGCATCTACTACAGCGGCCCCAGCGAGGACTTCACCCGTCCCGGCCGGATGTGGTGGTCGGTGCCGCCCGGAGTGACGACGTTCAGCACCTGGCGGGAGACCACGACCGTCTACCACGAGGGCGTCCCGGGCCACCACCTCCAGATCGGCCAGACGCTGGTGCGCTCCGAGCGGCTCAACCGCTGGCGGCGGCTGATGTCGTGGTGCTCGGGCCACGGCGAGGGCTGGGCGCTCTACGCCGAGCGCCTGATGGCCGACCTCGGCTACCTGGACGACCCCGCCGACCGGCTGGGCATGCTCGACGGGTCGGCGCTGCGCGCCCTGCGGGTCGTCGTCGACATCGGGACCCACTGCGGGATGCAGGCACCGGCCGAGGTCGGCGGCGGCACCTGGGACGCCGACCGGATGTGGGCGTTCATGACCGCGCACAGCCGGATGGACCCCGAGTTCCTCGCCTTCGAGCACTCGCGGTACCTGGGCTGGCCGGGCCAGGCGCCGTCCTACAAGGTCGGCGAGCGGCTGTGGCTGCAGGCCCGCGAGGAGGTGCGCGCGGAGCAGGGCGACGCCTTCGACCTCAAGGACTTCCACCGCCGGGCGCTCGACCTCGGCTCGCTCGGGCTGGACGTCCTGCGCGAGGCCCTGGTGCGCTGAGCCGGGTCGGCGGCGTGAGCCCCGCCACACCGGCACCGGCGCGGCGGGAACCGGTGGGCGATCGGGGAATACGGGCGGGAACCGCCCGATTGTCCTCTTCGTGAGCCGTGCCCTGACCACCTGCGTGCTGACCAGGCGCCTGCACGTCGACCTGCGCCGGGTCGACAGCGCGGTCTGTCCGGCCTGACGTCCCGTCCCGCCGCACGACCCCTCAGCACCACCGTCAGCACACCGTCAGCACCCGTCTGCTCACCCGCGCACCACCCCTGACCCCACCCGGAGAACTCCCTCGTGCTTGCTGCCTTGCGCCGCGTCCCGTTCGGCGTCCAGATCCTGTTGTCCCTCGTCCTCGGCGTCGTGCTCGGCCTGGTGGCCGTGCAGATCGGCGACGTCCAGACCGCCGACGGCCCCGCGCCCAACTGGCTCGAGTCCACCCTCGGCACCATCGGCAGCGCGTTCGTCACGCTGCTGCGCACGATCGTCCCGCCGCTGGTCTTCCTCGCGATCGTCGCGTCGATCGCCAACCTGCGCCAGGTCACCAACGCCGCCCGCCTCGCCGGCCAGACGCTGCTCTGGTTCGCGATCACGGCGCTGGTCGCCGTCGGCATCGGCATCACCCTCGGCCTGGTGCTCCAGCCCGGTCGCCACACCTCGGTCACCGAGGCCGAGGCCGGCTTCGAGGGCACGTCCGGCTCGTGGACCGACTTCCTCACCGGCCTGATCCCGTCGAACGTGTTCGGGCTCAGCGCCTCCGACAACGGTGACGGCACCATCGGCCTGTCGTTCGACGTGCTGCAGATCATCGTGGTGGCGATCGCCGTCGGCATCGCCGCGCTCAAGCTGGGCCAGAAGGCCGAGCCGTTCCTCACCTTCAACCGCTCGGCCCTCGACGTCGTGCAGAAGGTGCTGTGGTGGGTCATCCGGCTCGCCCCGATCGGCACCGTCGGCCTGATCGGCCGCGCCGTCTCGGCCTACGGCTGGGACGCCCTCGGCTCGCTCGCGACCTTCTCCGCCGCGGTCTACGCCGGCCTCGCGCTGGTGCTGCTCGTGGTCTACCCGGTCGTGCTGCGCCTCAACGGCCTCAACCCGATCCGCTTCTTCGCCGGTGCGTGGCCCGCCATCCAGCTCGCCTTCGTGTCCCGCTCGTCCATCGGCACCCTGCCGGTCACCGAGCAGGTCGTGGAGCGCCGGCTCGGCGTCCCGCGGTCGTACGCCTCGTTCGCCGTGCCGTTCGGCGCCACCACCAAGATGGACGGCTGCGCCGCGATCTACCCGGCGCTGGCGGCGATCTTCGTCGCGCAGTTCTTCGGCCTGCAGCTCGGCGTCACCGACTACCTGCTGATCGCGTTCGTCTCGGTGATCGGCTCGGCGGCCACCGCCGGCGTCACCGGCGCGACCGTGATGCTGACGCTGACCCTGTCGACCCTGGGCCTGCCGCTCGAGGGCGTCGGCCTGCTGCTCGCCGTCGACCCGATCCTCGACATGGGCCGCACCGCGGTCAACGTCGCCGGGCAGGCGCTCATCCCGACCGTCGTCGCCAAGCGCGAGGGGATCCTGGACCAGTCGGTGTACGACTCGGTCTCGGGTGTCGACGTCTTCGCCGACGAGCCGGGCGCGCGTGAGGACGACGTCGTGGACGTCACCCGCGAGGAGAGGTCGGTCGTCCCCGCAGGGGCGTCGCGCTGACCCCGCACGACTGAGCACGACCGAGCACGACCGAGCACGACCGAGCACGGCGGCTACGGGCCCGCGGAGGGGTGACCCCGCGCGGGCCCGTGGTCGTACGGTGTCCGGCATGCAGGTGCCCGAGCCGTCGTTCCGCCAGGTGCGGTTCGCCGAGGGCTACCGCCCCGAGGACGTCGACGCGCTGCTCGCCGAGGTCCTCCCGCAGCTGCGGGCCGGGCGCCCGGCCACGGGTCTGGCCGAGCACATCGCCCGGGCGACCTTCCGCCCCAGCAAGGTCCGTGGCGGCTACGACCAGGACGACGTCGACGCCTACCTCGACGAGCTGGTGGGGCTCGTGCGCGCGAGCACCGCGCGGCTCCGCCCCGACCGCGACGGCCGCGGCGAGGGCGCGTCGGTCCCGGCGACGGGGACGGCACCGCCGCCGCCGCGGTTCGCCGCCACCCGGTGGCGCGAGGGCTACGAGCCCGCCGACGTCGACGCGTTCGTCGACGAGGTGCGACGGCTCATCGAGGTGGGGCCCGTGCCCGTGGGGCTGCCGGACAGGATCACCAACGCGACCTTCGAGCCGACGAAGTTCCGCGAGGGGTACGCGCAGGACGAGGTCGACGACTACCTCGACGTCCTCGTGGCGGCCGCCCGGCAGGCGGTCGAGCACGCCCGGTCGGTGCCGCTCACCCCGGCCGAGGCGGCGGTCCAGGCCGAGGCGCTCGCCCGTCCGGGCCGCGGCCCCGACGGAGCCCGCTTCCCCCGCGCGGGCAAGGTGTCGACCGGGTACCGCGTGGACGAGGTCGACGCCCTCGCCCGCAGGGTCGCGCGCGAGCTGTCCTCCGCGGCGCCCTCGCTCCGGCCGGGCGACCTCGGCGCGCAGCGGCTGGGCCGGCAGCGGGCCGGGTACCGCACCGACCTGGTCGACGCCTGGCTCGCCGACCTCGAGGCGCACCTCGCCAGGCGCGCCCTGGGCTGACGCCTATGCTCGCCCGGTGCCCCGAATCGTCCTCGCCTCCGCGTCACCGGCCCGGCTGAAGACCCTGCGCGCAGCGGGGATCGAGCCCGAGGTGGTGGTCTCCTCGGTCGACGAGGACGCCGTCGTCGAGCGGTACGGCGTCACCGACGCGCACGACGTCGCGCTCGTCCTGGCCCGCGCCAAGGCGGAGGACGTCGCGGCCCGCGACGAGGCGCAGGACGCGCTCGTCGTCGGCTGCGACTCGGTGCTGGAGCTCGACGGCGAGGTGCACGGCAAGCCCGTGGACGCCGCCGAGGCCGTCTCGCGCTGGCACCGGATGCGCGGGCGGTCCGGCGTCCTGCACACCGGCCACTGGGTGGTCGACACCCGGGACGACGACGGGACGGGGGCGACGCTCGGCGCGGTCGCCAGCACCACCGTGCACTTCGCCCAGATCGGGGACGACGAGATCGAGGCGTACGTCGCCACCGGCGAGCCGCTGGCCGTCGCAGGCGCTTTCACCACCGACGGGCTCGGCGGCGCCTTCGTGCGCGGCATCGAGGGCGACCACCACACCGTGGTCGGCCTCAGCCTGCCGCTGCTGCGCGAGCTGCTCGGCGAGCTGGACGTCCGCTGGACCTCGCTCTGGGCCTAGGGGTCAGACCGGCGGCACGCCGTGGCGGCGCTCGCTGAACCGGCGGTCCTTGCCCGCCGCGTAGCGCAGCCGCGTGACCACCTCGCGTCGCAGCTCGCCCGGCTGGACGATGCCGTCCAGCACCAGCTCGCTGGCCAGCCGCTCGAGGTCGATGTCGGCCTCGTACTCCTCGCGGCGGGCGGCGACGAAGGCGGCGCGCTCGTCCTCGTCCTCGATGGCGTTGATCTTGTTGGCGTACACGGCGTTCACCGCGGCCTCGGGCCCCATCACGGCGATCCGCGCGGTCGGCAGCGCCAGCGTCGCGTCCGGGCCGAACCCGGGGCCGGCCATCGCATAGAGGCCGGCGCCGTAGGACTTGCGCAGGACGACGCACACCTGCGGCACCGTCGCCTCCGAGACGGCGGTGATCATCTTCGCGCCGTGCCGGATGATGCCGGCACGCTCGACCTCGGACCCGATCATGAAGCCGGGGACGTCGGACAGGTACACCAGCGGGATGTTGAAGGCGTCGCACCACCAGATGAAACGCGCTGCCTTGTCGGCCGAGTCGCCGAACAGCACACCGCCCTTGACGGCCGAGTTGTTCGCGACGATCCCGACGCTCGAGCCGTCCATCCGGCCGAAGCCCACCACCAGCTCGGGGGCGAAGAGGGGCTTGACCTCGAAGAACGAGTCGTCGTCCACGAGCCCGTCGATCACGTCGTGCACGTCGAACGGCTGGCTCTCGACCTCGGGGACGGTGCTGTCGTCGAGCTCGACCGCCGGCGCCTCCGGGGCGTAGGTGGGAGTCTCGGCCCGCCAGCTCGACGGCAGGTAGGAGAACAGCAGCCGTGCCTGCTCGATGGCGTCGGCGTCGTCGTGGGCGAGCAGGTCGCCGCAGCCGGAGACGGTGCAGTGCATCCGCGCGCCGCCCATCTCCTCGAGCGAGACCCGTTCTCCCACCACCATCTCCGCCATGCGAGGGCTGCCGAGGTACATCGACGCGTTGCCCTCGACCATGATCACGCAGTCGGTGAACGCCGGGATGTACGCGCCGCCGGCGGCCGACGGGCCGAACAGGCAGCAGATCTGCGGGACCTTGCCCGAGAGCATCACCTGGTTGTGGAAGATGCGCCCGGCGCCGCGGCGGCCGGGGAACAGGTCGACCTGGTCGGTGATGCGCGCCCCGGCCGAGTCGATCAGCCAGAACACCGGGAGCTCCTCGCGCAGGGCGGTCTCCGTGGCGCGGATGATCTTCTCGACCGTCCGCGCACCCCACGAGCCCGCCTTGACGGTCGGGTCGTTGGCCACGACGACGACCGCTCGGCCGTCCACGGTGCCCCGCCCGGTCACCACGCCGTCGGCCGGCAGGCCGGAGGCGAGGGCGTTGGCGTAGCGGCCGTCCTCGACGAACGAGCCCTCGTCGACGAGCAACGCGATCCGGTCGCGGACGTAGAGCTTGTCCTGGCTCGCCAGCTTCGCCGCAGCGGTCTCGCTCGGTGCCGCGGACGCCTCGTGGGCCGCCACGAGCCGCTCGCGCAGCCCCTGCACCTTGGGGTCGGTCGGGTGGGTCGTCACGGGGTGCAGCCTGCCAGCCGGTCGCGCACGGTCAGCCGACCGGCAGGCCGAGGCCGCGGGCGATGACCATGCGCTGCACCTCGGAGGTCCCCTCGCCGATCTCGAGGATCTTGGCGTCGCGGTAGAACCGCGCGACCGGGTACTCCTCCATGAAGCCGTTGCCGCCGAAGACCTGCGTCGCGACCCGGGTCGCGCTCACGGCGGCCTCGGTCGAGTAGAGCTTGGCGATCGCCGCGGCCTGCTTCACTTCGGCCAGCGAGCGGCGCCCGGCGTGCAGCTCGTCCTTGAGCCAGGCCGCCTTGTAGGTGAGCGCCCGCGCCGCCTCGACGGAGACGGCGAGGTCGGCCACGGCGAAGGAGACGCCCTGGTTGGCGCCGATGGGGCGGCCGAAGGCGACGCGGTCCTTGGCGTACTGCGTCGACAGCTCCAGGCACGCCTGCGCCAGACCGACCGCGAGCGCGGCGATCGCGATCCGGCCGTCGTCCAGGATGGCGAGGAACTGGCCGAAGCCGCGGCCACGCTGGCCGAGCAGGTTCTCCTGCGGCACCCGGCAGCCGGCGAAGGTCAGCCCGTGGGTGTCCGACGCGTGCCAGCCGAGCTTGCGGTACGGCGGCTCGACGACGAGACCCGCTGTGCCCGAGGGGATCATGATCGAGCTGATCTCGGGGCGGCCGTCCTCGCGGGTGCCCGTACGGGCTGTCACCGTGACGACCGAGGTGATGTCGGTGCCCGAGTTGGTGATGAACGCCTTGGCGCCGTCGACGACCCACTCGCCGGTCGCCTCGTCCAGGCGGGCGCGGGTGCGGGTGGCGCCGGCGTCGGATCCGGCCTCGGGCTCGGTCAGGCCGAACCCGGCGAGCGCGCGACCGGCGACGAGGTCGGGCAGCCAGCGCTCCTTCTGCTCGGGGGTGCCGAAGCTGAGCACGGGGTTGATGCCGAGGCCGACGCCCGCGCTGAGGGTGATGCCGACGCTCTGGTCGACCCGGCCGAGCTCCTCGATGGCCACGCAGAGGCTGGTGAAGGCGCTCTCCTCGAGGCCCGCGCCGCCGTACTCCTCGGGGGCGACCAGGCCGAACAGCCCGAGGTCGCCCATCTTGGGCACCAGGTGCACCGGGAAGTGGCCCTCGCGGTCCCACTGCTCGATGTGCGGCCCGACCTCGGCCTCCGCGAAGTCGCGGACCGACGCCCGGAACTCCTCCAGCTCCTTGGACAGCTCGAACACAGGGGGTCTCCTTCGACGTCGGTCGCCGCCCGGGGTCGCCGGACGTCTGACCCCTCGATCATGCTTGACGTTGACGTCAACGTCAAGCACGATGGCCCGATGGCCGTCGACCAGCGCACCTGGACCATCGCGGAGGTGGCCGAGGAGTTCGGCATCACCCACCGCACCGTGCGCTACTACGAGCAGCAGGGCCTGGTGTCCCCCGAGCGGCGCGGCACCACCCGGGTCTTCCACCCGCGCGACCGCGTCCGGCTGGCGCTGGTGCTGCGCGGCAAGCGGATCGGATTCGACCTGGACAAGATCCGCACGATCGTCGACATGTACGACGACGTCCCGGGCGAGTCCGGCCAGCTGGAGTACCTGCTCGAGCAGGTGGACGGCCGGCGCGCCGAGCTGCGGGCGCGGCGGGCCGACATCGACGCCGTCCTGGACGAGCTGGACGAGCTGGAGCGCCGCTGCCGCGAGGACCTGCGGGCGCTGCGCCCGTGAGTGCCGGGACCGCAAGGCCGCAGCCGTGAGCAGCGCCACGCCCGGCGCCCGGGGTGCGGCCCGGGCCGCGCCGATAGGCTCCGCCACGGCTGACGACGACGCACCGACGGACCAGACGCACCGACCGACCACACGAGCGAGGCAGACGTGACCGCGACCCCCACCCGGACCATCACCAAGGTGCTCATCGCGAACCGCGGTGAGATCGCGGTGCGGATCGCGCGGGCGTGCAGGGACTCCGGGCTCGGCTCGGTCGCGGTCTACGCCGAGCCGGACGCCGACGCGCTGCACGTCAAGGTCGCCGACGAGGCGTACGCCCTGGGCGGCTCGACCCCCGGCGACTCCTACCTCGTGGTCGACAAGCTGCTCGACGTCGCGGCCCGCTCCGGCGCCGACGCCGTCCACCCCGGCTACGGCTTCCTCGCCGAGAACGCCTCGTTCGCCCAGGCCGTCATCGACGCCGGGCTGGTCTGGGTCGGCCCGTCGCCGCAGGCCATCGACTCCCTCGGCGACAAGGTCAAGGCCCGCCACATCGCCGAGCGGGCGGGCGCCCCGCTCGTCGCCGGCACCAAGGAGCCCGTCGGGGGCGCCGACGAGGTGATCGCGTTCGCCGACGAGCACGGGCTGCCCATCGCGATCAAGGCTGCGTACGGCGGCGGCGGACGCGGCCTCAAGGTCGCCCGCGATCGCGACGAGATCGCCGAGCTGTTCGACTCCGCTGTGCGCGAGGCGGTCTCGGCGTTCGGCCGCGGCGAGTGCTTCGTCGAGAAGTACCTCGACAAGCCGCGCCACGTCGAGACGCAGTGCCTCGCCGACGAGCACGGCAACGTCGTCGTCGTCTCGACGCGCGACTGCTCGCTGCAGCGCCGCCACCAGAAGCTGGTGGAGGAGGCGCCCGCGCCGTTCCTGTCCCAGGAGCAGGTTGACGAGCTGTACCGCGCGTCCAAGGCGATCCTGCGCGAGGCCGGCTACTCCGGCGCGGGCACCTGCGAGTTCCTCGTCGGCCAGGACGGCACCATCTCCTTCCTCGAGGTGAACACCCGCCTGCAGGTCGAGCACCCGGTGTCCGAGGAGGTCACCGGCCTCGACCTGGTGCGCGAGCAGCTCCGCATCGCCACCGGTGAGCCACTCGGCTACGAGGACCCCGAGATCCGCGGCCACTCCTTCGAGTTCCGGATCAACGGCGAGGACGCCGGCCGCGGCTTCCTGCCCGCCCCCGGCGCCGTGTCGTCCTTCCTGCCGCCGTCCGGCCCCGGCGTGCGGCTCGACTCCGGCGTCGTCACCGGCGACGTCGTGGCCGGTGCGTTCGACTCGATGCTCGCCAAGCTGGTCGTCACCGGCGCCACCCGGCAGCAGGCGCTTGAGCGCTCCCGCCGCGCGCTGGACGAGATGGTCGTCGAGGGCATGCCGACGGTGCTCCCCTTCCACCGCGTCGTCGTCCGCGACCCGGCGTTCGCGCCCGCCGGCGACGAGCCGTTCGCGGTGCACACCCGCTGGATCGAGACCGAGTTCGACAACACGATCGAGCCGTGGTCCGGCACCCCCGGCGAGGTGCCCGAGGCCGACGAGAAGCAGCGCGTCGTCGTCGAGGTCGGCGGCAAGCGCCTCGAGGTCGTCCTGCCCGCCGGCCTGTCCCTCGGCGCAGGCGGCGGCGCCCGGCCCAAGGCCCCCAAGCGCTCCGCCGGCAAGCGCTCCGGCGCCGCCGTCTCCGGCGACGCCCTCACCTCCCCCATGCAGGGCACCATCGTCAAGGTCGCCGTCTCCGACGGTGACACCGTCGCGGCCGGCGACCTCGTCGTCGTCCTCGAGGCGATGAAGATGGAGCAGCCCCTCGTCGCCCACAAGGCCGGCACCGTCACCGGCCTGTCCGCCGAGGTCGGCGCCACCGTCACCAGCGGCGCCGTCGTCTGCACCATCGCCGACGCCTGACAGGCCCACCCCTTTCCCCAAATCGACGAGTTCGCGGGCGTGCGACACGCGCCAGACCCCGGGAACACGGCGATTCGGGCCAGGTGCGGACGCAGGTAGCGTCCCGTGCATGGCTCCGACGCGGGTGGGCGGCGTGTTCCGCGGCGCTGAGCTGGTCGACCCCGACGGTGTGGTGTGGACCCGTGGGCCGTGGCTGACGGCCCGCGACGTCCGCCGTCTGGTCGGTCGTGATGGTGCGGTGTTCCGGTACTCGTTCGAGACGATCCCGTGGAGGTGCTCGACGGCGTCGCCGCACGGGCGTTCTGGGCGCGGATCAGCACCCACGTCGAGGTGCCGGGGACGGGCGTCGCGCCGACACCCTCCGACGACGGCAGCACCTACGTCGCACACCTGTGGCGGTCCGGACGGCGCCGAGCGCTCGGGTTCCAGCTGCTCGACTGAGCGACGCCCCCCGTCCACAGGCCGGCAGCCGTCGTGGCGGTCCACAGATGCCGGCGGATCTCGACGCACGCGCCCACGCGACCGCCAGCGTCCGTGGGATGCACCTCGTAGCGCGCGTCGACGACCTGCCCGACGTGTTCCTCGGCCGCGACGCTGTGGCGGCCGGGCTCCTCACGCCGGACGAGCTCCGCGGCCCGGCGGTGCGCCGCGTGCTGCGCGGCGTCTACAGCCCGGCGGTGGTGCCCACCAGCCACGAGCTGCGTTGCGCGGGCGCCGCTCTGGTCCTCGGTCCGGGGTCGATGCTCACCGGACGGTCTGCGGCGACCGTCCTCGGCGTCCCCCTCGCGAGTGCTGCCGACCCGGTCGAGGTGCTGGCACCCGAGGGCCACCGCACCGGCCTGCGCGCGGGGCTCCTCGTGCGACGGACGACCCAGCTGCCCGTGTCGACGACGACCTGGCGTGGCTTCCCGGTCGCGCCGCCGGAACGCATCGCCTTCGACCTGAGCGCTCGGCACCCGCTGCCGACGGCCGTTGCGCACCTCGACGCCTTCGTCCGCCACGGCATGGTCGACCTTGTCTCGTGGCGTCGCCAGCTGGAGCGGCTCCGCCAGCACGACGTGGTGGCCGTCCGGCGGGCGGCGGAGCTGTGCGACCCGCGCGCGGAGTCGTTGCCCGAGTCGCGGCTCCGCGTCGTGCTCGCGCTGGCCGGTATCGAGACGGTGCCCCAGCACGAGGTGCGGGCGGACGGCCGGACCTACCGGCTCGACCTCGCGGTGCCGTCCCACCGGCTCGGCATCGAGTACGACGGCACCTGGCACGCCTTGCGCGAGCAGCTGGACCGCGACCGGCAGCGGCTCAACGCGCTCGCCGCGGCCGGCTGGGAGGTGGTCCACGTCACCGCCGACCTGCTCGCCACCCCGTCCAGGGCCGTCTCGGTGGTCCGCGCGGTCCTGCTGCGGTCCGGACGGACCCCGAATCGCCGCGTTCTCGGGCTCTGAGGCGTGTCGGACGCCCGAGAACTCGTCGATTCGGGAAGAGGGGAGGTGGCCCCGGCGCCCCGCGGTCAGGAGTGGTGAAGGCGCCTTGCGGCCTCGGCGATGGAGCCGGACAGGGAGGGGTACACCGTGAAGGCCAGGGCGACGTCGTCGACGGTCAGGCGGTGGGAGACGGCGAGGGTGACGGCGTGGATCAGCTCGGAGGCGCGGGGGGAGACCACGACGCCGCCGATGACCGTGCCGGAGCCGGTGCGGCAGAACAGCTTCACGAAGCCGTCGTGGATGCCCTGCATCTTGGCGCGGGGGTTGCCGGCGAGCGGGAGCTTGACGACCTCGCCCTGGGCCTCGCCGGCCTCGATCTGGGCCTCGGTCCAGCCGACGGTGGCGATCTCGGGGGCCGTGAAGATGTTGGCCGACACGGTGCGCAGGTCGAGCGGCGCGACGGCGTCGCCGAGGGCGTGCCACATCGCGATCCGGCCCTGCATCGCGGCCACGGAGGCGAGCGGCAGCACGCCGGTGCAGTCGCCGGCCGCGTAGACGCCGCGGGCGGAGGTGCGGGAGACGCGGTCGACCTCCACGTGCCCGGACGGGGTGAGCCGCACCCCTGCGTCCTCGAGGCCGAGCCCGGCGGTGTTCGGCACCGAGCCGACCGCCATCAGGCAGTGCGAACCCTCGACCGTGCGGCCGTCGGCGAGCGTCACCACGACGCCGTGGCCGGTGCGCTTCACCGAGGCCGCCCGCGAGCGCGACAGGACGGTCATGCCGCGGCGGCGGAAGACCTCCTCGATCACCTCGGCGGCGTCGACGTCCTCGCCGGGCAGCACCCGGTCGCGTGAGGAGACCAGCACGACGTCGCACCCGAGGGCGTCGTAGGCGGAGGCGAACTCGGCGCCGGTGACGCCCGAGCCGACCACGACGAGCCGCTCGGGCAGCGACTCCAGCCCGTAGAGCTGGGTCCAGGTGAGGATCCGCTCGCCGTCGGGACGGGCGTCGGGCAGCGTGCGCGGGTGGGCGCCGGTCGCGACCAGCACGACGTCGGCGTCGAGGGTCTCGGACGTGCCGTCGGACGGCTCGACGTGCACCCGCTGCGGCGACAGCAGCCGGCCGCTGCCGCGCAGGATCCGCACGCCCTCCTTCTCGAGCCGGCGGTGCACGTCGTCCGACTGCGCCTTGGCCAGGGCGCGGACGCGCTCGTTCACCCGGCCGAGGTCGACGGTGAGGCCGGTGGACGGGTCCGGGTCGCCGCCGCCGGGGAACCGCACCCCGAGCTCGTAGGCGCCGTCGACCAGCGTCATCACCTCGGCGGTGGCGATCAGGGTCTTGGACGGGACGACGTCGGTGAGGACGGCCGAGCCTCCGAGTCCGGCCTTCTCCACGACGGTGACCTGCGCGCCGAGCTGGGCGGCGACCAGCGCGGCCTCGTACCCGCCGGGTCCGCCGCCGACCACGACCACGCGGCTGCCGGGGCGGATCTCGCCGGGCTCGTCGGGGCGCGGGGCGTCGGCCGGCGTCTGCGGCGGGGTCATCGTCTCGTCGCTCATCACCTCCATTGTGACGTGTCCCGGCCCGCGCGGCCGACCGGCTCGGTAGCCTGCTCCCCCGTGGCTCTCTACGCGGCCTACGCCTCCAACCTGCACCCCGAGCAGATGGTCCGGCGCGCCCCCCACTCCCCGCTGCGCGGCACCGGATGGCTGCGCGGCTGGCGGCTGACCTTCGGCGGCGAGGAGCGCGGCTGGGACGGCGCGCTCGCCACCGTCGTCGAGGACCCGGACGGCGCCGTGTTCGTCGCCGTCTACGACCTCACGCCGGCGGACGAGAAGCACCTGGACGAGTGGGAGGGCGGCGGCCTCGGGCTGTACCGCAAGGTGCGGGTGCGGGTCGACCTGCTCACCGGCGAGGAGCTGGTCTGGGTCTACGTCCTGGACGCCTACGAGGGCGGCCTGCCCAGCGCGCACTACCTGGGCGTGCTCGCCGACGCGGCCGAGGCCGCCGGCGCACCGGACGACTACACGGCCCGGGTGCGGTCGATGCCGTGCCGCAACGTCGGCTGAGCGGGCACCGGACGGACCCTCCGGCCGGGCGGCGCGGCATCAGTACGCTGCGCCGGTGAGCAGCGCACCCTCCGGTCCCCCCAGCACGTCCGACGACCCCTTCGAGGCCGCCCGCGCGGCCGCCGCGGTGATCGCCGAGCGCACGGGAGCGGCCCGCCACGACGTCGCCCTCGTCCTCGGCTCGGGCTGGGCCCCGGCCGCCGACCTGCTCGGGGAGACCCTCGCCGACGTCCCCGCCGACGAGGTGCCGGGCTTCCACAAGCCGGCGGTGACCGGCCACGTCGGCAGCCTGCGGTCGGTCCGGATCGGCGACACCGACGCCCGGGCGCTCGTGCTCGGCGCACGCACGCACCTGTACGAGGGCCGCGGCGTGCGCCAGGTCGTGCACGGCGTCCGGACGGCGGCCGCCGCCGGGTGCCACACCGTCGTCATCACCAACGGCTGCGGCGGGCTGCGCCCCGAGTGGGGCCCCGGCACGCCGGTCCTGATCAGCGACCACGTGAACCTCACGGCGACCTCGCCGCTCGAGGGCGCCACCTTCGTCGACCTCACCGACCTGTACTCGGCACGCCTCCGCGCGGTGGCGCGCGAGGTCGACGCCTCGCTGGACGAGGGCGTCTACGCCCAGTTCCCCGGCCCGCACTACGAGACCCCCGCCGAGGTGCGGATGGCGCGCACCCTCGGGGCCGACCTGGTCGGCATGTCGACCACGCTCGAGGCGATCGCCGCCCGGCACGCCGGCATGGAGGTGCTCGGCGTCTCGCTGGTCACCAACCTCGCCGCCGGCATCAGCCCGGAGCCGCTCGACCACACCGAGGTGCTCGAGGCCGGACGCGCGGCCGGCCCGCGGATCGGCGCGCTGCTCGCCGAGGTGACCCGCCGCATCGCCGCGAACCCGCCCGCCCCGGCCGCGTGATGCTGACGCCCGACCTCGTCGCCGCCGCACGCACCTGGGCCGCGGCCGACCCGGACGAGCAGACCACCGCCGAGCTGCTCGCCGTCGTGGAGGCCGCCCAGGCCGGGGACGACGTCGCTGCCGCCGACCTCGCCGACCGCTTCGACGGGACGCTGCAGTTCGGCACCGCCGGCCTGCGCGGCGCCCTCGGCGCCGGCCCGAACCGGATGAACTGCGTCGTCGTGATCCGCGCCGCCGCGGGCCTGGCCGCCTACCTCCAGCACCGCCGGCCGACGACGGGGCTGCCCCGTCCGCGCGTGGTGATCGGGTACGACGCGCGCCGCAACTCCGACGTCTTCGCCCGCGACACCGCCGCCGTCATGACCGGTGCGGGCATCGAGGCGCTGGTCCTGCCCGCCGCGCTGCCGACGCCCGTCCTGGCGTTCGCCGTGCGCGACCTCGACGCCGACGCCGGCGTGATGGTCACCGCCAGCCACAACCCGCCCGAGGACAACGGCTACAAGGTCTACCTCGGCGGGCCGGGCGAGGACGGCGCGCAGATCGTCCCGCCGGCGGACGCCGCCATCGCCACCCGGATCGCCGCCGTGGGCGAGCTCGCCGGCGTCCCGCGTCCCCACGACGGGTGGACCGTGCTCGGCGACGACGTGCACGACCGCTACCTCGACGCCGCCGCCGCGGTCGCCACCCCGGGCACGTCCCGCGAGCTCAGCATCGTCCTCACCCCCCTGCACGGTGTCGGCGGCGAGACGACGCGAGAGGCGTTGCGCCGCGCGGGTTTCGAGGACGTGTACCTGGTGCCGCAGCAGGCCGAGCCGGACCCGGACTTCCCGACGGTCGCGTTCCCGAACCCCGAGGAGCCCGGGGCGATCGACCTCGCGCTGGCGGCGGCCCGCGAGCGCGGCGCGGACCTCGTCATCGCCAACGACCCGGACGCCGACCGGTGCGCCGTGGCGGTGCGCGACCCGCACGGACCCGCCTCGACCGACGGCTGGCGGATGCTGCGGGGTGACGAGGTGGGCTCGCTGCTCGGCGAGTACCTCGCAACGCGGCCCGGCGCCCCGACGTCCGGCACGCTCGCCTGCTCGATCGTGTCGTCGCAGCTGCTCGGGCGGATCGCCGCCGCGCACGGGCTCCAGCACGCGCTGACCCTCACCGGGTTCAAGTGGATCTCGCGCGCTCCGGACCTGGTGTTCGGGTACGAGGAGGCGCTCGGCTACTGCGTCGCCCCCGCCACCGTGCGCGACAAGGACGGTGTCAGCGCCGCGGTGGTCGTCGCGTCGCTCGCCGGGTGGCTCGCGCAGGACGGACGCACCCTGCTCGACCTGCTCGACGACCTGGCGCGCGAGCACGGGGTGCACGCCACCGACCAGCTGTCGGTGCGAGTCCAGGACCTGTCGGTGATCAGCCGCGCGATGCAGACGCTGCGCAGCCGGCCGCCCACCGAGCTCGCCGGCTCGCCGGTCGAGCTGGCCGAGGACCTCGCCCAGGGCACCGACGAGCTGCCGCCCACGGACGGCCTGCGCTACCGCACGTCCGGCGGCGACCGGGTGGTCGTGCGGCCGTCGGGCACCGAGCCGAAGCTCAAGGCGTACCTGGAGTCGGTGGTCCCGGTGGGCGACGACGGCGACGTCGCCGCCGCTCGCGCGGTGGCGGCGGAGCGGCTGGCGCGCCTGCGCACCGACCTCGCCGCCGCGATGGACCTGCCGGCCTAGACGACGACTGCGAGGGCGCTGAGGGCGGCCAGTACGGCCAGGCCGCAGAGCACGGGGACGTCCCACGTGCTGGAGATCCGTCCGTCGTCGACCGGGTCGCCGGAGCCGCCGTGCTCGCGCCACACGTCCCAGCGGTGCCGGACGAGCATCGCGGCGGCGCCGGAGTCGGTGTTCGGTGCGGCGCTGGCGCTCACGCCCTGGTCGGTGGGCGTCCCGAGCGCCTCGAGGCCCTTGGAGTCGCGGCGCGACAGCGACATCGAGCTCGTGCGCCCCGGGGCGGGCGAGGCCCAGCTGGTGAAGGTTCCCTCCACGGTCTCGAGCGTCAGCGCGAACCGCGTGCGCACGTCCTCGAGCCGCGAGAACGGGACCCGGACGTCGCGCACGACGTTGGCGAGGGTCACCCCGTCGGCGTCGACCCGCACGCACGGGCGCCAGAACAGCGCGTAGACCACCAGCGCCAGCAGGCCCGCGAACGGGGCGAAGCGCAGGGCCGTCGCGGGGGTGTCGCGCACGGTGAGGACGAAGAAGACCACCAGCAGCACCCACGTGATCGCGGCCAGGACGCGGACGCCGTTCGGCCGCAGCGCGACCGGCTCCGGCAGGGTCCCCGTGGACGAGGTGCTCACGCGTCCCATGGTGTCACGGCGGCCCATCTGCCCCGCCGCCTCAGCCCGCCAGCACGCCGGCGGTGAGCGCGGCCGTTCCCGCCACCGTGAGGGCCAGGCCGCTCCAGCACCAGCCGGTGCGCACGTCCGCGGACGCCTCGTGCCCGCGCGACCACCGCTCCCGGCCCTGCCGGACGGCGAGCAGCGCCGGCGCCATCGAGGTGGAGGCCGTCAGCGCCGCGTCCCGCTCGATCACCCCGCCCGGAGTGAGGTGCCGCTCGTAGAGCGCGCCCATCCGCGCCGGTCCTGGCGCCGCGAGCGCGCGGACGGGACGGTCCGCGCCGTGCGGACGCAGCCAGAGCGACCAGCCGAAGCCGACCTCCTCGAGCGCCCGCCACCCGACGAACCAGGTGCGCCACGGGTTGCGCACCAGCACGCCGCGCTCGTCCACCCGCACCAGGGGCAGCGCGCCGAGCAGCGCCACCAGGGCGAGCACGCCGCCCGAGCGCAGCGCGGTGGCGGTCACGTCGGCCGGCGGGCTGGTCAGGACGAGCAGGGCGGCCAGGGCCGCGCAGGTCGCCGTGGCGAACCACCCGAGGCCGTGCCGCAGACGTGTGACCACGAGCACCACGATGTCGGTTGAACACGTTCAACATCGGCGCTACGGTCTACTTGAACACGTTCAAGAGAAGATCCCGATGCAACCCGAGGAGCAGCCATGGACCCCGTCGTCGTCACCTACCTGGTGTACGTCCCCCTGAGCGTCGGCCTGACGTTCTGGGTGGCCCGCACCCTCAGCCGGCACGGCGCGATGTTCCTGCGCGACGTCTTCGCCGGCGACGAGCGGATGGCCGGCGCCGTCAACCACCTGCTCGTCGTGGGCTTCTGGCTGATCAACCTCGGCTACGTCGCCCTGGCGCTGCGGACGGGGTCCGAGGTGCCGGACGCCCGGGCCGGCATCGAGACGCTGTCGACCAAGGTGGGCAGCGTGCTGCTCGTGCTCGGCGTCATGCACTTCGGCAACCTGTTCGTGCTGTCGCGGATGCGCCGCCGGTGGCACCGCCAGAACGACCCCGTCCCGCCGGTCGCCCCGACGCACCCCGCCGCCCGCGCCGCCTGGGCACCGCAGCAGCCGCCGCCCGCCGGCCCGTTCCCGCCGGCACGGTGACGGCGCCGGTCGACGGCCTCACCGTCCTGTACGACGACGGGTGCGGCCTGTGCCGCTGGGTCCGCGGCTGGCTGGAGACGACCCCGCAGCTGGTGCCCCTCACCTGGGTGCCGTGCGGGTCGCCGCAGGCGCGGGCCCTGTTCCCCGGCCTGGACCACGACCGCACCCGGGAGGAGGTCACGGTCGTCGCCCGCGACGGCCGCGCCTGGACGGCGGAAGGTGCCTGGATCATGTGCCTGTGGGCCACCGCCCCGCACCGCGACCTCGCGGTGTGGCTGTCCGGCCCCGGACGGCGCCGGCTGGCCCGCGCCACCGCGCTCTCGGTGGCCGCCGTGGTGCAGGGACGCCCGGCGCCACCGGCCTGCGCCGGTGGGTAGCGTCGAGCAGGTGACCAGCGGCGAGCAGACGTCCCGGGGCGAGCAGACGCGCACCCGGATCGTCGACGCGGCGATGGCGCTGCTCGAGGAGCGCGGCTACGACGGTACGACGATGCGCGCGGTCGCCGACGCCGCGGGCGTCAGCCTCGGCAACGCGTACTACTACTTCGCCTCCAAGGAGCACCTGGTCCAGGGCTTCTACGACCGGCTGCAGGAGCTGCACGCCGCGGCCGCGGAGGAGCGGCTGCCGGGCGCCGAGGGGCTCGGGGCGCGGTTCGCGGCGTCCGAGCTGGCCTTTCTCGAGGTGGCGGCCCCGTACCGGCCGTTCGCCGGCAAGCTGTTCGCCGTCGCCGCGGACCCGTCCAGCCCCCTCAACCCCCTGAGCGAGGCCAGCACCCCGGCGCGCGAGGCGTCCACGCGGATCATGCGCGAGGTCGTGGCCGGCGCCGCGATCAAGGCCGACGCCCGGGTGCTCCGCGAGCTGCCGGACCTGCTGTGGCTCGCGCACCTCGGCGTCGTGCTGTTCTGGGTGTACGACACCAGCCCCGGCCAGCGCCGCACCCGGCGGCTGGTGACCGGTGCCGCACCGGTGCTGGAGCGGCTGGTCGGGCTGTCCCGCTGGCGGGCGCTGCGGCCGACGGTCGACCAGGTGATGGACCTGGTGACCGAGCTGGGCCGGGGCTCGGGGGGCGGCGACGGCGGTAGAGTCTCGCGGTGACGACTTCCACCACCTCGGCCGTCGCGGCGGCGCTGCCGTCGGCGTCGGCGGTGATCGGCGGCGAGGTCACCGACTCCTCGCTGCGACGGTTCCTGCACGGGCTGCCGGGCGTCGACGCCGTCGGCGCCGACCAGCGCGCAGCCGGTCTCGGGACCCGCTCGATCAAGACCACCTCGAAGGCCTGGGCCCTCGACACCGTGATCTCGATGATCGACCTCACCACCCTCGAGGGCGCCGACACCCACGGCAAGGTCCGGACGCTGTGCGCCAAGGCCGTCCGCCCCGACCCGGCCTCCCCCGACTGCCCGAAGGTCGCGGCGGTCTGCGTCTACAACGACCTCGTGCCCGTCGCCGTCGAGGCGCTGCAGGGCTCCGGCGTCCACGTCGCCGCGGTCGCCACCGCGTTCCCCTCGGGCCGCGCGGCGCTCGACATCAAGCTGGCCGACACCGCCGACGCCGTCGAGGCGGGCGCCGACGAGATCGACATGGTGATCGACCGGGGCGCGTTCCTGTCCGGCCGGTACCTGCAGGTGTTCGAGGAGATCGTCGCGACGCGCGAGGCCTGCAACGCCGGCGGCCACGCGGCGCACCTCAAGGTCATCCTCGAGACCGGCGAGCTGGTCACCTACGACAACGCCCGCCGCGCGTCCTGGCTGGCGATGCTGGCGGGTGCGGACTTCATCAAGACGAGCACGGGCAAGGTGCAGCCGGCCGCGACGATGCCGGTGACGCTGGTCATGCTCGAGGCCGTCCGCGACTGGCGCGCCCAGACCGGCCGCCAGGTCGGCGTCAAGCCGGCCGGTGGTATCCGCACCGCCAAGGACGCCCTGAAGTTCCTCGTCATGGTCAGCGAGGTCGCCGGCGACGAGTGGCTCGACCCCGACTGGTTCCGCTTCGGCGCGTCGACCCTGCTGAACGACGTGCTGCTGCAACGGCAGAAGCTCGCCACGGGCGCGTACAGCGGCCCCGACTACGTCACCCTCGACTGAAGGCTGGTCACCGCACCATGGGCAAGTTCGAGTACGCACCGGCGCCGGAGTCGCGCGCGGTCGTCGACCTGCAGCCGTCCTACGGGCTGTTCGTCGACGGCGCGTTCGTCGACGGTGCGGGAACGTCCTTCAAGACGATCAACCCGGCCACCGAGGAGGTGCTCGCCGAGGTCGCGGAGGCCGACGCCGCCGACGTCGACCGCGCCGTCGCCGCCGCCCGCCGCGCCTACACCCGGGTGTGGTCGCGGATGCCGGGCGCCGAGCGCGGCAAGTACCTCTACCGGATCGCGCGGATCATGCAGGAGCGCTCGCGCGAGCTCGCGGTGCTGGAGACGCTCGACAACGGCAAGCCGATCAAGGAGTCCCGCGACGTCGACGTGCCGACGGCGGCGGCGCACTTCTTCTACTACGCCGGCTGGGCCGACAAGCTCGAGCACGCCGGCTTCGGGGCGTCCCCGCGGCCGCTCGGCGTCGCCGCGCAGGTGATCCCGTGGAACTTCCCGCTGCTGATGCTGGCGTGGAAGATCGCCCCGGCGCTGGCCTGCGGCAACACCGTGGTGCTCAAGCCTGCCGAGACCACGCCGCTCACCGCGTTGCTGTTCGCCGAGATCTGCCAGCAGGCCGAGCTGCCGCCCGGCGTGGTGAACATCGTCACCGGCGCGGGCGCCACGGGCCGCGCGCTGGTGCAGCACCCCGGCGTCGACAAGGTCGCCTTCACCGGCTCCACTGCGGTCGGCCGCGGGATCGCGCAACAGGTGGCCGGCTCGCGCAAGAAGGTCACGCTCGAGCTCGGCGGCAAGGCCGCCAACATCGTGTTCTCGGACGCCCCGCTCGACCAGGCCGTCGAGGGCATCGTCAACGGGATCTTCTTCAACCAGGGCCAGGTGTGCTGCGCCGGATCGCGGCTGCTGGTGCAGGAGGACACCCACGACGAGCTGGTCGACCGGCTCGAGCGGCGGCTGTCGACGCTTCGGCTCGGCGACCCGATGGACAAGAACACCGACGTCGGAGCGATCAACTCGCGCGCGCAGCTCGACCGCATCACCGAGCTCGCCGACGCCGGCGACGCCGAGGGCGCCGAGCGCTGGACCGCGCCGTGCGACCTGCCGTCCAAGGGCTTCTGGTTCCCGCCGACCGTCTTCACCGGCGTCTCCAACGCGCACCGGATCGCGCGCGAGGAGATCTTCGGCCCGGTGCTGTCGGTGCTGACCTTCCGCACGCCGGACGAGGCGATCGCCAAGGCCAACAACACCCCGTACGGCCTGTCGGCCGGCATCTGGACGGAGAAGGGCTCGCGCATCCTGTGGGCGGCCGACCGGCTGCGCGCGGGCGTGGTGTGGGCCAACACCTTCAACCGCTTCGACCCGACCAGCCCGTTCGGCGGGTACAAGGAGTCCGGGTACGGGCGCGAGGGCGGCCGCCACGGGCTCGAGGCGTACCTGCACACCGAGGGAGACGATCTGTGAGCCCCAGCGTGACGACGCGGGCACCGGCCCGCGCCGAGATCCGCAAGACGTACAAGCTCTACATCGGCGGGAAGTTCCCGCGCTCGGAGTCGGGGCGCAGCTACGAGGTCACCGACTCGCGAGGCCGGTTCTGGGCCAACGCCTCCCAGGGCTCGCGCAAGGACGCCCGCGACGCGGTCGTGGCCGCGCGCGGCGCGTTCTCGGGCTGGGCCGGCGCCACCGCCTACAACCGCGGGCAGGTGCTGTACCGGGTGGCCGAGCTGATGGAGGGTCGCCGGGCGCAGTTCGTCGACGAGGTCTCGCGTGGAGAAGGCCTGTCCCGCAGCCAGTCCGAGCGGGAGGTGTCCGCCGCGATCGACCGGTGGGTCTGGTACGCCGGGTGGACCGACAAGGTCGCGCAGGTGGCGGGGAACGCGAACCCCGTTGCCGGGCCGTACTTCAACCTGTCGGCGCCCGAGCCGACGGGCGTGGTGGCCGTCCTGGCACCGCAGGACTCCTCGCTGCTGGGCCTGGTGAGCGTCATCGCGCCGCCTTTGGTCACCGGCAACACGGTGGTCGTCGTCACCAGCCACGAGCGTCCGCTGCCCGCGGTCACGCTGTCCGAGGTGCTCGCGACGTCCGACGTCCCGGGTGGCGTCGTCAACGTCATCACCGGCGACGCGGCCGAGGTCGGGCCCTGGCTGGCGTCGCACTCCGACGTGAACGCGATCGACCTCGCCGGTGCCGCGCACCTGGACTGGGCGGCGCTGGAGGCCGCGGCCGCAGGCACCCTGAAGCGGGTCCTACGTCCACGGGACGGCGAAGTGGACTGGACAGCAACGCCTTCCGGACCCGCGCGCATCCTCAAGTTCACCGAGACCAAGACGGTTTGGCACCCCAAGGGCCGGTGAGCGAGCAGGACCAGCCGGGCCTGTTCGACCGCCCGGCACCCCGGGCGCTGCGACCCCGGGCCCGAGTGGTGCTGCTGTGCGGGCCTTCCGGCTCGGGCAAGACGTCGCTGACCCGCCGGCTCGGCCTGCCGGTGCTTCAGCTGGACGACTTCTACCGCGACGCCGACGACGCCCGCACCGACCCACCAATGCCGCACCGCTTCGGCATCGTCGACTGGGACGACCCCGACTCGTGGGACGGCCGCGCCGCGCTCGAGGTGCTGGTGCGGCTGTGCGTCGAGGGCGCGGCCGACGTGCCCGTGTACGACATCCCGACGTCGCGGCGGACCGGCACCTCGCGCCTCGACCTCGCCGGTGCCCCCGTCGTCGTGGCGGAGGGCATCTTCGCCGCCCAGCTCGTGTCGCGCGCCCGCGAGGCCGGCGTGCTCGCGGACGCGCTCTGCCTGCGGCTGCGTCCGGCAGTGACGTTCTGGCGCAGGCTCGCTCGCGACCTGTCCGAGTCGCGCAAGCCGCCGCTCACACTGGTGCGGCGGGGCCTCGGCCTGATGCGCGACGAGCCGGCCCTGGTGGAGCAGTGGGTAGCCCTCGGGTGCCGGCCCGTCTCCGTGGCCGAGGCGGAGGCGGCCGTGAGGGCGCTCGCGCGTCCCTGATCCGGTCCGCTGCTCGTCGCGGAACCGACGGTCGTCCACAGGTTGCGGTCGGTGCCGATGGGCCTGTGGACGCGAAAGCCGTTGTCAGTGCTCGGTTCTAGTGTTGGTGCATGAGGTCGGACGGTACGGGTCGCACCCTGGTCGAGGGGTTGCAGGCGCACGTCCGGGTGAGCTGCGCACGGGACGGGCAGTGGTTGCGGCGGGTGTGGGCGATCACCACGCTGGTGCACGCCCAGGAGTTCCGCCAGCTCGGGCTGCCGGCGTTGCGGTGCGCGACCCGGGGCGGGGTGGTCACCGGGCACGACCTGGACGAGCAGGCCGCCGCCGACCTCGCCGCCGCGTCCGGGATGGCCAGGTGGCACGCCGAGCGGGAGGTCCAGGCTGCCCGGCGGCTCTGCACGGTCCACGTGCGGACGTTGGAGGCGCTGGAGGCCGGCCGGATCGACGGGGTCCGGGCGCGGGTGCTGGCCGAGGAGACCACCGGGCTGCCGGATGCCGCGGCGCTGAAGGTCGAGGCGGCGGTGCTCGGCGCGTTGCCGCAGGTGCTGCCCGGTGTGCCGGTGGGTCCGTGGGACGGTCCGTCGCCGCGGGCGTTCACCGCGAGGGTGCGCAAGGCGGTGGCGGAGGTGCGGACCGACACCGAGGAGCAGGTCCGCCGCGAGCTGCGTGAACGCACCGGCACCTGGGTGCAGGTCGACCCCGCCAACCCGACCATCGCCACCCTGACCGTGACCGGCCCGACCGAGCAGGTCGCCGCCATCGCCGACACCCTCGCCGTGGGCGCGCGCAGCCTCTCGGCGGACGAGCTGGCCGGCCGCACGGTCGGGATGGCCGAGGTCGACCTGCTGCACGGCGCCGTGTGCGACGGCGTCGTGACCTCCCACTCAGGAGCCGGCCAGCGCGAGTTGGGCGTGGTCTTGCACGTCGACACCCTTGTCGACGACGGCCCAGCGAGGCACGCCGCGGGTGAGGTCCGCGGCGTCGGCGCCCCGGTCCCGGCCACGGCGGCGGCGGCCCGGGTGGCCGCGGGCGACCTGCTCGACCGCGGCGCCACCACCTGCGTGCTGCTGACCGACGACACCGGCCACCTGCTCCGGCTGCTCCGCCTCGGCCGCCCAGAGGCGGGACGCTGGACCCGGGCGACGCTGGTGGCGGCGACCCGGGCAGCGATCGCTCGCCGGCCCGAGGCGAAGCACCACACCGACTCCTACGAGCCGACCGTCGAGATCGCCGAGACTGTCGCCGCCCGCGACCCCGTCTGCACCTTCCCCGGCTGCGGCGTCCCCACCCGCCGCTGCGACCTCGACCACACCATCCCGCACCCCCGCGGCCCCACCATCGTCATCAACCTCGGCCCGAGGTCCCGCAGGTGCCACCGGTACAAGACCGCCGCCCTGTGGCGCTGCCACACGCACACCGACACCGCCGGCCGCGTCGTCGCCCACGAGTGGACATCACCTCTCGGCACCCGCCAGGTCGTCGAGGTCGAACCCCTGCCCGGCTGCAGGTCCGCCGCGCCTGCGTCTCACTAGGATCGACGCATGCAGACCGGTCGCATCCGTCACACCGTCGCGTTCTCGCTGCACCACGAGCCCGGGTCGGAGGCCGCGGAGGCGTTCCTTGCCGAGGGCACCCGCACGCTCGCGGCCATCCCGACGGTGCGCGACTTCGAGTGCCTGCGTCAGGTGAGCCCGAAGAACGGCTTCCAGTACGGGTTCTCGATGGAGTTCGAGGACCAGGACGGCTACACGGCGTACAACGAGCACCCTGACCACGTCGCCTTCGTGGCCCAGCGTTGGGTGCCGGAGGTCAGCGACTTCCTCGAGGCCGACTTCGTCAGCCCTGGCTGACGCCTGCGGCTGACGCGCAACTCCGGCCACGCGCCGACCACTGGCCGCTGTGCCCGCGGAGGGCGACGGACGAGGATCTGGACCGGATATCAGCGGCCGGGCACCACCGGAACTTGACGCCGCTCGACAGCCTCACGACAGCGCCGCCGAGAGGGCGAGCAGAGTCGTCCTCACCCGTTCCGGCTCCTCGGACGCTTGAGCCATCCACGAGACGGTCGGGCAGCCAACGAGCCGACGCCCGGTCGACGCGGCGTCAGGTCGAACATCGCGAAGGTGTCATCCGCGAGGTGGTCCGCGAGGTGGCCGGCGTCCTGCTCCGAGAGGGGGCCGTCCGGCTCGGTCATCCCGCGTGATCTGAGCGTCTCGACGAGGCGCGCCTGCAGTGCCACCCAGTCCCGTTGGTCACCCACCCGCACAACCGTAGGGGCGACGACTCGGCCACGAGGCCGAACAGCCGACCACTTCCGCCGCGCACGCGAGAAGCAAGCGGTCAGGCCATCCCGGTGGCGGCCGCGCGGCGTGGGTCGGCGGCTGCCTGGAGCCCGCCGTCCCGGCCGCGCAGCGCGACCCCCACGCCGCCGAAGTACATGTGCCGCGCAGGGTGCTCCCGGGCAACCAGGTCAGCCGCCGCCAGCACCGCGTCGACGCCCGGCAGGTCGGCCTCGTGCTCGAGCGTCGCGGCACCGTCGGGCGCGACCCGCACGTGCAGCCGCGGGGCGTCGATCGCCTCCTGCAGGCGGGCGTCGTCGAGGCAGAAGGCTCCGAGCACCTGCAGCAGCGCGGTGGTGATCCGGTCGGCCCCGGGGCTGCCGACGGCGAGCACCGCGCCGTCGTCCGAGCGCCCGGTGGTCGGCGCCATGTTCGACGCGAGCCGCGCACCCGGCTGCAGCGCGTGCAGCCCTCGCCGGTTCAGCTCCGGCTCCCCCAGCGCGTTGTTGAGCAGCATCCCGGTGCCCGGCACGGTCGCGCCCGAGCCGTAGCCCGACGAGCACGTCGTCGCGCAGGCGTTGCCGTCGCCGTCGACCACCGACACGTGCGCTGTCGAGGCAGGGCCGGTCAGCCCGCGCCAGCCGTGCGCGTCCACCAGCGCGAGCAGCTCTGTACCAGCAGCGGCCAGGTCGTCGGCGGCGTCCAGGTGCGCTGCGCGGTAGGACAGCACCGCTCGCTGCACCTCCACCAGCGCCACGCCCCAGCCGCCCCCGCCGCCCGCGTCGCCCGCCCTGCCCGACCGCGACGGGTGGTCGGCCAGCAGCCGCAGCATCGTCGCGAGCACCGGGCCGCCGATCGCCGGTGGCGGGTTCGTCGACAGGGTCCACGAGCCCAGCCGCACCGGGAGCCCCGGACGCGAGCACGCCTCGTACGCGGCCAGGTCGGCGGCCGTCACCAGGCCGCCGCGCTCGGCCATGTCGGCGACCAGAACCTCCGCCAGACCGCCGGTGTACAGCGCCGACCAGCCCTCGGCGGCGAGCACCTCCAGCGCTGCGGCCAGGTCCGGCGCCTGCAGCAGGTCGCCGGTCCGCGCCACCCCACCCGTCGGCCCGCGCAGCGCCGCACGGGTCTGCGGGTCCCACCCGAACACCGTCTCACCCACCAGCGCCAGGTAGCTGCCCGCGGCGCTGCCCAACCGGTACCCGCGGCGGCACACCTCGGTCGCCGGCGCGAGCACCTCCGCCCACGGGGCGCGTCCGTACCGCTCGTGCGCCAGGCCGAGCGCGGCCATCGCGCCCGGAGTCGCCGCCGACCCGTGCCCCACGTGCATCGTCAGGCCGCCGCCGTACTCGGTCACCACCTCGCGCAGCCCGGCCCCGAACCGCTCGGGAGCCGCTCCGCGCCCGGGCATCTCGACGTTCCCGTCGACGACGACCGGCTCGGCGCCGACGCGGTCGACCGCCACGAACGCCCCGCCGAGCGGCGAGACCACCCCCGGCTCGGTCACCATCGCCACGACCGTCGCGGCCAGGCACGCGTCGACCGCGTTGCCGCCGGCGAGCGCCACCTCGGTCGCGGCCGCGACCGCGTCGGCGTTGGGCGCGGCCACCGCCACCCGGCCCGCCCTCACGCCCCGCACCTCCCGCTCACGCGCCGCTCACCCGCACGACGGTCATGCCGGCCCCGGGTCGGTCCATCGTCGCGAGCGCGTCACCCGCCTCGTCCAGCCCGACCACCCGGCCGACAAGCCGCGCGGGGTCGAGCAGCCCGTCGGCCACCATCCGCAGCATCCGCGCGTACCCCGACGCCGCCATCCCGTGCGACCCGTACAGCTCCAGCTCCTGGGCGATCACGCGGTCCATCGGCAGCGGCGGCGACGCCCCCGGCCCGTGCAGCAGCCCCACCTGCACGTGCCGCCCGCGGCGGCGCAGCGACAGCACCGACGCCCTCGCGGTCGTGGCCGAGCCCAAGGCATCGACCGACACGTGCGCACCACCGCCGGTGAGATCGCGGACGGCAGAGCCGGTCTGGTCGCCCGTCGCCTCCGGGTCCACCTCGAGCACCGCCTCGGCGCCCAGGTCCGTCGCCATCGACAGGGCCTCCGCCGACACGTCGACGGCGACGACGCGCGCCCCCAGCGCCACGCCGACCATCACGGCCGACAGCCCGACCCCGCCGCACCCGTGCACCGCCAGCCACTGCCCGCGGTCCAGCCGACCGTGGTCGACCACCGCCCGGAACGCCGTCGCGAACCGGCAGCCGAGCGAGGCCGCGGCGACGTCGTCGAGCCCGTCCGGCAGCGCGACGAGGTTGAGGTCCGCGGCGTGCACGGCCACGAGCTCGGCGAACGACCCCCAACCCGTGAAGCCGGGCTGGGTCTGGTCCGGGCACACCTGCGGCTCGCCGGCCGCGCACCACTCGCACCGTCCGCACCCGCACACGAACGGCAGCGTGACACGTTGCCCCGCAACCCATCCCGCCACGGAAGGCCCGACCTCGGCCACGACGCCGGCGAGCTCGTGCCCCGGCACGTGCGGCAGCGCGACGTCCTCGTGCCCGTGCCACGCGTGCCAGTCCGACCGGCACACGCCCGTCGCGCCGACCCGCACCACCACGCCGTCGTCAGGGCACGCGGGCGGTGCGACCTCGCGCACGCGCAGCGGGCCGCCGACCTCGTCGAACACGACGGCGCGCACGGGCTCAGGCGCCCGCGGCGGTCGCTGCGTCGACCTCGTCCACCAGGGCCGCGTAGCGCGGCTTGATGACCTCCTCGATCAGCGCGAGCCGCTCGTCGAAGGGGATGAAGGCGCTCTTCATCGCGTTCACCGTCGCCCACCGCAGGTCCGGCAGCGTCCACCCCGCGTGCTCGACCAGCAGCGTCATCTCGCGCGTCATCGTGGTGTCGGACATCAACCGGTTGTCGGTGTTGACCGTCACCCGGAACCGCAGGTCCTTGAGGAGAGTGATCGGGTGCTCGGTGATGGTCGCCGCCGCACCGGTCTGCAGGTTCGACGACGGGCACATCTCCAGCGGGATCCGCTTGTCGCGCACCCACCCCGCCAGCCGCCCGAGCGTCCGGGTCTGCACGTCGATGTCGTCGACGATCCGCACGCCGTGGCCGAGCCGGTCGGCGCCGCACACCTGCACCGCCTCCCAGATGCTCGGCAGCCCGAACGCCTCGCCCGCGTGGATCGTGAACGGGAAGTTCTCGCGGTGCAGGAAGTCGAACGCGTCGAGGTGCCGGGACGGCGGGTAGCCCGCCTCGGCGCCGGCGATGTCGAAGCCGACCACGCCGGAGTCGCGGTGCCGCACCGCGAGCTCGGCGATCTCGCGACCGCGCGCGGCGTGCCGCATCGCGGTGACCAGGGTGCCCCAGCGCACCGGCGTCCCGGCCGCGGCGGCCTCCGCGGCGCCGTCGACCATGCCGGCGTGCACCGCCTCCACCACCTCGTCCAGGGTGAGGTCCTTCATCAGGTGCTGCTCGGGTGCGTACCGCGCCTCGGCGTACACGACGCCGTCGGCGGCCTGGTCGAGCACCCACTCGCGCGCCACCCGGTGCAGCCCCTCGAGGGTCTGCATCACCGCGATCGTGTGGTCGAACGTCTCGAGGTACCGCACCAGCGAACCGGAGTCGGCCGACTCGACGAACCAGCGGCCGAGGGCGTCGGGCTCGGACACCGGCAGCTCGTGGCCGACACCGTCGGCCAGCTCGACGATCGTGGCGGGACGCAGCCCGCCGTCGAGGTGGTCGTGCAGCGAGACCTTCGGGGCGCGGGCCACCTGGTCGGGGGTCGGCGTCGTCATGCCCGAACGGTAGTGGCCGCTGTGAGCGAGTTGTTAGCGCGGCCCGGCAGCCTCGGCGATGCAGGCACCTCGTCGGGGCACCCCGACCGAACGAAGGAGAGACCGCATGAAGATGATCAGCAAGCTCGGTGGCATCGCCGCCGGCACGGTGGCCGCGCTGTCGCTCACGGCCATCCCGGCATCGGCCCTGTCGCAGGCGTGGGCGCACGGCAACTTCAACCCGAACACCGACTCCGCGCGCATCTGCGACGACAGCGGGAGCGCCTACCAGAACGCCAAGATCGAGTGGTGGACCGGGAGCGCCCGGAACTACCACACGATCGGCGCCAACGGCGGGTGCAACCAGGTCGACCACGCCTACGTCGCCGGCGCGATCATCCGGTGGCGGGTGTGCGCCGGGTCGCGCGAGGGCGGCCAGTGGGTCTACTCGTGCACCCCGGAGCAGCTCACCTACTCGACCAGCTGACCCGCTCCACCTGACCGCGCACGGCGGAGGGCGCCCTCGACGTGGGGGGAGGCGCCCTCCGCCGACGTGTGGGTGACAATGGCCCGTGCTGTTCCGGGTGCTCGGCGCGGTCGAGGTCGAGGCGGACGCAGGCCCCGTCGCCCTCGGCAGCGTCCGCGAGCGCCTCGTGCTCGCCCTGCTGCTCCTGCGCGCCGACCGGCTCACGACCACCGACGGCCTGATCGACGCCATCTGGGACCGGCCGCCGCCGAGCGCGCGGCAGCAGCTGCAGAACCTCGTCGCCGGCCTGCGGCGCAGGCTCGGCCCCGAGGCGTCCGGGCTGGTCCGCACCCGGCCGCTCGGCTACGAGCTGCGGCTCGGCCACCACACCTGCGACCTGCACGAGTTCCGCCACCTGTGCCGTCGCGCCACCGGGCTCGCCGCCCGGGGCGAGCAGGACGCCGCCCGCGCGGCGTCCGAGGCGGCGCTCGGTCTGTGGCGCGGCGAGGCGCTGGCGGACGTCCCCCAGGCACCGGTCGCCGACGCCGTCCGCGCCCTGGAGGACGAGCGGGCGGCGGCCCTGGAGCAGCTGCTCGAGGTCCTGGTGCGGTCGGGCGACCACGACGAGGTCCTGGCCCGCACCGTCGACCCGCTCGCCCGCGACCCGTGGAACGAGCGCCTCCACGCCCACCGGCTCGCCGCGCTGGCGGCAACCGGGCGGCGCGCCGAGGCGCTCGAGACCTACCGCGAGGTGTGCCGCGGGTTCGTCGCCGCGCTCGGGGTCCCCCCGGGGGCGGCGCTGTCCGGCGTCGTCGACCGGATCCTCGCGGGCGACGCCGGCCCCCCGACCGTCCCGACGCGGCCGGTGCCGCGGGAGCTGCCGCCACCGGCCTGGTCGCTGGTCGGGCGCGACGTCGAGCTCGCCGAGGTCGTCGCCTCCGTCCGCGACGCGGGCGCCTCACCCGCCGGGGCGCCTCCCACCGTCGTGCTGCACGGCGTCGGCGGCGCTGGCAAGAGCGCCCTCGCGGTCGCCGCGGCCCGCGTGCTGGCGGCGGGCTACCCCGACGGCGCTCTGTGGATCCCGCTCACCGAGAGCACGTGCGCCCGGACGCCCGACGCCCTGGCGCGGGCGCTGCGGTCGCTCGGGGTGGCACCGCGGGACGTGCCCCGGGAGACCGAGGAGCGGACCGCGCTCTACCGCACCCTGCTCGCCGACCGGCGGGTGCTCGTCGTCCTGGACGGCGCCGCGAGCGAGCAGCAGGTCCGACCGCTCCTCCCGACCACCTCCAGCAGTGCCGCGCTGGTCACCTCCCGCCGGCGCCTCGCCGGCCTGGTCGGGGTCGCCCGCACCGACGTCGGTCCCCTCGGCCCGGACTCCTCGACCGCCCTGCTGCGCGCGCTCGTGGGGCCGGCCCGCGCCGCCGCGGAGCCCGAGGAGCTGCGGCGGATCGCCGAGCTGTGCGGGCACCTGCCGCTCGCGGTCGAGGTCGCCGGGGCGCGGCTGGCCGCGCAGGTGCACCTCGGCGCGGCCGAGCTGAGGTCGCGGCTCGAGCGCGAGCACGCCCGGCTCGACGAGCTGCGCACCGGCGACGTCGACGTGCGCGCCAGCATCGCGGCCTCCACCGACGACCTCGGACGAGGTGCCGCCCGGCTGCTGCGCGGGCTGGCGACGGCACCCGACGGGGACTGGCCCACCTGGGTCGCCGAGGTGCTCGCCGCGACGCTCGCCGAGCCGGACGACCGCACCTCCTGGCGCGAGGCGGTCGACGAGCTCGTCGACGCGCACCTGGTCGAGCCCGTGGGGCGCGACGACGCGGGCCAGGCGCGGTTCCGCGTACCGGCCCTGGTGCGGGCCCTGGCCGCCGAGCAGCTCGCAGCGCACGAGGGGCCGACGACCGCCGACCGCCTCGACCGGGCGCTGCTCGGGCACTGGACCCGCCTGGCGGCCCTCGCCGACCGGCACCTCGAGGAGCCGCTGCGGACGTCGTCCCCGGAACCGGCGTCCGAGACCGAGCGGGCGGTGACCCGTTCGCCGCGGGAGTGGTTCGAGGTGGAGCGCCCCCACCTGGTGGCGGTCGCGCTGCGCGAGCGCACCGCCGCGGACCCGGCGGGGTCGCCGGCCGCGCTGGTGCTGGCGATGCTGCCCTTCCTCACCACCCGCGCCTACGACGACGACCGGGAGCGGCTGGTGCGGCACGCGCTCTCGCTGCCGGGCGCCGACCCGGCGCTCGAGGCGTCGCTGCTGAACGCGCTGTTCGCGGTGCTCGCCCAGCGCGGACGCCTGGACGAGCTGCCCGGGGTGGCCGAGCGCCAGCTCGCCGCGGCGCGTCGGTCCGAGGACCCCGTCGCCGTCGTCCGGGCGCTCAGCCAGTGCGGCTGGGCGGCGCAGTCCCGCGACCACCTCGAGCGAGCCGCCGCCTGGTTCGGCGAGGCCGGCGAGCTGGCCCAGCGGTCGGGGCAGGCGCAGGCCCACGCCGCCAGCCAGGGCCGGCTCGGGGTCGTCCTGCGCAACTCGGGCCGGGCGGACGAGGCGGACCCGCTGCTCGAGCGGACGGTGGCGCTCGCGCGCGACGACGGCCCGAGGCGCACGTTGTGCATCTGGCTGGTCACCCGCGCCGAGGGCCTGGTCGACCTCGGTCGTCCCGGGGCCGCGCAGGAGCTGCTCGACGAGGCCGTCGCGATCGCCACCGACCTCGGCGACGACCTCGGTCTGGCGCACTGCCGCCTCGCCCGGGCCGTCGCGCTGCTCGCCCTCGGCCGCCCGGACGACGCGGCCGAGCAGCTGGCGCAGGCCGGACCGGTCCTGGACGCGCGCGGCCCCGACGGCGAGGACCCCGACGTGCTCCGCGCGGCAGCCGACCTCGCCGTCGCCCGGGCACGGCCGGACGACGCCGTCGCGCTGCTGCACCGGTCGGTCGCCGCCCGGCGCAGGGCCGGCGCCCGGGTCGACCTCGCGCGCGACCTCGCCAGGCTCCAGCGGCTGGGCGCACGGCCGGCGGGCGGGCCGGCGGCAGGGGTCGACGAGGTCGCCGCGACCCTGTCCGACCTCGGCCTGGACGAGCGCGCGCTGCGCCTGCCCGAGCACCTCTACGGCCGCGGTGCGGGCGCCGGCCGGGCACCGGCCGTGCGGTAGCGTCCAGCCGACCGTCACCGCCGAGGTCCGACGGCCCCCGATGGAGGAGCGCCCCGATGAAGCCGTTCGCCCGTGCCGCCGCCACCGTGCTCGCGACCGTGTGCCTGGTCGCCTCGGCCTCCGCCGCGAGCGCCGCACCGACGTCCTGGTGCCTCGTGCAGCCCCCCGGCGCCAACGGCCCCTGCACGAAGTGACCCCTGCGGCCTGACGGCCGCGGGCCGACCGGCTCCGGTCAGGCCACCCGCTCGATCACCAGCGGCAGCAGGTCCGGGCGGGAGCCCTCGGGCGCGACCGCCACGGCGTCCTCGAGCGCCGCCTGGGCCCGCTCGAACCGCTCCGGGGTGTCGGTGTGCAGCGTCATGAGAGGCTCTCCCGCCCGTACGGCGGCACCCGGCCTGGCGTGCAGCTCGATCCCCGCCCCGGTCTGCACCGGGTCCTCCTTGCGCGCGCGGCCTGCCCCGAGCCGCCACGCCGCCACCCCGACCGCGAGCGCGTCGAGGCGGGTGAGGACGCCGTCCGCCGGTGCCAGCACCTGGTGCTGCTCCTTCGCGGTCGGCAGGGCGGCGTCCGGATCGCCGCCCTGGGCACGGATCATCGCCTTCCACACGTCCATCGCCGAGCCGTCGGCCAGCCTGTCGGCGGGGTCGACGCCGCCGACGCCTGCGGCGGAGAGCATCTCGCGGGCGAGCGCGACGGTGAGCTCGACGACGTCGGGCGGGCCGCCGCCGGCGAGCACCTCGACGGACTCGCGCACCTCGAGCGCGTTGCCCGCGGTGAGCCCGAGCGGGACGTCCATGTTCGTCAGCAGCGCCACCGTCGTCACGCCGGCGTCGGTGCCGAGGTCGACCATGGTGCGGGCCAGCTCGCGGGCGTCGTCCAGGCTCTTCATGAACGCGCCGGACCCGACCTTGACGTCGAGCACCAGCGCACCGGTGCCCTCGGCGATCTTCTTGCTCATGATCGACGAGGCGATCAGCGGGATCGCCTCGACGGTGCCGGTGACGTCGCGCAGGGCGTAGAGCTTCTTGTCGGCCGGCGCCAGACCCGCGCCGGCGGCGCAGATCACGGCGCCGACGTCCTCGAGCTGGCGCATCATCTCCTCGTTCGACAGCGAGGCGCGCCAGCCGGGCACCGACTCGAGCTTGTCGAGGGTCCCGCCGGTGTGGCCGAGGCCCCGGCCGGACAGCTGCGGCACCGCGACGCCGCAGGCCGCGACCAGCGGCGCGAGCGGCAGCGTGATCTTGTCCCCCACGCCGCCGGTCGAGTGCTTGTCCGCCGTCGGCCGCGACAGCGACGAGAAGTCCATCCGCTCGCCGGAGGCGATCATCGCCGCCGTCCAGCGCGAGATCTCGCGCCGGTCCATCCCGTTCAGCAGGATCGCCATCGCCAGCGCGGACATCTGCTCGTCGGCCACCGCACCGCGGGTGTACGCGTCGACCACCCAGTCGATCTGGGCGTCGTCCAGGGCCGCGCCGTCGCGCTTGGCGCGGATGACGTCGACGGCGTCGTGGGTCTCGCTCATGCCCGCTCCTCCAGGTCGGTGGGGCCGAAGGCGTCCGGGAGCACCTCGGCCATGGTCCGCAGCCCGCTCACCGTCTCCAGGACCAGCTCGTTCCCCCCGTGCTCGAACAGCAGCTGACGGCAGCGGCCGCACGGCATCAGCACGTTGCCGTGGCCGTCGACGCACGTGAAGGCGACCAGTCGGCCGCCCCCGCCGGCGACGAGGTCGCTCACCAGGCCGCACTCCGCGCACAGCACCACCCCGTACGCGGCGTTCTCGACGTTGCACCCGACGACCACCCGGCCGTCGTCGACCAGCGCGGCAGCGCCGACCTTGAACCGCGAGTAGGGCGCGTACGCCTTGTGCATCACCTCGGTGGCGGCCCGACGCAGGGCGTCCCAGTCGACGTCGCTCACTTGACGTACGGCGTTCCCTCGGCCGCCGGCGGGCGGACCCGGCCCACGAGCCCTGCGACCGCGAAGATCGTCGCCAGGTACGGGGTCATCAGCAGCAGCTGGCTCGGGATCGGCGAGCCGATGCTGCCGAACAGCACCTGCAGGTTGGTGGCGAACCCGAACAGCAGCGCGGCGAGCAGGGCGCCGCGCGGCGTCCAGCGGCCGAGGATCATCGCGGCCAGCGCGATGAAGCCCTGCCCGGCGGTCATCTCCTTGCCGAAGGCCAGCCCCTGGGCGATGGTGAAGAAGGCGCCGCCCAGGCCGGCGACCGCCCCGCCGAGGATGGTGTTGCGCACCCGCGTGCGGTTGACCTTGATGCCCACCGTGTCGGCCGCCTTGGGGTGCTCGCCGACGGCGCGCACCCGCAGGCCCCAGCGTGAGCGGAACAGCATCACCTGGAGCACGACCACCACGACGTACATGAGGTAGACGAGCACGTTCTGGCGGAACAGCACCGGGCCCAGGACGGGGATCTCGGACAGCAGCGGGACGGCGATGGTCGGCAGCCGGGGGACGCCGCCGAAGGTGTCGGGGTTGTCGGCCAGCACGGTCGAGAACAGGTAGCTGGTGAGGCCGATGACCAGCACGTTGAGGACGACGCCGACGATGATCTGGTCGACGACGTACCGCACGGCGAAGAACACCAGCAGCGCGCCGACGAGCGCACCGGCCACCGGCGCGGCGACCAGGCCGAGGTAGGCGCTGCCGGTGACGGCGCCGACCGCCGCCGCGAGGAACGCGCCGCCCAGCAGCTGGCCCTCGATCGCGACGTTGATGATGCCGGACCGCTCGCAGAGCAGGCCCGCCAGCGAGCCGAACACCAGCGGGATGGACAGGAACAGCGCACCCTGCAGCAGGCCGGTGAGGGTGATCGAGCCGCGGTCGGAGGCGCCCCAGGTGATCAGCGCGAGGATGAACAGCACGCCGAACAGCGCGGGCAGCCACACGCCGACCTTGCGCCGCTGCGAGGTGAGCCAGGTGGCCAGCACCGCGAGCGCCAGCGCCAGCAGCGACAGCACGATCGCGGTCGGCCGCGACGGCAGCGTGAGGTCGGGGATCTGGAGCAGGTCGCTGCCCGTGGAGAAGCGGTAGGTGGTGCTGCGCCCGCCGGGCGCCAGCAGCCCGAAGACCACGAGCGACACCAGCCCGAGGACGCCGAGCGCGATCGGCGCCTTCCAGCTGATCGGCCGCAGCGTGCGGGGGGCCTCCACCTTGGGCGGGGCCGCCTCCGGGACGGCGGTGCCGGTGCCGGTGCCGAGGTCGGCGCTCATGCCGAGGCCCCCTTCGCTCGGGCGTCGGAGGGCAGCCGGAACAGCCCCCGCACCAGCGGCGGTGCCGCGATGAACAGCACGATGAGCGACTGCACGACGAGGATCAGGTCGACGGGGATGCCCTCGCGGCCCTGCATCGAGAACCCTCCGGCCCGCAGCGCGCCGAACAGGATCGCCGCCAGCACCGTGCCGACCGGTCGCGAGCGGCCGAGCAGCGCGACGGTGATGGCGTCGAAGCCGAACGAGGCGGCGATGCCGGCGGTGAGCGCCGACTCGGTGCCGAGGATCTGCGCGGAGCCGCCCAGGCCGGCCAGGCCGCCGGCGAGCGCCATCGCCCACAGGTAGCCGTTCTCCACGCTCATGCCGGCGGTGCGCGCGGCGTGCGGGTTGACGCCCAGCGCGCGGAACTGGAAGCCCAGGGTCGAGCGCTCCATCAGCCACCAGACGACCGCGGCGGCCACCAGCGCGAGCAGGAAGCCCAGGTGCAGCCGGAAGCCCTCACCCAGCAGCAGCGGGTACTTCGCGGTGTCCGGGATCGGCGGGCTGATCGGCTGGTTGTTCGACCCGCCCTGGAACAGCTCGGTCGTCAGCAGGTAGCCGATCAGGTACAGCGCCACCGAGTTCAGCATGATCGTGACGATCACCTCGTTGGCGCCGGTGCGGGCCTTGAGGAACCCGGCGATCCCGCCCCAGAACGCCCCGCCGACGAACGCGCCGACCACGGCGAGCAGCAGGTGCAGTCCCGCCGGCAGGTCCATGCCGAAGCCGACGAAGCCGCCGACCACGGCGCCGAGGATGATCTGGCCCTGGGCGCCGATGTTGAACAGGCCGGCGCGGAAGCCGATGCCGAGCCCGAGGCCGGCGAAGATCAGCGGGACCGAGAACGTGAGCGTCTCGGTGATCGGCCTGAACTGCGCCGCCGCCGTGGACGCCTCCGGGTTGAAGACCGAGCCGTAGAACAGCGCCGTGAACGCGTCGCCGATCGAGTGCGTGAAGTAGAAGAGGAAGTCGTTCGGCTGGTCGAACAGGTACCCGGCCGAGCGCTGCACGTCCTCGTCGGCCGACGCGACCAGCAGCGCCGCCACGAGCAGCGCGAGCAGCACCGCCAGCACCACGACCAGCGTGGACGACGCGAGGATCTCCTGCAGCACGCCCGCCCGGCGCGGCGCCTGCGGGGTCGACGGGGTCGAGGCGGGCGGCGGCGCGCCCTTCTCGAGCGGCGGGGCGGTCACGAGAGCTCCTTCTGACCGGCGGTGGAGCCGGCCGGGGTGCCGGCGGCGAGGTCGGCCTGCCCGAGGGTGGTCTGGTGCGCGCTGGCCTGCTTCTCGGCCTCGTCCTGCGGGACGCCGGCCATCATCAGGCCGAGCACGTCGCGGTGGGTGCCGCCGGGCACGATGCCGACGATCCGTCCGCGGTACATCACCGCGATCCGGTCGCCGAGCTCGAGCACCTCGTCCAGCTCGGTGGACACGATGATCACCGGGGTGCCGTGGTCGCGCTCGGCCACGATCCGCTGGTGCAGGAACTCGATCGAGCCGACGTCGACGCCGCGCGTGGGCTGGCTGGCGACGAACAGCTTGAGCGGGCGCGACAGCTCACGGGCCATCACGACCTTCTGCTGGTTGCCGCCGCTGAGCCGTCCGGCCGGCTGCTCCGGGCCCTGGGTGCGGATGTCGAACTCCTCGATGCGCTGCTCCGCGTTGGCGCGCACCGCCTTCAGGTCCATCGACACCCGGCCGCCGAACTGCTTGTCCCCGTAGCGGTCCAGCACGAGGTTCTCGGCCACGCTGAACTCGCCGACGATGCCGTCGACGCTGCGGTCCTCGGGCACGAAGCCGACACCGGCCCGCAGCACGTCGCCCACGTCGCGGCCGACGAGCTCGGTGCCCTCGAGCCGGATGGAGCCGCGCACCGGCTTCGTGAGCCCCAGCACGCACTCGGTGATCTCGGTCTGCCCGTTCCCCTGCACGCCGGCGATGACGAGGATCTCTCCGCGCGCGACGTCGAAGCTCACGTCGTCGACCTGCGTGACGCCGGCGGCGTCGACGACGGTGAGCCCCTCGACGGAGAAGGTGGTCTCGCCCGGCTGCGCCGGCGCCCGGTTGACGCCGAGGTCGACGGTGCGCCCGACCATCAGGGAGGCGAGCTCGGTCTCGGTGGAGGTCGGCTGCGCCTCGCCCACGACCTTGCCGCGCCGGATGACGGTGATGCGGTCGGCGACCGCCCGCACCTCGCGCAGCTTGTGGGTGATGAACACGATCGAGGTCCCGGACGCCTTCAGCTGGCGCATGATCTCGATCAGCTCGTCGGTCTCCTGCGGCGTCAGCACCGCGGTCGGCTCGTCGAGGATCAGCACCTCGGCCTCGCGGGACAGCGCCTTGATGATCTCGACCCGCTGCTGGGCGCCGACCGAGAGGTCCTCGACCATCGCGTCGGGGTCGATCTCGAAGCCGAACCGCTCGGAGATCTCGCGCACCAGCGTGCGCGCCTTCGCGAGGTCGATGATCCCGGCCGGACCGGTGGGCTCGTGCCCCAGGACGACGTTCTCGGCGACGGTGAAGACGGGGACGAGCATGAAGTGCTGGTGCACCATGCCGATGCCGGCGGCCATCGCCTCGCCCGGCCCGCTGAACGTCACCGGCGTGCCGTCGACGAGGATCTCGCCGCCGTCCGGGTCGTAGAACCCGTAGAGGACGTTCATCAGGGTGCTCTTGCCGGCGCCGTTCTCACCGAGCAGGGCGTGGATCTCCCCCGGCTCGACGACGAGGTCGATGTGGTCGTTGGCGACCAGGGACCCGAACACCTTGGTGATCCCGCGCAGCTCGAGCCTCACGACGCTCCCTCCATCGGTTCGGACGCACAGTAGCCGTGCCCAGTGGTCGTGACGACGGCCCGGGCGAGAGGTCGCCCGGGCCGTCGGTCGTTCACGCGCGTGCGATCACGGGGAGTTGGGGGACTCCACCACGAGGTCGCCGGAGATGATCTGCTCCTTCAGCGCGTCGATCTCGCCCTTGAGCTCGTCCGGCACCTCGCCGTCGAAGTCGTGGAACGGCGCCAGGCCGATGCCGTCGTTCTCCAGCGTGCCGACGTAGGGCTCGGCGCTGTAGCCGCCGTCCGCAGCCTCCTTGACGGTGTCGAACACGGCCGGGCCCATGTTCTTCATGACCGAGGTCATGATGATGTCGCCGTACTCGGTGGTCTCGTAGCCGTCCGAGTCGACCCAGATGATGTTGACGTCGCCGCGCTCCTTGGCGGCGGCGGCGGCACCGAGGCCGACCGGGCCGGCCACGGGCAGGATGATGTCGGCGCCCTGGTCCATGAACGTGTTGGCCTGGTTGGTGCCGTTGCTCTGGTTCTCGAAGTCACCGGTGAAGGCGCCGGTCTGGGACGCCTTGTCCCAGCCGAGCAGCTTGACGTCGGTGCCCTTGTCCTCGTTGTGCTTGGCGATGCCGTCCGCGAAGCCGTCCATGAAGATCTGGACCGACGGGATCGGCAGGCCGCCGAAGGTGGCGACGGTGCCCGTCTTGGACATGCCGGCCGCGAGGTAGCCGGCGAGGAACGAGGCCTCGGCGGTGTTGAACAGCAGCGGCTTGCCGTTCTCCAGCTCCAGCGGGCTGAAGTCGTCGTTCGAGAACGCGGAGTCGATCAGCGCGAAGTCGGTGTCCGGGTTGGCCTCGGCGGCCTGCTGGATCGCGGTCTCGAGCAGGAAGCCGACCCCGATGATGAGGTTGCAGTCCTGCGAGACCAGCTGGTCGACGTTCGGGGTGAAGTCGGTCTCGGCGGCCGACTCGACCTCGGCGACCTGGATGCCCAGCTCGTCCTCGGCCTGGTCCAGGCCCTCCTTGGCGGCCTGGTTGAACGACTTGTCGTCGAAGCCGCCCGAGTCGGAGACCATGCAGGCCTTGTAGTCGACCTCGGGCGCAGCGCTGCCCGAGGTGGTGCTCTCGCCGGGTGCCTCACCGCACGCCGCGAGCGCGAGGGCGGCGATGCTGAGCACCGCCGCACCGTGCACGATCCGCTTCACTGTGGTCCTCCATGATCCGACCGGCGCCCGCTGCGCCACATCGCTCGGGGAACTATAGGAGCGGCAAACAGGCACTCGGGACGCATACGCCCCTGGGCCCCGGACTGTGACGCTTCCGTGATCGAGCCCCGTCACCCGTCCGGGCTCAGGCCCGCCCGGGCTCCCACGGGGAGGCCAGCGCGGCCGCCACGAGCAGCCGCACGCCGACGCCGATCGCGGCCTCGTCCGGCTCGAAGTCGCCGCGGTGCAGGTCGTAGGTCGGGCCGCCGGGCGCGCGGGTGCCGAGCCGCGCGAGCGCGCCGTGCACCGCCTCGAGGTACCAGCCGAAGTCCTCGCCGCCGAGGCTCTGCTCGGTGGGGGCGACGGCCTGCGGCCCGAGCTCGGTGCGGGTGGCGTGCTCGAGCAGCTCGACCGAGCCGGCCTCGTTCACCGTGGGCGGCACGCCGCGCGAGTGCAGCAGCTTGGCCTCGACCCCGAGGGGGGCGACCAGGTGCTCCAGCACCTCGGCGAGCACCTCCCCTGCGCGCTGCCACGCGCCGACGTCGAGCACGCGCAGCGTGCCCTCCACCTCGCCCGAGCGCGGGATCGCGTTGGCGACGCCGCCGGCGCTGGCACGGCCCCAGACCAGGCTGGCGCCGGCGCGCGGGTCCATCCGCCGCCCGAGGGCCGCGGGCAGGCCGGTGATGACCTGGCCGAGCGCGAAGACGAGGTCGCCGGTGAGGTGCGGCCGCGAGGTGTGACCGCCGTCGCCGCTGAGCACGACCCGGACGTGGTCGGAGGCGGAGGTGATCGGCCCCACCCGCAGGCCGACCCGGCCGGTGTCGAGGTGGGGGTCGCAGTGCAGGGCGAGGATGCGGTCGACGCCGGACAGGGCGCCGGCCGCCATCACGTCGAGCGCGCCGCCGGGCTGGGTCTCCTCGGCCGGCTGGAACAGCAGCCGCACCCGGCACGGCAGCCGGCCCTGGTCGCGCAGGCGGGCCAGCACGAGTCCCGCGCCGAGCACCACGGTGGTGTGGACGTCGTGCCCGCAGGCGTGCGCCGCGCCGGGCACGGTCGAGGCCCACGGCGTGCCGGTCTCGTCCGGCAGCGGCAGGGCGTCGAGGTCGGCCCGCAGGGCCAGGGTGTGCACCCGCTCGCCGTCGGCCGGCGGCTGAGAGGGCTCGATGTCGCAGGTCAGGCCGGTGCCGGACAGCAGCACCGGCTCCAGGCCCGCGGCCCGCAGCCGGTCGGCGACCCGGCCGGTGCTGCGCAGCTCCTGGCGGGCGATCTCGGGGTGGGCGTGCAGGTCGCGGCGGAAGGCCACGAGCTCGTCGGCCAGCGCGTCGACGAGCGGCGCGAGCAGGCCGGGCTCGACGGGTGCGCCGGTGCCGGGGTCTGAGGTGCGGTCTGAGGTGGTGTCCACGGTGCTCCCAGGGTATCCGCCGGGGCGGCGCCGGCCTGCCCGTCGCGGTGCGGGCAGCGCTCAGAAGGCGTCGTGCGGGACGTAGGTGCCCCACACGTCGCGCAGCGCGTGGCTGACCTCGCCGACCGTGGCCCGGGCCGCGAGCGCCTCGCGCATCGGCACCATGACGTTGCCGGTGCCGCCGGCGGCCGCGCGCAGCGCGTCCAGCGTCCGCTCCACCTCTCCGCCGTCGCGGTCGGCGCGCAGGGTCTCCAGCCGCGCGGCCTGCTCGGCCTCGATGGCGGGGTCGACGCGCAGCGGCTCGTACGGCTCGTCGTCGTCGACGACGAAGCGGTTCACGCCGACGACGACCCGCTCGCCGGAGTCGATCTCGCGGGCGATCTGGTACGCCGACCGCTCGATCTCGTTCTTCTGGAAACCCTGCTCGATGGCCGCGACGGCGCCCCCGCGCTCCTCGACCGCGTCGACCAGCGCGACCGCGGCGTCCTCGAGCTCGTCGGTGAGCCGCTCGACGACGTACGACCCGGCGAAGGGGTCGACGGTCGCGGTGACGTCGGTCTCGTAGGCGATCACCTGCTGGGTGCGCAGGGCGAGGCGGGCCGCCTTCTGCGTCGGCAGCGCGATCGCCTCGTCGTAGGAGTTCGTGTGCAGCGACTGCGTGCCGCCGAGCACCGCGCCGAGGCCCTGCAGCGCCACGCGCACGAGGTTCACCTCGGGCTGCTGGGCGGTGAGCTGGACGCCCGCGGTCTGGGTGTGGAACCGCAGCATCATCGACTTCGGGTTCTTCGCGCCGAACTCGTCCCGCATGATGCGCGCCCACATCCGGCGCGCGGCACGGAACTTCGCGACCTCCTCGAGCAGCGTGGTGCGGGCGACGAAGAAGAACGACAGCCGCGGCGCGAACTGGTCGACGTCGAGCCCGGCCGCGATCGCCGCGCGCACGTACTCCTTGGCGTTCGCGAGCGTGAACGCCACCTCCTGGGCGGGCGTGGCCCCGGCCTCGGCCATGTGGTAGCCGGAGATCGAGATCGTGTTCCAGCGCGGGAGCTCGGTGGCGCAGTAGCCGAAGATGTCGCTGATCAGCCGCAGCGACTCCGCCGGCGGGTAGATGTAGGTGCCGCGGGCGATGTACTCCTTCAGCACGTCGTTCTGGATCGTCCCGGTCAGCGCGTCACCCGCGACGCCCTGCTCGGCGGCCACCAGCTGGTACATCAGCAGCAGCGACGAGGCCGGGGCGTTGATCGTCATCGAGGTGGAGACCTCGTCCAGCGGCAGCCCGCCGAACAGCGTGCGCATGTCCTCGAGCGAGTCGATCGCGACGCCCACCTTGCCGACCTCGCCGTGGGCGATCGGGTCGTCGGAGTCGTAGCCCATCTGCGTCGGCAGGTCGAAGGCCACCGACAGCCCGCCCGTGCCCGCGGCGACGAGCTGGTGGTAGCGCTCGTTCGACTCCTTGGCGGTGCCGAACCCGGCGTACTGCCGCATCGTCCAGGGCCGGCCGGTGTACATGTTCCGGTAGACGCCCCGGGTGTAGGGGTAGTCGCCCGGCTCGCCGAGCCGCTCGGCCGGGTCGAACCCCGCCAGGTCGTCCGGGCCGTAGACGGGCCGCACGGGCAGCCCCGACTCGGTCGTGCGCTGCGGCTTCTCGGGTCGGGCGTCGTCGGCCATGCCTCGGAGCGTATTGCGTGCCGCCCCGGCGCTCAGAGCAGGTCCTGGCCCCCGGTGGCCCGCAGCCGCTCGACGACGTCCTTGACCTGCTGGGCGTGCTCGGTGCTCGTCACCAGGAGCGCGTCCGGGGTGTCGACCACGACCACGTCGTCCAGGCCGACCACGGCGACGGCGCGGCCGGACGCCGGGACCACCAGCCCGGTCGAGCCGAGCGAGAGCACCCGCGAGCCGTCGCCGACCACCGTGGGGACGCCGTCGGCGGTGGGCAGCAGCGCCCGCAGCGACGCCCAGTCGCCGACGTCGTCCCAGCCGAAGGTGCCCGGCACCACCGCCACGCCGCCCGCCGCGGCGACCGGCTCGGCCACGGCGTGGTCGATGGCGATCTTCGTGAGCCCGGGCCAGACCCGGTCCAGGACGGACTCGTCGCCGGCCTCGAGACCGGCCGCCGCCTCGACCAGGCCGTCGTGCAGCTCGGGCATCCGCATCCGCAGGTGGCCGAGCAGCGTGGCGGCCCGCACGACGAACATGCCCGCGTTCCAGCGGTACCCGCCCTCCTCGAGGTACGCCGCGGCGGTCTCGGCGTCGGGCTTCTCGACGAACTGCTCGACCACCAGCGCGTCCGGGGCGCCGTCGACCTCGAGCGCCCCCGCGGAGCGGATGTAGCCGAAGCCGGTGGCGGCGTGGGTCGGCGCGATGCCGATCGTGCACACCCAGCCCTCGCGGGCCACGGCGACGGCCTGCTGCACGGTCGCGCGGAACGCGGCCGGGTCGGCGATGACGTGGTCGGCGGCGAACGAGCCGATGACGACGTCGGGGTCGCGGCGCACCAGCACCGCGGCCGCCAGCCCGATCGCGGCCATCGAGTCCCGCGGCGACGGCTCGCCGACCAGGTCGGCGGCCGGCAGGTCCGGCAGCTGCGCGGCGACCGCGTCGCGGTGCGCGCGCCCGGTGACGACCACGACGCCGTCGGCGCCGACCAGCGGGACCAGCCGGTCCCAGGTCTGCTGCAGCAGCGTGCGCCCCGCGCCGGTGAGGTCGTGCAGGAACTTCGGCGCACCCGCGCGGGACAGCGGCCACAGCCGGGTGCCGGCGCCGCCGGCGGGCACGACCGCGACGAAGCCGGGGACGGGACGGTCGTCGGTCTCGGGCTGGAGAGGCTGGTCCACGCCCGCAGGGTTCCACAGCCGGTCCGGCGGGCGGGTGCCGCCGGGTGAGTGGTCCGTGCGCCCGCCGGCGTGCCGGCTCCCTGGTCGCGGACCGCGCACCCTCTGGGCGGCGGCCGCCCGCGGACCCATGGGCACAGCCGTCGGGTGCTCGTCATCTGGCTCGCGCGCGTCCTTCGCCCGCCGGACACCTTGACCGAGCACCGTCCGGGGCGTGCGCGTGCTGCTGGTCACCGAGTCCTTCCTGCCGAGCGCCAACGGCGTCACCACGAGCGTGCTGCGGGTGCTGGACCACCTGCGCTCGCGGGGCCACGACGCCCTCGTGGTCTGTCCCGGCCCCGCCCCGGCGTCGTACGCCGGCTTCCCCGTCCAGGAGGTCGCGTCGGTGCCGGTGCGCGGCTTCCCGCTCGGCGTCCCGTCGCCGGCGATCGCCGCGGCGGTCGCGGCGTTCGACCCCGACGTCGTCCACGCGGCCTCGCCCTTCGCGCTCGGCGCGCAGGCGCTGGCCGTCGCGCGCCGCCGGGGCGTCCCGACCGTGGCGGTGTTCCAGACCGACGTCGCGGGCTTCGCGGGCGCGAGCCGGCTCGGCCTCGCCGCCCGGCCGGCGTGGCGCTGGCTGCGCACGGTCCACGACCTGGCGGACCTCACCCTGGCGCCGTCCACCGCCACGCTGACGACGTTGCGCCGCAGGGGTTTCCGCCGCACCGCACTCTGGGGCCGCGGGGTGCGCACCGACTCGTTCCACCCGCGGCACCGCACCGGCCCGGAGGGCGCGGCCCTGCGCGCCGACCTGCTCGACGGGCGTGACCTGCTGGTCGGCTACGTCGGCCGGCTCGCGCCGGAGAAGCGCGTCGAGCGGCTGGCCCGGCTGGCCGCCGTCCCGGGGGCGCGGCTCGTCGTGGTCGGCGACGGGCCGTCCCGCCCGGCCGTGGCTGAGACGCTGTCCGGCTCGGGCGCCCGCCTGCTCGGGCGGCTGGACGGGGACGACCTCGCGCGGGCCTACGCCGTCCTCGACGTCTTCGTGCACACCGGGACCGACGAGACGTTCGGGCAGTCGCTGCAGGAGGCGATGGCCAGCGGCGTCCCCGTCGTGGCGCCCGCCTCGGGCGGGCCGCTCGACATCGTCGACCACGGCCGAACCGGCCTGCTGCACCCGCCGCACGACCTGCGTGCGCTGGAGGCCGCCGTCACCTCGCTCGCCACCTCGCCCCAGGTGCGGCGGACGATGGGCGAGGCGGCCCGCCGCACCGCCCTGACCCGCACCTGGGACGGCGTCTGCGACCAGCTCCTCGGCCACTACGCGACGGTGGTGGCACGGCGGGCCGCCGGGCGCGCCGAGGCCGACCTGGAGCTGGCCCGCTGACCGCGTCCGGATGCACCCCGTCGTGAAAGATTCGTCACGCTCCTCCCGGCGGCGGGTGCGCGACGGGCGTCATTAGACTGATCACGATCTGAGACGACCCTGCTGCAGCTGCGGAGGTCGCGGGAGGACGGCTGACAGGAGGGTCTCGTGGCCAGTGTCACGACCGGCAGGGACGCGGCCGGCACCACCGGCGGTCCCGCGAAGGCCCGCCCCGCGGGCAGCCTCTACCGGGGCCGCGAGGGCATGTGGTCGTGGGTGGCGCACCGGGTCACCGGCTTCGCGATCTTCATGTTCCTGCTCGTGCACGTCCTCGACACCGCCCTGGTCCGGGTGTCCCCCGAGGCGTACAACGCCGTGATCGCCACCTACAAGAACCCGATCATGGGTCTGGGCGAGGCCGGCCTGGTCGCGGCGATCCTGTTCCACGCGTTCAACGGCGTGCGCATCGTCCTGGTCGACTTCTGGTCCAAGGGCCCGCGCTACCAGGCGCAGATGCTCTGGGGCGTCATCGTCATCGCGGTCGTGCTGTTCGTGCCGTTCGCCATCCGCCACTTCTCGCACGTCTTCGGGGGCTGAGCGATGACCGCCGAGAGCCTGCGGGCGCCGCGCTCGCCCTACCGCCGCAGCCCGAAGAGCAAGCCGTCCTACGAGATGCTCACCTGGCTGTTCATGCGCCTGTCGGGCGTGCTGCTGCTCGTCCTGGTGCTCGTGCACCTGCTGGTCAACCTCGTGCTCGGTGACGGCGTCAACGCGATCGACTTCGCCTTCGTGGCGGGCAAGTGGGCCAGCCCGTTCTGGCAGGTGTGGGACCTCGCGCTGCTGTGGCTCGCGATGCTGCACGGCGCCAACGGCGTGCGCACGATCATCAACGACTACGCGGAGCGCACCGGCACCCGGATGGTCCTGAAGACCCTGCTCGTCATCTCCACGGTGGTCGTGATCGTGCTCGGCACCCTGGTGATCTTCACGTTCGACCCGTGCCCGGCAGGCGCCGACGCCGAGCTGCTGCCGTCCTTCTGCCAGTCCTGAGGAGAGTCATGCAGGTCCACAGCTACGACGTCGTCATCGTCGGGGCGGGTGGCGCCGGGATGCGCGCCGCCCTCGAGTCCGGCAGCCGCGCCCGCACCGCCGTGCTCACCAAGCTCTACCCGACCCGGTCCCACACCGGCGCGGCCCAGGGCGGCATGTGCGCCGCCCTGGCCAACGTCGAGGAGGACAACTGGGAGTGGCACACCTTCGACACCGTCAAGGGCGGTGACTACCTGGTCGACCAGGACGCCGCCGAGGTGATGTGCAAGGAGGCCATCGACGCGGTCCTCGACCTGGAGAAGATGGGGCTGCCGTTCAACCGCACGCCCGAGGGCAAGATCGACCAGCGCCGGTTCGGGGGCCACACCCGCAACCACGGCGAGGCCGCCGTCCGCCGCTCGTGCTTCGCGGCCGACCGCACCGGCCACATGATCCTGCAGACGCTGTACCAGAACTGCGTCAAGCAGAACGTCGAGTTCTTCAACGAGTTCTACGTCCTGGACCTGCTGATGAGCGAGGTCGACGGCGAGGAGCGCGCGGCCGGCGTGGTGGCCTACGAGCTCGCCACCGGCGAGCTGCACGTGTTCGCCGCCAAGTCGGTCGTGCTCGCCACCGGCGGCACCGGCAAGGTCTTCAAGACCACCTCCAACGCGCACACCCTCACCGGCGACGGCATGGGCATCGTGTACCGCCGCGGCCTGCCGCTGGAGGACATGGAGTTCTTCCAGTTCCACCCGACCGGCCTGGCCGGGCTCGGCATCCTGCTGTCGGAGGCGGCCCGCGGCGAGGGCGGCATCCTGCGCAACGGCGAGGGCGAGCGCTTCATGGAGCGCTACGCCCCCACCATCAAGGACCTCGCGCCGCGCGACATCGTCGCCCGCTCGATGGCCAACGAGGTGCGCGAGGGCCGCGGCGCCGGCCCGAACAAGGACTACGTGCTGCTCGACCTGACCCACCTCGAGCCCGCGCACATCGACGCCAAGCTCCCCGACATCACCGAGTTCGCGCGCACCTACCTCGGGATCGAGCCGTACACCGAGCCGGTGCCGGTGTACCCGACCGCGCACTACGCGATGGGCGGCGTGCCGACCAACGTCGAGACCGAGGTGCTGCGCGACAACACCACCGTCGTGCCCGGCCTCTACGCCGCCGGCGAGGTCGCGTGCGTGTCGGTGCACGGCTCGAACCGCCTGGGCACCAACTCGCTGCTCGACATCAACGTCTTCGGCAAGCGCGCCGGCATCGCCGCCGCCGAGTACGCCCGGACGGTGGAGCACGCGCCCCTGCCCGAGCACGGCGAGGCAGCCACCATCACCCTGCTCGAGACCATCCGCGACCGCGCCGAGGGCGAGAAGGTGGCGGTGCTGCGCAAGCAGCTGCAGGACACCATGGACCTCAACGCGCAGGTGTTCCGCACCGAGGCCTCGCTGAAGCAGGCGCTGGGCGACGTGCAGCAGCTGCAGGAGCGCTACCGCCGGATCACGGTGCAGGACAAGGGCAGGCGCTACAACACCGACCTGCTCGAGGCGGTCGAGCTGGGCTTCCTGCTCGACCTCGCCGAGGTCATCGTCGTCGGCGCGCTGGAGCGCAAGGAGTCCCGCGGCGGCCACTTCCGCGAGGACTACCCCGACCGCGACGACGTCAACTTCATGCGGCACACGATGGCCTACCGTGCGCCGTCCGCCGACGCCGACGGCGCCGCCGCCGTCCGGCTCGACTACAAGCCCGTGGTCACCACCCGCTACCAGCCGATGGAGCGCAAGTACTGATGAGCACCGCCACCGAGGCCGAGAAGCCGGCCGTCGGGGAGATCCCCTCCTTCGAGGTCACGCTGCGGGTGCGGCGCTTCGACCCCGACACCGACGCCGAGCCGCACTGGGAGGACTACCGGGTCACGGTGCACGGCACCGACCGCGTCCTCGACGCCCTGCACACGATCAAGTGGGAGCAGGACGGCTCGCTGACCTTCCGCCGCTCCTGCGCGCACGGCGTCTGCGGCTCGGACGCCATGCGGATCAACGGCCGCAACCGGCTCGCCTGCAAGACGCTGCTCAAGGACCTGAACCCCGACAAGCCGATCACCGTCGAGGCGATCAAGGGCCTGCCGCTGGAGAAGGACCTCGTCGTCGACATGGAGCCGTTCTTCCAGTCCTACCGCGAGGTGATGCCGTTCCTCATCACCTCCGGCCACGAGCCGACCCGCGAGCGGATCCAGTCCCAGGACGACCGCGAGCGCTTCGACGACACCACCAAGTGCATCCTGTGCGCCGCGTGCACGTCCTCGTGCCCGGTGTTCTGGACCGACGGGCAGTACTTCGGCCCCGCGGCGATCGTCAACGCCCACCGGTTCATCTTCGACAGCCGCGACGAGGGCGGTGACCTGCGCCTTGAGGTGCTGAACGACCGCGAGGGCGTCTGGCGCTGCCGCACCACCTTCAACTGCAGCGAGGCGTGCCCGCGCGGCATCGAGGTGACCAAGGCCATCAGCGAGGTCAAGCAGGCCCTGCTGACCCGCCGGTTCTGACCATCGCCCCGGCCGTGCGCCGGCCGGCGGTCGCGTGGCTGCGGCTCGCGCTGGTCGCGCTGCTCCTGCTGCTTCCCGGGACCGCCGCGGCAGGTGCGTCCGCTGCCGGCGGCGCCGGCGACGTCCTCGAGCAGCCGGGCGTGCTGGTCGACCCGGCGGTCCCCCCGCCCCCGGTGCTCCAGGCGGCGGGCTGGCTCGTGGCCGACCTCGGCAGCGGCGAGGTGCTGGCCGCCTCGGGCGCCCGCACCCCGCTGGCGCCGGCGTCGACGCTGAAGCTGCTGACGGCGCTGGCGCTCTCGCCGGGCCACGACGACGCCGAGCCGTACACGGCCTCGGACGGGCCGGGGGCGGCCGACGGCTCAAAGGTCGGCATCGTGGCGGGCTCGCAGTACCGCTACACCGACCTGCTGCACGCCCTGCTGATGGCGAGCGGCAACGACGCGGCCGTGGCCATGGCCGAGATCGCCGGCGGCACCGAGGCCGCCACGGCGCTGATGAACCAGGTGGCCGCCGACCTCGGCGCGTCCGACACCCACGCCGTCAACACCTCGGGGCTGGACGCGGACGGCCAGACCAGCTCGGCGCGCGACCTCGCCCTGCTGGCCGCGCCGGTGCTCGACGACGCGCGGCTGGCGCAGGTCGTCGTGACGCCGCAGTACGCCTTCCCCGGTGCGGGCGAGGGCTTCGGCCGCCGCCGCGCCACCTTCATGATCGGCAACCACAACCGGCTGCTCGGCTCCTACGAGGGCACGCTCGGGCTGAAGAACGGCTACACCGACGCCGCCCGCGGCTCGCTGGTGGCGGCCGCCGAGCGCGACGGCCGGCGGCTCGTGGCCGTCGTGGTGCGCGCCGAGGGCTCCGAGGCCGACCAGTGCGCCGCCCTGCTCGACTGGGCGTTCGCGCTGCCGGCCTCCGCCGAGCCGGTGACCACGCTCGAGGCGTCGGTCCGTTCTGCCTCCGAGCCGGCGGCCGCGGAGCCGTCCGACCGCGCGGCCGGGGCGCAGGGCGACGACCCGGCCGCGGCGGCGCCGGACGCGGCGGCCGACCCGGACGCGGCTGCGGACGGCGGCGGGCCGCCCGGATGGCTCGTCGTGCTGCTCGTCGTGGTCGCCGCCCTGGTCGCCGCGGTGGTCTACCTGCGGCTCACCCGCGACGCGCGGCTGGCCCGGATGCGGCAGCGGCGCGCGGCCGCCGCGCGCGACCGCTGACGCTCAGCGACCCCGGACGAGGTCGACCAGCGAGCCGGCACCGCGACGCAGCACCCGGCCGGTGACCACCGCAGCGGCACCGAGCACGAGGCCGGCGGCGAGCGTGGTGCGGTCGGCGGCGCGCTGGCCGTAGGTGGGCCGGGCCGCCGCGAGCCGCGCGGCACGCTGCGAGGGCGGCAGGTCGTCCTTGGTCAGGTCGAGCGCCTCCGCGGGACCGTGCTCGAGCACCGCGAGCGGGTCCTCGACCGTCACCATCCAGCAGGCGGCCAGCAGCATCACCCGCGAGATCAGGTTGAGCAGCACCAGCAGGCCGACCAGCACCGCACCGGTGGCCAGCAGCGGGTTGCGCGCGCCGGCCGACCCGACGAGCAGGCCGCTGAGGTGGGTGAGCAGCGCCAGCGCCACCCCGCCGCCGACCACCGCGGGCCGCATCCGCACCCACGGCAGGTGCAGGCCGGCGAGCAGGCGGTAGACGACCAGCAGGATCAGCGCGTCCGCGGCGGCGACCACGACCAGCGCGGCGACGCGCAGCAGGCCGCTGGCCAGCGGCCCGCCCTCGAGCCCCACCTGCTGCAGCAGCCACGAGGCCGCCGAGCCGGTGGCGATGCTCAGCACCGCCGACGCCAGCACCGCGAGGCCGAGGGTGGCCAGCACGCCGACGTCGACGAGCTTGGCCTTGACCAGGTTCTGATCCATCGGCGGCAGGCCGGCCATCGCGCGCACGCCCTCGCGCAGCGCGTCCAGCCAGCCCAGGCCCGCGAGCACCGCGGTGAGGAACGCGATCGCCCCGGTCCAGCTGACCAGGTCGGGGTCGACCAGCGAGGCCGGCTCGATCACGCCGTCGCCGGCGGGCACGTCGAGCAGGCCGGGGAGGCTGTCGTCGACCGCCTGCACCACCGCGTCGAACAGCGGGCCGTTCGAGCCGAGCACGAGGCCGAAGACCGAGAAGCCCGCGACGACGGCGCCGAACACCGAGAACAGCCCGGCGTAGGCGATGCCGCCGGCCAGGACCGGGCCGCGCCGCTTGCCGTACGCCTGCCAGGCGCGCCAGGCGTGGGTGCGGTGCAGGCGGGCGAGCAGCCCGCTCACCGTCCGGCCCCCGCGCCGCCGCCGCCCAGCGGGTAAACCTCGTCGACGCGCCAGACGCCGTCGCCCTCGTGCAGGTAGCCGCTGAACGAGGCGACCCGGAAGGCGGCCTCGTAGTCGGCCAGCGTCTGCGAGGCGCGGTCGAGCGCGTCGTGCGGCAGGTCGTGGGCCACCGTGACGTGCGGGTGGTAGTAGAAGGCGAGGTCGCGGGCCAGCAGGCCGCTGCGCACCTCGCGCTCGATCTGCTCGCACTCGGCGATGCCCTCGGCCACCTGGACGAACACCACGTCCGACACCGGGCGGAACGAGCCGGTGCCGCGCAGCACCATCGGGAACGGGACGTGCCGCGACGCGGCGGCGTGCAGGTGCTCGCGGATCGCGGGCAGGTCGACGCGGCGCACCGGCGTGGGCGGCAGCAGCGTCACGTGCGCCGGGATCCGGGCCGCCTGCGGGTCGCCGAAGTCGGCGCGCCAGCGCTCGAGCACCTCGGCGAACGGCGCCGGGACGGCGACGGCGACACCGAGGGTCACCGTGCCGTCGTCGACGGCGGCCCGGTCTCGCACGACCGGGATCGCCATCGTGTCGCCGTAGGCGTCGGCGGCGAGGGAGGTCGACCCGGCGTCAGCCACGACGCCTCGGCAGGAAGCCGACCCGCTCGTGCACGCGGGCCAGCACGGCGGACGCCCGCTGACCGGCGCGCTCGGCGCCGTCGTCGAGGATGCGGTCGAGCTCGGCCGGGTCGCCGATCAGCTCCAGCGCCCGGGTGCGCACCGGGGCCAGCGCCTCGACGACCACCTCGGCGAGGTCCTTCTTCAGGTCGCCGTACCCCTTGCCCTCGTAGGCCGCCTCGAGCTCGGGCACGGTGCGGTCGCCGAGGGCCGCGTAGATCGTCAGCAGGTTGGAGATGCCCGGCTTGGTCTCGGGGTCGAACCGGATCTCGCGCTCGGTGTCGGTGACGGCCGAGCGGATCCGCTTGGCCGTGACGGCGGGGTCGTCGAGCAGGTCGATGGTGCCGTTCGCCGACGCCGCGGACTTGCTCATCTTCGCCGTGGGCTCGGCCAGGTCGGTGATCTTGGCGGTCTCGCGGACGATGTGCGGCGACGGCACGACGAGCGTGCGGCCGAAGCGGGAGTTGAAGCGCTGCGCGAGGTCGCGGCTGAGCTCGAGGTGCTGGCGCTGGTCCTCGCCGACCGGGACGGCGTCGGCGTCGTGGACGAGGATGTCGGCCGCCTGCAGCACCGGGTAGGTGAACAGGCCGACGGTGGCGCTCTCGCGTCCCTGCTTGCTCGCCTTGTCCTTGAACTGGGTCATCCGGCCGGCCTCGCCGAAGCCGGTGATGCAGCCGAGCACCCAGGCCAGCTCGGCGTGCTCGGGCACGTGGCTCTGCACGAACAGCACCGAGCGGGCCGGGTCGACGCCGGCCGCGAGGAACTGAGCGGCGGTGCGGCGGCTGCGCTCGCGCAGCGCCACGGGGTCGTGCTCGACGGTGATCGCGTGCAGGTCGACGACGCAGTAGGTGGCGTCGTGGGTGTCCTGCAGGGCCACCCAGCTGGTGAGCGCGCCGAGGTAGTTGCCGAGGTGCAGCGAGTCGCTCGTCGGCTGCATCCCGGAGAACAGCCGGGGCCGGGTGCCCTCGACGGCGTGCGGGGTCGCGTCGGGTGCGGGCATGGGCGGCATTCTGCCGGACGTCGTCAGCGCGCCGGGCGCCGGTCGGCACCGGCAGGCGGCTCCGGCTCGGCGACCAGGTGCAGCACCAGCGCCTGCTGCGGCCCGAGCACCGGCATCGGCAGCCCGAGGGTGCCGAGCACGTCGCCGCCGAGCACCGCGCCGTCGCCGAGGGCGGCGTCCCACCACCCCGGCGCGAGGGCCTGGACGGTGGTCGGCAGCCCGGCCTCCGGCCGCACCCGCAGCCGGTAGCGGCGGGCGGGGTCGAGCCCGGGCAGCGGCACCCGCGCGGTGCCGGCGGCCGGGCCGGTCGCGAGGCGGACGAACGCGAGCACGGCCTGCGAGCCGTCGTGGGCGACGACCCCGTGCAGCAGGTCGTCCTCGCCCGGCAGGTCGGCGCGCACCACGGCGCCGCCGTGCAGCACCCCGCGCAGCTCCTTGTACAGACCCGCCCAGGCGCGCAGCGCGTCGAGCTCCTCGGGCGTGCAGGTGGTGACGTCCCACTCCAGGCCGGCGTGGCCGAACAGCGCGGTGGCGGTGCGCATCGACAGCCCGACGGACCGCCCGGTGGTGTGGGCCATCTCGGGGCCGACGTGCGCGCCGACGAGCTCCGGCGGCAGCAGCAGCGTGGTCCAGCGCTGGATCTGCTGGCGCTCGACGGCGTCGTTGCAGTCCGAGGTCCACACCCGGTCGGTGTGCTCGAGCACCCCGAGGTCGACCCGCGCGCCGCCGCTCGAGCAGGACTCGACCTCCAGGCCGGGGTGCCGCTGCCGCAGCCGGTCGAGCAGCCCGTAGAGCGCGAGGGTCTGGGTGTGCACGGCCGGTGCGTCGGTGCGGGCGCCGGCGCTGCTGACCGCCTCGTGCAGGTCGCGGTTGTGGTCCCACTTGAGGAAGGCGAGGTCGTACTCGGCGACGAGCGCGCCGACCCGCTCGAGCAGGTGGTCGACCACCTCGGGCCGGGTGAGGTCGAGCAGCTGCTGGTGCCGCCAGGCGCGCGGTGCGCCGGACGCCGGGCCGAGCACCCAGTCGGGGTGGGCGCGGACCAGGTCGGAGTCGGGGTTGACCATCTCCGGCTCGAACCACAGGCCGAGCTGCATGCCGTGCGAGCGGACGCGCTCCGCGAGCGGGTGCAGGCCCTGCGGCCACACCTCGTCGGACACGACCCAGTCGCCGAGGCCGCGGGTGTCGTCGCGCCGGCCCCCGAACCAGCCGTCGTCCAGGACGAACCGCTCGACGCCGATCGAGGCGGCTGCGTCGACCAGCCGCAGCACCTGGTCGGTGTCGGTGCCGAAGTAGACCGCCTCCCAGCTGTTCAGCACGAGCGGCCGCGGCCCGGACGGGTGGTGCGGGCGCGAGCGCAGGGAGCGGTGCAGCCGGTCGGAGACGCCGTCCAGGCCGGCGCCGGACCAGACGTGGACGACCTCCGGGGAGGTGTACTCCTCGCCGGGACCGAGCCGCACCTCCCCGGCGCGCAGCAGCTCGCCGCCGCCCAGCACTCCCGCGTGCTCGCCCGCGCCCTCGGGGAGCGCCTCCGCGAAGTGCTCGTGGTCCCCGCTCCAGGCGACGTGGGTGGCGCGCACCTCTCCCGCGCGGAAGCCGAAACCGGCGCGGCCGCAGCAGACGAGGCCGGTGGCGTCGTGCCCGGTGCGCCCGCGGCGCGAGGCGCGCAGCAGCGTGCCGTGGCCGAGCTGGCGGCGCTGCGGCGACTTCTCGCGGCACCAGCGACCGGTGAGGTCGAGCACCTCGTCGGCCGACGGCGGCAGGGGCAGCAGGACCCGGACGGCGGCGAGGTCGAGGAGCCCGTCGGTCGCGGTGCTGCGGACGGTGACCCGCGTGCGCAGAACGCCGTACGGGTCCATCGACAGCCGCACCACGACCTCGGCCTGCGCGGCGTCGTCGGTCGCCGTGGCGGCCACGGCGCCACCGCCGTCCTCGTGCAGGTCCACCTCGACCGGTGTGCGGAGCCGCAGCCGCGGTGCCGCCGCGCCGCCGTCGCGGTGCCAGGCGATGCCGGGATGGCCCGACCAGCCGTCCGCCTCGGTGGGCAGCAGGGTGAGCGGCCACGGGGTGTCGAGCGAGCTCGGCGGCGCGCCCGGCACGAGCAGGCCGGGCAGGGCCTCGTCGTCGACGCCCTGCACGTCCGCTCCCCAGTGCACGACGCGCGGCAGCAGCGGGCCCGCGACGTCGAGCACCAGCGCGGCGCCGGCGGCCCGCAGGACGACCAGCCCGCTCATCCCTTGGTGGAGCCCAGGGTCAGGCCCGCCACGAACTGTCGCTGGAGGACGAAGAACACGATCAGCACCGGCAGGGCCACGAGCACCGAGCCCGCCGACAGCAGGTTGTAGTCGGTGAAGAACTGGCCGCGCAGGTTGTTCAGGGAGCTGGTCACGGGCAGCTTGTCGAAGCTCTGGATGAGCACCGTGGCCCAGAAGAACTCGTTGTAGATCCAGGTCGTCTGCAGCACCGCGAGGGCGGCCAGCGCAGGACGGATCAGCGGCAGGGTGAGCTGCCAGAACTGCCGCAGCACCGACGCGCCGTCGATCTGCGCGGACTCGTAGATCTCGAACGGCAGCGTCTTCATGTAGTTGCTGAGGACGAAGGTGCAGAAGCCCATCTGGAAGCCAACGTTGATGAGGATGAGGCCGAGGTGGCTGTCGAGCAGCAGCTCGCTGCCGAACACGGCCTCGGGGATCGGGACCCGCCGGTAGAGCTGGAACACCGGCACGAGCAGCGCCTGCGGCGGCAGCAGGTTCGCCGCCAGGAACACCCCGAGCAGGGTGAGGTTGAACCGGTAGCTGAAGCGGGCCAGGACGAACGCCGTGCAGGACGCCAGGAACAGCGTGAGCAGGACCGCCGGCACGGTGATGATCAGCGAGTTGACGAAGCTCGGGCCGAAGTTGCCCTGCTCCCAGGCGTTCACGTAGTTGTCGAAGGTCCAGCCGCCGAGGCTCACGTAGCCGTTGGCGGAGGTGTAGGAGTAGTCCCGGAACGAGTTCAGCACCGCCCAGCCGATCGGGAACAGCCAGCCGACCGAGACCAGGACGAGGAACGCCTGCAGGACGACGCGCGCCGGCCGCACCCGCTTGCGGGCGACGGGCACGTCGGCGGCGCTGCGCGGGCTCGTGGGAGCGGCCGTGGTGGTCATCGGTCCTCCTTCATGACGACGCGCAGGTAGACGGCGATGAACACCGACGACAGCAGCAGCATGAACGTCGACATCGCCGAGCCGAACCCGATCCGGCTGGCCTCGCCGATGACGTTGCTCGTCACCAGGGCGGCGATCAGCTCCAGGCCGTTGCGACCCTTGTTGATGATCCAGACCAGGTCGAAGGCTCTCAGCGACTCGATGAAGACCACGACGACGACGATCAGGTTGATGGGTCGCATCACCGGCAGGATGATCCGGAAGAAGGTCGAGACCTCGCCCGACCCGTCGACCTGGGCCGCCTCGCGCAGCGCGGGGTCGACCCCCTTCAAGCCCGCCAGGTACAGCAGCATGATGTAGCCGGTGTGCTTCCAGCCGTTGGCGAACAGCACGGCCCACAGGTTCACCGACGGGTCGCCGTACCAGTCGACGTCGGTGCCGAGCACCGCGTTGAGCAGGCCCTGGTCGGGCGAGTAGATCAGCTGCCAGATGAAGCCGATCAGCGCCAGCGACAGCACCACCGGGATGTACAGGGCGGTCTGGTAGAACCGGCTGCCCCGCACCTCCTTGTCCAGCAGCACGGCCAGGAAGATGCCGAAGATGGTGGGGAGCACGAACAGGAAGAGCAGCCAGACCACGTTGTTCTGCACCGCCGGCCAGAACGGCGGGTAGATCGTGGTGACGTCCTCGTAGTTCTTCGTGCCGATGAACTCGATGTCGGCGATGTCGCCGATGCCGTTCCAGTTGGTGAACGACAGCACGATCGAGGCCAGGGCCGGCAGCCACACCAGCGTGACGACGAAGAAGGTCGGGACGATCACGAAGAGCGCGACGACCAGGCGGTCCGCACCGGTCAGCCGGCCCATCCGGGTGCGGCGGGACGCCTTGGGGGTGGCGGGCGGGTCACCCTCGTTCGCGGTCGAGGGGACGGCGGGGGTCTCGAGCGACATCGCTCCTCCTCAGGTGCTGCGTGCCGTGCGGGCAGGCCGTGACCGGCCCGGGGACTCGCACCCCGGGCCGGCCCCGGGGCTCAGCTGCCGAAGATCGAGACCTTCTGCTCCTGGATGCTCTTGGTGAGCGAGTCGATGTCACCGGGGTTGCCGATGAACTCCTGCAGCGCGGGGATGATGACGGTCGAGGCGAAGTCCGGCCGGGTGTCCCGGTCGAGGAACTGCGCGATGTTCTCGGCCTGGCCCACGAGCTCGGCCGACTTCTTCTGCAGCTCGGAGTAGACCGAGGTGTCGGCGTCGGTGTTGGCGGCGATGAACGGCAGGCCGGTCGTCGCGGCGGCCGCGGCGGCCTCCGGGCTGGCGAGGTACTTCAGGAACGCCTTGGCGCCGGCCTCGTTGTCGGGGTTGGCCGACATGCAGAAGCCGTCGATGGGGGCGTCGATGGCGCCGGACCCGATCTCGGAGTCGATCTCCGGGAAGGTGAAGAAGTCGAGGTCCTCCTCGTCGTCCGGGAACTGCTCGTTGACGAAGGTGCCGAGGATGTACATCCCGGCCTCCTTGCGCTGCAGCGTCTGCGCGGCCTCCTGCCAGGTGCGGCCGAGGGCGTCGGGCTGGTGGTAGGGCAGCAGCTCGGCCCACGTCTCGAAGACCTTCTTGACCTCGGCGGAGTCCCACGCCTCCTCGCCGGCCATCAGCGAGATGTGGTAGTCGAAGCCGTTGACCCGCATGTTCAGCATGTCGAACGTGCCCATCGCGGGCCAGCCGTCCTTGTCGCCGAACGCCATCGGCACCAGGCCGGCGCCCTGCATGTCGTCCATCAGCGTGACCATCTCGTCGAGGGTCTTCGGCTGGGTCCAGCCGTTCTCCTCGAAGGTGCTCTTGCGGTGGAAGACGGCCCACGGGTAGTAGCTCTGCGGGACGAAGTACTGCTTGCCGTCGTTGCCGGTCGAGGCCTCCTTGAAGGAGTCCGCGATGCCCTCGATGGGCCACACGTCGCTGACGTCGCCGATCAGGCCGGACTCGGCGAAGAACCGCATCCGGAAGCCGGCGAACCACGAGAAGACGTCGTCGGCGTTGCCCTGCAGGTAGGTGTTGATGTTCTCCTGGAAGGTGTTGTGGTCGACGGCGTTGATCTTGACCGTGACGTCCGAGGCCTCCTTGAAGTCGGCCGCCATCGCGTCGCGCTGCTCGGCGAAGGTCGTGCCGCTCTCGTTGGAGCCGAAGGACACGGTGCCGGACGGGCTCTCCGCGGAGCCGGAACCGCCGCCGCCGTCGTCACCGCCGCAGGCGGCCAGCGTGCCGCCGACCCCGAGGGCGGCACCACCCAGCATGAACGCGCGCAGCACGGACCGGCGGGCGACCGCGGTTCCGGCGACGGAGGGTGGCACGAGGCCGGCGAGGTACTCGGCCTGGCTCTGCGGACGGGGCATGGCGTCTCCTTCGACGTGGTCCCGGGGTCGGAGCCCGGACCGAACTCAACGGAACCGAACACGTTCGATCAGTCCCGCGGTGACTGTCGCCGGTCGGACCGGGGAAGTCAAGGGATCGTGACCACACTGGGACGTTGCCGACGTTGCAAGTCTGTTGGGTTCTGTTGACATCGTTCTGAGCCAGGGACCACAGTGGCGGCCATGCGAGCCTGGCCGGACGCCGTCGTCGCCCTGGGTGGCGACTACAACCCCGAGCAGTGGCCCCGGGAGGTGTGGACCGAGGACGTCGAGCTGATGCGGCGGGCGGGCGTCACCTTCGCCACCGTCGGCGTCTTCTCCTGGTCGTGGCTCGAGCCCGAGCCCGGCCGCTACGAGTTCGGCTGGCTCGACGACGTCCTCGACCTGCTGCACGGAGCAGGTGTCGCCGTCGACCTGGCGACTGGGACCGCCTCTCCCCCACCGTGGTTCAGCCACAAGTACCCCGACACGCTCCCGGTGCGCAGCGACGGCACGACGCTGTGGCCCGGCAGCCGGCAGGCGTGGTGCCCGAGCTCGACGGTGTTCACCGAGCACGCCGTGGCGCTGGCCGAGCAGATGGCCCGCCGGTACCACGACCACCCGGCGCTGGCGATGTGGCACGTCTCCAACGAGTACGCGTGCCACAACCTGCCCTGCTACTGCGACCGCTGCGCCGCCGCCTTCCGCCGCTGGCTCACCGACCGCTACTCCGACCTCGAGGGCCTCAACGACGCGTGGGGCACCGCGTTCTGGAGCCAGCGGTACACCGCGTGGGAGCAGGTGCTGCCGCCCCGCGACACCCCCACCTTCCACAACCCGACGCAGTCGCTGGACTACTGGCGGTTCGGCTCGGACACCCTGCTCGGCCAGTACGTCGCCGAGCGCGACGTCCTGCACGAGCTGTCGCCGGGGGTGCCGGTGACGACGAACTTCATGACGCTCGACCACTTCCGCCTGCTCGACTACGCCCGCTGGGCGCCCGAGGTCGACGTGCTCTCGACCGACCACTACGTCGTGCACGAGCAGGTCCACGGCGTCCCCGACGCCCGGTACGACATGCAGGGCGAGCTGTCCTTCGCCGCCGACCTCACCCGCGGGCTCGCGGGTGGGAAGCCCTGGGTGCTGATGGAGCACTCCACCAGCGCGGTCAACTGGCAGCCGGTCAACCCCGCCAAGCCGGCCGGGGGGATGACGCGCGACTCGCTGGTCCACGTCGCCCGCGGCGCCGACGCGCTCGGGTTCTTCCAGTGGCGCCAGTCGCGGGCGGGCGCCGAGAAGTACCACTCGGCGCTGGTGCCCCACGCGGGCCCGGACACCAAGGTGTTCCGAGAGGTGAGCGAGCTCGGGCAGGTGTGCGAGCGCCTCGGCGAGCTGGTCGGTTCGCGCGTCGTCGCGCCCGTCGCGCTGCTGTGGGACTACGCCTCTGCGTGGGCCGCCACCCTGCCCGCACGACCGTCCACGGCCGTCGACCCGGGCCAGGTGGCGCACGACCTGCACGCGGCGCTGCGCGGCGCGGGGATCACCTGCGACATCGTCCCGCCGGGCGCCCCGCTCGAGGGGTACGGCGTGGTCCTGGTGCCCACGCTCTACCTGTGCAGCGACGCCACGGCGGCCGCGGTCGAGCAGGCCGCGCGCGCCGGGGCGCAGGTGCTGGTCACCTACTACAGCGGCGTCGTCGACGAGAACGACCACGTCCGGCTCGGCGGCTACCCGGGCGCCTTCCGCGACCTGCTGGGCGTGCGGGTCGAGGAGTTCTTCCCGCTGCCGGTGGGCTCCCAGGTGCGGCTCGACGACGGCTCGACGGGCGAGCTGTGGAGCGAGCTGCTGCAGGTCACCGGCGCCGAGGTGGTCGCCGGCTACGACGACGGCCCGCTGCGCGGCGGCCCGGCCCTGACCCGGCGCGCGGTCGGCGAGGGCGCGGCCTGGTACGCCTCCACCCGGCTCGACGCGGTCGCGGTCCGCCGCCTGGTCGACCGGCTCTGCGCGGACGCGGGGGTGAGCGCACCGGTGCCCACCGACGACCGGGTCGAGGTCGTCACGCGCGCCGCCGAGGACGGGCGGCGCTGGACCTTCCTGGTCAACCACGGGGACGACGACGTCGAGGTCCGCCTCGACGGGCACGACCTGGTGGCCGACGCACCGGTGTCGGGCGGCTGGTCGCTCGCGGCCGGCGCCGTGGCCGTCGTACGGGTGGCCTAGCGGTGCTCGCGACCCAGCGGCAGGACCGCATCCTGGAGCAGGTCGCGCTCCACGGCGCCGCCCGGGTGTCCGAGCTGGTCGAGCTGCTCGGCGTCTCGGACATGACCGTCCGACGCGACATCGACGTGCTCGCGGGCCGTGGGCTGGTCGACCGCGTGCACGGCGGGGTGACCGCGGCCAGCGGCCGCAGCGCGGACGAGCCGGGCTTCGTCGCCAAGTCGACGCTGCAGAGGGACGAGAAGGTGGCCATCGCCCGCGAGGCCGTCCGGCTGGTCGAACCAGGTGCGGCCGTGGCGCTGTCGGCCGGCACCACGACCTACGAGGTGGCCCGGCAGCTGCGCCACGTCGAGCGGCTCACCGTCGTCACGAACTCCATCCCGGTGGCGCAGCTGCTGCACGAGGACCAGCCTGGTGACATGACGGTCATCCTCACCGGTGGCATCCGCACGCCGTCCGACGCGCTCGTCGGCCCGGTCGCGGTCGGGGCCCTGCAGGGCCTCCACGTCGACTGGCTGTTCATGGGCGTGCACGGCATCGACCTGCGGGCCGGGCTCACGACCCCGAACCTGGTGGAGGGCGACACCGACCGGGCGCTCATCGCCTGCGCCCGCCAGGTCGTCGTCACCGCCGACAGCACCAAGTGGGGGGTCGTCGGCCTCACCACGATCGCCGGCCTGGACGAGGTCGACGTCCTGGTCACCGACACCGGCCTGCCACCGGGCGCCCGCGACGTGCTCTCCGAGCGGGTCGATCGCGTGGTGGTCGCCGAGACCGGGGCGACCGGCCGGTCGGGCACCGGAGCCACCCAGGACAGCGAGGAGCGGACGGCATGAGCCCCACCTCCACCCGCGGGATCCACCGCAGCAGCCACCGGCTGGCCGACGGCCGGGAGATCGTCTACTTCGACGACCGCGAGCCCTACGCCGACGGGTCGGTGCAGCGCGAGGTGCACGACACCCGTCCGCTCGGGCCGGCCGAGCAGGCCGGCGAGATGCGGCTCGACCCGCTGACCGGCGAGTGGGTCGCGATGGCGGCGCACCGGATGAACCGCACCTTCATGCCCCCGGCCGACGAGTGCCCGCTGTGCCCGAGCGGCCGCGGCACGGTGCCGTCGGAGGTGCCGAGCGAGGACTACGACGTCGTGGTCTTCGAGAACCGCTTCCCGTCGTTCTCCGCCTCGCCCCCGCCCACCGCCGGGCTGGTCGACGACCAGCCGCTGTGGCCGGTCGAGCCCGCGGCCGGGCGCTGCGAGGTGATCTGCTTCTCCAGCGACCACGCGACCTCGTTCGGCCACCTCACCCCGCACCGCGTGCGCACCGTGGTCGAGGCCTGGGCCGACCGCACCGCCGAGCTGTCGGCCAACCCCGCTGTGCGGCAGGTGTTCCCCTTCGAGAACCGCGGTCGCGAGATCGGCGTGACGCTGCACCACCCGCACGGCCAGATCTACGCCTACCCCTACGTCACGCCCCGCACGACGGTGATGCTGCGGCAGGCGGAGGCGCACCGCCGGTCGACCGGCGGATCGCTGCTCGCCGACGTGCTGGCCGCGGAGCGCGCGGCCGGGACCCGGGTCGTGCTGCCGGGCGAGCACTGGACGGCGTACGTCCCCGCGGCGGCGCGGTGGCCGGTCGAGGTGCACCTGGCGCCGCACCGCGACGTGCCCGACCTCGCCGCCCTCGACGACGCCGAGCGCGACGAGCTGTCGGTGGTCTACCTCGAGCTGATGCAGCGCCTCGACCGCTTCTTCCCCGCACCCGACGGCGGCGAGCTGCTGCTGCCCTACATCGCCGGCTGGCACCAGGCGCCGCTGGACGAGCGGCGCGAGCTCGGACGCCTGCACCTGCAGGTGTTCTCGGTGCTGCGCGCCCCCGGGCGGCTGAAGTACCTGGCCGGGTCGGAGTCGGGCATGGGGGCCTGGGTCAACGACACCACGCCCGAGCGGATCGCGGACCGCCTGCGCGAGGTGGGCGGGTGACGCCGCGATGAGCACCGAGATCCCCGCCGACGACCTCGCCGACGAGGTGGTCGAGGCGTTCACGTCCCGCTGGGGCACCGACCCCGACGGCCTGTGGCGGGCACCGGGACGCGTCAACGTCATCGGCGAGCACGTCGACTACCAGGCCGGGCTGTGCCTGCCGATCGCGTTGCCGCACAGCACGTTCGCGGCCGTCCGCCGAAGAGACGACGACGTCGTCCGGCTGCACAGCCTGTCGCGGCCGGACGAGGACTGGGAGGGCCGGCTGGACGACATCGGCCCCGGCTCGCCCTCAGGCTGGGCCGGGTACCTCGCCGGGGTGCTCTGGGCGCTGCGCGAGGACGGCGTGGACGTGCCGGGCGTCGACTGCGCCGTGGCCAGCGCCGTACCGCTCGGCGCCGGCCTCTCCAGCTCGGCGTCGCTGGAGTGCTCGCTGGCGATCGCGCTCGCCGACCTGCTCGGCCTGCCCACCGACGACGCCGGGCGGGCCCGGCTCGCCGACGCGTGCGTGCGGGCGGAGAACGAGGTGGCGCAGGCCTCCACCGGTGGCCTCGACCAGGCCGCGTCGCTGCGGTCGGTCGAGGGCCACGCGCTGCTCGTCGACTGCCGCGACGGCAGCGTCGAGCCGGTCCCGCTGCGGCTGGAGGACGAGGGCCTGGTGCTGCTCGTCGTCGACACCCGGGCGCCGCACCGGCTCGTCGACAGCGAGTACGCGTCCCGGCGCTCGGACTGCGAACGGGCGGCCTCGCTGCTCGGCGTCAGCACCCTGCGCGAGATCGACGACCTCGATGCGGCGCTGGCCCGGGTCGAGGACGACGACCCCGCGCTCGTGCCCCGCGTCCGGCACGTCGTCACCGAGATCGAGCGGGTGCGACGCGCGGTCGAGGTGCTGCGGAACGGGGCGGCCGCCGACCTCGGTCCCCTGCTGTCCGCGTCCCACGCCTCGCTGCGCGACGACTACGAGGTGTCCAGCCCCGAGCTCGACCTCGTCGTCGACACGGCCGGGCGGACGGGTGCCCTCGGCGCCCGGATGACCGGCGGCGGGTTCGGCGGGTCCGCGGTGGTGCTGCTGCGCGACGAGCAGGTGCCGGAGACCGAGTCGGCGGTCAGCGCGGCGTTCGCCGAGAAGGGCTGGGACGCACCGGCCTTCGTGCGAGCGGTCGCCGGCGCCCCGGCGGCGAGGGTGCCGCGAGGCTGAGGGAGCTGCTGCTCAGCCCACCTCGGGGTGCAGGCCGACGTACAGGCCGAACGACTCGCCGTCCGGGTCGCTGGGCCGGTCGGCGATCTCGGCCAGCACCGCGTAGAGCCGGCCGAGCACCTCGCCGCGGTCGGACGCGTTCAGCCGGAACCCCAGCCGGCTGCTGCTGAGGGCGCCCTCGGGCAGCCGGGCGACCTCCTGCAGGAAGGTCTCGAGCAGCAGGTCGGCGCCGCCCCCGGGCGAGGACGGCACGCCGTCGTCCATGTACCAGGACTTGCCCGACGCGAGGTACGGGATCTCGCGCGAGCCGCGCACGCCGCGGCGCACCGGCTGCTCGATGAGGAAGCCGGTGTCGACCAGCGTCCGCACGTGGTGCAGCACGGTCGCGGGGTTGCGGCCGAGGGCCGCGGCCATCTCCTTGTTGGTGCGCGGCTCGTGCAGCGCGAGCCGCAGGATCTGCAGCCGCAGCGACGACGCCAGCGCCTTGGCCTCGGCGTCGTCCGGCGGGCGGCGGGCCCACGGGCGGCGGGTGGAGCCCACCGGCAGGGGGCCGTACGGGGGCGGCTCGAGGGCCGGACGGCCGGACGGCTCGACGGCTGCGGCTCCGGTCATGGCGACACGATAGCCCGGTCCGGGCAAAGTGATTGACCTTTCCCGATCAGTGGGGCCACCCTGGGCGCATGACCGACCTCCCCACCGCGGAGCCGGAGCCGGGCGAGGTCCCGGACGCCCGCTCCGGCACCACCCGCACCGCGGCGCCCCCGACGTCGAAGCCGTTGCGCGGCGGCCTGTTCCGCCACCACGACTTCCGCCAGCTGTTCATCGGTGACGCCATCAGCCAGGTCGGCACCCAGCTGACCGTGCTGGCGCTCCCGGTCCTGGCGATCCAGGTGCTGGGCGCCGACGAGTTCGAGATGGGGCTGCTCGGCACCTTCGAGTTCCTCGCCTTCCTCGTCATCGGCCTGCCGGCCGGCGCCTGGGTGGACCGGTGGCGCAAGAAGCGGGTGCTCGTCAGCGCCGACGTCGCGCGGGCGTTCGCCCTCGGGTCGCTGCCGCTGGCCTGGGCGTTCGACGTCCTCACGCTCGTGCAGATGTTCGTCGTCGCGCTGGTGGTCGGCGTCAGCACGGTCTTCTTCGACGTGGCGTACCAGAGCTACCTGCCCGAGCTGGTCCCGAGCGAGAAGATCAGCGAGGGCAACGCCAAGCTCCAGGGGCTCCAGTCGGTCGCCCAGGTGGCCGGCCCGGCCACCGGCGGGTTCCTCATCCGCGCCATCGGTGCGCCGCTGACGATCGCGCTGGACGCGGTCAGCTTCCTCGGATCGGCGCTGTTCGTCTCGCGGATCAGGCACGCCGACGAGCCGCCGCCCAAGGCGGGGCGCCGCCCGCTGGTCGAGGAGGTCAAGGAGGGGCTCCTCTTCGTCTGGCACCAGCCGCTGCTGCTGCGGATCGCGGCCTGCACCTCGATCGGGAACCTGTTCAACTCGATGGCCTCGGTGCTGCTCGTCCTGTTCGCGCTGCGCGAGCTCGGCCTGCGCGAGAGCGACCTCGGCATCGTCTTCGCGCTGGGTTCGGTCGGCGGCCTGCTCGGCGCCCTGGTCACGACCCGGATCACCCGGTGGGTCGGCGAGGGGCGCACGATCCCGCTGTCCGCGCTGCTGTTCGCGCCGTTCACGGCGCTGGTCCCGCTGGCAGGCGACCCGATCCCCCCGATGGTGGCGCTCTCGCTGTCGATGTTCGGCTTCTCGTTCGCGGTCCTGGTCTACAACATCACCCAGGTCAGCTTCCGGCAGCGGCTGTGCCCCAAGCCGCTCCTGGGGCGGATGAACGCGTCGATCCGGTTCGTCGTCTGGGGCACGATGCCGATCGGCTCGTTCATCGGCGGCGTCCTCGGTACGCAGGTCGGCATCCGCGGCGTCTACTGGATCGCCGTGGCCGGCGCCCTGGTCTCCGCGCTCCCCGTGCTGTTCTCGCCGCTGATCCGGATGCGCGACCTCCCGCGCGAGCTGGACCAGCACGCCGAGCCCGCGGCGTGACGCCGCTGTCCCTCGCGCGCCGGCACGCGGCGCTCGTGGAGCAGCACCTGCCCGGACTGCTGGTCGGCGTGTACCTGGTCGGCTCGGCGTCGTCCGGCGACCACCACCACGGCCGCAGCGACGTCGACACCGTCGCCGTGGTCCGACGGCCCCTCGGCACGCGCGACGCCGACGCGCTGCGGGCGGTGCACGACGCGCTGGCGCCCGAGGCGGTCGGGACGGCGTACGACACCACCTACGTCCCGGCCGGCTGGCTCGCCGCCCCGCCGCGCGAGGAGGCGGTCACGCCGTTCAGCCTGGACGGCGTGCTCCACCTGGGCGAGCCGGCGTTCGCGGTGAACCCGGTGACCTGGGTCGAGCTGGAGGAGGCCACCGTCGTGAGCGGCCCGCCCACGTCCGCGCTCGGTGTCGCGGACGTGCGAGGACCGTTGCGGGAGTGGACGATGCGCAACCTGCGCTCGTACTGGGCGCCCTCGGCAGCCCGGGTCCGCGAGGTGCTCTCGGGCCGGCCGACCGACCAGGAGGCGGCAGCCGAGGTGGTCGTCTGGCACGTGCTCGGCGCGCCCCGCCTGCACGCGACGCTGGCGACCGGGCGGGTGGTGTCCAAGACGGCCGCCGGCGACCACGCGGCTGCCACCTGGCCGCAGCACGCGGCCCTGTGCCGGCGTGCGCAGGCGTGGCGGGCCGGCGACGACGTCCGCTTCACCACCGCGGACGGGCTGGAGGCGGCCGACCTCGTCGACGCCGTGGTGCGCGGATCGGCAGCGCTGCTCGGGCCGGAGCGAGAGGCGACGACGGGGGCTTGACCTGGAGCGCGCTCCAGGGTGTTGCGTGGTCGGCATGGAGAACCTCATGCGCACCATCGGCGGCCGCAGCGTCCCGGCCCTCGGCACCGGCACCTGGGCCATGGGCGGCCCATGGACCTTCGACGGCGCGGCCGCCGGCTGGGGCGAGGTCGACGACGACGAGTCGGTCGCCGCGCTGCACGCCGCGCACGACGCCGGGCTCCGCGTCGTCGACACCGCCGACGCCTACGGCTGCGGCCACGCCGAGCGCGTGGTGGGCAGAGCCGTCGCCGGCTACCGCGACGACGTCGTCCTGGTCACCAAGGTCGGGCTCGTCACCGACGGGTCCACCCGCACCGGCGGCGGCTCCGACCTGTCGCCGGACGCCGTCCGCCGCGCCTGCGAGGCGAGCCTGCGGCGGCTGGGCACCGACCGGATCGACGTCTACCTGATCCACCCCGGCGACACGACGCCCACGCAGGCGCAGGACGTCGTGGGCGTGTTCGAGGAGCTGGTGCGGCAGGGCAAGGTGCTCGGCTACGGCACGAGCGCGCTCGACCCGGCGGTCGTCGCGGCGGTGGCGGCAGGCGGGCACGCCGTGGCCGTCGAGGGCGAGCTGAACGTCCTGCAGCGCGACCCGGGCGTGCCGCAGGTCGCCGAGTCCGCGGGGCTCGCGCTGCTGGCCCGGACGCCGCTGGCGATGGGCCTGCTGTCCGGGCGCTACCGCCGTCCGGACGACCTCGACCCGGGCGACGTCCGCCGGCAGACGCCGTACTGGACCTTCTTCGCCGAGGGTCGGATGGACGAGTGGCTCGCGCGGCTCGACGACGTCCGGCAGGTGCTGACCGGCGGCGGCCGCACCCTGGTGCAGGGCGCGCTGGCGTACGTGTGGGGCGCCTCGCCGGCGGCGCTGCCGGTCCCCGGCGCGCGGACCGTCGCGCAGGTGCGCGAGCAGGCCGGTGCGCTCGAGCACGGGCCGCTGTCGGCGGAGGAGGTCGCGACCGTAGACCGCCTGGTAGGACAGCCGGTGTGAGCACCACGACGACGCCTGTGACCATCTCGGCGGCGGCCGGCCGCACCGGCCTGCCGGTCGACACCATCCGCTACTACGACCGGCTGGGCCTGCTCGGCGAGGTCCGCCGCGGGCCGGGCGGGGTGCGGGCGTTCGACGAGGACGACCTCGGCTGGCTGCGGGTGCTGCGCTGCCTGCGCGAGACCGGCATGTCGATGGCCGACCTGCGCCGCTTCTGCGCGGTCGACGGCGACCGCGACCCCGGCGCGCGGCGGGCGCTCCTCGAGCAGCACCGCGCCGCCGTGCTCGACCGGATCGAGCGGACCCGGCGCGAGCTCGAGGTGGTCGAGGGCAAGATCGCGGCCTACCGCCGCGCCGAGCAGGCTGGGCGGACGGTCACCGACGTCTGACGTGCTCGGCGTACCGCCCGAGCAGCACCGGCCAGTCGGTGAACTTGGCCCGCTCGGCGACGTTGGCCGCCGTCCACCCGCCGTGGGTGAGCGTGACCCGCGAGCCGGTGCCGTCCGCCTCGAAGGTGATGTCGAGGTCGGTGGGGTGCGCGGGGTCGACCGCGAGCCAGAAGGCGAGCGACAACCGTTCGGCGGGAGCCCAGGTCGTGACCCTGCCGACGACGTAGCGGTGCTCACCCACCAGGAACGCCACCTCGCCGCCGGCACCCGGTTCGATGACGGCGCCGGTGGTGCCCGGCGGTGCGTAGCGCAGGTCCCACCACCGCCCGAGGTCGGTCGTGAAGGCGTCGAACGCCACGTCCGGGCCGGCCTGGACGAGCACCTCCTCGACGACCGGTGCGCCGTGGTCGTCGGAGCGACCGGCCCGCCCGTCGTGCGGCTCGACGAACATCAGCCGGTTGAGGAAGGGGTCGGCGACGGTCACCACCCAGCCCCACTCCTCGCGCTCCACGCCGGGGCGGGCGTAGTCGTAGTCCTGCTCGACCAGGTGCCGCTGCAGCGCGTGGGCGTCGTCGACCTCGATGTAGACGGCGGCGCCAGGGCTGGCGTCGCCGTGGTGCTCGGTCAGGTGCAGCCGCACGCCGTCGCGCACGACCTCGGTGTACAGCGGCGCGTGCTCGCCGTAGCGGTGCTCCCAGACCACCTCGAAGCCGAGGAAACCGACGTAGAACTCCATCGCCTTGCGGGTGTCGAAGATGCGCAGCAGCGGGATCGCGGCGCGCGGCACCGCAGCACCGGCCGGGGCGGGCGCGGCAGCCATCGTGTTCCAGTCGCGGTGCCCCCACTGGCGAGCCACCAGGTCGAGCGCCTGGCCGTGGGTCACCTCGGTGCCGTGCTCGGCCAGCGCGGTGCGCAGCCGGCGGGCCTGCTGCTTCGGGTCGGGTGCGGACGTGCTCATGGCGTGCCTCTCCGGCCGGTGCCGTTCGCCGGGTGCCTGCGTTGCCGGTCCGCACCGGCAGGGTCGAGGTGCCGTCGCAGATCGTCGGGTGGTGCCGTGGAGCACCGGTGTCCACCGTCCCCGTGCGGGGTGCAGGCGGCCGGCCACCGGCGGGCCGTGCGGGCGATCGTAGTCCGCGGGGCCCTCCGGTGTCCCCCGCGCCGCGTCGGTGGTAGAGACGTCCCATGACCTCTGAGACCACCGCCCCCGGCAGCAGCTCGCACCGTCCCTACCTGGACGACACCACCGCCGCGGCCGGCGACCTGGCCGAGCTGCGGCACGCCCTGCACCGCACCCCCGAGATCGGCCTGGAGCTGCCGACCACCCAGGGCACGGTGCTGGAGGCGCTGTCCGGGCTGGACCTCGAGATCAGCACGGGAAGCGGCACCACCTCGATCACCGGCGTCCTGCGCGGTGGCGGCGCGACCGCCGGCGACGACGAGCGTCCGGTGGTGCTGCTGCGCGGCGACATGGACGCGCTGCCCGTCGCCGAGCTGGTCGACATCGACTTCCGCTCCGAGACGGCGGGCCAGATGCACGCGTGCGGCCACGACCTGCACACCACGATGCTCGTCGGTGCGGCCCGGGCGCTCACCGCGCGCCGCGAGGAGCTGCCGGGCGACGTCGTGTTCATGTTCCAGCCCGGCGAGGAGGGCTTCGACGGCGCCGGCGTGATGATCTCCGAGGGCGTGCTCGACGCCGCAGGACGCCGTCCGGACGCCGCCTGGGCGCTGCACGTGATGTCGGGGCTGGCCCCGCGCGGCGTCGTGGCGAGCCGCGGCGGACCGATGATGGCGGCCTCGAACGAGCTGCACGTCACCGTCAAGGGAGCCGGCGGCCACGGCTCGGCACCGCACCGCTCCAAGGACCCCATCCCCGCCGCTGCCGAGATGGTCACCGGGCTGCAGACGCTGCTGTCGCGCGTGGTCAACCCGTTCGACACCGCGGTGCTCACCGTCGGGCAGTTCCACGCCGGCACCAAGGCCAACATCATCCCGGACGAGGCGCGCTTCTCCTGCACCTTCCGCTGCTTCGACGAGGCCGTGCTCGACCTCGTCGAGCGGGAGACCGTGCGGTTCTGCCAGGGCACCGCGATGGCGTACGGGCTCGAGGTCGACGCGCAGTTCACCCGCCAGTACCCGGTGACGGTGAACGACGTCGCGTCGGTGGCGCAGGCCGGTGGCCTGGTCGAGCAGGTGCTCGGCGCGGGCCGCTTCCTCGAGATGCCGCAGCCGATCACCGGCTCGGAGGACTTCTCCCGCGTCCTGCAGGCCGCCCCAGGCGCGATGCTCTTCCTCGGCGCCTGCGTCACCGACGACCACGACTCCGCGCCAGACAACCACTCCCCCTACGCCGCCTTCAGCGACGACGTGCTCGCCGACGGGGCCGCCCTCTACGCCGAGCTCGCGGTCGCGTCGCTCGCCCGCGCGTGAGCGCCGGGGGCGGCCGGGTCGCGGTCGTCACCGGGGCGTCGAGCGGCATCGGCGAGGCGACCGCGCGGCACCTCGCCGCCGACGGGTGGCACGTCGTGGTCGCCGCCCGGCGCGCCGAGCGTTTGGCGGCTCTCGCCGACGAGATCGACGGCACCGCAGTCGTCCTCGACGTCACCTCGGACGAGTCGGTCGCCGGGCTGCTCGCGGCGCTCGGCGACCTCGGCCGCGAGGTCGCGCTCCTGGTCAACAACGCCGGCGGCGCGCTCGGCACCGACACCGTCGCCGACGCCTCGCTGGACGACTGGCGCTGGATGCACGAGGTGAACGTGCTGGGCACCCTGCGCGTCACCCGTGCGCTGCTGCCCGTGCTCCGCGAGGCGCCGGCGGCGCACGTCGTGGTCGTGACCTCGACTGCGGCGCAGACCGTGTACCCCGGCGGCGGCGGTTACACCGCGGCCAAGCACGCCGAGGGTGCGCTGGCCCGCACGCTGCGGCTCGAGCTCGTCGGCGAGCCCGTCCGGGTCACCGAGATCGCCCCGGGCATGGTGCACACCGAGGAGTTCTCCGTCGTGCGCAACCGCGGCGACGCCGAGGCCGCCGGCAAGGTCTACGAGGGCGTCGACCGCCCTCTCACCGCCGACGACGTCGCCGAGTGCATCCGCTGGACCGCCTCCCTGCCCGCCCACGTCGACGTCGACCTCCTCGTCGTCCGCCCGGTCGCCCAGGCCGCCCAGCACCTCGTCCACCGGGGACCACTCTTCGACCGCGGCTGACTCCCGCCCCGGCCCGTCCCCGGCGACGAGTGTTGGGCCGGTGCTCACCTGCACGACACCCGCGCGGCGCCGACAACCGGTTGGGTGAGGGCGAACCCGACACCCCCGGAGGTCCCCGTGCGCCCCCTCGTCCGCCGCCTCGCCCCCGCCCTCGCCGTGGCGCCGCTGCTCCTGGCCACCCTCAGTCAGCCCGCCGGTGCGGCCCGTCCCGTCGTACCCGACCCCGACGAGGCCGTGCTCGCGGGCTGGGCGGTGCTCGCGGCCGACACCTTCGTCCCGGGCAGCGAGCCGTCCGGGTGGTTCCGGACACCGCAGGTGGTCTTCCCGGGTCAGCCGGTGCAGGGCTTCTCCGGGATCCACGCCCTCGCAGACGGCAGCTTCCTGGCGATGAGCGACAACGGGTTCGGCGCCAAGGCGAACAGCCAGGACTACCTGCTGCGCGTGCACCACGTCGTCCCGGACACCGCGAGCGGCGAGCTCGACGTCGTCGGCGGCTTCGACCTCAGCGACCCGGACCACCTCGTGCCGTGGACGACCTGGCGCGACGGCGGGTGCGCGTCCGAGGCGACGCTGCCGGCCGGCTACGCCTGCCCCGCGCCCGACCGGCTGCTGACCGGCTGGGACTTCGACATCGAGTCGATGCAGGTCGCGCCCGACGGGACGCTGTGGTTCGGCGAGGAGTTCGGGCCGTTCCTGCTGCACACCGACGCACAGGGCCGGCTGCTGCAGGCGCCGGTACCCACGCCCGGCGTCAAGGCGCCGCAGAACCCGACCCTGGTCCCGGGCGAGCAACCGAACCTCGGCGGCTCCAAGGGCTTCGAGGGCATGGCGATCTCCCCGAACGGCACCACCCTGCGCGCGATGCTCGAGGGGCCCGTCGCCGAGGACGTCACCGCGGGGCTCTCGTCCGACCTGCGGGTGTACGACGTGCGCCTGCGCCGCGGCGGCGCCGTGTTCACCGGCGACTACGCCCGCTACCGCCTCGAGCAGCCGTCCCACGCGATCGGCGACTTCGTCGCCGTGAACGCGGTGCAGTTCCTGGTGATCGAGCGCGACAACGCGTCCGGCGCCGCGGCCGCGTTCAAGCGCGTGTACCTCGTCGACCGGCGCGACCGCGACGGCGACGGGTACCTCGACAAGGCGCTGCTGGTCGACCTCATGGACCTGACGAACCCCGACGGGCTCGGCCTGACCGGCGAGGACCCCTTCACGTTCCCGTACGTGACCATCGAGGACGTCGAGATCCTGGACGCCGACACCATCGCGGTGCTCAACGACAACAACTACCCGGGCGGCGGCGGTCGCGGACCGGGCAGCGACGTCACCGAGTACCTGGAGATCGACCTCGGCGGTCCGCTCCACGTCGACGAGCGCCTGCTGCCCCGCGGTTGATCAGGGGGCGTTGGGCTCCGGCGAGTCGGTGTACGGGAACTGCTCCACGAACGCGGTGATCGCGGCGCCGGACGGAGCGGAGCAGGTCTGGCGGACTCCGCCCTGGGCGGTCCAGTGGGTCACCACGACGGGGCGGCCGTCGGGCAGCGTGCCGTAGGAGTCGTCCCACGCCACGACGACGACCTTGCCCCCGGTGGACGGCGACTCGCGCAGGGTGGTGGCGAGCTCGCGCAGGCCGTCCTGCTGCTGGGCGGGCAGGTCGGGGTCGAACCACACCACCGTGTAGCCGTGCTCGAGGTTGTGCACGAGCTGCTCCACGCGCGGGCGGTCGTCGACGCCGTAGAACGGGGCGGCGGGGTAGGCGGGCGAGGCGAAGTGCGGCCCCGTCGAGGGCGGCACGACCTCGTACGGGACGCGGCTCACGTCGGGCTCCGGGGTGCCGGGCCCGACGTGGCTGCTGATTCCGCGTCCCTCGTCCCGCACGACGGCGTCGCAGGCCGAGGCCGGGGCGCCGACCCGGTCGTCCTGCCGGGTGAGGAACCAGCCCAGCACCGCGAGCGCTCCGACGAGGAGCACGAGCAGCAGCACGCCGCCCGCGACGAGTCCGACCACCAGCCCGGTGCGCCGGCGACGCGGCGGCGCACCCGGCACCCCCGGCGGGTCGTACCCGCCGGGCGCCGGGTAGGGCCCTGAGGGCGGACCCGGCGGAGGCCCCCACGCGCCGGGCGGGCCGCCCTGGGTCACCCGAGCGCCCGCTCGGCGCTCTCGACGACGTTCTGCAGCAGCATCGCCCGCGTCATGGGTCCGACACCGCCGGGGTTCGGCGACAGCCAGCCCGCGACGCCCGCGACCTCGGGGTCGACGTCGCCCCGCAGTCGCGCCTTGCCGTCCTCGCCGGTGACGCGCGAGACGCCCACGTCGAGCACGACGGCGCCGGGACGCACCATGTCGGCCGTGACCAGCCCGGGCACGCCCGCCGCCGCGACGACGACGTCGGCCCGTCGGACGTGGTCGGCCAGGTCCCGAGTCCCGGTGTGGCACAAGGTGACCGTGGCGTTGACGTCCTTGCGGGTCAGTAGGAGGCCGAGCGAGCGACCGACGGTGATGCCGCGCCCGACAACGCACACCTCGGCGCCGCGCAGGTCGATCCCGTTGCGCACCAGCAGCTCGACGATGCCGCGGGGGGTGCACGGGAGCGGCGTCGTCATCTCCTCGGAGACCCGCAGCACCAGCCGTCCGAGGTTCGTCGGGTGCAGCCCGTCGGCGTCCTTGCGCGGGTCGATCAGCTCGATCACGCGCTGCTCGTCCAGACCCCTCGGCAGCGGCAGCTGCACGATGTAGCCGGTGCACGCCGGGTCGTCGTTGAGCCGGCGCACGGCCGCCTCGACCTCGTCCTGGGTCGCGGTGGCGGGCAGGTCCTCGCGGATGGAGGCGATGCCGACCTCGGCGCAGTCCTTGTGCTTGCCGTTGACGTACCAGCGGCTGCCCGGGTCGTCACCGACCAGCACCGTGCCCAGGCCGGGCACCACGCCGCGCTCGGCGAGCGCCGAGACCCGTTGCGCCAGCTCGGCCTTGATCGTGGCGGCCGCAGCGGTGCCGTCGAGACGCTGTGCGGTGGTGCCGGTGGCCGAGACCTCGTCCGTCAGGCCGTTGGTCACCAGGTCTCCAGGCCCTCGTACAGCGGGAAGTCCTGCGCCAGGCGCGCGACCCGGCCGCGGAGCGCGTCGACGTCGGCGGTCGGCTGCAGCGCGGCTGCGATCACCTCGGCGACCTCGGTGAACTCCTCCGCCCCGAAACCGCGGGTGGCCAGCGCCGGCGTGCCGATCCGCAGCCCGGACGTGACCATCGGCGGCCGCGGGTCGAACGGCACCGCGTTGCGGTTCACCGTGATCCCGCACTCGTGCAGGCGGTCCTCGGCCTGCTGGCCGTCGAGCTCGCTGTGGCGCAGGTCGACCAGCACCAGGTGCACGTCGGTGCCGCCGGTGAGCACCGAGACACCGGCGGACGCGACGTCGGAGCCGGTGAGGCGGTCGGCCAGGATGCGCGCTCCCTCGAGCGTGCGCTCCTGCCGCGCCTTGAACTCCGCGCCGGCGGCGACCTTGAACGCCACCGCCTTGGCGGCCACGGCGTGCATCAGCGGGCCGCCCTGCTGGCCCGGGAACACCGCCGAGTCGATCTTCTTGGCGTGCTCGGCGCGGCAGAGGATGGTGCCGGACCGCGGGCCGCCGAGGGTCTTGTGCACGGTCGTCGTGACGACGTCGGCGTGCGGCACGGGCGAGGGGTGCAGCCCGGCGGCGACCAGCCCGGCGAAGTGCGCCATGTCGACCATGAACAGCGCGCCGACCTCGTCGGCCACCTCGCGGAACGCGGCGAAGTCGAGGTGCCGCGGGTAGGCCGACCAGCCGGCGATGATCAGCTTCGGCCTGCGCTCCAGCGCAATCCGGCGCACCTCGTCCATGTCGACCAGGTGGGTGTCGGGCGAGACGCCGTAGGCGGCGACGTCGTACAGGCGTCCGGAGAAGTTGATCTTCATGCCGTGCGTGAGGTGGCCGCCGTGCGCCAGCTCGAGCCCGAGGATCGTGTCGCCCGGACGGATCAGCGCGTGCATGACGGCGGCGTTGGCCTGGGCGCCGGCGTGCGGCTGGACGTTCGCGTGCTCGGCGCCGAACAGGGCCTTGGCCCGGTCTCGGGCGAGGTCCTCCGCCACGTCGACGTGCTCGCAGCCGCCGTAGTACCGCTTGCCCGGGTACCCCTCGGCGTACTTGTTGGTGAGCACCGAGCCCTGCGCCTCGAGCACGGCGCGCGGCGCGAAGTTCTCGCTGGCGATCATCTCGAGGGTGTCGCGCTGGCGGCCGAGCTCGGCGTCCAGGACGGCGGCGATCTCGGGATCGAGCTCGCGCAGGGGGGCGTTGCTCACGGCGCGGCTGGCCGCGGCGTCGGTGCCGGAGGTGAGGTCCGCGGCGGTGCGCGGGGCGGGGGCGGTCTGGGTCATGTCGTCTCCTCGAAGTGGCTGTCTCGCGCAATCCGGTGACGGCGGGCCCAGGCGACCGACCCGTGGTCGTGCTGCACTGCTCGCCACTCCCCGGTGGTGACCACCTGAACGCCAGTCGTGGCGCCGCCAGGCTACCAAGCCGCTCGGGCTCGTGGACGGCCGCGTGGACGGGCGCGGCCCCGCCGCCGGACGTCCCTCTACGCTCGGCGCGTGCAGCCGTCCTCCTACGTCCTGGCGCTGTCGTGCCCCGACCGCCCGGGCATCGTGCGCGCCGTCTCGGGCGTGCTCGCCGACGCGGGCGGCAACATCACCGAGAGCGGCCAGTTCTCCGACCCCGGCACCGGCCGCTTCCTGATGCGGGTGCAGGCCGACGTGACGCTCGGGCGCGACGAGCTCGCCCGGCAGTTCGCGCCCGTCGCCGAGGAGTTCGCCATGACCTGGCGGCTGGACGTCCTCGGCCGCCGGATGCGCACCCTGGTGATGGTGAGCCGCGAGGCGCACTGCCTGAACGACCTGCTGTTCCGCCAGCGCTCCGGGCTGCTGCCCGTCGAGGTGCCGGCCGTGGTGTCGAACCACGAGGACCTGCGCCCGCTCGCCGAGTTCTACGACGTGCCGTTCCACCACCTGCCCGTCGAGGCCGGTGGCAAGGCCGAGGCCGAGGCGCGGCTGCTCGCGCTGGTGGAGGAGGTCGACGCCGAGCTGGTCGTCCTGGCCCGCTACATGCAGGTGCTCTCGGACGACCTGTGCCGCTCGCTCGAGGGCCGCGTCATCAACATCCACCACTCGTTCCTGCCCTCGTTCAAGGGCGCCCGGCCGTACCACCAGGCCCGCGAGCGCGGGGTGAAGCTGATCGGCGCCACCGCGCACTACGTCACGCCCGACCTCGACGAGGGCCCGATCATCGAGCAGGACGTCGAGCGCGTCGACCACACCATGGACGTGCCGGCGCTGCGGGCGATGGGCCAGGACATCGAGGCGCAGGTGCTCGCCCGGGCGGTGCGCTGGCACGCCGAGCACCGGGTGCTGCTGGACGGGACCCGCACCGTCGTCTTCCGCTGAGGTGCCCCGGCGGCACCGGCTCCCTACGGTGGTCGCCATGAGCATCCCCTTCACCACGACCGTCCGGGGCGTCGACGTCCCGACCATCGGCTACGGCACGTGGGAGGTCGAGGGCGACGACGCCGTCGAGGGCGTGAGTGACGCGCTCGTCGCCGGCTACCGCCACCTCGACACCGCGTACATCTACGGCAACGAGGAGCTCGTCGGCGAGGGCATCGCGCGCAGCGGCGTCGCGCGCGACGACTTCTGGCTCACGACCAAGGTCTGGAAGGACGCCTACGCGCCGGACGACGTGCGCGCCAGCGCGGAGAGGTCGCTGCGGTCGCTGCGCACCGACCACCTCGACCTGCTGCTGCTGCACTGGCCGGTGGGCGGCGACCAGGTGATGGTCGACGCGCTCGGCGCGCTGGTGGGCCTGAAGGAGCAGGGCAGCATCCGCGAGCTCGGCGTCTGCAACGTCCCGGCCGGGATGCTCGCGCGCCTGCACGACGCGGTGCCGCAGCTGTTCGCCGACCAGGTCGAGTTCCACGCCCAGCTCGGCGCGCAGCGGCTGCTGGACGTCGCCGGCCCGCGCGAGGTGATGGTCACCGCGTACAGCCCGCTCGGCAACGGCAAGGGCATCATCGAGGCCGACGCCGTGCAGGACATCGCCTCCGCCCGCGGTGCCACCCCGGCGCAGGTCGCGATCGCCTACCTCGCCCGCCTCGACGGCGTCACCGTGCTGCCCCGCTCGACGAACCCGGACCGGCGCCGCGAGAACCTTGCCGCGCTGGAGGTCGACCTCACCGCCGACGACGTCGCGGCGCTGGACGAGCTGTCCCGCACCGGACGTCGCGTCGTCGACCCGCCGTGGTCCCCCGACTGGGAGGACTGACGCGCCGGACGCGCAAACCCTCTGCCCACCCGTCGGTGGCAGGTGCGAGGGTGTGCCCATGATGCGCACGCTCTTCAGCGGTGGGGTGCTGTTCGACGGCACGGGGTTCGGCGAGGGTGACCTCGTGGTCGAGGACGGCCTGGTGGTCGACGTCGGCACCGGGCTCGACGGCGACGAGCAGGTCGACTGCACCGGCCGCACGCTCGCGCCGGGGATCATCGACTGCCACGTGCACGCGATGTTCTCCGGCATCGACGTCCTCAAGCAGATCCAGAACCCGTTCTCGTACGCCTTCTACGAGGCGGCGCGCAACCTCGGCGCCACCCTCCGGACGGGGGTCACCACGGTCCGCGACGCCGGCGGGTCCGACGCCGGGCTGCGCAAGGCCGTCCAGGACGGGCTGGTGGCAGGCCCGCGGATGCAGGTCGCGATCACGATCATCAGCCAGACCGGCGGCCACGGCGACGACTGGATGCCGTGCGGCGCCGAGGTGCCGTTCCTCGTGACCCACCCCGGCATGCCGTCCAGCGTGGTCGACGGCGTCGACCCGATGCGGCGCAAGGCCCGCGAGATCCTGCGCGCCGGTGCCGACGTGCTCAAGGTCTGCACCACCGGCGGCGTGCTGTCGGCCGCCGACGACCCCCGGCACTCCCAGTTCTCCCCCGCCGAGCTCGCCGTCCTGGTCGAGGAGGCGGACGCCCAGCACAAGCCGGTGATGGCGCACGCCCAGGGCGCCGAGGGCATCAAGAACGCGGTGCGCGCCGGCATCCGCTCGGTCGAGCACGGCATCTACCTCGACCCCGAGGGCATCGACCTGATGCTCGAGAACGGCACCTTCCTGGTCCCCACGCTGGTCGCGCCGCGCGCCGTCATCGCCGCGGCCGCCGCGGGTGCGGCGATCCCCACGACGATGGTCGAGAAGGCGGTCGCCACCGCGGCGATCCACACCGACGCCATCACCGCCGCCGCGGCCGCCGGCGTGCGGATCGCGATGGGCACCGACTCCGGCGTCGGGCCGCACGGGCACAACCTGGACGAGCTGGGGCTGATGGTCGGGTGCGGGATGAGCGCCGAGCAGGCGCTCACGGCGTCGACCGCGACCGCCGCCGAGCTGCTCGGCCTGCACGAGTCGGTCGGGCGCCTCGCTCCCGGGTTCGTGGCGGACCTCGTCCTGTTCGACGGCGACCTGAGAGGATCTGACCTGGCCGACCTCGGCGACCGCGTCCACGGTGTGTGGCAGCGCGGCAGCCGGGTATGACCCGGCCGGGTGACGGCCGAAGGACGCGGGGGGACCACCGATGACGACGAGCACGACCCGCGGACGTCCGCGCGCCCGGCTGGTGCTGGTCGCGGCAGCGGTGATCGTGGCCGCCGCGGTGGTCGTCACGACGGCCATCGCGTGGTCGCGCGGCGGTGAGACCGTCCCGGTCGTGTCGGAGTCGACCGGTGTGCCCACCTCGACCACCAGCGACCCGGCCACCCCGACCACGTCCGGCCCCTCACCCACCCCCACGCTGGTCGCGGGGCTGCCGCTGCTGCCCCGGACGCAGGACCCGCTGATCGTGGGGCGCGAGCTGTCCGAGCAGGCGGGCGGCAACCGGTTCTCGCTGCGCGAGTGCGGCCTGCCGCGCGGCCAGTCCGGCGGCGCACCGCACCCGGCCGACGCACTGCAGTCGCGCAAGTGGGTGGCGGGCACGTCGGAGTCGTTCGTCTACGAGGACGTCGTGGTGATGCCGGACGCCGACTCCGCCGACCGCGGGCTCGACTCCGTGCGCGCCTACTACGCCGGCTGCTTCCCGCCCGAGGAGGGCCAGCTCGAGCAGGTCACCCGCACCACCGAGGTCGAGGACCTCGGCGACGAGGCCTTCATGGTCGTCGTCGACGTTCCCGACGAGGAGGTGCCGCTGTCGTCGACCGCGGTCGTGGTCCGGCAGGGGCCGACGCTGGCGATGTACATGCTGTTCGCCCCCGGGCTCGGGCCGCAGACCTACGAGGACAGCGCGCTCACCGGCCTGGTCGAGGAGTTCCTGGCGGTCGCTCCCCCGTCGTGAGCCCGGCTGTCACCTCCCGGCCCGCTCGCGCGTGATGGTTCCGTGAGCACGAGGGGGAACCGTGGATGACCGACCGACGGGCGCGACGCGCGCCCACGACTTCGACGCCTTCTACGCCGCCGTCGGGCCGCGGCTTGCAGGGCAGCTGTCGTACCTGACCCGCGACCACGACGAGGCGCGCGACTGCGTGCAGGAGGCGCTCGAGCGCGCCTGGCTGCGCTGGGACCGCGTCGGCGCCCTGGACGACCCGCAGGCCTGGGTCCGGACGGTCGCCCACCGCCTCGCGGTCAGCCGCTGGCGCAAGGCGCGCAACGCCGCCCTCGCCTGGACCGAGAAGGAGCGGCACCGCCCGTCGTCGGCGGCGCCCACCGCGGCGTCGGACGAGCGGTCCGCCCTGGTGCAGGCGCTGCGGACGCTGCCCGAGAACCAGCGCAGCGTCCTGGTCATGCACTACCTGGTCGACCTCGACGTCGAGCAGATCGCCCGCGAGACCGGCGCCAGCGCTGTCGCGGTGCGCACCCGGCTCGTCCGCGGCCGCCGCGCGCTGGCCGCCGCCCTCGGCGAGGGCACCCTCCCCGCCACCGCCCGCCAGACCACCTCCAGCCGCGAGGGACGTGAGCCGCGATGAACCAGACCCCGCTCGACCAGGACGACCAGCAGGTCCGCGCGCTGTTCCACCGGGCCGGCGCCGAGCCGGTCGGCCTGGCGCCGTCCGCCGACGCCCGCCGGCACGCCGAGCTGGGCCGCACCCACCGTCGCGCCGGGGCCGCCGCGGTCGCCGTCGTGGCGGTCGTCGGCGCCGCCGCGCTGGTCACCTGGCCCCCGGGCGGCGAGGCGCTGCCGCCGGCCACCACGCCGTCGGTCACCCTGACCACCGCGCCCGAGCCGACGACCAGCGCTCCCCCGCCGAGCACCACCGCGCCGCCGAGCACCACGGCGCCGCCCGTGACGTCGGAGCCCGTCACGCCGCCCACGCTGGCCGCAGGCCTGCCGCTGCTGCCGTCGACCGACGACGTCCTGGTCGAAGGTCGGGAGGTCCGCGAGGAGACCGACAGCGGTCAGTGGGCCCTGAGGCGGTGCGGTCTGCCCTACGGCGACCCGCAGAACCCTGCGTTCCCCGACGACGCGGTCGACGTCCGGCAGTGGCGGGCCGACGGCGGCGAGTCGACGGTCGCTGAGGACGTCGTCCTGCTGCCGAGCTCCGAGTCCGCCGCTGCGGCGATGCAGGACCTGCGGGACACCTACGCCACCTGCACCGCGCCCGACGGGGTCGGCGACGACGAGACGACGGCGACGCGCGAGGTGGACGACGTCGGCGACGAGGCCTTCATGGTCGTCGTCGACTGGCCGAGCGTCCCGATGAGCTACTACGCGGTCGTGGTCCGCGAAGGGCAGACGCTCGGGATGTACTCCTTCCTCGGCCTGCCTTCGCATGGCCCGACGAACCTCGTCGACAGCGCGCTCGGCACCCTGGTGGTCGACTTCGTCGGGACCGTCCGGGCTCAGTGACGCCGGGCGGCCCGGGCGGACAGCACCACGGCCAGCGGCCACAGCGCCTGCGCGCCTGCGGCGACCCGTTCGGCCAGCCCGACCCGGTCGCCGCCGAGCTCGACGCCGAACCACGCCAGCGTCCCGAGCAGCACCACCGAGGCGCCGGCGACGACCGGCGTCCGCAGCCCGGCGGGCAGCGCCTCGTCGTCGGACCTCCGCCCGCGGGCGAGCCGCTCGACCAGCGGCCAGGTGCCGAGAAGCCCGAAGGCGATGCCGGCGGTGAGGGTGTGCAGCGGCGCACCGGCCTCCGAGCCTCCCGCGGGGAGCGGGAACACCGCGACCGCCGCGGTGGCGAGGCCGCCGACGGCGTACCACCAGCGTCCGGGCACCGACGCGGGCCGCAGCGCCAGCGCGGTCACGACGTGCGCGATGCCGGTGCCGGCGATGCCGGTCGTCATCACCCAGCGGTGGTCGCCGTCGATCCGGGCGAGCGCGCTGATCGTCCCGGACACCTGGTCGAACCCGTTCTCCTGCAACGCCGCTGCGAGCGTCCAGCCGCCGATGAGCAGTACCGGTGCCGCCACCGCGCTCGCCAGGCCCCACCACGGGACCTGCCGGTCGCCGCTCACGCCTGCACCGCGTCCGCGGGCCGCGGCACCGTGATGACGAGCACCGCGATGTCGTCGGCGGCGTCGTCGTCCTGGAACCGGAGCACCGCGTCGGCGACCCGCGCCGCCACGCCCTCGGCGTCGAGGCCGCGCGCGTCCTCGAGCAGCTCGACCAGCCGCTGCTCGCCGAACAGGCCCTCGGCGCCGCGCGCCTCGGTGACCCCGTCGGTGAACAGCACCAGGGCGTCGCCGGCACCCAGGTGCACCGGGCAGTCGGCCAGGTCGATCTCGGCGAACAGCCCGATCGCGCCGCCCGGGACGCCGACCGGCCGCACCGGCCCGTCCGCCGGGAGCAGCAGCGGCTGGGCGTGGCCGCCGAGGGCGAGCTGCACCTCGACGCCGTCCGGCACCCCGGTGGTGTCGAGCACACCGGTCGCGACGGTCAGGTAGGTCTCGTCCTCGGTGTCGTCGACCATGTGCCGGTTGAGGCCGGCCAGGGCGGCGGACGGGGCGTCGCCCGGCTGCACCAGCGCCCGCAGCGTGTAGCGCGCCATCGCCGTGATGGCGGCCGAGGTGGCGCCCTTGCCGCTGACGTCGCCGATGGCGAACGCCCACCGGTCGCCGACGGCGAACACGTCGTAGAAGTCGCCGCCGACCTCGCGGCCGGCGCCGGCGGGGCGGTAGACGGCACCGAGACCGACGCCGGGCACGTCCGGGAGCTCGCTCGGCCGCAGGGACCGGCTCAGCGTCGCGGCGACCCGCGCCTGGTCGCGCAGCGCCCGGTCGCGGCGCTGCTCCTCGGCCCGGCGGCGGGTGATGTCGCGGACCACGAGGAGGCGGCCGGCGTGGCCGCGCGCGTCCGGCAGGTCGCTGACCTGGATCTCCAGGTCGACCGCTCCCGCGCCGGCGTCGAACCGGGTCTCGTGCACGCCGTCGTCGCGCTGGGCCACCTCGCGCAGCACGTCCGGCAGGTCGCGGCCACGCCACCGGGAGGTCCAGCCGAGCATCGCCAGCCCGGCCGGGTTGGCTTCCACGACGCGGCAGCCGTCGTCCAGCACGAGCACGCCCTCGGTCATGCCGCGCACGACCGTCCCGAACGCGATCGGCGCGAGCCGCAGCAGGCGGCGCTCGAGGAGCGCGCGCGCGAGCACCGCGGCCGAGATCGTGAACGAGATCGGCGTGAGGTCGACCGCGGCGAGCGGCCCGATGCCGAGGTTGAACCCGAGGTTGACCACGAACGGGAGCAGCGCCGCCGCCACCAGCGCCCACGCCTCGCCCTGGTAGTGCCGCGAGCGCCGCAGCAGGCTGGTCACGAACACCACGACCGACCCGACGAGCAGCACGTTGGTGTAGACGAGGTGCACCCAGAACGCCGGGCCCGACAGGGCGACCGCGGGGACGCCCGGCTCGCTGGCCGGGTCCAGGCTGCGGACCAGGTCGTGGGTGGCCGGCACCGCCAGCAGCACGAGCACCGCCACCGGCTCGACGGCCAGCGCGGCCAGGGTGCGCGGCGTGACCAGGCGCCCGCGGCCGATCCAGCAGAGCACGAACGCGACGAAGGAGGGGACCAGGGCACCGATGCCGACGTACTTCAGGTCGCCCCACAGCAGCGACGTCGCGCCGGTGGTCACCAGCTCGCCCGCGTAGGCGGCGCTCCACAGGGCGGTCGAGACCAGGACGGCGGCCAGCGCGGTGCCGGCGCCACCGCGGCGGCGCGACCACACGAAGGAGGTCAGCAGGAGCGCGAGGACGGCGTTGACCACGAAGCACGCGCCCACGACGGCGACGGCCACGGAAACCCCTTCCCCGGCGCCTGCCGCAGTACGCCCCCTGCATCCTTCCCGAGCGGGGGGTCGCCGCGCGCCCGTTTCGCACCGGCTCCCCGACGCCTCACCCGAGCAGGTGCCGAGGATCACCCACCGCGTAGGTTTGCGTCCATGCGACCGGAAGACCTCGACCTGCTGCGGACGGCGTCCGCACCGTCCCTCAGCCCCGACGGGCGCCTCGCCGTCGTCGCCGTCTCCCGCCCGAGCACGGACACCGACCGCTACCCGTCCGCGCTCTGGGTGGTGCCGACGGACGGCTCCCCCGCCCGGCGGCTCACCGCCGGCCGCGGCGACAGCGCCCCGGCGGTCTCGCCGGACGGTCGCCACGTCGCGTTCCTGCGGTCCCCCGAGAAGGGCGCGCCGCAGGTCGCCGTCGTCGGCCTCGCCGGGGGCGAGCCGGTCGTGCTCACCGACCACAGGACAGGCGCGGGCGCGCCGCGGTGGAGCCCGGACGGCACGCGGCTGGCGTACAGCACCCGCGTCCCCGAGCAGGGCCGCTACGGCACCGACGAGGAGGTCGGGCCTGACGCCGAGCCGCCGCGGCTGGTCACGACGAACAGCTACAAGCTCGACGGCCTCGGCTACACCCAGGACCGGCACGAGCACCTGTTCGTGCTCGACGTCGCCGAGGTGCTCGCCGCCCTCGACGACCCCGCCGCCGACCTGCCGGGGCTGCCGCTCGAGCAGCGCCAGGTCACCGACGGCGACCACGACGACGCCGCGCCGGCGTGGAGCCCGGACGGCCGCTGGATCGCCTTCGTCTCGGACCGCCACGAGGGCCACGACTCCGACCTGCGCTCCGGCGTCCACCGCGTCTCCCCCGACGGCGGCGAGGTGCACCCCGTGGCCCTGGGGAACCTGTCGGTCGACCAGGTGGAGTGGGTCGACGACCACCGGCTGGTCCTGGTCGCCGGCGACGTCGGTGCCGAGGGGCTGGAGTTCGTCGGCGCCAACCCCGGCCTGTTCCGCGTCGACCTCCCCGCCGACCTGGCCGGACCCGTCGACGGCGTGCGCCTCACCGATCTCGACACCGACCTCGGCGAGCCGGGGTCGCGGATCGCCGTCGTGGGCGAGCACGTGCTGGCGAGCGTGCGCGAGCGCGGCGCCGTCCGCCTGGTCCGGGTGGCCCTCGATGCCGACCCGGGCACCGCGCCCGAGGTGCTCGTCGGCGGGGACCGGCTCGTGCGCGGCGTCGCCGCGACGAAGGACGGCGGCACCGTCGCCGTCGTGGTCAGCGCTCCGGACCGCTCCGGCGACGTCGGCGTCGTCGAGGACGGCGACGTGCGGCTGCTGACCGACCTCACCGCCCCGCTGCGCGCGACCGGCCGGGTGCTGCCGGTGCACGACCTGGAGGCCCCCAGCGGGGACGGCTACCCCGTCCACGGCTGGGTGGTGCTCCCGGACCCCGCCGAGCACGGCGAGGGTCCGCACCCGGTGCTGCTCGACATCCACGGCGGGCCGTACGCGATGTACGGCTGGACGCTGTTCGACGAGGCGCAGGTGTACGCCGGCGCCGGCTACGCGGTGCTGCTGCCGAACCCGCGCGGCTCGGCGGGCTACGGCCGCGACCACGGCCTGGCGGTCAAGGGCGCCTTCGGCGAGAAGGACGCGGACGACGTCCTGGCCTTCCTCGACCACGCGCTCGCCCAGGACCCGCAGCACCTCGACGCCGAGCGCGTCGGGGTGATGGGCGGGTCGTACGGCGGCTACATGACCGCGCTGCTCACCACCCGCACCGAGCGCTTCGCCGCGGCGATCGTCGAGCGCGGCTACCTCGACCCCGAGACGTTCGCGGGCTCGTCCGACATCGGGTGGTTCTTCCCGACGCAGTACCACGGGACGGTCGAGGCGATGCGGGAGCAGGCGCCGATGACGCACGTGGACCGGGTGCGCACGCCGACCCTGGTGATCCACTCCGAGGCCGACTGGCGCACGCCGGTCGACCAGGGCGAGCGCTGGTACGCCGCGCTGCGGCGCCTCGGTGTCGAGACCGAGCTGCTGCTGTTCCCCGGCGAGGGCCACGAGCTGACGCGATCCGGACGGCCCAAGCACCGGCTGGCCCGGTTCGAGCACGTCCTGCGGTGGTGGAGCAAGCACCTCCCGGTGGCCTGACGGCCGGACCGGACGGTCCGGTGCAACCGCGGCCCCGCCCCGGCGGTGGTGACGGGTGGAGCGCGGACCGTCCGGCTCCGGGGAGAGACCGCTGATGGAACCGGAGCGCGACTTCGACGCGTTCTACCTCGCCTCGCGGCGTGCGGTCCTGGGCGCGCTCACGGCGATGACGGGGTCGCCGGCCGAGGCGCAGGACTGCGTGCAGGAGGCCTACGCCCGCTGCTGGCAGCGATGGGACCACGTGGGCCGGCTCGACTCGCCGGAGGCGTGGGTGCGCACGGTCGCGTGGCGGGTGGCCACGAACCGGTGGCGCAAGGCCACGAACCGGTGGCGCGCGCACGACCGCGTGGGGTCGGCGCCGGTGGCGCCGCCGTCGGAGGACACCGTCGCGCTGGTCGCGGCGCTGCGCCGGCTGCCCGAGGAGCAGCGCCGCGCGATCGTCCTGCACCACCTGGTCGGCCTCAGCGTCGACGAGGTGTCCGCCGAGACCTCGGCACCGTCCGGGACCGTCAAGGCCCGGCTCTCCCGCGGCCGCGCCGCGCTGCGTCCGATGCTCAGCACCGAGGAGGTGGACCGTGCCCGGTCCTGACCAGCTGACCGAGGGCCTGGCGCGCGTCGCCGCCTCGGCCGACGAGACCCGCCTGCCCGCGAGCACCGCCGTCCGCCGGCGGGGCGAGCAGCGGACCCGGCGGCAGCGGGTGGCCGCCCTGGCCGCCACCGTGTGCGTCGTCGCCGGCGGCGCGCTCGGGGCGGGCGTCCTGCTCAGCGGGGACGACCCGGAGACCGTCCCTGCAGGACCGACGCCGACGACGACCGCACTCGAGTGGCCGCCTGTCGGCGGCGGAACGGCCGACGGGTCGGAGATCTGGGTCGTCTACCTCGCGATCGCGCCGACCGACGACGACCCGGTCTTCTCCCGCACGGCGCGACGGTGGCAGGACATCACCCCCTACGCCGCCGATGCGCTCTCGGACAGAGCGAACGCCGTGCCTGTGCGCATCGAGGGCGAGGCGGCGACGTCCCTCGCGGAGCAGTCCTGCCCAGCGATCCGCGAGGACCCCTACCAGTGCCGCGCCCAGGCGGTGTCGTTCAGGACGCAGGCCGACGGAACCGCGTTCGTGCAGCTCTGAGGCGACCCCGCGATCGGCCCGATCTATGTCGGCACCATCGCGAACGCCCCGGCACCGCTCACGCCTCAGGCGACGCCCTCGACTGCCGACGACGAGGCGTGGCCGGTGCCGTTGACCGGGCTCGACACAGGAACCGACGTCTGGCTCGTGCTCCTGGCGGTCGCCCCCGACCCGGACGACCCGGTGTTCGGGCGAGCCGCGGACCGCTGGGCCGAGCTCACTCCGTACGCACCGAGACCGACCGGCCCCGACATGGACCTGAGCTGGGTGCAGCAGGCGGCCGGCGCCGACCCCGGTGTCGTGGCGGCGTGCGGCGCGGACGTCGCGTCCTGCCTGACGTCGACCACCGCCTTCGCGACGGAGGCGGACGCGCGGGCCTTCGTCGACCTGTACGCCGACCCCGTGTTCGGTCCCTACCCCTGGAACACCGGCTCCGTGGACTGAGGCGGCTCAGGCCGACAGGCGGGCCAGCACCTCGTTGAAGGTCGCGGACGGGCGCATCACGGCGTCGGTCTTGTCGCGGTCGGGGCGGTAGTAGCCGCCGATGTCGGCCGGCTGGCCCTGCACCGCGAGGAACTCGCCGGTGATCGTCTCCTCGTTCTCGCCGAGCTCGCGGGCGACCTCGGTGAACGCGGCGGCCAGCTCGGCGTCGTCGGTCTGCTCCGCCAGCTCGCGGGCCCAGTACAGCGCAAGGTAGAAGTGGCTGCCGCGGTTGTCGATCTGGCCGACACGCCTTGCGGGAGAGCGGTTCTCGTCCAGGAACGTGCCGGTGGCGCGGTCGAGGGTGTCGGCCAGCACCTGGGCGCGGGCGTTGCCGGTGGTCTGCGCGAGGTGCTCGAGGCTGACGGCCAGCGCGAGGAACTCCCCGAGGCTGTCCCAGCGCAGGTAGTTCTCCTTGACCAGCTGCTGGACGTGCTTGGGCGCCGAGCCGCCGGCGCCGGTCTCGAAGAGGCCGCCGCCGTTGATGAGCGGCACGACCGACAGCATCTTCGCGCTGGTGCCGAGCTCGAGGATCGGGAACAGGTCGGTGAGGTAGTCGCGCAGCACGTTGCCGGTGACCGAGATCGTGCCCTCCCCCCGACGGATCCGCTCGAGCGAGTACGCCATCGCCTCGGCCGGGGCCATGATCTGGATCGTCAGGCCGTCGGTGTCGTGCTCGGGCAGGTACTGCTCCACCTTGTGGATCAGCTGGGCGTCGTGCGCGCGCTCGGCGTCGAGCCAGAACACGGCGGGGTCGCCGGTGGCGCGGGCGCGGGTGACGGCGAGCTTGACCCAGTCGCGGACGGGCACGTCCTGGGTGCGGCACATCCGCCAGATGTCGCCCTCGGCGACCTCGTGCTCGAGCACCGTGGCGCCCGAGCCGTCGACGACCCGGACCGTTCCGGCGGAGGCGATCTCGAAGGTCTTGTCGTGGCTGCCGTACTCCTCGGCGGCGCGGGCCATCAGGCCCACGTTCGGGACGGTGCCCATCGTCGCGGGGTCGAAGGCGCCGTTGGCGCGGCAGTCGTCGAGCACCACCTGGTAGATCGGCGCGTAGCTCGAGTCGGGGATCACCGCGAGGGTGTCGGCCTCCTGTCCGTCCGGGCCCCACATGTGGCCGGAGGTGCGGATCATCGCGGGCATCGAGGCGTCGACGATGACGTCGCTCGGCACGTGCAGGTTGGTGATGCCGCGGTCGGAGTCGACCATCGCGAGCGCCGGACCGTCGGCGAGCTCGGCCTCGAACGAGGCCTTGATCGCCTCGCCGCCCTCGACCTGCTCGAGGCCGGACAGGATGCCGCCGAGGCCATCGTTCGGGCTGAGGCCGGCCGCCTTGAGAGCGTGGCCGTGCTGGGCGAAGGTCCGCGGGAAGAACGCCTTCACCACGTGCCCGAAGATGATCGGGTCGGAGACCTTCATCATCGTCGCCTTGAGGTGCACCGAGAACAGCACGCCCTCGTCCTTGGCCCGGGCCACCTGCGCGGTGAGGAACTCGCGCAGGGCGGCGACGCGCATGACCGTGCCGTCGACGACGTCGCCGGCCGAGACCTCCACCGCGTCCTTGAGCACCGTGGTGGTGCCGTCGGCGGCCACGTGCTCGATCCGCAGCTCGTCGTCGGCCTCGACCACGGCCGAGCGCTCGTTCGACCGGAAGTCGTCGGCCGTCATGTGCGCGACGTTCGTCCGGGAGTCGCCGGTCCAGGCACCCATCGAGTGCGGGTGCTTGCGCGCGTAGCTCTTCACCGACGCGGGTGCCCGGCGGTCCGAGTTGCCCTCTCGCAGGACGGGGTTGACGGCGCTGCCCTTGACCTTGTCGTACCGGGCGCGGGTGTCCTTGTCCTCGTCGGTGCTCGGCTCGTCCGGGTAGGCCGGCAGGTCGTAGCCCTGCGAGCGGAGCTCGGCGATCACGGCCTTGAGCTGCGGGACCGACGCCGACACGTTCGGCAGCTTGATGATGTTGGCCTCGGGACGGGTGGCCAGGGCGCCGAGCTCGGCGAGAGCGTCCGGGACGCGCTGGTCCTCGGGGAGCCGGTCGGCGAACGCGGCGAGGACGCGCCCGGACAGCGAGATGTCCGGGCTCTGCACCGAGATGCCGGCGGTCGAGGCGTAGGCCGAGACGATCGGCAGCAGCGAGTGCGTCGCCAGCGCGGGGGCCTCGTCGGTGTAGGTCCAGAAGATCTGGGCGGTCTGCGTCTGACCGGTCTGCGTCTCAGCGGCAGGGGTCGCGTCGGTCACCGGGTGCTCCGTCCGTCGGAAGTAGTTCGACGTCAAGATATCGGACCTGGCGTTCCGCGCCAGATCGAGCGCGCGAGCCCTACCGTGGTCGCACGCCCGCGCGGTGGAGCCGGGCCGAGGGGGTGCGTGGTGTTCAGGAACCTGACCGACGACCCGTGGCTGCTGGTCGTGCTCGTCCTGATGGTCCTGCTGGTCGTGGCGGTGCTCGTCTCCGTCGTGGTCGTCGCCGTGGTCGACGTCCGTGCCCAGCGGCGGCCGCGCCGCCGGGGCGGGTACGGCTCGGACGCCGGCTGGTACGGCGCCGGGGTGGCGGGTGCGTCGTCGTGCAGCAGCGACAGCGGCTCGCGCGACGGTGGCAGCGGCTCCTCGTGCGGCGGCAGCTCGTCCTGCAGCGGCGGCTCCTCGTGCGGCGGGGGCGGCGGGGGTGGCTGCGGCAGCAGCGGCTGACCTGCGCTAGCGTCGGGATGCCCGTCCGGTCCGTCCCGGCGCTCGACGACGCGCGGGGCACGCCCGGCCCGGTGAGGCTCGCCCATCACGTGCCCGTCACGTGCCGTCACCCGCCCGTCGCGAAGGGGAACTCCGTTGAGCGCCACGCCCGTCAAGATCGCCGTCACCGGCGCCGCCGGCCAGATCGGCTACAGCCTGCTGTTCCGCCTCGCCAGCGGCGACCTGCTCGGCAAGGACACCCCGGTCGAGCTGCGGCTGCTGGAGATCGCGCCGGCGCTCAAGACGCTCGAGGGCGTCGTGATGGAGCTGGACGACTGCGCGTTCCCGACCCTGGCCAAGGTCGAGATCGGTGACGACGCGGAGAAGGTCTTCGACGGCGTGAACCTGGCGCTGCTCGTGGGTGCCCGGCCCCGCACCGCGGGCATGGAGCGCGGCGACCTGCTCGAGGCCAATGGGGCGATCTTCACCGCCCAGGGCAAGGCCCTCAACGCCGTGGCGGCCTCCGACGTCCGGATCGGCGTCACCGGCAACCCGGCCAACACCAACGCGCTGATCGCGATGACCAACGCCCCCGACATCCCGAGCGAGCGCTTCTCGGCGCTGACCCGGCTCGACCACAACCGCGCCATCTCCCAGCTCGCCGCGAAGACCGGCTCGCCGGTGACCGACATCCGCAGGATGACGATCTGGGGCAACCACTCGGCCACCCAGTACCCCGACATCTTCCACGCCGAGGTCGGCGGCCGGAACGCCGCCGAGGTCGTCGGCGACCAGGCGTGGCTCGAGAACGACTTCATCCCCACGGTCGCCAAGCGCGGCGCCGCCATCATCGAGGCGCGGGGCTCGTCCTCGGCCGCCAGCGCCGCGTCCGCGACCATCGACGCCGCCCGCGACTGGCTGACGGGCAGCGCCGAGGGCGACTGGGTCTCGATGGCGGTCCGCTCGGACGGCTCGTACGGCGTGCCGGAGGGCATCGTGTCGTCGTTCCCGGTCACCACCTCCGGCGGCGACTGGACCATCGTGCAGGGACTGGACATCGACGACTTCTCCCGCGGACGGATCGACGCCAGCGTCGCCGAGCTGCAGGAGGAGAAGGACGCGGTGACCCAGCTCGGCCTGATCTGACCGGGTACCCCCCGCAGATCCGACCCGCACGGACCTGACGGCGGCGGGCTGCCCGGCCGTACCCTGACGGCATGGAGGGCTCACCGCTCGCCGGACGGGGGACGGGGGTCGCATGGCGGCCCCCGCTGTCGGGGTGGCTGCTGGAGCGGGCCGGGGACGACCCGCACCCGCTGCGGTTCAGCGAGGTCGTCGCCGAGAACGTCTCCGCTGCAGCGCTTCCCACCGACCTGCTCGCGCTCGTCGCGCGCGGCGTCGCGGTCGTCCCGCACGGCGTCGGGCTCGGCCTGGCCGGGGCGGACCTGCCCGACCCCGGCCGGCTGGCCCACCTGGCCGGCCTCGCCGAGGCGTTGGGCGCACCGGTGGTGAGCGAGCACGTCGCCTTCGTCCGGGCCGGCGCCCCCGGCCCGGACGACCTGCACGCCGACGTGCTCGAGGCCGGCCACCTCGTGCCCGGGCCCCGCACCCGCGAGGCGCTCGAGGTGCTGGTCGAGAACGTGCGGGCGGCGCAGGACGCGCTGCCCGTCCCGCTCGCGCTGGAGAACGTGGCCGCCACCCTGGCCTGGCCCGAGGACGAGCTGGACGAGCCCGCCTTCCTCACCGAGCTGGTCGAGCGCACCGGCTGCTGGGTGCTGCTCGACGTCGCCAACCTCTACGCGACCTGCCGGGCGCACGGCGGCGACCCGCACGCGCTGCTCGCCCGGATGCCGCTGGAGCGGGTCGCCTACGCCCACGTCGCCGGCGGCGAGGTGCAGCACGGGGTGTACCTCGACACCCACGCGCACCCTGTGCCGCCGCCGGTGCTCGACCTGGTCACCGACCTGCTCGAGCGCACCGGGCCGCCCGGTCCCCCCGTGCTGCTCGAGCGCGACGAGGACGTCTCGGTCGCCACCGTCGCCCCCGAGCTGGCGGCTCTCCGGTCGCTCCTGCCCGCGCCGGTGCCGTCGTGACGACGACCGCAGGCGCCCGGGACCGGTTGCGCGACAGGCAGTCCGAGGTCCTGGCCGAGGTGATGGCCGGTCGGGTACCCGAAGGCTTCGACGAACGAACCACCCGCGTCACCGGGATCGTGCTGCGCTCCAAGCGGCGCCGGTCGGCCGTGCGCGCGCTGCCGCTGCTCGGCGGCGTCCCCGACCTGCCCGAGCAGTTCGAGCGGTTCGCGGCGCAGCACCCGCCCGCCGGGTGCGCGCACGACGACGCCGACGCCTTCGCGGGGTGGGCCGCGCGCGAGCAGGTGCTCGGGCCGGCCGCCGAGGGCTGGCGGGTGCGGGAGGTCGAGCTCGGACGGCGGCGGCTGGCCGTCGTCGGACGAGGACGTCGGCGGCGGCTCGTCGTCGGCGTCGGTCGCTGGGTCTACGACATCGGGCGGGGGCGAGGGGCATGACCGGGTTGGAGCAGCTGCTGTTCGGGTTCGGCGGGCTGGTCGTGGTGGCGCTCGGCGCGTACGGGGCGATCACCTCGGTCTCGCGGCACGAGCGTGAGGCGCACCGCCGTGCGGACTCCGGTGGAGGAGGCAGCGCGTGCGGCGGCGGCGGGGGTTCGGGCTGCGGCGGCGGGGGCTGCGGTGGGGGTTGCGGCGGGGGCTGAACCCGGGCGCTGAACCCGTCCGGCTGCTCAGGCCTCGGTCGGCACCAGCGTCGTCACGACGAGCAGCAGCACGGCCATCACCAGGCACGACCCGGAGTCGAGCGCCCGCGAGCGCACCACCAGCGGGCCCGCCGCCCCCTCGGGCAGCACGGCCCTCGCGAGCCCCACCACGGCGAGCAGCCCCGACAGCACCTGCACCGCGCGGGTCGTGCCCGCGAACCACGCCGCGACGAGCACCGCGACCAGGCCGACGGCGAGCAGCACGAACCACGCCGCCCGCGAGCGCCGCGGGCCGTCGTCAGGATCAGCCACGGGTGCCGGCGGGCTCGCTCGCACCCCTGCGTCGCGCCATCGTCGGTCCCCCTCCCGTGGTGTGCCCGGTCACGCTACCGGCCGCCCCGTCGTGGTCCCGGGACGCTCGCGGCCGCCGCTCAGTGCGCGAAGTGCCGGGTGCCGGTCGTGTACAGGCTGACCCCCGCCGCGCGCGCGGCGGCGAAGACCTCCTCGTCGCGCACCGACCCGCCCGGCTGCACGACGGCGCGGACGCCGGCGTCGAGCAGCACCTGCAGGCCGTCGGCGAACGGGAAGAACGCGTCGGACGCGGCGACGGCACCACGGGCGCGCTCCTCGCCCGCCCGGGACACCGCGAGGCGGCACGAGTCGACCCGGTTGACCTGGCCCATCCCGATCCCGACCGCGGCCTGCCCCTTGGCGAGCAGGATCGCGTTCGACCGGACCGAACGCACTGCGCGCCAGGCGAACACGAGATCGGCCATGGTGGCGTCGTCGACGGCGTCGCCCGCTGCCAGCGTCCACGCCGACGGGTCGTCGCCGTCGGCGTCGATGCGGTCGACCACCTGCAGCAGCATCCCGCCCGACACCTGGCGGATCTCGGCCGGGTCGCGGCGGTAGCCGTCCGGCAGCTCGAGCAGGCGGACGTTCTTCTTCTTCGACAGCAGGGCGAAGGCGTCGGCCTCGAAGGCGGGCGCCACCACCACCTCGGTGAAGACGTCCGCCACCTGCTCGGCCATGGCGAGCGTGACCGGCCGGTTGGCGGCGATCACCCCGCCGAACGCGGAGACCGGGTCGCACGCGTGCGCCCGCGCGTGGGCCTCGGCGACGTCGTCGCCCACCGCGATGCCGCAGGGATTGGCGTGCTTGATGATCGCGACGGCCGGCTCGTCGAAGTCGTGGGCGGCGCGCAGGGCGGCGTCGGCGTCGACGTAGTTGTTGTACGACATGGCCTTGCCGTGCAGCACCGTCCCCTGCGCGATGCCGGGGGTGGCGTCCTTCTCGACGTAGAGCGCGCCGCCCTGGTGCGGGTTCTCGCCGTAGCGCAGCACGTCGGCGCGCTCGAGCGCCAGGCCCGCGTACGCCGGCCAGCCGCCGGTCAGGTCGTCGTCGAGGTTGGCCGCGCACCAGCTCGCGACGCCGGCGTCGTAGGCCGCGGTGTGGGCGAAGGCCAGTGCGGCGAGGCGGCGGCGCGCGGACAGGTCGAAGCCGCCGGAGCGCGCCGCGTCGACCACCGACGGGTACGCCGCGGGGTCGACGACCACCGCGACGCTGGCGTGGTTCTTGGCGGCCGCACGCACCATCGACGGCCCGCCGATGTCGATCTGCTCCACGACGTCCTCGACGCCCGCGCCGGACGCCACCGTCTCGGCGAACGGGTAGAGGTTGCCGACGACCAGGTCGAACGGCTCGATCTCGAGGTCGCGCAGCTGCGCCTCGTGGTCGGGGTTGCGCCGGTCGGCGAGGATGCCGGCGTGCACCCGCGGGTGCAGCGTCTTGACCCGTCCGTCCAGGCACTCGGGGAAGCCGGTGAGCTCCTCGACCCGGGTCACCGGGACGCCGGACTCGGCGATCCGCGCCGCGGTCGACCCGGTCGAGACGATCGCCACCCCGGCCTCGTGCAGGCCGACCGCGAGCTCGACCAGCCCCGTCTTGTCGTACACGGAGACCAGCGCGCGCCGCAGCGGGCGGTGGCCCGCGTCGGCGGGGGCGGCGGTGCCTTCGGGTGCAGTCACGGGACGGTGACCCTTCTGTCGGTGACGGTCCATCCGGTGCGGACCATGCGGCCCACGGTGTCGACGAGCATCGCCCGCTCGACGGTCTTGATCCGCTCGTGCAGCGACTCGACGGTGTCGTCGTCGGCCACGTCCACGGCGCGCTGGGCGATGACGACGCCGGTGTCGACGCCCGCGTCGACCACGAACAGCGTGCACCCGGTGACCTTGACGCCGTACGCCAGGGCGTCGGCCGGCCCGCGGGTGCCGGGGAAGGCGGGCGACAGGGCGGGGTGGGTGTTGACCACGCGTCCGGGGAAGCGCCCGAGGAACGCCGGACCGGTGAGGCGCATGAAGCCCGCCAGGACGACCAGGTCCGGCTCGTGCGCGGCCACGGCGGCCGTGAGGGCGTCGTCCCAGGCGGCGCGGTCGGGGTGGTCGGCGAGCGGCACGACGAAGGTGGGGACGCCCGCGCGCTCGGCCCGGGCCACGCCCTGGGTGCCGGGACGGTCCGAGCCCACGGCGGCGACGACCGCCCCGTAGGCGGGGTCCGTCGCGGCGTCGAGCAGGGCCTGCAGGTTGGTCCCGGCGCCCGAGACGAGCACGACCAGGCGGGCGGGGCGACCGGGTGCGCCGAGGGCCGGGACCCGGGTGGGAGACTCGGCCGTCACGGGGGCCGACGATATCGGCTCCGCACCGCACCCCGGACCACCGGGACCGACGCCTGGAGGTGGAGCGTGACCGAGCCCGCGCCGCCCGGTGCCGCCACGCCGGTGCCCGCCGCCGCCCGTCCGGTCCGCCTCTTCTCGCTGTGCCTGATCGCCGCGGTCGTCGCCTCCTACCAGCCGCTGCCGTGGCGCTTCGGCGCCAGCGTGTTCCTCGTCGTGGCGATCGTCTACGGCACGCGGTCGCTGCTCGCGCTGGTGGGCAGCGCCCGTCCGGCGCAGGTGGCCCTGGTCTCGTGCCTGCTGGCGCTGTCGGTGGTGCTCCTGCTCGCGCAGGTGGCGCAGCTGATCGCCTACCCGCTGTTCTCGGAGTACCAGCAGTGCGTCGACGGCGCGATCACCGAGCGAGGACGCGACGCGTGCGAGGACCGTCTCACCGACCTCGACGGCTCCGGGCTGCTCCCAGCCAGAGGCTGACCCGCCGGCCGGCGAGCAGGGTGCCGACCACGGCGCCGGCCAGCACCTCGGCGGTGACCACGGCGGCGGTCAGCAGCGGGTCGGTGCCGACCTCGGCCATCCGCCCCGGGCCGACCGAGCCGGACGCCGCAGCGGCGGCGACGAGCACGACCAGCCCCGTGGTCACGGACACCGCGAGCACGTCGACGACGACGTCGACCACGGCGGCGTCGGGGCGCCGGCGGGCAGCCGTCCAGCCGGCGACGGCGCCGCACAGCACGACGACCAGGACCGCGGCGAGGCCGACCCCCGGCCCCCACGACGTGCCGGGCTCCGGCAGCCCGCCGAGCACCGGGACCGCCGGCAGCGGACCGATCGTGGTGCCGCCCACCTCGACCGCGGTGCCGGTGCCGACCGCGAACCCGGGGCCGGCGAGGTACGCCAGACCCCACACGACGAGGACGGGGACGACGGCGAGCTGCAGCAGCACGAGCCCGACGTGGCCGGCGGCGCCCGGTGCCAGGGCCTCGTGCACGGCGAGCACCCGGTCGCGGCCGGCGACTAGGGCCACGGCGACGAGCAGCGTCCCGGCAGCGGCGAGCAGGACCAGGCACCGGGCGGTGGCGCCGGCGAGCACCCTGACGCGGTCCCGCAGCGGGCTCGGCGCCCAGACCGACCACGCGGCCGGCAGGCCGACGGCCACCAGCGCCACGAGGACGGCTCCGACCACGGCGGGGGCCGCGAGCGGGCGGGCCGCCTCCGAGCCGGCCACGACCGCGGCCGCGCCGGTCAGCCCGGCGTACACGACGACGAACGCCCCGGTGGCGAGCAGCAGGTCGCGCCGCGGCACGGGGTCGCTGACGGCGCGCAGCGCCTCGGACAGGCGGCGCCCGCCGACCCGGCACAGCCCGAGGGCCAGCAGGGTGAGCCCGAGCGGCACCAGCGACACCTGCCCGGTCGGCAGCGCCAGCGAGCCGCCGTGGGCCAGGACGTAGAGGTCGGCACCCACGCGAGCCGCCTCGGACCAGCGGGCGCCCACCCGGGCCGAGGTGAGCCAGACGAGCATCACCGGGACGACGGCGAACACCAGCCCCGCCCCGGCGGCCTGCACCGCCGCCAGCGCGCCCACGAGCGAGGCCGACTGCAGCGCCGGACGCTCGGGCACCTCCCCCGCGACGACGGGGGTGGGCCGGGGCGAACGGGTCAGCAGGCTCATCGCGTCCCATGGTCGCCCGCCCGGCCGCCGAGGTGGCGCTCCCACGCCGCCCACCGGTCCACCCCGTCCACCCCGACCGAGTTGTCACCACCAGGGCGACGCCCGCGTCCGCGCGGTGGTGACAAGTCGGCCGGTCCTCCCCGGTCGTCATCAGCACGGCGAGCCGCAGGTCGGTGCGGTGGTGACAACCCGACGGGGAGCTCGACCGGTCAGGCCCGGGCGGACCACTCGTCGGCGAGCAGGGCGTAGGACATCCCGTCCATCCACTCGCCGCTGCGGTGCAGGCCGTCGGCGCGGGAGTACGACTCCCGGCGCATCCCGAGCCGCTCCATCAGCCGCCAGGACGGCTCGTTGGCGGCGAAGCACAGGGCCTCCACCCGGCGCAGCCCGAGGTCCTCGAACGCGATCCGCAGCAGCTCGGCCACCGCCTCGGTGGCGTACCCCTGCCCGCCGACGGACGGGTCGAACGCCCAGCCGATCTCGCCGTGGCAGGCCAGCGCCCGGTCCTTGACCTCGGCCTGGGCCCAGGCGTCCTCGACCCGGCACATCAGGTCGCCGACGACGACGCCCCCGAGCTCGACCACGAGGACGCCGGCGAGGCGCTCGGGCACGGTGTAGCGCTCGACGAACGGCGCCGGCTCGGTCTCGGCGCTGGTGAGCCAGCGGTGCACCTCGGGCAGCCGGCGGTAGCGGAACATCGCCTCGAGGTCGGTCTGCGCCGCCGGGCGCAGCGAGAGCCGCTCGGTGCGGACGGGCCAGTCGAGGTCGGCGAGGGTCGTCACGGGACGATCATCACCGCCTCGCGACCGGGCGGTCGAGCGGGAACACCCGCTCAGAGCGAGCGCATGATCTCCCGCATCAGCTCGGCGGTCTCGCTCGGCGTCTTGCCGACCTTGACCCCGGCGGCCTCGAGGGCCTCCTTCTTGGCCTGCGCGGTGCCGGACGAGCCCGAGACGATGGCGCCGGCGTGGCCCATCGTCTTGCCCTCCGGCGCGGTGAACCCGGCCACGTAACCGACGACCGGCTTGGTGACGTGCTCGGCGATGTAGGCCGCGGCCCGCTCCTCGGCGTCGCCGCCGATCTCGCCGATCATGACGATCGCCGCGGTGTCGGGGTCGTTCTCGAAGGCCTCGAGGCAGTCGATGTGCGTGGTGCCGATGATCGGGTCGCCGCCGATGCCGACGGCGGTGGAGAACCCGAAGTCCCGCAGCTCGTACATCATCTGGTAGGTCAGCGTGCCCGACTTGGACACCAGCCCGACCTTGCCCGGACCGGTGATGGTGGCCGGGATGATGCCGGCGTTCGACTGCCCGGGGCTGATCAGCCCGGGGCAGTTCGGGCCGATGACGCGCGTGGTGCCCGCCGCCTTGGCGTGCGCCCACAGCTCGGCGGTGTCCTTGACGGGCACGCCCTCGGTGATGACGACCGCGAGGCCGATGCCGGCGTCGATCGCCTCGACCGCAGCGGCCTTGGTGAACGCGGCGGGGACGAAGACCACCGTCACGTCGGCGCCGGTCTGCTCCATCGCCTCGGCGACGGTGCCGAACACGGGCACGGTGACGCCGCCGTCGAAGGTGACGGTCTCACCGGCCTTGCGCGGGTTGACGCCACCGACCACCTGGGTGCCGGAGGCGAGCATGCGCTGGGAGTGCTTCATGCCCTCCGAGCCGGTCATGCCCTGGACGATGACCTTGCTGTCCGTGGTGAGGAAGATCGCCATGTCGTGGAACTCCCTGTCTCAGTTCGCCGCAGCGAGCTCGGCGGCCTTGCGGGCCGCGCCGTCCATGGTCTCCTCGATGGTCACGAGGGGGTGCGCGGCGTCCGCGAGGATGCGGCGCCCCTCCTCGACGTTGTTGCCGTCGAGACGCACCACGAGGGGCTTGGTGGCCTCGTCACCCAGCAGCTGCAGCGCCTGCACGATGCCGTTGGCCACCGCGTCGCAGGAGGTGATGCCGCCGAAGACGTTGACGAAGACGCTCTTGACCTGCTCGTCGCCGAGGATCACGTGCAGGCCGTCGGCCATCACCTGCGCCGAGGCGCCGCCGCCGATGTCGAGGAAGTTCGCCGGCTTCTGGCCGCCGAGCTCCTCGCCGGCGTAGGCGACGACGTCGAGGGTGCTCATCACGAGCCCGGCGCCGTTCCCGATGATGCCGACCGAGCCGTCGAGCTTGACGTAGTTGAGGCCCTTCTCCTTGGCCTGCGCCTCGAGCGGGTCGGCGGCGGCCTTGTCCTCCAGCGCCTCGTGCTCGGGGTGGCGGAAGTCGGCGTTGGCGTCGAGGGAGACCTTGCCGTCGAGCGCGATCACCGAGCCGTCCTCGGTGCGCACCAGCGGGTTCACCTCGACCAGCGTGGCGTCCTCGTCGCGGTAGACCACCCACAGCTTCTTCAGCACCTCGGCGACCGGTGCGCGCAGCTCGTCGGAGAAGCCTGCGGCCGTGACGATCTCGTCGGCCTTGGCGTCGTCGATGCCGACGGCGGGGTCGACCTCGACCTTGGCGAGCGCCGCCGGCCGCTCGACCGCGAGGGTCTCGATGTCGACGCCGCCCTCGACCGAGCACATCGCGAGGTACGAGCGGTTCGCGCGGTCGAGCAGCAGCGAGAAGTAGTACTCCTCGGCGATCTTCGCCCCCTCGGCCACCATCACGCGGTGCACGGTGTGGCCCTTGATGTCCATCCCGAGGATCTCGCCCGCCTTCTCGGCGGCCTCGTCCGGCGAGTGCGCGAGCTTGACGCCGCCGGCCTTGCCGCGACCGCCGGTCTTGACCTGGGCCTTGACCACGACGGTGCCGCCGCCGAGCTCCTCGGCGGCCGCGCGGGCCTCCTCGGGCGTCGTCGCCACGACGCCCCGCAGCACGGGGACACCGTGGGCCTCGAACACGTCACGCGCCTGGTACTCGTACAGGTCCACGGGGGTCCGTCCTTCGTCGTCGTGACCGGCTGGGGGGAGTCCGGGGCGAGCCTAGCGGGGTCGCGGGGGGCGGGCCCCCGGGCACCGGGTGAGGACGGTCACCCCGGGACGCCGCCCTCGGCGACCTTGCGGTCGATGACGTCCTGGACGGCGCGCGGCAGGGTGGTCTCGAAGTCGAGCAGCCGCGCCCGGTCGGGGGTGATGGTCACGACGGCCATCCGGTCGTACAGCGCCCGCACGCCCGCCTCCCACCCGTCGAACGCCTCGGGCGGGACCAGACGGCGCGAGGCCTCCACGTAGACCTGCGGCACGCCCTCGACGACCTCCACCTCGACGGCGCCCCGGACGAGCAGGACCTTCGGCGGGAACCCCTCGGTGTCGATCGTCAGGGCGACCCGCGGGTGCCGGCGCAGCGCCGGCACCTTGGCCGACCCGACGACGGTGCACACCGTGACGCGGGAGCCGTCCCACCCGAAGGCGACCGGGACGACGCGGGGGTCGCCGTCCAGGCCGGTGTAGGCCAGGCGGGCGGGGACGGACGAGGCCAGCAGCCGGCGGGCCCACGGGCGGGCGAGCACCTCGGCGACGGCGGTGGTGTCCATGACGGGCTCCTTCCGCGGGCCCGGCGGTCGCGCCCGCACCGAGGGAGCGGAGCCGACGGGCCCTCCTCGACACCGCCCGGTCAGGACGAGACGTTCGCCTGCACCCAGGTGACGATCTCGTGCATCGGCGTGCCGGGGGTGAAGACCTTCGCCACGCCGATGCCCTCGAGCTCGCGGACGTCGTCGGCGGGGATGATGCCGCCGCCGAACAGCACGATGTCCTCGGCGTCCTTCGCGCGGAGCAGGTCGAGCACCCGGCGGAACAGCGTGAGGTGGGCGCCGGAGAGCACCGACAGCCCGATCGCGTCGGCGTCCTCGGCGATGGCGGCCTCGACGATCGCCTCGGGCGTCTGGTGCAGCCCGGTGTAGACGACCTCCATGCCGGCGTCGCGCAGCGCCCGGGCGACCACCTTGGCGCCGCGGTCGTGGCCGTCGAGGCCCGGCTTGGCCACCACCACGCGGATCGGGGCGGCCGCTGCGTCTGTCACGGCCCGCAGGCTATCCGAGCACCTCGCGGCACCGCTGCGTGATCCTCGCCGCACCGCCCGTCCCCGGCCCGGGCCGCCCTGCGTGACCGCTTGCGCGCCGGGGACCCCGACGTACCGTGAGCCCATGGTGACCCGCCCGCCCGTGCAGGACGTCGACGACTCAGCGATCCGGGTCGGTGGGCGCAAGCGGTCCGCGGCCGGGGTGCCGGCGGTGCTGAAGAGCCTGAGGATCAGCCTGGACCAGATGGGGCTGAGCCGCACCGCACGCACGCTGCTGCGGGTGAACCAGGCGGACGGCTTCGACTGCCAGGGCTGCGCCTGGCCCGACCCGCCGGCGGGCCACCGCCACACCGCCGAGTTCTGCGAGAACGGCGCCAAGGCCGTCGCCGAGGAGGCGACCGTGCGCCGGGTCGGGCCGGAGTTCTTCGCCGAGCACCCGGTCAGCGACCTCGCCGGGCGGTCGGACTACTGGCTCGGCCAGCAGGGGCGCCTCACCCACCCGATGGTGCGTCGCGCGGGCTCGGACCACTACGAGCCGATCTCGTGGGACGACGCCTACGCGCTCGTCGCGAGCCACCTCGAGCGGCTCTCCTCGCCGGACGAGGCGTCGTTCTACACCTCCGGCCGCACCTCGAACGAGGCCGCGTTCTGCTACCAGCTGTTCGTGCGCGCCTTCGGCACCAACAACCTGCCCGACTGCTCGAACATGTGCCACGAGTCGACGTCGGTGGCGCTCGCGGAGACGATCGGGATCGGCAAGGGCAGCGTCTCGCTCGAGGACGTCAAGGACGCGGACCTCATCGTGGTCACGGGCCAGAACCCCGGCACCAACCACCCGCGGATGCTCACGGCCCTGGAGCAGGCCAAGCAGCGCGGGGCGAAGATCCTCGCGATCAACCCGCTGCCGGAGGCCGGCCTCATCCGCTTCCACAACCCGCAGACGCCGCGCGGGGTGGTCGCCGGCACCGCGCTGGCCGACCTGCACCTGCCGGTGCGCGTCAACGGCGACCTCGCGCTGTTCCAGGCGATCGGCCACCTGCTGGTCGCGGCCGAGGACGCCGCCGCTGCCGCGGGCCGCCCCGGCGCCGTCGCGGACCTCGACTTCATCGAGCGCCACACCGTCGGGTTCGCCGAGTGGGCCGACCACGTCCGCGCGCTCGACTGGGACACGGTGCTCGAGGCCACGGGCCTGACCACCGAGCAGATCGAGGACGCCGCCGCGATGTTCCTCGAGGCGGGCTCGGTCGTGCACTGCTGGGCGATGGGCATCACCCAGCACAAGAACGCGGTCGGCACCATCAAGGAGTTCGTCAACGTCGCCCTGCTCACCGGCGACATCGGCCGTCCCGGAGCGGGTCTGTGCCCGGTGCGCGGGCACTCCAACGTCCAGGGCGACCGGACGATGGGCATCTGGGAGCGGCCGCCGGCCTGGTTCCTCGACGCCCTCCAGCGCGAGTTCGGCTTCGACCCGCCGCGCGAGCACGGGCTCGACACCGTCGACACGATCCGCGCCCTGCGCGACGGCAAGGTGCGCGTCTTCGTCGGCATGGGAGGCAACTTCGTCGCCGCGACGCCCGACACCGAGGTCACCGAGGCCGCCCTGCGCTCGGCCGCCCTCACGGTGCAGGTGTCGACCAAGCTCAACCGCTCGCACGCCGTCTGCGGCCAGGAGGCGCTGATCCTGCCCGCCCTCGGGCGCACCGAGATCGACCGCACCGGCGGCACCGAGCAGAAGGTCACCGTCGAGGACTCGATGTCGGCGGTGCACGCCTCCCGCGGCCGGCTGGAGCCCGCCTCGCCCGACCTGCGCTCGGAGGTCGAGATCGTCTGCCGCCTCGCCGAGGCGACGCTGCGCGGGCGCCACGGCATCGAGTGGGAGGCGTTCCGCACCGACTACTCCGCGGTCCGCCGCCGGATCGCCCAGGTCGTCCGCGGGTGCGAGGCGTACGACGAGAAGATCCAGCGCCCAGGCGGTTTCGTCCTGACGCACCCGCCGCGCGACTCGCGCGAGTTCCCGACCGAGGTCGGCAAGGCGGTCTTCTCCGTGACGCCCATCGAGGTCCTGCACGTGCCAGAGGGGCGGCTGCTGCTGCAGACGCTGCGCAGCCACGACCAGTTCAACACCACGATCTACGGCCTGGACGACCGCTACCGCGGCATCCACCAGGGCCGGCGCGTGGTCTTCGTCCACCCCGAGGACGCCCGCGAGCAGGGTCTGGCCGAGGGCGACCTCGTCGACGTCGTCTCGGAGTGGGAGGACGGCTCGGAGCGCACCGTCCGGGAGTTCCGCGTGGTGCCCTACGACACCCCGCGCGGGTGCGCCGCCGCCTACTACCCCGAGACCAACCCGCTGGTCCCGCTCGACTCCACCGCCGACGGCAGCGGCACCCCGACGTCCAAGTCGGTCGTCGTGCGCCTGGTGCGGACGCCGTCCGGCCCGGACGGCCCCGACGGCGGCGCGCCCGTGGGCGCCGACGAGCCTCGCCGGAGCGACGCCGAGCCCGAGCAGATGGGCTGAGCGGTCCGATCCCGCGACGAGCGGTCGTCCGAGCGCGTCCGCGGTGCCGGGCACCGCACCCGTTGCTAGCGTGCGGCGCAGGGAGGCCACCTCGATGTCGATGCCACGCCCCGCCGGCGGCAGCCGCGCGGACCAGCCCGCCGGGACGCGACCCGGCTGGGCCGCCGTGCGCGCCGGCGCCGCGGGAGGCGCCAGGGCTGCGGCGGCAGCCGCCCGGGCCGTGCTCAGCCCCACCGGGGTCAAGGGCGTCGCGGTCGAGGCGGTCTGGGGCGCCGCCCACCTGGCCGTGTACCCCTGGGGCCTGGTCCGCGAGCAGCAGCGCGAGCACGACCGCTACCGGCTCGAGGGCATGGGACCGGCGCAGCGCGGTCTGCTCGTCGGCGACGTCGAGGCAGCCGGCACGCCGATCCTGCTGCTGCACGGGATGGTCGACAACCGCTCGGTCTTCACGCTCCTGCGCCGCGGCATGCGGCGCCGGGGCTTCGGCCGCGTCCTCACGCTGAACTACTCGCCGGTGACCAACGACGTGCGAGCCGCGGCGCAGGACCTCGCGCTCGAGGTCGAGGCGCTGTGCGAGCAGACCGGCTACGAGCGCGTCCACGTCGTCGGGCACAGCATGGGCGGGCTGATCGCCCGCTACTACGTGCAGTGCCTGGGCGGGGACGAGCGGGTCGACACGCTGGTCACCCTCGCCACGCCGCACGCGGGGACGATGACCGCGCACCTGGTCGGGACCACCCTGACCCGTCAGCTGCGGCCCGGCAGCGACCTGATGTCCGAGCTGGCCGCGCCGGTCGAGCGCTGCCGCACCCGCTTCATCGCCTACTGGTCCGACCTGGACCAGATGATCGTGCCGCAACGCCGCGCCCGGCTGGTGCACCCCGACCTGGCGGTGCGGAACCACCTGGTGCGCGGCGCAGGGCACATGTCGCTGCCGGTCTCGCCCCGCCTCGTGCACGAGATCAGCGCGGCGCTGGGCCAGCTGTCGGCCGACGGCAGCACCGACACCCGCGGCGTCACCACGCTGCCGGTGGCCGGCGGCTGACCCCCGGCTCAGGAGTCGCGCAGGGCCTTGACCAGCTCGGCCTTGCCCATCCTGGAGCGGCCGCTCACGCCGATCTCGGCGGCCCGCTTGCGCAGGTCGGCGACCGTCCAGTCGTCGTAGGAGGGCGACGACCCGCCCTTCCTCCCCACCGACGAGCGCGACGTGCGGGCGGCCTGGTTCGCGATCCGGGCGGCCTTGCCCTTGCTGTTGCCCTCGTCCTTGAGCTTCTCGTACAGCTCCGGGTCCTTGACGCTGGGCCCGGGGCCCTTCTTCTTCGGCGGCATCGTCGGCACCTCCGTCGCCCGGCGGATCGGTCAGCGCCCACCGTCCGCCCGGCGCGGCGGGCGCGCAACCGGAGCGGCGGTCAGACGGCGAGCTCGAGCCGGAAACCGCTGCCCGCGTTCGAGAACGGGAACCGGCCCCGGCCGTCGGCGGGCACGTCGCTGCCGTCGACGCGCACCGACGCGGGTGCCGCCCCGTGCACGACCAGGACGAACCGCTGCCGCCGGTGCTCGGGGTAGCCGTCGCCCGACGCCCGCGCCTCGACCACCACGCGGTCCCCGTCCCGGGTCACCGTCGCCGTGGTGCGCCGGAAGGCGCCGTCGCGCCACGCCTGGGTGAGTCCGTCGTCCTCGACCAGCTCGCTGGTGCGGGCGCCGGCGCGCCGCGGCACGAACAGGTGCAGCTCGACCTCCTCGGGGTGGTGCCCCGAGGTCGAGGCGGGCGCCTGCGGCCACATCGGCACCAGGGCGCCTGCCTTGGCGTGGAGGGGGATGCGCTCCATCGGCGTCGGCGCGACCACGAAACCCGGGCCGGCGTGCACCTGCTCGGTGTGCCAGTCGTACCAGTCGCCCTCGGGCAGGTAGACCTGCCGCGCCGTGCACCCCGGCTCGGTCACCGGCGCGACCAGCAGGTCGCGTCCGAACAGGTACTGGTCGTCGAGGTCGGCGACCAGGGGGTCGTCCTGGTGGTCGTGCACCAGCGGCCGCTGCACCGGCTCGCCGGTCTCGGACGACCGCACGAACGCGGTGTAGAGGTACGGCATCAGGCGGTACCGCAGCCGGACGGCCTCGCGGACCAGACCGAGCACGTGGTCGCCGAACGCCCACACGTACTGGTCGACGTTGCCGATCTCGGAGTGGTTGCGGCAGAACGGCGTCAGCGTCCCGTACTGCATCCAGCGCAGGAACAGCTCGGCGTCCGAGCCACCCTGGAAACCGCCGACGTCGGCGCCGACGAACGGCTGGCCGGACACGCCGAGCCCCGCACCCATCGGGATGCCGACCCACAGGTGGTCCCAGCGGGACTGGTTGTCGCCCATCCAGTTCGCGGCGTAGCGCTGGATCCCGGCCGACCCGGCACGCGACAGGATGAACGTGCGCAGCTCCGGCATGGCCTGCAGCAGCCCCTCCTGGGTGCCCATCGCCATCAGCAGCGCGTACTGGTTGTGGTACCGCTCGTGCGAATACGTGCCGCCGCCGAACAGCATCCGCTGGGGCGGGATGCTCCCGGTCGCAGGCTCGTTCATGTCGTTCCAGATGCCGGCCAGGCCCGACTCGACGTGCGCGGCGTTCAGCGCGCCCCACCACCGGCGCGCCTCGGGCGTCACGAAGTCGGGGAAGACGGTGTCACCGGGCCACACCTGGCCGATGTACAGGTCGCCGCCCTCGGTGCGGCAGAACACCCCCTGCCGCCGCCCGTCGTCGAACACCTCGTAGCCCGGCTCGTGCTTGACCCCGGGGTCGATGATCGTGATGACGCGGAACCCCTGCTCCGCCAGGCGTCCGAGCATGGCGTCGGGGTCGGGGAAACGCTCGCGGTCCCAGGTGAAGACGCGGTAGCCGTTCATGTACTCGATGTCGAGCCACAGCGCGTCGCACGGCACCTCGAGCTCGCGGTGCCGCCGGCCGATCTCCTCGACGGCGTCCTGGGTGTAGGCCGCCCAGCGGCACTGGTGGTAGCCGAGCGCCCACAGCGGCGGTCGCGACGTGCGACCCGTGAGACCGGTGTAAGCGGTGAGGATCTCGGGCATGCCGGGACCGGCGAACACGTACTCCTGGTACTGCCCGCCCGCGAAGGAGATGCGGTACTCCCCCGGTGCGCTGAGCTCGTAGGTGCCGCGGTAGCCGTTGTCCAGGAACGACCCCGCCATCATCCCGCTCGGCCGCTGCTGGTGGTACAGCAGCGGGATGTTGACGTAGTACGGGTCGAACTCGACGCTCGTGCGGTCGGCACGTGGGTCACCCGGGTCGCGCCCGGCCGTGAACTCCGCGCTGGCATCGGGGTTCAGCACGTCGGTGTTCCACAGCGTGAAGTCGCGCCCGCGCCGGTTGTGCCGGCCGCCCTTCTCCCCCAGGCCGTAGAACGCGTCGTCCGGACGGCACCGACGGCGCAGCGTGAACGCGTCGTTGAGGGTGGCGTACGCCCAGTACCGGCCGTCGTCGTCGGCCGCCGTCTCGAGCACCACCGTGCCGTCGGCCCGGTGCACGTCGACCCGGAACGGGTCCAGCCAGACCGACACCACCAGCGCGGACGTCACCAGCCGCACCAGGTCGGCGTCCCGCTCGACCCGGTGCCCGGCAGGGTCCTTCGCGGCAGCGGCGAACGGGGCGCCGTCGACGGCGAAGGTCGGGCGGTCGTCGACGACGCCGCCGCGGCTCATGGTCAGGCGGACGACGTCGGCCGCCACGACCTCGACGTGCAGCTGCTCGCCGTGCAGGTCGGCCACCAGGCCCCGGGTGGTGGGCCGGACCTCGTCGACCCGCTCGAAGCGCACGTAGTGGTCGGTCGGCAGCATCGGCGCGTCCTCGCTCCTGGGTGGGGGTGGTGCGGGCCTAGAGCTTCTCGACCGGTGCGTAGCGCAGCAGCAGCCGCTTGCTGCCCTCGGACCGGAAGTCGACGTGCGCGACGGTCTTGTCACCGGTGCCCTCGACCGCGGTGACCGTCCCCATCCCGAAGGTGTCGTGGGTGACGCGGTCGCCGGGCTCGAGGTGCAGGATCTCCCGGTTGCCGGGCGAGCGGACGCCGGGCCGCGCGGCCAGCCGGGCGATGGCGGGCGTCTGGCCGAGCCCGCCGAGGCCGGCGGTGACCTCGCGCCGCCAGTCGACCAGGTGCGACGGGACGTCGGCGAGGAACCGGCTCGGCGGGCCGAACTGCGGCGCGCCCCAGCTGCTGCGCACGGCGGCGCGGGTGAGGTACAGCCGCTGCCGCGCCCGGGTGATGCCGACGTAGGCGAGCCGCCGCTCCTCGGCGAGCTCGACGGGGTCGTCGAGCGAGCGCAGGTGCGGGAAGGTGCCGTCCTCCAGGCCGGTGAGGAAGACGGTCTCGAACTCCAGCCCCTTGGCGGTGTGCAGGGTCATCAGCGTGACCACCCCGGGGTCGACCGCGCCCGGCGCGTGCGCCTGCGCCTCGTGGGCGCCGTCGGCGACGGCCTCCGCGGGCGCCTCGTCGGCGTCGGCGACCAGCGAGACCTGCTCGAGGAAGTCGGCCAGCGACCCCTGCGGGTTCGCCTGCTCGAACTCGACCGCCACCGCCGCCAGCTCGGCGAGGTTCTCGATCCGTCCCTCGTCCTGCGGGTCGTGGCTCGCGCGCAGCTCGGCCAGGTAGCCCGACCGGTCGAGCACGGCCTCCAGCACGGTCGAGGGCCCGGCGCCCGCCTCGGCCACCGTCCGCAGCTCCTCGACCATCGTGGTGAACCCGGTGATCGCCGACAGCGAGCGGGTGGCGATGCCCGGCGCCTCCTCGGCGCGCAGCAGCGCCGCCGGGAAGCCGATCCGCTCGCGCTCGGCCAGGAAACCGACCATCGCCTCGGCCCTGTCGCCGATCCCGCGCTTGGGCACGTTGAGGATGCGGCGCAGGTTGACGGTGTCGTCGGGGTTGGCGAGCACCCGCAGGTAGGCCAGGGCGTCCTTGACCTCGCGCCGCTCGTAGAACCTGGTGCCGCCGACGATCTTGTACGGCAGCCCGACCCGCACCAGCACCTCCTCCAGCGCCCGGGACTGGGCGTTGGTGCGGTAGAACACGGCGACGTCGCCGTAGCGGACGCCGTGCTCGTCGTGCAGCCGATCGATCTCCTCGGCGACGAACGAGGCCTCGTCGTGCTCGTTGTCGGCCGCGTAGCCCACGATCGGCGCGCCGTCGCCGGCGTCGGACCACAGGTTCTTGGGCCGCCGGTCCGGGTTCTTGGCGATCACCGCGTTCGCCGCGGTGAGGATGGTCTGGGTCGAGCGGTAGTTCTGCTCCAGCAGCACCGTGCGGGCGTCGGGGTAGTCGGCCTCGAACTCCAGGATGTTGCGGATGGTGGCGCCGCGGAAGGCGTAGATCGACTGGTCGGCGTCGCCGACGACGGTGAGCTCGGCGGGCGGCAGCGCGGGGGCGCCCGGCTCGGCGGACAGCCCGGGCGCGGACCCGTCGCCGCCGACCAGCTCGCGGATCAGCGCGTACTGGGCGTGGTTGGTGTCCTGGTACTCGTCGACCAGCACGTGCCGGAACCGCCGCCGGTAGTGCTCGGCGACCTGCGGGAAGGCGCGCAGCACGTTGACCGTGGTCATGATCAGGTCGTCGAAGTCGAGCGCCTGCGCCTGCCGCAGCCGCGCGGTGTACATCGTGTACGCCTGCGCCAGGATCCTCTCCTCGGGCGTCTCGGCCCGGGCGGCGAACTCCTCGTCGTCGACCAGCTCGTTCTTCAGCGCCGACACGCGGTGGGTGAACCGGCGCGGCGGGTGCTTCTTGGGGTCGAGGTCGAGCTCGCGGCACGCCAGCGCCATCATCCGCTGGGAGTCGGCGGCGTCGTAGATCGAGAAGGTCGAGCGCAGCCCGATCGTGGACGCCTCGCGCCGCAGGATGCGCACGCAGGCGCTGTGGAAGGTGCTGACCCACATCACCTTGGCCCGCGGGCCGACCAGGCTCGAGACGCGCTCGCGCATCTCGCCGGCCGCCTTGTTCGTGAACGTGATGGCCAGGATCTGCCCCGGCTGGGCACCGCGTGCGGCCAGCAGGTGCGCGATCCGGTGGGTGAGCACGCGGGTCTTGCCCGAGCCGGCGCCGGCGACGATCAGCAGCGGGCTGCCGCTGTGCAGCACGGCCTCGCGCTGGGACGGGTTGAGCCCGCGCAGCAGGTCCTGCGCGCGCTCCTCGCGGGCGGCGTCGTGGGCCGCCGCGCCGGCACGGCGCGCGGCCGGGGGCTCGGGCAGGTCGAGCTCGTCGAACAGGGTGCTCATGTCGTCTCCACCCTAGGCGGCATCCGAGACAGTGCGAGGATCGGGCATGCTCCGTCGACGCCTCCGCACGTCCGTCGCCCTCCTCGCCCTCGCCCTGCCGCTCGCGGCGTGCTCGGCCGCGGAGGAGGTGGCCGACCGCGCGGGCGGGGCGGCGACCTCGGCCGCGGTCGACGTCGCCGAGCGGGAGGCGCGCGAGGCGCTGTGCCCGCTGGTCGAGGACCGGCAGGTCAGCGAGCAGGACCGCGAGCGGATCGGCGCGGCGGTCGACGTCGCGCGGGCGGCCGGGGTGGACTCGCCGCTGCTCGACGACGCCGAGGACCTGCTGGGCACCGACGGCACGCCGCCGGAGTCGGCCGTGGCCCGGCTCGCCGACGACTGCGCCCCGACCCCCTGACGCACCGGAGGGTGCCCCCGCGTGAGCGGGAGCACCCTCCGGCGATCGGCCCGGGGGCCGGTCGGTCAGCCGAGCAGCTGCAGCGAGGACCAGCCGCGCCCGATCTGCGTGCCGCCGAGGAACCCGCCCGCCCCGTTGCCGGGGTACAGGTACAGGTCGCCCGTGCGGGTGATGCCGAGCACGTCCGGCACCAGGTCGCTGTCGACGTCGCCCAGACCGACGATCTGGGAGAAGCTCCAGCCGGTGCCGACCAGGCGCCCGCGACCGGTGAGGGCGCCCTCGCCGGTGCCGCGGTACAGGTACAGCGCGTTGGCGGAGGTGCGGCCGAGCAGGTCGACCGCGCCGTCGCCGTCGACGTCGCCCGGGGCCACGATCGCGGTGAAGGCGCCCCAGCCGGTGCCGATGACCTGCGCGCGGCCGAGGCCGCCGGACTCGGTGCCCGGGAACAGCGCGAGCTGGCCCGCGGCGTTGCGGCCGAGGACGTCCGGGATGCCGTCGCCGTCGAAGTCGCCCGGCGCGGTCAGCGTCCAGCCGGCCCGGAAGCCGGTGCCGACCACGGTGCCGCGGCGGCTCAGGGTGCCGTCGCCGCGGCCGTCCGAGCGGATCAGCGACCCGTTCAGCAGGTGCAGGACGTCGTCGATCCCGTCGCCGGACAGGTCGCCCGGCAGCACGACCTGGCCGGTGAGGCCGGAGCCCACCAGCGTCCCGCGGCCGAAGCCGCCGGCGCCGTCACCGCTGTAGAGCACCAGCTGGCCGAAGGAGGTGCGGGCCAGCAGGTCCACGATCCCGTCCTCGTCCAGGTCGCTCTGCTTGCCGTTCAGCTCGCCGTCCAGGACGGTGATCTCGGTCTCCGCGGTGTACGGCTCCTCGATCGGGTTGTCGTCGAAGACGGGCGAGTCGAGGTACGCCGCGACCAGGCCGGTCTGCTCGGTGCCGAGGGACTCGCCGGCGATGTCGAGCTCGATGGTCGTGGTGCCCTGCGGCAGGCCGTCGAAGACGCACTCGCTGAGGCCGACGAAGTCGTCCAGGACCTCGCAGCCCTCGGGGCTGCCGACGATGCGGACGCCGAGGCCCAGGGCCAGCGAGAACAGCTCGTCCTCCATGGCGGCCGAGGTCGTGATGGTGACCGTGGCCGTCTTGACCTCGCCGGGACCGATCTCGGCCGGCGCCTCGACGGTGAACGAGGTGATCGTGTCGTCGTCGTACTGGCCGGCGCGGATCGCCCGCTCCTCGGTGTCGGGGAACACCAGTTCCTCGGCCTCGAAGTAGGCGATGAGCTCCTCGAGGTCGTTCTTGCCGGTGTCGAGGCGGTTCTCGCCGTCGCGGAAGGCGGTGAAGTTGTCACCACCGGTGGCCAGGAACGAGTTCGCCGCCACCCGGTAGCTCGCGAGCGGGTCGATCGGCTGGGGGACGCCCTGGGCGTTCTCGAGCGTCATCGTCAGGATCCGCGAGCCGGCGGGAGCCGCCGGGTCGTAGGTGTACCGGAAGCCCTGGGAGACGCCGAGGTGCAGGAACGGCGTGCTGGCGCCCGAGGGCTGCCACTGCTGCTCCAGCACGGCCTTGATCTCGGCACCGGTCAGGGTGACGGTGTTGAGGGTGTTCGCGAACGGCTGCACCAGGCTCGCCTCGGCGTAGGTCACCACGCCGTCGCCCTCCTCTCCGCCGGCCGCGTACAGCAGGTCGGCGCGCAGGCCCCCGGGGTTCATGAAGGCGATCACCGGCGGCTGCGGCAGGTCCTGGGTGGCCTGCAGCTGGACGTCGGCGATGAAGTTGCCCAGCGTCGACTCGGCGCCACGGTTCTCCGAGCCGTCGGCATTGCGGGCGCGGGTGATGTCCTCGGCGATCTCGCCGACCGGCACCTGGCCGATCTCGTCCGAGACGGCCTTGGCCTCGGCCACCAGGGCCGCGACCTCGGGGTCGGGGGTGGCGGTGCTCGCGAGCACGTCGACCACCTCGGCCGTGGCCGCGGTCACCTCGTTCGTGGTGGTGTCGACGGTCAGCACCAGCCGGTCGAGACCCGCGCCGTACTGGCCGGTCTGCACGACCGGCACGCCGTCGACGGTGCACGCGTACCGCGCGTGCGTGTGGCCCGACAGGATCGCGTCGATGTCGTCGTTCGCGCCCGAGACGATCTCGCCCAGCGGTCCGCTGGTCGCGATGGTCGCGCAGGTGGTGTCCTCGGTGCCCTCGTGCGCCAGCAGCACGACGACGTCGGCCAGGTCCCCGTCCTTGAGCCGGCTCGCCTCGGCGTTCGCCGCGGTCACCGGGTCGGTGAAGGTCAGGCCGGCGATGCCCTCGGAGGCCACCAGGCTCGGCGTCTGCTCGGTGACGACACCGACCAGGCCGACCTGCACCCCGGTCGTCGTGGTCACGACGGCGGACGGCGACAGCTCGGACCCACCGACGTTGGCGCCGAGCGACGGCCACTGGGCCAGCCCCTCGCCGTCGATGCCGTGCGACTCCGGGTCGGCCAGCCAGTCGTAGCCGCGGTCGAACTCGTGGTTGCCCACCGCGCCCGCCTGCAGGCCCATCAGGTTCAGCGCCTCGATGGTGGGGGCGTCCTCCTGGGAGGAGGAGATGAAGGTGGAGGCGCCGACGTTGTCGCCGGCCGAGACGAACACGGTGCTGTCGGGGTGCGACGCCCGCGCCTGCTCGATGACGCCGGCCAGCTTGGCCGCGCCGGGGATCCCGCGGTCGGGCAGCAGCCGGCCGTGGAAGTCGTTGATGCCGAGGATCTGCACCTCGACGACGGCCGCGCTGGCGGGGACGGCCAGCGGGCCGGCGATCATGGCCCCGGCCGCGAGGGCGGCCAGGGACACGCGTGGAGCACGGGACATGCGGTACCTACCAGGTCATGGAGGACGGGTGACCGGGCGATCCTGGCACCCGGAGCGCCCCGGTGTGACCGGAACGGGCGATTGTTCTCCTCTCGTTCCGGTCACGGTCCCCGTGCCGCCCGGAGGACGGCGCGGCACCCCGCTCAGCGCCCGACGGCGTAGCCCTGCGCGCCGCGCGGGTTGGCCGCCGCGCGCAGCCAGCCGCCCTCGCGCGCGACCGCCGAGAGCCGGCCGAGGGACCAGCCGTCGACCACCTCGACCTCGTGCCCGAGCGCGCGCAGCGCGTCGAGCGTGGCCGCGGGCCAGCGGTCCTCGGCGACCAGCACCCCCGGCCGCGCCTGGCGCGGGTAGAACGAGGACGGCACGTGGTCGGTGTGCACCATCGGGGCGTCGACGGCGGCCTGCAGCGCCTGGTCGACGCCGCGCGCGCCGTGCACGGCGCGCAGCAGGAAGGTCAGCTGCCACTGGTCCTGCTGGTCGCCGCCGGGCGTCCCGAACGCCAGCCACGGCCGGCCGTCGCGCAGGGCCAGCGCCGGCGACAGGGTGGTGCGGGGACGCGCGCCGGGACGCAGCGAGGCCGGCAGGCCCTGCTCGACCCAGAACATCTGGCCGCGGGTCCCGAGCGGGAAGCCCAGCCCCGGCACCACCGGCGAGGACTGCAGCCAGGCGCCGGACGGCGTCGCGGACACCATGTTCCCCCAGCGGTCGACGACGTCGACGTGGCAGGTGTCGCCCTTGGCCGCGGCGTCGCCCTCGACCCGCCGCACCGTCGGCTCGCCGACGCCGGGGCTCGGCGTGGCACCCCCGCCGCCGGTGGCGGCGGCGAGCGAGGCGACCGGCTGCGGCAGGACGGGCGTGCGCCCCCCCGGGCTGCCGGGGCGCAGGTCGAGCGAGGCCGACCGCGGGTCGAGCAGGGCGGCGCGCTCGGCGGTGTAGGCGGCGTCGAGCAGGTCGGTGCCGGTGAGCGGGGCGCCGTCCGGCTCGCCGTACCAGGCCTCGCGGTCGGCCATCGACAGCTTGAGCGACTCGACGACCGCGTGCACCCAGGACGGGTCGTCGTCGGCGAGCACGTCCGGCAGGCCGGTGCGGTCGAGCACCGCGAGCGACTGCAGCAGCGTGGGCCCCTGGCCCCACGGGCCGGTCTTGGCCACCTGCACGTCGCGGTACGTGCCGACCAGCGGCTCCTCGACGGTGGCCCGCCAGCGGGCGAGGTCGTCCCCCGTGAGCAGCCCGCGGTGCCGCTCCCCCGAGGTGTCCATCCAGGCCCGGTCGCGGCCGAAGGCGTCGACGGCCTCGGCCACGAACCCCTCGTACCAGGCGCGTCGCGCCGCCTCGAGCTGTGCCTCGCGGTCGCCGCCGGCCGCCTCGGCCTCGTCCAGCACCCGCCGGTAGGTCTGACCGAGCGCGGTCAGCCGCAGCCGCGACCAGGGTGCCGGCGCGGCGCCGCCGACCAGGTAGGTCTGCGCCGACGGCTCCCACTCCTGCTCGAAGGTGGCCGCCATCGCACCGATCGTCGCGCTGACGCGGGGCAGCACCGGCGCGCCGTCCAGGGCGTAGCCGATCGCGGGCTCGAGCACGTCCCGCAGCGACCAGGTGCCCCAGCGGCGCAGCATCTCCAGCCACCCGCCGAACGCGCCGGGCACCACCGCGGCCAGCGGGCCGGTGCCGGGGACGGCGTCGAGCCCGAGGTCGGTGAACGCCTCGGCGGTCGCGGCGGCGGGCGCCACCCCCTGCCCGCAGACGACGTGCACCTGCTGGTCGCGCTCGCTCCACAGCACCACCGGCAGGTCGCCGCCCGGCCCGTTGAGGTGCGGCTCGACCACCTGCAGGACGAACCCGGCCGCGGCCGCGGCGTCGAAGGCGTTGCCGCCGCGCTCGAGCACCGACATGGCCGTCTGCGAGGCCAGCCAGTGCGTGCTGGCGGCCATGCCGAGGTCGCCCGCGAGCTCGGGCCGGGTGGAGGGAAGAGGCATGCCGCCACCCTGCCACCGGGCCCCCCGCCTGTCAGATCGGACGGCCTGTCAGATCGGACCGGCCCTGCACGGCCGGGGGCGACCGGTCAGGCGGCCTCGGGGAGGTAGTCCTCCCAGGTCTGGTGCCGCCGCTCGGTGCCGCGCACCACCCAGGACGGGCCGTGCGGGGCGACCGGGCGGGTGCGCAGCGTCCAGCCCATCTCGTCCGCGGTGCGGTTGCCCTTGGTGTTGTTGCACCGCACGCAGCACGCGACGAGGTTCTCCCACGAGTCCTGGCCGCCCCGGCTGCGCGGCAGCACGTGGTCGACCGTGCCCGCGGTGGTGCCGCAGTAGGCGCACAGGTGCCGGTCGCGGCGCAGCACGCCGCGGCGCGAGACCGGCACGGACCGGCCGAACGGCACCCGGACGTAGCGGGTGAGCAGGATGACCGACGGCCGGGGCAGGGAGGTCGTGCTCGCCACGACCGGGTGGTCGTCGGCGGCCAGCACCGACGCCTTCCCGGCCAGGACGAGCACGAGCGCCCGTCGGAAGGAGACCACCGCGAGCGGCTCGTAGCCGGCGTTCAGGACCAGGGTGCGCATCGTCCACCTCGCTGTGCGGGTCCCGACGGCTTCGGGACGCGTGAGGACCTACCGGGCCGAGGGAGTGCCCTGACGTCCACCCGCCGGTGCACGGGAACAGGCGCCGTCCGGGGAGGACGACGCCTGTCGGGTGGTACGGGGGCGGGACGCACGCTGCGGTGCGGGGGCGGGGTCATTGTCCGGCGCCCGCTCCGCTGCGTCCCCCGGCAGGCGTCGCGCCGGGGCAGGGTCCGACCTCTCCGCGCCCGGTGCGGGCGGAGTGGGTCGACCTGACCACGGCTGCCTCCTGGGGGTCCCTCGGTGCGCCCAGCGTACGCGGCACCTCCCGCCGGGTCACCGTCTTTGCGCCCGCGACGCTCCGGGGCGATCGCCCGGGGAGACGCAGGACGGCCCGGTCCCCGAGGCGGGGGCCGGGCCGTCCGGTGCGTGCGGTGCCGGCGAGGCGGCGCCGAGGGGGTGCCTCGGTCAGCCGCCGATCACGCGGTAGAAGCCGAAGTCCGAAGACCACATCTCGCGCTTGGACACCGACTTGCCGGTGGTCGGCGAGTCGTACATCAGGTTGCCGCCGGCGTAGATGCCGATGTGGCCCGGCTTGTAGACCAGGTCGCCCGGCTGGGCCTCGGCCCGCGAGATCCGGACCGCGGCGCCCGCCTGCGCGCTCGAGGTGCGCGGCAGCGAGATGCCGACCTGCGCGAACACGTACTGGACGTAGCCCGAGCAGTCGAAGCCCGACGGCGAGGTGCCGCCGGAGCGGTACGGCGTGCCGACGTACCGGGCCGCCACCGCGATGACGTTGGCGCGGGTGGCCGACAGGTTGCCGGACGCCTCGGGGGCGGCCGCCTTCTGCGTGCTCTCCTCGCTGCTGCTCCGGCTGCTGGAGGAGGAGCTGCTCGACGAGGCCCGCTCGGTGCTGCGGTCGGTGTCGCGCGAGACCGGGGCGGCGCGCTCGGGCACCACGACCGGCTTCGGCTTCGGCGGGGCGACCAGCGTGCCGGCGACGACGCCGACCGTGGCGGTCCCGGCGTCCGCGGGGACGGTGAGCTGCTCGGCCTCGGCGACCACCGGGGCGGGGGCCGCGACGGTCTCGGCGGCGGGAGCGGCCTTGGGCTTCTCCTGGACCGCGTCACCGATGGGCGCCGCGTCGGCGGCGGTGACGCCGAGGGAGACGACCAGGCCCGAGGAGGCGGCGATGACGGCGCCGCGGCGACCGGCGGTGCCGGCGCCCACCTGGATCTGGGTGGCGATGGTGGACAGGGGTGTCTTGGGACGGACCGCGGCGCGGTGCCGTCCCTGGGCACGACTCGACAAGAAGTGGACCTCTCTACCGCCTACGAGGTGAGCTGTCGGGCTCGGGTGGGAGGTTGTGTCACCCGGCCGTGGTCCGAAGACCACGTCTTAGCCCCGAGGTCCGGCGGCGAGCCGTCGGACCGGATGTGGTTCCCCCGCCCCTGTCAGGCGAAGTTCAGAGGGGCCACGTCGCGATGACAGGGCTCGGCGTTCGCGACGGGGCCGGGCCAAGGGTCTGGACCGGCGCCGGAAGGCTAACCCACGGCCGACGCGAAAGTCACACCGAGGTCACGGTCGCGTGTCGGAATGGTGCGAACGCACCGGGGCGCACCGGTGGGACCGCACCAGAACAGGGCGAAACGGAGCCAGAACGGACGCGGGACGGATGCGGAACGGACGTGCTGGAGGCGACGCGGGAGTCAGGCGGGGACCGGCACCGTCACGAAGATGTGGCTGGCGGTGAGGTCGGGCAGGTCGAGGCCGTCGACGCCGTCGCCGCCGACCACGACGCCGCCGGCGACGCGGCGCACCTGCACCGTGCGCCCGGGCCGCACGCCGCTGTCGCTCAGCTGGCCGAGCAGGTCGATGTCGACCTGGACCGGCTCGCCGAGGCGGCGCACCTGCACCTGGTCGGCGCCGTCGCGGGCGGCCTCGACCAGCGAGATCACGCCGCCGTCGAGGAAGGAGCCGTCGTCGCCGCTCTCGCCGAGCTCTGCCAGGCCGGGGATCGGGATGCCGTAGGGCGAGTGGGTGGGGTGGCCCAGCACCTCGAGCAGGCGCCGCTCGACCCGCTCGCTCATCACGTGCTCCCAGCGGCAGGCCTCCTCGTGGACGTGCTCGTAGTCCAGGCCGATGACGTCGATGAGCAGGCACTCGGCCAGGCGGTGCTTGCGCATCACCGAGGTGGCCTTGGCCCGGCCGACCTCGGTCAGCTCGAGGTGGCGGTCGCCGGAGACGACGACCAGCCCGGCGCGCTCCATCCGGGCGACGGTCTGCGACACGGTGGGCCCGCTCTGCTGCAGCCGCTCGGCGATCCGGGCGCGCAGCGGCGTGATGCCCTCCTCCTCCAGCTCGAAGATGGTCTTGAGGTACATCTCGGTGGTGTCGATGAGGTCGCTCACGTCGTCCCGTGCCTCCGCTTGCTGTGCGTCTCGTTGTGCGTCGTGTCGTGCGTCGTCCGCCCGTCCTGACCAGGGCAGCGTAGTGCTCAGCGTCCGGGCGCCCGCCGGTGTTCCGGCGCCGCCACGGGGGCGGGCCGCGTCCCCGCCCCTGCCGCGCACGCCCGGACGGCTGGCGGACCCGTGGTGCGGGCAGCAGGGTGAGGACCGTGCCCGACACCGTGCTGTGGCTGCGCCGCGACCTGCGCCTCGCCGACCACCCGGCCCTGCTGGCCGCCGCGCAGCAGGCCGCCGGCGGCCGGGTGCTGCCGCTGTTCGTCCTCGACCCCCGGATCCTGCGGCGGGCCGGCCCGGCCCGCACCACCTGGCTGCTGCGCTCACTGTCGGCGCTGCGCGCGGCGACCGACGGCGGGCTGGTGCTGCGCAGCGGGCTGCCGCACGAGGTGGTGCCGCAGGTCGTGCGCGAGCTCGGCGCGGCTGCCGTGCACGTCACCGCCGACCCCGGCCCGTTCGGCCGGCGCCGCGACGACCTGGTCGAGCAGGCTCTCGACGTGCCGCTGGTGCGCACCGGCACCCCGTACGCCGTCGGGCCCGGCTCGGTCACCAAGCCGGACGGCTCCCCCTACGCCGTCTTCACCCCCTTCTGCCGCGCGTGGAGCGCGCACGGCTGGCCCGCGCCGGCGGGCGGCCCCCCGCCGGGGCTGCGCTGGGCCCGCTCGGTGCAGGGCGAGGACCTGCCGGCCGAGCCGGCGGGCGACCTCGACGTCCCCGAGGTCGGCGAGGACGCGGCGCACCACCGCTGGGCGGAGTTCCTCGAGACCGACGTCGACGGCTACGCGGACGGGCGCAACCGGCCCGACCGGCCGGCGACCTCGCGGATGTCGGCGCACCTGAAGTACGGCGAGATCCACCCGCGGACCCTGCTCGCCGACCTGGCCGGGCGCCGGTCGAAGGGCGCGAGCACCTACCGCACCGAGCTGGCCTGGCGGGAGTTCTACGCCGACGTGCTGTGGCACCGTCCGCGCAGCGCCTGGGAGTACCTGCGCCCCGAGTTCGCGGGGATGGCCTACGACGAGCCGGGCGAGCGGTTCGCCGCCTGGCAGGCCGGGCGCACCGGGTTCCCGTTCGTCGACGCCGGGATGCGCCAGCTGCTCGGCTCGGGGTGGATGCACAACCGGGTGCGGATGGTGACGGCGAGCTTCTGCGTCAAGGACCTGCACGTGGAGTGGCAGCACGGCGCCCGGCACTTCCTCGACCACCTGGTCGACGGCGACCTGGCCTCGAACAACCACGGCTGGCAGTGGGTCGCCGGCAGCGGCACCGACGCCGCCCCGTTCTTCCGGGTCTTCAACCCGGTGACGCAGGGGCTGAAGTTCGACCCCGACGGCGACTACGTGCGCCGCTGGGTGCCCGAGCTGCGCCACCTGCCCGGCAAGGCCGCGCACACCCCGTGGGACACCGAGGACGGCTACGCCGAGGGCTACCCCGAGCGGGTCGTCGACCACGCGGCGGAGCGGCTGGTGGCTCTGGACCGGTACGCGCGGCTGCGGGACTGACCTCGGCCTGCGGGACGGCTGACGCCCCCCTGCGCTGGGCCGGACGGGGTCGGCTGTTCGGCCGACTCTCGCCCCGATCCGCCCGTCGGGGGCGCCACCACCCCTAGCGTCCCGACCAGCCGGGCCGCACCCGGATCCGTGACCCCCGGGAGACACCGTGGCTCGATCGACGTCCCGTCCGTTGGGGGCCCTGGGCCGCTTCCTCACCGCAGTGGCCCTCGTGGCCGCCGGTCTGCAGCTCGCGCCGGTCGCGGCGTCGGCGGCTCCCGTGGCCGGGACGCTCAGCGCCGGCGTCGACGACCCGATGGTCGGCGAGCAGGTCGAGCTCACCGGCTCCCTTCCCGCGTCCAGACCGCGGCCGCTGGCGCTGGAGCGCCGGTCGGGCAACGGGGGCTGGACGCAGGCAGCGACCGGGCGATCGGCCGCCGACGGCACCTTCGCCTTCGGCACCACGGTGCCCGGAGCGGTCGGGGCCACGGTGTCCTACCGGGTCCAGGCGCCGGAGGTCCGCCGCGACGGCACCGTGCTGCCCGCGCTCCAGACGCCGGACCTCGCGCTGACCACCGTGCCGCAGGCGGCCACGCTCGCCGCGCCCTCGTCGGTGGCGGCCGGGTCGACCGTCGGGGTCGTCGCCGACTTCTCGCCCGACCGCCCTGGCCGGTCGGTCGCGCTCCAGCGGCGCGACGGCAGCCGTTGGACGGCCGTCGCGACCACGACCCAGGACGCCTCAGGCGTCGCTCGCTTCTCGGTCCCCGCCGGCTCGGCCACCGGCTCGGTGACCTTCCGTGCGATCGCGAAGAAGGCGGACGGGGCCGTGAGACACGTCAGCCCGACCGCCACCGTCGCAGTCACGGCGGTGGTGGACACGACACCGCCCGCCGTCCCGACCGGTGTGTCGGCCACGCCTGGCGACGCCTCGGCGGCGCTGTCGTGGTCGGCCGTCGTCGACGCAGCCGGCTACCGGGTGCACCGGGCGGCGAGCTCCACCGGGCCGTGGACCGTCATCGCGTCACCGACCGGCACCACGCACGAGGAGCTCGGGCTCACCAACGGCAGCAGCTACTGGTTCGCCGTCTCCGCCGTCGACGCCACCGAGAACGAGTCGCCCCGCTCCGAAGCCGTCTCCGTGACGCCGGTCGACGGCACCGCGCCCGCCGTGCCCTCCGGGCTGGTCGCGACCGCCGGTGACAGCGCCGTCTCGCTCACGTGGGACGAGGTCGTCGACGCGGCCCGATACGTCGTGGAGCAGGCGACGTCGGAGGGCGGCCCGTGGACGACCGCAGGCTCACCCACGTCAGGGTCCCTCGATGTCAGTGACCTGACCAACGGCACCCCGTACTGGTTCACCGTCGCCGCGGTCGACGCGGCGGGCAACCACTCGGAGCCGTCCGTCGCGGTCTCGGCCACCCCGGTCGACGGGACTCCCCCGCCGCCGGTGACGCTGCTGTCGGCGACCCCCAGCGACCGCCGGGTGACCCTCGTCTGGGAGACCTCCGGCTCGGCGGACGTGACGGCCTACGACATCGAGCGCTCGGCATCGTCCGACGGACCGTTCGTCCCTGCCGCGCAGGGGGTCCCGTCTTCGCCGTACACGGTGACAGGGCTCGACAACGGCACGGCGCTGTGGTTCCGCGTGCTGAGCCGGGACGCGGTGGGGAACCTGTCCACGCCCTCCGAGGCGATGGCCGCCACCCCCGTCGACGACGTCGCCCCACCCGTCCCGGGACCGCTGACCGCGACCGGGCGCGACCGGGCGATCCACCTCGCCTGGGGCGGCGCCTACGGCGGCGACGACTACGCCGGCTTCCACGTGCACCTGGCCGCCTCGGCCGACGGTCCGTGGACGCAGCTGAACGACGAGCCGGTGGAGACGACGCCGTACCTGGTCACCGGTCTGACCAACGGCGTGACCTACTGGGTCTCGGTGACCAGCGTCGACACGCTCGGCAACCAGTCCGAGCGGGCGACCCCCGTGTCGGCGGTGCCGTACGACGACGTGGCGCCGCCGGTGCCGAACGGCCTCACCGCCGTCGCCACGCCGGGTCAGGTGACCGTGTCGTGGGCGGCCGTCGCGGACGACGCCCTGGTCGACTACGTCGTCTCGCGGGGTGCGTCCGACACGGGGCCGTGGGAGCGGATCGAGTGGGGGACCAGCACCGCGACGACGTTCCAGGACGCTTCGGTCGTCCCCGGGACGACGTACTGGTACGTCGTGCAGAGCGTCGACGCGGCCGGCAACTGGTCGTCCGCGTCGGCACCGGCGTCAGCGACCGCGGCAGAGACCACCCCTCCGGCGGTACCCACCGGACTCGCGGCTACGCCCGGCGACCGGCAGGTCCAGCTGACCTGGAACGCCGTGCAGGACGCCGACCTCGCGGGGTACCGGGTGCACCGGGCGGTGTCCGCGGAGGGCCCGTGGACCACGTCAACGGACCCGATCACCGCAACCGCGACGACGGTGACGGACCTGCAGAACGGGGAGGAGCACTGGTTCGCCGTGTCGGCGGTCGACGGGATCGGCAACGAGTCGGCACGCTCCACCCCGGTGACCGCCACGCCGATCGCTCAGCCGCCTGCGCCCACCACCGTGTCGGCGTTCTCGCAGCACAGCTGCGAGGTCCGTCGCGACGGCTCATTGTGGTGCTGGGGCGTCGGAAGCACCGGTGCGCTCGGTACCGGCTCGACCTCGCCGACGCGCCAGCCCACGCCGGTCCGGGTCGGCACCGGGACCGACTGGGCCGGTGTCTCGGTCGGCGCGCTGTTCACCTGCGCGACGAAGGCCGACGGCACCGCCTGGTGCTGGGGCCGCAACACCGAGGGCCAGCTCGGTGACGGCAGCACCACAACCCGGCCGTCGCCGACACAGGTCGGGATCGCCTCGGACTGGCTCCTGCTCGACGCCGGCGCGAGCCACACCTGCGGCTTGCGGGCCGACCGCAGCCTGTGGTGCTGGGGCCTGGGTCAGCAGGGCCGGCTCGGCACCGGGGGCACCGCCAACCAGTCCGTGCCGCAGCAGGTAGCCGGGTCGTGGGTGCGGCTGTCAGCGGGTGGGGCGCGCACCTGCGCCGTGCGGGCCGACGGCAGCACGTGGTGCTGGGGCGCCGGCTTCGGTGGGTTCGGCACCCAGGACCTGGTGCCCGTCCAGGTCGGTGGCGCCCACGACTGGGCGGACGTGACCACCGGGTCCGACCACGCCTGCGGCCTCCGCGCGGACCGGTCAGCCTGGTGCTGGGGCAGCGGGTTCTCCGGACAGCTCGGGAGCGGCGCCACCGATCGCGCAGTCGTGCCCGTACGCGTGTTCGGGGCGTCGGACTGGGCGTCGGTCAGCGCCGGCGGGTCGCACACCTGCGGCACCCGCACGGACGCCTCCGCCTGGTGCTGGGGCTCCAGCCGCTATGGACAGCTCGGGGACGGGACGGCGACCGACCGCTCGCAACCGGTCCGGGTGGGTGGTGACCTGACCGCGTGGAGCACGGTCTCAGCCGGCAACAACCACACGTGCGCGGCACCGTTGACGGGCCCGACGCACTGCTGGGGGTACGTGGGCGACGGCGTGCTGGGCACCGGACGCACCGAGAACGTCCTGCAGCCGCAGGCGGTCACGGGCGCGGGCGACTGGTCGACTGTCACCGCCGGCAACCAGCACGGCTGCGGCATCCGGGTGGACGCCAGCCTGTGGTGCTGGGGGTCCAACTTCTCCGGCCAGGTCGGTGACGGCAGCAGGACGAGCCGGTTCCTGCCGGTCAGGGTCGGCACAGCCAGTTGGGCGTCGGTCTCGGCGGGCGGCAACTTCACCTGCGGTTTGCGCACGGACGGCTCGGCGTGGTGCTGGGGCACCAACGAGCGGGGCCAGGTCGGCGACGGCAGCAGCATCGACCGGCTGGTGCCGACCCGGGTCGGCACAGCTGCCGACTGGGCCTCCGTCAGCGCCGGCGAGTGGCACGCGTGCGGCACGCGGACGGACGGCAGCGCGTGGTGCTGGGGCCGGGGCGACTTCGGGCAGATCGGCGACGGCGGCACCGTGGACCGGTCCACGCCGACCCAGGTCGCACCGGCGACGGGGTGGACCGGGGTCAGTTCCGGCAACGCGTACACCTGCGGGACCCGCAGCGACGGCACCGCGTGGTGCTGGGGCGCCAACAGCGTCGGGCAGCTCGGTGACGGCACGACGACGGACCGCCCGACGCCCACGCGGATCGGCACGGCGGACGACTGGGACGCGGTCGACGCCGGCACCAGCCACGCCTGCGGCATGCGCCTCGACGGCACCGCGTGGTGCTGGGGCGTCAACAACAACGGCGAGCTCGGCGACGGGACGTCGACGTGGCGGACGAGCCCGGTGCAGGTGCTCGGGGCGGGCTGGTCGCTCGTCGTCGCGGGTGGGAGCCACAGCTGCGGCACCCGCGTTGACGGCTCCGCGTGGTGCTGGGGCGCCAACGGCAGCGGCGGGGTTGGCGACGGCACGAGCACCGTGCGCAGGTCGCCGACCCGTGTCGGCGCCGGTACGGACTGGACGGCGGTGTCAGCCGGAGGCTCGCACACCTGCGGCTTGCGCGGCGGCTCGGCCTCCTGCTGGGGCTGGAACAACGTCGGGCAGACGGGATCTCCGCCCTACGAGGCGCTCCCGGTGCCGGTCGCGTCCTGACCCGCGACGCCGGGCTGCCTGACGACGGGGTCAGAGCAGCCCGGCGTCGTGCATCGTGATGGCGACCTGGACCCGGTTGGTGACGTCGAGCTTGGTGAAGATGCGCGAGATGTGCGCCTTGACCGTGGCCTGGCTCATGTAGAGCTCGGTGGCGATCTCGGCGTTGGACGCACCGCGGCCGACCGCCACGGCGACCTCGAGCTCGCGCTCGGACAGCGTCTTCGCGAGCCGCTTCGCGGTGGTCGCGCGCGGGTCGTCGGCCGCACCGGCGACCTGGCGGATCAGGCTCTGGGTGATCACCGGCGACAGGATCGGTTCTCCAGCAACCACCTTGGTGATGGCGTCGATGATCCGCTCCGGCCCGGTGTCCTTGAGCAGGAACCCGTTCGCGCCGGCGGCGAGCGCCCGCACCACGTAGTCGTCCGCGTCGAAGGTGGTCAGGACGATGACCGCGGGCGGCTCGGGCAGCGCCCGGATCCGGGCGGTGGCCTCGATGCCGTCGAGCACGGGCATCCGCAGGTCCATCAGGACGACGTCGACGCCGCCGCGACGGACCCGGTCGACCGCCTCCTGCCCGTTCGCGGCCTCCCCGACGATCTGCAGGTCGGTGGACCCGCCGAGCATGAGGGACAGGCCGCCGCGCACCAGCGGGTCGTCGTCGGCGAGCAGCACCCGGGTCGTCATGACGGCCACGGTAGCCAGGCGGTCAGAACGAACTCCTCGTCCGTCGCGCGGTGCTCGATCCGCCCGCCCGCGAGGGAGGCGCGCTCGGCCAGCCCGACCAGGCCGAGGCCCGAGTGGGGAGCGCTGGTCCGCGCGCCCGGCCCGAGCGGGTTGCGCACCTCGACGTCGAGCCCCTGCCCCGGCCGTCCGGCGACCGACAGCGCGACCCGCGCGTTCGGCGCGTGCTTGCGGGCGTTGGTCAGGCCCTCCTGGACCACCCGGTACAGCGTGCGGCCGGTGGTGTCGGGCACGGCGGACAGGTCGGCGTCCAGCTCGAGCGCGACCCGCATGCCGTCCTGGACCAGCTCGTCGACCAGGGCCGGCACGTCGCTGGCGGACGGCTGCGGCCGCTCCGGTTCGGCGTCGCCGGGGTCGTCGCGCAGGACGCCGAGCACCTCGCGCAGCTCGACCAGGGCGCGGTGCGAGCTCTCCTGGATCACCGCGGCGGAGGACCGGAGCTGCTCGGTGCCGAGGTCGGTGCGGTAGACCATCGCGTCGGCGTGCATCGTCACCAGCGAGATGCGGTGCGCCAGGACGTCGTGCATCTCCCGCGCGATCCGGCTGCGCTCGGCGGTGCGGGCGGCGGCGACGCGGGTGGCCTGCTCGTCCTCCGCACGCCGGGCGCGGTCCCGCAGCGTCCACAGCAGCTCGCGGCGGGACCCGAGGTACATGCCCCAGGCGACCATCACGCCGATGATCGGGATCGACACGCCGACCTGCAGGGCCAGCCCGCCGAAGGCGTCGGCCTGCGCCGGGTCGATGCTGAACACGACGCCCGAGCCGGCCAGCTGCAGCACCGAGACCGGCACGATCTCGCGCCACCGCCGCCGGGTGGACAGCGACATCAGCGCCAGGGTGCTCGGACCGGCCGAGGACAGCGAGACGAAGCTGAACAGGGTGACCAGGAGCGCCACCGCGAAGGGCCAGCGCCGCCGGAAGTGCACCAGGACGAAGCCGGCCACCCCCAGCACGAGGTCGATGGCGAACCACCACGGCATCGAGTCCAGCTGGTTCGGCGCGGACGCCGACATCGCCGCCCCGGAGATGGCCAGCATCAGCAGCAGCCGCCAGGTGTGGCTCCACCACGTCAGGCGCGGTTGCTGCGAGGGGTGGAACGGCACCACCCGAGGCTAGGGGAGCCGGTGGCCGCACCGGATCGTCCCTGCGGCCGCGGCGGGTGGCCGTCGGTCGACCCGCCGTGGCCGAAGGTCGTAGCGGTGCTGTCCCGCCCGCCGCGAGGTGCGGACGGCCGGCCGATGCGCCGGGTCCGCCCGGCGGACGACCGTTGGGGCCATGATCACGATCGAGAAGCTCACCAAGGACTACGGCTCGTTCCGGGCCGTGGACGACGTCACCTTCACCGCCCGTCCCGGTGCGGTCACCGGCTTCCTCGGCCCGAACGGCGCCGGGAAGTCCACCACCATGCGCATCCTCGCGGGCCTGACCCCGCCGTCGTCCGGCACCGCCGTCGTCGGCGGCGTCCGCTACCGCGACATCCCCAACCCCGCGACGCAGGTCGGCGTCCTGCTCGACGCGTCAGCGCAGCACGCCGGCCGCACCGGCCGCGAGGTGCTCGACCTGGCCGCGATCACCATGGGCCTCCCCCGCCGCCGCGTCGACGAGATGCTCGACCGGGTCAGCCTCACGCCCAAGGAGGCCAAGCGGCGCGTGCGGCACTACTCGCTCGGCATGCGCCAGCGCCTCGGCATCGCCCACGCGCTGATGGGCGACCCCAAGGTGCTCGTGCTGGACGAGCCTGCCAACGGCCTGGACCCGGCCGGCATCCACTGGATGCGCGGGCTGCTGCGCGAGTACGCCGACCGCGGCGGCACGGTGCTGCTGTCGTCGCACCTCCTGCACGAGATCGAGGTCGTGGCCGACGACCTCGTCGTCATCGGCAACGGCCGGATCGTGGCGCAGGGCGCGACCCGCGAGCTGCTCCGCACCGCAGGCACCTTCGTCCGCGCAGCGGACCCGGGCGCGCTCGCCACGGCGCTCGCGTCGGCCGGGATCGAGGCGCAGGACGACCACGACGGCGGCGTGCGCACCGACGCCGACCCCGCGGACGTCGGCCGCGTCGCCGCCGCGGCCGGGCTCGCGCTGGTCGAGCTGCGGCCCGCCGAGGGCCTCGGCCTCGAGGCGATGTTCCTCGAGCTCACCGCGCAGACCCAGCGCGACACCGTCCCCCAGCCCGCCCTCGCGACCACCGGAGCCTCCCGATGAGCACCACGACCACCCTCACCAAGGACGAGACCCGTTCCGCCGCAGCGGTCCCGGGCACCATCGACACCTCGCAGCCGCGGGTCCCCATGCACCGCCTGCTCGCCGTCGAGGTGCGCAAGCTCGTCGACACCCGCGCCGGCTTCTGGCTGGTGACGCTCATCGTCGCCGCCAACCTCCTCGTCACCGCGGCCCTGCTGGTCTTCGCCGACGACGAGGTGCTCACCTTCGAGTCCTTCGTCGGCTTCGCCACGGCGCCGGCCGGGTTCCTGCTGCCCGTGCTCGCCATCCTGCTCGTCACCAGCGAGTGGTCGCAGCGCTCCGCGCTGATCACCTTCGGCCTCGAGCCCCGACGCGGCCGCGTCGTGGTGGCCAAGCTGCTCACCGGGCTGGTCGCCACGGCCGGGACGCTGCTGGTCGCACTGGTGTTCGGCGTCGTCGGCACCCTGGTCGCCACGGCGACGCACGACCTGGCCGACCCCTGGCAGATCACCGCGGCGGGCCTGACCAACGTGGTCCTGGCCCTGCTGCTCTCCCTGCTGATGGCGTTCGCCTTCGGCATGGCCCTGATGAGCTCACCCGCTGCCATCGTCCTGTACTTCGTGCTCCCGACGGTCTGGACGATCATCGGCTCCACCGTGCCGTGGGTGCGGGAGAACCTGCAGGAGTGGGCCGACATCAACGCCGCCCAGTCGCCGCTCCTCACCTCGGAGTGGGCCAGCGGCGGCGAGTGGCTGCGGCTCGGCGTCGCCACCGCGATCTGGGTGCTCGCGCCGCTGGCGTTCGGCATCTGGCGGCTGCTGCGGTCCGAGGTGAAGTAGCCGACCTCTCCCCCAGCGGGGCCCGGGCGCCGTCGGGGGGCGCCCGGGCCCCGCTGCGTCGTCGGGCCGTCTACGGTCGGCGGATGGCCGCAGACCTCGTCGTCCCCCACCGCTTCCACGGCCCGCCGGCCTCCGGCAACGGCGGCTGGTGCGCCGGGGCCCTCGCCGGGCACCTGCCTGCCGGTGGTGACGGCGACGGTGGCGCCGTGCAGGTGCGGCTGCACCGTCCGCCGCCGCTGGCCGTGCCGATGCCGGTGGTCGCCGACGCAGGCGGCGCGGTGGCGCAGGCTCCGGACGGCGCGGGCGCCGTGCTGACGGCCACCCGGGTCGAGGCCGACCTCGCCGTGGTCGACCCCGTCGACCTCGCCACCGCGCAGGACGCAGCGGGCCGCTACGACGGGCTGGCCGACCACCCGTTCCCCACCTGCTTCGTCTGCGGACCCGACCGGCTGCCCGGCGACGGCCTGCGGCTGACCCCCGGCTGGCTCGACGACCGTCCGGAGGAGACCGCCTGCGCCTGGGTGCCGGACGACACCGCCGACCTCGCGCAGACCTGGGCCGCGATGGACTGCCCCGGCGGCTGGTCCGGCGGCCTCGCCGGCCGTCCGATGGTGCTCGGGACGATGACCGCCCGGGTGCTGCGGCCTGCGGCACCGGGCGAGCGCTGCGTCGTCACCGGCCGCCACCTCGGCACCGAGGGCCGCAAGACCCGCTCCGCCGCGACGCTGTGGTCGGTGCGCCCCGACGCCGGCGGCGACCCCGAGCTGCTCGCCACCGCCGAGCACGTCTGGATCGCCGTCGACCCCGCCACCTTCGGCGCCTGACCCGCCCTGCTCCAGCGGTTCGCGCGCCTCGGCGGGTCAGGCGCCGGGACGCAGGAGGCGCAGGTCGGTGGGCGGCGGGTCGACGCCGAGGTCGCGGCGCAGGCGGGTCAGGTCCAGCTCGCGGCTGACGGCGAGGTGGCTGACGGCGTAGCGGGTGAGCGGCGGCGGGTGCTCGGCGCCGCGGGTGCGGGCAGCGGCCTCGAGCGCCGCGCCGAGCCCTAGCGCGACGGCGAACGGCAGGTGCACCCGCTGCGGCGCCGACCCGGTCGCGGCGCGGAAGGCCTGGTCCAGCGCCTGCGCGAGCGGCAGCGGCGCCGCGTCGGCGACGTTGACCACGCCCCGCACCGGCGAGCGCACCGCCCGGGCGCACACCAGCGCCAGCAGGTCGACCGAGGTGAGGTGCACCCGGGTCGAGGCCCAGCCCGGCACGACGAGCACCTGACGACCTCCCACCTCCCGGACGGACGCCAGCAGCCGCGGCAGCAGCGTCGGGTCGCCGGCCCCGTAGACGGCGTGCGGCCGCAGCACCAGGGCGTCGCGCCCCGAGCGCGCGGCCGCGGCCACCAACCGCTCCGCCTCCGCCTTGGCCGCGGCGTAGGGTCCGGCGGCCCGGCGGGAGGGGCCGTCGTCCTCGCGGACGACGCCGCGCCGCCACGGCGGGTACACGCTCGCGGTGGACACGTGCACGAACCGGGCGCGCGGCCAGGTGGCGAGCGCAGCGCGGGTGCCGTCCACGGTCGCGGGACGCTGCGCGGCCAGCGGCGCCCAGTCGTCGACGGCCGCGGCGCAGTGGACGACGGCCGCGACGTCGGGAGCGCCGTCGAGCGGGCCGTGCGCGAGGTCCCACCGCCGGTAGTCGACCCGGGCGAGCCCGTCCGGGCGAGGGCGCCGCCCGAACCCGATCACCTCGTGCCCACCCGCGCGCAGCGCCGCGCAGACGGCGCCGCCGACGAAGCCGCTCGCACCGGTGACGGCGACCCTCACCGCCGGCCGCCGAGCCGGCGCCGCACCTGCTCGCGCAGCGCGTCCTTGTCGACCTTGCGCGAGCGCCCGGAGGTCGGCAGCGCGTCGTGCACCACGACGTGGTCGGGCAGCCAGGAGGTGTCGACCAGCCCGGGCAGCCGCCGGCGCACGTCGTCCGCGAGCGTGGCCGGCGCCCCCGGTGCGGCGACGAGCACCAGCACCACCTGCTCGTCGGCGGTGACGGGGTCGGGCAGCCCGACCACCGCGGCGGCCGCGACGCCGGGCAGCGCCTCGACGACGGGCTCGACCAGTGCCGGGTAGATGTTGGTGACCCCGCGCAGCAGCATGTCCTTGGCCCGGCCGCGCAGCTCGAGCAGCCCGCCGGGGAGCTCGCGCACCAGGTCGCCGGTGGCCACCCGGTCGAGCGGCTCCTCCCCCAGGTACCCCGGGCTCACCTGCGGCCCGGACACGAGCAGCTGCCCGGCGTCGTCGACCTGCACCCGCGTGCCGGGCACCGGACGCCCGAGCAGCAGCCCCGCCCGCGGCACCCGCGCGTGGGCCAGCAGCGCGTCGCTCTCGACGGTGGCCACCGGCAGCGCCTCGGTGAGCCCGTAGACGCCGACCGCACGGGCGCCCGGCAGCGCCTCGACCACCCGCCGCACGACCGCGGCCGTCACCGGCGCGCCGCCCATCACGACCAGGCGCAGGGACGCAGGCAGCGCGCCCGAGGCCACCGCGGCGTCGACCGTGGCGGGCACGGCGTAGGCGACCGTCGCCCACCGCGCCGCCGCCGTCCGGGCGAAGGTCGGCCCGTCGGCACCGAGCGGTGCGAACGACCAGGTGGCCCCGGCGGCCAGCACCGGGAGGCCGAGCATCATCTGGTCGGTGTGCACGACGTCGGTCTCCACCAGGCCGAGCCGCGGCAGCAGCGCGGTGAGCCCGGCGGCGAGGGTCCCACGGGTGTGGGTCACCGCCCGCGGCGACGACGTCGTGCCGGACGTGAACACCACCAGCGCCCGCGCGTCCGCGCTCGCCGGCGGCGGGTCGGCCGGCTCCTGCGCCCGCAGCATCCGCTGCCAGCCCTCCGCACCGGACGGGACGCCCGGCAGCCACCCGCCCGGCACCACCACGTGCCGCAGCCCCGGAGCGCGCAGGTCGGGCAGCGAGAGCCCGCGACGGGCGGTGAGCCGGCGCAGCGGGCCGGACGTCGCGAGGTGCACGACGGGCTCGGCCATCGTCCAGCGTGGTGTGGCCGCCGCCAGCCGGGCGGACGAGAGTGCTTCTCCCGCACCGGGATCAGCGACGACCACCGTCCCGCCCGCCGCGACGACCGACAGCGCCGCGACGACCGCCGCCGGGCTCGGGCGCACGGCGAAGAGCACCCCGTCGCCGGGCTCCATCCCGGACGCGAGCAGCGCCGCGGTCCCGCGCCGCACCTGCTCGGCCAGCCCGCCGTAGGTGAGCACCCGGTCGTCGGCGCCGACGGCCGCGACGCGGTCCGGCACCCGACGGCCGTGCGCGAGCACGGTCTCGACCAGGTCCGGCGCGGACCGGCCCGCCGCGCTCACGCCGCGCCCCCGGTGCCCAGCACGAGCCGACGGTACGCCGGTACCAGCACCCCGGCGGCGGGCTGCCGGTGCAGCACGCGCACGGGCGCCGACGGCGGCGTGTGCGCGTCGAGCACCGCGCCGGCGAGGGCGGACAGCTCGGCGACCGCGAGCGGGGCACCGAGGCAGAAGTGCGGGCCGGCGCCGAACCACAGGTTCCGCACGGCCGCCGGGCAGCTGCGTCCGGGCTGCAGCCCGCCGGGCAGCCGCGTCGCCCACCAGGTGGCGAGCAGCACCCGGTCACCGCGACGGACCCGCACCGGCCCCAGCCGTCCGTCGGCGCCCGCTCTGCGGAGCATCGCCGGCGACGGGGTCGCCAGCCGGAGCGCCTCCGCGAGGAACGGCCGGAGCAGGTCGCGGTCGGCCGCCACGTCGTCCATCAGCCCGGCGTCGTGCAGCATCGCCACCGCGCGCGGCGCCGCGCTCGTCACCGTCTCGGTCCCGGTCAGCAGCAGCACGGCCGCCAGCGAGGGCGCCTGCGCGCGCGAGATGCCCAGCGCCGGCAGGCGTCCCAGCACGCTGCCGGTGCCCTCGGCCCGGTCGTAGGCGGCGGTCGCGGCCCGCGTCATCGGGGCGAACAGCTCGCGGACGCGCGCCACCTGGGCGGCGGTGAGACGGCGCGTCCGCAGACCGACCATGCCGAGCACCTCGTCGCCCGCGCCGAGCAGCAGGTCCGAGGCGGCGTCGACCTCCGCCGGCGACGCGTCGTCGTCGAGGAGCCCGACCAGAGAGGCGATCACAGCCGTCGCGCACCGTCGCGCGACGTCGACGAGGTCGACCTCCCGACCCGCCGCGAGGTCCGCCGTCACCGCCGCGAGCGGCGCGGCCAGCACGCGGCGGCACACGTCCTCGGCGGCGGCCGGCGTGAACAGCTCGCCGAGCGCCCGCCGCAGCGTGCGGTGCGCCGGCCCGTCCATGCCGATCAGGGTGCGGTGGCCGAGCACCCCGGCCCACAGCGCCCCGGACGAGCCCGGACCGTCCTTGCGGTACGCCGGGTCGGTGAGCACCTGGCGCACGAGCGAGGGGTCGGCCACCAGGACGCCGAGGCCGGGCACCCGCCGGGCGGGCCGGTCGCGCAGCAGCCGGTCGACGAGCGGGAACGCCACCGGGTGGGCCGCCCGCAGCACGGCCTGCTCGTGCCGGAGCACCTCCCCCGCAGCGGTACCGGCGGTCGCCGTGGTCACGGCGCGGCGAGCCGCACGTCGACGACGTCCGGGGCGTGGCCGTGGTCGAGGTACCAGCGCAGCGTCGCGCTCAGGCCGTACGCCCGCAGCCGCCGCGCGGACGCGTGCACGACGACGTCGCGGTGGTAGGCCACCCGCTCGCTGACGACGCGCACGCGGTTCACCAGCGCGCGGTCCTCGTGCACCTCCTCGATCGCGGTGCGCGGGAACCCGCCGGACGCCTCGTACGCGGCCGCGCTGACGCCGAGGTTGCAGCCGGGGCACATCACGTACAGACCCCGGTAGGTGCGTCCGTGCTCGTCGGTCCCGCGGTTGCCCGGACGGAACCGCCCGAACACCGCCGCACCGGGGACGAGCAGCGGCACCAGCGTCCGCTCCCACAGCCGCAGCCGGAACTCGTCGGTGCGCGGCAGCATGGGCCCGGTCAGCAGGTCGTCGCCGGAGGCGAACCAGCGGCGGGCGTTGGCCGTCCAGTCGTGCCGCGGGAGCGTGTCGGCGTCGCAGCGCAGCACGTGGGTCGCGCCGCGTGAGATCGCCTCTCGCACACCGGTGTCAGCGGCCGCTCCCGTGCCCTTGCGGGTCTCGGTGACCAGGTGGGTGCCGAAGGGTGCCGTGGCGGCGAACCGCTCGACCACGCCGACGGTGCCGTCGGTGCTGAGGTTGTCGACGACGACGAGCTCGAACCGCAGGTCGTCCTGGCCGGCGAGGGCGGCCAGCGTCGCGCCGATGCCGCGCTCCTCGTCGAAGGCCGGGACGACCACCGCGAGCCGCACGCCGGACGGGGTCACCACCGCAGCACCACCGTCCCGACGCTGATCCCGCCGGCGAGGCCGACCAGCGCCACGAGCGAGCCCCGCTCGACCCGGCCCGTCTGCACCGCGCGCTCCAGCTGCAGCGGCAGCGTGGCGGAGGCGCAGTTGCCGTGCTCGGCCACGGTGATCTCCAGCCGGTCGCGGTCGATGCCGCAGCGGTCGGCGAAGGCGTGCACGTACGGCAGCGTGACCTGGTGGACGGCGACGAGGTCGCAGTCGCGCCAGGTGATCCCGGCGTCGTCCAGCACCCCGGTGAGCACCTCGGGACCGATCGCCTCGAACGCCGCCTTGAGCCGCGCACCGTCGAGGTGGAAGTAGGTGGCGTCCAGGTCGCGCGGCCGCCGCGACCCGCCGCCGGGCAGCGTCCCCGCGGTCCACGCCGTCGAGTCGGCCCGGTGGCCCTGCGCGAGGACGCCCTCGCCGTCGTCGCACGCCTCGAGCAGGAGCGCGGCGCCGCAGTCCGACAGCGTGTAGCCGGCGAAGGACTCGGCGAGCTGGCGCAGGTCACGCACCTGCCAGCGGGTGGCGCGCGAGGGGCTCTCTCCGGTGACCACCAGGACCCGCTCGTGCTGGCCCGTGCGGATCAGCGCCTCGGCCACCTGGATCGCGTTCAGCACCGAGTTGCAGGCGTTCTTGACGTCGAAGACCGGGCAGCGGGCGCCGAGGGAGGCGGCCACGATGTGCGAGGTCGCCGGCTCCACGAGGTCCTGGGAGGCCGAGGCGAACAGCAGCAGGTCGACGTCGGTGACGTCGAGCCCCTGGTCGGCCAGCAGCTTCGCGGCCGCTGCGACGGCCAGGTCGGAGGCCTGCCAGTCGTCCGGCATGACGTGCCTGCCGGTGATGCCGGTGGCCCGCAGCACGATGCCGGGCGGCGGGCGGAAGCCGCCGCTCTCGGTCGTGATTCGCGCCTCCGCCTCCGCGCTCGGCGTCCACCGGGACGGCAGGTGGGTGGCCACCGCCGCGATCCGTGCCCCCCTCGTGGGTCCAGCCATCGGTTCCGTCCTCCCCCTGCTCCGGCCCCGCCGGCCGGTCCCGCGCCGTCCGTGGGGGCGGCGCCGGGCCCCTACGGTATGCGGTGGGTCGGGGGTCGGAAGGGTCCTCCGCGGGGCAGCCGGGGGGTCGCGTGCTCTTGACAGCGGGGCGTCGCAGCGGGTCGGGCTCGGGCGCGTGGTGGGAGCAGCGCCTGCTGCTGGCGGCCAACCCGGGCCTCGGTGCGCTCGTGGCGAGCGGGCGGCTGGTCGGCCCGCGCCGTGGCGGCGTGGTGCGGGTGCCGCGCCTCGGCGTGGTCGTCACCGACGCCGTCCTGATCCGCGAGGTGCTCAAGGACTACGCCTCGACCTCGCTGCTCGGCGAGGGCGGCGTCGGCCACCTGTGGACGCAGGTCCTGGGCGACTGGGTGCGCGACTCCTTCGACGGCCCGGGCCACGTCGACCTGCGCCGCCGCTCGCGCGACCTGTTCACCGAGGCCGGGTCGGCGGGTCTCGTCGACGGCGTCTTCGACGCCCCGGTCGCGCGTGCCGTCGGGCGGCTCGAGGACGGCCGCACCGTCGACGTCGCGGCGCTGGCCCGCGAGCTGGTCGGGCGGATGGTCGTCTCGCTGCTCGGCCTGCACCCGCCGGGCGTCACCGCCGCGGACGACGACCCCCGTCCCTACCTCGAGGTGTACGCGGCGGGCGAGCGGCTCGCGTCGCTGGCCCTCGGCACCCAGGCGAGCACCCACCTGTCCCCGCGGACGGTCGCGCGCGCCAAGCAGGTCGTCGCCGAGCTGACCAGCGGTGTGCCGCAAGCGTTCCGGGAGTCGCCTCCGGACACGCTGCTCGGACGCTGCCGCGAGCTCGGCCTGGCGGAGCACGAGGCCACCGGGCTCGCGACGCTCCTGCTCGTCGCCGGCACCGAGACCGCGGCCAGCGCGATGGGCCGCACCGTCGCGCTGCTCGCCGACACCGGGCAGGTGCACGACGTCGTGGCCGACCGCTCGCTGGTGCCCGACGCCGTCCGCGAGGGCCTGCGGGTGACGACGCCGGCACCGGTGATCGGCCGGAACGTCGTGCGGGACACCACGGTCGGGCGTCTCCCGGTGCGCGCCGGCGAGCGGGTCGTGCTGCTCACCTACGTCGCCGACAACGCGGTCGGGCGGTTCGACGTCCACCGGCCCTACGACCCGTCCACCCGCCAGCTGTGGTTCGGCGCCGGCCGCCACCTCTGCCTCGGCGCCCCGGTCGCCCGCGCCGAGGTGGCCCACCTGCTCGACGCCCTGGCCGCCACCGGACGGCCGTGGCGCGTCGTCGCCCGCGAACCCGCCCGCCGCGCCCTCATCCCGAGCTACCAGCGCCTCGAGATCGTCCTCGCCTGAGGGGCCTTTCCCGATCGACACGCCCTCGCCAGGGCGTCCGGGCGGGCGTGTCGACGGGGAATGGCCCTCAGGGGGTGTCGACGGCGCGGGTGACGCGGACGTCGGTGACCTCGCAGGCCAGCACCGTCGCGAGGGCGCGCACGGGGTCGGTGAGGTCGCCGGGGTCCACGGGCCGCTCGCCGGGGAAGGTGCGCAGCTCCAGGACCCGTCGGCGGCCGGTGCCGACCAGCCGCCACGACCCGCGCAGCCGACCGTCCAGCAGCAGCACGCAGCTGAACAGGCCGTTGGCCTGCGTCCAGAACCACGGCAGGTGCGCCTCGTCGGCGAACCGGACGCGTGCCTTGGGCGCGTACGCCACCACGAGCGCGTCGAACTCGGGCAGCAGCCGAGGCCCCGGCACCGGGTCCTGCGACGGTGCGCCCTCGGCGAGGTCGAGGTAGGTCTCGCCGTCGGGCCCGGGACGACCGACCAGCTCGTCGGCGATCTCGGCGAGCGCGGCGTCGACGTCGCCCAGGCGGTCACCGCTCCACCACGCGATGTCGCGACGCGAGGACGGCCCGTGCCAGCGCACGTGTCCGCGGCAGAGCTCCACCAGGGCGGCGTGGGGGTCGGCGACGACGGCCGACCGGTCGCGGCCGAGCACCTCGTCGGCCAGGCGGTACCCCGGAGCCGTCTGACGGTCGAAGCCGCTGCCGCTCAGCGGTGCCCGGACCAGCCCGCCGTGCAGGTGGGCCATCGCCCGCCCGAGGCCGGGGGCGCGGGCCCGGGCGCCGGCCTCCTCCCCCTCGGTCCGGGTCACCACCAGGGCCAGGTGCTCGCGCAGCTCCTCGGGCGTTCGCCACGCTCCGGTGGCGAACCGCTCCAGCGCGGCCCGGACGTCGTCCGGCCCCGTCCGCTGCAGCCCGAGCGCCCGACGCCAGGCGCCGGCGAGGCTGCGGCGGGTGACGGCGTCGAGGAGCTCGTGCTGCTCCGGGGTGCTGGTGTGCACCGTGCCGCGCAGGTTGCTGCCGCGGACCAGGGCACCTGTCGCGTAGGCGGCCTCGACGTCCGCGTACGTCAACCCCGGGGACCGCGCGGCGAGGCCGACGTAGGGCGAGCGGGCCACCTGGGACTGCACCGGCCCGGTGCGGCGCACGAGCCCGCCCACGCGCCCGGCGGCCGCACCGTCCACCGCCGCCGGGAGCTGGCGCCGCAGGGTCGCCTGCGCCAACTCCTCCCAGGAGTACGCCGCGGTCACCTCAGCCCGCGGCGACCCTGAGCCGCGCCCCCTCGTCCTGCACCCACAGCCCGAGCAGGCCCTGGAAGTGGGCCATGAACCGGTCCTGCTCGTGCGGCGGGTAGGTGGCGGCCACGGTGTCGCGCAGCAGCCGCTCGAAGGCAGGCCCCTGCACCCACTCGTGCACCTGCTCGGGCAGGTGCGGCAGCTGGTCCGCGCAGAACTCGGCGTACCGCTCGGACTCGAAGTGCTCGTCGGCGAGGGTGAGGTAGGCGTCGATCTTGTCGGTGTACGAACGGTCCGGGTCGTCGGCGACCTCGAAGAACTTCGAGATGCGCAGGTCGAGCTGCGGCTTGCGTCCACGCACCAGGGCGTAGACCGACCACCGCACGAGAGCCGTGATGGCCCAGGGGAAGTAGTAGTGCAGCGAGGTGACGGCGACGTCCGGGCAGGCGTTCGCGTAGTCGATCGGGTGCACCTCGTCACCGGCGACGAGCATCTCGGCGGAGTTGAAGTCCCAGCCGAAGAACGCGTTGACGATGCGGCTGATGGCCGCGCACTCGTGGCCGGCCTGCTCGGACAGGAAGCCGTGCTCGACCGCGTACCGGTCGTGCATCGGGCGGTCCGGCTGGAACTTCATCACCATCGTCTCTGGGCCGATCGACAGGGCGCGGGCGAAGTGCTCGTAGTCGATCGTCGCCTGAAGGTGCATCAGCATCTGGCCGGACTCGTCGTACGCGCGGTGCAGGTCGGCGCGGCTGTCGATGCGCGAGACCCCGCGCCAGCCACCGCCGTCGAAGGGCTTCATGTACAGCGGGTACCCGAGGTCGTCGGCGATCGCGTCGAGGTCGAAGGACCGGTTGTACTTCTCGGACGTGTACGCCCACCGGACGTTGTCGACCGGGTTCTTGTACGGCACCAGGACGGTGCGGGGCACCTTGAGACCGAGCCGCAGCATCGCGCAGTACGCGCTGTGCTTCTCCATCGACTGGAACGTGAACGGCGAGTTGAGCAGGTACGTGTCGTCCATCAGCGCGGCCTTCTTCAGCCACTCGCGCGGGTGGTAGTACCAGTACGCCAGCCGGTCGATGACCAGGTCCGGCCGCACGGCGTCGGTGAGCTCGAACGGCTCGATCGTCAGCCGCTCGCTGGTGAAGTCGTGGGCGCCGGCACCGCCCTGGACCGTCCCCACCATCCGCAGGATGCTCTCGAACGCGGTCGGCCAGTCCTCCTCGGCCCCGAGCAGGAGCCCCACCAGGTGCGTCGTCCGGTCAGCCATGGGGACGAACCTAGCCGGATCAGAGCAGCTGCGGCAGGTGGTGCGCGACCTGCCGCTGCCACCACGGCCAGTCGTGCGCCGAGTCGTGCCCCCACTCGTCGAGCTCGCACCAGATGCCCTTGTCCTGCAGCAGCCCGGCCATCTCGCGGGTCGACGGCAGCGAGCCCGTCGGGTCCACCTCCCACGGCCCCTGGCCGACGACGAGCACCAGCCGCAGCCGCGAGCGCAGCCAGTCGAGGTGGCCGCCGCCGAGGTTGCGGACGTAGTCGGTGGGGTTGGTGAAGTAGGCCGCGTCGCCGCGCTCGCCCCAGGCGTGCCAGGCGGACGGGTCGTAGCTGCCGGACAGGCACAGCGCCCGGTCGACCAGGTCGGCCCGGCGCAGCGCCAGCGACAGCGCGTGGAAGGCACCGAGGCTGCAGCCGGTGGCGACGATGCCGCGGCCGTCGGCGTCGTACCCGGGCGAGTCCTCGTGGACGAGCGGGACGACGCGCTCGACGAGCCACCGCTCGTAGGCGTCGTGGCGCTGCGCCCGCCGCTCGAGGGGCGCGCCGCGGTCGGACCACGACAGGTGGTCGAAGGAGTCGACGCAGTACAGCTTCACCCGGCCGGCGTCGACCAGCGGCCGCAGCGCCTCGACCATGCCGTTGTTCTCGTAGTCCCACGCGCGCCCCTGCTCGGACGGGAACACCAGCACCGGCCTCCCGAGGTGGCCGTAGCGGACGACGGTGCCGGGACGGTCGAGCCCGTCGATCGACAGCTCGGTCTGGTCACGCTGCATCGGGCCTCCAGAGTCGCTGCAGGACAGTGGTCAGGCGCGGGTCGAGGACGTCGCGCCAGGAGGTGTAGTTGTGCACGTCCGGGTGCTCGGACCAGTCGACGTCGAGGCCGATCTCGGCGAGGTGCGCCGACATCACCCGGTTGCAGTGCACGTTCTCCTCGGTGGCGCCGCAGGTCATCACGACGAGCGGGGTCGACGGCGGCTCGGTGGCGGCCAGCACCTGCGAGACGAACGCCGTCACCTCGGCGAAGTGCTCGAAACCGCTCTCCTGCGGGTCGGTCTCGGGCGTGAAGAACGAGCCTGACTGCAGCACCAGCCCGCCGAAGGTGCCTGGGTGGTTCCACTCCGCGTGCAGCGCCGCCAGCGCACCGAGGCTGGCACCGACCAGGACGAGATCCCCCGTGGTGGTGTAGGTCTCGCGCAGGAACGGCACCACCGAGCCGGTGAGGGCGAGGGCGTAGTCGGGGTTGGCGGCGTACCGGTCGTTGCGCGGACCCGGTGCCAGCAGGGCCACCCGTAGCGGCGGCAGCTCCCCGCCTGCCACCATCGCGCCGACGAGGTGGGTGAGGCCGGCGAACAGCGCGTACTCGGGGCCGTCGTGGGCCACCAGCATCGGCAGCGGCAGCATCGCCCCGGCGCCCTCCGGCGCCCAGACCATCAGGTCGACGTCGCCCACCGGCGTCCCCTCGACGCGGTGGTCGGTCACCGTCCAGGGCACCGACTCGACCTCGGTCCAGGCGGGCACCTGGTACCCGGGCAGCGCCAGCCACGACTTGTCGCCGAAGGCGCCGCCGACGACGTTCGGGTTCGTCGGGTCGAGCCCCGACCAGTGCTCGCCGGAGCCGAGCACGCCCTCCAGCTTGTACTCCAGCCGGTGCACCGACGGCCGCGGCAGCCGCAGCTCCCACCCGCCGTCGACGCGGGAGAAGTCCAGCTGGTCGCCGGGCACCCCGATGTCCTGCCAGAGCCGCAGCGACGTCAGCTCGCCCTCGGGGTCGGCGTAGCGGAAGACCAGCTCGTTGCCCTCCGCGCCGCTCACCCAGCCGGCGCCGTCAGCCGCGTCGTCGGCAGTGCTCTCGGCGGGGGTCACGGCGGCGGTCCCGGCCTCGCCCTCGGCGGCGTCCGGGCCGTGCGAGGCGTCCGAGGGGGCGGGCTGGGGCACCGGTCCAACGTAGTGCCGAACCGGTCCGGACGAGACCCGGAGCGCGGCCGTCAGGGCTGGGGGTCGCGGGCGTCGTAGGCCCAGAACCGGGGCTGGGCGAGGGCCAGCAGGACGACCACGACGACGACGCCGATCCCCCCGCCGATGGCCGCCAGGTCCTCGCCCGCGAGGTCGCCGACCGAGCCGAGGACGACGTCGCCGATCCGGGGGCCGCCCGCGACCACGACGATGAAGACGCCCTGCAGCCGTCCGCGCATCGAGTCCGGGGTGGCCGTCTGCAGGATGGTGTTGCGGAACACCGACGACACGGCGTCGCTGGCGCCCGCGAGCGCGAGGCAGGCGGCCGCGGGCCACAGCGCCCAGTGCGCGCTGCCGTCGGCGGTCGGGCCGGGCGAGGCGGCGACCACCAGGCCGAACGCGCTCACCGACAGCCCCCAGGCGACGATCGCCCAGATCACCGCACGGCCCTGGTGCCGCACGTGGCCGAGCGGGCCCGAGAGCAGCCCGGCGCCGACGATGCCGACGGCCATGCCGGCGGACAGCACGCCGACGGTCTGCGCGCCGCCGCCGAGGAAGGCGGTGCCGATGGCCGGGAAGAGCACCCGCGGCATGCCGAGGATCATCGCGGCGAGGTCGACCAGGAACGTCATCCGGACGTTGGGGCGGGTGCCGAGGTAGCGCAGGCCCTCGGCGACCGACCGCAGGCCGGGGCGGCTCACCTCGCCCTCGGGCGGGACCGAGGGCAGCCCGAGCAGCAGGAACAGCGTGACGACGAGCAGCGCGGCCTCGACGCCGTAGGCGGCGGTGTAGCCGAACCAGTCGATCAGCAGGGCGGCCAGCAACGGTCCGACCATCAGCCCGGTGCCCATCGTCAGGCTGCCCAGGGCGTTGGCCGCGGGCATCAGCTCCTTGCCGAGCAGCCGCGGCATGATCGTCGAGCGGGCCGGCTGGTTGAGGCCGAACAGCCCGTTCTGCAGCGCGACCAGCCCGTACATGACCCAGACGTCCTCGAGGCCGAGCCCGGCCTGGGCCGTGAGGGCGAGCGCCACCAGGAAGATGCCGGTGGTCGAGAAGATGACGACGGTGCGGCGGTCGTGCGCGTCGACCACCGAGCCGCCGTACAGCCCCATCGCGACCAGCGGGACGAGGGCGAAGACGCCGACCAGGCCGACCGAGAACGTGGAGCCGGTGATCTCGTAGACCTGCAGCCCCACCGCGGTGGTCGTCAGGTGGGTGCCGATGCCCGACAGGAACGCCCCGAGCCACATCCGCCGGTACGGGACGCTCACCCTCAGCGGGGTGATGTCGGCGAGCAGGCGGGGCACTCGCACCATCCTGCCCGCGGCGGCCGGGAGGGGCGCGGCCGGGGGAGGCGCGCGTCAGGCGGCCGGCCGGGTGTCCGGGTCAGGCGTCAGGGTGCGGGCGTGGAACAGCCCACGGGGTTCCGACCCCCACCCGAGAAGGAGGGACCGGAGCTCGCTGTGGACGATCAGCGACCCCGTGGGCTGCGGTGACTGCCGGGAACTGCGCCGGTAGTCCGTCCGGGTCGAACGGGCCGCTAGCGAGCAGCCACCTCACGCGTCCAAGAGTCATTCACGGTCTGGACCACCTCCTTTCTCGTGTACCTCCACGCTACGTCGGTCCCGGGCGCCCGCCAAGTGGTTAAGCACCGGTTCGTCCAGGGCGAACGCCGACCGTCGCCGCACGACCCGCTCAGCCGGGCAGGAGGGCGCGGGTCAGGTCGGCGACCAGCGCGCACGCGTCCGCGTCCGGCAGCGGCGTCGTGGTGCAGACCGCCTGGACGAACGGCACGCCGCCCGCCGGCCGGACCAGGGCGACGCTGTGCCGCACGGTCAGGCCGTCCACGACGTCCCAGCCGTTCTTGTGCGCGACCGGCGTGCCCGGCGGCAGCCCGCGCACGACGTCCTCGGTCCGCTCGCTGCGGCCGAGGTCGGCGAGCGCCTGCGCCGTCCCGGCAGGCGGGAGCAGGCGGCCGGACGCGAGGCCGCCGAGCAGCGCGGCCAGGTCGGCGGCGCTGGTGACGAAGCCGAGGCCGGCGCGGGCGGCGGGCACGTCGTCGACGGGCCGGTCCAGCGTCGACACCCGGCAGCCGGCGTCCGCCAGCACCCGGCGTGCGGGCCCGAGCCCGAGCACCTCGAGCACGAGGTCGGTGGCCAGGTTCGAGGACGCGACGACCATCCGCCCCACCAGCCACCGCAGCGGCACGTCCCGTCCGAGCGCCTCCCACACGGCGTCGTCGGAGTCCTCCGCGCGGACCACCTCGAACCGGTGGCCGGCCGCGGCCGAGGCGAAGCCGTCGTGCACCCGGACCCGGCGCGCCATCCAGCCGGGGTCGGCCGCCTCGGCGCGCCAGGCGGCCACCAGCACGGCGAGCTTCATCGTGCTGGCCGCGTGGTGCGGGGCGTCGGCGTCGTGGCTCACCCACGCGGGGCCGTCCACGGGGCCGGCCCACCACGACACCGTCCCCGGCACCTCGCGCAGGCGGGCGAGCGCGGCCCGCACGACCTGGTCGTCCGGCCGCTGCCGTCCGTCCTGCTGCTCCGACCGCACGGGCGCCATCCTGGCCGGTCGCGCATACTGCCGGTGTGCTGACCGAGCTGAGAAGGCCTCGGGCACTCGTCGACGGGGACGTGGTGCGCGTGGTCGCGCCCTCCGGGCCGATCGACCCCGACCGCCTCCAGGCCGGCGCGCACCTGCTGGAGTCGTGGGGCCTGCAGGTGGAGGTCGGCGAGCACGTCCTCGGCCGCACCCGGCACGGCTACCTGGCCGGCACCGACGCCGAGCGCGCCAGCGACTTCGTCCGTGCGTGGTGCGACCCGACCGTCGCGGCCGTGCTGTGCGCGCGCGGCGGCTACGGCGTGCACCGCATGCTCGACCTGGTCGACTGGTCCGCCCTGCGGGCCGCCCGGCACGACGACCCGCCGCCCGCCCTGGTCGGCTTCAGCGACGTCACCGCGCTGCACGAGGCGGTCGGCGTCGAGCTCGGGGTCGCCAGCCTGCTGGGGCCGATGGCCGCGTCGTACCGGTTCCACGAGGACGAGGTCTCCCAGCAGCACCTGCGCGACACCCTGTTCGGCAAGGACCCCGGACCGGTCGGCGGCGACGACGTGCGCACGCTCGTGCCCGGCACGGCCGAGGGCGTGCTCGCCGGGGGGACGCTCACCCTGGTCGCGGCCAGCGTCGGCGGCCGGTCGGCCCGGCGGTCGCTCGCGGGCGGGCTGCTCGTCCTCGAGGACGTGGACGAGCCGACCTACCGCCTCGACCGGGCGCTGACCCAGCTGCGGCGCGCCGGTGTGCTCGACGACGTCGCCGGCGTGGTGGGCGGCCGCTGGGTCGAGTGCGGCGACCCCGACACCATCGACGAGCTGCTGCTCGACCGGCTCGGCGGCCTCGGCGTCCCGATGGTCAACGGGGTCGACATCGGGCACGGCATGCGGCACCTGACCGTGCCGCTCGGCGTCACGGGCCGGCTGGACGCGGACGAGGGCGTCCTGGTGCCCGGCGCCGCCACCGCGGGCTGAGCCGCCCGGGCACCGCGGTGCTCAGTCGTCCTCGCGCGTCCCGCGACCGCGGTGGGCCAGCCTGCGGTTCAGCGAGAACAGCTGTCCGAGGACGGGCATCAGGACGATGTTGAGCCCGTGCAGCACGCCGATGATGACGAGGATCCCGGCGACCCGGGTCAGCTCGGTGCCGATCTGGCCCGGCGTGACGGTGCCCGAGTACCCGCTCCACGCGCGCTGGTCGACGTGGACCGTCGCCAGGACGTACGCCGTGAAGATCAGGTAGTAGACGACGTCGGTGAGCAGGATGTAGCTCTTGCCGGTCTGCGGGTTGTCGTGGAAGACGTCAGCCGCGTACGCCCGGCCGAAGCGCTTGATGAACGGTCCGAGCCACAGCGCGATGCCCACCAGCAGGACGGTGGTCGCGACCTCGAGCACCCACCAGGGCATCACCAGCCGGCCGCCCTCGCGGGGGGTGAAGGCCACGACGGCGGCGACGACCAGCCCGAGCAGCACCGCGGCGCCGACCGCTGTCACGCGCAGGGAGCGCCGGCGCAGGCGGTCGCCCTCGACGGCGTCGACGACCCGCTCGAACAGGTCGGGAGACGGCCGGGCGACCGACGCCGGCTCGAGCGCCCGGCGCAGCCGCCGCTCGGTGCTGGAGGACGGGCTGGAGGACGGGCTCGAGGACGGGCTCGAGGACGAACCGGGGTCGGGACGTGCGGTCATCGGGTGCCCTCCAGCTGCTGCTCCAGCGCGCGCAGGCCGCGGCGCAGGTGTGTCTTGACCGAGTTGCGGGACAGGCCCAGGGCCTCGGCCACGTCGTCGACGCCCATGTCGAGGTAGTAGCGCATCACCAGGCAGTCGCGCTGACGCGGCGCGATCTCGCGCAGGGCGGCGATCACCTCGCGCCGGTCCTCGTCCAGCTCGACGACGTCGTGCGCCGACGGCTCGTCCGGCGCGGCCGGCGGGAGGTGCCGCCGGGAGACGAACCCGCGCCGGTTGTGGTCGCGGGCCAGGTTGACCACGATCGTGCGCAGGTACGCAGCGGCCCGCTCCGGCTCCCTGATCCGGTGCCCGCCGCGGGCCAGCCGGATGAACGCCTCCTGCACCAGGTCCTCCGCGGCGGTGCGGTCGTCGGTGAACCAGCGGGCGATCTGCACCAGCCGGGGCGCCTCGGCCTCGAAGAGGGCGGCCAGCAGCGGCTGCGGGACCGCCGCCTGCTCCGCAGGGACCGTCCCGTCGCGCACCACCTCGGCCGTGACGTCCACTCCACCTCCGCCAGTACGGACGCGCGCAGGAGTCTTCCGGGTGACACCGCTGCCCGACCAGATCCGTTCGGCCCGCCGTGTCACCCGCCGGGCACGGACGCACGTCCCACCAGACGTCACCCCACGTCGTCCGGAGGTCCACCGTGCCCGTCCACCCGTCCGTCCACCCGTCCGTCCACCCGCTCGACCACGCCACCGCCGCCGAGCCGGCGCCCGTCGCCGGCAACCCCTCCCCCGACCGCCCGCGCAGGGCGGGCACCGCCCGGCTGCTGGTCCGCGGTGCCGCCACGGGGCTTGCCCTCGGCGCCGGGCTCGGCGTCCTGGCCCGGGTCTGGATGCGCACGGTCTCGACCGACCCGCAGTTCAGCTGGGCCGGCACCCTGATGATCCTCGGGCTGTTCGCGGCCGCCGGGCTGCTCGTCGGCGTGGTGCGCGCGCTGCGGCTGGCGAGCCGGTCTCCGTGGTGGAAGCTCCTGCTGCTGCCCGGCCTCGCCCTGTTCGCCGGTCCGGGCATGCTGCTGCTGCCCGGCACGGTCGTCGGTGGGTGGGGGTTCTCCGGCCGCGGGCCGCGGGCGCTGCGCGCGGTGTGCCTCGTGGCGGCGCTGGGCGTGCTGCCGCTGGTGCTCTGGTTCGTCCTGGTCACGCCGTACGAGCGGCTGGTGCTCGAACCGGTCGTCGTGGTCGTCGGCTTCGCGCTGCTGCAGGGCCTGCTCGCGCGCGGTGCCTCCGAGCTCTTCCTCCGCCGGCCCGCCGCGTCAGGGCTGGCGGCGGCCGCCCTGCCAGGCGTCGGCGTCGTCGAGCGGCGCGGGTGATCCGTCCGCGGTCGCCCAGACCCAGCGGTCGTGCAGCCGGTTGCGCTGGCCGGCCCACAGCTCCACCTCGACCGGGCGCACCCGGTAGCCGCCCCAGAAGTCGGGCAGCGGGAGCTCGTCCTGTCCGGCGAACCGCTGCTCGACCGCGGCGACCGCGTCGAGCAGCTCCTGCCGGGTGGCCAGCGGGTGCGACTGGGCCGAGGCCCACGCGGCGACCTGGCTGCCGCGCGGCCGGGAGGTGAAGTACTCCAGCGCCTCCTCGCGCGAGACCTGCTCGACGACGCCGCGGGCGCGCACCTGCCGGTACATGGCGTGCCACAGCAGCACCACGGAGGCCCGGGCGTCGGTGGCGAGCTCGCGGCCCTTGGTCGACCCGGTGTTGGTGAAGAAGACCAGGCCGCGGGCGTCCAGGCCCTTGAGCAGGACGGTGCGCGCGTTCGGTGCGCCGTCGGCGTCGACCGTCGCCACCACCATGGCACCGGGCTCGACGACGCGGTCGTCGGACGAGGCGGCCTCGTACCACCGGTACAGCGTCGGCAGCGGGGCGCCGGCGGTGTCGTCGTCCGGGATGAGGTCGGCCCCGTAGTCGATCCGGGCGGTGGGGTCGACCGGCCCGGCGGTGGGTGGGTGCGCCATGGGCCGACAGTAGTTGCGCTCCTTGCAGGGCATGATGGCGCCCACCGGCAGCGTGCCGACAGCACAGCTCGAGGAGGAGCAGATGACCGCAGCGGCGGACCCGGCCTTCGTGCCAGGGCTCGAGGGGGTCGTGGCGTTCGAGAGCGAGATCGCCGAGCCCGACAAGGAGGGCGGCGCCCTGCGCTACCGCGGCGTCGACATCGACGACCTCGTCGGGCAGGTGTCGTACGCGCAGGTGTGGGGGCTCCTGGTCGACAACGCGTTCAACCCCGGCCTGCCGCCGGCCGAACCGTTCCCGCTGCCGGTGCACACCGGCGACGTGCGCGTCGACGTGCAGAGCGCGCTGGCGCAGCTCGCGCCCATCTGGGGCTTCCGGCCGCTGCTCGACATCGACGAGCAGCAGGCCCGCGACGACCTCGCCCGCGCGTCGGTGATGGCGCTGTCGTTCGTGGCGCAGTCGGCCCGGGGCCAGGACCGGCCGATGGTGCCGCAGCGCGAGGTCGACAAGGCGTCCTCGGTCACCGAGCGGTTCATGATCCGGTGGCGCGGCGAGCCCGACCCGCGGCACTGCGAGGCGGTCGACGCCTACTGGGTCTCCGCGGCCGAGCACGGCATGAACGCGTCAACCTTCACCAGCCGCGTGATCGCCTCCACCGGAGCGGATGTCGCAGCCTGCCTGTCCGGCGCGGTGGCGGCGATGAGCGGGCCGCTGCACGGGGGTGCGCCCTCGCGGGTGCTCTACATGATCGAGGGCGTCGAGGAGTCGGGCGACGCCCGCGGCTACGTCAGGGGCGTGCTCGACAAGGGCGAGCGGCTGATGGGGTTCGGCCACCGGGTGTACCGCGCCGAGGACCCGCGGGCGCGGGTGCTGCGCGAGACCTGCAAGCGTCTCGCCGCCCCGCGCTACGAGGTGGCGGCCGCCCTCGAGGAGGCCGCGCTGGCCGAGCTGCACGAGCGCCGTCCCGACCGCGTGCTCGCCACGAACGTCGAGTTCTGGGCCGCGGTGATCCTCGACTTCGCCGAGGTCCCGGCGTCGATGTTCACCCCGATGTTCACCTGCGCCCGCACCGCCGGCTGGTCGGCGCACGTGCTGGAGCAGAAGCGGACCGGGCGGCTCGTCCGTCCCTCGGCCCGGTACGTCGGTCCGCCGCCGCGCAAGGTCCAGGACGTGGAGGGCTGGCCCCTGCGCTGAGGCGGTGCGGCAGGATGCTGCCGTGACGAACGCCATCGAGATCCCCGCCGACCTGCTGCCGCGCGACGGCCGGTTCGGCTCCGGGCCGAGCAAGGTGCGACCCGAGCAGGTCGACGCCGTCCGCGCGGTGGCTGAAACCCTGATGGGGACCTCGCACCGGCAGGCGCCGGTGCGCTCGCTCGTCGGACGGGTGAGAAGCGGCCTGTCGCAGCTGTTCTCACTGCCCGAAGGCTACGAGGTCGTGCTCGGCAACGGCGGCTCGACGCTGTTCTGGGACGTCGCCACCGCCGGCCTGGTGCGCCAGCGCTCGCAGCACCTGACCTTCGGCGAGTTCTCCGCCAAGTTCGCCGCCTGCACCGCCGCGGCGCCGTTCCTCGCCGACCCCTCGGTCATCGCCGCCCTGCCCGGGTCGCGCTCGGCCCCGCTGGCCGAGTCCGGCGTCGACGCCTACTGCTGGCCGCACAACGAGACCTCGACCGGCGTCGCCGCCCCGGTGCACCGCGTGGACGGCGCGGCCGACGACGCGCTCGTCCTGATCGACGCGACGTCCGGTGCCGGCGGCATCGCCGTCGACGTCTCCGCCTGCGACGCCTACTACTTCGCGCCGCAGAAGGCGTTCGCCTCCGACGGGGGGCTGTGGATCGCGCTGCTGTCGCCGGCCGCGGTGGAGCGCGCCGAGCAGCTGGCCGCCGGCGACCGCTGGATCCCCGAGAGCCTCAGCCTCACCACGGCGATCACCAACTCGCGGCTCGACCAGACCTACAACACCCCCGCGCTCGCGACGCTGGTGATGCTGGCCGAGCAGGTCGACTGGATGCTGGCCGGCGGCGGCCTGCCGTTCGCAGCGGGCCGTTCGGCGGAGTCGTCGGCGCACCTGTACGGCTGGGCCGAGCAGCACCCGCTGGCGACCCCGTTCGTCGCCGACCCCGACCACCGCTCCCCCGTGGTCGGCACCATCGACCTGGACGACTCGGTCGACGCGATGGCCGTGGCCGCCACGCTGCGCGCCAACGGCGTCGTCGACACCGAGCCCTACCGCAAGCTCGGCCGCAACCAGCTGCGCGTCGCGATGTTCCCCGCCATCGACCCCGACGACGTCCGCGCCCTGACCGCCTGCATCGACCACGTGCTGGAGCGGCTCACGCCCTGAGCATGCGCTCGAGGGCGGGGCTGACGCCCCACTGCCGGACCAGGTCGTCGTACTCCTCGACGACCTCGGCCCTGGCCGGGGCGCCGGTGCGGACGGCGCGGATCATCGCGTTGCGCGGGGTGTGCACGGAGTCGACGAACTCGACCACCTCGACCCGGTAGCCGTTGCGGCGCAGCAGGAGCGAGCGCAGTGCGTCGGTGAGCACGTCGGCGAACCGCTCCCGCAGGATCGGGTGCCGGGTCAGCGCGCCGTAGGGCTGCGGTGGAGTGCCGTCGGCGAGCTGGCGCTGCAGGTCGTGGTGGCAGCAGGGCGCCGCGAGCACGACGGGCGCCTCCCACCGGACGGCCCGCGCCAGCGCCTCGTCGGTGGCGGTGTCGCACGCGTGCAGCGCGAGCACCACGTGCGGCGGGCCGCCGAGCTCGTCGGTGGGGTCGGCCGCGGCGATCGTCCCGGGGACGAACGAGAGCCCGTCGAGCCCGGCGTGCGCGGCCCGCTCGGCGCTGCGGGCGACCAGGTCCTCGCGCAGCTCGACACCGACGGTCCTGGTGCCTGGGCGCTGCTCGGACAGGTACCGGTGGGCGGCGAGGGTCAGGTAGGCGTTGCCGCAGCCGAGGTCGACCACCCGGAGCGGCCCGTCAGGCAGCGCGCCGGCCTTGGCGGCGCGGCGCAGCACGGCGTCGGCGGAGCGCAGGAAGGCGTCGACCTGGCGCCGCTTGTCGCCGTCCGCGCCCAGCACGGTGAACAGCGGGTCGTCGGGGTCGACCAGCCGGTCGCGGGTGCGGTCGTGGGCGGTGTCGCGGGCTGCGGCCGGCGGCGGTCCGGCGTGCACCAGCGCGTCACCCTTCTTGGTCACCCGCAGCTGGAGCGTCTGCTCGGTGGTCTCCACGTGCCAGTGCCGGTACGGCAGCGCGACCAGCGCCTCGACCGCGTCCTGCAGCCCGACGGCGTCGGCCGCGGGCAGGTTCTGCGTCCAGACGCGGGGTCCGGTGCGTGAGACCACCTGGAGGACGAGCCCGTCACGCAGCTGCACCGGCCGCAGCTCGACCCGCTCGGGCTCGGGCGGCTCCCCGCCCCGGCGGCGGCCGCTGCCGACGGCCCGCACCAGGCGCTCGACGTCGACCAGCGCGGAGCGCACCCGCAGCAGGGGGTCGTGCGACTCGTCCACGCCGTGCTCCTCCGACCGTGCCCCGGACCGCCGTGCTCGCCACCTCGTCCACCCGGTGGCGGGGCGTGACCACGGGCACGATCATCCGTTGTACCCGGCGACGGGGTGGACGACCCGGGGCGACGGCGCCCCGACGAGGAGGACCAGCATGCCGTCCGCAGCGACGAGCGGGAGCACCGGCCGGGACGGGCGCGCGCGCCGCACCCTGCGCCTGGACGTCGGCAAGGTCGCCGCGGCGGTGCCCGTGGCGCTGCTCCTGGCCGGCGGGGCCGCGTACGGTGTCGACCTGCGCACGCCGGACGTCGGTGCCGCACCCCTGGCGGTCCCGGACCAGGAGGTGACGCTGCCCAGCGGTGCGTCGGGCCGGGCGCTCGACGACGGGCTCGGGTTCCAGCGCGTGCCCGGTGGCGCGGGACCGGTGCTCCCGGCGGCGGGCACCTCGCAGCCGGCGGGCGGCGCGGCCGGGCAGGTGCGCCTGGACCGCAGCGGCATCCCGGCCCGCGCGCTGCAGGCGTACCGGACCAGCGAGCAGCTGCTCGCGACGGGCGACCCCGGTTGCCACCTCGACTGGGCGCTCGTCGCCGCGATCGGACGGGTCGAGTCGGCGCACGGCACCTTCGGCGGCAACGTCGTCGGGCAGGACGGCGTGGCCCGTCCCGGCATCGTCGGCATCCCCCTCGACGGCTCGCGCGGCACCGCCCGGATCACCGACACCGACGACGGCCGCTGGGACGGCGACGGCCGCTACGACCGCGCCGTCGGCCCGATGCAGTTCATCCCCGGGACGTGGCGCAGCGTGGGCGTCGACGCCGACGCCGACGGCGCGAAGGAGCCGCAGGACGTCGACGACGCCGCCACGGCGACCGGTGTGTACCTGTGCTCGGGCAGCGGCGACCTGCGCAGCGCCGACGACCGGTACCGCGCGGTGTTCCGCTACAACCACTCCGACGAGTACGTGCGCACCGTGCTGGCGATCGCCGACGCCTACGCCCGCGGCGTCGAGGTGCTCGAGGCGTCCGCGCTGCCGGGGGTCGGCGTCGCGCGGCCCGAGCCGGCACCGCGTCCGTCGGGGTCGCCGTCCACGCCGGTGCAGGCGGCGCCACCGCCCGGGGCCGCGCCCACCACGGGCGCACCCGCCACGGCCGCGCCGCCACCCACCTCGCCCGCGGCACCGGCCGCGCCGGTACCGCCCGCGCCGGGGGTGGTCGAGGGCGTCGTCGGCGCGGTCACCCCGCTGCTGCCGACGCTGCCGGCACCGGCGCCGACCACGCCGGCCCCGCCGGCACCCACGACACCGGCGGTGCTGCCGTCGCTGGTGCCGGGCGTGACCTGCCTGCTGCAGCCCGTCCTGGGCTCGCTGCTCCCGCCCTGCCCGACGCCGACGCCCTGACGGACGGGCGCCGGGAGGGCCTCAGGCGGCGTTGCTGCGTCCGGCGGCGTCGTCGACGGCGAGCCGGTCGCGGGTCTCGCGGCGCGTCTGCTCCAGCTCGGACGCCGGCGTCAGCGTGAGGTGCGGCACGGGCGTCCAGGTGTACCCGACCGTGAGCTCGCGCTGCCGCACGACCACCGCGGCGGCGACCAGGGCGGCCAGCAGCGTGACGATGCCGCCCAGCCCGATCGTCCAGCGGGCGCCGAACTGCTCGCCGACCCAGCCGACGATGGGCGAGCCGATGGGCGTGCCGCCCATGAAGATCGCCATGTAGAGCGCCATCACGCGTCCGCGCATCTCCGGCGCGGTGCTCATCTGGACGATCGTGTTCGCGGCGGTCATCAGGGTCAGGGCGCTGAGACCGGTGGGCACCAGGGCGATCGCGAAGGTCACGTAGCCCGGCATCATCGCCGAGATCGACGCCGTCACACCGAACGCGAAGGCGGCGCCGACGAGCAGCCGCATCCCCGGGTGGGTGCGGCGCGCCGCGAGCAGGGCGCCGGAGAGCGACCCGATCGCCATCACCGAGCCGAGCAGCCCGTACTCGCCTGCGCCCTTGCCGTAGACCTGGGTGGCCATCAGCGCGGTGGTCATCTGGAAGTTCATGCCGAAGGTCCCGACCACGCCGACCACGGCCATGATCACCATGATGTCCGGACGCTTGCGCACGTACCGGATGCCGTCGCGGATCTGGCCCTTGCCGCGCGGCGCCTTCTTCACGGGGATCAGCTCGCGCACCCGCATCCGCGACAGCGCGAAGATCGTGGCGCCGAAGCTGGCCGCGTTGATGAGGAACACCGGCCCGGTGCTGAACGCCGCGATCAGCAGCCCGGCCAGCGCCGGGCCGATCAGGCGTCCGAGGTGGAACGAGGCGCTGTTGAGGCCCACCGCGTTGGACAGCTTGTCCTCGGGCACCATCTCGGCGACGAACGTCTGCCGGGCAGGCGCCTCGAGCGCGGCGGCCGCGCCGGACAGGAACGCGATCACGTAGACGTGCCACAGCGCGGCGACGTCGAACACCACCATGAGACCGAGCAGCAGCGACAGCGAGCCGGCGACGGCCTGCGTGGTCATCATCCAGGTGCGCTTGGGGAACCGGTCGGCTATGAGCCCGCCCACGGGGGCGAGCAGCAGCATCGGCAGGAACTGCAGGCCGGTGGTGATGCCGACCGCCACCGCCGAGTGGTCGGTGAGGACGGTGAGGACCAGCCAGTCCTGGGCGACGCGCTGCATCCAGGTGCCGGCGTTGGAGACGATCGCGCCGGTCGCGTAGACCCGGTAGTTGAAGACCTTCAGCGAGGCGAAGGTGGGGCTCACCGGGCGACCACCCGCCGCAGGATCTCGGCGGCCTGCGCCAGGGTCTCGCGCTCCTGCGGGGTGAGCTCGGACAGCCGACCGGCGAGCCACGCCGTGCGGCGGCGCCGGGTCTCCTTGACCTCGGCGCGGCCGGCGTCGGTGATCGCGACCAGCACCTGCCGGCCGTCGTCGGGGTGGTCGGTGCGCGTGACCAGCCCGGCCTCGACCAGGTGGTTGACAGTGCGCGTCATCGACGGCGGCTGCACGTGCTCGTGGTCGGCCAGCGCGCGCGGCGTCTGCGGCCCGTCGCAGTCGAGCTTGGCCAGCACCGAGTACTGGCCGTCGGTGATCGCCTCGCTGGAGCGCTCCGCCCTGATCCGCCGGACCGCGCGCATGAGCGCGACCCGCAGGTCGGCAGCGAGCGAGGCAGAGGCGAGCGTGGGCATGTCCTTAGTCTAGGTCATTAGCACTGCTAAGGAAACTTGGGTTCTCGTCGGAGAAGCCGTTGTTGCAAGGGCGTCGGAGCAACGTCTTCTCCCACGGTCGGTCTCACCAGCGCAGGCCGCGGTCGACGAGTGCGGTGGTGACACGTCGGACGAGGTCGCGCCGCAACGGCCCGAGGTCGTCGGCCGTCACGAACAGCACCTTCCACCCGGCGTCCTCCAGCACCTCCCGGCGCCGGACGTCCTTGCGCCACCGGCCACGGGCCGTGCGGTGGACGTCGCCGAGGTACTCCAGGGCCACCTTGACCGCGTGCCACCCCAGGTCGATCTGCCCCAGCCAGCCGCCGGTGCCGTCGTACGCGTCGCGGTTCACCTCGGGCTCGGGCACGCCGGCGCGAACGAGCAGCAGCCGCGTGCGCGTCTCCTGCGGCGAGTCGACCCCCTCGCGGACGAGGGACAGCGCCTCGGCGAGCCGGCTGCGGCCCGGCAGCCGCCGGGCCTCGAAGCGCGCGTGGAGGTGGCGCAGGGTGCCGTCGAGCCGGGCCACGGCGTCGCCGAGCACCACCAGCTCGTCCACGGTCAGCGCCGGCCCGAGGTCGGCCCACGCGGACGACGGCTCGGCGAGCAGCAGCCCGCGCCGCCGGATCGGCCGGTCGGGCACCCCGGCGCGGACCACGATCCCGCGGACCTCCGGCCGCGGGGCGCCGGCGGGGACGCGCGCCTGCAGCACGGCGCCCGGCCGGAGCGCCGGGTCGAGCCTCGCCGGCAGCGGCAGACCCCACAGCGACGCGGCGGTCGCACCCGCCAGCACCGAGCCGGGCGGGAGTAGCAGGGACGCCGCGGCGCACCGCGTCGGGAGGTCGTCCGGCAGGTGCCCGGGCACGCGCACGCCCCGGAACGGGGCCCGCAGGTCCGGGTGCCGCATCGCCTGCTCGCTCAGCCCCGCCGCCCTGCCCTCGGCGACCGTGAAGGGTCGTGAGGCGAGCGCGGGGGGCAGCGGCCGACGAGCGGGCACCGGGGCAGCCTGCGACCCGAGGACCGGCCCCGGTCCACGCGGTCAGCGCCTCTGTGGACGGAGCCGGACCTCCGCCACCTGTGCACGGCGGGCTGCGTCGGAGAAGCCGTTGCTGGACGACGGCGCCGGCAACGACTTCTCCGACCGAGCGGCTCAGCCGACGCCGACGAGCTCCTTGAACGGGTCGATGGCGAAGTACAGGACGAACAGGGCCGCGGTGACCCACAGCAGCGGGTGCACCTCGCGGGCCTTGCCGCGGACCAGCTTGATCAGCGCGTAGGTGACCATGCCGGCGCCGATGCCGGCGGCGATCGAGTAGGTGAACGGCATCAGCACGATGGTGAGGAAGGCCGGGATGGCCAGCTCGAGGTCGTCCCAGTCGATGCCCTTGACCTGCTGCATCATCAGGAAGCCGACGACGACCAGCGCCGGGGTGGCCGCCTCGTACGGGACCACCGCGACCAGCGGCGAGAACAGCGTGGCGAGCAGGAACAGCACGCCGGTGACGACCGACGCGAGCCCGGTGCGGGCTCCCTCGCCGACGCCGGACGCCGACTCGATGTAGGAGGTGTTCGACGAGATCGACGCCGCACCACCGGCGATCGCGCCGACGGAGTCGACGACGAGGATCCGCGTGGTGCCGGGAGGGTTGCCCTCCTCGTCCAGCAGGTCGGCTTCGGCGCCGATGGCGACCATCGTCCCCATCGTGTCGAAGAAGTCGGCCAGCAGGAGGGTGAAGACGAGCAGCACCGCCGCGACGACGCCGATCTTGGAGAACGACCCGAGCAGGCTGAACTGGCCCAGCAGGCCGAAGTCGGGGACGTCGAGCACCGAGTCGGGCAGCGCCGGGACGCCCAGGCCCCACGCCTCGGGGTTGACCACGGCGCCGTTCTCGTCGAACTCGCGCGGGCCGATCTTCGCGATCGCCTCGATCACGATCGCCAGCACGGTCGCGCCGACGATCCCGATGAGGATCGCGCCGCGCACGCGCAGCACGTAGAGCACGATGATCGTCAGCAGGCCGAGGACGAAGACCAGCGTGGGCCAGCCGGACAGGAACCCGCCGATGCCGAGCTCGAGCGCGGGGCCGCCGCCGGCCTTGCGGACGAAGCCTGCGTCGACCAGGCCGATGATCGTGATGAACAGGCCGATGCCGACCGAGATGGCGACCTTGAGCTGCGCGGGCACGGCGTGGAAGACCGCCTGGCGGAAGCCGGTGAGCACCAGCACCAGGATGATGATGCCCTCGAGGACGACGAGCCCCATGGCGTCGGCCCACGTCATCTCGGGCAGCTTGGCCACGCCGAACGCGACGAACGCGTTGAGCCCCAGGCCGGTGGCGAGCGCGAGCGGGTAGTTCGCCACGACGCCCATGAGGATCGTCAGCAGGCCCGCGACCAGCGCGGTCGCCGCGGCCACCATCGGCAGGTTCGGGGCGTCGCCGCCGCCGAGGAAGCCGCCGGTGGAGTCGGCCTGGGTGCCGATGATGATCGGGTTCAGCACGACGATGTAGGCCATCGTGAAGAACGTCGCGAGTCCGCCGCGGACCTCCTGGCCCACCGTCGAGCCTCGGGCCGAGATCTTGAACAGGCGCTCGAGCACGCCACCGGGACGGCCACCCGGCTCGTCGGTGCGGTGCTCGTCCTTCTGCAGTGACACGGGAGGTGCTCCAGACGCGGAGGGGGGAGGGGGACGCCCGGACGGCGCGGCGCGCATCCTGCCAGACCCGTGTTGCCTCTTCGTCACGCGCTCGGGGAGCGGACGGAGGCGTCCGCGCGACCACCTACCCTGGAGCGGTGACTGAGCGCACCGGCACCGAGCGCGGCAGCGCCACGACCGGTGCCGAGCCGGCCGCGGCGGCCCCCGCGGCGGAGCCGACCACCGAGGTGGAGCCGTTGCGCACCAACGACCGCACCACGGTGCTGGTCGGCTGCGCGGTGTGGGCCGTGCTGCTCGTCCTGGGCCTGGTCAACCGCCGCACGCTCGAGGCCGAGGGCCACGGCTGGTGGGTCTGGACCTGCGTGGCCGGGCTCGTCCTGGGCCTGGTCGGCCTGGCGTGGCTGCAGGTGCGGCACCGCCGGCTGGTGGCGTCCGGCCGGGCGCCGTCGAAGAGCCCCACCGGCTGAGCGCGTCCCCGCCGGAGACCACGTCGGCAGCTCAGCCGAGCGCGTCGTCGACCAGGGCCGAGGCCGCGGCGTCGCCGCCCTCGAGCAGGGCCGCGACCAGGTGCCGGTCGGCCCACCGCCCCGCGGCGAAGGCCACGGCGCGGGCCAGCCCGTCGGACGTCGCCGCGTGCAGCACCGTCCTCGAGGCGTCCTGCTCGACCCACCAGTCCACGGCCACGCCGTCGACGGTCAGGTCGTCGTGCTCGCGCCAGGTGCCCGGCAGCGACGGCCAGCGCGCCGTCACCTCCGCGGCCAGCGGGACGGTCTCACCGGACGAGGTGACGACGCCGTCGGACCGCTCGGACGCCAGGTCGAGGTCGAGCAGGTCGGCGAGGTCCTCCGCGCGGCCGGGCGGGGCGACCACGCGGCCGCCGAGGTCGGTGCGCTGCCACCAGCGGGCGTCGTCGACCACCACCACGCGCTCGGACGGTTGCCGCGCCGGCAGCCCGTCGGCGCCGAGGGCCCACGGGTCGGCGCCCGGGTCGAGCCCGTTGCCCGGCTCGAGCGCGGCGAGCGCGGCCCAGACCCGCAGCAGGACGTCGACGCCCACCTCGTCGGCGGCCGCGAGGCGGTCGAGGGCACCCTGCCACGCGACGGCGTCCAGCTCCTCGAGCGCGCCCACCAGGCCGAGCGCCGCGGCGAGGTCGGACGGCACGTCGGCGGTCCACGCCGGCGCCACGGGCAGCAGCAGGTCGTCCGGACCAGGGCCGGCCTGGCGGTGCCCGACCAGCCCGAGGTGCCGCCACAGCCACCACGCCGTGTACGACGGCCCGCGGCGCGCACCCTGCGGCGTGCGCACCGTGACCGGCTGGACCACGGCGTCGCGCAGGGCGCGGTCGTCGGCGAGCAGGCCCACCAGCGCGGGCCAGCCGTCGTCGACGACCAGGTCCAGGTCGCGCACCGCGAGCACCGGGCCCTCCAGGACGGCACCGCGGATCCCGTCCGCGAGCTCCTCGGCCCACTCGGGGGCGCCGTCGAGCTCGCCCAGCTCGGGAGGGAGGTCGTCGGGGTCGCTGTCGTCGACCCGCACCAGGACGGGCAGCCCGGCGACGCCGACCGCCTGCAGCACCTCGACGGACCACCGGGAGGCCGCCGCCTCGTCCAGCCGTCCGACCGCCTCGGGGTCGAGCAGGTCGGCCATCGGCGAGCCGGGACGGACGAGCATGCCGGCCGGCGCGAGCTCGCCCTCGTCGTCGGGCAGCGCCAGGTCGCCGAGGTAGGGGTAGGAGCCGGGGGTCCACGCGGACGCGCCCAGCGCCGCCCCGACCAGGGCGAGGACGGCGTCGACGACCTCGTCGGGCTCCGGGTCGTCCGCGGTCCACGCGACCGCCGCCCTCACCGCCGGGTGCTCGAGCACGGTGGCGGCAGAGGCGGTCGTGGCGCCCAGCCGCTCGAGCAGGTCGGACGCCGCCGGGTCGCACGCCACCTGCGGGTGCACCGCGCGCAGGCCGTGGTCGTGCAGCGCGGCGAGGGCCTCGACGCCGACCTCCGCCGACGGCAGCAGCAGGCCGCGGGCGCCGCGCACGATGCGGCCGTCGGCCAGCGGGACCGGCAGCCCGGCCAGTGCCTCGCGCACGGACGGGTCGGTGGCCGCCGGCAGCAGCGCCCGGTAGGTGGCCGCCCAGTCCGACGCCGAGCCGACGGGCGGCCACTGCTCCACGACGTCGGCCAGCGAGGTGCGCGCCACGCCGAGCAGCCGCAGCGCCGTCTCGTCGCCGGGACGCACCGGGACCAGGCCGTCGACCAGCGGCGCCAGCACCGACAGCAGCGCGACGTCGTGCACGCCGGCACCCGACAGGGCCACCGCGTCGCGCGGCCGCAGCAGCCGCTGGGCGTCGACGGCGGACGGCAGCAGCCGCACCTCGGGCAGCCGGGCCAGGACGGCGTCGCGCAGCGCACCGGCCACCCACCCGCCGGGCAGGTCGGACGGCACCAGCCGCAGCACGTCGGTGCCCTCCTCGGCCAGGCGCTGCAGCAGGTCGCCGTACGCCTCGGCCGCGGCGTCCACGACGGCCTGCGCCGCGGCACCCGGCACGACGTGGCGCCGGTCGGGGTCGAGCGGGAGGTCGGCGACCAGCAGCGCCGGCCACCCGAGCGGCTCGTCGGTGGGCGTCGGCGCGTGCACGGTGCGCGGGACGGGCGTCGACGGGTCGCGCGGGACGGCCCAGGTCAGCGACCAGTCCGGGCGGGCCCGCTCCTCCGTCGGCCGGTCGGCGAGCAGCTCGGGCGCGTGGGTCCCGCTGCGCTGCAACGTCTCCCAGCGCTCCTCGGCGTCGGCGAGCCGCCGAGGCGACTGGTGCGGCAGCTCCACGACGACCTCGCGCAGCGCCGGCAGCGCCACCAGCAGCGCGTCGTCGAGGCCCTCGAGCAGGCGACGGGCGAGGTCGAGCGCCGAGCCGTCGCGCAGCGGCAGCAGCACCACGGTGTCGTAGCCGGGAGGCGCGGAGCCCTCCGCCGGGAACGGCAGCCGCAGCACCGGCACGTGGTCGTCGCGGCGCGTGAGCTCCTGCAGCACAGCGGGTCTGGTGCGCCCGAGCTCGCGCACCTCCGCCAGGGTCTGCGAGCGCGAGAAGCGGACGCCGTCACCGTGCGAGAGCACCGCCGGCTCGTCGCTGAGGGCCAGGACGGCGCTGAAGCCGACGCCGAACCGCCCGGTGGTGCCGCCCGCGCCGTCGCGCTTGGCCGACGCCCGCAGCGTCGACAGGGCCAGCACCCCGGAGGCGTCCAGGCGGGCGCCGGTGTTGGCGGCCACCAGCGCCGGCTCGTCGCCCTCGACCAGCCTCAGCAGCAGACGGCCGGGGACCCCCGCGCGGACCGCGGCGTCGGCGGCGTTCTGCGCCAGCTCGACCAGGACCCGCTCGCGGTAGCCGCCGAGCGCGAGGTCCTCCTCACTGTTGGCGTCCTCCCGCAGCCGCTCCGGTGCCGCCCCCCACGAGGCGAGCACCCGCTCGCGGATGCCCGCAGTGGAGAAAGCGTCTGCGTTCATTGGCTGTGCTCGGGTCCGGCGCTGGTCGCCGTGTCTTCCTTCCTCGACTCGTTCGCTTCGCTCACATCGCTCGTCTGTCCAGACACGGCGGCGCCGGGCCCGCCCCCAGCGAGGTCCGCTCCCTCGGCCGGTCCCGCAGGTGCGTCCGCTGGGGTTGCCTCCGGCGGCTCGTCCGTCGCGTCCTCGGTCGCCTCGGGTGCGGCCGTCACGTCCTCGGTCGACTCGGGTGCGCCCGCCACGTCGTCGGTCGCGTTCCCGGCCGGCACCTCCGCGAGGAGGACGGTGTCGAGGACCTGCTCGTCGAGGACGGGCGAGGGCAGGGGCTCGGGGGTGGTGTCGACGTCGGTCTCGGAGTGGGCGCCGCAGCCGAAGCCAAGGCTGACGACGCGGCCGTCGGCGGGGCTCCACTCGTTGGTGCAGACGCCGAAGACCTGGCGCATGACGCCGGGCATGGGGAGCAGGAAACCGCAGCTGCGGCAGTGGTCCTCGGCGGCGACGGCGGCGGGCGAGGTGGGGCCGAACTCGCCGTCGTCCCAGCGGGTGGCGGCGTCCTCGCGGCCGATGCGGGACAGCACGCGGTGGCGGCCGAGGCCGAGCTCCCAGATCGCGACCTGGTCGACGTCCTCCTCGCCGGTGGCCTCGAACCCGGGCTCGAGGCGCTCGTCGTCCTCGACGCGCGGCAGCACGTCGCCGGGGCCGACGTCGCCGGGGCGCAGGCGCTCCGACCACGGCAGCCACTCCGGTGCGAGCAGCGCACCGTCACCGGCGACGAGGTCGACCTCGCAGACGGTGGCGACGCGGGCGCGGGGGGCGCGCGCGACGGTGACCGTCCAGTGCCAGCCGCGGTAGCCCTTCGCCGTGCAGGCGAAGGTGTGCGCGACGAGCCGCTCCGCGAGCGCGGTCGCCGACAGGTGCTCGCCCACCGAGCCGGGCGGGGCGACCTCGACCGCGGCCTCGCGGGCGAGGTCGACGGCGGCCACCCCGACGGCGTCGGGACGGGTGCGGGTGGCGGTGGTCGGCACGGGCTCAGCCCTCGATGTCGTCGGCCACCGCGCGCAGCACCGTCGCGATCTTGCGGGCGGCGGGCTTGTCCGGGTACCGGCCGCGGCGCAGCGAGTTGGACAGCCCGTCGAGCAGGCGGATGAGGTCCTCGACGATCACCGTCATGTCCTCGGGCTTCTTGCGCGTGCCCGCGACGACGGACGGCGGGGTGTCCAGGACGCGCACCGACAGCGCCTGCTTGCCCTTCTTGCCGTCGGCGACGCCGAACTCGACCTTGGCACCGGGCTTGACCGTGGTGCCCTCCGGGAGCGCCGACGCGTGCAGGAAGACCTCCTCGCCGTCGTCGGTCGCGAGGAAGCCGAAGCCGCGCTCGGCGTCGAACCACTTCACCTTGCCTGTGGGCACCTGGGAACCTTCTCGTCCGGTCGGTCGTGAGCGCACCGCGGTCGGGCGCACGCTCCCAGGCTATCGGCCCGGCCGAGGCGGCCACGACGGCGTTCGTCGCCGGCCGCCCGCATCCGGCCGCGGGGCCTCAGCGGTACAGCTCGGGGCGGGGCAGCAGCTCGTTCATCGCGCCGGAGCGGAAGCCGAGCGGGTCGACCTCGGCCCGCTCGAAGCCGGTCGCCGCCACGGCCGCCACCAGCCGGTCGCTGACGTCGTCGGTCAGCGCGGCGAGCGCGTCGGCGTCGACCTCGACCCGGGCCCCGCCCTCCCCGAGGTCGCGGACCCGCAGGTCGCGGACGGCCACCCCGCTGTCCCGCAGCAGCTCGCGGGCGGCCGCCTCGGCGCGGTCGACCCGCACCAGCCGGGCGGGGGTGATGGCGACACCGAAGGCGACCCGGCTGGACAGGCACGCCGCTGCCGGCTTGTCCCAGGTCGGCAGGCCCCACTCGTGCGACAGGGCGCGGACGTCGTCCTTGGTGAGGCCAGCGTCGAGCAGCGGGGTGACGGCGCCGCGCTCGGCGGCGGCGCGGATGCCCGGGCGGAAGCCCGCGACGGCGTCGTCGGCGTTGGTGCCCGTGGCGACGTGCGCGTAGCCGTGCTCGTGGGCGAGCGGGCGCAGCACGTCGAGCAGCTCGGCCTTGCAGTGGAAGCAGCGGTCGCCGTCGTTCGCGCGGTACCCCTCGCGCCGCATCTCCTCGGTGCGCGGCGACAGCCACCGGACGCCGAGCCCAGCGGCGAACGCGGCCGCCTGCTCGCGCTCGCCGCCGGCCAGGGACGCCGACACGGCGGTGGCGGCCCCGACGCGGTCCGGCCCGAGGGTGCGGGCGGCCGCGGCCAGCAGGAGGGCCGAGTCGGCGCCGCCGGAGAACGCGACGAGCACCGAACCGAGCTCGCGCAGCCGGTCCTCGAGGGCGGCCACGCGCCCGGCGGCCACGGTCCGGGAGACGGCCTCGGAGGAGGCGTCGGCGGCGGTCACGCCACCAGGCTAGGTGCCCGGCGCGACGGCACGCGCGGTGGTCGGTGACCGTCACAGCGCGGCGGGACGTTGGGCCGACCGGGCGAATTCGGGCAAGTGGTCACCGGCCGGGCGTTCCTCCTGTCGCACGGGGGGTCGGCACGCGGACCTGCCCCGTTGATCGTCTGTTCGGGGCAAACCCTTGACCTGGGGCGCTCACGCAGAGTGTGATCAACCGGCCGTCGTGCGTCCGGACCAGGTCCGGGGGTGTCGTGCGGCACCCGGGTCGGGGGATCCTCGCGCCTCCCCGCTCCACCGGCGAGCACCTCGCCGGACCCCGCTGCACCGCCCTGCACCACCAGACCAGGAGGCCGTACCAGTGTCATCCACCTTCACCAGCGGGAGGCGCCGCAGCATGCGCGTCGCCACGCTGGCCATCGGCGCCGCGGTGGCTACCACCGTCAGCCTGACGGCGCCCGCCGCGACCGCGGCAACCCCCTCCGCCGACGGCCTCACGGTCGTCGGTGGCTCGACGTTGTCGGCCGACCCGGCCGACTACACCTCGGGCACCTACATCGTGCAGTTCGCCGGCGACCCGGCGGCCTCCTACGAGGGTGACGTCCGCGGCTACGCGGCCACGAAGCCGGCCAAGGGCACCAAGATCGACGCCGACTCCGCCGCCGTCGAGCGCTACCGCGCCCGCCTGGTCCAGCAGCAGAAGGACGCGCTGGCCACGGTCGGCGCGAAGGCGAAGGACAACCACTCCCTGGTGCTGAACGCCGTCACCACCCAGCTGAGCGCCCAGCAGGCCGCCAAGCTGGCGACGGTCAAGGGCGTCGTCTCCATCAACGAGACCCAGCTGCTCAAGCCGCAGACCGACCAGTCGCCGCAGTTCCTGAAGATGCCGCAGCTGTGGAAGGACGCGGGCGGCCGCGAGGGCGCCGGCAAGGGCGTCGTCGTCGGCGTCGTCGACTCGGGCATCTGGTACGAGAACAAGTCGTTCCGCGCGTTCGACCGGCGCGCCGACAACATGCCGCCGAAGGGCTGGGACGGCGAGTGCGTCCTCGGCGCCGACGGCAGCGGCGAGCCCTGCAACGGCAAGATCATCGGCGCGCGCTACTACGTCGACGGCTTCGGCGAGGAGAACATCGCCGACGAGGAGTACCTGTCCCCGCGTGACGGCGACGGCCACGGCTCGCACACCGCCTCCACGGCGGCCGGCAGCGTGGTGCGCAACGTCAACGTCGACGGCACCGACTTCGGCCGGATCTCCGGCATGGCGCCGGGCGCGCAGATCGCCGCCTACAAGGTCTGCTGGACCGGCAACGTCCCCGACACCACCGACGACGACGGCTGCTCCAACGCCGACTCCGTCTCCGCCATCGAGGACGCTGTCGCCGACGGCGTCGACGTCATCAACTACTCCATCGGCGGCACCACCGAGTCGCCGGTGACCGACGAGGTGGAGATCGCGTTCCTCAACGCGGCCGCCGCCGGCGTCTTCGTCGCCACCTCGGCGGGCAACAACGGTCCGGACGAGAGCACGCTGGACCACCCGAGCCCGTGGCTGACCACGACGGCCGCCAGCACCCACAAGATCAACGAGAAGAAGCTCGTCCTCGGCAACGGCGCCGAGTACATCGGCGCCTCGGCGACCAACGAGCTGCCGACCCAGACCCCGATGGTGCTGTCGCGCGACGCGGCCGCCGCCGGGGCCACCGTCGACGACGCGCGGCTGTGCGCGCTCGACTCCCTCGACCCCGCCAAGGTGTCGGGCAAGCTCGTGGTGTGCGAGCGCGGGGTCGTCGACCGCGTCGAGAAGTCCCTGACGGTCCGCGAGGCCGGCGGTGCCGGGATGGTGCTGATCAACCCGACCGCCAACTCGCTGAACGCCGACCTGCACTACGTCCCGTCGATCCACCTCAACGACGACGCCTACGCCCCCGTGACCGCCTACGTGGCGACCCCGGGCGCCACCGGCGCCATCGTGGCCCTCGACGCCGACGACGAGTCCGGCACCGTCGTGCCGGTCGCGGCGGACTTCTCCTCCCGCGGCCCGTCGACCACCACCGGTGGCGACATCCTCAAGCCGGACATCTCCGCCCCGGGCGTCGACGTCCTGGCCGCCACCACCCCGGCGCAGCACAGCGGTCGCGACTACGACCTGAGCTCGGGCACGTCGATGGCCTCCCCGCACATCGCGGGCATCGGCGCGGTGCTCCGTCAGATCCACCCCAAGTGGTCCCCGATGGAGATCAAGTCGGCGATCATGACCACCGCCGGTGACACGATCGGCACCACCTCCCCGTTCGACCAGGGTGCGGGCCAGGTGCAGCCGAACAAGGCCTCCGCCCCCGGCGTCGTGTTCGACCACGACGTCGAGGACTGGATCGGCTACCTCATCCACGAGGGCGCGCTCGACCAGGGCGACTTCCCCGACGTGGAGCCGGTGGCCGGCACGGACCTGAACCAGGCGTCCATCGCCAACGGGTCGGTCCCGGGAACCTTCACCACCGAGCGCACGATGACCAGCACCGCCCGCAACCAGGCGCTGCGGTTCTCGGCCAGCGTCCCCGGCTGGCGCGTCACCACCGACACCCCGCTGGTGACCTTCAACAAGGCCGGTGAGACCAAGACCGTCTCGCTGACCTTCACCAAGCTCACCACCACCGCCGCGGGCGAGTGGGGCACCGGGAGCATCACCTGGACCGGCGCGGACAAGAACCGCGTGCGGATCCCGGTGGCCCTCAAGGCGACCACCATCGCCCTGAGCAACGCGGACATCGACGGCACCGGCAAGCCCGCCGGATCCGAGACCATCACCGCGCTCCCGGGCTTCTCGGGCACGCTGACCACCCAGGTCGCCGGCATGGACGGCACCGTCCCGGTGGTCGACAACACGCTGGTGCCGAACGCGAGCGCGTTCAACAGCACCGCACCGGCCGTCGGCCCGTCGGTGAAGAAGTACACGATGACGACCAGTGACACGACCGCGCTGCGGTTCAGCGTCGACACGGAGTCGGCGGGCGCGGACTACGACCTGTACGTCTACGTCGCGGGCAGCTACGCCAACGGCCCCGTGGCCGTCTCCGGCAGCGCCGGCGGCGACGAGGAGATCACCCTCACCGTCGGTGCGGGTGCCGCCAACGGCCTGCCCCTGGAGATCTTCGTCCACCACTGGGGTGGCGCGGCAGGGAACAGCTACACCTACCGCGACTACAACGTCGGCAGCACCGCCGTCGGCAACCTGACCGTCGACCCGGCCACGCGCCAGGTCACCCAGGGCACCCCGGTGGACTTCACCGTGGCCTGGAACGGTCTGGCCGCCGACCAGTCGTACTTCGGCTGGGTGAACTTCGCCGCGCCGAACGGCGAGGGCGAGCTGGCGTTCGTCGAGGTCAGGTGACCCCGACCCGGCGCTGACCACGCGCCGGGGCACGCACGGATCGCGATGGGCCCCGCCGGCACCAGCCGGCGGGGCCCTTCGCTGCGCCCGGCCTCCGGGCCGCCGGTCAGGACCGGCCGAGCAGCCGGACCGCCTCCTCGCGCATCTCGACCTTGCGGACCTTGCCGGTCACCGTCATCGGGAAACCGTCGACGACGTGCACGTACCGCGGCACCTTGTAGCGGGCCAGGCGGTCGGCGCAGAACTCCCGCACCGCCTCGACGGTCAGCGGCTCGCGCCCCGGCTTCATCACCACCCAGGCCATCAGCTCCTCGCCGTACCGCTCGTCCGGGACGCCGACGACCTGCACGTCCGCGACGTCGGGGTGGGTGTACAGGAACTCCTCGATCTCGCGCGGGTACACGTTCTCGCCGCCGCGGATCACCATGTCCTTGATCCGGCCGGAGATCGCGACGTAGCCGTCGTCGTCCATCACCGCGAGGTCGCCGGTGTGCATCCAGCGGGCGGCGTCGATCGCCTCGGCGGTCTTCCCCGGCTCGTCCCAGTAGCCGAGCATCACGGTGTGCCCGCGCGTGCACAGCTCGCCGTGCGTCCCCCGCGGGACGGTGAGACCCGTTACGGGATCGACGATCTTGGACTCCAGGTGCGGCATCGTGCGACCGACGGTCTCCGTGCGGCGCACCAGGTCGTCGTCGGGTCGCGTCATCGTCGAGACGGGCGAGGTCTCTGTCATGCCGTAGCAGATGGCCACCTCGGCCATGTTCATCTCGCCGATCACCCGCTTCATCACCTCGACCGGGCACGGCGAGCCGGCCATGATCCCCGTCCGCAGCGTCGACAGGTCGTACGAGGCGAAGTCGTCCAGCCCGAGCTCGGCGATGAACATCGTCGGCACGCCGTACAGCGAGGTGCACCGCTCGTCCTGCACCGCGCGCAGCGTGGCCGCCGGGTCGAACGTCGGCGCCGGGACCACCATCGTGGCGCCGTGCGAGGTGCACGCCAGGTTGCCCATCACCATCCCGAAGCAGTGGTAGAAGGGCACGGGGATGCAGACCCGGTCGACCTCGGTGTACCCGACCAGCTCGCCGACGAAGAAGCCGTTGTTGAGGATGTTGTGGTGCGACAGGGTCGCCCCCTTGGGGAAACCCGTCGTCCCGGAGGTGTACTGGATGTTGATCGGGTCGTCGGGCGAGAGCTCGGCCATCCGCGCGACCAGCTCGGCGTGGTCGGCCTGCCCACCGATGTCGACCAGCCGCCGCCAGCTGTCCTCCCCCGCGTGCACCGACGGGTCGGCGTCCGGCTCGAACGGCTCGCTGACGAAGACGACGTCGGTCAGCCCGGGGCAGTCGGCGCGCACCTGCTGCACCATCGACCGGTAGTCGCTGGTGCGGTACCTGCTGGCGGACACCAGCATCCGCATCCCCGACTGGTTCACCACGTAGGCGAGCTCGTGCGTGCGGTAGGCGGGGTTGACGTTCACCAGCACCGCGCCGACCTTGGCGGTCGCGTACTGCAGCAGCACCCACTCCGCGCAGCTCGGCGCCCAGATGCCGACGCGGTCGCCCTTGGCGATGCCCCGGGCCAGCAGGCCCAGGGCCACCTCGTCGACCTCGACGTCGAGCTCGTTGTACGTCCAGCGCCGGTGGGTGGCGCAGTCGACCAGCGCCTCGCGGTCGCCCCAGCGCGCCACCGTCCGCTCCAGGTCGTCACCGATGGTGTCGCCCAGCAACGGCGTCGTGGACGTGGCGGAGGTGTACGAGGAGGCGGGGCGGGTGAGCATGGACGGCTCCTTCGGGCGGGGTCCCAGGACGGCAGCGGCCTGCCCCGCCATCCTGTCCCCGTGACCGACCAGCGGCAACGGGCCCGGCGCGGCGCCCGTCCGGGCGCCGGCGGGCTCCGAAGCGACGGCATGGGGACGCTGCGGACGCAGGCGCGCGGGCTGGTGGTCGTCGCGCCCGTCGTGTTCACCGCGGGCTGGGTGTGGTCCGGCTCGCGCACGCCGGGGATACCGCACGCGACCCGCAGCGTCAGCGCCCTGTCGGCCGCCGGGAGGCCCTGCCGGGCGCCGGTCCTCGTCGGCCAGGCGACGCAGGGCGTGGCCCAGCTGGTCAACGCCGAGCTGGCCCGCCGCGCCGGGATGCCCGCGCTGGCGGCGGCGTTGGCCGCCTCCGGTGCCGGGACGCTCGTGACCACCGGCGCCCCGCTGCCGGCCGACGAGGTCGTGGGCGGGCCGTGGCACCGCACGCACACCTGGGCCGCCGCGATCGGCATCACCGCCGTGCACCTCGCACCCGTGCTCGGCGCCCTCGACCCGCGCCTGCCCATCCGCACCCGGCGGCAGGCGGTGGTCTCGCTCGGCGTCGCCCTGCCGGCGACGGCCTACTTCGTGCACCGGCTCGTCACCCGGCGGGGCGTCGGGCGCGCCTACGGCTGGGCCGAGCGGGCCTTCCTCACCGTGCTGCTCGCCTGGACCTCGGCGCTCCCCGCCTCCTACCCCGCGCCGGCCGCACCCCGGGCGGGGGCCGGCGCGCCCGCCCGTGGCCTTGGGTGCCGCGTACCGTTGAGCGGATGACCACCGGACGGCGCGCGACCCCGCGCAGCCTCGCCGACGACCTGCGCGGGCGCGACGACGCCGCGCTGGTCGCGCTGCTGCGCGCGCGGCCGGACCTGGTGCACCCCGCCCCGCCGGACACCCTGCAGCTGGCGGTGCGCGCCTCGACCCGGGTGAGCGTGCACCGGGCGCTGTCCGGCCTGGACCGGCCGACGCTGCAGCTGGCCCAGGCCGCGGCAGTGCTGCCGGAGCCGTCGACGCCGGCCGCGCTGGCCCGCGCGTGCGGGGCGACGACCCGTGAGGCCGCGGCCCGGGTGGCGCGGCTGCGCGGGCTCGGCCTGCTGTGGGGCACCGACCGTGCGCTGCACGCGGTGCGGGCGGTCGCCGAGGTGCTCGGCCCGCACCCCGCCGGGCTCGGCCCGCGCCTGGCCGACCTGGGCCTGCTGCGATCGCCGTCGCGGCTCGCCGGTCTGGTGCAGGCGCACGGCACCGACCCGAGCGGCGACCCCGGCACCGACCTGGCCGCCCTCGCCGACGTGCTCGGGTCGCCGGACCGCGTCGCCGCCCTGCTCGCCGAGGCACCGGCCGGGGTGGGCGACCTGCTCGCCCGGCTCGACTCCGGCACCCCGGTCGGCCGGGTCGCCGACGCCGGGCGGGCGCTGGACCCGCAGGACCGCTCGCCCGTCGGCGTCGCGCTGCGGCTCGGCCTGGTGGTGCCCGTCGACGACGACCGGGTGGTGCTGCCGCGCGAGGTCGCGCTGTCGCTGCGCGGAGGACGGGTGCACCCGGCGCTCGAGGACCCGCCGGTGCCGTCGACCACCGCGGTGGACCCCCGGCGGGCCGACCTGGTCGCCGCCGGTGCCGCCGCGGAGGTGGTGCGCCTGGTCGCCGAGCTGGTGCGGCTGTGGGGCGCCCGGCCGCCGGCCGCGCTGCGCACCGGCGGCCTGCCCGTGCGCGACCTGCGCCGGCTGGCCGCCGACCTCGAGGTGGACGAGCCGACGGCGGCCCGGGTCGTGGAGCTGGCCGGCGCGGCCGGGCTGGTCGCCGAGGACGCCGCCGGCGACGAGCCGCTGCTGGCCCCGACGCGCGCGGCCGACGAGTGGGACGAGCTGGGCACGGGCTCGCGCTGGGTGCACCTCGTGCGGTCGTGGTCGACCGCTCCCGGCTCGGCCTCCACGGTGGGCTCGCGCGACGAGCGCGGGCAGGTGCGTGCTGCGCTGTCGCCGTCGGTCGCCCGCCCCGGGGAGGCCGCTCTGCGCCGCGGGGCGCTCGCGGTGCTGGCCACCCTGCCGCCCGGCGAGGCGACCGACGCCGGCTCGGTCCGCGCGCGCCTGCTCTGGGAGGCACCGCGCGGACCGGCAGCGGCGCACGGGGCCGCCCTCGACGACGTGCTCGCCGAGGCCGCCTGGCTCGGCCTCACCGGCCTCGGTGCGCTGTCGGGCGCCGCCCGCCTGCTCGTCGCGGGGCCGGACGGCGACGGCGTGACCGACGCCACCACCGACGAGGTGCGGGACGCTGCCGCGGCGGCCGACGCCCTCGACGCCGCCCTGCCGCCGCCGGTCGACCACGTCCTGCTGCAGGCCGACCTCACCGCCGTGGCACCCGGGCCGCTGGCACCGGCGGCGGCGCACGAGCTCGGCCTGGTCGCCGACGTGGAGTCCCGCGGCGGCGCGACGGTGTACCGGTTCTCGGCCGCCTCGGTGCGCCGCGGCCTGGACGCCGGCCTCGACGCCGGCACGCTGCTGGAGCGGCTGGCCGCCCTGTCGCGCACGCCGGTCCCCCAGCCGCTGGACTACCTGGTCCGCGACACCGCCCGCCGGCACGGACGGCTGCGCGTGGGTGCCGCCGGCGCCTACCTGCGCTCGGACGACGAGGCCGTGCTCGGCGAGCTGCTCGCCGACCCGGGGGCGCGGTCGCTGCAGCTGCGCCGGCTCGCCCCGACGGTGCTGGTGAGCCCGCTCGACCCGTCGACGGTGCTCGACGGCCTGCGCCGGATGGGGCTCGCGCCCGCCGCCGAGGGCCCCGACGGAGCGCTGGTGGTGCCCGGCCGCACCCCGCCGCGCCGCGCCACCCCGCAGGCCCACCGCACGCCGGTCGTGGTCCCCGAGGTCGACCGGGCCCGGGCGGAGACGGTGGTGCGGGCGCTGCGCGCAGCGGAGCAGGCCGGGCGGGTCGCACCCGCACCCGAGGACGGCCGGCCCAGCGTCCCGGTGCTCGACCCGGCCGCCTCGCTGCACCTGCTGCGCGCCGCCGCGGCCGCCCGGCGCCAGGTCTGGGTCGCCACCAGCGACCCGGCCGGTGCGGTCACCCGGCGGCTGGTCGAGCCGCTGTCGGTCGACGCCGGGCGGATCACCGTGCTCGACGTCGGCAGCGGCGGACTGCGCACGCTGTCGGTGCACCGGCTCACCGGCGTCCTGGACGGCGGGCCGGGCACGGGCGGCGGGGCCGGCGGCGGTGCGGCGTGACCGCGCCTGCGGCGGTGCGCCGGGGCGGGCATAGCGTGGTGCGGTGACCGACGGCCCCCTCATCGTCCAGAGCGACAAGACGCTGCTGCTGGAGGTCGACCACACCCGCGCCGACGAGTGCCGCCGGGCGATCGCGCCGTTCGCCGAGCTCGAGCGCGCCCCCGAGCACGTGCACACCTACCGGCTGACGCCGCTCGGGCTGTGGAACGCCCGCGCCGCCGGGCACGACGCCGAGCAGGTCGTCGACGTGCTGATGGAGTTCTCGCGCTACCCCGTCCCCCACGCCCTGCTCGTCGACGTCGCCGAGACGATGGCCCGCTACGGCCGGCTCGAGCTGGTCTCGCACCCCGTCCACGGCCTGGTGCTGCACGCCTTCGACGTCCCGGTGCTCGAGGAGGTGCTGCGCAGCAAGAAGGTGGCGCCCCTGGTCGGCACCCGGGTCGAGACCGACACCGTGCTGGTGCACCCGAGCGAGCGCGGTCAGCTCAAGCAGGTGCTGCTCAAGCTGGGGTGGCCGGCCGAGGACCACGCGGGCTACGTCGACGGCGAGGCGCACCCGATCGCGCTGGCCGAGGACGGCTGGACGATGCGGCCCTACCAGCGCGAGGCCGTCGAGAACTTCTGGCACGGCGGCTCGGGCGTGGTCGTGCTGCCCTGCGGCGCCGGCAAGACGATCGTCGGCGCGGCCGCGATGGCGGAGGCCGGGAGCACGACGCTGATCCTGGTGACCAACACGGTCGCGGCCCGGCAGTGGAAGGACGAGCTGGTGCGGCGCACCAGCCTCACCGAGGACGAGATCGGCGAGTACTCCGGGACCCGCAAGGAGATCCGGCCGGTCACGATCGCGACCTACCAGGTGCTGACGACCCGGCGGAAGGGCGTCTACACCCACCTGGAGCTGCTCGACGCCCGCGACTGGGGCCTGGTCGTCTACGACGAGGTGCACCTGCTGCCGGCGCCGATCTTCCGGATGACCGCCGACCTGCAGGCCCGCCGCCGGCTGGGGCTGACCGCGACCCTGGTGCGCGAGGACGGGCGCGAGGGCGAGGTGTTCTCGCTGATCGGGCCCAAGCGCTACGACGCCCCGTGGAAGGACATCGAGAACCAGGGCTACATCGCGCCGGCCGACTGCGTCGAGGTGCGCGTCACCCTGCCCGAGCGCGAGCGGCTGCTGTACGCCACCGCCGAGCCGCAGGACCGCTACCGCCTGTGCGCCACCTCGCCGGAGAAGACGCCCGTGGTCGAGCGGCTGCTCGCGCGCCACCGGGGCGAGCAGGCGCTCGTGATCGGCCAGTACATCGACCAGCTGGACGACCTCGGCGAGCGGCTGGACGCCCCGGTGATCAAGGGCGAGACGCCCGTGGCGCAGCGGCAGAAGCTGTTCGACGCGTTCCGTTCCGGCGAGATCAGTACGCTCGTGGTGAGCAAGGTGGCCAACTTCTCGATCGACCTGCCGGAGGCCTCGGTGGCCGTCCAGGTGTCCGGTTCGTTCGGCTCGCGGCAGGAGGAGGCACAGCGCCTCGGTCGGCTGCTGAGGCCGAAGCAGGACGGCAGGGGGGCGCGTTTCTACGCGGTCGTGGCGCGGGACACCCTGGACGCCGAGTTCGCGGCCCACCGGCAGCGTTTCCTGGCGGAGCAGGGTTACGCGTACCGGATCGTGGATGCGGATGATCCCGCTTTGGGGGAATGATCCCGAGATGGTTCCCTCGGACGGGCGCAGGATGGTGCATCGGTAGGGCTCCACGGGCGTGGGAACGCTGCCACACTGTGAGCACCCATTCAGGGCCCTCACCCCCTCGGAGGAACCCAGATGTCCCTGCTTCTCGCGCGCGTCCGCACCCTCGCCGTCGCCACCTCTGCCCTCGCCCTCGCCACCGGTGCCGTGCTGGCCGGCGCCTCCCTCAGCGGCGCCTCGCTGACCGGGGCCTCCCTCACCGGTGCCGACCTGGCCGGCGCCTCGCTCACGAAGAAGTCGGGTGCCTCCCTCACCGGCACCTCGCTCACCGGCGCCTCCCTGACCGGTGCCTCGCTGACGGGCGCCTCCCTGACCGGTGCCTCGCTCACCGGGTCCGCCCCGACCGGCGCGTCCCTGACCGGTGCCTCGCTCACCGGCGCCTCCCTGACCGGTGCCTCGCTGACGGGCGCCTCGCTGACGGGCGCCTCGCTCACCGGCGCCTCGCTCACCGGCGCCTCGCTCACCGGCGCCTCCCTGACCGGCGCCTCCCTGACCGGCGCCTCCCTGACCGGCGCCTCCCTGACCGGCGCTTCCCTGACCGGTGCCTCGCTGACGGGCGCCTCGCTGACCGGTGCGTCCCTGACCGGTGCGTCCGTGACCGGCGCCTCCCTGACCGGCGCTTCCCTGACCGGTGCCTCGCTGACGGGCGCCTCGCTGACCGGAGCGTCCCTGACCGGCGCGTCCCTGACCGGAGCGTCCCTGACCGGTGCGTCCCTGACCGGCGCGTCCCCGACCGGCGCCTCGCTCACCGGCGCCTCCCTCACCGGCGCCTCCCTGACCGGCGCGTCCCTGACCGGCGCCTCGCTGACCGGCGCGTCCCTCACCGGCGCCTCCCTCACCGGGGCGTCCCTGAGCTGAACACCGCCCGCCCCCTGGGGCAGGTGTTGCTCCTGGGACAACTGGTACCGCTGTGACGCTTGGGCCGATCGGTGACTCTTCGGAGCACACGGCCCCGGCGGGCCGCCGCATGCCCCACACTGGACAAGTGCCCAGCACAGCGGCCACGGCCCTGTCGCGCGGACAGTGGCACCTCGTCGCCCTGTCCGTACTTCTTGCTGCCGCGGGAGGACTCGCGGCGCTGGGCGATGCCCGGGTCGACCCCGTCGCGGAGTTGCCGACGTCGCTGATCTTCGTGGTCGTCGCGGTGATGTTCGCGGTCACCGAATCGGCGAAGTTCCACGTCGAGGTGCGCCAGCAGGCGCTGTCGGTCTCGCTCAGCGACCTGCCGCTGGTCATCGGGCTGTTCACGATGGACCTCGAGTGGCTGCTCGTGGCCCGGCTGATGAGCGCCGGCGTCGTGTTCTACATGCGCCAGCAGCCGGTCGACAAGGCGTTCTTCAACCTGTCGCTGTACACCGCCGAGATCGGCGTCGCCTACTGGTTGTACGGCGTCGTCCACGGCCTCTGGCGCGAGGACGGCTCCCTGTGGGTGACGGCCGTCGCCCTCGTGCTCGTCGTCGACCTGATCGGCGTCGCGTCGGTCATCGCCGCCATCACCCTGCTGCAGCGCCGGCCCGGGCTGCGCGACTCCGCCGTGATGGCGGCCTCGGTGCTGCTGTCCGGTCTGCTCAGCGCCACCATCGGCGCCCTCGCGCTGATCGCCCTCGAGGAGGGGGCCGAGGGCCTGCTGCTGCTCGGCGTGGTGTCCACGGCCGTCGTCCTCAGCTTCCGGGCCTACGCGAAGCTCGTGCGCCAGCACGCCGACCTCGGCGAGGTGCTGCGCGCCGCCCGCACGATGGGCCAGGCCCAGAGCCAGGACCTGCTGACCTCGACGCTCACCACCGAGGCGGCCGGCCTCGTCAGCGCCAAGGGCGCCGAGATCTGGCCGCTGGACGACCCGGCGACGGTCGACCGGCTCCCTCCGGCCGGCGTGCGTCCGTGCGTGGTGCGCAGCGCCACCCGCGACCCGGACGAGCGGGCGTGGCTGGCCGAGCGCGGCTGGCGCGACGCCGTCCTGCTCCCGCTCGAGGTCGACGACCGCCAGACCGCGCTGCTGGTCGCGCACGACCGCCAGGGCTCGTCGATGTCGACGTTCTCGCTCAGCGACCTCGAGCTGCTGCAGACCCTCGCCACGCACGCGGCGGTGGTCTGGCAGAACAACGACCTGGTCGACCGGCTGCGGCACGACTCGCACCACGACGACCTGACCCAGCTGCCGAACCGGCTCGCGTTCAGCCTGTCGCTCACCCGGGTGCTGTCCGCGCTCGAGGCCGGCGACGACGACTGCGTGGCCGCCGTCATCCTGCTCGACCTCGACCGGTTCAAGGAGATCAACGACACCCTCGGCCACCCGGTCGGCGACATCCTGCTCGTGCAGGTCGCCCGCCGGCTGTCCGAGATCACCCCGGACGACGCCGTGGTGGCGCGCCTCGGCGGTGACGAGTTCGCCGTCCTGCTGCCCTCGGTGCGCGGCCGCGACGACGTCGACCGGGTCGCGACCTCGATCTCGTCCTCGCTGATCGTGCCGTTCGACCTCAACGGCACCTTCGTCGACGTGTCCGCCTCGCTGGGCCTGGCCGGGGTGTTCTCCGCCGGCAGCGACGCCGCGACGCTGCTGCGCCACGCCGACGTCGCCATGTACGAGGCCAAGCGGGCCCTGTCCGGGCACTCCTGGTACGAGCCGCAGCGCGACCGCACCAGCCTGGACCGCCTCACCCTGGTCGGCGACCTGCGCCGGGCCATCGACGAGCAGCAGATCACCCTGGACTTCCAGCCGCAGCTGCGGCTGTGCGACGGGCGGATCGCCGGCTTCGAGGCCCTGGCCCGGTGGACCCACCCCGAGCGCGGGCCGATCTCGCCGGCCGAGTTCGTCCCCCTGGCCGACCACACCGGCCAGGTGGGCGTGCTCACCAGCCTCGCGCTGCGCAAGGCCCTCGAGCAGTGCGCCCGGTGGTCCGGCGACCAGAGCTTCGCCGTGTCGGTGAACCTCCCGACCCGGCTGCTGCTCGAGCCGGGCCTGCCCGACCAGGTCAGCCGGATGCTCGAGGACGCCGGGATCGCGCCCGAGCGGCTCACCCTCGAGCTCACCGAGGACTCGGTGATGAGCTACCAGGTCGAGTCGCTGCGTCCGATGCACTCGCTGCGCGACAAGGGCGTCCGGCTCTCGGTCGACGACTTCGGCACCGGGTACTCCTCGCTCGCGTACCTGCGGCACCTACCCATCCACGAGGTGAAGATCGACAAGTCCTTCATCATCGGGATGGGCGCCGACCCGGGCGCCGGCAAGATCGTCAGCTCGATCATCGACCTGTCCCACGACCTCGGGCTCGAGGTCGTCGCCGAGGGCGTGGAGGACCACGCCACGCTCCGCGCGCTGACCGACGCCGGCTGCGACATCGTCCAGGGCTACCTGCTCGGACGCCCGATGCCGGCGGCCCAGGTCGCCACCTGGCTCGCCTCCCGCCCGCGCGCCTCCTGACCCCTCCCGGTCCCGGGGCACCAACGGACGCAGGCGCCCAGCGAGCGTCCAGCCGCCTCCCAGGTTCGGGGTGGACGATGACCCCATGAAGCAGTCCACGCCCGAGGCGCGCCTGCTCGTCGTCGACGACGAGCCGAACATCCGCGAGCTGCTGTCGACCTCGCTGCGCTTCGCCGGGTTCGAGGTGCACACCGCGCCGGACGGGCAGCAGGCGCTGGCCGTGGCCGAGAAGGTGCGGCCCGACCTGCTCGTGCTGGACGTGATGATGCCCGGGCTCGACGGCTTCGCGGTGACCCGGCGGCTGCGCGAGCGCGGCCGCGACACCCCCGTGCTCTTCCTCACCGCCAAGGACGACGTCGCCGACCGCGTCGCGGGGCTGACCGTCGGCGGCGACGACTACGTCACCAAGCCGTTCAGCCTGGAGGAGGTCGTCGCCCGCATCCGCGCCATCCTGCGCCGCACTGGCGCCGGCGCCGAGGCGGCCGAGGGCCGGCTGGTCTTCCACGACCTCGAGCTGGACGAGGACTCGCGCGAGGTGCGGCGCGGCGGGCACGAGATCGACCTGTCGCCGACCGAGTTCAAGCTGCTGCGCTACCTGATGCTGAACCCGAACCGGGTGCTGTCCAAGCCGCAGATCCTCGACCACGTGTGGAACTACGACTTCAACGGCGAGGCCGGCATCGTCGAGTCCTACATCTCCTACCTGCGACGCAAGATCGACAGCGCCCCGGAGGGTGCGACGGCCACCGACTGGCCGCCGCTGATCCACACCCGGCGCGGCGTCGGGTACGTCCTGAAGCTGCCGCGCGAGAGCGCGTGAGCACGCCCGCCACCACCGGCGAGGGCGGCACGCGCGGCCCGTGGGCCCAGCTGTCCCTGCGGGCCCGGCTGCTCGCCGTCGTCGCGGCCCTGCTGACGGTGGCGCTGGTGGCCGTCGGCGTCCTCACCGTCACGAACCTGCGCGGCCAGCTGCTCAAGCAGGTCGACGCCCAGCTGCGCTCGGTCGTGCAGGAGCGCGGCGCCCTGGAGCAGCTGGTCGACCAGCTGCAGACCCGCGGCGGCGGCCCCATCGGCGACGACCCGCTCCCGAGCCGGTACGTGGTCGAGATCTTCTTCGACGACCCAGCGGTGCGGGACAGCGGCCCGCTCCACGACGGCCCGGAGGGCCCGCTGCCGCGCCTGCCCGACCTCACCCGCGCGCAGGCGGACGCCACCGACGGCGCGGCGCGCACGGTGCGCGGCAGCGACGGCACGTCGTGGCGGATGGTCGCCGTGCCGGTCGTCGACCAGTCGGCCCGGCAACCCGGGGCCGCCGTCATCGCGCTGCCCCTCGACGACGTGCAGGAGACCCTGCGGGCCGTCGCGCTGCGGTTCGTCGTCCTCGGCGCCGCCCTGATCGCGCTGCTCGTCCTGATCGGCTGGTTCCTCGTCGGCCGGGCGTTCCGCCCCCTGCGCGAGGTCGAGTCGGTCACGGCGGCCTTCGGCGAGGGCGACACCTCCCGGCGGGTCGACGTCCGCGCACCCGGCACGGAGGTGGGCCGGCTCGGCGGGGCCGTGAACGCCATGCTCGACCGGATCGAGACGACGCTGGCCGCGCGGGAGGCGTCCGAGCAGCGGATGCGCCGGTTCATCGGCGACGCCGGCCACGAGCTGCGCACCCCGCTGGCCACGCTGCGCGGCTTCGCCGAGCTCTACCGGATGGGCGCGGTCTCCGAGCCGGACGACGTCAGCGGCACGTTCCGCCGGATCGAGGACGAGTCGACCCGGATGGGCGGCCTGGTCGAGGACCTGCTGGTGCTGGCCCGGCTCGACGAGCAGCGCCCGCTGCGCCAGCAGGACGTCGACCTGCTCGTGCTGGCCGGCGACGCCGTCCACGACAGCACGGCGCTCGCACCCGACCGCGTCGTCCGGCTGACCGGCATCGACGGCTCGCCGCGCCCGCAGTCCGCCCCGACCACCGGCGACGAGGCGCGGCTGCGCCAGGTCGTCACGAACCTGCTGGGCAACGCCCTGCGGCACACGCCGCAGGGCACGCCGGTCGAGCTCGGCGTCGGGCGCCGCGAGGACCGGTGCGTGCTGCAGGTGGTCGACCACGGGCCGGGCGTGCCGCCCGAGCTGGCCGAGAAGATCTTCGAGCGGTTCTACCGCGCGGACGCCTCGCGCACCCGCAGCAGCGGCGGCTCCGGGCTCGGTCTGGCCATCGTGGACGCCATCGTGCAGGCCCACGGCGGCCTCGCCGTCGTGCTCCCGACGCCGGGCGGCGGCGCCACCTTCGAGGTCGCGCTGCCCGCCCGCACACTCCCAGCGCCCTCCCAGGAAGGCACCAGGGCCGTCGCAGGCTGACCGGGTCGAATGGGTGGTGTCGCCAGCCGCACGGCTGGCCCGAGCACCACCCAGAAGGCGATGATGCAGATGACCCAGACCCTGCCCCCCGGCCCGTCGGGCACGCCGTCCGGCTGGCCGGCCCCCGCGGCTCCCACGAACCCCTGGGGCGCACCGCCCGACCCTCCGGTGCACGGCCCCGCGCCGCGGCCGCGCCGGCGTCCCGGCTGGGGCGCCATGGTGCTCGCGACGGTGGGCGCCGCGGTGCTCGCCAGCGGCGCGACAGCCGGCGCCGTCACCGCCCTGGACGACGACCCGGCGCCGGTCTCGGCCTCGGCCGACCCGTCCGCGGGCAGCGACCGCTCGCCGCTGTCGGTGAGCAGCACCGACGGCGTGGACTGGGCCGCCGTTGCCGACACCGTCTCGCCCAGCGTGGTGAGCATCCAGGTGGCCGGGCAGACCGGGCAGGGCCAGGGCTCGGGCGTGGTGCTCGACGCCGAGGGCCACGTCCTGACCAACAACCACGTGGCCACCGCGGCCGGCACCGACGCGCGGATCCAGGTCGTGCTCTCCGACGGACGGCTCTTCGACGACGTCGAGGTCGTCGGGCTCGACCCCGCGACCGACCTGGCCGTCCTGCGGATCACCGACCCGCCGTCCGACCTGGTGCCGGTGACCGTCGGCGACTCCGACGACGTCGAGCCCGGCCAGCCGGTGATGGCGGTCGGCAACCCGCTCGGGCTGTCCGACACGGTCACGACGGGCATCGTCTCGGCGACCGACCGGCCGGTGACGACCTCCGGCAGCGAGTCCGACGACCCCTTCTCCGGCGGTGCGTCCGCCGCGGAGCCGGTGGTCACGAACGCGATCCAGACCGACGCCGCCGTCAACCCGGGCAACTCCGGCGGAGCGCTGGTCGACGCGAGCGGGGCCCTGGTCGGCATCCCGTCCTCGATCGCCGGCACCTCCTCGGGCAGCGGCCAGTCGGGCAGCATCGGCCTCGGCTTCGCCATCCCGGTGAACGAGGCGAAGCGGATCGCGGACGAGCTGATCGCGGACGGCAGCGCCGACCACGCGTGGCTCGGGGTGAGCCTGTCCGACGGCAGCAGCACCGCCGACGACGCGACGCGGCAGGGCGCGCAGGTCGAGCAGGTGACCCCGGGTACCCCGGCCGAGCAGGCCGGGCTGCAGCAGGGCGACGTGATCACCAGCGTGGACGGCGAGTCCGTGCAGGGCGCCGAGTCGCTCACCGCGCAGGTGCGCGAGCGCGGCCCCGGCGACGAGGTCACCCTCGGTGTGGTGCGCGGCGGGCAGCTGCTCGACGTCCAGGTGGTGCTGGGCACCCGCGCGGACGACTGAGGGCGTCGCGGACCGGGCGCGGGGCCCGGTCCGGCGACCGGCGGAGGGGATGGCCCGGCGGGGGCCGTCCCCTCCGTCGTCACGTCGGTGGGACAGTGCTCCGGTGGACGTGGGAGGACGGGCGCGGGGACTGCTCGCCGCGACCCGGGAGGTCGGGGCGACCGCCCCCGACGCCGAGGTGCTGGCGCTGGCCGCCGACCTCGAGGGCCGTTGGGGCGGTGACGGCCGTGGGTACCACGACCTCGAGCACCTCGACGAGGTGCTCGACCGGCTGGACGAGCTGGGTGCCGCCACCGCGCCGGCCGTGCTCGCCGCCTGGTTCCACGACGCGGTGTACGCGGGGCGGCCCGGGCGCGACGAGCGCGACAGCGCCGGGCTCGCCCGCACCTCGCTGGTCGCGCTCGGCGTGCCGCCGCAGCGGGCGGAGCGGGTCGCGGCGCTGGTCCTGGTCACCGCCGACCACGTCCCGCCGGACGGCGACGACGAGGCCGCCTCGCTCTGCGACGCCGATCTCGCCGTGCTGGCGTCGGACCCCGACCGGTACGCCCGTTACGTGGCCGGCGTGCGGCGCGAGTACCGGCACCTGCCGGGCCCGGTGTTCCGCGCCGGGCGCCGGCAGGTGCTGCGCCGGCTGCTCGCCCGGGCGGTCGAGGACGGCCACCCCGACGGGGCGCTGTTCCGGACGCCTGCGGCGAGCCGGCGCTGGACGGCCGCGGCGGCGGCCAACCTGCGGGCCGAGCTGGGAGACGACTGACCCCGCCGTCCACAACCCCCGCTCGGGAGCCATTGTCCACAGGTGTCGTTCGGCGCCGTTCGGCACAGTTGGGAGCCGTTAGCGTGGTTCGTGCAGCCGCCCGGCGGGGGCGGCCGGACGAGGAGGCACGATGAGCAGGTTCGAGGTCGACAGCGCGCAGGTGGGTACCGCGAGCACGGCGGTGCGGGGCTCGGTGGCGACGATCAGCGCCGAGGTCGACCGGATGATGAAGAACCTGCTCGACCTGCAGGGTGGCTGGAAGGGGCAGGCGGCCTCGCAGTTCCAGGTGGTGGTCGAGGACTGGCGGGCGACGCAGGACCGGGTGCGGACCTCGCTCGAGCACATCAGCACCGCGCTGGCGCACGCCGCCACCACCTACGCCGAGGCCGAGCAGTCGAACGCCCGCATGTTCAGCGCCCGGTAGCCCGGCCACCTCGCGGCGCCGTGGCAGCATGTGCGCCGACGGAGGGGGACCACGGGGATGTTCGGGATGCTGCGGCCGTGCCGCAACCGGCTCTCGCCGCGGCTGCGCACCGACTGGACGGCGCACCTGTGCGGCATGTGCCTGGCCCTGCGGGACCGGCACGGCCACCTGGCGCGGCTGGTGACGAACTACGACGGCCTGGTGCTGTCCGCCCTCGTCGAGGCGCAGCGTCCGGCGGCCGGCAGCGGACCCGGCGCTGCGGCCGGGCGGCGCCGGGCCGGCCCGTGCGCGCTCAGGGGCTTCCGCGGTGCCGAGGTGTCGCAGGGCGAGGGTGCGCTGCTGGCGGCGTCGGCCTCGCTGCTGCTGGCCTCCGCCCAGCTGCGCGACCACGTGGCCGACGGCGACCTGGTGGGAGCGGTGCGCACGCGGGCCGCGAGCCGCGTGGCCGACCGGTGGGCCGCCGCGGGCGAGGCGTCCTCCGGCGGCCTGGGTCTCGACGTCGGTCGCGTCCGCGCGGCGGTCGCCCGGCAGGGCGAGGTCGAGCGCGTGCTGGTCGAGGACGGACCGGGTGCGGACCCGGTGGCTGCGCTGCTGGCCGTCACCGCGCCCACCGAGGAGGCCTCGGCCGAGGGGCTGCGCGCCACCGCGGTCGTGGCCGGACGCCCGGGCAACGCGGCGTCGCTGGCCGAGGCCGGACGGCTGTTCGGTCGGGTGGCCCACCTGCTCGACGCCGTCGAGGACCTCGCCGACGACCGCGCCGCCGGGCGGTTCAACCCGGTGCTGGCCACCGGGCTCGGCCCGGCGCAGGTGCGGGCGGTCTGCGACGACGCCGTGCTCGGGGTGCGGCTCGCGCTCGCCGAGGTGGAGCTGGACGACCCGGCGCTGGTGCACCTGCTGCTGCTGGGCGAGCTGCCCCGCGCCGTGGCGCGCACCTTCGCCGCCGCTGCCACCGAGCCGCCGGCAGGCCCGGGCGTGCCCGACCTGCCGCCGGAGTGGAAGCCGGCGCCCGGTGGGGAGAGCGACGGGCACGGCCCGAGCCGTGCGGCGGTGGTCGAGGTGACCGGCTGCCTGGCGGCGCTGGCGGCGTGCGGCACCTGCCGCGGGTGCCGCGACGGCGGCGCGCACGGTCGGCGGAGGAGGAAGAAGAAGAAGGACAAGGGCGACTGCTGCGGCGACGGCGGGTGCGGCGACTGCACGTGCGACTGCTGCTGCGACGGCTGCGGGTGCGACTGCTGAGCGGGCGGGGCCGGGTCCACCTGCCGTGGGAAGGCGACGCGCCCCCCGCGGGTTGGCCCCGGTGATGCCCTCCCTGCCGCTCCGCCTGCTCCGCCTCGTCGTCTCCTGCGTGGTCCTCGGCGTGGGCGTCGCGCTGCTGCTCGACGCGCGCCTGGGCTCGGACGGCTACTCGATGTTCGTCAGCGGCCTGTCGATCGCGACCGGCGTCTCCTTCGGCCTGGTCAACGCCGGCGTGGGTGTGGTGCTGGTGCTGCTCGCCTGGGCGCGCGGCCGGCGGCCGGGCATCGGCACGGTCGTGCAGGCCGTGCTGGTCGGCTACGTCGTGGCGTGGTCGCTGCCGCTGCTGCCCTCGCCGGACGACCTCGCGCTGCGCTGGGTCGAGCTGGTCGCCGGCTTCGTCGTCGTCTGCGTCGGCGTCGCGGGCTACCTGTCCGCCGAGCTCGGCGCCGGGCCGGCCGAGGGCGCCGCGCTGGCGTTCGACCCGCCGGTGCCGTTCCGGTGGAGCTACTCGGTCGTCCAGGTCGTCGGCGCGCTGGTCGGGTGGCTCTGCGGCGCCAGCCTCGGCCCGGGCACCGTGCTGGTCGCGCTGCTGGTCGGACCCGCGGTCGACCGGCTGCTCGCCGTGCTGCGCCGACGCACCGCGCGGGCGGCCCGAACAGGCCGGCCGGAGGGCACGCCCGCGGCCGAGCGCTGACGCGGCGCGGCCGAGGTCAGGAGCGGCGGCGCGCGACCACCCACGTCACCACGGCGGTGACCACCACCGCCGCGACCGTCACGCCGTAGCGCTGCAGCAGCGCGGGCCCCACCACCGACCCGAGGTCGAGCTGCTCGGGCTCGCCTCCAGCGGCGGGGCGGCCGGCGGCCGGGCGGCCCGCCGACGAGGTGCCCGCGGTGCCCTTGACCGCCGACACCGGGCGCTGAGGCGCCGGTGCCGTCGCCGGTGCCGCCTCGGCGGCACCGGGCTCGACCACGCCGGCCCGGGCGGCGGCGTCGCTCTCGGCCGCGGCGGCCTCCGCGGGCGTCTCCTCCACCGGTGAGTCGTCGACGGGCTGTGCCGGCGCCCCGGTCGACGCCTTCTTCGACCCGCCGAGCAGGGTCGTGAGGTTCGCGGCGAACTGGTCGAGGATCTTGCCGCCGACGTCCTGGATCACCCCGCGCCCGAACTGCGCGGGCCGCCCGGTGATCTTCAGGTCGGTGTCGAGCAGCACCCGGGTGCTGCCCTCGCCCTCGGCCTGCAGCGACGCCGTGATGGTGGCGCCGGCCGTCCCGTTGCCGCGCCGGTCGGTGCCGGACGCCTCGATGACCGCGCGCTTGCCGGCGGCGTCGCGCGAGGCGAACCTGCCCGTCCCGGTGTACTGCAAAGAGATCGGGCCGAGCTTGACCTTCGCCGTGCCGGTGAAGTCGTCACCGGTGACGCCGGTGACGGCCGCCCCGGGGAACGCCGGACCGATCCGTTCCAGGTCGTTGAAGGCCTCCCAGGCCTCCTCGATGCCGAGCGGGACGACGAACTCGTGGTGGAGCTGCATGGCGCCTAGGCTCCCGCGGCCGCCAGCACGGCGCGACCGGTGAGGACGCCGGCGAGGTGCCGCCGGAAGTCGGCGTCGGCGTTGGCGTCGCTCGGGGGCGAGGTGCCCTCCCCCGCCGACGCGCACGCCGCCTTGACCGCCTCGGCGGTGGCGGGCTTCCCGACCAGCGCCTGCTCGACGCCGGCGGCGCGCACCGGCACCGAGCCCATGTTGGTCAGCGCGACCCGCGCCTCGGCGATCGAGCCGCCCTCGACCCGCACCGCCGCCGCGACGCCGACGATCGACCACGCGTGGGAGATGCGCGCGAACTTCTCGTAGTGCGCGCCCCAGCCGGTGTGCTTGAGCACCCGCACCTCGAGCAGCAGCTCCTCCTCGCCGACGGCGGTGGTGAAGAAGTCCTCGAAGAAGTCCGCCGCGGCCACCGTCCGGCGGGTGCCGCCGTGGCCGGCGATCACCATCTCGGCGCCGAGGGCGAGCACGGGCGCCGGCAGGTCTCCCGCCGGGTCGGCGTGCACCAGGGCGCCGCCGAGCGTGCCGCGGTGCCGCACCTGCGGGTCGGCGACGGTCTCCGCCGCCAGCGACAGCAGCAGGGCGTGCTCGCGCACCAGCGGGTCGTGGTGCACCTCGTCGTGCGTCGTCATCGCGCCGATCACCAGGGCGTCACCGTCGTCGCGCACGCCGCGCAGCCCCTCGACCCGGGACAGGTCGACGAGCAGCTCGGGCGCCGCCATCCGCAGCCGCAGCACCGGGATCAGGCTCTGCCCGCCGCCGAGGACCTTGACGTCCTTGCCCTCGGAGGCGGCGTGCGCGAGCAGCTGGAGCGCCTCGTCGACGCTCGTCGGGGCCACGTGGTCGAAGGCCGCGGGGATCACGACGCACCTCCCTGCTGCTCGGTGCCGGCATGGCCGCCGGCGGTCTCGCTCCGGTCGTCCGACGGCTCCACGCCCGCGGTCTGGGCCGGCTGCTCCCAGTGCGAGCCGGCGGCGGCCGCCTCGCCGGCCGCGGAGGCGTCCGCGCCCTGGATCGCCTTCCACACCCGCTGCGGCGACAGCGGCATCTCGATGTCGCGGACCCCGAGGTGCCGCACCGCGTCGAGCGCTGCGTTGACCACGGCCGGCGTCGACGCGATCGTCCCGGCCTCCCCGACGCCCTTGACGCCCAACGGGTTCGACGTCGCGGCCGAGACCGTCCGGTCGGTGTCGAAGTGCGGCAGGTCGGCCGAGGTGGGCAGCAGGTAGTCCACGAAGGTCGCCGTCGTCAGCGTCCCCTGGTCGTCGTGGACCGCCTCCTCGTACAGCGCCTGGGCGATGCCCTGCGCGAGCCCACCGTGCACCTGGCCCTCGACGATCATCGGGTTGACCACGTTGCCGATGTCGTCGACGCAGACGTACTTGCGGATCGAGACCCGGCCGGTCTCGGTGTCGACCTCCATCGCGCACAGGTGGGTGCCGTGCGGGAACGAGAAGTTGTCCGGGTCGAAGGTGGCGTCGGAGTCGAGCGAGGGCTCCACCCCGTCCGGCAGGTTGTGCGCGGCGAACGCGGCGAAGGCCAGCTCCGCCATCGTCACGCCCTTGTCGGTGCCGCGGACGGTGAACTTCCCCGACGACCACTCCAGGTCGCCCGCGTCGGCCTCCAGCAGGTGCGCCGCGATCGGGCGCGCCTTCTCGATCACCTTGTCGGCCGCCTTGACCACCGCGATGCCGCCGACCACCAGCGAGCGCGAGCCGTAGCTGTCCAGGCCCTTGTGCGAGACCTGGGTGTCGCCGTGCAGCACCTCGACGTCCTCGAACGCGACGCCGAGGCGGTCGGCCACGATCTGGCTCCACGCCGTCTCGTGGCCCTGCCCGTGCGGGCTGGTGCCGGTGACGACCTCGACCTTGCCCGTCGGCAGCATCCGGATCGCCGCGTGCTCCCAGCCGCCCGCCGCGTACGACAGCGAGCCGAGCACCCGCGACGGCGCGAGGCCGCACATCTCGGTGAAGGTCGAGATGCCGATGCCGAGCTGCACCGGGTCCTTGCGCTCGCGGCGCTCCGCCTGCTCGCGGCGCAGCCCCTCGTAGTCGAACATCTCGACCGCGCGCGAGGTCGCCGCCTCGTAGTTGCCCGAGTCGTACTCCAGGCCGCACACCGTGGTGAACGGGAACTCGTCGTGCCGGATCCAGTTGCGCTCGCGCACGGCGAGCGGGTCCTCGCCGAGCTCGACGGCCAGCTCGTCCATCATCCGCTCGATCGCGAACGTCGCCTCCGGACGGCCCGCGCCGCGGTAGGCGTCCGTCCACGTCTTGTTGGTGAAGACGTTGCGCGTGGTGAACCGGTAGGCGTCGAACTTGTAGATCGAGTTGAACATGAACGCGCCCAGCACCGGCACGCCCGGCGTGACCAGGCCGAGGTAGGCGCCCATGTCGGCGAGCAGGTCGACCTTGAGACCGGTGACGCGCCCCTCCTTGGTCGCCGCCAGCGTCAGCCGCTGGATCTGGTCGCGGCCGTGGTGCGCGGTGAGGATCGACTCGGTGCGGGTCTCGGTGAACTTCACCGGCTTGCCGAGGCGGCGCGCCACGAGGAAGCAGACCAGCTCCTCCGGCGTGAACTGCAGCTTGCCGCCGAAACCGCCGCCGACATCCGGTGCGATCACGCGGATCTTGGACTCCGGCACGCCGGTGACCAGCGCGAGCATCACGCGCAGGATGTGCGGCACCTGGGTCGAGGTCCACATCGTCGTCTGCTCGCCGGTGGGGTCCACGACGGTCGAGCGCGGCTCCATGAACGCCGGGACGAGCCGCTGCTGGCGGAACGTCCGCTCGATCACGATGCCGCCGTCGCGCGCTGCGGCGATCGCCGCGTCGACGTCGTCACCGGTGCCGGCCTCGGCGGAGTCGAACACCCAGGTGGCGTTCTCGTTGGTGCCGAGGTCGGGGTGGGCGAGCGGGGCGCCGTCGTCGAGCGCGGTGGCCATGTCCAGGCACGGCGTCAGCTCGGTGTACTCGACGTCGACCAGGTCGGCGGCGTCACGGGCCTCGGCGGGCGTGCGGGCGACGACGACCGCCACCGCCTCGCCGGCGAACGCGACCCGGTCGGCCGGGATCGCCGGGTGCCGCGGGGTCTTCATGTCCGGCGTGATCGGCCAGGCGCAGGGCAGCGAGCCCTGCTCGGCGTCCAGGTCCTTGCCGGTGAGCACCGTGACGACGCCCGACGAGGCCTTCGCCGCGGTGGTGTCGACCGAGACGATCTGCGCGTGCGCGTGCGGGCTGCGCACGAACGCCAGGTGCAGCATCCCGGGCAGCACGATGTTGTCGGTCCAGCGGGTGCGGCCGGTGATCAGCCGGGCGTCCTCCTTGCGGCGGCGCGAGCGCCCGAGCTCGGGCGCCTCGGCCTCGGCCTCGGCCTCGGGCCGGTCGTCGACGGCGGTCACCGCGACGCCCCCGCGTCGGCGGTGCGGCCCGTCTCGGCCGCGGCGAGCACGGACTTGACGATGTTCTGGTAGCCCGTGCAGCGGCAGAGGTTGCCCTCCATGCCCTGGCGGACGTCGTCCTCGGTGGGACTGGGGTTCTCGGCGAGCAGCGCGCAGGCCGACATGATCATCCCCGGCGTGCAGTAGCCGCACTGGAGCCCGTGGTGCTCGTGGAAAGCCTTCTGCACCGGGTGCAGCTCGCCGTCCTGCGCCAGCCCCTCGACCGTGAGGACCTCGCACCCGTCGGCCTGGACGGCGAGGACGGAGCAGGACTTCACGCTCCGGCCGTCGAGGTGGACGGTGCAGGCCCCGCAGTTGCTGGTGTCGCACCCGATGACGGTCCCGGTCTTGCCGAGGCGGTCTCGAAGGTGCTGGACCAGCAGGGTCCTGGGCTCGACGTCGTCGGTGTACGAGACACCGTCGACCTGGACGGTGATGCGCGCCATGGGGCCTCCTCGTCGCAGCGAACCGGGTCGTCGTCGACCCGGTTCAACGTTCATCCAACGTGCAGACGCGGTGAGAAGCAAGGAGAACGACGGAATCGGTCCGGACGGGCGCGCCGGACGGTCAGGTCCGGCCGTCGACCGGCTCGTGGTGCACGGGACCCGTGGTGCGGGCGAGCCGCTCCCCCGAGCCGCCCCACCGCAGCGCGATGATCTCCGCGGCCATCGAGATCGCGGTCTCCTCGGGCGTCCGGGCACCGAGGTCGAGCCCGATCGGGGACGACAGCCGCGCCAGCTCGGCATCGGTCAGCCCCGCCTCGCGCAGCCGCGCCAGCCGGTCGTCGTGGGTGCGTCGCGACCCCATCGCGCCGACGTAGGCGACCTCGGGCAGCCGCAGCGCCACCTCGAGCAGCGGCACGTCGAACTTCGGGTCGTGGGTGAGCACCGCGAGGACGGTGCGGCCGTCGACGGCGCCGGCCTCCGCCTGGGCCGCGAGGTACCGGTGCGGCCAGTCGACGACCACCTCGTCGGCCTCGGGGAACCGCGAGGCGGTGGCGAACACCGGCCGCGCGTCGCACACCGTGACCCGGTAGCCGAGGAACGAGCCGGTGCGCGCGAGCGCGGAGGCGAAGTCGATCGCGCCGAACACGATCATCCGCGGACGCGGGGCGAACGCCGCGACGAACACCCGGGCGCCCTCGCCGCGGCGCTGCCCGTCCGGGCCGTACTCGAGCGTCTCCGTCCGACCGTTCGCCAGCAGCCCGCGCGCGTCCGCCGTCACCGCGGCGTCGAGCCGCTCGGACCCGAGGGTGCCGCCCGGACGGTCCGCGACCGCCTGCACGCCGCCCGCCGCGACCTCGACCGGCGCGGCGTCCTCGGGACGCACCACCAGCCGCCGCCCGACGTACGCCGGGTCGGGGTGCGCGACGACGGTGCAGACGGCGACCGGGCGCTCGGCGCCGATGTCGGCCGCGACGGCGTCCAGGTCGGGGAAGGAGGTGGCGTCGACGCGCTCGACCATCACGTCGAGGATGCCGCCGCAGGTGAGCCCGACCGCCGCGGCGTCGTCGTCGCTCACCCCGTAGCGCTGCAGCACCGGCACGCCGTCCTCGCGCACCTGGGTGGCGAGCTCGTAGAGCGCTCCCTCGACGCACCCGCCGGAGACCGACCCGACGGCCTCGCCGCCCGGGCCGACCAGCATCACCGCGCCCGCCGGCCGCGGGGCCGACCGCCAGGTCGCCACGACGGTGCCGACGCCGACCGGCTCGCCGGCGCGCCACCACCGCAGCAGCTCGGGCAGGACGTCACGCACCGGGGCGGCTCTCGTCCGAGGTCTCCGGCTCGGGCTCGGGGCGCGCGACGACGCAGAACTCGTTGCCCTCGGGGTCGGCCAGGCTGCGCCAGTGCGCGCCCCACTCGCGCTTCTCGTGCAGCACCCGCGCGCCCAGACCCACCAGCCGCTCGGTCTCGGCGTCGAGGTCGTCGGCCTGCAGGTCGACGTGCATCCGGTTCTTGGCGGTCTTGCCCTCGGGCACCTGCAGGAACAGCCAGCCGGGGGTGTCGCGCGGGCGGGCGGGGCCGCCGATCACGGCCACCACGGCGCTGGGCTCCGGCCCGACGCCCCAGCCGAGCACCTCGGCCCAGAACGCGGCGAGCGCCCCGGCGTCGCGGGCGTCGACGGTGACGTGCTCCCAGTGCAGTGCCATGGCGTCATCCTGCACGTCGGCGACCGCCGTCGGGCCGCCCATCGCGATCACGCGTCACCGACGACGGCGAGCAGCTCGCCGAAGGCCGCCAGCGAGTGGCCGGCGACGAAGTCGTCCAGGTGCGGCAGGACGGCGGCGATGCCGGCCTGCACCGGTTCGTAGCCCGCCTTGCCGCGGTGCGGGTTGACCCACACCACCCGGTGCGCGAGCCGCGACAGGTGCGCGACCTGCTCGGCGAGCACCTCGGTGCCGCCGCGCTCCCACCCGTCCGAGCAGATGACGACGACGGCACCGCGCGCCACGCCCCGGCGGCCCCAGCGGTCGACGAACGCCTCGAGCACCTCGCCGAGCCGGGTGCCGCCGGACCAGTCCGGGACGACCGCGCCGCAGGCGTCCAGCGCCGCGGGCGCCGAGCGGACGCGGCGCAGCACCGGGGTCAGCCGGGTGAGCCGGGTGCCCATCGTGAACACCTCGACCCGACCGGCCCGGCCCGCGCGCGAGGCCCGCACCAGCAGGTGGCCGAGCCGCAGCAGCGCGTCGGCGTACGGCGACATCGAGCCGCTGACGTCGACGAGCAGCACCACCGGACGGGCCCGCCGGCTGCGGCGCCGGTACCGCACCGGGCCGATCTCGCCGGCCCGCCGCAGCTGTTCGCGCAGCAGGGCCCGGGCGTCGACCTCTCCGTGGCTCGCAGGCCGGCGGCGGGCGCTCGGACGGGTCGGGAGCCGCGGCGTCAGCCCGCCGAACAGCGCGTCGAGCCGCGCCTTGTCGGCCGCGGACAGGTCGGCGATGTCGCGGTGCCGCAGCACCTCGGTGGCCGAGGCGAGCACCCGCAGCTGCGGCTGCTCCTCGTCCTCCTCCTGCCCGGGCACGCCGGCCGAGACGTCCTCGAGCGAGGCCTCGACCGTGCGCTGGACGGGCGCGTGGCTGCGCTGCCCGCGCCGCGGCCGCTGCCCCGCGAACCAGGTCTCGAACACCCGGTCGTAGACGGGCAGGTCGTCGGGCTGGGCGCACAGCGTGGAGCGGCCTGCCCAGTAGACCGAGCCGGCGTCGGCGCCGAGCACGTCGACGGCGCGGACGAACGCCTGCGCGCGGTCGACGGTCACGTGCACCCCGGCCGCCGACAGCGCGCGGCCGAACCCGAGCAGCAGGACGTCGGCGTCGCCGGTCGAGGTGCTGGTCGGGACGCCCGCGGTGCCCACTAGCCGGCCAGCAGCCGGTCGAGGTCGACGCGCACGCGGTCGGCGTCCTCGCGGTACTTGACCACGGCGCCGAGGGTGGCCGCGGCGGTGGCGGTGTCGAGCTCGGTCGCGCCCAGGGTGCGCAGTGCGCTCGCCCAGTCCAGCGACTCCGCGACGCCGGGCGGCTTGAGCAGGTCCGCGTCGCGCATCCGGTGCACCGCCCTGGCCACCTGCTCGGCGAGCCGCTGCTCGATGCCCGGCAGCCGCGAGCGCAGGATCTCGACCTCGCGCTGCAGCGAGGGGTGCTCGACCCAGTGGTACAGGCACCGCCGCTTGAGGGCGTCGTGCAGCTCGCGCGTGCGGTTGGAGGTGAGCACCACCAGCGGCGGCTCGGGCGCGCTCACCGTCCCGAGCTCGGGGATCGTCACCGAGCCGGTCGACAGCACCTCGAGCAGGAACGCCTCGAACTCGTCGTCGGCGCGGTCGATCTCGTCGACGAGCAGCAGCGACGGCTGGGTCCGCAGCGCCCGCAGCACGGGGCGGTCCAGCAGGAACCGCTCGGTGAACAGGTCCTGCTCGACGTCGGCCACGGTGCGCTGCTCACCGTGCGCGGCCTCGACCGCGCGCAGGTGCAGCACCTGCCGCGGGAAGTCCCAGTCGTACAGCGCCTGCGAGGCGTCGATGCCCTCGTAGCACTGCAGCCGGATCAGCTCGGAGCCCGTCGCCTCGGCCAGCGCCTGCGCCAGCGCGGTCTTGCCGGTGCCCGGCTCGCCCTCGAGCAGCAGCGGCCGGCGCATCCGCAGCGCCAGCCACGCGACCGTCGCCAGCCCGTCGTCGGCGAGGTACCCGGTGGCCGCGAGCGCCTCGGCGAGCTGCTGGGGGTCGGCCGGTGCCGCGACCGGGGAGGGGCTCATGGGGTCATCGTCGGCCTCCGGCGCACCGTTGTCACGGCGGACGCCGGCACAGGTGCGGGCAGCGGCGTCCGGGTGACGCGTCCCAGCACCTCGGCAGCCGCACCTGCCCGCACCTGTGCCCGCACGTACAGTGGCGAGGTGACGACGGTCGGGCTGGGCCTGCCAGGGGTGCGCACGACGCAGCCGCGGCGCGACCCCGCCCGCCCGGACGACCCCCGGCTGGTCGACCGGTTCGGCCGGGTGGCCACCGACCTGCGGGTCTCCCTCACCGACAAGTGCAACCTGCGCTGCTCCTACTGCATGCCGGAGGACGGCCTGGAGTGGCTGGCCGACGACCTCGCGCTCACCGACGCCGAGGTGGTGCGCCTGGTCTCGCTCGCGGTGCGCGACCTGGGGGTCGAGGAGGTGCGCTTCACCGGCGGAGAACCGTTGCTGCGCAAGGGCCTGGAGAAGATCGTCGAGGCGACCTCCGGGCTGACCACGGCGTCAGGGCGGCCGGTCTCGACCTCCCTCACCACCAACGCGCTCGGCCTGACCCGCCGTGCCGCCGGCCTGGCCGCGGCCGGGCTGGAGCGGCTCAACGTCTCGCTCGACACCCTCGAGCCGCAGCGCTTCGCGGCCATCACCCGCCGCGACCGGCACGCCGACGTCCTCGCCGGGCTCGCTGCAGCGCGCGAGGCCGGCCTCCGCCCGATCAAGGTGAACGCGGTGCTGCTGCGTGGCGTCAACGACGACGAGGCGCCCGACCTGCTGCGCTGGGCGCTGCAGGAGGGCTTCGAGCTGCGGATCATCGAGCAGATGCCGCTGGACGCCCAGGGCGGCTGGGACCGCCAGGTGATGGTCACCGCCGACGAGGTCCTGGCGTCGCTGCAGGACGGCTTCGCGCTGACGCCGATGCCGTCCGCGGACCGCGGCGCGGCCCCGGCGGAGCGGTTCGCCGTGGCCGCCGGCCCGGACCACCCGGCGGGCACGGTCGGCATCATCGCCTCGGTGACGCGCTCGTTCTGCGGCGCGTGCGACCGCACCCGCCTCACCGCCGACGGCCAGCTGCGCGACTGCCTGTTCGCCCGCGGGGAGACCGACCTGCGCGGCCTGCTGCGGTCCGGCGCCGGCGACGACGCGATCGCCGACGCGTGGCGGCAGGCCATGTGGCGCAAGCGCGCCGGCCACGGCATCGACGACCCCTCGTTCGTGCAGCCGACCCGTCCGATGTCCGCGATCGGTGGCTGAGGTGCTGCAGGTGCGCTACTACGCCGGCGCCGCCGCGGCGGCGGGCGTCGAGGAGGAGTCGGTGCAGCTGCCGGCCGGGTCCGACGTCGGCGGCCTGCGCTCCCACCTGGTGCAGGTCCGGCCAGCGCTTGCACCGGTGCTCGCCGTCTCGACCGTGCTGGTCGACGGCATCCCGGCGTCCGACCCCGCGCACGCGCTGGACGGCGCGACCCGGGTCGACGTGCTGCCGCCCTTCGCCGGCGGCTGAGCGCGCCGCTCGCCCCTCGGCTGGACGTCAGGACGTCAGGACGTCAGGGGCAGTTGACCCACTCGTCGGTGCCGTCGTCGAAGACCTGGCGCTTCCACACCGGCAGCCGGTGCTTGACCTCCTCGACCAGCGCGGACGCCGCACCGAACGCCTCGTGCCGGTGCGCGGCCGACACCGCGACCGCGAGCGCGACCCCGCCGATCTCGAGCGTGCCGACCCGGTGGCTCACCGCGACGGCGTCGACCGGGAAGCGCGCCGCGACGTCGGCGGCGACCTGCGCCACGACGTCGGCCGCCGAGGGGTGGCCGACGTACTCCAGCTCGCGGACCACCCGGCCGTGGTCGTGGTCGCGGACCACGCCGGCGAAGGTGACGACGGCTCCGGCCGACGCGGCGGACACCAGGTCGGCGTGGGCAGAGACGTCGAGGGGGGCGTCGACCACGTCGGCCCGCAGCACCGCGCGGGCGGGCTCGGTGACCCGCGAGGAGTCGGGCGTGGCGGTCATGGCACCAGCGTAGGTCGGCCCGGCGGGCCGCGCGGCCGGGCCCGGCAGCGCGGCGCTCAGCCCCGGCGGCTGGCCTCGAGCTCCTCGGGGGTGTCGACGTCGCGGCCGTCGCCGAGGTCGCCGACCTCGACCCGGCGCACCTTCTCGTGCTCGAGGTACCCGCGGGCCCCGGTGTCGCCCTCGGCGTCGAGGTGCACCCCGAGCCAGTGGTTGCGGCCGATCAGCACCGGGTGGCCTGGGGTGCCTGCGTACACGGCCTGCACCAGCGTGCCGTGCAGCGAGCGCCCTCGGGCGGCGGCGACGGCGGTCTCGATCACGGCGGCGGCGACCTCGACCGTCAGGCCGGGGGTGTCGACCACGCAGACCAGGACGGCCTCGAGCTCCTCGCCCATCGTGCTGAGGCTGGCGAGCGCGGCCCGCACGGAGGCGCCCATGCCGGTCTGCCACTCGCGCACGTGCACGGCGTTGACGCCCGGCTGCAGCGAGGAGCGCACCCGGATCGCCTCCGCGCCGACCGTCGCGAGCACGGGCGAGCAGCCGACGTCCAGCAGCGTCTGGGACCTCGCGCGCACCCACGGGACCCCGGTGGCGTCGTGCAGCAACGCCTTCGGGCCGCCCATCCGCGACCCGGGTCCGGCGGCCAGCACGAGGCCGGCGACCGTCCCGGGCGCCAGGTCGGCGGGCAACGTGGGGGCGCGGCCGGCGGCGCGGCTCGTCCTCGCGGTGACCATGCGCCCATCATGTCGCACCGGTGCGGGCCGGCGGGGCAGCGACCGCGGACGCGCTACCCGTCCGGGTGAGGGGTGCGCCGCCCGCGCAGCGCGGCGACCAGCAGGTGCACCGGGTCGGGCCGCAGGGCGGCGACGGCGTCGTCCCACGGCAGCCGCTCGTCCGCCGCGCCGCTCGTCCCCGCAGCCGCGCCGTCGGTCCCCGGGCCCGCCCGGCCGGCGTGCAGCTGCCGGGACGCCCAGGGCCGCGGGTGCACGTAGGCGGCGGACGGCTCGCCGTCCAGGCGGTGCCGCACGTACCCGACCACCTCGGTGGGACCGGCCGCCCGGTGCAGCCCGGGCAGCGAGCGGCGGCCGTCGGCGCCGCGCTCCAGCAGCACCGCGCCGGAGGCGTCGCGGTCGAGCAGCAGGTCCTCGTGCACGCCCGCGCGCGGTGCGGGGAGGCGCGAGCGGACCACGTCGAGCCGGCCGGGGCCGGCGCCCGGGAGGTGGTCGTGCACCGCCTCGCTGTGCACGACGTGCTCGCCGCGGCGCTTGGGCACCCGCAGGCCGGCGGCCACCAGCCGGCGCAGCAGCTCGCGGCCCTCGACGGGAAGGGCGCCGGCGCGGACCAGGTCGTCGTAGCGCTCCGCCGGGACGTCGTAGTGGTCGCCCTCGAAGGCGCGGCGCGGGATGCCCGCCCGGGCGGCGACCTCGTGCAGCTCCTCGAGCCGGCTGTCGGAGGCCAGGTGCGACCAGAGCCGGCCGTGCGCGGGCCAGCGGGGCGGGTCGATCAGCACGGCCATCGCCGCAGGTTAGCCGCGCGTCGGGCGGGGCAGGAGAAGGTGGAGGCCCCTCCATGTATGAGATGGAGGGGCCTCCGGGTTCACGCGGCCGTCCCGGGTGGTGCCGGCGAACCGGCCCCTCCCGAGAGCTCCGGATGACGTCCGTCCCGTCCCGGCCGTCCGGTCGCCCGAAGGCGTCCGGGGCACCGGTTCGAGTGCCTCGTCCGACCGGTTCGCTCTGCGCCCGACACCCTCGTCATCGGTGTCGCCCCGCGGGTCTCCCCGCGCGGTACGGCGCTTCGCTCTCCGTCCGGTCCGCCGCTCCCGGAGCCGCTTCCGGCCTGAGGTCTCCCTCCGGCCTTCCGCGCCCCCGTCGGTGGCGTAGGAGATTTCTATGCCCTGAACGCGTTGAGCCGCAAGGGTTCTCGAGAAGTTCTTCCGCGAGGGGTTGCGCCGGCGAGCTCGGTGCTGTGGACCGGCTTGTGGAGGGATGTGCACGGTGGGACGTGTGGGGGCCACCGCGTGCTCGCGGCGCTGTGCACCGGCCCGTGCACAGCCTGTGGACGGAGCGGGGGACGGCGTGGCACGACCGTCCCAGCATCCGGGACGCTCACCCGGACGGCCGTCACCGGGCACCCCGGCCTCAAGCGGCACCCGGGCCCGTCCGATCTGGAGAGGATGGGTCTCCTCGAGCCGCACGCACCCGTCCCCGGGTCGGCACCGGCCACGGCCCGGGTGCCCGCGCCGCGGGTCCCGGCCCCGCGGACGGCCGCCGACGACCTGCTGCCGCGCCGCGAGCGCCGGTCCGGCCCCGCACCCGACTGGCCCGCCGCCGACCGCTTCGCCGACCGCACCGGCCTGGCGAGCACCCAGGCCCGCCTGCTGCTCGCGGTGTTCTGCGGCCTGTCCCCCGACCACGCCGGCGACCGCACCGCCTGAACGCGCGGGAGGGCGGCACCCGTGGGGTGCCGCCCTCCGTCGTGCGGGTCGTGCCGGCCCTCGCGGGCCCGTGGCGCTACGGGATCAGAAGTCCATCCCGCCCATGTCGCCGCCACCCGGTGCGGCCGGGGCGGCCTTCTCCGGCTTGTCGGCGATGACGGCCTCGGTGGTGAGGAACAGCGCCGCGATGCTGGACGCGTTCTGCAGCGCGGACCGGGTCACCTTGACCGGGTCGTTGATGCCGGCAGCCAGCATGTCGACGTACTCGCCGGTGGCGGCGTTCAGGCCGTGACCGGTCTCCAGGCCACGCACCTTCTCCGCCACGACGCCGCCCTCGAGACCGGCGTTGATCGCGATCTGCTTGAGCGGGGCCTCGACGGCCACCTTGACGATGTTGGCGCCGGTGGCCTCGTCGCCCTCGAGCTGCAGGTTCGCGAACGCGACCACGCTGGCCTGGATCAGGGCCACGCCGCCGCCGGCGACGATGCCCTCCTCGACGGCCGCCTTGGCGTTGCGCACGGCGTCCTCGATGCGGTGCTTGCGCTCCTTGAGCTCGACCTCGGTGGCCGCGCCGGCCTTGATGACGGCGACGCCGCCGGCCAGCTTGGCGAGGCGCTCCTGGAGCTTCTCGCGGTCGTAGTCGGAGTCCGACTTCTCGATCTCGGCGCGGATCTGGTTGACCCGGCCGGCGATCTGCTCGCTGTCGCCCGCACCCTCGACGATGGTGGTCTCGTCCTTGGTGATGACGACCTTGCGGGCCTGGCCGAGCAGGTCCAGGGTCGCGTTCTCGAGCTTGAGGCCGACGGTCTCGCTGATGACCTGGCCACCGGTGAGGATCGCCATGTCCTGCAGCATCGCCTTGCGGCGGTCGCCGAAGCCGGGCGCCTTGACGGCGGCCGACTTGAAGATGCCGCGGATCTTGTTGACCACCAGGGTCGCCAGCGCCTCGCCGTCGACGTCCTCGGAGATGATCAGCAGCGGCTTGCCCGACTGGGTCACCTTCTCCAGCAGCGGCAGGAGGTCCTTGATCGAGGAGATCTTGGACTCGACGAACAGCAGGTAGGGGTCCTCCAGGACCGTCTCCATGCGCTCGGCGTCGGTGACGAAGTAGTGCGAGATGTAGCCCTTGTCGAAGCGCATGCCCTCGGTGAGCTCGAGCTCGAGCCCGAAGGTGTTGCTCTCCTCGACGGTGATGACGCCCTCCTTGCCGACCTTGTCCATCGCCTCGGCGATGAGCTCGCCGATCGAGGGGTCGCCGGCGGAGATGCCCGCGGTGGCAGCGATCTGCTCCTTGGTCTCGACCTCCTTGGCGGAGTCGAGCAGCGCGGCGGAGACGGCCTCGACGGCCTTCTCGATGCCCCGCTTGAGCGCCATCGGGTTGGCGCCGGCGGCCACGTTGCGCAGGCCCTCGCGGACCATCGCCTGGGCCAGCACGGTGGCGGTGGTGGTGCCGTCGCCCGCGACGTCGTCGGTCTTCTTCGCGACCTCCTTGACGAGCTCGGCGCCGATCTTCTCGTAGGGGTCCTCGAGCTCGATCTCCTTGGCGATGGAGACGCCATCGTTGGTGATCGTGGGGGCGCCCCACTTCTTCTCGAGCACGACGTTGCGGCCCTTCGGGCCGAGGGTGACCTTGACGGCGTCGGCGAGGGTGTTCATGCCCCGCTCGAGACCGCGGCGGGCCTCCTCGTTGAAGGAGATGATCTTGGCCATCTGGGTGGTTCCTCCCGGACACGGGTGGTTCGTTGAGCCCTCGCCAGCGCCCGCGACGGACGAGCCGCCCCACGACGCTCCCTGCGCGCCTGCGGGGACGACCCTCACTGGGTCGAGCCGTGCTGGCACTCACGCGCACGGAGTGCCAGAAGTGCCAGGTCAATGATTAGCACTCACCCCGGACGAGTGCAAGCGAGCGGACGCCCGTCCGGAGGCGGTGGTCAGCACTGCGGACGCGACCGCCGTCGTGCTCGCGGGAGGTCAGGGGGCGAGCGGGGGGAGCTCGCGCCGGCCGTGCTCGCGGCGCAGCAGCGAGGCGGCGGCGTTGAGCCCGCACAGGCCGTGCACGCCGGGCCCGGGCGGGGCCGAGGCCGAGCACAGGTAGGCCGACCGGCCGTTGCCCCGGGCGAGCAGGTACGGGTCCGGCGCGGCGGTCGGCCGGGCGAACACCTGCCGGACGGTCATCGCGCCCGCGGCGATGTCGCCGCCGACGTAGTTCTCGTTGTGGTCGGTCATCCGCGCGGCGGGGATGCAGGCCGAGGTGACGACGAGGTCGCGGAAGCCCGGCGCGAACCGCTCGACCTGCGCCGTCACCTGCTCGGTGACGTCGACGTCGGACCCGGCCGGCACGTGGGCGTAGGTCCAGAACGGCCGCAGCCCACCCACCTCCCGGGACGGGTCGTGCAGCGCCGGGTCGCTGGCCAGGACGTTCGGCAGCTCGGCGTGCCGTCCCCGGTCGATCTCGGCCTCCGCGGCCGCGACCTGCTCGCGGGTGCCGCCGAGGTGCACGGTCCCGGCCTCGCGGACGTGCTCACTCGCCCACGGCACCGGGCCGGACAGGACGTAGTCGACCTTGGCGGCGCCGTTGCCGTAGGTGAAGCGCGACAGCGCCCGCCGACGCCGTGCGGGGATCGCGTCCCCGAGGATGCGCACGGCCGCGGTCGGCGTGGTGTTCAGCAGGTAGCTGCGGGCCGCGGGCAGGTCCGACATCCGGCGCACCGGGTGGTCGGTCTCGAACGTCCCGCCGTGCGCGGTGACGTCGTCGACCATCGCCCGGACGATCGCCCCGCTGCCGCCGACGGGCAGCGGCCAGCCGGTACCGTGCGCCATCGCCGCGAGCATCAGCCCGCCGCCGGAGGAGCCCAGGGACGGCATCCGGTCGATCGCGTGCATGGCGGCGCCGGTGATGAGCGCGGGGGCGGCGTCCTCGTGGAACCGCAGGCCCCAGGCGGGGGTGCCCTGCTCCAGCACCCGCAGGGTGAAGCGCAGCGCGGTCAGCAGGTCGCCGGGGACGTGGCGGTGGTCGGCCATGGCGAGCTCGAGCACGCCGTGCTGGTGCTCGGCCAGCGGCCCGAGCAGCGAGCGCCAGGCGTCGCCGTCGCGGCCGAGGCCCTCGGCGGTGCGCTCGATGTCGCGCCAGGCCAGCGCGGCGCGGCCGCCGTCCAGCGGCTGCGCGTAGGCCAGCTCGGGCTGCACCAGGCCGACGCCGCGGGCCTGCAGGTCGAACTCGGCGAAGAACTCCGAGGCGACCGCCATCGGGTGCACGGCCGAGCAGATGTCGTGCACGAGCCCCGGGCCCAGCCCGAGGTCGAGCGTGCGGGCGCCGCCGCCGAGGGTGGGTTGGGACTCCAGGACGTGCACCTGCAGCCCGGCCCGCGCCAGCACGACGGCGGCCGCGAGGCCGTTCGGTCCCGAGCCCACCACGACGACGTCCAGCACGGGCCCAGCCTGTCACCGCCCGCACCCGCGGGCGCGACGGAACCCGCGCCGGGCCCGACGCCGTCCGCGGCCAGCGGTCAGGACGCGCGCGCCGCCGCGTGGACGAAGGCGGCGAGCTCGTCGGCCATCGGACCGGGCTCCCACCCGTGCCCGGCGCCCGGCAGCCGCGTCCAGCGCCCGCCCGGCACGGCGGCCGCGACCGACTTGGCGGCGGGCACCATCACGTCGTAGGTCTGCTCGCCGACCATCGCCAGCACGGGGACGGTCAGGTGGCCGAACAGCTCGGCGTGCGGCGCCGACTCGGCCCACACCAGCGACTGCGCGTCCGCTCGCATGCTCCCGGCCTGGTCGACCATCGCCGGGACGGCGCGCACGGCGTCGAGGATCTCCGGCGGCATGTCGCGCATGTAGGCGGTCAGGGCGCCGTCGAGGTCGCCGGCGTCCAGGTGCTCGTCGACCTGCGCGGCCCACTCCACGGCGCCGCTGCCGGGAGGCGCCAGCGGGGCCTCCCACAGCGCCAGGCCGGTGACCGGCACACCGTGGACGGCGGCGTACAGCGCGATCGAGCAGCCCGAGGAGTGGCCGCAGAGCACGGCCTCGCCACCGGCCACCGCCACGAGCGCCTCGATCGCCGCCACCTCGCGCTCGAGCGGTACCGGTCCGGCGACGAAGCTCTCGCCGCGGCCGACCCGGTCGTGCACGACGGTGCGGACGCCGCGCTCGGCGAGCAGCCGAGCGGTCTCGGTGGTGACGGGGTCGATCGCCCTCCACGGGCCGGCGCCGGCGACGAAGACGACCGCGGGGCCCTCGCCCAGCAGGTCGTAGCCGACGCGGTCGCCGGCGGAGGTGGTCAGGACGGGCACGGCGGGCTCCCGGGCTCGGGCGGACGGGTCGCAGGGTGGACCGGGCGCGGTGGGCGGACTGAGCGGTGCCTGGCGGAGGCGCAGGTCCTCAAGCGCGGTCGGTGCCCACGACGACCACCACGCCGCCGTCCGCCGACGCCGACCGCTCGGCCTCGGCGCCGAGGTCGTCGGCCACGGCCTGCGCGGTCGCCTCGTCGTCGGCGTCGGACCACAGCACGACGGTGGCGGCCACCGGCTTGTCGGGCGCGTTCCCCACCGTGCCGACCAGCCAGCCGAGCCCGCCGAGCTCCTGGCCGACGCCCGCCGCGAGGCCGGCGACCCGCGTGCCGTTGAGCACGACCAGCTCGGTGCCGCGGTCGGCCGTCGCCCCGGGCTCGCTGGTGGCCGGCGGCTCGGTGGTGGCCGGCGGCTCGGTCGTCGTCGCCGGCTCCGTGGTCGTCGCCGGCGGCTCGGTGGTGGCCGGTGCGCTGGTGGCGGGGTCCGTGGCCGCGGGGTCGGGCGCGCTCGTCGCCGGCGGCGCGAGGGAAGCCGTCCCGGGCCGGCCCCCGCCGCCGGTCAGCGCCAGCACGACGCCGACGACCGCCACGGCGGTGACGAGGGCGACGACGATCCAGGGCAGCTGCTGCACCAGCACGGGGGTGGCCGTCCGGTGCGCGCCGCGGCGCTGGCCCGGCTGGTAGTCGACGTCGAACTCGTCCGGCGGGTAGCCCCCGGCCGGAGGTGTCGGGCCGCGGTCGTCCCGCGGGCGCGAGCGCGCTCGACCGGACCCGCCAGGGGTGCTCACGCCGGGATCCTGGCAGACGGGGTGCGGGTCAGACCTGGACGCCGAGGCGGCGCGCCGAGCGGGCCCGCTGGCGCGAGGCACGCATCCGGCGCAGCCGCTTGACCAGCATCGGGTCGTGCGCGAGGGCGGCCGGGGAGTCGATCAGCGCGTTGAGCACCTGGTAGTACCGGGTGGCCGACATCTCGAACAGCTCGCGGACGGCCTGCTCCTTGGCGCCGGCGTACTTCCACCACTGGCGCTCGAAGTCGAGGATGCGCCGGTCGCGCTCGGACAGGGCGTGGCCCGCCCCCTCGGGGGTGGTGAGCTCTGCGGCGTCCATGCTGCTCCCTCCGCAGGTTTCGCGTCGTCGGTCGGCAGCACTGTACGTGCCGAACCACACCGTTGTCATTCCACCTCGCCGGTGCCCGCCGGGTGGGTGGTCGGGCGCCCGTGAGGCGCCCGGGAGGCGCCGGTAGCGTGCGGCCGGTGACCGCCCGCCCGCTGACCGAGCTCGTGCACCCGTCCTGGGTCCCGGCGCTGGAGCCGGTGGCCGACCGGGTCGCCGACCTCGGGCGGATGCTGCGCGAGGAGGTCGCCGCGGGGCGCGGCTACCTGCCGTCCGGCGACCGGGTGCTGCGGGCCTTCGGCGACCCGTTCGACGCCGTCCGTGTCCTGGTCGTCGGGCAGGACCCGTACCCGACGCCCGGCCACGCCGTGGGGCTGAGCTTCGCCGTCGAGCGGACGGTGCGGCCGCTGCCCCGCAGCCTGCAGAACATCTACGCCGAGCTCGCGTCCGACACCGGGGTGCAGCCGCCGGCGCACGGCGACCTGTCCGCGTGGACCGCGCAGGGCGTGCTGCTGCTGAACCGGGTCCTCACCGTCGGCCCCGGCGCGCCCGGCTCGCACCGCGGTCGCGGCTGGGAGGCGGTCACCGACGCCGCCGTCCGCGCCCTGGTCGCGCGCGGGACGCCGCTGGTGGCGGTGCTCTGGGGGCGCGACGCCCAGTCGCTCCAGCCTCTGCTCGGGTCGACCCCGACCGTCACCAGCGTCCACCCCAGCCCGCTGTCGGCGTCCCGCGGCTTCTTCGGCTCCAAGCCGTTCTCCCGCGTGGACGGGCTCCTCGCCCAGCAGGGCAGCGGCCCGGTGGACTGGTCCTTGGCCTGACCCGTCACGCGGACGGGGCGCGGCGGCGCCGGTCCTACCCTGGACGGGTGACGTCCGAGCGCCCGCACCCCCGCCTCGGCGACCGGGCCAGGCGCGCGTTCGCGGGCCACGACGAGCCGACCGTCGAGATCGGCCTGCGGGCGCCGCGTTCGGACCTCGCGGAGGTCGCCGCCCACGCCGCGCTCGAGCTCGCGCTGCGGATCGGCGAGGCGATGCTCGCCCTCGGCGTCGCCGCGGCGGACGTGACGACGACGGTGCTCCGCGTCGCCGCCGCCTACGGCATGGAGCGCTGCCAGGTCGACGTCACCTTCACCTCGCTCACGGTCAGCTGGGACCGCGACGACGCCGTGCCGCTCACCGGGCTGCGGATCGTCCGGGCGCGGACGCAGGACTACACCCGGCTGCAGGCGGTGACCGACCTGGCGCACGACGTCACCACGGGCACGGTCCCGGTGGACGAGGCGCACCGCCGGCTCGACTCGGCGGTGCGGGCGCCGCACCCGTACCAGCGCTGGGTCGTGACGCTGGCGCTGGCCGGGCTCGCCGCCGCGGTCGCCGTGCTGCTCGGCGGTGGACCGCTGGAGGGGGTCATCGCCGCGGCGAGCACCGCCGCGGTCGACCAGCTGACCCGCGCGCTCGGCCGCTGGGGGCTGCCGCAGTTCTTCCAGCAGGTCGCCGCCGCCGCCCTGGCCACCGGCGTGGCCGTCCTCGCGGTGTCGCTGGGCGGACCCGTGCGCACCTCGGTGCTCGTGGCCGCCGGCATCGTCGTCCTGCTCGCGGGGCTCGGGCTGGTCGGCGCGGCCGAGGACGCCATCAGCGGGTTCCCCGTCACCGCCGCCGCGCGCGGGGCCGAGGTGCTGACCCTCACCGCCGGCATCGTCGTCGGCATCGCCGCGGTGCTCGACGTCGCACGCCGGTTGTCGGTGCCGCTGTCCGTCCTCGGCCCGGGGGACGCCGGCGCGGCGGTGGCCGTCCAGGTGGCCGCGGCCGCCGTGATCGCCGGCTGCTTCGCGCTGTCGGCGTACGCCCGGCCGCGCGCCGCACTGGTCGCCGCGCTCGCCGGCGGGACGGCCTGGGCGACGTTCGAGGCCGCGTCCGCGCTCGACGTCGAGCCGTCGGTGGCCGCGGCCCTGGCGGCAGCAGTCGTCGGGTTCGTCGGCGAGGTCGTCACCGACCGGCTCCGGGTGCCGCCGCTGCTCGTCGCCGTCTGCGGGATCGTCGCGCTGCTGCCCGGCCTGGCCATCTACCGCGGCCTGTTCTACTTCATCGTCGACGGCAACCTCCAGGCCGGCCTCGGCAGCCTGACCTCCGCGCTCGCCACCGGCCTCGGCCTGGCCGCCGGCGTCACCCTCGGAGAGTTCCTCGCCACCCCCGTGCGCACCGGCGTCGACCGGTTCGAGCGCTCCGTCCGCCGGCACGCCGCCCCGCCGGACTAGCCGCGCCGCGGCCCGGTGGCGCGGGACGACCTCAGCCGCGGCGGCTCGCCGCGTGGGCGGGCTCGTACGGGTCGACGGTGACGCCCACGCCGGTGGCGTCGTCGAAGCGGTAGACCTCGCGGCCGCCGATGAACACGGTGAGGGCGCGCTGCATCACGTCGAGCGGGTCACCGGACCAGATCACGACGTCGGCGTCCTTGCCCTTGGCGAGCGAGCCGACGCGGGCGTCCAGGCCCATGATCCGGGCGGGGTTGATCGTCAGCGAGCGCAGCGCCTCGTCGCGGTCCAACCCCTCCTTGACGGCGAGGGTGGCCTGGTGCACGAGGAAGTGGATCGGCACGACCGGGTGGTCGGTCGTGATCGCGATCGTGACGCCGGCGTTGGCGAGCAGGCCGGGGTTGCGCAGCGAGCGGTTGCGCAGCTCGACCTTGCTGCGGGTGGTGAACAGCGGGCCGATGACGACCGGGATGCCCTTGCTCGCCAGCACGTCCGCGATCAGGTGGCCCTCGGTGCCGTGGTTCACGATCAACCGGTACCCGAACTCCTCGGACAGCCGGATGGCGGTGGCGATGTCGTCGGCGCGGTGCGAGTGCTGGGACCAGGGCAGCTCGCCGTCGAGGACGCGGACGAGCACCTCCATGGTGTTGTCGCGGTCGAACGGGTCGCCGGCCTTGGACGCCTTGTCGCGCTTGGCCTTGTAGTCCTGCGCCTTGGTGAATGCGTCGCGGATGACCGCGGCGACGCCCTGTCGGGTGGACGGCAGCTTCTTCTGGTCGCCGTACACGCGCTTGGGGTTCTCGCCGAGGGCGCTCTTCACGCTGGCGGGCTGCTTGACGACCATCTCGTCGACGATGCGGCCCCACATCTTCAGGGCCACGGTCTGGCCGCCGATCGGGTTGCCCGAGCCGGGCTTGACCACGGCCGTCGTCACGCCGCCGGACAGCGCGTCGCGGAAGCCCTCCTCGGCCGGGTTGATCGCGTCGAGGGCGCGCATCCGGGCGCCGTTGGGGTCGGTCATCTCGTTGGTGTCCTGGCCGGCCCAGCCCTCGGCCTCCTCGTGCACACCCATGTGCGCGTGCGCCTCGACGAAGCCGGGCAGCACCCACCGCCCGGTGGCGTCGACGACGCGCGCGCCACGAGGGACGCGGACCTTGGAGCCGACGGCGTCGACCTTGCCGTCGCGCAGGAGCACCGTCCCGCCCTGGATGGGGTCTCCCTCGACCGGCACCACGTACCCACCGGTGATCGCCACGACCTCTGCCACGTCAGCCTCGTTCCCGTGCACCTGGTGGGCACACCTCGTCGTCCTGGACCTGCGGGGTTTCGCCGATCTCGACCCCACCACATCGCACCCGCGGACGCGACCCCTCGGGCCCGCCGGCCGCACCGGAGGGCGGCGTCCGGGTCAGGAGCCGCCGAGCAGCCTGGCCACGACGCCGTCGACGTCGCGCGCCACATGGTCGGCGCCGGCGTCGACGACCCGCCAGCCGAACCGGCGCAGGACGGTGGCGAGGCGGCGCTGCTCTCGCACCAGCTCGGCGGTCGCGACCGGGTCGTCACCGGCGACGTCCGCGCCGTCCCACAGGACGGCGACACGTGCGCCGTCCGGTGCGCGCACCTCGAGAGCCGCTGCGGGCCAGCCGTTCTCGTCCACCCCGGCGACCGGGACGACGACCTCGGCGCCCCGGGCACGCAGGGCAGCGGCCAGGTGGCGCAGCAGCGGGTCGTCCGGGTCGGCGGGACGGTCCACGCCCGCGGGCTCCTCGTCGTGCCAGGCGGCGGCGTCGAGCAGGTCGCGCAGCGAGCGGGCGCCGTCGTTCTGCAGCCGCTCGGGGTCGAGGTCGGAGGCGAGCAGGCTCGAGACCACGGTGAGCCGTGCCCGCGCGCGGCTGGTGCCGACGCGCAGCAGCCGGTCGCCGGCCACGCCGTCGAGCGGGCCGAACCGGTGCACGACGCGACCGTGCGGGGTGCGGCCGGTGCCGAGGGCGAGCACCACGTGGTCGCGGACGCTGTCGTCGGCGTTCCACAGGTCGGTGACGACGAACGGCTCGGGCGCCTCGCGCGACACCCACCGCGCCAGCGCCGGGTCCTCGCGCAGGGCCAGCCGGAGCCGCTCGGCGACGGCGAGCGCCTCGGCCCGCGAGACGGCGAGCACGGCCAGCGACCGCGCCGGGTCGGTGCGCACGTGCTCGGCCACCAGGGCGACCACGCGCGCCACCTCGGCGGCGGGCGGGTGGTCGGTCTCGTCGGCCGTCACCGGCACCGTGCCGTCGGCGACGTGGTCGAGCACCGGGCCGGTGCCGTGCGCCGACGGGACGGCGGCGAGCCGCCGCTCGCCCGCCAGCACGTCGGACAGCTCGCGCGGGCGGCGGTGGGACCGGGCCAGCGCCAGCGTCGGCAGGGCGCCCGCCGTGGCGTCGAGCAGGCTCGGCCGCGTGGTGCGCGCGACCGCCCCCGCCCCGGACGGCGTCCCGAGGTCGATGGCGACGGGCGGCAGCCCGTCGGGGTCGCCGAGGACGACCACCTGCCGCGCCCGGGCGAGCGCGAGCACGCCCTCGGCCTCCCCCACCCGGTGGGCGCCGAGCAGCACGAGCGTGTCGACCGGCTCCCCGGGCAGCGACGGCACCGCGAGCGCGGTGACGGCGTGCAGCGCGGCGCCGGCCGGGCCGAGGTCGTCGAGTGCGTCCGGCGAGCTCTCCCACCCCGACCCGGAGGCGTCCATCTCGTCGAGAACGCCGCGGTACCAAGCGATCTCGAGCTCGTCGACGACGCGCGACCGGTCGGCGCCGTCCGCCGCCAGCCGGTCGACCAGCGCGGTCAGCCCCACCGCGTCGAGGTCGGCCAGCAGCCCGTTGCGCTGCGGCAGCACCTGCAGGTCGGCGCCCGCCGCGAGCAGCAGTGCGAGCCGGGCGTCCAGGTCGGCGAGGTCGAGCTCGTCGAGCGCACCGCCCTCGGCGGTGCCGGCCACGGCCGGCTCCACCACGGCGAGCAGGTCGAGCACCCGGTGGTAGGCGGCGTCCGCCTCCGCCAGGGCCGCGGGCACGCTCGGACCGCGGTTGTCGCCCGAGAGCGCCTGCCACTCCTCGCGTTCGGTGCGCGCGCGCACCAGCGCGCTGTGCAGGTCCGCGACCCGCATGCCCGGACGGACGAGCCGCTCGCCCTCCTGCCGCCAGCGGCGCCGCTCGAGCAGCGACATGCCGACGTCGTTGGCACGGCGCCAGGCGGCGTTGCCGGTGGCGCGCACCACCTCGGCGTGGTCGCGCTCGTAGACCGCCGGGGTGAACACGTCGAGGGTGTCGCGCACCGAGACCATGAGGTCGAGCTGGCGGCCCCAGTCGGCGACCCGACGCCCCGGGGCCAGCCCGGTCTCGGCCGACGTGCGGGCCAGCAGCTCTCGGGCCGCGGGCAGCGCGTCGTCGTGCAGCGCCCGGACGGCGTCGAGCACCTGCTGCGCCGTCTCGGTGGAGGTGAGGTCGGCCCCGGCCCACGGGCTGGTGCGCGCCACCTCCTCGTAGGCGTCGGCCTCGCCGGCCTGCACCATCAGCTCCGCGGCCTGGGCGCGGGCACGGTCGGAGGCGAGCGCTCGCAGCGTGCGCGGACCCAGCTCGCCGCCGGGGCGCGACCCCGCCGACGGCGGCGCGGCCAGCTCGACCAGCCGCCGCAGCACGTCGAGACGGCTCCTCCCCCAGGGGTGCTGGGGACGGTGCAGCTCGGCGCGGGCGGTCACCGCGGGCATGACGTCCGCCGGCGGCACCGGCTCGTCGAGGCGCGCGCGCAGCGTGTCGAGGTCGGCGCGGTGCGGGCCGACGACGAGCAGCGACCGGCCCTGCGCCGCCGCCTGCTCGACCAGCGCGGCCACGACCTCGGTGGCGCCCGACCCCGGCGGGGCCTCGACCCGGACGTCGGCACCGGCCGCCACGGCGTCCAGGACCGCCTGCTGCGACGGGTCGAGCCGTCCGGCCCGTGCGGTGAGGCCGGACGCGGCCGGGGCGGGCAGCGCGGGGGCGGCAGGGTGGTCCTCGAGCAGGCGGTGCACGAGAGGGTGCGCGGCGAGCGCGGCGCGTCGCTCCCGGAGGTCGGCGACCAGGCCGGGGCCGACCGCCGCGAACGCCCCGACGACGACGCGGTCGTGGACGCGGCCGCCCTCGAGCCGCGCGAGCAGCCCGGGTGCGGCCGCCGGGTCGGCCAGGGCGGCGCCGCGCAGGGCCGGGTGGTCGGCGAGCAGCCGCAGCAGCGCGGGGTTGACCTGCGGGTCTCCGTCCGCGACGAGCTCGAAGTCGGCGCCGCCCCGCGGCACCAGGGCCAGCGGCTGCAGCACCACCGGCGCGGTCACGGGCGCGCCGGCGGGCGCACGCCAGGTGAGCAGCCCGGTGGCGAGCCGGCTCCCGGGCAGCCCGAGGTCGTCGGTCAGGCGCGCGCTCGCCACCCGGATCGCCCGGGCGCGCCGCAGCGCCTCGCTCAGGTGGGTCGGCTCGCGGAACAGCGTCGACAGCCGGGTCTCGCGGCCGGCGAGGAAGCCCGCCAGGCCCGACGGGTGCGCGGTACCGAGGTCGAGCAGCAGCGGCGAGGCGTCGTCCAGGTCGAGCAGGTCGTCGCGGCCCGCGATCGACAGCAGCTCGCCCTCCCAGCGCCGCAGCGCACCCGCGAGCGCGTCGGGCGCGTCGGGGACGTCGGGAGCCTGGTCGGACGTCGGCGCGGGCACGCCGACACGCTAACCGGTGAGCCGGCGGGCCAGGTCGGCCACCGCGCCGGCCACGCCGTCGGGGTCCACGAGCAGGTGCAGGTGACCGGCGTCGAGCCGCCGCACCGGCCACCCGAGGCGCTCGGCGCGCTCGGCCTCGGCGTCGTAGCCGGCCGACAGCCGCAGGTACGCGCCGGGGACGCCGTCCCACCCCTGCGGCACCGGCACGTCGCCACGCAGGTACGCCAGCGGCACCCGGGTCTCGTCCGCCCGCAGCGCCGCGCGCGCCGCCGGGTCCGGCAGCTCCTGCTCGAGCACGCCGGGACCCCACCACCGCGACCAGGGCGGCAACACGCCGTCGGCGTCGGCCAGCGGCTCCAGCCCCGCCAGCAGGGCGGGTGGTGCCACCGGCGCCGCTCCACCGGGCTCGGCGGGCAGACCGGCGTCGACGAACACGACGCCGAGGACGGGCCGGGACGCCTCGCGCCGCAGCGCCTCGGCGAGCACCGCCGCGTACGGGCCCGCTCCGCTGTGCAGGACGAGCACCACCGGGCCGGGGACGTCGAGCTGCCCGGTCGCGTCGGCCACGACCCCGGCGGCGTGCCGCCACGGCTCGGCGGCCGTGGCGACGTGGCGCAGGTCCGGCACCACGGCGTCGTGCCCCGCGTCGAGCAGGCACCGTGCCACAGCGGCCCACGTGCCGGGCCCGACCAGGGGGCTGTGCACGAGCACGAACGCCGTCACGTCGCGGCCGCCGCCTCCTGGTGCAGCGCGAGCCCGAGCAGGCACACGTCGTCCGAGGCGTGCACCGGTCCGAGCATGAGGCGCTCGAGCGAGCGCAGCTGGTCGTCCGGTGCCTCGTGCCGCGTCGCCCCGAGCTCGTGGCCGAGGCGGGCGATCCGCTCGTCCAGGCCGGTGTCGCGCCGCTCGACGAGCCCGTCGGTGTACAGCAGCAGGCGCGACCCCGGCGTCATCGTCACCTCCTCCTGCCCTCGGTCCACCGCGGTGCCGAGGCCGAGCGGCAGCGACCGTCCGCCCCACAGGGTCTCGACCGCGCCGTCGGGCGCCAGCAGCAGCGGCGGCGGGTGACCCGCGCACGCGTAGGTCAGCACACCGGTGCGCAGGTCGACCGCGGCCGCGACCACGGTGGCGCAGGTGGCGGCCGGCACCGCGTCGACGAAGCGGTCGAGCCGGGTCAGCAGCTCGGCAGGGCCGTCGGAGACCGGCGCCAGGGCGCGGATGGCGCTGCGCAGCTGGCCCATCGTCGCCGCCGCGTGGATGCCGCGGCCCACCACGTCGCCCACGACCACGGCGAGACGGTCCTCGTCGAGCGGGAACGCGTCGTACCAGTCGCCGCCCGCCTGGGTGCCGATCTGGCCCGGGACGTACACCCGCGAGACCGAGAACCGCGGCGACCGGGGCAGGGTCGGGGGCAGCAGGCTGCGCTGCAGGGTCTCGGCGACGTCGCGCTGCTGCTCGAACAGGCGGGCCCGCACCAGGGCCACCGCCGCCTGGCGCGCCAGCGTGCGCATCGCCTCGGACTCGACCGCGCCGAGGCCGGCGCCGCCGTCGAGCCGGCAGCCGAGCACCCCGAGCCGGCGCGGCCCGTCGACCAGCGGGACCAGCACCAGCCCGCTGGGTACCGGCCCGCCGTCGCCGGCCGGCGGACCGAGCACCTGCGCCAGCGCGGGACAGGTCCGCTCGGCCTGCCCCCACGGCAACGACGTGAGGTCGTCGAGCGGCGGGACGTCGTCCGGTTCCAGCGCCGCGCGCGCGTCCTGCGTGCCCGAGCCGGGCACCGCGTCGCTGCTCTCCGGCCGCTCGGTGCCGGGGCCCGTGGCGCGCGCGTGCAGGGCGTAGGTGGTGCGGTCGAGGTCGCGCAGCCAGATCGCCGCCACGGCCGCGTCGGCCACCTCCACCGCGGACCGGGCCGCCACCCGCGTCGCCTGGGCGAGCCCGTCGGCCATCGCCAGCCGCAGCGTCACCCGCTGCATCAGGCCGAGCCGGTCGCCCGCGCGCTCGGCCCGGCGCCGGGCCGCGAGCAGCTCCTCCTCGTAGCGGCGCCGGTTGGTGGCGTCGAAGACGCTGGTCAGCACCACGGCCGGCTCGCCCGCCGCGCGTCCCGGGACCAGCCGGGAGTTCACCAGCACCGGGAACCGGGAGCCGTCGTGGCGCCGCATGGTGAAGGCGATCTCGCGCACGTCCTGCTGCATCTGCAGCAGCGGCGCGTAGTGCGTCTCGTGGTAGATCCGGCTGCCGGGGGTCAGCAGGTCGACGAACCGGCGCCGGCCCACCAGCTCCTCGCGGCGGTGGCCGGTCCAGCCCAGCAGCGTCGCGTTCACGCGCACCAGCACGCCGTCGGGCGTGGCCGTCAGGTACCCGCAGGGTGCCTGGTCGTACAGCTCGTCCGCGTCGGTCGGGCTCGCGACGACCGGCTCGGTGGCCGCCTGCGCGGCGGGGGTCTCCATGCGGCCTACAGGAAGGCTTCGATCGCGGCCACGGTCTCCTCGGGCGCGCTGAGCTGGGGGCAGTGCCCCGTCGCGTCCAGGACGGTGAGGACGCTGCCGGGGATCCGGTCGGCGACGAAGCGGCCGACCTCGACGGGCGCGATGACGTCGTCGCTGCACTGCAGCACCAGGGTCGGCACGCTGACGCGGGGCAGGTCGGCGCGGTTGTCCGAGCGGAACGTGACCTGCGCGAACCGGCGGGCGATCTCGGGGTCGGTGCGGCAGAAGCTGTCGGTGAGCTCGTCACCCAGCTCGGGCCGGTCGGGCCGGCCCATGATCACCGGCGCCATCGTGCTGGACCAGCCGAGGTAGTTGCTGTCCAGCGACCCGAGCAGCTCGTCGATGTCCTCCTCGCTGAAGCCGCCGACGTACCCCTCGTCGTCGACGTACCGCGGCGACGGGCCGACGAGGACCAGCTTCGAGAAGCGGCCGGGCTCCTGGATGCTGGCCAGCACCGCCACCATCGTGCTCACCGAGTGGGCGACCAGGACGACGTCGTGGAGGTCGAGCTCCTCGCACAGGCGCAGGACGTCGTCGGCGTAGCCGTCGAGCGAGGAGTACCGCGCGGTGTCGTAGGCCGACAGGTCCGACCGCCCGGCGCCGACGTGGTCGAAGAGCACGACGCGGTAGCGGTCCTCGAACGCGGGTGCCACGAAGCGCCACATCGTCTGGTCGCAGCCGAACCCGTGGGCGAACACCATCGCTGGGCCGTCGGGGACGCCGCTCACGGTGACGTGGTGCCGCAGGGCGAGCGCGGTCATGGGTGAACCCTAGGCCGCGACGCGGACGACCGGGACCATGCGGCAGCAACCCGCGCGCTCACGGCCGCGGGTCGGTGCGCGTCCAGGGCCGCTTGTCGCGCCGGGCGCCCGTCGCGGCGGCGCACCGTGGGCAGACCCGCTGCACCTCGTCGGCGTGCGCCCCGGTCGCCGGCTGCACGTCCGCCCAGGCGACGTGGGCGAACCGGCCGAGCCGGGAGCGCGACAGCGCCAGCCCGCAGAGCGTCTGGTTGGTGCCCGGTTCCCAGGCGTGCACCTCGCCGGCGGGACGCCGGACGCCGTCGGGGTCGGTCCACGAGCCGGAGGCGGCGACCTGGGCGCGGGTCCTGTTCGGCACCCCGGTCCGCTACCCGCGGCGGCCGCCTCGACACGTGCGGCGGCCGGACCGGCGGCGCGGCCTGCGAAAGGACCGCGCCGCAGCCGGACACCATGGGGTCGTGCACCAGGTCGCGGAGCCGTCGCAGGACGGCCGGCGGCGGCGCCTCGAGGCGGTCGTCGCCGAGGTCGGCGTGCCCCTGCACCGCTACCTGGCGCGTCGGGCCGACCCGGGGACGGCCGACGACGTGCTCGGCGACGTGCTGCTGGTGCTCTGGCGCCGGGTGGACGACATCCCGCAGGAGGCGGTGCTGCCGTGGTGCTACGCGGTGGCCCGCCGGTGCCTGGCGAACCACGTCCGGGGTGCGCAGCGGCAGCGACGGCTGGTCGGACGGCTGACGCGCGTCCGGCCCGACGAGGTGGCCGGCGACGAGCTCCGTGCGGCCGACGACCTGCACGCGGCGCTGGCGGCCCTGCCGGCCGTCGACGCCGAGGTGCTGCGGCTGTGGGCGTGGGAGGACCTCGCGCCGCGGGAGATCGCCGTGGTGCTCGGCACCACGCCGAACGCGGTGAGCATCCGGCTGCACCGCGCCAAGGAGCGGCTGCGCCGCGAGATGGCCCCCAGCGGGTCCGCAGAGGGCGGACGAAAGGGCGGCGGCCCGTCCGGACACCTGCAGCAGCGACAGGGAAGGAGGGCCCCACGGTGACCGGTGACGACGAGCTGCGGCGCAGGCTGCGCGACGTCGACCCCGCACGACCGGGCGGCCCGACGTCCTCGCAGCCCGGGCCGACGGCCCACGACATCCTGGAGCGCGCCATGCGGACCGCCGAGCAGCACCCGACGTCCACCACCACACCGGGTCCGGAGTACCCGGCCGGCTTGCTGCCGGGGGGTCGCGGGCGACCGCTGCTCGTCGCCGGCCTGGCCGCCGCAGCGGTCGCCGTCGTCGGCGGCGGGCTCGCCCTCTCGGGCGTGCTCGGCAGCGCCGACGGGACACCCTCTCCCGCACCGACTCTGGCGCTCACCGCCGCACCGGGCGACGCAGCGTCGTCGTGCGCGGTGTTCGACGTCGGCATCCTCGCGGCGATGCCGACGGCCCTGTCGGGCACCGTCACAGCCGTCGACGGGACCACCGTGACCGTCGAGGTCGACCGCTGGTACCGCGGCGGCCCGGCGGACGTCGTCACGGTCTCGTCCGACCAGCGGGGCGCGGCGCTCGACGGGGTCGAGCTGGTCGCGGGCGAGGACTACCTCATCACCGCCGGGGAGGACGGCGTCGTCAGCAGCTGCGGGTACAGCGGTGCGGCGACCCCTGAGCTGCGGTCTGCGTTCGACCAGGCCTTCGGCGGCTGAGACCGGCTCCGCCGCAACCGGTCAGCGCGGCTGCGCGGGGTTCGTCGGGTCGCCCTGGGACGGCGGGTTGATCTTCGGGGCGTCCGACGGCCCGGTGATCGGGCCGACCGACGACGGCGGCGGCGCGAGGTCGTCGACGGCGCGCGCCGGGTCGCCGCCGGACGGCTCGGCACCGGCCTCGAGCTGGTCGAGCCGGGCGTGCAGCACCTGGAGGACCGGCGCCCGCCGTCCGTGCGACTCCTCGGCCTCCACCAGCGCGCGCACCCCGTCGGCGTCGAGGCTGCGGACGCGGTGCGTCAGGTCCCCCAGGCTGAGGTGGTCGAACTCCGGGATCGGCAGGTCGGCGGTCACGGTGGGTCTCCTCCGGTCGCGGTGCGGCGGTCGCGGCGCCCCTACCCGAGCCGCCGCGCGCCATGCGGCCGAGGTGCGGCCCGGTGCCGTCGCCGCCACTGTGGGGCGATGAGCCAGAGCGAGCGACCGAGCCAGGCCGACACCCCGATGCTGGACGCGTCCGAGGGCGACCCGTCGCGCGACGTCCTGGGCGCCGACCTCGACGACTCGGGGACCGACGGCCGGCCCGGCCCCGAGGAGCGTGGCGAGCAGGAGCGTGGCGAGGTGCAGCGTGCGCCGTCCGACCCGGGCGACGCGCCGGTCGACACCGACCAGCCCACCAACCCCGCCTGAGGCCACCGGTGGTGACCCGCCGGGGCGACCGGTACGAGCACGACGGCCTCGTCTTCGACCTTCGCGACGAAGGACCCGCGCGCGGCGAGCCGGTCGTCCTCCTGCACGGCTTCCCGCAGGACGCGGGCAGCTGGGACGAGGTCTCGGAGCGGCTGCGCGGCAACGGGTTCCGCACGCTGGCGCCGGACCAGCGCGGCTACTCCCCCGGCGCCCGCCCGTCCGGACGCCGGCAGTACCGCCTCTCGCAGCTGGTGGGCGACGTGCTCGCCCTGCTCGACGACCGCGGCCTCGCCTCGGCGCACGTCGTCGGGCACGACTGGGGCGGCGCGGTCGCCTGGGCCCTGGCCGCCCGGTACCCGGCCCGGGTCCGCAGCCTGACGGTGGTGTCGACGCCGCACCCTCGCGCGATGGCCGCAGCGCTGCCCGGGGCGCAGGCGCTGGCGTCCTGGTACATCGGCGCCTTCCAGCTTCCGGTGGTGCCGGAGGTCGTGCTGTCCCGCACGTTGCCCGCCCTGCTGCGGCGGTCCGGGCTGCCCGGGCCGCAGGTCGAGCGCTATGCGGCGCGGATGGCGGAGCCCGGGGCCCTGCCGGCCGCGCTCGGCTGGTACCGCGGCGTGCCGCTGTCCCGGGTGCCCGTGGGCGAGGTCGACGTGCCGACGACGTACGTGTGGGGTGCGCAGGACCCGACGCTGCGGCGTCGCGCGGCCGAGACGACCGAGCGGTTCGTCCGGGCGCCGTACCGCTTCGAGGTGCTCGACGCCGGGCACTGGCTGCCCGAGACGCGGCCGGACGAGGTCGCGGCTGCCGTGCTCGACCGGGTGCGGTCGACCGCCGGCTGACGCGCGCGGCGACCGGACGGTCAGGGAGCCGGCTTCGGCCCTGGCTGCTTGCCGCCCGGCTTGCCGTCCTGCGACGGCGAGGTGGTCGGCTCACCCGTCGGCCCGGCCGTCGGCTCCGGGTCCTCGGTGGGCTCCCCGCCCCGGCCGGGACCCTCGTCGGTCGCGGTCGGCTCAGGGCCGTCGTCCTCGGGCGCCGTGGTCGCCGGCACCGTGACCGGGGGCACCGTCACGGTGACGACCTGCGTCGTCACGACGGTCGGCGTGGGGTCCGGCGTTCGGGACGGTGCCGGGCGGGCGCTCTCGTCGCGGTCCGCCGGCTCGGTGCCACCTCGGCCGTCCGTGCCGCCCTCGCCGTCGTCGGTCCCGCTGTCGACCGGGCCGTCCTGCACGCTGCCGGGCGGGACCGTCGGTGCGGACGACGGCAGCGGAGCGGTCTCCGCGACCTGCACCTCGTCGACCGTTCCGGGCTCGTCGTCGTCGGCCACGGCGACGCCGGCGCCGAACAGGCCCGCTGCCACGACGAAGAGGGCGCCCGACAACCGGACCAGCCCTGCGGTGGTGACCGCCATCCCCCTGCCCTGCCTTCGCGCTACGTCCCCCGACGCCGGTGCCGTCGTCTGCTGGGACGGCTCGCCCCTCGCGGGGCCACTTCGTGCTGCGCACCAGGATGCCCGCCCGCAGCCGCGCCCGCGCGCCGAGCCGTCGGAGCACGGCCGTCCCTCGGCGAACGGATGAACCGACCCGCCGAGATGCCCGGAACGCTCCAGGACGGCCGACCTCGCGCCGAGTGTCCGGTGTCCCGCCCCACCAGGTGGCGGGGTCCCTCGCCGGTCCCCGCCTCGCCGTGGACCGCCGCCGACCAAGGACGGTCCCCTCCCCATGACCACCGCACCACGCCTCACCCGCCTGGTCGTCTCCGCCGTCGCGGCCGGGACGCTGCTCGCCCCGGCGCTCGTCCTCGCGCCCGCCGGCGCGGCTCCCAGCCCCCACGGCAGCTGCGCCGAGGTCGCGGCGGCCGCCCCCGGTTCGCCGGACGGCGAGTACGACATCACCTCGTACGGCCGGACGGTCAGCGTCTGGTGCCACGACATGGCCGGCACCCCGGTCGAGTACCTGACCCTGAAGCGCACCGGCCCCGGCGTGAACTCGAGCAGCTCGAACAACAACTGGGCCCCGTTCGTGCAGACCGCGTACACGCGGGTCGGGCTCGACCTCCCGGCCGTCACCGGTGACCCGTTCACCGTGCGGCCGGACGACTTCCGGTTCGCCACGACCACGGGGGGCAGCGGCTTCGTCCGCTACGGCTCCGGCGGGAGCTGCGGCTTCGCGCCCGGCCCGTTCAACATCGACCTGCGGGGCACCCCGTTCGCCGTCGACCCCGCGACGCTCGAGAGCACGGGCTGGCTGGGGCACGGTGACGTGATCAGCACCGACGACCAGCAGGTGCTGGGGTCGCCGAACGCCCGCGGCGACTGCGGCGGCCTGCAGGTCCGTGCACCGTTCGAGCTGCGGTGGATCGCCGCCGTCCTGCCCGTCGTCGGCACCTCCCCGGCGAGCACCGCGGTCACCTCCGGCGACGACGCGGTCTTCACCGCCGCCTCGACCGGCGGTCCGGGGACCTCGACGCGCTGGCAGACCTCGACGGACGGCACGACGTGGACCGACGTCGCGGGCGCGACGACCGGCACGCTGACCCTGACCGACGTGACCCGCTCGATGGACGGCCTGCGCGTCCGGGCGACCTTCACCAACGTCGAGGGGACCGACACCACCGAGGTCGCGACGCTCTCGGTGGCGGCCACGGCACCGGTCGTGACCGACCCGGCCGCGGCGGGCGTCGGGTCCGGGGGTGACGCGTCCTTCACCGTCAGCGCGGCCGGCGACCCGACCCCCACCCTGCAGTGGCAGACCTCCTCGGACGCGGGCACAACCTGGACCCTCGTCCCCGGAGCGACCGGCACGACCCTGACCCTGCCCGGCGTCACCACCGCCGACAGCGGCCGCCTGGTGCGCGCCGTCGCGACCAACGAGGCAGGCACCGACACCAGCGAGAGCGCCGCGCTGACGGTCTCCGCGTCGCTGCCCACCGTCACCGCGCCGCATGACCTCACCGTCACCGCCGGCGACGACGTCGCGTTCGGCGTGACCGTCACCGGCGACCCGGTGCCGACCGTGCGCTGGCAGGTCTCGATCGGCGGGAGTACGTGGATCGACACGATGTTCACCGGCACCGACGTGGTGCTCCCGGACGCGCCGTACCAGGCCGACGGCTTCAGGTTCCGCGCCGCCGCGACGAACGCTGCGGGCGAGGTCTTCTCGGCCCCGGCGACGCTCACCGTCGAGCCGCTCGCCCCGCAGATCGTGACCGCTCCCGAGGCCGTCACGGTCGACGAGGGCCAGGACGCGGTCTTCGAGGTGGAGGCGTCCGGCGACCCGGAGCCGGAGATCCGCTGGCAGGTCTCCGAGGACGGCACCACCTGGACCGACCTGGACGGCGAGACGGGCACCACGCTCGTCCTGGCCGAGGTGGGCGCCGAGCTCGACGGCCTGCTCGTCCGCGCGGTCGCGGAGAACGAGGGCGGCTCGGTCGCCACCCTCGGCGTGGTGCTCGGCGTCGACGCCGTGGCCATCCCGACCCCGCCCGTGCCCGGCGTCCCGGTGCTGACGCCGCAGGCGCCTGTCGCGCCGCCGGCGGCTCCCGTGGCGGTCGTGGCGCGCGCCGTACCGACGTCGTCGCTCGCCCGTACCGGTGCCGACACCGTCGACCTGGCCCTGCTCGCGGGGCTCCTCGTCGCAGGCGGTGTCGTCGTCACGACGGCCTCGCGGCGCAGGGCGACGGTGCGCTGAACCCCGGCCCAGCACCCCGACGGCGGGTCACCCTCACGGGGTGGCCCGCCGTCGGCGTCCGCTAGCCTGCAGGCACGTGGCCGCCGTCCCGTCGGGACCGGTGGCACTCCCCGCCCCCGTAGCTCAGGGGATAGAGCAACGGTTTCCTAAACCGTGAGTCGGAGGTTCGAATCCTCTCGGGGGCACCACGACCCGGTCCGGCCGCTCAGGCGGGCCGGGCGACGACGACGACGTTCTCCTCGTAGTGACCCGTCTCGGCGTCGAACGCACCGCCGCACGTCACGAGCACGAGCCGTGGGTCGCCGTCGGTGTCGAACAGCCCGGGCGGCAGCTCGGCCTTGGGGTAGGACGTCCGCGAGTCCACGACGTACCGGTGCAGGGTGCCCTGCGAGTCGACCACCGAGATCTCGCCCGCCAGGTCGTCAGCGAGCAGCGCCTGCAGCGGACCGGCGCCGCGCTCGGCGGAGTCGAGATGGCCTGCGAGCACGACCGATCCGCGGTCCGAGCCGGGTGCGGCACCGCCGGCCCACCAGCCGACCGTCGCCGGGTCGGCCGGCAGCTGGAGCGCCCCGGAGGGCAGCACGCCGATCGCGACGACCGGCAGCGAGTCGTCGACCCCCGGGAGGCCGACGGAGACGGCCGGCGCCGGGGCGGCCAACGCGCCGACCGGCAGCGCGGCGCCGCCCGCGCCGGCCGCGGGGTCCACCGCGCTCACCGGGGTCCGCGTGGGCTCGACCGCCGCGGCCGGCAGGTCGCGGGCACGGGCCTGCGGCGGGGACGACGCCGTCGCCACGCCGGCGGCCAGCAGCGCCGCGCCGACGACGAGCACCAGCGCGGCAGGGACCGCGCGCGCGGCTCGCGGCCGCCCGGGCGAGGTCCGTCCCGGGCGGCCGGGCCGCCGGGCGTGGCGCCCGGACGACCCGGACCGCCTCACGGCCGGTCAGCCACGGCGCCGCACCAGCACGAGCGCGGCACCCACGCACAGCACCGCACCGAGCGCAGCCAGGCCCAGCCCCGTCGTGCGCGCGGACGAGTCGGCCGCCTGGCCACCGGTACCGCCCGGCACCGCCGACGGGACGCCGTACTCGTCGGCCGCGCTGCGGAGCTCGGCCAGGTGCTGCTCCACCACCGGTGCCGAGGCCTGCGCCAGCGCGACGACGGTCTGGTCGGAGCCCTCGGCGATCTCGGTGCGCGTCGCGGCCAGTGTCGCCGTGTGCGAACCGATCTGCTGCGCGATCCACGCGGTGTCGTACGCCCGGCCGCTGTTCTGCTCCACCGCGGCGAGCTGCGCCTGCTGGTCCGGCGTCGGCGCGTCCGGGAGCGTGACGCCGAGCTGGGTGGCGGCGGCGGTGAGGTCGGCGTCCAGCGCCGTGTGCATCTCGACGAACATCGCGCCGAGCTCGCGGACGTCGTCGGTGGTGGCGTTCTCCTGGGCCGAGGTGCCGGCGGCGATCTCGGCGAGGTTGCTCTGGTGCGCGGCGACCATCCAGGCCGTGTCCTGCTCGGACGGCGCGGCGGCAGCGGGAGAGGCGGCGAGCGCGAGCGCGCCGACGACGGCGACGGCAGCCGTCGCGGACCTGCGGAGGAGCTTCATGGGTGTCTCCAGACGGGAAGGGGCATCGGGAACACGCGACAGCGGGCTTCCGACGCGGCCCCGACTGCGACGTGGTCCGGGGATACCCCCCGATCGAGAAGGCAAACGGGACAGCACGAACCGGTCGTCGGGCCGTCCCGCGCAGCGGTCAGGGCTGCGCGATCACCCACTCCTCGCCCGGTGCCGGGTAGCAGGCCCGCGCGCCCGCCTCGAAGCCGTCACCGAAGGCCCGCGTGCGCTCGAACCCGCTGCCGTGCGCCTGCGGGTCCGTCCACGGCGTGCCGGGCAGGTCGCGGCCGGTGAACACCGCGAGCGTCGCCTCGTCGAGGTCGCCCGCCTCGAGCAGGCCGCGCTCGGACGTCCACTGCGCCCAGGCGCCCGCGAAGCAGTCGGCCTGCAGCTCGCGCAGCACCCCCACCTGCTCCTGGCGCGGCAGCCGGGTCTGCATCGCGTGGCCGAACTCGTGCGCCAGCACGAACGCCGCGGCGAAGTCGCCGCCCTGCACGTAGTACGGGATGAGCAGGCCCGTCTCGTCCCACGCGATGAAATCGCCTGCAGGGCAGTAGAAGGCGTTCTTGGCCGGCGCCTCGCTCTGGCCGCACGCCGGGCCGGCGCCCTCGTCCGACCGGTAGTAGCTGTAGCCGCTCGGGTCGCGGTACTCGCCACCGAGGGTCGGCAGCTCGCGGGACCAGAACTCCTCGAGAAGGCCGATGGTCCCCCGCACCGTGCCGTCGTACTCGGCGTACTCGAAGGTGGTGCGGCCGTCGGTCCCGATCGGCACGTCGGCGCTCGGCTCGGGGCGGGTCTCCCCCGACCGCTCGGCGGCGTTCTCCTTCGCCTGCTCCACGGCGTCGCGCACGACGTCGCCGAGCGACCGCCCGCCGTCGTCGTCCCCGCCGGAGGAGCAGGCGGCCAGGCCGGCGGTGGTCACCAGCGCCGCCAGCGCTGCCACCACCCGCACCAGCACGTGTCGTCGAGGTCGGCCCATGGCCCAGCGCTACCCGCGACGGGGAGCCGCACACCTGCCCCCACCGGCCCGCTGCCACGACCCGCGGGGCGGCCGGTGGCGCGCGCCGCGGACGTCGTTGACCCGGACGGGCCGCGCCCGTCGTCCGGTGTCATCCGCTCGGGTGCTGGTCACGGCCACTGACGAGGACTTCGATGAGCGGCATCGACCGCCTCGGTGTGGAGGTCCAGGTGCGCGCTCTCCGGATGGCAGCCACGGCTGCTGCGCTCGTGCTCCTCACGCCCATCGCCCCGTCGGCCGCGACCGGCCTCGCGGTCCCCGGCGGCGAGGACGGCGCCGTGTCGGTCACCGGCGAGCGCGGCGACGACGGCGCGCTCACGGCGAAGCTCGAGGTCACCAACACCGGCGCCGACGACGCGGAAATCACCGTCGACGCCAGAGACGACGACTGCGAAGCGGAGGCGGCGCCGACCACCGCCTTCGACGGCCGCATCACGACCGTCGCCATCACCCTGACCTGCGACGAGCCTGCGACCTCCGACAAGCAGGTCGCGATCGTGGTCGGCGAGCTCGACGTCGAGGTCACGATGACGGTCGACGAGCCGCAGCAGTGGTGGTGGCTCCTCGCTGTCTGTGCAGTCGCACTCGTCATCGGTGCCCTGCTCGTGGTGCGTCTGGTGCGGGAGACCATCCACGGGCTGGAGAAGCAGGGTGCGGACGAACAGGGCCGACCGGACTGGGAGCAGGGACCTTCCGCGCCACGACCGAGGACGCCGGTCCCGACGCCGGTCACGTGGGAGAGCCGTCTGACGGGTGCACCGACCGGCTGGTCGTTCACGGACAGCTGGGCGAGCACCTTCACCACCGCCGTCGCACTGCTGACCGCCCTGTTCGGCTCCACGGACATGCTCGACGCCCTGCTCGGATCGGCTCCCGACGGCGTGGGAGGCCGTCTGCTGGTTCTCGCCGCGATCGCCGCGCTGCTGGTGGGCCTCGCGCCCCTCGTGCTGGCGTTCTACGGCGATGACACCTCGACCGACGTGCGGGGGCTGACGATCGCGGCGGTCCTCACCCTGACAGGGACGCTGGTCCAGCTGATCGGCGTCCCGTACCTCCTGCGTGGGTCCGCGCTCTGGTTCCCGGCGTTGGTGCTCGCCGTACTGCTCGCGGTGGCGTTGGCCGGCTACGCCCGGCTCACGCTGAGGCGTGTGCTGGTCAAGTCGTTCCCGACGCCGTTGCCGTTGGAACCGGATCCCGAGCCGTCCGAAGCCCTCGTCGGTGCCGTCGCGAGCCTCATGGACGACGCCAACTGGTCTGACGACCTCGTGGCACGACTCGCTCGGGCCCGCGAGATCGCGCAGGCGTACCTGCGCCAGCAGACCCCCGTCGTGTCGGCCACAGCGGACCGGCCCATCGCGCCGTGGACGCCGTACCCGCCGGGTCCGAGGGGTACCTCGATCGGCGACGACCGAACCCGGACCGTCCTGCTCTGACCGGTCACCGCCGTGGCACGATCGGCTCGTGCCCGCACACGACCACCACGCACCCGGCGGCTTCCACAGCCAGGGCGGCTTCACAGCCCCCCTGCTCACCCAGCTCGAGACCGTCGTCGAGGAGCACCGGCACGCGTTGCGGCACAGCCTGGACGGGCTGACCGAGGAGCAGGCGCGGCGCTCCCTCGTCCCGTCCAGGACCACCCTGCTCGGCCTGGTCAAGCACGCCACCTTCGTCGAGCGGGTCTGGTTCGACGAGGGGGTCACCGGCCGGTCGCGCGCCGAGATCGGGATCCCGCAGACGCCGGACGAGTCCTTCGTCCTGGCCGACGAGGACACGATCACCTCGGTGCAGGCCGCCCACCTCGACGCGTGCACCGCGTCGCGCAAGGCCGTCGCCGGGCTCGGGCCGGACGACACCCTCGACGGCAACCGCCGAGGGCCGCTGCCGCTGCGCTGGGTCTACCTGCACGTGGCGCGCGAGCTCGCCCAGCACTGCGGGCACGCCGACATCCTGCGCGAGCAGGTGCTGGCCGCGGACGCCGGCGGGCGCTGAGCCACCAGCCGGCACAGGTCAGGGCAGCAGCGCCAGCTTGCCGGCGGCCCGTCCGGCCCGCAGGTGCTCGTGCGCGGCGCGCACGTCGTCGAGCGCGAACGCCCGGTCGACCAGGACGGTGAGCCGTCCGGCGCGCACGAGGTCGAGCAGCCCGGTCCGGGCGGCCGCGCGGACCGCGGTGCCCGGGTCGGCACCGGGCCCGCCGCCGAGCAGGTGGATGCCGAGACCGGGTGCGCGGCCGAACGCCGCGACGGTCGCGATCCGACGGCGGTCGGCCACCAGCTCGAGGCTGACGTCGACCGCCTCGTCGGTCCCGACAGTGTCCAGCGCGACGTCGACGCCGTCGGGCGCGGCGGCCCGGACCCGGTCGGCCAGCCCCGGCCCGTACGCGACCGGGTCGGCGCCCAGGCGCCTCACGTCGTCGTGCCGTGCGGGTGCCGCCGTCCCGACCACGCGCGCACCGCGTGCGACGAGCAGCTGCACGGCCATCGTCCCGACGCCGCCGGACGCCCCGTGCACCAGGACGGTCTGCCCCGCGCGCACGTCGGTGGCGTGCAGCAGGTGCGCCGCGGTGACGCCGGTGAGCATCAGGCCGGACGCCTGCTCCCACGACAGCCCCTCCGGCTTCGCGAACACGTCCGAGGCGTGCGCCACGACGCGGTCCGCGTACCCACCGACCACCCGGAAGGCCACGACCTCGTCCCCGGTCGCGACGCCCGTCACCCCCGGACCCGCCGCCGCCACCACGCCGGCCACCTCCGAGCCGAGCCGCTTCGGCAGCGCGGCCGGGTCGGTGCCGAAGGTCCCGTCGTAGGACTTCAGGTCCGAGGGGTTCACCCCGGCCGCCCTGACCACGACCAGCACCTGGCCCTCGTCCGGCACGGGGTCGTCCACCTCGACCACGCGCAGCACCTCGGGACCGCCGTACCCCGTCGCCACCACCACCCTGCCCATGCCGCGACAACCCCCGGCCCGCCCGGACGCATTCCTGGGTGCCCTCGGGCACCCGCTCTCAGACGCCGACGACCTCGTGCTCGACCGGCACCGCCGGTCGGGCGCGGGTCACGGCGAGCGACAGCACGGCGGCCACGACGCACAGCCCGGCCGCGCCGAACCACGCGATGGCGTAGTCGCCGGTGGCGTCGCGCACGACGCCGGCGACCACGGACGCCGCGGCCGCCCCCAGCTGGTGGCCCGCGAAGACCCAGCCGAAGACGATGGTCCCGGCGTCGCCGAACGCCTGCCGGCACAGCGCGACCGTCGGTGGGACGGTCGCCACCCAGTCGAGCCCGTACACGACGACGAACGCGATCATGCTCGGGTGCACGCTGTCCGCGAGCAGCGAGGGCAGCAGCACCAGGCCGACCCCGCGCCCGGCGTAGTACACGGCGAGCAGGATGCGCGGGTCGACGCGGTCGGTGAGCCAGCCGGACGCGATCGTCCCGACGATGTCGAAGATCCCGACCACGGCCAGCAGCCCGGCCGCGGTGGTCTGCGCCATGCCGTGGTCGTGCGCGGCCGGGACGAAGTGCGTCCCGACCAGCCCGTTGGTCGTGGCGCCGCAGATGGCGAAGCCGGCGAACAGCGCCCAGAACGTCCGGGTCCGGGCCGCCGAGGTCACCGCGAGCACCGCGCGGCGGGCGGCACCCCGGCCGGGCTGGACCGGCTCCGGGGGAGCGTCGGGGTCGGCGCCGTAGGGCAGCACCCCCACGTCCTGCGGACGGTCACGCATCAGCAGCACGACGAGCGGCACGACGAGCAGCGCGCAGGTGGCGATGACGAACGAGGCGACCCGCCACCCGACCTGCTCGTCGACCGCGGCCACGACCGGCAGGAACACCAGCTGGCCGGTGGCGCTGCCGGCGGTGAGCACCCCCATCACCAGACCGCGCCGCTTGACGAACCAGCGGTTCGCCACGGTCGCGGCGAACACCAGCGCCATCGAGCCGGTGCCCGTGCCGACCAGCACGCCCCAGGTCAGGACGAGGTGCCAGCTCTGCGTCGCGAGGGTCGCCAGGGCCGACCCCGAGGCGACCAGCACCAGCGCGACCGCGGTCACGCGGCGCAGGCCCAAGCGGTCCATGAGGGCCGCGGCGAACGGGGCGACCAAGCCGAACAGCACGAGGTTCACGCCGACCGCGACCGACAGCTCCGAGCGCGACCAGCCGAACTCGTCCTGCAGCGGCACCATCAGCACGCCGGGGGCCGCGCGGAAACCGGCCGCGCCGATCAGCGCCACGAACGCGACGGCCGCGACGAACCAGGCGGGGTGGACGCGGCGGGTGCGCTCGGGCGCGACGGCGGTCACGGCGCGACCGTAGTCCTGCTGCGGCGCAGGACGGCGCCCGCCGGCCGGGGTCGAGCCGTGGCGCGACGAGCCGGTCACACCGCTCGTGCGGTGACGTCGCCCTCCGGCGTGCTCTCCGGGTCGTCGTGCACGGGGGTGCCGGCGCGGGCGTGCAGCGCCTCGGTCTGGGCGGCGACCGCCGTCCCGGCGAACAGCGAGATCGCCGACAGGTAGCACCAGAGCAGGAGCGCGAAGATGCCCGCGAGCGGTCCGTAGACGGCGTCGAACGAGGTGCTGAGCCGCACGTAGAGGGCGAGCAGCGCGGTGGAGGCCATCGTCATCGCCACGGCCACACCGGAGCCGAGCGCCAGCCAGGACAGGGCAGGCTGCCGGCGCCGCGGCACGTGGTCGAGCAGCACGGCGATCGTGAACGTCGTGGTCAGCAGGCCGACCGGCCACCGGGCGACGTCCCACGCGAGGTGCTGGCCCGACGTCCAGCCGTACACGTCCGCGAGCGCGTCGCCCAGGGCGCCACCACCCACCAGCAGGACGAAACCGGTTCCCACCGGGACCATCAGCACCAGCGTGAGCACCGCCGCCCGGCCGTACTTCAGCAGCGCCGGCCGGTCGCGGCGGATGCCGTAGATCCGGTTGGTGCCCCGCTCGATCTGCGCCGTCGCGGTGACCATCGCGAACAGGGCGACCAGCAGACCGACGACCAGGGCCACCTCGCCGACGTCCTCGTCGACGTCGCCGTCGACCAGCTCGGCCATCGCCTGGTCGGCCTGGGTCCCGGGCGAGACCTCGGCCACGGTGCGCGCCACCACCGAGGCGGCCTCGCCCGAGTCCAGGTCGCTCGCCAGGCCGGTGAGGGCGACCAGGAAGGGGACGAGCCCGAGCGCCATCTGCAGCGCCAGCGCCCGGCTGCTGCTGAACCCGTCGCCGAACCGGAACCGCAGGAATGACTCGCGCAGCACCAGCAGCGGGCCGTGCTTGCGGACGGTGTTCCACGCGTCCTCGGCGTCGAGCTCGTCACCGCTCATGTCGGTCGTCACCGGGACGCGGCGGGCGGTGGTCACGGCGACATCGTGCACCCGGCCGGGCGTCACCACCGCGACCGGCCCCGCGGCCCCCGCCCGCGCAGGTAGGTTTGCCCCACCCGCACGGCTCGACGAGCCGCGACCCGGAGGGACGACCACGTGACCCAGCTGACCAAGGGCGGCAACGCGCCCCTGACCGCCGACCGGGTGGTGCTCACCGTCGACGTGGGGGCCGCCGCCGACCTGTCGGCGCTGCTCGTCACCGAGAGCGGCAAGGTGCGCTCGGACGCCGACTTCGTCTTCTACAACCAGTCCACCGGCCCGGGCGTGCGCTGCGTCCCGCCGGCCGGCGGGCAGGGCTGGAAGGTCGAGGTCGACCTCGCCGCGGTCCCCGCCGACGTGCACGCCGTGCGCCTGGTCACCTCGCTCGACGACCCGAACGAACGGTTCGGCGCCGTGGGCCAGCCGGTGGCGCGGGTCACCGACGGCTCCGGCGCCCAGCAGGCCGAGTTCACCATGACCGGGCTCGACAGCGAAAGCATCGTCGTCGCGCTCGAGCTCTACCGCCGCCAGGGCGCCTGGAAGGTCCGCGCCGTCGGCCAGGGCTACGCGGGCGGGCTGGGCGACCTCATCACCGACCACGGCGTCTCCGTCGACGACGCCCCCGCTGCGCCCGCGCCGCCCACGGCGCCGCCGTCGGTGCCGCCGCCCGCCCCGGCAGCGCCCGCAGCCCCGCCCGCCGCGCCGCCGCCCGCGCCGTCCTACGGCCAGCCGGCTCCCTCCGCACCCTCCTACGGCCAGGCCCCACCGACCGCCCCGACCGGCCCGCCGCCGCCGGCTCCGCCCTACGGGCAGCCGCCCGCCGCACCCTCCTACGGGCAGCCGCCCGCCGCGCCGCCGCCCGCGCCGTCGTACGGGCAGCCGGCAGCACCCCCGCCGCAGGCAGCACCGCCGCAGGCAGCACCGCCGCCGCAGCAGGGCACCGGCGAGGTGAGCCTGATGAAGGGCCGCACCGTCAGCCTGTCCAAGGGGCAGAAGGTCTCGCTCAGCAAGGACGGCGGCGTCGCGCTGACGATGATCCGGATGGGCCTGGGCTGGGACCCGATCAAGAAGGGCGGCTTCTTCGGCTCGCGCGAGGTCGACATCGACCTGGACGCCTCCTGCGTGCTGTTCGCCGACGCCCAGCCGGTCGACGTCGCGTTCTACAACCAGCTGCGCACCAAGGACGGGTCCGTCCAGCACATGGGCGACAACCGCACCGGCGAGGGCGAGGGCGACGACGAGGTCGTGATGGTCGACCTCACCCGGGTGCCCGTGCACGTCACGACGCTGTTCTTCATCGTGACCTCGTACGAGGGCCAGACCTTCGAGCAGGTGCAGAACGCGTTCTGCCGCCTCGTCGACCACACCACCGGCGCCGAGCTGGCCCGCTACACCCTGGCGGGCGGCATGCCGTCCACCGGCATGGTGATGGCGAAGGTCTACCGCGAGGGCAGCGGCTGGAAGCTGCAGGCGATCGGCGAGGGGATGATGGCGCGGGTGCCCACCGAGGCGCTCCAGCACCTGCCACGCTTCCTCAACAAGTCCTGAGCCGCAACGGTTCCGGGCGTCAGCGGTGAGCACCGAGCTGGTCAAGGGTCAGAACGTCCCGTGGCCGCACCCTGTCGTCACGGTGCGGGTGCACCACCCCGGCGACGTGTCCGCGCTGCTGCTCGGTCCCGACCGCAGGGTGCGCAGCAGCGCCGACCTGGCGTTCTACAACCAGCCCGTCGCAGGCGCGGCGACCTGGTCGGCAGGCCCGCCCCAGCAGGTGCACGTCGCGCTGGAGGACGTCGACGCCGGTGTCGAGACGGTGCTGGTGGTGGTGAGCACCGACCCCGGGACGCCGCCGCTCGGCGCGGTCGCCGCGCCCCGGGTCGAGCTGCTCGCGGCCGACGGCCAGGTCGCCGGGTTCACCCCCACCGGCCTCAGCACCGAGCGCGCGCTGGTGGTGTGCGAGGTGTACCGCCGCGCCGGCGCGTGGAAGGTGCGGGCGGTCGGGCAGGGCTACGACGGCGGGCTGGCCGAGGCGGTCACCGTCCACGGCGTCGAGGTCGACGACCCGCCGCCCGCGCCGCCGCCGGCAGCGCACCAGCCTCCTCCCCCGCCGACCGCGGCAGCACCGACCGCCGCGGCACCGCCCCCGCCGGGCACCTCGCCGCACGAGCGCCTCGCGCGCCAGGCGGCCGGCATCCTCGAGGACGCCTCCCGCTCCACCGCCTCGCTGCGGTCGACGTCGGCGTACGCCGCCACCCGGCTCGAGCGCACCCTCGAGGAGCTGGTCGCCGACCCGCGCACCCGGTCCGGGCCGCAGGGCGACCTGGCGCGGGCGGCCGCGCAGCGCGACCACGACGCCCTGGTCGCCACGGCGCGCGCCAACCACGCCCGCGACATGGCCCAGCTGCGCCAGGAGCTGGCCGGGCTCGAGGCCTCGCTGCCCGCGCCGATGGCCGCCTGGGCCTCACCGGCCTGGCAGGACTGGCGCCCGGCGACCGACCGGTCGCCGGCGCTGCGGATCGGCACCCTCGACGTCGAGGACGCCCCGGGGCTGGCCGTGCCGATGCTGGTGGGTCTGCCGCTGCACCTGCCGGTCTGGGTCGACGGCGGCTCGGGCGGGCCGCTCGCGGCCGCGCGGGTGCTGCGGGCGGTCGGCGCGCGCGTCCTGGCCTCCGCCCCGCCCGGGACGTTCAGGGTCACCGTGCTCGACGTCGGCGGGACGAACCCGGCTCCGGTGCCGGGCCTCGGCCCGGTGGCGACCGACCCGGCCGCCGCGGCGACCGCGCTGGAGGAGCTGGTGAGGCACATCGACATGGTCGAGATGGCCTACCAGTCGGGTCATCCCGAGGTCCTGGAGGAGATGGACGTGCGGCCGCGCCTGCTCCTGGCCCACGACGTGCCGACCGGCCTGGACGACCACGCGGTCGTGCTGCTGCACCAGGTCGTCGACCGCGGCGCCGAGCACGGCGTGCAGGTGGTGCTGTCGGCCACCGAGAGCGAGGCGGTGGCGAACCCGCTGCTGACGCTCCTGCTGCGCTCGTGCCGGGCGGTGCCCTCCGGCGACGGCGGGGTCCTCACCGACGGGTACGGGGGCACGTCCTGGGCCTTCTCCCCCGACCTCGGCCCGGACGACCCGGCGCCGATCGAGGCCGTCGTCCCGCGCCTGGTCCGGCCCTGAGCGGCAGGACCTGCCCGACGGGAAGCAGCGGCCGCCGACGCACGTTGGGCCGGGCATGAGGATCGAGATCTGGTCGGACGTGGTGTGCCCGTGGTGCTCGGTCGGGCGGGCCCGGTTCGAGCGCGCCCTGGAGGGCTTCGCGCACCGCGACGAGGTCGAGGTGGTCTGGCGCTCCTTCGAGCTCGACCCGTCGGCCGAGCCGTCGACCCGCCGGCACCGGACCCAGGCCGAGCTGCTCGCGTCGAAGTACGGCCGCACGCCGCAGCAGGCCCAGGCGATGCTCGACCAGATGACGGCCACCGCCGCCGCGGACGGGCTGGACTTCCGCTTCGACCGGATGCGCGGCGGCAACACCTTCGACGCCCACCGCCTGCTGCACCTGGCGCTCGAGCGCGGCGTGCAGCAGCAGGTCAAGGAGGCGCTCGACACCGCCACCTTCCGCGACGGGCTGTCGGTCTCCGACCACGACCAGCTCACCGCCGTCGTCGTCGCCGCCGGGCTCGACGAGACCGAGGTCCGCGACGTCCTGGCGGGCGACCGCTACGCCGACGCCGTGCGCGCCGACGCGCAGCAGGCCCGGGCGTTCGGCATCACCGGTGTCCCGTTCGCGGTCGTCGACGGCCGGTTCGGCATCTCCGGCGCCCAACCCAGCGAGCACGTCGCCCGCGTCCTGGAGCACGCCTGGGCCGAGCGCTCGCCCGTCACCGTCCTCGCGGGCGGCGGCGAGGGCGAGGCGTGCGAGGGCGACGCCTGCGCGGTCTGACGCCTGAGCCAGGCGTCGCGAAAGTCAGTTCAGCGGACGGGTGCCCTCCGGCAGCGCGCCGCCGCCGAGCAGGTCGGCGGTGAGGTCGGCCAGTGCGGTGAGCGCGACCCGCTGCGTCCACGGCCCGTAGGAGATCCTCGCGACGCCGGCGGCCTGCTGGTCGGCCGGCGAGGGCGTGCCGGGCACGCCGATCGTCGAGAGCCGCCGCTCGCCGAACGCCTCGACCAGCGCCGCGATGGTGGTGAGGTCCAGACTGCCCGGGACGAAGACGCACGCCGCGCCCTCGTCCAGGAACGCCCGCCCGCGCTCGATCGCGTCGGCCAGCACCTCGGCCGGGTCGCGGCCGGCGCCGCGCAGGAAGGCGTCGGTGCGGGCATTGAGCACGAACGGCACGCCCTCGGCCTCGCCGGCCGCCACCACCGCGCGGACGGCGGCGACCGCCTCGTCCAGCGGCTTCATCTGGTCCTCCAGGTTCGCCCCGACGACGCCGACGCCGATGGCCCGGCGCACCGTGCCGCCCGGGTCGCCGTACCCGGCCTCGAGGTCGGCCGAGACCGGCAGGTGCGTCGCCGCGACGATGCGGCCGCACATGTCGATCATCTCCTCGACCGGGATGACCTCACCGTCCTCGTAGCCCAGGGTCGCGGCGATCGAGTGGCTCGCCGTGGCGAGCGCGCGCGTGCCCGGGACGTCGGTGACGACCCGGGCGGTGATCGCGTCCCAGACGTTGACGACCTGCAGCAGCTCGGGATCGGTGTGCAGCCGCAGCAGGTCGGCGGCGCGGGTGGCGGTGTCGGCGGCGGTCCCGGTGCGGTGCTCGTCCTGGCTCATGCGCCCGACGGTAGGCGGCGTCGGCCCGGCTGTCAGCCGAGGACCCGCAGTCGCACCGTCTCCGGCATCGCGCGCAGCTCGGCGAGCAGGTCGTCGGGCAGGCTCGAGGCGACGTCGGTGACCACGTACCCGGTGCTGCCGGACGTCGCCAGCAGCTGGCCCTCGATGTTGACGCCGTGCTCGGCCAGGATCCGGTTCACGGTCGCGAGCACGCCCGGGGTGTTGCGGTGCACGTGCGCAATCCGGTGCTGGCCGGGGTGCGGCTCGAGCGCCAGGCCGGGGACGTTCACCGACAGCGTGGTGCTCCCCCGCTCGACGAAGTCGCGCAGCTTGGTGGCGACGAACCGGCCGATGTCCTCCTGCGCCTCCTCGGTCGAGCCGCCGATGTGCGGGGTGAGGACGACGTTCGGCAGCCCGCGCAGCGAGGAGTCGAACGGGTCGCCCTTGGCCTTGGGCTCGTCCGGGAAGACGTCGACCGCCGCGCCGGCGATGTGCCCGCTCTCCAGGTGCTCGCGCAGCGCGTCGTAGTCGACGACGAACCCGCGGGACAGGTTGAGGAACAGCGAGCGCGGACGCATCCGCGCGAACTGCTCGCGGCCGAAGAACCCGGCGTTGCCGTGCCGCCCGTCGACGTGCAGCGTCACCGCCTCGGCGACCTCGAGCAGCTCGTCCAGCGACGAGCAGCGGCGGGCGTTGCCCAGCGCGAGCTTGTCGTCGGTGTCGTAGAAGTAGACCTGCATGCCGAGCGCCTCGGCGACGACCGAGAGCTGGCTGCCGATGTTGCCGTAACCGACGATGCCGAGCCGGCGTCCGCGGATCTCGTGGCTGCCGGTGGCCGACTTCTCCCACACGCCGGCGTGCAGGGCACGGTCCTTCTCGGTGAGCCGCCGCGCCATCACGATGATCTCGGCGATCGCGAGCTCGACGACCGACCGGGTGTTGGAGAACGGCGCGTTGAAGACGGGGACGCCGCGCGAGGCCGCCGCGAGCAGGTCGACCTGGTTGGTGCCGATGCAGAACGCGCCGACGGCCAGCAGGTCGGGGGCGCTGTCGAGCACCTCCTCGGTGACCTCGGTCTTGGACCGGATGCCCAGCAGGTGCACGCCCTCCAGGGCCTCGACCAGCTCCGCGGTGTCCATCGCGCCGGCGTGGGTGACGACCTCGACGCCCGCGTCCTTCAGCAGCGTGGACGCGAGCGGGTGCAGGTTCTCGAGCAGCAGGGCCTTGAGCACGTCGACCATCGTCCCAGCCCGTCCGGTCGCGCCGGTGCCGTGTCCACGGTGCGGTCGTCCGTCCCCGCGGCTCAGAGCAGGCCGAGCGACCCCAGCCGGTTCGACAGCGCGGCGCCGTCGGTGCCCGACACCCACGGCGTGCCCGGCACCGACTTGGCCTGGTCCATCGGGACGGGCAGGCCGCTGGCGAGCACCTGCTCGGTGGGCGACAGGTGCCGGATGGCGACGGCGGCCACGTTCTGCGGGTGGCTGCGGGCGAACTCGGAGTACAGGTCCGGGTCGTGCTGCCCGTCGTCGCCGACCAGCAGCCACCGGACGCCAGGGAGCTCGTCCGCGAGCCGCATGAGGGTGTTGCGCTTGTGCGCCTGGCCGCTGCGGAACCAGCCGTCCTTGGTCGGTCCCCAGTCGGTGAGCAGGATCGGCCCGCGCGGGTACAGGTGCCGCGACAGGAACCGCGTGAGCGTCGGGGCCACGTTCCACGCACCGGTCGACAGGTAGAACACCGGCGCGCCGGGGTGGGCGTTGACCAGCCGCTCGTAGAGCACGGCCATGCCGGGGACCGGACGGCGCGCGTGCTCGTTCAGCACGAACGTGTTCCACGCGGCGAGCATCGCGCGCGGCAGCGAGGTGACCATCACGGTGTCGTCGATGTCGCTGACCAGGCCGAACTCCTGCTCGGGGTCGACGACCAGCACCGGCGCCTCGACCGCGCCCTGGGCCGTGCCGGTCGGGCCGCTCGTGGCGTCGTCGGCCTCGTCCATGCTCTCGACCTCGCCGCCGGCGTCGGGCCCCACGGCCTCCAGCGAGACCTGCTGCCAGCCGGGCTCGAGGTCGCACTCGACCCGCAGGTCGATGTAGCCGCCCCGGTCGGTCCGGACGACGCTCTCGGCACCTCCGGCGACGATGCGGACCTCCACCCCGACGGCGGGCACCGTGACGAACTGGTGCCAGCCGCGGCGCAGCTCGTCCGGGCGGCGTGCGGGCGAGGGGCGCGACATCAGCACCCTGGCCATCACGCGGACCCAGCCCGGCGCGCCGTACCCGGTGTAGGCGGTGACCTGAGGGCGCCAGCCGCGCTCGGCGAGGCGGTCCTCGAGCCGGGCGTGGAACGCGTCCTCGATCTTGGCCGCGCGGTGCAGACCGCGCGACTGGGCACCGGTCGTGCTCACCACCGTCGTCCTCCCCACGCCGTCGGCCCGGAACGGCCAACTCTCGCACATACCCTCGGACGATGACGGACGAGCCACGCATCCTCCACTGCCGCGCCCTGCTCGGCCTCGACGCCGTGGTGGGGCAGGTCCGGGACGCCGACCTCGGGCGTCCGACGCCCTGCGGGGACTGGGACCTCGCCGCGCTGCTCGCCCACCTCGTCGGCCAGGACCGCGGCTTCGCGGCCGCCGCCCGCGACGGCGACGCGCCGGCGTCCGCGTACGAGCCCGTGCCGTTCACGCCCCAGGCGTGGCAGGACTCGGTGCACGAGCCGCTCAGTGGCGACCACGTGCCGGACGACGAGGTGGTGCGCGCCGTGCTGGCCGTCGCCGAGCCGATCCCCGACGACGAGCGGCGCGAGCGGCCCGGGTCGGCGTTCGCCCGGTCCCTGCCCGACCCGGGCACGGACCCGTGGCAGCGGGTGCTCGCGCTGCTCGGCCGCGACCCCGGCTGGGTGCCACCCCCGGGCGCTCCTATCGTGGGCACGTGACAGCACCCGAGGCCGGCGCAGCGCGCGGCGGGACCCGGGCGGCGGCCCCCGAGGCCTCGTCACCGGCGGGCGGGCCGCCGCGGCTCGACCCGCAGCGCGCGGGCGTGCTGATGGGGCTCGGCGCGTACGGCCTGTGGGGCCTGTTCCCGCTCTACTTCACCGTTCTCGACCCCGCCGGGCCGGTCGAGATCCTCGTCCACCGCGTGGTCTGGACGCTGCTGGTCTGCGTCGTGCTGCTGTCGGTGACGCGCTCGTGGACCGGCACGCTCGCCGTCGTCCGGTCGCCGCGGGTGCTGCTCATGCTCGCCGCTGCCGCCGTCCTGATCGCGACGAACTGGCTCGTCTACATCATCGGGGTGCTGTCCGAGCAGGTCGTGCAGACGGCGCTCGGGTACTACATCAACCCGCTGGTGACGGTGCTCCTCGGCGTCCTGGTGCTGCGCGAGCGGCTGCGCCGCGCGCAGTGGGTGGCCGTCGGCATCGGCGCGGCCGCCGTCGGGGTGCTCGCCGTCGCGTACGGCGGCGTGCCCTGGATCGCGCTCACCCTGGCCGCCAGCTTCGGCCTCTACGGGCTGATGAAGAACCGCGTCGGCCGCAGCGTCGGTGCGGTGCACAGCCTCTCGGTCGAGACGGCGGTGCTCGCCCCCGCGGCCGTCGCGGCCCTGGCCTGGCTCCAGGTCGACGGCACCGCCACCTTCGCCGAGCTCGGCGTGGGCCACGCGCTGCTGCTGGCCAGCACCGGCGTCGCGACGGCGATCCCGCTGCTGATGTTCGCCGGCGCGGCCGGACGGGTGCCCCTGTCGACCATCGGCCTGCTGCAGTACCTGACGCCCACGCTGCAGCTCGTGGTCGGCGTCGCGGTGCTCGGCGAGCCGATGCCGCTCGTCCGCTGGATCGGGTTCGGGCTGGTGTGGCTCGCGCTCGCCGTGCTCACGGTCGACATGCTGCGGGCCGGACGCCGACGGATCACCGAGACTTCACCTGCCGGACACGCGGTCGTCGACTGCTAGTCCGCACCTCGCTCCTACCGTCACGAGCGGCCCCCCGTCCTGTTCCGCGACGGCCCCGGGGCCGCACGCGCCACGACGAGAGCGAGCCCCACCCCGTGACCATCGCACCCGAACGACGCCCCCTGCTCCCCATGAGCGGCCTGACCCACGGCCGCCGGAGCGCGGTGACCTGCCACCTGCGCTGCGGCGACGCCTGCGCGCAGCCGGTGCCCAACACCAGCGACAACGAGCACTTCCGTGACGTCGCGTCCGCGGCCCTCAGCCGCCGCGCCCTGCTCGGCGGCGCCGGCGCGCTGACCCTGGCCCTGGCCGGCGGCGGCGCCCTCGGCACCGCGCCGGCGGCCGCCGCCGGTGCCGCCGGCACCACGGGCCGGGGCGGCGGCGGGCTGCTGTTCACGCCGATCGCCCCCGTGGCGGCGGCCGTCGACGCGATGACGGTGCCGTCGGGCTACAGCTCGCACACCGTGATCCGCTGGGGCGACCCGGTCCTCGCCGGTGCGCCGGTGTTCGACCCGGCCAACCCCTCGCCCGAGGCGCAGGCGGCCCAGTTCGGCTACAACTGCGACTACCTCGACGTCATCGAGACCGACGGGGCCAGCAAGCGGGGGCTGCTGGTCGCCAACCACGAGTACACCAACGAGAACATCATGTTCCCGCCCGGCACCGACGCCGCCACCGTCATCCGCACCGCGTGGGCGGCGCACGGCATGTCGGTCGTCGAGGTCCGGCGCAAGCGCCGCGGCCAGGTCTGGCAGGCCCAGCCCGGCGCGCGGCTCAACCGCCGCATCACCGTCGACACCGTGTTCGCCTTCGACGGCCCGGCGCGCGGCAGCGACCTGCTCAAGACCGTCGAGGACCCGCGGGGCGTGCGCGTGCGCGGCACGCTGAACAACTGCGCCGGCGGGACGACGCCCTGGGGCACCGTGCTGTCGGGCGAGGAGAACTTCAACCAGTACTTCTACGCCGCCGGCACCACCCCGGAGGAGGCGCGCTACGGCATCGGCGCGCAGGACTCGCGGAACTGGCGCTCGCTCGACCCGCGCTGGGACGCCACCCGTCCCGAGTACGCCAACGAGCCCAACCGGTTCGGCTGGATCGTCGAGGTCGATCCCATGCGGCCGAACTCGACGCCGGTGAAGCACACGGCGATGGGCCGGTTCAAGCACGAGGGCGCCAACGTCGTGGTCGCCCCCAACGGCCACGTCGTCGCGTACATGGGCGACGACGAGCGCTTCGACTACGTCTACCGGTTCGTCTCGAAGGGCACGTTCCGCAAGGGATCCGGCGAGAAGGCGCGGGCGCACAACCTCACGCTGCTGTCCGAGGGCGACCTGTCGGTCGCGCGGTTCACCGGTGACGGCCTGGACGACGGCGTGAGCGACGGTGCGGGCGAGTGGATCCCGCTGACCAAGGACGGCCGGTCGATGGTGCCGGGTTTCGACCTCGACGAGGTGCTGGTCTACACCCGGCTCGCGGCGGACGCCGTCCAGCCGACCAAGATGGACCGGCCCGAGGACGTCGAGCCGAACCTGGTCAACGGGCGCGTCTACGTGGCGTGCACCAACAACACCGACCGCGGCAAGGTCGGCAAGGAAGGCCCGACCGAGCCGAACCCGCGGCCGCTCAACAAGGACGGCCACGTCGTCGAGATCATCCCGGCGGGCGGGGACCACACGGCGCCCATGTTCGCTTGGAACCTCGTCCTGGTGTGCGGCGCCCCCGGGACCGCCGGCACGTACTTCGGCGGCTACACCGGCCCGGTGTCGCCGATCTCCTGCCCCGACAACGTCGCCTTCGACTCGGTGGGCAACCTGTGGGTGTCGACCGACGGCCAGCCCTCGGCGCTCGCGCTGAACGACGGCCTGTTCAAGGTGCCCGTCGTCGGGCCCGAGCGCGGCCGCGTCCAGCAGTTCCTCGCCGTCCCCGCCGGCGCCGAGACCTGCGGCCCGGTGGTGCGCGACGGTGAGGGCACGGTGCTGGTCGCCGTGCAGCACCCGGGCGAGAACGGCAGCTGGGCGGCACCGCAGTCGCGCTTCCCCGACTACGTCCCCGCCGGCAGCACCCCCGACCCCGGCGACTTCGCCGGCCCGCGCCCGTCCGTGGTGCAGGTCGTCCGCGGCTGATCGACCCGGCCGTCCGCCCCGTCCGGTGCCCTGCGCACCGGGCGGGGCGGACGTCGTCCGAGCAGCGGGCCTCAGGCGGTGCGGGCGACGACCTGGCCGGCGAAGTCGGCCAGGGCGGCGCGGACCTCGCCGTCGGGGAGCGGGCGGAGCGCGGCGACGGCGTCGTCGGCCCAGCGGCGGGCGTGCTCGCGGGCGACGGCGGTGACGGGGTGGTCGCGCAGCAGGGCGACGGCGGCGGCCAGGTCGGCGTCGTCGCCGAGGTCGCCGTCGACGGCCTCGACCAGCTCGGCGGCGCTGCGGTCGCCCTCGGCGGCGGCGCGGCGGGCCAGCAGCACCGGCAGGGTCGGGACGTGCTCGCGCAGGTCGGTGCCGGGCGTCTTGCCGGTGAGCTCGGGGTCCGAGGACAGGTCGATGACGTCGTCGGCGAGCTGGAAGGCGACGCCGACCTTCTCGCCGTAGTCGACCAGCACGTCGGTGACCTCGCGCGAGCAGCCGGCGAACATCGCACCGAACCGGCCGGAGGTGGCGATCAGCGAGCCGGTCTTGTCGGCCAGGACGCCGATGTAGTGCTCGATCGCGTCCTCGCCCTCGCGCGGACCGACCGTCTCGTGCAGCTGGCCGAGGCAGAGCCGCTCGAACGTCGCGGCCTGGATCCGGACCGCCTGCGGGCCGAGCCCGGCGACCACGCGGGAGGCGCGGGCGAACAGCAGGTCGCCGGTGAGGATCGCGACGCTGTTGCCCCACAGCGCGTGCACCGACGGCGCCCCGCGCCGCGTGGGCGCGGAGTCCATCACGTCGTCGTGGTACAGCGTCGCCAGGTGGGTCAGCTCGACCACCACGGCGGCGTCGAGCACCTCCGGGCGGGTGGGGTCGCCGAGGTGCGCGGCCAGCAGCGCGAGCATGGGCCGCACCCGCTTGCCGCCGGCCTCGACCAGGTGCCGCGAGACGGTGTCGGCGAGCTCGTCGCTGTGCGCGACGGCCTCGCGCAGGCGCAGCTCGACCTCGTCGAGCCCCTGCGCGACGGCGTCGGTCACCGACGTCGTGCTCACCACGTGGTCACCACGAGATCACCGCTGCGGACGGCCGGTCACGGCGCGGCGGCCGTGATGGCCCCCGCGAGCTCGAGGAACGGCTGCGGGAAGACGCCCAGCACCAGGGTGGCGACGGTGCCGATCGCGATCGCGGTGCCGGTGAGCCAGCCGCTCGCGACCACCGTCGGCCGCTCGGTGGAGGGCTCGGTGAAGTACATGAGGACGACCACGCGCAGGTAGAAGAACGCCGCCGCGGCGCTGGCGAGCACGCCGATGACCGCCAGCCAGGCGATGCCGCCGGTGACCGCGGCCGAGAACACGCCGACCTTGGCGATGAAGCCGCTGGTGAGCGGGATGCCGGCCAGCGCGAGCAGCAGGAAGGTGAACGCGGCTGCCAGCACCGGCGACCGGCGGCCGAGGCCGGCCCACTGCGACAGGTGCGTCGCCTCGCCGCCGACGCCGCCGTCCTCGTCGCTCTCGCGGACGAGGGTGACGATGCCGAACGCCGCGACGGTGCTGAGCCCGTACGCGAGGACGTAGAACAGCACGCCGACGACGCCCTCGGGCTGCACCGTCACCAGGCCGGTGAGGATGAAGCCGGCGTGGGCGATCGAGCTGTAGGCGAGCATCCGCTTGACGTCGGTCTGGCGGATCGCGACGAGCGAGCCGACCACCATGGTCAGCGCCGAGATGGCCCACAGCGCCGGCTGCAGCACCTCCTCCATCGCGGGGAGCGACACGTACAGCACCCGCACCAGCGCGCCGAACGCGGCGACCTTGGTGCACGCGGCCATGAAGCCCGTCACCGAGGTGGGGGCACCTGTGTACACGTCGGGGGTCCAGGCGTGGAACGGCACCGCGCCGACCTTGAACAGCAGCCCGACCACGATGAGGAACGCGCCCACGACCAGCAGCGGGATCTCGGCGGTCCAGTCGATCTGGTCGCCGGACAGCGCCGCGCCGATGCCGCCGATGTTCACGGTGCCGGTGATGCCGTAGACGAGCGCCATGCCGAACAGGAACAGCGCGGACGAGAACGCGCCGAGCAGGAAGTACTTGAGCGAGGCCTCCTGGGACAGCAGCCGCCGGCGCCGGGCCAGGCCGGCCATGATGTACAGCGGCAGCGAGAGCACCTCGAGCGCGACGAACATCGTCAGCAGGTCGGCCGCCGCGGCGAAGACCATCATCCCGCCGACGGCGAACATGGCCAGCGGGAAGACGTCCGTGGTCTCGCGGCCGGCCCGCTCGGCGGCGGCCTCCTCGGCCGACCCCGGCCCGGTCGCGGGCTGCGCGGCGAACGCCTCGAGCCGGCGGTCGGACCCCTTCTCCCCCAGCACCAGCAGCGACAGCGCGGTGAGGACGAGCAGGGTGGCCTGCAGGAACAGCGCCACCTTGTCGAGCACCATCGCCGAGGTCTGCGGGTCGGAGGCCGACACCAGCACCTGGCGGGTGGTGTCGTCGCCCCACAGCACCACGACGAAGCACATCGCGACCAGCAGGCCGACGCCGGCGACGAGCATCTGCACGGTGCGGCGGCCGCGGCGCGGCGCGAACGCCTCGACCAGGACGCCGAGGACCGCGGCGGCCAGCACGGCCACCACCGGTCCGGCGGCGACCCAGTCGACGTCCGGGGCCTCGAAGGTGGCGGCACCGGTGCCGGGCACCAGCGCCGCGGGCAGGGCAGCGAGGGCGATCACTGGTCGGCTCCGTCCTCGGAGGAGGTGGTGACGAGCGAGTCGGGGTCGGTCGCGCCGACCTCCGTCATCGTCCGCTCCACCGCGGGGTTGATGACGTCGAGCACCGGCTTGGGGAAGAAGCCGAGCGCGACGATGACGGCCAGCACCGGCGCGAGCACCCACGCCTCACGGGCACGCAGGTCCTTGCCGCCCGCCATGGACTCGGGCACCGGGCCGGTGGCCATCCGCTGGTAGGTCATCAGGATGTACAGCGCCGCGAGCACGATGCCGAGCGTCGCGAGCACCGCCGCCACCGGGTAGCGCACGAACGTGCCCACCAGGACGAGGAACTCGCTGATGAAGCTCGACAGGCCGGGCAGCGCGAGCGAGGACAGGCCCGCGACCAGGAACGAGCCGGCGAGCAGCGGCGTGACGCGCTGCAGGCCGCCGAAGTCGGCGATCCGCGAGGTGCCGTAGCGGGCGATGAACATGCCGGCCGCGAGGAACAGCGCCGCGGTCGAGAAGCCGTGGTTGACCATGTAGAGCACCGAGCCGGCCTGGCCCGAGGAGGTCATCGCGAAGATGCCGAGCACGATGAAGCCGAAGTGCGAGATCGAGGTGAACGCGATCAGCCGCTTCAGGTCGCTCTGGCCGATCGCCAGCAGCGCGCCGTAGAGCACCGAGATCACCGCGAGCACCACGACCACCGGTGCGGCCCAGCGGCTGGCGCCGGGGAACAGCGGCAGGCAGAGCGTGATCATGCCGAAGGTGCCGACCTTGTCGAGCACGCCGACGAGCAGGACGGCGCCGCCGGGCGTGGCCGACGCCGCGGCGTCGGGCAGCCAGGTGTGCACCGGCCACATCGGCGCCTTGATCGCGAAGGCGATGAAGAAGCCCACGAACAGCCAGCGCTCCAGGCCGGTGCCGTACTCGAGCCCGGTGAGGTTTGAGGTCAGGAAGGCGTCGGCGGCCAGCGCGCCGTTCGACTCGCGCACCGCGACCAGCACCAGCCCGATCAGGGCCACCAGCATGAGCAGCCCGCCGGCGAGGGAGAACAGCAGGAACTTCATCGCCGCGAACTTGCCCTGCACCCCGCCGAACGACCCGATGAGGAAGTACATCGGGATGAGCATCGCCTCGAAGAAGACGTAGAACAGGAACACGTCGCGGGCCGCGAAGACGCCGATCATCATCGTCTCGAGCACCAGCACGAGCGCGAAGAACAGCCGCATCCGCTTGGGGTCGGCACCGGCGTCGTGCCACGACGCGAGGATGCAGACCGGCACCAGGACGGCCGACAGGACGATCATCACCAGGCCGATGCCGTTGACCCCGACGGCGTACGAGACGCCGAACTGCGGGATCCACGAGTGCGTCTCGGTGAACTGGTACTCACCGCCGGAGCCGACCTGGAAGCGCACCGCCATCCAGACCACCGCGGCCAGCACGAGCAGCGAGACGCCGAGGGCGATCTCGCGCGAGAACCGGCGCAGCCCCGCGGGCAGCACCGCGACGAGCAGCGCGCCCACCAGGGGCAGCAGGCCGATCGTCGTCAGCAGGGGGAACGTCTCCATGGTCACCTCACCACCAGGACGGCGCCCAGCAGGACGACGACGCCGACGAGCATCAAGGACGCGTACGAGCGCACGAAACCGTTCTGCCACTTGGCGAACCAGCCACCGAAGCCCGAGGTGAGCCGCGCTCCCCCGTTGACGGCGCCGTCGACGCCCGCCTGGTCGACGTAGACCAGCGACCGGGTGAGGTACAGGCCGGGACGCTCGAACGCCGAGGCGTTGACCGTCTCCTGGTACAGGTCGGCCCGGGCGGCGCGCGCCGGGAACGACCGGCTGGGCGCACCGACGTCGGACAGGGCGTACTGGCGCCAGGCCAGGCCGACGCCGAGGGCCACCAGGGCGATCGTCAGGCCCATGATCACCGGCACCGGCAGCACCGGCTCGACGTGCGCCTCGGGCACCACCGGCTCGAGCCAGTGCACGAACGCGCTGTTGATCGACAGCAGGCCACCGAGCAGCACCGACCCGACGGCCAGCACCACCATCGGGACCGTCATCAGCAGCGGCGACTCGTGCGGGTGCGCCTCGTCCGCCCAGCGCTTGCGGCCGTGGAAGGTCATGAAGAACAGCCGCGACATGTAGAACGCGGTGAGACCGGCGGCGAGCAGGGTGACCGAGCCGAACAGCCAGGCGCGCCACTCGGACTCGACCGGCATGAAGGCCGCCTCGATGATCTTGTCCTTGCTCCAGAAGCCGGACAGCAGCGGGAAGCCGATGATCGCGAGCCAGCCGGCGCCGAAGGTGAGCCAGGTGGTGCGCATCGACCCGGCGAGCTGGCCGAACCGGCGCATGTCGACGACGTCGTCCATGCCGTGCATCACCGAGCCGGCGCCGAGGAACATGCCGGCCTTGAAGAAGCCGTGCGTCACCAGGTGGAAGATCGCGAACACGTAGCCGACCGGGCCGAGGCCGGCGGCCAGCATCATGTAGCCGATCTGCGACATCGTCGAGGCGGCGAGCGCCTTCTTGATGTCGTCCTTGGCGCAGCCGACGATCGCCCCGAACACCAGCGTGATCGCGCCGACGACGACGACGGCGAGCTGCGCGGTGGGTGCGCCCTCGAAGATCGCGCCGGAGCGCACGACGAGGTAGACCCCGGCGGTGACCATCGTCGCGGCGTGGATCAGCGCGGACACCGGCGTCGGGCCGGCCATCGCGTCGCCGAGCCAGGACTGCAGCGGGAACTGCGCGGACTTGCCGCAGGCACCGAGAAGCAGCATCAGGCCGATGAAGGTGAGCCAGCCCTCGGACGCCTCGGGCGCACCGCCCAGGACGGTGTCGAAGTCGACGGCGCCGAACACCACGAACATCGCCATGATCGCCAGGCCAAGCCCGACGTCGCCGACGCGGTTGACCACGAAGGCCTTCTTGGCGGCGGTGGCGTACTCGGGGCGGTGGTTCCAGAAGCCGATCAGCAGGTAGGACGCCAGGCCGACGCCCTCCCAGCCGACGTAGAGCAGCAGGTAGCTGTCGGCCAGCACCAGCAGCAGCATCGCGGCGACGAACAGGTTGAGGTAGGCGAAGAACCGGCGCCGGTCGCGGTCGTGCTCCATGTACGCCACGGAGTAGACGTGGATCAGCGAGCCGACGAACGTCACCAGCAGCACGAAGGTGAGCGACAGCGGGTCGAGCTGCAGCCCGGCGTCGACCTGGAAGTCGCCCGCCGGCACCCACGAGTACAGGTGCAGGTTCTGGTTGCGCTCCTCGGCCGGCGAGCCGATCAGCTGCAGGAACACCACGGCGCCGAGGACGAACGAGGCCCACGACAGCGCGACGGCGAGCCAGTGGCCCCAGCGGTCGGTGCGGCGCCCGCCGAGCAGCAGGACGAACGCGCCCGCGAGCGGGAGCGCCACGAGCAGCCACGACGAGGCGACGACGCCCTCGGCGGCCACGGCGGCGGCTCCGTGCGCGGCCTCGTCGGCGGTCCCGCCGGCGAGCACAGCGGACAGGGGGTTCACCTGGTCCGTCCCTCCATGTCGGCCGCGGCTGCGCGGACGTCGGTCATCAGTACTTGAGCAGGTTGACGTCGTCGACCGACGCGGACCTGCGGCTGCGGAAGATGGACACGATGATCGCGAGCCCGACGACCACCTCGGCGGCGGCGACCACCATCACGAAGAAGGCGAGCACCTGGCCCTCGAGGTCGCCGCGCGCCCGCGCGAACGTGACGAGCAGCAGGTTGGCGGCGTTGAGCATCAGCTCGACGCCCATGAACACCACGATCGCGTTGCGACGCACCAGCACGGTGGTAGCGCCGATCGAGAACAGCGCCGCCGCGAGGACGAGGTACCACTCGATGGTCACCGCTGGCCCCCCGTCGTCGTCGTGCCGTCCGTGCCCTGCGGCGTGCCGGCCTCGCCGATGGGGTCGGCGGGGTCCCCGGGCGGCGAGCCCGCGGCGTCCTCGCCCACCTCAGGGCTGGCGTTGCCGGTGTCGCGCCCGCTGCGCGAGGTGCCCGGGCGGTCGCGACCGCTGATCTCGTCGCGGATGACCGCCACCTGGCCGGCCAGGCCCTCGTGCGACTGGTTCTGGCCGCGCACGCGCAGCACCCGGGAGACCGACAGCTCGCTCGGGGAGCCGTCGGGCAGCAGCGCCGGGGTGTCGACCGCGTTGTGCCGCGCGAACACGCCGGGCGCGGGCAGCGGCGGCACCTGGCCGCCGTCGCGCACCCTCCGCTCGGACAGGGTGCGCTGGCTCGGCCGCGGGGTGAGCCGCTCGCGGTGCGTCATCAGGATGGCGCCGACCGCCGCGATGATCAGCAGCGTGCCGACCACCTCGAAGGTGAAGACGTAGCGGCCGAAGATCAGCCGGGCCACGCCGACCGGGTTGCCGTCGGCGTTCGCGGTCTCCAGGCCTTGCGGCGGCGGGAACTCCAGCGGCGAGGCGTCGGTGAACGGCAGCCGCAGCGTGACGTCGAGCACCGACAGGGTGAAGCCGGTGACCGCGCCGCCGACCAGGACGAAGATCCCGAGCCCGGCGAGCAGGCCGATCCAGCGCTGTCCCTTGATCGTCTCGACCATGGTGTCGGCGGAGTCGACGCCGACGAGCATGAGGACGAACAGGAACAGCATCATCACCGCGCCGGTGTAGACGACGATCTGCGCGGCGAACAGGAACTGGGCGTCCTGCGCGGCGTACATCACCGCCAGGCAGATCATCACGAACGCGACGAGCACCGCGGCGTGCACGGCCTTCTTGACGAACAGCAGCCCGAGCGCCGCCAGCACCATCAGCGGGGCGAGGATCACGAACAGCACGGTCTCGCCGCCACCGAGGGTGGCGTCGGGGGCCGCGGGCGCCTGCGCGAGCAGGGGTGCGTGCGCGAGCAGGCCGGTCACGACTCGCCCCCGACCGCCGTCGCGCCGCCGGTCGACCCCGCGGCCGGAGTGACGCCGAACTGGGAGAGCGTGTCGTCCTCGGGGCGGTTCTGCTCGACCCACTCGACCTGCTCGGGCACGGCCCGGGTGATCTCGCCGCGGTAGTAGCTGGTGTCCTCGGTGCCGGGCACCATCGGGTGCGGCGCCGCCAGCATGCCGGGCATCATCGGGCCGAGCAGGTCCTGCTTCTCGTAGATGAGGCCGGCGCGCGAGGGACCCGCGAGCTCGTACTCGTTGGTCATCGTCAGCGCCCGGGTGGGGCAGGCCTCGATGCACAGGCCGCAGAAGATGCAGCGCAGGTAGTTGATCTGGTAGACGCGGCCGTACCGCTCGCCGGGCGAGAACTGGGCGTCAGGGGTGTTCGACGCGCCTTCGACGTAGATGGCGTCGGCCGGGCAGGCCCAGGCGCACAGCTCGCAGCCGATGCACTTCTCCAGGCCGTCCGGGTACCGGTTCAGCTGGTGCCGGCCGTGGTAGCGCGGCTGGGTCGGCGCCTTCTGCTCGGGGTACTCCTCGGTCTGCACCTTGCGGAACATGGTGCGGAAGGAGACCCCGAACCCGGCGACGGGCGCCAGCATGTCGGTGACCCAGTTGCCCTTGCGGGGGCGGCTGCCCTCGGGCAGGGCGGGGGGCTGGTCAGCCACGGGTGTCCTCCTCGGTGCTGCGGTCGACGGCGGTGGCACCGGACCTGGTGCCGGTGCCGCCGTCGGCAGCGTGGTCGTCGGCGGGGCGGACGGCACCGGCCAGCCGCTCCTCGGCGCCCTTGGTCAGGGTCGGCGCACCGACCGTCACCGGCTGGCGGGCCTCCCGGGCCGCGCGGCGCCGCGAGGGCGGCAGCTGCTGGCCGGGCAGCGGCGGGACCGGGTGGCCCCCCGCGAACGGGTCGAAGTCCGCTGCCGCAGAGGCGTCCTCGTCCTGCTGGTCGTCCTTCTGGGGCCAGAACCAGCTGGCGACGGCGACCAGGAGGATCGCCCCGGCGATCGGCACCAGGTACCGGCGCAGGTCGATGTCGGCGAACAGCTGGACCCCGCGCACGGCGGCGATCATGACGATGAAGGCCAGGGCGCCCGGGATCAGCACCTTCCAGCCGAACTTCATGAACTGGTCGTAGCGCAGCCGCGGCAGCGAGCCGCGCAGCCAGATGAACAGGAACATGAACAGCCAGACCTTGGCGGTGAACCACAGCAGCGGCCACCAGCCCTCGTTCAGCATCCCGTCGCCGACCGCCGACAGCGGCCAGGGGGCCCGCCAGCCGCCGAGGAACAACGTGGTGGCCAGGGCCGAGACGGTGACCATGTTGACGTACTCGGCGAGGAAGAACATCGCGAACTTCAGCGCGGAGTACTCGGTGTGGAAGCCGCCGACGAGCTCGCCCTCGGCCTCGGGCAGGTCGAACGGGAGCCGGTTGGTCTCCCCCACCATCGAGATGACGTAGATGACGAACGCCGGGAACAGCGGGATGCCCCACCACAGCGTCTGCTGGCTGTCGACGATCTGCGAGGTCGACATCGCGCCGGCCATGACGAAGACGGCGACGAGCGACAGGCCCATCGACAGCTCGTAGGAGATCACCTGCGCCGTCGAGCGGACGCCGCCGAGCAGCGGGTAGGTGGAGCCGGAGGACCAGCCGGCCAGCACCAGGCCGTACACGCCGATGCTGGTGATGGCCAGGATGTAGAGGACCGCCACCGGCAGGTCGGTCATCTGCAGCGGCGTCGAGATGTCGGTGAACGGGATGCGGACGTTCGGCCCCAGCGGGATCACCGCGAACGACAGGAAGCACGGGATCGCCGCGATCGCCGGCGCGGCGATGTACATCGCGCGGTCGGCGCCCTTGGGGATGATGTCCTCCTTGAGCATCAGCTTGACCCCGTCCGCGAGGGACTGGATCGCGCCGCCCGGGCCGGCCCGGTTCGGGCCGGGACGGTTCTGCATCCGGCCGATGATCTTGCGCTCGAGCAGGATCGCCGCGAGCACGGTGACCACGAGGAAGCCGAAGACGAACAGCATCTTCCCGGCGATCACCCAGCCGTTGTCCTGGCTGAAGTCCGCCGCTGCGAGGACGCTCATGCCCCGCTCCTCTCGTTCGCTGCCGTGGCCCCGGCGTGCGCGCCGGACGGGACGGGCACCGCGGCACCAGGCGAGAGCCGGACCACCTGCCCGTGCGCGGCGCGCAGCACCCGCCGGACGTCGCTGTCGCGGCCGCCGGTGGGCAGCCAGACGGCGTGGTCCGGCATGTCGGTGACGATCGCCGGGACGGTGACCGCGCCGGCGGCGGTGCCGACCGACAGCAGCCCGCCGTCGGCGACACCGGCCGCGGCCGCCGTGGCGGCGCTGACGCGGGCGTGCGAGCGGTGCGCCGTGCCGGCCAGGAACGGCTCGCCGTCCTGCAGCCGGCCGCTGCCGAGCAGGAGGTCCCAGGTGGCCAGGACGGCCTCGCCCGGGCCGGGCTCGGGCGGCTCGGTGGCGGCGACCTCGGGCGCCGGCGCCACCGTCTCCCAGCCGCCGAGCTCGGTGAGCTCGGCGCGCGCGCCGGCCGGCTCGCGGAAGCCGAGGTCGACGTCGAGCTGGTCGGCCAGGGCGTGCAGCACCCGCAGGTCGCTCATCGCGCGGGAGTCGAGCACGGCGTCGAACGGGCGCGGCCTGCCCTCCCAGTCCAGGAAGGTGCCGGCCTTCTCGGCGACGGGCGCCACCGGCAGGACGACGTCGGCGTGCTCGGTGACGGCGCTGCTGCGCACCTCGAGGCTGACCAGGAACGGCACGGTCGCCAGCGCGCGGCGGGCCAGGACGGGGTCGGGCAGGTCGTCCGGGTCGACGCCGCCGACCACGAGCGCCCCGAGGGAGCCGTCGGCCGCCGCCTGCAGGATCGCGGTGGCGTCGCGGCCGGGCGCGGCCGGCAGCGAGCCGGCGCCCCAGGCGGCGGCGAGGTCGACGCGGGCCTCGGCGTCGGAGACCAGCCGGCCTCCGGGTAGCAGGCCGGGCAGGGTGCCGGCCTCGACCGCACCGCGCTCGCCCGCGCGGCGCGGCACCCAGGCCAGGCGCGCACCCGTGGCGGACGCGACCCGCAGGGCGGCGGACAGCGCGCCGGGCACGGCCGCGGCGCGCTCGCCGACCAGCACGACGGCGCCGGGCGCCCTGAGCGCGTCGGTGGTCTCGTGCACCCCGACGGCCCCGGACGCGACGGCGGCCAGCACCTCGGCCTCGGTGCCGGGGGCGGCGGGCAGCAGCGTCCCGCCGAGCTTGGTGAGGCCGCGGCTGGCGAACGCCGACACCGCGTGCACCGCGGTGCGGTGCGCCCGCACCGCCTTGCGCAGCCGCAGGAAGACGATCGGCGACTCCTCCTCGGGCTCGAACGCGACCAGCAGCACCGCGGGAGCCTTCTCGAGGTCGTTGTAGGTGACCGCACCGGCCGAGGCCAGCGACCGGCCCGCGACGTGGTGGGCGAGGAACTGCTGCTCCTCCGCCGAGTGCACGCGCGAGCGGTGGTCGACGTCGTTGGTGCCGAGGGCGACCCGCGCGAACTTCGCGTAGGCGTAGGCGTCCTCCATCGTCAGCCGACCGCCGGGCAGCACGCCCACGCCGCTCGCGTGCTGGTTCGGCGCCCCGAGGGTGCCGATCCGGCCCTCGCGCGCCTTCTCAAGGCCGCGGGCCGCGGCCTCGAGGGCCACCGGCCACGAGACCTGCTCCAGCTCGCCGTCGGCGCCGCGCACCATCGGGGTGGTGAGGCGGTCGGCGCCGGAGGACCAGGTGAACGCGAACCGGCCCTTGTCGCAGTTCCACTCCTCGTTCACCGCCGGGTCGTCGCCGGCGAGCCGCCGCAGCACGGTGCCGCGCCGGTGGTCGGTGCGCAGCGCGCAGCCGCTCGCGCAGTGCTCGCAGACCGACAGGGTCGACACCAGGTCGAACGGGCGGGAGCGGAACCGGTAGGCGGCGCTGGTGAGCGCGCCCACCGGGCAGATCTGGATCGTGTTGCCGGAGAAGTAGGAGGCGAACGGCACGCCCGACTCGTCCAGCATCTGCTCGCCCTGGGTGGCGATGCCGAGCACGCCCGGCGAGAAGGTGCCGATCTGCTGCTGGATGCCGCGGTGCTGCAGGTCGATGAACGGGTCGCCGGCGATCTCCTTGGAGAACCGGGTGCAGCGCTGGCACAGCACGCAGCGTTCGCGGTCGAGCAGCACCTGGCTGGAGATCTTGATCGGCTTGGGGAAGGTGCGCTTGACGTCGACGAAGCGCGAGCGGGCGCGGCCGTCGCTCATCGCCTGGTTCTGCAGGGGGCACTCGCCGCCCTTGTCGCACACCGGGCAGTCGAGGGGGTGGTTGATGAGCAGGAACTCCATGACGCCGTGCTGGGCCTTCTCGGCCGCGGCGGACGTCGCCTGCGTCTTGACCTCCATGCCCTCGGTGAGCTCGATGACGCAGGCGGGCTGCGGCTTCGGCATCGCCCGCATGGTGCCGTCGGGGCCGGGGGTCGCGATGTCGACCAGGCACTGGCGGCACGCGCCGACCGGCTCGAGCAGCGGGTGGTCGCAGAACCGCGGGACGTGCACGCCCACCTGCTCGGCGGCACGGATCACCAGGGTGCCCTTCGGCACCTCGACGGTCGCGCCGTCGATCGTGGCGGTGACGAGCTGCGGCACCGCCTCGGCGGTGCCGTCGCGCTCGGTCGTGGCGGTCATCAGGCCTGCACCTCCGCGAACACGGTGGACCGCTCGTAGGGGAAGAGCTCCCAGGCCGGCGTGGTCATCCCGGCCTCGAACTCGGAGCGGAAGTACTTGATGGCGCTGGAGACGGGGCTGGTGGCGCCGTCGCCCAGGGCGCAGAAGGAGCGGCCGAGGATGTTGTCGCACGTGTCGAGCAGCGTGTCGATGTCCTCGGGGGTGCCCTGGCCGGCCTCGATCCGCCGCAGCACCTGCTTCATCCAGAACGTGCCCTCGCGGCAGGGCGTGCACTTGCCGCAGGACTCGTGGGCGTAGAACTCGGTCCAGCGCAGCACGGCCCGCACCACCGAGGTGGTCTCGTCGAACACCTGCAGCGCGCGGGTCCCGAGCATCGAGCCCGCCGCGCCGACGGCCTCGAAGTCGAGGGGCACGTCGAGGTGCTCGGCGGTGAAGATCGGCGTGGACGAGCCGCCGGGCGTCCAGAACTTCAGCTCGTGGCCCTCGCGGATGCCGCCCGCCATGTCGAGCAGCTCGCGCAGGGTGATGCCGAGCGGCGCCTCGTACTGGCCGGGACGGGTGACGTGCCCGGACAGCGAGAAGAAGCCGAAGCCGGTGGACTTCTCGGTGCCCATGTCCGAGAACCAGCTCGAGCCGTTGAGCACGATGGCCGGGACCGACGCGATGGACTCGACGTTGTTCACCACGGTCGGGCGCGCGTACAGGCCCGCGACGGCGGGGAACGGCGGCTTCAGCCGCGGCTGGCCGCGACGGCCCTCGAGGGAGTCGAGCAGCGCCGTCTCCTCGCCGCAGATGTACGCGCCGGCGCCGGAGTGCACGGTGACGTCGAGGTCGAAGCCGCTGCCGTGGACGTTCTTGCCGAGGTGGCCGGCGGCGTAGGCGTCGGCGACGGCCTTGAGCAGCCGCCGGTACACGTGCACGATCTCGCCGCGCACGTAGATGAACGCGTGGTTGCAGCCGATCGCGTAGGAGGTGATCGCGACGCCCTCGACCAGCGAGTGCGGGTTCGCGTACATCAGCGGGGTGTCCTTGCACGTGCCCGGCTCGGACTCGTCGGCGTTGACCACCAGGTAGCGCGGGCCGCCGTCGGGCTTGGGCAGGAAGCCCCACTTCATGCCCGTCGGGAAGCCGGCGCCGCCGCGTCCGCGCAGCCCGGAGTCCTTGACCGTCTGCACGAGGATGTCGGGCGACAGGCCGAGGGCCTTCTCCAGCGCCTGGTACCCGTGCGCGTGCTCGGTGTACGCCTCCAGGGTCCAGCTGCGGTCCTTGTCCCAGACGTCGGACAGGATCGGGGTCAGCGTCGTGGCCACGGGTCAGCCCTCCTTGCCGTCGGCGTGCGACTGCTCCGGGTGGTGGCCTGGAACAGGTGCGCGCCAGTCGTTCTGACGTGCGAGCCGCAGGCCCTCGAGGCTGGCGCCGTTCGCGCCGCCACCCTCGTCGGCGCGGCCGTCGTCGAACCCGGCCAGCACGCGCGAGACCTGCTTGAAGGTGCAGACCCGGGCCGCCCCGCGGGTGGGGACGACGTCGCGGCCGGCGGTGATGTCGTCGACCAGACCCTTGGCGCTGGAAGGGGTCTGGTTGTCGAAGAACTCCCAGTTGACCATCACCACGGGAGCGAAGTCGCACGCCGCGTTGCACTCGAGGCGCTCGAGGGTGATCCGGCCGTCGTCGGTGGTCTCGTCGTGGCCGAGCCCGAGGTGCGAGGACAGCTCGGCGTAGATCTGGTCGCCGCCCATCACCGCGCACAGCGTGTTGGTGCAGACGCCGACGGTGTACTCGCCGTTGGGGTGGCGCTTGTACTGGGTGTAGAAGGTCGCCACCGCGGAGACCTCGGCGGCGGTGAGGTCGAGCAGCTCGGCGCACAGCTGGATGCCGTCCGGGCTGACGTAGCCGTCCTCGGACTGCACCAGGTGCAGCATCGGCAGCAGCGCCGAGCGCGGCTGCGGGTACCGGGCGACGATCTGCTGCGCGTCGGCCACGAGCCTGTCGCGGACCTGCGGGTCGTACGCCATCAGCGGTCCACCCCTCCCATCACCGGGTCGATCGAGGCCACCGCGACGATGACGTCGGCGACCGAGCCGCCCTCGCACATCGCGGCGACGGCCTGCAGGTTGTTGAAGGAGGGGTCGCGCACGTGCGCCCGGTACGGCTGGGTGCCGCCGTCGCTGACCAGGTGCACGCCCAGCTCGCCCTTGGCGGACTCGATCGGCACGTAGACCTGGCCGGCCGGCACGCGGAAGCCCTCCGTCACCAGCTTGAAGTGGTGGATCAGGGACTCCATCGAGGTCGCCATGATCTCGCGGATGTGGTCCTTGCTGTTGCCCATGCCGTCGCCGCCGAGGGCGAGCTGCGCGGGCCAGGCGATCTTCTTGTCCGCGATCATCACCGGCCCGGGCGCCATCCGCTGCAGGCGGTCGGCGCACTGGCTGACGATCCGCAGCGACTCGTACATCTCGTCGATGCGGATCCGGAACCGGCCGTAGGCGTCGCAGGTGTCGCGCACCGGGACGTCGAAGTCGTACGTCTCGTAGCCGCAGTACGGCTGGGACTTGCGCAGGTCGTGCGGCAGGCCGGTGGAGCGCAGGATCGGGCCGGTGACGCCGAGCGCCATGCAGCCGGCGAGGTCGAGGTAGCCGACGTCGACCAGGCGGGCCTTGACGATCGGGTTCTCGTTCGCGAGCAGCTCGAGGTCTCGGATGTAGCGGTGCAGCTCGGGGACGGCCTCGCGGACGGAGTCGAGCGCGCCGGGCGGGATGTCCTGCGCCAGGCCGCCGGGACGGATGTAGGCGTGGTTCATCCGCAGGCCGGTGACCATCTCGAGCAGGCTCAGCACGACCTCGCGGGCGCCGAACCCGTTGGTCATCATCGTGGTGGCGCCCATCTCCATGCCGCCGGTGGCGAGGAAGACCAGGTGCGAGGAGATGCGCTGCAGCTCCATCATCATCACGCGGATGACGGTGGCCCGCTCGGGGATCTCGTCGGTGACGCCGAGGAGCTTCTCGACGGCGAGGCAGTAGGCCGCCTCGTTCATCATCGGCATGACGTAGTCCATGCGCGTCACGAACGTGACGCCCTGCGTCCACGTCCGGTACTCCATGTTCTTCTCGATGCCGGTGTGCAGGTAGCCGATCCCGGCCCGCGCCTCGGTGACGGTCTCGCCGTCGATCTCGAGGATCAGGCGGAGCACGCCGTGCGTCGAGGGGTGCTGCGGCCCCATGTTCACGACGATGCGCTCCTCGCGCAGCGACGCGGCCTCCTCGCTCAGCTGGTCCCAGTCACCGCCGTGGACGGTGAACACCCGCTCGCCCGGCACGCTCTCGTCGGTCGCACGACCGGTGGCGCGCGGCATCGTGTCCTCGCTCATCTGGTTCCTCCCCGGCTCACCGGTAGCGCCGGCGCGTGTCCGGCGGGGGGATGGTCGCGCCCTTGTACTCCACGGGGATGCCGCCCAGCGGGTAGTCCTTGCGCTGCGGGTGGCCCGGCCAGTCGTCGGGCATCTCGATCCGGGTCAGGGCGGGGTGGCCGTCGAAGACGATCCCGAAGAAGTCCCACGCCTCGCGCTCGTGCCAGTCGTTGGACGGGTACACCGAGGTGATCGAGGGCAGGTGCGGGTCGTGCTCGGGGACCGCCACCTCCAGCCGCAGCCGGCGGTTGTGGGTGATCGAGAGCATCGGGTACACCACGTGCAGCTCGCGGCCGGCCTCCTGCGGGTAGTGGACCCCGCTGGCACCCATGCACATCTCGAACCGCAGGTCCTCGTCGTCGCGCAGGGTGCGGACGACCTCGAGCAGGTGCTCGCGCCGCACGAACAGCGTGAGCTCGCCGCGGTCGACCACGACCTTCTCGATCGCGGCGTCCCAGCCCGCGCCGGGGCTGCCGTCGGCGCGCGGCTCGGACAGCACCTCGGACAGCACGTCGGCGACCTCGTCGAACCAGCCGCCGAACGGGGCCGTGGTGGCGCCGGGCAGGACGACCGGGCGGCGCAGGCCGCCGTAGCCGGAGGTGTCGCCGGTGCCGGAGCCGCCGAACATGCCCTCGCGGACCGCGATCACCTCGGGCTCGGGCACCCCGCGCACGCCGACGTCGGTCACCGCGCCGCCGCCGGGCGCCGCCTCGGGGGCGTCCGGGGTCGAGGTGGGGTCGGGTGCGCCCGTCCCCGCCGTGGTGCGGTCCGGACCGTCCGTCATGCCAGCAGGCCCTTCATCCGCGAGGTCGGCACGGCCTGCAGCGCGGCGGCCTCGGCGGCCTCGGCCGCCTTGGTGCGGTTGACCCCGAACGGCATCTGCTGGATCTGCTGGTGCAGCTCGAGGATCGCGTTGAGCAGCATCTCGGGCCGCGGCGGGCAGCCGGGCAGGTAGACGTCGACCGGCACGACGTGGTCGACGCCCTGGACGATCGAGTAGTTGTTGAACATCCCGCCGGACGAGGCGCACACGCCCATGGCGATGACCCACTTCGGCTCGGCCATCTGGTCGTAGATCTGCCGCAGCACCGGTGCCATCTTCTGGCTCACCCGGCCGGCGACGATCATCAGGTCGGCCTGGCGCGGCGAGGCGGAGAACCGCTCCATGCCGAACCGCGCGATGTCGTACTTCGGTCCGCCGACGGCCATCATCTCGATCGCGCAGCAGGCCAGGCCGAAGGTGGCCGGCCAGACCGAGTTCTTGCGCATGTAGCCGATGACGTTCTCGACCGTGTCGAGCAGGAACCCGCTCGGCAGCTTCTCCTCCAGACCCATCAGGCCCGCCCTCCTTTGTGCGTGCTCGTGCGGACGTGCTGTCCCGTGCCCGTCGTCAGTCCCACTCCAGGCCCCCGCGGCGCCACTCGTAGACGAACGGCACGGTGATGAGGAACAGGAAGCCGAGCATGGCGACCAGGCCGAAGACGCGGAGCTCTTCGAAGGCCACGGCCCACGGGTAGAGGAAGACCACCTCGATGTCGAAGACGATGAAGGTCATCGCGACGAGGTAGTACTTCACCGGGAACCGGCCACCGCCGGCGGCGTGCGGCGTCGGCTCGATGCCGCACTCGTAGGCGTCCAGCTTGGCCCGGTTGTAGCGCTTGGGACCGACCAGCGAGTTGGTGACCAGCGACAGGACGACGAACCCGACCGACAGGGCCAGCATGGCCAGGATCGGGATGTACGGGTTGAACGGCTGCTCCACCCTCAGGCTCCCTTCTGCGCTGCGGGACGGGCCACCCGCCGTCGAGCGACCCCCATGGTAGGGGTGGCCCGGACGGCGCCGTCGGAGGCCGAGATCGTGGTCATGCCGCCGGCGCCATCTTCTGCAGGCCGTTGACGAGACGGTCCAGCGCGTCGCCCCCGCGGGGGTCGGACAGGTTCGCGAGCAGCTTCAGCGTGAACTTCATCAGCAGCGGCCGCGGCAGCCCGTGCTGCGTCGCCAGCTTCATCACCGTCGGGTTGCCGATCAGCCGCACGAACACCCGGCCGAGGGTGTAGTAGCCGCCCAGCGCGTCCTTCATCACCTGCGGGTACGCCTGCAGCGCGCGCTCGCGCGAGGCGGCGTCGGGACGCGAGAGCGCCTGGACCACGACGTCGGCGGCCAGCCGGGCGGACTCCATCGCGTAGGCGATGCCCTCGCCGTTGAACGGGTTGACCATGCCGCCGGCGTCGCCGAGCAGCAGCACGCCGCGGGTGTAGTGCGGGGTTCGGTTGAAGCCCATCGGCAGCGCGGCGCCGCGGATCTCGCCGACCTGGTGCTCGGGGGTGTACTGCCACTCCGCCGGCATCGTGGCCACCCAGCGCTGCAGCAGCTCCTTGTAGTCGACCTTGCCGAAGGCGTCGGAGCTGTTGAGGATGCCGAGCCCGACGTTGGACGTGCCGTCGCCGACGCCGAACACCCAGCCGTAGCCGGGCAGCAGGTTCGAGCGCTGCGGCTCGCCGTCCCACAGCTCCAGCCAGCTCTCGAGCCAGTCGTCGTCGTGGCGCGGGCTCTCGAAGTAGGTGCGCACCGCGACGCCGAGCGGGCGGTCGTCGCGCTTGGCCACGCCGAGCTGCAGCGCCAGGCGGGCCGAGACGCCGTCGGCGGCGAGCACGACCGGGGCGCGGAAGGTCTGCTCGTCGCCGGTGCGGCGGCCCCGCTCGTCGACCGGGCGCGCGGTGACGCCGACCACGCGGGGGTCGGCAGCGGTGGGGTCGTCCTCGAGCACCGGGCCGGTGACGTTCATCAGCTGCAGGATGCGGGCGCCGGACTTCTCCGCGTGCCGCGCGAGCACCTCGTCGAAGTCCTTGCGCGGACGCACCAGGCCGTAGTCGGGGAAGCTCGCGAGGTCGGGCCAGGGCAGCTCCAGGCGCATGCCGCCGCCGATGATCCGCAGCCCCTGGTTGCGGATCCAGCCGTCCTCCTCGCGGGTGGAGACGCCCATCGTCACCAGCTCGCGCACCGCGCGGGGGGTGAGGCCGTCGCCGCAGACCTTCTCGCGCGGGAACGCGGTCTTCTCCAGCACCAGGACGTCGAGGCCGGCGCGGGCCAGGTAGTGGGCCGCCGTGGCGCCCGCAGGGCCTGCTCCGACGACGATGACGTCGGCGTCGCGATCGGTCACCGGACCCACCTCCCACCGCTTGTGAAGACGTTCACGAACTGGCTCGAGGAGTCTACGCACGGCCCCGGGAGGTTGTCCGGTGAGGCGGGCCTAACCTGCGCGCCCGGCCGGTGGGTGCCGGGACGCCAGGAGGGCCCGGACCGTCGCCGGTCCGGGCCCTGCTGCTTCGGTGCTGGGTCGTGCTGGGGTGGTGCTCAGTTCTTGAACGCGTCCTTGACCTTCTCGCCGGCCTGCTTCAGGTCGGCCTTGGACTGGTCGCCCCGGCCCTCGGCCTCGAGGTGCTCGTCGTCGCTGGCCCTGCCGGCGCCTTCCTTCATCTTGCCGGTGGCGTCCTCGGTGGCGTTCTTCAGCTTGTCGTCGAGTCCCATGTCGAGCCCCTTCCGTCGTGCCGCCGGTCGTGCCGGCGGCTGCTCCGAGGACACCACAGCGGCTCGTGCCCCGCACCCGGAGAACGCCCCTGGGGCACCCGCGGAACCGGTCAGGGCGCGGTGGCGCGGTGCAGCGCGACGATCCCGCCGGACAGGTCGCGCCACTCGACGTCGGCCCAGCCGGCGTCGCGCACCTGGGCGGCCAGCGCCGCCTGGTCGGGCCAGGCCCGGATCGACTCGGCGAGGTAGACGTAGGCGTCCGGGTTCGAGCTCACCTTGCGCGCGACGGTCGGCAGGGCCCGCATCAGGTACTCGGTGTAGACGGTGCGGAACGGGCGGTAGGTCGGGTGCGAGAACTCGCAGACCACGAGCCGCCCGCCCGGACGGGTCACCCGGAGCATCTCGGCCAGCGCGGCCCGGTGGTCGACGATGTTGCGCAGCCCGAACGAGATCGTGACGGCGTCGAAGGCGTCGTCGGCGAACGGCAGCCGGGTGCCGTCGCCCGCCACGAGCGACAGGTCGGGACGGCGCCGCCGGCCGACCCGCAGCATCCCGAGGGAGAAGTCGCTCGCGACCGTGCGGACGCCGGCGTCGGCGAACGGCTCGGACGAGGTGGCCGTGCCCGCCGCGAGGTCGAGCACCCGCTCGCCCGGACGGGCGTCGACGGCCCGCACCACCGCGCGGCGCCAGCGCCGGTCCTGCCCGAGCGAGAGCACGTCGTTGGTCAGGTCGTAGCGCTCGGCGACGTCGTCGAACATCGAGGCGACGTCGCCCGGCTGCTTGTCCAGCTGTGCCCGGGTCACGGGGGCATCCTCCCACCGCCCTACCCTGGACCCGATGTCGACCGGTTCCCTGGCGTCCGACCCGGACGTCCCGACCGCGGCCCCGCACGCCGGGCCGCTGGTCAGCCGCACCGTCGAGGTGGCCGACCCCGGTCCCCTGCTCGGCCTGCTCCCGCCGGGCGAGGTGCAGGCGTGGGTGCGCCGCGGCGAGGGCATCGTCGGCGTGGGCGAGTGCCTGCGGCTGGACCTGCCGTCCGAGGGCGCGGTCCGTGCGGCCGCCGACGCGTGGGCCGAGCTCGGCCGGCACGCGGTCGTGCGCGACGACGTCCACCTGCCCGGCACCGGCCCGGTCGCGTTCGTCTCCTTCCCCTTCTCCCCGCGGTCCGGCGCGGGCGGCGTCCTCGTCGTCCCGCAGACGGTCGTGGGCCACCGAGCCGGGCGCTGGTGGGTCACGAGCACCACGCGCGGCGACGGCCTCCCGGTCCCCGCGCTGCCGCCGGCCGGCTTCCCGCCGACCGGCCCGGGCGAGGTGCGGTACGCCGACGGCGCCCGCTCCGGCCCGCGCTGGATGTCGGCCGTGGCCGAGGCGGTCAGCCGGATCACCGCCGGCGGCCTGGACAAGGTGGTGCTCGCGCGCGACCTCGACGCCCTCACCGAGCACCCGGTCGACCTGCGCTGGGTGCTCGCTCGGCTGGGCGAGGGGTACCCGTCCTGCTGGACGTTCGGCGTCGACGGGCTGGTGGGGGCGACCCCGGAGCTGCTGGTGCGGTCCGAGCGCGGGCTGGTGACCTCGCGGGTGCTCGCGGGCACGATCCGGCGCACCGGCGACGACGACCACGACCTGGCCCTGGCCGCCTCCCTCGCGCGCAGCAGCAAGGACCTCGAGGAGCACGAGTACGCCGTCGCGTCCGTGGCGGTCTCGCTCGGACGGCACTGCGCGGGCATGAACCTGCCCGAGGCGCCGTTCGTGCTGCACCTGCCGAACGTCATGCACCTGGCCACCGACGTCACCGGCGTGCTGCCGAGCCCCGAGCCCGGGACGACCGGCCCGTCGGTGCTCGACCTGGTCGAGAGCCTGCACCCGTCCGCGGCCGTGTGCGGGACGCCGACCGACGTCGCGGCCGCGCTGATCGACGAGCTCGAGGGCATGGACCGCGACCGGTACGCCGGGCCGGTGGGCTGGGTGGACACCCGGGGCGACGGGGAGATCGGGATCGCCCTGCGGTCGGCACGCCAGGACCGCGAGAACCCCTGCCGCATCAGGCTGTTCGCCGGCTGCGGGATCGTGGCGGGGTCCGACCCCGAGGCCGAGCTGGCCGAGGCCGACGCCAAGCTCGTACCGATGCGCGACGCCCTGGGCTGAGCGCCCTTTCGTCCCCCTTGACCGGTTCGGTACAGGGGGCCAGGGTGTGAGCACCCGGATCACGTGACCCCTCGCTGCACGACGGCGTCCGGGCACGGCCGGGCAGGTGGGCAACGGCGCCCGCCGCAGGACCGGAAGGACCTCGATGCACCGCAACCCCAGCACGGGACGCCTCGCTGCCGCCGCCATCGGCGCCGCGGCGCTGGTCGCGTCCCTCGCCCTGCCCGCGACCGCGGGCCCGGCGAACCCGGACCGGCTGGCCGAACAGCTGGTCCGCAAGGCGGACGGCGCGGACGCCAACCGCCACCTCGTCGCCTTCCAGCGGATCGCGGACCGCAACGGCGGGAACCGCGCCGCGAACACCCCCGGCTACGACGCCAGCGTCGACTACGTCGCGCGCCAGCTGCGCCAGGCCGGGTTCAAGGTCTCGACGCCGGAGTTCACCTACGAGGAGGAGGTGGCGGTCACCAACGAGGTGCGGCTGGGCAGCGCCACCTTCGTGGCGGACAAGCTCGAGCTGAGCCCGCTGACGCCGGTCGGCGGCGTCACCGCGCCGCTGCGTGCCGTGGCGGACCTGCCCGGCGACGCCACCCCCGGGTGCGAGACCACCGACTTCGACGGCCAGGACTTCACCGGCACCATCGCGGTGATCCGTCGCGGCGGGTGCAACTTCTCGGTGAAGCGGGACAACGCCGCCGCCGAGGGCGCGGTGGGCGTGATCATCGCCAACAACACCGCCGGTCCCCTCACGAACGTCACCCTCGGCACCGCGGGCACCGTCCCGGTGGGCGGCGTCAGCCAGGCCGACGGCACCACGCTCATCGCCGCGGCCGGCCAGACCGCGACGCTCGAGCTGGTCTACGAGGACGTCACGCGCACGCAGCGCAACGTCATCGCCCAGACCCGCACCGGCCGCACCGACAACGTCGTGATGGCCGGCGCCCACCTCGACAGCGTCGAGGTCGGGCCGGGCATCAACGACAACGGCACCGGCACGGCCGGCCTGCTGGAGGTCGCGCTGGAGATGGGCGGCAGCCCGAGCACGAGGAACGCCATCCGGTTCGGGTTCTGGGGCGCCGAGGAGCTCGGCCTGATCGGGTCGACCGAGTACGTGCAGTCGCTGTCGTTCGAGCAGCAGCTCGACATCGCGCTGTACCTCAACTTCGACATGATCGGCTCGCCGAACGCGGCGTACTTCGTCTACGACGGTGACGACTCCGACGCCGTCGGCGCCGGTGCCGGACCGTTCGGCTCCGCGCAGATCGAGGACACGTTCACCGACTTCTTCGCCGAGCGTCTCGAGGTGCCCACGGAGGGCACCGACTTCAGCGGCCGCTCGGACTACGGCGAGTTCATCGCCGTGGGCATCCCCGCCGGTGGCCTGTTCACCGGCGCCGAGGGCGTCAAGACCGCCGAGCAGGCGGCCAAGTGGGGCGGGACCGCGGGCACCGCCTACGACCCCTGCTACCACGCGGCCTGCGACAACCTCGGCAACGTGGACCGCACCGCCTTCGACCGCAACATCGACGCGATGGCGTGGGCGATCGGCAAGTACGCGCTCTCGACCGCCGACGTCAACGGCGTGCAGTCGCGCCAGCAGCGGGCCACGCTCCGCGGCGCCGCTGCCAAGACCGGGCTGACCGCGGTGGAGCCGCACAGCCACGAGCACCACGACGCCGCCTGACGGCACCCGCTCCGAGCGCGCCCCCGGTCCGACGGACCGGGGGCGCGCTGCGTCCGGGGCTGCCCGACGTCGTGGCGGGATCACCCGTCGGGGAAGGGGACGACCGGGCCGACGACCTGTCCGGCCAGCTCCGCGGCCTCGGGGTCGATCCAGGAGGGGTGGGTTCACACGCCGTCAACCACCTGCCCGCCGCCGTCCCCGCCCTCGACGAACCCTGGTGGGGCGACCTGGTGATACCCCACCCGGGCACCGAACTCTGCTCCGCCCATCAAGCCGATGGCGTCGAGGTCGGACAGCAGCACGGCGAGCTGCTGCTCGGTGCACCGCACCCTCGAGGCCGGGGCTGTCAGGTAGACCGCGTCGCCGTGGGAACCGACAGCACCACGGCCCCGTCGAGGTGCTCCTTCGCCGCATCGAAGGAGGAGAGGACCTCGGTCGGCGGGCACCTCGTCTCGTCGACCAACCGACCATCCGACCATCCGCTCCTGCTGCCGGTCTCGGCCCACCGCCCGCCGCGGTTGCTGGCTCAGCAACCGGGCAGGCGTTCGACCTCGACGACCTGGCGGGTGCCGAGAGGTGAGGTCCACTCGTGGGCGACGACGCGGCCCGCTTCGTCGGTGCGCGTGCGGCAGCGCCACAGGGCAGCGGTCTTGTACCGGTGGCACCTGCGCGACCTCGGGCCGAGGTTGATGACGCTGGTCGGGCCGCGCGGGTGGGGGACGGTGTGGTCGAGGTCGCACCGCCTGGTGGGGACGCCGCAGCCGGGGAAGGTGCAGACCGGGTCGCGGGCGGCGACGGTCTCGGCGATCTCGACGGTCGGCTCGTAGGAGTCGGTGTGGTGCTTCGGCTCTGGTCGGCGCCGCAGCGCACGTCGCGTGGCCTCGACCAGGGCTGCTCGGGTCCAGCGCCCGTCCGGTGCGGTTCCGAGGCGGAGCATCCGCAGCAGGTGGCCGGTGTCGTCGGTCAGCAGCACGCAGGTGGTGGCGCCGCGGTCGAGCAGGTCACCGGCAGCGACCCGGGCGGCCGCCGCCATGGCCGGGACCGGAACACCGACGCCGCGGACCTCACCGGCCGCCTGCTTCGCTGGGCCGTCGTCGACCAGGGTGTCGACGTGCACCACCACCCCGAGCTCACGCTGCCCGGTACCGCCTGACCCGCCCGTCCCGGTGGCGACGCCGTCGCAGACGGCGCCGTGCAGCAGGTCGACCTCGGCCATCCCGACGGTGCGGTCGCCCAGCTCCTCCGCTGACAGGCTGCGCGCGCCGACGGCGAGGGTGTCGGCGATGGCGGCGACCTGCTCGGTCGGGCCGGTCACGGTCAGCGTGGCGATGGTCGGGTTCGCCGGGTCGACCTGCACCCAGGTGCCGGTGCGTTCGCGCAGCTCGCGGCGGACCTGCTCCTCGGTGTCGGTGCGCACCTCGGCGACGGCCTTGCGCACCCGCGCGGTGAACGCCCGCGGTGACGGACCGTCCCACGGCCCCACCGGCCCGGCGCCGGGCAGAACCTGAGGCAGCGCGTCTAGCACCTGCGCCTCCACCTTCACCGCGGCCGCGTCGGGCAGGCCGGTGGTCTCCTCGGCCAGCACCCGCGCCCGGACCCCGTCGACCCGACCGGCCTCGAGCGCCTCCAAGGTCCGCACGTGGACCGTGCAGAGCTGCCGGGCGGCCTGGACCTCCCGCTCGGCGCGCCACCGCGCCATGCCCGTCGCGGCGGCGATGTCGGCGGCGGCCTGCTCGTCCAGGTCGTGACCGGTGACCACCCCGCCCCGGGTCGCGCACCGCAGCGCCGGCAGCCCGAGCTGGCGGAACTCCTGGGCGTGCACCAGCCGGGTGATCGACCACACCCGCCGCAACCACTGCCCGTCCCGCGCGCAGCTCACCCGGACGTGCGCCTGCAACCCCTCGACCAGGGTGCGACCCGCGCCGTCCGACCTCATGCACCAACACTAGAACCCAGCACTGACAACGGCTTTCGCGTCCACAGCCTCATCGGCGCCAGCCGGGACCTGTGGACAGCACGGCACGCGCCGTGTCGCGAACCCGTCAGCCGACGGTCTCCGCGACGGCTGCGTGCACCGCCGTCCGCACCGACGAGTGCAGCCCCGCCAGCGCGGACCGGTCGGCCGGCACCACCAGCACCGAGATGCCGTCGGGCACCTCGCGCACGGCCTCCTCGACCTCGCCGCGCGTCGTGACGCGACGCGACGGGATGCCGAGAGCGGCTGCGGCAGCGGCGAGGTCGGTGCCGTGCGGCGTCCCGAACACGCGCTCGAAGACGTCGGGGAAGGACGCGTGCTCGAGCAGCCCGAAGATGCCGCCGCCGTCGTCGTCGAGCACCACCACCTGCAGCCGCAGCCGTGAGCGCTCGGCCGACGGGACGACGAGACCGCCGAGGTCGTGCAGCGCCGCGAGGTCGCCGACCAGCAGCCGGGTCGTGCGCCCGGTGGACGCAGCCGCGCCGACCGCCGTCGACACCGTGCCGTCGATGCCGGCCAGGCCGCGGTTCGCGAGCACCAGCGCGCCGTCCGGCGGCGGCGCGACCAGGTCGAGGTCGCGCACCGGGTTGGACGACGCGACGACCAGCACCTCGTCGGGCGCCGTGGCACGCGCGACGGCGCGAGCCAGCCACGGCCCCACCACGTCTGCGCGCCCGTCCAGCACGGCGTCGAACGCTGCCTCGGCGCGCGTACCCGTGCGCACCCAGCGGTCGAGCCACTCGCGCTGCGCTGCACCGGGTTCCGCCGCCGCGACCGGTCCCACCACCCGCTCCGCAGCCCGCGCCGGTCCGGGGTCGTCGGGGTGCCCGACGACCTGCACCAGCTCGACGTCGTCACGGGCGAGCAGCCGCGTGACCGGGCGGGACAGCGTCGGACGGCCCAGCACGACCACCCGCTCGACGTCGCCGGCCACCGCGGTCTCCAGGACGAGGCGGTACCCACCCACGCGGTTCGGACCCCCCTTGGCACGCGACGACGGCTCCGCGAGCAGCGGCCACTCCGCCTGCTCGGCCAGGTCGCGGGCGGCGGCACCCGCTCCCGCGCCGGCGACGACCAGCGTCCGCGGCCCCTGTCGGATTCGCGTGGTCGCCGCAGGCCTCGGGCGCTGGAGCCGAACCGGTTGCGGCGCAACGGTCTTCCCCCCGCCAGCAGCCGGTACCAGCGGCTCCTCGAAACCCAGGTCGAGGTGCACCGGCCCGGGTCGCCCACCGCCGAGCCCGTCAGGTCCTGCGCCGAGCGCAGCCCCGACCACCCGGCCGGCGAGTGCACGCCAGTCGCCCACCTCGGACGCCTCGACCACCTCGGTCAGTGCCGTCGCAGGCCCGAACGCATTGGGCTGCAACGTCGTCGTCTGGTTCGCCCACGTGCCGCGCATGGCGGCGGGCCGGTCGGCGGTGAGCAGCAACAGGGGCACGCCGGCGTGGTGCGCCTCCATCACCGCGGGGTGCAGGTTGGCGACGGCCGTCCCGGACGTGGTGACGACCGCCGCCGGGACCGACGGGTCGGCGACCGCGCAGCCCAGCGCGACGAACGCGGCCGTTCGCTCGTCGTGGCGCACGTGCAGCCGCACCTGGCCGGCCCTCTCGGCGGCGGCGAACGCGTAGGCGAGCGGGGCGGACCGCGAGCCCGGGCACAGCACGACGTCGCGGAGACCGTGGTCGAGCAGCGCCCGCACCAGGGCCGCCGCGGCGGCAGCGGAGCCGCTCACCGGCTCCTCACGACCCGAGGGCCGTGGGCAGCACCGACCAGCGGTCCTGCAGCACGTCGTGGCAGCGCCGCACCCGGTCGCGCCACCAGCGCTGGCGCTCGGGCGCCGCGGCGAGCCGTGCGAGCCGGTCGGGGTCCGGCTCGACCCGTCCGACCGGCAGGCGTCCGCCGACGGGCAGCAGCGGCTCGGCGGCGACGTCGCGGGCCAGCAGCCCGACGGTGCCGAGCCCGCAGGCGAGCTGGTCGCCCACCACGGGCATCGCCGCGGCGGCGGCCACGCCCGCGCTGATGCCGACCGAGGTGTCGAGGGCGCTGGAGACGACGAGGTCGACCTCGTACCGCGACGCCAGCTCGGCAGCGATCGCGAGCGTGCGCCGCACCCCGCCCAGGGGCGCGACCTTGACCACCGCGACGTCCACCGCGCCCGACGCGGCGACCGCGAACGGGTCGTCGGCGCGTCGGATCCCTTCGTCGACCGCGAGCGCGACGCCGATGCCGGCGTCGTCCAGCCGCGCCCGCAGCGCGACCAGCTCGTCCAGCGTCCGGCAGGGCTGCTCGACGTACTGCAGGTCGTAGTGGCCGAGGACGGCCAGCGCACGCGCTGCCTCCTCGACGTCCCAGGCGCCGTTGGCGTCCAGGCGCACCGCGACGTCGGGGCCCACCGTCATCCGCACCCGGTCGACCCGCGCGATGTCGTCGCTGAGCCGCTGCCCCGCCTCCGCCACCTTGATCTTGACGGTGCGGCAGCCGGGGAAGCGCGCCAGCACGCCCTCGACCTCGTCGGGCTCGACGGCCGGCACCGTGGCGTTGACGGGCACGTGGTCGCGCAGCGGCTCGGGCCACCCTGTCCACGCGCTCTCCAGCGCGCTGGCCAGCCACCAGGACGACTCGCGGTCGTCGTACTCGACGAACGGGCTGAACTCGCCCCAGCCCTCCGGGCCGTGCAGCAGAACCACCTCGCGGTGGTCGACGCCGCGGAAGCGCACGTGCATGCGCACGTCGACGACGACCATGGCGTCCAGGACGTCCTCGAGCGGGACGTCGGCGGGATCGGGCTGCATCACGGTCCTATCCTCGCCCAGGTGACGACTGACGACGCCCCCGCACCCGCCGGCGACGGCAGCACGGTGTCGGAGATCTTCGACCCCGCCGCCTGGGCACCCGTCGAGGGGTTCGACCTCACCGACATCACCTACCACCGCTGCGTGCTCGACGGGCCGAGGCGGGCCACCGTGCGGATCGCGTTCAACCGTCCGGAGGTACGCAACGCCTTCCGTCCCCACACGGTCGACGAGCTGTACCGCGCGCTCGACCACGCCCGCACCTCCCCCGACGTCGGCACGGTGCTGCTCACCGGCAACGGCCCCTCCCCGCGCGACGGCGGCTGGGCGTTCTGCTCCGGCGGCGACCAGCGGATCCGCGGCCGGTCGGGGTACCAGTACGCCGAGGGCGAGACGGCCGACACCGTCGACCGGGCGCGGGTCGCGGCCGCCGGCGGGCGGCTGCACATCCTGGAGGTGCAGCGGCTGATCCGGACGATGCCCAAGGTCGTCGTGTGCGTCGTGCCCGGCTGGGCGGCGGGCGGCGGCCACTCGCTGCACGTGGTCTGCGACCTCACGATCGCCAGCCGCGAGCATGCCCGGTTCAAGCAGACCGACGCCGACGTCGGCTCGTTCGACGGCGGCTACGGCTCGGCGTACCTGGCCAAGATGGTCGGCCAGAAGCTCGCCCGCGAGATCTTCTTCCTCGGCCGCGCCTACTCGGCCGACGACATGCACCGGATGGGCGCGGTCAACCTGGTCGCCGACCACGCCGAGCTTGAGCAGGTCGCGCTCGAGGTCGCCGGCGAGATCAACGCGAAATCGCCCACGGCGCAACGGATGCTGAAGTTCGCCTTCAACCTGCTCGACGACGGGCTGATGGGCCAGCAGGTGTTCGCCGGCGAGGCCACCCGCCTCGCCTACATGACCGACGAGGCCGTCGAGGGCCGTGACGCCTTCCTCGAGAAGCGCGACCCCGACTGGAGCCCGTATCCCCGCTACTACTGAGGGAGCAGCCGTGACCGCCGACCCCGCACGTCCCTGCACCGTCGTCCCTGCGGACGGGCTCAGCCCGGCCGACCCGACGCCGGGCATGACCCGGCAGGTGGCCCGGCACGGCGAGGGGATGTGGAGCGGGACGGTGGACACCGAGCCGCAGGCGGCCTCGGGCTGGCACCACCACGGCGACCACGACACGACGCTGTACGTCGTGAGCGGGCGGATGCGGCTGGAGTCGGGCCCGGGCGGGGCGGTGGTCGTCGAGGCGGGACCGGGCGATTTCCTGCACGTCCCGGCCGGCGCCGTCCACCGCGAGTCGAACCCGTCCGACGAGCCGGCCCGCGCCGTCATCGTCCGCTGCGGCACCGGCGACCCCACGACCAACGTCGACGGCCCCGCGCCTCCCGCCGCGTCCTGACAGCGGGTCCGGCGGAGGTGCGCAAGCCGGCGTCGTCAGGTCAGGTCGGCGGCGGCCCGCGCCGACGCCTCGATCCGTGCCCGGTGCGCTGCCCAGTCGCGGTCCGAGGACGCCGGGTGGGCGCCGGCCGCCGCGTCGAGCTCCTCGCGCAGGATGTCGGCGTGACCGGCATGCCGGTTGGTCTCGGTGAGGACGTGCACCATCACGTTGAACAGCACCACCTCGGGCTGCGGCCACCAGGGGACGACACCCGGGGCGTCGATCGGCAGCTCCTCGATCGTGGCGTCTGCATGGGCGCACGCCCGCCGGTAGCCGTCGAGGACGTCGGCGCGCGACTCCCGCTCGGTGATCCACAGGCTGTCGCGGTTCGCATAGCCCGGGTCGTCGAAGCTTGGGACGTGCTCCGGGTACGGGCGGCCGAAGACGTCACCGAGGTACCGCGCCTCCGACAGGGTCAGGTGCTTGACGAGGCCGAGCACGTTGGTCCCCGTCCTGGTCAGCGGACGCCGGGCGTCGTACTCGGACAGACCCTCCACCCGGCTGAGCACCGACCGACGCACCCACCGCAGGTCGTCGTGCAGGTACGCCTTGGCGTGGTCGTCGATCACGGGGCGAGCATCACACGCCAGGCCGCCTCAGGTCCGGCGGGCGTCGAGCTCGGCGAGGAGCTTCTTCGGCGCGACGACGCGGAACGCGTCCTCGACGTGCTGCGCGACCGCGTCCCGGTCGACCTCGCCCTCGCCGCGCTCGGCCAGGTCGAGGCGGACGCCGAGCCAGCCCCGCGTGCCGACGTACGGGGGCACGAAGTACCGGACGGGGTCGGCCGCCACGAGCGAGTGCTGGGCGCCCTCGGGGGCGGCGCACCAGAAGCCGAGCCGGTCGTCGTGGTGGTGGTCGGCGAGCATGACGAACGAGGTGCGGCCGCGGACGAACCAGGTCGGCTCGCCGTGGCTCAGCCGCTCGGTCACCTCCGGCAGCGCAAGGCACAGCTCGCGCAGCCGCTCCACCTGCTCGCCCTCGCCCCGTGCCACCGGCCCATCCTGGCGCGGTCCTAGCCTGGGGTCCATGGACGTCGAGGTCGTTGCGGTCGACGGCCCCGACGCCCCCGACCTGACGGCGCTCGTCCGCCGGCTCGAGCAGGCCCTGGACGGATCGGGCCCGGCGCTGCTGCCCGTCGCGGCCGGCGAGCCGGGCCGCGCGGTCGTCGAGGCGGCCCACCTCGACCGCCCGCCGGCCCCCGGCACGGCGCTGCTGCTGCCCACCTCGGGCTCGACCGGCGTGCCCAAGGTGGTCGAGCTGTCGGCAGCGGCCCTGCTCACGAGCGCCCGCGCCACCCACGCCCGGGTCGGGCCACCGGGGCGCTGGCTGCTCGCGCTGCCGCTCACCCACGTCGCGGGCTGGCAGGTGCTCGTCCGCGGGCTGCTCGCGCCCGAGGACCGCCGCGTCCCCGTCCGCGTGACCGGCCCCTCCACCGCGGACGCGGTCGCCGCCGCCCTCGACGCGGCCGACCCCGCCGTCGCCTACGCCTCGCTCGTCCCGACCCAGCTCGGCCGGCTGCTCGACAGCCCGGACGCCACCCGGGCCGCGAGCGCCCTCACCGTCCTGCTCGGCGGCGCGGCGGCGCCGGCCGCGCTGCTCGACCGGGCGAGGCGGGCCGGCCTCACGGTCGTCACCACCTACGGCTCGACCGAGACGAGCGGCGGCTGCGTCTACGACGGGCTCCCGCTCGACGGCGTCACCACGAGCCTCACCACCGACGGACGGCTGCGCCTCAGCGGCCCGGTGCTCGCGACCGGCTACCGCGACGGCTCCCCCGGCTTCGCCACCCAGGACCGGGTCCGCTGGTTCACGACGTCCGACCTCGCCCGGCTCGACGGCGGCCGGGTGGAGGTGCTCGGACGGGCCGACGACGTCGTGGTCAGCGGCGGCGAGAACGTCTCCCCCGCAGCGGTGGAGCGCGTGCTGCTCGAGGTCGCCGGGGTGCGCGACGCCCTGGTCGTCGGCGTCCCGGACGTGCAGTGGGGCAGCGCGGTGGTCGCCCTGGTGGTGGCCGACGACGGCGTGAGCGACGAGGCGCTGCGCGCCGCGGTCGCCGGGCGGCTCGGCCGCCACCACGCCCCGAGGCACGTGCTGCGGCCCGCGGCGATCCCGCAGCACGGCATCGGCAAGCCCGACCGGCGCGCGGCGGCCGAGCTGGCCGCTCGTACCCTTCCGGAATGACCTCCACGACCGCGACGCCCGGCGTCAGCGCCTGGGTCGCGGGTGCCCGGCCCCGCACGCTCCCTGCAGCGGTGGCCCCCGTGCTCGCCGGTACGGGGGCGGCGCTCGACCTCGGCGCCGTCCAGCCGCTGAGAGCGGTTCTGGCGCTGGTGGTGTCGCTGTCGCTGCAGGTGGCGGTCAACTACGCCAACGACTACTCCGACGGCATCCGCGGCACCGACGCCGAGCGGGTCGGTCCGGTCCGCCTCGTCGGCCAGGGCCTCGCAGCGCCGGCGGCGGTGCGGCGCGCGGCGTTCGCCGCCTTCGCCGTCGCGGCGGTCGCGGGCCTGGCGCTCGTGGCCCTCAGCGGCACCTGGTGGCTGCTCGCCGTCGGCGCCGCGGCGATCGTCGCCGCCTGGTACTACACCGGCGGGTCCCGGCCCTACGGGTACCAGGGCCTCGGCGAGGTCTTCGTCTTCGTCTTCTTCGGCCTCGTGGCGGTCCTCGGCACGACGTACACGCAGGCAGGACGCGTCAGCACGGCCGCGGTGCTGGCCGCCGTGGCCGTCGGCTTCCTCGCCTGCGCGATCCTGGTCGCGAACAACCTGCGGGACGTCCCCACCGACGCCGTGAGCGGCAAGCGCACCCTCGCCGTGCGGATCGGCGAGCCACGGACCCGGCTCCTCTACGCCGCCCTGGTCGGCGGCGCCTTCGCGTGCGCCGTCGTCATCGCGGTGGCCGGGGCGCCCGAGCACCTGCCGGCGCTGGCGGCGCTGGCGGCGCTGCCGCTCGGCGTCCTGCCCGCCGTGGCGGTGCTGCGGGGCGCCTGGGGGCCCGGGCTGGTGCCGGTCCTCGGCGCCACCGGCCGGCTCGAGCTGCTGTTCGCGCTCCTGCTGGCCCTCGGCCTGGCAGCATGACCCCGTGCTGAACCCCGACATCCGCGCCGTCGACGAGCACGTCTACGCGGTGGGGGTCACCCGCGACGACGACCGGACGGTCTCCGAGCACACCGTGCGGGTGCCGGCCGACCTGATCGAGGCGTGGGGCACCGGGCTCACCGAGGAACCGCCGCTGGTGCGGGCAGCGATGGAGCTGCTGGTCGAGCACCACGGCGCCGGCCTGCCGGCCGACTTCACCCTCACCGACGACGCCGTCACCTACGAGGGCTTCCTGGACCAGCTGCGGCTGCGGCTCGCCCCCGCACCCTGACGGTGGCGCGGGTCAGCAGCCGGACCTCAGCTGCCGGACCTCAGCCGCCGGACTCGGCGTCCTCGTCCGCGGCGTCCTGGTCGATCCGGCGCGAGGTCCTCGACGGCCGCGACGGCCGGGCGGGAGCCTCCCCCCGCCGGCGGGCCTCCAGCGACTGCGCCACCTGCTCGCGCGGCAGCCGCAGCAGCACGTAGGAGGCGGTGAACGAGACCACGGCGGTGAGCAGCAGCCACAGCCACCCGCGCGCGCCCACCGCCCACAGCACCAGCCCCACCGCCACGAGCAGGGTGAGGCGCAGGATCGAGTAGCGCACGAACGGGCCCACGACCCCAGCGTAGGCAGCCGCGGCGCTCACGGGGGCAGCGGGCCGGGGCGGCCCTCCCAGCGGGTGGAGAGCACCACGGTCGTCCGGGTGCGGGCGACGCCGCGCAGCCGCCGGATCTTGCCGATCACGTGCTCGAGCGCCGCGGTGTCGGCCGCGCGGACGAAGACCACGAACTCCTCGTCGCCCGCCACGAACCAGCAGTGCTCGACCTCGGGCACCTCCCGCAGCCGGCGGGCGACGTCGTCGGACTCGGCGTTGTCGCTGGAGTAGACCCCGACCAGCGCGCTGGTGCCGAGCCCCACGGTCCGCGGGTCGACCGCGGCGTGGAACCCGGTGACCACGCCGCGCTCCTCGAGCCGTCGTACCCGGTCCTGCACGCTCGGCCCGGACAGGCCCACCTGGCGGCCGAGCTCGGCGAACGGCGCGCGGCCGTTCTGGCGCAGGGCGGCCACCAGGGCGCGGTCGATCTCGTCCACCACCCCAGTCTGTCGGACGGGCCGGGACGGGGCCGCAGGGGCGCCGGGCCCACCGGGCTGGCACGGTGGAGGCATGACGACGGGGGCCGTGCACGCGGGCGGGACGACCGACCCGAGCCAGCTGCCGGGGCTGACCGGCTGGGTGGCCTCGGTGATGGAGGCGATGGAAGAGCCGGGCGTCGGCCTGCTCACCGCGCTCGAGACCGTCTTCCCGCCGATCCCCAGCGAGGTGGTGCTGCCGCTCGGCGGGTTCCTCACCCGCCAGGGCGGCTTCTCGCTGCCGCTGGTGCTGCTGTCGGCCACCCTCGGCTCGGTGCTCGGCGCCCTGGCCCTCTACGGCCTCGGGGCGTGGCTCGGCCGCGAGCGCGCCACCGCGGTGCTCAGCCGGGTCCCGCTGGTCGACCGCGAGGACGTCGAGCGCGCGTCGGCCTGGTTCGACCGGCACGGCCGCGCCGCCGTCTTCTTCGGCCGGCTGGTCCCCGGCGTGCGCAGCCTGATCTCGCTGCCGGCGGGGGCGAACGGCATGCCGCTGGTGCAGTTCACCGCGTACACCACCGGCGGCTCGCTGGTCTGGAACACCCTGCTCGTCGGCGCCGGGGTGCTGCTGGGCGACCGGTGGGACCAGGTCGAGCAGTACTCGTCCTGGCTGGACCGCGCGCTGATCGCGGCGCTGGTCGGCGTGGTGGGGTGGGCGGTGTGGCGGCGGGTGCGGGCGCGGCGGTCCGTCGACGCGTGAGGTGCACCACACCGGCTCAAGGTGGGGCTCTGACGAGGCCGAGGAATCAAAGGCCAGCGTAGGCTGTTACCTACGATCGAAAGACCCACCCAGTGGTACACCCGAGGAGATGACTGAAGATGGCTCCCGCCGTCGAGATGGCCACCACGCACGCGGCCGACCTGCGCCGCTCTGCCGAGGTGTGGCGCACCCGCCGCGACGCACGTCGCGGCCGCAGCACCCGCTGACCCGCCACGCGAATCCCCGAGGACCCCGTCATCCGGCGGGGTCTTCGTGCGTCTGCGCTCGTACAGTGGTGCCGTGCTCCGCGCGCTGATGGTCCTGGTCCCGCTCGCCCTGTCGCTCTACGCCCTGATCGACTGCATCCGCACCGACGACTCCCAGGTCAAGGGCCTGCCCAAGATCGTCTGGGTGCTGCTCATCCTGCTGATCTGGGTGGTCGGGCCGCTCGCGTGGATCTTCGCCGGGCGCGACCGCCGCTGGGAGCTGCCCGAGCGGCAGGCGCCGCCGCGGCCGGTGGCCCCGGACGACGACCCGGACTTCCTGCGCGACCTCGACCTCGACGTCAAGCGGGAGCGGCCGCGCGACCGCAACGAGGACGACCCGGCCTGAGCCGCCCCGCCCTGCGAGGGTCGACCGAGCTCAGCCGATCCCGGCGTAGGAGTGCTCGCCGGAGAAGAAGATGTTGACGACGCCGAAGTTGAGCAGGACGCAGACGAAGCCGGCGATCGCCAGGTAGGTCGCGCGGCGGCCGTCCCAGCCGCGGGTGGCCCGGGCGTGCAGGTAGGCGGCGTAGACCACCCAGATGACGAAGGTCCAGACCTCCTTGGGGTCCCAGCCCCAGTAGCGGCCCCACGCCTTCTCGGCCCAGATGGCGCCGGCCACGAGCGTGAACGTCCACAGCGGGAAGGACAGCGCGACGAGGCGGTAGCCGAGCGCCTCGAGCTCGGCGGCACCGGGCAGGCGGTCCATGAACCGGCCGCGGCGAGGCGGGGTGCCGGCGGCGCGCGCGGTGGCGCGGCGGTCCTGCACCAGCTGCAGCACGTGCACCGAGAACGCCAGCGTGAACAGCGCGCTGGAGATGAACGCGATCGAGACGTGCACCACCAGGAACGGGCTCTGCAGCGCCGGCACGAGCTGCGCCGACTCGGTGTAGAGCACCGTGACCGCGAGCCCCAGCGTCAGCAGCACCGGGCCGACCGCGAAGACGCCCAGCCAGCGCAGGTCGCTGCGCCACACCACGAGCCCGAGGAAGACCGCGCTGACCACCAGCGAGCCGGTGAGCGCGAACTCGTACATGTTGCCCCAGGGCACCCGGGTCGCCGAGAGCCCGCGGGTCAAGACGGCGACCAGGTGCAGCCCGGCGGCCAGCCAGGTCAGCGAGGTGGCGACGCCCACGGCGCGGCCGGTGCCCGCGCGGGCGGGCGGCTCCTGCGCCGCCGGGGCGTCGACCGGGGCGCCGGAGCCGACGAGCACCTTGCCGCTGACGGCGGCGGCCTCCGGCCGGCGGGACGGGCTGCGTCCGGACAGGTCGGCCGCGTACCCGATCAGCGCGCCGGTGTAGGCGGCCATCGAGGAGTAGACGAGGACGTTGCTCATCTGCGCGAGCGTGGTGTCGACCGACATCTACTCTCCTGCCTCCGTGCCCGGCGCCCTGGAGGGTGCGAGCCGTTCGCGCAGCTGGTCGGCCAGCTGCCGGACCTCCGCCTGCAGCCGCGGGTCCTCGCTGCGCGCGAGCGCCGCGACCTCCACCACGATATCCCCGGCTCCCGCGCCGTCCCGCGGCGGCTCTCCCGCCCCCGGGACCGGGGCCGCCACGCGCACCCACACCCGGCGGCGCGGGACGAACAGCGAGGCCACCAGGCCGGTGATGGCCAGCACCGAGAAGCCCAGGGCCCAGCCCTTGGCGGGGTCGTGCCGCACCCCGAACGCGGCGAACCGGTCGACCCGCTCGAGGGTGACGCTGCCACCGCCCGGAAGGTCGACGCTGTCGCCGACGCCCAGCCCCACCGCGAACGGCGTGCCGTCCTCGTTGGTCAGCTGCGTCATCTCTGTGGTGTCCAGCTCGTAGACCGACTGCGCCTCGCCGTCGTCCAGGCCGAGGTCGCCGGTGTACGCGGTGAAGAACAGCCGCGGGTCCAGGGCGTCGGGGAACACCGAGGTCGGGCCGCGCTCGGGGTCCATCTCCCAGGTCGGCAGGAAGATGCCCTGCAGCCCGATCTGCGGGTCGGCCTCGAGCACCTTGACCACCCCGGGCGACTCGTAGAACCGGCCCTGCGGGACGAACACGACCGGCCCGGACGCGACCACCTCGCCCGCGGCGTCGCGGACCGTGACGACCGGCGCGTAGCCGTTGCCCTGCAGGTAGACGTTGGTGCCCTGCACCGGCAGCGGCTCGTTGACCCGGATCGTCTCCTCGCGCGGCGCGCCGCCCGGGTCGTCGACGACGGTGACGGTCGCCTCGAAGTCGCGGGGCGCCGCGAACTGGTTGCCGGCGGCGTCGGTCTCGAACGCCACCTGCAGGTCGTCGAGGGTGAGCTGGAACGGCGGCAGGTCGCCCTCGGCGACCCACGTGCCCGGGTCGAAGCTGTCGTACTCCGACAGCGTGTTGGCGAAGCCCGTCCCGGTGGTGAGCAGGAACTGCCCGCGGTAGCCCAGCAGCGACCCGAGCGCGACCGCGACGAGCAACCCCAGCAGGGCGACGTGGAACAGCAGGTTGCCCGTCTCCCGCAGGTACCCGCGCTCGGCGCAGACGGCGCCGTCGCGAACATCCACCCGATAGCGCTTGCGGCGCAACAGGTCCCGCGCGACCTCGAGGACGTCGGCACCCGCCGGGACGGGCACCGTCTCGTGCGCGGGCATCCGCGACATCCGCGACGGCGCGCGTGGCGGGCGCGCCCGCACGGCCGCCAGGTGCACCCGGGTGCGCGGGACGACGCAGCCGACCAGCGAGACGAACAGCAGCAGGTAGACCGCCGAGAACCACGGCGAGGAGTAGACGTCGAACAGCCCGAGCCGGTCCAGCCACGGCGACAGCGCGGGGTGGTCGTCCTCGTACTGCGCGACGGCCGTGGCGTCGACGCCGCGCTGGGGGAACACCGACCCCGGCACCGCGCCGATCGCGAGCAGGACGAGCAGGAACAGCGCCGTGCGCATGCTGGTGAGCTGGCGCCAGGCCCAGCGCAGCATGCCCACCGTGCCGAGCGCGGGCAGCGCGGGCTCGTCGTCGTGCCGGGGCGCGGGCGCGTCCCTGCGGGCGTCGAGGAGGTCCTCGGGGCCGCGTGCGGGCGCCACTCAGATCACCGTCCTGAAGCCGCCGTCGCCCTCGATCCAGAGCCGGACGGCGTCGACCCACGCCGTCCACACGCCGGTGACGAGCAGCAGCCCCACCGCGACGAGCATGCCGCCGCCGAAGCGGGAGATCGCGCGCCGGTGCCGGCGCATCAGGTCGATCAGCCGGTTGCTGCGGCCGAGGCCGGCGGCGACCAGCACGAACGGCAGGCCGAGCCCGAGGCAGTAGGCCAGCGCCAGGACGGCGCCGCGGCCGGCCCCGCCGGTCTGCACGCTGAGCAGCGCGACGGCGCTGAACACCGGGCCGATGCACGGCGCCCACCCGAGACCGAAGACGACGCCCAGCAGTGGCGCGCCGGCCAGGCCGGCCGCCGGGCGCCACGAGAGCCGGCGCTCGGACGAGCCCCCGGGCACCCAGCCGAGGAACACCAGCCCGAGCACGACCACCACGACACCCAGGACGCGGGCGATCTGCTCGCTGCGGCGGAACAGCAGCTCGCCGAGGCCGCCCGCGGTGAACCCCACCAGCACGAACACGACGCTGAAGCCGAGGACGAACAGCACCGCACCCAGCAGCACCCGCCACCGCCGCTGCCGCTCCAGCGCCACGCCGGACAGGCCGGTGACGTAGCCGAGGTACCCCGGCACGAGCGGCAGGACGCAGGGCGAGGCGAACGAGACCAGGCCCGCGAGCGCCGCGATCGGGAGCGCGGCCAGCAGCGAGCCGGACAGCACCTGCTCGCTCAGGCCGCTGCTCACGGCTCGTCCCTCGCCGTGGCGTCCGCGCTGTGCCCGATGGTTCGCTCGCTCCGCTCGCTCACGACTGCTCCTCGACGACGTCCTCGATCAGGGTGCGCAGCACCGAGGGGTCGGCCTCGCCGGAGATGCGGGCGGCGACCCGTCCCTCGCGGTCGACGACGAGCGTGGTGGGCACGGCGTTGGGCACCAGCTGGCCGCGCAGCGCCAGCACCGCCGAGCCCTGCCGGTCCACGATCGTCGGGTACGGGACGTCGAAGGTCTCCTGGAACGCCACCGCCGTGCCGGCGTCGTCGCGGGTGTTGATGCCGACGAAGCGCACGCCGTCGGCCTCGCTCTCGCGCGCGATCTCCGCGAGGTCGGCGGCCTCGGCGCGGCACGGGCCGCAGGCGGCGTACCAGAGGTTGAGCACCACGACCTCGCCGCGCAGGTCGGCCAGCGCGAGCTCCTCGCCCTCGGCCGTGGTGCCGGACACCTCCACCGGCTCGGTGCGCGAGGACGGCGCGAGCTCGGCCACCGAGCCGTCCCCGGCGATGTAGTCCTTGGACTCCCCCGCGCGGGCCTGGTCGTCGACCCCGCCCATGGCGGTGCAGCCCGCCAGGACCAGCGCGGCGCAGCCGGCGAGCAGGGACGCGGCCACCCGGCGGGAGGAGCTCATGCGCCCGGCACCTGGTCGCGCCGCGGCACCAGGTCGCCCGCCGGCTCGCTGTAGCGCACGTCGACCAGCCGGTCGCCGTCGTAGACCAGGGAGGTCAGCGAGGCCAGGTCGCACTCGCGGCGCCGCGGGTCGTGCCACAGCGGGCGGCCCTCGGCCCGCCGCCGGGCGGCCCACACCGGCAGCTGGTGGCTCACGACCACGGCCTCCTGGCCCACCGCGGCGTCGCGGGCGTCGCGCGCGGCGGCGTGCATCCGGTCGGCGACCTGCTCGTACGGCTCGCCCCACGAGGGCCGGAACCAGTTCCGCAGGTGCCACCAGTGCTTGGGGTGGCGCAGCACGCCGAGGCCGGGCCCGAAGGTCTCGCCCTCGAAGTGGTTGGTCGACTCGATCACGCGCTCGTCGGTGCGGATCGACAGCCCGAACGCCTCGGCGAGGGGCGCGGCGGTCTCCTGCGCCCGCTCGAGCGGCGAGGCGACCAGGTGCACGACCGGGCGCCCCTCGGCCTTGAGGTGGTCGGCCACCTTCTGCGCCATCAGCTGCCCGAGCTCGGACAGGTGGTAGTCCGGCAGCCGGCCGTACAGGACGCCGTGCGGGTTGAAGACCTCGCCGTGCCGCAGCAGGTGGACGGTCGTCAGGGCCATGCACCCAGTGTCTCAGGGTGGCTCAGCCGGACGAGCGGGGACCTTCCAGCGCCGCGGCGGCGGCCGCCGCGGCGTGCGGCAGCGCGTCGAGCACGACCTGCACCGCCTCGTCGTCGTGCGCCGCGGAGACGAACCAGGACTCGAACGCCGACGGCGGCAGGTAGACGCCGCGGCCGAGCATCTCGTGGAAGAAGGCCCGGAACGCGCCGGTGTCCTGGGTGCGGGCGGCGGCGTAGTCGCGCACCGGCCCGCCGTCCGGCCCGTGGCCGAAGAACACCGAGAACATCGACCCGGCGCGGCCGACGGTGTGCGGGACGCCCACGGCCGCCAGGCAGGCGGAGGCGGACGAGGCGATGGTCGAGGCGACCAGGTCGACCCGGGCGTACACCGCGTCGTCGGCGTGCCGCAGCGTGGTGAGCCCGGCGGCGGTGGCGACGGGGTTCCCGCTCAGCGTGCCCGCCTGGTACACCGGGCCGGCGGGCGCGAGCATCGCCATCACCTCGGCGCGGCCGCCGAACGCCGCGGCCGGGAACCCGCCGCCCATCACCTTGCCGAAGGTGAACAGGTCGGGCGCCCCGCCGGAGCTGGCGCCCTGGGGCCCCTCGAGCCCGAACCACCCCGAGCGCGACAGCCGGAAGCCGGTCATCACCTCGTCGCTGACGAGCAGGGCGCCGTAGCCCGCGGTGACGTCGCGCAGCCGTGCGGTGAAGCCCGGTGCCGGCGGCACCACGCCCATGTTGCCGGCGGCCGCCTCGGTGATGACGCAGGCGATCCTCTCGCCGTGCCGGTCGAACGCGGCGTCGAGCGCCGCGCTGTCGTTGTAGGGCAGCACCAGGGTGTCGGCGGTGGTGCCCGCGGTGACGCCCGGGGTGCCCGGCAGGCCGAGGGTGGCGACGCCGGAGCCGGCCTGGGCCAGCAGCGAGTCGACGTGGCCGTGGTAGTGCCCGGCGAACTTCACGACCAGGTCGCGGCCGGTGTAGCCCCGGGCCAGGCGGACGGCGGTCATCGTCGCCTCGGTGCCGGAGGAGACCAGGCGCACCTGCTCGACCGGCTCGACCCGCGCGACGATCTCCTCGGCGAGCTCGACCTCGGTGACGTTCGGCGTCCCGAACGAGGTGCCGTCGACGACCGCGCGCTGCACCGCCTCGACCACGGCCGGGTGGGCGTGGCCGAGCAGCAGCGGGCCCCACGAGCAGACCAGGTCGACGTAGCGGCGGCCGTCGGCGTCGGTGAGGTACGGCCCCGACCCGGAGACCATGAACCGCGGTGTGCCGCCGACCGCCTGGAACGCGCGCACCGGCGAGTTGACCCCGCCCGGGGAGATCGCCTTGGCCCGCTCGAACAGGGCCTCGGACGCGGGTGCGGAGTGCGGGTGGTTCACGCCCCCAGCCTGGCACGGCGGTCGCCGGTCGCCCCCCGGACCTCGCGCAGGTGGGCGGCGACGCGGGTGAGCACCCGGCCGAGCACCTCGACCTCGTCGGGCTCCATCCGGTCGAACAGGTGCTCGCGGACGCCGGTGACGTGCACGTCGGCGTGGTCGCGCAGCGCGGCCAGGCCGTCCTCGGTGACGCCTGCCAGCACACCCCGGCCGTCGTCGTCGCACGGGATGCGGGTGACGAGACCACGGGACTCCATCCGGGCGACGGTGTGGGTGAGCCGGCTGCGCGAGTGCGACAGCGCGTCGGCGAGCTCGCTCATCCTCATCCGGCGCCCCGGGGCCTCCGAGAGGCGCACGAGCACCTCGTACTCGGCCAGCGGCAGGTCGCCCGCCTCGTCCAGCTCGCGGGCGAGCTGCTCCCAGAGCCGCTGCGTGGCCTCCAGGTAGGCCCGCCACACCGCCTGCTCCGGCTCGGACAGCCAGCGGGTCTCCTCCATCGCACGATCCTACGTCCGGCGGAAATATTTGAACTCTCACCGAAGTTGTGGTGCAGTGACAGCAGCGGTCGCCCCGACCGACCCGAACCAGGAGGACCCCATGACCACCACCAGCACCGGCACCGGCACCCAGCTCCCCGCAGGCCTGGTCCCCGGCACCTACGTCATCGACCCCTCGCACAGCGAGGTCGGCTTCGTCGCCCGCCACGCGATGGTGACCAAGGTCCGCGGCCGCTTCGCCGAGGTCGAGGGCACCCTGACCATCGGCGAGACCGTCGAGCAGTCCACCGCCACCGCCACGATCAAGGCCGCGTCGGTGAGCACCGGTAGCGCCGACCGCGACGGCCACCTGGTGAGCCCCGACTTCTTCGACGCCGCCACCTACCCCGACATCACCTTCGTCGCGACCGGCGTCCGCGTCGACGGCGGCGACTTCGAGCTGACCGGCGACCTGACCATCAAGGGCACCACCAAGCCCGTCACCCTCCCGGTCGAGTTCGAGGGCGTGGCCACCGACCCGTTCGGCAACCAGCGCGCCGGCTTCTCCGCCTCGACCGACGTCGAGCGCGAGGAGTGGGGCCTGACCTGGAACGCCGCCCTGGAGACCGGTGGCGTCCTGGTCAGCAAGAAGATCAAGCTGCAGCTCGACATCTCGGCGATCAAGCAGGCCTGACGCCGCCGCGGCTCGCGCCGCACGAGCACCCGCCGCCGTCACCCCCCGGGGTGGCGGCGGCGTCGTGCGTCCGGGACCGTCGGCGGCGGCCGGTGGGCAGAATGGCCGCGTGGACCTGGACGAGGCGGCCGAGGAGCTCTACGCGGTCGCGCCCGAGGACTTCCTCGCCACCCGCTCGGCGCTGGTCGCCCGCGCCCGCGAGGACGGCGACAAGGCCCTCGCCGCGGCGGTCGGCAAGCTGCGCAAGCCGTCCACCGCCGCCTGGCTGGTGAACCTGCTGGCCTACGAGGCGGCCGACGACCTGTCGGCGCTGCTCGACCTCGGGGCGGCGATGCGGCACGCGCAGGCCCGGCTGTCCGGGGCCGAGCTCAGGAAGCTCACCCAGCAGCGCCACCAGGTGGTGCGCGCGCTCGCCACCCAGGCGCACCACCTCGCCACCGAGCGGGGCGAGCGCCCGAGCCGCTCGGTCCTCGACCAGGTCATGGACACCCTGCTGGCCGCCCTGGCCGACCCCGAGCAGGGCGAGCTGGTGCGGGCCGGTCACCTCACGAACCCGTTGTCCTACAGCGGATTCGGGCCCGCCGGGCTGGCTGCCGTCCCGTCCCCGCCGGAGGAGACCGAGGACGCCGACGACGAGGCAGAGGAGGAGCCGGACGAGGCCGCGGAGGCCGAGCGGGCCGAGGCCGAGCGGCAGCGCCGGCTGGAGCAGGCCCGCACCGAGCAGGCCCGGGCGCAGGGTGTGCTGGAGGCCGCGCGGCGCAAGGTGACCCGCGCCGAGCGGACGGTCGAGACCTCCGGCCACGAGCTCGAGCGCGCCGACGACCGGCTGGCCCAGGCCGAGGAGACGCTGGCCCGCGCCCGCGCCGACCAGGAGCGGCTCGCCGCCGCGGCCCGCGAGGCCGAGCGGACCCTGGCCGGGCAGCGCGCCGCGGAGCAGGAGGCGGCGCAGGAGCTGGAGCGTGCCACCGCCGCCGTCGCCGAGCTGGAGGACCCGTCGTAGGCGCGTCACGCCGATCCTCAAGACACCTTGCGGAAGAAACCTTGCGCAAGGTGTCTTGAGGATGTCACCGTGGCGGCGTGAGCGACGACGCCGACCAGCCCGAGCAGCGCTACGACCCGCGCTCCATGCGCGACCCGCAGGCCATCCGCGCCCTCAGCCACCCGCTGCGGCTGCGGCTGCTCGAGCTGCTCGGCAGCCGGGAGAGCACCACCGCCACCCACTGCGCCGCGGTGACGGGCGAGTCCGTCGCGAGCTGCTCGTTCCACCTGCGGCAGCTGGAGAAGTACGGGTTCGCCGAGCGCACCGCCGCGATCGGCCGCGAGCGGCCCTGGCGGCTGACGAGCACCACCCAGAACGTCGACCGCAGCGCCCTGGACGAGGAGGGCCGGCGCGCCTCTGACGCCTTCGGCCTCGCCTTCGTCGAGTGGGAGCTGGACCGGCTGCGCCAGCGCAGCGCCCGCCCGACGCCGCAGGGCTGGGAGGGCACGGAGACCAGCAGCGGGTCGACGCTGTGGCTGACCCGCGAGGAGCTCGACGACCTCAACCGCGACCTCGGGACGCTGCTGACGCGGTTCCTCGGGCGGGTCGACGGTTCCGAGCCGCGGCCGCCGGACGGCCGCTGGGTGCGGGTGTTCGCGGCCACCACGGTCGTCACCGACCTCGAGCCGCCGCAGGACGCGTCGTGACCGTCGGGACCGGGCCGCGGCCGGTGTCGGCGTACCGGGTGCCCGCGTTCCGCCGGCTGCTCGTGGGCTGGACGGTGAGCAACTTCGGCGACAGCGCGCTGTTCCTCACCCTGGCGATCTGGGCCAAGGACCTCACCGGGTCCAGCTCGGCGGCGGGCCTGGTGTTCTTCTTCCTCGCGGCGCCCGTGCTCGCCTCGCCGCTGTTCGGCCACCTCGCCGACCGGGTCCGGCGCCGACCGCTGCTGGTGGCCACGAACGCGCTGGCCGGCCTCGGCGTGCTCAGCCTGCTGCTCGTCCGCACCCCCGACGACCTGTGGCTGCTCTACGTCGTGGCGGCCGGCTACGGCGTCGTCGGGCACGTCACCGGCGCGGCGCGGGCGGGCCTGCTGCGCGACATGCTCAGCGACGACCAGCTCGACACGGCCAACGGCACGCTGATGACCGTCGACCAGGGGCTGCGGATCATGAGCCCGCTGGTCGGCGCCGGCCTCTACGCCGCGTACGGCGGCCCGGCGCTGGCCGTCCTGGCCGCGGTCACCTTCGCCGTCGCCGTGGTGGCGCTGCTCACCGTGCACGTCCGCGAGTCCGAGCCCACTCCGCCCGGGCAGCGCGAGTCGTTCGTCCGCGAGCTGTCGGCCGGGTTCCGGCACCTGCGCGCCGTGGTGGCCGTGCGGCGGATCACCGCCGCGCTGGCGGTGAGCATGCTCGTGATCGGGCTGGCCGACTCCGCGCTGTTCGGCGTGGTGGAGACCGGCCTCGGGCTGGACCCGGAGTTCTTCGGCGTGCTGATGAGCGCGCAGGGCGCCGGCAGCATCGTGGGCGGGGTGGTCTCGGTGTGGCTGCTGCGCCGCCTGGGCGGGCAGCGGCTGGTCGGCGCGGGGCTGGCGGTGCTCGGCGTCGGCGGCCTCGCCTGCCTGTCGACGTCACCGGCGGTGGTGCTGGCCGGGTGCGCCCTGGCCGGGCTCGCCATCCCGTGGATGTTCGTCCCGGCCGCGACCGTGCGGCAGCGGCTGACCCCGCCGCGGCTGCAGGGCCGCAGCTCGGCCGCGGTCAACATGGCCGTCACCGTGCCGCAGCTGGTCTCGATCGCCGCCGGGGCGGCGCTGGTCGCCGTGGTCGACTTCCGCTGGCTGCTGCTCGCCACCGCCGTCGTGCCGGTGCTCTGCTGCCTGCCGCTGCTGCTGCGGCGCCCGGCGCCGGAGACCCTGCCCGAGGTGCCCGTGCCCGGAATGCCCGCGCCGGACGACAGGTTGGCACCGGCATGACGATCTCCGGCGAGTACGCACCGTCCACCTCCTCGTGGGTCCGCGACCAGGTGGACACGATCGAGCGGACGGGCACCACGACCTCGGTCCACATCCAGAACCGCCCGGTCGTCCTGCTCACCATGCTGGGCAAGGCGTCCGGCAAGGTGCGCAAGGTGCCGCTGATGCGGGTCGAGCACGACGGCGTCTACGCCGCGGTGGCGAGCAAGGGCGGGGCGCCGGACAACCCGCAGTGGTACGCGAACCTGCTGGCCCACCCCGAGCTCGACCTGCAGGACGACACCGAGACCCGCCCGGTGCGCGCCCGCCTGATCAGCGGCGACGAGCGCGCGCAGTGGTGGACGCGCTGCGTCGAGGCGTTCCCGAACTACGCCGAGTACCAGAAGAACACCGAGCGCGAGATCCCCGTCTTCCTGCTCGAGCCGCGCTGACCCTGGGCCGAACGGGCCACCCGGGTGCCGTCCGTGCGGGTGGACCCGCACGGACCACCGGGTGCGCCGGCGGGCGCGCGCCTACCGTCGGGACGGTGACGAGGGTCCACGTGTTCCGCTACGAGGACGGCGACGCCGCCACCTGCTTCGCCGAGGTGGCCGTGCGGGCCGACGGCGTGGCCGAGGCGCTCGACCTGCTGGCGCGCAGGGGGATGCACCCCGAGCAGCTGTGGGACCGCGGCCGCACGCCGTGCACCACCGACGGACACGGACCGCACGCGCTCGCCGACGGCGAGGTGCTCGTCCGCCGGCACGGCCAGGACGGTGCCGTCACGCCCTGGGAGGCGCCGCGCACCGGGCTGGACCGGCGCCGTCAGGCCCGCAGCCGCGCCGCGGCCTCGACCGCCCAGTAGGTCAGCACCACGTCGGCGCCCGCCCTGACGAACGCGGTGAGCGACTCGTCGACCGCGCGGTCGCGGTCGATCCAGCCGTTCGCCGCCGCCGCCTCGACCATCGCGTACTCGCCCGACACCTGGTACGCCCAGACCGGCACGTCGACCTGCTGGGCCACCTGCGCCAGCACGTCGAGGTACGGCAGCCCCGGCTTCACCATCACCACGTCGGCCCCCTCGGCGAGGTCGAGCCGCACCTCGCGGGCCGCCTCGCGCACGTTGGCGGGGTCCTGCTGGTAGGTGCAGCGGTCCCCGACGAGCTGGGAGTCGACCGCCTCGCGGAACGGGCCGTAGAACGCCGAGGCGTACTTGGCCGCGTAGGCCAGCAGCACGACGTCGGGGCGGCCGGCGGCGTCGAGCGCGAGCCGGACCGCGCCGACCTGGCCGTCCATCATCCCGGACAGCCCGAGAACCGTCGCGCCCGCAGCGGCCTGGGCCAGCGCCATGCTGCAGTAGCGCTCCAGCGTGGCGTCGTTGTCGACCTCGCCGCGCTCGTCGAGCACGCCGCAGTGACCGTGGTCGGTGAACTCGTCCAGGCACAGGTCGGCCATCACCACCGTGCGGTCGCCGACCGCCTCGACCACGTCGCGCAGCGCGAGGTTGAGGACGCCGTCGGGGTCGTCGGCGCCCGACCCGGTGGCGTCGCGCACCGCCGGGACGCCGAACAGCATCAGCCCGCCCACGCCGGCGTCGACCGCCTCGACGGCGGCCTCGACCAGCGAGGCACGGGTGTGTTGCACGACGCCGGGCATCGACGAGATCGGCTGCGGCGCAGCGATCCCCTCGCGCACGAACATCGGCAGGACGAGCTGCGAGGGGTGCAGCCGGTGCTCCGCCGTCAGCCGTCGCAGCGCGGGCGTGGCCCGCAGCCGCCGCGGCCGCTCGGTTGGGAACGCCACCTCAGCGGGCGCGACGGCGTGCGGACGGACGCTTCTGGCTCGGGCGCAGGACCGGCTCCCCGGCCTCGGTGGCCGCCACCCGCAGGCCCGTGCCGTACTCGGCCAGGGCGTCGACCAGCGACGCCGCGCTCGGCTCGGTGGCCAGGACGTCGACCCGCAGGCCGTGCTCCTCGGCCGTCTTCGCCGTCGCCGGCCCGATGCACGCCACGACGGTGGACGGGTGCGGCTTGCCCGCGATGCCCACGAGGTTGCGCACGGTCGAGGACGAGGTGAACACGACCGCGTCGAACGAGCCGTTCTTGATGGCGTCGCGCACCGGCGCTGCCGGCGGCGCGGCGCGCACCGTGCGGTACGCGGTGACGTCGTCGACCTCCCAGCCGATCTCGACCAGGCCTGCCACCAGGGTGTCGGTGGCGATGTCGGCCCGCGGGAGGAAGACCCGGTTGATGGGGTCGAGCACCGGGTCGAACGGGGGCCACTCCTCGAGCAGGCCGTGCGCCGACTGCTCCTCGGCGGGCACCAGGTCGGGCTCGATCCCCCACTCGCGCAACGCGTCCGCCGTGACGCCGCCGACAGCGGCGACCTTGAGGCCGGCGAAGGCACGGGCGTCCAGGCCGTACTCGGCGAACTTCTCGCGCACCGCGCGGACGGCGTTCACCGAGGTGAAGCCGATCCACTCGTACCGTCCGGTGACCAGGCCCGTGACGGCCTTCTCCATCTGGTGCGGGGTGCGCGGCGGCTCGACCGAGATGGTCGGGACGACGTCGGCCACCGCGCCGTAGGTCGCGAGCCGGTCCGTCATCGGGCCGGACTGCGCCTGCGTGCGCGGGACCAGCACCCGCCAGCCGAACAGCGGCTTGGTCTCGAACCACGAGACCCGCTCGCGCAGCTGGACGGTCGGGCCGGTGACGGCCACCAGCGGCCGCGGGAACTCCTCGTCGTCGGCCGCGTCGAGCACGTCGGCGGCGGCCGCGAGGGTGGAGTCCAGCGAGGACTGGCTGGTGGTCGAGCCCTGGGCCGTGACCACCACCGCGGCGTCGCCCGAGCGGCCGGCGGCGACCAGCGCGCGCAGCGCCGAGGCGAGCTCGGCCCGCTGGCCGAGCAGCACGACGGTGGCCTTCTCGTCCAGGAGCGAGGAGGTCTCGACCCGGCCGGCCGCGTCGACGACGTGCACCGCGGACACGGTGCTCGACGTCGTCGGGACGCCGGCGTACACCGGGACGGCCGTGTGCAGGCCGACGCCGGGCACGACCTCGAAGGGCACACCCGCCTTCTGGCAGGCGAGCAGCTCCTCGGCCAAGCCGGAGAACGTGCCCGCGTCGCCGTCGAGCAGGCGCACGACGCGCTGACCCGCCCGGGCGGCGCGCGTGATCACCTTGGCGCGGCCGGCGTGGGTGAGGGGCTGCCCGTTCTCGCCGAACCCGGCCTCGAGCAGCTCGACGTCCGGCGGGCACCAGCGCGCCACCAGCGCCTCGCGCTGCTCGTCGCTGATGCCGCGGTCGAGGACGACGGCCTCGGCGCCCGCGAGCACCTCGGTGGCCCGCACCGTCAGCAGGCCGGGGTCACCGGGACCGGTGCCGACGAAGGACACCTGGCCGACCGGCTTGTTGTTGCTGCTCACTGCTCACTCTCCTGCGCTGCTGAACCGATACGAGCAAAGGTCTCTTCCTGCGCCGGTGACCCGGCGGATGCGTGCGTCGCGCCACCCGGCGGCCCTGGCGGCGCGCCCGGCGTGACCGGCCCGGGCGCCTCGCGCACCAGGTCGGCGGCGCCGTCCTCGAGCAGCACCTGCGCCAGCCGGTGCCCCAGGCCGACGGGGTCGTCGGCGGGCCCGGTGGCCGAGCGCCGCAGGTCGACCGACCCGTCCGGCGCCAGGGCCACCGCCCGCAGGTACAGCTCGGCCGGCGTCCCCTCGTGCGGGTCGGCCTCGACCCAGTCGGCCAGCGCCCCCACGGGGGCGGTGCAGCCGCCCTCGAGGGTGGCCAGCAGGGTGCGCTCTGCCACGACGCAGGCGCGCGACGCTGGGTCGTCCAGCACCGCCAGGGCGGCCAGCGTGGCGGCGTCGTCGGCGCGGCACTCGACGGCCAGGGCGCCCTGCCCGGGGGCGGGGAGCAGCTGCAGCGGGTCGAGCACCTCGGTGGCGGCGCCCTGGCGGCCGATCCGCAGCAGCCCGGCCCGGGCCAGCACGACGGCGTCGAGCTCGCCGGAGGAGACCATCCGCAGCCGGGTGTCGACGTTCCCGCGCACGCCGACGACCCGCAGACCCAGGCCGAGCGCCTGCAGCTGCGCCGCCCGGCGGGGCGACCCGGTGCCGACCACGGCACCCTCGCCGAGCTCGCCGAGGGTGAGCCCGTCGCGGGCGACCAGGGCGTCGCGCGGGTCCTCCCGCACCGGGACGGCCGCGAGCGCCACGCCGGGCGCCGGCGCGGTCGGCAGATCCTTGAGCGAGTGGACGGCCACGTCGACCCGGCCGTCGAGCAGCGCCTCGCGCAGCGCCGAGACGAACACGCCGGTGCCGCCGATCTGGGCGAGCGGCGCGGCCGAGCGGTCGCCGCGGGTGCTGACCTCGACCAGCTCGACGGCGTGCCCGCGGGCGCGCAGGGCGTCGGCCACGAGCCCGCTCTGGGTGCGGGCGAGCAGGCTGGCGCGGGTGCCGAGGCGCAGGGCGGCGGTCATCGCACCCCACCCCCGGAGGCCTCGCCCGGCACCGCCGCGAGCACCTCGGCCACGTCGGTGATGGTGGCGCCGCCGGTGACGACGTCGATGTCGAGGTCGAACAGCTCGCGCAGGGCCGCGGCGTAGTGCGTCCCGGCGCCGTCGTCGCCGGCCGCCAGGCTCTTCACCCGCACCGTCGGGGTGTGCAGGATCTTCTCGACCACCCGGTGCACGCTGCGCTCGACCTCCGCGGCCACCCGCGGGTCGACGTCGGCCCCGAGGCGCGAGCGCAGCCGCACCAGCTCGGCCTCGACCACCTGCCGGGCGTACGAGCGCAGGGCGACCACGGTGGGAGCGACCTCGTCGGCCCGCTGCGCCTGCAGGTAGGCGGCGACCTCCTCGTCGACGATGCGGCGGGCGGCCTCGATCTCGGTGCCCATCTCCGCCTCGGCCAGCTCGGCACCGAGGGTGGCGAGGTCGACCACGTGCACGCCCGGCAGCGAGGCGACCGCGGGGTCGACGTCGCGCGGCAGGGCCAGGTCGACGACCAGCTGGTCGGCCGGGGTGGTGCCGGCGCGCGCGGCCGCGGCGGCGCGCAGCTCGCGGGCGGCGCCGATCCGCTCGACGGTGAGGACGTGCCCGACGGCGCCGGTGCAGGACACCAGCACGTCGGCGGCCGCGAGCGCGGTGACGAGCGCCTTCTCGTCGTCGAGGGTGAGCCAGCTGCCCTCGACGGCCTCGGCCAGCCGGCGGGCGCGCTCGGCGGAGCGGTTCGCGACCACGACCGACCGGACGCCGCTGCGGTGCAGGGTCGCGGCGGCCAGCCCGCTCATCGCGCCGGCGCCGACGACGACGGCCTCGGCCGCCTCGAGCCGGACGCCCGCCGCGGGCGCGTGCTCGAGCGCGGCCTGCACCAGCGAGTGCCCGGCCCGGTCGAGCCCGGTCTCGGTGTGGGCGCGCTTGCCCGTGCGCAGGCTCTGCTGCAGCAGCGGGTCGAGGACGCGGCCGACGGTGCCGTCCTCCTGAGCACGGCGCAGCGTCGCCCGCACCTGGCCCAGCACCTGGGTCTCGCCGACCGCCATCGAGTCGAGGCCGGCGGCGACGCCGAACAGGTGCGTGACCGCGTGCTCGGCGTAGCGGACGTACAGGTGCGGGGTGAGCTCGGGCAGCGCCAAGCCGGACCGCTCGACCAGCCGGCGCCCGACCTCGGCCAGGCCGCCGTGGAAGGTCGTGACGTCGGCGTAGACCTCGAGCCGGTTGCAGGTGGCCAGCACCGCGACCTCGCGGACCTGCTCCGAGCCGGTGAGCTGGTGCGCGAGCTCGCGCGTGGAGGCGGCGTCGAGCGCGAGCCGCTCGAGCACCTCGATGGGCGCGGTGTGGTGCGAGATCCCCACGGCGAGAAGGCTCATCGCGCCATCCTCAGGTCGCCGACGGCACCGGCGACGGCGCCCTTGACGCCACCGCCGACGGCGCCCTTGACGGCCCCGGCGACGGCTCCGGCCGCCGCGCCCTTGACGGCTCCGGCGACTGCACCGGCCACGGCGGCGGGCACGTCGGGGTCGGCGTCGGCCAGGCCGGCGGCGAGCACCGAGGGGTCGGGCACCTCGCGCTCGGCCTGCCGGCGCTGCTCGTGGAAGGCGAGGATCTGCAGCTCCGTCGACAGGTCGACGCGGCGCACCACCACGTCGTCGGGCACCTGGAGCACGGTGGGCGCGAAGTTGAGGATGCTGGTCACGCCGCCGGCGACCATCCGGTCGCAGACCTCCTGGGCGGCCGGGCCCGGGGTCGCGATGACGCCGATCGAGACGCCGCGCTCGGTCAGCACCTGCTCGAGGTCGGTCATGGGGACGACGGTGAGGCCGGCGACGTTCTCGCCGACCACGTCCGGGTCGTTGTCGAGCAGGGCCACGACGCTGACGCCGCGCGAGGCGAAGCCGCCGTAGTTGGCCAGGGCGTGACCCAGGTTGCCGATGCCGACGATGGCCACGCGCCAGTCCTCGGCCAGGCCGAGCTCGCGGCTGATCTGGTAGACGAGGTACTGGCAGTCGTAGCCGACGCCGCGGGTGCCGTAGGAGCCGAGGTGCGACAGGTCCTTGCGCAGCTTGGCCGAGTTGACCCCGGCCTCGACGGCGAGCTCCTCGGACGACACCGTGGCGACGCCGCGCTCGACCAGCGCGGTGAGGGTGCGCAGGTACACCGGGAGCCGCGCGACGGTGGCCTCGGGCACCGCGCGACCGGTCATCGTCCGACCGGTGGGGCGCGGGCGTCCCTGGGTGGCGCGACCGCCCTGCCGCGGGGCGGTGGGCAGGTCGTCGCTCGGGGCGCTCACGGTGGTGGCCGCCTCCTGCCGGGACGATCGGGGCGCCGGACGCTGGTGACGTCCGCCGCGCTGACCACAGCAGAGTAGGCACTTGTGAACGAACGCACAAAGTCGGCGGAGCGCCACCCGGGCCTCAGGTGAGCAGCGTCACGCCGCAGGGGTCGTGGACCCCCTCAGCGGGTGCTCCCCCGGCTCTCCTGCGGGCTCCCGCGACCGGTCAGCGGCGCAGCCACCGCAGGGCGCCCGAGCGGCCCGGGCGCAGCGCCTTCGCCAGCGCCGCGGGGTCGACGGTGAAGCAGCTGTGCCGGCGTCCGTCGACCAGCACCACCGGCACCTCGTCGCCGTGGGCCGCCCGCAGCGCCGGGTCGGCGTCGACGTCTCGCTCGACCCAGCCGACGCCCTGCTCGGCGGCGACCGCCGCCACGACCGGGCGGGCGGCGTCGCACAGGTGGCAGCCCTGCCGCGTGACGAGCTCGATCCGCGCCCGCGGTGCCGCCTCGCTCACGTCCCCAGGGTCGCACGACCGGCACGGGTGACCTGCGTCACCTACCATCGGGCGCCTGGACGTGCTCGACTGCCGGGCAGCCCAGGTGCGTCCGTGCCCCCGCGGCCCGGACGCACGCACCGAACCGACGGGGTGGAGCATGCCAGCACCGCGCACGTGGACGTGGCGCGTCGCGCCGCGCGTGCCCGCGTGCGCGCTCCCGGACGGGGGGGCGACCCGGCCGCTCCTGCCCCCGGGCTCGCTGGACCTGCTCGCGGCCGCCGTCCTGGCGATGGCCGCCACCACCTCTTCGCCCGGGGCACCGGCCGGTGGCGCCCGGCGCGAGCCGCCGGACCCCGCGCACACCGAGCGGGTGTCCGCGCTGGTCGAGCTCGCGCAGGCCGGGGACACCGAGGCGTTCGGCCAGATCTACGAGCTGTACGTCGACACCGTGTACCGGTACGTGTACCTGCGGGTGGGCTCGGTGCAGCAGGCAGAGGACATCACTGCCGAGACGTTCGTGCGGGCGCTGCGCCGCCTCGACTCGTTCACCTGGCAGGGCAAGGACATCGCGGCCTGGTTCATCACGATCGCGCGCAACCTGGTCACCGACCTGCGCCGGTCCAGCCGGTTCCGGCTCGAGGTGGCCACCGACGAGATCGTCGGCGCCGAGCAGGCGGCCGGCGCGTCCCGCACCGGCGTGCCCGGCGCGACGACGACTCCCACGCCCGAGCAGGAGGTGCTCGACCGGGCCCGCGACCACCGGCTGGTGGAGGCGGTGCGGACGCTGCGGCCCGACCAGCAGGAGTGCCTAGTGCTGCGGTTCTTCCACGAGCTGTCCGTGGCCGAGACCGCCCGGGCGCTCGGGCGCAGCGAGGGCGCGGTCAAGCAGCTGCAGCTGCGGGCCGTCCGCCAGCTCGCCGAGGTGCTGGGAGAGCGGCCGTGAGGACCCTGTCGGTTACCCGCCGGTACCGGGATGTCCTGCGCCGCACCGTAACCGCGCCCCCGTCCGGACGTTGGTCGGGTGAGTGCGTACTCCGGTTGCGCGCACCGGGGGACAGCACGGGGAGGTGCGGGTGATGCGAGCACGCGCGTCCGAGGACTTCGCGACGCGGCTCGACCAGGCCCTGCGGACCGCTCCCGCGACGCCGGTCGCCGGTGGTGACGGTGGTGACGGTGGTGACGACGACCGGGCCCTGGTGGCGCTCGCCGTGGGCCTGCGCGACGCCGCGCGGCCGCTCGCCGGCGTGGTGCCGCGGCAGGAGTTCCGCACGGCGCTCGCGGAGCGGCTCGCCGAGCAGGCGGAGGAGCTTGCCCCGCAGCGGCGGGAGGCGGCGCAGCGGGCACCGCGGCGCGCGGCCACGACGGACCGCGCGGGCACCCGCCGGTCCGGCGCCACCGACCGGCCGCGACGCCTGCGGGGGGTGCTGGCCGGCGTGGTGACGCTGGTGGTGGCCGGCGGGGCGGGCGCCGCGGTGGCGAGCGAGAGCGCACTGCCTGGCGGGGCGCTGTACCCGCTCAAGCGCCAGGTCGAGGACCTGCGCCTGCAGCTGTCGTCGCCCGGGCCCGCCCGCGGCGGCACCGAGCTGGCGCTGGCCCGCGAGCGCCTGCTCGAGGCCGAGGAGCTCGCCCAGGCCTCCGGCGGCGCCGACGTGCCGGCCACCGACACCCCCGAGCTGCGCGGCACGCTGGACGACTTCGGCTCGAGCGCCATCGCCGGCATCGCGGCGCTCACCGACGACTACGCCCGCACGGGCGACGCCACCTCGCTGGCGCAGGTCGACACGTTCCTGGACGAGACGCTGCCGCTGCTCGACCGGCTGCGGACGATGACGCCGCCCAGCGTCCACCCGGTGATCGACGACCTGGCGGCGGTGCTCGGTGCCAGCCAGGCCGACCTGGCCGCAGCGGTGGCGAGCTGCACCACCTGCGACGACCTCGGCCTGGTGGTCGCCGTCCCGCAGGCCCCGGACCCGCCGGCGGTGGCCGAGCCGGCGGTGCCGCCCGTCACCGACCTGCCGGGCGGCCTCGCGACCGCCGTCCCGGAGCTGCCGGCGACCTCGCCGCCGGCCGGGGGCGGCACGGACGGCGGGCTGCTGGACGGGCTGGACGGCGTCACCGACCCGGTCGTGCCCGACCCGGTGGAGACCCTGCTCGACGACCTGCTGCCCGCGCCCGGGCCGGCGGCGCCGTCGACGCCCGCGCCGAGCCGGACGAGCACGCCGCTGCTGCCGCTCCCGCTGCCGTCCGTGACCCTCGGGCTGCCGTCGGTGCTGCCGTCGGGCGCGCCGACGTGCGTGCTGATCGTCTGCCCCTGACGGGCGCGCTCAGAAGAAGACGGACCGCCGCTGCATCAGCAGCGAGTACAGCGTCTGCTGGATGGTCTCGCGCACCTGGTCGGTGACGTCGAAGATCGTCATCGGGTCGTCCGCGGCCTCACCCATGTCGTCGGTGGGGATCGGCTCCCCGAACTCGATCAGCCACTTGGACGGCAGCGGCACCAGGCCGAGCGGACCCAGCAGCGGCCAGGTCGGCGTGATGGGGGCGTAGGGCAGGCCCAGCAGCCGCGCCACCGTCTTGGAGCTGCCGAGGATCGGGTAGATCTCCTCCGCGCCGACGATCGCGCACGGGACGATCGGCACGCCGGTGCGCAGCGCCGCCGACACGAACCCGCCGCGGCCGAACCGCTGGAGCTTGTACCGCTCGCTGAACGGCTTGCCGATGCCCTTGAAGCCCTCCGGCCACACCCCCACCAGGTGCCCGCCGGCGAGCAGCCGCTCGGCGTCGGCGTTGGCGGCCAGGGTCGAGCCGGAGCGGCGGGCGATGTCCCCGACGACCGGGGTGGAGAACACCAGGTCGGCGCCGAGCATCCGCAGGTGCCGTCCGGCCGGGTGCTCGTCGCGCACCGCGACCTGGGTCATCAGGGCGTCGAAGGCGATCGTGCCGGAGTGGTTCGCGACGACGAGCGCCCCGCCCTCCGACGGGACGTTGTCGATCCCGCGCACCTGCACCCGGAACCAGTGCCGGTACAGCGGGCGCAGCACCGCGAGCAGCACCTGGTCGGTGAGCTCGGGGTCGAAGCCGAACTCGTCGACCTCGTAGTCGCCGGTGAGCCGGCGGCGCACGAACGCCAGCGCCTCGGCGACCCGCCGCTCGAGCTCGCTGGGGGTCACGTCGGCGGGCAGGTCCTCGACCAGGCGACGACCGACGTCGGCGGCCTCCTCGCGGGCGGCCCGGGCGTCGTCGGCAGGCCTGGTGGTGGCGCGCACGGGGCGAGGGGCGGTGCGGGCCGGACGCGACCCCGGCTGCTGGTCGGCCTCGGCCTGCTCCAGCAGCGGGGTGGTGCGGCGGCGCCGGCGCTCGCGCTCGCCACCGGCGCGGGCGGCACCGGCGTCCAGCGCCGCCTGCGCCTTGCGCGACGGGCGCTGGCCGTCCAGCGGGATGATCCGCGCGTCCGCCATCAGCCGGCCCTCCGCACCAGGGCGGCGACGCCGCTGCCGGCGCCGTGCACGACCCGGTCGATCGCGCCCGCGAGCGCCACGGCGGGGCCGGCGGCGGCGTCGACCAGGCCGCCCCGCACCGGGCCGGCCAGGCGCCGGGCGCGGACGTAGGACCGGAACGTCTCGCGGGTGGTGTGGGTCGGCTCCAGCCCGAGGTCGGCGCGCATCCGGGTGGTGTCGAGCACCCGGCCGTAGGTGAGCAGCGAGGTGACGTCCGGCCCGAGGTCGACCCGGAACAGCCGGCTCGCGGCCTGCGCGACGGCGTCGGTGGCGGGGCCGGGCACGGGCAGGACGGGGCGCCCGATCATGCCGAGCGCCTGGGTCAGGGTCACCACGCCGTCGCCCGCGACGTTAACCTGACCGGTGACGGTGCCGACGGTGGCGAGCCGCATCCCCTCGACCAGGTCGTCCTCGTGCACGAACTGCAGCCGCGGGTCGAAGCCGAGCACGGTCGGGGCGACGGGCAGCTCGAAGTAGTCGGTGAGCGCGGTGCGGGTGCCGGGGCCGAGCGCGTTGGCGAACCGCAGCACGGCGACGTCGACGTCCGGGCGGCGCCGGGAGAAACCGCGCACGTAGCCCTCGACCTCGACCGAGTCCTTGCCCCAGCCGGCCCGCGGCAGCACCTTGGCCGGGGTGTCCTCGGTGAACTGGGCGGGGTCGCGCGGGCTCGCGCCGTAGACCGACGAGGTGGACTTGACGACCAGACGCCTGACGCCGGAGGCCTTCTGGCACGCCGCGAGCAGCTGCATCGTGCCGATGACGTTGATCTCCTTCATCGACACCCGGCCGCCGGCGTGGACCGGGGTGGCGATGACGTTCATGTGCACGACCGTGTCGACGCCCGCGCGCTCGATCACCTTGGCGATGACGGGGTTGCGGATGTCGGCGCGGACGAACTCGGTGCTGCCGATGTCGTGGGTGGGCGGGACGACGTCGACGCCGATCACCTTCGCGACCTCGCCGCTGGTGGAGAGCATCCGGGCGAAGCGTCCGCCGAGGTAGCGGGACACCCCCGTCACCAGCACCACCTCGGCCATGCGCCGATCCTACGCAGCCGCGCCGGGCCCGCAGGGCCGCCCGGTGCACGCGAAGGACCCGCCGGCGCCCCGGGACGGGGCGGGCGGGTCCTCGAGGTCCCCGACGAGCGGGGACGCGGTCACTTCTTGTTGCGACGCTGGTGGCGCGTCTTGCGCAGCAGCTTGCGGTGCTTCTTCTTCGCCATCCGCTTGCGGCGCTTCTTGATGACAGAACCCATGGGGCCTCATTCGCTCGGTGGGGCAGGTGCGGTCCGGTCGAGCGCACGTGCGCCCTACGGCCCCCAGGGTAGCCGGGACACCCCGCACGCGACCAACCGGACGGGGGCGACCGGCGCGGACGGGACGGGACGCGGGCTCAGGCGGTGTCGACGAATGAGCCGCGCAGGTAGGCGTCGACGGCGTCCTCGGGCACGCGGAACGAGCGACCGACGCGGACCGCGGGCATCTCGCCGGAGTGGACCAGCCGGTACACCGTCATCTTCGAGACGCGCATGATCGAGGCGACCTCCGCGACGGTGAGGAACCGCACCTCGCTCAGGTCCCGCTCTGCTGCCATCTGTGCACCCTGCCCTCGGCCGTGCGGGTGCGCCTCTCGGCCCCCGGCCGGCCGCGTACTGCCGCGTGATGGCGTCAGATTAGGGGCAGGTGTGGCAGGTGGGGAAGTGGTGACGACTGCAAGGAGTAATCACAGCGGTGTCCTTCTCCCCCTAGTCGAAGAACGGGTCCAGGCCGTGGAGCGGGAAGACGGCCTTCCGGGTGGCCATCACGGCCCGGTCGAGGGCGTCGGCGGGGTCGTAGCCGACCTCCCAGGAGCGCCACCAGGTGTCGGCCCCGTCGGTCATCCGCAGCGGGCCGGTGCGGCCGAAGGCGTCGCGGACGTGGTCGCGCCAGGCCTCGGGCACGGCGGTGGTGGGGGCGACCGGGGCGTGCGCGGCGATGCCGACCAGGTGGGCCCACGAGCGCGGCACGACGTCGACGATCTCGTAGCCGCCGCCCCCGGTGGCGACCCAGCGGCCGTCGCAGACCTCGTGCGACAGCTCGTGCAGCATCGACGCGACCGCGACCTGGGCGTCGAGCGAGACGGCCAGGTGGGCCAGCGGGTCGAGCGCGTGGGTGTCGCAGCCGTGCTGGGTGACCAGGGCGTCCGGCCGGAACGCCCGGACCAGGGCGGGGACGACAGCGTGGACGGCGCGCAGCCAGTCGCGGTCGCCGGTGCCGGGCGGCAGGGCGACGTTGACGGCGCCCCCCTCCGCGCCGGCGCCGCCGGTCTCGTCCGGGAAACCGGTGCCGGGGAACAGCACCCGGCCGGTCTCGTGCACCGAGATGGTGAGGACGCGCGGGTCGTCCCAGAACAGCGCCTGGGTGCCGTCGCCGTGGTGCACGTCGACGTCGACGTAGGCCACCTTGCTCGCGCCCGAGTCGAGCAGCCGCTGCACCGCCGCGGCGACGTCGTTGTAGACGCAGAAGCCGGCGGCGCGGTCGCGCATCGCGTGGTGCAGGCCGCCGCAGAAGTTCACCGCGTGCTGCACGTCGCCGGACCACACCTGGTCGGCGCACTCGACGCTGCCCTGCACCACCCGCGCGCTCGCCTCGTGCATGCCGGGGAAGACCGGGTCGTCGGTGGTGCCGAGGCCGCACGAGCCGTCCGCCTCGTCGGGGTGGTCCGACACGTGCCGCACGTACCGGACGTAGTCCGCGTCGTGCACGGTGGCGAGCAGGTCGTCGGGCGCGACCTCGGCGCCGGCGACCTGCACGCCCGGCCGGTCGAACAGCCCGAGCTGGTCGGCGAGCCGGGCGGTGAGGTCGAGCCGCACCGGCGCCATCGGGTGGCCGGGCCCGAAGTCGTACCGGGCGAAGTCGGGGTCCCACACGACCCGGGTGCCGGAAGCCATCCCCTGACGCTAGCGTCAGCGCAGGTCAGGAGCACCGCGGCGGCCGCCCCCGGCACGCGGACGCGGTCGGGACGGGGAGGTGGCGCGGTGGCTCGGTCGGGCTCGCCCACGACCTCGTTCCTGCCGGCCGGCGCCGGCGCCCTGCCGCGGCTGCGCGCCCGGATCGACCACGTCGGGCGGCACTCGCCCGCGCGCCTGGCCATCACCGTGTTCGCCTGCGTGATCGCGCTGGTCACCGGGCTGCTGTCGCTGCCGGTGTCGACCTCGAGCGGCGACCGCGCGCCGTTCGTCGACGCGCTGTTCACCGCGGTCTCCGCGGTCTGCGTCACCGGGCTGGTCACGGTCGACACCGCGACCTACTGGTCGTACTTCGGCCAGGTCGTCATCCTCGTGGCGATCAAGGTGGGCGGCCTCGGCATCATCACCCTCGCCGCGCTGCTCGGCCTCGCCGTGTCCCGACGACTCGGGCTGACCGGGAAGCTGCTGGCGCAGAGCGAGACCAAGGCGCAGCGGCTCGGCGAGGTCGGCACCCTGCTGCGGGTCGTCATCGGAACGTCGCTGGCGATCGAGGCCGTGATCGCGGTGGTGCTGTTCCCGCGCTTCATCGTGCTCGAGGAGAGCGTCGGCGAAGCGGCCTGGCACGCGGTCTTCTACGCGATCAGCGCCTTCAACAACGCCGGGTTCCTGTCCCACCCGGGCGGGCTGCCGGGGAACGCGGTGGGCGACTGGTGGCTCTGCGTCCCGCTCGCCCTCGGGGTGCTGATCGGCAGCGTCGGCTTCCCCGTCCTGGTCGCCGTCGGCCGGGCCTGGCGCACGCCGCGCCGCTGGGGCCTGCACGCCCAGCTCACCGTCACCACGACCCTGCTCCTGCTCGTGGTGTCCGTCGTCGTGCTGGGCTGGTTCGAGTGGAACAACCGGGCCACGCTCGGCGCGCTGCCGCTGGGCGACAAGGTGCTGGCGACGCTGTTCATGGCGGTGATGCCGCGCTCGGGCGGCTTCGCCACGCTCGACGTGGGCGCCATGCAGGGCGAGACCCTGCTGGCCACCGACATGCTGATGTTCATCGGCGGCGGCAGCGCCTCGACCGCGGGCGGCATCAAGGTCACCACGCTGGCGGTGCTGTTCCTGGCCGTGGTGGCCGAGGCGCGCGGCGACGCCGACGTCGAGGCGTTCGGCCGCCGCATCCCGGCCGCGACGATGCGGCTCGCGGTCACCGTGCTGCTCGTCGGCGCCACCCTGGTCGCCGTCGCGACGATGGCGCTGCAGGCCATCACCGGGCGCGAGCTCGACGTCGTCCTGTTCGAGGTGCTGTCGGCCTTCGCCACCGTCGGGCTGTCGGTCGGGCTGACCGCCGACCTGCCCGACTCGGGCAAGTACCTGCTGGCCGCGCTGATGTTCCTGGGCCGGACCGGCACCATGTCCCTGGCGGCCGCGCTCGCGCTGCGCGAGCGCCCCAAGCAGTTCCGGCTCGCGGAAGAGAGGCCCATCGTTGGGTGACAAGAACCTGCACGAGGACGCCGTCCTGGTCATCGGGCTCGGGCGCTTCGGCGCCTCGATCGCCGACGCCCTGAACCGCCTCGGGCACGACGTCCTGGCCATCGAGAAGGACCCGAAGATCGTCCAGGAGTGGGCGGGCCGGCTCACCCACGTGGTCGAGGCCGACGGGACCAACATCGACGCCCTCGAGCAGCTGGGCGTCAAGGAGTTCAAGATCGCCGTCGTCGGCATCGGCACCTCGATCGAGGCCAGCGTCCTGGCCACCGCGAACCTGGTCGACCTCGGCAACAAGCAGGTCTGGGCCAAGGCGATCACGCCCTCGCACGGCCGCATCCTGGAGCGGATCGGCGCGCACCGGGTGGTCTACCCCGAGGCGGACGCCGGCGAGAAGGTCGCCCACCTGGTCTCCGGCAAGCTGCTGGACTACATCGAGTTCGAGGACGGCTTCGCGATCGTCAAGATGCGGCCCCCGCTCGAGACCCAGGGCTTCACGCTCGCGCAGTCCTCGGTCCGGAAGAAGTACGGGGTCACCGTCGTCGGCGTGAAGTCGCCGGGCGAGGACTTCACCTACGCCGTCCCGGACACGATGGTGACCCGGCACGACATGCTCATCGTGGCCGGCAACTCCCAGCTGCTCGAGCGGTTCGCCGCCCGCCCCTGACGCGCGGGCCAGGCCCTACCCTGGCGCGCATGATGATCCGGCCCGCGGAGCTGGCGGCCATCAGGGCGGGGACGATCGACCTCGGCTTCCGCCGCTGGGACCGTCCCCGGGTGCTGGTCGGCACCCGGATGCGCACGGCCGTCGGCGTGCTCGAGGTGACCTCGGTCGACCAGGTCGACGAGGCGGCGATCACCGAGGACGACGCACGCCGAGCAGGAGCCGCCTCGCTGGAGGCGCTGCGGCGGGGGCTGGCCGCCAAGGCCGACCGGCCCGTCTTCCGGGTGGGCCTGCGCTGGGCCGGCGAGGACCCGCGGGCAGCCCTGCGGCGCACACCGCCGACCGACGACGAGGTCGTCGAGATCCGTTCGCGCCTGGACCGTCTCGACAAGGCGTCACCGATCGGGCCGTGGACGCGGGTGACGCTGGAGATCATCGACCGCTCCCCCGCCGTGCGGGCGCCGGACCTCGCCGCCGAGCTGGGGCGCGACACACCGGACTTCAAGAAGGACGTGCGCAAGCTCAAGGAGCTCGGCCTGACCGAGTCGCTCGACATCGGCTACCGCCTCTCGCCGCGCGGCGAGGCGGTGCTCGACCACGGCGGCCCGCCGCGCGATCGCCCGGCGCCGCCCACTGGCACCCCGCTCCCCCGCATCGGCGCGCCGGCCACCCGGGCGCTGACGGCGGCCGGGCTCACCACGCTCGAGACCGTGGCCGCGGTGCCCGAGCACGAGCTCGCGGCGATGCACGGCGTCGGGCCCATCGCGATCGCGCGGCTGCGCGAGGCGCTCGTCGAGGCCGGCCTGACGCTGCGCGCCTGACCCGCCGGGTGTGACGCCCACGTGCGACGCGCCGGCGTGGCGCGCCGCGCGGCTCACACCGGCGGGGTGGGAGGGCGGAGGACGAGCCGGCGCTCGTGCTCGGTGACGTGCTCGCGCGGGGGCGCGAAGGCGCCGGTGTGGCCGGTCGGCACGAAGCCGAGGTCGTCGTAGAGCCGCACGGCGGCGAGGTTGTCGTCGGCCACCTCGAGGGTCACCGACCGGACGTCCTGCTCCCGCGCGATCTGGAGCAGGTGCTCGACCAGCGCCCGCCCGGTTCCGGTGCCGCGGGCGGAGGCGGAGACCCAGACGGTGACGAGCGCGAGCCCGGCCGCGTCGTGCCGGTCGGGCACCAGGGCGGCCACGCCGACGTCGGTGCCGTCCGCCGCGCGCGCCACGAGCACGGCACCGCGCGGGCTCGCCACCCAGCGCTCCCAGTGCTCGTCCGGGTGGCCCTCCTCCTCGGCGAACGTGCGGTAGAACGCCTCGGGGTCCTCGGCCAGGGCGCGCAGGCGGACGGCGCGCAGCCGCGGCCCGTCGCCGGCGCCGAGCCGCTCGACGACCGGAGCAGGAGCGCTCACGCCAGCAGCACCTCGTCGCCCTCGGTCACCACGCCCGGGCGGACGACCTCGGCCAGCACGCCGAAATCGGCTCCGGCGGAGTCGGTCAGCGTCCGCAGCACCGTGCGGTCCTCCGGCAGGGCGGCCTGGGCCATCGTCGTCATCACGCAGCGCGGCATCGGCATCACGACCCGGAGCAGCACCTCCCCGACCGACACCTCGCGGCCCACCCACGACTGCTCGACCGTCCCCTCGAGCCCCGGGGTGCGCACGACGAGGTTCGGGCGGAACCGCGCAGGCGGTGCCGGGTGGCCGAGAACGCCTGCGAGCCAGTTGAGCGAGGACGTGGTGACCAGGTGCACGGGACCGTCGTCGTGGTGGTCGACGGCACCCTCCCGCTGCACCCGCACCCGCCGGCCGGCGAGGGCGGTCAGGTCGTCGTCGAGCGCGGCGTCTCCGACGTCGCGGACGCGCCCGTCCGACCAGGTCACGCGCGGGACGCCGTCGGCGTCGGGGAGCTCGGCCGTCAGGTCGAGCAGGCCCTCCAGGCGCCGGAACCGCTTGGACGACTTGCCGCTGCCGAGCTTGCCGTCGTCGTCGACGACCGCCCAGAGCCGGTCGCCCGAGAGACCGCGGGACCCCACATCGGCACGTGAGATGCGTTCTCCCAGCATCGACTTGATCGGATAGCGCCACACCTCGGCGACCGAGCCGACCTGCTCCACGGTCAGGCCTGACCGGACGACAGCTCGCGGGACCGGTCGCGCGCCGCCTCCATCGCGGTGAGGAAGGCGGCCCGCACCTTGTGGTCGTCGAGCTGGCGCAGCGCGGCCATCGTGGTGCCCGCCGGGCTCGAGACCTGCTCGCGCAGGACGGTCGGGTGCTCGCCGGTCTCGCGCAGCATGGTCGCGGCGCCGTAGAGGGTCTGGACCACGAGCTCGGTGGCCGTCGACCGCGGCAGCCCGAGCAGCACGCCGGCCTCGATCATCGCCTCGACCACGTAGAAGATGTACGCCGGCCCGGAGCCGGAGATCGCCGTCACGGCGTCCTGGTACTGCTCCGGGACGGTGACGACCTTGCCGGTCGCGGCGAGCAGCGCCCGGGCCCGCTCGAGGTGCTCGGGATCGCAGTGCGATCCGGCCGACAGCGCGGCCATGCCCTCGTCGACCAGGGCCGGGGTGTTGGGCATGACGCGGACGACGGCGACCCCGTCCGGCAGGCGCTTCTCGACGTACTCGGTGCTGATGCCGGCGGCGATGCAGACGACCAGGGCGCCGGGGCGCAGCGTCTCGGCGACCTCGCGCAGCAGGCCGTCCATGTCCTGCGGCTTGACCACCAGGACGACGGTGTCGACCGAGGCGACGGCCTCGGCGTTGCCGGTGACCTCGACGCCGTAGCGCTCGGCCAGCTCGGCCGCCCGCTCGGCGCGCCGCTCGGTGACGACGATGTCCGCGGGCTCCCAGCCGGCGCGCAGCAGGCCCGACAGCAGGGTCTCGCCCATCACGCCGGCGCCGAGGACGGCCACCCGCTCGTGCGTCGTGCCCTCGGTGCCCACGGTCAGCCCTTGGTCGCGAGCGCGCGGAGGAAGAACGCGACGTTGGCGGGCTTCTCGGCCATCCGGCGCATCAGGTAGCCGTACCACTCCTCGCCGTAGGGCAGGTAGACCCGGACGGTCTCGCCGAGCTTGGCCAGCCGGCGCTGCTCCTCGGGCCGGATGCCGTACAGCATCTGGAACTCGTAGGTGCCCGCCTCGCGCTCGGCCTTGACCGCGAGCGCGCCGCCGATGTCGACCAGCCGCGGGTCGTGGGTGGCCAGCATCGGGTAGCCCCGGCCGTTCATCAGCACCTTGGTGCAGCGCACGTAGCTGCGGTCGACCTCGGTCTTGTCGACGAACGCGACCGAGGACGGCTCGTCGTAGGCGCCCTTGCACAGCCGCACCCGCGAGCCCTCGCCGGACAGGTCGCGGCAGTCGCCCTCGGTGCGACGCAGGTAGGACTGCAGCACCGCCCCGACCCACGGGAAGTCCTCGCGCAGCGCGACGACGGACTCGAGCGTGGCGTCGGTGGTGGTGTGGTCCTCCATGTCGACCGTCACCGTGGTGCCGGCCGCCGCGGCCGCCTCGCAGACCGTCCGGGCGAGCTCGGTGCTGATCGCGGGTCCGTCCGGCCCGAGCGCCTGGCCGATCGCGGAGAGCTTGATGGAGACCTCGGCCCGGCCGCCCTGGGTGAGGCCGGCCTCGGACAGCCGGCTCAGCAGCGTGAGGTAGGCGTCGCGCACCTGCTCGGCCTGCGCCCGCTCGGTGGTGTCCTCGCCGAGGTGGTCGATCGTGACGGTGAGGCCGTCCTCGAGCAGGGCGGTGGTGGCGCGGACGGCGTCCTCGGTGTGGGCGCCGGGGACGAAGCGCGCCACGACGTCGCGCGAGACCGGGGCCGTCTCCACCAGGTCGCGGAGCCGGTGGCTCTTGGCGGCCTGCAGGATCGGCGCCCGCAGCAGTGAGCTCAGCATGGGCGGCAGCGTACGCGGCGGCGGGCACCCGCTTCCTGCCGGCAGCAGGTGGGTCGGGGCGCGGCTCAGGGCGTGCGGCGGGGCAGCGTCGCGGCGCCGAGCGCGAGGGCGACGACGACGAAGCCGGCGATGACCAGCAGCTCGCCGCGGGTGCCGGGCCAGGGGTCGGGCAGGGCGGCCACCTCGGTGAGCGCGTCGACGGCGTACGAGAGCGGCAGCACGTCGGACACGGCGGACAGCACGGTCGGCAGGTCGTCGCGCGGGACGAGCAACCCGCAGAGCAGGAACTGCGGCAGCACGATCGCCGGCATCAGCTGCACCGCCTGGAACTCGGTGCGGGCCAGCGAGCTGGCGGCCAGGCCGAGGGTGGTGCCGAGCAGGGCGACCATGACCGCGATGACGACGAGCCACCACAGCGGCCCGCGGACGTCCAGGCCGCAGACGTAGTGGGCGAACAGCGACGCGATGACGGCCTGGACGACGGCGGCGGCGCCGATGGCCAGGGCGTACCCGACCACCACGTCGGCGCGGTGCACGGGAAGCGTCATCAGCCGCTCGAGGGTGCCGGACTGGCGCTCGCGCAGCGTCGCGACGCTGGTCACCAGGAACATCACGACGAACGGGAAGGCGCCGAGCAGCTGCGCGCCGATCCGGTCGAACACCGGTGTGCCGTCGAAGACCCAGGCGAGCAGGCCGATCAGGACGCACGGCAGGACGACGACCAGCGCGACCGTGCGGTGGTCGCGGCGCAGCTGCGCCAGCACCCGGGCGGCGCAGGCGAGCGTCAGCCGCGGGTTCACGCGACCTCACCGCCGGCGCGGCCGTCGTCCTCGACCAGGGCGAGGAACGCCGCCTCGGCGTCCGCGGTCCCGGTGCGGGCGAGCAGGGCGTCGAGGGTGTCGTCGGCGAGCACCTGCCCCTCCCGCATCAGCACCAGCCGGTCGCACCGGGTCGCCTCGTCCATCACGTGGCTGGAGACCAGCAGCGAGGTGCCGGCGGCGGCCAGCCGGCGGAACAGGTCCCACAGGTCGCGCCGCAGCACCGGGTCCAGGCCGACGGTGGGCTCGTCGAGGACGAGCAGGTCCGGCGACCCGACCATCGCGGCGCCCAGCGAGACCCGCGAGCGCTGGCCGCCGGAGAGCCGGTCGACGACCGAGCCGCGGCGGTCGGCCAGGTCGACCTCGTGCAGCACCCGCTCGACGGCCTCCCGCCCGGCGCCGACCAGGGTCGCGAAGTACCGCAGGTTCTGCTCGACGGTGAGGTCGGCGTAGACGCTCGGGCTCTGGGTGACGTAGCCGACCCGGTGCCGCAGCGACGGGTGACCCGCAGGTGCCCCGAGCACCTCGACGCTGCCGCCTGCCACCACCTGCACGCCGACGACGGCGCGCATCAGCGTGGTCTTGCCCGACCCGCTCGGCCCCAGCAGCCCCACCACCTGCCCCGCGGGCACCACCAGGTCGAAGCCGTCCAGCACCGCCCGCCCGCCGCGCACCACCCGCAGCCCGCGGACGTCGATCGCCGCTGCCGGTTTCCTCATGTGGGGAAACTACGCCTCCCCCGGCGGGTTGTCAGCCCCTCGTCCGGCTGGAGGTCGACGTGGTGCTGACAACTCGGACGGCGCCGCGAGCTGTCAGCCCCTCGTCCGGCCGGAGGTCGACGAGGTGCTGACAACTCGTCCGGGTCACGAGCTCAGGTGGCGCTGGATGGTCGCGGCGTACCAGCGGACGAGGTCGTCGACCTCGGCGGAGGCGACCGGCTCGAGCTCGACGACGTAGCGGAGCAGCGCGATGCCGGCGACCTGGCTGACCACCAGGGCCGCGGCCCGGGCGGGGTCGCTCGCACCGGCGGCGGCGGCGAGGGGCCGCACGACGTGCCCCGAGATGAACCCCGGGACGTGGGCGGCCACGGCGCCGCCGCCGACCAGGGTCCGCATCACCGCGACCAGCCGCTCGCGGTGGGCCGGCGGGTCCCACAGCTCGCAGAACGCGCGCAGCAGCCGCTCACCGGCACCGGCCGGATCGCCCTCCAGCACCCGCGCAAGGATCGCCGTCGGGTCGACCGGCAGCTCCAGCGACGCGGCGAACAGCGCCTCCTTGCTGGCGAAGTAGTGGCGCACCAGGGCGGGGTCGACCTCGGCCCTGCGGGCCACCGCGCGGACGGCGGTGCCGTCGAAACCGTTGGCGGAGAACTCCTCCCGGGCCGCCTCGACGATCGCCGCGCGCGCACCGCCCTGGGGGCGCGGGCCGCGACGGGCCTGCGTCACCGCGCGCGCCCGGGCATCACGACGTGCGCCGGGACGGCGCCCCCACCGCCAGGTGCCGGCGGGCGAAGTCGAGCGACTCGGCCAGGTCGCGGTCGCGGTCGGCGGGGGTGCGGCAGCGCCGGGTGTTGACCTCGAGCACCACGACGCCGCGCCACCCGGACGAGGTGAGGTGCTGCAGCACCTCGGCGCACGGCTGCCCGCCGCGCCCGGGGACCAGGTGCTCGTCCTTGGCCGAGCCGGTGCCGTCGGCCAGGTGCAGGTGGCGCAGCCGCGGCCCGAGCCGGCGCACCATGTCCAGCGGGTCCGAACCGGCCACGGCCGAGTGCGACAGGTCGATCGTCACGTGGTCGTAGTCCTCGTCGGTCGGGTCCCAGTCCGGCAGGTAGGCCGGGATCTCCCGCTGCCGGACCCGCCACGGGTACATGTTCTCGACCGAGACCACGACGCCGGTCTCCTGGCTGATCCGGCGCACGCCCTCGACGAAGCCCTCGGCGTAGTCGCGCTGCCAGCGGAACGGCGGGTGCGCCACGACCGTGTCGGCCCCGAGCCGCTGCGCGAGGTCGACGGCGCCGGTGATCTTGGCCCACGCCTCCTTGCCCCAGACCCGCTGGGTGATGAGCAGCGTGGGGGCGTGCACGGCCATCACCGGGACGCCGTACTCCCGGCTGAGACCGGCGAGGGCGTCGGCGTCCTGGCTGAGGGGGTCGGTCCAGACCATCACCTCGAGGCCGTCGTAGCCGAGCCGGGCGGCCGACTCGAACGCCACCCGGATCCCCACCGGGTAGGTCGAGGACGTCGACAGGGCGACGTCGATGCCCTCGGGGCGCGGCAGCGGCTGGACCACGGCTCCACACTAAGCGGCTCCCCGCCGGGCGCCCGTCGGCGGTCGCCCGGTCCCGACGGCCGGACGCCCTCAGCCGGCGCTGATCCAGTCGAGCCGGCGCAGGATGATGCCTTCCCGCAGCGCCCACGGGCAGACCTGCAGCTCGGTGACGTCGAGCAGCTCCATCACGGCGTGGGCGACCAGTGCGCCGGCGAGCAGCTGCCGCGAGCGCCCGACGGAGACGCCGGGCAGCCGGGCGCGGTCGGTCGCCGACATCCGGGCCAGCCGCGGCACCCAGCGGTCCAGGTCGTCGCGGGTGAGCAGCCGGGCGACGTACGGGCCCTCGCTGCTGGCGGCGGCGCCGGCCACCCGGGCGAGCGACCGCATCGTCTTGCTCGACCCGACCACGAGGTCGGGCACCCCCGCCCGGCCCAGGTCGCGTGCGGCGCGCGCGACCTCGACCCGCACCAGCTTGCGCAGCGCCTTGACCTCCGAGCCCTTCGGCGGGTCGTGCGGCAGGTGCTCGCGGGTGAGCCGCCCGGCGCCGAGCGGCAGGCTGAGCGAGACGTCGGGGTCCTCGTCGGCGCCGACGGCGAGCTCGAGCGAGCCGCCGCCGATGTCGACCACCAGCAGCCGACCTGCCGACCAGCCGAACCAGCGCCGCACCGCCAGGAACGTCAGCCGGGCCTCCGCGTCGCCGCTCAGCACCTGCAGGTCGACGCCGGTCTCGGCGCGCACCCGGGCGAGCACCTCCAGCCCGTTCGGCGCCTCGCGGACGGCGGAGGTGGCGAACGGGAGGATGTCCTCGCACCCGGTGTCCTCGGCCACCTCGAGCGCCTCGGCCACGAACCGCACCAGGCCGTCGGCACCGGCGTCGTCGATGGTGCCGTCGTCGCGCAGGTGCTCGGCCAGGCGCAGCTCGACCTTGTGCGAGGTGGCCGGCCACGGGCGCGCGCCCGGGTGGGCGTCGACCACCAGCAGGTGCACCGTGTTGGACCCGACGTCCAGCACTCCGAGCCGCATGCCACGGACGCTACTGCCTGCCGACAGGCCCGGGGCGGCTCGCTAGGGTCGTGCCGTGCCGACGCACCACGAGACCTCGCTGGACGCCACCCGCGTCTGGGTCGAGCTCGCCGACCCCGAGACGCCGGAGGGCGAGACCCCCGAGCAGGTGTTCCGGTTCGACGTCACCTGGCTGACGTCGTCGTGGACCTGCATCTTCGGGCGCGGCTGCCACGGCATCTACGCCGACCGCCCCCTGGACGGGTGCTGCACCCTCGGTGCGCACTTCAGCGACGCCGACGACGAGAAGCGGGTCCGCGCGCACGTCAAGAAGCTGTCGCCCGCCACCTGGCAGCGCGCCGACCGCGGCCGCAAGCGCGACGGCGGCTGGGTCGAGCTCGACCCCGACGGCGCCCGCAAGACCCGGGTGGTCGACGGCGCCTGCATCTTCCTCAACGACCCGGGCTTCACCGACCCGACCGGCCACGAGCGGGCCGGGTGCGCGCTGCACCACCTCGCCGCCGACGAGGGCGTCTCGTTCGTCCAGACCAAGCCGGACGTCTGCTGGCAGCTGCCGCTGCGCCGCACCTACCGCACGGTCGAGCGCCCGGACGGGACGTCCTACCTCGAGGTCAGCGTCGGCGAGTACGACCGACGCGGCTGGGGCGAGGGCGGGCACGACCTCGACTGGTACTGCACCGGCAACCCCGAGGCGCACGTCGGCACCCAGCCGGTCTACCTGTCCAACCGCGAGGAGCTCGTCGAGCTCGTGGGACTGCCTGCGTACGAGGCGATCTCACGTGTGTGCGACCAGGCGCTCGGGGTGCACAAGCGGCTGCCGCTGTTCGTTCACCCGGCGACGGCCGCCGCCCGCGCCGCCGGCGCGGCGACCGGTGCGCGCACCACCCAGACCCCGAGCACCGACAAGCAGGCCAGGAGCAGGACGTAGCCGACGGCACCCGGTGCGTCCCAGGCGATCTCGTCGCCGTACCGCGCCACGGCCACCAGGTGCAGCACGACGAAGACGACGGAGGTCGCCCCCAGCGGACGGACCCGCAGGACGTCGTCCTCGACCCACGCGTGCAGGGCGGCCACGGCGAGCCCGAGCAGCCACGCCCCCACGGCCCGCGCCGTCAGCGGCGTCAGCCCCCAGCCCCACCAGCCGGCGTCGCCCGGCGCCAGCCACAGCAGCGCACCGCCGACGGCCAGCAGCCCCGCCACCGCCACCAGGAGCACGCGCACCCACCCCGGCAGCCGGACCGAGTGCTCCACCGGGTCGCCGGCGGTGCGGCGCCGCTGGCGCAGCAGCAGCGCGAGCATCACCACCGGCACCACGGCGTAGATCGCGAGCCAGGACCAGGCGACCGCGCGGGTGGCGGCCGGCTGGTCGGCGCCGAGGTGGAACAGCGGCAGGTGCAGCAGCGTCGCCACCAGCGTGAGGACGGTGAAGACCGCCACCGCCGGGACGCTGATCCGCGCCCGCGGCCAGGTGCGGGCCAGCGCGCCGCCCACCTCGAGCACGGCGCTGGCCCAGTAGGAGGCACCGAGGAAGACCGCGGTCATCGGTGAGGCCACCGTCCAGGCGAACCACTCCTCGGTGCGCAGCGGGAAGACGAACAGCGGGATGCCGGCGAGCAGCACCAGCCCCGCGGCCACCACGAGCAGGACGCGCACCGACCGGGTCACGTCCCCTCCCCCCGCGCGGCCGCGAGGTGGCGGTGCACGAGCTGCACGGCGATGGCGCCGTCGCCGACCGCCGTCGCCACCCGCTTGACCGAGCCGCTGCGCACGTCGCCGGCGGCGAACACCCCCGGCGTGCTGGTCTCCAGGACGAAGCGGTGGCGCCCTTCCGGCTCGGTCGCCGGCTCCTGCACGTCCGGCCCGCACAGCACGAAGCCCCACCGGTCGCGCTGCACGCAGTCGCCCATCCAGTCCGTCCGCGGCACCGAGCCGATCAGGACGAACAGGGACGTGTACGGCTCGACCGTGAGCTCGCCGGTGTCGAGGTCGCGCAGCGTCACCGACGACAGGCTGCCGTGCTCAGCCGTGCCGTCGACGACCTCGACCCGGTGCCGGACGTCGACGTTCGGCGTCCCGTCGAGCTGCTCGATGAGGTACTCGGACATGCTCTGCGCCAACGACTCCGAGCGCACGAGCACGCTGACGCGGTCGGCGTAGCGGGACAGGTAGAGCGCCGCCTGCCCGGCGGAGTTGCCGCCGCCGACGACGGCGACCGCGTGCCCGCGGGTCGCAGGTGCCTGGGTGACCGCCGCGCCGTAGAAGACGCCGCGGCCGACGTGCTCCTCCAGCACCGGGACGTCGAGGCGCCGGTAGTCGACGCCGGTGGCCACCACGACGCAGCGCGCGCGCACCGTGCTGCCGTCGGACAGCGTCACCACGCGCAGGTCGTCCTCGGTGGCCAGCCCGACCGCCTGGCGCATGAACAGGAACTCGGTGCCGAAGGTCCACGCCTGCTGGAAGGAGCGGAACGCCAGCTGGTTGCCGCTCACGCCGCGGGAGAAGCCCGGGTAGTTGCGGATCAGCGAGCTGGTGCCCGCCTGCCCGCCCACGGCGGCCTGCTCGACCTGCAGCGTCGACAGCCCCTCGGACGACGCGTACACCGCTGCGGCGAGGCCGGCGGGGCCGGCGCCGACCACCACGACGTCGAGGACGCGGTCGGGGTCGGGCACCCGGGTCAGGCCGAAGGCGTCCGCGATCTCGATCAGGCTCGGCTGCACCAGCACGGTGGGCGGGTTGGTGAAGCGCAGCACGATCACGGGCAGGGCCGGGTCCTCGAGCCCGAGGTCGGCGAGGGCTCCGGCTGCGGCACCGCCCGCGTCGTCGTCCGTGGCGTAGAAGCCGACCGGGATGTGGTTGCGGTTGAACAGGTCCCGCAGCGTCTGGGTCTGCGCGTCGGCGAGCTCGCCGATGATCCGCACCGCCTCGAAGCCGGTGCCGCGGGCCAGGTGCCAGTCGACCAGCGCGTCGCTGACGGTGCTGTGGAACTCCTCGTCGCGCTCGTGCTCCGGCCGCACCAGGAGGAAGTCGGCCTGGCCGGCCGACATGGCGCCGAACACGGTGGCGGACGAGGCGAAGTCGCCCCACGTCACGCAGACCGCGCGCTTGGCCGTCGGCTGCAGGCCGCGGGCGTGCCCGAGGAACTCCAGGCCTGCGACGTCGTCACCGCCGTAGGTCGCGACGACGAGCGCGACCGGCTGCTCCTGGCGGGCCAGCTCGGACAGCAGCAGCTCGGCGGCGGGGTAGTCCGAGCGGGCCAGGACGGTGTACTCGGCGCCGTAGCGCACCCGCAGCTCGCGCTCGAGGGTGGACCGGGTCAGCCGGTCGGGGCTGGCCACGACCAGCACTGGGCTGTCGGTCATCACTGTCGCTCTCGGTCGTCACGTCGGTCCCCGCCGCTCGCCACGGTAGGACGGCCCGCGGCGCGACGGAACCGCTTAACGGAGGTGGAAGGGCACCGGCACCGGCCGCCACGTCCGTTCTGTCCCGAGGGGTTACGGTTCCGCCATGACCGCGCCCGCCGACGACGGCCTGCCCGGCGTGATCCCCAGCCCGAACATCTGGCACTGGCCCGACGTCTACGAGCTGGAGAACCGCGGTGTCGACCCGGACCGGGTGATCGAGGGCGCGATGCGCGCGGTGCACGACTGGTCCGGCACGCACCTGCTCGACGTCGGGTGCGGGTCGGGCTTCCACCTGCCCCGGTTCGCCGAGCGGGCCGCGCGCGTCACCGGCGTGGAGCCGCACCCGCCGCTGCTCGAGGCCGCGCGGCGCCGCGTCGCCGCCCTGGACCAGCCGGTGCGCGACCGCGTCGCGGTGCTGGAGGGGTCGGCCGAGCGGCTGCCGCTGCCCGACGCCTCGGTCGACGTCGTGCACGCCCGCTGGGCCTACTTCTTCGGCCCGGGCAGCGAGCCGGGCCTGGCCGAGCTGCGCCGGGTGGTGCGACCGGGTGGCACCGCGTTCGTCGTCGACAACGACGCCACCCGCTCCACCTTCGGGTCGTGGTTCCGTCGCGCGCTGCCGTCCTACGACCCGGACGCGGTGCGGCGGTTCTGGCGCCGCCAGGGCTTCACCCGGGTGCCGCTCGACATCCGCTGGGAGATGCCCGACCGTCCGACGTTCGCCCGCGTGGTGAAGATCGAGTTCAGCGCCGCGATGGCCGACACGATCCTGGCCGAGCACCCCGGGACGTCGGTCGACTACGCCGTCGACCTGTGGTGGCGCCGGTACTGACCGGCGCCGGTAGCGTTCTAGCGGAAGTCGCGGGAGCGCTGCCTGGCCTGCAGCACCGCGCCCGCGCCCGGCACGACGTCGTCGAGGCTGCTGACGCCGTCCGCGATCAGGTTGGTGGCGCCCTCGCTGCGCTCGAGCAGGCCGCGCACGACGACCGCGACCTGGTGCCGGGCCGCCCGGCGGTGGGCCTTCATCACCCCGACCGAGCAGACCACGTTCAGCATGCCCGTCTCGTCCTCGAGGTTGAGGAAGGTGGTGCCCATCGCCGTGCCCGGGCGCTGCCGGTGGGTGATGAGGCCGGCGACGTGCACGCGGCGTCCGGGCTCGGTGGTCTGCAGGTCGCCGATCGAGCGGATGCCCACCGTGCGCAGGGTCTCGCGCAGGTGCTCGACCGGGTGCCGCTCGGGAGAGACGCCGGTGGCCCACAGGTCGGCGAGGGTCAGCTCGACCTCGCTCATGCCGGGCAGCATCGGCGGCGGCGGGGCGGGCGTGGTGCCGGCCACCTGGTCGTCGCGCTCGGCCGCGCCGGCGCTCCACAGCGCCTGCCGGCGGTCGAGCCCGAAGGACGCGAACGCCCCGGCCGTCGACAGCGCCTCGAGCTGGGTGACGGTGAGGCCGGCCCGGCGGGACAGGTCGGTGACGTCGGCGAACGGCGCCTGCGCGCGGGCGGCGACGATCCGCTGCGCGACGTCCGTGCCGATGCCGCGGACGCAGTCCAGCCCCATCCGCACCGCGAGGGCGCCGTCGCGCCGGTGGGTGAGGGTCGGGTCGGGCGTCGCGGCGTCGTACTCGGTGCGGGAGAAGCGGGGTCGTAGGCAGCCGTCCAGCCCGGTCGGCGCGGCGGGCGCGTCCGAGAAGGGCTCCAGGTCGGCCTGCGCCTGCGACAGCAGGATGTCGGGCCGCCGCACCTCGACGCCGTGCCGCCGGGCGTCGCCGACGAGCGACTGCGGCGAGTAGAACCCCATCGGCTGGTTGCGCAGCAGCCCGGCCAGGAAACCCGCGGGGTAGTGCAGCTTGAACCACGAGCTGGCGTACACCAGCAGCGCGAAGCTGAGCGAGTGCGACTCGGCGAAGCCGAAGTTCGCGAACGACAGGATCTTGACGTAGATGGCGTCGGCGGCGTCGCCGACCAGGCCCCGGCGCGCCATCCCCGCGTAGAGCTTCTCCTTGATGCTCTCGATCCGCTCGACCCCGCGCTTGGACCCCATCGCCCGCCGCAGCAGGTCGGCGTCGTCGCGGCTGCAGTCGCCGAGGGCCACCGCCATCGCCATCAGCTGCTCCTGGAACAGCGGCACGCCACGGGTGCGCTCGAGCACCGGGACGAGGTCGGGGTGGTCGTAGGTGACCGGCTCCTGCCCGGTGGCCCGGCGGACGTACGGGTGCACCGCGCCGCCCTGGATCGGGCCGGGCCGGATCAGCGCGATCTCGATGGCGAGGTCGTAGAACTCGCGCGGACGCAGCCGCGGCAGGGTGCCGATCTGGGCGCGGCTCTCGACCTGGAACACGCCGATGGAGTCGGCGCGGCAGAGCATGTCGTAGACGGCCGGCTCCTCCTTGGGCATCGAGGCGAGGTCCCACTCCTCGCCGAGGTGCCGGGCCACCAGCCGCATCATGTGGTCGAGGGCGCCGAGCATCCCGAGCCCGAGCAGGTCGAACTTCACCAGCCCCATCGACTCGCAGGCGTCCTTGTCCCACTGCAGCACGGTGCGGCGGTCCATCCGCGCCCGCTCGATCGGGCACACCTCGCCGATCGGCCGCTCGGTCAGCACCATCCCGCCGGAGTGGATGCCGAGGTGCCTCGGCGCGCCGAGCATCTCGCCGGCGAGGTCGACCACGGCAGAGGGGATGTCGTGCGCGCCGGGGTCGCCCATGTCCCCGGTGACCACCGGCTGCCAGCCGTCGACCTGCTTGGACCAGGCGTCCTGCTGGCCCGGGGAGTGCCCGAGGGCCTTGGCGGCGTCGCGCACGGCCATCCGCGGGCGGTACTGGATCACGTTGGCGACCTGCGCCGCGTTCTGGCGGCCGTAGGTCTCGTAGACCCACTGGATCACCTCCTCGCGCCGGTCGGAGTCGAAGTCGACGTCGATGTCGGGCTCCTCGTCGCGGTGCGCCGAGATGAACCGCTCGAACGGCAGCCGGTAGAAGACGGCGTCGACCGCGGTGATGCCGAGGGCGTAGCAGACCGCCGAGCTCGCTGCGGATCCCCGTCCCTGGCAGAGGATCTTGCGGCTCCGGGCGAAGTCGACGATGTCGTGGACGATGACGAAGTACCCGGCGAAGTCCTTCTCGGCGATGATCCGCAGCTCGTGCTGGACCCGCTCGCGCGCCGTGGCCTCGTGCGGCGTGCCCGCGTACCGCTCGGCGAAGCCGCGCTCGGTGAGCTCGCGCAGCCAGTCGTCGGCCGTGCGGCCCGCGGGGATGCGGTGCTTGGGCAGCCGCGGCGAGGCCTTGCGCAGGTCGAAGGCGAGCTCGTCGGCCAGGGCGACGCTGCGGGGCACGGCGTCGGGGAAGCGCTCCAGGGCGTGCGCCACCTCGGCACCGCTGCGCAGGTGCGCGGTGGACGACAGGTCGAGCCAGCCGTCCATCTCGGACAGGCTGCGACGTGCCCGCACCGCCGCCAGGGCCGAGGCGAGCCGGCTGCGGTCGGGGGTGGCGTGGTGCACGTTGCCCGCCGCCACCACGGGCAGGCCGTGCACCCGCGCGAGGTCGGCGAGCAGGTCGTTGGTCTCGTCGACGTGCGGACCCGGCAGGGGCGAGAGCTCGACCACCACGTGGTCGAGCCCGAACAGCGCCGTCAGCCGGTCGAGCTCCTCGGCCGCCGCCCGGGGGCCGGAGGTCGCGAGGGCACGCCGCACCGACCCCTTGCGGCAGCCGGTCAGCACGACCCAGTGGCCCCGTCCGCGCTCGGCCAGCTCGTCGAGGTCGTAGACGGGACGGCCCTTCTCGTCCCCGCGCAGGTGCGCCTGCGTCATCGCCGCGGCGAGGCGGTGGTACCCCTCGACCCCGCGCGCCAGGACGAGCAGGTGGTCGCCCTCCGGGTCCGGCACGCCGTTCTGCGGGCCACCGAGCCCGAGGGAGAGCTCGGCGCCGTGCACGGTGGGCAGCCCGTAGGCCGCCGCCGCCTCCGCGAGCGCGGGCGCGCCGTAGAACCCGTCGTGGTCGGTGACGGCGAGCGCGTGCAGCCCCAGCCGGACGGCCTCCTCCACCAGCTCGGCCGGCGAGCTGGCACCGTCCAGGAAGCTGAAGTTGCTGTGGCAGTGCAGCTCGGCGTACGGCGTGGCCGTCTCCGGCCGCTCGATCTCGCGCGGCTGGGTGCGGCCCCGCTTGCGGCGCGAGATCGGCGCGTCGTCGGCGCCGGGGAGCCCGGACAGCCTGCGCTCCAGCTGCTTCCACGGCACCGGCGGGTTGTTCCACCCCATCAGCGGCCGCCCATCAGTCGTACCCCGCCTCGAGCCGCCAGCCGTCCGTCCCGCACACCAGCAGCCACGCCCGGCCGTCGACCCCGACCACCTGGAACCGCGCGACCGGGCCCGACCCGTCGGCCCACCACGACTCGTCCACCGGCCACGGCCCGGCCCAGGCGGACACCGGCGACCAGCCGGTACCCGGGGCGACCGAGGCGTCGACCCGGAACCTCGCCGGCTCGCCGGTGACGGCCCCGCGGCCGGTGACCGCGACCGTGCGGTCACGCACGTCGACCACCTCGGCGGCCAGCGGCGGGTCGAACACGCGCACGGGCGCCGGGCCGGGCAGCCGTCCCGGCCACGGCCGGTCGGCGGGCCGCAGGCCGACGGCGCGCTCGCCCCAGGGCACCATCGCCTGCCGGGCGGCGGGCGAGCGGCCGCCCTGCAGCGTCGGGCGCACCACGGCGTCGAAGCCGACGGCGGCCTGCACCCGGGCCACGCCCCGCTGCACCAGGTCCTCACCCGCCCCGCCCCACAGCCCGTCCGCGTGGGCGGCGCCCGGCTCGACCGTGTCGGGCACGAACCGGACGCGGTCGACCGGTGCGCGGACCCCGCCGGACTGCCGACGCGAGCGCAGGCCGCTGCTCGCCGCTGTCTGCAGCTGCCAGTGCACCCGGTCGACCAGGTCGCGCGAGGAGAAGTAGCGCGGGTGCAGCCAGGTGCGCGCCGAGGCCACCTCGCCGTCGTGCTCGGCCTCGACCCGCACCCCGGTGGCCACGAGCTGGCGGGCGGCCAGGTCGCCGACGAACCGCTCGGCGGTGGTGCGCACGCTGAAGCAGATCGCCTCGACCGAGTCGAGCGGCGGCTCGAACGCGATCTCGCGGGTGAGCTCCGGCGGCGGCTCGCGGGGGGCGAACAGCGTGGGGTCGTCGCCGCGCGCCCGCTTCCACACCTGCTGGCCGTAGCGGCCGAAGCGCTGCAGGACGGCGTCGCCGGGGAGCTCGGCGAGGTCGCCGAGCGTGGGCAGCCCGAGGCGACGCAGCAGGCTCACCGCCTCGCGCCCGGGGGCGCCGTCGGCCTCGAGCACCTCGACCGGCAGCGGCCGCAGGAAGTCCGCCGACCCGCCCGGCGGCACGACCACCCACGACTGCACGTCGGCCTGCCGGGCCGCCTGCTCGGCGGTGAAGACGTCGTCGGCCACGCCCATCCGGCAGTCCCAGACCCCGGCCCCCACCAGGGTCTCGGCCACGACGGCGGCCGCGTGCTCCTCGCCGCCGTACCAGCGACCGGGGGCGCGGACGGCGAGCAGGCCGGGGCGCAGCGAGGCGACGCCCGGCCGCAGCGCCTCGACCGCGGCGAGCACCGGCTCGAACGCGCGGACGTCGCGGTCAGGGGCGGCGGGCAGGAGCACCAGCTCCGGGCAGCGTGCCTGGGCGTCGCGGCGGCGCTGGCCGCGGCGGACCCCCTCGTCACGGGCGGCCTGGTTGCAGACCTCGACGAGGTTGGCGGCCACGACCGCCGCCGGGGCGAGCGCCGGCTCGCCGGCCTCCTCCAGCGCGGCGACCACCGACCAGTCCGGGCACCAGACGACGAGCACCCTCATCCGGACGTCCCCCAGCGCCGCGGCAGGGCGGCCACGTCGTCGGCGTCCACCCGCTCGAGCGGTGCACCGGTGCCGGGGAAGCGGACCAGCGAGCGCACGGGCGGGGCGGTGCCGCGGCGCACCGACAGGCTCGCGCTGCGCTCGCGCAGCCGGCCGTGGCCGTCCTGCGGACCGGTCCACCGGGACCGTTCCAGCGAGAGCCTGGCCTCGACCCGCGGCCACTCGCCCCAGACCACCAGGACCGACGAGCGGCTGCGCAGCCGGGCGTCGAGCACGCCGGCCGAGCGGGCGTCGACCGCCACGGTGGGCCGCAGCACGACCACGCGCAGGACGTCGACGAGAGCCGCGGCGACCTCGAGCCAGCTCTCGCCCGGGTCGGGCACGAGCACCGTGCGGGACAGGTCGACCCCGAGCTCGACGGCCGCCTCGGCGCCGAAGTCGGGCCAGCCGGCGAACCCCACCCACTCGCCGGCCGCGGACGCCCCGGCCGCGAGCGCCAGGGCCAGGGACGCCGAGTCGACGCCGTAGCTGCCGCCCGTGCGGAGCTGGAGCAGGTCGGCCAACGCGGGGTGGGTCGGCACGGGCATCCGGGTGGGGCCGCCCTGCATCGCCGTGACCCGCTCGCGCAGCTGGTCGACGACCGGCCGGGCGGGATCGAGGACGGTGGCGGTCACCGGTCGATGATCGAACACCTGTTCGAACAGGTCAAGACCGGGGCGCCGGCAGGACCGTCCGGGTGAGGCCGGTGCGGACCGGCCGTCACCGCGAGCCGGGGGCAGGCCGGGGCCGGCCGGGGGTCAGGACGCTACCCGGCGGGCGGGCGCTGTCGGACCGCCCGCCTACGGTGTGGCCCGTGACCTCCTCCCCCGCGACCTCCCCCGTGCCGCAGGCCGTCCGGCGCCCCCGGGCCGGCCGGTGACCGGCCGTCCCGCCAAGGCGGCTCGTCCGGCCCGTCCCGGCTACCGTTGCGTCGAGTGCGGCTGGGTGGCGTCCAAGTGGGTCGGGCGCTGCGGCGAGTGCCAGGCGTGGGGCAGCGTCGAGGAGGTGGGCGCCCCGACGGTGCGCACCACCCGCGCCGCGGCCGTCACCACCCCGGCCCGGCCGATCGACCAGGTCGACGTCGAGTCCGCCCGCGCGGTGCCCACCCGGGTCGACGAGCTCGACCGGGTGCTCGGCGGCGGGCTGGTGCCCGGCGCCGTCGTGCTCGTCGCGGGCGAGCCCGGCGTCGGCAAGTCGACCCTGCTGCTCGACGTCGCGGGACAGGCGGCGGCGTCGGGGCGCACAGTCCTGTACGTCACCGGGGAGGAGTCCGCGTCGCAGGTGCGGCTGCGGGCCGAGAGGATCGGGGCGATGCGGCCCAAGCTCTTCCTGGCGGCCGAGACCGACCTGGCCACCGTCCTCGGCCACATCGACCAGGTGCAGCCAGACCTGCTGGTGGTCGACTCGGTGCAGACCATCAGCTCGGGCGAGGTCGAGGGCCAGGCCGGCAACGTCTCGCAGGTGCGGGAGGTCGCCGCGGCGCTGATCCGGGTGGCCAAGGAGCGCGACCTGGCCACCCTGCTGGTCGGCCACGTCACCAAGGACGGCTCGATCGCCGGGCCGCGCACGCTCGAGCACCTCGTCGACGTCGTCTGCCAGTTCGAGGGCGAGCGGCACTCGCGGCTGCGGCTCGTGCGCGCGGTGAAGAACCGGTACGGGCCCACCGACGAGGTCGGCTGCTTCGACCTGTCGGAGGAGGGCATCGTCGGGCTCACCGACCCCAGCGGGCTGTTCCTGTCCCGCACGGACCTGCACGCGCCCGGCTCCTGCGTCACCGTCACCCTCGAGGGCCGGCGGCCGCTCGTGGCCGAGGTGCAGGCGCTGGTCGCGCCCACCGAGGCCAAGAACCCGCGCCGGGCCACCAGCGGGCTCGACTCGTCCCGGGTCTCGATGGTCCAGGCCGTGATCAGCGCCCGGATGCGGATCGCGCTGATGGGGCAGGACGTCTTCGTGTCCACGGTGGGCGGCGTGCGCATCGGCGAGCCGGCCGCCGACCTCGCGATCACCCTGGCGCTGGCGTCGGCGGCCCTGGAGGTGGCGCTCCCCCCGCGGATGGTGGCGTTCGGGGAGGTCGGCCTGTCGGGCGAGGTGCAGCCGGTGCCGGGCCTGGGCCGGCGGCTGGCCGAGGCCGCGCGGCTCGGGTTCACCACGGCCGCGATCCCGCTGGGCGGCACCGTCTCGGTGCCCGTGCCGGACGGCATGCGCGTGGTCGAGATCGGCCAGGTCGTCGAGGCCGTCCGCCTCGGCGTGCTGCCACGCGGTCGCGACGGCCGCTGATCCGCGCCACGCCCGTGCGGCCGCACCGCGGAAGGCCCTGGGACCTCACGGCTCCGGCTAGCATGCCGCCGTGGTGAGCGAGCGCAGCGAGGACGAGCTCCTGCGCGCCACCCTGGCCGCAGCGGCACCGGGTACCGAGCTGCGCGACGGCCTGGAGCGGATCCTGCGCGGCCGCACCGGGGCCCTCATCGTCCTCGGCGCCGACCGCGGGGTGGAGGCCCTGGCCACCGGCGGCTTCGTCCTCGACGTCGACTTCTCCGCCACCCGGCTGCGCGAGCTGGCCAAGATGGACGGCGCGATCGTGCTCGACCGCGACGCCACCAAGATCCTGCGTGCCGCCGTCCAGCTGGTGCCCGACCCGACGATCGAGACCTCCGAGTCCGGCACCCGGCACCGCACCGCCGAGCGGGTCGCGAAGCAGACCGGCTTCCCGGTGATCTCGGTCAGCCAGTCGATGCACATCGTCGCGCTGTACGTGGGCGGGCGCCGCTACGTGCTCGAGGGCTCCGAGGCGATCCTGGCGCGGGCCAACCAGGCGCTGCAGACCCTCGAGCGCTACAAGGCCCGCCTCGACGAGGTCACCGGCACCCTGTCGGCCCTCGAGATCGAGGACCTCGTCACCGTCCGCGACGTCGCGGCCGTCGTCCAGCGGCTCGAGATGGTGCGCCGGATCAGCGACGAGATCGCCGGCTACGTGGTCGAGCTCGGCGCCGACGGCCGGCTGCTGTCGCTCCAGCTCGACGAGCTGATCGGCGGCGTCGGCCCCGACCGCGAGCTGGTCATCTCCGACTACCTCGACCAGAGCCGGCACGACCGGACGGTGCAGCAGGTGCTCGACGACCTGGCCGCCCTCGACCCCACCGAGCTGGTCGACCTCGGCCAGGTGGCGCGGGTGCTCGGCCTCACCGGCGGCGGCGAGTCGCTCGACGGCGCGGCGAGCCCGCGCGGGCTGCGGCTGCTGCACAAGATCCCGCGGCTGCCCGGCGCCATCGTCGAGCGCCTGGTCGAGCACTTCGACGGCCTGCAGAAGCTGCTCGCGGCCGGCATCGACGACCTGATGACCGTGGACGGCGTCGGCGAGCAGCGGGCGCGCGCCGTCCGCGAGGGCCTGTCGCGGCTGGCGGAGTCCAGCATCCTCGAGCGCTACGTCTGAGCGCCCGCACCCTCGCAGAGGTCAGCCGGTGAGCTGCAGGACGACCGGGGCGCTGGTGATCTCACCGGCGCGGGCGGTCAGCTGGTAGGTGCCGGCCTTGAGCGCGGGCAGGTCGTCGGCGCAGCCCTCGGCCGAGCGGGCCAGCGGCCACTCCACGCTCGAGGCGAGCATCCCCGCCTCGCCCGGCTCCACCGTGGTGGGCCGGTTCTCGGGTGCCTCCTGGCAGTCGTCGGAGGACCAGATCCGGTCCTCGCCCGAGACCACGAGCAGCTCCAGCGCCGCGGAGCCGGCGTCGAGGGTGCAGGGGACGGTGCCGGTGTTGGTGATCGTCATCCCGAGCACCGCCGTGGCGCCGAGCGCGTAGCTCGCGGCGTCGGCCGTGGCGACGACGGCGGTGGTGTCCGCGCCGCAGGCCGGGACCTCCCCCTCGCCCTGGGCCTCGGTGCCGGTGCCGGTGCCGGCCTGCGTCGTGGGGGCGGTGGCCGCCGAGCCCTCGGTGTCCCCGGCGTCGGCGACGGACCCGGTGGGGGCGTCGGCGGCGGGGTCGTCGCCGCGCAGGGCGCCGACCAGGGCGGTGACGCCCCAGACCACGAGGGCCAGCACGACCACGAGCAGGACGAGCGCCACCACCCGGCGGCGCCAGTAGACGTTCGGCGGCCGCCGGCCCACGGGGTGCATGACCGTGCTCATCGGGACCCACGGTAGGCAGCCGGGCCCCGGTCCGGCCGCAGGCACGCCGTGGCACGATCGGCGCACCGTGTCCGCACCCTCCGCACCCGCCCCCGCCGCCGCCGCGCCGATCTCCCGGCCCCGGCGCGAGCGGCTGCACCGCGACGTCCTGGACTGGTACGGCGAGCAGGCCCGCGACCTGCCGTGGCGGCGTCCGGGAACCCCGCCGTGGCTGGTGCTCGTCAGCGAGGTGATGCTGCAGCAGACGCCGGTGGTGCGGGTCGAGCCGGTGTGGCTCGACTGGGCCGCGCGCTGGCCGCTGCCCGCGGACCTCGCCGCGGCCGCGCCCGGTGAGGCCGTGCGCGCCTGGGGACGGCTCGGCTACCCGCGGCGCGCGCTGCGGCTGCACGCGGCGGCCGTCGCCGTGGTCGAGCGGCACGCCGGGCAGGTGCCCGACGACCGGGACGCGCTGCTCGCCCTGCCCGGCGTCGGCGGCTACACGGCGGCGGCGGTGCAGGCGTTCGCCTTCGGCCGCCGCGCCGCGGTCGTCGACACCAACGTGCGCCGCGTGCACGCGCGGCTGGTGTCCGGTGCGGCCCAGCCGGCGCCCGCGCTCACGGGCGCCGAGACCCGTCTGGCCGAGGGGCTGCTGCCTGACGAGGAGGCGGTCGCCGCCCGCTGGTCGGTGGCCGTGATGGAGCTCGGGGCGCTGGTCTGCACCGCGCGCAGCCCGCGGTGCGAGGCCTGCCCGGTGCGGACGTCGTGCGCGTGGGTGCGCGCCGGCAGCCCCGCGCACCGCGGGCCGGCCCGCCGCGGCCAGGCCTGGACGGGCACCGACCGGCAGGTGCGCGGGCTGCTGCTGGAGGCGTTGCGCGGCTCGCCCGGCCCGGTCCCGGCCGCCGAGCTCGCGGCCGCGTGGCCCGACGGCGTCCAGCGCGAGCGGTGCCTGGACTCGCTGCTCGACGACGGCCTCGTCGTCCCGGTCGCGGACGCCTTCGCCCTGCCCGGCGAGGTGGCGTCGTGACCGTCCCGGCACCGCGCGCACGCGAGGACGGAGAGGCCCTGGCCGACGCCCTGGCGCTGCGCGCGCTCGGACGGCTGGCCACCGGCGCCGCCGGGGCCGGCACCGCGCTCGGCCTGCTGGCGCTGGTGTTCGTGCTGCTCGCCGGCGGGCGGCTGGACGCGACCAGCCTCCCCCAGCTGGTGGTGCTGGGCGCCGGCCAGGTCGCGGGGCTCTACCTCGCGGCCGAGGGGTTCTTCCGGTCCCGCCGGGTGGGGGCGCTGCCCGGCAGCGGCCCCGGCGAGGCGGCGGCCGCCGCGTTCACGCTCTCGCGGGCGGTCGTCGTCGTGCCGGCCATGGGGCTGGCCCTGGCGCTGGGCAGCATCGCCGTGCTCACCCCGCGCAGCGCGTCGGCCTTCTCCGCGGCGCTCGCGCTCGCGCTGCTGGTCCAGCTCACGCTGGTGCTGCACGTCCTGCGCCGGGGGCTGGCGCGCGCCGGCCGACCGCGGACGCCCTGACCCGTCAGAGGCGGCGCATCATCCGGGTGTTGCCGAGGGTGTTCGGCTTGACCCGGGCGAGGTCGAGGAACTCGGCGACGCCGTCGTCGTGCGAGCGCAGCAGCTCGGCGAAGACCTCGGGCGCGACGGGCGTCCCCTCGATCACGTCGAAGCCGTGCCGGGCGAAGAACTCGACCTCGAAGGTCAGGGTGAACAGACGGGTGATGCCGAGGGTGCGGGCGCGCGACATCAGCGCCTCCAGCACCTCGTGGCCCACGCCCTGGCCGCGGACCTCCGGGGCCACGGCCAGGGTGCGCACCTCGGCCAGGTCGTCCCACATCACGTGCAGGGCGCCGCACCCGACCAGCCGGCCGTCGCGCTCGACGACGACGAACTCCTGCAGCGCCTCGTAGTAGGTCACCGCCTCCTTGGCGAGCAGGATGCGCCGCTCGACCAGCGGGGCGACCAGCGCCCGGATCGAGCGGACGTCGGCAGCGCGGGCGGCTCGTACCAGGGTGGTCATGGGCCGGAATCATGCCAAGGCCGCGTGGCTTGTAGGTTGCGAACCCGTGCCGCCGGCGCGCCAGGTGGTCGAAGGAGCAGCAGATGACGCAGGGAACGACGCCGCGGCGACGCGACGCCACCTGGCTGGTGGCCCTCGGGGCCGCGCTCTGGGGCAGCGACGCGCTGCTGCGGATCCCGCTGGTCGGCACCTACCCCGCCACGACGATCGTCTTCCTCGAGCACGTCGTGATCGTGCTCGTCACGCTGCCGTGGGTGCTGCCCGCGCTGCGCGCGTTCGGCGGGGCGTCCGGACGGACCAAGGCGGCGGTCGTCGTCATCGGCGCCGGCGCCTCGGCGCTGGCGACCGTGCTGTTCACCCAGGCCTTCATCTACGCGCCGCAGGACAGCGCGGCGATCACGCCCGTGGTGCTGCAGAAGCTGCAGCCGGTGATCGCGGTGGTGGTCGCGTGGTGGCTGCTCAAGGAGCGCATTACGCTGCGCTACCCGATGTTCCTCGTGCCCGCGCTGGTCGGCGCCTGGCTGCTGGCGTTCCCGTCCCCGCTCGAGGTGTCGGTCGCTGCCGGTCTGGCCGCGGCGCTGGCGGTGGGTGCCGCGGCGCTGTGGGCCACGGGCACGGTGCTCGGGCGCATGGTCGGCGCCGAGATCGGCCTGCGCGACCTCACCGTGCTGCGCTTCCTCATCGGCCTGCCCGCCTCGGCCGTGCTGGTCCTGGCGCTCGGCGACCCGGTGACGGTGGCGCTGCGCGACGTGCCCGTCGTCGCCGCGCTCGGCCTGATCCCGGGCCTGCTCGCGATCGCCCTGTACTACCGCGGCCTGCGCAGCACGCCGGCGAGCCGCGCGACCCTGGCCGAGCTGGCCTTCCCGCTCACCGCTGCCGTGGTCGGTGTCGTCTTCCTCGGCAGCACCCTCACCGGCACCCAGTGGCTCGGCGCCGCCGTCGTGGCCGGGTCGGTCACCGCGCTGGCGCTGCACGAGCGCTTCTCCCGCCGCAAGGCCGTCGCCACCCCGGCGCCGGTCGAGGAGGCCGTGCCGGTCCCCGCGGACGCGACGTGAGCGACCCTGGCCGGCAGGTGCCGGACGCCGCCTCCCGCGGGGTCCTGGTCACCGGGGCCTCCCGCGGCATCGGCGCGGCCGTGGCGCACGCCTTCGCCGCCCGCGGCGACCGGGTGGCCGTGCACTACCGGGGTGCCCGCGACCGCGCCGAGCAGGTGCTCGACCAGCTGCCCGGCGATGGCCACCTGCTGGTGCAGGGCGACCTCGCGGACCCCGCGGCCGTCAGCGGGTTCGTCGACGCCGCCCGCGCGGGCCTCGGCCGGGTCGACGTGCTGGTCAACAACGCCGCGCTGTTCACCGACGACCCCGCCGCCCTCGCCGGTGGCGGCAGCCGGCGGGTCGACCACCGGGTCGACGAGGTCGGCTACGACGACTGGGTCGCCGCCTGGCGCCGCACCGTCGAGGTGAACCTGCTCGGCACCGCGAACGTCACCTGGTGCGTCGTCCGGCAGATGCTCGACGTGCCGCCGGCGCCCGGCGTCCCGGACGGGCGCATCGTCAACGTCGGCTCGCGCGGCGCCTACCGCGGCGAGCCAGACGTCCCGGCGTACGGCGCCGCCAAGGCCGCCGTGCACGCCTTCGGCCAGTCGATGGCGCTCTCGCTCGGCGGCCACGGCATCTCGGTCGCCACCGTCGCGCCCGGCTTCGTCGCCACCGACATGGCCAGCGGCGTCCTGGACGGCCCCACCGGCGACGCCGTCCGCGCGCAGTCGCCGTTCGGCCGCGTCGCCGAGCCCGAGGAGGTCGCCGCCGCGGTGGTCTACCTCGCGGACCCGCTGTCGCAGTGGGCCTCCGGCGCCGTGCTCGACCTCAACGGCGCGTCCTACCTGCGCTGACCGTACGGCCGCTGCCCCTGCGACCTGTCAGACGCCCGTCCGGCCTGCACGGGTGGGGCGTCTGACAGGTCGTCCCCTCCGGGTCAGCGGTCCTTGGTGCTGAACGCGGCGTCGAACGAGCTCGTCGGCTGGTCGACCTGCGTGCGGCGGACGAACTCGACGGCCTCGGCGGCGCCGGCGAGGCGGTCCATGCCGGCGTCCTCCCACTCGATCGAGATCGGGCCGTCGTAGCCGATCGCGTTGAGGGTGCGGAAGCACTCGTCCCAGTCGACGTCGCCGCGCCCGGTGGACACGAAGTCCCAGCCGCGGCGCGGGTCGCCCCACGGCAGGTGCGACGAGAGCCGCCCGGCCCGGCCGTTGCCGACCTTCATCCGGGTGTCCTTGCAGTCCACGTGGTAGATCCGGTCGCGGAAGTCGTAGAGGAACGCCAGCGGGTCGAGCTGCTGCCAGACCATGTGGCTGGGGTCCCAGTTCAGGCCGAACGCCTCGCGGTGGCCGATCGCCTCCAGCGTGCGCACCGTCGTCCAGTAGTCGTAGGCGATCTCGCCGGGGTGCACCTCGTGCGCGAACCGCACGCCCACCTCGTCGAACACGTCCAGGACGGGGTTCCAGCGGTCGGCGAAGTCCTGGTAGCCGGCCTCGATCCGCTCTGCCGGCACCGGCGGGAACATCGCGACGTACTGCCAGATCGACGAGCCGGTGAACCCGACGACCGTCTTCACGCCGAGCTTCGCTGCCGCACGGGCGGTGTCGGCCATGTCGGCGGCGGCCCGCTGCCGCACGCCCTCGGGCTCGCCGTCGCCCCAGATCCGCGCCGGGAGGATGTCCTGGTGCCGGAAGTCGATCGGGTCGTCGCACATGGCCTGGCCGACCAGGTGGTTGGAGATCGCGAACACCTGCAGGCCGTGACGCTCGAGGATCTCGCGCCGGCCGTCGACGTAGCCGTCGTCGGACACCGCCTTGTCGACCTCGAAGTGGTCTCCGCTGCAGGCGATCTCGACGCCGTCGTACCCCCACGACGACGCCAGGCGGCAGACCTCCTCGAACGGAAGGTCAGCCCACTGGCCGGTGAACAGGGTGACGGGACGCGGCATCAGGTGCTCCAGGGTCGGCGGTCGGGCGGGTCGATCGTGTCAGAGGGCGCCCTGGGCCCCGCGCAGGAAGCGCAGGCCGTCGAGGGCGAGGTCGTCCTGGCTGGTGGCGAGCGGCCGCCAGATCGAGGCGGCGGTGGCGATCGCGTCGTTGTGCGCGGTGAACGACTCGATGCACAGCGGCCCGTCGTACCCGGTGGCGTCGAGCGCACCGAGGATCGCGGGCCAGTCGAGGTGGTCGGCGCCGGGGGCGCCGCGGTCGTTGGCGCACACCTGCACCCCGGCCACGTGTTCGCCGGCGAGGGCGACCGCCGCCGGCACCGAGCGCTCCTCGATGTTCTGGTGGTAGGTGTCGAGCAGGATCCCGCAGCCGGGCCCGAGCAGCGGGCCGAGCGCGTCGAGCGCCTGCTGGACGGTGTTGACCACGCTGGTCTCGTAGCGGTTCAGCGGCTCGACGGCGACCGTCACGCCGGACGCCGCCGCGTGCTCGACCACGAGGGCGAGGTTCGCGCGCAGCTCCTCGTACACGGCGGCCCGTTCTGCCTCGTCCATCCGCCAGGTCCGGCCGACCGAGGCGTACGCGGGTCCGCCGACCACCGCGGCGCCGACGGTGGCCGCGACGTCGACGCAGTGCCGCAGGTAGTCCTGGGTGGAGCGAACGGTCCCGGCGTCCGCGGCCACCAGCTCGCGGCCGGGCGAGGTGACCAGGCAGGTGGTGGCGCCGAGGCCGAGGTCGTCGAGCACGCGACGCGCGGCGGCGGGGTCCCAGTCGCCGGGGTTCTCGATCGGGAGCTCGAGGACGTCGAAGCCCCACCCGGCCACGCGCTGGGCGACCTCGGCCAGGGTGGCGTCGTCCAGGGGCGAGGCCCAGACCCAGGTGCTCACGCCGATGCGTCGCTGCACGTCTTCCTCTCGGGCTGGTGGACGGGATCGACAAGAGCGGGGCCGGAGATGGGCGGTGGCCGGCGCACCCGGTGAGTGCGCCGACCACCGCCCGGTCTCAGCGGGTCAGCGGTCCTTCCACACGTCCGGGAAGCCCGGCAGGTCCTCGCCGCCGAACTTGGCGTAGTGCAGGCTCGGCATGTCCTTGTTGCGGTCCAGGAACTCGTCTCGGTCGTCCTCGGTGATGGGCTCCTGCGGCAGGACCCACTCCTTCGGGACCTCCTCGCCGGCCCAGATCTTCTGGGCCGCCAGGACCGGGGTGCGCCACTGGAAGTTGGAGTAGACCGGCGCGATCGCGGTCATGTCGGTCTCCTGCCACTTGCGCATGAAGCTCAGCTCGTCCTCCCCGACCATCACCGGGTAGTCCTTGCCGGCGTCCTCGAACGCCTCGATGGCCGCGACCGCACCGTCACCGGCGTCCATCCAGATGCCGTCGACGTCACCGCGCTGCAGGTACTGGGTCACCAGGTCCTTGATCTTGGCGCCGTCACCACCGGTGAACTCGGCGCCGACGACCTCGAGGTCCGACTCCTCGAAGATGGTCGATGCTGCGGCCCAACGGTTCTCCAGGACGTCGACGCCCGGGAGGATGCGCAGCGCGAGCACCTTGTCGCCGGCCTCGAGGTTGTCCACGAGGAACTCGGCACCGTCGGCGCCGTAGGCGTAACCACCGATCGGGTGGATGAAGGTGGCCATGCAGTCGCTGTTCACGCCGCGGTCGAAGACGATGACCGGGACGCCGCTGGCGCAGGCCGCCTCGACGGCCGGGGTCAGGGTGGCGGTGGTCGACGGCGAGATGATGATCGCGCCGCAGTCGCCGGCGTCGACGAACGCCTGGATGTCGGAGATCTGCTTGTTGTCGTCGTCAGCCGCGTCCGAGACCCGGAACTCGCTGATGACGCCCTCGGACTTCAGCACCTCGACCTGCTGCTGCATGGTGATGAAACCCGTGACGCGCCAGGGGTTCGAGACCGAGGCGTTGGAGAAGCAGAGGGTCTGCGCGCCGGTCTTGGCGAACGCGCTGGTGTCGGTCATCTCCGGCTCGATCGCCTGCAGCCACGGGGTGGACTCGTCACCCTCGGGCTCGACGTCGCGCTGGGCGAGCTCCTTCTCGTAGTCGGCCTGGACGAAGAACTCGTCGTCGATCTCCGTGCCCTCGCCGCCGGCCTCGCCGCCGCCTCCCTCGCTCTCCGACACGCTCGCGTTGTCGGTGGGTGTGTCGGTCGTGCAGCCGGCCAGGGCCAGCAGCCCGGCGGCCGCAGCCGCCGTGACCAGAACTCGTCCTCGTCGCATCGTGCTACCTCTCGGTTCGGTCGTCCGTCGTTCTCGTGCCGGTGTGTGTCTGTGCTGTGGTGTCGGGCGCCGTGCGGCGCGGGGCGGGGGACGTCGCGTGGCCTACCCGGTGGGCTCCGGGGCCGGGGAGGGCACGGCGGCTGCCGGCTCCCTGCTGCGGGGCCTGCGGCTGCCGCTCAGCTGGCGGGCGGCGAGCGCGACGGCCGCGATGATGATGACGCCCTGGACGGCCGGGCGGGCGGTCGACGGCAGCCCGAGCTGGTTGAACAGCGTGAACAGCGCCTCCAAGACGAGCGCTCCGCCCATCGCCGCGGTGACGAAGCCCTTGCCGCCGCCGAGGGCGACGCCGCCGAGCACCACCGCGGTGATGGCGACGAACTCCAGCCCGGTGCCGACCTGCGCGGTGACGCCGGCGTACCCGCCGATGAGGATCGCCGCGACGGTGGCCAGCACGCTGGACAGGACGAACGCGCTGGTGCGCACCAGCGCCACCCGCACGCCGCTGAACGAGGCCGCGACCGGGTTGTCACCGACCGCCAGCAGGGTGCGGCCGTACGGCGAGCGCATCAGCGCCACCGCGACCGCGCCGACCGCCAGCATCACGAACAGCGCCCACGGCACCAGGCCGATCTCGCCCGCCTGGATCCCCCCGCGTCCGGGCTGGCGGAAGGCCTCGGTCAGCGCACCCGTGGGAGCACCACCGGTCCAGAGCCGGATCGCGCCGAACAGCACGAGCATCATGCCGAGGGTCGTGATGAAGGACGGCACCCGCAGCAGCGTGGTGACCACGCCGTTGACCAGGCCGACCAGGACGCCGAACACCACCATCACCAGCAGCACCGGGACGGTGCGCGAGTCCTCGCCGTCGAGCAGCTTGGCCGCGATCACCACCTGGGCGCCGACCAGCGAGCCGACCGAGAGGTCGAACTCGCCGGAGGCGATGACGAAGTACTGGCCCGCGGCCAGGATCACCAGCGGCGCAGCCTTCTTGAGGAAGGCCAGCATCGACGACGGCTCGGCGAAGCTCGGGTTGATCGCGAAGACGATCGCGAAGATCAGCACGAGCAGCGCCGCGGCGGTGGCGGTCCCGCCGGACAGCACGGCTCGCAACGGGTTGCCCCTCATGACCCCACCTCCGCGGTCGTCTCGTCGGGTCGCACGGGTGCGGCGGGCCGCTCCGGCCTGTCGTCGGGCGGGGACGTCGAGCCGCCGCCGCGGAACCGCGCCCGGGACTTGGTCGGGTCGATCTGCCGGCGGGCGTAGAGCGCGACCGCGGCGATGATGATGGCGCCGCGCAGCACGTCCTTGAAGAACGGGTCGACCTGCAGGACGTTGAAGACGGTGTCGAGCGTGGCGAGGATCAGCACGCCGCCGACGGTGCCCGCGACCGATCCGCGTCCGCCGAGCAGCAGCGTGCCGCCGAGCACCACCGCGGCGATCGAGTCGAGGTCGTAGCCGAGCGAGTACACCTGGGCGCTGCCGGTGCCGAACCGCGCCGCGACCAGCAGGCCGGCGACGCCGGCCATCACCGAGCACAGCACGTGGGCGACCAGGACGGTGCGACCGGTGCGCACGCCGGACAGCCGTGCCACCTCGTCGTTCCCGCCGACCGCGAACATGTGGTACCCGGTCCTGGTGCGCTGCAGCACGATCCACGCCAGGACGGCGAGCGCGAGCATCACCGCGGCGGACAGCGGCGCGATCGCGATCCGCATGTAGCCGAAGAGCTGGAACGACTCCGGGACCGAGCCGCTCGGGCCCTTGTAGCGGGTGTCGAGGTAGGCCTTGAGCAGCAGGCCCGTGCCGAGGGTGGCGATGAACGCGTTCACCCGCAGGCCGGTGATGATGAGGCCGTTCACCAGGCCGATGACCGCCGAGACGCCGAGCGCCGCGAGCACCCCGGGCACGACCTTGTTCGGGTCGCCGTCCATCGTCGTGGCGGCGACCAGGCTCGACAGCGCCATCACGTAGCCGACGGACAGGTCGAGCGAGCGGCACAGGATCACCAGCGTCTGCCCGATCGCGACGAACCCGAGCAGGCTCGAACGGGTCAGCATGTCGACGGTGTTGGCCTGCGAGAGCAGGTTCCCGCCCTGCGCCGCCACCAGGACGGTCGAGATGACGAGCACCCCGACCAGCGCCAGGTAGACGATCGCGGTGGTCCCGAGCCGCGGGATCCGTCCCGCCAGCGCACTCACGTCAGGCTCCCCGTGGCCATCGTCATGATCTCCTCCTCGGACGAGCCGCCCGGCAGCTCGCCGGCGACGCGACCGTCGTGCAGGACGACGACGCGGTCGGCCATCCCGATCAGCTCGGGCAGCTCGGAGCTGATGACCAGCTGGGCGACACCGCGTGAGGCGAGGTCGCGCATCAGCTCGTAGACGGCGCGCTTGGCGCCGACGTCGATGCCGCGGGTCGGCTCGTCCAGGACGATGACGCCGGGGTCGGTGACCAGCCACTTGGCCAGCACGACCTTCTGCTGGTTGCCGCCGGACAGGTACCGCACCTCCTGGTCGAGGCCGCGCGAGGTGAGCTCGAGCGAGGACAGCACGCCGGGGATGCGCCGTGACGAGCGGCCGGACGAGCCCGGCAGCACGGCGTCGAGGACGACCCGGGCGTTGTCGAGCACCGACTGCCGCAGCGACAGGCCCTGCGCCTTGCGGTCCTCGGTGACCAAGGCGATGCCGGCGCGGACGGCCTGGCGCGGCGAGCGCAGCCGCACCGGGCGGCCGTCGACCTCGACGGTGCCGCGCGTGAACGGCTCGACGCCGAACAGCGCCTGGGCGATCTCGGTCCGGCCGCTGCCCTGCAGGCCCGCGAGGCCGACGATCTCGCCGGCGCGGACCTCGAGGTCGATGCCGTCGAGCTGCAGGTTGCCGCCGCCGCTGATCCGGACGCGGACGTCTCCCACCTCGGTCCCCGCCGGCTTCGCGGGGAAGAAGCCGGAGAACGAGCGGCCGACCATCGCGCGGACCAGGCCGTCGGTGGTGATCTCGGAGGTGTCGCAGGTGCGCACCAGCGCACCGTCCTTGAGCACGGTGATGCGGTCGCAGAGGTCGAAGATCTCCTTGAGCCGGTGCGAGACGTACAGGACCGCGACGCCGCGCTCCTTGAGCCGCCGCACCATCCGGTAGAGCAGCTCGACCTCGTTGTCGGACAGGGCCGCGGTCGGCTCGTCCATCGAGATGATCCGCGCGTCCTGCGAGGTGGCCTTGACGATCTCGACCACCTGCTGCTGGGCGACCGACAGCGACCCGACCCGGGTCCGCGGCGTGAAGCCGCTGACGCCGAGGGCCTCCATCAGCGCGGCGGTCTCGCGCACCATCCGCTCGCGGTCGACCATCCCGCGCCGGCTCGGCTCGCGGCCGAGGAAGACGTTCTCCGCGACGCTGCGCTCGGGCAGCAGGTTGAACTCCTGGAAGACGGTGGAGACGCCGGCCGCCTGCGCCTGCAGCGGGTGCTCGAAGTGCACCTGCTCGCCGCCCAGCTCGACCGTCCCTGCGTCGGCGCGGTACACGCCGGCCAGGATCTTCATCAGCGTCGACTTGCCGGCGCCGTTCTCGCCCACCAGGGCGTGCACCTCGCCGGCGCGCACCTCGATGTCGACCCCGTGCAGCACCTCGTTGCCGAGGAACGACTTGCGGATGCCGGTCATCCGGACGAGCACCTCGTGGGTGCCCGGCCGCGGTGCGGCGTCCTTGCTCAGGTCAGTCACCGGTGGCCACCTCCGTCCACGCGCCGTCGGAACCGGCCGAGGCCAGCACGGCGTCGACCACGGCGGCCGAGCGGACGCCGTCGGCGAAGGTCGGCAGCCCGTCGCGGGGCGCGCCGGCGACGGTCGCGTAGGTGTCGGCGACGAAGCCGTCGAAGCAGTCCTGGTAGCCCTGCGCGTGGCCGGCGGGCAGCCGGCTCAGCCGCGCGGCGTCGGCGGACAGCACCTCGGGGTCGCGGACGAGCTGCAGCGACCCCTCGCGCCGGCCGAGCCACAGCACCTCGGGCGACTCCTGGTCGAAGCCCGCCGACGCGTCGGTGCCGTTGACCTCGAGGTACAGCCGGTTCTTGCGGCCGGCCGCGACCTGGCTGACGACGAGGTTGCCCAGCACGCCTGCGGCGGTGACGAACTGGACGCTGACGGCGTCCTCGGTGCTGACCGACGCACCGCCCCGGTCCGGCATCACCGTGCGGGTGCGGGCGCTGAGGCGGGCCACGCGGTCGCCGGTGACGAACTCGGCGAGGTCGCACCAGTGCGAACCGATGTCGCCGAAGGCGCGCGAGGCGCCACCGAGCGCGGGGTCGACGCGCCAGTTGTCGTCGTCGCCGCGCGAGAGCCAGTCCTGCAGGTAGGTGCCGTGCACGGTCCCGATCCGGCCGAGCTCGCCCCGGGCCACGCGGTCGCGCGCCTCGCGCACCATCGGGTGGAACCGGTAGACGAACGGCACCGTGGCCACCCGGCCCTGCGCCGCCGCCCCCATCTCGCGGGCGTGCTCGAGGCTGGTGGCGAGCGGCTTCTCGCAGACGACCGCACGGCCGGCCTCGAGCGCCCGCAGCGACAGCTCGCGGTGGGTGTTGTTCGGCGTGCAGACGTGCACCACGTCGACGTCGGGGAGCATCCGGTCGAGGTCGTCGTAGCCGCGCGCGCCGACCGAGGCGGCGAACCGGTCGCCGGAGCCGGGCCGTGACCCGACCACCCCGGTGACGGTGGCGCCGGCGACCAGCGCGGCGCGGGCGTGCACCCGGGCCATGAAGCCGGTGCCGAGGATGCCGACCCGGAGCGCGGTCGGGCGCAGGGGCCCGTCCTGCTCGAGCGAGGGTGCCGTGGCCACCGGCGTCGTTGCCATGGGTGGACCGTAGGGGGCACTTTCGTCGATCGTCAAGCAAAAGTTATCGACGCGTGATGTGGAAGTCGGTCCTCGCCGTCCGGAAGGGTCCTGTGTTTGACTGTGCCGATGAGCACCGCCGTCGCCGTCGCCGCTGCCAGCGGCTCGGGCGCCGGTGCCGTCCTGCAGCTGTTCCGCGACGGGCGGGCCTGGACCCGCGCGGAGATCATCGAGGCCACCGGGCTGGCCCGCTCCACCGTCGGGCTGCGCCTCGACACCCTGCTGGAGTCCGGCCTCGTCGTCCCCGTCGCCGACTCGGTCTCCACCGGCGGCCGCCCGCCCACCCGGTTCCGGTTCGACCCCCGTGCGCGCGTGGTGATCGGCGCCGACGTCGGCGCCACCCACGCGCGGCTCGCGGTCACCGCGCTCGACGGCGAGGTGCTCGCCGAGCACACCGAGGACATCCAGATATCCGACGGCCCGGACCAGGTGCTGCGCTGGCTCGTGCGCAGCAGCAAGTCGTTGCTGCGCAAGGCAGGTCGCCGTCCGGCCGACCTGCTCGGCGTCGGCATCGGGCTGCCCGGCCCTGTCGAGCACTCCACCGGACGGCCGGCCAACCCGCCGATCATGCCGGGCTGGGACGGCTTCGACGTGCCGGGCACCGTCGGCGCCGGCCTGGGCTGCCCGGTGCTGGTCGACAACGACGTCAACGTGATGGCGCTCGGCGAGCGGGTTCTCGGCGAGAGCGGCCGCGACGAGCGGCTCGACAACATGGTCTTCGTCAAGGTCGCCACGGGCATCGGCGCCGGCATCATCAGCGAGGGCCGGCTGCACCGCGGCGCGCAGGGCGCGGCGGGCGACCTCGGCCACGTGCAGGCCCCGCACGGCGGCGACGCCCCCTGCCGCTGCGGCAACACCGGGTGCCTCGAGGCCATCGCCAGCGGCCCGGCCGTCGCGGCCAGGCTCGCGGCGCAGGGCCTGGACGCCCGCACGGGTCGCGACGTCGTCGACCTGGTCCGCGGCGGCAACCTGCCGGCCACGCAGGCGCTGCGCCAGGCCGGTCGCGACCTCGGCGAGGTGCTCGCGTCCACCGTCAGCCTGCTCAACCCCTCGGTCATCGTCGTCGGGGGCCTCATGGTCGAGGCCGGCGAGAGCCTGCTCGCCGGCGTCCGCGAGGTCGTCTACGCCCGGTCGCTGCCGCTGGCCACCGGCCAGCTGCGGATCGTCGCCTCGACCGCCGGCCCCATGGCCGGCGTCCTCGGCGCCGCCATCCTCGTGGTGGAGGACCTGCTCTCCCCCGAGCAGGTGGACCTGCGTCTGGCAGCCGCTCGTACCTAGACGAGCCGTACCCTCAAGGGGTGGTCCGCGTCCTGGCGATCGCCGACGAGGTCTGTGAGCCGCTGTGGGGCCCGCGGGCCGCGGCGCTCGCGCCGGACCTCGTCGTGGCGGCCGGTGACCTGCCGTGGGACTACCTGGAGTTCATGGCCTCGAGCCTGGACGTGCCCGTCGTCTTCGTGCCGGGCAACCACGACCCCGAGGTGAGCCCGGCCCGGGCGCACCGCTCCGGGCTGTTCCTGCACGCCGGCATGCCGGTCGACCCGCCGCGGCCGGTGGGCTGCACCAGCGTCGACGGCGCGGTGGTCGACGTCGCCGGCCTGCGGGTCGCGGGGCTCGGCGGGTGCGTGCGCTACCGGCCGGGTCCGAACCAGTACACCCAGCGCGAGTTCGGCCGGCGCGCAACGCGTCTGGCGCGGGACGTCGAGCGGCTGGCGCGGCGGCGACCGGGCCGGGTCGACCTGCTGGTGACGCACGCGCCGCCGCGCGGCCTCGGCGACGAGGATGACCGCCCGCACGTCGGGGTGGACGCGCTGCACCCGCTGATCGCCCGCCTCGGCCCGCGGTGGCACCTGCACGGGCACATCCACCCGCACGGGCAGCCACGGCCGGACCGCCGGCTCGGCGGCACGACGGTGCGCAACGTCATCCCCTACCGGGTGCTCGAGATCGAGGCGGGGGTGGTGGCCGGTGCCTCGTGACACCGGGTTCCCGCGGGCCGACGCCGAGGCCGACTTCCTGCGTGCCCGGCGGCACCAGGTCGCCGCCGGTCTCGCCGCGCGGGTGCGTGGCCGCGACGACGCCGACCGGCAGGCGCTGTCGTTCCAGGAGGTCGTCGACGCGCTGGGCTTCCAGCGCGAGCAGCACCTCGGCACCCGCGTCGTGCCGCTGGACCGGATCGTCGGCTCGGTCGACAAGGTGCGGGAGTTCGACCCGCAGTTCCGGCCCCGGTCCGGCCGCAGCCGGCAGCGGTGGGAGCGCATCGCCGAGGCCGCCCGCCGGGGCCAGCCGCTGCCGCCCATCGACGTCTACCAGGTCGGCGACATGTACTTCGTGCGCGACGGCCACCACCGGGTCTCGGTCTACCGCGCCCTCGAGCTCGGCACGATCGAGGCCGACGTCACCCTCGTCCACACCCTGATCGAGCCCACCGACGTGCGCACCCGCGCCGACCTCACCGCCAAGGAGCTGAGACGGGTGCTGCTGCAGCGGGTCCCGCTGCCCAAGGGCGCACGCAAGGCCGTTCGCCTCTCCGACCCGCGCGACTACCCGCGGCTGGCCGAGATGGTGGAGGCCTGGGCCGCGCGGCAGGTGTTCGCCGAGGGTGCGCCGATGACGCGCGAGGGTGCGGCGCGGCGCTGGTACGAGGAGGAGTTCGCCCCGGTGACCGGCCTGATCGAGGAGGGCGCCCTGCTGCACCGCGGTGAGACCGCGGCCGACGCCTACATCCGGGTCGCGCGGGAGCGCTACTCGGTGTTCCTCGAGCACGTGTGGGGCCCCGAGGTGATCGACACCCTCCGCCGACGCGGCTGAGAGCCGTTCAGGCGGGCTGCCTCTCCTTCTCGGCCGGAACCAGGTTCTCGCCGCTCCTGACGTCGAAGACCTGCACCTTGGCGGTGTCGAACCACATCCGCGCGGTGTCGCCGCGCCGCACCCGCGAGGCCGCGTCGAGCCGCGCGGTGACCGAGACGCCGTCGCCGTGCATGTCGTTGCCGGTGTCCTTGGCCAGGTCGTCCAGGTCGCTCGAGGTGGCCTGCGACCCCGTGACGGTGAAGTACGCGTAGATGTCCGAGCCCATCGCCTCGACGATGTCGATCTCTGCGTCGAAGGTGGTGCCGGGCTTGTCGCCCACGAGCGAGGCGTCCTCGAAGTGCTCGGGACGCACGCCCAGGACGACCTCGCCGCTGCTGCGCGAGGACTCGACGGCCTGCCGCACGCGGTCCGGCAGCTGCACCTCGCCGATCGCGGTCTGCACCGAGCCACCCCGCAGCTCGCCCGGCAGGAAGTTCATCGACGGGCTGCCGATGAAGCCGGCGACGAACAGGTTCGCCGGGTGGTCGTAGAGGAACGACGGCGAACCGACCTGCTGCACCACGCCGCCTCGCATCACGACCACGCGGTCGCCGAGCGTCATCGCCTCGGTCTGGTCGTGGGTGACGTACAGGGTGGTGGTGCCGAGGGTCTTCTGGATCCGGGCCACCTGGGTGCGCATCTGCACGCGCAGCTTGGCGTCCAGGTTCGACAGCGGCTCGTCCATCAGGAACGCCTTGGGCTGGCGCACGATCGCGCGGCCCATCGCCACGCGCTGGCGCTGGCCGCCGGAGAGGTTGGCGGGCTTGCGGTCGAGGTGGGCGGTAAGCTCGAGCATGTCGGCCGCCTCCTTGACCTTGGTGGCGATCGTGCCCTTGTCGACGCCCGCCAGCTTGAGCGGGAAGCCCATGTTCTCGCCCACCGTCATGTGCGGGTACAGCGCGTAGGACTGGAACACCATCGCGATGTCGCGGTCCTTGGGCGCCTTGTCGTTGACGACCTGGCCGTCGATGCGGAGCTCGCCCGCGGTGATGTCCTCGAGGCCTGCGACCATGTTGAGGGTCGTCGACTTCCCGCAGCCGGACGGTCCGACCAGGATGATGAACTCGCCGTCGGCGATGGTGAGGTTGAGGTTGTCGACGGCCAGCGCGCCGTCGGGGTACCGCTTGACCACGTTGTCCAGGACGATCTCGGCCACGTCGGGCTCCTTCTGCGTCGTTCGCTCGATGAGGGGGTGGTGGGTCAGCCCTTGACGGCGCCCGAGGTGAGGCCCGCGACGATCCGCCGCTGGAACAGCAGCACGAAGATGACGATCGGGATCGTGATGACCACGGCGGCCGCGGCGACCGGCCCGGTGGGCTTCTCGAACGTCGTGGCGCCGGTGAAGTAGCTCATCGCCGCCGGGACCGTGCGGGAGGCGTTCGTCGACGTCAGCGAGATGGCGAACAGGAAGTCGTTCCAGCACGAGATGAACACCAGGATCGCGGTGGTGAAGACCCCCGGCATGGCCAGTGGCGTGATGACCTGGCGGAACGCCTGGTACGGCGTGGCGCCGTCCATCTTCGCCGCCTTCTCCAGGTCCCAGGGGATCTCGCGGAAGAACGCCGACAGCGTGTAGATCGCCAGCGGCAGCGCGAAGGTGATGTAGGGGATGATGAGGCCGGCCCAGGTGTCGAACAGCCCGAGGGCGGTCTCGATCTTGAACAGCGGTGTCACCAGGGCGATCTGGGGGAACATCGAGATCAGCAGGGCCATGGCGACGATGGTGCGCTTGCCCGGGAAGTCGAGCCGGGCGATGGCGTAGGCCGCCATGGTGCCGAGCACGATCGCGATGCCGGTGGCGATCAGGCAGATGCCGATCGAGTTGATCAGCGCCCGGATGAAGTCGGTGTTGCCGAAGATCGAGGCGTAGTTCTCCGTCGAGGGGTCGACCGGCACGAACCTGCCGTCGTTGAGCGTCGCGTCGCTCTTCAGCGACAGCGACACGATCCAGATGACGGGGACGAACGCGTAGATCAGGACGAGCGCGTTGACCCCCGTCCAGATCAGCTTGCGCTGCGTGGTCTCGGTCTGCATCGCCCTACCGCCTCCCTTCCGCGTCGGACCCCGGCGCGGCGGCCCCGAAGAGCTTGATGAACGCGAACGCGATGATCGCGATCGTGATGAAGATGAGCACGGCGATGGTCGACCCGATGCCGAGGTTGAGCCCCCGGATCAGGTTGTTGTAGCCGATGATCGACACCGAGCTGGTCTCGTTGGCCCCGCCCGTCAGGACGAAGATGTTGTCGAAGATGCGGAAGGCGTCCAGGGTGCGGAACAGCAGCGCCACCAGGATCGAGGGCTTGATCAGCGGGACGGTGATGGCCCAGAACCGCTTCCACGCCGACGCGCCGTCCATCGAGGCCGCCTTGAGCAGGTCCTCCGGCACCAGGGCGAGGCCGGCCATCAGCAGCAGCGCCATGAACGGCACCGTCTTCCAGACCTCGGCCAGGACGATGATCCAGATCGACGGCCAGCGCTCGGTCAGCGGCGCGCTGTCGCCGGCGAGCCAGCCGAGGTTCTGGGTCCAGGCGAACCGCCACGAGAACGCGGCGACCACGGTGACGATGGCGTAGGGCACCAGCGCCGAGGTGCGCACCAGACCCCGGCCGACGATGGTGCGGTGCATGACGATCGCGAGCAGCATCCCGAGCACCAGCTCGAGCGCCGCGCTGACCACGGTGATGAACATCGTGGTCCCGAACGCCTGCCACCAGATCGGGCTGGACAGCACGGTCACGTAGTTCTCGAACCAGATGAACTCGTTCTGGTCCGGCGTGCGCAGGTCGGCCCGGTTCAGCGACAGCCAGAACGCGTACAGGATCGGGTAGCCGGTGACGGCGACCATCAGCACGACGGCCGGCGCGCACAGCAGCATCCCCAGCCTGCGCTCGGCCCGCTTCGCCTCGTTGTGCCGGTTGCGAGCGATCTCGGTGGTGCGGTCGTCGCCCTGGACGGCCTCCTCGACGGCCGCCGCCGCCGGTGTCGTGGGACTGGTCACGGGAGGATGCCCTTTCCGTCGATCGCGTCCTGGATGGCCGATCGCAGGCGGTCGGCGGAGGCCTCCGGGTCGATGGACGACGGCGGCGACAGGTCGGTCGAGACGATCGTCGAGATGTTCTGGTAGACGGGCGTCACCGGCCGCGGACGGGCGTTCTCGAGCTCGACCAGCATGGCCTCGTACATCGGGTAGGCCTCCTGGAACTCGGCCTCCTCGAACACCGTGGTGTTCACCGGCGGGTCGCCGGCCTCCAGCGCGGTCTGCAGCTGGTGCTCCGGCGATCGCAGGCACATCGCCGCCTCGAACGCCTCGTCCGGGTGCTCGCTGTAGGTGCTGATCGCGTAGTTCATCCCGCCGAGGGTGACCACGGGGTCCTCCCCCGCCTCGACCGTCGGGAACGGGGCGTAGCCGAGGTCGTCGGCGATCTCGGGGTCGGCGGTGCGCATGGCGCTGAGGACGTACGGCCAGTTCAGCGCGAACGCCGCGCGGCCGGCCTGCAGGTCGGCGAACACCTCGGGCTCCTGCGAGTTCGACAGCGAGGCGCTGGTCAGGCCCGAGCTGGCCAGCTCGTTGAGCAGCTTCAGCCCCTCGACCGCGCCCTCGTCGACCGTCGCCTTCGTGCCGTCCTCGTTGACCAGGGTGCCGCCGAAGGCGTTCACCATGTTGTTGACGTTGACGACGTAGCCCTCGTACTGCGCTGCGGTGAGGGCGATCTGGTACGGGTCGCCGGAGTCCTTGAGCTGCTGGGAGATCTCCATCAGCTCGTCCCAGGTCTCGGGCGGCTCCGGCACGAGCGACTTGCGGTACCAGAGCAGCTGGACGTTGGTGTGCTTCGGGATGCCGAACAGCTCGTCGTTCCAGCGGGCGGTCTCGACCGGCGGCTCGAGGGTGTCCTGCGTGGCCTGCTCCTCCTGCTCCGCGCTCAGCGGCCGGATCCACTCCGCCTCGGCGAACTCGGCCGTCCACGTGACGTCCATGCCGAGCAGGTCCAGGCCGGTGTCGCGCGCGGCGAGGCGGCGCACGAACTGCTCGCGCTGGCCGTCGGCGTCGCTCGGCAGCAGGTTGCCGACGATGCGGTAGCGGCCCTCCGCCTCGGTGTTGCAGGCGTCGATGATCGTGTCGAAGCCGACGGCGCTGGCGCCGCCGTAGAGGTTGATGACGATCCCGCCGCCGCCGCTGTCACCGCCGCAGGCCGCCAGTGACCCGACCAGGGCCGTCGCGGCCAGGGCCGCCGGCCACTTCCGCCGGGTCGTCCTCCGTCGTCTGCTCATTCGTCGGACCTCCTCGTGCCGGACGGGACGACCGGCGGGGGGACCGCGAGGGGAGCGAGGCAGACCCTCCGTCGGGTGCGCTCACGACCCTGCCAGAAACGTCCGGTTCTGGCGAGACCCTGTCCACCCCGGCCGGCGCGGATCCGCGCGACCACGACGAGGGCCCCGCCGCGGTGCGACGGGGCCCTCGTGGTGGTGCTGGTGGGACGTGGTGGAGCGGGTCAGTTCTCCGCGTACACCGGCTGGGTCTGGACGTTCAGCTCGGCGTACTTGACCTTGTTGGCCTGGTTGAACGGCGCACCGGTGATCTTCAGGACGTCGAAGCCCTTGCCGAGGTCGGAGCTGTAGATCTTGCCGTTGTACCAGTATGCGGACCAAGTGCCGCCGCCCGTGGTGTCACCGGCCGGGACCGGCCCGCGCTCCCAGAAGCCCAGCTCGACCGGGTTGGCCGAGTCGGTGAAGTCCCAGACCGAGATCCCGCCCATGTACCAGGACTGGACCATGATGTCGCGGCCCGGCACCGGGATGAGAGACCCGTTGTGCGCCACGCAGTTCTCGCTGGCTGCGTTGATCCGCGGGATCTTGTAGTAGCTCTTGAACACGAGCTCGCGATCCAGGCCGGCACCCTCGATGTCGTAGATGCCGTCGGCACCACGGGTGTTCGGGATCTCCGCGACGCAGGTGGCCGCGCCGCCGCCGCCGAGCTCGTCGGTGAAGACGACCTTGGTGCCGTCGTTGTTGAAGGTCGCCGAGTGCCAGAACGCGAAGTTCTCGTCGTCCTGCACGCGGTCGATCTCACGGAACACGGCCGGGTTCGACAGGTCCCACAGCACGCCGTCGCCCATGCACGCGCCGGCGGCGAGCTTCTTGCTCGGGAACACGGTGATGTCGTGGCAGCCGGCGGTCGCGCGGGTGCGCTCCAGGGCGGGGGTGGTGTCGGGGTCACCGGGGTTGCCGCCGTCCGGGAACAGGATCGGCTCGGCGACGACGGCGGCGTCCTGGGGGGCGCGGCGGTCGACCTGGACGATCGAGATCTTGTCGTGCGGCGCCTGGCACCGCGTGGCGACCGAACCGATGTCGTAGGACGAGACGTACACCCACACCTTGTTCTTGCCCTGCGGGTTGATCGTCAGCGTGTGCGAGCCGCAGTCGGTCTCGACCGCGGTGACGTACTTGGGGCGCACCGGGTTCGAGATGTCGAAGATCTTGATGCCCTCCCAGTAGTTCACCGGCTCGGTGGACGCGGAGGCGCTCTCGCAGCTGTCGTCGGAGCGGCGGGAGTCGGTGGCGAGGAAGACCAGGTTTCCGGACACCGAGATGTCGTTCTGCGACCCGGGGCACAGGACCTCGGAGACCAGCTTCGGCTTGTTCTTGGTGATGTCCCAGATCCGGAAGCCGTTGTAGTTGCCCTGGAAGGCGTAGTTGCCCTGGAACGCCAGGTCGGAGTTGGTGGCGTCGAGCGGCGCCGTCTTCGGCGTGTTCGACAGCAGCGACATGTTCTCGCTGGAACGGACCTCGTTCGGGCCCGGGATGCTGCTCCCGGCCAGCGCGGGGGACGCCCCCAGCGCGAGCGCGATCGCGCAACCGACGCCGAGGACGGCGCGCAGGGGCCGTCGCCCGGATCGTGCACGTACCTGCATGTGTGCCTCCTGTTCAGGCTGTCGTCCGCACCCAGGGCTGACCCGCCGCGGGGCTGCGGATCGGGGGGACGTTGCCCACACTCTCGTCCGCCGTGTCCCGTTCTGGCAAGGTCTGCGCGGAAAGTCGTGGAATCCACTCACAAGTGAGCATCGCCCGGTTCACAACACCGGGGGTGCGGTGCGAGGATCGGTGCCGTGCAGCGCTTCCGACGCGACCGGCCCGACGGGGCCCGGCCCGCCCCCGCCGTCCCGGCCCTGGCCGCCGGCCTGCTCGCCGCCGGGCTCGTCGTCGGCCTGGCCGGCTGCGCCGGCGGCGAGGAGCGGGTCACCGAGAACGCCGTGATCCAGCCCGGCCGCCCCGGCGAGGAGGCCACCGTCCTGCCGCCCGGCACCACCCTGCCGCCGAGCGAGGACCCCTACACCGAGGCCGACGTCGCCTTCCTGGTGCGGATGGTGCCGCACCACGAGCAGGCGCTGGAGATGGCACGGCTGGCGCCGGACCGGGCGAGCGACGAGCGGGTGCTGGGTCTGGCGTCCCGCATCGCCGACGTGCAGCAGGCCGAGATCGACGTCTACACCCGCTGGCTGGCCGAGCACGGGCTCGGGCCCGACGGCCGGCCGGACGACCGTGCCGGCGGCGACCACGACGACGACCACGGCGGGCACGACACGAGCGGGATGCCGGGGATGGCGAGCGACGCCGACCTCGACGCCCTCGCGGCGGCCCGCGGCGCCGACTTCGACCGGCTGTGGCTGACGCTGATGATCGCCCACCACCAGGGGGCGCTCGACATGGCCACCGAGCGCGAGCGCGCGGGCACCAACCTCCGGGTCGGCGAGCTCGCCTCCGACGTCGCCGTCACCCAGCTCGACGAGATGAACACGATGCAGGCGGTGCTGGGCGAGCTGTGACGTCGGCTGCCCGCCGGCCGCACGTGCCGGACGTGCTGCGACGCAACGCCGTCCAGGTCTGGGGCGGGCAGGGCCGTGCCTGGCTGGACGCCCTGCCGGACCACCTCGACGCCTGCGTCCGCCGCTGGTCCCTGGAGGTGGGCGAGCCCTTCGTGCTGAGCTTCCACTGGGTGGCGCCGGCGCGGACCGCGCAGGGGGCGCCGGTGGTCCTCAAGCTCGGCGTGCCGGGGCAGCCGCACCTGCGCCGCGAGGCCGCCGTGCTGCGGGCCTGGGGCGGCCGCGGCGCGGTGCGGCTGCTCGACGACGACCCCGCCCACGGCGCCCTGCTGCTGGAGCGCGCGGACCCCGGCACCACCCTGGCCGACGCCGGGGTCGACGACGAGGAGGCCACCGTCGCGCTGGCGGAGGTCGCGCGCGCTCTGCACCGGGCCGACCCTGCGGGGCTCGACCTGCCCGACATCGCCTCCGAGCAGGCCTCGTTCGAGGACCACGCCCGCCGCCACGGCGACCGCGACCCGCTGCCTCCCGGCGCGGTCGAGCGGGCCCGTGACCTGCTGCTGGACCTCACGCGGTCGCGCGGGCGCGCGGTGCTGCTGCACGGCGACCTGCACCACTCCAACGTGCTGCGGGACGGCACGCAGGGCGACGACGGCACCGACGGGAGGTGGGTCGCGATCGACCCGCACGGCTGGGTCGGCGACCCCGGCTTCGAGGTCGGCCCGCTGCTGCACAACCCCGTCGGCGCGACCCCCGAGCAGCTGGTGCGGTGGCTCCCCCGCCGGCTGGAGGTGCTGGCGGACTCGCTCGACGAGCCCCTCGACCGGGTGCGCGCCTGGGGCTTCGTCGCGACCGTGCTGTCGCAGGTCTGGAGCTGCGAGGACGGCGGCACCCCCGAGCCGGGCGCCGGCGCGGTGGTCGACGCCCTGCTCCCGCACTGAGCGCCGGCGGCTGCCACCATGGACGGCGTGCAGCAGTACCTGCTCCAGTCCGTGTCCGAGCTCGTCGCCCAGCGCCCGCCCGACGACCAGGAGCTCGTGCACTTCACCGAGTCGCTGGCCCGCACGGTGGTCGAGGAGCTCACCGCACCCGGCGACCGGGTGCTCGACCCCTTCGCCGGCTTCGGCACCACGCTGGTGGTCAGCCGCCGCCTCGGCCGTTCGAGCACCGGGGTCGAGCTGCTGCCCGAGCGGGTCGAGCAGGTGCGCGACCGCCTCGGGGCCGAGACCGGCGACGCACCGGCCGAGGTGGTGCAGGGCGACACCCGGCGGCTGGCGCGGCTGGTCCAGGGCCCGTTCGACCTGTGCCTGACCTCGCCGCCGTACATGACGGCCAACGCCCACCCCGAGAACCCGCTCGAGGCCTACGAGGTGCCGGACGGCCACTACCCGACCTACCTCGCCGAGCTCGGCGAGGTGTTCGCCCAGGTGGCCGGGCTGCTGCGCCCCGGCGGGCACCTCGCGCTGAACGTCGCGAACACCGTGCAGGACGGCGTGCTCACCCCGCTGGCCTTCGACCTGGCCGCCGTGGTGGGCCGGCACCTGACCCTGGTGCAGGACGTCGTGGTGTGCTGGGACGGCCGGCCGTGGGGCATCGGCGCGGACTTCCTGCTGCTGTTCCGCCGCGACCCCTGAGCCCCCGCGGCCCTGGGACGGCGCCGGCGGCACACCTCCTGGGACGCGACTGCGCTGGGTTACGGTCGGCGCATGTGCCGCAACATCCGGACCCTGCACAACTTCGAGCCCCCGGCGACCTCCGAGGAGGTGCAGGCGGCGGCGCTGCAGTACGTGCGCAAGATCGCCGGCACCGCCAAGCCGGCCCGCGACAACGCCGAGGCCTTCGACCGCGCGGTGGCCGAGGTGGCCCACGCCACCGCGCACCTGCTCGAGGCGCTGGTGCCGCACGCCGAGCCCAAGGACCGCGCGGTCGAGGCCGCCAAGGCCCGGGCGCGTTCGGCCGAGCGGTACGGCCGCGCGGTCTGAGCCGTCCCGGCCGGTGAGCCGCCGGACGGCGACGCCGCAGGGGGTGTGACCAGCCCGTCCGGGCCATTCCGGCCACGCCCGCGCGGGCATAGCGTCGGCTGACCGGGAGGCGCCGCCGCGGCTCCCGCACGCACCCCGTCCGGTGGCCTGAGGGGACCTCCGGACGCACCACGCCCCGGCGACCTGCTGGTCGCCGGGGCGCGTGCTGCCCGACCCGTCCCGCAGGACGGGTGCTGCTCGGGCTACTCCTTGGTCATCTCCACGACGGGGGCGTCGGGGACGGTGGCCTTGGCCGACCCGGTGAAGGTCAGGTGCGCCTCCTTGCCCTCGCCCTCGGCATCGATGAGGACGATCTCGCCGGCCTTGAGCTCGCCGTACAGGATCCGCTCGGACAGGGCGTCCTCGATGTCGCGCTGGATCGTGCGACGCAGCGGACGGGCGCCCAGGACGGGGTCGTAGCCCTTGGTGGCCACGTGGTCCTTGGCCTTCTGGGTCAGCTCGATCCCCATGTCCTTGTCCCTCAGCCGCTCGTCCAGCTTGCCGATCATGAGGTCGACGATCTGGATGATCTCGGGCTGGGTGAGCTGCGGGAAGACCACCACGTCGTCGACGCGGTTGAGGAACTCCGGGCGGAAGTGCTGCTTCAGCTCGTCGTTGACCTTGATCTTCATCCGCTCGTAGGACGTCGACAGGTCGCCGCCGGCCTGGAAACCGGTCTGCAGCCCCTTGGCGATGTCCCGCGTGCCGAGGTTCGTGGTCATGATGATGACGGTGTTCTTGAAGTCGACCATCCGACCCTGGGAGTCGGTCAGCCGGCCGTCCTCGAGGATCTGCAGCAGCGAGTTGAAGATGTCGGCGTGCGCCTTCTCCACCTCGTCGAACAGCACCACCGAGAACGGACGACGGCGCACCTTCTCGGTGAGCTGGCCGCCCTCCTCGTAGCCCACGTACCCGGGCGGCGAACCGAACAGCCGCGAGACCGTGTGCTTCTCGGAGAACTCGCTCATGTCGAGCTGGATCAGGGCGTCCTCCTCGCCGAACAGGAACTCGGCGAGGGCCTTGGCCAGCTCGGTCTTCCCGACGCCGGTGGGGCCGGCGAAGATGAACGAGCCACCGGGGCGCTTGGGGTCCTTGAGCCCGGCGCGGGTGCGGCGGATCGCCTGGGACAGCGCCTTGATGGCGGCGTCCTGGCCGATGATCCGCTTGTGCAGCTCGCCCTCCATGTTGAGCAGGCGGGCGGACTCCTCCTCGGTGAGGCGCACGATCGGGATGCCGGTCGAGACGGCGAGGACCTCGGCGATCAGCTCCTCGTCGACCTCGGCCACGACGTCCATGTCGCCGGCCTTCCACTGCTTCTCGCGCTCGGCCTTGGCCGCCAGCAGCTTCTTCTCGCCGTCGCGCAGCGAGGCCGCCTTCTCGAAGTCCTGCGCGTCGATCGCGCTCTCCTTCTCGCGGCGGACCGCGGCGATCTTCTCGTCGAACTCGCGCAGGTCCGGCGGCGCCGTCATCCGGCGGATGCGCAGCCGCGCGCCCGCCTCGTCGATCAGGTCGATCGCCTTGTCCGGCAGGAACCGGTCGTTGACGTACCGGTCGGCCAGGTTCACCGCGGCCACCAGGGCCTGGTCGGTGATCGAGACCCGGTGGTGCGCCTCGTACCGGTCGCGCAGGCCCTTGAGGATCTCGATGGCGTGCGGCAGCGTCGGCTCCTGCACCTGGATCGGCTGGAAGCGCCGCTCCAGGGCGGGGTCCTTCTCGATGTGCTTGCGGTACTCGTCCAGCGTGGTGGCGCCGACGGTCTGCAGCTCGCCCCGCGCCAGCATCGGCTTGAGGATCGAGGCGGCGTCGATCGCGCCCTCGGCGGCGCCGGCACCGACGAGGGTGTGGATCTCGTCGATGAACAGGATGATGTCGCCGCGGGTGCGGATCTCCTTGAGCACCTTCTTCAGGCGCTCCTCGAAGTCACCGCGGTAGCGCGAGCCGGCGACCAGCGAGCCGAGGTCCAGGCTGTAGATCTGCTTGTCCTTGAGCGTCTCGGGCACCTCGCCCTTGACGATCGCCTGGGCCAGGCCCTCGACGACGGCGGTCTTGCCGACGCCGGGCTCGCCGATGAGGATCGGGTTGTTCTTGGTGCGGCGGGACAGCACCTGCATGACCCGCTCGATCTCCTTCTCGCGCCCGATGACCGGGTCGAGCTTGCCCTCGCGGGCGGCCTGGGCGTAGTTGCGGCCGAACTGGTCCAGCACGAGCGAGCCGGAGGGGGTGCCCTCGGCCTGCCCGCCGGCGCCGGCGGCCGCGGTCTCCTTGCCCTGGTAGCCCGACAGCAGCTGCAGGACCTGCTGGCGGACCCGGTTCAGGTCGGCGCCGAGCTTGATCAGGACCTGGGCGGCGACGCCCTCGCCCTCGCGGATGAGCCCGAGCAGGATGTGCTCGGTCCCGATGTAGTTGTGGCCGAGCTGCAGCGCCTCGCGCAGAGACAGCTCCAGGACCTTCTTGGCGCGGGGGGTGAAGGGGATGTGGCCGGACGGGGCCTGCTGGCCCTGGCCGATGATCTCCTGCACCTGCTCGCGGACGGACTCCAGGGAGATGCCGAGCGACTCCAGCGCCTTGGCGGCGACGCCCTCTCCCTCGTGGATCAGGCCCAGCAGGATGTGCTCGGTGCCGATGTAGTTGTGGTTGAGCAGGCGCGCTTCCTCCTGCGCCAGCACCACGACACGGCGGGCCCGGTCGGTGAACCTCTCGAACATGTGGCTTCTCCTCGCAGGCGGTCGGCGGCGGGAGACGCTGGTGCGCAGCCCTGCTGACCGTTCGATGCTATCCCCGCCCGGCGCGGCACGTCCGTGCGACCACGCAGGCGTAGGGGTCGTGACGGGTACAACTGCCCGCTCCGCAGGGGTGTTCCGCACGGGTGTTCGCTCCGGGCGTAGCGTCCCGGCGGCCCTGCCGGGCCCCGGCCGGCACCCGGGATGAGCACGGGGGCTCGGTCCAGCGGCCCGCGCCCCGGCCAGGATGGCGCCATGAGCGACCCCCGTCCCGGTCCTGCGCACCTCCCGCCTCCCCCGTCCGGCCCGTCCGGCCCCTCCGCCCTGCGCACCCTCGGCGTGGTCGCCGGCGCAGCGCTGGCCGCGGTCGCCACCTGGGCGGCCTGGCTCGGCTGGGAGAGCGGGTACACGACCGACCCTGCCACCGGCGCCGTCAGCGGGCCCTACTCCGTGGCGCAGGTCGCCGGCTGCGTGCTGACCCTGCTCGTCCTGGCCGTCGTGGCGGGCCGGTGGGCGCCGCCGTGGTTCGTCGCCCCCGCGATCACCCTCGCCTTCACCGCCGCGTGGACGGTGCACGCCGCGTCCACCGACGACAGCGGCCTGTACGGCGTCGGGGCGCTGATGCTGCTGGTCGGCCTCGGCACGGCGTCGATGCTGGTGTGCACCGCGTCGTGGCTGGTGGCCCGGCGCAGGCGCCGGCGACCGGTGCCGGCACCTGCTGGCTAGGGTCGGCGGGTGCCGCCGCCCCACCCCCTGGACGCCGACGTCCGGGCGCTGCGCGGCCTCGGCTTCCTGCGGCTGGAGCGGGTGCCCCCGCCCGGCGAGGGCGGCTGGCTCGCCTGCGCCGACCTCGTCGACGGCCCGGACGCCCTCGACGCGTGGACCCGCCGGGTCGCCGACGGGCTGCGCCGCACGCACCGTCGCGAGCCGCCGCCGAGCGTCGCCCCGACCTACCTGATGGGCTGGTACCTCGACGCCGTCGCCCGCGCCGGCGCGACCTGGGTGCTGGTCCGGGGCCGGCTGCCCGACCTGCACCCGTCCGTGCTCGCGCTGCACGAGACCGCCGGCGGCTGGCCGGACGCCGTCGCCCCCCAGGGCACCGGGTTCTCCTGCCTGCCCGGCGACCCCGCCGCCGACCACCCGGCCGCCACGGTGCTGCCCGACCCCCGGGCGCTGCACGCCGCCCTCGGCGACGCGGTGCGCGCGCACGCGGCGGCGTTCCACGCGGCGTTCCACCCGCCGGTCAAGACCGGCAGCCGGCAGCGCTGGGGGATGGTCGAGGACGTGCTGGAGGCCTCGGTCTGGGCCGCGCGGCAGCTGGCCGGCCTGCCGCCCGGACCGCTCGGCACGCGCCGCTCGTGCTGCTTCGCCTACCGGGTCGACCCCGCCCTGCTGTGCACGCGCTGCCCCCGGCTCGCCTGACCGGGGCCCGCCGGGCCCGGTCTCACGGCTCGCGGTAGACGGCGTCCGGCACGTCGGTCACGAGCATGTGGCCGGGGGCGTGGGTGATCGCGAACGGCGGCCGGGACGCCATCAGCGCGGCCTGCGGCGTCACGCCGCAGGCCCAGAACACCGGGACGTCCCCGTCGTGGGCGCGCACCGGCTCGCCGAAGTCGGGCCGGGACAGGTCGGTGACCCCGATCTGCTCCGGCGCCCCGACGTGCACCGGCGCACCGTGGACCTGCGGCATCCGCGCCGTGACCCGCACCGCCGTCGCGACCAGCGAGGCCGGGACGGGTCGCATCGACACCACCAGCGGGCCGGACAGCCGCCCCGCCGGGCGGCACGGCACGGACGTGCGGAACATCGCGACGTTGCCGCCCTGCTCGACGTTGCGGACGGGCACGCCGGCGTCGAGCAGGGCCCGCTCGAAGCTGAACGAGCACCCGATCAGGAACGTGACCAGGTCGTCGGTCCACAGGTCGACGACGTCGGTGGGCTCGTCGGCCAGCTCACCGTCGCGCCAGACCCGGTATCTGGGCAGGTCGGTGCGCAGGTCGGCGCCGGGCGCCAGGACGGTGGCGGTCGAGCCGGGGTCGGTGACGTCCAGCAGCGGGACCGGCGCGGGGTTGCGCTGGCCGAACAGCAGCATGTCGAAGGCCCACTCCCGGGGCAGCACGACCATGTTCGCCTGCGTCATCCCCACCGACCACCCGCTCGTCGGCGCCACCAGCCCCTCGCGGTAGCGGCGGCGCGCCTCGGCGGGTGCGACCAGGGCGTGGTCCTCGGCGGGTGCGGTGGCGGTCATCGGCGGTCTCCTCGGTCGGTCCTGCGGTGCGGGCTGCGGTGCGGGCTGCGGTGCGGGCTGCGGTGCGGACTGGTGCGGGACGTGGTCAGTGGCCGGCGGCGCGCAGCGCGGGGCCGACCACCTCGCCGAAGGCGGCGACCTCGGCGCGCGGGAGGTCGTAGGTCGTGCGCCAGGAGTGGGCGGGGAACAGGAAGGCCCGGCGCAGCCCCACCTCCTCGTGGGCGCGCAGCAGCCGGTCCGCGCACTGCTGCGGGGCCCCGAAGGCGCCGAAGGCGTCCAGGACGGCGTCGGCGGTGGCGTCGTCGAGGTCGGCGGGGTCGTGGTCCGGCGCGACGTCGACGCCCGAGGCGGCGAGCCAGCGCAGGTTGGAGGCGCTGGGGTACCGCAGCCAGGGCTGCCCCTCGCGGAACCATCCCTGCGGCCAGGTGCGCACCTCCTCCGGCGTCCCCAGCCCGAACGGCACCACCAGCACCTCCTCGAGCGAGGCCGGGTCGCGACCCGCCCGCTCGGCGCCGCGGCGCACGTGCTCCCGGGCGGCCTGGACGCCGCCGGGGTGCAGCCCGACCAGCATCATCACGCCGTCGGCGACCTCCCCGGCGAGCTCCAGCAGCCGGGGGCCGGAGGCGAGCACGAGCACCCGCGAGCCGCCCTCGGGCCGGTGGAACAGCTCCAGCTGGTGCCCGTCCAGCTCGGCGTGGCCGCTCCCGAGCAGCCCGCGCAGCGCCAGGACCACCTCGCGCAGCCGATCACGCCGCTCCTGGGGCCGGCCCGCCTTCTCGACCGACAGGAAGCCCGGGGCGACGGTCAGCTGCGCACGTCCGGGCGCGAGCTCGTCCAGCGAGGCACCGAGCGCCGCGAGCACCAGAGGGTGCCGGGTGACGGTGTTCGAGGTCGCGGGGAACAGCCGCAGCGAGGTGGTGGCCCCGGCCATCGCCGCCAGCGCCAGGTAGGCGTCGCGCCCGGTGTGGTGGTGGTCCGGGACGCCGACGCCGTCCAGGCCCGCGGCCTCCACCTCGCGGGCGAAGGCCGCCAGCGCGGGCAGCGGCGCCCCGACGGGGACCCGGATGCTCACCTCGAGCCGGCTCACCGGGCGCTCCCGCCGGCGGGGTCAGCGCGGCGGGCGCCCGCGCAGCGCCTCGAGCAGCTGGGACTCCGAGGCGCGCAGGTACCCCTCGAGCTCCTCGACGGCCGGGCCGAAGCGGCCCTCGACCAGCAGCCCGAGCAGCACCGCGTTGCGCTCCACGTACGGCTCGTGCAGCACCCGCGGGCTGGCGACGGCGTGGAAGGCCAGCCGCAGCTCGGCCAGCAGCCGCGCGCTGACCTCGTCCATCCGCCTGCTGCCGGCGAGGGCGACCAGGTGGGAGTGGAAGCGCATGTTGGCGGTGCCGACGGCGACCCAGTCCTCGCGCGCGGACGCCGCGCGGGCGGCGGCGACGTCGTGGTGCAGCGGGCGCAGCCGCTCGGGGTCGACCTGCTCCAGCGACCGCAGGACGTCGCACTCGACCGCCCGGCGCAGCCGGTAGAGGTCGACCAGCGCGTCGGCGTCGAGCTCGGGGACGAAGACCCCACGGTGCAGCTCGTGCACCAGCAGCCCCTCGTGGGTGAGCAGCCGGAACGCCTCGCGCAGGGTGTTGCGCGAGACCCGCAGCGCCGCGACGAGCTGCTCCTCCGACAGCCGGGTGCCGGGGGGCAGGTCGCCCTCGGTGATCCGGCGGCGCAGGACGTCGGCCACCCGCTCGGCGGTGCTGGAGCGGTCGAGCGCGCGGGCCTCGTCGGCGACGGTGCGCAGCCAGCCCGGCCCGCCCCCGACCGCGGGGGTGTCGGCCGCGACCGGCGGGGTAGGAGGCACCGTCCCATCATCACCCACCCAGCGTGGCCCACGACGGGCTTCGTCGGAAGAGGGTCTTGCGGGATTGTTGAACGATCCCTAGGTTCGGAGCCCATCCGGTGGGCGCCCGACCCACCCGCGCGAAGGAGCGCCCCATGAGCCAGGACCGCAGCACCGACGGCGAGGGCGGACCCGTTGCGTCCGGCGTGTCCGGCACGTCCGGCGCCTCCGCCGCACCGGCCGGTCGTGCCGGCACCGCGGCCGAGCCCGGTGGCGCGCCGTCGTCCCGGATGTCGACGAGCACGCGCTCGACCCTGCTGGGCGCGATGTTCCTGATGGCCACCTCGGCCATCGGGCCCGGGTTCATCACCCAGACCACGGCCTTCACGGTCCAGCTCGGGGCGGCGTTCGCCTTCGCGATCGCGGTCTCGATCGTGGTCGACATCGCGCTGCAGCTGAACGTCTGGCGCGTCATCGGCGTCTCCGGCCGGCGCGCCCAGGAGCTGGGCAACCTGGTGCTGCCGGGGCTCGGCTGGGTGATGGCCGCCCTGCTGCTCGTGGGCGGGTTCGTCTTCAACGTCGGCAACGTCAGCGGCGCGGGCCTCGGCACCGACGCGATGTTCGGCCTCGACCCGAAGATCGGCGGCGCGCTGTCCGCCCTGGTGGCGATCGGGCTGTTCCTGTCCAAGCGCGCGGGAGCGGCGATCGACCGCGTGGTCGTCGTCCTCGGTCTGGTGATGATCGCCCTGACGACCTACATCGCGATCAGCTCGGGGCCGCCGGTCGGCCGGGCGCTGCGCAACGTGGTGCTGCCGGAGGACGTCAGCTTCCTGGCCATCACCACCCTGGTCGGCGGCACCATCGGGGGGTACATCGTCTACGCGGGCGCCCACCGCCTGCTCGACTCCGGCGTCACCGGGGCCCAGCACGTCCGCGACATCACCCGCGGCTCGGTCACCGGCATCGTCGTCACCGGCGTCATGCGCGTCGTGCTGTTCCTCGCCATCCTCGGCGTGGTCGCCGGTGGCGCCTCGCTCGACCCCGAGAACCAGGCTGCGTCGGCGTTCGAGCAGGCGGCCGGCGAGGTCGGCCTGCGGGTGTTCGGCATCGTGTTCTGGGCCGCCGCGATCACCAGCGTGATCGGCGCCTCGTACACGACGGTCACCTTCGTCACGTCCCGGACGCGGACCAGCGAGACCGTCCGCACGGCCCTGGTGTGCGGCTTCATCGCCGTGACGGCGCTGATCTTCGTCGTGATCGGCACGGCTCCCACCACGCTGCTGGTGTTCGCCGGCGCGTTCAACGGCCTGCTGCTGCCGTTCGGCATCGGCGTGCTGCTGTACGTCGGCACCTTCCGCGGCGACCTGCTCGACGGCTACCGCTACCCGCGCTGGCTGCTGGTGATCGGGTGGGTGGCGTGGCTGCTCACCCTGTACCTGGCGGTCAACTCGGTGCGCCCGGCCATCGAGCTGTTCTCCTGACGGCGCACGAGCGACCCACCGACCGAGGGAGGACCACCGTGACCACCATCGACCTGAACTCCGACCTGGGCGAGGGCTTCGGGCAGTGGACGCTCGGCGACGACGACGCCCTGCTCGAGGTCGTCACCAGCGCCAACGTCGCCTGCGGCTTCCACGCCTCCGACGCCGCGATCATGCGCCGGGTGTGCGAGCGCGCGGTCGAGCGCGACGTCGCGATCGGCGCGCAGGTGGGCTACCGCGACCTGCCCGGCTTCGGCCGCCGGTTCATCGACATGGAGCCGGACGCCCTGACCCAGGACGTGATCTACCAGATCGGCGCGCTGGACGCGTTCGCCCGGGTGGCGGGCTCGCGGGTTCGCTACGTCAAGCCGCACGGCGCCCTGTACAACGCGATCGTGCAGCACGAGGAGCAGGCGGCCGCCGTGGTCGCCGCGGTCGTCGACCTCGACCGCACCCTGCCGGTGCTCGGCCTGCCGGGCTCGCAGTGGCTGCGCCTGGCCGGCGAGGCGGGCCTGACCACGGTGCACGAGGCGTTCGCCGACCGCGCCTACACCCCGCAGGGCACGCTGGTCTCCCGGCGGCTGCCCGGCGCCGTGCTGCACGACCAGCAGGAGATCGCCGCCCGGTGCGTCGCGATGGCGACGGGCGGGCCGGTGACCGACGTCGAGGGCGGCACGCTGTCGCTCCAGCCGCAGTCGATCTGCGTGCACGGCGACACCGCCGGAGCCGTCGGGATCGCGCGGGCGGTGCGCGCAGCCCTCGGCGGGGCGGGCGTCGAGATCGCGGCCTTCGCCTGATGGAGCTGCGGCCGAGCGGGAGCAGCGCGGTCCTGGTGCAGCTCGACGACCTGGACGAGGTGCTCGCGCTGTACGCCGCCCTGGTCGAGGAGCCGCTGCCCGGGGTGGTCGACGTCGTCCCCGCCGCCAGCACGGTGCTGCTCGTGCTCGACCCGGCGGTGACCTCGCCGGCCCGGGCGGGCGAGGCCGTCCGCCGGGTGCGGCCGCGGCCGGGCGGGCGCCGGTCCGGCGAGCAGGTGGAGGTCCCGGTCCGCTACGACGGCGAGGACCTCGACGACGTCGCCGCCCTGCTCGGCTGCGACCGCGACGAGGTGGTGGCGCGCCACACCGGCGCGACCTGGACCGTCGCCTTCTGCGGCTTCGCGCCGGGCTTCGGCTACCTCACCGACGAGGACGGCGACTGGGACGTGCCCCGCCGGGCGTCCCCCCGGACCCGGGTCCCGGCCGGGTCGGTGGCCCTGGCCGGCCGGTTCAGCGGGGTCTACCCGAGGGAGTCGCCCGGCGGCTGGCAGCTGCTCGGCACCACCTCGGTCCCCGTCTTCGACCTGGCCCGCGACCCCGCGGCCTTGCTGCGGCCGGGCGTCCGGGTCCGCTTCGTCGCGGAGCACCCGTGACGGCGCCGACGCACGGCGGCCTGGAGGTGCTGGCGACCGGACCGCTGTGCACCGTGCAGGACGAGGGCCGTACCGGCCAGGGCGCGCTGGGCATCGGCCGCTCCGGCGCCTGCGACCGGTCGGCCTACCGGCTGGCGAACCGGCTGGTGGGCAACGCCCCCGGCTCGGCCGCGCTCGAGGTGACCTTCGGCGGGCTCGCCGTGCGGGCGCTCGGCCCCACGACCGTCGTCACCACCGGCGCGCGGTGCGAGGGCGACCCCTGCCACGACGCGCCGCTGCTGCTGCGGGCCGGCGACGAGCTGCACCTCGGGGCGCCGGAAGCGGGCCTGCGCACCTACCTGGCGGTCCGCGGCGGCGTCGCCGTCGAGGCCGTGCTGGGGTCCAGGTCGAGCGACCTGCTCAGCGGCCTGGGCCCGGCACCGCTGGCACCCGGTGACGTCGTGCCCGTCGGCCCGCCGAGCGGTCCGATGCCCGGCGTCGACGTGGCCGCGGTGCCCGGGCCGGCGGCCGGCGACGTCGTGGTCGGGGTGCTGCCCGGCCCCCGCCGCGACTGGTTCGACGACGACGCGTGGACCTCCCTCACCGGGCAGGCCTGGGAGGTGACCGCGCAGAGCAACCGGGTGGGCGTCCGCCTGGACGGCGAGCCGCTGCGGCGGGGCCGGGAGGGCGAGCTGCCGAGCGAGGGGATGGTCCGCGGCGCCCTGCAGGTGCCGCCGACGGGTCTGCCGGTGCTGTTCCTGGCCGACCACCCGGTGACGGGCGGGTACCCGGTGGTCGCCTACGTGAGCGACGACGACGTCGACCTGTGCGCCCAGCTGCGTCCCGGCCAGCGGGTCCGGCTGCGCGGACGACCCGGCTGACGAGGGACCCGGCGGAGGAAGGGTCCGGGCGCCGGGCCGCCGCCCCGAGGGGAGCCGGCCCGGCCCCGTCGTCCTACTTCTTGTTGGCGGCCTCGTAGGCCGACATCACCTCGGCCGAGATGCGGCCGCGCTCGCTGACGTCGTGGCCGTTGTCACGGGCCCACGCGCGGATCGCCGCGGTGTCGTTGCCCGAGCCGCCGGAGCCGCCGGAGCCGCCGGAGCCGCTGCCCGAGCCGGACGAGCGACGGCGGGTGCCGCCGGAGGAGGAGCGGCCGCCGACCCGGCGGGCGTGGCCGACCCAGGTCGACAGCGAGTCGCGCAGCTTCGCCGCGTTGTCCTCGTTCAGGTCGATCTCGTAGCTGACGCCGTCGAGACCGAACGTGACGGTCTCGGAGGCGTTCCCGCCGTCGACGTCGTCGACCAGGATGACCTGGACCTTCTGTGCCATCGGAAATTCCACCCCAGGGTTTCTCGAGAATTGCCGGCGCGCGCCGGCCGGACTATTTCGAGAAGCATTCTGGCGAGGAATTCGCGGCGGCGTCAAACCGCGAGGGAATTGCTGCTGCCCGGACGGCGGCGAGGACGCCGGGAAAAGCGCGGGAAATCAGGAGGAAGCGTTCTCGTCCGCGACCTGCCCGGGCTTTCGCCCGGCCCTTTGCTGCTCGGCCGCCTGCTGCTCGCGCTCGGCGCGGTCCATGGCCGCCAGGGCGGCGCGCTCCTTGCGGTCGGCGCCGATCATGGCACGCACCACGAACCAGAACAGCAGGCCCACGAACACGGGGGGGACAAGGGCGGCCACGGCGTCGAGCACGTCCCCAGCGTACGCCCGGCCGGCCGGCTCCCGACGTGGTCCCGGGTCAGGCCTCGGGCCGCACCAGCGGGAACAGGATCGTCTCGCGGATGCCCGCGCCCGTCAGGGCCATCAGCAGCCGGTCCACGCCCATGCCCATGCCGCCCATCGGCGGCATGCCGTACTCCATCGCGCGCAGGAAGTCCTCGTCCAGGCGCATGGCCTCCTCGTCGCCGAGGGAGGCGAGCTTGGCCTGCTCCTCGAACCGGCGGCGCTGCACGACCGGGTCGTTCAGCTCGGAGTACCCCGTCGCCAGCTCGAAGCCGCGCACGTACAGGTCCCACTTCTCGACCGTGCCCGGCGTCGTGGCGCTCTCCTTGACCAGCGGTGAGGTGTCGACCGGGAAGCCGCGCACGAAGGTCGGCTCGTGCAGGTGGTCGCCGACAAGGTGCTCCCACAGGCTCTCGACCAGCTTGCCGTGGCTCAGGTGCTTGGGGTCGAGCTCGAGCCCCAGCCGGTCCGCGTGCACCCGCAGGTCGGCCACCGGGACCGACGGCGTGACCTCCTCACCGAGCGCCTGCGACAGCGACGGGTACATCTCCAGGCGCGCCCACTCGCCGCCGAGGTCGTACTCGGTGCCGTCGAGCAGGGTGACGGTGGTCGAGCCGGTGGCGTCCTGCGCCGCGCGCTGGACGATCTCCTGGGTGAGGTCGCCGATCGACTCGTAGTCCCCGTAGGCCTGGTAGGACTCGATCATCGCGAACTCGGGCGAGTGGGTGGAGTCGGCGCCCTCGTTGCGGAAGTTGCGGTTGATCTCGAAGACCCGCTCGATGCCGCCGACGACCGCGCGCTTGAGGAACAGCTCGGGCGCGATCCGCAGGTACAGGTCCATCGACATCGCGTTCGAGTGCGTCACGAACGGACGGGCCGTCGCACCGCCGTGCAGCGTCTGCAGCATCGGCGTCTCGATCTCGAGGAAGTCGTGGTCGGCGAAGGTGCGCCGCGCGCTGGCGACCGCGGCGATGCGGGTGCGCGCCATCTGCCGCGCCTCCTCGCGCACCACGAGGTCGGCGTAGCGCTGGCGCACCCGCGTCTCCTCGTTCATCTCCTTGTGCAGCACCGGCAGCGGGCGCAGCGCCTTGGCCGCCATCGCCCACGAGTCGGCCATGACCGACAGCTCCCCGCGCCGGCTGCTCACCACGCGACCGGTGACCGACACGAAGTCGCCGAGGTCGACGTCGGTCTTCCAGTCGGCGAGCGCCTGCTCGCCGACGTTGGCCAGCGACAGCATCGCCTGCAGCCGGGTGCCGTCGCCCTCCTGCAGCGTCGCGAAGCAGAGCTTGCCGGTGTTGCGGACGAACACGACCCGGCCTGCGACGGACACGACCGCGTCGGTCTCGTCCCCCGCCTCGAGGTCGGCGTGCTCGGCGCGCACCTGCGCCAGCGAGTGCGTCCGGGGCACGGCCAGGGGGTAGGGCGCGCGTCCCTCGCCCGCCCCGAGCAGCCGCTCGCGCTTCTCGCGCCGCACCCGCACCTGCTCGGGGACGTCGGGCCCGCCGTCGTCCGGGGCGGTGGTGCCGGGGGCCTGCTCGCTCATGGCGGGAAGGTTATCGGCGGCGCGGCGACCGCCCGACGGCGAGCCGGTGCGTCAGCCGCCGCTCCGTCAGCCGCCGCTCCGGGCGGGCCGGTCGGTGCACAGGCCGAGCCAGTGGCCGAACGGGTCGCGGGCCAGCGCCCACCAGCCGAACTCCTCGCTGATGAGCGCGCGCTCCTTCTCGACGGTGCCGCCCGCCGCCACGACGGCCTCGCAGGCCGCCTCCAGGTCCGGCGCCTGGAAGTAGGGGCGGACGGCCGGCTCGTCCGGCACCGGCGCCGCGCTCTGCTCCAGCGCGCAGAGCGGCCTGCCGTCGGCGTCGACGAGCATCACGTACTGCTCCCACGGCTGGGCGGTGGCGCCGAAGACCGCGGTGTAGAACGCCGTCGCGCGCTCCAGGTCGGGCACCTGGATCTCATACCAGGCGATCGCGCCCTCGACCGTCCCCGCGGTCGGGGTCCCGCTGGTGGGGGTCCCGCCGGTCGTGGTGGTGGTGGTGGTGCTGTCCGTGCTGGTCATCGTCGTGCCTCCTGGCTGCCGCCGGCGGCCGTCCCGCCGGGCTCACCTGCATGACGCCCGGGGCGCCCGCGGATCGACAGACGCGGGACGGGTCGTCCCGACCGGTCCCCCAGCGGGTCAGCCGGCGGGGTCAGCCGACGAGGTCGAGCGCGATGTCCATGATCGGGCTGGAGTGGGTGAGCCCGCCGACGGACAGGTAGTCGACGCCGGTCTCGGCGTACTCGGTGGCGACGTCGAGGGTGAGCCCGCCGGTCGCCTCGATCTCGACGGTCTCGTCGGTGGCGCCGCGCGCGGCCGAGACCGCCTTGGCGAGGTCCTCGACGGACATGTTGTCGCAGAGCAGGAACCGCGCCCCGGCCTGGACGGCCTCGACCGCCTCGTCGACCGTGGTGACCTCCACCTGCACCTCGACGCCGGGGAACGAGGTGCGCACCGACCCGATCGCCGGGGTCAGGCCGCCCGCGGCGATCTTGTGGTTGTCCTTGATCATCGCGACGTCGTACAGGCCCATCCGCTTGTTCGTGCCGCCGCCGGCGCGCACCGCGTACTTCTCCAGCGCGCGCAGCCCGGGGGTCGTCTTGCGGGTGTCGAGCACCTGGGCGCCGGTGCCCTGCAGCTTCTCGGCCCAGCGCCGGGTGTGCGTCGCGATGCCCGAGGTGCGGCAGACCAGGTTGAGCACCGTGCGCTCGGCCATCAGCAGCACCTGGGTCGACCCGTGCAGCCGGGCCAGCACCGTGCCGGCCTCGACCGCGGTGCCGTCGCGCACCAGCGGCTCGAGCAGCGGCACCGGGGCCCCGAGCCGGCGGGCGACGTCGGCGAGGACGACCGGCACGACGGGCATGCCGGCCAGCACGCCGGGCGCGCGCGCGACGACGTGGGCGGTGCGGTGGGACGACGGCGGGATCGTGGACTGGGTCGTCACGTCGCGGCCGGGGTTGCCGCCGAGGTCCTCGGAGACCACGTAGCTGACCATCGCGCCGACCCACTCCGGCGACAGGCCCGCCGCGGCCAGCTCCTCGAGGGTCCCCACCGGCCAGCCGGGACCGTCGTCGGTGCTGCGGACGACGTCCGGCGGTGACGGGGAGTGACGGCCCATGGGGGCAGTGTGCCAGCAGCCAGGCACGACCCCGTAGCGCCCGGTTCGGCCGATCGGGTGGTCAGAGCCGGACGAAGCGCGTCCGGACGGTGCCGTCGGGGTCCGCGCGCAGGTGCGTGCGGCCGCACCAGCGCTCGTCGTCCTGCTCGGGGTGGTCCTGCCGGTAGTGCCCGCCGCGCGTCTCCTCGCGCAGGGTGGCGGCGACGGTCAGCAGGCCGGCCACCTGGTGCAGGTTGGTCGTCTCCCACTCGGCCGTGGACGGCGTCGGCGGGGCGTGCTCGGTGCTGACCCGCGCCAGGGTGGCCGCCGCGGCCGCCAGCCCCTCGGCGTCGCGGATCACCCCGGGCCCGGAGGAGGCCGCCTGCTGCACCCGGGTGCGGCGCGGGGCCGCGACCAGCGCGGCGTCGCCGTCGCGCTCGACCGGGTCGACCCGGGGCAGGTCGCCGGCCTCGACCCGGGCAGACACGTCGTCGGCGATCCGGTGGGCGAAGACCAGGCCCTCGAGCAGCGAGTTCGAGGCGAGCCGGTTGGCGCCGTGCACCCCGGTGCAGGACGTCTCCCCCACGGCGTACAGGCCCGGCAGCGAGGAGCGGCCGGACAGGTCCACCCGCACGCCGCCGGAGTGGTAGTGCTGGGCCGGCGCCACCGGGACGAGGTCCTCGGCGAGGTCGAAACCGTTCTGCCGCAACGCGTGGCTGATGGTCGGGAAGCGCTCGGCGAGGAAGGTGCGGCCGAGGTGCCGGGCGTCGAGGAAGACGTGGTCGCTGCCGGTGGCGGCCATCTGGCGCACGATCGCCTTCGCCACGACGTCGCGCGGCGCCAGCTCGGCGAGCTCGTGCTGGCCCTCCATGAACCGCTGGCCGTCGACGTCGACCAGCCGGGCACCCTCTCCGCGCACGGCCTCGGACACCAGCGTCTGCTGACCGCGCGCGCCGGTGCCGAGCCACAGCACCGTCGGGTGGAACTGCACGAACTCCAGGTCGGCGAGCTCGGCACCGGCGCGGAACGCGGCGGCGGAGCCGTCCCCGGTCGCCTCCTTGGGGTTGGTGGTCGAGGTGAAGACCTGGCCGATGCCGCCGGTCGCGAGCACCACCGCGCGGCCCAGCGCGGCGCCGACGCCGTCGCGGGTGCCCTCGCCGATGACGTGCAGGCTGACGCCGCAGGCGGTCCCGTGGCCGTCCGGCCCGGGCGCGCCCGTCAGCAGGTCGAGCACCAGCGCGTGCTCGATCACCTCGATGCCCGGGTCGTGGCGCACGGCCTCGAGGGCGGCGACGAGGGCGCGCGAGATCTCGGCGCCGGTGGCGTCGCCGCCGGCGTGCACGATCCGGTCGGCGTGGTGCCCGCCCTCGCGGGTCAGCAGCACCTCGCCGTCGTCGCCGAGGTCGAACTGCGCCCCGAGCGCGATCAGGTCGTGGATCCGGTCCGGCCCCTCGGTCACCAGGGCGCGCACCGCCTCGGCGTCGCAGAGCCCGGCGCCCGCGACGAGGGTGTCCTGCAGGTGCGCCTGCGGGCTGTCGGTGTCGGCGAGCGCGGCGGCCACGCCGCCCTGCGCCCACAGCGTCGACCCGCTCGACAGCACCGTCTTGGTGACGAGTAGGACGCGCGGCACCCGCTGCCGCAGCCGCAGCGCGGCGGTGAGGCCGGCGATGCCCGAGCCGACCACGATGACGTCGGCCTCCACCGTCCAGCCGGGCGCGGGGGCCAGCAGGCGGCGGGCGACCCGCAGGCCCGTGGCGGTCCCCGCCGCGGCGGTGCCGGCCGCCGGCGGGGTCACCGCGCGCCCGAGGACGTCAGGCCGAAGCCGTCAGGGACGTGGCCGGCGTCGTGCCCGACCTCGACGACCTTGTTGGCGGCGTCGACGAACACCACGTGGGACCGGTGCTCGCGGGCCTCGTGGTCGTCGACCAGCGCGTAGCCGATGACGATGACGACGTCGCCGGGGTGCACGAGGTGGGCGGCCGCGCCGTTGATGCAGATCTCGCCGGAGCCGCGCTCGCCCTCGATCGTGTAGGTCGTCAGCCGGGCGCCGTTGGTGACGTCGACGACGTCGACCTGCTCGCCCGGCAGCAGGTCGGCGGCCTCGAGCAGGTCACCGTCGATCGTCACCGACCCGACGTAGTGCAGGTCGGCCTGCGTCACCGTCGCGCGGTGGAGCTTGCCGTGCATCATCGTGCGCATCATCGGGCGCCTCCGGCGGCGGTCTGGGCCCCGAGCACCAGCGGGACGTTGTCGATCAGGCGGGTCGAGCCGATCCGGGCGGCGACCGCGAGCAGCGCCTCGCCGGAGTACCACTCCGGGACGTCGTCGAGCGTGGTCGGGTGCACCAGCGCGAGGTAGTCGACGCGGCACAGCGGCTCGGAGACCAGGACGTCGCGGGCGGCCCGGCGCACCGCGCTGGCGCCCTCGCCGGCGGCGGCGCGACCCGCTTCCAGCGAGCGCGACAGGGTGAGGGCCACCTCGCGGTCGAAGTCGGTGAGGTACATGTTGCGGCTGCTCATCGCCAGGCCGTCCGGCTCGCGCACGGTCGGGACGGCCACCACCTCGGTGGGGAAGTCCAGGTCGCGCGCCATCCGCCGGATCAGCAGCAGCTGCTGGGCGTCCTTCTGGCCGAAGTAGGCCAGGTCCGGCCGCGCCAGGTGCAGGAGCTTGGCGACGACGGTGAGCACCCCGTCGAAGTGGCCCGGGCGCGAGGCGCCCTCGAGCACGTCGCCGAGCGCGCCGGCGCTCACCTTGATGCCCGGGTCGCCGTCCGGGTAGACGACGTCGGGGGCCGGGGCGAACACGACGTCCGCGCCCTCGGCGGCGAGCAGCTCCAGGTCGGCGTCGAGGGTGCGCGGGTACTTGGCGAGGTCCTCGCCCGCCCCGAACTGCAGGGGGTTGAGGAAGATGGTGACGAGCACCGACCCGGCGCGGCGGCGCGCCTCGCGGACGAGCGTGGCGTGCCCCTCGTGCAGCGCGCCCATCGTCATGACGACGGCGACGGGTCCCTCGAGGCCGGCCCTGACCTGCTCCAGCTCGGCCCGGGTGCGCACCAGCGTCGGTGTCCTCACGGCGGTCACGGCCGTCACGCTACCGGGGCGCGCGTGCGGGCCTCAGCCGGCCAGCACGTCCAGCAGCGACTGCGCCTGCTCGGCGGTCAGCCGGCCGGCCGCGAGCGCGCGCACGGCGGTGGCGCGCGACATCGCGCGGTAGCCCTCCAGCACGTCGCCGGGCCCGACCCGGTCGGCGATCTCGCGCAGGTGCGCCTGCACGGTGCCGATGTCGCCCCGGGCGACCGGGCCGGTCAGCGCGTCGTCGCCCCGGGCGAGCGCGCCGTCGAGCGAGGCGCGCAGCAGGGCGGCCAGGACGCGGCCCGGGTCGTCGATCCCGCTGCGCCCCAGCACGTCCCGGGCCTGGGCCACCAGCGTGACCAGGTGGTTCGAGCCGTGGGCGAGGGCAGCGTGGTAGAGCGGGCGGTCGGCCTCCTCGACGACGACCGGCTCGGCGCCCATCTCGACGACGAGCGCCTGCGCGACCGGGAGCACCGGGCCCGGCGCCGTCACCCCGAAGCAGCAGTCGACGAGGCGGGTGAGGTCGATCGAGGTGCCGGTGAACGTCATCGCCGGGTGCAGGGCCAGCGGGATCGCGCCCTGCCGCAGAGCGGGTTCCAGCACCGACACCCCGTACCGGCCGCTGGTGTGCACCACCAGCTGCCCCGGCCGCCAGCCGTGCGTGGCCGCGATCCCCTGCACCAGACCGGCCAGCGCGTCGTCGGGCACGGTGACGAGCACCAGCTCGGACCGCTCGACGACGACGGGCACCTCGAGCACCGGCACGCCGGGCAGCATCGCCTCGACGCGCTCGCGCGAGGCCGCCGACACCGCGCTCGCCCCGACCACGGCGTGGCCGGCCTGCCGCAGCGCACCGCCGAGCACCGCGCCCACGCGGCCGGCGCCGATGACGCCGACCCCGAGCCGTCCCGGTCGAGACCGCGCCACGGCGCCCGCACCCTGTCCGTCCACCCGGCCGAGGGTAGGCGTGGCGGTGCGCGCGTCGCGCGCCCGCCGCGGGGATAGGGTCCGCAGCATGGGACGGCACGCCCGCATCGCGCAGCTGGCCAGGCTGGACGAGCCGGGGCTGGACGTCGCCGACCTCGGCTGCGGCTCGGGCCGCACGGTGCGCCAGCTGCTCGCCTACGAGCCGGCCGTCGTGCACGCGATCGACCAGGTGTCCGACCTCGACGACGACCTGCTGCACGACCCGCGCGTGCGCAGCCGGATCGTCGACCTCGACGCCGACCTGGTCCTCCCCACGGCGACCCTGGACCGGGTGGTCTCGCTCAACACCGTCGAGCACCTGCAGGACCCGGTGGCGCACCTGGTCGAGGTGCACCGGGTGCTGCGGCCCGGCGGGGTCCTGGTGCTGGCCCACTCCGACTGGGACACCGCGCTGTTCACCTCGAACGACGACGAGCTGACCCGGCGGCTGGTCGACCGCTTCGTCGCCACGGTGCCCACCTGGGTCGACCGCGCCGACGGGTTCATGGGCCGCAAGCTGCCCGCGCTCGCCGACGCGAGCGCCCAGCGCGGGGCGCCCTTCGAGGTGGTGCACCTCGACTCGTGGGCCGACCCGCACCGGCGGTTCGACGAGCGGTCGATCGCGTTCAAGGTCGCGATGGGCATCGTCGCCGCCGCGGCCGACGACGACGAGCTCGGACCCCCTGCGGCGCAGTGGCTCGCGGACCTCAGCACGCTCGCCGACGCGGACCAGTTCCTCTTCACCGTCACCGACGTGGCCGTCGTGCTGCGTCGCCGCTGACCCGGCCGGCGGGCACGGGTGCACGAGCCCTGGGCGGTGGCCTGGGACCGCGCCCTCTACGGGCCCGGCGGGTTCTACCGGCGCAGCGGCGCACCCGGGCGGCACTTCCGGACCGCGCCTGTCGCGGCGGGTGACCTGCTCGGCGCCGCGCTGGCGGGCCTGGCGCGGGAGGCGGGGTGCGGAGCCGTCGTCGACGTCGGCGCCGGCGGGGGCGAGCTGCTGGCCGGGGTCCGCGCCGCCGACCCGGGGCTGCGTCTGACCGGTGTCGACGTCGCGCCGCGGCCGGCCGGGCTGGACCAGGCGATCGCCTGGGGCGCCGAGCCAGTGGCCCGGGCGGGGCCGGTGCTGCTCGTCGGCTGGGAGCTCCTCGACGCGCAGCCGTGCGAGGTGCTGGAGGCGGACGCGGACGGCGCGCTGCACCAGGTGCTGGTCGACCCCACGGGCCAGGAGCGCCCCGGCCCGGCGGCGACGGCCGGGCAGCTGCGCTGGGCGGACCGGTGGTGGCCCGGGCCGTGGTCGCCGGGTGACCGGGTGGAGGTCGGCACCCGCCGCGACGACCTCTGGCGCCACCTGGTCGACCGGGTGGTCGGCACCGAGGGGCTGGCGCTGGCCGTCGACTACGACCACTGCCTGGGCGACCGCCCGGCGCAGGGGTCGCTGGCCGGGTTCCGCTCGGGCCGGCGCACCTCGCCCGTCCCGGACGGCGACCACGACGTCACCGCGCACGTCGCCCTCGACGCCGTGGCCTCGCACCTGCCGGGCTCGGTGCGGGTCGAGCAGGCCGGCGCCCTGCGGCGGCTCGGCGTCACGGCGCCGCGTCCCGACCCGGCGCTGGCCGGCACGGAGCCGGCGGCGTACCTGGCCGCCCTCCAGCGGGCCTCGCGCGCCGGCGAGCTGCTCGACCGCGGCGCGCTGGGCGGCTTCGGCTGGTTGCTCACCCCGCGCGGTGCGACCGCCGCCGGCGCGGTCGCGCGGCTGCTCGCGCCGTCCTGACGGCCGGGGGCGGCGCAGGGTGCGCAGCCGGTTGGACATCGCGGCGGCGGCCGGGGCAGGGTGCTGGCGTGCTCCCCCGACCCGCCCGCCGGTCCGCGCAGGCGTCCGCGCTGGGTTCCGTGCTGGTGGCCCTGGTGCTGGCCGGCTGCGGCGCCGACGAGCCGGAGGCCGCCCGCACCGTCACGGTGACCGGCACGCCGTCGACCCCCCCGACGAGCACCACGTCGGCGCCGGTCGAGACCGGGCCGACCAGCGACGTCGCCGACCGGGCGCACGACGTCGGGACCATCACCGCGGTCGAGGAGGTCGACGGCACCACCGTGCTGACGCTGGACCGGTGGACCTACGCCGACTGGTCCGAGGAGCGGGTCGCCGAGGAGGGCGTGCCGCTGGAGCCGCTCAGCGACAACCCGTTCCGGAACCAGAACGACACCAGCACCTACGCCGTCCCGGTCTCGCCCGATGCGGTGGTCGGCGTCAACTCGTGCGAGGTGGGCACCGACGGGACGCCGCGCATCGCCACCACCGCCGGCGGCGTCGACGACCTGGTGGCGGGCACCACCATCTGGCTGCTCACCTACACCGAGGGCGTGCTGACCAAGGCGGACAGCGCCGCGGCCTGCTGACGGTCCCGACGGCGCGCCCCGGGCGTCAGCGCGCGGGGCGCAGCTCCTGGGTGCAGCACTTGACGCTGCCGCCGCCCTTGAGCAGCTCGGACAGGTCGACCGGCACCGGCACGAAGCCGCGCTCGGCCAGCTGGGCGGCGAACTTCTCCGCCTGCACCGGCAGCACCACGTTGCGTCCGTCGCTCACGGCATTGAGGCCGAGCACCTCGGCGTCGACCTCGTCGACCTCGATCGCCTCGGGGAACATCCGGCGCACGATGCGCTGGCTGCCCTCGCTGAAAGCCGCCGGGTACCAGGCGATCTGGGCCGCGCCGGGGGTGTCGTCGAGCACGCAGAGCGCGACGTCGAGGTGGTAGTAGCGCGGGTCGACCAGGCGCAGCGAGACGACCGGGACGCCGACGGTGTCGGCCAGCTCGGCGTGCGCGCGCGGGTCGGTGCGGAAGCCGTAGCCGGCCAGCACGACGTCGCCGGTGACGGCGAAGTCGCCCTCGGCCTCGTTGGTGTGCTGCGGCACCACGACGTCGGACCAGCCGAGCTCGGCGGCGTGCCCGGTGTGCCAGGCCAGGTGGTGGGCCGCCTCGTCGGTGCGCTGCGGTGTCGCGAAGCTGGCGCCGAGCACCCGGCCGCCGACGACGGTGGCGCCGTTGGCCGCGAAGACCATGTCGGGCAGGCCCGGCACGGGCTCGAGCAGGTCGACCCGGTGGCCGAGCGCGCGGTAGGTCTCGACCAGCGCGGTCCACTGCGCCACGGCCAGGTCGGTGTCGACCGGCGCGGAGGCGTCCATCCAGGGGTTGATCTCGTAGACCACCTCGAAGTGGCGCGGAGCGCACATGAGGTAGTGCCGGGGAAGCTGCATGTCGCGAGGGTAAGGTCGGCCGTCAGTACCGAACAAGGCCGGATGCCGACGTCAGAGGGTGGATCTGTTGCGTATCGACGAGACGGACCGACGAATCATTGCGTCGCTGCTCGAGGACTCCCGTCGGAGCTTCCAGGTGGTCGGCACCGAGGTCGGGCTGAGCCCGCCGGCGGTCAAGCGCCGGGTCGACCGGATGCGGGCCGACGGCGTGGTGCGGGCCTTCACCACCGTGGTCGACCCCGCCGCGCTGGGCTGGACGATCGAGTCCTTCGTCGAGATCTTCTGCGAGGGCCGGGTGTCGCCGGCGCGGATCCGCGCGATGGTCTCGGACATCCCCGAGGTGCAGGCGGCGTTCACCGTCACCGGCGAGGCCGACGCGATGCTGCACGTCCGCGCGGCCGACATGACCCACTTCGAGCGCGTGCTCGAGACCGTCCGCGACCACGAGGGCGTCCACAAGACGCGCTCGACGATGGTGCTCTCCCGCCTCTGACCCTGCGAGCGGGGCGTGCCGGCTCAGCCGGGCCGGACGCCCGGCGGGGGCTTCCGCAGGTCGACCGGGGTGGGTGCCTCGGGGGCGATGGCGGCCCGCTCCATCCAGCGCTCGGGGCCGCTGCCGGCGCGCGCCTGCCGCGCCCGCTCCGCCTGCTCGACCAGCAGCCGCAGGGCGGTGCCGGCCTCGAGGTGGTCGACCCGCGGTGCGACCGGGCCCGGGGTGCTGTGGGCCACGACGCTGGCCAGGCCGAGCCGGCGCTGCACCGGGCCCTGGGCCAGGCCGAGGCTCTGGGTGCGCTCGTGCGGCACCAGCACCAGCCGCCGCCACCACCGGCCCGAGCGCAGCAGCAGCGCCCGCTCGGTGACGGCCACGCCGTGCCGGCGCCACGACCACGGGTCGAGCCAGCGCGAGCGGCGCGGTGCGCCGGTGTACCCGGCGGCGTCGACCTCGCCCTGGGCGGCTCCCTGCGAGGTGCCGGTCAGGCCCGCCTCGAGCAGGCCGACGGGGTCGGGGTGCCCGAGGTCGGGCAGCACCACCGACAGGACGCGGAACGCCTCGGCCCGGGTCGCGACCGGCAGCAGGACGGTCTCCTTCTGCTGGCCGTCGGCGCCCGCACCACCGCCGTAGCCGGCGACGTTGACCTGCAGCTTCCACCAGTCGCGGCGGCGCCACATCAGCGTCTGGCTCATCTGGACCGCCTGCACCCGTCCGGGCGGGACCGTCTGCGCCCGGGTCTCGAGCAGGCCGTGCCGCAGCCGCAGCCCGTCGGGGGAGGCGGCCACGCGGAACCCGAACCCGCCGGTGAACTGGCCCCAGTAGCCCGACACCACGCCGAGGACGACGGGCAGCGCGCCGAACAGCACCGCCGGGTGCAGGAACGAGGCGACGGCCACGCCGACGAGCACCAGGACGGCCGCGACCGTCCCGCCGGAGAGCGCCATCGAGGCGACCAGCCGGCCGACGGGCACCTGCACCAGCTCGTCCTCGGGCGCCTCGGGGGCCTCGTCGCCCTCGAAGCCGACCCCGGCGGCCTGCGCGAGCAGCACGCCGCGCAGCCGCTGGGCGTCGGCGTCGCGCAGGTAGGACAGCTTGACGTCCGAGCCGGCGCCGCCGGCCACCTCGAGCTTCAGCTCGGACAGCCCGAAGATCCGACCGAGCAGCGGCTGGACGACGTCGACGGCCTGCAGCCGGTCGAGCCGGGCCTGGCGCTGCTGGCGGAACAGCACGCCCGAGTGCAGCTGGACGATGTCGGTGCCGACCCGGTAGCGGGTCATCCGCCAGGACAGGTAGGCCCAGACCGAGGCGGCGATCGCCAGCACGACGAGCACGGCCAGGGTGATGAGCACCTCGGTGCGGCCGGGCGCCTCGCGGGAGGCGAGCAGGTCGTCGCCGCGCTGCTGGCCGAGGATGACCAGCGCGACCGCGACGACCTTCCAGCCCTTCAGCACGGGCGTCACCTTGTGCAGCCGGCGCCAGCCGTCCTGGTCGGCCGGCGGCAGGGCGCCCGGGGCGAGCGCCGCCGGGAGGTCGTCGGTGGCCCCGGGCGGGAGGGGCGCCGGGAGCTGTCCCGGGGGCGCACCGGGAGGTGTGGCGGGGGGCTGGGTCACAGCCCGGCCAGCCGGGCCTCGCCGCGCGAGGCCAGCCGGTCGCGCAGCCGGGCCGCCTCGGCGGGGTGCAGGCCGGGGATCGCGGCGTCGGTGCCGGCCGAGGCGGTGTGCAGCTGCACCTTGGACAGGTCGAAGGCGCGGTCGACCGGCCCCGCCTGGACGTCGACGAACTGCATCCGGCCGTAGGGGACGACGACGAGCTCCTTGAACATCACGCCGTGCCGCACGAGCAGGTCGTCCTCGCGCTCGGCGTAGCCCCACGCCCGCACCTGGCGCGGGACGAGCAGCAGCATCCAGGCGCTCAGGACCAGCCACGCGGCCAGCAGGGCCCAGCTCCACCAGCCGCCGACCCAGATCGCCAGCACCAGCAGCGGCACCGCCACCACCACCGTGCTGATGGCGCCGCCGATGAGGCGCACCGTCACCAGCCGCGGCGAGATCGGCGTCCACACCACGCCCTCGGGCGCGAACGGGTCCATGCAGGCCTGCCGCACCGTGTCGCGCTCGGTCACCGGTTCTCCCTCGTGCGTCGCCTCCACCCCCGTGGGGTGCGCTGCCCTGGACCTGCATCCTTCCACGGCGCAGGTGGCAGACTCGCGCCGTGGCGACGGGCGAGGAGCTGGTGGTGGGCCTGGGCGCGGGGTCGACCGACGTCGGCACGCCGTCCACCGCTCCCGGCCGCGACCTGCCGACGCAGGAGATGGTGCTCAACATCGGCCCGCAGCACCCGGCCACGCACGGGGTGCTGCGGCTGCGGCTGGTGCTCGACGGCGAGCGGATCGTGCGGGCCGAGCCGGTGATCGGCTACATGCACCGCGGCACCGAGAAGCTGTTCGAGGCGCGCGACTACCGCCAGATCATCGTGCTGTCGAACCGGCACGACTGGCTGTCGGCGTTCTCCAACGAGCTCGGGGTGGTGCTCGGCGCCGAGCACCTGCTCGGCATGGAGGTGCCCGAGCGAGCCACCTGGGCCCGCACCCTGCTGGCCGAGCTGAACCGGGTGCTCAACCACCTGATGTTCGTCGGCGCGTACCCGCTCGAGCTCGGCGCGATCACGCCGGTGTTCTACGCCTTCACCGAGCGCGAGCAGCTGCAGGCGGTGATGGAGGAGGTGTCCGGCGGGCGGATCCACTACATGTTCAACCGGGTCGGCGGCCTCAAGCACGACCTCCCGGCCGGCTGGACCGATCGCGCCGGCGAGGCCGTCCGCGCGGTGCGCCAGGGCATGACCCGGCTCGAGGACATGCTGCTGGGCAACGAGATCCTGCGCGCCCGCACCGTCGGCGTCGGCGTGCTCGCGCCGGAGCTGGTGCACGCCTACGGGGTGAGCGGACCGATCGCCCGGGCCAGCGGCGTCGACGCCGACCTGCGCCGCGACGACCCGTACCTGGTCTACGGCGAGCTGTTCGCCGAGGGCGGTCCCGGCCGGGTCGTGACCCGCACCGCCGGCGACTGCTACGCCCGGCTGGAGTGCCTGCTCGAGCAGGTGCAGGTCAGCCTCGACCTGGCCGAGGTGTGCCTGGACCGGCTCCGCTCGCTCGCACGGGGACCGGTGGGCGTCCGGCTGCCCAAGGTGCTGCGGGTGCCGGAGGGCCACCGGTACACCTGGACCGAGAACCCGCTCGGCATCAACGGGTACTACCTGGTCTCGCGCGGCGACAAGACGCCGTGGCGGCTGAAGCTGCGCTCGGCCTCGTTCAACAACGTGCACGTCCTGACCGAGCTGCTGCCCGGCTGCCTGGTCTCGGACATGGTCGCGATCCTCGGCTCGACCTTCTTCGTCGTCGGCGACATCGACCGCTGACCCGGCGCCGTGAGCCGGCGGCGCGGGTCAGGCGCGGGTCAGGCGCGGGTCAGGCGCGGTGGCGGGCGCGGCGGCGGTGGCCGGCGACGTTGCGCGGGCGGTCGGGCAGCGCGTCGACCTCGGCGCCGGTGCGGACGCGGCGGCCCCGGCCGGTGCGCGAGCGCGCGGCCTCGCCGAGGTCCCAGATGCGCTGCAGCTCGGCGGTGTCGACGCGGCCGTCGGTGACCGTGGCAGGCGCCGACGGGGCGGAGGCACCGACCCGGGCGGACGCCACGCCGGCGTGGTGCACGAGGTGCTGGGCGGGCTGCTGGCTCGGGACCGAAGGGCCTTCGGGCGCGGCGTCGGGGGCCGGCTCGGGGCGCGACGCGGGACCGGCGACGGGCTCAGGTGCCTCGACCAGGTCGACGGCCGCGGCGGCGGTGGGCTCCTGCGTCCGCCGCTCCTCGGCGCGCACCAGGTCGACGGTGACCGGCGCCTCCTGCAGCGCGGCGACCGCGTTCTCGGCGGCGCGGGTCGCCAGCGCGCGGTCGGCGAGCGCGAGCGCGTCGGTGGCCTGCGCGAGCGCCCTCTCGGACCGGGACAGCGAGGTCTCGGCGCCGGCCAGCGCCTGCTCGGCCCGCTCGGCGCGGGACCGGGCGCGGGTGCGCTCGGCGTGCAGGGCGGGCACCCGGCGGGCGGCCAGCACCGCGGGGACGGCGGCCACGACGGCGCCGGCGAGACCCAGCGCCGGCAGGTCGGCCAGGACGCCGAGGACGGCCGCGCCCACGCCGGCGACGGCGCTGAGCGGTGCGGCGACGGACCAGTGCAGGAGCCGGGTCCCGGACGGGAGCGGGGTCGCCGAAGGACCGGCGGACGTGGGGGAAGTCACCGTCGCAGGCTAGGTCGCGGCGAGCACCGATCGTGGGAGGCGCACCGTGACCTGCGGGACGCACGGGGCCGCTGGGACGACGTCTCTTCCGGGTTTGGCGACCCGGGTGCGACGCGCCGGCGCGTCGCACGCGGCGACCACACCCTGCGGGGTGCGGCGGTCGCGAGGGGCTGCCACGCTCGCGAGGTGGAGCCGACGAGCCTGACGAGCGCGCTGCAGGTGGCCGACTTCCGGCGGCAGGTGCACGCCCGGTACGCCGCCGTGCGCTCGGCCGCGTCGCCCGCGGAGGCGCACGCGGCCTGGGCCGAGGGGCACGCGGCCCTGCTGCAGGACCACCTCGCCTCGCCGGTGCTGCCCGAGCACCGCGGCGCGCGGGTCGAGGTCGCGCCCCACGACCCCGCGTGGCGGTTCGAGGTGCCGGTCCTGCCCGCGCCGCCGGAGCGGATCGAGGTGCGCACCGGCACCGACGGCGTCGTGGCGTACGAGCGCGTCGGCCGGGTGGAGCTGCCGGACGTCGGCGGGCTCGACGTCTGGTGGCACGCGGGCTACGGCGGCGGGCTGTTCGTCCCGGTGCGGGACGCGTCCTCGCGCGAGGGCGGCTACGGCGGCGGGCGGTACCTGCTCGACACCGCCAAGGGCGCCGACCTCGGCAGCTCCCCGACCGACGGCACCGACCTGCTGGTGGTGGACCTGAACTTCGCCTACCACCCGTCGTGCGCGTACGACCCGCGCTGGGCCTGCCCGCTCGCGCCCCCCGGCAACGTCCTGGACGTGGCGGTCCCCGTCGGCGAACGGTACGAGGGGCCCTGGGCGCACTGAGCGCCCAGGACCCCTCGCTGTCCGGCGGGACCGCCGCCGTGGGTCAGCCCCCGATCAGGCCCTTCTCCTCCAGGTACTCGCGGGCGACGTCCTCGGCCTGCTGCCGCTCGCCGTCGACCTTGCCGTTCATGGTCGTCAGGTCCTCGGTGGTGAGCTCCTGCGACAGCGCGTCGAGCGCCTCGGCGATCTCGGGGTCGCCGGCCTGCTCGGTGTTGATGATCGGCACCAGGTTGTCGGCCGCCTGCAGCTTCTTGTCGTCCTCGAGCAGGACCAGGCCGAGGCCCTCCAGCGTGCCGTCGGTGGTGCCGCTGAGGCCCAGCTGCGCCTCGCCGTCGACGACCTTCTGCTTGCCGGTGGCGCTGCCGAAGTCGTCGCCGGTGACGCCGGTGACCTCGATGCCGTAGGTCTCGGTGAGCCCCACGGCGCAGAACGGGCGCTCGATGCACTCGTCGCCGGCGGCGATCGTGACCGGCTGGCCGAGCTCGCCGAGGTCGCTCAGGGTCTCCAGGTCGTTCTGCTCGGCGAAGTCCTGGCTGACGTAGAAGCCGTTGGCGCTCAGCGCCTCCGAGGGCTCCAGGATGGTCAGACCCTTCTCCTCCGCGAGCGGGCGCATCGCCTCGACCGTCTCCTGGGCGTCGGTGGTGGCGATCGGCTCGGCGTCCGGGCCGTTGGCCTCGCGGTTGAGGTACTCGGCCATCGTGGCCGCGTACTCGGGCACGACGTCGATCTCGCCGCTCTCCAGCGACGGGGCGTAGATCTCGCGCTGGCCGACGGACTTGACGTCGACGGTGTAGCCGGCGTCCTCCAGGACGAGCCTGTACATCTCCTGCATGATGATCATCTCGGTGAAATCGGCTCCGCCGACGGTGATCTCGCCGCCGCCGCCGTCCGAGCCGCCCGAGGACTCGCCGCCGGACCCGGCGTCCTCGTCGAAGGCGTCGCCGCCGCCGCAGGCGGACAGGGCCAGCAGCGGCACCGCCGCCAGGACGGCGAGCCGCGAGGCCCAGGTGGGTGTTCGGGGGGTGCGCATGGAGTCTCTCCTCCGCCTTCTGTGTCCCGCGGCAGGGCGCCGCGCGTGTCCGACGGGTGGATCACCCGCTGCCTGGAGTGAACAACGCACCACCGACAACGGCATCCTGGAGCGGGGTCACGATCAGGTCACGGATGCTCGTCCGTGCGCATGATGGGTCTGCGGGTGCGCAGGAGACAGGGTTGGCGCGGTGCCGTCAAGCCGGGCCGGACGCCGTGACGAGCTCCGGCCCGGGAACCGCGGCTCCACCTGACCGCGGTCCCGCGGTCGAGGCGCGCCGGCGCCGCACGGACCGCTCGGCGAGGGCGAGCACACCTTCGGTGACCAGCGCGAGCGCCGTCACCACCAAGGCCGCGCCCATCACCTGGCCCTGGTCGGAGTTGGCGAAGCCCGAGTTGATCAGCCGACCCAGCCCGCCGCCGCCGACCAGCCCGATCACGGTGGTCGTCGCGACGACCTGCACGGCCGCGAGCCGCAGGCCCGTCATCACCAGCGGCAGGGCCAGCGGCAGCTCGACCCGCGCGAGCACCTGCCAGCCGCTCATGCCGACGCCTCTTGCGGCGTCGACGACATCGCGGTCGACCTCGCGGACGCCGACGTAGGTGTTCGTGAGCAGCGGCGGCAGGCTGAACAGCGCGAGCGCGAGGACGAACGAGAAGGTGTTGGCGCCCAACGGGTCGGGCAGGAGGACGAAGATCACGAGCACCGCGTAGGACGGCACCGCGCGCGCCGCGTTGCCGGCGTTGATGGCGAGCACCCCACCGCGGCCGACGTGCCCCAGCCACAGCGAGAGCGGGACGGCCACGAGCACCGCGACGAGCAGGGCCAGCAGCGAGACCCACAGGTGCTCGCCGGTGCGGGCGACGAGACCGCCGTCGCCGGACCACGACGCGGGGTCGCCGAGGTAGGCGGCGATGTCGCCGAGCGGCCCGTTCACGCCCTCGCCCCCCGGGTCCAGGGCGTCGACAACCGTTGCAGCCCGAGGATGACCAGGTCGGCGACGACCGCGAGCACCACGCACAGGACGGCGGCGGTGAGCACCTCGGCGCGGAAGAAGCCGGTGAGGCCGGACCGGATCAGGTTGCCCAGCCCGCCGAAGCCGACGAGGAACCCGATCGTGGTCAGCGCGACGGTCGAGACCGTGGCCACCCGCAGCCCGGCGAAGAACGCCGGCAGGGCGAGCGGCACCTGCACCTTCCAGAGCATCCGCCTCGGTGCGAAGCCCATCCCCCGGGCCGCGTCGAGCACGTCCTCGGGGACGGCGTCGAGGCCGGCCACCATGTTCCGCACCAGGACGGTGAGCGAGTAGAGGACCAGCCCGGTGACCACCGTGGTGATCGACAGCCCGGTGACGCCCAGCAGCAGCGAGAACAGCGCCAGCGACGGGACGGTGTAGATCACCGTCGAGGTGCCGAGCACCAGGCTCTTGAGCAGCCCGCTGCGCCGTGCGAGCAGCGCCAGGGGGAAGGCGAGCAGGGCGCCGATCGCCACCGACAGCACGGTGATCAGCACGTGCTCGCCGAGCGCGTCGAGGATGTCGGCGGAGCGCGTCCGGACGTACTCGGGGCACACCCAGTCGTTGCGAACCAGGCAGTTGTCGGCGACGCTTCCACCATGAACCCCGGGCTGGGCGAGACCCAGCAGGACGTCGCGAGCAGCACCGGGGGTCACGCCCCCGACCGTAGCGGCGAACCGATGATCCGTCTCCAGGGCGTGGGCAAGAAGTACCCCGACGGGACGGTGGCCGTCGGCTCGCTCGACCTCGACGTCGAGCGCGGCGACCTGGTGGCCCTGGTCGGGCCTTCCGGGTGCGGCAAGTCGACGACCCTGCGGATGGTCAACCGGCTGATCGAGCCCACGTCCGGACGCATCGTCCTCGAGGGCGAGGACGTCACGACGGTCGACCCGGTCAGGCTGCGGCGGCGCATGGGTTACGTCATCCAGCAGATCGGCCTGTTCCCGCACCAGACGATCGCCACCAACGTCGCGACCGTCCCCGACCTGGTCGGGTGGGACGGGGCGCGCACGAAGGCCCGTGTCGCAGAGCTTCTCGAGCTCGTCGGCCTGTCCCCGGAGCAGTACGGGCACCGGTACCCGCACGAGCTGAGCGGCGGGCAGCGCCAGCGCGTCGGAGTGGCGCGCGCGCTCGCGGCCGACCCGCCGGTGCTGCTGATGGACGAGCCGTTCGGCGCCGTCGACCCGATCGCACGCGACCGGCTGCAGGCCCAGTTCCGGCAGATCCAGGCCGATCTCGGCAAGACGGTGCTGCTCGTGACGCACGACATCGACGAGGCCGTCCGGCTCGCCGACAAGATCGTCGTGCTGTCGCAGGGCGGCACGCTCGAGCAGTACGCCGACCCTGCAACGGTTCTGGCGTCCCCCGCCAACGACTTCGTCGCCGACTTCGTCGGTGCCGACCGCGGCCTGCGACGGCTGTCGGTGACGACGATCCAGCCGCAGGACCTCGAGCACCCGCCGACGGTGCTGCTCACCGACACCGCCGAGGAGGCGTGGACGCTGCTCGCGGGCCAGGGCAACCGGGCCGCCGGCACGAACGCACCGCCCTACGCCGTGGTGCTCGACGCCGAGGGCGACCTGCACGGGTGGGTGGCCGCGCGGCACCTCACCGGCAGGCCGGCGAGCACGACCGTCGCGGACGTCGTCCGCCGGTTCGACGAGACCATCGAGGTCGGCGACACCCTGCGCCGCGGCCTCGCCGAGATCGTCCAGCACGACGCCGGCTGGCTGCCGGTGCTCGAGGGCGACCGGTATGTCGGCGTGCTCACGCCGATGTCGGTGCACACGGCCCTGCGCCGCACCGCCCCCGCGCAGGACTGATCCCCGCCCGAGGCGGGCGGAGGGCCGAAGGGGCAGGTGCCTCACCGCGGGCAACCCTGCGGGGTGCCCCGAGCGTCTGGTGCGTCGGACGTCCACGCCGAACGCACCCGGCCCGGTCACGGGCCCCGACCCATCGGAGCACGCCATGCCCATCTCGTCGACCGCGCGGACGTCCGTCGCCGCGCTCGCCCTCGCCGCCGCCCTGCTGCCCGCCGTGGGCGCGCAGGCCGCCACGACCTCGCCGCCGAACAAGGCGCAGGTCGAGCACTCCGAGCAGGTCGCCGGCCTGCCCACCACCTCCCCCACCAGCGCCACCACAGGCACCGCAGCGCCGAACAAGGCGCAGGTCGAGCACGCCGAGAGCCTGGCCCGCAGGGGCGTCGCGGCGACCGCCGTCGGCCCGGACAAGGCCCAGGAGGAGCGCCTCGAGCGCGTCGCGCGCCTCGTGGCGTCGGGCGCCCGGTCCGCCGAGTGGGCGGCCCCGGCCACGACGTCCGGCACCTCGGACGCGACCGCGCGCCTCGCGTGGGCCGCCGCTGCGGGGGCCGCGGGCGGTGCCGCCCTCACCGGCGGCCTGGTCGTCGCCGCCGGGCGCCTGCGCCGGCACCGGGCCCTCCCGGCCTGACGGGTGCGGTGCCATGCTGGGCGCAGCGACGAGTCGAGGACCCCGTGGACGGTGCTGACGCACAGGCCTTCCGGGGCTTCGTCCTGGCCCGCGGGCAGGCGCTGGTACGGGCGGGGTACCTGCTCACCGGCGACCAGCAGCTCGCGGAGGACCTCGTCCAGCACGCCCTGGAGAAGGCGGCCCGGCACTGGCACCGGATCGAGCCCGGCGCGGTGGAGGCCTACGTCCGCCGCACCATGTACCGCGACCAGGTCTCGCTGTGGCGACGACGGCGGGTCGGGGAGACGCTCACCGCGCTGGTGCCCGAGCCCCGGCGCAGCCAGGAGGACCGGACGGCCGAGCAGGTGGCCGACCGGCTGGTGCTGCAGCAGGCGCTCGCCCGGCTCGGCCGACGGCAGCGGACCGTCCTGGTGCTGCGGTTCTACGAGGACCTTCCCGAGCGGGAGGTGGCCGAGATGCTCGGGATCAGCGTCGGCACGGTGAAGAGCCAGGCCGCCAAGGCGCTGGCGCGGCTGCGCCGCGAGATGCGCGACCACCTCGTGCCGGCGCCGGCAGCCGCCCCCCTCCAGGGGCCCGTGCCGGCGCCGGTGCGGACCCACGGTCCGGCCCCGACCCGGGAGGTGCCATGACGCTCACCGAGGCGCGGCTGCGCGAGCTGATGCGGGAGGTGGCCGACCAGGCGGCCCCGGCCGTCCTGCTCCCGCGGGTGGCCGTCCCCGAGCCGCGGCCCCGGTGGCGGCAGGCGCTGCCCGCTGCCGGCCTGGTCGCCGCGGTCGTCGCCGCGCTCGTCGCGGCGGTGCTCGCCGGCGGGGTCGGCGACCAGCAGCCGGCCCGCTCGCTGCTCGGCCCGGTGGTCCACCGCGGGGTCACGACCTCGACGTCTCCCGGGGACGTCCTGATGGCGGTCTCGGTGCTCGTCGGGGGCGACCAGGCGACGGCCGTGCACGTCGTCCCCGCGGACGGCGGTCAGGAGGTCGAGGTCCCGCCCGCCGACGACATGCTGCTGTCCGGCGGCCACCGGCTGTCCCGCGACGGCCGGTACCTCGTCCGGCTCTGCACCGGTCTCGGCTGCGACGCCCAGGTGCAGGTGCTCGACCTGCGCACGGGTGCGGACCGGCGGTTCGAGGCCCCGCTCGTGCAGTCGGCGGAGCTGTCGCCCGACGGCGAGGTGCTGGCCTGGGCCGCCACCGGCAGCCTGCACCTGCTGCGGACGGCGACCGGTGAGCAGGTGGAGCGCGAGCTGTCCGGTGGCGGTCCCGCGACCGCCGTCGGCTGGTCGCCGGACGGGCGGACCGTGGCCGTGCAGACCGGGCTCGACGTGGCGCTGTTCGACCGCGCCGGCTCCGAGACCGGTCGGCTCAACGGCCTGACCATGACCAACGGCGGGATGTCGTGGTCACCCGACGGCCTCAGCCTGCTCGGCTCGGGGACCACCGGGGGGACCTCGTCCCACCCCGTCGACGGCGGCGAGGCCACCGCGTGGGCGGCGCCGGAGGGGATGGTGCGGTCGGTCGGCTGGGCGGGCGGGCGCGTGGTGTGGCTCGTCGGGAAGACGGGCGAGCAGTCGCTGGTGCTCGCCGACCCGTCCGGGCGCGACCTCGAGACCTGGGTCGAGCTCGACGTCGGGCAGCGCGTCGAGAGCGTCGTGTGGTCCGACGCCCTCTCCCGGGGCCGGTGAACCAGGAGCGGCGTCAGGAGAAGCGGTGGTCGAGCTCGCAGATCCACAGCAGCTTGGGCGACGCGCCCTCGCTGGTGCTGCGGACCTGCTCGGTGCGCACGCCGGGGCGCCCGCACTGGGGACACGTGGGTGCAGTGCTCATGCCACGACTGTGCCACTCCCGACGCCGCGCGTCACCACCCCGGAGGGGCAGGAGGAGACAGGGACGCGGTCAGGGCGCCGTCGGCACCGTGAGGCGGGCGGCGGCTGCTCGGTGCGGCCCGGGCCGCGACAGCTTCACCTCGTACATCGCGCGGTCGGCCGAGGCCAGGGCCTCGGCGGCCGAGGCGTCCGGCCCGACCGCCACGACACCGACGCTGGCGGCGACCTCGACGCCCTGCGGGGTGTCCTGCGTCGTGGTGCCGGGCACGGCGCAGCGGGCCGCGCGGCGCAGCCGGCCGGCCCACCCGCCGAGCGCGGCCCCGGTCGCGGGCAGCACCGCCGCGACGACGAACTCGTCGCCGCCCAGCCGTCCGTGCAGGTCGCCCGCACGGCCGACGGTGCGGAGCGCGTGCGCGATGCCGACGAGCACCTCGTCGCCGGCGGCGTGGCCCCAGGTGTCGTTGACGGCCTTGAAGCCGTCCAGGTCGCAGAAGGCCAGGGCCACCTGCTCCTCCCCCGGCCGCAGCGTCGGCAGCACGGTGCGCAGCCAGCGGTCGATGCCGGCGCGGTTCGACAGCCCGGTGAGCGGGTCGCGCAGGGCCAGGTCGTCCAGCTCGAGCAGCCGGGCCTCCAGCTCGCCGGCCCGGCGGCGGGAGTCGGCGGCCCGCGCCTCGGCCTCCCGCTGCTGGCCGATGAGCAGCGCGAACATCTGCATCGTCGCGAGGTGGCGCGGGTCCACCTCGACCCGGCGGTCGCTCGCGCCGCACAGCGTGCCGACGACGGCGCGGTCGGCGTCGAGCACCGGGACGCTGACGTAGGTGCGGATGCCGAGGTCGGCCGCGGCCTGCGAGTCGCCCCACACCCCGGGCACGTCGTCGGTGACCATCCGGCCCTCGTCCAGCGACCGGCGGCACAGGGTGTCCGACCACTCGACCGACAGGCCCTCCGGCACGACCAGGTCGCCGGTGTTGAGCACGTAGTCGACGTGCTGGCGGTCGCCGGCCCAGTCGACCGTCGTGAGGTAGGTGGAGTCCAGGCCGGTGGCCTCCTGGAGCAGCTCGAGCAGCCGGCGGCTCAGCGGCTCGACCCCGGCGCCGGCGGCGACCAGGTCGGCCACCCGTCCGAGCTGGTCGGCGGGGGCCGTGGTCGTCGACGCGGCGGCGACCGCGGCTGACGCCGGGGCGCCGTCCGCCCCGTCCAGCAGCCGGCCCAGGTGCCCGGCGACCGTGACCAGGGTGGCGGTGTCGCGGGCCGTCGCCACCTCGACCGGCACGCGCGAGCCGCAGGCGAGCACGCGCCGCACCGGTCCGTGGGTCGTCAGCGGAACGCTCGCGTACGCGCGGACGCCGAGCGCCACGGCGTGCGGGTGCCCGGCCAGCAGCGGGTGCACCGCCAGGTCGGGCTCGACCGGTCCGGCCGAGCCGTCCAGGAACGGTGCGGTCAGGGTCCGGCCGAGCGGCTGGGTGAGCCCGACCGGCAGGACGTCGCTGCCGGGCACCGCGACGCAGTGGGTGACGACGCGGTCGTCGCCCCGCAGCTCGGCGACCAGCGCCACCTGCATCCCGAGCTCCTCGAGCAGCAGCTCGAGGGCGTGCCGGACCCGGTCTGCCGTCGGACCGGCGACGGACTCCAGCAGCGAGCGCAGCACGGCGCGCTCGGCCACCTCGGTCGTCATGGTGTCCTCATCGGTCCCCGGCGGCGCCGGGTTGAGCACGAGCGTCCGGTGACCGTCGGCTCAGCGGTCGGGGTCCTGCTCGTCCGGGTCGGGCCGGCGGCGGCACCAGCGCTCGGCGATCAGCCCGGCCGCGGTGACGGCGGCCGCGAGGAGCACGGCGACCAGGGCGACGGTGAACCGGTCGCGCCGCGGCTCGATCGCCAGGTCCCCCGCGACCGCCAGCCCCTGCCCGGCGAACCAGCCGATGAGCGCGGCGCCGCTGTGGCTGGCGGCCTTGGCCAGCACCGCGGCGCGGGCGGCGCGCAGGGCGTCGAAGGAGCGGTCGCGCCGGCCACGGTTCCAGCGGCGCACCGGCCACGCCACGACGAGCACCGCGACGGCGATCCCGAGCATCAGCACCAGGGCCGTCCACGGGACGGGCAGCGCGCTGCCGCCGCTGCGCTCGAACACCTTGGCGACGACGAAGCCCAGCACCGCCCCGACGCCGGCCGCCGCGAGCAGGTGCCGGGGGTCGCTGCCCCTCACCGCGGCACCGCGAGCACCAGGTCGTCGCGCAGGCGCACGCCGGCGCGGTCGGCGGCGGCCTCTGCCAGGTCGGCCACCCGGCCGCCGGACGGACCGGGGAGCACGGCGTCGGGGTCGGCGAGCGACCAGGGCACCAGGACGAAGGCCCGCTCGCGCGCGCGGGGGTGAGGCAGGGTCAGCACCGGGTCGTCGACGACGGACGAGCCGTACGCCAGCACGTCGACGTCGAGCGTCCGCGGGCCCCAGCGCACCTCGCGGACGCGGTCGTGGTCCGCCTCGACCTGCTGGCACGCGCGCAGCAGCTCCAGCGGCTCGAGCGTGGTGCTGCCGAGGACCACCGCGTTGAGGTAGTCCGGCTGCTCGGGCCCGCCGACGGGGTCCGTCTCCACGACCGGCGAGACCCGCTGCACAGCAATCCCGTCGAACTCGGCCAGCGCACGCACTGCGGAGCGGAGCGCCGCGACGCGGTCGCCCAGGTTGGTGCCGAGCGCGAGCGCGACGGGGACGCCGCGCACCGGGGCGCTCACGCCCGCTCCCGCCGGCGGTGCACCCGCACGACGACGTCGCCGAACGCGACGGTGACCGGCGCCTGCGGCTTGTGCACCGCGACGTCGACGGCGCCGACGCCCTCCTGCGCGAGGGCGAGGTCGGCGACGCGTCCGGCCAGGGTCTCGATCAGGTCGACCGGGTCCCCGGTGACGACCGCGTGCACCTGCTCGGCCAGCTCGCCGTAGTGCACGGTGTCGGCCAGGTCGTCCGAGGCCGCCGCGGCGCGGCTGTCGACGTGCAGCACGACGTCGACGACGAAGTCCTGCCCCTCGCGGCGCTCGAAGTCGAACACGCCGTGGAAACCCCTGGCGCGCAACCCGATCAGCTCGATCCGGTCCGGGAACTCGTCCTGCGCGGGTGTCGTCACGAGGTCCCCCCCGCCTGCCACGCGCGCGCGACGCGGACGGCGTCGAGCGTCGGTGGGACGTCGTGCACCCGCACGGCCCACACGCCGGCCGCCGCCGCGAGGGCGCTGGTGGCGGCGGTCGCGGCGTCGCGGTCGGGAGGCGCGGCCGGGACGCCGTCCGGGCCGGCCAGCAGGTGGCCGAGGAACCGCTTGCGCGAGGCCCCGACCAGGACCGGGTGACCGAGGCCGAGCACCTCGTGCAGGCCCTGCAGCACCTGCCAGTTCTGGTCGCCGCTCTTGGCGAAGCCGAGTCCGGGGTCGAGCACCAGCAGGTCGGGGTCGACGCCGACCCGCACGAGGTCGTCGACGCGGCCCCGCAGCTCGTCGCGGACCGTCGCGGCCACGCCCCGCCCGTCGTAGACGGCCAGGGAGTCCATGTCGGCGCTGTGCCCGCGCCAGTGCATCACCACGTACGGGACGGCGGCGTCGGCGACGACGTGCGGCAGGTGCGGGTCGGCCAGGCCGCCGCTGACGTCGTTGACCAGCGCGGCACCCGCCTGCAGCGCCTCGGAGGCGACCTCGGCGCGCATCGTGTCGATGCTGACGACCGCGCCGGTGGAGGCGAGCTCGGTGACGACCGGCACCACCCGGCGCAGCTCCTCGGCCACGGGCACGCGGCCCGCGCCGGGTCGGGTCGACTCGCCGCCGACGTCGAGCAGGTCGGCGCCCTGGGCGAGCAGGTCCATGCCGTGCGCGATCGCGGCGTCCGGCTCGAACCACTCGCCGCCGTCGCTGAAGGAGTCGGGCGTGACGTTGACGACGCCCATCACCAGGGCGCGGCCGCCGACCCGCTCGCGCAGGCCGGCCGGGGTGGTCGCGACGGCCGCCACCGGCTACCGGCCGAGGATCAGGCTCAGCGCCTCGGCCCGGGTGGCGGGGTCGCGCATCTGCCCCCGCATCGCGGAGGTGACGGTGCGCGCGCCGGGCTTGCGGACCCCGCGCATCGACATGCACAGGTGCACGCACTCGATCACGACGATGACGCCGCGCGGCTCGAGGATCTCCATCAGCGAGTCGGCCACCTGCGAGGTGAGCCGCTCCTGCACCTGCGGGCGGCGGGCGTAGACCTCGACCAGCCGGGCGAACTTCGACAGGCCGGCGATCTTGCCGTCCTTGGACGGGATGTAGCCGACGTGCGCGACCCCGTGGAACGGCACGAGGTGGTGTTCGCAGGTGGAGTACACCTCGATGTCCTTGACCAGGACCATCTCGTCGTGGCCGAGGTCGAAGGTCGTCTGCAGGACGTCCTCGGCCCGCATCGACAGCCCCGCGAAGATCTCCGCGTACGACTTCGCGACCCTGGCAGGCGTCTTCTGCAGCCCGTCGCGGTCGGGGTCCTCGCCGACCGCGAGCAGGATCTCGCGGACGGCGGCCTCGATCCGGGGCAGGTCGACGGGAGCGGGGCCGACGTCCCCGGTGCCCTCGCGGTCCTCCACGCGCGCGGTCCTACCCGCCCGCGCCGGGCGACGGCGGGCGCGGCACGCTCTCGCCGGGCACCCAGCCGGGCACGTTGGCCTCGCCGGCCGCGGCCGCCTGGTCCTGGGGCGCGTGCTGGTCGAACGGCTTGCCGTTCAGCCGCTTGCGCTCGTTCGGGCCGGGCACCGGCGGCACCGACGACACCGCGCGCTTCTCGCTGGACAGCCAGACCGGGCGCAGGTCGCGCTTCTCCACCGAGGAGAAGATCTCGGCGAGCTGGTCCTTGTTCAGCGTCTCGTTCTCGAACAGCGCGACCACGAGGTCGTCGAGCACGTGCCGGTACTGCGTCAGCACCTCCCACGCCTCGTCGTGCGCGGCCTCGATCAGCTTGCGCACCTCGTCGTCGACGAGCGAGGCGACGCCCTCCGAGTAGTCGCGCTCGTGGCCCATGTCGCGGCCGAGGAAGACCTCGCCGGAGCCGGAGCCGAGCTTGATCGCACCGACCCGCTCGCTCATGCCGAACTGGGTGACCATCTTGCGCGCGGTGGCGGTGGCCTTCTCGATGTCGTTCGAGGCGCCGGTGGTGGGGTCGTGGAAGACCAGCTCCTCGGCGACCCGTCCACCCATCGCGTAGGCGAGCTGGTCGAGCAGCTCGTTGCGGGTGGTGGAGTACTTGTCCTCCAGCGGCATCACCATCGTGTAGCCGAGGGCGCGGCCGCGGGGCAGGATCGTCACCTTGGTCACCGGGTCGGTGTGCCGCATCGCGGCGGCCACCAGGGCGTGCCCGCCCTCGTGGTAGGCGGTGATCTTCTTCTCCTGGTCGTTCATCAGCCGGGTGCGCTTCTGCGGACCCGCGATGACGCGGTCGATCGCCTCGTCCAGGGCGGCGTTGTCGATCAGCTTGGCGTTGGTGCGCGCGGTGAGCAGCGCGGCCTCGTTGAGGACGTTCGCCAGGTCGGCGCCGGTGAAGCCGGGGGTGCGGCGGGCCACGGCCTCGAGGTCGACGTCGGCGGCCAGCGGCTTGCCCTGGCCGTGCACCTTGAGGATCTGGTGCCGGCCGGCCATGTCGGGCGGCTCGACCGCGATCTGGCGGTCGAAGCGGCCCGGGCGCAGCAGCGCGGGGTCGAGGATGTCGGGCCGGTTCGTGGCGGCGATGAGGATGACGTTGGTCTTGACGTCGAAGCCGTCCATCTCGACCAGCAGCTGGTTGAGGGTCTGCTCGCGCTCGTCGTGGCCGCCGCCCATGCCGGCGCCGCGGTGGCGGCCGACGGCGTCGATCTCGTCGACGAAGATGATCGCCGGGGCGTTGGCCTTGGCCTGCTCGAACAGGTCGCGGACGCGGGAGGCGCCGACGCCGACGAACATCTCGACGAAGTCCGAGCCGGAGATCGTGTAGAACGGCACGCCCGCCTCGCCGGCGACGGCGCGCGCCAGCAGCGTCTTGCCGGTACCGGGTGAGCCGTAGAGCAACACGCCCTTGGGGATCTTGGCGCCGACCGCCTGGAACTTGGCGGGCTCGGCGAGGAACTCCTTGATCTCGATGAGCTCCTCGACGGCCTCGTCGGCACCGGCGACGTCGGCGAAGGTGACCTGCGGGGTGTCCTTGCTGACCAGCTTGGCCTTGGACTTGCCGAACTGCAGCACGCGCGAGCCGCCGCCCTGCATCTGGCTGAGCATGAACCAGAACAGGCCGACGAGCAGCAGGATCGGCAGCAGGGTGATGAGCAGCGAGCCCCACCAGGAGTCCTGCGGGACCTCGTCGTTGAAGGGCTGGCCGAGCTCGGCGTCGTTGACCGCCTCGACGATCTCGAGACCGCGCGGCTCGACGTAGAAGAACTGGACCTTCTTGCCCTTGTCGCCGAAGTCGTCGGCGAGGGTGAGGTCGACGCGCTGGTCGCCATCGACGATCTTGGCCTGCTCCACCTTCCCGTCGGCCAGCAGCTCGAGGCCGTCGGCCGTGTCGATGCGCTGGAAGCCGCCCCCGGAGAAGATCTGGGTGGCCAGCAGCAGCAGGAGCAGGCCCACCACGACGAAGAACGCGGGGCCGCGCAAGAAACGCCTGAAGTCCATCGGTGCGGGGCTGCCAGCCCCGTCCTTCCTGTCGGTCCGACCTGCGACGACGGTACACCGGCGCCGCGGGCGAGTTGCTCCTGTCCAACGCTCCGCCCCCCGGCGCGGTTCCGCACCCCGGGGCGGCGGTCAGCCCCCGTACACGTGCGGGGCGAGGGTGCCGACGAACGGCAGGTTCCGGTACCGCTCGGCGTAGTCGAGCCCGTACCCCACGACGAACTCCGAGGGGATGTCGAACCCGACGTACCGGGTGTCGACGGTGACCTTCGCGGCGTCGGGCTTGCGCAGCAGCGTCAGCACCTCGACCGAGGCCGGCCCGCGCGAGCCGAGGTTCGCGATCAGCCACGACAGGGTCAGGCCCGAGTCGATGATGTCCTCGACGATGAGCACGTCGCGGCCGGAGATGTCGGTGTCGAGGTCCTTGAGGATCCGCACGACGCCGGAGGACTTGGTGCCCGACCCGTAGGACGAGACCGCCATCCAGTCCATCTGCACCGGGCTGTGCAGCGCCCGGGCGAAGTCGGCCATCACCATCACGGCCCCGCGCAGGACGCCGACCAGCAGCAGGTCGCGGCCGGCGTAGTCGCGGTCGACCTCGGCCGCCATCTCGCGCAGCCGGTCCCCGATCTGCTCGGCGCTGAGCAGGATCTTCTCCAGGTCGGTGCCCATGTCGTCGGCGTCCACCGGCGGTGCTCCTCAGCGGGTCGGGTCGTGCTGCTGGTCGTGCTGCTGGTCGTGCTGCTGGTCGTGCTGCTGGACGTGCTCAGGGTGGTGCGGGGCGGCGCCGCCTCGCGGGCCGGTCGCAAGCATCCCAGACGAGCGCCGCGCCTCGACACCGCCCGGCAGCGCGACCGGGCCCTGGCCGCGCCAGGACGTGACGAGCGCGTCGACGGCCAGCACGTGCGCCCGGGTCAGGCTCCCGGCGGGGCAGCCGGCGGCGACCAGCGCCGCCCGCAGCACCCGGCGGCGCACGGCCTCCGGACGGGCGGCGAGGGCGCGCACGTCGAGGGGCGCACCGGGCGGACCGAGCCCGTCGGCGGCCCGCTCCGCCTCGGCGTCCAGGGCGTCGGCGTCCTCCCGGAGCAGGTCCGCGGTGCGGGCCAGCGCCGCGGCGACCCCCGGCCCCAGCTCGGCCTCGAGCACCGGGAGCACGCGGTGGCGCACCCGGGCCCGGGCGGTGGACGGGTCGGCGTTGGCGGGGTCCTCGTGCGCCCGCAGCCCGAGCTCGTCCAGGCCCGCGCGGACGGTGGCGCGCGCCAGCCCGAGCAGGGGCCGGCGGTAGACCCCGCGCGAGGCGGGCATCCCGGCCAGCGACCGCGCCCCCGACCCGCGGGCCAGCCCGAGCAGCACCTGCTCGGCCTGGTCGTCCAGGGTGTGGCCGAGCAGGACGGCCGCGGCGCCATGGCGGGCGGCGGCGTCGTCCAGGGCCGCGTAGCGAGCGGTGCGGGCGGCGGCCTCGGGACCCGTCCCGTCCGCGCCGACCCGCACCCGCACCACCTCGACCGGGTCGAGCCCGAGCTCACCGCACGCCGCGGCCGCCGCGGCGGCGACGGCGCCGCTGCCGGCCTGCAGGTCGTGGTCGACCACCACGGCCCCGGCGCGCACCCGCCCCCGGGAGCGGGACGCCTCGGCCGCGGTCGCCGCCGCCAGCGCGAGCGAGTCGGGCCCGCCGCTGCACGCGACCAGGACCAGGACGCGGTCGGCCGCGCCGTCCGCGGCCGGACCGGTGGGCAGGGCCGCGAGCGCGGCCCGCACCGCCGACCGGGTGGCGGCGACGGCGGGCGGCGGCCCCCCCACGTACCGGCGCCTAGCCGTGCACCCGGCGCACCCAGGCGGCCGGGTCGGTGATCTCCTCGGGCAGCGGGAGCGCGTCCGGCCCCGACCACACGGCGTTGAAGCCCTCCATGCCGACGCGCTGCACGGCGCCGCGGACGAAGGCGGCGCCGTCGCGGTACTGCCGCATCTTCGCGTCGAGCCCGAGCAGGCGGCGCAGCACCCGGTCGAGGCCGCCGCTGCCGGCGCGACGCGCGGTGAAGCGCTCGCGGATGGTGCCGACGGTGGGGATGACCTGCGGCCCGACCTCGTCCATGACGACGTCGGCGTGGCCCTCCAGCAGCGACATCACCGCGGTGACCCGGGCGAGCGCGCGACGCTGCTCGGGGGTCTGCACCAGCTCGAGCAGGCCGGTGCCGTCGCCGCCGCGGAGCACGTCGGGGAGCTGGCGGGCCGCCGCGGTCAGGCGGTCGGACAGCTGGGCCGGGTCGCCGAGCAGGTCGCCGACCATCGACCGGCTCGCCTCGAGCAGGTGCGGCCGCAGCCACGGGTTGGCGGTGAACTGCACCCGGTGGGTCTCCTCGTGCAGGCACACCCAGAGCCGGAAGTCGGCCGGCTCGGCGTCCAGCTCGCGCTCGACCTGGACGATGTTCGGCGCGACCAGCAGCAGCCGCCCGCCCGAGGCGTCGGCGATGTCGTACTGCCCCAACACCTTCGAGGCGAGGAACGACAGCAGCGAGCCGAGCTCGGCGCCGGTGACCTTGCGCCCGACGGCCTGCACCACCGGCGTCGGCGGCTTGTCGCGCTTGCGCTGCGCCTCGGCGACGGCCGGGGCGAGCAGCTCGCGGAAGCCGTCGACGTTGGCCGTGACCCAGCCGATCCGGTCCACGACCAGGACGTCCTCGCCCGGGGTGGCCTGCAGGCCGGTGGTCTCGGCGACGTAGCCGGTGGAGTCGCGGGCGAACCCGCGCAGCTGCTCGACCACCTGGCGGGCCTCGTCGGCGCCGACCTGCGGGCCGGGGCGGACCAGGTGGCCGGCCGCCTGGATCGCCAGGTCCCAGTCGATCAGCGCGTCGACGGGGCCGTGGTCGACGTCGGGCCGGCTCGCGGCGGTCTGCTCCACCTCGCCACCGTAACTGTGTTGATGGCTGCGCGCGGGCCGCGCCTCCGCGCTCCGCGCTCTACGGGCAGCCGCAGCGGGCGAGGGCGGCGGCGACCTCGTCCAGGGCGGTGCGGGACGGGACGGTGCCCGCGGTGGCGTCGGCGAGCACGGCGAAGGCGAGCAGCCGGCCGGACGCGTCGACCACGGTGCCGGCCAGCGCGCTGGTGCCGGTGAGCGAGCCGGTCTTGGCCCGAACCACGCCCTGCGCCGCCCGGACGCGGTCGGAGGAGTCGAACCGGTCGACCAGCGTGCCGGTGAGGGCCGCGACGGGCAGGCCGGTGACGAGCGGCCGCAGCCGCGGGTGGTCCGGCGACGACGCAGCCGCCAGCACGCCGGTGAGGCTGCGCGGGCTGAGCAGCGAGCCGTCCGACAGCCCGCTGCCGTCGGCGAGCACGAGGCCGTCGACCGGCACGCCCACGCGGGCGACGACGGCGAGCACCGCGCGCCCGCTGCCCGCGAAGTCCGGCGTCTCCCCCGTCGCGACCGCGACCTGGCGGGCCAGGGCCTCGGCGACCGTGTTGTCGCTGGCGGCCAAGGTGTGCGCGACGACGTCGGACAGCGGCGCCGACGCCACCTCGCCCAGCACCTCGGTGCCCTCGACCACCCGGGCACGGGTCACGCTGCCGCCCACCGCGATACCGCGCTCGGCCAGCGCGACGGCGAAGGCCTGCGCCGCCGACGTCCCGGGGTCGGGCACCCGCGGGGCGTAGTTCTCGCGGCGCGTGCGTCCGGCGTCGACCGCGAGGCCGGTGACCTGGGCGACGAAGCCGGCCGCGAGGTCGGCAGCGACCACCCCGGGACCCTGCGACGGGCCCCAGCCGAGGCCACCGAGGAAGGAGTCGTCCAGCCGCAGCCGCACCGAGGTGACGCCCTGCGCGCTCAGCCGCGACGCGACCTGGTCGGCGAGGTCGCCGAGCCCGGCCCGCCCGACGGTCGCGCCGGGGTTCCCCGACCCGGCCGCGAGGAGCAGGTCGCCGCCGCCCACCAGGTAGAGCTCGTCCGAGCCGGGCACCAGCTCGGCCCGCGTGGTGCTGCGGAAGTCAGGTCCCAGCTCCTCCAGCGCCGCGGCCGCCGTCAGCAGCTTGGCGACCGAGGCCGGCTCGTAGGCCGTCGTGTCGGCGCTGGCGACCAGCACCTCGCCGGTGGTGGCGTCGACGACGCTGGCGCCGACGCGCGGGCCGAGACCGGGAGCATCGAGCAGCGGCTCGATGGCCGCCGCCACCGCGGCCGGGTCGGCGGGCGTGCCGGCGACCGGCGCGCTGGCGGACGGCGCGAGGCGTCCGGGGTCGGTGGCGCCCGGCGCGGTGCCGAGGTCGGGGTACGGCTGCGGCACCGGGTCGTCGGTGAGCACGCCGGGCAGGTCGCCGCGGACGTCGGCCACCGCGTAGGCGCCACCGCCGCCGAGCAGCACCAGCACGCAGGCCGCCGCCACGAGCCGGCGCCGTCGTCGCTGCCGGGCCACGCGGGTCCCCCGTCCCCTGGTGCTGTCGTGCGGTCGTCTGCGGGAGACTAGCCGCAGCACGGGCCCGGGCGAGCCGCCCGGACGCCCGCCCCGAGACCAGCACGTGGGAGCCGACATGGAGTTCGACGTCACGATCGAGATCCCCAAGGGGACCCGGAACAAGTACGAGGTCGACCACGTCACCGGGCGGATCAAGCTCGACCGGACGCTGTTCACGGCGACCCGGTACCCGGCCGACTACGGCTTCATCGACAACACCCTCGGCGAGGACGGCGACCCGCTCGACGCGCTGGTCCTCATCGACGAGCCGACCTTCCCCGGCTGCCTGATCCGCTGCCGCGCCATCGGCCTGTTCCACATGCGCGACGAGGCCGGCGGCGACGACAAGATCATGTGCATCCCGACCGGTGACCCCCGGCTCGAGCACATGCAGGACCTCGACGACATCAACGAGTTCTACCGGCTCGAGATCCAGCACTTCTTCGAGACCTACAAGGACCTCGAGCCCGGCAAGTCGGTCGAGGGCGCCCACTGGGCCGGCCGCGCCGAGGCCGAGGCCGAGATCACCGCCTCGTTCAAGCGGCTGGAGGACACCGGCGGCTCGCACTGACCCCCGGCGCGCCGCAGCCCTGGTTGCTCGTCCCACCGACCGCCGGCACGCACCCGGGTCGGGTCAGGGGCGTCCGGCGTACGGCATGGCGCCGCTCATCCGCAGCGAGGTCTCGCGGACGGGGATCCCGGCCCGTGGCGCCTCGATCATGCGTCCGCCGCCGCTGTAGATGGCGACGTGGTAGATCGAGCCCGCCGAGCTGCCCTCGCCGTAGAAGACCAGGTCGCCCGGACGCAGGTCGGAGTAGGCGATCTTCTGCACGGCCGTGTACTGCGAGCGCGAGGTGCGCGGCAGGTTCACCCCGCCGTGCCGCCACGCGGCGCCGGTGAGGCCCGAGCAGTCGTAGGCGTCCGGGCCGGTGCCGCCCCACAGGTACGGCTTGCCGATCTGGGTGCGGGCCCACTCGACGGCGGCCTGCCCGCCCGAGGACGAGCCGCTGGAGTCGCCCGGCGGCGGCGCCGAAGGGGGTGCCGGGTCCGGCCTCGGGGGCGTGGTCGGGCGCGACGGCGCGGCCGGCGCGGGGGCGGCGGTCGGCCGGTCGCGCGAGGCGCGGTCGGCGGCGTCGCGGGCGGCCCGGTCGCGGGCGGCGCGGTCGGCGGCGTCCCGGTCGGCCGCGGCACGGTCGGCGGCCTCCCGCTCGGCGCGCTCACGACGCTCCTGCGCGGCGCGGGCCGCGGCCTCCTCGCGCGCGATCCGCTCCGCCTCGAGCCCGACCTGACGCTCCTGCTCCAGCGCCACGCTGGTGCTGCGCAGGGCGGCGAGCTGGGTGACGACCTCGGCCTTCTCGGACGCGGTCGCGGCGACCTGCGCCTGCGCGGCGGCGTCGGCGGCCTCGGCGGCCTGCTTGGCCTCCTCGGCGGCGGCCGCGGCGTCCTGCTGGGCCTTCTCAGCCGTGCGCGCCTGCTCGTCCATCAGCTGCGAGACCAGCTGGGCCGCCTGGCCGCGCTGGAACACCTGCTGCCGGCCGTTGCCGAGGTACCGCAGCGTCCCCGCCCGGTCGACGAGGTCCTGGGGGCCCTCCCCGCCGAGCACCGCCTCGAGGCTCCCGAACGAACCGCCGGCGCGGTAGGCGTCCGCCGCGAGCGAGCCGATCTGCGAGCGCGCGACGACCAGGTCGGCCCGCGCCTGCTCGGCGGCGGCAGCCGCCGACGCCGCCGCCGCGGTGGCCTCCTCGAGCACGACCTGCGCCTCGTTCCAGTCCTCGCCCGCCTGGGCCGCGGCGATCTGCGTCCGCGACAGCTCCGCGTTGGCGGCCGCGAGCCGGCTCTCCAGCGCCGCGACCTGCTGGGCCGTGGTCGTGACGGCCGCCTTGGCGGCGTCGACCTGGTCCTGCGTCGGGTACGGCTCCGCCGTCGCCGGCGCGACCCCGAGCAGCCCCACGACCAGCGCAGCGACGGCTACCGCCACCGGCACCCGGGCCCCGGCACGGTTCGTCGCTCGGCTCACGTCACTCCCTGAATCACACCGGTGTCATTCGAGTTCCGGTTCCCACGGCGTGTCGGGTTGACACGGCGGAGGAACCGTACTCGACAACAGCCCCTTTGGGAACACCGGTCCCAGAAGATGCATCAGCAACATCCGTCACATCAGTCACACCAGCAACAGCAGCTGCGGTTCGGGTTCAACCGCAGGTGGCCGCGAGAACGTGCCGGGGCAGGGTGCGGACGCCGCGCAGCACGGGCACGCCGACGGGTGGGTGGTCCGTGCGCCCGCCGGCTTGCCGGCCCCTTGGGTCGCGGACCGCGCACCCCTAGGAGGCGTGCCCGTGCGGAGCCATCAGCACAGCTAGCGGTTCCTGGGGAAACCCAGGTCGACGCCGCTGGTTGCCGGGTCGGGCCACCTGGTCGTGACGACCTTGGTGCGCGTGTAGAAGTGGATGCCCTCGGGCCCGTACATGTGGGAGTCGCCGAACAGCGAGTCCTTCCAGCCGCCGAAGGAGAAGTGCGCCGCGGGGACGGGGATGGGGACGTTGACACCGACCATGCCGACCTCGACCTCGGAGGCGAACCGCCGGGCGGCGCCGCCGTCGCGGGTGAACACGGCGACGCCGTTGCCGTAGGGGCTGGAGTTCACCAGCTCGACGGCCTCGGCGTAGTCGGCGACGCGGACGACCGACAGCACGGGCCCGAAGATCTCGTCGGTGTAGACGCTCATCGACGGCGTGACCCGGTCGATGACGCTGGGGCCGAGGAAGAAGCCCTCGGACGGCAGGTCGTGGTCGCGGCCGTCGACGACGACCTCGGCGCCGGACTCGCGTCCGGCGTCGACGTAGGACGCGACCTTGTCGCGGTGCTCGCGAGTGACCAGCGGCCCCATCTGCGAGCTCGCGTCGGTGCCGGGACCGACCTCGAGCGTGGTGATCCGCTTGGCGATCGCGTCGACCAGGGGGTCGGCGACGGCGCCGACGGCGACGACGACGGACACGGCCATGCACCGCTCGCCGGCCGAGCCGAAGCCGGCCGAGACGGCGTTGTCGGCGGCCATGTCGAGGTCGGCGTCGGGCAGCACCACCATGTGGTTCTTGGCGCCGCCGAGGGCCTGCACGCGCTTGCCGTGCGCCGTCCCGGTCTCGTAGACGTACCGGGCGATCGGCGTCGAGCCGACGAAGCTGACGGCGTCGACGCCGGGGTGGGCGAGCAGCGCGTCGACGGCGACCTTGTCGCCGTGCACCACGTTGAGGACGCCGGGCGGCAGGCCGGCCTCGGCGAACAGCTCGGCCATCCGCACCGCGGCGGACGGGTCCTTCTCGCTCGGCTTGAGCACCACCGTGTTCCCGCACGCGACGGCGTTCGGCACCATCCACAGCGGCACCATCACGGGGAAGTTGAACGGCGTGATCGCGGCGACGACGCCGACCGGCTGCTTCAGCTCGTGCACGTCGACGCCGGTGGAGACCTGCTCGCTGTGCCCGCCCTTGAGCAGCTGCGGGACGCCGCAGGCGAACTCGACGCACTCCACACCGCGCTGCACCTCGCCGGCGGCGTCCGACAGGACCTTGCCGTGCTCGGAGGTGACGATCGCGGCGAGCTCGTCGGAGTGCTCGACCAGCAGGTGGTGGAACCGGAACATGATCTCGGTGCGCCGGCTCAGCGGCGTGGAGCGCCAGCCGGGCAGGGCGCGCCGGGCGGTCTCGACCGCGGCGTCGACCTCGGCGGTGCTCGCGAGCGCCACCTCGGCCGTCTGCTCGCCCGTCGCGGGGTCGAAGACCGGGGAGACCCGGTCGAAGGTGCCGGTCGATGCCCCGCCGACGAGGTGTCCGATGCGCTTCACCGGCGCATCATCCACCGCCACCGTCGTGCGGCGCCAGGGACCTCAGCCCGTGGTCGTCGGCCGCGACCCGGAGGCGTCCGGGCCACCGCCCTGCTGCGGCAGGCGCACGGGCGCGGGAGCGGGAGCGGTGCCGGCGCCCTCGCGGTGCTTGCGGGCCTGCTTGACCCGGTACATGGCGTGGTCGGCGTCGGAGACCAGCTGGTCGGTGCCGTCGCCGGCCCCCACGGCCTGGGCCACGCCGACGCTGGTGCGCACGCGCACCTGCGAGGTGCCGATCCCGATCGGCACGGTCATCGCGCCCTCGATCCGCGCCACGACGGTCTCGGGGTCGCCCGGGTCCTCCAGCAGGACGGCGAACTCGTCGCCCCCGAGCCGGGCGACGCAGTCGACGGTGCGGACCTGCTCGGACAGCCGGCGAGCCACCTCGACCAGGACGGCGTCGCCGGCGGCGTGGCCGTGCACGTCGTTGACCAGCTTGAAGCCGTCCAGGTCGCAGAACAGCACGGTGGTGCGGCCGCCGGTGCGGTCGGCGCGGTCCAGGGCGTGCCCCACGCGGTCCAGGAACAGCGCGCGGTTGGCCAGACCGGTCAGCCCGTCGTGCAGCGAGTCGTGCCGCGCCTGGGCGTGCTGGCGCGAGACCTCGGCGAGCAGCGAGCGGTTGTCGGCGAGCGCCACGAGCTGGCGGACCAGCACCAGGACGATGACGGTGCCCGCCAGGCCGGACTCCGCGCCCGTCCACGGGCTGCCCGAGCCGAGCCGCCACAGCAGCACCGTCGAGGCGGCCAGCACCGGGGCGTACGGCAGCAGGATCGTGCCCCACGACGGCAGCGCCGAGACGGTGCGCGCGCGCTCGGGCCCCGCGCCGGGGACGGGGTGCGCCAGCACGGCGGCGACCGCCACCCCCAGGAAGCCCAGCACCCAGCCGACGTCGAACGCCTCACCGGAGGTGTAGGACGTGGCGGAGGTGACCACGACGTAGCCGATGTCGGCGACGGTGAAGCAGACGGTGCCGAGCGCGACCGGGACCAGCACGCGGCGCCGGGCGCGGCCCACCTCGGGCAGCAGCAGCACCACCATCGTCAGCAGCACCAGGTCGGTGACGACGTAGGTGGTCGTCACGACCAGGCTCGGCACGTCGCCGCTGCCGGAGGCCCACAGCAGCCGCAGGCTGAGCGCCCAGACCACGAAGACCAGGGACGAGGCGACCACCAGCCCGTCCAGCACGCTGCGGACGTTGGCGGTGCGCGAGCGCGGGACGACGGGCAGCAGCCAGATCGCCGCGGTCCCGAGCAGGGGGTAGAGGACGAACGCGAGGTCGGCGACCGAGGGGACCGGCACGACCACCTCGGCGACCAGCTCGTACCAGGTGAAGACGCACTGGCCGACGCCCCAGGAGAACGCGCCGAGGCCGTACAGCACCCAGGCCCGGCGCTGCCGGCGGTCCTGCTGGCGGCGGGCCGAGTCCAGGCACACGACCGCGGTGAGCAGCGGGACGACGATCTGGGTCCAGTTGCTGACCGCCCCGACGGCGGGCGACCCGGCGGCGGGCAGCACGACCATCGCCGTGGCGAAGGCGCACGCCACGACGGCGGCGGCGCCCACGACCAGGCGCTGCACGGCGGTCATGGTCATGTGCATCGGCACGAACCACCCCCGACCTGACCGTGGCGCACCGCACGCGCGTCCCGGTCAGCCCGCGGACGGCAGCTCACGGCTCATCAGGCTGACGACGTGCCCGGGCGGCCCGAGCCGGCCCACCTCGGTGTAGCCGCGCCGCCGGTGGAACCGCAGCGACGGCTCGTTGGGCGGGTCGGCGTTCACCTCGAGCACCATCCGCCCGTACGGCGCGGCGACCGCCTCGAGCAGGTCGTAGGCCGCGTGCGCCACGCCGGCGCCGCGGTGGGAGGGCGCGACGACCACCCGGTCCAGGTAGTAGAAGTCGCCGCCGAAGCGCTCCGCGTGCCACCGGTAGTTCTCCGAGTCGTACGGCGTGCCCGGGGCGAAGGTGAGGACGAAGCCGGCGACCTCGCCGTCGACCTCGATGACGTCGGCCCGGTCGGCCCAGCCGCCGAGCAGGTCGAGCCGCTCGTCGTCCAGGGGCGAGAGCAGCTCGACGTGGTCGTCGTTCAGGGCGAGCACCACGGCACGGTCGTCCGGCCCGATCGGGCGCAGGGTGACGGCCATGGGGCCAGGATGCCACCCGCCGGATCGTCGATCGCGGTCCCGCACGCGCGTCATCACGGTGGGGCAGGCTGAGCGCAGCCCGCCACCGACAGGGAGGAGCGACGCGATGACCGAGTACGTGGTGCTGCTGCCCGGCGACGAGAGCCGCTGGGAGCAGGCCGACACCGAGACCAGGAAGCGCGTGTACGCCGTGCACGAGGAGTTCACCCGGCTGCTGGCCGAGCGCGGGCACATCGTCACCGGTGGTGCCGAGCTGGAGCACTCGCGCAGGGCCAGGGTCGTGCGCGGGCAGCGGGGCTCGGTCACCGTGACCGAGGGCCCCTACGCCGAGACCGTCGAGCAGCTCTCCGGCTTCTACGTCGTGCAGAGCGACGACCTGGACGACCTGCTCGACCTGTGCGGGCTGCTGGCCGGCGAGGAGGGCGTCGAGGTGCGGGCTGCCCTGCCGAGCTCCGACCCGAGCTCCGACCCGAGCTCCGACCCGGAGGTGACCGGATGAAGTACGTGCTGCTGATGTACGGCGACGAGCAGGTCTGGGCCGACGCCGACGAGGACCGCCGGATGGACATCATCCGCGCCCACTACTCCTTCTCCGAGGTCGTGCGCGACCACCCGCAGATGTCGATGCAGGGCGGCGAGGCGCTGCAGACCGCCGACACCGCCACGACCCTGCGCCGGGCCGACGGACGGCGGGTGGTCACCGACGGCCCGTTCGCCGAGACCACCGAGCAGCTGGGCGGGTTCTACCTCGTCGAGTCGCCCGACCTCGACACCCTCCTGACGGCGATGGAGGAGCTCCCCGACTACTACGTGCTCGAGGTCCGGCCCGTGGACGACTCGATCCCGGGATGAGTGCAGCCGCGGCGCTGGAGGAGGCGTACCGCAGGTCGTGGGGTCCGCTGATGGCGCTGCTCGTCGGCCGGTTCCGTCGGATCGACCTGGCGGAGGAGGGGCTGGCGGAGGCCTTCGCCCGCGCCGCCCGGCACTGGCCGCGCGACGGCGTCCCGGACGACCCGGCGGCCTGGCTGCACACCGCGGCCAGGCGCCGGGCGCTGGACCTGCTGCGCGCCGAGGCGATCCGCGAGCGCAAGGTGCGGCTGCTGGTCGTCGACGAGCAGCAGCGGCACGACGCGGGCGCCCGCGCCGAGGCGCGTGCCCGGGAGGAGGTGGAGGACGTGCTGGACCCCGCGCACGTGCGCGACGACGTCCTGCGCCTGGTCTTCCTGTGCTGCCACCCGGCGCTGTCGGTGGAGGCGCGGGCGGCGCTGACGCTGCGGCTCGTCCTCGGGCTCGGCACCGCGCAGGTGGCACGGCTGTTCCTGGTCAGCGAGCCGACCATGGCCGCCCGGCTGACCCGGGCGCGCAAGAAGCTGGCCGCCGCCGGCATCGCGCTGCGCCTGCCCGACGCCACCTCGCTGGACGAGCGGGTCGAGTCGGTCGTGCGGGTCGTCTACCTCGCCTTCACGGCGGGCTACGCCCCCGGTGACGGCCCGGACGTCGTGCGCGTCGGCACCGCCGGCGAGGCCCTGCGGCTCGGGCGCCTGCTCGACGACCTGCTCCCGGGGCGCGACGACGTGCGCTGCCTGCTCGCGCTGATGACGCTGCAGCACTCCCGGCGCGACGCCCGCACCGGGCCGGACGGCGCCGCGGTGCTGCTGCCCGACCAGGACCGGTCCACCTGGCACCACGACGAGATCGCCTCTGCGCTGGCGGTGCTCGCCGCCACGTCGCCCCGGCCGGCGGGACGCTACGCCGCCGAGCTGCGCGTCCAGGCCCTGATCGCGGCGGCGCACGCGACGGCACCGACGTCCGAGGACACCGACTGGGCCGCGGTCGCGGCGCTCTACGACGACCTCGAGCAGCTCACCGGCTCGGCGGTGGTGCGGCTCAACCGGGCCGTCGCCGTGGCCGAGGCCGAGGGCCCGCAGCGCGGGCTCGAGCTGCTGCGCGACCTCGACGCCGACCTGCCGCACAGCCACCGGCTGCCCGCCGTGCGGGCCGAGCTGCTGCTGCGGTGCGGTGAGAACGACGCTGCCGCAGCGCAGTTCGACGTGGCGCTCGCCCGCTGCGACAACGAGGCCGAGCTGCGGCACCTACGGGCGCGGCGCGAGGTCTCCGTCGCCGGCTGACGCCCGCCGCCGGCTGGGGCTGCCGATCACCACCGCGGCGGCCAGCACGATGCCGGCGCCGAGGAATTGCGGCCACGACAGCCGCTCGTCGAGGAAGGTGACGCCGAGCGCGACCGCCACGACGGGGATCAGGTACGTGACCGTCGTGGCGACCGTCGGGCCGGCGGCGCGCACCACGTCGTACTGCAGGTTCTGCGCCAGCCCGGTGCCGACGACGCCCAGCACGAGCACCGCCGCGAGCGCCGGCCACACCGAGGAGTCGTCGGCGTCGGGCCGGACCGAGAACGGCGTGGCGAGCTCGCCGCCCTTGCTCGCCCACCACACCAGCGCGACGACGGTCATCTGCACGACGGCGGTCGACATCATCGCGGTGGGCATGGTGAGGCCGCCGAGGTCGTCGTCGGACAGGTGCCGCTTCACCCAGGTCCAGCCGAAGCCGTAGCTCGCGCCGGCGACCAGCGCCATGCCGAAGCCGAGCAGGTCCGGCCGCCCCTCCAGCTGCCAGGGCTGCATGATCACCACGACGCCGAGCAGCCCCAGCACCACCGCCACGACCTTGCGGCCGGGCAGCCGGGCGGCGGGGAGCAGCAGCAGCCCGAACAGCACCGAGGCCATCGGCGTCGTGGCGTTGCCGATGCCCGCGAGGGCGGACGACACCCGCTCCTCCGCGGCGGCGAACAGGGTGAACGGCAGCGTCGCCAGGAAGAACCCGGCGATCGTCAGGTGCCCCCACACCCGCCGCGAGCGCGGCAGCCCGCGTCCGGTGGCGAGCAGGAGGGCGAGCAGCGCCGCCGTCCCGGTGAGGACGCGGAACCACGAGATCTGGACGGCCTCGAGCGAGCCGAGGCCGATCTTCATCAGCAGGAAGCTCGAGCCCCAGATGAGGCTGAGCGCGACAAACTTGGCCTGCCACGGCACCCGGGTGGTGGCGACGCCGGCACCCACCTCCGACGGCGCGGCCGTGGCCGTCACGACAGCACCGACCCGGCCAGCCGCTGGACCGACGGCGGCAGCGGCGCACCCGCCGGGACCCACGGCGCCGGTTCGGCCTCGCCGGCGACCAGGCGGAACGGCACGACGCCGGACCAGGCGTCGGTGTCCTCCTCCGGCGCACCGGGAGGGCCGGTGCGGACCTTGACCGTCCAGCCGCCGTCGGTGATGGGCATCGCCATGGTCAGCGTCGCGGCGGTCTCCTTGGCGGTCATGTCGCGCACCTCGGCGGTGCGGCCGGGCACCAGCCGCTCCGAGAGCCGTTGCAGCGCCTGCCACCTCGAGTCGCCAGTGAGCGGCTCGAGCCGGCCGCGCACCACGGCGGACCGGTAGTTGGCCGAGGAGTCGAAGGTGCTGTGCGCCACCACCATGCCGTCGACGCTGATCACGCTCAGGGCGGCGGGCGCCCCACTCGCCACGTGCCGCAGCGCCCCGGCCCCGGTCGAGCCGTGCAGCAGGACGCGGTCGCCGTCGCGCGCGAACAGCATGGGCACCGCCCACGGCTCGTCGCCGACGACGGTGCACAGCGTGCCGGCCAGCACGGTGTCGAGGACGTGGTCGAGCAGGAGCCGGTCGGCCGGTGAGCGCTCGGGCTTGCGGCGGACCGCCGAGGGCACAACGGAGGTGGTGGTCACGGCACCATCCCACCGGAAAGTGGACCACCGCCCCAGGACCACTTCGGCGGTTCCGTCCGGACCACTATCGGGTTACGGTCGGGACGTGGCCAGGACCGCTCGACCCGTCGACACCGCCCTCGAGCTGCCGCCCGGGCCCGCGCCGTTGCGGCACCGGATCGGCGACGCCGTGGTGGAGCGGATCCGCACCGGCGCGCTGCGTCCGGGCGACCCGCTGCCGCCGACGCGGGCCCTCGCGGCCCGGCTCGGGGTGGCCCGCTCGGCGGTGGTGCAGGCCTACGACGAGCTGCTCGCCGCCGGGTTCACCACCGCGGCGCAGGGCTCCGGCACGTTCGTGGCGGCCGGCGCCGACCGGGCCGCCCAGGCGGGGGCGGCCGCCCACGTCCCCGAGCAGCGCACCGGCGGCTCGACCGTCGCCGTGGCCGGCTCGGCCGACCGGCTCCGCTGGAGCCTGCGCCCCTCGAGCCCCGACACCTCGCTGCTCGACGCCGCCGAGTGGCGGCGGGCGTGGCGCGCGGCGGCCGCGGCGCCGGTCGGCGAGGAGTTCCCCGGCCCCGACGCCGCCCCCGAGCTGCGGGCCGCGCTGGCCGACCACCTGCGCCGCACCCGCGGCGTGGTGGTCACCCCGGACGAGGTGCTGCTGGTGCCCGGCGTCGCCGCGAGCCTGCGGCCGCTGCTGCTCGGCGTGGGCCTGGCCGGCCGCACCGTCGCGGTCGAGGACCCCGGCTACCGCGACCCGCAGGGCGCGCTCGCCGACATCGGCGCCACGGCGCGGCCGGTGCCCGTCGACGAGGACGGCCTCGACCCGACGCTGCTGCGCGACGGCGACGCCGCGGTGTACCTCACGCCCGCGCACCAGTTCCCGCTCGGCGCGCGGATGTGCGTCGACCGCCGCTGCGAGGTGCTCGACTGGGCCCGCGCCACCGGCGGCCTGGTGCTCGAGGACGACTACGACGGCGAGTTCCGCTACGACGTCTCGCCGCTGCCCGCCCTGCGCTCGCTGCCCGGCGCGGCCGACCACGTGGTCTACCTCGGCACGGCGTCCAAGGTGCTCTCGCCGTCGCTGCGGATCGCCTGGGCGGTGGTGCCCGAGCGGCTGCGCGCCGAGGTTCAGCAGCGCCTGCGCGGGCACGGGCTCGCGGTCGACGGCGTCGGCGCCCGGGCGCTGGCCGAGCTGCTGCGCACCGGCGGGCTCAGCCGGCACCTGGCGCGGGCGTCACGGCACTACGCAGCGCGGCGGGAGGCGCTGGTCGGCGCCCTGGCCCGGCACCTGCCTCACCTCGAGGTCGTCGGCATCGACGCCGGGCTGCACGTGGTGCTGCGGCTGCCCGACGGCGTCGACGACCTGGCCGTGTCCGAGCGGGCCGAGCGCCTCGGGGTGGGCGTCGAGCCCCTCACCGCCTACGCGACCGAGGACGACCGGTCGGGCCTGGTCATCGGCTACGCCCGGCTCCCCCAGAGCCAGGCCGACCACGTCGTCCGGCTGGTCGCTCAGGCGGTCCACGAGAGCCGGTGACGCGCCGCCCCCGCGAGTGTCAGCCTGGTGCGGCACACGCCCAGCGTGTCGCCCGAGAAGGTCACACTCGACGTGGGTGGCCGCTCGCCATCAGCTCTGGCCGACCACGCACTCGCCTCTGACGTCGCCGAGGCCGCGGGCGACCAGCAGGGTGCCGTCGTCGGACAGGTCGGCCCAGCCGTCGTCGGTCCAGCGGCGCCAGGAGCGCGGGTCGCAGGTGACGCTCGCCGTGACGGTCTCGCCGGCCCGGGCCGGGACGCGGGTCCAGCCGACCAGCCGCACCGGCTGGCCGTCCTCGACGGGGCGGTAGTAGACCTGCACGACCTCGGAGGAGTCCCGGTGGCTGGTGTTGGTCACCTCGACCGAGACCTCGACGCCCTGGTCCGTCCGGCGCGCGGTCGGCGTGGAGTGGTCCCAGCGCCCGAGGCCCAGCCCGTGGCCGAGCCAGAACGCCGGTGCCGGGGCGCGGCCGGCCTCGTAGCCGCGGTACCCGACGAACGAGCCGTCGGTGTACGGCAGCCTCCCGTCGGTCGGGACGACGTCCCACGCCGGGGCGGCGCCGTCGGCGGACGGGAACGAGGTGACGAGCCGGCCGGCGGGCTCGACCGTCCCGAACACCGCGTCGGCCACCGCGTGACCGCCCTCCTGGCCCGGCAGACCCGCCCAGACGACGGCGTCGACCTCGTCCAGCCACGGCATCAGCACCGGCGTCGCGGAGTTCACCACGACCACCGTGCGGGGCGCGTGGGCGGCCACGCTGCTGACCAGCGCGTCCTGCTCGCCGGGCAGGGCGAGCGTGGTCTTGTCGGCGGCCTCGGTCTCCTGCTCCTCGGTCAGGCCGACGACCACCACCGCGACGTCGCAGCCCTCGGCCGCGTGCACGGCCTCGGCCAGCACCTCGGCAACGGGACGCGGCGCAGGCCGCGCGACCAGCGCGAAGCGACCGAAACCCGTTGCGGGGACGGCCACTTCGGCCTCCAGCTCGACCTCGCCCTGCTCGGACGTCGTGGTCCACGCCGGCGGACGGAGCAGCGCCTCGCCCGGGTCGGCGCCGGTGAGGCCGAGGTCGACCTCCTCGCGCTGGTCGCCGACGCGTACCGTCCAGCGGCCCACGCCGAGGACACCGACCGTCGCCGCTCCGGCCACCGACACCCGGGCGCTCATCACGGCGCGGGCGGGCAGCTCGGGCAGGTCGTCGTCGAAGCCGAAGGTCGCCGACGACGACGGCACGTGCGCGTCCGACAGCACCCGGCCGTCGGCCGCGTAGGCGCGCACCCGCATACCGGGCTCGCCCGACTCCGGGTCGGTGAGCACCGAGGTGTCAGCAGGCACCGGGCGCTCGCGCACCTCGACGCCGTCGACCACCTCGAGCGCGTCGACCTGCGCGCGCAGGCCCTCGGCCACCGACACCTGGTGCGGCGGGGTGACCTGCGCAGAACCGCCTCCCATGCAGATGGTCTCGACCGCGTGCCGGCCCACGAGCGCGATCTGCAGGCCGGGGTCGAGCGGCAGCACCCCGTCGTCGGTCAGCACCGTCATCGACGAGGCGGCCAGCCGTCGCAGCTGCGCCCGGCGGTCGTCGTCGGCCGGGCCGGGGACGTCGGTGCGCCAGCTCCGGTGGTCGCCCAGCGCCCCGACCCGCTCGGCCAGGACGAGGAGCCGTCGCACGTGGTCGTCGACGACCTCCTCGGCCACCTCGCCGCTGCGCACCGCCGCGACCAGCGCATCGCCCCACGGTCCCTGCGGCCCGGGCATGACGAGGTCGAGCCCGCCGTTGGCCGCGGGGCCGGCGCTCTTGGTGGCGAACCAGTCCGACATCAGCAGGCCCGTCCAGCCCCACTCGTCCTTGAGCACCTCGACGTTGACGTGGTGCTGCTCGGTGGCCGGCACCCCGTTGACGTCGTTGTAGGCGGCCATCACCGACCACGGGTCGGCGTCCTGCACCGCGATCTCGAAGGGCAGCAGGTAGGTCTCGCGCAGCGTCGCCTCGTCGACGACGCTGTCGACCGTCGTCCGGTCGGTCTCGGACTCGTTGGCCACCAGGTGCTTCAGGCAGGCGCCGACACCCTTGCCCTGCATGCCGCGGACGTAGGCGGCGGCGAGGCGACCGGTCAGGAGCGGGTCCTCCGAGTACGCCTCGAACAGCCGGCCGCCGAGCGGCGAGCGGTGCAGGTTGATGGTCGGGCCGAGGACGACGTGGATGTGCTGGCGCTCGGCCTCGTCGGCGAGCAGCTCGCCGACCTCGTGCGCGACGTCCTCGCTCCACGACTGCGCGAGCAGGGTCGCGTTGGGCAGCAGCGCGACGGCCTCGCCCCCGACGAACTTCAGCCCGCGGACGCCGGTCGGCCCGTCCGAGAACGCCATCGGCGCGAGCCCGACGCGTTCCTCGCCGTGGAGGGTGAACATGTCGGCGCCGGTGAGCAGCCGCACCTTGTCCTCGAGCGAGAGGGTGGCCAGGGCGTCGTCGGTGTCCACGTCCGCCACGCTAGCCCGCCGGGCCGGGACGCGGGCAGGTCAGACGGGCAGGTCGGACGGCAGGTGGACGTCGACCACCGTCGGTGGGTGGCGGCACACTGCTGCCGTGGCCGACAGCACCTTCACCACCGTCCCGTGGGTCTGGGAGGCGAGCACCGGGCCGAACGGCTGGGTGTTCGTCAGCCTGCCCGAGGACCTGTCGGACGCGATCGCCGAGACCGGGCGCAGCGGCGGCTTCGGCGCCGTCCGCGTGGAGGTGACCTGCGGGTCGACCACCTGGCGCACGTCGGTGTTCCCCGACTCCGGCCGCGGGTGCTACGTGCTGCCCGTGAAGAAGGCGGTCCGCTCGGCGGAGGGCATCGAGGTCGGCAGCGAGGTGACACTGCACCTCGCGCTCGTCGACGGCTGACCCGCTGAGCGGCAACCCGTCTCATCGACCTCTCACGCGGCTCTCACCGCCGCGCCATCGGGACGCCAGAACCTCGGCGTGTCCTCGGCACCGGGCCGAGCGGAGATCGGAGCCCTGATGTCCCGCACCTCGTCAGCGATCGGCGTCGCACTGGTCGTCGCCGCCACCACCTTCCTCGCAGCGCCCGCGGCCCAGGCCGAGGAGCGCACCTGCCGCGGCTCCCTCGGGGCCGTGACCGTCGACAACCTCCGGGTCCCGGCGGGCGCGACCTGCACCCTCACCGGCACGGTGGTCAAGGGGACGGTGAAGGTCGAACGGTCCGCGACCCTCACCGCCTCGGGCGCACGGGTCGTCGGCAACGTCCAGGCCGAGGGGCACCGCCGGGTCGTGCTGCGCTCGAGCACCGTCGGCGGCAGCGTCCAGCTGGTCCAGGGCGGCACGGCCGCGCTGGCGTCGAACCGGGTGTCCGGCGACGTCCAGCTGTTCAGCAACACCGGCACCCAGACCGTCACCTCCAACCGGGTCGACGGCAACCTGCAGTGCAAGTCCAACAGCCCGGCGCCCACCGGCAGCGGCAACGTCGTCGGTGGCAACAAGGAGGACCAGTGCCGCCGGCTGTGACCCGGGTCTGAGACGCGCCTGACGCGGGGAGCGGGCCCGGCATCGCCGGGCCTGCTCCCTCCAGGACGCACATCGTCCGGGAGGGTCGCTACGGTCCCCGGCATGGACCACCTCATGTACACCGAACCCCCGATCACCGGCGACGAGACCTCCCAGCTGCTCGGCGTGCTCGAGCGCACCCGCGGCGTGCTGGCCTGGAAGTGCGGCGGCCTGGACGCCGAGGCGATGCGTACGACCCTCGGCCCGTCGGCCGTCACCCTCGGCGGCCTGCTCAAGCACCTCGCGTGGGTGGAGGTCGCCTCGTTCGTGTGGAAGCTGTCGGGCGGCGACCCCGGCGCGCCCTGGAACGCGATCGACTGGGAGAACGAGCCCGACTGGGAGTGGCGCACGGCGGCGGACGACTCCCCCGAGGAGCTGTTCGCGATGTGGCACGCGTCGGTGCAGCGCTCACGTGAGGCGGTGGCCGCCGCGCTCGCCGAGGGCGGGATGGACCACGAGGCCCACATCAGCGGCGACGACGGCGTGCACGTGAACCTGCGCCGCATCGTGCTGGACATGATCGACGAGTACGCGCGGCACAACGGCCAGGCCGACCTGGTCCGGGAGTCGATCGACGGCCTGGTCGGCGAGGACCCGCCGGGTCGGCCCGAGCAGTGACCGAGGACGGCACGACGCCGGGCGAGCCGCCCGTCCAGGAGCACCGTGACACCCGGGCGTTCCGGGGCGCGCGGTTCCGCCGGGTCGACCTCACCGGCGCCACGTTCCGCGAGTGCGACGTCACCGGAGTGCGGATCGTCGGCTCGGAGGTCCGGGACCTTCGGGTCGACGGCTTCGGCGGGACGGCGGGGTCGGTGGTCGTCGACGGCGTGGAGGTGACCGGGTACGTCGCCGCCGAGCTGGACCGGCGGTTCCCCGAGCGTGTCGCCGTCCGCGAGGCGTCGACGGCCGACGACCTGCGCGCGGCGTGGACGGTGGGCGAGCAGCGCTGGCGGGAGACGATCGAGGAGGCCCGCCGGCGTCCGGATGCCGTGCTGCGCGAGCGGGTCGACGGCGAGTGGTCGTTCGTCGAGACCGTGCGCCACCTGCTCGTCGTGGTCGACACGTGGGTCTCCCGGATGCTGGCCGAGGCCGACGCGCCGTTCCACCCGCTCGCGCTGCAGCCCACCGACTACCCCGCGGACCGCCTCGCCGAGGTCGGCGCCGACACCCAGGCCGACCCCTCGCTCGAGGAGGTGCTGCCCGCGCTCGAGGAGCGGTGGGAGACGGTGCGTGCCGGTCTGGCGCACCTCGCCGACGCCGACCTGCCGCAGGTGCGCACGGCGGTCCCGGCGCCTGTGTGGGGCGAGGAGTCCGAGACCGTCCGGGCCTGCTGGGGCGTCGTGCTCGAGGAGCACGTGCAGCACCGGCGCTTCGCCGTCCGCGACCTGGCGGTGCTGGACGAGGGGTTTGGTGGTGCGGGCCGGGGGTAGACGGAGACTGCCGTGAGAAGGACGGCAACCCCGCGACGCCCCAGGGCGTCGGACACCCGGAGGTCGCGATGACCACCACCCGCACGAACACCGCCACCGTCGGGGCGGCGGCATGAGCGCCGACCCCACCGCGCCGTGGATGGGCACCTCGCAGGAGGCTGCCTCCGTCCTGGACGCCATGGACGCACGCATCGTCGACCTCGGCCGGGCGGCCGCCGCCGGCGGTGTCGAGCTCGGCGACGACCACGCTCCCGACGCGCCGGACCACGTCCGGCGGGTGCCGGGCAGCCCCGAGCCGCCGGACTGACACGACCGCAGCACGGCGAAGCCCCCCGGACGGCGTCCGGGGGGCTTCGTGGAGCGAGCCGCCTAAGGGAATCGAACCCTTGACCTATTCATTACGAGTGAATCGCTCTGGCCGACTGAGCTAAGGCGGCGTGGTCGGCGACCGGGGTCGTGACCGCGGACCACCATACCAACGGCGCGCAGCACCCGAACGAGAACCCCTCGGGCGCACCGATGAGCCGCGGCCCGGCCACGGGTCAGTCCTGCACCGGCCCCACCCGGGTGCCGGCAGCGACGACAGGAGCGCCCCGCCATGCTCGAGGACTCACCCGCGTTCAGCGGTTTCTCCGTGGACGACGTGCCGACCGCCCACCGGTTCTACGCCGAGGTCATCGGCCTGCGGGTGACCGAGGAGAACGGGATGCTGCAGCTGGAGCTGCACGGCGGCCACCGCGTGCTGGTCTACCCCAAGGGCGAGGCGCACCGGCCGGCCACCTTCACCGTGCTCAACTTCCCCGTGCCCGACGTCGCGGCGGCGGTCGACGCGCTGGTCGCCCGCGGCGTGCGGTTCGAGCGCTACGACGGCATCGAGCAGGACGAGCGCGGGATCGCCGTCGGCGACGGCCCGCCGATCGCGTGGTTCACCGACCCGGCCGGCAACGTGCTCAGCGTCATCGCGGACGGCGCCGTGTAACAGGCTGTGCGATCGGGCTCTCGACGTTGCGATCGAACAGGTGTACGATTGCCGCATGGCGGTGGCGGCGATCGAGGAGCCCGTCCCCGTCGCGCCCGCAGGGCCCACGCCCGCCGCCCGGGCCGCCTCCATCGCCACCCGGCTCAACCTCGCGCACGCCGACCTGGTCGAGCTGTGCGTCGAGGTGCTGGCCGACGGCTCGTGGGTCGAGGCCGGCATCCGCTCACCGGTGCACTGGCTGGTGCTGCGGGCTGCCCTGTCCCCCACCAGGGCGCGCGAGGTCGTGGCCGTGGCCCGGCGTCGAGCCGAGCTGCCGGCCCTGCACGAGCGCCTGGAGGCCGGCCGGGTCTCGATCGACCAGGCCGCGGTGCTGGCGAAGCACGCACCGGCGACCCACCAGCGGTCCGCGGCCGAGCTCGCCGACGTCGCGACCGTCCCGCAGCTGCAGCGGACGCTGTCGCGGTACGTCTTCGACCCCGGTGGTCCTGACGCCCCGTCCGACGACCAGAGCGACTCCCACGCGCTCGACCGGGCCCAGGCACCAGCCACCCTGACCATGGGCCACGACGAGAAGGGCCGGTTCCACCTGCACCTCGACGCGCCGTCCGACCAGGGCGCGCTGGTGCAGAACGCCCTGCGCGAGGCCAAGGACGCGCTGTTCGACCGCACCGGCACCCGGGGCGCCGCCACGCTGGGCGAGGCGATGGTCGAGATCGCCTCCCGGTCGCTGGCGAGCGTCGGCTCGGTGACCCGCGCGTCGCACTACCGGGTCTACGTCCACCTGGACGCCGACTCCCCGTCGGGCTGGGTGAACGGCGGTGGCGCCATCCCGCCGGGCCTGGCGGCACGGTTCGCCTGCGACGGCGTGGTGCAGCCGCTGATCGAGCGGGACGGGCGACCGGTCTCGGTCGGGCGCGACCGGCGCATCGTCCCCGCCGCGACCCGCCGCCTGATCCACGACCGTGACCGCGGCTGCGTGCACCCGGCGTGCACCGCCCGCGGGTTCGTCGAGATCCACCACCTGAGGCCGTGGGCGCAGGGCGGGAGCACCGACTACGAGACGAACGTCAGCCTGTGCCCGTACCACCACCGCGCCGTGCACGCGGGTGACGTCCTCGTCAGCGGCGACCCCACCCGCCCGCTGGGTGAGCAGGGTGGTCTGCGGTTCACCAACCGGTACGGCATCGCGCTGCGTCCTCCCGTCACGCACGCGGCCCCGGGCCAGGGACGCGGCGAGGCGAACGGCGGGTCACCGGACCCGGCGCCTCCCTGGTGGCCACCTCCCGGCGAACCGATGATCGACCGGTGGGTGAGCCTGCCGCCCGACGACGACCCCGCCGACCGGGAGCACCGACGCGCCCGGTTGCGCCTGGTCGAGGAGTCCGCGGACCCGCCCTGACCCCTACGTCGCAGCGGGACCAGGACGTGCAGCGGGACCAGGACGTGCAGCGGGATCAGGACGCGCAGTGGCATCAGGACGTGCAGCGGGTGCCGTCGGCGACCACGCGGCCGCGCACCAGCCACGCCTCGACCGAGGCGTCGACGCAGCGCGAGCCGCGCCCGTACGCGGTGTGGCCCTCGCCCCCGCGCGTGACGAGCACGCCCTGCTCGAGCTGGTCGGCGAGCGCCTCGGCCCACGCGTACGGGGTGGCGGGGTCGCCGGTGGTGCCGAGCACCAGCACAGGCGGGGCGCCCGGCGCGCGCACCGGCGCAGGGTCCCGCGCCGCGGGCACCGGCCAGGCGCCGCAGAGCACCTCGCCGTAGGTCATCAGCGGTCCGACCAGCGGCGCCTCGCGCTCGATCTGCTCGGCGGAGGCCACCAGCGCCTCCGGCGAGTCGTCGACGGGGTAGTCGACGCAGTTGATCGCGGTGAACGCCTCCTCGGTGTTGCTGGTGTACCGGCCCGAGGGGTCGCGGTCGGAGTAGGAGTCGGCCAGGTCGAGCAGCGCCGTGCCGTCGCCGTCGTCGAGCGCGGCGGTGAGCGCCTCGGTCAGCTGCTCCCACGAGCCGCGGTCGTACAGCGGCGCCACCACGCCGGTGAACGCCAGCCCTCCGGTCAGCTCGCGGCCCTCGCGCGTGGTGGGCAGCGGCGCGTCGTCCACCTGCTCCACCAGCGCGACGACCTGCTCCACCGCCTCGTCCGCGTCGCCCTCCAGCGGGCAGCGTCCGACGTCGCCGTCGAGGCACGCCTGCGCGTAGGACCCCAGCGCCAGCTCGATGCCGGCAGCCTGGCCGGCCACGAGGTCGGTGTACGAGCTGGCCGGGTCGAGGGCGCCGTCGAGGACGAACCGGTCGACCCGCTGCGGGAAGCGGTCGGCGTAGGTGGCGCCGAGCAGGGTGCCGTAGGAGTAGCCGAGGTAGTCCAGCCGCTCCTCGCCCAGCGCGTCGCGCACGACGTCCAGGTCGCGGGCCGCCGACACGGTGTCGAGGTGCGCGAGCAGCGGTCCCGCCGACGCCGCACACCCTCGGGCGAAGCCCTCGGCCGCCTCGCGCAGCTCGGCGACGGCCGCCGTCAGGTCCTCGTCCGGGTCGGCCTCGGTGCCGAAGGCTCGCCAGTCGTCCAGCTCGGCGTCGGACAGGCAGTCGACCCCGGACGACCGGCCCACACCGCGGGGGTCGACGCCGACCAGGTCGTAGGCCCCGGCCACCGCCTCCCCGACGGCGCGGGTCCCGATCTCCCGCACGGTGCCGGCGCCCGGCACACCGGGACCGCCGAAGTTGAGCACCAGCGACCCCTGCCGGTCACCGTCAGCGCGCACCCGGGCCAGCGCCAGCTGCAGGGTGCCGCCCGCGGGGTCGTCCCAGTCGACCGGGACGGTGACGGTCGCGCACTCCGCCGGCTCCCCGCAGCCCTGCCAGTCGGGCTGCTGGCCGTAGTAGCGGGCGTAGGCGGGGTCGGTGGCCTGCTCGGCCCCGGCCGGCACCTGCAGCGTCGGGGCCGGGACGGGCTCGGCCTCGGGCAGGTCGTCCGCGAGCAGCGAGCACCCCGCCAGCGCGACCGCCGCGACGAGTGCCGCGACCAGTGCCGCGGTCAGCCGTGCCGCCGTGGTGCGGGACGCCGGGCTCACGGGCGGCCCGACGGGGGCGTCACGTCGTGGTCACCAGCTGGACGGCCATCGCCTCGACGACCATCAGCGGGCTCGCGTTCGTCACGATCCGCAGCCGGGCCTCGCCGATCGCGTCCATCCGGCGCAGCGTCGCCTCGGGCGAGGAGTCGCGGGCCAGCCGCAGCACCCGGTCGCGCTCGGCGCCGTTGACCAGGTCGACCTGCGCCCCGATCTGCACGACCAGCACGTCGCGGTACACCGACAGCAGGTCGAGCATCGCGCGGTCGACGGCGTCGCGCCGGAACCGGTTGGCGCGCTTCTTCTGCTCGGCCTCCATCGCCCGCACCTGGGCGCGGATGGGCGGTGGCAGCCGGCTCTCGCCCTCGTACCCGAGCGCCCGCAGCAGCGCGGCCTTCTCGCGCACGTCGCGGTCGCCGGTGGACGCCGCCGCCTCCTCGTTCGCGATCTCGACCAGGTGGCCGGCGCGCAGCACGGCGTCGCCGACGCCGCGCACCGCGAACGCGAGGTCGAGCACCTCGCGCCGGCGGATCCGCGCGTCGTCGTCGGTGGCCAGCCGGTAGGCGCGTCCGACGTGGTTCTGCGCGGCCCGGGCTGCGAACGCGGCGACCGCCGGGTCGGCGCCCCGCTTCACCAGCAGCTCGGTGACCGCCTCCGCCGACGGGACCCGCAGCCGCACCGGCCGCGACCGGGACCGCACGGTGACGAGCACGTCCTCGGGGCTCGGCGCGCACAGCAGCCAGATGGTGCGCGGCGGCGGCTCCTCGATCGCCTTGAGCAGCGCGTTCTCGGCGCGCTCGTGCAGGCGGTCGGCGTCCTCGACCAGCATCACCCGCCAGCGCCCGATGGACGGGCGCCGCTGCGCCTGCTGGATCAGGTCACGCGCCATCTCGGTCGAGATGATCGAGGTCTCGGTGGCGGTGACCAGCACGTCGGGGTGCGAGCCGGCCATCACCGTCCGGCAGGAGTGGCAGGTGCCGCAGCCGCCCTGCTCGCACTGCAGCGCGGCGGCGAAGGCCCGAGCGGCGGTCGAGCGCCCCGAGCCGGGCGGGCCGGTGAACAGCCAGGCGTGCGCGGGCGCCGTGCCGCCGCCCTCGGCCGAGGCGCGGCGCACCGTCTCGCGCAGCTGCTCGACCGCGTCCTGCTGGCCGACGACGTCGGTCCACACGCCGGCGGCCGGGGCCGCGGCGGGCGTCGTCGTGGTCACCGGCGGCGGCGCGGACCGGCGGTCACCGCGGGTCCCAGGGGTCGTCGGCGTCGGGGTCGCTCAGCGAGAAGATCTCGTCGTCGAGGCGCCGGGTGCGGGTGGTGGGGCTGGTCCCGACCGCGGGCAGCTGCGCGGTGCGCGCGGCGTCCTGCTCGCCGGCGCGGTGCCGGCGGCGCAGCGCCTCCTCGTGGGCCGCGACGTCGACCTCGCTCTGGCGGGCCCGCTCCCGCTCGCGCTCGGCCTGCTCGCGCGCCTCCTGCTGGCGGCGGCGCGCGTCCTCGACGGCGCGGCGCTCCTGCTCCTCGAGCTGCTCGCGCTCGCGCTGGGCCCGCTGCTCGGCCTTGCGCTCGGCGGCCAGCCGCTGCGCCTCGGCCTTGTCGGCGCGTGCCTTCTCGGCCGCGGCCTCGCGCTCGGCCTGCTGGCGCTCGGCCTCCAGCCGGGCCCGCTCCTCGGCCTCGCGGCGCTCGCGCTCGGCCTGCTCCTGCTGCTGCGCGGTCAGCGGCAGCATCGGCTCGAGGCGCTCGCGCACGGCCGCGGCCACCACCTCGGCGGGCTGGGAGGCGTCGACCACGAGGTAGCGGCGCGGCGCCCGGTGCGCCATCTGCAGGAACCCGTGCCGCACGCGCTGGTGGAACGCGAGGTCCTCGGCCTCGAGCCGGTCGGGCGCGTGCCCGGACGCGGTGCGCCGCTGCTTGCCGACGGCGGGGTCGACGTCGAGGACGACGGTGAGGTCGGGCACGAGCGAGCCGGTGGCCCAGCGCGAGATCTGCGCGATGCCGTCGGGGTCGAAGCCGCGGCCCGAGCCCTGGTAGGCGACCGAGGAGTCGACGTAGCGGTCGGTGACCACCACCGCCCCGCGGTTGAGCGCCGGGAGCACGACCGACGACACGTGGTGGGCGCGGTCGGCGGCGAACAGCAGCGCCTCGGCACGCGGGTCCATCACCTCGCCGTGCAGCAGCACCTCGCGGATCTTGGCGCCCAGCTCGGTCGCCCCGGGCTCGCGGGTGAGGACGACCTCGTGGCCCACCTCGCGCACCCAGGCGGCGAGCCGCTCCAGCTGGGTCGACTTGCCGGCGCCGTCGCCGCCCTCGAAGGCGACGAAGAACCCGTCGTGGCCGCGGGGGCTGGTGTGCACCGGCGCCGCGACGTGCCGGCGCTGCCAGGCGTTGACCAGGTCGGCGACCAGCGGCACGGACATGTGGTCGTCCATCGTCCGGTAGGACAGGAAGCCGATGCCGATCGCGACGGACGAGGCGACCAGCAGCGTGAACGCGGCGCCGTTGTAGGACAGCCGGACGTCCTCGCCGAGGAAAAGGGTGCGCTCGCCGATCAGGGCCGCGAGCGCCGGGGCGAAGGCCATCACGGCCACCAGCACGACCCGGGCCATCGAGTTGACGAAGGCGAAGGTGCGGCCGCGCAGCTCGTCGGCGACCTCGAGGCCGAGCAGGGTGTAGCCGGTGACCCAGGCGACGCCGGCTCCCGCGCCGAGCAGGGTGGCGAAGATGGCGGCCAGGACGATGTTGGGGATCAGCGCGATCAGGGCCAGCCACACACCGGCGACGACGATCGCGATGGCGAACAGGCGCCACCGGGTGAACTCCGCGAGCAGCCGCGGCCCGACCCACATCCCGAGCGCGAGGCCTGTGAACACCGCGGCGAACAGCACGCCGTAGCCGGACGACCCCGCGCCGAGGTCGGCGGAGAAGGTGGGGGCGACGCCGATGACGAAGCCGCCCGCGCCGAAGGCGCCGAGCATGCCGACGACCAGGCCGCGGATGAGCGGGGTCTTGCCGATGAAGGCCCAGCCCTCGACGATCGTGCGCCAGAACGAGGTCTGCTTCGTCGGGTCCGCCGACGGCGCTCCCACCGGCCGCCGCGGCATGTCGAGCCGCCAGATTACCAGCGCCGCCACCAGGTAGGTGAGCGCGTTGAGGTACAGCGCGATGTCGATCGGGCTCGTCTCGACCGGGAACACCCGGTCGAGCCCGCCCGCCAGGCTGGACAGACCGGCGAACAGCAGGGCGGCGAACGGCGCCGAGCCGTAGGTGGTGGCGAGGCTGAGCTGGTTGGCGGCCTCGAGCCGCTCGCGCGGCACCAGGTTGGGGACGGTGGCGTCCTTGGCCGGCATCCAGAACAGGCCGACGATCTCGATCAGGATCGTGGCGACGAACAGCCACCACAGCGTGCCGACCAGCGGGATCGTGGCGAACAGCACGAACCGGATCAGGTCGCCGACGACCATCGTGACCTTGCGGTCGAACCGGTCGGCCAGGGCCCCGGCGAGCGGGCCGAACACGATGGCGGGCGCCAGCCGCAGGATCAGCACGCCGGAGACGGCGAGGTTGGCGGCGGCGTAGGACTCCTGGCCGCCGAGCGCCGCGGCGAGCGCGGTGGTGGCCAGCAGGCCGAGCCAGTCGCCGAAGCTGGACAGCCCGAGCGAGAGCCACAGGTGCCGGAACGAGGTGATGCGCAGCACGCCCCGCACGCCGTGGTCGTGCAGGTCCGTCGCGGGAGCGCCCCCGGCCATCGCACTCATCCGGCCAGCGTAACCGCCGTCACCCACGGCGACGGGCACCTCGGGCCGGGGCCGGGTCAGGACTGCTTCTTCGCCGCCGCCTTCGTCGCGGTGGCCTTCTTCGCAGCCGTCTTCTTCGCCGCGGTCTTCTTGGTGGCCGTCTTCTTCGCGGTCGTCTTCTTCGCGGTCGTCTTCTTCGCCGTCTTCTTGGCGCCGCGCTTCTTCGGCGGTCCGGCGGCGCGCTTGTCGGCCAGCAGCTCGGCGGCGCGCTCCAGCGTGATCGTCTCGACCGCGTCGTCCTTGCGCAGCGTCGCGTTGTACTCGCCGTCGGTGACGTAGGCGCCGAACCGTCCGTCCTTGACCACGATCGGCAGCCCGACGGCGGGGTCGTCGCCGAGCTCGCGCAGCGGTGCGGCGGCGGTGCGTCCGCGCCCGCGCTTGGGCTGGGCGTACAGCGCGAGCGCCTGCTCCAGCGTCACCGTGAAGATCTGGTCCTCGTTCTCGAGCGAGCGCGAGTCGGTGCCCTTGCGCAGGTACGGCCCGTAGCGGCCGTTCTGGGCGGTGATCTCGTCGCCGCTCTCCGGGTCGGTGCCGACCACGCGGGGCAGGGAGAGCAGCTTGACGGCGTCGGCCAGCGTCAGGGTGTCCATCGACATCGACGACAGCAGCGAGCCGGTGCGCGGCTTGGCCGACTTGGGCGCGTCGTCCGGCAGCACCTCGGTGACGTACGGGCCGTAGCGCCCGTGCTTGGCCACCACCGGCAGGCCGGTGTCGGGGTGGGTGCCGAGCTCGATGTCGCCGTCGCCCTGGGTCTCGAGCAGCTCGCGGGCCCGCTCGAGCGTGAGCTCGTCGGGCGCGACGTCGTCCGGCACGTTGGCCCGGCGCGGCTCCTCGCCCTCGGCGGCCGGCACCTCGAGGTACGGGCCGTACTTGCCGACCCGCAGGGTGATGCCCTCGCCGAGGTCGACCGAGTTGATGTCGCGGGCGTCGATCTCGCCGAGGTCCTCGACGAGCCGCTTCAGGCCCTGCCTCATCACCGGGTCGGTGGCGCGGTCGAGCGCGGTGCCGTCGTCCAGGTCGGCGTCGCCGAAGTAGAACTTGCGCAGCCACTCGGCGCGGTCGGCGCGGCCCTCGGCGATCTGGTCGAGGTCCTCCTCCATGCCGGCGGTGAAGTCGTAGTCGACCAGCCGGCCGAAGTGCTCCTCGAGCAGCCGGGTCACCGAGAACGCGATCCAGGACGGGACGAGCGCGTTGCCGCGGTGCACGACGTAGCCGCGGTCGCCGATCACCGAGATCGTCGAGGCGTAGGTCGAGGGACGGCCGATGCCCCTCTCCTCCAGCGCCTTGACCAGGCTGGCCTCGGTGTAGCGCGGCGGCGGCGAGGTCTCGTGGCCGTCCGGCTCGAGCCCGAGGACGTCCAGCGCCTGGCCCTGGGACAGGTCGGGCAGGCGGCGCTCGGCCTCGCGCTCGGCGTGCCGCTCCTCGTCCCGTCCCTCCTCGTAGGCGTGCAGGAAGCCCTTGAACGTGATCACCGTGCCGGACGCGGAGAACTCGGCGTCGCGGCCGTCGGTGCTCGTGCCGCCGAGGCGCACCGTGGCGGTGGAGCCGCGGGCGTCGGCCATCTGGCTGGCGACGGTGCGCTTCCAGATCAGCTCGTAGAGGCGGAACTCGTCGCCGCGCAGCGAGCCGGAGACCTGGCCCGGGGTGCGGAACGAGTCGCCCGACGGACGGATCGCCTCGTGCGCCTCCTGGGCGCCCTTGGCCTTGCTCGCGTAGACGCGCGGCTGCTGCGGCACCGTCTCGGGGCCGTACATGTCCGACGCCTGGCGCCGGGCGGCCGTGATCGCCTCCTGGCTAAGGGCCGTGGAGTCGGTGCGCATGTAGGTGATGTAGCCGTTCTCGTACAGCGTCTGGGCGGTCCGCATCGTCTGCCGGGCGGAGAACCGCAGCTTGCGCGAGGCCTCCTGCTGCAGCGTCGAGGTCGTGAACGGCGCGGACGGCTTGCGCGTGTACGGCTTGGTCTCGACCGAGCGGACGGAGACCGCGACGTCGCGCAGGCCCTCGGCGAGGGAGGTGGCCGAGGCCTGGTCGAGCACCACGGCCGAGGCGTTGCGCAGGGTGCCGCGGTCGTCGAAGTCGCGGCCGGTGGCGACCCGGGCGCCGTCGACCTGCACCAGCCGGGCGGTGAACCGCTGGCCGGCGTCGGTGGAGGCGTCCTCCTTGGCTGCGAAGGTGCCCTCGACGTCCCAGTACGACGCGGAGCGGAACGCCATCCGCTCGCGCTCGCGCTCGACCACCAGGCGCGTGGCGACGGACTGGACGCGGCCGGCGGACAGTCCCGCCTTGACCTTGCGCCACAGCACCGGCGAGACCTCGTAGCCGTAGAGCCGGTCGAGGATGCGGCGGGTCTCCTGGGCGTCGACCAGGGCCTCGTCGATGTCGCGGGTGGCCTGCAGCGCGCGCTGGATCGCCTCGCGGGTGATCTCGTGGAACACCATCCGGCGCACCGGGACCTTGGGCTGCAGCGTCTCCAGCAGGTGCCAGGCGATGGCCTCGCCCTCGCGGTCCTCGTCCGTCGCGAGGTAGAGCTCGTCCGCGTCCTTGAGCAGGCGCTTGAGCTCGGAGACCTTCTTGCGCTTGTCGGCGTCGACGACGTAGTACGGCTCGAAGCCGTTGTCGACGTCGACCGCGAACTTGCCGTACGGGCCCTTCTTCATCTCGGCCGGCAGCTCGGAGGGCTGGGCGAGGTCGCGGATGTGCCCCACGGACGCCTCGACGTCGAAACCGTCGCCGAGGTAGCCGGCGATGGTCCGCGCCTTCGCCGGCGACTCGACGATCACCAGCCGGCGCAGGCCGTCGGAGGTGCCCGAGCCGCGCGCCGAAGTCGTTCCTGCCACTGAGTGCCTCTCCCGTGCTTCCTGGCGTCCGTCCCGAGACCTGCCGCGACGCCGAGCGGCACGCGCACGGTAACGCCTGTCGCCCGCGATCCGCCCATCCGGCCCGCGCGGCGGTGCTCGGGCCCCGCGTCAGGCCGGGGTGAGGAACCCGTCGAGCACCAGGTCGCGCAGCGCCGGGAGCACCTCGGCGGCGACCTCGCCCGGGCCCACGCCGAGCAGGTGGGCGACCGCGCCGGTGACCTGGCCGACGGCGAGCTCGCCGTCGCACGCGCCCACCACGGCGGCCACCGCGGTGCCGACCCGCACCGACCGGCCGAGGCCGCCGCCCTGGCGCAGCTCGATCACGCTCGGGTCGGCCGCGCCGGGTCGGTGGTGGCGCACCTCGGTGACGTCGGGCGCGACGGCCAGGTGCGCGCCGAGCAGGCCCTCGCCCGGCGGCAGCGCGTCGTGGGCGGCCAGGCACGCGCCCAGGTGCGCACCGAGGCCGCCGGCCGCCGCCGAGGTCACCTCCTCGACCCGCCGCAGCGGGCACGTCCCCGGGCCGGGGCGCCGCAGCGTCACCAGGCCGAGCCCGACGTGCTCGACGTGCCGCGACTCCAGGTCGTCCAGCCAGGCGCGGTACATCCCCTCGTACTGCGGCCCGGACGACAGCCCGCCGTCGCGGATCCAGGTCTCGGCGTACTCGGCGGGGTCCTGCGCGTCGCGCTGCACCACCCAGGCGTCGAGCCGCTCGCCCAGCTCGTCGCAGGCCTCGTCGAGCCAGGCGCCGACCACCTGCTCCCAGGTCGAGCCGGAGGGCACCTCCCAGTTGCCGAGCAGCTGGGCGACGCCACCGGGCTCGAGGTGGGGGCCGACCCCGTGCACCACGCGGCGCACGACCTCGTCGCCCGACAGCCCGCCGTCGCGGTACTGGAAGGTGGGGACGTCGGAGTGCCGCGGGGTGATGACGAACGGCGGGTTGGACACGACCAGGTCGAACCGCTCGCCCCGGACGGGGTCGAGCAGGTCGCCCTCGCGCAGCTCGACCTGCTCGCGCGCCACGCCGGACAGCCGCAGCGACAGGTCCGCCATCCGCAGCGCGCGGTCGGAGACGTCGGTGGCCACGACGTGGCCCGCGTGCTGCGAGGCGTGCAGCGCCTGCACGCCGCAGCCGGTGCCGAGGTCGAGCGCGCGGCCGACCGGCCGGCGGATCGTCGCGCCGGCGAGCGTGACCGACGCCCCGCCGACGCCGAGCACGTGCTCCTCGTCCAGCGCCTCGCCGGTGGCGGTCTCCCCGAGGTCGCTCACCACCCACCAGTCGGCGGTCGAGCGCCGCCCGCCCGCCTCGCCGGTCTCGGCGGCGTGCGGGCGCAGGTCGAGCCGGGCCAGGACGTGGTCGTCGCGCCGCAGGCCCGAGCTCGCGGTGATGCCGAGGGCCTCCAGCGCGTCGGCGCCCGAGGCCGGCAGCGCGGCGTCCAGCTCGGAACGCGTGACCGGCTGGGCCAGCAGGAAGAGCCGGACGAGCGTGGCGTGCGGCGAGTCGTCGCGCTCGTCGGCGAGCCGCGCCAGCAGGCGCCGGGCGGGCACCGGCTGCTCGCGGTGCAGGGCAGCCGACGCGAGCGGCCCGAGCAGCGCCTCGACGACGTCGACGGTGTAACCGGCCTCGGCGAGGTCCTGGCGCAGCAGCCCGGTGGTGCGGTCGTCGGCGCGCACCGGCGTCAGGACCCGGACAGGCCGCGGACCTCCGCGGGGACGAGGTCGGCGGTCGCCCGGGTCAGGGCGGTGGCCGTCCAGGCGTGCGGGCCCTCCTGCACGAACAGCGTGCCGGCGTCGGGCGAGACGACCCAGAGGGTGTCGAGCCCGGGCTCCCAGGTGATGGCCAGGCCCTTGGACGCGGCGAACACGCCCTCGGAGCGGTAGACCTCGCGACCCCGGTCGTCCAGGACCAGCGGGCGCCACAGCGGGACGCCGTCGTCGCCGTCGGTGATCTCGACCCGCGCGGCGAACCGCCCTGAGGGAGAGGCGACGTCGTGCCCGGCGCGGACGAGGCGCGGGTTCGGGGCGCGACCGAGGAGGGCGGCCACGAGACCCAGCCCCGCGGCCGCGCCGGCCAGGGCCGACGCCCTGAGGAGCGCTGCGCGCGCGGCCCGGTCCACGGGGGCGAACCTACGCCTCCCGGACCCGTCGGCGGAGGGCGAATGGTGCGACCGGGCGGCGCGGCCACGCACCGTCACGGCACCGTCACGGTGCGGTGCCGGCCCCCACGAGCATCTCGCACGGGCCCCTGAACCCGTCCGGTCCCTCGAACCGCCGCAGCGCGTCGTGCACCTCGGCCCAGACGTCGTCGCGCTCGGCCGGGTCGAGCCCGGCGAGCATCTGGTGCAGGGCGCCGAAGGACTCCTGCTGGAAGCGCAGGCAGTCGGCCGCCGAGGGCAGCTCGACGGGCGACGGCACCGCCCGCACCTCGACGTCGGCGAACCCCGCGGCCGCGAGCGCCTCCTCGAGCACGCCGGGCGCCCCGAGCGAGAACGGGCCCGGCTGCCCGGGCACGGGCGCGGGCAGCCCCGCCCTGGCGCGGATGATCCCGACCGGGACGGAGAAGAAGCCGTTGCGGTCCGGCGTGGAGTAGGTCACGACCGCCACCCGGCCGCCCGGACGCAGGGCCCGGCGGATGCCGAGCAGCGCCCGGTGCCGGTCGGGGAAGTAGATCAGCCCGACCCGGCTGACCGCGGCGTCGAAGGACCCGGCGTCCAGCGAGCCCGTCTCCTCCCCGTCCAGCTCGCGGGTGGCCACGTTCGCGAGCCCCTCGGCCGCGGCGTCGGCCCGCGCCAGGTCGAGCAGCTCGGGGGCGATGTCGGTGGCGAGCACGTGGCCACGGGGACCGACCAGGCGCGCGATCCGCAGGGTCTGCTCACCGGCCCCGGCGGCGACGTCGAGCACGCGGGAACCCTCGCCGACCCGGGCCAGGTCGATCATCGTCGTGGTCGAGGCGTCCAGCCAGCGACCGATCACGGTGCCCCACCCGTGCCACGCCCCCGCCGCCTGCTGCCACTGCTCCCGGGTCGTGCGCTTGAAGCCCACCGGGTCGAAGGTCGTCTGCGCGCTCATGGTCCTCGTCCTCCTGCTCGTCGTGACGTCCCGGTCCGCCGCTGCGGCCGGTGCCGAGAACTGTCGGGGCGCCCGGGGGCCGCGACTAGTCCACGTCCTGTACTAGGCACCGCCCGCGGACGTCCCTACCGTCGGGCCATGACGGACTACGGCCAGTTCTGCACCGTCGCGCGCGGGGCCGAGGTGCTCTGCGACCGCTGGACGCCCCTCGTCGTCCGAGAGCTGCTGTGCGGCAGCACGCAGTTCAACGAGATCCGGCGCGGCCTCCCACGGATCTCGCCGACGTTGCTGGCGCGCCGGCTCCGCACGCTCGAGGAGTTCGGCGTGGTGCAGCGCACGGAAGCCGGCCGGAGCACGTCCTACCGCCTCACCACCGCCGGCGAGGAGCTGCGCCCGATCGTCATGTCCCTGGGCCACTGGGGTGCCCGGTGGATCGGCAGCAGGCTGCGCGAGGACCAGCTCGACGCCGGGTTCCTGATGTGGGACGTGCGCCGCTTCGTCCGGCTCGAGGAGTTCCCCGCCGACCGCCGGGTGGTGATCCACTTCCACTTCGCCGATGCAGGGCCGCGCGAGACCGACTGGTGGCTCGTGGTGCAGGACCGGGTGGCCGACCTCTGCCGCGACGACCCCGGGCACGACCTCACGCTGCAGGTGCGGTCGTCGGTCCGTGCCCTCACCGAGGTGTGGACCGGCGACGCGACGCCCGTCGCCGTGCTGCGGACCCGGCAGCTGGAGGTGGTGGGGCCGTCCCGCGACGCCGACCGGATCTGGCAGTGGCTGGGCTGCAGCGCCTTCGCAGAAACGAGGTCGGCCCGCCCCGTCGCCGTCTGAGGCGGCTCGGTGGTCGGGAGGGTGGCTCAGCCCAGCGCGAGGCGGACTGCCAGCGCGAGCCCGGCGACGCCGATCACCAGGCGCAGCGGCGTCTCGGGCAGGCGGCGCACCACCACCGGGCCGACCGCGGCGCCGGCGAGCGCACCGGCGGCCAGGGGCAGGGTCGCCGACCAGACGACCGGACCCAGGAGCAGGAACCCGACCGACGCGGTGGCGTTCGACACCCCGAGCAGCACGTTCTTGGTCGCGTTGACGAAGGCCCAGCGGTCCGGGACGACCGCGCCGATCACCGACATCACCAGGACGCCTGCCGCCGCCCCGAAGTAGCCGCCGTAGACGCAGACCAGCCCGACGGCCGAGACGACGGCCGGGTGGTGCTCGCCGAACCGCTCCGAGCGCCACCGCTGCAGCCACGGCCGGGCCAGCAGCGCGACCGAGGCGAGCCCGACCAGCCAGGGCACGACCGCCTCGAACGCCTCGGCGGGGAAGGCCAGCAGCAGCACCATGCCGACGACGCCGCCGAGCAGCGCCACGAGCACGTACGGCAGCAACCGGCGCAGCCGGCCGCGCAGCTCGGGCCAGGACGCAGCGACGGAGGTGACCGAGCTGATCGTCAGCGCCACCGTGTTCGAGACGTTGGCCGACAGCGGCGGCAGCCCGATGAGCAGCAGGGCCGGGTACGACACGAGGGAGGCCAGCCCCGCGCCCGACCCGATCAGACCCGCGAAGAACCCCGCCACGAGCAGCAGGACGAGGTGGTCGGGCACCCGCGCCACAGTAGGCGGAGCCCCGAAGGGCGAAGGATCGTGGCTGCTCCTGCCACCACGATCCTTCGGCCTTCGACGTCGACCGCACGACCGGCGGGCAGTGGACGCGACGACGCCCCTCCCGGCCGGGCCGGAGAGGGGCGTCGTCGGACGTGCGGGCGGGGTCAGCCCAGGGGCTCGGCCTCGCGGGCGCCGCGCGGCTCGGCGGCGACGGGGCCGCCGGCCGGGACGTCGTCGCTGATCGCGCCGCCGCGGCGCTTGGACACCGTCACCGCGACCACGATGATCACCACGGCGATGCCGGCGATGATCCCGCGCAGGAGCGGGTTGGCGGAGTCGCCGATCGACAGGGTGACCACGGCCGGGGCGATGAGCACCGCGACCAGGTTCATCACCTTGATGAGCGGGTTGATCGCCGGGCCGGCGGTGTCCTTGAACGGGTCGCCGACGGTGTCGCCGATGACGGTCGCGGCGTGGGCCTCGGAGCCCTTGCCGCCGTGCAGGCCGTCCTCGACGAGCTTCTTGGCGTTGTCCCACGAACCGCCGGAGTTGGCCAGGAAGACCGCCATCAGCACGCCGGTGCCGATCGCACCGGCGAGGTAGCCCGCCAGCGGGCCGACGCCGAGGCCGAAGCCGACGGCGATCGGGGCGAACGCGGCGAGCAGGCCGGGGGTGGCCAGCTCGCGCAGCGAGTCACGGGTGCAGATGTCGACCACGCGGCCGTACTCGGGCTTCTCCGTGCCGTCCATGATGCCGGGGTGCTCGCGGAACTGCCGACGCACCTCGAACACGATGGCGCCGGCGGCGCGGGTGACCGCGTCGATGGCGAGGCCGGAGAACAGGAACACCACGGACGCACCGAGGATCAGGCCGACCAGCACGCCCGGGCTGGACACCTCGTAGAGGAACGTGGCGGGCAGCTCGGGGTCGCCCGCCTCGGCGATCGCGGTGGTGATGGCGTCCTGGTACGACCCGAACAGCGCGGTCGCGGCGAGCACGGCCGTCGCGATCGCGATGCCCTTGGTGATCGCCTTGGTGGTGTTGCCCACCGCGTCGAGGTCGGTGAGGATCTGCGCGCCCGCCTCGTCGACGTCGCCGCTCATCTCCGCGATGCCCTGGGCGTTGTCGGAGACCGGCCCGAAGGTGTCCATCGCGACGATGACGCCGACGGTGGTCAGCAGGCCGCAGCCGGCCAGCGCGATGAGGAACAGCGACAGCACGACCGAGCCGCCGCCGAGCAGGAACGCGGCGTAGACCGCGCCCGCGATGATCACGGCGGTGTAGACGGCCGACTCGAAGCCGACGCCGATGCCGGACAGCACGACGGTGGCCGGGCCGGTGAGCGAGGTCTTCGCCACGTTCAGCGTCGGGGGCTTGTCGGTGCCGGTGAAGTAGCCGGTGAGCCACAGGATGATGCCGGCCAGCACGATGCCCAGCAGGACGGCCAGGGTGGCGACGACCCGCGGGTCGCCGGACAGCTCGGCGATGTCGGCGCTGACGTTGCCGAGGGCGTCGTAGCTCGACGGCAGGTAGACGAACGCCGCGATCGCGGAGCCGACGGCCGCCACGGCGGCGGAGATGTAGAAGCCGCGGTTGATGGCGGTCAGGCCGCTCTCGTTCCCGCGGGGCTTGGTGATGAAGACGCCGAGGACGGCGGTGAGCGCGCCGATGGCGGGGACGATGAGCGGGAAGACCAGGCCCTCGTCGCCGAAGGCGGCCTTGCCGAGGATCAGCGCCGCGACCAGGGTCACCGCGTAGGACTCGAACAGGTCGGCCGCCATGCCGGCGCAGTCGCCGACGTTGTCGCCCACGTTGTCGGCGATGGTGGCGGCGTTGCGCGGGTCGTCCTCGGGGATGCCGGCCTCGACCTTGCCGACCAGGTCGGCGCCGACGTCCGCGGCCTTGGTGAAGATGCCGCCGCCGACGCGCATGAACATCGCGAGCAGCGCGGCGCCGAAGCCGAAGCCCTCGAGCACGGCCGGGGCGTCGCCCTTGTAGATGAGGACGACGACGGCCGCGCCGAGCAGGCCGAGGCCCACCGTCGCCATGCCGACGACGCCGCCGGTGCGGAACGCGATCCGGGTGCCCACCTCGCGGCCGTTGGCCTCGCGGGCGGCGGCGGCGACGCGGACGTTCGCGCGCACCGCGAGCGACATGCCCAGGTAGCCGATCGCGGCCGAGAAGACCGCGCCGAGGACGAAGAAGATGCTGCGCCCGACGCGGATGTCACCGTCGCCGGGGAGCAGGAACAGCAGGGCGAAGACCAGCACCACGAACAGCGCGAGGGTGCGGAACTGGCGGTTGAGGTAGGCGCTGGCGCCCTCCTGCACCGCCAGGGCGATCTCCTGCATCTTCGCCGTGCCCTCGCCGTACGCGAGCACCTGGCTGCGGAACACGACCGCCATCACCAGGGCGATCACGGCGATCACGGCGACGACGACCACGAGGGTCTGGTTCCCGCCGGTGAGCTCGACGGCGGTGGTGCCGGACGATGCCACAGGCCCCGTTCCGAGCAGTGGTGCGAGCGTGTGGCTCGACATCCGTCCTCCTTGACGTGTGTGTCAGGTCAGGTCCGCCGGTCCTGGTGGATCGGCGGACGAGTCTTGGTCACCCGGTGCCCGGACGTGGCCGAGGGCTGGAGCGCACGTGGGCGGGGTCGCGGCGGAGTCTAGCCAGGTGAGCGGTGACGCCCGACACAGGTGCGGCGCAGGTCACAGGCTGTGCGGGTCGGCGTGCGGGTCGCGTCCGGGTCGACGGGCCGGTCAACGGGGCCAGTGCAGGTCGAGGCGGTAGGCGCCGACGACGAGCTCGGGCACCAGGTTCTCCAGCACGGCCAGCGACAGGTCGTCGGTGGCGGCGGGCGCCAGGGCGCCGCCGGCACCGAGGGCGCGGACGACGACGTGCAGCCCGGGCCGTCCGGGCACGTGCTCGCGCAGCTCGAGCCGCAGCCGCTGCGGGGTGTCGGCGCGGGACAGGTGCCGTGCGCAGGCCTCGCCGACGGCGAGGCGGACCTCCTCGACGAGCTGGTCGTCCAGGCCCATCCGCCGGGCGACCGCGACGCTGACCAGCCGCGCGGTGCGCACGTGCTCTGCGGTGGCGGGCAGCTCGAGCTCGACCGCGCGGTCCGGCCCGTCGTGGTCGGGGACGGCCTGCGCGGGCACGGGGGCACCGCCGGACCCGATGGGGCCGGCCTGCTCGCTCACGCGGTCGGGGTACCTGAGGGGTGCGGCGCCGGCTCAGCCGGCGGTGCCGCCGGTGGCGGCGACGGCCTCGTCGACGCTGGAGTGGATGGGGAACACCTTGGTCAGGCCGGTGATCCGGAAGACCTTGAGGATCTTCTCCTGGGTGCACACCAGGTGCAGCGAGCCGTCGTGGGCGCGGACCCGCTTGAGGCCGCCGACCAGGACGCCGAGCCCGGTGGAGTCGAGGAAGTCGACGTTCTCCATGTCGACCACCAGGTGGTGGTGACCCTCGCCGACCAGGTCGTTGAGCCGCTCGCGCAGCACTGGTGCGGTGTAGACGTCGATCTCCCCACCGACCTCGACGACGGTGCGGCCGCCCTGCTCACGGCTGGTCACGGACAGGTCCACTTGAGATCTCCCACGGTCGCGCGCATGCGCCGAGTTCCCGCCTCGACGTCCTCGGGCATCTAACCATCCCCCGGCGCGGGCGGCACACCTGCTGGACCAACAGGACGGAGCCTTCCGGGGGCTCCGGTGCCGCTCCCGCTGCCGGTCCGGTGCCGGGTCCGGTGTCGGTCGCCGGTGCCAGACTCCCGCCGTGGCCGCCCTCCCCCAGGACGTCGCCGGCCGGACGTCCGCGTCGGCCGGCGGTGAGCACGCGGCTGGTGAGGCAGACGCGCTGGCGACGCTGCTCGCGGCGCCGGGCCGGCGGGAGCGGGTCCGGCACGTGCACCGCACCCCGGCGACGGCCGGGACGACGGCGCCGTGGCCCGCGTGGGCGCACCCCGAGGTCGTCGCGGCGTTCGGACGGGCGGGCGTCGGCCGGCCGTGGGCGCACCAGGTCGAGGTGGCCGAGCACGTCCGCGCCGGGCGGCACGTCGTGGTGGCCACCGGGACGGCCTCGGGCAAGTCGCTGTCGTACCAGCTGCCCGCGCTGACCCGGCTGCTCGAGCGGGGCCAGGGGCTGCTGGACCGTCCGGGCGTGCTGTACGTCTCACCGACCAAGGCGCTGGCGGCCGACCAGCTCGCCGCCCTGACCGCGCTCCGGACCGGCGCTCCGGCGGCCGTGGTCGACGGCGACAGCTCGCCGGACGCGCGGGCGTGGGCCCGCCGGCACGCGGGGTACTTGCTGACGAACCCAGACATGCTGCACTTCTCGATGCTGCCCCAGCACGCGCGGTGGGCCTCGTTCTGGCGGGGGCTGGAGGTCGTCGTCGTCGACGAGATGCACCGCTACCGCGGGGTGTTCGGCGCGCAGGTGGCCGCGGTGCTGCGCAGGGTGCGGCGCGTGGCCGCCCACCACGGCGCGCACCCGACCTTCGTGCTGGCCTCCGCGACCGCTGCCGACCCGGCCGCGACCGCCCGCCGGCTCACCGGGCTCGACGTCGTGGCGGTGCAGGACGACACCTCGCGGCGGGCCGGCACCGACCTGGTGCTGTGGGAGCCCGCCACCGACGAGGCGGGCACCCGCACCAGCACCACGGGCGAGACCGCCGCCCTGCTGGCCGACCTGGTCGACGCACGGGTCCGCTCGCTGGCGTTCGTGCGCTCGAGGCGCGGGGCCGAGTCGGTCGCGCTGGCCGCCGCGCGCGACCTCGAGCAGCGCGAGCCCGGCAGCGGGAGGCTGGTGCAGGCCTACCGCGGCGGGTACCTGCCCGAGGAGCGGCGCCACCTCGAGGAGCAGCTGCGCACCGGCGCGACGATGGCGCTGGCCAGCACCAACGCCCTCGAGCTCGGTGTCGACATCAGCGGCCTGGACGCCGTGCTGGTCGCCGGCTGGCCCGGCACCCGCTCGTCGCTGTGGCAGCAGGCCGGCCGTGCCGGTCGCGCGGGCACCCGCGGGCTCGCCGTCCTGGTGGCGGCCGACGACCCGCTCGACACCTACCTGGTGAGCCACCCCGAGGAGCTCGTCGGGGCACCGGTCGAGGCGACCGTGCTCGACCCCGACAACCCGCACGTACTGGCGCCGCACCTGTGCGCCGCCGCGGCCGAGCTGCCGCTCACCGACGCCGACCTCGACCTGTTCGGCCCGTCGACCGGCGCCGTGCTGCCGGCGCTGGTGCGACGCGGGCTGCTGCGGCAGCGGGCGTCCGGCTGGTTCTGGACGCACCCGACCCGCGCCACCGACCTCACCGACCTGCGGGGCGGCGGCGGCGACCCGGTGCAGGTCGTCGAGCGCTCGACCGGGCGCGTGCTGGGGACGGTCGACGCCGCGGCGGCCGACCACACCGTCCACGAGGGCGCGGTGTACCTGCACCGCGGGTCGGCCTACCAGGTGGTCGACCTCGACCTGGCCGCGTCGACGGCCGCGGTCGAGGGCCCGGCGCCGCCGTGGACCACCCACGCGACCTCGGTCGGCGACATCCGCGTGCTCGAGCAGCAGCACCGGGTGGCGTGGGGCGCAGTCGGCATCTGCCTCGGGACCGTGGAGGTCACCAGCCGGGTCACCGGCTACACCCGACGCCGGCTCGGCTCCGGCGAGCGGCTCGGCGAGCACCCGCTCGACCTGCCCGAGCGGCGGCTGCGCACCACGGCGGTCTGGTGGACGCTGCCGGACGACGTGCTGCTCGCTGCCCGCATCGACCCGCAGGAGCTGCCCGGCGCGGTGCACGCCGCCGAGCACTGCGCCATCGGCCTGCTCCCGCTCGTCGCCACCTGCGACCGCTGGGACGTGGGCGGCGTCTCGACCGCCCTGCACCCCGACACCGGCACCGCGACGGTGTTCGTCCACGACGCCTTCGCCGGCGGCGCCGGGTTCGCCGAGCGCGGCTGGCTGCGGGCCCAGCACTGGCTCACCGCCACGCTGGAGACGCTGAGGGCCTGCCCGTGCCGGTCCGGCTGCCCGTCGTGCGTGCAGTCGCCGAAGTGCGGCAACGGCAACGAGCCGCTCGACAAGGACGCCGCCACGCGCCTGCTCGCGACCGTGCTGGCGTCGGCACCGGGGGCCGGGGTCGCTGGACGGGCCGAGGCGGCGGTTCGGCACTAGCCTGCGGGACGACCGGCCGGGGCCCCGTGCGCCCGCACCGGGGACGCCAGACCGCTGCACCGACGTCGAGCGCCGCACCGGGGGGACGACCCCCGCCGGCACCGACGTCGCGATCCGAGGAGGAGTCATGGTCGTCATCGCTGTTCTGCTGCTGGTGGTGGTCGCTGCCGTCGTGGTGTTCGTCGTCGTCTCCGGCTCGACCGGGACCGTCACGCTCGAGTGGGACCAGCTCAACCTGTTCTTCGAGCCGTCGCCGCTCGTGCTGTTCCTGCTGGGCGCCGCGACGCTGCTGCTCGCCGTGGCCGCGATCGCGATGCTCCGCGCCGGCAGCAAGCGCAGCATGGCCAAGCGCCGCGAGCTCAAGCGCCTGCGCCGCCTCGAGGGCGAGCAGGGGACCCAGGGCACGCACGGCACCCAGGGCACCGCAGCGGGCACCCGCACCGACGGCCGGACCGACGGCCGCACCGACGGGCAACGGAACGACCACGGGATCGGCCACGGGACCGGGCACGACCTGCACAAGGACGGCCGGCACGACGCCCCCGCCCAGCCCGACACCCGCCAGAGCACCGCGACCGAGACCCGTCCGGTGCGTCCGGAGGACGGCCAGCCCGGACGCTGAGGCGCCACGTCGGGCCGGCGCGCTGTTCCGGCCCGACGCAGCCGCCGCACGCCCGCCGCCGCACGCCAGCCGCCGTCAGCCCACGTCAGCCGCCCGGACCGGCGCGCGCCGAGGCGGACGCCTCGCGGCCGACGTCCCCGGCACCGGCACCGGCACCGGTGATGCGGACCGGCACGACGACGTCGACCCGCACCTCGTCGCCGGCCAGCACGACGCACCCGGCCAGGTGGCCGCCGTTCGCCGTCGCCGTCCGCGTCGCCACCGCCAGCACCTCGCCGGAGCACGGTCCCGGACCGGCCCCGCCCCAGGCGGCTGCGGCCGCGGCGAGAGCCGCCAGGTCGGCGGCCGCCGAGGCGGTGTGCCGGGCCGCCGCCGCCCGCCCGAGCGCGACCGTGGCCCAGGCACCGACGAGCAGCACCGCGACCAGGGCGACCACGAGCACGGTGCCCGACCCGTCGTCGCAGCCACTGAGCCGGCGAGCACTGAGCCGGCGAGCACCGCATCTGCGGGCGCCGCGCCGGCTCGCGCCGCACCGGCGAGCAGGAGCCCTCACGGTCCGGGTCCGTCTGCGGGCGCCGGCTCCCCCGACGTCTCGGTGACGGCCTCGGCGGAGCCCACCACCTGGACCGAGGGCGTCCCCGGCAGCAGCAGCCGCACCGTGCGGGACACCGTGACCCGGGTCGTCCCCGCACCGCCCGTGACGCCGGCACGTGCTCCGTCGCCGCCGAGCCGGCCCGCCACCTGCTGCACCCGACCCGCCGGTTCGCCGCGGGCGGCCAGCCGGGCGCCGGCCGCGGCGGCGTCGTGCACCCGCAGCTGCGCCTGCACCACCGTGCCGAGCGACAGCAGCCCGGCCAGCACGCCGGTGAGCCCGAGCAGGGCGACGGCGAGCTCGGCGGTCACGACGCCGTCGTCGCGGCGGCGCCCGGCCACCTCAGCCCACCGACAGCGCGCGCTCGACGATGCCGGTGAGCAGCCCTCGCACCTCCTCGCTGCGCAGGATCACCACCAGCAGCCCGGCGAAGCCGCACGCGGCCAGCGTGGCGATGGCGTACTCCGCCGTGGCCATCCCGTCGTCGGCGGTGACGTCGACCTGCCTCGTCCTGTGTGACATCTGTTCTCCTCCAGCCGTTCCGGGACGTCGCGACCGACGACCCTGCTGCCACCACCGTGGTCCCGTCGACCCGCGCCGACCACCACCCACGGCCAGGTTGTGGACGACAGGGACGAAGAACCCGGCCTGTGGGCACGTCACGGTCCGACCTGCCGGGCCAGGGACAGCACCACCGGCACGACGCCCCACGCGACGAACGCCGGCACGGCGCACAGGCCCAGCGGCAGGGCGAGCTGGACCCCGAGCCGGGCGGCGGCGCGCTCCCCCGCCCGGTGCCGGTCGCGCCGGGCGGTGTCGGCCGCGGCGCGCAGCAGCGGCACGGCCGGCACGCCGGACCGCGACGACAGCTCCAGGCACCGACGCAGCCGCGCCACGACGGGGTCGTCCGGCCACGCCTCGTCGGACCCGGCGCCGAGCAGCAGCGCGGTGCCGGTGGCCCGCAGCCGCCGACCGACCGACCCGCCGCCGGCCTCGCCCGCGACCGCGAGCGCCGTGGCGGTCGGTGCCCCCGCGAGCACCGCGGCGGCCACGAGGTCGAGCAGGAGCGCCTCGTCCGGCTCGCCTCGCGCCTCCGGTGCGGCAGCGGCAGCGGGGTCGGGCAGGAGCCGGCGCAGCCGCAGGGCCGGCGACGACGGCCACACCAGGACCGCCGCGGCCACCAGCGCCGCGACGACGACCGCGGTCACGGGCCGACGGCGCGCCGCACCAGCGCCCGCGACCAGAGCCACGCGCCGGCAGCGCACAGCGCGCCCACCGCGGCGCACCAGCGGCCGACCGGGTCCAGCAGCAGCACCCGCACCGGGTCACCCCCCACGGCGACGCCGAGCAGCAGCCCGAGCGGCGGCAGGGCCACGAGCACCCGCGCGGTCGCCAGCGGTGCCGCCAGCGCTGACCGACGGGCCAGGGCGGCGTCGGCGTCGGCGCGCAGCCCGGACGCCGCCCGCTCGAGCAGGTCAGCCACCGGCGCCCCGGTGCGCTCGTGCACGCCGAGCGTGGCGGCGAGCACCGCGAGCTGGGCCGCGGTCGCCGCCGGGAGCTCGGCCCGGCCCCGCACCCACCGCACCGCAGCCCGACCGGTCCCGGGGCCCGCCCGGGGCGGCGGCTGCGCGAGCAGCACGGCGCGCACCGGTTCGCCGTCGCGTCCTGCGGCCGCCGCAGCGGCGAGCAGCCGTCCGGCCGGGTCGTCGCCGAGCCCCGCCCCGACCGCTTCCCACGCGGCAGCGGGCGACAGCCCACCCCGGGTCAGCGACGCCAGCTCGACCGCGACCGCTGCGACGTCGGTGCCGCCGTCGGCCATCCGCCGTCGCCGCAGCGTCGTCCGGCGGTCGCGGGAGAGCTGCACGCGATCCGGCTCGGCCGTGCCGCCCCGCACCAGCCGCCGCAGCCGCTGCGCGGGCCGGGGATGCAGCACCAGGACGGCGGCCCCGACGAGCAGACCGACCACCACCACAACCGGTTCGGGCGCCGTCACCACGGCGGCGCCTGCTCACCGAGCAGCCCGGCCAGGCGGTCCCACCCCGGTCCCGTGCGGCCCGGGCGGTCCGGCTCGGCACCGGCCACCAGCGCCTCCTGCACCGCGACCTGCTCGCCGAGGTCGACGACGACGCCCATCGTGACCACCCGCCGCAGGCCGTCGCGCCGCTCGAGGTGGACCACGACATCGAGCGCGCTGGCCGTCTGCCGCGCCAGCGCCAGCCGTCCGACCCCGCCGAGCAGACCGAGCGCCTCCAGCCGGCTGGGCACGTGCTCGACCGCGTTCGCGTGCACCGTCCCGCACCCGCCGGCGTGCCCGGTGTTCAGGGCGGAGAGCAGGTCCAGCACCTCACCGCCGCGGCACTCGCCGACCACGACGCGGTCGGGCCGCATCCGCAGCGCCTGCCGCACCAGGTCCGACAGCGTCACCGCCCCGGCGCCCTCGGCGTTGGGGTGCCGGGCCTCGAGCGCGACGTGGTGGGCGCAGGCCGGCGCCAGCTCGGCGGTGTCCTCGACCGTGACCACGCGCTCGTGCCGCGCGACGAGGCCGAGCAGCGTCGACAGCAGCGTCGTCTTGCCCGACCCGGTGCCGCCGCTGACCAGGAACCCGAGCCGACGACGCACCACGGCCTGCAGGACGGCGTCCCAACCGGGCGGCACCGTCCCGCGGGCGACGAGCTCGGGCAGCGAGAAGGACCGGCGCGGCGGCACCCGCAGGGACAGCAGCGTGCCCCCGACGGCGACCGGCGCCAGCACGGCGTGCAGCCGGGTGCCGCCGGGCAGCCGGGCGTCGACGTACGGGCTGGCGTCGTCGAGGCGACGGCCGGAACGTGCGGCGAGCCGCACCGCGAGCGCGCGCAGCCGCTCGGGACCGCCGAGGTCGACGGCGACCCGCCGCAGACCGTCGCCGGTGTCGACCCACACCTCGTCCGGGCCGTTGACGAGCACGTCGGTGACCTCGGGGTCGTCGAGCAGCGGCTGCAGCGGACCGGCCCCGGTCAGCGCGGCGGTGACGTCGTCGACGGCGTCGAGCAGGCGCCGCGAGCCGAGGGTGCCGGTGCGGCCCAGGACGGCGGCCACCTCGGCGGGGCCCTCTCCCGAGCCGACGACCAGCCCGGCCCGCACCCGCGCCAGCAGCGCGTCGTCGGTCACCGGCGCACACCGAGCGGGTCGAGCAGGTCCCGCGCGACCGCGGCCGTGGCGCCGCGCCGCACCGCGGCCACCAGGTCGCCGTCGTCGGCCGCCGCGGCCAGCGCGGGCTGGCGGCGCCAGCGCACCGCCGTCGGCACGCCGAGGACCTCGGCCACCGCCCGCGCGCCCGGGCCGCCGGGGCGGCGCCCGACGACCACCACGTGCACGGTGCCGACCACGGCCCTCAGCGCGGTCACCAGCCGCCGCGCGGCCACCACGGCGGGGACCTCGTCCGGCACCACCAGCACGGCCGCGTCAGTGAGCCGCCACGACGGCCCGGGAGCAGGGGTGCCGGCGGCAGCCAGGTCGAGCACGACGAGCGGGGCGGCAGCGCGACCTGCTGCGACCACGGCCTCGACGGCCGCCGGCGACGGCCCCGCACCCGGTGGTGCGTCGTCGTGGGCGCTCCAGGTCACGAGCGGGACGCCGTCCGCGGTCGGCAGCCGTTCGAGCAGGACGCCGGGCGGCAGCCGTCCGGCGAGGTGCAGCAGGTCGGGCCACCGGGCACCGGCAACGCGCTCGGACCCGGTGGCGGCCTCGGTGCAGGACCGCACCGGATCGAGGTCCACCAGCCACCCGCGGCCGTGGACCGCGAGGGCCAGCGCCAGCGTGCTCGTCCCGGCGCCCCCGGCAGCACCGAGGACCGCGACCACGGCCCCGCCGCCGCGGCCGGTGGTGCCGTCGGCGAGCTCGCGCGCGAGCCCGTCACGACCCGACGGCAGCCGGTGCGCCACCCCGGCCGAGGACCGCAGCGCCTCGCCGTCGTGGGCCACCACCAGGTCACCCGGGCCGGGCGGGCAGCGCAGCAGCAGGTCCGAGCCGACGACGACGAGCCCGGCCACCGGCGCGACGGCGTCGTCGGGGTCGGCGCTGACCGCGCAGCGCAGGCCGATGCCAGCCGCCACGAGGCCGACCTGCTCGGCCAGTACGGCGTCAGCGCTCAGCAGCAGCACAGCCGGGGCGCCGTCGGTCGAGGTCACGTCCCGGACTGTGCTCCCGGGCCGGGGGCTCCCACCACCGGCCGACCACGGTCTGTGGACGACGGGCGCGGGAAGGCCCCTGTGGACGGCGGGCCGCGCAGGACGCGGGACGGCCCCCGCCGGGGGGTGGCGGGGGCCGTCGGCGCCGTCCGGCTCGGGGGGGAGGAGCCGCACGACGCAGCCGGTCTCCACCGCGAGGGTGGACCGGCCTCAACCAGCATGTACCCGCTGCGACAGGACGGCAAACACAGGGAGAAGCGTTCGGGACGAGGCCGCGCCGGCACCGCCTCGGCCCCACCCGCAGGCGCCCTGCGCCCACCGGCGCGCCGTGCCCGGCGTGTCGTCGGCGGGAGGCCGCCGAGGGCGCCGCAGGCCTTCCCATCCGGGCGGCGGAGGAGTACCAATGGTGGTGGCGGTTCGTCCGGTCGGGACCAGTTCCCGCACCGGGCTCCACGGACCACATGCACGCAAGCGGTACCCACGCGCGACCGGTCCTCGTGAGGACTCGCAGGGTCGGGCTCGTCCCGGCCCGCGAACCAGGTGCACGCCTGATAGCCGCGGAGTGCATGTCGACGGCGGCGTCCCCGGACGCCGCCGTCACCTTGCCCGGACCTCCCTCGACGCCAGCGCCCCAGGTCACCGACCGATCACGACTTGGCGTCCTGCTGGCGGCGCCCGGCGGCGGTGACGAGGATGTGCCCGACGGTGCGGTCGCCGCGGGTGCCGTCCCGCGCCCGAGGGGACGGAGGGATGCCGACGTGAGTCGCGAGGTGCTCGGCTCCGCCGTCGAGGACGCCGCCGCCGCGCCGGAGCCCCGGTCGCCGGTCCCGGGGAGCGCTCCGCGCGGCGCCGTGCGCCTGGACGACAAGCCCGCGCTCCGCGCCACCTCCTCCGCGCCCGGGTCCCCGGCGGCCGACGCCCCGGGCAGCACCCCACCCGAGCGGGCCGGGGCGGTCGACCGGACGCGCACCTGGGTGCAGGGCCGGCTGGACGCGCTGCGCGGCTCGCGCACCCGCACCGCCGCCGCGCTCGGGGTGGTCGCCGTGGTCAGCGGGCTGGTGGCCGTCGGGGTCACCGAGCAGGTGCGGCAGGCCCGGCTCGACGCCGCCCCGGGCGTCGTCGCGTGGCTCGACTACTCCAGCAGCGGCGTCGGCGGCACCGGTCAGGCGGTGCTGAAGCTCAACGTCGTCAACACCGGGACCGACGAGGTCACCGTCACCGCCGCCGACCTGGAGGGCGACCTCGACGGCACGACGTCCGGCGTCGCGCTCGACCTCGCCGACGAGCTGACCGTGCCCGCGTCGGGCTACGCCTCCGGGACGGTCGCCGCCACGGTCGCCGACTGCGGCACCTCACCGGTGGCGCGGGGCGGTGCGCGCGACGGCGAGCTGCGGGTGACGGTGGCCGGCACCGACCTGCGCGAGGAGGTGCTCGACGGCGCCCGCGTCGGGGCCTTCCCGATCTCGGCGAGCACCGTGGTCGAGCTCGGCTGCGGCGGCGAGTTCACGCCGACGGTCGTGGTGGAGCAGGTCACCGTGCGGGCCGACGGGCGGCTCTACGTCTCGCTGCGTGGCTTCACCGACGACGTCGAGGTCTCGCTCACCTCCCCGGACGGCATCGACCTGGTGACCGACCCGCCGTCCCCCGTGTCCGTGCCGGGCGGCGAGGGGTCGCCGCTGACGACGATCGGCGTGGAGCTGCAGGTGCAGACGTGCACCGTCAGCGCCCAGCAGCTCGACGCCGGCAACCAGGTGCAGCTGGTCGTAGGCGACGAGCGCCTCGACGAGCTCGACCACGTGGTCGTCAACGCGTGGGTCGTGCGCGAGGTCGCCCGCAGCTGCGGCTGACCTCGACGACTGATCGCCCAGACGCATTGTCACGCAGCGCGACTCAGCTCCGGGGAGCGCGCCCCGCCAGGACCGCGTCCGCGATCACCGTGCCCTCGGTCGCGCCCGACACCACCGACGCGGCGGTGAACCGGATCCACCCGGCCACCCCCTCGGCCGTCCCACCCGCGTAGCCGTGCAGCGCCTCGCCGTACCGCGCCGGGTCGGCCAGCAGCGCCGACTCGGGCACCGTCGCCCCCATCGGGTCGAGGCCGCGACCGACGACGAGAGCCCGCTGCAGCGCACGCGCCACCACCCCGTTGCCGTCCACGAACGGTGCGGCGCAGAGCATCTCGGCGGAGGCGACCGCCGCGAGCACCAGCACCGGCGTGCGGGTGGGCGCCGCCAGCAGGCCCACCAGCGCGTCCAGCCGCGCCGACGCCTCCTCGGCCGGAGCGCCACCGGGCGTGCCGGTGACGTCGACCCCGCGCGCGGTCTCCCCCGGGCGTCGCGGCCGTCCCACCTCGTCGTCGGGCAGGTGCCCGCCGACCGCGGCGAGGTGCAGCCGCACGAGCGACTGGCGCGGCGAGACCCGCACCAGCCGCGCACCGTCCTGCGAGAGCCGCTCCGCCTCGGCGACCGCACGCGCTGCCCCGGCCACCACCCGGCCGGCGGGGTCGTCCGGAAGGTCCCGGGCGCCGCGCACGGCGTCGCGCACCAGCGGGACGGGCAGGCGTGCACCCTCGAGCGCCGCGCTCGCGCGGGCCGCCCACACCGCCGCCTCGGCCCGGCACTCCGCGCTGCGACGGCGCATCGCCGGGTGCCAGCGCAGCTTCTCGCAGGCCTGCCGCGCCGCCTCGACGTCGTCGGCGACGCCCGGCAGGGCGGCCAGCGCGGCCAGCGGGTCCTGGCCGGGACCGGTGGCGTCGGAGGGCACGCCCGGCAGGGTACGGGCGCGCCGGACGCCGCCCGCGCCCGGACCGGCGGCACTACCGTCGCGGACGTGGAACCGACCCAGGCCGTCCTCGCGGGGCTGGTGCTCGCCGCGGTGGCGGTCCTGGTCGTGCTCCGCGTGCTGCGCAGCCGCACCGACCTGGGCACGCCCGCCGACCGCGCGACCTTCGCCACGCTGCACACGGCCTCGCTGGCCGCCCCGCACCTGCGCGACGGGCTCACCACCGCCGGCGCCACCCGGGCCGCCCGCCACCTGCGAGCGCTGCTGGGCACCCCGGCCGTGGCGCTGACCGCCGGCGGGCGGCTGCTGGCCTGGGACGGAGCGGGCTCCGCCGACCACGCGAGGCACGCCGCCGCCCACGCCGAGGACGTCGTCCAGCGCGGCCGCCCGGTCGTGCTCTCCCCCGCGCAGGTGGCGTGCCAGGAGCCGACCTGCCCCGTCCAGCACGCCGTCGTCGTCCCGCTGGTGGCGGACGAGCGCGTCGTCGGTGCCCTGGCGGCGTACGGCCCGCGTCCCAGCGCCGGTCTCGTGCGGGCGGCCGAGGAGGTGGCGTCGTGGGTCTCGGCCAACCTCGAGCTGGCCGAGCTGGACCGCTCGCGCACGCGGATGATCGAGGCCGAGCTGCGGGCCCTGCGCGCGCAGATCAGCCCGCACTTCGTCTACAACTCGCTCACCGCGATCGCCTCGTTCGTGCGCACCGACCCCGACCGCGCCCGCGACCTGCTGCTGGAGTTCGCCGACTTCACCAGGTACGCGTTCCGCCGCGGCGGCGAGTTCACCACGCTCGCCGACGAGCTCACCAACATCGAGCGGTACCTGGTGCTCGAGAAGGCCCGCTTCGGCGACCGGCTCGACATCCGGCTGCGGGTCGCGCCCGAGGTGCTCCAGGTGTCGATCCCGTTCCTGTCGGTGCAGCCGCTGGTCGAGAACGCGGTGCGGCACGGGCTCGAGGGCAGCGAGGGCGTCGGGCACGTGACCCTGGTGGCGGAGGACGTCGGCACCGAGGCGCTGATCGCGGTCGAGGACGACGGCGTCGGCTCCGACCCCGAGGAGGTGCGGCGCGCGCTGGCGGGCGAGTCCGGCTCGGACTCGGTCGGTCTCGGCAACGTCGACTCGCGGCTGCGACAGGTGTTCGGCGACGACGCGGGCCTCGTGGTCGAGACGGCCCCGGGCGCCGGCACCCGGGTCTCGTTCCGCGTCCCGAAGTACGCGCCGCGGGCGGCCGACCGGTGAGCGGCACGACGTGGCAGGCTGCCGCGCGATGAGCACGCTCCTGCGCGTCCTGGTCGTCGACGACGAGGCGCCCGCCCTCGCCGAGCTGGCCTACCTGCTGCGGCAGGACCCCCGCGTCGGCGAGGTGGTCACCGCCACCGGCGCCACCGAGGCGCTGCGGCTGCTCGACGAGCACGACGTCGACGCGGTGTTCAGCGACATCAAGATGCCCGGGCTGGACGGCCTCGACCTGGCCCGCGTGCTGGCACGGTTCAGCCGGCGCCCGCAGGTCGTCTTCGTCACCGCCTACGACCAGCACGCCGTCGACGCCTTCGAGCTCGCCGCCACCGACTACCTGATGAAGCCCGTCCGGCCCGACCGGCTGGCGGACGCCGTCAGGCGGGTGATCGACGGCGCCGAGCAGCCGGCCCAGCCCGGCGGCGCGCCGCCGGACGAGACGATCCCGGTGGAGCTCGGCGGGGTGACGCGGTTCGTCCAGCGCTCGTCGGTGCGGTACGTCGAGGCGCACGGCGACTACGCCCGGCTGCACACGGCCGACGGCACGCACCTGATCCGGGTGCCGCTCAGCACGCTCGAGGAGCGCTGGGGCGCGGCGGGTTTCGTCCGGATCCACCGCTCGACGCTGGTCTCCCTCCCCCACGTCGAGGAGGTGCGGGTCGAGGGCGGACGCTGCACCGTCCTGCTCGCCGGGGTGACCCTGGCCGTCAGCCGGCGGCACACGCGCGAGCTGCGAGACAGCCTGCTGCGGGCCCGAGCCGGCACGTGACCGAGCCAGGGCGCGGACGGGCGGCTGCCCGGCGGGTGCGGGTGACCAGCCCCCGCACGGGTGCGCCGCGGCCCGCGCCCAAGCGGTCGGCGGCCACCGACATCGACGAGCAGACCGTCGTCGGCGAGCTCTACATCACCTCGCTCGTGCGCACCCAGCTGCGGCTCGGGCTGGCGGTGCTCGCCGGCTTCGGCGTCACCGTCGGCGGCCTGCCCCTGCTGTTCCTGCTCGCCCCGTCGCTCGCCCGATACGAGCTGCTCGGACTGCCGCTTCCCTGGCTCCTGCTGGGGGTGCTCGCCTACCCCGCGATCGGGCTGGCGGCGTGGGCCCACCTGCGGGCCGCCGAGCGGGTCGAGCGCGACTTCAGCGAGCTGGTGGAGCGACGGTGACCACGCCGACGCTCGGCGTCCTCGCGGTCGCCCTCGTGTGCGTCGCGACGATCGCGATCGGGGCCGTCGGGCTGCGGGTCTCGCGCACCACCAGCGACTTCTACGTCGCCTCCCGCGCGGTGACGCCGCGCGGCAACGCCTCGGCCATCGGCGGGGAGTACCTGTCCGCGGCGAGCTTCCTCGGCGTCGCGGGCCTGGTCTTCACCGGCGGCGTCGACATGCTCTGGTTCGCGGTCGGGTACACCGCCGGCTACTTAGTGCTGCTGTGCCTCGTGGCGGCGCCGCTGCGCCGCAGCGGCGCCTACACGCTGCCGGACTTCGCGCAGTCACGGCTGTCGTCGACCTCGGTGCGGCGCGCGTCCGCCCTCCTCGTGGTGGGCATCGGGTGGCTGTACCTGCTGCCGCAGATGCAGGGGGCGGGCGTCGCGCTGCGCTCGGTCACGGGGTCGCCGGTCGCGGCCGGCGCCGCCCTGGTGGCCGCCGTCGTCGTGCTCAACGTCGTCGCCGGCGGCATGCGCTCGATCACGCTGGTGCAGGCGTTCCAGTACTGGCTCAAGGTCACCGCGATCGCCACGCCGGTGCTGTTCCTCGTCGTCGCCTGGCACTCCGACGGCGCACCCGACCCGTCCGCGCCCGGGCCGCCGGTGGCGCGCGAGACCACCGTGACGACGCTGACCGACCCGGTCGACGTCGTCGCGGGGACGGCCGCCACGATCGAGGTCGCCGGGACGGTCGACGGCGAGGCGCTGCAGGGGCCGCTGGAGCTGGCGGAGGGCGAGCGGGTGCGGCTCGGGGCGGGCACCGAGGTGACGATCGAGGCCGGGACGCCGGTGCCGCACGCCGAGACGGTCGAGGTGAGCGACGGCCCCACCTGGGCGGCGCCGCTGTCGGGGGCCGGCGGCCGCGAGCACCCGCTCTACGCCACCTACTCGCTCGTCCTGGCCCTGCTGTTCGGGACGATGGGGCTCCCGCACGTGCTGGTGCGCTTCTACACCAACCCCGACGGCCGGGCGGCCCGCCGCACGACCGCGATCGTCATCGGCCTGCTCGGCCTGTTCTACCTGTGGCCACCGGTCTACGGCGCGCTCGGACGGGTCTACGCCGCCGACCTGCTGCTCACCGGACGCACCGACACCGTCGTCCTCGAGCTGCCGGGCCGCCTGCTCCCCGCGCCGTGGGGCGACCTCACGTCCGCCCTGCTCGTCGCCGGCGCCTTCGCCGCGTTCCTGTCCACGTCGTCGGGCCTGGTGGTCTCGGTCGCGGGCGTGATCTCGCGGGACCTGCTGGGCGGCATGGCCGCTCGTCGCGACTGGCAGGCGGTCGCGCTGTTCCGGATCGGTTCGGTCGTCGCCGTGGTGGTGCCGCTCGGGCTCTCGCTGGTCGCGACGTCCACCTCGCTCGCCGGCACGGTCGGGCTCGCCTTCGCGGTGGCCGCCTCGACGTTCTGCCCGCTGCTGCTGCTGGGCATCTGGTGGCGTGGGCTGACCGCGCCGGGCGCGCTGTGGGGGCTGGGCGTCGGGGGCGCCACCTCGAGCGCGGCCGTGCTGTTGACCATCGTCGGGGCGCCGGTGCCGGACCTCGTGGCCGTCCTGCTGCAGCAGCCCGCCGCGTGGACGATGCCGCTCGCGTTCGGCGTGATGGTCCTGGTGTCGCGGCTCACCCGCGACCGGGTGCCGGCCGACGTCGGGCGGGTCATGGTGCGGCTGCACGCGCCGGAGGCGGTGCGGGTGGGGCAGCGCGACCGCGAGGCCACGGCCCGCACGGACCCGCCGCCGGCGCGGCGCTAGCCTCGGCGGCATGCGGATCCTGTCCATCCAGTCGTCGGTCGCGTACGGCCACGCCGGCAACTCCTCGGCGGTCTTCCCGCTGCAGCGCCTCGGTCACGAGGTCTGGGCGGTCAACACGGTGCACTTCTCCAACCACACCGGCTACGGCTCGTGGCGCGGCCCGCTGCTCGCACCCGCCGAGGTCGCCGAGGTGATCACGGGCATCGAGGAGCGCGGCGTGCTGCCGACCTGCGACGCGGTGCTGTCCGGCTACCAGGGCGGCGAGGAGGTCGGCGAGGTCGTCCTCGACGCCGTCGCGCGGGTGCGCGCCGCCAACCCCGACGCCGTCTACTGCTGCGACCCCGTGATGGGCGACGTCGGCCGCGGCTTCTTCGTCCGCCCCGGCATCCCCGAGTTCATGCGCGGGCGCGTCGTGCCGGCCGCGGACGTGGTGACGCCCAACCAGTTCGAGCTGGAGTTCCTCACCGGCCGCGACCCTGGCACGATCGCCACCGTCGACGACCTGCTCGCCGCCGTCGACGAGCTGCACGCCCTCGGGCCGAGCACCGTCCTGGTCACGAGCGTCCACACCGTCGGCGCCGACCCGCAGACGGTGTCGATGCTCGCCTCGGACGGCAGCCGGGTGCTGCAGGTGACCACGCCGCTGCTGCCGCTGAGCGTCAACGGCGCCGGCGACGCGACGGCGGCGCTGTTCCTCGCCCACCTGCTGACCGACGGGCTCGAGCCCGCGCTGCGCCGCACGGCCGGCAGCGTGTTCGCCGTCATGCAGGCCACGGCCGACAGCGGGCACCGCGAGATCCGCCTCATCGACGCCCAGGACGAGATCGCCTCGCCCTCACGGGACTTCGAGGTCACCACCCTGCGCTGACCGGTCCGCCGGTCCCCACGCGCCGCGGCGCACCAGCACCTCGCCCAGCACGTCCGGGCGGTCGGTGATGACGCCGGCCACGCCGTCGTCGAGCAGCTCGGCCATCCGCACGGGGTCGTCGACCGTCCAGGCAACGACCCCGAGCCCCAGGTCCGCCGCCCGCTCCACCACGCGACGGCGCAGCACCGGGTCGCCGAGCAGGTCGTGGCGGCCGAGCCGCCACGGCAGGTGCACGAAGGACGCCTTCCCGGCCAGCCCGCGCGGCACCGGCAGCCCGGCGCGGGCGCAGGCGACGAGCGCACCGACCGCCCGCCACCCCAGCGCGCTGGTGAGGTCGGGCCCGGTCTGCTCACGCACCGCAGACAGCCAGCCGTCCCAGGCGCCGGCGACGCAGACCCGGTGCGCTGCACCGTGGCTCCGCAGCGCCGCCGCGAGCGGGCGCACCGCCTCCGGCACCTTGACGTCGACCGCGAGCGCCGTCCCGCCGGTCGCGTCGAGCACCTCCTCGAAGCGGTGCACCCGGTGCGTACCGGGGTACCCGTCGACCCGCACGTGCGCGCGCCGCAGCACCGCCCACGGCGTGGCCGCCACCGGGCCGGTGAGGTCGGTGAGGCGGTCGAGGTGCTCGTCGTGGAAGGCCACCAGGACACCGTCCGCGGTGACCCGCACGTCGGTCTCCAGGACGGGGACGCCGAGCGCCCTGGCCCGGTCGAACGCCTCGAGGGTGTTCTCCGGCGAGAGGCCGGCGCCGCCGCGGTGCGCGACGGCGAGCGGCCGGGGCAGGTCGCGGTAGCGGCTCACGCCGCCAGCGTGGCCCGCGCAGGCGACCGGCGGGTGGCCGCCGGGCGTCCGGCACGAGGACGTCACGCGGACGTCACGTGCCGTCCGTCCCGCGGTCGACGACCGTTCGCCGCACCAGGACGACCGCACGGCGACACGCCCCGACCACCCGCCGCGCCGTCGGCCCGGCGTCTCGCACCGCCGCCCCGGCGAGCGCGACAGTGGCGCCCGACCCCGACGCCGTGGTCGGGGTGCGCGACGCCCTGGAGGTCACCCGTGTCCGACACGTCAACCAAGCCACCCGGAGACGGGTCAGGCACCTTGCACGAGCAGGTCGCGGCGAGCGAGGACTTCGCCGCCCTCAAGCGCACCTTCCGCACCTTCATCTTCCCGATGACGGCGCTGTTCCTGGTCTGGTACTTCCTGTACGTCCTGCTCGCGGCGTTCGCCCCGGACTTCATGGGCACGCCGGTGTTCGGCAACGTCAACGTCGGCCTGCTCTTCGGTCTGGGCCAGTTCGTCTCGACGTTCGCGATCACGATGGCGTACCGCAGCTGGGCCAACAAGAAGTACGACGACGCCGCGGAGCGACTCCGCGCCCGCATCGAAGGAGGTGCGGCGTGACCGCTCCCGTGCTCGCAGCCCCGGCGGTCGACGTCGGCAGCCCCGTCCTCAACATCGTCATCTTCGGCGTCTTCGTCGTGGTGACCCTGGCCATCGTCATCCGCGCCTCGCGCAACAACCGCACCGCCGCCGACTTCTACGCCGGCGGCCGCTCGTTCACCGGCCCGCAGAACGGCACCGCGATCGCGGGCGACTACCTGTCGGCCGCGAGCTTCCTGGGAATCGCCGGAGCCATCGCGCTGAACGGCTACGACGGCTTCCTGTACTCCATCGGCTTCCTCGTCGCGTGGCTCGTGGCCCTGCTGCTCGTGGCCGAGCTGCTGCGCAACACCGGCAAGTTCACGATGGCCGACGTGCTGTCGTTCCGGTTGAAGCAGAGGCCCGTCCGGATGGCGGCCGCGCTGTGCACCCTGGCCGTCTGCTTCTTCTACCTGCTGGCCCAGATGGCCGGCGCCGGTGGCCTGGTCGCCCTGCTGCTGGGCGTCTCGAGCCAGGCCGCGCAGTACGCCGTGGTGGCCGTCGTGGGCGTGCTGATGATCGTCTACGTCCTGGTCGGTGGCATGAAGGGCACCACCTGGGTGCAGATCATCAAGGCGGTGCTGCTGATCTTCGGCGCCGGCGTGATGACCGTGTGGGTGCTGGCCAAGTACGGCTTCAACCTGTCCGAGCTGCTGGGCGCGTCGGTCGAGACCGCCCGCGCCTCGGGCGACGCCGCACCGGAGTCGCTGCTGGAGCCGATGCGCCAGTACGGCGCCTCGACGCTCACCAAGATCGACTTCATCTCGCTGTCGCTGGCCCTGGTGCTCGGCACCGCCGGTCTGCCGCACGTGCTGATGCGCTTCTACACGGTGCCGTCGGCCAAGGAGGCCCGGCGCAGCGTGGTCTGGGCGATCTGGCTGATCGGCCTGTTCTACCTGTTCAGCCTGGTGCTGGGCTACGGCGCCGGTGCGCTCGTCGGGCCGGAGACGATCAGGGCCGCTCCCGGAGCGGCGAACTCGGCGGCGCCGCTGCTGGCGTTCGAGCTCGGCGGGACCATCCTGCTGGGCCTGATCTCGGCGGTCGCGTTCGCGACCATCCTGGCCGTGGTGGCCGGCCTGACCATCACCGCCGCGACCTCGTTCGCGCACGACATCTACGCGAGCGTGATCAAGAAGGGGGAGGTGGCCCCGGACGCCGAGGTCAAGATCGCCCGGCGCACCGTCGTGGTGATCGGCGCGCTGGCGATCCTCGGCGGCATGTTCGCGCTGGGGCAGAACATCGCGTTCCTGGTGGCCCTGGCCTTCGCCGTCGCGGCCAGCGCCAACCTGCCGACGATCATCTACTCGCTGTTCTGGAAGCGGTTCAACACCCGGGGTGCGCTGTGGTCGATGTACGGCGGCCTGATCAGCTGCGTGACCCTGATCATCTTCTCGCCGGTGGTGTCCGGGAAGCCGGCCCTCCCAGCGACCGGGCTCAGCCCCTCGATGATCAAGGACGCATCGGTCGACTTCAGCTGGTTCCCGCTCGACAACCCCGGCCTGGTGTCGGTCCCGCTCGCCTTCTTCCTGGGCTGGCTGGGCACGGTCACCAGCAAGCCGGAGGCGGACCACGACGCCAAGGCGGCCGAGATGTCCGTCCGGTCGATGACCGGCGCGGGCGCCGAGAAGGCGGTGTCGCACTGACCCTCGGGTGAGGCGCCTCGAGCGCCTGCCGACGACCGGCCCGGACCGCGACCCCCGTTGCGGCCCGGGCCGGCTCGCGTCTCCGGCTCGCGTCTCCGGCTCGTGTCCGGGGTCGGACGGTGACCGCCCACCCCGCCGCGGCGGCCGCTCGTCGCAGAGGTCGGCCGGACCGGTGCGCCCCGGCCCGCGGCTGGCTAGGGTCGGACCCGGGGCGAGCGGCCCCGCGCGATCGAGCACGCCCGACCGGAGGGACGACGATGTCCGACCAGAACAGCAACGCGCTGGAGAACCTCTCGACCGAGGACCGCCGGTTCCCGCCGTCGGAGGAGTTCGCCGCGCAGGCGGTCGCCACGGCCGCCCTGTACGACGAGGCCGCCGCCGACCGGGAGGCGTTCTGGGCCAAGCAGGCTCGCGACCTGGTCACCTGGGAGACCGACTTCGACCAGACCCTCGACTGGAGCGAGGCGCCGTTCGCCCGCTGGTACGTCGGCGGCCGGCTCAACGTGGCCTACAACTGCGTCGACCGGCACGTCGAGAACGGGCTCGGCGACCGTGTCGCCATCCACTTCGAGGGCGAGCCGGGCGACACCCGGACGATCACGTACGCCGAGCTCAAGGACGAGGTGAGCCGCGCCGCGAACGCCCTCACCGACCTCGGCGTCGAGGCCGGCGACCGGGTGGCCATCTACCTGCCGATGATCCCGGAGGCGGCGATCTCGATGCTCGCCTGCGCGCGGATCGGCGCGGCCCACTCGGTGGTGTTCGGCGGCTTCTCCGCCGAGGCGCTGGCGTCCCGGATCGACGACGCCGAGGCCAAGGTCGTCATCACCGCCGACGGCGGCTACCGGCGCGGCTCGGCGTCCGCGCTGAAGCCCGCGGTCGACGGCGCGCTGGCCAGGGCGAAGAAGGGCTCGGTGCAGAAGGTCCTGGTCGTGCGGCGCACCGAGCAGGACGTCGAGTGGGACGGCGGCCGCGACGTCTGGTGGCACGACGTCGTGGCGTCGGCCTCGACCGAGCACACGCCGGAGGCGTTCGACTCCGAGCAGCCGCTGTTCATCCTCTACACCTCCGGGACGACCGGGAAGCCGAAGGGCATCCTGCACACCTCGGGCGGCTACCTGACCCAGACCGCGTACACGCACCGCAACGTCTTCGACCTGCACCCGGACACCGACGTGTACTGGTGCACCGCCGACGTCGGCTGGGTCACCGGCCACAGCTACATCGTCTACGGCCCGCTCGCGAACGGCGTCTCGCAGGTGATGTACGAGGGCACCCCCGACACCCCGCACCAAGGACGCTGGTGGGAGATCATCGCCAAGTACGGCGTGACGATCCTCTACACCGCGCCCACCGCGATCCGCACGTTCATGAAGTGGGGCGAGCAGATCCCCAATGAGCACGACCTGTCCTCGCTGCGGGTGCTCGGGTCGGTCGGCGAGCCGATCAACCCCGAGGCGTGGGTCTGGTACCGCCGCGTGATCGGCGGCGACCGCACCCCGGTCGTCGACACCTGGTGGCAGACCGAGACCGGCGCGATCATGATCAGCCCGTTGCCCGGCGTCACCGAGGCCAAGCCCGGCTCGGCCCAGGTGCCGCTGCCCGGCATCGGCGTGGACGTCCTGGACGACGCCGCCAACCCGGTGCCGGACGGCGGCGGCGGGTACCTCGTCCTCACCCAGCCGTGGCCGTCGATGCTGCGCGGCATCTGGGGCGACCCCGAGCGGTACAAGGAGACGTACTGGTCGCGGTTCGACGGCATGTACTTCGCCGGCGACGGCGCGAAGAAGGACCTCGACGGCGACATCTGGCTGCTCGGACGCGTCGACGACGTCATGAACATCTCGGGCCACCGGCTGTCGACGACCGAGATCGAGTCGGCGCTGGTGTCGCACCCCAAGGTCGCCGAGGCCGCGGTCGTCGGCGCGTCCGACGAGACCACCGGCCAGGCGGTCTGCGCGTTCGTCATCCTGCGCGGCGGCGCCGAGGAGGGCGACGACATCGTCAAGGAGCTGCGCGACCACGTCGCCCAGGAGATCGGTGCGATCGCCAAGCCGCGGCAGATCATGGTCGTCCCCGAGCTGCCCAAGACCCGCTCGGGCAAGATCATGCGGCGCCTGCTCAAGGACGTCGCCGAGCACCGCGAGGTCGGCGACGTCACGACGCTGGCCGACAACACGGTGATGGACCTGATCAAGTCCGGCCTCGGGTCGGGCAAGGCCGAGGACTAGTCCGAGGATTAGTCCGAGGACCAGGACGAGGACGAGAGGGACGGGGGCGGCGCCGTGGCGGGCTTCGGCAGGGACGACGACCTGAAGGGTGCCGAGTTCCGCGGCGCCGACCTCACCGGCGCGTGGTTCGTGTCGTGCGAGCTCGGTGGCGTGGTCATGCGCGGCGTCGACATCGGCGGCGCAGACATCGACGCGCCGTGGCTGATCGAGGCCGGAGACCCGTTGCTGGTCAACGGCGTCGACGTCACGCCGCTCGTCGACAGGGAGCTCGACCGGCGCTTCCCCGGCCGGTCGCAGCGCCGCGCCGCCGACCCAGAGGGCCTGCGCCAGGCGTGGGCGGCGCTCGAGGGCGTGTGGGCCGCGACCCTCGAGCGGGCGGCCGCGATGCCGCCCGGCGCGGTCGACGTCCAGGTGGACGGCGAGTGGTCGTTCGCCCAGACCCTGCGGCACCTGGTGATGGCCACCGACACCTGGCTGCGCCGGACCGCCCAGCGGCTGGACCAGCCGTACCACCCGCTCGGCCTGCCGCACACCGGCGCCGAGCGGCACGGCCTCGACATGACCCCGTTCGACACCCGCACGCCCTCGTACGAGGAGGTGCTCGAGGCCCGCGCCGGCCGCGTCGCCATGGTGCGCGAGTTCCTCGCGACGGTGACCCCCGAGCAGCTCGCCGAGACCCGCCCCAGCCCCTGGGACCCCGAGCACACCGAGACCGTGCTGTCCTGCGTCCACACGATCCTCGAGGAGGAGTGGGAGCACCACCGCTACGCCGTCCGCGACCTCGACGCCCTGGACGCCCGCGCCGCCGCCTCGCCCTGAGCGAGTTGTCACCGCCACGCCGACCTCGAGCTGGACGTGGTGGTGACAGCTCGCCAGCGCCTTCCGAGTTGTCGCCACCTGGACGACCTCACCGTCAGCGTGGTGGTGACAACTGGTCAGCGAGGGCGAGCCGCAGCTGCGCCAGCACGCGGGCGGGCTCGGCCCGGACGACGGTCGCCGGCAGCCGCAGGACGACGGCGTCGTCGCGGAGCACCAGGTCGTTGGCCCGCAGCAGGTCGTCCTCCCACGTCTCGACGTCGAGGTGTCCTCGGCCGTCGACCTCCACCACCAGCCACCGGCCGTCCGGACGGCGCCAGGTCGCGTCCAGGTAGCGCCACCGTCCGTCGGCGTCACGCCGGCGCTGCTGACGGACCGGCTCGGGCACGCCTGCGCTGCGGCACAGCCGTGCGAGGTCGAGCTCGCTCAGCGCGTCGACGCCGCCCGCGGCGTCGGCGGCGACGGCGCGCATCAGGCGGCGACGGCGTACCCGTCCTGCCGTCTCCAGAGCGTCGAGCAGCCCGGCAGGGGTGACGAGCCGCTGCTGCACCGCCGCGAGCAGCAGCGCTGCGGCCGCGCGGTCGGTCGGCCCCCACGCCCCCGCGTCGACGACCGCCCGCGCCGGGGTGTGGCTCGGGTGGCCGGACGGTGAGGTGACGACGTCCTCCGGCAGGTGCCGCCTCGACTCGTGCAGCACGACCCGCGGGACCGCGATGCCCGCCACCGGACGGCCGGTCGGCCCGGTCCGCAACCCGTCCACACGGGTCGCCGGCAACCGGGGTGCAGGCACGACGGCGCTGCCGCGAGCGAGGACGACGTGGACGTCCGGCCGCTCGAACCCGCGCAGCCCCCACGTCTGCAGCGCCGTCCACGCGCACAGCGCCGCACCATCACCGTGGTGCAGCACGGCGACCCACCGGAGCTGCTCGACGTCCAGCCGGCCGTTGTCGAGGACGACCACGCACGGCCCTGCCGTCGTCCAGCGGCGGGCCGCGACGTTGGCGTCCACCACCGCCGGGCCGACGCCGAACCGACGCAGCTGGTCGCGTCGCACCACGCCGAGCTGCCTCCGGAACAAGGCACCTGCCCCGGCCGGCCACACCTCACGCTGCCCCGCCACGTCGCCAACCCTGCAACCGCGACGGCGCTCTCGACCCGCTCCGGCGTCCGCTGTGGACGACCCGAGCCACGCCCCGCCCTCTGTGGACGAACGAGTTGTCACCACCACGACCGGCCCGGGGTCGCCGTGGTGGTGACAACTCGCAGGGCCCGCCGCAGCTGTCACCATCACGACCGCCCAGAGGTCGCTCTCGTGGTGACAACTGGAGAGGCCCGAGCCCGGTAGGGTGGATCTCGGTGCGCCGGGAAGTCTGGTCGGCAACGTCATGAGCGACCCCTGAGACCGACCAGACCCGAGGACGGCCCCACGATGACCGAACCCCAGCCGAGCGTCCGCGCCCTGTTCGCGCGCGCGGAGACCTGGCGCGAGGCGAGCTTCGTCGCCCAGGTCCTGCGCACCGAGACCGTCGGCGGGGCCCTGCTCCTCGGCGCCGCCGTGATCGCGCTGGTCTGGGCGAACTCGCCGTGGAACGAGGCCTACCACTCGCTGCGCGAGACGACGGTCGGGCCGGCGTCGCTGCACCTCGACCTCAGTTTCGGCACCTGGGCGGCTGACGGGCTGCTCGCGATCTTCTTCTTCGTCGTCGGGCTCGAGCTCAAGCGCGAAATCGTGGACGGGGACCTGCGCCGTCCGGCCGCCGCGGCGGTGCCCATCGCCGCGGCGGTCGGCGGCATGGTCGCGCCGGCGGTGATCTTCACGGTGATCAACCTCGACACCGGCGGCGACGCGCTGCGCGGGTGGGCGGTGCCGACGGCCACCGACATCGCGTTCGCGTTGGCCGTGCTGGCGGTGATCGGGTCGCACCTGCCCAGCGGCCTGCGGGCGTTCCTGCTCACCCTCGCGGTGGTCGACGACCTGCTCGCCATCACCGTGATCGCGGTCTTCTACACCGACGAGATCGAGGTGCTGCCGCTGCTCGGCGCGTTCGCGCTCGTCGCGGTGTTCGCGCTGCTCACCAAGCGGCGGATCACGGCCTGGTGGGTGCTGGTGCCGATCGGCGTCGTCGCCTGGGTGCTCATGCACGAGTCCGGCGTGCACGCGACGGTCGCCGGCGTGCTGCTCGGCCTGGTGGTGCCGGCGGCCCGCGCCAGCTCGGACGAGGAGTGCCTGGCCGCCCGGTTCGAGCGGAAGTGGCGGCCGCTGTCGTCCGGTTTCGCGGTCCCGGTGTTCGCGTTCATGGCGGCCGGTGTGACGGTCGTCGGTTCCGGCGGCCTCGGCGAGGTCTTCGCCGACCGGGTCGCGATCGGCGTCGTCGCCGGCCTGGTGGTCGGCAAGGTGGTCGGCATCATGGGCACCACGTTCCTGGTCGCCAGGCTCACCCGCGCCAGCCTGGACGACGAGCTGACCTGGACCGACCTGCTCGGCGTCAGCCTGCTCGCGGGCATCGGCTTCACGGTGTCCCTGCTGGTCGGCGAGCTCGCCTTCGGACCGGGCTCCGAGCGCGACGACCACGTCAAGGTGGCGGTCCTCACCGGGTCGCTGGTCGCCGCCGTGCTGGCCAGCGCGGTGCTCGTCACCCGCAACCGGGTGTACCGGCGGCTGCACGAGGAGGAGTCTCGCGACGACGACCACGACGGCATCCCGGACGTCTACCAACGAGCCGACCGCGGGCCCACGCCCTAGAGTCGGACGGGTCCGGACGAACGATCGGGGCCGACGAGCGCACCGGCCGAGGAGGCGACAGTGGACGTCAGCAAGGGCACGACGACCGGGGCCACGGCAGCCGGCGCGACCAGCACGTCGACGGGCCCGACCCGCACCGCGCCGCACGGCACGTCCGGCACCGACGGCGACGGCCGCACCATCGGCCAGCTCGTGGCCGACATCAGCAACCAGATGTCCGGGCTGGTGCGCGCGGAGATCGCGCTCGCCAAGACCGAGGTCAAGGCGGACGTCGCCAAGGGCGGCGTCGGGGCGGGCCTGCTCGCGGGCGCCGCGTTCCTCGGCCTGGTGGCGTTCTTGCTGCTCTGCTTCGCCGGGGTCTACGGCCTGGTCGAGGCCGGCCTCGACGAGTGGGCGTCCTTCCTGGTCGTCACCGGCGTGCTGCTCGTCCTCGCCGCGATCCTGGCGCTGGTCGGCCGCGGCCGGCTGAAGCAGGTGACGGCGCCGCAGCGCACGATCGAGACCGCCAAGGGCTCGGTCGAGGCGATCAAGGGCCACTCCACCGCGCACTGAAGGCTGCTCGCACACCTCCGCACCCGCCGGCGCCGACGCCGGTCCGACCGACGATCGTCGGGTCCGGACCACCCGCGCCGTGTGACACGCTGCTCGCCGTGACCACCGACGCCAGTGCCGTGCTCGTCGACGGCCCCTGGCAGCACCGGTTCGTCGCTGCGAACGGCAGCCGCTTCCACGTCGCCGAGTGCGCTCCCGAGGGCGGGGCCGACGCCCCGCTCGTGCTCCTGCTGCACGGCTTCCCGCAGACCTGGTGGGCCTGGCGGCACCAGCTCCCTGCGCTCGCGGAGGCGGGGTACCGCGCCGTCGCCATGGACCTCAAGGGCTTCGGCGGCAGCGACAAGCCGCCCCGCGGGTACGACACCTTCACCCTGGCCGCCGACGTCGCCGGGGTGATCCGCAGCCTCGGCGAGTCGCGCGCGATCGTGGTCGGTCACGGCTGGGGCGCCTGGATCGCGTGGGCGATGCCCGCGATGCAGCCCCGCCGCACGCGCGCCGTCGCGGTCCTCGGCACCGCCCACCCGCTGCGCACCTTCACCGCGCTGCACGAGCGCGCCACCCTGGCCGGGCTGCAGCACGTCGTCGCGTTCCAGGCCCCGGTGCACCCCGAGCGCCAGCTGGTCGCCGGCGGCCTGGTCACCGAGCTGCTCGGCCGCTGGGCCGGCCCCGGCTGGCCGTCGGCCGAGGAGGCCCAGCACTACGAGCAGGCGATCGCGATCCCGTCGGCCGCCCACAGCGCGATGGAGTACTACCGCTGGGCGTTCCGCTCCCGCGTGCGCACCGACGGCTGGCGCTTCACCCGGACGATGCGCCGCACCGTGCACGTCCCGGTGCTGCAGCTGCACGGCTCGCTCGACGGCCAGGTGCCCGCCGCCCAGGCGCGCGGCTCGTCCCGCTGGGTGCGCGGCGACTACTCCTGGCACCTGCTGGAGGGCGTCGGCCACTTCCTGGCCGAGGAGGCGCCGGACGAGGTCACCGCCCTGCTCACCGAGTGGCTCGACCAGCTCCCCTGACCGCCAGCCGGGGACGCGTCAGTGCCGCGAGCAGGGCCCCACGCCCACTCGGCCGGACGCACCCGGTGCGGCGTCGAGCACCGGCGCCGCCTCCGCGAGGGTGAGCGCGTACCCGGTGTCGGGGTCGTCGAGCGAGGCCGCGAACACCACACCGACGAGCCGTCCCTGCGGGTCGACCACCGGACCGCCCGAGTTGCCCTGCTGCACCGTCGCGTACAGCGAGTACACCTCGCGCCGGACGCCGCTCTCCCCGTAGATGTCCTCGCCGGTCGCCGTGATCACCTGCCGCACGCGGGCCGGGCTGGAGCGGTACGGCCCGTCGAGCGGGTAGCCGAGCACCGCCGCCGGGGCGCCCCGCCCGAGGTCCTCGCCGCGCGCGAGCGGCTCGGCGTCCAGGCCCGGCACCGCCAGCACCGCGAGGTCGCGGTCGGCGTCGAACAGCACCGTCGTGGCCTCGAGCCGCTCGCCCTCACCGAGCACCTGCACCCGCGGCTCGGGCACGCCCATCACCACGTGCGCGTTCGTCACGACCCGCTCGGGCGCGATGACGAAGCCGGACCCCTCCTGCGTGGTGCCGCACCCGTCCGTGGCGCCGGTGACCTTGACCGTGCTGCCGCCGACCCGGGCGGCCACGTCCCCGATCTCGCCTGCGACCGGCGGGTCGACCGGGACGATCACCTCCGGCCCGACGCCCTCGAACACCCGCGGGAACCCGCCGGCCACGCTGCGCGCCAGCCCGTCAGCCGCCCCGGTGAGAGGGTCCGGCACCACGCGGTCGAGCCCACGGGCCACCGACGACGCGGCCACCGCGCGCGACAGCCCTGGCACAGCGGCCCCGCGCACGGCGGCCACCATCACGGTCAGCAGGACGGCGACCACCACGACCGCCGCCACGCCCCCGAGCGCGGAGTCGAGCAGCCGGGCGCGGCCCTCCGGCAGCGAGCCGCGACCCCGCCGGCCCAGGGCGCCACCCAGCCCCTGCCCGAGCGCGGCGAGCGCCAGGATGCCCGCGAGCACCAGCAGCGACCGGCCGGGGCCCGGCTCGAGGTCGGCGGCGACCAGCGGCACGACGAACGCGCCGAGCACCGCCCCCGCCAGCAGCCCGACCACCGACAGCACGCCGGCCAGCGCGCCGCGCCGCACGCCGTTGACCAGGTAGGCCACCAGCACCAGCACCAGCACGACGTCGACGAGCAGCGCCTCGTTCACGGCTGCACCTGCGGGCGCCAGTCGCGCAGCTGGGCGCTGGGGATCTCGCGGGTGCGGTTCTCGTCCCAGGGGTCGCCGAGGCCCGCGATCGCGAGCAGGCGGGCGAGCAGCCCGGCGGTGAAGCCCCAGACGAACAGCCCGGACGCCGCGAACGCCGGCCCGCGGTAGCCACCGGCGAGCACGGTGCTGAAACGGTTCTCGGGGTCGAGCAGCTCGGGCAGCGGCACCCGCTCGACCCTCGCGACCTCCACCGGGTCGCGCACCTCGAGGTCGTGCGGACGCTCCCACCACGCGACCACCGGCGTCACGCTGAAGCGGGACGGCGGCAGGTACAGGGCGGGCAGCGTGCCGAGCAGCCGCACCGAGGACGGGTCGAGCCCGGCCTCCTCCTCGGCCTCGCGCAGCGCGGCCCTCTCCGGCGGCTCCCCGGGCTCGGCCGCACCGCCCGGGAAGGCGACCTGGCCCGGGTGCGAACGCATGTCGGCTGCGCGCTCGAGCAGCACGACCTCGCCGCGGTCGTCCTGCCCCGGGCCGAACAGCATCAGGACGGCCGCCTCGCGGTGCTGCCGGCCCGGCGGCGGGGTGAACCGGGAGAGCGCGTCGGCCTCGACCGTGGGCACCACGTCGGCGAGCCGTGCGGCCCAGGCCGGCAGGCTCACCCGGCCTCCTCCTGCGCGACCTGCGGGCCGTTGCGGACCAGCTTGGCCGCCTTGGCGGGGTCGGTCTCGCCGGTGCCGTACGACGGGCAGTCGGCGGCGACGGGGCAGGCGCCGCAGGCCGGCTCGCGGGCGTGGCAGGTGCGGCGGCCGTGGAAGATCAGGCGGTGCGACAGCATCGTCCAGTCGCGCTTGTCGAACAGCGCACCGACCTCGTGCTCGACCTTGACCGGGTCCTCCTCCTCGGTCCAGCCGAAACGGCGCGCGAGGCGGCCGAAGTGGGTGTCGACGGTGATGCCCGGGATGCCGAAGGCGTTGCCCAGCACCACGTTCGCGGTCTTGCGGCCCACACCTGGCAGCGTCACGAGGTCGGCCAGCCGGTTCGGGACCCGGCCGTCGTAGCGCTCGACGAGCGCCGCGCCCAGGGTGATCAGCGAGTTGGCCTTGGCCCGGAAGAACCCGGTGGAGCGGATCATCTCCTCGAGCTCGGCGCGGTCGGCGCCGGCGTAGGCCGCGGCGTCGGGGTACTTCGCGAACAGCGCCGGCGTGACCATGTTCACCCGCACGTCGGTGGTCTGCGCCGACAGCACGGTCGCCACGAGCAGCTGCAGCGGGTCGGCGAAGTCGAGCTCGCAGTGGGCGTCCGGGTACCGGTCGGCCAGGGCCCGGTGGATGCGGCGCGCCTGCCGCTTGCGGCCGGTGGCCGTCGGGGGGACTGCTCGCACGCCCCGAGCCTACGTGGCCCCACCGACCACGGCCGCTGCACGCCGCGGGACCTGCTCCCCCGCACGGGTGATGCGGGTCCGAGCGGCTCAAGAGCCGCTCGCCCCAGGACGATCCCTGGCCTGTGACCACGACCATCCTCGCCGCTCGGACCGTCCACGGGACGGGGGCGCCGGAGCCGCTGAGCGACCTGCGCGAACGCCGCCTGGAGCTGCGCGCCGAGCAGGTGCGCAGCCGCTACCTGCGGCGGCTGCTGCAGGCGCGGCTCGACCTCGCCGTGGCCGCCACCGTCGGGGCGCACGTCGAGGAGCGCAGCACCGGCTGGAGCACCTCGACGCTGCCCGAGCCGCCCTCCGCCGACGAGGTCAGCGACCTGCTGAGCCACCCCGCGCACGACGACCTCGGCCGCCACCTCGGTGCGCTGCGCGACGCGCTCGGCCGGATGTCCACCTACGAGGACGCCCTCGAGCGCGAGTGCGAGGCCTCGACGGACAGGCTGGTCGCGGCGCTGTCGCGCGTGCCGCGCGCCCGCCTCGGCGCCTGATCGGTCCGCGGGTGGCAGACTGCCCCCGACCGGGCCCGACGACCGTGCCGGGCGGCGTCGTGCCGCCACGACCGGCCCCACCGCAGGAGGACACGTGGACGACGACGTGGTGCGCTCTGCGCCCCTGTTCGCCGCCCTGGACGACGAGGCGGCGGCCGCGCTGCTCGCCTCGATGTCCAGGGTCGACCTCCCGCGCGGCGAGGCGCTGTTCGCCGAGGGCGACTCCGGCGACCGGCTGTTCGTCATCACCTCCGGGAAGATCAAGCTCGGACGCACCTCCTCCGACGGCCGCGAGAACCTGCTGACGGTGCTCGGCCCCGGCGAGATGTTCGGCGAGCTGTCGCTGTTCGACCCCGGCCCGCGCACCGCGACGGCCACCGCCGTCGCCGACGCCGAGCTGGTCGGCCTCGGCCACGCCGACCTGCAGGAGTTCCTCACCGGACGGCCCGAGGTGGCCCGGCACCTGCTGCAGGCCCTGGCCCGCCGGCTGCGCCGCACCAACGACTCGCTGGCCGACCTGGTCTTCTCCGACGTCCCCGGCCGGGTCGCCAAGGCGCTGCTCGACCTGTCCCGCCGGTTCGGCCGCCAGACCGACGCCGGCGTGCTCGTCGCGCACGACCTGACCCAGGAGGAGCTCGCCCAGCTGGTGGGCGCCTCCCGCGAGACGGTGAACAAGGCGCTGGCCGACTTCGCCTCGCGCGGCTGGCTGCGGCTCGAGGCCCGCGCGGTCGTGCTGCTCGACGTCGACCGCCTGGTGCGCCGCGCCCGCTGACCCTCAGCCCCCGAGCTCGCCCAGGTGCTCCAGCTGGGCGCGCACGCTGAGCTCGGCCGCCGGCCACAGCACCTCGTCGACGTCGGCGTAGACCCTCTCGACCACCTGCCGCGGCGTCGTGTCGCCCGCGGCGACGGCGGCCCGCACCTGGTCGAGCCGCTGCGCCCGGTGGGCGAGGTAGCCGCGCAGGGCGGCACCGGCGTCGTCGAGCAGCGGGCCGTGGCCGGGCAGCACCGCCGCCCCCTCCGCGTCCAGGCCCTCGACCAGCGCGAGCAGCCGGTGCAGCGAGTCGAGGTACGGGCCGAGCCGCCCGTCCGGGTGCGCCACGACCGTCGTCCCGCGCCCGAGGACGGTGTCGCCGGTGAGCAGGCCGGGACGCGCTCCCGGCTGCTCGAGCAGGAACGACAGCGAGTCCGAGGTGTGCCCGGGCGTGCCGACCACGCGCAGCACGACGTCGCCGACCTCGACGACGTCGCCGTCGCCCAGCCCCTCGTCGCCGAGGCGCAGCGCGGGGTCGAGCGCCCGGACGGGCACCCCGCCGGCGAGCTCGGCGCACCGCACCGCGCCCTCGCTGTGGTCGAGGTGGCCGTGGGTGAGCAGCACCGCGCGCACCGGGGCGTCCAGCTCGGACGCCTGCCGCAGCACCGCGGCGAGGTGCTGCTCGTCGAGCGGGCCAGGGTCGACCAGGACCGAGCCGCGGCCCGGGTCGCCGACCACCCAGGTGTTGGTGCCGTCCAGCGTCATCGGCCCGGGGTTGGGCGCCAGCACGCAGACGGCGTGCTCGCCGTGCGACCCACCGGCCCACGAGCCGGGAGTGCCGAGCGCAGGACCGCTCACGGCTCGTTCCTTGCCGTGGCGGACGCGCTGTGCCTGATGGTTCGCTCGCTCCGCTCGCTCACGGCTGCACCGGCAGCACGGTGCGCAGCGCGACGGCGCCACCAGCCTCGACCACCTCGGGCAGCACCGGCGCCACCACCCGCTCGCGCGCCGCGAGCTCGCCCGCGGACGAAGCGGCCGCGACCTCCTCGAGGGTCACCAGCGTCGGCGGCAGCAGGGCCAGCTCGCCGCGGTGGTGCGCCTCCACCGCCTCGCGCGCCGACCACCACGCCGAGCCGGACGCCTCGCCGTCCAGGTGCCGGGCACCGCGTCCGGGTGGCAGGACGGTGAGCAGGAACCAGGTGTCGTAGCGGCGCGGCTCGAACTCCGGGGTGGTCCAGCGCGCCCACGGGCGCAGCAGGTCGCTGCGCAGCACCAGACCCCGCTCGACCAGCAGCCCGGACAGCGCGACCTCGCGCGAGAGCAGGCGCTGCCGGTCTGCCTCCCACACCGGGTCGTCGACCGTCGGGAACGCGTCCGACCCCGGCGCGGTCGCCAGCAGCACCCCGCACTCCTCGAACGTCTCGCGCACCGCGGCGCAGACCAGCTCGACCGCCGTCGCGGCGTCGACCCCCAGCCGCTCCGCCCACCACGACGGGGCCCGTCCGGCCCACGGCAGGTCGGGGTCCTCGCCGTCACGGGCGTCGACACCGCCGCCGGGGAACACCGCCATGCCCGCGGCGAACGCCATCGTCAGCTGCCGCCGCATCAGGAACACCTCCGGGCCGCCGTCGGAGCCGTCGGCGCCGTCGTGGCCCTCGCGGACGAGCACCACCGTGGCCGCCGCGCGGGTCGGGACCGCCTCCCCCGGCGAGCGCAGCCAGTCGCGCGCCCGGCCGTCCAGCCCCTCGGGGACGACGAACTCGCGCACCGTGCGACCCACCACGCCACCAGCCCCGCCATCAGCCCTGCCGTCCACGCGGCCAGCCTACGGTCGTCGCGAGCGCGTGCACCGTCCCCTCGCGCGCCACGAGCGGCCGCGAGCCGCAGGAACGAGCACCACTGCGCAGCGATTGGTACCGTCGTGGTGCCCGGGGGATGACGCGAGGGGTCGGGATGCAGGAGGAACGCCGCGTGGCCGCGAGACGACGGCCGGCGGAACCGCTGCCGCCGGGCGAGCTGACCATCGAGCAGCTGGCCGACGCGAGCGGCCTCACCGTGCGCAACGTGCGCGCCTACCAGCAGCGCGGCCTGCTGCCGCCGGTGCGCCGCGACGGCCGCCGCGCCAGCTACGGGCAGGAGCACGCCGCGCGGCTGCGGCTGGTGCGGGCGCTCAAGGACCACGGCCTCACCCTGCGCACCGTCGCGGCGCTGATCGAGCGCGGCACCGCCGACGCCGAGCTCGCGCGGCTGTCGCGGCAGATCCCCGGCAGCGGGTTCCGGCAGGGCGTGCGGGTGCCGATGGACCCCGCCAACGTCGAGCTGTTCGAGCGGACGCGTCCGGGCACGATCGAGGCGCTGGAGGCGGCGGGACTGGTGTCGCGCCGCGACGGCCGCCCGCACGCGAGCGCGGCGGGCCTCGGGCTCGTGAGCGCGCTGGCCACCCGCGGTGTCGACCTCGACCGCGGCACCCGGCTGGCGCTGCTCGGTGCGCGGGCCGCGGCGCAGGTCGCCGACGAGGTCGCCGAGGTCGTCGACGCGCTGGCGGGCGACCAGGACGAGCGGGCCCAGCTGATGGTGCAGCTGGTCACCACCGCGTTCGCCGACGCCCTGGTGGGACGCGTCGCGGCCGTCCCCGACCCGGAGGTCGAGGAGGCCGGCTGACGCCGGGGCCGTGGAGGCGCCGCCTCAGCCCTGCAGCACCTCGACGACCAGCTCGACCTCGACCGGCGCGTCGAGCGGCAGCACCGCGACACCGACCGCGCTGCGGGCGTGGATCCCGTTGTCGCCCAGCACCTTCCCGAGCAGCTCGCTGGCGCCGTTGACGACCTTGGGCTGGCCGGTGAACGACGGGTCGCTCGCCACGAACCCGACGACCTTCACCACGCGGATGCCGTCCAGCGAGCCGGTGCGGCTCTTCACCGCGGCGAGCCCGTTGAGGGCGCACACCTGCGCCAGCTCGTACGCCCGCTCGGGGCTGACGAGACCCTCGCCGTCGCCGACCTTGCCGGTCTCGGCGAGAGCGCCGTCGACCATCGGCAGCTGGCCGGAGGTGTACACGTACGAGCCGGTGCTGACCGCCGGCACGTAGGCGGCCACCGGGGCGGCCACCTCCGGCAGGGTCAGACCGAGCTCGGCCAGCCGCGCCTCGGCGGCACCCGTCGTGTCGGCCACGGCTCAGCCCTTCGGACGCTTGAGGTAGGCGACCAGGCCGTTGCCGTCGGGGCCGGGGACGACCTGCACGAGCTCCCAGCCGTCCGAGCCCCACTGGTCGAGGATCTGCTTGGTCGCGTGCACGATCAGCGGCACGGTCGCGTACTCCCAGGTGGTCATGGCCGCAGGGTACCGGCGCGGGGCCGACCGGCCGGGCCGGTGGCCGGTCACTACCCTGGAGCCGTGCCCGCCCCCTCGTCGCGAAGCCGCCGCTCGCGACCCTCGAAGGGCGCGGACGCCGGTGCCACCGCCTTCCCCGGCGTGCGGCTGCACGTCGTCACCGGCAAGGGCGGCACCGGCAAGACCACGGTCGCCGCGGCGCTCGCGCTGGCGCTGGCGACGCACGGCCGCCGCATCCTGCTGATCGAGGTCGAGGACCGCCAGGGGCTGGCCCAGCTGTTCGACGTGCCGCCGCTGGCCTACGGCGAGCGCTCGCTGGCCGTCGGGCCGTGGGGCGGCGAGGTGCTCGGGCTCGCGGTCGAGCCGCGGGCCGCGCTGATGGAGTACCTGGCCACCTTCTACAAGCTCGGACGGGCCGGACGCGTGCTCGAGAAGGCCGGGGCCATCGACTTCGCGACGACGATCGCACCGGGCCTGCGCGACGTCCTGCTCACCGGGAAGGTCTACGAGGCGACCCGACGGACCGAGAAGGACGGCAGCCACGCATTCGACGCCGTGGTGCTCGACGCCCCGCCGACCGGCCGGATCACCCGCTTCCTCAACGTCAACAGCGAGGTGAGCGGGCTGGCCAAGGTCGGGCCGATCCGCAACCAGGCCGAGTCGGTGATGCGGATGCTGCGCTCCCCCACCACCGCGGTGCACCTGGTCACCCTGCTCGAGGAGATGCCGGTGCAGGAGACCCTGGACGGCATCGCCGAGCTCACCGCGGCCGACCTGCCCGTGGGCGGCGTGCTGATCAACCAGGTGCGCCAGGAGGTGCTGCAGTCGGGGTCGCTGCGCGAGGCCGGGCGCCGCTCGCTCGACACCGCCGCCGTCGCCGCCGTCCTCGAGCGGGTCGGCGTCGCCAAGGACTCCCGCCGTGCCGGGGTGCTGGCGGAGGGCCTGGCGGAGGAGGGCGCCGAGCACGCCGAGCGGGTGGCGCTGCAGCGCCGCGAGCGCGGGACGATCGAGGCCGCCGGGCGTCCGGTGCTCGAGCTCGACCTGGTGTCGAGCGGCATCGACCTCGGCGGGCTGTACTCGCTGGCCGAGCAGCTGCGCGAGCAGGGGCTCTCGTGAGTGACCGGACCGCGAAGGGCCGTCCCAAGGCGGTGGACGTGCCGCGGCTCGACGTCGACGCGCTGCTGTCGGACCCCGGCACCCAGACCATCGTCTGCTGCGGCTCGGGCGGCGTCGGCAAGACCACCACCGCGGCGGCTCTGGGCCTGCGCGCCGCCGAGCTCGGGCGCAACGTCGTCGTCCTGACCATCGACCCGGCCCGCCGGCTGGCGCAGTCGATGGGGCTCGAGGTGCTGGACAACACCCCCCGCCCGGTGCCCGACGTCGACGGCGCGAACGGCGGCTCGCTCGACGCGATGATGCTGGACATGAAGCGCACCTTCGACGAGGTGGTCGAGGCGCACGCGAGCCCGGACAAGGCCGAGCAGATCCTGGCGAACCCCTTCTATCAGGCGCTGTCGTCGTCGTTCGCCGGCACGAGCGAGTACATGGCGATGGAGAAGCTCGGCCAGCTGCGGGCCAGCGCCGACGCCGGCGAGCAGCCGTGGGACCTCGTCGTGGTCGACACCCCGCCGAGCCGGTCCGCGCTGGACTTCCTGGACGCGCCGCAGCGGCTGTCGTCGTTCCTGGACGGCCGGTTCATCCGGCTGCTCACCGCCCCGGCCAAGGCCGGCGGGCGCGCGTACCTGCGGGCGCTGAGCGGCGTGGTCGGCAACCTCACCTCGCTGATGACGCGCATCCTCGGCGCCCAGGTGCTCACGGACGTGCAGACCTTCGTCAGCGCGCTGGACACGATGTTCGGCGGGTTCAGCGAGCGCGCGGACGCGACCTACGCCCGGCTGCAGGACGCGGGCACGGCGTTCGTCGTGGTGGCCTCGCCCGACCCGGACGCGCTGCGCGAGGCGTCCTACTTCGTCGAGCGGCTGGACGCCGAGGGGATGCCGCTGGCCGGGCTGGTGGTGAACCGGGTGCAGGTGAGCGCGGTGCCGTCGCTGACGGCGGCGCGCAGCACCGCGGCGGCCGAGCAGCTGGAGGAGGACCCCGCCGGCGACGAGGACGCGGTGGTCGCCGGGCTGCTGCGGCTGCACGCCGAGCGGATGCTGCGACGCGAGCGGGAGACAGCGGTGGTGCGCCGGTTCCACGGCGCGCACCCCGACGTGCCGACCACGCGCGTGGCGGCGATGGCCGAGGACGTGCACGACCTGGCCGGCCTGCGGGCGGTCGGCGAGGGGCTCAGCGCCTCGTCCGGCGGCTGAACGGGAGACCCGAGCGGGAGACCCGGAGGGGTCAGGCGCTGCGGACGGTGCGCAGCGGCGGGTTGGTGGCCGCGTGGTCGGCCCGGGCGGTCTCGAGCAGCCGGCTCCAGGACCGCACGTTCGGGCGGCGCTTGAGCAGCGCACGGCGCTCGCGCTCGGTCATCCCGCCCCAGACCCCGTACTCGATCCGGTTGTCCAGCGCGTCGGCCAGGCACTCGGTGCGCACGACGCAGCCCTGGCACACGACCTTCGCCTCGTGCTGTGCGGCGCCCTGGACGAAGAGCTCGTCCGGGTTCCCGGTGCGGCAGGCACCCCTGTCGTTCCAGTGCTGCTGCATGCCTGTTGCCCCCTGCTCGTGGATCCCCCGAAGCCGTCCAGGTGCGCACCGGCAGCGCCGGTCCACCTGTGCTCTGAACGGTACGGGCCGGCGGCGCTCGCCCCCATCCCCCAGCGGGGTGGTTGGAGGGGGCCCGAAATGACTAGTCCGTCCACCCCCCGCTCACCCGCCCGGCACCGCGACGCGCGGACGGCCCGGCCGGTCGGGGGGACCGGGTTGCCCCGATCCCGACGTACCCTGGGTGCCATGGCGCGTGGTGCAGCAGGTCCCCCAGGTCTCGGTTCGGTCGTCGGCATGCTCGCCGGCTTCGTCGCAACGAGCATGCTCGCGGGCGTCCTGGTGGCCGGTCTGTTCATGCCCGCGGTCGGTGCGTCCGGCCAGGCGGCCCGCGGCGGGGTGGAGTTCTTCGACTCCCTGCCCGAGGAGCTGACGGTCGGGACGCTGTCGCAGCAGTCGCGGATCCTGTGGGCCGACGGCACCCCGATGGCGACCTTCTACTACGAGAACCGGGTGCTGGTGCCGCTGTCGAACGTGGCGCCCTCGATGCGCCAGGCGATCGTCGCGATCGAGGACTCCCGGTTCTACGAGCACAACGGCGCCGACCCGCAGGGCATCCTGCGCGCGTTCGTGAACAACGCCTCGGGCGGCGACACCCAGGGCGCCTCGACGCTGACCCAGCAGTGGATCAAGAACGTGCTGCTCGACCAGGCGATCGCGGCCAACGACAAGGAGCAGATCGCCGCCCTGCAGAACCCCGACAAGGGTCGCAAGGTGCGCGAGATCAAGCTCGCCCTGGCCGCGGAGAAGGAGTACACCAAGGACCAGATCCTGGAGAACTACCTCAACATCGCGCTGTTCGGCGACGGCCAGTACGGCGTCGAGACCGCGGCGCAGCACTTCCTGTCCAAGAGCGCCACGGACCTCACCCTCGAGGACTCCGCGCTGCTGGCCGGCGTGATCCGCTCCCCGTACTTCTACGACCCGGTCGACTTCCCCGAACGCGCCTTCGACCGCCGCAACACCGTGCTCGCGCGGATGCTCCAGCTGGAGATGATCACGCAGGCCGAGCACGACGCCGCCGTGGCCATCCCGCTGGAGGCGCAGCTCAAGGTGCGCGAGGTCAAGAACGGCTGCGAGGCCGCCGGCACCGCCGCGTACTTCTGCGACTACGTCGTCAAGACCGTGCTCAACGACCCCGCGTTCGGCGAGGACGTCGGCGCCCGCCAGCGGCTGCTCTACCGCGGCGGCATGACGATCACCACGACGCTGGACCGCGCCCGGCAGCAGCTGGCCCAGGACGCCGTCAACAACCGCGTGCCCCCCACCGACGGCTCGGGCGTCGGCGTGGCGCTGTCGTCGGTCGAGGCCGGCACCGGGCGGATCATCGCGATGGCGCAGAACCGGATCTACTCCCCGCAGCAGGTGGAGGAGCCGGTGCCCGGCGGCTCGGCGATCAACTACAACGTCGACAAGGCGATGGGTGGCGGCACCGGCTTCCAGCCCGGCTCCACCTACAAGCCCTTCACGCTCGCGACCTGGCTGGCCGACGGCCGCGGCCTGAACCAGTCGGTCGACGCGAGCCTGAAGGAGTACGACCTCGAGGACGACTTCGACGCCAGCTGCGGCAGCCTGCGCGGGAGCCAGGACCCGACCTGGGAGCCGCAGAACAGCGAGGGCGGCGGACGCGGCAACATGGCCGTGCTGCAGGCCACCTACAGCTCGGTCAACACGGCCTACGTGAACATGGCCTCCCAGCTCGACCTGTGCGGCATCCGCGACACCGCGACCGCCCTCGGCGTGCACCGGGCCGACGGCGGCGAGCTGCAGTGGAACCCGTCCGCGGTGCTCGGCACCAACGAGGTCGCGCCGCTGACGATGGCGGCCGCGTACGCGGCGTTCGCCAACAACGGCCAGTACTGCAAGCCGATCGCGATCGACACGGTCACGGACGCCGCGGGCAAGGCGATCGCCACACCCGCGTCGGAGTGCGGCCAGGCGATCGAGCCGGCGGTCGCGAACGGCGTCGCCTACGCGCTGACACAGACGATCGCCCGGGGCACCGCCCGGGGCGGCGGCATCGGTCGGCCGGCGGCCGGCAAGACGGGCACGACCAACAGCAGCTCGGAGACGTGGTTCACCGGGTTCACTGCGCAGGGCCTGTCGACCTCGGTCTGGGTCGGGACGCCGAACGAGAAGCCGTCGTCGCTGAACGGCCTCAACATCAACGGCGAGCGGCGCCAGCGGGTCTACGGCGCCACCCACGCGCTGCCGGTGTGGAAGGACTACATGACCGAGGCCGTCAAGGGCATGCCGGTCGTGGAGTTCCAGAACCCGTCCTCGGCGATCATGAACGGCACCCGGGGTGGCAGCTCGAGCAGCGGCAGCAGCAACAACAACGGCGGCGACCGGGACGACGACGACACCGACCGCGGCGCCGACCGGGGTGACACCGGGAGCACCGGTGGCGGTGCCGGCGGTGGGGGTGCCGGCGGCGACGCTGGTGGCGGCGACACCGGCGGGCCGGGCAACGGCGGCGGCGGCGGTGGGAACGGCGGCGGTGGTGGTAACGGCGGCGGCCGCGGCGGTGGCGGTGGCGGCGGGATCGACCCGCCGCCCGGCCGCGACGACTAGCTGAGTCTTGCCTTCACCGCGGCCGCGACCTCGCCGCCGGAGGCCTGCTGGCCGACGCGCTCTCTCACGGCCTTGACCACCCCGCCCATGGCGGCCATGCCGGTGCGCCCCTGCGCCTCGGCGGCCGCGACCTCCTCGTCGACGATGGTGGCGAGCTCGTCCGCACCGAGCTGGGCGGGCAGGTAGGCCAGCACGACCTGCTCCTCGTCGCGCTCGCGCTGCGCCTGCTCGTCGCGGCCGGCGCCGACGTAGACCTCGGCCGACTCGCGGCGCTTCTTCGCTTCGGTGCGCACCACGGCCTGCTGCTCGTCCTCGCTGAGCTCGCGCGCCTGCGCGCCGGCCACCTCGGCGGACCGGATCGCGGCCATCAGGGCGCGGATGGTGGTGCGGCGCAGCTCGTCCTTGTCGCGCATGGCCTGGACGAGGTCGGTCTTCAGCCGCTCCTTGAGCGGGGTCTGGTCGGGCATGCCCGCCATCGTCGCAGCCGTAGGACACTGGTGTCGTGCCCGATGCCGCCCGTCGTCCCGTCCGCACGCTGGGCGGCTTCGCCGCCACCGGTGCCGCCGTCGGTCTCGGCTCGCTCGCCTGGGCCGCGTTCGAGGCCCGCTCGTACCGGCTGCGGCGGGTCGAGGTGCCGGCGCTGCCGCGCGGGGCGCGCCCGCTGCGGCTGCTGCACCTCACCGACCTGCACCTGACGCCCGCGGACCGGTCGCGGGTGGCGTGGGTGCGGAGTCTGGCCGCGCTCGAGCCGGACCTGGTCATCGACACCGGGGACAACCTCGCGGGCCTCGACGCCGTCCCCACTGCCCTGGACGCCCTCGAGCCGCTGCTGGAGCGGCCCGGCGCCTTCGTGCTCGGGAGCAACGACTACTACGGCCCGGTGCCGAAGAACCCGTTCGGCTACTTCAGCCGCCCGTCCGAGGTGAAGGTGCGCGCACCTCGGCTGCCGACGCCAGAGCTGGTGCGCGGCCTGACGTCCGCCGGCTGGGTCGACCTGACCAACCGCCGGGACGAGCTGACCGTGCGCGGCCACCGGCTCCGGCTGGTGGGTGTGGACGACCCGCACCTGCGGCGCGACCGGATGCCTCCCTCGTGGGGTGACGGCGGGGCGGGCGGGCTGCGGATGGGCGTCACGCACGCGCCGTACAGGCGGGTGCTCGACACCATGACCGACGAGGGCAACGACCTCGTGCTGGCCGGCCACACCCACGGAGGGCAGGTCTGCGTCCCGTTCGCCGGCGCGCTGGTGACCAACTGCGACCTGCCCCGCCGGTACGCCAAGGGGCTGCACCAGTGGGCCTCCGGCGGGCGCTCATCGTGGCTGCACGTGAGCGCCGGCGTGGGCACCTCGCCGTACGCCCCGATCCGGTTCGCATGCCCGCCCGAGGCGACTCTGCTGACGCTCGTGGGCCGCGGCTGAGCGGTCCGGGTCTGCGCCGGGGATCCGGTTTCGTGACGGGCAGGGGCCTCGGCTACCCTTGAGCCTGCTGCACGCGGGGTGTGGCGCAGCTTGGTAGCGCGCTTCGTTCGGGACGAAGAGGCCGCAGGTTCAAATCCTGTCACCCCGACCAGCGATGTCTCAGGACATCGGCAAGGCCCGGATCCACGGCGTGGGTTCGGGCCTTTGTCATGCGACGTGAAGTCCGAGGGGCACGAGCCAGCTCCTGCGCCTCCGCGGCGGCAAGGACCGAGCATCCAGTGATGTCAGACGCGCGACACTCCGCCCAGATAGACGCAGGTGTCTACCGCCCGCTGTGACGCGTGGTGGGTATCGCACATGATGACCATGACCGACGGCCGCGCATTGCCTTCTCTGTCAAAGGGAAGGCGTCGCTTGAAGGTAATGCGACCGGCCGGCGTGCGAGGCAGGGCGACCCCTGCCAAGGGTCACGAGGCCCTTCCATGCCTATCTCGACGTTGCCGTGGTCGAACCCCGACTTCGAAGCCACCTGAATGTGCACGAGTTGCAAGGCGGGGCGGTTGCTAAACTGAATGAACTAGTCGCGTGCAACGCTATCGATAGCTCGATCGACGCCGTAGACGCCGAGTTCGACAAGCCGATCCAGGATGTCGAGCAGTGCCGAGATCCGGTCCTTGTCGTCGGTCTGCGCCAGGGCGCGCACGATGAGTTCGGAGACATGGTGGGCATCGCCCGCCGCGCCCGTGCGGATGTCCGCCACTTCGTCGCCATGGATGTCGAGGAAGCGGTGGGCAGCTAGGTCGACGAGATCGTGGACCTGATCGGAGGAATCCTGCAGCGCCCGGAGCAACTGCATCGACGCCATTACGTAGGTCGGCGACGCGATGTACTCGGCTAGGAAGTCGGCGTAGGCCCGTAGGCCCGTGCCGCGGATGTTCCAAGCCAGCGCGCCGACCGCTTCGCGGACTTTCTCCTCGGGGTCGTGCATCAGTTGACGCAGGGTGTCGATGACCAACTGCGAGTCCGCCGCGCAATCGATGCGTGCGGCGCAGACCTCGGCCACCCCCGCCCGTACCTCGACGTCACCCTGAAGCGCCGTCGCCATCAACTCGGGCCGCTGCCACTGCAGCGCCGCGAAGGCCGCCACGTAGCCACCCTTGCGCCGGACCTCCGCGCTCGTCGCAAGCAACATGCGTTCGATCACGGGGTCGATGACGTCCGGATCGACGTTGCCGATGTAGATCATCAGATTGCCCAGCAGCTCCGATGCCAGCAGCAGGTCGTCGCTGTCGATGAGGACGGCGAAGGCCTCGTAAGCCTGCGGTCGCGCGTGGCGGAGGCATGCCGCGATGGTGTGCGCGACGCACGATCGGACGCTCAGCACCGGATCGGCCGCGAGGGTCAGCAAGTGCGGGCTGACGAGAGCGGTGCGGCTGCCGTCCGCATCGTTGACGAGCAGATCGCCCAACGACTCAGCCAGCGAACCTCGCGCGGTGTTCATGCCGTTCTGCCAGAGGTCCGCGCCGGGCGTCTGCTCGCCCTGGCGCGTGAACACCGGTGAGTCGTCTTCCGGGTCGGGAGCGGTGAGCGCCCGATCGCGGATCAGCTCGACCAGATCGATTGGCGTCGTCTGGTACATCCTGCGCACGGCCCAGCCGAGCCAGCGGTCGCAGCTCTCGAAGCCGAGACCCGCGATGTGGCGGATGGCGTCACTGACGTGTGGCTCGCAGTCGTCGCCGATGATGGCGTCGCCGAAGCCGCGCAGGATTGCCGAGGCGTAGGTTTCGTTCGTCTCCTGGGTGATCTTGAGTGCGAGGCCCGCGAAGCGTTGCGGATCCTGGGCGGTGCGAGCTGCGAGCGTCTGCGACAGCTCGCGGGCACCGCCGATCTCACTGCCGAAGTCGCGATCGTGTGTGTCGTGCTTGCTCATCGCGCGCAGCCACTGCTCGTCGTTCATCTTGGCGCTGGCGTCGTCGTCGATCGGCGACGTGCCGTGTAGCTGATGATCCCGGTGGGCGGCGGGGGCCGCTCGCAGTCGAACTTGCGGCGGTACTCGGCCAGTCGTCGGGTGCCGAGCTCGCTTAGGCGCTCCGGCACTAGGGCGCTGAGGAACTTAAACGCTGTATAGCCGAACGACGGACCGTGCTCGCTCGGGTTACGCAAATCGCGCAGCTCCGTCTCTAGGCGGGCGTGCGTATCGTCGCTGACATGCGGCGCGATTGCTTCGAGGACTTCGCGGGAGAGCCAGTGATAGTCGGAGAGGTAGCCACTGTCGAGTCGCGTTCCACCTTGAAGAAGCAACTCGGCCGCCCACTCGGTGAATGGTTCGGCGCCGCCGATCAGGCCCCGGTAGAGCAGCGCCTGTGCGCCGTCGAACTCACTTTCGGCGAGCAGGCGGAGGAGCGGCTTGGCCTCGGTTGGTGAGCCAGCCGCCCAGGCGGCAAGGGCGGGGCTCGCACCCTCGAAAAGCGAGTCATCGATGTCATCGCGCCCCATGGCGGATCGCGGGATCCGAAGGCTGAAGTGCCGATCGCGCAACAGGTCTGCCTCGTAACGCTGCAACTGGGTGACGCGCATGACATCGAGGAGATGCGGCACTAGGGCCTCTGCGAATGCCTGCGGCTCAGCCACGCTGGCGGCATCGATGAGCTGCGTCGCGACGTCCTCGTGGAGGCCGAGCATCGCCACCTTGCCGTCGGCGGTCAGCGCCAAGGCATTGGCGCTCTCGACGAGGCACGCCCTGAGCAGCTCGATGGCCCACCGTGGCTGATGGGTGCCGAGGTCGTGTGCCGACAACCAGATGTTGTGATCGGCGGGATCGAGGTCGCCGGCGCGGATGGCATCTAGGAAGAGGTCGAACACCGCACGGTTGTGATGCAGATCGACGCGCTGGGCAAGCCATCCCAGCCACTGCACGTACTCGGGCGCGTCACGCCGAGCGCTCAGCATCGTGGCGATCGTCTCGCCATGCTCTGGACCGCCGTTGCCCAGCCAGCTCGCTCCTCGCTCGCGGAGCACCTGGTCGTCGCTGTTGAGCCAGGCCTCGATGAGGCCACGGGCGTTGACGCAGCCGAACCACGTCGGTCGCATGATTTGCTGCCAGACGCGCCGGGCAACTGGGGCATCGCTCGCCGCGGTGCGCAAGGCTAGATCGAGGTCAGCGTCTCCCGGCGTCGCGATGTCGGCGAAGACGACGAGGGCCATGTCTTTGATGTGGAAGCGAATCCTTGAGCTCGTCAGCAGGTATTCGACTTCCCGTCGGAACCGGTCGGCGTCGCGTTCGCGCAGGAGTTCGAGGATTTGGCGTACCTGGGCGCGCCGGAACAACTCCTGCTCCTGAGCACATAGGAAGTCAACAAGGGATTGGGCGCGCGTAAGCCACTGCCGTGCGAACGTGTAATCAAAGAACGTCTCGTGGAAGAACGAGACGCGGTCGTTGTCGATCGCCAGCACCTGCTCCGATGCAAGTACCTGTGCATCGGTGGCGTAGTCATCGGCGTCTAGGAGTTCGATCGGGATCGAGAGCGACTGCTGGTCGCTGACTGCGGCGGCCACGCGCGCCAGGACATCGTTGAAGCGCACCTCGGGATGCTGGTCGCGGATGGTTTGTCGCTTATGATCCCAGAAGGCGGCGAACAGCGACCCGCGTGACGTGAAGTTCAACGCTTGCGGCTGATCAGCAACTGACTCCAGCAATACCAGGTTGAGCGGCGAGCGCAGCAGCTCTCGCTGCTTGGTTCTCAACGCCGTGGCGTCGAGCCCCATGGCTGTGACCGCCGCGTTGACCGCCTCGTCGTCGAGGGGTGCCACCGTCAGACGCTCGACGTCGGGTCGGGCGTCGAGCTTGCGGATGCGGTGATCGTTCTCAACATCGAACAGCCGGCAGGCCAGGAGGACTCGCACGCCTTCGACGGCAAGCGCTTCTTGGATCAAGTCGGCGATGACGTTATAGCGCTCGGAGAGGCGCCCCGACGCCAATGACACCGCGTCAAGCTGATCCACGATGAGGAGGGCATCGCGTCCATCGGCGGCTAGTCGGAGTGCGGCAACTGGCGACGTCGACAGGCCGAGCTGGGTGCCGAGCTGGGTGGTCGAGCTGAAGGCTCCACGACGGTCGAGGCGGAAGGCCAGGACTTCGACATCCTGGGACTCGAAGACCTCTACCCCTTGGTAAAGCACCGAACTCTTGCCGCCGCCACCAGCGCCGACCACCAAGGCGACGCGTGTCGTGTCCATCAGGGTGACGAGATCGTCCGCTTCGGTTCGCCGAATCTGCGTCGCCAGCAGTTCGCGCTCGATCGTGCCGCGCCAGCTCTGGGTCGTCGCCTGCACTTCCTCGTGTGCGCTCTGCTTGGCGGCCACGCCCCGTGCGTTGATGCCGTGCGCCTTCAGCCCGTCGAGCAGTTCGCGCCGGGTGAGTCGCACCCGCAGGTTGTCCAGCAAGACGGCCCCTAGCGCCAGGGTCGTCAACGAGCCGGTCGCTCCCTCCAGGATGACGTCGGCCAACATCTCGTTCGTCTTCGAGAGCTGATCTTGAGGCTCCGACTCGAACGACATGCCGCGCAGGGTCCGCCACGCGGCGTCAGAGGTGCCGAAGATGTCAGCGGTCGTCAGTTCATCGAATTGTGGCCGCAGGATTTTGGTCAACTGGTGATCGGTAAATAGTTGCAGGGTGTCCGACTGCCGGGAACGTTCCGCCAGGTTTCGCAGCTCGCCGGCTGCGGTGATCGAGGAGAAGACGTAGCGACGGCCCTGCGCGACGTGCTGCTGTGCCGCAGCGAAGATGCCGTGGCCCCGCAGCGCCGCGATCGTCCAATTGTCATTGACGTTGTGTTGCCGCTTCACCTGGGTCACGGTGACCACGCCGTGCTCGTCGCTGTAGGTGAGCTCCGAGCCGTTGGCCAACGACGGGTCCAGGTCCTCGAGAGTGATGCTCCGCCGCTGGTCCTGCAGGCAGCGCAAGGCGTAGCGCACTGCACATGCCAGCTCGTAGCTGTTGCCCAGCTTGTCCGCCACGCCACCTGAAGCGCCGGCCATGCGAGACCCAGCCGCAACCTTCTCGGTGGCTGTCTTTCTCTCACTCATCACAACCAACCTTATGGCTCAGGGGTTGCCACCCGGTTGGAGAAGACGAGTTCGAAGCCGAGCTGAGCAATCGACGACTTCGCGTCGACTGCGTCATATCGGCCGCCTGTCGGTGTGCCCCTGCGGCGGTAGGAGGGCGCTTCGTCACGTTCGCGGAACTGTCAACGTCAGGTGGCAACGTTGCTGCCTTGAACGCCTGCGACCGTCGTCGGCGCCTGAGATGACTGAAGGGGGCGCGCTGATGGCGCGACGCAGGAAAGGGGGTCTGGTGGGGGCGGTGGTGCCGCTGGCGGTCTGCGCCACTGTGATCTTCAACCCGTGGGGCATTCGTGACGCTGCAACGACCTGGTACGTCCAGCGGTGGCAGGAGCGGGCCGAACTGCAGCCCGAACCCGTGAAGGAGCAGCAGCAACGCCTCGAGCAGGTGCCAACCGCGCCGGTGGCGCCATCCGCAAGCCCCACCACCCCCTGATCAGGGGATCGTCGGCGGACGACCTAGGCACGCCCCGACCGCCGCAAGGTGGACAAGCACGCTTGCCAACCAGCCAGCAGAGCGCGGGCAAGCGCCGCCAGTGAGCACCCACTCAGGGGGGTGTCTTCCGCGTCATCGCAGGTCAGAAGCGAGTTTCGCACCCGGTGAGTGATCGAGGGGTGCGAGACACTTAGGACGTCGCGAACGGCGCCAGCCGCTCGGGACGTTCGGAGGAGAGGTTGAAGGGCAGCAGCCACCGCAGCAGCGCCGCGCCTGACGCGACGCTACAACGGGTTGCCCGGATGAGCCCGGCCGAGCACGAGCGGCGCCTGACGGCCGACGTCGAGACCGTGCTCGGGCTGCAGCTGAACCGGTGGTCCGACGAGGCGTGGGAGCCGGTAGCGGCGCAGTTGGCGGACTACGGCTGGGGCGTAATGGTCGGCTGGCTCTACACAGGCAAGGTCTTCATCGAGGTGACCCGTGCTGGGTATCCGGTGGACCGCTGCCCGCAGAGCTGGCTCGACGACGACGCGGTCGACGGCATCGCCAAGGACGTGGTGGCCAAGGCAATCCGGGAGTTCCGTCGGATCCTCAAGAAGGGCCTGTGGCACCCAGAGAAGGGAGCGAGCCTGGCGACTTACTTCGTGGGGCAGTGCAAGATCCAGTTCGCAAACATCTACCGCAGCTGGCTGACCGCCGAGCGGAAGTGGCGCACTGCACCGCCCGGCGACGTGCACGGTCTGGCGGGCACGGCGTTCGATCCGCCGACCAAGGCCGTCCTGGACGCCGGCGCCGCAGACCTGCTCGCACAGATGGACCCGCGGGTTGCGACGGTATTCCGGCTGCACTACCTCGACGGGTACACCTACAACGAGATCGCTGAGATGGTGCCCGAAATCAGAAATGCCAAAGCAGTCGAGAACATGGTCACAAGGGAGAAGAGCAGATGGAGCAAGCAGGACGACGCCCCGCGCCGAGCGATGTGAGTGCACAGATGTGGTCGCTGATCCGCCGGTCCTCGCTCGGCTCCCCCCGGGTGGTCAGACTCAGCCGGGCAACCGCACGGTCCACGCGGCAGCAGATCCTCAGTAGCAGTCGGACGCTGAAGAACCAGCGGATGAGGGATTCAGGGTCGGCAGACACCTAGGAGAAGACGAGGCGATTCCAACCCGGAACCGCCCGAACCTCCCAGAGGAGAACCACTCTCATGGCACGATCCGTCGCACGCAGTGCTCGTTCCGGCCGCTTCGTCACCTCCCGCACCGCCGCCCGCTCCCCGCGGACCACCGTGGTGCAGACCGTGCCCAGCAAGGGCAGCGGGCACCGCTCCGCCATCACCGGCAAGTACATCTCCAAGGCCGCCGCAGCGCGGCACCCCAACACCAGCATCTCCGAGGGCCAGTGACCTCACCGGCGGCGGTCCGAACCACGTTCGGACCGCCGCCGTCGCCTCCTGGCGCCTGAGGATTGGTCGTCACGCCACGGCAGGCGACCTTCCCAAAGGCGACTCCGACCTCACGTGGACGCCCTCCGCCTCGCCAGATCGCTGTCCCTGGTGACTAAGAGCCGCGTCCTTCCGCCGCCTGCGGAGCGTCGGGATACACGCGTGGCGAGCTAGCGTCGCTGGTGTTCCAGGTGCCCGGGCTGCGGTGGCGGCGGGCGTGGCGTGGGCCCGGCGCAGGTCGCCGCGCGAGGTGACCTCATGTCCACGACCACGCTGCTGCCCTACGAGCCGGCGAGGATGTCGACCGCTCAGCTGGCGGCGGTCTCCTACCTCGCCCGGTACGCCGGGCGCACCCACCACCTCTACAGCTTCCAGCTCGCGCGGTGGTTCACGTGGTGCCAGACCCACGGCCTGGACCCGCTGGTCGGGATCCAGCGAGCCCATGTCGAGCTCTACATCCGCCACCTCGGCGAGGCGGGGCTGATGGACTCCTCGGTCGTCACCTCGATGCACGCCGTCCGCGGCTACTTCCGGTTCGCCCACATCGACGGGCTCATCCCCTCCGACCCGGCCGTCTACGCACGGCTTCCAAAGGTCCAGCGGGACGAGTCCCGCACCCAAGGTCTCGACCGGCTCGAGCTGATCCGGTTCCTCCAGGTCGCCCAGACCCTGACCGTGCACCACGGCGCCCTGGCCTACCTGCTCGGCATCAACGCCCTACGCGCCTCCGAAGCCTGCGCGGTCAGGATCGAGGACTACGCCGACACCATGCGCGGACACCGCGTCCTGCACCTGGTCGGCAAGGGCAACAAGCCCGCGCGACCATGCCCATCACCGTGCCGGTGCTTCGCGTCCTGGAGGCGTGCCGAGGCCAACGCGCCACTGGTCCCTTGGTTCTGCGGCCGCTGTCGGGCAAGCCGATCGACCGCCGCGATGCCTACCGCATGGTCGCCCGCATCGCGAAGGCCGCCGCCATCCCCCGACACATCAGCCCCCACTCGCTACGCCACGCCGCCATCACCAACGCCCTGGACGCCGGCGTCCCGCTGCGCGACGCCCAGATCCTGGCCCGCCACGCCGACCCGCGCACCACCGAGCACTACGACCGCGCCCGCGGCAACCTCGACAGACACGGAGTCCACTTCCTCACCGCCTACGTCGCCGGCGTCTGAGCGACCGACGTCGCGGCACGTGGGAACGAGCGCCGACCGGGATCATTACGGCAACAGGTCGAGGTACTTCCTACGCGCCGGCATGGCGTGGATGACCATCTCCTGGCCGCTGTCGAAGACCAACACCACCGTCTCCAGCAGGCGGCCACGGGTGTCGAAACCCAGGCGCAGCTCCCGGTCGGGCGGGCCATCCCCCTCGAGCGGTTCGATTCACAGCGACCACTCCGACGCCTGGATCGCGTCCTCCGCCGAGACGCCGTGCTTGAGGGCGCTCGAGTGGACCTTCAAGCAGCGAAATGGGCCAACGCAGCCCGGATCGCCTCGGACCTGCTCATATCGCTCTTCGCGGCCGCCGCATCGAGAGCGTCCAGCTCCTCGGCGGTCAGCCGGACCGCCACGACCTGCATGGGTTCAGCGCCACGGCCAGGACGCCCACGGCCGCGACGCTTCAGCTCCTCGACGTCATATCCAACTTCGGCCTCGTCGGCCCACTTCTGGATCTGGTCCTCACTCACCATCTGAATATCGTATAACGAAAACCCCGGGCGGTCTAGACGCGTGGAACTGTCGATCGGAGCCAAGTGATCCCTCTCGGGGTCACCCGTACGGGCTGCGGCCTTCCGTCGCGTTGCCCGTTGGAGCGCTGACGAGGGCTTGTTGCGTTAGTGACGCTCTGCACGCGGGTGAGCCTTCGCCGCGTACGCCGTCCATGGCGCAGGAGCGGGCGAAGGGTGCCGAGGCGCCGAGGCGCCGAGAGGACGTGGTCGCCGATCTCGCCCCGATCACCACCTCGGGTGGACGGCTACCCCGAGAGCTACTCAGGCCAACGTTCGTCGCATGATCAGGCGAGGCATTCCGCTCGCCGTTGCGCCGGTGGTTCCCACCACCTCGAAGCCAGCCTTCTCGAACATCGCTCGGGTGCCGACGAACGCCATGGTCAGGTCCATCCGCTTGTCACCGGGGTCCACCGGGTGGGCCTCGACCGCGGGCGCGCCGTGCGACGCGGCATACTCCACGGCGCCCTCGATGAGCGCGTGGCTGACACCCCGCTTGCGGTACCCGGACCGCACCACGACGCAGACGATGCTCCACACGGGCAGGTCGTCGATGGGACGCATCAGCTTGGAGTTTGCCAGCCGGGTGATCTCGCTGCGCGGGCCGATGTTGCACCAACCGACCGGTTCGCTATCGAGGTAGGTGACGACGCCCGGCGGGTGCTCGCGTTCACAAAGTGCCCGCATGGCTCGCTCACGAGCGGTTGCGCCGGTGCCGCCGAGCTCCTCGACTTCCTTGAGGGTGAGGCGGTGGGACAGGCACCAACAGTGCGTCGAGCGCCGATTCTTGTTGATGACGTCGGCGAAGTCCTCGAACCGGTCCGGCGTCACCGGATGCGTCTGCCAGTGCTCGTCTGCCGTGGACATGCGACCACCCAACCACCGCGCGGCGACAGCCATGAGGGGCGAAGGGCCGGAAGACCCGCCCTGGGTCACGTGGTCCCCGCGACCAGGTGGCGGTGCCGGTCGCCCGATGACGCGCCATCGCCGGCCGACAGGCCACCATGTCGGCGGGCGCCACGACACAGCCGAGTCGTCCCAGCGCAAGCCATGTCCCCAGGGAACAGCACGGCACCGACGTTCAGACTCTCCTCAACCAGGGTGCTGCGCGGAGGAAGCCGCACGGGACGCTGTCGATGCGCGCGCGTGCCGCGCGTCATGGTGGTGGCGTCCCGATCCGCTGCGCCGCCCGCACCGTCGACCGATCTGGAGGCACATCATGAAGTTCGTCGTCCTGCTCGCAGGGGAGAATCACTTCGACCGCTGGGATACGGCAGACGAACAGGAACGTCAGGCCTTCTTCGACTCGCACGCTGCGTTCCTCACGGAGGTGCGACGACACGGCGAGGTCCTAGCCGTCGAGCCGCTGGAACGACCCGAGACATCGGTCACGATCCGGCGAGGGATCGCCACCGAGGGCCCGTTCGCCGAGACGGTCGAGCAGCTCAACGGTCTGTACCTCGTCGAGCTGCCGTCCCGAGAACACGCCGTCGACGCGGCACGCCTGCTGCGGATGCCTACCGTCGAGGTGCGTCCCATCCTGGCTGTCTGACGCCGCTCAGGCGCGCGACAGCAGTCGTGTGGCGGCGGGGTTCGCCACCTCGTGTCCGCATTCGCAGCACAACCTCAGTCGGTGCTCGCTAGCCCGCGTCGCGCACCGTCCGGGCTGGACGTTCACGGTGACCGCACCAGCACGGCGTCGAGCTCGATCACCCGCAACGACGCGGCGTCGAAGGAGACCGGGTAGAGCCCGGCGAGCGACCAGCCTGCCGCACCGGTCTCCGCCAGGTGCTCGTCCATGGTGGGGACGCCGTCGTAGATCGGCAGGCACGCCACCTCGGTGAGGACGGCGACGACCGGTCCCCCGGGCTGCACCAGGCGCCCCGCCCCGCGGAACACCTCGAGGTCGTGACCCTGGGTGTCGAGCTTCAGCAGCGCCCTCGACGCACCGGGCGAGATGTCGTCCCAGAGCTCGTCGAGGCGGCGCACCGGAACGGTCTCGTCGCGCGTGCGTCTCAGGACGTCCTTCCAGGAGCGGCCGAAGTCGGACGCCCGCCGCAACGACCCGAGCTCGGACTCCTCGTCCACCCCGTGCAGCTGCGCCTGCCCCGTCCGCGAGCCCAACGCCTCCGGCCGCACCGACCACGCGCCGTCGGCCGCGGCGAGGTCGGCCAGCGCGGCCCGCGGCAGCGCGGCCGGCTCGAACGACACCAACGGACCCGCGTAACCCAGCTCGCGCACCGCACGCCCGAACTGGCCGCGGTTGGCCCCGACGTCCAGCACCAGGTCGACGTCGAGGTCCTGCAGCAGCCACGCGAGGTGAGCGTCCCGCGCCCGTGCGCACAGCTCGCGTTGCCGCACCAACGCCGAGGTCACGTCCCGCATCCTGCCGCGCCGCGCCCGCGCCGTCGCGTCGGGCACGACGCAGCGCCCGTCCTGGCCCGCCCTCCTCCCCTGTCGCCCCGACGAGGCAACAGGCGTCAGTCGCCAGGCGGCGCGGTGACCCGCGGCGGACGGCCGTGTGGTCTCATCCTCGCCAGGGTCCCGCTCGACCGGCCGGACCGCGCCCACCGCCACGGATCGGAGGATCGACATGGGTCCCCGGAAGCGCATCACGCTGGCGGACGTCGCCGCAGCGGCGGGTGTCTCCTCCGCGACGGCCTCGCTGGTCCTGTCCGGGCGGGGTCACGACCTGCGGATCTCCGAGGCGGTGCAGCACCGGGTGCGGGCGACCGCCGACGAGCTGGGCTACCGGCCGAACATCGTGTCGGTCGGCCTGAGCACCGGCACCTCGCGGACGCTCGGCTTCGTGTCCGACACCGTGGCGACGTCGCGGCTCGCGGGTGACCTCATCCAGGGCGCCCTCGCCGCAGCGCTGGACCACGGGTTCATGCTCTTCACCGCCGAGTCCGGGGGCGACCCCACGACCGAGCGCCGCCTGCTCGAGGCGATGCTGGACCGGCAGGTCGACGGCGTCCTGCTGGCGTCGATGTTCACGCACCGTCGCGACCTGCCCGAGCTGCTCGACCAGGTCCCGGCCGTGCTGCTCAACACCCTGAGCAACCAGCCGACCACCATCCCCTCCGTCGTCCCGGACGAGCTCGAGGCCGGGCGCGCAGCCGCACGGCACCTGCTGGAGGCGGGCCACCGCGAGATCCACCTCATCGGCGCGGGACCCACCGCGCAGGACGTCCCGCCCGGGACGGTCGCCGGACGCGAGCGGCTCGCCGGCATCAACGACGTCCTCAGCGATGCCGGCCTCGCACCGGCCACCGGCCACCGCTGCCTGGACTGGGTCCCCCCGGCCGGGTGGCGAGCGACCCGCGACCTCGTCGACTCGTGGGGCACTCCGCGCGCCATCGTCTGCTTCAACGACCGGCTGGCCTTCGGTGCCTACCAGGCGCTGGCCGAGTCGGGCCTGCGCGTGCCGGACGACGTGTCGATCGTCTCCTTCGACGACTCCCTGCTCGCCGAGTGGCTGCGGCCCGGGTTGTCGTCCCTCGCGATCCCGCACCACGACATGGGCCGTCGCGCGGTCGACCTCCTCGTCGCCGCCGTCGAGCGCGCGCGCACGTCCACCGCCACGGGTGACAGCACCGAGCGGCGTCCGGGCGCCGCAGCCGGCGAGGTCCACCGGATCCCCATGCCGCTCACGGTGCGGGGCTCGGTCGCAGCACCTCGGCCACAGGCCGACCGCTGACGGGGAGCGGTGCTCCGCGCCCGCTCACGGGCATTGACCGGGCCGCCCCTTCGGTCTAGCGTGCGACCTGCTCAAGCGCTTTAGCAAACGGTTCTGGGTGGTCCAGCCACTGCCGCCCTCCCGCCGCGTACGCACCGACCACTTGCGGTCGGCGACCCAAGGCGACATGGACGTCGTGCGTCCCGGCCCCACCACCGGGCCGGGGTCGGCCCCCGTCCTCGCCGCGCCGCCGGTCGGACTGGGAGGGGGACCACGTTCCCGCGTCCGCACGATCTCGTTCGTCCCGACAACCCCGTGGAGGGAACGTCCATGTCACGTCGACACAACCTCGCCCTGGTCGCCGGAACGACCATCGGCGCCTTGCTCCTCGCCGGCACCGCCGCCGGCCCGGCGTCCGCGGCCAAGCCGGCGGGCATCCAGCAGGTCGTCCCCATCACCGAGGTGCTCTCGTACGGGCAGAAGGTCACCGCGGTCGCCGTGAAGTACTCGGCGGCGGTCGATCCCAGCACGCTCGACCTCGCCACGTTCACCGTCTCGGACAGCCTGTACAACTTCCGGTTCAACCCGATCGCGGACCTCACCGACCCGACCAAGCGGGCCGACCGGACGGTGACGGCCGTGTACACGAACGACACGGCGTCGCTCGAGGCCGACAAGCAGTCGGACCGCGGGCGTTTCGTGATCGTCGAGCTCGAACCCCGCGACCCCGGCGGCAGCACGATCATCGCCTGGCAGGGTGGCGTCAAGGTCAACACCGAGCTGCAGACCCGGGTGGTGCAGAACGAGAGGGTCCACGCCCTGGTCGGTGGCGGCCAGGGACGCGGGCCGGTCATCGCAAGGCCCTCGCTGACCCAGTACGCCCCGACGCAGCCCGCCGTGAACGTCCTGGCCGACGACTTCACCTACGAGCGCTTCACCGGCTCGACCGGCACCGTGCTGCCGTACGCGTTCCACGTGCCCGAGGACTACGACCCCGCGCGCGCCTACCCGCTGGTGGTGGTCCTGCCCGGCTTCGGCCAGGGCTACATCGAGACCGCGGACGGCGCGAACAACGAGGGCGTGCAGGTGGTGTCCGACATCCCCGCGGTGGCCTGGCTCCAGGAGTCGTGGACCGGCACCGACGAGGACGTCATCGTGATCGCCCCGCAGAACCGCCGCGTCGGGAACCCCGCCGCGCAGGCCGACCTCGTGGTCGAGCTGCTCGCCGCGTTCGGGCAGCGGTACTCCGTGGACCAGGACCGTGTCTACGCCTCGACCGTCTCCTACGGCTCGACGCTGGCCTGGGCCATGCTGCAGAACCACCCGGGTCTGCTCGACGCCGCGCTGGTCACCGGCGGCTTCGTCGCGAGCGTGGCCCAGGCGGAGGCGATTGCGGCGTCCGAGACGCCGGTGTGGGTCACGCACGGCACGGGCGACCACCTGCTGCCGGTGGTCACCACGGGACAGACCTCGTTCAACCGGATCTGGGCGGCGTACGCCGCCAACGGGAAGACGCCGGCGCAGGCGACCGCCCTGGTGAAGTACACCGAGTACCCGCTGTCGGCCTTCTACGAGCCCGACCAGCACCTGGCTGCGGCGCCCACGTACGAGGACTCCTCGATCCTGCGGTGGTTGCTGTCGCAGTGACCGCGCCCTCGTGACGGCCGGGGCCGGGACCGGCGTTCGCGCCGGTCCCGGTCCCGGGCACGTGGACGTCGCTCACGTGCTCGCGGCGACGGACCCCCGCAGCCGCAGGGGCATCGGGACGCGGTGCGTCCGTGCCCGCGACGGCGCGCCGGACTCGACCGCGTCGAGCAGCAGCTGCACCGCGCGCCGGCCCAGCTCGTGGTGCGGGATCGCGAACGTGGTCAGTCCCGGGCGCAGCCAGTCGGCGATGGGGTGGTCGTCGAAGGAGACGACGCCCGCGTCGCCCGGCACCCCCAGGCCGCGCTCCTGGAGCGCCTGGTAGACGCCCATCGCCAGCCGGTCGTTGAACGTGATGACGCCGGGTGGCCGCCCGTCGGGAGCCGGGTGGTCGTCCAGGACGCGCCGCATCGCGTCGTGACCCTCCGGCGGGTGCCACGCCGCGAGCAGCCGACCGCTGCCCGGCCGCAGCCCGGCCGCGCCGAGCACCTCGAGGATGCCGGCGAGGCGCTCGGCCGCAGCGACACCGCCCTCCGGGACGTCGTCGAGGGTGGGGCCCGCACCGACCAGGTGGACGCTGCGGTGCCCGGCGTCCAGCAGCAGCCGTGCGGCCGCCCGCCCGGCCTCGAGCTCGTCGGGCACGACGACGGGGACGCCGCGTCGACGGCCCTGCGGCAGCGCGTTCAGCAGGACGGCAGGCACCTGCTCGAGCCGGGTGGGGACCCGCCGGCGCTGGGTGTACATGGAGGCCAGAACGATGCCGTCGACCTGGCGGTCGAGCATCGCGTCGAGCAGCTGGCGCTCCACCGTGAGGTCGCCCTCGTCCTCGCCGATGAACAGCATGTAGCCGCGCTCGCGCGCGGCCTCCAGAGCGCCCTTGATCATGTCCCCCGCGAGCTGCGAGGTGGCCACGGTGTCCGAGACGAAACCGAGGGTCCGGGTGGTGCCCTTGCGCAGCCCGATCGAGGCGATGTTCGGACGGTAGCCAAGCGACGTCGCCACCGAGCGCACCCGCTGCTGGACGCCCTCGGAGATCCGCAGCTCGTCACCGCGTCCGGAGAGCACGAGCGAGGCGGTGGGCGAGGACACGCCTGCAGACCTGGCCACGTCCGCCAGGGTCACGCGGTCTCGTCCCATCGCCTTCCTCCTGCCGGCTCCTGCCGGGGCGCATCGTATCCGCGGGGTGCAGAGCCGGGGCCAGCAGACCGACCAGCACTTGACACGACTTGATGACGCGCCGACACTTCCACTGCTAACGCGATTTAGCAATCGTCCGGACTCTCCGGCCGACAGCCCGAACGAAGGGAGACACCGGTGTCTCGACGAGGTGGAAGAACCCCCGGCCGCATCGCGGCGCTCGCACTGGTCACGGGGAGCGCCCTCGTGCTGGCGGCGTGCGGCGGGCCGGGCAGCGACCCGGCGCCCGGCGGCTCCAGCGCGGCGCCGACGTTCGCGGACGACGGCCCCAGCTGCGGTGACGAGCCGGTCGAGCTCAGCGCCTACATCGAGACCGGCTTCCCGCTGCCGAAGGCGCTGATGGACGAGTTCACGAAGCAGAACCCGGACGTCACCTTCGACATCCGCGAGGACCAGTTCGCCGTCATCACCCAGAACGCACCACGCGTCCTCGCCGACGACCCGCCGGACCTGATGCGGCTGCCGCAGGTGTCCGAGCTCGCCGCCGACGGGCTGCTGCTCGACCTCGACCCCTACGCCGAGGCCCTCGGGTGGGACGAGTGGCCGGCGTCGCAGCTGGAGCAGATGCGCGTCGACGAGGAGGGCCGCCGGGGCGAGGGCCCGCTGTACGCGATGGGCCTCAACTTCTCGATGACCGGCGTCTTCTACAACAAGGAGCTGGCGGCGCAGATCGGCATGACCGAGCCGCCGCAGACCCTCGACGAGCTCGACGCCGCGATGGCCGCGGCGAAGGAGGCGGGCATCGTCCCGCTGGCGCAGTTCAACGGTGGTGCGACCGGCGGTCTCGCGTTCCCGCTCCAGGGCCTCATGGCCGCCTACGGCGACCCCGGTGAGATCAACAGCTGGATCTACCAGCAGCCCGACGCGACCATCGACACGCCGTCGAACCTCGAGGCCGCCGAGCACCTGCAGCGGTGGGTCGAGGCCGGGTACTTCGCCGAGGACGTCAACTCGATGGACTACGCGACGATGATGAGCCGTTTCATCGGCGGCGAGAGCCTGTTCATCTTCAACGGCGACTGGGAGTCGGGGAACCTGGACACCCAGATGGCCGGGAACGTCGGCTTCTTCCTCGTCCCGCCCGCCGAGCCGGGCGGTTCGCAGGGCGCGATGTCGGCGCCGCTGACGTACGGCGTCTCGGCGAACGCCGAGCACCCCGAGTGCGCCGCGGTGTTCCTCGACTGGGTCGCCACCGACGACACCGCACGCACCATCGCCGTCGAGGTCGGCGGCTCGCACCCCATGGGCCCGGCCGACGCCTTCATGCCCGAGGTGGCGGCCGACAGCGTGACCAGCCAGACGCTCGAGGCCGGCGCCCAGATCGGCGAGGTGGACGGCGCGATGGACTTCATCGCCAACGCGACCGGCGCGATCTACGCCAAGAGCTGGACGCCGAACCTGCAGAAGCTGGTGGCGGGCGAGCAGGATGCAGCCGGTCTGCTGCAGGCGGTGCAGACCGACTACGAGAGCCAGATCGGAGGCTGACGGCCCCATGACGCACCGGTTGTCCGACCCCGCCGTCGGTCGCGGGGCGGACAGCCGGCGCGACCCCTCCGTGGACGCCGTCGCGCTCGCCGGCCGTCGCGCCCGTCGGGTGCGGCGCCGGCGGGACGCCTCCGTCGCCCTCGCGCTGATCGCGCCGGCGGCCCTGATGTACGGCGTCTTCGTGCTGCGCCCGATCGGCCTGACGGTCCAGTACTCGTTCTACGACTGGAACGGCGTCACCGCCTCGACGTGGGTGGGGCTGTCCAACTACGCCGCGCTGTTCCAGGATCCCGAGCTGTCCGGCTCGATCGTCAACGCGTTCGAGCTGATCGTGTTCTTCAGCCTGGTCCCGGTGGTGCTCGGTCTGGTCACCGCCAACACCATCCGCAAGATCGCGACCAGCCGCCTCGCCGTCGTCGCACGCACCGTGATCTTCCTGCCCCAGATCATCCCGCTGGTCGCCGCAGGCATCATGTGGAGCTGGCAGCTGTCGACCGACGGGCTGGTCAACCAGGCGCTGCGGCTGATCGGGCTCGACGGCCTGACGCGCGCGTGGCTCGGCGACTTCGGCACCGCGCTGCCGGCCGTGGGCGTCATCGGCGCGTGGGTGCTGTTCGGGCTCTGCATGCTGCTGCTGCTGGCGGGGATGTCGAAGATCGACGGCTCGCTCTACGAGGCCGCCCGCATCGACGGCGCCGGTCCGCTGCGCGAGTTCGTCTCGATCACCTTGCCGAGCCTGCGGCAGGAGATCGTCATCTGCCTCACCGTCACGATCATCGCCGCGCTGGCCAGCTTCGACATCGTCTACATCGCCACCCAGGGCGGACCCGGCAACAGCACCCTCGTCCCCGGTCTGCAGATCTACTACCTGGCCTTCTTCCAGCGCGAGGTGGGCATGGCCTCGGCGCTGGCGGTCGCGCTCATGGCGCTCGTGCTCGTCGTGGTGCTGCCGCTGCAGTGGTTCAACAGGGAGGACCGGTCGTGATCGTGTCGCGCCGCGAGACGTGGGTCGGACGGGTGCTCCTGGTCGTGCTCATGCTCGTCACGGTGATGCCCTTCGTCAGCCTGTTCGCCACCGCCCTGCACCCGCAGGGCACCTACCCGTCCGGCCTGGAGTGGCCCGACGACCCGCAGTGGTCCAACTTCCTCACCGCGTTCGAGTCCTCGGGCATGGCGCGGCTGCTGCTGTCGAGCGTCCTCATCGAGATCGGCGTGGTGCCGCTGGCGCTGCTGTTCGCCACCCTCGCGGGCTTCGCCCTCGGCCAGCTGCGACCGCCCGGCGGCCGGGTCATCTTCATCGCGTTCGTGCTCGGGCTGACGCTGCCGTTCGAGGGCGTGATCATCCCGCTCTACTACCAGATGCGCGATCTCGGCCTGCTGAACACGAGGTGGGCGATCATCCTGCCGCTCATCGGGCTGTACATGCCGTTCGCCGTGATGTGGATGCGGGCCCACTTCGTGACCCTGCCACCGGACCTGTCCGAGGCGGCGCGCATCGACGGCGCGGGCACGTGGCAGCTGTTCTGGCGGATCCACGTGCCGCTGTCGATGCCGGCCCTGTCGTCCTTGGCGATCCTGCTGTTCCTGTGGACCTGGAACCAGTTCCTGCTCGCCGTCGTGCTCGTCGACGAGCCCGCCCGACGCACCATGGCCGGCGCCCTCGGCGCGTTCCAGGGTCAGTGGGGCACCGACATCCCGCTGCTCTGCGCGGGCTCGCTGCTCATCCTCACGCCGACCCTGCTGCTGTTCCTCACCTTCCAGCGCCGCTTCGTCGCGGCCCTCCTGCAGGGATCGCTCAAGGGATGACCACCGTGGCAGCGCGTCCGCCGATCGACCCCGAGATCGCCACGGCGCTCACCGAGCAGTCGGACCTCGTCGTCACCGCCCTGCGCGCCGAGGAGATCGCCGGCATCCGCGCACGGGCGACACCGCCGGACCTCGACGCGGTCACCCGCGGCGGCTACTTCGAGCTGACCGAGCACGTGGCACCCGCCGACGGGCCGGCGCCGCAGGTCCCGCTCGTCGTGCTGCGTCCGCGCGGTGCCGAGGCGCCGCCACCGGTGCTCCTGCACCTGCACGGGGGCGGGCTCGTCGCCGGGACGGCCTACGACGACCTGCCCTGGGCCGCCGAGCTCGCCGCCGCCACGGGGTGCGCGGTGGTCTCGCCCGACTACCGGCTCGCGCCCGAGAACCCCTACCCCGCAGCGCTCGACGACGCCGTCTCAGCCACCGCCTGGGTGAACCGGCACGCCGGCTCCCTCGGCCTGGACCCGCACCGCGTCGTGCTCGCGGGGGTCAGCGCCGGCGCGGGGCTGGCGGCGGCGACCGCGCTCGCGATCCGCGACCGCGGCGGCCCGCTCCCCCTCGGCCTGCTGCTGGTCTGCCCGATGCTCGACGACCGCAACGACTCGCACTCGGCGCAGCAGATGGCCGGCCACGGCTCGTGGGACCGCACCGCCAACGGCACTGGCTGGGACGCCTACCTGCCCGGGCGCGCCGGCGGCGACGACGTCCCGGCCTACGCGGCACCCCTGCGCGCCGACCACCTGGGCGGCCTGCCACCGACGTTCGTCGACGTCGGGTCGGCCGAGACGTTCCGGGACGAGGACGTCGAGCTCGCGCGTCGCATCTGGCGCGACGGCGGCGAGGCCGAGCTGCACGTCTGGCCGGGCGGCGTGCACGGCTTCGACTTCCTCGCCCCGGACGCCGAGCTGTCCGTGCGAGCCCGAGCGGCGCGGCTGCAGTGGCTGCGGCGGCTGCTCGCCTCCCCCGCGTCCTGACCTGTCCGGCTCGCCGCACGCGGCGCTACCGGGTCGCGGACGTCGTCGCGGGGCGATGTCGAGCAGCGGCGTCACCGGTGGGGACCTCGGTCCAAGAGCGGCTCCTACGACGTCCTGGTCATCGGCGGTCGGGGGTCACCGCGCCCGGTGCGGTAGGTGCGGACGCGGCGCAGGTCAGGACGAGGACATGCGTTGTGCGCCGATGACGGCGAGCATCTGGAGCTTGTCGTGGGTCTCGGTGCCGGGGTCGGCGGTGTACACCAGCAGACGGTGCGACTGGTGCGGGTCGAGCAGGACCTGGCAGTTGAGGTCGAGCCGACCGACCTCGGGGTGCTGGTAGCGCTTGACCTCGTCGGCCTCGACGCCGATCTCGTGGTCGGCCCACAAGGTGGCGAACTCCTGGCTGCGTTCGAGCAGGAGCCTGGCCAGCTCGGCGGCCCGCGACCCGGGGCCGCGCACGGCGGCGATGCTGCGCAGGCCGGCGGCGTACATGCGCGAGAGGAACTGGTGGTCCTCGGGCACGTAGATGTCACGGCTGGACGGGTCGGTGAACCAGCGGTAGCCGTTGCTGCGCTCGGGCCCGGTGAAGACGGTCCAGTCCCCGGTGAGCGCGACCTTGGGCGGTGTCTGCCGCAGCGTCTCGCCGAGCTCGGTGACGATCTCGGCAGGGGTGTCGCCGAGACGGTCGAAGATGCGGAGCATCCCGGGACTGATGTGCTCGCTGCTCGACCCCCGAGGCGGCGGCTGGTGCCCGGCCAGGCGGAAGAGGTGGTCGCGCTCGGCGATGGTCAGGTGCAGTCCCTGGGCGATGGAGGCGATCATCTGCTCGGACGGCTGAGGGCCGCGCTCCTGCTCGAGCCGGGAGTAGTAGTCGGTCGACATGTGGCACAGCACCGCGACCTCCTCGCGGCGCAGGCCGCTGGTGCGGCGCCGCGGTCCGCGCGGCATGCCGACGTCCTCGGGCTGCAGCGCCTCGCGGTGGCGCCGCAGGAACTCCGCCAGCTGCGGGCGGTCGATCATCGGCTGTCCTCTTCTCCGGCGGCGATCGGCGTGCGTCCCACCCGTTGTACCCGTGCGGAGCGCAGTCGGGGCATCAGGCGGCCGGGTGGCGCGGCGGGAGCTGGGTGACGGGCAGGTCGTGCCGGTGGTCGGCCGGCCCCCCCGGGAAGGTGACGCCGGCCAGCTCCACGGACGCCAGCCACATGCGCCTCGCCTCTCCCTCGTCGCGCAGGGGCTTGTAGAGCTCCTGCTCGGCCGGCGCTCCTCCCACGTGCTGGAACCCGCGCGGGCCGTAGAGCCGGCCACCCTCGGCGTCGGGGGAGGTGGCGGCCATCAGAGCCGGGAGGCCGGCCGACACGGCGGTGCCCACCACCAGTCCGTGCCTGGACAACCACCGGATCACCCGCACCTGCGGCGTGTCGGTGTCGCGGCCGAGCTCGGGTCGCGCGGACAGCAGGCGGGTGGGGGCGACGCCCGGGTGGGACAGGTTGCTCATGACGCCCCAGCCGCGGGTCCTGCTGAGCCGGTCGAGCTCCAGACCGAACAGGCCGAGGGCGATCTTGGACTGGCGGTAGGCCTTCATCCCGTCGTAGGACCGTTCCCAGTCGAGGTCGTCCCAGTTGATGCCGCCGCCGGCCGCGGCGACGCTGATCTGGGAGGTGACCCTGGCCCGTCCGGCCTGCAGCAGCGGCATCAGGTGGGCCACGAGGGCGACGTGACCGAGGTGGTTGGTGCCGAGCTGCAGCTCCAGCCCGTCCGCGGTGGTCCGGCGCTGCGGCGGGGTCATCACGCCGGCGTTGTTGATCAGCAAGTGGATCGGCGCACCCTCGACCCGCAGTGTCTGGCCGAGGGCCGCGACGGACTCCAGCGAGGACAGGTCGAGGTCCTCGAGCAGGACGGTGGCTCCGGGAGCGGCAGTCCGGATCGCGTCCGCCGCGGCCTGGCCCTTGGCCCGGTTGCGCACCGGCAGCACGAGCTCGGCGCCCGCAGCCGCGAGCCGCTTCGCGATCCCGAGGCCGATGCCGTCGCTCCCTCCGGTCAGGACGGCCCGTCGGCCGGACAGGTCGGGGACGGTGATGTCGGTGTCGGTTCGCGGCATGACGGTTGCTCCTGCTGGTCAGCGGTGGGTGGCGCTCCGGGATCCCGGTGCCGGCGCCGACGTCACGGACCGTCGGTGCTCTGTGCCCAACAGTCGCGCAGATCCGCAGCGCTGTTCAGGGCCTGCCGGTCCCCCCCATCGGTCGGGGTGCGGGGCGAGGTGGAGCAGCGGCGTCTCCGGTGAGACGTTGGTCCTGTGAGCGACTCCTACGACGTCCTGGTCATCGGCGGCGGGCCCGCAGGCACGGCGGCGGCCCTGCGCGCCGCCGAGCTCGGCGCCACGGTCGCCGTGGCCGAGCAGGCACGCACCGGCGGCACCTGCGTCAACAGCGGGTGCGTGCCGACGCGGGTGCTGGCCAAGGCGGCGCGGCTGATGCGTGAGGTCCGCACCGCCGACACCTACGGGATCTCGGTCTCGGAGCAGGCCGTGAACTGGCCGGCGACGGTCGCGCGGGTGCGCGCCACGGTCGAGCGGGTGCAGCAGGCGAAGGCCGAGCCGCACAAGCTGGCCACCGCCGGTGTCGACCTCCTGATCGAGGGCAGAGCCCGTTTCACGGGCCCGCACGAGGTCGAGCTCGCCGCCACCGGCCGCCGGGTGCGCGCGGACTCGATGATCATCTGCGTCGGCGGGCACTCGCGCCGGTTGCCGATCCCCGGCGCCGAGCTCGCGACGCTGCCGGAGCAGATCCTCGACCTGCCCTCCGTGCCGCGTCGACTCGCCGTCGTCGGCGCCGGCAACACGGGCGCGCAGCTGGTCACCGTGTTCGAGGCGCTCGGCGCCGAGGTCACGCTGCTCGAGATCGCACCGCGGATCCTGGCGCACACCGACGCCTCGGTGTCCGCCGCCGTCGCCGAGGCCTTCATCAAGCAGGGGGTCCGGGTGGAGACGTCAGTGGAGGGTGTCGTCTCGCTGGTGCGTACGGACGACGGGATCGAGCTGACGTGGCGCCGCGGCGGTGAGGAGCGCCGATCGACCTACGACGCGGTGGTCACGTCCACCGGCTGGCCGGCGTCCATCGAGGGCTTGGACCTCGAGGCGGCCGGTGTGACGGCCTCGCGTGGCGGCATCCCCGTCGACGAGCACCTGCGGACGAACGTGCCGCACATCTACGCGGCGGGCGACGTCAACCAGCAGGCGATGCTCGTCCAGGCGGCGCACTTCGAGGCCGAGGCGGCGGCCCGCAACGCCGTGCTGGGGGCGAGGACCCGCGCACCGCACAACCTCCTGCCCGCAGGGGGTTTCACCGACCCGGACTACGCGGGGGTGGGCCTGACCGAGGAGCAGGTCCGCGACCGGGGCATGGCGTACGGCGTGGCGCACGTCGACTACGCGAGCATGGAGCGTCCGGTCATCGACGACCGGACCCGCGGGTTCCTCAAGCTGATCACCGACGGCCGCCGCGAGCTCCTCCTCGGCGCGCACGCTGTGGGCGAGCAGGCGATCGAGGTCGTGTCGGCCGTGACCGCCTCGATGGCAGCGGGTGTGGACGTCGCGACGCTCGCGCGGGTGGAGTTCGCCTACCCGACGTACAGCGCCGTCATCGGGGTCGCGGCGCGACAGCTGATGACCGGGTCACCCTCGAACTACGAGCACGCCACCCAGTAGCGCCGGGTACGCCGCCCACCCACCCGTCACCCGAGCGGCTTGTGCAGCACCACGGCCTGCTCGGCGAAGCCCAGGCTGCGGTAGAACGGGATCGACAGCGGGCTCGCGGCGAACGTGTCGAGCACGACGTGACGGGCTCCCCGACCACGACCCCAGGACCCCAGCTCGCTCATGAGCAGCCGGCCGACGCCCGTCCGACGGTGCGCCGCCGCGACCGCCACCACGTCGACGTGCACGGACGTCGACGACAACCTCCGCTGCAGCTGGAACGGCGCGCTGTCCACCGCCTGCTCGAGGTGCGCCATCCCGAGGCCGGCCACCACGTCCCCGACCTCGACGACGAGACGCCGCGAGTCCGGGTCCTCACGCTCGAGCAGGCTCCGGAAGAAGTCGGCGCACCCGTCGTGCACGGGGACCTGGAAGACCTCCGGGTCCAGCGAGACCAGGTGCTCGCCGACCTCGCGCCACAACGTCGCGACCGCCTCCGCGTCGCTCGGCACCGCCTCGCGGACGACCAGGTGACTCATGCCACGAACGTAGCTCTCGTCATCCCGTCGACGTCGCAGCCCGTCCCGAGAGTCACTGGCACTGCTGCAGTGTGCGGACGAGCTGCTGGCCGGCTCAACCGGGGAGGTTCGCCGGTGGCACGGCGCGGGGCCAGGTCCACGCGGAGCGCAGGATGAAGGCCAGGAGCAGGACCTCGAGCCCGATCGAGAAGCCGTAGAAGTAGGCGTAGTCCCAGGACTCCTCCCCGGCGACGTTGTAGACCGAGAAGGGGATGTACAGCGTCGCGACGACGAGGTTGACGGTGCGGTTGACCCGGGCGGGAAGGGTCGTGGAGAGCACGACCATGAGGATCGGGACGGCCAGAGCCGTCAGCGCGCTGCCCACGAAGACCGGACCGATGTCGAACTCGTGCACGATGCCGTCCAGGATGTCCTCGACGATTCCGGGCTTGTAGAAGCTGAGGTAGTCGACGTAGAGGTACATGAACATGAAGCTGGTCCAGGCTGCTGCGAGCCTCACCTGGACGGGCAGGCGCACGTCCTGCAGCGTGCTCTGCGACGGCGGCTTGTCCAGCGCGGTGCGCGATCCGGTCGTGCTCATCAGGTTGCTCCTCGGTGTGATCGGGTGGGTGCCTCCACCCTCGCCGGTGCCGGTGGCGGACCACATCAGCCCGGGAGCCTGACCCGACCTGTCCGTCAGCACAGGAAAGCCGTTGTACTTTCGGCGGATACGCCGAGCACGCGGGCTGCCTAGGCTGGCCCGATGGCCACCGGCGCGCTTCGCTCGCTGCTGGCCGAGCCGCGACCTCCGGATCCCCCCGGCCCGGGGCCGCGGGATTGGGCCCTGGTGGTCGCTCTGGGCGGCTGGTCCGTGGCGGAGGTGCTGCTCCGTGACGACCTGGCGCCGGTCGTGCTGCTGCTCGTCGCCACGGCCGCGGTCCTCGCTCCTCTGCCGTGGCGGCGCACGCACCCGCTCGTCGCGGCCGCGGTGGCGTTCGGCACGCTGACGGTGGTCGACGTCATCCGGATCGTCAGCGGGTCGGAAGGTGTTCTGCCGCCAGGCGTCTCGGGCACCCTGGTCCTGGCCTACGCCGTGTTCCGGTGGGGCTCCGGTCGGGAAGCCGCGAGCAGCCTCGGCCTGATCCTGGTCTGGCTCCCGCTCACTCTGGTCGCGGACACCACCACTCCGGCCGAGAGGGTCGCCGGCTACACGTTCTTCCTGTTCGCCGCCGCGCTCGGCGCGGCGATCCGCTTCCGCGGGAGGATCCGCGTCCGGGACATCGAGCAGGCCAAGGGGCTCGAGCGCGAGCAGCTCGCGCGCGAGCTGCACGACACCGTGGCCCACCACGTCTCGGGCATCGCCATCCAGGCCCAGGCAGGACGTGCCGTCGCGGCCTCGCACCCCGAGCGTGCCGTCGAGGCCCTGGCCACCATCGAGGACGCAGCGACCCGCACCCTCACCGAGCTGCGCGCCATCGTCGGCGTGCTCCGCGGCCCGCACGACACCGAGCTGGCGCCGCAGCCCGGCCTGGCCGAGGTCGAGCAGCTCGCCACCGACGGGCACGCGCGTCCCCGCGTCGAGGTCTCGCTCTCCGGCGAGCTCGACGACCTCAGCCCGGCGGTGGGCGCCGCGGTCTACCGCCTGGCCCAGGAGTCCGTCACCAACGCCCGGCGGCACGCCCGCCACGCGACCCGGGTCACCGTCGCCGTCACGGGCGACGAGGACGGGGTGCGGCTGACCGTCGACGACGACGGTTCCGTCGGGAACGTCCGCGCCGCAGCGGGCTACGGCCTGGTGGGCATGCGCGAACGGGCCTCGCTGCTCGGCGGCACCTTCGACGCGGGGCCTGCCGCCGAGCGGGGCTGGCGGGTCCAGGCGGTCCTTCCCCGGTCGGGGACGCCGCGATGAGCACCAGGGTCCTGATCGCCGACGACCAGCCGATCGTGCGCAGCGGGCTGACGATGCTGCTCGACGCCCAACCCGGTATCGAGGTGGTCGGTGCGGCCGCCGACGGGCGGGAGGCCGTCCGCCTGGCGCTCGAGCTGCGTCCGGACGTCGGCCTGTTCGACGTCCGGATGCCGTTGATGGACGGCATCGAGGCCACCCGGCTCCTCGCCGGCCCCGACGTCGCCGACCCCCTGCCGATCGTGGTCATCACGACCTTCGACCTCGACGAGTACGTCCACGGGGCGCTGCGGGCCGGCGCCCGCGGCTTCCTGCTCAAGGACGCCGGGCCGGCCCTGCTGAGCCAGGCGATCCACGCCGCCGCGGAGGGGGACGCGCTGATCGCGCCGAGCGTGACCGTCCGGCTGCTCGCGGCGTTCGCGCACGCCGGGACCTCGGCACCGAGGCAGCCGAGCGAACCGCTCACCGCCCGCGAGGAGGAGGTGCTCGTGCCGGTGGCCCGCGGACGCACCAACGACGAGATCGCCGGCGAGCTCTTCATCACCGCGAGCACCGTCAAGGCACACCTCGCCAGCCTGATGCGCAAGCTCGGCGCCCGGAACCGCGTCGAGGTCGCCATGTGGGCGCACGAGACCGGCCGCGTCCGACCGCGTCGTGCGGAGGGGGCTTGACGTCGCACTTGCTTTTTGCAAGTGTCACCGCATGAGCCTCTTCATCACCTGCCCCGTCGCCAGCGTCGAGCGCGCGACCACCTTCTACGCCGCCCTCGGCTGGACGCTCAACGCCGAGATGTCGGACCACAACGTCTCCTGCTTCGCGATCGCGCCCGAGCAGTACGTCATGCTCGGCAGCCGCGAGATGTACGCGAGCATCGGCGGCTCCGAGGAGCTGGTCGGCGGACCCGACACCCCCTCCAAGGTCACCGTCTCGTTCGGCCTCGGCAGCCGCGAGGCGGTCGACGAGCTCGTCGAGCGCGCAGGCACCGCCGGCGGGCGCGTCGGTGACACCGACGACTACGACTTCATGTACCAGCGCCAGTTCGACGACCCCGACGGCTACCACTACTCGCCGTTCTGGATGAAGACGGACGGCGACCCGACCGCGTGAGCGACCTCGCCGCGGCCCTGCAGGTCGTCGGAGCGCGATGGGCCCTGCTCGTCGTGGAGCGGCTCCTCGACGGGCCGCAGCGCTACGGCGACCTCCAACGTGACCTCGGGGTGCCGACGAACATGCTCGCGACGCGGTTGCGCGAGCTGGAGGCGGCAGGCGTCCTGACCCGGTTGCCGTTGCGGCACAACACCCGGGCCTACGCGCTGACCGATCGCGGGCTCGCCCTGCGCGAGGCGATCGAGGCGCTCGGGCGCTGGGGGGCGGAGCACGCCTGAGTGCCCGAGGGCGTCACCCCGGCGTGGTGCCTCCCGGCTCCGCGGCGGCGTCCGGGTCCTCCTCGGGCTCGAAGGTGTTGGGCTCACCCGTGGTGAGCCCGACGCCCATCTCCTCGTCGGGGGCGGCCTCGGACGCCTGCTTCTCCGGGTCCTGCTCTGTCATGGCAGCACGGTCCTCTCGTCGCGGCACAGCGCCGGACGTCCATGCTCGACCCCTGGACGCCACCGCGCCAGGCCACGTCGGTGTCCGACCTACGGCGCGGTCAGGACGTCGCGCCAGGAGTGCTGCGGCGCGAAGCCGAGCAGCTCGCGCGCCTTGTCGATCGCGTAGAACGTCTCGTCGCGGCCCATCGGACGACGCTGCTCCACGCCGTCGTAGAAGCGCTCCCGCACCTCGTCGGTCGTCAGCGCGACGGACATGTCCGCGTTGGCGACGTTGAACACCTCGTAGCCGAGCCCGTCGACCTCGAGGCACCGCTGCACCATCTGGCCGAGGTCGCGGGCGTCGATGTAGGCGAACACGTTCCGCCGACGCAGCGCCGGGTCGGCGAGGAACGCCGGGAACTTCTCGGCGTACTCGTGCGGCTCGATGACGTTGTTGATCCGCAGTCCGTAGACGTCGGCCCCGGTGCGCGCCTGGAACGACCGCGCCGTCACCTCGTTCGCCACCTTGGACATCGCGTAGGAGTCCTCGGGCACGGTCGGGTGCTCCTCGTCCACCGGCACGTACTGCGGTCGTCGCTCGCCCTGGGCGAAGCAGATCCCGTACGTCGTCTCCGACGACGCGAACACGACCTTGCGGACGCCCAGCCGGGTCGCCGCCTCGATCACGTTGTAGGTGCTGAGGACGTTCGTCGCGTAGGTGGTCGCCTCGGGCCTGATGAGGATGGCCGGCACCGCGGCGAAGTGCACCACCGCGTCGTAGGCGGGTTTGGCCGGCAGGTCGAGCTCCTCGAAGCGCGCCAGACCCGCGAGCGCCGAGTAGGTCTGGCCGGCGTCGGTGAGGTCGACCCGCAGGTCGGCGACGTCCGGGTGCCCGAGGGGGACGAGGTCGGCGTTGGTGACCTGGTGGCCCTGCTCGGCCAGGTGCGCCACGACGTGCTTGCCCGCCTTGCCGCTGCCACCGGTGAAGAAGATCCGCATGGGTCGATCAAACACCGGTGCGGCCGTCCGCGCCCCGGGGGACGACGGCGCCGCCCGGCCGCACCAGCCCGCACTCGTAGGCGCGGACCACCGCCTGCACCCGGGTCGCCACGCCGAGCTTGGCCAGCACCCGGTTGACGTGCGTCTTCACCGTCGCCGGCGCCACGACCAGGTCGGCGGCGATCTCGTCGTTCGACCGGCCGCGCGCCATCAGCACCAGCACCTCCCGCTCGCGCTCGGTCAGCCCGGCCACCTGGTGCGGCACGCCCTCGACCGGGGGCGGGTGCCGCAGGTACTCCTCGATCAGGCGCCGGGTCAGCGCCGGGGCCAGCAGCGCCTCGCCGGCCGCCACCGTCCGGATGCCCTCGACCAGCCGGTCCGGCGGCGTCGCCTTGAGCAGGAAGCCGGCGGCCCCCGCGGCCAGCGCGTCGTAGACGTAGCGGTCCAGGTCGTAGGTCGTGAGCACCAGGACCCGGCTCGCGAGCCCGGCGCGGGTGAGCTCGCGGGTCGCGGCGATCCCGTCGAGCACCGGCATCCGGACGTCCATCAGCACCACGTCCGGCGCGGTGCGGCGCACCACCTCCACGGCCTCGCGGCCGTCCCCCGCCAGGCCGACCACGGCGCACCCGCGCGCCTCGAGCACGAGCTGCAGCCCCGTGCGCACCAGGTCCTGGTCGTCGGCGACCACGACGGTCGTCATGGCACCACCGTGGTCACGGTGCCGCCGCCGTCACCAGCGGCAGGTGCGCGTCCACCCGGAACTGCTCGCCCGAGCGGCCGTGGCGCAGCGTCCCGCCGAGCAGCTCGACCCTCTCGGCGACACCGGTGAGACCGAAACCAGACCCGGGCACCGGCGAGGGCCGCCCGACCGGGTTCGAGCACGAGATCGTCAGCCCGTCGGGCACCGCCTCGACGACGAGTCGCGCGCTGCCGTCGCCGTACCGCAGGGCGTTGGTCAGCACCTCGCGCACCACCCGGTACGCCGACACGTCCGCGCCGCCCGGCAGCGGCTCGACCGGCAGGTTCACCGTGGCGTCGACCTCCAGCCCGGCAGAACGCATCTCGGACAGGAGCGCCGGCAGGTCCGCCAGCCCGGGCGCCGGTCGCAGGCCCAGCTCGTCGGACTCGTCGCGGACGACGTGCAGCAGCTGCCCGGTCTCGGCCAGCGCCCGGCGGCCGGTCTCGGCCACCGAGCCGAGCAGCGCCAGCGCCCGGTCCGGCGAGGTCCGCACCAGGTCCTGCGCGGCGGCGGTCTGCACGACCATGGCGCTGACCGAGTGCGCGATGACGTCGTGCAGCTCGCGCGCGATCCGGTCGCGCTCGGCGCGGACGGCCTGGTGCCGGATCTGCTCGGCCTGGCGGGCGATCTCGGCCGACTGCTCGGCCAGCCGGCGCGTCACCCGTCCGAACACGAACGGCGGCGTCGCCATCGCCAGCACGAACACGACGTCGGTGACGTCGGAGGAACCCTCCTGCTGCCAGCCGTCGACCAGCACCAGCAGCACGGTCACCGCCACGGCCACGACCCCGGCGAACCGCGGCGCGTACCGGGCCAGGCTGTACGTCCCCAGCACGTAGAAGACGATCGGCGTCGCCGCCTCCTCCATGTGCGTGCCCGTGAGCGGGATCGTCATCAGCACGACGGCTGCGGCCGGGAACGCGAGCAGCGGGTGGGTGCGGCGGAAGACCAGGAGTGCTGCGGCGACGGCTTCCAGCGCCGCCGCGACGACCCACCCCGGTGTCGCCAGCAGCGCGAGCTCGACCACCCCGGCCACCAGCGCGAGGCCGGGGAGCCAGACGTCGCGCCGGCCCGGACGAGGCTCCACGGCCCGAGGGTACGGCGGGAGCGGCGCACGCGGCATCCACCCGAGGGTGGAGACCGGTCCGACCCGAGCGGTGACGACCACGGGCGGTGCCGCCAGCACTCTCGAGGCGACGGACGAACCGACCTCGAGGAGGACCCCGTGCTGACCGGACACGAACGAGCCGTCGGACGCACCGCCTGGGTGATGGCCTGGGTGGGGCTGGTGGTGGGGCAGCTGCACGCCCTCGCGCGGTTCGAGACCGCAGACGGCAGAGAGGATCTCGAGCTCCCACTGGTCGCCGCCTGGGCCGAGCCGGCGGCGGACGCCGTCCGGCCGCTGCTCGACTGGGGTTCTCCCGACCTCGTCTACGTGACCTACGGCAAGGTCTGGTTCCCCGTGTTCCTCGCCTTCACGCTGTGCGCCGTCGTGGTGCGCCGGCGCCGCGACCCCGTGGGCGTGGAGAGGTGGGCCTGGCGCGTCGCTCTCACCGGCTACGTGATCGCCTGCCTCGCAGTGCTGCTCACCTACTGGACGCAGTGGACCGGACGCCTCGACGGGCTCGGCCTCGAGGCCACGCTGTTCGAGGCGTCCTGGCTGGTGACGCTGCCCGGCCTGCTGCTGACGATGCTGGGCTCGACGCTGCTCGGCGTCGCGCTGCTGGTGCGGCGGTTCCGTCCGCTGCCGGTGGCTCTGGTGCTGGCGCTCACGATCCCGCTGGCGATCGCGGTGCTGCAGGCCACGTCGATGGGCAGCGCCGCGCTGCCGGTGGCCTTCGCCTTCGGCGTGCTCGGACGCCGGATCGCCCGCGGTGACGCCCCGGCAAGGGCGGTCGCGAGCACCGCTGCGGCGCAGCCCGTACCGACGACCTAGCCGTCGGTGGTCTCGCGGACGACGAGGTGGTGCTCGGCGGTCACCGACTCCGGGGTCGAGCCGCCGTCCAGCTGGGCCTGCAGCAGGTCGAGCGCCACCCGGGCGATGCCGGCCTTGTCCGGTGACACCGTGGTCAGCGCGGGACGGGCGAAGCGGCCGTCCTCGATGTCGTCGAACCCGACGACGGCGAGGTCGCGCGGGACGTCGAGGCCGCGTTCGGCGGCGGCCCGCAGCGCGCCCAGGGCCAGCTCGTCGGTGAAGCAGAAGACGGCGTCCGGCGGCTCCGGCGCGTCGAGCAGCCGCTGCATCGCGCGGTAGCCGTCCTCCCGCTTGAACTTGTCGACCGGCGCCTCGCGGGCCTCGTCGACCGCGTGGCCGGCCTCCTCCAGCGCCGCTCGGTACCCGAGCAGCCGGTGCCGCGAGGTGGCGTGCGCGAACCCGGGGTTGACCCCGACGGCGGCGATGCGGCGGCGTCCGGTCGACAGCAGGTGCTGGGTCGCCTCCCGCGCCGCGGCGATGTTGTCCACGGCGACCCGGCACCACGTGGTGCTGTCGTCGTGCTCGCCGAGCAGCACCATCGGCAGCGTCCGGGGGTGGCTCGCCAGCACGTCGTCGGGCACCGTCCACGGGCTGAACACCACGCCGTCGACCAGGTGGTTGCGCCGTCCCTGCAGCAGCGCGAGCTCACGGGCGGGGTCGCCGTCGGTCTGCTCCACCAGCACGGTCAACCCGCGCTGCTCGGCCAGCCGGAAGGCGTGCGTCGCCAGCTCGGCGAAGTACGGCGAGTCGACGCCGGGCACGACCAGCGCGACCAGCCCGGTGCGGCCGCGGCGCAGCGTCCGGGCCGCCATGTTCGGCCGGTAGCCGAGGGCGTCGATGCTCGCCTGTACCCGCGCGCGGGTCGCCGGCGCGACCTGGGCGAAGCCGTTGACGACGTTGGAGACGGTGCGCACCGACACGCCGGCGTGCTCGGCGACGTCCTTGAGCCTGACCTCGACCACGTCTCACGCGTCCGATCCGGGGACGGTCCTTGCAACGTGGCATGCCACGTTGCAACATGGACGGCACCTGCCCCTCCAGCCATCGGGAGCACCCTTGACCACGAGCCCACTCCTGCCCCTGCGACCTCCGCACGACCGCGAACCGGCCCTGCTGCCCCCCACTCTCCCGCAGTCCCGGGTCGAGGACCTGCTGGCCGGCCTGGCGCGCGACGGCATCGTCGGCCTCAAGGGCGCGTTCGAGCCGTCCTGGGCCGACGAGCTCGGCGAGGACGTGATGACCGCCTTCGAGCAGGCCCGGTCCCGTCCGGAGGGCGCGCTGAGCCGTGGCCGCCACCGCTGGTACGTCGAGATCCACCCCGAGCAGCTGCGCGGGTTCGTCGACCTGGTCACCCACCCGTGGATCACCGCCGTGGCCGAGCGGCTGCTCGGGCCCGACTACGTGATCGTGGAGATCGGTTTCGACATCCCCCTGCCCGGGGCGCGCGACCAGCCGTGGCACCGCGACTTCCCGATGCCGCCGGAGACCCGCCACCACCGCCGACTGAGCTCGCTGGCGGTCAACGTCACCACGGTGGACACCACCGAGGACATGGGCCCGTTCGAGGTCGCGCCGGGCACCCAGTACGACGACGACGCCGCGTTCGAGCACGGCATGTTCCCGCCCCGCTCGGCGTACCCGGCCTACGAGGCGCTGGGCAGCCGCCGGTACCCGCAGCGCGGCGACATCTCGATCCGCTCCGCGCTCACCATCCACCGCGGTACGGAGAACCGGTCGGACCTCTCGCGTCCGGTGCTCGTGCTCGGCCTGGTCAGCGCCGACGCGCAGGAGGACGACGCGCACGGCCACGCGATCACCCGCGCCTTCCGCGACACGCTGCCGATCGAGGTGCTGCGGCACCTGCGCTGCCCCGTCGTCGACGAGCTCACGCCCGTGCCGCAGCGGCACACCATCGAGGGCCTGGTGATGGGCGAGCCGTGATCACCCACCCCCCTCGGGCGGGCGCGCCGGCCACCGCGGCCGGCGCGACCACCGCGTACGTCGCGGCGGCGGACGTGCTCAGCGTCCGGCTGGCGTCGGACCCGGCCCTGCGCACCAGCGTCGTGCGCTGGGCGCCGCCGCCCACCGCGGGCACCGGGGGCGGCCCCGCACCGGTCCCGGCGATCCACTTCGTCCTCGACCAGGCCGGCGAGCTGCTCGTCGGCCTGGTCGTCGAGGACGCCTCGGTCTGGCTGCCGCCGGACGCGCTGGACGCCGTCCCCGGCACGCCGGCGCTGTGCGAGGTGACGGCGTCCGGACGGCTGTGGGTCTCGTTCCTGCCCGAGGCGCCCGAGATGTGGCGCACCGCGACCCGCGTGGTGCTGCCCGGCGGGTCGCTCGCGGTGCAGCTGCTCTGGGTCGCACCCGGACGGCTGGTCGCCGTCGAGGTCGAGGACGTCGCCCGCCTGCACCCGTCGGTGCTGCACCCCGCGCTCGAGGGCGCCGACCTCTAGGTCAGCCCACCGATCATCAGGCCACCGACCCTCAGCCCATCGACTTCCGGCCGTCGATGCTCTCGCGCAGGATGTCGGCGTGGCCGGCGTGCTGGGAGGTCTCGGCCACGACGTGCAGCAGCACCCGGCGCAGCGTCCAGCGGGCGCCGGGCTCGAACCACGGCGCCTCGGGCAGCGGCCACGACGCGTCCAGGTCGGCCGTCCGCGCGAGCTCGTCGGTGCGCGCCGCCACCTCGTCGTAGCGGGCCAGCAGCCCGGCGACGGTGTCGCCGTCGACCATCCGGAAGCCGAGGGCGTGCTCGGCGTAGGAGCTCTCGTCCATCGCCAGCGCCTGCGGCCCGCGCAACGCGAAGTCGGCCCACCGCGCCTCGGTGATGGCGACGTGCTTGACCAGCCCGCCCAGGGAGAGCTCGCTCGCGGTCGGCGTCGACGCGGCCTGCTGGTCGTCCAGCCCGTCCAGCGTCTGGCGCAGGAACCAGCGGTGCTTGGCGAGCGTCTCCAGCAGGTCGGCCCGCTCGGGGGCGAGCGCTGCCTCCGTGCCGGGGTCGTCGGTCGTGGTGGCGGTGGTCGAGGTCATGGGGTGCTCCGTCCGTCGGTGGATCCGTCGAGGACGACGCTACGGAGCGAACAGGTCAGGTCCTGTCCTCTTCTCGACCGGGGGCGACCGACCGATCCCGGGTCAGCGGCCGGTGCCCCCGTAGACCACGGCCTCGCCCTCGCTGGAGTCCAACCCGAACGCGGTGTGGACGGCGCGCACGGCGTCGTCGAGGTCGTCGGCGCGGGTGACCACCGAGATCCGGATCTCCGAGGTCGAGATCATCTCGATGTTGATGCCCGCCTCGGCGAGCGCCTTGAAGAACTTGGCCGAGACGCCCGGGTGGCTGCGCATGCCCGCGCCGACCAGCGAGAGCTTGCCGATCGTGTCGTCGTACTGCAGCGAGTGGTACCCCACCGACTCGGCGACCGCCTGCAGCGCCGCCATGCCCTGCGCGCCCTCGGTCTTCGGCAGCGTGAACGAGACGTCGGTGAGGCCGCTGGCCGCGGTCGACACGTTCTGCACGATCATGTCGATGTTGATGCCGGCGGCCGCGACGGACTCGAAGATCCCCGCGGCCTTGCCCGGGGTGTCGGGCACGCCGACCACCGTGATCTTGGCCTCGCTGCGGTCGTGCGCGACGCCGGAGATGATCGCCTGCTCCACGGGAAGGTCCTCCATCGATCCGCTGACAAGGGTGCCGGGCCTGGGTGAGAACGAGGACCGGACGTGGATGGGGACGCCCGAGCGCCGGCCGTACTCGACGCAGCGCAGCATCAGCACCTTGGCGCCGGACGCGGCCAGCTCGAGCATCTCCTCGTAGGTGACGGTGTCGAGCCGGCGCGCGGTCGGGACGATCCGCGGGTCGGCGGTGAAGACGCCGTCGACGTCGGTGTAGATCTCGCAGACGTCGGCCCCGAGGGCGGCCGCCAGGGCCACCGCGGTGGTGTCCGAGCCGCCGCGGCCGAGGGTGGTGATGTCCTTGGAGTCCTGGCTGACGCCCTGGAACCCGGCGACGATCGCGATGTGCCCCTCGTCGAGGGCGCCGCGGATCCGTCCGGGCGTGACGTCGATGATCCGGGCCTTGCCGTGCACGGCGTCGGTGATGACGCCGGCCTGGCTGCCGGTGAACGAGCGCGCCGACCGGCCCAGGTTGGCGATCGCCATCGCCAGCACCGCCATCGAGATGCGCTCGCCGGCCGTCAGCAGCATGTCGAGCTCGCGGCCGGGGGGCAGCGGGCTGACCTGGTGAGCCAGGTCGAGCAGGTCGTCGGTGGTGTCACCCATCGCGGAGACCACGACGACGACCTCGTTGCCGGCGCGCGTGGTCTCGGTGATGCGCTTGGCGACCCGCTTGATGCCGTCGGCGTCGGCGACGGAGGACCCGCCGTACTTCTGCACCACCAGCGCCACGCGCGCACCCCTCGCTCACCCCTCGGACCGGACGACGGTGATCGTCCCACGGCGCCCGGCCGCACCGGCGCGGGCGTCCGGGTGCTGAACGCGTCGTCCCGGCCCGCGGGACGCGGACCGGGACGACGGTGGTGGGGGTGGCCGTGGGTCAGCCGAGCTTGTTCAGGCCCGACCAGGTGGTGCCGAGGTTGACGCTGGTCCTGAAGCCGCCGGTGCCGTTGCCCGGGTAGAGGACGAACGCGCCGCCGGAGGTGCGGCCGACCAGGTCGCCGATCCTGTCGCCGGTGAGGTCGCCGGGGGCCACGACGGTCAGGCTGCTCCAGCCCTTGCCGACGGTCTGGCCGGCGCTGAAGCCGCCCCTGCCGTCACCCAGGAAGAGGTGGAGGTAGCCCGAGGAGTCACGGGCGAACAGGTCCGAGCGGCCGTCGCGGTTGATGTCGCCCGGGGAGACAAGGGCGGTCATCTTGCCCCAGCCGGACCCGACCTGGACGCCCTTGCGCAGGTTGCCGGCGCCGTCGCCGCTGTACAGCCAGAGCCGGCCGTACGCGTCCCGGGCGTACAGGTCCGAGACGCCGTCGCCGTTGCCGTCGAGGTCGACGATCATGTTCATGCCCGACCAGCCCGTGCCCTTGAGGGTCGCCGAGCCGAGCCCGCCGCCGCGCGCGCCCTGGTACAGGTACAGCCGGCCGGAGGTGTCGCGGGCGTACAGGTCCGAGACGCCGTCGCGGGTCGCGTCGGCGACCGGGAACAGGTCGCGCATGCCGGACCAGCCGGAGCCCATCACCATCGAGGTGCGCAGGCCGCCGGTGCCGTTGCCGGGGACGATGACCAGTCGGCCGGAGCTGTTGACGCCCACCAGGTCGGTCCGCACGTCGCCGGTGACGTCGGTCAGCGTGGTGGAGGTGGCGGCGATGGTGGCCGGCGGCTTCACGCCGGCGTAGGTGGCGAACACGTGGGTCCCCCAGACGCGTCCGCTCGAGTCCTTGACCCAGCCGATGCCCACCGAGGTGTACGAGCCGAGGACGTTGGCCTTGTGGCCCGAGGACGCCATCCAGGCGGCGTGCAGGTTCGCGTCGCTGTAGTTGAAACCGACGTTCTCGCCCGCCCGCGTCCACCCCGACGGGATCTGGGTCGAGTAGCTCGGGTTGTGCGACAGCGTCCCGCTGGAGGCCATCTTCGAGGTCCACGCCTGGGCGACCGTGTCGAGGCGCGAGTCGCGCGCCAGCAGCGGCAGCCCGGCCTGCTGGCGGGACTGGTTGAGCAGCGTGTAGAGGGTCGACGCGTCGGCCTGCGCGGGTGCGCCGGCGCTCACGGTGACGCCCACCGCCGCCAGGCACGCGGCGAGCAGCAGGACGATGAGTCGACGGTCGGTCGTGGCGGCACGTGACATGAAGAGGCTCCTGGTTCGATGGCCCTGAGAGCATCGGGTGTTCACAGTGCGTAGCCAATAGACCGGTCCAGTGGTGCGGCGTCACGGAGCGTGAGTAGTCCTTGCATGCACACGAGCCTCACGTCACTCCATCGGGTGGCGGTCACTGTTCGTCGAACACCGTCCGGACGGCTTCTGTCGCGGTCCAGGCCGTGAGACGACGGGGGTGGCCCGACACGCAGCGTGAGTACCCGGACCCAGGGACACCGCACCGCCCGGACCTCTACCGTTCGGCCATGACCTCCAGCACCCCCGGCGACGTCGTCGTCGACGGCCCGCCGCCCGACCCGGACGAGGACGGCGCCGCCCGGTACGGCGTGGTCGGGAGTTGCGTGCGGCGCACCTTCGACCTGGTCGTGGCCGTGGACCAGATGGACCTGCGGGTGCCGCCGGGCCGGGTCACCGCGCTGGTCGGCCCGAACGGGTCGGGCAAGACCACGCTGATGCTGATGATGGCGGGCCTGCTCGCGCCGGACTCGGGGCACCTCACCGTCGCGGGCGCGAACCCGGTGACCCAGGGCAGCGCTGCCCGTGCCGCGGTCGGCTGGATGCCGGACGTGCTCGGCCAGTGGGAGACCCTCACCTGCCGCGAGGTGCTCACCACCTTCGCCGACGCCTACCGCATCCCCGCCGGGCAGGGCCGGGCCCGCGCCGCCGAGCTGCTCGCCGAGGTCCACCTCACCGAGCTCGCCGACGCCCCGGCCCGCGTGCTGTCGCGCGGGCAGAAGCAGCGGCTCGGCCTGGCCCGGGCGCTGGTGCACGACCCGCAGGTGCTGCTGCTCGACGAGCCGGCCTCCGGCCTCGACCCCCGCTCGCGGGTCGACCTGCGGGTGCTGCTGCGCCGCCTCGCCGGCCAGGGCAAGGCCGTGCTGGTCTCCAGCCACGTGCTGTCCGAGCTCGACGACCTGGCCGACGGCGCCGTGTTCGTCTCCCGCGGCCGCACCGTCGACGCCCGCACGGTCGAGGCGATGACCCGCTCGATGCGCCGCTGGCAGCTGGTGGCGCTGGACCCCGACCACCTGCGCGCGTGGCTGCGCGAGCACGGCGTCGCCGAGGTGGTCGACCCGAGCGCGGCCCGGCCCGAGCACGTGCTGGTCGAGCTGCCCACCCCGGAGGCGGCCGCCGCGCTGCTGCGCGACCTGGTCCGCGACGGCGTCCCGATGGTGTCGCAGGCTCCCGCCGCCGGCGCCCTGGAACAGGTGTACCTCGGACTGGAGAGTGACCGGCGATGACCGTCCAGACGCCCCCCGGGGCGACGCCGCCCGCGCCGCCGTCGACCCCCGTCCAGGTGCCCCGCGCCGTCCGCGGGGCCTGGGCGCTGTCGTGGCAGGGCGTGCGGACGGTGATGCGGCTCGAGCTGCGCCAGCGCGTGCGCTCCAGCCGCTGGCAGCTGATGCTCGGCCTGTTCTTCCTCACCATCGGCGTGCTGTCCGGCCTGGTGATGGCGGTCTCCGGCTTCGACGACGAGTCCGGGTCGTTCCTCTACGGCGCCGTCGCCTGGCTGGTGCTCACCCTCGGCCTGCTCGTCGCCCCGGCCCTGACCTCGACCAGCGTCAACGGCGACCGGGCGTCCGGGACGCTCGCGCCGCTGCAGATGACGCTGCTGTCGCCGGCCGAGATCGCGATCGGCAAGCTGCTGGCCGGCTGGATCACCTCGCTGGCGTTCCTCGGCACGGCGATCCCGTTCCTGCTGCTGGCGATGGTGCCCGGCGGCACCGGCATCGGCCGGTTCGTCGTCACCACGCTGATGATGGCGCTGGTGCTGCTGACCGTCTGCGCCGTGGCGCTCGGGTGGTCGGCGCTGACCGCGCGGTCGGTGTCGTCCGCGGTGATGACGTACCTGACCACGGCGTTCCTGTGCATCGGCACGCTGATCGTGTTCGGCCTGTCGTTCCCGCTCGTGACCGGCGAGGAGCAGGTGCGGGTGCTGCAGGACCCGGTCCTGGGCCCGGACCACGACTACTCCGAGCCGATCCCGAAGTCGGAGTGCGTCGAGACCACGGCCCGGCGCAGCGTCTCCCACACCGAGGCCACCTGGTGGCTGCTCGCGGCCAACCCCTACGTCGTCGTCGCCGACGCCGCGCCCGGCGGGCAGGGCGAGGACGTCTTCCGCCTGATCAAGACCGGCGTGCGCTCGGCCCAGGCGGGCCCGCAGGAGCCGGTCGACGAGTGCTACGCCTCGATCGACTTCGAGGACGGCGGGTTCGACCCGATGGGCCGGACCCGGGCCGAGGACGGCCTGCCGGTCTGGCCCTTCGGCCTGGTGATCAACCTCGGGCTCGGCGCCCTGGGCGTCGGCGTGGCGGTCAGCCGGCTGTCGACGCCGGTGCGGCGGCTGCCGCGGGGCACCCGGATCGCCTAGGTCTTCGGATCAGGTGTGCAGGGCCTCGAACTGGGCCTCGGCGACGACCTCGTCGTCGGCGTCGAGCCGCAGGTGGCCGAGCACGCTGAGCAGCACCCGCAGGGCGCTCGCGGCGCGGTCGCCCCAGGCGGACAGGTAGGAGAACTGCCACCACCACAGCGCCTCGGTGGTGCGTCCGTGCTCGTAGTGCCGCAGGCCGTGCACCAGCGCGGACGCCACCTCGGCGATGTCGTTGGACAGGCTGCCGCGGGCGATCTCGACGCTGGTCAGCGGGTCGACGACGTCGGCGTAGTCGTCCAGGCCCTCGAGCACGTTCGCCAGGCCGGTGCGGACGGCGTCGATGTCGGCGTCGGGGCCGGCGTCCGGCTCGAACTTCTCGTCCGGCAGGACGTCCTGGATCGCGCCGAGGCGCGCGCCGGTGGTGAGCACCTGGCTCAGCGCGAGCAGCAGGACGGGCAGCGCGGACTCGGGCTGGTTGCCTGTGGCGACCTCGGTGACGGCGTCGAGGTACCCCGTCGCCTCGCGCGCGGTGTCGGCGGCCAGCGCCTCCAGGACGGGCCCGTCGACCAGGCTCTCCTGCGGGGCGCTCTGCTGCGGTGCGTCGGGGCGGTCCTGCTCGGTGCTGTCGCTCATCGTGCTGTCCCCCTTGCGGTCGGTGACGGGTGTCGCGGTGGTCGGCGGGAGCCGCTCAGGCGTCGAGCAGGCGGCGGCCCTCGAAAGCGCGGCCGAGGGTGACCTCGTCGGCGTACTCGAGGTCGCCGCCGACCGGCAGGCCGGAGGCGAGCCGGGTGACCCGCAGGCCCATCGGCCGCAGCGTGCGGGCGAGGAAGGCCGCGGTGGCCTCGCCCTCGAGGTTCGGGTCGGTGGCGATGATGACCTCGGTGATGGCGCCGTCGGCCAGCCGGGTCATCAGCTCGCGGATGCGCAGGTCGTCCGGACCGATGCCGTCGATGGGGCTGATCGCCCCGCCGAGGACGTGGTACCGGCCGCGGAACTCACGGGTGCGCTCGATGGCGACGACGTCCTTGGACTCCTCGACCACGCAGACCACCGTCACGTCGCGACGGGGGTCGCGGCAGATCCGGCACTGGTCCTCCTCCGCGACGTTGCCGCAGGTGGTGCAGAACCGGACCCGGGCCTTGACCTCGGTGAGGGCGACGACCAGGCGCTGGACGTCGGCGGGGTCCTGGGCGAGCAGGTGGAAGGCGATCCGCTGCGCGCTCTTGGGACCGACGCCCGGCAACCTGCCGAGCTCGTCGATCAGCTCCTGGACCGCACCCTCGTACACCCTGCGAGCCTAGACCCGCCCCGGTGGCCCCGCCGGGCGGGCGGGGTCCGACCCGCCGGGCCGTCCGCGCCCGGGTCGACGGAGCCGCGACGGGTCAGCCGCGCTCGTGCTCGACGTCGATGACCTGGCCGCCGAGCAGCTGCTCGACCACCGAGGCACCGGCCGGGCCGGTGTCCTCCAGGTCGGGGTCGTCGTCGCTCGGGGTGTCGTGCACCGCGTGCTCGCGCGGGGCCCGCGCCATCTGCTCGACCCGCGAGACCCGGGGCGGCTCGTCGGCCGCCGGCTCGGCGGGCGGCGCCGCGGCCGCCGGTGCCTCGTCGGCGCGGTCCGAGGTGAACCAGTCCGGCGGCTCGCTCGGCGGCGCGGACGACGGCGCCTGCGCCCACGGGTCAGGCGCCTGGCCGGCGGACGACGGAGCCGCACCGCGGCCGGTGACGGTGGCCGTCACCGTCGTGGTCGCGGTGGTGGTCGCGCTCACCGTGGTGACCGCGGGCGCGGGGCCCGAGACCGCCTCCACCCGGACGGTGACGCCGAGCAGCTGCTCGACCGCGGTCTGCACCACCTCGGCGTGCTGGCCGTTGCCGAACCCGCGGGCGGTGCCCTGGTTGGAGAACGCCAGCCGCAGCACCCCGCCGGCGAGCTCGTGCACCTGCGCGTTGGCGCTGATGATCATCCAGGTGGAGCGCTTCATGCCCTGCACCTGGCGCAGCAGGTCGGGCCACATCCGGCGCATCGCCTCGGTGTCGAGGGCTCCCGGGCTGCCGGGCGGCGGCCCCGTCTCCGCAGCAGGCTGCTCGGCGGCGGGCTGCTCGGCGGCGGCCGGGGGCTGATCGACGGGGGCCTGCTCGACCCGGGGCTGCTCGGCCGGCTGCCGCTCGACCGGGGGCTGCTCGGCCGGCTGCTGCGACGCGGAGACCGTCCTGGTGGTGGCCGCGACCACGGTCTCCTCGGTGACCTGCGCGGTGACGGCGGCGACCGGCGCGGCGGGTGCCTGCACCGGGGCGGCGGCCGGCGACGGGACGCCCGCGCCGAGGCGCCGCTCGATCCGGTCGACCCGGGGGGCGAGCCCGCGCTCGCCGGCGTCGGTGGCGGGCAGCAGCAGCCGCGCGCAGAGCAGCTCCAGGTGCATCCGCGGGCTGGAGGCACCGACCATCTCGCCGAGCGCGGTGTTGACGACGTCGGCCGCGCGGGAGAGCTCGGCCGGGCCGAGGTAGGTGCTCTGGGTCTGCATCCGGGTCAGCTGGTCCGGCGGCACCGCGCGCAGCACGCCGGAGGCCGACTCCCCCATCGCCTGCAGCACGATCAGGTCGCGCAACCGCTCGAGCAGGTCCTCGACGAACCGGCGCGGGTCGTGTCCGGACTGGATCACCCGGTCGACCACGCCGAACAGCGCGGCGCCGTCGGCCTGGCCGAGCGCGCCGACCACCTCGTCGAGCAGGGCGCTGTCGGTGTAGCCGAGCAGCGCGACGGCGAGCGGGTAGTCGACGCCCTCCGGCCCGGCCCCGGCCATCAGCTGGTCGAGCACCGACAGCGAGTCGCGCACCGACCCGGCGCCGGCGCGCACGACGAGCGGGATGACGCCCTTGCCGACGGTGACGCCCTCGGCGGCGCACAGCTGCTCGAGGTAGGCCGACAGCGTCTCGGGCGGCACCAGCCGGAACGAGTAGTGGTGCGTGCGGGACCGGATCGTCTGCAGCACCTTGTCCGGCTCGGTGGTGGCGAAGACGAAGCAGACGTACTCCGGCGGCTCCTCGACCAGCTTGAGCAGCGCGTTGAAGCCCGCGGTGGTGACCATGTGGGCCTCGTCGATGACGTAGACCTTGTAGCGGTCGCGGGCCGGGCCGATGGTGGCGCGCTCGCGCAGCTCGCGGGCGTCGTCGACGCCGCCGTGGCTGGCGGCGTCGATCTCGACGACGTCGAGGCTGCCGGCGCCGCCGCGGGCCAGGTCGGTGCACGACGGGCAGGTGCCGCACGGGGTGGCCGTGGGGCCCTGCTCGCAGTTGAGGCAGCGGGCCAGGATGCGCGCCGAGGTGGTCTTGCCGCAGCCGCGCGGGCCGGAGAACAGGTAGGCGTGGTTGACCTTGCCCGCCGTCAGCGCCGCGATGAGCGGGGTGGTGACGTGCTCCTGCCCGATGACGTCGGCGAAGGACTCCGGGCGGTAGCGGCGGTACAGGGCCTGCGTCACGGGTCCGACCCTAACCGGCGGCTCGGACGCCGTGGATGGCCTCCGGGCGACGACGGTGCCAGGGTGGTGGCGACGCGCCGCCGCGGGGGCGGCGGACGCCGACCCCGGAGGTCCCGTGGAAGCCATCGAGCCCGCCTACGGGACGGCGCCGCTGCTGCTCATCGCACTGGCCGCCGTCCTGGTCCTGCTGACCCTGATCCTGAAGTTCAAGCTGCACGCGTTTGTCGCCCTGGTGCTGGTCAGCCTCCTCACCGCGCTGGCCACGCAGATCCCGTTCGCGGACGTCGTCCCGACGCTGCTGTCCGGGTTCGGCTCCACGCTGGCCACCGTCGCCCTGCTGGTCGGGTTCGGCGCGATGATCGGGCGGCTGCTGGAGATCACCGGCGGCGCCCAGGTGCTCGCCGACACCCTGATCGGGCGGTTCGGCGAGAAGCGCGCCCCGCTGGCGCTCGGCGTCGCGTCCCTGCTGTTCGGGTTCCCGATCTTCTTCGACGCCGGCCTGGTCGTCATGCTGCCGATCATCTTCAGCGTGGCCCGCCGGTTCGGCGGCTCGGTGCTCACCTACGCGCTGCCCGCGGCCGGCGCCTTCGCCGTCATGCACGCGTTCGTGCCCCCGCACCCCGGCCCGGTGGCCGCCGGCGAGCTGCTCGGCGCCGACATCGGCCTGCTCGTGCTCGTCGGCCTCGTCCTGGCCCTGCCCACCTGGTACGTGGGCGGCTACCTGTTCGGCACCTTCACCGGGCGCCGCTTCGACCTGCCCGTCCCCGCGGGGCTCGGCGGCGGGCCCGGCAGCGCCACCGACGACGTCGCCGACGGCGACGACCGCGACGTCGAGGGCACCTCGCCGGGCACCACCACCGGGGGCGTGGCCGTCAAGGAGCGCACCGTCGCCCCGCCCGGGTTCGGCACCGTGCTGCTGGTGCTGCTCCTGCCGCTCGTGCTGATCTTCCTCAACACCGGGATCTCGACCCTGGACACCGCCGGCGCCGTCGACGGCGACGCCACCTGGGTCAACGCGCTGAAGATGGTCGGGCAGACGCCGGTGGCGCTGCTCATCACCGTGATCGTGGCGATGATCGTGCTCGGCCGCGGCCGGCACGACAAGGCGGGGATCGAGGAGATCGTCAACGGCGCCCTCGGCCCGGTCTGCGCGATCATCCTCATCACCGGCGCCGGCGGCATGTTCGGTGGCGTGCTGCGGGCCAGCGGCATCGGCGAGGCGCTCGCCGGCAGCCTGGAGTCCACCGGCCTGCCCGTGATCGTCGCGGCCTTCGTCGTCGCCACCGCGCTGCGCGTGGCGCAGGGCTCGGCGACCGTCGCGCTGACGACCACCGCCGGCCTCATCGCCCCGACCGTCGAGGCGACCAGCGGCCTGTCGGCGCTCGACCTGTGCTTCATCGTGATCGCGATCGCCTGCGGGTCGACGGTGCTGTCGCACGTCAACGACTCCGGCTTCTGGCTGGTCGGACGGTTCCTCGAGATGGACGAGAAGACCACCCTGAAGACCTGGACGGTGATGGAGACCCTCCTCGGCACCGTCGGGTTCGTGCTGGCGCTGGTCGGGAGCCTGCTGCTGTGACGGCTGCGGCGCAGGACGGCGGCGGCCTGGTGCACCTCGTGGTGATGGGGGTGTCGGGCTGCGGGAAGACCACGGTGGCCGAGGGGCTCGCGGAGGTCACGGGCTGGCGGTTCGCCGAGGGCGACTCGTACCACCCGCGCGCGAACATCGACAAGATGGCGTCCGGCGAACCGCTCACCGACGAGGACCGGCAGCCGTGGCTCGAGCGGCTCGCGTCCTGGATCGGCGAGCAGGAGGCGGCCGGACGCTCGTCGGTGCTGTCGTGCTCGGCCCTCAAGCGGTCCTACCGCGACGTGCTGCGCTCGGGCGCCGCCGACGTGCGGTTCGTGCACCTGCACGGCGACCGGTCGGTGCTGGAGGAGCGGCTGAGCACCCGCGCGGGCCACTTCTTCCCGGCGAAGCTGCTCGACACCCAGCTCGAGACCCTCGAGCCGCTCGGCCCGGACGAGGCCGGCGTGGTCGTCGACCTCGTCCTCACCCCGGTCGAGCAGGTGGACGCGGCGATGACCGGGCTCGGGCTGCCCGACCCCACCCCGGACCGCTAGAGCTTCTTCTCCCGCCAGGGCCGCTCGAACGGCAGCCGCCACGCCCACGGTGCGACCAGCTGGTGGATCTGGTTCGGTCCCCAGCTGCCCGGCTTGTACGGGCGCGGCACCGGCGGCTGGTCGAGCAGCGGCTGGGAGATCTCCCAGAGCCGCTCGATGCCCTCCGCGGAGGTGAACAGCGTCCGGTCGCCGCGTGCGGCGTCCAGGATCAGGCGCTCGTAGGCCTCGAGGACCGAGCCGGCCCAGTCGGTCTCCTGCACCGAGAACTGCATGCTCAGCTTGTCCAGCCGCATGCCGGGGCCGGGGCGCTTGCCGTAGAACGACAGCGACATCCGCGACTGGTCGACCAGGTCGAAGGTCAGGTGGTCCGGCCCGTGGTCGCCGACGCCGGAGCCGGCCGGGAACATCGACAGCGGCGGCTCCTTGAACGCGATCGAGATGACCCGGGCGCCCTCGGCCAGCTGCTTGCCCGTCCGCAGGAAGAACGGGACGCCGGCCCAGCGCCAGTTGTCGACGAAGCACTTCAGCGCGATGAAGGTCTCGGTGTCGGACTCGCGCGAGACCCCGGGGATGTCCTTGTAGCCGTCGAACTGACCGCGCACCACGTTCTCGGGCAGGATCGGCAGCATCGAGCGGAAGACCTTGTTCTTCTCCTCGCTGATGGCCCGCGGCTCCAGCGCCGTCGGCGGCTCCATCGCGGTGAAGGCCAGCACCTGGAACAGGTGGGTGACGACCATGTCGCGGTAGGCGCCGGTCGCCTCGTAGAAGTCGGCGCGGGTCTCGAGCCCGAGGGTCTCCGGGACGTCGATCTGGATGTGGTCGATGTGGTTGCGGTGCCAGATCGGCTCGAACAGCCCGTTGGCGAAGCGGAACGCGAGGATGTTCTGCGCCGCCTCCTTGCCGAGGAAGTGGTCGATCCGGAAGATCTGGTCCTCGTCGAACACCTCGTGCAGGCGGGCGTTCAGGCTGCGCGCGCTGGCCAGGTCGGTGCCGAACGGCTTCTCCATCACGATCCGGCTGCGCTCGACCAGCCCCGCCTCGGCGAGCTGGGCCACGACGGTGAGCGCCGCCTTGGGCGGGACGCTCAGGTAGTGCAGCCGGCGCGAGCCCTCCCCCAGCTCGGCCTCGGCCTTCTCGACCGCCTCGCGCAGCGCGACGGTGCCCGCGCCGCCCGGCACCCACTGGGTGCGCTGGGCCAGGTCGCGCAGGTCCTGCTCGCTGACGTCGTGGCTGCTGTGGGTGCGGATCGCGGTGGCGGCGAGCTGGAGGAACTCCTCGTGGCCCATCTCCTCCAGCGAGGTGGCGACGACGCGGAGGTCGTCCATCAGCCCGCTCTGCAGCAGGTGCATCAGCCCCGGCAGCAGCTTGCGCTTGGACAGGTCCCCCGTGGCGCCGAAGAGCACGACGGTCGTGGCGGCGGTCATGGCGCCAGCCTGCTCCCGCACGGCCGAGTTGTCACCACGAGAGCGACCGGGAGGTCGGTGCGGTGGTGACACCGGGGACGGGGTGGGGCGTGCTGCGGGCAGCGAAGGACCCCCCGTGCACCCGACAGAGCCTGCCTACCCTTGCTGCCTTCCGGCCCTGGGGGAGTTCGGCTGGGTGACGCCGCACGAGGGGTCTGCGCGGGAGTCTAGCGGGCCGCCGGGACCGGTGACCGCTCGGCCGGGACCTCGACCGGGACCTCACCCGCGACCGCTGCGGGACGGCGGCGGGCGTAGGCCGCGGCGGCGACCAGGACGACGACCGCGAGCACGCCGAGCGCCGCGACCGGACCGGCGGCGGCGGCCGCCAGGGCCACGGCGACGCCGCCCTGGAGCGCGACCATCGCGCGCAGCGACGGCGCCGCCCAGCGCTCGAGCGTGCGGTGCAGGTCGCGCAGCCGGGCCGGGGTGGTGGCCCACGAGCCGACGGTGACGACCAGGCCGCGGGTGACGCCGAAGACGAGCCCGGTGGCCAGCGCCCAGGCCGGCGAGCCGGACAGCACCGCGAGCAGCACGAGCAGGTAGTTGGCGGCGGTCATCACGTAGGTGGTGAACCCCGCGCCGATCTGGACGCCGAACCCGGCCGCGTAGATCCAGCGGCGGTAGGTGTCCAGCCAGGCCTCGTCGACCTGGCGGGGCAGCGTCGGCAGCCGCACCGGGCCGACCCGGGCGTCGCTGGCGGCGCAGACCACGGCACCGAGGACGCCGACCGCGAGCAGCCAGGCGGTCGCACCGTCCCCGAGCGGCCGGACGGCCAGCGCCCCGAGCGCGGCGAGACCGCCCATGGCGGCACCGCCGACGGTGGAACCCGCCACGAACCAGGCGCAGGTCAGGCCGTACCGGTGCCCGCGGGCGCGCTCGCCGAACGGGGTGATCGACGACAGCATCGACAGCCCGCACGGCGACCAGGTGCCGCGCAGCGCGGCGACCACGGCGACGACGAGGGCGGCGACGACCAGCTCGGGGACCACGACGACTAGCTGTCCTTCTCGCTGACGAGCTGGGTCGACAGGTTCTGCTCGTCGACGTCGCCGACGCCGACCAGGGGGACGCCCTGCTTCTGCAGCGCGAGCGCGAGCGCCGCGGTGATCGAGACGTAGCGGTCGCCGGTGCAGAGGCGGTAGCGGCTGGAGCCGTACTTGGCGATGAACATCGTGGGTGCCCTCTTTCGTGGGGGGGTCGGGGCGGGGGCGGCGGTGAGGCACGGGGCCGAGTGGCTGGTCGTGTTGTTGTCGGTGCGGCTGCTGGTGGTGCAGACGCCCGCGTACTCCTGCCACGGCGGCACGCAAGAGACCACGCGGCAGACGACCGGCCCGGTCTCGGAGTACGGGACCTGGACGTTGCACTGCCCGTAGCGGAACTGGTTGCAGGCGACCAGGCGGTTGTCGCACGTCCCGGGGTCGCTGTTGCAGCGGCACCGGTGGGTGTTGTTGTTCCGGTAGGCGTTGCAGTCGATGTAGTACCGGGCGGCGCCGCCGCAGTAGGAGGCGTTGTCCGCCTTCCACCAGCCGGCGACGAAGGAGTTCGGCGGGCAGGAGTTCGAGCCGCCGTTGATAGTGCAGCAGAACACGGTGTAGCCGCTGGAGCAGCTGGCGTGGGTGCCGCAGACCGCGGCGTAGGCCGTGGTCGGCTTGGTGATGTAGGTGGCAGGCGTGGCCACCACGGCCGCGCCGACCAGGGCGGTGCCGCGCAGGAAGCCGCGGCGGTCGGGGCCGCTGCGGCGGGCGATCTTCTCGACCAGCCGCTCCGCGAACGTGGTGCTGCTCGTCTCGCTCACGGGCTGACCTCCACGGCGTCGAGGGTGTCGTGGACGTCGGTGACCAGCGTCCTGGCGTTGCCGGCGGACCCGAGCACGACGAACAGGCACATCGCGCGCGACCCGACGGTGAAGAACCGCTGGTAGCCCAGCTGGCCGGGGAGCCTGCGCTGCAGGCAGTCCGGGCTGAAGTCGGCCTGACGCGGACGCGGGACGCCGCGCGGCTCGAACAGCGGGGTGCCGGCCAGCTCGGGGCCGTACTCGAGCAGCGCGACGAACGCGTGCCGCGGCCCCATCGTGCCGACCACGCCGGAGCCGAAGTCGCCGCGCTCGCTGCCCATGCCGAAGTTGGCCAGGTGCAGCACGGGCGCCGTGCGCTCGCCCCGCCACCCGAGCGCGCCCGCCTTCATCTCCGGGCCGGCCATCCGCTGCGCGGACACGAGCCCGGACGGGTCGGACTCGTCGACGAGGCCGGCGAACTCCGCGGTGGGGGCGGGCCGGTTGAACAGCCGTCCCTCCCAGTGCCCCGGGACGTCGGCGGTGATGCCCCAGCCGGTGAGCCGCACCGGCTTCGGCGCGACCGCCTGGGTCGTCCGCGTGCGTCCGAACATCAGCGGCTCACCTCCTGCTCGTCCGCGGGCAGGCCCTGGTAGAGCCGGACGTCGCCGGGCATGATCCCGGCGCGCATCAGCTCGCGGTCGACGTCGGACTCGCGCTCGGTGTCGCGGGCGGGCTTGCGGACGCGGGCCGAGGCGTCGCCGGCGGCCTGCGAGACCAGGGCGGACAGCTGGCTGAACGAGGTGCCCGACCCCTCCCCCTTGACCCGGCCGGTCGGACCGTCGACGACCACGACGTACGGCGAGCCGGGGACCTCGTAGTCGGCCCACGCCTGGCCCGACATCACCAGGTCGACGCCCGGGGGGCACAGCTCGGCGAGCAGCGAGTGGCTCTCGTCGTGCTCGTCCTTGGCGACGACGAGCAGCCGCGAGCCCTCCGGCAGCGCCCAGCGGCCGGGGGTGCGCAGCTCGTCCCAGAACCCGACGCAGCCGGCGCACCCGGACGACAGGAACGCGAGCAGCGTGTCCTGCTCGGTGCCGACGACCCGGGCGACCGCGACCTCGCCGCCGAGGGTGGTGCCGGTGACGTCGTGGCCCTCGGACCACTCCTCGCGGCCCTCGACCGGGTAGGTGGTGCGGGGCACGGTCACCTGCTCGGCGACCGTGAACGGCGGCGCGCCCGCGGGGGCGGCGGGCTGCTGCCCGTCCTCACCACCGTCGAGGGCGTGCAGCCGGCGCAGCACGTCGGCGTACGCGCGGAGCAGGCCCGCGACGAGCACGCACAGGACCGCCACGACGGCGGTCAGGGCCAGCACCAGCCAGATCACACGATCACGTCCTCACCCGGCCGGCGGCGGCGAGGCCGGGCAGCGCGGTGGTCATCAGGAAGGCGGCGTACGCGAGCAGGGCCACCAGGGCGACGAGAACGCCACCCTGCCAGCCGGTCTCGACGACCGCCAGGGGCAGTCCGGGGGTCGGTAGCGCCACGGCCACGAGGGCGGCGGCGGCGAACCCGAGGTCCATCACGAGGTGCCAGCGGCTGATCGGTGTGCCGGTGCCGCCGAAGCACCCGCACGAGGTGCCGGCGGCGACGGCGAGCAGCCGGGCCGCCATCGCGGCCAGGGCGAGGTAGGCGACCGCGAGCAGGGCCGCGGCCCAGGGACCGCCGACCACCAGCGCGACGGCGCCGACGACCAGCTCGCCCGCACCGACGGCCCGCGCGACGCCCGGGGACCGGACGGCGGCACCGCCGGGGAGCCGCGCCGCGACCATCGCCGACCGGGCCGGCAGGGGGTCGCGGAGCTTGGCCAGGCCGGCCACGACGAGCAGCAGCGCAGCAGCGCTCACGATCCCGACCATGGTCCGAGTTGCTCCGTTTCTCCTCGGTCCGCGCATGGTAACCACACGCCCCGCCGATCCGGATGGACCTTGTGCCAACGTCTCAGGTCGCGGCCACGGACGGTGGGTCCGGCGGCGTCCGGCGCACCCCCGCGGCTCCGGTACCCTCGTCGGCGGAGGATTCGCCTAGTGGCCTAGGGCGCACGCTTGGAAAGCGTGTTGAGGGAAACCTCTCAGGGGTTCAAATCCCCTATCCTCCGCCAGCACGCGAGGGCCCCCGACCGAGCCGGTCGGGGGCCCTGCGTCGGTCCCACCAGGTCAGCAGCCACGTCAGCAGCACGACGACGACCGCGATCGCGACCGAGGTGACCGCCACGGCGGCGTACCCGCCGGTGGCCGGGTCGAGGAACGGGTACGGGTACCAGTCCGCCAGCGGACCGCGCACCAGGCTGTAGGCGACGTAGGCCAGCGGGTACAGCAGCCACAGCAGGGCCCGGCGGAACGGCACCGGCGGGGACGGCGGGTCGACGAGCCAGTCGACGGCGAACCAGACCGGCACCAGGTAGTGCAGCACGGTGTTGTCCCACGGCACGGCGGTCAGCACGTCGGCCGGGAGGTCCGCCAGCAGGGCGCTGAACACCACGCCGGTGACGACCATGCACAGCGTCGCGAGGCCGCGCAGCCACGACAGCCATGGCGCCGCGGGGCGGGTGGCGACGAGCAGCAGCGTCACGCCGGCCAGGACGTTGCTCTGGATCGTGAAGAAGGACAGGAAGTTGCCGGGGACGAGCGTGCCGCGGCCGGACAGGACGACGACCTCGGTGACGACCGCCGAGAGCCCGAGGAGCGCGACCAGGACGCGGAGCGCCAGCAGCACCGGCGGCGGGATCACCGACGGCGCCTGACCCCGAAGACCGACCGCATGATCTCCCGGCCGAGCACCGTCCCGGCGGAGCGGGCGAAGGACTTGAAGGCAGGCGAGCCGAGGACGCGCTCGGCCGCCGACGGCTCGGGGGCCGGCTCGCGCGGGGTGCGCCGCACCGGCGGCTCGGACCGCTCGGGTGCCCGCTGCTCCCGTTCGCGCTGCGGCGCAACGGGTCCCGGCGGCGGCGCGAGCTTGGCGGCGAGCCGTTCGTAGGCGCTGTCGCGGTCGACCTGCTGGCCGTACTCGGCCTGCAGCGGCGACGCCGCGACCGCCGCGGCGAGCACCTCGGCCGGCGCGGGCGCCATCAGCGACTGCGGCGGGCGCAGCCGGGTCCACGCCACCGGTGTCGGGGCGCCGCGCTCGGACAGCACCGTCACGACGGCCTCGCCGGTGCCGAGCGAGGTCAGCACCTCCTCCAGGTCGTACGACGACGTGGGGTAGGTCGAGGCCGTCCGCTTCAGGGCCTTGGCGTCCTCGGGCGTGAACGCGCGCAGCGCGTGCTGGATGCGAGACCCCAGCTGCGCCAGCACCTCTCGCGGGACGTCGGTCGGTGACTGGGTGACGAAGAAGACGCCGACGCCCTTGGACCGGATCAGCCGCACGGTCTGCGCGACCTGGTCGAGGAACTCCTCGCTCGCGTCGTCGAAGAGCAGGTGCGCCTCGTCGAAGAAGAAGACCAGCTTGGGCTTGTCGACGTCGCCCACCTCGGGCAGCGACTCGAACAGGTCGGCGAGCAGCCACATCAGGAAGGTGGAGAACAGCACCGGCTGGTTCTGCACGCCGGGCAGCTCCAGGCAGCTGATCACACCCTTGCCGTCCGGGGTGGTGCGCAGCAGGTCGGCGGTGTCGAGCTCGGGCTCGCCGAAGAAGTCGTCGGCGCCCGCGTCGGCGAAGGTGATCAGCTCGCGCAGGATCACGCCGGCGGTCGCCTTGCTCAGGCCACCGAGGCCGGCGAGGTCGGCCTTGCCCTCGTCCGAGGTGAGGAACTGGATCACCGCCCGCAGGTCCTTGAGGTCGAGCAGCGGCAGGCCCGCCTTGTCGGCGAAGTGGAAGACCAGGCCCAACGAGGACGACTGCACCTCGCCCAGACCGAGGATCTTCGCGAGCAGCACTGGCCCGAACGAGGTGACGGTGGCGCGCACCGGGACGCCCGTGCCCTGCCCGCCGAGCGCGAACAGCTCGACCGGGCTGCCCGTGGGCGTCCAGTCCTGGCCGACGTCGTCGGCCCGCGCGGTCGTGCGCTCGCTCGCCTCACCGGGGACGGCCAGGCCGGACAGGTCGCCCTTGACGTCGGCGACGAACACCGGGACGCCCTGCGCAGACAGCTGTTCGGCCATCAGCTGCAGCGTCTTGGTCTTGCCGGTGCCGGTCGCGCCGGCGACCAGCCCGTGGCGGTTCAGCACCGACAGCGGGATCCGTACCCGCGCCTGCGGCAGCGCGTCGTCGGCGACGACGAGGGCACCGAGGTCGAGCGCGGGACCGTCGAAGGCGTAGCCCTCGGTGACGGTGCGGACCAGGTCGTCTGCGGTCGCCGGCGACTCGGGCACGGGCGCTCCAGGTGCTGGACGGGGCGGTGGGCGGCAGTGGTCACGATGCGGTCACTGGTCGCCGCAGGCTAGTCCGGACTCCTCGTGGGCAGCACCCTCCCGTGGTTGGATGCACGCGTGATCTTCAAGGCCGTGGGGGACGGGCGTCCCTACCCCGACCACGGCCTCACCACGCCGAAGCAGTGGGCGCAGGTGGCCCCGCGGCAGGTGCGGCTGACCGAGCTGGTCACGACCAAGCGCACCCTCGACCTCGACGCGCTGCTCGCGGACGACTCCACCTTCTTCGGCGACCTGTTCGCGCACGTCGTGCAGTGGCGCGGCCAGATGTACCTCGAGGACGGCCTGCACCGCGCCGTCCGGGCGGCGCTGCACCAGCGGCCCGTCCTGCACGCCAGGGTCCTGGTGCTGGAGGACTGAGGCGGCGGTGAGCGGAGGCACGGGGGAGTACGACCCCTACGAGGACGTCCCGGAGTGGACCGAGGAGGACGAGGAGCTCTACCAGGCCCGCCGCCAGGAGGACGCCCGCCGTCGCCGGCGCCGCCGCCGGCAGGGCTGGTCGTTCGCCGTCCTGGTGCTGCTCGTCCTGGGCGCGGGGCTCGGGGGCGCGGGCATCGCGCAGGGCTGGTGGGAGTGGCCGTTCGGCGGCGACGAGGCCGAGGCCGACCCCGGCCCGGACTGCTCCGGCGCCGGCACCGGCACCACGGTCTCGCTGCCGGACGACGTCCAGCTCAACGTCTACAACGCCACCGACATCCGGGGCCTGGCCGCCGCGGTGGCCGCCGAGATGGAGCTGCGCGGCTACACCGTCGCCGACGTCGGCAACGAGGAGAGCGAGGTCGACGTCGTCGAGGCCGTCCAGATCCGGTACGGGCCGGCGCTGACCGCCGACGCCCAGTCGGCCGCGCTGCACTTCCGCGGCGTGGTGCTCGTCGACGACGGTCGTTCCGGCGAGGTGGTCGACGTCGTCCTGGGGCAGGCTTACTCCCGGATGGGCGGGGCCGAGGAGGCCGCGGCCGTCATCGCCGCCTCGGTGCCCCCGGGGTGCGCGCCGACGCCGTCGGGGACCACCCCGGCGCCCACCGCCACCGGCTGACCTGCTCGGGTCGGCCACAGCGCGCGACCGCAGGAGGACGCCATGGGGCTCATCCCCACACCCGCCGACATCGTGGGCGCCGCCGCGGGACTGAAGCAGGCGGTCACCGGCACCGTCGACCAGGCGGTCGAGAGCGTCGGCGGCGCCTTCGCGCTCGTCACCGCCGCCCAGGAGCTGCTGGCGCGTGCCTCGGCGCTGATCGACCGGGTCGACGCCGTGGTCGACCACACCGAGCTGGTCATCGGCCGCATCGACGAGGTGGTCGCGAGCTCGGAGAACAGCGTCCGGGCCGTCGACGCCGTGACCGCCGCGGCCGAACGCACGCTGGTGGCCGGCGAGGGCCTGGTGGCGCGCGCCGACGCGCTGCTCGGGGCGGTGGAGCCGGTCGCGCAGCAGGCGCTGCCGATGGCGAAGAAGCTCGTCGACGGCATCTCCCCGGAGGAGGTCGACGCCGCCTCGCGGATGCTCGACCGGCTGCCCGCGCTGCTCGGCCACGTCGAGGACGACGTCCTGCCGCTGCTGCGCCAGCTCGACGCCGTCGGGCCCGACGTGCACGCGATCCTCGAGACCGTGCAGGACCTCACCGAGCGGATCGAGGCGCTGCCCGGCATGGGCCTGCTGCGCCGGCGGGCCGACCGCGAGGCCGAGGAGGAGCAGGAGGAGCAGGGCGCCTGAGCCCGGGCGCCCTCGGGGGGACCGGTGGCGAGGACGGACGAGGACCACGGCCGACGCGGGACGGCGCGGACGGCGCCGGTGGTCGCGGTGCTGTGCGGCGTCCAGCTGGTCGACGTGCTCGGGGTCACGAGCGCGACGACCGCGATCCCGGCGATCGTCGCCGGCCTGGACGCGCCGTCGTGGACGACCGGCGTGGTGGCGACGGCGTACGCGGCCTTCTTCGGTGGCTTCCTCGTGCTCGGCGCCAGGCTCGGCGACCGGTACGGCCACCGCAGGGTGCTGCTCGCGGGCCTGGCGCTGCTCGTCGTGGTAGCGGGCGTCGGCGCCGCGGCGCAGGACGTCTGGCAGGTGGTCGCCGCCCGGGCGCTGCAGGGGCTCGCTGCGGCGGTCGGCGTCCCGAGCGCGCTGCGGCTGCTGCTGCACGCGGCGCAGGAGCCGGACCGGCGGCGGGCCGCCGTCGCGGCCTGGGGGGCGACCGGGGCCGCGGCCGGCGCGCTCGGGTTCCTCGTCGGCGGCGTGTTCACCGACTGGTGGGGCTGGCGCTCGGTGTTCGCCGTCAACGTCCCGGTCGGGGTGGGGCTGGCGGTGCTCGTCCTGGCGCTGGTGCCCGCTCCCCCGCCGGACGCCGAGCGCCCGCGGGTGGACTGGACGGGCGCGGCGCTGCTGGCGGGCGCGGTGATGGCCGCGGTGGTGGGGGCGTCGCTGGTCGAGCGGCCCGCGCTGCGCCTGCCCGGGGTGCTCGTGGTGCTGGGCGCGCTCGTCGGGGCGGCGGTGCTCGTGCTGCAGCAGCGACGGACCCCGGTGCCCCTGGTGCCTCAGGCGGCCCTGCGGTCGACGGCGCTGCGGACGGGCACGCTGCTGTCCTTCGTCAACACCGCCACGACCAGCTCGACCGGGGTGCTCGTCACGCTGCACCTGCAGGACGAGCTCGGCGCCGGGCCGCTCGAGGCCGGCCTGCGGCTGATGCCGTTCAGCCTCGCCGTCGTCCTCGGTTCGGCGGCGGCGGCCCCGTTGGCCGCCCGGCTCGGGGACCACCGGCTGTCGGCGCTGGGCCTGGCCGGCGTCGCCGCGGGCAACCTCGCTCTGGCCGCGACCGGCGGCAGCCGTCCGGGCGTGCTGGTGGGGGTGGTCGTGGCCGGGCTGGGGCTCGGCCCGGCGGCGGTGGCCGCCACGAGCATCGGTACCCGGGTGCCGGACGCGTTGACGGGCAGCGCGAGCGGCGTGCTCAACACCGGTGCCCAGCTCGGGACGGCCCTCGGCGTCGCCGCGCTGGTGACCGTGGCCGCCGCGGCGGGCGGTGGGACGGGCGGCGCCGTCGTGGCGTGGGTGGCGGTGGCCGCGATCGCCGCAGCAGGGGCGGTGCTCGCGGTCAGCGCGCGTCGAGCATCGCGCGGCGGCCGCGGCGGTGCAGCGCCCAGCCCGCCACCACCAGGACCACGCTGATCGCGAGGAAGCCGAGGTCCCACGAGAGCGGCCCGCCGAGGTCGTCGCGCACGTGGTGAAGCTGCAGCAGGTGGTGGTCGATCACGCCCTCGACCAGGTTGAACAGCCCCCAGCCGGCCACGAGCAGGCCGAGGTGGAACGACCAGCTCGGCGCCAGCAGCCCCCTGCGCCACGACGACAACGTCAGCAGCGACCCGACCAGGACGCAGATCCACGAGCCGACGTGGAAGAGCCCGTCCGCCAGCGTGTTGGCCTCGAGCCCGGCGAGCGTGGTGACCGGGTAGCGGTCGACGTGGCTGACCATGTGGTGCCACTGCAGGATCTGGTGGATCACGATCCCGTTGACGAACCCGCCGAACCCGATCCCCATCAGCAGGCCCGGCGCCCGCGAAGGCGGCCTCGCCGTCGACGTGCCCTGCCCGGACGTGCGGCCCCCGGCCGTCGCGCTCGCCATGGCTCAGCCTTACCCGCGGGTGGTGCGTCCAACCGCGTCCGAGCCGTCCGGGCTCGTCCTGGCTGGGGGACGACGAAGGGGCCCACTGCTCGCGGGCCCCTCGTCGTCTGGCGGTGGCGGTGGGATTTGAACCCACGGTGGATTTGCACCCACACACGCTTTCGAGGCGTGCTCCTTTGGCCGCTCGGACACGCCACCGCCGACGAGGATAGCGACGCCGCGTTCCGCCCTCCAACTCGCTCCCGCCCGCCCGGTCCGGCCGACCTGTCAGACGCTCGACGGCTGCTGCAGGGAGCAGCGTCTGACAACCCGCCGGACGACGGCGGCTGCCAGACGCTCGACGGCTGCTGCCGGGAGCAGCGTCTGACAACTCGCTAGGGCCGCGCCTCAGCGGTGGCCGAGGAAGAAGTCCTGCAGGACGGCGGCGCACTCGGCCTCGCGGACGCCGCCGACGACCTCGAGGCGGTGGTTGAGGCGGCGGTCGCGGACGACGTCCCACAGCGAGCCGGTGGCGCCGGCCTTGGGGTCCCAGGCTCCGAGCACGAGCCGCCGGACGCGGGCCAGCACGGCAGCGCCGGCGCACATCGTGCAGGGCTCGAGGGTGACCACGAGGGTGCAGCCGTCAAGGCGCCACTCCCCCCGCGCGGCCGCGGCAGCGCGCAGGGCCAGCACCTCGGCGTGGGCGGTGGGGTCGCCGGTGGCCTCGCGGGCGTTGCGGCCGACGCCCAGAACGGTTCCGGCGGCGTCGACGACGACCGCGCCGACCGGCACGTCCCCGGTGGCGAGCGCAGCGCGTGCCTCGTCCAGCGCCAGGCCCATCAGCCCGGCGTCGGACGGGGGGTCCGGCGAGCCGGGAACCGTCAGCGCAGCGCCTCGATCAGCTCGTCGAAGCCGCAGACCTCGCCGACCGCGGACAGCACGGCGGCCGGGTCGTCCTGGTGCTCCTCGACCAGGTCGAGCAGCTGCTCAGCCGTGACGCCGAGGTCGGCGAGCAGGCCGGGGTCGCCGGCCCACAGGTCGACCGGCTCGGGGTCGGGGTCGGGCTGGACGAGCTTCTCGCCGTCGAGCGCCTCCTCGAGGTCGGCGGTGGCCTCGGCGTCGTGCTCGACCTCGTCGTCGGTGCGCTCCTCGGGCTCGTCCGGCGCGACCGCAGCCGTCGCCGCCGGGGTGCGCTCGAAGGCGTGCACGCCCGGGACGTCGGTGTCGACGTCGGCCGCCGAGGACAGCACCGGCTCGTAGTGGCCGCGCAGCGCGGAGGCGAGGTCGGAGACGAACAGGCGGGGGTCGTCCTCGCCGTCGACGCGGACCAGCGCGAACCAGCCGTCCTCGCGCTCGATCACGCACAGGACGGGGTGCTCGCCGACCGAGACCCCGCGCAGCAGGTCGGACAGGTCGTCGAGGTCGGAGCAGTCCTCGACGTCGACGTCGCGCGAGCGCCAGGTCGACCCGTCGGAGGCCATCACCGCGGTGAAGAAGGACACGGCCGACATCCTGGCAAAGCGTCCGGCCCCGCGACCACCCCGTAGCCCGGTCGGTAGCCCGGTCGGTAGCCCGGTCCGTCCCCCGGCCGGGCGCCCGGGCGGTAGGTTCGCGGCCATGCGCCTGCACGTCGCCGACCACCCGCTCGTCTCCCACAAGCTGACGGCCCTGCGGGACGAGGGCACCGACTCGCCCACCTTCCGCCGGCTGGCCGACGAGCTGGTCACGCTGCTCGCGTACGAGGCGACCCGCGAGGTGCGCACGGAGGCGGTCGAGATCCGCACGCCGGTGGCGCCGACCACCGGGGTGAAGCTGAGCTCGCCGAAGCCGCTGGTGGTGCCGATCCTGCGCGCCGGCCTCGGGATGCTCGACGGCATGGTGCGGCTGCTGCCCACCGCGGAGGTCGGCTTCCTCGGGATGATCCGCGACGAGGAGACGCTGCAGGCCAGCACCTACGCGAACCGGCTGCCGGAGGACCTGTCCGGCCGGCAGGTCTACGTCCTCGACCCGATGCTCGCCACCGGCGGCACCCTGGTCGCGGCCTTCGAGTTCCTGTTCGAGCGCGGCGCCGAGGAGATCACGGCGATCTGCCTGCTGGCCGCGCCCGAGGGCGTCAAGGTGATCGAGGACCGGTTCGCCGACCACCCCTCGGTCACCGTCGTCACCGCCTCGCTGGACGAGCGGCTGAACGAGCTCGGCTACATCGTCCCGGGCCTCGGGGACGCGGGCGACCGCCTCTACGGGGTGGTCTGACCCGGCGAGCCTGCGCGACACTCCGTCACCGAGCGTCCATGCTGGACCCGGCAGGAGCACGCGCCTTCCCCCAGGCGTGCCCGCGACCGTGAGGAGCACGAGGTGTCCCGCGCCAAGAAGGTGCTGATCTGGTTCCTGATCGCCTTCGCGGTCTACGCGATCTTCAAGAGCCCCGACCAGGCCGCCGGCATCGTCTCCAGCGCGTTCGACGGCATCGCCGCCGCGGTCCAGGCGATCGGCCGCTTCTTCGACGCCCTGCTCGGCGGGTAGCCGGTGGCCGGCCGCGTCATCAGCGCCGGACGAGCAGCCGGACGAGCAGCCGGGAGGGCCGCCGGACGGGCGGTCGGGCAGGTCGTCGTCCGCCGGATCAGCGCCGACGTCCCGCCCCACCTCGACCGCTACCTGCTCGACACCGAGATGGTCGTCGTCGCCGTGCGGCGCCACCCCGCCCAGGTGCTCGAGCCGGTGCTGACCACCGTCGGCGCGCTGTTCCTCGTGCTGTGGGCCACGAGCAGCTTGTCGCCGGACGTCCGGCTGGTGCCCGACGTGCTCTGGGTCGCCTGGCTGCTGGTGCTGGCGCGCGCGCTCTGGCGGCTGATGGAGTGGTCGCAGGACTGGTTCGTGGCGACCGACACCCGGCTGCTGCTGACCTACGGGATCCTCACCCGCAAGGTCGCGATGATGCCGCTGCGCAAGGTCACCGACATGTCCTACAACCGCTCGCCGGTCGGGCGGCTGCTCGGCTACGGCGAGTTCGTGCTGGAGTCCGCCGGCCAGGACCAGGCGATGCGGGTGGTCTCGTGGCTGCCCAACCCCGACGAGCTGTACCGGCTGATCTGCGCCGAGATCTTCGGCCGCTCACCGATCCGCCGGGCGGCCGCCGGGATCCAGCAGGTGGTGGTCGACGACCCGGACGACGAGCTGGTCGACCCGTTCGGCGGCCCGGTCGAGGACGGCGACGACGAGGTCGACGACGAGATGCTGGACGCCACCGACCAGCAGCGCCGGGCCGCCCAGGACCGCAACGCCACCATCGACATCTACGACGACTAGTTAGCGGAGATCGTCGCCGACGCCGAGCACGATCAGGCCCAGGACGACGGCGAGCACCACCGCTCCCACGAGCAGTGCCCCGCCCACGTCACGCTGCCGCCGGTGCTCGTCCTTGCGCGTCATGCCCGGCCCAACGGACGGGACCCCCCGCGGTCACGCCTCGGTCGGCTCGGCCCGTCCGGGGTCGTGGGCCTCGCGGGCGGCGCGGCGGGCCAGGCTCTCGGCGGCGTCGGCCTCGGCCGCCTGCTCGGGCGTCGGTGCGGACCCGCCGAGGTGCGCGGGCAGCCACCAGGCGTGCGGGCCGGGCTCGTCCAGCGAGGGGTGCTGCGCCGCGGCGCGGTCGACCAGCTCCTGCAGCGTCGTGCGCAGCCGCTCGGTCGCGGCGTCCATGTCGTCACGGGTGCCGACGGTGAACGGCTCGCCGACGATGATCACGACCGTCTGCCCGCGGACGAACTTGCGCGGGTGGTTCTTGGTCCACAGCCGCTGACCGCCCCACACGGCGACCGGCACGACCGGCACCCTGGCCGCCGCCGCCATCCGCACGGCGCCGGACTTCAGCTCCTTGACCGTGAACGACTGGCTGATCGTGGCCTCGGGGAAGACGCCGACGATCTCGCCGGCCTTGAGCAGCTTCAGCGCGGTGCGGAACGAGGCGGTGCCGGACTCGCGGTCGACCGGGACGTGGTGCATGCCGCGCATCAGCGGGCCGGACACCTTGTGCCGGAACACGCCGTCCTTGGCCATGAACCGGGTCAGCCGGCGACGCTGCTTCCACGGCGCCAGGCCGGCGAAGATGAAGTCGAGGTAGCTGACGTGGTTCGAGGCCAGCACCACCCCGCCCGAGGCCGGCACCTTGTCGGCGCCCTCGACCTTGACGGTCATGCCGAGCCCCCGGAACGCCAGGAGCGCGGCCCGGATCACGACCGGGTAGACGTAGTCCTTCATCGCGTCGGCTCCACCTCCGGGAGCCTAGTACCGCTCCCCCGCCGTTTCCTGCGCGTCGGCCAGCGCGGCCGCCGCGACGAGGTGCTCGGGGATGCCGAAGGCGTCGACCAGGTCGCCCGCGTAGGGGCGCAGGCCGGCGCACAGCGCGTCGACCGCCGCCGTGACCTCCTTGGCGCGGCGCGGCGTCATCCGCCCGTGCTCGAGGAACCAGCCGCGGTCCGCCTCGACCTGGGAGAGCACGTACAGGTCGCAGACGGCGTCGAGCAGCCGGGCCACCCCGTCGTCCTCGCACCGGTCGACCGCCGCGGCGAACGACTCGAGCACCAGGCGGTGGACGTGCGCCCGCGCGGTGGCGAGCAGGTGCTCCTGGCAGCCGTTGAACGCCTCGAACGCGTCACCCCGGCCCCTGGCCGCCCGCAGCCGCTGCGCGAGCGTCTCGAGCAGGTGCTTCTCGCGGTCCTCGAACAGCGTGAGGTGCCAGGCGCGGTCGAACACGCCGCGCTCGCCGTCCCTGCCCGGCGCGGTGCCGAGCAGCCGCGCGACGAGCGGTGCCACGACGGCGCGCTCGATCACCGACGTCACCATCTGCTCGGCCACGAACCGGGCCACGCCGAACGAGTCCATCTCACCGACGTGGTGCTTGTAGCCGGTGAGCAGGCCCTTGCCGACGAGCTGCAGCAGCACGGTGTTGTCGCCCTCGAAGGTGGCGAACACGTCGACGTCGGCCCGAAGCTGCACGAGCAGGTTCTCGCTGAGGAAACCCACTCCGCCACACGCCTCTCGGCACGCCTGTACGGTCGCGTTGGCGTGCGCTGTCGTCACCGCCTTGATGCCCGCGGCCTGGGTCTCGAGCGCCCGCTGCGCGCCCTCGTCGCCGCCGTCGCCACCGAGCGCGCCGGCGGTCTGCACCTCGTGCAGCTCCTCGGTCAGCGCGGACTGCGCGAGGTGCAGCGCATAGGTCGTCGCCAGCGCGGGGAGCAGGCGTCGCTGGTGCGCCTGGTAGTCGAGCAGCAGCACCTCCTCGCCGTCCTCGGTGCGCTCGAACTGCCTGCGGCGCAGGCCGTACCGGATGGCGACCGTCAGCGCCGACTGCGTCGCCGCACCCGCGGCACCGGCGACGGAGATCCGTCCGCGCACGAGCGTGCCGAGCATGGTGAAGAAGCGGCGCTTGGGGTTCTCGATCGGGCTGGAGTACTCGCCGTCGTCGCCGATCGAGCCGTAGCGGTCGAGCAGGTCCGACCGCGGCACCCGCACGTGGTCGAACGAGAGCCGCCCGTTGTCCACCCCGTTGAGGCCGCCCTTGCGGCCGTCGTCGGAGATCGTGACACCCGGTGCGGGAGAACCGTCCTCGTCGCGGATGGGCACGACCACCGCGTGCACCCCGCGGCCCTCGCCGCCGACGACGAGCTGGGCGAAGACGACGGCGAGCCGGCCGTGCTCGGCGGCGTTGCCGATGTAGTCCTTGCGGTCGACCTCGGTCGGCGTGTGGACGACGATCTCGTCGGTCGCGGGGTCGTAGGTGGCCGTCGTGCCGAGCGACTCGACGTCGGAGCCGTGGCCCGACTCGGTCATCGCGAAGCAGCCGAGCAGGCTGAGGTCCATCGCGCCCGGCAGGTAGCGCCGGTGGTGGTCCTCGGTGCCCAGCGCGGTGATCGCCCCGCCGAACAGGCCCCACTGCACACCGGCCTTGACCATCACCGACAGGTCGGCGTGGCCGAGCATCTCGATCGCGGTCACCGAGCCGCCGATGTCGCCGTCGCCGCCGACCGAGGACGGGAAGCCCGCGGCGAAGGGTCCGCCCTCCGCGAGCGCCCGCAGCCGCTCGAGGGTCACCCGCCGGTGCTCGGCGGTGGGCAGGTCGGTCACCGGTGGCGCCGCCTCGGCGAGCATCCGCGCGCGGGCGGCGTCGCGGACGTGCGCCCACCGCCCGTCCAGCACCCGACCCAGCACGGCGCGCTGCTCGGCGGCGAGGTCGCCGAGGCCCTCGAGCACCGCCCGGCCGGACTCGCGCCCGCTCCCGTGCGCGCCGTCGGCGCCCTGCTCGGCGGTGGTCGCCACCGCGGTCCCCGTGTCGCTGGCCATGACCCCATCCAAACCCGCCGGTCGCCGGGGGGCGAGCGCTCCGGGCGTGGGCCTCGTCACCCCCGTCCGGGTGCCTGCGCGCCCCGGCTGCCCTGCCGGCGGCCCGCAGGGGGCAGGGTGGGGCCATGCGGATCGGCACCCTGAACGTGCACAGCGGACGAGGGCGGGACGGCCGCATCCTGCCGGGCCTGCTGGCGAGGGCGACCAGGTCGCTCGGGTGCGACGTCCTGGCGCTGCAGGAGGTCGACCACGGGCAGCCGCGGTCGCGCGGGGAGGACCAGGCCGCTGTCGTCGCGGAGGCGGTCGGCGCCGTCGACCACCGGTTCGCCGCCACGGTCGCCGGGCAGCCCGGCGGGACCTGGGTGCCGGCCACGGCGGGGTCGGACGGGCCGCGGTACGGCATCGCGCTGGTGAGCCGGTGGCCCGTGTCGTCGTGGCGGGTGGTGCCGCTGCCGCCGCTGCCGCGCTACCTCCCCGTCCGGCTGCCCGTCCCGGTGCCGGGGCGTCCCCTGCCGCTGCTGGTGCGCGAGGAGCCGCGGGTGGCGCTGGTCGCCGTCGTCGAGGGACCGCAGGGCCCGGTGACGGTCGCGACCACCCACCTGTCGTTCGTGCCGGGGTGGAGCGGGCACCAGCTGCGCGTCCTCGCCGGCGAGCTGGCGGCCGGCCGCACCGCCGGCTCCGGCCCGGTGCTGCTCGCCGGCGACCTCAACCTGGGCCCCTCGGCCGCTGCCCGGGCCTCGGGCATGCGCCACCTCGTGCGCGGGCTCACCTGGCCGGCCGAGCGGCCGCTGCGCCAGCTCGACCACGTCCTCGGGGCCGGGCTGGGCCCGGCCGACGTCGTGCGCTCCGAGGTGGTGCGCACCGAGGTCTCGGACCACTGCGCCCTGGTCGTCGATCTCGCACCCGACCGCGGGGAACAAAACTTGAACTCTCAAACTTATAATGGGGTGAGAGACCAGGAGGCCACGCCATGACCCGCTTCGACCGCCACGCCTACACCGCGCACCTCGAGCGGGCGCTGCCGCTCACGCGCGCCCAGCGCCGCTGGACCGAGGACGACGGCGCGCTCCCGGCGCTGTACCTCGGGCACGGCGCCCCGCCGCTGCTCGACGACGCCCTGTGGCTGTCGCAGCAGCTCGACTGGGCGCTGACGCTGCCCAAGCCGCGCGCGGTGCTCATCGTCAGCGCGCACTGGGAGAACGCCCCGCTCAGCCTGTCGGGCAGCGCGAAGGGCACGCCGCTGGTCTACGACTTCGGCGGCTTCGAGCAGCGGTTCTACGAGATGACCTACGAGACGCCGGACGCCTCCGACCTCGCGCGCACCGTCGCCTCGCTCGTGCCGGACACCGAGCAGGTGCACGAGCACCGCTCCCGCGGGCTCGACCACGGCGCCTGGGTGCCGATGAAGGCCATGTACCCCGACGCGGACGTGCCGGTGCTGCAGATGTCGCTGCCGACGCACGACCCGGACAAGCTGCTCGCCCTCGGGCGCCGGCTGCGGCCGCTGCGCGAGCAGGGCGTGCTGGTGATCGGGTCCGGCTTCATCACCCACGGGCTCCCGTTCCTCACCCGCGAGCACTGGACGAACCCGGACGCCGCCGCCCCGGGCTGGTCGGTCGACTTCGACGCCTGGGCCGGCGACGCCCTGGAGCGCGGCGACGTCGAGACCCTCGCCCGCTACGGCTCCCTCGCGCCGGGCATGCCGTACGCGCACCCGACGGTCGAGCACTACTCGCCGCTGTTCGTCACCCTCGGCACCGCCGACGCCCCGGACGACCCCGCGACCACGACCATCGACGGCTTCTGGATGGGCCTGTCGAAGCGCTCGGTGCAGGTGGCCTGAGGCATCCTGGCCGCGTGCCCGACGCCGCCGCCGACCCGGGAGCACCACCGGTCCGGCCGACGGGACCGCTCGCCGACGTGCGGGTGGTCGAGCTGGCGGGCATCGGGCCGGCGCCGTTCGCCTGCATGCTCCTGGCCGACCTCGGCGCCGACGTCGTGCGGGTCGACCGGGTCGGGCCCGGCGGGATCGGCGCCCCGACGGGTCTGCCGTCCGACGTCCTGCAGCGCGGCCGTCGCGCGGTCGCGGTCGACCTCAAGCAGGACGAGGGCCGCGCGCTCGTGCTGCGGCTGGTCGCCGACGCCGACGTCCTGGTCGAGGGCTTCCGCCCCGGGGTCACCGAGCGGATGGGGCTCGGGCCGCACGAGTGCCTGGCCGCGAACCCGTCCCTCGTCTACGGGCGGATGACGGGCTGGGGCCAGGACGGCCCGCTGGCCCGGACCGCCGGCCACGACATCGACTACGTCGCCGTCACCGGCGCCCTCGGCGCGATCGGCACGGCCGGCGGGCCTCCGGTCGTGCCGGTCAACCTGCTCGGCGACTTCGGCGGCGGCAGCACCTACCTCGTGATGGGCGTGCTGGCCGCGCTGGTCGCGGTGCGCTCCGGCGGCCCGGGCCAGGTCGTCGACGCCGCGATCGTCGACGGCGTGGCGTCGCTGTCCGGCTTCGTGCACGGGCTGCGGGGGGCGGGCGCGTGGCCGGGGTCGCGCGGCGAGAACCTGCTCGACGGCGGCGCGCCGTTCTACGCCGTGTACCGCTGCGCCGGAGGCGGTTTCGTCGCCGTCGGCGCGCTCGAGCCGCAGTTCTACGCCGAGCTGGTCCGGCTGTCCGGCATCGAGGTGACGCCCGAGGTCGACCCCGCGCACCGGCTCGACCCGGCGCGGTGGCCCACCGCGCGCGAGCAGTGGGCCGCGCTGTTCGCCACGCGGACCAGGGACGAGTGGGTGCGCGTCTTCGAGGGCTCGGACGCCTGCGTCGCACCGGTGCTCGACTGGGACGAGGCGGCCGCACACCCCCACCTCGCGGCGCGGGGCACGCTGGTCGAGCGCGACGGCCAGGTGCAACCTGCTGCGGCGCCTCGGTTCTCGGCCACACCGGCAGCGGTCGGCCGCGCGCCGGTCGGCAGCGGCGCCGACACCGACGCCGTCCTCGCCGAGCTCGGCCTGGGCCCGGACGAGGTGGCGCGGTTGCGCGCGCAGGGAGTGGTGGGCTGACCGGCCCTGCTCAGCCGTCCTGCCCCAGCCCTGCCTCGCGCGCGCGGACGACGAGCGCGGCGCGGTCACGCACCGCCAGCTTCGCGGTGATCGACGCGACCGTGTTGCGGACCGTCTTGTCCGCCAGCACCAACCGCCGTGCCACGGAGGCGTTGTCGAGCCCGCGGGCGACGAGCTCGAGCACCTCGAGCTCGCGCGGCGTCAGCTCGGGGAACGGCACGGGTCCGCGCGTGCGGGCGCCGCTGAGGTACGCCATCGTCCGGGCTGCGACCTGCGGGCCGAGGATGACCTCGCCGTTCGCGACGGCCCGCACCGCCCGCTCGATCTCGGTGGGGCTGGCGCTCTTCAGCAGGTAGCCGCGGGCACCGGCCCGGATCGCGGCGACCAGGTTGTCGTCGTCCTCGTGCATCGTCACGACCAGCACGGCGACGTCCGGCCGGGCACGCACGAGGTCGCGGGTGACCTCGATCCCGCTCCCGTCGCCGAGGTCGACGTCCATCAGCACGACGTCGAGGTCCGGTGTGCCGTCCGGGGAGAGCAGCTCGCGGGCGGCGGCCGCCGAGTCGGCCTGGCCCACGACGCGCAGCCCCGCCAGGCTGCCGACCAGGCTCACCAGCCCGAGCCGGAAGACCGGGTGGTCGTCGACGACGGCGATCCGCACCTCGGTGCCGGCGCCGTCAGCGTGACCGGGGCGGTCGCCCGCCCGGCGCGAGGGGTGGCTCACGACCGCCACGGCAGGACCGCCTCCACGACCGTGCCCGGCCCGTGGACGCGCAGGGACCCGCCCGCGTCCTGGGCCCGCTCGCGCATCGACGAGGTCCCGACCCCGGCGACCGCGGTCTCCGGCATGCCGCGGCCGGCGTCGACCACGCGCAGCACGAGGTCGTCCGCCACGCGGCGGACCGTGACGTCGCAGCCGGGGGCGCCGCTGTGCCGGGCCGCGTTGGTGACCGCCTCGGCGACGATCCCGTAGGCCGCGCCGGCGAGCGCGGGGGCCGGGGCGGACGGCAGCTCGGCGTCGACCCGGACGGCGAACCCGCCCACGGCGTGGCGGGCGGCCAGCTCCTCCAGCGCCGGCAGCAGCCCGAGCTCGTCGAGCACCGGCGGCAGCAGGTCGCGCGACAGCGAGCGGATGTCCTGCACCCGCTCGTCGAGCTCGTCCTGCAGCACCGCGAGGACGTGGCCGGCGGCCTCGGGGTCGGTGCCGAGCAGGTTGCGGGCGCCCTCGATGCCGAGCCGCAGCCCCGCCAGCGACGGGCCGAGGCCGTCGTGCAGCTCGCGGCGGATGACGCGGCGCTCCGCGAGGCGGGCGGAGGTGACCCGTTCGCGGGCTACCTCCAGGTCCTGGGTGGCGCGGCTCAGCGCGACGGCGGCGGCGACCACGCCCGCCAGGTCGTCCAGCGCGGCGCGCGCCCGTGCGTCCAGCCGCTCGCCGCCGGGCGGGGTGACCAGCAGGCTGCCGACCGCCTCGCCGCGGTGCTCCAGGGCGACGGCGGGCGAGCCGTCGTCCACGTGGCCGTGCCGGACGACCTCGCGCCCGTCGACGACCAGCGACGCGCCGTCCAACCGGACGGCGGCGCAGACGCGGTCGACGAGCCCGGCGAGCAGGTCCTCGGCGGTCCCCGCGCTGCCGAGGTGCGCGCCGAGCCGGCGCACCGCCACCCCTGGGTCGGTGGCGTCGCCGTGGACCAGCCGGTCGACCCGCCGCTGCAGCCACAGCCGGGACGGCTGGACCGCGCCGACGACGACGGCCGCCGCGGCCACCTGCGCCACGCCGGAGCCCGGCAGCAGCAGCGCGCCCGCCGACGAGACCACGACGTAGACGGTGGCCAGCAGCACCGTGAGGGCGCCGGCCAGGACCGTCCGGGACACCGCGAGGTCGAGCCCCCACAGCCTGCGGCGGAGCACGACGACGAGCACCGCAGCCGGGAAGACCGCCTGCGAGACCAGGTGCAGCAGCGGGACGGTCGCGAGCGGGAGGACGTCCATCAGCGGCCACACCGCGATCGGCGCGAACGAGACCGCGATGATCGCGGTGCCGAGCGCGAGCCAGCGGTAGCCGGACCGCTCCCCGTCGGGGACCGCGCGGCCGCGCCGCAGGCACGCCCAGGCCGTCAGCAGCCCGAGCACCACCGCCGCCGCGGTGAGGACGAGGTAGGCCACGAAGGCGGCCGGGAGGTCCGGCAGCAGCGCCACCACGGTCATGCCCGCGGTCACGACCACGCCGGCGCGCAGGCCGAGCCGCTCGAGCGCACCGCGGCGGCCCTCGGCCTCCTCGCGGACCAGCCAGGGGACGACGAGGAAGAGGGCGAACGTGCCCGGCAGCCAGGCCGTGCCGGACAGCGACCGCAGCAGCTCCTCGGCCGGGAGCCCGCCGACGGCGGCCGCGAGCGCGCCGTAGGCGAAACCCACCGCGGCGACCCCTCCGCCGACGGCGGCCACGGCGAGCAGCCAGGCGGCCGGGTGCCGGCGGCGGCGCAGGACGACCGCCGCCACCAGGCCGTAGACCAGCGCCACCGCGACGTCGACGGCGTAGAACCACAGGTCCTGCGTCAGCGGTGGTCGTGCCCCCAGCAGCAGCACGGACGAGCACGCGGCCAGGCCCCAGGCGGTCACGGCGACGGCCGTGGCGGCCCGGGGCGCGGCGAGGGGAGGTGCGTCCATGGTCGGACGAAAGATAGGCGGTCAGACCCCGGTGCGGAGGGCGGTTCGGTGGGCCCGGTCGCCGACCACGAAGGCCAGCGAGACGACCAGCAGCCACACCGGACCGGTGAACCCCGCCATGTACTGCAGGGGCGAGATGCCCAGCAGCAGCGTCAGGCCGCCGAGCAGCGCGGAGACCACGCCGATCCACCGCGGGACGGCGCGGTGCCGCAGCGAGGCGACGGCGAGCGCCACGCCGGCGAGGCCGGCGCCCACCCACAGCCAGGCGACGGTCGCCACCCAGTGGCCGTAGAAGACGACGGCCTCGGGCACGACCTGGTCGGGCTCGGTGAGGGCGAAGACGAACTCGGTGTCCAGCGCGGTGCCCATCAGCCCGGCGACCGCGGTGAGCCCGAGGCCGGCGCCGGCGACGACGGGCAGCAGGCTGTCGGCCGGCAGCGCCGTGCGCAGGCGGCGGTGCAGGCCGGCTGCCACGACCGGCAGCAGCACGACGCAGAGCATCGTGGCCAGGTGGAACGCGAGCAGCTGGGGGATGTGGCCGGTCATCACCCCGACGACGGCGGCGGCGTCGCCCCCGAGCTCGGGGCGGTAGACCCCGTCGGACTCCAGGCTGGCGGCGATGCCGGCCATGCCGGCGACCGCGGCGAGGACGCCGGTGGCGGCCCAGGCCCGCGGACGGGTGGCGGCGGGTGCGCCGGTCGGGCTGTTGCCGACCGCGGTGCCGGTCTCGACGGCGGCGGTGGTGGCGGTGCTGGTGCTGTGGCTCGGGTAGCCGGTGGTCATGCGCGATCTCCTCGTGAGGCGGGTCCCGGGCGCCGGACGGCACCCGCGGGTGGTCCGCGTGGGGAGGAGCCTGCGGCGCCCGGCGTCCCGGGTCCCAGGGTCAGGACGCCCGACCGCCCGGGCAGGTGGCCTGGGCCGCCGGGAAGACCTGGCAGGGGGCTCAGGGCCGCCTGGGGGGTGGCTCAGGGTGCCGCCGGATGGTTCCCGCCGCGGCTGGGGACCACCGTGGAGGGCGTCACGATGTACAACCCACCGAGGAAGGCGACATGAGCACCACCACGTTCGGCCAGGTCCACTCGTCGATGGCCCAGCAGGGCCTCGTCCGTCCCACCGACGGCCGTCTGCTCGCGGGGGTGTGCGCCGGGCTGGGCCGCCGGTTCGGCATCGACCCGTGGCCCGCGCGCCTGCTCTTCCTGCTGGTGCTGCTCGTGCTGCCCGGCAGCCAGCTCGTCGTCTACGTCCTGCTCTGGATCCTGATGCCGGCCGAGCGGCCGGGCGTCGTCACGGTCACGCCGACCGCTCCGTCCGGTCCCCCGAAGACCACCTGAGCGCCCGCCGGCCATCAGGCACCGCCGCCACCGAGCGGCACCAGGTACATGCCGTCCGGGCCGCGGCCGGGGGTGTTCAGGCAGCGCGCCGAACCCTCGACCGCGGACAGGAGCGTGTAGCACCGGCCCATCGCCTGCTGGCCGTAGGCGTTGGGGTGCAACGACTCCTGGGTGTAGCCCTGCACGTCGGTGTCGAGGAACCGGGCCCACTCCGCGGTCGCGGCGGTCGGCGTCCCGGTCGACTGGGTCGCCGTGCGGGCGCAGACCTCGCGTCCGGCGAAGGCGTCGGACAGGTCGAGCAGGTCGACCCCGCGGTCGGCGGCGACCGCCGCCAGCGCGTCGCTGATCTGAGGCACGAGCGAGTCCCGGGCCCAGTCGGAGTCGGCGTTCCCGATCGGGCACCCGCCGACGCCGAGCCGGCCGCCCGCCACCTCGGCGTAGCGGTTCTCGTCGCCCCGCGGCACCGGCGACGGGTAGGTCTGCAGCACGAGGCGGTAGGAGCCGGCCGGCTGACCCTGGGCGGCCAGAACGGTGCGCACCTCGTCGATCGCCCGCGCCACACCGGCTGTCGCCGCGGGCATCCGCTCGTCGACCAGCGCCTGCTGGCTCGGCTCGCAGCGCGACAGGGTCGCGTGCGCCACCACGCAGGCCTGGATGATGCTCGCGAAGCCGAGGTCGTTGCCGCCGACCGACAGCACCACCGTCTCGACGTCGTGGGTGGCCGCGACCGCGGCCAGCTGGTCGGCCTGCGGCTGCTCGCCGTTCTGGCCCGTCCCGCCCTGGGAGGCGCGGAACACGTTCTGCGTCACCGCTCCGGAGCAGGCGAGGTTGATGCGCGCGTCGACCGGGACGTCGTTCGACAGCGCCGGCGCGACGTCCGACCGGTCACAGCCGCCTGCCGTCGACCCGTACACGCGAGTGGCGTCGTAGCTGCCGAGACCGCTGCTGCGCCAGGCGCGGTCGGTGCCGGCGCGGCTGCCGAGCGGGACGGCGCTGTTGCCGGCCCACCGGCCGGCCTCGCCGGAGATGTAGGAGTCGCCCAGGGTGACCAGGGCGGTCGGCCGTGGCGGCGGCGCGGGTGCCTTGCGTCCGCCGGCCTGGGCCGTGGGCGCGAGCAGCGCGGCGACCGCGAGCACGGCGGTCGTGGTGGCGACGACGGTCCTGCGGCGCACGGGTACTCCTTCGTCCGGTGTCGCTCCCCCAACGGGCGGGCGGCGCCGAGGTCACGCCCCTCCGCGCTCGCCGCGTGAAACATCGGCTGCACCGGCGGTGTTGGCACCCGCATGACCGACTACGGGCACGACCTGCTGTTCGGCACCTTCCTCACCCCGACCGCCGCCGATGCGGCGCACGTGGTGGAGCTGGCTCGACTCAGCGAGCAGGTGGGGCTCGACCTGGTCACCGTGCAGGACCACCCGTACCAGCCGCGCTTCCTCGACACCTGGACCTTGCTGACCTGGATCGCGGCCTCGACGTCGCGGGTGCGGCTGGCGCCCAACGTGGCCAACCTGCCGCTGCGTCCGCCGGCCGTGCTCGCGCGCAGCGCCGCCAGCCTCGACCTGCTCTCCGGTGGCCGGCTCGAGCTCGGCATCGGCGCCGGCGCGTTCTGGGACGCGATCGAGGCCAACGGCGGTCCGCGCCGCACGCCCGGCGAGGCCGTCACCGCGCTCGAGGAGGCGATGGTCGCCATCCGCGCGCTGTGGGCCCCCTCCGGCGGCGTCCGGCTGGACGGCGAGCACTACCCGTTGCGCGGCGCCAAGGCCGGCCCCGCACCCGCGCACGAGATCGGGCTGTGGGTCGGTGCGTACAAGCCGCGGATGCTCCGCCTCGTCGGTCGCCTCGCCGACGGCTGGCTGCCGAGCGCGGGCTACGCGTCGCCCGACGCGCTGCCCGCGATGAACCGCACCATCGACGAGGCGGCCCGCGCCGCCGGCCGCGACCCGGCGCAGGTGCGCCGGCTGTACAACATCGACCCGTCCTTCGACGCCGACCGGCTGGCGGCGCTGGCGCTCGAGGAGGGCATCAGCGGCTTCGTCCTGGCTGCCGACGACGCGGCCACGATCCGCCGGTTCGCGCTGGTGGCCGAGGAGGTGCGCGAGACCGTCGCCGCTGCGCGCGAGCTCCCCGAGCTGGCCGCCGATGCCGGACCGGCCACGACGACGCCGTCGGTGCTGCCCGTCCCCGAGCACGTGACCCCGAGGGTGACGAGCTCGGCGCTCGGCGTGACCCCCACCCCCGACGACGGCACCCGGCTCAGCACCACCCGGCCTTGGGACGAGTCCACCCGGCCGACCGGCCCGGAACCGGAGCGGCGGCGCACCTACACCGCGCACGAGAAGGCCGCCGGGCAGCACCTGGTCGACGTGCACGACATGCTGCGCGGCGAGCTCGACCAGGTGCGGTCGCTGGTCGACCAGGTGGCCGCGGGGCGGCTCGACGCCGGCGACGCCCGCTCGCACATCAACCAGATGACGATGCGGCAGAACGCCTGGACGCTCGGCGCCTACTGCCAGTCGTACTGCCGGGTCGTGACGGGCCACCACTCGCTCGAGGACAGGTCGATGCTGCCGCACCTGCGCGGCGCCGACCCGCGGCTGGCCCCGGTGGTCGACCGGCTCGAGGCAGAGCACCGGGTGATCCACGACGTGCTCGAGGGCGTCGACGCCGCACTGGTCGAGATGGTGCGGGACGGGGGCGACGTCACCGGCCTGCGGGAGGCGGTCGACCTGCTCACCGACACGCTGCTGTCCCACCTGTCGTACGAGGAGCGCGAGCTGGTCGAACCGCTGGCGCGGCTGGGGTTCTGAGCACGCAGGGTTCTGAGCACGCAGGCGCTCACCAGCGCAGGGCGGGGTCCTGCACCAGGTCCAGCAGCTGCGCCTCGGTGACTGCGCCGTCGGGGGCCCCGTCGGGGCGGCTCGCCGTCACGACGCCGCCGGGGTGCCACAGCTCGGCACCGACCACCTCGTCGCCGGTCCGCAGCCGCACCAGGGTGAGCCCGGTTCCAGGGGAACCGATCTCGCAGGTCATGCCGTTCGTGCGGTAGGGCCCGCACAGCTCCTCGTCCGTCGTCAGCAGGTCCGCCTCGTGCAGCTCGACGGTCTGGAAAGACACCGGGGCGTCCGGCGTCCCGAGGTTGTGCAGCGACCGGGACGCCGTGAACCGCTGCGGCTCAGCCGCACCCAGGCGCACGTAGGCGTCGACGGTCCAGCGCGTGTCGGCGAGCGGCAGGCCGTTGCGCTCGATCGCGGCGTCGTAGGCGGCGTAGAGCCGCCGCACCGGGTTCTGCGTCGGCTCGGGCGACACGCTGACGCTCGGACCGGCCGGGCCGGCGCGGTCGACGAGCCCGGGCACCACGACGGTCGCGACCGCGAGCACCGCGACGGCCAGGGCCGCCGCGCCGGCGGCGGCCGCCGTGCGCAGCGCCGAGCGCCGCCGGCCCGTGCGGGCCGCCAGCCCCGGCGAGATGCCGGAGGCGTCGTCGTCCCGCTCCACCGCGCGCCGCAGCAGCGCCACCACCTGCTCGTCGTCGACGCTCACGGCCGGCTCCTGCCTCTCGTGGGTGCGGCGGTGGGGGCGCCGCCCGTCCCGGGTGCCTGCTCCTGCAGCGCCGTCCGCAGCGCGGCGAGCGCCTGGTGGGTGCTGCTCTTCACCGTCCCCTCGGAGACGCCGAGCAGCTGGGCGGTCTGCCGCACGTCGAGGTCCTCGATGAACCGCAGCACCGCGCACTGCCGCTGCCGCGGCGCCAGCGTCGCGAGCGCCCGCGCCACGACGTCGGTCTCGGCGTGCGCCGCGGTCGTGTCGGGCACGCCTGCCGGCGGCAGCTGGTCGGTCGGCACCTCCCGCCGCGACGGCCGGCGGGTGGCGTCGACGGCGCAGCGCACGAGGATGCGCCGCAGGTAGGCGCGCGGGTCGTCGGCCGCGCTGACCCGGCGCCAGTGCACGTAGGCGCGCACCAGCGCCTCCTGGGCGAGGTCGTCACCGGCGTGCCGGCTGCCCGCCAGCGCCGCCGCCGTGCGCGCCAGCCAGGCCAGGTTGGCGCGCGCGAACTCCGCGTACGCCTCCTCCTGCGCGGCCCTCACGGCACCAGGACGTCCGCCGCGGCCCGATCGGTTGTTACCAGCGCAGGGTCGGGTCGAGGACGAGTGCGCGCAGCCGGTCGAGCTGCGCCACCTCCCCCTCGGCGAACACCCAGCCGGTCGGGTGCAGGAGCACCAGCTCGCGGGCCGACTCGTACTCCAGGTCGAGCAGCAGCGACCCGTCCGCCTGGGTCTCGGACGTGCACCCGACCGCGTCGGGACGGACGACGACCGCCTCGTCGCACCCGACGCTCGCGACGACGACCCCCGCCTCCACATGGGCGGTCCGCACGAAGACGAAGGGCTCGGAGGTGGCGGCGCTGGCGGCGACCCCGGCGCCCACCGCGACCGGGTACTCCCCCGCCCTCGAGTAGGAGACAGCGAAGTTCTCGGGCACCACGACCAGGCCGAGGCCACCCAGGGCCTGCTCGAGGGCCGGCCGCATCTCGGCGGCGTCGTCCAGGTTCGTCCCGCGCACCGGGGCGAGGGTGACCGACGGCGCTGCCGGCGGCGACGAGTTCACGAACGGCAGGCCGGTGAGCTGCACCGCGACGGCGGCCCCCACGGCGAGCAGCCCGATGGCACCGACGGCCACGCCGCGGCGGAGGCTGGTGCGGCGCCGGCCGCGGGCCAGCACGTCGTCCAGGCCGGGGCCGGGCGGGACGGGCCGGTCGGTGACGCTGCCGCGCACCGCCTCGAGCAGCTGCTCGTCCGAGAGCGTCATCGGGTCACCTCCGTGGATACGGCCGGCGCGAGCGCCGTGCGCAGGGCGGCGAGCGCCGCCGAGGTCGTGCTCTTCACGGTGCCCTCACGGACCCGCAGCAGCCGGGCCGTCGTCGCGACGTCCAGGTCCTCGACGAAGCGCAGCACCAGGACCTGGCGCTGCCGCGGTGGCAGCCCGTCCAGGACCGCCGAGACGTGGTCGCGGTCGACCAGCGCCTGCGCGTGGTCCTCGACCCGGGCCGACGGGGCGGGCAGGTCGTCGCGGTCGCGCACCACCTCGCGGCGGGACGGCCGGCGGGAGGCGTCGATCGCGCACCGCACCAGCACCTGCCGCAGGTACGCGCGCGGCTGGTCGGCCCGGCTGACCCGGCGCCAGTGCACGTACGCCTTGACCAGGGCGTCCTGGGCGAGGTCCTGACCGGCGTGCGGGTCGCCCGCCAGCGCGGACGCCGTCCGCACCAGCCAGGGTCGGTGCGCCTCGGCGAACTCGGCGAACTCGCGCTCCTCGATGCGCCTCACCCCGCACCTCCCCCTCGTCCGGACACCGTCCCAGTCACTGCTGTGACGTGACCACCCCGCCGCGAGGTTCGGTCGGACACCCTCGAGTTGTCACCACGACAGCGAGCCTGGGCCGCGCGTGATGGTGACAACTCCTCGAGACCGGCGAGCTGTCACCACCAGGTCGAGCCCGAGGTCGACGTGGTGGTGACAACTGGGAGAGGGCGGTCAGGCGAGGCCGGCGGCGATGTCGGTGCGGTGCTGGGCGCCGTCGAGGTGGACCTCGGCGACGCCGGCGTAGGCGGCGGCGCGGGCCGCCGCCAGGTCGCGACCGGTGCCGACGACCGACAGGACGCGGCCGCCGCTGGTGACCAGCCGGCCCTTGCGGTCGCGGCGGGTGCCGGCGTGCAGCACGTGCACGCCGTGGACGTCGTCCGCCGCCTCGAGGCCGGTGACCTCGTCGCCGGAGCGCACCTCGCCGGGGTAGCCGTGCGCGGCGACCACGACGGTGACGGCGGCCTCGTCGCGCCAGCGCAGGTCGCCGACCTCGGCGAGGTGCCCGGTGGCGGCGGCGTGCAGCAGCACCCCGAGCGGCGTGGCCAGCCGGGCGAGCACGACCTGGGTCTCGGGGTCGCCGAACCGGGCGTTGAACTCGATCACCCGCAGGCCGCGCGAGGTGATCGCGAGGCCGCAGTAGAGGAGCCCGACGAACGGGGTGCCGCGGCGCGCGAGCTCGGCGACCACGGGCCGGGCCACGCGCTCCGCGACGTCGTCGACCAGCCCGTCCGGCGCCCAGGGCAGCGGCGAGTACGCGCCCATGCCACCGGTGTTCGGGCCGCTGTCGCCGTCGCCGAGGCGCTTGAAGTCCTGGGCCGGCGCGAGGGGGACGACCTCGACGCCGTCGGTGACGCAGAACAGCGACACCTCCGGGCCGTCGAGGAACTCCTCGACGACCACGGTGCCGCCCTCGCGCGCCAGGCACGCCTCGGCGTGGGCGAGCGCGGCGTCGCGGTCGTCGGTGACGACGACGCCCTTGCCCGCGGCCAGGCCGTCGTCCTTGACCACGTGCGGCGCCCCGAAGGCGTCGAGCGCGACGGCGACCTCGTCGAGGGTGGTGCACACGTGCGCCATCCCGGTGGGCACCTCGGCGGCGGCCATCACCTCCTTGGCGAAGGCCTTGCTGCCCTCGAGGTGCGCGGCGGCGGCGTCCGGGCCGAAGCAGGGGATGCCGCGCTCGCGCAGCACGTCGCCCACCCCGGCCACCAGCGGCGCCTCGGGCCCGACGACGACGAGGTCGGCGCCCACCGCGACCGCGAGGTCGGCGACGGCGCCGCCGTCCTCGGGGTCGACCGGGACGCAGTGCGCGACGGTCTCGATGCCCGGGTTGCCGGGGGCCGCGACGACGGCGTCGACCGACGGGTCGAGGGACAGGGCGCGGACGAGGGCGTGCTCGCGGGCGCCGGAGCCGATGACGAGGACCTTCACGGGCCGTCAGCCTAGAGGGACGCCACCTCAGCAGGACGCCCCAGCAGGACGCCTCAGCCGAAGACCTCGCCCAGCGCCTCGCCGAGCAGCGCGACGCCGTACCGCGCCTCGTCCTCGGTGATGGTGCAGGGCGGCACGACGTGCACGCGGTTGCCCGCGACGAACGGCAGCAGCCCGCGGCGGCGGCAGGCGCCCACCAGGTCGGTCATCGGCTTGTTCGCAGGGCCTGCGGCCGCGTACGGCACCACCGGCTCGCGCGTGCCGCGGTCGGCGACCAGCTCGACCGCCCAGAACACCCCGGTGCCGCGCACCTCGCCCACCACCTCGTGCCGCTCGGCCAGCGCATGCAGCCCTGGCTCGAGCACCTCGGCGCCGATCCGGGCGGCGTTGTCGACGACGCCCTCGCGCTCCATCACGCCGATCGTGGCGACCGCGGCCGCCGCCCCCAGCGGGTGGCCGGAGTAGGTCAGCCCGCCGGGGTAGGGACGGCTGTCGAAGGTGGCCGCCACCTCGGCGCTGATGGCGACCCCGCCCATCGGCACGTAGCCGGAGTTCACGCCCTTGGCGAAGGTGACCAGGTCGGGGTCGGCGGCCAGGCCGTCCTGCCCGTCGTGCTGGTAGCCGAACCAGCGCCCGGTGCGGCCGAAGCCGGCCATCACCTCGTCGAGGACGAGCAGCAGCCCGTGCTCGGTGCACAGCTCGCGCACGCCGGCCAGGTACCCGGCGGGCGGCGGCAGGACGCCGGCCGAGCCCACCACCGACTCCAGCACGACGGCGGCCAGCGTCCCGGGGCCCTCGAGCCGGATCACCTGGTCGAGGTGCGCCAGCGCGCGCTCGCACTCCTCCGCCTCGGTCGTGCTGGTGAAGGGTGAGCGGTACAGGTACGGCCCGAAGAAGCGGGAGACGCCCGCGGTGCCGAGGTCGGTGGCCCAGCGGCGGGGCTCGCCCGTCAGCGCCATCGAGGTCGCGGTGTGGCCGTGGTAGCTGCGGTACGCGGACAGCACCTTGTGCTTCCCGGTGTGCAGCCGCGCCATCCGGACGGCGTTCTCCACGGCCTCGGTGCCGCCGTTGGTGAAGAACACCTTGGTCAGCCGGTCGCCGGGCAGGTGCTCCAGCACCAGCCGCGCCGCCTCGGAGCGCACCCCGACCGCGTGCTGCGGAGCGGTGGTGAGCAGCCGGTCGGCCTGGTCCTTGATCGCCTGCACCACCACCGGGTGCTGGTGGCCGATGTTGGTGAACACCAGCTGGGACGAGAAGTCGAGCAGCCTGTTGCCGTCGCCGTCCCACACCCACGCCCCCTGCGCCCCCGCCAGCACCATCGGGTCGAGCGCCGCCTGCGCCGACCAGGAGTGGAAGACGTGCGCGCGGTCCAGCTCGTACGCGCGGGCCGACTCCTGCAGGTCGACGGAGAGCGTCGGCGCGTCCGCCGGCGGGGTCAGGTGCTGGCTCATGTGCCGCACCCTACGCGCGGGATCCGGTCGCGGTCAGTGCCCGTGGCCGTCGCCCGGCGTCGACACCGGGCCCGCCGGCGGCGGCGTCCCGGCCTGCTCCCCCGGACGCACCACGACGAACTGGCCCATCATCCCGTCGTCCTCGTGCTGCAGGACGTGGCAGTGGAACATGTACGGCACGTCGGGGTCGGTGAAGTCGTCGAACCGCACGAGCAGCTCGACCGTGACGGGGCCGGGCAGGAACACGGTGTCCTTGCGCCCGCGCAGGTGCGCCGGCGGCGGCCCGCCGTCGTAGGAGACCACCTGCGCCTGGGCGTCGTGCAGGTGGAAGCTGTGCGGCGTCCCGTCGGTGTTCGTGACCACCCAGCGCTCGGTCGAGCCGACCTCGACCACCTCGTCGATGCGGCGCATGTCCATCGACCTGCCGTTGATCCGCGGTGTGCTGAGCCGGAACTCGCGGGTCGCGGCCACCTCGTCGTCCGACAGGTCCTCCGGCGCGGCCAGCCGTGCCGGCACGTCCGGGGAGGGCGCGAGGTCGTCGGCCGCCCGGAGCTCGACGACGTCGAAGGCGTCGTCGCCGCCGGAGTAGCGCTGCTGGAAGGGGTCGCCCGCGACCTTGGTCGGCAGCGACACCAGCGCCGCGCGCTCCCCCGGCTCGACCTGCACCACCACCTCGGCGCGCTCCCCCGGTGACAGCCGCACGTGCGAGAGGCGTTCGGGTGCAGCGAGCAGGCCGCCGTCGGTGGCCACCAGGTCGAGCGGGCGGCCGTCGTCGAGAGCGAAGTCGAACACCCGAGAGCTGGACGCGTTCAGCAGCCGCAGCCGCACGCGCTCGGTCGTGACGTCGAGGTACGGCGCGACGACGCCGTTGACCACGAGCGTGTCGCCGAGGGTGCCCACCGGGTTGAAGATCCCCTTGCCGGGGCCGAGCCGGCCGTCGTCGAGCACCTTGTCCTGCACCACCAGCGGGACGTCGTCGACGCCGTACTCGCCGGGCAGGTCGAGCGAGGCGGTGCCCTCGTCGTCGACGAGGAACAGCCCGGCCAGGCCGCGGTAGACGTGGTCGGCGGTCTCGCCGTGCAGGTGCGGGTGGTACCAGAGCGTCGCGGCCGGCTGGTCGAGCCGCCAGGTCGGGGACCAGGTCTGGTCGACCTCGACCATCTGGTGCGGCCCGCCGTCCATCGCCGCCGGCAGGTGCATCCCGTGCCAGTGCAGGGTCGACCGCTCGCCGATCTCGTTGGTCACGTCGACCCGCACCTGCTCGCCCCGCTCGGCCCGCAGCGTGGGCCCGAGGTAGTCGCCGTCCAGCCCGAGGGTGTCGTACGACGTGCCCGTGCCGAAGTCGGTGCTGCCGCGCTGCATGGTCAGGTCGAACACCCGCACGCCGTCCACCACCTCGGAGTCCGCGATCGGCGGCACCGGGAGCGCGTTGCGGAAGTCGACCGTGCCGCGCAGGTCGGACGCGGACGCCTGCCAGGTCCAGGCCAGCAGGCCACCGAGGGCGAGCACGGGGACCAGGGCCAGGACGGCGAGGGTGATCAGGACGCGACGGACCGTTCGGGGCATGACCTCGACGCTAGGAGCGGCGGCGGACCCGACCCATCCGGAACGACCCTGAGCCGTCCCGGCGCCGACCCTGAGGCGCGGATGCGGGCAGACTGGCCGGGTGGCCGAGAAGGAGTCGCTGGAGGGCGTGCCGCTGTCGAGCCTGGACGCCGAGCTGTTCGACGGAGCCGGCGTGACCAAGCGTGAGCTGGTCGTCTACCTCGACGGCGTGCGCGACCGGCTGCTGCCCGTGCTCGCCGGGCGCGCGCTGTCGGTCATCCGGGTGCGACCGGGGTCGGAGCCGTTCATGCAGAAGAACCTGCCGACGTACGCGCCGGCCTGGATCCGCACCAGCGAGGCGTGGTCGCAGGCCTCGCACCGGCAGGTGCGCTACCCGGTGTGCGACGACCGGCGGACGCTGGTGTGGCTGGCCAACCAGCGGGCGGTCGAGTACCACCCGGCGATGGTGCGCGACGACGTCGACCACGCCGACCACCTCGTCATCGACCTCGACCCGCCCGCCGACGTCGACCCGGTCGAGGGCTACCGGATGGCTGCACGCACGGCCCTGCTCGTCAGGGAGGCCCTCGACGGCTGCGGCCTCGGCGCGGCGGTGAAGACGAGCGGGGCCAAGGGCGTCCACGTGTTCGTCCCGATCGACGGTTCGCGCGACTGGGAGGACGTCGCCGGGGCGACGCGGGCGCTCGCCGGTCGCGCCGCGGCGCTGGACCCCGCCCTCGCCACCACGGCGTACATGAAGGCCGACCGCGGCGGACGGGTGTTCGTCGACTCCACCCGTGCCGGCGGCGCCACGGTGATCAGCGCCTACAGCCCGCGGGCGCGTCCCGGCGTGCCGGTGTCGTTCCCCCTCGGCTGGGACGACCTGCTCGAGGTGGTCCCGACCGACTTCACGATCCGCACCGCGCTGGAGCGGCTCGGCGACGCGGACCCGTGGGTCGAGGCCATGCCGGCGCCCCAGCGCCTGCCCGACGACCTGGTGGCCGAGGGGCGGGCGATCCCGGTGGCCCGGGTGGCCGCCATGCACGAGGGCAAGCGGCGCAAGCGGGCGGCCGAGCGCGCCGCCGGTGGTGAGGGGTGACGCCCGCGAGCGGCGCGACCAGCCCCGCCGCGCGCGCCCTGGCGGCGCTGGAGGCGCTGCAGGACAGCCCGGGCATCACCGCCGAGCGGCTGGCGCGCCGGCTCGGGGTCACCGAGCGGGCGGTGCGCCGGTACGTGCGCGTGCTGCGCGACGCCGGGATCCCGGTCGAGTCGACGACCGGGCGCTACGGCGGCTACCGGCTCGGGCGCGGCATGCGGCTGCCGCCGCTGATGCTGTCGGCCGAGGAGGCGATCGGGCTGGTGATGGCCGTGCTCGAGCGGCGGCCGGGGGCGGCCGACGGCACCGACCCCGTCGGCAGCGCGATCGGCAAGATGGTGCGGGTGCTGCCGGCGCCGCTGGCCGGCTCGGTCTCGGCGCTGCGCCAGGTGCCGACGGGCGCGCTGCGCGGCGCCACCCGCGTCCCCGACCCGGTCGTCACCGCGACGCTCGTGCACGCGGCGGACGAGCACCGGCGGGTGCGGATCATGTACCGGATGGCTGAGGACGGCACCCGCGACCGGCCGCTCGAGATCGACCCGTGGGCGGTCACGGTGTGGCGCAGCCGCTGGTACCTGCTCGGCTGGTCCCACGGCAGCGGCGCCCGCAGGGTCTACCGCGTCGACCGCGTGCTCGACGCCACGGCGCTCGAGACAGGCTTCACCCCGCCGGAGGGCCTCGACCCGCTCGCGGCCGTCGAGGAGCAGATGAGCTCGGGGTGGGAGCACCCGGTCGAGATCGTCGTCGACGCCCCGCCGCACCTGGTCGAGCAGTGGCTGCCGCGCAACCTCGGCCGGCTCGAGCCGACCGGCGACGGGCGGACCCGGCTGATGGGCAGCACGGGAGAGGCGGAGTGGTTCGTGCGGCACCTGCCGGCGATCGAGGCGCCGTTCCGCATCGTCTCGCCGCCGCAGCTGCGCGAGGCGGCGCTCCGGCTGGCCGCGCAGCTGACCGCGGCCGCGCAGGAGCAGGAGCAGGGCGACGATCAGGCCCAGGCGTCCGCGATCGCCCGGTAGCTCGCGATCCGGCTGGCGCGGTCGATCGCCGGGGTCACGACGACGACCTCGTCGGCCCGGCTCTGCTCCTGCAGCGACCGCAGCCCCTTGACCACGTCGTCGGCGGTGCCGACCAGCATCCGGCCGTCGTCGCGCGGCAGGTCGGCGAACTGCGGCGAGTCGGCGAGGGCGTCGACCTCCTCCGGGCGCAGCGGCTCGCGCACGCCGCGGCGCAGGTTGGCCATCGTCAGCCGCCAGCCGGCCTCGAACCGGTTGCGCTGGCGCGGGTCGTCGCTGGCGAAGGCGAGCACCGACAGCGCCGACCACGGCCGCTCCTCGACGCCGGGGCGGAAGTCCTCGCGGTACCGGCGCAGCGCGTCGACGGCGAGCTCGGGGCTCATGTGGTGGGCGAAGACGGTGCGCATGCCGTTCACCGCGGCGAACTCGGTGCCGTAGCCGCTCGAGCCGAGGACGAACACGTCCGGCTGGTCGGGCACCACCGGAGCGGCGACGAGCGGTGCGTACGGGTGCCCCTCGGGGAAGCCGCCGCCGAGGAACGCGAGCAGCTCGGCCACCTGCGAGGGGAACTCGCCGGCGACGTCGACCTGCTGCCCGCGGCGCAGCACGTGCGCGGTGAGCGGGTCGGTGCCGGGCGCGCGGCCGAGGCCGAGGTCGACCCGCCCAGGAGCGATGGCGAGCAGGGTCCGGAACGTCTCGGCGACCTTGAACGGCGCGTGGTTCGGCAGCATGATCCCGGCCGCGCCGACCCGGATCGTGCTGGTCGCGCCGAGCAGGTGCGCCGTGAGGATCTCCGGCGCGCTGCAGGCGAGGCTGGTCATGTTGTGGTGCTCGGAGACCCAGTACCGGCGGTAGCCGGCGGCCTCGGCGGCGCGCGCGACCTCGGTGGCGCCGGCGATCGAGTCGCTCGCGCGCTCGCCGTGCTCGACGCCGACGAAGTCCAGGACGGCCAGGGGGAGGGTGTCGCTCATACCGGGACCAACACCGCGCCCGGCCGCATGCATCCCGCCCGCGGCGGTCGTCCGCGGCTCAGCCGAGCAGGTCGTGCCGGACGATCGTGTCGGCGCGGTCGGGGCCGACGCCGACGGCCGAGATGCGGCCGCCGATCATGTCCTCGAGGGCCAGCACGTAGTCCTGCGCGTTCTTCGGCAGGTCCTCGAACGTCCGGGCGCCGGAGATGTCCTCCCACCAGCCCGGCAGGTGCTCGAGCACCGGCTTCGCGTGGTGGAAGTCGCTCTGCGACAACGGCATCTCGTCGAAGCGCTTGCCCTCGACGTCGTACGCCACGCACACGGGCACCTGCTCGAGCCCGGACAGGACGTCGAGCTTGGTGAGGACGGTGTCGGTGAGGCCGTTGACCCGCTGGGAGTAGCGGCCGATCACGGCGTCGAACCAGCCGCAGCGGCGCGGGCGCCCGGTGGTGGTGCCGTACTCGTGGCCGGTCTTGCGCAGGTGCTCGCCGGCGTCGTCGTGCAGCTCGGTCGGGAACGGGCCCTCGCCGACGCGGGTCGTGTACGCCTTGAGGATTCCCACCACGCGGTCGATTCGGGTCGGCGGGACGCCCGAGCCGGTGCACGCGCCGGCGGCGGTGGCGTTGGACGAGGTGACGAACGGGTAGGTGCCGTGGTCGACGTCGAGCAGCGTCGCCTGGCCGCCCTCGAACAGCACGGTCTCGCCGCGGTCGAGCGCCTGGTTCAGCACCAGGCCGGTGTCGGCGACCATCGGCTCGAGCCGGTCGCGGTGCTCGAGCAGCTCCTCGACCACCTCGTCGACGGTGATCGCCCTGCGGTTGTAGACCTTCACCAGCAGGTGGTTCTTCTGGTCGAGGGCGCCCTCGACCTTGGCGCGCAGGATGCTCTCGTCGAACAGGTCCTGGATCCGCACGCCGACGCGGTTGATCTTGTCCGCGTAGGTCGGGCCGATGCCGCGACCGGTGGTGCCGATGCGGCGCTTGCCGAGGAAGCGCTCGGTGACCTTGTCGATCGTGCGGTGGTACGGCGCGATCACGTGCGCGCTGCCCGAGACGAGCAGGCGGGAGACGTCGACCCCGCGCTCGGTGAGGCCGTCGAGCTCGTGGAACAGCACCTGCAGGTCGATGACGACGCCGTTGCCGATCACCGGCGTGCAGCCCGGCGTGAGGATGCCCGAGGGCAGCAGGTGCAGCGCGTACTTCTGGTCGTCGACGACCACGGTGTGCCCGGCGTTGTTGCCGCCGTTGTACTTCACGACGTAGTCGACCCGGGCGCCGAGGGCGTCGGTGGCCTTGCCCTTGCCCTCGTCGCCCCACTGCGAGCCGACCACGACGATCGAGGGCACGGGGTACCTGCTTCCGGCTGTCGGTCACTCTCGGGTCGGTCGGACGCGCGACAGGCTACCGGCCCTCGACGGCCGCTCCGCGGGAACCTCCCGGCCCCCGGGCTGCGTACCGTGGTCGAGAGGGGGCACCGTGGACGACACCGAGTTCGACCGCTTCTACGCCGGGACCGCCGCACGGCTCGTGGGCCAGCTGCACGCGATGACCGGTGACCGGGCCGAGGCGCAGGACTGCGTGCAGGAGGCGTTCGTGCGGGCCTGGGCCCGCCGCCGCCGGCTGGACCCGGAGAACAACCCGGAGGCCTGGGTGCGCACGACCGCGTACCGGATCTCCGTCAGCAGGTGGCGCCGCGCCACGTCCGGCGTGCGCGCCCACCGCCGGCACGGGCCGGAGCCCGACCTGCCCGGCGCCGACGACCGCGGCGGCGACCGCGACGCCGTCGTGCGGGCGCTGCGGCAGATCAACCCGCAGCAGCGCCAGGCCGTCGTCCTGCACTACCTGTGCGACCTGTCGGTCGACCAGATCGCCACGGAGACAGGCGTTCCCGTCTCCACCGTCAAGACCAGGCTGTTCCGCGGACGGCAGGCGCTCGCGCCGCTGCTCGCACCGGCCGCCGACCCCGAGGGGGCATCCCGTGCGTGACGACCAGACCCGGCACGACTGGGAGGACCGGCTCCGCACCGGCCTGCGCGACCTCGAGGCGGGCACGCCCGGCGGAGGCGGCCTGCCCGGTCCCGACCAGGTGCGCCGCACCCACCTGCGCCGCCGCACCGCGCTGAGCGGCGTGGCCGCGCTGGCGACCGTGGTCGTCGCCGGGGGTGCCGTGCTGGCGCTCGACCGGCCGAGCACGTCGGCCCCCATCGCGCCGACCACCACGAGCGAGCCGGCGCCGACCGGCACCGCGGCGCCCGAGCCGAGCGCCACCTCGCCGACCACCGACCCGCCGGTCACGTCCACCGCGCCGGCGGTCGTCGTCCCGACGACGATCCCGGACGGCTTCCTGCTGCCGCACGAGGGCGAGACGGCGCCAGCAGGCTCGGACAACACCGACTGGACGGAGGTCAGCACCCGGGAGATCGTTCTCGCGGACAGCTGCGACCAGTCCTCGACCGTGAAACCGGACGTCGCGCCGACCGACGTCAGGGTCATCGAGCAGACCGGGCCGGAGTACGCGTTCGTGATCGGCCTCCAGGTGTTCTCCTCCGCGCAGGAAGCCGCCACGTGGGTGTCAGGGCTGCGGGGCCTCGAAGAGGGGTGTGTGGGTGTCGACCGCGGTGGCCGGCAGACGATGGTCGCGGAGGACCTCACCGGACCGTGGGGGCAGGGCGCCCTGTGGGTGGAGTCCTACCTGAACCTCGACAGCCAGGAGCCCGACGACTTCGGCACGGGCGGCCAGTACACGGCGATGGCACGCGTCGGGTCGGCAGTGATCTTCGCCCAGAGCTACGGCGAGTACGGCCCTGCCCTCGACGGACCCGACGCCGACGTGGTCGCGGACCTGCGTGAGCCCCTCGACGAGCTGGCCCCCCGGCTGTGCGTCTTCACCGAGGCGGGATGCTGAGCGCATGACGACCGAGCACCCCGGCCAGGACCCCGCGACCGACCTCGACGCAGCGCCACCGCGCCGTCGCCGGACGGTCGTGCTGGCCGGGGCGCTCGTCGCGGTGCTGCTCGTCGCCGCGGTGGTCACGTGGCTGGCGCTGCGGGGCACCGACCCGGCGTCCGGTGGCGACGCACCGGGCGGCACCACCACCGAGAGCCCGAGCGGTGACGGGACCACGGACCCGTCCGCCACCGGCAGCGCGACCGCCACGCCCGACGGCGCGACCTCGACCACGGCGAGCCCCAGCCAGAGCGCCACCGAGGGCCCGTCGCCGACGCCGACCGCCGCTGCCACGACGCTGCCCGCCGACCTCACGCTCCCCGCCGAGGGGCAGGAGGGCTGGACCGCGGCCGGCTGGAGCTACCAGCCGTGCGGCACCCAGGTGTCGGCGTCGGGGGCGTCCGGCTTCCGCCGGGTCGTCGCCGACGGCCAGGAGAGCTCCGGCTCGCAGAGCCTGCTGACCTTCCCGACCGAGGAGGCCGCGACGGCCTTCCTCGCCACCATGCGCACCGCCGCAGAGGCCTGCGCCGGCCCGGGCGACCCCGGCGCGGACGTCCCGGCCGTCGTGGTCGGCACCCTCGACGGCGACTGGGACGACTCGCTCACGGTCGTGCAGTCCTACCCCGTCCCCGAGGGCGGGTACGGCACCGGTGGCGACTACACCCTGGCGGTCCGGACGGGCACCGCCGTCGCCGTCAGCGGCGGCTACGCCGAGTGGCCGCCCGGGTACCCGACGCCGGACCCCGGTGCCGTCGCCGAGTACCGCAAGGCCCTCGACGTGCTCGCGCCCGACCTCTGCGTCTTCACCGCCGAGGGCTGCTGAGATTCAGCCCATCACCGTCCCGGACGAGGCGGTGTTGGGCTCGCGCAGGCGGGAGAAGGCGCCGAGGTCGATCTGGTTGCCGGTGTAGGGCAGCGTGAACCGCACCGGGTCGCGGTCGTGGTCGTGGCCCTGCTCGACGGCGTCGACGACCGTGGCGACGAGGTCGCCGACCAGGGGGGCGTTCTTGAACTGGTTGCCGCTGGTGCCCATCGCGACGTACCAGCCGGGCAGGTCGGTGCGGTCGTAGACCGGCGTCCAGTCCGAGGCCACGTCGTAGACCCCGACCACGCCGGACGGGCGGTTCGGCACCCGCAGGTCGGGCAGCCGCCGGGCGGCGCGCAGGGTGTGGGCGTCGAACCGCTCGCGTGACAGGTGCGGGTCGGCGTCGTCCGGGTCGTCGAGCCACTCCAGCGGGTCGCAGGCCGGCTCGGTCCCGCCGACGAGCAGCGCGTGGCCGCCCACGGGCCGCAGGTAGGTGCCGAGGTCGAGGTCGGCCAGGACCGGGGCGGCGCCGTCGGCGAGGTCCTGCGGCACCGGCACCTGGTGCACCTCCTGCCGCAGCGGCCGCACGTCGACGGTGAAGTCGCCGCCCGCGCCCGCCAGCCGGTTCAGCGCGGACGACCACGGCCCGGCGGCGTTGACCACCAGGTCGCTCTCGAGCACCTGGCCGTCCTCGAGCACCAGCCGCCAGGACGGACCGACCCGCTCGGTCGAGGCCACGCCGGAACCGAACCGGGCCTGCGCCCCGCGGGCCTGCGCGGCGTGCAGCAGGTTCGCCGCCGCGAGCCGCGGGTCGTCGACGTAGCCCGCGTCCGGCGTCCAGAGCGCGCCGAGCTGGCCGGCAGGGTCGTCGAAGAACGCGTCGTCGGTGACCGGTCGCGGCGGGAACCAGCTGCCGGTGTCGATGCCGGGCACGCGGTCGGCGAGCGTCGCGGCGTCCCAGTGCTCGTGCCGCACGCCGACCTCGGTGAACAGCGCGGCGCTGCGCTCCCACGGCAGCCCCTCGACGTCGAGCATCGCCAGGCCGCAGCGGGTGAACCGGGCGACTCCGTCGGGGTCGCGGTGGCCGAGGTGGTCCTCCCACACCTCCCAGGCGGCGCGGGCGTCCCACGACAGCGCCACCCCGGCGAAGGTCGAGTAGTTGAACCGGACGATCGCGCTCGAGGCGCTGGTCGAGCCGTGGCCGGGCCCCGGCCCGCGGTCGACGACCACCACCGACCGTCCGCGGCGCGCCAGCGCGAGGGCCACCGAGGCGCCGACCACGCCGGCACCCACCACCACGACGTCGCTGCCCACCATCCTGCGATCGTGCCAGCCTGTGTCGTCAGGCGGGACGAGGGCCGGCGCCCGGAGAGCGAGCCCCGCGGTTCCCACCCACCCAGCGGTCCGGCGCCGCCACACTGGGGGCGTGACCGACCCCGACGAGCGCAGCCGCGTGCTGGTGCTGGCCAACCCGCAGGCCGGCGGCACCGACGTGGCCGACGAGGCCGTCCGGCTGCTGCAGGAGCGCTCCGACGCCGTGGTGGTGCACCCCGGCTCGGACGAGCAGCTGGCGCACGCCCTCCGCTCGGCCGACGGACGGCGGGTCGTGGTGGTCGGCGGCGACGGCACCGTCCACGCCGTCGCGCAGTCGCTGCACGACCTGGGGCTGCTGCGTGAGGTCGGCCCGATCGCCCTGGTGCCGGCAGGCACGGGCAACGACCTGGCCCGCACCCTCGGGCTGCCGCTCGACGACGTACCGACGGCGGTGGCGCTCGCGCTGGGCAGCAACGGGCGCGACGTCGAGCTGCTGGTCGACGGAAGCGGCGGCGTGGTCGTCAACGCGGTGCACGTGGGCATCGGCGCCGAGGCGGGCGCGCTGGCCGCCCGCGCCAAGGAGCACCTCGGCAAGGTCGGGCTGGGCAGGGTCGCCTACCCGGCCGGTGCCATCGCCGCCGGCGTCACGCACACGGCGGGCGAGCTGCGGGTCAGCGTCGACGGCCGGGTGCTGCACGAGGGCCCGACCCTGCTGGTCGCCGCGGGGATCGGCACCAGCGTCGGCGGCGGCACCCCGCTGTCGCCGGACGCCGACCCGTTCGACGGCGTCATCGACGTGACCGTCTCGACCGCCACCGGCACGGTCACCCGGCTCGGCTACGCGGCCTCGCTGCGCGCCGGCACCCACGTCGACCGCGACGACACGGTCACCGCCCAGGGGCGCGAGCTGCTGGTCGAGTCGATCGACGACGAGACCTTCGAGGCCAACGCCGACGGCGAGATCACCACGGGGCTGCGCACGCGGCGCTGGACCGTGGTCCCGCGCGCCTGGCACCTGGTGGTGCCGCCGACCACGCCCGGGTACGGCATCCCGCTCGGCGTCGGGGTCAGCGCACCTTCCTGATCCGGATCGGCCCCTTCGCGGTGGACGGGTCGACGACCCGCCCGCCCTGGGTGATCTCGACCTCGCCCGCGGCGACCAGCCGCCGAGCCGCGCGCCGCGCCGGCTCCATCAGCTCGCGCCAGCCGTCCTTGGTGCCCACCGCCCGCGCGGCCTCGGACGGGCACACCGTCGCGCCGCCGGCACGGTCGGCCAGCAGGGCCAGGACGACCCGCTCCAGCTCGGCGTCCTGCGCGGTGACGCCCCGGCTCCGGCAGGCGTCGCTGCACCAGCGCACCTGGTCCCAGTCGTCGGCCCACTTCCTGCGCCACTCGATCCGGCGGCCGCAGGACGCGCAGGTGCGCGGCGCCGGCTGCTCCGTCGCCGCGCCGTCCCGCTGCCGCCCCACCGCAGGCCCGATCCGCGTCCGGGAGCCCTCAGCCCTCGATGGCCGCGCGGGCCCGGGGGTCGCAGTCGTCGAGGAAGGTGCGGCACCGGTCCGCCTCCTCGACCTCGCCGATGTCGGCGGCGGCGCGACCCAGGGCGTGCAGCGCGCGCAGGAAGCCCTGGTTCGGCACGTGGTCCCACGGCACGGGGCCGTGCCCGCGCCAGCCGGAGCGGCGCAGGGCGTCCAGGCCGCGGTGGTAGCCCACGCGTGCGTAGGCGTAGGACTCCACGACCGCGCCGCGGCCCCAGGCGTCGTCGGCCAGCGCGGCCCAGGCCAGGCTGGCGGCGGGGTGGTCGGCGGCCGCCTCGGCGGCCGAGCTGCCAGCGGCGAGGCGGTCGGAGACCGCGGACTCGGGGCCCTCGGGCAGCCGGGTGGGCGGCGGTCCGCCGAGCAGGTTGTCGTGGCTCATGGCGCCAGTCTCGCCGACCCGGGCGCGGGGCGCGTGACCGGGACGGCCCGAGGTCGCGGCGCGGCCCCCGGGCGTGCCCGGTCTGTCCGGGTTAGCCTCCTGGACGAAGGGGAGGCGAAGTGCTCGAGATCTCGACGTCGCGCGGCACCACGACGGTCAGCGTGGTCGGCGACCTGGACGTCACCGTGCGGGACCAGTTCCCGGAGGTGACGGCCCGGGTGGCCGCGCTCGGACGGCACCTGATGGTGCTCGACATGTGCCGGATGGACTTCATGGACTCCACCGGCGCCGCCTTCGTGGCCGCGGTGGCCCAGACGACGCACAACGGCGGCGGGGTGGCGCTGCTGCGCGGCGCCGACGACCAGGCGCTGTTCGTGCTGGACGTGTGCGGCGTGCTGCCGCAGTTCCGGGTCGACGAGGCGCACGCCTGCCCGCCCGAACCCGCCGACGCGGCGGCCCCGGACGCGGGCCCGGCCGACGCCCTGCGCTGAGCCTGCGTCGGACGCAAACCCCGCCTCAGACCGGGTCGCCGCCCGCCGGCACCAGGGCCCAGACCACCTTGCCGCTGCCCTCGGCGCGCCAGCCCCACTCCGCCACGGTGCCCACGACCGTGAGGCCGAAGCCGCCGGTGCGGTCCGGGTGGCCGTCCACGCGCCGCGGCGGGGTCGGGTTGGCGTCGCCGACCTCGATCCGCAGCGCCCGCTCGGGGGCCTCGCGCACGTGCAGCGAGACGGTGCCGTGGCCGTGCAGCACGGCGTTGGCGGCCAGCTCGGAGACCACGAGCTCGGCCTGGCGGCCCTGCGGCAGGCCCCACAGGTCGCACATCTGCCGGGTCAGGCCGCGGGCGCGTGGGATCGAGGTGGCCTCGCCGGGCAGCTGCCAGCGGCGCGAGCGGTTGCCCCCGGGCGGCAGCGGCGGCTCCCCCGGCACCGGCACCCGCAGCACGACCAGCGCGATGTCGTCCTCCGGCTCCTCGCCGAGCTCGACGAGCAGCCGCTCCCCGATGCCGGCGGCGTCGGAGACCTCCAGGTCGCCGCAGATCTGCAGCAGCTTGTCCAGGCCGGTCTTCATCGGCCGGGCGCGGCGCTCGATCAGGCCGTCGGTGTAGAGGACCAGCACGTCGCCGGGGCGCAGCAGCAGCTCCTGGGACTCCCGCCGGGAGGCGACCAGCCCGACCATCGGCCCGCCGGCGCCCATCAGCGCGGTGGCGGTGCCCCCGCTCACCAGGATCGGCGGCAGGTGGCCGGCCCGGGCCCACGACATCTCCCAGGTGCCCGCACCGCTGTCGACGAGGTTGGCGTAGACCAGGCTCGCGCTGCGGGTGATCCGCATGCCGCCCACCAGCTGGTCGACCCGCATCAGCACCGCGGCCGGGTCGTCGCCGTCGGCGGAGTACGCCCGCACGACCGAGCGGAGCTGGCCCATCGCCGAGGCGGCCTCGATGTCGTGGCCGACGACGTCGCCGATCACCAGCCCGACGGTGCCGTCGTCGATGCGCAGGACGTCGTACCAGTCGCCGCCGATCTGGGCGTGCTCGACGCCGGGGGAGTAGAACGACCACACGTCCAGCCCGGGGACGTCGACGACCTCCGGCAGCATGCTGCGCTGCAGCGTCTCGGCCACCAGGTGCTCGCGGGCGTACAGCCGGGCGTTGTCGAGCGACAGGCCGGTGCGGCGACCGATCTGGCGGAGCATGTCGCGCTCCTCGTTGTCGATGGGCAGTGCCGCCACGCCCATCACCACCAGGCCGCAGACGTCCCGCCGGCCGGGGGCGGGCAGCGCCACCCACGGCCCCGGTGCGTCCTCGGCCCGCAGCTGGTCGACCAGCCAGCGCGTCAGCGTCCCGGGCTCGTGGTCGTCGTCCTCCGGCCCGATCTCCACCGTGCCGCGGTGCCGGCCGGTGACCAGGTCGGCCAGCGGGTCGGTGCCGTCGGCCGGTAGCCCGGCCAGCGGGTAGGTGGCTGGGCGCAGCAGGCTGATGCCGGACGAGGCCACCAGCCGCACGCCGTCCTCGACCTCGAAGGCGAGGCACCACGAGGCCATCCCCCCGGTGAGCACCTCGCACAGCCGCTGCAGCGCCGGGCTGGGGTCCATGCCGGTGAGCGCGTCGCCGATCTCGGCGAGCATCGTCAGGTTGGAGCGGGCGCGGCGCTCGCTGGCGAGCGCCTGCTCCCGGGCGTGCTCGGCGTCGACGCGGGCGGTGACGTCGGCCTGGATGCCGACGAAGTTCACCAGCGTGCCCTCGGCGTCGCGCACCGGGGAGATCGACACCTGGTTCCAGAAGGCGGTGCCGTCGGCGCGGTAGTTGAGCAGGGTCTCGCGGATCGGCTCGGTCGCCCGCAGCGCGGCGCGGATCCGGGCGATCGCCTCGCGGTCGGTGTCCGGGCCCTGCAGGAAGCGGCAGTTGCGGCCGATCACGGCCTCGGCGGGGTAGCCGGTGGTGCGCTCGAAGGCCGGGTTCACCCAGACCAGCGGGTCGTCCTCCGCGCGCGGGTCGCTGATCGTGAACGACAGGTCGGTCGCGATCACGGCGCGGTTGTGCAGGTCGGCGGTGCCGTCGCCGCTCGGGCCGGCCGACGGTGCGCTCACCTCGAGCAGCACGAGCAGCGCCCGCTCGCGCAGGTCGGCGGCCACGGGCAGCGCGACCCCGTCGCCGTCGTGCGACACCTCGGGGCTGGTGGTGCTCAGCGGGAAGCCGGTGAGCCACAGCACCTGGGTGCTGCGGGCGCCGTCGGCGCCCGAGCCCCCGCGGCGCTGGACCATCACGCCCCGGCGGCCCTGGCCGCGGGCGGCACGCGACAGCGTCTGGGACGACGCGAGGGGCTCGCCGTCGGCACCCACCAGGCCCGCCTGGTCGCCCCACTGGTCCAGCGGGATGGGCAGGCGGCCCTCCGGCAGCATCGCCAGGCCGCCCTCGTCGGCGTGCACGACGCTCATCGTCGGCAGGTCGACCAGCAGCACGCCCGCGACCAGCTCGCCGCTGACGACCGGCAGGTCGCGCCCTGCGGCCCGCGCCTCGCCCTCCGCCAGCGCCATCGGGGACGGCTGACGCACCTCGACCATTCTCGCTCCCGTACTCTTCGTCCTCACCGAGTCGGACGAGGACGTACGGTGCGGTAGAACTTGCACCGACGCGATCCGTCACCCGACGCAGGCGTCACCGACCACACCACCCTGCGAACCCCCCCGGAGCCCGCGCGTGAGCGACGCTAACAGCCCCGAGCACGGCGCACCCACCGACCTCGAGGCATCCGGGTCGTCCACCTCCTCCGGCCCGGACCGGTCCGGCGACGGCGACGCGCGACGTGGCAGCGAGCCCGGCAGCGTGCACGTCCTGCTCGACCCGGACTCCACGCTCGTGGTGCTGGCCGGCGACGTCGACGCGACGCTGGCGCCGGACCTCATCGACGCCTCATCCGACGTCGCCGAGGCCGGCAACCCGGTGCGGATCGACACCCGCAACGTCACCTTCATGGACTCCACCGGCGTGTCGTTCCTGGCCCGCGTGGCCGTCGGGACGGGCGGGCGTCCGGTGCTGCTGGACCCGCCGGACCACGTCCAGTTCCTGCTCGACATCACCGCGATCGGCGACCTGGTCGACGTCGAGCGGACCGGCTCGGGCCGCGGCGCCGCCGCGGGCGCGGCCACCGGCACGGACACCGACGGCCCGCAGGACGACGACGCCGCCTGACCCGCGGGTGCGGGCCGGGCGGCGGTCGTCGGGTCTGCCGGAACGGCTCAGGCGGAGACCGACGTCCCGGCGGAGCGCAGGTTCTCGCACGCCTCCACGACGCGGGCGGACAGGCCGGCCTCGGCCGCCTTGCCCCACGCGCGGGGGTCGTAGAGCTTCTTGTTGCCCACCTCGCCGTCGAGCCGGAGCACGCCGTCGTAGTTGCGGAACATGTGCTCGACCACCGGCCGGGTGAACGCGTACTGGGTGTCGGTGTCGATGTTCATCTTCACCACGCCGTAGTCGACCGCGGCCGCGATCTCCTCGGCGGACGAGCCGGACCCGCCGTGGAAGACCAGCGCGAACGGCTTGGACCCCTCCGGCAGGCCGAGCTCGGCGGCGGCCGCCGCCTGCGCCTGCTGCAGGATCTCGGGGCGCAGCCGGACGTTGCCCGGCTTGTAGACGCCGTGGACGTTGCCGAAGGTCAGCGCCGTGAGGTACTTGCCCTTCTCGCCCGCCCCGAGCGCCCGGACGGTCGCGACCGCGTCCTCGGGCGTGGTGTAGAGCTGGTCGTTGATCTCGTTGGCGACGCCGTCCTCCTCGCCGCCGACGACGCCCACCTCGATCTCGAGCACGACGTGGGCGGCGGCGCACTTCTCGAGCAGCTCCTCGGCGATGACGAGGTTCTCGTCGAGCGGCACGGCCGAGCCGTCCCACATGTGCGACTGGAACCACGGCGTGCCGACGGTGCGGGTGCGCTCGAGGCTGAGCTCGAGCAGCGGGCGGACGAACCCGTCGAGCTTGTCCTTCGGGCAGTGGTCGGTGTGCAGGGCGATGTTGACGCCGTAGTTCTTCGCGACCTCGTTGGCGTACGCGGCCAGCGCGACGGCGCCGGTGACCATGTCCTTGACCGTCGGACCGGACAGGTACTCCCCGCCCCCGGTCGAGACCTGGACGATGCCGTCGCTGCCGGCGTCGGCGAAACCGCGGATGGCGGCGTTCAGCGTCTGCGAGCTGGTGACGTTGATGGCCGGGTAGGCGAAGGACTGCTCCTTGGCCCGGTCCAGCATCTCGGCGTAGACCTCGGGGGTGGCGATGGGCATCCGGTGCTCCTCGTGCTGTCGGGCGTGGCGCGAGAATCCTTCCACGCCCGCGTCGCGGCGTCCAAATGGTGAGCACCCGGTCTCAGGGAGTGGCGTAGACCTCCGCGCACATCCCGACGTCGCCGCCGGCCTCCCGACCGGGCTGCGCGCCGTCCACGGCCTCGGCGGCGCGGGCGCGCCCGAGGTTCCAGTCCGCGAACCCCGTCGGCGGCGTGACCGCCACCGAGGCCAGCAGGCACGTGCGCAGCGGGCCCTCGAGCTCGTCCACCGCCGGGACGGCGTCCGGTGACAGCTGCTGCAGGTAGTACACGTCCAGACCCTCCGCGGCGGTCGCGCCGCCGGCCGCCACGTTGTACCGGACGATCTGGGCGTCGGGGTTGACGACCGCCAGACCCAGCACGGACAGGCCGACGACGTGCACGACGGCGAGCGGCAGCCACGCGGCGCGCCACCGGATGCCCGCCAGGAGCACCAGCAGCAGCACGACCGCCATCGCCACCTCGGCCACGACGACGACCAGCCGCAGCCGGGTGAGCCCGTAGGCGTCGACGTAGAGGTCCATCCGGCCGAGCGCCGAGACCACGACGCCGAGGGTCAGCACGCACAGCACGCCCAGCGCGGCGCGTGACAGGACCCGGTCGGCGGCGGTCGCCCTCGGGGCGCGCCGGGCGGAGACGGCCACCACGACCAGGGTGAGCGCGGTGGCCGCGACCAGCTGCCCGAACCCCTGCCGGGCGTACTCGGCGTAGGTGAGCGCCGCCGTCCGCTGCACGTAGTCGTCGCCGCCGACGAGGGCGACCACCTGCACGACGACGAAGGCGAGCACCAGGGCGTCGAGGGCGACGACCGGGGCGAGCCACTCCCACCGCCGGGACGGGCGGGCGGCGGGCAGCGCGAGCCGGGACCACGCGGGCGGCGCGGTCGCGAGGTGGGCCAGGGTGAGCGCCGCCACCACCAGCAGCAGCGCGACGGCGACCTGCGCGGGGAGGTCGGCGAGGTCGAGCGAGGGCAGCAGGCTGGCGAACACGGCGTCGGCGCCGGCGAACAGCAGGCCGAACACCACGAGCAGCACGACGGTGACCACCACCGTGCGGGTCACCGCGACCACCTGAGCCGCGCGCCCGCCCCCGAGCGCCCGGGCGCCGCGCACCGACCACGGCAGGGCACGCACGACGCCCGCGGCCCACGACGGCAGGGCCAGCCAGACCGCCGGGGCGGAGCGGGCCTGCACCGCCGCAACGGCTCCGGTGGCGACAGCGGCCAGGACGCACAGGCCCAGCACCCACGGCGCGCTGCGGACGGCGACGACGCCGACCAGCAGCACCGACAGCAGCGCGGTCGGCCCGGCCGCCCAGGCACGACGGCGCACCAGCTCCGGCACCGCAGCAGCCCACAGCAGCGCGGCCGTGACGGCGGCGCCGAGACCGAGGTCGTGGCCGACCACCAGGACCGCACCCACGACGGCCGTCCCGGCGGCCACGGCGAGCACCGCCGGCGGCAGCGGCACGGCCCCTGCGGACCAGAACCGGCCGAGCGCCACCTGCAGCCGTGACGGCGGCAGGGAGGCGAGGACCGGTGCGGCGTAGGCGATCTGGCCAGGTCGAGCAGGTTGCGGCCACGGCCCGGCGGAAGGCGCGGGGTGCGGGCCGGCGGGCCGTGGCGGGCCGCCCGGGGAGGCGGTGGCGTCGGTCATGCGGCACACCGTAGGGGCGCCTGCCACGCACCCGGCGGACGAGCCGGGCCGGGTCGGTGCCGATGCTGTGGAGGTGCTGTGCGCGGCGGCTCAGCCCTCCGGCTGCCGCCAGTCGTCGGACTGCAGGTGCGAGCCGGCCATCGGGCCCATCTGCAGCATCCCGCCGTCGACGGCCCAGGTGGCACCGGTGACGTACGCGGCACCCGGGCTCGCGAGGAACCCGATCACGGCGGCCACCTCGCGGGCGTCGCCGGGACGGCGCAGCGGCACGCCGGGGCGCTCCTGCGTCCGCGGGTCGACGTCCTCCTGGCCCGGCATCGGGGTCGAGATCTCGCCGGGCGCAACGGCGTTCACCGTGATGCCGTGCTCGCCGAGCTCCAGCGCGGCCACCTTCGCGAGCATGCCGAGGCCGCCCTTGGCCGCGCAGTAGGGCGCCGTGCCGACCCGCGGCTGCAGCTGGTGCACGCTGGTCACGACGACGATCCGGCCTCCGTTGCCGGCGGCCACCATCCGCCGCGCGCAGCGCTGCAGGCACAGGAACGCACCGTCGAGGTCGACCGACACCACGTGCCGCCAGTCGTCGAACCCCATCTCCAGCAACGGCTTGGTGATGCCGGTGCCCGAGTTGGCGACCAGGACGTCGACGCCGCCGAGCTCGTCGGCCAGCTCGTCGACCGCGTCGACCGCGCCGGGCAGCGCGGCCAGGTCGAGCTGCCGGACGGCCGCGCGCCGGCCGAGCTGCTCGACCTCGCGCGCGGTGCCCCGGGCGCCCTCCTCGTCCTCGTGCCAGGTGATGCCGACGTCCATGCCCTGCCGGGCCAGCTCGACGGCGGTGGCCCGGCCGATGCCGGAGTCCGAGCCGGTGACGATCGCGACGGGTGCCACGGGGTCCTCCCTCTGCGGTGGGGTGTGTCGCGGCCCCCTACCCCCGCGCCACGGCCTCACTCGCGGAGATGGGACCGGCGCCCGCCTCGGTGTCCGCCACGACGGCGCCGTCGGCGAGCTCGACCACCCGGTCGGCCATCGCCACCATCACCGGGTCGTGGGTCGCCACCACGGCGGTGAGCCGCCGGCTGTGCACCAGGTCGCGCAGCAGGTCCATCACCGCCCGGCCGGTCGCCGTGTCGAGCTGGCCCGTGGGCTCGTCGGCCACCAGCACCGCCGGGTCGTTCGCGAGCGCGCGGGCGATCGCCACCCGCTGCTGCTGCCCGCCGGACAGCTCGTACGGCCGCTGGTGCGCGTGGCCGCCGAGGCCCACGAGGTCGAGCAGCTCGAGCACCCGGGCGTCGCGCTCGTCCGCCGGGCGGCCGGCCAGCCGCATCGGCACGCCGACGTTCTCGGCGGCGGACAGGATCGGCAGGAGACCGAAGGACTGGAACACGTAGCCGATCCGGTGCCGCCGCAGCCGCACCAGCCCGTCGGCGGACATGGTGGCGAGGTCGTCGCCGTCGATCCGCACCGCGCCGGCGTCCGGCGTCTCAAGCCCGCCGAGGCAGTTCAGCAGCGTGGTCTTGCCCGAGCCGGACCTGCCCTTGACCACGACCAGCTGGCCGGCGTGCACCACCAGCGACACCGAGCGCAGGGCGTGCACGGCCGCCTCGCCCTCGCCGAAGGTCTTGTCGACACCCTCGGCCACCACCAGCGCCTGCTCAGCCACGCCCGCTCCCCCCGTCGTGCCGTGCGTCGTCGCCCGGCGCCCGGTGCCGGCCGTGCGAGGGCGGCTCGACCTCGGGCCGCACCTGGATGTGGTCGGTCTCCAGCGCGAGCCGCACCCGCCGCCGCAGGTCCAGGGCGGTGACGAACTCTCGGGGCAGCTGCAGCCGGCCGGCCGCATCGAGCACCGCGAACTCCTCGGCCACGTGCTCCTCCTCGCCGGACGCCGACAGCACGGTGCGGCGCAGCACCTCCGACGACGTGCGGCCGTCGCGGATGGCGATCGTGCGCTGCACCTGGTCGGACACCGCCTGGTCGTGGGTCACGATGACGACGGTGACGCCGAGCTCGCGGTTCGCCTCGCGGAAGGCGGCGAAGACCTCCTCCGACGTCGCCGAGTCGAGCTCGCCGGTGGGCTCGTCCGCGAGCAGCACCTCGGGCGAGTTGGCCAGGGCCACCGCGATCGCGACCCGCTGCTGCTGCCCGCCGGACAGCTGGGAGGGACGCCGGTCGGCCTGCGCACCGACCCCCAGCAGATCGAGCAGGTGCTGCACCCGCTCGCGCCGCTCGGCCCGCCGCATCCGGGTCACCGCCATCGGGACGGCGACGTTCTGCGCGGCCGTGAGGTACGGCAGCAGGTTGCGCGCGGTCTGCTGCCACACGAACCCGACGGTGTGGCGCTGGTAGCGCACCCGCTCGGCCCGTCCCATCGTCAGCAGGTCGTGCCCGGCGACGCGGGCCGAGCCGGCGCTCGGGGTGTCCAGCCCGGACAGGATCGTCAGCAGCGTCGACTTGCCCGACCCGGACGCGCCGACGATCGCGACCAGCTCGCCGGGGTCGACGTGCAGGTCCAGGCCCTGCAGCGCGACGACCTCGACCCGGCCCTCGCCGCGGCCGCCGTCGACGCTGAAGATGCGCACGAGGTTCTCGCACCGCACGGCGGGCACGTCGGTGCCCGTCCCGGGTGCTGCGAGCGCTGCTGCCGTCATGTCTCGTCTCCGACCCTGAGGAGCGCCCCGAGCCGGGCGCGTGAACCGGTGAGGACCGCCAGGACGACGGCCAGGGCGCTCGCGAGCAGGACGCCGCCGACGCTCGCCGCGAGCAGCGGCAGGTCGAGCGCCAGCGCCGGACGGTCCTGGCCTCCGGTGAAGCTGCGCAGGTCCAGCGCCGGGTACACCGCCAGGGTGACCCCGAGCCCGACCACCAGGCCGACCAGCACGCCGGGCACCACGACCGGCCCGGCCTCCCACGCCACCAGGGCGCCGGACTGGCGGCCGTCCAGCCCGAGGGTGCGCAGCCGCGACAGCAGGCGCACCCGCTCGGCCGCGGCGGCGACCAGGGTGAGCAGCAGGGCCAGCGCGCACAGCACCGCCGACAGCCCGGCCGCCCAGCCGAACGACCCGAGCGTGCCCGAGACCAGCGGCCGCTCGGCGATGCCCTCCTCGGCGTCCGCCCGGGTGCGCAGCGGCGACCCCGTCGACAGCGCCTCCCGCAGACCGGCCTCCACCTCGTCGACCTGCGCGCCACGCGCCTCGGCGAGCTCCGGGGCGAGGTCGACCAGCGCGATCCGCGGCAGCGGGTAGGCCCACCCGGCCGCGTCCAGGGCCACCGGGTCGGCCAGCACCCAGTCGCCGGTGCCCGACAGCGACACCAGCCGGTCGGCCGTGCCGACCACCAGGGCGTCGAGCACGGCGCCGCCGGAGGTCACGGTCACCTGCTCGCCCACGGCCGCCACCCCGGTCGACACCACGACGGGGACGGGCCCGGACGCCCCCGGGTCCGCGGAGAGCCCCTCGGGCAGGGCAGGCGCACCCGGCACCGGCCGCTGGACGGCGGCGAGGTCCGTCGGGTCGACGGCGAAGACCTCCACCGCGCCCTCGCGCGTCGACGACTCCGCCTCGCCGCGCGACACCGACACGGCCGCGAGGCCGTCGACCCCCGGCACCTCGCGCCCCGCCTCCACCTCCTCGGCGGTGAGCCCCAGCGAGGTGGTGCGGGCCTCGGCGCCCACCTCCTCCCACGAGGCGGTGCGCAGCCCGCGCTGGGCGGTGCCCGAGACCACCACCCCGAGCACGCAGGTCGAGATCGCGAGCAGGACGACGAGCACGGGCAACGTGCCGGCCACCTGGTCGCGCCCGGCGCGGGCCGCACCGAGGAAGGTGACCGCGCCGGTGCGGCGGGCGGCGCGGTCGGCGAACCGCCGCAGCGGCAGCGGCGCCAGCCGGGCGACCAGGACGGCGGTCACCAGGCCGATCAGCAGCGGGGCGACGGCGAGCAGGGGGTCGGGCGCGGTGACCAGCGCCTCGGCCGGGACGGCACCGCCGCGGGTGTCGACCGGGGCCGGCTCGAGGCCGCGCTGGCGCAGCGTGAGCACGGCCGCGGCGGTGGCCAGCAGCAGCACGCCCTCGGCGACCAGCCGGCGGCGTCCCGGCCCGGACCGCAGCCCGGCCAGGCCGCCGGCGCTGTCGCGACGGCGCCCGCGCAGCCCCTCCGCGCCGCCGTCGCGGGTGCCGGCAGCGGCCAGCGCCGGCAGCAGCACGACCGGCGCGAACCCCAGCAGCAGGGGCAGCGCCCACCCGGCGGTCCCGGCACCGCCGTCCACCGCCCGGGCGGCCAGGGCCGTCCCGGCCGCCGCGGCCGGGAGCCCGAGCAGGGCGCCCTCCACCGCCGACACGGCCACCACCTGGCGCGCCGACCCGCCCCTGGCCACCACCAGGCTGAGCGCCCGGCGGCGGCGCTCGACCACCAGCCGCGCCGCGAGGGTCAGCACGGCCAGGGTCACGCCGAGCAGCCCGGCGGCCACCAGCGAGACCACGGCCGAGGACGTGCGCCGCTGCCGCAGGTGGTCCAGGACGAGCCCGTCCAGCCCGCTTGAGAGCCGCACGTCCGGTGCGGGGAAGGCGAAGAAGCCCGCGTCGAGGCCGGGCGTCTCGGGCATGGGGAACACCTCGCCCTCGAGCCGGCGCACCTCGCGGAAGAGCCCGACGGCCTCGTCGGCCCGCAGGTCGCCCGCCCGCAGCGGCACCCGCACCTGCAGCTGCGGCTGGCTGGCGCGGAACATCTGGCCGGCAAGCACCGCCGCGGCCTCCGGCGCGACCAGCAGCGCCGTGGTGTGGATGATCCCGTCCGCGTCGGTGTAGCTCTGCGCCGGGTCGAGCAGGGTGTCGTCGAGCTGCCAGTACGGGTCGCCCGGGTCGAGCGGCTCGACCACCCCGGTGACCCGCGCCTGCAGCCGCTGCGCCAGCTGCACCACCGACCCCGGCTCGAGCCCGTGCACCCGCGCGCCCTCGGCGGACACGGCCACCTCGACCAGCGCCGAGCCCTGGTCGGCGCCGCCGGGCTGGGTGGGCGGCACGGTCGACCCCGGGTCGCGGGTCACCTGCGAGGCCGACGGCGGGCCGCCCGCCACGTACCGGACCCGGCTCGCGAAGCCCTGGTCGGCGACGTCGGTCGGGTCGGTGAGGACGGTGAGGTTGAACAGCGAGGTGTCGGTCTCGTCCGGCAGCACCGGGGCGATGCCCAGCGCCCGCACGCTGCGGTAGCGGAAGGTGCCGACCACGCCCGTGGAGGTCTTCGCCAGCAGCGGCTCGAGCGAGGCCTGCACGTCGTCGAGCACGTGGCGGAACGGCAGGGTCGGGTCGCCGGTGCTGCCGTAGGCCACCGGCGGCTGGCCCGCCACGGTGGCCAGCAGGTCCCGGTCCAGGGGCGCGGCCTGGTCGATGGTGCCGCGCAGCCCCTCGGTCGAGAGCCGGTCGAGCGCGCGGGGCACCGCCGCGCCGAGGAAGGACGCCGCGAGCACGATCACGGCCACCGCCGCGCCGGCGGCGCGGTCGGTGAGCAGGTGCCTGCCGAGCAGGGCGCCGGTGCCGGTCCTCACGCCGCCTCCTCGAACCGCATCCGGGCGGCGACCGTCGACCGGGCCGCCGGGTCGCGCACCAGGGCGGGGACCGCGGCCAGCAGCGCCCCGACGAGGGCGACGACGGCCACCACGGCCACCGGCACGCTCGCCGGCACCTGCGCCGGGCGGCCGAGGGCGGTGGGGTCGCCCACCAGCGCCGGACCGGTGAGCACCAGCACCACCCACCCGGTCACCAGCCCGGCGAGCACCGCCAGCGCGCCCACGAGCAGGGTGCGGACGGCCTCGGCCCGGCGCTGCTGGCGGGCGTCCGCACCGAGCACCGCCAGCACGGTGTCGTCGCGCAGTCGGCGCCGGGCCGACACCGCCCCGGCGGCCAGCAGGCCCACCAGGGCCAGCAGCGCGACGACGGTCCCGCCGAGCACCCCGGTGCGCAGCGCGCCGCTGCTCAGCGGGTCGTCGGCCAGCTCGACCTCGAGCAGGTCGCGGTCGACCACGCGCACCGGCAGCCCCGTGCCGGTCGCCGCCTCGCGCACCCGCTCGGACGCCGCCGCCCGCTCGGCGCTGCCGGACCCGCCGGGCAGCGCCACCTCCCACTGGCCGGGCCCGGACGGGTCGCGCCCGTCGGCCAGGTCGACCTGCGCGAGCGTGCGCTGGTCGACCACCACCACGTCGTCCCCGACCCCCGGGGCGCCGGCGACGGTGCCCACCACCTCGCTGCTCAGCGGCTGCACGCGCCGGACCAGCAGGGCGTCGCCGACCGTCGCGCCCGCCGCCCGCAGCAGCTCGCGCCCCACCCGGGCCGGGACGGGGGCGGCCCCGGCGGCGGCCACGTCGGACGCCAGCAGCCGGCCGGTGGCGGACGCGCCGGAGAAGGAGGGGGACGCCAGCAGCAGGCCCGGCTGCTCGCCGGCCGGCGCCCCGGTGGGCGCCACCTCGGCGCCCAGCGCCGACCAGGCCGACCCGGTCAGCGCGACCGGGCCGTCCGGCCCGTCGAGCCCGGCCAGCCGCACCTCCACCTCGGTCGACGCCGTGCCGAGCCCGGAGACGTCGGCGTCGAGGGCGACCAGGCGCCAGGAGTCGTCGGGCCCGCCGGGCGGGTCGGGAAGGGCGAGGCCGGCCTCGACGCCGGCGGTGACGACGTCGTCGAGCACCGAGGTCACCGCGACGGTGCCGAGGTCGAGCCGCAGCGGGTACCCGGACGCGGCCAGCCACCAAGTCGACGCCGAGACCGCCAGGGCGCCGGGCGCGGGCGGCGGGCCCTGGTCGACCGGCACCCCCGGCGGCAGCGCGCCCGACGCCCGCACGACCACCTCCCAGGACGCCCGCAGGTCCCCGCCGCCCCGCACGGTGAGCGCCGCACCGTCCTGCGCGGCCGCCGGCTCCGAGGTGCGCGCGACGACCTGGACCGGGCCGGCGGAGGTGCTCGCGGGCTCGACCAGCACGCCGGTGACCTGCTCGATCCCCTCGACACCGGCGAGCGCCGCGGCCTGCCGCGCCGACTCGGCCGGGTTCGCCCCGAGCGGGCGGTCGGTGCTCACGCGCACGTCGGCCCCCACCTGCTCGGCCGCCACCCGGGAGATCTCCGCCGAGCGCGTCGAGGCGGTGCCGGTGACCAGGACGCCCGTCCCGACCAGGACCACGACCAGCAGGACCGCGACGGCGTACGGGCCGGGCGCCCGCGAGGTCTGCCAGGCGGCGACCAGCGCCGGCAGCCCGGGACGCCGGGCCAGCACCCGCGCCGCGAGCGCGGACACCGGCTGCACCAGCCGGGCCGCGACCAGCGCGCCGGCGAGCAGACCGAGCACCGGCGCGGCGACCACGACCAGGTCGGCACGGTCCAGCAGCCCGCCGTCCTGCACCGTGGTGGCGCCGCCCTGGCGCCGCAGCTGCCACAGCGCGAGCCCGGCACCGGCCACCACGACGAGCTCGCCACCGACCCGGGCGGCGGCCGAGCGTCGGCCGGAAGCGTTCTCCCGCACCGCTTCCCACCGCCTGGCCGCGAGCACCGCCGGCAGCGCGAGCACCGCCGCCGCCACCAGCGCGGTCGCGGCCAGCGGCAGGGCGGTGGGCCGCAGGCCGGGGACGGCGACCGCCGCCACGACCGCCACCACCAGCGCCGGCAGCAGCAGCACGCCGGTCTCGACCAGCGTCGAGCCGACCACCTGCGGCCACGACGCACCGCGCGAGCGCAGCAGCGCGGTGTGCCCGGAGCGGCGCTCCACCAGCAGCGACGCCACGACCAGCACCGCGGTCAGGGCGACCACCGCGACGAGCAGCAGGACGACCCTGCCGGTGGCGCCGGCCGCCCCGGCGGCGCGGACGACGGCGGGCAGGTCCTCGACCAGGCCGGTGGAGGTGCGGGCCGCGGGCAGCCGCGGGTCGGCGCGGACGGTGTCGACGACCACCTGCGCCGCGCGCGGCAGGCGGCGGGCGGACTCGAGGTCGAGCCCGTCGACGTCCGGGGCCACCCACCAGGTGCGGGTCGCGTCGCCGAGCAGGGCCGGGTCGGCCGGGACGGCGGGCCCGACGGCCGAGGTGCTCTGCCGCCCGGTGAGCAGCAGCGGGTCGCCGCCGACGGCCGCCCGCGCGCCCGGGCGCACGCGCCAGGTGCCGGAGACGACGAGCGACCGCTCGCCCGCGGCGGTGGCCACCACGAGCGGGCCGCCGACCTGCACGCCGAGCGCGGCGGCGGCGTCGGCCTGCAGGGCGACCTCGTCGTCGGCCGCGGCCCAGTCGCCGTCGACGAGGGCGGCCAGGTCGGGCAGGTCCTCGGCCACCAGCAGCACGACCGAGGCCGCGGCCGGGGAGGTCGACCCGGGCACGGCGAGCTGGTCCGAGCGCGCGGCTGCCCGGACGGTGGCGGGCAGGTCGCCGAGACCCCGCTCCACGTCCTCGCGCACGGCGCGGTCCTGCTCGCCGGAGGCCACGCCCTCCGCGGGCACCGGCTCCGCGGTCGAGGTGGCGAGGGTCAGCGAGGCGCGCTCGGGCGGGAGCTGCTCGATCCGCGAGCGCACGGCGGCGTCGCGGGAGCCGGCGTCGAGGGCGAGCAGGCCCGCCACCCCGACCGCGACGAGCACGAGCAGCAATGCGCAGGTGACGGCCAGGGTGCGGTCCTCGCGCAGGCGGGCGACAGCCAGGCTCCGCCCGTCCATCCCACCTCCGCGCCCTGGCCCGACCGTCGTGCGGTGTTGACGCGACGGCGGCGGGAGGAGGTTGTCAGAGCCGGTCGGCGAGCTTGCGGCAGACGATCTGCACCGGGTCCCACACCGGCGAGAACGGCGGGGCGTAGGCGAGGTCGAGGTTGGCGACGGCCGAGGCGGCCAGGCCCAGCATCACCGCGGTGGCTGCGACGTCGATCCGCTTGCCGGCCCCGCGGCCGCCGACGATCTGCAGCCCGAGCAGCCGGCCGCTGCCCCGCTCCCCCAGCGCCCACATCGTCATCTGCTCCGACCCCGGCATGTAGCCCGACGTCGTCGTCGACTCCATCAGCACCTGCTCGGTGCGCAGGCCGAGCGCGTCCGCGTCGCCCGGCATCAGCCCCGTGCGCGAGACCTCCAGGTCGCCGACCCGCGTGATCGAGGTGCCGACCATGCCGGCGAAGTGCACGTCGCCGCCGCCGATGTTCGTCCCGGCGACCCGTCCGGCCTTGTTGGCGTGCGTGCCGAGCGGCACGTACCGCGGGACGCCGGTCACGGCGTCGCGCACGGCGGCGCAGTCGCCGGCGGTCCAGACGCCGTCGCCGAGGCTCTGCCGGTCGTCGGGCACGAGGGCGCCCTGCAGGTCCGGGCCGCCGACCGCGATGCCGGCCTGCACCGCGAGCCGGGTGCGCGGCTGCACGCCGATGCCGATGACGACGACCTCGGCCTCGTGCTCGGCGCCGTCGACGCACGCCACCCGCACGCCGGACGCGCCGCCCTCGACCGCGGAGACCTCGTGGCCGAGGACGACCTCGACCCCCTCCTTCTCGAGCCCGCCGACGACCAGCTCGGCCAGCTGCGGCACCACGCCGGCCGACATCAGGTGCTGCCCCTGCGTCACCAGCGTCGTGCGCAGCCCCCGGCGCGCGAGCGCCTCGGCCACCTCGACCCCGACGTACCCGCCCCCGACCACCACCGCGCTGCGCGGACCGCGCTCCAGCCGCTCCCGCAGCGCCGCGCCGTCGTCCAGGTTCCGAACCACGAACACGCCGTCCGGCACGTCCTCGCCGTGCGCCCAGTCCGGCCGGCGCGGCTCGGCGCCGGTCGCGATCATCACCTGGTCGAACCCGATCCGGACCTCGCGGCCCTGCTCCAGGTCGACCGCGGTGGCGGTGCGGGAGGCCAGGTCGAGGTGCTCGACCCGGTGCCGGGTGCGCAGGTCCAGGCCGGAGCGGCGGTGCTCCTCCGGCGTCCGCGCGACCAGGTCGTCGGCGTCGGCCACCTCGTCGCCCACCCAGTACGGGATGCCGCAGGCGCTGTAGGAGGTGTGGGTGGTCTGCTCCAGCACGGTGACGTCGAGGTCGCTGCCGCGCTTCTTCGCGGTGCGCATCGCCTGGTGGGCGGCCGACATGCCGGCCGCGTCACCCCCGACGACGAGCAGCCGGGTCACGTGAGGTCGTCCGGCGTGGCCTCGTGGCCCTCGCGGCCCGGCGTGCGCCGGTCGGCCTTCATCTCCGCCTCGTAGACGTGCCGCACCCCGCCCACGAGCGCGTCGCGCACCTCGCGCTCGAGCCGCTTGAAGTCGGCGTAGTAGCCGTCGTCGTAGTCCTCGACCACCTGGAACGTCCACCGGCCGGAGATCACGTTGCGCCCGACCAGCTCGGTGTCGAGCTTGTCCGCCAGCTCGGTGTGCCCCGCCTCGCGGAGCATGTCGACGGCGTCGCCGAGGGTGAGGTCGGCGGTGCCGCTCATGCGGTGCGCGGCGTAGATGTGGCCGCGCACGACCTCGATCGCCTCGAACGCCTCGCTCAGCTTGCCGACCGCCTCGACGGTCGCGTCGTCGACGCCCTCGGGGCGCCGGTCCAGCCCGCGCGCCTCGCCCGCGGCACCCTTCTCGCTCTTGTCTGCCATGCCGCAATCGTGCCCCGGCCTCACCCGGGCCGCTGCCCGAAGCGCCAGCGGCGCACCCAGGCGTGCAGCGCGATCGCCGCTGCCGCACCGGCGTTGAGGGAGCGGGTGGAGCCGTCCTGGGCGATGTGCAGCACCTGGTCGCACGCGGCCAGCGCCTCCTCGCTCAGCCCCGCGCCCTCCTGGCCGAACAGCAGCACGACCTGCTCCGGCAGCTCGGTCGTCTCCAGCGGCAGGGCGCCGGGGACGTTGTCGAGGCCGACCACCGGCAGGCCGTGGCCGTCCGCCCAGGCCCGCAGGGCCGCGGCGCCGGGGTGGTGGTGCACGTGCAGGTAGCGGTCGGTGACCATCGCCCCCCGGCGGTTCCACCGGCGGCGTCCGACCACGTGTACGGCGGCCGCGTTCACCGCGTTGGCGGTGCGGACGACCGAGCCGATGTTGAGGTCGTGCGACCAGTTCTCGATGGCGACGTGGACGCCGGCGCGACGGGTGTCCAGGTCGGCGACCACGGCCTCGACGGTCCAGTACCGGTACCGGTCGACGACGTTGCGGCGGTCGCCCTCGCGCAGCAGGTCGGGGTCGTACCGGGTGCCGACCAGGTGGTCCGGCGGCCACGGCCCCTCCCACGGCCCGACACCGACCTCGCGCGCGGCGGACGGGTGCGGGTCGGCGTCCACGCCCCGATCGTAGGTCGCACGGCCCGTACCCTGGCCCGGTGGACGCCGCCCTCGCCCTGCCCCAGCTGCTGCCGATGTTGGGCCCGAGCTGGCTGGACCCCGAGCACCTGATCGAGATGTTCGGCCCGTGGGCGCTGCCCGGCGTGGCGCTCGTGGTCTTCATCGAGACCGGGCTGCTGTTCCCGTTCCTGCCGGGCGACTCGCTGCTGTTCACCGTCGGGCTGATGGTCGGCAGCGGCGTGATCGACAGCCCGCTGTGGCTGGTCTGCCTGGTGCTGTTCGCCGCCGCCTTCCTCGGCGACCAGACCGGCTACGCCATCGGCCGGTTCGCCGGGCCGAAGATCTTCCGCCGCGAGGACTCCCGGTTCTTCAAGCAGTCCTACGTCGACCAGACCTACGCCTTCTTCGACAAGTACGGCGGGCGGGCGATCGTGCTGGCCCGGTTCGTGCCGATCGTGCGGACGTACATCCCGGTCGCCGCGGGCGTGGGGCGGATGCCGTACCGGCACTTCCTCACCTACAACGTCATCGGGGCGTTCCTGTGGGGCGTCTGCGTCACGCTGCTCGGGTACTTCCTCGGCCGGATCGCCTTCGTCCGCGACAACATCGAGCCGATCCTCATCGGCATCGTGCTCCTGTCGCTGGTGCCCGTCGTGATCGAGGTGCTGCGGGCGCGGCGCAAGGGCCGCGACGAGCGGTACGACGAGGAGCGCGAGCGCGACGCCGTCGCGGAGAAGGTCGCCGGACGGCCGGCGACCACGACCACCGAGGGAGACCGGACGTGAGCACCGACGACCCGTGGGCCACCCCGCGCCCGGGCCAGCAGCAGGGCGGGCAGCCGCCCTCGTACGGCCAGGCGCCGTCCTACGGGCAGGCGCCGTCCTACGGCCAGGCACCCCCGTACGGGCAGGCGCCCGGTCGCGGCACCGCCCCCGGCTACGGCAGCGCCCCGGTCTACGGGCGGCCCACCGCCGCCGGCGACGGGCGGGGGTCGCAGTACGGACCGGCGCCGTCCGGCCCGCCGCCGCGGCCGAGCACCGTGCGCACCGCCGTCCTGCTGATGTACGTCGGTGCCGCGCTGTCGGTGCTGTCGGGCCTGCTCGTGGCGACCATGCAGGACGACCTGCGCACCGAGTTCGAGCGGCAGGCGGCCCTGCAGGGCAGCAGCAGCCAGCTGCCGCCCGGCTTCTTCGAGGACTTCCTCGGCATCATCGTCATCGTCTCGGTGGTGTTCGGGCTGCTGTTCGCGGGGCTGTGGATCATGAACGCGGTGGCCTGCAGCCGCGGCCGGAACTGGGGCCGCATCACCGGCACGGTGCTCGGTGGGCTCTACCTGCTGTCCGCGCTGGCGAGCCTGCTGCAGCCGACCCTCGGGCTGTCGCTGCTGGTCACCGCGGTGACCGCGCTGGTCGCGGTCGGCGCGATCGTGCTGCTGTGGCTGCGACCCTCGAACGAGTTCTTCGCGGCCGCGGGCGCCGCGCGCCGCGCCGGCTACTGAGCGCGCGAGGGGTGTGAGCGGTGAGCGACTGGCTGAGCTCGCTGCTGGACCCGCAGCTGGACACGATGGGGGCCGCGACGGTCTACGTCGTGCTGTTCGGCTTCGTCTTCGTCGAGACCGGCATCCTGGTCGGCTTCTTCCTGCCCGGTGACTCGATCCTGTTCACCGCGGGCCTGCTGTCCGCCGAGCCCGGGACCGCGCTGTCGCTGCCCGTGCTCGTCGTCGGCGTCACCGTGTCGGCGATCGCGGGCGACACGGTCGGCTACTGGACCGGCAAGCGGCTCGGCCGGCCGTGGCTGGACGGCTGGGCCGGCCGCCGCGGCGAGAAGATGCAGGCGCGGCTGCGGGAGGCGGAGGCCTTCTACGACCGCTGGGGCCAGTGGGCCGTGGTGATCGCGCGGTTCATCCCGTGGGTGCGCACCTTCACCCCGATCCTGGCCGGCGTCGCGCAGATGCCGTACCGCCGGTTCCTCGCGGCGAACGTGGTCGGCGCGCTGTTCTGGGGCGCCGGCCTGGTGACCCTCGGCCACCTCGCCTACTCGGTCCCGTGGGTCAAGGTCGTGGCCTACACCGTCGCCGGCATCGCGATCCTCGGCTCGTTCGTCGTCGCGATCTGGGGCTGGGTGCACGGGCGCCGCGCGAAGCGCCGCAGCGAGCAGGATCAGCCGAGGCCGAGCTCGTCCAGCCCGAAGGCGTAGTGGTAGGTCAGCCCGGCGGCCTCGACGGCCTCGCGGGCGCCGGTGGCGCGGTCGACGATGACGGCGACGCCGCGGACGTCGGCGCCGGCCTCGCGCAGCGCCTCGACGGCGGTGAGCACCGAGCCGCCGGTGGTCGAGGTGTCCTCGACGGCCACGACGGGCCGGCCCGGCACGTCCGGGCCCTCGATCCGGCGCTGCAGCCCGTGCGCCTTGCCCTCCTTGCGCACCACGAACGCGTCGACGGCGCGGCCCCGCGCGGCGGCGGCGTGCAGCACGGCGGCGGCCACCGGGTCGGCGCCGAGGGTGAGCCCGCCGACGGCCTCGAACGCCAGGCCCGAGCGGTCGAGCAGGTCGAGGACGACGCGGCCGACCAGCGGGGCGGCCTCGTGGTGCAGCGTGATCCGGCGCAGGTCGACGTAGTACTCGGCCGTCTTCCCGCTCGACAGGGTCACGGTGCCGTGCACGACCGCGAGCTCGCGGACCAGCTCGAGCAGCCGGGCCCGGTCGGCGCTGACGTCGGACGGTGCGGAGGGTGCGGAGGTCACGGACGACGAGCCTAGTGCGGGCCTCGCGGCCCTCAGGCCCGCCGCCGCGCCTCCAGCCGGCGCGAGCCCTGCCGGACCAGCCCGTGCGGGACGTGGCGCAGCACGGTCGCGGCGACCTTGTACCGGACCGACGGGACGCTCACCACCTTGCCGCGGCGCAGGTCGCGCAGCGAGGTGGCGACCAGCTCGTCCGCGTCCAGCCAGGCGAGGTCGGGCAGGCCACGCATCGACATGCCGCCACGCTGGTGGAACTCGGTCCGCGTGTACCCGGGGCACAGGGCCTGCACGCGCACGCCGGACCCGGACAGCTCCTGGGCGAGGGCCTCGCTGAAGGTCGTGACCCAGGCCTTGGCCGCGGAGTAGGTGCCCATGGCGGTGAAGCCCGCGACCGAGGAGACGTTGACGACGGCGCCGTGGCCCCGCTCGCGCATGGCGTTCGCCGCCGCGTGCGAGAGGACCAGCACCGCGCGCACGAGGACGTCGAGCATCCGCTCCTCCTCGCGCACGTCGCTGCGGGTGAACGGGGTGCGCAGGCCGAAGCCCGCGTTGTTGACGAGCAGGTCGATTGGGGCGTCCTGGGAGCCGAGCCGGTCGGCCACCCGCTGCAGCTGGTCGCGGTCGGACAGGTCGGCCCCGAGCACCTCGACCTGGACGCCGTGCGCCTGCCGCAGCTCGGCCGCCCGCTCCTCGAGCCGCGCGACGTCGCGCGCGACGAGCACCAGGTCGTGCCCCTCCGCGGCGAGCAGGCGGCAGAAGGACCAGCCGATGCCCGCGGTGGCACCGGTCACGAGGGCTGTGGTCATGCGCGCCATTGTGTCGCCGGTCGGGCGGGGCTCCGCCGGTGCCCCCGTCGGCGGCCGCGGGTACGTTCGGGACGTGCGCCTGGCAACCTTCAACGTCAACTCGATCCGCTCCCGCGTCGACCGGGTGGTCGCGTGGCTCGAGCGCTCGCAGCCGGACGTCGTGGCGCTGCAGGAGACCAAGTGCCGCGACGACCAGTTCCCGACCGACCGGTTCGCCGCGCTGGGCTACGAGGTCGCCCACCACGGGCTGAACCAGTGGAACGGCGTGGCGGTCCTCAGCCGGGTCGGCCTGGCCGACGTCGAGGTCGGCTTCCCCGGCATGCCGTCGTGGGGCGAGCCGGAGCCGGCGGCGGAGGCCCGGGCGATCGGGGCCACCTGCGGCGACGTCCGCGTCTGGTCGGTCTACGTCCCCAACGGGCGCCAGATCGGCGACCCGCACATGGCCTACAAGCTCGACTGGCTCGGCGCCCTGGCCGAGGCGGGCCGGGGGTGGCTGGCGCAGGACCCGCAGGCCCAGGTCGCGTTCATGGGCGACTGGAACGTCGCCCCCACCGACGACGACGTGTGGTCGCCGGAGTTCTACGCCGACAAGTCGCACACCTCGCCGCAGGAGCGGGCCGGCTTCCGCGCCGTGGTCGAGGCCGGGTACGCAGACGTCGTGCGCCCCTTCCACCCGGGCCCCGGCGTCTTCACCTACTGGGACTACCAGCGGCTGCGCTTCGCCCGGCGCGAGGGCATGCGGATCGACTTCGTCCTGGCCTCGCCGGCGCTGGCCGCGCGGGTCACCGACGCGGCCATCGACCGCGAGGAGCGCAAGGGCAAGGGCGCCTCCGACCACGCACCCGTCCTGGTGCAGCTGGGCTGAGGGCGGTGGGCACCCGGCGCGCGGTCCGCACCGACGACGGCGCGGTCCTCACCCTCGTCCTGGACGGCGCCGACCCGCGCTCGGCCGACGTCACCGTCGTGCTGTCGCACGGCTGGACGCTCACCCACCACTCCTTCGACGAGGTGGTCGACCGGCTGCTCGCCGAGCACCCCGGCACCGCGGTGGTGCGGTGGGACCACCGCGACCACGGCCGCTCCACCTCCAGCCGCGCGGGCCTCGCCCCCACCGTGCGCCGGCTCGGCGACGACCTCGCCACCGTCCTGGCCGCCACCCGCCCGGGCGGTGCGCTCGTGGTCGGCGGCCACTCGATGGGCGCGATGACGGTGATGGCCTGGGCGCGCGACCGGCCCGAGGACGTCGCGCGCGTGCACGGCTTCGTCCTGGTCAGCGGCGCGGCCTCGCTCGAGCTGCGGCCGTCGCGGGCGATGCGGCTCGCCGGGCGCCTGCCGCACCGGGTCCGGATCCCGCGGCTGCCCGCGGGGATGAGGCGCTCGCACGCGTGGGCCCGCGACGCCGACCCGGCGCTGGTCGCCGCCTCCGGGCGCCGCGACGGCTGGGTGCGGCTGCGCGCCGTGGGCGGCTGGTACGGCGCGCTGCTCGAGCACGACGAGCTGGAGGCGCTGGAGCTGATGGCCACCCGGCACCTGGTCGTGCTGGTCGGCGACCAGGACCGGCTGACCCCGGCCGCCCTGAGCGAGCGGATCGTCGGCGCCGCCCCCGGCGCCCGCCTCGAGGTGGTGCGCGACACCGGCCACATGCTGCCGCTCGAGCGTCCGGACGTGCTCGTCGGCGTGCTCGGCCGGCTGGTCGAGGAGGCCGGCCGGTGAGCACCGGCCACGGGCACGGCCACGGGCGGGTGGCCGAGCACGCGGGCGCCCGGCACCGCTGGCGCCTGGCCCTGGCTGCCGTGCTGGTGGGCGCGTTCTTCGTCGTCGAGCTGGTCGCCGCGCTCGCGTCGGGCTCGCTGGCCCTGCTGTCCGACGCCGGGCACATGGCCGCCGACGTCGTCACGCTCGTCGCCGCGCTCGTGGCGACCCGGGTCGCGACCCGCGCCGACACCACCGGCCGGCGCACCTACGGCTCGTACCGGGCCGAGGTGCTCGCCTCCGCCCTCGCGGTGCTGCTCATGGTCGGCGTCGCCGCCTACGTCGTGGTCGAGGCGGTCCGGCGGATCGGCGGCGAGGCGGAGGTGGCCGGCACGGCGATGGTCGTCGTCGGGGCCGTCGGCCTGGTCGTCAACCTGGTCGCGCTGGCCCTGCTCCGCGGCGGCTCGGGCGAGTCGCTCGCCGTGCGCGGCGCCTACCTGGAGGTGCTGGCCGACACCGTCGGCTCGCTCGGCGTGCTCGTGGCCGGCGTCCTGGTCGCGTGGACGGGCGACGGGTGGTGGGACGCCGTCGTGGCCCTGCTGATCGCGGCGTTCGTCGTCGTCCGCGCGGTCTCGCTCGGTCGCGAGGTGCTCGCGGTGCTCGGCCAGCACGCGCCGGCCGGGGTCGAGCCGGTCGACATCGCCGCCGCGCTGGCCGCGCTGCCGGAGGTGCAGGACGTCCACGACCTGCACGTGTGGCAGCTGACGTCCGGCATGAACGTGGCCACCGCGCACCTGGTCACCTCGATCACGGCCTCCTCGCACGAGGTGCTCGACCGCGCCCGGCACGAGCTGCGCAGCACCTTCGGCATCGCCCACGCGACCCTGCAGGTCGAGCCCGCCGACCACACCGGGTGCGACGAGGTCACCTGGTAGCAGGGCTCAGGACGGTCGCGCCGCCGTCCCCAGCCGCTCGCCGGACGCGCGCGGCGGCGGGACCGGGTGGCCGTAGTGCCACCCCTGCGCCCAGTCGCAGCCGAGCGCGACCAGGGTGTCGCGCTGCTCGCCGGTCTCGACGCCCTCGGCGACGACCACCAGGCCGAGCGCGTGCGCCATCGTGATGATCGCGGTCAGGGTCGCCCGCGCCTGGTCCCCGGGTGCCGCCAGCGCCGCCACGAACGCCTGGTCGACCTTGAGCACGTCGACCTGGAAGGTCTGCAGGTACGACAGCGCCGAGTAGCCGGTGCCGAAGTCGTCGATGCACACCGTGATGCCCCGGCCCCGCAGCCCGCGCAGCGTCGCCAGGGTGCCGCCGTCGTCGTCGAGCAGGCACGACTCGGTGATCTCGATCGCGAGCCGGCCCGGGTCGGCGCCGAGCCGGTCGAGGGTCTCGGAGAGCCGCGCGGTGAAGTCAGGGCGCTCCAGCGTCCGGCCGGAGACGTTGACCGCCACCCGCAGCTCGGGGTCGAGGCTGAACCGCGGGTCCGAGCCCACCACCCGCAGCGCCGCGTCGACCATCCAGTGGTCGATCTCCGCGACCAGGCCGGTCTCCTCCGCGATCGGGATGAACCGCTCCGGGCCCAGCAGCCCCAGCTCGGGGTCGTCGAGCCGCACCAGCGCCTCCAGCGCGCGCAGCCGCCCCGTGACCAGCTCGTGCAGCGGCTGCAGGTGCAGCCGCAGCCGGCCGGCGTCCAGGCCGTCGCGCAGCCGCTGCTCGTCCTGCACCCGGCGCTCGGCCCGCGCGAGCAGCGCGTCGTCGCAGACGACGAACTGGTTGCGGCCCAGCTCCTTGGCCCGGTACAGCGCGAGGTCGGCGTCGCGCAGCAGGTCCAGCCGCGACGGCGACTGCTCGTGCACCGCCGCGATGCCGATGCTGGCGCTGGTGACGACCCGGTGCCCGGTCGACAGCTCGTACGGACGCCCGACGGCGGCCACGACGTCCCCCGCCAGCACCTCCGGCTCGCGGGCACCCTCGCCCTGCACCAGCAGCACGAACTCGTCGCCACCGAGCCGTCCCACGAGCGAGCCGGTGGGGGCGAGCCGGCGCAGCCGGTCGGCCACCGCGACCAGCAGCAGGTCGCCGACCTGGTGGCCGAGGCTGTCGTTGACCACCTTGAACCGGTCGAGGTCGAGCATCATCAGCACCAGCGGCCGCTCGTCGGCGGCCAGGGCCTGGTCGACCCGCACCGTCACCATGCTGCGGTTCGCCAGGCCGGTGACCGCGTCGGTCAGCGCGATCCTCTCCAGCGTCCGCTGCTGGTTGCTCTGGCTGGTCACGTCCATGACGTGCACGACGAGGAACGGCTCGGAGACGCTGGAGTCCAGCACCGGGATCACGGTCACCCACACGTGCCGGGTGCTGCCGTCCGAGCGCGCGACCCGGCGGACCAGCCGGTGCCCGTCGCGCCCGGCGGCGGCCAGCCGGTCGTGGTCCAGCGCCAGCACGTCCTCGTCCCCCGGGGCGACCAGCACGTCCTCGACCTGGCCGGCGATCTGCTCCACCGGGCGGTCGACGAGGACCGCGAGCGCCTGGTTGACCCGCAGCACCCGGCCGAGCGAGCCGGGCGCGGACGACACCACGAGCATCCCGTAGGGCGCGCCGTCGAAGGCGAGCTCGAACTGCCGGCGGCGCTCGGCGACCTCGGTGACGGTGCGCTCGTGGTCGGTGACGTCGAGCACCGCGCCGTGCAGGAGCTGCAGGGTGCCGTGCTCGTCGCGCTGCTCGTCGGTCCACGCCTGCAGGGAGCGCACCTGCCCGTCCGGCCGGACGATCCGGTACCGCACCAGCCGGTGCAGCCGGCCGTGCACGACCTGGTCGAGCGAGCCGAAGACGTGCCGGTCGTCCGGGTGCACCATCTCGACGAACCGCCGCACGTCGATCCGCTCCCCCGCGGGGTCCAGCCCGGCGATCCGGTACATCTCGTCGGACCAGTCCAGCTGCTCGGCGACCGGGTCGTAGGTCAGCCAGGCCAGGCCGGCGACCTGCTGCGCGGCCCGCATCCGGTCCGCCTCCTCTCGCCGCGCCAGGCCGACCCGGTGGCTGGCGGTGACGTCGCGCACCCGGGTGACCACGGCGTCCACCTCGCCGGTGAGGGGGTCGAGCACGGGCTGTGCGCTCACCACGACCCAGCGCGTCGGGTCGTGGGGGTCGCCGCCCTCGCCGTCGGCCGGGACGATCCGCATCGTCTCGCCGAACACGGGCTGGCCGGTGCGGTACGCCTGCCAGGTGGGCATCTGCTCGGTGGGGCGCAGGCTGCCGTCCTCGTCCAGCCAGCGCCAGCCGCGCAGGCTCACCGGCCGGCCGTCCATCTCGCCGGGACGCACAGCGAGGGTCGCCTCGAGCACCGGGCTCACCAGGGTCACCCGCTGCTGCGGGCCGCGCGTGATCATCACGCCCTCGTCGAGCGAGCCGAGCAGGGCCGCGCGCAGCACCTCGGCGTCGGCGGCGCCGTGCCCTACCTGCCAGCGGAACGAGGTCACCCGGCAGACCTGCTGGACCAGCTCGACGTCGAGGTCGTCCAGCGGCCGGTCACCGGGCAGGACGAGCAGCACCGCCACCGCGGCGTGGTCGCCGAGCAGCGGGACGGCGAGCGCGCCGTCGGTCGTGAGCACCGGCCGGCCGGTGGCCACCGCCTCGCGCAGCCCGTCCTCGACCGCACCGGCCGGCGGGCCGTGGCGCACCGAGCCGGTGCCCGCCCGCACCACCCGGCCGCCGTCGTCGCGCACGGAGGTGACGACCGCCCCGGAGGCGCCGACGAGGTCGGCCGTCTGCTCGGCGGTCACCTGCAGCAGGTCGGTCCAGGCGGCGCGGCGCACGACGGTCTGGGCCTCGCCGAGGCGCGCGAGGTCGGCGAGCCGCAGCACCCGGCCGTCCTGCTCGGCCCCGCCGTCGTCCACGCCCAACCCCTCCCCGACCCCCGTCGGGACCCATCATCGGCGGTCCGGCCGGGCAGGGCCAGGGTGTTGCGCCGGTAGTGGAGCTAGACCCAGGCGGGCGCCGGACGGCCGAACAGCCAGCCCTGGCCGCTGTCGCAGCCCATCGCGAGCAGCAGGGCGGCCTGCTCCTCGGTCTCGACGCCCTCGGCGACCACCCGCATGCCGTGCGCGTGGGCCAGCTGGACGATCGCGCGGACGGTCGCGGCGGCGACGCCGGCGGGGTCGTCGAGCTCGCGGACGAAGGCCCGGTCGACCTTGAGCTCGTGCATCCGGAACCGGGTGAGGTACGCCAGCGCCGAGTAGCCGGTGCCGAAGTCGTCGATCGCCAGGTGCGCGCCGAGGTCGGTGAGCTCGCGCAGGGTGCGGTGCAGCCCGGGCTCGTCGGCGAGCAGGCCCGTCTCGGTCACCTCGAGCACCAGCCGCGAGCCGCTGACCCCGTGCTCGGCCAGCAGCCCGCGCAGGTGGGCGGCCAGGTCGGGCTGGGCCAGCGTCCGGCTGGACAGGTTCACCGCCACCCGCATCGCGGGGTCGGCGGCGAGCGGGTGGCCCGCGACCACCCGGACCGCCTCGGCGAGCACCGCCCGGTCGACCTCGGTGATCAGCCCGCTCTCCTCGGCGACGTCGATGAACCGGGCCGGGAGCAGCAGGCCCTCGTCCGGGTCGTCCAGGCGGACCAGCGCCTCCATCGCCACCAGGCCGCGGCCGTCCAGGTCGACGATGGGCTGCAGGTGCACCCTCAGCCGGCCGGCGTCCAGGCCGCGTCGCAGCATCTCCTCGGTGCGCACGCGGTGCTCCATCGCGGCGAGCAGGTCGGCGTCGCAGACGGCCGAGCGGTTGCGGCCCGCGTCCTTGGCGGCGTAGAGCGCCAGGTCGGCCTGCCGCAGCAGGTTCTCCCCACCCGGGCCCAGGTCGCCGCCCAGCGCGATGCCCACGCTGCCGGTGGTCTCGATCCGGTGGCCGGAGGCCAGCAGGTACGGCTCGGCGACGGCCGCGAGCACCTGCTCGGCCACCCGCAGCGGGTGGTCCGGGCCGTCGACGTCGACCAGGAGGACGACGAACTCGTCGCCGCCGAGCCGCGCCACCTTCCAGCCGTCGCCCGCAGCGGACAGCCGGCGCGCGACCTGCACGAGCAGCTGGTCGCCGACGTCGTGGCCCAGGGAGTCGTTGACGTTCTTGAACCGGTCGAGGTCGAGCATCAGCAGCGCGACCCGCTCCGGCGGGCCGGCCATCGCCTGCTCGATCCACGCGGCGAGCTGGACCCGGTTCGCCAGCCCGGTCATCGAGTCGGTCAGCGCCATCTGCTCCAGCGTGCGCTGGTGCGCCTGCTGCTCCGAGACGTCCACGACGTGGCTGAGCACGCTCGGCTCGCTCTCGTGCGCGAGCGCCGTCGTGCTGACGTAGACGTCGCGCAGCGACCCGTCGGGACGCAGCACCCGCCGGTGGGAGGTGCCGCTGTCGTTGCCCGTGGCGGCGACCCGGGCCAGCGTGGCGTGGCTGAGGCCGCGGTCGCCCGCTGCGAGGAAGTCCTGCGCCACCCGCCCCACCAGGTCGTCCTCGGGCACGCCGAGCAGGTCGGCGAGCGCACGGTTGGCCCGCAGGATCGTGCCGCGGCGTCCCTCCGCGGCGCTGATCACGGCCATGCCCGACGGTGCGTGCTCGAAGGTGGCCCGGAACAGCCGCTCGCTGCGGGCGGTCTCCTGCGCGGCGCGGTCGCGCTCGGTGACGTCGAGGACGTGGCTGAGCAGCACCGGCTCGTCGGTGCCCTCGCCGGAGATCGACGTGGTGACCAGGGCCGGGAAGGTCGAGCCGTCGCGGCGCCGGTACCGCTTCTCGTACTGCAGGCTGCGGACCCGTCCGTCGAGCATCGGCTGCAGCCGGGCCCGGTCGGCCTCGAGGTTCTCCGGCGGCGACCAGGTCTCGACGGTCGCGCCGACCAGCTCGTCCTCGTGGTCGTAGCCGAGCATCGCCGCCAGCGAGGCGTTCACCCGCACCAGCCGGCCCGCGCTGCCGGGCCGCAGGTCGAGCAGGCTCATGCCGATCGGCGAGCTGTCGAAGGCGAGCCGGAACCGCTCGTCGCGGGTGAGCAGCTGGGCCACGGCCTGCTCGCGCTCGGTCACGTCCATGCTGGCTCCGTAGATCCGCACCAGCCGCCCGTCCGGGGCGTGCTCGCGGTCCGACCACGACTGCACGACCCGGACCGTGCCGTCGGGACGCACCAGCCGGAACACCTCGTTGCGCGCGTGCGGCGCGGTGCGCGACGCCGGGTCGGCGGAGGCGGCTGGGCAGCTCACGTCGAGCGCCTCGGGCCGGTCGTCGGGGTGCATCAGCGCGAGGTAGGCGGCGCCGTCCGGCGCCGGGCCCTGCGGGTCGAGCCCGGCGATCTGGAACATCTGCTCTGACCAGGTGTGCGCGTCCGCGACCGCGTCGTAGGACCACCACGCCAGGCCGGACACCTGCTGCGCCGCCCGCAGCCGCTCCCGGCTGGCGTCCAGCTGCTCGCGGTGGGTCCGCTCGTCGGTGACGTCGCGCATCCGCGTCACGACCGAGAGCACGCGGTGCGACAGCGGGTCCCGCACCGGGAGGGCTGTGATGCACACCCAGCGGTCGGTGCCCGGGCCGCCCGGCCCCTCGAGCCGCAGCACGACGTCGCGGACCCCGCGGCCGGTGCGCCAGGCGACGACGGTCGGCTGCTCGTCCGCCGGCACCAGTCGGCCGGTCGGGTCGTGCAGCGCCCACGGGACGTGCCGCAGCCGGGTCCCCGGCTCGGGCGTGGCGCCGCTCACGCTGATCCGGCGCAGCGCGTGGTTGGCGTGCAGCAGCTCGAGGTCCTCGCCGCGGGTGACGATGACCGCCTCGTCGAGGGCGTCGAGCACGGTGCGGTGCAGCTCCTGGTCGCCCGACCCGGTGAGGAGCTGGGTGAGCCGGTCCGAGGCGGTGCCGCAGGTCAGCTCGGCGACGGCGAGGTCCTCGTGGTCGAACCGGCCGGGCACGTCGGACAGCACCGAGACCACGCCGACGACCTCGCCGTCGCGGCTGACCGGCACCGCCAGCGAGGAGCCGATGCCGAACCGGCGGTTGCGCTCGGGGTCCGACCGCGGGTCGTCGGAGCCGTCGCGGCACAGCTGGCTCCGGCCGGTGGTGACGGCCGCGCCCGCGAGCGTGCCGCGCATCGGGACGTGGTCGCCCGGGCCCGGCGCCGAGGGCCAGGTGGCCCCGGTCATCTCGCGAGCGACCAGCACCTCGCCGCCGGCGTCGGAGGTGGCCACGATCACCAGGCCGCCGCCGAACAGGTCGTGCAGCTCGTCGACCAGGACCCGCAGCAGGTCGTGCAGGCCGGCGGCCCGCAGCCGCCGCTGCGCCAGGGTCAGACGGGCGACCGGCACCGCCCGCGGTGCGGGCGGTGCCGGCCTGGTCGTCGGCGCCGAGGTCACCTACGTCGGATCGGCACCCTCAGCGGTCACCTTGACCGGGGTCGACCTTCACGGGGTCCGCCGTGGTCGGGTCGGCCTCGGTCAGGTCCGCCCCGACCAGCTCGGGCGCGCGCCGGACGGACAACCCGTGCTCGTCGCGGTCGACCAGCACCGTGTCGCCGTCGCGCACCTCGTTCGACAGCAGCGCCCGCGCGAGCCGGTCGCCGATCTCGGTCTGCACCAGCCGGCGCAGCGGCCGGGCGCCGTACGCGGGGTCGAAGCCCTCCGACGCCAGGAAGGCGCGCGCGTCGTCGCTCACCTGCAGCACCAGGCGGCGCTGGGCCAGCCGGGCGGCGAGCCGGTCGACCTGGATCCGGACGATCTCGGCCAGCTGCTCGCGGGTGAGCGGGTCGAACACCACGACGTCGTCGAGCCGGTTGAGGAACTCCGGCTTGAACGCGGCCCGCACCGCCGCCATCACGTTCTCGTGCTGCACCTCGCGGCTGAGCGTGGGGTCGACCAGGTGGGTCGAGCCCAGGTTCGAGGTGAGCACCAGGATGACGTTGCGGAAGTCGACCGTGCGGCCCTGGCCGTCGGTCAGCCGGCCGTCGTCGAGCACCTGAAGGAGGATGTCGAACACGTCCGGGTGCGCCTTCTCGACCTCGTCGAGCAGCACCACGCTGTACGGGCGGCGCCGCACGGCCTCGGTGAACTGGCCGCCCTCGTCGTAGCCGACGTAGCCGGGCGGGGCGCCGACGAGGCGGGCCACCGAGTGCTTCTCGCTGTACTCGCTCATGTCGACCCGCACGATCGCCCGCTCGTCGTCGAACAGGAAGTCGGCGAGCGCCTTGGCGAGCTCGGTCTTGCCCACGCCGGTCGGGCCGAGGAACAGGAACGAGCCGACGGGACGGTCGGGGTCGCTGATGCCGGCCCGGGCCCGCCGGACGGCGTCGCTGACCGCGCGCACCGCCTCGTGCTGGCCGATCAGCCGCCGGCCGAGCACCTCCTCCATCCGCAGCAGCTTGGTCTGCTCGGCCTCGAGCAGCCGGCCGGCGGGGATCCCGGTCCAGGCGGCGACCACGTCGGCCACCTCGTCCGGTGTCACCCGGTCGGCCACCATCGGCTGGCTGTCGCGGACGGCGTCCTCGGCCCCCTCGGCGGCCTGCAGCTCCTTCTCGAGACCGGGGATCTCGCCGTAGAGGATCCGCGAGGCGTTCTCGTAGTCGCCCTCGCGCTGCAGCCGCTCGGCCTGGGTGCGCAGGTCGTCCAGGCGCGCCTTGAGGTCGCCGACCCGGTTCAGGCCGGACTTCTCCTGCTCCCAGCGCGCGGTGAGGGCGGACAGCTCCTCCTGCTTGTCGGCCAGGTCCGAGCGCAGCGCGTCCAGCCGCTCGCGGCTCGCGGCGTCGTCGGCCTTCTCCAGCGCGAGCTCCTCCATCCGGAGCCGGTCGACGGCGCGGCGCAGCTCGTCGATCTCGACCGGGGAGGAGTCCAGCTCCATCCGCAGCCGCGAGGCGGCCTCGTCGACCAGGTCGATCGCCTTGTCCGGAAGCTGGCGGCCGCTGATGTACCGGTCGGACAGCGACGCGGCGGCGACCAGGGCGGCGTCGGTGATCGTCACGCGGTGGTGGGCCTCGTACCGCTCCTTGAGCCCGCGCAGGATCGCGATCGTGTCGGTGACGTCGGGCTCGCCGACGAACACCTGCTGGAACCGGCGCTCCAGGGCGGGGTCCTTCTCGATCCGCTCGCGGTACTCGTCCAGCGTCGTGGCGCCCACCATCCGCAGCTGGCCGCGGGCGAGCATCGGCTTGAGCATGTTGCCCGCGTCCATCGCGCCCTCGCTGCCGGCGCCCGCGCCGACGACGGTGTGCAGCTCGTCGATGAACGTGACGACCTGGCCGTCGCTGGCCTGGATCTCGGCGAGGACGGCCTTGAGCCGCTCCTCGAACTCGCCGCGGTACTTGGCGCCCGCCACCATGCCCGACAGGTCGAGCGAGACCAGCCGCTTGCCCTTGAGCGAGTCGGGCACGTCACCCGCGACGATGCGCTGCGCCAGGCCCTCGACGACGGCGGTCTTGCCGACGCCCGGCTCGCCGATCAGCACCGGGTTGTTCTTGGTGCGGCGGCTGAGCACCTGCACCACGCGGCGGATCTCGGCGTCGCGGCCGATGACGGGGTCGAGCCGGCCCTCGCGGGCCTGGGCGGTGAGGTCGATGCCGTACTTCTCCAGCGCCTGGAAGGTGCCCTCCGGGTCGGCGCTGTCGACCTTGGCGGCGCCGCGCACCTGCGGCAGCGCGGCGCGCAGGGCGTCGGCGGTGGCGCCGGCGCTGCGCAGCAGGTCGCCGGCCGGGCCCCGGTCGGCGGCGAGGGCGAGCAGCAGGTGCTCGGTCGAGACGTAACTGTCGCCGAGCGCGGTCATCTCCTCCTGCGCCGCGATCAGCACGCCCTGCGCCGTGCGTGACAGCTGCGGCGCGGCGACGGCCGAGCCGCTCGCGCTCGGCATGCCCGCGACGACGCCCTTGGCGCGCTCGAGCAGGGCGGTGGCCGGCACGCCGACCGCCTCGAGCAGGCCGGACGGCACCCCGCCCGGCTGGGCGACCAGCGCGACCAGCAGGTGGACGGGCTCGACGTGCGGGTTGCCGCCCGTCGTGGCGGCCTGCACGGCCGCGGCCAGGGCCTCCTGGCTCTTGGTGGTGAGCTTGAGCTCCATGGGTCCTCCTGGGTGGAACTTGAGTCTGCTCGGCTCAACTCTGCAGCGGCCTCTCATGTTCCCACCTGCCGGACACCGGAGGGTCCCGCGAGCCACGATGTCGGCGGGCCGGTCCGGGACCGGTGCAACCGTCCGCCGTCCCCGTGCGTAGCAACGCCGGGACCAGGACGGACCTGGCCCCGAGGAGCTGCAGGAGAAGTGGGGGTGGGTGGTGGACGAGGCGACGTTCGACGCGTTCTACGCCTCGGCGTTCGACCGGCTGGTCGGCCAGGTGTACCTCATGGTCGGCGACCGCGACGAGGCGCGCGACTGCGTGCAGGAGGCCTTCGTGCGGGCCTGGGACCACCGGCGCCGGCTCGAGGTTCCGGCGGAAGCCTGGGTGCGCACCACGGCCTACCGGCTCGCGGTCAGCCGCTGGCGCCGCGCCCGGCTCGGACGCCGCGCCCCGGACCGCGCGCTGCAGGTGCACGACCCGGTCCCCGGCCCCGACGCCCGCCGGGTCGCCCTGCACGAGGCACTGCGGCGGCTGCCCGAGCCGACCCGCCGCGCGATCGTCCTGCACCACCTGTGCGACCTGCCGGTCGAGCAGGTGGCCCACGAGACCGGATCCCCCGTCGGCACCGTCAAGGCCCGCCTCTCGCGCGGCCGGGCGGCGCTGGCCCAGCTGCTCGCCGACGACCTCCCGGAGGTTCCCCGTGCCTGACCTGCGCACCGACCTGGACGACCTGGCCCGCGAGGCCACCACCGGATTGCCCCGCCTGCCCGTCGACCGCGTCCGCGCGGCCGGCGACCGCCGCCGCCGGCGCCGTTACACCGGCACCGCCGCCGCCGTGGCCCTCGGCCTGGCCGTCGTGGTGGGCGGCACCACCGCCCTGTGGCCGGACGCCGGCCCGAGCACCGTGCCCGCCGGCCCGACCCCGACCACCGAGTCCACCGGGGCACCCGCGCCGACGACCGCCCCCACCGACCCGGCGACCGAGCCGGCCACCCCGTCGACCGACCCCTCCACCACGGGCCCCGACGCCACCGCCGCGGCCCCGCCCGGCTACGGCAGGGTGAAGATCGGCATGACCGTCGAGGAGGCGCTGGCCACCGGCGAGGTGACGGAGGGTCAGGGCGGCGACCCCGACCTGGCCGACTGCACCCACCTCGACCTGGCCGGGGACGGCGACGTCATCGCGAACCCCGGCGAGCCGGCGCGCATCGTGGCGATCTTCTTCGGCCCGGGCATGCGCACCTCGGCCGGGGTCCAGGAGGGCGACACCCTCGAGCAGGTGCTCGCCGCCTACCCCGGATCGGTCCTGGTGCCGGAGCCGAACCGCACCGTCTCCGTCCCGGTCCGCGACGACGTGTCGTACGTGTTCTGGATCAACCCGGAGGGTGTCGTGGACGAGATCCAGCTCAGCAGCGACCGGCAGACCTGCTTCGGGTGAGGACTCTTCCTGCCGGGGGCGGTCAGCCGAGGCCGAGCGCGAACACCCGCAGGTTCGCGTTCGCCGGGAGGACGACGAAGTCGACCGTCCTGGCGGGGTCGACGGCGACCGAGTGGGCGAACACCCGGTACTGGTAGGCGGCGTCGCCGTAGCCGCTCGGGCGGTTGCGGCCGGTCGAGGACGCCACCAGCGTCGCGCCGTGGGCGCCGGCGTCCTGGAACGACCAGTTGGGGAAGCCGACCTGGCCAGAGGTGCTGGTGCCGTCGGTGTAGTAGACGGTCAGGGTGCCGGTGGCGCCGTTGCCGAGCCCGCTGCCCAGCAGCACGACCCGTTCCCCGGTGCCGTCCAGCTCGACCGCCTGGCCGGCGCTCGGGACGTTGTCCGGGGTGCCGGGTGCGACGTCCGGCCAGGTCAGGGTGGCGCCGAGCGCCTCCACCGCCCCGCCCGGCACGACGCCGACGTCGGCGAGCTTCTCGGCGCTGAAGCTGTTGCCGTCGCCGTCGTAGTCCCCGGGCGCGGTGTCGGCCTCGCTGGTCACGCCGACGTTGGAGTAGGCCTCGGCCAGCGAGCCGAGCGGGTCGCCCGTCCGCTCGGTGCGGGTGGTCGAGGCGGTGCCGGCACCGTCCCCGCCCTTGTACGTCGCGGTGGCCGAGAAGGTGCGCAGGAAGAACCCGGTGCGCTCCTCGGGCACCCGCAGCTGGAAGGTGGCCCGGGCGGGCTGACCCGCGCGGACCGCGCCGACCTCGACCCGCGAGGGCGCCACCTGCCAGCCCACCGGTCCGCGGAACGCGACCACGAGGTCGCGCATCCGCGCGGCGGAGCCGTTGGTGACGGTGACCGTCACGTCGGCGATGGCGGGGCCGTCGAGGCTGATGGGGGAGATGGCGACGGTGGCGGCCGGCTCGGCCGTGGCCGTGGGAGCCGCGCCGGCCGCCTGGCCCGTCGTGAGCGCCAGGCCGACGACGGCGAGCACGGCGGCGCCGCGCGTCAAGGAGGAGAACCGCATGGTGAGAACGCCTTTCGCGCGGACGGGCAGCGGGTGGTGAATGGGAGCGGTCAGGGGACGGGCGGCATCTCGGTCTGCTGGGAGTCCAGGCCGAGCCGCAGCGCCTGCCAGTTGCCGCGGGTGAAGTCGGGCACCTGCACCGGCTTGCCGCCCTTGGCCAGCGACTCGACGCTGAGCGGCACCGGGGAGCACCAGACCGCCGAGTCGTAGACGTCGATGTCGGGGACGAGCCCGGCGCGGATCTGCTGCACGGCGCGCCACTGCAGGATGTAGTCCATCCCCCCGTGCCCGCCGCCGGCCGCGTCGTCCTCGAGCTCCTTCCAGAGCCAGTGGTCGAACTCCGGCCGCAGCGTCGAGAAGCCCTGCCACACGTCTCCGCTGTGCAGGCCCTCGGCGTAGACGCGGGCGCCGGTGCTGTCGGTGCCGGCGTAGTCCTCGAAGATGCCGCGGCTCCCCGAGATCGCGTTGATCCGGCTGTACGGGCGCGGCGAGCTCACCTGGTGCTCGGCGCGGATGGTGCGCCCACCCGCGGTGGTGAGCATGCAGGTCACCAGGTCGCCGTTGACGTACTCCTCGCCCCACGAGCGGTGGTCGCGCGGGACGAACCGCTCGCGGTAGTCGGCCAGGCCCCGCGGGGCCGTCGCCGAGGCCGACAGGGTGAGCACGCGGTCGCCGCGGTTGACGTCCATCGCGGCGGCGATCGGCGCCAGGCCGTGCATCGGGTAGAAGCTGGCGGTGCTGCGGGTGTGCCACAGCCGGCGCCAGTCGTCGGTGTAGTAGCCGTCGGCGAACAGCAGGGCGCGCAGGTCGTGCAGGTAGCCACCGTGGCCGTCGGTGACGTCGCCGAACACCCCCTCGTGCGCCATCTTCAGCATCGCCAGCTCGTTGCGCCCGTAGCTGCAGTTCTCCGCCAGCCACAGGTGCCTGTGGGTCCGCTCGGACGTCTCGACCAGGCTCCACAGCTCGTCCAGCTCGGTGGCGATCGGCAGCTCCACCATGGCGTGCGCGCCGGCCTCGAGCGCGGCCTTGCCGTGGGTGTAGTGGAACTCCCAGGGCGTGGCGACGTAGACCAGGTCGAGCTCGTTCTGCCTCAGCATCTGCGCGTACGAGCGCTTGTCGCCGCCGTACTCCGTCGGACGCGGCTGGCCGGAGGCCTCCACCAGGTCGGCCGCGCGCGCGGCGCGGTCGGCGCGGATGTCGCAGACGGCCACGACCCGCGCGCCCGGCACGTCCACCCAGCCGTCGGCCATGCCCATGCCCCGGTTGCCCAGCCCGATCAGGCCGATCCGGACGACGTCGACCGGCTCGAACGGGACGTCCAGCATGGTCCTGGCCCGCGGGCGGGTCGCGGCCGCGGCAGGCGGCTGGACCGCGCCGACGAGGGCCCCGGCCACCAGCGCCCCTCCGAGCAGGCCGCGCCGGGTGAAGCCGGTGCGGGCGGTGTCGACGGTCTCGGGCTGGTCGCTCATTCTCGGTCAACTCCTGACGAAGCGGGCGGGCGTCGTTGCCGCGGACAGCCTGCTTCCGTCCCGCGAAGCGTGTCAATATGTGATTGGAACTTGCTCACAACGCGCACGATCGATCATCCGCAGGTCGGTCAGTTCTGGAGAAGCCACCGACGCACCGCGTTCCCTAGCGTTGCCGGCACCACCCACCCAGCAGGCAGGAGAACGACGATGGCCACCACGACCAGGAGCAGCGCGGACGGTTGGATCGACGCCGAGCGCGCGGCGATGAAGGAGCGGGCAGCCGAGCTGCGCACCGCGAAGGGCAAGGGCGCCGGCAAGGCGGCCAAGGAGGCGCAGGCCTGCCTCGACGCCATCGAGGCCCTGACGGGCACCGACCGGGAGATCTGCGAGCGGGTGCACGCGGTCGTCGCCGAGGAGGCGCCGGACCTGGCGGCGAAGACCTACTACGGGATGCCGGCCTACGCCCGCGACGGCAAGGTCGTGGTCTTCGTCCAGCCCGCGTCGAAGTTCGGCGCGCGCTACGCCACGCTCGGGTTCGAGGGCGAGGCGCGGCTCGACGACGGGCCGATGTGGCCCACCTCGTACGCCGTCACCGCGCTCGACGCCACCGTCGTGGCGGCCGTCCGCGACCTGGTGCGGCGGGCCGCCGGGGGCTGAACCGCAGCCCGGGCGATGAGTTCCCGGGCCGGGCCGGGTCATGGCGGTGTGACCCCACCCCGCGACGACGTCCTGCCGCTGCTGCACGCCGAGAGGACCGCCCTCGTGGCCGACCTCGAGCACCTGCCAGAGCAGCGGTGGGCGACGCCCTCGCTCTGCGCCGGGATGAGCGTGCGCGACGTCGTGGCCCACCTGACCGCCGGCGGGAGCCAGTCGTTCCCGCGGTGGTTCCTCGGCCTGGCGCGCGCCCGGTTCGATGCCGACCGGATGGTGGCCGGCCAGGTGCGGGACCACCTCGGCGCCGACGCCGCCGACACCCTGGCCCGCTTCCGCGCCGTGGTCACCAGCACGACGGTGCCGTCGCGGCGCCACCTCGACGCGTGGCTGGGCGAGCTGGTCGTGCACGGCGAGGACGTCCGGCGCCCGCTCGGCATCGTGCGCGAGCACCCGGCCGATGTGCTGACCCGGGTGGCGCGGTTCTACGCCTCCCGCGACTTCACCGTCGCCTCGCGCACCGCGGTCGACGGGCTGCGGCTGGAGGCCACCGACGGGCCGTTCCGGCACGGCGACGGCCCCGTCGTGCGGGGCCGGACGCTGGCGCTGGTGATGTCGATGGCCGGACGCAGCGCCTACCTCGACGAGCTCGAGGGCGACGGCGTGCCGACGCTGCGGAGGAGGGTCTCCGGCTGAGGCGGGCGGTCAGCCCTGCGGGCGCCAGACGACGAGCGAGCGCTCGGTGAGGGCGGACCGCTCGGGACGCCGGCCGGGGGCGACCGGCACCGTGCCGGACGGACCGGCGGCGAACACCCGCCGCGACCGCTGCGCCGCGAGGTGCGCTTCCTCGAGGTCGGCCCGCAGCTCGGACACCTTGTGCTGCAACGCCTCGACCTGCAGCTCGAGCTCGAGGATCCGCTTGATGCCGGCGAGGTTCACGCCCTCGTCCTGGCTCAGCCGCTGCACCTCACGGAGCAGCACGATGTCGCGGGCGGAGTACCGGCGGCCCCGGCCGGCGGTGCGGTCGGGGCTCACCAGGCCGAGCCGGTCGTACTGCCGCAGCGTCTGCGGGTGCATGCCGGCGAGCTGGGCGGCGACGGAGATGACGAACACCGGTGTGGTGTCGTCGAGCTCGCCGAACCGGCCCATCACGACCTCCCCACCATCAGGCACCGCCCGCCCGGGCGACCTTCTCCCGCAGCGCTTCTCGCGGGTCGTCGCCCTCGGTGGCGGCGCGGAACGCCTCGACGGCCTCGCGCGCGGCGCCGTCGAGCTTCTGCGGGACGGCGACCTGCACCGTGACCAGCAGGTCACCGGTGCCGGAGGACGTCGAGATGCCCCGGCCGCGGACCCGCAGCGTGCGGCCGGACGGCGTGCCCGCGGGCACCTTGACCTGGACCGTCCCGCCGTCGAGCGTCGGCACGTCGATGGTGCCGCCGAGGGCGGCCTCGGCGAAGGTCACCGGGACGGTGACGCGCAGGTCCTTGCCGGTGCTGGTGAAGACCGGGTGCGGCTCCACGCTCACCGTGATGACCAGATCGCCTGCGGGGGCGATGCCGTCACCGGGACGGCCCTTGCCGGCCAGCTTGATCTTCTGGCCGTCGCGCACCCCCGCCGGGATCCGTGCGCGCACCTGGGTGCCGTCGGCGGACCGCAGCGTCACCGTGACACCGGTCGCCGCCTCGACGAACGGCAGCGTCGTGGTGGCCTGCACGTCGGCCCCGCGCCGCGGGCCGCGGGTGGACGTGTACCCGCCGGCCTGCTGGCCGAACATGCCGAGCAGGTCCTCGAAACCCGGTGGGACGCCGCCCGCCGGGCCGCCCGCGCCACCGGCGCCGAACCGGACGTTCTGCGCGCCGCCCTGGCCGAACAGCCCGCCGAGCAGGTCCTCGAACCCGCCGGCGCCCCCGGCGCCCGGCCCGCCCGCGGTGAAGCGGGCACCGCCGGCCATCGCCCGGACGGCGTCGTACTGCTGCCGCTTCTCCGGGTCCGACAGCACGGCGTAGGCCTCGCCGACCTCCTTGAAGCGCGTCTCCGCGCCCGGGTCGTCGACGTTGGCGTCGGGGTGCAGCGTCCGGGCCTTCTTGCGGTAGGCCTTCTTGATCTCCGCCGCCGAGGCCTTCTTGTCGACGCCGAGAACGGCGTAGAAGTCCTTGTCGAACCAGTCCTGCCCTGTCACGGCGCCTCCTTCCTCAGGCCTTGTCGGTGACGGCCACGCGCGCGGCGCGCAGCACCTTCTCGCCGACGGTGTACCCCGGCTGCAGCACCTGGGTGACCGTCGGGCCCTGCACGTCGTCGGACTGCGCGTGCATCAGCGCCTCGTGCACGGCCGGGTCGAACTCCTCGCCGGCGCTGCCGTAGCGGGCCAGCCCGAACCGCGACAGCACCCCCTCCAGCTTCTCGGCGATCGAGGCGAACGGGCCGCCCTCCAGGTCGCCGTGCTGACGGGCCAGCTCGATGTCGTCGAGCACCGGCAGCAGCGACTCCAGGACGGCGGACACCGCCTGGTCGCGCGCCACCGACCGGTCGCGGTCGACCCGCTTGCGGTAGTTGACGTACTCGGCCTGCAGCCGCTGCAGGTCGGCCAGCCGCTCGGCCGCCAGCTGCGCCGCGGCGCCGCCGAGCGCGTCCTCCTGCGCCGGCTGCTCGTCCGCAGCCTCCTGGAGGCCCTCGATGACGTCGTCGCGCACGGTGGACTCACCGGGCGGCGGACCGCCGGCGGGCTGCTCGCGCACCTGTCCGGTCTCGGGGTCGATCCGGCGCCGGTCGCGGACGACGGGACCCTCCTGGGCCCCGTCGTCCTGCGCCTGCTCCGGACGACCCTGGGTGGGGTCGCTCACTTGCTCTCCTCGTCGTCGACGATCTCGGCGTCCACGACGTCGTCGTCGGCCGACGGCGTCCCGGTCGCGGAGTCGGACTCCTTGGTGAAGGACGGGCCGTCACCGGCGGCGGCGTCGCCGCCGGCCTGCTCGGCGGCCTGCGCCTCGTACAGCGCGGTGCCGAGCTTCTGGCTCGCGGCGGACAGCTTCTCGTGGCCGCTCTTGACGGCCTCGATGTCCTCGCCCGCCAGCGCGGTCTTCAGCTCGTCCACGGCCGACCGGACCTCGGTCTTGCCGTCCTCGGGGAGCTTGTCGTCGTTGTCGGTGAGGAACTTCTCGGTGGAGTAGACCAGCTGCTCCGCGGTGTTGCGGGTCTCCGCCTCCTCGCGGCGCTTCTTGTCCTCCTCCGCGTGCTCCTCGGCCTCGCGCACCATGCGGTCGATCTCCTCCTTGGGCAGCGCGCTGCCGCCGGAGATCTTCATCGACTGCTCCTTGCCGGTGCCACGGTCCTTGGCGTTGACGTGGACGATCCCGTTGGCGTCGATGTCGAAGGTGACCTCGATCTGCGGGACGCCGCGCGGCGCCGGGGCGATGCCGGTCAGCTCGAAGTTGCCGAGCGGCTTGTTGTGCGCCGCCAGCTCCCGCTCGCCCTGGAACACCTGGATCATCACCGACGGCTGGTTGTCGTCCGCGGTGGTGAAGACCTCGGACCGCTTGGTCGGGATGGCGGTGTTCCGCTCGATCAGCTTGGTCATGATCCCGCCCTTGGTCTCGATGCCGAGGGACAGCGGGGTCACGTCGATGAGCAGGACGTCCTTGCGCTCGCCCTTCAGCACGCCGGCCTGCAGGGCCGCGCCCACGGCGACGACCTCGTCGGGGTTGACGCCCTTGTTCGGCTCCTTGCCGCCGGTGAGCTCGCGCACGACGTCGGCCACGGCCGGCATCCGGGTGGAGCCGCCGACCAGGACGATGTGGTCGATGTCGCCGACCTTGACGTCGGCGTCGGCCATGACCTGCTTGAACGGCGCCTTGGTGCGCTCGAGCAGGTCCTTGGTCATCTCTTGGAACTGCGCCCGGGTGAGCTTCTCGTCCAGGTGGACCGGGCCGTTCTCGGTCATGGACAGGTACTGCAGCGAGATGCTGGTGCTGGTGGCGGAGCTGAGCTCCTTCTTGGCCTGCTCGGCCGCCTCGCGCAGCCGCTGCATCGCGATCTTGTCCTTGGACAGGTCGACGCCGCTGCTGTTCCTGACCGTGGTCACCAGGTGGTCCATGACCCGCTGGTCCCAGTCGTCGCCGCCGAGCCGGTTGTCACCGGAGGTGGCGCGCACCTGGATGGTGGAGAAGCCGTCCTCGGCGTCCTTGCCCACCTCGAGCAGGGACACGTCGAAGGTGCCGCCGCCGAGGTCGAAGACGAGGATGAGCTCGTCCTCCTTGCCCTTGTCCAGGCCGTAGGCGAGCGCGGCCGCGGTGGGCTCGTTGATGATCCGCAGGACGTTCAGGCCCGCGACCTTGCCGGCCTCGGTGGTGGCCTGGCGCTCGGCGTCGTTGAAGTACGCCGGGACCGTGATCACCGCGTCGGTGACCGGCTCGCCGAGGTACTCCTCCGCGTCCTTCTTGAGCTTCTGCAGGATGCGGGCGCTGATCTCCTGCGGGCCGTACTTCTTGTCGTCGATCGTCACCGACCAGTCGGTGCCCATGTGGCGCTTGACCGAACGGACCGTGCGGTCGACGTTCGTCACCGCCTGGCGCTTGGCGATCTCGCCGACGAGCGGCTCGCCGGACTTGGCGAAGGCCACCACCGACGGGGTGGTGCGCCCACCCTCGGCGTTGGCGATGACGGTGGGCTCGCCGCCCTCGAGGACGGCGACCACCGAGTTGGTGGTACCCAGGTCGATCCCGACCGCACGTGCCATGTCTGTCAGTCCTCCGTGGTCCGCCGGACCCCTCGTGGGCCCGGGTTGAGTCGTCTGGGCTCAAGGTAGATCGCGCGGCCGGAGGTTGTCACATCCGGGCTGACCAAACTTGAGTCCGACTGGCTCAACTACCCGCGGAGGCGGGTTGTTCCCTCAGCCGAGGGTGAGGTCGTCGCCGAGCTGGAGCACGGTCGGCAGCGTCAGGCGGGCCGACAGGACGGTCGCTGGCGAGCGCTCGAGGGTGCGGACGGGGCCGAGGCGCTGCATCACCCGGTGCAGCGGGACGGTGGCGGTGGCCGAGCGCGTGACCACCTGGGCGTAGCCGAGCGAGCGCAGGGTGGAGCCGAGCCGAGTGGCGAGCGCGGAGCCGATGCCGCCGCCCTGCCAGCGGTCCTGGACGAGCAGGCCGATCTCGCTGCGGTAGTCGTCGGCGGCGGGGTGCTCGGCGCACCCGAGGGCGACCACGCCGTCCAGGCCCTCGACCACCAGCGTGAGCGGGGCGCGCAGCAGCCGCACCAGGTGGTCCAGGGACGGCGCACGCCCGCCGGCGCGGTAGCGCTGCAGCAGCGTGCCGCGCGAGCACCGGCCGTGCATGGCGGCGACCGCCGGCAGGTCGGCGGGCAGGGCACCGCGCACGAGCCACCGCTGCTGCCCGGCCGTCCAGGTCGCCGAGCGGCGGCCCTGCACCAGCAGGTCGGCGGCCGCGCGCGGCGACACCGGGGTGGTGCGGACGACGCCGGGGCGGACGACGGGGCGGTGGGAGGGTGCGGTGCTCACGGGGCGGCTCCAGCGGGTGGCGCGAGGGACGGCTGCGGTCGAGCGCATCGTGCGCCCCTCGTGTGGCGGGCGTGCAACGCGAGGTTGCCGCCGTGTTTCGCACCTCGACCTCGTACCTCGACCTCGCACCTCGACCTCGCACCTTGACCAGGACTTGACGGTCAGCGCACCTGCGCTTGGCACGGCCGGGGCGAACGTGGGTGGCACAACGGGCGAGAGCCCCCGTCACACGAGGTGAGAACCATGAGCGTCCGCTCCTTCAACGTCCGTCCGCTGCAGACCCTGGCCCTGGCCGCCGTCCTCGGCCTCGGCGCCGCCGGCGCCACCTACGCCGCCAGCAGCTCGGTCGGGCCCACCACCCCGACCAGCGCGTCGTCGAGCACCGCGGGCAGCGCGCCCACCGGCTCGGCGACCACCTCCGGGTCCGCCGACGACGACGGCACCGCCGACCAGGGCAGCGGCGACGCGCCCCTGACCGTGCTGAGCTCGTCCACCCCGACCGGCGCCCCGGGCGTCGCGGTGGCCGGCTCCGCTGACGACGACGGCACCGCCGACCAGGGCCGTGGCGACGCGCCCGGCACCGCCGGCTCCACGTCGTCCTCCAGCCCGAGCCCGTCGGCGACCAGCAGCGGCTCGGACGACTCCGGCCGCGACGGCGGGGGCGACGACGGCACCGCCGACCAGGGCCGTGACCGCGACGACGACTCGGACGACCGCGACGACGACGACAACAGCGGCCGCGGCAGCGACAGCAGCGGCTCCGGCGGGGACGACGACGACGACTCGCACCACGGCGGCGAGGGCGAGGACGGCTCGCACCACGGCGGCGACGACGGCTCCGGCTCGCACGGAGGGGACGACGACGGCGACGACGACTGACCCGGTGCGCAACCGGTCAGGTCGCGGCGGGGCCGAGCAGCAGCACGACGCTCGCCCCGCCGGCGGCCGACCGCCCCAGCTCCAGGGCACCGCCCGACGCGACCGCCACGCGCCGGGCGATGTCGGTGCCCAGGCCGCTCGACCCGGCGCCGCTGCGACCCCGCTCGGCGAGGTCGCCGGAGGGGAGCCCCGGGCCCGCGTCGGCCACCTCGACCCGCGCGCCGCCGCCGTCGACGGCCCGCAGGTGCACGGCGAAGTCCGTCCCGTCCGGGGTGTGGGCGAAGACGTTGTCCAGCAGCGCGTCCATGGCGTCGGCCAGGTCGACGGCGTCGGCGGCGACCCACAGCGGGCCGGGGTCGAGCGCACCACCCACGTCGCGCTCCTGGTCCTGGGCCAGGGCGGACCAGAACTCGACCCGCTCCCGGACGACCTGCGCTGCGTCGCAACGGCTCTCGACACCCGCCTTCACCGGGCGCCGCGCGTCGGCCACCACCTGGTCGACGGTGCGCACCAGGCTGTCGACGTGACCGCGCAGCCGCTGCGCCACCTGCGGGTCCTCGATCTGGTCGACGTCGAGCCGCAGCGCGGTCACCGGCGTGCGCAGCCGGTGCGACAGGTCCGCCGCCTGCTCGCGTTCCAGGGCCAGCAGCTCGACCACCCGGTCGGCCAGCCGGTTCAGCGAGCGCCCGAGCGCCTCGACCTCCGGCGGCCCGTCCGGGTCGACCCGGGCGTCGAGGTCGCCGTCGCGCAGCCGCCGGGCGGTCGCGGCGACCGCCGAGACGGGCGTCGACACCCAGCGCCCCAGCCGGTCGGCCACCACGACCGCCAGGACGAGCATCCCGAGCCCGAGCACGCCGAGGGTCAGCCAGGCCGGGACGACGCCGGCCCGCAGCTGCTCCGGCGGCACGTCGGCGGCGACCACCGCCGTGCCGTCGCCGACCACCACCGGCAGCAGCACCACGGCACCGTCGCCGTGGTCGTCGTCGACGGCCGCGCGCCCCTCGAGGGCTCCGGCCAGCTGCCCGTCCCCCTCGGGCGGCACGGCGTCGCCGACCCGGGTGCCGTCGGGCAGCAGCACGCCGACGGCCCACGGCGAGCGGTCGTCCACGATCGTGACGAACTGCTGCAGCGACGCGGTCGCCTGCGGGTCGGCCGGGTCGCGGCTGCCGACCAGGTAGGTGGCGACCTGCTGGACGTCCTGGCCCGCGCCCGCGAGCGCGCGGTCCTCCGCCAGCGTCCGCACGAGCAGACCGAGGGGGATGACGAATGCCAGCACGACGGCTGACGTGGTCGCCGCGACGAGCCACGCGATCCGCCGCCGCATCAGGCGTCCGGGTCGACCAGGCGCACGCCCACGCCCCGCACGCTGTGCAGGTACCGCGGCTCGGCCGCGGACTCGCCGAGCTTGCGCCGCAACCACGACAGGTGGACGTCGACCGTCCGCTCGGCCCCGCCGTACGGCTGGCGCCACACCTCCGCGAGCAGCTCGCGCTTGGTGACGACCTTGCCCACGTTGGCGGCGAGCACGTGCAGCAGGTCGAACTCCTTGCGGCTCAGCTCGACCGGCCTCCCGTCGACGCGCACCTCGCGCGCGGCGGGGTCGACCACCAGGCCGCCGACCGACAGCGGCGCCTCCGGCTCGTCGGCACCCGCGCGCCGCAGCACCGCGCGCAGCCGGGCCTCGACCTGCGCGACGTCGAACGGCTTGATCACGTAGTCGTCCGCGCCCGCGTCGAGCGCCTTGACCACCGCGCCGCCGTCGTCGCGGGCCGTCACGACCAGCACGGGGACGTCGCTCACCGCGCGCAGCATCGTCAGCACCTGCAGGCCGTCGGTGTCCGGCAGGCCGAGGTCGAGCAGCACGACGTCGGGCCGGTCGTCGATCGCCGCCTGCAGGCCGGCCATGCCGGTCGAGCGGCTGTCGACGGCGTGCCCCCTGGCGGTGAGCGCGCGCGTGACCGCCGAACGGATCGCGGCGTCGTCCTCCACCAGCAGGATGCTCGCCATGCCCAGACCGTAACCGGCGCACGGGTGGGAAGGTGTCCCCGTGGGTGACGACACGGCTCGGGACGGCGCGCGCCGCGCCGCGCGCGGAGGGCGGCGCACGGTGCTGGTCGCCGTCGCGGCCTGGCTGGGCGTCGTCGTGATCGCCTCCGCGGTGGCGTGGTTCGCGATCGGCCGCGCGGGCAGCGAGGTGCTCGACCCCGCCGCGCAGCAGGTCACGACACCCGGCACCGGCACCACCACCGACCCCTCCGCCACCACCCCGGGGACGACCACGTCGACCGCGCCGCCGACCAGCGCACCGCCCACCACGGCTCCGCCGACCTCCGCGCCGCCCAGCACGTCGAGCGCCCCTCCCGCCGCGACGCCCGTCGACAAGGTCGTCACCGTCTCCGGGGGCCAGGCCGGGTTCCGCTGCACCGGGACCGCGCTGTCGCTGCGGTTCGCCCAGCCGGCCACCGGGTGGTCGGTGCGCACCGGCGCCTCGGACGGCGGCGCCACCGTGCGGGTCGAGTTCGAGTCCGACGGCGGGCGCACCCGGCTGGAGGCCGCCTGCGCGTCCGGCGGCCCGAGCGTCTCCGTCGAGGAGGACGGCGGGGGCGGCGGCGGGGGCGGCGACGGGGACGACGACTGACGGCTCGTACTGTGCCCTGCGTGCGTCACCTCACCCGCGGGCCCGCGCCGGTCGCCCTCGCCCTGGGCGCCGCCGTCGTGCTCGCCGTGTCCGGCTGCGGCGGCGACGAGCCGGAGGCGGGCCCGTCGGCACCCGCTGCGACCTCGTCGGCTGCGCCCTCCGAGGAGCCGTCCGGCGGGGGCGACCCGGAGTTCTGCGCGGTCGCGGCCGACGACACCCTCGACACCGCCCAGCCCGGCACCCAGGAGTACGCGGACGGCACGGCCGCCCTGGCCGACGCGGCGCCGCCGGAGCTGGCCGAGGCCACCGAGACGCTGCGGACCCTGGGCCGGGTCCAGCTGGGGCTCGGGACCGACGGCACCGCCGAGGAGCTCGAGGCCGCGATGACCGCCGAGGGCATCGACGCCGCCACCCTGCTCGGCGCCTTCGGCGCGGTCGGCGAGTACATCGAGACCTGCGGCGCCTGACCCAGGCTCACTCCTGGCCGGTCGCGGCCTCCAGGTCCATCCACATGACCTCCCAGACGTTGCCGTCGGGGTCGGTGAAGCTGCGGCCGTACATGTAGCCCTCGTCGGTCGGGTCGGTCCACGGCGAGCCGCCGTTGGCGAGCGCGGCCTCGGCGATCCGGTCCACGTCCTCGCGGCTGTCGGCGGACAGCCCGTTCATCACCTGCGTGACCGCCCGGGGGTCGGCGACCTCGGTGCTGCCGGAGAGGAACTCGCGGAACTTGTCGCGGGTCAGCGCCATCACCCAGATCGTGTCGGTGAGCTCGAGGCCGACCGCCGTGGCGTCCGAGAAGGTGTCGTTCTTGCTGAACCCGATCGCGGTGTAGAACGCCTCGGTCGCGGCGAGGTCGGTGACGGGCAGGTTGACGAAGATCATGCGGGACATCGGGGTCTCCTCCTGGGTCGCGACGCCGTTCGGCGCCAACGGTTCTCGCGGGTCAGACCTGGGCCGCCACCGGAACTCATCGGGCCCACCCTGCCGCGACGACACCGGCCACGGTAGCCACCACGGGCAGCAGGACGCCGCCGAGCACCACGAGCCAGTCGGTCCGCGTCATCCGGCTCGGACGCGCCCAGGTGCGCTCGCCGCCGGCGCCGAAACCGCGTGACTCCATCGTGGTCGCGAGCACCCCGCCGCGCCGCAGCGCGAGCACCAGCAGCGCGAAGACCTGCGTCCCGAAGGTGCGTGCCCGGCCGAGCGGCCCGTCGTCGCCGAGGCCGCGGGCGCGGCGCGCGAGCGAGAGCTGCTCCCACTCGGAGGCCATCACCCCGAGCAGCCGGGTGGCGGCGAGCGCGGCGAGCACGAACCGGTGCGGCAGCCGCAGCACCTGCGACAGCGCGTCGGCGAGGTCGGTGGGGTCGGTGCTCAGCACCAGCAGCACGCCGGGCAGCCCGACGGCCAGCACCCGCAGCGTGATCGCGAGCCCGGACACGGCGGACTGCTCGGTGACCGTCACCGGCCCGAGCCCGGCGAGCACCGCCCCGCCGTCGACGCCGAGCAGCGCGGTCGCCACGCCCGTCGGCACCGCGGCGAGCAGCAGCACCCACGACCGGCGCAGCGCGCTGCGCACGGGCACCCCGGTGAGCGGCAGGCACGCGAGCTCGAGCAGGAGCGCGACGCCGGGGGTGACCACGTCGGTGCGGACGAGCAGCACGAGGGCGACCGCGGTGGCGACCGCGAGCTTGGCGACGGGGTTGGCGCGGGCGAGCACGGCGCCGCGGTCGACGTCGTCGCGGACTCCCAGCTCGAGGGCGCTCACGCCGCACCCTCCCGGTGCGCCCGCTCGGGCACCACCGCGCCGCCGCCCACGCGCAGGACGTCGTCGGCCAGCACCTCGACGAGGTGCTGGTCGTGGCTGGCCACCACCACGCCGGTGCCGGCGTCGAGCAGCGCGGCGAGCAGGTCCGCGAGCTCGGCCCACGTGCGCGCGTCCTGGCCGAAGGTGGGCTCGTCCAGGGCGAGCAGCCGCGGCCGGGTCGCCAGCGCGGTCGCCACCGACAGCCGGCGCTGCTCGCCGCCGCTGAGCGTGAACGGGTTGGCCATCGCCAGCGGCGCCAGCCGCAGCCGCTCGAGCAGCTCCTCGACCCGCCGGGCGGTCTCGGCCTCGTCCACCCCTGCCCGGCGCGGCCCGAGCGCCAGCTCCTCGCGCACGGTGGCGGTCACCAGCTGGTGCCGCGGGTCCTGGAACACCGAGCCGATCCGGCCGACGAGGCGTCGTGGCGGCCACCGGTGCGGCTCGGGCCCCTCCCCGTCGGCGAGCGCCTCGAGCGCGTGGACGCGACCGGCCGCCGGCCGCGCCAGCCCGGCGAGCGCGAGCAGCAGGGTCGACTTGCCACCGCCGTTGGGCCCCACCAGCGCGGTGCACCGCCCGGCGCGCACGCCGAGCCGCACGCCGTCCAGGACCGGCGGGGCGGTGCGGTCGCGGGTGACGGCGACGTCCTCGGCCACCAGCAGGTCGACGGCGGCCGGCGCGGCCGCCGACCGCACGGGGCGGTGCTCGCGTCCCGGGACCCACACGCCCTGGGCGGCGAGCGCGGCACCGTGCCGCCGGAGCACGTCGTCGGGTGCGCCGTCGGCGACGACGCCACCGGCCGGCTCGAGCACCACCACGCGGTCGACCAGGCCGAGCCACGCCTCGACCCGGTGCTCGACCACCAGGCAGGTCGCGCCCGACGCCGCCAGCACCTCGGCCACGACCGACCGCACGCGGGCGGCCCCGGGCGGGTCGAGCATCGCGGTCGGCTCGTCGAGCAGCAGCACGCCCGGACGCAGCGCCAGGACCCCGGCCAGCGCGAGCCGCTGCCGCTGCCCGCCGGACAGGTGCGCGGTGGAGCGGTCGAGCGCGACGTCGAGGCCGACGGCGTCCAGGGCCTCGCGGACGCGTCCCCAGATCTCGTCGACGGGAACGCCGTGGTTCTCCAGGCCGAAGGCGACGTCGTCGCCGCAGCGCGACAGCACGGTCTGGGCCTGCGGGTCCTGCAGCAGCAGGCCGGTGGCGGCGCGGCCGCCGGAGCCGTGCACCGCACGCGTCCTGGCCTCGCGGGCCGGGACGCCGTCGAGCAGCAGGGTCCCCTCCTGCTCGCCGGTGCCGTGCTCGCTGCCGTCGAGCAGGCCGGCGAGCCCGGCGAGCAGGGTCGACTTCCCGGCGCCGCTCGGCCCGAGCAGCAGCACCCGCTCCCCCGGCTCGACGTCGAGGTCGACGCCGCGGACCGCCCACGCCAGCCGGCCGGCGTGGCGCCAGCCCCAGCCGCGCAGGCTGACCCGGGCCGGTCGCGCAGGCCTCACACCCGTCGGGCGTCCCTGGCCGAGGCCAGCGGGGCGAGCGCGCCGGCGCGTCCGAGGGCCCGGGTGAGGGCCCAGCCGCCGAGACCCGCGACCACCACGCCCGAGACGACCGCGAGGGCGACGTAGACCGCCTTGTAGCCGGGCTCGAAGTCCGGGTAGTAGACGAAGGCGTCGAGCAGCCCGACGACCACGCCGGCACCCGCACCGGCGAGCAGCGCGGTGGGCAGCCCCCAGCGGCGGTACAGCAGCAGCGCCAGGACGACCTCGGCGCCGAGGCCCTCGAGCAGGCCGTACCAGACCGTCGCGAAGCCCCACTGGTTGCCGATCAGCGCGCTCAGCGTCGCGGCGACGAGCTCGGTGTAGACCGCGGCCCCGGGACGGCGCACCACCAGGCCGCCCACGACGGCGGGCAGCAGCCAGACGCCTGCGGCCACCGCCGACAGCGGCGGGAAGAAGGCCAGGCCGTTGCTCAGCGTCGCCCAGCCGAGGTTCCAGACGACGAAGACGAGGCCGAACGCCACGCCGAGGACGCTGGCGGTGACGATGTCGACGACCCGCCAGGGCGCGCGGCGGCTCGCGGTCCAGCCGGCCGCCCACAGGCCGCCCATCACCAGCAGCAGCGCGGCGGGCAGGGTGAGGTCGGCCAGCGTGGCGCCGAAGACGGTGACGTCGTCGGGCAGGCCGACGACGAGGACGACGGCCGCGGCGAGCAGGCCGAGCACGGCCTGGACGACGGCGGAGCGGCGGTGCAGCAACGTGGACACCGCACCGTCCTGGGACGCGGTGCTGGTGGCGGCGGACGGCGTGCCGTCGCGCTCGGTGGTGCTCATGGTGGTGGTCCTCCTGGTGGTCGCAGGAGGGGAGGTCTCCCCGGGCGCGACGGCAGGACCGCCACGACCGAGGGGACCCGAGAACTGCCCGACTTCCTCCACCGGTGCTAACCGGATCAGGTTCGAGGGTCTGCGGTCTCCCGCACTCTCAGCGCCGCTGCGGCGCTCCCCTGTCGTTCGCCGCGACCTTACACCTGCTCCCGCGCCCGCCTCCGCTTGCCGCCTCGGTGGCCGTGGGGGACGGTGGGCGCATGGGAGCGTTCGTGTGGAGGGTGATGGGGACCGGTGCGGCCATCGGGACCGGCGTGCTGGTGAAGAACGTGCTGGCCAAGGCCTGGGAGAAGGGCACCGGCAAGACGCCGCCCGCCAACCCCGAGTCGCCGACCACCACCTGGGCCGAGGCGGCCGCGTGGGCCGTCGTGTCCGGCGCGGTCATCGGCCTCGGCCGGATGGTCGCCACCCGCCAGGCCGCGCGGTTCTACAAGAAGAGCACCGGCCACCTGCCGAAGGGCCTCGAAGAGGTCCAGTGAGCGGGGGACGTACCGTGGCCCCGTGCTGCTGAGGGCGATGCGCCAGCCGGGGTCCGGCCGCACGTCCCTCGTCGCCCGCGTCCTGGCCCTGGTCGTCGTGATCGGGCTGGTCGCCACCGTCTCGCCCGCACTGGTCCGGGCGACCTACGCGGTGCTGTCGTGGCTCGTCGGCGCCGTGGTCTGAGCGGTCAGCACGCGCCCTGCTCGTAGCCGCAGAGCTGCTCGAACAGGTCGTCCGCCCCGCTCCTGACGTCCTCGGCCGGGGTGCGGCCCTGCGGGTACTCCGGCGACCCGCCCGCGTGCACCAGGGCCACCGCGTTGCCGCGCCGGAAGATCGCGGTCGCGGCGGCACCGTCCTCGGCGACGGAGTCGACCAGCAGCCCCTGCGCCCCGACGTCCAGCGTCTCCACCGTCGTGGTGCTCATGACGACGCCCGGCGCGGACTCGACCTCGCCCTCGCACTGCTCGCGGGCGAACGAGCCCAGGGCGTCCGCGGCCGTGGCCGCCTCGTCCGGCGTGGCGAAGACCGCCACCTGGCGCAGCGTGGAGGCGGAGCCGTCGTCCAGGAGGAACCGCTCGGCCGTCCCCATCGTCACGGCGTCCGGGACGGGCACGATCTCGGGGTCGGTGCACGGCAGCCGCCACGCGACGACCTCCTGCGCGACGTCGACGTACCCGCTGAACGCGGCGCCGGTGAGCGTCTGCACCGGCTCCGGCGGCGCGGAGGTCGACGTGCTCCCGTCCGGCGGTGCCGAGGTGGAGCTCTCGGCAGCGGGCTCGCTGCTCGCGGGTCCGGTGGGGGCGGCGCCGTCCGGGTCGTCGGAGCCGCAGGCGGGCAGGAGCAGGACGAGGGCCAGCGCGCAGGCGGCGCCGGTGCGGGCCGGGCGGGTCACGCCGCCATCCTGGCACCCCGGGGTGCGAGGCCCTGGGATCAGGCGTGGGCGGTGGCGAGCTCCGCGTCGGCCGCCTCGGCGGCGTCGGCCTCGTCGTCCGCGGGGTCGGTGAGGGGCAGCGTCCACGGCCGCACCAGGGTGACCAGGACGATCGCCGCGACCCACACGATCGCGGCCATCACCGAGGCCATCGGGACGGCGTCGGCGCTGCCGAGGAAGCCGACCACCGGCGTGATGATGCCGGCGAGCCCGAACTGGGTGGCGCCGAGCAGCGCCGCCGCGGTGCCGGCCGCCTCGCCGTGGCGCGACAGCGCGAGCGCCGGGGCGTTGGGGAACGACAGGCCGCAGGCCGAGACGCTGACGAACAGCGGGATCAGCAGCGTCCACAGCGGGCCGTCGGCGGCGGCCGACACGACCAGCGCCAGGGTCGAGACCATCGCGATGCCGATCCCCGTGGTGAGCACCTGCTGCGGGGCGTACCGGCGCAGCAGGAACGGGTTCAGCTGGGTGGCGGCGATCAGGCCGAGGGCGTTGAGGCCGAAGACCAGCCCGTAGGTGCGGGCGTCCAGGCCGTAGTGGTCCTGGAAGACGAACGACGAGCCGGACACGTAGGTGAAGACCGTCGACATGTTGAGGCCGGCCAGCAGCACGAGCCCGACGAAGGTGCGGTCGCGCAGCAGCGAGCGGTAGGTGCGGCCGGTCGAGCCCAGCGCGAGCGGGCGGCGACGGTGCGCCGGCAGCGTCTCGGTGAGGCCGAACCAGGCGAGCGCGACGAGCAGGACGGCCGCGCCGCCGAGCACCCAGAAGATGCCGCGCCAGCTGGTGACGTCGAGCAGGAACCCGCCCAGGCTCGGGGCCAGCACGGGGGCGGCGCCGAGCACCAGGGTGAGGTGGCTGAGCAGCTTGGCAGCCTTGCGGCCGGAGAACAGGTCGCGGACGACGGCCATCGCGACCACCGAGATCGCGGCACCGGCGACGCCCTGGCCGACCCGGACGACCGACAGCAGCACGATGCTCGGCGCCAGCGCGCAGAGCACCGACATCAGCCCGTGCACCACGACGCCCGACAGCAGCACCTTGCGGCGGCCGACGGCGTCCGAGACCGGACCGAGCACGAGCTGTCCCAGCCCGAGGCCGATCATGATGCCGGTGAGCGTGAACTGGGCCTGCGGCTCGGTGGCGCGCAGGTCCTCGGTGAGCTGCGGCAGCGCCGGCAGGTACATGTCGATCGTCAGCGGCCCGAGCGCGATCAGCAGCCCGAGCACCACGACTAGGCGCAGGTAGGCGCGGCCCGCGGGGGCCGGCGTGCGCGACGGCGGCGGGGTGTCCTTGGTGAGGGTCGCGCCGGCCAGCGGCGCCGCCGCGGTCGACGCGGCCGCGGCCTGCTCGGTCCCGGTGCCCACCTCGGCGCTCTCCTGCTCGGCGCCGGTGCGGCGCTGGTCGGAGGTGCAGGCGGCGGACATGGGTCTCCCTCGGAAGGTCGTGCAGGTGGTGGCGAGGGCGGCGACGCCCGCGGGGTACAAGCACACCACGGTCCGACCCATTCCCGCGAATCGATTCGACCGGTCGGAGGGGAACAGTCGGTGAACGGTCACGGGCCGCCGCCGGACGGTCGATCACGCGTCGCACGTAGCCTGCGCCCATCACCGACAGCAGCGGTGCCGCACCGTCGGAGAACGATGTCGTCGATGCCGTCGTCGCGCACCTCTCAGACGCCGGCTGGAGCGTCACCGCGGTCGCCCACGCTCACCAGACCGGCGACGACATCGTGGCCGACCGAGACGGAGCCCAGCTCCGGATCGAGGCCAAGGGTGCAGGAAGCATGAAGCCAGGGACCAACCGGTTCGGTCACGAGTTCACAGGCAACCAGGTGCTCGACCACGTGGCCAAGGCCGTCTACCGGGCGCTCGTCGCGCGGTCCGAGGGCGATGAGGCCGGCGTCGCCCTTCCTGATAACAAGCACCATCGTGCGCGGATCGAGGCCATCCGCGGGGCCCTCCGGGCGGCGAGGGTGAGGGTCTACTTCGCCTCTGACGACGGCGCGGCCGACGAGCTCTTCGAGCGCGAGGCGGAGAGCTGGCCCGGCAGCCCCTCTTGAGCCACGCTCTCAGTTCCTGGCCGTTGGAGTAGGTGCCCCTTCAGCGTGGTGGAAGGGGCACCAACTCCCACCCAGGCCCGCCTGGCGAGCCCGACGGTGGGAGAAGGCGTTGCCGGTGGGCCGTCCCAGCAACGACAACTCCGACGGAAGGCCGCCGTCAGGGGTGCAGCGGCCGGGCGGTCGACGAGCTCTTCGAGCGGCAGGCGGACGGGCGGCACCTCACCTCAGTCCTGGACAGTGGCGGTAGGTGCCCCTTCGGGTGGTGGAAGGGGCGCCAACTCCCACGGAGCGCCGTCAGGCGTCGAGCTCGAGCGCGCGGACGAGCGGGACGCCGGGGCGGTACGCGAGGTGCAGGTAGGAGGGTGCGTCGAGGACGGCGAGGTCCGCGCGGGCGCCGGGCCGCAGCACGCCGACGTCGGTGCGGCGCAGGGCCGCGGCGCCGCCGGCGGTCGCCGACCACAGGGCCTCGGCGGGGGTCATCCGCATCTCGCGGACGGCGAGCGCGACGGCCAGCGGCATCGACGAGGAGTAGCCGCTGCCGGGGTTGCAGTCGGTGGCCAGGGCGACGGTGGCGCCGGCGTCGATCAGGCGGCGTGCGTCCGGGTACGGCGAGCGGGTGGAGAACTCGATCGTCGGCAGCAGCGTGGCGACCGTGCTGCTGCCGGCGAGCGCCTCGACGTCCGCGTCGGTGAGGTGGGTGCAGTGGTCGGCGCTGGCGGCGCCGAGCTCGACGGCGAGCCGCACCCCTGGGCCGGCGGAGAGCTGGTTGGCGTGCAGCCGCAGCCCGAGGCCCGCGGCCGCCCCGGCCTCGAGCACGACCTGGGCCTGGTCGCCATCGAACGCGTGGGCGGAGCCGGGCTCGCAGAACACGTCCACCCAGCGGGCGCGAGGCGCGCACGCAGTGAGCATCGGCCCGGCCACCAGGGCGACGTAGTCGTCGGCGCGGCCGGCGTACTCCGACGGCACGACGTGGGCGCCGAGGAAGGTGACCTCCTCGGTGACCTCGCGCGCCAGCCGCACCGAGCGCGCCTCGTCCTCGACCGTGAGCCCGTAGCCGCCCTTGACCTCGACGGTCGTCGTCCCCTGCGCGCGCATCTCGGCGACGAGCCGGCGCAGGGTGCCGCGCAGCTCCTCCTCGGTGGCGGCCCGGGTGGCCGCGACGGTCGAGGCGATGCCGCCGCCGTCGTACGGCGTCCCGGCCATCCGCGCCTCGAACTCGGCCGCGCGGTCGCCGGCGAAGACCAGGTGCGCGTGCGAGTCGACGAAGCCGGGGACGACGGCGCGCCCGCCCAGGTCGCGCCGCGCGTCGGCGGTGGGGGCGCCGCGGCGCGGACCGACCCACGCGACCCTGCCGTCCTCGACCACCACGGCGGCGTCCTGGACCAGCCCGAGCGGCCCGCCGAACCGCTCGTCGTTGGTCACGAGCTCGCCGATGCCGGTGAGCAGGGTGCTGGTCATCGCGCCAGTGTGGCGGCCGCGCAGGTCACCGATCGGCCCAGAGCGGCCCGATCGCGTCGGCCAGCAGCCGACCCACGTCGCCGAGGCGGTGCTGACCGTCGCGCACGACCTGCTCGCCGTCGACCACGACGTCGGTGACGTCGGCCGCGGACGCGCAGGTGAGCGCCTGGTCGAGGGCCGCACCGGCGGTGCGGACCGAGTCGAGCCGCAGTGCGACGAGGTCGAGGCGGTTGCCGGTCGAGATCTCACCTGCCGTCGCCCACCCGAGGGACCGGTGCCCGCCCGCGGTCAGCTCGTGCAGCGACCCGGTCACGCTGACGGTGGAGCGCTCGCCGGAGCGCAGCCGCTCGTGCTGGTCGAGCCGCTGCGCCTCGGCGAGCAGGTCGGTCTGCACGTGCTGGTCGGTGCCGAGGCAGAGCCGCGCGCCGGCCCGTGCCAGGGCGGCGAACGGCGCGATCCCGTCCGCCAGGTCCGCCTCCGTGGTCGGGCACGCGCAGACCGTGGTGCCGGAGCGCCCGAGGAGGTCGACGTCGCCGTCCGTCAGGTGCACGGCGTGCACGGCCGTGAGGTCGGGACCGAGCAGCCCGTGGTCGGCGAGCAGCCGGGTGGGGGTGACGCCGTGGACGGCCAGGCAGGCCTCGTTCTCGGCGGGCTGCTCGGACAGGTGCACGTGCAGCGGTCCACCGAGGCGGCCGTCGGCGACGGTGGGGAAGTCGTGCGGACGGACGGCTCGGACGGAGTGGATCGCGCGCCCCACGACGACGTGGTCGCGGTCCGCCGTGGCCGACCGCAGGGCGAGCACCCGGTCGAGCCAGCGCTGCGCGTCACCGTCGGAGAACCGCCGCTGCACGGGGTCCAGCGGGAGGTGGCCCGAGGGGTCGAGCCCGCCCTCGAGGTAGCAGGCGTCGAGCAGCGTGATCCGGATGCCGGCGGCAGAGGCCGCCTCGACCAGGGCCAGCCCCATCGCGTTCGGGTCGTCGTAGGGCACGCCGCCCGGGCCGTGGTGCAGGTAGTGGAACTCGCCGACGGCGGTGATGCCGGCCAGCGCCATCTCGGCGTACACCGCGGTGGCGAGCCGCAGGTAGGAGTCCGGGTCGAGCCGGTCGGCGACGGCGTACATCCGCTCGCGCCAGGCCCAGAAGTCGCCGCCGCGGTCGTGCGTCCGGCCGCGCAGGGCCCGGTGGAAGGCGTGCGAGTGCGCGTTCGCAATCCCCGGGACCACCAGGCCGCCGAGGCGGACGTCGTCCGGCTCGGGGTCGACGCCGGCCACCACCGCCTCGACCACGCCACCGCCCGTGACCCGCACCCGGCGCACCAGCCCCTCGGACAGCCAGGCGTTCTCGCACCAGAAGGAGGTCACACCAGGTCCTCGACGACCCGGGCGAGGGCGGCGACACCGGCCAGGCAGTCGTCCTCGTCGACGTGCTCGGCCGGTGAGTGGCTGACGCCGGTGGGGTTGCGGACGAACAGCATCGCGGTGGGAACGCCTGCAGCGGACAGGATCCCGGCGTCGTGACCGGCGCCGGTCGGCAGCACCGGCACGTCGCCGAGCAGCGCGGCCAGCCGTTCGCGCAGGGGGGCGTCGAAGTCGGTGGACGCCGTCCACGACTCCTCGACGGGCGCGACGCCCGCCGCCGCGCCGACGTCGGACACGACCGCGCGCACGGCGTCGGCGTCAGCCCCGCGGGCGTCCAGCCAGGCGGTGACCGCGGACGGGATCGCGTTGACCCCGTTGGGCTCCACCCGCACCTTGCCGACGGTCGCGACGGTGCCGTGCCGCTCGGCCGCCGCCCGGGCGCCCGTCACCGCGGCGGCCAGCCGCAGCATCGGGTCGTCGCGGTCCTCGAGCCGGGTGGTGCCCGCGTGGTCGGCGCGCCCGGCCAGGTCGAGCCGCCAGCGTCCGTGCGGCCAGATCGAGCTCGCGACGCCGACCGGCGCGTCCAGGTCGACCAGGGCCCGTCCCTGCTCGACGTGCAGCTCGACGAAGGTTCCGACGCGGCGCAGCGTCTCGTCGTCGCGCCCGAGTTGGGCGGCGTCGAGTCCCCCGGCCGCCATCGCCTCGGCCATCGTCGTGCCGTCGGCGTCCTGCAGGCCGCGTGCACGATCGGCGTCGAGCACGCCGGTGACCAGCCGTGAGCCCGCGCAGGCGATGCCGAAACGCGCACCCTCCTCGTCACCGAAGCAGGCGACACCCACCGGGCGACCCGGCTGGAAGCCGGTCTCCCGCAGCAGGTCCAGCGCCGCGAACGCCGACACGACGCCGAGCGGGCCGTCGAACGCGCCGCCGTCCGGGACCGAGTCGAGGTGGCTGCCCAGCACGACCCCCGGCCTGCCGGCGGTGACCGCCTCGTCCGGGTCGGACGTCCACGCCCACAGGTTGCCGGCGCGGTCGGTGGTCAGGTCGAGCCCGCGCGACTGCGCCTGGCCGGTGAACCACTCGCGCAGCGCGGCGTCCTCGCGGGTCCAGGCGTGGCGGCGGTAGCCGCCCGTGCGCGGGTCGCGCCCGAGGTCGGCCAGCTCGGCCCACATCGCCCGGAACGAGATGGCTCAGCCCTCCTGCATCGGCACGCGGACGCCCCGCTCCTCGGCGACGTGCTCGGCGAGCTCGTAGCCGGCGTCGACGTGCCGGATCACACCCATGCCCGGGTCGTTGGTGAGCACCCGCTCGAGCTTCTGCGCGGCGAGGGGGGTTCCGTCGGCCACCGACACCTGGCCGGCGTGAATGGAGCGTCCCATCCCGACGCCGCCGCCGTGGTGGATCGACACCCACGACGCCCCCGACGATGCCGCCGTCAGCGCGTTGAGCAGCGGCCAGTCGGCGATGGCGTCGGAGCCGTCGAGCATCGCCTCGGTCTCGCGGTACGGCGAGGCGACCGAGCCGCAGTCGAGGTGGTCGCGCCCGATCACCAGCGGCGCGCTCACCTCGCCCGAGGCCACCATCTCGTTGAACCGCAGGCCGGCGACGTCGCGCTCGCCGTAGCCGAGCCAGCAGATCCGGGCGGGCAGACCCTGAAACGCCACCTTCTCGCCGGCGGCGCGGATCCACCGGTGCAGGTGGTCGTTGTCGGGGAACAGGTCGAGAACGGCCCTGTCGGTCGCCGCGATGTCCTTCGGGTCGCCGGACAACGCCGCCCAGCGGAACGGGCCCTTGCCCTCGCAGAACAGCGGACGGATGTACGCCGGCACGAAGCCGGGGAACTCGAAGGCGCGGTCGTACCCGCCCTGGCGGGCCTCGTCGCGGATCGAGTTGCCGTAGTCGAACACCTCGGAGCCGGCGTCCTGGAACCCGACCATCGCCTCGACGTGCCGGGCCATCGACGCCTGCGCGCGGTCGGTGAACTCCTCGGGCTTGGCGGCGGCGTAGTCCTGCCAGTCGCCGAGGTCGACGTCCTCGGGCAGGTACGACAGCGGGTCGTGGGCGGAGGTCTGGTCGGTCACGACGTCGATCTCGACCCCGCGACGCAGCAGCTCGGGGAACACACGCGCCGCGTTGCCGACGACGCCGACCGACAGCGCATGCCGCGCCCCCTTGGCCGCCAGGCACCGCGCGACGGCGTCGTCGAGGTCGTCGGCCACGACGTCGAGGTAGCGGTGCTCCACCCGCCGCCGCAACCGGGTGCCGTCCACGTCGACGACGAGGCACACCCCGCCGTTCAGCGTCACCGCCAGCGGCTGCGCGCCGCCCATGCCGCCGCAGCCGCCGGTGAGCGTCAGCGTGCCGGCGAGGGTGCCGCCGAACCGCTTGGCGGCCACGGCGGCGAAGGTCTCGTAGGTGCCCTGCAGGATGCCCTGGGTGCCGATGTAGATCCACGAGCCGGCGGTCATCTGGCCGTACATGGTCAGGCCGAGCTTCTCGAGCCGGCGGAACTGGGGCCAGGTCGCCCAGTCGCCCACGAGGTTGGAGTTGGCGAGCAGCACCCGCGGCGCCCACTCGTGCGTCCGCATGACACCGACCGGCCGGCCCGACTGCACCAGCATCGTCTCGTCCTCGCGCAGCGTGGTGAGCGTGCGCACCATCGCGTCGAACGAGGCCCAGTCGCGCGCGGCCTTGCCGGTACCGCCGTAGACGACCAGGTCGTCGGGACGCTCCGCCACCTCGGGGTCCAGGTTGTTCATCAGCATCCGCAGCGGCGCCTCGGTGGCCCAGCTGCGGGCGGTGAGGGTGGTGCCGCGCGCGGCGCGCACCGGCCGGGGTCCGGACGTGGTGGTCATGCGAGCTCTCCTGTCACGGCGGTCACGGCGGCGAGGACGGAGCCGTCCCGCACCGCCTCGACGACGGTCTCGATCTCGGGGGCGAGGTAGCGGTCCGGTCCGGGGCCACCGATGCCCCTCTCGCGCAGCAGGTCCCGGACGGCCCCGGTGGCGGCGGCCGGCTGCAGCGGGTGGCGCAGGTCGAGCGCGCGGGTGGCGGTGAGCAGCTCGACGGCCAGGACGCGGGTCAGCCCGTCGACCGAGCGGCGCAGCTTGCGCCCCGCCGCCCAGCCCATCGACACGTGGTCCTCCTGCATCGCCGAGGACGGGATCGAGTCGACCGACGCGGGGACGGCGAGCCGCTTCATCTCCGAGACGATCCCGGCGGCGGTGTACTGGGCGATCATGTGGCCGGAGTCGACCCCGGCGTCGTGGGCGAGGAACGGCGGCAGGCCGTGGTTGCGCGAGACGTCGCAGAGCCGGTCGGTGCGGCGCTCGCTCATGGAGGCGACGTCGGCCGCGGCGACGGCGAGGAAGTCGAGCACGTACCCGACCGGCGCACCGTGGAAGTTGCCGTTCGACTCGACCCTGCCGTCGACCGTGACCACCGGGTTGTCGATCGCTGCCGCGAGCTCGCGGCCGGCCACGACCGACGCGTGGTCGACGGTGTCGCGTGCGGCGCCGTGCACCGCGGGCGCGCACCGCAGCGAGTAGGCGTCCTGCACGCGGGTGCACGCGGGACCCTGGTGGCTGGCCACGACCGGCGAACCGGCCAGCAGCGCACGCAGGTTGGCGGCGCTGGCGGCCTGGCCGGGGTGCGGGCGCAGCGCCATCAGGTCGGCGGCGAAGGCCGCCTCGCTGCCGAGCAGCGCCTCGACGCTGAGGCCGCAGGCGACGTCGGCCACGACGAGCAGGTCGCGCAGGTCGGCCAGCGCCAGGACGAGCATCGCGAGCATGCCGTCGGTGCCGTTGACCAGCGCCAGGCCCTCCTTCTCCGCCAGCTCGACCGGCTCGATGCCGTGCTCGCGCAACGCGACCCGCGCGTCGAGCAGGGTGCCGTCCGCGTCGCGGACGTGGCCCTCCCCCATCAGCGCCAGCGCGCAGTGAGACAGCGGCGCGAGGTCGCCGGAGCAGCCCAGCGAGCCGTACTCGTGCACCACCGGGGTCAGCCCGGCGTCGACCATCGCGGCATAGGCCTGCGCCGTGCCCGGTCGCACGCCGGTGCGGCCGGTCGCGAGGGTCGACAGCCGCAGCAGCATCAGGCCACGCACGACCTCCCGCTCCACCTCGGGGCCGGAACCGGCGGCGTGCGAGCGGATCAGGCTGCGCTGCAACGCCGCTCGCTGCTCGGTGGGGATGTGCGTCGTCGCGAGCGCGCCGAAGCCCGTGGAGATGCCGTAGTGCGGCTCCGGGTCGTCGGCCAGGGCCTCGACCACCGCGCGCGAGGCCGCCAGGGCGTCCAGCGCCTCGTCCGAGAGCGCCACCCCCGCGCCGTGCCGCGCGACCGCCACCAGCTGCTCCGGGGTCACCGGGCCGGTGCCCACCACCACCCTGCTGCGCTCGTCCACGCCCCCATCGGACACCCCGTGAGTGGGCGGGCGCCAGCACGTCGGGCACGGTTCCGTCCGAGATCCCAGACGGTCAGGGCGTCGGGTGCCCGCCGTCCGCACCCGGCAGCGCGAGCGCCTCACCGCGGCGCTGGCCAGGCAGGCCGGGTGACGCGCGCCGCTCGCCGAGCCAGTGCACGACCCCGCCGAGCGGCATCGGTCGCGCGAGCAGGTAGCCCTGTGCCAGCGCGCAGCCGCGCTCGGCGAGGAAGGTCCACTGCTCCGGCTCCTCGACGCCCTCCGCCACGACGGTGAGACCGAGCGCGTGGCCCATCAGCAGCACGGCCTCGACCAGGCCGCGGGCGCGCGGGTCGTCGGCCACCGACATCAGCAGGCTGCGGTCGAGCTTGAGCACCTCGACCGGGAGCCAGCGCAGGTAGCCGACGGAGGAGTAGCCGACGCCGAAGTCGTCCATCGCGAGCGCCGCGCCGGCGTCGACGAGCTGGTGCAGGCGCCGGCGCACCTCGCGGTCCTCGCCGATGACGACCGACTCGGTGAGCTCGAGCACCAGCCGGGCGCCGGACGCGTCCCGCTCGACCAGGTCGCGCACCAGGTCGGACAGCGACCCGTCGGCGAGCTGGCGTGCGGACACGTTGACGCACAACGTGATCGGCATGCCCGCGGCCTCGACCAGCCGCGGCGCGTCGTGCATGACCCGGCGAAGCACCTGCTCGCCGAGCTGGCCGACCAGACCCGACTGCTCGGCCACGTCGATGAAGGCGCCGGCGCTCAGCAGGCCGCGGGTCGGGTGCTCCCACCGCGCCAGCGCCTCGAGGCCGTGCACGCGGCCGTCGGGCAGGCGCAGGATCGGCTGGTAGTCCACGCGCAGCTCGTCACCGTGCGAGGCCTCCAGGGCGCGGCGCAGGTCGGCCTCGAGCTCGGCCCGGTCGAGGCTGCGCGCGCGCAGCTCGGGCCGGTACAGCGCGGGGACCGGACGGCGGCGGCTCTTCGCGTCGTACATCGCCATGTCGGCGTTGCGGAGCAGGTCGTCGGCGGAGGTCGCCGAGTCGCCCACGGCGAGGCCGACGCTGGCGCCGACGGTCAGCGAGTGCCCGTCGATGACCCGGCCGGTGCGCAGCAGGTCGAGGATCCGCTGGCCGAGGCCGAGCAGCGCGTCGGTGTCGTCCAGCCCCTCGACCAGGACGGCGAACTCGTCGCCGCCGAGCCGGGCCACGACGTCCCCGGGTCGCACGCACGACCGGAGCTGGTCGGCGACCTCGCAGACGAGCAGGTCGCCCACGTGGTGGCCGAACCGGTCGTTGACGAGCTTGAAGGCGTCCAGGTCGAGGTACATGACGGCGGGCGGCGTGCCGTGGGTGCGGCCCTCGGCGACGGCGCGGGCGACCTCGTCGGCGAAGACGCTGCGGTTGACCAGCCCGGTGAGCGCGTCGGTGCCGGCGAGCCGCTCGAGCTCGTGGATCAGCCGGGAGCGGGCCAGCGACTCGGCGGTGTCGGCGGCCAGCGCCTCGAGGGCCTGCTGGTCGCGCTCGCGCGCGTGCTCGCGGTCCGCCCTGAGCGCGCCGACCAGCCAGCGGGTCGCGCCGTCGCCGGTGTCGAGCTGCGCGCCGATCTCGCCGGCTCCGGGGGCGGTGGGCCGGACGCCGACGTCCGGGGTCTCGAGCAGCGCGGAGGCGTGGGTGACGGCGGCGTCGAGGATGCGCGGTGCGTCGTCGAGGTCGCGGCGCTGGCGGGCGGAGTCGAGCAGCACCCGCAGCCGCCGCTGGTCGCTGCGGGAGCTGCGGGCGGTGCGCGAGGCGACGACGACCGCCACGACCGGGGCCAGGACGAGGACGAGCAGCCACTGCGCCTCGTTGGCGGCCAGCAGGGCGCCGAGGTAGCCCAGGCTCGCGACGCCGAACAGGACGCCGACCGCGACCAGCACCTCGGCCGGCGAGATCATCTCGGCGAGCGGCCGCCGGCTCTCCAGCGAGGCGCCGACCCACGACAGCAGCAGGTCGACGCCGACGTAGACGGCGCAGCCCAGCACGACGGCGACGGCCGTCCGCAGGCTGGTGGGCGAGGCGCTGCCGACCAGGGCGTGGACGGCGCTCATGGCCGCGCCGCACACCACGACCAGGGCGGCGTTGAACACCCGGATGGGCCAACGCTTGCGGACGGTGAGCGCCGCGACCGGCCCGGCGACGGCCCACAGGACCATCGCGTCGAGCGGTTCGAGGTAGACCAGGAGGAAGACCAGCACCGCGGAGTCGAAGCTGATCTCGACGTCCTCGCTGCTGCTGGTGACGATGAGGTGGAACCGCGTCAGGACGGGCACGGTGGCCGCCGCGAGCACGGCGACCCAGGTCAGGCCGGGCTCCCAGGAGGTCAGGGCGAGCACCGCGACCGCGAGCGCGACGCAGGCGCCGACGGCCACCACCGCCCGGTCGAAGGCGCGCGAGGACCGCGACAGACCCACCGCGTCGGACATCGCCACCTCCACCCGTCATCTTCTCGGCACCGGGGCGGCGCGGGTGTAGCCCGTCCGGACGACGGGTCCCACGACTAGCGTGACGACGTGCGAGCCACCACCCGGCCGGCGGTCCCCGCCGACGCGCCGCAGCTGGCGGCGCTGCGCTCGCGCGTGCTGCCGCACCTGGTGCGCAGCGAGGCCGCCGTGCGGCACCGGCTCGAGCGCGCGGACGGCGCGGCGCAGCACCTGCTGGCCGTGCTGCCCGGCGGCGAGGTGGTGGGCGCGGCGGCGGTGGTCACCGACGTCGGTGAGCGCGCCTGGATGGACCTGCTCGTGGCCCCCGAGCACCGGCGCCGCGGCCTCGGCACCGAGCTGCTCGCGTGGGCGCTCGGGGTCAGCGGCGACCAGCCGGTCGAGGCCGTCGCCGTCGACTCGCCGGACGGCATCGCGGCGGTGCGGGCGTGGGGGCTCGTGCCGTCGGCGCCGGTGCAGTTCGCGCGCACCGACCCGCGCGGGGTGGTGCCGGTCGTGCCGGACGGTGCCGTCCTCACCCCGCTCGACGACCCGCGCGTGCGCACCGAGGCCGTGCATGCGCTGCTGCAGGTCAGCACGCCGGACGACCCGAGCGGGCTGTCGCTCGTCCGCCCGCTCGAGCAGTGGCACGCCGACGTCTGGCTCGACCCCGACCACGACCCGTCGGCGGGCACCGTCGCGTGGGACGGCGAGCAGGTCGTGGCGATCACGATGGTCGACACCGACCGCGCCACCGGGCGGATCTGGTCGGGCATGACCGCCACCCACCCGGACGCGCGCGGACGCGGCCTGGCGCTCGCGGTCAAGTCGACGTCGCTCGCCCGCGCGGCCGCTGCTGGGTGCACCCAGGCCTGGACGGGGAACGCCTCCGGCAACGTGCCGATGCTCGCGGTGAACCGGCGGCTCGGGTACGAGGTCGCCGCCCGCGGCTGGGTGGTGCACGGACGCGCGGACGACCTGCGCCGGTCGCTGCGGTGAGCGGGGTCCCCGCCGCGGAGCAGACCCTCGCGGTGCTGACCCACCTCGCGGCCCAGCCCGGCCCCGTGCCCGCCGCGAGCATCGCCCGCGACCTCGGCCTGCCCCGATCGACGACCTACCACCTGCTCGGGGTGATGACTCGGGCCGGTTTCGTCGTGCACCTGCCGGAGGACCGCCGGTACGGGCTCGGCGTCAGCGCCTTCGAGCTGGGGACGGCGTACACGCGCCAGGCCCCGCTGGCGCGGCTGGCGCGACCCGTCCTCGCCCGGCTGGTCGACGCGGTCGGGCACAACGCGCACCTCGCCGTGCTGCACGGGCGTGAGGTGCTCTACGTCGTGGAGGAGCGCGCGCCCGGACGGCCGCCGCTGGTCACCGACGTCGGCGTTCGGCTGCCGGCGCCGCTCACCGCGAGCGGCCGCGCGGTGCTGGCGGCGCTCCCGGCGGCGCAGGTACGGGCGCTGTTCCCCGACGCCTCCGCCTTCGTCGAGCGGCACGGCACCGGGCCGCGGTCGCTCGCCGCACTGCGCTCGCTCCTCACCGACACCCGCCGTGACGGCGTCGCGCGCGAGGACGGAGAGGTGACACCCGGTTTCGCGTCGATGGCGGTGGCCGTGCTCGACCACGCCGACCACCCCGTCGCCGGGCTCGCGGTCACCTGGCCGGCCGACGACCCGCCGGCCGCCTCGCTGGCCGAGCGGCTGCGCCGTGCAGCGGCCGAGCTGTCGCGGCGCCTCGGCGGTGCCCGGTGACCACGCTCGCCGAGGCGCTCGCCACCGGCCCGGTCGTGCTGGACGGCGGCCTGGCCACCCACCTCGAGGCGGGCGGCGCGGACCTGTCCGGCGGCCTCTGGTCGGCACGGATGCTGCTCGACCCCGACGGCCGGCGGCGGCTGGTGCAGGCGCACGCCGACTTCGTCCGCGCGGGCGCCGAGGTGCTCACGACGGCGAGCTACCAGCTCGGCGCCCGCTCGCTCGCGCACGCGGGCCTGGACCCCGCGTCCGCTGGCGACCTCGCGGCGCGCAGCGTCCGGGTCGCGCACGAGGCGGCCACCGAGGTCGGGGCGCCGGTCTGGATCGCGGGGTCGGTCGGCGCGCACGGCGCGCTGCTCGCCGACGGCTCGGAGTACACCGGCGCGTACGACCTCGGCGACGAGGCCGCGACCGTGCGGGCGCTGGCGGCCTCGCACATGCCACGGGCCGAGGCGCTCCTCGCCGCAGGGGCCGACGTCGTCGCTGTCGAGACGCTGCCCCGGGCCGCCGAGGTGGAAGCCGTGGCCGAGGTGCTGGTGAGCACCGGTGCGGCCGCATGGGTCTCGCTCACCGTCGCCCCCGGCGGCACCACCACCCGCCGCGGCGAACCGCTCGCCGAGGCGGTCGCACCCCTGGCCGGCCTCCCCGGGCTCGTCGCCGTCGGGGTGAACTGCGTGCGCCCGCAGGACGTCGCTCCGGCGCTCTCGGTGCTCTCGTCGCTCGGGGTCCCGCTGGTGGCGTACCCGAACAGCGGCGAGGCGTGGGACGCCGCCGCGCAGCGCTGGACCGGCTCGGCCCGCTGGGACGACGCCGCCGTCCCGTCCTGGGTCGCCGCCGGCGCCCGGCTGGTCGGCGGCTGCTGCCGCGTCGGGCCGGACGAGGTGGCGACCGTCGCTCGCACCCTTTCGGGTGAACCTGGGCCGGAGAGGACGTAGCGGGCACCCGGGCCTGCCGATGCTGCGGACGCGGCGGAGGTGCCACCGCACCGCCGTCCCAGGAGCTCCCGTGCGTCGACTCTCCCTCGCCCTCGTGGCCGCCGCCCTCGCGTCACCTCTGGTGGCGCTGCCCGCCGCCGCAGAGCCTGCGCAGCGCGAGGAGGGCCGCCTGATCTCGCTCGGCACCGAGCCCGGCCGTGCCGCCTCGTTCGTGGCCGCCTCGTCCGACTACCTGCTGACCCGTGACGTCCCCGGCGAGTCGAACTGGCCGCCCTACTGGGTGTCGCCAGGGCCCCGCACAGATCTGCGCCGGCTGGACGGCACTGTCGCGCGCCGGGACGTCGCTGCCGACGGCGCAGGCCTCCAGCTCGTGGGCGAGGTCCTGATCGCCGATCGGCGGTCCTACTCCGACAACCGCCCGAACGGCCCCATCGAGTACCGCGACCCGGCTTCGGGCGCCGTCATCGACGAGCTGATGCTGCCGGACGGCGACGAGCTCGCGGCCGCGCTCGAATGGGGGCTGGTGACCCGGCACCGGACCTCCGCGATCACTCACGAGATGGTGCTGCGCTACCGCGACGGCCGCGTCGTCACCGTGCCGGACCTGAACTTCACGTACGGCTCGCTGGCGCCGTCCGCCGACGGCGACTCCCTGGTCGTCAAGGCGAACCTGGACCTGTACGTCGTCGATCTGCCCTCTGCGACCGCCACGCCCGTGGTGCAGGGGGACCACCACGCCAAGCTCGTCGGCGTCACGCGGTCGCGTTACTGGTGGACCGAGGGACCGTGGGGACCGACCCGCACCCTGCACTGGCTGGACCGTGACGGCGACGGGAGCGGCTCCGTCGTCGTCGACGGCAACCAGGACGTCGTGCCGTACGGCGACCGGGCTGCGCTGCAGCAGTACCAGGACGGCGGCTACGACTACCTCCCGATCGACGTCGGAACCGGCGCGCTCGGGGCCGAGCCGCAAGGGCTCGTGCAGTACACGTTGCTCGGCGACGGCTCGATGGTCGGTCTGTTCGACGACGACGAGCACGGCCACGTCGGCACCTTCCGCGACGACGCGTCAGAGCGAGCGCAGACGTGGCACCTGCCCGGCCGGCCCCGTGGTGTCGACGGGCTGGCCCTCACCTCCTCGACCGTCCACGGGCGGACCGACAGCGGCGGCTCGCTGGTCGCGCGCTGGGACGGCGTCGGCGGCTGGCAGCCGTTCGCCGAGCCCGGCTACCTCAACGGCGCTTTCGGCGACGTCGTGCTGACCGTCCACACCTCCCCCCAGATCCCCTTCCAGCAGCAGACCGTCACCTGGACGGCGTCCTGGCCGGGCGGCTCCAGGGTCCTCGATGGAGGGGTCGACGTGATGGGGCGAGGCGGGATCCTCTACCTGCAGCAGCGGGTGCCGGGGAAGACGGAGGTTCGCGAGGTCCGCACCGGACGCCTGCTGCGGACGGAGGCCGCGCCGGTCCTCGCAGACATCGACGGCAGCAATCTGTGGACGGTGTCCGGCTCGACGCTCACCTCCGTCGACGCGTTCACGGGCGCGACCAGCACGGTCCCCACCGGTGTCACGTGCCCCTGGCGGTCGGGCCTCGACGTCGCCGGCAGGTGGGCGCTGCAGGTGTGCGAGAGCCAGTCGGTGAACGTCCCGCCGACGCGCTACGTCGTGGATCTGCTCGGCGTCGTCCCCACCCGGCCGCTGGCCGTGCCGGCGGGCTGCGACGAGCTCTGCCGGGCCGGCGACGTGCAGCTGGGGTCGGGTTTCGTCGCCCGGGCCAGCAGTGGTTTCAGCGCCCCTCCGCACGTCATCGTGAGCGACCTCACCGGGGACCAGCCGAGCAGGTCCTACGGCGAGACCGGAGGGTTCGGCATCACGGACTCCGGACCGGCCCGGCTGGCCTACCAGTCGCCCCAAGGTCCGCGCGTCGTCGACCTCGACTGGCTCGGGACCGCACCGGGCGCACGCCCTGACACCACCGCGCCCACCCTGGGCGCGCTGACCGGGTCGCCCGCCACCGGTACCGCCACGACCATGACGGTCGGCTGGTCGGCGACGGACCCGGGCAGCCCCCTCGAGCCGGCGAGCGGCGTCGCGTCCTACGACGTGCGCCACCAGCAGTCGGCATCGGCCGGTGCGGCCTTCGGCGACTGGGTCACCCCTGCCGGCTGGTCCGCGACCACCTCGACATCGGTCGCGCTCGACGTCCCGGTCGGGTCGACCACCTGCGTCCAGGTCCGGGCCCGCGACGTGGCAGGCAACCTGAGCGCCTGGTCGGCCTCGCGCTGCTACCAGCGACTGGCGCCGGGGTTCACCGCGCTCGTCGGCCCCGGCGACGTGACCGGCGACGGCAGGGCGGACCTGCTGGTCCGCGACGCCGGCGGTGCGCTGTGGCTCTACGCCGGCTCGGGTGCCGGCACCTTCGGCAAGGCCCGCAAGGTCGGCACCGGCTGGGCCTCGTTCACCGCACTGGTCGGCCCCGGCGACCTCACCGGCGACCGCAAGGCGGACCTGCTCATCCGCGACGCCGGCGGCGCGCTGTGGCTGTACCCGGGCACGGGCACCGGCACGTTCGGCAAGGCCCGCGGCCTCGGCGCCGGGTGGGGCTCGTTCACCGCACTGGTCGGACCCGGCGACCTGACCGGCGACGCCAGGGCGGACCTGCTCGTCCGCGACGCCGGCGGCGCCCTGTGGCTCTACGCCGGCTCGGGTGCCGGCACCTTCGGCAAGGCCCGCAAGGTCGGCACCGGCTGGGGCTCGTTCACGGCGCTGGTCGGACCCGGGGACCTCACCGGTGACCGCAAGGCCGACCTGCTCGTCCGCGACGCGTCCGGCGGGCTGCACCTCTACCCCGGCACCGGCACCGGCACGTTCGGCCGGGCCCGGGCGATCAGCACGGGTTGGGGCTCGTTCACCGCGCTGGTCGGACCCGGGGACCTGACCGGTGACGCCCGGGCGGACCTGCTCGTCCGCGACGCCGGCGGCACCCTGTGGGTCTACCCCGGAACCGGGACCGGCTCGTTCGCCAAGGCCCGCAGGATCGGGTCGGGTTGGTGAGTGCCGTCACGTCGGCGCGCCGCTGAAGTTACCCACCAGTAAACTCTGGGGCGGTGCGGGTCGGGCCTAGCGTGGGCCCGCACGCCCCGAGCCTCGGAGGAGCCCCCGCGATGCGGATCGCCGTCACCATCGTCTGCCTGGCCGTCATGGTCGTGGCGGTCTCGCTGTTCGCGCGGACGATCGCGCAGATCGTGCGGACCGTGCAGCTCGGCCAGCCGGACGCCCGCACCGACGCCCCGGCGGCCCGCTCGGTGACGCTGGTCAAGGAGTTCCTCGGCCACACCCGGATGGCGCGGCTGCCGGTCGTGGCGATCGCGCACTGGTTCACGATGGTCTCGTTCGGGATCTTGTTCTTCACGCTGCTGAACGCGGTCGGGCAGCTGTTCGACAGCCACTTCGTCCTGCCGGTGATCGGGCACTTCCCGCCGTTCGAGTGGCTCACCGAGCTGTTCGCGTGGGGCGGCCTGGTCGGCATGCTGTGGCTGATCGCGGTGCGGCAGCGCCAGCACCCGCGCACCGAGGGCCGCCGCTCGCGGTTCTTCGGCTCGACCTTCTGGCAGGCCTACTACGTCGAGGCCACGATCCTGGGCGTCGTGGTCTGCATCCTGGCGCTGCGGGCGATGGAGTTCGCGCTCGGTGCGGCCGAGGGCGCCTCGACCGCGACGGCGCTGCACTTCCCGCTGACGGCGTGGATGGGCGGGTTCCTGTCCGGCGCGTCGGTCGGCGCGCTGGAGACCGGGATCCTGCTGGTCGCCGCGGTGAAGATCCTCATCTCGTTCGCGTGGATGATCACGATCTCGCTGCAGCCGACGATGGGCGTCGCCTGGCACCGGTTCCTGGCGTTCCCGAACATCTGGTTCAAGCGGCACGCGGACGGCCGCACGTCGCTGGGCGAGCTGCAGCCGATGCAGGTCGGCGGCAAGCCGATCGACTTCGAGAACATCGACGAGCTGGACGAGGACGCCGCCCTCGGCGCGGGGAAGATCGAGGACTTCACCTGGAAGGGCCTGCTCGACTTCAACACCTGCACCGAGTGCGGACGCTGCCAGTCCCAGTGCCCGGCGTGGAACACCGAGAAGCCGCTGTCCCCCAAGCTGCTCATCATGGGGCTGCGCGACCACGCGGCCGCCAAGGCACCGTGGCTGCTGGCGTCCGAGGCCGCGCGCGCCGACCTGTCCGAGGTCACCACGCGCCAGGCCGAGCGCGAGCTGGTCGGCGCGACCGGGTACGCCTCGGCCGGCCCGGACGGCGCGGTCGACCACCTGGCGGCCTACGACCCGCACGGCGAGGGCGCGGTCATCGACGCCGACGTGCTGTGGTCGTGCACCACCTGTGGCGCCTGCGTCGAGCAGTGCCCCGTCGACATCGAGCACGTCGACCACATCGTCGACATGCGCCGCAACCAGGTGCTGGTGGAGTCGGCGTTCCCCTCCGAGCTCGGCGGGTTGTTCAAGAACCTGGAGAAGAACGCCAACCCCTGGGGCATGTCGCCGCGCGGCCGGCTGGACTGGGCCAAGGACCTGCCGTTCGACGTCAAGCAGGTCGGCGCCGACGTCGAGGACCTGTCCGAGGTCGACTACCTGTTCTGGGTCGGCTGCGCCGGGGCGTTCGAGGACCGCGCGAAGAAGACGACCCAGGCCGTGGCCGAGCTCCTGCACACCGCCGGCGTCGACTTCGCCGTCCTGGGCGACGGCGAGTCGTGCACGGGCGATCCCGCCCGGCGTGCCGGCAACGAGTTCCTGTTCCAGATGCTCGCGCAGCAGAACGTCGAGGTCCTCAACGAGATGGGCGCGACGAAGATCGTCGTCTCGTGCGCGCACTGCTTCAACACCCTGAGCAAGGAGTACCCGCAGCTCGGCGGCTCCTACGAGGTCGTGCACCACACCCAGTTGCTGAACCGGCTCGTCCGCGACAAGAAGCTGGTGCCGGTCGCCGCGGTCGACGCGACGGTCTCGCCGGTCACCTACCACGACCCCTGCTACCTCGGACGGCACAACGGCATCTACAGCCCGCCGCGCGAGCTGATCGGCGCGCTGCCCGGCGTCGAGTACCGCGAGATGCAGCGCAACCAGGAGCGGTCCTTCTGCTGCGGCGCCGGCGGCGCGCGGATGTGGATGGAGGAGAAGCTCGGCACCCGCATCAACGGCAACCGCACCGCGGAGGCCGTCGGCACCGGTGCCGACACCATCGCGATCGGGTGCCCCTTCTGCCGGGTGATGCTCTCGGACGGCCTCACCGCCGCGCAGGCCGCGGGCGAGGCGCGCGAAGAGGTCAAGGTGCTCGACGTCGCGCAGATGCTGCTCGAGGCGGTCAAGCGCGGCGACAGTGCCTCCGCCGCAGCCGAGGTCGTCGAGCCGGCGCCGGTCGAGCAGCAGGCGCCGGTGGCGGACGTCCCGCAGGCGCAGGCCGAGGAGCGGGCGGAGGCCGAGGGCACCAAGGCGCTGTCGCAGCCGCCCACCGAGGACCACCCCGTCGAGCACGAGCAGTCCGTCGCCACGGACGAGACGCCGTACGACGCCTCCGAGAGCGGCGTCGAGGGCGCACCCTCGGACGGGAAGCCCGGCCCGACGGCCTGAGGTCGGTCGTGGCCACGACGTCGCTGCTCGAGCTCTCGTCCCTCGACGAGCCGCTCGAACCGTGGCTCGGGGACCGGGTGCAGCTCGCGATCCGCGGGCACGACTCCGGCTGCACGTCCTACCGGGTGCGGGACGTCGCCGGCGACCTGTTCGTCAAGGCTGCCGTCGGTGCCGACGCCGAGCAGCTGCACAGTGCAGTGGGGTTCAACCGGGCGGTGCAGCACCCGCGGATCGCGCCGCTGCTCAACGCCTTCCACGTGCCCGACGGCTTCGCGGTGGTGTACCCGTGGCTGCCGGGCGAGGTGCTGAACGACCCCCTCGTTCCCGGCTCGCCGCCCCGCGACCACCCGACGTCGGCGCTGTCACGGCTGCGGGCGCAGCCCGTGCCACACGTGGCGCAGGTGGTGTCGGACGTCGTCGACGCGCACGTGGCGGTGGAGGCCGCCGGCTGGGTCGCGGTCGACCTGTACGACGGCTGCCTGCTGCACGACCTCGCCACCGGCCGGACGATGTTGGTGGACCTCGACCTGTACCGGCCCGCGCCGTACGTGCTCGACCTGGACCGCCAGTACGGCTCGACCCGCTTCATGGCACCCGAGGAGTGGCACCGCGGCGCGATAGTCGACACCCGGACGACGGTCTTCACCCTCGGCCGCACCGCGCGGATCCTGCTCGGCGAGCCCGGCTCGTGGCGCGGCAGCGCGGCGCAGGAGGCGGTCGTGGACCGCGCCACCCGGCCCCATCCGGCCGACCGGTGGCCGTCCGTGGCGGAGCTCGCGCGGGCGTGGCACGCAGCCGGGTGAACCGGGACGGACCACCCACGCCGCGTGGGCGCGCTGCCTAGGGTCGAGACCGTGGACGGGCAGGGGACGATGGTCGGCGTCTACGCGGGCCAGCTGGACCAGGTGCTGCTGTTGTCGGTGGTCGGGTTGTGGTCCGTGGTCGCCGCTGCCGCCTGTGCGCTCGTGGGCTGGCGCCGCTCGCGCGGGATGCCGCTGTCGACCCGGCTGTGGGTCCTCGCCGCGGCGAGCTGGGCCGCCCTCCCCGGCGTCCTGCTGATCGGGTTCGCTCGCGGCCTCCTGGTGTTCGCTGCCTCACCGGGGCTGGAGTGGCTGGGTCTGGCGCTCGCAGTAGGCCTGAGCCTGGTGACGGCGTCCGTCCGGCTCGCCGAGGGACTGACCGAGCGGCACGCCCGTCGCGCCGCCGGTCTCCCGGCGACCGCCCGCCGCCTGCACTGGGCCTGGTCCGCTGCAGCCGCACTGGCCTGCGGTGCCCTCGTCGTCCGCGTCTCCACCGTCATGGTGGTCGACGTCACCGGTCGGCAGCTCCTCGTCTGGCTCGTGCTGGTCCCGCTGGGCGCAGCGACGGCACAGGCGTGGCGGCGCCGCGCGCGCGACCGGGAGATCCTGGCAGCGCTGTCGGAGGCCGGTCTCGAGCCGGCGCTGCCCGGCGCCGGAGTCGCTCCCCTCGACGTCCTGCGCCAACACCTCGCTGTCACGCGTCGTGCCGTCGACCGGCCGGTCGCCCCTGGCCGGGGTCCGGCCACCGTGGGACGGGCGACCGGCGCGGTCGTCGGTACGGCGGTGGTCACCGGCGTGCTCGTGCTGCGGGCCGCCGTCGTGGTCCAGCACCCCGAGGAGCTGGCCCTCGTCACGATCGTCGCGGTCCTGTCGAGCCTGGCGCTGGTCGCCGCCGCCGCACCGCAGGTGCTGAACGGCGTACGGACCGCGCTCCGCCAGCCCCACCCGACGCTCGGTCCTCCGGCCGGCCCTGGGCACGGCCGCTCTCCCGAGCCGGACCCCACCTGACCGCCCGAGCCGGACGCTTCGCCGCGCCCACGCACGCCGCAGCACCCACCCGTCGACGCGTCGAGACGTTTGCGGTGCTGACGTCACGCAGGCGGCGGGTGCCGGCCCGCGCCGAAGTCCACGGTGATCAGGACGCCCGTCGGGCGGGCGATCGTCGTACGGATGCGCCTTCGCATCTCCGGTGGTGACAGCGCTGACGGCAGCAGCGGTGGTGGGGTGGAGGTGTAGGCGTGCCCGGTCGGGGTGGTCGTGGTGACGACCCGACCCGGTCCGGGTCGGGTGGTCCAGCCCGGGGTCTCCTTGGTGTGGTTGCAGCGTTCGCACAGGCCCTGGGCGTTGATCAGGGTGGTCGGGCCGCCGTCGGCGTGGCGGACCACGTGGTCGGTGTGGCGAACCGGGGCGTCGCAGTACGGGGTGCGGCAGGTCTGGTCGGACAGGGCGACCAGGTCGGCCAGGGCGGCGGGGAACAGCCGGGACCGGGACTCGGTGGCGACCAGGCGTGATCGGTCCGGTGAGGTGTACAGGCGCCGGACCCACGCCTTGCCGGCTCGGCCGGCGGTCCCGACGAGCTTGCGGGCCAGGCCGGCAGGGACCGGGACGGGCGCCTGCTGCGGGGCGCGGACCAGCGCCGGTTCGGTGCCGCCGTCGAGCAGGGCGGTGTCGGTCATCACCAGCGACACGTGCACCGGCACCGGGTCGGAGAGCGGGTCCCTGCCGGTGAGCCTCTCGACCAGGGTGTCGGCCATCAGCTGGCCCCGTGACCGCGGATCACCGGGGGCGGTGGCGGTGCCGGCGGCCCTGGTCAGGGCGGCGTAGGCAGCAACGCCCTCATGGACCGGGAGCAGGGCGGTGAGGTGGACCATCGTGTCCGGCGCGGGCCGGATCGACACACGCCGGTCGCCCTCGGCCCTGGCTGCCCGCTTCACCGCGGCGGCGGCGTCGAGCTGCTGGGCCAGGGCCTTGGCGGTCCGCGCGAGCCGGGCCTCGCCCACCCCGGGGGTGGTGAGCTGGTCGGCCATCCGCCGGTCGACCTCGGTGCGGTCAGGACGGGTCAGCACGGCGGTCTCGCGGACCACGCAGGTCGCGCCCCACTCGCTGACCTGTCCGGCCCGCAGCGCGGCCAGGGTGTTCGGCATCTCGTGCACCAGGGCGGTCGCGGTCCCGACCAGCTGCCCACCCCGGCGCGGGGACTGCCGACGGGCGAGCGCGACCTGGGCGGTGACGCCCGGCCCGCCGCCGGTCACCTCGACCAGCGCCGCTGTGACCCCTGCCTGCGCCGCCTCGCACGCGCGCTTGACCTCCTCCAGCCAGGTCAGCTGGTCGACCATGCCCGCAGCATCCGGTGCGATGCCGAAGGCGCGCAGCTGCTCCAGCACGTCACCGGGCGCCGCTGTTTCCGGTTGCACTGCAACGTCGTTCTCACCAGATTCGAACACGTGTTCACCCTAACCGCGACCACCGACAACGACCCCGGCCGCGCGGGGGCGGAACCGCCCGACCTACGGTGGGCGACGTGCCCACCACCCGCGACGGACGGCGACGCCCGCCCGGTCCGCTCCGGACCCACCACCACCACGACTTCGCAGTGGACGACCTGCTGTCGCGCAAGGGTTCTCAGCGCGTCACCGTCGTCCTGCCGGCGCGGGACGAGGAGCAGACGGTCGGCGGCGTGGTCACCGTCCTCGCGCCGCTCGTGGACGCCGGGCTGGTGGACGACCTCGTCGTGCTCGACTCGCTGTCGACCGACCGCACCAGCGAGGTGGCGACCGCGGCCGGCGCCCGGGTGGTCCGAGCGGACGAGGCGTGGCCGCACGAGCCGGCTCTGCGCGGCAAGGGCGAGGCGATGTGGCGCGCGCTGCTGGCCACCGAGGGCGACGTCGTCGCCTACTGCGACGCCGACCTGCTCGACGCCGGCCCGCACTACGTCACCGGGCTGCTCGGTCCGCTGCTGACGAACCGAGAGACGTTGCTGGTCAAAGGTTTCTACGACCGGCCGCTCGTCGGCGACGACGGCAGCGTCACCGGGTACGGCGGCCGCGTCACCGAGCTGGTCGCCCGTCCGCTGCTCGGTCTGTACCGGCCCGAGCTGGCCGGTCTCGTCCAGCCGCTGGCGGGCGAGTGGGCCGGCCGGCGGACGCTGCTCGAGAGCCTGCCGTTCCCGACCGGCTACGGCGTCGAGATCGCGGTGCTGCTCGACACGGTCGACCGGCACGGCGTCGACGCCCTCGCCCAGGTCGACCTGGGCACCCGTACCCACCGCCAGCAGTCGCAGGACGCGCTCGGCGTGATGGCCACCGAGGTGCTCGGCACCGCGATGCGCCGGTTCGGCCGCGAGCCCGAGGGCACCGGGATCCGCCAGTTCACCGCTGTCGGGCACCACGTCGTCGACACCGACGTGGCCCTCCGCGAGCGCCCGCCGGCCGCCGACGTGCGGGCCGCGGCCGAGGGTCAGAGCGCGTAGCGGTTGACGGGCAGGCCGTCGGCGTCGAGCACCTCGCCCGGCGCGAGCTCGGCGACGGCGCGGGCGACCGCTCCGAGCCGGGGCCGCACCGCCACCCGGGCCGCGCGGAACGCCTCGTCGGGCCGGTCGGTCTCGGCCTGCCGTGGGTCGGGCGGCACCCAGACGACGTCGTAGGACAGCACGTCCGACCAGCCGCGCTCGCGCACCACCGGCGGCGGGTCGTCCTCGGCGTGCGCCTCGACCACCAGCGTCCCGAGGCCTCCCAGCTCGACCTCGACGCCGTAGGCGTCCAGGGAGTCGTGCTCGGCCAGGGCGCGCCGGTCGTGCTCGGCGGAGTACGCCGCGGCCTCCGCGCGCTCGTGCCGGCTCATCGCGCGGACCACCTCGGGCAGGTCGTCCTCGTGCATCGGGTCGGGGACGAAGTCGGCGCCGTCCATGGCCAGTCGCGCGGACGGCTCGTGCGCCGCCGCGGCCGCCAGCACCTGGTGCGGGTCGAGGGCGACCGGGGACAGCACCCGCAGGTCGATGCGTCCGAGCGGGTCCACGTCCAGGGGGACGCGGTGCGAGCCGTCGACGTCGACGAGCAGCGAGCCGCCGCAGCGCCGCGCGAGGCCGAGCAGCAGGTCGAGCACGCGCCGCTCCTCGCGGTCGGGCATGCCGTCGGCGAAGACGCGGTAGAACCCGTGCGGGTCGGTCTGCCCCGGCCACGGCGGGTCCCACCGCTCGCGCAGGGTGGTGGCCGTCCACACGAGCTGGTCGTGCAGGTCGCGCCGCGGGCCCGTCAGCGTGCTGTGCCGGGTGAGGGCGCGCGCATCGCCGTCAGCGACCGACCGGGGGTAGCGCGCCAGCACCAGCCGGCCGACGGCGCCAGGCAGCGTGCCGGGCGGGCACCACAGCTCGTGGGTCGCCCGGTCACCGGCGGCCGGCGTCACCCGTCCCGTCCCTGCGCCGTGAGCACTCAGCCGAAGACGTCGGCCTGGTGGAAGTTCTGGAACGACCGGCTCGCCGTCGGGCCGCGCTGGCCGAGGTAGCGCGAGCCGTACTTCGCACTGCCGTACGGGTGCTCGGCTGCGGAGGACAGGCGGAAGAAGCAGAGCTGGCCGATCTTCATCCCGGGCCACAGCTTGATCGGCAGCGTCGCGACGTTCGCCAGCTCGAGCGTGACGTGGCCGGAGAACCCGGGGTCGATGAAGCCGGCGGTCGAGTGGGTGATGAGACCCAGGCGGCCGAGGCTCGACTTGCCCTCGAGCCGCGCCGCGACGTCGTCCGGGAGGGTCACGACCTCGAAGGTGGACGCGAGCACGAACTCGCCGGGGTGCAGGACGAACGCCTCGCCCTTGTCGACCTCGACGAGCCGGGTCAGCTCGGGCTGCTCCTGCGCGGGGTCGATGACCGAGTACTTGTGGTTGTCGAACAGCCGGAACAGCCGGTCGATGCGGACGTCGACGCTCGACGGCTGGATCATCGCCGGGTCGTAGGGCTCCAGCACCACCCGTCCGGAATCGAGCTCGGCGCGGATGTCGCGGTCGGAGAGCAGCACGGCGGCAGGCTACCGGGCTGCCGCCGGCCCGCCCGCCCGTCGACCCGCTCGTCGAACCTGGACCGGAACTTTCGTCGGTGCGCGGCTCGTTCACCGGACGACGAACCGCCGTCGAGACCGACGCCGCCGTCACCGCAGGCTGGACCTGCTGCCGGGGAACCGTCCCGCGGCAGGTCCCCGAACGAAGGAGTGCCCGATGGTCCTGGTCGCCGTCACCGGAATGCTGCTCGTCCTGCTCTGCGCCGTCACCCCGCTCGCCGTCGCCCGCGCGTGACCGTCGAGCCGACCGCCGCCGCGGGCACGCACCCCGGCGGCGGCCGCGACCACCGGCGCTGGGCCCGCCGGATCCCCCGCTGGGCCCGTCTGACCCTCGGGACGCTCATCGTCCTGGCCGGTGTGGCGATGCTGGTGCTCCCCGGCCCGGGGCTGCTGGCGATCTTCGTCGGCCTGCAGGTGCTCGCCGTCGACATCCGCTGGGCGGCCCGCGCCGAGCAGGCCGTGCTGGCCCGGCTCCGGCGGGCCACCCACAAGGCGAGGGCGCGCCGCGCGACCTGAGCGGTCCGTTATGCTGGCCGCCGCGCAGCCCCGGACACCGGGACCGCGCACGCGGGTGTAGTTCAATGGCAGAACATCAGCTTCCCAAGCTGACAGTGCGAGTTCGATTCTCGTCACCCGCTCCACCCGGTCCGCGCAGGTCGATCCGCGCCGGACCGCTCAGCATCCGCCGCTCCCGGCCGATGGGACGTCGTCCGCCCCGACGTCCGCTTTCCTGGAGCACCGGCCATGCCCTTCCTGCGACGGTTCCGCGTCGCCGCCCGCATCATCGCGCTCGCCCTCGCGGCGCTCGTGGCGGTGCTGCTGATCGCGACCGTGTCGATCACGTCCGCGCGCTCGGCCGCGGCGGCCCAGGCTGAGGCCGCGCGGGTCCAGGTCGTGCACGGGCAGGCCGTCGAGGCCACCTACCGGCTCGCCGAGCTGCACGGGTGGCAGACGGCCTACGCGTTCGACGTCTCGCTCCGCGGGTCGGTCGGCGCCCGCGACGGCTCGCCGGCGCGCGCCGCGTTCCTGGACGCCGCGGAGTCGACGCGCGCGCAGCTGGCCGCCCTGGAGGGAGCGGCCGCCGGAGTCGCGTCCGAGGCCGAGCTGCGGCCGCTGGCGTCGGCGCGGGCGTCGGTCGACGAGCTGCTGACGCTCGACGACCAGGTGGTCGCGCTGTACCTCACCGACGACCCGGTCGACCGGCAGGACGCGGACCGCCTCGTGCTGAGGCAGGGGACCGAGCTGTTCCAGGCCGCGACCGCGCAGCTGCAGGAGCTCGCCGGCTCGATGGCCGAGCGGCTCGAGCAGGCCACCGCATCCGCGCAGGCCGCGGCGTCGCGCACCTCGCGCGTCGTCCTGCTGGTCACCCTCGGCATCCTCGTCGTCGCCACCCCGGCCGTGTTCGCCCTGAGCCGCTCGGTGCGGATCCCGCTGCGGCGGCTGCGCGAGCGGCTCGAGGCCATCGCCCACGGCGACGGCGACCTCACGGCCCGGCTGGCCGAGGACGGCCAGGACGACCTGGCCGACATCGCCCGGCTGTTCAACACCTTCGTCGCCGACGTCGCGACCACCGTCCGCGACGTCAGCGAGGCGGCCACCACGCTGGCCGCGGCGGCCGAGGAGCTCGCCGGCCGCACCGACCTGCTCGCCGGTGCGGCGCAGGAGACCTCGACCCGGGCCGGGGACGTCGCCGGTGCGTCGCAGCAGATCACCGCGACCGTCGAGGGGTTCTCGAGCGGGGCGACGCAGCTGCAGTCCTCGATCCGCGAGATCGCTCGGGACGCAGGCCAAGCCGCCTCGGTGACGGCCGCTGCCGTAACGCTCGCCTCCGACGTCCGCGAGACCGTCAGCAGGCTCGGCCGCTCGAGCCAGGAGATCAGCGGCGTGGTCGCGATGATCGAGAGCATCGCGGCGCAGACCAACCTGCTCGCGCTCAACGCCACCATCGAGGCCGCCCGCGCGGGTGAGGCCGGCCGCGGCTTCGCCGTCGTGGCGGGCGAGGTCAAGGAGCTCGCGCAGCAGACCGCCCGCGCGACGTCCGACGCCTCGCGCCGGATCGAGCAGGTGCAGGGCGAGACCGACGCCGCCGTCGCGGCGATCGCCGAGATCGCCGAGGTGGTCGACAGGGTCAACGACGTCGCGGCATCCATCGCGGGAGCCGTCGAGGAGCAGACGGCCGTGGCCGCCGAGATGTCACGCGCGGTCGACGAGGTGGCCGGCGGCAGCCGCTCGATCGCCGGCAGCATCGACGGCGTGGCCACCTCGGCGCAGCAGTCGTCCGAGGTGGTGGGCGAAGCGCGTCAGGCGACCGCCGAGCTGGCCGAGATGGGCCACCGCCTGCAGACGTTGGTGTCGCGCTTCACCGTCTGAGCAGCCCGAGCGCCTCGAGCCGGGCGAGCAGCAGCCGCTCGAACGCCGGCACGTCGCCGGCGACCTGCTCCAGCTCGCGGGCGCCGAGCACCGGCACCAGCCGCCCGTCGGCCCGCGCCAGCACGAGCGGGGTCGCGCCCTCGCTGGCCGCCCGCACGTCGTCGTCGCGCTCGTCGAGGTGCACCAGCCGGAACGGCACCGGCAGCCGGTCGACCAGTGCGCCCCACTCACGACGCCGGCGGACGCCGGAGTGGGTGGTGTCGCACAGCGCGCAGTGCGCCCGGCCGGTCACCTTGCCCAGGGCGTACCGCAGCTCGCCGAGCAGGCTGCCGTCGGCGTGGTAGACGCCGACGAGCTCGGTCGCCGGCGCCTGCGGGGTCGTCGTCACCCCGCCAGTGTGCGTCAGGACGCGGCGACGGCCTTGACCAGCGTCTCGCAGAACGCCGGGAGGTCGTCCGGCTTCCGGCTGGTGATGAGGTTGCCGTCGGTCACGACCTCCTCGTCCACCCAGTCGGCACCGGCGTTGCGCAGGTCGGTCTGCAGGCTCGGCCACGAGGTCATCCGGCGGCCGCGCACGACGTCGGCCTCGACCAGCGTCCACGGCGCGTGGCAGATGGCCGCGACCGGCTTGCCCGACTCGACGAACGCGCGGACGAACGCCACGGCGGCTTCCTCGGTCCGGAGGTTGTCCGGGTTGGCCACGCCGCCCGGCAGGACGAGGGCGTCGAACGTGCCGGGGTCGGCGCCGTCGAGGGTCTGGTCGACGTCGAAGGTGTCGGCCTTGTCCAGGTGGTCGAACGCCTGCACCGTGCCGCTCTCGGGCGCCAGCAGCACCGGCCGGCCGCCGGCCTGCTCCACGGCCTTCCACGGCTCGGTCAGCTCGACCTGCTCGATCCCCTCGTTCGCCATCGCGAACGCCACGGTCTTCCCCTTGAGCTCGTCAGTCACGGCTGCACCTCCGTCTGGGTCGAGGAGAGGTCCACGGTCGCGGACTCCCCTGTACTGGGCGGGTTCTTGGTCACGCTGGACTTCAGCATCGAGGCGACCATCGCCACCCGGCCCGGGCTCTCCCAGTACTGCGCCTCCTCGCCGCGCACGCGCAGCAGGGTCACGTCCGGGTCGTCGGGGCCGTCGGGGAACCAGGCCTCCACGAAGCGGTTCCACAGCTCGGCCAGCTTGTCGCGGTCGTCGACCAGCTCGGCGGTACCGGCCAGCGACAGCCACGACGACGGGCCCGAGTACGACACGTTCACGTGCGGGCGGGCAGCGGCGTTGCGCGCCGTCTCCGAGGAGCGCGACAGGATGAACCACGCGTCGCCGTCGAACTCGGCCTCCTGCGTGGTCATCGGGTGCGTGTGCAGCGTCCCGTCCGCGGTGGTGGTCGTGATCATCGCGGTCCGCACGTCCTTCATGATCGAGCGGACGGCCGCGAGGTCGTCGGTCTTCTCCTGTGCCACGTGAGGTTCCCTCTCGTTGGTCAGCCCGAGTGCTTGCGCAGCGCCCCGGGCTTGTGGACGGCGGTGCCGCCGCTCTTGTCGCTGCGGACGAGGTACTGCGGCTCGTCCTCCGACGCGTCGACGGTGCGGCCGCCTGCCTCCGTGCGCGAGGTGATCTTGCGCTCCACCTTGCCGACCGCCGTGCCGCCGTGGCTGTCCCACTCGACCTTGTCGCCCTTGCGGAAGCTCTGGGTCATCGGGCTCTCCGTCCCCGCTCGTCGTGGTCCCGTCCCTCCCACCATGGACCGGCACGCGCGGGCCCGCGACCGGAAGGCCGCGGGCTCGACGCGCGCACCCGCGCGATCGGTGAAACCGTTGCTGCATGGTCAACTTCGGGTACACCCTCATGACCGAGCAGAGCGCCCCCCGCGACCTGGTGACGTACGCCCGGGCCGCCGAGCAGGTGGGCTTCGACTTCGAGGTCTCCAGCGACCACTACTCCCCGTGGCTCACCGAGCAGGGGCACGCGCCGTACGCGTGGAGCCTTCTCGGCGCGGTGTCGCAGGTGACCGAGCGGGTCGAGCTGATGACCTACGTGACCTGCCCGACGCTGCGCTACCACCCGGCGGTCGTGGCGCAGAAGGCCGCGACGGTGCACGCGCTGTCCGACGGGCGGTTCACCCTCGGCCTCGGTGCGGGCGAGAACCTGAACGAGCACGTCGTCGGCGAGGGCTGGCCGGCGGTCGACGCCCGCCAGGACATGCTGGCCGAGGCGATCCACATCATCCGCGAGCTGCTCACCGGCGAGCTGGTCACCTTCGACGGCGACTGGTTCCGGGTCGACTCCGCCCGCGTCTGGGAGGCGCCCGAGGGCGGTGTCCCCATCGGCGTCGCGGTCTCGGGCGAGAAGTCGATCGAGCGGTTCGCGCCGCTCGGCGACCACCTCATCGCCGTCGAGCCCGAGGCCGACCTGGTGTCCGGCTGGAACGCGGCCCGCCCGGACGGTGCGCCGGCGTCGCGCGCCATCGGCCAGATCCCGATCTGCTGGGACACCGACCGCGACGCCGCGGTGCAGCGTGCGCACGAGCAGTTCCGCTGGTTCGCCGGCGGCTGGGGCGTCAACGCCGACCTGCCGACGCCGCACGGGTTCGCGGCGGCGAGCCAGTTCGTCCGGCCCGAGGACGTCACCGAGCAGATCCCCTGCGGGCCCGACGTCGACGCCATCGTCGAGGCCGTGAAGCCCTACTGGGAGGCCGGTTTCACCGACATCGCGCTGGTGCAGGTCGGCGACGAGGGCCACCAGCGCTTCCTCGACGAGGCCGCGGGCGAGGTCCTCACCGCGCTGCGCGAGGCCGCTCCCGGCGCCTGACCCGCGTCCGGGACGATGGGCGCGTGAAGCGCTCGCTCCCTCCCCGCCGGCTCGCGCTGGTGATGAGCCTGTGGCCGCCGTTCCTGTTCTCCGGCATCCGCGTGGTCTCGATCAGCGACGACTGGCGGCGCGCCCACGTGCGGCTGCGGCTGACCCGCTGGAACAGCAACTACGTGCGGACGGCGTTCGGCGGCTCGCTGTTCGCGATGACCGACCCGTTCTGGATGCTGCTCGCGATGAACGTGCTCGGCCGCGAGTACGTGGTGTGGGACAAGGCCGGTGAGATCGACTTCGTCGCCCCCGGACGAGGAACCGTCCACGCGAGGTTCGAGCTCACCGACGACCACGTCGAGCAGCTGGTCGCGCCGACGCGCGACGGTGGCAAGGCGCTGGTGTGGTTCGGGACCGAGGTCGTGGACGACGCGGGCGCCGTCGTGGCCCGGGTGCGCAAGCAGCTGTACGTGCGGCGCAAGCAGGCCCGCTAGGCCGCCACCGCCGGCGCGACCGCGGCGGACGACTCGGGCAGCAGCCGCACGACGAGCCAGGTGGACGCCAGGCCGGTGGCGACGATGATCGCGGTGATGACGGTCATGCCGAGCCAGTCCTGCTGGAAGGCGCTGGGCACCAACCGGTCCGGCACCGCGACGACGCCGACGAACGCCCCGAGCAGGCCGGCGTAGGTGCCGATCATGTTGCCGGCGTGCGCCCTGATCCGACCGCGCCGGGCGTTCCACAGCCCGAGCGACAGGGTCACGATCGTGAACGCGCTGAGCCCGTGGATCCACGAGTAGCTGCCGGGGCGCAGGTCCTGGATCCAGAAGCTCGAGCCGGCCGTGAAGTACATCGCGACCAGCCAGATCCGGCCGACGAGCCGGTGCGCCGCGTCGCCCCGACGGCGCCGCACCACGTTGACCGCCCCGAGCACCATCGCCAGCGTCGCCGCCACGGCGTGCGTGCCGATCAGCGGCGTGAAGCCTCCGTCCATCCCGACCTCCATTAGATAGCGTTGCTATCCAATCTGGCACGGCCTCGTCCGGAGGGCAACCCCTCAGCCCTGCGGACCGCGCAGCAGGTGGGCCGGGAGCCAGGCCTGCAGCAGCACGGTGTCGCCGTCGCCCGTCGCGCCGTCGACCGCCCACGCCACCTGGCCGAACCACACGCCGTCGGCGTCACGGCGCCACTCGGTGAGCAGGCCGGGCCAGCTGCCCGGCGACTGCGGCGCGTCGACCACCCAGCAGTGCTGGGCCCGGGTGCGCGGCGGCGGCGGCCGGTCCGGCGGCCGCTCCCCGGGCGGGCGCGACGGCGTGCCGGTGCCGATGCCGGCGCGGGCGGACCGGTCGGCCAGGGTGCGTCCCCGCCCTGAGGTCATCCCGCCGGCCATCCGGCCATGATGGCACGTCCGTCGAACACGTGTTCGACGGGCGAGGTGGTCGTCAGCCGCCGTCCGGCCAGCTCGCGAGCGCCCGGTCCAGCGCCGCGACGGCCCGGTGCCACGACGCGCCGACCTCGACGGCGCGGTGGCCGAACGCCCCTGCGCGCTCGAGGGTGACGAAGCCGTTGACGGTCGAGCTCACGAGCCGGGTCGCGTGGACGGCCTCGTCCGCACCGATCCCGTAGCCGCGCAGCACCGCGAGCGCGAGGTCGGCCACCGCCGCCGCCTCCGGCGAGGTGGCGGTCGCGGTGTCGGCGACCTGCTGCAGCGCGGCCCACGCCCCTGGCCGGCCGGAGGCGAGCGCGCGGTGCGCCTCGGCGAACCCCCCCAGCGCCTCGCGCCCGGAGCGGCCGGCGACCTCGGCGGTGATCAGGGCGGCAAGGCCGCCCAGCGCACGCCGGTGCAGCGCCGACATCAGCGCCGCCCGGCTCGCGACGTGCACGTACAGGCTCGCGGGCTGGACGCCGAGCCGCCGCGCGACGGCGCTCAGCGACAGCTCCCCCAGCCCGTCCCGGTCGGCGAGCTCCGCGGCGGCCGCGACGACGACGTCGGTGCTCAGGCCGGCGCGGGCGATGGCCGGCTCCCCTCGTCCAGGACGGGGGCGAACGGCCGCGCGCCCGACAGCACGTGGTCGGCGAACCGCTCGCCGATCAGCTCGTGGGTCGCGGTGTCGGGGTGCAGCCCGTCGGGCAGCGGCAGCCCCACCGCGTCCGCCTCGCCGTACAGCCGGGTGCCGTCCAGGTGGTGCAGGTGCGGGTCGTCCGAGCGCGTCGCGACCACCTGGGCCAGGACGTCGCGGACGACGCGCAGGGTCAGCCGCCCGGTCGCGGTGTCGCCCGGGGTGCCGGTGGCGACGAAGCCCATCCGACCCTCGGCCAGGGCCGCCGGGTCCAGCGCCCCGGGGCCGGGGGTGTCCTCGTGGGTGCCGCAGTGCACCGGCGACACCAGCAGCAGCGGCGTGGTCGGGTGCCCGTCGCGGACGGTGTCGAGGAACCCGTGCACGGCCGCCAGCAGGGTGCGCGCCCGCATGCCGTCGAGGTTGACCACGTTGATCCCGAGCTTGAGGCTGATCACGTCCGCGGGGCTGTCGCGGATCACGCGCGCCAGCGCCTGGTCGACCAGCGCGCTGCCGCCGAGCCCGAGGTTGCGCAGGTCGAGCCGGAGCCGCCGCGCCGCCACCGCCGGCCAGGTCGCGCTCGGCGCGACGGCGTTCGACCCCTGGCTGATCGAGCTCCCGTGGTGCACCCAGACCGGGCCGTCGGGCGGCACGGGCCGCGCACCTGCGTCGGCGGCCAGCCGGACGAGGTCGACCGTCTCGTTGTGCGGCAACCAGATCTCGACGCGCTTCTCGTGGGCGCCCAGCCCCTCGACCACGGTGACGTGCGGCGGGCCGGGCACGCGCTCGGCCCGGCCGGTCGTCAGGTCGACCTCGTCGAGGTCGCCGCCGGTGAGGGTGTCGCGCAGGTGCAGCGCCCCGTCCACCCGCACGTCGATGCTGCCGCGCGGGCGGTCGATGCCGCGGAACGTCGTCCGCATCGGGTGGGTGGTGAGCTCGATCCGGGTGGCCCGCGTGCCGAGCACCAGCCGGACCGCGGACGGCTGGCTCTCGACCGACAGCAGCTGCGGGTCAGGCAGCTGCCGTCGCACCCAGGCGGGCAGCCGGTGCGGCCGCACGCCGCGGGCGGTGGTCTCGAGCCCGGCGGCACCGCGCACCAGGTCGGCGGTGATCTCGATGCGCTGCACCGCGCGATCCTACAGGTCTGAGGATCAGTCCTACGATCAGGAGGCAGGAGGCCGCCCGGTCGGCGCTACCCGCGACGCCCGCCACCCACTACGGTCCGGCGCGTGGACTCAGCGCTGACCACCGTGGGGCTGCCGCTCGCCCTCGCCGTCATCATGTTCGGGCTCGGTCTCGACCTCACCCCGGACGACTTCCGCCGGGTGGGCCGGCACCCGCGGGCGGTCGCGACGGCGCTGGCCTGCCAGCTGCTCCTGCTGCCCGCGGTCTGCTTCGGCCTGGTCGTGCTGTTCGACCTGCCGCCCCTGCTCGGCATCGGGATGATGCTGCTCGCCGCCTCGCCCGGCGGCACCAGCGCCAACCTGTTCAGCCACCTGTTCCGCGGCGACGTGGCGCTGAACATCACGCTGACGGCGATCAACTCGGTCATCGCCCTGGTCACCCTGCCCCTGGTCACCAACCTCGCGATCGCGTGGTTCGACCGGGAGGGGGACGTCTCGCTGCCCTTCACCGAGGTGGTGGAGGTGTTCGCGATCGTGCTGGTCCCGGTGGCCGTCGGGATGCTCGTGCGCCGGCTGCGGCCCGGTCTCGCGGCGCGGGCCGACCGGCCCGTGCGGATCGGCTCCGCGGTGATCCTGGCCGTCCTCGTCGTCGGGATCCTGGTCGACCAGCGCGAGTCGGTGGCGGGCTACCTCGCGCAGGTGGGCGTGGTCACCGCGCTGTTCTGCGCCACCAGCCTGGTCGTCGGCTACGTCGTGCCGCGGGCGGTCGGCGTCCGGGACGACCAGGCGGTCGCGTCGTCGATGGAGATCGGCGTGCACAACGCCACCCTGGCCATCTTCGTCGCGGTCGAGGTGCTCGACGTCGTGGAGATCTCCGTCCCCGCAGCGGTCTACAGCCTGTTCATGTTCGCCTTCGCCGCCCTGTGGGGCACCTGGCTCACCCGCGGGCGCCGCCGGACGGCCGCCCACGACGACGGCGACGGCCGGGACCTCGTGGGCCCGGCCGCCGCCGTGCGGGACTGACCGATCGCGCGGCCCTGCCGTCAGGACGAGCCGACGGTCTCCTTGCGGAACCGGTCCTCGTCCGGGTCCTCCGCCTCGCCGTCGCCCTCGGCCGCCTCCAGCTCGGCGGGCGGGGCCGGTCGCAGCAGGCTCAGCGCCACCGAGCCGGCGAGCACCACGACGACCACCCCCAGGCTGACCAGGGACGGGATCTCCGGGATGTCGGTGCTGATGGTCTTGTGCGCGGCCTGCAGCACGAGCTTGACGCCGATGAAGCCGAGGATGAGCGCCAGGCCCTTGGACAGGTAGTGGAAGCGGTCCAGCAGCCCCGCGAGCAGGAAGTACAGGGCACGCAGTCCGAGGATCGCGAAGGCGTTGGACGAGTAGACGATGAACGGGTCGTCGCTGACCGCGAGCACGGCGGGGACGCTGTCGACCGCGAACACCAGGTCGGCCGCCTCGATCGCGACCACGACGGCGAGCAGCGGCGTGGCCACCCGCTTGCCGGCCTCCTTGACGAAGAACTTCGTGCCCGCGTACTCGTCCTGCACGGGGACGACCTTGCGCAGCAGCCGGATCGCGAGGCTCTTGCCCGGGTCGTACTCGTCGTCGTCGCCCTTCATCAGCTTGTAGGCGCTCCAGAGCAGGATCGCGGCGAACACGAACAGCACGGCCGTGAACTTGCTGACGACGGCGACGCCGGCGGTGATGAAGATCGCGCGGAACACCAGCGCGCCGATGACGCCGTAGAACAGCACCCGGTGCTGGTACTGCGCCGGCACCTTGAAGTAGGCGAAGATCAGCGCGAAGACGAACAGGTTGTCGACCGACAGGCTCTTCTCGAGCAGCCACGCCGTCGTGTACTCGACGCCCGCGTTCGCGCCGAGCACCCAGAACACCAGCCCGCCGAAGGCCACCGCGAGCCCGACCCACACCGCGCTCCACCAGGCCGCCTCGCGGAAGCCGATCACGTGCTCCTTGCGGTGGGCGAGCAGGTCGATGGCCAGCATCACGACGATGCCGATGCCGAGGGTCAGCCACAACCAGAGCGGGACGTCGAGCACGGGGGCCTCCTGGGACGGGTGTTTGAGTTCTCACCCATCGTCGCCCCGGTACCCCGGGCTCCGCCGCGTCGGCGACCGGACGACTCCCTCACCGCTTCATTGCCGACGACCGGCAACGAGCCCGCCGCCCTCAGTCGGGCAGCGGTTCCTGCGGCCACCCCAGCAGCCGCGCGACCGCGACGGCGGTCTGCAGCGTGAACCGGTCGGCGGGGTCGGCGGGGTCGTGCCCGGTCAGCGCTGCCACCCGGGCCAGCCGGTAGGTCACGGCCCGCACCGACAGGTGCAGCCGCGCGGCCGCCTCGGTGGCGACGCAGCCGGTGGCGAACCAGGTCTCGAGCGTCGCCAGCAGCGGGCCGGCCCCTCCCCGGGCGCCCTCCAGCGGCACCAGCACCGACCGCACCAGGTCGTGCGCCGCCGGTCGGTCGCGCAGCAGCACGCGGTGCACGGTCAGCTCGCCGGCGTCCACGACCCGCTCCACCAGCCCCAGCCGCTCGGCCAGGTCGAGCGCCTCGACGGCCTCCTCGTGGCCGGCCCGCACCGAGGCCGCACCCTGCCGGGGACGGCTGGCCGCCACGCGCCACCCGGGCCCGCCCAGCGCCGCCACCTCGGCGGCCACCACCTCGCTCGCCTGGCGCACCGAGGCCGGGTCGGGCGCGGCCACCACGCAGGTGAGGCGGCCGTCACGCAGCAGGACGAGCGGCTGCGCGTCCCCGTGCCGGCCCTGCAGCGAGCGCTCGACCCGTCCCGGCAGGCCGGCCGTGGCCGGGTCGCCGTACCCTTGCGGCCGCGCCGCCAGCAGCACGGCCAGCGGCCCGGACGACGGGAGCCCCAGGTCGCTCGTCGCCGCGGCCTCGACGGCGGCGCGGCCGCCCGCCAGCAGCGCGTCGAGCAGGTCGTGGCGGGAGGACTCCAGCTGCCGGGCCAGGTCGGCGCGGGCCAGCTGGTACCCCTCGGCGAGCGCGGCCACGCCGTCGTCGGCGGCCCGCAGGACGAACAGCGCGGAGGTGCGCACGCGCTCGGCGTCCCCCGCCCCGAGCGCCGGGACGTCGCGCCACAGCCGCCACGCCGCGGACAGGTACAGGTCGACGAGAGCGCGCAGGGCGACCCCCTGGCCCGCGGCGGCGCGGCCGGCGCGCGAGCACGCCTCCAGCTCGCGGCGCCGCAGCCGGCGTCCGGTGGCCGCGGCCTCGAGCACGGTGGCCAGGTAGTCGCCCAGCAGCGCGCCGTCGGCGAGCCCGGCGTCCTGCGCGGCCGCCGCGGCGACGCGGTCGACGTCGGTCATCGGGTCCTCCTTGCCGGGTACCGGCAGGGTAGACCGCTCAGCGCGCCGGGCGGGCGAACACCCCGGACGGGAAGGCGCCGGCGGCCAGGGCGCGGCCCGACAGCGAGCGGCCGAGCGCGGTCAGCCGCTCGACCTCCGCTCCGGTGAGGACCCCGAGCGGGCCGGCGGAGGCGACGTCGGTGGCCTCCTCGAGCTGCTCGCGCAGGGCGGCACCCCGGTCGGCGAGCCCGCCGTCCACGGTGACGAACCCCCGGCTCAGCAGGTCGTCGACGGCCTGCTGCCACTGCTCCGGCGTCCACCCGCGCGAGGTCGCCGCGAAACCCGCCTCGAAGCCGCGCCCGGCGGCGGTGTGGGTCACCAGCGCCTCCAGCCCGCCCACGCGCGCGGCGACGAGAGCGGCCACGTGCCCGTCGCCGCGGTACTCGCGCAGCAGCGTGGCGGCCTGCCAGAGGCGGGCGAGCGGGTCGTCCGGCACCTCGACCTCGGCGTGCGCGGCGAACAGCGGCCGCCCCTCGGGCCGGCACGCCGCCGCGACGCGTCCGGCCAGCGCCGCCAGCTCGTCGACCTCGGCGGGGTCGGCGCCCTCGAGCAACCGGCCCAGCGCCGCGCGCACCGCCCGCCACCGGGCCGCGAGCACGTCCGTCGGAGCGGCCAGCGCCCAGGCCCGGGGCACCGAGCGCGCGACCGCCGGGGGCGCGAAGTTGTAGAAGGTGGCCACGACCACCGCGGCGCCGACCGACCCCATCGCCGCGGAGCGCTGGGCGAGGTACGGCATCCGGCCGGGCCGCAGCCCGGTGCCGAGCAGCTCGGCCTCCGACTCCGGCGCGAAGTAGACGAACGAGTGCAGCGGCTCGAGCGCCCGGTACGCGCGCCGCACCACCGTCCACTCGCTCACGGGAGCAACCCGTGCGCGCGGAAGAGGCGGTCGTAGATGTCGCGGATGACGGGCTCCTTGCGCTGGTTGTAGTCCATGACGTGCTCGCCGGCGGCGGTCGACGCGGTGGCGGCGCCCAGCTTGACGTCGCGGTACAGCGCGAGGTCGTCGGGGTGCGCGCGCAACCAGTCGCGGAACATGGTGTGGCGCACCATCTCCGGGCAGCCCGGGGAGAAGACGTGGAGGTTGGCGCGCGGGTCGTCGAGGGTGAGGCAGCGGTGCTGGTGCCAGCCGGGCTCGCGCACCACGAGCCGGAACCCCGCCCGCTCGAGCCGGCCGAGGTACGCCGGCTCGTCGGAGGAGTCGGCGACGGTGAGGTCGACGTCGACCACCGGCTTCGCGTGCAGCCCCGGCACGGAGGTCGAGCCGACGTGCTCGAGGTCGAGCGCGTCGTCACCCAGGGCGGCGCGCACCCGGGCGGCCACCTGCTCGTAGAGGTCGGGCCACGCCGGGTCGTAGGGCACCACGTCGACCGGGCCGGCCGTCGGTCCGCCGGCCACCCACTCGACGTCGTCCGCGGGCTCGTGGTGGCGCGTGATCTCCTCGGGCGTCGGCACGCCGCGAGCCTAGGTCCGGCGGGTCGCTCCGAAGCGCTTGCAACTGCTACCGGTCGGTAGCATCATGGAGTTACCGACCAGTAACCTTCGGAGGACGGCCATGGGCCACTACACGGCGAACCTGCGCGACATCGAGTTCAACCTGTTCGAGGTGCTCGGGCGCCAGGACCTCCTGGGCAGCGGCCCGTACGACGAGGTCGACCACGACACCGCCCGCGAGATGCTCGCCGAGGTGGCGCGGCTGGCGGAGAACGAGCTGGCGGCCTCGCTGCTCGACTCCGACCGCAACCCGCCGGTGTTCGACCCCGCGACGCACGAGGTGTCGATGCCGGAGTCGTTCGTGAAGAGCTACCAGGCCTACATCGACGCCGAGTGGTGGCGCACCGACATCCCCGCCGAGATCGGCGGCACCGTGATCCCGCCGTCGCTGCGCTGGGCGATCGCCGAGATGATCCTCGGCTCGAACCCCGCCGTGCACATGTTCTCGGCCGGCTTCGCCTTCGCGAAGGTGCTGCACACCCTCGGGACCGAGGACCAGAAGCGACTGGCGCAGCTGATGGTCGACGGTCGCTGGGGCGCCACGATGGTGCTCACCGAGCCGGACGCCGGCTCCGACGTGGGCGCCGGCCGCACCAAGGCCGTGCAGCAGCCCGACGGCACCTGGCACGTCACCGGCGTGAAGCGCTTCATCACCTCCGCCGAGGCCCCGTTCTACGACAACGTCGTGCACTTCGTGCTGGCCCGGCCGGAGGGCGCAGGGCCGGGTACCAAGGGCCTGTCGCTGTTCATCGTCCCGAAGTTCCAGGTCGACCTCGAGACCGGCGCCCTCGGCGAGCGCAACGGCGCCTACGTCACCAACGTCGAGCACAAGATGGGCCTGAAGGTCTCCACCACGTGCGAGGTGCGCTTCGGCGAGGTCGACGGGAAGCCGGCCGTGGGCACCCTGCTCGGCGAGGTGCACGAGGGCATCGCGCAGATGTTCAAGATCATCGAGTTCGCCCGGATGATGGTCGGCACCAAGGCGATCGCCACCTTGTCGGCCGGCTACCTGAACGCGCTGGGCTACGCCAAGGAGCGCGTCCAGGGCGCCGACCTCACGCAGATGACCGACAAGGCCGCCCCGCGCGTGACGATCACCCACCACCCGGACGTGCGGCGCTCGCTGATGCTGCAGAAGTCCTACGCCGAGGGCCTGCGTGCGCTGGTGCTCTACACCGCGAGCCAGCAGGACACCGTCGACGTCGCGGCCCGCGCCCACGGCTCGGAGGACTTCGAGCCGGGCTCGCCGGCCGACATGGCTGTCCGCGTCAACGACCTGCTGCTGCCGATCGTCAAGGGCGTCGGCTCCGAGCGCGCGTGGGTGCTGCTCGGCACCGAGAGCCTGCAGACCTACGGCGGCTCGGGCTTCCTGCAGGACTACCCGGTCGAGCAGTACGTGCGCGACGCCAAGATCGACACCCTCTACGAGGGCACCACGGCGATCCAGGGCCAGGACTTCTTCTTCCGCAAGATCGTGCGGGACAAGGGCCAGGCGCTCGGCCACCTGTCGACCCAGATCCAGGAGTTCGTCAAGGGCGACAACGGTTCCGGCGAGCTCGCCACCGAGCGCGAGCTGCTCGGCAAGGGCCTCGAGGACGTCCAGGGCATCGTCGGCTGGATGGTGGGGCAGCTGATGGCGTCCGACCCCCGCGGCGGCGAGCAGAACGACGTGCGCAACCTGTACAAGGTCGGCCAGAACACGACCCGGCTGCTGCTGACCACCGGCGACCTGGTCGTCGGCTGGCTGCTGCTGCGCCAGGCCGAGGTGGCCCTCGCCCGCCTCGCCGGCGACCTGCCGGCCAAGGAGCGCGCGTTCTACGAGGGCAAGGTCGCCGCGGCCCGGTTCTTCGTCCGCGGGCAGCTGCCGAAGATCGCGGCCGAGCGCGCGATCGCCGAGGCGACCGACAACGCGCTGATGGACCTGGACGAGGCCGCCTTCTAGCCGGCGGGGACCAGGACGCACGAAGGGCCGGCACCCCCCGGGTGCCGGCCCTCGTCGTCTGCTCGCTCAGATGCCGTCGCGGCGCTCCTCGCGGACGACCGTCTCACCGTTCTGCGCCACGGGCGGCGCCACCTGCGGCTGCGCCGAGTGCTGCACGACCGTCTGCGCGGTGGTGCGACGCTGGCTCAGCACCAGGGACAGGATGATCGTCAGCAGGCCGGCTGCCATGCAGATCCAGCCGATCGTGCTCAGTTCGATTCCCGAGACCCTGAAATCAACAGCGAACGCCAGAATCGCCCCGAGGACGAGGAGGAAGATGCCTCCGCCGATGCCCATGTGGCCGTCCCTTCCGTCGGTCCCCGGCGGTGCCGGGGTCGTGCGGCTGATTGTCGTCCCGGCATGTGGCCGGTGCACGGCGAAACGCGGGAGCGACCCCGACCGGTCGAGCGGGCGCGCCTCAGCGTGACGCGCCGCGCAGGGTGCCCCGGACGGGGCCGGCGGGGTCCGACACGATGCAGAGGATCTCCCGGTCGCCCTTGGCCCAGGACTCCGCGGTGGGGTGGAAGTAGGTGACCTTGAGCTGGGACCCGAGCAGCACGGTGCCGACGAACTCCTCGAACGGCTCCTCGCAGCCGCGGGCCGACTCGACCACCGCGTCGTCGCCGGGGAACTGCTCGGCGTCGGGCATCTGCACCGCCGCGTAGGCCTCTCCGACGTGCAGGTCGGCGCACGGCACCACCGGGATCTGGGTCACCTCTCCGGAGCCGCTGGTCGCGTCGACGCAGTCGCCGACGTCGACGTCGAACGGGTCCGCCGAGCTGCTCGTCGGGCTCGCGCTCGCCGTGGGGCCGGGCTCGGGTGCGTCGGAGCACCCCGCCGCCAGCAGCAGCAGGGCGAGCGCGCCCGCAGCGCGCGCACCACCGGACATCACACCCCCAGGGACGGCCTCGGACGACCCTAGACGCGGGCGCCGACGCGCACCCTGCGATCGTCCGATCGGGTCACCCGGCCCGCAGCGGGAGCACCAGCTCGGCCGAACCGTCCGGACCGATCTCCACCGGGATGCCCCAGTCCTGCTGGTACAGGTGGCACGCGGCGTGCTCCGGCACCTCGCCGGTCGCGGGGTCGCCGTCGCAGGCGGCGGCCTGGACGCTGACGTGCAGCACGCCGGCCGACAGGGCCGGGTCGAGCACCAGCGAGCGACGCAGCCCGGTGCCGCGGCCGCCTCCCTCGAGCAGCAGGTCGGGCGGGCTCGCCGACACCGACAGCGAGGTGGGGTCGCCCCAGCGGTCGTCCAGCTTCTGCCCCGTCGGCGGGACGAAGTCGACCCGCAGCTCGAGCCCGGACGCCCGCACCGGCGTCGGCGGGCGGGTGGTGCGGCGGGCCTCACCACGCACCTCGGCGGCCTCCCGCGGCAGCCGCACCCGCACCAGACGGTGGGCGGCCGACTCGACCACCACGAGAAGCGGCTCGGGGCCCGACGTGTCGACCGCGACGTCGGACGGCTCGGCGAGACCGTCGGCCAGCGTGGTCACGGTCCCGGTCGACGGGTCGAAGCGGCGCACGGCGCCGTTGTAGGTGTCGGCCACCGCGACGCTGCCGTCGGGCAGCACGGCGACGCCGAGGGGGTGCTGCAGCCGCGCGCGGTCGGCCGGTCCGTCGACGTGGCCGAACTCGAACAGGCCCACCCCGACCCGGGTCTCGAGGACGGGCGCCTCGCCGCCACCGCGCAGCAGGCGCAGGGCCGAGGTCTCCGAGTCGGCGACCCACACGCCGTCGGCACCGGCCGCCAGCCCGGACGGCTGCGCCAGCCAGGCCGTGGGCCCGGAGCCGTCGCGCAGCCCCTCCTCGGTGGTCCCCGCCACCGGGACGGCTGTCACCGGGTGGGCGAGCAGGTCGACCGACCACAGCTGGTGGGTGCCGGCCATCGCGACCAGCAGGGTGCCCTCGCCGCCGTCGGGCTGCCACCAGGTGAGGTCCCACGGCGTCGACAGGTCGGTCTCCCGCGCGACGGCCGCCGTGGAGGCGTCCGGCCTGGTGCGCAGCTGGCGCCCGGTGCCGGCGAGGGTCGTCACCGCGCCGTCGGAGAGCCTCACGCCGCGGACCGCGTGGTTCACGCTGTCGGCCACCACGACGTCGACCCCGGTGGCCGTGGCGACCTGCGCCGGCAGCACGTGCACGCCCTGCGGCTCGCTGAAAGCCGCGACGTCCGGCGCCCCGTCCACCAGACCCGTCGCGCCCGAACCGATCCGGCGGCGCTCGGTGACCAGGTCGTCGTCGAGCTCGACCAGCTGGTGGTGCGCGGTGTCGGACACCAGCCACCCACCACCGGGCAGCGCGGCGACCTTGCCGGGGAAGCGCAGCGAGGTCGCGGGCGGCGGCGGCGGGACGTACGGCCCGCCACCGCGCTGCAGCGTGCCCTTCGCCCCGTGCTCGGCGACGAGCTCCTCGAGCAGCACGGTCAGGCCGTGGGCGTGCCCCTCCCCGGACATCTGCGCGACGACGTAGCCCTCCGGGTCGACCAGCACGAGCGTGGGCCAGGCGCGGGCGGCGTACGCCTGCCACGTCGTGAGGTCCGGGTCGTCCAGCACCGGGTGCCGCACGCCGTACCGCTCGACCGCCGCCTCGACCGCCGCCGGGTCGCGCTCGTGCTCGAACTTCGGCGAGTGGACGCCCACGACGACCAGCTCCTCGGCGAACTGCTCCTCGACCGGGCGCAGCTCGTCCAGGACGTGCAGGCAGTTCACGCAGCAGAAGGTCCAGAAGTCGAGCAGCAGCAGGCGTCCGCGGAAGTCGGAGAGCGACAGCTGGCGCCCGCCCGTGCCCAGCCAGCGCCGCCCGGTCAGCGGGCTGGCGCGCACCCTCGGCAGCCTGGTGCCGTCAGCGGGTCGGGTCGCCGTCACCCTCCGATGATCCGGCACCGCGCGGGCCACCCCGGCGGCGGGTGCCCGGCACTAGCCTCGGCCGGTGCTCGTCGTCGCGCTCGTCCTCGCCTGCCTCGCCGCCCTGCTGCACGTCTGCATCTTCTGGCTCGAGTCGGTGCGGTTCGTGCACCCCGCGACGATGAGGGTCTTCGGCATCCGGTCGACGGCGGACGCCGCGACGATGCGGCCCTGGGCGTTCAACCAGGGGTTCTACAACTTGTTCCTGGCGGTGCAGACCCTCGTCGGCGTGGCGCTGGTGGCGTCCGGCACCGTCGCGGTGGGCACCGCCCTCGTCGTCGCCGGTACGGGGTCGATGCTGCTGGCCGCCCTGGTGCTCGTGGGCTCGGACCGGCGACGCGCCCGTGCCGCCCTGACGCAGGGCACGGTGCCGGCGCTGGCGCTGCTCGCCCTGCTCGTCCACGCCCTGCTCTGAACCTGTTGGGGCACCCCTTGACCGCTCGCCAGGAAGCAATATATTGCATATCAGCGAGCCGGAGCGGCCCGCACCGCAGCAGGGAGGAAGACGCCATGACCACCAGCGAGGGCACCATCCGCAACGTCGTGCTCGTCCACGGCGCGTTCGCCGACGGCTCGGGGTGGCGCCGGGTGCACGACCGCCTCACCGCACGCGGCTACCGGGTGTCGGTGGTGCAGAACCCGCTGACCTCCCTGGCCGACGACGTCGCCGCCACCACCCGGGTGCTCGACCGGCAGGACGGTCCGGCCGTCCTGGTGGGCCACTCCTGGGGCGGCACGGTGGTCACCGAGGTGGGCACCCACGACAACGTGGCCGCCCTGGTCTACGTCGCCGCCCTGGTGCCGGACTCGGGTGAGACCTCCGGCCAGCAGTACGAGGGCTTCGCCCCGACGCCGGAGTTCGTCATCGACGTCGGCGACGACGGGTTCGGCTTCCTGGCCCCCGACACCTTCCAGCAGGGCTTCGCCGCGGACGCCGACGACGACGACGCCGCCTTCCTGCGCGACGCCCAGGTGCCCGTGGCCATGTCGGTGTTCGCCGAGCCGGTCACGCGGGCCGCGTGGCACGACAAGCCGGCCTGGGCGGTGTACGGCACGGAGGACAAGGCCTTCGACCAGGCGATGCTCGCGCACATGGCCGAGCGCGCCGGAGCCACCACGACCACGGTGCCGGGCAGCCACGCGGTGTACTGGACCCAGCCCGACGCCGTCACCGACGTGGTGGTCGCCGCCGCCGAGGGCGCGACGGCCGGCGCCCGCTGACCACCGGCGGGCGGGGGCGGCTTTGACCGCGGTGCGGACGGGCGGTGCAATACCTCCCGTGCCCATCCCCGCGTCGTCCCCGCCGGCCGACCGCCGGCTGCTGCGCGACGACGTGTACGGGCGGCTGCGCGACGCCATCATCGACGGCACCTTCGAGCCGGGTGAGCAGCTGCGCGACGCCGACCTGGCCACCTGGCTCGGCGTCAGCCGCACCCCGGTGCGCGAGGCGCTGCTGCGGCTCGGCCAGACCGGGCTCGTCGTCGCGCGGCCCGGACGCTCGACCACCGTCAGCACGGTCGACGCCCGGGCGGTGCGCGAGGCGCGCGACGTCGTCGCGGCCATGCACGAGCTCGCCGTGCGGCTCGCCGTCCCCGACCTGGCGCCGGCCGACCTCGAGCGGATGCGTCAGGCCGAGGCGGCGTTCGCGCGGGCGGTCGACGCCGGCGACGTCGAGGCCGCGCTGGCCGCGGACGACGACCTGCACGGCGTGCCCGTCCGCGTCTGCGGCAACCGGGCGCTTGCCACCGTGCTGGAGCAGTTCACCCCCGTGCTGCGGCGCGCCGAGCGGCTGCGGTTCGCCTCCGCCGACGGTCGCCGCTCGGTCGCCCGGCACGCCGAGCTGGTCCGGCTGTGCGCGGCCGGCGACGCAGAGCGCGCCTCGGCCGTCGCGTTCGGCACCTTCCACGGCCTCGACCCGGCCGACGCGGGCTGATCGCACCGATCGCCCGCCCACCAGACCCCAGGAGCCCCCGTGATCCTCGACCGGTTCGAGCGCTACCCCCTGACCTTCGGCCCCTCGCCCGTGCACCACCTGCGGAGGCTGACCGAGCACCTGGCCGCCCGGGGCGGTGGGGCGCAGGTCTGGGCCAAGCGCGAGGACGTCAGCAGCGGCCTGGCCTACGGGGGCAACAAGATCCGCAAGCTCGAGTACATCGTCCCGGACGTGCTCGCGAGCGGCGCCGACACGCTGGTCTCGATCGGCGGCTACCAGTCCAACCACACCCGGCAGGTGGCCGCTGTCGCCGCGCACCTGGGCCTGGCCTGCCGCCTGGTGCAGGAGCGGTGGGTGCCGTGGGAGGACCCGACCAACACCCAGGTCGGCAACATCCTGCTCAGCCGCCTGATGGGCGCCGACTCGCGCCTGGACGACAGCGGGTTCGACATCGGCATCCGCGACTCGTGGAAGGACGCCCTGCGCGAGGTCGAGGAGGCGGGCGGCACGCCGTACGCCATCCCGGCCGGCGCGAGCGAGCACCGGCTCGGCGGACTGGGTTTCGCGAGCTGGGCATTCGAGGTCGCCGAGCAGGAGCGGTCGCTCGGTGTCGTGTTCGACACGATCGTGGTCTGCACCGTCACCGGCTCCACCCACGCGGGGATGGTCGCCGGGTTCGCGGCCCTCGAGGACCTCACCGGCGTGCGCCGCCGCGTCCTCGGCATCGACGCGAGCGCCACCATCGAGAAGACCCGCGACCAGGTGGCCCGGATCGCCCGCGGCACCGCCGAGCTGATCGAGCTCGGGCGCGACCTGCGCGACGACGAGATCACCGTGCTCGAGGGCTGGGCCGGCGAGCTCTACGGCCTGCCCGTCGACTCCACGATCGCGGCGATGGAGCTCGGCGCGCGGCTCGAGGCGATGATCACCGACCCCGTCTACGAGGGGAAGTCGCTGGCGGGGCTCGTCGACCTGGTCACCGGCGGCGAGGTCCCGCGCGACTCGCACGTGCTCTACGCCCACCTCGGCGGGCAGCCGGCGCTGAACGCCTACCACTCGCTCTGGCCGGCGCCCGACGTCACGGGCGGCTGAACCCCTCGTCCACGTGCGGGGCGCCGAGGATCTCGAGCGCGTCGTCCAGGATGCCCATCACCGCGAGGGTGTCGTCGAGCGGCATCGCCGGAGACTCGGTGAGCCCGTCGGCCAGGCACTGCGCCACGTGCGCCATCTGGTGGGTGTAGCCGCGCCCGTGCAGCTCGGCCGGCACCTCCTCGGCGTCCCTCCCGCTGCGCTCCAGCACGATCCGGGTGGTGTGGTGGAAGCGGGGCTCGAGCGTGATCCGGCCCTGCGTCCCGACGACGGTGGCCCGGCCCGGGGTGTCGCCGAGCAGCGAGCACGACAGCAGCGCGTGCCCGCCGTTCTCGTACGACAGCAGCAGACCCGCCTCGGAGTCGGTGCCGAGCTCGTTCAGCAGCCCGGTGGCCTGCACCCGCGACGGCGTGCCCATCAGCATCTGCGCGAACGACACGGGGTACACGCCCAGGTCGAGCAGCGAGCCGCCGCCCTGCGCCGGGTCGAACAACCGGTGCGCGGGGTCGAACGGCTGGACGAAGCCGAGATCAGCGGTCACCGAACGGATCTCACCGATCGCGCCGTCGGCCACCAGCTCGCGCAACCGGATGACGCCCGGCTGGAGCCGCGTCCACATCGCCTCCATGACGAACAGGCCGGCGGCACGCGCCTGCGCGACCAGGTCGTCGGCCGCGGCCAGCGAGCAGGTGAAGGCCTTCTCGACCAGGGCCGGCTTGCCGGCCGCGAGGACCAGCGAGGTGACGAGGTGGTGCTGGGCGTGCGGCGTCGCGACGTAGACGACGTCGACGTCCGGGTCGGCGAGCAGCTCCTCGTAGGAGCCGTAGGCGCGCTCGACGCCGTGCTCGGCCGCGAACGCCTGCGCGCGGCCCAGGTCGCGCGAGGCCACCGCGAGCCGCTCGGCGCCCTCGACCAGCGCGAGGTCGTCGACCACCGTGCCGGCGATCTTCCCGGTCGCCAGCACGCCCCACCGCGTCATCGGCCCAGCACCTCCGGCCGGACGAAGTCCTTGCCGAGGACGTGCTGGTCGACGAAGGCGTAGACCGTCTCGTACCAGGCACGGGCGTTGCCCGGCGAGAGGATCCAGTGGTTCTCGTCCGGGAAGTACAGGAACCGGTGGGGGGTGCGGCCTTCGTCGTCGGCCGAGCCGCGGACGAGCTCGTACCAGAGCCGCAGGCCGTCGCCGATCGGCACCCGGTAGTCCTTGTCGCCGTGCACGACCAGCATCGGCGTGACGATGTTCCCGACGTGGTGGTGCGGCGAGTTCTCCTGCGCCATCTCGTCGGTGAGCTCGCGCATCCAGTAGTTGGCGCCGTCGGTCGTCAGCCCGAAGTTGTCCAGCGCCCACAGCGACGCGTGGGTGACGATGCAGCGGAACCGGTCGGTGTGGCCGGCGACCCAGTTCGCCATGTAGCCGCCGAACGAGCCACCCATCGCGGCGGTCCGCCCCGCGTCGACGTCGTCGCGCTCGATCGCGGCGTCGGTGATCGCGAGCAGGTCGGTGTACGGCGCCTTCCCCCACGCGCCCCACCCGCGCTCGACGAACTGCTGGCCGTAACCGGTCGACAGCGCCGGGTCGGGCAGCAGCACCGCGTACCCGCGCGCCGTCGCCGTCCACGGGTTCCACCGCCAGGTCCAGGCGTTCCACGAGCCGAGCGGCCCGCCGTGGATCCACAGCAGCAGCGGCGCCGGGTCGTCCGCCGAGGCGCCCTCGGGCAGGGCGAGCCAGGCCCGCAGCGGCGTGCCGTCCTCCGCCGTGGCCGTCACCTCGGTGAGGGTGCCCGGCACCGCCGGGGCGGTCACCGGCGAGGGCAGGTGCTGCGGCTCGCCACCCGCGACCGGCACGCGCACCGGCAGCGCGGGCGAGTCGATCGCGCTGCGCAGCGCGTAGACCCACTGCCCGTCCGCGCTCACGTCGTGGGCGGAGTAGGCGCCGTCGTCCGGGGTGAGCCGGCGGCGCTCGCCCGACGCGACGTCGACGAGGTACAGCGGCGAGCGGCCCTGCTCGTCGGCCCCGACCACCAGACCGGTGCCGTCCGGCGTCCAGCGCGGGGCACCGGGCCACAGGTCCCAGTCGGCGGCGACCTCACGGACCTCGCCGCCGGCCAGCGGCACCACGGCGAGCGTCACGGTCGGCGCCCGGTCCGGCGTCGAGCGGCCGGAGCGGACCAGCGCGACCTGGGTGCCGTCGGGGCTGATCCGCCCACCCTCGTGCTCGTGCTCGGGGTCGTCGGCCAGGAGCGTGACCTCCCGGGTCGCGACGTCGATGCGGGCGGTCGCGAAGCGCTGGTCGCCCCGCGCCTCCGGCAGCACCCACGTGGCCACGACTGTGCTGCCGTCCGGGCTGATGTCCCAGGTCGAGTCGTCGTGCAGGCGGCCGGGAACGTGCCCGGTGAGATCGGTGAGGTCGAGCCGGGGGTCGGCCTGCGCCGCCAGGCCCGACACGTCGGCCGGGGCCGCGGTGAACAGGCGGGGACGGGCCGGGCCGAGGTCGTGGTCCCAGTACCGCACCGGGTAGCTCTCGTGCAGGATCGCCGAGACCTTCGACTCCTTCAGCTTCTTCGCCGCCTCGGTGTCGTCGCCCTTCTCGTCGGCGCCGGCCAGGGTCGGGGACCCGAGCAGCAGGGTGCCGGCCTCGCGCGCGACGACCAGCCCGCCGATCCCGCCCGCACGGCGCGCCACCAGCCGCGCCTCGCCCCCCGCGCGCGGCAGCAGCCACAGCGCGGGCGTCTCGGAGTCGTCCTGCTCGTCGCCGGGCGTCGACCCGGGTCGGCCCGCGGTGAACAGCAGGTCCCCCTCGCGGGTGAAGGCCGCACCCGACTCGCCCTTGGCGCCGCGGGTGAGCCGGCGGGCGGGCTGCTCGCCCTGCGGGTCCAGCTCCCACAGCGCGGAGACGTAGCCGGTGCCCTTGGCGTCGAGCGTCTGCACGGTCGCGACCAGCCGCGATCCGTCGGGCGACAGCGCCAGGCCGCCGAGGCGGGGCTGCGCGACGAAGGCGGCGATGTCGTGGAACGGGCTCGGCGCGTCGGTCCGCGGGGCGTCGGTGGCGGTGGCGGCCTGCTCTGACGCGACCTGGTCGAGGGCGTCCGGCTGCTCGGTCGGGGAGGTCATGCGCCCTTGCTACCAGACACCCGCAGCCGGTGCCGGTCGGTCAGCTCGCGGATCGCCTCGAGGTGGTCGCGCATCGCCTCGAGCTCGGCGACCGACAGGTGCGCCATCATCCGCGTCCCCTCCTCGACCAGCGGGCCGTACGCCTCCCACACCCGCTCCCGGCCCTGCTCGGTCAGCTCGACCAGCACCTGCCGGCGGTCGGTCGGCGACGGCACCCGCCGGACGAACCCGCGCTCGGCCAACCGGTCGATCAGCGTGGTGGTGGCCGCCGGCCGCAGGCCCGTCGCCTCGCTCAGCCCCCCGGCCGTCGCGGGCCCGTCGGTGAGGCGGTCCAGGCACCGGCGGTCGGCCGGGCCCAGGCCGAGCGCGCGCCCGACGGCGTCGTCGAACGCCTCGGTGCTGCGCTGGTAGCGCTGCATCGCCAGCCCGACCTGCATCGCGAGCTCGTCGTGTTGACGCCGTGCCGCCACGGTGCGATCCTTTCGGAAATCGAAATATTCGGATGTCGTAACGAGAGGGTACCGAGATGAGGGCACTGGTGGTCGGGGGCGGTGTGGCCGGTCCGGCGTGCGCGGTCGCGCTGCAGCGGGTCGGGATCGAGGCGGTGGTGCTCGAGCGCCGGCCGGCACCGGAGCCGGGTGCCGGCTCCTACCTGTCCGTGGCGGCCAACGGCCTGGCGGCGCTCGACGCGATCGGTGCGCTCGAGGCCGTCCGCGCCGTCGGCTGGCCGACCGACCGGAACGTGATGGTGTCGTCCTCGGGGCGCACCCTCGGCACGATCCCGCTCGGGCGGCCGCTCGAGGACGGGACGGTCGCCCTGACGCTGAAGCGGGCGGCGCTCGCCGGCGTCCTGGCCGCCGAGGCCGGTCGCCGGGGTGCCGACGTCCGGTGGGGGGCGCAGGTGGCGGCGGTCGACCCCTCGGCGGGCCGGGTCACCCTCGCGGACGGCACCGCGCTGTCGGCCGACGTCGTCGTCGGTGCCGACGGACTGCACTCGCTGGTCAGGCGGGCCGTCGTCCCGGCCGCGCCTGCGCCGCGCTACGTCGGCCTCACCAACTTCGGCGGCATCACCCGTCGCACCATGCTGGGGGACGGGCTGCCGGAGCACGCGTGGCAGTTCGTCTTCGGCCGCCGCGCCTTCTTCGGCGCGCACCGCACGCCGTCGGGCGACGTCGTCTGGTTCGTCAACGTCCCGCGCGAGGCGATCGGGCGCGGCGAGCGCGCCTCCACCCCCGACGACCGGTGGCAGGCGTGGCTGGTCGACCTGCTGCGCGACGACGCCGGCCCGGCGGCCGAGCTCGTGCGCACCGGCGAGCTGGAGCTGGCCGGCGACAGCACCCACGACCTGGCCCACGTGCCCACCTGGCACCGCGGCCGGGCGGTGCTGCTCGGCGACGCCGCCCACGCGCCCTCGCCGAGCTCGGGGCAGGGGGCCTCGCTCGCGCTGGAGGACGCGGTGGTGCTGGCCGCCTGCCTGCGCGACCACGGGGAGCCCGCCGCCGCGTTCGCCGCGTACGAGGCCGTCCGGCGCGAGCGGGTCGAGCGGGTGGTCCGGGCCGGGGCGCGGACGAGCAGCGCCAAGATCCCGGGCCGGGTCGGCACCGCGGTGCGCGACCTGGGGATGCGCGTCGCCTTCCGGTGGTTCGTCACCGAGCGGAGCCTGGCGTGGATGACCGACCACCGGGTGCGGCTGGACGCGCCGGAGGGGGCAGGATCGGTGCCATGACGACGGGCCGGGACTGGGACGCGAGGGCCGACGCCCTGGCGGCGCGCGCGATGGACGAGGGCAGGCCGACCGGCTGGTTCGACGAGCTGTGGTCGGCCGCCGAGCGCGACGAGGTCGACATGCCGTGGGACCGCTCCGCGGCGGCCGACGTCGTGGTCGAGGAGGTCGCCGCGCTGGGCGACCCGGCCGGGCGCCGCGCCGTCGTGGTGGGCGCCGGGCTCGGCGCCGACGCCGAGCAGCTCGCCCGCACCGGCTGGAGCACCACCGCCTTCGACGTCTCGGCCGCCGCGGTGCGGGTGGCGCGGGGCCGGTACCCCGGGTCGGCGGTCGACTACCGCGTGGCCGACCTGCTGGACCTACCGCAGGACATGGTCGGCGCCTACGACCTGGTCGTCGAGGTGTTCACCGTCCAGGCGCTGCCGCCGTCGCTGCGGGCCGAGGCCGTGCGCGGGGTGCGGCGGCTGCTCGCGCCGGGTGGCACCGCGGTAGCCGTGCAGTTCGTCCGGGGCGACCGGCCGGCCGACGCGGGCCCGCCCTGGCTGCTCGACCGGGCCGAGATGGAGTCGTTCGCCGGCGACGACGTGGTGCTCGAACGGCTGCGGACCGCCCCGCACGGCAGCCGTCCCGACGGGGCGGACCGGTTCGTGGCGGTGCTCCGTCGGGCGTGAGCGCCCTCAGCGGTCCCGCATCCGCTGCAGCATCGCGTTGTACTCGACCAGGTCGGCGTCGCCGTCGCGGTCGGCCGCCCGGTCGCGGCGCACCGCCTCGCGCGAGTCGGTGCGGAACCACTGGTAGGCCACGACCAGCGCGATGAGCAGCGTCGGCACCTCGCCGATGCCCCACGCGATGGCGCCACCGTCCCGCTGGTCGGCGAGCGCGTCGATGCCCCAGCCCAGCGAGGAGAAGTACGTCGCCTCGAGCAGGGTCTCGCTGGAGGTGATGGCGACGCCGAAGAACGCGTGGAAACCCATGGTGGCGAACAGGATGAGCAGCCGCAGGGGGTAGACGGGCCGCTGCGGGCCGGGGTCGACGCCGACCAGGCCGTTCGCGAACAGGTACCCCGCCAGGATGAAGTGGATCATCATCAGCTCGTGCCCGACGTGGGTCGACAGGGCGAGCCCGAACAGCGGCGAGTAGTAGAAGACGATCATGCTGCCGGCGAAAAGCACCGCGGCGACGACGGGGGTCGACACGATCCGCGCCGGGCGCGACTCGACCAGGCCGAGCAGCCACTCGCGCGGCCCGCGCGAGCCGTCGGTGCGGCGGGTGAGCGAGCGCAGCGCCAGGGTGACGGGGGCGCCGAAGACGAGCAGCGGCGGCACGACCATCGACAGCGTCATGTGCTGCACCATGTGCACGCTGAACAGCACCCGGCCGTAGACGGCGATGCCGCCGCAGGTGACGTACAGCAGTGCGGCGCAGCCGATCAGCCAGAAGACGGTGCGGTTGACCGGCCACCGGTCGCCGCGCGCGACGAGCCGGCGCACGCCGAGCAGGTAGGCGACGACCATCGCCGCGACGACGGCGATCCACAGCACGTCCGGCGTGCCCTGGGTGAACAGCTTGCCCAGGGTGAGGTCCGGGGGCAGCGGCTCGCCGGTGAGGAGCTCGGCCGGGGTCGGGGCGGTGGACGGCTCGTCCGGCACCGGGCTGGCGGTGCGCGACAGCGCGACGCCCGCGCCGAGGGCCAGCGCCATCAGCACCACCTCGGCGCCGACCAGGCGCCAGAACGCGGACGCCCCCTGGTCCGGCCGGTCGAGGCGGTCGAGCAGCCGGCGGCGGTGCCACCAGCCGGCGACGCCGAGCGCGAGCAGGACGGCGACCTTGGTGAGCAGCAGCGCGCCGTACCGGCTCGCCAGTCCGTCCAGGCCGCCGACCCGTGCCCACGCGTTGGCCGCACCCGAGGCCGCGACGAGGCCGAAGCCCCAGCCCGCGACGACCGAGTAGCGCCGGGCCACCTGGCCGGCCTGGCGGCCGAGGCCGCCACGGCGGCCGAGCCAGGCGAGCGCCACGAGGCCGCCCGACCAGCCGCACACGCCGACCAGGTGCAGCCACCACGACGACACGACGAGCTCGTGGTTCGCGGCGCCGCTGGAGTGCCCGGTGAGGGCGAGGGGCACCAGTGCGAGCACCGCGAGGACGCCGGCCACGCCCGCGCCGACCGGACCGCGGGCGGCGGAGGCGAGCACCGCGACGACGGCGACGACCGCGACCTCGATCGCCACCTGGCGGCCGATCGAGATCTCCGAGACGTACTGCCACAGAGCCGGTCCGAAGCCAGGGTCGGTGAGCGGGAGCATGACGACGTCAGCGGCGCCCAGCACGAGCACCGCGACGCCGGCCAGCGCCCAGACCACGGAGGCGACGTTGCCGAGGGCGCGGGCGCGCGGCCAGGCCGGGTGGTCCGGGGCCACGAGCGCCGCGGCCGCGAGCAGCCCGCCGATGGCCACGGCGGCGGCGCCGTCGTGCAGCGCGCGCGCCACGGGGAAGCCCCAGCGCACCAGGACGCCCGGGTCGCCGAACTGGGACGGGGCGGCGGCACCGGTGAGCACCGCGCCGACCACCGCGGCCAGCAGGCCGACGGCCCCGGCGACCGCGAGCGCCGGACCGGTCGAGCGGCCGCTGCCCGCGGGGCGCCCCGTCCGCGACGGGGCGGTGCTGGTGGTCATCGACGGAACCAGCGGCGCAGCGTCAGCAGCGCGACGACGAGCAGCGCCACGAGGACGACGCCGACGACGAGGGGACCGACGGGTGCGCCGGGGTCGGGGGCCTGCTCCCCCGGCGCGAGGACGGTGTAGCCGGTGGTGCTCGTGTCGCCGTCGACCGTGACGGCGACGGTGTAGTCGCCCGGGCCCTGGTCGTCGACGGGCACCACGACGGTGCTGCCGTCGACCTCGACGTCGGCCGGGACGGCGGAGGTGTCGGGGCCGGTGGCCGTGGCCGAGACCTCGGCGCCGTCGAGGGCGCGGACGTAGGTGAGCTCGACCTGCTGCGGCGCCTGCTCCAGCGACCCGCCGTTCTCGGGCGAGATCGCCACGACGGTCTGGGCGGAGGCCAGGACGGTCGACGGCAGGGTGCTCACCACCTCAGGGTAGGCGGCGGTCCTGGAGCACCGGGAACCGCTCGCGCACGGCGGCGACCTCGCCGGGGTCGACCTCGACGACGAGCACCTCCTCGCCGGTGCCGGCCTCGGCCAGCACGTCACCCATCGGGCCCACGACCAGGCTCCGGCCGCCCATCTCGGTGCCGGCGTGGGTGCCCGCGGTGTTGGCGGCCACCACGACGAGCTGGTCCTCGACGGCCCGCGCCCGGGCGAGCAGCGTCCAGTGGTGCACCCGGGCGGCCGGCCAGGCGGCGGGGACCAGGACGACCTCGGCGCCGGCGTCGAGCAGGCCGCGGAACATCTCCGGGAAGCGCAGGTCGTAGCAGGTGGCCAGGCCGACGGTGACCGGGTCGTGCCCGCGCAGGTCGAGCGCCGTCGTCACCAGGTCGGTGCCCGGCTGCAGCAGCACCGGCTCGCCCGCGCCGAACCCGAACCGGTGGATCTTGCGGTAGCTCGCCAGCCTCGAGCCGTCCGGACCGAGGAGCAGGGAGGTGTTGTAGAGCTCGTCGCCGTCGCGCTCGATGATCGAGCCCGCGTGCACCACGGCACCGATGTCGGCGGCCGCCTGCGCCACGGCGGTCGCGGTCGGGCCGTCGAGCGGCTCGGCCAGCTCGGCCCAGCCGCGGTAGGCGAAGCCGCCGTGCGGCCACAGCTCGGGCAGCACGACCAGGTCGGCGCCGCGGCGCTCGCGCACCATCGCGACGACGCGCTCGCGCCGGGCGTCGACACCCTCGTCGTCGCCGTAGGAAACCTGCAGGACGTCCACGCGCATGGCTCCAGCGTAGGGTCCGGCGCCATGGCACCCAGCGCCCTGATCGACGTCGACGCGCTCGCCGGACGCCTGGCCACCGGCGACCCACCCGTCCTGCTCGACGTGCGGTGGACGCTCGCCGGCGGCGGCAGCCGGCCCGAGCTGTACCGGGAGGGCCACCTGCCGGGCGCGGTGTACCTCGACCTGGACGCCGAGCTGGCCGACCCGCCGGGCGAGGGCGGCCGGCACCCGCTGCCCTCGGTCCAGCGCCTCGCCGCGGCGCTGCGCCGGTGCGGGGTGCACCCGTCGTCCGAGGTGGTCGTGCTCGACGGCGGCGAGGGGCCGCCGCTGGCGGCGGCGCGCGCGTGGTGGGTGCTGCGCTGGGCCGGCCACCACGACGTGCGGGTGCTCGACGGCGGGCACGCGGCGTGGGTGCGCGCCGGGCACCCGGTCGAGGCCGGCGAGGTCGTGCCCGAGCCGGCGGAGGACGCCGTGGTGCACCCCGGCTCGATGCCGGTGCAGGACCTGGACGAGCTGGCCGAGCAGGTGGCCCGGCTCGGCCGCCCCGAGGGCGTGCTGGTCGACGTCCGCGCGCCCGAGCGGTTCCGCGGCGAGATCGAGCCGCTCGACCCGGTCGCCGGGCACGTCCCCGGCGCCGTGAACCGCCCGGTCACGACGCTGGTCGCCGACGACGGCCGGCTGCTGCGTGGCGACGCGCTGCGGCAGGCGCTCGGCGACCTGGCCGAGCCGGGTGCTGGTGAGATCACCGCCTCGTGCGGGTCCGGCGTCACGGCGGCCGTGCTCGTGCTGGCGCTGCACGAGGTCGGCGTCGACGCCCGGCTGTTCCCGGGCTCGTGGTCGCAGTGGGTGCGCGACCCCTCCCGGCCCGTGGGGACCGGCTGAGCCGTCCGGCCGGGCGCGACGGCGCGGGCCGGAAGTTGCGTGTACGCTGCAACTACTTGGCCGATGCACGGATCAGGAAGACCCCCATGACGCTGCCCGCCCTGGTGCCACCCACCTCCTACGGCGACCCCGACCTCGACCTGGCCGGCGAGCTGAACCAGCACCTGCTGGTGCTGACCCGCACGATGCACACCATCAAGACCGCCGCGGCGGCGCGCAGCAACGACGGCGTCTCGTGGTCGACCTACGTGCTGCTGTTCCACCTCATCGCCGGCGGGCCGATGCGCACCAAGGCCCTGGCGGCCTCGGTGGGCCTCGACCCCTCGACGATCAGCCGGCAGGTCGACGAGCTGGTGCGGCTCGGCCACGTCGAGCGGCACGCCGACCCCGACGACGGCCGCGCGATCGTGCTGGTCGCCACCGACAGGGGCCGCGAGACCCACCGCCGGATGCGCGAGCAGCGCGACCGGCTCACCGCGCGCGTCGTCGACGGCTGGGACCGCGCCGACACCGAGCGCCTGACCGAGCTGGTCGGCCGGCTCGCCGCCGACATGCAGGCCGCGCTGCCCACCGTCCTCACCGCGATCGCCGCGGGTGCGGCCGACCCCCAGGAGACCTCCGCATGACCGCCCAGCCCCTCCCCGCCGGGACGGCAGCACCGTCCCTGACGCACCGGCAGATCGTGACCATCCTCAGCGGCCTGCTGCTCGGGATGTTCCTCGCCGCGCTCGACCAGACGATCATCGCGTCGTCGATCCGCACCATCGCCGACGACCTGCAGGGCCTGTCGCAGCAGGCGTGGGCCACCACCGCGTACCTCATCACCTCGACGATCTCGACGCCCCTGTACGGCAAGCTCTCCGACATCTACGGCCGCAAGCGGTTCTTCCTCGCCGCGATCGTCATCTTCGTGATCGGCTCCGTCGCCTGCGGTTTCGCGGACTCGATGACCCAGCTCGCGATCTTCCGCGGGGTGCAGGGCATCGGCGCCGGCGGCCTGTTCTCGCTGGCGCTGGCGATCATCGGCGACATCGTCCCGCCGCGCGAGCGCGCCAAGTACCAGGGCTACTTCCTCGCGGTCTTCGGCACCTCGAGCGTCCTGGGCCCGGTCATCGGCGGCTTCTTCGCCGGCGCCGACACGCTGCTGGGCGTCGACGGCTGGCGCTGGGTGTTCCTGGTCAACATCCCGCTCGGCCTGCTCGCGCTGGTCGTCGTCAGCCGGGTCCTCTCGGTCGACCACCAGCGCGTCGACCACCGGATCGACTGGCTCGGTGCGGTGCTGCTCGCCGTCACCCTCGTGCCGCTGCTGCTGCTGGCCGAGCAGGGCCGGGCCTGGGGCTGGACCTCCGTCGGCTCGATCGCCTGCATGGTGGTCGGCGTGGCCGGCCTGGTCGGGTTCCTGCTGGCGGAGCGGGCCGCGGGCGACGAGGCGCTGCTGCCGCTGCGCCTGTTCCGCAACCGGACGGTGGCCGTCGGCTCGATCCTCAACACCATCGTCGGCATGGGGATGTTCGGCATCCTCGCCGGCCTGCCGCTGTACCTGCAGATCGTCCGCGGCGCGACGCCGACGGAGGCCGGGCTGCTGCTCCTGCCGCTGACGGCCGGCATCATGACCGGCTCGATCATCTCGGGCCAGGTCATCTCCCGCACCGGTCGGTACAAGGTCTTCCCCGTGGTCGGCGCGGTGCTGCTGACCCTCGGCGCCTTCGCCTTCAGCCGGATCGGGGTCGACACCCCGATGTGGGTGACGATGACGATCATGGTCGTGTTCGGCCTGGGCCTCGGCGGCAACATGCAGCCGCTGATCCTCGCGGTGCAGAACGCGGTCGACCCGCGGGAGATGGGCGTCGCGACCTCGTCGGCCACCTTCTTCCGCCAGGTCGGCGGCACGCTCGGCACCGCCGTCTTCCTGTCGATCCTGTTCTCGACCGCCGGCGACAACATCCGCCGGGCGTTCGAGGCGATCATCCCCACCGCCCCGTTCCAGGCCGCCCTGCGCGACCCGGAAGTACTGGCCGACCCGGCGAACAAGCCGGTGCTCGACATCCTGCAGTCGGGGCAGACCCCCGGCGGCGGCGCGACCGGGGTGCTCGACGACTCCTCGTTCATCAACGACCTGGACGACAGGCTGGCCCGGCCGTTCCTGGTCGGGTTCTCGGACTCGATGGACCTGGTGTTCCTCGTCGGCGCCTGCATCCTGGCGCTCGCGATCGTCGTGGTCGCCTTCCTGCCCGAGGTCGAGCTGCGGACGTCGTCCGGGCTGGACGCCGCCCGCAAGCAGCGCCAGGACGAGGACGAGGCGGACGCCGCCGACCGGGCCTCCGCGGCCGCCGGTGCCGCGGGGACGCCGACCCCCTAGCCCCTCCCGACTGGTGCGACACTGGGCCGTCAGCGACAGGACGAGCAGCGGAGGAGTCGTCGGTGGTGGACGCAGCAGCGGCCGAGGACCCGGCCGAGGTGCCGGTGGACGACGCCCTCGAGGGGGTCGCCGAGGTCGAGCAGCCGGAGGAGATCACCTACGACGAGCAGCGCTACCCGGCGAGGCCGCGCAGGCTCCGGCCGCGGGCCCAGCTACGCGGCGCAGGCTCGCGGCTGACCGACCCGAGGGCCGCCGACGGCAGCAACCCCTCGTACGTCCAGTGGCTCGTCGGGCAGTCGATGCTCTCCGACGCCGACGTGCTGAGCCGGCAGCTGTCCGGCCAGCCGAGCATGTGGCGCAACCCGTACGCGCGCCCGGACGCCCGGCGCGCGATCGGCACGGCGTCGGTGTGGTTCACCGCCTACCCGATCTCGCTCGTCACGCGTCCGGGTGACTCGTTCCTCGGCGCGCTCGGCAGCGACGACCTGTGGGAAGCCTTCCAGCACATCGGCATCGACGGCGTGCACACGGGCCCGGTCAAGCGCGCCGGTGGGCTGACGGGGTGGATGGAGACCCCGAGCGTCGACGGCCACTTCGACCGGATCAGCACGCGGATCGACCCGGTGTTCGGCACCGAGGACGAGTTCCGGCGGCTGTGCGAGGTCGCCGACTCCCACGGCGGCAGCGTGCTCGACGACATCGTGCCCGGGCACACCGGCAAGGGCGCCGACTTCCGGCTCGCCGAGATGGCGTACGAGGACTACCCGGGGATCTACCACATGGTCGAGATCCCCGAGGAGGACTGGCACCTGCTGCCGGACGTCCCCGAGGGGCGCGACGCCGTCAACCTCGACGCCGCCGCCGAGGCCGAGCTGGCCATGCACGGCTACATCATCGGCGCGATGCAGCGGGTCATCTTCTACGCCCCCGGCGTCAAGGAGACCAACTGGAGCGCAACGGCTCCCATCCTCGGCGTCGACGGACGCGTGCGCCGCTGGGTGTACCTGCACTACTTCAAGATGGGCCAGCCCTCGATCAACTGGCTCGACCCGACGTTCGCCGGCATGCGCCTGGTGATCGGCGACGCCCTGCACTCGCTCGGAGACCTCGGGACGCACGCGCTGCGGCTCGACGCCAACGGCTTCCTGGGCGTGGAGAAGAGCGCCGAGGGGATGCCGGCGTGGTCCGAGGGGCACCCGCTGTCGCACGCGGCGAACCACGTCATCGCCGGGATGGTGCGCAAGGTCGGCGGGTTCACCTTCCAGGAGCTCAACCTGGCGATGGAGGACATCCGCGACACCGGCCGCGTCGGCGCCGACCTGTCGTACGACTTCGTCAACCGGCCCGCGTACCACCACGCGCTGGCCACGGCCGACACCGAGTTCCTGCGGCTGACGCTGCGCACCTCGCTCGAGGTGGGCGTCGACCCGGTGACGCTGGTGCACGCGCTGCAGAACCACGACGAGCTCACCTACGAGCTGGTGCACTGGGCCACCCAGCACGCGACCGAGCAGTACTCCTTCCGCGGCACCGAGATGACCGGCCACGAGATCGCCGAGGCGATCCGCGGCGACCTGCTCGCGGCCATCACCGGCGAGGCGGCCGACTACAACCTGGTGTTCACCACCAACGGCATCGCGTGCACCACCGCCTCGGTGATCGCGGCGACCCAGGGCCACCGCACGCTGGACGCCATCGAGGACGAGCACGTCGAGCAGATCCGGCGGGCGCACCTGCTGCTGGCGATGTTCAACGCGTGGCAGCCCGGCGTCTTCGCCCTCAGCGGCTGGGACCTCATCGGCGTCCTGCCCGTGCCGGCGGACCAGGTGCAGGAGCTGATCGAGACCGGCGACACCCGCTGGATCGAGCGCGGCGCGCACGACCTGATGGACGTCGCACCCGACGCCACGCTGTCGGCGGCCGGCATGCCGCGCGGGCGCTCGCTGTACGGCTCGCTGCCGCAGCAGATCGGCACCGAGGGCTCGTTCATCGAGGGCCTGCGGTCGGTGCTCGCCACCCGCGCCGCGAACGAGATCGCGGTGGCGACCCAGATCGACGTCCCGGACGTCGCCCACCCCGGGATGCTGGTGATGGTGCACCGGCTCGACGGCGGCGACCCCGCCCGCGAGGACGCCCCGGTGCAGGTGACGGTGCTCAACTTCACCGGCGAGCCGATCGAGGGCACCGTCCGGTCGGAGACCTTCACCCCGCGGCTGGCCGTGCGCGACGCCACCACCGGCGCCGAGATCGGCCGGGTCGACGACCTGCAGTCGTTCCCCGCGTGGCTCGGCCCGTACGGCGGCATGTTCCTGGTGCTCGGCGAGCCCGACGAGGACGAGACCTCGGACTGAGCCTCGTCCGCGAGCACGGGTGAGGGTGCGCAGGACCGGTCCGGCCCCCAGAGGTCTGGCGGACCCGCCCTGCGCACCCCTGGCGCCGTACCCCTACGGCGCCGCCCCCGAGATGTGGTGCTTGCCGCCGTCCCCGGACCCTCTCCCCTCCAGAGGGCCCGGGGACCGGCGGCCTGCGGGCGGCCCCTCAGACGCCCGACACCCCTGAAGAGCAGGGCGCCGGGACGCTGATACCGCCTCGTCCGGAGGAAGTTCAGCCGGCGCCGAAGCAGACCAGCGGGGCCACGGCGTCGTCGCCGAGGTCGGCCACCGCGGCGGTGAGCGCTGCGGCCGGCGTGAGGCCGGCGCGCAGCCCGGCGTGGTGCCGCACCGCCACCTGCTCGGCGACCTCGTCGCCGACCCGGGCCACCGCGCCGACGACAGCGCGGGTGCCGCCGTGCAGCAGGGCGGCGGTCATGCCGAGCGCCTCGTCGCCGGGGCGGATGCTCGCCATCCCGGTCTCGCAGGCCGACAGCACGACGTGCTCGGGCAGCTGCCGGACGGCGTCGAGGTCGTGGCCGAACAGCCAGCCGTCGTGCAGCAGCAGCGAGGAGAACAGCGGGTTGTCCGGCTCGTGCCGTCCGTGCGCCGCGACGTGCAGGACGGCGGCGCCGTCCATCGCGGCCAGGGTCGAGGCGGTCGTCGCCTCGCCACCGGCGAGCACCACCGCGTCGGTCCCCTGCGAGGCGGCGCGCACCTCCGGCTCTCCTCGGGCGACGTCGGGCCCGCAGACCAGCACGGTGGACCCGTCCGCGCGCGCCGGTCGCGAGCGAGCCGCCGCCCACCACGTGGCCGACGGTGCGACGCTGACCTCCCGGCCCCGCAGTGGCGCGAGCATCGACCACGGCACCAGCGCCGACTGCCCCGACGGGACGAGCACCACCGGACCGTCCGTGCCCGCGAGCGCCGGTGCGGCCAGGTCGGCGAGGCGGCGCAGGCCACTGCCGAGCGAGGCGGACACGCTGTCGCGCAACGGCTTCGGCAGGGCACTGCCGGCGAGCAGGTCGAGGTCGGCGCGCACCCGCAGCACGTCCTCGCGGACCTGGCGGGCCGACCCCACCTCGAGCAGCCGGCTGCTGCGCGCCCCGACGACGAGGGCGTGCACCCGGTCGTCGACCGTCATCAGCGACACCAGCGTCGAGCCGTCGAGGGCCGCCTGCAGCTCGCCGGTGCCGACCGGCCCGAGGACCTCGCCGGCGCCGTCGACCTCCCAGGACCGCTGCCGCACCTCGGCCTGCACCGCGCGCACCTGCTCGCGGTACGTCGGGTCCGCGCGTCCGGTGGCGAGCCGCTCCGCCTGCTCCGACCCCTGCAGGAACCGCAACCGCGCCAGCAGCTCCGCGACCCGCTCGTCCTGCGGTGGGCGCACCGGCCGCACCCGGTGGCCCGTGGCGCGCACCTGCTCGGACCACAGCAGCACGTCGTCGACCCGTCCGCGGCGCAGCGCCTGGCCGAGGCCGTCCGTGGCGAGGGTGAGACCGATCCGGGTTGCCGAGGTGAGCAGGTCGAGGCTGCCGAACCGCGCCTGCACGTCCTGCAGGTCACGCAGCCCCGCGAGCCGGACCCGTTGCGCCGCAGCCGGTCCGCGCGCCGCGGTCAGGACGGCGGCGCGGGTCTCGTGGGCCAGCATCCGGGTCGAGACGCGGGCACCGGGCGGCGCCCACCGTCCGCGCGGGCTGGTGGCGGCTTCCTGGGTGCGGCCGAGGCGCAGCAGCGCCGAGGCCCGCAGCAGCCGCGCGACGGCGGCCTCCTCGCGCATGCCCTGCTGCTCGAGCCGGTCGGCGAGGTCGGCGGCCGCGGGCGCCCCCTTTGCCGGGCGGGTCGCGCAGTCGGCGCGGGTCAGCTCGAGCTCGGCGAGCAGCGCCCAGCCCGTGGCGCCGCGCCCGGTGAACACCTGCTGGGCGCGCCGGGCGGAGGCGCGGGCGGTCGTCCACTGCCCTCTGAGCCGGGCGATCTCGGCGAGCCCGAGCTGTGCCTCGCCCCTGTCCTGCCGGTGCGAGGACCCGCGCAGCGACCGGACGGCGGAGCGGTACTGGGCCTCGCTCTCGCCGAGCAGGCCTGCGGCCAGCAGCATCTCGCCGAGCCCCTTGGCCGAGATGCCGTCGAGCCAGGGACCGAGCGGGCCGAGCACCTCACGGGCACGCTGCGCCAGCCGCAGCGCCTCGGGCAGGTCACCGCGCAGGAACGCGACGTAGCCGAGGTTGCCCACCGCCTTGGCCGCCTCGATGTCGAGCCCCGCCTCCTCGGCGCTGGCCCGGGCGGAGCGGAAGTCGGCCAGCGCCCCGCCGACCTCGCCGGTGCGCAGGTGCAGCACGCCGCGGTTGAGGTAGCAGAGCACCAGGTCCCGATCCTGCGCCAGCGCGGCGCCGCGGTCGAACTCCGGCCCGGCCTCCTGCAGCCGGCCGGCACGCAGCAGCATCAGCGCCCGCTGGCAGTGCCAGGCCCCCTGGACGGCCGGGTCGACCGCGGCGAGCAGGTGCCTCGCGCCCTCCAGCGTCTCGAGACCGACGTCGACGCCCTCGAGCTCGGACCGGGCCAGCGCCAGGGTCACGACGCAGCGCAGGTGGACCGCGTCGTCGAGGTCGGGGGCGCGCAGCGCTCGCTCGATCAGGGCGACCGCGGCGGCGTGGCCGCCCCGGCGCGAGGTCGCGACCGCGCGCTCCCACAGCTGCGTCGCGCTCGGCGCGGTGACCGTGGGCACGGGGCCAGTCTGTCCCATCCCGACGCGCGACCGGGCCGGGTTCGCGGCACCATCGGGGCTGACCGGGCGCGGAGATCCCGCTCCCGGACGCGGGAGGACCCGATGGACACGAGCACGTGGATCGTGATCGCCGTAGCCGTGGTGCTGCTGGCGATCGTGCTGGGGCTGCTGCTCGCGCGCAAGAAGCGCGAGACGGCCCGGCTTCGCAACCGCTTCGGGGACGAGTACGACCGTCGCGTCGAGCAGACGGGCAGCGAGAAGCAGGCGCGCAAGGACCTGACCGGCGTGCAGGAGCGGCGCGAGCAGCTGCACGTGCAGCCGCTCGCGCCTGCCGCCCGGGACCGGTACCTGCAGCGCTGGCAGGTGGTGCAGGCCGACTTCGTCGACCGTCCGGCCCACGCCGTCGACCAGGCCAACGACCTGGTCAACGACGTGATGCGCGAGCGCGGGTACCCGGTCGACGACATGGGCACCAAGGCCGACATGGTGGCCGTCGACCACCCGGAGGTGGTGCAGGACTTCCGCGCCGCCACCGACGCCCGCCGGCGGCACCACGCCTCCGAGGGCAAGGACTCGACGACCGAGGAGCTGCGCCGCGCGATGGTGCACTACCGCTCGCTGTTCGAGCGCCTGGTCGGCGGCCCGTCGGAGTCGGTCGACCTGCGGGGGCAGGACGAGACCGTCGAGCACCGGGGACGCCACTCCGAGTGAGCACCACGGCGTGACGAGGCCGGCCGGCCCCCTCGGGGACCGGCCGGTTCTCTGTGCCTGCTGCCTCCTAGAGCTCGATCGGCGGGGCGGCGACGAGCGGGCGGTCGTCGCCGCGGTGCAGGACCAGCTGCGCCAGCCCGGCGGGCAGGTCGTCCAGGGCGAAGCGGCCGTCCTCGTCGACGGCGGTGCTCGAGACGGTGCCGTCGGAGCGGCGCAGCGTGACCTCGCCCTCGCCCTTCGGCGAGACCCAGCCGTCCACGCGCCGCAGGCCCTCGGGCCGGTCGCTCACGCTGATCAGGATCGACAGCTCGTCGGTGCTGAAGGTGACGGTGCGGGCGGTCTCGGTGGCCCGGGCGCCCACCAGGCCGGCGTGCTCGGTCATCGTCAGCATCTCGACCTCGGTGTCGAGGTCCTCGAGCCAGACCGCGAACAGCACCCGGTCGACCAGGTCGACCGGCGCCGGGTCGCGGCGGTCCCACATCGCGCGCAGCCGGTCGAGCAGGACGGTTTCCTCGGCCGACGGGTCGATGCTCATGACCAGCTCCACTCGGGGTCGGCGACGCAGGCGCGCCGCAGCTTGTCCAGGCACCGGCCCCGGGTGGGACCGATGCTGCCGACGGGGATGCCCAGCTCGTCGGAGATGTGGCGGTAGTCGGGGCGGTCCGAGAACGCGAGCACGCGCAGCAGGTGCTGGCAGCGCTCGGACAGCTCGGCGGTGTGCCGCCACAGCACGTCGCCGTCGCGCATGTCGATGACCCGCACCTCCGGGCTGTCGACGGCCGGCAGGTGTGCGTCGACCTCGATGTCCTCGACCGGCGCGACCCGCTGGTTGCGCTGGGCCTGCCGGGCGGCCTCGCGCCGCACCGTCACCGACAGCCAGCGGACGATCGTCTGCGGGTCGCGGACGCTGGACCGGTGCCGCACCAGCGCCATCCAGGTGTTCTGGACGGCGTCCTCGGCCTCCGCGTGGTCGACGCGGTACGAGCGCGCGAGGTGCCACAGCATCGGCGTGAGCAGCCGGACCAGGTCGTCCAGGGCGTGCGCGTCGCCGTCGGCCCACGCGGTGAACAGGTCGCGGGCGCGGTCGGTGATGGCGGGTCCGCGGGTCGATGCGGTCACGACGTCCTCCTCGGCGGTCGCGGTGACGTGCCACGGGGCAGCGGGTGCCGCCGCACGACGTCGCGGACGACGTCGGCGACCTGCTCGGGGCTGAGCCCGTCCTGGAAGCCCGTGTGCCGCAGCATCTCCCGGGCGACCTTCGCCGCGATGACCGGGGCGGCGAAGCTCGTGCCGCTCCACACCCCGAAGCCGGCGCGGAAGTCGTCCAGGTCGAGGGTGGAGTGGGTCGCCCCGTCGTCGTCGACCACCTCGACGGACGGCTGGACGCCGCCGTTGAGGGTGCGCGGCATCGTGCTGATCAGCGCGGCGCCCTTGTCGTAGCAGCGCACCCAGTCGCCGTAGTTGCTGAACAGCGCGACGGTCCCGTTGGGGTTCAGCGAGCCGACGCTGGTCACCGGCACGACGCCCTTCTCGGGACGCTTCACCGGCCCCTTCGCGTGCGGGGCGAAGGCCGCAGGGAAGACCTCGGTGTCCGAGGCGTTGTTGCCGGCCGCGGCCACGACCGCGACGCCCATCGACCCCAGCTCGCGCAGGACGGGCAGCATCAGCGCGTCGTAGGCGACGTCCTCGGGGGTCTCGTGCTCGTACCCGAGCGACAGCACGACGACGTCGGCGCGCAGGCCGCCCTCCTCGCCGTCGCGGTCGCGGCGCACCAGCTCGGCCAGGCCGAGCAGGCAGCGCAGGAGCTCGTACTCGTCCGCGACGCCGTTGGAGTGCATGACGCGCACCGCGCGGATGTCGGCGTCCGGGCAGATCTGGCGGACCAGGCCCGCGATGAACGTGCCGTGCCCGCTGTGGCTGTCGAGCGCGCCGTCGAGCACGCCCCAGCGGATGCCCTTGATCTCGGGGTCGGTGTCCGGGTCGTGGAAGCCGAGGCGGACGTTGTCGAGCTTGAGGCCCTTGGTGACGCCGAGCGCCCGCGTGAGCCACGGGTGGTCGCCGACGCCGGTGTCGAGGGTGACCACGACCGGGCGGCGGCGCAGGCCCTCGTCGCGGACCGGCTCGGCGCCGACCCACTCGACCGGCTGGCGCGCCCCGGACCCGATGATCCCGTAGGTCTCGGCGCCGCCGTGGCCACCGGTGTAGGGGACGTGGCCGCCGGTGAAGGGCACGTGCCCACCCGTGAACGGGACGTGGCCGCCGGTGAAGGGGGCGTGGCCGCCGGTGAACGGCGCCAGCCCGCCGAGGCCGCTGTCGGCGCTCAGGACGTGGTTGACGTTGATCATCACGGCCAGGTCGGGGCCGTCGGCGCCGTCGCGCACCTCCTGCCGCGCGAGCCGCTTGGCCCGGCGGACGACCCGCATCGCGTCCGCGCCCGAGGTGTCGGAGTGGTCGTCGGCGTCGACGAGCCCGAAGGAGCGCGGCGTCCGGCGGTACTCCGGGTCGCGCAGCGCGCGGGCGAGGTCCTTGGACCGCTTGGTCTCGCGCGGCGCGAGCCCGAAGTGGCGTGCCGCCCGCCGCAGCAGGGCGCCCGCGTCCTCGTGGCCGTCGCCCGGGGAGACGATGACCTCGTCGACGACGTAGGGGGAGCTCACGCGGGCACGTCCTCGCTGGCAGGGGGCCGGGTCAGGGGTGGACGGCGCCAGGAGGCACCGGGTGCCTCCGGTGATACACCGTCGGGTCACCGGGTGTCACCTGTCGGGCCCGGGGAAGGGGGGTCGTCGTGAGCCGCTACTGGGTGCTTCAGGGCAATCCGCGCCGATGGGACGATCCGTCGCGATTGTGGACCGAACCGATCACGTCCTGGTGCGTCACCGGCGTGCAGCGCGACGTCGCGGTCGGCGACGGCGTGCTGGTCTGGATGGCCAACCGGGACCCGGAGCTGCGGGGCGTGCACGCGGTGGGGACCGTCGCGGGCGGGGTGGAGCGGCGGGACAACGGCAAGCCGTACGTCGCGCTGGACGTGCGCGCGTACGTGGTGCACGACCCGGTCTCGGTGCTCGAGCTGCGCGGCACCGCGTTCGCGACCAACCCGATCCTCGCGATGGCGCGCCGGACGGCCTACCCGTGCTCGCAGGCGGAGTTCGACGCCGCGGTCGAGCTGGTCCACAGGCACGGCCCCACGCCGGCGCCGATCCGTCCGTGATGCCGAAGGCCGGGACTTCGGACCCCTCAGAGGGGGTCGGAAGCCCCGGCTTTCGGCCGGGCGGTTGGGGTCAGCCCCAGACGAGCCCCATCTCGGGGTTCTCGAGGACGGCGGCGACGTCCGCCAGCGTCCGGGAGCCGAGGTCGCCGTCGACCAGGCGGTGGTCGAACGACAGCGTCAGCTGCATGACCTGGCGGACGGCGAGCTCGCCGTCGACGACCCACGGCATCGGCCGGACCTGACCCATGCAGAGGATCGCGGCCTCGCCGGGGTTGAGGATCGGGGTGCCGCCGTCGACGCCGAAGACGCCGACGTTGGTGATCGAGATCGTCCCGCCCTGCATGTCCGCGGGCGGGGTGCGTCCCTCGCGCGCGGTGTCGGTCAACGCCTTGAGCGCGGTGGCGATCCCGACCAGGTCGAGGCGGTCGGCGTCCTTGATGTTCGGGACGACGAGGCCGCGCGGGGTGGCGGCGGCGATGCCGAGGTTCACGTAGTGCTTGGTCACGATCTCGTTCGCGGCGTCGTCCCAGGCGGCGTTGATGCCGGGGTTGCGCTTGACCGCGAGGCACAGCGCCCGAGCCACCACCGCGAGCGGCGAGACCTTGACGCCCTCGAGCTCGCGAGACCCCTTGAGCCGCCCGACCAGCTCCATCGTCCGCGTGACGTCGACGGTGACCCACTCGGTGACGTGCGGGGCGGTGAAGGCCGACCGCACCATCGCCTCGGCGGTCATCTTGCGGACGCCCTTGATCGGCGTGCGCACCTCGCGCTCGCCCGGCGACCGGTCGGACGGAACGGCGGCGGGCGCAGGAGCGGCGTCCGGCACCTCGGGCGCGGCGGCGGCGCCGTTCACCAGCGCCATCACGTCGTCCCGGGTGACCGTGCCGTTCAGACCGCTGGGCGTGGCCGACGACAGGTCGACGCCGAGGTCGCGGGCGAGCTTGCGCACCGGCGGCTTGGCCAGGACGCGGTGCCCGTTGCCGGCGGGCGCGACGTCGACGGTGCCGACGGACGGCAGCGACGCACCGGGCACCGGCTGGGCCGGCACGGGGGTGACCGGTGCGGCCGCACGCATCGGCGCGACGGGGGTGGCCACCTGGCGCTCGGCCGAGAACGCCTCCTGCACAGCGGCTGCCGCATTCGAGCTGCGGTCGGCAGCCGCGCCACGACGCGGACGGCGCTTGGCCTCCACCGACTTCGGGCCGTAGCCCACCAGCACGGAGGTGCGGCCACCGGGAGCAGCGCCGCCGATGAGGCCGGGCTCGACGAATCCCTCGTCCGGCGGCTTCGGCACCATCTCCTCGCCTGGGCCTCCGACGTCCGGGCGCTCGTCCTTGGTCGCCTGCTCGGGCACTCCACCCGTGGGGGTCCCTGCGGGAGGGGCGCCCTCGGGGTCGACGTCGATCGAGATGATCGGCGTGCCGACGTCGGCGGTGACGCCCTCGGCGACGTGGATCTCCACGACCTTGCCCGCGTAGGGGCACGGCAGCTCGACCAGCGACTTGGCCGTCTCGATGTCGACGATCGGCTGGTTGATGACGACGGTGTCGCCCACCGCCACCTTCCACGAGACGATCTCGGCCTCGGTGAGCCCCTCGGCGGGGTCGGGCAGCAGGAACTGCTTGATCTGCGGCATGTCGGTCTCCGGTTCCAGGAGCGCGGGGCTCAGTACGCGAGCGAGCGGTCGACGGCGTCGAGCACCCGGTCCAGGTCGGGCAGGTACTCCTCCTCGTGCCGGCTCGCGGGGTACGGGATGTGGAACCCGCCGACGCGCAGCACGGGGGCCTCCAGGGCGTAGAAGCAGCGCTCGGTGATGCGGGCGGCGATCTCGGCGCCCATGCCGAGGAACGTGGTGGCCTCGTGCACGGTGATGAGCCGGCCGGTCTTGAGCACCGAGGACTCGACGGTGTCGACGTCCAGCGGCGACAGCGTGCGCAGGTCGATCACCTCGATCGAGGTGCCGTCCTCCTCGGCGGCCTGGGCGGCCGCGAGCGCGGTGGTGACCATCGGGCCGTACGCGGCGACGGTGACGTCGGTGCCCTCGCGCACGACGCGCGCCTGGTGCAGCGGCATCGGGGTGATCGAGGTGTCGATCTGGCCCTTCTCCCAGTAGCGACGCTTGGGCTCGAAGAACATCACCGGGTCGTCGGACGCGATCGCCTGCTGGATCATCCAGTACGCGTCGGCCGGGTTCGAGCACGAGACGACCCGCAGGCCGGGGGTGTGCGCGAAGTATGCCTCGGGGCTCTCGGAGTGGTGCTCGACCGCGCCGATGCCGCCGCCGAACGGCACCCGGATGACGACCGGGAGCTTGACCGAGCCGCGCGAGCGGTACGCCATCTTCGCCAGCTGGGTCACGATCTGGTCGTACGCGGGGAAGATGAAGCCGTCGAACTGGATCTCGCACACCGGCCGGTAGCCGCGCAGGGCCATGCCGATCGCGGTGCCGATGATCCCCGACTCCGCGAGCGGGGTGTCGATGACGCGGTCCTCGCCGAAGTCCTTCTGCAGGCCGTCGGTGACGCGGAAGACGCCGCCGAGCTTGCCGACGTCCTCACCCATGACCAGGACCTTGGGCTCGGCCTCCATGGCGGCCCGCAGGCCCATGGTGATGCCTTTGGCGATCGTCGACTGCACCACCGAGGTCGGCGCCTCGCTCTCCTGAGCGCTCACTGGCCGGCCCCCTCTCCCTCGAAGGACGCGTGGTACTTCGCGAACCACTCCCGCTCCTGGTCGACCAGGGGGTACGGCTCGCGGTAGGCGTGCTCGAACATCTCGTCCGGGTGCGGGTTCGGCATCTCCAGGCACCCCTTGCGGACGTGCACGGCCAGCTCGTCGGCCTCGCGGTCGATCGCGTCGAAGAAGTCCTGGTCGGCGTCGCCGCCGCGGGCCAGGTACGCCTTCAGGCGGGCGATCGGGTCCTTGAGCTTCCACTCCTCGACCTCGGCCGCGATCCGGTACCGGGTCGGGTCGTCGGACGTGGTGTGCGCGCCCATCCGGTAGGTGAACGCCTCGATCAGCGTCGGGCCCTCGCCGTTGCGGGCGCGGTCGAGCGCCTGGGTGGTCACGGCGTAGGTCGCGAGGACGTCGTTGCCGTCGACCCGCACGCCGGGGAAGCCGAAGCCGCGGGCGCGCTGGTACAGCGGGATGCGTGTCTGCCGCTCGTTCGGCTCCGAGATCGCCCACTGGTTGTTCTGGCAGAAGAACACGACCGGGGCGTTGAACACCGACGCGTAGACGAAGGCCTCGTTGACGTCGCCCTGCGCGCTCGCGCCGTCGCCGAAGTAGGCGATGACCGCGGCGTCGCGGTCGGGGTCGCCGGTGCCGACGGCGCCGTCGCGCTGGATGCCCATCGCGTAGCCGGTGGCGTGCAGCGTCTGGGACCCGATCACGATCGTGTACAGGTGGAAGTTGTTCTCGGTGGGGTCCCACCCGCCCTGGTTGACCCCGCGGTAGAGCCCGAGCAGCGTCACCGGGTCGACGTCGCGGGTCCAGGCCACACCGTGCTCGCGGTAGGTCGGGAAGACGTAGTCCTGCTTGCGGGTCGCCCGGCCGGAGCCGATCTGCGCGGCCTCCTGGCCCAGCAGGCTGACCCAGATACCCAGCTCGCCCTGGCGCTGCAGGGCGGTGGCCTCGGCGTCGGCCCGGCGCACCAGCACGAGGTCGCGGTACATGCCGCGCAGGTCCTCGGCCGTCAGGTGCTCGACCAGCGGGGAGTAGTCGGGGTGCTCGAGGCGCTCACCCTCGGGGGTGAGCAGCTGCACCAGGTCCGGTCCGCCGTCCAGGCGGGAGCGGCCGGCGCCGACAGCGGTGTCGGTCACGCAGGTCTCCTTCGTCGTCGCCGGCACCCGGGGTCGCCAGGTGCAGCGGTGCTGACTGCGGCTTCCCCGCTCCGGCCTCCGGGGTGGCCGGCACGCTGGTCGCGGGGCGGCGCCGGTCACCTGACCGCCGCCTCGGCACACCGTACCGCCTGTCGAGACGCCCCCGGCCGCCCGACCTCGCTCAACCCTGGAGCGCCCAGACCTCGTCGATGGCGGCGGCGACGTCGGTGCTGGTGAACGGGGCGACGTCGATGCCGATCACGAACACCGACACCGTGAGGAGGTCGTCCGCTCGCCAGCAGACCAGCATCGACTCCGACCGCTCCGCTGCATCGCGCTCGATCCCCCACTGCTCGGCCACGTCGTCCGGCGTGCTGGAGAAGTCGAGGGTCTGGGTGCAGGACACCCGGCCGACGACCTCCTCCACGTCGCCGGCCATGCCGACGTCGCCCGGGTCGTCGTCGCCGCTGATGTCCTGCCGGACGACCATGAGGTTCACCTGCGGCACCTTCGCGGGCGCCGGTGAGTAGCCGCGACCCCCGACGGCACCGTCGAACTCCATGGCGTCGGACCACCCCGGGTCGGCCGCGAAGTCCAGCGGTGACGCGGGCATGCCCAGCAGCGTCTCGGGGATGACCACCGGGTCGTCCGAGTGCGGCGGCGGACGCAGTGCCGCGACGGCCACCACCCCGGCCACGACGAGGGCGACCGCGCCGGCCACGACGGCCACCACCCGTCGGGACGGACGCGGGCGCGGCGGCGGCAGCGGGACGACGGGCTCGGGCGTCACGTCGACGCCGAGCGCTGCGGGAGGTGCGGTCACGGCGTCGAGCATCGGGGGACGGACCGGACGTCCGCGGCGGAACCGGGCACGTCCACCCGCCCGGGCGAACCCTTCGCTCACCCCACCCACACCGGGCGCCGGCGCCGGTGTGGGTGGGACGAGCAACGGGGTCAGGCGGGACGAGCAAAGGGGTCAGGCGGGCCGGGCGCTCACGCGATGACGGCGTCGACGACCTTCTTCAGCGCGCTCGGCTGGGCGGGGCTGCGCGGAGCGGTCTTGCGCAGCTCCTGCATCCGGGCGCCGAGCTCCTGCAGCTGCTTGCGACCGAGGCCCTCGCGCACCTGCGGGAACCACTCCTGCTCCTCCTCCTCGATGTGGTGCGTGACGTTCTCGATCAGCACCGTCATCTTGGCGTCGAAGCGCTCGGCGTCCGGCTTCATCGCGGCGAGCTCCATGCACAGCACGTCGGCGACGTGGTGCTCCTCGTAGGACTCCAGCACGTCGTCCTCGAGGTCGGGCAGGAGCGTGCGCACCTCGGGGTACATGACCTCGTTCTCGAGGTAGGTGTGGACCGTCAGCTCCTCGATGATCTTCTTCGCGAGCCGGCCCTTGGCGGCGGTGGCGCCGTCACCGGCCTTCTCGAAGTCCTTGAACAGGGCGCGGATGCGCTTGTGGTCCTCCTTGAGGACCACGATGGCGTCGGTGGACACGGCTGACCTCCAGCGGTGGTGCGGGGGTGTGGCCGCCACGCTGCGACCGGACCGCCCCATCGTCGTGGTCCGGGCGCCGGCCCGCACCCGGAGCGGGCCGGCTCAGGCCAGGGCGCGGTACTCCCGGCAGACCTCGACCAGGCGGTCGTTGGCCTCGGGCTCGCCGATCGTGCAGCGCACGCCGTCGCCCTCGAACGGGCGCACCGACAGGCCGACGGCCGCGCAGCGGGCGGCGAAGGCGAGCGAGGAGCCGCCGAGCGGGAGCCAGACGAAGTTGGCCTGGCTGTCCGGCACGTCCCAGCCCTGCTCCCGCAGCGCGGCGAGCACCCGGGTGCGCTCGGCGACCAGCGCCTCGACCCGCTCGAGCAGCTCGGCCTCGGCGGCCAGGGACGCGACGGCGGCGTCCTGCGCCATGGCGGAGACACCGAACGGGACGGCGGTCTTGCGCAGGGCGTCGGCCAGGTGCGGGTGCGCCACGGCGTAGCCGACCCGCAGGCCCGCGAGGCCGTACGCCTTCGAGAACGTCCGCAGCACAGCGACGTTCGGGCGCCGGCGGTGCACGTCGACCGCGTCCGGCACCTTCTCGTCGCGGACGAACTCGCGGTACGCCTCGTCGATGACGACCAGCACGTCCGGGGGCACGCGGTCGAGGAACTCCTCGAGCTCGGCCTCCTCGACGGCCGGGCCGGTGGGGTTGTTCGGCGTGCACACCAGGACGAGCCGGGTGCGCTCGGTGATCGCGTCGGCCATGGCGGCCAGGTCGTGCCGGCCGTCAGGGGTGACCGGCACGGGGACGGCCGTCGCGCCGCTGATGCCGACGACGATCGGGTAGGCCTCGAACGAGCGCCAGGCGTGGACGACCTCGTCGCCCTCGCCGCAGGTGGCCTGCAGCACCTGGCCGAGCACGCCGACGCTGCCCGTCCCGGTGGCGATGCAGTCGACCGGGACGCCGACGTAGCGGGCGAGCGCCTCGTGCAGCGCGGTGCAGGCCATGTCGGGGTAGCGGTTCATCTGCGCGGCGGCGTCGCGCACGACCTCGAGCACCGACGGCAGCGGCGGGTACGGGTTCTCGTTCGAGCTCAGCTTGTACGCCGTGACGCCGTCGACCGGCGTCGGCGGGCGTCCCGGCTTGTAGCTGGGGACGGCGTCGAGCGCGGCGCGCAGCCGCGGGCGGACGTCGGTGTCATCGGCCATGCCGAGCACCCTACGACGTCCGCCCGCGGCGGCCCGTCCCCTCCCGGGACCCCCCCGTCACTCCGCGAGGGCCGCCACCGGCGAGGCCTTGGCGGCGCGCCGGCCGGGGAGCACCGAGGCGAGCAGCCCGGCCAGGACGGCGCCGAGCACCACCAGGCCCAGCCGCCCGAGCGGCAGCCCGAGCTGCACGCCGCCGTCGACCACCGCACCGAGCACCGACGCCGCCCCGAGCCAGCCGTACAGGCTGCCGAGCACGAGCCCGAGCACCGTGCCCGCGCCGGCGAGCAGCACCCCCTCGGCGGCGAGCGTGCCCCGCAGCTGGCGCCGGGTCAGCCCCAGCGCCCGCAGCAGCGCCGACTCACGCGTCCGCTCCACCACCGACAGGCTGAGCGTGTTCGCCACGCCGACCACCGCGATCAGCACGGTGACCGCCAGCAGGCCGGTGAGCACCGCCAGCAGGGTGTCGATGACCTGCTGGAACGAGGCCCGCTCCGCCGCCGCCCCCTCGACCCGCACGGACCCGGCGGCCGTCTCGCTCACCGCGTCGCGGACCCGGTCGACCGCCGCGACGGCCTCCGCCGGGTCGCCGGTGGCGAGCGCGTCGTCGAGGTCGATCCACAGCCGGGTGACCGGGGCCCGCGGGTCGAGCTCGGCGAGGTCGTCGCGGGTGACGACGAGCGCCCAGCCACCGAGGTCGGCCAGCGCAGCGGTGGCCGTCAGGTCACCGCCGTCCGGGCGGGTCAGGGTGAGCGACTGGCCCTCGGTGATGCCGTTCTCCTCCGCGACGGCGGAGGGGACGACGACCGTGCCGTCCGCCAGGTCCTCCAGCACCACCGGCGTCTCGGTGATGGCGCGGCCCCTGTCGGGGTCGACCCCGTGCACCTGCAGGTCGCGGCCCTCCGCCTGGCCCGGAAGCTCCAGGACCGCCCGCGTGCCGAGCACCTGCTCGCTGTCCGCCACGTCGTCGACGCCGGTGACGGCCGCGATCAGCGCCGCGTCCAGGGGCGGTGACTCGGCGGTGCCGAAGTCGGCCTCGTCCGTGCCACCGACCGACACGTCGACAGGCCACTGCCGGTCGAACAGCCGCAGCAGGCTGGTCTGGGTCGTCGCCGCGCCGACCGCCACGGTCGACACCAGCGTGACGCCGATCAGCAGCGCCGCGGCGGTGCTGGTGGTGCGGCGCGGGTTGCGGACGCCGTTGACGGCCGCCAGCCGCACCGCGGCGCCGGCGTCGCCCGGCACCAGCCGGGCCAGCAGGGCGCCCGCGCCGGTGACCATCGACGGCACCACGAACAGCGCGCCGACCAGCACGCCGACGAACGAGACCCCGCCGCCGAGCGCGGCCACGAGCGCGCCGAGCGGCTCACCGCTGCCCGAGATCGCCAGCCCGCCGGCCAGCCCGAGGGCGCCCAGCGCCAGCAGCCCGATCGCGAGCGTCGCCCGCAGCCAGGAGGCTCGGCGGCGCAGGTCCGGCCCGTCCGCCGGGCGCAGCGCCGCCAGCGGCGAGACCCGGGTCGCGGCCCGTGCCGGTGCCAAGGCGGCACCCACCGTCACCAGGACCCCGGCGACCACCGGCACGAGGACGGCGAGCGCGTCCGGCCACGCGGTGCTGGGCAGGTCGAGCTGCGGCTGGGACGACGCGACGAGCGCGGCGCCGACGGTCGCGAGGGCCGTGCCGAGGGCGATGCCGACCAGTGAGGCGAGGAAGCCGAGCACCGCCGCCTGGCCGAGGACCTCGCGCCGGACCTGGCCCTTGGTCGCGCCGACGCAGCGCAGCAGCGCGAGCTGCCGGGTCCGCTGGGCGACCAGGACGGCGAAGGTGTTGGTGATGACGAAGCCGGCGACGAACAGCGCGAGGGCGGCGAACCCGAGCGCCATGCCGGTGAGGATGTCCACCCCGTCGAGCAGCTCGGAGATGTTCTCCTGCGCCTGCTCGTCGGAGGTGCGGACGGTGGTGCCGGGCAGCGCCTCGGCGACGCGGTCGCGCAGCTCCTCGGCCGTCACGCCCTCCTCGGCCACGACGAGCAGCTGCTGCGGACCGCCGTCGAAGTCCTGCACGCGGTCCCACTCGCGGGTGGTCTCCGCGGTGACGAGCGCGGCACCGCTCGACCCGAGCGAGGACGCCAGGCCGCCGGGCACGATGCCGACGACCTGCAGCGGGTCCTCGACCACCTCCGGCTGCGCCTGCGGGTCGGTCGCGTCCATCACGTAGAGCTGGACGGCGATCTCGTCACCGACCTCGGTGCGCAGCCGCTCGGCCACGGACTCGCTGACCGCGATCTCCCCCTCGGCGGTCGCGAGCCGGCCCTCGGTCGGCTCGGGCGTGCGCAGGCCGGGGACGACCGGGAGGTCGGAGACCTCGACGACGTCGCTGCGGGCCCCGTTGACGATCCACGCGTAGGTCGAGGTGGCGGTCGCGGCGACGCGCACGCCCTCGAGCCCGCCCACCGCCTCGGCGTCGCCGTCCGCGATCGGCACGAAGGTGCCGCCGTCGTCGCCCCCCGTGACGACGACGTCGGCCCCCGCGAGCCCCGCGGTGACGCTCGCGTAGGCGGTGCGCTCGACGATCCCGTTCGCCATCAGCACGGCCGCGGCGAACCCGGTGCCGAGGACGATGGCGATGCCGGCGGCGGTGAGCCGTCCGGCGTCGGCGCGCAGCCGCGCCCAGGTGGTGGCGGTGATCACCGGGACGCCCCCACGACGGCGCCGGACGTGGCGGCCAGGACCTGCTCGGCGGTGGGCGAGAGCAGCTCGCCCGCGACCACGCCGTCGGCCATGAGCAGCACGCGGTCGGCGTAGGAGGCGGCGACCGGGTCGTGGGTGACCATGACGACGGTCTCGCCGAACTCGGTGACGCGCCCGCGCAGCAGGGCGAGCACCTCCGCGCCGGCGTGGGAGTCGAGGTTGCCGGTCGGCTCGTCGGCCACGACGACGTCGGGACGGGTGACCAGCGCGCGGGCGATGGCGACGCGCTGCTGCTGGCCGCCGGACAGCTCGCCGGGACGGTGGCTCATCCGGTCGGCGATGCCGAGGGTCTCCGACAGGTGCGCCAGGGTGCCGTCGGTGCGCGGGTCCGACCCGTCCGCGCGGGTGCTGCGGCGGCCGGCGAGGTCGAGCGGGAGCAGCACGTTCTGCTCGGCGGTGAGCATCGGCAGCAGGTTGAAGGCCTGGAACACGAAGCCGATCCGGCGCCGGCGCAGCAGCGTCAGCTCCTGGTCCGACAGCGCCGTCAGCTCGGTCTCCCCGAGCCAGACCGAGCCGGAGGTGACGGTGTCCAGGCCGGCCAGGCAGTGCAGCAGCGTGGACTTGCCGGAGCCCGAAGGGCCCATCACCGCCGTGAAGGCGCCGCGGGCGATGTCGACGTCGACGCCGCTCAGCGCCGTGACCGCGGCCTCGCCGCGTCCGTAGGTCTTGGTCAGGCCGCGCGCTGACAGGGCGGCCGAGGGCAGCGGTGGTGTGCTCATGCCGACAGGCTCCCGGTCGGCGGCACCCCGCCGCGTCCGTCGTCGGTCTCGTCCTGCCCGCCCCCGGCCCCCGACTTTCGTCGCCCCCGCCGGCGCCCGTGGCAGGGTGGCCGCATGAAGTCGTTCGCGATCAAGGTCGTGGTCAACGCCGTGGCGATCTGGGTCGCCACGCTCGTCGTGCCGGGGCTGGGGGTGGGCGGCGAGGGCGGCGACGAGTGGTGGCAGACGGTGCTGACCTTCGCCGTCGTCGGCCTGCTCTTCGGCTTGGTCAACGCGATCGTCAAGCCGGTCGTGAAGCTGCTGACGCTGCCGCTCTACATCCTCACGCTCGGGCTGTTCAGCTTCCTGGTCAACGCGTTCATGCTCCAGATCACCTCGTGGGTCTCCGAGGCGACGCCGCTGACGTTCGAGGTCGACGACTTCTTCTGGTCGGCCGTCCTCGGTGCCGTCGTGGTGACCTTCGTCAGCATGGTGCTCAACCTGGTGCTGCCCGACGGCAAGGACGACTGACGTCCCCGCCGCCGGGCGCCGTCATCAGGCGTGCCGGCGGGACTGCACCACCCGGAACCGGCCGGAGACGTAGTGGCTGTCGGTCAGCGTCGCGTTGGCGGCGGGGTTCGCCCCGGTGCCGTGGAAGTCGCTGAACGCCGCCGACTGGTTGACGAACACCTGGCCGGTGAGGTTCATCGACAGCGCGACGCCGGCGTCGAGGGCCGCCTGCTCCGCGGCGTCGAGGACGTCCTCGGACGTCGAGTAGACCGACGCCGTCATCGCGCCGTGCTCGCGCACCGTGTCGCGGAACAGCCGCAGCGACTCCTGCGTGCCGGACGTGCGGATCAGGAACGCGACCGGGCCGAAGCACTCCCGGGTGTAGACCTCGGTGTCGGACGCGTCGACCGCCACGACGGCCGGCGTGCGCACGGTGGCGTCCGGGAAGTCGGGGTGGGTGACGGCGCGGCTGGCCAGCACGGTGCTGCCGAGGTCGCCGGCGCCGTCGGCCCGGGCCACGACGTCGGGGTTGACCGCCGCGCCGAGCACCTGGACGGCGCGCGCGTCGTCGCCGGTGAGCCGCTGCACCGCGGCCGCGATGCGCTCGCCGACCTGCTCGGCCGTGAGGTGGCCGGCGTCGGTCTCGATGCCGTCCGCCGGCACGTAGACGTTCTGCGGCGCGGTGCACATCTGGCCGGAGTACAGGCTGAACGAGAACGCGAGGTTCTGCGCCATGCCGTCGACGTCGTCGGTGGAGTCGAGCACGACGGTGTTGAGGCCGGCCTTCTCGGTGTAGACGACGGCCTGGTGCACGTTCTGCTCCAGCCAGGTGCCGAAGCCCGGGCCGCCGGTGTAGTCGACGACGCCCACGCGCGGGTGCAGCGCGAGGGGCTTCGCCAGCCCCTCGCCGTCGGCCTCCGCGGCCAGCACGACGAGGTTCGGGTCGAACCCGTTCTCCGCGAGCACCTCCCGCGCGACCTCGACCGAGATCGCCAGCGGCAGCACGGCTCTGGGGTGCGGCTTGACGACCACGGCGTTGGCCGTGGCCAGCGACGCGAACATGCCGGGGTAGGAGTTCCAGGTCGGGAAGGTGTTGCAGCCGATCACCAGGCCGACGCCCCGTCCGACCACGTGGAACCGCTTGGTCATGACGAGCGGGTCGCCCTTGCCGGGCTTGCTCCAGGTGGCCTCGGCCGGCACGCGCTGCTGCTCGGCCAGCGCGTAGGCGACGGCCTCGAGGGCGCGGTCCTGCGCGTGCGGGCCCGCGGCCTGGAACGACATGACGAACGGCTGGCCCGTGGTGTGCATGACGGCGTGGGCCATCTCGAAGCTGCGGGCGTTGATCCGGACCAGGATCTCGGCGCACACCGCGGCGCGCGCGAGCGGCCCGGCGGCGCGCCAGGCGGGCAGCCCGGTGCAGACCTGCTCGAGCAGGGCGTCGAGGTCGTCCTCGCCGTAGTGCGGGTAGGTCGTACCGAGCACCGGCCCGTAGGGCGAGACCTCCGAGCCGACCCAGCCGGACGGCTCCGGCTGGCCCGCGAGCGCCTCGTAGCGCCCGCCGAGGTGGGCGCGGTAGGCCGCCTCGCCCGCGGGGGCTGCGTCCTCGCCGTAGACCCGGGGCGACGGCGACTCGGGGAACCGGCTCCAGTAGCCGCGGTCGGCGATCGCCGCCAGGGCCTGGTCGAGCAGCTCGCGGTGGCGCTCGACGAGCTGGTCGGGCGTGCTGCCGGTTCGCGGCGCGTCGCCCGGGAGGGTGGCTGTGGTGGTGGGTGAGGTCGTCACGGCACCACGATGCCGCATCCGCGGCCCGGCGTCACCGCGGCCCGGCGTCACCGCCGCCCCGGGTCACCGGTACCTGCCCGGCTAGGGTCTGCGGCGTGAGCACCGCCTCCGTCCGCCTCGTGGGGCCGTCCGACCGTCCGGGTCTCGTCGTCGGTGTCGTGGGGGCCGGGACGATGGGCGCCGGCATCGCCGAGGTCGCCGCCCGGGCCGGCCACCGGGTCCTGCTGCTCGACGCCGTCGAGGGCGCCGCGGCATCCGCGGTCGAGGCGATCGGTGGCCGGCTCGAGCGCGACGTGGCCAGGGACCGGCTGACCACACAGGCCGCGCAGGCCGTCCGCGACCAGCTCGAGCCGGTGGGGGCGACCGACGAGCTCGCTCCCTGCGGGCTCGTCGTCGAGGCGGTCGCCGAGGACCTGCAGGTCAAGCGCGACCTGTTCGCGGCGCTGGAGGAGGTCGTGGCCGACGACGCCGTGCTCGCCACCAACACCTCCTCGCTGTCGGTCACCGCGGTCGGCGGCCGGCTGCGCAGGCCCGGACGCCTGGTGGGCATGCACTTCTTCAACCCGGCGCCGCGGATGCGGCTGGTCGAGGTGGTGCGCGGAGCCGCCACCGACCCGGACGTCCTCGGCTCGGTCGTCGACCTGGTGCGGGCGTGGGGCAAGGAGCCGGTGACCTGCGCCTCGACCCCCGGCTTCATCGTCAACCGGGTGGCCCGGCCGTTCTACGGCGAGGCGCAGCGGATGGTCGAGGAGGGCGTGGCGGACCCCGCCACGGTCGACCACCTGCTGCGGGCCGCCGGCGGGTTCCCGATGGGGCCCTTCGAGCTCACCGACCTGGTCGGCCAGGACGTCAACCTGGCGGTCTCGCGCTCTGTCTGGGAGCAGACCTTCCACGACCCGCGCTACGCGCCGACGGTGCTCCAGCAGGGGCTCGTCGACGCCGGCCGGCTCGGGCGCAAGAGCGGCCGCGGGGTCTACCGGTACGACGCGGACGCGCACCAGGACGACGGCCCGCACGCCGGCGCCGTCGCCCAGCCGCGCACGGTGCCGCCGTCGCGGGTGCGGTACAGCGAGGGCTGGGCCGTGATGGAGCCGCTGCTCGCGCGGATCGCCGACGGCGGCGTCGAGGTCGCCGTGGTGAAGGCGGGCGACCCCGAGTGCACCGACGAGATCGGCGTGCTGCTGCCGTCCGGCGGCCGGCTGGTCGAGACCGACGGCTCGACCGCGAGCTCGGTGGGCCGTGACGTCGTCGTGCTGGACTGGGCGCTCGACGCCGCCACGACCGGCACGGTCGTGGTCGCCGCGGCGCCGAGCTGCTCGGCGAAGACGCTCAGCGAGGCGGTCGGGCTGCTGCAGTGCGCCGGCGTCGAGGTGGTCGTGGTCAAGGACGCGGCGGGGCTGGTCGTCGCCCGCACCGTCTCCATGGTGGTCAACGAGGCGGTCGCGCTGGTCGCCCGCGGCGAGGCCACCCGCGCCGACGTCGACACCGCGATGACGCTCGGCACCGGCTACCCCCTCGGCCCGCTGGCCTGGGGCGAGCGGCTGGGGCCGTCCTGCGTCACCGCGGTGCTGCGCAACCTGCACGAGGCGGTGCCGACCGGCCGCTACCGGGTCGCGCCCGAGCTGCGGCACGCGGCGGAGTCCGGGTCACCGCTCGATGGCTGACCAGGACGTCGAGCCCTGGGCGCGGACGATGTTCGCCCGCGACGCCGCGAGCAGGGCCTTCGGCATGGAGCTGCTCGCCGCGCGGCCGGGACGCTCGGTGGTGCGGATGCGGGTGCGCGAGGACATGGTGCAGGGCCACGGCTCCGCCCACGGCGGGGTGCTGTTCTCGCTGGCCGACACCGCGTTCGCGTTCTGCTGCAACGGTCCTGACCGGGTGGTCGTCGGTTCGAGCGCCGACATCACCTGGGTGGCCGCGGCGCACGTGGGCGACGTGCTGGTGGCCGAGGCCGTCGAGGAGGCCGGCTACGGGCGCAACGGCGTCACCCGGGTGCGGATGGTGCGCGAGGGCGACGGCACGCTCGTCGCGCTGTTCCAGGGCCGCTCGCGCCAGGTCCGCTGACCCCGGCCCGGCCCCCGCTGACCCGACCGGCCCTCAGGCGCGCTCGGAGGTCTTCCACGCCTCCCACGCGCTGCGCACCATCTCGTCGATGTCGTGCCGCATCGTCCAGCCCAGGTCGCGGGCGGCCAGGTCGCCGCGGGCCACGATCCGGGCGGGGTCGCCGGGCCGGCGCGGCTGGATCACCGGCTCGAAGTCCTGGCCGGTGACGCGGGCGACGGCGTCCATGATCTGGCGCACCGACAGGCCCTCGCCGCTGCCGAGGTTGTAGACGGGCTCGACGTCGTCGCCGGCCGCGAGCCGCCGAGCGGCCTCGACGTGCGCCAGCGCGAGGTCCTGCACGTGCAGGTAGTCGCGGACGCAGGTGCCGTCCGGCGTCGGGTAGTCGTCGCCGTTGATCACCGGCGTGCGGCCCTCGGTGAGCGCCTTGAGCACCAGCGGGAACAGGTTGTGCGGGCTGGTGTCGTACAGGTCGGCGTAGCCCGAGCCCACGACGTTGAAGTAGCGCAGCGAGGTGTGGCGGATGCCGTGCGCGACGGCGGCGTCGGCGATCACCCACTCCGACACCAGCTTCGAGCGTCCGTAGGGCGACTCCGGACGCGTCGCCGACTCCTCGGTGACCAGCTCGTCCTCGGGGGTCCCGAACACCGCGGCGGACGAGGAGAACACGATCGACCCGACGCCGGCCGCGGCCATCGCCTCGAGCACCGACACCGTGCCCTCGATGTTCTGGCGGTAGGTGTGCAGCGGGCGCTTCACCGACTCGCCGGCGTACTTGTACGCGGCCAGGTGCACCACGCCCTCGCAGCCGTGGTCGCGCAGCGCGCGCTCCACCGCGGCGGTGTCGAGCACCGAGGCGTCGACGAACGCGGCGGTCTCGTCGACGAACTCGCGGTGCCCGCTGCTGAGGTCGTCGAGCACCACCGGTTCGCTGCCCTCGGCCGCGAGCGCCCTCGCGACGTGGGCCCCGATGTACCCCGCACCACCCGTGACCAGCCAGCCCGCCATCTGCTCCTCCTCGGTGTCGAGCGGCCAGCATGCCACCCGGCGCCGCCGGCTGCTCAGGGCCGGATCCGCAGGGTGGACACCTCCTGCGTGGTGGCCTCGGCACCGGGGTCGAGGAACGGCGCGACCTGGTCGCGCCAGGCGACGACCGACGGGTGGTCGCTGGCGTCGACCAGCCGGGCCGTCTCGGCGTAGGCCCCGAGGTGGTGCGCCGACCACGGGTCGAGGACGTCGACCGGCCCGGCCCGCTCGACCGAGGTCCACCAGGGCAGGTCGGGGTCGGCCGCGCCGTCGAGCTCGGGCGTCAGGTCGGCCGAGTTCTCCAGCGACAGCACCGTGACCGACGGCGGCAGCGGGACGTGCGAGACCGGCGACCCGAGGGTCAGCACCGCCTCGACCTGGCCGCCCAGCGCCGGGTCGGCGGCCAGCGCGGCCGCGGTCATCCCGCCCTGGCTGTACCCGACGGCCATCACCGGCTCGCCCGCCCGCACCCCGGCCTGCACCAGGGCCGCCCGGGCCGCCTCGAGCGCGTCCGAGCCGAGCCCGCCCACCATCCGCAGGTTCGCCGTGCCGTCGGCGGGGAGCGGCCCACCGTCGGTCGACCAGGTCTGCGTCGGCGGCAGGTAGACCACCCAGCGCCGCCCGCCGGCACCGTCGATCCGGTCGAGCCGGATCCGTCCCGGCGTGTACGCCGCGGGCCCGGGCGGTGCGGCGCCGGACGCGTCCGGGCCGACCGGCGGGGCGTACGGCGCCAGCCGCCCGACCAGGCCGGCGACGTCGCGGGCGGGCGTGGTCGGACGCGGTGGCGCGACCGGGCGCACCACCACCTCTCCCTGCCGCGCCGTCCCCGTGACGGCGCCCGCCGTCGCGAGCAGCGCCGCCACCTCCGGGACGCTGCCCGGCGCGAGGTCGCGAAGCACCTCGGGCACGACCGCTCCCACCCCGACCGGCACCGTCGCGATCGCCTCCCGCACCACCCACGGGTGCCTCGCCGCCGCGACCTGCGCGGCGACCGCCGCGACCGACACGTCGTCGGCCAGGCGCTGCCCCACGCCGGCAGCGGCCCGCTGCCACAGCGCGGCCGCCGTCGCGGCGTCGAGGTGGCCGTCGGCCGCCGCACCGACCGCGTCGCCGGCCGTCGCAGCGACCACCGGCGCCGACCGCACCAGCACCCAGGCCGAGGCCGACAGCCCGACGGCCACCACCGCGGGACCGGCGACCACCGGCGCGGCGACGACGGCACCGAGGGCGAGCGGGCCGACCACCGCCGGTGCCATCGCTTTCCACGCCGACGACGCGAGCCGCTCGACGTCGGTCTCGGCGACCCGGTACACCTCGGCGGCCACGTGCGCGCCGGCGCCGAGCCGCGCGCACCCGGCCGCGCTCGCCACCAGCCCGGACTCCCCCGTCAGCACCCCGGCGGTGGCCCCGACGACCCGGGCGGCGCCGAACGGGTCGAGCGCCGCCGCCAGGGCCAGCGCCGGGTGGCTGCAGATGGCGGCCAGGTCGGGGACGGCTCCCGCGAGCCCGCCGGCGACCTCGACCAGCGCCGAGCCGCAGCCGTGGATCTGCTCGGTGACCGCGGTGGCGCCGGCGGCGCCACCGGTGACGTCGAGCCCGGCGCTCACCGCCCGCCGCCCGCGCGCGGCAGCAGGCCGGCCGAGGACTCCAGCGCCTGCCGGGCCGCGGCGAACAGGTCTGCCACCTCGTCGAGCCGCTGCTCGGCGCCCCGGGCGTGACCCCGGATGGCCGCGACCAGGTCGTCCAGGCGCCCGGCGCAGCGGTCCAGCCGCGCCGCCTCGGTCGCGACGGCCCGCGCGTAGGCGTCGGCCGCCGGCCCGGACCAGCCGGTGCGCGCGTGCCCCCGCACCTGCGTCGACCGGGCCCGCACCTGCTCGGCCAGCGCCGCCGCCCTCGACGCCAGCTCGTGCAGCTGCCCGGGGACGCCGTCGACCCCCGCGCTCATCCGCCACCTCCGTCCCGGGGCGCCGCCCCGTCCGCCTGACCCGTGCCGCGACGCTAGGTCGGGCGTGGGACGCGCCCGTGACGCGCGGGCAGCAGGTGTGGACGGCGAGCCCGCGGGCCGGCCTGTGGACGGCGGGAGGTGCGGGCTACAGGCCCTTGACGGCCGCGAGCACCTTGGTGAGCGAGTCCTTGGCGTCGCCGAACAGCAGCGTGGTCTGCGGCTCGTAGAGCAGCTCGTTCTCGATGCCGGCGAAGCCCGGACGCATCGAGCGCTTGAGGAAGACGACCTGCTTGGCCTGGTCGACGTCGAGGATCGGCATCCCGTAGATCGGCGACCCCGGCGAGGTCTTGGCGGCCGGGTTGACCACGTCGTTGGCGCCGACCACGAGCGCGACGTCGGCGGTGCGCATCCGCGGGTTCACCTCGTCCATCTCGGCCAGCACCTCGTACGGCACGTTCGCCTCGGCCAGCAGCACGTTCATGTGCCCGGGCATCCGTCCGGCGACGGGGTGGATGCCGTAGACGACCTCGGTGCCGCGCGCCTCCAGGGCCGAGGCCAGCTCGGCCATCGTGTGCTGCGCCTGGGCGACGGCGAGCCCGTACCCGGGGACCACGACGACCGACTGGGCGTAGCCGAGCAGGATCGCGACGTCCTCGGGGGTGGAGGAGCGCACCGGGCGGTCGGAGATCTCGGTGGACCCCGCGGTCGAGCCGCCCTTGAGCGCGCCGAACAGGATGCCGGTGACCGAGCGGCCCATCGCCGAGGCCATCGCCTGGGTCAGGATCGTGCCGGACGCGCCGACCAGGGTGCCCGCCACGAGCAGCAGGACGTTGTCGAGCACGAAGCCGGACGCCGCGACGGTGAGGCCGGTGAAGGCGTTGAGCAGCGAGATGACGATCGGCACGTCCGCCCCGCCGACCGGCAGCACGAGCAGCACGCCGACCGCGAGGCCTGCCACCAGGGCCAGCACGGCCCAGACCACCTCGCCCGACGCGATCAGCACGCCGGCCAGCACCAGCGAGGCCAGCAGCGCACCGATCATCAGCCAGCGCTGGCCCGGCAGCAGCACCGGGCGCGAGGTCATCAGCTCCTGCAGCTTGAGGAACGTGACGACCGAGCCGGAGAACGACACGGCGCCCACCAGGACGGTGAACCCGATCGCCAGCAGGCCGCCGCGGTCGGCGCCCACCTCGCCGAGCTCGAGCAGCGCCACCAGCGCGGCCGCACCGCCGCCGACGCCGTTGAACAGCGCGACCAGCTGCGGCATCCCGGTCATCTTCACGCGCCGCGAGACCGGCACGGCCACCACCGTGCCCACCGCGATGGCGACCAGGATCGCGACGAGGTTGTCCAGCTCGGTCGACAGGAACACCGTCACCATCGCGACCAGGGCACCGAACGCCCCGACCAGGTTGCCGCGGCGGGCGGTGCGCGGGCTCGCGAGGCCGCGCAGGGCGAGGATGAAGCAGACGGCTGCGACGAGGTAGAGCAGCGACGTCCAGACCGGCGTCAGCAGGTTCACGCGCCACCGCCCTTGCGGCCGGGACCGGTTCTGCCCTTGAACATCTCCAGCATCCGGTCGGTGACGACGAACCCGCCGACCAGGTTGAGCGTCGCGAGCACGACGGCGAGCAGCGCGACCCCGAGCGTCAGCGCGTCGTCGGCGTGGCCGGCGACCAGGACGGCGCCGAGCAGGATGATCCCGTGGATGGCGTTCGCTCCCGACATCAGCGGGGTGTGCAGGGTGCTCGACACCTTGGAGACCACCTCGAAGCCGACGAACACCGCCAGCACGAAGATGGTGAGCAGCGCGACGCCGTCCATCAGGACTCTCCCTCGGTGCGGTCCGGGACCGGTTGCAGCAGAGCGGCTGTCGGCTCGTGCCGCACCGCACCGTCGTGGGTGAGCATGGCGCCGGCCACCACCTCGTCGTCGAGGTCGGGGACGACCTGCCCGTCCGCGGTCATCAGCAGCAGCAGGTTGACCACGTTCTTGGCGTAGAGCCGGGAGGCATCGACGGGCATCGAGCTCGCGGCGTCCTTCATGCCGACGAGCGTGATCGAACCGCCGTCGGCGCAGGGGATCTCGAGGTCCTCGCCCGCCACGGCACCCTCCACGTTGCCACCCGACTCGGCGGCCAGGTCGACCACGACCGAACCCGGCTTCATCGCGGCGACCATCTCGCGCGACACCAGCCGCGGTGCGGGGCGGCCCGGGATCGCGGCGGTGGTGATGAGGACGTCGGCGCCGGCGACGTGCGGCGCGAGCAGCTCGGCCTGGCGCCGGGCGCGGTCCTCGCTCATCTCGCGCGCGTACCCGCCGGCCCCCTCGATGGCGTCGAGGTCGAGGTCGATGAAGGTGCCGCCCATCGAGCGCACCTCGTCGGCCGAGGCGGGGCGGACGTCGTAGGCGCTGACCTTGGCTCCGAGCCGCTTCGCGGTCGCGATCGCCTGCAGGCCCGCGACGCCGGCACCGAGCACCACCACCGACGCGGGCGGCACGGTGCCGGCGGCGGTCATGAACAGGGGGAGGAACCGTGGCAGCCGGATCGAGGCCTCGATCACGCAGCGGTACCCGGCGACCAGCGCCTGGCTGGTGAGGGCGTCCATCGACTGCGCCCGCGAGATGCGGGGCACCAGCTCGAGCGCGAACGAGGTGATCCGGGCGTCCGCGAGCGCCTGCACGGTCGGCAGCTCGGTCGACGGCGAGCCGAGCCCGATCGTGATGGCCCCGGGGCGCAGCCGCTCGGGGAGCCGCGGGTGCAGCGGGCGCACGTGCAGCAGCACGTCGACCGCGCCGGCGTCGACCGCCTCGACCACGTCGGCGCCCGCCTCGGCGTAGGCGGCGTCCGGGATCGAGCAGTGCAGCCCGGCGCCGGTCTGCACCGCGACCTCGAGCCCGGCGGCGACCATCTGCCGCGCGGTCTCGGGGGTGATGGCGACCCGGCGCTCGCCCGGGATGGTCTCGGCGGGGACGGCGACCTTCACGCGCGCCAACCTAGCGGCGTGACGGCGCCGCGTCGGGGATGGTGACGCGGCCGACAGGGGTGCCGGTCGTCAGGCGTCGGGGCGGGACGCGCCGGGGGTGCCGGCGACCACCTCGACGCCGAGGACCTCGAGCGGGACGCCCTGCTGCGCCGTGGTCATCACGTCGCGGCGAGGGCGCCCGTGCAGCGCGACGGTGCAGCCGACCAGGTGCCCGTGCGCGCGTCCGAGCTGCCAGGTCCGGCCGTCGGCACCGCGCAGCACCACCGACCCGTGCTCGACCCCCGCCGCCACCACGCCCTCGACCTGCACCTCGTCCTGCTCCCGGTCCGGCTGCACGTCGCCCGCCGCGCCCTCCAGCGGCGCCGGCCGGGGCCGGCCGCCGCGGCGCAGGTGCTCGGGCTTGACCACGCGCAGGTCGTCCGCGCGCGCACGGTCGTCGGGGCGGTCGGGCTGGTCCATGCCCCGTTCGTACCGTGCCGGGAGGCGCGGCGCCAGCGAGCGGGTGCGTCTGGCCGGGGTCGCGGACCTGGGACGATGGGCGCCGTGAGCGCCTCCCTCGCCGACGCCGGCACCGCCCTGGGTCCCCTCGACGGCCGCTACCGACCCGCCGTCGCCCCGCTCGTCGAGCACCTGTCGGAGGCGGCGCTGAACCGCGAGCGCGTGCGCGTCGAGGTCGAGTGGGTCCTGCACCTGACGACCTCCGGCGTCGTGCCGGGCGCCGTGCCGCTCACCGACGCCGAGCAAGCGCGGCTGCGCCGGGTGGTCACCGACTTCGGGCCCGAGCAGGTGCGCGAGCTGGGAGAGATCGAGCGCGAGACGGCGCACGACGTCAAGGCCGTCGAGTACTTCGTCAAGCGGCGGCTGGCCGCGACGCCGAGCGAGCCGGCCACCGAGCTGGTCCACTTCTGCTGCACCAGCGAGGACGTCAACAACCTGTCGTACGCGCTGATGGTGCGCGGTGCGGTGACGCGAGTCTGGCTGCCGAGGGCCGTGGCGCTGGTCGACCAGGTCGACGCGATGGCCCGCGACCTGCGCGACCAGCCGATGCTCGCCCGCACCCACGGGCAGCCGGCCACGCCTACGACGCTCGGCAAGGAGCTCGCGGTGCTCGCCCGCCGGCTGCGCCGCCAGCTGCGCCGGGTGGAGCGCGCCGAGTACCTGGGCAAGCTCAACGGGGCCACCGGCACCTACGGCGCCCACCTCGCGGCGGTGCCTGACGCCGACTGGGAGGCCGTCTCCCGCGCCTTCGTCGAGGGCCTCGGCCTCACCTGGAACCCGCTGACGACGCAGATCGAGTCGCACGACTGGCAGTCCGAGCTGTACGCCGACGTGGTGCGGTTCAACCGGGTGCTGCACAACCTCGCCACCGACGTGTGGACCTACATCTCGCTCGGGTACTTCGCCCAGCAGCTCGGCGCCCACGGCTCCACCGGCTCGTCGACGATGCCGCACAAGGTGAACCCGATCCGGTTCGAGAACGCCGAGGCCAACCTCGAGGTCTCCTGCGCCCTGCTCGAGGTGCTGGCCTCGACGCTGGTCACCAGCCGGCTGCAGCGCGACCTCACCGACTCCTCGATGCAGCGCAACATCGGCACCGCGTTCGGGCACTCGCTGCTCGCGATCGACAACGTCTCCCGCGGCCTGGCCGGCCTCGAGGCCGACCCCGCCGCGATGGAGCGCGACCTCGACGCGAGCTGGGAGGTGCTCGGCGAGGCCGTGCAGTCGGCGATGCGGGCGGCGGGGGTGGCCGGGGCGACCGGCATGCAGGACCCGTACGAGCGGCTCAAGGAGCTCACCCGCGGACGGCGCGTCGACGCGGCCGGGATGCGCGAGTTCGTCGCGGGCCTCGGCCTGCCGGACGACGTCGCGGCGCGGCTGCAGCAGCTGACGCCGGCCTCGTACACCGGCCTGTCGGCGCGGCTGGTCGACCACCTCGACGGCTGAGGTCTCGGCCGGACGGCCGATGCCCCGGCAACGGGCGGACTCCTAGCCTGGTCACAGGGTGCTGCCAGGTTCGCGGCCGATGCTCCTCCTCGACAGCGCCGCCGGACCACCCGCGGCCGACCGAGAGGACCACCATGCGCACCACGACCGTCACCGCCCTCGTGGCCGGTGGAGCCCTGACCCTGACCGCGGTCGGCGGCGTCGCCGTCCCCGTCCCCGTCCTGGCCTCGAGCGCCACGACCACGGCCGACCCGACCGACGTGCCCACCGACGCGGCGGAGGACGACGCCGAGGACGACGCCGAGGACGACGCCGAGGACGACGCGGAGGACGACGCCACCGACGCGGAGCGGCTGGCGGAGCGCACGGCGCGCATCGCCGAGGAGCTGGCCGGCCTGGTGGAGGACGGCACCATCACCCAGGAGCAGGCCGACGCGGTCGCCGGGACGCTCGCGGAGTCGCTCCCGGGACGCGGCGGCGGCCCGGGTGGCCACGGCGGGCACGGTGGACGCGGCGGCGGCTTCGGCCACGTCCTGCACGAGGGCCTGGCCGCGGCGGCCACGACCCTCGGCCTGGAGGAGGACGAGCTGCGCGAGCGGCTGCAGGGCGGCGAGACGCTGGGCGAGGTCGCCGACGCCGAGGGCGTCGACCGCGACGACCTGGTGGCAGCCCTGGTCGCCGAGGCGCAGGAGGCGCTGGCCGAGCGGGTGGAGGCCGGCGACATCACCCAGGAGCGTGCCGACGAGGTCACCGAGGGCCTCACCGAGAAGGTCACCGGGCTGCTCGACCGCAACGGGCCCGTCGGCCACGGCGGCGGCCCGCGGGGCGGCGGTCCCGAGGGCGAGACCGACAGCTGACCACCTACCCTCGGGGCGTGGACGAGGCGCCGTCGGTCGCGACCGCCCCTGCGGCGGAACCGGACCGGCGGCGTCTCGGCGCCGAGGTGCTCATCGTCCTCGGGCTCTCCCTCGGCCAGTCCGCGGTGTACGCGGTGACGAGCCTGGTCGCGAAGCTGACCCAGGGCCCGATCGGCCAGGCCACCGCGACGCTCAACGCATCGCGCAGCGAGCGCCCCTACCTCGACCTCACCTACCAGCTGCTCGGCACCGGCTTCGCGCTCGTCCCGGTGCTGCTCGGGCTGTTCCTGCTGTCCGAGCCGGGACGCTCCGCCGTCCGCCGGATCGGGTTCGACCTGCGCTCGCCGGTGCGCGACCTGGCCACCGGCGCCGGCCTCGCGGCGCTGATCGGCATCCCGGGGCTCGGCCTCTACTTCGCCGGCCGGGCGCTGGGCGTCACCGCGCAGGTGGTGCCGGCGGCGCTGGACGCCTACTGGTGGACCATCCCCGTGCTGCTGCTGTCGGCGGTGAAGAACGCGGTGCTCGAGGAGGTCCTGGTCGTCGGCTACCTCTTCGAGCGGCTGCACCAGATGCGCTGGGCCGCACCGGTCGTCGTGGCGACGTCGGCGGTACTGCGCGGCTCGTACCACCTGTACCAGGGGTTCGGCCCGTTCGTCGGCAACGTCGTCATGGGCCTGGTCTTCGGCTGGGTGTACCTGCGGTGGCGGCGGGTGATGCCGCTCGTGGTGGCGCACACCCTGCTCGACGTCGTCGCCTTCGTCGGCTACGACCTGTTCGCCGACGAGCTGGGCCTGGCCTGACCCGCGGGTACCCTGGGACCAGGACCCCCCACGCGGGTCCCCGGACGAGCGGGGCCGTACCCGGACAGCGACAAGACGGCTCCTCGGAGGCTCCCGTGTCCTGGCTCGTCCTCGTCCTGTCCGGCGTCCTGGAAGCCGTCTGGGCCACCGCGCTCGGCCGCTCGGAGGGGCTCAGCCGTCCCGTCCCGTCGATCGTGTTCGGCGTGGCCCTGCTGCTGTCGATGCTCGGGCTCGGCTACGCGATGCGCGAGCTGCCCGTCGGCACCGCCTACGCGGTCTGGGTCGGCATCGGCGCCGGCCTCACCGTGGTCTACGGCATGGCCACCGGCGCGGAGCCGGTCACGGTGGTGCGCCTGCTGCTCATCGCCGGGCTGGTCGGCTGCGTCGTCGGGCTGAAGCTCACGCACTGACGACGACGCGAGGTCAGGGGGCGCTGCGGACCGCGCTCAGGTCGGCGGTTCCGAGGGGGCTGCCCGACGGCGGGGCCAGCTGCACCCGGCCGTGGGCGTCGACGGTCGCGCTGACGCAGTGGGTCCCGCCGTCCGCGTGCACCGACGCCCCGCCGGCCACCACCAGGGCGTCACCGGTGCAGGTCTGGCCGCCGTCCGGCGTCGCCTCGGACGCCGCGACGAGCAGGCCCGGCGGCGCGGCGGGCGCCTGCCCGAGGACGGCGGCGACGTCGACCGAGACCCGGCTGCACGCCGCCGCGTCGCGCACCACCGTGCCGTCGGCGGCCAGGCAGACCACGCCGCGGTTGGGTGACAGCCACGACCGTGCGGCGGCCAGCGACGAGGCGGACGAGGTCAGCCGCCAGTCGCGCTCCTTGTCCTCGTCGAACCAGACCAGGGTGGTGAGCCGGGGGAAGGCGGTGCTCGCGAACATCTCGCTGATCCACCGGCCCTTGTCGGACGGGCCGAGCGGGTCGGTGTCGCCGGCGGGGTCCGCCGAGGCGATCTCGCAGATCCACACCGGCAGCGTCGGGTCGAGCGAGGTGAGCCGGGCGTACTGCGCGGCGAAGACCTGCTCGAAGGACTGCCACCTGCCCCAGGTGGCGTCCTGGCCCCAGTTGTAGCCGTCGATCCCCAGGACGTCGACGTAGTCGCGACCCGGCCAGATCGTCCGGACGTCGGTGGTCTCGGCGTAGACGTCGGCGGTGGGGTTGAACACCCACCTGATGTTGTCGCCGCCGGCCGCGCGCACCGTCTTCACGACGTGGCGCCAGGCCGCGACGAACTCGGCGGGCGTGCCGCCGTGCGGCTTGCGGGCGCCGGTCGTGGGCTGGAAGTCGACCCAGTCGCCGTTCATCTCCGGCCACGGCCGGACGTAGACCTCGTGCGGGTAGGCGGCGGCGTGCGCGCCGATCCGGCGCAGGTAGGCGTCGTGCGCGCCCGAGGACCACGACCGGAAGTCGTACGGGCCCATGTCCCAGGACAGCAGCACCTGGCGGCGGCCCTGGTCGGCGAAACCGCGCTCGATGGCGGCGGGGAACTCGTCGCCGTAGCCGTAGAAGTACGAGGCGACCTCGAGCGGGCTCCCGAGGGTGCGCTCGAGGGAGGTGAACCGGTCCGGCCGGGCGACCATGCCGTCGACGTAGGCACCGAACGCGACACGCTCGCCGAGCGGCGGCGTCGTGCCCACCGCGGTGGCGGCCGTCCCGCGCGGCAGCATCACGGCGGCCACGAGCCCGAGCACCGCCACGACGGCGAGCAGGGACCGGGGGATACGGGCAGGACGGGACACACCCCTCGATCGGGGTGCTCCCGTCCTGTCTTGACGGCCCGGACCGGGCATCCACCCGGCCGACCGTCCCGGTCACGCAGCGTCATCCTCCGACGCGCTGCGTCACCGCTGCGGAGGATCAGTCCTCCTGGACCCGCTTCGGCAGGGTGCGCAGGAGCGCCATGCCGGCCGCGACCATCGCGAACGCGGCGAGCGGCAGCCACAGGGCGTCCACCCCCGTCACCGCGAGGGCGCCGGCGCCCGCGCCGCCACCCAGGACCGAACCGAGAACTGCACCGGAGTTGTCGTACACAGCTACCACTTCCTCTCGCGGCGGATCGCCGCATCGATGAATGCCCTTGCCTGCACCAGTTGCAGGAAGACGTCGTAGACCATCTCCACCACCAGGACCGCGCCCACGAGCATCTGCGCGGGGCCGCGGGAGCGGACGGTGACGACCCGCTCGGCGACGAAGATCGCGGTCACCGCCAGCCACACGGGGTAGAAGGTCAGGTTCCGCTCCACCAGCAGCGCCCACAGCAGCGCGCCGAGGTAGACCGCGGTCACGATCACGCCGAGGAACGACAGCACCTGGCGGGCCCAGTACTCCCGGGTGATCGCGGTGAGGCCGTAGTCGGTGAGGTTCTCCAGCGCGCCGCGCTTCCAGCGCAGCCGCTGCTGCGCGAGCTGGCGCCAGGTCGGCATCACCTCGGTGGTGAGCCGGCAGCCGCGCGGCGAGACGATCCGGTGGCCGAGGTGCAGCAGCCCGAGGGTCAGCTCGTTGTCCTCGGTGAGCACCCGGGTGTCGTAGACCGCCGGGGCGCCGGGCAGCCGGCCCTGCGCCCGGGCCCGCACGACGTCGCGCAGGGCGCCGACCGCGAACACCGTCGCCGTCCCGGTGAGCACGAGCACCCGGCCGCCGCGGCGGGTGACGTCGCGGGCGTAGCGCGCGTACTCGTTGCGCTGGCACATGCCGACGAAGCCGCCGCCGTCCTGCCCGGTGAAGGTGCCGCCCACGGCGCTGACCTTCGCGGCGAGCAGGCGCCGCTCGGCCTCGGCCAGGAAGCCCTGGGCCAGCACCGAGTCGGCGTCCATCACCATGACCGCGTCGTCGTCGCGCAGGCCGTCCATCACCTGCGGCAGCACCTGGTTGAGGGCACCGGCCTTCTTGGCGGTGTTGCCGACGGTCTCGACCACGCGCACCGGGTAGCGGCGGGCGATCTCCGCGGTGTCGTCGGTGCAGTTGTCGCACACCACGACGAGCTCGTCCGGGGTCCGGTCCTGGGACAGGACGGACTCGATGGTCGAGGCGATCGAGGGGGATTCGTTGTGCGCCGGCACGACGACGGACAGCCGGATGCGGGTGCGAGCGGCTTCCCGGCGGCGCGGACGGACCGCCGCGCGATGCCGGGGCGGGGTCGTCCGATCGCTGTTCGTCAGTGGCGGCGTCAGGACGCCGGATGACAGATCGAGCCCCTCACTAGTACCCCGTACGTGCGTGTCCCGTCCATGCTGCGTGACCGTCGCCGGGTTCGCAAACCGGGACGAGGCACCGATGGCGGTACGGGGTGTGGGCCGAACGTGTGCAGAGGCCGGTGACGGCCCGTGACCGGGCCGCTCAGGTGCTCAGAGGCGGACGGTGCCCGTCGGCGTCCGGAAGTCGACGGCCAGCAGGCCGGGGGTGCCGCGCGGCGCCACCCACTCGACCTCGACCTCGCCGAGGGGCTCGGCGACGTCGGTGCCCAGCCAGTCCGTGACCCGCGAGGGGTCCCCGGCGATCTGCAGGCACTCGATGGCGACCGGCGAGACCTTGTCGGCGCCGGGACGCAGGGCGTCCTCGATCGTCCACTGGACCATGTACGGCAGCTGCGGGTCCGAGATCAGGCCCTTGACGCCCAGCTGCTTCCAGGTGAGCTCGACGCCGTCCGGGCGGTGCCGGTTGCCGACCACCGAGGGGCGGCCGATCCGCTGCTCGAGGGGGGCGATGTCGTCGACCGAGACGACCCAGCCCAGCCAGCCGCCGCCCGCCTCTGAGCGCGCGCGCACGGCCTGGCCGAACGGTGCCTTGTCCGACGCGGGGTGGTCGAGCACCTCGACCACCTCGACGTACTGCAGGCCCTCGAGCGGCAGCAGCATGTTCCGGGTGCCGAAGCGCGGGTGCAGGCCGCCGTCGAGCAGCTCGACGCCGAGCGCCTCGGCCAGCCGCTGGGCCGTGGCGCGCAACCCGTCGCTCTCGGCGGCGTAGGAGACGTGGTCCAGGCGCATGGCGACGATCGTGGCAGACCGTCAGGCGTCCGCGCGCACCGGGTGCGCAGGTCGCCGGCGGCGCACGGTGAGCCACAACCGGTGCCCCGTGACCACCAGCGCGAGCCAGCCGAGGGCCAGCGCCCACGCGGTCACGACGTCGGTCAGCCAGTGGTGGCCGAGGTAGACCCGGGACAGCCCCATCGCCACCGCGAAGACCAGGCAGCCGGTGACGGCGAGCGCCCGCGCCCACCGGTGCCGCAGCTTGCGCACCAGCAGGTAGGCGACGATGCCGGCGATGGCCATCGCGTTCAGCGAGTGGCCGCTCGGGAACGAGAACGAGGACTCGAAGGGTGGGACCGCCTCGTCCAGCGGGGGGCGCGCGCGGCCGACGGCCGACTTCCCGACGGCGGTCATGAGCAGGGAGCCGGCGCCGGTGACCGCGACCAGCACGACCGGGGTCCAGGAGCGCCACAGCAGGGCCAGGCCGACGGCGACGGCGGTGGCCAGCACCGGCATCCCGACCTTGCCGCCGAGGTCGGTGAACGCCGTGACGGCCGTGTTCACCGCCGGGGAGCGGGCGTCGACCGCGGCCTCGAGCACCGGCCGGTCGAGCCCCGACATGCCGTCGCCCTCGACGACGCCCTCGTACAGCTCGGCGGTGCCGCCGGCCATCAGGCCCGCGACGAGCAGTCCCAGCGCGACGGTCAGCAGGATCGCCCAGCGCGGCGTCGCCCAGCCCCACACGCCCTCGGCCCGCTGCCAGGCCCAGCCCGCCAGACCGGCGACGCGGCGCCCGAGCCGGGTGTCCCAGGAGGTGAGGTCGCGGGGGCCGACGTACTCGTCGCTGTCCGGGCCCTGCGGGCCCTCCAGCCGGTCGCGCAGCCGGGTCGCGCCGCTCGGCTGCCTCGGGCTGGTCATCGGGACAGTGTGCTGCCCGGCGACGGGCTCGGCAGGTCGGCGCCGGGTCGACGGGCGGGGCCGACCCGTCCGATGATGGGGCGGTGACCGACGGACCGCTGGCGGTGCGCTGGGTGTGGGCGTTCGTCGACCTGCCGCCCGAGGGGTTCGAGCGTGGCGCGCGGTTCTGGGCCGAGGTCGCGCGCTCGACGCCGTCGCCGCGGCGCGGCGAGCACGAGCAGTTCCTCACGCTGCTGCCGGAGCAGGGCGCGCCGTGGGTGAAGCTGCAGCGCGTCGGCGGCCAGGGCGGCGTGCACGTCGACCTCGACGTCGAGGGGTCCCTGCAGGCGGCGCGCGACCACGCCGTCGGCCTCGGGGCGAGCGTGGTCGACGAGCTGGACGACGTCGTGGTGTGCCGATCGCCCGGCGGGTTCGTCTTCTGCCTCACCCGGTACGACGCGGACGAGACCGGCGGCGGCCAGGTCCGCGACGGCGCGCCGAGCCTGGTCGACCAGGTGTGCCTCGACATCCCCTCGGGCCGCTGGGACGACGAGCTGCGGTTCTGGGCGGACCTCACCGGCTGGTCGCTGACCAAGGGCGCGGCCCGCGACGAGCAGGACGAGTTCGACCGGCTGGAGTGGCCGCAGGGCCTGCCCGTGCGGTTCCTGCTGCAGCGCCTCGACGACGAGGACGGCCCGGTGCGGGGCCACCTCGACCTGTCCGGCGCCGACCCGGAGGCGGAGATCGCCCGGCACGTGGCGCTGGGCGCCACCCGGGTGGGGCCGGGGCGGGGCTGGACCGTGATGCAGGACCCGACCGGGGCGGTCTACTGCGTCACCGAGCGGCACCCGGACCGCGCGCGCCAGACCTGAACGTCTGCTCGGGACGGCAGGTCAGGCGGCGGCCGCGATCGCCGCGGTGAGGTCGGCGGCGAGGTCGCCGCGCGGCACGACGGACACCTCCGCCAGCCCGAGCCAGTCGGCCACCTCGCGCAGGTGGGCGGCCAGCTGCTCGGCGGTTCCGGCCGGGGCGCCCGGCTCGCGGTGGGCGGCCTTGACGACCAGGACGCCGGCCTTGCGGTCGGCCTTGAGGTCGACGCGCGCCACGAGCTCCTCGCCGAGCAGGAACGGCAGCACGTAGTAGCCGTGCTTGCGCAGGTGCTCGGGGACGTAGATCTCGATCCGGTAGTGGAACCCGAAGAGCTTCTCGGTGCGCGCCCGTTCCCACACCACGGGGTCGAACGGGCTCAGCAGCGTGCGGACCTCGGCGCGCCGGGGCAGCCGGGCGTCGCGGTGCAGGTACGCCGGCTTGCCCCACTCCTCGACCTCGACCGGCAGCAGCTCGCCGTCCTCGACCAGGCTCGCGACGGCCGGCCGCACGGCAGAGGCCGGGAGCCGGTAGTAGTCGCGCAGGCAGGTCTCGGTGGCGACGCCGAACGACCGGGCGGCCCGGCGGACGAGCTCGCGGTAGGTCTCCTCGTCGGTCGGCGTCGGCACCGCCAGCACCTCCGGCGGCAGCACCCGCTCGGGCAGGTCGAGCACCCGCTCGAACGCCGCGTTGCGACCGGCGACGGCGAGGTCGCCGACGATGAACAGGTGGAACAGCGCCTGCTGGGTGCCGGACCAGTTCCAGCCCCACTCCACCCGCTCGCGCGGCAGCCCGTCGTCGAGGTCGCGCGCGGTGGACGGCCCGCGCCGGCGCACCTCCTCGAGCAGCGAGGCCACCAGCTCGGGCTGCTTCACCGCGATCTCGGAGCGCTCGCGGTTGGCGCGCATGCGGGTCTGCATGAACGGCCAGAGGTCGACCGGCATGTACGCCGCGACGTGGGCCCAGTACTCGACCAGCCGCCGGGGGCGCTGCTCGGCCGCCCGCCGCAGCAGCGCGGGGTCGTAGGCGCCCATCCGGCTGAACAGCGGCACCAGGTGCGCGCGGGCCAGGACGTTCACCGAGTCGATCTGGAGGACGCCGGTGCGCTGCACCGTTCGGGCCAGCGTGCGCATCGTCGGCGTCTCGTGCCGCGGGTCGAGGAACCCCTGGGAGGCCAGGGTGATCCGGCGCGCCTGCGACCGGCTGAGCGACTGGGTGGTGCGCACGGCGACACCCTAGGGACGCGCACCGACAACCGCTCCGGCGTGCGCGGCTCCTGGGGCGGGGGGACCATCGCGGCATGGTGCGGTTGCGCAGGTCCTCCCCCACCCAGCCCGGGTGGACGCGGCGGCGGGCGGGCAAGGGCTTCGTCTACCTGGACGAGGGCGGCACCCGGCTCGGGCCGCCGCACACGGAGCGGTGCAAGGCGCTGGTGATCCCGCCGGCGTGGTCGGACGTGTGGATCTGCCGGTGGGACAACGGGCACCTGCAGGCCGTCGGCACCGACGACGCCCAGCGCCGCCAGTACCTCTACCACCCGGAGTGGCGGGTGCAGCGCGACGCCGCCAAGCACGAGCGGGTACTCGAGGTCGCGGCCCGGCTGCCGCAGGCGCGCGAGCGGGTCGCCGAGCACCTGGCCGAGCCCGGGATGACCCGCGAGCGCGCGCTGGCCACCGCGTTCCGGCTGCTCGACCTCGGCTTCTTCCGGATCGGCGGCGAGACCTACGCCGAGCAGAACGGCAGCTACGGGCTCGCGACGATCAGCAAGGACCACGTGCGGATCGAGGACGGCTCTGTCGTCTTCGAGTACACCGCCAAGTCGGGCAAGGAGCGGTACATCGCGCTGGCCGAGACCGACGTCCTCGACAGCGTCAGCGTGCTGAAGCGGCGCCGCAGCGGCAGCGAGAAGCTGCTCGCCTACCGCGACGGCACCCGGTGGCGCGACATCAGCAGCGACGACATCAACGAGTACGTCAAGACCGTGGTCTCCGGCGAGGTCTCGGCCAAGGACTTCCGCACCTGGCACGCCACGGTGCTGGCGGCCGTCGCCCTGGCGGTGTCGACCCACGCGGCCGACAGCGAGGGCAAGCGCCGCCGGGCGGTGGCGCGGGCGATGAAGGAGGTCTCGGAGTACCTCGGCAACACCCCGGCGGTCTGCAAGGCGTCCTACGTCGACCCGCGCGTGGTCGACCTGTTCGAGGACGGCGTGACGATCGAGCCGGCCCTCAAGGAGCTCGGCAAGGACACCCCCGAGGGCTTCCCGGCCACGCACGGCGCGATCGAGAAGGCCGTGCTCGAGCTGCTCCGGACGCCGCCGAGCTCGTCCGGCCGGGCCCGCCGCAGGCGCTGAGCCGCAGGCCTACCCGGCCCACTCGGGGTCGGCGGCGGTGAGCAGCGCGGGGTCGGCCTCGCCCGGCTCCGGCAGGTCGGACGCCGGGATCCCCTTGCTCACCAGGGCTGCGCGGCAGGCGTCCTCGAAGCCCATCAGCCCGCCGGGCGGCTCGCCGACGAGGTCGTCGAGGTCCTGCTCGCGGCGCACGACCTCGTGCACGAGGCTGCCGACCAGCGGCTTGGCCAGGCCGGTCGGCACGGGGGTGACCAAGCCGATCCAGTGCGAGGCGAGCCGGGGCGTGAGCACCGGCACGGTCTGGATCCACCGCTTGCGCAGCCCGGCGACGACGGCGTAGCGCTCGATCATCTGGCGGTAGGTGAGGACGTCCGGCCCGCCGATGTCGAACGGGCGGTTCTGGTCCGCCGGGAGGGTGGCCGCGGCGACGAGGTAGTGCAGCACGTCGCGCACCGCGATCGGCTGGATCCGGTTCTCCAGCCACTTCGGCGCGACCATCGCGGGCAGCCGGTGGGTGAGGTGGCGCAGCATCTCGAAGCTCGCCGAGCCCGACCCCACGACGACGGCCGCCTGCAGCACCGCCGTCGGGACGCCGGAGGCCATCAGCAGGTTGCCCACCTCGACCCGCGACGCGAGGTGCTCGCTCAGCTCGACGCCGTCGGGGTGCAGGCCGGACAGGTACACGGTGCGGCCGACGTCGCGGGCCTGGGCGGCCAGGCCGAACGTCCGCGCCAGCTCGGCGTCGCGCCGGGCGAAGCCCGCCTTGCCGTCCATCGAGTGCAGCAGGTAGTAGGCGGCGTCGACGCCGTCCAGCGCCTGCTCCAGCACCTTGCGGCTGCTCGCGTCGCCCTCGACCACGTCGACGCGCGAGGCCCATGCGCGGGGCGCGACCTTGTCGGCGGAGCGGCTGAGGACCCGCACCGACCAGCCGTCGTCCAGCAGCCTCGGGACCAGTCGCGCGCCGATGTACCCCGTCGCGCCCGTGACCAGCGCCACCCTGCTCACGAGAGCGCCGCGATCAGCGGGGGCAGCACGAACAGCATGCTGAGCGACCAGGTGACGTGCGTGATCATCGGACCGAGGACTCCTCCGGTGACGCGGCGCTCGAGACCGACCACGAGGCCCAGGACGGCGGCCGCGAAGACGAGCATGAGGTTCGCGGTGGTCACGGTGACCAGCGTGTAGACCACTGTGGTCGTGATGACCGGGTGCCGCGCGCCGACCGCGGCGAACAGTGCCCCGCGGAAGAACAGCTCCTCGGCGACGCCGTTGACCAGGGTGATGACGAAGACGACCGGCAGCGAGGCGAACCGGGCGTGGTCCAGCACCTCGTCGACGGCCGTGCGCAGCACCGGCACCTGGGCGACGACGACCGCGCCGGCGGCGAAGACGGCGACCGCCAGCAGCCCGACGCACAGCGGCTGCACGATCGGCCGGGCGGTGCGGGCCTCGCGGGTGTTGGCCCAGCCCAGGTGCAGCGGCCCCGACAGGAACGCGCCGAGCGTCCACACGCCCGCGAGGGCGAAGGTGGTGGCGTAGAACCGGGGGTCACCGGGCTCGAGCGACAGGCTCAGGCCGAGCAGGGCCGCGCCGACCACGAGGGTGACCCCGGCCACCCAGCGGCGCCGCTTGAACTCCGTGTCGCTCTGCCGGTGGTCGCGCGGGACGACCGCGACGAACGAGGCGTGGACGAAACGGGAGATCTCCTCCCCGACCCGCCGCACCGGCATGGGCCCCACAGTAGATGGGCCCCCGCGGGCCGGCTCAGCGGCCACCCCCGGCCCGGCGGGCGGTCAGCCGACGGGCGGCTTCTCCGGTGCGCCCTGCGACCCGGTGCGGGTGAAGAAGCTGATCCTCCCGTCGCCTCGAGCACCGCGACGCGCACGTCGGCGAGCCGCTCGATGCCCTGCTCGCGCGCGGCGGCGTAGAGGTCGGCGAACGCCAAGCGCTCGGCCCGCATCGTCTCGACGGCGGGCTCCCCGTCGTGCACCACGACGACCGGCACCTTGTGGACGACCTTGCGCAGCCGGGGTCAGCGCCAGCTGGCCCACGACAGGGCGACGGTGAGCAGCGCGAAGGTGCTCCCTGCGAGCACCGCAGCGGTCACCGGAAGTCCTGCTGGGTCACGCCCTGCTGCACCAGGTCGCCCATCGTGACGAACAGGATCAGCTCGAAGGTGCTGGGCTCGCCGAGCGTCGAGCGCCCGACGGCGCGGGTGACAGCCGCAGGAACAGGAACAGCACGACGGCCCGGACGACGATCTCCACGGCGGTCCTCCTCGGTCGGCGCTGGTCAGGGCAGCAGGGTCGTCGTCCACGGGACCGCCGCGTGCTCGACGTCGTCGACCAGGAGCCGCACCTCGGCGTGACGGCCGATCTGGGCCGCGGGCGACGAGGTCGTCCCGGGCCTCAGTTGAGCGCGAAGCGCAGGCACACCGTCCGGGCGTAGGCGGGGTCGACGAGGTTCTGCCCGGAAGCGCTCTCGCAGCCGCGGGGGAGCTCGACGCCGGAGGCGCGGAAGGTGACGGCCTCCTCGATCGCGGCGCGTACCGTGGTGTTCCGGGAGAGCTTCTCGAACGTCTCCGTCTGGAACCCGATCCTGGTCCCCGACGAGCGGAGCCGCTGGTGCTCGCCGTACATCGTCCGGTACTCACCGGACTGCGTGGACAACGGGGCCCACGAGTTGTTGGCCACGACCGCCGTGGGACCCAACGTCGCGACCTCCGTGCGCATCAACCTCACGCAGCGCTCGACGTTGCCGAACCGGAAGGTGCCGCTCACCACGGAGCCGGGCGGGTTGAAGGCGGTGTAGCAGCCGATCCCGTACGGGCTCAGCAGCGCCTTGTGCGCCTGCCAGCCCTTGAGGAACATCGCGTCGTCCAGTGCGTCGGTGTAGCCCTTCGCAGCAGCCGCCCGGACGTTCTCGACCAGGCCGAACTGCTTGTTGCACGGCTCGACGAACTGGGTGGACGGCCAGCCCATGGCCACCTCGGCGAGAGCTCGGTGCGAGCCGAACTCCCGGGCGATGATCGCGTACAGGTCGGTGGCGGCGCTGGCGTAGGCAGCGTTCCACCAGACCGGCACCCCGCCCTCGATCTCGCGCCACGCCGGGTCCGAGGGGGCGCTCGCGCCGGTGCCGTCGGTCCCCTTGTCGGTGTACCACCGCATGACACCGGTGCTGTTCTTGACCCACTGGGGGGCGTACATGCCCATCCGGGGACGCAACCGCACCTGCAGCGGCTTGCCTGTCACCCCGAGCTGGGACGCGCACCAGTCCAGCTGCCTGCGCAGCTCGTCCCGGAACGCGGTGTCGACCTTGCCCGGGCCGGCGTGCAGCTGGTGCCACTCGAAGTCGATCACGACGAAGGAGATGATGTTCCGCTGGGCCCGCTGGGCGGTGGCGAACGACCGCGCACCCAGGCCCGTGCAACGCCGCACCACCGATGCGCTCGCGGTGAAGCGGGAGGAGGCCGACTGCCTCAGCTGGCTGGCCCCGCGGGGCGTCGCGTGGGCGACGTCGTTGGTGAGGAGGCCGAGCGCGACGGTCCCGAGCCCTCCGAGCAGGGCTCGCCGGCTCAGGTGGGGGACATCGGTGGCTCGGTGCGCAGGGCGCGTCGTGGTGTCGGTCCTGGTCAAGGGTCACTCCGGTGAGAATCGTCGAGGGTTCGAGGTCCGCGTGCCTGGCTCGATCGAGCCCACTGGGACACAAAGGTTTTCGACGCGTGAGGTCCTGGCCTGGATGCGCTCGCCGAGCGAACGCCGCTTCACGGAGGGTCACGCCGTCCGCGCCGGTGCCCGGCCGAACGGACCGGGTGCCTCGCCCGCCCCGTGCCGGCCGGCGTGCCCCGTGACGCAGCGTGGTGCTAGCGGGTTCCCGGGCCTCCGGCCGAGGTGTCGCCCGCTCCGTCCCGCACCCCGCCGCGCCGGATCCCGGCGAGCAACATGGGTCCCGGCGGTACCGACGCGATCAGCGCGAGGTCCTGCGCCGGCGTGGTGAGGCCGTCGAGGAAGTCGAGCACGCGCGCCACGGGGTTGCGGTCGAACAGCAGCGGGAAGAAGCGCGAGCCGTCGATGTCGCCGGACAGCAGACCTCGCAGCAGCAGCGCGTCGGCGCGCAGGTGCCGCGACGGGTACGCGGGGGGAGGGACCGGGTCGCGGCCGCCGCGCAGCGCCGCGGCGACGGCCGCCGCCTGCCGCTGCATCGCGGTGAAGGTGTAGCCCGTCGACGGCCTGGTCGCGCCGCCCACGGTGCCGATCCGCACCACGCGGTCCCGTCCGCGGTCGCGGGTGCGGTGCCTCGCGTCGGTCATGGGGATCGACCCCTCCTCCGGACGCAGCACCGGCGCGCCGGCCAGCCCGACCGCGTCGAGGTAGGCGGCGAGACCGGACCGCAGCCGCTCGTCGTCGGCCGCGCCTGGCGCCAGGACGGTGTACTCGGCCAGCGCGGTGCCGTCGCCCATGGGCAGCAGGTAGCCGAACCCGGTGCCGCGCGGGGGCTGCGGCGCGCGCAGGTCCATCAGGACGGCGGTCTCCTCGTCCACCTCGCCTGGTGCGACCTGCACCACCACGCCGCGGAAGTGCTGCCACAGAGCGGTTCTCGGCCTGGGGGGCGTGTCGCCGGGCAGCGGCGCAGACGTCAGCACCCAGCTCGTCGTGAGCTCGTGGTCGCCCGCGACGACCCGCACCTGCGCCCCGCGCTGCTCGACCCGCTCGACGGGGGCGGGGACGTGCACGAGCTCGATCCTCGCCGCCGGGTCGGCGACCAGGTCGCGCACCGCGCGGTAGTAGGTGCTCGACCGCAGCGTCCGGTAGCGGTGGGTCGGCGCCAGGTCGACCTCGACCACGCGGTCGGGACCCGCGACGAGCAGCCGGTCCCAGGTGCGGTCCGCGAACGCGAACAGGTCGTCGCCGGTGCCACGGCGCTGCCAGAAGCTCCACGTGCGGTCGTCCGGGAGGGTGGCCAGCCGGTCGAGCGGGTCGACGACGACGACGCGCAGCGGCGGTCCCCCGGGGCGCTCCCGCCGGGACAGGGCGAGCCGGTGCAGCACGCCGACCGCCGCGCCGCCGCCGCCGACGAGCACCAGGTCGGCGCCGCTCCGCATCACCGGAACCTCCGGCCCTCGTCGCGGCGGTAGGCCCAGGCGGCCAGGCCGGCCATCAGCACCGTCCACACCACGACGTTGACCCACGCAGCGGTGGGGACCGGCGACGAGGTGAGCTGGGCGACCACCAGGTCGCGGCCACCACGGGACGAGAGCAGCTGCGAGACCGCGTCGAGCCAGCGCGGGAACAGCTCCGGCGGCAGGAACAGCCCGCCGCCGAACGCCATCGGCAGGAAGATCATCTGCACCGCCGGCAGCGCCGCCTTCACCGGCAGCAGGTAGCCGAGCGAGATGCCCATCAGCAGGAACGGGGTGCCGGCGACCACCATGGCCAGCAGCGCCGTGACGGCCTGCACCGGTGTGGCGGTGGCGGAGGTGAGCAGCACCGCGATCAGCGCGACGACACCCACCCCGACCCCGGCGAACAGCAGGCCGGTGATCACCTTCGCGCCGAGGCGCGGCACCACCCCCGCCGACAGCGTCCGCAGGTAGGGGTCCCACGGCGTCGAGCGCTCCTCGGCGGTGCCGAGGCCGAAGCTGAAGAGGCAGACGGACAGGACGGAGACGAGCGCGAGCTGGCCGGCGGCCGCGGTCGCGGCGCCGGGCTCGTCGCGCAGCGCGCTCTGCGGGACGATGAAGAACAGGTACGACAGCGCCGGGAACGCGATGTTGCCGACCATCGCCATCGGGATCCGCACCTGCTCGAGCAGCTGGTAGCGGGTGTGCAGCGCGAGCATGCTCATCGGGCCACCTCCAGGTGGTCGTCGCTCGCGGCGGTGCCCGCGTGCCGGGTGAGGGAGAGGAAGGCCTCCTCGAGCGAGGTCGGCGAGACCTCGAGGTCGGTGAACGGCACTGCGCGACGGACGATCTCGCGCACGACGGCGTCGGAGTCGGACGTGAGCAGCTCGCTGCGCCCGCCCTTGCGCTGCACCACCGAGGAGACGCCGGGCAGGTCCGCCAGGACCGAGGCGTCGTCGGTGCGCAGGCTGACGCGGCGCACGTCGACGACGGCGCGGACGGCGTCGAGGGTGTCGTCGGCGAGCACGCGGCCGCGGTCGATCACCACGACCCGCTCCGCCAGCGCCTGCACCTCCTCGAGGTAGTGGCTGGTGAGCACCACGGTTCCGCCGCCCGCGTGGAAGTCGCGGATGGCCTGCCACAGAGCGTGTCTCGCGTCCACGTCGAGCCCGGTGGTGGGCTCGTCCAGGAACACCAGGCGCGGACGGCCGACGAACGCCAGCGCGACCGCCAGGCGGCGCTTCTGCCCGCCGGACAGCCCGCCCGTCTGCCGGCGGGCGAGGTCCTGCAGCCCGAACCGCTCGAGCAGCTCGCCGGTGGGGACGGCGCCGTCGTAGTGGCCGGCGACGAAGTCGACCACCTCACGCACCCGCAGCAGCGGCGGCAGGCCGGTCTCCTGCGGGGTGTTGCCGATCAGCCGGCGGTTCACCGCGTCGCGCGGGTCGCCGCCGAACAGCTCGACGGTGCCCGAGGTGGGCCGCCGCAGGCCGAGCATGAGGCTGATCAGCGTCGACTTGCCGGCGCCGTTCGGTCCGAGCAACCCGATCAGCTGGCCGGCGGGCACGTCCAGGCTGACGCCGTCGAGGGCCACGGTCGCGTCGAAGGTGCGGCGGACGTCGACGGCTCGGGCCAGCACGTCGGTGCCGGCCGGGGTCGGCGCGGGCGGTCGGGTCGGTGCGGTCATGCGGTTCCCCCCAGGAGCTCGCGGAGCTTGGTCAGGTAGTCCTCGAACGCCTCGCGTCCGGTGCGGGTGAGGGAGACGTAGGTGACGGGCGTGCGGCCGGAGTGCGCCTTCTCGACCCCGACGTAGCCGGCGTCCTCGAGCTTGCGCAGGTGCGTCGACAGGTTGCCCGCGGTCATCTCGAGCAGCTGCTGCAGGCGCGGGAAGGTGATCCGGTCCCTGGGCCCGAGCGTCGCCAGGGTCGTCATCACCTTCAGCCGCGCCTGGGCGTGGATGACCGGGTCGAGCTCGACGGCGGCCGTCACGCCGCGACCGCCCGCCGGCCGCGCAGGGCGAACCACGCCGCCGCCAGCAGGAAGCCGCCGCCGCCGGCGAGGCTCATCACCGCGAACGTCCCGGGGGTGCCGACGAGCACGCCGGCCACGACGCAGACGGCGAACCACGCGCCGAGCGCGAACATATGCACGTCGCGCCAGACCGCCGCGCCCATCATGTAGAGCACGGCGACGAGCAGGCACGACAGCGCCGGCCACAGCAGGTCCAGCAGGGCCGGGTCGACGCCGCGGCGGCCGAGCGTGACCAGCACCGCGGTGAGGGCGGCGAAGGACACGAACCAGGTCCAGCCGTAGAGCGCGCCGCGCAGGTCGTCCTCGCCACGCACGCCCCGCTGCTGGCGCAGCGTGTGCACGAGCGTGACCACGAGGGCGGACAGCATGAGGACGCCGAGGACGGTGCCCGCGACGGGCGCGGACAACCGGAAGGGCGCGGACGACGAGCCGGTGGTCCACAGCGCGGCGAACCCGAGCAGCCAGGCCAGGCCCCACGCGCCGTAGATGACCTCGACGTGCACGTCGGTGCTCGCCCGCACCCGTGCCTGCTGCGCCTCCACCAGCGCCAGGCTCTCGCGCGGGCTGAGGCCGGTGTCCAGGTCGTCGGTCGTCACACCGACTTTGTAACGCAAACTGCTTTGCGTGTCCAGGGTCAGAGGTGCATGCGGGCACCCTTCACGGCCTGGTCCCACGGCCGGTCGCGCCTGACCCGCCACCTCCTCCGGCTGGGCACGACGCCGGGCTCCTCGGCGCGGGAGTCGCGGCGCCGACGTACGTTCGGCGCATGACCTCCCCCAGCGGCACCTCGCCGCAGAACACCAGCTTCCCCAGCGGTGGCGGCACCGCCCACGGCTACCTCGCGCTCCCGCCCTCGGGGAGCGGGCCGGGTCTGGTGGTCATCCAGGAGTGGTGGGGCCTGACCACGCACATCCAGGACGTCACCGACCGGTTCGCCGCCGAGGGCTTCGTCGCGCTGGCGCCCGACCTGTACGGCGGACGGACCACCCACGACGCCGCCGAGGCGCGCGAGCTGGCCACGTCGCTGCCCCGCGACCGGGCGGTGCGCGACCTGGCGGGCGCCGTCGACCACCTCCTCGGGCACGACGCGGTGACGTCGACGGCCGTCGGCGCGGTGGGCTTCTGCATGGGCGGCGGCTTCGTGCTGTCGATGGCCGCGCAGCTGGGCGACAAGGTGTCTGCCGCGGTCGCCTTCTACGGCATCGCCGGTGACTCGCCGAGCTTCACCACCACGACCGCCCGCGTGCAGGGCCACTACGGGCGCCTCGACCACACCATCCCGGTCGAGGCGGTCGAGGAGATGGCCGCCCGGATCGAGCGGGAGTCGGGCAAGGCGCCGGAGATCCACCTCTACGACGCCGGTCACGCGTTCCTCAACGACGAGAACCCGAAGGGCAACTACGACGCCGCGAGCGCGTCCCTGGCCTGGGGCCGCGCCGTGGAGTTCCTGCGCTGATCAGCAGTCCGGTCCGGCAGGCCCGGCGCCCGGGGCGCCGGCCTCGAGCTTGGCCAGCACGGCGGTGAAGACCTCGTCGAGGACCGCGAGCTGCTCCGGCGTGACGAGGTCGAACACGTTCTCCCGCACCGTCCGGACGTGCCCGGGGGCGGTCGCGAGGACGATCTCCCAGCCATCGTCGGTGAGCACCGTGCGGTTGCCGCGCCGGTCGTGCGGGTCCTTCTCCCGCCGCACCCAGCCGCGTTCGGCGAGCCGGTCGACGGCGTGCGACAACCGGCTCGGGGATGAGCTGACCAGCTCGGCCAGCTCGCTCATCCGCAGCGAGCGTCCCGGCGCCTCGGAGAGCATCGCCAGGATGATGTAGTACGTCTGCGGCAGGCCCGACTCGTCCTGCATCTGCCGCTCGAGCGCGGCGAACAGCTTGCGGTTCACGGCGAGGAAGGCGCGCCAGACGCGCTGCTCGTCGTCGTCGAGCCAGCGCGTCACCGTGACCGACCCCTCTCCGCGTCCACCCCGCACGGAGGTTACCGCCGCGCGAGGTGCCGGGAGATCACCATCCGCTGGATCTGGTTCGTGCCCTCGAAGATCTGCATCACCTTGGCCTCCCGCATGTACCGCTCGACGGGGAAGTCGCGGGTGTAGCCGTACCCGCCGAGCACCTGGACGGCGTCGGTCGTGACCTTCATCGCGGCGTCCGTGGCGACCAGCTTGGCGACCGAGGCCTGCATGCTGAACGGCCGCCCGAGGTCCTTGAGGCGCGCCGCGTGCAGGGTCGTCGCCCGCGCCGACTCGACCGCCGCGGCCATGTCGGCGAGGACGAACCCGAGGCCCTGGTGGTCGATGATCTTCTTGCCGAACGCCTCTCGCTCCTTGGCGTAGGCGACGGCGTCGTCGAGCGCGCCCTGCGCCAGACCGACCGCGACGGCGGCGATCCCGAGCCGGCCCGAGTCCAGCGCGGCGAGGGCGATCGGCAGGCCCTGGCCCTCGGCGCCGACGAGGCGGTCGTCGTCGACCCGGCAGGCGTCGAAGTTCACGGTCGTCGTGTGGTTGCTGCTCAGGCCCATCTTCTTCTCCGGGGCGCCGAACGACAGCCCGGGCGCGTCGGACGGGACGACCAGGCACGAGACGCCCTTGGTGCGGTCCTCGGAGGTGCGCAGGAACGAGGTGTAGTAGTCGGCGTGCCCGCCGTGGCTGATCCACGACTTGGTGCCGTCGACGACCCACCCGCCGTCCTCGCCGCGCCGGGCGCGGGTGCGCATCGCCGCGGGGTCGGAGCCGGCGTGCGGCTCGGACAGGCAGTACGCGCCGAGCTGGTCGCCACCGAGCATCTCGGCGAGCAGCGTCTGCTTCTGCTCGTCGGTGCCGAACTGCGCGACCGGGAAGGCGGTGAGGCCGTGGACGCTGACGCCGACCCCGACCGAGGCCCACGCGGCCGAGATCACCTCGAGCACCTGCAGGTACACCTCGTACGGCTGGCCGCCGCCGCCGAGCTCCTCGTCGTAGGGCAGGCCGAGCAGGCCGGAGCGACCGAGCAGGGTGAAGACGTCGCGCGGGAAGCGCTCGTCCGCCTCGTCCTGGGCCGCCCGCGGCCGCAGCTCCTTGCGGGCGATCTCCTCGGTGAGGGCCAGCAGGTCCTCGGCCTCGGGGGTGGGCAGCACGCGCTCGACGCTCATGGCAGTACTGTAACCGCGATCCCAGTACTGTCTGACGATCCCGTACCGCCCGACCCCTCGAGGAGCCCCACCGTGAAGATCGACGCAGCGTCCGCCCTGGTGACCGGCGGCGGCAGCGGCCTGGGTGCCGCGACCGCCCGCACCCTGGCCCGCGCCGGTGCGGCGGTCGTCATCGCCGACCTGCCGTCCTCGCCCGGCGCCGCGGTCGCCGAGGAGCTCGTCGGGGCGGGCGCCCGCGCCGAGTTCGTGCCCACCGACGTGACCGACGAGGTGGCCGTCCAGGCGGCCGTCGACGCCGCGACCGCCCTGGCCCCGCTGCGGGTGGTCGTCAACTGCGCCGGCGTGGGCACGCCCGGCAAGGTCGTCGGCAAGAAGGGGCCGCTGCCGCTGGCCGCGTTCCAGCAGGTCGTCTCGATCAACCTGGTCGGCACCTTCAACGTGATCCGCCTGGCCGCCGTGGCGATGATGCAGACCGAGCCGGTGGACGGCGAGCGCGGCGTCGTGGTCAACACCGCCTCGGCCGCCGCGTTCGACGGCCAGATCGGCCAGGCCGCGTACTCCGCGTCCAAGGGCGGGGTGGTGGGCATGACGCTGCCCGTCGCGCGCGAGCTGGCGTCCAGCCTGATCCGGGTGATGACGATCGCGCCGGGGCTGTTCGAGACCCCGATGCTCGCCGGCCTGCCGCAGGAGGCGCAGGACTCGCTCGGGCAGCAGGTGCCGCACCCCTCGCGCCTCGGCCGCCCGGACGAGTACGCCGCCCTGGTCGAGCACGTCGTCGCGAACCCGATGCTCAACGGCGAGGTGATCCGGCTCGACGGCGCGATCCGGATGGCGCCGCGCTGAGCGCCGTGACCGTGACCGCCGGCACCGGCACCACGGCCCGGCACCAGCAGCTGTTCGACGCGCTGGTCGCGCTGTTCCTCGCCCAGGGGTTCGCGCGGGCCACGCTCGACGACCTGGCCGCGCGGCTGCGCTGCTCGAAGTCGACGCTGTACCAGCTGGCCCCCAGCAAGGACGACCTCGTCCGGGCCGTCGCCGTGCACTTCTTCCGCGCGGCCACGACCCGGGTGGAGGCCTCCCTCGACGGCGCCCTCACCTCGTCCGAGCGGGTCGAGGCGTACCTGCGCGCGATCGGCCGCGAGCTGCGGCTCGGCTCCGAGGCCTTCTTCGCCGACCTGGCCGCCTCGCGGCCCGCCGGCGAGGTGTACCGGCGCAACACCGCGATCGCGGCCGCACGGGTCGGCGAGCTGCTGGCCGAGGGCGCCCGCAGCGGCGAGTTCCGGACGGTGGGCGCGGCCTTCGTCACCGACCTCGTGGGCGCGGAGATGGTGCGGATCCAGCAGGGGCAGGTGCGTGCGGCGACGGGTCTGGACGACGCCGCGGCGTACGAGGCGCTCGCCGACCTGGTGCTGCACGGGGTCGCGTCCTCGGGCTGACGCAGGTCGGTCCCCCGACGTACGGTTCCCCGGTGCGACGCGTCCCCCACGAGAACGTGGCCACCGTCCTGGTGGCCCCCGCGCACCTGCGCGCGCTCGAGCTCGACCTGGTCGAGCACGACCTGTGGGTCTGGCCGGTGGCCACCGCCCCGATCTGCGTCGACGGCCCCCGCCGGGCGTTCCAGATCCGCCGGCGGATGGTCGAGCAGCGCACGGGAGCGTGGGACTGCGCCGCCGGCTGGACGCCGGTGTGGGTCTCGTTCGGCGAGTCGTGGCGGGCCGACGACGAGCCGCTGCCGTGGTCGGCGCACCGCGAGCTGTGGACGGCGCTGGTCGAGCACGCAGACCACGTGCGGTACCGGCGCCGGCTCGGTGGCGTCCCGCGGCTGCGCGGCCCCCGCGAGGTGTCCGGCGCCGCCGTGGGCGAGCCGTGACCCGGTACGCGGTACTGCTGCGCGGCATCAACGTGGGAGGTCGTTCCAAGGTCGCGATGCCGCGGCTGCGCGAGCTCGCCGAGGGCGTCGGCTGGACCGACGTCAGCACCTACATCAACTCCGGCAACCTGTTCGCCGAGTGCGGGTCCGCCTCCCGCGCCGCCGTCGAGGAGGCGCTGACGGCTGCGCTCGAGCAGGACCTCGGGCGCCGGGTCGCCGTCGTCGCCCGCACCCGGGCGCAGCTGCAGCAGGTGGTCGACCGCAACCCCTTCCCCGACGCCGAGCCGAGGTACCTGCACGTCGTCTTCCTCGACGGCGCGCCGTCCGCGGAAGGCCGGAAGGCCTTCGACGACGAGCTCGCGAGGCACCCCGAGCGCGGCGCGGTGATCGGCACCGAGGCGTACGTCGACTACGTGAACGGCGCCGGCCGCTCGAAGCTGGACTGGGACCGGGTGGCTCGCGCCGACGGCGTCACCGGCACCGCGCGCAACTGGAACACCGTCCTGCAGCTGCTGGACCGGGTATGAGCCCGCTGCCGGTGGTGGTCCTCACCGGCCAGCTCGCCGCCGGCAAGTCGACCGTCGCCCGCGCCGTCCTCGACCGGTTCCCGCTCGGGTACCTGGTCGACGTCGACGCGGTCCGCGAGCAGGTGACCTCCGGCCTGGCGGGCCCGCTGGGGTGGACCGAGGAGACCTCGCGCCAGTTCGGGCTCGCCGTCGAGGGCGCCGCCGCGCTCGCGGCGGTGTACCAGCCCGCCGGGTTCGCGGTGGCGGTCGAGGGGGCCGTGGACCCGGTCCAGGTCGACCTCGCGCTGGAGGCCGTCGGGCTGCTCGGCCGGCGGGTCGGCGTGGTGCTGCACCCCCGCCTGGAGGTCGCCCTCGAGCGCAACCGGACCCGCTCGACCAAGACCTTCGACACCTCCGTGCTCGACGCCGTGATGGCCTCCATCGACGCCGACCTGAGCGCCTCGCCTCCGCCGCCCGGCTGGACCGTGCTCGACACCTCCGACGAGGACCCCGCCACCACCACCGAGCGCGTGCTGGCCCTGGTCGCGGCGCACGAAGACCCGGACCTCTGACCCCCTGGAGGGGGTCCGAAGGCCGCCTCTTCGCGGTCGGCCGGGGGTAGCGTCGAGCGGGTGCAGGACTGGTACACCGCGGCGGTGCCGCCGGGGCTGGCGCCGTACGTGACCTGGGTCTGCGGGTACCGGCTCACCGGCAGCCGGCCGGGCGTGCACGTCGGGATGTCGTCCACCTCGCTGACGGTGGTCGTCGCGATCGGGGACCCGGTCGTCGTCGCGACGCCCGGCGAGCCGCCGCGGCCGTTCGAGGCGATGGTGGCGGGCCTGCACACCGGCGCCGCCGCGATCCACCACGACGGGAACCAGCACGGCGTCCAGCTCGACCTCACGCCGGCGGGGGCGCGGGCGCTGCTCGGGTGCCCGGCGTCCGAGCTGGTCGGGGCGGTCGGGCTCGGCGACCTGCTGCACGCGGCCGACCGCGCGGTGGCCGAGCGGGTCGGCGAGGCCGCGACCTGGCCGGAGCGGGCCGACCTGGTGCTGGAGGCGCTGGGGCGACGGCTCGACACCGGCCGCACGGCGCGCCCCGAGGTCGAGCACGCGTGGGACCGCGTCACCGGCTCGCACGGACGGCTGCCGGTGCGCGCGGTGGCCGACTCGGTGGGGTGGTCGACCCGGCACCTCGGCGAGCAGTTCCGGGCCGAGTACGGCATCGGCGTCAAGGCCGCGGCCAGGGTCAGCCGGTTCTCGCGCTCGGCGGCGATGGTGCGCAGCGGGCGGGTGCCGCTGGCCGAGGTGGCCGCGCGGTGCGGGTACGCCGACCAGGCGCACCTGACCCGCGAGTGGCGCGACCTCGCCGGCACCACGCCCGGACGCTGGCCGCACCACGACGAGCTCGCATTCGTCCAAGACCACGAGCACGCCGTCGCGCCACGCTGAGGGCATGGACACCACCGAGGACCGCAGCGTCTGGCCCGGGCTCACCTACGACGACGCCCCGGCGGCACGGGCGTGGCTCGAGCGGCTCGGGTTCGTCCCGGGCATCGCCGTGCCGGGCGAGCAGGCGGGGACGCTGGAGCACAGCGAGATGCGCTGGCCGGAGGGTGGTCGCGTGATGGTGCACAGCATCCGGGGGGACGACCCGTTCGACCGCCCGACGGGCTCGGGGAACAGCTACGTCGTCACCCGCGACCCGGACGCGGCGCACGCGCGGGCCGTGGCGGCCGGTGCGACCTTCGTCCGCGAGATGGAGAGGACCGACTACGGCTCAACAGGTTTCATTGTCGCCGACCCCGAGGGCAACCTGTGGAGCTTCGGCACCTACGCGGGATCGGACGACTGACCGCCTCGTCCCTGCCCTAGGGTCGGCGGCATGGACGCCGACGTCGTCGTGGTGGGAGCGGGTCTGGCCGGGCTGGTCGCGGCGGCGGAGGCGGCCGACGCCGGGCGCCGCGTGCTGCTGCTGGACCAGGAGGGCGAGGCCGACCTCGGCGGCCAGGCGTGGTGGTCCTTCGGCGGCCTGTTCCTCGTCGACTCCCCGGAGCAGCGGCGGATGGGGATCAAGGACTCCGCCGACCTGGCCTGGCAGGACTGGGAGGGCACCGCCGGCTTCGACCGCGAGGAGGACCACTGGCCGCGCCTGTGGGCGCGCGCCTACGTCGACTTCGCGGCGGGCGAGAAGCGGTCGTGGCTGCGCGAGCAGGGCCTGCGGCTGTTCCCGGTGGTCGGCTGGGCCGAGCGCGGCGGCTACACCGCGACCGGTCCCGGCAACTCCGTCCCGCGCTTCCACATCACCTGGGGCACCGGCCCCGGCGTCGTCGCGCCGTTCGAGCGGCGGGTGCGCGCGCACCTCGCCACCGGGCGGGTCGAGGTCCGGTTCCGGCACCGCGTGGACGACCTGGTCACGACCGACGGCGCTATCACCGGCGTCCGCGGCACGGTCCTCGCACCGGACGACTCACCGCGCGGCGTCCCCTCGAACCGCGACGCCGCAGGCGAGTTCGAGCTCTCGGCGCAGGCGGTGATCGTCACCTCCGGCGGGATCGGCGGCGACCACGAGCTCGTCCGCGCCGCGTGGCCCGAGCGCCTCGGCGCGCCGCCGGAGCGGATGCTCACCGGCGTCCCCGCGCACGTCGACGGCCGGATGATCGGCATCACCCAGCGCGCCGGCGGCACCGTGATCAACCCCGACCGGATGTGGCACTACGTCGAGGGCATCGAGAACTGGGACCCGCTGTGGCCCGGTCACGGCATCCGGATCCTGCCCGGGCCGTCCTCGCTGTGGCTCGACGGTGCGGGCAGGCGGCTGCCCGTCCCGCTGTTCCCCGGCTTCGACACGCTGGGGACGCTGGACCACCTGCGCCGCACCGGGTTCGACCACTCGTGGTTCGTCCTGACGCAGCGGATCATCGAGAAGGAGTTCGCCCTCTCCGGCTCGGAGCAGAACCCCGACCTCACCGGCAAGGACGTCGGGATGGTGCTGCAGCGGGTGCGGCCGGGGGCGCCGGCGCCGGTGGAGGCGTTCAAGAGCAAGGGCGCCGACTTCGTCGTGGCGAGCACGCTGCCCGAGCTGGTCGAGGGCATGAACCGGCTCACGCCGCACGCCCCGCTCGAGCTCGCGCAGGTCGAGCGCGAGGTGGTGGCCCGCGACCGCGAGGTCGAGAACGCCTTCACCAAGGACCTGCAGATCGCCGCGCTGCGCTCGGCCCGCGCCTACCGGGGCGACCGGCTGATCAGGGTGGCGAGCCCGCACCGCCTGCTGGACCCCAAGGCCGGGCCGCTGATCGCCGTGCGGCTGCACGTCATCACGCGCAAGACCCTCGGCGGCCTGCACACCGACCTGGACGGACGGGTGCTCGGCGCCGGCGGCGAGCCGCTGCCGGGGCTGTACGCGGCCGGCGAGGTCGCCGGCTTCGGCGGCGGCGGGATGCACGGGTACCGCTCGCTCGAGGGGACGTTCCTCGGCGGCTGCCTGTTCTCCGGCCGGGTCGCGGGCCGTGCCGCTGCGGCGGCGACGGCCTGAGCGCCGCGGCTCAGGGCTGGTACGGCGGCGCCACGCCCCAGCCCCACCGGGGCACGGGCGCCTGCGGTACCGGGGTGGCGCCGGGCGCGGAGTTCTCGACGGCCAGCCGGCTGCCCCACTCCGCGTAGCCCATCAGGGCCGCGCGGCACTCGGGGTCGGCCGGCAGCCCGGCGGTGTCGGCAGCCGCGCTGAGCAGCGTGACGAACCGCAGCCGCTGCTCGTCGGTGATGGCCAGGCCGCGGTGGTGCGCGAGCATCCGCTCGTAGCCGCCGAACCGCTCGGTGTACTCCGCCGGCCCGCCCATCACCTCGGACCACCACACGGTGACGTGGTCGCGGTGGGCCCGCGAGACCGTCCCGCCGAACACCGGCGCGAGCAGGTCGTCGGCCTCGACCGCGTCGTAGAAGGCGTCGAGCCAGCGTCCGATGACCTCGGTGCCCCCGACCCACGCGTGGATCGTCGGCGGCCCGGTCACGTCGTCACCCACGGGCCGCACCGTAGCGCTCAGCCGTCCAGCCCGACGGCGGCGGCGTCCTGCGGGGGCTCGCCCAGCGCGGCGGGGTCGTGGCGCGGTGCGGGCTCGGTGCCGAGGTGCGCCGTGGTGATCCGGTCGGTGCGGAACCAGCGGTAGTCCTGCCGCAGCCGGCACCACGCGGCGAGGTGCCAGTGCCCGCCGGTCAGCGCGAGCAGCACCGGCTCGACCTCGCGCGAGGTGCTGCGCCCGCGCGCGTCGCGGAACCGGATCGACAGCACGACACCGCGGCGGATCGCCTCCTCGACGGTGCGGGCGGTGCGCGGCCGGCGGTGGTCCGCCCCGCGCGTCCAGACCCTCGCGGCGACGTCACGGGCCCGCCGGCGCTCGGCCTCGGGCATCACCGCGAGCACCTTGGCGAGCGCGGTCCGCCCGTCCGCCGCGAACGGCAGGTCGGGGACGGCGCTCAAGGCGACCGCGAGCGAGACCGCCTCCGCGGCGGTGATGTTCACCGGCGGCAGGCTGCTCTGCGCGTCGAGGACGTAGCCCCCGCCGGGACCGGGCTGCGCCCACACCAGCGCCCCGGCCTGCTGCAGCGCGCTGACGTCGCGCTTGACCGTGCGCACCGACACGTCGAACCGGTCCGCCAGCTGCTGGGCGGTGCGCCCCGCGGGCCCGGCCAGCCGCAGCTGCTCGGTGATGGCGTAGAGCCGGTCGGTGCGGTTCACGACGAGGTCACGGGAAGATGGTGACATGACGGTGCCACCGGCACCAGCCACGCTGGACCCATGACCACCACCACCACGTTCCAGCGCGACGGCCGCACCGTCGCCGTCCACGTCCTCGCCACGGGCTCGCCCGGGAGCCGCACGGTCGTGCTCTCCACCGCAGCGCCCGGCGCCGGCACCCTCGACCCGGACCCCGCCGAGACCGCCCGCCGGGACCTCACGCTGGTCGCGGTCGACCGTCCCGGCTACGGCTGGTCCGACCCGGTGCCGCCGGGCACTTGGTCGACCGTCGACGCCGCCGCCGACGACCTCGCCGCGGCGCTGGACCACCTCGACGTCCTCGACCCGGTGGGCGCCGTGGGGTGGTCGGCCGGCGGCCGCGTCGCGGCGGCCCTCGCGGCCCGCCACCCGGGACGGGTCGACCGGCTCGCGGTGGTGGCGACACCCGCCCCGCACGAGGACGTGCCCTGGATCCCGGAGGAGCAGGCGGCCGGCCTCGAGGCGATGCGGTCGATGACCGCCGACGAGGTGCACGCCGCGCTGCACGGCATGCTCGCCGGGCTCGCGGACGGACGGCCGGAGGACCTGCTGCCGCTCGTCGGGGCGGGCCCCGCCGACCACGACGTGCTGGCCGACGCCGGTGCACGGGCCCGGGTGCTCGCGGTGCTGGCCGACAGCGTGCGCCAGGGGGCGGTGGGCATGGCGCAGGACATCGCCGGCTACGGGATGCGGCCGTGGGGCTTCGAGCCCGGTGACGTCGATGCCCGGGCGCTGCTCGTCTTCGGCACGGCCGACCCCGTCGTGGGGGCGGCGCACGCGCGCTGGTGGAAGGACGCGCTGCCCTCCGCACGGGTCGAGATGTCGCCGGACGCCGGGCACCTCGTCCTGCTGCCGCGGTGGGGGCGGGTGCTCCAGCACCTCGCCGCGGGTGCGCTGCGCCGGTAGTCAGCCGCGGACGGCCTGCTCCAGCCGGTCGAGCGCGCCCGCCCAGCGCTGCTCGTAGGCGCCGCTGTCGCCGTCGATCCGGTCGTGCCGCAGGTCGAGGCGGGTGGAGCCGGCGTCGTCGGCGAGGTCGAGCTCGACTAGCGAGGCGGGCGCGTCGGGGGTCTCGTGCCAGGACAGCCGCAGCTGCTCCTGCGGGTGGTAGCTGCGGAGCACGCCGCTCGGGCCGTCCTCGCTGTGCCAGGGCTCGCCCTTGCCGCCGAGGACGGCACCGCGACCGAGCAGCGCCTCGGCGCCGGCCGGGCTGATCAGCGTCTCCCACACGTGCGCCAGCGGGGCGTCCACGGTGCGCGCAACCCGGACACCCTCCTGCTCCCCGTCGACCTCGACCTCGCTCGGACCCATGAGCGTTCCTCCGTCCGCGACAGACCACCTCGACGGCGCCGAGGCGCTGGGCCCATCACAGCACCGTCGGCCCGTCGCCACCAGGGTCGGCGCCTCAGCGCACCCCGCGCGGGCGGAACTGGACGCTGATGCGCGGGCCCACCGGCTTGGCGGTCTTGGGCACCGCGTGCTCCCAGGTGCGCTGGCACGAGCCGCCCATCACCAGCAGGTCGCCGTGGCCGAGGTGGTGCCGCAGCGCGGGCGCCCCACCGCCGTTGGGCCGCAGCAGCAGCGCGCGGGGCGACCCGAGCGACAGGATCGCGACCATCGTGTCGTCGGTGCGCGAGCGCCCGATGCGGTCGCCGTGCCACGCCACCGAGTCGCGGCCGTCGCGGTAGAAGCACAGCCCGGCCGTCGCGAACCGCTCCCCGAGCTCGGCGGCGTAGTACCGGTCGAGCTCGTCGTGCACGGCGTCGAGCACCGGGTCGGGCAGCTGCTCCCCCTCCCCGTAGAAGCACAGCAGCCGCGGGACGTCGACGACCTTGTCGTACATCTCCCGGCGCTCGGCGTACCAGGGCACGCGCTCGACCAGCCGGCCGAACAGGTCGTCGGCGCCGTGCAGCCAGCCGGGCAGCACGTCGACCCACGCGCCGTGGCTGAGGTGGGTGCGCCGCACACGCCCGGTCAGCGGCTCCACCTGCCCGAGGTGGTGGTCAGCGCCGTCGTCGGGTTCGTCGAGGGAGTCCAGGAGGGACCCCTGCCAGGTCACCGTCATGGCTCCAGGTTACGTCGGTTCGAACAGATGTTCTAGTCCCGCGCGTCAGCCCTGAACGGGACGTACCGGACTAGCGTGGGCGGGTCCGGAGTCGTCCGCGAGGAGGCAGGCGCCATGGCAGAGAAGGTCGGGACCACGTCGGAGGCCGGCGGCACGCAGCTGCGCAGGCCGTCGCTGCGGTACGTCGGGCCGGGGATGGTCGTCGCGGCGACCGGCGTGGGCGCCGGCGACCTCGTGGCCACGCTGGTGGCCGGGTCGCAGTACGGCTACACGCTGCTGTGGGCCGCGGTGATCGGGTGCGTCGTCAAGATCGCGCTCGCGGAGGCCGTGGGCCGCTGGCACCTGGCCACCGGGAGGACCATCTTCGAGGGCTGGCGCTCGCTGGGCCGCTGGACCACCTGGTACTTCGCGGTCTACGTCGTGCTGTGGGGCCTGGTCTTCGGCGCCACCGCGATGTCGGCCACCGCCCTGCCGCTGAACGCGATGTTCCCCGCCGTGCCGCTCAACGTCTTCGCGGTGGCGGCCGGCCTCGCCGGGCTGGCGTTCGTCTGGTTCGGCCAGTACGCGGTCTTCGAGAAGGTGATGACCGTCCTGGTGGGCGTCATGTTCGTCACCGTCGTCGGCATCGCGCTGCTGCTCGTGCCCGACGTGCCGGCGATGCTCGCCGGTCTCGCGCCCGTCGTCCCGGACGGCTCGGTGGTCTACACCCTCGGCCTGATCGGCGGCGTCGGCGGGACGATCACGATGGCGGCCTACGGCTACTGGATCAACGCCAAGGGCTGGCACGACGCGTCGTGGATGCGGGTCATGCGCCTGGACAACCGGGTCGCCTACGTCACGACCGGGATCTTCGTGCTGGCGATGCTCGTGGTCGGTGCCGAGCTGCTGTTCACCGCGCAGATCGCGCTGGCCGAGGGCGAGCGCGGCCTGCTCGACCTCGACGCCGTCCTCGAGGACCGGTTCGGAGACACGCTGGCCACGGTGTTCCTGGTCGGGTTCTTCGCCACGGCGTTCACGTCGGTGCTCGGCGTCTGGCAGGGCGTGAGCCTGATGTTCGCCGACTTCGTGGCGAACGTGCGAGGACGCGACCGCGCGTCCGACAACGCCACCGAGGAGGTGGTGCGGGCGGAGCGGTCCCCCGCGTTCCGCGCCTACGCGCTGTGGCTGACCTTCCCGCCGATGCTGCTGCTGCTGTTCGACCGCCCGTTCGCGCTCGTGATCGCCTACGGCGCCCTCGGCGCGTTCTTCATGCCGTTCCTCGCGTTGACCCTGGTGTGGCTGCTCAACTCCTCGCGGACGCCCCAGAGGTGGCGGAACGGGTGGCTGAGCAACGCGCTCCTGGTGGCGGCCGGCCTGCTGTTCGTGGCGCTGTGCGTGATCGAGCTGCAGAAGCAGGTGGCGGCGCTGTGAGGCGGTTCCGGCAGGTCGACGTATTCGGGGCCGGCCCCTACCGCGGCAACCCCCTCGCCGTCGTCGTCGACGGCGACGGCCTCACCGACGAACAGATGCAGTCGTTCGCGACCTGGACCAACCTGTCCGAGACCACCTTCCTGCTGCCGCCGACGCAGCCGGGCGCTCACTACCGGTTGCGGATCTTCACGCCCACCCAGGAGCTGCCGTTCGCCGGCCACCCCACGCTCGGCAGCTGCCACGCCTGGCTCGCCGAGAACGACTGCGACGACGACGAGCTGGTGCAGGAGTGCGGTGCCGGGCTGGTGCGGGTGCGGCGCACCGGCGCCGGGCTGGCCTTCGCCGCACCGCCGCTCGTGCGGTCCGGCCCCGTCGACGAGGACGACCTGCGGGCGGTGCTCGACGTGCTGCGCATCGGGCCCGACGAGGTGGTCGAGGCGCAGTGGGTCGACAACGGCCCCGGCTGGGTCGCGGTGCTGCTGGGGGACGCCGAGGCGGCGCTGGCCGTGCGCCCGGGCCCGATCGGCGACCTCGACATCGGCGTGGTCGGGCTGCACCCGCCGGGTTCGGAGTGCGCCCTGGAGGTGCGCGGGTTCTTCGGCGTGGCCGGCGCCACCACCGAGGACCCCGTGACCGGCAGCCTGAACGCCTCTGTGGCCCAGTGGCTCACCGGCTCCGGGCGGCTGCCGACGTCGTACGTCGCCGCGCAGGGCACGGCGATCGGGCGGGCCGGGCGCGTGCACGTCGAGCGGGAGCCCGACGGCACTGTGTGGGTCGGCGGGGCGGCCGTCACGTGCGTGCAGGGCTCCGTCGACCTCTAGGGTCCGTGCCCGGCGCGGCCGCTCACCAGCGCGAGGGCTCGAAGTCCTTGAGGAACACCCCGTGCAGGTCGTTGCCGAGCTCGCCCTGCACGATCGGGTCGTAGACGCGGGCGGCGCCGTCGACGAGGTCGAGCGGGGCGTGGAAGCCCTCCTCTGCCAGCCGCACCTTGGTGGTGTGCGGCCGCTCGTCGGTGATCCAGCCGGTGTCGACCGCGGTCATCAGGATGCCGTCGGTCTGCAGCATCTCCGCGGCGCTGGTGCGGGTCAGCATGTTCAGCGCCGCCTTGGCCATGTTGGTGTGCGGGTGACCCGGACCCTTGTAGCCACGGCCGAACACGCCTTCCATCGCCGAGACGTTGACGACGTACGTGCGCCGGTGCGGGCTGGCCGCCAGGGACGCGCGCAGCCGGCTGATCAGGATGAACGGCGCGGTCTGGTTGCACAGCTGCACCTCGAGCAGCTCCATCGGGTCGACCTGGTCGACCACCTGCGTCCACGAGTTCACCGTCGTGACGTCCGGCAGCAGCCCGCCGGCGTCGATCGCCGTGCCGGCGTGGTGGCGCTCGAGGGACGCGTGGCCCGCCATCAGCGACATCCGGCTGATCTCGTTGCCGGACAGCGATTCCGGCAGGTGCGGGACCGGGTGCTGCGACAGCGACCCGGCCAGCGCGGCGGGGTGCGCCTCGCTGATGCGGTCGAAGGTGAGGATCTCCGGGAGCCGGCCCGGGGGCAGCGGCTCCGACTCCGCGGCGACCAGCGGCGCGTACGCGCCGGGCGAGCGGCGCACGGTCTGGGCGGCGTTGTTGATCAGGACGTCGAGCGGGCCGGCCGCCGCGACGGAGTCCGCGAGCGCCACCACCTGGGCGGGGTCGCGCAGCTCGATGCCGACGACGTGCAGCCGGTCGATCCAGTCGGCGCTGTCCTCCACCTGGGAGAACCGTCGGGCGGCGTCGCGGGGGAAGCGCGTGGTGATCGTGGTGTGGGCGCCGTCTCGGAGCAGCCGCAGCGCGATGTACATGCCGATCTTGGCCCGACCGCCGGTGAGCAGAGCGCGCCGTCCGCTGAGATCGGTTCTGGCGTCGCGCTTGTCGTGGTTGACGGCGGCGCAGCTCGGGCAGAGCTGGTGGTAGAACGCGTCGACCACGGTGTAGGGCTGCTTGCAGATGTAGCACGGGCGCGGCTGCAGGTACTCCCCCGCCGTCGCACCGCGGGCGCCGGACACCAGCGGGATGCCGGCGGTCTCGTCGTCGATCCGCTGGGGCGAGCCGGTCGCGGTGGCGGCGACGACGGCGGCGTCGGCCTCACGCAGCGCGATCCGCCGCTCGTCGCGGCGGTTGCGCTTGTAGGTCTTGTAGATCCGCGCCGTGCCACGGCGGACCGTGACGGCGTCGGGGTGCTCCGGCGGGAGGTCCTCGACGCGCGCGAGCACGGCCAGCGCGTGCGCCAGGTCGTCCGGCGCGATCCGGCCGTCGACGAGGGGCACCGGGACCGGCTGCGGGACGAGGGACGGGTCGGGCACGGGTTCCAGGGTAGGTGCCGCGGCGGGGTGCTCCGGTCAGTCCTCGGCGCCCTGGTCGGCCAGCCACTGCCTCGCCAGCCGCTTGGGTGCGCGCGCGAGCCAGGCGTCCACGACGACCTCCTCGAGCTCGTCCGGCGGCACCTGACCGAGGTGCGCCGCGCGCACCAGGACGCCTGCGTAGCGGTCGAAGTGGGGCGTGGTGAAGAACGGCGTGCCCGCGTCGGCGACGAGCGCCTCCTTGGCCTCGAGGTCGGGCGTCGACAGCACGATCACGTCGGTCAGGCGCTCACCGTGCTCGTCCAGCGCGTCCGGCCTCGGGGTGCGGAAGATCACGAACGCCTTGCCGCGCACCGTGTAGGCCTCCGCGCCCCAGCTCGTGCCGGTCCCGACCTCGGGCAGCCGCTCGGCGAACCGGCGCAGGTCGGCCAGGGTCGACCCGGTGCGCTTCCTCGGCATGGTCGGCAGCCCCCTCGTCGTCGGACCCACGCCCCTCACCGCCGGGTCCGGGACTCACGGTACTTGCGGTGCACCGCCTGCCGGCTCACCCCGAGCTGGGTCGCGATCTCGGCCCAGCTCAACCCCCGCACCCGGGCCCGGCGCACCTGCACCGCCTCCAGCCGATCGGCCTCGGACCGCAGCCGGGCGGCGGCCCGCAGCCCCGCCCACGGGTTCTCGTCGTCGGACGCGTTGCGCACCAGCAGCATGATCTCGTCCACCTCCACGTCGTCAACATAGGTTGACATCTGCCCGTCGTCAACACGTGTTGACGTCAGCGGCCCGGTGGGGCGGTGTGACAGGCTCGCTCCGTGCACGCCCTCGAGCCGCTGGAGGCACCTGTCCCGCCGCTCGCGGCGCTGCGCCGGATCGGGTTCCTGCTCGAGCGCGCCCGCGAGAGCACCTACAAGGTCGAGGCCTACCGCAAGGCCTGCGCCACGTTGGCTAAGCTGCCGGCGCAGGAGGTGCGCGAGCGCGCCGAGCGGAAGTCGCTGACCGAGCTGTCCGGCATCGGGCGCTCGACCGCGGGCGTCGTCGAGCAGGCGGTGGCCGGACGGGTGCCCTCCAAGCTCGCAGAGCTGCAGGCAGCGGCCGGCCCGCTGGTCGAGGGCGGCGAAGAGCTGTTCGCGGCGATCCAGGGCGACCTGCACATGCACTCGGACTGGAGCGACGGCGGCTCGCCCGTCGAGGAGATGCTCGTGGCGGCGATGGAGGTGGGGCAGCGCTGGACCGCGCTGACCGACCACTCCCCGCGCCTGACCGTCGCGAACGGGCTGTCGGCCGCCCGGCTGACCAAGCAGATCGCCCTGGTCGACCGGCTCAACGCCCGGGTCGAGGGCTCGTTCCGGATGCTCAAGGGGATCGAGGTCGACATCCTCGACGACGGCTCGCTCGACCAGAGCGAGGAGATGCTCGACCGCCTCGACGTCGTCACCGCCAGCGTCCACTCCAAGCTCAAGATGGAGAAGAACGCGATGACCCGGCGGATGGTCAACGCCGTCCGCAACCCGCGGGTGCACGTCCTCGGCCACTGCACCGGGCGGCTGGTCACCGGCGGCCGCGGCACCCGGCCGCAGAGCCAGTTCGACGCGAGGGCGGTGTTCGAGGCCTGCGCCGAGCACGGCACGGCGGTCGAGATCAACTCCCGCCCCGAGCGGTGCGACCCGCCGGACGAGCTGATCGAGCTCGCGCTGGGCCTCGGCTGCACCTTCACCATCGACTCCGACGCGCACGCCCCCGGCCAGCTCGAGATGAAGGCCTACGGGGCCGAGCGGGCCGAGCGGCTCGGCGTCCCGTGGGACCGGATCCTCACCACCTGGGACGTCGAGGACGTCCTCGGCTGGACCGGCCGGGCGTGACCGGGAGGCTGGTCGTGGTGGCCGGGCTGCCCGGCTCCGGCAAGACCGTCGTGTCGAGGGCGGTGGCCGACCGGCTCGGTGCGACGTTCCTGCGGATCGACACCGTCGAGTCGGCCGTCACGGCCACCCTCGCGCCGGTCGGCGACAGCCCGGTCGGCTACGTGGCCGCGGCGCAGGTGGCGCAGGACCAGCTGGTCGCCGGGCGCGACGTCGTGGTCGACGCCGTCAACGCGGTCGACGTCGCCCGGGAGGGCTGGCGCCGGCTGGCCGCCCGCACCGGCGCGCGGCTGCGCTTCGTCGAGGTGGTGTGCAGCGACCCGGTCGAGCACCGGCGCCGCGTGGAGGGCCGGGCGGGCGACTGGCCGGGCCACACCGTCCCCACCTGGGACGCCGTGAGGAGCGCTGCCTGGGAGCCGTTCGCCGAGGAGCGGCTGCTCGTCGACAACCTCGGCGACCCCGCGCCGCACGTGGAAGCCGTGCTGCGGTACGTCCGCTGACGCGGGTCGCACACTGCCGCTACGACGAAGCGAACACCGCCTCCCACAGGCCGTTGTCGGCGTACAGCCGGTCGACCGCCTCGAGCTCGGCCGTGAGGCTCGCACCCGGGTCGGCCACCGGTCCGACCACCCACCAGTCGGCGCCGGGCAGCCCGGCGGACGCGTAGGCGCGCGTACCCGGCTCGAGGTGCAGCCCCAGGTCGCGCGCGGCGGCGAAGGCCTCACCGTGGGCGGGCTCCCACAGCCGCACGGCAGCGGCGTCGGCGGCCCGGCCGAGCACCACCGCGTCGTACCAGCGCCACACCACCCGCTCCTGGCCGCCTGTCCCGGTGGCGACGGCCACCAGGTGCCCCGGCGAGACCCGTTCGGCACGCGGGGACGGGAACGCGGGCGCGTACGGCACCGACCACGTCCGCCCGTCGCGCCGGACCTCGCAGGCGTCCTCGCCGACGCGCAGGACGACGGCCGTGACGAGGTGCGGTGGTGCGGTCGGGTCGGCCTGGGTCATGACCCGAGGCTGGCACACGCCGTCCCCGGTGGGGCGATGCCGTCGCCGCCTGCGAGCTGCGGCCGGCCGGTCAGGAGCGCAGCCGCAGCCGCAGGTGGCCGTCGCCGGGCTCGGTGTAGGACTCGACGACGTCGTCGCGCGACTCGACGAACGCGGAGAACGTCCGGTAGCCCAGGGCCTTCTCCTTGAAGCTGCCGTCCATCCGCTGCATCTGGCTCTTCACGCCGCCGCCGTGCAGCCACTCCTCCGCGGTGTCGGCGCGGTCGCGCGCCACCCGCAGCGCCCGGACGAGCAGCGCGGTCGCCTCCCGCTGGCGCGCCGCCTCGTGTGCGTCGTCCGCCGCCGCGGCCGGGTCGGGCTCGGCATCCGGCGCGGCCGTCTTCGTCGCCGCCTTCTTCGCCGTCCTCTTCGCGGCGGTCTTCCTCGCCGCCCCGGTCGCGGGTGGCGGCTCCTGCACCACGGCTGCCGCCTCGGCCGCCGCCTGCTCGGCCGCGGCGGCCGCCTTCTTTGTGGTCGCCTTCTTCGTGACCGCCTTCGTGGCGGTCTTCTTCGCGGTCGCCTTCCTCGTCGGCGCCGCGGCCACCGCGTCGGCGGCGGGCGGCACGACGGCCGCGCTGAACGTCGCGGCGAGCGGCGAGCGGTCCGGCTCCGGGGCTGCCGCGGCCCCGACGCCGGGGGCGGCTGCCGCGACGGCGGCCGGGGCGGTGGTCGCCGCGACGGCGACGACCGGCGCCTGGACGCCGGGGACGTCGTCGTAGGAGGTGAACTCGTCGCAGGAGGCGACCAGCGCCCGGCTGGTGGAGCCGCTGACGCCGATGCCGACGACGTACCGGCCGAGCTGCTTGCATCGCTGCGCCAGGGCGATGTAGTCGGAGTCGCCGGCGACCAGCACCACGTGGGTGATGTCCTCGTAACGCATCAGGTCGTCGATGGTGTCGACGGCGAGCCGGATGTCGGCCCCGTTCTTGGTGCCGCTCACCGGGAACAGCTGGGTCAGGTCGACGGCACGGTCGACGAGCTGGCGCTGGTACGAGGCGTTCACCGGCACCGACCAGTCCGCGTACGCGCGCGCGACCGCGACCCGGCCGTAGGACGCCGCGTAGTCGATCAGGGCACCGACGTCGACGTGGGCGGCCTGCAGCTTCTGGCCCACGACGCTGTCGGGATCCCCGCTGTGCCGGCGCACGTCGTCGGCGCGCCAGGCGTCGCGGCGTCCGCCGTGCACCTGGTCGTAGCGGGAGATCACCACGTTGTCGAAGTCGATGTAGACGGCGACGCGGGGCGTCCTGCTGGCGAGGTCGGGCACGCACCCACCCTAGGCGGGCGGCGTCAGGCCGGTCGGCGCTCCGGTGGCGGGTCGGTCAGGCCGTCGGTCCAGACCTCGACCAGGTCGGTGGCCAGGCCGTCGCGGACGGTGAGGAACATGGCCACGTGGTGGGTCTGCCCGCCACCGCTGACGCGAGCCAGGCCGGCGGCGCGGTCGCCGCAGGCCACGGAGTCCTCGCAGGTGAACGAGAAGGTGCCCGGGTACTCGCGGTTGAGCCGCACCCAGCCCTCGGCGTCGAAGGTCTCGCCGGTGTGGACGTACCGGCAGCCGAAACCCGGTGCCAGCAGGGCGGCCAGTCCGTCCGAGTCGCGCTGGTCGATGCGCGACGCCACCTCCTGCAGCACCTGGGCGGGCGTCACCCGGCCGCCTCGTCGAGGAACCAGCCGCGGCGCATGCCCGCCGGGCGACCGGTCTCGACGTAGTGCTCGGTGCCGAAGAACTCCGCGAACACCTCCTCGGGCATCGCGAGCATCTGGCCGACGTCGGTGGTCTGGCTGCGGTGCGCCTCGAGCGCGGCACGGCGCTGCGGCAGCCACTCGCGGACGTCGACCTGCCAGTGGATCTCGGCCTCAGGCGTGCCGAGCGGGTTGCCGTCGTCGGCCGGGGCGTCGGGGTCCCAGTCGTCCGAGGCCTGGCCGGCGGCCCTGGCCTGCTCGAAGGCCCGCCGCATCGCGTCGCGGTTCAGCGTCGACTCGAGCACCCGCGGGCGGCGGCGGGCCAGACCGGCGGCGCGGTGCACGACGTCGTGGACCTTGACGTGGTCGGGGTGGCCGTAGCCGCCGTGCCAGTCGTAGCCCACGACCAGCTCGGCGTCCTCGGCGTCGAGCAGGGCCGCGAGCCGGGCGGCCGCCTCGTCGGGGTCGGCGCCGTGGAAGGCGTCCGCGTGCCCGTTCTGCTCCCACCCGGTCATGCCGGAGTCGGCGTACCCGAGCCAGGCGACCCGCGCCGTCCCGGTCGCCCTGGCCGACGCCTCGGCCTCGGCGCGCCGGCGGTCGACGACGGTCTCGCCGGGTGCGAGGTCGTCCGGCGCCTCGCCGTGCTCTCCCCCCGTGGCGAACACGACGACGACGCGGTGCCCCTCGGCGGCGGCCCTGGCCATCGACCCGGAGGTCTGGCTGGCCTCGTCGTCGGGGTGGGCGTGGACGAAGACGAGGGTGCTCACGGACCCATCCTGCCGTGCCGCACCGACAGCCGGCCGGCGACCCGGCGGGCGCCCGGGAGGTCCGGAACGTCCCGGTGCGTCCGTCGTGACTAGCCCGGACGGGCCATCTGCGACGCCGCGATCCCCTCCCGACGGACCATGTGCGGCGGCGGCGCGAGGAGCACGATGTCGGCCATGCGCGCCACCTACCGGGTCCTGGCCCACCTCGTCGCCGGCCTCGTCGCCTTCCAGGCGGCCGTCATGGTCTTCGCGGTCGCCGGCCTCTACAACTGGGTCTCCGAGGGCAACTCGCTGACCGACTCCGTCCTCAGCTCGGACGAACCGCCGGAGTTCACCGGCGCCATCGGCTTCATGCTGCACGGCATGGTCGGCATGACGCTGATCCCGCTCGTCGCCGTGGCCCTGCTCGTCGTCGCCTTCTTCGCCAAGGTGCGCGGGGGCGTGCGCTGGGCCGCGATCGTCCTCGCCCTGACCGCCCTGCAGGTCTTCCTCGGCATCTTCGGCCACGAGACCGCGTACTCCGGCCTGCTGCACGGACTGAACGCGCTGGTCCTGTTCAGCGTCGCGCTGTCGGCGGGCCGCGCTGCGAAGAACGCCCCGGCGGCCGCCGCGGCAGCGCCCGAGGTCGCCGTCGCACGGTGACCCGCAGGGAGCGGGTCCGGCTCGCGGTCGCCGTCGTCCTGACGCTGGCGGTCGTGGGGCCGCTGGGTTGGATGTGGTGGGACAGCAGGCTGCCCGGGTCCTATTCGGTGATGGAGATGGGGTCGCACGACCTCGGCGGCGGCCCGGCCGAGGGCCACGCCGGGCACGGCACCGCGGCGGTGGGTGTCGACGACCTGGGCGGGACCGTCGAGGGGACGCCGGACGTCGTCGTCGAGCTGACGGCGACGCAGGGCGAGGTCGAGCTCGCGTCCGGGCGGACGGTGCAGGGGTACGCCCTCAACGGCACGACCCCCGGCCCGCTGATCGAGGCGACCGTCGGCGACCTGGTCGAGGTGCGCCTGCGCAACGAGGACGTGGAGGACGGCGTCTCGCTGCACTGGCACGGGATCGACGTGCCGAACGCGCAGGACGGCGTCGCCGGCGTGACCCAGGACGCCGTGCCGCCGGGCGGTGACCACGTCTACCGGTGGGTGGCGCCGGACGCCGGGACCTACTGGTACCACTCGCACCAGCAGTCGCACCCGCAGGTCTCGGGCGGGCTGCTGGGGGCCGTGCTGGTCCACCCCGCCGAGCGCGAGCAGGACGTCCAGGACGTTGTCGCGGTCGCGCACCTGTACGAGAGCGTCCAGACCGTCGGCGGCCTGGAGGGCGTCAGGGAGGTCGAGGCCGAGGCCGGGTCGCGCGTGCGGGTGCGGGTCGTCAACAGCGACAACGGGATCCAGAGCGTGTGGTCGGACGCGCCCTTCCTGGTGCGGGCTGTCGACGGGGTGGACGTGTCCGGCCCGACGCCGGTGGAGGACCGCTCGGTGGCCGTGCCCGCCGGTGGCCGGGTCGACCTCAAGGTGCGTGTGCCGGACGACGGGTCGGCGGTGCGGGTGCAGCTGCTCGCGGGCGTCGGCCTGTCGATCGGCCCGGGCGGCAGCGCGTCCGACGACGTCGAGCAGCCGGCGGACGAGCTCGACCTGCTCGGCTACGGCGCCCCGGCCGACCTCGGGTTCGACCCGGACGACGCCGACCGCAGCTTCGAGTACGCGGTGGGGCGGCGTCCCGGCTTCCTCGACGGCCGGCCCGGGATCTGGTGGAGCGTCAACGGCAGCCTGTACCCGGACATGCCGATGTTCGTCGTCCGCGAGGGCGACGTGGTGAGGGTGCGCATCTCCAACGACAGCGGCGAGTCCCACCCGATGCACCTGCACGGGCACCACGCGGTCGTGCTGGCGCGCGACGGGCAGGAGGCCACCGGCAGCCCGTGGTGGTTCGACTCGCTCGAGGTGCGCAGCGGCGAGGAGGTCGACGTGGCGTTCGTCGCCGACAACCCCGGCATCTGGATGGACCACTGCCACAACCTGTCCCACGCCCGGGAGGGACTGGTGACGCACCTGGTCTACGAGGGCGTGACCACGCCGTACCGGCTCGGGCGGGCCACCGGCAACACGCCCGAGTGAGTCAGTCCACCAGGCGGATCCGCACCCGGCGGAAGCCCTTGCCCTTGTTCTCGACCTTCGCCACCTCGATCCGGCCGATCTGCGCGGTCGAGGCCACGTGGGTGCCGCCGTCGGCCTGAACGTCCAGGCCGGTGATGTCGACGATGCGTACGACCTCGACGTCATCCGGCACGAGGTTGGTGGCGGTGCGGATGATGTCGGGGATCGCGAACGCCCGGTCGCGCGGCAGCTCGCTGACGACGATGGCCCGGTCGGCGGCGACCTCGCGGTTGCAGGCCTCCTCGACCGCAGCCTTGAACCCGTCCGGCACCTCGGTGAGGTTGAAGTCCATCCGCGCGGTGCCGGGCTCCATGTTGCCGCCGGTGACGAACGCGCCGAAGTCGCGGAACACCACGCCGGACAGCAGGTGCAGGCCGGAGTGCGTGCGCATCAGCGACGTGCGCCGCGCGTCCTCGACCGCGCCGCGCACCGCCGTGCCGACCGGCGGGAGCGGGTCGCCCTCGGCCGGCAGCAGGTACAGCTCGTCGGCCTTGCGGGTGCCGACCACGCGGGTCTGCACGCCGCCCCACAGCAGCACGCCGTGATCCGGCGGCTGCCCGCCGCCGCCCGGGTAGAAGGCCGAGCGGTCCAGGACCACTCCCTCGGGGCCGGCGTGCAGGACGGTGGCGTCCCACTCGCGCAGGGTCTGGTCCTCCAGGTCGAGGCGGTGCGTGCGTCCGGCTGCCATGGCCCGACGCTACCCAGCGCGGCCGGTCCGTACGACACTGCTCCCATGGCCCTGCACCTCGCCTCCACGCCGGAGGCCAACGCGCTGCTCGAGCGCGACCCGCTCGCCCTGCTCGTCGGCATGCTGCTCGACCAGCAGATCCCGATGGAGAAGGCCTCCACCTCGCCGCACGTGCTCGCGCAGCGGATGGGGGTCGAGCGGCTCGACGCCGCGCAGATCGCCGGCTACGACGCCGAGGCGATGCTCGAGATCTTCCGCACCCCGCCTGCGCTGCACCGGTTCCCGGGCTCGATGGCGGAGCGGACCCAGGCGATGTGCCAGGCGCTGGTGGAGCGGTACGACGGGTCGGCGGAGGCCGTGTGGGCCGACGCGCCGACCGGCGCCGAGGTGGTGCGGCGGATCGGCTCGCTGCCCGGTTTCGGCGCGCAGAAGGCGAAGATCTTCACCGCCCTGCTCGGCAAGCGGATGGGCGTGCGGCCGGAGGGCTGGGAGCAGGCCGCCGGGGACTACGGGCTCGAGGGCCACCGCTCCATCGCCGACGTGGTCGACGACGCCTCGCGGCTCAAGGTGCGCGACACCAAGAAGCAGGTCAAGGCCGCGGCGAGGGCGTCGTCGTCCTGACCCGGCGGGCGGCGTGAGCGGCGCCGTCCAGTCGCTCGAGCTGCTGCTCGACGACGGGACGTCCGCGGCGGTCCGCGAGCAGTGGGACCGGCTGGCCGCGGCGGGGCTCCCGAGCCAGGCCCGGCACGCGGGTGACAGCAACGCGCCCCACGTGACGGTCGCGGTGCGGACGGGTGCCCTGCCGGGCGACCTCGACGCCGAGATCGCCCGTGCTGCAGGGCCTCTGCCGCTCGCGCTCGTCGTGGGTGGGCTGCTGGTGTTCGCCCGGCGACGGTGCGTGCTGGCGCGGGCCGTGGTCCCGTCAGCGGAGCTGCTCGGGTTGCACGCCGGCGTCCACGACGTGCTCGAGGCGCGCGTCGCGACCACCGGCCCGTCCGCCGCCTTCCTCGACCCCGGCGCCTGGACCCCGCACGTCACGCTCGCGCGCGGGCTGTCCGCCGACCAGGTCGGCGTCGCGGTCGGCCTGCTGTCGCCCGTGGCCGACCTGGCCGCGAACGCCGTCGCGCTGCGCCGCTGGGACGCCGGGGCTCGCCGGACCTGGGTCGTCGCCGGCTGACCCGGAGGACGACCGCTGTGGATGAACCCGCCGACGGATTCCCTCCGTCATCGTGGTGGGACCCCCGCCGATCGCGGGGCACGACGGCAGGGGGACGCGGTGGACTGGGTCGGGACGATCTTCGTGGTGGTGGTGCTGGCGGTGGCCGCCGGGCTGGTGCTGGAGCGTCGACGCAGGCGGACACGCCTGGCCGGCCCCGCGCACAGCGAGGCCCACCGGGGCGGCGACTCCTCGCGCCGCGCCAGGTGGCAGGACGAGCCGCGCCCTCCGGACCCGCGGCTCGGCGGCTTCGACCAGTGAACCGGGGCGGCCCGCGGCCTCAGTCCAGGACCCGCCCCTGCTTCCAGTAGCCCATGAAGGCCACCTGGCCGCGGGGCACGCCGAGGTCGCGGACGAGGTAGCGGCGCAGGGCGGTGATGGCGCCGGCCTCGCCCGCCATCCAGGCGTACAGGTCGGTGCCCCCGGGCTGCTGCGGCACCTCCCACACCAGCTCGTGCTCGGGCGGCTCGAGCTCGGCGTCCGCCGCGTGCCGGGCGCCGATCACCTGCGGCCACGACCGCGCCAGCGCGTCGACGACGGCCGCCTGCAGCAGGGACCCGGCGGCGGCGCCCTCGCGCGGCAGCCAGGTGAGGCGGACGCCGGCCGGGTGCACCAGGTCGAGCGCGTCGGCGGCGTGCGGCACCTCCAGGACGGCCTCGCCGGTGGCGTCCGGCGGCAGCTGCTCGAGGATGCGCGCGACGGCGGGTACCGCGGTCTCGTCGGCGACCAGGAGCACCGGCGCACCGACCGGGGGACGGAACTCGCGGCCGCCGTGGTCGCCGTCGAAGCGGGCGTCCGGGCCGAGCAGCGCGACGACGTCGCCGGGGGCGGCCGACCCGGCGAAGCGGGAGGCGGGGCCGACGTCACCGTGCAGCACCAGGTCGACGTCGACCTCGCGCAGGTGCGGGCGCACGTCGCGGGTGGTGTACGTGCGGATCCGCGGACGCGTCTCCTCCGGCATCTCGTACACGCCTGCCCAGCCGCGGTCCATCGGGACGCCCTCGAACCCGACCCGGCCCGGCGCCGGGAGGACCAGCTTGATCCGCTGGTCGGCCCCCGGGTCGGCGAAGGAGTCCAGGTCCGGGCCGACGAAGGTGATCCGGACGTAGGACGGGCTCAGCCGCCGGACCGCGCCCACCTGCACGCCGAACAACCGCCACGGCTCGGCCGGCTGCGGCTCCTCGGCGGTCGTGGCCTCGGTGGTGGTGGGCGCGCTCACTCGTCCTCCAGAGATCGGGAGGTGCCAGGTTAGCCTCGCCTAACTGGGGAGGGAAGCCGGGTCACCCGGCGGAGTCGGCGGACGCCTCGTCACCGGACGTGCCGCCGCTGGCCAGGACGTCGTCGTCGGCCGGCACGGGCGCCGGGGGCGGCGCCGGCCGCGGCGCGGGCCGCGCCGGGCGGGGTGCGGGAGGGGCGGGCGCCGACGACGCGGGCGGTGGGGTGCTCGGGGCCGTGGTGCTCGCTCCGGGGGTGCTCGGGACCGGCGTGCTCGGAGGCGAGGTGCTCGGAGCCGTGGGGACCGACGCCGGGTCCGCGGCCCCGCCGCCGACCAGCGCGGGGTCGACCAGCGTCGGGTCCAGCAGCACGGGGCCGCGCTCGGTGGCGTCCTGGCCGTCGTCGACCAGCGCGGTGGTGACGGCTGCGGCGACCATCGTGGCGCCCAGGCCGAGGGTGGCCGTCGCCGACACGACGACCCAGGTGGGTGGTGGCCTCATCGCTGCTCCTCGCTGCTGGTTCGGTGCCTGCTGCTTCGGTGAGGGATCCCGGACGCGGTGCCGGCCGTGGGGGGAGACGGCCGGCACCGCAGCGGGTGGGCCCGGTGAGGTCAGTCGCCGGAGCCGGCGGAGCCGCCGCTCGCACCGGACGCGCCGGAGCCGGCGGAGCCGTCCGGGGCCGCGGGCGCCGGGGCCGGGGCGGGAGCCGGCGACGCGGCCGAGACGGCCGAGCGCGGGGAGTCGGCGGCCGGGGCGGCCGGGGCCGGGGCGGGGGCCACCGCGGCGCGGGGGGCCGGCGCGGGGGCGGGGGCCGGGGAGTCCGCGGCCGAGGCGTTCGGGGAGTCCGCGCTCTCGGGCGAGGCGTCGACGTAGCTCGGGTCGCCGGGGCTGTCGCTCGCCGAGAGGGCGGAGTCGGTCGGCGACGCGGTCGGGGAGTCGGCGCTCTCCGGCGAGGGGTCGACGTACCCGGGGTCGTCCGGGCTGTCGGTGGCCGAGCCGGCCGAGTCGACCGCCGACTCGCCGGGCGAGTCCGCGCTCTCCGGGCTGAGGTCCACCCCGCCGCCGGCGCCGGTGTCGCTCGCCAGCACCACCGCGGCGCCGGTGTCGCGGGTGTCGGTGTCGTTCAGCGCCAGGGCCGCGCTGGTCACCGCGCCGCTCACGCCGAGGGCCGCCACGGCCCCCACGGTCATCCACTGCCTGCGCACGTCCATCTCGTTCTCTCTCCTCGGGTCACGCCCTCCGGCCGGGGTGCCGGCGGGCTCCGTCGTGACCCCTACGTTCCTGCCCGCCGATGAGGGCACCAGGAGACGTCCGTGAGAGGACCCTCATGCCCGGCGCGCCCCCCGGAGGCGGTAGCCCATGCCGCGCACGGTCTCGATCCGGTCCGCGCCGACCTTGCGGCGCAGGTAGCGCACGTACACGTCGACCACGTTGGAGCCGGGGTCGAAGTCGTACCCCCACACGTGGCTCAGCAGCTGCTCGCGCGAGAGCACCTGGTCGGCGTTGCGCAGGAACGTCTCCGCCAGCGCGAACTCGCGCGCGGACAGGTCGACCGTGGTGCCGTCGACGTCGGCGCGCCGGGTCCGCAGGTCCAGGCACAGGCCGTCGACCGCGAGGACGGTGCTCTCCGGCGCGCGATCGGACCTGAGCCGCAACCGGATCCGAGCCAGCAGCTCGTCGAACCGGAACGGCTTGGCCATGTAGTCGTCGGCACCGCCCTCGAGCGCGGCCAGGGTGTCGTCGAGGGTGTCGCGGGCGGTGAGGACGACCACCGGGACGTCGTTGCCGTCCTCGCGCAGCCGCCGCAGCACGGCCTGGCCGTCCATCAGCGGCAGGCCGAGGTCGAGGACGACGAGGTCGAACTCGCCCGACGAGGCGTAGTCGTAGGCGGTGCGGCCGTCGCCGACCACGGTCGGGGTGAACCCGTTGGAGCGCAGGCCCTTCTCGACGAACGAGGCGATCCGCTGCTCGTCCTCGGCGATCAGGATGCGGTTCACGGCAGGTCCTCCCGGACGTCGTCGGTGGTCGCCGGGCCGCCGGCCGGCACGGGGAGCACGATGGTGAGGACGGAGCCGCGGCCCGGCTCGGAGTCGACGTCGACGTGGCCGCCGTGCGCCTCGGCGATCGCGGCCACGATCGCGAGCCCCAGGCCGGAACCCTCGACGCCGCGGCCGGTCTCGGCGCGCGCGAACCGGTCGAAGACACGGTGGACGTCGTCCGGCGCGATGCCGAGCCCCTCGTCGCGCACCCACACCCGCGCGTGCGCCTCGCCGTCCGGCGACTCGTGCGCCGGGACGAGCCGGCTGCCGATGCCGACCGTGCTGCCGGGGTCGGAGAACTTGACCGCGTTGTGGCACAGCTGGAGCAGGGCCTGGGTGAGGCGCTGCTCGTCACCGGGCAGGCGCACGTCGGCGAGCGCGTCGAGGTGCCAGTCCCGCTCCCCCAGGCCGCGCGCCTTGTCGAGCACCTCGTCGGTGAGCACCGCCAGGTCGACCGTCCCGGGACGCAGGAAATCGGGGCGCCGGGCCTTGGCCAGCAGGATGAGGTCCTCGACCAGCCGTCCCATCCGGTCGGTCTCGTCGAGCAGCAGCGCGCGGGTCTCCCGCACGGCCGCGGGGTCGTCCGGGTCGAGCACCTGCAGGTGGCCGGACAGGATCGTCACCGGTGTGCGCAGCTCGTGCCCGGCGTCGTCGAGGAACTGGCGCTGGGTCTCGAACGAGGTCTGCAGCCGGTCGAGCATGGCGTTGTACGAGCGGGTCAGCTGCGAGACGTCGTCGTCGCCGCGCTCGGGGATGCGCTCGGTGAGGTCGTCCTCGTGGATCCGGCCGGCGGCGTCGCGCAGCGCGTGCAGCGGCCCGAGCAGCCGTCCGGCCACGACCCACCCGACCAGGCCGACCACCACGAGCGAGCCGACCGCGACCAGGGCGTAGATCCGCATCGTCTCGACCAGGGCGTCGCGCTGCTGCCCGATCGCGTGCGCCACGACGTAGGTGCCGGTGGTCGGGGCGCCCTCCACGCCGACCTGCACGATGACGAGCCGGACCTGCCCGGCCGTCGTCGCGACGTCGGTGAAGCGGACGGGCGCACCGGGTGGCACGTCCGCGATCGCGGCCATCGCCGCCCGCTCGTCCTCGAGCTGCACCGGGCGGTCGCCGCCGGAGTACTCGCGCACCTCCCCCTCGAGCAGGGTCAGGTGCGTCTCGAAGGCGTTGGGGACGTTGCGCCGCATCGCCACCTCGAGCAGCTGCTCGACGCTGGAGAACGGCTCCCCCGTCTGCGGGTCGACGCCGTCGGCGGCGAGCGCCTCGAACTCGCTGACCTCCTGCTCGAGGTCGTCGTCCACGCTGCCGTCGAGCCGCTCGTTCTGGATCGCGTAGGACGTGACGCCGGCCACCGCCATGCCGATCGCGCTGGTCGCCAGGACCCAGGCCAGCACCTTGCTGCGGACCGACCAGCGCGTCACCGGCGTGCGCCCTCGAGCCACTGCTCGACGGCGTCGAGGCGCGTGCGGGTGGCCGCCGGCCAGCCGTCCTCCTGGACCCGGTGCGGCCCGGTCGCCAGCGACAGCAGCACGCCCGCGGTGCGGGTGCGCACCTCCACCGGGTCGAGCGCGGCGTCGGCCGCCGCCAGCCAGTCGGCGCGGACGCCGCGCAGCCGGTCGGCGCGGCCGGGGCGCATCAACTCGAGCACGTGCAGGTGGGCGAGCAGGCAGGCGAGGTCGTCGGCGCGACGGCCGGGGCCGACCGAGTCGACGTCGAGCACGCCGCTCACGCGCGGGCCGTCGAGCAGCAGCTGCGCCTCGTAGAGGTCGCCGTGGCACGGCTCGTCCGGCGGCTGGCCGGTGCCGGCGCGGACGGCGGCGGCCAGGTCTCGCACGCGCTCCGCCTGGTCGGGGACGGCGCCGGCCACGACGGCGGCGTAGTGGTCGGCGCCCTCGGACCAGGACCGGCGGCGCGGGAGGTCGAGCACCTCCCGCGGGAGGCTGCCGACCAGGTCGACCAGGGCGCGGCCCGAGGGCACCGGTCCGGCGGTGAGCACCCGGTCGCGCATCGGGTCGCCGAGCAGGGCCTCCAGCACGACGACGCCGTCCTCGGTCCAGCCCAGGCTGCGCGGCACCGGCACCCCGGCGGCGTGCAGCAGCCGGTGCCGCTCGTGCAGGTCGCGCGCCCGGTGCGGGCGCAGCACCTTGAGGTAGAGCCGTCCGCCCGGCACGTCGGCCTGCACGACGGCGCGGCGGCGCGGCCGGTACGCGCGCATCCGCAGCCGGACGTCCTGCGGGCCGGCGGCGGCACCGAACCGCGCGAGCAGTGCGGCGACCGCGACCGGGTCGCACGCGGCGGCCAGACCCGGCAGCCCGGGGTCGAGGGGGAACCGCCACACCGCGACCTCGCGGGCGCCGTCGGACAGCGTCAGCACGCCGGGCGCGTCGGACCGGTCGGCGACCGGCGCCATCCCGGTGCTCGCGCCCAAGGTCTCGTCCTGCTCCCGGTCGGCCCAGCGCACCCGGGCCGCGTACGCCGCGGTGACGCTCGAGCCCGGTCGGTGGTCGACCTGGCGCACCCGCCAGCGCACCAGCTCGCCGCCCGCGGTCGCGACGGCGGCACCGAGCAGCTCGCCGGCGTCCGGCCCGGTGAGCAGGGCGAAGTCGTCGCGGGTCACCTCCGCAGCGTCGGGCGGCGCGATGAGCACCCGATGAGGGTCGCATGAGACGGCTCTCATCTCCGGCCGCGCCGGAGGTCCTTCGGGATCAGCTGGGCCGCGGGTCGGTGGCGAGCACGGACATGACCAGGACGTCCTCGTAGCGGCCGTCCCAGCGCAGGGCGTCGCGGCGCACGCCCTCACGGACGAAGCCCGCCTTCTCGTAGGTGCGCTGCCCGGCGGGGTTGGTCGCGTGCACCTCGAGCTCGATCCGGTGCAGGCCGACGACGTCGAGGCCGAACGCGACCACGGCCCTGGTGGCCTCCGTCCCGTAGCCCTGGCCGCGCACGTGCGGCCCCACGAGCGCGATCCGGAAGCCCATCGAGCGGTTGTCCTCGTCCAGGTCGTTCAGCACGACCTCGCCGAGGTAGGCGCCGTCCTCGGCGCGCAGCACCGCCCAGTCGGCGCGGTCGTTGGCCTCGGGCAGCCGGGTGAGGAAGGCCAGCACGGCCTCGCGGGTGAAGGTCGCGTGGGTGCCGGTGTGGCGGATGCCGTCGGCGTCCTGCAGGCCCTCCCAGGCGTGGTCGAGGTGCTCCGGCCCGTGCTGCACCAGCCGCAGCCGCGGGGTGGTGAGCTCGGGCTGCGGGCGCAGGACGGACAGGTCGAGGGCGCGGTCGAGGTCGGCCATGGCCACAGCGTGCCCGCCCGACGCGGCCGCGCGACACTGGGTTGCGTGCCCGGGACCGAGCACGACCCCGACCGCGACGCGCTGAGGACGGCCGTCGGCTCGGCCCTGCGCCTGGCGCCGCGCGAGCACTTCCTGCCCGAGGACCAGCGAGGGCTGGCCGGCGCCGACCGGCCGCTGCCGATCGGGCAGGGGCAGACCAGCTCCCAGCCCCGCACGGTGGTCGACATGCTGCTGCTGCTCGGGCCGCGCCCGGGGATGCGGGTGCTCGACGTCGGCGCCGGCTCGGGGTGGACCACCGCGCTGCTCGCCTACCTCGTCGGCCCCACCGGCTCGGTGCTGGGCCTTGAGCTGGAGCCGGACCTCGCGGCGTGGGGCGCCCAGAACGTGCGGGCCGCGGACGTGCCGTGGGCGAGGCTCGAGCAGGCCGACCCGACGGTGCTCGGTCGCCCGTCCGAGGCGCCGTTCGACCGGGTCCTGGTGTCGGCGGCGCCGCGGCGGCTCCCACCCGGGCTGGTCGACCAGCTCGCCGTCGGCGGGGTGATGGTGATCCCCGTCGACGGACGGATGCTGCGGGTCACCCGCACCTCGGACCGGCCGGGCGCCGAGCCGCGGGTCGAGCGGCTCGGCAGCTACCGGTTCGTCCCGTTGCGGTGACCCGGCGGCCCGCCGCGGCCATGATGGACCGATGAGGACGAACCGCCTGGTGACCGGCCTGCTCGCGCTCGCGCTCGGGACGGGCACGGTCGTCGCGGCGACCACGGTGCCGGTCGCGCCGGCGGCAGCGGCGTCGCTGCCCGCGTCGGCACCGCTCGACCTCACCGGCGACAGCCGGTCCGACGTCCTCGCCGTGACGGCCGCGGGCCAGCTGTACCGCTACCCGGGCGACGGGGCGGGCGGGTTCGGCCGGCCGGCGCTGGTGGGCGGCGGCTGGTCCGGGTTCGACCAGCTCCGCACGATCGGCGACTGGGACGGCAACCGCACCCTCGACGTCGTCGCGCGGCACCGGTCGACCGGGACGCTGTGGTTCTGGCCCGGCCTCGGCAACGGGACGCTGGCCAGGGCCCGCCAGATCGGCCAGGGCTGGACGTCCACCCGCGAGCTGGTGGCGCCCGGCGACCTGGACGGCGACGGCACGCCGGACCTGCTCGGCCTGCGCCACGACGGCAGGCTGGTGCTCTACCCGGGCACCGGCGCCGGTGCGTTCGGCACGGCGAGCCAGGTGGGCACCGGGTGGACCGGGCACGACCTGCTCACCTCCGCCGGCGACTGGGACGGCGACGGCGGCACCGACCTGGTCTCCCGCGAGACGGCGACCGGCCGGCTCTGGCTGACCCGCGGCGACGGCCGCGGCGGCCTCGGCGCCCCGATCGCGATCGGGAGGGGCTGGGGCCAGATCACCGCGCTCGCGGGCTCGGCCGACGCCGACGGCGACCGCCGTCCGGACCTGCACGCGCGGGACGGCTCGGGCCGGCTGGTGCTCTACCGCGGGGACGGGGCGGGCGGCTTCCTCGGGACGCGGGTCCTCGGCAGCGGCTGGGGGTCGATGACCGCGATCGCCGGTGCGGGGGTGCGGCGCGACCCGACGCTGCCGGCGTTCTCGTCCTCGGTGCGCGCGATCGACGCCGCGCTGCTGGAGCGGATGCGGTACAGCCACCGGGTCGGGTGCCCGGTCGCGACGGCGGACCTGCGGTACGTGCAGGTCACCTACTACGGGTTCGACCGCAGGGCGCGCACCGGCGAGCTGGTCGTGCACCGCACCGCCGCGGCGGCGATGACGCAGGTCTTCGCCCAGCTGTACGCCGCCCGGTTCCCGGTCCAGCGGATGGTGCTGGTGGACGCCTACGGCGGTGACGACCACGCCTCGATGGACGCCAACAACACCTCGGCCTACAACTGCCGGGCCCCCGAGGGCGGCACCGGCTGGTCCGAGCACGCGTACGGCACCGCGCTCGACCTCAACCCGGTGCAGAACCCGTACGTCACGTCGTCGACGGTGCTGCCGGCGGCCGGGCGGTCCTACCTCGACCGGCGCGACGACCGTCCGGGGATGGTGGTCGCGGGTGACGTGGTGGTGCGCTCGTTCGCGGCCCAGGGCTGGGAGTGGGGCGGCGCGTGGACGAGCCTCAAGGACTACCAGCACTTCTCGGCGTCGGGCCGCTGAGCGCCGGCTCCGACGGCCCGGGTCCCGACGGCCCGGCACCCGACGGCCCGGCACCCGACGGCCCGGCACCCGACGACCCCGGGCCGGACGGCCCCGACCACGGCGACCCGTCGTGGCGCGGCGTGCCCTCGTCGCGGCGCACGAGGCGGACCACGACGGCGGCGAGCACGGCGCCGAGGAGGGCGCCGAGGCCGTTGACCATCACGTCGTCGACGTCGGCGCTGCGGCCGGAGAAGTACTGACCGACCTCCACCGCCACCGACAGGGCACCGCCGGCGACGGTGGTGGCGACCACGCGCCAGCCCCAGGCGGCGCGCGCCAGCAGGGCGAACGGCACCAGCAGGACGAGGTTGCCGAGCAGGTTCCACGCCGCCCGGACCGGCTCGAGCCCCTCGAGCTGCAGCCGCACGGTCGCGAACGGCACCAGGTTGACGCCGCCCTCGGCGCCGAGGTCGAGCGAGACGGTGAGCCAGACGACCACCAGGACGAACCCGACCCAGGCGAGCCGGGCCAGGGCCACCGGGCCGCGGCGCCCGGTGCCGGCCGCGCGGACGGTGCGCACCAGCAGCACGCCGGCGACCAGGACGGCCGCGCAGGCGAGGACGGCGGCGGCCGCCGGGGCGGTCAGCAGGTTCACCCGGCGATCGTCGCACCCGTGCGCGCCCCGCCCGGCCGGCCGCACCGATGAGTTACCCGATGTGCACCGGTCCTACCCATCGTGAACGGTGACCACGTGCTGGCACGGCTGGCGGCAGCGCCCGAGCTGCCCGCGGCCTTCGTGCGCCGGGTCACCGAGCTCGCCCCCGGCAGCACCCTGGCGGTCGACCCGACCGACTGGCGCGGCGCGGTGGTCGTGGTGCGCGAGGGGGTGGTGCTGGTGCGGCTGCGCTCGGGCGTGCAGCAGCGGTTCGCCGCCCGTGACGTCCTGTGGCTGGCCGGCCTGGACGTCCTGGACCTGCACAACCCCGGGCACGAGCTGGCCGCGCTGGTGTCGGTGCGCCGCCACTGCGACGCCTGAGGCCCGGCGCGAGGGTCGGTCGTCGAGGTGGGCGGTCAGTCGAGGTAGGCGGGGACGCCGAACTCCTCGAACAAGCTGGTGTCGAGGAAGAACGACATGCCGACGATCCGGCCGCCGGAGACCTCGAGGGACTGGATCGCCCACGGCTCCCAGCGCCCGCCGGTCGCCGGCTTGTACTGCGCGAAGCCGGGACGGCCGTTGACCTGCACCGGGACCAGCCGGGAACCGCGGCAGGCGGCGCCGGGGCCGACCATCCACGCGGCGATGTCCTGCGGGCCCTGCAGCCACAGCGAGAACGGCGGCATGTTCTGGGTGGCGTCCTCGGCCAGCAGCCGGACCAGCGCCTCCATGTCGTAGGACTCGAACGCCGCGACGTAGCTGGTGAGCAGCGCGGCGTGCTCGTCGTCGAGCGGGTCGAGCGGCTTGTCGTCGAGACCGGTCGAGGCCATCGTCGCCCGCGCCCGCTGCAGCGCGCTGTTGACCGAGGCGGTCGTGGTGTCGAGCAGCGCGGCGACCTCGTCGGCCTTCCAGCGCAGCACCTCCCGCAGGATCAGCACGACGCGCTGGCGCGGCGGCAGGTGCTGCAGCGCCGCGACGAACGCCATCCTCACCGAGTCGCGCGCGACGGCGACGTCGGCGGGGTCGGCGGCGCTGAGGTCGATCCGGTCGTCGGGCACCGGGGTGACCCAGGTGGCCTCGGGCGCCGGCTCGCCCAGCGAGCCGACCACGGGCTCGGACGGCCCGCCGAACTCGGTGGGGATGGCCCGGCGGCCGGACTGCTCGATCATCGTCAGGCAGACGTTGGTGGCGATCCGGTAGACCCACGAGCGCACCGACGAGCGGCCCTCGAAGCGGTCCCACGCCTTCCAGGCACGCACCATGGTGTCCTGCACGGCGTCGTCGGCGTCGAAGGACGAGCCGAGCATGCGGTAGCAGTAGCCGGTGAGCTCGCGGCGGTAGGTCTCGAGCTGCTCGGGACCGCCCGCACGGGGGTCGGGTGCGTCGACCGCGAGCTCGTCCGCGGGTGCCAGTTCGGTCATCGTCGGGCCTCCTCGAGGGTGTCCACCGACCCTAGCCGCCGCCCCCGACGGCGCCCAGGGTCTTCCTGCCAGCGCAGCCACTCCAGCACGTCCACCAGCTCCTGCGGGTGGGCCAGCGCGGGCATGTGGCCCCCCGACATCTCGTCCGCCGCGATGCCCAGCCGGTCGCGGGTGTACCGGCGCACGAGGGGCAGCGGAAGCAGCCGGTCCTCGCGGCACGCGACCACCCGGGTCGGCACGTCCGGCCAGCCGTCCAGCGGCCAGGGCTCGCCGAACGCGCGGCTCGCCTCGTCCAGGTCGTACTCGCGGGCCAGTGCGGCGACGTCGGCGGGCACGTCGTGCCAGAACAGCGCCTCGGGGTCGAAGACGTCGGCGGGGCGGCCCTGCGCCTCGGCGAGCGCGGCGGCGGCCTCGTGCTGGCCCACGGCCCCCCACCAGTCGCTGCCCGACTCACCCGGCACCGGCACCATCGGCGCCACGAGCACGAGCAGGTCGACCGGACGGCGCGCGCAGGCGATCGGGGCCGACAGCGCCCCCATCGACTGGGCGACGACGACCACCGACGGGTGGTCGCCGATCGCTGCGGTGATGACGTCGGCGTAGTCGGCCAGACCCGCGGCGGGGTCCTCGCACGGCAGGTCGACGGCCACCACCTCGTGGCCGCGCGCCTCCAGCAGGGGGACGACGCGGTACCAGTACCGCGAGTCCGAGCCGGCGCCGGGCACGAGCACGTAGCGGGTGGTCACGGGTGTCCTCCGGTGCGTCGACGGTCGTCGCAGGAAGAGACCGCCGCCGCGCCCGGACCTCATCGGTGCGGGCGCTACCGGCCCCGGACCGCCACGTCGACCCACACCAGACGGTGGTCCGAGGACGGGAAGGGGAAGGTGCCCGTCAGCCGCGAGAGCGGGTTCGCCTGCACCGGCCAGAACACGCCCGCGTCGCGGACCCGCAGGTCGCGGGACGGCAGCACGTAGTCGGCCCGCAGGTTGCCCGGCTGGGTGTCGGCGAAGTCCGCGGTGTCGTACCGCGGGTTGCCCTCGTGGGCCAGGTTCGCGCCGCCCTGGAGCACGGCGGCCTCCTTGGCGCCGCTGGACGCCGGCCGGGGGTCGGTGACGCGCGGGTGGTCGAGCAGCTGCTGGATCGCGCCCGGGACCGAGTCGCCGTCCACCGGGTCGCTGTTCTGGTCGCCGGCGATGACGAACGAGGCGCCGCGGGGCAGGCCGCCGCGGCGTCCCTCGTCGTCGTACACGTACCGCGCGTCGCGGCCACCGCTCACGTAGTCGGCCCAGAACCGGATCTCGTCGTGGTTGCGGGTGCCGTTGCGGTCCTCCGGCCCGTCGAAGGTGGGCGGGGTCGGGTGCGAGACGAGGAAGTGGACGGTCCGGCCGCCCTTCCCGTCGGGGCCCGCACCGACGCGCACCGGCACGTCCCAGTGCGACTTGGACGACAGCCGCACGTCCTCGAGCTCCTCGGGCGAGTACCAGTCCGCGGGGGCCGGGGTGGCCGGGTCGTCGGGCAGCAACGCCCCCGGCATGTCGGCCCAGCGGAACAGCTGGAACGTCCGCACCTCGTCGGTGTCGATGGGGTACCGGGAGAACACGGCCATCCCGTACTGGCCCTCGAACAGGCCGAACCCGAAGGCGTCGTCACCGCCCCCCACGACGCCGTTGTTGTTGAGGTCGTGGCCCGACGGGATGCCCGTGTTGGACGGCGCGACGTACACGTACGGGTACCGGATCGGCTCGGCCCCGCGCTGGGACACCTCGAGGTAGTTGGCGCGGAACAGGTCAGCCGCCTGGTGGTCGGGCACGTAGTCGAACTCGTTGACCAGCAGCACGTCCGGCCGCTGGCGCTGGACGATCTCGGCAACCGCGGCGGCCTGCGCGTCGTCACGCTTCGACAGGTCCTGCAGGAGCTCGCCCGCGGCGGCGCGGTTGAGGGAGGCGTTGAAGGTGGCGAACCGCACGGGTCCGCCGCGGTCGTCGCCGCCGGCGGCGGCGGGCGACAGGCCGCCGGCCACGAGGGCGGCTCCGGCGGCGGCGGCGAGCAGGACGCGGAGGCGAGGTGTCGGCATGCCTACCATCCTGCGCGCCGCCGGCGGCGGGGGGAAGAACGGGAGGTGGAGCGCGGGTGCTGCCGCCCTCGCCCCCGTCGAGACCCTCGCGGGCGGCGGAACGCCCGTGACGGCTGTCGGAGGGCGGTGGCACAGTGTCGGCCCATGGTGCTCGTCGACGAGAACCAGGGCTTCGCCCACGCCGCCGCGGTGCGGCGGCTGCGCGAGTCGTACGCGGCCGTGCCGCCGGGTACCCCGGTCCGGCTGGCCAAGCGCACCTCGAACCTGTTCCGGCCCCGCGCGCCCGCCGCGGGTGCGGGGCTCGACGCCTCCGCGCTCGACGGCGTCATCGGCGTCGACCCCGTCGCGCGCACGGCCGACGTCCAGGGGATGTGCACCTACGAGCGCCTCGTCGAGGCGACGCTGCCGCACGGGCTGGCACCGCTCGTGGTGCCGCAGCTGCGCACGATCACGGTGGGTGGCGCGGTCACCGGGCTGGGCATCGAGTCGACCTCGTTCCGGCACGGGCTGCCGCACGAGTCGGTGCTCGAGCTCGACGTGCTCACCGGCGCCGGCGAGGTCGTCACGGCCCGGCAGGAGGGCGAGCACGCCGATCTGTTCGCGGCCTTCCCCAACTCCTACGGCGCGCTCGGCTACGCGACCCGGCTGCGGATCGAGCTGCGCCCGGTCGGGCCGGCGGTCCTCACGCGCAACGTGCGCTTCGAGGACCTCGACCACCTGGTGGCCGCCGTCCGCGCGCTGTGCGACGACCCGACGTGGGAGGGCGAGCCGGTCGACTACCTCGACGGCGTCGTCTTCGGCCCGGACGAGGCGTACCTCGTGCTGGGGCGCGACGCTCCGCTCGAGGAGGCGCGGCGGCACGGACCTCCGAGCGACTACACCGGTCAGCGCATCTACTACCGCTCGGTGCGCGAGCGCGAGGGCGACGCCCTGACGGCCCACGACTACCTGTGGCGGTGGGACACCGACTGGTTCTGGTGCTCGCGGGCGTTCGGCGCGCAGCACCCGGTCGTCCGGCGGCTCTGGCCGAGGCGGTACCGGCGCAGCGACGTCTACCACCGGATCGTCGCGTGGGAGAACAGGTTCCACGTCGCCGCCACCGTCGACCGCTGGCGCGGGCGTCCGGCGAGGGAGCGCGTCGTGCAGGACGTCGAGGTCCCGCTCGACCGCACCGCCGGGTTCCTGCGGTGGTTCCTGCGCGAGGTGCCGGTGGCGCCGGTGTGGCTGTGCCCCGTGCGGCTGCGGGGCGGGCCGTCGGCCGCGCCCTGGCCGCTGTACCCGCTGGACCCGGCCGAGGTGTACGTGAACGTCGGCTTCTGGGGCACCGTCCCGGTGGCGCCCGGTGCCGCCGACGGCGACGTCAACCGGCTCGTGGAGCGGCAGGTCACGGATGTCGGCGGCCACAAGTCGCTGTACTCCGACGCGTACTACGACCGCGGCACGTTCGACCGGCTGTACGGCGGGGAGACCTACCGCCGCGCCAAGCAGGCCTACGACCCGGAGCACCGGTTGCCGGGCATGTTCGAGAAGGTGGTGGGACGACGATGACCAGCCGGACACCGGTGGTGGCCCGCGCCGACGACGACCTGACCGTCGCCGAGATGGTCCGAGCGATGGTGCACGAGCCGATACCGGTGCGGGTGACCGCGTTCGACGGCTCGCGGCTCGGACCGGACGACGCACCCGTCACGCTGGCCCTGCGCACGCCGGAGGCCCTGCAGTACGTCGTCACCGCGCCGGGTGACCTGGGTCTGGCGCGGGCCTACCTCACCGACGGCCTGGCGATCGAGGGCGTGCACCCCGGCGACCCGTACGAGGCGTTCGAGGTTCTGCGGCAGGTGCGGACCCGCCGTCCGTCCGCTGGTGAGATCGTCCGGTTCGCAACGGCTCTCGGTCGAAGGTACGGACGCGGCTTCCTCCGGCCGCCGCCCCGGCCGCCGCAGGAGGCGCCGCCGCGGTGGCGCCGGGCGGCGCAGCAGCTCGCGGCCCGCACCGGCCGGGCGAGTCGCGCCGGCGATGCGATCAGCCACCACTACGACGTCGGCAACGCCTTCTACGAGCGGGTCCTCGGGCCGTCGATGACCTACACCTGCGCCGTCTACGACACGCCTGACGACAGCCTCGAGCAGGCGCAGGCGCGCAAGTACGAGCTCGTCGCCGGCAAGCTGGCGCTGCGCCCGGGCACGCGCCTGCTCGACGTCGGGTGCGGGTGGGGCGGCATGGTGCGGCACGCCGCCCGCGAGCACGGCGTCCGCGCGCTCGGGGTGACCCTGTCGGCCGAGCAGGCGGCGTGGGCCCAGGCGGCGATCGAGCGCGAGGGCCTGGCGCACCTCGCCGAGGTGCGGCACCTGGACTACCGCTCGGCGCCCGCGGAGGAGTTCGACGCGATCAGCTCGATCGGGCTCACCGAGCACATCGGGGTGCGCAACTACCCGGCGTACTTCCGGTTCCTGCACAGCCGGCTGCGCACGGGCGGGCGGCTCCTCAACCACACCATCACGCGTGCGCACGGACGCATCTCGGTGCGCCCGGAGCCGTTCACCGACCGCTACGTCTTCCCGGACGGCGAGCTGGCCTGCCCCGGGCGCGTGGTGACGGCGGTGCACGACGCCGGGTTCGAGGTGCAGCACGAGGAGAACCTGCGGATGCACTACGCGCACACCCTCGCCGCGTGGAGCGCGAACCTGGTCGAGCACTGGGACGAGTGCGTCGCCGAGGTGGGCGAGGCGACGGCGAAGGTGTGGGGGCTGTACATGGCCGGGTCTCGGATGGCGTTCGAGACCAACGGGTTGCAGCTGCACCAGGTGCTCGCCACCAAGGTCGGTGCCGACGGGTCGACGTCGTACCCGTTGCGTCCCGACTGGGCGCCGTGACCGGAGCCCCGGTGCCGGCTGTCGAAGCCGTGGGTGAGGCGCTGGTGGCCGTCGACCTGCTCGCCCTCGGCACCGAGCCGTCGCAGCCGGCGGTGTACGACCGCCCCATCGGGCTGCGGCTGCTGCACCGCGACCCGCGCACCGGGGCCGAGCACTGGCTGGTGCGCTACCCGCCCGGCCTGGTCGAGCGCTGGCACCGGCACACGGCGGCACACACCGTGGTGGTGCTCGAGGGCGCGCTCGACGTCGACGGCGTCCGCGTCGGGACGGGTGGGTGGTGCCACTTCCCTGCCGGCTCGGCGATGCACCACGTCCCGGCCGACGGCGCGGGTTGCGCGTTCGTCACCGTCTTCGACGGTCCCTTCGACGTCGAGCCGGTGTGACGGCCCCGTTGTCCACAGATCGAGCGTCGCTGGGCCTTGTCGTCCAGGATCTGTTGCGGCGCAGTGGTTGTCGGTGGTCATCCGTAGTGTCGGGGTATGGCGGCGGAGGTGGTCGACGACGGGTCGGGGCACCCGCTGCGCCGCGGCCTGACCACGGTCCGTCAAGGCGTCGACGACCTGCTGGACGGGTCGACGTGGTCGGTGGCTGATCGTGAGCTGGGTGACCTGGTCGTCGACGTGACGACGCAGATCGGCCGGCTCGAGGCGGCCAAGGCCCGGCTCGTGCGCGAGCACGTGTCCCGGGAGGCCCCGGACGCGCGCGGGCAGCAGGGTGCCCGGACGGTGAACCTGCTGAAGTCGCGGTGCAGGGCGCTGCCGGGGCGGGCGGCGGCCGACGTGGCGAACGCCAAGGCCACCTGCCCCGACACCGGTGACCTGCGCGCGCTCGGGGCGGCGTGGGAGGCCGGGCAGACGACGCGGGAGCACGTGGACGTGGCCCGTCGGTGCCTGGTGCACCTGCCGCGCACGGTCGTGCGTGAGCGCCGCGCCGAGGTCGACCAGGTGCTGACCGCCCACGCCCGGGTGTGGGACCCCGGGACGGCGACCCGGCTGGCGGACCACCTGCTGTCCACGCTGGTGCCGGACCGGGCGGACCGCTACGACGAACACGCCTTCGAGCGGCGGCACCTGGCGGTGACCACCGACTCCACCGGGATGGTGCTGGTCCGTGGCCAGCTCGACCCCGCCGCCGGGCTCGGGTTCGTCGCGACGCTGCACCACCTGGTCGAGCAGGACCGCGCCACCGGGGGTGAGGTGCCCGGTGACGACGTCCGGACCCGCGGCGAACGCCAAGCCGACGCCCTCGCCCAGATGGGCGTCCTCGCGGCCGAGCATCTCGGGTTGGTGCCGGCGCCAGACCCTGCGGCGGCCCCCGGACCCACCGGGCCGAGCAGCGGCGAAGCCACCGTGCCGCGTCAGCGCGCGGTGCGGTCGGTGCCGCGGGTCGTGATCGTCACGACGCCGGAGCAGCTGTCCGGTGCCGCTGACGCCAGCGCCGCGGTCACGACCGACGGCACCCTGCTCGAGCACGGCACCCTGGTTCGCCTCACCTGCGATGCCATCGTCGACCGCGTCGTGCTCGCCCCGGACGGACGTGTCCTGATGACCGACACCATCGGCCGGCTCGCCACCGCAGCCCAGCAGCACACACTCGCAGCCCGCGACCGCGGCTGCGCCTGGCCCGGCTGCACCACACCGCCCTCGTTGTGCGAAGCGCATCACGTCGTCTGGTGGTCCCGCGGCGGACCCACCACGATCGACAACCTCGCCCTGCTCTGCCACCGCCACCACACCCAGATCCACGCGCAGCCCGAGGAACCCGGTGCCGGCTGGCACATGCTCATGCGCGACGGACTGCCCTGGTTCCGCCCACCCGACCGGCTCGACCCCACCGGCGCCGTGCGCCGCAACACCTTCCACGACGCGGCCGACGCCGCGCGACGCACCGGCACGCGCTGGCGACGGCAGCTGGGCGGCGCCGACTCAGGTCCCGACCCGCCGTGAGAGCTCGGCGCCCGGGCGCGGACGCCGCAGGAGGTCCCGGACGCGGCGACGGTGGCACCCCTGAGGGATGCCACCGCCGTCGTCGACCGTCGAGCTGTCGCGGCTACTCCGGTGCGCCCGCGGTGCCGTCCCGGCGCCGGGCCAGCAGCACCAGCGCACCGCCGGCCAGGACCGCGAGCACCGAGCCCGCGAGCAGCGCCGCCACCTCGGTACCGGTGCGCGCCAACCGGCCGCCCCGCTCGGTGCCGCCGCCCTCGGTGCCGCCGCCCTGCACGTCACCGGTCGGGTCGGAGCCGTCGGCACCCTGCGAGCCGTCGGTCGGGCTCGTCCCGTCGCCGGGAGCCGGGTCGACCCCGTCGCGCGTGCCGCCACCCGTGCCGCCACCCGTGCCGCCACCCGGGGCCTGGTCGATCACCGGTGCGGTCACCGTGACCGTCACCGTGGCGACCGACTCCAGGCCGTTGGCCACGACGACGTAGTCGAAGGTGACCACGCCGCTGAAGCCGGCCGGCGGGGTGTAGACCAGCTCGCCGTCGACCACCGCGACCGTGCCGCGCACGGCACCGGTGGCGTCCACCGGGGGGGTGATCCCGCCCGGCCGCACCGACAGGGTGTCGCCGTTGGCGTCGGAGTCGTTGCCCAGCACGGGGATCCGCACAGCCGCGCCCTGGCGGGTCGAGGCCCTGTCCGGCAGCGCCACGGGGGCGGCGTCCGCCACCGTGACCACCAGGCGGCCGGTGTCGGTGCCCGGGGTGCCGGCCGCGCCGTCGGAGACGACGTAGTCGACCACGACGTCGCCGCGGAAGCCGGGCACGGGCGTCACGACGAGCCGGCCGTCGGCGTCGACCACGACGGTCGCACCCGAGTCGGCCACGGCCGAGACGACGGCCAGCTGCTGGCCGCTGCCCGGGACGTTCGGGTCCGTGTCGTTCCCGACCACGTCCACCGTGACCGCGGTGCCGTTCGTCGTGCCGGCCAGGTCGTCGACCGCCACCGGCGCGGCGTTGAGCACCGTCACCGTGAGCACGCCGTCGACTGTGGTGGCGCCGTCGCTCACCTGGTACGGAACGGTCACGGTGCCGACCCAGCCGGTCGGCGGGTCCCAGCGCAGCTCGCCGTCCTCGACCGAAGCGCTGCCGCGGGTGGTCCCGTCAGCGTCGACCGGGGTGCCGACGCCGACCAGCGTGAGCACGTCGCCGTTCGGGTCGGTGTCGTTCAGCACCACGTCGACGAGGGCAGAGCCGCCGGTCGGGATGCCGACCGGACCGTCCGGCACCGCGGTGGGCGCCGCGTCGGTGACGGTCACGCGCAGCGTGCCCTCTGCCGAGCCGTCCGCACCGTCCACGACGGTGTAGGTGACCACGACGACGCCCTTGAAGCCGTCGGCCGGGGTGACCGACAGGGTCCCGTCGGTGCCGACCTGCACCTGGGCGCCGTCGCTCGCCGTGGCGCCCGAGACCGTCAGCACCTGCGAGGTCCCCGGGATGTTCGGGTCGCCGTCGTTGGTCAGCACGTCGATGCCGGCGACCGTCGTCCCCTCCGTGGTCGCAGCGGCGTCCTCGGTGGTGACCGGGTCTGCGTTGAGCACGGTCACGGTGACGTCGGCGACCGCGGTGCCCCCGTGCCCGTCGGACACCGTGTAGGAGAACGAGTCCGCACCGGCGAACCCGGGAGCCGGGGTGTACCGGACCGTGCCGTCGGCGTTCACAACCGTCGTGCCGTGGGCGCCGGCAGTCGCCGAGACCACGGTCAGGGTGTCCCCGTCCGGGTCGCTGTCACCGGTCAGCACCGTGACGTCGACCTCCGCGCCGGTGGGCGTCGAGACCACCTCTGCGTCGGCCGTCGGGCCGGCGTTGACCCGGATCGTCGCGGTCGCACGGCTGGTGCCGCCCCGGCCGTCGGACAGCTCGTACTCGAACGCGTCCGTCCCGGACCATCCGGCGGCCGGGGTGTAGGAGCCCGTGCCGTCCGGGCCCAGCACGAGCGTGCCGTGCGCGGGCCCGGTCACCAGCGAGACGGTGATCGGGTCGGAGTCCGCGTCGGAGTCGTTGGCGCGCACCGCGACCGGGACGGCAGCGTTGATCTGCGTGGCGTAGGCGTCCGCGACGGCTGAGGGCGGGTTGTTCGTGACGGTGACCGTCACGACGGCCGTGTCGGTGGCGCCGCGGCTGTCCTGCACGACGTACCCGAACGAGTCGGTGCCCCGGAAGCCGGCGGGCGGCTGGTAGCGCACGGTGCCGTCGGCGAGCACCGTGACGGTGCCGCCCTGAGCGGAGGTCGGGCCCGCCGACCGCACGGACAGCGGGTCGCCGTTGCCGTCGGTGTCGCCGGTCAGCACCGGGACGTCGACCGCCAGGCCGGCCCGCGTGGTCGCGGTCTCGTCGTCCGCCTCGGGGGCGTCGTTGACGACGTCGACCCGGATCACTGCGGTGGACGTGCCGCCCTTGCCGTCGGAGACGGTGTAGGTGAAGGCGTCGCGGCCGGCGAAGTCGTCGGCAGGCGTGTACGTCAGCGTGCCGTCGGCGTTGCGGGTGACCGGACCACCGGCGCCGTCGGTGAGCCCGCTGATCGTGAGGGCGTCGCCGTCGGGGTCGGTGTCGCCCGCCAGCGCGTCGATGACGAAGGTGCGGCTGCCCGGCGTCGGCCGGAACACCAGCACGTGCGGCGTCGCGGTCGGCGCCCGGTTCACACCGGGCGAGGACGGGACGGCGCTCACGACCGCGTTGCTCGCGGTCGCCTGCGACATGCCGGTGGTGAGCCCGCGGTAGGTGAACGCGGCGGCGTTGGTCAGCTGCCGCCCTGCCGAGCCGGCGTCCGCGGTGACGCGGAAGCGGACGGTGTACGTGGTCGTGCCGTTGTCGGCCGGCACCTGCCCGCCGCTGGTGATGGTCGCCCCGGCGCCGACCCGCACCTGCAGGTGGCCCTGGTTGGCGTCCGGCACGAACTCGCCGGTGTCGTCACCGGGCGCGTCGGTCAGGTCGACGCCGTCGACCTCGAGCGAGCCCGGCACGTAGGTGGTGCCGGACGGCACGGCGTCGAAGAAGGTGCTGTCGACCGCGGCGTCCAGGCCGATGTTCTGCACCGGCACCGCGTACTCGAGCACGTCGCCGGGCAGCACCTGCCCGCCGTCGAGGTCGGTCACCGTCTTCGAGCCCAGCAGGGTGGGGTCGTACAGCTCGGTCGCGAAGGTGATCATGCCGGGGTAGTAGGTCTCGCCGCCGGTGGTCAGGGTGATCCGGGCGGTCGTGGCGCTGTTGGCCAGGTACCCGTTCACGCCGATGACGTCGGCGTCGAAGCCGAGCTGGTTGCGGTAGCTCGGGTTGCGGCCGGGCGTCTCGGTGCCGCGCTCGGTCAGGGTCGAGTTGAAGACGTTGTCCGCGGCGTTGCGGGAGTCGGTCACGTCGGCGCCGTTGAGCTGCAGGCGGTCCCCGAACGAGCCCGCGTCGCCCTCGTAGGCCACGAAGCCGAGCTCGGTGCGCACCGGGCCGGCCGGCGGCGTGAGGAAGCCGTCGACGTCGATCGTCGCCGTCCTGTTGCCCGTGCTGTCCTCCACCGTCCCGAAGCCGCGGTAGATGGTCAGGTTGCGCGCCGGGGCCGACGGGTCGGCGAGCGCGACGACGAGCGACCAGCCGGCGTACCGGTCGGTGGTGAGCGACGCCTGCACGTTGGCCACCGTGTACGACCCGGAGCCCGCCGCCTGCACCAGCGAGGTGACGTCGGCGTAGCCCTGGTAGGCGCCGTTGCCCGCGCCGGCGGCGAGGGTGTCGACGCGCGAGGCCGTGACCGTGGTGGCCGCCGCCCCGGGGGCGGTGAACGACACCTGGTTGGCCAGAGCGGCGTTCGGTGCCGCCGTGCCGCCGGTCAGGCGCGCGCTCCACACCAGGGCGGCGAACAGGACGTTCCCGCCGGCGGGCACGTCGACGCGCGCGGTCGAGGAGTTGAAGGTGCCGGCGACGCCGTCGACGTCGACGAAGCGGCCGGTGTGGTTGTTGTTGTTGATGGCGGCGTTCGCGACGGTGGGCGACTGCGTGTCGCGCGCCGTGGTGCACGAGGTCGAGTCGGTGCAGGTCATCAGGGTGTTGCCGCGCACCTGGATCGACCCGTTGGTGTTCACCGAGAACACCTGCGTGAACGGAGCGGTGATGGCCGCCTGGGCGCTCGAGGCGCCGGGCAGGACCACGCCGATCGCGGCGAGGAGGGCGGCGGCGACGGCGAGCGCGGCCGGCCTGGTCAGCAGGCGCGAGTCACGGCGGCGCGGCGCGCGGTGACGGGGTGCGGCGGGGGTGGTCTCGATGGGCACGAGGGTGGATGTCGGTCATTCCACCCAGGTACTTGAGCCGTCAAACGCGCACGCAGAGTGATCGCGGGCCGCCGATGGACGCAGCGTGACGGACGGTCGACGGAGCGTCACCGGACCCGCTCCGGCCGATGCCGAGGTCGATCAGCGCCGGAGGTACGCGTCCGTGAAGTCGTTCCCGAAGACCCCGTCGGGGTCGAGATCGGCGACGAGGGAGGCGAAGTCGTCCCAGCGCGGGAACCGGCTGCGGACCTCGGCCGGGGCGAGGCCGAACACCTTGCCCCAGTGCGGACGCGGCGCGAACGGCGCCAGGGCCGCCTCCACCTCGGCGATCGCCCGGGCGACGCCGTCCGGCTCGGGCAGCCAGGTGACGTGCAGCCCGAGCGCGCCGCCCTGCCCGGCCGGGCTGAGCCACAGGTCGTCGCCGGCGACCGAGCGCAGCTCGGCCACCTGCAGCACCGGACGGATCCGGTCGCCGATCTCACGGACCGCCTCCACCGCCGCCGCACCGTGCTCGCGGTCGACGTACCACTCGGACTGCAGCTCGGCGCCGCTGCTGCTCGGTGCCCCCTCGGCGCTGAAGTGCGGCAGCCGCTCGCACCACCGTCCGGGCACCCCGCCCTGCACCGTGCAGCTCGCCGGGTCCAGCCCGGGGGTCGGGTGCACCGGGTGGTCCAGCGCGCATGCGCTCAGGTGGGACAGGTCGGCCGCGGCGTCGCCGGTGCGGTGCTTCACGAAGACCCGGGCCGCCCCGATCGAGGGGTCCTGCCGCTCGGGCGGGTCGAAGGTGGTGAAGACGCTGACGCTGTAGGCGCACGCCATCACCTCGTCCAGGTGGCCCAGCAGCGCGTCCCAGCCGAGGCCCTCCCACACGGTCTGCGCCACCTCGTACGAGGGCACGACGTCGAGCACCATCCGGGTCATCACCCCGACCCGGCCGAGGGCGAGCACCGCGCCACCGAACCGGGGGTCGTCGCGGTCGAGGACGAGCAGGTCGCCGCCCGCGGTCACCAGCTCGACCTCGCGCACGGTGGCGGCCAGGCACCGGTTGGCGTCGCCCGACCCGTGGGTGCCGGTGGACGCGGCGCCGGCCACGCAGATGTGCGGCAGCGACCCCATGTTCTCCAGCGCCAGGCCCTGCCGCTCGAGCTCGTCGACCACGGCCGCGAACGTCATGCCGGCGCCGACCACCACGGACGTGCGGTCCGGCGAGACCTCCACCACCGCAGGCAGATCCGACAGCGAGACCAGCGTTCCCCGGCTGTCGGCGACGGGCGAGAACGAGTGCCCGGTGCCGAGGGCGTGCACGTGCTCGCTCGCGACCACCAACCGGCGCAGCTCGTCGACGTCCCGCGGTCGGTGCACGACGTCGGGGGTGAACACGACGTTGCCGGCCCAGTTGGTCGGCCGGGCGGCCGGTCCGGCGTGCATGTCCCGAGCCTACGTGCGCGGCACCGCGCTACTTGCGCTGGACCTTCCGGACGTCCATCACGAGCACCACGCGGTCGGCGCTGTCCGGCGGCGCCTGCGTGCCCGGGTCGCCGTACCGGCGTCCGAGGTGGACGTAGTACGCCCCGGTCGGGTCGGGCTCCACCTCGACCAGCTCGCCGCGCACCTCGACGAACCGCAGCGGGTCGTCGGGGTCGACGACCAGCAGGCTCATCGACGGGTGCGCCTGCAGGTTGCGGTACTTCGCGCGCCTGGTCGTGTGCGTGAAGCGCAGGTGCTGCCCGTCCCAGTCGAACCACATCGGGTTGACCTGCACCGACCCGTCCGGTCGCACGGTGCCGAGGGCGGCGAACAGCGGTCGCTCCAGCAGGTCCAGCAGGTCGTCGGGGACGGTCGTCGCCATGCCCGGGCCAACCCCTGCGGACGAGGTGGTGTTCCCGTCGCGCCCGGGTCACGCGCCCGGGCGCAGCACGCGGTACCGCAGGTGGCTCACCGCGGACGAGCCGGCGCTGCCGAGCAGCTCCAGCCGCGCCGACGGCTGGCCCGACCCGAACAGGCGCACCCCGTCGCCGAGCAGTACCGGCGCGACGTGCAGCGTCATCTCGTCGACCAGCCCGGCCGCCAGCGCCTGCTGCACGGCGCTGCCGCCGCCGGCCACCTGGACGTCGGCGTCCCCGGCCGACCGGACAGCGCGCTCGACCGCGGCCTCGACGCCGTCGGTGACGAAGTGGAAGGTCGTGCCGCCGGCCATCGGCAGCGGGTCGCGCGGGTGGTGGGTCAGGACGAACACGTCGTGGTGGTACGGCGGCTCGTCGCCCCACCAGCCGGTCCAGCCGAGGTCCCACGGCCCGCCGAACCCGCCGAACATGTGCCGGCCCATCACGGTTGCGCCGGCGCGGCGGGCGGTGCGCATGGCGTCGTCGTCGAGGCCGGAGGCGCCGCCGTCCTCGCCGGTCATCTCGTGCCAGAGCCGGGTCGCGAACACCCACTCGTGCAGCTGCTCGCCACCCTCGCCCAGGGGCTCCTCGGGACCCATCGCCGGGCCGGCGACGAACCCGTCGGCGGACACGCTGATGTCGACGTAGACGCTCATGCAGGACGGACCCCCGCCGGCGCGCGAACTCATCGGCCCTCAGAGCAGCTGCGACACCGCGTGGATCGTCACGCCGACCAGCCCGCCGACGACGGTGCCGTTGATCCGGATGAACTGCAGGTCGCGGCCCACGAGCAGCTCCATCCGCCGGGCCGCCTCGTGGCCGTCCCAGCGCTCGATGGTGTGCGAGATGGTCGCGGCGACCTCGGCGCCGTAGGTGTCGACCAGGAAGACCACCGCGTCGGCCGCGCGGGCGTCCGTGGCGGCGCGCAGCGCCCGGTCGTCGACCAGCCGCTCGCCGAGCCGGACCAGGGCCTCGCGGGCGCGCTGGTGCAGCGGGCCGTCGGCGTCGGCGAGCGAGTCGACCACGGCGGTGCGCACCGACTCGGCGACCGCCGTAGCGGCGTCGGCGGTGCCGGGGTTGTCGAGCAGGCGCTCCTTGAGCGCCTCCGCCCGCGCCCGCACGTCGTCGTCGTGCTGCAGGTCGCGGGCGAGGTCCTCCAGCAGCGAGTCGAGCGCGACCCGCGCCCGGTGCCCCGGGTCGTCGCGGACGTCGGCCACCCACGTGAGCATCTCGGCGTAGACGCGGTCGACCACCCGGTCGTCGAGCCAGGGCGGTGACCACCACGGCGCGCGCTCGCGCAACAGCGCCGACACCGTCTCCTCGTGGTCGGCCAGCCAGCCGTGGCCCTCGCGCAGCACCAGGTCGACCAGCACCCGGTGGGCACCGTCGCGCAGCACGCCCTCGAGCAGGTGGCCCGCCACCGGCGCGAGCTGCTCCGAGCGCAGCCGCGGCAGCAGGGCCTGCTCGACGAAGGCGCGCAGCTCGTCGTCCCCGATGCCACGCAGCGCGCGGCCCACCGCCGGCGCAACCTCGCGCACCACGCGAGCGGCGTTGTCCGGCAGGGCGATCCAGCGCCCGACCCGCAGCGCCGGCTCGGCGGCGAGCACGCGGTCGCGCGCCACCTCGCCGGTGAGGAAGCTCTCGGTGACGAACTGCTCGAGGCTGCGTCCCAGGGCGTCCTTGCGCTCGGGCACCAGGGCGGTGTGCGGGATCGGCAGGCCGAGCGGGCGGCGGAACAGCGCGGTGACCGCGAACCAGTCGGCGACCGCGCCGACCATCGACGCCTCGGCGCCGGCGTTGACGTACCCGAGGAACCCCTCGTCGCCGAAGGTCAGCACGTAGACCACCGCCGCGAGGACCAGCAGGCCGAGCGCGACCGCCTGCATCCGGCGCAGGCCGCGCACCCGCTCGGCGTCGGACACGAACCCGGTCGGGCCCGGGCCGGACGTCCTCGGGGCTGCCGGCGGTGCTGCGGTCATGGGGACAGCGTGCCGGACGGCGCCGGACCAGGTGCCGGGACGGGCTGCGGGACAGGGTGCCGCGGGAGGTGCCCCGTCCTACGGTGGCGCCATGACCACACGACCGATCCGCATCGGGCTGCAGATCCAGCCCCAGCACGCCCAGTACGCCGACATCCGCCGGGCCGCGGCCGAGGCCGAGGAGGCCGGTGCCGACATCCTGTTCAACTGGGACCACTTCTACCCGCTGACCGGCGAGCCCGAGGGCCTGCACTTCGAGTGCTGGACGATGCTCGGCGCCTGGGCCGAGGCGACCTCGCGGGTCGAGATCGGCGCCCTGGTGACGTGCAACAGCTACCGCAACCCCGAGCTGCTCGCCGACATGGCACGGACCGTCGACCACATCAGCGACGGGCGCCTGGTCCTCGGCATCGGCTCGGGCTGGTTCGAGAAGGACTACGACGAGTACGGCTACGAGTTCGGCACCGCCGGCGGGCGCCTGGACGCGCTCGGCGAGGCCCTTCCCCGGATCGAGGCCCGGCTCGGCAAGCTGAACCCCGCCCCGACCCGGCACATCCCGGTGCTCATCGGCGGCGGCGGCGAGAAGAAGACGCTCAAGCTCGTGGCCCGCCACGCGGACATCTGGCACGGGTTCGGCGACGTCGAGGTGGTCAGGCGCAAGGTGCAGGTGCTCGACGGCCACTGCGCCGACCTGGGCCGCGACCCGTCCGAGATCGAGCGCTCGGTCGGTGTGGGCGGCGACCCGGAGGAGTCCGGCCAGGCGCTGCTTGACCTCGGCGTCACCCTGTTCACCGTCAGCACCGGCGGGCCGGACTTCGACCTGACCCAGCTGCGCAGGTGGCTCGCCTGGCGGGACGAGCAGAACCAGGGCTGATCTACCGGCCTTGACTTATATAAGTTGATACCGGTAGAACGGAGCCCTCGCCCGACCGACCCGAGGAGCCTCCCGTGATCGACGTCCCCCAGCAGCTCGCCGCCACCACCCGCGAGTCCGGCACCGTCCGCCGGGACGACCGCGACGCCCGGGTGGTGGTGGCGCGCCGCACCTACCCCTCCCCGGTCGAGGACGTCTGGGACGCCCTCACCTCCCCCGAGCGGCTGCCGCGCTGGTTCCAGCCGGTCAGCGGCGAGCTGCAGGTCGGCGGCCGGTTCCAGGTGGAGGGCAATGGCTGCGGCCAGGTCGTCACGTGCGACCCGCCCCGCTCGTTCGAGATCACCTGGGAGATGGGCGAGGACCCGAGCTGGGTCGTGCTCACCCTGACCCCCCAGGACGGCGCCACCGCGCTGGAGCTGCGGCACACCGCGCACGTCCCGGACGAGTTCTGGGGCACCTACGGGCCGGGCGCCGTCGGCGTGGGCTGGGAGCTGAGCCTGCTGGGCCTCGGCCTGCACCTGGGCTCCGGCGAGGCGGTCGACCCCGCCGAGGTGGAGGCGTGGTCGGCGACCGACGAGGGCCGGGCCTACCTCGGCGGCGCGAGCGACGGCTGGGCCGACGCGGCGATCGCCGGCGGCGAGGACGAGGAGGTGGCGCGCGCCGCCGGCCGGGCCACGACGGCGTTCTACACCGGCGTCCCTCAGGACGGCGCCGCGGAGCCGGCCGACGCCTCCTCCTGATGCACGCCTTCGACGTCCTCGGCGACCCGGTGCGACGGCGCATCCTGGAGCTGCTCGCGCAGGGCGAGACCAGCTCCGGCGAGGTCACCGACGTCGTTCGCGCCGAGTTCGGGATCTCCCAGCCGGCGGTCTCCCAGCACCTGAAGGTGCTGCGCGAGAACGGCTTCGCGACCGTGCGGCCCGAGGGGACCCGGCGGCTCTACGCCGTCGACCCCTCGGGCCTGCGCGAGGTCGACGCGTGGGTCGCGCAGTTCCGCGACTTCTGGGAGCAGCACCTCGACGCGCTCGGCACCGAGCTCGCCCGCGGCCGGCGGGCGCGTCGCCGGGCAGAGCACGGGGCCAGGGGCGAGGCGGGGGCCAGGGACGGCTGAGCCGTCAGGGCTTCCTGCCCTCGGCGCACATCGCGACCGACTTCTCGACCCGCCGCAGCCGCGTGGCCTCCTGCTTGGCGCCGGTGACCTGCTCGACGTGCCAGCGACGGTGCGAGAAGGACAGCCCGTCGAAGAACGCCCGCGCCGCCGGTGCCGCGTCCAGCGCCGCCGCGAGGTCGGGCGGCACCTCGACCTCCCGGACGGCGGTGTCCAGCTCGAGGGTCACCTGCACGGCGTCGCCGGCCGCCACCCCGGACGCCGCGCGGTGCGCGCTGCTGAGCGAGATCAGGTTCCGCCCGCCCATCACGGCCACGCTGCTGCGGTACCGGTACCCGTCCAGGTCGACCACGACCTTGGGCCGGCGCCCGCCGCCGAGGCGCTCCAGCACCTCACCGGGCACCTCGATCCCGGTGGTCGTCCCGCCACCGGAGAACACCGTCGTCGCGAACCGCACCTGCTCGCCCATCGCTCCTCCTGCTGCTCGTCCCGTCCTGCCCGAGGGTCCCGCACCGCGGACCCCGCAGCACCGACCCTGCAGCACCGACCCGCTCGGGGGCCTCGCCTCATCGGTCGCGACCGGTTGTCGTACCCCGCGGGCACGATGGGCGACCACCGGCACCCGACCACCGCACCGGAACGCGCTGGTCCGGGCCCGCGACCGGCACGCACGATGGACCGGTGCCCCTGGAGGAGCACCCCGGAGGACCACGCAGGAGGAGGACCGATGGCGACGCCCAAGGCGCTGACGCCGCTGCGCAGCCCCGCCTACCGGTGGCTGTTCGGCTCCCTCGTCGCGTCCGTGCTCGGCGCGGGGCTGGTGGTCATCGCCCTGTTCTGGCAGGTGGTCGAGCTCGGCGGCGGCCCCAGCCAGGTCTCGTTCGTCATGACGGGCAGCGCCGTCGGCATGCTCGCCACCACGCTGCTCGGCGGCGCGCTGGCCGACCGCATCCCGCAGAAGCGCATCCTGCTCGCCGTCGAGCTGGTGAACGCCGCCGCCCTCGGGCTGGTGGCGCTGCTGTCCCTGGCCGGGCTGCTCGAGGTCTGGCACCTGGCCCTGGCGTCGCTGGTCACCGGCCTGGCCGCGGGGCTGTACTACCCGGCCTACTCGGCGGTGCTGCCGTCGCTGGTGCCCGAGTCCGACCTGCTGGCCGCCAACGGGCTCGAGGGGGTGCTGCGCCCGGCGCTGATGCAGGCGGCCGGGCCGGCGATCGCCGGTGCGCTCGTGGGTGCGTTCTCGCCGGCCGTCGCGCTGGGCGCGGCGGCGGTGGCGGCGCTGGTCGCCGCCGCGTTCGTGCTCGGCATGCCGCTGACCGCGGTGCGCCGCGAGGTGGTCGACGACGGCACGCACCCGGTGCGCCAGGTGCTCGTCGACGTGCGCGAGGGCTTCGTCTACATGGTGCGCACGCCGTGGCTGCTCGCCACGCTCGTGTTCGCCTCGGTGATGATCCTGGTGATGATGGGCCCGTTCGAGGTGCTCGCACCGTTCTCGATCAAGGACCGCGCCGGGGGTGGTCCCACCGAGCACGCGTGGGTGCTGGCGTCGTTCGGCATCGGCGGTGCGATCGGCTCGCTCACGGTGGCCTCGCTCCGGCTCCCGCGCCGCTACCTCACGGTGATGAACCTGGCCTGGGGCGTCGGCTGCGCCCCGCTGGTGGTGTTCGGCATCGCGACCTCGGTCTGGCCGATGGTGCTCGCCGGCTTCGTCATGGGCGCGGTGTTCCAGGGCGCGATGGTCATCTGGGGGACCCTGCTCCAGCGCCGGGTGCCGCCGGCGATGCTCGGTCGGGTCTCCAGCCTCGACTTCTTCGTCTCGCTGGCCTTCATGCCGGTCTCGATGGCGCTGGCCGGGCCGGTCAGCGAGCTGGTCGGGCTCCGCACGACCTTCCTGGTCGCGGGCCTGGCCCCGACGGTCCTGGCCGTGGTGGCCATCCTGTGGGCGCGGATGCCGCAGGACGAGCTCGCCCACCCGCTCGACGTCGCGCCCGAGCCGGACGCCGCCGTCGCCGGGCCGTACGCCGGCCACGACCCTGCCAGTGACCCCGGCCTGTCGTCTTCGTCCGAGACAGCCGGGCCGGCGGCGAGCAGGATGGACCCATGAGCGAGCACGAGCTGCCCCTGGACCAGCGCACCCCCGCCGACCGCTACCGGTTGCTGGCCGCCCGCTTCAGCGCCTGGCTCGAGCAGGTGCCCGACGACGCGTGGGACGCCCCCAGCCCCTGCGAGGGCTGGACGGCCCGCGACGTGGTCGCACACGTCGTGCAGAGCCAGCGCGGCTTCGTCGAGGGTGCCGGCGAGCAGCTGCCGCCGGCACCCGACCCCGAGCAGGACCCCGTGGGGGCGTTCGCCGCCACCCGCGAGGGCGTGCAGGCCCTGCTCGACGACCCCGAGCGCGCCGGCCGTGAGTTCGACGGGCGCACGGGCCGGGGGACGATCGAGGGCGCGGTCGGGATGTTCCACTGCGTCGACCTGGTCGTGCACGGGTGGGACCTCGCCCAGGCCACCGGCCTGGACACCACGGTGCCGTCGGACCAGCTGGCCTGGGTGCGCGAGAAGGTCGAGGGGCTGTCGGACATGGCGCGATCGCCCGGCGCCTTCGGCCCCGAGGTCGACCCGCCGGAGGGCGCCGACGAGACCACCCGGACGATGGCGTTCCTCGGCCGGCGGCCGGTCGCAGCCCGCTGACCGCGGCCCGCTGACGGTCGCGCCAGGGTCAGAGCCGGGTGCCGCCGTCGGTCACGTACTCGTCGACGGCCGCGTCCAGGGATCGCCGCGCCCTGCTCGCCCTCGGTCCCGCTGCCGCGGAAGGCGTCCAGCGCCGCGCGGTCGGTCCAGCGCCCGGCCACGACCACCCGCGGCGGGTGACCGGGCGGGCAGGCCGTCGGGGCGCGTGCGAGCATCAGCGCATGGCCGATGGCAGCAAGGGCGGCGAGTACGTCTCGGGCACGGGCGACTTCGACCGCGACACCGACTACATCACCGACCGCATCACGACCGACGGTGCGGTGGGCGAGGACGGCCTCGGCGTCCGTGACGCGGACGGCACCCGGCGCTGGCCGGTGGAGCCGGGCCGGTACCGCCTGGTCGCCGCCCGTGCGTGCCCCTGGGCCAACCGCACGGTGATCGTGCGCCGGCTGCTCGGCCTGGAGGACGTGATCTCGCTCGGCCAGCCCGGGCCGACCCACGACGCCCGGTCCTGGACCTTCGACCTCGACCCCGACGGCCGCGACCCCGTGCTCGGCATCGAGCGGCTGCAGGAGGCCTTCCTCGCGCGCGACCCCGACTACCCCAAGGGCATCACCGTTCCCGCCGTGGTCGACGCGCCGTCGGGCAAGGTTGTCACCAACGACTTCCCGCAGGTCACCGTCGACTTCTCCACGCAGTGGACCGCGCACCACCGCGACGGCGCGCCGGAGCTGTACCCCGAGGCGCTGCGCGCGGAGATCGACGAGGTGAACCGGCGCGTCTACACCGAGGTCAACAACGGCGTGTACCGGTGCGGCTTCGCGGGCTCTCAGGAGTCCTATGACAAGGCGTACGACCGGCTCTGGACGGCACTGGACTGGCTCGAGGAGCGGCTGACCGACCGGCGGTACCTGGTGGGCGACACGATCACCGAGGCCGACGTCCGGCTGTTCACCACGCTCGCGCGCTTCGACGCGGTCTACCACGGCCACTTCAAGTGCAACCGGTCCAAGCTGAGCGAGATGCCGGCGCTGTGGGGCTACGCCCGCGACCTGTTCCAGACGCCGGGGTTCGGCGACACCACCGACTTCGTCCAGATCAAGCAGCACTACTACGTCGTGCACACCGACATCAACCCGACCCAGGTGGTGCCCAAGGGCCCCGACCTCAGCGGGTGGACGACGGCGCACGGCCGAGAAGCGCTGGGCGGCAGGCCGTTCGGCGACGGCACCCCGCCGGGACCCGTGCACGAGGGCGAGCAGGTCGCGGCGGGGCACACGCCCCTCCGCTGAGCGCGGCGGGACGGCGCCGACCTCAGGCCGTCCGGCGACGGCGCGGGAACACCACCGCCACCAGCACGACCGACACCAGCAGGATCCCGCTCGACCACGCGACCGCCCACCAGGCGTCGGTGCCGGGCGACGAGCCGAGCAGCAGCGCGCGGATCGACTCGATCACTGGGGTGATCGGCTGGTGCTCGGCGAAGCCCTGCAGCCACGACGGCATGGTGTCCGCCGGCACGAACGCGCTGGAGACGTAGGGCAGGAACAGGAACACGAACCCGTAGCCCGACGCCGCCTCGGCCGACCCGGCGAGCAGCCCGATCAGGGCGAACAACGTCGTGACCGCGAGGATCCAGAGCGCGATCAGGGCGACGGCGCCGACCCACCCGAGCAGGTCGGCCTGCGGCCGGTAGCCGATCAGCACCCCGACGCCGACGACCACGGCGGTCGCGGCGAGGTTGCGCACCAGGCTCGAGACCACGTGGCCGACCAGCACCGTGGCGGCCGGGACGGGCATCGTCCGCAGCCGGTCGATCGTGCCGGTGGTGAGGTCGCGGGAGACGTAGACCGCGCTCGACGCGGCGCCGAACCCGGCGCAGAGCAGGATGATCCCGGGAGTCACGTAGGCGAGGTAGGAGGTCTGGTCGCCGCTGATCGCGCCGCCGAAGACGTAGGTGAACAGGAGCATCAGCATCACCGGGAGGGTCACGCCCATGACGAGCACCTCGGCGTCACGCACCGAGTGCCGCAGGCTGCGGCCGACCATCACCCTGCTGGCGACCAGGACGCCGCTCATGCCGGCACCTCCTCGCGCGCGGCGGCGCTCGCCCCGTGGCCGGTCGCCTCGTGGCCGGTGAGCTGGAGGAAGACCTCGTCCATGCTCGGGCGCCGCACCGTCACCCGCTCCCCCGGCGCCAGCCCCGCCAGCACGCGCCGCACGTCGTCGGCGGTGCCGTCGGTGGCGAGCTCGCGCTCGACCCGGCCGTCGGCGCCGTGCACCTGCACCACCTCGCCGCCGACCTGCGACTTCAGCTCGTGCGGCGTCCCGTCGGCCACGACCCGCCCCTCGTCCAGCACCACCACGCGGTCGGCCAGCGCGTCGGCCTCGTCCAGGTACTGCGTGGTGAGCAGCACCGTGCTGCCGGCCGCCGCCAGCGTGCGCACCTCGTCCCACAGCGTCTGGCGGCTGCGCGTGTCCAGGCCGGTGGTCGGCTCGTCGAGGAAGACCACCCGCGGCGACCGCACCAGGCTCATCGCCAGGTCGAGGCGGCGGCGCATGCCGCCGGAGTAGGTGCCGACCCGGCGACCGGCGGCGTCCTGCAGGTCGAACCGCCCCAGCAGCTCGGCCGCCCGGGAGCGGGCGGCGGAGGGCGCCAGCCCGAGCAGCCGGCCGACCATCACGACGTTCTCGGTGCCGGTGAGCACCTCGTCGACGGCCGCGTCCTGGCCGGTGACCCCGATCAGCCGGCGCACCGCCCGGGCGTCGGTGACGACGTCGTGGCCGAGCACCCGCGCGCTGCCCGCGTCGGGCCGCACCAGGGTCGACAGGACGTGGACGAGGGTGGTCTTGCCGGCCCCGTTCGGGCCGAGCAGGGCGAGGATCCCGGGCCCGACCCGCAGGTCGAGTCCGTCGAGCACGGCGGTGCCGTCGTACCGCTTCGTGAGCCGTTCCAGCTCGAACACTGTGTGCGTCATAGACTGAATATGACATACACAGAGTGCGTTGTACACAGATTAGGTCGTACGCAGTAGCGCTAGCCTCGGGGCCATGGCGGACGTGACCGAGGCGGGGCTCCCGCGCGTGCTGGCGGTGGCGTGGGGCATGCACGAGGCCCCCGTGCGCGGACCCAAGCGGGAGCTCAGCCACGAGGCGATCGTCGAGGCGGCGATCGAGCTGGCCGACGCCGGCGGGCTGGCCGGCGTCACGATGGCCAAGGTCGCCGAGGCGCTCGGGTTCACCACGATGTCGCTGTACCGCTACGTGGCCAGCAAGGACGAGCTGATCGCGCTGATGCAGGACACCGTCGCCAACGAGCCGGAGGTCCCGGCCGTCGACGCCGACGACTGGCGCCGGGGGCTGCGCGACTTCGCCGCGATGCAGCGCGCCCTGTACGCCGACCACCCCTGGGTGCTCGACGTCCCGCTGTCGCTCACCAACGTGCTGATGCCGAACAACGTCAAGTTCGCCGACGCCGCCTACCGCGCGATGCGGACGCTGCCGGCGGGGACGGACGTGAAGCAGGCGGTGCTGCTGTCGCTCAGCATGTTCGTGCGCGTCTTCGGCCAGCTCGAGCGCGACATCGCCGCCGCCGGGCCGGACGCCGAGCTCGGACCGCTCGCGCTGCAGGCCCTCGCGGAGGTGATCACGCCGGAGCGGTTCCCCGACCTCGCGCCCGTCCTGGTCACAGGCGGGTACACCGGGGACCCGCCCGGTGGGGGCGACGCGATGGACGACTTCGAGCTCGGCCTGCAGCTGCTGCTCGACGGGCTCGGCGCGTGGACGGCGGCGCACCCGGCACCCGGGCGGGACGGACCCGGGCAGGTCGGCGTGCGGCCGCCGGACCCGGTGGCGCTGGCCGAGCGCGAGCTGGCCGCGGCGACCGCCCTGCGCAAGCAGGCGCAGGCCCGCGTCAAGGACCTCGAGCGCCGCGAGCGGGACGCGGTCAGGGCGCGCGACCGGGCCCGCAAGGCCCAGCAGCAGGGCTGATCGCGGCGTGCCGCAGGCGGACCCGCGGGGTCAGCCGCGCTCGGGGACGGCCAGCCGTGCCGCCAGCGCGAGGTAGGCGGCCGCGAACGTGCGCCGCATCCACGTGACGACGGCGGGCCGCGACAGCACCCGGTGGCGCAGCGCGGCGGCGCACAGCCCGTAGAGGACGAAGACCACGAAGGTGACCGCCATGAACGCCGCGCTCAGCAGCAGCATCCGGCCGAGCGCACCGTCGCCGGGACGCACGAACTGCGGCAGGAAGGCGAAGAAGAAGATCGTCAGCTTGGGGTTGAGCAGGTTCACCAGCACCCCGCTGACGACGACCTGCCGGACGCCCGCGGGGGCCCGGTCGTCGTCCTCGTCGACGGTGAGGTCGCTGCGGTCGCGCCAGGTGCGGTACGCCAGGTACACCAGGTAGGCGACGCCGAGGTACTTCACCACCGAGAACGCGACGGCGCTGGTGTGCAGCAGCGCGGCCAGGCCGGTGACCGCGGCGAGCACGTGCGGGAGCGTGCCGAGCGTGCAGGCGAACGACGCCACCACACCGGCGCGCGAGCCGCGGGCGAGGGCGGCCGCGATGGTGAACAGGGCGCCGGTGCCCGGGGTGGCGACCACGACGAGCGTGGTGAGCCAGAACTGCGTGCTCATGCCAGCAGCGTGGCATGGATCCGGCCGGGGAAGCGGACGGAGAACCGGCTGTCCCCCAGCCAGTCCCGCACCTCGTCCGCGCGACGGGAGATCGATCGGCGCCGCTCCTCGGGCACGTCCTCGAACCAGTGCAGCCGGATCTCGCCGTCCGGCCGCTGCGTCCAGTAGCCGACGACGCGACCGTCGACCCAGATCGTCGGACCGCCGTTGCCGTTGCGGTCGAACGCGTCCGAGGCACCGGCCGGCAGGTACCAGTCGCGCCGCTTCCAGCCCATCGTGGTCGGGTCGAGCCCGGGGAGCAGCGCCTCCCAGGGCCCGGGGTCGGGCACCGGGTCGTCGTCGCCCGCCGCGACCCAGGCGGGCTCGCCGTCCTCGAGCAGCACCGGGACGGCCTCGGCGTCGGCCAGCGCGCGTCGGGTCGTGGCGACGGTCCAGCCCGCCCACCACTGCAGGTCCGCCGCCGTGCCGGGCCCGAACCGGCGCAGCCACCGGTCGGCGAGGTCGCGCGCCGCCTCCGTCTCGTCGAGGTCACCCACCCCGCCGGGCAGCCAGTCGTCCGCCGCGGCCCAGGCGTACTGGCCGTTAATCCACGTCCCGGTCGGGCGGGTGCGGACGATGACGCCGTCGAAGCCGAGCTGCAGCAGCACCCGGGTGTGGGCCGCGACCCACGCCTCGTTGGGCGAGCCCCGGCCGATGACGACCTTCTCGGTCAGCGCGGGCACCCGCCTCCCGAGCTCGCGCGAGGTCATCGGCCCGTGCTCGTGCAGCGTCCGCAACGCGCTGGCGGTGGCGTCGACCAGCCACCGCTCCGGGTCCTCGAAACCGCTGTCGGACAGGAACTTCAGGTTGCGCTTGCGTTCGGCCGCCGCGACCTTGCGGGTGGCCGCGGCGTGCATCGTCCGCACGACCGGCGGGGTGCCGACCCACAGCGTGCGGCGCATCGCGTGGTGCCGCACCACGGTGCGCTCGTCGTACAGCGCACGGTCGACCGCGGCCAGCGACGGCGTCCGCATCCGCGCCAGGGCCGACAGGTAGACCGTGACCGGGTCGCTGGAGTGCAGGACGACCAGCGCGTCCGCGATGGCGGCGACGTCGTCGGTGCGGTCCGGCGGGAGCAGCAGGTGGCGACGGGCCAGCCGGGCGCGCCGCTCCTGCGCACCGACGGTGCGGGTCGGTGCCGGTCCCGGCGTCACCGGGCCGCCGGCGCCGTCACGACGACCCGCTGCTGACGATCATCGGCACGAAGACAGCCACCATCATCGCCGTGGTCAGCTCCTGGATCGCCTGGTGCACCGCCTGGCCGCCCCACTGCTGGTCACGGACCGCCTCGGCGCGCGCCTTCACCTGCTTGCGGTCGGCGTCCGGGAACAGCTTCGGCGCCAGGTCGAGGGCGGAGACGAGGGACACCAGCGCACCCGTGCGCTCGTCCGGCTCCTGGCCGTCGACGACGACGGCGCGCAGGCGGGAACGGATCTCGGCCTCCTCGCGGCCGTCGGCCTCCTTCCACCGGGTGCTGGGGAACAGCCCCATCACCTTGTGGTCCTCCCTGCTCAGCAGGCCCTCGGCGGCCATCTGCTCGAGCAGCTGCTGCTTGAGCCTGCCCGCGTGGTCCTTCCAGGTCCACGCGTACAGCTCGGAGACCGCGTTGCCCGGCTTCTTGTCGTGCACCTTCTCCAGGATCAGCGACATCGGCTCGTCGGTCGGGGTGTTGCTGCCGGTGCGCGCCAGGCGGCCGGCCAGCACCGGGCCGGCGTCGTCCTGCACCAGCACCAGCGCGCCGTCGAGGACCAGGTCGACGACGGCGGCCCCGACCAGGCCCGCCCCGAGGGTGGTGGTGTCGACGAGGGTCTTCCCCGACTTCTCGTCGAGGGCGAGCAGGAGCAGCTCGGCAGCGATCGGTCTGGTCATCGCGCCTCCCCGGGTGGCGTTCGCGGACGGTGCCAGCACACCACAGGGCACCGTCGGGCGCGTCCGTCCCCGGGTGGGACCTCGGGGTCGTCCCCGCGGCGGACCCCGACGGACCCGTCAGCCGGGCGGCGCGGCGCGGGCCAGGATCGCGTCGACCACCGGGGCGGTGCTCTCGACCAGCTCGTCGGTGCCGAACCCGTCGAACAGCGGGATCTGCAGGACGAACCGGGCCATCGCGGTGCCGAGCAGCTGCGCCGCCACCGGGGCGAGGACGTCGCGCGCGTCGGGGCGGCCGACGACGGCCGACACCCGGGGCAACAGCTCGCCGGCGAACGCCTCGACCAGGATCTCCACCGCGACCCGGTTCGAGCCGACGCTGCGCAGCACGGCCAGGAAGGTCTCCCGGACCTCCGGGACCTCCCACGCGGTGAAGTACATCCGCGCCAGCCGCTCGCCGAACGTCCCCTCGGCGCGGTCGAGCTCGGGGGCGTGCTCGCGGAGGTAGCCCGGCAGCTCCGCGACCACGGCGCGGAAGAGCCCATCCTTGGACCCGTGCTGCTGCATCACCAGCGCGGGGTCCACCCCGGCTGCGGCGGCGACCGCACGGATCGTCGTCTGCTCGTAGCCGGCCTCGGCGAAGCAGCCGCGGGCGGCCGCCAGCACGTCGGCCGCGGTCGTGGTGGGACCGGGCCGACGACCCGGCCGACGACCGGGGCGGGGACGGGAGGCAGCGACCACCCCGTGAGGCTACTCGATCTCAACAGCAGTTGACATCGTCGCCGATGACAGAGGACGCTCATCTCAACAACCGTAGAGATCGGAGCCGTCATGACCACCACCACCCCCGTCCGGGACGCCGCACCACCCGCGACCGCGCAGCCCCGCGCGCACACCGCCGTCCGCCTCGGCCTCGGCGTCTCGCTGCTCGTGACCCTGCTGTTCGTCGCGCTCGCCTGGCCGGCCGTGCGGTCCGCGCCGCGCGACCTGCCCCTCGGCGTCGTCGGCCCCCCGCCCGCCGTCGAGCAGCTCACCTCGGTGCTCGACCGGCAGCAGCCGGACGGGTTCGACCTGCGCTCCTACGCCGACGCCGGCGCCCTGGAGCAGGCGGTGCGTGACCGCGACGTCTACGGCGGCCTGGTGCTCGACCCCGCGCAGCCGCGCGCGGTCACCGCGTCAGCCGCCTCGCCCGCGGTCGCGCAGCTGGTCGGCCAGGTGTCCGAGGGGGTCGCCGCGGCGCTGTCCGAGCAGGCGGGCCGGCCGGTGCCCGTCCCGGTCGACGACCTGGTGCCGGCCTCCGCCGAGGACCCGCGCTCCGCGGGTCTGGCGGCCTCCGCCCTCCCGCTGACCGTGGCCGGCATCGCCCCCGCCGCGGCCCTGGTGCTCGCGCTGCGACGCCGCACCGGCGCGCAGCTGCTCGGCCTCGCCGTCGCCGTCGGCCTGTCCTCGCTCGCGGTCGCGTCGGTGCTCGACCTGTGGCTCGGCACCACCGCCGGTCACCTGCTCGCCACCGCCACCGCGCTGGCGGCGGGGATGTCGGCCATCGGGCTGGTCGTGCTCGGGCTGGGCCGGCTGCTCGGCCGCGCCGGGATCGCGCTCGGTGCCGCGCTCGCCCTCCTGCTCGGGAACCCGCTGTCGGCGGTCGCGTCGGCGCCGGAGCTGCTCCCGTCCGGCTGGGGAGCCCTCGGTCAGCTGCTCCCGCAGGGGGCGACGGTGCAGCTGCTGCGGTCGCTGGTCTGGTTCGACGGCGCCGCCGCCGGTGGCCCGGCGCTGGTGCTGCTCGCGTGGGCCGCGGCAGGCGCCGCGCTGCTCGCGGTGGCCGCGCTGCGACGCGGCGCTCAGCCCGGCATGCGGTCGAACGGCGAGGAGTAGCCCGGCGCCTGCGCCAGCACCCGCTCGACGTCGGCCGGCGTCATGGCGTCCGGCCCGGACGCCCGCTCGACCGCTCGCACCGTCGGCGCGAGCAGCCGGACGTCGCCCGCGGAGGGGAAGCCGCACACGCCCTGCTCGGCCAGGACGAACGCGACGCACGCCTCGATGTGCTCCGGGTCGTCCCACGGCTCGTACCAGGTGGCGTAGACCGGGTCCTGGTCCGGCAGCCAGTTCTGGCGGGCCACGGTCTTGATCGTCCGCAGCGCGACGTCGCGCTCGCCGCACTCGGCCAGCAGCGCCCGGAACTCGGTGGCGTAGGGCTCGCGGGTGGCCAGCAGGTAGTTCCACGGCGACAGCACGGCGTCGAAGTCGAAGCGGCGCAGGGCCTCCCGGTGCACCGACGGCGCCTGGTGGCCGTGGCCGGTGATGCCGAGCCAGGTCGTGAGCCCCTCGTGGCGCGCCCGGACGGCTGCGGCGAGGGCTCCCGAGGTCGGCCCCGCGTCGCCGGTCACCCGGTCGAGGACCTCGGGCTCGCCGACGGAGTGGATCTGCAGCAGGTCGACCCGGTCGACGCGCAGCCGCTCGAGCGAGCGGTTGATGGAGGCCCACGCCTGCTCGTAGCCGCGCTCCTCGACCTTGGTGGCGAGGAAGACCTCCGGCGAGGAGAGCCTCTCGGACCACTCTCCGAGCCGGTCCTCCGAGCCGCCGTAGCTCGCCGCGGTGTCGACGTGGTTGATCCCGGCGTCGAACGCCTCCTGCAGCGAGGCGTCGGCGGTGGCCTGGTCGACCTCGCCCAGCATCGCGGCGCCGTAGACCAGCACCGAGGAGTCGAACCCGATCCGTCCCAGCCGCCTGCGTTCCATCCGCCCATCCAACTCCCGGCGGGGTCGCGGCACCACCCGTGCGCCGGCGCCGCGCCGCTCAGGCCAGGCCGGGCAGCAGCAGCTGGCCCTCGACGCCGCGCGGCGCGGGCAGCGTGAGGCCCACCCCGACCCGGACCACGCCCCGGCCGTCGTCGGCGAACCCGGTGGAGTCGAGCAGCCGGGCCGCGAGCTGCGCCACCGCCGCGGCCGTGCCGCCTCCTCCCACCTCCAGCGGGCTGCGGCGCAGATCGTCCCCGCCGTCGTCGTAGTGCACCCGGACCTCGACCCAGGTCGGAAGCCGGCCGTCGTCCGGCAGGCGGCCGACCGCCGTCGCGACCCGGTCGGCGAGCACCCCGTGCACCGTGCTGCGGCTGCGGGTCGGGCGGGGCAGCGTCCGCTCGGCCGCGGCGGACATCCGCGGCCCGGGCAGACGCACGGTGCGGTCGTCGGTGCCGTCGGCGACGGCGGCCAGCCGCCGGGCCATCGCCGTGCCGAGGAACCGCTGCAGGCCTGCGACGCCGAGCGGCACCAGGTCGCCCACCGTCACCAGCCCCTGCGCGTGCAGCCGCTCGACGGTCGCGGGGCCCACGCCCCACAGCTCGTCCAGCCGCAGCCCCGGGCGCAGAAGGTGCTCCTGCGCCGGGTCGAGCACGACCAGGCCGTCGGGCTTGGCGCGGCGGCTGGCCAGCTTGGCCATCAGCTTGGTGCGGCCGACGCCGACGCTGACCGGCAGCCCGAGCTCGGCACGCGCCCGGCGGCGCAGGACCTCGCCGGTCACCCGGGCGCGGCGGACGGCCTCGGGGTCGGCGTCGTCGTCGAGCCCGAGGAACGCCTCCTCGACCGACCCCGGCTCGACCAGGGCGGTGACCTCCGCGAACAGGGCGAACAGCCCCGCGCTCGCCTCCTCGTAGGCCTCGGGACGCAGGTCGGCGACGGCGAGGTGCGGCCAGGCGCGCAGGGCGGCCTCGACCGAGGTGCCCGCCCGCACACCGAGCGCCCGCGCCTCGTAGCTCGCGCAGCAGATGACGCCGTGGGCGACCACGAACGGCCGGCCGCGCAGCTCGGGCCGGTCGCGGGCCTCGACCGAGGCGAAGAACGCGTCGGCGTCGGCGTGCAGGATCACCCCGCCATGCTGGCGCGGCCCCCCGACAGCCGGTGGCGCACGGCCGGCGCCACGGCGGCCAGCACCACGAGCGCCACGACCACCGCCGCGACCGCCGTGTCGACCGAGCGCGGCTCGTCACCGGCGCGGCCGACGGCGATCCAGGCCAGGCCCCAGGCCATCGCGCCGGCGACCGCGACACGGCCACCGAGCGACCGTGCGACGAGCACCCCGACGCCGGCGACCACCAGCAGCACCGCCACGGCCACCGCCTGCGCCGCACCGGGCCCCGGCTCGACGCCGGAGTCGACCAGCGTCGCGGTGACGTTCGCGCAGGTGGCCACGGCCACCCACCCGAGGTACAGCCCGAAGGTGCCGTCGACGACCACGGCCTCGACCACGCCGCCCGTGCGGGGCTCGCGGTGCAGCACCACCAGCACGCGCACCAGGACGGCCAGCAGCGCGACGATCACCAGCACGCTCGCCCACAGCCAGCCCTGCTGGGTGACGAGCAGCCACGAAGCGTTGAGCACCATCGACGCGGCGGCCCACCAGCCGGCCCGGCGCTGACGCGGCGAGACGGCCTGGCGCGGGAGCCACTGCAGGACCGTGTACCCGAGCAGCCCGAGGTAGACCACGCTCCAGATCGAGAACGCGGGGCCGGCCGGTGCGAGCAGCGTCGCGTCGGCCGCCAGCGCCCCGCCCGAGGCCTCCTCGACCCGGGTGCCGAGCACGCCCACCCCCACCAGGGTGCCGAGGACGCAGAACACCTCGGCCAGCGTCACCCCCACCTGTCGCACGCGGTCGGACGCGGTCACCCCGGGAGCCGTCATGGCGCCCACCCTCGTCGCCGGGCCGACCCGGCGCCAGCCCGGTGGGGGACTCCACCGGTGGACACTCCGGCGGTGGACGACCACGCGCGCGGCGGCGTGCGGGTGCGGTGGCGTGCGGGTGCGGTGGCGTGCGGGTGCGGTGGCGCGACCCCGTGACCGGCACCGAGGTGAACGCGCTGCACGCCTCGTCGAGGTCGCCCGCGAGCAGGCGAAGGCCGCCGGTTGCGAGTACCTGCACGTCGACTTCGACGACGACCTGCGCGACTTCTCCTACGGCGCATGCGGTTTCGTGCCGGACGAACGCCCGTCTCATCGAGCTGCAGGACTGACCCACCGCGTCCCGGGCGTCCACCACCGTCGTCGGACGCGGAGATCTCGCCGTGCGCGGGAGGGCGAACAGGTGCATCGTGACGCCCGGTCCCGCCCGCGCGGCCGCACGGCCGCCTGACCCCCGGGGGAACGATGGTGCTCGCCGCCGCCGCTGCCGGCTCAGACCTGCGTCTCGACACGAACTGGGTCGACTACCTGATCATCGCGCTGTACTTCGCGTTCGTCCTCGGCATCGGCCTGCTCGCGAAACGGTCACTCTCGAGCAGCATCGACTTCTTCCTCTCCGGTCGGTCGCTGCCGGCGTGGGTCACCGGGCTGGCGTTCATCTCGGCCAACCTCGGCGCGGTCGAGATCATCGGGATGTCCGCCAACGGCGCGCAGTACGGCATCCCGACGGTGCACTACTTCTGGATCGGCGCCGTGCCGGCGATGCTGTTCCTCGGCCTGGTGATGATGCCGTTCTACTACGGCTCCAAGGTCCGGTCGGTGCCCGAGTTCATGAGGCGCCGGTTCGGCACGGGCGCGCACCTGGTCAACGCGATTAGCTTCGCCGTCGCCCAGCTCCTCATCGCCGGCATCAACCTGTTCCTGCTCGCGACCGTGGTCGAGGTGATCCTCGGGTGGCCGCTGTGGGTCTCGCTGGTCGCGGCCGCGGCGATCGTGCTGACCTACACCGCCCTGGGTGGTCTGTCGGCCGCCATCTACAACGAGGTGCTGCAGTTCTTCGTCATCGTCGCGGCGCTGCTGCCGCTCACCTTCGTCGGCCTGCACAAGGTCGGCGGCTACTCCGGGCTGCGCGAGCGCATCACCGAGGCCGGTGACGGGGAGGCGCAGCTGTCGTCGTGGCCGGCCACCAACCTGACCGGCATCGACAGCCCGGTGCTGTCGGTCGTCGGCATCGTGCTCGGGCTCGGCTTCGTGCTGTCGTTCGGCTACTGGACGACGAACTTCGTCGAGGTGCAGCGCGCGATGGCGTCCAACTCGATCTCGGCCGCGCAGCGGTCACCGATCATCGGCGCCTTCCCCAAGATGTTCATCCCGTTCATCGTCATCCTCCCCGGCATGATCGCCGCGGTGCTGGTCGGCGAGATCGCCGACCCCAAGGCCGCGGGCGAGGAGGCGGCCTACAACGACGCGCTGCTGTACCTGATCCGCGACCTGCTGCCGAACGGCATGCTCGGGGTCGCGATCGCCGGCCTGCTCGCCTCGTTCATGGCCGGCATGGCGGCGAACATCTCCGCGTTCAACACCGTGTTCTCGTACGACCTGTGGCAGACCTACATCCGCAAGGACCACGAGGACGACTACTACACGCGGGTCGGGCGGCTGGCGACGGTGGGCGCGACGGTCATCGCGATCGGGACCGCCTTCTTCGCGGCCAGCTACGAGAACATCATGAACTACCTGCAGACCCTCTTCGGGTTCTTCAACGCGCCGCTGTTCGCCACCTTCATCCTCGGCATGTTCTGGAAGCGCATGACGCCCACGGCCGGGTGGGCCGGCCTGGTCAGCGGCACGCTTGCCGCGATCACGGTCGGGCTGCTCAGCCAGGACGCGCTCGGCGGCGCGTCCCTGGGGGTGCTGCCCCTGTCCGGCCAGGGCGCGAGCTTCGTCGCAGCCGGTGCGGCCTTCGCCGTCGACATCGTCGTCAGCGTGGTGGTGAGCATGGTGACCAGACCCAAGCCCGAGTCCGAGCTGCGCGGGCTGGTCTGGTCGCTCACGCCCAAGGAGGACTTCCACGACGCGGACGAGGGGAAGCTGGCCTGGTACCAGCAGCCCACCAAGCTCGCCGGCGTCGGCGCCGTCATCGTCATCGCCCTCAACCTCGTGTTCTGGTAGGAGCCGTCATGTCATCGGACACCACCCCCCGCGACGCCACCGACGGCGCGACCCACCAGGCCGGCGCCTTCGACATCCGCAACTTCATCGCGGCCCTGGTCGGCGCCTACGGCCTGATCCTCACCGTCCTCGGCCTGGTGGGCACCAGCCAGGAGCAGCTCGACAAGGCGGACGGGCTGGCGATCAACCTCTGGGCCGGCATCGGGATGCTGGTCGTCGCAGGCGCTTTCGTGCTCTGGGCCCGCCTGCGCCCGGTGGTCGTCCCGGCCGACGACGACGACCGCGACGACGAGAAGGGCCGCACGCGCGGGCACTGACGCGCGCGGCGGCGCTCAGCCGTCGAGCCGGACGTCCTCGCCGGACAGCAGGGCGCGGAAGCCGTCGTCCTGGACGGTGACCTGCTGGAGCACCAGCCCCTCCGGCACGCCCTCCACCGGCTGCCGGATCGTGACGAGCCCGCGCACCACCGTGGCCGTGGGACCGGCCAGGAAGTCCGGGCCGCCGACGTCGATCCGCTGCGGCTCGACGACGATCAGGCCGCCCTCGGCGCGCACCGTGCCGGTCGCGCGCAGGTCGACGGTCCGGCCCAGCACCGTCGCGGTGCGGCGCAGCTCGGCCTGCCCGTCGTCGGCGGCCGTGACGGTGGCGTCGTCGCCGAGGTCCGCGGCGACCGCGGCGAACGGCAGCGTCGCCTCCACCCGCAGCGAGGCGGCGGTGATGCCGTCCGGGCCGGACCGCACGCCGCTGCCGGTGGCGACGACGTCGAGCAGGGTCGCGTCGGGCGAAACCAGCTCGGACGTCCCGAGACCGACGTCGCCGAGCCAGGTCTCGTCCGGGCCGAGGTCGTCGGGCGCGGTCGGCGCCGGCGCGTCGGTGGCGCCCGGGACCGGTCCGCGCGTCGCGTCGGGCCCGTCGCCCGACGGGCGGCTCAGCGCCCAGAACGCGGCGACCACCAGCAGCACCAGCACGAGGAGCAGCACCAGCGCGCCCACCAGCCCGTCGCGCACCCGGCGGCGCCGGTCCTGCGCCGGCGCCGGCCGGTCCACCACGGTGCCGGTCACGCGACGGGCCGGTCGAACACGCAGAACTCGTTGCCCTCGGGGTCGGCCAGCACGTGCCAGGCGAGGCCGTCGTCCCCCTTCGGCCGCAGCACGGTGGCGCCGCGCGCGACCAGCTCCCCGACGCCGTCGGCCAGGACGTCGACGTGGATGCGGTTCTTGGTCGTCCTCGGCTCGGGCACGGGGTTGAAGGCCATGCCGGAGAACGGTGCTCCCGGGACGTCGAGCACCTGGGTCCAGCCCTCGTGCTCGACCACCCGGGCGCCGAGGACGCCGGCCCACCAGCGCGCGGCGCGGGTCGCGTCCTCGAGGGCGGGCGAGACGTCCCAGGCCAGCTCCTGCAGCCCGTCGTGGGCGGGGTCGTCGTCGACGAACACGCACAGCTCCTGGCCGTCGGGGTCGTGCAGCACGGTCCAGCGGCCGTGGTCGGGCTGGTCGGCGGCGCGGGTCGCACCGAGCGCGAGCAGGTCCTGCACCGAGCGGGCGCCGACGTCGAGGTGCAGCCGGTTCTTGACGCTTCGCGGCTCTGGGACCCGGTTCAGCCACACCTGGACGCGGCCGTCGGCGTCACGCAGGTCGGCGTCGCCGTCGTCGTGCTCGTGCAGCCGCCACCCCAGGACGGCGGACCAGAACCGGCCGAGCCGGACGGGGTCGGCGGCGTCGAGGCAGAGGTCCTTGTAGGTCGCGGGGGAGGTCGCCGGCGGCATGGCGCCACCGTAGGTGCGGGAGGTCAGACCTCGCAGCCGGTCGCGCAGCGGTGCACCACGACCTGGGCGTCGTGCGGGACGGTGCTGAGCCGGCCGTCGGGGCCGGAGAGCATCATCCGGCCGGACAGCACCGGCAGGTCGACGACGTCGGACTCGGCCGGGCCGACGGTGAAGCCGCGCTCCTGGTAGCGGGTGGCGTGCAGGGCGCGCTGGGGCGGCAGGTGGTCCGACGGCCGGATCTGTCGGGCGGGGACGGTCAGCTCGTGCATGGTGGTGCCTCTCCTGGTGGTACGTCCAGGATGAGGTATCGGCATGTCCGGCACGTGTCCGGAACGTGTCCGCCACGCACGCAGCGGCGCCGGAGCCGTGAGGCGCGTCACAGGCGAGAGGCTCAGACCGGGACGACCTCCGCGAGCCGGGCACCGGTCAGCCGCTCCGCCTCCTCCCACAGCCGCGCCGCCACCGCGTGGTCCCGACCCGGCCGCGGGATGCGCACCGGCCCGCTCGGCCCGGTCATCCCGAACCGCCCCTGCGGGCCGAAGTAGGCGCCGCCTGCGGCCGTCGGGTCGGTCGCCGCCTGCAGCAGCGGCTCGGTGCCGGGGCCCACCTCCTGCCTCGGCGCCAGCCGGATCACCACCTGGAAGGGGGACCACGGCGAGGTGCCGCGGCCGAGACCGGCGCCCGTCGACTGCAGGTTGGTCCGGGTGTAGCCGGGGTGCGCCATCGTGCTCACGAGCGGCCAACCGCGGTCGGCGGCGACGCGCGCGAGGTGGGCGCTCATCAGCATGTCCGCCAGCTTGGACTGCGCGTAGGACCGGAACGGGCTCCACCGGCGCCGGGTCCACTGCAGGTCCGAGAAGTCGATCCGGCCGGCCGCAGCCACCCCGCTCGACATCGTGGCCACCCGCGGCGCCGGTGCCGCGAGCAGCAGCGGCAGCAGGCGCACGGTGAGGGCGAACGGGCCGAGGAAGTTGCTGCCCATCTGCAGCTCGAAGCCGTCCACGGTCTCGAACCGCTCGGGCGGCGCCATCACGCCGGCGTTGTTCACCAAGGTGCCGACCGGTCGGCCGTCGGCCACCAGGCCGTCGACGAGCTCCTGGACCGACGCGAGGTCGGCGAGGTCGACGCGGCGCACCTGGAGCCGCGCACCGGGGACGCGCCGCAGGATCTCGGCCCGGGCGGCCTCGCCCTTCTCCGGCGTGCGGACGGCCATCACGACGTCGGCGCCGGCGGCGGCCAGGCGCGCGGCGGCCTCCTTGCCGGTGCCGCTGTTGGCGCCGGTGACCACGACGAGGCGGTCGGTCTGGTCCGGGACGGTGTGCACGGGGGCCTCCTGGCGATTTCCAGACCGGCGGTCTGTTCAGTGGCCGACGCTAACAGACCGATGGTCTGTCAGCAACGGACCGTCGGTCTGTAGCCTTGGCTGGTGACCTTCCAGCGCGCGCGCAGCGACGAGCAGCGCGAGCAGCGGCGCACCGCCGTGCTCGACGCCGCCGCCGCGATGCTCGAGCAGATGCCGGTCGCCGACGTGACCCTGAACGAGCTCTCCCGCCGCGTGGGCCTGGCGAAGTCGAACGTGCTGCGCTACTTCGAGTCCCGCGAGGCCGTGCTGCTCGAGCTGCTGCACCGGGCGCTGCGCGGCTGGGTCGACGACCTGGGCCCGCTGGCCGCCGCCGTCCCGCGCCGCGGCGGCGCCGGGCTGCGGGCGGACCGGCTCGCCGCGGTCCTCGCCTCCTCGCTCGCCGCGCGCCCCGTGCTGTGCGACCTGCTGGCGGCGCAGGCCGCCGTGCTCGAGCGGAACGTGTCCGCGGTGGTCGCGGCCCGCTACAAGCGGGCGACGCTGGCCGTGCTGACCGACCTGGCCGGGGTCGTCGAAGGTCTCGTACCCGAGGTGGGAGCACCTGCGGCGCAGCGCTTCTCGGCGGCGCTGCTGCTCGTCACCGGCGCCACGTGGACGTACTCGCACCCGTCGGCCGCGCTGGTGGCCGCCTACGAGGCCGAGCCGGAGCTGGCCGTGCTGCGCCTGGACCTCGAGGACGTCCTGCGCGAGCTGTTCGAGGTGCTGCTGGCCGGCCTGCTCGCCAGGCGGCCCTGAGTGCCGGCGCCGCTCGCGGTCGCCCTGGTCTCCTGCCTGGTCGTCGGGATCGCCGGCGGCATCTGGCTGGAGCCGCGGCTGCACCGGTTCCTCGTCGGGCGCGCCCGGGGCAGCGCCTGGCGCGGAGCGGCCGTGTCGGCCGGGGTCCAGGTCGCCGTGCTCGCGGCCTACGGCGTGCTCGCGGCGGCGGGCGCCGGCCTGGGCGGTCCCGTGGGTGCCAGCGTCACCACCGCTGCGGCGCTGGCCTACTCGCCGTTCCTGATGTGCGCGATCCCCGGGAGGACCACCGGGTACCGCGACCACCGCGTCGAGCTGCGCCGCGCCGGTGCGCGGCGGCCGGTCGACCGGGGCATCGCCTGGGCGGCCGGGCCGGTCGCCCTCGTCGGCACGGGGGTGCTGCTGGTCGGGCTGATCCCCGTCCACGCCCCCTGACCGCGGACCCGCGAGGACAGGGCCTCACGGGCAGCGGCGCTCGACGTGCCCGTCGTCACCGGCGGCCAGCAGGTCGCGGTCGCGCAGCACCAGCCCGAGCCGGTCGCCCCAGCGCTCGCAGGCCTCGGTGAACGGCACGTCCTGGGCGTCGGTGTACTCGACGGCGTAGACGCGGTCGCCGTAGGCGTCGGTCCAGGCGTCGCACTCCTCGAACTGCGCGCACTCCTCGACCACCGCGAGGTCGAAGCCGGCCGCGGCGGCGTCGTCCACCAGCTCGGCGAGGTTCTTCTGGGCCACGGCGAGACCCCGGTCGTGGCCGGCCCGGACCAGCAGGGCCGCGAGGTCCAGGCCGTCCTGCGCGTCGAGCAGACCGTGCGACCGGGTGTGCGCGTCGAGGTTGTCCAGCTCGACGGCGTCGAAACCGGCTGTCGCGCACCGGTCGAGGTCGCGTCCGACCAGCTCGGCCACCTGCTCGCGCAGCCGCGGCGTGCTGGTGTCGTAGAGCACCTCGTCCGGCCAGTCCGGGTCGACCACGCGCTCCTCGCCGTCGTGCAGCAGCAGGTCCTCGAGCGCGTCGAGGTCGGCACCGGGCTGGGTCTGGAAGGCGTTGACGTAGCAGACCGAGTAGACCCCGTCGGCGGGTCGCCCGGTGCTGTCGCGCACCACCACCCCGGTGCCGGCAGGTGGGTCGTAGGCGCCGCCGAGCTGGTAGCTCACGACCGCACCGGGCGGCGGGAGCGTGACAGTGGCATCGTCCACCGGGCCGGACGGGGGGCCGGCGCAGCCGGCCACCAGCAGCGCCGCCGCCAGCACCGCCCCCGCACCCCTCACCACCCGGACGGTACAGACCACCCGGAGCCCCGCCGGCGCGCGACGGCACCGCGCCGGCACCGCGACGCGCGCGCGGCACCCACGCGTGCCGCGACGGCCCTCGCCGGACGCGTAGGGTTGCCGCGCACCTGGACGGCACCGAGTCAGAGCGCAGCGACGCGCCCGCGGGGGCCGCGATACCCGAGACACCCGAGACGGACGAGATACGCGATGAGCTCCACCGAGGCAGGGAAGTCCGGCTTCTCCCTGGCGGTCTACTCCGAGACGTTGCGCTCCTACACCGACGCCGGCTACGCGGTCACGAGCTTCCGCGAGTACCTCGACGACCCGCAACCCAGGCACCTGGTGCTCCGTCACGACATCGACAACAGCATCGAGCAGGCGATGCGGGTCGCGCGGGTCGACGCCGAGGCCGGGTGCACCTCGTCGATCTTCCTGCGGGTGCACGCGCGCGGCTACAACATCATGAGCCTGCCGTCCCTCACCTACATCCAGGCGATGGAGGAGCTGGGGCACGAGGTCCAGCTCCACATCGAAGGAGGCCTCTGCGAGGTGGTGGGCGGCGACAACCTCGAGTGGGCCGAACGGCAGCGGACCGTGTTCGAGGCCGCGGTGGGTCGCCCGCTCGGCGGTTTCAGCCTGCACGAGCCGGCGCGGATGGGTGGCATGGAGTTCGCCGCCGAGCTGCTCGACCGCTGGTCGGACACCGTCGCCTACCACTCCTACGAGCCGCGGTTCATGACCCCGAGCATGAAGTACCTCAGCGACAGCAGCGGCAACTGGCGCGAGGGCCACTTCTCGGAGTGGGTGGGCAAGGAGCCGCTGATGCAGGTGCTCACCCACCCGTTCTGGTGGTTCGACAAGGTGCCGGCCGAGAACTACTAGCGGACGGCCCGGTTCGCGCCGGGCCCGCGGCGGGCGCGATGATCGGGGCATGACCACCGTGACCGCGTACGCCGCCCCGTCCGCCGGAGCCCCGCTGGAGCGCACCACGATCGAGCGCCGCGAGGTCGGGCCGCGCGACGTCCGGCTCGACATCGCCTACGCCGGCATCTGCCACTCCGACATCCACACCGTCCGCGACGAGTGGGGCGCCGCCAACTACCCGCTCGTGCCGGGGCACGAGATCACCGGCACCGTCACCGAGGTCGGGTCCGAGGTCGACCGGTTCTCGGTCGGCGACCGGGCCGGCGTCGGCGTGCTGGTCGACTCCTGCCGCGAGTGCGCCGCCTGCCGCGAGGGCGAGGAGAACTACTGCGAGCGCGGCATGACGGGCACCTACAACGAGGTGCTGCCCAGCGGCGAGGTGACCCAGGGCGGGTACAGCACAGCGATCGTCACCGACGAGCACTTCGTGCACGCGATCCCGGACGCCCTCGGCCTGGACGTCGCGGCGCCGCTGCTGTGCGCCGGCATCACCACCTACTCGCCGCTGAAGCACTGGGGCGCGGGCCCGGGCAGCCAGGTCGCCGTCATCGGCCTCGGTGGGCTCGGCCACCTCGGCGTGAAGTTCGCCGCCGCGATGGGTGCCGAGGTCACCGTCCTCAGCCAGTCGCTCGGCAAGAAGGACGACGGCCTGCGGATGGGCGCCGCCCACTACTACGCCACCAGCGACGACGCGACGTTCGAGGCGAACGAGCGCCGCTTCGACCTGGTGATCAACACCGTCTCGGCGAACCTGGACATGGACCGGTACCTGCGGATGATCGCCCGCAACGGCACCTTCGTCGGTGTCGGGCTGCCGGAGGACCCGCTGCAGGTCAAGGCCGGCACCCTGACCTACCCGCGGATCTCGCTGAGCGGGTCGATGATCGGGGGCATCCCGCAGACCCAGGAGATGCTGCAGTTCGCCGCCGAGCACGGCATCGCGTCCGAGATCGAGACCATCCCGGCGAGCGCGATCAACGAGGCCTACGACCGGGTCGTGCGCAGCGACGTGCGGTTCCGCTTCGTCATCGACGTCGCCACCATGCGCGAGGGCTGACCCCCGCGGCCGCGGGGCAGGCGTCAGAGCGCGAGGGTCATGAACACGCTGTTCGGGTCCGGGCCGTAGCCGTCGAACGGCCCGCACGGCACGAAGCCGTGCCGGGCGTAGAGCCGGCGGGCCGGTGCGAAGAAGTCCTGCGAACCGGTCTCCAGGCTGACCCGCACCCAGCCGCGGCGCACCGCCTCGTCGAGCAGGTGGGCGAGCAGCAGGGCGGCGACGCCGCGTCCCCGCGCCGCGGTGGCCGTGCGCATCGACTTCACCTCGCCGTGGCGGTCGGGCAGCCGCTTGAGCGCGGCGGTGCCGAGCAGCAGCCCGTCCTCGCGCGCGGTCCAGAAGGTGATCGCCGGGTCGGTCAGCGCGGTGTGGTCGAGGGCGTGCACGCTCTCGGGCGGGGAGGTGCCGTGCATGTCGGCGAGGTGCTCGTCCAGCAGCGCCCGCACGTCCGCGCGCAGCGGGTCGTCGACCGCGACCTCGATCACGGCCGGCCCGGGACGTCGGAGCCGGCCGGGACCCGGCCGAGCACGCGGTCGAGGTGGTCGTTCGACAGCACGCCGTGCGGGTCGAGCCGGTCGCGCAGGGCGACCACCTCGTCGAACCGCGGGTAGCGCGCCCGCAGCGCCTCGGCGTCCAGCCCGTGCAGCTTGCCCCAGTGCGGGCGGCCGCCGACCTGGCCGGCGAGCCGCTCGAGGGTGCCGAAGAACGCGTCCTGGTCCGGGCTGCCGGGCGCGACGTGCACCGCCGCGTACCCCGAGGCGCGCCCGGACGCGGTCGACAGCGCGATCGTGTCGGCGGCCGCGGTGCGCAGCTCGACCGGCACGGCGATCCTCCAGCCGCTCGCCTCGACGGCGGCCACCAGCTCGCGCGCCAGCGGCACCAGGTGCTCGCGCGGCACGGCGTACTCCATCTCGACGAACCGCACCCGCCGCTCGGAGGTGAAGGCGCGGTGGGAGACGTCGGTGAACTCCCGGTCGCCGAGCGCCCTGGCCGCGACCTTGGCCATCGGGCGGACCAGGCCGGGCACCCGCCGCCCGGTGGCGACCACCGCGCCGAACACGGTGTTGGCCAGCAGCTCGTCGTCCCACCACGCCCGCACCCTCGGCAGCGGGCGGAGCGCGTCGCGCGAGCCGTCGAGCGGGACCCGGGTGTTGCGCTTGAGCAACACCCGGCGGGTGTGCGGGAACCAGTGCACGTCGACGTGGTCGGTGCCGGCGGTGAGCTCGTCGTAGCCGTCGAGGACGGCGTCGAGCCCGGTGCTCGACTCCTGCGCGCGGACGGCGAACAGCGGCTCGGCCTGCAGCGTGACCGTGTCGACGACGCCCAGGGCGCCGAGGCCGACCCGCACCAGGTCGAGCAGCACGGGGTCGGAACCGTCCGCGGTCAGGGTGGAGCCGTCCGGGAGCACGAGCCGCAGCGCGACGACCTGGGTCGCGAGACCGCCGAACCGGTCGCCGGAGCCGTGCGTGCCGGTCGAGATCGCGCCCGCGACGGTCTGCGCCTCGATGTCGCCGAGGTTGGTGAGGGACAGGCCGGCGTGCTCGAGCAGGCGGTTCAGCCGGCGCAGCGTCATGCCCGCCTGGACGGTGACCCGGGCCGTCGCGAGGTCGAGGTCGACCAGCGCGTCGTGGCGGTCGAGCCGCAGCTGCACCTCGCGCGGCACCCCGACGGCGCTGAAGGAGTGGCCGCTGCCGATCGGCCGCACCCCGCGGCCCTGCGCGGCGGCGGTGGTGAGCACGGCGGCGATCTCGTCGGTCCCGCGCGGGCGCACCACCTCGACCTCGTCGACCCGCTGGTTGCCGGCCCAGCTGCTCCAGCCGGCCCGCTCCGCCCGCTCCCCCACGGGGCCAGACTAGGGACGTGCCCCCCAGCGACCAGCACGCCCGGCTGCGCCACGCCGCGCGCGACCTCGACGCCCCGGTCGCCGTCGTCGACCTCGAGGCGTTCGACGCCAACGCCGACGACCTGGTGCGGCGGGCCGCCGGCACACCCGTCCGGGTCGCGAGCAAGTCGGTGCGGTGCCGGGCGCTCCTGCACCGCGTGCTGGCCCGTGACGGCTTCGCCGGCGTGCTCGCGTACTCGCTGGGCGAGGCGCTGTGGCTGTCCGACGAGGTCGACGACGTCCTCGTGGGGTACCCCACCGCCGAGCGCGGGGCGCTGCGGGCGCTGGCCGCCGACCCGCGCTCGCTGGCGCGGGTGGCGCTGATGGTCGACGACGTCGCGCAGCTCGACCTGGTCGACGAGGTCGCCGGGGACGTCCGCGCCGGGCCGGTGCGGGTGTGCCTGGACCTGGACGCCTCGTACCGGGCCGCGGGCGGGAGGGTGCACCTCGGACCGCGCCGGTCGCCGGTGCACTCGGCCGACGACGCGGTGCGGCTCGCCCGGGCGGTCGACCGCCGCCGCGGTTTCGAGCTGGTCGGGCTGATGGCGTACGAGGGCCAGGTCGCTGGCCTGCAGGACCGTCCGGCGCGGAACCCGTTGCGCGGCAGTGCCGTCCGGCGCGTCAAGGCGCTGTCGGTCGAGCAGCTCGCCGAGCGCCGCGCCGTCGTCGTCGAAGCGGTGCGGGAGGTCGCCGACCTGGTGCTGGTGAACGGCGGCGGCACGGGCAGCATCGAGAGCACCGTGGGCGAGGGCGTCGTCACCGAGGTCGCTGCCGGGTCGGGCCTGTACGCCCCCGGGCTGTTCGACGGCTACGACAGCTTCACCGCCCGGCCGGCGGCGTTCTTCGGCCTCGACGTCACCCGCCGGCCGGCGCCGGACGTCGTCACCGTCAGCGGCGGCGGCTGGGTGGCGTCCGGGCCCGCCGGGCGCGACCGGCTCCCGCTGCCGACGTACCCGGCGGGGCTGCGGCTGCTCGGTGCGGAGGGCGCGGGCGAGGTGCAGACCCCCCTGACCGGACGCGCCGCCCGCTCCCTGCGGCTCGGCGACCGGGTCTGGTTCCGCCACGCCAAGGCCGGCGAGCTGTGCGAGCGGGTCGAGGTGCTGCACCTGGTCGAGGGCGACGAGGTCACCGGCGTGGTGCCGACCTACCGCGGCGAGGGGCGCACCTTCCTCTAGGAGCGGCCGGTCCCGCGGCCGTCAGGTCCCGATGACGCCGTCGGTCCAGGCGCCGGGCCCCAGCCGGTCGATCGCCGCGCCGATCGCGCGCTCCTCGTAGGAGAAGTGCGACTCCATCACCGCCGCCAGGCCGTCGAGCTCGCCGACGAGGCGGTCGGTGCCCTCGCCCGCCGCCGCGCGCTGCACCAGGCCGACTACCTGGCCGAGCAGCGTCCCGATCATCGCGTGGTCCTGCAGCAGGTTCCGGACGGCGGGCGCGAGCCCCGGCTCCTCCCGCGCCAGCAGCGGCAGCAGGCCGTCGTCCTCGGCGGAGTGGTGCCGGTCGAGCGCGACGCAGAACGCCGTGCAGTGCGCCAGCAGCCCGCGGTCGAGCGGGCCGGGGGCGTGGCCCGCGACCAGCGCGGCGCGCACCTGCGCCACCTGCTCGAGCAGCTCGTCGTGGGTACGCGCGAGCTGCAGGCTCAGCGCGGCGACGCGGTCGGACGGGGGCACGGTGCGCCCATCCTGGCAGGCCGGAGCGACCGGAACGGGCGTCCGCGAGGAATCTGCGCCGGGCGGTGTGACGAACCGGCGTCGAGATGCATGAGCAGCCGATGACCGTGACCGAGGCCTCCCTGCGCCGCACCGTCGAGGCGGCGCGCGTCGGCGACCCCGACGCGTGGGAGGCCCTCTACCGGCGGGCCTACCCGCGGCTGTTCGCCTACGCGCGGCGGCGGCTGGCCACCGACGAGCAGGCGGAGGACGCGGTGAGCGAGTCGATGACCCGGGCGATGCAGCGGATCGCCGCGTTCACCTGGACGCCGGCGGGCGTGGACGGGTGGCTGTTCGGGATCGCGCGCAACGTCGTGCTGGAGACCTACCGCGGCGGCAGCCGGACGACGGCGACCGACCCCCAGGTGCTCGCCGCGCAGACCGGTGGCCGGCAGGCGGCGGCGGGGCCGGCGTCCGACCCCGCCGAGCAGGTGCTGGCCGCCGAGGAGCGGCGGCTCGTGCGGCTGGCGTTCGACCGGCTGACGGCCGGCGACCAGGAGGTGCTCGAGCTGCGGGTCGTGGCCGGCCTCGGGTCCGAGGCGGTGGCGGCGCTGACCGGTCGGCGGCCCGGCGCGGTGCGGATGGCGCAGTCGCGCGCGCTGCAGCGGCTGCGCGGCGAGTACGAGGGGCTGGCGCGATGACCGACGGGTACCGGGGCGAGGACGAGGAGCTGGCCGAGGTGGGGCGCGCACTGGGGTACGACGAGGACCGGGAGCCGCCGCAGGACCGGGTGGCTGCGCTGCGGGCGCAGGCGGAGCGGATGCGGGCGACCTACGGCGGGTCCGGGCAGCAGGGGACCTGGCCTCCGGAGCGGACCTCCGCCCGCCGGCGCACCCTGCTCGTCGGCGGGGTCGCGGCGGCCGTCGGTGCGCTGGCCGGCGCCGGCGCCCGCCAGGCCGCACTGCCCGAGCCGGCGGTCGTCCCGACCGAGGACCTCGCGCTGACCGGGGTGCCACGGGGCGTCACCGCCGACGCGCGGCTGATCAACCACACGTGGGGCACCGAGGTGCTGCTCGACGTGCGCGACCTGCCGGCCGACCGCGTGTTCCGGGTGGCGCTCGACCAGCGCGACGGCGCCCGCGTCGACGCCGGCTCGTTCCGGTCGGTCGCCGACGTCCTCATGGTCTGCCGCTTCAACGCGGCGCCGTTGCGCGCCGACGTCGCGCGCGTCCTCGTGCTCGACGACGGCGGCGACGAGGTGATGCGCGCCGACCTGCCCGAGGCCTGACCGCCACCTGCGTCTTCCTCCACCTACCAGCCAGAACACCACCCGCAGAAGGAGAACCACCATGCGCACCACCTCCAAGGTCGTCGTCGCCACCGCGGCCCTCGCGCTCGCCGGCACCGGCGTGCTCTCGACCGCCAACGCCTCCGGCGGCGGCAACGGCGGCGGCCGCGCCGACGGCCACGCGGCCGTCGGGCTCGCAGGCGGCGGCACCACGCTCGTCGGCTTCGGCACCAACCGGCCCGACCGCGCCTGGACCGGCGCCCCGCTGTCCGGCCTGGTGCAGGACACCCGCCTGGTCGGCATCGACTTCCGGGTGCAGGACGGCAAGCTGTACGGCGTCGGCGACCAGGGCGGCATCTACGTCCTGGACGTGAAGAAGAGCCGCGCGTACCTGCAGGAGCGGCCGCGGGTCGCGCTGGACGGCAGCGACTCCTACGACATCGACTTCAACCCGGCCGCGGACGCGCTGCGCATCCTGACCGCCAAGGGCGCGAACCTGCGGGTGCCGTTCGCGACGCCGTCCGCGACCGTCGTCGACACCCCGCTGACCCGTCCGGCGCCCGCCCCGACCCCGGGCACCGTGCCGGCCACCGGCGTCACCGGCGGCGCGTACACGAACAACGACCTGGACGCCTCGACCGCGACGACGTTGTTCGTCATCGACACCGAGCGCGACCAGGTGGCCGTGCAGTCCCCGGCCAACGCCGGCACGACCGCGCCCACGGGCTCGCTCGGGGTCGACGCCACCGGCGACGTCGGCTTCGACGTGCGCAGCGAGCTGAAGCGCGGGAAGACCGTGTCGGTGCAGGGGTACGCCGTCGTCGGCGGAGTCCTGTACGACGTCGACCTGCTGACCGGCGCGGCGTACAAGCAGGGCCGGATCGGCGGCGGCCAGGTCACCGACCTCGCCGTCTCGCTCGACCGCTGACCCGCACGGGGCCGCCCCCGGACCGCGTCGGTCCGGGGGCGGCTCCGTCAGCCCGACGCCCTAGCCTCCAGTCGTGGCGATCCCCCGGCTGACCCTGGAGCAGGCCCGCCGGGCGGCGGTGCGGGCGCAGCTGCTCACCGCGCAGCGGCCCACCGACCTGCTCGCCGTCGTCGAGCACCTCACCTACCTCCAGCTCGACCCCACCGCCGCGGTCGCCCCGAGCGCCGACCTGGTGGCCTGGACCCGGCTCGGCGAGGCCTACCGGCCCGAGCACCTCAAGCGGCTGCACGAGGTCGACCGCACGGTGTTCGAGCGGCGCGCCTTCGTGCGCCCCACCAGCCACCTCGGCCTCCAGCTCGCCTCGATGCGCGCCTGGCCCGAGGACTGGGAGGCCGCCCGACGCTGGCTCGAGGCCAACGACGCCTTCCGACGATCGGTCCTCGACCTGCTGCGCGAGCGCGGCCCGCTGCTGTCGCGCGACGTGCCCGACACCGCCCAGGTGCCGTGGGCGTCCAGCGGCTGGACCGGCAACCGCAACGTCACGCAGATGCTGGAGTTCCTCAACGCCCAGGGCTGGGTAGCGATCTCGGCACGGCGAGGACGCCAACGGCTCTGGGACGTGCCGGAGCGGGTCTACCCCGCCGACGTCGTCGTCGTGCCCGAGGAGGAGGCGGCGCCCGAACGCGCCCGGCTGCTGCTGCGCTCGCTCGGGATCGCCCGGCCGCAGGTCGTCGGCGAGGCCGGCGAGGCGGTGGAGGTCGACGGGACCGCCGGGCTGTGGCGGGTCGACCCGGCGGCGCTCGAGGGCGGCTTCGAGCCACGCACAGCCCTGCTGTCGCCGTTCGACCGGCTCGTGCACGACCGGGTGCGCGCGCACGACCTGTTCGGCTTCGAGTACGTGCTGGAGATGTACAAGCCCAGGGCGGCCCGGCGGTGGGGCTACTTCGCCCTGCCGGTGCTCCACGGCGACCGGCTGGTCGGCAAGGTCGACGCCACCGCCGACCGCAAGGCCGGCGTGCTGCGGGTCGACGCCGTCCACGAGGACGTCCGGTTCACCAAGGCGCTGCGTGCCGCGGTGGCCGCCGAGCTCGACGCGCTCGCGCGCTGGCAGGGGCTGGAGCGGGTCGGACCGGCCTGACCACGCCGGCCCCGGCGAGCCGGGTCAGAGCGGCAGGCGCGGACGCACCAGCGCGAGCACCGACGGCGCGTCGTCCGGCCCGAACCGGCCGAGCAGGCCGTGCGCACCCTCGCCGGCGGCGTCGCCCGCCGCGGTGTCGAGGGTCCCGACGATGCGGGCGAGCAGCACCTCGACCGTTCCCGCGTGCACCAGCGTGGTGGCGCCCGCCTCGGTGACCTCGGGCTGCTCGAGCACGGGGAGCACGGTGCCCGGCGAGCCCGTGCCTCGCACCGTCACGCTCGGCTCGCGGTCCTGCAGCCGGCCGTCGACGTCGACCTGCTCGCGGGCCTGGGTGCCGCCGGTGACGACCGCCGCGACGAGCGCGGCCAGCCACACGGGGTCGGCCGTGGCGTCGTGCACGAACCGCTCGCCGAGCACGGAGTGGTGGGTCCGACCGACCAGCGACGTCTCGGCCCCGAGCAGCGGCGCGGAGCGGTAGGTCAGCGGCACCTGCAGCAGCGCCCCGCCGCTCGCGCGCAGCACGATCGTCTCGATGCCGACGTCCCCGGCGGGGTCGTCGAACCGGTACGCACCGGCCGGCTCGACCTCCTCGTCCGGCGGGAACCACGGGCGGGTGGGCGCCCACGCCCGCAGCAGCTCGATCTTGGACGGCGTCAGCTCCGCGCGGTGGATGAGGGCCATGGCGCGACCCTACGACCGGCCGGGCCCCCCGTGCGCGCGGACGAGCTCGGCCCCGATCCGCGCCAGCTCGGACCGCACGCCCGGGTGGTCGAGCACCTCGACGTCGGCACCGAAGCCGGCCAGCTGCTCGGCCAGGCCACGCACCAGGTGGGCGGCCACGACCACCCGGACCCTGCCGTCCGCCTCCGGCCCGCTCCTGTCCGGCCCGCCTCCGTCCTGCTCCAGGTACCGGCCGAAGTGCGAGCGCAGCACCGGGACCAGCCGCGGCGGCACCCGCAGCGTGGCCCGCACCGACGACCGCTTCGCGTCGACCTCGGCGGCGGTGGCGTCCCACTCGGTCGCGAGGTCGAGGCCGGACGGGCGCTCGAACGACGCCCCGGTCGGTGCGGCCGACGCCACCCGGTCGACCCGGAACGTGCGCCGGCCGCGGGCGGTCCCGGCCACGAGGTACCAGGTCCCACCCTTGTCGACCAGGCCGAGCGGCTCGACCAGGCGTGTGCCGTGAGTCCCAGTGCGGGAGCGGTAGTCGACCTCGAGCACCCGTCGGTGCACGACCGCCTCCTGCAGCACCCGCAGCAGCGGGAGCGGCGCGGCCGGCTCCGCGCCGCCCCAGCGTCCCGGGTCGACGTGCACCGCCGCCGCCGCCGCGTTCTCGGCGTCCGCCCGGAACGGCGCCGGCAGCGCCCCCAGCAGCTTGCGCACCGCGGCCGCGGTCTCGGGGCGCGCGCCCGCACCGCCGGGGGTCACCCCGAGGACGAGGAACAGCGCCTGCGCCTCGCCGGCCGTCAGCCCGGTGAGGTCGGTGCGCGCGCCGCCGACCAGCTGCCACCCACCGCCTCGTCCCGGCTGGGGGTAGACCGGGACGCCGAAGGCGGACAGGGCCTCGAGGTCGCGCCGGGCGGTCGCGACCGACACCTCGGTCTCGGCGGCCAGCTCGGCAGCGGTGAGCCGGCCACGAATCTGCAGCAGCAGCACGGTGGCGACGAGCCGGTCAGCCCTCATGCCGACAGGTTCTCGCACAAAGTGCTCAGGAGATGAGCACTTCACCCGGTTCTCTGGGAGGTGCAGCAGCCGGGACGACCGGCCGCCCCACCCGAGGAGAGCACCGTGTTCCGTGGACCCGCCACCCTGAACGTGTACGCCGACGACGTCGTCGCGGCCTCCGCCTGGTACGCCGGTCTGTTCGGCGTCCGGCCCTACTTCGTCCGGCCGGTCGAGGGCCCGCCGGCCTACGTCGAGTTCCGGATCGGCGACCACGAGTTCGAGTTCGGCATCATCGACCGGCGGTGGGCGCCGTACGCCGCCGACGCCACCCAGCCGGCCGGCGCGGTCCTCAACTGGGCGGTCGACGACCTCGACGCCGCCATCGAGGCCGTGCTCGCCCGCGGTGCCACCGAGCTGGAGCCGCGGACCGAGCGGGGCGACGGCTTCGTCACCGCGACCTTCACCGACCCGTTCGGCAACGTGCTCGGCCTGATGCACAACGTGCACTACCTCGCGATGGCCGAGCGCGTGCGCACCGTGGCGTGAGGTCCGCACCGCGCCTTGACCTCCAGCGCACTGGAGCTCCTAGCGTCCGTCCCGCAGCGATGAGTCCGGCGCCCGGCCGCGGTCCACCACTGCACGAGCGGCCGACCGGGCCACGACGGAGGAGCGGACATGAGCCAGACGACCACCACGACCGGACGCACCGGCCTGGACCTGCGGGGCGGGACCCAGCGCGTCTTCGCGCACGTCCTCGTGAGCTCGCTGGTCGTCTCGGTCGTCAACTACACGCTGTGGTTCGCGGTGACGTTCTGGGTCTACCTCGAGACGCGGTCGGTGCTGGCCACCGGCCTGATCGCGGGCATCTTCCTGATCGCCACCGCGTCGACCGGGGTGTGGTTCGGCAGCCTGGTCGACCACCACCGCAAGCAGCAGGTGATGCAGTGGTCGGCCGCGGCGTCGTTCACCATCTACGCCGTCTGCCTCGGCCTGTACCTGACCACGCCGGCCGCCACCTTCCGCGACCCGGCCAGCCCGGTGCTGTGGGTGTTCGTCGTCCTGCTGATGCTCGGCGTCATCGCCGGTGGTCTGCGCGGCATCGCGCTGCCGACGATGGTGACGCTGCTCATCCCCGAGTCGTTGCGGGACAGGGCGAACGGTCTGGTCGGGACGACGTCCGGTGTCTCGTTCCTGGTCACCTCGGTGATCAGCGGCCTGCTCGTCGCCTACGACGGGATGCGCTCGGTGCTGCTGCTCGCCCTGGTCGTGCTGGCGGCGAGCGTGCTGCACCTGTCGCGGCTGGAGGTGCCGGAGACCGCGCCGGCCCGCACCCGCAAGGGCGACGAGGGGCACGGGGTCGACCTGCGGGGCACCGTCCGGCTGGTGCGGGGCGTGCCAGGGCTGGTCCCCCTGATCGCCTTCAGCTGCTTCAACAACTTCCTCGGCGGCACCTTCATGGCGCTGATGGACGCCTACGGGCTGTCCCTGGTGTCGGTGCAGGCGTGGGGCCTGCTGTGGGGCGTGCTGAGCACCGGCGTCATCGTCGGTGGCCTGCTCGTCGCGCGGATCGGCCTGGGCAGCAACCCGGTCCGCACCATGCTGCTGGTGAACGTCGTCACCTGGACGCTGACCGTCGCGTTCCCGCTGCGCTCGTCGATCCTGCTGCTGTCCGTCGCGATGATGGTGTTCATGCTGCTGATGCCGTTCGCCGAGGCGGCCGAGCAGACCGTGCTGCAGCGGGTGGTGCCGTTCGAGCGGCAGGGGCGGGTGTTCGGGTTCGCCCAGAGCGTCGAGCAGGCGGCCTCCCCGCTCACCGCCTTCCTCGTCGCCCCCGCCACCCAGCTGTGGGTGATCCCGTCGATGACCGACGGCGCCGGCGCCCGGGCGATCGGGAGCTGGTTCGGCACCGGCGCCGACCGCGGCATCGCCCTCGTCTTCGTGGTCGCAGGCGTCATCGGCCTGCTCGCCACGCTGCTCGCGTTGGCCAGCCGCTCGTACCGGCGGCTGAGCGCCGCCTACCGCGAGGGCACCCCGGTCGAGGAGGCCGCGCCCGGTGGCACGGCCGCTGCCGCAGCCGGCGCGCCCCGGGAGGACGCGCGCGAGGACGCCGAGGTCGCCTGCGCCACCGCCTGACCGGACCCGTCGACACGTCCGCTCCGGTATCGCGGGCGGGGTCTGGCGCCTCCTGGCCGGACGGAGGACGGTGGACCTCGGACGAGGAGCGCGACATGGACGACCACGACAGCGGCGAGCTCGACCTGCTGGGCTGCCCGAGCTGCGGGGCTGCGGCGCAGGTGACCGAGCGCTTCCTCCTCGGCGGCCTGGAGCACGTGCGGGTGCGGTGCGTACGCCGGCACTGGTACCTCATGCCGGCGGCGTGCGTGCCGGGCGCGGTGCTCACACCGGTGCGTTCGGATTCGACCAGCGCTGTACTAGGCCCCACACGATCGCCGACAAGGTCGGAGATCTAGCCGAATCGCCCCATGTGTCTGAGGTGCGTTGAGAGACTGAGGCCCTCTGCGGAAGAAAGGCCTCTCGATGATCACACTTTCCAAGGGCGCGAACATGCCCCTGCACGGTGCTCGGGTTTCCATCGTCATCCAGGCGGCGGAACCGGTCGACCTGTCGGCCGCGCTACTCGGTGCTGACCACCACGTCCGAAGCGATGGCGACTTCATCTTCTACAACCAGCCGCACGCGCGAGGCTGCCGCCTCGACGTCTCGGCCGCGACGATGACTCTGGACCTGTCCGACGTGGAGCAAGCGGTCGCCTCCATCGCCGTGCTCGCGAGCCTTGACGGAACGCGCAGCGCGACCTTCGGCCAGGTCGGTGCAGGCACCCGGGCGCTGGTACACGTCGATGGCGGGCTGGCCGCCGAGTTCGTCCCGACGCAACTGGGGCCAGAGAGCGCCCTCCAGCTGGTGGAGGTCTATCGCCGCAACGGCGGTTGGAAGTTACGGGCGGTGAGTCAGGGCTGGTCCGACGGACTTGCCGGACTCGCCCGGTCCTTCGGCGTAGTCGTCGACGACGAGGCACCGCCGGCCGCGTCCGCCGCCCCACCGAGGTCGTCCCTGCCCCCGCGGCCCATCTTCCCGACCGTTACCGCTGCGGTTCCTCCCGCCTCGCCGGTCCCTCGTGTGTCGCCGGTTCCTCCCGCCGCTACGCCAGCACCCCCGTCGCTCCAGAAGGTCGTCCTGACCAAGCAGGGCGACTCGCGATCAGTGACGTTGCTCAAGTCGGCCAAGGCCAGCGCTAACAAGCTGCACTTCAATCTGAACTGGGCGCAGCCACGTTTCGGCCGCGGTGTCGACCTCGACCTCGGCTGCTTCGCGGAGATGCGTGACGGTGGGCAGACGGTCATCCAACCGCTCGGGCGGTCGTTCGGCTACGTCACCAAGTGGCCCTGGATCAAGCTCGACCGAGATGACCGCACGGGTGGGCACGGTTCCGGCGAGAACCTGACCATCCACCGTCCTGAGGAGATCAAGAGGGTGCTGGTCTTCGCCATGATCTACGCCGGCACGACCGACTTCGGTTCGGTGAAGGGCGAACTCACAATCACGGACGCCCATGGGGGACAGACCTATGTTCGCCTCGACAACCCAGGAGCGCGTCGCTCGTGGTGCGCCATCGCGATGATCACGAATGACTCGCAGGACGTCCGGATCGCCAAGGAGGAGCGGTACTTCCGCAATCATCAGGAAGCTGACCGGCACTACGGCTTCGGGTTCAACTGGACCCCGGGCCGCAAACGAGGCACGGGCTGAGGCGTCCACGGTTCAGGTGGTGCTGCGGCGCCGGTTCAGCCAGGGCTGCAGCCAGCGGGTGACCCGCGGCAGCACGAGGTAGACCATCACCGGGGTCAGCAGCACGGTGCTGACCAGCATCCGCACCGGCATCGGCCAGTGGCCGATCACCGGCGTCAGCAGCGCCGTGAACAGCAGGTTCATCGGGAAGAACGCGAGCCAGATCGTCACGGCCTGCTTCCAGCGCGGCGGAGCGGCTGGCGGCGCCGCGACGTCCTCGACCGAGCGGGTGCTCGGCTCGTCGAACCAGCCCTCGATGCCGGTGCGGTGCTCGACCCGCGTGCTCTCGACCAGGTCGGCGGCCACGCGGAGCCACTGGGTCCGCTCCCGCGACTCCTCCCACAGCAGCAGGCTGTGCCGGGAGTCGAACCGGTAGAGCATGTGCCACTCCGTCGAACCCGGCGACGGCCGCACCCAGCCGGCGCCGAGGAAGCCGGGGAACCGGGCGGCCATGCCGGTGCCGGCGTCGACCCACGCCTGCATCAGCCGCTCGTCCTCGGGCCGGGCGCGGCGGGTGATCGCGACGGTGACCGGGCCGTCGGCCCGGTCGGTGGCGGCGGGGGTGCTCACCGTCCCAGTGTCCTCGCCGGCGGGCCGGTGGTGAGCGGCGGTCGGCGGCGGGCGGCGGTCAGCGGCGGGGTCGCACGGTGACCGACAACGTCACCACGTCGCCCTCGTCCAGCCCCTCGGCCTCGCGCACGCGGTCCTTGACCGGCACCAGGTAGCCGCCGTCCTTGGGCCACAGCGAGGTCTGCCAGACGGTGCCGCCGGTGCGCACGTCGACCGGGACCATGCCCCACCCGTAGGTGACCTCGCGCGCGACGTCCTTCAGCACCTCGGCCTGCGGATCTGGCACGCGCACGAAGTGGAACGGCGAGGGGCCACGCCAGCAGAAGATCTCTCCGGTCACCTCGAGGTCCACGCCGCCACGCTAGGGCAGGTTCCTTACGGACGGCGTCCGCGACGAGGCCTCCTTTCGCTCCGGTGTTGACAACGCGATGTTGACAACATCGTGTTGACGCCGCAGGCTCGCGGGATGGACGCGGAGCAGGCCGAGACGGAGCGGCGGGCGCGCGAGCGGCTGCTGCGCGGCGGCGCGGACGCGCTGGACCGCAGGCCCTGGCAGGCCGCGACCCAGCCTCCCTCGGCGCTCGACCTCGTCCTGCACCTGCTCTGGCGCTCGGACGCCAGCGGCCGTGGCGCGCCGGTCGAGGCCGACGACCTCGTCGCGGCCCTGCGGCTTCTGCCCGCCGCCCGGGCCGAGCTCGACCAGGTCGAGACCGGGCTGCTGTTCGCGGCCCGCTCCGCGGGGCTCACCTGGGGCGAGGTCGCCGCCGCGCTGGGGCTGCGCTCGCCGCAGGCTGGGCAGCAGCGGCTGGACCGGCTGCTGCAGCGCGGCGGTCCCGACGACACGGGTCGGTCGTGACGCACGCCTCCGACCCGGACCTGCTGGTGCTGCACGCCGTGCGCCTGCTCGGGTTCGCCGGCACCGCGGACGTGGCCGGCCGGTTCGGCCTGGACCCCGCCGCGACGCAGGAGGAGCTGCTCGACGCGCAGGCCCGTGGCTGGGTGACGTGGACCGAGTTCGCCGGCAGCGCCGGCTGGTCGCTCACCGCCGCGGGGCGCGTGCGTGACGGGGCGTCGCTGGCTGCGGAGCTAAACCGCTCCGGCGCCGGGCCCGCCGTCCGCGCCGTGCACCGGGAGTTCCTCCCGCTCAACACCGTCCTGCAGCAGGCGGTGACGGACTGGCAGCTGCGCCCGGCACCACGAGACGCGTTGGCGCCCAACGACCACCAGGACCCGGCCTGGGACGCCCGGGTGCTCGACCGGCTCACGGACCTCTCGGGACGCCTGGTGCCGCTGTGCCGCTCGCTCACCGAGGTGCTCGCGCGCTTCGACGGCTACGACCGGCGGTTCGCCGCCGCCCTGGCCAGGGTGGACGGCGACCGGTCGTGGGTCGACCGTCCTGGAGCCGGCTCGTGCCACGGGGTCTGGTTCGAGCTGCACGAGGACCTCCTGTCCACGCTCGGGGTCGAGCGCGGTGCAGAGGACGGCCAGGTCGCACCGTGATCGTGGGGCTCGCGGACGCCGACGTCGCCGCCGCCGGCGGCAAGGCCTCCGTCCTGGCCCGCCTGCTGGCGGCGGGGCTCGCCGTGCCCGACGGCTTCGTCGTCACCGCCGGCCCGGTGCCGGTGCGAGAGCTCGACCGGGCGTACCGGCGGCTCGGGGCGGACGCGGTCGCGGTGCGGTCGTCGGCCGCCGCCGAGGACGGCGCGGTGGCCTCGTTCGCCGGCCAGCACGACACCGTCCTGGGGGCGGTGGGCGCGCAGCAGGTGGCCGAGGCGGTCGAGGACTGCCGTCGCTCGCTGCGGTCGGACCGCTCGGTCGCCTACCGCGAGGCCGTCGCTGGGGGTGCCGGCGCGGACGGGCAGATGGCGGTCCTGGTGCAGCGGCTCGTCGACGCCGACGTCGGGGGCGTCGCCTCCACCGTCGACCCGCTCGACGGCTCGAGCGCGGCGGTCGTCGAGGCGTCGTGGGGCCTGGGCACGAGCGTCGTCGCCGGCACCGTGGACCCGGACCGGTACCGGGTCGAGGGCGACCGCGTCGTCGACGGCCGGACGGGCACCAAGGCCGTCCGGGTCGACCGCTCCCCCGCGGGCGGCACCGTCACGACGGCCGTCGATGCGCACGACCGCGGTCGCCGCTGCCTGCCCGACCACCAGGTGCTGGCGGTGGTCCGGCTCGCCCGCGCGGTCGCCACGGTCCTCGGCCGCCCGGCGGAGGTCGAGTGGGCCTGGTCCGGCGACCGCCTCTGGCTGCTGCAGGGACGGCCGGTGACGGCGCTGCCCATCGCGGTCGCCGACGTGCGCCGGCCCACCGACGCGGGGGCTCCCTCGGTGCGCGGGGAGACGGTGAGCCACGGGACCGTGCTGCAGGGGACACCGGGCAGCCGCGGGTCGGCGCGGGGGCGCGCCGCCGTGCTCGACCACCCGGGAGCGGCCGGCGGGATGCGTCCGGGCGACGTGCTGGTCTGCCGCGAGACGGACCCGGCGTGGACGCCGCTGCTGCTGGCCGCGTCGGCCGTCGTGACCGAGACCGGTGGCGTCCTGTCGCACGCCGCGATCGTGGCCCGCGAGCGCGGCATCCCCGCGGTGCTGGGCGTCCGGGGCGCGGCGGCCGCCCTGGCCGCCGCACCGGAGGTCGTCGTGGACGGCGACCGGGGCACGGTGGCCGTCCAGCCGTCCTGAGCAGGAAGGCCTGCGGTCCCGAAGACCCGCGCTCCCGATGACCCGCGCCCCGAAGACCCGCGACGCGTGGCGCAGCGACCTGGTTCGCTGTGCGCGTGAACCGGAGCGACGGCCCCTCGGCCGGCTACCTCGCGCTCGACGACGACGAGCAGGTCGAGGTGCTGCGGCCCGTCGCGCTCGAGGCGGCCGCGAGGTTCGGCATCGAGGTCGCGGGCACCGCGCTCGCGGCGCACGCCTACAACACCACTTTCCGCGTCGACGGTGCCGACGGCCGCACCTGGGCGCTGCGGGTGGGGACGAACTCGGCCAGCACCCCCGAGCACGTCGTGGCGCAGCAGGAGTGGATGCGCGCCATCGCCGCGGACACCGAGGTCCTGGTGCCCGAGCCGCTGGCGACGCCGGACGGCAGCTGGCTGGTGCAGGTCGACGCCCCGGCGTACGGCCAGGCGCTGCTGGTGACGGCCGCCTCCTGGCTGGAGGGTCCGGACGTGGGCGAGGTGACCGACGTCGCGGTCGCCCGCGAGCTCGGCCGCACGACCGCGCTGCTGCACCGGCACGCCCTGGGCTGGCGGCTGCCGCCCGGAGGCGCGCTGCCGACCTTCGACACCTCGATGTTCGGCGACGAGGACCGGCTGGACGACGCCGCGGGGCTGTCGCCGGACGAGCTCGACGTGCTGGCCCGCAGCCGGGAGCGGGCGGCGAAGGCGTACGCCCGCGTCTACGCCGGCGCGCGGCTGCGCGTGCTGCACGCGGACCTGCACGGCGGGAACCTGAAGTGGCACGACGGCCGGCTGGGCGTCTTCGACCTGGACGACTGCGGGCTCGGGGTCCCGGCGCTGGACCTGGCGATCTCGGCGTTCTACCTGCGCGGCGGCGACCCGGCCCCGGAGCAGGCGCTGCTCGCGGGGTACGCGGAGGTGGCGCCGCTGCCCGACGTCGACCCCGAGGACCTCGAGGCCCTGGTCGCCGACCGCCAGCTGCTGCTGGCCAACGCGCTGCTCACCAGCACCACCGCCGACCTGCGCCGCGACGCCGAGGCGTACCTGCACGTGGCCGTGGAGCGGCTGCGGCGGTGGCTGGCGACGGGCACCTTCACCCGGGCCTTGCCGGGCTGAGCCGTCCGCGGGCCGACGGACCTCCGACCTCAGGCCGCGGCGACGGCCTCGATCTCGACCCGCAGCGAGGGGTCGGCGAGGCCGGCGACCAGCAGCAGCGTCGTGGCCGGCGGCGGCTGCGGCAGGCTCGCACCGGCAGCGGCCATGAACGGACCCACGTCGGCGGGGTCGGTGAGGTAGATGGTCAGCTTCACCAGGTCGGTCGGGGCCAGTCCCGCCTCGGCCAGCACCGCGTGCAGGTTGGCGACGGCCTGGGTGGCCTGGGCCTCCACACCGTCGGCGGGTGCGCCGTCGGCGCCGATGCCGACCTGGCCGGAGACGAACACGAGGCGGCCGGCGCCGCTGACCTCGACCCCCTGGCTGTAGAAGGGCGAGGACGGGACGGTCGCGGGGTTGAGCGGGATGGTGGTCATCAGGACTCCTCGGTGCGGTCGCGGGCCACGGCGCGCAGGGCGTCCAGCTCGCTGCGGACGGCGGCCTCGTGGTCGCCGGTGAGCTGTCCGGCCCGGCTCAGGACGAGCAGGCCGTGGTACATCAGCACCAGCCGCGCGGAGGCGGCCGGGGCCGGGTCGGTGGGACGGTCGCTGCCGCCCAGCTCGCGCCGGACGACGTCGGAGACGTGCTGCCGGACCAGCTCCAGGCCGTCCCGGACGCGCTCGCCCGGCACGGTGCGGTCGCCGCCGAACTCGGTGGCGGAGTTGACCAGCAGGCAGCCGAACCCGTCGTCCAGCGGCGGGCGGAACAGGGTGAGGAACAGCTGCTCGAGGTCGTCGAGCGTGGCCCCGGGGCCGGCGTGCGCCTCGAGCCGCGACCGCACGACCTGGTCGACGTAGTGCTCCAGCGACCGGCGGAACAGCCCGGTCTTGTCGCCGAACGCCTGGTACAGGCTGCTGGTGCGCAGCCCGGTCGCCTGCTCCAGGTCGACGACCGAGGTGCGCGCGAACCCGTTGCGGCGGAACGCGTGCATCGCGGAGGTGAGCACTTGCTCCTCGTCGAAGCTCCTCGGCCTGGCCACGCCATGATTCTGTAGCGCGCGCTACAGAACTGTCAAGAGGTCCCGCGACCGCCGTGTCTGAGGGGTCCCGCGGACGGCCTAAGTCGTTCGGCCCGCGTCGGTGCGCCCACCTACGATCGAGCAGCCATGCAGGACTTCCCCCCGAAGGTCACGACCTTCTTCACCGGTGACGGCACCACGCCCACCGCCGACCCCGACACCCGCTCCCCCGTCGCCTTCCTGCGCTGGGTGCTGCGGCAGCAGGGGTGGGTGGTCGCGTGGTCGTCGTTCACCTGCCTGCTCTGGCTGCTCCCGATGACGCTCGGGCCGTGGATCTTCGGCCGCGCCGTCGACGACGGGATCATCGGCGGCTCGAGCCGGGCGCTGGCGCTGTGGGCGCTGCTCACGCTCGTCGTCGCGGTGGTCGGCGGCATCGCCGGTGTCGTCTTCCACACCTACGTCGTGCGCACCTGGCTGATCGCGCTCTACGGCACCACGCAGATGGTCACGCGCAAGATCGCGCAGATGGGTCACGTCCTGCCCCGGCGGTCGCCGACCGGTGAGGTGCTGAGCGTCGCCTCCAGCGACTCCGACGAGTTCGGCGCGCTCACCGAGATCATCGCGCGGGCGGCGGCGCACCTGGTCTCGTTCCTCGTCGTGGCCGGCATCGTGCTGTCGACCTCGTGGGAGCTCGGCCTGCTCGTGCTGGTCGGGGCACCGCTGATCGTCGGGGCGGCGCTGCCGATGCTGCGCCCGATGCACCGCCGCCAGGAGGTCGAGCGCAGCCGCAGCTCGGACCTCACCTCGATGGCCACCGACATCGTCGCGGGCCTGCGCATCCTGCGCGGCATCGGCGGCGAGGAGACCTTCGGCCGCGGCTACGCCACGCAGTCGCAGCTGACCCGGCGGGCCGGCGTCGCGTCGGGCATCTGGCAGGCGGCGGTCGAGGCCGTCGGCGTCCTGCTGTCCGGCCTCTTCCTGGTCAGCCTGGTCTGGCTCGGCACCCGGCAGGTGCGTAGCGGCGAGCTCACCGTCGGCGAGCTGGTGACCTTCCTCGGCTACGGCGTCTTCATGGTCGGCCCGATCCGCACCTTCTTCGAGCTGGCGCAGAAGGGCACCAAGGCGCTGGTGAGCGCCCGCAAGGCCGTCGCGATCTTCGAGCAGCGCCCGCCGTGGCGCGAGCCGGCCGCCCCCGTCGCGCTCGACGGCTCCGCGGCGCTGGTCGACGACGCGAGCGGCTTCACCGCCCGGCCCGGACTGCTCACCGTCGTCGTCAGCGCGGTGCCGGACGACAGCGCCGCCCTGGCCGACCGGCTCGGCCGGTACCTGCCGCCCGACACCGTCCCCGTCGGCGAGGAGGACGGCGTGGGCCTCAAGGGCCGCGCCGCCCGCCGCGCCCGGGCCGACCGGGAGGCGCGCCGCGCCGAGGTCGCCGCCCGCGACGAGCAGCTCGCCACCGCGGAGTGGGGCGTACGCCTCGGCGGGGTCGACCTGTCGCGGGCGCGGCTGGACGACGTGCGCAGCACGGTGCTCGTGAGCGACACCGCGAGCGCGCTGTTCGCCGGGACGCTGCAGGACGCCATCGACCCGCACGGCCGGCTGACCCGCGAGCAGGCCGAGGCCGCGCTGCGCGTCGCGAGCGCCGAGGACGTGTACGACGCCTTGCCGGACGGGTGGCAGGGCCGGCTCGACGAGCGCGGCCGCGGGCTGTCCGGCGGGCAGCGCCAGCGGGTCGTGCTCGCCCGCGCGCTCGCCGCCGAGGCGCCGGTGCTCGTGCTGGTCGAGCCGACCTCCGCCGTCGACGCCCACACCGAGGCCCGGATCGCCGAGCGCGTCGGCCGGCTGCGGCAGGGGCGCACCACCGTGGTCTGCACCGTCTCGCCGCTGTGGCTGCACCACGCCGACCGCGTCGTGCTGCTCCAGGACGGCCGGGTCGCGGCCGAGGGACGGCACGCCGAGCTGCTCGAGACCGACGACGCCTACCGGCACCTCGTCGTGCGGGCGATGGACGACGTCGAGGCCGTGCTGTGAGCCCGACCGATCTCCTCGCGACCTCGCGCGACACCTGGCGCGACCGCACGTCCGACGAGCCGGTGGTGCCCGCGGAGCTGCGCCCGCCCGTCGGCGTCGGCCCGGTCGAGCGCTGGCGGCAGCTGTGGCGCCGCCACGACCTGCGCCGGCAGCGGGCCGACGACGTGTACGCGGCATCGCGCAGCCCCGAGCGCGGCTGGCCGGTGTCCGGCAACGAGGCGGTGCTGCGCTTCTTCCGCTCGCTGGTGGCCCGGCGCCGCGGCGCGGTCGTGATGCTCGTGCTGCTGAACGCGCTGGCGGCCGGCGCGGGCCTGGTGGTGCCGCGGCTGCTCGGCGAGCTGGTCAACGGCACCGTCGACCCCGGGTCGGGCCCGGGGCTGGACACCCTGGCGCTGCTCGTCATCGGCGTCGTGCTGGCCCAGGCCGGGCTGACCTTCCTGGCGCAGCGCACGTCCACCTACTTCGGCCAGGACCTGCTGGCGAGCGCCCGCGAGTACGTCGTGCGGACGATCCTGCGGCTGCCGCTCGGCGCGGTCGAGAGCGCGAGCACCGGCGACCTGGTCACCCGCGTCACCCGCGACGTCGGGACGATGAGCCGCTCGGTGCAACTCGCGCTGCCGATGATGATCATCTCGCTGGTCACCGTCGTGCTGTCGGTCGTGGCGATGCTGCTCAACTCGGTGGTGCTCGCGGTGCCGGCGCTGCTGGCGTTCGCGTCCTGCTGGTGGACCGTGCGCGACTACCTGCGCCGCGCGCCGAAGGGCTACATCACCGAGGGCGCCACCTACTCGCGGATCAACACCACCCTGACGGAGACGGTCGAGGGTGCGCGGACGCTCGAGGCGCTGCGGCTGTCGCGGCTGCGGGTGCGGGCGGGCGACGACGACATCGAGGTGTCGTCGCAGGCGGAGCGCTACGGGATGACGCTGCGCAACGTCCTGTTCCTGGTGCTGAACTTCGCCTTCCAGGCCCCGCGCGTCATCACCCTGGTGGTCGGCGCGTACGCGTACTCGCAGGGCTGGGTCGACCTGGGGCAGATCACCGCGGCCGCGCTGTACGTCGAGACCATCGCCGAGCCGCTGGACCGGCTGATCGGCGAGATCGACCGGCTGCAGGTCGGCGCTGCCTCCACCAGCCGGCTGCTCGGAATCGCCGAGGTGCCGCCGGACCGCACCGCCGGCGACAAGAGGCCGGACGGCGTCAACCTCGTCGGCGAGGACCTGCGGTTCGCCTACCGGCCCGGCCACGACGTGCTGCACGGCGTCGACCTCGCGCTGGTGCCCGGCGAGCGGCTCGCGGTCGTCGGCCCGAGCGGCTCGGGCAAGTCGACGCTCGGACGGCTGCTGTCGGGCATCAACCGCCCCCGCACCGGACGGGCGACCGTCGGCGGCGTCGACCTGGTCGACCTGCCGCTGGAGGTGCTGCGCACCGAGGTCGCGCTGGTGACCCAGGAGCACCACGTGTTCATCGGGACGGTGCGCGACAACATCGTGCTGGCGCGCGAGGGCACCGACGACGACGTGCGCGAGGCGCTGCGGGCGGTCGGCTCGCTGGACTGGGTGGAGCGGCTGCCGCAGGGCCTGGACACCGTGGTCGGCTCGGGCCGGCACGCGCTGACGCCGGCGCAGGCGCAGCAGGTGGCGCTGGCGCGGCTGATCATCGCCGACCCGCACACCCTGGTGCTGGACGAGGCGACCTCGCTGATCGACCCGCGCACCGCGCGCACGGTCGAGGGGTCGATGAGCGCGCTGCTCGACGGCCGCGCCGTCGTCGCGATCGCCCACCGGCTGCACACCGCGCACGACGCCGACCGGATCGCCGTGGTCGTCGACGGCCGGGTGGTCGAGCTGGGCAGCCACCACGAGCTGGTCGAGCTCGACGGCGAGTACGCCGCGCTCTGGCGGGCCTGGACCAGCTGAGAGCGGCCTGCCCGGACAGTCGGGCCGTCAGCCGCGAGCGAAGTACCGCGTGCTGCCCTCGTCGTTGAACAGCAGCCCGGCCGTGACGAACAGCACCACCGCCGACGCGAGGTACAGGAGCAGGTCGGGGAGCGCGGGGCCGGACAGCGACCCCCAGACGTTCACCACGATGCCCAGGGCCAGGTACACCCCAGCCGCCCAGCGCGCCCAGCGCGCACCCCGCCACAGGAAGACCGACAGCACCGCCGCCACGGCGACCCCGAGGGCCAGCGCGACCAGGTTCGTCGCCGTGCTGCTCCCGTCACCGGCGGTGACACCCGCGCTCACCAGGACCAGGTCCAGGGCACCCAGGCCGACGTTGACCCACAGCAGGACCACCGCCGCCCGCACCGCCCACGGAGGGCCCGCTCGGCCCGCCACCCGGTCGCTGCCCGCGTCCTGCTTGCGCTCGTCCGTGCTCACGCCCGCCCCCGTGGTCACGTCCCGGGCCGCGGCGGGTGCCGCGACCGGCCCGCAGCCTCCCACGGATCGTCCTGCTCAGCCCTCGAGCAGCCCCCGCAGGTCGTCGGCGGTCACAGCGCCCGTGAGCGCGCCGCCGTCGTCGACGACCCGGTCGAACAGGTCGCGCTTGCGCTCCTGCAGCGCGACCACCTTCTCCTCGATCGTGCCCTGGGAGACCAGCCGGTAGACGTGCACGGGGTGCTCCTGCCCGATCCGGTGCACGCGGTCGATCGCCTGCGCCTCGGTGGCGGGGTTCCACCACGGGTCGAGCACGAACACGTAGTCGGCCTCGGTGAGGGTGAGGCCGAAGCCGCCCGCCTTGAGGCTGATGCAGAACACGTCGCCGTCGCCGGCCCGGAAGGCGTCGATCTCGCGCTGCCGGTCTCGCGTGCGGCCGTCGAGGTAGCGCGTGGTCAGGCCCTCCTCCTCCAGGCGCGTGCGCGCCATCCGCAGGAACCGGGTGAACTGGCTGAACACCAGCGCCCGGTGGCCCTCGTCGGCGAGCTCGCGCGCCAGCTCGGCCAGGGTCTCGAGCTTGGCCGAGGCGACGGCCGGGTGCTCGTCGCCGACCAGGCCCGGGTGCAGGGCGAGCTGGCGCAGCCGGGTGAGCGAGGCCAGGATCGCGACCCGGTTGCCGACCGGGTCGTCGAGCAGGCCGAGCACCCGCTGCCGCTCCCGCTGCAGGTGCTGGTCGTAGAGCCGGCGGTGGACCGGGTGCAGCGGCACCTGCAGCAGCTGCACCTGCTTGGGCGGCAGGTCGGAGGCGACCTGCTCCTTGGTGCGGCGCAGCATCAGCGGGCGGATCCGGCGCCGCAGCGTGTCGAGCAGGTCCGGCCGGGTGCCGCTCTCGATCGGGCGGCGGATCTCCTGGGTGAACCGGTCGGGGCGCGGGTACAGGCCCGGGGCGGCGAGGGAGAACATCGACCACAGGTCCATCAGCGAGTTCTCCAGCGGCGTGCCCGTGACGGCGAGGGTGAAGGGCACCTCGAGCCGCCGGGCTGCGTGGTAGGTCTTCGACTGGTGGTTCTTGACGAACTGCGCCTCGTCCAGGACCAGCCCGCGCCAGCGGTGCTCGCGGAACGAGCGGTCGTCGATGCGCAGCACCGCGTACGAGGTGACGACGACGTCGGCGCCCTCGACCGCCTGCGCCAGCGGGGTGCCGCGGCGGCGGCTGGTCTCGCCGACGACCTGCACCCGCAGGGACGGCGCGAACCGCGCGGCCTCTGCGGCCCAGGTGCCCGTCACGCTGGTGGGCGCCACCACCAGCACCGGCGCGTCGAGCTCCCCCCGCTCCTGCGCCCGCACCAGCAGCGCGAGCACCTGCAGGGTCTTGCCCAGGCCCATGTCGTCGGCCAGCACGCCGCCGAGTCGGGCGTCCCACAGCGTGCTCAGCCAGTGGTACCCGTCGTGCTGGTACGGCCGCAGCACCGCCGTGAGCCCGTGCGGGAGAGGCGGTCTCGGTGCGTCGGCGAGTCCGCGGACGGCGTCGACGCTCTCCTTCCAGCGCCGCGCCTGCTCGCCGACGACGCCGAGGGAGACCAGCTCGTCCCACAGCCCGACCTGGAACCTGTTGATCCGCAGGCCGCCCGGCGTGCCCTCGGTGAGCGAGCGGGCCTCCTCGATCAGCCGGCGCAAGTCGTCCAGACCAGGGTGGTCGAGCCGGAACCAGGTGCCCGAGTCGAGCAGCAGGGCGTCGTCGTCCCGCGAGAGCGCGGCGAACAGCGGCTCGAACGGGACGTCCTCGCCGTCGACGGTGACGGTGACGTGCAGGTCGAACCAGTCGGTCCGTTCGCCGTCGTCGGAGGTCGCCACCTCGATCAGCGGGGCCGCGGTGCTCTCCTCGAACACCGGCAGCTCGCCGGCGACCTCCACGTGGACGTCCGGGTCGGCGGCCAGCAGCGGGAGCTGCTCGGTGACGAAGCGCACCGCGGCCAGGCCGACCAGGTGCGCGGTGGCGGCCAGGCGGCGTCCGCCGCGCGGCCCCGGCCCGGTGACGGCGCCGGGGACGTCGTGCAGCACCGTGGCGCGGTCGAGCAGCGCCCGCTCGGCGGCGTGGTCGCGCGCGGCGTCGGTGGCGTCGGCCCGCACCCGCAGGCCGCCGTAGCGGAAGGCGAGCGCGAGACCGACCACGCCGCCGTCGGTCTGGACCACCACGTCGACCTGCGGCGCCGGACCGGCGCCCACCTCGACCGAGCCGTCGGCGCTGGCGACCGGAGCCCGGTCGCGCAGCCGGGGCAGGAACAGGCTGGTGAAGCGCTCGGCGTCGTCGGCGGGCACCCGCACGGGCCGGCTGTCGCGCAGCAGGTCGGCGAAGGCGTCCTCGACCGGGCCGGTGAGCTCGGCGAGCACCGTCTGCGCCCCGCGCACGACCGCGAGACCGTGCGCGGGCCGGCCCACCAGCACCAGCTCGCCGGCGCCCGGGCGTGGCTCGAGGCCGACCGCCTCTGCCTCGAGCAGCACGCCGCCGTCCGCCTCGCGGCGCACGTCGAGGCGGGGCTGCACCGGGTGGTCGACCAGGGTGACGGTGCCGACGTGACCGGCCGGCTGCAGCAGCTCCACGCCGGCCTCGACCGCACGCCGCAGGACCGGCCACGCCTGCGGGCCCATGTCGTCGAGCACGACGTCCGGGCGGTAGGTGTAGCGGTCGGCCGCGGTCTCGTGCAGCCGGTACAGCTCGGCCAGCGCGGCGCGGTGCCGCTCGTCGACGTCGGCCGGCCCGCGGCCGTAGCGCTCGCCGATCACGTCGGTCCAGGACGCGCCTCGGGCCCAGGTGCCGGCGCGGGTGCGCCGCGTGGGCCGCAGCCGCACGGCGTGCACCAGGGACGGCGGCCGCCCCGGCACGAAGCCCGTGCTGCGCTCGACGACGTCGACCACGAGCGCCATCGCGGCCCCGCCGCGGTCGACGACCGGCGCGGCGGTCCGCAGCAGCGGTGCCAGGCGCACCTCCCAGTCGGGCGGCGCCGGCTCGGCGTCGACGACCTCGCCGGTGAGCTGCGCCCGCGCGGCGAGCACCACCGCGACGCCGTGCTTGCAGCGCGAGACCACGGGGCAGCTGCACCGCGACGTCCAGGAGAGCGGGTCCGAGCCCGCGGTGACCAGGGTCTGGTAGACGTGCCGGCCCGATCCGAGCACCGACCCGAGCAGCATCCGGCCGTGGTCGCCCGACCCGAGCGTCCCCACCCGACCCTGGCGGGCGTAGGAACGGCCGCGGTCGAACGTGGTCTGACCCACCGTGCGCAGGAGCAGGTGGTCGGCGACCTCGGTCACCCAGGACGCCCCGGCGGGCAGCTGCACGTCGGGCACGCTACCGGCGGGGTCCGTCACACCGGTCCTCACCGGGTCGGACGCGCCATCGCAGACCCGCGGAGGACGTCGCGAGGACCCACCCCGGGGTGCCGTTCGTTCCCGTCAGCGGAACCGAGGTGGTGATCGGACCGCTGGACGGAACAACCGCGAAACTCGTTGTGCGAGCGGTGATCGGGGTCTTGACGCCGTGGTCGCGACGCGCTCCACTGGCCCGATCGCTCCCGCGCCGATCCGGAGAGCGGACCCGCGGGAGCACCGATGCGTCGACCGAGACAGCTGGCACTGCACGCGCTCCTGGTGAGCGCAGCCCTCCTCGTCACCGGCGCGGTGCCGGCGCAGTCCGCGTCCGGCGCGGGCGCCGCCGGTGCGCCCGCCGTGGGTTGCGAGCAGATGGTGGGGCAGAAGGTGGCCGTCACCGCCGACGAGGCCGCGCGCACGGCCCGCGTGCGCACCGCGGTCGTCGTGCCCGTCGGCACCTCGTCCGCGTGCGAGCTGCAGGGGACGATCGGGGCCATCCGGTTCACGATGCGCCTGCCGCTCGAGGGCTGGAACGGCCGGTACTTCCAGACCGGCTGCGGCGGGTTCTGCGGCGCGGTGCCGATCGCGTCCTGCGGCCAGGCGCTCGGTCGCGGGTTCGCGGTGGCCGCCGAGGACACCGGCCACCTCGGGACCGGCGGCGACGGCACCTGGGCGTACGGCAACCGGCGGGCCGAGCTCGACTTCGGCTACCGCTCGCCGCACCTGATGGCCCAGGCGGGCAAGGCGTTCACCACGACGTTCTACGGCCAGGCGCCGGCGTACTCCTACTTCCAGGGCTGCAGCACCGGTGGGCGGCAGGCGCTCTCGGAGGTGCAGCGCTACCCCGACGACTTCGACGGCGTCATCGCCGGCGCCCCTGCGCTGTACCAGAACTACCTCGCGCCGCTGTCCCAGGGCTACCTCGAGACGCTCAACCGCCGGGCCGACGGCACCGTCATCCTGACCCAGGACAAGGCGCGGGTGCTCGCTGCCGCGGTGCTCGCAGCGTGTGACGCCACCGACGGCCGGGCCGACGGCGTGGTCGGGAACCCGGACGCGTGCACCGTCGACCCCTCGGTGGTCCAGTGCGCCGGTGACGTCGACGCCGCCGACTGCCTGACCGCCGAGCAGGTGGCCGTCGCCCGGGCGTTCTACGCACCGCCGGTCGACCGCAAGGGGCGCGAGGTCTACCCCGCGGGCATGCCCCGCGGCTCGGAGGCGGGCTGGCCCGGTGCGTCGATCGGCACCGACGCCGCGCTGTCGGGCGGGGGCAACTACGCCCAGGAGGTGCTGCGGTACCTCGCCTTCCCGGTCGACCCGGGCCCGACGTACAGCCTGTTCGACTTCGACCCCGCCCGGGACGCGCGCAGGCTGGAGGCCAAGGCGCGGGTCTACAACGCCGACGACACCGACCTCAGCGCGTTCGAGGAGTCGGGCGGCAAGCTGATCGTCTACCACGGCTGGGCCGACCCGCTCATCACCGCCGGCGGCACCGTCGAGTACGTCCGCGACGCGATGGCCCGCTCCGGCGGCCGCGAGCAGACCGAGGACTTCCTGCGGCTGTTCCTGCTCCCGGGCGTGTACCACTGCGCCGGCGGGCCGGGCGAGGACACCGTGGACTGGCTGACCGAGATCCAGGAGTGGGTCGAGCAGGGCCGGGCTCCGGCCGAGGTGACGGCCAGCAAGGTCGCCCGCGACGGCACGGTGACGAGCACGCGGGTGGTGCCGGAGTACGTCCCGACCCCCTGACCACTGTCCGCGGCCCTCGGTCGGAGAAGGCGTTGCTCCCGTGTCCGTGGGAGCAACGCCTTCTCCTACGCCGGGGCTCGACCGGACGGCTCAGTCGTGCGCCATGTCGACGAACCGCGAGAAGTGGCCCTGGAACGCGACGGTGATGTTGGCCGTCGGCCCGTTGCGGTGCTTGGCCACGATCAGGTCGGCCTCCCCTGCTCGGGGCGACTCCTTGTCGTAGGCGTCCTCGCGGTGCAGCAGGATCACCATGTCGGCGTCCTGCTCGATCGAGCCGGATTCGCGCAGGTCGCTCATGGCCGGCTTCTTGTCGGTGCGCTGCTCCGGACCACGGTTCAGCTGCGAGACGGCGATGACCGGCACCTCGAGCTCCTTGGCCAGCAGCTTCAGCGCGCGGGAGAACTCCGAGACCTCCTGCTGGCGCGACTCGACGCGCTTGCCCGAGCTCATCAGCTGCAGGTAGTCGATGACCACGAGCTTGAGGTCGTGCCGCTGCTTGAGCCGGCGGCACTTGGCCCGGATCTCCATCAGCGACATGTTCGGGCTGTCATCGATGAACAGCGGCGCCTCGCTGACCCGCCCCATCGTCCGCGCCAGCTTGGTCCAGTCCTCCTCGCGCATGGTGCCCTTGCGCATGTGCTGCAGGTTGACCGACGCCTCGGCCGACAGCAGTCGCATGGTGATCTCGTTGCGGCTCATCTCGAGCGAGAAGATCACCGACGCCTTGCCGTGCTTGATGGAACAGCTCCGGGCGATGTCCAGTGCGACCGTGGATTTTCCCATAGCCGGCCGAGCAGCCAGGACGATCATCTGCCCAGGGTGCAGGCCGTTGGTGAGCTGGTCGAGGTCGGAGAAGCCGGTGGCGACGCCGATCATCTCGTCGCCGCGGCCCTCGGAGATCTCGATCTCGTTGATCGTGCCCTCGATCGTCTCCGACAGCGGCACGTAGTCCTCGCTCGTGCGCCGCTCGGTGACCGAGTAGACCTCCGCCTGGGCCTGGTTAACCAGGTCGTCGACGTCGCCGCCGCCGGAGGCGTAGCCGAGCTGGACGATCTTGGTGCCGGCGTCGACCAGGCGGCGCAGCACGGCGCGCTCGCGGACGATCTCGCCGTAGTAGCCGGCGTTGGCCGCGGTGGGCACCGAGGAGATCAGGGTGTGCAGGTAGGCCGCGCCGCCGACCCGGCCGAGCTCGCCGCGCTTGGTGAGCTCGGCGGCGACGGTGACGGCGTCGGCCGGCTCGCCGCGGCCGTACAGGTCGAGGATCGCCTCGAACACCAGCTCGTGCGCCGGGCGGTAGAAGTCGGTGCCGCGGACCTGCTCGATGACGTCGGCGATGGCGTCCTTGGACAGCATCATCCCGCCGAGGACGGACTGCTCGGCCGCGACGTCCTGGGGCGGGGTGCGCCCGAAGTCCTCGCTCGGCGGAGCGGAGTACGGGACCGGGTCGTACGGTCCGGCCTCCGTCATCGACACGGTGGTTCCCCCCTCGTGGTGGACCGCATCACGGTCCTTCGGCTCGGTCGCGGACGGCACTCGAACAGGTGTACGCGCGCCCTCTGACACCGTCCCGAGGGAGCGGCCGACGTGCCACGCGGACGCACGCTACGGCGCCGCACCCGGGGGTCCAACTGCGCCACGCACAGGCTCCGCCCACAGCATGGGGACGACGTGCACGCGGGGTGTTCACAGCTGTGGACAAACCTGTGCGCGCCACGCCGCCGCGCTGTGGGTTCGCCCGCGCGGCGGCTGCGTCGTCGCAGGTCAGCGGCCTGCGGGCGGTGTGGACGCGAGAAAGTCGCAGAAACCCCGGCGGTGTCCAGCAGGTGAACGACGCGCCTACCCGCGGGGACGCGGCAGCCACGCCTCGAGCGCCGGGACACCGTCGCCGGACAGCCGGTCGAGCTGCGCGCGCCGCCCGGTCAGCACCGTGGCGAGCGCCGCGGACGGGCCGACGACGGCGGGCCCGTCGCCGTACGCCCACCCCGTCTCGGACGAGCGCAGCGCGACCTGCGGCAGCCGTCCGGGGACGAAGGTCGCGCGCCCGCGCGGCGTGACCAGGAAGGACAGCGCGAGGTCCCAGCTGCCCAGCGGGCGGTCCGAGGCGATGCCGAGGGGCACCGCGACGTCGTCGCGGTGCACCAGCACGTCGGTGAGCGGGGCGTGCCAGTCCATGAACGGTGGCGTGAACCGGCTGCCCGCCCGCTCGCGCAGCACGCCGACCAGGTGCTCGGTCGAGGCCCGCGCCCGCCGCTGCGCGAGCACCCGGTTCGCGCCGTCGAAGCTGCCCCGGGCCCGCAGCACCGCCCGGCCCATCTCGGCCACCGACGTGGTCGGTCCGACCATCACGTGGGCGGCCACCTCCCGCACCGTCCACCCCTCGCACAGGCTGGGAGTGGCCCACTGCTCGGGCGTGAGCCCCTCGAGCAGGTCGGCCAGCGCGCGCCGCTCGTCGGCGATGAGGTCGAAGCGCTCCATGCCGCGCAGCGTGCCAGACGGCGGCGACAGACCGGGGCGACGGGACGGGGCGTCGGACCGGCCCGACATCATGGGCGCGTGGCCAGGGGGACGCGCGACCGGGAGCAGGACCGCCAGATCCTCGCGCTCGCGGTGCCGGCGTTCGCCGCGCTGGTCGCCGAGCCGCTGTTCCTGCTGGCCGACTCCGCGATCGTCGGGCACCTCGGCACCCTGCCGCTGGCCGGCCTCGGCATCGCCGCCGCCGTGCTGTCCACGGTGATCGGGCTGTGCGTGTTCCTCGCCTACGGCACCACCGCCGGGGTCGCGCGCAGGCTGGGCGCGGACGACCTGCGCGGGGCGCTCGCGATGGGGGTCGACGGCGTCTGGCTGGCGCTCGGGCTCGGGCTGGTGCTGTGGGCGGTGACCGCTGCGGCGGCGCCGTGGCTGGTGACGGCGCTCGGTGCGTCCGAGCAGGTGGCGCCGTCCGCGGTGGCGTACCTGCGGTGGTCGCTGCCCGGCGTCCCGGCGATGCTCGTCGTGCTGGCGGCCACCGGGGTGCTGCGCGGCCTGCAGGACACCCGCACGCCGCTGGTCGTCGCCGTCAGCGGGGCGGTCGCCAACGTCGTGCTCAACTACGTGCTCGTCTACCCGGTCGGCATGGGCATCGCCGGCTCGGGGCTCGGCACCTCGCTCGCCCAGATCGGCATGGCCGTCGCGCTCACCCGCGTCGTCGTCCGGGCCGCCCGGCGTGAGGGCGCGCCGTTGCGCCCCGACCGGCCCGGCATCGTCGCCGCCGCCCGCGGCGGGGTGCCGCTCGTGGTGCGGTCGGTGGCGATGCGGGCCGTGCTGCTCGTGCTCGCCGCCGCGGCCGCCGTCCAGGGCGACGCCCAGCTCGCCGGCCACCAGGTCGTGTTCACGATCTGGATCTTCACCTCCTTCGTGCTCGACGCCCTGGCCATCGCCGGCCAGGCGCTCACCGGCCGTTTCCTCGGGGCCGGGGACGTCGAGGGCGCCCGCTCGGCGACGCGGCGGATGGTGCAGTGGGGCCTCGGGTTCGGCGCCGTCGTCGGGGTCCTGCTGCTGCTGTCCGCGCCGTGGGTCGGCCGGCTGTTCACCCCGGACGCCGCCGTGCAGGCCGTCATCGCCGCCGCGCTCGTGCCCGCGGCCCTCACCCAGCCGATCAGCGGGTACGTCTTCGTCCTGGACGGCGTGCTCATCGGCGCGGGCGACGGCCGCTACCTCGGGCTCGCCTCGGCGATCACGGCGGCGGTCTTCGTCCCGCTGGCGGGGCTCGTGCTCTGGGTCGGCCCGGGCGGCACCGCCGGCCTGGTCTGGCTGTGGGTCGCCTTCACGGTCGGCTGGATGGGCGCCCGCACCGCGACGCTGTGGGCCCGGGAGCGCTCCGGCCGCTGGCTGGTCACGGGCGCCGCCCGCTGACCCGCGCCTGACGGTCCCGCCGCGCCGACCGCCGCCGGCCCCGGCACGATGGGCGCGTGCGCTACGTGGTGATCGGGGCAGGGGCCGTCGGCGGGACGATCGGTGCGCGGCTGCACCGGGCCGGGCACGAGGTCGTGCTCGTCGGACGGGGGCACCACCTCGCGACGATGCGTCGCACGGGCCTGCGGTTCGTCGCGCCCGACGTCGACGAGACGCTCTCGCCGCACGTGGCCGCAGGCCCGCACGAGGTCGAGCTCGACGGCGCCGACGTGCTCGTGCTCGCGACCAAGTCCCAGCACACAGCCGAGGCCCTCGGCACCTGGTCGGCCGCCGAGGTCGCCACCGGCGAGGGCGCCGGGCGCGCGGCCGGCGAGGTGCTGCCGGTGCTGCTCGCCCAGAACGGGATCGCCAACGAGCCGGCCGCGCTGCGGTGGTTCCGCCAGGTCGCCGGGGTGTGCGTCTGGCTGCCGGCCGAGCTGCCCGAGCCCGGGACGGTGCTCGCCTCGTGCGCGCCGTTGACCGGGATGCTGCACCTCGGCGCGTACCCGGCGGACGGCGCCGACCCGGCGCTCGAGCGCACGCTGGACGCCGTCGCGTCCGACCTCGAGGGAGCGACGTTCGCGGCCCCCCGCCCGCCGGACGTGATGACGTGGAAGCGCGCCAAGCTGCTGAGCAACCTCGGCAACGCCCCCGACGCCCTGTTCCCCCGCGGTGGCTGGGAGGACCTGCTGCAGCAGGCGCAGGACGAGGCGCGCGCGGTGTTCGAGGCCGCCGGCTGGGACGTCACGACCCCGGAGGAGGAGGCCGCCGTCCGCGGCGACCGGATGCAGCCGCAGGACGTCGAGGGCTTCCCGCGCAGCGGCGGCTCGACCTACCAGAGCCTCGCCCGCGGGGCCGGCTCGGTCGAGACCGACTACCTCAACGGCGAGGTCGCGGCCCTCGGCCGGCTGCACCGGGTGTCGACCCCGGTCAACGGCGCGCTGCAGCAGCTCGCCGCCCGCGCCGTCCGCGACGGCGTGGCGGCCCGCAGCCTGCCGGTGGAGGCGCTGCGCGCGCTGCTCTGAGAGCGCAGCCCGGCCGACGGGCACCGCGACCCCGGCGGGCGTAGCGTGCAGCGCCGGGTCCGGTCGGGGAGAGGTGGGCGTCATGGCGCTGTTCGGGACGACGGAGACAGGGGTGCTGCGGCGCAAGCCGATCGACCAGATCGAGCCGGAGGACCCCGACGCCGGCGGCGGGCTGCAGCGGGTCCTCGGCGTCTGGCAGCTCACCGCGCTCGGCATCGGCGGCATCATCGGCGCCGGCGTGTTCTCGCTGGCCGGCGCGGTCGCCAAGGAGCAGGCCGGCCCGGGCGTGCTGTTCTCGTTCCTCGTGGCCGGCGTCGCCAGCGCCTGCGCCGCGGTCTGCTATGCCGAGTTCGCGGGGATGATCCCCAAGGCGGGGTCGGCCTACACCTACGGCTACGCCGTGCTCGGCGAGGGCGTCGGGTGGCTGATCGGCTGGGACCTGCTGCTGGAGTACACCGCCATCGTCGCGGTCGTCGGCATCGGCATCTCGGGGTACTTCGGCTTCCTGGTCGAGCAGATCGGGCTCACCCTGCCCGAGTGGATGCTCGGCGCCCCGGGCAGCGACCCCGACCAGCCCGGCCGCGTGGTCGACCTGTTCGCCGTCGTGCTGTGCCTGCTGATCGCCTTCGCCCTCACCCAGGGCGTGCGCAACGCCGCCCGGATCGAGTCGTGGCTGGTCTGGCTCAAGGTCGGCCTGGTGCTGCTCATCGTCGGCCTCGGCGTCTTCCACGTGCGCACCGAGAACTACGAGCCGTTCCTGCCGTTCGGCTGGGGCGGGGTCTTCGCCGGCGCGTCCATCGTGTTCTTCGCCGTGTTCGGCTACGACGCGATGAGCACCGCCGCGGAGGAGTCGGCCGACGCCCGCAAGGCGCTGCCGCGGGCGATCCTGATCTCGCTCGCGATCTCGATGACGCTGTACGTGCTGGCCTGCCTGGTCCTGACCGGGATGGTCGAGTACACCCGGGTCGACTCCGAGTCGGCGTTCGCCCAGGCCTTCGAGGACGTCGGGATGCCGGGGGTCGCGACGATCATCTCGGTGGGCGCGATCCTCGGCATCGCCACGGTGATGTTCACGTTCATGTTCGCGGTGACCCGGGTGTGGTTCGCGATGGCGCGCGACGGCCTGCTGCCCAAGTGGTTCGCCGCGGTCGACCGCAAGCACCGCGTGCCCGTCCGCGTCACCTGGATCGTCGGGATCGGCGCCGCACTCATCGCGGGGTTCACCCCGATCGCCGAGGCGGCCGAGCTCACCAACATCGGCATCCTGCTGGCGTTCGCGGTCGTCTGCTCGGCGGTGGTCGTGCTGCGCTACCGCTCGCCGGAGATCGAGCGCGGCTTCAAGGCCCCGCTGTTCCCGGTGATCCCTCTGCTCGGCGTGGCGTCCTCGGTGTGGCTGACGACCTACCTGACCTCGACCACGTGGGTGCGGTTCGGCGCCTGGTTCCTGCTCGGCGTCGTGGTCTACGCGCTCTACGGCTACCGGCACTCGCTGCTGCACCCCGGCAGCCCGCGCCGCACCGACGCCCGGCGCTGAGGCGGGCTCCCGACGCACGACGCCCCCGTCCGCTGCTGCGGACGGGGGCGTGCGTGGTGGTACCGGCTCGTGCGGGGTGGTGCAGGGTCAGGCGGGGACGACCTCGAGCGCCACGGTGGCGGCGACCTCGGGGTGCAGCCGCACCGACACCTTGTACTCGCCGACGGTCTTGATCGGCTGGGAGATCTCGATCTTGCGACGGTCGACGTCGGTGCCGGTCACGGTCTTGACCGCGTCGGCGACGTCACCGGGGGTGACCGCACCGAACAGCCGGCCGGACGCACCGGCGTTGACCGGGATGCGCACCGTGCGCGACTCGAGCTGGCCCTTGACCGAGCGGGCCGTCTCGACGTCGGCGATCTCGCGGGACTTGCGGGCCGCGCGGATCTGGTCGACCTGCTTCTGGCCGCCCTTGGTCCAGGACGTGGCCAGGCCGCGGGGCACCAGGTAGTTGCGGCCGTAGCCGTCCTTGACCTCGACGACGTCGCCGGGGGCACCGAGGCCGGTGACCTCCTGGGTGAGGATGAGCTTCATGGGTGTCGCCCCTTCTCTCTCAGCGAGCCGAGCTCGAGTAGGGCAGCAGGGCCATCTCGCGGGCGTTCTTGATCGCCTTGGCGAGCTGTCGCTGCTGCTGGACCGACACACCGGTGACCCGACGGGCGCGGATCTTGCCCCGGTCGGACACGAACTTGCGCAGCAGCGCGGTGTCCTTGTAGTCGATGTAGTCGATCTTGGCCGCCTTGAGCGGGTTCTGCTTCTTCTTGGGCTTACGAAGTGCCGGCTTGGCCATCGTGGGGCTCCTCCTTCGGGAGCCCGGGTCCTGCCGAGGACCCGGGATGGGGTTGATCAGGTCTGGGAAGTGGTCGTGCGGTGCTGCGGACCGGTCAGAACGGGGGCTCGTCGTCGCGGTTGCCGCCGAAGCCGCCGCCGCCCGCCGAGGGGCCGGAGGCCCACGGGTCGTCCTGCTGGGCGCCGCCGCCCTGCTGGCCGCCCCAGCCGCCGCCACCCTGCTGGCCGCCGCCGCCACCCTGGCCGCCACCGCCGCCGCCGGACCAGCCACCGCCACCGCCGCCACCACCGCGCGAGGCCTTGGTGACCTTCGCCGTGGCGTACCGCAGGGACGGGCCGATCTCGTCGACGTCGAGCTCGACGACCGTGCGCTTCTCGCCCTCCTTCGTCTCGAAGGAACGCTGCTTCAGCCGGCCGGAGACGATGACGCGAGCACCGCGGGTGAGGGACTCGGCGACGTTCTCGGCCGCCTCGCGCCAGATGGCGCAGCGCAGGAACAGCGCCTCGCCGTCCTTCCACTCGTTCGTCTGGCGGTCGAACGTGCGGGGCGTGGACGCGACGGTGAAGTTCGCGACCGCGGCACCGGACGGGGTGAACCGCAGCTCGGGGTCGGCGGTGAGGTTGCCGATGACCGTGATGACGGTGTCGCCGGCCACGTCAGCGCGCCTCGGGGCGGATGACCTTGGTGCGCAGCACGGACTCGTTGAGGTTGAGCTGGCGGTCCAGCTCCTTGGCGACGTCGGGCGTGGCCTTCATGTCGACGACCGCGTAGATGCCCTCGGACTTCTTCGCGATGTCGTAGGCCAGCCGGCGCTTGCCCCAGATCTCGACGTTGTCGACCGAGCCGCCGCCCTTGCGGACGACGTCGAGGAACTTGTCGAGGGACGGAGCGACAGTGCGCTCCTCCAGCTCGGGGTCGAGGATGATCATCATCTCGTAGTGACGCATGCGGGAACCCACCTCCTCTGGACTTGGCGGCCACGGTCTCTCCGTGGCAGGAGGGTCGTGCGTCGTCCGGGACCGTCCCAGCGGCGGGTGCGCCGAGGTCGGGCAACGGACAGGCGCCCACGCGGGGCGCCGTGCGGCCAGTCTACCCGGTGCCCGAGAAGCTCACGACCAGCGCGTCGGGGGCGTCCTCGAGGTCGCCGGCGGCCGGGTCGTCGGCCTCGTCCGCGAGACCGACGTCGTCCGGGAGGGCGTCGTCCGGGACGGGCGTGCGGACGACGTCGTCCTGCGGCCAGCGGCTCACCGCGACCGCGCGCCACGCGAGCCAGCCGAGCGCGCCGACGCGCACCAGGACGAGCAGCGCGTAGGCCCACGGCGGCAGCCCGCGGTTCTCGACCGACAGCCCGTAGAGGTAGAACCAGGTGCCGGTGGCGTAGGCCGCCTCGGCGGCGCCGAAGACCAGCAGGTCGCGCCAGCGCGGGACGGCCAGGGCCGCGAAGGGCAGCACCCACAGCCCGGCCTGGACGGGCAGCGACGGCGACACGACCAGGACGCCGACCAGCAGCAGCAGGACCACGGCGGGCAGCCGCGGGCGGCGGTCGGTCGACAGCGTGAACAGCGCCACCGCGACGAGCACGACGACGTAGCCCACGACCGCGAACCAGCGCGCCGGCCCGTCGATCCCGAGGTCGTCGGCGCCGGCGAGCAGCCGCGGACCGACCCGCACCAGCACGAACGGCGCGCACACGACGACGGCCAGCACGGGCAGCCACACCCACGGGTTGCGCGGGCGGACGTCGTCGCGCAGGTCGCGCGGAAGCAGCGCCAGCACGAGCGCGCCGGCCACGACCGCGCCGACGCCCGCGAAGCCGATCCAGCCGGGCAGGGTCGGCAGGGCGCCGGTGCCGACCTCGTCGGCCACCAGCCGCGGGAGCAGCCACAGCGAGCCGTACCCCGGCGGTGAGGACCACGCCGCGGAGAAGTAGGCGCGCCACCCCTCGCTCGACAGCACGAGCACCGGGACGTTGGTGAGCACCCAGGTGAGCACCGCGGAGGCGCAGGTGGCGCCGACGGCGGCCCACCGGCCGGTGCGGACGGCGAGCAGCAGCAGGGCCAGCAGCACGACGACGCCGAGCGGCCGGGTGGTGACCGACAGCCCGACCAGCACGCCCGCGAGCAGCGGTCGCTCGCGGCTGAAGGCCAGGACGCCGAGCACGGCCAGCGCCACCGCGACCAGGTCGAGCGAGACGACGGCGCCGGTGACCACGGCCGGCGAGAGGGCGACCAGCGCGGCGTCCCACGGACGGTGCCGGGCGAGCGCCGCGACGGCGAGCACCAGCGCGACGAAGGCGACCGCGAGCAGCACGGCGGCCAGGTCGAAGGCCCACCGCAGCTCGTCCGCACCACCGGGGGCGACCAGCGACAGCAGCCAGAGCAGGCCGCCGGTGCCGACCGGTTGCGCGAGGTGGTCGCCGGCGACGGCGTCGAGGTAGGGCAGCGCACCGTCGGGCAGGCCGGCCGCGCCGTACAGGGCGGGGACGTCGCTGTAGCAGGCGTGGGTGAACTGGTCCGGAGAGGCCCACAGCGTCCTGCGGCAGTGCTGGCGGGTGAGCACCGCGAGCAGCATCGTGCCGGTGGCCAGCAGCGGCAGGACGCCGAGCGCACCGGCACCCCAGGGCCAGCGCGACGGCGCCGCGCCGCCAGCCCGTCGACCGCGGACGCCCCCGACGGCCTCGCTGACCGCGGCGACCAGCGGGTCCTCGCGGGACGGGCTGACCACCGAGGTGGGGTCAGCCACCTGGCGCGGCGCCACCACCGCCGCCACCGCCGCCACCGCCACCACCGCCACCGCCGCCGCCACCACCGCCGCCACCGCCGCCACCGCCACCGCCGTCGGTCGGCGGGGGCGTGGTGGGCAGGGGCAGGGTCACGGTGGGCAGCGGGGGGACGGAGGTGGCCGGCGGCTCGGTCGTGGCCGGGGGCTCGGTCGTCGTCGGCGGGGCCGAGGTGCTGGTCGTCGTCGGCGGGGCCGAGGAGGTCGTGCTCGGCTCGCTCGTCCGGGTGCCCGTCGAGGTCTGGGTGCGGCTGGGCTGCTTGCCCACGTCCGCCCGCTCGGGGAAGTCGAGCTCCTCGACACCCTCCAGCGCGGTGGACATGTACTCGGTCCAGATCCGCACGGGGAACGAGCCGCCGGTGATCTCCTCCCGACCGCCGAAGGCCGGGATGGTCGTCGACGAGCCGTCCTCGTTGACGGTGTAGAGCGCGACCGCCGTGGCCATCTGCGGGGTGTACCCCACGAACCAGGCCGAGCGGTTGTCGCTCGAGGTGCCCGTCTTGCCCGCCGCGGGCCGGCCCAGCCGCGAGGCGTACTCGCCCGAGCCGGACTCGACCACGCCCTGCAGCGCCGCGGTGGTGTCGGCCATGACGTCGGCGTCGAAGACCTGGCTGCCCTCGGTGGGTCCGGCGTAGACCACCTCGTCGCTGCCGGCGCGGGTCACCGTCGCGACGATGTGCGGCGTGTGCCGCACCCCCTGCGCGGCGAAGGTCGAGTAGGCCGAGGCCATGTCGAGCGGGTGCGGGGAGGCGGTGCCGAGGACGTTCGAGATGAAGTCGTCCAGACCCGCGGTGCCCTCCGGCAGCCCGGCGCGCACGGCGACCTCGCGGGTCTTCTCCGGCCCGACGGTCTGGTTCAGGTCGACGTAGACGGTGTTGACCGAGTTCTCGGTGGCCGTCTCGAGCGAGATCTCGCCGAAGCTGGACCCGCCGAAGTTCACGACCGGCCGCTCCTTGCCGGTCTCGTCGACGTACTCGTCGAAGGTGCGCCGGTTGCGGCCGTCCCAGGTGCTCTTGAGGGAGATGTCGTCCTCGAGGGCGGCGACGAGCGTGAACGGCTTGAACGTCGAGCCGGCCTGGGCGACGTCCTGGGTCGCGGCGTTGCGCTGGCGGGTGAGGTAGTCGGCCCCGCCGTAGAGCGCGACGATGCCGCCGCTGGCCGGGTCGATCGAGGTCAGCGCCGCCTGCAGGTTCGCCGGCCGGTCCTCGGTGGGGAAGGCCTCGGGGTCGTTCATCGCCTGGATCGCCGCCGCCTGGGCGCTGCGGCTGATCGTCGTGGTGATGCGCAGGCCGCCGGTGTCCAGGTCGGTCTCGGTGACCGAGCTGTTGGCGAGCAGCTCGCTGCGCACCATCTCCAGCAGGTACCCGTTGGGCCCGGCGAAGGTCTCGGCGGTCTTCTCCGGCTGGGTCGTCGGCACGACCAGGGCGTCGCGCTGGCCCTCGGCCAGGGTCTGCCCGAGGACCATGCCGTCCAGCACGTACTGGAACCGGTCGGCGGCCTTGTCCGGGTTCTTGGCCGGGTCCCAGCCGCCCGGGTTGGGGATGATCCCGGCCAGCAGGGCTCCCTCCTCCACGGTGAGGTCGGCCGAGTTCTTGCCGAAGTACGCCTGCGCCGCCGCCTGGATCCCGTACGCGCCTCGACCGAAGTAGATCGTGTTGAGGTAGGCGGTGAGCGTCTCGTCCTTGGTCTGCTGCTGGTCGATCTTCAGCGCGATGACCGCTTCCTTGGCCTTGCGCGTGTAGGTCTGGTCGAAGTCCAGGTAGTAGTTCTTGACGTACTGCTGGGTGATCGTCGACCCGCCGCCGGCGTAGTCGCCGCTCACCTGGCCCCACACCGCGCGGGCCAGGCCCACCGGGGAGACCCCGCGGTTCTCGTAGAAGGTGCGGTCCTCGGCGGCCACGATGGCGTCCTTGACGTGCTGCGGGATCTGCTCGCTGGGCACGATCGTGCGGTCCTGCGCTGCGAAGCGGCCGATCTCGTTCTTGCCGCCGTTGTAGTAGACGATCGTGGTCTGGTCGTCGGCGAAGTCGTTCGGCTGCGGGATGTCGATCAGCCGGTAGGCGACGTAGAAGCCGATCAGCCCCAGCGCCACGAGGCCGAGCAGCGAGCCGAGCACGACCTTCCACGACGGCAGGAACCGGAACCGGCGGCTGCGTCCGCGCGCCTTGCGGCCCTGGCGCGAGCCGGCGGCACCGGCGGCACCGGCCGCGGCGCCGCGAGCCCCTCCTCGGGCTGCACCACGAGCGCCGCCACGGGCACCGGCGGGCCGGCGCTGCCCCGTGCGGGAGGCGTCGGCCGCCGGGCGGCGGCCCCGGGCGGGCGGTCGGTCGGGGGTCCTGCGGTCAGCCACGAAGTGGTCTCCAGGTCGGGGACGGTGCTCGAGCGGGTGCTGCGGGCGCGCCGTCGTGCGGCCGCCAACGGACAGTATGCGGGCCCCGGCCGGGCCCGCCCTGCGGAGCGGCCGTCCGGGTGCACGACCTGCACACGACCTCCCCGAGCGGGCGACGGGCGGGACGGACCGTGCACAACGCCCTCGGTCGGCGCCGTCCCAGCCACTAGGATCGGCGCACCGACACCCCCCGTCGGACCCGTGACCGCACGCGCCGACCAGGAGGTGACGCGATGACCCCCTACCTGGTGGTCGGCGGCATCGGCGTCGCCCTGCTGGTCTTCTCCCTCGTCGTCGGCGAGCTGTTCGACGGCCTGTTCGACGCCTTCGGCTCGGACCTGCTGTCCGGCGCCTCGGTCGCGGCCTTCCTCGGCACCCTCGGCTTCGTCGGCGCGCTGGTGTTCGGCAGCACGCAGTCGCACGGGTGGGCCACGGGGGCCGGGCTGCTCGCGGGCGTGCTCGTCGGCGCCGGCGCCGGGTGGCTGTCCAGCGCGCTGAGCCGCGACGACGACTCCTCGACCGTGCGGTCCTCGAGCCTGGCCGGCCGCGACGCCACCGTCGTCAGCGCCGTGCCCGCCGAGGGCTACGGCGAGGTCAGCGTCGTGGTGGCCGGCCACATCACCAAGCTGAACGCCCGCGCCGGGACCGCGCTGCCCGCCGGCACCCCGGTCACCATCACCGCGGTGCTCTCGGCGACCTCCGTGCAGGTCGCCCCCCGGGGCTGACGCACCGCAGCACGCCGAACGACCGCACACAGACGTCACAGGAGTACCGACAAGAGGGGGGTGCAGCCGTGGAGTTCCCGACCACGCTGGTGTCGATCATCGGGATCGTCGTCCTGCTGCTGCTGGTGGTGTTCGCGATCACCCAGCGCTACAAGGTCGCCGGTCCGAACGAGGCGTTCATCGTCACCGGCCGCCGCGGCAAGGCGCTGCGCGACGCCGACACCGGGCAGGTCTCGCGCGACCTGTCCGGCCAGAAGGTCGTGATGGGCGGCGGGGTGTTCGTGCTGCCGTTCGTCCAGCGCCTGCACGTGCTCGACCTGTCCTCGCGCCGGATCTCGGTGCAGATCCGCGGCGCGGTCTCCGGCCAGGGCGTCAAGCTCAACCTCGACGGCGTCGCCATCGTCAAGGTCGGCGGCAACGACGACTCGATCCGGGCCGCGGCCCAGCGGTTCCTCACCCAGCAGGCCGACATCGAGGTGTTCACCCAGGAGACCCTCGCGGGCTCGCTGCGCTCGATCGTCGGCTCGCTCACCGTCGAGCAGATCATCCGCGACCGCGCGGCCTTCGCCCAGCGGGTGGCCGACGAGTCCGAGACCTCGCTCACCGGCCAGGGGCTGGTGCTCGACACCTTCCAGATCCAGGACATCACCGACGACGGCAGCTACCTGGCCGACCTCGGCCGGCCGGAGGCGGCGCGCGTGGGGCAGACCGCCGCGATCTCCGAGGCGGAGGCCCGGCGCGCCGCCGAGCAGGCCCGGATCAAGGCCGAGGAGGAGATCGCGATCGCCCAGCGCGCGCTGGCGCTGAAGCAGTCCGAGATCAAGGCCGAGACCGACGCCGCCGCCGCCCAGGCCGCGGCCTCCGGCCCGCTGCGCCAGGCCGACCGCGACCAGGCGATCCTGGCCGAGCAGGAGAAGGTCGCCGTGCGCCAGGCGGCGCTCAAGGAGCGCCAGCTCGACACCGAGGTGCGCCGTCCGGCCGACGCCGCCCGCTACCAGGTGGAGCAGGAGGCCGAGGCGCGGCGCAACGCCGAGGTGTTCGAGGCGGACGCCCGGCGGCAGGCCTCGATCGCGGCCGCACAGGCCGAGGCCGAGAAGGCGCGCCTCACCGGTGAGGGCGACAAGTCGCGGCGCTCGGCGCTGGCCGAGGCCGAGGCGATCGAGGGTGCCCGGCGCGGTGAGGCCGAGCGCTCCCGGCGCATCGCCGAGGCAGAGGCGCTGCGGGCCGAGGGCGAGGCGCAGGCGGCGGCGATCCTGGCCACCGGCCAGGCCGAGGCCGAGGCGATGGAGAAGCGCGCGGCGGCGTTCGCCAAGTACAACGAGGCCGCCGTGCTGCAGATGCTCGTCGAGGTGCTCCCGCAGGTGGCCCGCGAGGTGGCGGCGCCGATGGCCGCGATCGACAAGCTCACCGTGGTCTCCACCGACGGCGCCGGCGCGCTGCCCAAGCAGGTCACGGCCAACCTGGTGCAGACGATGGAGCTGCTGAAGAACACCACCGGCGTCGACCTGCAGGCGCTGGTCGGCCGCTACGCCGACGGCACCGCGGGCGCGACGGCGAGCGGCGGCGCGACGGTGCCGTCGGCCGACAAGGCCTGACCGGGGCGTCCAGCCGGAACCGGTGGAAGGCCGGGAGCTCGGACCCCCTCTGAGGGGTCCGAGCTCCCGGCCTTCGGCGTCTGCCTCGCCGTATGGTGCGCGTCCGGCCAAAGACCGAAGGATCGTGGGTGTCGGGGCACCCACGATCCTTCGGTCTTCCGTCGGAGCGACCTGAGCAGCCGGTCAGCCGCGCCGCGAGCGCAGCCGGCCGAGGCCGTCGACCAGCATGCTCACGCCGATGCCGAGCATGAACACGTCCTTGGCGATGCCGATGCCGTCGGGCGTCGGGCGCACGCCGTCCTCGCGGGTGAGCCCGGGGGTGCGCAGGTACATGCCGAGCAGCGCGGCCGAGAAGCCGGTGAGCGCGGCGCCGGCCACGACGGTCGGCACCAGCGGCGTGAGGAGCAGTGCCCCGAGGGCGATCTCGCCCTTGGACAGGGTGCCCACGAACCCCTTGGGGTCGCGGCCTCCGAGGAACGGGTAGGCGCCGGACGCCATCCCGTGCAGGCCCTGGGCGGTCTGGTCGTCGGCGCCGGCCTTGTCCACCCCCGAGTTGAGGATGAAGGCCCCGGTGGCGATCCGGGCAGGCATCTCGCGCCAGGTGGCGGTGTGACCGGCGAGTGCGGACATGGTGGTGCTCCTTCGGCGGACGGACGGGAGGGGACGGGGAAGCGGTCTCTCCACGCTAGGTCGGCTGCCGCGGGCCCGCCCGATGGGGCGGGCCCGCTCAGCGCCGGTCAGGCCTTGCTGACCGTGACCTCCCGGACGTCGGCCACCGCGCCGCCGGCGGGCCCGTTCTGGCCCGCGGTGCCGTCGGCCGCGCCGTCGTGCGGGTCGAGGTAGTGCTCGTCGAGCATGTCGCTCTCGTCGAACGGCGCCGCCCCGGCGAGCACCTCGCGCACCCGGGCGGTGTCGATCGTGCGGGTCCAGGTGCCCACGAGCACGGTCGCGACCGCGTTGCCGGCGAAGTTGGTGACCGCGCGGGCTTCCGACATGAACCGGTCGATGCCGACGATGATGCCGACGCCGTCGACCAGGTCGGGGCGGTGGCTCTGCAGGCCGCCGGCCAGCGTCGCCAGGCCGGCGCCGGTGACCCCGGCGGCGCCCTTGGAGGCGATGATCATGAAGACCAGCAGCGAGATCTGCTCGCCGATGCCGAGCGGGCTGCCGGTGGCCTCGGCGATGAACAGCGAGGCCATCGTCAGGTAGATCGCGGTGCCGTCCAGGTTGAACGAGTAGCCGGTCGGCACGACGATCCCGACGGTCGAGCGGGAGACGCCGAGGTGCTCCATCTTGGCGATCAGGCGGGGCAGCGCGGTCTCGGACGACGACGTCGACACGATCAGCAGGAACTCGCGGCCCAGGTACTTCAGCAGCGACCAGATGTTCAGCCCGGTGGCCACCTTGAGCAGCACCCCGAGGATCCCGAACACGAAGATCGCGCAGGTCACGTAGAACGAGATCATCAGCAGCGCCAGGCTCTTCAGGGCGTCCGCGCCGGTCTCGCCGACGACGGCGGCGATCGCGCCGAAGGCGCCGATCGGCGCCACCCACATGATCATCGCCAGCACCTTGAAGACCACGCGCTGGAAGACGCCGATGCCGCGCAGCGCCGCCTGGCCGGTGGCGCCGAGGGTCTGGATCGCGAACCCGACCAGGAGCGCGACGAACAGCGTCGACAGCACCTGCTCGCCGACCAGCGGCGAGACCAGCGTGATGGGGATCAGCTCGAGCAGGAACCCGACCGTGCCGCCCTCGCCCTCGGACTCCGGCGCCTCGTAGGAGACGCCCGCACCGAGGCCCTCGCCGGGCTGGATCAGGTTGCCGACGACCAGGCCGATCGCGAGCGCGAAGGTCGACATCGCGATGAAGTAGCCGAGGGCCAGGCCGCCGGTGCGGCCGACGCTGGCGGTGGAGCGGACCGAGCCGATGCCCAGCACGATCGTGCAGAAGATGACCGGCGAGATCATCATCCGGATCAGGTCGACGAAGGCGGTGCCGAGCGGCTTGAGCGCCACCCCGGTCTCGGGGGCCACCAGGCCCACGCCGATGCCGAGCGCCACCGCGACGATCACCGCGATGTAGAGCCAGTGCGTGCGGTCGCGCCGCTCGGACGGGGCGGAGGCCGCTGCCCGCTCGGGCGCGGTGCCGGGGACGCTCGTCATGTCGTGCTCCTTGGTCGCCTCGGCCCGGCGTCGTCGTCGGGCCCGGCCGCCACTGTCCCGACCCGCGCCCGGGACGTCACGGTTGCGTTCGTTGTGTAGGCCGGACGCCACCGCCGCCCTGGGCGTGCACACTGAGCGCCATGCGGGCGCACTGGAGCCTCGCGCGCCAGCTGATGGTGCTGCAGGCCGCCGTCGTGGTCCTGGTCGTGGCGCTCGCCGCCGCGCTGGCCTACGCCGACGCGCGCCGCGACGCCCGCGAGGCCGCGGTGCAGCGCACCGTCGCCGTCGCCGAGGCGGTCGCCGACAGCCCGGACGTGCACGCCGCCGTGGGGCTGGACGACCCCACCTCCGCGCTGCAGCCCTACGCCGAGCAGGTGCGCGCCGACACCCGCACCGACTTCGTCGTGGTGATGTCGACCGCGGGCACCCGCTGGTCGCACCCGGACCCCGAGCTGATCGGCGAGCCGTTCATCGGCACGACGGGTCCGGCGCTGCGGGGCGAGACCTTCAGCGAGACCTACACCGGCACCCTCGGCCCCTCGGTGCGCACCGTCGCCCCGGTGCGCGGCGGGCCGGGCGGCGCCGGCGAGGTGGTCGCGCTGGTCGCGGTCGGCATCACCGTCGACCGGGTGGGGGCCGACCTGCGCCGCCAGCTGCCCGCCCTCGTGCTGGCCGTCCTGGCGGTGCTCGCGCTCGCCGCGGGCGGCACCTGGCTGATCGCACGGCGGCTGCGGCGGCAGACCTTCGACCTCGGCCCGGCCGAGCTGGCCCGGATGTACGGCTACTACGACGCCGTCCTGCACTCGGTGCGCGAGGGGCTGCTGCTGCTCGACGCCGACGGCCGGCTGCAGCTGGCCAACGAGGAGGCCGAGCGGCTGCTCGCGCTGCCCGACGACGCCCGCGGCCGTCCGGTGGGGGACCTCGGGCTGCCGGGCGACCTGGTCGCGGCGCTCACCCGTCCCGAGCCGGTGGTCGACGAGCTGCTCGTGGCGCGCGACCGGGTGGTGGCGGTCAACGTCGCCGTGGTCGACGGCGAGCACGGGCAGCCGCCGGGCCGGGTGGTCACCCTGCGCGACCGCACCGACCTGCAGCGCCTCACCGGCGAGCTCGACACCACCCGCGGCCTGGCCGAGGCGCTGCGCTCGGCCCAGCACGAGGCGGCCAACCGGCTGCACACCGTGGTCGCGCTGGTCGAGCTCGGCCGGCCCGAGGACGCCGTGCAGTTCGCCGTCGGCGAGCTCGCCGCCGCGCAGTCGCTCACCGACAGCGTGGTCGCGGCCGTCGAGGAGCCGGTCGTGGCGGCGCTGCTGCTCGGCAAGTCGGCCGTCGCGGCCGAGCGCGGCGTCGAGCTCGTGCTCGAGGACGGCACCGCCGTCGACGACGACGTCCTCGCCGCCGCCGGCCTGGCCCCGCGCGACCTGGTCACGGTGCTGGGCAACCTGGTCGACAACGCCCTCGAGGCGGTGGCCGGCCGCGCCGTGGACCCCGACCGGCCGCCGCAGGTGCGGGTCCTGGTCACCCGGTCCGACCGCGAGCTGGTCGTGCGGGTCGGGGACGACGGGCCCGGCCTGGACGCCGAGGCGGCCCGGCTCGCGTTCGAGCGCGGCTGGTCGACCAAGCCCGGCGGGGACCGGCCGCAGGGGCGCGGCCTCGGTCTGGCCCTGGTCGGCCAGGTCGTGCACCGCGCCGGCGGCACGGTCGAGGTGGACGGGTCGGGCGGCGCCACCTTCACCGTGCGGGTGCCGCTGCGCGACCCCGCGGACGCGCCTGACCGGGACGTCCGTGATGCCCGTGACGCCCGCACGACGGTGACGGGGGCCCAGCCGTGATCCGGGTGCTGGTGGTCGAGGACGAGCCGGTCGCCGCCGACGCCCACGCCGCCTACGTCGCCCGCGTGCCCGGGTTCGTGGTCGTCGGCACCGCCCGCACGGCCGCCGACGCCGTGCGGCACCTGCGCGACCCCGGTGCGGTCGACCTGGTCCTGCTCGACATGCACCTGCCCGACCGGCACGGGCTCGACGTCGTCCGCTCCATGCGCGCCGCCGGCCACCCCGCCGACGTGCTCGCGGTCACCTCGGCGCGCGACCTGGCCGTCGTCCGCGCGGCGGTCTCGCAGGGGATCGTCCAGTACCTGCTCAAGCCGTTCGCCTTCGCGGCGCTGCGCGAGCGGCTCGAGCAGTACGCGCGCTACCGCGAGCAGCTCGGCGCCGCCGAGCAGGCCACCAGCCAGGAGGAGGTCGACCGGACGCTCGCCGCGCTGCGGTCGGCCCCGGCGACCGGGCTGCCCAAGGGGGTCAGCGCGCCGACCCTGGACGCCGTGGTCGCCCGGCTGCGCGAGGGCCCGGCATCGGCGCAGGAGGTGGCCGACCACCTCGGCACCTCGCGGGTCACCGCCCGGCGCTACCTCGAGCACCTGTGCGAGCGCGGCACCGCCGACCGCAACCCGCGCTACGGCGGCACCGGCCGCCCCGAGCTGGAGTACCGGCTGACGGACGTGGCCGCGCCACGGAGCTGACGCAGCCCGGGAGGCGCCGCGGGTGGCTAGCCTGCTCGGCATGTTCCGCGGACTCATGGGCGGCGGCGCCGACGTCGAGACGACCGTCCACACCCAGCACCTGCACCCCGGCCAGAACGTGGAGGGCGTCGTCACCGCCACCGGCGGCCACACCGACCGCGACGTCAACTTCGTCGAGCTGGCGCTGATCGCCCGGGTCGAGGTCGAGACCGACGACTCCGAGTACGACGCGAACGTCGTGACCTACCGCAACCGGATCAGCGGGCCGTTCCGGCTGCGCGAGCGGGCCCGTCACCAGGTGCCGTTCTCGCTGCCGCTGCCGTTCGAGACCCCGTTCAACCTCATCGCCGGCCAGCGGCTGCCCGGCGTGCGCATCGGCCTGCGCACCGAGCTCGACATCTCCCGCTCGGTCGACAAGGGCGACGTGGACCAGCTGACGGTCGCCGCGACGCCCGCGCACGAGGCGGTCCTCGCGGGCGTGACCCGGCTCGGGTTCCGGTTCAAGGGCTCCGACCTCGAGCGCGGCCGGCTGCACGGCTCGCCGCTGCCCTTCTACCAGGAGCTCGAGTTCGCCCCGCCCGCCCAGGCGCGCGGACGCGTCAACGAGCTCGAGGTGAAGTTCGTGGCCGGCCCGCGCAGCCTCGACGTCGTGCTCGAGGTGGACCGCCGCTCGTTCTTCGGTTCCGGCGACCGCCAGAACCGGTTCACCGTCGACTACGCGCAGGCCGGCGTGACCGACTGGGCGCCGGTGATCGGCCAGACCCTGAACCGCGTCGTCGGGGCGAACCTGTTCTCCGCCGCGCCGCAGCAGCCGCCCGGTGGTGGCTACCAGCAGCCGGTCGGGTACGCGCAGCCCGCGCACCAGCAGCCCGGCGGGTACCAGCAGCCCGGCGGCTACCAGCCGCCACCGGCGCCGACGGGTCCGCCGCCCGCGCGCTACCAGCAGCAGCCGCACCCCGAGCCCTACCGACCGGCCGGCCACCAGCCGCCCCCGGCGCCGACCGGACCGCCCCCGGCTCCCGTGGGCCCGCCTCCTCAGCAGCACCAGCAGCAGCCGCCGCCCGCGCCCACCGGACCGCCCCCGGCTCCCGTGGGCCCGCCTCCTCAGCAGTACCGGCAGCAGCCGCCGCCGGCGCCCACCGGACCGCCGCCCGCTCCTGCGGCCGCGCCGCCCGCTCCCCCGGCGCCCGGCCCTGCTCCCGTGACGCCGGCCCCTGCTTCCGCGGCCCGCCGCGGGCTGAACCTGGCGAAGGGGCAGAACACCGACCTCAGCGGCGCCGTGCCCGGGCTGCGCGCGGTCTCGGTGGCGCTGAGCTGGGACGTGACCGGGATCGGCGGCCCGGTCGACATCGACGCCTCGGCGGTGCTGCTCGGCGCCGACGGCCGCGGCCTGTCCGACCAGCACGTCGTCTTCTACAACCAGCTGGTCAGCCCGGACGGCGCGGTGCGCCACCTCGGCGACAGCACCGGCGCCGGCCAGGGCGTCGACGAGCAGATCGACGTCGACCTCGGCTCGCTCGACGCCCGCGTCGGGGCGATCGCCTTCGTGGTGTCGATCCACGACGGCCAGGCGGTCGGGCGCACCTTCGGCCACGTCGGACCGACCAGCATCCGGGTGCTCGACCGGACCGACGGGCGCGAGCTGGCCCGGTACGACCTGGCCGACCGCGGCGACGAGACCGCGCTGGTCTTCGGCGAGCTGTACCGCCGCGGCGACGGCTGGAAGTTCCGCGCCGTCGGGCAGGGCTACTCCGGCGGCTTCGCCGCGGTGCTGCGCGACGTCGGCCTGGAGCCCTGACCCGAGCGGGAGATCAGCTCGAGAACAGGGCGTGCAGGAACGGCTTGTTGTGCCGTCCGTAGTACTGCTGCCCGTGACCGTAGGCGGGCTGGCCGTAGGCGGGCTGCTGGTACGCCGGCTGCTGCTGGTACTGCTGCGGCGGGGGCGGGGGCGCCGTGTACGCCGTCTCGGCGCGGCCGATCTGCTCCAGCTCGCCGTAGTCCAGGAAGATCCCCCGGCACTGGCCGCACTGCTCGATGTGGACCCCGGCCCGGCTGTAGGTCTGCATGAAGCCCGGGCACTTGGGGCACTTGAAGCCCTGGTTCATCGCCCACCCCTCCTCGACGACCCGGCCGCCGTGGACGGGTCGGCGCGAGCCTAGCCGCGGCCCCCGCCCGCGTCACGGGCCAGGGCGCACCATCGCCCGGCAGGCGGCCAGGTGAGCCTCCTCGTGCTCCTCGAGCCGTCGGTCGTCCTCCGCGGCGGCCACCACGCCCGCGGCGGCCTGCTGCACCACCAGCGCCCGGGCGACGGCGTCGACGCAGGGCCACGGGTCGCCCGTCCCGGGCAGCGCGGGGCCGCCGCCGGCGCGGTAGGAGTCGACCAGCGCCGTCCACCCGTCGACGTCGAGCAGCCCGACCGCGAACCACGACGCCGGGCGGGCGAGGTCCCACACCGCCGGGCCCGTGCCGAGGTCGTCGAGGTCGACCAGGCACCAGCGTCCGGCGTGCACGAGCTGGCCGAGGTGCAGGTCGCCGTGCACCAGCCCGCCGCCGGGGACGGCGGCCTCCCCCACCGTCCAGTCCGGCACGGTGCACGACGCACCGAGCACGGTGGAGACGTCCGCGCGGGCGACCGCGGGCGCCGCCACCAGCCGCCGCAGCGCCCGGGCGGCGCGGGCGGGCCCCGTCGTGGCCGGGAGCGCGCCCGGGTCGGCCCCGTGCAGCGCGGCGAGCAGGGCACCGAGCTCCTCCCACGGCACCGCCTCGACGTCCGGCCGCAGTGCGCGGGCGGCGGGCCACGTGGTCAGTTCCCCGCGCGGCGGGCCGAGCGGCGCGAGCAGGGCCGGGACCCGCGCGGCGACCTCGAGGCGGGCGGCCAGCAGGGCGGGGTCTGTGCCGGGGTGCCGCTTGGTCACGGTGGTGCCGGTGCGCACGACCAGGCCACGGCGGTCCAGGACCACCGGCCCGGACGGGGTCTGCGGCTGCACGACGAGGCTCCTCCCGAGCACCGGGACGCACGGGTGCGCCGGGGCCGACTTGTCCCCGGGCCCCGGCAGTGCCTACAGTCGCTATATCGAGTCGATACGTTCGACCCGATACAGCGGACCGGTGCATCAGCCCGGCGCCCGAGCACGGACGGAGGGCAGCATGGCACGACGTGGAGACGTCCTCGGCCTCGCCGTCCTCGGTGTGCTGCACGACGCGCCGCTGCACGGCTACGAGCTGCGCAAGCGGGTCTCGGCCACGCTCGGCATGTTCCGCGCCCTGTCCTACGGCAGCCTCTACCCGGCCCTGCGCGGCCTGGTCGAGCGCGGCTGGATCGTCGAGCAGGACGCCGCCCAGGTGCGCGAGGGCGCGGTGACCCCGCCGCCGCTGTCCGGCCGGCGCGGGCGGATCGTCTACGAGCTCACCGCCGAGGGCAAGGAGCACTTCCAGCACGCCCTGGCCGAGACCGGGCCGTCGTCCTGGGAGGACGGCGACTTCGACGTCCGGTTCGCGTTCTTCGCCCGGCTCGACGCCGCCACCCGGCTGCGCATCCTCGAGGGCCGCCGGACCCGGATGAGCGAGCGGCTGGACAACCTCAAGCGCTCGTTCACCCGCTCGCGCGAGCGGTGGGACGACTACACCCTCGAGCTGCAGCGGCACGGCCTGGAGTCGGTCGAGCGCGAGGTCCGCTGGCTCGACGGCCTGATCGACAACGAGCGGCGCGGCAGCCCCGCGCCGCCCGCCGACCGGCCCGACCCGGCCACCTGAACCGCACGCACCACCCACGAGCACGAACGCACCACCCAGACAAGAGCTCGACCCACACCAGGAACCAAGGAGAAATCGGATGGGATCCGTCCGCGTCGCCATCGTCGGAGTCGGCAACTGCGCCGCCTCGCTCGTCCAGGGCGTCCACTACTACGCCGACGCCGACCCGTCCGGCTTCGTCCCCGGGCTGATGCACGTGCAGTTCGGTGAGTACCACGTGCGCGACGTCGAGTTCGTCGCCGCGTTCGACGTCGACGCCAAGAAGGTCGGCTTCGACCTGTCCGAGGCGATCGGCGCCAGCGAGAACAACACGATCAAGATCTGCGACGTGCCGCCGCTGGGCGTCACCGTGCAGCGCGGCCACACCCTCGACGGCCTCGGCAAGTACTACCGCGAGACGATCGAGGAGGCCGACGCCGAGCCGGTCGACGTCGTCGCGGCGCTCAAGGAGGCCCGGGCCGACGTCCTGGTCTGCTACCTGCCCGTCGGGTCCGAGGACGCCGCCAAGTTCTACGCGCAGTGCGCGATCGACGCAGGTGTCGGCTTCGTCAACGCCCTGCCCGTGTTCATCGCCGGCACCAAGGAGTGGGCCGACAAGTTCACCGCCGCAGGCGTTCCCATCGTCGGCGACGACATCAAGTCCCAGGTCGGCGCCACCATCACCCACCGCGTGATGGCCCGCCTGTTCGAGGACCGCGGCGTCGTGCTGGACCGCACGTACCAGCTCAACGTCGGCGGCAACATGGACTTCAAGAACATGCTCGAGCGCGACCGGCTGGAGTCCAAGAAGATCTCCAAGACCCAGGCCGTCACCTCGAACGTCGACCACGACATGGGCAAGCGCAACGTCCACATCGGCCCGTCGGACTACGTCCAGTGGCTCGACGACCGCAAGTGGGCCTACGTCCGCCTCGAGGGCCGCGCGTTCGGCGACGTCCCGCTGAACCTGGAGTACAAGCTCGAGGTCTGGGACTCCCCGAACTCGGCCGGCGTCATCATCGACGCCGTCCGCGCGGCGAAGATCGCGATGGACCGCGGCATCGGCGGCCCGCTGCTGTCGGCGTCGTCGTACTTCATGAAGTCCCCGCCGGAGCAGTTCGAGGACACCCTGGCCAAGGAGAAGGTCGAGCAGTTCATCCGCGGCGACGTGGAGCGCTGACCTCCGGCTCGTCACGGTCCACCGCCTCGGCCCGGTCCCCCGCTCGGGGGGCCGGGCCGTCGCGCGTCTAGAGCCAGCCGTTCACGCGGGCCACGCCCACCCCCAGCACCGCGCACGCCAGGTCGACCGCCACCACGGCGGCGTACCGGGCCCGCAGCGACCAGGGGCGGCGCAGCACGACGAGCGTGGACGCCAGGCCGGCCAGCACCAGGAACATGCCGAGGCCCCCGAGCAGCACGGCACCGGCGGGCGCGATCGCCAGCAGCGTCAGCCCCGCCGGTGGCGCAGGGCCGGTCGCGTGCTCCTGCCCGTCGACAACCAGGCGGGGGTAGGGCGACATCCGGCGACCGGGCGCGACCGTGGCGTGCAGGCCCCGGCCGTCCCGGGTCGGCAGCTCGTAGGTGGCCCCGCGCACGCGCCGGGCCGGCCGCCCGTCGACCAGGACCATGGGGCGGCCGACGAACCGGGACCGCACCACGACGGGGCCGGGGACGCGCGGCAGCCGCAGCGGGGTGGGGTCGGACACGCCCCGATGCTAGGGACCGGCCCACCCCACCTGCACCGGACCGCGCGGCCCGCCGCCCGCCGCCCGCCGCCCGAGCGCGGGACTACCGCCCGCCGGGCGCCTCCCTTATGTTTGCGCCGTGAATCCATCGCAGGCGGCGCCGGGGAGCCAGGCGTCGCTGCGGGAGGCCAACCGCCAGCGCGTCCTGGAGGTGCTCCGCGAGCAGGGCGCGCTCACCCAGGTGGAGGTCGCCGGGCTCACCGGGCTGAGCCCCGCCACCGTCTCGAACGTGGTCAAGGAGCTCGACGCCGGCGGGGTGGTGGAGCTCGCGCCGAGCATCCGCAACGGCCGCCGCGCCGTGCTGGTCTCGCTCGCCACCGGCCACAGCCTGCTCGCCGCGATCGCGTTCGGCGACCGCGACGTGCGGGTCGGGATCGGCGGGTCGCCGCTGGAGGTGATCGCCCGGCGGCGGATGCCGCTGCCGGCCGACCACCGCGCCGACGAGGGCCTGGACCGCGCGTCCCGGCTGCTGCTCGACGTGATCGAGGAGCAGGGCAAGTCGATGTCGGACCTGAGGGCGGTGAGCGTCGGCCTGCCCGGGCCGGTCGACCTCGTCAGCGGGCACGTCGGGTCGCAGGACATCCTGCCGGGGTGGCGCGGCGTCGCCGTCGCCGACGAGGTGCGCGAGCTGGTGCAGGTGCCTGTCACCGTCGAGAACGCCGCGAACCTCGGTGCGCTGGGCGAGCTGAGATCCGGTGCGTTGCAGGGGATCGACAACGGCGTCTACGTCAAGCTCTCCTACGGCGTCGGCGCGGGGCTGATCCTCGGCGGCGAGCTGTTCCGCGGCAGCACCGGCACCGCCGGCGAGATGGGGCACCTCACCATCGACGAGGACGGCCCGGTGTGCCGGTGCGGCAACCGCGGGTGCCTCGAGACCTACATCGGCTCGCACGCGCTGCTCGACGCGCTGCGCCCCACCCACGACCGGATGACGCTGCGCGACCTGGTCACGATGGCGATGGACGGCGACCCCGGCTGCCGCCGGGTGCTGCAGGACGCCGGACGGCACCTCGGCGTCGCCCTCGCCGGCCTGGTGAACCTGGTCAACCCGTCGGTCGTGGTGCTCGGCGGCGAGCTCGCCGCGGTGGGGCAGATCATCACCGACCCGCTGATGACGGCGCTGGAGCGGTGCGCGATCCCGAGCGCCACGGCCTCGCTCCGCGTGGTCGCCTCCGAGCTCGGCACCGACGCCGACCTGGTCGGCGGGCTGGTCGCGGCGGACGTCCTGGCACCCCTGCACGAGGCCGTCGCGGCCGCCCTTGTCTCAACGCGTTGAATTCAACTCTTGACCTCAAGCCGTCGGGCGGGTTGACTTCGCACGCCGCACCACCGTGGTTGCCGGCGTCTGATCGAGGGAGCTCAGCCATGCCAGCCCGTTCCACCCGTCTCGTCGGGGCCGCCCTCGCGGTCGGTCTCGGCCTGCTCTCGCTCACCGCGTGCGGCGACGACTCCGGCTCGACCGGCACCTCCGACGGGGGTGACGGCGGCGGCGACTCGTACAAGATCGCCTTCCTGCTGCCGGAGTCGAAGACCACCCGCTACGAGACCTTCGACCGTCCGCTGTTCGAGGAGGCCATCGAGGCCGACTGCCCCGACTGCGAAATCATCTACTCCAACGCCGACCAGGACGCCGCCAAGCAGCAGCAGCAGGCCGAGGCCGCGCTGACCCAGGGCGCCCAGGTCCTCGTCCTCGACCCGGTCGACGGCGAGGCCGCCGCCAGCGTCGTCAACGCCGCCAAGTCCGAGGGCATCCCGGTCGTGGCCTACGACCGCTTCATCGAGGGCGCCGACTACTACGTCTCGTTCGACAACGAGACCGTCGGCAAGATCCAGGCGCAGACCCTGGTCGACATCCTCGACGCCAACGGCGCCGCCGGCGACATCGTGATGATCAACGGCTCGCCGACCGACCCGAACGCGGCCAGCTTCAAGAGCGGCGCGCACAGCGTCCTGGACTCCAGCGGCTACACCATCGCGGCCGAGTTCGACACCCCGGACTGGAGCCCGGACGAGGCGCAGGACTGGATGGAGGGCCAGATCTCGGCCGTCAAGGGCAACCTGGTCGGCGTGTACGCGGCCAACGACGGCACCGCCGGCGGGGCCATCGCGGCCCTCAAGGGCGGCGGCGTGACGCCCCTGCCGCCGGTCACCGGCCAGGACAGCGAGCTCGCCGCGATCCAGCGGATCCTCGCGGGTGACCAGGCCATGACCATCTACAAGCCGATCGCGCCCGAGGCCGAGGCCGCCGCCAAGGCGGCCCTGGCGCTGGCCGCCGGCGAGGAGCCGGAGTCGACCGGCGACTACCAGGGCGTCACCGCGACGATCCTGGACCCGATCGCGGTGACCAAGGACAACGTCAAGGACACCGTGGTCAAGGACGGCATCTACGAGGTGGCGGACATCTGCACCGCCGACTTCGCCGACGCCTGCGCGGCCGCCGGCATCAGCTGACGGATCGGGCGGCGGGTCCGGGCAGCACGCCCGGGCCCGCCGTCCGGCACCACCCGCACGAGAGCACGGCCGCAGGACCCGCACCACCACCGAGCCAGACCGGGACGACGACCGAGGAGGGTCGAGCGCATGACCGCCACCCACGCACCGGCGAGGACCGCCGTGCTGCAGCTGACGGGGGTGTCGAAGACCTTCGGCGCCGTCCAGGCGCTCAAGGACATCGACTTCGACGTCCACGCCGGGGAGGTCGTGGCGCTGGTCGGCGACAACGGCGCCGGCAAGTCGACCCTGGTCAAGACGATCGCCGGGGTCTACACACCCGACTCGGGCCGGATGGTCTTCGGCGGGCGCCAGGTCGCCGTGGGCAGCCCGGCCGAGGCCCAGCAGCTCGGCATCGCCACGGTGTTCCAGGACCTCGCGCTGTGCGACAACCTCGATGTCGTCGCCAACCTGTTCCTCGGGCGCGAGATCCACCGCGGCCGCGCCCTCGACGAGGTGTCGATGGAGCAGGAGTCGTGGCGGCTGCTGCGCCAGCTCAGCGCCAAGATCCCGTCCGTGCGCATCCCCGTCGCCAGCCTGTCCGGCGGCCAGCGCCAGACCGTCGCCATCGCGCGGTCGCTGCTCGGCGAGCCCAAGGTCGTCATGCTCGACGAGCCCACGGCCGCACTGGGTGTGGCCCAGACGGCCGAGGTGCTGAACCTGGTCGAGCGGCTGCGCGAGAACGGCCTGGCCGTCATCCTCATCAGCCACAACATGTCCGACGTGATGGCGGTCGCCGACCGGGTGAACGTGCTCCGCCTCGGCCGCAACAACGGGACCTTCGCCGTGAGCGACACCAGCTCGCAGGAGATCATCGCCGCCATCACCGGCGCCACGACGAACGCCGTCTCCGAGCGCGCGTCGCGCCGCGAGAAGACCCCCGACCTCGGCCAGGCCGACGGCCCGCAGCTCGAGAAGGGCACCGACCGATGAGCACCACGACCAAGAGCGCCGCGACCCCCGACCCGTCGTCGCTGCCGGCCGACCTGCAGGACGAGCGGCTGATCGCCTCCCAGGGCGTCGGCGGGTACGCCCGCGCCTTCCTGGTCCGGCTCCGCAGCGGCGACCTCGGCGCGCTGCCCGTCGTCGTCGGCCTGATCGTGATCTGGGCGGTGTTCCAGGGCCAGAACGACGCGTTCCTGTCCAGCCGCAACCTGGTGAACCTCACGCTGCAGTGCGCGGCGACGGGCACCATCGCGCTCGGCATCGTCATGGTGCTGCTGCTCGGCGAGATCGACCTGTCGGTCGGCTCGGTCAGCGGCCTGTCGGCCGCGATCCTGGCCGTCGGCGCGGTGAGCAACGGGCTGCCGCTGCCGCTGGCGCTGCTGGCCGCGCTCGCGTCCGGCGCGCTCATCGGGTTGCTCTACGGCGTGCTCTACACCCGGTTCGGGGTCCCGAGCTTCGTCATCACCCTCGCCGGGTTGCTGGCCGTGCTGGGCTTGCAGCTGCAGGTGCTCGGGCCACTGGGGTCGATCAACATCCCGTTCACCTCGCCGATGGTGCGCTTCGCCCAGCAGGCCTTCCTGCCGGCGCCGGTCGCCTACGCGCTGGTGGTGCTGGTCGTCGCCGCGTACGTCGCCACCCGCCTGGTGTCGAACCGCCGCCGCGCGGGCGCCGGCCTGTCGACCACCCCGGTGGGCTTCCTCGCCGTGCGCGCGGCGCTCCTGCTCGTCGTGCTCGCCGTCCCGGTCGCGGTGCTGAACCAGAACCGCGGCGTCTCGATCATGTTCCTGCTCTTCCTCGCGCTCGTGGTCGCCACCGACCTGCTGATCCGCCGGACCCGCTGGGGCCGCTCGGTCGTGGCCATCGGCGGCAACGTCGAGGCCGTGCGGCGCGCCGGCATCAACGTGCGGCGCGTGTACGTCTCCGTCTTCGTGATGTGCTCGACGCTGGCGGCGCTCGGCGGCATCCTCGCGGCCGGACGGCTCGGCCTGGCCGGCCAGAGCAGCGGCGGCGGCGACACCAACCTGAACGCGATCGCCGCAGCCGTCATCGGTGGCACCAGCCTGTTCGGCGGTCGCGGGTCGGCCTACTCGGCGCTGCTCGGCATCCTGGTGATCCAGTCGATCTCCAACGGGCTCAGCCTGATCAACCTCGGCACCCCGGCGCGCTACATGATCACCGGCGGCGTGCTGCTGCTCGCCGTCGTGGTCGACTCGCTCAGCCGCCGCAGCCGCGCCTCGCACGGCCGCGCCTGAGCCGACCGGCGCCTCGCATTCCCGCCCGGCCGGTATCTGGCGCCGGGGTCGTGCCTCCTGCCAGGGTCGACGGCAGGGAGGCGTTATGGACGTGACCGAGCTGCGGGTGCACGGGGTCTCCGGCACGCCGCCGGAGGTGCTGGTCGGGAGCCCGGCCGTCGAGCAGGTGGCCGGGGACGACCTGGTGCGCTTCGTCCGGCCGTCACCCGCGCCGCCTCACGTGCCGGGACGGCCGGCGGTCGAGGGGATGAGCTGGGGACGGCTCACGTCCGGCCCTGCGGTGCAGGCGCTCTGGCTGCTGCTGCTGCCGCTCGGGCTGGTCAACCTCGCCTTCTGGGCCGGCGCCCGGCCGCACCTCGAGCGGTTCCAGGGGCTGGTCCGGCTGCTGGCGCTGAGCGTCACCGCGGTGCTCACCGTCTCGGTGACCCACCTCGCGGTCGACCTGGTGGCCTGGCAGTGCCGGTCGCAGGACTGCGGGACCGTCGCCGGCGTGCTGGCCTTCGCCGACGGCTGGGAGCCGGGCCGCCGGGTGGTGCTCGCGGCGCTGGTGCCCGTGCTGTCCCTGGTGGCGCTGGCGTTCGTGGCCCGGCGCGCCTCGCTGCGGTACGAGTCGGTGCACGGCGACGCCGCCACCGCCGACGCGACGGCCGACCCCGTGCGGCACCCCGGCCTGGACTCGGCCTGGATGTGGCGCGGCGAGGCGCTCGGCCGGCGGCTGCGGGCGGTGCACCTGGCCACCGGCTGGTCGGTCGTCGCCGCGGCCGTCGCCCTCGTGCCGGACGGCCGCTCCGGCCTCGCCGTCATCGCGCTCGTGCTCGGCGGCGCAGTCGTGGTCGCGTCCGCGCTGCTGGTCGCGGTGCCGACGTGGTGGACCTGCTGGTCCGGCGGTGCGCGGCCCGGCGAGCGGGCGATCGGCGCTGCGCTGCAGGCCGCCTCGCTCGTCGCGCTGGCGCTCGCCGCGGCCGGGGCGTGGACGCACGAGTGGACCGGCGGCACCGGCGGCACCCTCCCCCGCCTGCCGCTGCTGGTCGACCTGCTGGTCGTCGGGCAGACCGCGCTGGTGCTGCTGCTGCTCGCCGTCCGGCTGCTCGAGCGGCACCCCGACGGCGGTGTGCTCGGACGGGTCGGACCCGCCCTGCTGGCCTCCACCGGCGTGCTGCTCGGCTACGCGTACTCCGCCGCGGCGTCGGCGAGGGTCGCCGACCTGCTGCGCGGCAGCGAGGGCCGCGTCGACCTGGTCAGCCTGCGCATCTTCGACTGGGGCGCAGCCGGTTTCGTCGTCTTCGCGGTGATCCTGGTCGTCACCGGCCTGTCGCTGGCAGCCCGTGTCGCCGCCGGGCGCCGCCGCCTGGTCACCGAGGTGCTGCGCGAGTACGGCTACACCGTCGAGAAGCTGACCGACGAGGAGTACCGCCGCTGGCGCAGCGACCACCGCGTGCGCCGCGTCGCCGGGCCGCGGGCGACGTCCGAGCTCGCGCAGGTGTCGAACGTGCTGGCGTTCCTGGCGGCCGGCGGAGCCGCCGGTCTCGCCGTCGCGGTGCTGGCCTCGGCGTCGACGGCCGCGAACCTGGTCGGGGCCGACGTCGAGGTCGTCCCGCCGCAGGCGCTGGTCGCCACCGGTGGCTGGCTGGTGACCCTCGCCGGGGCGGGACTGGTCGCGCTCGCCGTCGCGGGCTGGCGCTCGCCGGAGTGGCGGCGGCGTCTCGGCATCGCGTGGGACGTGCTGGCCTTCTGGCCCCGCGCCGCGCACCCGTTCGCGCCGCCGAGCTACTGCGAGCGCGCGGTGCCGCAGCTGGTGGCGCGCACCCGGTACCTGGCGCGTGACGGGCGGTCGACGCACGCGGTGGTGCTGTCCGGCCACTCGCAGGGCTCGGTGATCTGCGCTGCGGTCGTGCAGCAGCTGGTGGCCGTCGACCCGCGCGACGGCCTCGACCGGGTCGCGCTGCTCACCCACGGCAGTCCGCTGGGACGTGCGTACGAGGTCGTGTTCCCGCACCACTTCGGCCGCGAGCGGCTGAAGCAGCTGGACGAGCGGCTGCACCGACGGTGGGTCAACCTCTACCGCTCGAGCGACCCGATCGGCTCGAGCCTGCAGCGGGTGCTCCGCAGGCGCGACCTGCTGGTGAGCGACCCCGAGGGCCTGGAGATGGACGACGCCCGGGCGGCGTACCCGCCCGTGCGGGGCCACTCCGGCTACGACCTGACAGCCGCGTACGAGGAGGCCGTGGAGGACCTCGCGGCGCAGGCCGCCGGTCGGGCGCTCCGCGTGCCCGTCCCGCCGCAGGGGGCCCCTAGCCTCGGGGCGTGACCCCGCCGACGCAGCGCGCCACGTGGCCGGCGCTGCGGGAGGTGCTCGCCTCGGCCGGCTACCGGCGGTTGCTCGGCACCCGGCTGGCCTCGCAGGCCGGCGACGGCGCCTTCCAGGTCGGCCTGGCGTCCCTGGTCTTCTTCTCGCCCGAGCGCGCCGCGACGACGGCGGCGGTCGCGTGGGCGTTCACGGCTGCATTGGTGCCGTACACGGTCGTCGGGCCGTTCGCCGGCGTGCTGCTCGACCGCTGGCAGCGGCGGCAGGTGCTGCTCGTCGCCAACCTGGTCCGGGCGGTGCTCGTCCTCGTCGTCGCGTGGGTCGTCGTCGCGGTCGGCGTCGGGCCGCTGCTGTACGTCCTGGTGCTGGTCTGCCTGTCGGTCAACCGCTTCTTCCTCGCCGGGCTCTCGGCCGGCCTGCCGCACGTCGTGCGGGCCGACGACCTCGTCGTGGCCAACGCCGTCACCCCGACGGCCGGCACCGTGGCGGCGCTGCTCGGCGGCGCGGGCGGGTACGCGGTCCGCTCGCGACTCGGGGTCGGCGACACCTCGGACGCCGTCGTGCTGGTCTGCGCCGCCGGGCTCTACCTGGTGTCGGCCGCCGTCGTGGTGTCGCTCGGCCGGGCGGCGCTCGGGCCGGACGGCGGTCCTGCGCCCGGGCGGCTGGGCGCGCAGCTCGCGTCGGTCGCGCGCGGCCTGGTCGCCGGTGCGCGGCACGTCCGCGAGCGCCGCGCCGCCTTCGACGCGCTCGCCGTGATCGGTTCGCTGCGAACCGGTTTCGGCCTGTTCACGCTCACGACCGTGCTGCTGTGCCGCAACACGCTCACCGACCCCGCGGACGTCGACGCCGGCCTCGCACTGGTCGCCTCGGCGTTCGCGGCGGCCGGGGTCGGCGCCGGCCTGGCGGCGGTCCTCACCCCGCCCGCGACCCGCGCCCTCGGGCTGCGGACGTGGATGGTCGGCGCGCTGGCGGCCGCCGCCGTCGTGGAGGTGGTCTTCGCGGTCGGCGTCACCGTGCCGGTGCTCGTCGCCGGCTCGTTCGTCCTCGGGCTCGCCGCGCAGGCGGTGAAGATCGGCGTCGACACGGTGGTGCAGACCAGCGTCGACGACACCTTCCGCGGCCGCGTCTTCACCTTCTACGACACGGTCTTCAACGCCGCGTTCCTCCTCGCCGCCGTCGTCGCGGTGCTCGCCGTCCCGGCGTCCGGCGACCAGCCCTGGGTCTTCGCCGCCGTCGCCGTCCTGCTCGCCGGCACCGCCGCCGCGTACGCCCGCCGTCCCTGAGGCCCGCTCCCGAGGGCGATTCCCTCAGGGGCTGGTGCGCCGTCGTCGGCTCCCGCGAGCGCGGCGCCTCAGGAGGCGGAGGACTCCGGCTGCGCGGCCCACCACGCGCGCAGCTCGGCCTCGGCCCGGTCGGGGTCGAGGGGGCCGTGCTCCATCCGCAGCTCGAGCAGGTGCTTGTAGGCGCGGCCGACCAGCGGGCCGGGGCCGATGCCGAGCAGCGCCATGATCTGCTGGCCGTCCAGGTCGGGGCGCACGGAGGCGAGCTCCTCGGCCTCCTGCAGCACCTCGATCCGGCGCTCGAGGTCGTCGTAGGTGGCGGCCAGGCGGGCGGCCTTCTTCCGGTTCCGCGTCGTGCAGTCGGCGCGGGTGAGCCGGTGCAGCCGCTCGAGCAGCGGGCCGGCGTCGGTGACGTAGCGGCGCACCGCCGAGTCGGTCCACTCCCCGCCGCCGTAGCCGTGGAAGCGCAGGTGCAGCTCGACCAGGCGCGCGACGTCCTTGGTGGTGGCGTTGTCGAGCTTGAGCTCCTTGAGCCGCCTGCGCGTCATCTTCGCGCCGACCACCTCGTGGTGGTGGAACGAGACGCCGCCGCCCTCCTCGAACCGGCGCGTGGCCGGCTTGCCGATGTCGTGCAGCAGCGCGGCCAGCCGCAGCACCAGGTCGGGACCGGGGACGGGGCCGTCCGGGCCGGTCTCGAGCGCGATCGCCTGCTCCAGCACGGTGAGGGAGTGCTCGTAGACGTCCTTGTGCCGGTGGTGCTCGTCGATGGTCAGGCGCAGCGCCGGCAGCTCGGGCAGCACCTCGTCGGCCAGGCCCGAGTCGACCAGCAGCTCCAACCCGCGACGCGGGTGGGCACCGAGCAGCAGCTTGACCAGCTCGGCGAGCACCCGCTCGCGCGAGACGATCTCGAGCCGTCCGGCCATCTCGGTCATCGCGGCCCGGGTGGCGGGCTCGACCTCGAACCCGAGCTGGGAGGCGAAGCGGGCGACCCGCAGCATCCGCAGCGGGTCGTCGCCGAAGGACTGCTCGGGGGTGACGGGCGTGCGCAGCAGCCGGCGGGCCAGGTCGTCCAGCCCGGAGAACGGGTCGACGAAGGTGAGGTCGGGCAGCCGGACGGCCATCGCGTTGACGGTGAGGTCACGGCGCGACAGGTCGCCCTCGAGGGTGTCGCCGAAGGCCACCTGCGGCTTGCGCGAGGACGGGTCGTACTCGTCCGTGCGGTAGGTCGTGATCTCCACGGTGAAGCCGCCCTTGCGGGCGCCGATGGTGCCGAACTCGCGGCCGATCTCCCAGTGGGTGTCGGCCCAGCCGCGCACCAGGTCGACCACGGCGTCCGGGCGGGCGTCGGTGGTGAGGTCGAGGTCGACCTCGCCGGTCGCTCCACTGCCTGCGTCGCGGTGAAGCCGGCCGAGCAGCGCGTCGCGGACCGGACCGCCGACCAGGGCGATCTCGTGCCCAGCGGCGGTGAACCGGCGGGCGACGTCGTCGAGCACCGGGGCGAACCCGACCAGCACCTCGACGGCGCGGCGGCGGGCGGCGGCCACGGCCTGCGGGTCGGGTGGCGGGACGGGGGACGCGGGCACGACCGTCAAGGGTGCCAGACCCGCCGCCGCGGCCCGACCAGCCGCCCTCGAGGTCCCACGGGGGGCCGGTGGCTCCCCCGTACAGTGACCAGGTGCCCCCGTCCTCGGTCCCGCGGACGCCGGTCGAGGAAACCTCGGCCGGCGGCGTGGTCGTCGACGTCGTGCACGGGCAGGCGCTCGTGGCCGTGATCGCCCGGTACAACCGGGCGGGGCGGCTGGAGTGGTGCCTGCCCAAGGGCCACCCGGAGCCGGGCGAGACCCTCGAGCAGGCGGCCGTGCGCGAGGTGGCCGAGGAGACCGGCATCACCGGACGCGTGCTGCGTCCGCTCGGCTCGGTCGACTACTGGTTCACCGTGCCGGGCGCCCGGATCCACAAGACCGTGCACCACTACCTGCTCGAGGCCACCGGCGGTGCGCTCAGCGTCGAGGGCGACCCCGATGCCGAGGCCGTCGACGCGGCGTGGGTGCCGCTGGCCGACCTGCCCGCGCGGCTGACCTTCGTCAACGAGCGCCGGATCGCCCGGGCGGCGGGAGAGCTGCTGGCGGACTCGGCGTGACCGGGGTGCAGCGGGCCCTGGCCCCGCTCCCCGTGCTGGTCACCGTGCTGCTCGCCACGGTCGTCTCGCTGCTCGTGCTGCCCGCCGCACCCGCGGCGGCGGCCCCGGAGCCGACGATCGCCCTCACCGAGGTCGGCCCGGCCGCCCTCACGCCGGAGAGCACGCTCACCGTCGGGGCCGCGCTGACCGCCGGTGACGTGGCCGTCCCCCCGGGCAGCCGGGTCGAGCTGCGGCTGCAGCGCAGCCTGCTGTCCACCCGCTCCGCCGTCGCCGGCTGGCCCGACCAGGACCGCGACGACCCGGTGGGCAGCCTGCTGGCCACGACCGACCTCGCCGCCGGGCTCCCGGCGGGCGAGACCCTCTCGCTGTCGCTCGCGGTGCCGCCGGGCGGTACCGGGCTGGCCGACCGCGCCCCGGTCTGGGGCCCGCGGGGCATCAGCGTGGTCGTGCGCGGCCCTGACGACGCGCGCCTGGCCGTGGTGCGCTCGCACGTCGTCTGGTACCCGGCCGACACCGACGAGCAGGTGGTCGCCGAGGTCGGCGAGCCGCTCGGCGTCACCGTGGTCGTCCCGCTCACCGGCGCCACCCCGGACCCCGTCACCGGCGTCCCCGACCCGGCCGGCCTGGCCGCCCAGGTCTCACCGGGCGGCCGGCTCGACGCCGTCCTCGGCGCCGCGGCCCGCGACGGCGCCGTCCTGGCCCTCGACCCGGCGGTGCTCGACCTCGCGCCGGCCACCGGCACCGACGGCGACGGCACGCCGGCCACCACCGCCCCGCCGACGACGTCGTCGGACGGGTCCGGCAGCACGGGCGGGACGGGCACCGGGAGCACCGGCGGCGCAGGCGGCGCCGACGCGCTCGCGGCCCTGGCCCAGCAGTGGCACCAGCGCGTCGACGAGGTCGCCGGGCAGGGCGAGTCGGTGCTGCTCGGGTACGGCGACCCCGACCTCGCGGCGCTGGCCCACGCCGGCCAGGGCGGGCTGGCGGCGCTGGCCGACGAGCGGGGCCGCGAGCTGGCCGACGCCGTGCTCGCCACCGACGTCCGGGCCGACGTCGGCTGGCCGGTCGGCGGCGACGCCGACGCCGCGACCCTGGACCTGCTGGCCGGGCTGGGCCGCACCGCGGTCCTGCTCGACCAGTCCGCGCAGCCGACCGACGGCGAGCCCGTGGCCACGCCGGACGGGCGCGGCCAGGTGCGCACCGCCGAGGGCACGATGCCCTCGCTGCTGTCCGACAGCGTGCTCGGCACCGCCCTGGCCGCCGTCGACGACGAGGGGTCGGCGCCCGCGGCGGTGCAGCGGCTGCTGGCCGAGACCGCCGTCATCGCGCTGGAGCGGCCGAGCACGTCCCGGCACGTGCTCGTCACCGCGCCGCGCGACTGGTCGCCGACGAGCGGCACCGGCGCCGCCGCGGTCGACGCCCTCACCGCCACCCCGTGGACGCGCCCGCGGGCGCTGCAGGGCCTGGTCGACGCCGACCCGCCGGACCTCGGCCGGGCGGAGCCGACGATCAGCGACGCCGAGCGTGAGGCCGAGCTCGACGTCCGCGGGCTCGAGCGGACCGGCGCGACGCTGCGGGCCGCCGAGGGCGTCGCGGCGGCGTTCGCCGACCCGGCCCAGGTCGAGGAGCCGGTGCGGCTGTCGGCGGTCGGGCTCACCTCCTCCGGCTGGCGCGGCCGCGAGGAGGAGTGGGCCGCCCACGTCGGCGCCCTGGAGGACCGGGTCGACGCGGTCCGCGGCTCGGTGCACGTGGTGCAGGGCAGCACCCTGACCCAGGTCTCGCGCAACGTGCGGCTGCCGGTGACCGTGCAGAACGACAGCGCCCAGCAGGTGACCGTGCGGCTCGACGTCGTCCCGCGCTCGAGCCGGCTGGTCGTCACCGACACCGTCGACCTCACCGTCGCGGCGGGCTCGAGCGCCGTCGGCTACGTGCCGGTGCGCGGCGTCGGCAACGGCGACACCTCGGTGCTGGTGCGGCTGCGCAGCCCGTCCGGCGACCAGCTCGGCGAGCCGGTGCAGACCCGGGTGCTCGTGCGCGCGGACTGGGAGTCGTGGGGCGCCGCCGCGGTCGGCGGGGTGGCGGCGCTGCTGCTCGTCGTCGGCCTGGTGCGCACCTGGCGCCGGGGACCGGTGCGGCGCGGGCGCGACCCGTTGCGGCAGGCTGCGTCCTCGTGACCACCGGACAGGCCGCGCCCGCGGGCGGCTCGGGGCTGCTGCGCTCCAGCGCCGTGATGGCCGCCGGGACGGCCGTCTCGCGGGTGCTGGGGTTCGTCCGCTCGCTCGTGCTCGTGGCCGCGATCGGCCTGACCTTCGCCTCGGCCAACACCTTCGACGTCGCGAACAAGATCCCGAACATCCTCTACATGCTGCTGGCCGGCGGCGTGCTCAACGCCGTGCTCGTGCCGCAGATCGTCCGCGCGTCCAAGGCGGCCGACGGCGGGCAGGAGTTCGTCAACCGGCTGGTGACCCTCGCGGTGGCCTCGCTGCTCGGCGTGACCCTCGCCCTCACGCTGTGCGCTCCGCTGCTGGTGCGGATCTACGCGGTGAACCAGCCGGGCGAGTGGCTGGCGCTGTCCACCGCGTTCGCCTTCTGGTGCATCCCCCAGGTCTTCTTCTACGGGCTGTACACGGTGCTCGGCCAGGTGCTCAACGCCCGCGGCCGGTTCGGCGCGTACATGTGGGCCCCGGTGGTCAACAACGTCGTCGGCATCGCCGGCCTGGTCGTGTTCATCGTCGTCTTCGGGCGCGGGGACGGCGGCCAGCACGCGCTCGACGACTGGACGCCGGCCAAGATCGCCGTGCTCGGAGGCACCGCCACGCTCGGCGTGGCCGTGCAGGCGCTGGTGCTGCTCGGGCCGCTGCGCCGCGCCGGGTTCCGCTACCGCCCGGTGTGGGGCTTCCGCGGGGTCGGTCTGTCCAGCGCCAGGCGGGTCGCCGGCTGGACGTTCCTCGCGGTGCTGCTCGGCCAGCTCGGCCTGCTCGTCACCACCAACGTCGCCAACACCGCCGAGGCGCTGAACCAGGGCACCGCGCTGCAGGACAGCACGCCGGCCGCCGCCGCCTACAGCTACGCCTACCTGCTGTTCATGCTCCCCCACTCGCTCGTGGCGGTCTCGCTCGTCACCGCGCTGTTCACGCGGATGAGCCGCGCCGCCGGCGAGGACGACTGGCCCACCGTGCGCGACGACCTGTCGCTCGGCCTGCGCACCGTCGGCATCTTCTCGGTGCTCGCCACGGTCGGGCTGGTCGTGCTCTCCGACCCGGTCGGCATCGCGATGACCGGCTCGGTGCCGGGCGGCGAGGCGCTGGGCTCGGTGGTCTGGGCGATGGCCCTCGGCCTCACCGCCTTCAGCGCCACCTACCTGTTCCAGCGGGTCTACTACGCCTACGAGGACGCCCGGACGCCGTTCTGGATCCAGGTGCCGACCGTGGCCGTCATCGTCGTGGCCGACGTCGTCTCCGCCCTGGTGCTGCCCGCCGAGCGGATGGTGGTCGGCGTCGGATTCGGCATGAGCCTGTCGGCGGTCGTCTCGGTCGTGCTGTCGGCGTGGTGGCTGCGGCGCTCCCACGGCCCGCTCGACGGCCCGCGGGTCGTGCGCACCCACGTGCGGCTGCTGCTGGCCGGCGCCGTGGCGGGGCTGGCCGGCTGGGGCGTCGCGCACCTCATGCACGACCTCACCCTCACCGGTCGCGGCGGCGCCGCCCTGACCTGCCTGGCCGCCGGCGCGGTGATCGCGCTGGTCTACCTGGTCGGCCTGCGGGTGCTGCACGTCGAGGAGCTGCGCTCGCTGGGCCGTCGCTTCGGCCGGCTCGGACGCGTCCTCGGCGGCTGAGCCGGCGGGCAAGCCGGCGTCGTCGGGCGTCCGGGCTCAAGGTCGGGTCCTCGCACGCCGACACCCGACACGTGGAGAGCACCGTCCTGCGCCGGGTCCGTACCGAGGACCGGGGCGACATCATCGGCAGCTGGCTGGTCCGGGTGACCCTGGGCCTGGCCGTGGCCGGCGTCGTGCTGTTCGACGCCATCTCGATCGGCAGCGCGAAGATCTCGCTGCAGGACACCGCCCAGGGCGCCGCGCGCGAGGCCGTCGACGCCACCGAGGCCGGTGCCGACCCCGCGGCCGCCTACGCCGCCGCCCAGACCTACGCGACCGAGCAGAACGCCCTCAACCACGTCGACCCCGCCGACCTCGTCGTCGGCGAGGACGGCTCGGTCACCCTCGAGGTCGGACGCACCGCTCCGACCCTCGTGGTCGAGCGGGTGCGCTGGATCGCCGACTGGGCCGACCTCAGCGAGACCCGCACCGCCGCCCCCCTGCGCTGACCTGCGGGTCCGGGTCCGCCGCAACGGCCGCCACCCCGCACGCCGGTGGGCCGTTCGTGCCCGGGAGCCGGCCACCGCGCCACTAGCATGGCCGCGTGGACGGAGTCGGGCACGGGACGGAGCTCGCGGGGCGGTACCGCCTCGAGGAGCGGTTGCGCACGACCGCGGCCAGCGACTTCTGGCGCGCCGTCGACACCACCCTGGACCGCACCGTCGGCATCCGCCTGGTCGCCCCCGAGACGGCCGAGAGCGCGATGGACGCCGCCCGCCGCGCCGCCGTCGTCGACGCGCCGGCGCTGCTGCGGGTGCTCGACGTCGCCCAGGAGCCCGGTGACACCGGCCCGGTGACCTACGTCGTCACCGAGTTCGTCGAGGCCGACTCGCTGGCCGACCTGCTGCGCCGCCACGGCGCCCTGCCGGCCGAGCAGGTGCGCTCCCTGGTGGGCCGCACCGCCCAGGTGCTCGCCACCGCGGCCGAGTCGGGCCTGCACCACGAGGCGCTCGAGCCCACCAGCGTGCTGCGGACGCCCGGCGGCGAGGTCAAGCTCGAGGGCCTCGGCGTCGACGCCGCGGCCGAGGGCCGGGCCGGCGCGCCCGGCGACCGGGCCGCCCGCACCGACGCCGTCGCGCTCGTCGCGCTGGTCTACGCCGGCCTGACCGGGCACTGGCCGCTGGACGGCGCGGTCGCCGGCCTGGACCCCGCCCCGCGCATCGGCGGCGTGCCGGTGCCGCCGGGCGACATCGTCGACGACGTGCCCAACGACCTGGACACCCTGTGCGTGGTGACCTTCGGGCCGGTCGACGACGGCCCGCGCTCGCCCGCAGAGGTGGTCGAGAACCTGCGCCCCTGGGCCTCCGGCGCGTCCCCGGTGGGTTCACCGCAGGCCGGCAGCGCCGCAGGGGCAGGTGCCGCCGGTGCCGCGGCCGCCGGAGCCGCCGGTGCCGCCGGTGCCGCCGGTGCAGGGCGTGCGGCGGGCGGCGACGAGCCGACCCGGGCGTTGTCCTTCGCGAAGCCCGGTGACGGCGCGGGTCCCGCCGGCGTCGCCCCGGGCACGGGAGCCGGCCCGGTGCACGACGGGCCGCAGGGTGCGCCCGCGGGCTCCTCGATGCGACCTCCCGGCAGGTTCCCGCGGTCCGGTGCGGCCGGTCCGGGCGCCGGCGCGGGTCCGGCCGCCGCAGGCGCGGCCGCTGCCGCCGGTGCCGCCGTCGCGGCCGGTGCCGCCGGCGCCGCCGCGGGGGCGGGGCGGGCGACGCCGGAGAGCGAGCAGGAGCAGACCGCGGCGGTCCCCCGCGCGGCGCTGTTCGACGACGAGCCGGCCCCCGGCGACGGGCCCACCCGCGCGGTGCCCGCGGTGCCCGCGGTGCACGACCCGCGCGACGCGGACCCCGGTGCCGACGACGGCTACGACGACGACGGGTACGACGACGGGTACGACGACGGCTACCCCGACGACGACGACGACTTCGGCGAGTACGAGGACGACCGGCGGCCCGACCGCCGCCCGATGATCGCGCTGGCCGTCCTGGCCGTGCTGGTGGTCGTCGGCCTGTTCCTGGCGCTGCAGGCGATCGGCGGCCTCGGCGGCGGGGACGACGACGTCGCCACCGAGCCGACCACCAGCGAGCCCGCGGCGTCCAGCTCGCCGCCGCCGTCGTCCGACGCCGCGCCCACCGGTCCGGTGCCGCAGGTGTCCGGCGTCCGCACGCTCGACCCCCAGGGCGGCGACGGGGAGAACGACGAGACCGCGCCTCGCGCGATCGACGACGACCCCTCCTCGTTCTGGCGCTCCAGCACCTACAAGTCGGCCGAGTTCGGCGGCCTCAAGGACGGCCTCGGCATGGTCGTCACGCTGAGCCAGGAGACCGCCGTCAGCGCCGTCACGCTGCAGGTCAACGGCAGCGGCGGCGTGCTCGAGGTGCGCTCGGCGCCCGGCCAGGGCCTGGAGGACTCCGAGGTGCTGGCCACCGCGACCCCCGGGTCCGGCACCGTCACCGTCGAGCTGGACGAGCCGGCGACCACGGCCAACGTCGTGCTGTGGTGGACCGAGCTGCCCAGCGTCGACGGCAGCTTCCGGATCGAGCTCGCGGACGTGGCGGTGCAGTGAGCCCTCCCGGGCCCGCCGAGGGGGACGAGCTCGACGGCCGCACCGACCGCGAGCTGCTCGCGGCCCACGTCGACGGCGACGGCGAGGCCTTCGGTGTGCTGGTGCAGCGGCACCGCTCGCGGCTGTGGGCGGTGGCCGTGCGCACCCTGCGCGACCCCGAGGACGCCGCCGACGCCCTGCAGGACGCCCTGGTCTCGGCGTACCGCGGCGCGGCGTCGTTCCGCGGCGACTCGGCGGTCACGACCTGGCTGCACCGGGTGGTCGTCAACGCCTGCCTGGACCGGCTGCGCCGCGAGAAGGTGCGCCCCACCGTCCCGCTGCCCGAGCACCACGACCCCGCCTCCCCGCGCGACGAGCACGCCCGAACCGACGCGCGGCTGGACGTGATGTCGGCCCTGGCGCGGCTGCCGGAGGGCCACCGCACCGCGATCGTGCTGGTCGACCTGCAGGAGCTGTCGGTCGCGGAGGCCGCCGAGGTGCTGGGCGTGGCCGAGGGCACGGTGAAGTCCCGCTGCTCGCGTGGGCGGGCCATGCTCGCCGAGCTGCTGCGCCCGGCGCCGTCCGCGCAGGACGAGGGCGCCGCTGCCCCGGGTGCCGCAGGGAACCGGCCGCCCGGGTCGCGCGTCCAACCTGGCGACCCCCCGGCCCGCGCGCCCGACGACGCGGACCGCTCCTCCCGGGACCCCCGCGGCACCGCCGCGCGGGACCCTGCCTCCCCCGACCCGCAGGAGACCGCACCGTGACCAGCACCGCGCCCGGCGCGCACCCCCCGCCCGAGGAGGTCGACGCGCTGCTCGACCCCTCCGGCGGGGACGCGCACGTCGGCGCGCACGTCGCCGCCTGCGAGCGGTGCCGGCAGGTGCGCGACGGGCTGCGCGAGGTGCGCGAGCTGCTCGGCCGGCAGGCCCGCGAGCTGCCTCCCGAGCCGCCGGACCTCGGCGCCCGGATCGCCGCCGCCCTGGCCGCCGAGCCGCCCCTGCGCGCGCCCGGCCGGGAGACCCTGAGCACGAAGGCCCGCAGCACGAGCACCGGGCGCGCCCACGAGAGCACGCGCGGGGCGACGGTGACCCCGCTCGCGCCGCGCCGACGCCGGGCCACCACCTGGCTCGCCGTCGCCGCGAGCGTGGCCGTGGTGGGGCTGGGCGGCACGTTCCTGGCCACCCGGGCGGTCGACAGCACCTCCTCGGAGGCCGGCGCGGCGGCCGAGCAGGCCCCGGGTGCGCAGGAGGACACCTCCGGTGGCGGCGACACGGACGCGGGCGGCGACGGCGTCACCACGACGGACCAGGGCGCGGGCGGTGCCGTCGCGCCGACCACGGCCGGCGGGCGCAGCACCGCGGTCGCGCTGTCGTCGGGCACCGACTACCGGGCCGGCACCCTGGCCGGCCAGGCGCAGGTGCTGCTGCAGCTGGCGCAGCGCGGTGGCGACGGCCTGTCCGAGAAGCCCGCCGGGCCCGAGGGAGCGCCGCTGCTCAGCGGCCGCGGCGTGGACCGGTGCCTGTCGGCCGTCGGCCGGTCCGGTGCCGAGGCCCTGGCCACCGACCTGGCCACGTTCGAGGGCGAGCCGGCGGCCGTGATCGTGCTCACGCGGGGCAGCGACCGCGAGGCCGTCGTCGTCCCGCAGGCGTGCGGCGCGGGCGACGACCGCGTGCTCGCGAGCGCCTCGCTGGACTGAGCCGGGGCCGTACCGGTGACCGTGCCCACGGCCGTCCCACGACCGTGCCACGACCGTGCCAGGACCGTGCCAGGACCGTGCCACGACCGTGCCACGACCGTGCCACGACTGTGCCGGCACCTGGGTGCGGCGCGGCGGTGCCGGGAACAGCGGGCGCCTACCATCGGTTGACGCGACTGACATCCCCGACCCCTGAGGGCAGGCCCCACCCGTGAGCACCGTGACCGGCACGTCGACCGACCAGACCGTCCACCAGGTGGTGGTGGTGGGCTCGGGTCCCGCGGGGTACACCGCGGCCGTCTACGCGGCGCGCGCCAACCTGGCCCCGGTCGTCGTCGCGGGCTCGGTCACCTCCGGCGGCGCGCTGATGAACACCACCGAGGTGGAGAACTACCCGGGCTTCCCGAACGGGCTGATGGGCCCGGACCTGATGGACGCCATGCGCCAGCAGGCCGAGCGCTTCGGCGCCCGGATCGAGTACGACGACGTCGTCGAGATGGACCTGGCGAGCGAGCCGAAGCGGCTGGTCACCGGCAACGGCGAGACCTACCTGGCCCGCACCGTGATCCTCGCGACCGGCTCGGCGTACCGCGAGATCGGCCTGGAGAACGAGAAGAGGCTCTCCGGCCGGGGCGTGTCCTGGTGCGCCACCTGCGACGGGTTCTTCTTCAAGGACCAGGACATCGCGGTGGTCGGCGGCGGCGACTCGGCGATCGAGGAGGCCACCTTCCTCACGCGGTTCGCCCGCTCCGTCACGATCGTGCACCGCCGCGAGGAGCTGCGGGCGTCCAAGATCATGCAGGACCGCGCGTTCTCTGACCCGAAGATCTCCTTCGCCTGGAACAGCACCGTCGTCGACGTCCTCGGCCAGGACCGCGTCACCGGCGTCCGGCTGCGCGACACGGTCACCGGCGACGAGCGCGACCTGGCGGTCACCGGCCTGTTCGTGGCCATCGGCCACGACCCGCGGGTCGAGCTGTTCTCGGACCAGATCGACCTCACCCCCGAGGGCTTCGTGGCGGTCGACGGGCGCTCGTCGCGCACCACCCTGCCCGGGGTGTTCGCGTGCGGTGACGTGGTCGACCACGAGTACATGCAGGCCATCACCGCCGCCGGCTCCGGCTGCGTGGCCTCGCTCGACGCCGAGCGGTACCTCGCCTCGCTGGACCACCACCAGGACCCGCAGCGCGTCGTCGAGGTGCTCTCGCACTGACGCCGCGGGCCGCGCCGGCGCCCCGAGGTGTCGGACCCGCCGTCCACCATCGTCCCCACCAGCACGTGACCGCACGACCCACCCCGAGCACGACCACCGGAAGGACCAGGACCCTCATGGCCGAGAACATCAAGGACGTCACCGACGCCACCTTCGACACCGAGGTGCTGAAGGCGCAGGGCCCCGTGCTCGTCGACTTCTGGGCGCCGTGGTGCGGCCCGTGCCGCCAGGTCGCCCCGATCCTCGAGGAGCTCGCCAACGAGCACGGCGACCGGATCACCGTGGTCAAGGTCAACACCGACGAGAACCCGGCGATCGCCAGCAAGTACGGGATCATGTCGATCCCGACCCTGAACGTGTACTCCGGCGGCGAGGTCGTCAAGCGGATCGAGGGCGCGCGGCCCAAGCCCGTGCTCGTCCGCGAGCTGGCCGACTTCATCGGCTGAGCACCTGTCGCCGACGCTCCCCGGCAGCCGCCAGCGGCTGCCGGGGCTCGTGCGTTCTGGTAGGCAGGACGCCGTGAGGGACGAGCCGTGACCGACCTGCTGCTGCGCCCCGGCGACCGCGGTCCCCGGGTGCTGGCCGTGCGCCGCCAGCTGGTCGAGCTGGGCCACGCCGGGCACGGCGGGCAGCCCGAGGTCTTCGACGGCGACCTCGAGGTGGCCGTGCGCAGCTTCCAGCAGGCGCGCGGGCTGAACTCGGACGGCATCGTCGGTCCCGAGACCACCCGTGCGCTCGACGCCGCCCGCTGGCGGATCGGTGACCGCATCCTGCGGTTCGTCCCCGGGCACCTGCAGTTCGGCGACGACGTGCTGCAGCTGCAGCGCCAGCTGCTGCGGCTCGGGGTGTTCACCGGCCGGGCCGACGGCTGGTTCGGGCCCGACACCGAGCGCGGGCTGCGCGAGCTGCAGCGCGGCGTCGGCCTGCGGCCCGACGGCACCTGCGGCCCGGACACCCTGCGCGCCCTGGCCCAGCTCAGCCGCACCGTGGCGGGCGGCAACGCCGCCGCGCTGCGCGAGGGCGAGCGGGTGCGCGCCACCGGCTCCAGCCTGGTCGGCAAGGTGGTCGTGCTCGACCCCGGCCACGGCGGCACCGACACCGGCCACACCGGCCACGGCCTGGACGAGGCGTCGGTCGTGCTCGACCTGGCCCGCCGGCTCGAGGGGCGGCTCGCCGCCACCGGCGTCACCGCCGTCCTCACCCGCGGCGAGCACCAGGCGCCCACCACCCGGGAGCGCGCCGACCTGGCCACCCGGGTCTCGGCCGACGTCTTCGTCTCGCTGCACTGCGACAGCGCCCCGCCGTCCGGGCCCGAGCAGGCGACCCGGCCCGAGGGCCTGGCCACCTACTACTGGGGCGGGCACGACCCGTTCTCCTCCTCCGGCCCCGGCCAGCGGCTCGCCGAGCTGGTGCAGCGCGAGGTCGTGGCGCGCACCGGCCTGGTCGACTGCCGCTCGCACCCGCGCACGTGGGAGATGCTGCGGATGACCTCGATGCCGGCGGTGCAGGTCGAGGTCGGCTACCTCAGCAGCCCGGCCGACGCCCGGCGCCTGGCCGACCGCTCGTTCCGCGACACCTTCGCCGAGGGCATGCTCGCCGCCGTCCAGCGGATGTTCCTCACCGAGCAGCAGGACTGGACCACCGGGACGCTGCGGGTCGACGACGTGATGGCGCTGTCCGCCGGCGGCACCAGCACCTGAGCGATCTTCCCCGCCAGACCGCGGGGGTCAGCCGGACGCGAGCGCGGGCACCCGGACCGTTCCGAGGATGCGCTCGAGGGCGTGCTCGACGTCCTCGCGCCACGACAGCGCCGTGCGCAGGTCGAGCCGCAGCCGCGGGGTGCGGGGGTGCGGGCGCACCGTCTTGAAGCCGACGGCGAGCAGCAGGTCCGCGGGCACCAGGCAGCCGCGCGGGTCGTCCCGGGTGGCGCCGATCGCCCGCTCGACCGTCTCGGTGCTGCCGAACGCCTCGATCGCCCGCACCCCGCGCCGGGTGAGGTCCTTGGCCGCGCCCTGCACGAGCATCCGGGCGATGCCGCCGCCGCGGTGCACCGGCTCCACGCCGCCGGTCATCAGCACCACGGCGTCGGGCGAGACCGGCGAGGTCGGGAACGCGGTGGCCCGCGGGACGAACTGGGGCGGGGCGTAGGTGACGAACCCGACCGGCTCGTCGTCGACGTAGGCGATCCGCCCGCAGCTGCCCCACTCCAGCAGCACCGCCGACAGCCACGACTCCTTCTCGATCTCCACGCCGCCGGCCTCGCGTGCGGCACGTGCCGCGACCGGGTCGAGCTCCCAGGCGATGCAGGACCGGCACGGTGCGGGCAGGTCGGCGGCCGTGTCGAGGGTGAGGGCGGCCAGCCGACGGCTCACGGAGCCCCGGGGGCTGGCCGCGAGCCCGCGCGCTCGCTCGCGGCGCCGAGGTCGACCCGCTGCGGCGGGTCGTCCAGGTCGACCGGGTCCCGTCTGCGGCGGGGGCCGAGCAGGGCCGCGAGGAACGCGACCGCCGCGCCGGCGAGCAGGCCCACGAGGGCCGGGCGAAGCACTGACATGTCACACTCCCTGCACGAGGCCGGCAGCCCCATCCTAGGGCGGCCGGCGGTGGCGCAGGGAGGGGTCGGGAGCGGTGGACGAGGTGCGCGGCACCACGCTGGACCGCTGGTTCGCGAGCTACGCCGCACGCACCCGCGGCATGTCGGCCTCCCAGATCAGGGCCCTGTTCGCGGTCGCCAGCCGGCCGGAGGTCGTCTCCCTGGCCGGGGGGATGCCCAACCTGAGCGCCCTGCCGATGGACGCCGTCGCCGCCGTGGTGCACGACCTGGTCGCCGAGACCGGTGCCACGGCGCTGCAGTACGGCTCCGGCCAGGGCGACCCCGCCCTGCGCGAGGCGATCTGCACCGTGATGGCCGAGGAGGGCATCAGCGCCCACGCCGACGACGTGGTGGTCACCACCGGCTCCCAGCAGGCGCTCGACCTGGTCACCCGGGTGTTCTGCGACCCGGGTGACGTCGTGGTCGCCGAGGCGCCCAGCTACGTGGGGGCGCTCGGGGTGTTCCGGGCCTACCAGGCCGAGGTCGTGCACACCGCGATGGACGACGACGGCCTCGACCCCGAGGCGCTGGACCGGACGCTGACCGCCCTGCGGTCGCAGGGACGCACCGTCAAGCTGCTGTACACCGTCCCCAACTTCCACAACCCGGCCGGCGTGACGCTCTCCCTCGAGCGGCGGCCGCGGGTGCTGGAGGTGGCACGCCGGCACGGCGTGCTGGTGCTCGAGGACAACCCGTACGGACTGCTCGGCTTCGACTCCGAGCCGCTTCCCGCGCTGCGGTCGATGGACGACGAGGGCGTGGTCTACCTCGGCTCGTTCTCCAAGACCTTCGCCCCCGGCCTGCGGGTCGGCTGGGCGGCGGCGCCGCACGCGGTGCGCGACAAGCTCGTGCTGGCCTCGGAGTCGGCGATCCTGTGCCCATCGGCGTTCTCGCAGATGGCGATCCAGCGCTACCTCGCCGGCCACGACTGGCGGCACCAGACCAAGCTGTACCGCGAGCTGTACCGCGAGCGGCGCGACGCCCTGGTCGACGCCCTGCGCACCCACCTGCCCGGTGCCTCGTTCGCCGTGCCGCACGGCGGCTTCTACGTGTGGGCCGAGCTGCCGGAAGGCCTCGACGCGCAGGCGATGCTCCCGCGGGCCGTCACGGCGCGGGTCGCCTACGTCCCCGGCACCGCCTTCTACGCCGAGGGCGCCGAGGGTGACGCCGGGCGCAGCCACCTGCGGCTGTCGTTCTGCTACCCGCCGCCCGAGCGCATCACCGAGGGGGTGCGACGCCTCGCCGGCGTCGTCGACGCCGAGCTCGAGCTGCTCGACACCTTCGGGCCGGACGCCATCCACGCCTCGCCCGAGGTGGCCCAGGTCCGTTCTCCCGCACCGGATCTCGCGTGAGCCACGACGCCCCAAGGGTTCTCGTGCTCGCCGGGGGTCTGTCGCACGAGCGCGAGGTCTCTCTCCGGTCCGGCCGCCGGGTCGCGGACGCGTTGCGGGAGAGCGGGTGCGAGGTGCTGGAGAGCGACCTCGACGCCGCCCTGCTGCCGCGGCTGCACGCCGACCGGCCCGACGTCGTGTGGCCGCTGCTGCACGGTGCCACCGGCGAGGACGGCTCGGTGCGCGACGTGCTCGACGTCGCCGGCGTGCCCTACGTGGGGGCCGACGCCGCCGCCTGCCGCCGCGCCTTCGACAAGCCGACGGCGAACGACCTCGTCGCCCGCGCCGGGGTCGACGTCCCGACCTCGGTGGCGTTGCCGCACAGCCTGTTCCGTGAGCTGGGCGCGTCCGAGGTTCTGGGCGCGCTGGTCGGGCGGCTCGGCCTGCCGCTCGTGGTGAAGCCGGCCAGGGGTGGCTCCGCGCTCGGGGTGGCGACGGTGGCCGACGAGGCCGATCTGCCGCGCGCGATGGTGGGGTGCTTCGCCTACGGCGACGTGGCGCTGGTGCAGCGGGCGGTCAGCGGCACCGAGGTCGCGGTGTCCGTCGTCGACACCGGAGACGGCCCCCGCGCGCTGCCCGCCGTCGAGATCGTCACCGCCGGCAGGGCGTACGACTACGACGCCCGCTACACGACCGGCGGCACGGAGTACTTCGCCCCAGCGCGCCTGGACGGGCCGACCGCCGAGGCGCTGGCCGACCTCTCGGTTCGGGTGCACACGGTGCTCGGCCTGCGCGACGTGTCACGCACCGACGTCATCGTCGGGACCGGCGACGACGGCACCGCCCGGCTGTGGTTCCTCGAGGTGAACGTGGCCCCGGGCATGACCGAGACCTCGCTGCTGCCGCAGGCGGCCGCCGCGGCGGGCCTCGACCTGCCGCGGCTGTACCGCGGCGTCGTCGACGCCGCCCTCGCCCGCACGCGCTGACCGGCAGAAGCGTTGCGGCGCAACACTTCTGGCGCCGCACGCCGCATCAGTCGCGGAACAGGCCCTTCTCGTCCGGGGCGAGCACCGCGAGGATCCGGTTGAGGTCCTCCACCGACGCGAAGTCGACCGTCAGGCGCCCCTTCTTGGCGCCGAGGGCGATCTTGACCCGGGTGTCGAACCGGTCCGAGAGCCGGCCGGCGAGATCGTCGAGCGCCTCGTGCCGTCCGCCCGCGGTGGCCCGGCGACGCCGGACCGCCGGCTCGTCGTCGCCGCCGAGGGCCACGACCTCCTCGGTGGCACGCACCGACAGGCCCTCGGCCACGATGCGCTGCGCCAGGCGCTCCATCGCCGCACCGTCGGCCAGGCCGAGCAGGGCACGGGCGTGGCCGGCGGACAGCACGCCGGCCGCGACCCGGCGCTGCACCAGCGGCGGCAGGCCGAGCAGCCGGATGGTGTTGGAGATCTGCGGCCGCGACCGCCCGATCCGCGTGGCGAGCTCGTCGTGGGTGCAGCCGAAGTCCTCGAGCAGCTGGGAGTAGGCCGCGGCCTCCTCGAGCGGATTCAGCTGGCTGCGGTGCAGGTTCTCCAGCAGCGCGTCGCGCAGCAGGTCGTCGTCGGTCGTCTCCCGCACGATGGCCGGGACGGTCTCGAGCCCGGCCGCCTGGGACGCGCGCCAGCGCCGCTCGCCCATGACCAGCTCGAACCGCGGGCCGTCCTGGCCCTCGGCCGGCGGCACCTGGCGCACGACGACGGGCTGCAGCACGCCGATCTCGTGCACCGAGTGCACCAGCTCGGCCAGGGCGTCCTCGTCGAAGACGGTGCGCGGCTGGCGGGGGTTGGGGACGATCGAGCCCACCGGCAGCTCGGCGAAGCGGGCACCGGGCACCGGCAGCAGGTCGTCGCCGACGGCTCCCGGCTCGACCCGGGCATCGGGCGGGGTGGGGTCCTGCGCCGCGCCGTCCTCGCCGTCCTCGCCGGCAGGGGCCACCTGCACCGCGGGACCGCCGGGGAAGAACACGTCGACCGGCCGGTCGCCGCCGACCCGCTCGGCCCCGCTGGGGATCAGGGCGCCCAGGCCACGTCCGAGGCCACGCTTCTTGTCGGTCACCGGGTGCTCTCCTCGGGGGCGGCGCCGCGCTCGGCGATCTCCTGCGCGGCGGACAGGTAGGACAGGGCCCCGCTCGAGCCGGGGTCGTACGTCATCACGGTCTGCGCGTGGCTCGGTGCCTCCGAGATCCGCACCGAGCGGGGCACGGTCGTGCGCAGCACCGTCTCGGGGAAGTGCGTGCGCACCTCGTCGGCCACCTCGGCCGCCAGGCGCGTGCGGCCGTCGAACATGGTGAGCAGGATCGTCGACACCCGCAGCGCGGGGTTGAGGTGCGCCTTGATCAGCTCGATGTTCTTCAGCAGCTGGCTCAGGCCCTCCAGCGCGTAGTACTCGCACTGGATCGGGATCAGCACCTCCTGCGCCACGGCGAAGGCGTTCACGGTCAGCAGGCCCAGGCTGGGCGGGCAGTCGACCAGCACGTAGTCGAGCCGGGGCAGCCCCCCGGCCTCGCGCTGGGCCAGGTAGGCGTGCACCGCCGTGCGGAGCCGGGTCTCGCGGGCCACCATCGGCACCAGCTCGATCTCGGCGCCGGCCAGGTCGATGGTCGCGGGCGCGCACCACAGGTTCGCGATGTCCGGGCACTCCTGCACGACGTCGGCCAGGGCGGCGCCCTCGACCAGCACCTCGTACAGCCCGGGCGTGCCGGCCCGGTGGTCGATGCCGAGCGCGGTGGACGCGTTGCCCTGCGGGTCGTTGTCGAGCACCAGCACGTTCAGCCCGGCCTGCGCCAGGGCGGCGGCGAGGTTGACGGTGGAGGTGGTCTTCCCGACGCCGCCCTTCTGGTTCGCCACCGTCATCACCCGGGTGTGGGTGGGCGGCGGGAACCGCCGGCCGCGCAGCGCGATGCGGCGCCGGGCGTTCTCGGCGATCTCCTGCATCAGCGGCGTGCTGTCGTCGACCTCGGGGATCGAGCTGGCCAGCTCGGCGCGGTCCAGCTCGTCCTGCGCCTCGTCGTGCGCGTCGTCGTGCGCCTCGTCCTGCGTCCGTTCGGCCGTTCCACGTGGAACATCGTCGGTTCCACGTGGAACATCGGACTGTGGTGCGGCCGCCTCGGGCCCGAGGGTGTCGGTTCCACGTGGAACACGGGCCGGCTCCAGCCCCTGCCACCCGACCGGCGCGGGGCTGGGCGGGCTGCTGATGACCGGCCAGCCGAGCCCGGTGGTGACCGAGTCGGGGGTGATCTGGGAGAGCACGGGTGTCCTTCCGGGACAGGGGCGGCGGGCCGCGGGCCAGCCTAGTCGTGGCCGCGGACGGTCACCGACGCCGGCCGGGGCGACCGGCGCGGGTGCCGGGGACGAGCCGCACCACGGTCGTCGGCACCTCCAGCACAGCGCCCCCGCAGGTCAGCACCTCGTGCTCCACCACCCCTGCCCGCCGCAGCGCCGGCGACGCGGCGGCCAGCTCCTCGGCGGCCGACCGGCCCTTGATCGCCAGCACCTGCCCACCCGGCGCGACCAGCGGCAGCGTCCACCGCGCCAGCCGGTCCAGCGCCGCGACGGCCCGTGCGGTCACCACCTGCCCGGTCACGCTGCCGACGACCTCCTCGGCCCGAGCCCGCACCACCCGCACCGGCAGCCCGAGGTCGGCGACCACCTCCTCGAGCCAGACCGTGCGCCGCTCCAGCGGCTCCACCAGCGTCACGTCCAGGTCCGGCCGCGCCACCGCCAGCGCCACCCCCGGCAACCCCGCGCCGCTGCCGACGTCCACCACCGACGCCCCCTCGGGCACCAGCTCGCCCAGCACCGCGCAGTTCAGCACGTGCCGCGTCCACAGCCGCGGCACCTCCCGCGGCCCGATCAGACCTCTTTCCACCCCCGAGGTCGCCAGGTGCACCGCGAACCGCCGCGCCAGCCCCACCCGCTCCCCGAAGACGGCATCGAGCACCGCCGGGTCGGCCGGCTCGAGGTCGAGAGGCAGGGCTTCAGGCGGTGCCACAGGGGTCCTCCGGTTCGTGTTCCACGTGAAACGCGACGAGCGCTCGAGGGGGATCGGTGGGTGGCTGTGCTCGTGAAGACGTCAAGCGATGGCAGTCGAACGAGCACAGCGCCCGCCGGTCCACCGAACGTGACCGGCGGGCGCTGTTCCACGTGGAACCTCAGGCGGGAAGGACCACCACGTGCCGGCGGGCGTCCTCGCCCTCGGACTCGCTGCGCAGCCCGGCGGCGGCGACGGTGTCGTGCACGACCTTGCGCTCGAACGGAGACATCGGCTCCAGCGCCACCTTCTCCTCGCCGCCCTTGACCTTCTCGACGGCCACGGTGGCGACCTCCACCAGCTCCTCGCGGCGGGCGGCCCGGAAGCCGGCGACGTCGAGCATCAGCCGGGTGCGCTCACCGGTGCTCGTCTGCACGGCCAGGCGGGTCAGCTCCTGCAGCGCCTCGAGCACCTCGCCGTCGGTGCCGACGAGCCGCTTCAGCGCCCGCTCCGACCCAGGGTCGGCCACGACGGAGACGGCCGCGCGGCCGTTCTCGACGTCGATGTCGATGTCGCCGTCCAGATCGAGGATGTCGAGCAGCTCCTCGAGGTAGTCGGCGGCGACGTCGCCCTCCTCCTCCAGCCGCTGCACGGACGGCTTGCGTCGGCTGCCCGTCGCGGCGGCACCGGTCGCGTCGTCGTCACCCGCGTCCTCGTCCGCGTCCTCGTCCTGGTCCGTCGCCTCATCCGCGGCGTCGGACCCGCCGGTGGCCTGCTCGGGCGCCTCGGTGGTCGCGTCGGTGGTCAGGTCGGTGCTGGTGTCCTCGGCGTCCGTGGTCGCGGGCGAGGTCTCGGTGCTGTCGGTCATCGGGGATCTCCTGGCTGGACGGGTGGAACGGTTCGTGGGAACGGCCTCGCGCGGGCGCGTGCCGGCTCGGTCCTGCGGTCGGCTCGGTCGCAGCGTGCGGTCAGGTGCCGGCGCCGGCGTCCGGGCCCTTGCCGGCGGCGTCCCGACCCTTGCCGGGCGCGCGCGTCCTGGACGTGCTCGTGGCCCCGTTCGGCCTGGTGGCCGCCCCGCCCGGCTGACCGGGCTGGCCGGGCTGGCCGGGCTTGCGGCCACGGTCCTTGCGCTTGGGCTGGACGCGCTGGCCCTTCTTCTCCAGCTCGACCGGGGCGTCGACGACGACGGGCGCGCCCGGGATCGGCTTGCCCTTGCGGGCGAGCTTCTCGTTGCGGGCGGCCTCGGCGGGCGAGCCGGGGGCCGGACGGCGCTTGATCACGTAGTACTGCTGGCCGGCCGACCAGAAGTTGGTGGTGAGCCAGTACAGGAGCACGCCGATCGGGAAGTTGACACCGGAGACCGCGAACACGAGCGGGAGCACGTAGAGCAGCACCTTCTGCTGCTGCATGAAGGGGTTCCCCTCCATGGCCGAGGCCGGCATGTTCTTGCTCATCAGCTGCTTCTGGGTGAAGAACTGCGAGGCCGACATCAGCACGATCAGCACGACGGTGAGGATCTTGACGGGCCAGTCGTCGCCGCTGTTGAGGAAGGTCGACGACAGCTGCGCGCCGAGGATCTCCGAGCCGTTGGCCTGCTCGGCGAGCTCGGTGGTGAGCGGCCCGATCTCGCGCACCTTCCCCACATACTCCTGCAGCACGCGGAACAGCGCGAAGAAGATCGGCATCTGCAGCAGGATCGGCAGGCACGAGGAGAACGGGTTGGTCCCCGTCTTCTTGTAGAGGTCCATCGTCTCCTTCGTCATGGCCTGACGGGAGGCGTCGTCCTTCTTGCCCTTGTACTTGTCCTGGATCTTGCGCAGCTCGGGCTGGATCAGCTGCATCCCGCGGGAGGCGTTGATCTGCTTGACGAACAGCGGGATGAGGATGATGCGGATGACGACGGTGAGGCCGACGATCGACAGCGCCCACGTCCACCCGGAGGCCGGGTCCATCCCCGCCGCGGTGAGCAGCGAGTGGAACTGGACCATGATCCAGGCCACCGCGATCTCGATCGGCTTGAGGATCTCCAACGTGTGCTCCTAGTGGTGGGTGTCAGGCGGGTGGGTGGCAGCCGGCGCTCAGGCGTGCTGGTGCCGGTGGGCGCGTCCCGCCCTCGGAGGAGGAACTTCGTCGACGCCGCCGGGGTTCCACGGGTGGCACCGCAGCAGCCGCCGCACGGTGAGCCAGGTGCCGCGCACGGCTCCGTGCACCTTCAGCGCCTCGAGACCGTAGGCCGAGCACGAGGGGTAGAACCGGCAGGACGGGCCGAGCAGCGGCGAGACGAGGAGCTGGTAGGCGCGCACGAGCAGCATCAGCAGCAGCGCCGGCACCCGGACGACCGCCCGCAGCGCCGACCCGGCGGCCGCACGCACCCCGGTCACCGCGGCACCGCCGAGCCGGCCCGGCGGGCGGCGGCCTTGCGCAGGCACGAGCCGAGCGCCGGACGCAGGTCGGCGTCGAGCTCGGCGCTGCTGGCGCCACCCGCGGGCGGCAGGGCCCGGACGACCACGAGGGCGCCTCCAGGCAGGTCGGGGAGCAGGGGGAGCACGAGGTGGCGCAGCCGGCGCTGAACCCGGTGCCGGACGACGGAGCCGCCGACCGCGCGGGAGACCACGAACCCGACCCGCGGGGGGTCGGTGGGGTCCAGGGCGGCCAGCGGCTGCGGGGGCGGCACCGCGGACGGGTCCGGCGGCGCCGCGAGGTGGACGACCAGGCGCGGGCGGCCGGCGCGAACGCCGTGCCGAAGCGCCAGGGAGAAGTCCTCGCCCCGGGTCAGGCGGTGCGTCGCCGGGAGCACGGGGCCGGGTGCGGCGGTGTCCGGGAGGGGCTCAGGCCGACAGCTCGGAGCGGCCCTTGCGGCGCCGGGCGGCGAGGATCGCCCGACCCGCGCGGGTCCGCATCCGCAGGCGGAAGCCGTGGGTCTTGGCCCGGCGGCGGTTGTTGGGCTGGAAGGTGCGCTTGCTCACGACGACTCCGGTGCTCGAGCGGGGAAGGATCTACACGCGTGCGAGGACGCACGCCTTCGGCCGGCCTGCCGGGGCCGGACACCACCGGACGCCCGCGCCGCCTGCGTCGGTGGACGACGGGGTGCGTGGGCATGCGACAGTGGCCGGTCGACAGGCCCGCTCACGGTACGGCGCGGGCGCTCGACCGGTCAAACCGGCCCGCCCGCGGGCGCCGCGGGCCCGAACCGACCAGCGTCGCACCCGGGGTCGCCGGACGGTCCGCGACACGCCGCGCGGGCTCGCCCGGGTGGGCCGTCGACGGCGTCCGCGCGTCGCCGCGACCGGGTTGTGGACGCGAGCGCGGAGTTGTTACGGTCACGCGGCGACGGGGAACCCCCCGGCTGCGGTCCCGGCTCCCGGGCCCGCTCACCCGCTGGTTCCGCACCGATGTCGCGTGCTGCTCCCACAGGGTGTGGACAAGTCTGTGGATCGTCTCCGGGCGACGTCGAAGGAGGCGCTGGGTTTGCCCGATTCCTCGGACCTGCTCGCCGCCTGGCCCGACGTCAGCACCGACCTGCAGGACGACCCGCGGGTCAGCCCCCAGCAGATGGCGTTCCTGCGCCTGTCGCGACCGCTCGCCCTGATCGACGGCACCGCGCTGTTCGCCGTGCCCGACGAGCTCACCAAGCAGATGGTCGAGAGCCGGCTGCGCGAGCCGATCGCCGAGCGGCTCAGCGCCCGCTTCGGCCAGCCGGTGCGGCTGGCGATCACGGTCGACCCGGACGCCGCCGCGGTCACCGACGAGCCCGCGCCGGTCGTCGAGGAGCCGCCGGACCTGCGCGAGCACCGCGGCACCGGCCCCCGCAGCCACGGCCCGGACGGGTACGACGACCCGCTCGACGGCTCGGCCGGCCCCGGCGCCCGCCACCTCGGGGGGGCCACCCGTCCGCGCGACGCCCAGCGCGGCGTCGAGCCGGCCCGGCTGAACCCGCGCTACACCTTCGACACCTTCGTCATCGGCGCCTCGAACCGGTTCGCGCACGCCGCGTCGGTCGCGGTCGCCGAGGCGCCGGCCAAGGCCTACAACCCGCTGTTCGTCTACGGCGACTCCGGCCTGGGCAAGACCCACCTGCTGCACGCCATCGGCGACTACGCCCAGCACCTCTACCCCGGCGTCCGGGTGCGGTACGTGAACTCCGAGGAGTTCACCAACGAGTTCATCAACTCGATCCGCGACGACAAGGCGCAGGTCTTCCAGCGCCGGTACCGCGACGTCGACGTGCTGCTCATCGACGACATCCAGTTCCTGCAGGGCAAGGTGCAGACCCAGGAGGAGTTCTTCCACACCTTCAACGCGCTGCACCAGGCGAACAAGCAGGTCGTCATCACCTCGGACCTGCCGCCCAAGCAGCTGTCGGGGTTCGAGGAGCGGATGCGCTCGCGGTTCGAGTGGGGCCTGCTCACCGACGTGCAGCCGCCCGACCTCGAGACGCGGATCGCGATCCTGCGCAAGAAGGCGATCGGCGACTCGCTGCGGGCCCCGGACGACGTGCTGGAGTACATCGCCTCGAAGATCTCCACGAACATCCGCGAGCTCGAGGGCGCGCTGATCCGGGTGACGGCGTTCGCCAGCCTGAACCGGCAGCCGGTCGACCTCCAGCTCGCCGAGGTCGTGCTCAAGGACCTCATCTCCGAGGACGGCGGCCACGAGATCACGGCGGCCACGATCATGGCGCAGACGGCCGACTACTTCGGGCTGTCGCTGGAGGACCTCACCGGCACCTCGCGCTCACGGGTGCTGGTGACGGCGCGCCAGATCGCCATGTACCTGTGCCGGGAGATGACCGACCTGTCGCTGCCCAAGATCGGCCAGGCCTTCGGCGGCCGCGACCACACCACGGTGATGCACGCCAACCGCAAGGTCCGCGAGCTGATGACCGAGCGCCGCTCGATCTACAACCAGGTCACCGAGCTGACCAACCGGATCCGGCAGCAGCCACGGGGCTGAGCCCCCTGCACCCGGCACCACCCCGCATCTCCCCCGCATCTCCCCTCGAGGCCTTCCTGAGCGCCAGCCCGGATACCACCGCGGCGGCGTCCCGGGGAAGGCTTTTCGCGCATCTCCCACATCTGTGGACAACTCTGTGGACGCGGTGGACGGAGGCCGTCCGGACCGGTGGATCGTGCGGTGGACCACCGGTGGACCCGCGGTGGACGGCGCCGCCCGGGGTGCGCACGGACCTGCGTCGTCCACCGGCCGGCACCCGGACCGCACCGGCCGTCAACAGGGCGTCCACAGCCCGTCCGGCCGCTGACCTGCACCGGGACCGCTCGTCCCCAGAGTGCACAGCTGCGACGAACACGAAGAACTGTTCTTCTCGAGGGGATGGGATGCAACGGCATCTCTGGGGATGTGGACGAGTGGGCGGAGCGACACGGCAGGCGCCAGGCCCGGGGCAGGCACGCACCGACGTCCCGTGCCGTCGCCCGGGTGACCTGGTTCACCACCGGTGCCGTCCTGCCGTAGGGTCGGGCCCGCAATCTCGCGTGCGGTCCGCCGGAGCTGTCGTCCCCGGTGCCGGACCCGTGCTGGTGCCCGTCCGGAAGGGGTCGTTGTGAAGCTGCGCGTTGAGCGCGACGTGCTGGCCGAGGCCGTCACCTGGACGGCTCGGTCGCTGCCCAGCCGTCCGCCCGTGCCGGTGCTCGCGGGCCTGCTGCTGGAGGCGCGCGCCGACGGCGTGCTGGAGCTGTCCGGCTTCGACTACGAGGTCTCCGCCCGGGTCGAGGTGCCGGCCGACGTCGCCGACCCCGGCCAGGCGCTGGTCTCGGGCCGGCTGCTCGCCGACATCTGCCGCAGCCTGCCGGACAAGCCGGTCGAGCTGGCCCAGGACGGCGCGAAGATCGTGCTCACCTGCGGCGCCAGCCGGTTCACGCTGATGACGATGCCGGTCGAGGAGTACCCCGCCCGCCCGGACATGCCGGCCGAGGCCGGCACCGTGTCGTCCGAGGTGTTCAGCTCGGCGGTCGCGCAGGTCACCGTGGCCGCCAGCCGCGACGAGACCCTGCCGATCCTCACCGGCGTGCGGATGGAGATCGCCGGCGACACCGTCACGCTGCTGGCCACCGACCGCTACCGGCTCGCGATGCGCGAGCTGCCGTGGCGCCCGGCGACCGGCGGCACCGAGACCGCGACCCTGGTGCGCGCCCGCACCCTGTCCGAGGTCGCCAAGACCCTCGGCCAGGGCGGCGACGTCACCGTGGCTCTGTCCACCGACGGCGGCCAGGACCTGATCGGGTTCGCCGCCGGCGGTCGCCGCACCACCTCGCTGCTCGTCGACGGCGACTACCCCAAGGTCCGGGCGCTGTTCCCGGCCGAGGCCCAGACCTACGCCGTGGTCGCGACGGCCTCGCTGGTCGAGGCCGTGCGCCGCGTCGCGCTGGTCGCCGAGCGCAACACCCCGGTCCGGCTGACCTTCTCCGAGGGCGAGGTCGTGCTCGAGGCCGGCCAGGGCGACGACGCCCAGGCCTCGGAGCGGCTCGAGGCGAACCTGGTCGGCGAGGACATCACGATCGCGTTCAACCCCGGCTTCCTGCTCGACGGGCTGAACGCCCTCGGCACCTCGCACGTGCGGCTGTCGTTCACCCAGGCCACCAAGCCCGCGGTGCTCACCGGCCAGGACGGCGCCGAGGGCGACGACGACACCGGCTACCGCTACCTGCTGATGCCGGTGCGGATGGCGGGCTGAGCGGCCCCGGACCACAATCGTCCCCGACCCGCACCTGCCCCACTCGACCACGGGAGCGCGCATGCACATCGGACTCGTCGGCCTCGGCAAGATGGGCCACAACATGCGCGAGCGGCTGCGCCGCGGCGGCGTGGAGGTCACCGGCTACGACCGCAACCAGGAGGTCTCGGACGCCGCGAGCCTGGCCGAGATGGTGCAGGCGCTCCCGACGCCGCGCACGGTCTGGATCATGGTGCCGGTCGAGGTCGTCGAGCCCGTCATCGACGAGCTGTCCGGGCTGCTTGAGGAGGGCGACCTGGTCATCGAGGGCGGCAACTCCCGGTTCACCCAGGACGCCGTCAACGCCGACAAGCTCGGCGGCCGCGGCATCGGCTACCTCGACTGCGGCGTCTCCGGCGGCGTGTGGGGCCTGGACAACGGCTACGGCCTGATGGTCGGCGGCGACGCCGCGCTGGTCGAGCGGGCGATGCCGGTCTTCGACGCGTTGCGGCCCGAGGGCCCGCGCGACGAGGGCTTCGTCCACGCGGGCGAGGTGGGCGCCGGCCACTACGCGAAGATGGTGCACAACGGCATCGAGTACGGCCTGATGCACGCCTACGCCGAGGGCTACGAGCTGCTGGCGGCCAAGGACATCGTCACCGACGTCCAGGGCGCCTTCAAGGCGTGGACCCGCGGCACCGTGGTGCGCTCCTGGCTGCTCGACCTGCTGGTCAAGGCGCTCGAGGACGACCCGGGCCTGGGCCAGATCCGCGGGTACGCCAACGACTCCGGCGAGGGCCGCTGGACCGTCGAGGAGGCCATCGCCAACGCGGTGCCCATGCCGGTGATCAGCGCCGCGCTGTTCGCGCGGTTCGCCTCGCGCCAGGACGACTCACCCGCGATGAAGGCCGTCGCCGCGCTGCGCAACCAGTTCGGCGGCCACGCGGTGACCCCGGCCGGCGAGGTGCTCGAGCCCGGCGAGGGCCCCGGCGTCGACCCGGAGCACGCGGGCGAGGCCGGACCCACCTCCGGCGGCGGCGACACCGACGACGAAGGCCGCTGAGACCGCCCTGCACGTCAGCCACCTCTCGCTCGCCGACTTCCGCAGCTACCCGCAGGTCGAGCTCGCGCTCGGCCCCGGACCGACCGCGCTGGTCGGCCCGAACGGGCAGGGCAAGACCAACCTGGTCGAGGCGATCGGGTACGTGGCCACCCTCGGCAGCCACCGGGTGGCCACCGACGCGCCGCTGGTGCGCGCCGGCGCCGAGCGGGCGGTCGTCCGCACGGCGGTCGAGCGCGACGGCCGCACCACCGTGGTCGAGCTGGAGATCACCCCCGGGCGGGCCAACCGGGCCAAGCTGAACCGCTCGCCCGTCCCGCGCCCGCGCGAGGTGCTCGGCGTGCTGCGCTCGGTGCTGTTCGCGCCCGAGGACCTCGCGCTGGTCAAGGGCGACCCCGAGGGGCGCCGCCGCTTCCTCGACGACCTGCTGGTGCTGCTCGCCCCCCGCTACGCCGGCGTCCGCTCCGACTACGACCGGGTGCTGCGCCAGCGCAACACCCTGCTCAAGCAGGCCTCGCCGGCGCGCGGGCGCGGCCGCGCCCGCCGGGAGACCGCGCCGGACGGCTCGGGCGCGACCGTCGACTCGACCCTGGACGTCTGGGACGCCCAGCTCGCCGCGCTCGGCGCCGAGCTGCTCGCCGCCCGGCTGTTCCTGGTGCGCCGGCTGGTGCCGCACGTCCGCGAGTCCTACCAGCAGGTCTCCGACGCCACCGGCCTGGCGGTGCTCGGGTACCGCTCGACCCTGGACGAGGCGCTGCCCGGCGTCGGCGCTGCGCTGGCCGGCGAGGGCGACCTGCCCGGCCGGGCCGTGCTCGCCGAGGCGATGACGGCCGAGCTCGTCCGCGCCCGCCACCGCGAGGTCGAGCGCGGCCAGTCGCTGGTCGGCCCTCACCGCGACGACCTGCTGCTCGACCTCGGCGACCTGCCGGCCAAGGGCTACGCCAGCCACGGGGAGTCGTGGTCGTACGCCCTCGCGCTGCGGCTCGGGTCCTACCAGCTCTTGCGGTCCGAGGCCGGCTCGGGCGACGGTGACCCGGTGCTGGTGCTCGACGACGTCTTCGCCGAGCTCGACTCCGGCCGCCGCACCCGCCTGGCGGGCCTGGTGGCCGGCGCCGAGCAGGTGCTCGTCACCGCCGCCGTCGAGGCCGACGTGCCGCCCGAGCTGGTCGGCGACCGCGTCCGGGTGCGGGCCGGCGAGGTCTCCCGTGACTGAGCAGCGTCCGGACGAGGCGGCGCCGGGCGCGGACGCCGCGGAGGCGCCGGCCGGCGGTGGTGCCGACGCCGCCCGCGCCGCGCTCGCCCGGGCCCGGGCCGCGGCCGCGGCCAAGGGCCTGCGCCCGGGGTCGCCCGCCCGTCCCGGTGCGCGCCGCCGCCGGGGCGACGCCCCGCGCTCCGGATCGGGGCCGGACGACCGCGACCCGCAGCCGTTCGGGCGCACCATCGCCCGGCTGCTCACCGAGCGCGCCTGGACCACACCGGTCGCCGTCGGCGGGGTGATGGGTCGCTGGGACCAGATCGTCGGCGAGGAGGTCGCGGCGCACTGCCGCCCGGAGACCTTCTCCGACCGGGTCCTGACCGTGCGCACCGACTCCACCGCGTGGGCCACGCAGGTGCGCCTGCTCGGCCCGTCGGTGCTGGCCCGGCTCGCCGACGAGCTCGGCGCCGGGGTGGTGACGCGGCTCGTGGTCAAGGGCCCGTCCGGTCCGTCGTGGAAGCGCGGGCCCCGCACCGCGCACGGCGGCCGCGGGCCCCGCGACACCTACGGCTGACCCCCGCTCTGAGCCGCTGGAGGCCCTGGAGACGTGGGGGGACACGTGCCGCCCCTCCACAGCCCCGGAAATCGCCCCCAGAACGGCGCAGGATGCGTGTGCGCGACACGCGAGGGCGTAGGATGAGGACTCAACGGTCGCCCTCGGGTGGCCGTCCTCCATGTCGGGCACCGGCCCGACCGCGACCGAGGGAGCGTCCACCTCCGTGGCCGACGAGCAGATCGACGACCAGCAGCCCGGCGAGCAGGCCAAGCCGGACCTGTCCGACCTCGAGCCGACCGAGCACCCCGAGCAGGCACCGTCGCTGGCCGACGCCGCCGGTGGCGCCACCTACGACGCGAGCGCGATCACCGTCCTGGAGGGCCTGGAGGCCGTCCGCAAGCGCCCCGGCATGTACATCGGGTCCACCGGCGAGCGCGGCCTGCACCACCTGGTCTCCGAGGTGGTCGACAACGCGGTCGACGAGGCCCTGGCCGGCTACTGCGACACCATCGACGTCACCCTGCTCGCCGACGGCGGCGTGCGGGTGCGCGACAACGGCCGCGGCATCCCGGTCGACATCGTCGCGGGCGAGGGCCGTCCGGCCGTCGAGGTCGTGCTCACCGTGCTGCACGCGGGCGGCAAGTTCGGCGGCGGCGGGTACGCGGTCTCCGGCGGCCTGCACGGCGTCGGCGTCTCCGTGGTGAACGCGCTGTCGCAGCGGCTCCACGTCGAGGTCCGCCGCACCGGCCACGTCTGGACGCAGGACTACACGATGGGCGTCCCCGACGCCCCGCTCGCCAAGGGCGAGGAGACCGACGAGACCGGCACCACGGTGACGTTCTGGGCCAACGGCGACATCTTCGAGACCACCGAGTACGACTACGAGACCCTGCGGACGCGGTTCCAGCAGTACGCGTTCCTCAACAAGGGCCTGACGATCAACCTCACCGACGAGCGGCCCGGCCACGCCGACGACTCAGAGGAGCTCGACGGCGCCACGCACCAGGCGCGCACCGTCAGCTACCGCTACGACGGCGGCCTGGTCGACTACGTCATGCACCTCAACGCCTCGAAGAAGACCGAGTCGGTGCACCCCGACGTCATCGCGTTCGAGGCGGAGGACACCGAGCGCCGGCTCTCGCTCGAGGTGGCCATGCAGTGGACCAACGCCTACTCCGAGTCGGTCCACACCTACGCGAACACGATCAACACCCACGAGGGCGGCACGCACGAGGAGGGGTTCCGCGCGGCGATGACCACCCTGGTCAACACCTACGCGCGCGCGAACAACCTGCTCAGGGAGAAGGACCCGGCCCTCACCGGCGACGACATCCGCGAGGGCCTCACCGCCGTCATCTCGATCAAGCTCGGCGAGCCGCAGTTCGAGGGCCAGACCAAGACCAAGCTCGGCAACAGCGAGGCCAAGACCTTCGTCCAGAAGGTCGTGCGCGACCACCTGTCCGACTGGCTCGAGCGCAACCCCGGCCAGGCCAAGGACGTCGTGCGCAAGTCGATCCAGGCCGCCGCGGCCCGGATGGCGGCCCGCAAGGCCCGCGAGGCCACCCGCCGCAAGGGCCTGCTGGAGTCCGGCGGCATGCCGGGCAAGCTGCGCGACTGCCAGTCCAACGACCCCAGCCGGTGCGAGGTCTTCATCGTCGAGGGCGACTCCGCCGGCGGCTCGGCGGTGCAGGGCCGCAACCCCGAGACCCAGGCGATCCTGCCCATCCGCGGCAAGATCCTCAACGTCGAGAAGGCCCGCATCGACCGCGCCCTCGGCAACAACGAGGTCCAGGCGCTGATCACCGCGTTCGGCACCGGCTTCGGCGAGGACTTCGACATCAGCAAGCTGCGGTACCACAAGATCGTGCTGATGGCCGACGCCGACGTCGACGGCCAGCACATCTGCACGCTGCTGCTGACGCTGCTGTTCCGCTACATGAAGCCGCTGATCGAGGGCAGCTTCGTGTACCTGGCCGCCCCGCCGCTGTACCGGATCAAGTGGTCGAACGCCCCGCACGACTACGTCTACTCCGACCGCGAGCGCGACGCCGTCCTGGCCGAGGGCCGCGCCGCCGGCCGCCGGCTGCCCAAGGACAGCGCGATCCAGCGCTACAAGGGCCTCGGCGAGATGGACCACCGCGAGCTGTGGGACACCACGATGGACCCCGACCACCGCACCCTGCGCCAGGTCACCATCGACGACGCGGCCGCGGCCGACGAGATCTTCTCGGTCCTCATGGGCGAGGACGTCGAGTCCCGCCGCAGCTTCATCCAGCGCAACGCCAAGGACGTGAGGTTCCTGGACATCTGATCCGGGGGACGCGCAGCGTCTTCCGGGCCCGGGCGGCGTCCGTTCGACTGCTTCGCTGGATGTCTTCACGAACGCCGCCCGAACCCTCGCGGACGCTCCGCGTCCGATCCGAACGACAGAGCCCAGGCACCGGGTAGAGGTACTCGAACCCCGCTGGTCCACGAGCCATCTGGACCGAAAGGACCGACTGACACATGAGCGAGCAGCCGCCGACCACCGAGCCGGCACCGTACGACCGGATCGAGCAGGTCGACCTGCAGCTGGAGATGCAGCGGTCGTACCTCGACTACGCGATGAGCGTGATCGTGGGGCGGGCGCTGCCGGACGTGCGGGACGGGCTGAAGCCGGTGCACCGGCGGATCGTCTACGCGATGTACGACGGCGGGTACCGGCCAGACCGGCAGTTCTCCAAGTGCGCGCGCGTCGTGGGCGACGTGATGGGCAGCTACCACCCGCACGGTGACTCGCCGATCTACGACGCGCTGGTGCGGCTGGCGCAGCCGTGGTCGCTGCGGTACCCGCTGGTGGCGGGGCAGGGGAACTTCGGCTCGCCGGGCAACGACCCGGCGGCGGCGCCGCGGTACACCGAGTGCCGGATGGCGCCGCTGGCCCTGGAGATGGTCCGCGACATCGACGAGGACACCGTCGACTTCGGGGACAACTACGACGGCCGCACCCAGGAGCCGCAGGTCCTGCCGAGCCGGTTCCCGAACCTGCTGGTGAACGGGTCGGCCGGCATCGCGGTCGGCATGGCGACCAACATCCCGCCGCACAACCTGCGGGAGGTGGCGTCCGGGGTGCACTGGCTGCTGGCCAACCCCGAGGCGTCCAAGGAGGAGCTGCTCGAGGCGCTGCTCGAGCGGGTGCAGGGGCCGGACTTCCCCACCGGCGCGCTGATCATGGGCAAGCGCGGCATCGACGACGCGTACCGCACCGGCCGCGGCCAGATCACGATGCGCGCGGTGGTCGAGGTCGAGGAGATCCAGAACCGCACCTGCCTGGTGGTCACCGAGCTGCCGTACCAGGTGAACCCGGACAACCTCGCGCTGAAGATCGCCGAGCTGGTCAAGGACGGCAGGCTCGCCGGCATCGCCGACATCCGCGACGAGACCTCGGGCCGCACCGGGCAGCGGCTGGTGATCGTGCTCAAGCGCGACGCCGTCGCCACCGTGGTGCTGAACAACCTCTACAAGCACACCCAGCTGCAGGAGACCTTCGGCGCCAACATGCTGGCGCTGGTCGACGGTGTGCCGCGCACGCTCAGCCTGGACTCGTTCGTGCGGCTGTGGGTCGAGCACCAGATCGACGTCATCGTCCGGCGCACCCGCTACCGGCTGCGCAAGGCGCAAGAGCGGATGCACATCGTCGTCGCGCTGCTCAAGGCGCTCGACGCGCTCGACGAGGTGATCGCGCTGATCCGCGCGTCCGCCACCGTCGACGACGCCCGCGCCGGGCTGCGCGACCTGCTCGAGATCGACGACCTCCAGGCGGGCGCGATCCTCGACATGCAGCTTCGCCGGCTCGCCGCCCTGGAGCGGCAGAAGCTGGTCGAGGAGCACGCCGAGCTCGAGGCCCGGATCCTCGACTACGAGGACATCCTCGCCACCCCGGCGCGGCAGCGGCAGATCGTCGGCGACGAGCTCACCGAGATCGTCGACCGGTACGGCGACGAGCGCCGCACCACGGTCGACCCCTTCGACGGCGACATGTCGAACGAGGACCTCATCCCCGTCGACGACGTGGTCGTCACGATCACCCGCGGCGGCTACGCCAAGCGCACCCGGGTCGACTCCTACCGCTCGCAGAAGCGCGGCGGGAAGGGCGTGCGGGGGGCCTCGCTGCGCGGCGACGACGCGGTGGAGCACTTCTTCACCACCTCGACCCACCACTGGCTGCTGTTCTTCACCAACCTCGGCCGGGTGTACCGGGCCAAGGCCTACCAGCTGCCCGAGTCGGCGCGCGACGCCAAGGGCCAGCACGTGGCGAACCTGCTGGCGTTCCAGCCGGGCGAGCAGATCGCGCAGGTGCTGACGCTGCGCGACTACACCCAGGCCGACTACCTGGTGCTGGCCACCAAGGAGGGCCGGGTGAAGAAGACCCGGCTCACCGAGTACGACTCGAACCGCTCCGGCGGGCTGATCGCGATCAACCTGCGCGAGCTCGGCGAGGCACCGGCCGAGGACGACGCCCCCGTGGCCGGCGAGCGCGACGAGCTGGTCGGCGCGTCCCTGGTCGGGCCCGGCGACGACATCGTCCTGGTCTCGCGCAAGGGGCAGTCGCTGCGCTTCCACGCCACCGACGAGGCGCTGCGCCCGATGGGGCGCCCGGCGTCCGGCGTGCGCGGGATGAAGTTCCGTCCGGGCGACGAGCTGCTCGCGATGGTGGTCGTGCACGCGCTGCCCGAGGCCGTCGCCGGCACCGAGGGCGACCCCGCGGCCGACGAGGAGGGGCGCCGCCACCTGTTCGTGGTGTTCGAGAACGGCAACGCCAAGCGCACCGAGATCGCCGAGTACCGGGTGCAGGGCCGGGCCGGCTACGGCATCAAGGTCGCGGCCGACGCCGAGAAGCTCGGCAACCTGGTCGGCGCGGTGATGGTGCGCGACGGCGACGAGGTCATGGTCGTGATGGAGAAGGGCAAGGTCGTGCGCTCGCGGGTCGACGACGTCGGCGTGCGCGGCCGCACCACCCAGGGCGTGCGGTTCGCGCGTCCGGACGCCGGTGACTCGATCATCGCGATCACCCGCAACGACGAGACCGTCGTCGAGGCCGAGATCGAGGCCGAGATCGCGGGCGACGAGGCGTCCACGGACAGCGCGGTTCGCGCGGAGGCGCCCGCCGATGGCGTACCGTCGGACCCGGATGACTCGGGCGACCCGGCACCCGAGTCGCCGACCGGAGGTGAGGCGTGAGCACGTCGGACCAGACCCCCACGGGCCAGGTGAGGACGAGCACGTCGCCGCGCCCGGCCGCGGGGACCTCGACCGGGCAGCAGCCCCGGACGGCGAGCGCGCCGTCCGGCGGGCCCGGCACCGGGTCCACGCGCACCATCACGCCCGGCTCGCGGCCCGCCGCCGCGGGTGGGCGCCCCGCCGCCAAGCGCGCGCCGGCCAAGAAGGCGCCGCCGCGACCGGGCAGCCGCCCGGCGCCGGGCGCACCCCGGCGGGTGCGGCTGACGATCGCGCGGGTCGACCCGTGGTCGGTGATGAAGCTGGCGTTCCTGCTCAGCGTGGCCATCGGCATCGCGCTCGTCGTCGCCGCGGGCGTGCTGTGGACCGTGCTCGACGGCATGGGGATCTTCACCCAGGTCAACGACTTCCTGTCCCAGATCCTGGGCGCCGGGAAGGTCGACGTGAACGACTACGTCGGCTTCGGCAAGGTGGTGTCCCTGGGCACCGTGATCGCCGTGGTCAACGTCGTGCTGCTGACCGCCCTGGCCACCCTCGGTGCGTTCCTCTACAACATCGCGACCAACCTGGTCGGCGGGCTGCACCTCACGCTGTCCGACGACTGACCCACCCCGCCGGTACCGGTTCGCGACCACCCGATCCGCTGCGGTAACCTCGGTGCTCGCGCGCGCGGCCCCGGCCGGGCGCGTCGCACCACCCGGGCCTATAGCTCAGTCGGTTAGAGCGCTTCCCTGATAAGGAAGAGGTCAGAGGTTCAAGTCCTCTTAGGCCCACAACGTCGAAGGTCCTGCCGAGCGATCGGCAGGACCTTTCTCGTCCCCGGGCGCAACCACGCGGCCCACCCAGGCGTATGAGGGGTGACGCCGGCAGACGCACGCCGGCGCACCGGACCTGAGGGGGACCCCGTCGTGAACCGTCGCACCATCGCCGCCGCCCTGACCACCGCCGCCCTGGTGGGGGTCGCGCTCGCCGCGCCCGCCCAGGCGGCACCGCCCGACCGCACCGCCGCCGTCACCGCCGCCAACGACTGGAACGGCGACGGCGTCGGCGACCTCGCCGCCCTCACCCGTGGCGGCAGCGTCTACGTCTTCCTCGGCGCGGGTACCGGCCGCTTCGCTCGCACCCCCCAGCTCGTGGCCACCGGCCTGCGCGGCTTCGACCTGGTGCGGATCGCCGGCGACGTCGACGAGGACGGCTCGGTCGACATCATCACCCGCAGCGCGGCCGGCGCGCTGTTCCTGCTGCGCGGCGGCGAAGGCGGTCGCCTGGCCGGGACCGTCCGGATCGCCGGCGACTGGTCGTCCTACGAGGAGATCCTCCCGGTCGACGTGAACGTGGACGGCGTGGTCGACCTGGTCGGCCGCGACCGCGACTGGGCCCCCCAGGTGGAGATCGCGAACACGCTCCGCCTGTACGTCGGTGAGCCGGGGACCACGTTCCGGGCGTCGGGCTGGAACCCTATGGGCCGCCAGCAGCTCGACCAGCTCACGGCGTGGGGGGACGGGGACGGCGACGGCTACCAGGAGGTGGTGGTCCGCGACCAGGCCACCGGCCGGCTGCACGCCCTCGAGACCAGGGGCACCTACACCCTGTTCCAGGCCAACGGCGCCCACCGGCTGCTCGGCACCGGCTGGAACGGCTTCACGGCGATCGTGTCCACCGGCGACGTCGACTCCGACGGCGACCCGGACCTGCTCGCCCGGACTGCCGACGGCACGCTGATGCTGTACCGCAGCGTCGCCGGCGGCGGGCTCGGGCGTCCGTCCGTCGTGGGCACCGGCTTCGGGTCGCTGACGATCGGCTGACCGCGCGACGACACGACGACGCCCCTCCCGCCGCGTGCGGGAGGGGCGTCGGTCGTCCTGCCGTGCGTGTGGCCGGTCAGCCGACCTTCCACATCCCGCCGCCGGCGCTGATGCCGACCTGGGTGCGCTTGCCGCCGATGTCGATGGTGACGACCGAGCTGTTGCCCGAGGCCGCTCCGGACGCGCTGACCGGGGTGCCGGTCGGGACGCCGACGACCAGCGTCACCATCCGCGCCGACGTGCCGCTGCGGGCGGTGATCACCGTCGGTGCCTTGACGAACTCGCCGCCCTTGGTCGACACCCAGCCCTGCAACGGGCTGGCCTGGCCGGTCACGGCGGTCGTGGACCCGCGCGGCAGCACGTCGCCTGCCAGCGGCACCTGCAGCACGACGGTCTGCAGCTTGCCGTCGGGTGAGGTGCCGACCGCCGCGCTGCGGCCGCTGAGCGCGACCGAGGTGCCGGCGGGCAGGTGCCACAGCTGCTGGACCAGGCCGGCGGTCGGACGGTTGACCCGGTCCTGCACGAGCATGAAGCCGAGCGCCGGGTCGACGTAGACGCCGCGGGTGCGCGGGCTCGAGGTGTAGGCCGCGTCGGCCACCTCGTACCAGCGCCAGGACGGACCGGCGGCCTGCCGGGTCAGCGGGGTCGCGGTCGCGCCGCTGAACCGCACGCCCGGCAGCACGACGACGTTGTGCGCCTCGGGCAGCCGCTGCCAGGTGCGCTGGGTGGCGCTGGCGTACCCGCTGTGGCCGCCCTCGACCAGCACCGGACGCGTCCCGGAGGTCAGGGTCACCGACTGGTGGTCGTAGTGGCCGTGCCAGGCCCGGCCGGGGCCGAACCGCAGCGACCAGTGGATGCCGGAGGTGAACGGCGTCCAGGAGGTGCGCCCGAAGACGTAACCCGCGCCGTACACGGCGTCCTGGCCGGTGAGCGGGGTGCCGGAGGCGCCCTGGGTCGCGGCGTACTGCGAGGCGGTTCCGGCGATGCTCGGCGGCGGGTCGGAGAAGGTGTCGCCGATCTGCACCAGGCGGCCGTTGCCGGCAGTGGCCCAGGCGGCGAAGTCGAGCATCTTCGGCAACCGCTGGGCGATCTCCGGCGGGACCGGCTGGCCGCACTCGGTGAGCTTGGCCGAGGCGAGCTGCCAGCGGCCGTGGACGAAGCCGAGGTAGCCCGGCGCCTGCTCGAGGAAGGCGCCCTGGGCGTCCACGCTCTGGGTGATCATCGAGCCGAGCCGGGTGCTCGCGGTCGTGCGCAGGTCGGCGCGACCGAGGCGGCAGCCGGCGCCGAGCAGACCGATCGCGGCCTCCAAGCCCTGGTTCCAGTCGCCCCCGTGGTTGGCCGGGGCGGCCAGCCAGGTGCCGTGCGCGGTGAGCCAGGACGTGATCGTGGCGTCGTTCGGGCGGTTCAACGACAGGCAGGACAGGAACGAGGTGCGCTGGCCCGCGTACATCGGCGTCCAGGTGTCGGTCGGGCGCGCGCCGCCGCCGACGGGGTTGTCCCGCACGAAGTCGGCCGCGAACGCGCGGGCGCGGTCGGCGTAGGCCTGGTTGCCGGTGCGGTTGGTCTCGCGGATCAGCAGGTTCGCCCAGCTCATGCTGGCCAGCAGCCGGGTCGCGCCGGCGTCCATGGTGCGGCGGGCCCACACGGTGTCGCCTGTGGTGCCGATCGAGATGGTGCGGCCGTCGCCGAGGGCGACCGAGCCGGCCATGATGCCGGCGGCGGTGTTGGCGCTCATCAGCCCGTGCCCGGGCAGGCACGTGTAGGGCGCGGGAGCCGCGGCCGCAGGGGCGGCGGTGGTCGCCGAGGGCACGGCGAGGGCCACCGCGGCGAGGGCGAGCGAGAGGATCACGGGAATGGCGCGTCGGTGCACGCCTCATCATCGGCGGGCCGCGGTTCCGGCTGAAATCGGACATCGCCGGGTCACCCGCGCGCGACCGCGGTGTCGGAGCGTGACGGTCCGCGCGCGGGTACCCTGGCACCGTGAAGAAGCTCTTCGTCGTCCTGTCGCTCGCCGGAGCCGGCTACGCCGCCTGGCGCAAGATGGAGGCCGACAAGGCCGAGCAGGACCTGTGGGCCGAGGCCACCGACACGGTGCGCTGACCGCCCCGCACCACCCCACCCGGGGCCATGGCGCAATTGGTAGCGCACCTGCTTTGCAAGCAGGGGGTTAGGGGTTCGAGTCCCCTTGGCTCCACTGACGACGCTGGGACCGGACACGCTTCATCGTCCGGTCCCAACGTCGTCAACGGACTGAGACCCGAACCCTCGGGTTCCGGGCCCACGCTCCGGGACGGGCCGAGGGACGAGGCCCGGCCGGAGTGGGGCGTCCCCTTGGCTCCACCACCACCGCGTTGCTCGGCGTACCCACACCGCGGGCGTCCCCACGTGTGGGTGGGCTGTGCGATGCGGGGCTGCGGGCCTGCCGTCCGGCTGGCGCGGATCCCGGCACTCCGGACGAACCGATCCGGGCGCGTGACCTCTCCGAATACTCTGCGTTGTTGATGCGTACGCACTGTGATGACGACATTGCGTCCCGATCGGACTCGGACCCGGCTACCGTGTGCGTGCCGGGGCCGATCCACGGGACACAGGGGTGCAGGAGGCTGGCGTGCTGCTCACACTGGGCGACGAGCCCGACGCCGCGGGACGCGCGCGCCGGTTCGTCAGTGCGGCCCTGGCCGACGGGCCCTTCGAGCAGCGCACCGACGACGCGATCCTGGTCGTCTCGGAGATGGTCACCAACGCCCTGCTGCACGCCGAGCCGCCGGTCACGGTGAACCTGGTCCAGCTCGAGGAGCACCTGCGGATCGAGGTCCGCGACGGCGCCCACCGGCCCGTGCTCGCCGAGGCCCCCGCCAGCGACGACTCGATGACCGGGCGCGGCCTCGCCGTCGTCGACGCGCTCGCGGCACGCTGGGGGGTCGACCCCGAGCCCGACGGCAAGCTGGTCTGGGCCGAGCTCGGCGAGACCTGCGACATCGACGAGAACGACATCGAGCCCGATCTGGACGCCTGGGAGGACCTCGGCGACTGGGACGACGACCCGGACACCTCCCAGCACTTCGTGGTCGACGTCGGCGATGCCCCCACCGAGCTGGTGCTCGCCGCCGCCGCCCAGGTCGACAGCCAACTGCGCGAGCTGACCCTGATGGTCGTGGGTGAGGCGTCCGGCCAGGGCCAGCCGATCCCGGCCGAGCTCGAGCGGACGATGCAGACCCTGGCCGACACCTTCGCCGAGGTGCGGCACGAGCTGAAGCGGCTGGCCAGCGAGGCCTCCGCCGCCGGCCTGGAGCGCACGCGGGTGCGGCTCACGCTGTCGGAGGAGGCCGCCGCCCAGGCGCAGGAGTACCTCACCGCCCTGGACGAGATCGACGCCCACGCCCGCTCCGGCGCCCTGCTCACCCTCGAGACCCCGCAGCCGCAGCGGGTCTTCCACCGCTGGTACGTGCACACCGCCGTCGCGCAGGTCAGCGCGCTGCAGCACCACTCCACCCCGCCGCCGGCGGTCCCGTTCGAGCAGGCCGTCAGCGACCTCGAGCTCGAGCCGGACGCCTGCGCCGGGCGCTGACGCACCCGGGACGCACCCCGGACGCACCAAGGCCCCGCACCCCTCGACGGGGTACGGGGCCTCGCTGTCCGTGCGGACGGCTCAGATGCCGCCGTCGTCCTTGCTGTGCGCGCCCTTGCGGGGGCCCGGCTTGGGGCCCTCGTCCGAGCCGCTCTCGCCGCCCGCGGCGTCCGTCGCCGCCTCGACCGAGGCGGTGTCGGTGCCGGAGGTGTCGACGCCCGGCAGGTCGGACGTGCCGTCCGGCTCGGCCACCTTCTCGGCCTCGCCGGTGACCAGCGCGCTGCCGCCGGCGGTCGCGGCCGCCGAGGTGCCGGCCGTCCCGGTGCCCGACGTGGTGCCGGTCGTGCTGGTGCCGGTCGTGCTGGTGCCGGTGCTGCTCGAGGTGCCTGTGGCGGCGGACGTGCCGGTCGTGCTGGTGGTCGTGGTGCTGCGCGGGGTGCCGGTGGCGGTGGCCCACGGGTCGTCGGTGGGCTGGTTCGCCCGCCAGGCGGCGTAGCCGGCGGCCCCGGCCGCACCGAGCACTCCCAGGACCATCAGGGTCTTGCCCGCGCGACGGCGCTTCGGCGGCGGCTGGGCGCCCTTGGCGGCCTTCTCCACGTTGGACAGGGTGTGCTTCGACGCGGCGTGCGCCTCCTCGGTCTTGGCGGCAGCCGCAGCAGCGGCGGCGGCGACGGCCTCGACGATGCGCGGCAGCACCTCGTCGACGATCTTGTCGCGGGCGGTGTCGACGATCGGCGCGAGCGACCCGGCGGCCTGCTCGACCTTGGGGGCGGCCACCTCGACGGAGCGGTCGCGGGCCTTCTCGATCCGCGGCCCGGCCCACTCGCGGGCGGAGGTCGCGGCCTGGCTGGCCTGGCCCTTGGCGGCGACGGCGGCCGTGGCGGCAGCGGCGGCGGCGGTGGCGGCGACGGGCGCCGCCTTCTCGCGCAGCGCGGCAGCCTGCGTCTCGGCCAGCGCCCGTGCCTTCTCGGCGGCCGACTCGGTACGGCTCTTGCTGCTGAACAAGGGTCCTCCCCTCGGACCCGGGTCTCCCCGGGTCACGGTTGCGGTGCGGTCCTGTGCTCCGCCCTATCTTGCCCCGTCGGGACCTCCTGTGCCGAGCGGGTCCGCAGCGGTCGGCGTGCACCTGCCGCCCGCGCGGTGCGCCGCGCCCGACCTGCCGCGGGTGCTCCCGGGCGCGTCGTGCGAGGATCGAGCCATGTTCGCGACGCTGCACACGACCGCCGGTGACATCCGGATCGAGCTCTTCCCGAACCAGGCCCCGAACACGGTGAAGAACTTCGTCGGGCTCGCGGAGGGCACCAAGGAGTGGAAGGACCCCCGCACCGGCGACAAGCGCACCGAGCCGTTCTACGACGGCACCGGCTTCCACCGGGTCATCAACGGCTTCATGATCCAGGGCGGCGACCCGCTCGGGACGGGCACCGGCGGCCCGGGCTACACCTTCGACGACGAGGTCACCATCGACCTGGTCTTCGACCGCCCCTACCTGCTCGCCATGGCCAACGCCGGCAAGCAGATGGGGCGCGGCACCAACGGCTCGCAGTTCTTCATCACCGTGGGCCCGACCCCGCACCTCAACGGCAAGCACACGATCTTCGGCGAGGTGGCCGACCAGGCCGGCCGCGACGTCGTCGACGCCATCGCCACCACGCCGACCGGCCCGGGCGACCGTCCCCGCGAGGACCAGGTCATCACCGGGATCACCATCGAGCACTGAGTCGTTCTGAGGGGGGACGGCCGCCGGCACCGGCGGCCGGGACGGCACCTCCGGCGGCAGGAGCACGGTGAGCGAGAGCACGGGCAGCACCAGCACGGGCGACCACGTCGAGGTGCCGGTGTGCCCGCGGCACCCCGACCGCGAGTCCTACGTGCGCTGCCAGCGCTGCGCCCGCCCGGTCTGCCCGCAGTGCCAGCGGCAGGCCGCGGTGGGCGTCCAGTGCGTCGACTGCGCCAACGCCGGTGCGGCGCAGGTGCGCACCGCGCGCACGGTGTTCGGCGGGCAGGCACGGCTCGGCCAGCCGCCGGTCGTCACCTACGTGCTGATCGGGCTGTGCGTGGTGGTCAACCTGCTCCAGCGCGTCCCGGGGCTGGACGTCACCAACGAGTTCGCCTTCGCGCCGGCGCTCGCGGCGCAGGAGCCGTGGCGGTTCCTCACCGCGGCCTTCCTGCACGCCACCGGCGGCCCGTTCGGGCTGATGCACATCCTGTTCAACATGTACGCGCTGTACATGGTCGGGCCCTACCTCGAGCACCTCTTCGGCCGGCTGCGGTTCGCTGCGCTGTACCTGCTGAGCGCGCTCGGCGGGTCGGTGGCGTTCGAGCTGCTCACCCCCGACATCACCGACCTGGGCTTCCTCAGCAGCACCGTCGGCGCGTCCGGTGCGGTGTTCGGCCTGTTCGGCGCGCTGCTGGTGGCCCAGCGACGGCGGCGGATGCCGCTGCAGTCGGTGGTGGGCGTGCTCGGCATCAACCTGCTGATCGGCTTCTTCATCCCGGGCATCGCCTGGCAGGCCCACCTCGGCGGTGCGCTGGTCGGTGCGGCGGCCGCGGCGGTGCTCGCCTACGCCCCGCGCGAGCGCCGTTCGCTGGTCCAGTGGAGCGGCCTGGCGGCGATCACGCTGCTGGTCGCGGCGCTGGGTGCCTGGGGGCTCGGCTGAGGTTGTCCCCACTGTGGACAACGCCTGGGGAAAACCACACCGGTGTAAGACGGCGTCCCGGTCGGGACGGGGAGGTCAGCGCCAGCGCGTCGTCATGATGAAGCCGATCATGACGATGCCGAAGCCGATGACGAGGTTCCAGCTGCCGACGGTCCAGTCGCCGATCCTGGTGATCGGGTACTGCCCCTCGCTGATGTAGAAGACCACGATCCAGATCAGCCCGACGACGAAGAAGGTCAGCATGAGCGGGAGGAACCACCGCGCGTTGACCTTCGGCGCCCCGGACCTCGCGGAGGGGGCGGTGTACGCGGCCTTCTTGCGGACCCTGGACTCGGGCACGGGGCCCTCCCTCGTTGGTGCTGCGTCGGTGTCGGCTCGCGCCGCCGCTCGTCCGGACGGTGCGGGTCGTCCCGGTGCTGGTCACCCCGGGCACGACCCAGCGTCTAGCGTAGACGACGTGGAGCACCAGCACCGGCGAGCACGGTCGTGGCCCGGCACCGCGGCCGTGGCCGCGGTGCTCGCCGCCGCCGGGGCCCTGTTCGCCACCAGCGCCGGGACCGCCGCGGGCACCGACCTGCGCGCCGCCGGCTCCGACCTGCCCGGGCTGGTGCGCCAGGAGTCCTCCCAGCTCGACCGCCGCAACGCCGAGGTCTCCTCCCTGCGCGCCGACGTCGAGCGGCTGTCCGCCGAGGTCGGTGACAGCACGACCCGCGACCTGCAGGAGGTCGCCGCCGGCCTCGCCGGCCCCGCGCACCTGCAGCCGGTCACCGGGCCGGCCGTGCGCGTCACCCTGGACGACGCCCCGTCGGACCGGCCGATCCCCGAGGGCGTCGACCCCAACCTCGTGGTCGTGCACCAGCAGGACGTCCAGGACGTGGTGAACACGCTGTGGGCCAGCGGCGCCGAGGCGATGATGCTGATGGACCAGCGCGTGATCTCCACCAGCGCCGTGCGCTGCGTCGGCACCACGCTGCACCTGCAGGGACGGGTGTACTCCCCGCCCTACGTCATCACCGCGATCGGCGACACCGACCGGATGCTCGACGGGCTCGAGGACTCCTCCGACCTGGACCTGTACCGCGAGGCCGTGCGCGCGCTCGGGCTCACCTACGAGGTCGAGGAGCCCGGCGAGATCGAGATGCCGGCCTACGACGGCTCGATCGAGATGCAGCACGCCCGCCCGGCCAGCGGCGACGGTGCCCGCAAGGGCGGCGGGTGAGCCGCGCCGGCACGGCGCTGCGGACGGCCACCGGCGTCCTCGGCGAGCTGCTCATCACCCTCGGCGTCCTGCTGCTGCTGTTCGTCGCCTGGCAGCTGTGGTGGACCGACGTGCGCGCCGACAGGGCGCAGGGACAGACCACCGACCGGCTCCAGCAGGACTGGGACGGGTTCGCGCCCGACGACCTGCCGACCGCGCCGACCGCGCCGGCCGAACGGGGCGACCCGCCCGCGCTGCCCGCGCCCGACGCCGGCGAGGCGTTCGCGATCGTGCACGTCCCGCGCTTCGGCGAGGGCTACCAGCCGCGACCGGTGCTCGAGGGCACGGGGATGGAGCTTCTGAAGGACGGGGTCGGGCACTACCCGGGCACCGCGCTGCCGGGGGCGGTCGGCAACGTCGGCCTCGCCGGGCACCGGGTCACCTACGGCAAGCCGTTCAACCAGGTCGCCGAGCTGGTCGAGGGCGACGCCGTCGTGGTCGAGACGGAGCAGGCGTGGTTCACCTACCGGGTCACCTCGTCCGAGATCGTGAGCCCGCGCGACGTCGACGTGATCGCCGCCGTTCCGGGCGACCCGACCGCCGTGCCGACCGAGCGGATGCTCACGATCACGACCTGCCACCCGATGTTCTCCGCGCGCGAGCGCTACGTCGTGCACGCGGTGCTCGACGACTGGCAGCCGCGGACGGCGGGCGAGCCGCCGGCGCTGGCCGCGGGCGCCGCTGCGGACCAGGGAGGGACCTGATGTACGGGCTGCTCTGGCGGGCGCTGCCCGGACCCCGGTGGGTGCGGGCGGTGACCCTGGTGGTGCTCGCCGCGGCGGTCGTGGCAGCCTGCTTCGAGTGGGTGTTCCCCGCAGTCGCCCCGTACGTGCCCTTCAACGAGACCACGGTGGGAGAGCAGTGAACGACGAGAGCGCACCGACCGGTCCCGACGTGCTGGTCGTCGACAACTACGACAGCTTCGTCTGGACGATCGTCGGCTACCTCGAGCAGCTCGGCGCCCGCTGCACCGTCGTGCGCAACGACGCCCTGGAGCCCGAGGCCGCCGACGACCACGACGGCGTCCTGGTCTCCCCCGGCCCCGGCACCCCCGCCCGCGCCGGCGCCAGCGAGGCCGTGATCCGCCGCTGCGCCGCGCTGGCCCGTCCGATGCTCGGGGTCTGCCTGGGGCACCAGGCGCTGGCCGAGGTCTACGGCGCCACGGTGACCCACGCCGAGGAGCTCATGCACGGCAAGACCAGCCAGGTGCAGCACGAGGGCACCGGTGTCCTGGCCGGGCTGCCGACGCCGTTCACCGCCACCCGGTACCACTCCCTGGCCGTCGTCCGCTCGACCGTGCCGGCCGAGCTCGAGGTCACCGCGACCACCGCGGGCGGCGTCGTGATGGGGGTGCAGCACCGCGAGCTGCCGCTGCACGGCGTGCAGTTCCACCCCGAGTCGGTGCTGACCGAGGGCGGCCACCGGCTGCTCGCCAACTGGCTCGAGCTCTGCGGCGACCCGGGCGCGGTCGCGCGCAGCGAGGGCATGGCCCCGCTGGTGGCCGACCGCGCCTGACCGGCGCCTGACCCGACGCCTGACTTCCGACGCGGGGTCCCGCTGCCGCCGACCCCCTACGGGGTCGTCGTCGGCGGCGGCGTGGAGGTGGGCGGCGGCTCGGTCGTCGTCGGCGGTGCCGTGGTGGTGGGCGGCGGCTCGGTCGTCGTCGGCGGCGGCGGGGCGGTCGCGACGGTGAGCACGACCTCGGCGCCCTGCGGGACGCTGCCCGGCTGCGGGTCCTGCGACAGCACGGTGTCGGGCGCGACGGTCGCGTCCTCCTGCGGCTCGGCCCGGGTGCTGAGACCGAGGGCGAGCAGGGTGTCGCGCGCCTCCAGGTAGGTCGCGCCGGTGACGTCCGGCAGCGCCACCATGCCGGTGGAGACCACGATCGCGACCTCGGAGCCCTCGGCGACCAGCGCGTCGGCGGCCGGCGTCGAGGAGATGACCCGGTCCTTCTCGACCTTGGGGTCGTCCTGGGTGGTGACCTGCCCCGGCACCAGCCCGACCTCGCCGAGCGCCACCCGCGCCTCGGCCTGGGTGAGGCCCGCCAGGTCGGGTACGGCCACCTCGCCGACGCCGAGGGAGATGATCACCGTGACGGTGCTGCCGTCCTCGACCTGGCGACCGGCCACCGGGTCCTGGGAGATGACCAGGTCGGCGGCGACGGTGTCGCTGTTCTGCGGCTCCCCCTCGGCGTACACCAGCCCGTCGGCCTCCAGCGCGGCCTTGGCGCTCGCGCGGTCGGAGCCGCTGAGGTCCGGGACGGACACCAGCACCGGGTCCTCGGGCCGGTCGAGCACCTGGGTGAACAAGTAGATGCCGCCGGCGATGACGGCGAGCACGGCCAGGGCGAGCAGCACGTAGCCGGCGGCGCGCCCGCGCCGCGGCTCCTCCTCGAGGTCGTCGTCGTGGCCGACCGGCACGGTGGCGACCGGGACGGCGGCGGCGGGCGCCTGGAACAGCTGGGTGGCCTGCGGCGAGGCGGCGGCCGCGCCGGCTCCCAGGCCCGCGGCGGCGGCCGCGGCGGGCATGGCGACGGTGGCCTCGCCGGCCGGCGCCGGGACGGGCGCGCGCACCGGCCGGCCGTCGAGCGCGGCCAGCAGGTCGGTGCGGAACGCGGCGGCGTCGGCGTACCGGTCGTCGCGGTCCTTGGCCAGGGCGTGCAGGACGACCCGGTCCAGGTCGGCGCCGACGGCCTGGTTGAAGGTGCTCGGCGCCTGCGGGATCTCCCGGACGTGCTGGTAGGCCACCGACACCGGGGAGTCGCCGACGAACGGCGGGCGGCCGGTGAGCAGCTCGAACAGCAGGCACCCGGTGGAGTACAGGTCGCTGCGGGCGTCGACGGTCTCGCCGCGGGCCTGCTCGGGCGACAGGTACTGGGCGGTGCCGATCACCGCCTGCGTCTGGGTCATCGTCTGCGAGGAGTCCGCGACGGCGCGGGCGATGCCGAAGTCCATCACCTTGACCGCGCCGGCGTCGGTGAGCATGACGTTGGCCGGCTTGATGTCGCGGTGCACGATGCCGGCGCGGTGGCTGTACTCCAGCGCGGCGAGCACGCCGGCCGTCACCTGGACGGCGCGCTCCACCCCGAGCGGCGCCGGCGTGGTGTCCTCGCCGATCCCCTGCGGCGGCGTGGCGCGGTCGGTGTCGTGCAGGATCTCGCGCAGGGTCCGGCCGGAGACGTGCTCCATGATGATGAACGGGATGTGCTCGTCCGCGCCGCCGACGCCGGGCACGACGTCCTCGCCGGTGTCGTAGACGGCCACGATCGAGGGGTGGTTGAGCCCGGCCGCCGACTGCGCCTCGCGACGGAACCGGGCCTGGAAGGCGGGGTCGCGCGCCAGGTCGGCGCGCAGCATCTTGATCGCGACCTGGCGCCCGAGGCGCACGTCGCGCCCGGCGTGCACGACCGCCATGCCGCCCCGGCCGAGCAGGTCGCCGATCTCGTACCGCCCGCCGAGCACGCGGCGGTCGGGGACCCGATCGGTCCTGCGCTGGTCGTCCACTTATCCGTCTCCACCCTCGTCGTCGCCCTCGCCGGGCTTGGCGTCGCTGTAGGTCACCGTGACCGTGTCCCCGGCGGCGAAGGTGCCCTCGTCCACGGCGACCACCTCGTTCTTGGGTGCCTCGCTGGTCGGGTCCGGCACCGCCTGCACCACCAGGCCGAGCGCCTCGAGGTCGGCCGTGACCGGGCCGAGCTTGCGCCCGACGTGGTCCGCGGCCACCACCTCGACGGTCTCGGGCTCCGTGGTCGTGCTGGTGGTGGGCGGCTCGCTGGTCGTGCTCGTGGTCGAGGACGAGGTCGACGACGACGAGCTGGTCGAGGACGAGCTGCTGCTGCTCGAGGACGTCTCGGGCGGGGTCGTCGTCGTCGCCGGGGTGCTGACGGTGGTGGTCGGCGTCGTGGCCGCCGTGCCGTCGTCGTCGAGCAGCCCGCTGGCGAACAGGACGCCGCCGAAGGCCGCCAGCGCCACCAGCAGGACCAGCGCGACCAGGGCGGGGGACACCCGGCGCCGCGGCGGCGGCGTGCTGCGGCGCACGGTCGTGGTGCCTGCGCCGGCGGCTGCTCCCGCACCGGCGCCCAGCGCGGCGCCGGCGGCGGCCGGGGCGAGCCCGGGCATGGCACGGGTCGCCTCGACCGGGGCGGTCGGGCGGTCCAGCGGCCGGGTCGCGCCGGCCGCGGCAGCACCGGCGGCGCCGGCGACCGGTCGGGTCATGGGTCGGGTGACGTCGCCGACGGCCCATGTCGGCACCTCGCCGGCGCGCACCTGCTCGACGGCCCGGGCGAACGCGGCGCCGTCGGCCGGACGCGCGGCCGGGTCCTTGTCCATCGCGCCCTGCACCAGCGCCCGCACCGGCTGCGGCAGGGCGGCCGGCAGCGGCGGCGGGGTGTCGTTGACGTGCGCCATCGCCTGCGCCACCGGCGACTCGCCGTCGAACGGCCGGGCGCCGGTGAGCGCCTCGTAGGCCACGACACCGAGGGCGTAGACGTCGCTGGCCGGGGTGGCCTGGCGGCCGAGCGCCTGCTCCGGCGCGAGGTAGGCGGCGGTGCCCATCACCTGGCCGGTCGCGGTGAGCGGCACCTGGTCGCCGGCGCGGGCGATGCCGAAGTCGGTGATCTTGACCTGGCCCTGCGGCGTGACCAGCAGGTTGCCCGGCTTCACGTCGCGGTGCACGACCCCCGCCGCGTGCGCGACGCCCAGGCCCTGCGCCGCCTGGCCGAGCAGGTCCATCGTCCGCTCGGGGGTGAGCACGCCCTCGCGCGCCAGCTCCGACGACAGCGGCTCGCCCGGCACCAGCTCCATCACCAGGTAGGCGTGCGACAGGGTCGGGGCGGCGTCGTCGGCGGTCTCACCGTAGTCGTAGACCGCGGCGATGTTCGGGTGGGTCAGCGCCGCCGCGTGCCGCGCCTCGGCGCGGAACCGCTCGAGGAACCCGGGGTCGCCGGTGTACTCGGCCTTGAGCACCTTGACCGCGACGTCGCGGCCGAGGACGTCGTCGCGCGCGCGCCAGACCTCGCCCATGCCGCCGACGGCGATCGGCTCCACCAGCTCGTACCGCCCACCGGGCCGGGCACCCCGCTCCGCCCTCACCGTGCGAGCACCGCCTCGATGACGGCCTTGGCGATCGGCGCGGCGGTTCGGCCGCCGCTCGCCTCGTCGCCGGCGGTGCCGCCGGACTCCACGACGACGGCGACGGCCACCTGCGGGTCGTCGGCCGGGGCGAACGCGGTGAACCACGCGTGCGGCGGACGGCCCTCGGCGTGCTGGGCGGTGCCGGTCTTGCCCGCGACGGCGACGCCGTCGATCTGCGCCGAGCGGCCGGTGCCGTCGGCGACGACCTCCTGCATCATCCGGTTCAGCGCCGCCGCGGTCTCCGGCGAGATCGGCTCGCCCATCGAGGTCGGGCTGGACGAGCGGAGCACGTCCAGGTCGGCGGCGACCACCTCGCGCACGAGGTTCGGCTGCATCAGCTCGCCGCCGTTGGCGACCGCCGCGCTCACCATCGCCACCTGCAGCGGGGTCACCCGCGTCTCGTACTGGCCGATGCCGGTCTGGGCCTCCTGCGGCGGGTTGAGGTCCTCGGGGATGGTGCTCGGGGCGACCCGCAGCGGGATCCGCAGGTCCGAGCCGAACCCGAACCGCTCGGCCTGCTCGCGCATCGCCGGGCCGCCGAGCTCCATGCCCAGGTAACCGAACGCGGTGTTGCAGGACGTGCGCATGGCGTCGGTGAAGGTGACCTCGCCGTTGGGCCCGCAGGCGCCACCGCCGGAGTTCGGCAGGTCGCGGTCGGTCTGCGGCAGGTCGAGCGCCGCCGGCCCCGGCAGGACCGAGCCCTCCTGGTAGGCACCGGACTCCAGCGCTGCGGCCGCGGTCACGACCTTGAACACCGAGCCCGGCGGGTACAGGTTGCCGCCGATCGCGCGGTTGGTGAGCGGCTTGCCCTCGTCGGCGAGCAGCGCCTCCCACTGCTGCACGACGGCGGCACGGTCGTGCGAGGCCAGCGTCTGCGGATCGTACGACGGCTTGGACACCATCGCGAGCACGTCGCCGGTCGCCGGGTCGAGCGCGACCACGGCGCCGCGCTGGTCGCCGAGGGCGTCCCAGGCGGCCTGCTGGACCGCGGGGTCGATGGTGAGCTCGACGGTGGCACCGCGCGGCTCGCGGCCGGAGACGGTGTCGGCGAAGCGGGTGAAGAACTGCTCGTCGGCGGTGCCGGCCAGCAGGCGCGACTCCGCCGACTCGATCCCGGTGGCGCCGTAGACGATCGAGTAGAACCCGGTCACCGGCGCGTAGACCTCGCCGTCGGCGTAGGTGCGCTGGAACTCGTAGCGGTCGTCGACCGGCACCGAGGTCACGACGGGGTCCTCGCCCACGACGATCGGCCCGCGCTCGCGGCTGAGCTCGGCCAGGATCGTGCGCGCGTTGCGCGAGTCGGCGCGCAGGTCGCCGGCGGAGGCGAACTGGATCCACGTGGTGCTGGTGAGCAGGGTGGCGAACAGGACGAACGCCACGACCGACAGCCGGCGCAGGGGCGTGTTCACGGAGCACCCCCCTTGCCGAGGGCGACGGTGGGGTCGCCGTCGTCCCCGCCGCCGCGGTCACCGGGCGTCGTGCCGCCGGCCGCAGCGCGCTCGGGCGCGCCGACTGCGACCACCTGCGTCGCGCCGGCGTCCGGCGGCTGCTGCGCGACGGCCGGTGCGGGCCGGCGCGCGGAGTCAGAGATCCGCAGCAGCAGACCGACGATGATCCAGTTCGACACCAGCGACGAGCCGCCGTAGGCGAGCAGCGGCATGGTGAGGCCGGTCAGCGGGATGACCCGCGTGACCCCGCCGACCACGACGAAGCACTGCAGGGCGATGGTGAACGCCAGCCCGGCCGCGAGCAGCTTGCCGAAGCCGTCGCGCACGCCGATGGCGGTGCGGAAGCCGCGCTGCACCAGCACCATGTACAGGCACAGCAGCGCGAACAGCCCTGCCATGCCGAGCTCCTCGCCCATGGCGGCGTAGATGAAGTCGCTCTCGGCGTAGGGCACCAGCGTCGGCATGCCGCGTCCCATGCCGGTGCCGACCAGGCCGCCGTTGGCCATCCCGAACAGGCCCTGCACCAGCTGGTAGCTGCTGCCGAACTCGCGGTCGTAGACGGCGGGGTCGAACGGCGACAGCCACGCGGCGACCCGGGCCTGCACGTGGTCGAACAGCCGCCAGGCGACGACGGCACCGCCGACGAACAGGCCCATCCCGATGATGATCCAGCTGACCCGCTCGGTGGCGACGTAGAGCATCGCGACGAAGACGCCGAAGAACAGCAGCGAGGTGCCGAGGTCGCGCTCGACCACCAGGACGCCGACGCTGGCCGCCCACGCGATCAGGATGGGCCCGAGGTCGCGGCCGCGCGGCAGGTGCAGGCCGAGGATGGTGCGGCCGGCCAGCGACAGGTTGTCGCGCTGGGTCACCAGGTACCCCGCGAAGAACACCGTGAGCACGATCTTCGCGAGCTCGCCGGGCTGGAACCCCAACGGGCCCAGACGGATCCAGATGCGGGCGCCGTTGATCTCCGTGCCGATCACCGGGAGCATCGGCAGCGCCAGGAGGACCAGGCCGGCCACCATCGCCGTGAAGGTGTAGCGGCGCAGCACCCGGTGGTCGCGCATCAGCCACAGCACGGCGGTGCACAGGGCGACACCGACGGCGGCCCACACCAGCTGGCGCGGCGCCAGGGCGGCGAAGTTCTCGTTGCCCTCCCGCGCGCGGTCGATGCGGTGCAGCATCGCGAGCCCGATCCCGTTGATGGTCACCGCGATCGGCAGCAGCACGGGGTCGGCGTAGGGCGCGCGCAGCCGCAGCGTCACGTGCACGGCGAGGGACAGGACGGCGAAGCCGGCGCCGTAGGCGAACAGCTCCGGCGGCCAGGCGCCGTCGACCCCCGCGCCGACGAGCCCGTACGCCCCGGCGGCGATGCCGACGGCGACGACGAGCAGCACCAGCTCGACGTTGCGGCGGGTGCGGGGGACGTGCTCGCTCACGACGGCCATCAGCCCTCGCACTCCTCGGGCAGCGGCAGCGTCGAGGTCGACGGGGTGGGCGTCGGGGTGGCGGTCGGCGTCGCGCCCGCGGTGCCCGAGGGCAGGGTCGGGAGCGCGGTGGCCGTGGCCCCCGGCGAGGCGGTGGGGCTCGCGGTGGGGCTGGGCGTCACCTCGACCACCTCGGGCTCGCACTCGCTGGAGCCCGAGAACAGGTTGACCACCGTGCGGCGGGCGTCGGCCAGGTCGTCGGCGCCGATGCCGCGCTCGACGGCGTCGCGGTCGACGGTCGACAGGCTCTCCAGGGGCAGGTCCTGGCGCTCGTGCACGCTCGAGAGCTCGATCGGGCCGACGTCGGAGTCCAGGCCGCGGAAGATCGCGACGTCGCCGCCGTCGGCACCCACGTAGTACTGCTGCTGGCTCCACACCCAGGCGCCGTAGAGCCCGCCGGCGACCACGGCCAGGACGAGCAGCCCGCCGAGCACCCGCCGCAGCACCGTCCCGCGTCCCGGGCCGGGGTCCTCGTCGGTCTCGGTGTCGTCGTCGTCCTGCACCTGCTGCATCAGCGCGGCGGCCTTGGCCGCGGCGCTGCCGGCCGGCGCCGCGCTGCGCCGCGAGCGCTCGCGAGCCGCCGCGCCGACGACCTCGGGGTGCGTGGGCGGGGCGGTGGTGGCGGGGACGACGTCGGCGACGACCGCGGTGATGTTGTCGGCGCCGCCGGCCCGCAGCGCGAGCTGGATCAGCCGCTCGGCGCAGGCGCCGGGGTCGGTGACCTCGGTGAGGGTCTCGGCGATGGTGTCGAGGCTGACGAAGCCGGACAGCCCGTCCGAGCAGAGCAGCCAGCGGTCGCCCACCTCGGCGGTGCGCACCGAGGAGTCGATGTCGTCGTCGGACTCGATGTCGCCGAGCATCCGCGTGACGATGTTGCCCTGCGGGTGGCGCTCGGCCTCCTCGGCGGTGATCCGGCCCTCGTCGACCAGCCGCTGCACGAAGGTGTGGTCGGAGGTGACCTGCGTCAACCGCCCCTCGCGCAGCAGGTAGGCCCGCGAGTCGCCGATGTGCGCCAGCGCGAGCCGGTTGCCCGACCGCAGGATCGCCGTGACGGTCGTGGCCATGCCCTGCAGCTCGGGCTCCTCGCGGGCCCGCTCGCGCACCGCGCCCGCCGCGCTGCGCACGGCCTGCTCGAGGTGCTGCAGGGCGTCGGCGCCGTGCGACTCGCCATCGAGGGCCGCCAGGCGTCCCACCGCGAGCGAGGACGCGACGTCGCCGCCGGCGTTGCCGCCCATCCCGTCGGCGACCACGAGCAGGTGCGGACCGGCGTAGCCGGAGTCCTGGTTGTCCTTGTAGCGGCCCAGGCCGATGTCGGACCGGGCGGCGTACCGCAGGGCGATGGCCACCCGGTCTACCTCCGCAGCTCGATGACGGTGCGGCCGATCTTCAGCAGGCTGCCGGCCTGGGCGGGACGCGGGCCGCCCAGCGGGGCGCCGTCGAGCTGGGTGCCGTTGGTCGAGCCGAGGTCCTCGACGGTCCACCCGCCCTCGGTGGGGGTCAGCCGCGCGTGCCGGCTGGAGGCGAAGTCGTCGCTCAGCACCAGCGTGCACTCGGGCGAGCGGCCGATCAGCACCGGCGCCTGCGCCAGGTTGAGCGTGGTGCCGCGCAGCGGCCCCTCGACCACGACCAGCCGGGTGGGGGCGGTGCGCGCCGGCGCCGGACGCTGCTCCGCGCGGGCCTGCCGGGCCGGACGCGGCGCCGGGGTGCCACCGGGCGGGGTCTTGGACCGCGCGGGCTGGCGGGCGACGACGCGGGTGCCGAACAGGTCGCGCCGCATCACGCCCACGACGCTGAGCACCATCACCCAGAGCAGGACCAGGAAGCCGAGCTGCAGCAGCAGCAGGGTCAGCGTGCTCATGCGGCGGACCCCCCGAGCCGCCTCACTGCTCGTCCTCGGTGCGCTCGGTGCGCGAGGAGAACCGGATCCGGGTGCGTCCGAGGGTGATCGTGCTGCCGTCGAGCAGCCGGGCCGCGCCGGCGCGCTCGCCGTCGACGAAGGTGCCGTTGGTGCTGCCGAGGTCGCGCAGCACGGCGCCTCCGCCGTCGAGCCGGATCTCCGCGTGCTGGCGGGAGACACCGGGGTCGTCGAGGACGATGTCGGCCTCCGAGCCGCGACCGAGCACGGTGCGCGCGGTGGTGAGCTGGTAGCGCCGGCCGTCGACGTCGAGCACCGGGTGGGTGGGGGTCGCGGTGGCCGCGGTGGCCGGGGCGACGCGGCCCTTCACCCGGGCACCGCGGACGGTGAACACGCCGGTGTCGAGGGAGTCGTCCTCCTCGAAGGTGACCGTGACCGGCCCGACGAAGGCGTAGCGCTGCTGGCGCGCGTGCGCGGTGACGGCCTCGGTCAGCTCGTCGGCGAGGGTGTCCTCCCACGAGGTGAGCCGCTCGTAGTCGCTGCTGCCGAGGGAGATGAGGTAGGCGTTCGGCACCAGCGTGCGGTCGCGGGCGACGACGGCGGCCGAGGTGTCGGCCTCGCGGCGCAGGGCGCTGGCCAGCTCGACGGGCTGGACCTCGCTCTTGAAGGCCTTGGCGAAGACGCCGCTGACGGCGCGCTCGACGCCCTTCTCGAACCGGTCGAGGACCCCCACGGGCACCTCCTTCACGCTGCGTCGGGGACCGCCGGTCGGCGGTCCGGGTGCGGCACGGGCACGGACGGGCACGTCCGGCGGGCGGACGAGGCCGCCGGGCACGCCGACGGCACGGGCGCGCCCGGTCCGCTCGATGCTAACGGTGCGGGTGCGGCGATCCCATTCCACCGGTGGACGGCGGGCGCCGGTCGTGTGCAGGTCGTGTGCCCGGCAGCGGCCGGCCGGTGCCGCCGCGGCGGCCGGGAGGGAGCCGCCGGAGGTGCCCGGAAGCCGGTTCGGGAGGCCGTTTCGTGCGTGCTAGCCTTCTCGTCGCTTCTTCGCGCGAGTGGCGGAACGGCAGACGCGCTGGCTTCAGGTGCCAGTGTCCGAAAGGGCGTGGGGGTTCAAATCCCCCCTCGCGCACCAGCGAACGACCCAGGCCGGGTGCCCCGCGGGGCACCCGGCCTTCGTCGTCCCGCGGCCGGGCCGACCGGCCGCCGGTCGCGTAGGTTCGCCGGGTGGTCGCCCCCGCTCCCGCCCCCCGTCGCAGCAGCGTCGCCGGCCTGTCCTGCGCCGAGTGGGGACCCGAGGACGGCGCCGGCGGACGGCCGACGGTGCTCGCGCTGCACGGGCTCACCAGCACCTCCCAGGTCTGGAACGGCCTGGCCGCCGCGCGTCCGGACCTGCGGCTGGTCGCGCCGGACCTGCCCGGCCGCGGCGGGTCGGTCGAGGTGGTCGCCGCGCCGGGGCTGCCCGGCCACGCCGCGGTCGTCCGCGACCTGGTCGACGCCCTGGGCCTGGACGATCTCGTGCTCGTCGGCCACTCGATGGGGGCGTTCCTCGCGCCGCTGGTCGCGGCCGACCTCGGCGACCGGGTCCGCCGCGTCGTGCTCGTCGACGGCGGCGTCGCGCCGGCCCGGTCGGTGCTGCTGCGCCGGCCGGTGGTGCGGACGCTGTTCTCGGTGCAGCTGCGCCTGGTCGACCGGCGCTGGCCGAGCCCGCAGGCGCACCTGGACAAGGTCGAGGGCCGCGCCGCCACCGCCCGTCCGGACCTGATGCCCGCGCTGCTGGAGTGGGCCGAGCACTCGCTCGGGCCGGACGGCCGCCCGCGCCTGGCCCCGCGGCGCCTGGTCGCGGACGCGGTCGACGCGCTCGCGGGCTCGCCGACGCTGCCGGCCCTGGCCGGGTCGACGGTGCCGGTGCACCTGGTCGCGGCCGCCCGCGGGGCGGACGACTCCCGGGCGGCCTTCCTCGCCGACGACGCGATCGGGCTGGCCCGCGAGGCCGTGCCGCGCCTGACCTGGGAGCGCGCCGACGCCAACCACGTCACCGTGATGTTCGACCCCCGGCTCGCCGCCGCCCTCGACGGCGCCCCACCCGCCGCCTGACCGCGCCGGTCAGGACGAGGACCGCAGCACCTCGTCCAGCGCCTCCTCCAGGTGCCGCAGCACCCGCAGCGTCGCGTCGACCTCGGCCCCGGTGAGGTCGCCCTCCACCCGGGTCAGCAGCAGGTGCTCGCGCTGCGCCACCGCCTCGATCGCCGTCCGCCCTGCCGTGGTCAGCCGCACCAGCGAGGACCGCCGGTGCCCGGGGTTGTCGACCAGCTCGACCCAGCCCGCGTCCCGGGCGTCGTTCACCGTCCGCTGGACGAACTGGCGGCTGAGGTCCTGGTCGCGGGCCAGGCGCGGCACGGTCAGGTCGCCGCCGCGGCGCAGCTGGTCCAGGACGTTGCGGACGCCGACCGACATGCCCATCCGCTCCTGGTCGCGCTCCACCACCCGCAGCACCTTGCGGTAGACCGGGCCGAGCGCGACGTAGACCTGCGCGAGGCGGGCGGCGAGGTCGTCGGGCGGCAGCGGGGCGGTCGGTGTCACCGGCCGAGTATGACACCTCGGTTGTCAAGCGCAGCAGAACATGACACCCTGGGTGTCATGACCGGCGCGACACCGCAGACCCTGGACCTCGCCGACCACCGGGTGGCCCTGGTGGACCGGCCCCCCCTGACCCCTCCGCCTCCCGGTGCTGGTGGCGCCGGCCCGCTGCCGCTGGTGCTGCTGCACGGCGGCGCCGCCGACCACCGGATGTGGACGCCGCAGCTGGGCGCCTTCCCCGACCGCCGGCTCGTGGTGCCGGACGCCCGGGGCCACGGCGGCAGCTCGGACGCCGACGCGCCGTACCGCCTCTGCGACGACCTCGTGGTGCTGCTCGACGCGCTCGGCATCGAGCGGGCGGTCCTGGTCGGGGTCTCGATGGGCGGCGGCACCGCGGTCGACACCGCGCTGGAGCACCCGTCGCGGGTGGCCGGGCTGGTGGTGAGCGGCACCGCGACCAGCGAGCCCGAGTTCACCGACCCGTGGGCCCTGGAGGCGTTCGCCGAGTGGCGGGCGGCGGAGCAGGCGGGCGACCCGGAGCGCTGGGTGGCGGCCTACCTGCGGTTCGTGCCCGGCCCGCACCGCGGCGCGGACGAGGTGGACCCGGCCGTCCTGGAGCTGGTGGAGCGGATGGCCGTCGACACCCTGGCGGCCCACGTCCGCCTGGACGAGCACGGCGTCCCGCAGCCGCCGCACCCGGTGACGCCGGTGCGGGGCACGTGGGAGCGGCTGCCCGGCATCGCCGTCCCGGCCGTGGCAGTTGTCGGGGCGCTCGACGGCGACGACCACGTCCGGATGGGGGAGCGGTTCGCCGCCGCCGTCCCGGGCGCCGTTCTGGTGCGGGTCGAGGGCAGCGCGCACTACCCGAACCTGGAGCGGCCGGCGCAGTTCGACGCCGCGGTGCAGGACCTGCTGGACCGGCACGGCCTCTGAGGTCGTCCGGAGGCGGTGCCGGTCGGCCGGGGCTACCGTCGGGACGATGCCTCCGGAGCCCACGAACACCTCGGAGCCGACCCGGGGCCCGGCTCCTGCAGCGGACGGCCGCCTCGTCGGCGGCCGGTACCGCCTCGCCCAGGTGCTCGGCCGGGGCGGCATGGGGGTGGTCTGGGCCGGGCGTGACGAGGTGCTGCAGCGGCCGGTCGCCGTCAAGGAGGTGCTGCCGCCGCCGAACGTCGACGCCGCCGAGCGGGAGGGCCTGCGCGCCCGGACGATGCGCGAGGCCCGCACCGCCGCCCGCATCTCCGCCGACGGCGCCGTGGCGATCTACGACGTCGTCGAGGAGGACGGCCGGCCCTGGATCGTGATGGAGGCGCTGCCGCCGCGCACGCTCCAGGACGTCGTCACCGAGCGGGGGATGCTCCCGCCGGCCGAGGTCGCCGCCATCGGGCTCGACCTGCTGGCCGGGCTGGCCGCCGCGCACGGGGCCGGGATCCTGCACCGCGACGTCAAGCCCGGCAACGTGATGTTCCGCAGCGGCACGCACGGCGGCCGGGCCGTGCTCGGCGACTTCGGCATCGCGCACTTCGACGGCGACTCGACCCTGACCTCCACCGGCATGGTGATGGGGTCGCCGGCCTACGTCGCGCCCGAGCGGGCGCACGGCAAGCCGGCCTCGGCCGCGTCCGACCTGTGGTCGCTCGGGGTCACGCTCTGGACCGCCCTCGAGGGCCGCTCGCCGTTCGAGCGCGACAACGCCCTGGCCACCCTCACCGCCGTGATCACCGAGGAGGCGCCGGCGGCACCGCACGCCGGGCCGCTCGCCCCGGTGCTCGAGGGGCTGCTCCGCAAGGACCCCGCCGCCCGGCTCGACGCCGCCACCGCCCGCGAGCTGCTCCAGGCCGTGGTCGCGCCGCCGTCGACCACGGCCGCGATGCCCGTGGTCCCCGCCGCGCCCGCGACGGCGCCGCCCGAGCCCGTCCCGATGCCCGCACCCAGGGCGGCCGGCCGCGGCGACGTGCCGGTCCCGCCGCCGGCGGCCGTGCGCTCCGCTCCGCCCCCGACGACCGGCTCGACCGACCGGGTGGCCCCGGCCGGTCCGGCCGGGCCCGCCGACCCCGCGGACGGCGACCGGTCCCGTGGACGCCGGTGGCTGGTGCCGCTGGCCGGGGTGCTGGCGGTCGCGCTGGTCGCGCTCGCCGTGCTGCTGTGGCCCGACGGGGATCAGCAGGCGCAGGACCCCGGCGCCTCGCCGTCGGTCTCCGCCACCGCCGGGAACTCGGCGACCGACCCGGCGACCGAGCCGACGACCGACCCGCCGGCGAGCACCACCGCCGAGCCCGAGCCGTCCTCGCCGTCGGAGAGCGCAGCCACGTCGAGCCCGCCGGCCGAGGAGACGACGCCGGCGCAGGGCGGCGTCCCCGAGGGCTTCGAGCTCTACTCCGACGAGACCGGCTTCAGCGTCGCCGTGCCGGCCGGGTGGGAGGCCGAGCGCGAGGGCCCGCGCGTCTACCTGCGCGACCCGGGCTCGTCGGCGTACCTGCTGGTCGACCAGACCGACGACCCCGCGCCGGACGCCGTCGCCGACTGGCAGCGGCAGGAGCCGTCGGTGGCCGGGCGGCTGGAGAACTACGAGCGCGTCGGCGAGATCGCGGCGGTCGACTTCCGCGGCTGGGAGGCCGCCGACTGGCAGTTCGTCTTCGGCGAGGACCAGGGCACGCGCGTGCTCAACCGCAACGTCATCACCGCGCCGGACCAGGCGTACGCCCTGTACTGGTCGGTGCCCGCCTCGCAGTGGGAGGCGATGCTCCCCGTGCACGAGCAGGTCGTCGCGAGCTTCACGCCGGCCGGCTGAGCCGTCCCGGCTCCGTCAGTCGAGCAGGTCGCGCAGGGCCTCCGGCTCGCCGTCGCGCAGCGCCTGCCACACCTGCTCGCCGCGCTCGCGGTCCAGGTGCACGACCGACTGGCTGCCCTCGCGGCCGAGCCCGGCCACCGGGGCGGTGCCGGCCACGACCTCCGACGACGGCGTGCCGCCGAGCGCCGCGGCCATCGTGCGCAGGTCGTCCTGGCTGGTCGAGTCGTCCACCGCGACGTGGTCGAGCGCGGCGTCGAGCAGCGCCTCGAGCCGGTCGGGGTCGGTGGCCGTCTCGCGGCTGAGCGCCTGGCCGAACATGGCCCGCAGGAACCGCTGCTGGTTGCGGACCCGGTCCAGGTCGCCGTTCGGCAGGTTCTTGCGCTGCCGGACGAAGGCCAGCGCGGCGTCGCCGTCGAGGTGGTTGGTGCCCTCGACGAACTGGTGGCCGTCGTAGCTCGTGGCGTGCGCCGAGGCGACGTCGACCCCGCCGATGGCGTCGGTCACCGCGACCAGCCCGCCGAAGTCGATGACGGCGTAGTGGTCGATCCGCACCCCGGTCTCCGCCTCCAGCGTGCGGACGAGCAGCGACGGCCCGCCGTAGGAGAAGGCGGCGTTGACCTTGCCGGGGCCGCGGCCGGGGATGTCGACCCACGAGTCGCGCGGCACGGACACCAGCGCCACCTCGCCGTCGGCGCCGACCTGGCCGAGCACGATGACGTCGCTGCGCTGCTGCCCCGGCTGCCAGGGACCGTCGCCCTCCTCCTGGGCCTCGCCCCGCGAGTCCGACCCGACGAGCAGGAAGGTCGTCGGCGCCTCGCCGTCCTGCACGGCCGTCGACGTCGCCGGCCGCTCCGTCTCGGGGATGTCGAAGACCCCGTCGACGCGCGGCAGCTCCTCGGCGGCGCCGGACAGCGCCCGCTGCGGCGCGAGCAGGTAGGTGTCGACGCCCCAACCGGCACCGCCGAGCACCAGGGCGCCGGCCACCGCCAGTGCGACCCCGCCCCGACCGACCCGACGGCTCACCGGCCACCCGCCAGGACGAGCGCGACCTCGTCGACGGACGGCGTGCGCTGCTGCGGCACCGCGGCGACGTTCGCCGCGGCCGGCGCGAGCACGGCGGGCAGGGCCAGCGGGATGCCGAGGCCGCGGTAGCAGGCGACCAGCTCGTGCTGCTCGCGCTCCCAGCACAGCTCGTCGGCCGCGCGTGCCAGGTCCTCGGCGGAGGGCGCCGCGCCGGCCAGCACCTCCTGGACGGCACGGGCGAGCGCCTCGTGGTCGCCGGGTTCGAACTGGCTGCCCAGGCGGTAGCGCTCGACCACGGCGGTGATGTCGGGCAGCCGGCTGGCGACCACCGGGACGCCGGCCTGCACCGCCTCGAACAGCTTGTTCGGCAACGAGTACCGGTAGGACAGGCAGGTCGGCTCGATCGCGACCAGGGCGAGGTCGGCGCCGGCGACGACCCCGGCCACCTCCTGCGGTGCGACCGGGTCGAGCAGCCGGACCCGGCGGGACACGCCGCACCGCTCGGCCAGGGTGCGCAGCGTGGCCACGTACTCCTCGTCGCCGTAGCCGACCGCGGCCAGCACCACGTGCGGCGGCAGCAGCTGCAGCGCGCGTACCATGTCCTCCAGGCCGCGGCCGGTGGTGAACCGCCCCGAGTAGGCGACCACCTGCTCGCCGGGCCGGCGGCCGAGGCCACCGCGCACGGGTGCGCCGGTCGAGCGCTCGGGGGTGTTGCGCACGACCCGGACCGGGCCGCGCAGCCAGTACGTGCGCTCGAGCCAGGCCGCGATCGACGGGCTCACGGTGATCACGGCGTCGACGGTCGGCGCCAGCCGGCGCTCGATCACGAGGTCGCTCAGCCGGCTGATCGGGCGCAGCCGCCCGGAGCGGTTGCGGTGGCGCCACAGCTCGTGCGAGTCGTAGACGACCGGGATGCCGCGGGCGTCGGCGATGCGGCGCGCGGCGGGCAGGGTGTTGAGGTCGTGGGCGTGCACCACGTCCGGCTCCCAGGCCAGCACGGCCTCGGTCGAGGCGGTCCAGAACGCGGCGATCGTCGACGGCCGGTGCAGCGGCAGCAGCGCCCGCCGCAGGCCGTGGTGCAGCAGCAGGTAGGTGCGGCGCAGGCCGCGGCGGTGCGCCTGCGCGACGCGTGAGCGGGCCAGCCGCGCCCGGCGGCGACGCAGCCGGGCGCGCGCGGCGGCCCGGGCGGCCTTCGTGCGGCGGACCCGGCGCAGCCGCTGGGGGCGCGGCGCGGCGGGCGCCGGGGCCGTGGCCGGCGTCGCGCCGAGGCCACGGCCGGGGCGGTGCCGGGCCCGGAGCCGGGCGGGCGTGCCCCGGACCCAGAGGTAGACGGTGCGGACCCCCGCGAGGACGCGGTGCAGCACCGAGCGGACGACCAGGCGCTCGACCTCGACGCCGTCGACGTCGACGACCCCGGCGGGGTAGCGGCTGTTGCCCAGCGCGAAGACCCGCACGTCGGCGCCGGCGGCGGCCAGCGCGCGCGCCGACCGCAGCACGCGCGCGTCGTTGTGGCACGGGTTGAGGACGACCATCGCCACCCGCTGGCGTCGGCGGTGCCGGCTCGGCCCACCCGGTCTGCGCGCACCCGGTTGCGACGCGTCGGTGCCCATCGTGCTCCCTGATCGGAGGTATCCCGCGCGCCCGGCGACCGGTCGGCAGGGCCGGACGGGTGACGCCCGGCGTGTCCCTCATCGTCCGGAGGGAGGCCGACCTGAAGCGTTCGGTAGGGCGTTCTCGCGCACGTCCCAGGGCGTGGACGGCGGTGGCGGGCCGGGTCCTGGTGGCCAGGCCGGGTGGCGACGGCCGGGCCGGGTGGTGCGGCGCTCAGCCGCCGGCGGGCGGGTCGACCGGCTCGGCGACGACGACGACGTTGTCGCGGTAGCTGCCGAGCTCGGGCTGGAACGGGCCGCCGCAGGTGATCACGGTCAGCCGGTGGGGCACGTCCCGGGCGAAGATCCGGTCGACCGGCAGCACGGACTTGGTGATGGTCTCGACGCCGACGACGCGGTAGGTGAGCACCGACCCGCCGGTGGTCGTGACCTCGAGGGTGTCGCCGGGGGCCACCTCGGCGAGCCGCACCAGCGCGCCGGGCCCGCCCGCGCGGGTGCTGACGTGGCCGGAGAGCACCGCGCTGCCGGCCGCGTCGCCGGGCTCGGGGCCCCAGCGGTACCAGCCGACGGTGGCGCCGTCGCGGGGGATCTCCATCGACCCGTCGTCGCGGACGCCGACCGGGACGACGTCGGCCTGCACGTCCAGCGCCGGGAAGGCCAGGGCGGCGGGCGGGTCGGCGGCGGCCACCGGGACGGTCGCCGGCGCACGTCCGACCGTGGGCGTGGGGGCGGCGGTGGTGCCGGAGGGGTCCGGCGACGGCGCCGCGGTGGTCGGGCCGGTCGAGGTGGGTGCCGGCGACGGGATGGACTGCGCGACACCGGGTCCGGCGTCGGCGGACGGTGCGGGGGACCGCGCGACGTACCACGCGGCCGCGCCGCACACCGAGGCCAGGAGCAGGCAGGCCAGCGCGATCGACGCCCACGGGCGCCGCCGTCGCGGACCTGCCTGCTCCACGCTCATGCCTCCTGCTGCGCGACCGGGCTCAGGCCTGCGGGGCCAGGGCGCGACGGCCGGCCACGCCGGCACCGACCAGGGCGGCCAGGCCGAGGGCCGCGAGCCACGCGGTGCCGGTCAGCGGGGCCTCGCCGGACGGCACGCCGCTCGGGGAGGAGTGCAGGCCGTCGACGGTCTGCACGGCCAGGGCCAGGTTGGCGTCCTCCGCCGAGCCCCAGGCGTAGACGAAGGTCGCGGTGCCCTCGGCCAGCGGCAGGTCGGCCGGGCCGATCGCCACGGTGTCGGTGCCCGCGAGCACGACGTCGGCGCTGACGGTCCCGGCGTCCAGGACGAGGGTCTCCTCGCCCGGGTTCTCCAGGCCCTCGATCACGGGCGTGCCACCGGCGCGCACGTCGACGGCGGGCGCGGCGGCGGTGTGGCGCACCGACAGCCGGGCCTTGCCGGCGTCCAGGGCCGACACGTCGTTGACGAACGGGGTGAGGACGGGGGTGCCGTCCGCGCCGAGGTGGGCGACGACGGTGATGTTCGCGCCGGCCGGGACGGTGGCGTCCGCGAGCTCGATGGCCGGGGCGTCGGTGGCCGGGTCGGCCCCGGCGGCGAAGACCGCGAGGTCGTAGGTGCCGGCCGGCAGCTGCTGCGGGTCGGTGAGCGTGCCCGGCTCGAAGTCGGGGATCAGCTCGGCGCCGTTGGCGTACACGTCGACGGTCAGGCCCGGCACGGCGTGCAGGACCGACACGGTCGCCTCGCCCGCCGACGACGCGGAGGCGGGAGCAGCGAGCGCGAGGGGGACGAGCGGGAGGGACAGGGCGGTGAGCAGGGCGGTCCTGCGCATGGGGGATCTCCTCGGTTCAGGTGGTGCTGGACAGGTCGACCGGCGCGCCCGGTACCCACATGTCCGTCCGGAGGCCCGTTCCGGATGCACCCCTGCTGCGACTCGTCCCCCGACCTGCCCGTCCCCGGGTCCGTCGAGGTGTCCGCCGGCAGGTCCGCCGGCCTACCGCCCGTCGAGCCCGCAGTCGTTCGGTCCGGGCAGCTCCAGGCAGGCCAGCCGGTCCTGCACCTCCTGCGGGTCGAGGTCGTCGTCGGTGACGGTGAGGACGAGCGAGACCGCCGAGAGCAGCAGCGCCGCAGCGCTCGTCGTGGCGATCGCCAGCGTCGTGCGGTCGGGTGCGGTGCGGGTGAGCTCGGACATCGGTGACCTCCAGGTCGTTTCGGGCGGGTTCGGTCGTCGTCGCGGGTTCGGTCGTCGTCGCGGGTCGTGGTCAGCCCTTGCGGCGCTTCACGCCGACGTCGTAGGTGCCGGTGCCACCGGGCTGCTGGTGGTGCACGGTGAGCCAGTACTCCGCGGGTCGCAGGCCGCGGACGATCCGCGCGTTCGCCCCGGCACCGCGGTCCTGGTCGAAGGTGAGCACCGCCGCGCTGTCGTCGGGACCGTGCAGCGTCAGCAGGGTGTCGGTCGTGCCGGTGGTGGTGGCGATGTAGGTCCCCGCCTCGGTCACCGTGAAGTGGTAGGTGTCGACCTCGCCGCCGGCCGACAGGTCGGCGGCGTGCCGGGTGCCGTCGGTGGCCAGCTCGACCACACCCGGTGTCTGCCGGGGGTACTGGGCGCGCATGAAGTCGTGGTCGGTCGCCGACAGCGCGGTGTTCCAGCCGATCGAGAAGCTGCCCAGCGTCAGGGAGTCGGGTACCGCGTACTGCATGATCGAGGTCGGGTCGAAGGTGCTGAAGTTGGTCTCGTCGCGGTCGTAGACGGCGAACAGGTTGACGTCGACGTCGGCCTTGGACCAGCCCTGCTGGGCGTAGTAGGCGTACACCTTCGGCCTGTCCCACGGGATCCGGCCCTCGGCGTCGGGGTTCTGGTGCTCGTGGATCATCCCGAGCGCGTGCCCGAACTCGTGCCGGACCACCCGCTCGTACTCGCGCTGGGCGGTGCTCGGCTCCAGCCAGCCGTAGTTCATCGTCGCCTCCGTGCGCGGCACGGTCATCGCGTCGGTCCCGACCGTCGACCAGGAGAACCCCTTGTCCAGGAACGAGATCCGGATCTCGGACGCACCCGACGTCACGAACTCGAGCCGCAGGTTCGAGGTCTGCTCCCACTCGGCGGCGATCCGGGCGACCTTGTCCTTCACCGCGGCGTCGCCGTCGAGGAACAGCACCCGGATGGTGCGCCCGTTCTCCCACAGCTTCATCCGCTCGACGGCGGCGCGGGGCAGGCCGCGACCGGGTGGGGCGAGCGAGCGCAGCCGCACGTTGTCGACGCGTTCGGACGTGGCCACCTCGTCCCCGCTGCGGCGCAGGCCGTCCCGGTCGGTACCGCCCATGCCCCCCTCCGGCGCGAGCGTGCAGATCTGGTGCTCCTGGACCGTCATGGACCTCTCCTCCGTCTGCCTGGACCGTGCAGCTAGACCGTGACCCGCAACGAGCGGACGGCGACGTGCGGGTTGCCGAGCGTGAGGTCGCGCAGCGGTGCGGGCGCGAGCGCCGCCGGGCCGTCGGCCCGCAGCACCGCCACCAGCAGCACGACCGTGTCGAGGGCCTCGCCGGTGAGGTCGAGGTCGAAGGTCACGACGCCCGAGGTGAGGTCGTCCAGGGTGCCGGCCGGCGAGCGGCGTCGGGTCGCCGCGGTCGTCCCCACGAACGACCACCCCAAGCCGGTGGACGAGGAGGGGACGCCGGTCCCGTCGAGCACCTCGTTCGCCGCGGCGGTCCACGGGACCGGGCCCGTGGGCCAGGTGGCCGGGTCGGACGGGCGCGCCCTGGCCCAGACCACCCGGAACGGGTCGCTCCACCGCAGCAGCGCGACCCGCACGTCGGCGCCGGCGACGGGATCGAGGCCGCGCCGGTGCACGACGACGTCGACGCGGTGCGGGGCCGGTGGCACCGGCGTGGAGGCCGCGCCGATCGCGCCCTCCGGCAGCGGCGGCAGGTAGTCGTGCAGGTCGGCCTCGGTCGGGATAGCGGCCGGCCACGGGTCCGCGTCGCGGTGGGCGGGCAGCATCACCCCGGCGAAGAACACGGGATCGACGGTCACCGTGCCGGCGACCACCGGCGCGCCGTTGTCGCGGAGGACCTCGTCGAAGTACCTGTCCCACAGCCCGCTCGAGCGGAAGCGCAGGTCGGCGAAGCGCGACCGGCAGGCCGCCTGGAAGCGTCGCAGCTGGGCGGGCGGCGGCTGCGCGAGGAAGGTCCACGGGGCTGCGGCCGTCGGCGGCGTGACCGCCGACGTCACCGCGCGAGGCCGGACGTCGGGGGAGGCGTGCCACGACCGGGTGCCCACCAGGTTGCGGTTCACCAGCACCGACGTCGCCCGGTGCCGCATGTCGTCCTCGTGCACCCGCAGGTAGGTGAGGTCCTGCGCGTCCGCGCCGAGGCGCAGCTCCCACACACCGCGCGCGTTGACCGCCGCGCGCAGCAGGCGCACGCCGCCGTCGTCGAAGACCGACAGGTCCTCGACCGGCGCCTCGGGCAGCCCGTTGACCAGGGGCGACCAGGCCCAGTCCGGCACGCCGGCGGCGACGGTGCGCACACCGCGCCACACGCCGACGCTCGTGCCGACGTACACGGTGCCGGGTGCGGACGGGTCGGGCGCGATCGCGGTCACCGGCGCGGGCACCCCGCCCGCCTCGGTCCGCAGCCCGGTCGCGTGCAGCGTCAGGTCGCCGTCGAACCAGTACAAGGTGTCGACGGCCGGGTCGTCCACGCGCCCGGTCGTGCCGAGGTAGAACGCGCCACGCGCGCCACGGCGTGCGCCGCCCACGTCGGGGTCCACCGCGAGGTCGGTCCACGTGGGGGAGCGCTTCACCAGCGCCCGCGCGGACCCGGCGGGCGAGGGGAAGGTGCGCTGCAGCTCGAGGTGGCGGGCCCAGGTGCCCACCGAGGCGGCGGTGTCGGTGCCGGGGGTGCGGCTGAAGAGGTACACCTCGTTGCGGCAGAGCACCCAGGCCTCGTCCTCGCCCTGCCAGCGGCAGGCGAGCACCGCGCTGCGCAGGCGGTCCTGGGCCGGCAGGTGCGCCGGCTGCCCGGCGTCGGTGCCCGTGGGCAGCGTCGCCCAGCTGGCGCCGAAGTCCTGCGTCATCCACACCCGGGTGGTGCCGATCAGGATCTGCCCGACCGTCACCGGCGGCGCCCCCGGACGGGTGTGCAGGCCGGCGGCCGGTGCCGAGTAGAACGCCGAGGCGTCGATCTCGGGCTGGGTGTTCCCGACGTTGACGGCGCGGTCCAGCGGGTCGATGGGCGTCCACTGCCCCGCGAAGAACTGGTGGACGATCGCGTCGGGGGAGTCGGGACGCAGCACCACCCCACCGCCGTCGCTGCCGTCCCGGTTGCGCCACACCGCCCCGGACGCGCGCTCGATCGTGCCGTTGTCCTGCAACCCCGCCACGACGAAGCCCTCCAGCTGCGGGTGCACGGCCAGGTAGTTCGGCTCGATCACCGGCCGCCGGTCGTTCACGGCGCGGAAACCGGCCACCCGGGCAGGGTCGTCGCTGCGGTACAGCCCGCCGTCGCACGCGGCCCACAGCCGTGCGCCCCCGTTGGAGTACACGAGGTCGTGCACGTCGGCGTGCACGCCGATCCCGATGTGGGTGCCGCCGGTGAAGGCGGGCGCGGCCCCGGCCGGGACGGTGCCGGTCCAGATGGCGGCGTCGAACTCGGCTGCCGTGCCGACGGGGTCGAGGGTCCGCAGGCCGCTGCCGCCCAGGGCCACCCGCCGCGGGTCGGACGGGTCGACCGCCAGCGCCATGTCGTAGAAGCCCTGGTCGTGGACCGCGTTCGGCACGCCCGTGACCAGGACGGAGGTCACCGGGTCGGCCGTCGCGTCGAACCGGCGCAGCGAGTTGTCCTCGTCGGCGCGCAGGTCGCGCATCAGGTAGACGGTGGTGGCCGGGTCGGTTGCCGCCAGCTTGCCGCGGCCGGCGGCGTTCGGCGTGAAGACGCGGGTCCAGTCCACGTCGCCGTCGTCGCGGAACCACAGCCCGCGCCGCGCGCCCTCCTGCACGTAGGCCCACACGCGTTGCGGCACACCGCCCCCGGCGGCGCACCAGAGGACGTCGGTCACCTCGCCCGCGAAGGTGGCGAACGGCGCCCCGGTCGCCCGCGTGTACGGGTCGAGGGCGCCCGCCCCGCGCTGCCAGAGCCCGTTCGTGGCCGCGACCAGGAAGGCACCGCCGCCGGGCCTGCGGGCGATCCGGTGGATCCCTGCGCCTTCCAGCTGCGACCGGCCCTCGAGCTGCCACGGGTCGGCGGTGACGGCGGCCGTCGCCGGCCCGACCGCGCTCAGGACGCCGAGGCCGCGTCGCGAGCCCCCCGGCAGGCCCCCGGCGGCGACCGGCTCGCCGGTGCCGACGAAGACCTCGTCGAGGTCCGCGGTCGGAGCGAAGTCGACCACGACCGCACCGCAGGAGTGCCGGTGCGCCACCCGCGGGACCAGGAGGCCGGGCGTGGGAGCGAACCCCCCGATCCCGAGCCAGCTCGCGCCGCCGTCGCCCGAGTACCAGACGCCACCGTCCGCGGCGGCGGCGTACACCCGCTCGCCCAGCGGGTGCACCGCGATCGCGCGGATCCGGCCCATCACCCGGGGGCGTCCGCTGGCCTGCCCGCTCAGCACCGTGCCGGGCCCGATCGGCAGCCACAGGTTGGTGCGGCCGCTGGGCGCCGCCGCCGGGCCGCGGCGTCGACCGCGTCGGGCGGGCGGCGCGGGCGGTGCCGTCGAGCGCGCCTCGTGCGCACGGTCCGGGTCGAGCTCGCGCAACCGGGCCCCGACGTGCGCGGTGCGCCCGCGCACGTCGTCGGCGTGCTGCGGGCCGCGGTCGCGCGGGAAGGCGTAGCTCACGGCTGCCCACCGCCGTCCGCGGCCGGGCGCCGGTCGGGCGCGACCCGCACCCAGCCCTCGCGCAGCTCGGCGGGCGTGACCGGCAGGAGGGCGTCCTGGGTGGCGGCCAGGATCGCGTCGTGCCGCCAGGTGCCGGGGGTGTCGCGCCACCACAGGTCCTGCTGCTGGCCGAAGACCGACACCTTCGGCAGCCGCACCTGCTGGTCCTGGTCGAGGTCGGTCTCGACCAGCACCGGCCCCGTGCGCAGCGACGGCGCGATCGCGGCCAGCCCCGGGCCGACCCAGTCGCGGGAGAGCTGGACGTGCTTGCGCGGCAGCAGCCCCGACGTCAGGTGCGCCTTGCCGGCCGGGTGCATCAGGATCGTCAGCGTCACGCGCTGGCCGAGGTGCAGCAGCAGCGTGTCGGCGTCGCCGGCGGCCGCCGACGCGTCCGGCCCGACGACGTACGGGTGCTCGATCGGGGTCACGCCGGGCACGCCGGCGGAGCCGCCGATCAGGCCGAGCTGGCCCCGGCTGCGCCCGGAGTCGCGGGCGCTGCCGGCCACGGCCTTGTCCACGACCCGCAGCCGCGACCAGTCGTCGTCGACGTAGAACCCGAGGACGCCGTCGTCGGTGCGGGTGAGCTCGCCGATGCGGACCGGGAACGCGAAGCGCTGCAACGACTCCTGCGCCTTCGCCCACTCGCCCGCGCGCACCGGGTCGGACAGGTCGACGTCGGTCGTCGGCTGCAGCTGCAGCTCGAGCTGGGCGCGCACCACGGCGATCGGTCGCCCGACCAGCCCCACGACGTGCTCCGCGCCGAACGAGGAGAAGGTGTCCACCGTCCACAGCGCGGTGTCGACGGCACGCAGCATCGCGGTCAGCGCCGACTCGTCGGCCGGCAGCCCCGCCGCGGCCCGCCGCCCGCGCTCGGCGGAGTCGGCGGCGACCACGCCGGCCGCGAGCAGGCCGAGCGGTTCCTGCGCCGGCGCCAGGTCGAACCGCGGGCCGCTGTCGGCCGGCCCCTCGCGCCCGGGCGCGATCTCCCACATCACCCCGCCGCCCACGGCCTCGTGCAGGATCTCGCCGAGCGGCCGCCCGTCGGCGCCGAACACCTCGAGGGTCTCGTCCAGGTGGTCGGGCAGCAGGAAGCCGCACACCGGGCTCACCTGCAGCGAGGTGTCGATCTGGTCGACCCGGGCCTCGGTGCCGGGCGCGCCGGCCGGCGTGGCCGCGTCGACGAGCCGCAGCTGCCAGCGAGCGGGGCGCAGCAGCCGCGGCGGCAGGCCGAGCGCCCCCGGGACGCCCTCGACCCCGTACCGCTCCGGCACCCGGACGCCGTCGACCGGCACCTCCAGCAGCCTCCCGAAGGCGTCGACCAGCCGGGCGCGCAGCAGCCGCACCCCGCCGGCCAGCAGCATCGCCGGCGCGCTCGTCGGCGCCGTCGCCGCACCGGGGCCCACCGCGGACGCCGGGCGCACCAGACCGTCGACGGCGTCGTCGAAGCCGAGCAGCCGGTCGCGCAGGCCGCTCATCGCGGCGGTGACGAGGTCGACGTGCCGGACGGCCTCCGCGAGGTCGCGCAGCGCCTGCTCGGTGCTCTCGTCGATCTCCCCGTTGCCGGCGCTGTCCCGGGCGTCCTCGGCGGCGAGGTGGTCGAGCACGGCCGAGTGCAGGGCCACGGCCGCGCCCGTGGTGAGCACCGACCTGCCGGTGACGGTGCGGGCGGTCGCACCCGGCGCCGACCCGCCGGTGAGGTCGACCGACCCCAGCGTCCAGCCGACGAGGTCGTCCGGGTCGAGGCCGGGGACCTCCACCTCCCACTCCAGGTACAGCGGCACCCACGGCTGGGACCAGCTGGTGACGGCGACCAGGTCGGGGTCGACCCCGCGCAGGATGGAGAACCGCGCCAGCTCGTCGGCGACCGCACGGGCCGCGCCCACCGCCGCGGCCGGGCGGGCGGCGCGGGCGCCGCGTGCGCGGGACGACCGCGACGACCCGGCGAGGTCGGTGCCGAGCACCTGGGTGGTGCCGTCGTAGCGGCCGTCGGTGCCGAACCGGAGCGCCGACTCGGCGCGCAAGCGGTTGAACACCAGCGTCGGCGCCAGGACACCGTCGCGCACCGCCGGGGCGGCCAGGGTGAGCCAGTCGTCGTGGTACGGGTCGTGCACCACGGCCTCGCGCACCAGCCGGAGCACCTCCGGCGGCACCGACCCGTTGCCGAGGGTGGGCACCAGGTCGGCGCCGTCGACCACGCCGGGGACGTCCTGGTAGGCGTGGTGCGGCCACCGGCAGGTCAGGCTCCCGGACGCCGAGCCGCGCCCGTCGCCGCCGTGCCGCAGGCTCCGCCGGGCGCCGCGCAGCCCGACGAGCGGGTCGGCGGCCGACGTCCAGCGGGCGGCCGGTCGCTCGACCACCCGCGGCTCGACCGCCGCCAGCACGTCGTCGCTCTTGTCGTACAGCTCGCGGAACGCCTCGGACTCGGTGAGCACCCGCAGGTCGGCCACCTTGCTGAAGGTGAGCGTGGCCTCGGACGCCGTCACCTGGATCTTCGGCGGTGCGGCGGCCCCGAGCACGCCCTCCCGCGACCTGACGTCCGTGCGACCCGCCGTCCGCCCGCTCGCCGCACCCGTGCGGACCCGCTGCGCGAGCCGGTCGGTGGCGGCGACCTCGCCGGACGGGACGCTCGAGAACGACGCCGCGTGCTCGGTCTCCTCGATCTCGGCCAGCCCGTCCGGGCTGTCGATCCGGTTCAGCCGCTGCTGGGTGAACGCCTCCATCAGCCGCTCGGCGTCGCGGCGCTGCGCCGCGGTGGTGCCGGGGACGCCGCCGAGCGCGGCGAGCACGTCGTCGTCGTGCTGGCCGAGGGCGACGGTGACGTCGGCCTCGCGGGGGCGACCGTCCAGGTCGACGGGCCCGGCGACCGGCACGCCGTAGACGCTGCCGTGCAGCAGGGTCGAGCGCAGGTGCCAGGGTCGCGCGGTGAACCGGACGGCGGCCTCGGCGGCGAAGGTGGAGGCGGCGACGACGCTGGTGACCTCTGTGAGCTGGTCGCGCGGGGTGAAGGTCGCGCTGCCCGCCGCCGCGGCCCGCCGTGCGACGGTCGTCACCGGACGCGGCGAGAACCGTTCTCCGGTGGTCAGTCCCAGTGCCTTGCGCAGCGCCTCCTGGGTAGCGGCGTACTGCTGCTCGGTCCGCTCGTCGCCCCAGTCGCGCACCGGCCACCAGCGCAGCCGCGCCAGCAGCTCGTCCAGGCTGTCGCTGCTGCGCGCGGCGTCGAGCGGGTCGTTCGCCGGGTGCTTCCACCAGCCCGCCACCAGGTAGGTGGCCAGGTCGCCGTCGCGAGCCTGCACGCCCTCCAGCGGGTCGTGCAGCGCGAACCGGTTCAGCACGGCGTCGTACGCGGCCGACCACAGGACCGACCCGCCCACGAGACCGGTCAGCTCGGCCGGGTCGAGCACCACGCCGGTCGCCGCGGCCCCCGCGCCCTCGGTCCAGGTGGGGAGCGGCACCGCTGCCGCGCGGTCGGCCTCGAGCACCCAGCCGGCCAGGTTCGGGCGGGCCGAGCCCTCCGGGAAGATCAGCCGCAGCACGACCCAGCGGTCGGGCAGCGGCGCCAGGCCCATCCGGTTCGCGGTCGCCTGCCCGGCGGTGTCGAGCGTGCCGCGAAGCAGCGCGTCCGGCATCGCCCAGTGCAGGTGGACGCCGGGAGGGCGCGGCTCGCCCTCGTCGAACGGGGCCGGCATCGACTCCGCCACCGGCGTCCCCTCCGGGGTGGTCAGCTGCATCGGCAGCCGCACCATCGGCTCCTCGTGCCCCTCGGGTACGTACAGGGCCTGCACGTCGACGGGGACGAGCAGCCGGCTCTCGCGGACGAGATGGCGGTCCCACGTGGCGATCTCGGAGATCCCGACCTGGACCCGGTCCTGCGCGAGGAAGCGCTTGGACGCCACGACCTCGCGGACCAGCTCGGGGTCCAGGTCCAGCCGTCGCGCGTCGCCGAGGTCGATCCGCGCCTGCGGGGCGTCGCTCACGACAGTTCCTGCACGACGGCCTCGAGCCTGGTGGTCCAGTCCGTGACGCTGGTGGTGACGACGAACCGGTCGAGGTCGTAGAAGGCCTGTCCCGCATCGGAGTTCGCCGGGTCGCCGAACACCTGCCGGAAGGGGAACCGGAGCAGCTGGAGGGCGAAGTCGCGCGGTTCCATCACCCCGGCGGCCCCGACCGCGGGCTTGTCGACCAGGCGCTGGCGCAGCCGCTTCAGGTCGACCACGCCGGGCGCCCCGCGCCGGAACGGCACGTCGACGGTGTTCGCGGCCGTCATGGTGCTCTCTGGAGGCACCGCCTTCCCGGTCGCCTGCACCCGGACCTTGACGACGGCGCGCTGCGCGCTCGGCGGCGCCTGCGGGTCGATCCGGATGCCGAACTGCAGCCCCTGCCGGGGCTCCTCGACGTGCACCACAGCCGGGACGCCGTCGAACAGCACGAGCAGCACCGCGGGGGCGAGACGCTCCATCCGCAGCACCTTCATCCGCTTCGGGTGCGACTCCGCGACCGTGGTCAGCTCGCTGTCGCCGACGACGTCCTCGGAGTAGGCGCGCACGTGCAGCCCCGGCCAGCCGGACACGGCCCGCGACCGCAGCAGGAAGCCGGTGACCGCGCCGCCGGCGCCCTGCAGCAGCGCCTCGTCCTTCGGCGTGCGGACCTTGCGCTCGGTGGCGTCGACCTCGTCGCGGACGTGCGGGTGCACCTGCTCCAGCTCGGCCCGGTCGCTGGTGCTGATCGTGCCGACCGACAGCGCCCCCTGCACCAGGGCGTCGGTCCAGCCGCGGTCGAGGTAGAAGAACCGGATCGACTCGACCGGCAGCAGGTTCTCGTCGGCGACCAGGTAGCTGAACGGCACGCCGTGCAGCAGCCGCAGCCGGGCCAGGAAGTGCCGCAGCTCGTGGGGGACGACGTGCTCGCCCTCGTCCGGGTCGCGCTCGGTGACCACGCCGGCGTACCGCGTGACCGCCAGCTCGGCGACGCTCAGCGCCTGTGTCGCGGTGAACTCCACGTCCGCCCCCTCACTCGTCCTCGGCGGCCGGGGCCGCCGCGATCAGGTCGTCGAGCACGTCTGTGCTCTCTGACGGCCGGGGGCTCCGACGCCTCGCGCCGTGCCTTCCCTCCTCGGCTCGCTCGCTGCGCTCGCCTCGCTCGTCGGTCCAGGCACGGCGGGCGTCCTCGCCCCCTATGGCCGTGAGGAGGCCCTGCGTGAGCCGGGTCTCGAGGGCGCGCTCGAGGCGCCTGACCGTCAGCTCGTCCACGGTGTCGGAGTCCTGGCGACCGACGGGGACGGTGCTGGCCTGCAGCGCCGCCTCGAGGCCGACCCGTCCCGCGTCCTTGCGCACAGCGTCCAGGTCGAGGCCGAGCCCCTGCGCCACCAGCTGGTCCAGGTCGCCGCGGATCCGCAGCGGGCGTCCGGGGTCGACCACCGGCCGCGAGGGCCCGACGGTCAGGTCGGTGCGGGTGGCGAGCGCCTCGACCAGGTGCACCTGCACCAGCCGGGCCAGCGCCGCACCACGGTCGGTGAGCAGCCCCTCGAACGGCACGTGCGCGTCGACCAGCTGCCGCACCCGCTCGCGGCCGAACTGCTCGCCGCGGAACCGCAGCAGGGCGGACACGACCGACAGCTGCGACAGCGCCAGCAGCCGGCCGATCTCGAACGCCGCCGCGTAGGTGAGGTCGTCGCGGCCGTCCGGCACGGTGCGGCGCAGCTGGTCGGCGCTGTGGGCGAGGGGCAGCACGCCGTCGACCGGCTGGTCGCGCGTCGTCGGGTGCGGGACGAGCGGGCCGCGGTACCAGGCGGAGGTGCGGTCACCGCGCCGGGTGCGGTGCCCGAGCTCGAGGTGCCCGGTCTCGAGCACGGTCGTCGTCACCGGCCGCGGCGGCGGCGCCGGCGCGCCCACGCCGGCCGGCTCGGGGTCGCGCGGCAGGTGCTCGCCCTCGAGGGTCCCGAGCAGGCCGTGGTCGAGGTTCTGCATCAGGTACTCGAACGTCGCGCCCTCGGTGGTGGTGAACGACCAGTGCGCGAGCACCGGGAAGCGGTAGGTCTTCTCGGCGGCGATCCTGCTGATCGGGACGTTCCAGCCGACCTTCATCGCGTCCCGCACCCGCGACTGCGCCTCGGGCTGCAAGGCCGCCTCGCTGATCCCGGCGACCGCCGTCGCCCACTGCGCGGCCCGTGGAGCGGCCGAGGTGGCGGCCGCGCCGTCCAGCGCCGCCGCGGCGGGCGTGGGGCGCAGGGAGCCGGCCAGCAGGGCCTGGGCGGCGCCGGCCCTCACGGGCAGGCCCGCGGCGGCCAGGCGCTGCAGCGTGCCCGTCCCCGACACGTGCATGTCGGTGGCCAGCGGCTGCTCGTGGAACACCCGCCAGTCCTGCACCCGCTCGAACTCGAAGAAGTCCTGCGCCGGCTGCTCCGGCGGCAGGTTCTCCAGCTGGCCCTCGACGTTGACCAGGCACGCGGTGTACCGCACGGCCGCACCGGCGGCGACGTCCATGACCGGGAGCCGGTTGGCCAGCACGACGGCCAGCCAGCCGTCGTCGTCCCCGCCCACCAGCTCGGTGTCGTTCACGTCGACCTCGCGCACGTGCACGAGCAGCTCGAGGTCGTCGCGGGTCGGGAAGACCTTGTCGAGCACGGTCTGGGTGACGGTGAGCCGGACGGTCTGGTCCACGTCCTTGTCGGCGGGGTCCAGCAGCACCGTGCCGGGTGTCACCGCGTCGGCGACCGCCGTCGCGGTGGAGATCTCGCCCTCGCCCTCGGCGAGCACGACCAGCGCCAGCCACGGCGTCGTGCTCACCGCCGTGCCGCCGGCCGGGTTGCGCTCCCAGGGCAGCGTGCGCCGCTTGAGCACCACCTGCGGCAGCCGCTGGCCGAAGGCGCCCTCGCCGTTGGCGGGCGGGAACGTGGACAGGACCTGCTCGGGCGGCATCGTGTACCGCGGCGCCACCACGTGGACGTGCGTGCGCTCCTCCCGGGTGGGGAAGGGGGCTCCGGTGACGCGGCTGACGTACTCGTAGCGTCCCGCCACGACGTCGGGCAGGAACCGCGAGTGCAGGACGAAGTGACCGCGTCTCGGCATCAGCGTGCCTTCCTCGGTGTCGACGTGCGGGCCGGCGTGCGGGCCGGCGTGCGGGTCGGTCTCCTGCGCGGCGGGCCGTCGTGCTGCCAGGTCAGGCGGGTGGCGCCCTGGGCGCCCGCGACGAACGGTGCCAGTGCGGCGTCCAGGCCGCGGGCGCTGACCAGCGCGATCGCCCCCTGCGGGTCCAGGTCGGTGGCGCCCAGGACCCCGACGAGCGACCACCCCGTCTCGGTCGCGACCGTCACGGTCACCGGGCCCCCGCCGGGCGCGACCGCCCACGCCAGGACGCTGCGGTTCTCGGCGGTCAGCAGCGCCGGCGGCAGGTCCTGGCCGCGGGCGTCGGTGACGCGCTCGGCGCCGTCGAGCCCGAGCACCAGGCGGCGGCCCGCCGCCTCGCCGCCCAGCGCGGTCGGGTCGTCCAGGACGACGACGACGGTGCGGACGGCGGCCGCGAACCGCGTCGTCACGGTCGAGACGCCGCGGGCCAGCTCGGCGCCGCTGACCCACCCGGCCTCCCCGCGCTGCTCGTGGGCCGGGATCTGCTCCCCGCGGGAGGTCACCAGGCAGCCGCGCCCGAGCGCGCTGGACCACCCGAGGTAGGGCAGCTGCGCTCCGGCGTGCCACCCGGCCAGGCCGCTGCCGGGCTGCGCGCCGGTGCCCAGCCCGACGGCGACCAGCCGCTCGGTGCCCTGCGGCACGGTCAGCGCGTCGGTGACGACGGCGTCGGCGAGCACCTCGGCGCCGGGACCGACGGCCAGGACGCGGGCGGGGGAGCCGGCCACCGCGAGCACCGGGCGGGCCGCGTCGCCGACGTCGCGCCGGGCGTTCGGCAGCGCCAGCACCGCGACGTCGCCCGCCTGCAGCACCGCGCCGGGGTCGCCGGGCGAGCGCCGGCCGGCGGCCAGCGCCGTGCTGAAGGCCGCGAGCCGCTCGGCGTCCGGGCCGGCGACGCGACCGATCCTCGCGGTCGGAGGGCGGCCGACCGCCGTCGTCGGGACCGCCCCGGTGGCCAGGACGCTGCCGCCGGCGCGGGCGGCGGCGCGGGGCAGGCCGGCCAGGGTGAGCCGGCCGCCGGCGCGGACGTCCCGCCGGGTCGGGGTGGCGACCGCGGGGACGGTCACCAGCGTGGTCGCCACCGAGCGGCTGCGCTCGGCGTCGACCGAGGCGAGGGTGGGTGGCGCGGTGCGCCACAGCCGCGCGACGTCCTCGACCGTCGTGGCCGGTCGCGCCACCGCGTTGGCGACCGGCGCGCTGCCGCGCAGCAGACCGACCAGCACCGGCGCGCGCACGGCGGTGTCGACCTGCGGACGCACCGGCACGGCCTGGCGGTCCGGGACGACCGGGATGGCGTCGGTGTCGAGCCCCTCGCCGAGGGTGCCGAGCCGCGGCGGCGCCTGCCGCTCGCCGCGCAGCGCCGCGACGGCCGCCGGGCTCGCCGTCCGGGCGAGGTAGCCGGCGGTCTGCGCGAACGCCTGCGCGACCGTGGTCGGTTGCGCTCCCGCCACCTGGCTGAGCACCGCCGTGCGGGCGCGCAGGTCGGCCACCTGCTGGGCGGTGCGGGCGAACGGCAGCGGGATGCGGCGGCCGATCTCGACCTGGTGGTACGGGATCTCCGGGCCACCGGCCGACGGCGTGCCGTACGCGTCGAGGCCCACCTCGCTGAGCGCCTCGACGACCTCGCCCTTGGGGAGCTTGCGGTTGTTGTCGTCCTGCGGCGGTCCCCACACCCCGACCGGGAACGCCCCGCGCTTCTGCGCCCGTCCCTCGAACGGGAAGGCCAGCTCGGCCCCGGCGCGCTGCCAGGACTGCGCGAGGGTGGTGGCCAGCGACGCGACGCCCATCGGGCCGACGCCGAGCGTGCGCGACGGCGGGTGGTTCCCGACACCACCCGGCGCCGGCGCGACGCTCGTCACCGGGACGGTGGAGGTGACGACGAGGCCGAACTCGGCGACGACCTTGAAGGGTCGCTGCGCGGTGCCGTCCGGGGTGATGTCGCCCGAGCCCGACGGCGAGGTGCCGAAGGTGGTCACCACCGAGTGCGTCACGGCGCCGTCGGAGGAGGCCTCGAGGTACTTCTCGGTGAACGCGTCGGCCGCGAGCGGCGGGGTGCGGTGCTGCGTCCTGGACCCGATCTCGACGCTGAACTCGCACGGGCCGACCTCGATCGTGGCCTTGCCGTGGAAGTCGGGGCCCTCGAGCTCGAGCCGCGCGCCCAGGCTCACCGACATGCTGATCTCGCCGAACGGCCAGATGTCGACACTGATGCCGGCGCGGATGCGCACGTAGGCCATGACCTTGTAGCTGAACGGGTCGAAGTAGACGATGCCGTGGGCGCCGAAGGACAGCTCGGCCCACGCCCACCCGAAGCTCGCCGACGCGGAGAAGTCGCCGCCCGCCATCAGCGCCTCGGACGTCAGGGCGAAGTAGCTGCCGGCCTGGATCACGATGTTGCTGCCGAACTGCCACCGCATGCCGAGCCGCGGCACGACCGGGTAGCCGTCGCGGTGGAAGTCGGGGTGGTACCCGCCCAGGGTGAGGACGAACTCGCCGGCGTGCTCTCCCTTGAACCAGGTGACGAACGCGAAACCGCCTGTCAGCCGGACGTCCTCGTAGAGCAGCCAGGAGTTGTCGGTGAGCTGCCCCTGCACCCACAGGACGCCCTCGGACGTCGAGAACCGCACCAGCAGGGCGATCTCGATCGACACCAGCGCCACCTGGGGCCGCGGCAGCGCCATCCGGGCCAGGCCGAGCAGGTTGACGTCCAGCCCGTCGCCGACCTCGACCGCCACGACGGCGATGCCGTCGACGAGCGCGAAGCTGGTGAACGACAGGCCGGCCGCGAACCAGAAGCTGCCCCGCTTCATCGGGAACGCGGCGCCGAGCCCGCGCAGCTCGTCCATCGGGTTGCCCGGCTTCGCGGCGACGTCGAGCGCCTTGACCAGCGGGTGGTCGCCGAGCCGCGACAGGTCGGTGGGCACGACGAGCTCGCGGTTGATGCCGAAGCCGCCGCCGATGCCGGTGAGGAAGAAGGCGGGCGGCCCGCCGATGGGGCCGACGACCGAGCCGACCGCGAAGAATGCCACGAACCGCTCGCCGGCCTCGACGCCCTCGCCGTAGCCGCCGTAGATGGTGATGCCGTAGACGCCGAAGCGGGCGAGCAGCATGCCGAGGTACTCGATCGAGCCGGTGCCCGGGTCGACGTTCTTCAGCAGCCCGCCCGCGATCGACAGGCCCGCCAGGTCGGCCGACACGGCCAGGCCCCGCAGGTCGACGTCCCACGAGGCGGGGTCGAAGAAGGCGTTGCGGGAGACCAGGTAGGTGATCTGCAGGTCGTCGACGGCGCAGGTGAGGCCGAACAGCGACACCGAGCCGTCGAGCAGCACCGAGACGCGGTCGACCCGTCGCTGCGCCATCGCGACGCCGAGCCCCACCTGCTCGACGTACAGCGGGCCGAAGCCCTTCTGCACCGCGATCCACCACGGACCGTCGTCGTCGCCGGCGCGCAGGGTGACCGAGACAGCGTCGGTGCCGTGCTTCTGCACCGCGATGGCCGGCGAGAAGGCCGGCTGCGGCGGGGTGGTGCCGGTGTCGGCGAGGATCCCCGCGGCGATGCCGTTCCCCCCGCTGGCGCCCGACGCGCTCACCGCGAGGTCGGTCAGCTGCAGCTGCGCGCCGCCGGAGACCTGGCCGGCACCGGCGCCGCCGATCGAGGCGAACGCGTGCAGCGCGACCGACCCGAGGGTGAGGCCGAGGTCGAGCAGCGGCCCGTCCGGGCTGCCGACCCGCAGGCCGACGCCCCACACGGTCAGCACCGGGCGCAGCACCGGGTCGTCGGGGTCCGAGACGTCGAGGAACCCCACGAACACGCCGCCGCCGGCCTCGGGGCTCCCGTCGATCCAGGAGGCGTCCTCCTCCAGCCAGAGCGACACCTCGCCCTCGAGCAGGGCCCAGCGCCGGCCGGGCTCCAGCCCGAGCCGCAGGCCCACCACCCCGTCGTGCTCCAGCAGGGAGAGCCCGAGCTCGCCGAGGTCCAGGGTGATGCCGGCCCCCGCGAGGTTGACGAACAGCCGCACCGCCCTGCCCAGCCACTCGTCCGGGTCGAACAGGCCGTCGATCAGCGAGGTGCCGGCGTCGTCGAGCAGCACACCGTCCAGGAGCTCGCGGACGGTCTTCGAGAACACCCGGTGGTCGAGCAGCTCGCCGACGGCGGGGGTGGACATCGCGATCGAGGCGACCAGGTCGGCGACCACCTCGACCGCGCGCAGGGCGGCCTGCAGCGGGTCGTCGACGGGCGCCACGTCCAGCGAGATCGGGTCGCTGCTGCCGACCAGGTCGAACTCCGCGGGGTCCAGCGTCCAGCGCGCGGCGAACCGCGCGGTCTCCCCGGCGGCCAGACCCACCAGGACGCGCCGCCCGCCGACCGGGGCCTGCCCGGCCGCCACGGTCGCGAACGGGCGCAGGACGACCGCGCCGGTGTCGATCTCGACCGGCCCGACGGTGACGGTCAGGTCGCGCAGCCCCTGGTCGGAGACGGCGAGCCGGAAGGTGAGCCGGTCGATCCCGGGCACGGGCACGTCGAGCCCGTCGACCTGCACGGTCCTGGTCGAGGGCTCCCACGACAGGGAGACGTCTCCGTAGGTGGCGGTCAGCCGGCCGACGGCGTGGGTGACGGCCAGCCCGTCCGGGACCAGGTCGTCGACGTGCGAGGTGAGGTCGGCCAGGTGCGCGAGCAGGCTCGGCGCCGCCGTCTCGAGGGCGGCGGCCGGGTTCGTGCCCCAGGCCACCAGCCGCGCGTGGTCGAACGCGGGCGTCGCGCCGGTGCGCAGGGCCAGGGCGTCGCCGACCGTGGACACCACCTCGCCGACCGTGCCGTCGTCGGCGAGCAGGTCGAGCAGGAACGGCAGGGCGTACCCGGCCGCCTCGGCGAGACCGCCGAGCCCGGCGAAGGGGACGAGCTGGAGGTCGCCGCCCGACGCCGTGCGGAAGAACAGCCGCACGGGGGTCGACGGCCCGACCTCGACGTGAACCGCCTGGGAACCGGGGGTGCCCGCGCCGGGCAGCCCGACGAAGGCGTCCAGCGCCAGGGCCGGCGGCCCGCTCGGGCCGACCACGAGGGAGGCGGTCAGGCCGGCAGCGAGGTCAGCCCCACCGGGCGGCGCCCAGGCCGAGGCGTCGACGGTGAGGCCCAGCCGCACCCCGTCGCCCTGCTGGGCGACGGCCAGGGCCACGCCGTCGGCCAGCGGCCACGGCCCGCCCGCGGCGCCGCCGACCCCGGTCAGCGGCCGCAGCGCGTCCAGCAGCGCCTGCACCGACGCGGCGGAGGAGGCGAGCGAGCCCGCCCCCCGCAGGAAGCCCGCCGGGTCGGCGACCAGCGGCGCGAGCGAGCGAAGCCGGCGCACGCCGTCGCCGAGGTCGTCGCCGAGCAGGCCGAGCACGTCGAGAACGGCGTCGACGGTGGGCCGCAGCGCGTCGTCCAGGCCCCGCAGCACCTCGACGGCGACGTGGCCGGCCAGGCCCGGCGCGGCCTCGACGACCAGCCGGGCCAGGGCGTCGGGGTCGGGCGCGGGCCACAGGTCGACGTCGGTGACGGCGCCGCCGGGGTGCTGCCAGGCCAGCCGGACGGCGAACGGCGCGAGCTGGACGACCGCCCGCAGCCCGTCGGGGGGTCCGACCGACACCGTGCCGACCAGGCCCGACGGGGACGCGGTGACGTCGGCCTGCCAGCCGGACAGCCCCGTGCCGGAGGTGGTGCGCAGCCGCACGGTGCCGGTCGCGAGGTCGACGGTCGCGCCGGTCGCGCCGACGGCCGCCTGCACCGCGGCGGAGACCGCAGGCCCCGCCGCCTGCAGCCGGGCGCGCAGCAGGCCGCCGGGGTCGCGCACCAGCTGGTCGACCGCGTCGGCCACGACCGCGCCGTCGACCGTGACGGCCAGCGCCTCGAGCAGCGCCGCGAGGGCCTGCGCGGAGGCGCCTGCGGCCGCGTCGGTGAGGCGCTGGACCGCGACCGCCAGCAGCGTGCGCGCCTCGGGCAGGAAGGGCTCGGCGTCCGGCCCGACGACGAGCTGCTCCCAGTCGCGGGTCAGGATGCGGGCGTCGTGCAGGACGACCCGGCCCGTGCCGGGTCCGGGCGGGCCCGCCTCGCCGCCGAGCGGGACGAGCAGGTCGGCGGTGACCTTGCGCAGCTCGGCGGTGGGGGTGGAGGTGAGCCAGCCGAGCCGGTCGGCGACACCGGCCCGGACCCGCAGCGAGCGGCCCGTGACCACCCGGGCGGGCTCGGTGGCGGTCGCCGCGTCGGCGCCGGCCAGCGTGAGCAGCGCGTCGCCGCTGACCCGCAGCGAGCCGTCCGGGCTGTCGGGCAGCACGAACCGCACGCCGGCACGGACCCCGGTCGCGGGTGGCAGCGGTGTCGCCGCCCGCACGCGGGCGCGGTGCGCGAGCCCGGCCGCGACGGCGGCCGTCAGCGCGCGCGACACCTGCTCGGGGCTGACCGCGCCGAAGACCGCGGTGGTCTCCAGGCCGGTCCGCAGCGGGGGCTGGGCCGTCGGCGGTGCCAGCTCGGCGTCCGGCGTCGCCAGGCCGGTCAGCTCCATCAGCGCACCGACGAGCGAGCGCGCCAGCCGCAGGTCGACGTCCTCGTCCGGGCCGACGGGCGGCAGCAGCCGGTTCAGCAGCCGCAGGCCGTCGGCCTCCGGGACGGTGCTCAGCGCGGCCAGCGGGACGGGGGCGTACGGCGTGCCGAGGGTGACCACCTCGGACACGGCGTCCACCTCGGCGGCGGCGCGGCGGCAGGCGTGCCCGGCGCCGCCGACCCCGACGACCACGACGTCGTCGCCGAGCGTGGCGAGGCGGTCGAGCACCACCCGCAGCCGGGCCGCCTGGCCGGCCGTGCCGTCGGCGTCCCCGTTCGCCAGCCGGCAGGCCGCGCGGGTCCCGAGCCGGACGAACCAGTCGCCCGCCGCGGGCGCCGGCGCGGTGAGCATCGCCGGCTGCAGGCCGGGTGCGGTGAGGTCGACGACGCGGTCGGCCGGCCGGTCGGCCCAGGCGTCGGGCCCCAGCGCCACGTGCAGCACCGCCGTGGGGGTGCGCAGCAGCTCGGCACCGAGCACCAGCGAGCCGTGCAGCTGGGAGGCGCCGACGTCGAGCCGGACCACCCTGGTGGCACCGGGCGGCGTCGTGGCCGGAGCCACGAGCCGTCCGTCGGTGCCGGACCAGCGCAGCGCGATCTGGGTGAGCCCGCCCACGACGTCACGGCTCTCGACCAGCTCGCGCACGTCGGCCGCGACCTCGGACTCCAGCGCCAGCGCCAGCGCGAGCACCGACGGGTCGAGGCCGGGTGCGCCGGGGTGCCACGCGCGCAGCGCCGCCGGCACGTTGACGACCCGCGGTCGCAGCCCGGCCGGCGGGAACCAGACCACCGGCTCGGGCAGGGGCACCGCGGTGGCGAGCCGGAGCCGGAACGGGTCGTCCGGGTGGCCGCTGCCGGCGAACGGCCCGCCGGCGCCCCCGGCCGCGCCGAGCACGTCGGCCAGCAGCGCCAGCGCCGCCGGCGCCACGTCGGACACCACCAGCGCGGTCGCCCAGTCGCGCAGCGCCACGGCGGGGTCGTCGAGCAGGTCGGCGAGCCGGAGCACCGGCCCGCTCGCGCTCCCGACCCCGTGGCCGGTCCAGCCGAGCAGGTCGGTGACCCGGCGGACGAGGTCGGGCAGGTGGGTCTCGAGGTGGCCGACCAGCTCCTGCAGCAGGTCCCAGCCCTGCGGCGGGAAGGTCACGGTCCCGGCGTCCAGGACGGGCAGGGCGACGGGCAGCAGGTCGCCCGCGACGTCGAGGGCCAGCCCCGGCAGGTCGGCGCCGGCGACCAGGCCGTCCGCGGCCGTCCAGCCCAGGTGCAGGCCGGCGCGCGAGGCGCGCAGCGCCAGGCCCTCCGCCACGTCCAGCCGGGCCTCGTCGGTGCCGTGCCCGCGCGCCGACAGCCGCGCCTGCACCCCGGTGACCAGGCTCGCCGAGCGGGCGGCGAGGTCGATCTCCGCCAGCCGCGCCGACAGTGCGGCCTCGAGGTCGGGCGCTGCGCCGCCGAGGTCGTCGACGGTCGTGGTGACGGCGAGGTCGACCACCAGCAGGTCGCCGTCGGTGTGCAGGTGCAGGGCGAGCGGACCCACGAGCGGGAGCCGCCACGGCTCGTCGGCCCGGCCCTCGCCGGAGACCGCACCGGCGGCCGCGTCGGCCAGGCCGTCGCGCAGCAGGCCGAGGGCCGTCACGACCTCGTCGCGGTGGTCGGCGAGCAGTCCGCGCCAGTGGGAGGCGAGGTGCCCCACCGGGTCGGACGCGAACGCGACCAGGGCCGAGGGGTCGCCGTCGAGGCCGAGCAGCACCCGCACGGTGGTGCCGAGCCCGCCGACCAGCTCCTCGACGACGTCACCGACGGCGTTTCCGGCCGCGTCCATCAGGGCGTCGGGTGAGGTGAGGTCGAGGACGGCGTACGCCTGGTCGCCGATCGTCACGTCGTCCGCGGCGAGCACGAAGGTCGGCCGGCGCCGGTCGTCGAGGGCGAAGCCGAGCCGCAGCCGCTCGACCCGGACGGCGGGCGGGCCGGCCACCACGAGGAGCGGGTCGGTCGCCGAGCCGATCGAGGCCCAGATGCCAAGTGCGGGAACGGCCGTGGCGGAGCCGGTGACGAGGTCGACGGCGGCGAGGTCGACCCGCGCCTCCGCGCGGGCGGTGCTGCCGGGCTGTCGCACGTCGACCCCGAGGGTCGGCGTCAGCAGGGCGTGACCGGACGCGTCGGTGCCGACCCGCACGCCCACGCGCACCGACACCGGGGTGCCGGGGACGGCGAAGACCACCTCGCTGCCCTCGGCCTCCGCCTCGAACAGGTCGGCCAGGTGGTCGATCCAGGCCTCGCGCTGCGCCTCGGTCGTCAGCACGTCGTGCAGCCAGGCGGTGAGGGCGGCCACCCCCTGGTCGACCAGGCCCGCGACCGGGAAGTCCGGGACGGCGTCGCCCGGGACCAGGCCCAGCATCCCGGCGACCGCCGTGAGCACCTGCGTCGGCGTGGGGGCGGCCGGGCCGGGTCGCGGCGAGGCCGGAGGGTCCGCGAGCACCGACCGCACGAGTGCGAGCACGAGGTCGAGCACGGCGTCGTCGAGCTCGTCCGGCGAGCCCGCCGCGACCCTGATGTCGCGGGCCGCGGGTGCCCCCGGCAGCCGGATCCCGGTCAGGGTGAGCCCGAACGAGGGGTCTCCGTCGGACGGGTGCGTCGGCACCTCGAGGTCGAGCCCGATCGCCTCGAGCACCTCGGTGCCGACGGTGACGGTGGTGGCGAGCCGGATGCGTCCGCCCGGCTGCCCGAGCAGGAACGGCTCGCTGACGTGGACGCCGTTGCCGTCGACCTGGAAGAGCGGCACCTCGATCGTGGTGCGGCTGGCCACGGGATCGGTCGTGCGGGCCGACAGGCCGAGGCCGAGCCGGACGGGGGCGCCGTCGTCGTCGGCGATCGTCACGCACACGTCGAGGTCGACCGGGTCGGCCGGGCGACGCAGGGAGACCACGGGCAGCCAGGTCGTGCCGCCCGGCGCCGTCGTGCGGTCCTGCCCGCCGAGCACCTCGTCGACGAACGCGACCAGGGCGGTGCGCTGGTCGTCGTCGGACAGCATCCGGGCGAGGTAGTGGTCCGGCCGGCCGAACCAGTCCGAGTTGGGCGCGCCGTCCTCGAACAGGCCGATCGCGGTGGCGAGCTCGCCCAGGACGCCGAGGTCGGCGGTCGTCATCGTCATCGGCGCGTCCCCAGCAGCCCGGTCGAGCCGCCGAAGCGGTGCCGGCCCATGGGCACCACGAACAGCCCGTCGGCGTTCGCCGCCACCTCGACGGGCACCATCACGTTGCCGCGGGCGTCCTTGCCGGTCGCGCCCGCCATGCCGGTCACCAGGCCGAGCAGGCACTGCCAGCCGAAGGCGACCAGCGACTCGCCCCAGGTGTCGACGACGACCGCCGGACCGCGTGGCCGCGTCTCGGTCGCGGCGTACAGGCCGCGCGGCCGGTCGGGGGAGCCGACCACGAAGGTGACCAGGACGTGCCCGTGCGCCTGGTCGCAGCGCACCGGGACGACGACCACGACCAGCCCGTCGGCGAGCTGCAGGTCGAGCTCGCCCACGAGGACGGCCAGCTCGTCCTGCCCGTCGACCCAGGCGATCTCCGTGCGCTTGGTGGGCCGGAACAGCCCGGCGGAGCGCAGCGCGGCGACCCGCATCAGCTGCGCCGCTGACCGCGGGTCGAGGTGGACGCGCTCTCCGACCTCGCCGTCGCCGAGGGCGCGCTCGGGCCCCAGCCGGCCCTGGCTGCGGGCGGCCGCGACGTAGCGGACGTACTCGGGGGCGACCGCGCTCGAGGCGGTCACCGCCCGCACCGTGGTGCTCGACCCATGACGCCCTCGATCGGCTCGGGTACGCGTCGGACAGGTGCTCGTGGAGGAGCGGTGGGGGAAGGGTGCGGGGAAGCGTGCGGCCGGCAGGTGGTGCGCGTCGAGTGAAGTCCTCCGGGAGGGCGCGGCGCAAGGGTCAGAAGGTGCAGGGGTGCCGCACGGGGCCCTGCATCCGAAGGGCGTTCTGCGCGAACAGGTCCCAGCCGGACATCTCGACTGCGGCGCGGTGGCCGATCCGGTGCACCCCGGTGCAGCCGGCTACCGGGGCGGGGCGCAGCATGGGGTCGTGACACGACGCGAGCAGCCGGGACCCGGCCAGGAGTCGGTGTGGGACTACCCCCGGCCGCCGCGGGTGGAGCCGACCGACGACGAGGTCGTGGTGCGCCTCGGCGGCGTCGAGGTGGCCCGCACGCGCCGCGCGCTGCGGGTGCTGGAGACCAGCCACCCGCCGGGCTACTACCTGCCGCGCGACGCGTTCGCCCCCGGCGCGCTGCGTCCCGCGGACGGGACGTCGTTCTGCGAGTACAAGGGTGTCGCCTCCTACCTCGACGTCGTCGGCGGTGACCGCGTCGCGCCGCGGGCCGCGTGGACCTACCCCGACCCCTCACCGGGCTTCGAGGCGATCCGCGACCACGTGGCGCTGTACCCGGGCCGGGTGGACGGCTGCACCGTGGCGGGCGAGGAGGTCCAGCCGCAGGAGGGCGACTTCTACGGCGGCTGGATCACCTCGCGGGTGATCGGCCCGTTCAAGGGCGCGCCGGGCTCCTGGGGCTGGTGACACGACGTCGGCGCGCCACCGGCGCGCCCGAGCAGCAGGAGGAACCGATGGACGCACGCGTGGACCCGGCGCTGGAGGCACCGAGCAGCATCGTCGTGGTGGGCGGCGGCCTGGCCGGCGCCAAGGCGGTGGAGGCTCTGCGGGAGAACGGGTTCGAGGGCTCGCTGACGCTCGTGGGCGCCGAGCCGCACCTGCCCTACGAACGACCCGCGCTGTCCAAGGACTACCTGCAGGGCAAGGCCGACCGCACCTCGTTCGAGGTGCACGACCGGGCCTGGTACGACGACCACGACGTGACCCTCGTGCTCGGCCAGGAGGCCACGGCGCTCGACCTGGCCGCCGGCACCGTGACCGCCGGCGGCGCGTCGCTGCCGTTCGACCGGCTGCTGCTCGCGACCGGCGCCGCACCGCGTCGGCTCGACCTCCCCGGTGCCGCCCTCGACGGCGTGCTGGCGCTGCGCACGGTCGACGACAGCGACCGGCTGCGCGCCGCCCTGCGTCCCGGCACCCGCCTGGTGGTCGTGGGCGGCGGGTGGATCGGGCTCGAGACCGCGGCCGCCGCGGTGGCCGCCGGGGCCGTGGTGACCGTGCTGGAGTCGGCGGAGCTGCCGCTGCTGCGCGTGCTCGGCCGCGAGATGGCAGGGGTGTCCGCCGACCTGCACCGGGAGAAGGGCGTCGACCTCCGCACCGGCGTGCAGGTGCGCGCGCTGCGCGGCGAGAGGTCCGTCACCGGTGTCGAGCTGGACGGCGGGGAGGTGGTGGACGCCGACGTCGTGCTGGTCGGCGTCGGCGCCGCGCCGAGCACCGCGCTGGCCGAGGCCGCCGGACTGGCGGTCGAGGACGGCGTGCTCGTCGACGCCCAGGGCCGCAGCAGCGACCCGCGGGTCTTCGCCGTCGGCGACGTCGCCAACGCCGAGCACCCGGTGCTCGGGCGGCGGGTGCGGGTGGAGCACTGGGCGAACGCGCTCAACCAGCCGGCGGTGGTGGCGACCGCGATGCTCGGCGGCGATGCGCGGTACGACCGGCAGCCGTACTTCTACAGCGACCAGTACGACCTGGGCATGGAGTACACCGGCCTGGCCGACCCCGAGCACGACCGGCTGGTGGTGCGCGGCGACGTGGCGGGGCGCGAGCTGGTGGCGTTCTGGACCCGCGACGGGGCCGTCGTCGCCGGGATGAACGTCAACGTCTGGGACGTCACCGACGACATCAAGGCGCTGATCGCCTCCGGCCGGGCGGTCGACCCGGGCCGGCTGGCCGACCCCTCGGTGCCGCTGGCCGACCTGCTCACCTGAGGGCGGGTGTCAGCGCGGCGGTCCGCGCCGCACCCGCTCGGACAGCTCGTCGACCCAGTCGCCGACGGGCCAGACCGACTCGACCAGCCAGGTCGCGCCGGCGTCGGCCCACTCCTGCGGGTCGTACGGCCCGTCCGGGCACGCCACGACGTCCCAGCCCGCCGGGACGACGTCGCCGACGTACTCGCGCAGCTGCGGCGCGGTCATGCCCATGCCGATCGGCACGACGCCGTCCCAGCGCCGGGCCCGCTCGAGCGGGCGCCGGTTCGGGGCCACGCCGGCGACCCAGATCGGCGGCCGCGGCCGCGTGCGCGACGCCGGCCGGAACCGCGCGTGCACGCGGTAGTGCTCGCCGTCGTGGTCGACCCGGTCGCCGCGCAGGAGGCCGTCGAGCACCGTGAGCGCCTCGTCGAGCATCGCCGCGCGGGTGCGCGGGTCGGCCTCGTCCCCGAGGTCGGAGAAGTCGCGGTCCGGCGGCTCGCCGAGGCCGACACCGAGCACGGCCCGGCCGCCGGACAGGTGGTCGAGGGTGACCACCTGCTTGGCCAGCGTGGTCGGCCGCCGGCGCGACAGCGGAGTGACCAGGGGCCCGAGCAGCACCCGCTCGGTGCGGGCGGCGATGCCGCCGAGCAGCACCCAGGGGTCGTGCACCTCGGGGTCGACCTCGGCCGACCACTGCACGTGGTCCCACAGGAACACCCCGTCCCAGCCCGCCGCCTCGGCCTCCACGCCCCAGCGCAGGACGGTGCCGGCGTCGGTGAACGGCGGGATGCTCAGGGCGTACCTCATCGTCGGGACCTCGTCGTCCGGCCCTCGCTGCTCGACGTCATCCGGCGAACCTAGACCGGGGGTCCGACGGCCGCAGGCCGGCGGGTCAGCGGCTGAGCAGGTCGACGACGGCGCCGACCAGGGCCGCGCGCACGGGCGCCGGGCAGGCGTCCAGCAGCGCGTTCACCGGCGCCATCCGCTCCGGCAGGGCGAGGCCGCCGTCGGCACCGCCGAGGCCGGCAGCCGCGAGCAGCCCGCCGAGCGCCGCCTCGTCCAGCGTCGCGGGGTCGAGCCCGGCGACCAGCGCCGCGACGCCGGGGTCGACGTGCACCGGTCCGAGCGCGCGCGCCGCCGCGGTGGCGGCCGCGAGGTCGCGGGCCAGCTCCTCGCCCGGTGTCGAGGCGCTCACCGACAGGTGCAGCGTCGGGGCCATCGCGCCGAAGCGCAGCTGCGGCTGCACGAACCACCCGAGCACGGCCATCTCGTCGGCGAGGGTGAAGACGTCGAGCGAGCCGTCGGCGCCGAGGGCGAGCAGCGTCGAGTCCGGCGCGGCGACCACGTGCAGCCCGTCGGTCGACGACGCGGCCTGCGCCACAGCGAGGGTCGTCGCCCTGGCCCGCTGCGCGAGGTCGCGGTACCCGTCGGTGCCGATCGCCCGGACGGTCGCCCAGGCCCCGGCGAGCGGCCCGCCCGGCCGGGTGGACTGGAGCGTCGGGTTCACGACCGTGTAGCCGGGCCAGTCCGCCCAGGCGAACAGCTGGCTGCGCCGCAGGGCGGCCGACCGGTGCAGCAGCAGCGAGGCGCCCTTGGGGGCGTAGGCGTACTTGTGCAGGTCGACCGAGATGCTCGTGACGCCCTCGACCGAGAAGGTCCACGGCGGCGTGCCGTCCAGGAACGGCAGCACCCAGCCGCCGATGCACGCGTCGACGTGGCAGCGCACGCCGCGCGCGGCGGCCGCGGCGGCGACCTGCTCCACCGGGTCGACCACCCCGTGCGCGTACGACGGCGCCGACACCACGACGAGCACCGTGCGGTCGGTGAGGGCGGCCGCCATCGCCCCGGCGTCGGCGCGGAAGGTGACCGGGTCGACGTCGACGAGGACCGTCCGCAGCCCGAACAGGTGCGCGGCCTTGTGGAACGCGGCGTGCGCGGTCGAGGCCACGACCAGCTCGGGCTCGGCCACGTCGGGCCGCGCGTCGCGGGCCGCGAGCACCGCGAGCAGGCACGACTCGGTGCCGCCGGAGGTGACCGACCCGGCCCGTCCGGCAGGGGCGTCGAGCAGCTCCGCCGCGACGGCCACGAGCTCGGACTCCATCGCGGCCAGGCTCGGGAACGCGGTGGGGTCCAGGCCGTTCGTCCCGGCGAAGGCGGCGACCACCTCGGCCGCGAGGGCGTCGACCTCCTCGAGCCCGCTGTCGTAGACGTAGGCCAGCGTGCGGCCGCCGCGGGTCGGCAGGTCGCGCGACCGCATCCCCGCGAGCAGGCCGCGGACGTGCTCGACCGAGGTGTCAGGCTGCATCGGATCCCTCCGGGACGTGCGGTGCGGGCGTGCGGGCCTCTGCGTCGAGCCGGTAGCCGCGCAGGACGAGCAGGGACAGGGCCACGAGCACCGCGGGCAGGACCGAGAACCCCAGGACGATCGCGGTGACCGCCGAGTCCGGTTGCGCCACAGCGGTGCCGGTGCTCGAGCGGTAGGCGCCGGCCGCGAGGACCAGGCCGAACAGCCCGGGGCCGAGCGCGAGGCCGAGGGTCTCGCCGGCGGTCCAGACCCCGGTGAAGACGCCGGACCGTCCCTGGCCGGTGCGCTCGGCGTCGCGGGCCGCCACGTCGGGGAGCATCGCCAGCGGGAACATCTGCGCGCCCGCGTAGCCGACGCCGACCACGGCGACCGCGGCGTACACGGCGGCGGCGGGGATGCCGCGCGCCGCGACCAGCACCAGGGCCCCTGCCCCGAGCAGCAGCGACGCCGCGACGTATGCCCGCCGCTTGCCCGCCGACCCGCCGACCCGCTGCCACAACGGGGTGACCACGAGCGCGGGCCCGACGAAGGCGACGAACAGCAGCGTCGACGCGCTCGCGCTGCCGAGCACGTGCCGCGAGACGTAGTCGACGCCGGCGAGCATGCATCCGGTGGCCAGCGCTTGGAGGACGAAAGCGCCCAGCAGGCAGCGGAAGTCGCGGTCGTGCGCGACGACGGCCAGCTGCTGCCGCAGGGTGCCGCCCGCCGGGTCGACCCGGCCGACCGGTGCGCTGCGGGTGCCCCACCACGAGCCGACGGCGCCGGCCGCGATCACCAGCGCGATGACGACCCCCATGACGAGGTAGCCGCGCTCGGGGCCGACGGCGTCGCGGATCGCCGGGGCGCTCGCGCCCGACAGCAGGATCGCCAGCGCGAGGACGGCCACCCGCCAGGTCATCAGCCGCGTGCGCTCGGCGTAGTCGTCGGTGATCTCAGCCGGCATGGCCACGTACGGCACCTGGAAGAAGGCGTAGGCCGAGGCGCAGGCGAGGAACAGCACCGCCACCCACGCGGCCGCCAGCGCGGGCGGCGAGGCCGGACCGGCGAACAGCAGCGCGAAGCAGGCGGCCAGCGCCAGCCCCGCCCGGAGCAGGAAGGGACGGCGCGGCCCGGACGGGTGGCGCGAGCGGTCGCTGATCCGTCCGGCCACCGGGTTGAGCAGCACGTCCCAGGCCTTGGGCAGGGCCACCAGGAGACCGGCCACGCCGGCCGCCACCCCGAGCCGCTCGGTGAGGTACGGCAGGAGCAGCAGCCCTGGCACCGTCCCGAAGGTGCCGGTGGCCACCGACCCCAGGGCGTACCCGCGGCGGGCCCCGGCGGGCAGCGTCGTCACGCGCCGCACTCTAGGCGCGGCGGCACCCCCTCCCACCCCGGATCGCCGCGTTCGCGGGCGTCCGGCACGCGGCCGGGCCCGGGAACGCGGCGATCCGGGAAGCCCGGTCAGGCGCCGGGTCAGGCGCCGGGTCAGGCGCCGGGCCGGACGACCGTCGGGCGCACCGGTACCTGCTGCGGCAGCCGGTCGCCCGGCAGCTGCACGTCCTGGCCGCCGGACCGGCTGCGCGCCACGGGGGCGGGTGGGTCGAACGGCCCGGCGTCGGGCGCGCAGACCGCACCGTCGGTGGCCTCGAGGTCGACGAGGTAGCGCGCGACCGCCTCGTCCGCGCAGGCGCTCTTGCCGAGCACGGTGTGGCCCCAGCCGTCGAGGGTCAGCAGCCGGCCGTCGGGGAACAGGTCCGCGTACGGACGGGTGTTGCGGTACGGCGTGGCGGGGTCGAACCGGGTGCCGACCACGAGCACCGGCCCGTCCACGTCCTGCTGCCACGGACCGGTGTACGCGTCGCGGTCCCGCACGGTCCAGAAGTCGCAGACCTGCGGGGTCCAGGCGCGCATCCGGCCGAAGTGCGGCGCCTCGGCGTCCGCGGCGTCGGCGAAGCGGGGGAACGCCAGCGGCCGGCGGGTCCGTGCGGTCTCCGAGCACAGGCCGAGGCCCGAACCGACGGAGGCGTACTCGTCCTTCCGCAGGGGGAAGGCGGCCAGCGCCGCCGGCACCTCCTGCGCCTCCAGCGCCACGGCGGCCTCACCCGCCTCCTGTGCCTGTGCGTACGCCGCGAGCTCGGCCGCCAGCAGCGGCCACTGCGCCGGTTCGTAGAGCGAGAAGAAGGTCAGCGTCACCGCGAGGTCGTAGGTGAGGGTCAGCGTGCTGCCGTCGGGCAGCGTGACGACGAGCGGCTGCTCCCGCAGCCGGGCCAGCACGCCCTCGGCCACCTGCTCGGCATCGCCGAGCGCGGCCAGCGCGCAGCCGGACGGCCCCGCCTGCCGGCACTGCTCGAGGAACTCGGTGAACACCTCGTCACCGCCGAGGTGCTGGTCCATCCGCAGCGTCAGCGGCCGGCGGTCACCGTCCGAGCCGGAGTACGCGGCCGGGTCGACCGTGCCGTCGAGCACCAGCGCGCGGACCCGGTCGGGGAACAGCCGGGCGTAGGTGGCGCCGAGGTAGGTGCCGTAGCTGTAGCCGACGTAGCTCAGCCGGTCGTCGCCGAGCGCCTCCCTCAGCAGGTCCATGTCGCGCGCGACGTTCGCGGTCGACATGTGCGCGAACCGGTCGCCCGAGGTGGTCTGGCACGCGACCGCCAGCCGCGCCGCGTCCTTGGTGGCGACGGCCTCCTGGCGCGCGGTGACCGGGAACGCCGGCTGGTCGGCGAAGAAGGCGGTCTCCCGCGCCTCGGTGCGGAAGCAGGTCGCGGGGTCGGAGCCACCGACGCCGCGCGGGTCGAAGCCGATCACGTCGAAGCGGGCCCGTACCTCCGGCGTCCACGCCACCTCGCCGAGCTGCTGGACGAAGTCGACGCCGGAGCCGCCGGGGCCGCCGGGGTTGGTGAACAGGCTGCCGATCCGCTGCTGCGGGTCGGTGGCCGGAAGCCGGGTCAGCGCGATCGTCGTGGTGGCGCCGCGGGGCCGGTCGTGGTCGGTCGGCACCTCCACCTCGGCGCACTCGAAGGCGGCCAGGGCGGGGTCGTCCCCGCAGCCGCTCCAGGCGATCTCGGGGACCGGTGACCGCGGCGCGGCCCCGGCCGGGACGGTCGGTGCGAGCAGCACCACCGCGGCGGCGACGGCGACGGCGGCGCGTGCGCCGCGTCGGGCTGGTGGTGGGCAGGGACGGGATCGGTCGGACATGGTGAGCACCCCCGGTGCGTCGGCTGGTCTGACCCGACCGACGCTAGGACGCCCGCGACCGTCCTGGCGTCCCCTCCCGGACGGAGCCGCGGGGTCGTCCGGGAGGACGACCCCGCGGTCCCCCTGCCCCCGAGCAGGTCTGCGCCGCCTCCGAGCTCAGGCGTTCTCCTTGCGGAAGGTCGAGGTGCCCCACCAGACGGCGACGGCCGTGAGGGCGACGGCCCAGACCGAGCCCCACAGCACGTCCGAGGAGCCGAAGTCGCCGAGGAACGAGGCCCGGACGCCGTTGACGACGTGCTTGATCGGGATGACGTCGCTCACGATCTCGAGCCAGCGCTCGCCCAGGGTCATCGGCAGCAGGATGCCGGACAGCAGGATCACCGGCAGCAGCACCGCGTTGAGCAGCGGTGCCATCACGTCCTCGCTCTTGGTGGTGAGCGCGACCCCGTACGAGGCGGCGGCGCAGGCCGCGCCGAGCAGCAGCGTCAGCAGGACGCCCAGCACCAGGCCGGGGACCGAGGCGTCCATGCCCATCAGGAACCCGAGGCCCACCAGCACGAGGGACTGGACGAGGATCTGCAGCAGGTCGCGGGCCAGCCGGCCGACGAGCAGCGCGGTGCGGCTGGCCGGCGTGACCCGCTCGGCCTCGACGACGCCCTCACGCCACTCCGCGATCAGGCCGAAGCCGGCGAAGAAGGCGCCGAAGACGCCGAGCTGGACGAGCATGCCGGGCACGAAGAACGTGTAGGCGTTCTGGAACCCGAACTGCTGGGTGAGCGGCTCGAGCAGCGGCCCGAACAGGAACAGGTAGAGCACCGGCTGGGCCAGGCCGATGATGACCCACGCCGGGTTGCGCAGGTTCATCCGCAGCTGGCGGCGGAACACGATGAAGCTCTCGCGCAGGAAGCGCATGGTCACTCTCCTTCTCGCAGCGAGCGACCCGTGAGGGTCAGGAAGACGTCGTCGAGGGTGGGGCGGCGCACCTGCACGTGCGCGAGGTCGACCTTCGCGCCGTCGAGCTCGCGCAGCAGGCCCTGGATCTGCGAGCTGGCGTGCGGCACGCGCGCGCTGACGTGGTGGCCGTCGACCTCGACGTCCTTGCCGGTGCCGTCGGCCCGGTCGCGCGCGAGCATCTCCAGCCGCTGGGCGGCGGTCGCCACCTTGTCGGCGTCGACGACGTCGAGCTCGACCAGGTCGCCGGACACGTTGTCCTTGAGGGCGTCCGGGCTGTCGGAGGCGATGATCTCGCCGTGGTCGATGACGATCACGCGGTCGCTGAGCGCGTCGGCCTCGTCCAGGTAGTGCGTGGTGAGGAACACCGTCGCGCCGCGCTTGGTGCGCAGGTCGGCGATGTGCGTCCACAGGTTCGCCCGGGCCTGGGGGTCCAGGCCGGTGGTCGGCTCGTCGAGGAAGACCAGCGTCGGGTCGTGGATCAGGCCCATCGCGATGTCGAGCCGCCGCCGCTGGCCGCCGGACATGGACTTCGGCTGGCGCTCCCACAGGCCGTCGAGGGCGAGCTGCTCGAACAGCTCCTTGCCCCGCGTCTCGGCCTGCTGCGCCGAGATCCCGTAGAGCATCCCGTGGTCCATGATCTCCTCGCCCGCGCGGGCGACCTGGCCGGTCGAACCGGACTGCGAGACGTAGCCGATGCTGCGGCGCACCTGCACCGACTGCTTGACCACGTCGTAGCCGTTGACGGTCGCGGTGCCGGCGGTCGGCTTCAGCAGCGTGGTGAGCATCCGCAGCGTCGTGGTCTTGCCGGCGCCGTTGGGGCCGAGGAACGAGACGATCTCGCCCTCGGCGACGTCGAGGTCGACGCCCTTGACGGCCTGGACGTCGACCTTCTCCCGGCCCTGCCTGGTGTGGAACGTCTGGACGAGTCCCCGTGCGGTGATCAACTGCTGTCCTCTCGTCGGGTCTGACGTGCGTTCTCGGCCGGTCGCGTGCCCCGGCGGGTGGTCGTGGGTCGGTGCGCGGCAGCGGCGACGGCACCGCGCCCGGGGATGTGACCGGTGGCGGCGCCGGAACTCATCGCCGGGCGCTCGCACCGTAGGGGCTGCCGCCACGTGGAGGTCAACCGTGTTCGCCAGCAGCGTGGACGTTCCGGACGGATCGGGCGCCGGCCGGCGGGCGGCCGCGACGTGCCACCTGGTGCCACCGGGGCCGCAGCGGCTGGGAGCATGGCGGGGTGAGCTCCGCACCCGCCCGCTGGTCCCGGTACGTCGCCGTCGGCGACTCCTTCACCGAGGGCCTGAACGACACCGAGCCGGTCGAGCACCCGGCCGTCAGCACGCCCGACCGGTTCTCCGGCTGGGCCGACCGGCTCGCGGCCCTGCTGGCCGCCGACGCCGAGGCGGCGGGCGGCACCTTCCGGTACGCCAACCTCGCGGTGCGAGGACGGCTGCTGGCCGACATCGCCGGACGCCAGGTCGACCAGGCGCTCGCCCTCGGACCGGACCTGGTGAGCCTCGTCGGCGGTGGCAACGACCTGCTCCGCCCGCGCGCCGACGTCGACGCGCTCGCGGCCCGGCTCGAGGACGCGGTGCGCCGGATCCGGGCCACCGGCGCCGACGTGCTGATGGCCACGCCGGTCGACCCCGGCTCGGCACCGGTGATCCGGTACACCCGCGGCCGCGCGGCGATCTGCGCCGCCGCGATCAGCGCCATCGCGCGGGCGCACGGCGCCTTCCTGGTCGACCAGTGGGGGATGAAGGTGCTGCGCGACGGCCGGCTGTGGTCGCACGACCGGATCCACCTCACCTCGCACGGCCACGCCCGGGTCGCGGCCGAGGCCTACGCCGCGCTCACCGGTGCCGGCGACCTGGCGCAGGCGCCGTGGCGGCAGCCCGTCGGCGACGAGCTCCCGCCGGTCGACGTGGGGCTGCGCGCGAACGCCGCGTGGGCGCGCGAGCACGCCGGGCCGTGGGTGCGCCGACGGGTCCGCGGGCGCTCGTCCGGCGACGCCGTGCTGCCCAAGCGTCCCGGCTTTGACGGGTGAGCGGCCGCACCCCCGCCGTCGCGCCCGCCGCCGACGCGGGCGCCCGAGCCGGCCACCGCCGGCTGCCGCCCGGCACCTGGCTGGTGCTGGTCGCCATCGTCGCGGTCAGCCTCACGCTGCGGTCGCCGATCGCGGCGGTCTCGCCCGTGCTCGGCGAGCTGCGCACCGACCTCGGCCTCGGCCCCGGCGCGGCCGGGCTGCTCACCTCGCTGCCGGTGCTCTGCTTCGCCGTCGCCTCGGCCGCGGTGCTCGCGCTCTACCGGCGGCTCGGCGCCGAGCTGGTCGTCGTCCTGTCGATGCTCGTGCTCGCGGCCGGCACCCTGCTGCGGTCATCGCCGGGCAGCTCCCCGGTGCCGGCCATGCTCGGCACCGTCGTCATCGGCCTGGCCATCACGGTCGGCAACGTCGTGGTTCCGGTGGTCGCCAAGCGCGACTTCGGCGACCGCTCGCCCACCGTCGTCGGCATCTACACCGCCACGCTGACCGCCGGCGCCGCGCTCGCCGCCGCGGGCACCGCCCCCGTCGCGGACGCGGTCGGCTGGCGCGGCGGGCTGCTGTCGTGGGTGCTGCTCGTCGTGGTCGCGCTCGCGCTGTGGCTGGTGCTGCTGCGGCGGCACCGGCGCGCCGGTGCGGTGGTCGTGCCCGCCGGGGCGCCGGTCGCGCTGCGCCGCAGCGGCACCGCCTGGGCGCTGACCCTCTTCTTCGGCGCGCAGTCGGCGCTGTACTACTCGATGACGGCCTGGCTGCCCTCGTTCCTGGCGTCGCCCCCCGTCGAGGGCGGCATCTCGCTGGACCGCGCGCACGCGGGCGTCGCGCTGTCGCTCATGCAGGTGCTCGGCATCATCGGAAGCCTGCTCGTCCCCGCGCTGGTGTCGTGGTCGGGCCGGCGGGGTCACGACCAGCGCGTGCTCGGCCTCGCGGTCGGCCTCGCGTGGGCGCTGCCGCTGGCGGGGCTGCTCGTCGTGCCGCAGTGGTGGCCGGTGTGGGTGGTCGTCATCGGGCTCGGCCAGGGCGCCGGCATCAGCCTCGGCTTCGCCCTGATGGTGCTGAGGGCGAAGGACGACCACGTCGCCGCCAGCCTGTCCGGGTTCGTGCAGACGGGTGGCTACGTGCTCGCCGCCGCGAGCCCGGTGCTCGTCGGCGCCGTCTACGACGCCTCCGGCGGGTGGACGCTGCCGATGCTGCTGCTGGCCGGCGTCGCCGTCGTGCTCGGCGCGACCGGTCTGGTCGCCGGGGCCCGCCGCACCGTCGGCTGACCGCCCGCCCGACCCCTGATCTGGGTGGTCGGTCCGCCGAAGTGGGTGGTCGTCGCCGATCCGCGCCGACCCGGTGCCGACGCACGCTCGTGCGGTGCCCGGCGACCGTCCGGGCCGGACGAGGAGAGGACCCGTGCACCACCCCCCGACCGATCTGCGGCCCGCGCGGCACCGGCACCGCGACCTGGTCCGCGAGGCCGAGCAGCACCACCTCGCGCGGCAGGCCCGGCGGCTGCCGTCCGGACGGCCCCGGCGCCACCCCGCCGCGCAGGCCGCGATGGTGGCCCTCGCCGCGCTGCCGTACGTGCTGCTGGTGGCCGCCGCCCTGCCGGTGTGGTGGTCGTGACCGCCGCGGCAGGGGCGCGTGCGGGTGCCCTCGGCGGGGCACGAGACGACGCGCCGCCCGACGCACGCCCCGACGCACCCCACCGGCTGGTGCTGCGCGAGGTGCACCTCGGGGAGCACTCGCTGCTCGACACCGTGTTCGGTGGCATGTCGCCCCGGAGCCGGTACCTCCGGTTCCACGGCGCGACGCCGCGGCTCACCACCGCGGTCCGCCGCCTGCTCGTGGCCGTCGACGGCCGGCGGCACGTCGCGGTCGTCGCGCTGGTCGACGGCCGTGCGGTCGGGATCGCGCGCTGCCTGGCCCTCGGACGGGGCCGGGCCGAGCTCGCGGTCGAGGTGGTCGACGCCTGGCACGGACGGGGCGTCGGGACGGCGCTGGTGCGAGCCGTCGCCCGGCGGGCCGTCGGGCTGGGGCACACCGAGCTGGTCGCGGAGGTCCTGGCCGAGAACGCCGCGATGCTCGCGCTGCTGCGCCGGGAGTTCCCGGGCCACACCGGCGCGCGCGAGGGCGACGAGATCACCCTGCGGCTGCCGCTGCGGGTGGCGGACCGGGACGTACCGGTCGATTCCCTGGCCTGCTGAGGGGCCGGCGACCGGACCGCCGGTGAAGGCGGTTCCCACCCGGCCGGGTGCGACCTACGCTCGACGGCGTGGAGCTGTGGGAGCGCTCCGCGGCCCTCGAGGGGCTCGAGGCCCTGCGGCGCAGGAGCGCGACCGGCGGGCGGGTGGCGGTGCTGGCCGGCGCCGCCGGCCTGGGCAAGAGCGCGCTCGTCGCGGCCTTCGTCGAGGCAGTGCCGCCGGGGGTGCGGGTGCTGCGCGGGGGGTGCGACCCCCTGGAGACCCCGCTCGCCCTGGGGGCCCTGCACGAGGTCGCTCGCCAGGCGGGCGGGACCCTGGCCGCCGCCGCCGCGGGCGAGGTGCGCCCCGAGGAGCTGTTCGCCTCCTCCCTCGACGCCCTGTCGCCGCAGCCCGGCGAGGCGTCCGCGGTGCTGGTGCTCGAGGACGTGCACTGGGCGGACGAGGCGACGCTGGACTGGTTGTCCTACCTCGGTCGACGCGTGCAGCGGGTGCCGGCGCTGGTCGTGGTGACCTACCGCGACGACGAGGTGGGTCCGCTGCACCCGCTCCGCCGCACCCTCGCGTCGCTGCCGTCCGCCGTGGTCGACCGGATCACGCTGGACGCCCTGTCGCGCGACTGCGTCACCGAGCAGGCGCGACGGGCCGGTCGCGACCCCGAGCAGGTCTGGAGGCTCGGCGGCGGCAACCCGCTGCTGGTGACCGAGCTGCTCAAGGCGGAGCCCGGCGTGGTGCCGCAGGCGGCCCAGGACCTCGTGCTGGACCGGCTGCGCTCGCTGCCGCGGTCCGCCCGCGACCTGGCCCGGTTGGTCGCCGTGGTGCCGACGCGGGCCGACGGCGTGGTCGTGGCCGGTGCCGACCACGACGTGGAGACCTGCGTCGACGCCGGGGTGCTCGTGCCCTCCGGCGACGGCGTCGCGTACCGGCACGAGGTGCTGCGCTCCGCGGTGGAGGCCTCGCTGCTGCCCAGGCGCCGCGCCGCCCTGCACGCGCAGGTGCTCGCGCGGCTGGAGGCCGCGGACCGGGTCGACGTCGGGCGGCTGGTGCACCACGCTCGTCACGCCGGGGACGACGGCGCACTGCTGCGGCACGCGCCGGTGGCCGGCCGCGACGCCGCCCGCCAGGGCGCCCACCGCGAGGCCGCCGCGCACTACCTCGCGGCCGTCCCCCTGGCGGGGGCCCTGCCGGACGACGAGCACGCCGACCTGCTCGAGCGTCTCTCCTTCGAGGCGTACCTGTGCGGACGGGTCGACGAGGCGCTGCGGGCCCGCACCGAGGCGCTGGCGCTGCGCGAGCGGCTGGGCCGGCCGGGGCCGGTGGGTGAGGACCTGCGCTGGATCTCGCGGCTGGCCTGGTGGGCCGGGCGCGGTGAGCAGTCGGCCGCCGCGGCGGCGCGCGCGGTGGAGGTGCTCGAGGGCGGTCCGCCGGGGCGCGAGCTCGCGATGGCGTACAGCAACCGCTCGCACCTGCACGTGCTGCGCAACCAGTTCGACGAGGCGATCGCGTGGGGACGCCGGGCTCGAGAGCTCGCCGACCGCCTGGGCGACGAGGAGACCTCGGTGCACGCCAGCGTCAACGAGCTGACGGCGCGGCTGGTCCAGGGCGACCTCGGCGCGTGCGCCGGGCTGGAGCAGGTGCACCTGCGGGCCGCCCGGCCTCGGCCTGGTCGACCACGCCGCCCGCGCGCTGAACAACCTCGCCAGCGTGCTGCCCGACGAGCTGGGCCGCTACGGCGACGCCGTCCCGCTGCTCGACCGGGTGCTGGAGTACGTGGAGGAGCACGACCTGGAGGGGTACGTCCTGTCCGCGCTCGGGGCGCGCGCGCGGGTGCGGTTCGAGCGCGGCGAGTGGGCCGGTGCGCTCGCGGACGCCGACGCCGTGCTGGAGCGCGGCGGCCGGCGCGGGGTGAACGCCGTGCTGCCCCTGGTCGTGCGCGGACGGGTGCTGTCCGCCCGTGGCCAGGACGGTGCGCGGCAGGAGCTGGACGACGCCGCCCGGGAGGCCGAGCCGCTCGGCGACGTGCAGTACCTGGCACCGGTCGTGGAGGCGCTGTCCGAGCACCACCTGCTCGAGGGCGACGCGGACCGGGCGGCCGAGGAGGCGCGCCGAGGGCTGGCGCTCGCGACGTCGGTGCACGGCCAGCCCGTCGTCCTGGGCCGCCTGGCCCACCGGCTGTGGCGTGCGGGCGGCGAGGTGCCTGCCGACCTGGCGATCGCCGCCCCGTTCCGGGCGCTGGTCGACGGCGACTGGGCGGGCGCCGCCCGGCTGTGGTCCGACCTCGGGGCGCCCTACCCGCGCGCGGAGGCGCTGGCGCACGGCGACCGGGCCGCCGCCGTCGAGGCGCTGCGGGTCCTCGACGGGCTGGGCGCCGTGCGGGTGGCGGCCGAGGTGCGCGCCCGGATGCGGCGCCGGGGCCTGGTGCCCGTCCCCCGGGGACCGGCGGCGGCCACGAGGGCGCACCCGGCCGGGCTCACGGCCCGAGAGGTCGAGGTGCTCGGGCTGCTGCGCGGGGGCGCCACCAACACCGAGATCGCCGGCCGCCTGGTGCTGTCGGTGCGGACCGTCGACCACCACGTGTCGGCGATCCTGGCCAAGCTCGGCAGCTCGAGCCGCGGCGAGGCGGTCGAGCACGCGGGGCGCCTCGGGATCTGATCCCCGCGTAATCGAGGTGACCGCACCGCGCGCGACCGGGACGATCGCGGCCATGACCTCCGCCGACCCCCGTCCCCTGCCGGACGGCCTCGTCCTGCGCCCGATGGTCGCCGGCGACCTCGACCAGGTCGGTGCGCTGCTGGCCGAGCGCGGGGAGCCCGACGACGCGGTCGACCACCGGCTCGTCGTCGAGGACCCCGACGCGGGCCCGGCGTCGTGCGCCGTCGTCGTCGACGGCGACCGGGTCGTCTCCACGGCGCTGCTTCTCGACGAGACCGTGCGCGTGGGCCGAGCCGGCGAGCCCGGCGCGGTGACGCTGCCTGCCGGGCAGGTGGAGCTGGTCGCCACCAACACCGCCTACGAGGGACGCGGCCTCGTCCGGGCCCTGATGGGGTGGGCGCACGAGCGGTCGGCCGAGCGCGGGCACCTGCTCGGCGTGATGATCGGGATCCCGTACTTCTACCGGCTGTTCGGCTACGAGTACGCGATCGACATCCCTCCGGCACCCGAGCTCACCGGCGTCCCGGACGCCCCCGGCACCGGACGGCTGCGACCCGCCACCGCCGACGACCTGCCCGCGATCGTGCGGCTGCAGGACGCGGTGCAGGCCGGCGCCGACGTCGCCGTCCCCCACTCGACGCCGCGCTGGCGCTGGCTGCTCGCGCGCGACGGCACCACGGTGTGGGTGGTCGAGCGCGACGGCGAGGTGGTCGCGACCGGACGGGCCACCGACCCGGACGAGGGCGTCCTGCTGGCCGAGGCGGCCGCCGTCGACCACGCTGCCGCCGCCGACCTCGTGGCCGCCCTCGCCGCGACCGCCGGCGACGACGCGCTCGCCGTGCAGCGCCGCCCGGGAGCGGTCGCCGAGGTCTGCGGCCCGCTGTGGGCCGAGCCGTCGCCGCTCGCCGAGCAGTACTACGTGCGCCTGCCCGACCCGGCCGCCGTGCTCGACGCCCTGCGCCCGGTGCTCTGGCAGCGGCACCTGGCCAGCGGGCTCGACCGCGAGGGCCGTGACCTGGTGATCTCCACCTTCGGGCGGCACTACCGCCTCCCGCAGGGGCCGGACGGCTTCGGCCCGGTGCAGGTCGGCGGCCCGATGCAGGGCCCCGGCGCCGCCAAGGGCCTCGGCTGCGCGCCGGACCACCTCGCCGCGCTGCTCCTCGGCCCGCGGGGCATGGCCGGCCTCAAGCGGATCCGTCCGGACGTGTACCCCGGCGGCGACGCCGAGTGGTTCGAGGCGCTCTTCCCGCCGCTCGCGTCCGACCTGCTGATGTTCTACCTGCCCTACTGACGCCTTCGGTCGCCGGACGACCGAAGTTCCGACCCCCTCCGAGGGGTCGGAAGCTCGGGCCTTCCGTGTCCACAGGGGTCTCGCCCGTCCACACACCGGGCTGCGCGACCCCGACCCGGGTCGTCGAGGCCCGACCGTGGACGCGTGCCGCCGTCCCTCGAACGCACCGCCGCCCAGCAGGCGGGCGCCCTGTCACGCGTGCAGGTGCTCGCCGCCGGCCGCAGCCGCAAGTGGCTGGAGTGCCGGGTCCGCTCGGGACGGTGGCAGCGCGTGCTCCCCGGGGTCTACGTCACCCACGCCGGGCCGCCGGGCTGGCGCACGAGGACCTGGGCGGCCGTGCTCTACGCGGGGCCGGGCGCCGCGCTGGCCGGCAGGGCGGCGGCGTTCGAGATCGGGATCGTCCGTCGGGCCCCCGAGGTCGTGGAGGTCGCCGTCCCCGCCGGCCGGCTGGTGCGGGACCAGCCGTGGGTGCAGGTGCGCAGCCGCGTGGACCTGCCGGCGGCCACGGCGCGGCACAGCCCGCCGCGCACCCGCGCCGACGAGACGGTGCTGGACCTGCTGCCGCGCTGCCGCGACGCCGACGCCGTGGTGGCGCTGCTCTGCGACGGCCTGCGGGCGGGTGCCGACGCGCGCACCGTCCACGACCTGCTGGTCGCGCGCCCGCGCTGGCGGTGGCGCGGGCTGGCGCTGGTCGCCCTGCAGGAGTGCACGCGAGGGGTGGAGTCACCGCTGGAGGGCCGGTTCCACCGCGACGTCGTGCGCCGGCACGGGCTGCCGACCTTCGTCGCGCAGCAGCGCGAGCTGCTCGACGGTCGGTGGATCCGCGCCGACGCTCGGTGCCGCGCTGCGCCCGTCCGGGTCGAGCTGGACGGCCGGCTCGCCCACCCCGACGGCCGCACCGACGAGGACACGTGGCGCGACAACGAGGTGGTGATCGGGACCGACGAGATCACGCTGCGGTACCGCTGGCGGCACGTCGCCGGCCATCCCTGCCGCACCGCCCGCCAGCTCGAGCGGGCGCTGCGGCGCCGCGGCTGGACGGGCCGCGGACGACCGTGCGGGCCCGGCTGCGGCGTCGGGCGCGAAGCCTGAAGGGTCCGGCCCCCTGACGGGGGTCGGATGTCCAGGTCTGCTCGACATAGGGTCCGAGGGTGACCGACACCATGCCCTCCGCCCCGGCCGCCGCGCGGGTCGACACCGTCCGCTCGCACCACGGCGACGACGTCGTCGACCCGTACGAGTGGCTGCGCGACCCGTCCGACCCGGCCGTGGTGGCGCACCTCGAGGCCGAGAACGCCTACGCCGCAGCGCAGACCGGCCACCTCGAGGGTCTGCGCACGACGATCTACGACGAGATCGTGGCGCGCACGCAGCAGACCGACCTGTCGGTGCCGTCGCGTCGCGGCGCCTGGTGGTACTACTCGCGCACCTCCGAGGGCAGCCAGTACACGGTCAGCTGCCGGTGCCCCGCGACCGGCCCGCACGACGACCCCTCCGGCTGGACGCCGCCGACGATCGAGCCGGGCGTCCCGGCCCCGGGCGAGGAGGTGCTCGTCGACGGCAACGCCGAGGCCGAGGGGCACGCGTTCTTCTCGCTCGGCGCGCTCTCGGTGAGCCCCGACGACCACCTGCTCGCGTACTCGGTCGACGTGCAGGGCGACGAGCGGTTCACGCTGCGGGTCAAGGACCTGCGCTCCGGCGAGCTGCTGCCGGACGAGGTGCCCGGCATCTTCTACGGCGCCTCGTGGGGCGGCGACTCGGCCAGCGTCTACTACACGGTCGTCGACGACGCGTGGCGCCCGTACGAGGTGCGCCGGCACGTGCTCGGCACCCCGACCGACAGCGACACCGTCGTCCACACCGAGCCGGACGAGCGGTTCTGGGTCGGCGTCGAGACCACGACGAGCGACCGGTTCCTGCTCGTCGGGGCGGCGTCCCGCACCACCAGCGAGGTGCGCGCGCTCGACCTGCGCGACCCGTCCGCCGAGCCGGTGCTGGTCGCCGCACGCCGCGACGGCGTCGAGTACGACGTCGACCACGCGGTGGTCGCCGGACGCGACCGGTTCGTCATCACCCACAACGACGGGGCGAAGGACTTCGCCGTCGCGCTCGCCGACGTCGGCGACCCGGACCCGTCGCACTGGACCGAGCTGGTGCCCCACGTCGAGGGCCGGCGGGTGCTCGGCGCCGTCGGGCTGGACCGCGCGATCGCGCTGCAGCTGCGCCGCGACGCGCTGACCCGCGTGGTCGTGCTCCCGCTCGACGACTCCGCCGACGGCGGCGTGGGCGAGCCGTGGGAGGTGGAGTTCGACGAGCCGCTGTTCAGCAGCGACATCGGTCAGGTCTCCGACCCGGCGACGCCCCTGCTGCGCGTGGGCTACACCTCGTTCGTCACCCCGGCCACGGTGTACGACGTCGACCTGGCCTCGCGAGAGCTGTTGCTGCGCAAGCGGACTCCCGTGCTCGGCGGCTTCGACAGCGCCGACTACGAGCAGCACCGCGAGTGGGCCACGGCCGAGGACGGTACGCAGGTGCCGGTGTCCGTCGTGTGCCGCAGGGGGACGCCGCGCGACGGCACCGCGCCGGTGCTGCTCTACGGCTACGGCTCCTACGAGCACAGCATCGACCCGTCGTTCGCCGTCCCGCGACTGTCGCTGCTCGACCGCGGCGTCGTGTTCGCCGTCGCGCACGTCCGCGGCGGCGGCGAGATGGGCCGCGCCTGGTACGAGCAGGGCCGGATGGAGCACAAGGTCAACACCTTCACCGACTTCGTCGCGGCCGGGCGCCACCTGGTCGAGGCCGGCTGGGCGCACCCCGACCGCGTCGTCGCCATGGGCGGCTCGGCGGGCGGGCTGCTCGTCGGCGCCGCGCTCAACCTCGCGCCCGACCTGTTCGCCGGCGTCGTGGCCCAGGTGCCGTTCGTCGACGCGCTGACGACGATCCTCGACCCGTCGTTGCCGCTGACGGTGATCGAGTGGGAGGAGTGGGGCGACCCGCTGCACGACGCGGACGTCTACGCGTACATGAAGGGCTACACGCCCTACGAGAACGTCCGTGACGTCGCCTACCCGCCAGTGCTCGCGCTCACCAGCCTCCACGACGCTCGGGTGCTGTTCGTCGAGCCCGCCAAGTGGGTGGCCCGGCTGCGCGAGACGGCACCGCAGGGCGGGCCGTACCTGCTGAAGACCGTCATGGACGGCGGCCACGGCGGGGTGAGCGGGCGGTACGAGACCTGGAAGGAGCGCGCCTACGAGATGGCCTGGGCGCTGGAGCGGCTCGGGGTCGCCGGGGGGCGGTAGGCCAGCTCGAGCACGAGCATGGCCATGTCGTCGCCGCGGCCGCCGCCGGTCCACTCCTCGACCTGGTCGCGCAGCCGCTGCAGGCCGCCCTCGGCCGGGCCGCGGCTCAGCTCCCTGCCCACGCGCTCGGACGCGGGGAAGAACTCGCCGCCACGGCCGGCGAACGGGCCGCGCATCCACCAGCGCTTGGGGCTGCGCGCCTCGAGCAGGCCGTCGGTGACCAGCACCAGCCGCTGCCGCCGGTCCAGCTTGTGGAACGTGCTGCGCGGCGGGGCGGCGAGCATGCCCAGCGGCGGCGCCGGGTCGGACTCCAGCTCGGTGGCGGGACGTCCGTCCGGCCGCACGACCATCGGCGCCGGGTGGCCGCACGTGACGACCTGCACGTCGCCGTCGGCCTGCATCTGCAGCAGCCCGACGGTGACGAACTCCTCCGGCCGGGCGTCGCGCTCGACCGACCGGTTGAGGGCGACGGCGAGCCCGGACAGGGTCGGCTCGGTGTAGGCCACCTCGCGGAACGCCCCGAGCACCACCCCGGCCATCCGCACGGCGTCCATGCCCTTGCCCTGCACGTCGCCGATGAGCACCCGGGTGCCGTAGGGGGTGGCGAGCACCTCGACCAGGTCGCCGCCGATCCGCGCCGTGCTGTGCGCCGACTGGTACAGCGTCGTGCACTGCAGCCCGCCGACCATGTCCGGGATCGGGCGCATGATCGCCCCCTGCGCGGCGTCGGCGACGGTCGACAGCGTGGTCATCGCCTCCATCCGCGACTCGCGGGCGTAGGCGATCAGGACCGCGCCGATCGCGCTCATCGCGATCAGCCCGAGCCGGGTGAGCTGGGCGGGGCTGGTGGCGAGGTCGTCGGTGCCGGCCTGCTCCTGCACGTACCCGAGCCACACCCCGGCGAGGGTGGTCACGAGACCGACCAGAGCCGTGGGCAGCGGGCGGGTCAGCGACCCTGCGACGAGGGGGACGGCGGTCAGCACGCCCATCCACTGCAGCGCCGGGCCCTCGAGCAGCTCGCCGGCCACGAGCAGCCCGAGTACGACGAGCGCGACGACCACCCCGGGGACGGGGCCGTCGAAACGGCTCTCGCGCCGGGTGTCGGACATGGGGGCAAGCCTGTCAAACACGGACGGGTCTGTGGGTGCTGCGTGCCCGGCGGTTCACCTGTTCACCGCACGGACGACGTCCGGGCGGCGTCGTACAGTCACCCCGTGCCCGAGCTGCCCGAGGTGCAGGCCCTGGTCTCCTTCCTGCGCGAGCGCGCCGTCGGCGCGGTCGTGGCCGCGGTCGAGGTCGGGGCGATCAGCGTGCTCAAGACCTACGACCCGCCGCCGTCGGCGATGGCCGGGCTCGAGGTCACCGGGGTGCACCGCCACGGCAAGTGGGTCGACCTCGACGTCAGCGGGCTGCACCTGGTGTTCCACCTGTCCAAGGCGGGGTGGCTGCGCTGGTCCGACGCCCTGGCGCCCGCGCCGGTGCGTCCGGGCAAGAGCCCGATCGCGCTGCGGGTGCGCCTCGACGGCGCCTCGCCGGCCGACCCCGCCAAGGTCGTGCCCGACCGGCTGCCCGGGTTCGACCTCACCGAGGCGGGGACGAAGAAGCGGCTGGCCGTGCACGTGGTGCGCGACCCGGCCGAGATCGAGCGGATCGCCACGCTCGGCCCGGACCCGCTCGACCCGTCGTTCGACCGGGCCGCCCTGGCGCGGCTGCTGTCCGGCGCCTCGAAGCAGGTCAAGGGGCTGCTGCGCGACCAGAGCGTGCTGGCCGGCGTCGGCAACGCCTACAGCGACGAGATCCTGCACGCCGCCAGGCTGTCGCCCTTCGCCAACGCCGCCCGGCTCGACGACGAGCAGGTCGACCGGCTGCACGAGGCGCTGCACACCGTCCTCGACGGCGCGGTCGCCGCGGCGAGCGGCAAGCCTGCGGCCGAGCTCAAGGACGCCAAGCGCTCCGGCATGGCCGTCCACGGCCGCACCGGCCAGGCGTGCCCGGTCTGCGGCGACACCGTCCGCGAGGTGTCCTTCGCCGACTCCTCCCTGCAGTACTGCGCCACCTGCCAGACCGGCGGCAAGCCGCTCGCGGACCGACGGATGTCGCGGCTGCTGAAGTAGGCGGCCCGACGAAAGTCGCGCCGGGTCCGCGTCCGCGCGCGACGTCCGCCCGATGCCGGGACGACGTCCCGGGCCCGAGCGTGGACCCATGACGACGCCACCTCCCGCGAGCCCGCCGCGAGCCCTGCTCGGCACCCTCCCGCCGCCGTCCGGACCACCCGTCGCGGTGGCCACCACGCAGCCGCCGGTGCTGCAGGCGCGCGACCTGGTCCGCTCCTACGGCGCCACCCGGGCGCTCGCCGGCGTCGGGCTGGACGTCGGCGCGGGCACGTCGGTGGCGATCATGGGCCCGTCCGGCTCGGGCAAGTCGACCCTGCTGCACGTGCTCGCCGGCATCGACGTGCCCGACTCGGGGACCGTGGCCTGCGAGGGCCGCGAGATCAGCCGGATGGGCGACGTGGAGCGCAGCGCGCTTCGCCGCACCCGGTTCGGCTTCGTCTTCCAGTTCGGCCAGCTGCTGCCCGAGCTGCCCGCGGACGAGAACGTCGCGCTGCCGCTGATGCTCGGCGGCGTCCGCCGCCGCGACGCCCTCGAGCGGGCCCGCCCGTGGCTGGACGCGCTCGGGCTGGCCGGCATGCACGGCCGGCGGCCCGGTGAGATGTCCGGCGGGCAGGCGCAGCGGGTGGCGATCGCCCGCGCGCTGGTCGGGCGTCCGGCCGTCGTGTTCGCCGACGAGCCGACCGGCTCGCTCGACCAGGGCACGGGCCACGAGGTGCTGCAGGTGCTCACCCGTGCGTGCGCGGGCAGCGGCGCCGCGCTGGTCGTGGTGACCCACAGCGACGAGGTCGCGCGCTGGTGCGGCCGGGTCGTGCACCTGCGCGACGGCGTCGTGGTGCGGGACGAGGTGCGGCCGTGATCGTCCCCGCACTGTGGTCGCTCCTGTCGCGCCGCGGCGGCCGCCGGCTCGCGCAGCAGGGCGGGCTGGCCGTGCTCGCCACCGCCGTCTGCACGACCCTGCTGCTGCTCACCGTCGGCGGCTGGCAGGGGTTCGAGGCCCGCGCCGACCGGGTGCTGTGGCGCGCCGCCGACGGCGTGGGCGGCTCGCTCGACGCGGTGGACGGCCGCCCGGTGACGGTGCTCGACGTCCGGGCCGGGACGGTGGTGCCCGGCGGGCCGCCGGTCGAGGCCGGCGAGGTGCGCACCAGCCCGGCGGCGCAGGCGCTGCTCGACCGGGTGCCGGCCGCGACGGAGCGCTTCGTCTCGTCGGACCGTGTCGCGGGAGCGCGCGACGGAGGCCGGCTCGCCGCCGCCGCGCTGCTGCACCCGGACGAGGCGGCCGTCCTGGTCGGGCGGGATGCCGACGACCCGCGGTTCGCGGTGACGCGCGTGCAGGCGGGCGACGAGCTGGCCGAGATGTACGTCTTCCTGGCGATGGTCGGCGTCGTCCTGGTCACCGTCCCGCTGCTGTCGCTCGGCGGGGCCGCGGCCCGGCTCGGTGTCGCCCGGCGCAACGAGCGGCTGGCGGCGCTGCGGCTGGTCGGGGCGACGGGACGCCAGGTGCTCGGACTGGCCGCGCTCGAGGCGCTGGCCGCGGCCGCGGTCGGCGTGCTGGTCGGGATCGTGGGCTACCTGGCGCTGCTGGTGCCCGTCGGGCTGGTTCCGTTCCAGGGCGCGCCGCTGGGTGCCGACCTGTGGCTCGGCGCGGGCGGTGTCGCCGCGGTGACCGGCGTGGTGCTGCTGCTCACCGCCGTCAGCGCGCTCGTGGGGCTGCGCAGCGTCGTGGTGACGCCGCTCGGGGTGGTGCACCGCCACACCCCGCGCGGGCTGCGGGCCGTGCGCGCGCTGGTGATGGGCGCCGTGCTGCTCGGCTGGGCCGTGGTCAGCGGCGGGGCCACGCTGACGGGGATCCTGGTCTTCCTCGGACTGGTGTTCGGCGTGCTGACGCTGGTCGGCCCGTGGGTGCTGGGCGTCTGGGGCCGGATCCGCTGCCGCACCGCGCGCACCGTCCCGCAGATGCTCGCGGCCCGGCGGCTGGTCGACGACCCGCGCGGCACCTGGCGCATCGTCGGCGGGCTCGCGCTGGCCGCCTTCGTCGCCGGTGCCGTCTCGGTCTCGGCCGCCCTCGACGTCCGGGACGACGACGGCCCCCGGGCCGTCACCGCGCTGGTGCCGGACCAGCCCGGGCTCGGCGACGCGGTGGCCGCGGCGCGCGCCGACCTCGCCGCCCTCGGGGTGGCGACCGGCGCGCCCGGCCCCGGTGACTTCGGGCCGGGCGGCGCGGCCGGCGGCGCGGTGCTCGTGGTCGAGCCGCCTGCGGGGGTGGACGAGGACGCCGTCCGCGCCGCGCTCACCGCCGCGCTGCCCGGCGTCGTGCTCGACACCCCGCAGGACGCCGCCCTCGCCGAGCAGACCTTGGTCGGCGACATCCGCACGGGCGGCTACGTCGTCCTGGTCTGCGCCGTGCTGGTGGCGGCCACCGGTGCCGGCATCGCCGCCGCGGCCTCGGTGCTCGACCGGCGCCGCGCCTACGCGCTGCTCGCCCTGGCCGGCACCCCGGCCCGGGTGCTCGATGCCTCCCGCCGGGCCGAGCTGCGCGGGCCGCTGCTGCTGACGGCGGTGGGGTCGCTGGCGGCGTCCTGGGCGTTCCTGTTCCCGCTCACGGGGATGGCGCTGCTCACCGACCCCGCGAGCCTGGCCGTGGTGGCGGTCGCCGTGGCTGCCGGCGTCGCGCTGGTGATGCTGGCGTCGGAAGCCAGCCGTCCGCTGCTGCGGGCCGTGGTGCGGACGGCCTCCGTCCGGCCGGACTGAGCCGGCGCCTGGGGGTCAGGAGTCGGGGCCGCCGGCGGGACCGACCAGGGCGGACAGCTCGTCCCAGCGGCCGATCTCGCAGCCGTTCGTGCGGGACAGGGCGACGTCGACGGGCGAGCCGGCGAAGGTGCCGGTGATCGTCGCGGTCTGCGGGCCGCCGTAGATCTCGGTGCACATCCGGTCGGCGGCCGGCTCGGCGAGGGCCTGCGGGCCGACGGCCGCGAGCTGGGCGCAGGCGTCGGCGGCGGTGGGGAGGGTGCCGCCCGCCTGCCCGTCGGCGCAGGTGAGGGTCCAGGTGCTGCTGCCGCCGGCGCCGTCGTCGACCACCACGGTGAGGTCGGCCTGCGCCGGCGAGCCGTCCGCGGGCGGGGCGGGCTTGGTCGTGGGGCCGGACGTCGACGGCACGGGCACGGAGGTGACCGGGGTGTCGCCGTCCACGCCGGTCGGGCTGTCGGAGGCGCTGCCCGAGGCGGGTCCGCCGGGCACGGTCGTGACGTCCTCGCCCCCGCTGCAGCCGGCGAGGGCTGCGGCGGTGGCGGCGCCGGCGAGCAGCAGCGCGGCGGACCGGCGGGTGGGTCGGGTCAGGACTGCGGTGGGGCGCACGGCGGGCTCCTGCGTCGGTGGGCGGCTGTCCCGGGTAGGACGCTACCGGGGCGCACCCGGTTCCCCGGGCCGCGCGGCGGACCGGGACGATGGGGGCATGTCCGTCGCCCCCGAGACCCCCGTCAGCGACCTGCCCGACCCGGTGCCCGGCACCCTGCTCGACGTCCGCGAGGACGATGAGTGGCGGGCCGGCCACGCGCCCGACGCCGTGCACATCCCGCTCGCCGAGCTGCCCGCACGCTTCGGCGAGCTCGATCTGGACGCCCCGCTGCACGTCGTCTGCCGCAGCGGCGGCCGGTCGGCCCGGGCCGCGGCCTGGCTGCAGGCGCAGGGGGTCGACGCCACGAACGTCGCCGGTGGCATGGACGCCTGGCTCGAGCACGGCCGCCCGCTGACCTCCGAGGACGGCCGCCCGCCCCGCGTGCTCTGAGCCGGCGCGCCTGAGAGCGTCGGGGCACGCACGGCCCCGGCAGCTGCTCCCGCGGAACCGTTGATCGGGCCCGGGCGGCTGAGTACGGTGACCTGGCCCGGATCGACCCGGGCCGTCCCGGTTCCTCCCGGGCAGCAGCCGAGCGGGGTGGTCCGGCCTGGTGGGTCCCGATCTGGTCACCGGCCCGCCCGCGCGCACGACCGCCCGGCTCGTCGGCCGCGCGCCCCTGCTGGCCGCCGTGCACCAGGCGCTGGACGACGCGCGCTGCGTCGTCGTCACCGGCCAGGACGGCATGGGCAAGACCGCGGTGCTCGACGCCGTGGCCGGATCCCGGAGCGACGAGCTGGTGCTGCGCGCAGCCGGCGCCGAGCCGGAGCGGTGGATCGGTGGGGCCGTGCTCACCGACCTGCTCGCGCAGGTGCCGGCCGACCTGCGCCGGGGCCTCGACCCCGCCCGGCTGCACGCGCTCGGCGGCGACGGCACCGACCTCGGCGCCCGCGGCCGGGCCTGGCACGACCTGCTGGTCGCCTGCGCCGCGGCGCACGGACGGGTGCTGCTGGTGCTCGACGACGCCCAGTTCGTCGACCCCACGTCCGCGGACGTGCTCGCCTTCGCCGTGCGCCGGCTGCTCGGCAGCGGCGTGCGGGTGGTGCTGACCTGGCGATGGGACGGCCCCCCGCGGCCGGTCCCGGTCGTCCCCGAGCACTCCGTGCTGGTCGAGGTCCCCCCGCTCACCGCGGACGAGCTCGCCGAGGTGCTGGAGAGCCACGGCCTGTCGGCGCGCGCCGCGAGCCGGCTGCACGTGGAGTCGGCCGGCAACCCCTACCTCGCCCTCGCGCTGGCCGGTGCCTTCGTCGACCACGGCCCGGCCCAGCGCCCGCCCGAGCCGCTGCCGCTCCCGGTCGTCGCGATGGTGCGGGCGCGGCTCGAGCAGCTGCCCGCCGGGGCCCGGGAGACGCTCCTGCTCGCCGCCCTGGCCAACGCCCCGACCCTGCAGCTGCTCGAGCGGGCCGGCTGCGCCGACGCCGACCGCGACCTGGCCCGGGCGGGCGAGCTGGGCCTGGTCGTCGTGGAGGACCGCGTGGTGCGGTTCACCCCCGCGGCCGCGGCGCAGCTGGTGGCCCTGGACGCCGGCGCCCACCGTCGCGGGCAGGTGCACACCCGGCTGGCCGGGGCCGTCACCTGCGGCGCCGAGCGCGACCGGCACCTGGCCCTGGCGAGCGTGCGACCGGACGGCGCGGTCGCCGGCTCGCTGGCCCAGGCCGCCGGGGTCGCGCTGCGGCGCGGCGCCCACGACCTGGCCGCCGAGCTGTACCTGCTGGCCGCCGAGCGCTCGCCCGCCGGCGCCGACGCCTCGGCCGACCGGGTCGACTGGCTGGTCGCGGCCGCCCAGCACGGCGCCCAGGCCGGGCGGGCGCAGGTCGTGCACCGCGCGGCCGAGGAGGCGCTGGCCGGACCCGCCACGCCCCGGCAGCGGGTGCAGGCCCGGCTGGCGCTGGTGCAGCTGTCCAGCCAGGGCGCGGCGCAGATGATGACGACCCTCGCCGCGGCGGCGGCCGACGCCGAGGGCGACCCGGGCGCGGCCGCCCTGGTGCGGCTGTGGCAGGCGCTCGCCACCCTGATGGGGGGCAGCCCCGCCCTCGGCCTGGCCCGGGCCGACGCGGCCCGCGACCTCGCGCTGCAGGCCGGCGACACCGAGGTCGAGGCGCTCGCCCGCTCGCTCGGCGCCACCGCGTCCCGCCACCTCGGCCGCGGCGACCACGCCGAGCGGCTCGACCGCGCGCTCGCCCTGCCCGAGCCGCGGCTCGCCGGCTGGGGCCAGTTCGTGCCCCGGGTCGAGGCCGTGCGCGCCGCGATCACCGAGGACCGGCTGGACGAGGCGCTGGACGACCTGCACCTGCTCGTCGCCCGGGCCGAGCGGGGCGTGCCCGAGGAGCTCGTGGGCCTGCTCGGGCTGCTGGCCCAGGCGTGCGCCCGCGCCGGGCGCTGCCGCGAGGCCGTGCTGCAGGCCGAGCGCACCGTCCGCGTGGGCGCCGACGCCGGGCTGTCGCCCGGCCCCGGCTGGTACTGCGCCGCGGTGGCGGAGCTGGCGGGCGGGTCGCTCGAGCGCGCCGCGGCCTACGCCCAGCAGGGAGCCCGCGCCTCGGAGCAGGAGGGCGACCGCAACTTCCTGCGCTGCCACCTCAGCGTCCTCGGCGCCGCCCAGCTGCGGCTCGGCCGGCCCGAGGAGGCCGTGGCCACGCTGCTGCGGGTGCAGGCGATCGAGTTCGAGGCGGGGGTGCGCGACCCGTCCGACCTGCGCTGGCGCGGCGACCTGGTCGCGGCCCTGGTCGCCGCCGGACGCGTCGACGACGCCACCCACGCGCTGGAGCGCAGCCGCGCCGACGTCCGCTCCGGCGGGCGGGGGGAGGGCGTCAGCGCCCAGCTCGACCGCTCCGAGGCGCTGCTGGAGCTGGCCCGCGGCCGGGCCGAGCAGGCCCGCGCGCTCGCCGTCCGGTCGGCGCTGGCGTTCGCCCGGCTCGGGCAGCCGGTCGAGCAGGGGCACAGCCTGCTGGTGCAGGCCCGGGCGCACGCCGCCTGCGGCGACCCGGGCACGTCCGCCGCGATGGCCGCGCTGGCCCGCGAGCTGTTCGTCGCTCACGGGGCCGCGCCCTGGGTCGAGCAGGCGACCCTGCCGGGCGCCCCCGGCGCCGGCGCCGACGGCGGCCGCCCGGTGCTGTCCGGGCCCGCCCGCCGGCTGGTCGCCGTCGCCCCGCCCGTCGCCGTGCCTCCCGAGGCGCCGCCGGAGCGGCTCCCGGCCGGCGACGGCCACCCGCGCCCTCGGCCGGACGCCGACCGCACCGCCGACCGCCCGCTCCTGGCGGCCCTCACCGAGGTCGAGCGCCGGGTCGCGGGCCTGGTCGCCGACGGCGCGAGCAACCGCGAGATCGCCGGACGGCTGTTCGTCAGCGTCAAGACCGTCGAGGCGACCCTGACCCGGGTCTACCGCAAGCTCGGCGTGCGCTCGCGGACCCAGCTCAGCCGGGTGCTGCTGGCCGCCGGACCGGTGCGGGTGCCCGCCACCGGCCCCCGGCCGGACCCGGGGAGGCGTCCGGGACCGCCCCGGCCGACGCACTAGGCTTGCCCTCGTCCGGCAGCCGGGGGCAGGCCGCCGCGACCATGCCAGGGGACACGAGGGGGAACTTGTGACGACCACGTCCGTGCGCTCTGCCGCGCCGAGCACCGGGCGGCTGCCGGTGCAGCGCACCCGCCGCCCCACCTTCGCCGCGCTCGCGGTGCTGCTCATCCTGGTCGGCGCGCTGGCCAGCGCCTGGCTGGTCTACCGCAGCGGCAACCGGGTCGACGTCCTGGTCGCCCGCGACGACATCGTGGTCGGGCAGCTGATGACCGCCGAGGACTTCGCGATCGCCCGGGTCGCCACCGACGACGCACCGGTGATCATCGCCGAGTCGCGGCAGAACTTCGTCGGCACGCGGGCCGTCGCGAACATCCCCGGCCGCACCCTGCTCAACCGGCAGATGTTCGTCAGCGGCGACACCGTCCCCGAGGACGGCGTGGTCGTCGGCCTCGTGCTGACCCCCCAGCAGCGTCCGGCAGTCCCGCTCGAGCCGGGCGACGTCGTGCGGGTCTACCTCGTCCCGCCGGACGAGGCGGGCGGCACCGTCGAGGGCGCCGCCGGTGACACCATCGCCGACGCCGTGCGGGTCTACGAGGTCGCTCCGGCACCGGAGAACGCCCAGGAGCTGTCGATCTCGGTGCTCGTCCCGACCGGCGAGTCCGGCGACGTCGTCGCGGCGGCCTCGGCCGGCCAGCTCGCTGTGGCCCGGCTCGCCTCGGGCACCGCGCCCGACCTCGACACCGTCCGCGACTGACCGGGGCGCGCGATGGGTCTGGTCACCTTCTTCGGCGCCAAGGGCTCGCCCGGCGTCACCACCACCGCGCTGCTCGCCGCGGCGCTCTGGCCGCGCCCTGCGGTGCTCGTCGACGCCGACCCCGACGGCGGCGACGTCGCCCTGCGGCTGCCGCGCGCCGACGGCGGCGCGCTCGACCGCTCGCTCGGCCTGCTGACGCTGCTGCCGCTGGCCCGCCGCGAGCTCGCCGCGCACGTCGTCCGCGAGCACTCCCAGACCGTCCTCGGCGGCGTCGAGGTCGTCGCCGGCCTCGCCGGGCCGGAGCAGGTCAACGCCGTCGGACCGCTGTGGGGCTCGCTCGCCGGTGCGCTTCGCGGCCTGCCGGACGCCGACGTCGTGGTCGACGCCGGCCGCCTGCACTCCCAGTCGGTGCACCTGCCGCTGGCCCAGGCCTCCGACCTGGTGGTGTGCGTGCTGCGGCTGAGCGTCTCCGGCGTGGTGCACGCCCGCGAGCGGCTGCGCACCCTCGACCCGGTGCTCGTCGGCGCCAGCGGACGCCGTCCGCGGGTGGGGGTCGTGGTGGTGGCCCCGGCCAAGGCCGAGCGCGACGTGCTGCAGGTCGCGGCGGGCATCCAGAACCTGGTGCCGAGCGTGGAGATGCTCGGGCACCTCGCCGACGACGTCACGGGCGCGTCGCTGTTCTCCGGCGAGCCGGTCAGCCGGCCCGAGCGCACCCTGCTCGTGCGGTCCGGGCGGCGCGTGGTCGGCACCATCGCCGCGAGCCTGCCGTCCGCGGCGGTCGCGCCCGTGCCGCCGCCTCCTGGCGGGTCACCCGCCGCGGCCCCGGACCCGGTGCAGGCGCCGCAGCTGACCAAGACCCCGGACCGGCCCGAGCAGAGCGCCGGCGACGAGACCGTCGCGGGCGGCCCGCCCACGCGGAGGTCGTTGCGGCAGGGCGGACGTCGAGGAGGGCCGGAGTGAGCATCGACAACGAGCTCGTGCGCGAGCTGCGGGCGCGGGTGGCCCAGCGGCTGAACCAGCAGCGCCGCCGCGACGAGGTCTCCGGCCGCGCGCCGATGAGCCCCGAGGACGAGCGCCAGTTCGCCCGCTCGCTCATCGTGCAGGTGCTGGAGGACCACGCAAGGGGCGAGATCGCCTCGGGCAGAACGCCTCTCACGGCCGAGGCCGAGGAGCACACGGCCGGTGCGATCCACGCCGCGCTGTTCGGCGTCGGCCGGCTGCAGCCGCTGCTCGAGGACGCCGACGTCGAGAACATCGACATCAACGGCTGCGACCAGGTGTTCGTCGGCTACAGCGACGGCCGCGAGGAGCGGCACCCCCCGGTGGCCGACTCCGACGAGGACCTGATCGAGCTGATCCAGGTGCTCGCGGCCAACGTCGGCCTCACCTCGCGCCCGTTCGACTCCGCGAACCCCCAGCTCGACCTGCGGCTGCCGGACGGCTCCCGCCTGTCGGCCGTGATGGGTGTCTGCGCGCGACCGTCGCTGAGCATCCGCCGCTCGCGGCTGGGCAAGGTGTTCCTGTCCGACCTGGTCGGCACCGGGACGATGAGCGAGGAGCTCGCCTCGTTCCTGCGCGCCGCGGTCCGCGCCCGCAAGAACATCATGATCGCGGGCGCCACCAACGCCGGGAAGACGACGCTGCTGCGCGCGCTGGCGAACGAGATCCCCTCGGTCGAGCGGCTGATCACCGTCGAGCGCTCGATGGAGCTCGGCCTGGAGCACTTCGTCGACCTGCACCCGAACGTCGTGGCGTTCGAGGAGCGGCTGCCGAACTCCGAGGGTGCCGGTGGGGTCTCGATGGCCGAGCTGGTGCGCCGCAGCCTGCGGATGAACCCGTCGCGGGTCATCGTCGGCGAGGTGCTCGGCGACGAGATCGTCACGATGCTGAACGCGATGAGCCAGGGCAACGACGGCTCGCTGTCGACGATCCACGCGAACTCCTCGATGGAGGTGTTCAACCGGATCGGCACCTACGCCCTGCAGGCGGAGGAGAACCTGCCGGTCGAGGCGACCCACATGCTCATCGCCGGCTCGATCAACTTCGTGGTCTTCGTCAAGAAGGTGAACGAGTACGAGTCCGGCGGCGTGCTGCGGCGCCGGATCGAGTCGGTCCGCGAGGTCACCGGCGTCGACGGGCGGGTGCTGTCCAGCGAGGTCTTCATGATCCCGCCGTCCGGCGGCACGGCGCGGGCGCACGCCTCGATCGAGTGCCTGCCCGACCTGGTGGCCCACGGCTACGAGCCGTCGACGATCGCGCGCTGGGGATGACCGGCAACAGCGCGCTGCTGGCGCTGGTCGCCGGGGGGCTGGTCGGCGTCGGACTGCTCGCCGCCGTGCTGGCCTTCACCGGCGTGCCCGCGCGCGACCCGTCCAAGCCGCCGCTGCTGCGCTCGGTCGTCGGCGGGCGCCCGCTGGTGCAGCGCGCGCTGTACGGCGCGATCGCCGCGATCGTCGTGCTCGCGCTGACCCGCTGGCCGGTCGTGGCGGTCTCGGCGTTCCTGCTGGTGACCTACTGGGACCGCATCGTCGGGTCGGCAAAGGCCGAGCAGGTCGGCATCGCCCGGCTGGAGGCGCTCGCCACCTGGACCGAGTCGCTGCGCGACACGATCGCCGGCGCCATCGGCCTGGAGCAGGCGATCCCGGCCAGCGTCGCGGCCACCCCGCCGGTCATCCGCCCGGCGCTGAACCTGCTCGTCGACCGGCTGCGCATCCGCGAGCCGCTTCCCGACGCGCTGCTGGCCTTCGCCGAGGACCTCGACGACCCCAGCGCCGACACCGTGGTGGCCGCGCTGGTGCTCAACTCGCGGCTGCGCGGGCCGGGCCTGCACGACGTCCTCTCGGCGCTGGCCGTCTCCACCCGCGAGGAGCTCGACATGCGCCGCCGGGTCGAGGCCGGCCGCCGCAGCATCCGCCGCAGCGTCCGGATCGTGCTGGCGATCGTGCTCGGCGTCGGCGGGCTGCTCGCGGTGCTGAACAGGTCCTACGTCGAGCCGTACAGCTCCTTCGCCGGCCAGATGGTGCTGCTGCTCGTCGCCGGGCTGCTGCTCGCCGGACTGCTCTGGCTGCGCCGGCTGGCCCGCGCGGTCACCGCCGAGCGGTTCCTCGTGGTCCGCGGCACCGACCGCGAGGCCGCCCTGGACGAGGCGGGCGCATGATCCTGGAGTCGCTGCTCGCGGGCGCCGTGGTCGGCGCGGGCCTCTACGCGCTGGTGCGGGTCTTCGTCCGCCCTCGCCCCGGTGTCGGGGCGATGGTCGCGCGGATCGACGCCGGCCAGCGCTCGATGCGCACCCACAGCATCACCGCCAGCCAGCTCGGCGCCGTCCAGGCAGGGGCGAGCTCGGTCGAGCGGCTGCAGAGCCGGCTCGCCGACTGGATCGAGGTGCGCGCCGCCGAGCGGCAGTGGGCGATCGGCCGCACCCGCTCGGACCTGGCCGTGATGAACCGCAGCATCGGCCAGTTCCTGGCCACCAAGGTGCTGCTCGGGGTCGGGCTGTTCCTGCTGAGCCCGGTGGTGTGGGGCGTGCTGCGGGTCGCGGGCGTCCCGCTGCCGGTGGCGGCGCCCCTGGTGCTCGCGCTCCTGCTCGGGCTGTTCGGGTTCTTCCTGCCCGACCTCGCGCTGCGCGGCGAGGCCGAGCAGCGCCGCCGCGACTTCCGCCGCGTGGTCGGAGCCTTCCTCGACCTGGTCGCGATGAACCTCGCCGGCGGACGCGGCCTGCCCGAGGCGCTGCTGGCCGCCTCCACGATCAGCGACCACTGGTCCCTGGTCCGGATCCGCCAGGCGCTGGCCAACGCCCGGCTGTTCGGCACCACCCCGTGGGCGGCGCTCGGCGAGCTCGGCGACGAGATCGGGATCGAGGAGCTGCGCGACATGTCCGGCGCCCTCGGCCTGGCCGCCGACGACGGCGCCAAGATCCGCGCCTCGCTGTCGGCCCGCGCCGCGACCCTGCGCCGCAAGGAGATGGCCGAGTCCGAGGGCGAGGCCGGCGAGCGCTCCCAGTCGATGCTGGTCGCCCAGATGCTCATCTGCGCGGCCTTCCTGGTCTTCCTCGCCTACCCCGCGGTCGCACAGCTCCTCGCCAACCAGTGAGCGCTCACCCCGCCCCGTAGCGCCGCTCCATCTCGGCGGCCCGCACGTACGGGGTGCGCTCGCCCTCGGCCAGCGGGCCGTCGAGGGTGAAGCGCACGCCGTCCTGGACCGCGGCGACCAGCACCGTGCGCGGGCCGTCGGCGTCGAAGCGGTACAGCTCGGCCAGGACGTCGTCGAGCACCGCCACCGGGTCGTGGCCGGCGTCGACCTCGACCGAGCCGCTGAGGTACGACCCGGAGGTCGGGTCGTCGGTGTCGACCAGCTGGACCGCGGCGACGCCGTCCACCTGCTCGACCTGCTCCACCACCGCGTCGAGGTCGTCGACGGCGCCCTCGCGCGGCCGGTCGCCGAGCAGGCCGCAGCCGCCGAGGGCCAGCACGACGGCCGCTGCGGCGAGCCGCCGGACGGCTGCGACGCGCGGGCCCCGGAGCCGTGGGTTCACGGCGTCCGGCGCACCCGGTAGTCGGTCACGGTGCCCTCCCCGGTCGTGAACGCGGCCGCGCCCTCACGGTAGGCCACCAGCGACGGGTCGTCGGAGGCGTCGACCTCGGCGGCCGTCGCGACGTACGCCTGACCGCCGTGGACGGCGGCGGCCGTCCGCCCGAGCTCCTCGGTGTGCCGGTCCGCGGTGACGGTGACCCAGTGCGCCCGGTCGGGGTTCTCCTCCCCCTCGAGCCGGGCCACCGGGTCCCGCTCGTGCTCCAGGGCGAGCACCCGCACGTCCGGCGGCACCGGGATGCGGGCGATCGGCGCGCCCGCGGTGACCACGTGCGTGACCTCGAACTCGGCGGTGAACGAGGGGTCGGCGGCCAGGGCGGCGGCGGTGATGCCGCCCTGGCTGTGGCCGGTGAGCATCACCGGCTGCCGGTCGCCCGGGTCGACGCCCGCCTCGGCCATGGCGTGCCGCAGGGCGTCCTGGGCCGCCTGCATCGTGGCGGTGCGGCGGCGGGCCTCGAGCCACACGTTCGAGGTCAGGTCGACCGGGTTGGGACCCGCCTCGGGCGACCACACCTGGGTGCCGGGCAGCTGCACCACCCAGGCCGACGAGCCGTCGGGCTGGGCCACCTCGATCACCCGGACGCGCCCCGCCTCGGGGCTGGTGGCGGCGTCGACGTCCGCCGACGGCATCAGCTGCGCCTGCCCGCGGAACACGTCCTCGATGCCGGTGGGCACCAGCGGCCCGTCCGGGTCGCCCCTGTCGACCGGCTCCGGCAGCGGGGTGACCGTGGCCGGCCCGTCCTGCAGCAGGTCGTGCGGCTCGCCCATCGCCACGAGCAGGGCGACGGCCTGCTCGTAGGTCTCCGGCGGCCACGGGACGCCGTGCTCGCGCGCCGCCTCCGCGCCGCCGAGCGGCGCGGTCAGCACCGGCACCAGCCCCTCGGCCCCGCCGCCGAGGGTCGACCACACCCACGGGTTGAGGAACAGCGCGCCCTCCAGCGCGGCGACCCCCTCCTCGGCCACCGACCCGCCGAACGCCTGCAGCCACGGCCCGACCTCGCCGTCCCACGCGGCGGAGAGGTCGTCGAGCCCGCCCGCGACCGCCCGGTGCGGGGCCAGGGCGGCCAGCCGGGACGGGAGGTCGGCCGGGTCGAGGTCGCCGTCCAGCGCGTCCTCGGCCAGGTCGGCGAGGTCGCGCGACCAACGCACCGCGGTCGCGGCGGTGACCAGCACGGTCCCGCCGGCGAGCGCGACCACGGCGCCCGCGACCAGGACGCCCGGCAGGGCGGCCACGCCGGTGAGCACGCCGCCCCAGACCGCCAGCCCGACCGCGGCGCCGGCGGCGTCCTGCAGCAGGTCGAGCGCGGCCGCCTGCCCGGCGTCGAAGGCGAGGTGCACCTCGACCGTCGCGCGCACCCACGTGGCCGTCCCCTCCATCCGGATCACCAGGGGCACCAGCCCGCCGGGCCCGGACGCGGCGTCGAGCACCTCGGCGGTCGCCCGCGCCGCCGTGACCGGCGCCAGCAGCGCACCGGCGAGGACGTCGGGGTCGCTCGCGCAGGCCGCCACCCGCCCGGCCACCTCGCGCAGCCGGTCCGCCGTGCCGTCGACGCCGCCGGCGACCTCGAGCATGTCCTCGTGCCGCAGCTCGGCCGACCCGAGCCCGCCGCGCACCTCCGGGCCGCCGCCGTCCCCGGTCACGACACCACCCGCACGGGCGGCACCGGCCGTGCGCCCGGCGCCAGCCCGGCGACGAGCAGGTCGAGGACGTCGTCCGCGAGGCCGGACCGCGTCGTCGGTGCGAGCACCAGGTCGACGCCGTCCGGGCCGGGGCCCGCGGCGCCCCGCCCGGCGGCCGACCGCGCCGGCACCGTGCGCACCCGCCACCACCGACCGGCCGCGAGCCACCAGGCCGCCACCGCCGGCCGGACGGCGCCGTCGGGCCGGCGGACCGCGAGGTCGACTGCCCCGGCGCGGTGCAGCGCGAGGTCGACCAGCACCTCCGGCAGGTCGTCGCCCGCGCCGCCCGTCGCTCCCTCGGCCACCGCGCGCGCCCACAGGCCGACGGCGACGTCGTCGCGGCCGTCCCGCACCGCGGCGACGACCGCCGCCGAGGCCGTCGCCCCGACCCGCACCGCCGCCGTCCCTGCGTCATCCGCGGGATCGTCGACCGGCCCGCCCTCGACCGGCGGGACCGCCCGGAGCACCTCGCCGAGCAGCCCGGACGCCGCGAACGCGCCGAGCTCCAGCCCGGGCGACGGCTCGGAGCCGACCCGCCCCGCCGAGCCGGTGACCGCGGTGCGGCGCACGGTGGCCGTCCCACGGAGCCCCGCGACGGCCAGGTGGGCGTCGAACGCGTCGGAGCCGGCCCAGGAGCGGCAGCGCACGAGCAGGTCGGCCCGGGCCGGCAGCACCAGCGCCGCGAGCACGGCGGGGTCGACCAGCGCGGCGACGCCGTCGACGTCGCCGGGCGGGCCCCGCAGCACGCCGTCCGCGGCGAGCCGGCGCCACGCCTCCTGCCGGGCCCGGTCGACCGCGTCCGCCGGGGCGTCGGTCGCCCAGGTGCGCACCTGCTCCGGCGGCAGCGGCAGACCAGGCAGCGCCTCCAGCAGGGCGGCCAGGTCGTCGTCGGCGAGCACCCGGCGGCGTGCGGGCGGCACGGCCGGTGCGGGCCCCACGCGCAGGCTCACGACCCGCCGCCGAGGCGCGAGCGCAGGTCGAGCCAGCCGGGGTCGCCGGCCGGCGGCAGGACCTCGGGGACCCGGTCGAGCAGCCGCCGCGCCCGGTCGAGCCCGTCGCCCACGACGTCGGTGACGGCGCCGACCACGGCGTCGAGCGCGTCGTCGGCCACGTCCCGGGCGTCGTCGACGCTGCGACGCACCCAGTCCTCGGCCGCCCGCACCAGGGCCTGCACCCGCTCGACCTCGTCGGCGTGGCGCTCCATCGCGGTGGCGGCCTCCTCCAGGTCGGCCAGCGTGCGGGTGACGTCGTCGGACCACCGCTCGAGCTCGACCCGGAACGCCTCGCCCGACGACGAGCGCCACCCCACCTGCTGGGCGCGCCCGAGCAGGGCGGCGCCCTCGCCGTCGACCTCGGCGGCGTGGGCGCGCAGCAGCCGGGCGACCGCCCGGATCCGCTCGGCGTCAGCCACCACGTGCGGCCTCCTCACCTCGGGGACCCACCTCGACGACCGACCTCGGCGTCGTCGTCCTCGGCGCGACGCTAGCCACGGGCGGGCGGGTCCCGCGGGCGTCGTCCACAGGCCCGGCGGCACCGCCGGACGGGTGGAGCAACCCGTCCAGAAGGGTCCGGGCCCGCACGAACCGCCCGGCGGTGGTGTTACCGTCGGGCACCGGCAGGACGTCGGAGCGAGTGGGGGAGACAGTCCAGGTGGCACGCATCATCAACGCCCTGCGGGCGCGCGCGAGCGCCCTGCGAGGGGACCTCGGCGCCTCGGCGCTGGAGTGGGCGATCATCGCAGCCGTGGTGGTGGTGGCGGCGTCGGTAATCGGCGGCGTCATCTACAACGTCGTCGACGACAAGACCGCCCAGCTCGAGCAGTGCGCGAACCAGCCCGTCGGCTCTCCCGGCTGCGCGCCGTAGGGCGCGGCGACGACTCCGGCGCCAGCGCGCTGGAGATGTCGATCGTCGCCCCGGGCCTGGTCCTGCTGATCTTCTTCGGCATCCAGTCCGGCCTGTACTTCTACGGCCGGACGGTGGCCGTGCAGTCCGCGCGCGAGGGCGTCTCCCTGCTGCGGCTGTCGCAGACCGAGCAGATGGCGCGCGACCTCACGCCGGCCGCGCGGGCCAAGGCCGAGGACTTCGCCGTCGCCGTCGGCCGCGAGTCGCTGCTCGACCCGGTCGCCGAGGTGCAGTACGACCCGGCGGGCGGCGAGGTCGAGGTGCGGGTCACCGGGCGGGTGATCTCCCTGGTCCCCGGGCTCGACCTCGAGGTCAGCGAGGTCGCCTCCGGCACCATCGAGCGGTTCGAGGGCGACCGGTGAGGCGCCCGCGGCACCGCCGTCCGGGTGCGACGGGTGACTCCGGCGCGATCGCGGTCGAGCTGGTCATCCTGTTCCCGATGATCCTGCTGGTCATCGCGCTCGTCGCCGCCTACGGCCGGCTCGCGCTGGTCAACGGGACCTTCGACTCCGGCGTCCGCGACGCCGCCCGGGCCGCGACGCAGGAGCGCTCGGCGGTGGCGGCGGAGGCGGCCGCCCGCGAGGCGCTGGTGCGCGCGGTCGAGGAGTCCTCGCTGCCGTGCCTGGACTCCCTCGAGGTCGACCCGATCATGGTCTTCGTCCCCGGCGAGCCGGTGACGGTCACGGCCCGGTGCAGCTACCCGATGGACGACCTGGCGGTCGGCATGCCCGGCTCGGTGACGGTCGAGTCGAGCTTCTCCAGCCCGCTCGACCCGAACCGGGGTGCGGGGTGAGCGCCCTGCAGCGGCTGCGGCGACGCGCGGCCGACGACGCCGGCACGATCGCGCCCGCCGTCCCCATCCTGGTCTTCGTGCTGCTCCTGCTCGGCGGCCTGGTGCTCGACGCCTCCCGCCAGCTCAACGCCCGCGGCCGCGCCGTCGGCTACGCCGAGGAGGCCGCCCGCGCGGGCGCGTCGGCGATCAACCTGGACAACCCCCAGCTCCAGCTGGACGAGGACGAGGCGCGTCGCCGGGTGCAGCGCTACTGCGACTCGCTGGTGGCCACCGGCACGGTGAGCGCCTGCCGCCTGGAGGCGGTGCTCCCGAACTCCTCGCGCGACCGGCGCCGGCTCACCGTGCAGACCCGGGTCGAGCTGGAGATCCCCGCGACCCTGCTCGGGCTGGTGGGCGTCACCACCCTGCAGGCCGCGGGCGACGCCAAGGCCCGTCCCTACGAGGGCGTGTTCGTCGGCGACGCGGGCGGCGGCTGAGCCGGTCGGGCGACACCGGGTGCACCGGCCGCGGGGGACGGAACCGGACGAGGTGGGCAGCACCGGCGTCCTCGGCTACCCTCGGGCCCACGGTGGGGGAGCCGGTCGGGGAGCCAGGGGAGGGTCCGTCGTGAGGGGATGGCTGGGGCGCGGCTGCGTGCTGCTGCTGGCCGCCGGTGCGCTCGCGGCCTGCACCGCCGAGCCCGAGCCGGTCACCCCGATCACCCCGGGCGGGTCCTCCTCGTCCTCCTCCTCCGCGGCCCCGGAGACCTCCGGGCCCAGCGAGACGGCGACGGCGTCGGCGCTGGAGGACGACCCCGCGGTGCAGGCCCTGCGCGGCTACCTCGCCGGCTACGCCGAGGCGGTCAACAACGGCGGCAACCCCGACATCCCCCAGGTCGAGGAGCACGCGACGCCCGAGCAGGTCGAGCGGGTGCGCGGCAACGTCCAGGACGAGATCGGGCTCGAGTACCCCGGCCCGGTGCCGTTCGGCGTCGACTCCCTGGCGACCGACACCGAGGCCCGCAAGGACGTCGTCGGGTGCCTGGTGCTGCGCGGCTACGCCGAGGACCCCGCGACCGGCGCGCCGCGCGACCAGCGCGAGGTCGTCCCGGCCGTGGCCGTGATGGAGAACCGCGACGGCACCTGGCTCGCGAACGGGATCTACACCGAGAACCTGCCGGCGACCGCCGACTGCGCGAGCGTCGAGATCGAGGAGGGCACGTGGTGAGCCGGAGCCTGAGGTCCGCCCTGGCGGCGGTCGGCGTGGGGGTCGTGATGGTGCTGCTGGCCCCGACCTCCGCCACCGCCGCACCCGGCGACGGCTCGTACCCGGGCGGCACGCCCGGCGGCACCCAGGCCGGCACCAACGCCCCCGTCACCGCGCAGGTGCGCACCTGCAGCCTGTACGCCGGCGGCGGCTCCTACGGCCTGGCCTGCCGGGGCGCCACCGGCGAGGTCCTCACGTACGCCGAGATCCTCAAGGGGCAGAAGCCGCCGGACTGCTGGCACGAGCCCGTGCCCGAGGGGTTCAGGCCGCCTCGCTACGAGCCCGACCAGCTGGACGAGAACGGCGACCCGAAGCCGGGACGGTGGTGGATCTACACCTGCCTGCTGTCCGGCATCAACCCTGAGACCCTCGCTCCCGAGGGCGAGATGACGTTCTCGCAGGAGGCCGTCTACCTGCTCGCCCCGGAGCAACCCATCCGGCTGACGACGGAGCAGGAGCTCGTGCTCGTCGGCGAGTTCACCGTCCGGTCCATCCCGCTGCCGCTGCCGGCGATCGCACCGTCGGAGACGCCGAGGGTCGGCCAGGAGGTCGCCTTCTACGTACCCCGCGCGAACACCGAGGGCGACACCATCACGGTGTCCGGCCCCGGCATCGGCACGGTCGCGATGCGGGCCCGGATGACCGAGCTGGTCGCCTTCCCGACGGGTGGGCGGCCGGACCCGCGCGTCGCCTGCCCGGGTGGCGGCATCGCCGTCACGGTCGAGGAGGACCGGGCAAGCACCCCGGACGCCTGCTGGTGGCGGTGGACGCGGTCGTCTGCCCACCGCAGCAAGGGGCAGTACCCGGTGCAGGTCGAGGCCCGCTGGCTGGTCGAGTACGACGCCGGCGCCGGCTGGACCCCGCTCGGCGAGTTCACCCGCGAGCAGACCGCGCCCGTCGCGGTCACCGAGGTGCAGACGGTCGTCGTCCCCTGACCGGTTGTCCACAGGCCCGCCGCGGCGGTGGGCCGGGATCAGACAGACTCACGACGACGGACCCGGTCCGAGCCAGATCCGAGGGGGACAGGTCATGACCACCACGTTCGAACCGCGCGGGCGCCTGCCCGTCAGCGTGCAGGACCCCCGCGCGCGCCGCGGCGAGCGGATGCGCGGCGCCGCAGCGGTCCTCGGCACCTTCGTGGCCGTGGTCGGGGTGCCCGCCCTGCTCGTGCTGCTGGTCAGCAACCCGCTGCCCACCTCGCTGCCGTCCTCGCAGTGGCTCACCGCCGAGATCAGCACCGAGGTCGTGCTCAAGGCGGTCGCCCTGGTCGTCTGGGCGGTGTGGGTGCACTTCGTCGTCTGCCTGGTCGTCGAGCTGGTCGCGGCACGCCGCGGCAGCGGCCTGCCGGCCACCGTGCCCTTCGGCGGCGGCAGCCAGGCCATCGCCCGCAAGCTGGTCGCGGCCGCGCTGCTCGTGGCGGGGACGGCCACGCTGGCGCCCACCGGCACCAGCGCGCCGGTGCAGGTGGCCGGCATCAGCGCCGCGGCCGAGGACGCCTGGGGCTCGCGCTACCAGGCCCAGGCCGACGCGGTGGCGCAGTCGCAGGCCGCCGCCGAGGCCGCCGCGACCGAGCAGGCGGGCACCGCCGCCGCGACGCAGGCCGAGGTCTACTACACGGTCCAGCCGCCCAACGGGCGCAACCACGACACCCTGTGGGACATCGCCGAGCGCACCCTCGGCGACCCGCTGCGCTACCGCGAGATCCACGCGATGAACCTCGACCGCGTCCAGCCCGACGGCCGCCGCCTGGTCGACGCCGACCTGATCTTCCCCGGCTGGGTGCTGCAGATGCCCGCCGACGCGAGCGGCCCGGGCCTCAGCCTCGTGCAGCCCATCACCGCGCCGGTCGCTCCCGCCGTCACCGCCGAGCCCGGCCCCACCTCGGCCACCGCCGCCGAGGCCGGCGCCACGGGCGGCGCCACCGCCGAGGCCGGCGGCGCGACCGTCGCCGCGGGGGCCACCGAGACCGTCGCCACCGCGGGCGAGTCCACCGAGCTCGACCGGCTCGCCCTCGGCGGCGGCCTGCTGGTGGCCGGCGTGCTGCTGGCTCTCAGCGGCCGCCGCGGCCCCTACCGCGCGCCGAGCGAGCAGGAGGAGCGGCTGCGGCTGGCCGCCGGCACCCGCACCGCCGACCTGCTCGACCGGTCGCTCCGGCACCTGGCCGCCGGCCGCGCCGCGCAGGCGCTCCCGCTGCCCGAGGTCGTGCTCGCCTACGCCGACGAGCAGCAGGTCGTGCTGCACCTGTCCGGCGCCGAGGGCTCGCCCGGGCTGTCCTCGCCGCCGAGCCCGTGGGCCGCCGGCGAGAACGGCCGGTCCTGGACGCTGGCGGGCAAGGACCTCGACGGGCTCACCACCCCCGACCTCGTCGCGCCCTACCCGGCGCTGGTCAACGTCGCGAGCGCGCACGGGTTCGAGCTGCTGGTCGACCTCGAGGCCGTGCCGGGCGTGGTCTCCGTCGGCGGCGACACCTCGCTGGCCCGCGACGTCGTGGCCTCGATGGCCGTCGAGCTCGCCTCCAACGTCTGGTCCGACGGCGTGCAGGTGACGCTGGTCGGCTTCGGCGACGACCTGGTCGAGATCGCCCCGGACCACCTCGAGCAGGTGGCCGAGCTCGGTCCGGTGCTCGACGAGGTCGAGCGCGGCCTGCACGGCGCCGACGAGCTGGCCCGCGCCCTCGGCGTCCAGGGCGTCCTCGACGGCCGGATGTCGCGGTCGGGCGACCGGTTCCGCCCCCGCGTGCTGGTGCTGTCCTCGCCGCCCTCGCCCGCCGAGGCCGCGCGGCTGCAGCAGCACCTCGGCTCCGGCCGCACCCCGCTGGCCGCGGTCTGCGTCGGCGACAGCCCGCTGGCCCGGATGCGCTTCGTCGTCGACGCGGGCGGCGGGATCGACCTGGGGGCGCTCGGCGTCCGCGGCACCGCGCGTACCCTCGCCCCGGCGCAGTACCGCGAGGTCACCGGCCTGCTGCGCGAGCTCGACGAGGTGCGTGCCGAGCGCTCGGTCGAGGTCGCCTCGATGAGCACCGCCGCCGGCCTGGCCGAGGCCGGCCCGGTCGCCGCCCCGTCGCGACGCCCGGTCGTCACCGACGCCGCGGTGCAGGTTCGGCTGCTCGGCCCGGTCGACGTCGTGGCGCCCGGCCGGCTCGACGACCGCCAGCGCGGCCTGCTCACCTCGGTGGTCGTCACCGTCGCCATGGCGCCCGAGGGCCTGCACGACGGCGTGCTGCGCGCCACCATCTGGCCGCGCGGCGTCAGCGACGAGGTCGTCGCCTCCACGATCGGCGCCGTCCGGGCCTGGCTCGGCCGCGACGAGCAGGGCCGCGAGCGGCTCGCCCAGGGCGCTGACGGCCGGTGGCGGCTCGGCGACGACGTCGCCTGCGACACCGACTCGCTGGCGCACGTGGCGGCCGGTGACGCCGGTGACCTCGACGCCCAGCTGGCCGTGCTGTCCACCGCGCGCGGCGAGCTGTTCAGCGGCCGCGGCGGCGAGCGGTTCTCCTCGTTCGCCTTCGCACGCAACGCCCAGCAGGCCCGGGTGCTGGTCACGACGCTGGCCCGCCAGGCGGCGGCGACCGCCGGCACGCGAGGCCGTCCCGACCTGGCCGAGACCGCCCTGCGCAAGGGCCTGGTGCTGGTGCCCACCGCCGAGCCGCTGTGGCGCGACCTGCTGCGGGTCGTGGGCACGGCGGGCGCGGCCGAGGTGGCGCAGGAGATGTACGGCGCGCTCGACCGGCACCGGGCCCGGCCCGAGCCGGAGACCGACGCGCTGGTCGAGCAGCTGGTGCCGGGCGGCGCCGGACCGGGTCGGTCCGGCACGCCGCGGAAGATGGCCTGAGGGGGAGCAGATGGCACGGGACTTCTACCGGTACGACATCGACGACCTGGTCGACGCCGCCAACGGCATCAGGACGCTGACGTCGGAGTTCGAGAACGCCTCGCAGGTGCGAGAGGAGGCGTCGGACGCCTTCGGCTACCCGGACCTGCGGGGCAAGGTCGAGGACTTCGTCGACAACTGGCGCCACAACCGCGAGCGGATGCTCGAGACGCTGACCGGGGCGCACGAGGCGCTGCAAGGCATCTCGGAGAACTACCTGGAGTTCGACCAGAACGGCGTGGCGAGCCTGCGGGACGACGGGTGAGCGCCGCCGACCAGGACGACCAGATCGTCTTCGAGCTCGAGTCGTCCTCGGACTGGCTGCAGGTCCCGCTCGACGGCGTCGACCCGCTGGAGTGGGCCACCGCGACGGTGGAGCAGCTGGTGGCGGGGCTGGGCCGGCAGGTGCCGCCCGCGGAGCAGCAGATCTACCAGCAGACCTACGCCGAGGTGGCCGTGCGGGCCCGCGCCCGGGCTGCGTCGGAGGACGAGACGCTGGTCGGCACCTACCTGCTCCTGGCCGAGGGCGACGCCGTGCCGGTGGTCTCCGCCGACCTCGTGCTCGAGCCCGTCGACCCCGAGCAGGGCGTCGACGACCTGGTCGAGGCGCTGATGCTGCCGCCGTCGCAGCGGTTCGGCGACCCCGTCGTCGACGAGCTCGACACCCGCTCCGGGCCCGCCGTCCGGATCCGCCAGCTCGGCGTCGTCGGCCCCGCCGCCGGCACCCGTGACAGCGGGGCCGGTGACGACGACGCCGACGACCGGGTGGTCACGCTCGTCGTCGTGGTCTGGCCGGGGCCGCTGCACGGCCTCGCGACCCTGCTCACCGCCACCTTCGGCTCACCGGTCGACGCCGAGCTGCACGCGGCGTCGGTCGACGACCTGGCGGCCGGCCTGCGCGTCACGCGGGAGCCCGCCCGATGACCACTGACCACGTCGAGGCGACCGTCGAGCAGGACGCCCTCGCCACCACCTACCGGCTGGCCGTCCCGGCCGTCTGGCAGAGCTTCTCGACCGCGCCGGAGCGGTTCCGCCCGCAGGTGCACGCCTGGTTGCTGCGCCGGTTCGCCGACCGGTCCCGCGACGAGACCGCCACCCAGCGTCGCGCGGTCGAGCAGCAGATGGTCGAGCTGGTCGAGGGACCGGCCGGCCGGTACGCCGTCCGGCTGCTGGTGCTGGTGATCGAGCCCGCCGGCGTCCCCGTCACCGCCACTTGCATCGTCTCCGTGGTCCCGCAGGATCTCTCCCAGCCGGAGCAGCGTCAGGTGTGGGCGCAGCGGATGGCCGAGGGGGCCCTGCGCAGCGAGGTGGAGCAGCTCGGGCGCAACGAGGCGGTCGTCGTGGTCTCCGAGCGCGACGCGGTGGCCCCGCACGACCTGACGGCGCAGGAGGTGCTCGCCGCCGGCGCGCGGGCGGTCGGCGAGCCGGAGCCCGACGGGGTCCCGGACGCCGAGGCCGAGGGCCTGGTGCGCGAGGCCTCCCGCGGTCGGGTGGTCGAGGTCTTCGTCCCGGTCCCTGACCAGGCGCGCACGCTGCTGCTCAGCTTCTCCACGCCGCTGGTCAGCATGTTCGAACCGCTCACCGAGCTGTTCCTCACCATGGCCGCCACCCTGCAGTGGCGCGACGAGGACGGGCAGTGGCGCTGAGCGGCCACGCGCGGGCACGCGCGACACGAGTTCCCGTCCGCAGCGGGCGGGTCGACCTCCGAGGGGGTCAAGGAGATCGGGGAACGCCCCCGGTGACCGATGAGGACATGGAGGACTGACAGATGGCTGTGACTCTGAGGGACGAGGACGTCCAGGCGCTCAAGACCGCGCTGATCAACGGGCAGCAGGAGGTCGACGGCGTGCTGGAGGCCCTGCACGGCACCGCGGTGGAGCGGATCCACCAGGGGCTCGAGGGCACCCAGACGGCGACCGCGTTCGACGAGAAGATCACCGAGCTGATCCAGCAGCTGCGCGAGACGCTGCCGGCGTTCGAGGCGCTCGGCACGTTCGTGACCAGCTACCTCGAGCAGTTCCACGAGACCGACACCCAGCAGGCCGCCGCCCTGCGCGGCTGACCTCCGCCGCACCCCGGCGCCACCACCGCGGTGGTGGCGCCGGGACCGGCGGCGCGGGTCCGCCGACCCGCCCCACCGCCGACCGACCCCACCACCGACCGACCCCACCTGCCGCCCGCGCCCCGCGCGACGTCCTTGGAGCCAGACCATGACCTCGTGGTACCCGTTCGAGACCGACGGCGACCCGTTCCCGGCCGATCCCGCGCGGGTCCGCACCTACGGCGAGCGGGTCAAGGAGACCGGCGAGCTCATCACCGAGCAGATCACCCTGCTCAACCGCCTCGCCGACCGCGACAGCTGGGAGACCGAGGCGGCCGACGCGTTCCGCGACAAGGCCGAGGACGTCGCCGAGAAGATCGAGCGGGTCAAGGACCGCTACATCGAGGTCGGCGGCGCGCTGACCACCTTCGCCGACGCCGCGGAGTCGGCGTACGACGACGCCATCTTCTGGCGCAACCTGGCCCGCAACGCCCAGGCCACGATCGACGACAACCCGCTGGTGGCGGCGCCCACGGGCGAGGACGAGAACGGCAAGCCCAAGGAGCTCACGCCGGCGCAGCGGTCCCAGAACGAGCGCCGGTCCGGTGCCGAGGCCGACCTGGCCCGCTACCAGGGCCACTTCGACGAGGAGGTCGCCGCCGCCCGCAGCGCCGCGAGCACCGCCGCGTCCGCCATCGAGGGGGCGATCGACGACGAGGTCGAGGACGACTGGTGGGACAAGCACCGCGACGCGATCATGAACGCGGTCAAGTGGCTCGGCCGCGCCGCGCTCGTGCTCGCGGTCATCATCGTCATCGTCGGCACCGGCGGCATCGCCGGCGCGATCCTGCTCGGGCTGGCGATCGCGGTCGGCCTGGCCTCGCTGGTGCTCAACGTCGGCCTCGCGTGGAAGGCGGACGGCAGCTGGACCGCCGTCGTGCTCGACGCGGTCGGGCTGGTCACCCTCGGCGTCGGTGGCCTCGCCACCCGGTTCGCCACCAGGGCCTTCGCCGCCGGGCGCTCCGCCGTCGCCGCCAGCCGAGGCACGTCGGCCTTCCGCCAGGTCGTGGTCAGCCGGATGCCGCTGATCCGCGCGAACCGCACGCTGATGCGCTCGCCCTGGAGCGCGTCGCTGCGCCAGATGGGCTCCGACGGCATGGCGGCCATCCGCACCGAGGCGCTGCAGGCCGCCCGGGTGGCCAGCGAGGCCGTCACGACCACGCCGGCGTACAACCTCGGCCAGCGGCTGCTGCACGGCGGCACCGACGCCGCCGACACCTTCACGCGGTCGCGCACCCTGCTCGCCGAGCTGACGAGCAACGGCTCGCGGCTGACGGGCGCCCTGGACGACCTCGCCCGCGCCGGCACGCTGAGCGGCGTCGCCACCGTGGCGAACCTCGGCGACCTCGGCGTGAACATCACCAAGGGGATCATCGGCACCCCCGACGACGTCGACGGGATGTCGCAGGGCTACGTCCCGGCCGTCGCGGAGCTGATCAGCCGGATCGTGCGCTGACCGGCGGCGGTGCGGGCGCCGCGGTCAGGAACCGGGGCGCAGCACCGCCGCCAGCACGAACACCACCGCGAAGGTGGCGGCGGCCGTCCCGGGGATCACCATCATGACGTCGGTGCTGGCGAGCTTCCGCTCACGGCCGTAGCGCCGGGCGGAGAACCAGTTGGCGACCAGGCCGACGACGGCGAACACCGCGTACAGCCCGCCACCCAGCGCCGCGACGAACAGCACGAAGTCGGTCCACAGCTCGCCCCAGCCGTCGCGGGAGGCGAGCAGCGCGCACACCAGCCCGCCGGCCAGCCCGACCGCCGCGGCGGCGAGCATGGCGCGGCGCAGGGTGGGGTTGACGACGTCGCCGAGACGCGGCGAGGCGACGGGCGGTGTCGCCGGCGTCTGCGCGTCGAGGTTCCGGCTGCTCATGGTCTCGACCCTACCGAGCGGGCCCGGCCTGCACGGCGTCCGACGGTTGGGCTGGTCAGGCCAGCGACGCCAGCAGCTGGTCGCCCAGCAGGGCCACGGCCAGGAGCACCAGGCAGCCGACGGCGACCAGCAGCAGGCGGGTGCCGAGCCGGCGGGCGCGGTTGTGGTCGGCGAAGACGCCCTTCGGCCCCGTGGCCCAGCCGACCCCGAACAGCACGCCCCCGACGACCAGGGCAGCCGCGCCGACGGCGGTCGCGACCAGGTAGGCGACCGCGATCGGGGTGGGGCTGCCGCTGACCGCGGCGGCCAGCACGGCCAGCACCCCGAGAGCCAGGCCGACCAGCGCGAAGGACCGGGTCGGGGGGCGGACGGTCACGAAGCCGGCCCGGTCCACCCCCACGTTCTCCTCGGCCCACGCCAGCGCCCGCTCCTGCTCGCGCCGGCGCGCGGGGTCCTCATGAGGTCCGGCCGGCGTGCTCACGCCCCGCCACCGGCTGCCGGGTGCAGGGCGGCGCCTGCGACGGGGCCGACGGCCTCGACGTCCGCAGCGCTGGGGCGCGCCACGACGACGGTCGCCAGCTGGCCACCGCCGACGTGCAGCAGCCCGCGGCCGGGCTTGACCTGGTCGCCGATGGCGCTGCGAGGCAGGCGCACCCCCACCAGGTCGCCGTCGGCCATCTGCTGCGGCGACAGCACCGCGCCCGAGCGCGCCTTGCGGGCCTCGGCGTGCCAGCCCGCGAAGCCGGACGACAGGTCGGCCGACGTCCCGCCCACGACCAGGCCGCGGCCGGCGTCGGCCGCCGAGCGGATGTAGGCCTTGAGCTGGGCGGCCACCGGGGTGTCCTTGTGCAGCTCGGCGTCGTCGATCACCAGCACCATCCGGCCGTCCCCGGCCAGGAGCGGGTCGAGCAGCTCGCGGCTGAGCTCGGCGTCGGTGAGCACCCCGCGCACGCCGGGCCGGCCCTCCAGGCCGCGCAGCGGCGACGGCCGCGGCGCGATCACCGCCACCTCGGTGCCGGCGCGCAGCAGGGTGAGCGTCATCGACAGCAGGGCGGTGCTGCGGCCCGACTTCGGCGGCCCGCCGAGCATGAACACCGGCGTCGCGGCCAGGTCCGGCCCGAGCGCCTCCAGGTCGTCGCCGCCCACGCCGAGCAGCGCGAACATCGGTGCTGCGGGCTCGCCCTCGCGGTAGGCGAGCGCGTCGGCCCACGAGATGGTGGCGGGCAGCACGTCGACGCGGAACGGGCGCCGGTCGCGCGGCACGTCGGCGTCGCGGACCCTGGCCCGGGCCGCGATCTCGCGGACCGCCGCGGCCTGGCCCTGGCCGGACAGCTCGCCGGGCAGCACCGCGACCTGGGTCTCCACGACGCCGTCGACCGCGAACCCGCGACCCTCGCCGAGCTCCTCGGGCAGCGTCCGCGGGTTCAGGCCGAGGGTCGAGTAGTCCGAGCGCTCGTTCATCCGCAGCACCAGGCGGTCCTCGGTGAGCGACATCATCTTGAACGTCCCCAGCGTGCGGTCGCCCGCGATGACCACGTGGACGCCGACGCCCGCGCCGTCGCTGAGCAGCGTCATGATCGCCGACTGCGGCTTGCCGCCGTCGAGGTCGGCGACGCTGGACAAGAACCCCTCCCAGCGGTCGAGCAGCAGCACCACGTGCGGCAGCCGCTCGTCCGGCGGCACGCTCGAGCGCTGCTCGGTGAGGTCGGCGAAGCCGCCCGAGGCCAGCACCTCCTGCCGCGCGGCGACCTCGTCCAGCAGCCGCTGCAGCAGCCGCAGCACCCGCTCGGGCTGGGTCCGCTGCACCACGGCTCCGCAGTGCGGCAGGTCGGCCAGCGGGAGCAGCCCGCCGCTGCCGCAGTCGAGTGCGTACAGGTGCAGGTCGCGGGCGCTGATCCGGTCGGCCAGCGCACCCGCGATCGTCCGCAGGGTCTGGGTGCGGCCGCTGCGGCCCGAGCCGACGACGAGCTTGTGCCCGAAGGTCTCCAGGCTGATCGCCTCGGCGCGCTGGGCCTGCTGGCGCGGCAGGTCGGCCAGCGCCCACGCGACGGCGGGCAGGTCGGTGGTGACCTCGCGCGGGGCGGGCAGGTCGTCCAGCGTGATCGTGCCGGGCAGCGCCTCGAGCCAGGGCCGGTGCGGGGCGGGGTAGCCGAGCGCCTCGTTGGCCCGGGTGATCGCCTCGACCAGCACCGACAGGTCGGTGACATCCACGTCGCCGGCGTCCTCCGGCGGCTTGGGCCGGGTGGGCGAGGGGCGGCCGAGGTCGGTGAAGTCGAGCGGCACGAACCACGGCTCGGCTTTCGCGACCGTCGCCCGGGTGCCGGGCCGGCGCCCACCGACGCGTCCGGACTGGAACGGCACGAGCGAGGCGTGGCCCAGCCGGACGTACGCTCGTCCCGGCGTGGTCTTGGCGATCAGGGCGGCGTCGGGCGCGTCGATGACGTCGCTGCTCTCGGCCTTGTCGGTGACCCGCAGCGCGATCCGCAGGTTGGTGTTCGCGCGGATCTCCGGCGACACCACGCCGCCCGGGCGCTGGGTCGCCAGCACCAGGTGGATGCCGAGCGAGCGTCCACGCTGGGCGATGTTGACCAGCCCGGTGACGAAGTCGGGCAGGTCGCGCACCATCGAGGCGAACTCGTCGATGACGATCATCAGCCGGGGCATCGGCGCCAGGTCGCGCCGCTCGGCCAGGTCGGTGTAGTCCTCGATGTCCTTGGCGCCGGCGTCGGCGAGGATGTGCTCCCGGCGGTGCAGCTCGGCGCCGAGGGACTCCAGCGCCCGCTCCACCAGGTGCGTGTCGAGGTCGGTGACCATGCCGACGGTGTGCGGCAGCCGCACGCAGTCCTTGAAGGCCGAGCCGCCCTTGTAGTCGACCAGCACGAAGGTCATGGCGTCCGGCCGGTTCACCACCGCCAGCGAGGCGACGATGGTCTGCAGCAGCTCGGACTTGCCGGACCCGGTGGTGCCGGCGACCAGGCCGTGCGGCCCGTCGCGGGAGAAGTCGATCGCGAACGGCCCGTCGAGCGAGTCGCCGACGGCGGCCTGGGTGGTGCGGCCGTAGGTGGTCCAGATCCGCTGGATCGCCTCGGAGGTCGGCGGCTCGAGCCCGATCACGTCGAGCAGGCGGGACGAGGACGGCAGCGCGGAGTCGGCGCCGTCGTCGGTGACGTCGCGGATCGGGGCCAGGGCTCGCGAGACGCGGGCGAACCAGCCGGGCCGCACCAGGTCGACCAGCACGTCCTCCACGGCGTCCTCGCGCTGCTCGCGCAGGAAGGCCCGGCCGGGCGCGGTCTGCACCACGACCGCGTGGCACTCCTCGGGCAGCAGCCGCTCCTGGGAGTCGACGCAGATCGCGTAGACGCCGACGGCCGGGCCCTGCTTCAGCACCTGCACCAGGCCCGGCAGGAACCGCAGCCGGCGGGCGCCGTCGAGCACCACGACCACGTCCGGCTCGGGCGCGGCCTGGTCGCGGCCGCGCTGCACCCGCTCGGTCACCAGCGCCTGCAGCTCGCTGACCCGGCGGCCGAGGCTGTCGGCGTCGGTGCCGACGAGCGCGACGACGTCCTGGCCGAAGGCGGGACGGGCGTGCGGCAGCCAGCGCACCCAGTCCCAGGTGGCCTCGCCCTCGGCGGTGGTGAGCACGCAGACCTGCAGGTCGCGCGGGGTGTGCAGCACCGCCGCCTGCGCGAGCATCCACGCGGCGACCGGCCCGGCGAACCCCGGGTCCCCGGCCACGCCCACGACGCCGCGGCGGGCCAGCCCGACCGTCACCGGCGCGTCGGGCACGGTCCAGGCGACCTTGCGCCGGTGCTGCAGCTGGGCGGGGTCCTCCAGCACGACCTGGGACTCCAGCTCGGCCAGGCCGATCCGCAGCGACAGGTAGTCGGGGTCGTCGCGCCGGCGCTCCCACATCTGGTGCCGCGGTCCGGTGGCGACCATGGCGACCTCGGCCGGGTCCGGCGCCTGCGCCCGCCGCAGCGTGCGCTCGAGCACGAGGGCCTCGCGGGCGTCGGTCTCGACCTGCTCCTTGTGCTCCTTGTACTCCGCCAGCTGCTCGCGGAAGGTGCGCTTGCCGCCCGACTTGCCCTGGAAGTAGGAGCCGAGGGCGATCAGCGGGCTGAGCAGGCCGAAGATCGCGTAGCGCAGGCTCCCCAGCACCATCACCATGACCGCCGCCATGATCAGCGGCGCGATCATCGCGATGATCGGCAGGCCGCGCCCGCGCGGCGGCTTCGGCTCGGTCGGCAGCGTGAACCGGGTCTCGGGGGTCGGCGGCAGCAGCCGCGGGGGCCGGTTGAAGTCCAGCCCGATGCCGTCCTCGGACGGCTGCACGGCGGCGTCGGCCGGCTGCGGCCGGCGCAGCTCGAGCACCCGCCCGCCCGCACGCAGCAGGGTGCCGACCTCCCACGCGGTGGGCTCCTCGACGGGCTCGCCGTCGATGCTGACCTCGACGCCCTCGGCGGGCGTCACGGTGGCGTCGCCGTCGAGGTCGACCCGCACGGTCACCACGACGGGCGGGGCCTCCTGGTCGCCCCAGGGCGGCAGCACCACGCCGGACGCCGGGTCGCCCCCGACCACGACGTCGCCGACGCCGATCCAGCGGACGGCGCCGGCCCCGGGACCGCCCACGACCCGCAGCTCGAGCTCCCCGTGCGGCTCGGCGGGCACCGACAGGGACGGGTCGTCGAGCGCCACGAGCGAGCCGTCACGCAGCTCGCTGTCGCGCACCGGCAGGGTGGGGTCGAGCTCCTGGCCGCCGACGTACAGGCGCGGCCGGCCGGACGGGGCGCCACCGGTGGCCCCGCGCAGCGCCCGCGAGACCATCGAGACCACGCCGACGGTGTCGGCCGCGGCGTCGACCGCTCGGGGCAGGTGGTCGGCCAGCTCGCCGACGGTCGCGTCGTCGTCCAGGTCGACCAGCAGGTCGGTGCTGGCGTCGGGGGCGCGCCGGGCGACGGTCAGCAGGAGGCGCACCCCTGGAGGTTACCGCCGGGGTGCTGCGGGCCGGTCCGGTTCGCCGGTCTCGTCCCGCGTCCGGGGGAGGGGCGGTCACCCCGCGTCCGCGCGGCGCCGCCGCCTCCATCCCGCGACACGATCGCGCTCTCTGCGGATGTCTGCCGTCCGCGCTAGAGAACCGGATACGGTCCGATCGTGGACCCGGTGAGGAACCCCTACGCCCCCGGCGCCGGCCAGCGCCCGCCCGAGCTGGCCGGCCGCGACCGCGAGCTGGACGCCTTCGACGTCGTGCTCGAGCGGGCCTCGCGCGGCCGGCCCGAGCGCTCGCTGGTGCTCACCGGCCTGCGCGGGGTCGGCAAGACCGTGCTGCTGAACTCGCTGCGCTCGGCCGCCGTGCGGCGCGGCTGGGGCACCGGCAAGCTCGAGGTCCGGCCCGACACCCCGCTGCGGCGTCCGCTGTCCGCCGCCGTGCACCAGGCCGTGCGCGAGCTGTCGGTGCGCGACCGCGACCAGGCCGACGAGGTGCTCGGCGTGGTCAAGGCGTTCGCGCTGCGCGCCTCCGAGCCGGCGACCGGCAAGGGGACCGCCAGGCTGCGTGACCGCTGGCACCCCGGCATCGACGCCCCGGCCGCCGTGGGCCGCGCCGACTCCGGCGACATCGAGATCGACCTGGTCGAGCTGTTCACCGACGTCGCCGGGCTGGCCGCCTCCACCGGGCGCGGCGTCGCCCTGTTCGTCGACGAGATGCAGGACCTCGTCCCCGACGACGTCTCCGCGCTGTGCGCCGCGGTGCACGAGCTGAGCCAGCAGGGGCTGCCGCTGATCGTCGTCGGCGCCGGCCTGCCGCACCTGCCCGCGGTGCTGTCGGCCTCGAAGTCCTACAGCGAGCGGCTGTTCCGCTACGTGCGGATCGACCGGCTCGAGCGGGCCGAGGCAGACCGTGCGCTGGTCACCCCCGCCGCCGACGAGGGTGCAGAGTTCGAGCCGGACGCCCTCGAGGCTCTCTACGCCGCCACCGACGGCTACCCCTACTTCGTGCAGGCCTACGGCAAGGTCGCCTGGGACGTCGCCCCGCGCTCGCCGATCACCGCCGCCGACGTCGCCGTGGCCGCTCCCGATGCGCAGTCCGAGCTCGCCGTCGGGTTCTTCGGCTCCCGCTACGAGCGGGCGACCCCCGCCGAGCGGGAGTACATGCGGGCGATGGCCGACCTCGGCGCCGCGGACGGCGACGGCCCCGTGGCCACCTCCGACGTCGCCGCCGCCCTCGGCCGCAAGCCGCAGTCGCTGTCCCCCGCCCGCGACGCGCTGCTGAAGAAGGGCCTGGTCTGGTCCGGCGAGCGCGGCCGGATCGCCTTCACCGTCCCCCACTTCGGCCGGTACCTGCGCGAGCAGGCGGGGGAGTAGGGCGCGGGACGACGCGGGACGGGCGCAGGACGGGCGGCTGACGAGGGCGCAGGCGCTCAGCGGTACACGGGTACCGAGTAGCGTCCCCAGACCGTGCGGGTGGTCGGCGTGAGCGCCCGCCAGTAGCGGGCTGCCGGCGCCCGGAGCGAGGTCGAGGCCAGGCCGTCCCCGCCGGTCGTCAGCGTGGCGACCGTCGTCCAGCGGCCGTCGAGCGCGTTCGAGGTCTGCAGCTGCACGGCGGCGCCGGGCCACGGGACCTGCGCGTCGCGCCGGCCGCTGTAGTACGAGGCCCCGACCGTGACGGTCACCGAGCTGCGGTTGCGCGTCACCACGAGGGTCGAGCGCGACGCCGCCTTGACGGCCAGGTACCCGGAGCTCTGGGTCAGCGTGTTGCTGTCCAGGTCGAAGGCGGCGCCGCCGGTGTACCGGAACCACCCGAACCCGTCGGCGTCGTCGTCCCACACCAGCGGCTGGGGCAGCTCGCTGTCGTAGCGGAGGTCGGCCACCCGCTGCTCGTCGGCCGTCCGCGTCAGCGACCACGTCGCCAGTCCCAGCCCCGGCAGGGCGTGGCAGTCGTCCGCGGTGGCGACCTCGAACCGGGTCGTCGGCCGGGTGATCACGAGGGTCTCCGGCAGCAGGACCGTGCACGAGCCGCCCGGCGCGGCGGCTGCCGGCGACGCCGGGAGCAGCATCGCGCCGACCAGGGCGGCGACGGCGAGCCCGGGTCGCGTGGTGCGGCCGCGCCGCGTCCTCCGGCTCACGACCGCTGCTCCACCAGGCCCAGCAGGTTCCCCTCGCTGTCGCGGACGAAGGCCTGCCACTCCGCGGTGCCGGCCGGGCCGAGCGCGTCGTCGGTGTGGGTGAAGATCACGTGCGGCTCGCTCTCGACCACGACGCCGTCGGCCCGCATCCGCTCCACCACGCCGGGCAGGTCCTCGACCGCGAGGTAGTGCAGCGCGGTCGGCGCGCCGCGCTCGAGCAGCAGGCGGACGCCGTCCAGGTCGAAGAACACCAGCCCGGGCGGGTCGAACCGCCCGGTCGGAGGGGAGCCCAGCAGCGCGGAGTAGAACGCGGCGGCCCGGTCGAGGTCGTCGGCGTGCTGGGCGATCTGGACGAGCCGCATGGGTACCTCCACGACGAGGGCCGGTGCCTGCAGGCCCGATGCTCGGGCCAGGGGCCGGGCGCGCGCAACCCTCTGGCACCGACCCGCCGCACGGCGCAGGATGCGGCGATGATCACCAGGACGTGGCGGGGACGGGTGCGCACCGAGCGGGCGCAGGAGTACGTCGGGATCGTGGAGCGGACCGGCATGGCCGGCTACCGCAGCACCCCCGGCAACCGGGGCGCGCAGGTGCTGACCCGCGACCTCGGCGACGGCAGCACCGAGATCGTCACCCTCAGCTGGTGGGACGACCTGGACGTGGTCCGCGGGTTCGCCGGGGACGACCTGGAGCGGGCGCGCTACTACCCCGAGGACGACGACTTCCTGCTCGAGCGGGACCCGACGGTCAGCCACCACGAGGTCGCGCCGCCGTCCGGGCCCGGCACGCGGTCGGAGACCGAGACGCTGCTCGCCTACCTGGACAGGTTGCGCCGCGACCTGGTGCGCGACCTGTCCGACCTCACCGAGGAGCAGGCGAGGCGGCCGATGGTGCCGTCCGGCACCAGCCTGCTGGGGATCGTCCACCACCTCACCGGGGTGGAGGAGCACTGGTTCGAGCGGGTGTTCGCCGGCCAGGACCGCGACCCGGACAGGTCCTTCGCGCCGCCCGAGGGGCTCAGCACCGCCGAGGTCGTGGCGCGGTACGAGCAGGTCTGGGAGCGCTCGGACCGGGTCGCCCGCGGCTCGCACCCCGAGGCGCTCGCGGCGGTGCCCGACCCCGGCGAGGAGGGCCTGGACGCCCTGCGCTCGGTGCTCGTCCACCTGGTCGAGGAGACCGCCCGGCACGTCGGCCGGGCCGATATCCTGCGCGAGCTGCTCGACGGCCGCACGAACGACTGAGCGGCGCTGGCCCGTCCGGGGCCCCGCCCGTCGCAGCCTGCGAGCACGGGGAGGGGGTGGCGCCCGCACGGGCCAGGGGTGTTTGATCCTTCACCTGCCGGGGTACACGATGGGGCAGGTGTGACGGGAGGGGAGGCGGCATGGGTCAACCTGCGGTGCGACTGACCTGGCACGGGACGACCGATGCGCTCGACGACGGCTCGGACGGTCCTCGGGCGCGAGGCGGCACGACGCTGGTCGAGTCGCGCCAGCGCGGTGACGCCCGGGCGATCGCCGTCCCGCACCTGCCCGCCGCCGTGTCCTCCGCCCGCCGGGCCGTGCTGCGCGACATCCTCCCCCGGGTCGACGCCACCGTCGTCCACGAGACCGCGGTGGTGGTCTCCGAGCTGCTCGGCAACGCCGTCCGCCACGCCCGACCCCTCGAGGACGGCCGGGTGCTGCTGCGCTGGCAGGTCCGCGGCGGCGTCGTCGACGTCGAGGTCACCGACGGCGGCTCGCGGCACGAGGTGCGCCCGCTGCGTCCCACCGAGATGTCCGAGAGCGGCCGCGGCCTGCGGATCGTCCGGCACATGGCGCACGAGTGGGGCGTGGTCGAGGACGCCGCCGCCCACCGCACCGTCTGGGCCTGCCTGGGCGGGCCGTCCCGCCGCCGCCGGAGGCCCTGAGCCCCGCCACTAGGCTCGCGGCCATGGGTAAGAGGTCCCGCCGCGCCGCCACCGCCACCGCTCCGCTCGCCGAGGGGGTCGAGGTCCCCGTCGTGGGCCCGCGCGAGCCGTGCCCGTGCGGCTCCGGCAAGCGGTACAAGCTCTGCCACGGGCGGGCCACCTCGCACGCCGCCGTCGAGCACGTCGCCCGCCCGCTCGAGGGGCTGGCCGGCGAGTGCGACTGGGTCGCGCTGCGCGAGATCGTCCCGGCGGCCACGGTCGCCGTGCGCACCACCGCCGAGCACGGCGCGGTCGACGCCACGGTCGCCACCGTGCTGCCGATGGCCTGGGCGGCGCTGCGCCGCACCGACGGCGAGGTGATGGTCGGCCTGCAGACCCCGTCCGGCTCCGGCGACCCCAGCCGCGACGTCGCCGCGGCCCTGCTCGCCGCGGCCGGCTCCGCGCCGGGCACGCCCGTCCCGGGCACCGGGCTGCCCACCGTCGGGCCCCGGATGCAGGACGTGCTGGACCCGGACGTGCCGTTCTCCGTCCGGCTGCACGAGGGCTTCGACTTCTGGCTCGGCGAGGACGCCGAGCAGACCGACGACGTCCGCGACTCGATGGAGCGCGCCAACGCCGCGATCATCCCGACCGAGCGCCTGGTCTCGGTCGAGGCCGCGTACTGGTGCCGGATCGGTTCCAAGACGCACCTGCGCTGGGTCCTGCCGCACCCCGAGGAGGACTTCCTCGACGGGCTGGCCCGGCTGCACGCCCGCGGCGGCTCCTCGCTGGGCGAGGGCACGCGGTACATCGGCTCGTTCCGGGCGCACGGCCTGATCGTCCCGGTGTGGGACCTGGTCCCCGGCGCGGTGGCCGACGACGTCGAGGAGCCCGCCGCGGCGTTCGGCGAGCGGCTCGACGAGGCCATGGCTGCCTCCGACGACCTCACCGTCGAGGAGCGCCGCGCCCGCGCCGGGGTCGTCTCCCGCCAGCTCACCCTGCGGTAGCGGGCGGGCGGGCCCGGGCGGGCAGGGGGAGTCGGCGGTGGCGGCGACGGACCTCAAGCGCGAGATCGCGGCCTACACCGCGCGGCGCGGGCGGTTCGACGTCCTCACCGTGCCGACGATGCGGTTCCTCGCGGTCGACGGCCACGGCGACCCCAACACCTCCGACGACTACCGGGACGCGCTCGCCACCCTCTACCCGGTGGCCTACGCCCTGAAGTCCCTGTCCAGGCGGGAGCTCGGGCGCGACTACGTCGTGATGCCGCTCGAGGCGCTGTGGTCGGCCGACGACATGGACGCGTTCACCACCGCCCGCGACAAGGCCCGCTGGGACTGGACGCTGCTGACGATGACCCCGGACTGGCTCGGCGCCGAGCACGTGGAGGCGGCGCGGGCGGCGGTCGCGCGCAGGGGCGGGGCGCCGGTGCTCCACGCCCTGCGGCACGAGCCGCTGGAGGAGGGGCTGGTGGTGCAGACGCTGCACGTCGGGCCCTACGACGTCGAGGGCCCGGTGCTCGAGCGGATGCACCGCGAGGAGATCCCGGCCCGGTCGCTGCGGATGACCGGTCGTCACCACGAGGTCTACCTGGGCGACCCACGGCGCGCCGCACCCGAGCGGCTCAGGACGATCCTGCGCCAGCCGGTCTCGCGCACCGACGCCTGACGCGCGGCCGTCCACCGTGTGGGTGAATTCGTGACCATGCTGTGACCACCTCGTCTGGCTCGACCTGTGGGACGGGGGTAGGAATGTCAGCGTCACGTCGTATGCACGTGCCCGCGCAGCATGGACAGCGGATGCCCATAGAGGAGCTCGATGATGAGTCTGACGTCGGTCGTTTCCCCCACAGCACGTCGTCGGCGGGGCAGGCTGGGGCTTGTCGCCTTGGCCGCCACCACCCTGGCTGTCTCCTCCTGCGGCGGCGGGGTGAGCCCGGAGGAGGCCGCCCAGGGCGGCGAGCAGCAGGAGTTCTCCGGCGAGTACACCGGGCCGGACGTGGAGCTGGCCTACTGGAACGGCTTCACCGGCGGTGACGGCCCGTTCATGACCGAGCTGGTCGACAAGTTCAACGCCGAGCACGACAACATCAAGGTCACCCCCAACACGATCCAGTGGGCCGACTTCTACCAGCGCCTCCCTGCGGCCGTGAACGCCGGCGAGGGCCCCGACGTCGGCGTGATGCACCTCGACCAGCTCGCCACGAACGCGGCGCGCAGCGTCATCGTCCCGGTCGACAACGTCGCCGAGGGCCTGGAGCTCACCGAGGACGACTTCACCAAGGAGGTCTGGGACGCGGGCATCTACGAGGACAAGCGCTACGGCATCCCGCTCGACGTCCACTCCCTGGCGATGTACTACAACCAGGACCACTTCGAGCAGGCCGGCATCACCGAGCCGCCCACCGACGAGGCGTCGTTCAAGGACGCCCTCGACAAGCTGCAGGCGGCCGGCTTCGAGCAGCCGTTCTGGATGCCGAACCTGTGGCCCAGCCACCTGATGTACCTGTCGCTGGCGTGGCAGAACGGTGCCGAGGTCTACGCCGAGGACGGCGCGTCCGCCGGCTTCGACTCGCCCGAGGCCGTCGAGGCCCTGGAGTGGCAGCGCTCGATCATCGACGAGGGCTACAGCCCCGCAGAGGTCGCCATCGACTCGCAGTACGCGGCCTTCAAGGCCGGCGAGACCTCGATCACCTGGGACGGCATCTGGCAGATCAACGACCTCAAGGAGGCCGGGATCAACTACGGGATCGCGCCGGTCCCGACGATCTTCGGCGAGGACGCGGTCTGGGCCAACTCGCACAACTTCTTCATCACCAAGCAGGCCTCGCAGGACGAGAACAAGGCGCAGGCCGCGCAGGTGTTCATCGGCTGGATGAGCGAGCAGTCGGGCGACTGGGCCGGCTCCGGCATGATCCCCGCCCGCCAGTCGGTGCGTGACAGCGGTGTCCTCGACGACGCCCCGCAGGGCGTCATCGCCGAGAAGATCGACTCGATGCGGTTCCTCCCGCCCGTCCCCGGTCTCGGTGGCGTGCAGGCGGAGGCGCTCGAGCCGGCGCTGTCCAACGCGGTGCTCGGCCGGGCCGAGCCCGAGCAGGCCATGGGCGACGCCGCCGAGCAGGCGACCAAGCTCATGGAGGAGAACCTCGAGAGCTTCGGCGGCTGACGTGGCGACCTCAACGGCGCCGCTGGCCACCGACGAGGTCGCCGGTACGCCGGCCCCGGGCCGCGAGTCGGCCCGGGGCATGGCGACCCACGGCAAGGCCACGCCGTGGCTGTTCCTCGCGCCCTACCTGGTGCTGTTCGTCACCTTCGTCGTCGTGCCGGTGTTCTACGGCTTCTACATCAGCCTGCACCGGTTCGACTACACGCTCCCGGGCAAGCCGTTCGTCGGCTTCGAGAACTACGCCAACCTGTTCGACACCGAGTCGATCAGCTCCGGCATCTTCTGGGACTCGATGCGGGCGACGGGCATCTTCACCGTCCTGAGCGTGCCGTTGCTGCTGGCGATCCCGCTTCTGGTCGCCCTGGTGATGAACCGGAAGTTCCCTGGCCGCAACGCTCTTCGTGCGGTCTACTTCGCGCCGTACGTCCTCGGCGTCGCCGTCGTGGCGGTGCTGTGGCGGTACCTGCTCGACACCAACATCGGCCTGGTCAACTACTACATGGGCCTGGTCGGGCTGCCCGACGACATCGCGTGGACGACGTCGGTACCGCCTGCATGGGTCGCCCTGGTCGGCGTGACGGTCTGGTGGACACTGGGTTTCAACGCCGTCATCTACCTCGCCGGGCTGCAGGACATCCCCGGCGAGCTGTACGAGGCGGCGCGGATGGACGGCGCCAACGGGTGGCAGCAGTTCGTGCACGTCACGCTGCCCGGCCTGCGTCCGGTGCTCTCGTTCGTCACGATGGTGACGATCATCGGCTCGGTCAACATGTTCGGGCAGTCCTACCTCATCACCGAGGGCGCTCCCGGGCGCGAGACCCGTACGGCCATCTACCAGATCGCCGAGACCGGCCTGCGCAACTACCAGATGGGCGACGCCGCGGCGATGAGCTACGTGCTCACCGTCTTCCTGATGGTGCTCAGCGTGGTCGTCTTCCGCCTGTTCCGAGACAAGGACGCCTGACATGGCCGTCGTCGAGACCCCCTCGTCCGTTGACACCGAGCAGGGCCGCGGCGCGGCCGGCGCCGAACCGGGCCGCCGCGGCGTCACCGCCGACGGCGGGCCGGGCCGCGGACGCACGATCCTGCGGTACGTGCTGCTGGTGCTGCTCGCCCTGCTCTACGTGAGCCCGCTGGTGTTCATGGTGGTCACCTCGTTCAAGACCAGGGCCGAGGCGAGCGCGATCCCGCCGAGCTGGATCCCGAACCCGTTCACCACCCAGGCGTACGAGTCGATCTTCGGGGCAGCCGGCACGCCGGTGCTGCGCTGGTTCGCGAACAGCATGCTGGCGGCACTGGCCCATGCCGCCCTGGTGGTGTCGACGTCCGCGCTCGCGGCCTACGCGCTGGCGCGGATGGAGTTCCGTGGGCGCAAGCTCGTCTTCGGCACCATCGTGGCCACGCTGTTCGTCCCCCCGGTCATCCTCATCATCCCCAACTACCTGATCGTGGGGGAGCTCGGCTGGCTGAACACGCTGGTGGCGGTCATCGTGCCCACCGCCGCCTCGGCGTTCGGCGTGTTCTTCATGCGGCAGTTCTTCCTCGGCATCCCCGTCGAGCTGGAGGAGGCCGCACGCCTGGACGGCGCCAACCAGTGGCAGATCTTCTGGAAGGTCGTGCTGCCGCTGTCCAAGGCCGCCCTCGCGACCCTTGCGCTGCTGTCGTTCCTCACCAACTGGAACGACTTCCTCTGGCCGATCTACGTGCTGTTCAGCCCGGAGCTGCAGACGCTGCCGGCCGGTCTGTCCACCCTGCAGTCGGCCAACGCGGTCCGCTACGACCTGCTGATGGCCGGCGCGGTCATCGCCAGCGTGCCGGTGCTGCTGCTGTTCGTGTTCTTGCAGCGCTACCTGATCGAGGGCGTCGCCCGGTCCGGGCTCAAGGGCTGACCGGGTGAGCCACCGGGGGCTGCGTGCCGGCGTCGTGCTGGCCGCGGGATCGGTGCTGCTCGCGGCGTGCGCGGGCGGCTCGGGCGAGGCGGACGACGCCGGCCCGGGCTCGCCCGCGCCGTCCGACGACGCGGCCGCGGCGGAGGTCAACCCCGTCCTGGACGACGACTTCCCCGACCCGGACCTGCTCGAGGTCGACGGCACGTACTACGCCTACGCCACCAACGGGAACAACAGCAACGTCCGCGTCGCCACGTCCGAGGACCTCGAGACGTGGGAGGAGCAGCCGGACGTCCTGCCGCAGCTGCCGCCCTGGGTGATCGAGGGCAAGACCTGGGCGCCGGAGGTCACCGAGATCGCGCCCGGCAGCTACGCGCTCTACTTCACGGCCACGAACTTCCGGCCGACGCTGCAGTGCATCGGCGTCGCGACCGCCTCCGACCCGCTCGGGCCCTTCACCGTCGTCGGCGAGGGCATGCTGGTCTGCCCCGAGGACGAGGGTGGCGCGATCGACGCCTCCACGTTCCTCGACCAGGACGGCACGCGGTACCTGCTGTGGAAGAACGACGGCAACTGCTGCGGTCTCGACACCTGGCTCCAGATGGCGCCTCTCAGCGCCGACGGCCTCACCCTGACCGCAGCGCCGACCAAGCTGGTGAAGCAGGACCAGGAGTGGGAGGGGAACCTCGTTGAGGCACCGACGCTGGTGCGCGAGCAGGACACCTACGTGCTGATGTACTCCGCCAACGACTACGGCAGCGACGCCTACACGGTCGGGTACGCGACCGCAGCCGCCGCCACGGGCCCGTACACCAAGGACCCCGAGCCGCTGCTGGCCAGCGACGACCTGGACGGCTCCTACCTCGGCCCGGGCGGCCAGGACGTCGTCGAGGGCCCCGACGGTGAGGACCGCTTCGTCTTCCACTCCTGGTACGGCGAGTACACCTACCGCGCGATGAACACCGCTCCGCTGCAGTGGGAACCGACCGACGGCGGCGTGCGCCCCGTCGTCGGCGACCCCGAGGACGGCTGACACGCAGAAGGGGCCGACGCCGTCGTGGCGTCGGCCCCTTCCGTGCGTCCGGGTCACCTCAGGCTGTACACCCGCACGTAGTCGAACTCGGCGGTGAAGTCGCCCGCCGTCTCCGGCTGCTGGCCGAAGGCGACCAGCCCGATCTGCGCGTCCCGTCCCAGCGAGTGGGTCCAGGTGCCCCCACGCACCCAGTTCCGACCGTCCTGGCTGGTGTAGGCGGTGTAGGCCTCGGTGTCACCACCGGCCTTCTCCTGCTGGGTGGCGGTGAGGCGGTCGACCACGATCCGCAGGTACGTCCACTCCTCCGAGGGCGGACCCACGATGGTGTTGCCGTACCGTGCCCAGCCCTCGGGCGCCTGGTCCGCAGGGATCTCCTTGGCCCACTCGGTCTGGCGGGTGTTCCAGATCGAGCTGTTGGTCAGCTTCACCAGTGCGTCCTCGTCGCCGTAGACCATGAGCCCGGCCTGGGCGTAGTTGAAGCAGCAGCCCTCGTCGGGCACGTCGACCCGCACCCGGGTCTCCACGACGTACTCCCCGCGCGGCGCGTCCCGCACCGGCACGTAGGCGTTGTCGACGTCGACGTAGGTGTCGGCCCGCTGGATGGCGATCCGCAGGACGCCGTCGGACACGCTGTGCGCCGGCACCTCGGGAGCGGTGGCGTCCTCGCCGGTCCACTCCCAGGTCCAGTCGTCCTTGAGCCTCTTGCCGGCGAACCCGTCGGAGAACTCGGTCAGCAGGTCACCGCGCTCCTGCGCGGCCGGCGGGCGCGGCGTGTGACGTGACTGCTCGCCCTCCTGGCCGGCGGGGGCCGGCGTCGCGGTGTCGGAGGGTCCGCTGCCGCCGTTGACGGTGGGCCAGCCGTTCACCCAGTCGATCGCGTCGAGCAGCGCCGGGCGCTTGGTGAAACCCGGTGCGGTCTCGAAGAACGGGTCCTGCTGGTCGACCGCGTGGTAGATCGTCCACCAGTCGCCCGCCGCGTCCTGGAACACGGTGTTGTGGCCGGTGCCGACCCAGCGGTTGCCGTTCATCGTCAGGAACGGCGTGCCGCCGGCCTGGGCGTCGACCAGCGAGTTGCCCTGCTGGTCCACGAAGACGCCGAGCGGGTCGCGCGAGCGGCCGACGAAGACGCTGTACCCGGTGAGAGCACCGTTGCAGCAGTTGGTCGCCGAGACGAACAGGTAGTACCAACCGTTCCGCTCGACGACGTTGGCGCCCTCGTACTTGTTGTCGATGGCGACCATCACCGCATCCTCGGCGGCGATCGAGGCGCCGTCGGCGGTCAGCGTCAGCGGGGCGCCGTACACGCCGCCGTAGTAGCTGCCGTAGTACAGGACGCTCTCGGTGCCCACGCTGTCGGCGAGCACGTCGGGGTCGTAGGTCCACAGGAAGTTGCAGCCGCCGCCGGCGCCTTGGCGCGGGCCGACGACCGGGGTGTCGGAGAACTCCCACGGGCCGGTCGGGCTGTCGCTCGTCGCGACGCCGATGGCGTTGTCGCTGTCGCAGCCCGGCACGCCGCTGGTCTCGTCGGAGGTGTTCGTGACGCCGACGAACATGTAGTACTGGTCGAACTCGGTCGAGTAGGTGACCTCCGGCGCCCAGAGGGCGGCAGCGGGGTCGGCCCAGGACGGGACCGTGTCGAACGCGTCGCCCACGTAGGTCCAGTTCACCAGGTCGCGCGAGGTCATCGTCGGGATCCGGTGGAAGACCAAGTTTCCCTCGGCGTCGAGGTCCTCGTCGTTCAGCGGGTCGGTGGTGCAGTACATGTACCAGGTGGTGCCGGTCTCGTCGTCGGCACGGATCACCGTCGGGTCGGCGCAGCTCTCGACGGCGCCGTCCCCGGGCACCTCGGGAAGCAGGGGGTTGGTGTAGCGGCCGGGGTTCGACCCGGTCGGCGCGGCGGCGGTGCCGGCCTGGGCGGCTCCCAGCGGGGCGGCGAGCCCCGCGGCGAGCAGCAGTGCCAGCAGGACGGGCGTCCTGCGGCGGGAGAGGGGTGTTGCGGGACGGGCCATGTGCGTCTCCTCGACGGTGGGGTGACGGCGGTGCGCAGACTGCGCCTCCGATCAATACCCGTTCTTGCCACGTTGAAACCTGGGCGCCGCAGCACGCGTGCCGCCGTCCCGGCGTCCCTAGAGTTGCGGCATGTCGTACACGAACCCGGTGCACCCCGACTACTTCGCCGACCCGATGGTGCTCGCTGCGGAGGGCCGCTACTACGCCTTCGGCACCGGCGAGGGCGAGACGTCCCAGTCGCTGGTCGGGCTGGTCTCCCACGACCTGGTCACCTGGGAGCCGCTCGGCACCGTGCTCGACCCCGGCGCCGTGCCGTCCGACGCGACCCACCTGTGGGCGCCCGAGGTCGCGCGCGTGGGCGAGCAGTACGTCATCTGGTACTCGGCCGGCCGGGGCGACGTCGGGCACCGGCTGCGGGCGGCGACCAGCGACCGGCCGCAGGGCCCGTACCGCGACCTCGGCGCCGAGCTCGCCACCGACGAGCCGTTCGCCATCGACCCGCACCCGTTCCAGGACCACGACGGCACCTGGTACCTGTTCTACGCGGTCGACCGGCTCGAGCACGACCGCGTCGGCACGGCGATCGTCGTCGACCGGATGGACGGCCCGGACCGGCTGGCCGGCGACCCGCAGCCGGTCGTGACCCCGTCGGCGGACTGGCAGCTCTACCTCGCCGGCCGGACGATGTACGGCGCCGTGCACGACTGGCACACCTGCGAGGGGCCCTTCGTGGTGCACCGCGAGGGCCGCTACTGGTGCCTGTACTCCGGCGGCAACTGGCAGGAGCCGTCCTACGGCGTCTCGGTCGCCTCGGCCCCGCACCCCCTCGGCCCCTGGACCGAGGAGCCGGGCGAGTTCCCCAGCGTCATCCGGACCCGGCCCGGCGTCGTCCACGGCCCCGGCCACGCCAGCGTGGTCACCGACGCGGCGGGCCAGGACTGGCTGGTCTACCACGCGTGGGACCCCGAGGGCACGGCTCGGCGGATGTGCCTGGACCGGCTGACGTGGACCCCCGACGGCCCGGTCTGCGACGGCCCGTCGAGCACCCCGCAGCAGGCCCCCGTCGTCAGCTGACCGCTGCGCCCCCGGCCCAGACCACGCGCCCGGCGCCCGCCGGCGCCAGCAGGTCCAGGACACGCTGCGCCTCGGCCTCCGCCTCGTCCGAGCGCACCGGGCCGGCCAGCGGCGTGACCGTCAGCACCGTCGCGCCGTCGTGGTCCTGCGCCGTGGTCCAGGAACCGGCCACCCTGCCGTCGACCAGCAGGTACCGCGTCCCGAGGACGCTGAGGTGCTTGTGCTCGTCGTCGACCACGCGGCTGCGGTCCTGGTACCCGAGCACCGTGTTGTCGAAGGCGGGCAGGAACCGCGGTGGCGCCGGCGCCGTGCCGTCCGGCAGCGGCGCGTCCGGCAGGTCGAGCAGCTCGCGACCCCGCTCGTCGCGGTAGGTGACCAGCGACGGCCGCACCCGCGTGACGGCGGCGGGCAGGCCGGCGAGCCCGCACCAGGCCCGCAGGTCGGCGGAGGCCGCCGGGCCGAACGCGGCCAGGTACCGCAGCACCAGGTCGTCGAGGGCGTCGTCGGTGACCGGCTCGGGGTCCTGCCCGAGCCAGGCGCGGTAGGTGGTGCACGCCGCCGGTCCGGGCCGGCGCCACAGCCCGCGCGGCGGCACCTGCACGACCGGTGCCACCGAGCCGAGCAGGTCGGCCAGGTCGCGGGCGGCGACGTCCGGCCACCGGCCGGCCACCGCGCGGGCGACGTCCGGGAGCGTGCGCGGCCCGGCGTCCAGCAGCGGCTCGGCCGCCGCACGCAGGTCCTCGACGTCGACGCCTGGCAGCCTGGCCCTGAGCACCCCCCAGGCGCGCTGCAGCAGCATCGGCTCGTGCAGGCGGTGCCAGGCGAGCGCGTCCGTGGCCGTGACCAGGTGCACGGTGCGGCGCATCAGCCAGCACCGCACCAGCACCCGGTCCTCGAGCAGCCGGCTCGCGCCCTCGGGGTCCGGCTCGGCCAGCCGGGCCGCCAGCCCGACGTACGGCTCCTGCGGCTCCTGCGCCTGCAGCCCGGCGACCTGCGCGACCGCCTCGGCCGGGCCGAGCGGCGAGCGCTCGAGCAGCAGCTGGCGGGCCAGGGTCGCGCGGCCGAGCTCGCGCCGGGTCAGCACCCGGGCCGGCGGACGGGCCACGCGCGGGTCAGTCGAGCGGGTCGCGCGAGACCGGGCAGGACATGCACCGCGGCCCGCCGCGCCCCGAGCCGAGCTCGGAGCCGCTGATGGCGATCACCTCGATGCCCTGCTCCTCGAGCCGGGCGTTGGTCTCGGTGTTGCGCTCGTAGGCCACGACGACCCCCGGCGCCAGGGCCAGGGTGTTGTTGCCGTCGTCCCACTGCTCGCGCTCGGCGGTGACGGGGTCCAGGCCGGTGTCGATCACCCGCAGCCGGTCGATCCGCATCGCGTCGGCCGCCGCCTCCAGGAACGGCCGGGGGCCGGTGACCTCCAGGTCGCCGTTGCCCGAGGTGACGGTGTGCGCGGTGAGCGAGTCGGCGATCGCCGGGTACATGACCACGGCGTCGCGGTCGACCATCGTGCAGACGGTGTCGAGGTGCATCGTCGCGCGCTCCTGCGCGATCGGGACGGCCAGGACGGTGTGCGCGACACCGGCCGCGAAGACCTGGCGCGCCAGCTGCTCGACGCCGGCCGGGGTCGTCCGCTCGCCGGTGCCGACCGCGAGCACCCCGTTCCCCAGGATCAGCACGTCCCCGCCCTCGACGTGCTCCATCGTCGGGTCGTACACCTGCTCGGTCCCGGCGAAGCGCGGGTGGTGGCGGTAGATCGTCCGGGTCAGCGAGGTCTCCCGCGCGCGGGCCGGCATCGCGAGCGAGGTCACGGCCACCCGGTCGCCGATCCAGGCCGAGGAGTCGCGGGTGAACAGCAGGTTCGGCAGCGGGTCGACGACGAAGTCGGCGGGCGCGGCCAGCGCCGCGACCAGCCCGCTGTGGCCGGCGTCGGACCCGTCGAGCAGCTCGTCGGTGCGCAGGCCGCCCATCAGCACGGTCGCCAGCGCCTGGTCGTCGAGGTCCTCCAGGTGGGACTGCACCCGGGCGGCGAGGGTCTGGCCCAGGTACGGCGAGGTCACGGCCGCCGCGATGGCCTCCCCGCGGGCGCCGGGGTCGGCGAGCGAGCCGGCGAGCAGCTCGGCCAGGTATAGCACCTCGACGCCGCGGTCGCGCAGCGCCTGGGCGAAGGCGTCGTGCTCGTCCTGGGCCCGGCTGACCCACGGGATGCCGTCGAACAGCAGCCGGTCGTTGTTGCGCGGCGTCAGCCGGCTCAGCTCGGTGCCGGGACGGTGCAGGACGACGCTGCGCAGGCGCCCGACCTCGCTGGTGACGCCGAGGGGGGCGGCACCGGTCGCAGGGGCCCGGTCGGTCTGGTCGGTCATGGCGGGGAGGCTATCGGTGCGGGCGCCCGCGCGGTCCCCCCGAGCCGGTCCAGCATCCGGGACGCGCGGCCGCGCCGGAAGCGCCCGCACCGCAGCGCGGTTCCCCACCGGCATGAGCCCGTCCGCGCCCCGCCTTTTCTTCCCCCGCGTCGTCGACGAGGTGACGGTACGGCTGGTGGCCGCGCAGGTCCTGGCGGTCAGCACCGTGGCCGTCGCCACCGGGTGGCTCTGGCTGTTCGCGCCGCTGGCGCTCGACTTCGCCCTGCGGGTGGCCTTCGGCCCGCGCAGCCCGCTCGCCCAGGTCGCGCTGCGGGTGCTCCGTCCGCTCGTCCCCGCCGCCGAGCGGCCCACCCCCGGGCCGCCCAAGCGGTTCGCGGCGTCGATCGGCGTGGTCTGCTCGGCGCTGGTGGTGCTGTTCGCCTACCCGCTCGGGTGGACCGCGGCCGCGTGGGTGGTCGCCGTGATGATGGTCGTGTTCCCGCTGCTCGAGGCGGGGCTCGGGCTGTGCGTCGGCTGCCAGGTGTTCCGCGGGCTGATGCGGGTCGGCTGGGTGCCGGAGTCGGTGTGCCTGGAGTGCGCGGACATCTCGCTGCGGCGGAGCCCGGAACTCGCGTGAACCGGGGGCCCGGCGGTGAGACGGTGTCCGCCGGCCTGAGGAGGGCAGCGATGAGCACACCGCAGGGAGCGGGGCAGGAGCAGGGAGCGGGGCAGAAGCCGGGAGCGGGGCAGGAGCTGGGCGGGCTGCGTGCCGCCCTGGCGTCGGGCGACCCCTCGGTGCGGCTGCAGGCCGCGCTCGCGGCGGGCACCCACCCGGACCCATCGCTGGTGGAGCACCTGATCGAGCGGTGCGCGGTCGACCCCGACTTCTTCGTCCGCGACATGCTCACCTGGGCGCTGACCCGGCTGCCCGCCGACCTGACGGTTCCCCGGCTGCTCGACGAGGTGGCCGGCGACCGGCCACAGGCGCGCAGCCAGGCGCTGCACACCCTGTCCAAGGTCGGCGACCCCCGCGGGTGGTCGGCGATCACCCCGGAGCTGCTCCGCGACCCCGACGACGACGTCGCGCGCGCTGCGTGGCGGGCGGCCGTCGTGCTCGTGCCAGACGGCGGTGCGGGCGACCTCGCCCGCGAGCTCGCCGCCCGGCTCGGGCGCGGGTCGCGGGAGGTCCGGCTCAGCCTGAGCCGGGCGCTGGTCGACCTCGGCGAGGCCGCGGCGCCCGTGCTGGCCGAGGCGGCCGAGCACGCGGACGACGAGGTGCGCGCCCACGCGATCGCCACCCAGCGGCTCGCGCGCGACCCCGAGGAGAACTTCGACGCCGCGCTGTGGGAGGCCGAGCGCATCGTCACGCTGACAGGCGCCCCGCTCGGCGACGACGTGACACCGGCCTGAGGCCCGTCGCTACCCTGCCCGGGTGACCAGCTCCTCCCCGTCCCGCGTGGCCGTCGTCGTCCCGGCCAAGGACGAGGAGGAGCGGGTGGCGGAGACCGTCCGCGCGGCCCTCGGCATCGAGGGCGTCGACCTCGTCGTCGTGGTCGACGACGGCAGCGCGGACCGCACCCAGCACCTGGCCCGCGAGGCCGGCGCCACGGTGGTGCGGCACGCCCGCAACCGCGGCAAGGCGGCGGCGATGCAGACCGGCGCGGCCGTGGTCTCGGCCCGCGAGCAGGGCGAGGGCGGTCCGTCCCGGGCCCTGCTGTTCATCGACGCCGACCTCGCCGGGACGGCGGCGGGCACCGCGCCGCTCACGGTCCCGGTGCTGGCCGGCCGGGCCGACATGACGATCGCGGTGCTGCCGGCGCAGTCGGCGCCGGGCGGCGGGCGCGGGCTGGTCGTCGACCTCGCCCGTCGCGGCATCGAGCAGGCCACCGGCTGGACGGCGACCCAGCCGCTGTCGGGGATGCGCTGCCTGACCCGCGAGGCCTACGACACCGCGCTGCCGCTCGCGGCCGGCTGGGGCGTCGAGACCGCGCTGACGATCGACCTGCTGCGCGCTGGGCTGCGGGTGCAGGAGGTGCCGTGCGACCTGCAGCACCGGGTCACCGGCCGCGACCTGCGGGCGCAGCTGCACCGGGCGGCGCAGTACCGCGACGTCGCGCGGGCGCTCGCGGCCCGCTCGGGCTGGCGGGCGGTCAGCCGGCTGGCGCCGAGGCGCCGGCCCGCCTGACCGGCTCGGGCGGCGGCTCGGGTGGCGCCCCTGCACCGGCCGGTGCGTGCACGTCCTGCGCGAGCTCGAGGGTGCGCACGCTGGCGGCGATGAGCAGCGGGATCACCAGGGTGGCGCCGATCGCCGGCACCACGGTGCCGGAGTCGTTGACGGCGAACCCGATGAACAGCATCACCAGCAGCGCGCCGAGGCCGTGCCGCAGCGTGGGGCTCGCCTCGTAGGTGCGCTGCAGCGCGGGCGCCCCCCACGCCGAGGGCCGCATCAGCACCAGCCCGACGAAGACCGCGCCGAACGGCACGAGCAGGGTCAGGTAGCTGCCGGTGAGGATCTCCCAGTTCTGCAGCGCCTTGCGCTGCACCACCACGAGCGCGCCGCCGTCGATCACGGTCTCGACGAAGCGGCCGAAGTGGGTCCGGTCGGCGGCAGGACGCAGCCAGTCGGCGACGCTGAGCAGCACGACGACCAGGGCCGTCCCGAGGCCGATGAGCACGACCCGGCGCCAGGTGACCTGCACGCCGGCGACCAGCAGCGCGAGCAGCGTGAAGGCCGGGATCATCGCCGGCGGCCCGCCGAAGTCGCTGCCGATGCCCGGGGTGCCGTCGATGACGACGGCGAGCACCCCGACCACCACCACGACCGCCAGCGCGAGCCGCCGCCGGCCCGCGCGCAGGGTCGCGTCGGCCAGCGAGGTCGCGAGCATCAGGGCGCCGGTGGCGAAGAGCGCGAACTGGACGTTGCCGAGGCCGTAGAAGCGCCCGGCGACCACCGGCTGCTGCCCCATCAGCGAGCTGGTCTGCAGCTGCGAGCCGGTCAGCACGTCGAGGGCCAGGACGCCGGCGGTGATCCCGGAGACGACGCCGAGCGGGCCGAGCCGGCGGTCGCGCCACGGGCCGGCGAGCGCCACGGTGGCGATGACGAGCACCCAGCCGAACACCACGCCCACCACGGCGAGCAGGTCCTGGTCCGAGCGCCACCACGGCACGAGGTTGGCCAGGAAGGTCGCGACCGGGACCGAGGCGAACACCACGGCGACCCGGCGCAGCACCCCCAGCACCCGGCGCCGCCCGTCGCGGCCGCCGAGGTTGTTGCGCAGCGCGAGGGCGGCGGCGCCGTAGAGCAGGATCTGCGCGATCACGAGCCCGTTGAAGAACCACACCACCAGCGGCTGGACGGTGATCGCCGCCTCGGACAGGTCCGACACCTTCTGGCGCCGCTCCGCGGCCGTGGTGTCGCCCGGCTGCGGCGCGATCACCGCACCCGGCAGTCCACCGGGCGCCTCGACGCCCACGAGCCCGAGCACCGTCGGCATCAGGTCGGTGGCCTGCACCAGGCCGTCCTGGCGGGTGGAGCGGCTGCCGAGCAGCGCCGCGTCGTACTCCTCGCCGCCCGGTGCGGGGCCCGTCGCGGCGACCAGCTGCAGGTGCGGGGTCCGACCGGAGTCGGCCAGCGACACCACGATCACGGTGGCGCCGTCCGGCACGACGTCGAGCACCGCCCCGACCCGGGCGTCGATGCGCGCCACCTGGTCGGCCCGGTCGCCGGCGAGCCGGTCGGGGTCCTTGTCGCCGAGGTCGTCGGGGTCGCGCACGGTGCCGGCGTCGACCAGCAGCAGGTCGTCGCGCAGCAGCCGCGGCTCGAGCAGGTCGCCGAGAGCCTGCGGGTCGCGGGGCAGGGCCTCGTAGTCGCCGACCACCTTGCCGTCGGTGCCCACGGCCGCGATGGCGGCACCCGGCCCGACGGCAGTCACGGACACCCGCTCCTCGCGCAGCAGGTCGCCCAGGGTGCCGGGGACGGCGCCGAACGAGCCGTCCCGCGCGGTCTCGGCGTACGTGGCGAAGTTCTCCAGCACCGCGGTCCGGCCCTGCCGCGCCGGCTCGCCGGGAGTGCGGCACAGCGGTTCGGCCGTCCTGGGCGCGTCCGCGGCCCGGCGGCCGGCGGACAGCGCGAGCCAGCCGTCGATCGGGCAGGCGGTGGTGCGGACGCTGCGGATGGAGATGTCTCCCACGGCGGCGGAGCCGAGCAGCCCGTCCAGGGCGGGGGTGGCCCGCGGGTCGACGTCGTCCCAGCGCAGCCCCGCGGCACCGACGAGCACCACCGGCCCGGCGACCGCGTCCTGCTCGTCGCGGGCCGACGCGGGGGCGGCGAGCAGCGCCGCCCCGGTCAGCGCGACGAGCAGCGCGACGAGGGCGCGCAGGAGGGCGGGGGGCACGCGTCCAGGGTAGTGAGCGGTTGTGGACGTCCCGTGCGCGTCGTGCGGGGATCGTCAGAACAGCTCGACGCCGGCCGCCTCGAGCCCGGTGACGACCGCGAGCACCAGGCAGACCACCGCGGCGACGCGCTGGATGGTGCCGAGCGAGACCCGTTGCAGCGCAGCGCGTCCGACGAGCGCGCCGAGGCCGGAGATGAGCACCAGCGCGAGGAACGCGCCGACGAACACGGACACGGGGTCCTGGAACCGCACGACCAGGCCGGCGGTGAGCAGCTGCGACAGGTCGCCCCACTCGGCCAGCATCAGCACGCCGAAGCTCGTGGCGACCGCGGCGAAGCCCGAGCGCGGCTCGGTCACCTTGCGGCCGAACTCCTCCTCGGTCTCGGCCTCGTTCTCGTCGGCCTTGGCGGCCGACCGCCACAGCAGCACCGCGCCGACGAGGAACAGCAAGGCGGCCGCGGCGACGACCGGCGTGCGGGGCAGCAGGCTGATCAGGCCGCCCGCGGTGACTGCGACCAGCGTGTGCACGAAGAACGCTGCGCTGACACCGATCCAGACCAGCAGCGGACGGAACCGGGTCGCCAGCACCAGGGTCGCGACGAAGGTCTTGTCCGGCAGCTCGACGGGCAGCAGCAGCAGGAACGCCGTGAGGGCGACGCTGAGGGTCATGCCGACGACCGCCCTCCTGGGTCGGTCGCGCGGTGGTACTCGGAGATCGCCTGCGCGAGAACGGTCTTGGCCGATCGCCCGAGCGCTGTCGCGGCGGCAGCGACGTCCTCCCACTCCGGCTGCGCGTTCAGGACGCGTCCGCCCTCGCTCGCGACCTTCACCCGCACCGGGTGGCCGTCGACCTGCACCGTCACGTCAGTGCGATCGAGGGCGTGCTTGCGGACCACCTGCTCGCGCAGGCCGATCGCCGAGGTGTGCGCGAACACGGCGGCGCGGACGGCGTCCGCCCGCGCGGGGGAGACCAGGACGTGCAGCGTGTGCGCCGGGCGTCCCTTCTTCATCAGGATCGGCGTCAGCCACGCGTCCGAGGCACCGGCCGCGAGCAGCGCCGCGATCGCCGCCGGCCACAGCCGCGGGTCCTGGTCGTCGACGTTGGTCTCCAGCACCACGGCCGTGCCGGGCGCCTCCGCCGCGCCGCCCGCCGACCAGGCCTCGCCGACGACGAGGCGCAGCACGTTGGCGTGACCGGGGAGGTCGCGCCCGCCCGCACCGTGGCCCTGGGTGGTCGAGGTCATCGCCGGCGCGGCCCCCCAGGTGGTGACGTGCGTGCGCAGCAGCGCCGCGCCGGTGGGCGTGGCCAGCTCGACCTCCACCGGGCCGCCGTAGGTCGGCGCGTCGGCCAGCAGCCGCACCACGGCCGGCCCCGGCACCGACAGCCGCCCGTGCGCGGCGCGCACCGTCCCGCCGCCCAGGGCGACGGGCGAGGCGTGCAGGGCGTCGAGGCGCAGGTGGGCCAGGCCGGCGCTCGCGGCCACGACGTCGGCGATCGCGTCCAGCGCCCCGACCTCGTGGAAGTGGACCTCGTCCGGGGTGGTGCCGTGCACCGCGGCCTCGGCGACGGCGAGCGCCTCGAACGTCGCGAGCGCCTGCCCGATGCCCTCGACCTCCTGCGCGCGCGGCGTGCCGAGCAGGTCGCGGACGTCGTGCCAGGTGCGGTGGGTCGTGGAGTCGGTGCCCCCGACGTGCACCCGGGTCGCGGCCAGCGAGGCGCGGGTGGTGCGGTCGGCGCGCAGCGTCACCGGCTCGGGCGCGACGGCGTCGACGGCCGCCTGCATGACCTCGAGCGGGACGCCGACGTCGACCAGGGCGCCCAGCAGCATGTCGCCGCTGACCCCGCTCGCGCAGTCCAGCCAGCCGATCACGGGGTGCCCGCGGCGTCGCCGGCCACCGCGGCCGCGCTGCGGCGGGCGACCCGGGCGGCGTGCACGCCGGCGCCGTACCCGTTGTCGACGTTGACGACGACGACGCCGGGCGCGCACGAGTTGAGCATCGCCAGCAGCGCCGCGAGCCCGCCCGCGCCCGTCCCGTAGCCGGTGGAGGTGGGCACCGCGACGAGCGGCACCCCGGTGAGGCCGCCGACCACGCTCGGCAGCGCGCCCTCCATGCCGGCCACGACGACGAGCGCGTCGAAGGTCTCCAGCTGGTCGCGCACCGCCAGCAGGCGGTGCAGCCCGGCGACGCCGACGTCGTCGATCCGCACCGGCTCGGCGCCGTGCACGGCGATCGTCGTGGCGGCCTCGGCGGCCACCGGGGCGTCGGCGGTGCCGGCCGCGACCACGCCGACCCGTCCGCGCGCCGGCGGCAGGGGGCCGAGCACGGCGGTGCGGCCGACGGGGTCGACGACCGCCGCGGGCAGGGCGGCCGCCACGGCCGCCTGCGCCTGCCGTGCGAGGCGCGTGGCGAGGACGGCGCGCTCGGGGTGGCGGGCGGCCAGCGCGGTGAGGGTGCCGACGACCTGCTCGGGGGTCTTGCCCCGGCCGTAGACCACCTCGGGGTCGCCCGTGCGGTGCGCGCGGTCGGCGTCGAGGCGGGCGTAGCCGAGGTCGATCACCGCCGGCTGGTCGGGCTGGTCGGGCTGGTCCGGCACGGCATCGAGCGTAGGGGTCACGCCCGGGCCCTGCGGGCCCGGTAGGCGGCGACGGCGACCCGGTTGCCGCACCCCTGCTCGCAGTAGCGCCGGGAGCGGTTGCGCGACAGGTCGACGACGACGTCCTGGCAGTCGGCGGCCGCGCAGGTGCGCAGGCGGTCGGTCTCGCCGGCGCGGATCACGTCGACCAGCGCCATCGCCGCCTCGACCGCGAGCCGGACGGCGACGGTCTCGTCGGCGGGCGTCGCGTGCAGGTGGTAGTCCCACTGGTCGTGCCGCACCAGCTGCGGCAGGGCACGCGCCTCGGCGAGCAGCGCGTTGACCTCGGCGACCATCTCGTCGGTCGGGGCGGTCCAGGTGCGCCGCAGCCGCGGCCGCAGCGCCCGGACGGCCTCCAGCTCGGCCGCGTCGCCGTCCCGCCGACCCGTGAACTCGTGCTCGTCGAGCCAGGCGAGCAGTGCCTCGGGGCTGCTGAGGACGTCGCTGCCCTCGACCTCCGCGCCCGAGGCGTCGAGGTCGACGGTGTTCACCAGCGCGGCTGCCGACGTCAGCGCGCACTCGGTGTCATGGGTGAACAGCATCTTGACTCCTGACAGTCGCCGGCCGTAGCGTCATGACCAACACGATCTTACGCTCATGACATCCCCGCGGGGGTGAAGGCCCTGGAGGTGCACGGTGGCACAGACCCGGACCGCGCGGACGGCGCCCGCCGGCGGCGTCCCCGCCCCTCGGACGTCCTCCGCCCCGCTGTCGGTGGTCGGCCTGGTGATGGCGGTCGCGTCCGCGGCAGCCTTCGGCACCTCCGGCGCCGTGGCCCGCTCGCTGCTCGACACCGGCTGGAGCCCGCTCGCGCTGGTGACCTTCCGGGTCGGCGTCGGGGCACTGCTGCTGCTCGTCCCGGCCCTGGTCGCGCTGCGCGGGCGGTGGTACCTCGTCCGCCGCCACGCCCTGCGGCTGGCCGCCTACGGCACCTTCGCGGTCGCCGGGGCGCAGCTGTTCTACTTCAGCGCCATCCAGCACCTGTCGGTCGGCGTGGCGCTGCTGATCGAGTACCTCGCGCCCGTCCTCATCGTCGGGTGGATGTGGGGCCGGCACGGACGCCGCCCGGCGCGGCTGACCGTCGCGGGCGTGGCGCTGTCGCTCGTCGGCCTCGCCCTGGTGCTCGACGTCACCGGCGGGGTGCAGGTCAGCCTGGTCGGCGTCCTGTTCGCGCTCGGCGCCGCGGTCGGCCTGGCCGTGTACTTCCTGCTCGCCGACGGCGACGAGGACGGTGAGTCGCTGCCGCCCATCGCCCTGGCCGCCGGCGGGCTCGTCGTGGGCTTCGTCGTCCTCGGGCTGGCGTGCCTCAGCGGGCTGCTGCCCGTCGAGACCTCGACCTCCGACGTCGCGCTGGCCGGCTGGACGCTGCCGTGGTGGGCCGCCGCCCTCGAGCTCGCCGTGGTCGCCGGCTCGTTCGCCTACGTCCTCGGCGTCGTGGCGGTGCGGCGGCTGCGCCCGACCGTCGCCTCGTTCGTCTCGCTCACCGAGGTCGTGTTCGCGGTGCTGTTCGCCTGGTGGCTGCTCGGCCAGCTGCCGCGGCCGGTGCAGCTGCTCGGCGGCGTGCTCATCGTCGCCGGCGTCGTGGCGGTGCGGCTCGGCGACGTGCGTCCACCAGCCGGAAGCCCCGACCGGACGCCCGACCCCGCGGCGTAGGTTCCTCCCCGCCGCCCGAGCACCCGCCCGGGCCGACCGGAAGGACCGCAGACATGCCCGGTGTGCCCCCGGCCCGCTACGGCTACCTGGGCCCAGAGGGCACCTTCACCGAGGCCGCCCTCCTGCAGGTGCGCGCGGCGACCACCGGCGAGCGGCTGCCGTACCCCAGCGTCGACGCCGCGCTGCAGGCCGTCCGCGAGAGCGAGATCACCGCGGCGATGGTGCCGATCGAGAACTCGGTCGAGGGCGGCGTCGGGGCGACCCTCGACGCGCTGAGCGTCGGCGAGGAGCTCGTCGTCGTCCGCGAGGCGCTCGTGCCGGTGCAGTTCGTGCTGGCCGTGCGACCGGGCACGCGGCTCGAGGACGTCCGCCGCCTCTCCACCCACCCGCACGCGCTCGCGCAGTGCCGGCACTGGCTCGGGCGGCACCTGCCCGACGCCGTCTACGTCCCGGGGCTGTCCACGGCCGCGGCCGCCGCCGGGCTCGACCCCGCCGGCGAGGCGGACCCCGGCTACGACGCCACCCTGTGCGCGAGGGTCGCCGCCGACCGCTACGGCCTCGACGTCCTGGTCGACGGCGTGGGCGACAACCCGTCCGCCGTCACGCGGTTCGTCCTGGTCTCCCGCCCGACGCCGCCGTCCCCGCCCACCGGCGCCGACAAGACCTCGGTCGTGGTCTTCCAGTCCGACGACCACCCGGGCGGCCTGCTCGAGCTGCTCGAGCAGTTCGCCGCCCGCGGCATCAACCTGACCTGGATCCAGTCGCGCCCCACCGGTGAGTCGCTCGGCCGGTACAGCTTCTCGATCGACTGCGAGGGCCACGTCGCCGAGGCCCGCGTCGCCGAGGCGCTGATGGGCCTGCACCGGGTCTGCACCCAGGTGCGCTTCCTCGGTTCCTACCCCCGAGCCTCCGGCGAGCAGTCGCCCACGCTGCCCGCCACCAGCGACCGCGCCTTCGCCGACTCCCGCGCCTGGCTCCAGCGCATCCTCGACGGCCGCAGCTGACGAGACCGGAGCAGGTGCGCGTCCCGTCGGCGGGCTCGCGCACCTGCTCCCGTCTCACCGTCTCTCCGGTCCCACCGTCCACAGGCTGCTCCGGACGCCCGTCGTCCCCAGCAGGGCGGTCGGCCCCGCCAGGTCCCGGCTCCTCGCGCCAGGGTCGGCCGGTGCACCGTCGGCTCGTCCTGCCACCCGCGCTCGCCCGGCGTCCCTTCACCGTGGCCGAGGGAGGTGCGGCGGGCCTGAGCCCTGCCGACCTGCGCAGCCCGGTGCTGCTCGCCCCGTTCCGCGGGGTGCGTGTGCCGGCCGCGCTCCCGGCCGGCCTGCGCGTCACCTGCGCGGCGGCCGCGCTGCTGCTGCCGGAGGGCGCGGCCTTCGACGGCGCGACGGCGGTGGCCCTGCACGACCTCCCGCTGCCCCGCGGCGTCGACCCGGTGCGACCGGTCGTGGTGCGGGTGCTGGGGGCCGGCCCCCACCCCCGGGTCGACGGCATCCGGGTGCGGGTGGACGCACGCCGCCGGCCCACGCCCGTGGACGGCGGACGCGGGCGGCTCGCTGTCGTCCCGGCGGCGGAGGCGTGGGCGGCGCTCGCCACCGACCCCGCCTTTCCCGACGACGAGCTGGTCGTGGTGGCCGACGCCATCGCGCGGCGCCACGGTGACCTGCGGCGCCTGGCCGCTGCGGCGGAGCGGTACCGCGGCAGGCGTGGCGGCGCCAGGCTGCGCGACGCGCTTGCCCGGAGCCGCACCCGGGTCGACTCGCCGCAGGAGACGCGAACCCGGCTGCTGGTCGTGGCCGCCGGCGTCCCCGAGCCCGAGGTGAACCTCGACGTGCACGCGGAGGACGGCTCGGGCTGGCTGTTCCGGCCGGACCTGCGCTGGCTGCGCGCGAAGGTCGCCCTGGAGTACGACGGCGCCGACCACCTGGCGCCCGCACGCCGGCGCCGCGACATCGCGCGGCGGGAGCTGGCCGACCGGCACGGGTGGCGGGTCGTCGTCGCGACGGCGCCCGACCTCACGACCTACCGGGCGCGGCTCGTCGCGAGGGTCGAGGACGCGCTGCACGACCAGGGCCTCGTCTGGTGAGGCCACCCCTCGACGAGATCCGGGAAGGTGCGCGTCAGCGCCCGTCGCACGCGCACCTCCTCCGGTCTCACGGCCGAGAGGTGGCGAGGACAGCGCTCAGCGGCGGACGGACGTGCCCGGCACCGGGTCCTCGCGCCAGCCGAGGATCGCGGCGCGCACGATCGTCACCGCGACGATGCCGTTGAGGGCGCCGAACACGACGTCGGTCGGGAAGTGCATGCCGCGGTAGAGGCGGGAGACCGCGACGCCGATCGGGACCAGCAGGAGCAGCACGACGACGGCGACCCGGCCGGCGCGGCTGCGCACGTGGGCCGCGAGCACCAGGCCGAGGGACAGGTACAGCGCGGTCGACGCACCGGTGTGGCCGGACGGGAAGCTGGACGTCGGCGGCGCGGGGTCGAGCTTCTCGACGTCGGGGCGCTCGCGGGAGACCACGAGCGTGGTGGTGAGGAACACCGCCGACTGCAGCGCCACGGCCGCCCACACCAGCAGCGGCTCGACCCAGCGCTCGAGCACCAGCCGCAGCACGACCCCGACGACCAGCGCGGTGCCGATGATGACCATGGTGTCGGCCGAGGTCGACCACCAGTGGGTGACCTCGTCGAAGGTCGCGGTGCGCTCCTCCTCGAACTCCACCGCCCAGGCGTTGTCGCGGTCGATCACGCTGGCCAGCGGGCCGCCGAGCAGCGTCCCGACGCCGACGAGGACGCCCAGCCAGCCGAGCACCAGCGCCACCGTCAGGCCGATCCAGCGCCTGCTACGCCGGTCGGGCAGCGACTCCTCGCGTCCGAGCACCGCGTCCGTCACGAGGACCTCCTTCTCGGGTCCCCGAGAGCCGGGCGGCGGCTGCCGTCCCGATCACGCCGATCGCGGCACCGACCGCGACGTCGCTCAGATAGTGCACCCCCATCACCAGGCGGTCGAGGGACACGACGAGAGCGACCGCTCCGGCGCCGGCGACGGCCAGCCCGCGGGCCCCCCGCCGCCGCAGCCACGGCCACAGCAGCACCACGACCAGGCCGGCCGCGAGCGTCCCGTTCAACGCGTGCCCGCTGGGCATGGAGTAGCCGATCTCGGCCGCCATGTCGTCACCGAACGGCGGCCGGTCGCGGCGCACCAGCAGCTTCAGGCCGGCACCGAGCGCGGACCCGACCAGCATGGTCGCGGCCACGACCAGCGCGCGGCGCCAGTGACCGGCGCGCCAGGCCAGCAGGCAGCCCGCCGCGACGACCCCGCGGACGGACCACGGGTGCAGCGCCACGGCCACGACCTCGCCGGCGTCGAGGAGCCAGGGCTGGTCGCGCACCAGGCGCGCGAACGCCTGGTGGGTGGCGTCGTCCGGGCCGAAGCCGGTGCCGGACCCCGGCACGGACGGCGGCGCCGAGAGCGGCGTCACCCCTCGCGGCCCTGGACCCGGTCGGGGACGAGCGCCTCGGCGGCCCGCTTGATCGCCGCACCGGCCCTGGTCTCCCCCCGCCCGCTGCCGCCGACCGGGACGCGCACCAGGAGCGCGCCGGGGTCGACCCGCACGTCGAGCCGGGTCGCCTCGCCGGTGGGGTCCCCGTCGAGCTGGGCCTCCAGCGGCTGCTCGGCCCGGAACCGCATCGACTTCCCCCGCCAGTGCTCGACGCGCTTGTGCCCCTTGCGCTGCCGGGTGATCACCCGGCCGAAGACGGCCGCCCACCCGACGACGCCGGTCGGCGCGATCGAGACGACGTCGAGGATGCCGTCGTCGAGCTCGGCGTCGGGCATCAGGACCACGCCGCCGAGGAGCTTGCCGCAGTTGCCGATGACGATCGTGCGCACCCGGCGGGTGACGATCTCCTCGTCGTCGATCTGCAGCCGCACCCGCACGCGCGGGCCGTTGAACCGGGCGAGCCCCGAGACGACGTAGGCGGCGGGCCCGACCTTGGCCTTGAGGCCCTCCGGGGCGTTGGCCATGATCTCGGCGTCGAAGCCGAAGCCGGCCATCACCAGGAAGGCCCGCTCGTCGCCCTTCTCGTCGAAGCGCATCCACCCGACGTCGACCGGCCGGTCGTCCCCGGTGAGCGCGACCCGCACCGACCCGGAGACGTCGTCGAGGGTGGCGTCCATGTTGCGGGCCAGCAGGTTGCCGGTGCCGGCGGGCAGCAGCCCGAGCGCCGTCCCGCTGCCGGCGAGCACCTCGGCGACCGCGCGCACGGTGCCGTCGCCGCCGTGGGCCATGACGACGTCGGCGCCGCGGGACAGGGCCTCCCTGGCCTGGCCGGCGCCCGTGTCGTCCACGGTGGTCTCCAGCCAGAGCGGCTCGCTCCAGCCGTGCTCGGCGCAGATCCGGGTGATGGTGTCGCGCGTGGCCTGCAGGTCGTCGACCTTGGTCGGGTTCACGACGACGGCGGCGAGGGGCATGTGCTCCTCCTCGGAGGTGATCGGCTCGGGCGCGGGAGGGGCGGGACGGGACGGGCGGCGGCCGGGCGCGAAGGTCGCCGCCAGCACGACGGCCACGAGCACCGCCGCCCCCCCGAGCACGAGCAGCACCACGTCACCGCTCGCGAGCATGGCGGCACGGTAGTGCGTCCCGGGCCCTGCGGCCCGACGACGGCGCCTGCCGCCACCCGCACTAACCTCGGGTGCGTGATCGACCTCAAGCTGCTGCGGGACGCCCCCGACGTCGTGCGCGCCAGCCAGCGGTCCCGCGGTGAGGACGACGGCCTGGTCGACGCCGTGCTGGCGGCCGACGCCCGTCGCCGCGGCGCGCTCGCCGACTTCGAGCACCGCCGGGCCGAGCAGAAGGCGTTCGGCAAGCAGGTGGCGTCCGCCAAGGGCGAGGAGAAGGCCGCGCTGGTGGCGCAGGCCAAGGCGCTCGCGGACGCGGTCAAGGGGCTGCAGGCCGAGGCCGACGCCGCCCAGGCCGAGCTGGACGAGCTGCTCTGGCGGATCCCGAACGTCGTCGTCGAGGGCGTCCCGGTCGGAGGTGAGGACGACTACGTCGAGCTGAAGCAGGTCGGCGGGCGCCGCGACTTCGCGGCCGAGGGGTTCGCCCCCGCCGACCACCTCGAGATCGGCGAGCGGCTCGGCGCGATCGACATGGCCCGCGGCGCCAAGGTCTCCGGAGCCCGGTTCTACTTCCTCACCGGTGTCGGCGCCCGGCTCGAGCTCGCGCTGCTCAACCTGGCGATGGACACCGCCACCTCCAACGGCTTCACCCCCGTCATCACCCCGACGCTGGTGCGCCCCGAGGTGATGGCCGGCACCGGGTTCCTCGGCGCGCACGCGTCCGAGGTCTACAGGCTCGAGGCCGACGACCTGTACCTGGTCGGCACCTCCGAGGTCGCGCTCGCGGGCCTGCACGCCGACGAGATCGTCGACCTCGCCGACGGGCCGCTGCGGTACGCCGGCTGGTCGGCCTGCTACCGGCGCGAGGCGGGCTCGCACGGCCGCGACACCCGCGGGATCATCCGCGTGCACCAGTTCCACAAGGTCGAGATGTTCGTCTACTGCACGGCCGAGGACGCCGAGGCCGAGCACGAGCGGCTGCTCGGCTGGGAGGAGCAGATGCTCTCCGCCGTCGAGCTGCCCTACCGCGTGATCGACACCGCCGCAGGGGACCTGGGCTCCAGCGCCGCCCGCAAGTTCGACTGCGAGGCGTGGCTCCCCACGCAGGAGCGGTGGCTCGAGCTCACCTCGACCTCGAACTGCACCACCTTCCAGGCCCGCCGGCTCTCCGTCCGCGAGCGGGCCGAGGGGGGCACCCGCCCGGTCGCCACCCTGAACGGGACGCTCGGCACCACCCGCTGGATCGTCGCCCTGCTGGAGAACCACCAGCAGGCCGACGGAAGCGTGCGCGTGCCCGAGGCCCTGCGGCCCTACCTCGGCGGCCTCGAGGTGCTCGAACCGGTCCTCCGTGGCTGAGCGCGCCCCCTGGCTGGTCGCGCTCGACGTCGACGGCACGGTGGTCGACTACGACCAGACCCTGTCCGAGCGGGTGCGGGCGGCGGTCGCCGCCGTGCGCGACGCCGGCCACCACGTCGTGGTGTCGACCGGCCGCTCGATCATGGGCACCACGCAGGTGCTGGCCGACCTCGGGCTGACCCACGGCCAGGCGGTGCTGAGCAACGGCGCGGTCACGGTCCTGCTCGACCCGGACGAGCCGGACGGCTGGCGGGTGCACCGCACCGTCACCTTCGACGCCCGGCCCGCCGTCGAGCTGCTGCGCCGCGAGCTGCCCGAGGCGCTGTTCGCCGTCGAGGTCACCGGCGTCGGCACCCGGGTCAGCGGCCCGTGGCCCGAGGGCGAGCTGTCCGGCGAGCTGTTCACCGTCCCGTTCGAGGAGCTGCTCGACGGCGAGACCACCCGCGTGGTGGTGCGGAGCCCCGAGCACACCCCCGAGCACTTCATGGAGCTGGTCGAGCGGATCGGCCTGCACGGCGTCACCTACGCCGTCGGCTACACCGCCTGGCTCGACCTCGCCCCCGAGGGCGTCTCCAAGGCCAGCGCGCTGGAGGTGGTCCGCACCGAGCTCGGCGTCGACCCCTCCCGCACGCTGGCCGTCGGCGACGGCCGCAACGACCTGGAGATGCTCGGCTGGGCCGCGCGCGGGGTCGCCATGGGCCAGTCGCCGGACGTCGTCCTCGAGGTGGCGGACGAGGTGACCGGCACGGTCGAGCAGGACGGTCTGGCCGCGGTGCTGGAGGACCTGCTCGACCGCTGAACCCCGCCCCGTGAGCGGGCCCGTCGCGACACGGTCGGCATTGCGCCACCTGGGGGATGGCAGCGGTTCACCCGCACGGCATAGGTTTCCCCGAGAACGGCCCGAAACGGACGACCGGCCCACGGCCGTCCGAGCCGGACACCCCCGCGAACCGGGTGGCCCCGGCAGCCGTCGACACCCGGAGGACAAGTGCGCAAGACCCTCGTGTGCGCGAGCAGCGCCGCTCTCGCCCTGGCCGGCATCCCGGCCCTGGTGGCGCCGGCGAGCGCCGCCGTGACGCCCCACCTCAGCGAGATCCACTACGACAACGGCGGCACCGACGTCGGCGAGGCGATCGAGGTCGCCGCCGACCCGGGCGCGGACCTGACCGGCTGGAGCGTCGTGCTCTACAACGGCAGCGGCGGGGCGTCCTACGCGACCCTGCCGCTCGGCACGGCCAACGCCGCCGGCTTCGCCGTGGTGAACGGCCCGGCGACGGGCATCCAGAACGGGTCGCCGGACGCCTTCGCCCTGGTCAACGGCACCACCGTCGTCGAGTTCCTCTCCTACGAGGGGCAGTTCGCGGCCACCAGCGGGCCGGCCGCCGGCACCACCAGCACCGACATCGGCGTCGCCGAGGCGGGCACCGAGCCCGCCGGGCAGTCGCTGCAGCGCATCGGCGACACCTGGACCGGCCCGCTCGCCGCGACCTTCGGCGCCCCCAACGAGGAGGAGGAGCCCCCGCCGCCCGCCGGCGTGTGCGGCGACCCCGCCACCCTCGTCTCCGACATCCAGGGCAGCGGCGCCACGTTCGACCCCGCCTTCGGCGGCAGCCAGGTCGTCGAGGGCGTCGTCTCGGCGGTCAAGCCCGGCCTCGGCGGCTTCTACGTCCAGGAGGAGGCCGACGACGTCGACGCCGACCCGACGACGTCGGAGGGCATCTTCGTGTTCCTCGGCTCCACGGGCACCGCGCCCGAGGCCGGCCGGACGGTGCGCGTCTCGGGCACCGTCGCGGAGTTCGGCAGCAACGGCTCGGCCACCCAGCTGACCACGCCGCAGATCACCGTCTGCGACGTGCCGGCCGTCGAGGTCGCACCGACCGCGGTCACCTTCCCGCTCGCCGCTGCGAGCGACATGGAGCGCTACGAGGGCATGCTCGTCACCTTCGAGCAGGACCTGGTGATCAGCGAGTACTTCGAGTACGTGCGCTTCGGCGAGGTCGTCGCGGCCGTGCCGCCGAACGGCTGGGACCGGCTCTACACCCCGACCGCCGTCGTCGAGCCCGGCGCCGAGGCGATCGCGCTGGCCGAGCTCTACAGCCGCAGCCGCATCACCATCGACGACTCCTCGACCCGGCAGAACCCGGCCGAGCTCGTGCACCCCGGCAACGGCCAGCCGTTCTCGCTGACCAACACCTTCCGCGGCGGCGACACGATCACCGGGATCACCGGCGTGATCGACCACAGCTTCGGCAAGTACCGCGTGCACCCGACGCAGTACGGCGAGTACACGGTCGAGAACCCGCGCCCGGCCGCCCCCGCGGTCGGCGGTGAGGTGCAGGTCGCCAGCTTCAACGTCCTCAACTACTTCCTCAACCTCACCGGCGCCGGCAACGTCTGCGGCCCGGACCAGGACGAGGAGTGCCGCGGCGCGGACACCGAGGAGGAGCGGCTGCGCCAGCGGGCCAAGATCGTGGCCGCCATCGCCGCGCTCGACGCCGACGTCGTCGGCCTGATGGAGATGGAGAACACCACGGGCACCGAGCCGGCCGCCGACCTGGTGGCCGGGCTGAACGACCTGCTGGGCGCGGGCACCTACGCCTACGTCGACACCGGCGTCGTCGGCACCGACGTGATCCGCCTGGGCCTCCTCTACAAGCCCGCCGCGGTCACGCCCGTCGGCGCGTTCGACGTGCTGGACAGCACCGACGACGCGCGCTTCGTCGACACCGCCAACCGGCCGATGATCAGCCAGACCTTCGACGCGGTCGCCGACGGCGCCCGGTTCACGGTCTCGGTGAACCACCTCAAGTCCAAGGGCTCGGCCTGCACCGGCGACCCGGACACCGGTGACGGGCAGGGCAACTGCAACCTGACCCGGACGGCGGCCGCCGAGGCGATCGTGGACCACCTGGCCACCGACCCGACCGGGAGCGGCGACCCCGACTTCCTGGTCATCGGCGACCTGAACTCCTACGACCGCGAGGACCCGATCGACGCGCTGGTCGCCGGCGGCTTCGTCGACGAGATCAAGCGCTTCGGCGGCGAGTACGCCTACGGCTACGTGTTCGACGGTCAGGCCGGCTACCTCGACCACGCCCTCGCCAGCACCTCGCTCGACCCGCAGGTGACCGGCGCGGCGGAGTGGCACCTCAACGCCGACGAGCCGAGCGTCCTGGACTACGACACCTCGTTCAAGCCGGACGCGGTCGACGCGATCTACGCGCCCGACCCCTACCGGTCCTCGGACCACGACGCGGTGCTCGTGGGTCTCGACCTCACGGCCCCCGAGCCTCCCCAGGCGACCTGCTTCGGGCTGGAGCCGACACTCGTCGGTGGTGACGGGGCTGACGTGCTGCGCGGATCGGCCCGTCAGGACGTCATCGTCGGAGGAGGTGGCGACGACACCATCGTCGGTCTCGGTGGCGACGACGTGATCTGCGGAGGGGACGGCGCCGACATCGTGCGCGCCGGCAACGGCGACGACCGGGTCTCTGCCGGTGCCGGCGACGACGTCGTCGATGGTGACAGTGGCGCGGACCTGATCTTGGGTGGCGACGGGAACGACGTGCTCCGCGGTTCGGTCGGCGACGACACGATCCAGGGCGAGGACGGCGACGACCGGCTGCTCGGGCAGGGTGGTCAGGACGTGCTCGACGGGGGTGCCGGACGGAACGTGGTCCGGCAGTAGGCACCACCCGTACGGCAGCCCGCGTGCCCCTGTCCCACCGAGTGCGGTGGGATGGGGGCATGCGGCTGCGGATGGTGGCGACGGACCTGGACGGCACGATCGTGCGGCCGGACCAGACGATGAGCGCCCGGACGGTCGCGGTGCTGCGGAGCTGCGAGGCCGCCGGCGTGCGCGTCGTCCTGGTCACCGGCCGACCGCCGCGGTGGACCCGGCACGTCCTGGACGAGATCGGGCTCGGCGGCACCGCGGTGTGCGCCAACGGCGCGCTGGTGCTCGACGGCGCCACCGGCGCGGTGTCGCGGGCGCGCACGGTCGACCACGGCACCGTCCGCGACGTCGTGGGCGTGCTGCGGGGGCACTGGCCCTCCGCGCACGTCGCGCTCGAGACGACCGCCGGCTTCGCGCGCGAGCCCGGGTACGTGACCCGCTGGGACACCGCGACCGACGAGCTCGCGGTGGCGCCCCTGGAGGAGCTGCTGCAGGCTCGCGGGTGGGGGCCGGCGGAGGTGGTCAAGGTGCTGCTGCGGGTCGAGGGCGGCGACGCCGACGCGATGCTGGCGGTGGCGCGCGACGCGGTCGGCGACCGTGCCGAGCCCACGCACTCGAACGCGGGGGACGGGCTGCTCGAGATCGGCGCCGCAGGCGTCAGCAAGGCCGCCACCCTGGCCGAGCTCGCCGACGAGGCGGGTGTCCGGGCGGCCGACGTCGTCAGCTTCGGCGACCAGCCCAACGACGTGCCGATGCTGGCCTGGGCCGGCCGCGGCTACGCCATGGCCGACGGCCACCCCGAGGCGCTGGCCGCCGCCGCCCACCGCGCGCCCCCGGTCGCCGAGGACGGCGTCGCGCAGGTGCTCGAGCCGCTGCTGGCCGAGGTCGTCGCGGCGACCTCGGCCGGGGAGGGGGAGGTCCGGTGACCGAGGACGACGTCGAGCGCCGGCGCGAGGAGGCGCGGGAGAAGGCGGCCTACCACGCCGCCGCCGCCGACCGGGCGCGCGAGAAGGACGTCCGCGAGGCCACCGCGACGCTCGAGGCGTTCGTGGCCGAGGCGACCTCGCGCGGGCTGCGGACCTCGCGGTTCACCGCACGCCCCTACAGCGGCAGCGGCCGGCTGCGCACCGACGTCGAGGGCTGGTACGTCAAGCGCGACCGCTCGCTCGGGGTCGGCCGCGACGGCGGCTGGTACGTGCTCGTCGTGCCGCCGAGCCTGCGCGCGCGGCTCACCGGGGTCCGGCTGGAGCCGTCCGAGCCCTCGACCCAGGTCGGCCGCGGCGCGCGCGACGGCGAGTCGATCGCGCTGGACGTGCTGCTGCGGCAACGCCTCGACGCGGGGGACGACTTCCCCGAGTAGGTCAGAGGTACTGGGAGGTCAGAGGTACTGGCCGGTGCCCTGCGCGGGGCGACCACCGGGTGCCTGCTCCTGCGCGGGGTGCACCTGCTGGCCGGGCTGGCCGGGCTGGCCGGGCTGGCCCGGCTGGCCGGGCTGCGCGGGGCCGCCGGGCAGCGCGCGCCGCATCTGCGCGATCTGCGCCTGGGCCGCCATCTGCTGGGCGACCAGCGCGGTCTGGATGCCGTGGAACAGCCCCTCGAGCCAGCCGACGAGCTGGGCCTGGGCGATCCGCAGCTCGGCGTCGCTCGGGGTGGCGTCGTCGCCGAACGGCAGCGAGATGCGGCGCAGCTCCTCGACCAGCTCGGGCGACAGGCCGTCCTCGAGCTCGTGCAGCGAGCGCTCGTGCACCTCGGCGAGGCGGGCGCGGCCGGCCTCGTCCAGGGGCGCGGTCCGCACCTCCTCGAGCAGCTGCTTGACCATGCTGCCGATCCGCATCACCTTGGCCGGCTGCTCGACCATGCCGGCCGGGTTGTGGTGCTCGCCCTCGCCGGAGACGGCCATCCCCTCGGGGCCCACCACGACGACGGTCTGCTCGGGCTGCTGGTCCGGCTGCTGGCTCATCGCTCCATCCTCACACCAGGAGCAGGAGCTTGCCCACGTGGGAGGAGGCCTCCATGGTCCGGTGCGCCCGCTCGGCCTCGGCGAGCGGGAACCGCTCGTGCACGACCGGACGCACGGTGCCGTCCGCGACCAGCGGCCAGACCAGCTCGCGCACCTGCCGGACGATGGTCGCCTTCTCGGCCGCGGGCCGGGCGCGCAGCGACGTCGCCAGCACGGCGGCGCGCTTGCGCAGCAGCGCGCCGAGGTCGAGCTCGGCCGTGGTGCCGCCCTGCAGGCCGATGACCACCAGGCGCCCGCCGGGGGCCAGGACGTCGACGTTGCGGGCGAGGTACTTCGCGCCCATGTTGTCGAGCACGACGTCGGCGCCGCGACCGTCGGTGGCCTCGCGCACCCGCTCGACGAAGTCCTCCTGGCGGTAGTCGACCAGCACCTCGGCGCCGAGCTCGGCGCACCGCGCCAGCTTCTCGGGCGAGCCGGCGGTCACCGCCACCCGGGCGCCGAGCGCGTGCGCGAGCTGGACCGCCATCGTCCCGATGCCGCTGGAGCCGCCGTGCACCAGCAGCGTCTCGCCGCGCTGCAGCCCCGCGGCCATGAACACGTTCGACCAGACGGTGCAGGCGACCTCGGGCAGCGCGGCCGCGTCGACGAGCCCCACACCCGCCGGGACGGGCAGCAGCTGGCCCACCGGCACCGCGACCTGCTCGGCGTAGCCGCCGCCGCCGAGCAGCGCGCACACCTCGTCGCCGACCGACCAGCCGGCCTCCTCGGTGCCCGGGCCCAGCGCGGCGACCGTCCCGGAGACCTCCAGGCCGGGCCAGGCGGGCTCGCCCGGCGGGGGCGGGTAGTGGCCGAGGCGCTGCATGACGTCGGCACGGTTCACCCCGGCCGCCGCCACCCGCACCAGCACCTGGCCCGTCGTGGGCTCGGGGTCCGGGACCTCCTGCAGCACCAGCTGCTCGGGTCCGCCGGGCTCGGTCACGGTGATCGCGCGCACGTCCCGACCCTACTGACGCCCGCTCAGCGGGAGGCCAGCCAGGCGGCGAGGTCCTCGGGGGTGTCCAGGTCGCGGGTCGCCGCGTCAGGCAGCGCGACCGGCACCAGGCCGAGCGCGCGCACCAGCGCCCGGGCCGAGGAGTCGGCAGCCGGGGGGTCGGCGGCCAGGGCGGCGGCGCCGTCCGGCGTGAGCGCCAGGTGCAGCGGCTGCGGGCCTCCGCCGGCGTCCCGGCCCACGACCCCGGCCCCGCCGGTGGGCAGCGCGGCCAGCGCCCGCAGCAGCGGGACGACGGCCAGGTGGGCCTCGGGGGCGTCGGCGGGCAGCACGACCACGGGCAGCGACGGCTCGAGCGCGCGGGCCGCGAGCACGCCGGCGTGCACCGCACGGGCGGGGCCGGACCCCGGGGGCGACTCCCGCACCCAGGTCACGGAGCGTGCAGGGGCGTCGGAGCCGTCGCCGGCGGCGGGGCCGGTCAGGGTCCGGGACGGGCCCACGACCGTCACGGGGAGCCCGGGTGGCAGCCCCGACAGGGTGAGGGAGAGCAGGTCGTGCTCACCCACGCGGGCGGCCAGCTTGTCCGAGCCGAACCGGACGGAGGCGCCACCTGCTAGCAGGACGAGGCTCGAACCGGGCATGATCCCCACATTGCCGTACGCCGTCACGGCGACTCGCCGGGACGACACTGCTCCGATCGGGTGATGTGCTGGGGCGGTTCGGTCAATCCGAGGTGGTTCCCGACCGATGGAGGGTCATCGGGCCGGCACCACGTCGTGCCGGCACACACGAGCAGACGAGTGGAAGGTCATCCCATGCTGCGCAGCTTCGGCATCAGGGCCAAGATCCTGGCCGTCCTCGCCCTTCCGGTCCTTGTCCTCGCACTGGCAGCGGGCGTCATCGCGACGTCGGCCACCACGGAGGCTCGCAAGGCACGGCAGATCGAGGCCCTGACGGAGCGGGCCGGCGGCCTCACCGACCTGGTGAGGGGGCTGGGCACCGAGCGCGCCCTGACCGTCGCCGTGCTGTCGGGCGACGAGTCGCAGGCGCCCGCCCTGGCCAAGGTCCGTCAGGCCCTGGACGCCGGGATGGCCGAGCTCGACCAGTCCACGGCCACCCTGGACATGAGCGAGCTGGACGAGCAGTCCAAGGCCGGCTACGCCGCCTCGCAGGCCGCCAACGACACGCTCCCGGAGCTGCGCCGCCAGGTCGACGGGGAGATCCTCAGCGCCGAGCAGGCCCTGATCCGCTACAGCGAGATCATCCGCGCCGACATCGCCCTGCCGGCCGCCATCGCCGACGGCGTCGACGACCGCACCCTGGCCAACCAGCTGCGCGGCTACACCGCCACCCTGGAGCTGCTGGACGCGATCGCCATCGAGCGCGACACCACCACCCCGGCGATCGCCGCCGGCGGCTTCGACGAGGCCAGCAAGGCCGCCGCCGTCGACGCCGCCCGCCGCAGCGACCTGGTCCGCGAGCGGACCGTCGTGGTCACCAACGCGGCCGGCGTGCGCACCCCGGCCCTCGGCTACACCCCGCAGCTGGCCCGCCAGCGCACCATCGACGACGCCGACGGCGTGTTCGAGGGCATCGACACCCAGTACTGGGTCGGCGCCTTCGAGGAGGACATCGACGCCCTCGGCTCGGGTCTGACCCGCATGGTCGAGGGTGCGGACGCCCGCTCCTCCCAGCTGTCCGGGGACGCGGACCGCGAGGCCCTGCAGGTCATCGTCGTCGCCGTCCTGGCCGTGGTCATCCCGGTGCTGCTCGCCCTGTGGCTGGCCCGCCGGATCACCCGCCCGCTGCGCCGCCTGACCGCCGCCGCCGCGCAGATCCGCGAGGACCTGCCGAAGATGGTCGAGCAGATGGCGACCCCGGGCGAGGGCCCCGAGCTGACCATCCCCGAGATCCCGGTCCAGTCCAACGACGAGGTCGGCCGGCTGGCCCGCGCGTTCAACGACGTCAACAAGACCACCGTCGCCACGGCGCAGGAGCAGGCCGCGCTGCGCGGCTCCATCGCCGCCATGTTCGTCAACGTCGCCCGCCGCGACCAGGTGCTCCTGTCGCGCCAGCTGTCCTTCCTGGACCAGCTCGAGCGCACCGAGGAGAACCCGGAGACGCTGGACAACCTGTTCAAGCTCGACCACCTCGCCACCCGGATGCGCCGCAACGCCGAGTCGCTGCTCGTCCTGGCCGGCATCGACACCGGCCGCCGCCTGCGCCGCCCGATGCCGCTGGCCGACGTCGTGCGCACCGCGTCCTCGGAGATCGAGCACTACGAGCGCGTCGACCTGGCCCAGCACGTCGACCCGCCGATGGTCGGCCACGCCGCCCTGATCGCGGCGCACATGCTGGCCGAGCTGCTCGAGAACGCCACCGCGTTCTCCGACCCCGGCAGCCGCGTCCTGGTCACCACCGACAACGGCCCGGTCGGCGTCCGCCTGACCATCACCGACGAGGGCCTCGGCATGAGCGCCGAGGAGCTCGACGAGGCCAACGACCGGATCATGAACCCGCCGGTGTCGGAGGTCGTGGGCGCCCAGCGCCTCGGCTTCTACGTGGTCGGCCGCCTGGCCCGCCGCCTCGAGGCGACCGTCCACCTCTCGCCCGGCGACGGCCGCGGCACCGTGGCCACGATCGACCTGCCCGCCGCGCTGTTCACCCCCGGCTCGGTCGAGGACCCCACCGCCCCCACGGTGACCCGCACCGAGCAGGCGCCGGCCGCCAAGCACACCCCCGACAGCATCGCCCCGGTCAACGCCGACGCCCTGGCCCACGCGGCCGAGGCCGTCGCCGCGGCCGCCGCCGCCGTCGAGTCGCAGACCATGCAGCCGCGGATCGTCCCGTCCGAGGGCCCGGCGCGCGGCGGCAGCCTGCCGCAGCGCACCACCGAGCTGCCCAAGCGCGAGCGCCCGGCGCACGTCGAGGCCCCGGCCGCCCACGTGGCGCCCCCGGTCGCCCCGGCCGCCGACGCCCCCGCGCTGCCGACCCGCACGCCGGCGGCCCCGCTGCCGGTGCCGGACCCGGTCGTCCCCGCCCAGCGCCGCGAGCCGAGCGAGGCCCGCCCGGGCCTGTTCACCGGCTTCCGCGCCCGCCGGGCCGAGGCGGTCGGCCGGTCGGTCACCCCCGAGACCCTGGAGGCCGACGGCGAGAGCCGTGAGGGCGCCGAGGTCGCGCAGGTCGACGACTCGCTGCACGCCCCGGTGGCGCCGGTCGAGGAGACCGTCGTCCTGGACGAGGTCGCGGTGCTGGACGAGCCGGTCGTGCTCGACGAGCCCGTGGTGCTCGACGAGCCGGTCGTCCTGGACGAGCCGGTCGTGGAGCAGCCCGTCGCCGTCGAGCCCGAGCCGGTCGTCGAGCCCGAGCCGGTCGTCGAGCCGGTGGTCGAGCCCGAGCCCGTCCACGAGCCGGTGGCGCAGGAGCCGCAGGTGCCGGTGGCGTCGCGGGCCGAGCCCCAGCACCGCCGCAGCGCGGCGAGCGAGCTCACCGCCCTGGCCTCCCAGCCCGTCCCCGAGGCGCCCGCCCCGGTGGCCGAGCCCGAGCCGGCGCCCGTGTTCTCCAGCGCCAGCGCGATGGACATCCTCCCCGGCGCCTCCGGCCGGCGCGGCCTGAAGCTGCGCGGCAGGCGCGACATCCCCGACGCCGTCGGCCAGCCCACCCGGATCACCTACCCCACGATGACCGCAGACGACCTCGCCGCCACCGCCACCGCCGAGATCGCGGAGGTCTACACCCCCGTGATGGCCGCCCCCTCGGCACCGCTGGTGCCCAAGGGCAGCACCCAGGGCCACGCCGAGACCCAGGCCGAGCCGGTCAGGGCCGAGCAGGCCGTCCAGGGTGCGGGCGACGTCCTGCGCCAGCGCTCGGCGATGGCGTCCAGCGCGCTCAGCGAGCTGTCCGCCCTGTCGTCCTACCGTCCCGAGGGCGGTGCCGCAGGTGGCACCCCCCTGGTGCGCCGCACCCGCGGCGCCAGCGCGGCGGCCGAGGTCACCACGACCCAGCCCGCCGTCTCCAGCCGCCCCGGCCGCACCGCCGCCGAGGTCCGCAGCATGCTGTCGGGCTTCCAGGCCGGTGTGAACCGAGGGCGCGCTACCGAGGCCACGGCCCCTGCTGCGGCGGGTGCCGGGGAGGAGGGTGGTCGATGACGCCTGGATCAGCACCTCGATCCGACACCACTCGTCCAGCACTCTCAAGCACCACCCCCACCGAACCGACATCCCTAGCAAGCCGCAGAACGACCGGAGGAACCCCGTGAGCACGATCAGCACCGAGGCAGCCAACTTCAGCTGGCTCCTGGACAACTTCGTCAAGAGCGTGCCCGACGTCCGGCACACCCTCGTCGTGTCGGCCGACGGCCTGCTCATGGCCATGTCGGACGAGCTGGACCGCACCAGCGGCGACCAGCTCGGCGCCATCGTCGCCGGCATGTCGAGCCTGACCCGCGGTGCCTCCCGGCAGCTGCAGGCGGGGGAGGTCCGCCAGGCGATCGTCGAGATGGACGCGATGTTCATGTTCCTGATGAGCATCTCGGACGGCTCGGTCCTGGCCGTGGTCGCCGACTCGACCTGCGACGTCGGCCTCATCGGTTACGAGATGGCCCTGCTGGTCAGCCGCACCGAGGCGACGCTGACGCCGCAGCTGGTCACCGAGATGCGCTCGCGGCTGCCGATCCACGGCGACACGCGGGCACCGGCTCTGGGGTGACCCGCGGTGGCCACTGACACGGGCGCCGGCACGGGCCGGCACGACGAGGACGACGCCAGCTACTCGGTCCGCCCGTACGCCCTGGTGGGCGGACGGACCAAGCCGGTGTCCTCGGTCGAGCTCCCCGTCGAGGCGCTGGTCGAGGGTCTGGAGGCCCCGGACGTCACGCTCACGCCCGAGCGTCGCCGGATCCTCGAGCTCACGGCCACCCAGTACCTGTCCGTGATGGAGCTGTCGGCCCACGTCAAGCTCCCCGTCGGCGTCGTCCGGATGATCGTCAGCGATCTCGCCGAGGCCAAGAAGGTCCGAGTCCACGGGCTCACCCCGTCCATGACCACCCCTGGGACCACCGCGGCCCCGGACGACAACGCTGCCACCCTCAGCATCCTGGAGAGTGTTCTCAATGGCATTTCCTCGCTCTGACGTCGCCCCTGCGGGTGCGGCTGCGGGGGAGCAGACCCCGCCGGCCCACACGGCCGCCCCGACCGTCACGAAGATCGTGGTCGCCGGTGGGTTCGCCGTCGGCAAGACGACCTTCATCGGGTCGATCTCCGACATCGAGCCGCTCTCGACCGAGGCCGCGATGACCGAGATGTCCGTCGGCGTCGACGACGCCGGTGGCGTCACCGACCGCAAGACCACCACCACGGTGGCGATGGACTTCGGCCGCATCTCGCTCCCGGGCAACCTGTGGCTGTACCTCTTCGGCACCCCCGGCCAGGACCGCTTCCTGTTCATGTGGGACGACTTGGTCCGTGGCGCCATCGGCGGCATCGTCCTGGTCGACACCGAGCGCCTGGAGCAGTGCTTCCCGGCGGTCGACTACTTCGAGGCCCGCCAGATCCCGTTCGTCGTGGCGGTCAACTGCTTCGACGGCGTGGCACGGCACGACCTGGACTCGGTCCGCGAGGCGCTCGCGGTGCCGGCCCACGTGCCGATGGTCTACACCGACGCACGGTCCAAGCAGGCCACCAAGCACGCGCTCATCACGCTCGTGCAGCTGGCCATGCAGCGACTCGCGGCGGGCCGCTGACCGCCACCACCGGTCACCGGCCCCCCGTGGGCTACAGGGGGGAGAGCCCGGGTCGTCCACCGCGCGAGCGGCGGTCGGCCCGGGCTCCCGCTCGTCCGGGTGCTGGTACGCGTCGTCCACGATGCGGGACGAGGTGCAGCCGGGGAAGCGTTCGGGAGGAACCTGGGTTGCAGGAGACGACCCCTGACCGCGGTCGCGCCCCCGCGACCCAGGCGCCCGAGGAGCCCTCGTGACGATCTACGACGACGTGACCGCACTGGTCGGTCGCACCCCGCTGGTGCGGCTCAACCGGATCACCGACGGGGCCCAGGCCACCGTGCTGGCGAAGCTGGAGTTCTACAACCCGGCCAACTCGGTCAAGGACCGGATCGGCGTCGCGATGATCGAGGCGGCCGAGCGCTCGGGGCAGCTGGAGCCGAAGGGGTCGATCGTCGAGGCCACGAGCGGCAACACCGGCATCGCGCTGGCGATGGTGGGAGCCGCCAAGGGCTACAAGGTGATCCTCACGATGCCCGAGACGATGAGCAAGGAGCGCCGGGCGCTGCTGCGGGCCTTCGGCGCCGAGCTGGTGCTCACCCCCGGCTCGGAGGGCATGAAGGGCGCCGTCGCCAAGGCCGAGGAGATCGGCGCCGAGACCGGCGCGGTCCAGGTCAAGCAGTTCGCCAACGAGGCCAACCCCGAGGTGCATCGCCGCACCACCGCCGAGGAGATCTGGGCCGACACCGAGGGTGCGGTCGACGTCGTCGTGGCCGGCATCGGCACCGGCGGCACCATCACCGGCGTCGGCCAGGTGCTCAAGGAGCGCAAGCCCGGCATGCAGATCGTGGCCGTCGAGCCCGCCGAGTCGCCGATCCTCAACGGCGGCCAGCCCGGCCCGCACAAGATCCAGGGCATCGGCGCCAACTTCGTCCCTGAGATCCTCGACCGCGAGGTCTACGACGAGGTCATCGACGTCGACGCCGACACCTCCGTGCGCTGGGCGCGCCGCGCCGCCGCCGAGGAGGGCCTGCTCGTCGGCCTGTCCTCCGGCGCCGCGCTGGCCGCCGCGGTCCAGGTGGCGCAGCGCGAGGAGAACGCGGGGAAGACCGTCGTGGTCGTCATCCCGTCGTTCGGCGAGCGCTACCTGTCCACCATCCTCTACAGCGACCTGATGGACTGATGCTGCGGGACGGTCTCGTCCCCGCAGCGACCGCGTCCGGCGCGCGCGCGTACCTCGCGCGCGCCCGGGCGCGGATGTCGGAGGACCTGCAGACGGCGCGCAAGCGCGACCCCGCCTCGGGGTCGGCGCTCGAGATCGCGCTGACGACACCGGGTCTGCACGCGGTCTGGCTGCACCGGGTCGCGCACCGCTGGTGGCTCACCCCCGGTGGACGGCTGCCCGCACGGCTGCTGGCCCACCTCGCGCGCGGGCTCACCGGGGTGGAGATCCACCCGGGCGCGGTGCTCGGCCGGCGCTTCTTCATCGACCACGGCATGGGCGTGGTGATCGGCGAGACCAGCGAGGTCGGCGACGACGTGATGCTGTACCACGGCGTCACGCTCGGGGGCCGCTCGATGGCGCGCACCAAGCGGCACCCCACGATCGGCGACCGCGTCGTCATCGGCGCCGGCGCACGGGTGCTCGGCCCGGTGGTCGTCGGCGACGACGCGCAGGTGGGCGCCAACGCCGTCGTGGTCAAGGACGTCCCCGCCGGTGCCGTCGTGGTCGGCGTCCCCGGCCGGGTGCGCGAGGTGCCCGCCGCGACGCGGGCCGCCACCGACGAGGACGACCTGGTCGACCCCGCGATCTGGATCTGACCCGGTCGTCGGCGCTCGTGGCCCCCGGGGCGCGTCAGCGGGCCCGCGCGAGCACGCAGGCGCCGGCCCCCGACCGCTCGTCCGGCGCCGGGGTCTCGACCAGCGCGGTGACCGTGAACCCGTTGTGGCGCAAGCGCCCTGCGACCGTCGCCGCGGTGCGCCGGTGCACGTGGACGCGCATCGGGTGGCCGCCGTAGCCGTCGGTCTTCAGGTGCGAGCCGGTGCCGGAGTGGAACCCGAGGAGGAGGTGGCCGGCCGGCCGCAGCACACGGCGCAGCTCGGCCAGGGCGGCGTCGAGGGCCTCGTCCGGGACGTGCTGGAGCACGTACCAGCAGACGGCGCCGTCGACGGCGCCGTCCGGCAGCGGGAGCGCGTGCAGGGCGGCGACGGCGAGCGGCGCCTGCGGGTCACGCTCGCGCGCGACGCAGAGCATCCCGCGCGAGACGTCGGTGCCGACGACGCGCAGGCCGTGGCCTTGCAGCCGTCGCGTCACCTCGCCCGTGCCGCAGCCGGTCTCGACCACCGTGCCGCCCTCACCGGCCAGCTCGGCGAGCAGCCGCAGCAGCGACAGCTCGACCGGCAGCCGGTCGAACGCACCCTCGATCAGGCGCTGGTAGTCGCCGGCGACGCGGTCGTAGGACTCGCGGGCGTCGCGCACCCAGGTGGCTGCGGGCGCGTCCTCGACCACCCGGCCGAGGCTAGGCCCTCAGCCGTCCAGGCCGCGCAGGAAGTCCTCGGCCTCGGCGGCGATCTGGTCGCCGTCCGGCAGCTCGTCGTCGGGCAGGGTCGGGGTGAGCAGGCCGGGTCCGGACAGGGTGCGGCCCGCGGCCACGGCGTCGTAGGTGCGCTCGAGGCCCTCCACCGCCTGCAGCGTCTGCGGCGAGTCGGCCACCTGGGCGTCGACCTGCTGGAGCACCTCGGCACCCACGGCGCGCAGCGCGTCGGTGGGGAGCGGCAGCCCGGTGCTCGAGACGACGGCCTCGAGCAGCGCGACGGCGGCCGGCGGGAACTCGGCCTCGGCCAGGTAGTGCGGCACGTGCGCGGTGTAGCCCACGACGTCGCGACCGGCCTCGGTCAGGCGAAGCTCGAGCAGGGCGCCGATGTGGCCGGGCACCTCGATGTCGCCGATCCAGCGCGGCCGGCCGGCGATCAGCTCGCGGCTGCTCGCGTGCGAGGTCAGGCCGACCGGACGGGTGTGCGGCGCCGCCCACGGGATGCCGTGCACGCCGACGACCAGACCGACGCCGAGGCGGTCGACCAGCCCGATGACGGCCTTGGTGAACCGCTCCCACTGCAGGTCCGGCTCGGGACCGTCGAGCAGGTAGAACTCCTGTCCGTCGGGAGCCTGGACGGCGTGGACCACGAGCCGGTGCTGGTCGACGTCGGTGAACCGGTCCTGCCGGAACACCATCCGCGGCCGGCGGCTGCGGTAGTCGATCAGCTGGTCGGCGTCGAAGGTCGCGACCTCGCGGCTGGGCAGGTCGGACAGCAGGTGCTGCACGGCGAGGCGCGAGGCCTGCCCCGCGTCGACGAAGCCGTGCAGGGCGTGCACCAGCGCGGGGCGGGTGCCGGGCTCGATGACGGACTGCTCGTCGAGCTCGTACAGGGCGGTCGGATCCAGCATGGTTCTCCTCGGTCGTCGCTGTGGAGCACAACGCCCGGACCCGGTCGAGGATTCCGGCCGGGCTACCCCGGCTGGCCCACGCCCGCCCGCCCCCTCACCCGGCCCGGCTGCGGTGCCACCCGGCGACGGCCCACTGGAGGTCGACGACCGGCGCGGCGCGGCCCGGTGGTCGGCCCAGCACCGGTGGTCGCACCGAGGTGTACCGGTGCCCCGTCGGGGTGGTCGTCGTCACCGACCCGTCAGGAGCCCGCGCGGCCAACCACCCGTGTGCCTGCTTGGCGAGGTTGCACCGCCGGCACAGGCCCTGGGCGTTGCGCCCGCTCGTGGCGCCACCCTCGGCGTGCGGGACGGCGTGGTCGGTCTCGAGCACCGGGGCGTCGCACCAGGGCGTGCGGCACGACTGGTCGGCCAGCGCGACCAGCCGCGCCAGCCCGGCGGGGAAGCGCCGCGAGCGGGAGTCCATCGCCGCCAGCGCGCTGCCGTCCGGCGAGGTCCACAGCCGTCGCAGCCAGGCCCGGCCGGCGGCGCCGGCCTCTGCGACCAGGCGGCGCGCCACGGCGGCAGGCACCGGGACCGGCACCTGCCCGCGGCCGCGCACCTGCGCCGCGTCGGGCCGTCCGGCCAGCAGCGCCTCGTCCGTCATCACCAGGTCGACCGTGACCCCGACCGGCTCGGTCACCGGGTCGCGCCCCGTGACGCGGCCCACGAGGGTGTCGGCCATCACCTGCCCGCGCCCGCGCGGGTCGCCGCCGGCCGAGGCGCTGGCTGCCGCACGGTGCAGCGCGGCGTAGGTAGCGACGCCCTCGGCGACCGGCAGCAGGGCGGTCACGTGCACCATCGCGTCCGGGGCGGGCCTGATCGTCACCCTGCGGTCGGCCGTCGCCCTCGCTGCCCGCCGCACCGCGGCGGCGGCGTCGAGCTCGTGCGCCAGGCTCTGCGCTGCCCGGATCAGATCGCCCTCCGACGTGCCGGGCGCCGCCAGCACCGGCTGGAGGCGGGCGTCGACCTCCCTGCGGTCCTCGACCTGGAGCACCGCGGTCTCGCGCACCAGGCAGGTGGCGCCCCACTCGGAGATGCTGCCCTCGGCGAGAGCCTCCAGCGTGCGCGGCATCTCGTGAGCCAGCGCGGTGGCCGTCCCGACGAACCGCCCACCACGGCGCGGCGACTCGCGCCGCGCCAGCGCCACCTGCTCGGCCACGCCGCGGCCCACCCGCTCAGCCGGGACGCCCGCCGCGCGCTGCGCCTCCCGCTGCGCCACGACCAGCGCGGCGGTGATCCTCGCCTGCGCCGCCGACGTCGCGCGCTTCAGCTCCTCCAGCCGCGTGATCTGCTCGATCCGGCCGGCGTCGTCGGGCGCGACGACCAGCCCGCGGACCGCCGCGGTGGCGGCAGGCAGCGGGTCGGGGACCGCAGCGGCGACATCGAACACGTGTTCGATCCTAGGGTCGACCACCGACAGGAGCAACGGTGTCCACAGGCCGTCCGCACCGTCCACAGCGTGGGTGGTCGCACCGGCCCGGGCCCAGCGGGAGCCCGGGCCGGCGCAGGAGGTGCGGCTCCGGAGACGGACCGGTCCTCAGGGGCCCGGCGTCACCGGCAGGCCGGCCTCGCGCCAGGCGACGAAACCGCCAACCACGTCGGTGGCGCGGTGCAGGCCGAGCGCCTGCAGCGACGCGGCGGCCAGGCTCGAGGCGTACCCGGCCGAGCAGAGCAGCACGACGAGGTCGTCGTAGCCCGGCGCCTGCAGCAGACGGGCGTCGCCCACCGGGTCGAGCCGCCACTCCAGCACGTTCCGCTCGATCACCAGCGCTCCCGGCACCATCCCCTCGGCGGCCCGCTGCGCGGCGGGGCGGATGTCGACGAGCAGGGCGCCGTCGAGCTGCGCCGCCCGCGCCTCGGCGGGCAGCAGCCGGCGCAGCCCGACCCTGGCCCGCTCGAGCACGTCCGAGACCGGCGTCGGCGGTGTGCGGGGGACCGGGACCGGCTGCGTGGGCAGTCCCAGCGGCAGGGCGCTCACGGCTCGTCCCTCTCCGGCTCGTCCGACACGACGGTGCGGACCGGCGCGACCACGCCGTCCAGCCAGGAGTAGTAGGTCATCTCGGTCAGCCGCGGCGAGTAGGCGTGGATGCTGACCGCCGGCTCCGCGAGCTCGTTGCGGACGTCGTGCACCTCGCCCGGAGCGATCGTGGCGACGACGCCGGGGACGAACTTGCGCGGACGCAACCGGCCCTCGTCCGGCCGGATCTCGTGCAGCGCACCGCGGACGACGGTGAAGGCTGCCGCGGACCGCCCGTGGTCGTGCAGGTCGGTGCCTTGGAACGTCAGCCAGGTGAGCACCCAGACGTCGACGCCCTCCGGGCCGTCGATCCGGGTCCAGCAGCGCTCGCGGCCGTCGAAGCGGACCGCGTGCTCCCACAGGGCGGGACGGGCCGCGACGTCGGCGACGAGCCGCTCGAGGTCGACGCCGGTGGCGGGAGCGGTCGGAACGGGTCGTGCAGGGGCGAGCAGGGTCGGAGCAGACATGGGTGTACCTCTCGAGGCATGTGGACGACGGTGTGCGAGAACGGATGTGAGGGAGCAGCTGGTCAGCGACAGGCGCGACAGCGGCTCACCGGCATCCGGCACAGGTCGATCACGCGACGGGTCACGGGGGCGACTCGTCGGGGCGAGAGGGTGGTGCTCATGAGGTGGACCTCCATCGGTCCTGGCGGAAGCACCCACACCCCGGGTGGGGCGGGTTGCTGCGGCGTCGACGAGCCAGGTCTCTCGGCCGCTCTGGATGGGCAGGTCAAGCGTGCGACCGCCGTCCGCGCCTCGGCAAACCCGTCCCGGATCGTGGACCCGGGGGCGGGTAGGTTGGTGCCATGGCCATCTCGTTCGAGAAGCAGGCGTCCGGCAAGGTCACGCTGACCAAGGGCGAGGGGCGGGTGCTCCTGCGCAAGGCGGGAGAACCGTTGCGCGCGACGGCGTCCTGGCCTCCCGCCACCGACTACGACGTCTACGTGCTGGCCGTGCTGCGTGACGGCAGCACCCGCGCCGTCGCCATGTTCGGCGCCGAGGGCCAGCCGGCGCAGGCGTCCTTCGGCGGCATCCGGCACCTCGGTGACGTCGGCCGGTCGGCGCCGGCCGGCGGCGGAGGCGGCCTCAAGGGGCTGTTCCGCAAGAAGCCTGCCGAGGCCGCACCGGCCACCGCGACCGAGACGGTCGAGATCACGCTGGACGACTCCGTGGCGGCGGTCGTGCCGGTCGTCTACTCGGCGCAGTCCAACGGCACCGGCTCGTTCCGCCGCTACCAGGTGAGCACCACCGTCACCAACGGCGCCGACTCGGTGACGATCGAGGCGCGCGACGCGAACGACGCCGACGACGTCTACTCGCTGGTCCCGGCCGTGATCTACCACCACCCCGAGGGCGCGGTCGTCGAGCGCGTCGAGCTCTACTCCGAGCCGGGCAGCGAGCGGCGTCCGGCCGTCTCGCTCGCGGCCGACGGCACCGTCACCGTGCAGATGGACCGCGGCCCGGAGAACGACTACAAGTAGCAGCACCCGGGTGCGCTGCGTGACCGCCTTCGGTCGATCGGACGACATCGGGCGCCGGGGCTCAGGCGCAGGGCGTGACCGGCCGAACGACGAGGTATGCCGGCCTCCGACGTGCTCGACTCCGCCCGGGAGCGGTTGCCCTCCTCCTGGCCGCCCATGGGCGCGGAGACCGCGGCGCTGCTGCTGCGCCGCGCCACCTGGGGACCGTCGCCGGCGACCCTCGCCGCCGCGTCCCGGGTCTCGCTCGACTCGTGGCTGCGCGCGCAGCTGTCGCCCGCGACGCTGCCCGACCCGCGGATGGACGCCATCGCCCCGGCCTGGCCGCTGCTCGGCCGCACGGTGGCCCAGGCGACTGCGGCGGCCGGCGGCGTCTGGACCGGCGAGTACCTCGCGTCGCTCGTGGAGCACACGATCGCCCGCTCGGTCTGGTCCGAGCGCCAGCTGTTCGAGCAGATGGTCTACCTGTGGTCCAACCACCTCAACGTCTCGCTCTGGGGCGACGGCGTGCACCTGTCGAGGCACAGCTACGACGCGGTGGTCCGCAAGCACGCGCTGGGGAGGTTCTCGGACCTGCTCGTGGCCGCGACCACCCACCCGGCGATGCTGCGCTACCTCAACGCCGACAGCTCGCGCGCGGGACGGGTCAACGAGAACCTCGGCCGCGAGCTGCTCGAGCTGCACACCGTCGGGGTCGGCAACCACACCGAGGCCGACGTCAAGCAGAGCGCGCTCGCGCTCACCGGCCTGTCGATCGACCGCACCACCGGCGAGTTCATGTGGCAGCCGAAGTACCGCTACGTCGGGCCGCTCACGGTCGGCACCTGGTCGCACCCGAACGGCTCCGCGGCCGACGGCCTCGCCGTCGTGCGCTCGTACCTGACCCACCTCGCGCTGCACCCCTCGACCGCGCGGCGCGTGGCCACCAAGCTCGCGGTGCGGTTCGTCTCGGACACCCCGCCGGCCGCGCTCGTCGACCGCCTCACGGCCGTCTACCTGTCGAACCAGAGCGCGATCGTGCCGGTGCTGATGGCGCTGTTCACCAGCAAGGAGTTCCGCGACAGCGCCGGCGCCAAGGTGCGCACGCCGCACGAGGACCTCGCCGCCACGCTCCGGGTCCTGAAGGTGCCCGCCCCGACCGTCGCCACCGCGCGCTCGGTCATGCAGGCCTGCCGCTGGACGCTGGACGGGATGGGGCACCAGCCCCTCGCCTGGCGCCCGCCCAACGGGTACCCCGACGTCGCCGGGCCGTGGATCAGCCCGAGCACGATGCTCGGCCGGTTCAACATGCACCTGTCCGTCGCGGCGGGGTGGTGGCCGAAGTTCGAAGGCTACACCGGGCCCGCGTCCGTCCTGGGTGCGCCGGTCCCGGCCACGCACGGCGAGCTCGTGGACGCGATGGCGGCCCGGCTGCTCGTGCCCGAGCCGTCCACCACGCTCCGGACCGCCCTGTGCGCCTTCTTCGAGGTGACCCCCACCACCGCGATCAACCAGTGGAGCCCGATGGCCACCTGGCGGATCGGCCACCTGGTCGCCCTGCTGCTCGACCACCCGTCCCACACGATCCGATGAGGACCGAGATGCCCCCCACCACCGCGCGACCGGGCACCACCGGCACCGACCTGCCGCCCTCCTGCGGGTGCTCGCCCGAGGCCGGCCTGTCGCGCCGTGCCGTCCTGCGCGCGATGGCCGCCGGCGGCGCCCTCGGCGCTGCGTACGCCGTGGCCAGCGAGGGGACGCACAGCCGGTACGCCTTCGCCGCCGACGGCACCACCGGCGACACGATCGTGATCCTCTCTCTGCGAGGCGGTTTCGACGGCATCTCGGCCGTCGCGCCCGTGGGCGACCCGTACTACCTCACCGCCCGCCCCGGCATGGCCGTCGCCTCTGCGAGCGCGATCGCGCTGGACCGCACGTTCGCCCTGCACCCGAAGATGGCGCCGCTGAAGAAGTGGTGGGACTCGGGCCACCTCGCCGTCGTCACCGACGTCGGCCAGGCCGACCCGACCCGCTCGCACTTCGACGCGATGGCCGAGATGGAGCGCGCCGCACCGGGTTCCGGGTTGCGGACGGGCTGGATCGACCGGCTCGCCGGCGCCCGCGGCACCACCGACGCGCTCGACGTGGCGCAGGTCGGCTCCAGCAGCGCGCCGTCGTCCTTCATCGGTCCGGTGGGCGAGAGCGTCCTGCGCTCGATCGACTCGTTCTCGATGACCGGTGCGAGCACCGACAAGGACGTCGCCGGCTGGTCCACCGCGCTGTCGGCGCTTCACGCCGGCGCACCGCCGCAGCTGGCCGGCTCGGTGCAGACCATGCTCGGCGCGGTCGGGACCGTCTCGCAGGTGCGCTCGCAGCCGTGGACGGCGCACGCGGAGTACCCGCGTGACAGCAACGGCAACCTGACCTCGCTGGCCGCCGCGCTGGCCGACACCGCCCGCCTGATCAAGGCCGGGATCGGCCTGTCGGTGGCCACGATCGACTCCGGCGACTGGGACATCCACGAGGGCGCGGGGGTCAACACGACCTGGGGACGCACGCCCCGCAAGCTCGAGGAGCTGGCCGCCGCGATGTCGGCCTTCGCCGCCGACCTCGGCACCCACCTCGCGAACGTGTCGCTGGTGACGCTGTCGGAGTTCGGCCGGCGGGTGTCGCAGAACGGCACCGACGGCACGGACCACGGGCACGGCAACATGGTGTTCGCGCTCGGCGGCGGCATCAACGGCGGTCGCGTGCACGGCAGCTGGACGGGCCTGGCGCCCGCGCAGCTCGTCGACGGCGACCTGCCCGGCCGCACCGACTACCGCGACGTGCTGGCGAACGTGCTGACCCGGCGCACCACCACGACGTCGACGCACATCCAGGCCACCTTCCCCGGCCTGCGGACCACGGCCTTGGACGTCGCCAAGCCGCGCTAGGCGCTGGGAGCGGGAGGGCGCTCAGCAGGTGCTGAGCAGGCCGGCGGCGCGCAGGGAGGCGAGCTCGCCCGAGCCCGGCGTCCCGCCGCCGGTCGCCTTCATGTCGCGCAGGCCGCCGAGGACCGACCAGGCGAACACCTCGGCGTGGTCCTCGGTGCCGGACGCCAGCCCGTGCGCCGAGGGGTACCAGCCGACCCGCAGGCCACGGACGGCGTCGTAGGTGGCGCGGTCGGTGGCGTCCATGCAGGTCTCGGAGACGGCGTGGCCGAGCTCGTGCACGAGCACGCGCAGGACGTCGTCGACGTCGTGGTCGGCGCGCACGTACATCTCGATCCGCCGCTGCGAGGGGATGGTGAGACCGCGGTAGCCGCCGCGGCCGGGCAGGTAGTCCACGGTGTAGCCGACGTCGGCCGGGTCGATGCCGGCGGCCAGCAGGCGCGCGCTCGCGGCGGCGCCGACGACCTCCCAGCGGTCGCCGGTCGGTGCGGCGACCGGTGCGACCACGGACGCCACCGGGCTGGTCACCTCGACCCGCACCTCGGGCGCGGCCGACACCAGCTCGGGAGCAGGGTCAGTCGCGACCACCGGCACGGGAGCGGCGAGCACCGGGGTGCCGCTCGCCGCCGGCGGCATCGCCAGCGTCGCGAGCAGGGACGCCGCCGCCACCAGGCCGGCCCGACGGGCCGGCCTGTTCTGTCGTCGCGCGCGCTGCTGGATCTGGGGCATGCCTCACCACGGGGTCGGTGGACGGGGTCCCGTCCACTGTCGGTACCTGACCCCCGAGGCCAAAGCCGCAGCAGCATGAGTCCCCGACCGGCTCACACAAAGTCACGGACGGTCACCGTCCGTGAATCGGTTCGTAGTGGCCTGTCCCGGTCCCGGCTGGTCCGTACCCTGGGCCCGTGGATGCGGGGGAGGTGCGGGCCGCGCTGACGCGCTCGCGCACCGACCGCGCCGCCCTGGCCGAGGTGCTCGACCCGCTGGCGCGCGCCGCCGCGGACGGCGACCAGGCCGCGCTCGAGCAGGTGCTCTGGGCCGTGGACGAGCTGCGGCTGGCCCGCCCCACGATCAGCGCTCTGCTGCTCGACGAGTCCGACGCCGACGACGTGCACCAGGAGGTGCTGATCGCCGTCGCCGAGGGCATCGGGCGGTTCCGCGGCGAGGGCCGGTTCACCACCTGGCTGCACCCCGTCGCCCGCAACAAGGCCGTCGACGCCCTGCGCCGGCGCCGCGACGGCCGCGCGCTCGCCGACACCGACGCGGTCGCCCGCATCTCCTCCCTCATCGCCACCCGCACGGTGCTGGACGAGGCGATCGCCGGCATCCCCGACCCGTACCGCGACGCCGTCGTCCTGCGCGACGTGGAGGGCCTCACCTACGAGCAGGTGGCGCAGCGGCTCGACGTGCCCCTCAACACCGTCCGCACCCGGATCTCGCGCGGCCGCGCCATCGCCGCGGCCCGGCTCTCCGGCGCGGTCCACGACGGGGACGGTGCCTCCCGGTGACGAGCGACCGGACGGGACCGCTGCCGGCACGGGTGGGACGGTTCCCGGTCTCGGCGCTGCTCGGCGCCGGCGGCTTCGCCACCGTCTTCCGGGCCCGCGACGAGCGGCTCGACGCCGACGTGGCGGTCAAGGTGCTGGCCGAGAACCACGCCTTCAACCCCGACGTGCGCGAGCGGTTCACCCTCGAGGGCCGGCTGCTGCGCCGCGTCGCCGACCCGCACGTGCTCGCCGTGCACGAGCTCGGCGAGACCGCATCCGGCCAGCCGTTCCTCGTGCTCGAGCTGGCCGAGGGTGGCGACCTGGCGGCGCGCGTGGCGCGGGCGCGGGCCGGCGGCTGGGTTCCCGGGCCGGACGACGTGCGGCGCGTGGCCGACGACGTGAGCGCCGCGCTGGCGTCGCTGCACGCCGCGCAGGTGGTGCACCGCGACCTGGCGCCGGCCAACCTGCTGCTGGTCGGCGGTCCCGCGGCGACGGGTGACGCGGTCGCCGCCGGAGGCCCGCTGGTCGGGCCCGCCGAGCGGTTGTGCGTCGCCGACCTCGGGCTGTCCAAGGACCTCGCCGCCGCGTCCGGGCTCACCGTCTCCGCAGGGACGGCGGGGTTCACCCCGCCCGAGCAGCGGCGCGGCGGCGGCTGGGTCGACCCGCGGGCCGACATCTGGTCGGCCGGCGCGCTCGTCGTCTGGCTGCTGACCGGTCGGCCGCCGGGCGAGGGCGGGTGGCGCGACGCCCTGCCGTCCGCGGGGTGGCGCCCCGACGTGCTCGCAGCCCTCGCGGTCGTGCTCGGACGGAGCCTCCACGACGACCCCGACGGCCGGCCGGCCGACGTCGCCGCCTGGCGCGACCAGGTGCGCTCGGCGCTGGCGCTGCCCGTCCCAGTGACGGAGCGGGATGCGCCGTCCGCCGCTGCGGGCGACGCGCCGCGGCGGCGGGCGCGTCGCCGGGCCCTGGTCGCCGGCGCCGCCGTCGTGGCCGTGCTGCTCGCCGGGCTGGGCGGGTGGCTCGCGGGCCGGTGGCAGCAGCCGGACGACCAGCGCACGACCGTCGCCGACGGCCGGGTGGAGGTCCGCACCGAGCAGGGCACCGCGAGCCTGGTGCTGTCGGGTCCGCGGACCCAGGAGGTGGACCAGGCGGTCGAGCTCACGCTCGTCGCCGAGGGTGTCCAGGACTGGGTCTGGTACGCGCCGGACGGCAGCGTGTACCCCGGCAGCGAGGCGATCGAGGTGACGCTGACGTCGGTCGGGAGCACGCGCGTGGTGGTGGTCGGGCGGGACGAGGACGGCCGGGTCTTCGACGCCAGCCTGCCGCTGCGGGCGGTGCAGCCGTGACCGTCTTCCCGCCTCGACCGACGAAATCCTGCCGAGCCGGGAACTTCCGTGGCGGCGGGTGCGACCCACGGTCACCACACCATCCAGGAGGTCGACCGTGAACCCGCTGCCCCGCCCCGCCCGCCCGTCCCTGCTGCTCGCCCTGGCCGTCGCGGTGTCGCTCACCGCCTGCGGCACCGCCGACCCCGTCGCCCGCTCGGACAGCCGGGCGCTCCCCGGCGCCGAGACGTCGGACCCCGGCTCACCCGTCGGCGACGACGGCGACGACGCCGTCGAGCAGCCCGACCCGGTGGTCCAGCCCGAGCTCCCCGCCTGCGAGCCGGGGCCCGGCAAGCAGGTCGAGCAGCTCGAGGACGTCACGATCCCGGCCTTCTCGATCGACGACCTCACCGTGCCGGACCAGACCGTCGGCAACGTGGTCGTGCCCGGCTTCACGGTCCCTGGGTTCGCGCTGCCGGAGACCAGGGTCGAGGCCGGCTGCATCATCCGGTACGACGCCCCCGGCGCCTGCCTCGGTGCCACCGAGATCACCGGTGTGGGGCTGCCCCCGGTGCGCATCCCCGGTGCCGAGATCCCGCCCGTCGTCGTCGACGGCGAGACGCTGTACGAGGGCGCCCGGGCCGAGGGCAGCTCGGCGGACGGGTCGAGCGAGGACGGCACGCGGGAGGAGCAGACCTGCCAGGACGTCCCGGCGGAGAGCGGGGACGACTTCATCGGGGCCGTGTTCCGTCCCGCGCTGTTCCGGTCCGCGCTGTTCCGGTCCGCGCTGTTCCGGTCGGCGCTGTACCGTCCGGCGATCTGCCTCGAGGCCGACGGCTCGACCGAGTGCGGCGACAGCGTCTCGGTGCCCTCGCTGAGCATCCCGTCGGTCAGCGTCGCCTCGCAGAGCGTGGAGTCGGCCAGCCTGCCGTCGTACGCCGTCGAGGGTGCCCCGGGCACGACCGTGTTCACCGACGGGTCCGAGCAGGCCTACGTCACCCCGGCCGAGGTGCTGTTCGACTTCGACGAGGCGACGATCAAGCCGGAGGCCGCCGGCTCGCTGGCCGCGATCGCGGCCAAGGTGCTCGAGGCCGGCCCGGGCGCGTCCGTCGTGGTGGAGGGCCACACCGACGACCAGGGCGCGGACGACTACAACCAGAGCCTGTCCGAGCAGCGCGCCTCGGCCGTCGCGCTCTGGCTGTCGTCGCAGGGCGGCGTGGCCGCCACCTCGATCACCACCGAGGGGTACGGGGAGCGCGCCCCGGCCGGCCCCAACGGCACCGATGAGGAGCGGGCGAAGAACCGCCGCGTGGTCATCACCGTCACGGCACCCTGACCGGGCGTCGGGCTACCCTCGGACCGCTGCTCCGGCAGCGAGGAGGGCTCGCGTAGTGGCCGAGCGCGGCGGTCTTGAAAACCGCTAGGCGGTAACCCCGTCTCGTGGGTTCGAATCCCACGCCCTCCGCCCCTGTGCTCGTGCCGGCCGTGCAGCCCTACTCGTCGGTGAAGAACTCGTCCGGGTGCCGCTCGAGGTACGCGCGGCTCAGGGCGTCCGGGTCGGTCGCGGCCTGCGCCTGGAGCGAGTACACGAGCTCGTCCAGGCGGTCCAGCCCCTCCCGGCTCGCCTGCGGGAGGGCGTCGAGCCGCTCCTGCCGCTCGGAGCGGTCGCGCGGGTAGGGCTCGCCGAGGACCGCGGCCGCCTCGTCGAGCACCGCTGCCCAGGCGTCGCTGCCCAGCACCCGCGCGGCCTCCTGCGCCTCCGGCAGCAGGTAGCCGGTGGAGTTGAAGAACAGCTGGTCGAAGCCGCCGTTGTTCACCTCGGCCACGACCCACCGCAGCGCGTAGACGGCCCGCTGACCGGAGGTGAGCGCCGCGAGGCGCTCGTCCGGCTCGTACGGGGTCCGCAGCCCGTCCCACATCGGCTGCACGACGGCGTCCAGCAGGTCGCCGCGCACCCGGCTGCGCCGGATCCGGAAGTCCGGACGCGGCCGGCGGGAGGGCAGCCTCACCGGACCAGGTCCAGGCCCTCGCCGAAGGCGCAGGACGCGAGCAGCCCCAGCGGTCCGCGCTGGTCGGGCGCGGTCGCACCGATCGCGACCAGGACGTTGAGCAGCATCCCGTAGGCGACGAAGTCGCGGGCGCGCTCCTCGGTGCAGCCGGTGCGCAGGACGACCTCGTAGATGTCGCCCATCGTGCGGCGCGCCTGGGCGCCGATCTCCGGCACGTCGCCGGCGAGGAAGCCGTGCATCATCACGAGCAGGGCGTCGCGGTCCGCGAGCAGCGCCAGGTAGCTCTCGTTCAGCAGCCGCCAGTCGTCCTCGGACGCCGGGTCGAACGACCGGGTGTCGACCACCTCGGCGAACCGGTCGTGGACGGTGCGCGTCACCGACTCGAACACCTCGAGGAACAGCTCGAGCTTGCTGCCGAAGATCCGCACGACGTACGGCTGGGACACCCCAGCCTCCAGCGCGACCGCCTCGGTGGTCGTCCCGGCGTACCCCGTGCGCGCGAAGGCACGTGTCGCCGCCGCCAGCACGTGTGCCCGCCTGGCGGCGGCGCTCATCCGCGACCGCGTGGGGGTCTGCTCTGCCGTCATGGTTGACAAGGTATCAAACGATAACTTAGCGTCGAGGTAAGTAATCGATCCATAACTTAGTGCCTCAAGGAGCACCGATGTCCACCACCCTCCCCGGGCTCGCCGGGACCGGACCTGCTGCCGGCCGACGCGCCCCGGTCGTCGGAGGCCGCGCGCCCCCGCCGCTCGGTCCCGGTCGCGCTGGCCCTGGTCGCCGCGTCGCTGCCGATGTTCATGGCGACCCTCGACAACCTCGTGATGACCAACGCCCTGGCCGTGATCGGGCCCGACCTGCGGGCGTCGGTCAGCGACCTGCAGTGGTTCGTCAACGCCTACACGCTGGCGTTCGCGACGTTCATGCTGCCGGCCGCGACGCTCGGCGACCGGTGGGGCCGGCGCCGGGTCTTCCTCGGCGGCATCACGGTGTTCACGCTGGCCTCGGCCGCTGCGGCCCTCAGCACCGACACCACCGCCCTGGTGGTCGCCCGCGCCGTCCAGGGCCTGGGTGCCGCCGCGATCCTGCCGCTGTCGCTGGCCCTGCTCGCCTCCGCCGTTCCGAAGGAGCAGCGGGCGGCAGCCATCGGCCTGTGGGGCGGCATCTCCGGCCTCGGCGTCGCCCTCGGGCCCGTCATCGGCGGGGCCGTGGTCGAGGGCATCTCCTGGCAGGCGATCTTCTGGCTGAACGTCCCGGTCGCGCTGGTCGCCCTGCCCCTGGCCCGGTTCGCCCTCGCCGAGTCACGCGGCCGTCGCCAGCGTCCCGACCTCGTGGGCACGCTGATCCTGGGCGGGTCGGTGTTCCTGGCCATCTGGGGGATCGTGCACGGCAACGACGACGGCTGGGGCTCGGCCGGGGTGCTGCTCCCGATCGTCGTCTCGGTCCTCCTGGTGCCCGCGTACGTCGTGTACGCCCGCGGACGCTCCGACGCGGTGCTCCCGCTGCGGCTGTTCGCCTCCCGCAGCTTCAGCGTCGCCAACGTGATCGGCGTGCTTTTCACCCTCGGGATGTTCGGCTCGGTCTTCCTGCTCGCCCAGCAGCTCCAGGTCGACCTCGGCTACTCCCCGCTCGAGGCGGGGCTGCGCACACTGCCCTGGACCGCAGCGCCGATGGTCGTGGCACCCCTGGCCGGCGCGCTGGCCGGACGCGTCGGCGTGCGTCCCCTGCTGCTCGTCGGGCTCGGCCTGCAGACCGGCGCGCTGGTGTGGCTGGCGATCCTCACCGGCGACCTCACGAGCTACGGGTCCCTGGTGCCCGCGTTCGTCATGGCCGGCACGGGCATGGGTCTCACCTTCGCGCCGAGCACGACGGCGGTCCTGGACGGGATGGCCGAGGACGACACCGCCACCGCCAGCTCCGCCAACGCCACGCTGCGCGAGTTCGGGGTCGCGCTCGGCGTCGCCGTGCTGGCCGCGGTCTTCCTCGCCGACGGCGGGACGATCGCTCCCGGCGGGTTCGACGAGGCGATCCCGGCCGCCCTGCTGGTGGGTGCGGCGGCGGTGGGGCTGGCGACCGTGGCGGCGCTGCTGCTCCCGCGCGGCCGTCCCGGCAGCTGATCGCCCGGACGACCCGGCGGTGTCAGACCGCCGGGTCGATCCGGCCCTGGACGGCGGGGCCCTCGACCTCGTCGTCGTCGCCGCCCATGTTGAGGCCCTCGATGTCGTGCTTGTTGACGATCGGCTCGAGCCGGTCGACGACCTCGCAGTCGAGGTGGTCGCGCACCACCGGCGGCAGGCTGTCGTGGAAGCCCTGCGTCACCGCGAGCACCGTGTGGCCGGTGAGCACCTCCTCGGCGTCGGCGGCGTAGACGGTGATCACCATGACCGGGCGCTCCTCCTCGGCCGAGACGTTCGGGGTGCCGCGGTGCAGCATCAGCGGCGTCCGCGCGGACATGTCGCCCCGCTTCGGGCTCTTCAGCGCCCGGCGGCCGTCCGCCTCGTAGTGCTCCTGGCCCTCGCCCTTGGACGGGAACATGCCGTCGTCCGTGGGGATCTCGTCCCACTGCGTGCCGTGCACGACCTCCAGCGGGCCGAGCTCCTCGCGGACGTCGACGGTGGGCAGGTTGAAGGCCAGCGCGGTGATCCGCGGCTTCCCGTCCTCGCCGGTGGTCATGCCGACCGGGCGGCGGAAGTCGCGGTGCCACGGCTGGTGCTTCGAGCCCGGGAACGAGACGTCGAAGGCCACCTCGCGGATCCGGTAGTCGGGGCCGAGCACGTGGGTGCAGGCCTGCACCAGCCACGGGTGCGCGAGCAGGTCCACGATCATCGGCAGCTGCTCGGGGTGCACGGCGTAGTACCAGCGCTGCGGCCCGCGCCGCACCCGTCCACCGGGGTAGCTGCTCGCCTGCTCGTAGAGCCGCATGCACTCCTCGTGCAGCCGCTCGATCAGCTCCGGCGGGTGGGCGCCGCGCATCGGGGTGATCCCGTCGGTGTACAGCTCCCGCTCGACCCGCTCGAGGTCGAGGTCGGCGAGCCCGGTCTGCGACGTCATGGTGTGCCTCCGTGCGGTTCCCGTGTGCTGTCAGTCGGCGTCGAGGGCGGCGATCTCGTCGGCGGTCAGGTCGAGGTCGGCCGCGGCGGCGGAGTCGGTGATCGACTCGGGCCGCTTGGCACCGGGGATCGGGACGACCACCCGGGACTGGGCGAGCTCCCACGCGAGCGCGACCTGCTGGGCGCTGACCCCGCGGTCCTGCGCCACCGTGGCGAAGGCCGGGTGCTTGTCGGCGAGCTCCTTGGCGTCGCCGAGGCCGCCGAGCGGGCTCCACGGCAGGAACGCCAGGCCGAGCTCGGTGCAGACGTCGATCTCCGGGCGGCTGCTGCGGAACTTCGGCGAGAACTGGTTCTGCACGCTCACCAGCGCGTCGCCCAGGACGGCGTGCGCCGCACGGATCTGGTCCGGGTCGGCGTTGGACAGGCCGACCATCCGCACCTTGCCCGAGTCGGCGATCTCCTTGAGCGTGCCGATCACCTCGGCGTAGTCGACGTCGGGGTCCGGGCGGTGGTGCTGCCACAGCGCGATCTGCTCGACGGCGAGCCGGGACAGGCTGGCGTCGACCGCCTGCCGCAGGTGCGCCGGCGTGCTGTCGGTGTCCCAGCCGCCGCCCTCGGTGCGGACGTGCCCGCCCTTGGTGGCCAGCAGGACCTGGTCGCGCACGCCCAGCTCGTCCAGCAGGGACGCGACCAGCCGCTCGTTCTCGCCCTGCGCGCCGGCGCCCTTCTCCTCGCCCGGACCGTAGGCGTCAGCGGTGTCGAACAGGGTGACGCCCGCGTCGAGCGCCGCGCGCACGGTGGCCGCGAGCTGCTCGCGCGGCTGGGAGCCGCTCTGGTCGAAGGTCATCAGGCCGAGGCCGATCGCGCCCACCTCGACGCGCCCGACGGTGCCGTTGCCGATCGTCCGTGTCCTCATGGCCCGACCCTACGAACCGCCCCGCCGCCCCGCGAGCCGGGCTCAGCGGTCGAGCGTGATCCGCAGCATCACCCGGTCGCGCGAGCCGGACGAGGCGACCTTCTCGATCCCCATCATCGTCTTGTACTCCAGGCCGTACTTGGCGCCGACGACCTCGCCGACCCGCTCCTCGCTCGCCGGGTCCTCGAGCACCTCGGCGGTGCCCGTCACCACGGGCGCGTCGTCCTCGACCTTGCCGAACCGCCCGCTCGGACGGAGCTCGACCCGCGCGTCCCGGCGCAGCCGCTTCACCTTGCCGCTGCCGGCCGGGGTCGTCACCACGAGGGCCTCGCCGTCACGGGCGATCCAGACCGTCGTCGGGACCGGCTCGCCGGAGGCGCGGAACGTGGTGAGGGAGACGAAGCGCTCGTCCCCGATGGTCTCGAGCGTGGCGTCCTGCGTCACGGGGCCTCTTCCGTCGGTGTGTGCCACCGACGTTACGGCTCAGGCGGTTCCGCGGCGCGGCAGGTTCTGCAGCCGCAGCTGGCCGCGCGAGACCAGGCGGCCCTCGGCGTCGTGGCTCTCGACCACCCACACCTGCTGGGTGCGGCCCTGGTGCACCGGCGTCGCGGTCGAGGTGATCTCGCCCGCGGTGACGGCGCGGTAGAAGTCGGTGGAGTTGCTGACCCCGACGACCTTGCCGCGCTCGCCGAACCAGATCGCGCCGCCCACGCTGCCGAGGGTCTCGACCACCGAGCAGTGCACGCCGCCGTGGACGATGCCGTAGGGCTGCAGCAGGTGCGGCCCGACCGTCCAGGTGGCGACCATCCGGTCCGGACCGGCCTCGACCACTCGCAGGCCGAGGTGCCGGCCGAACTCGCCGAGGGCGCCGTTCACCGCGTCGGCGTCGGCGGCGGTGGGCATCGAGGTGGCGTCGGTCGGTCCGGTCGCAGCGGTCGGCTCGGTCACGGGGCTCATCCCACCACGGCCGGCTCGCGGGTCCCGGCGCCCGTGCCGGTGTCGGTGCCGGCCGCCCGCTGCCGCTCGGCCTCCGCGCCCGTCGCGATCTCGGCGCCGAGCCAGGCGACGGGGATGCCGAAGCCCTCGACCAGCGTCAGCGCGTGCGGCCGCAGCTCGTCGAGCAGGCCGTTGACCAGCGAGGTGACCGTCTTGGCGCGTCCGGGCGTGAGCCGGTGGTGACCCAGGAACCAGGCGAGGTCGCGCTCGATCGTGGTGAGCGCGTGCAGGTCGCAGACCTTCTCCAGCAGCGCCCGGGCCTGCGGGTCCTCGCACGCCTCGATCCCCGCCACGAACGACTCGAGGACGACGCGCTCGACGTGCACGCGCGCCGCGGTGAGCAGGTGGTCCTGTGAGGCGTTGAAGCCGGCGAAGGGGTCGGACGAGCGCGCGACCTTGCGCAGCCGGGTCGCGAGCCCCTCGAGGACGTGCCGCTCGCGGTCGACCAGCAGCCGCAGCTGCACCGACCGGTCGCGCAGGTCGCCGTCCCCGACCGGCCCCGGCACCGCCGACAGCAGGCCCCGCACCACGCCGCGCAGCGCCGTCCGCTCGACCAGGCCGCCGCCGACCTGGCGGGCGACGAAGCGCACGGTGCCGAGGGTGTCGAGCGCCTCGAAGGAGTCCTTGTAACCGGTGAGCAGGCCCTTGGCGACCAGCTGCAGGAGCACGGTGTTGTCGCCCTCGAAGGTGGTGAAGACGTCGGTGTCGTTCTTCAGCTGCGGCAGCCGGTTCTCCGCCAGGTACCCCGCGCCACCGCAGGCCTCGCGGCACTCCTGGATGGTGCGGGTCGCGTGCGCGGTGGCCAGCACCTTGACGCCCGCCGCCAGCGACTCCAGCTCGCGCTGGTCGTGCTCGTCCACCTCGCCGTCGGGTTCCGCGAGCACGGTCTGCACGTCGTGCATCCGCGACACGAGGTCGTTCTGGGCCATCTGCAGCGCGTACGACGTCGCGATCGCCGGCAGCAGCCGCCGCTGGTGCGCCCGGTAGTCCATCAGGACGACCTCGGCGTCGGACCCCGGCGCGGCGAACTGGCGCCGCTCGAGCGCGTACCTGGTGGCGATGCTGAGCGCGGTCCTCGTCGCGGTGCCCGCCGCCCCGGCGATCGAGATCCGGCCGCGCACCAGCGTGCCCAGCATGGTGAAGAACCGCCGGGTGTCGCTCTCGATCGGCGAGGAGTAGGTGCCGTCCGGGGCGACGCTGCCGTAGCGGTCGAGCAGGTTCTCGCGCGGCACCCGGACGTGGTCGAAGGTGAGCCGGCCGTTGTCGACGCCGGCGAGGCCGAGCTTGTCGCCGCAGTCGCCGATGGTCACGCCGTCGGCGGTCGTGCCGTCCTCGTCGCGGATCGGGACGAGGACCGCGTGCACCCCGTGGTTCGTGCCCCGCGTGACCAGCTGGGCGAAGACGACCGCGAGCCGGCCGTCACGCGCCGCGCCACCGATGTAGTCCTTGCGCGCACCGGGATGCGGTGTGTGGACGACGATCTCGCCGGTCGTCTCGTCGTAGGTGGCCGTGGTGCCGATCGACATCACGTCGCTGCCGTGACCGGTCTCGGTCATCGCGAAGCAGCCGGGCAGCGAGGCGTCGATGATCGAGGGCAGGTAGCGCTCGTGGTGCGCCCGGGTGCCGAGGTTGGCGACGGCGCCGCCGAACAGGCCCCAGTGCACGCCGGCCTTGACCAGCAGCGACAGGTCCATGTGCGCGAGCATCTCGAACGCGGTGACCGACGCCCCGATGTCGTTCGTGCCGCCGAACTCCTCGCGGAAACCCGCTCTGGCGTGGCCGGTCTCGGCCAGCAGCCGCACCTGGTCGGCGACCCGGGCCCGGTGCGCCTCGCGGTCCAGGCCCAGCGGCGGCATCAGCAGCTCGGCCGGCAGCTCGGCGCGGGCGCGCTGCTTGACGTGTCCCCACCGCCCGTCGAGGGCGGTGCGCAGGGCCTCGGACGTGCTGGTCATCGGGACTCCTCGGTCAGCGGGGTGGAGGACGGGGAGGGCGGCAGGGCGGTGGCCAGACCGTCCCAGGCGAGGTCGACGAGGTGGGCGACGACCTCCGAACGCGGTGCGGGGGAGGGCGAGTCGATCCACTCGTCGGCCACGGCACGGACCATGCCGACCAGGGCGTGGCCCCAGGTGTCGGCCCGGTCGGCGGGGGCGCCGGCGGCGGCCAGCGTGCGGCCCACCTGGTGCCCGACCAGCTGCACCAGGCCGCGGACGGGGTCGGCGCCGCCGGGCGACTGGCCGCCCGCCAGCAGGGGCCGCTCGACGACGAACCGGTAGACCTCGGGGTCGCGCTCGACCAGCGCCAGGTAGGCGTCGCAGGCGGCGGCGACGGCGTCGCGGGTGTCGCCCGTCCCGGCCCGCTCGGCGCTGGCCCGCAGGTCGCGCCCGATCCGCTCGTGCACGGCCTCGGTGACGGCCAGGTACAGCTGGCCCTTGTCGCCGAAGTGCCTGTACAGCACCGTCTTCGAGGTGCCGGCGACGGCGGCGATCTCGTCCATGCCCGCCCCCGACCCGTGCTGGCGCACGGCGCGCAGCGTGGCCTCGACGAGGGTGCGCCGGCGCTCGGTGCGGTGGTCGTCCCACCGCCGGTCGCGACCGTCCCGGGCAGGTGCCGGGCCGGTCAGCGGATTCATGTGACGGACGGTACCGCATACCGGGGGTACCTGCTAGTGTCCCGGCAGGAGCGTTCGCCCCGCAGAGCAGGAGAGCACCCGATGGCACAGGCACAGACCCCGTCCACCCGTCGCGCGGCGGTGGTCGGCGGCAACCGGATCCCCTTCGCCCGCTCCGGCGGCGCGTACGCTTGGGCGTCCAACCAGGACATGCTCACCGCGACCCTCGACGGGCTGGTCGCCCGGTTCGGCCTCGCCGGCCGACCCGTGGGCGAGGTCGTCGCCGGCGCGGTGCTCAAGCACAGCCGCGACTTCAACCTCACCCGCGAGTGCGTGCTGGGCTCCCAGCTGTCGGCGAACACGCCGGCCTACGACATCCAGCAGGCGTGCGGCACCGGCCTGGAGGCCGTCGTGCTCGCCGCCAACAAGATCGCGCTCGGCCAGATCGACTCGGCCATCGCCGGCGGCGTCGACTCGGCGTCCGACGCCCCGATCGCGGTGAACGAGGACCTGCGCCAGACCCTGCTCGCCCTCAGCCGCGCGAAGACCCCCCAGCAGCGGATCAAGGCGCTGGCCAGCATCCGCCCGCAGCAGGTGGTCCCGGAGATCCCGCGCAACAGCGAGCCCCGCACCGGCATGTCGATGGGCGACCACATGGCCGTCACCGCGCACGAGTGGGGCATCACCCGCGAGGCGCAGGACGAGCTTGCCGCCGCCAGCCACCGCAACCTCGCGGCGTCGTACGACCGCGGCTTCCAGGACGACCTGGTCACCGGCTACCTCGGCCTGACGCGCGACCAGAACCTGCGGCCCGACTCCTCGGTCGAGGCGCTGGCGAAGCTGAAGCCGGTGTTCGGCAAGGACCTCGGCGACGAGGCGACGATGACGGCGGGCAACTCCACGCCGCTCACCGACGGCGCCTCCGCCGTGCTCCTGGGCTCGGACGAGTGGGCCGCCGAGAACGGGCTGCCGGTGCTGGCGCACGTCGTCGACGCGCAGACCGCCGCGGTCGACTACGTGCACGGCGGCGAGGGCCTGCTGATGGCTCCGTCCTACGCCGTCCCGAAGATGCTGGAGCGGCAGGGCCTCACGCTGCAGGACTTCGACTACTACGAGATCCACGAGGCGTTCGCCTCCACCGTGCTGGCCACGCTCAAGGCGTGGGAGGACGAGGACTTCTGCCGCGACCGGCTCGGGCTGGACAAGCCGCTGGGCCCGATCGACCGCACCCGCCTCAACGTCAACGGGTCCAGCCTCGCGGCGGGCCACCCCTTCGCCGCCACCGGTGGCCGCATCGTCGCCGGCCTGGCGAAGACGCTGCACGACAACGGCGGTGGGCTCGGGCTCATCTCGATCTGCGCCGCCGGCGGCCAGGGCGTCGTCGCCATCCTGGAGGGCGCCCGGTGAGCGCCCCCACGACCGGCCGCCCGCACGCCGACGCCTACACCGGCTTCGTCCGCTCCGGCTTCGGCAAGGCGCTGTCGACCCGGCTGGGCCTGCCGCAGCCGGTCCCGCTGCGCCGGTACACCCCCGGCGACCCGCTCCTCGACGGCCCGGCCCTGGTCGCCACCGTGGGCCGCGCCGCGCCGTTCGACCGGGCCGTCGGACTGCTGCTCGCCGCCGAGGGCGTCGAGGTGGTGGGCGAGCCGTCGGCCGACCGGCGCCTCGCCGCGGTCGTCGTCGACGTGAGCGGTGCCCGCGAGGTCGCCGACCTCGAGCAGCTGCGCGCGGTGCTCGCGCCGGCGCTCAAGCGGCTCGGCCGCTGCGGCCGCGTCGTGCTGGTGGGCCGCGCACCCGAGACGCTCGAGGAGCCGGAGGCGGCCGCGACCCAGCGTGCTCTGGAGGGCATCACGCGCTCGGTCGCCAAGGAGCTGCGCCAGGGCGGCACGGCCAACACGGTCTACACGCTGGGCGACGACGCCGAGATCGGTTCGGCGCTCGCGTTCTTCCTGTCCGGGCGCTCCGCGTACGTCGACGGCCAGCTGGTCCGCGTCGGCGCCGGCGAGGTGCCGACCGGCGGCGACGGCGAGCGTCCGCTCGAGGGCAAGGTCGCGGTCGTGACCGGTGCCGCCCGCGGGATCGGCGCCTCGATCGTCGACGTCCTCGCCCGTGACGGCGCCTCCGTGATCGCGGTCGACGTCCCCGCCGCCGGTCAGCAGCTCGCGGCCGTGGCGAACCGGGTGGCGGGCACCGCGGTCCAGCTCGACGTCACGGCGGCCGACGCCGGCTCGCGGCTGGCCGAGGCGGGTTCGCGGCGCGGCGGCATCGACCTGGTCGTGCACAACGCCGGGATCACCCGCGACAAGCTGCTCGTCAACACCGACGCCGACCGGTGGGGCGCCGTGCTCGAGGTCAACCTCGCGGCGCAGCTGCGCATCGACGACGTCCTGCTCGCCCCGGGTGGCGGCGTCAACGACGGCGGCCGGGTCGTGGCCGTCTCGTCGATGAGCGGCATCGCCGGCAACCGCGGCCAGGTCAACTACGCGGCCAGCAAGGCGGGTGTGATCGGCATGGTCGGCGCCCGGGCGAAGCTGCTCGCGGGCCGCGGCATCACCTACAACGCGGTGGCGCCCGGCTTCATCGAGACCGAGATGACCTCGCGGATCCCGCTGGCCACCCGCGAGGTCGGCCGCCGCGTCAACAGCCTGTCGCAGGGCGGGTTGCCGGTCGACGTCGCCGAGACGATCGCCTGGTTCGCCCGTCCGGGCAGCGCCGGCATCACCGGCCAGGTCGTGCGGGTCTGCGGCCAGAGCATGCTGGGGGCCTGAGATGGTCTCCCGCCCCACCGTGCGCGACCCCAACCGGCTGGTGCTCTCGGAGCGGCCGGACCTCAAGCGGCTGTTCCTGCGCGCGGCGGTCACCTCCCGCGGGCGCGGCGGCGACCTGCCGCCCACCCGCGTGGAGCTCGCCGACCAGGCGGTCGACGTCACGCACCTGGCGCGCTACGCGCGGGTCTGCGGCTTCGCGCTGTCCGACACGCTTCCGGCGACCTACCTGCACGTGCTGGCGTTCCCGCTGCAGGTGGAGCTGATGGCGGGACGGTCGTTCCCCCTGCCGCTGGCCGGGATGGTGCACGTGGCCAACGAGATCCGCGTGTCCCGAGCCGTGCAGGCCTCCGAGCGCGTCGACCTCGTGGTGTGGTCCCAGGACCTGCGCGAGCACCCGAAGGGCGCGCTGGTCGACCTGCACGGGCAGGCCAGGGTCGCCGGCGAGGTGGTGTGGCACGGACGCAGCACCTACCTCGCGCGCGGGCACCAGGCGCCTCCCGGCGGGTCGACGCTGCCGGCCGACGACCTGGCGCGGACCGCCGCGCCCGAGGTGCCGGACCGGGCGTCGTCGGTGGTGCGGGTGCCGGACGACATCGGCCGGCGCTACGCCTCCGTCAGCGGCGACGTCAACCCGATCCACCTGAACCCGTTGGCAGCCAAGGCCTTCGGGTTCCCGCGCGCCATCGCGCACGGGATGTGGACGCACGCCCGGTCGCTGGCCGCCCTCGAGGGACGGCTGCCCGCTGGCGCGGTGGAGGTGCAGGCGGAGTTCGCCAAGCCGGTGCTGCTCCCCACCACGGTGGCGCTGCACACGGCCCTCACCGACGACGGCGCGGTGGTCGAGATGCGGCCCGGACGGCGTCCCGGCCTGCACGTGCGCACCACCGTCAGCGGCGCGTCCGCCTGATCCTGGTCAGCAGCACGCCGAACGGCACCGCGAGGCACGCCAGCACCAGGGTGGCGAACACGAGCAGGACGGTGCCCAGGATCATCACGTAGCCGTGCGGGTCGACGGTGCCGTAGCCCGGCTCGCCCGGTCCCGGGGCGGTGTAGGTCGGCACCACGAGCCAGAGCAGCAGCCCGATGAAGGCCAGGACGACCAGGCCCAGCGTCCCGAGCACCCACACCGCGACGGAGCCGTCGCCGGTGTCGGGGGCCGGGGGCGCGAAGGGCGCCCGGGCCGGGTGCGTGGTCACGGGTCCATCGTGGCCCCGCGCGGACGAACCGGACACCGGAGCAGGCCCCCGCCGGGCGAACCGACCCCACATCGTGCCCTCGCCGTGTCCGTTCCGTGTCCGTCGGTGACGCTGCGTGATCTGCGATCCTCGCCACGTGCCCGACGACGTGCCCGACCACGTGCTGCGCCCGCGCGGCCACCAGGACCTCGCGTGGTCGCTGGGCTTCCTCGCGGCGCACGCCGTCCCCGGCCTCGAGACCTGGGACGGGACGACCTACCGCCGGGTGCTGCGGGTCGGCGGCCGGCCGGTGCCGGTGGCCCTGCGGGTCGCGGACGGCGCCGACGCGCTGGTGGTGAGCGGGCCGGCCGCCGCCGTGCCGGTGGTGCGCGACCTGCTGGGCACCGACGACGACAGCGGGCCGGCCGAGCGGGCGCTGGCCGCCGACCCGGTGCTCGCGCCCCTGGTGCGGCTGCGGCCGGGGCTGCGCGTCCCGGGCAGCCCCGACCACCTCGAGACGCTGGTCCGCACCGTCGTCGGGCAGCAGGTGTCGCTGGCCGCGGCGGCCACCGTCACCGGGCGGATCGTGCGCGCGCACGGACGACCGCTGGACGTCGCCGGCGCGCACGGCCCGACCCACGCCTTCCCGGCCGCCGAGGTGCTCGCCGCGGTCGACCCGGAGACGCTGCCCATGACCCGCGCCCGCGCCCGCACCGTGGTGGGCGTCGCCGCGGCGCTGGCCGCCGACCCGGACCTCGTGCACGACCCGGTGCGGCTGCTCGCGCTGCCCGGCATCGGGCCGTGGACGGCCGACTACCTGCGGCTGCGCGTGACCCGCGACCCGGACGTGCTGCTGCCCGGCGACCTCGCGGTGCGGCGGCAGGTCGCCCGGCTCACCGGCCGGCCGGACGTCACCGCGCGCGAGGTCGCCGACCTGGCGTCGCGCTGGGCGCCGCACCGCACCACGGCGATGCTGCAGCTGTGGGCCGACTACCTCGCCGGCACGCCGGCCGTCGCCGCCCCGGCGGCGTCGCCCTCGGCCTCCAGGTCGACGGCCGCACCGCTGAACTGAGCGCGGTACAGCCGGGCGTACGCACCGTCGGCGTCGAGCAGCTCGGCGTGGGTGCCCTGCTCGACGATGCGGCCCTGCTCCATCACCAGGATCAGGTCGGCGTCGCGGATCGTCGAGAGCCGGTGGGCGATGACGAAGCTCGTCCGGTCGGTGCGCAGCGCCGACATCGCCTGCTGCACCAGCCGTTCGGTGCGGGTGTCGACAGACGACGTGGCCTCGTCGAGGATCAGCAGGTCGGGGTCGGACAGGAACGCCCGCGCGATCGTCACCAGCTGCTTCTCGCCGGCGCTGATGTTGCCGCCCTCGTCGTCGATGACGGTGTCGTAGCCGTCCGGCAGCGAGTGCACGAACCGGTCGACGAAGGTCGCCTCGGCGGCCTCCTGCACCTCCTCGGGCGAGGCGCCCGGACGTCCGTACGCGATGTTGTCGCGGATGGTGCCGTTGAACAGCCAGGTGTCCTGCAGCACCATCCCGATCCGCGACCGGAGCTGGTCGCGCGGCATCGCGGTGACGTCGACGCCGTCCAGGGTGATGCGTCCGCCGTCGAGCTCGTAGAAGCGCATCACCAGGTTGACCAGCGTGGTCTTGCCCGCGCCGGTCGGCCCGACGATCGCGACGGTCTGGCCGGGCTCGACCTGCAGGTCGAGGTGGTCCAACAGCGGGGTGCCCGGGTCGTAGCCGAACGAGACGTCCTCGAAGGCCACCCGCCCGCGGGCGTCGTCGACGTCCACCCGCGCGGGCGCCCCGGTGACCTGCTCGGGGGCGTCGAGCACCTCGAACACCCGCTCTGCCGAGGCGACGCCGGACTGCATCAGGTTGGCCATCGAGGCGACCTGGGTCAGCGGCTGGGTGAACTGGCGCGAGTACTGGATGAACGCCTGAACGTCACCGAGGCTCATCGTCCCCGAGGCCACCCGCAGGCCACCGACGACGGCGACGACGACGTAGTTGAGGTTCCCGATGAACATCATCGCGGGCATGATGATGCCGCTGATGAACTGGGCGCCGAAGCTGGCGTCGAACAGCTGGGAGTTCTTGTCGCGGAACGTGCCCGCGACCTCCTGCTGCCGGCCGAAGACCTTGACCAGGCCGTGCCCGGTGTAGGTCTCCTCGATGATCCCGTTCAGCTCTCCGGTGTTGCGCCACTGCTGCACGAACTTCACCTGCGACCGCTTCGCGATCAGGCCCGTGACCACCATCGAGACCGGGATCGTCACCAGCGCGATCAGCGCGAGCAGCGGCGAGATGTACAGCATCATCGCGACCATCGCCACGACGGTGAGCAGCGAGGTGAGCAGCTGCGACAGCGTCTGCTGCAGCGACTGCGCCACGTTGTCGATGTCGTTCGTGACCCGGCTCAGCAGCTCGCCCCGCGGCTGGTTGTCGAAGTACGGCAGCGGCAGCCGGTGCAGCTTGGCCTCGACGTCGGCGCGCAGCCGGTGGATCGTCCGCTGGACCGCGCCGGCGAGCACGTAGCCCTGCCACCACGCCAGCAGCGACGCCACGACGTAGACGGCCAGCGCCACCAGCAGGACGCGCCCGACGGCGCCCATGTCGATGCCCTGGCCGGGCACGAGGTCGCGCATGCCGGAGACGAGGTCGGCGAACCGGTCGTCGCCCGCCCGCCGCAGGTCCTGGACGGCGTCGTCGCGCGAGATCCCCTCGGGCAGGCGGCTGCCGATGTAGCCGGCGAAGATCAGGTCGGTCGCCCGCCCGAGCACCTTGGGCCCGATCGCGGTGAGCGCGACGCTGACGACGGCGAGCACGACGACCATGACGACCCTGGGCCGCTCCGGCCCGAGCAGCCGCAGCAGCCGCTTGGCCGACGGGCCGAACTGCTGCGACTTCTGCACCGGCGCCCCGATCGGCATGTGCCCGCCCGGTCCGCGGACCTGCGGGCCGCGGCGAGCCTCGGCCGCCTTCTCCTCCTCCGACTTCACCCCCTCTGCGCTCATGCCGCCACCTCCTCGGTGCTCTGCTGCGACTCGACGATCTCGACGTAGGTGGGGCAGGTCTCGAGCAGCTCGTCGTGCCGTCCTCGGCCGACCACCCGCCCGTCGTCGAGGACGACGATCTGGTCGGCGTCGATGATCGTCGAGACCCGTTGCGCCACCACGATCACCGTGGAGTCGCGCGTGACCGGCGCGAGAGCCGACCGGAGCCGGGCGTCGGTCGACAGGTCGAGGGCGGAGAACGAGTCGTCGAACAGGTAGACCGCCGGCTTGCGCACGACGGCCCGCGCGATCGCCAGCCGCTGTCGCTGCCCGCCCGAGACGTTGGTGCCGCCCTGGGCGATCGGGGCGTCCAGGCCCTCCGGCATCGCGCGGACGAAGTCCTCCGCCTGCGCGATCCGCAGCGCCTCCCACAGATCGTCGTCGGTGGCGTCCGGCTTGCCGTACCGCAGGTTGCTGGCGACGGTGCCGGAGAACAGGTACGGCCGCTGCGGGACCAGGCCGACCAGCGCCCACAGGCTCGAGGGGTCGGCCTGCCGGACGTTGACGCCGCCGACGAGCACCGTCCCGCCGGTGACGTCGTACAGGCGGGGCACGAGGTTGACCAGCGTGGTCTTGCCCGACCCGGTGGAGCCGATCAGCGCGGTGGTGGTGCCGGGCTGCGCGGTGAACGAAACGTCCTGCAGCACGGGCACGTCGGCCCCGGGGTAGTGGAACGAGACACCGCGCGCCTCGACCGTCACCGGCCCGGCCGGGATCGCCTCGGGCCGGTCGGGCAGCCGCACCGAGGACTCCGTGCCCAGCACCTCGTCGATGCGGACCGACGACACCGCGGCGCGCGGGATCATCATCGACATGAAGGTCGCCATCATCACCGACATGAGGATCTGCATCAGGTAGCTCATGAAGGCGGTGAGCGCACCGACCTGCATCTGCCCGTTGCCCACGCGCTCGGCGCCGAACCACAGCACGGCCACCGTCGAGGCGTTGAAGACGAGCATGACGATGGGGAAGGCCAGCGCCATCAGCCGGCCGACGGCCAGCGCGGTGCCGGTGTACTGGTCGTTCGCCTCGCCGAAGCGGCGCTCCTCGTGCCGCTCGCGGACGAACGCCCGGACGACCCGCACGCCCGTGATCTGCTCGCGCAGCACGCGGTTCACCCAGTCGACCGACGTCTGCATCAGCCGGAACTGCGGGATCATCCGCGAGATCACGGCGGCGACGCTGACGACCAGCACCGGCACGGCGACCGCGACCAGCCACGACAGCCCGACGTCCTCGCGGACGGCCATCACGATGCCGCCGACCATCATGATCGGTGCGGAGACCAGCATGGTCAGGCCCATGTTCGTCACCATCTGCACCTGCGTGACGTCGTTGGTCGTGCGCGAGATCAGCGTCGGGGCACCGAACCTGGTGACCTCCTGGGCGGAGAACTCGCCCACCCGGTCGAACAGCGACTGGCGCAGGTCGCGGCCGACCTGGGCGGAGGACCGGGCGCCGAGGTAGGTGGCGGCGACGGTGGCGACCACCTGCACCAGCGAGACCGCCAGCATCCACGCACCGGCGCGCATGATGAAGCCGGTGTCGCCGACCGCCACGCCCTCGTCGATGATCCGCGCGTTCAGGCTCGGCAGGTAGAGCGAGGCGATGGTGCCGACGAGCTGGAGCAGCACCAGCACCACGATCGCCGTCCGGTAGGGCGACAGGTGCCGCAGCACGAGCCGGAGCAGCATCAGGACTCCTCGTCGGTGGTGTCGGTGGCGGTGGCCGGGTCGGTCCCGGGAGGCGCGAGCGCCCCGTGCAGGACGACCCGGACCAGGTCGGACGGCGTGAACGGCGAGGTGTCGGTGGACATCGGGTGGATGCTCGCCAGCACCGCGCCCCCGAGGACGTCGACGACCCTGTCCGCACCCACCGACAGCCGGCCGGCGTCGGCGCCGATGACGCGCAGCATCGCCTCGTGCACCCGGCGCGAGGCCTGCCGGCGCTGCTCGTGCGCCTCCGCGGCGTGCTGGGAGTGGTGCTGGTGCGCGCCCGAGGCCGCGAGCCGGCCCATCAGCGAGACGAAGCCGATGAGGTGCGCCTGCACGAGGCCGACCGCCTGCTCCAGGCGCCGCTCCAGCGGCAGGTCCGGGTCGACGCCCGCCAGCGCCGCCTCGAGGTGCGACAGGTCGAACGCCCGGGCGACCGCCGCGTGCAGCAGCTCGTCCTTGGAGTCGAACGCCCGGAAGATCGTTCCCTCGGCGACCCCTGCGGCAGAGGCGATCTGGGCGGTGGTCACGCCGACGCCGTGGTCGCGCACCAGCGGCACCGTCGCGGCCACGAGGGCCTCGCGGCGCTCGTCGCGCGACAGCGCGGGGGCTCGGGGGGTCACGACCGTCGACAGTAACTGAGTGAGCACTCACTCACAACCGCCTTTCGCCCAGGGCGGACGCCCGCTGTCGGCCCGGCGCGCGATGATGGCGGCGTGACCTCGTGGACCGTCGTCGACTCCCCGGTCGACCCGCTGCTGCTGGCGGCCGGCGACCACGGGCTGACCGCGGTCTGGTTCAGCCCGCACAAGGGCGTCGAGCAGGCGGCGCGCACGGCCGCCGACGGCTGGCACCGCGACGACGAGCACCCCGTCCTGGTGGCGACCCGCGAGCAGCTCGCCGAGTACTTCGCAGGCGCGCGGCGCGGGTTCGACCTCCCGCTCGCCCCGCGCGGCACCGAGTTCCAGCAGCGGGTGTGGCTGCGGCTGCGCGACATCCCGTACGGGCAGACCCGCAGCTACGGCCAGGTGGCCGCCGAGCTCGGCCTCGAGCCGGGCGCCTCGCGCGCCGTCGGGCTGGCCAACGGGGCGAACCCGCTGTCGATCGTCGTGCCGTGCCACCGCGTGGTCGGCTCCGACGGCTCGCTCACCGGCTTCGGCGGCGGGCTGGCGCGCAAGCGGCACCTGCTCGACCTGGAGTCCGACCTGCTGTTCTGATCCGCACCCGCACCCGTACCCGCACAGGCGCTAGGCGTGCGGCCGGGCCCGGTCGAGCACCTCGCGCGCCGACCGGGCGACGGCCTCGTCCACGATCCGCCCGGCCGCGTCGACGGCCACCCCCGAGCCGGAGCGTGCAGCCGCCTCGAGCGCCTCGACGACGGCGGTGGCCCGGGCGACCTCGTCGGCGGACGGCGTCAGCACCCGGTTCACCACGGCGACCTGGGCCGGGGTCAGCGCGGTGCGGGCGCGGAACCCCTGCCGCAGCAGCCGGGCCGTGCTGCGCTCGAGCAGCTCGGTGTCGCGCAGGTCGGTCTCGACCGGGCCCACCGGGCGCCCGCAGCGGGCGAGCGCACTCGCGAGCACCAGCTGCGTGCGGTACGGCCACAGCTCCTCGCGCTCCGGCCCGGGAACCAGGCCCAGGTCGGCCGCCAGGTCGGCCTCGCCGAGGCCGAGCCGGTCCACCCGCGGGTGCGACGCCACCTCGGCGGCGTCGCGCAGACCTTCCGCGTGCTCCACCAGGCCGATGAGCCGCACCGAGCCGACGGGCAGCCCGCGCTCGGCCTCGAGCCGGCCGAGCACGGCGTCGGCCCGGGTGACCTGCTCGGAGTCGACCTTGGGCACGAACAGCCCCACCAGCGCCGGCCCGACGACGGCCACGGCGTCGTCCTCCAGCCCCTCGGTGCTGACGCGCACCCACCGCTGCGGGCCCGACCCGGGCGCGGCCGCGCGCAGGTGCTCGGCGACCAGCGCGCGCGCCTGCTCGGCGCGGCCCGGGGCGACGGCGTCCTCGAGGTCGAGGACGAGGGCGTCGGCACCGCGCCCCGCGGCGCTGTCCAGCTTGGACGGCTGGTCGCCGGGGACGTAGAGGTAGCTGCGGGCCGCCTGGGTCACGGGCCCGGCCCTAGCGACCGGTGGGCCGCGACAGGTAGCGGCCCGTGGGCTCGCCGACCACGGCGCCGGCGTCGAGCACCTGCTGCCCGCGGACAAAGGTGTCGGTGACCGCCGCGCTCATCTCGAAGCCCTCGAACGGGGTGTACTCCTGCGAGGACTCGGAGTCCTCCGCGCGCACCGTCCAGGTGACGTCGGGGTCGACCAGCGCGATGTCGGCGTCGAAGCCCTCGCGCAGCGCGCCCTTGGTGCGCAGCCCGAACCGCTGCGCCGGGTTCCACGCCAGCAGCCGCGCGACCTCGCCGAGCGGCAGCCCGCGACGGGTGCCCTCGCTGACCAGCCCGGCGAGCAGGTACTCGGCGCCGCCGAAGCCGCTCTTCGCCAGGAACACGTCGTCGCGCGGGTCGCCGAACTTCTGCTCGTCGCGGCAGCACGCGTGGTCGCTGACCACCCAGTCGACCTCGCCGGCCAGCACGTGCTGCCACAGCGCCTCGACGTCGTCCGGCCCGCGCAGCGGGGGGTTCACCTTGCCGCCGATGCCGGAGGCGGTCGTGAAGTCGGCGAGCAGGTGCCCGACGGTGACCTCGCGGCGGAAGTCGATGTGCGGGAAGGCGGTCTTCATCCGGATCGCCGCGTCCATCGCCTTGGCCGAGGACAGGTGCAGCAGGTTGATGGTCGGCAGCCCGGTCTCGTGCGCGAGGTACGAGGCGATGCTGACGGCCAGGCCCTCGGAGTGCTGCGGGCGCGAGGCGCTGTAGGCCTCGAGCCCGGACAGCTCGCCGGCCTCCTCGACCAGCTTGGTGTACGCGGTCATGATCTCGGCCGTCTCGCAGTGCAGCGACAGCGAGATCTCGTCCGCGAGGTCGGGGAACTGCTCGCGCGCGCGCTGGACGCCGCGCATGACGAACTCGAAGTGCGCGTAGTCGTAGCGCTCGCCCTCGGGGATCATCAGGAACGCGTTCTGGTCGGCCGAGCGGCCGTGCAGCCCGTGGCTGCCGTAGAACATGAACACCTTGAACGACGTGACGCCGTGATCGCCGACCAGCGAGGGGATCTCGTCGATGTGCTCGCGCATCATCGGCGCCAGGTGGAAGGCGTAGTCGACGTACGAGCGACCTTCGGAGGCGCCGAGCACCTCCGGGAAGAACTGCGCGTACGGCCCGCCCTTGTTCAGGTAGTACTGGCCGGTGCGCATGTAGGTGATGGCGGTCGTGACCCCGCCCTGCGCGCAGGCCCGGCTCTCGGTGGCGGTGTCGACGTCGAGCGGGTTGTAGATGCCCCAGTGCTGGTGCGCGTCCACGGCACCCGGGAAGGCGAGGCGGCCGCGGCCGTCGACGACCGTGGTCGCCCGGGAGCGGTCGATCCCCGGCTCGACGCGCACGATCCGGCCGTCGCTCACCGCGATGTCGCAGGTCGGCGTGTCCGCCGAGTCGTGCGAGACCACCCGGACGTCGGTCACGAGCAGGTCGTAGGTGGTGGCGTCGTCTGCCATGGGGTGCTCCTCAGTGGGTCGGGGGGACGGGCGCGTCGAGCGAGCGCAGGGGGTGCAGCAGGCCGTGGACGTCGGGCAGCTCGCCCAGGCGGTGCGCGGCGGCGGTGACCTCGGCGGCCACCGCGTCCGGCACCAGGCCGGCGCAGTTGACGGCGAACTTCGTCGCGAGCTCGTCGTCGGACAGCGGGCGCTGCGGCCCGCCGCGGTTGGCCAGGACCTCCTCGGTGAGGGTGCGCCCGTCGGTGGTGGTGACGACGACGACCGCGGGGAACTGGTGCGGGAAGATCTCGTCGCAGCGAGGGTCGCCGACGACGTCGACGACCGACATCAGCCGGCGGCGCCGGGGGTCGCGGGCCAGCTCGTCGGTGTAGTCGGTCAGCCCGACGCCCAGGCCCGTCCCGCCCGAGCACAACCCGGCGGCGAACGCGTACGGCCCGCTGAACTGCGCCTGGTACCCCGTCTCGGGTGCGCGCTTGGTGCCGATCGGCTCGCCGATGGTGCGCACCACGGCCGACGGCACCCGGACCTCGACGCGCGCGACGTCGTCCGCCACCAGCCCCTGCTCGCGCAGCGCGAGCCCGGCGTCCACGACGGCGTGGGTGAAGTGGTTGGCCGGGTAGGGCTTGAAGAAGATCCCCGGCACCGACCAGTCGCTCCCGAGCCCGTCGGTGACCGCGTCGAGGTCGACCCGCCCGTGCAGGAACGCCTCGAAGAAGCCGAACCTGCCCTCGAGCACCGACGGCGGCCCGGTCAGGCCGCGCGAGACGAGCTCGGCCGCGGTGACGCCGGACCGGGCGGCCCAGCCGTTGTGCACCCGCTTGACCGTGCCGCCGGTGCGGTTCGCCTCGATGATCCCGGAGGCCATCGACGCCGTGACGCCGAGCACGTCGACCAGGCGGTCCTCGTCCAGCCCGAGGAGCATGCCGGCCGCGACCGCGGCACCCATCGCGCCGCAGATCGAGGTGGCGTGCTGGCCGTGCTCGAAGAAGACCGAGTTGCCCAGATCGCTGTCGTACCCGGCCATCCCGAGCCGGACGGTCACCTCGAGCCCGACCGCGATCGCCGGGACGACGTCGGCGCCGGACGCCCCTGCGGCCTGGGCGGCGGCCAGTGCCGCGGGGACCACCGCCGAGCTCGGGTGCAGCACCGACGGCAGGTGGGTGTCGTCGAAGTCCAGCGAGTGGCCGAGCACGCCGTTGACGAAGGCCGCCTGCGCGGCCGGGACGGCGACGGGCAGGCCCACCGCGGTGGCCTCCTCGGTGCCGCCCTGGTGGGCGACCAGCCCCGAGACCGCGGCGCTGGTGGGCAGCGGCACCGCCGCGACGCACAGGCCGAGGACGTCGAGCACCCGCTGCCGCACGCTGTGCGCGACGTCGTCGGGCACGCCCTCGCGCGCACCGGCGGCGAAGGCGGCGAGCCGCTGGGCCAGGTACGGCTCGGGGGTCGGGTCAGCCACCGCCGACCACCGCCAGCGGCCGCACGGGAGACCCGGTCGCGCCGAACAGGGGCAGCGGCGCCATCACGAAGACGAACTCGTGGACGCGGTCGCGCCCGAGCTCCTCCAGGTCCACCGCCTCGATGATGTAGACGCCGCGCTCGACCAGCAGCACGCGGTGCGCCGGCAGCACGGCGTGGCCCGCACCGGGGGCGAGCCGCTCGAACGCGATCGTGTCGGCGCCTGCCGCGCGCACGCCGTGCTCGGCCAGCCAGGTAGCCCCCGCCTCGCCGACGCCCGGGACGCCGGACGCCCCGCCCACGTAGTCCGACGGGCGGGGGCCGTCGAAGTGCCGGCCCCAGCCGCTGCGCAGCAGGACGACGTCGCCCCGGTGCAGCGGCGTGCCCTGGGCGGCGACCGTCGCCTCGAGGTCGTCGGGGGTGATCTCGTAGCCGGCCTCGCAGCCGACCGGGGTGCCGAGGGCGGCGGCAACGTCGAGCATCACGCCGCGGCAGACCATCGGCTCGATGGTGTGCGCGCCGAGCGCCTCGAACCGCCCGCCGACGCCGGCCTCGTGCGCGTCCGAGCCGTCGAGCAGCCGCCCGTCCTGGGAGACGTGGGCGAAGGCGTCGACGTGGGTTCCGACGTGGGTGCCCATCGTGATCAGGTCGTTGGCGGCCGAACCGCCGTCGGCGCGCACGAGGTCGCCGTGGCGGCGCGGCAGCGCGTGCCAGAACGCCGGGTGGTTGGGCGACTGCGGCATCCCCTGCCGCAGCTCGCGCCCGAGCCCGTACACGCGGGTGCCTGCCCCGACGGCGGCGAGCAGCGCCGCGGTGCCGGCGTCGCGCTGGCCGGTCCCGGTCCTCCGGTCGGTCATCGTCTCCCCCTCCTCAGGCCACGACCCCGCGCGCCCGCAGGTCGGCGAGGTCGGCCTCGTCGCACCCGAGCGCGCCGAGCACGGCGTCGGTGTCGGCCCCGAGCGGGCGGCCGGTGAAGCGGATCGCGCCGGGCGCCTCTCGGGCCCGCCACATCACGTTGTGCATCAGCACGGGGCCGAGGTCGTCGTCGTCGACCTCGACCAGCATCTGCGTCTGCCGCACGTGCGGGTCCTCGACGAGGTCCTGCGCCGTGTAGACGGGCGCGACCGCCGCACCGGCGCGCTCGAACTCGTCCATGACCTCCTGGCGGGTGCGCGTCGCGATCCAGCCGCCGACCATCGCGTCCAGCTCGTCGGCGTGCTGGGCGCGCTGCGCGCCGGTCGCGAACCACGGCTCGTCCAGCACCTCGGGGTGCCCGACCAGGTGCATGACCCGCTCGGCGATGGCCTGGGCGCTGGTCGACACGGCGACCCACCGGTCGTCGGCGGTGCGGTAGGTGTTGCGCGGCGCGTTGTTGGTCGAGCGGTTGCCGTGCCGGTGCCCGACGAGGCCGAGCTGCTGGAACGCGGTGGGGCCGGGGCCGACGGCGTCCATGATCGGCTCGAGCAGGCTGAGGTCGATCACCTCGCCCCTGCCGCCGTTGCGCTCGCGGGCGAGCAGGGCCATCACGGTCGCGCTCGACGCGGCGATCCCGCACAGGCTGTCGGCGAGGCCGAAGGCCGGCAGGGTGGGCGGCCCCGACTCCTCGCCGGTGAGGTGGGCGAAGCCGCTCATCGCCTCGGCCAGGGTGCCGAAGCCGGCCCGCGCGGCGTACGGGCCCTGCTGGCCGAAGCCGGTGACGCGCGTGAGGACCAGCCCGGGGTTCACCTCGTGCAGCCGGTCCGGCCCGACCCCCCACCGCTCCAGCGTGCCCGGACGGAAGTTCTCGACGACGACGTCGGCGGTGGCCGCCAGGCGCAGGAACAGGTCGGCGCCCGCGGGGTCGGACAGGCTCAGGCCGACGGAGAGCTTGTTGCGCGAGATCTCCTTCCACCACAGCGGGATCCCGTCCTTGGCCGGGCCGTGCCCGCGCATCCCGTCGCCCTTGGACGGGTGCTCGACCTTGATCACCTCGGCGCCGTGGTCGCCCAGGATCCGGGCGCACAGCGGTCCGGCGAGGATGGTGGAGACGTCGAGGACGCGGTAGCCCTGCAGCGGCCCGCTCACGTCGCCACCTCCGCCCCCGCGAGGTGCTCAGCGGCCAGGAACGCGAGCCCGAGCGCCGGCAGCAGACCGTTGCCGGCCAGGTAGCCGGCGGCGCCGTGGCCCGAGATGCCCTGCGCCGCGCCGCCCGACGCGTACAGGCCGGGGATCGGCGTGCCGTCCGCGCGCTCGACGCGGGCGTGCTCGTCGACGACGAGGCCGCCCTGGGTGTGGAACAGGGCCGGCACCACGCGGACGGCCGCGAACGGCGGCTCGAGCGGCGCCTCGAACGACGTGCGCCCGAACCTGTCGGTCGCCTCGCCGGCCGCGACGGCCGCGGCGGCCGCGACCTCCTCGGCCAGGGCGTCGGCCGGGACGCCGATCGCCGCTGCGAGAGAAGGCAGGTCGTCGGCGTGGACCAGCGCACCCGACTCGACCGTCTGGCGGAAGTCGGTGAACACCTGGCAGGCGTCGTGGATCCGGCGGTCGAGCACGATCCAGCCGGTCGCGTCGGGCTGGGCCGCCAGGGTCGCGGCGTACTCGCTGTACCCGGTGGTCTCGTCGCCGAACCGGCGGCCGTCGGTGCCGACGAGGACGGCGCCGTGCATGATCGTCGCCCAGCCGACGAGCGTGGCGCCCTTGGCCGCCAGCGCGCCGTGCCCCTGGTACGCGTCGAGGAAGGCGCTGGCGGCACCGAGCCGCTCGCCGATCCGCAGCGCGTCACCGCGGCTCGCGTCGCTGCCGTGGTAGGTGGCCGAGGCGATCTCGGGCAGGTGCTCGGCCACGAGCTCGCGGTCGGCGCCGTAGCCGTTGGTGGCCAGCAGCACCGCGGGCGTCGGCACCTCCTCGCGCTCGCCGTCCGGCGTCTCGACGACGGCCGCGCGCACGCGCCCGTCGGGGTCGAGCAGGACGTCGACCAGCCGCGCGGGGGAGAGCAGGTCGATCCGCGGCTCCTTCGCTACGGCCGCGAGCAGGTGGTCCAGCAGGTGCGTCCCGTGCCGGCCCTCGATGGTGTGGCAGCGGTCGTGGGTGTGGCCCGGGTAGTGGAAGTCGGTGACCAGGTGCAGGGGCAGGCCGGTGTCGTCGGCGAGCCACTCGACCAGCCGCGCGCTCACGCCGGTCAGGGCCGCGGTGAGCCGCTCGTCCGCCTGCCCCTTGGTCTTGCGGGCGACGTCGGCGGCGAACTGCTCGGGGGAGTCCTCGATGCCGGCCTCGCGCTGGAACCGGGACCCGGCGCCGGGCACCATCGCGGTCGACATCGAGGTGTTGTTGCCGCGCCGGAAGTGCTCGCTCACCTCCACCACCAGGACGTCGAGACCGAGCTGCGCTGCCCGCAGCGCGCCGACGAGACCACCGCCCGCACCCGCGACGACGAGGTCGGGGCCCTCGCTGCTCATCGGGCCTCCCCGGCGGCGACCAGGGCGAGGGTGAGCGCGGTCGGGTCGACGACCCGCACCGGCCACGAGGCGGCGTCGTCGGGCAGCTCGACGGCGCTGCAGGCGTTGACCAGGGTCCCGGCGCCGGCCTCGGAGCTGCGGGCGACCACCTCGCGCAGGGCGTCGGCCCAGCGGGTGCCCTCGTGGATGGCGTCGACGTCGAGGTCGAGCACCTCCACGCCGGTGAACGAGCCGGACAGGCCGTACGCCGCGACCTGGCGCTCCACCTCGTCGGCGATGGGGCGGTTGCGCGCGACCGCGCCGGAACGCCGGCCGGCCAGCACGCCCCAGGTCAGGCTGCTGCGCAGCAGCCCGAAGACGGGACGGTCCAGGCGCCCGGACAGGTGGGGCACGCCGGGGTCGAGGACGCAGTCGGGCATCAGGGCGTCGGCCTCGTCCGGGGCCTGCTCGAGCGCCGCGGTCACCAGCCCCTCCGAGTCGCGCACCTGCTGCTCGGTGTCGAGCGCGCGCGGGGCGTGAGCGCCGACGTCGTGCAGCTCGACGACGAGGCCGGCCGGGCTCAGCGCGTCGTAGCGCGCCTGCCGGCGGGCGAGCTCGGCGTCGTCGACGTGGATCGGGGTGACGGCGTACAGGCGCACGGTGCCTCCGGGACGGTGGGCGGTGGTGGTCACGCGAGACCTCGCAGCAGCGGGCCGACGTCGTCGGCGCCGGGCAGGGCGGCCACCGTCCGCTGCAGCGCCGCCACGGCGCCGGTGTCGTCCAGCCAGCCGGACAGCAGCGCGACGACCGCGTCGTGGTCGAGCGGGTGGTGGTCGGCGTCGCCGACCGGGTTCGGCACCTCGACGGTGCGCGCGCCCGAGGTGGTGCGGACCGTGACGCGCGCGGCGCGCTCGAGCGGCAGCCTGGCGTCGAGGTCCGGGGCGTCGCGCAGGACGACGCGCGGTGCGAGGCCGGTCACGCGCGGGTCGTCGCGCAGCTCGTCGCCGGAGACGGCCGGGCCGACGTGCCCGTGCACCAGCGCGGCGGCCGTGACGAAGGGGATGCTGAACATCGCGCCCAGCCGACTGTCCCAGCGCGTGCGATCGAGACCGGTGGCGAGCCGGTGGGTCTCGACGACGACCTCGACGACCTCGGTGGCGGGGTCGACCAGCCCCAGGTCGTCGCGCAGCCGCAGCGCGGCGTCGGCCACGGGGTGGGTGAACGAGCAGGAGGCGTGCTGCTTGAAGTAGCCGAGCCCGAGGTCCCAGCGCTCGCCGAGCCCGTCGGACAGCTGGTGCGGGTCGAGCGCGCCGAGCAGCGCGCCGAGCGAGCCGGCCGCCGTGCCGGTGCTGCGGGCCTGGCCGGCGGCGGCCATCCGGGCGGCTGCCAGACCGGAGCTGTTCGCCGCGCCCATCCAGGCGTCGCGCACCGGGTTGCCGTCCAGGGCGGAGGAGAAGTGCCCGGCGACGGGCAGCCCGGCGCCGGCGTCGACGGCCGCGGCGACGCGGTCGGCGGGCAGTCCCAGCAGCCGCGCGCAGCCGGCGGCGGCACCCGCCACGCCCCAGCTCCCGTGCGGGTGGGCGCCGGGCCGCAGCCGGGTCGCCCGGCCGAACCGGCAGGCCACCTCGTAGGCGACGGCGAGCGCGGCGAGCGTGTCCGGCCCGGTGGACCCGAGGTCGGCGGCCAGCGCCAGCACCGCCGGGAACCCGTGCGCGGCAGGGTGACCGGCCGCGTGCTTGTTCCCCTCGTCGAGCTCGAGCCGCACCAGCGCGGTCGCGTTCAGCCACGCCGCCGCCTCGACGGTCGTGGTCCGGCCCGCGCCGACCAGCGGAGCGGGGCCGGCGGCCGGGCGCCACGCCTGCACGAGCGCCTGCTGCTCGGGCTGCCGCGCACCGAGCACGGTCACACCCAGCAGGTCGAGAAGCACCAGCCGCAGCCGCTCCTGCGCGGCCACCGGGACGTCGTCCCACCGCAACGACGACGCCCAGGCGCCCACCTCGTCGGTGGCGCGCCGGGTGGCGTCCTGGAGCGCGGTCGTGGTGGCGTCCGCCGTCGTGGTCGTCACGCCCTACAGCCCCAGGTACGCGGCACGGACGCGGTCGTCCTCGGCCAGCTCTGCGCCCGGGCCCGACAGCACGCAGGTGCCGCTCTCCAGCACGTACGCCCGGTCGGCCAGACGCAGTGCCTGCGAGGCGTTCTGCTCGACCAGCAGCACGGCGACGCCGCGGTCGCGGATCGCCCGGACGGCGTCGAGCACCGCCCAGGTGAGCTTCGGCGACAGGCCGGTCGACGGCTCGTCGAGCATCAGCAGCCGCGGCCGGGCCATCAGCGCCCTGCCGATCGCGAGCATCTGCTGCTGGCCGCCGCTGAAGGTCTCGGCGAGCTGGCGCCGCCGCTCGGCCAGCACCGGGAACAGGTCGAAGACCTCCGACATCCCCTCCTGCAGCGGGCGGCTGCGCTGGGTCCACGCGCCCATCCGCAGGTTCTCCTCGACCGTGAGCGGCCCGAACAGCGCGCGCTCCTCGGGCACGTGCACCAGACCGCGCTTGACCAGCTCGGCGGTGCGCACGCCGCCGATCCGGTCGCCCTCGAACGTGATCGAGCCCTCGGTGGGCCGCAGCACGCCCGAGACGGTGCGCAGCGTGGTGGTCTTGCCGGCGCCGTTGCCGCCGACCAGCGCGACGATCTCGCCGGCGTCGACCGCGAGGTCGAGCTCGTGCAGGATCTGCAGGCCGTGGTAGCCGGAGCACACCTTCTCAAGACGCAGCATCGGTGGGCTCCTCGCCGAGGTAGGCCTCGATCACGCGCGGGTCGGACGTGACCTCCTGCGGCGAGCCGGAGGTCAGCACCCGGCCCTGGTCGAGGACGAGCACGGTGTCGGACAGCCGCATCACCGCGGCCATGATGTGCTCGACGAACACGAGGGTGACGCCGTCGCGCGTGCGCAGCTCCTCGAGCAGCTCCATCACGGGGGTGCGCTCGGCGGGAACCAGCCCCGCGAGCACCTCGTCGAGCAGCAGCACCCGTGGCCTGGTCGCCAGGGCCCGCGCCAGCTCGAGGCGCTTGAGCCCGGCGGTCGGGAGGCCGTCGCTGCGCACCTCGCGCCAGCGCGACAGCCCGACCCGCTCGACGACGTCGGCTGCCGTGCGGTCGGCGTCGCGCCGCCCGGTGCCCGCGGCCATCGCGGCGACCGCGACGTTCTCGAGCACGTTCATCGACCCGAACGGCTTCATCAGCTGGAAGGTGCGCGACATGCCCGCGTGCGCCACCCGGTGCGGGGCGAAGCCGGTGACGTCCTTGCCGTCGAGCACCACGGTGCCCGAGTCCGGCGCGATGGCGCCCGCGACCACGTTGAACAGCGTGGTCTTCCCGGCGCCGTTCGGGCCGATGATGCCCTGGATGGTGCCCTCCTCGACCTCGAAGGACACGTCGTCGACGGCCTTGAGCCCGCGGAAGGAGCGGCTGACGCCGCTGACCCGGAGGAGTGTCATCGCCGACGTCGCCACCTCTCGCGCAGTGCCCCGTAGACGCCCTGGGGGAGGACCAGGACGATGACGATGAGCAGCACCGCGTACACGACCACGTCCAGACCTGCTCTGCCCTGGAGGAAGTCGAGCGCCGGCGGCGGGTTGCGCAGCAGCGTGGCGGTGACGTCGTTGAGCGGGCCGAGCACGACCGCGCCGACGACCGGGCCCCAGATGGTGCCGACGCCGCCGATGACGGCGGGCAGGATCGCCTGGATCGACACGCTCGAGCCGAACGCGACGTCCGGGTCGACGAAGAAGTAGTACTGGACGTAGAAGGTGCCGGCGACCGAGGTGATCGCGGCGGACAGCGCCATCGCCGTCACCTTGGTGCGCATCACCGGGATGCCGACGGCGGCGGCGGCGTCCTCGTCGTCGCGCACCGCGATGGTGAAACGGCCTGTGCGCGAGCGCAGGAACAGGATGCTCACCGCGATCGCGGCCACGGTGAGGCCGAGCGCGATCCAGAAGTAGGACGGCGCCCCCGGCTCGAACTGCATGAACGCGAGCGAGCTCTCCGGCCGGATCGGGACGTTGTACCCGACGGCCCGGTTGACCAGGTCGCTGTTGATGGCGATGAGCCGCAGCATCTCCGCGAAGGCGAACGTCGACAGCGCGAAGTAGGCGCCCTTGAGCTTGTAGCGCAGCGCGAGGAAGCCGATGAGGGCTGCGAACAGCGCCGCGGCGACGGCCCCGGCCGCCATGCCGATCCACGGCGAGACGCCCTTCTCGACCAGCAGCCACACGCTGGTGTAGGCGCCGATGCCGAAGTACGCGGCGTGGCCGAAGCTGAACATGCCGCCGAAGCCGCTCATCACGTTCCAGCCGACGGCCATGATCGCGAAGACGAGCACGCGGACGGCGACGGCCTGCGACGCCGGCGGGAGCAGGAACGGCAGCGGGACGAGCAGGACCGTGATGACCAGCAGCACGAGCAGGTGCCGGTTCCAGGCCGGCCGCGGCAGCGCGACCGGTCCGCTGGTCTCCGGGGGTGCGGTGAGGGTCATCAGGACGACCGCCCGAACAGGCCCTGGGGCCGCAGGAACAGCACGAGGACGAAGACGATGAACACCGACAGCAGGGGGCTCTGGCCGGGCAGGTACAGCGCGCCGAGCTGCTCGGTGAGGCCGATGAGCAGCCCGCCGACCAGCGCCCCGACGACGTTGCCCATGCCGCCGAGCACGACCACGACGAAGGCCACGATGTTGAACAGCTCGCCGGTGGTCGGCTCGATCGTCACCAGCGGCGCCACCAGCACCCCGGCGGCACCGGCGCACGCGGTGCCGATGGCGAACACCGCCATGTAGATGCGCCGGGTGTCGATGCCGACGTGCTGGGCGCCGGCGTCGTTGGCCGCGACGGCGCGGATGGCCGTGCCGAGCCGGGTGCGCTGCAGCAGGACGTAGAGCAGTGCCGCCAGCACCAGGGCGACGCCGAAGGCGAGCAGCCGCGAGGTGCTGGTGACCGCGCCGAGGATGCGCACGCCGGTGTCGCCGGGCAGCGACACCGAGCGCGGGTTGGGACCGAAGAACAGCAGCAGCAGGTTGTCGATGAGCAGCGACAGGCCGAGGGTGATGAGCAGCTGGTTCTCCAGCGGCTTGCCCATCGCCCCGGCCAGGATGCCGCGCTGGACGGCGGCGCCGAGCAGGAACATCACGGGCACCGCGACGAGCAGGGCGACCAGCGGGTGCACGGCGAACCGGTCGACCATCACCACGGTGATGTAGAGCGCCACCGCGAGGAAGGCGCCGTGCGCGAAGTTGACGATGTCGAGCACGCCGAAGATCAGGGTGAGGCCCATCGCCACGAGCCCGTAGACGCCGCCGATGAGCAGCCCGACCACGACGGCCTGGGTGACCACGGTGCCGTTGCCGGCGCGCCAGTACGCCAGCGCGAGCGCGGCGACGGTCAGGACGACGACCACGGCGACACGCGTCCAGGTGCTGCGCGACCTCAGCGGGTTGGGCCGGCCGGTCGGGCCGGCGGCCACCGCGTCGTCGCCGGCCTCGGCGGCCCCGCCCGGGACGACCGCAGCCGTCCCGGGCGAGCCCTCGCCGTGCGTGCCCTGCGACATCACTGGCCCGGCGTGGCCGGGTAGATCGGCTCGGCCTCGGCGACGTCCTCCGGGTAGACCTGGACGACCGCACCGTCCTGCACCTGCATGAGGATCGGTGTGGCGCCCTCGTTCTCGCCGGTCTCGCTGAAGGTGATGTTGCCGCTCTGGGCCACCAGCGGCTCCAGGTCGGTCTCGGCGATGGCCTCGCGCAGGTCGGCCGGGTCGGCGCTGCCGGCCCGCTCGAGGGCGTCGGCGATGACCCGGACCGCGTCGTACGCCAGCACGGCGCCGGTGCGGATCTGGTCGTCGTAGGTCTCCTCGTACAGCTCCATCAGCGCCTGGGTGTCCGGGTTGGTCGTGTCCAGGTGGTAGTTCGCGTCGAAGAAGCCCTCACCGGCCTCGCCCACCTCGGCGGGGAACTGCGGCAGGTCGTAGGCGCCGTTCGCCACGCCCCACACCGCGTCGAGGTCGGGCTTGACGGTGTCGACCGCGTTCGCCACCAGGACGCCGTCGCGGTAGTAGCCCGCCACCATCAGTACGTCGGCGCCGGCGGCCTCGACCGCCGTGATCTGCGTGGTGAAGTCGGAGACGCTCGCCGGGTCGTAGCTGACCGCGGACACGACCTCCATGCCGAGCTCGTCCGCCTTGGCGGTGAAGGTGTCCTTGATCGCGGTGCCGAACGGGCCCTGCTCGTGCAGGATCGCGACGGCCGGCGAGTCCGCGCCGGCGGCCTCGCTGACCTCGGACAGGAACTGCGCGCCGCCCTCGCCGAGGACGGTGCCGCTCGGCTGGAGCCGGAACGTGTACTGGTAGCCCTGGGACAGGATCGCGTCGGCGCTCGAGACGTCGATGACGAACGGCACCTGGTTGCGCTCGGCCACGGCGGCCACGTTCTGGCTCACCGCGCTCTGGTAGGTGCCGACCAGCGCGACCGCTCCCTCCTGGATGAGCCGCTGGGCCTCGCTCTGCCCGACCTCGGGCGCGCCCTGGGTGTCCGCGCTGGACAGCTCGAGCTGCGCGCCGCCGAGGGACTCGATGCCGCCGGCCTCGTTGATCGCGTCGACGGCGAGCTGGGCGCCGTTGTCCATCTGCTGGCCGTCGGCCGCCGCCGCGCCGCTGAGGGGGTGCAGCGCGCCGATGACGACGGTCTCGGGGTTCTCGCCCCCGCCACCGCCACCACCCTCGTCGTCGACGGCCCCGGGCGGGGCGGAGCCGCCGCACGCCGCGAGAGCCAGGGGCAGGGCCACGGCGAGCGCCATGAGCGGGGACCTCTTCATCGAACTCTCCAGGGTGTCCAGCGCGTTCCTCTGAACGGAACGTGTGCGTGGCTGTTGACTGTGGCCCCAGATCGGCCGAGCGTCAAGGGGTCGACAGCGATCTCGTGCGTGATCTACCGTCGCGGCACGCCGTCGCGCTGATCCCCCACTGACGCGAGATGGGCTAGCGTTCCGCTCGACGGAACGATCGGGCAGGTCAGGGGAGGTCCAGATGACGACGACGACGAGGACGGCGGCGCCGAGCGGCACCGAGGCGGCGGGACGGGTGGCGGACGTGCTGCTCGCCTTCCTCGACGGGCCGACCGTGCACGGGGTGACGGCGTTGGCCCGTGAGCTCGACCTGTCCAAGGCCGTGGTGCACCGGATCCTGCGCACGCTGGTCGAGAGCGGGCTCGTGGTGCCGGCGAGCCCCGGCAGCGGCTACCGGCTCGGCCCCGCGGCGGCGGCCCTGGGCGCCAGGGCGCTGCGCGAGTCGGACCTGCGCACGGTGGCGCTCCCGGTGCTGCGCCGGCTGCAGGCGGCGACGGGCGAGACCACCACCGTCTCGGCGCTGGTCCCCGGTGCCCGGGTGTACCTCGACCAGGTAGTGGGCCGCAGCGAGATCTCGATGACGGTCGAGGTGGGGCGCCGGTTCCCGCTGCACGCGGGCAGCTCGAGCACCGCGATCCTGGCCTTCCTCCCCGAGCAGGCGCGGGAGGCGGTGGTCCGCGGCCGGCTGGAGCGGCTCACGGACCTCACCGTCGGCGACCCGGACGCGTTGCGCGCCCGCCTGGCCGAGGTGCGGCGCGACGGGCACGCCCACTCCGACGGCGAGCGGCAGCGCGGTGCCGGGTCGGTGGCCGCCCCCGTCTTCGGCGTCGACGGCGCCGTCGTGGGCGCCATCTCGGTCTGTGGTCCCGTCGACCGGGTCGACGACGCCGCCCGCGCGCGCTTCGTCCCCCTGCTGACCGAGGCGGCGGACGACATCTCGCGGGCCCTGGGCTGGCGCGGCGGCCTGCCGGGGGAGCGGGCGTGACGTCGCTCGAGCGCCTCGTCGCGTGGTCCCTGGGCCCCGACGTGCTGCTGCCCGGCGACGCGCCGCATGCGGTCACCCTGGTGACCGACACGCTGGCAGCCGCGGTCGGCGCCTCGGTCGAGACCGAGGTCGCCGGGATCGCCTCGGCCGCAACCGGTCTCGGCGGGCTCGGCGCGAGCACCGTCTGGGCCACCGGGGCGGCGACCGGGGCGCCCACCGCGGCGCTGGTCAACGGCACCGCGGCCGTGCGGCTCGAGCTGGACGAGGGCAACCAGCACGCCGCCAACCACCCGTGCGCGCACACCCTGCCCGCGGTGCTCGCCGTCGCGGAGGAGGTCGGCGCGTCGGGTGCCCAGCTGCTCGAGGCCACCGCTGCCGCGTACGAGGTGGCGGTCCGCGTGGGCGGCGCGGTGCGGCTGCGGCGCAGCGTGCACCCGTTCGGCACCGCGATGGTCTGCGGGGCGGCGGCGGGGGTCGCTCGGCTGCGGGGGCTCGACGTCCCGACCGCGGTGGCCGCGGTGCTGGTCGCCGCGGCGCTGGTGCCGGCCTCGACGCAGCGGGCGGCCAACAGCGGTGCCACCGTGCGCAACGCGATCACGGGTCTGACAGCCCAGGCGGGGGTGCTCGCCGTCGAGCTGGCGCGCACCGGCACCACCCCCGACCCGCTCGCGCTGGAGACCGTGCTCGGCGAGGTGCTGGGCGAGTCCTTCGACGCCGGGCGGCTCGACGCCGACCTCGGTGGGCTCCGGTACCTCACGACGGGATACCTCAAGCTGCACGCCTGCAGCCGCTGGAACCACAGCCCGGTCGAGGCGACCGAGACGCTGCTGCGCGAGCACGGCTTCGGCGCGGATGACGTCGTCGCGGTCGAGGTCGCGACCTACGACCCCGCCACGCGGCTCGACGGCACCGACGCCGCCACCGGGTTCGCCGGGAAGCACTCGATCCCCTACTCCGTCGCTGCCCGGATCGTGCTGCGCGACAACGGCATCGAGGCCTACACGGACGCGGCCGCGCAGCACCCGGCGCAGCGCGCGGTGATGCAGCGCGTCCGGGTGGTCGAGGACCCCGCGCTGACCGCGATGACGCCGTCGGTGCGGGCCGCGCGCGTCACCGTCGACCTCGTCGACGGCCGGCGGCTGGTGGCCACCGAGGAGCACGCCCCGGGCGGGCCCGAGCGCCCGTACCCGGCCGAGGTCGTGGCCACCAAGCACGCGGCCCTGCTCGGTCGCGCCCTCGACCCGGCCGGCGTCGAGGGCGTCCTGGCGTGGTGCGCCGGCCTGAACGGTGCCGCGGACGTCCACGGCCTCGCCGACGCGCTGGCGGCACGGCGGTGAGGGAGCAGCTGCTGGGTGCCGCCGTCGCGGCGACCCGCTGGGAGGACGCGCCGGCCGAGGTGCGCGACCGCGTCGTCGACCTGGTCGCCGACACCGTCGCCGTGGCGGCCCTGGGGAGCGGCCGGCGCGAGCTGCGTGCGCTCGTCGACGCCTACGGCACCACCCCGGAGGGCGCTGCGGCGGTGCCCGGCTCGTCGCGGGGATGGCCGGCGTCCACGGCCGCCCTGCTCACCGGCTGCGGCGTGGCCGCCGACCAGCTGCAGGACGGCCACCGCCCGGCACGGGGCCACCCGGCCTCGCACGTCGCGACCGCGGTGATCGCCGTGGCGCAGGAGCGCGGCTCCCCCGGCGCGGAGGTGCTGTCGGCGGTGCTGGCGGGCTACGAGGCGGGGGTGCGGGTCGGCCGTGCGATGGGCGGGACACCCGCCGGCGTGCACGACATCGGCACCTGGGGCGAGGTGGCCGCGGCGGTGGGGGCCGCCCGCCTGCTGGCGCCCGGCGACGCCGCGGCGGCGACCCGGGCGATCGGGCTCGCGGCCGGCGCGGTACTGCTCACCGACGCCGGCTCGGTCTTCGGCGGCGCCACCGGGGGGCACCTGTTCCTGGGGCTGTCGGTTCAGGCCGGGGTGGAGACCGGACGAGCGGCCGTCGCCGGGCTGGCACCGCTGCCCGGCGCGCTCGACCGGCACCTCGCTGCAGTGGCCGCCGCGGCGTGGGACCCCGAGCAGCTGGTCGACGGCGTGGGGCAAGGGGTCTGGACCCGGTGGGAGGTGCTCGGCGGGTACGTCAAGTCGCACCCGACGTGCGCGCACCTGCACGGGGTGAACGACGCCGTGGCCGACCTGGTCGCCGACGGGGTGCGCGCCGACGACGTCGCGTCGGTCGAGGTGCTCTGCACCCGCTCGGCCGCCGCCTTCGCCGCGCCGGCCGCCGACGAGCTGCAGGCCCGGTTCAGCGTGCCGACCTCGGTGGCGGTCGCGCTCGTGACCGGCGGCCTGGACGCGACCACCCTCACCGACGCCCTGGTGCGGCGTGCGGACGTGGTCGACCTGGCCGGCCGGGTGCGGGTGGTCCCCGACCCCGTGCTCGAGGCCCGGACCCGCGAGGGGCGCCCCGCCAGGGTGGTCGTCACCCGGCGCGACGGCTCGACCACCTCGGCGTCCTCCGACCGTCCGCGCGGTGACGCCGACCGCTTCCTCGACCGGGACGCCCTGCGCGACAAAGCATCCCGCCTGCTGCGGCACCGCTTCGGGCCCGCCGGTGACCCGGTCCTCGCGGCGGTGCACGCGCTCGCGACCGGCGGCACCGCGGCCGGGCTCGCCGACGCCCTGCGGTCCGCGGCCGGGGAGCGACCGTGATCGTCACCCGCGAGGACGGCGCCCTCCGCCTGGTCGACCAGGTCGAGCACGGGCGGCTCGCGGGCGTCCTGGCCGCCGCCTGGGGCACCGACCGGCTCGAGCGCCCCGCACCGTTCGAGCCGGTCGTGCTGGCCGCCGCGCGGCACGACGAGGGCTGGCGGCGCCGCGACGCCCGGCTGCTGTTCGACGACGACCGACGACGACCGCTGCACTTCGTCGACGTCGACGCCGCCGAGCACGTCCGGCTCTACCGCGACGGCGTCCGCACCGTCACGACGACCGACGCCTACGCGGGCCTGCTCGTGGGCATGCACTGGACCGGCCTGTACCGCGGACGCTGGCAGCGCCCGGGCGGCGCGCCGCGGGTGGGGCGCACGGCACGCGACCGCGAGGTCCAGGACCGTGCCGTGCGCTCCGAGCAGCGCCGCTGGGTCGAGGCCCGCGAGCGGGCCTGGACCGCGGACGAGCCGCGCAGCGCCTTCGAGTCCCGGCTCTGGCACAACCACGACCTGCTGCAGCTGTGGGACCTGCTCTCCCTGCACCTCGTCGTCACCCCGCCCGGGCCGCCCACCGAGCCGGGGCCGGCGGTCCCGTGGGGCCCGCAGCTGCGCTCGGTCGACCACGAGGCCGGTGACGTCCTGCTGCCGCCCGTCCGCACCCGGCCGGGCGGTGAGGCCGTGCAGGTGACCGCCTCGGTGCGCACCGCCGGCGAGCTGCGCCTCGACCCGTTCCCGTTCGCCGCACCGCTGGAGGTCGAGGTGGAGCACGCCCTGCTGCCGGACCGCGGCTGGACCGCCGCCGAGGCGCGGTCGAGGTTCAGACGCGCACCGCGCGAGACCCGTCGCTGGCGCCTCGTGCCCGCCGAGGTGACCGCGTGACCCGCCCGGCCGAGGAGGTGCTGCGGCGGGCGCAGGACTTCGTCCGGGACGAGGCCGGCTTCGCCCAGGTGGTCACCCTGGACCGGCACGGCTACCCGGTCGGCCGCAGCGCCACCGCGTTCCTGCGGCCCGACTGGTCGGTCGCGCTGGTGCACCGGCGCACCCACGCCCGACTCGCCCAGGTGCGCCGCGACCCCCGGGTCCTGGTCACCTGGGTCGGGGACCCCGCGCAGGGCGCGACCAACGACTCCCCGCACGTCTTCGACCTCGGACGCCTGCCGGCGCGGGTGGTGCTCGTCCGCGGCACCGCCGAGGTGGCCGACGACGACTGGACCGAGGAGGTCTACCGGCGTGCCGTCGAGCAGCAGCGCGCCGCCGGGAACACCCGCGCCCCCGTCCGCACCCCCGAGCAGGTGCGCACCGAGCTGGTCGGCCTGCACGTGCGGCCGTACCGGGTGCGGCTCGAGGGGTTCGGCGAGGGCGCTGCGTCCTCGGACTGGGTCGAGGGACCACCCCTGCCGCCCGAGCCCGCAGGACCACTGCGCGACAACCACTCCCAGGGAGGACCAGCATGAGCATCAAGACCATCCTCGGCTACCACGTCGTCGAGGGCGTCAGCCACGAGGAGTACGAGCGCTGGCTGTTCGACGTCCACGCCCCCGACCTGCTGGCCAACCCGCACCTGGACCGGATCGTGTTCAACAAGGTGCTGCGGCCGGTGCGCCAGGCGTCCGGCGGGTCGGCCGACGTCCCGGAGGGCCTGACCTTCTACCGGATCGCGGAGATGCACTACGCCGACGAGGACGCCTACCAGCGCTACCTCGACTGGTTCGCCGAGAACCCGATCCCGCCCGAGCGGGGCCCGGCCGGCCGCACCGACTTCCAGTTCTACCTGGTGACCGAGAGCACCGAGGTGACCCGCTGACGCCCGGACCCGACGCCGCCGCGCAGCTCGCCGCGGTGGCGGCCTCCCCGCCGGCCGCCGACCTCGCCGCCTGGGCCGACGGCCTCGCGCGCTCGGGCGGACCGTTCCCGTTGCTGGGCACCGCCTCCCGCGCCGAGGCCTACCCCGCGCTGCTGTGGAACGGCACCCGGCTGCACCGGGACGGGCTGCCGCCGCGCGCGGGCCTGCTGCTACTCGCCCACGTCGTCACCGAGGGCGCCGGCGACCTGCCCACCGCCGGCGGGACCGCGCTCGAGGAGGCGGTCGACGCCGGCGTGCGGGTGCTCGACGGCCTGCCGGCCGACCCACCGGGCGCGCCGGCGTCCGCCGGGTCAGCGGTGCTGGCCGCCGCCGCGACCGCGGCGCACGGCTCCGGTGCCCCTGACCCCGGCGCCGTGCTCGACCTGGCCGGCACCCTGGCCGTGGTCGGCCCCTCCGCCCCGCTCACCTCCGGCGCCGACGTCCGCGCCGGCCACGCGCTGGCCGTCGGCTGGCTGGCGGTGCGGCTGCTGGCCGACGGGCTCGTGGCGCCCGCCGGCGCTGCCCGCGCGACGGCGTCGACCGTGCTCGGTGCACCCGTCGCGTGGCCAGAGTCGTGGACGTGACCCGCCCCGCGCTGCTCGTCAACGTGGCGCGGCCACCCGTCGAGGGCGACCCGCTCGACCTGGTCCGCGCGGTGCTCGCCGCCGGCGCCGACGGCGTCGGGTTCGCCGACAGCCCGCGGCTGTTCGGCGACCCGTGGCTGGAGGCCGGCCGGGCCCTGTCCACCACGGACGCCGCGCTCGCGGGGCCCTGCACCGTGGCCCTCGGCCTGCGCCACCCCGCGTCGGTGGCCGCGGCGGTGCGGACGCTGGAGCGGCACCACCCCGGTCGCGCCCTCGCCGTCGTCGGGCGCGGCGAGAGCTCGGTCCGCAACGAGGGGGTCGCCGTCCCCTCGACGGCCGAGCACGCCGCCGCCCTCGCCGTCCTGGCCGAGCAGCTGGCCCCGGCGGGCGGCGAGCGCGTCGCCCCCGGTCGCGTCCTGGGTGCCGCGTCCGGCCCACGCTCGATCGCCGCGACGGCCGCCGCGCTCGGCGGGGTGCTGGTCGACGTCGGCACCGAGCCGGAGGTCGTCGGGCGCGCAGCGGCGGTGGCGCGGGACGCCGCGCCCGGCTGCCGGGTCTGGCTGTTCCTGCGCGCCGTCGTGACCGGGTCCGAGGACGAGTCGGCCCGTGCCGCAGCGCCTCTGGTCGGCTCGTGCGCCGCGCGCATGGTCGCCGCGCCGTCCTGGTACGGGCTCGACGACGACGCGCTCGCCGCCGCCCGGACGGTGGCCGTGGGCCACGACTACGCGCGGCACGGCACCGCGGACGCCCGCGGCGACGCCGGGGAGGACGAGGCGACCGCGACCGTGCGGCGCCGGTTCGTCCTGGCCGGTGACGCCGCCTCGGTGGCCGGCGGTGCCCGCGCGCTCGCGGGCGTCGGCGTCGACGGGGTCGTCGTCGCCGGCGCGCTGGCGGGTGTGGTGGATCGGCTCGACGAGCTGGTCACCGCTCTGCGACAGGGATTCCCGGACCGAGGAGACAGCCAGTGACCACGACCGGCACCGCCACCGCCCCCGTCGGGCAGACCCTCGGCGCCTTCGCCGCGTCCGCCCGCCTGGACGACGCGCCCGCCGACGTGCAGGCGTCCACCCGCCTGCTGCTGCTCGACACCCTCGGCGCGCTGCTGGGGGGCCTGCGGTACGCGCCGGTGCGGCGGCTCGGCCGCTCGCTCGGGCTGTCCACCGACGGTCCCGCGCCGTTCGGCCTGCTGCTCACCCTCGGCACCGCCGCCACCTGGCTCGACGCCGACTCCGGCGGCTCCTTCCACCCGCAGGGCCACCGCCTGCCGCCGGTCCCCACCGCGCACCCGTGCCCGCACGTGCTGCCGGTGCTGATGCGCGCCGCCGCGGCCGACGGCGTCGACGACCGGCGGCTGCTCGAGGTCTTCCTCGTCGCCGACGAGGTCGGCATCCGCGCGGGGACGGCGACCTCGCTGCGCCCCGGCCTGCACCCGCACGGCGTCCACGGGCCCGGTGCGGCGGCCGTCGCCGCGGGACTGCTGCGCAGCGCCCCGGCCCCCGAGCTCGGCGCCGCCTGGCTGCTGGGGTCGTCGCTGCCGCTGGCCGCGACCCTCGACGTGCCCGTGCGAGGGGGGACGGTCCGCAACGCCTGGACCGGGCTCGGCTCCTGGTACGGCGCCGCGGCGGACCTGCGCGCCGCCGCGGGCGAGCCGGGCGACGAGGGGCTGTGGGCCGCGCTGTTCGACGGCGCGGTGACGACCGACCTGTCGCGCGAGGAGCTGCTGGGGGAGCTCGGCTCGCGCTGGCAGCTGGCCTCGAGCTACCTCAAGCCCTACGCCTGCGCGCGCTGGGTGCACCCCACCCTCGACGCCGTCACCGTGGCCCTCGCCTCGGCCGGGCTCCGACCGGGTGACCCGGAGGCCGCCTCGGTGCAGCGGGTGGAGGTCGACACGTTCGCGTTCGCCGCGTCCCTCACCGAGACGGCGCCCGGCTCGGACCTGCACGCCCGGTTCTCGGTGCCCACCTGCGTCGCGGCGCTGCTGCTCGACGGCGACCTGCACGCCGGGTCGTTCCTCGACGACGCCCTCGACCGGCCGGCGCTGCGCGAGCTGGCCGCACGGGTGGTGCTCCGCGAGGACGCGGCGGCCACGGCCGCGCTGCCGCGCGAGCGCCCGGCCGCCGTCGCGGTGCACCTGGCCGACGGGCGCACGCTGCGGGCCGAGGTGCGCGGCGCCCGCGGGAACCCGGACACCCCGCTCGGCCGCGACGAGGTGGTGACCAAGCTGCGCCGCAACGCCGGCGACCTCGTCCCTGCCACGCTGCTCGACGACCTCGAGGCGTCGGTCCTGGACGGTGCGGGCAGCGGCTCGGCGCTGGCCGCGGTCACCCGCGCCGCCGTGCGGGCGGTGGCCGGGTCCTGACCACGCGCGGGACGCGCCATCATGGACGGGCGATGACCGTCCCTGCCTCCCCGACCGCGGGCACCCCCGGCCGCGCCTGGCTCGTCTGGGGCGTCGGCCTCGCGGCGTACGTCGTCGCGGTGTTCCACCGCACCTCGCTCGGCGTCGCGGCCGCGGACGCGTCCGAGCGGTTCGGCATCGGCGCCTCGGAGTTCTCGACCTTCGCCGTCCTGCAGCTGCTGGTCTACGCGGCGATGCAGATCCCGGTCGGGGTGCTGCTGGACCGGTTCGGCTCGCGGGTGCTGCTCGTCACCGGCGGCGTCGTCATGTCGGCCGGCCAGCTGCTGCTCGCCCTGGCCGAGGAGCCGGTCGGTGCCGTCCTGGCCCGGGTGCTGGTCGGTGCGGGCGACGCCATGACCTTCATCTGCGTGATCCGGCTGGTGCCCGCGTGGTTCTCCCAGCGGCAGGTGCCGCAGGTCACCCAGCTCACCGGCCTCGCGGGCCAGCTGGGCCAGATCGCCAGCACCTTCCCGCTCGTCGCGGTGCTGCACGGCCCCGGCTGGACGGCCGCCTACGGCGGTGCGGCGGCCGTGGGGCTGGTCGTGGCGGTGCTCGTCCTGCTGCTGCTGCGCGACACGCCCAGCGGCAGCGCGGCGGGCACCGGTCCGGTCTCGCTCACCAAGGTGCGGGCCGACCTGCGCGAGTCGTTCCTGCACCCGGGCACCCGGCTCGGGCTGTGGACGCACTTCACCGTCCAGTACTCCGGCGTGGTCTTCGGCCTGCTGTGGGGCTACCCGTTCATGACCCAGGGGCTCGACCTGTCGCCGGGGCTCGCCGGCGGCCTGCTGACGCTGCTCGTCGTCGGCGGCATGGCGGCCGGCCCGGTGCTCGGGCGCCTCACCGCGCAGTTCCCGCTGCGGCGTTCGAACCTCGTGCTCGGCGTGGTGATCTCGACCGTCGTCACCTGGACGGTGCTGCTGGTCTGGCCCGGGTACCCGCCGCTGTGGCTGGTGGTCGTGCTGGTGCTCGTGCTGTCGGCCAACGGCCCGACGTCGATGGTCGGCTTCGACTTCGCCCGGTCCTTCAACCCGTCCCGCCGGCTCGGCAGCGCCACGGGCATCGTCAACGTCGGCGGCTTCGTCGCCTCGCTGCTGTGCATCCTGCTGGTCGGTCTGGTGCTCGACCTGCGCGCGCCGGACGGCGACTACGACCTGGCCGACTACAAGCTGGCGATGAGCTCGCAGTACGTGCTGTGGGGCGTGGGCCTCGCGGCCATCTGGCGCACGCGCACGCTCACCCGCCGGCGGATGTACGACGAGGAGGGCACGAGCATCGACCCGCTCGCCTCCGCGGTGCGCCGCCGGCTCCGTCGCGGCGGCGGCCGCTGAGGCTCAGCGCGTCCCGCGCAGGAACGCCTCGGCCACGGGGACGGCCGACCGCGCGCCGCTGACGCCGTTCTCGACGAGCACCGCGAAGGCCAGGTCGCCGGAGAACCCGATCACCCAGCCGTGGGTCTGCGGCGGGTCCTCGGTGCCGAACTCGGCGGTGCCGGTCTTGGCGTAGACCGGGTCCCCGGGCACGTCGGCCAACGCGGACGCCGTGCCCTGCGTGGCCACCCGCCGCATCAGGTCGCGGACGGTGGCGAGGTCGGCGACGGGGGGCGGCGCGGGAACGGCGGTGTCGGCGGCCGGGTCGACCAGGGTGGGGTCGACGAACGAGCCGCGGGCGATGGTGCCGGCCGCCACCGCCATCGACAGCGGGCTGGCCAGGTTGCGGCCCTGCCCGATCGTGGCCGCCGCACGGTCGACCGGCGACTCCGTGGCCGGCACCTCGCCGGTGAACGCCTCGGCGCCCACCGACCAGTCCAGCCCGAGCCCCATCGGCGCCGCGGCCGTCGCCAGCGCGTCGTCGCCCAGCCGCTCCGACAGCGCGACGAAGGCGGTGTTGCACGAGGCCTCGAAGTCCTCGGCGAAGGTGGCCGCGTCGCCCAGCGCCCCGCCCTCGAAGTTGCGGAACGCGCGGCCCTCGACGGTCGCGGTGGCCGGGCAGGCTACGCCCTCGTCGGGGGTCACGCCGGCCGCCAGCAGCGCCTGGGTGCTGACCGCCTTGAAGGTGGAGCCGGGCGGGTACTGGCCGGTCATCGCCCGGTTGGTGCCGGTGGCCGGGGTGTTGGCCACGGCCAGCACCGCGCCGGTCGACACCGACACGGCGACCAGCGCCGCGTTCCCCTCCCCGCCGTCGGCGCCGAGGGACCCGGACGTCACCACGTCGGCGAGCGCGGCGTCGGCGGCCTGCTGCACGGCCGGGTCGAGGGTCACGACCAGCGGCTCGCCGGCCACGGGCTCGACGGCGAACAGCTCGGTGCGGGTCTCGCCCGCGACCGCCTCGACGGTGACGCCGGGGGTGCCGGCCAGCCGCTCCTCGTACTGCCGCTGCAGGCCGGACAGCCCGGTCTGGTCGCCGGCCGCGACCCGTCCGCCGCTCTGCTCGACGATCTCGGCCGTCGCCGGGCCGACCGTGCCCAGCAGGGCGCGGGCGAACTCGCGCGTCGGGGCCAGGGGCAGCGTCGACTCGGCGAAGACGGTGCCGGGCAGCGGCTGCACCTGCGCCTTGACGGCGTCGTAGTCGGGGCGCCGCAGCGTGATGACGTCGACGAAGGCGTCGGGCGCAGCGGCCGTCACGCGCTCGGTGAGGTCGGCGGCGTCGACGTCGAGGACGTCGGCCAGCGTGGCCGTGAGCGAGGCCAGGTCGGTGACGCGCGAGGGCTGCACGCCGACGCGCACCACGGGCTGGTCGCCCACGACGACGGCGCCGTCCGGGCGCACGACGCCGGCGCGCGGCGCGGTGGTGCGGGTGCTGCTGAGGACGCCGTCCGCCGGCAGGTCGGGGTGGACCAGCGCGGGCGACCAGGCGGCCGTCCACGCGCCCTCGTCGTCCGCGGTGAGGTCGAGCGTGGTCTCGTACGTCCACCCGTCCGGGCCGAACGGCCACGTCCAGGTCAGCGGCGTGCTCGCCGAGCGGTCCTCACGGGTCGTCGGCCCGGCCTCGACCTGCGGCTGCACGCCGGACAGGCCCGCGACCACTGCCTCGTACCCGGTCGCGGCGGCCGCGGGGTCCTCCAGCGGCGCCTCGGCCAGGGCGCCCGTCGCCAGCGCCTCGGCCACCGCCCTCGCGGCCCGCGCCGCGGCCTCGTCGGCCTGTCGCTCGGCCGTCCCGCGCTGCCACACCACCACGCCCCCGACCACGACCAGCAGCACGACGACCGCCGCCGCGACCCAGACGAACCGGACCCTTCCCCCGTTCCTGCTCACCCGGTCGATGGTAGGTGCAGCCGCTGCTGGCGCCCGGGCCTGCCGGTCCCGCGCCCGATGGGGCAGGGTGGGGCCACCACGGCTCGAGGGCGAGCCGGGCCGGACCCCCGAGGAGCCTCCGTGCGCAGCACCATGCAGCCGACCCCGTTGCTGATCTCCCAGATGCTCGAGTACGGGGCGATGGCGTTCCCGGACTCGCAGGTCGTCACCTGGACCGGGCAGGAGCCGCGGCGCACCTCGTTCGCCGAGCTGCGGGCCGACTGCCACCGGCTCGCGAACGCCCTGCGCCGGCTGGGGGTCGACGCCGACCAGCGGGTGGCCACGTTCATGTGGAACAACGAGGAGCACCTCGAGCTCTACCTGGCGGTGCCGGGCACCGGGGCGGTGCTGCACGCCCTCAACATCCGGCTGTTCCCCGAGCAGCTGGTCTACGTCGCGAACCACGCCCAGGACGAGGTCGTCGTCGTCGACAACACCCTCGCGGCGCCGTTCGCCAAGCTGCTGCCGCACCTGAAGAGCGTGCGCCACGTCGTGGTGAACGGCCCGGTCGACGACGCGACGCGCGAGGCGCTGGCCGCCGCGGGCCCGCAGGTGCACGACTACCGCGCGCTGCTCGACGCCGAGGAGCCCTCGTTCGCCTGGCCGGAGCTGGACGAGGACACCGGCGCGGCCATGTGCTACACCTCCGGCACCACCGGGAACCCCAAGGGCGTCGTCTACTCGCACCGGTCGAACTACCTGCACTCGATCACCATCACCACGGCCGGCTCGCTGGGCCTGGTCGAGCAGGACGTCCTGCTGGCGATCGTCCCGCTGTTCCACGCGAACGCCTGGGGCCTGCCGTACGCGGCCCTGCTGAGCGGCTCGTCGGTGGTCATGCCCGACCGCTTCCTGCAGCCCGAGCCGCTGGCCGAGATGATCCCGGCGCTGGGGATCACCGCTGCGGCCGCCGTCCCGACGATCTGGACGGGCCTGCTCGCGCACCTGGATGCCCGGGCGGAGGCCGGCTCGCCGGTCGACCTGTCCACGATGGACCGGTCGATGGTCGGCGGGTCGGCGTGCCCGCCCTCGCTCATCACCGCGTTCGACGAGCGCTACCAGGTGCGCATCATCCAGGGCTGGGGCATGACCGAGATGTCGCCGGTCGGCACCCTGAGCAACCCGCCCAGCGCGTCCGAGGGCGAGGAGCGGTTCTCCTACCGGGCCAGCCAGGGCCGGCTGCTGCCGGGCGTCCAGGGCCGGCTGGTCGGGCCGGACGGCTCGCAGGTGCCGTGGGACGCCGAGCAGGTCGGCGAGCTCGAGGTCAAGGGGCCGTGGATCACCGGGTCGTACTACGTGGCACCGGGCGAGGAGCCGTCCGCGGACGCGCTGTCGAAGTTCAGCGACGACGGCTGGCTGCGCACCGGCGACGTCGGCTCGCTCAGCCCGAACGGCTACCTGCGCCTGACCGACCGCGCCAAGGACGTGATCAAGTCCGGCGGCGAGTGGATCAGCTCGGTCGACCTGGAGAACGCCCTGATGGGCCACCCCAAGGTCGCCGAGGCCAGCGTCGTCGGCGTGCCCGACGACAGGTGGGGCGAGCGGCCGCTCGCCACGGTCGTGGTCGCCGCGGGCCAGCAGGTGGACGTCGAGGAGCTGCGCGACTACCTGGCCGACAAGGTCGCCCGCTGGCAGCTGCCGGAGCGGTGGGCCTTCATCGACGAGGTGCCCAAGACCAGTGTCGGCAAGTTCGACAAGAAGGTGCTGCGGCGGCGCTACGCCGAGGGCGAGCTGGAGGTCACCACGCTCTAGGCCGTCCCTCCGGGTCACCATCCCGCCGGGGGTGACGGCGTAAGGCGCGCGCCGCTCCCGCAGGTCGCGCGGGCGTGCGGTGATCATGTCGTGAAGATCGCGGCGCGGGCCGTGCTCGGCCGCGCTCGCGGGGCCGGGACCGCGCAGCGCCGCGGGCTACCCTCGACAGCAGGGTCGCCAACTCGGGGGGACCCGGAGACCAGGAGGACGACCGTTGCTCGCTCCCAGGAGCCAGGCAGCGGCGCGGGGGCGCCACGTCGCCGAGCACCCGCGCCGCAAGCACCCCGTCGCCCGTGCGCTCGGGGCCGTCGTGGCCTCGGTGCTCGTGGTGGCGCTCGCCGCCGCCGTGGTCGTCTACGTGCGCCTGGACGGCAACATCACCGGCGTCGACATGACCGAGGCGCTCGGGAACCGACCCGACACCGTGGCGACCAACGACCCGGTCACCGACCTGCCGCCGATGAACATCCTGCTGATGGGGTCGGACACCCGGAAGCTGTCGGACCCGGACGAGTTCACCGGTGACGCGGAGTCCGCGGTCAAGGAGCACTCCGACACCAACCTGCTGGTGCACCTGGCGGCCGACCGCAAGAGCGCGTTCGTGGTGAGCATCCCGCGCGACTCGATGGTGCAGCGCCCCGACTGCGCCGACCCGGTCGCCGACGACGGGTCCAGCCGCCCGCTCGGCATGTTCAACGGGGCCTTCACCGACGGTTCGGAGCTGGGCGGGGTGGGTGCCGGCGCGCTGTGCACCGTGGCCACGGTCGAGGCGAACACCGACGTCAAGATCGACCACTTCGCGGTGATCAACTTCGAGGGCTTCCGGGACATGGTCGACGCCCTCGGCGGGGTCGACATCTGCGTGCCCGAGGCGATCGAGGACGACACGACCGGCCTGTCGCTGCCGGCGGGCGTGTCGCACCTCGACGGGCTGGAGGCCACCCAGTTCGTCCGCGCGCGCAAGGGCATCGGCAACGGCTCGGACATCGGCCGGATCGACCGCCAGCAGGCGTTCCTGTCTGCCGTCATCCGCGAGGCCACCAGCTCGGGGCTGCTGCTGCGGCCCGACCGGCTGCTCGGCTTCCTCGACGCCGCCACCCGGTCGCTGACCACCGACGAGGCCATCGCCAGCCCGCGCGAGCTGAGCCGGCTGGCCCTGCAGGTGCGCTCGCTGCCGATCGAGGAGATCCGGTTCGTCACCGTGCCGATCGAGGTCTACGAGCCCGACCCCAACCGGGTGATCTGGACCGCCGAGGCCGACGCGCTGTGGGAGGCCGCGCGGCTCGACCTGCCGCTGCCCGGCACCGAGCCCACCCCGGCGCCGTCCGCGTCGGCGTCCCCCACCACGAGCGCACCGCCGGCCCTGACCGCGAGCCCGGACGAGATGTCGGTGCGGGTGGTCAACTCCTCCGGCGTCGAGGGGCTGGCGCGCCAGGCGGGCGACGCGCTCGCCGTCCAGGGCTTTGCGATCGACGGCCTGGCCAACGGCGAGGAGGACGTGCAGGGGGTCGTGGTCCGGCACGCGCTCGACGACGACGCCGCGGCGGCCACGCTGGCGGCGGCCTTCCCGGGCGCGACCCTGCGCGAGGACACGACGCTGTCGGCCGGCAGCTACGTCGTCGACCTCGGCATCGGGGCGCCTGCCGTGGTCGAGGTGCCCAACCGGGTCGGCACCGACCCGCTGCCCGAGCAGCCGCTGACGGCCGCCACGTCGGGCGGCGGCGGCGGCGGGTCGGGCGCGACGCCCACCTTCGACGCCCGCGTCGCGGCCGACGACACCTGCGGCTGAGCCGGCGGCGGGGCGCACCCCGGCACGAGGAAGGGCCCCGCACCATGGTGCGGGGCCCTGCTCGTCGTACGTGCGGAGGCGGCGGGATTTGAACCCGCGACGGGATTTAAGCCCCGAACCCGCTTAGCAGGCGGGCGCCATAGGCCACTAGGCGACGCCTCCTCCAGCGCCGTCAGGGTACCGGTCGCCGGCCGGGAGCGGCAAAGCGCCTCGGGGCCTGCCGACTACCCTGGACGCCGTGACCGACGTGTTCGTCCTCGACGCCGTCCGGACCCCGATCGGGCGGTACGGCGGCGCCCTGTCCGGCGTGCGGCCCGACGACCTCGCGGCGCACGTCGTGCGCAGCCTGGTCGACCGCGCCCCGGCGCTCGACCCCGCCCGGATCGACGACGTGCTGCTCGGCGACGCCAACGGCGCCGGCGAGGACAACCGCGACGTCGCCCGGATGGCGGTGCTGCTCGCGCGGCTGCCCACGAGCGTGCCCGGGGCGACGGTCAACCGGCTCTGCGGCTCCGGCATGGAGGCGGTGATCGCCGGCAACCGCGCCGTCGCGTGCGGCGACGCCTCGCTCGTCGTCGCCGGCGGCGTCGAGTCGATGAGCCGCGCACCGTGGGTGCTGACCAAGCCCGAGGACGGCTTCCCGCGCGGCCACGAGACGCTGCACTCGACCACGCTCGGCTGGCGGATGGTCAACCCGCGCATGCCGCAGCAGTGGACGGTCTCGCTCGGCGAGGCCACCGAGCAGCTCGCCGAGGAGTTCTCCATCGGCCGGGAGGCGCAGGACGCGTTCGCCGCCACCAGCCACCAGCGCGCCCACGCCGCCTGGGAGGCGGGCCTGTTCGACGACGAGGTCGTGCCCGTCCCCGGCACCGACCTGCTGCGCGACGAGTCGGTGCGCCCGGACTCGACACCCGAGCGCCTGGCCCGGCTGAAGCCGGTGTTCCGTCCGGACGGCACCGTGACCGCCGGCAACGCCTCGCCGCTCAACGACGGGGCCTCGGCGCTGCTCGTCGGCGACGCGGCCGGCGCCGCGGCGTCCGGCAAGGTGCCGCTGGCGCGGATCGTGTCCCGCGGGGTCGCGGCCGTCGAGCCGCACCGCTTCGGCGTCGGCCCGGTGCCTGCGGCCGAGATGGCGCTGAAGAGAGCCGGTCTCACGTGGGCCGACATCTCCGCGGTCGAGCTGAACGAGGCCTTCGCCGCGCAGTCGCTCGCCTGCCTGGCGTCCTGGCCGGGCCTGGACGCAGAACGCCTCAACCCGCAGGGCGGCGCCGTCGCGATCGGGCACCCGCTCGGCTCGTCCGGGTCGCGGGTGATCGGGTCGCTGGCCTGGCGGCTGCACCGCACCGGCGGCTACGGCCTGGCCGCCATCTGCATCGGCGTCGGCCAGGGTCTGGCCGTGGTGCTCGAGGGCATCTAGCTCCGGCGCCGGATCACTCCGCGCCGAGGCGCGCCTTGAGCCCGTCCAGCTCGGTCCACAGCGTGGTCGGCAGGGTGTCGCCGAACTTCTCGAACCACTCGGTGATCTGCGGGATCTCGGCCTTCCACTCCTCGGCGTCGACGCGCAGGCAGTCCACGAGGTCGTCCTGCGACATGTCGAGACCGTCGGTGTCGAGCGACTCCAGCGTCGGGACATGGCCGATCGGGGTCTCCTGCGCGGCCGCGGTGCCCTCGAGGCGCTCGATGACCCACTTCAGCACGCGCGAGTTCTCGCCGAACCCGGGCCACACGAAGTCACCGGCGTCATTGCGACGGAACCAGTTGACGTAGAAGATCTTCGGCAGCTTGGAGGCGTCGGCGTCCTTGCCGATGTCGATCCAGTGCTGGAAGTAGTCGCCGGCGTTGTAGCCGATGAACGGCAGCATCGCCATCGGGTCGCGCCGCACGACGCCGACCTCCCCGGTGGCTGCCGCGGTGGTCTCCGACGACAGCGTGGCGCCCATGAAGGTGCCGTGCACCCAGTCGCGCGCCTCGGTGACCAGCGGGATGGTCGTCTTGCGCCGGCCGCCGAACAGGATCGCCGAGATCGGCACGCCCTTGGGGTCCTCGTACTCCGGCGCGAGGATCGGGCACTGGCTGATCGGGGTGCAGTAGCGGCTGTTCGGGTGCGAGCTCAGCTCGGCCGAGTCCGGCGTCCAGTCCTCGCCCTTCCACGACGTGGCGTGGGCCGGCGGGTTCTCCATGCCCTCCCACCAGATGTCGCCGTCGTCGGTGAGCGCGACGTTGGTGAACACCGAGTTCCCGCGGCGGATCGTCTCCATCGCGTACGGGTTGGTGTGCTCGTTGGTGCCGGGCGCGACCCCGAAGAAGCCGAACTCGGGGTTGACCGCGTAGAGCCGGCCGTCCTCGCCGAAGCGCATCCAGGCGATGTCGTCGCCGAGGGTCTCGACCTTCCAGCCCGGGATGGTCGGCTTCAGCATCGCGAGGTTGGTCTTGCCGCAGGCGGACGGGAACGCCGCGGCGACGTAGTGGACCACGCCCTGCGGGTTGGTGAGCTTGAGGATGAGCATGTGCTCGGCGAGCCAGCCCTCGTCGCGCGCCATCACCGAGGCGATCCGCAGCGAGTAGCACTTCTTCCCCAGCAGGGCGTTGCCGCCGTAGCCCGAGCCGTAGGACCAGATCGTCCGCTCCTCGGGGAACTGGACGATGTACTTGGTCTCGCTGCACGGCCAGGCGACGTCGGCCTGGCCCGGCTCGAGCGGCATGCCCACCGAGTGCAGGGCGGGGACGTAGTCGGCGTCGAGCTCCTCGATCCGCTCCAGCACCTTGGCGCCCATCCGCGACATCACCCGCATCGAGGTGACGACGTAGGCGGAGTCGGTGATCTCGACGCCGAACATCGGGTGCTCGGCCTCGAGGTGGCCCATGACGAACGGGATCACGTACATCGTCCGGCCCCGCATGGAGCCGCGGTACAGGTCGGTCATGACCTGCTTCATCTCATCCGGCGCCATCCAGTTGTTGGTGGGGCCGGCGTCCTTCTCGTCCACCGAGCAGATGTAGGTGCGGTCCTCGACCCGGGCCACGTCGGTGGGGTCGGACGCGCAGTAGAACGAGTTCGGCTTCTTCTCCGGGTCGAGCCGCACGTAGGTGCCGGTGGCGACCAGGGCCTCGGTGAGCTGCTCCCACTCGGCGTCGGAGCCGTCGCACCAGTGCACCGAGTCCGGCTGGGTGAGCGCGGCGACCTCCTCGACCCAGGCGACCAGCCGGGCGTGCCGGGTGGCCGGGACGCCGGTGACGGGCCGGGTGGCTGCCCCCTCCGCGGCGCTCGTGCTGAGGCTCGGGGTGCTGGTCGTCGTGTCGGTGCTCATCGGGTCAGTCCCTCTCGAGGTTCGCCGGCGCCGGTGCCGTTCCGCCTGGTGCCTACCCTCACGACCCTGCGACGAACCCGTCGCGTTGTGTTCATAGTGAAGGCGAAGCACCGTGCCGACGACCGTAGCCCTGTATCGCATCGTGGGATACCGGGGAACGGGGAGGCCGCTGGTGAAGTCCCTCACAAAGCCCAAGCGGGCTGACGTGCGCTTGCGAGAAGCGGTCGGCTTCTTGCGGTTCCGGTCACTGGTAGCTGACGAGCACCGGGGTCGGCTCCACCGCCATCGTCTGCTCCGGGGTGAGCATCGGGCTGTCCTCGTCGACGAAGTTCTTCCAGGCGAACGCGACGCCCGCCGGGGCGTTGGCCAGGATCGTCCGCCAGGTGTCGTTCTTGGCGCCCTGGGAGCCGTTGCCGTCGGCGTGGATGACGACCGCGACCTCGTCGTGGCCGGTCTGGAGCGTCGTGATGTCGGTGATCATGTCGGTGCGGAACTGGTGCAGCACGAGCATCTTCTGCGGCAGGTGCTGCTCGCGCACGTAGCCCGCCAGCCAGGCGGACACCTCGTTCACCTCGGCGGCGCTGACCGACCCGATCTGCTCCATGTGCCGCTGGCCCGGCTCGAGCCGCCACTCCGGGTCAAGGGCCAGGCCGACGTGGGGGTACTGCAGCAGCGTCTCGTACCGCTTCGCCTGGGTGAGGAAGTCGGTGGTGCCCGGCTGCAGGTCGAGCAGCACGTAGACGCCCTGCCGGCCGGCCTCCTCGACCCACGGCCGCAGGAACTCGGGGTCGACCTCGTTGGAGTAGTTGCCGTCCTTGCCCGCGCCGGCGCTCGCGACGGTGGTGATGACCTCGAAGGTCGGGAGCACCTGCTCGGTGCTGAGCGACCGGTAGGTGCGGGCCAGGTCCTGCGCCCGCTCGACCGCGCCCGCGAGGTCCTGCTCGCCGAGCAGGCCCAGCGCCGCCGTGCCGGGGTGGCCGTAGAGGGCGACGTAGCGCTTGCCGGGGAGCACGAGCTGGCCGCCGCCGGGGAGCTGGACGCCGGTCGCCGCCGCCGCGACGCGGGCGGTGAGCACCTCAGGCGCCCCGAACTCCTCGCCGAGCGCGACCACCCGGGTGGGCGCGGCCGCGGCGAGCGCCTCCACCACGCCGGCCTCGGCGCGCGGGTCGCCGGTGGCGACGGGCACGACGACGGCGCCGGCGGCCGCCGCGGTGGCCAGGGCGGCGGCGTCGGCCGGGTCGCCCGTGGTGAGCACGACCGTGCCCGCCACCGGCTCGGCCGCGCGCAGGCGGGGCAGGTCGGCGGCGTCCGTGACGACCTCGACGTCGAGGCCGGCCGCCGCCTCCTCGGCGGCGGGGCCGACCGCCAGCGCGTGGGTCGTCCCGAGGCGGGCGAGCTCGGCCGCGAGCGGGCCGTCGGCGGTGGTCGCACCGGCGGTGAGCAGCAGCGGCACCCCGAGGTCGGTGGCCCGGGCGGTGGCGGGCGCGAGCGCGGCCGGGTCGGCGGACTCTGCCGCGTCCGCGAGCACGACGACGGGGGACGCCTCGACGAGCGCGGCGCTGGCCTGCACCGCCGTGGTGGCCGCGTCCGGGCCGGGCAGCACGGCCGGGCCGGCCTCGGCCGCGACGACCCGCACCTGGCCGGCCCCGTCCTCGGCCGCGGCGGGTGCGTCGGACGGGTCGGCGGCCGCACCCGGCGGTTGCGTCCCGCGGTCGGCGCCGCCGCCGCCGTCGGGGCTGCAGGCGGCCAGCAGCGCGAGGGCTGCGGCGGCAGCCATGGCGGCGGGGACGGCGGGAAGGGTGCGGCGCACCGACCCATCCTGACCCGGTTCGTCCGGAGAGGTCGAACCGGCGGATCGGATTTCAGCAGCGCCGGTGTGCTCCGGTACTGTGTCCGCCGGACCTCTCCCGGGTGGTCCTTGCGCCCGTAGCTCAATGGATAGAGCACTTGACTACGGATCAAGAGGTTGCAGGTTCGAGTCCTGCCGGGCGCGCTCGTTGAGACAGCGACGACGAAGGCCCTCGCCCACGCGGCGGGGGCCTTCGTCGTCCCCGGGATGAGCCGGACGGGTTGCGCTGCAGGACGATTCCGGCGCAACCGGGGCAGGGTGGACCGCCGGTGCAGGTTGCCCGCCTCGAGGCTCTTCTCAGGGGTGGTGCGCCGCACCGATGCTGGGCCCACCCGAGCAGAAGCGAGCGGTGCCGCATGTCGAAGCCCACCGTCCTGGCCGTTGACGACGACCCGGCCGTCCTCACCGCGATCGTGCGCGACCTGCGGGTGCGGTACGGCGAGGGATACCGCGTCATCCCCGCGTCCTCGGGCGAGGAGGCGCTGCGGCTGCTCGACGAGCTGACGCTGCGCGACCGGTCCGTCGCCCTGGTCGTCACCGACCAGCGGATGCCGCAGATGACCGGCATCGAGGTGCTCGAGCAGGTCCGCACCCGCTCGCCGGGGAGCAAGGTGGTGCTGCTGACGGCGTACGCCGACACCGAGGTCGCGATCCGGGCGATCAACGACATCGGGCTCGACTACTACCTGGTCAAGCCGTGGGACCCGCCGCAGGATCGGCTGTACCCGGTGCTCGACGACCTGCTCGATGACTGGGCGCGCGAGAACCCGCTGGAGACCTCGCAGGTGCGCGTGGTGGGCCACCGCTGGTCCGACCGCAGCTACGAGATCAAGACCTTCCTCGCCCGCAACCACGTGCCGTACCGCTGGCTCGACGTTGAGCACGACGACGAGGCCCGCCGGCTCGTCGAGCTCGCGGGGGCGGACGCGCAGTCCCTGCCCCTGGTGCTCGTGCCGGACGGCGAGGTGCTGCGGGCGCCGGCCCCGCTCGCGGTCGCGGAGGCGCTCGGCCTGCGGACCCGCGCCGAGCAGCCGCTGTACGACCTGTGCATCGTCGGCAGCGGTCCGGCCGGCCTGGCGGCGGCGGTCTACGCGGCGTCCGAGGGCCTGCGCACCGTGGTCGTCGAGCGCGACGCGCCGGGCGGGCAGGCCGGGCAGAGCGCGTCGATCGAGAACTACCTCGGGTTCCCCAAGGGCCTGTCCGGTGCGGACCTCACCCACCGCGCGGTCGCGCAGGCGTCGCGGTTCGGCGCCGAGACCGTGCTCGCGCGGGAGGTCGTCGGCCTGACCACCCGGGGACCGGTGCACGCGGTCGTCCTGGAGGGCGGGGTCGAGATCGAGGCCCGCGCCGTCCTCGTGGCCACCGGCGTCTCCTACCGGCGCCTGGACGCGCCCGGCGTCGAGGAGCTGGGGGCCCGCGGCATCTTCTACGGCGCCTCGGCCGGCGAGGCGATGCAGTGCCGGGACGAGGACGTCTACGTCGTCGGCGCCGCCAACTCCGCCGGCCAGGCGGTGCTCAACCTCGCGCGGTACGCCCGCAAGGTCGTCCTGCTGGTCCGCGGACCGGCGCTCGAGGCGACCATGTCGGAGTACCTGGTGGCCAGGATCCGGGCGGCGGGCAACGTCGAGGTGCGGCTGTGCACCCAGGTCGCGGAGGCGTCCGGGGACGGGCACCTCGAGCGGCTGGTCCTCGACGACCGCCGGGCCGGCGTCCGCGAGGAGGTGGCGACCAGCTGGCTGTTCGTCTTCATCGGCGCCTCGCCCCGCACCGACTGGCTCGGCGAGCACCCGGCCAGGGACGGCAAGGGCTTCGTCCTGACCGGGCAGGAGCTGATGGGGTCCGACCACGCGGGCCGGTGGCCGCTGGCCCGGGCGCCGTTCGCCCTCGAGACGAGCGTCCCGGGCGTCTTCGCGGCCGGGGACGTGCGGCTGGAGTCGATGAAGCGCGTCGCCTCGGCCGTCGGCGAGGGCGCGATGTCGGTCTACCTCGTCCACCGCTACCTCGCGACGACGTGAGCGACGACGTGAGCGACGACGTGAGCGACGCCATGACCGGGGTGGCCGGGCTGCGGGCGCTGTCGCTGTTCGACGGCCTCGACGACGCCCAGCTGGGACAGCTGCTCGGCAGCGGCGAGGAGCGGGCCTTCGGCGCCGGCGAGGAGCTGTTCGTCGAGGGCCGGCCGGCCGAGGTGTGGTGGGTCCTGCTGGACGGGGAGGTGCAGCTGTCCCGACGGGTCGGCGACGAGGACACCCCCGTGGCGGTGATGTCCGCCCCCGGGCAGTGGGCCGGCGGCTTCCGCGCCTGGGACCGGTCGAGCGTCTACTTCGCCTCGGCCCGCGGGGCCTCACCGGGTCGGGTGCTCGCGGTCCCGACCGAGGCGCTGCGGACGCTCGCCGACGAGTGGTTCCCGTTCGGGGTGCACTTCATCCGCGGCCTCGTCGACACGGTGCGCCGGGTCGAGTCGACCGCGCGGCAGCGCGAGGCGCTGGTCGCCCTCGGCACCCTCGCGGCGGGGCTGGCCCACGAGATCAACAACCCGGCGTCGGCGGCCACGCGCGCGGTCGACGCCCTGTCCACCTCCTCCGACCAGCTGCTGGTGGCGCTGACGCGGCTCGCGCAGCACGGCATCACCGCCCAGCAGTTCGTGTCCCTGGACGACCTGCGCCGGGACGTGGGCACGTCCGGGCGCGACCTGGACGCGATGGCCCGGGCCGACCTGGAGGAGGAGCTGTCGACCTGGCTGCAGCGTCGCGGGGTCGGGCAGGACTGGCTGCTGGCACCCGTCCTGGCCGGCGCGGGAGCCGACCGGGCGTGGTGCGAGCGGGTGCACGAGGTGCTCGGCGACGAGGCGCTCGAGGCGGGCCTGGAGTGGGTGGTGTGCGCCGTGGCCGTCTCGGGCCAGCTCGCGGAGGTGAAGGAGGCCACCCGCCGGGTGTCGGACCTGGTCGGGGCCGTGCGCTCGTACTCTCAGCTCGACCGCGGCTCGGTGCAGCGCACCGACGTCACCGAGGGCCTGGACAGCACCCTGGCGGTGCTCGGCCACAAGCTCGGGGCCGGCGTGCTGGTCGAGCGCGACTACGACCCGGCGACGCCGCAGGTCGAGGCCGTGCCCGGCGAGCTGAACCAGGTGTGGACGAACCTCATCGACAACGCCATCGACGCCATGGACGGGCAGGGCACGCTGGCGCTCAGCGCCCGTCCGGGCGCCGGTGGCGGTGTCGTGGTCGAGATCACCGACTCCGGCAGCGGGATGCCCGAGGAGGTGCGGGCGCACGCGTTCGAGCCGTTCTTCACCACCAAGGACGTCGGCCGCGGCACCGGCCTCGGGCTCGACATCAGCCGCCGCATCGTCGTGGACCGGCACTCCGGGGACATCACGATCGAGTCGGCGCCCGGTCGGACGGTGCTGCGGGTGGCGCTGCCGGCGCGGGGGGTGGGGTCGTCGTAGCGGCGGCCCGGCCGCGTGGCGCCGGGAGGCTCGCGACCGCGCTGGCGACCACGACGACGACGAGACCGGCGACCTGCACCACCGACAGCGGCTGGGCCAGCAGCGCCCAGCCGGCCAGGGCCGCGGCAGCGGGCTCCAGGCTCATCAGGACGCCGAAGGTGGCGGCCGGCAGGCGGCGCAGCGCCCGCAGCTCGAGCGCGTAGGGCACGGCCGAGGACAGCAGGCCCACGACCAGGCCGAGGGCGAGGACGCCGGGCTCCAGCAGCCCGGTGCCGGCCGTCGCCACGCCGGCGGGGAGCGCCACGACCGCGGCCACGGCGGTGGCCACCCCGAGAGCGGCACCGTCCGCGGAGACTGCGCCGGTGCGCTGGCTGGCCAGGATGTACAGCGCCCACATGCCGCCGGCCGCCAGCGCGAGCACGACGCCCAGCGGGTCGAGCGGCTCGGCGAGCCCGCCGGTGACGCCGGTGAGCAGCGCGACGCCGACCAGGGCCAGGAGCGCGCAGCCGAGGTCACGGGCGCGCCGGCCGCGCAGCACCGTGAGCAGCAGCGGCCCGAGGAGCTCGAGGGTCACGGTGACGCCGAGCGGCAGCCGCTCGAGGGCGAGGTAGAACGTCGAGGACAGCCCGGCCATCGCCAGACCGAGGAGCAGGCAGGCGCGGCGGACCTCGGCGTCGTGCCGCAGCCGGGGCAGCATCCGCCACGCGCGGCCGACGAGCACCAGCGCGGCGGCGGCCACCAGCAGCCGCAGCGTGAGCGTGCCGAAGGCGCCGACCCGGTCCAGCAGCGTCACCGACAGGGCGGCACCGACCTGCAGGCTGACGACGGCGCCGACCACCTGCGCGGTGGCCGGACCGGTACCCCTGGTGCTCACCCGGTCGACGCTAGGTGCCGCCGCGCGGGAGCGGAAATGCCGTCTCGGTCTGCCGTTATGCTCCGCCGGCATGGCCGGGATCGAGCTGCGTCACCTCGAGGCGCTGGTCGCCGTCGCCGACGAGGGCAGCGTCACCCGCGCCGCGGCCCGCCTGCACACCGCCCAGCCCGCGGTCTCCCGCACGGTCCAGCAGCTCGAGCACCGGCTCGGCGTCGCCCTGTTCGTCCGCTCGGCCGGCGGCGTCGTCCTCACCCCCGCCGGACAGGCGGTCCTCGCCGACGCCGGCCGCTGGTGCTCGGCTACTCCTGGGGCGCGGCCGGACGCCTGCCGGCCGAGCTCGTCGCGTCGTGGCGGCGCGAGCACCCGGACCGTCCGGTGACCTGGCGCCGGATCGACCACCGGCTCGCGGGCCTGGTCGACGGCACCAGCGACGTCGCGCTCGTCCGCGGCGACGTCGTCCTGCCCGGCGGCGGCCCCGAGCCCGCGTGGCTGGCCACCGCCCACCTCGGGGACGAGGCCCGCGTCGCCGCCCTGCCGCGCGAGCACCCGCTGTCCGGTCGCGACTGCCTCGGGCTCGACGACCTCGCCGACGAGGCGATCATCGTCAACCGGGTCGGCGGCATCACCCACCCCGAGCTGTGGCCCGCGGGCCATCGGCCGCGGGTGGCGCGCGAGGTGGCCAACACCGACGACTGGCTGCTGGCGATCGCCGCGGGCGAGGGCGTCGGCGTCACCACCACGACCACGGCCGCGACCGCGACGCACCCCGACGTCGTCTTCGTCCCGATGCCGTCGGCGCCGGTCGTGCCGCTGCGGCTCGCCTGGCGCACCGACGCCCCGGCCCACCCGGACCTGCCCGACCTGCTGCGGCACGCCGGGGCGGCGCCTACGCCGTCGTCGGGCGGTGCCGCTCCTCGCTGAACACCGAGGTGGGGCGCGGGCGCGGCTCGCCGTCCAGCTCGACGTCGACCAGCTCGTCGTAGAAGGCGATCCGCCCGGCGATCGCCTGCACCGCCGGGTACGGGTCGGTGTACGACCACGCGATGCCCGTCACCGGCTCCCGGCCGTCCGCCGCCGGGAGGTCCCAGTACTCGCGGGCGTACCCCTTGTACGGGCAGTGGCTCGAGCCGGCGCCGGTGACGAGGCGGTCCAGGTGCACGTCCTCGCGCGGCAGGTAGAAGCGCGTCGGGAGGTCGGTCTCGAACAGCAGCACGGGGCGCTCGCTGCGGGCGAGCTCCACGCCGTCCAGGCTCACCACGACCCGGCGGCTGCTCGGCAGCGCGTCCACGCGCTTGCGGGGGTCGCGGGGGTGGCCGCTGACCTCCTCGTCCTCCTCGAGCCAGCGGTCGAGCACCCCCGGCTGCCACGACAGCACGAGCCGGTCGCCGAGTGCCGGGTCGTCGCGCACCCAGGCGGCGTGCGAGACGGTCCGGTCACCGACCTGGAGGTCGAACCACTGCGAGACAGGGCCTTTGGGCTGGAAGAAGAACGGCGTGCTCGGCCCGGGCGACGGGCTCGGACGGAGCAGGTCGGTGCGCACGTCGTCCGGGTCGAAGGCGTAGGTGGGGACGGGGAACACGTCTTCCCAGAACAGCAGAGGTCGCCTGGTGTCGACGACGACCACGTCGTCGCAGACGGCCCTGACCCAGCGCTCGCTCTGCTCGACCTTCACCGGCCACCTCCTGGTCGCGCCCCGCCCGGTCATCGTGCTCCGGCGGGCGCGCGCGGACAAGCCCCGTCGGGGTCGCGCCCGCGCGGGAGCGGTCCTACGGTCGGACCGTCCCAGCCACTCCCGAGCACCCAGGAGCGCCACCGTGCCCAGCATCACCTCCGACGCCGGCTCCACCCCCGTCGACCTGCACGTCGAGGACACCGGCGGCGAGGGCCGTCCCGTCGTGCTGATCCACGGGTGGCCGCTCAGCGGGGAGTCGTGGAAGTCGCAGGTCCCGGCGCTGAGCGAGGCGGGGTACCGGGTCGTGTCGTACGACCGGCGCGGGTTCGGCCGGTCGGGCAAGCCCGAGGACGGCTACGACTACGACACCTTCGCCGGCGACCTGGACGCGGTGCTGACCGGCCTGGACCTGCGCGACGCCACCCTGGTCGGCTTCTCGATGGGGGGCGGCGAGGTGGCCCGCTACGTCGGGCGGCAGGGAACCGGCCGGCTGCGCTCGGTCGCCTTCCTCGGTGCGGTCCCGCCGTACCTGTTCAAGAGCGACGACAACCCCGACGGCGGCGTCGAGGAGGAGCTGGTGCAGGGCATGCAGGGCGGGATCCGCGAGGATCGCGCCGGCTTCTTCGACCAGTTCGCCAAGGGCTTCTACAGCGCGGGCGACGACCTCAAGGTCGACGAGTCCGAGCTCGCGGAGTTCCAGCGGATGCAGCAGCCCGCGCGGGACGAGGCCGTGCTCGCCTGCATCGACGCGTTCGCCCGCACCGACTTCCGCGACGACCTGACCAAGGTCGACGTGCCGGCGCTCGTGGTGCACGGCGACTCCGACGCCATCGTGCCGTTCGAGGTGAGCGGCAAGCGCACCGCCGAGACGCTGCGCGCCACACCGGTCGTCATCGAGCAGGGGCCGCACGGCATCACGGCCAGCCACACCGACGAGGTCAACCGCGTGCTGCTGGACTTCCTCGCGGCGCACTGACCCGTGCGCGTCCTGGTCAGCGGTCCGGTCTCGTGGAACCTGCTGGTGCGGCTGGACGCCCTGCCGGAACCGAGGCCGCACACCGTGATGGCGCGTGGGAGCCATAACGCCGTGGGTGGCACCTCGGCCGGCAAGGCGCTGAACCTCGCCGCCCTGGGCGTCGAGGTGACGGTGTCGACGGTCCTGGGTGACGACGACGCGGCAGGCCCGGTGCGCCAGGCGCTGGACCGGGCCGGGGTCACCGTGCTCGCGCGGACGGTGGCGGACGGCACCGAGCAGCACGTCAACTTGATGACCGCCGACGGCGGCCGGCTCTCGATCTACACGAACCTGCCTGCGACGCAGGGGCTGTCGCCGTCGGCCGACGTACGTGAGGCGGTCGCGGCCGCAGACCTCGTGGTGGCCGACCTCGCCGACCACTCCCGCGCCGTGCTGGCGCTCGCCAGGGAGCTCGACGTGCCGGTCTGGACCGACCTGCACGACCACGACGGCGTCCAGGAGTTCCACCAGGACTTCCGCCGCGCCGCCGACGTGGTCTTCCTCAGCGGCGAGCGCGTGCCGGACCGCGGGGCGTACGTCCGCGAGACGCTCTCGGGCCGTGCGGGTCTGGTGGTCATGACGCACGGTGCGGCCGGCGCGGACGCGTGGACCGCGGGAGCGGGTCCGGTGCACGGCGATGCCGAGGTCGTCGACGACGTGGTCGACACCAACGGCGCGGGCGACGCGTTCTTCGCCGGCTTCCTCGTCGCCCACCACGGCGGCGCGCACCTCGAGGAGGCGCTGGCCGCCGGTGCCCGGCAGGCAGCACGCTGCCTGCGCTCGCCGGACCTCGTGGGCTAGTCGAGGTCGGGCGGGACGACCCGCCAGTGCGTCACGAGGTGGCCGTCCTGCAGCAGGTGGAACGCGATCGTCGGCGGCTGGTCGAGGTCGAGCACCGGCAGGTCCTCGGCGTCGGTGGGCACCGTCGACACCAGGCCGCCACCCACGAGCACCGGGACGCCGGCGAAGGTCGTGGCCGCGGCGGTATGGGCGTGCCCGACGAGCACGGCCAGCACCCGGGGGTGACGCCGCAGCACCGCCTCGAGCCGCTCGGCGCCGGCCAGCCGGATGGGGTCCATCAGGGCGACGTGCACCGGTGCCGGCGGGTGGTGCAGCGCGACGAAGGTCGGCCGGCCGTCGGCGAGGGCGTCGTCGAGCAGGCTCAGGCTCTCGTCCGACAGCTCCCCGTGGTCGATCCGCGCGCCGGGTGGCGCGGTGACCAGGGAGTCCAGGGCCACCAGCCGCACCTCGCCGACGTCGCGCACGACGTCGAGCGGGCGGTCCGGGTCCGTCCCCGGCGGGCGCAGGTGCCGGGCGAAGCCGTTGCGGACGTCGTGGTTGCCCGGGACGGTCACCACCGGCACCGCCCCGGCCGCGCCCTCCGCCAGCATCTCGACCAGCTGCGCGTACTCCTCGTCGGTGCCGTGGTCGGCCAGGTCGCCGGACAGCAGCAGCACGTCCGGGGGCGGGTCGCAGCGGCCGACGTGCTCCAGCGCGCGGCGCAGCCGTCCGGGCGCCTGGGGGTGCGCACCGATGTGGCAGTCGCTGAGGTGGGCCACGACAAAGCGGGTCACGAGGCGAGCCTAGGAGCCCGGCCCGGGGGCGTCGGTTCCGCACCTGAGGAACCAGGCAGCTGGACGGCCGCCGCACCTGCGCCTACAGTCCGGGCATGGTGCTGCGGGTGAGCGAGGCGGCCGAGCTGCTCGGCGTCTCGGACGACACGCTGCGGCGCTGGGCCGAGGCCGGACGGATCGAGCTGGTCACCGACGAGCACGGCCGCCGCGCGGTCGAGGGCGAGCAGCTCGCCCGGCTGGCCCAGGAGCTCGCGAGCGACCAGCCGCGGGTGACCACGGCGGCGGCCTCGGCGCGCAACCGGCTGCGGGGCATCGTCACCCGCGTGGTGCGCGACACCGTGATGGCGCAGGTCGAGATGCAGGCCGGTCCGTTCCGGCTGGTCTCGCTGATGAGCAGGGAGGCCGCGGACGAGCTGGGGCTCGAGGTGGGGGTCGTCGCGGTCGCCAGCGTCAAGGCCACCAACGTGGTGGTCGAGCTCCCCGCGGCAGCCGAGCCGAGGGGCCACCCGTGAACCGGCGCACCGTCCTGGCCGCAGCGGCTCTCGCCGCCGTCCTGCCGCTCGGGGGGTGTGGCGCCACCGACGCGCCGGCCACCTCGTCGCCGTCCGAGCCGGGGACGGGCCAGGACGCGCTGTCGGGCGATCTCGTCGTGTTCGCCGCGGCGTCGCTCACGGAGACCTTCACCGAGCTCGGCGACTCGCTGATGGCCGAGCACCCCGGCCTCACGGTCACCTTCGGCTTCGGCGGCAGCTCGGGGCTGGCCGAGCAGATCAAGGCGGGCGCGCCCGCGGACGTGTTCGCCGCTGCCAGCCCGGCGACCATGGCCACGGTGGTCGACGCAGACGGCGCCGCCGGCGAGCCGACCGTCTTCGTCCGCAACGTGCTCCAGCTCGTGGTGCCGGCCGGCAACCCGGCCGGCGTCACCGGCCTGAAGGACCTCACGGACCCGGATCTGGTCGTCGCCCTCTGCGCGCCCGAGGTCCCGTGCGGCGCGGCGTCCGAGAAGGTCTTCGCCGCAGCTGGTCTCACGCCGGCACCCGACACCCTCGAGCAGGACGTCAAGGCCGCGCTGACCAAGGTCGAGCTGGGGGAGGTCGACGCCGCGCTGGTGTACCGCACCGACGTGCTCGCGGCCGGCGACGCCGTCGAGGGCATCGACTTCCCCGAGGCCGCGGACGCGGTCAACGACTACCCGGTCGTCGTCCTGGCCGGGTCGCCCAACCCGGACGCGGCGCAGGCGTTCGTCGAGCTGGTGCTGTCCGACGACGGCCGGGCGGTGCTGACCGGTGCCGGCTTCCAGGCGCCGTAGCGGCCGACGCGGGCTACCGCCGTTCCTGCTGGTCCCGGCGGCGCTGGCGCTGGCGTTCCTGCTGCTGCCGCTGGTCGCGCTGGTCGTCAGGGCGCCGTGGTCCACGATCGGCACCGACCTCGCCGACCCGGCCGTGCTGCAGGCGCTGCGGCTGTCGCTGCTGTGCGCCTCGCTCGCCACTGTGCTGTGCATCCTGCTCGGGGTGCCGCTGGCCTGGGTGCTGTCGCGGGCCACGTTCCCGGGCAGGCGGGTGCTGCGCGCCCTGGTCACGGTGCCGCTGGTGCTACCGCCGGTCGTCGGCGGCGTCGCGCTGCTGCTGCTCCTCGGCCGGCGCGGCCTGCTCGGCCAGTACCTCGACCTCTGGTTCGGCCTGCGACTGCCGTTCACCACCGCGGCCGTCGTCGTGGCGGAGGCGTTCGTCGCCCTGCCCTTCCTCGTCATCGCCGTCGAGGGTGCGCTGCGCGGCGCCGACCGCCGCTACGAGGACGCCGCCGCCACCCTCGGCGCCTCGCGCGCCACCGTGTTCCGGCGGGTCACGCTGCCGCTGGTGGCGCCCGGGATCACCGCCGGCGCCGTGCTCTGCTTCGCACGGGCGCTGGGCGAGTTCGGCGCCACCATCACCTTCGCGGGCAACTTCCCGGGCGCCACCCGCACCATGCCGCTGGCGGTGTACCTCGCCCTCGAGACCGACCCCGGGTCGGCGATCGTCCTGTCGCTGGTGCTGCTGCTGGTCTCGGTGGTCGTCCTGGCCAGCCTGCGCGACCGCTGGGTCGCCGGGTCCGCGACGTGAGCGCGACCGACGGGCTGCGGGCCCGGATCGGCGTCGAGCGTGGCGGCTTCGCCCTGGACGTCGGGCTCGAGGTGTCGCCGGGCGAGGTGGTGGCGGTGCTCGGGCCCAACGGCGCGGGCAAGTCGACCGCGCTCGCGGCGCTCGCCGGCCTGGTGCCGCTGACCTCGGGTCGGGTCGAGCTCGCCGGACGGGTGCTCGACGACCCCGCCGCCGGCGTCCTGGTGCCCGCCGAGGGGCGCCGCACCGGGATGGTGTTCCAGGACTACCTGCTGTTCCCCCACCTGTCGGTGCTCGACAACGTCGCGTTCGGGCTGCGCTCGCGCGGGGTGCCACGGCGCGAGGCGGCCGCCACGGCACGCGCGTGGCTGGAGCGGGTCGGGCTGGCCGAGCTGGCACGGGTCCGTCCCGGGCGCATCTCAGGTGGCCAGGCGCAGCGGGTGGCGCTGGCGCGGGCACTGGCGCCGGGACCGGCGCTGCTGCTGCTCGACGAGCCGCTGGCCGCGCTCGATGCCCGCACCCGGCTCGAGGTGCGCTCCGACCTGCGTCGGCACCTGTCCGGCTACGACGGCTGCACCGTCCTGGTCACCCACGACCCGCTCGACGCGATGGTGCTCGCCGACCGGATCGTCGTGGTGGAGGGCGGCGTGGCCGTGCAGCGCGGCACGCCCGCCGAGGTGGCCCGCGCGCCGCGCACCGACTACGTCGCCCGGCTGGTCGGCCTCAACCTGTACCGCGGACGGGCGGACGGCCGGACGGTGCGGCTGGAGGTCGGCGGCGAGGTGGCGACGGCGGCCCCCGCGTCCGGCGAGGTGTTCGTCGCCTTCGCGCCGTCGGCGGTGTCGCTGCACCGCAGCCGCCCGGAGGGCTCGCCGCGCAACACCTTCCGGGGCCGCGTGGTCGGGATGGAGCAGCACGCCGACACCGTCCGGGTGCGGGTCGACGGTCGCCCGGGACTGCTGGCCGACGTCACCACCGCCGCGGTCGCCGAGCTCGGCCTGGTCGCCGACCTCGAGGTCTGGTGCGCCGTCAAGGCCACCGAGGTCAGCACGTACCCGGCGTGACCCTCACGGGTCCTCAGAGCAGGTCGGACGGGCGCAGCCGGTACACCTGCAGGTGCAGGCCGTAGTACTTGTCGGTCTCGCCGACCCAGGTCATGCCGAGCCGCTTGGCCAGCGCCGCCGACCGCGTGTTGCCCGGACGCATCACCGCGAACACCTCGTGCGCCGCCTGCTCGAACGCCCAGCCCAGCGCCGCCCGTGCCGCCTCGACGGCGTAACCGTGCCCCCAGTGCTCCGGCGCGAGCTGCCAGGCGATCTCGAGGTCGTCCTCGTCCGGGGGCAGCCGCCGTACGGCCACGCCGCCGACGACCTCGTCGTCGCGGGTCACCGCCCACCGCCGGGCGGGCGGGTCGTCGGGCTCGGCGGCCCACCGGCCGAGCACGTCCCGCATCGCGGTCTCGTCGCGGACGAGCTCCAGGGCCGGGACCAGCCAGCGCTGCACCGGCTGGGCGCCGAACACCGCCATCGCCGGACCGGCGTCACCGGTCCGCCAGGGCCGCAGGGCCAGCCGCTCGGTGCGCAGGACGTCGTCGCTCATGGCTGCTGCAACACCCGCGGCCCGGCTCCGCATCCCGAGCGGCCGGCGAGCGGCGCATCGGGCCTCAGCCGCTGACCTCGTCCAGGTGCTGCAGCAGGTCGTGCGCGGCGAGCTCGACGGCCTTGTGCCGCCACTCCGAGGCCCGGTAGACGCAGGCGATCAGCGCGGTGCGGTGCACCCGGCGGAAGTCGCCGAACACGAACGCGTACCGCGCCTTGGTCGCGTCGGTCGCGCCCTCGGTGAGGCCGAGGTGCCAGGCGGCGTAGTCGTCCCAGCCCCGCCGCTCGAGGAACGCGTTCTGCGCCTCGGCACCCGGCTGCACCTGTCCCCAGTCCGAGCTCAGCACGTACTGCCGCGCGTCGATGAGCTCGCGCGCGCGGGCGACCCCTGCCTCGTTCACCGCGTACCTGGCCATAGGGTCATCCTGCTCCCGGCGCGGATGCCCCGACACCCTGGAGGACCGCTCGATGACGACGGCAGGCACCACCACGATCGAGGTGCGGGACGGATCGCTGTTCGGCCGGCACAACCTGCCGTACGGCGTCTACGAGGTCGACGGGGCGGCACCGCGGTGCGCCACCCGGCTGGGCGACACCGTGGTCGACCTGGCGCTGCTGCTGGGCGACGACGTCTTCGCCGCGCCGTCCCTGAACGCCTTCATGGCGCAGGGCCACGACCGCTGGGTCGAGGTCCGCGAGGCGGTGCGCGCGGCCCTGCGCGAGGCCGTGCCGGCCGACGCGGTGCACGCCGTCGACGACGTGCGGATGCTGCTGCCGTTCGAGGTGGCCGACTACGTCGACTTCTACGCGTCCGAGCACCACGCATCGAACCTGGGACGGCTGTTCCGCCCGGACAACCCGGACCCGTTGATGCCCAACTGGAAGCACCTGCCGGTGGGCTACCACGGCAGGGCGGGGACGGTCGTCGTCTCGGGCACCGACGTGGTGCGGCCGCAGGGTCAGCGCAAGGGCCCGACCGACCCCGTCCCGGTGTTCGGCCCGTCCGTGCGGCTGGACATCGAAGCCGAGCTCGGGTTCGTGGTCGGCGCGGGATCCTCACTGGGGCAGCCGATCCCGGCGGAGGACGCGGAGCAGCACGTCTTCGGCGCGGTGCTGGTCAACGACTGGTCGGCGCGCGACATCCAGGCCTGGGAGTACGTCCCGCTCGGCCCGCACCTCGGCAAGTCGTTCGCGACGACCGTGTCGCCGTGGGTGGTGCCGCTGCTCGCGCTGCAGGAGGCCAAGGTCGACACGCCGCACCAGTCGCCGCCGCCGCTGCCCTACCTCGCGATGGAGCCGCCGTGGGGCCTGGACGTCGACCTCGAGGTGGCCTGGAACGGCGAGGTCGTCTCGCGCCCGCCCTACCGCGAGATGTACTGGTCCCCGGCGCAGATGCTCGCCCACATGACCGTGAACGGGGCCTCGACGCGCACCGGCGACATGTTCGCGTCGGGGACGGTCTCGGGTGCCGCGAAGGACACCCGCGGGGCGTTCATCGAGCTCACCTGGGGAGGCACCGAGCCGGTCGAGGTCGGCGGCGAGGAGCGCACCTTCGTGCTGGACGGCGACGAGGTCGTCATCATCGGGTCGGCTCCGGGGCCGGCCGGCTCGCGGATCGGCTTCGGCGAGTGCCGCGGCCGGGTGGTGCCGGCACGCGACTGACGGCCGGCTCCCTCACCCGCGGGTCAGCGGCGTCCCCACTCGATCGCGGGGCAGGTGTCCATCACCATCGGGACGCCCGCCGCGCGGGCCCGCTCGAACGCCGCCTCGTCGACCACGCCGAGCTGGAACCAGATCCCCTTGGCGCCGATCTCGACCGCCTGGTCGGCGAACTCGCCCGCCGACTCCGAGCGCCGGAAGACGTCCACGACGTCGACCTCGAACGGGACGTCGGCCAGCGAGGCGTAGCCCTGCTCGCCGAGCACCTCCGGCGCCGAGGGGTGGATCGGCACGATCCGCTTGCCGCGCTGCTGCAGCAGCGCGGCGATCCGGTACGCCGTCTTCGACGGGTCGCCCGACAGCCCCACCACCGCCCACGTCTGCAGCTCGTCCAGCATCAGGTCGATCGCACCCTGGTCCTGCCACGTCGCGCTCATGCCCCGACGGTACCCCGATCGGACTTGCAGAAATACCCTGCCGGGGTATGGTGTTGGCACCGACATGAGCACGGAGGCCGCAGTGAGCACCACGACCGACGCGCAGGGCCACGCCGGGCACGGCTACCTGGGCAACAAGGACGACTACCTCAAGCGGCTGCGCCGGATCGAGGGTCAGGCGCGCGGTCTGCAGCGGATGGTCGAGGAGGAGAAGTACTGCATCGACATCCTCACCCAGGTCTCCGCGATGACCAAGGCGCTGCAGTCGGTGGCCCTCGGGCTGCTCGACGAGCACCTCGCCCACTGCGTGGTCGAGGCGGCCCGCACCGGCGGCCCGGAGGCCGACCAGAAGGTCCGCGAGGCGTCCGACGCGATCGCCCGGCTCGTCCGGTCCTGAACCACCCCACCCCGAGCACGAACCCCAGCACCCCACGGAGGACAGCCATGAGCACCGCCACCTACACCGTCACCGGCATGACCTGCGGCCACTGCGTCGCGTCCGTCACCGAGGAGGTCTCGGAGGTCGCCGGCGTGACCGACGTCCAGGTCGACCTCGCCTCGGGCGCGGTCACCGTCACCAGCGACGCCCCCGTCGACGACTCGGCCGTGCGCGCCGCCGTCGCCGAGGCCGGCTACCAGGTGGTCGACGCCTGAGATGAGCACCGCTGCACGGCTGGTCGCCTTCGTCCTCGGTCTCGGCGCGGTCTTCGGGCTCGCGCTGGGCGCCGGGGCGCTGGCCGGTCCGATCCAGGTCGCCGCCGCCGAGCCCGAGCACGCCCCGGACGACCCGGACGGTGCCGGTGGCCACGGCGCCGCCGAGGAGGGCGGGCACGAGGCGTCCGCCGTCCCGGCCGGTGGCCTCGCCGTCGCCGACCGCGGCTACCGCCTGGTGACCACGTCCTCGGTCGCGACGGCCGGGACCTACCCGCTGTCGTTCTCGGTCGAGGGCCCGGACGGAGAGCCGGTGCAGGAGTACGACGTCGAGCACGAGAAGCGGCTGCACCTGATCGTCGTGCGCCGCGACCTGACCGGGTACCAGCACGTGCACCCCGAGCTCGGGCCCGACGGCACCTGGACGATCGACCTCGACCTCGCCCCGGGGTCGTGGCGCGTCATCGCCGACTTCGTCCCGTCCGAGCTGGGCGGGAAGGTCTCCCTCGGAACCGATCTCACCGTCCCGGGCGCCGTCGAGGCGGCCCCGCTGCCGGACGCGGCGACCACCACCACGGTCGACGGGTACGACGTCGCGGTCGACGGGCACCTCGAGCCAGGCTCCGAGCAGCGCCTCACCTTCGCGGTCTCCCGCGACGGCGAGCCGGTCACCGACCTCGAGCCGTACCTCGGCGCCTCGGCGCACCTGGTGGCGCTGCGGGCCGGCGACCTCGCCTACCTGCACGTCCACCCGGCCGACGACGGCCCGGACGACGGGGCGGCGTTCCTCGCGACGGCGCCCTCGGCCGGCACCTACCGGCTGTTCCTCGACTTCCAGCACGACGGCGTCGTCCGCACCGCAGAGGTGACGGTCGACGCGGGAGGTGACCACGGATGACCACGCCCACCACCCAGCAGGTCGAGCTCTCGATCGGCGGGATGACCTGCGCCTCCTGCGCGAACCGGATCGAGCGCAAGCTCAACAAGCTGGACGGCGTCACCGCGACGGTCAACTACGCGACCGAGAAGGCCAAGGTCGAGTTCGCAGAGGGCATCTCGGCCGGCGACCTGGTCAGCACCGTCGAGCAGGCGGGCTACACCGCCACGGTCCCGCCCCCGCCGTCCGCGCCCGTCGGGCCCGAGGTCGCCCCGCGCGACGAGGCCGGCGAGCGGCTGCGCTCCCTGCGGCACCGGCTGGTCGTCAGCGCGGTGCTCAGCCTCCCGGTGGTCGTCCTCGCGATGGTCCCGGCCTGGCAGTTCACGTCCTGGCAGTGGCTCTCGCTCGTCCTGGCCGCGCCGGTCGTGGTCTGGGGTGCGGCGCCGTTCCACCGCGCCGCGTGGACCAACCTGCGCCACGGCGCCACGACGATGGACACGCTGATCTCGGTCGGCACGCTCGCCGCGCTCGGCTGGTCGGTCTACGCGCTGTTCTGGGGCACGGCCGGCGTACCCGGCATGACGCACCCGTTCTCGTTCACCGTGGAGCGCACCGACGGCGCGGGCAACATCTACCTCGAGGCCGCAGCCGGGGTGACGACGTTCATCCTCGCCGGCCGCTACGTCGAGGCCCGGTCCAAGCGCCGCTCGTCCGCCGCCCTGCGCGCGCTGCTCGAGCTGGGCGCCAAGGAGGTCGCCGTCCTGCGCGGCGGCCGCGAGCAGCTGGTCCCCGTCGAGCAGCTCGCCGTCGGCGACGAGTTCGTCGTGCGGCCGGGCGAGAAGGTCGCCACCGACGGCACCGTCGTCACCGGCTCGTCCGCCGTCGACGCCTCGATGGTCACCGGCGAGTCGGTGCCGGTCGAGGTCCGCCCCGGCGACGAGGTCGTCGGCGCCACCGTCAACGCGGGCGGTCGCCTGGTCGTGCGCGCCACCCGCGTGGGTGCCGACACCCAGCTGGCGCAGATGGCCCGGCTGGTCGAGGACGCGCAGAACGGCAAGGCCGAGGTCCAGCGCCTCGCCGACCGCGTCTCGGGTGTCTTCGTCCCCGTCGTGATCGCCCTGGCGGTGGCCACGCTCGGGTTCTGGATCGGTGCCGGCGGCGGCCTGGGCGCCGCGTTCACCGCCGCGGTCGCGGTGCTGATCATCGCCTGCCCCTGCGCCCTCGGGCTCGCGACGCCGACCGCGCTGATGGTCGGGACGGGGCGCGGTGCGCAGCTCGGGATCCTGATCAAGGGCCCCGAGGTGCTCGAGCAGACCCGCACCGTCGACACGGTCGTGCTCGACAAGACCGGCACCGTGACCACCGGCGTGATGACGCTGCAGGAGGTCGTCGCGGCCGACGGGGTCGACCCGGACGAGCTGCTGCGGCTCGCGGGAGCCGTCGAGCACGCCAGCGAGCACCCGGTCGCCCGGGCCGTGGCCTCCGCCGCGGCGGCGCACGGCGCGCTGCCGGAGGTGGAGGACTTCACCAGCACCGAGGGCCTCGGCGTCCGCGGCGTCGTCGACGGCCGGGCGGTCGTCGTCGGCCGTCCGCAGCTGCTGGCCGACTGGTCGGTGACGCTGCCGGAAGGGCTGGCCGAGCGCTCGCTGCGCGAGCAGGAGGCCGGACGCACCGTCGTCGCGGTGGCCTGGGACGGCGCCGCGCGCGGGCTGCTGGTGGTCGCCGACGAGCTGAAGCCGACGTCGGCGGAGGCGGTCTCGCGGCTGCGGGCCCTGGGGCTGCGCCCGGTGCTGCTCACCGGCGACAACGAGGCCGTGGCCCGCACCGTGGCCGCGCAGGTCGGCATCGACGAGGTGGTCGCCGGCGTGCTGCCGTCGGGCAAGGTCGAGGTCGTCCGGCGGCTGCAGGCCGAGGGCCGCCGTGTCGCGATGGTCGGCGACGGCGTGAACGACGCCGCCGCGCTGGTGCAGGCCGACCTGGGCCTGGCGATGGGCACCGGCACCGACGTCGCGATCGAGGCGTCCGACCTCACCCTGGTGCGCGGCGACCTGCGGGTGGCCGCCGACGCCATCCGGCTCGCCCGCCGCACGCTCGCCGTCATCCGGCAGAACCTGTTCTGGGCGTTCGCCTACAACGTGGCCGCGATCCCGCTGGCGGCCGCGGGGCTGCTCAACCCGATGATCGCCGGAGGCGCGATGGCGCTGTCGTCGGTCTTCGTGGTCTCGAACAGCCTGCGGCTGAGGGGTTTCCGCGCTGCGACTTCCTAACCGAGGTCTTGGCACTCTCGAGCGAGAGTGCTAAGATCTGGTCACGTCCGGAGGCGATGAGCCGCCGGAGCGATGCCACGACACCCAGGTCGCCAGGGTGGCGACCGGTGACGCGAGGAGGTGGTGGTTGTGGCCCTGACCTTCGACCCCTTCCGTGAGATGGACCGGATGGCAGCCCAGCTGCTTGCGCCCGCCAGCGGGCAGACCCGTCCGTCGCGCTGGATGCCGATGGACCTCTACCGGTCCGGCGACCACTACGTGGTCAACATCGACCTGCCGGGCGTCGACCCGGGCTCGATCGACCTCGACGTGGACGCCAACACCCTCACCGTCCAGGCCGAGCGCACCCTCGGCTCGCAGGAGGGCGCCCGCTGGCTCGCCCAGGAGCGCCCGGCCGGCCGGTTCGTCCGCCAGCTCAACCTCGGGGACGGGCTCGACGTGGAGAAGATCCACGCGTCCTACGAGAACGGCGTGCTGACGCTGACGATCCCGGTCGCCGAGAAGGCCCGGCCGCGCAAGATCGAGGTGCAGCACGGCGGTGGACGCACCGAGATCGGCGGCGAGCAGCACGAGCAGGTCAGCGGCGAGGTCACCTCGGGCAGCAGCAGCTGACCCGGTGACCGCCGACGAGCGGCGCCCCCGTCCACAGCACGTGGCCGGGGGCGCTGTCGCGCGAGCGGCTGTCGAGGAGCGTTCGCAAAGTGTCGGACGCCGCTGACAGACTCGCCGCGTGCTGACGGTCCACCGCTCCTCGTCCGGGCTCGCCCTGGTGGCGGGGCTGGCCGAGCTGCTGGCCGACGTCCCGGCCGACCCGTTCACCCCCGAGGTCGTCGCGGTGCCCGCGCCCGGCATCGAGCGGTGGCTGGCCCAGCGGCTGTCGCACCGGCTCGGTGCGGGCGAGGGTGACGACGGCGTGTGCGCGAACGTGCTGTTCCCGCGCCCGGCGCAGGTGCTCGACGCCGCGGTCTCGGCGGTCAGCCCCGAGCACGCCCGCGCGGTCGAGGAGTGGGACCCCGAGCAGACGGTCTGGACGCTGGTCGACCTGCTCGAGGAGGTCGCCGCCTCGCTGGTGCCGTCGCCCGGGTTCGAGCTGGTGCACCGCCACCTGCAGCAGGGCAGCGAGGTGCCCACCGGCCGTCGCTACGTGCTGGCCCGCCGCGTGGCCGCGCTGCTGCACCGCTACGAGGTCTCCCGTCCCGAGCTGCTGCGCGACTGGGCCGCCGGGCGGGTCGAGGTGCCGGACGACCTGCGCTGGCAGCCGCTGCTGTGGCAGCAGCTGCGCGACCGCCTCGGGCCGGGCCCCGCCGAGCTGCTGGACGACGCCCGCGCCGGCCTGGTGGCCGACCCGGCCGCGGTCGACCTGCCCGCCCGGATCAGCGTCTACGGCGCGAGCCGCGTCGACGCCTCGCGCCTGCAGGTGCTCGCCGCGCTAGCCGAGCACCGCGACGTGCACCTGTGGGTGCACCACGCCAGCCCTGTGCTCTGGGACGCGATCGCCGCCGCCGGGGCGCCGGCCGACCTGCGTCGCCGACGCACCGCGTCGCCGGCCCGCACCCCGCTGCTCGCGTCCCTGAGCCGTGACGTGCAGGAGCTGCAGCGGCGGCTGGCGGTCGCGGCGCCCGGGCACGCCGTGGTGCACCACGCGCCGGCGGCCCGCCCGTCCACCCTGCTGGGGGTGCTGCAGTCCTCGCTGCACGACGACGCGCTCCCCGCGCCGCCGCACGTGCTCGACCCCGCCGACCGCTCGGTGCAGGTGCACTCCTGCCACGGCCGCGCCCGGCAGGTCGAGGTGCTGCGCGACGTCGTGCTCGGGCTGCTGGCCGACGACCCGACGCTGCAGCCGCGCGACGTCGTGGTGATGTGCCCCGACGTCGAGTCGTTCGCGCCGCTGGTCACCGCGGCCTTCGGCGCCGAGCCGGCCGCGGGCCTGCGGGTGCGGCTCGCCGACCGCTCGCCCCGCCAGGTCAACCCGGTGCTCGGGGCTGTGGGCACGGTCCTCGACCTCGTCGCCGGCCGTGTCACCGCGAGCGAGGTGCTCTCGCTCGCCGGCGCACCGCCGGTGCGGCGCCGGTTCCGGCTCGACGACGACGACCTCGAGCAGGTGCACGCCTGGGTGGTCGGGTCCCGTGCGCACTGGGGCCTGGACGGGTCGCACCGCGCCGGCTGGCGGATGGGCCACGTCAGCGAGGGCACCTGGCGGGCCGCGGTCGACCGCGTGCTGGCCGGCGTCGCGCTCGGCGGGTCCGACCGGGCGGTCGGCGGCGCGTTCCCCCTCGACGGCATCGACTCCGGCGACGTCGACCTGGCCGGCCGGTTCGCCGAGCTCGTCGACCGGATCGACCACGCGGTCACCGAGCTCGGGCGCGAGATGCCGGTCGACCGCTGGCTCGACGCCGTCGAGCTGGTGACGACCTCGCTGGTCGACGTCCCGGCCGACGACGCCTGGCAGGTGGTGCAGCTGCGCGAGGAGCTGGCCGCCATCCGGCGCCAGGCCGCCGCCTCGTCCTCGCCGCTCACCCTGGCCGACGTCCGCGCGATGCTCGAGGCGCGGCTGGCCGGCCGCCCCACCCGGGCCAGCTTCCGCACCGGCGGCATCACCGTCTGCACGCTGGTGCCCATGCGGTCGGTGCCGCACCGCGTGGTCTGCCTGCTCGGGATGGACGACGACGCCTTTCCCCGCCGCAGCCGCCCCGACGGCGACGACCTCTTGGCCCGCGACCCCCACCTCGGTGAGCGCGACCCGCGCAGCGAGGACCGCCAGCTGTTCCTCGACGCCCTCACCGCCGCCCAGGAGCACCTCGTCGTGGTCTACCGCGGCGCGCACGAGCGCACCGGCGCCCCGCTGCCGGCCGCCGTCCCCGTCGGCGAGCTGCTCGACGCCGTCGACGCGGTGGCCCAGCTGCCGGACGGCGCGAAGCCGTCCACCCGGGTCGTCGTCCGGCACCCGCTGCAGCCGACCGACCCCCGCAACTTCGCGCCGGGCGCGCTGGGGCGGCCGGCGCCGTCGTCGTTCGACCGGCCCGCGCTCGCCGGTGCCCGGGCCACGCTCGGGCCGCGGGTCGAGCCGGTGGCCGTGGTGCCCGAGGCGCTGCCGCCCGCGCCGGCCGACGCCGACGTCGCCCTGGCCGACCTGCGCTCCTTCCTCGTCAACCCGGTGCGCGGCTTCCTCGCCCAGCGGCTGCAGGTGGCCGACCCGTGGGAGGACGAGCCGGCCTCCGACGCGATCGAGGTCGACCTCGGCGGGCTCGGGGAGTGGGGTGTCGGTGCCCGGGCGCTCGACGCGCTGCAGGCCGGGCACGACATCGCCGCGATCGTCGAGGCCGAGCGCGGGCGGGGCACCCTGCCGCCAGAGCCGCTGGCCACCGAGGTGCTGCGCAAGGTCGGTCCCGAGGTCGAGAACCTGTACGCCCGAGCGGGCGAGTGGCTGCACGACGGCGAGCGCCGGGTACCCGCCGAGGCGGTCGAGGTCGAGGTCGCGCTCGCCGACGGCCGCCGTCTCACCGGCTCGGTCAGCGGGCTGCGCGGCAGCACCCTGCTGCGGCTGCAGTACTCCAAGCTGGCCCCGAAGCACCGGCTCGAGGCGTGGCTCGACCTGCTCGCCCTGGCCGCCTCCTCGCCGGGCACCGCCACCCAGGCGGTCGTGCTCGGCCGCGGGGGGCGTGGCTCGTCCGGGCTGTCGCGGCTGCGGGCGCCCGAGCCGGACGAGGCCCGCGCGATGCTGCTCGAGCTGGTGCGGCTGCGCGACCTCGGCCTGCGGTTGCCGCTGCCGCTGCCGATCAAGACCTGCGCGGCGTACGCCGGGGCCCGGTTCCGGAAGGGCTCGATGAAGCAGGCCACCTACCTGGCGGGCCAGGAGTGGACCACGGGGTACACCGACCGGGAGAAGGGCTTCTCCAAGGAGGACGCCGCCACCGAGCACCTCCGGGTCTGGGGCGAGCGGTACACCTTCGAGCAGCTCGTCGGCTGGGAGTCGCCGGAGCGGCTGGCGCCGTTCGCCGAGGAGGAGTCCGACCTCGGACGGCTCTCCTGCACGCTGTGGTGGCCGCTGCTCGAGCACGAGGAGACCCGGTGACCGGCACCCTGCAGGCCGCGGCGTACGAGCCGGTCGACCTCACCGCCGAGCTGCCCAGCGGCACCACGGTGCTCGAGGCCAGCGCCGGCACCGGCAAGACCTGGACCATCGCCGGCCTGGTGACCCGCTACGTCGCCGAGGGCCGGGCCCGGATCGACCAGGTGCTCGCGGTCACCTTCGGCGTGGCCGCCACCAGCGAGCTGCGCACCCGCGTGCGCGAGCGGCTGGTCGAGGTGCGCGACGCGCTCGACCGACCGGCCGCGTGCGCGACGCACCGCGACCCCGTCGTCCGGCACCTCGGTGACGGCGCCCCGGACGAGGTCGCGCTGCGGCGCGAGCGGATCGCCACCGCGCTGGCCGACTTCGACGCCGCGACGGTCGCGACCGTGCACGAGCTCTGCCAGCAGGTGCTCGCCGGCCTGGGCGTCGCCGCCGACACCGACCCGCACGTCGAGCTGGTCGAGAGCCTGTCCGACGTCGTCGACGACGTGGTCGACGACCTCTACGTCCGGCACGTCACCACGCGCCGCGACGGGGAGCCCGCGCTCGACCTGCCGCTGGCCCGCGCGCTCGCCCGGGTCGCCACCGACGACCGGCAGGCCGTGCTGCTGCCCGACCTGGCCGAGGTCGCCCCCCGCAGCGAGGCGCACCTGCGCCGCCGGTACGCCCAGGCGGTGCGCGAGGAGCTGGCTCGGCGCACCCGGGCCGCCCGCGTGCTCGGGTTCGACGACCTGCTCGTCCGGGTCCGCGACGCCCTGGCCGACGACGTCACCGGCCCGGTCGCCCGCGAGCGGCTGCGCAGCCGGTTCGCGGTGGTCCTGGTCGACGAGTTCCAGGACACCGACCCGGTGCAGTGGGAGGTGCTGCGGCTGGCCTTCCACGGCGAGCGGACGCTGGTGCTGATCGGCGACCCGAAGCAGGCGATCTACGCCTTCCGCGGCGCCGACGTGCACGCCTACCTCGCCGCGGCCGGCGCCGCCGACCACCGCCGCACGCTCGGCACCAACTGGCGCAGCGACGAGAGCCTGCTCGCCGGGCTCGGGTCGCTGTTCCGCGGCGCCGCCCTCGGTGACGCCGACATCGTCGTCCGTCCCGTCGACGCCGGGCAGGAGGACTGCGCCGTGCGCCCGGCGGCCGCGCACCCGGTGCGGCTGCGGCAGGTGCGCCGCGACGGCCACCAGCTGACCAAGACCGGCCTGCTGGGCACCGCGACCGCACGCACGGTGGTCGCGCAGGACGTCGCCGCGGAGGTGGTCCGCACCCTCGCGGCCGGCCTGACGCACACCCCCCGCGGCGGGCAGGAGCGCCCGCTCGAGGCGCGCGACGTCGCCGTGCTGGTGCCGACCCGCGCCACCGCCGAGGAGGTCCGCCGCGCCCTGTCGGCGGTCGGCGTGCCGAGCGTGTTCACCGGCACGACCAGCGTCTTCGGCTCGGACGCCGCCCGCGACTGGCTCACGCTGCTCGAGGGGCTGGAGCAGCCGCACCGCAGCGCGCCGGTGCGGCGGGCCTCGCTCACCACGCTGGTCGGGCGCACCGCCACCGAGGTCGACGCGCAGGGCGAGGCCGGCGACGAGCGCTGGGCGTCCACGCTGCGGGAGTGGGCCGAGGAGCTGTCCGCGTCCGGGGTGGCCGCGCTGTTCCAGCGGGTCGGGGCAGACACCGACCTGGCCGCGCGGGTGCTGCGCCGCACCGACGGCGAGCGCGTGCTCACCGACCTGCGGCACGTGGCCGAGGCGCTCCACCAGCAGGCGCTGCACGACCAGCTGACGCTCAGCGGGCTGGTCGGGTGGCTGCGCGAGGAGGTCGCGCGCGCCCGCACCGACCGCGACCAGGAACGCGCCCGCCGGCTCGACACCGACGCGTCGTCGGTGCAGATCACCACCGTGCACACCAGCAAGGGCCTGGAGTTCCCCGTCGTCCTCGTGCCGTTCGGGTGGGACCTCATCGGCGGCGGCGGGGGCGGCCGGTCCGCCTTCCCCCGTGCGCACGACGCGGAGGGCCGCCGCACCGTGCACGTCGGCGGCCCGGACTCGCCGGGCTTCGCGGAGTCGGCGCGCCAGGAGGAGGCCGACGAGGCGGGCGAGGACCTGCGCCTGCTCTACGTCGCCACCACCCGCGCGGTCTCCCGGCTGGTGCTCTGGTGGGCACCCACCTGGAACACCCGGCGCTCGCCGCTGCACCGGCTGCTGCTCGGCGCCGACCCCGCCCAGGACCAGCCGCTCGAGGTGCCCGTCCCCGAGGACGACGACGAGGTGCGGGCGCGCTTCGACGCCCTGGCCGCCGCCGGCTCCGGGCTGGCCGTCGAGGTGGTCGGCCAGGAGGGACCGCCGCCCGCCGCGCCGCCCGGCACCGACGGCACCGCCCCCCGGCTGGCCGTCTCGGTGCTCGGGCGCCCGCTCGACGACGGCTGGCGGCGCACCTCCTACAGCGGCCTGACGCGGGCCGCGCACGAGCTGGTGGCCCACGTGGTGTCCGAGCCGGACGTGCACGTGGTCACCGACGAGGAGGAGGACGAGGAGGGGCTGGCCGCGGTCGAGCCGGCACCGCACGAGGACGACGAGCAGCTGCGCCGCATCCCCTCGCCGATGAGCGAGCTCGAGGGCGGTGCGGCCTTCGGCACCCTGGTCCACGACGTGCTCGAGCGGGCGGTGCTCGACCCGGCCGACCCGCTCGGCTCCCTCACCACCGCCGCGGTCGCCGCCACCCGCTGGCTGCGCGGCTCGGCGGCGCCCGAGGTGCTGGCCGAGGCGCTGCTGCCGTCGGTCACGACCCCGTGGGGGGCGGTGTCCGACGGCCGCGCGCTGGCCGACTTCGGCCCGTCCGAGCGCGTGGCCGAGCTCGCCTTCGAGCTGCCGCTCGCCGGCGGCGACCGCCCGCGGCCGGGCCCGCCGCCGCTGCTGGGCGAGGTCGCCCGGCTGGTGCGTGAGCACCTGCCCGCCGGCGACCCCGTCCGGCCGTACGCCGCGATGCTGCACGACCCGCTGCTGCGCGAGGAGACCCTGCGCGGCTACCTGACCGGCTCGCTCGACCTGGTCGTCCGGGTCGGCGAGCCCGACGCCCCGCGCTACGTCGTGGTCGACCACAAGACCAACCGGCTGGCGCCGCCGGACGAGCCGCTGACGGCGTGGCACTACCGCCGCACCGCGCTCGACGACGCCGTGCGGCAGGCGCACTACCCGCTCCAGGCGATGCTCTACGCCGTCGCGCTGCACCGCTTCCTGCGCTGGCGCCAGCCCGGCTACCACCCCGAGGTCCACCTCGGCGGCGTCGCGTACCTGTTCCTGCGCGGCATGGTCGGGCCGTCGCTGCCCGTGCGCGCGGACGGGTTCGTCCCCGGCGTCTGGTCGTGGACGCCGCCCGCGTCGTTCGTCGTGGCGCTGTCCGAGCTGCTCGCCGGAGGTGAGGCGTGACCACCGTCGACGACGCCCCTGCCCTGGCCCCGGACGCCGGCGCCGACCTCGCCTCGTCGGTGGCGCTGCGGGCCACCGGGCTGCTCGGTCGGTTCAGCGAGGCCGGCGTGCTGCACGCGGCCGACGTGCACGTGGCCCGGCGCCTGGGCGCGCTGTGCGGCGAGCCCGACGAGCAGGTGCTGCTCGCCCTCGCGCTGACCGTGCGCGGCGTGAGGCTCGGCTCGGTGCGGCTGCACCTGGCCGACGTCGCCGAGGCGGTCGTGGTCGACCGCGCCGACCCCGAGGCCGTCGTCGACGTCGACCTGCCGTGGCCCGACCCGCAGGAGTGGCTGGAGGCGCTGCGGCGCAGCCCGATGGTGCGTCGCCACGGCGTCGACCCGGGGTCGGTGGTCCGTCCGCTCGTGCTCTGGGACGACGACCTGTGGCTCGAGCGGTACTGGCGGATGGAGTCGCTCGTCGCCGCCGACCTGCTGCGCCGGGCCGGCGCGGTGCCCGGGCTCGCGGGCGCGGAGGTCGAGCAGGTGCTGCACCGGCTCTGGCCCGCGCCCCCCACGGGCGACGACGTCGACGCCGACCAGCGGTCCGCGGCCCGCACCATCCTCGGCGCCGGGGTGTCGGTGCTCGGCGGCGGTCCCGGCACCGGCAAGACCACCACCGTCGCCCGGGTGCTCTGCGCGCTCAGGGCGGTGCAGGGTGGGCGGCCGCCGCGGGTCGCGGTGGCGGCGCCGTCGGCCAAGGCGCGCAACCGGATCGAGGAGTCGCTGGCCGGGTCGGCTGGTGACCTGCGGGCTCCGTTCACCGACGACGAGCGCGAGTTCCTCACCGGCATCCCGGCGTTCACCCTGCACAAGCTGATCGGCGCCTACCCCTCGGGCAACCGGTCGCGGCACCACGCCGCGAACCCGCTGCCGTACGACGTCGTCGTGCTCGACGAGACCTCGATGGTCTCGCTGTCGATGTTCTGGCGGCTGCTCGACGCCCTGCGCCCGCACGCCCGGCTGGTGCTCGTCGGCGACCCCGACCAGCTCGCGTCGGTCGAGGCGGGAGCGGTGCTGTCCGACCTCGACGGCCTCGACCGCGCAGGCCCCGTCGGTGCCGGCGTCGTGCGCCTGGCCACCAACCGCCGGGTCGACGAGCCCGAGCTCGCGGAGCTCGCCCGGGCGGTGCGCGAGGGCGCCGAGGACGAGGTGGTCGCGCTGCTGCGGGCCGGCGGGTCCGGGTCGGCGCTGCGCTGGCACGAGGTCCCCGACGACGCCACCGTGCTGCCGTCCGCGGTGCTCGACGACCTGCGCGACCGCAGCCTGGCCGTCACCCGGGTGCTGGGGCCGGCCGCCCGCGCCGGCGACGCCGCGACCGCGTTGCGCGCCCTCGACACCCACCGGCTGCTCTGCGCGCACAGCCGCGGTCCGCGCGGCGTCTCGCACTGGAACGCCGCGGTGCAGCGCTGGGTGGTCGACGACGACCCCGAGTCGGGTGCGCGCTTCGACGGCCGGTTCGCCGGCACACCGGTGCTGGTCACGCAGAACGACTACGAGAACAAGGTGTGGAACGGCGACAACGGCGTGGTCGTGGCCGGGCCCGGCCGGCTCGACGTCGTCATCGGGCGCGGCGCCGACGTCACGACGCCGGTCGCGCTCACCCGGCTCGCCGGGGTCAGCACGATGTACGCGATGACGGTCTACAAGAGCCAGGGCTCGGAGTTCGACACGCTGACTCTGCTGCTGCCGCAGGCCGACTCGCCGCTGGCCACGCGCGAGACCTTCTACACCGCCGTCACGCGCGCCCGCCGCGAGGTGCTGGTGATCGGGTCCGAGGCCGCGGTCCGGGCGTGCGTGCAGCGACGCGCGCTGCGCGCCACCGGCCTGGGTCGCCGGCTCGCGGACACGGTCGCGGATACGGTGGCGCCATGAAGGTCACCGGGATCGTCGTGGGTGCGCTCGTCGTGGTGATGGGCCTGGTCTGGACCCTGCAGGGCGCCGGGGTGCTGGTCACCGGCAACAGCCCGATGGAGGGCGCCTCGCTGTGGGTGTACCTCGGCATCGTGACGATGGTGATCGGCGCCGTGATCGCCTGGCTCGGGCTGCGCCGGTCGCCGCGCTCCCCGCGGCCCGGCCGCCCGGGCGGTGGGCTCTGATGTCGTTCGCGGAGCGCGTGCAGCGGTACGCCGGCGAGTACCCCGAGCCGGCGTACACCGGCGGTGACGGCGAGGCCACGGCCTGGATGCGACGGCACGACGAGCCGCGCACGCTCGAGCACAGCAACGGCGGCGGCGCGCACTACCTGGCGACCGGTGCGCAGACCGGCGGCCACCTCGGCCTGTACCGGTGGGACATGGGGCCGGTGCCGAGCGGGCCCGAGCCGCACTTCCACCGCGGCATCACCGAGTCGTTCTTCGTCCTGTCCGGCCAGGTGCGCCTGCACGACGGCAACGACTGGGTCGAGGCCTCGGCGGGCGACTTCATGTTCGTGCCGGAGGGCGGCATCCACGGCTTCCGCAACGAGTCCGGCGAGGACGCCTCGATGCTCATCCTGTTCACCCCCGGCGCGCCGCGGGAGGACTACTTCGAGACCCTGGCCGACGCCGCGCGTCGCGAGGCGATGGACGCCGACGCCTGGCGCGAGTTCTACCTGCGGCACGACACCTTCTGGGTCTGAGCGACGATGGGGGCATGTCGCCCGAGGTGCTGTTCCGCCGCTCCGCCGTCGCCGAGGCCGTCACCTGGGCGCTGCTGCTGACCGGGATGGTGCTGAAGTACGTCACCCGCACCACCGAGCTCGGCGTCCAGGTGTTCGGGATGCTGCACGGCGTGGTGTTCATCGCCTACTGCGTGGTCGCGGTGTTCGTCGCGGTGAACCAGCGCTGGGGGTTCGGCACCACCCTGGTCGCGCTGGCCAGCGCGGTCCCGCCGTTCGCCACCATCTGGTTCGAGCGACGTGCGGCGCGACGCGGTCTGCTCGACGGCGGCTGGAGGCTCGTCCCCGGCGGGGAGCGCCCGGGCTCGGCGGCCGAGCGGCTGCAGGCGTGGACGCTGCGCCGTCCGGCGCTCGCGGTGGTGGCCGGCGTCGCCCTGGTCGCGGCACTCACCGCCGTGGCGCTCGCGGTGGGGCCTCCCGTTCCGTCGAGCTGACCCGCGCTCGCGGTCAGGTGCGGACGAGCGCGTCGAGGGACCGCTGCAGACCCTCCTCGGCCTCGTCGCCCAGCTTCGTCAGCGCCGGGCCGAGCAGCGGCGCGGCGACCTTGGCCACGCCCTTCCAGTCGAACTCGGCGGTGTAGTCGACCCGGCTGCCCTCGCCGTCCGGCGTGATCCGCATCGTGTCGATCGCGGTGACGCTCTTGCCCTCCCCGCGCAGGCGCACCAGCGTGCCCTGGTCGAGGTCGATCACCGTGTACTCGAGCTCGGTCTCGCGCCCCATGAACCGCGAGACGTTGTGGTACCTCGTGCCGACGCTGCCGTCGCCCGAGACGCGCTCGGTCGAGACGGTGCCCGGGTCCCACTCCTCGGTGCGGGTGAAGTCGGACAGGTACGCGAACACCCGGTCGGGGCTGGCCTGCGTGCGGACGGTCCTGCGGATGGTGCTCATGAGCGCACCGTAGGTCGGCTCCGGTGGCGGCGCCAGGAGTGGCGGGCCAGCATGGCGGCCATGAGCGAGGCGGACGTGGCGGAGCAGGGGCGCGAGCCCGAGGAGCCGGCGGAGGACGACGGGTTCCCCGGCGAGGACGTCGCGCCGGACGAGCCCGACCCGGACCTCGACGTCGACGACCCGTTCGGTGTCGGCGACGACCGCGAACCTCTGGAGCCCGGGTCCGAGGCGTCGGACGACGACGCGACGGACGGCTCGCAGGACCAGCAGGACGGCGGCGCCGGCAGCTGAGCGCCGCCGCCCGCTCAGGCGGGCAGCGGCCTCGCGACCGCGCCGACCTCCCGGCGGATCGAGGCGACCGACCACTGCTGGCGCCGGCGCGCGGCCGCCGCGGTGACGGCCAGCGGCAGCAGCGTCCACGCCAGCAGCCCGGCGACCGTACCGGCCACCGACGCGCCGCCGCCCTCGACCAGCGTCGTGAGCGCGTCGACCGCGAGCGGGAGCGGCAGCACGCCGCCCAGGACCTGGAACGCCTGCGGCGCGGTGGCGAGCGGGATGATCCCGCCCACCGACGCGATCTGGACCACCAGCAGCACCAGCGAGAGCACCTGGCCCACCCGGCCGCCGACCGCGGTCAGCGCCTGGTGCACCGAGGTGAACGCCAGCGCGGTGAGCAGCCCGACCGCCACGGCGGCGACCGGCGAGGCGACGTGGACACCGAACGCCGCCACCACCGCGACCAGCGTGAGCGCCTGACCCAGGCCTATCAGCGCGGCCGGCCCCCACGCCCGCAGCGTGAGGCGCAGGGCCGACGCCGCCTGGCGCGCTGCACCCTCGGGCAGCGCCCGGCGCACCAGGAAGGTGGCGAGCGCGCCGAGCCACAGCACCAGCACCGCGAGGAGCGGCACCACCGAGCCGGAGACGTCGCTGACCGCGCCGTCGCCCGAGCTGGTGACCGGGTCGGCGACGGTCGAGACCAGCGCCTCTCGCTGGGCGTCCGAGTACTCCGGCACCTCGCCCGCACCCTGCGACAGACCGTCGGCCAGCTCGGCGGCCCCGGTCTGCGCGTCGGTCGCGCCGGTCGCCAGCTCGCCGAGGCCGGACGCGAGCGACGCTGCGCCCGAGGCGAGCTCGTCGGCGCCGTCGGCGGAGGCGGACGCGCCGCCGGCCAGCTGGCCGGCCCCGGACGCGAGGTCTGCTGCGCCCGAGGCGCTCTGGTCCGCGCCGCCGGCCGCGCCGCGGATACCGCTCGCGATCCGGGGGGTGCCGTCGGCCAGCCGGTCGGTGCCCGAGGCGAGCGCGGACGCGCCCGAGGCCACGCCGGCCGCACCCGGCGCCAGCTGCGCCACCGCCGCGCACACCGCCTGCCCGTCCGGGCTGACGACGGCGGCGCACTGCTGCTGCAGCGCGGCGAGGCCGTCGGACACCTGCGACGCCCCCGCCGAGGTCTGCGCCGCACCGTCGGCGAGCGCGCGGGTGTCGCCGGGGAGCGAGCGGGTGCCGTCGGCGAGGTCGTCCAGGCCGCCGGCCAGCTGCGACAGGCCGCCGGCGAGGTCGTCGGCGCCGTCCGCGATGCCCTCGGTCCCCGAGGCGAGCTCGTCGATCCCGGACGCGAGACCCTCTGCGCCGGAGGCGAGCTCGCTCGCACCCGTCGCCGACGAGCCGGCGCCCTCGGCCAGCTGCGCCAGGCCGTCCGAGAGCTCCTGGGCACCGGTGGCGGCACCGCCGAGCGAGGTGGAGACGCCGCCGAACCCGAGCAGCACCTGCTCGAGGTACTGGGTGGTCAGCTGGTCGCCCACGGCCGCGGCGGCGGCGTCGGCCACCTGCTCGCCGACCAGGGCGGCCAGCGGGCTGCCCGCGTCGGCGGTCTCGACGTCGATCACGGCCTGCTGCGGGTCGTCGCCCTGCACCGACGTGGCGGCCGCGGAGAAGTCCTCCGGGATGGTGATCGCCGCCTGGTAGGTGCCGTCCTCGAGCCCGGACTCCGCGTCGTCGGCGTCGGTCAGCTCCCAGCCGAGCAGCGCGTCGTCACCGGCGGTCAGCTCGCCGGCGAGCAGGCGTCCGGCCAGGACGGGCTGCTCCTCGCCGGTCTCGGGGTCGGTGATCGTCACCGCCCGGTCGAGGTTGACCACGGCCGCGCGGACCTGGTCGACCTGGTCGGCGCGGTCGTCGAACGACGCCAGCGCGATGCCGCCGGCGACGGCCGGCACGAGCAGGGCGACGAGGGCCGCCGCCACGGTCGGACGCCTCACAGCGCCACCTCCTCGGTCATGGTCGACAGCTGGTCGAGCGGGCGGCTCACCACGAGCCGGTCGGACGGGATGCGGTCCTCGACGCCGGCGAGGTCGCCCGGGTCGCAACCGAGCACGACGGTGCGGCCGTCCTCGACGACGCGGCGCGCCTCGTCGGCGTGCTCGGCACCGTCCAGGACGACGAGCGGCGACCGGCCGTCGTCGTGCAGGAAGGCGGTGCGGGCGAGCACGGCGCCGGACTCGTCGGGCAGCACCCGGTCGAGCACGACGAGGTCTCCCGCGGTGGGGCGCAGGCGGCCGGCGAGCGTCGCCAGCAGGGTCCGGCGCACGACCGGGTCGGCGTCCACGACGACGAGCGCGGAGCGCGGCGCCACCGTGAGGTGCACGCCCTCGACCACGATCCCGCCGGACTCGTCGGCCACCGTGAGGTCGGCCGCACGCACCGCCACGGGTCCGTGCCGCTCGACCCACTCCTCGTGCCGCAGGTGGTGCACCAGCGCCTCGCCCTCGATGTCGAGGGAGGGCAGCAGCCGGTCGAGCCAGCGCGGCAGCCACCAGGCGCGGTGCCCGAGCAGCGTCATCACCGCCGGCACGAGCGTCATCCGGACGACGAACGCGTCGACGAAGACGCCGACGGCCAGGCCGAGCGCGATCGGCTGGATGATCGTGTCGCCGGAGGGGATGAAGGCGGCGAACACCGCGATCATGATGACCGCGGCGGCGGTGACGACCCGGGCGCTCGAGGTGAAACCCGTTCGCACCGAACCCTTCGCGTCGCCGGAGTGCACGAAGTCCTCGCGCATGCGGGAGACCAGGAAGACCTCGTAGTCCATCGCGAGACCGAACAGCACGCCCATGAGGATGATCGGCAGGAAGCTGATCACCGGGCCGGTGGTGGCGTTCAGGACGTCCGCGCCCCAGCCCCACCCGTAGACCGCGCCGATCGTGCCGAACGAGGCGAGCACCGACAGCAGGAACCCGAGGGTCGCCTTGACCGGCACCCACACCGACCGGAACACGACCATCAGCAGCAGCAGCGACAGGCCCATCACGACCAGGCCGAAGGGCAGCAGCGCCCCGGCGAGCCGCTCGGAGACGTCGATCTGCAGCGCCGTCGCGCCGGTCACGCGGACGTCGGAGATGCCGTACTCGTCCTCGAGGTCCGGTGCGACCGAACGCAGCTCGGCGACCAGGTCGGCGGTGGCCTGGTCGCGCGCGCCGGCCGTCGGGATCACCTGCACCAGCCCGGTGTCGGCGGTCTCGTTCGGCGTGGACAGCACGACGGCCTCGACGCCCGGCAGGTCCTCGATCTCGGCGCCGAGGTCCTCCATCACGCCCAGCGGGTCGGTGGTGGCGATGATGTCGGCGGTCACGAGCAGCGGTGCGTTGTAGCCGTCGCCGAAGCCCTCGGCGACCAGGTCGTAGGTGACGCGGGCGCCGCTGCCCTCCTCGGACAGGCCGTTGTCGGGCAGGGCGAGCTGCATGTCCTTGGCCGGGACGGCGACCAGGCCGAGCACGGCGACGACGAGCAGCGTGGTGACCCACGGACGCCGGGTGACGACGCCGACCCAGCGCTGACCCATCGCCGAGCGGGCGCGCTCGCGGCGGGGCGGCCGGGGCCGCAGCCGCTCGCCGAGCAGGGCCAGCAGCGCGGGCAGGACGGTGAGGGCGACGACCACGGCGACCGCGACGGTGCCGGCCGCGGCCGCGCCCATCACGGTGAGGAACGGGATCTGCGCGACCGCGAGCCCGAGCAGCGCGATGACGACGGTGGCGCCGGCGAAGACGACCGCGCTCCCGGCGGTGGCCAGCGAGCGGGCGACCGACTCGTGCACGCCGACGCCCTCGGCGAGCGTCGCGCGGTGCCGCGAGACGACGAACAGCGCGTAGTCGATGCCGACGGCCAGGCCGATCATCAGGGCGAGCGTGGGGGAGGAGCTGTTCACGCTGGTCAGCGCGGTGGAGGCGGCCAGCCCGGCGAGGCCGACGACGACGCCGATCAGCGCGGTCAGCAGCGGGATGCCGGCCGCCAGGGCCGACCCGAAGGTGATCGCGAGCACGACCAGCGCGACGACGACGCCGAGCGCCTCGGTGACCGACAGGTGCACGCCCTGCTCCTGCAGCGCGTTGCCGCCGAGGCTGGTGCGAAGGTCCGAGCCCTCCGGCACGGCAGCGGCCTCCTCCAGCGCCTCCTTCAGGTCGTCGCCCACGACGGTGACGTCGGGGTCGAGCTGCACCTGCACCAGCGCGTACCGCCCGTCGTCCGAGACGGTGGTGCCGCCGGCGAACGGGTCGCTCGCGGTCGTCACGTCCTCGACGTCGGCCAGCCGCGCGACCAGGGCGTCGACCTCCTCGCGGGCCCCGCCGTCGGCGAGCTGGGTGCCCTCCGGCGCGACCACGACGACCTGGGCCGAGGCGCCGGACGCCTGCGGGAAACGCTGCTCCAGCGCCTCTAGGCCCTGCTGCGCCTCGGTGCCGGGGATGGAGAACTCGTCGTCGAAGCTCACCCCGGTGACGCCCACGAGGCCGCCCATGCCGAGCACGACGAGCAGCGAGGCGAGCAGGACGCGCCAGGGGTGCCGGGCGCTCCAGCGCCCCCAGCGGTACAGGGCCGTCGACATGGGGCTGTCCTCCGAGAACGTGATACCGATCGGTATGCGATACTGGACGGTATCCCGATACCGCTCGGTATCACAACTCGGGTCGCCCGGATGCCGCACTACCGTGGGAGCACGATGACCACCACCGCCTCGACGCCGTCGTCGACGCCTCCGCCCGCCGGCACCCCGGTCCCCACCGACCGGCGCTCCGCGACGCGTGCCCGGCTGCTCGACGCCGCGCTCGACGTCTTCGCCGCCAAGGGCCTGCACGGTGCGAGCGTCGAGGACCTCGCGACGGCGGCGGGGTTCACCAAGGGCGCGCTGTACTCCAACTTCGCCACCAAGGAGGAGCTGTTCGGCGCGGTCATCGACGAGCAGGGCCACCGGATGATCGCGGCGGTCCGCGAGGTGATGTCGAGCCACGCCCACGAGATCGACGACAACCCGGCGCTGTCGGCGTCGCCGGAGGCCGACCCGCTGCTGGCCGAGGTGCTGACGCGGATCAACGGGATCGGGCACCGCTGGTACCTGCTGGAGAGCGAGTTCCAGCTCTACGGGCTGCGCAGCGAGGAGGGTCGCGACCTGTACGCGGCGCACTGCGCGCACTTCCGCGGCGAGCTCGGCGGCCTGCTGGAGGAGCTGCTCGCCCGCAAGGGCCGCCGGCTCACCGTCCCGCGCGAGCAGCTCGCCGAGATCGTCATCGTCGTCTACATGAACCAGCTGGCCCAGCAGCTGCTCGACATCGTCCCCGAGGGTGCGGGCGGCCTGCTCGAGGTCGTCCTGCCCGGCCTGTTCGAGTCGTTCACCGAGCCGGCCTAGGCGAGCCGTCTAGAGGAACAGGCAGAACGGGTGCCCGGCCGGGTCGAGCATCACCCGGACGTCGTCCTGCGGCTGGTGCCCGGCGAGCTCGGCGCCGCACCCGACCGCCCACGCGGCGGCCGCCTCGAGGTCGTCGACCCACAGGTCGAGGTGCTGGGTGGCGACCGGGCGGCCGGGCTCGGCCGGCCACACCGGCCGCTGCCACCGCGCCTCCTTCTCGAAGTTCAGCGTCAGCCGCTCCGAGCGCACCTGGGCCCAGTCGGGCTCCTCGGCGGCGAGCTCGGTGCCGAGCAGCCGCGCGTAGAACCGCGCCAGCGCGACCGGGTCGGGTGCGCCGACGGTGACCGAGGTGGGCCGGATCGCCGGCGGCCCGCTCACCGGTGCTCCCTCATCCCAGCAGCCCCTTCCGGTGGGCGACGGTGACGGCCTCGGTGCGGCTCGAGGCGCCGAGCTTGGCCATCAGGTTCGACAGGTGCACGCTCGCGGTCTTCTCGCTGATGAACAGCCTCGCACCGACCTGGCGGTTGGTCAGGCCCTCGGCCACCAGCGCGAGCACCTGCTGCTCGCGCGGGGTGAGCACGTCGTCGGCCGGACGCGCCAGCGCGACGCCGATCTCGAGCCGCCCGCGCAGCGCCAGCGCCTCGACCGCCCGTCGCAACGGCGCCGCGCCCAGCCGGGTCGCCACCTCGTGCGCCTGCCGGGCATGGTCGGCCGCCTCGTCGCGGCCGTCGGCCGCGAGCAGCGCCTCGGCCAGGCGCCACCGGCTGCGGGCCACCTCGTACACGTAGCCGTAGTCGAAAGCCTCGACGGCGGCGCGCCACGCGTCGACGGCGGTGTCGGTGCCGCCGGGCCCGCCCGGCCCCCGCAGCCGAGCGGCCTCGGCCTCCGCCCGCTGCAGCCACGCCCGGCCCTCCGGCCCGAGCCGGCCCGAGCGAGGACGGCCCTTGTCGGCCGTGACCCGGACGCGGTCGAGCAGGCGCTCGCCGTCGGCCAGCGCCTGCCGCACCGTGGCGTCGTCGTGCACCAGGCGGGCGGCCACCGCGACGTCAGCCGCCGCGGACAGCCCGAGCGCGCCGAGCCAGATGCCACCCAGGCTGAAGTCGCCCCACTGGGCGGCCAGCGACGACATGGCGTCGTCGGCGAGCACCAGGGCGTCCTGCGGGCGGCCGGACCAGGTGAGCAGGTCGACCCCGCAGCCACCGGAGACCAGGGCGATCGCGCCGTCCTGGTGCCAGGCCGAGCGCAGCTCGCGCAGCCGGTCGGTGGTGCCGGGCAGCTCGCGGGCGACCTGGACGTAGGTGGCGGCCGTGGCCAACCGGTTCGCGACGAGGTCGGGCGGGTGGTCGCCGGCGACCTCGGCGGCGCGCAGGGAGCCGTCCCAGTCGCCCACGTGGTACCGGACGATGACCTGCATCACCAGGGTCTCCATGCCGAACGGGCTCCAGGTGAGCCCGGCGCGGCGCGCCACCTCGACCGCGGCGTCGGAGGCCTCGACCGCCGCCGGCAGGTCGCCGGCGTAGAACCGGTTGGTGGCGATGTTGTGCGCGATCCGCAGGTGGGTGGTGGCGTCGCCGGAGGTGGTGGCCGGGCCGAGCGCGTGCACGAGGTGCTCGTGCGACAGCTCCATGTCGCCCTCGCTCCAGTCGACCCCGGCCAGCGTCGCGAGCAGGTCGGCCTCGGCCGACTGCAGCCCGGCCGCACGGGCCCGCTCCAGCGTCGCGACGGCGACCTCGCGGCCCCTGGCCACCTCGTCGGAGATGACGAGCGACTTGGCCCAGATCGCCGCCGCCCAGACGGCGTCCGCAGAGCCCGGGTCGTCGGCGAGCAGCTCGACGGCGCGGCCCGCGTGCACCACCGCCTCCTGCTCGCGGTCGGCGTTGTACAGGTGCTGGGCCAGCGACCGCTCGGCCGCCGCCTGCTGCGCCGGCGCACCGTTGGCCTCGGCCCGGCGCAGCGCCGACTCGGCCAGCGCGATCGCCCGCTGGAAGTGCCCGGCGCGGCTCGCGGTGGCGGCGGTGCGCAGCTCGAGCGCCACCAGGTCGCAGCCGGCCCGCTCCGCAGCGTCGGGCACGGCGTCCCACAGCTCGAGCGCCTGCTCGAGGAAGCGCACGGCCTCGGCCGGTGCACGCACGGCGTCGGCCTCGTCGGCCGCCTGCACCGAGGCGCTGAACGCCCCGGCGAGGTCGTTGCCGGCCAGGTGGTGGTGGGCCAGCGCGGCGGCGGCGCCGGGCTCGGTGGTGCCGGCCAGCGCGGCGGCGAACCGGGCGTGGGTGCGGACCCGCTCACCCGGCAGGAGGTCGTGGTAGATCGCCTCACGCAGCAGCGCGTGCCGGAACCGGTAGCCCTCGCGCTCGTCCGGCACCAGCACCTGGTGCGCGACGGCCTCGCGCAGCGCGGCGTCGACGTCGGCGGCCGGCAGGCCGGACACCTGCAGCAGCAGCTCGTCGGTGACCCGGCGCCCGGCCACCGAGGCGACCCGCACCAGCTGCTGCGCACCGGCGGGGAGCCGGTCGAGGCGCGAGGTGAGCACGTCGGCGAGGGTCCACGGGAGCTCGGCCAGGCCGTCCGCGCGGCCGCCGTCCCGCGCGGCCACGGCGGCGGCGAGCAGCTCCTCGGCGAAGTAGGCGTTGCCGTCGGTGCGGCGGTGCATGTCGAGGACGACCTGGCGCGGGATGGCGCGGCCGCGGAGCAGCCCGAGGTAGCGCCCGAGCTCTTCGGTGCTGAACGGCGCGAGGTCGATCCGCTCGACGACGGGCAGCCGCGGCAGCTCGCCGAGCAGCGGTCGGAGCGGGTGGCCGCGGTGCAGGTCGTCGGAGCGGTAGGTGGCCACCACGAGCAGCCGCTCGTGCCGCAGCCGGGAGGCCACGAAGCGCAGCAGGTCGCGGCTGGAGGCGTCGGCCCAGTGCAGGTCCTCGACGACGAGCAGGACGGGGCCGTGGTCGGCGCCGAGGCGTCCGAGGGCGGTGTGGACGGCGTCGAAGAGGGGGAGGCGGTCGTCGTCGCCGGCGTCGTGGCGGGCGCCGCCGCGGCCGAGCAGCGGGCCGAGGGCGGGCAGGTCGTCGAAGGCGGCGGCGGTGGCGGGGTCGGCGGCGGCCTGGCCGAGCGCCTCGGCGAACGGCAGGTACGGCAGGCCCGCGCCGCCGAGGTCGACGCACTGGCCGACCAGGACCAGGGCGCCCTGAGCGCGGGCGCGCTCGCCCAGCTCGCGGACCAGGCGGGACTTGCCGACGCCGGCGTCGCCGGCGACGAGCCACACGCCGGGACGCGCGTCGCCCGCAGCCCGCAGGGCGTCGGTGAGGGTGCGCACCTCGTCGGTGCGCGCCACCAGGGCGACGTCCTCGCGGGCCACGGGCGACATCATGTCAACCGGCTCCGACAGCCACGGGATGCTCTCCCGGAGCGTCGGCGCCGCCACCACGGCCACCGCGGTCAGGCGGTGCGGGAGGCGAGCGCGGTCACCGGCGTGGGCCGGTGCGACCGGGTGCCGGTCGAGGTGTCCGCCGGCGGGTTGGTCCGGCGGGTCCGGAACCGGCGGGTGCTGCGGAAGGACGCGCGGACGTCCTCGCGGCGGTAGGCGAGCTCGGCGTCGAGGGCCGGGTCGAAGGTGTACATGGTGTCCTCCTGGGTCCTGCCGACCGGCTGCTCCGGGCGACCTCACCAGGTTGTTGCTGAGACGGGGGCCGGGGGATCGGCAGTCCGGGTCACCCCGGAGGCGGTGGGGACGCTGCGGGCCTGAGGTGCCCCGGTGGCGGTCTGAGGTCGCCGCCCGGACGTCTGAGGGGCCTCAGGCGCCGGTGCGCTCGCGGCACAGCCGCACCAGCCGGGTCGCCTCGAGCCGGTAGTCCAGCAGCACCTGCGTGCGCTCGTCCTCGCCGCGTGCGCGGCTGGAGCCCGCCTCGCCGCCGAGGCGCTCGGCCAGCGGCTGCACGGCGCGCGCCTGGTCGGCGATCTCGTCGGTCGGCCAGTCGTGCACCTCGAGCGAGATCGTCCCGCCCACGGCGGCCAGCCGGCTGCGGGTGACGTCGTCGAAGTCCTGGTACGGCTCCTGCCCGAGCGGCTTCAGCAGGGTGTCGGCGTACCCGATAGCCGAGACGACCTGCTGGCAGGCGTCACCGTCGTCGGTGTACCCGGCCAGGGCGTCGGGCGCGCCGCACCCGGCGAGCAGCAGCGCTGCCGCCGCGCCCGCCTCTCGGCGCAAGCGCTCAGGACGCACGCGCGACCTCGCGGACGCCTGCCACGAGCCGGTCGACCTCCTCGGCGGTCGTGTACGGCGCGATGCCGGCGCGGACGGCCCCGCCGTCGCCGAGCCCGAGCCACCGCGACGCCTCGAGCGCGTAGAAGCTGCCGGCGGGTGCGTACACCTCCGCGCGCGAGAGGTGGTCGGCCACGTGCGCCGACGGGACGCCCTCGACCTCGAACAGCCGGGTGGGGGTGCGGTGCGGCGCCGACCCGACGAGGCGCACGCCGCCGACCTCCGCGAGCCCCTGCTCGAGCCGCTGCACCAGGTCCTCCTCGTACTCCTCGAGGGTGGTCACCGAGCGCACCAGCCGCTCGCGCCGGCTGCCCTCGCCGGGCACGAGACCGGCGAGGAAGTCGACGGCCGCCGTCGTGCCGGCCATCAGCTCGTACGGCAGCGTGCCGAGCTCGAACCGCTCGGGTACGGCGTCCGTCGACGGCAGCAGCTTGTCCGGCGAGATCCGTTCCAGCAGAGCCGGATCGGCGGCGAGCACCCCGCAGTGCGGGCCGAGGAACTTGTACGGCGAGCAGGTGAGCAGGTCGGCGCCGAGCTCGCCGCGGTCGACGACGGCGTGGGGCGTCAGGTGGACGGCGTCGACGCAGACCAGCGCGCCCGCGTCGTGCGCGGCGGCCGCGATGCCGGCGACGTCCGGCCGGGTGCCGAGCAGGTTGCTCGCCCCGGTGACGGCGACCAGCCGGGTGCGGTCGGACAGCACCGCCCGGACGTGCGACACGTCGAGGACGCCTGTCTCCCGGTCGAAGTCGGCCCAGCGGACGGTGGCGCCGGCGTGCTCGGCCGCCTGCACCCAGGGCCGGATGTTCGCGTCGTGGTCGAGCCGGGTGACCACGACCTCGTCGCCCTCGCCCCAGCCCTTCGCCATCGCGCGGGCCACGCCGTAGGTCAGGTCGGTGGCGCTGCGGCCGAAGGCGACACCGCCCGGGTCGGTGCCCAGAAGGTCGCCGAGCGCTGCCCGGCAGTCCTGCACCACCTGCTCGGCGCGCCGCGCGGCGGCGGTCACCGTCCCCCTGTTGGAGATCGAGGAGCCGAGGGTGGAGGCGACCGCGTGCGCGACGTCGCGGGGCACCTGGGTACCGCCGGGCCCGTCGAAGTGCGCGGCGCCCTCGGCGAGCGCGGGGAAGCGGGACCGGACCTTCTCGACGTCATATGCCACAGGCCGCAGCATGCCCTAGGCGGGGGCCGTCAGCCGGTCCAGACCCCCGTGTCCCAGGCCGTGGCGAGCACCTCGGTGTACGGCGCGAGGTCCATGCCGGCGGCCTCGACCCACTCGTCGGAGTCGTAGGTGGCGCAGTACCGCTCGGCGTGGTCGCACAGCAGCGTGACGACGCTGCCCGGGCGTCCGGCGGCCCGCATCTCGCAGGCGAGGTAGAGCGCGCCGTACAGGTTGGTGCCCGTCGAGCCGCCGGCCCGCAGCCCGGTGCGGTCGCGAAGGAACCGCATCGCGGCGACCGACGCGGCGTCGGGCACCCCGAGCATCCGCTCGACGACGGTCGGGACGAAGCTCGGCTCCACCCGCGGGCGGCCGATGCCCTCGATCCTCGAGCCGCGCGCGTCGTCGGTCGGCGCCCCGCTGAACGCCTTGAGGAACGCCGACCCCTCCGGGTCGACGACGCACACCCGGGTGTCGAGCTGCCGGTACCGGGCGAATCGGCCGAGCGTGGCGCTGGTCCCGCCCGTCCCGGCGCCGACGACGACCCACTCCGGCACCGGGTGCCGCTCGTCCTGCATCTGCTCGAAGATCGACTCGGCGATGTTGTTGTTGCCTCGCCAGTCCGTCGCGCGCTCGGCGAAGGTGAACTGGTCGAGGTAGTGACCGCCGCACTCGCGGGCCAGCCGCGCCGCCTCCGCGTAGATGCCGGCGGCGTCGTCGACGAGGTGGCAGCGGCCGCCCTCCCGCTCGATCAGCGCGACCTTCTCCTCGCTGGTCGAGCGGGGCATCACGGCCACGAACGGCACGTCGAGCATCCGCGCGAACCAGGCCTCGCTCACCGCGGTCGACCCGCTGGACGCCTCGACCGCCGTCGTGCCCGGGCCGATCCAGCCGTTGCACAGCGCGTGCAGGAACAGCGACCGCGCGAGCCGGTGCTTGAGGCTGCCGGTGCGGTGCGTCGACTCGTCCTTGAGGTACAGGTCGACGTCCCAGCCGTCCGGCAGCGGCACCCGCACGAGGTGGGTGTCGGCGCTGCGCCGGGCGTCGGCCTGCAGCCGCCGCACCCGCTCGGCGATCCACGCGCGCTCGGAGGGGCGGGCCGGCTGGACGTCGACGACGCTCTGCATGGCGGCCATCCTCGCAGTGCGGCACCGTGGGAGGCATGACCCAGCAGGACCACCACAGGAGCCACGACCCCGAGCACGACCACGACGACGACGGGCGCGCAGAGGTGCGTCAGGGCGGCGAGCCGCTGGCCGAGCCGGACCACCGCTACACCGAGGACGACCAGGTGCAGCCGGAGGACGCGACGTACACCGAGTCCGACCCGGACAACCCGCTGAGCCTGCAGTCGACCCGCGACGACGAGACGCGCTCTCAGCCCGGCGGCTGACGGTCCCTCCTCGCCTGCGAGCCGCGCTCAGCGCAGGCCGACGCGCTCCAGCACGTCCTCGTAGCGCAGCTGGGCGAGCTCCTCGGTGCCGTCGACGGCGGCCTCCACCTCGTCCCACTCGCGCGGGCAGGCGACGGTCGGCTCGTCCTTGCCGCGCAGCGACCACGGGGTGATCGTCGTCTTCGAGCCGGAGTTCTGGCTCCAGTCCAGGAAGATCTTGCCCGGGCGCTTGGCCTTGCTCATCACCGCTGTCACCTGCTTGCCGTGCTCCTTGGCCAGGGCCTCGGCGAGGGTCCGGACGCGGTCGCGCACCTCGTCCGAGCTCTCCTCGCCCGGTGCGCCGTCGGCCACCTCGGCGTAGAGCTGCATCCCCTTGCTGCCGCTGGTCACCGGCCACGGGTCGAGGCCCTGGTCCTGCAGCCGCTCGCGCACCCACAGCGCCACCTGGGCGCACTCGGCCAGACCCGTCCCGGGGCCGGGGTCGAGGTCGATCACGAGGCGGTCGGGGTTCTGCGGCGTGCCGTCCTCGTCCACGGTCCACTGCGGGGTGTGCAGCTCGAGCGAATTCAGGTTCGCGTGCCACACCAGCGCCGGCAGCGAGTCGATCAGCGGCCAGTCGATCAGCGTGTGCCGCTGCGACTCGGGGTTCTCGACGGGCGCCCGCCGAACCCATCTCGGGGTGCCGCTGCTGGCGTTCTTCTCGAAGAAGCTCATGTCGCCGGTGCCGTGCGGCCAGCGCTTGCGGGTGACCGGGCGGTCGGCGAGCTGCTCGAGCAGGTGGTCCTTGATCAGCGTGTAGTACTGCAGCACCTCGGCCTTGGTCGTCCCGGTCATCGGGTACATGACCTTGTTCAGGCTGGTCAGGCCGATCCTGGTGCCCTCGACGTCGACGAACACCCGCTCCGGGTCGGGGCTCACGGCTCGAGGTCCTCGACGGCCAGGTCGGTCCGCACGGCCTTGAACACCGGCTGGCGGATCCGTCCGTCCGGCTGGTGCCCGATGTGGCGCACGTCGATCACGACGCGCGGCTCGACCCAGCGGGCCGCCTTGATGTCCGGGTCGGGCGGGCGGGTGGGCAGCGGGCAGGTGTCCCTGGCGAGCGGGGTGAGCAGGCGGGTCAGGGTGGCGACGACCGGGCCGGTGATGCCGCTGCCGACGCGCCCGGCCACGACCCAGCCGCCCGCGCCGTCCGGCGAGGCGACCCAGACCGACCCGATCGTGGTCTGCGTGCCGACCTGCGGGTTCCAGCCGACGACCGCGTACGACTCGACCCGGCGGTGCGGGGACTTGATCCAGTCCTTGGTGCGCCGGCCGGGGCGGTAGGTCGCGGTGCGGCGCTTGCTCACCACGCCCTCGAGGCCCTGCGCCCTGGTGGCGGTCCACAGCACGCCGCCGTCGTCGTAGGCGGGAGGGGTGCGCCAGTGCGAGGCGTCACCGTCGCCGCCGAGCTCGAGCCGGTCGAGCACGCCGCGGCGCTCCTCCTGCGGCATGGTCAGCAGCTCGACGCCGTACAGCCGCAGCACGTCGAAGGCCATGAAGGTCACCGGGTGCCGCTCGGCCAGCTCTCGCGCGCGGCGTTCGTTGCGGACGTGCATGCGGCCCGCGAGCGTGGCGAAGCTGGGCAGCCCGCCGTCCAGGGTGACGATCTCGCCGTCGAGCAGGGCGTCGGCCGGCAGGTGGTCGCCGACCACGAGCTCGGGGTACGCCGTCCCGACGACGTTGCCGTTGCGGGAGGTGAGCCGGAGCCGCCCGTCGGACACGTCCACGAGCACCCGCATGCCGTCCCACTTGACCTCGTGCATCCACACGTCGCCGACCGGCGGCGGCGCGCCGTCGTCGTTGGCAGTGGCGAGCATGGGCTGCACGGGTCCATCCTGCCTGTAGCGGCTGCTTCGTGCGGCCGAGGCGCAGCCGACGCTGCGGTCCGGTGTGAGCGGTCTGAGGAGGCTCGTCGTGCGTGCGATGTGGAAGGGCTCGGTCTCGTTCGGGCTCGTGAACGTCCCGGTGAAGATGTACACCGCGACCCAGAGCAACGACGTGTCGTTCCACCAGGTGCACCGCGAGGACGGTGGGCGGATCAAGTACAAGCGGATCTGCAGCGTCTGCGGCGAGGAGGTGCCCTACGACGAGATCGCCAAGGGGTACGAGGCCGACGACGGCCAGCTGGTGATCCTCACCGACGAGGACCTCGCCGACCTGCCGGTGCACGGCAGCCGCGAGATCGAGGTCGAGCGGTTCGTCCCCGCCGACCAGATCGACCCGCTGCTGCTGGAGAAGAGCTACTACCTCAGCCCGGAGAACACCGGCCGCAAGCCGTACGCGCTGCTGCGCGAGGTGCTCGAGCAGTCCGACCGGATGGCCCTGGTGCACGTCTCGATCCGCTCGCGCTCGACCCTGGCGGTGCTGCGCGTGCGTGAGGACGTGATCGTGCTGCAGACGATGATGTGGCCGGACGAGATCCGCAAGCCCGACTTCGAGAACCTGCCGGACGGCTCCGAGCTGCGCCCGCAGGAGCTCGCGATGGCCTCGTCGCTGGTCGACTCGCTCACGGGCGACTACGAGCCCGAGGAGTTCGTCGACGACTACCGCGAGGCGGTCGAGACGATGATCCACAACAAGCTCGAGCGCGGCGACGCCGAGGACGCCCCGGCCGAGAAGGAGACCGCGGCCAAGGGCGGCGGCGAGGTCATCGACCTGCTGGCCGCGCTGCAGCGGTCGGTCGACGAGGCCAGCGCCCGGCGCGGTAGCGCGTCCTCCTCCGACTCGGACGACAAGCCCGCGAAGAAGGCTGCGCCGGCGAAGAAGTCGGCCTCGACGTCCACCGCGGCGAAGAAGTCGTCCGCCCCCGCGAAGAAGGCGGCCGCGAAGAAGACGGCGACCAAGAAGACGGCGTCGAAGAAGACCGCGGCCAAGAAGACGGCGGCGCGCAAGAGCGCCTGAGCGGGCTCGTCGGCGTGGGCGCGGCCGCGGGTCAGCGACGCGCGTAGGCCTCGCTGGCGGCGTACCCGGGCAGCGGGTCGACCTCGACGACCTGGCGGGTGCCGAGGGGTGAGGTCCACTCGTGGGCGGTCACCTGGCCGGAGTCGTTCGTGCGCGTGCGGCAGCGCCACAGGGCCAGCGTCTTGAAGCGGTGGCACCTGCGGGACCTCGGGCTGACGTTGTGCACGGCGGTCGGACCGCGGGGGTGCGGTACGACGTGGTCGAGGTCGCACCGGTCGGCGCGGACGCCGCAGCCGGGGAAGGTGCAGACCGGGTCGCGTGCTCGCACCATCTCGGCGATCTCGACCGTCGGCTCGTACGAGTCGGTCTCGTGCCGCGGCTCGGCCTGCGCGTCGAGCGCGCGGTGGGTGGCCGCCACCAGGTCGGCCCTCGTCCAGCCGCTCGCGGGTGCCGGGCCCGCCCGCAGCAGGCGCACGAGCGACCCGTCGGGACCGGCGAGGAGCACGCAGGTGCCGGCTCCGCGGGCCTGCGCCTCGCCGGCCATCACGCGTGCCGTGGTGGCGCTGACCGCCACCGGCTGCCCGGCGCCACGGAGCTGACCGGGGTCGTCGGCCGCGGGTCCCTCGCCGAACAGGGTGTCGGCGTTGAGGACCACACCGAGCTCGCGCCGGACCGCACCGCCGCCGGGCGCGGCTCCGTCCGTCAGGGCACCGACGACCAGGTCGACCGCAGCCATGCCGTGGGTGCGGCCGGCGAGCTCGTCGGCCGACATCGACCGCACCGCAGCACCGACCGTCTCCTCCGCCCCGACCAGCAGCTCGGTCGGGCCGGTGATCGTCCAGGTGGCGAGTGCCGGGTTGGCTGCGTCGATCTCGAGCCAGGTGCCCGTGCGCTCACGGAGCTCGGCGCGGACCTTCTCGGCGTCGTCGGTACGGACCCGGCTGACCGCCCGCCGCACCATCGCAGCGAACCTCCGCGGCGCCGGACCGTTCACGGTCCGACCGGCCCGGCGCCCTCGGCCGGCGCGGTGGGCAGCTGCTCGAGCACCGCAGCCTCGACCTTGCGGGCCTGCTCGGCGCTGCGGCCGGTCGTCTCGTCCGCCAGGACCCGTGCCCGGACGCCGTCGATGCGACCCTCCTCGAGGGCGGCGAGGGTCGCGGTGAGCGTCGTGCACAGGACGTGGGCGGAGCGGACCTCGCGCTCGGCGTGCCAGCGGGAGAGCCCGGTGGCGGCCGCCACCTCGTCGGCGGCGATCACGTCGAGGTCGTGCACCGTCACCAGCCCGTCACGGGCCGCCGCCCACGGCGTGGGCATGCCGACCTGCCAGCCCTCCTGGGCGTGGACGTGCAGGGTGATGGCGTGGACCCGCCGCAGGCGCTCGGCGTCGCGGGCGAAGTCGGCGCGCGCGTGCGACCGCAGCCTCTCGACCAGTGCGCCTCCGACGTCCCCCGACCTCATGGAACGAGACTAGGTGCCACCACTGACAGTCGTTTGACGTCGGACGCGGTGCTGGATCTCGACCGGGGGCGAGGCAGCGGATCGCCGCCGCCGCGCGTCTCACTGGCATGACGGGGAGCCGGACGGAGGACGCCGTGCGCGACGACGCCCTGCTCACCCCGCTGCAGGCGGCGCAGGACGACTACGCAGGCTGGTACCGCCTGGCGCTGCTGATGACCGGCGACCCGCAGCGCGCCGAGGACTGCGTCCAGGACGTCGTCGTGTCGCTGCTGTCCGGTCCGAGGCGAGTCGTCGCAGCCGGGTCCGCCCGGGCTTATGTGCGGACGGCGGTGGTCAACCGGGCTCGGTCGGCGCACCGGCGGACCGCGACGGAGCGCAAGCACCTCTGGCGCCAGCGCGTCGACGAGGTCGGGCCCGACCACGGCGAGGGACTCGTGCTGCGCGATGCGGTGCTCGCTGCGCTGCAACGACTTCCGGACCGCCAGCGCGCTGTGCTGGTGCTCCGCTACTACGCCGGCGCCACGGACGACGAGATCGGTCGGACCCTCGGCATCCGCACGAGCACGGTCCGCAGCACCGCCATGCGCGCGCTCCGGTCGGTGCGCCAGGACTGGGAGGACGACGATGAGTGACGTCGGGACCCGTTGGACCGAGCGCGAGCTCGCGTTCAGCAACGCGCTGCACCGGGCCGTGGACGAGGCTTCGCCCGCGTCGTCTCCACCCACCGCGACCCGACCCGTCGCAGCCCCCGTCGACCTGGGACGCCGCCGCCGATGGGCGCTGGCCGCCGTGCCCGCCCTGGCCGCGTGCGTCGTCACGGTCCTGGTCGTCGGCATCGGCCTGGCCACCCGCGACGAGCCGACGCCCGCTGCCAGCACCCCGCCGCGGCTGGTCGTGCACGACCCCCGGATGCTCCACGGGACATGGGATGTCGACCTGCCGTCCGTCTCGGCTGAGACGGTGACCGCGTCCGTCGATGCCTCCGACTTCACCGTCTACGTCGACGGGTGCGGGGAGGCGCTGGCATGGAACGCACATCCGGACGGTCTGCTGCTGCTGAGCAACGCCTACGGAGACATCCGGCAGCTGGGCGGGTCGACGACCGCCTGCACCGACCGCGCTGATGTCGCCTGGGCCGAGCAGGTCCGTACCTTCTCGTTCGGTGGGGACGGCACCGCGCGCCTCGCGGACCGCGACGGTGACACGGTGGCCACGTTCAGGAGGGTCGGCGAGCCGCCCCTGCCGAGTGGGCCTGAGGTGTCGGTCGCGCCCTTGCCGGCCGCGTTGGCCGCGCCGACCCTGGCCGAGCTGCGTGGCCGCTGGGTGGAGCCGGGCGCGCTCGAGCACTGGCTCGCGTTCGACGAGTCGTCCATGACCTCGTCGCCGGACGGTTGCAACACCAACACCGCTGGTTTCGTGCTCTCACCTCACGGCGGTTTCCTCCTGTCGCGCATCCAGACGACGACCGCGGTCGGGTGCGAGGACCAGCTCCCGGGATGGCCGGCAGGCTACTTCGAGCGAGTCGGCATGGACGGGCAGCAGCTGGTGCTCCTGGACGAAGCCGGTGGAGAGCTCGGCCGGCTGGCCCGCCTCGGTGCGGACGCTCCTGGTGGCCCCGGATCGGTCGTCGGTCGAGCCCACGGGCGATGGGTCAGCCCGGGATGGCCGGAGGAGGGTGGCGGCCTGTATGTGACGGTGGAGGGGGACGCCCTGCGCCACGACTACGACGCCACGTGCCGCGATCTCGTCGGCTACCGGTTGGCGGCGGACGGCGACGTCGAGGAGGTTCTCCCCCAGGATCTTCCCGGCTGCAGCGGGTCCGTCCCCCTGCTCGACCGTCCGCTGGCCGGGATCGCTCTGGACGGTGAGGAGCTCCTCCTCCTCGACGGCGACGGCAACGTGATCCGCAGGCTGTGGCGAGTCGGTCCGTGACGCGCGACGGAACCGCCAGGCGACGGGCTGCGTCGGACCGTCATGGGCAGAAGCCGCGCACACGGGTCCGGCCCGTGATCCGCTGGTGGGCGGCGGCAGTCGTCCTGGTGTCGCTCGCCTCTGCAGGGGGTGCGGTGGCGGCAGTCACGATCGCGAGCCGCGAGGAGCCGGCTCCTGAGGCGGTCGCAGTGGCACCGGCGCCCCGGTTCGACGTGGGCCTGCTCCAGGGGGCGTGGGAGCTGGACCTCGCGGCGACGCCGGAGGACGACGCGATGCCGGCGCTGTTCGGAGACCGGTGGTTCCGCGTGGTGCCGACCCCGGGGTGCGCTGTCGGCTGGGCCTGGGCCGCTCATCCCGACGGCGTGCTGGTGCTCGCGCCTGGGGCATCCGCCTCGGTCGCGAACACGTGCCGCACCCTCGGACCGCCGCCGTGGGTGCCCGGGGTCCCGGACGCCCGCCAGGTCGTCGCGCCGGACGATCGCCACCTCGAGCTCCTCGACGAGGAGGGCGAGCCGCTGGCGTACCTCAGCAGGATCACCCGTCGTCCGGCCTCTGCTCCGGCCGAGGGGGCGGTGGCCGATCTCCCCGCGGACCTGGTCCCGCCCACGCCGGAGCAGCTGCTGGGTACCTGGTACGAGCAGGGACTCGGTCTCGCGGGCAGGAGCGTGCGCTTCGACGACCGCACCTGGACGTACTCGCAGAGCGTGCCCTGCAACGCCCGCACCGACCCGTACTCCCTGTCCGACGCAGGCGGCCTCGCCCACCTGCGGGACCCGCTCGGCCGGGTCCGAGGATGCGACCCGAGGCTGCCGGGCTGGCTCGCAGCCGGCGTCGCACGCGTCGGTCTCGACGGCGACGTGCTCGTGCTGCTCGACGCCGACGGCAGGGAGGTCGCCCGACTGGATCGCGCGTCATCCGTCCAGGGCACGGTGCTGGAGCACCTGCAGGGGGAGTGGGTCGCGGTCGACCTCCAGGGCTCCGCACCACCGAACTCCGAGCTCTGGCTGCGCGTGGACGGGGAGTGGTTGCGGCACGCGTTCAACGCCTCGTGCAACACCGCTGACGACGAGCTGCGGCTGTCTGGGGACGGCTGGGTCGTCGGGAGCAGGAAGACCCGGACTGACGGGTGCGCTGTGGGCGGTCAGGAGCTGCTGCCGGGCATCGTCGCGCGTGTCGTCGTCGAGGGTGACCGGCTGTCGGTGCTCGGCCCGGCCGGTGGCGAGATCCGGCGCTTCGAGCGGGCTGCCCCCTGACCCGGACTCAGTCGGTCGGGACCAGCTGGCCGAGCAGCGCGGCGGTGCCGGTGAGCAGGTGGTCGCCGGCGGTGGGGTCGCCACTGAGCTGTCGGAGCAGCGCCTGCTGGAACAGCCCGTCCAGCGCCGCGTAGGCCACCGAAGGCGGCACCGTGACGGGCACCTCGACCAGCTCGGAGTACCGGCTCAGCACCCGCCACACCATCTGCTCCAGCGACAGGTCGATCGCGCGCACGTCCTCGCGGAACGCCGGCTCGAACAGGGCCTGGGAGCGCAGGTCGTACCAGAGGCGGTGCATCGGGGCCTCGTCGCGCATCGTGGCTACCATCGTCGCGCCGAAGCCCTCCCGCAGCTCGCGCCCGGTGGTGGAGGACGCCACCACGTGGTCGTACCGCGTCACGCACGTGGCCTTGTACTGCCGCACGCAGGCGGTGATCAGGTCGAGCTTGTCGGTGAAGTAGTAGTGCAGGACGCCGTGCGAGAACTCGGAGTTCTGGGCGATCTCGCGCAGGCTGGTGCGGGCGTAGCCGAGCTCGCCGAGGGTCTGCAGGGCGGCGTCCGCCAGCTGCGACCGGCGCTCGGCGAACTTGTCGACGCCGCGCCTGGCCACGCGCTCGCTCGTCGCGCTCGTCACCGCTGCCACGCCGCCATCCTCCCAGAACGGACCCCCGGGCGCCCGGGCGTCGCACCCGTCTGGACGAGTGTCCGGCTTTTCCTTGACACCTGTCCAGAACGCGGACGAGTCTGGCCCGGTCAACGACGACACCGGGCCTCCCGGCCGCGACCCCGACCGGGCCCCGCACGAGCGAAGGACGTCTCAGATGAGCGGGATCGACCTCAGCGGCCGCGTGGCGCTGGTGACGGGCGGGGCCCAGGGCCTCGGCGAGGGGATGGCCAGGGCGCTGGCCGCCGCGGGTGCCGCGGTGATGATCGGCGACCTGCAGGAGGAGCTCGCGGCCACCACGGCCGCCTCGATCTCGGCCGACGGCGTGGGCAAGGCCCTGTCGACCCGGCTCGACGTCACCGACGAGGCCTCGTGGGAGGCCGCGGTCGCCGAGACGGTCTCGCAGCTGGGCGGTCTCGACGTCCTGGTCAACAACGCCGGCGTCGAGATCACCTCGCTCGCGGTCGACGTGAAGCCCCAGGACCTCGAGACGATGCTGCGGGTCAACGTCCTGGGCACGGCGCTGGGCGTCAAGCACGGTCTGCGGGCCATGCGCCCGGAGGGCGCCGCGGGCAACGGCGGCTCGATCGTCAACATCGCCTCGGTGGCCGCGACCATCGCCTTCCCCGGCATCTCCGGCTACTCGGCCACCAAGTCGGCGGTCGACCGCCTGACCAAGGTCGCGGCCCAGGAGTCGGGCACCTTCGGCTACGGCGTGCGGGTCAACTGCGTCTACCCGGGCCTGGTGCCGACGGCGATGGGAGTCGGCCTCGCCCAGGACATGGTCGGGCTCGGGCTGGCCGAGGACCTCGACGGCGCAGTGGGTCTCGTCGTCGGTCGCACCCCGCTCGGACGCCTGGGCGAGGTGTCCGACATGGCGGACGCGGTGGTCTTCCTCGCCTCGGACCAGTCCAGGTTCATCACCGGCGCGGGGCTGCCGGTCGACGGCGGAATGGGGATGTGACCCGGTGACCGACAAGCCCGTCGTCGTCTACGGGGCCTCCGGCTACACCGGGCGCCTCATCTGCGAGTACCTGCGCGAGTACGGCGTCCCGTTCGTGGCCGCCGGACGCAGCGCCGACAAGGTCGAGTCCTCGATGCGGTCGAACGTGGCCGGCATCGAGACGGCCGACTACGAGGTCGTCGAGGTCGGGCACGACGTCGACGCGCTGACCGACCTGGTCAAGGGCGCCTCGGTCGTCTGCAACACGGTGGGCCCGTTCAGCAAGTACGGCCCGGAGGTGGTGGAGGCCGCGCTCGCGGCCGGGGTGCACTACGTCGACACCACCGGCGAGCAGGACTGGCTGATCACCTGCGACGAGAACTACGGCGCCGACTTCGCTGCCGCGGGGCTGCTGCTCTCCCCGGGCATCGCGCAGATGTACACCACCGGCGAGATCGCGGCCCAGGTCGCGCTCGAGACGCCCGGCCTCGACACCCTCGACATCGCGGTGTTCTGGGGCGGCAGCCCCACCATCGCCTCGACGATGACGATCCTGGTGAACGCCGCGACGTCCGGCGCGTTCCACCTGCAGCAGAACCAGTACCAGCCGTGGGACCCCGATGGCGGGCTGTCGCAGCTGGTCATCCCCGGCCAGCACGAGCTGGCGCTCGCCCTGCCGTGGGGCGGCACCTCGCACCCGGTCTGGTTCCGCAAGGACCCACGGGTGGCGAACGTCAAGGTGCTCGGCGGGGTCTTCAACGCCCCGCTGATGAAGGGCGTGCCGCAGATCGTCGCCGGCGCGCTCGAGGCGACCAAGGACATGGACGCGGACGAGCGGTACGCGACGCTGCAGACGATCTCGGCGCAGGTGATGAACCAGATGCCGCCCCGCGAGAACCCGCGGCTGAACAAGTCGCTCGACTCCGTGCACGCCTCGGGCCCGCTCGGGCGCGCGCACGTGGTCATCCACGGCAACAGCAACTACAAGCAGACCGGCCTGCTCCAGGCCTACGCCGCGTACTCGCTGCTGCAGCAACCACCGCGCCGCACCGGCTTCGCCTCGGCGTGCCAGGCGTTCGGCCACCACGAGCTGCTCGGTGTGCTGCGCAGCTTCGGCCTGGTGATGGCCCCGCAGACCACCGTCCACACCTGACGGGCGGCGCCGTGCGGCTCGTCGAGCACCTCGACAAGGGGGCGTCCCTCGGCCCGGACCGGCCGTGCCTGGTCACCGGCGACGAGGTGCTGACCTACGGCCAGGTGCAGCAGCGCAGCCACGACGTCGCCGCTGCCCTGGCCAGGTCCGGCATCGTGCCGGGGGAGAAGGTCGCGATCCTGTCGGCCAACGACCCCGTCGCGTTCTCGTGCGTCTTCGGGGTCTCGCGCGCCGGCGCGGTGTGGTGCCCCATCAACCCCCGCAACGAGGCGGGCGAGAACCGTGAGCTGCTGGCGCTGTTCGACTGCACCTGCCTGGTATTCCAGGCCGCGTTCGCGCCGCTGGTCGAGGCCATCAGGGACGACCTGCCGCAGCTGCGCGTGCTGGTCTGCCTCGACGGCGACGTCCCTGGCGCAGAGGGGTTCTCGGAGTGGCTCGGTGGCGGTCGCCACGTCACCGAGGTCGTCCCGCCCGACGACGTCGCCATGGTCGTCGGCACCGGCGGGACGACCGGACGCCCCAAGGGGGTGGTGCTCACCGGCCACAACCTCGAGGCGATGACGGCGATCACGCTGATGTCGTACCCGTTCGAGCCGAGGCCGGTGTACCTCGCGCTCGCGCCGCTCACGCACGCCGCCGGGGTGCTGTGCTTCCCGGTGCTCGACCTCGGCGGGCAGGTCGTGATCATGCCGCGGCCCGACCTCGGCGAGTTCCTCGCACTGGTCGAGCGGCACCGCGTGACGCACACCTTCCTGCCGCCGACGCTCGTCTACATGCTGCTCGCGCACGTCGACCTGGCGATGACGGACCTGTCGTCGTTGCAGTGCCTCTGGTACGGCGCGGCGCCGATGTCACCTGCCCGGCTCGAGGAGGCGATCCTGCGGATCGGGCCGGTGATGGCGCAGCTGTTCGGCCAGACCGAGGCGCCCATGATGATCTCGACGATGGCGCCGGCCGACCACCTCCTGCCCGACGGCCGGATCGCCCGCGCGCGGCTCGCCTCGGCGGGACGCCCGTCCCCGCTGGTGACGGTGGCGATCATGGCGCCGGACGGGACCCTGCTGCCGACGGGGGAGCGCGGCGAGATCGTCTGCCGCGGCTCGCTGGTGATGGCCGGCTACCACCGCGACCCCGAGGCGACGGCCGAGGTCTCGCGGTTCGGCTGGCACCACACCGGCGACATCGGCTACCTGGACGACGACGGCTACCTGTTCGTCGTCGACCGCGCCAAGGACATGATCATCACCGGCGGTTTCAACGTGTACTCGGTCGAGGTCGAGCAGGCGCTGATGCAGCACCCTGACGTCCAGGACTGCGCCGTCGTCGGTCTGCCGGACGAGAGGTGGGGCGAGCGCGTCACCGCCGTGGTGCAGGCGCAGCCCGGTCGCACCCTCGACGTGGAGGGGCTCCGGGCGTTCGTCAAGGAGCGGATCGGCTCGGTCAAGGCCCCCAAGGAGGTCGTCGTCTGGGACGAGCTGCCCCGGTCCAAGGTCGGCAAGGTCCTCAAGGCCGAGATTAAGGCTGAGATCAAGGCCGAGATCAAGGCCGAGATCAAGGGCGGCCTCAGAACCGCTCCGCCACCTCCCGCAAGCGGGTGACGTAGTCGGCCCACCAGGACTCGTCCTCGCGCGGCAGGTTGGGGACGGTCTCCAGCATGCCCCTCGCGCCGTCGATCGACTCCCGCACGATGTCCATCTGCCCTGCGTGGCGGGCGGTCTCGGCGATCATGTGCACCAGGAGCCGCTGCAGGGTGGTCTCCGGCGGGCTCCACCACGGCACCTGCGCGGGGGCGTCGAGCGGGAGCGCGGCGATCAGCGCGTCGGCGTGGGCGTTCACGCGGCGGTACAGCGCGACCACCTCTGCCGCCGGCTCGTCGGCCGTGGCCCACATGTCCGAGTTCGGCCCGGCGTCGTCGTCCATCCACGGCATCGGCTCCGGGAACGGCGTGCCGAGGCAGTAGCCGAAGTAGCCGGCCTCGGTGCCTGCGAGGTGCTTGACGACCCCGAGCAGGTTCGTCCCGGTGGGCGTCATCGGCATCCGCTGGTCTCGCTCGGGCAGCCCCTCGACCTTCCACACCACCGCTTCCCGCAGGCGTCCGAGGTAGGCGACCAGGACGTCCTTGAGGTCGTGGTCGTCCCCGGTGCCGGTCACGACAGCGCCGCCGAGACGACCTCGCGGGCGGCGTCCTGCACCTGCGCCAGGTGCTCAGGGCCGCGGAAGGACTCGGCGTAGATCTTGTACACGTCCTCGGTGCCCGACGGCCGCGCGGCGAACCACGCCGACCCCGTCGTCACCTTCAGACCGCCGACCGCCGCGCCGTTGCCCGGCGCCTCGGTGAGGGTCGCCGTGATCGGCTCCCCTGCCAGCTCGGTCGCGGTGACGTCGGACGCGGACAGCCGCGACAGCTTCGCCTTCTGCTCCCGGTCGGCCGGTGCGTCGACCCGGGCGTAGGACGAGGCGCCGAACCGCTCCACCAGGTCGGCATGGTGCTCGCTCGCGCTGCGTCCGGTCACCGCCTGGATCTCGGCCGCGAGCAGCGCCAGCAGCAGCCCGTCCTTGTCCGTGGTCCACACGCTGCCGTCGTGGCGCAGGAACGAGGCGCCCGCGCTCTCCTCGCCCCCGAACCCCACGCTGCCGTCGAGCAGCCCGGGCACGAACCACTTGAACCCGACGGGCACCTCGAGCAGGTCGCGACCGAGGTCGGCCACCACCCGGTCGATGAGCGAGGACGAGACGAGCGTCTTGCCCACCGACACGCGCTCGCCCCAGCCGGGACGGTGCGCGAACAGGTAGCCGATCGCGACGGCGAGGTAGTGGTTCGGGTTCATCAGCCCGCCGTCCGGCGTGACGATCCCGTGCCGGTCGGCGTCCGCGTCGTTGCCGGTGGAGACGTCGTAGGCGTCCTTGGCCCCGATCAGCGAGGCCATCGCGTTCGGCGAGGAGCAGTCCATCCGGATCCTGCCGTCGGTGTCGAGGGTCATGAACGCCCAGCGCGGGTCGACCTCGGGGTTGACCACGGTGAGGTCGAGGCGGTGCCGCTCGGCGACGGCCCCCCAGTAGTCGACCGACGCGCCACCGAGCGGGTCCGCGCCGATCCGCACCCCCGCCTGGCGGACGGCGTCGAGGTCGAGCACCGACGGCAGGTCGTCGACGTAGTGGCCGAGGAAGTCGTAGCCCCGGACGGCGTCGCGCGTGCGGTCGGCGGACACGCGGCGGACGCCGTCGAGGCCCGCGCGCAGCAGCTCGTTCGCGCGGTCCGCGATCCACCCGGTGGCCTCCGAGCCGGCCGGCCCGCCGTGCGGCGGGTTGTACTTGAAGCCGCCGTCGCGCGGCGGGTTGTGCGAGGGGGTGACGACGATGCCGTCGACCTGGCCGTGGGACCCCTGGGCGTTCAGCCGCAGGATCGCGTGCGAGACAGCCGGTGTCGGCGTGTACCCGTCCTGCTCGTCGGTGAGCACCGCGACGTCGTTGGCGACGAGCACCTCGAGCGCGGTGTGCCAGGCCGGCAACGACAGCGCGTGCGTGTCGCGGCCGATCACCAGCGGGCCCGTGGTGCCCTGCGACGCCCGGTACTCGCAGATCGCCTGGGTGATCGCGAGGATGTGCTGCTCGTTGAAGGCGCCGTCGAGGCTGCTGCCGCGGTGCCCGGACGTGCCGAACACCACCTGCTGCGCGGGGTCCTCGACGTCGGGGACGCGGTCGGCGTAGGCGTCGAGCAACGCGGTGACGTCGACGAGGTCCTCTGGCTGGGCGGGCTGTCCGGCGCGGGGGTGGGCCATGCGCCGATCCTGGCAGCCGCCCGCGCCCGCGTCACCCGCCGCGACGCCGGACCCGCCGCCGCCGCACGCACGCCGTCCGGATGGCACGAAGCGGCTCGCCGGGACAGAGTGAGCGGGACCGGTCGACAGGCCGGGCCCGAGCGGGTCGCCGCAGGCGACCCACGACGAGGTGGAGGTCCCATGAGCGAGAACGAGACCGAGGGCACGCACGGCCCCCTGGACGGTGGCGCCGGCGAGGAGCACGGCCCGATGGACGGCGGCGCAGCAGGCGGCGGCTCCGACGGTGGCGCTGACGGCGGTGCTGACGGCGGTGCTGACGGCGGTGCTGACGGCGGTGCTGACGGCGGTGCTGACGGCGGTGCCGACGGTGGCGCTGACGGTGGCGCTGACGGCGGTGCCGACGGTGGCGCTGACGGCGGGGCCGACTCCGGCGCGTGAGCGAGAACGACCCCACCGGGGTGGGGGCGGCCGGACCGGCGCGCCCCCACCCTGCTCGTCCCCACCCTGCACGCCCGTACCTGTCCCGGCTCGTCCCGGACCCGCAGGCGTTCGCCGAGCGGACCTGGTCGCGCGAGGCGCTGCTGACCCGCGCCCACGACCTGCCGAAGTCCTTCGAGGACCTGCTCGACCAGGCCGCCGTCGACGAGCTGGTCTCCCAGCGCGGCCTGCGCACCCCCTTCCTGCGCGTCGCCCGCGCGGGCAGCACCCTCGGCGACCGTGAGTTCACCTCCGGCGGCGGCATCGGCGCCGCCGTGGCCGACCAGGTCAGCGACGACAAGCTCGTCCGGCTGTTCTCCGAGGGCGCGACGCTCGTGCTGCAGGGGCTGCACCGCACGTGGGCGCCGCTCACGCAGTTCTCCCAGGGCCTGGCCGCCGACCTCGGCCACCCCGTGCAGGTCAACGCCTACGTCACCCCGCCGCAGAACCAGGGCTTCTCCGACCACTACGACGTGCACGACGTCTTCGTCCTGCAGACCCAGGGACGCAAGCAGTGGCGGCTGCGCCCTCCCGTGCACCCCGCCCCGCTGCGCGACGACGTGTGGACCGACCGCCGCGCCGACGTCGAGGCCGCGGCTGCCGGCCCCGCGTTCCTCGACGCCGAGCTCGAGCCCGGTGACTGCCTCTACCTGCCCCGCGGCTGGCTGCACGCCGCGACCGCGATGGGCGAGGTGAGCACGCACGTCACCATCGGCGTGCACACCTGGACCCGGCACCACCTCGCCCGGCAGCTGCTCGACGGCGCCCTGGCCGCCGCCCAGGACGACGAGCAGGTCCGCTCCTCGCTGCGGCTCGGCCTCGACGTCGGGTCCGCCGACGACCTCGCCCCGGACGTCGAGCAGGTGCGGCGCGTGCTGCTGGAAGCCCTGGGAGGCGTGCCCGTCGAGGACGTCGCCGACCGGCTGCGCGCCTCGGCCCGCGCCGCCCAGCGCGCCGCCCCGCTGGGTCCGCTCGCGCAGCACGAGGCCGCCCGCTCGCTCGCCGCGGGGACGACGCTGCACCTGCGTGAGCACCTGCTCGCCGCGCTCGTGCCGGGACTGGACGGCGGGACGGTGCTGCGCAGCCGCGCCGGCGTCCTGCCGCTCGCCCCCGACGAGGCCGACCTCCTCCGACGCCTGCTCGACGACGGCTCGCTGCTCGTCGACGCAGACCGGCTGGAGCTCGCCCGGCGGCTGCTGCTCGGCGGGGTCGCCACCACGTGAGCACCCCGGGGGCGGCGTCCTGGTCCGTCCTGCCCGGTGGCACCCTCGGGAGCGTGAGCGACCCGGTCCCGCTGTGCGCGCAGGCCGCCCGGGTCCGTGGCGACTCGCTGGCGGGCACCGCTGCGCCGGCCTCGTCGTGGCTGCTGGTCGAGCACCCGGGTCCCTGGGAGCCGAACGCGCTGGCCGGCGCCGGGCTGGGGCCCCAGGTGCTGCGGGCCACCACGCACCGCGTCCGCACCGACGGCTGGCGCGTGCTCCTGGTGCGGCGCACCGGCCGCCAGGACCAGACCCGGCCGCGCGGCTGGTGGCTGCTGCGCGGCCCGCGTCCCGGTGCTCCCGCGGGCGGGCTGGTCGCCTCCGGCACCTGGGCGGAGCCGGCCGACCTGCTCGCTGCGACCGCCGTCCCGGAGGACGCGCCCGCGCGGCCCGCCGACGAGACGGTGCCGCGGCTGCTGGTCTGCACCCACGGCCGCCACGACACCTGCTGCGCCGTCCGCGGCCGGCCGGTCGTCGAGGCGCTCGCAGCGCGGTGGCCGGACGCCGCCTGGGAGTGCACGCACCTCGGCGGCGACCGGTTCGCCGCCAACGTCCTGGTCGTGCCGGACGGCACCACCTACGGCGCGGTGGACGACACCGACCCGGTGCGGCTGCTCGGGGACCACCTGGCCGGACGCGTCGACCCCGAGCACCTGCGCGGCTGGGCCCACCTGCACCCGTGGGAGCAGGCCGCGGCCGTGCAGGTGCACCGCGAGCAGGGCCCGCTGCCGCTCGGTGCCGTGCGGGTCGACCCCGCCCGCACCGAGCACGTCGTGGCGTCGCAGCACTGGCGGGTGCACCTCGAGGTCGGCACGGCCGGGCTCGGCGCCCGTGACGTCGGAGCCGCCGAGCAGGTGCTCGACGTGCACGCCGAGGCCGCGCCGCCCGCGCGGCTGACCTGCCGGGCCGGGTCGGCGGCCGCGGCGGTCCGGTACCGGGTCGCCCTCAGCCCCCGATGAACGCCGCGAGGTCCTTGGACTGCTGCACCCGCGACGGCTCGTGGACGTACATCATGTGTCCGGCCTCGTAGTAGCGGACCTCGATGTTCTCGTGCAGCTCGTCCGGGATGTGCAGGTGGGCGAGGGTGTGCTCCGCAGCCGTGTAGGGAGTGGCGCCGTCGTGGTAGCCGCACGCCACGTGCACCCGCAGGTGCGGGTTCGTCCGCATCGCGGCCGACAGCCGCGAGACGACCGAGACCGAGCGGTCCTCGAACTCCTTGTACGACCACGGCCGCACCTTGTCGGTGAGGATCTCGTAGGGCAGGTCGCTCTCGTAGCCGAGGTCCTGGCGGACGTAGTGGTTGAACGCGGCGGCGTACGGGCCGTGGATCGCGGTGTAGCTCGGGTCGCGGTCCAGCACCTCCGAGACGCGGTCCCTGTCCCAGCCGGAGAAGCGGCCGTCGAGCCGTCCGACCGTGCGGCCCTGCGACCGCAGCAGCTCGGTGAAGAACCGCAGGTGCTCGATCCGCAGGTCGGCGCGGTCGACGTACTCGCGCGGCAGCCCGGTGAGGCCGGCGATCTTGCGCACAGCGGCCGAGCGCTGCGTGGGCGTCAGCCGCGCACCCCTGGACAGCACCCACGGGTAGTCGCGGGCCGCGTACTCCTCCGCCTCGGCGAGCACCTCGGCCAGCGGACGGTCGCCGTGCAGCCCGTGGTGGTGGGCGATCGCCGCGTAGGTCGGCAGGTAGAGCGCGTGCGGCAGCTCGTTGCCCTCGGTGAACCGGATCGTGCCCATGTCGAGCACCATCGAGATCAGCATGATCCCGTTGAGGTACATGCCGTACCGCGACTGCAGGTGGTCGGCGAGGGCGGCGGCGCGCAGCGTCCCGTAGGACTCGCCGGCGAGGTACTTCGGGCTCATCCAGCGGTTGTTGCGCGTGGTCCAGAGCCGGATCACCTCGCCGACCGACTCGATGTCGGCGGTGTAGCCGTGGAACTCCTTGGGCTTGCCGCCCTCGACCGCGCGCGAGTACCCGGTCGAGACGGGGTCGATGAAGACCAGGTCGGACTGCGCGAGCAGCGTCTCGGCGTTGTCGGCGAGGCCGTAGGGCGGCGGCAGCAGGTCGCCCGCGTCGCCCATCAGCACCCGGCGGGGGCCCAGCAGGCCGAGGTGCAGCCACACCGAGGACGACCCCGGGCCGCCGTTGAAGCAGAAGGTCACCGGGCGCTGCGGGTCCGGCCTGCCCTCCGCGGCGTCGTCCGAGCCGGTGCCGGTGTCGAGGGTGTACGCGGTGACGAACACCTCCGCCCGCGGCTGGTGCCCCTTGAACTCGTCCTTGTCCAGCTTCTCGTGCCGCAGCACGACCCGGCCGGAGGTGGCGGTGTACCGCAGCGTGCGCCGGCCCGCCCTGACCCGGTGCCGTGTGGTCACCAGGTCGTCGGTCACCTCGGGGGCGCCCTTGCCGTTGCCGCCCGCGTCGCCCGCTCCGGCGGCGGCGGTGGTGTCGGAGGCGTTCTTCGTGTCGTCGGCCACGTCCGGACCCTAGCCCGAACGGGCCATTCCACCGGAGCCGGACCTGTGGTCCCCTGTCGGCCATGACGGACGTGCTGACCCACGGCGAGACCATGAACCGGCTCATCCACCAGGCGGTCCGGCGCGACCTCGGCCGGTTCGAGACGGCGCTCGCGTCGTTCACACCGGGCGACCGGCCGCGCGCGGAGGCCCTCGGCGCGGCGTTCGAGCACTTCGACACCATGCTCACCGCCCACCACGAGGGCGAGGAGCACAACCTGTGGCCGGTGATCGGCGACCCGGCCGGCGGTCACGAGGGCGACGTGGCCCACCTGACCACCGAGCACGAGGAGATCGTCGCGGGGCTGTCGGACTCCCGGGCGGCGTTCGCGCGGCTGCGGACCTCGGCCTCGGCGCAGGACGCGGCGGCGGCGGCCGCCGGGCTGGGGCGGCTGCGGGCCGCGGCCACCACCCACTTCGCGCACGAGGAGGCGCAGATGCGCGACCTCATGCAGGCCGCCGACCAGGACGCGCTCGCCACCGCGCTGAAGAAGATGGGCCGGGACGCCCCACCGGCGCAGGGCATGTGGTTCATGCAGTGGGTGCAGGACGACCTCACGGGAGAGCAGTCCGCCGCCCTGGGGCGGATCCTGCCCGCCCCGGTGCGGCTGGCGTCCAAGGTGGTCGCCGGCCGTCGCTACGCCAGGGTGCGCACCGCCGCCTTCGGCTGAGCCCGCGACGGCACGATGTTGTGGTTCAGGTGGAAGACGTTGTCCGGGTCGTAGGCGTCCTTGACGGCGGTGAGCCGTGACAGCTTGTGCGGCGGGTAGGCCCGACCCACGCCGACGGCTCCCTCGTCGTTGAGCGCGTTGACGTAGGCGCCGCTCGCGAACCGGTCGAGCACCGACGCCAGCCGCCTGGTCCCGCCGATGCGCCGGTCGTCCTCGTCCGGGTCGGTCCAGCCCGTGGCGGTCACCAGCTCGAACGCGACGTCGCGGTGGCTGAACGCGGTGGCCTCGTCGGGCACGTCGGCGATCGCGCCGCCGTACGCCTGCAGGCTCAGCCGCGGTCGGGACGCACCCGGCTCCCAGGCGTCACGACCACGTCGATCGCGTCGTCGCCGAGCTCGCGCACGTACAGGCCCTTCCAGTACCGGCGCAGGTCGTGGCCGTCGACGGTGTCGTCGCGCCGCTGCAGGTCGACGTAGGACAGGTCCTGCACGCGCTCCGCGGCCGGGCGCCCCAGGGCGGCGAACGAGGGAAGCAGGGCGCGCCCGGCAGCGGGGTCACCGACCCACACGAAGCCGACGGTCAGGACGTCGCCGTCGAAGCCGGCTGTGGGGGTGGCGGCGCGCGGCACGCCGGCGCTGAGGTCGCGCCACCCGCGCAGCACCGCACCGGCCTGCTCCGCCGGGAAGTCGAGCTCGACCGACAGCGCCCGCGTGCCCACCGGGTGCAGCGCGAGCTCGAACTCGGTCACCACGCCGAAGTTGCCGCCCCCGCCACGCAGCGCCCAGAACAGGTCGGGGTGCTCCTGCTCGCTCGCCCGCAGCACCCGGCCGTCGGCCGTCACGACCTCGAACGACAGGACGTTGTCGCAGGACAGGCCGTGCTGCCGGGCCAGCCAGCCCATCCCGCCGCCCAGCACGAGACCGCCCACGCCGGTGTGGGACACGTTCCCCGCCGTGGTGGCGAGGCCGTGGCGCTGCGCCGCGCGGTCGAGGGCGCCGAGCAGGGCGCCGCCCTGCACGCGCGCGGTGCGGGTCGCGGGGTCGACCTGCACGCCACCCATCGGCGTGAGGTCCACCATCAGGCCGTCGTCGGGGACGGCGTGCCCCACGACGCTGTGACCGCCGCACCGCACGCCGACCTCGAGGTCGAGCTCGCGGGCGGTGCGCACCGCCTCGACGACGTCGGCGGTGGTGGCACAGCGGTGGATCCGCTTGGGGCGCCTGTCCACCATCGCGTTCCAGACCCTGCGTGCGGCGTCGTAGCCGTCGTCGCCCGGGAGCAGCACCTCGCCCATCGTCCGCACCTTCCTGCCGTCGTGCCGTGGTCAGGAGGTGGACCGGCGTCGGGCCGGGAACTCGTCGGTCAGGGCCGGACGTCGCTCAGGGCAGGAACAGGCCGGAGTCGCCGAACTCGTGCCAGAGGTACCCCCCGTCGACCGCCGCCCCGTACGCCCGCTGCGCCAGGTCCGCGCCGGCCACCGCCTCGACCAGCAGCAGGTGCGAGGCCTGCGGGTCGTGCCACCCGCTGACCAGACCGGTGACGACGCAGGGCGGGTCGTCCGGGGTCACCACGCGCGTGGTCCAGCCACGGGCCGGCCGCAGGACGCCGTCGCCGCCGACGGCCGACTCGAGCGCGCGGGTCACCGTGGTGCCGACGGCGACCACGCGCCCGCCGGACGAGCGGGCGGCCAGGACGGCGGCGGCCGTCGCGGCGGGTACCTCGAACCACTCCGGCTGGGGCGCCTCGCCGGCCTCCTGCGACGAGAACCCGGTGTGCAGCGTGACCGGGACGACGCCCACCCCGGACGTCACCAGCCGCGTCACGAGCTCCGGCGTGAACGGGCGCGCGGCGCTGGGCATCTCGGCGCTGCCCGGACGGAGGGAGAACACCGTCTGGTACGACTCGAGCGGGAACCGCTGCCGCAGGTAGCCGTAGGCGATCGGGCGGCCGTGCCGCGCGAGGAGCCGTGCCACCGGTTCGCCGTCCACGGCGGCCCGCCACAGCCGGTCGCCCGCACCGGTCGGTGAGGAGCCGGCGTGCGGGTACGGCTCCAGCAGCGTCAGCGTCGACTCGCCGCGCAGGTCGACCGTCTCGCCCGGCGTCGCGTCGAGCACCGGCTCGGCCGCGTGGGGCGCGGTCCGCAGCTCGACGACGTGCGAGCCGTCGTCGAGCCGCGCGCCGACGTGGACCACGACCGGGTCGGCGGTGCGGCGCCCGGCGGTGCGGACGCCGTCCACCTCGCCCGGCACGGTGGCGGAGTCGTTGACGACCACGAGGTCACCGGGTCGCAGGTGGTCGGGCAGGTCGCGGAACCGGCTGTGCCGCAGCCCGCCCGGCGTCGCCACGAGGAGCCGGACGCCGTCGCGTGGCAGGCCGCGCTGCTCGGCCGGCTCGGCGGCGAAGGCCTGCACCGGGCGCTCGAACCGCGTGGTCGGTGTGGTGGTGAGCGCGGTCACGGGGACGGCACCTCCACGAGCACCTCGGACGCGCGCAGCCGCCCGCCCGGTGGCCGCAGGTCGAGCAGGGTCAGCAGGGCGGGCACGACCGAGGCGGGGTCGGGACGGTCGCTGACGTCCTCGTCCGGGAACGCCTGCTGGTGCATGGTCGTGCGCATGTCGCCCGGGTCGACGGCGTACCAGGCGACCTCGGGGTGCTCGGCGGCCCAGGTGCCGGTGAGGTGGTCGAGCGCGGCCTTGGAGGCGCCGTACGCGCCCCAGCCCTCGTAGTGCTCGACCGCGGCGTCCGACGACACGTCGATGACGGCTCCGTGCGTGCGGACCAGGTGCGCCAGCAGGATCCGTGTGAGCTGGTGCGGCGCCACGACGTTCGTCTCCAGGACCTGCCGCAGCACGTCCTCGTCCAGCGCCTCCAGCCGCGGCTGCGGGCTGGCGCCGAGCGTGCTGGCGTTGTTGACGAGCAGGTCCAGGCGCCCGAGCCAGGACACGGCGGCGCGCAGGTCGTCGCGATGGGCGGCGTCGGTGACGTCGCCGGCGAGGGCGACGACGTCGGGCGCGCCGGCGGCGGCGAGCTCGTCGCGCACGTCCTGCAGCAGCACAGGCCGTCGGGCGTCGATCACCAGCCGCCAGCCGCGCGCCGCCAGGGCCAGGGCGAGCGCCCGGCCGAGGCCCTCGGAGGCTCCGGTCACCAGGGCGACGCGGTCGTCGGTGGGGTCGGGGTGTTGCGTCGATGAGGTCATGCGGACGATGCTGATACCTTGAGCCGACTTGAGGTCAAGCGGTCAGATCCGAAGCAGCAGCGAGGAGCCACGTGCACGCCACCGACCGGCTGACCATGGCGGAGGTCTCGCGCCGCAGCGGGTTCGCGCCGTCCGCGCTGCGGTTCTACGAGGCCGAGGGGCTGATCGAGGCCGAGCGCACCGCGGGCAACCAGCGCCGGTACCAGCGCCAGGTGCTGCGCCGGCTCGCCTTCGTCCGCGCTGCCTCCGTCGTCGGCCTCACCCTGGACGAGATCCGCACCGAGCTCGCGTCGCTGCCGAGCGGGCGCAACCCCAGCAAGGCGGACTGGACCCGGATCTCGCGGCACTGGCGCGGCCGCATCGACGAGCAGATCGCCTCGCTCGAGCGGCTGCGCGACGGGCTCGACTCGTGCATCGGCTGCGGCTGCCTGTCGCTGCGGTCGTGCACGTTCTCCAACCCGCAGGACGTGCACGGCCGCCGCGGCGCGCGCGGCGCCGTGCTGCTGCCCCGGACGCTGCGGGAGGGACGGGCGGGCTAGTTGCCGAACACCTCGAACAGCAGGGCGTGCTCGGTGCCGGCCGCTTGGGCGCCCATCGACAGGATCATCGTGACGAGGTCGCGCGGGTTCGGGAAGTCGTCCGGCAGCGCGGTGTTGTAGGCGTGGTGCGCCTCGAGCGAGGCGATCGCGGGCTCGAGGTGGCCGGTGACGTCGAGGTAGTGGGTGGGCTGCATCGAGGCGCCGGCGATGACCGCCTTGAGACCGGTCCACGGCTCGTACCCCTCGGCGACCAGCTCGGGGAAGATCCAGCGGTTGCCGCAGTCCTTGGCCGCGTCGAGGACGCAGATGCCGACGGCTCGGTGGTCGGCCTGGTTCGACATGCCGGGCCGGAACCGCAGGTCGTGGCTGCCTGTCACGACGACGTCCGGCTTGAGCCGGCGCATCTCGCGGCACAGGTCGCGCCGCAGGCCCAGCGTCGGCTCCATCACGCCGTCGAGGTACCCCTCGAGGAAGTCGACGACCTCGACCCCGACGACCAGGGCGCCGTCGCGCTCCTCCTGCTCGCGCACCGGCCCCGCCTCGGCGGGCGGCATGGTGTCGATGCCCGCCTCGCCGCGCGTCGCGAGCAGGTAGGTCACCGTCTTGCCCTGCTTGACCCACCGGTCGACGGCCGCGGCGGTCCCGTACTCCAGGTCGTCGGGGTGCGCGGCGATGCACAGCACCCGCTCGAAGGACTCGTCCAGCGGCTCCAGGCCCGGGCGTCCGGGCGGCCCTCCCTGCTCGCTCATGCCCAGACGCTAGGGACCGGCGGACGGGGCGTCCAGGTCTGGGAGACTCCCGGTGTGAGCGACGCGCCGACGCTGCCCGGATGGGCGCACACGTACTCGGGCAAGGTGCGCGATCTGTACACCAGCCCGGACCGCCCCGACGAGGTGCTCGTGGTCGCGAGCGACCGCGTCAGCGCCTACGACCACGTGCTGCCGACCCCGATCCCGGACAAAGGCCGGGTGCTGACGGCGATGACGCTGTGGTGGTTCGAGCAGCTCGACGGCCGCGTCACCAGCGACGAGGGTCCGCTCGGCACGCACCTGCTCGGCACCGACGTCCCGGACCAGGTGGCGGGCCGGGCGATGCGGTGCCGGCGGCTCGAGATGGTGCCGGTGGAGTGCGTGGCCCGCGGCTACCTCACCGGGTCCGGCCTGGTCGACTACCGCGCCACCGGCGAGGTCTGCGGCAACCCTCTGCCGCCCGGCCTCGTGGACGGCGACCGGCTGCCCGAGCCGCTGTTCACCCCCGCCACCAAGGCCGCGCTGGGCGAGCACGACGAGAACGTCTCGCTGGCGCAGGTGGCCGCGACCGTCGGGGACCGGCTGGCCCACCGGCTCCGCGACCTCACGCTGTCGATCTACGCACTGGCGGAAGGCATCTCGCGCGACCGCGGCATCCTGCTCGCCGACACCAAGCTCGAGCTCGGGCACGACCCCGCGACCGGACGGCTGGTGCTCGGCGACGAGGTGCTGACGCCGGACTCCTCGCGGTTCTGGCCGGCCGAGGACCACGAGCCCGGACGCGCGCAGGCCTCCTTCGACAAGCAGGTGGTCCGCGGCTGGCTCACCTCGCCGGCGTCCGGGTGGGACCGGCACGGCGACGGCCCGCCGCCGCCGCTGCCCGACGAGGTCGTCGAGCGGACCCGCGAGCGGTACCTCGAGGCGTACCGCCGGCTGACCGGACGGACCTTCTCGTGAGGACGCGCCGATGAGGAGCGAGGTGCTGCAGGTGCGCACCGGCAGCCGGGAGGTCGTCGTCGACCTCACCGGTGACTGCGCCCGGTTCGTCGCCGGCGAGCAGGACGGCCTGCTGCACGTGTTCGTCCCGCACGCGACGGCCGGTGTGGCCGTGCTCGAGACCGGCGCCGGCAGCGACGACGACCTGCTCACCGCGCTGGAGCACCTGCTGCCGCGGGACACCCCCTGGCGGCACCGGCACGGCTCGCCCGGGCACGGGCGCGACCACGTGCTGCCCGCGCTGGTGCCGCCGTACGCCACCGTTCCGGTGCTGGCCGGGCGGCTGGCCCTCGGCACCTGGCAGAGCATCTGCCTGGTCGACACCAACGTCGACAACCCGGACCGGCAGGTGCGGCTGTCGTTCCTGGCCGGGTGAGACGGGTCCGGTCCGTCGCGCGCGTCCTGCTCGGCGCCTTCCTCGCCGCCGCCGGCGTGCTGCACCTGGTGCTGCCGGGGCCGTTCCGGGCGCAGGTGCCGTCGTGGTTCCCGCTCGAGGAGGACCTCACCGTCCTCGGCTCGGGCCTGGTCGAGATCGTCCTGGGCGTGGCGGTCGTCGTCCTGCCGAGGCACCGGCGGGTGCTTGGCCTGGTGCTCGCGGCCTTCTTCGTCGCGGTGTTCCCCGGCAACGTGGCGCAGTACGTGGAGGGCGTCGACGCGTTCGGGCTCGACACCGACCGCGCGCGGCTGGTCCGGCTGTTCTTCCAGCCGCTGCTGGTGCTGCTGGCCCTGTGGTCGTGCGACGTGCTCGTGCGCCGTTCACCTGGCGCCGGCCAGGAGCCCGACGCATCCTGACCGGATGGAGCCCACCTCGCCCACCCGTCGTTCCGTCCTCGCCGCCGTCCTGGCGGCTCCCGCCCTCGTGGCCACCGGCGCCACCTCTGCGCAGGCGGCAGCGGCCCCCGAGACGATCCGGCTCCCGGACGGCTTCCGTCCCGAGGGCATCACCTCGGGCGCGGGCGGCAGGTTCTGGACGGGCTCGCTGGCGGACGGGCGGCTCTACAGCGGCGACCTGGCGACCGGCCGCGGCCGGGTCGTGGCCGAGGGCCAGGCGGGCAAGTCGCTGCGCGGCATGCAGCTGGACGGGCGCTCCGGCCTGGTGTGGGTGGCGGGCAACGAGGGGGCGCTCGGGACGGTCTACGCCTACACGCGCACCGGCGGCCTGGTGCACCGCGTCGAGGTTCCCGGCGCGGTGTTCCTCAACGACGTCGTCGTCACCCGCGACGCGGTGTGGGTCACCGACTCCAGCGTCGACCGGCTGACCCGGCTCCCGCTCTCGGCGGGCGGCGTGCTCGCCGGACCCGCGACGTTCCTGCCCCTCACCGGCGCGTGGCCGACCCCGGAGGGACTGCGCGCCAACGGGATCCGCGAGCTCGACCGCGACACGCTGGTCGTCAACAACTCGACGGCGGGCGGCCTGTGGGCGGTGCCCAAGGCCGGCGGCGTCGTGACCCAGGTCGAGGTGGTGGGCGGCCCCGGCCTGACCGGCGGCGACGGCCTCGAGCGCTCCGGCGACCTGCTCTACGACGTGCGCGGCTCCGGGCAGCAGGAGGTGTCGGTGCTGGCGCTGCGGAACCGGCGAGGCACCTGGACGGCGGTGTGGCGCGGCGCCCTGACCGACGAGACGCTGAGCGTCCCCTCGACCGCGACCCGCAACGGCCGGTACGTGTGGGCGGTCAACGCCCGGTTCGGCGTCGTCCCGGACCCGGCGACCGCGGAGTACTACGTCACCCGGCTCCCCGCCCGCCCCTGACCGGTGCGGCGGCGGGTCAGCGCGGCGTGAGCCGGAAGACCGGGATCACCCGGTCGGTCTGCCGCTGGTACCCGTCGAACCCGCGGTAGGCGCGCACCATCAGCGCGTAGCCCTCGTCCCGCTCGGTGCCGGCGAGCTCCGTGACGTCGACGGTGCGCTCGGTCTCCCCGTCGAGCAGCGTCGCCGGGTCACCCCGCTCGGCGTGGCCGCGCAGGTTCCAGGCCCACGCCGGCGTCTTCTCCGTGCCGCCACGCGACCCGGCCACCAGGTACGGCGCCTGCGGCCCGTCGCCCTCCCGGGCGGCGGCTACGGGCACCCTCTGCTCGGTGCCGGACCGGCGACCCGTGACGGTCAGCCACACGATCGGCGCGCCCCCCAGGCGGCGGCCGACGCGTCCGCCCGACAGCCGGTCGACGACGCGGTGGGTGACCGTCATCGCGGTCATGGCGACGACGACACCCGCGTCGTAGACCCGAGAGCCCATGCCGCTCAGGCCATCTCGGTCGAGCCGGTACCAGCGAGCTCGCGGACCTCGGCACCGCCGAGGGCGCCCAGCTGGCGCACGTAGAGCGCGCGACCGACCGGGGAGAGCAGCGCATCGTGCACCGGCACGACGGCGCCGGGGCGGACCTGCCGCACGAACGCGACCGTCTCCTTGAGCGAGGCCCACGGCGCGACGACGGGGACGGCGAGCACGTCGACGCCCTCCGGCGCGAACTCGTAGGCGTCCCCGGGGTGGAACACGGTCGGCTCGCCCTCGGCCCGCAGCAGGACACCGACGTTGCCGATCCGGTCGATGTCCTCGTGGATCACCGCGTGCCGGCCGCCCACGCCCTCGAGCACGAGCCCGCCGAGGTCGACCCGGCCGCCGGGCGCGAGCGCCTCGACCCGTCCGTCGCCGGCCTCGAGCCCGAGCAGCGAGACGTCGTCGGCCAGCGCGGCCTCGACCACCAGGCGGGCCTTCGGGCTGCCGGACAGCAGCCCGGGGAGGCGCTCGGCGTCGACGTGGTCGGGGTGCTGGTGGGTGACCACGACGGCGTCGACGCCCGGGATCGCGTGCCAGTCGCGGCTGAACGAACCCGGGTCGATGAGCACGCGGCGACCGCCGGACTCGACGAGCAGGCAGGCGTGTCCGAGGTGGGTGATCCGCATGGGCTCACCGTCGCACCTGGCCCGCACACCGTCCACCCGGACGGCGTGCCGGGCAGGTCCCTCACCGCCGGTAGCCTGGGGGCACCCCGGTCGTCACCCCCCGCACCCGCTGGAGCAGCCCCGATGGGACGCATCGTCGTCGACGTCATGCCCAAGCCAGAGATCCTCGACCCGCAGGGCAAGGCGATCGCCGGGGCCCTCCCGCGCCTCGGCTTCACGGTGTTCGCCGGCGTCCGCCAGGGCAAGCGGTTCGAGCTCGAGGTCGACGGTGAGGTCACCGAGGAGGCGCTGGCCGCCGCCCGCGAGGCCGCGGCCACCCTGCTGAGCAACCCGGTCATCGAGGACGTCGTGCGGGTGGAGGCGGCGTCCTGATGCGGGTCGGCGTGGTCACCTTCCCCGGCTCGCTCGACGACAAGGACGCCGCGCGCGCGGTGCGGCTCGCGGGCGGCGAGGCCGTGCGCCTGTGGCACGCCGACGCCGACCTGCACGGCGTCGACGCGGTCGTCATCCCCGGCGGCTTCTCCTACGGCGACTACCTGCGCTGCGGCGCGATCGCCCGGTTCGCGCCCGTGATGGAGCCGCTCGTGGCCGCGGCGCAGGGCGGCCTGCCGGTGCTCGGCATCTGCAACGGGTTCCAGGTGCTGTGCGAGTCGCACCTGCTGCCCGGCGCGCTGGTGCGCAACGACCACCGCACCTTCAGCTGCATCGACCAGCGGCTGCGGGTCGAGCGCACCACGACGGCGTGGACCTCCGGGTACGCGCAGGACGAGGAGATCGTCATCCCGCTGAAGAACGGCGAGGGCGGCTTCGTCGCCGACGAGCGCACGCTCGACGCCCTCGAGGGCGAGGGGCTCGTGGTCGCGCGGTACGTCGGCGACAACCCGAACGGCTCCTACCGGGCGATCGCCGGTATCTCCAACGAGCGCGGCAACGTCGTGGGCCTGATGCCGCACCCCGAGCACGCCACCGAGGCCGGCTTCGGCCCCGACGCTCGCACCGGCACCGACGGCCTCGACGGCCTGCGGTTCTTCAGCTCCGTCCTGGGCTCGCTCGTCGAGGGCGCGGTGCCGGCATGACGCCCGCCAGCCCGCGCCTCGACACGGTGGGCCGCGCCGACGCCACCCCGGACGCCGAGCAGCCCTGGGCCGAGCTCGGGCTCAAGCCCGACGAGTACCAGCGCATCCGCGAGATCCTCGGACGACGGCCCACCTCGGCCGAGCTGGCCATGTACTCGGTGATGTGGTCCGAGCACTGCTCCTACAAGTCGTCCAAGGTGCACCTGCGCAAGTTCGGCTCGCTGCCGACCGAGACCCCCGTGGGGAAGATGCTCGCGGGCATCGGCGAGAACGCCGGGGTCGTGGACATCGGCCAGGGCTGGGCGGTCACGTTCAAGGTCGAGTCGCACAACCACCCCTCGTACGTCGAGCCGTACCAGGGCGCGGCCACCGGGGTCGGCGGCATCGTCCGCGACATCATGGCGATGGGCGCCCGGCCGATCGCGGTGATGGACTCGCTGCGGTTCGGCGCGGTCGACCACCCCGACACCTCCCGCGTCGTGCACGGCGTGGTCGCCGGCGTCGGCGGGTACGGCAACTGCCTGGGGCTGCCCAACATCGGCGGCGAGGTCGTCTTCGACGACTGCTACCAGGGCAACCCGCTGGTCAACGCGCTCTGCGTCGGGGCGCTGCGGCACGAGGACCTGCACCTGGCCAACGCCACCGGCGAGGGCAACCTGGTCGTGCTCTTCGGGGCCCGCACCGGCGGGGACGGCATCGGCGGCGTCTCGGTGCTGGCGTCCGAGACCTTCGACGAGACCGGCCCGGCCAAGCGCCCGGCCGTCCAGGTCGGCGACCCGTTCACCGAGAAGGTCCTGATCGAGTGCTGCCTCGACCTGTTCGCCGTCGGCGTGGTCGAGGGCATCCAGGACCTCGGCGGCGCCGGGCTGTCCTGCGCCACCTCCGAGCTCGCGTCCGCCGGTGACGGCGGCATGCACGTGTGGCTCGACCGCGTCCCGCTGCGCGACGCCTCGCTCTCGCCCGAGGAGATCCTCATGAGCGAGTCGCAGGAGCGGATGATGGCCGTGGTCCGGCCCGAGCAGCTCGACGCCTTCATGGCCGTCGCCGAGAAGTGGGACGTGCTCGCCGCCGTGGTCGGCGAGGTGACCGCGACCGGGCGGCTCGTCGTGCAGTGGCACGGCGAGGACGTCGTCGACGTGCCGCCGCGCACCGTCGCCCACGAGGGCCCCGTCTACGACCGGCCGTACGCCCGCCCCGAGTGGCTCGACGCCCGCCAGGCCGATGGCGCCGAGCGGCTCGAGCGCCCGTCGACCGGCGAGGAGCTGCGCGCCACGGTGCTGCGGATGGCCGCGTGGCCGAACCTGGCCGACAAGTCCTGGGTGACCGACCAGTACGACCGCTACGTGATGGGCGGCACCGCGCTCGCCATGCCGGACGACGCCGGCATCGTGCGGGTCGACGAGGAGACCGGGCTCGGCGTCGCCGTCTCGCTCGACGGCAACGGTCGGTTCGGCGCGCTCGATCCCCTTCGGGGAGCGCAGATCTCGCTCGCGGAGGCGTACCGCAACGTCGCCACGGCCGGCGCCGTCCCGATGGCGGTGACCGACTGCCTGAACTTCGGCTCGCCCGAGGACCCCGCGGTGATGTGGCAGTTCGCCCAGGCCGTCGACGGCCTCACCGAGGCGTGCCGGGAGCTCGGGCTGCCCGTCACCGGCGGCAACGTGAGCCTCTACAACCAGACCGGCGACACGGCGATCCACCCGACCCCGGTGGTCGGGGTCCTCGGCGTGATGGACGACGTCACCCGGCGCACGCCGTCCGGCTGGCGGGTCGCGGGCCAGAACCTGTACCTGGTCGGGACCACGCGCGACGAGCTGTCCGGCTCGACGTGGGCGCACGCAGTGCACGACCACCTCGGCGGGCTGCCTCCCGAGCTCGACCTCGCGCACGAGAAGACGCTGGCCGAGGTCCTGGTCGCCTGCAGCCGCGACGGCCTCGTCGACGCCGCGCACGACCTCGCCGACGGCGGGCTGGCCCAGGCGCTGGTCGAGTCGTCGCTGAGGTTCGGTGTAGGAGCGCGGGTCTGGATCGACGACCTGTGCGAGCGGGACGGCATCACCCCGTTCGTCGCGCTCTTCTCCGAGTCGACCGGTCGCGTGCTGGTCTCCGTCCCGCGGTCGGAGGAGGTGCGGTTCACCGACGTGTGCACCGCCCGCGGCCTGGCGCACGCCCGCATCGGCGTCGTCGACGACGAGCCGACCGACGGCGACCAGGTGCTCGACGTCCAGGGCCTGTTCACCATCCCGCTGGGCGAGCTGGGTCGGGCCTGGCGCGCCCCGCTGCGGGAGCGCTTCGGCGCCTGAGCCGGTCAGGCCGGCGTGGCGTCCCCGTCGGGGTCGTCGCGGTCGTTCGCGTCGTGCGTCGAGGTGGCACGGCGGGGGCGGCGGACGACCGCGATCACCGCGGTCACCACGAGCAGCGCGCCTGCGCCCAGCAGCACCGCCGGCAGGGCGAGGGTCGGGTCGACGTCCCAGCCGGTGAGCTCGGTGACCCCGGCCAGCGCGGCGAGGCTGAGCAGCACCAGCCCCCAGACGACGGTGGCGATGCTCGGGCCGCCCGGAGCGGGCGGCTGCCGCCACGCCTGCGCCGCCTCGCCCGTGCCGTGGCCGGTGCCGTGCCCGGTGCCGTGCCCGGTGCCGTGCCCGGTGCCGTGCCCGGTGCCGTGGCGGCTGTCCTGCGACTGCGTGCTCATCGGTTCTCCTCCTGGACGACCAGCTCGCCGAGGCGGACGCTGCCCTCGATGCGCAGGTCGACGGGGCCGTCCGGCCCAATCGTGGTGCGAATGTCCTGGTCGCCGTTGTCGGTGAAGCCGGGCGCCTCGAGGCTGCCCTCGTTCACGGAGAGGTCGAGCTCGACGGTCTGCTCGTCCGACACCTCGACCACCATCGAGCCGAGGCGGACGTCGGCGACGACCGTCGGGGGATCGCCGTCGACGTCGGTGTCCAGCCGGGTGAGGTCCAACGTGCCCGAGCCGAAGCGGACCGAGTACTCCTCGCCGTCGTCGACGGTCGTCGGGGTCCACTGGGCGTCGTCGAAGCTGGACGACCGCTCCCCGGAGTCCCAGTCGGACAGCACGCCGCCGGCGCGGGCGTCGGCCCAGCCGACGCCGAGCAGGACCAGCGCGACGATCGCGAGACCGGTGAGGCCGCCGGCGCGGCGGCCTGCGAGCCCGACCAGCAGCACCGACAGGCCGATGACGACGACCGCTGCGCCCGTGGCGAGCAGGCCGGTGTCACCGCCGAGCGAGCTGATCCGGTCGACCAGGAGGACGGTGGCGGCGGCGACCAGGGCGACACCGGCCACCAGCGCGGTGACGGCCGGTCCGGCCGGGCGGCGCCGGGCGGGAGGCAGCGTCACCGGCCACTGCGGCGGTGGCGGCGGCGCGGCGGTCGCCTGGGGGGCGACCGGCTTGGTCAGCCCCACCGGCGGACCGCCCTTGCCGAGGTAGACCGAGGACGTGGGCGGTGCGGCCGTCGCCGGCGCACCGACCGGGGCGGCCAGCTGCGTCTCGCCCGGGGCTCGGGAGACCGCACCCCCGCCGCCCTGCCGCGACTGCTGCACGCCCCAGACCACGAGCGCGATGACCCCGGCGATCGACACCAGGGCGACCAGCGTCCCCCAGCCGCCGCCGTTCTCGTTGCCCCACCAGCGGCCGAGGCCGCCGAAGCCGAAGAAGATCGCCACCAGCGAGCCGACGGCGCCGGAGGTGAACCGGCCCTGCAGCATCTCCTCGGCGTGGATCCGGCCGTCCGCCTGCGGGAACAGCAGCCACGCCAGCCCGTAGGCCAGCAGGCCGAACCCGCCGAAGACCGTCAGCACGATGACGCCGACGCGCACCAGGGTGGCGTCGATGCCGAGCCGGCCGGCCACCGCGGCGCAGACGCCCGGGCCGGAGCGGGTGCTCTCGTCCGGACGGACCAGACCGCTGCGGCGCATCGAGTCGAAGAAGCCGGTGAGGCCCTGCGGCGGGGTCTGTGGACCGCCCTGCGGCGGGCCCTGCGGTGCGCCGGAGGGCGCGCCCGACGGCGGCGGACCGTACGGCGGTCCCTGGGGCGGGCCCTGCGGCGGTCCCTGCGGCGGTCCCTGGGGTGGGCCCTGCGGCGGTCCCTGCGGTGCGGAGGGCCCCGCTCCGGGGCCGGGAGGCGTGCTGGTCGAGTCCATGCCGACAGCCTGTCGGCCGGCGGGTACTGGCCGCGATCGGGGACGACCCTGAGCCGACCCCGGGAGCCGCCGGGGGCACCGGGCCGCGACTCAGGGCGATGCCGCCTGCCGCTGAGGTCCCGGGGGCGGGAGGATGGCCGGGTGGACGTCCCTGCCCCCCGCCCCCCGCTGGTGCGCCCGGTCCAGGGCCGCCTGCTGGCCGGCGTCGCCGCCGGCACGGCGCGCCACCTCGGGCTCGAGCCCTGGCAGGTGCGGGTCGGGTTCGCCGCGCTCGCGCTCGCGGGCGGGGCCGGCGTCGCCGCCTACGGCCTGCTCTGGGTGCTGGTGCGCCAGGACGACGCCGCCCAGGAGGCCGCCGAGACGCTGAGGACCGCCGCTGCGCGCGGACGCCCCGACGCGCAGGCGCACGCCGTCCGCACGATCGAGCAGGTGCGCCGGGCGACCGAGGAGAACGAGCCGGTGCGGCTGCTGCTCGGCGGCCTGGCGCTGTGCGTGGTGGCCGCCATCCTCGTCGCCGGCCGGCTCGGGGTCTCGCTGCCGTGGCCGTGGCTGCTCCCGGTGCTTGTCGTCGCGGCGGGCGCCGTCCTGGCCCTCAGCCAGCTCGACGCCGCCGAGCGCAGCCGCTGGCTCGAGCCGGTCGGCATCGCCGGCACGTCCGGCCTGGTTCGCCTGCTCGGCGGCCTGCTGCTGGTGACCGCCGGCGCGGTGATGCTGCTCGAGCCCGACCTCGACGTGCAGCAGGTCACGCTCGTCGTGGTGGCGGCGCTCGCCGTCCTCGTGGGCATCGCGCTCGTGCTCGGGCCGTGGGCGCTGCGCCTGTGGCGCGACCTGGAGAAGGAGCGCGGCCTGCGCGAGCGCGAGCAGGAGCGCGCCGAGATCGCCGCCCACCTGCACGACTCGGTGCTGCACACGCTGTCGCTGATCCAGCGCCGTCCCGGCGACGCCGACGAGGTCGCCCGGCTCGCGCGGGCCCAGGAGCGGCAGCTGCGAGAGTGGCTCTACCGCTCCGAGCGCCCGGCCCCGGACGCCGACGAGACCGTGTCGGTCGCGGTCCGCCGGGCGTGCGCCGAGGTCGAGGACGCCGAGGCCGTCCCGGTCGAGCTCGTGGTCGTCGGTGACGCGCCGCTCGACCCGCACACCGCCGCGCTGGTCAAGGCGATGCGCGAGGCGCTGCTCAACGCCGCCCGGCACGGACGGCTGGGCGTCTCGGTCTACGTCGAGTGCACGGCCGACGGTGTCGAGGCCTTCGTGCGCGACAGGGGGCCCGGTTTCGACCTCGACTCCGTCCCCCAGGACCGCCTCGGCGTGCGCGAGTCGGTGATCGGCAGGATGGAGCGGCACGCCGGGACGGCGACGCTGCGGCGCGCGCCCGGCGGCGGCACCGAGGTGGCGCTGCGGCTGCCGCGCGACGGCCGCGGCGCGAGGCAGGAGCAGAGGGCCGACCAGGGCAGGACCGAGCAGGAGGTGGCAGGACGATGAGGACCGACCAGGCCGGCGGGGGCGCCGTGCGGGTGCTGCTCGTCGACGACCACCGGCTGTTCCGCTCGGGGGTGCGCTCGGAGCTGCTCGACGCCGACGCGGGTCTCGACGTCGTGGAGGAGGCCGGCGACGTCGACGAGGCGATCGCGGCGGTGCGCTCGGTGCAGCCCGACGTCGTCCTGCTCGACGTGCACCTGCCCGGCGGCGACGGCGGCGGCGGCGCCGAGGTGCTGCGCCAGTGCGCCGCCACCCTCACCCCGAGCGGCGACGCCGTCCGCTTCCTCGCCCTGTCGGTGAGCGACGCCGCCGAGGACGTCATCGCCGTCATCCGCGCCGGCGCCCGCGGGTACGTCACCAAGTCGATCACCGGCGAGGACCTCGCCGCCGCCGTGCGGAAGGTCGCGGGCGGCGACGCGGTGTTCAGCCCGCGCCTGGCCGGCTTCGTCCTGGACGCGTTCGGCTCGGCCGCCGGCGAGGTGGCCCAGGTCGAGGACGAGCTGGACCGGCTGTCGGCCCGCGAGCGCGAGGTGATGCGGCTGATCGCCCGCGGCTACGCCTACAAGGAGGTCGCGCGCGAGCTGTTCATCTCGGTGAAGACGGTCGAGACCCACGTGTCGGCGGTGCTGCGCAAGCTGCAGCTGTCGTCGCGGCACGAGCTGACCCGGTGGGCGGCCGACCGGCGCCTGCTCTGAGCCGGTGGGACGATCGGCGCGTGCCTCCCCGCCGCCGCACCGACCCCGCCGCCGGCCGCGCGGCCGTGCGCACCTGGGCAGCCGACCCCGGCGCCGCCGACCGCACGACCACCGCGACCGCCGTCCGCTGGGCGCTCGAGGAGCTGTCCGAGCGCACCCCCGGCAACGCCGTCGAGGTGCGGGTGCCGCCGTTCGGCGTGACCCAGTGCCTGCCCGGCCCCCGGCACACCCGCGGCACGCCGCCGAACGTCGTCGAGACCGACCCGGACGCGTGGCTGCGCCTGGTCACCGGCGCGACCGGCTGGCAGGAGGCGGTCACCGCCGGCGCCGTGCGGGCCAGCGGGCAGCGCACCGACCTGTCCCCCTGGCTGCCGCTGCTCGAGGTGCCGATCGGTACCGTCGAGCCGTGACCGAACGGAGCGAGCAGCCACCCGTCGAGGACATGACGCGGGTCCGCCGCACCCGCTCGCCCAAGTACGGCGTCTTCATCGGGGTCGGTGTGCTGCTCGGGGTCCTCGCCGCGGGCATCGCCACGTTCGCCCTGCCGGTCACCGAGGACTACGGCTACGGCACCGTGCTCGGCTACACCGCGGTGGTGCTCGGCCTGGTGGGCGGGCTCCTCGGCGGGCTCGTCGCCGTCCTGCTCGACCGCCGCGGCTGACCTCGCCCGATCAGGACAGGTCAGGCCAGGTCGAACTTGGCCCGCTGGTCCTGCGGCACCAGCGCGACGTACTCCTCGTGCCGGGCGATCCAGCCCGTGACGAACGGGCAGTAGGGCAGCAGCTCCGAGCCGGTCTCGCGGACGGCCTCCAGCGCCCCGCGGACCAGCGCCGACCCGACGCCGCCGCCCCCGGCCGACGGCTCGACCTCCGTGTGCAGGAAGGCGTAGCCGCGCGCGGTGCGGCGGTAGGCGATGTGGCCCACCACCTCGCCGTCGCGCACCGCCTCGAACCGGTTCGCGTCCGGCACGTCGCGGACGGCGGTCTCGCCGCTCACGCCACCAGCTCCAGCACGAGCCGCCCGGACGGGTCGGGGGTGAAGCCGACCCGCGGGAAGTAGTCGGACGCGTCCGGCATCCGGGTGGAGGCGACCAGCCGCCGGAAGCCGCGGCTGGTGAGGTCCCCGCCGCGGCGGTAGACGAACTTGCCGACCGAGAAGTCGCGGAACCGGGGCAGCACGTAGTCGAGCTCGACCCGGCCGTCGCCCGAGCCGTCGTCGGCCAGCAGCACCACGCCGACCGTCTCGATGTCGCGCAGGACCAGGAACGCCGCCCGGTGCGGCTCGCCGGCACCGCCGGACCCGCCGTCGGCGTCGGACCCCTGACCGTCGGAGCCCCACGCGAAGCCGGGGTTGTGCCGCTCGATGTCGGGGGCGTGCTGGTCGAGCACGTGCCGCAGGTACGCGTCGTCCGGGCGCACCTCGACCACCTCGTAGACTGCCGCGTCGTCGCGGCCGCGCAGCAGCCGGACCAGGTGGTAGACGTCGAGCCCGGCGATCACCGCGTTCATCGCCACCATCGGCCAGACGCCGAGCGCGGCGTTGTACCCCGTCAGCACCACCGAGGCCGCCAGGTTGAGCGCGCGGAAGCGCACCACCCGCGCCTGGGCCAGCGACCAGACCAGCACGGCCGAGCCCAGCCAGCCGATCACCTCGAGCCAGAACGTCATGGCGCGAGGGTACGGGTGCGCGCTGCGGGGACAGTCCGTCGCAGCGTGCGACCATGGAGGCATGCCACGCGGAGACGGCCTGCTGTCCCACGACCTGCTCCCCGGCGAGAAGGGCCCGCAGGACGCCTGCGGGGTCTTCGGCGTCTGGGCCCCCGGCGAGGACGTCGCCAAGCTGACCTACTTCGGGCTGTACGCGCTGCAGCACCGCGGCCAGGAGTCGGCCGGCATCTGCGTCTCGAACGGCAGCCAGCTGCTCGTCCTCAAGGACATGGGCCTGGTCTCGCAGGTCTTCGACGAGCGCTCGCTGGCCCCGCTGCAGGGGCACCTCGCGATCGGGCACACCCGCTACTCGACCACCGGCGCCAGCCGCTGGGAGAACGCCCAGCCCACCCTCGGCAACACCGCCGCCGGCACGGTCGCCCTCGGCCACAACGGCAACCTCACCAACACCGCCGAGCTGCGCGACCTGGTCGAGCAGCTCTACGGCCGGATGAGCCGCGGCGAGATGGCCCGCGGCAACACCACCGACACGGTGCTGATCACGACGCTGCTCACCGGCTCGGCCGACCGCACGCTGCAGTCCACGGCGCTGGAGATCCTCCCCCGGCTGCGCGGCGCGTTCTCGCTGGTCTTCATGGACGAGCACACCCTGTACGCGGCCCGCGACCCCCACGGCATCCGCCCGCTGGTGCTCGGCCGGCTGGAGCGCGGCTGGGTGGTCGCCTCCGAGACCGCGGCGCTCGACATCGTCGGGGCGTCCCTCGTCCGCGAGATCGAGCCCGGCGAGCTGGTGACGATCGACGAGAACGGCCTGCGCACCCAGCGGTTCGCCGAGGCGACGCCCACCGGCTGCGTCTTCGAGTACGTCTACCTCGCGCGGCCCGACACCACGATCGCCGGGCGCGGCGTGCACGCGGCCCGGGTCGAGATGGGCCGGCGCCTCGCCGGCGAGCACCCGGTCGAGGCCGACCTGGTCATCCCGACGCCGGAGTCGGGCACGCCCGCCGCGATCGGGTACGCCGAGGCCTCGGGCATCCCCTACGGTCAGGGGCTCGTGAAGAACGCCTACGTCGGACGCACCTTCATCCAGCCGTCGCAGACGATCCGCCAGCTCGGCATCCGGCTCAAGCTCAACCCGCTGCGCGACGTCGTCCGCGGCAAGCGCCTGGTCGTGGTCGACGACTCGATCGTGCGCGGCAACACCCAGCGCGCGCTGGTGCGGATGCTGCGCGAGGCGGGCGCCGCCGAGGTGCACGTCCGCATCTCGTCCCCGCCGGTGAAGTGGCCCTGCTTCTACGGCATCGACTTCGCCTCGCGGGCCGAGCTGATCGCCAACGGCCTGGCGGTCGAGGAGATCCGGTCCTCGCTGGGCGCCGACTCCCTCGGCTACATCAGCGTCGACGCGATGGTGGAGGCCACGGAGCAGCCGGTCGAGCGGCTGTGCACCGCCTGCTTCACCGGCAGCTACCCGGTGCGGGTCGACGACGCCTCGGACATCGGCATGCTGCCCGGTCAGACCGAGCTCCCGATCGACGCCGACGGCGTCCGTCCGGGCGTGGGCGGTGGCGCCGTGGACGCGCTGTCCCGTCCCTGAGCCCGCTCGGTAGCCTTCCCCGGTGCCGACCGAGCGAGTCACCTACGCCGGTGCCGGCGTCGACGTCGAGGCGGGCGACCGGGCCGTCGAGCTGATGAAGGCCACCGTCGCCGCCACCCACGACCAGCGCGTGATGGGCGGCATCGGCGGCTTCGCCGGGCTGTTCGACGCCACCGAGCTGCTGCGGATGCGCCGGCCGCTGCTGGCCACCAGCACCGACGGCGTGGGTACCAAGGTCGCGGTCGCGCAGGCGATGGACGTGCACCACACCATCGGGCACGACCTGGTCGGGATGGTCGTCGACGACATCGTCGTCAGCGGCGCGCGCCCGCTGTTCATGACCGACTACATCGCCTGCGGGCGGGTCGTGCCCGAGCGCATCGCGGACGTCGTCCGCGGCATCGCCGAGGGCTGCCGGCTGACCGGCACCGCGCTGGTCGGCGGGGAGACCGCCGAGCACCCCGGCCTGCTCGGCGAGGACGAGTACGACGTGGCCGGCGCCGCGACCGGCGTGGTGGAGGCCGACGAGGTGCTCGGCCCCGACCGGGTGCGGCCCGGCGACGTCGTCGTCGCGATGGCGTCCAGCGGCCTGCACTCCAACGGCTACTCGCTGGTGCGCCGGGTGCTCGAGCTCGCGGGCTGGGGCTACGACCGCCACGTCGACGAGCTCGGCCGCACGGTCGGCGAGGAGCTGCTCGAGCCGACCCGGCTGTACACGCTGGCGTGCCTGGCGCTCGCGGCCGACCCGGCGGCGCAGGTGCACGCCTACAGCCACGTCACCGGTGGCGGTCTCGCCGCGAACCTGGCCCGGGTGCTGCCGGCCGGGCTCACCGCGACCGTCGACCGGTCGACCTGGACCCCGCCGCCGGTCTTCGGGCTCGTGGCCCGGCTCGGCGGCGTGCCGCGGCCGGACCTGGAGCGGACGCTCAACACCGGGGTCGGCATGGTCGCGGTGGTCGGTGCCGACGGCGCGGACGCCTCGGTGGCCCGGCTGCAGCAGGAGGGGATCGCCGCGTGGGTGCTCGGCGAGGTCGCGTCCGACGCCGGGGACGCCGCACCGGTCACCGGCGACGACGTGGTCCGGGGGGCCAAGGGCGTGGACGGCGGGACGGTGCGGACCGTGGGGGAGCACCCGGCCCAGGGCTAGGCGCCCGCACGCAAGGCACCCGGCGCCTCCCGAGGGAGACGCCGGGGTGGTCCAGCTGCTCAGCGACCGTTCGAGGAGGTCCAGGTCCCGTACGGGTCGTCGTCCTCGTCGCTGTCGGCCTCGTCGGGAGCCGGGGAGGGCTTCAAGGGCTCTCCCCGCAGCTCGCGTTGCAGACGCTCGTAGTCGGTCTCGGGGCTGTAGTACTTCAGCTCCCGAGCGACCTTGGTCTGCTTGGCCTTCTGACGGCCGCGCCCCATGGCGTGACCCCCTCATCGTCATCGCGGGGCTGGCTCGACGGCGGCCCCAGCGGTTGGCTGCTCTGCGTGTCCCAACGGTACATCGTCGCCAGGAGTTCCGGCACCTCGGTCGGGTGCTCGGCGCGGTGGCCCCCGGTCGGTTGCACTGGGTGACGGTCCGGTCACCGTGGGTCGCCACGGAGGACTGCCGCGGCGCCCCGTCCTCACGGTGCGTCCCCGTGGGCGCTGCGAGGTGCTCCCGCGGGGTGAGTGGGGAGACACGGGCCGCGGCCGGGTGGCTCAATGGTGCTGCGGTGTGGTGCGCCGGGGGGCCTGGACCACCGCAGGGGGTCGACGTGCTCGGACGGCCGGTCGCGACGTCACGCGTGCTGCAGCGGTGGCTGCTGCGCGGCGTGCTCGTCGGGGGCGCCGTCGGGGCCTCCTTCCTCGTGGCCGGTGCCGCCGAGGCCGACGGGACCACCCCGCGGGAGCCCGCGGGGCCCGTCACCGCGCTGACCTCCGGGCTCACCGGCGCGGCGGGTGGGGCGACCGGCGGTGTGCTCGACCTGGCGTCCGGCTCCGGCGCCGGCTCCGCGCTCGGAGCGACCGTCGGGTCGGCCGGGGCGGCGGCGGGGACCGCCCCGGTCGTGAGCCCGGTCGTCGCCCAGCTGCCGGCCGTCGTGGACCGGGTCGTCACCGGGACGATCGACGCGGTCCGTGCACCGGTCGCCGGCGTGGTCGCCGAGGTCGACCGCGTGGTCGCACCCGTCGCGCGGACGGTGGACGTCGTCGTGGTCGAGGTCGTCGCGCCGGTCGTCGAACCGGTCGTGGAGCCGGTCGTGGAGCCGGTCGTGGAGCCCGTCGTGCCGGACGTCGTGCCGACGCCTGCGCCGGGCGCACCGGCTCCTGGCCCGACGTCCGGTGGGCAGCTGCACCTCTCCGGTGGCGGTACGTTCGTCCAGGCCCCGGCGTCGCTGCGGGCGACCGAGAACGGTTCGGCTGCAACGTCTTCCGGTCAGTCCTCTGCTTCCGGTACTCCGGTCGGCACCGCGCCGGGAGCGGCCGTCGACGACGGGAGCGGCTCGGCGACCGGGTCCATCGCGACACCGGCCCAGGACCACGACCGGACGCCGTCGGCACCTCGGCCCGCGCCCGCCCTGCCCGCGGCCGGCGGCCCGGCGCCGTCCGGCTCCTCGTCGGGCGGTGCCGCCGGCCCCGACCTCGCCGCGACCACGGGCGGGGCCGCCCTGCTCGTCCTGCTGCTGCGTGCCGGGCTGCCGCCCGGTCACGACCACGCGCCCGTCCAGGCGGGTGCTCCCGCTCCTGGCTCCACCCCCGACTGAGGACGCCCTCCGCCGAGCCCTCGCTCGGCGCACGGCGTGACCTCGCGTGGGCGACCGCCCCGCGATCCTCGGGACGAAGGAACGGGTAGAGCTGATGGACACGATGCTGAGAAGGGTGCTGCTCGCCGGTGCGCTCGCCGGTGGCGCGGTGCTGGGAGGAGCCGTCGCCGCCCAGGCCGACGGCCTGCTGTCGGGCGACGGTGTGGCGGGCGCGGTCGTCGCGCCGGTGCAGGTCTGCGGGGTCTCGGTCGCGGTGCTCGGCGACGGGTCGTCGTCGTGCGACGACGCCGCTGCGCAGGCGGCCGCGCCGGCCGCCGACTCCCGGGCTGATCACAGCGGCGGGGTGCTGAGCGGGAACGACGTCGACCTGGCCGCGGTGCTGCCGGTGCAGGTCTGCGGGGTGTCGGTGGCGGTGCTCGGCGACTCCTCGTCGTCGTGCGAGGGGGCGGCGGCGTCCGGCTCCGCGGGGGAGGCGGACCCCGCCCCGGTCGCCGACGACCCGGTCGACGAGGAGCCCGGCGCCGAGGAGCCGGTCGCGGACCACGCGGTGGCGTCCGGGAACGACGCGGACGTCGCGGTGGTCGCTCCGGTGCAGGTCTGCGGCATCTCCGTCGGCGTGCTGGGGGACGCCGACGGCTCCTGCGGGGACGCCTCGGCGACCGGCGGGGCCGGGGACGCCTCCGACGACGGCTCGGACGGTGGCGCGACCGCCGGGACGGCCGGTGGGGTGCTGTCCGGCGACGACGTCGACCTCGGTGTGGTGCTGCCGGTGCAGCTGTGCGGCATCGGCGCCGGCGTGCTGGGTGACGCGGAGGCGTCGTGCGGCGCGGCCTCGACGGGCGGCTCGACGGGCGGCTCGACGGGCGGCTCGACCGGTGACGGCGACGGGCCCGGCTCGGGTGACCCGGTCGGGTCCGGGAACGACGTCGACCTCGGCGTGGTGGTGCCGGTGCAGGTCTGCGGCGTCGGTGCGGGTGTGCTCGGTGACGCGGAGGCGTCGTGCGGCGCGGCCTCGACGGGCGGCTCGACGGGCGGCTCGACCGGTGACGGCGACGGGCCCGGCTCGGGTGACCCGGTCGGGTCCGGGAACGACGTCGACCTCGGCGTGGTGGTGCCGGTGCAGGTGTGCGGCATCGGCGTCGGCCTGCTCGGCGACGCCGCGGCCGGCTGCGTCACCGAGGGGTCGACGGACCCGACCGACCCGACGGACCCGACGGACCCGACGGACCCGACGGACCCGACGGACCCGTCGGAGCCGACCGACCCGACCGACCCCGCTGACCCGGGCACCGACCCGGCCGACCCGGGCACGGACCCCGGGACCGGCGCCGGGACCGGCACGGGGACCGACGCGGGCGCCGTCCTCGGGGACGAGGTGTCCCGCGGCGCGAGCAGCACCCTGGCCAGGGCGGTGCTCCAGGCCGCGGGCGGCTCGGACGACGGCGAGCTCGCCGAGACCGGACCGGGCGACCTCGGCCTGCTGACGCTGGCGGCGCTGATGCTGTCGGCCGTCGGCGGGCTGCTGGTGCGCAGCCGTGGCCGCGCCAGGTCCTGACGGCCGGCCGACGACGTCCGCGGGTGGTGCCCCTGGTCGGGGTGCCGCCCGCGGGCGGCCGGCCGCTGCCGCCCGGGTGCCGCCCACCCCGCCGCAGGCTCCGCTGGACTCCCCGCAGCACGACCCGGACGTCGTCGACCTGACCCGGTTCGAGCCGGACCGGGTCACCGCCGGACGGGCACCTGCGCGGGGTGGTCGTCCTCGGTGACGGCGAGGTGGGCGGTCAGCGGGCGGGCAGCCGGGGGCGGGCCTGGCCCACCTCGGCCATCCGCCGCTCGGCGCGCGCGTCGGCGGCGGCGGTGGGGGTGACGCCGCGCTCGGCCGCCTCGGTCAGCACGCCCAGGGTGGCCTCGAGGATGCCGGCGGCCTTGGCGCGGGCGCGGTCGAAGGAGAAGCCGTGCCGCTCGTCGGCGACCTGGATCACGCCGCCGGAGTTGACCAGGTAGTCCGGGCAGTACAGGACGCCGCGGCCGGCGAGCACGTCCTCGACCCCGGCGTGCGCGAGCTGGTTGTTCGCGGCCCCGCACACCACGGTGGCCTTGAGCGCCTGCACGGTGTCGTCGTCGAGGGCGCCGCCGAGCGCGCACGGGGCGTAGACGTCGAGGTCCTCGCGGACCAGGTCGTCGGTGCTGCCCACGGTCGCCACCGCCGGGTGCGCCTCGACGACCCTGCTGACCGCGGCGGCGTCGACGTCGGTGACGACCACGTCGGCGCCGTCCTCGAGCAGCAGCGCGGTGAGGTGCCTGCCGACCTTGCCGACGCCGGCGATGCCGACCCGTCGGCCGCCGAGCGAGGGGGCGCCCCACAGGTGCGTGGCGGCCGCGCGCATGCCCTGGAACACGCCGAACGCGGTGAGGACCGAGGAGTCGCCCGCGCCGCCGTCGACCTCGGAGCGGCCGGTCGCGAAGTCGGTCTCGCGCGCCACGACGTCCATGTCGGGCACGTAGGTGCCGACGTCGCAGGCGGTGACGTAGCGCCCGCCGAGCGACTGGACGAAGCGGCCGTAGGCGCGCAGCAGCGCCTCGGTCTTGTCCGTACGGGGGTCGCCGACGATGACGGCCTTGCCGCCGCCGTGGTCGAGGCCGGCCAGCGCGTTCTTGTACGACATGCCGCGGGAGAGGGCGAGCACGTCGCGCACGGCGTCGTCCATCGAGGCGTAGGGGTAGAACCGCGTGCCCCCGAGCGCGGGCCCGAGGGCGGTGCTGTGGATCGCGATCACGGCCCGCAGGCCGGTCGCGCGGTCGTGGCACAGCACGACCTGCTCGTGCTCGACGTCGGTGAAGACGCTCGCGGGTCCGGTCGGGGTGGTCGGGTGCTCGCTCATGGCGACGGCTGCTCCTCCTGGTGGCTGCCCCGGGTCGCGAGGCCTGCGGAATCACCCTATCCGCCGTGTGCGGACGATCACGGATAGTCATTTCGGGCTATGGCGGACATGCCGCCGGTGGGCGGACAATGAGACGTCGCAGATGGGCGTCCCCCCACCTGCGGTGCGGCCTGGTGGAGGCCGGCACCCATACCGAGGAGGACCCGATGGCCGCTCGCGCGACCGAGACCGAGAACCTGCTGACCCCCGCCGAGGTGGCCGCGCTGTTCCGGGTCGACCCCAAGACCGTGACCCGCTGGGCCAAGGCCGGCAAGCTGTCCTCGATCCGCACCCTCGGCGGTCACCGCCGGTACCGCGAGACCGAGGTCCGCTCGCTGCTGGCCGGCATCCCCGCGCAGCGCACCGAGGGCTGACCCCCTGCTCGTCGGCCGGCCCCTGAGGGGGTCGGCCGCACAGCCGCGCCCTCAGGCGGCGGGGAACCAGTCGGGCACGCCCGCCCTGGCGACCATCGCCGGGAGCTCGCGGCCCAGGTGGCCCGCGAGCCACCGGTTCACCTCGACCACCGCCTCGATGTCGATGCCCGTCCGCACCCCCTGGCCCGCCAGCAGGTAGGCGAGGTCCTCGGTCGCGATGTTGCCCGTGGCCCGCGGCGCGAACGGGCAGCCGCCGGTGCCGCCGACCGAGGCGTCCAGGTGCCGCACCCCCGCCTCGAGCGCCGCGAGCGCGTTCGCCAGGCCCGTGCCGCGGGTGTTGTGGAAGTGCATGGCGGGCGTCGCCCCCAGCTCCAGCAGGCCGCGGGCCAGCGCCGTCACCTGCGCCGGGACGCCGACGCCGATCGTGTCGCCGAGGCAGATCTCGTCCGGGGGCACCTGCATCACCTGCTCGGCCACGCCGAGCGTCCGCGCCACCGGCACCGCGCCGTCGAACGGGCACCCGAACGAGGTGCTCAGCGTGACCACGACGGGCAGGCCGCGCTCGCGGGCGGCGGCCACGACCTCGTGCCCCACCTCGATGCCGGCGGCCACCGTCGTGTTCTGGTTCCGCGCGGCGAAGCCGTCGCTCACCGGGAACGAGTAGTTGACGACGTCGACGCCCGCCTCGACGGCGCGGTCGAAGCCCTTGCGGTTGAGCACCAGCCCGCTCAGCACCACGCCCTGCGGACGCTCCGCCCCGAGCGCGGCCATGATCTGCTCGGCGCCGGCCATGGCCGGCACGAGCCGGGGGTGGACGAACGACACGGCCTCGACCCGCGGGGCCCCGGTAGCCGCCAGCCGGCGCACCAGCTCGGCCCGCACGTCGGGGTCGAGGACGGTCGCCTCGTTCTGCAGGCCGTCGCGCGCCCCCACCTCGGTGACCAGGACGTCCCGCTCCGCCGTCAGCTCGACCACGCACCGATCCTGCCACCTGGTGCACCTGCCGGGACGGGCACCGTCGGCGTGGTGCGCCGCCCCGGCAGGTGGTCGGGTCAGTCGCCGGCGGCGTGCGCGGCGGCCTGGGCCTTCGAGTACCGCCGGTCGGCGGCGTCGATGCTGGCCCTGCTGGACAGGTCCACGCCCGCCCGGGCCGCGGCCGCCTTCGCCTGCGGCGAGCGCAGGTCGGGCAGCACGAAGGTCTTCGGCGTGATCGTCCGGTCGGCCGCGGCGTGCGTGGCCGCCCGCTCGGTGAGGCGCGGGGCCGAGGCGTCGGCGGCCGCGACGGTCGCGGCGGTGACGGCGAGCGGCGCCCCGGTGAGCGGCCCCGCCACCAGCGGGGTGTAGCCGGACGCGTGCCCGGCGACGTTCGGGTGGTACGACTCCCCGATCGGGTTCGACAACCCGTTCAGCCACTCCGGGTCGTCGCACACGGCGTGGCCGGTGAACGCGGCCGTCGGGTTGCTGAACCCGAACCCGGCGCGGGCGGCGGCCGCGGCGATCACCGAGTTGGCCCGGTCGGCGACCGCGTTGAGGCGGGACTGCTCCGCGGGGGAGAACCAGGTGAAGGCGTTGCAGTCCTCGCCCATGAAGATCCGCGGGTACCCGACCACGACGACCTTGGCCTGCGGTGCGCGAGAACGGATCTGGCCGTACAGCGCGTCGAGCGAGGCGGGCAGCCGTCCGGTGATGACGGCCTCCGCGCCGTCGATCGCGCCGTTGCAGCTGCTCATCCACCCCGGCTTCGCGCACTCGGTGAGCACCGGGGCGAAGCCGGCGTCGTTGCCCCCGACCGAGACCGTCACGTAGCGGGTGGCGGTCGTCAGCGCGCCCAGCTGGGTGCGCGTGACGTCGGCGACGGTGGCGCCCGAGCAGGCCCGCAGGTCCAGCGCGTACCCCTTCGCCGCCGCCACGAGCGCGGGGTAGGAGCGCGCCGACCGCTGGCACGACGTCCCGTCGGCCAGGTACTGACGGGTGCCGGTGCCGGAGGAGTAGGAGTCGCCGAGGGCGACGTAGGACGGCGCGGCGGCCGTGGCCGGCAGCGCCAGGCCACCGACGAGGGCGGCGCCGAGCGCCACCGAGAGCAGGGTCAGCCGGCGGGTCGTCGCCGGACGCGTGCGTGGGCCCACAAGTCCTCCGAGTGCGTCGCGCGAGCCGTCACGTCGTCGGGACGGCTGGCAGGAGCGTGGCACGCAAACCGGGCGAATGGGGCGTTCGGACGCCGTGTGGTCCCGGCGCCGGCGGGCGGGCCGGGCCGGCGCGGACCCGCGCGGACCCGCGCGGACCCGCGCGCATCCGGCAGGAACCCGCCGCGACGGCCCCCGCGGTGGAACAATCCTCCCGGGCGAGCAGGGGGCCGCCCCCACCCAGGGAGGAGCCGCACCGGTGCAGCCGCGGACCGTGCGCCTGCCGCCAGAGGCCGCGAGCGTGTCCGCCGCCCGGCGGCACGTGCGCGACGTCCTCACCCTGGCGGGCCGCGAGGACTGGGCCGACGACGCCCAGCTGGCCGTGAGCGAGCTGGTCACCAACGTCGTGCTGCACGCGCGCACCGAGTGCGAGGTGACGGTCGAGCTCGGGCCCGGCGCGGTCAGGGTCGCCGTCACCGACCAGAGCCCCGCGGTGCCGCTCGAGCGGCACTTCAGCGACCAGTCCACGACCGGACGCGGGCTGCGCCTGGTCGCCCGGCTCGGGGCCGACTTCGGCGTCGAGCCGCTCGACTCCGGGGGCAAGGCGGTCTGGTTCACCGTCGACGGCACCGCGCCCGCCGCCGAGGAGGGCGCCGACGCCGAGTGGGACCTGGACGGGCTGGACCTGCTCGAGGAGGTCGCCGCGGTCGTCGTGCTGACCGCCGTCCCGCGCCGGCTGTGGCTCGCGGCGCTGGAGCACCAGGCCGCCGTCCTGCGCGAGCTGTTCCTCGTCCGCGCGGTCCGTCCGGACGTCGTGCTCGGACCCGTCCTGGCCGCCGCCGACGAGGCGCTGGCCCTGCTGCTGTCGGGCACCGACACCGCGGTCCGCGCGATCCGCCCGCTGCAGTCGCGGCCGGCCACCGTCGACGTCGTCGTCGCGCTGCCGCCGGTCGGCGCCGAGGTCTTCGACCACTTCCGCGACGCCCTCGACGTCGGCCGCGAGCTCGCCCGCGACGGCCACCTGCTGCTGCGCCCGCCGCTGCCGGAGATCACCACGCTGCGCGACTGGGCCTGCGACCAGGCCGTGGCGCAGGTCAAGGGCGTCGCGCCGACGCCGTGGGACAGCAACCTGCTGGGCCCCGGCGCGGGCCTCACCTGGGGCGTCGAGGCGCCGCGGTGGGACGACGACGTCGTGCGCTCGTCCGCGATCCCCGTCGTCGCCGCCGACGACACCAACCGGATCATCGCGGTCAGCCCCGCCGCGGCCGACCTGCTCGGCTACGGCGTCGAGGAGCTGGTCGGCGAGCGCGTCACCGCGATCATCCCGCCGCGGCTGCGCGAGCCGTTCGTCGCGGGGTTCACCCGCTACCTCGTCACCGGCAAGGTCACCCTGCTCGGGCGCCGGCTGCAGCTGCCCGCCCGGCACCGCGACGGCTCCGAGATCGAGCGGATGTGGCGGTTCGAGGCGCAGGCGACGCCGGACGGCCGGCAGGTCTACCTCGCCTGGATCGAGGAATGACCCTGCGCTGACCTGCCGGTCCGGCGGCGCGGCCGGCCTCAGCGGACCGCCCGCATCACCTGCACCGCGGTGGTGTGGCCCAGCAGGTACCCGTCGTCCATGGCGTCCCGGAAGTGCAGGCCGCCCCAGATCCGGGCGTGGAAGGCGTCGTGCTCGAGCTCGGTGAGGGTGGCGTAGCTGCGCTGCGCCCCGGGCGGCCCGAGCACCAGCGGGGTGTGGTCACCGAGCGTGCGACGCAGCACCTCGGCGAAGGGGGCCGTCGCACCGGCGTGGCCGCTGGTGTAGTCCGAGTACGACGGGTTCGTGACCAGCGGCTCCCAGTCGGCCTCGGGCACCGTGGCGTCGTTGAAGTCGTTCCCGGCACCGGCGATCGCCTGGAACGGGCGCCAGAAGCCGACCTCGTACTTCAGCCGCCAGTTCTCGATCTGGGCCGTGGCGACCGCCGCGTCGACGCGGGCGAACAGCCGCGTCGTCGGGAGCAGGCCGAGCGGCTCGGCGGCGAGCAGGTCGCACAGCGCGACCCGGTACATCAGCACGGGGTTCGCGGAGAAGAACGACGCGATCGCCTGCTGCTCCGGCGTGCGGTCCGGGGCGACGAGCCTGCCGAGCGTGCGCACCTCCTCGTAGTCCGTGGCGTACTCGGCGCTGGCCAGGGGGTCGGGCCCGTCCAGCGTCATCGGCGTGACGTCGACGACCGGGTCGACGAAGCCGAGCCACGCCGCGCCCATCGTGCCGCCCTCCGCCGGCTGCCACACCCCGGGCCCGGCCGGCTTGCTGTAGACGCGAGTGGCGTCGTCGCGGCCGTCCCCGACCCGCGAGGCGATCATCCGGTCGGCCGCGGCCGCGCCGATCCGGGCGCCCCGGCGCTCCTTGGCGCCGTCCGGCACCATCGCCAGGCTCGCGGCGAGGTCCGCGTCCAGCCCGGCCACCGACAGCGGGAAGTACTCCAGCAGGACGTCGTGGGCGGCGACCGCGACGGCGGCCGCAGCGGCGTGCGAACCGTGCTTCTGGGCACGGACGGCCGCGTCGTGGACGGCCAGCGAGGTGAAGGCCAGGTAGAGCCCGCCGACGGGAGGGGCCGTCCCGCGCTCGGTGAAGATCGTGCGCGCTGCCGTCCGCTGCCAGGCCACCGCCGTCGACGCGGCCAGCGGGCCGGTGCCCGTGGTGGTCTCGGCGACGGCGGCCGGGCCGGTGAGGCCGACGGCGAGGACGGGGGCGAGGAGGGTGGCGGCGACGGCCGCCGCGCGACGACGGGTGGGCATGGCGAGCACCTCCGGGAGACGGTCCGGCCAGTCTCGGACCGCGTGCCAGGGCCACCATTCGCGGTCCGCCGTATCATGCGGGCCCTCAGGTGCTCGGCCGACCCGGTGTGACCAGCCCGGGATGACCAGCCCGGGATGACCATGTACCGGCGGTCCGCAGGGGTGGACACTCGACGGGTCGTCCACACGTCCGCGGGTGCCGGGAGGACCTGATGACCGGCCTGCTGCTCGGGGACAGGGAGCAGTCGGCGCTGCGCGCCGTCGTCGGGTGCGAGCCGGCGCCCGGCCCGCCCGGGCACGGGGTGCTGGGCCACGTGGCGCGCCTCGTCCTGTGCGACCACGCGGGCGTCGCCGTGCTCGACGGGACCGGGGCCGTGCTCGAGCGGGCCACCCTCCCGCCCGGGTGCGCAGCCACCGGTCCGCCCGCGTCGTCGCCGGGGGTGCTGTCCCTGTCGGTCCGCGACGGCCGCGGCCACCGGGTCGTGCTCTGGCTGGTGCGCACGGGGTCGGCCTTCGGCGAGCGAGACCGGGCGCTGCTGGCGCTGGTGGCCCCGTCCCTGCGCCGGCTGCTGCGCGAGCGGCCGCCGCCGTCCTCGCTGACAGCGCAGGAGCAGCGGGTGCTGCAGCACCTCGCCCGCGGGCGGTCGAACGCGGAGATCGCCGCTGAGCTGGTGGTGGCGCCGTCGACCGTGGGCAAGCACCTGGAGAACGCCTACCGCAAGCTCGGGGTGAGCAACCGGCTGGCCGCGGTGTGCGCCGTGGGCGGGCCGCGGGTGGGCGCCTGAACGGCGCAGTGCCTGAACGGCGGGTACCTGACGGCGGGGGTGAGCGAGGTGAGGTGTGGCCAGAAGCGGGGTCGAACCGCTGACCTTCCGATTTTCAGTCGGACGCTCTACCAACTGAGCTATCTGGCCTCGACGAGCAGGCGTGCTGCTCGCTGAGCGACCCCGACGGGACTCGAACCCGCGACCTCCGCCGTGACAGGGCGGCGCGCTAACCAACTGCGCTACGGGGCCTTGCGTGGTGCAAGACCGGTGGTGCTGGTGGAACTGGCCGTGCGTACCCCCAACCGGATTCGAACCGGCGCTGCCGCCTTGAAAGGGCGGAGTCCTAGGCCGCTAGACGATGGGGGCCGATCTCGACCGGGACCACCGTCCACCTGCCTCCGGACGCGAACCGTCGAGGACCCGGACAGCATAGGGGAGGTCCTCGGCCAACTCCAAAGCGGTACCCGGGCAGGCAGGATGGTGCCGTGGTGGACATGACGCGGGAGGCGTTCGAGGAAGCGGTCTCCGACGCCCTCGACCTGGTCCCGCCCGAGCTGGCCGCCCAGATGCAGAACGTCGTGGTGCTCGTCGAGGACGACGCGCCGGCCGACGAGCCCGACCTGCTCGGCCTCTACGAGGGCACCCCGCTCACCGAGCGCGACTCGTGGTGGGCCGCCGGGTCGCTGCCCGACCGGATCACGATCTACCGGCACCCGACCCTGGCGGTCTGCGACAGCGTCCAGGAGGTGGTCGAGGAGGTCGCGGTCACCGTGGTGCACGAGATCGCCCACCACTTCGGCATCGACGACGAGCGCCTGCACGAGCTCGGCTGGGCCTGACCCCCTGACTGCTCAGTCGCCGAGCAGCCCGGCGTCGTGGGCCAGGATCGCGACCTGGACCCGGTTCGTGGCGCCGAGCTTGAGCAGCAGCCGCGAGACGTGCGCCTTGACGGTCGCCTCGGACAGGAACAGCTCGCGGCCGACCTCGGCGTTCGACCGGCCGCGGCCGACGGCGACCAGCACGTCGCGCTCGCGGTCGGTGAGCACCTCGAGCCGGGCCAGGGCGCGCTGGCGGCGGCCCTGCGAGCCGTCCGCGGCGAAGTGGCCGATCAGGGTGCGGGTCACGGTCGGCGACAGCATCGCCTCGCCCGCGGCCACGATCTTGACCGCGGCGACCAGCTCCCGCGGCGGGGTGTCCTTGAGCAGGAACCCGCTGGCGCCGGCCTCGAGGGCACGGAAGACGTAGTCGTCCAGGTCGAAGGTGGTGAGCACCAGCACCTTGGTCGGCCGCTCCATCGCGGTGAGCCGCGCGGTGGCGGTGAGGCCGTCGACGCGCGGCATCCGGATGTCCATCAGCACCACGTCGGGCCGGTCGCACAGCACCCGGTCGACGGCGACCGCACCGTCGGGGGCCTCGCCCACCACCTCGATGCCGGCGTCGGACGCCAGGATCATCGACAGCCCGGCGCGCACGAGCGGGTCGTCGTCGACGAGCAGGACGCGGATCGGTGCGTCCGCGGGCGTCGGGAGCTCGGCGCTCACCGGGCCGGCCGCCCCACGGGTGCGGCGGCAGCCCGGTCCGCGGCCCAGGGCAGCCAGGCGCGGACCCGGAAGCCGGACGGCGTCGGCCCGGCCTCGACCTGCCCGCCGGCGAGCCGGACCCGCTCGGCCAGGCCGTCGAGCCCGGTGCCGGTCCCCGGCAGCAGCGGCTCGACGGTCGTGCCCACCGGACGGGGGTTGGTGACCTCGATGTCGAGGCGCTGGCCGGGGCGGCCGCGGACCAGGACGGTGGCGCTCACGCCGTGGGCATGCTTGTGCACGTTGGTCAGTGCCTCCTGGAGGACGCGGAACGCGGTGCGTCCCAGCAGCTCTGGTGCGGTGACGTCTGCGGGGACGTCCCAGTCGAGGTGGACGGGCACGCCCGCGGACCGGGACGCCTCGACCAGGTCGCGGACGTCCGCGAGGCCGGGCTGGGGCGTGAGGTCCGGTGCGCCGGACATCAGCCCGGGGGTGGGCGGGGGTGCCAGGCCCGGCGCCGGCAGCAGGCCGAGCGGCGGCGGGTAGGAGGGGGCGGGGGCGTCGACGCCGCGCAGGACGCCGAGCACGCCGCGCAGGTCCTCGAGGGCCTGCCGCGCGGTGGTGCGGATGAGGCCGGCGACCCGCTCGACCTCCTCCGGCCCGGCGGCCGGGTTCACCTCGAGCCCGCCGGCCTGCAGGGTGACCAGCGAGATCTTGTGGGCGAGCACGTCGTGCATCTCCTGCGCGATCCGCGACCGCTCGGCCAGGCGCGCCTGCTGGCTGCGCATCTGCTGCTCGGACTCGGCCTTCTCAGCCCGCTCGCGCAGGCTCACCAGCAGGGCCCGCCGGCTCCCGACGTAGGCGCCCGCGGCGACGGCGAACCCGAACATCGAGCTCGCGAGCCAGAAGCCGCTCGACGCGGGGAAGCCGATCAGCGTGGCCGACACGATGCTGCCCGCCCAGGCGACCAGGGTGGCGACGACGAGCCAGCGGTCGCGCCGGCGCACCGCCAGGGCGAACAGGGCGAGCCAGGCGGCGGCGTAGGTCCAGGCGAACAGGCACCCGACGGCCGCGGCGAGCGCCAGGGCGAGCGGCCAGCGCCGTCGCCAGACCAGCCCGACGGTGAGGACGCCCCCGGTGACGGCGGCCAGGCCACCGGCGGCCACGCCCTGGTAGCTGCCGCCGAAGGACGGGCCGGCGCCGGCCACCGTGGTGATGATCGCGGTGCCGCCGAGCCCGAGGACGAGGTACGCGGTCGTCGACAGCGGGCCCGCGCTGCGGCTCCACACCCGGCGGGCGCGCTCGACGACGTTCACCACGACAGCGTAGGCAGCGCGGGTGCGGCGGGGCGCGGGCCGGACGTCGGTCCGTCCGGCTGGCCGGTACCGACTTTCGTCGCAGCAGGAGCAGACCGCGGACCGACGCGACGAGCAGCCGGACCGCGCCAGTGTCGTCGCATGATCTCGATCGAGCACCTCGTCAAGCGCTACGGCCGCACCGTGGCGGTCGAGGACCTCAGCCTCACCTGCGAGCCCGGCACGGTCACCGGGCTCCTCGGCCCGGACGGCGCCGGCAAGTCGACCACGCTGCGGGTGCTCACCGGGCTCAGCCGGGCGACGAGCGGCACCGCGACGATCGGCGGCCGCCCCTACCGCGAGCTGCGCAACCCCGGCCGCGTCGTCGGCTCCCTGCTCGACGCCGCCGCGCAGCACCCCGGCCGCACCGGCCGCGAGACGCTGCTGCTGGCCGCGATCGCCACCGGCGTACCCACGTCCCGGGTCGGGGAGATGCTCGAGCGGGTCGGGCTCGACGGCGCCGGCGCCCGCCGGGTCGGGCAGTACTCGCTCGGCATGCGGCAGCGCCTCGGCATCGCCCAGGCCCTGGTCGGCGACCCGCACGTGCTGGTGCTCGACGAGCCCGCGAACGGGCTCGACCCCGAGGGCGTCCGATGGCTGCGGGGCCTGCTGCGCGACTTCGCCGACCGCGGCGGGACGGTGCTGCTGTCGAGCCACCTGCTCGGCGAGGTGCGGGCCACCGTCGACCGGCTGGTCGTGGTGGGCGGCGGTCGCGTGGTGGTCGAGGGGACGCCCGAGGACCTCCTTCGTCCGGACGGCGTGCTCGTGCGCGGGCTCGACCGCGACGGCCTGGTCGAGGCGATGACGGCCGCCGGGCTGCGGACGCGGCTGCGGCAGGACGGCCTGGTCGCCGTCGAGGGCACGGCCGAGCAGGTGGGCCGCGCGGCCGGTGCCGCCGGCCAGGTGCTGCTCGAGCTGCGCGACGACGACGCCCGGCCCGAGGACCTGTGGGTCCGCCCCACCGACGTGCCCCGCACCGCCGCGCCCGCATCACCCGTCCGGAGGTCGCCGCGCGTGCGGCACGGGGTCGCCGCGTGACCGGCGCGACCGAGACGCTGGACTTCCTCGACGTCGACCCGGCGCTGCGGCCGCTGGCGCGCGCGATGGCCGTGCGCGGCCCCCGGTGGTCGACGGTCCTGCTGATGGAGCTGCGCAAGACCGTCGACACCCGCGGGGGCCGCTGGGTGCTGGTGGCGGTGCTCGCCCTGGCGGTGGGAACGATGGCGTACGAGCTGCTCGACGCGCGGACCGTGGCCGCCGACCCGTCGGCCGTGACCTTCGCGCGGTACCTGGACGCCACCTTCACCGGCGTGGCGCTGCTGCTGCCGGTCGTCGGCGTCCTGACGATGACCTCGGAGTGGTCCCGGCGTGCGGCGGTGTCCACGTTCACGCTGGTTCCCCGCCGCGGCCGCGTCCTGTCCGCCAAGGTCGTCGCCACCCTGGTCGTGGTGGTCGCGGCCGCCCTGGTGTGCTCGCTGGTGGCGCTGGTCGCCACCTCGTTCGGGGCGCAGGCGGCCGGCGTCCCGATCGTGCTGGACGGCGCGCTCTCTGCGGGGGTGGAGACCCTGGCGACCACCATCCTGACCACGCTGGTGGCGCTCGGGGTCGGCGCGCTCGTCGGCAGCACGCGCCTCGCGGTGGTGGCGTTCTCCGCCCTGCCGATCGTGTCTGCGCTCGCCGCCCGGCGCGTGCTCGGCGACGGCAGCGTCTGGCTCGACGGCTCCGGGGCGATCGAGCGCGTCGCCGAGGGGTCGGTCACCTCGTGGACGCAGACCGGCACGGCGCTCGGCGTGTGGCTGGCGTTCCCGCTCGTGGCCGGCGTCGTGCGGTCGCTGCGGCGCGAGGTCGCCTGACCGCCGTCCGGGTCGTGGGACGCGCGTCCTGCGGGCTGGACGACCCGGCCGGGCGTCGGTCATCCTCGACGCAGGTCATGAGCGCCAGCGTCAGGCCCCGGCTCGCTGGCCGGCAACCCTCCTCCGCGGTGGGGTGCCCCGGGTGACGACCTGGCCGCGCCGTCCTGGCGCGGCAAGCGCGGACCCGTCACCCCGGGTCCCTGGACCAGGGACGGCACCGATGAGCACCACCACGACCCGACGGTCGACCACCCGCCGCGACGCGACCGTGGCCCCGCTGCTGGCCGTCGTCGGCGCGGGCACGCAGGTGCCCCTCGCCACCGGCGGGACCGCCCCGTACGCGAACCTCGACCTCGCCGCGAGCGCGCCCGCCCTGCACGCCGTCGCCGACCGCGTCGACCAGCTGCTGCCGCTGTACTCCTCGGTGCACCGCGGCGCCGGGTGGACCTCGCAGGTCAGCACCCGCGCGTACGAGGCGGCCCGCCGCCGGGTCGGTCGGTTCCTCGGCGCCCGTGACGACGACGTCGTCGTCCTGACCCGCAACACCACCGACGCGCTCAACCTGCTCGCCTCCGCCGTGCCGCAGGACGCCGGCGAGGTGCTGGTCCTGGACATCGAGCACCACGCGAACCTGCTGCCGTGGCTGCGGCGCCCGCACCGGGTGCTGCCGGCGTCGGGGACGCTCGAGCGCACGCTGGCGGCCGTCGAGCAGGCGCTCCGCGAGCGCCCGGTGGCGCTGCTGGCCGTCACCGGGGCGTCGAACGTCACCGGCGAGGAGCTGCCGGTGGCGCACCTCGCCGACCTCGCTCACACCTACGGCGCACGCATCGCCGTGGACGCCGCGCAGCTGGCACCGCACCGGCGGATCTCGTTGCAGGACAGCAGCATCGACTACCTCGCCCTGTCCGGCCACAAGCTGTACGCGCCGTTCGGCTCCGGCGTGCTCGTCGGACGGCGCGACTGGCTCGACGCCGCCGACCCCTACCTCGCCGGGGGCGGCGCCGTGCGCGAGGTCGCGCTCGCCGAGGTGCGGTGGGCGCCGGCGCCCGCGCGGCACGAGGCCGGGACGCCGAACGTGGTGGGCGCCGTCGCGCTCGCCGCGGCGTGCGACGTGCTGGCGTCGCTGCCCGAGGGAGCCCTGGAGGTGCACGAGGAGACGCTGCGCACCCGGCTGGTCGAGGGCCTGCGCGAGGTCGACGGCGTTCGCGTGCAGCGCATCTGGCACGACAGCCCGTCGTCGATCGGCGTGGTCACGTTCACGGTCGACGGCGTCGACGCCGGCCTGGTGGCGGCGGTCCTCAGCGCGGAGCACGGCATCGGGGTGCGCGACGGGAAGTTCTGCGCCCACCCGCTGCTGGCGCGGCTGGGCCTCCCGGACGGTGCGGTGCGCGCGAGCATCGGGGTGGGCACCGGCTCGGACGACGTCGAGCGCCTCGTGACCGCCGTCCGCTCGCTCGTGGCCGACGGCCCGGCGCTCGCGTACGAGCTGGTCGACGGCCGGTGGGCGCCGGTCGACGACCCGCGCGAGCTGCCGGCCTGGCTCGACGACGAGGCCGGCCAGGGTGCCGCCTCGCCCTGCCAGGGCGTCTGAGCGCCTAGTTGTCAGTACACCTAGTCCTCCCGCGGTCGCGTCGCGTCGATCACCCGCGTGAGCGCGTCGCGCAGGTCCTCCAGCTCGGACAGCTCCATGCCGAGCCGCTCGAGCACGGCGGCCGGGATGCGTTCGGCGCGGGTCCGCAGGCGACGCCCGCGCGGGGTGAGCGAGACCGCGAGCGCGCGGTCGTCGCGCGGGTCGCGGTCGCGGGTCACCAGCCCCGCCGCCTCGAGGCGCTTCAGCAGGGGCGACAGCGTCGCCGGCTCCAGGCTCAGCCGCTCCGCCAGCGTCGACACCTTGAGCGGCGCCTGCTCCCACAGCGCGAGCATGACGAGGTACTGCGGGTGCGTCAGCCCCATCGGCTCCAGCAGCGGCCGGTAGAGCGAGATCACGGTGCGTGACGCCACCGCGAGCGCGAAGCAGACCTGGCGGTCGAGCGCGAGCAGGTCCGGGGGGATCGAGGTGGTCTTCGGCACGGGCCGAGCCTACCGCGCGGTACCGTATGCTGGTGCACGAACCATTCGTGCACTAACTACGGAGACGGCATGAGCCGCAAGGAAGACCGCGAGGGTCTGTCGATCTGGTACCGCCTCTGGTACCGGGTGAAGTACACGGCCTGGTACGTGATGGGGCCGGCACAGCTCGGCGAGGCCGACGACCCGCACGCGCGGATGCGGCGCCGTCGCGAGGCGAAGGTCGCCGAGGCCCGCGCCGCGCGGCTGGCGCGCGAGGGCGGCACCGGCGGCTGAGCCGTCCGCATACTGGGGTCGTGCCGACCCCGACCCGGACCGCGACCGTGGGCCCGCGCCGTCGCGTCGCCGCGACCGCCGCCGTGGTCGCGCTGGTGTCGCTGCTGCCCGCCTGCTCGCAGGAGGAGCCACGGCAGGACGGCGCGTCGGCGCCGACCCTGACCGGCGAGCTCACGCGCTACCGGCGCGACGAGGCGCTGCGGCGGCTGCAGGTCAAGCTCGGCCAGGCCGGCGACGAGCCGTCGGTCGTCGTGCAGAGCCTGCGGCTGACCCTGCCGGGGTACGAGGACGGGCCGGTCAGCGAGGTCGGCAGCGACAGCCGTCCCGGGTCTGTGGTCGACCTGCCGGTGCAGCTCGGCGCGCCGGTCTGCCCGGACGCCGGCGGGCCCACCACCGAGGACGCCGTGCCGGCGGGGGCCCCGGTCGCGGTGGCCGTCGTGGAGTCGTCCGACGGCCCGGTCGAGGTGGAGGTCGCGCTCACGGACCCGGACGGAGTGGGGCCGCAGACCTGGTCGCGCGAGTGCTCGAGCCTGGCCGCGCTGGCGGCCGCGCCGCTGGGGCTCGGGGCGAGCTGGGTGCGCGGGGGACCGGCCGGGGCGCTGACCGCGTCCGGCGAACTGGTCGTCGGCCCGGTGGCGGACGGGCGGTCGGTCGAGGTGGTCGAGGTGGTCGGGACGACGCTGTTCAACGCGTCGGCGTCGCTGCCGGTCACGGTGGGAGCGGGGGACTGGGCGGTGCTGCCGCTGGTGGTGGCGCCGTCGCGGTGCGACCCGCACGCGGTGGGCGAGAGCAAGCGCGGTTACGCGTTCGGCGTGCGGGTGGTCGTCGACGGCGGCGAGCCGGTGCTCGTCACGGTCGAGCCGAGCGAGGCCGCGCGGGTGCAGATGGAGGACGTGCTGCTGGAGCAGTGCGGGCTCGACTGAGGCGTGACGGCGGGGCGCCGGCGACCCGGTCAGAGCCGGCGCACCGTCTCGGGGTCGTCCTGGCCGTCGAAGTACTTGTCCAGCACCGCGCGGAAGGCCGCGCGCTGCTCGTCGTCGGTCGCCGCGTGGGCGAACAGGGTCATCGAGGACCGCAGCTTCATCGCGTCGGTGCCGCCGAGGACCGCCTCGGCGTCGTCGCCCGGCAGCGTCGCGAGGGTCTCGGCGCACTCGACCAGGCGTGGGCCCAGGACCGTGTGCTCGAGGTAGTCCCGCGCCTCGTCCAGGTCGGCGATCGCGTAGTGCTGCGCGGTGGAGCTGCGGCCGAGCCCGGCCACCTGCGGGAACACGAACCACATCCAGTGGCTGCGCTTGCGGCCGGCGCGCAGCTCGGACAGCGCGGTGCCGTAGGTGCCGCCGTCGGCCTGGGCGGTGACGAACCGGGTGAGGTCGGAGGCCATCGACACATCGTGGCGGCGGGTGCCGCGCCACGCACCCGCTGCCGACCTGCGCGCGGCGGCGCTAGGTTGCGGGGATGGCACCGCGCGCCCTCGTCCGCCGCCCGAGCCCCCGCATGGCCGACGGCCTGCTGACCCACCTCGACCGCACGCCGGTCGACGTCGACCTGGCGGTGCGCCAGTGGGACGGGTACGTGGCCGCCCTGCGCGAGAACGGCTGGGAGACGGTCGAGGTGGCCGCGGCGCCCGAGCTGCCCGACTCGGTCTTCGTCGAGGACACGGTGGTGGTCTACGGCGACCTGGCCGTCATCTCCCGCCCGGGTGCCGACCAGCGCAAGCCGGAGACGGCGGCCACGGAGCAGACGCTGCGCGACCTCGGCTACCGCATCCACCGGATCGAGGCGCCGGGGACGCTCGACGGCGGCGACGTGCTGAAGCACGGCGGCACCGTGTGGGTGGGCATCGGCGGGCGCACCAACGAGTCGGCCGTCGTGCAGCTCGCCGAGATGCTGGCGCCGCTCGGCGCCGAGGTGCACGGCGTGCCGATCAGCAAGGTGCTGCACCTGAAGTCGGCCGTCACCGCCCTGCCCGACGGGACGGTCGTGGGCCACGAGCCGCTCGTCGACGACCCGGCGGTGTGGCCGTCGTTCCTGGCCGTCCCGGAGGAGGGCGGTTCGCACGTCGTGCTGCTCGACGGGGAGACGGTGCTGATGGCAGCGAGCGCACCGCGCACCCGCGAGCTGTTCGAGGCGCGTGGCCTGCGCACCGTCGTGGTCGACATCTCCGAGTTCGAGAAGCTCGAGGGCTGCGTCACCTGCCTGTCGGTGCGGCTGCGCGGCTGAGCCTCAGCGCTCCACCGGGCGCCAGACGTCGAGGGCGACCGGGGGGGCACGCTCGGCGAACCGGCCGTCGGGAGCGGTGGCGCGCAGCACCGCGCGCAGGTCGCCGACGAAGGCCTCGAGCCGGTCGCCGAACAGGTGCGGTGCGGCCCACGAGAGCGACAGGACGGCCGAGACCACCTCGTCCTCACCACGCTCCAGCGGGCCACGGTCGTCCGGCACGGGAAACCGCTCCGGCCCGTCGAACCCGCTGCCGCGGAATACCTCGGCCTCGTCACCGGGAGTGCCCGCGGGCAGGGTGGACGCGCCGGCGCGGCGCTCCTGGCCCAGGTAGCGGCGCACCAGCGCGTCGACCTCGTCGTGCGGCGGCGCCGGCAGGTCGCCGCCGGGAGCCTCGCCCCGGTGCGTCATCGCCTGGACGTGCACGAGGGCGCCACCGGGGTCGAGCCGCTCACGCACCAGGCCGGCGACCCTCGGGCGGTCGAACCAGTGGAACGACTGCGCCAGCGTGACGGTGCGGAAGCTCCCGACGTCCTGCGGCAGGTCCTCGGCCCGGGCGACGACCCACTCGACGTCGCGGACGCCGGCGTCAGCGGCGGCCGCCCGCGCCTGGTCGACCATCGCGGCGTCGGCGTCGAGGCCGACCACCTGCTCGTAGAGCGGGGCGAGCGGGATGGTCACCGAGCCCGGCCCGCACCCGAGGTCGAGCAGGCGCCCGCGGCCGTCGAGCCCGAGCGCGTCGCGGAACGCGTCGGCCAGCGCCGGCGGGTAGGCCATCCGCCCGGCCCGGTAGTGCGGCGCCGTGCCGGCGAACAGCGAGGCGTCCCACTGCCAGCCGGTCACCGCGGCGTCCTCACTCCCAGCAGAGGCAGAAGGGGTGTCCCGCGGGGTCGGCGTAGACCTGGAAGCCCTCGTCGGAGCCGGTGTCGTCGGCCGCCTTGACCAGCCGGCCGCCGAGCCGCAGCACCTCCTCGTGCGCCGGGCCGAGCTCGGGCACGTGCACGTCGAGGTGGATCTGCTGCGGCGGCGAGCCGTCCGGCCACTGCGGTGGCACGTGGTCGGGGGCGAGCTGCACCGCGAGCACGGATCGGCCGTCGACGACGACCGAGTGCCAGTCGTCGTCGGCGTCGACGGTGCCGCCGAGCACCCCGGCCCAGAAGGAGCTGACGGCGCCGATGTCGGCGGCGTCCAGGACGGTGGTCAGCCTGGTGATCTCCATCGCGCCATGCTGGCACCGGACCCCGACAGCCGCACGACGCTGCACTTGAACTGTTCAAGAAAGTGCGGCAGGGTCGAGGTCGTGACCACCACCGCGGACGTCGAGGGCCTGCTGCGCTCCGCGTCGCTGCGGATCACCCGTCCGCGGGTGGCGGTGCTGCGGGCCGTGCACGCGCGACCGCACGCCGACACCGAGGCCGTGATCGACGCGGCCCGTGCCGACCTCGGCGCGGTCTCGCACCAGGCCGTCTACGACGTGCTGCGGGTGCTCACCGACGCCGGACTGCTGCGCCGGATCCAGCCGGCGGGCTCGGTGGCGCGGTACGAGGCGAGGGTGGGCGACAACCACCACCACCTGGTCTGCCGCTCGTGCGGGTCGATCGTCGACGTCGACTGCGCGGCCGGCGCGGCACCGTGCCTGCACCCCACCGACCACGCCGGCTTCGCGGTCGACGAGGCCGAGGTCATCTACTGGGGCCGCTGCCCCGCCTGCGCCACCACCCCGACGAGCACGACCACCGACACGACCGTCCACGACCACGTCCGCCAGGAGAGAGGCACATCGTGACCGACCCCAGCACCGAGACCGACCCGAAGCCGCGCGACACCAGCGCGAGCCCGCAGGGCACCGACACCACCGCGAGCACCAGCGAGAGCGAGAACCCGGCCATCAAGGGGCCGACGGCCGAGGTCAGCCAGCGGCCGCGGAGCAACCGCGACTGGTGGCCGAACCAGGTCGACCTGCAGGTGCTGAACCGCACCGACCGCCGGTCTGACCCGCTGGGCGAGGACTTCGACTACAAGGCCGCCGTCCAGACCCTCGACTTCGACGCCGTCAAGGCCGACCTCGTCCAGGTCATGCGCACCTCGCAGGACTGGTGGCCGGCCGACTACGGCCACTACGGCCCGCTGTTCATCCGGATGTCGTGGCACGCCGCCGGCACCTACCGCCAGGCCGACGGCCGCGGCGGCGCCGGCGCCGGCGAGCAGCGCTTCGCCCCGCTCAACAGCTGGCCGGACAACGCCAACCTGGACAAGGCCCGTCGCCTGCTGCTGCCGGTGAAGCAGAAGTACGGCCGCGCGCTGTCGTGGGCCGACCTGCTGGTGCTCGCCGGCAACGTCGCCCACGAGGACATGGGCTTCGAGACCTTCGGCTTCGCCTTCGGCCGCGAGGACGTCTGGCAGCCCGAGGAGGTCTTCTGGGGACCGGAGGACACCTGGCTCGGTGACGAGCGGTACAGCGGCGACGACCCGCTCGACCTCGAGGAGGGCGAGCTGGCTGCCGTGACGATGGGGCTGATCTACGTCAACCCCGAGGGCCCCAAGGGGCAGCCGGACCCGGTGGCGTCCGCGCACGACATCAAGATCACCTTCGCGCGGATGGCGATGAACACCGAGGAGACCGTCGCGCTGATCGCCGGCGGCCACACCTTCGGCAAGACCCACGGCGGCGGCAACCCCGACCTCGTCGGGCCCGAGCCGGAGGGCTGCCCGGTGCACTCGGGCGGGCTCGGCTGGAAGAGCGAGTTCGGCAAGGGCAAGGCCGAGGACACCATCACCTCGGGCCTCGAGGGCGCGTGGACCCCGACGCCGACCCAGTGGGACAACAGCTACTGGGACACCCTGTTCGCCTGGGAGTGGGAGCTCACCGAGAGCCCGGCCGGCGCCAAGCAGTGGCAGCCCACCGACCCCGCGTCCGCCACGGTGCCGGACGCCCACCGCGAGGGCGTCTTCCACCGCCCGATGATGGCGACGACCGACCTCGCTCTGATCATGGACCCCGAGTTCCGGGCCGTCTCCGAGCGCTTCCGCGACAACCCCGACGAGTTCTCCGCGGCGTACGCCAAGGCCTGGTTCAAGCTGCTGCACCGCGACATGGGCCCGGTCTCGCGCTACCTCGGCCCGTGGGTGCCGCAGGAGGTCCAGCTCTGGCAGGACCCCGTCCCGGCGGTCGACCACGAGCTGGTCGGCGAGGCCGACGTGGCCGAGCTCAAGCGCACGGTCCTCGACTCGGGCCTGACGGTCTCGCAGCTGGTGGGCACGGCCTGGGCCGCAGCCGCGTCGTACCGCACCACCGACAAGCGGGGCGGCGCCAACGGCGCTCGCCTGCGCCTGGCGCCGCAGCGGGACTGGGCGGTGAACGAGGGCACGCAGGAGGTCGTCGCCCGGCTGGAGGAGATCCGCTCCTCGTACGCCAAGCCGATCTCGCTCGCCGACCTCATCGTCCTGGCCGGCTGCGCCGGCGTCGAGAAGGCCGCTGCCGACGCCGGTGTCGCGATCACGGTGCCGTTCACGCCGGGTCGCACCGACGCCTCGCAGGAGCAGACCGACGTCGACACCTTCAAGTGGCTCGAGCCGCGCGCGGACGGGTTCCGCAACTGGATCAAGCCCGGCGCGAAGCTCCCGCCCGAGACCCTGCTGGTGGACCGGGCGTACATGCTCGACCTGACCGCCAAGGAGATGACCGTGCTCGTCGGCGGCATGCGCGTCCTCGGCGCGAACGCCGGCGGCACCACGCACGGCGTCTTCACCGACCGTCCGGGCGTGCTGTCGCAGGACTTCTTCCGCACCCTGCTCGACCTCGACGTCTCCTGGCGCACCTCGACCTACGACGAGGGCGTGTACGAGGCGCTCGACGCCTCCGGCGAGGTGGTGCGGACGGCGACCGCCGCCGACCTGGTCTTCGGGTCGAACTCGATCCTGCGCGGCATGGTCGAGGTCTACTCGGCCGACGACGCGAAGGAGAAGTTCGTCAAGGACTTCGTCGACGCCTGGGACAAGGTCATGATGCTGGACCGCTACGACGTGAAGTAGGCGTCTGCTCGCCGCTGCTCGACCCTGCTCGACCCTGACGGCCCGTCCGCACCCATCCGGTGCGGGCGGGCCGTCCGCCTGTGCAGCCGGTGCGTGGGGCAGGACCGGTACCCCTCGGATCAGGACGAGACGCGCTGCGGCTCTGTCCGACAAGGGTCCTCGCGGCCAGGCTCGGACCGTGCTCCCACGCGCTGCCGCCCCTGCCGCCCCTGCCGCCCCTGCCGCCCCTGCTGCTCCGCCGACCGTCGAACCGTCCGTCCTGCGCCGGTGCCTGCGCGCCGCCGCCCACCGCTGGCCGACCTGGGCGGCCCTGGCGTGGGCCGCGACCACGCTGTCCGACCTCGGGGACGGGACCGAGCTGGCGTTCGTCCTGGTCGTCGCCGCCGTCGGGTACCTGGCGGTCGCCGTCCTCGACCGGCCGCTCGCCACCTGGCCGCTCGTGTTCGTCCTCTGCGGTGCGGTCGTCGCGCTGCGGGTGTCCGGTGCCGACGAGCGGGCCGTGCTCATCGGCACCGGGCTGGTGCTCGTGCTGGTGGGGCTCGTCCGTGGTCCGCTGCGGCCGCCGCGACCTGGCTTCCTGCAGGTGCCCGCGGCACTCCTGTTCGTGGGTGCGGCCCTGGTCGCCACCGCCGTGACGCCGGACGTCGGTGCCTCCGTCGTCGCCTGCGGTCTGCTGGGCCACGCGGCCTGGGACGCGCTGCACTGGTGGAGGGACCGCGTCGTCGTCCGGTCGTTCGCCGAGTGGTGCGGCGTGCTCGACGCGACGCTCGGCGTGGGCATCCTCCTGCTCGTCTGACCTCCTCCGCCGCTCTCGCGACGGCGTGGGGAGAGGCTGCGGGCCGGCGCGCCCGGCGGTCCGGTGCGACGTAGCCTCGACAGGTGAGCTCCACGACCACACCGACCGTCGCCCTCGGTAACCGCTTCGCCCGTGAGCTGCCGGAGATGGCGGTGCCGTGGCAGGCCGAGCCGGCCCCCGCGCCCCGCCTGCTGGCGCTGAACCACGCGCTCGCGGGCGAGCTCGGCCTCGACGCCGGCTGGCTGCGTGGCGAGGACGGCGTGCGGCTGCTGGTCGGTGAGCTGGTGCCCGACGGCGCGACGCCCGTGGCCCAGGCGTACTCCGGCCACCAGTTCGGCGGCTGGTCGCCGCGGCTCGGGGACGGGCGGGCGCTGCTCCTGGGCGAGCTCGTCGACGCCGCCGGCGAGCTGCGCGACCTGCACCTCAAGGGCTCCGGCCGGACGCCGTTCGCCCGCGGCGGCGACGGGCTGGCGGCGGTCGGGCCGATGCTGCGCGAGTACGTGGTGAGCGAGGCCATGCACGCCCTCGGTATCCCCACGACGCGCTCGCTCGCCGTGGTGGCGACGGGGCGGCGGGTGCGGCGCGAGACCGAGCTGCCGGGTGCGGTCCTGGCCCGGGTCGCGAGCAGCCACTTGCGCGTCGGCAGCTTCCAGTACGCGCGCGCCACAGGCGATCTGGAGCTCCTGCGGCGGCTCGCCGACCACGCGATCGACCGGCACCACCCCGACGCGGCGGTGTCGGGGCGTCCGTACCTCGCCCTGCTCGAGGGCGTGATCGCGGTGCAGGCCTCGCTCGTCGCGCGGTGGATGCTCGTGGGGTTCGTCCACGGCGTGATGAACACCGACAACGTGACGATCTCCGGCGAGACGATCGACTACGGCCCGTGCGCGTTCATGGAGGTGCACGACCCCGCCACCGTCTTCAGCTCCATCGACCACGGTGGGCGCTACGCCTACGGCAACCAGCCGGTGGTGGCCGGGTGGGACCTCGCCCGCCTGGCGGAGGCGCTGCTGCCGCTGGTCGACGAGGACCAGGACGAGGCGGTGCGACTGGCCACCGAGGCGCTCGACCGGTTCCTGCCCGCGTACGAGGCGGCCTGGGTCGCCGGCGCGCGCGACAAGCTCGGCCTGCCGGCGCACGTCGACGACGGCACCGTCCGCAGCCTGGCCGAGGACCTCCTCGGCCTGCTGCACGCCGGCCGGGTGGACCACACCTCGGCGTTCCGCTCGCTCGGCGCGGCCGCCCGCGGCGACGACGGTCCGGTGACGGCGCTGCTGCCGGACGGCGCGCTGTCGCAGGTGTGGCTGACGCGGTGGAGCGCCGCCGGCCCCGATGCCGACGTCCTGGACCGCGTGAACCCGCTGTACGTGCCACGCAACCACCTGGTCGAGGAGGCTCTCGAGGCCGCGACCGACGGCGACCTGGCCCCGTTCGAGCGGCTCGTCGAGGTGGTGTCCGACCCGTTCGTCGAGCGACCCGGGCTGGAGCGGTACGCCGCGCCGGCGCCCGAGGGCAGCGGTCCGTACCGCACCTTCTGCGGCACCTGACGCCGGTCGCGCCCGCCGGCCAGTCCCCGGTCCTCGTCGCGGGGCTAGGGTCGCTCGGGTGAAGCGGGTGCACCCGGCGTGAGCGCCACGGACGTCGACCCCGTCCGGCCGTCCGGACGCCCCGTGCGGGTGCTGGGGCTCTTCGCCCACCCCGACGACGAGACTGTTTGCGCCGGAGGCACTCTCGCGAAGTACGCCAGCAGGGGCGCGGAGGTCCACGTCGTCTCGTTCACCAGGGGCGGTGCCGGTCAGATCCGCGACGCCCGCGTGGCGACCCGCGCCACCCTGACGGCGGTGCGCGAGGGCGAGCTCGAGGCCGCGGGGCGGGCCCTGGGGATCGCCGGCACCCGGTGCCTCGACCTCCCCGACGGCGGCCTGCCCGACGTCGGCGCCGCCACCCTCCTCGGGCTCGCGACCGAGGTCCTCGAGCAGGTCCGGCCGGACGTGGTGATCACGTTCGGGCCCGACGGGTTCTCCGGCCATCCGGACCACGTCGTGGTGGGCGCGGCCGTCACGGCCGCCTGCCGCGTCTGGCGCCCGGAGGCGCCGGTCCGGCTGTTCCACTGCCACCTGCCTCGCAGCCGGATGATGCTGCGCGACCGCCTCGCCGCCTGGGTGGTCGACCTCACCGAGCGGTTCCGCGGGACGCAGGACTTCGTCCAGGCCCTGTCGGTGTTCTCGCGGGAGAACTCGGCCCTCGGGTACGCCGCCGACTTCGTCGAGGTGCAGTGGTTCCCGGTGGGCTCCTACCTGATCGAGCAGGGCGAGCCGGCGACGTCGATGCACTTCCTGCTGTCCGGCGCTGTCGAGATCCGGCGCGAGGACCAGGACGGCCGGGTGCGGGTCGTGGACACCTCCGGTCCCGGCGAGTTCGTGGGTGAGCAGGGCATCGCCACCGGACGGCCCCGCAACGCGCACGTCGTGGCCCTCGACGACGTCACGACCTTGACCTTCCTGCCCACCGCGCTGCCCGCCGACGACGGGGACGGGCCGGCCGGGACCGCCCGCACCCGGACGCTGCCCTCGGGGGACCGGGTCGACGCGCTGGTGACCACGGGCATCGACGTCTCCGACTTCGTCGGCCACCGGTTGCGGGCCACCGCGGCGCACCGCTCGCAGTACCCGATCGACCCGGAGATGTTCCCCGAGCACATCGTGCGGGAGATGTTCGGTCTGGAGTACTTCGTCCAGGTCCTGCCCGAGCGCGACCTGGCCACCTCGCTCCTGGACGACGTCGTCGTCCGGGAGGCAGCGACGGGTCCGTCCTAGGCGTCGACGAGGGCGGGTTCGACGCGCACCGGCCGCTCCCTGAGCCACGCCCGCCACGCCACCCGGCCGGTGACGGCGGCGAAGGCGACCAGCAGGGTGACGTCCAGCCAGCCGGGGAGCCCACCGAGCGCCGCTGCGATGGTGATGCAGTTGACCAGGATGACCAGACCGCCGACGAGCGTGCCCATCGGGGCGTGCGGCAGGCGGCCGGCCAGCCGAGCGGCGAACGGGGCGACCACGACACCGCCCGCCACCAGGCCGATCACCGGGAGCCAGGGGATGCCGTGCTGCGCGGCGCCGGTCAGGAACCCGGCCGAGACCGACACGGCCACGAGGAACTCCGCTGCGCTCACGGTGCCGACGACCCGCCGTGGCTCGTGCCGGGTGACCGTCAGCAGGCTCGGAGTCACCACCGGACCCCAACCGCCGCCGCCGGTCGCGTCGACGAACCCGCCGAGCAGACCGATCGGGGACAGCCACCGGGCCGTGTTCCCGTTGCGTGGCACGGGGATGATCCGGGAACCGAACCCGTACCGCGCGAAGATGACCGCCCCGAAGAAGAGCAGGAGCCCGGACATCCAGCCTTTGGCGGAGGCCAGGCTCACGTTCGACAGGACCACGGCGCCGAGGAAACCCCCGACGACCCCCGGCGCGGCCACGCGAAGGAGCACGGCGCCGTCGACGTTGCCCTCCCGCCAGTGCGCGAGCCCGCTGATCAGCGTGGTCGGCAGCTTGGCGGCGTGCGTCGCGGCGCTCGCCGTGACCGGTGCGATGCCGGCGAAGAGCAGCACGGTGGCCGAGGTGACGCCGAAACCCATCCCGAGCGTGCCGTCCACCAGCTGGGCCAGGCCACCGGCCACGGCGAACGCGGCAATGATCCACATGAGTAGTCTCCTAAGCCGACGGTTTCGATCGACTTGGAACGTAGCGCCGGTCGGGGGATCCTCGTCACCGCTTCGGAGCATTCGACCCGGACGGCCCACCGCGGCCGGGCCGGACGGATGGTGCGACGGCCGAGAAGCCACCGTCCGGCACCTAGTCTGTCGTCCTCCGACACGGTCGGGCGGGTCCAGGGCAGGAGGGCGGCGCGGATGGTGGGGCCAGGTGCGCGCGTCGCGGCGACGCTCGAGTCGGTCGCCGCGGCGGCGGGGGTGTCCCGCGCCACCGCCAGCAGGGCGCTCCGCGGCTCGGGCAGGGTCAGCGACGCCACCCGCGACCGGGTCCGCGCGGTCGCGAGCGAGCTGGCATACGTCCCCAACGCCGCCGCCCGCAGCCTGGTCACCCGGCGCAGCGACACCGTCGCGTTCGTGGTGTGCGAGCCCGAGGAGAAGTTCTTCTCCGACCCGTTCTTCGCGGCCGTGCTCAAGGGCGCGCACCGCGTGGTGGCGGCGCACCGCCTCCAGCTCGTGTTCGTCGTGGTGGCGACCGACGAGGACCGCGACCAGCTCGAGCGGTTCGCCTCCGGCGGCCACCTCGACGCGGCGATGTTCGTCTCGCTGCACGGCAGCGAGGACATGCCCGCCAGGGTCGCCGCCCTCGGTCTGCCCGTGGTGCTCGCCGGCCGGTCGCTGGACCCCGGCGCCGCGGGCCTGCCCGTCGTCGACGTCGACAACGAGCAGGGAGCCCGCGTCGCGACGCAGCGTCTGGTGGACCGGGGCTGCCGCCGGATCGCCACCATCAGCGGCCCGACGGACATGGCCGGCGCGATGGACCGCCTGGCCGGCTGGCGGTCGGCGATGGCCGCGGCCGGACGGCCTGCCGCCGAGGACGACGTGGTGACCGGTGACTACACCGTCGAGGGCGGGTACCGCGCGATGCTCGCGCTGCTCGACCGGGATCCGCGGGTCGACGGCGTGTTCGCCGCGAGCGACCTGATGGCGGCGGGTGCGCTGCGCGCCATCGCCGAGCGCGGCCTGTCGGTGCCGGACGACGTCGCCGTCGTCGGGTTCGACGACATCCCGCTCGCCGAGGCCACCCAGCCCCCGCTCACGACCGTCCACCAGTCGATCGAGGAGCTCGGGCGCCGGATGGCGGAGTCGCTCGTCGCGACCCTGGTGGGCGGCGAGCCGCCGCCCCCGCACGTGCGGCTGGACACCGAGCTCGTGGTGCGTCAGTCCGCCTGAGGGACCGGATCGTCCGCGTGGCGAGCTGGTTCGTCTCGGCATGCGAGAGCGCTCTCGCATTGGTGCGCCGAAACCGTTGACAGCGTCCACGGCCGCAGGCGACTCTTGCGACCGGAGCGCGAGAGCGCTCTCGCACCGGCGCCACGATCGTGTCGCCGGTCCCCCGACGGGTGCCTCGACGACGAGGCGGAAGGACCATCGACATGATGACGACCCGAGCACGCGTGGTGACCGCCGCACTCACGGCCGGAGCCATGCTGGCTCTCGCCGGGTGCGGGAGCGACGAGCCGGCCGACGACTCCGCAGGTGGCGAGACCGAGCTGACCGTCAGCCTCTTCGGCACCTTCGGCTACGACGAGGCCGGTCTGTTCGACCAGTACGAGGACGAGAACCCCGGCATCACGATCAAGTACGAGACCACCCAGGGCGAGGACACCTACTGGCCGGCGCTGCTGACCAAGCTCAACGCCGGCAGCGGCACCTCCGACATCCAGGGCATCGAGGTCGCCCGGATCCGGACGGCGACGGCGGAGCTCGCGGACCGGTGGGTCGACCTCACCGAGACGGCGGCCGCCGACCAGCTCGGCGAGTACGCGCAGTTCAAGCAGGACGCGGCGACGACGGAGGACGGCGCGGTGATCGGGCTCGGCACCGACATCGGGCCGACCGGGATCTGCTACCGCACCGACCTGCTCGAGCAGGCCGGCCTGCCCACCGACCCGGCGGAGCTGGCCGAGGCGATGGGCTCGTGGGAGGACTACCTCGCGCTCGGGGAGCAGTACAAGGCGGCGGCCCCCGAGGGCAGCGCCTGGACCGACTCGGCCGGTGGTCTCTACAACGCCATCGTCTCGACGGAGGAGGAGATCTACTACGACGAGGCCGGTGAGCTGGTCTACGACAGCAACCCGGCGGTGCGCGACGCCTTCGACCTGGCCGCCACCGCGGCGGCGGGCGACCTCACCGCGAAGTTCGCCCAGTTCGAGGACCCGGAGTGGAACCCGGGCTTCGGCAACGGCGCGTTCGCGACCATCGCCTGCCCCGCCTGGATGATCGGCTACATCAAGGGCCAGGCGGGCGACGAGGGCGCCGGCAAGTGGAACGTCACCACCCTGCCGGGCGGCGCGGCCGGCAACTGGGGCGGCGCGTACCTCGGCGTCCCGAAGGCCTCCGAGAACCAGGAGGAGGCGGTCAAGCTCGCGATGTGGCTGACCGCCCCCGAGCAGCAGGAGAAGGTGTTCGCCGTCGGCGGCAACTTCCCCTCGAACACCACCGCGATCGACGCGGTCGCGGACGTGACGGACGAGTACTTCAACGGCGCACCCATCGGCAAGATCTTCGGCGACGTCGCCAAGGCCGCGCCCACGCAGATCCTCGGGCCGGACGACGGCGTGCTGAAGAACGAGATCACCAACGCGCTCCTGACCGTGGAGGTCAACGACGTCAGCCCGGACGACGCGTGGACGGCGGCCCAGCGAGCCGTCACCAACCAGCTCGGATGACCCGGCGAGGTGGACGGGCGCGCCCGCCGCGCCCGTCCACCCGCCCCCGCCCCGTCAGCGGTGCTGCCCGACCGGCGCCGCACGTCCCCGACCGAGGAGGCCGTCATGGCTGTCCAGACCCCGCCCCGAGCGGGTGCCGACGGCGTCCGGGTCGTCCAGGCGCCACCACCCCCACCGCCCACCGGGCTGCGGGCCCGGCTCTTCCGCCTCGAGCTGAAGGCCGCTCCCTACCTGTACGTCTCGCCGTTCTTCCTGCTCTTCATCGCCTTCGGGCTCTTCCCGCTGGTCTGGACGGCCTGGATCAGCCTGAACGACTTCCAGCTCGGCACGCCGATGACCTTCGTCGGGCTGGAGAACTACCGGTGGTTGTTCGACAGCCCCGAGTTCTACAACTCGCTGTGGCGCACCATCACCATCGGCGTCCTGGCGACCGTGCCGCAGCTGATGCTCGCGCTCGGCCTGGCGCACCTGCTGAACTACCGGATGGTGGTGCGGAACTTCTTCCGCATCTCCATGCTGATGCCGTACGCGACCTCGGTCGCGGCCTCGACCCTGGTCTTCGCGCAGCTGTTCGGCCGCGATGCGGGCTTCTTCAACTGGGTGCTGTCGTGGTTCGGCGTCGACGCCATCGACTGGCGCAACGGCGACCTCTCGGCGCAGATCGCGATCGCGATCATCGTGACCTGGAGGTGGACGGGCTACAACGCGCTGATCTACCTCGCCGGCATGCAGTCGATCTCGCAGGACCTCTACGAGTGCGCCGCCCTCGACGGCGCCAACAAGTGGCAGCAGTTCGTGCACATCACGCTGCCGGGCCTGCGGCCGACGATCCTGTTCACGGTCGTCGTGTCGACCATCGGCGCCACCCAGCTGTTCGGCGAGCCGCTGCTGTTCGGCAACGGGCAGGCGAACGGCGGAGCGCTCGGCCAGTACCAGACGCTCGGCCTGTTCATGTACCAGCAGGGCTGGGAGTACTTCCAGCTCGGCCGCGCCGCCACCATCGCCTGGGTCACCTTCGTCCTGGTGGTCGCGCTCGTCCTGCTCAACGCCGGGATCGCGCAGTGGCGCACCCGCGACGGCAAGGGAGCCCGATGACCGTCATGCCCGTCAGCGACGCCGCCGCGGTCCACCCGCTCGCGACGAAGCCGTCTCGCCGCCGGCGCCGAGGTGGTGACCAGGCCGGACCCGTGGCGTACGCCCTGCTGGTCGGCACCGCGTTCCTGTTCCTCGCGCCCTTCTACTACATGATCGTGGCCGCGAGCCGGCCGATGTCGGAGATGAACCAGTTCCCGCCGCCGCTCACGCCGGGGAACGGCTTGTGGCGCAACATCGCCAGCGCGTGGGAGACCCAGCCGCTGGGTCTGGCCATCTGGAACTCCGTCGGGGTCTCCACGATCATCACGGTGACCACCGTCCTGCTGTGCACCCTGTCGGGGTTCGCCTTCGCCAAGCAGCGGTTCGCCGGCAAGAAGACGTTGTTCACCATCACGGTGGGGACGATGATGATCCCGCCCACGCTGGGCATCGTCCCGCTCTACCAGGTGATGGCGGCGCTCGACCTCACCGGCAAGCTGTCCGCAGTCGTCCTGCCCTCTCTCGTCACGGCTTTCGGAGTCTTCTTCATGCGTCAGTACCTCATCCAGACCTTGCCGGACGAGTTGCTCGAGGCCGCGCGCGTCGACGGCGCCACGTCGTTGCGCACGGTGTGGAGCATCGTCCTGCCCATCGCCCGCCCGGGGATGGCCGTCCTGGCCATGCTCACCTTCATGGCGGCGTGGAACGACTTCTTCTGGCCGGTGATCGCGCTGCAGTCGTCGAACCCCACCGTGCAGGTGGCGCTGAAGAACCTCGGCAGCGGGTACGTGCCCGACCAGGCGATCATCATGGCGGGCACGCTCGTCGGGACGCTGCCGGTGATCGTCGTCTTCATCGTCCTGGGTCGCCAGATCGTCGGCGGCATCATGGCCGGGGCGGTGAAGGGATGACCGCCGTCGACGCACGGACCGTCGTGCCGCAGCCGTCCGCCGACCCCTCGGAGGTCCGGTTCCCAGCGGGTTTCGTCTGGGGAGCCGCCACGGCCGCGTACCAGATCGAGGGTGCTCACGACGAAGACGGGCGCACGCCGTCCATCTGGGACACGTTCTCCCGCACGCCAGGCAAGGTCGTCGACGGTGACACCGGGGACGTCGCGGACGACCACTACCACCGCTACCAGGACGACGTGGCGCTGATGCGCCGCCTGGGCCTGGGGTCGTACCGGTTCTCGATCGCCTGGCCCCGGATCACGCCCGAGGTGACGCCGCAGTCGCTCGGCCCGGTGAGCGCGGCCGGCCTCGGCTTCTACGACCGGCTGGTCGACGAGCTGCTGGCGGCGGGCATCACGCCCGCGGCGACGCTGTACCACTGGGACCTCCCGCAGGCGCTGGAGGACGGTGGCGGCTGGACCGACCGCCGCACCGCTGAGCGGTTCGGGGAGTACGCCGCGGTCGTGGCGCGCCAGCTCGGCGACCGGCTCAGCACCGTGATCACGCTGAACGAGCCCTGGTGCTCGGCGTACCTCGGCTACGCGAGCGGGGTCCACGCCCCCGGCCGCACCGAGCCGGCGGCCGCGCTGGCCGCGGTGCACCACCTCAACCTGGCGCACGGGCTCGCTGCGCTGGCCGTGCGCGAGCACGCGCCGGCGACCCCCGTGGCGATCACGCTCAACCTGGCCTGGGTGCGCCCGGAGGACCCGGCAGACCCGGCGGACGTCGACGCCGCCCGCCGCGTGGACGGGTTGCAGAACAGGGTGTTCCTCGACCCGGTGCTGCACGGGCGGTACCCGGCGGACGTCCTGGTCGACACGGCCGGCGTCACGGACTGGTCGTTCGTGCGCGACGGCGACCTCGAGCTCGTGCACCAGCCGCTGGACGCCCTCGGCCTGAACTACTACTCGCCGACGGTCGTCCGCGCCTGGGACGGGACGGGTGCGCGGGAGGAGGCCGACGGCCACGGGAACAGCGCGCACAGCCCGTGGGTGGGCAGCGACGACCTCGAGTTCCCTGAGCCCGAGGGCCCGCTGACCGCGATGGGCTGGCCGGTCGACGCCGAGGGGCTGCACCAGCTGCTGCTGCGCCTGCACGAGGAGGCACCTGGCGTGCCGTTGCACGTCACCGAGAACGGCGCGGCCTACCCCGACGTCGTCACGCCCGACGGCGCGGTGCACGACACCGACCGGATCGGCTACGTGGACGAGCACCTGCGCGCGGTGCACCGCGCCATCGGCGACGGCGTCGACGTGCGCGGCTACTACCTGTGGTCGCTGCTGGACAACTTCGAGTGGGGTTACGGCTACTCGAAGCGGTTCGGCATCGTGCACGTCGACTACGACACCCAGGAGCGGACCCTCAAGGACAGCGCCCACTGGTACGCCGACGTGATCCGCCGCAACGGGATCCCCGGCAGGTGACCGCGCCGGTCCGCTGGGGGGTGGTGGGCACCGGACCCATCGCCGCGAAGGTCGTCACCGACCTGGCCCTCACGCCCGGTGCCGTGCTCCACGGTGTCTGCTCCCGGACGGACTCCGGCGCAGCGGCTTTCGCCGCGACGCACGGCATGGCCGAGACCTACACCGACGTCGCGACGATGGCGGGGGACGTCGATGTGGTCTACGTCGCGACGCCGCACACCGCGCACCTGGAGGCGGCGACCGCGGCGATGGGTGCCGGCACGGCCGTCCTGGTGGAGAAGCCCCTGACCGCGACCCTCGCGGGCGCGCAGCAGCTCGTGGCAACCGCCCGCGAGCGCGGCGTGTTCTGCATGGAGGCGATGTGGACGCGCTTCCTGCCCGCGACGGCCACCCTGCTGGAGGTCGCGGCGAGCGGGGAGGTCGGACGGTTCCGGGCGCTGCACGCCGCCGTGGGGTCGGTCGTCCCGCCCGTGCCGGGTGGACGGCTGCACGACGCCCGCCAGGGCGGCGGCGCTCTGCTCGACATCGGCGTCTACCCGGTCTGGCTGGCCCTGCTGCTGCTCGGTCCGGTCACCTCGGTCCGCGCGACCGGCGAGCTGACCGACGCAGGGGTCGACGTCCTCACCAGCCTGCTGCTGACCCACCGGGACGGCGCCGTGTCGCTGCTGTCGGCGAGCATGAGCAGCAACGCCTCCGGGGACGCCGTCGTCGAGGGCACCCTCGGCAGCGTCCGGCTCGAGGCGCCGCTGTACGCGCCGTCCGGGGTGACGGTGCGGCACGGGGCGGCAGACGCCGGGCGGGACCGCACGGTTCGCTCCGTCCTGCGCGGCGCCGGGTACGTGCCCATGCTGGAGCACGTGCAGACGTGCGTGCAGGCAGGACGGACCGAGAGCCCTCTGCACCCGCTGGACGCGACGCTCGCCGTGATGGAGGTGCTCGAGCAGGCGCTCGAGCAGCTGGGCGCCGCCCGCCCGGACGAGGTGGCGGTGGCCGGAGGGGTCCGGGCCTGAGGTGGCCGGCGTCGCGGAGCGGCTGACGAGCGTGCGGCTGCACCACGGGGAGTGCCCGGTGTGGTGGCCGGACGGCTCGGGCCTGCGCCTGGTCGACATGCTGGCCGGCGACCTGGTCCGCGTGATCGGGCCGGACGAGCTGGAGCGGACCCACGTCGGTGCCACCGCCGCGGCTCCGCGCCCCCGTCGAGGCGGGGGCACCGTGGTCGGTGCCGGCGACGGCTTCGTCCTGCTGCGGGCGGACGGGACGCAGGAGCGCGCGATCACCGACGTCCAGGACGCGGCCGGGCTGCGGATGAACGACGGCTCGTGCGACCCCCACGGCCGGTACTGGTGCGGCACCTACGCCGACACCGACGGCAGCGCGGCGCTGCACCGCCTGGACCCGGACGGGACCGTGACCACCGCCCTGAGCGGGGTGACCGCGAGCAACGGGCTCGGGTGGACCTCGGACGGATGCACCGCCTACTACGCGGACAGCGAGACCGGGCGGGTCGACGTCCTGCGGACCTCGGCCGACGGCGACGTCGTGGGCCGCACGCCGTTCGCGGAGGTGCCCCGGGGGCTGCCGGACGGCCTGGTGGTGGACGAGGCCGACGGCGTGTGGGTCGCGCTCTGGGACGGCGGCGGGGTCGTCCGGTACACGCCCGACGGCGCAGTCGACCGCGTCGTCGAGGTGCCGACGCCGCTGGTGACCGCGTGCACGCTCGGGGGCGACGACCTGCGGACGCTGTACATCACCACGTCGCAGCTCGGCGTCGACCACGACGACGGCCGCGCGGGAGCGGTGTTCACCGTCCGCGTGGACGTGCCCGGTGTGCCGGTCGCCGAGTTCGCCGGGTGACGCGCTCAGGCGCGGACCGAGGCGGACCGGGCGGGAGTGGGCCTGTCGGGAGTGGGCCCCGTGGGGCTCGAACCCACAACCTACGGATTAAAAGTCCGCAGCTCTGCCAGTTGAGCTAGAGGCCCTCGACGTCGAGCCGAGCGGACGACGTCGGCGCCCAGGGTACGTCAGCCGGTCGACCCGGGAACGGCACCGAGCGGGTCAGCGCCCTCGCCACCGCCGGCCACCGGCGACGGCCACCAGCACCAGGACGGCGACCAGGGCGGCGCGGCAGGCCGTCCGGCGCCTGCTGCCCACGGGCGCGAGCGAGTCGAACGCGTCCTTCACCCGGTCCGAGAACGCCAGGCCGGCGCCCGCGACGACGTTGCCCGGTGGGTGGCGCGAGACCTTGGGGTGCGGGCGGGTCGGCGACCCGAGCCGCGCCGCCTCCCACGCCGTTCCGATCGCGCGGAGCTCCTCGACGGAGGCGACCTGCTGCAGCCGCGGCAGGAGCGAGTCCTCCTCGTCGTGGGCGTCGTGGCGGATCACCTCGAACATCCGCCTCACCTCGGCGTCGTAGCCGTCGGACGCGGGCTCGGCCCGCTGCAGGTCCTTCAGCATCTCGTTGATCCGCTGGTGGTCGCCCTGGATGTGCGCGGTGAGCTCGTCGTGGTCGTCGGGCAGGTGCTTGCGGTACGCCGGGAACAGCACGGTCTCCTCGGCGAACGCGTGCCGTAGCGCCCGTTCGCTGAGCTCGGCCACGATCCGGCCCCGGGCCTCGGGGTCCGGCTCGGCGTCGTACGCCCGCATCAGCTCGTCGAGGTCGGCGTGGTCGGCGCTCTGCCGCGACAGGATGCTGCCGGGTCCACCGCGCTGCTCCACGGTCTGGTCGGCGACCGACGTGAGCCCCTCGGGGCGAAGATCCACCATCAGGAAACGGTAGGTCGGGCCGCGCGGGTCGGCACCCCGAGGACCCTAGGGTGACGCGGGTGACCCGAGAACGCGACGTCCTGCTCGAGCACGTCGCCGCCGAGCGCGCGCACGTCCTGGCAACGGTCGAGTCGCTCCCGGAGCGTGATCTCACCCGACCCGTCGCGCCCTCGGGCTGGAGCATGGCGCAGATGCTCACGCACCTGACCTACGACGACGAGATCTTCTGGCTCGGCGCCGTCGCCGGCGGCGACCAGGAGGCCATCGGCCTGCTCCAGGACGGGTGGGCGGTGCCGGTCACCTCCGGCTCGGAAGCCGTCGCCCTGTACCGGCAGTGGACGCGACGCAACGACGCGCTGCTGGCCGACCTCGACCTGGACGCCCCGCCGCGCTGGTGGCCGCCGCGGGAGGTGTTCCCGTTCCCGCCGTTCGAGGACGCCCGCGCCTGCGTCCTGCGGCTGCTGGTCGAGACGGCCACCCACGCCGGCCACCTCGACCTCGCCCGCGAGGGGATCGACGGGCACCAGCACCTCGTGGTCGGCTGACCGTCAGGCCAGTCGCGGCGCGAGCAGGTCCTCCAGCCCCACCCGCCGGTAGAACTCGCGCCGGACGCGGTCGCCGACGGCGTACACGGTCTCGGCACCGTCGTCGGCCGGGTCGATGTGGACCCGGAACGGCCTGCGTCCCTTCGGCGTCGACACGAGATCGACGACGGCGCGGGCCACCTCGCCTGGGTCCTGGTCGTCCGGGGCCAGCGCGGCCAGCCTCTCGGCGACCTGGCCCATGAGGCCGGCGTACTCGGTCTCGTACTCGGCGGCCACGGCGTCGTCACCCGCGTGGCCGGCGTTCGCGAAGTGGTTGGTGCCGACTGTGAACGAGCCCGGTACGACGATCGAGGTGTCGACGCCGAAGCGCGCGAGCTCGGCGGCGTAGCTCACCGCGAGCGCGTCCATCCCGGCCTTGGCGGCGAAGTACGGCGCCAGGTACGGCGGGGTACCGCCGCGCGTGCTCGACGAGCCGATCCACACCACCAGGCCGTCGCGCTGCGCCCGCAGGTGCGGGAGCACGGCGCGGTTGGCGCGCTGCGTCGACAGCACGTTGGTGTCGTACACCTCGGCGAGCTGCTCCGGCTCGAACGCCTCGGCAGGGCCGAGCATCATGTGACCGGCGTTGTGCACCAGCACGTCGATGCGGCCGCTCCCCACGACGACGGTAGCGACCGCGGCGTCGACCGAGGACTGGTCGAGCACGTCCATCTCGACCGGACGCAACGTGACCCCGTGGTCGGACGCGTACGCGTCTGCCTCGGCGGCCGCCTGCCGGTTGCGCCCGCCGACGTCGCGCATGCCGGCCCAGACGCTGTGGCCCGCGTCGGCCAGCGCGCGGACGGTGAGCGCGCCGAAGCCGCTCGAGGCGCCGGTCACCAGGACGGTGCGGGTGGTGGTCACAGTCGTTCCCTGGTCGGTCGCGGCGCCGCTCATGCCACACCGCCGTTGACGTACAGCACCTGGCCGTTGGTCCAGCGGCCCGGACCGGCCAGGTGGGCGACGGTCTCGGCGATGTCCGCGGGTTCCCCGAGGCGCTCCAGGGGCGACATCGAGACCATCCGGTCGACCACCTCCTGCGGCTTGCCCTCGAGGAACAGCGGCGTCGCCGTGGGGCCGGGCGCCACGGAGTTGACCGTGACGTCGCGGCCGCGCAGCTCCTTGGCCAGCACCGCCGTCATGGCGTCCACCGCGCCCTTGGTGGCGGCGTAGGCCGCGTAGCCCGGCAGCGCCAGCTTCACGACGCTGCTCGAGAAGGTGATCAGGGCGCCGCCGTCGCGGACACGCCGCGCCGCCTCCTGCAGGACGACGAACGTGCCGCGGACGTTGGTGCGGTGCATCTCGTCGAAGGTGTCGAGATCGAGCTCGACCAGCGGCGCGAGCCGCATCACCCCGGCGGTGTGCACGAGCACGTCGAGGCCGCCGAGCCGCCGCTCGACCTCGTCGAACGCCTCCGCCATGGCGGACTGGTCGGCGACGTCGCCACCGACGACCACCGCGGTGACACCGGCCTCGCGGGCCCGCCGCGACACCTCGTCGGCTCGGTCGCGGTTGCCCGCGTAGTGGATCGCCAGGGCGAACCCGTCGGCGGCGAGGCGGTCGACGACCGCGGCGCCGATGCCGCCGGATCCGCCGGTGACGAGCGCCACCCGTCCGGTGGTCGAGGCGGTCGGGGTCGTCGGCGACGCGGTGACCGAGGTACCAGGGGTGCTGGTCATGTCTCCTCCTTCGTCGTGCGGCGCACGATGTGTACGCTGAGTCCATATAAGCAGATATGAACGTAGCGTACAAATCGAGGAGCAGCGATGGGACGAGGACGGCGACCGACTGACGAGGTGCGCCGCGAGGTGCTGGCCGCCGCCGGCCGGCTGCTGCTGGACGAGGGCATGGACCGGTTCACCATCGAGCGCGTCGCCGCCGAGAGCGGTGCCAGCAAGGTGACGATCTACAAGCTCTGGCCGTCGAAGGGGGCGCTCGCGCTCGAGGGCTACTTCGCGACCGTCGAGCCGGTGCTGGGCTTCCCCGACACCGGCGACGTCGAGCGCGACCTGCGCACCCAGCTGCACGCCTTCGTCGAGCTCCTCACCACGACCTCGGCCGGCCACGTCGTCCGCGGGCTGATCGCCGAGGCGCAGCGCGACACCGCGCTGATGGAGTCCTACCTCGGCTCCTACTCCGGCCCACGGCGCCGGCTCGCGGTCGAGCGGATGGAGGCGGCGCGCGACGCCGGTCAGCTGCGTCCCGACGTCGACCCCCGCGCGGTGGTCGACCAGCTGTGGGGTGCCTGCTACCACCGCCTGCTCGTGCCGGACGAGCCGCTCGACGTCGCCTTCGCCGACCGGCTGGTCGACCACCTGTTCCGCGGCATCGCGCCCTAACCGCGGCGAGCCGCTGGCCGGAATGACCGATAGGCGATGGAAGTCGTTGCAGCACAACGGTCCGAGGTCTCGACACGGGCGCGGACGCAAGAGCACACTCGGACGACACGACGGCCTCGGCCGGTCGGGGCGCGGGGCGTCGTGCGACCCGGGAGGGATCGCGATGGGCGCTGAGCAGACCCGCGGGATCATGGACGAGTACCTCGCCGCGCTCCAGGGCGGTGGTGACTTCGGCCGGTACTTCACCGAGGACGTGCGCTGGACGACGGTCGAGACCGGAGACGAGCTGCGCGGCAGGGAGGTCGTCCGCGACTACATCGTCGCCCTGCACACCCAGGCGCTCGACGCCCACCCCGAGGTGAAGAACCTCGTCGTCGGCGAGGACGGCGCGTTCCTCGAGGCCGACCTGGTCGGTACCCACACCGGCGACTTCGCCGGCATCCCGGCCACCGGCGCGGAGCTCCGCGTGCCCTACGCAGTGGCGTACGACCTGTCGCCGGACGGCATCACCGCGCTGCGGGCGTACATCCCGGTGACGCAGATGGTCAACCGGCTGAAGGAGGCGCAGACCGCGCTCGCGTCGGCGTCCGGCTGACCGCAGCCGCTCGCGGCGGACGGCCGAAACCGCTGAGCCGGAGCAGCACCGGGCCGAGGACGACGAGGGCGGCACCGAGGGCCGCGACCGCGACCATGGCACCGCGCAGGCCTGCCCGGTCGGCCCACAGACCCACGTAGACGGGGCCGACGAGGAACCCGAGGTACGCGACGGTCGTCAGCACCGAGGTGGCGCGACCCCGGTACGACTCGGCCACGTCGCGCGAGACGACGCCCACCAGCGTCGGGAAGATGACGGCGGTGCCCGCCGCGGCGACGACCAGCCCGGCGACGGCGACCGGCAGCCCCGGCGCGAGGGCGAGCACGAGCGTGCCGGTGGCGGCGGCCGTCGCGCCGACGACCAGGACGGAGCGCGCGTGCGCCGTGGACAGGCCGCCTGCGGCGAGGCGCGTGATCGACACGGTGAGGGCGAAGGCCGCAGGGGCGACCGACGCCAGCGCCGTCGAGGTGCCGAGCTCGTCGTGCGCGTAGACGGCGCTCCAGCTCTGGTGCGCGTTCTCGGCCGCGAAGGCGAGCGCGCCGAGGACGCCGACGAGGAGCAGCGGCACCAGCACCGTGCGCCTCGAGGCGGCGTCGGCCACCGGCGGACCCTCGTCCGCCTCGGTCGGGAGGGGGCCTGGCAGCGTCACGGCGAGCAGCGCGCCGGCGACGACCGACAGCCCGGCCACCACCAGGAACGGGAGGGCGACGCCGAGGCCCGCGCCGGCGGCCGTGCCCGTCAGCAGGGTGCCGACGACGACCGCGGCAGAGAACACCCCGTGCGCGCGGGTGATGACAGGACGTCCCGCCTCGGCCTCGGCGCGGCCGGCCACCGAGTTCATCGCGACGTCGGCCGCGCCGCTGGTCGCGCCGACCAGCGCCAGGGCCGCGCAGAGGGTCAGCAGGTCGACCGCGACGAGCGCGAGCAGCGCACCGGACGCCCCGAGGGCGCCGATCAGCCACGACGACACCCGCAGGCCGAACCGGTCGAGCGCGCGGCCGGTCAGGAGCATCGCGGGCAGCGCCCCGGCTCCGATGAACAGCAGCGCGACGCCGAGCCCGCCGTCGCCCACCCCGGTCTGGTCCTGCACCCGCGGCACGGACGCGCCCCACGCGCCCCAGAACGCCCCGAAGGCCGCGAAGGACAGGAACGCCGCGCCCGGGAGCCGGGTGCGCGCTGCGGTCTCCGGTGTCATGTGTGTGACGATACACAGATAGGCTCGGGCCGTGCCCGCCGACGACCAGCCGACGCGACGCGCGACGCTCGCGCAGGTGGCCGAGCGCGCCGGTGTCTCGCCCATGACCGCCTCGTACGCGTTCAACCGCCCCGGGCGGGTGTCGGCCGCCTCGCGCGCCAAGGTGCGGGCGGCAGCCGACGAGCTCGGCTACGCGGGCCCGGACCCGCGGGCGAGATCGCTGCGGCGGGGGAGCAGCCGGACGCTCGGGGTCGTCCTCGGTGAGCACCTGCCGTACGCGTTCGAGGACCCGCAGGCCGCGGTGTTCCTCGCGGGCGTCGCCGAGGTCTGCGCCGGGGTCGGCCACGGCATGACGATCCTGCCGCTCACCGGGGCCGAGGACGACGTCGCCCGGATCCGCGACGCCGCCGTCGACGGCTTCGTCGTCTGGACGACGACCGACGACGACCCTGTGCTGGAGGCGATCTCGTCGACCCGGCTCCCTGCCGTCGTGCACAGCGGGCCGTCCGTCGAGGGCATGGCCCTGGTCGGCATCGACAACGCGGCGGCGGCGCGGGAGGTGGGGCTGCTGGCGTTCGCCGGCTCGCGCAGGCCTGCGGTGCTGTCGTTCCCGCTCGACAAGCGGCGCGAGGCCGGCACCCGCACGGGGCTCGACGTCGGCTCGGTCCTGTTCCCCGTGACCCGTGAGCGCCTGGACGGGTACCGTTCCGCGGCAGCCGATCTGGGCTTCGCGTGGGACGAGGTGCAGGTCGTCGTCTGCTCCCGCAACGACACCCGTGAGGCGGAGCGGCTCGCACTCGACTGGCTCGGTGGTGACGACCGCCCGGACGCCGTCGCCGCGATGGGCGACGAGGTCGCCGCCGGTGTGCTGCGCGCAGCCGCGACGCTCGGGGCGCGCGTCCCCGAGGACGTCGCGGTCACGGGCTGGGACGACAGCGCCCGCGCGGCCAGGCTCGACCTCACCACCGTCGCGCAGTCGATGCGCGACCAGGGCTCGCGGTGCGCCCGGGCGGCCCTGGGCCTCGACGTGGGCGACGAGCGGGACGGGTGGCACGTCGTGCGCCGCGGCAGCACCCGCCGCTGAGGCTCAGGGCCGTCCGTAGGTCACCAGCGCGCCGGCGAGAAGCAGGACGAAGACCGCCGTGGTCAGCACCGGTCGCGCCAGCGGCATCGGGCGCTCGTCGTCCTCGGAGACGCGGCGGGCGTACCAGTTGATCCAGACGCCGATGCTCAGCGCGAAGGCGATGGCGGCGAGCCAGGTGAGGCCGTCGGACAGCACCCGCGAAGCGTCCCGCGCTACGGCACCGGTGTCGAGCAGCCGGTCAGGCGTCCTGCTCGACCTCGGCCAGCCACTGCTGCTTGACCTCGCGCCACCGCTCGTCGGTCATCGTGCGGCGCCAGTACGGCGACACCGACAGGGCCTCGCGGGGCACGCCGCGGTCGGCGAGCAGGTGGCGGCGCACGGCGCGGGTCTCGACCGCCTCGCCGTGCACGAACGCCTGGACACCGTCGAAGGGCCGGTCCAGCCCGACGAGCGCGGCCACGAGGGCCTGCTCGGCCGGGCCGCGCAGCCGCTCGCGGTGCAGCCAGACCACCTCGAGGCTGCCGGGGCACTTCAGCGCCAGCTCGTGGTCGGGGCCGTCGACCAGCAGCAGGGCGACCGCCTCGGCGCCGGTCGGCAGCGCCTCGAGCGAGGCGGCGATCGCCGGCAGCGCGCTCTCGTCGCCCACCAGCAGGTGCCACGCGGCGTCGGCCCCGGGACGGTAGGCGCCGTGCGGCCCGGCGAGCTGGAGCAGGTCGCCGGGGCGGGCGCCGGCGGCCCAGCGGCCGGCGGTGCCCTCGTCCCCGTGCACGACGAAGTCGATGGTGAGCCGCCTGGTCGCCTCGTCCCAGGCGCGGACGGAGAACCGCCGCGGCACCGGCCACAGGTCGCGGTCGAGCGCCCGCGCCTCGCCGAGGTCGAACGGCACCGCGTAGGGCGCGTGGTCCGGCAGGAACAGCAGGTTCACGTAGGCGTCGGTGCTGGGCACCATCTCGAAGTCGTCGAGGCCGTCGCCTCCGAGCACGACCCGCACCATGGACGGCGTCAGCCGCTCGACCTGCTCGACCGTCCCGTGCACGGGTGCTCCTCCGTCCGTCCCGACCCGGGCGGGTCGACTTAGGCAAGCCTAACCCGGACGAGCGGGTGCTCCGGACGTCGCCGACGGCCGGCCCGACCTCAGGCGAGCGACGCGACCGCCTCGGCCCCGAGCAGCCACGCGCCGGCCGCCGCGCAGCCGAGGCACACCAGGGCGAACACGACGGTCCACACCGCACCGGGGACGCGGGTCATCGCGGCGAGCTGGTCGGCGTCCGAGGCCCCGCCCCGGCCGCGGCGGCGCGAGGCCTGCAGCTCGAGCACCGGCCGCACGGCCGCGACCAGCAGGAACCACGTGACGGCCAGGACGAAGCCCTGCTGCCACACGTCCGGCAGGTACCAGGCGGCGGCCACGAGGACGGCGCCGACCACGAGCACCGACCACAGCCCGAACCAGTTGCGGACCTGCAGCAGGAGCAGCGCCAGCGCCACGACCAGCCCGGCCAGCACCGCGAGCACGTACCCGCGGGACAGCACGGCCGCGCACGCCAGGCCGAGCACCGCCGGGGCCGGGTAGCCGCTCGCGAGCGTGAGCACCGCGCCGAACCCGCGGCGCGGGCCGCGCGACAGGGTCAGCCCGGAGGAGTCGGCGTGCAGCCGGACGCCGTGCAGCCGGCGTCCTGCCAGCAGCGCCACCAGCGCGTGCCCGCCCTCGTGCACCAGCGTCACCGCGTGCCGCACCACGGGCCAGGTCCGTCGCGGCAGCACCACGGCCAGCGCCGCCGCGAGGGCGGTGACGACCACGACGGCGGGCGCCGCGGCCGCGGGCGTCGTCAGCTGCTCCCACCACGTCTGGGTCACGCGTCACCCTCTCGTGCGGACGAACCGGGACCGAACGCCGCCCGGTGGTTGGGCCGAGCGGGCGGTGCGGGGCGGATCGTGACAGAGCGCTTCCGCTGCCGCCCGTGCCCCCGCATCATCGAGCCATGGTCGGGGTGCGCCGGGTCGAGCGCGAGCAGGTGCGCCAGTCGCGCCTCGCCGGGCGCGCCCTCGCCCTGCGCCGCCGCTTCCCCGGGCTGCGCGGGCTGCTGGCCTTCACGCTGATCAGCGTCGTGGCGTCGTGGTCGCTGTCGAGCACCACCTACCTCCTCGTCGACCCGGGGATGTTCACCTCCGTGCTCGGCCAGGTGCTCCCGATCGTCACCCCGGTGGCGCTCGCGATGCCGATCTACTGGGTGCTGTTCACCCTGGTCGACGACCTCGACGCCGAGATCGGCCGCCGCGAGCAGCTCGAGGCGGTGCTGCGGGCCGAGGCCGGGCAGGACGACCTCACCGGCCTGGCCAACCGCCGCGCCCTGGTCGCCGACCTCGCCGCCCGGCTCGCCGACGGCACCGTGCAGGCGGTGGCGATGTTCGACCTCGACCACTTCAAGCGGGTGAACGACGCGCACGGCCACGCCGAGGGCGACCGTGCGCTGGTCGCCGTGGCGCAGGCGGCGACGGCGGCCGTCGGCACCCAGGGCAGCGTGAGCCGGCTCGGTGGCGAGGAGTTCGCGGTCGTGGTCCACCCCGGCGGCGAGGTGCTCGACGAGCTGCTCGCGCGGGTGCTGGAGCTGATCCGCGCCGCGGGCGCGGAGTTCGGCACCACCGCCTCGATCGGGGCCACCGCGGTGCGGCCGGGCGACACCGTCGACTCGGTGCTGCTTCGGGCGGACGGGCTGCTCTACCGGGCCAAGGCGGCCGGACGCGACCGCGTGGTGATCGACCCCGCGCCCGAGGACGCCTCCGAGGGCGCCAGCGAACCGGCCTGAGGCGTCCCGCTGGTCGAGCCGCCCGGACCGCGTCGCGAGCGCCCTGGGATGATCGGTCCGTGACGGCCACCGCCCGCGAGACCCGGCAGGAGGGTGCGTCCGTCGACCTGGTCGCCGCCCTGCGCGCGGCCGGCGTCCCCGAGGCCGACGCCTCGACCCGGCGGCGGGCCGAGTACTCCACGGACGCCTCGAACTACCGCGTGCTCCCGGCGGTCGTCGCCTTCCCGCGCCACACCGACGAGGTGCTCGCCGCGGTGGAGGTCGCCCGCCGCACCGGGACGCCGCTCACCGTCCGCGGTGCCGGCACGTCGATCGCCGGCAACGCCGTCGGGCCCGGCATCGTCGTGGACACCTCGCGGCACCTCGACCGGGTGCTCGAGGTCGACCCGGAGGCGCGCACCGCGCGGGTGCAGCCGGGCACGGTGATGGCGACGCTGCAGCTCGCGGCGGCACCGCACGGCCTGCGGTTCGGGCCGGACCCGTCGACGTGGACCCGCGCCAGCCTCGGCGGGATGATCGGCAACAACGCCTGCGGGCCGCACGCCGTCGCCTACGGCAAGACCGCGCAGAACGTCCGCTCGCTCGACTGGGTCGACGGCACCGGGCGGCGGTTCACGGCCGCGGCGGGCGACGCCTCGTTCGCCGACGTCCCCGGGCTGGCCGACCTGGTCCGCGGCGAGCTGGCCCTGCTGCGGACCGAGCTCGGCCGCTTCGGCCGCCAGGTGTCCGGGTACTCGCTGGAGCACCTGCTGCCGGAGAACGGGTCCCACCTCGCGCGCGCGCTGGTGGGGACGGAGGGCACCGTCGGGCTGCTGCTCGAGGCCGAGCTCGACCTGGTCCCGGTGCCCAGCGCGCCCACCCTCGTCGTCCTCGGCTACCCCAACATGCCCGCAGCGGCCGACGCGGTGCCTGCGCTGCTCGCCCACCGGCCGCTCGCGATCGAGGGCATGGACGCGCGGCTGGTCGAGCTGGTGCGTCGGCACCGCGGGCCGGCCAACGTCCCGGAGCTGCCGCCGGGCGGCGGCTGGCTGATGGTCGAGGTGGGTGGCCCGGACGCGGGGCAGGCCCTCGCGGCGGCGCACGCGCTCGCGGCCGACGCCGGCACGACGGCCGTCCGGGTGCTGCCCGGTGGACCGGAAGCCGCTGCGCTGTGGCGGATCCGGGAGGACGGCGCGGGCCTCGGCGGTCGCACGCCGTCGGGCGCGCAGGGGTGGCCCGGGTGGGAGGACGCCGCGGTGCCGCCCGAGCGGCTCGGCACCTACCTGCGCGAGTTCGAGTCGCTGATGGGCGAGCACGGCCTGGACGGCCTGGTGTACGGCCACTTCGGCGACGGCTGCGTGCACGTGCGCATCGACCTGCCGCTGGCCGACGCACCCGGGCGGATGCGGCCCTTCATCACCGACGCCGCCCGGCTCGTCGCGTCCCACGGCGGCTCGTTCTCCGGCGAGCACGGTGACGGACGCGCCCGCAGCGAGCTGCTGCCGCTGATGTACTCCGCCGAGGCCGTCGACCTGTTCGGCCGGTTCAAGCGGCTGCTCGACGCGGACGGCGTGCTCAACCCCGGTGTGCTGGTCGACCCGCGCCCGCTCGACGCCGACCTGCGCCGCCCGGCAGCCCTGCCGCTCCTCGCCTCGGGCGGGTTCCCGTTCTCGCACGACGGCGGCGACGTGACGACGACGGTGCACCGCTGCACCGGGGTCGGGAAGTGCCGCGCCGACCTGTCCGGCAGCGGCGGCTTCATGTGCCCCTCGTACCTCGCGACCAAGGACGAGAAGGACTCGACCCGCGGGCGCGCCCGCGTGCTGCAGGAGATGGCGAACGGCACTGCGGTGCGGCAGGGTTGGGCCTCGCCCGAGGTGCACGAGGTGCTCGACCTGTGCCTGTCGTGCAAGGCCTGCGCCAGCGACTGCCCCACCGGCATCGACATGGCCACCTACAAGTCGGAGGCGCTGTACCAGACCTACCGCGGACGCCTGCGGCCCCTGCGCCACTACCTCCTCGGCCAGCTACCCCGCTGGGCCCGCCTCGCCGGTGCCGCGCCGGGCGTCGCCAACGCGACGATGGCCGTCCCTGCGCTGCGTCGTCCGCTGCTGCGCCTGGGCGGCATGGACCCGCGGCGCTCGGTGCCGCGGTTCGCGCGAGAGCCGTTCCGGCGCTGGCGCACCCACAACGCGCCGGGCGGGACGGGCCCGCGCGGCGACGTCCTGCTGTGGGTCGACTCGTTCTCCGACTCGTTCGACCCGGCGGTCGCCCAGGACGCGGTGCGGCTGCTCGAGCACGTCGGGTTCACGGTGAGACTGCCTGCAGGACAGGCGTGCTGCGGACTCACCTGGATCTCGACCGGGCAGCTCGACGGGGCGCGAGCCCGGCTCCGCGGCCTGCTCGACCAGCTGGCGCCGTGGGCGGAGCGCGGCGTACCGCTGGTCGGCCTCGAGCCCTCGTGCACGGCGACCCTGCGCACCGACCTGCCGGAGCTGCTGGCCGACGACCCGCGCGCGGCGCAGGTCGCGGCCGCCACCACGACCCTGGCCGAGCTGCTCGAGGGTGCTCGCGCCGACGGGTGGGAGCCGCCCTCGCTGGAGGGCACCACCGTCCTGGCCCAGCCGCACTGCCACCAGCACGCCACCGTCGGCTACGGCGCCGACACCGCCCTGCTGCGCGCGGCCGGTGCCGAGGTGTCGACCGTCGCCGGCTGCTGCGGCCTCGCGGGCAACTTCGGCATGGAGGCCGGTCACTACGAGGTGTCGGTCGCGGTGGCGGAGAACGGGATCCTGCCCGCGCTGCGGGAGGCCGCACCCGGGACGGTCCTGCTGGCCGACGGCTTCTCGTGCCGCACGCAGGTGGCCGACCTCGCCGGCGCACCGTCGACGACCCTCGCCCAGCTGCTCGCCTCCCGGCTCTGACCGCCTCGTCTTCCCACGAAGCGTCCGCCCGGATCGCCGCTTTCGCGGGGTCCGGGGCGTGCCGCACGCCCGGGAGCTCGTCGATCCGGATCGGGCGAGGGTCTTGACAGGGCTTTAGTTAAGACCCTGTACTAACCCGCGTGACGACGAAGCGCGCAGTGCGGCGGCCGGCCCGGGCCGGTGCCAAGGTGCTGCCCGAGGACGTGCGTCGCCACAACCGCTCGCTGGTGCTGCAGACGTTGTTCGACAGCGGGCCGGCCTCGCGGGCCGACCTGTCGCGGTCGACCGGGCTGACCCGGGTCACGGTGAGCGACCTGGTGGGCGAGCTGCTCACCGAGGACCTCGTCACCGAGCTGGGTGCGCGGCCCGGGACCCGGGTGGGCAAGCCGGCGACGTTGGTGGGCCTGCGGCACGACGCGTGCCAGGTGGTCGCGGTCGACCTGTCCGAGCCCAACCGGTTCCACGGGGCGGTCGCCGACCTCGCGGGCGAGATCGGGGTGCGCTCCGAGCTCGCCCTGGACGGCCGCACCGGTGCGGACGCCGTCGAGCTGGTCGAGGAGCTGTGCCGCGGGCTGGTCGCGCAGGCGCACCGTCCTGTGCTCGGCATCGGCGTCGCGAGCCCCGGTCTGGTGGACGACGACGGCGTGGTGCTGCAGGCGCCCGGCCTCGGCTGGTCGGCGCTGCCGCTGGCCACGCTGCTCGGCGACCGGCTCGACCAGCCCGTCCACGTCGCGAACGACGCGAACTCGGCGGTGATGGGGGAGTACACCTTCGGCCGCAGCGCGAGCCACGCGCTGGTGCTCGTGCGGGTGGGTCGCGGTGTCGGCGCCGGCCTGGTGCTCGACGGCCAGCTGCTCGCCGGCCAGCACCTGGCCGCGGGCGAGATCGGGCACCTCGTCGTCGACGCCAAGGGCGAGTGGTGCGCGTGCGGCCGCACCGGGTGCCTGGAGACGGTGCTGTCGGTGCCCGCGCTGCGCGCGCAGCTGGACGGCCGCACCGGCGCAGCGGCCAACCGGGTGCTCGCGCGGGCCGGCCGCCACCTCGGCGTGACCCTCGCGCCGGTGCTCAGCGCGCTCGACCTGCGCGAGGTGGTGCTGAGCGGTCCCGCGGACCTGCTCGACGGCCCGCTCGCCGAGGCGGCGCTGGAGATGCTCCGCGAGCGCTGCATGCCGGTGGTCGGCGAGGACGTGCAGCTGAGGATGCCGACCCACGGTGACGACGTCGTGCTGACCGGCGCGGCGGGGCTGGTGCTGTCAGGACAGCTGGGCGTGACGTAGGGCAGAAGTGGTGCGCAGCAACACGATCCGGGGACTGTCCGGTGCCCGGTGGTGACCGTCGTAGGAGGAACATCGTGAAGACAGCTCGACTGGCCGTGCTCTGCGCGGCCTCCCTGGTGGCGCTCACCGCGTGCGGTGGCGGCGGCACCGACACCGCCAGCGGCGACGGCTCGGGCGACGGCGGGGCGACACCTCCGGAGCAGATCCGGGTGTGGCTGGTGGGCACCGACACCCCGCAGGAGGCGCGCGACTACCTCGAGGAGGAGTTCGAGAAGGCCCACGAGGGAACCGACCTCGTCATCGAGGAGCAGGTCTGGGAGGGCCTGGTCGACAAGCTGACGACGTCGCTGTCGGGCAGCGACAGCCCGGACGTGGTCGAGGTCGGCAACACCCAGGCGGTCGCCTTCACCTCGGTCGGCGCCTTCATGGACCTGTCCGACAAGAAGGAGGAGCTCGGCGGGGACGACCTGCTCGAGGGCTTCGTCGAGTCGGGCACCTACGACGGCACGTTCTACGCAGCGCCCTACTACGCGGGCTCGCGGCTGGTGTTCTACCGCAAGGACCTGATGGCCGCGGCCGGGCTCGAGCCGCCGACCACGCTGGAGGAGTTCGTCGCGGCGGGCGAGCAGCTGCGCGAGGCGAACGGCGCGGGACAGTTCTCCGGCATCTACTTCCCCGGCCAGGACTGGCGCAACGCGCTGCCGTACATCTGGGCGGCGGGCGGCGACCTGGCCGTGCAGGACGGCGACCAGTGGAAGGGCTCGCTGTCGAGCCCGGAGTCGGTCGAGGGCCTGGAGATGGTGCAGCGGGTGATGCAGAACGCCTCCGGCGCGGCCAAGGACGGCAACGAGACCGACCCGCAGGTGCCGTGGTGCGCCGGCCAGATCGGGATGCTCTCCGCCCCGGGCTGGGTGCAGGGCTCGATCCTGGCGCCGGAGGGCGGTTGCCCCGACGCCGAGGCGAACCTCGGTGTGTTCGCCCTGCCGGGCGAGACGGCCGGCGAGACCGCACCCGTCTTCCTCGGTGGCTCCAACATCGCCGTCGCGGCGAAGTCCAAGGCGCCGGACCTGGCCTACGAGGCGCTCAAGATCATGCTGAGCGACGGCTACCAGACGATCATGGCCGAGAACGGCCTGGTGCCGGCGAAGACCAGCCTGATCTCGGCGATGGGCGAGGGCGAGGTCGCCGCGGCGACCGAGCAGGCCGCCAGCAACACCAAGCTCACCCCCGCGGCGCCGGGCTGGGCGAACGTGGAGTCGGACCGGATCCTCGAGGACCTGTTCGTCAAGATCGCCCAGGGCGGCGACGTCGCCACCCTCGCGGCCGAGGCGGACGAGAAGATCACGGCGGCGCTCAACCGCTGAACCCCTTCCCGCACCTGGTCCGTCCGCGCCGCCCCCGGGTGGGCCCCGGCGGCGCGGCACGGACCAGGTGCGGGTACCCCCCTCGCGAGCACGACAGCCGGCAGGGACCCAGGAGGTGCGCATGACCACGCAGGCGCCGTCGCCGGTCCGCCTCGTCACCGGCGCCGCACCCGGCCACCCGGTGGGCGGTGCGCCGCCTGCCCGCAAGGGCGCCGGCCGGGTGAGCTCGGGCGGCTGGTTCCCGCGGCTGCTGCTGCTGCCGTCGGTGGTCATCCTGCTGGTGCTCACCGGCTGGCCGCTGGTGCGGCTGCTGGTGATGTCGACGCAGGAGTACGGACGGGCGCAGGTCTTCGGCGCGCCGGCGGAGTTCGTCGGGCTGGAGAACTACCGGACGGTGCTGACCGACCCCACCTTCTGGCAGGTGCTGGGGCGCAGCGTCGCCTTCTGCGCGGTGAACGTCGCCCTGACGATGGTGATCGGGATGCTCGTGGCGCTGCTGCTGACGCGCCTCGGCACCGTCATGCGCATCGCCGTGACCGTCGGCCTGCTGATGGCGTGGGCGATGCCGGCCCTGACCGCGATCGTCATCTGGGGCTGGATGTTCGACACCGACTACGGGGTCGTCAACCACGCCCTCACCAGCCTCGGAGGCGACTTCACCGGGCACTCCTGGCTGATCGAGCCGCTGTCGTTCTTCGGGGTGGCCACGGTCGTCATCACCTGGCAGTCGGTGCCGTTCGTCGCCTTCACCCTCTACGCGGCGCTGACGCAGGTGCCGGGCGAGCTGCTCGAGGCCGCGCAGCTCGACGGGGCTGACGCGGTGCAGCGGTTCCGCAAGGTCGTCCTGCCGATCCTGCGCCCGGTCGTGATGATCCTGACGATGCTGCAGATCATCTGGGACCTCAAGGTCTTCACCCAGATCTTCGCCCTGCAGGACGCGGGCGGCATCGCCTCGGAGACCTCGACGATCGGCGTGTACATCTACCAGGTGGGCGTCGCGCAGGGGAACTTCGACACCGGCAGCGCCATCGCGGTGATCCTCGTCGTGATCATGCTCGCCGCGTCCTTCGTCCACGTGAACCGCGTGCTGCGGGAGGAGACGTGATCCTCAACCCCCGCCGCGCCGTCGAGCGCGTCGTCCTGACGGTCCTCGGGCTGGTCGTCCTGGTGTGCTCGGTGTTCCCGGTCTACTGGATGGTCAGCACCTCGCTGCTGCCGAACAACCTGATCCGCAACGTCACCCCGACGTACGCGCCGGTCGAGCCGACGCTCGACAACTACGAGACGGTGCTGGCCGGCGACAGCCAGTTCCCGTTCCCGCAGGCGCTGCAGACCTCGCTGCTGGTCACCGGCCTGACGGTCGTGTGCGCGCTGGTGATCGCGCTGCTCGCGGCGCTGGCCGTCACGCGGTTCCGGTTCCTCGGCCGCCGCACCTTCGTGGTCGTCGTGCTCGTGGTCCAGATGATCCCGGGCGAGGCGATGATCATCTCGCTGTTCCGCATGCTCGACGGCTGGCAGCTGACCAACACGGTGCTGGGGCTGACCGCGGTGTACGTCGCCACCGTGCTGCCCTTCACCATCTGGACGCTGCGCGGCTTCGTGGCGGGCATCCCGGTCGAGCTGGAGGAGGCCGCGATGATCGACGGCTGCAGCCGGCTGCGGTCCTTCCGCTCGATCACGCTGCCGCTGATCGGCCCCGGTCTGGTGGCCACCGGCGTCTTCGCGATCATCCAGGCCTGGAACGAGTTCGTCATCGCGCTGGTGCTGATGAACCGTCCCGACCACCTCACGCTGCCGGTGTGGTTGCGCTCCTTCCGGCAGGTCAACAGCGGCACCGACTGGGGCGCGATCATGGCCGGCTCCACCCTGATGACCATCCCGGTCATCGTCTTCTTCCTCCTCGTGCAGTCGCGGATGGCCTCCGGCCTGGTCTCCGGGGCCGTGAAGGGCTGACCGTGACCGATCCCGAGCTGGGCCGGCTGGCCCACCAGGTGCTGATGGGCGCCTTCGACGGGCCCGCCGTCCCCGACCGCACGCGGCGCGAGCTCGACCGCGGGCTGGGGTCGGTCTGCCTGTACGGCGCCAACCTCGTCGGACCCGGCGGCAGCCGCGCGCAGGTGGCGGACGTGACCGCCCGGCTGCACGACGCGGCGCCCGACGTCGTCGTCTGCGTCGACGAGGAGGGCGGCGACGTCACGCGGCTGCACTACGGCCAGGGCAGCCCGCACGCCGGTGCCGCGGTCCTCGGCCGCGTCGACGACGTCGGGCTGACCCGTGCAGCTGCAACGGCTCTCGGCCACGACCTGCGGGCCGTGGGGATCGACCTGGACCTCGCGCCCGTGGTCGACGTCAACTCCGAGCCCGACAACCCCGTCATCGGGACGCGGAGCTTCGGCGCCGACCCCTCGCTGGCGGCGCGGCACACGACCGCCTGGGTCGAGGGCCTGCAGGCGGTCGGCGTGGGCGCGTGCGTCAAGCACTTCCCCGGGCACGGCGCGACGACCGTCGACTCCCACGCCGGGCTGCCGACCGTCGACGTGCCCTACGAGGTGCTCGCCGCGCGCGACCTGCCGCCGTTCCTGGCCGCGGCCCGCGCCGGCGCCCTCGCCGTCATGACCTCGCACGTCCTACTGCCCGCGCTCGACCCGCGGTGGCCGGCCACCCTCAGCGCCCCGGTGCTGGCGATGCTGCGACGCGAGCTCGGCGAGGACACGCTCGTCGTCACCGACGCCCTCGACATGGCCGGGGCGAGCGGCGGCCGCGGCGTCCCGGCTGCCGCGGTCCTCGCGCTGCGCGCCGGCGCCGACCTGCTCTGCCTCGGTCCCGCGCAGACCGGTGACGAGACCGACGAGGTGGTGGCGGCCGTGCTCGCCGCCGTCGCGGCCGGCGACCTGCCGGGCGACCGGCTCGAGGAGGCGGCCTCCCGCGTGGTGGCCGCGCAGGAGTGGGTGGCGCGCGGCCGGGCGCTGCCCGCCGCCGAGCCCGACCTGTCGTGGTCGCTCACCGCCGCGCGTCGCGCGGTCGAGGTCTCGGGGCGGCTCCCCGGCCTCGAGGGCGCGACGGTCGTGCGCCTCGACGCCGGGACGAACCCGGCTGTGGGGCAGGTGCCGTGGGGCATCGCGCCCGACGGGGCCGTGGTGGTCAGGGACCGCGTGACCGACCTGGGCGAGGGCGACCGGCCACCTGCCGGGCCCGGCCCGCTCGTGGCGCTGGTGCGCGAGGCCCACCGCCACCCCTGGGTGCTCGAGGCGCTCCGGGCCGCCGTCGCCGGCGGCCGCGACGTCGTCGTGGTCGAGACCGGCTGGGCCTCGGAGCACCTCGAGTCGCTGGTGCCGGGAGCCGCTGCGCTGGTGCGCACCTGGGGAGGCGGCGCGGCGTCGGCCCGGGCTGTCGACGAGCTGCTGGCGCCGGCTCGATGAGCGGGGACGTGGTGCTCGGCGTCGACGTCGGCGGGTCCAAGGTGCTCGCGCTCGTCGTCGATCCCGGCCTGAGGGTGCTCGGCCGGTCGCGCGTGGGGACCCGGCCCGGGCCCGACGGGGTGCACGCGTCGGTGCACGCGGCGGTGCGCGGTGCGCTGGCCGCGGCCGGGGTGACGGCCGACCAGGTCGTCGGCACCGGGATCGGGGTGCCGGGGGTGGTGGCGCCGGGCGGCGGCGAGGTCTCGCACGCCGTCAACCTGGGTCTCGGACGTGACACCGTCGACCTCGCAGCGCTTCTCGCCGACCTGGCACCGGCGCCGGTGGTCGTGGAGAACGACGTCAACGCCGCTGCGGTCGGCGTCCACGCGAGCGACCCGGCGGCGGGGGACCTCGCCCTGCTGAGCGTGGGGACGGGCCTGGCCGCCGGCCTGGTCGTGGACGGCGTGCTGCGGCGCGGCAGCAGCGGGGTCGCCGGCGAGATCGGCCACCTGCGCGTCGACCCCCAGGGTCCGCTCTGCGGCTGCGGCCAGCGCGGCTGCCTCGAGGCGGTGTCGTCCGGGCAGGCGCTCGCGCGGGAGTGGCCGGTGCCCGAGGGCACCTCGGTCGCAAGGGCGGTGTGGACCGCCGCCGACTCCGGCTCGCGCCGCGCCCAGGCGCTGCGGCAGCGCTTCGTCGCCGGCCTCGCCGCCGCGGTACGGACGCTGGTGCTCACCTGGGACGTCCCCCGCGTCGTGCTGGCCGGCGGCGTGGCCGAGCTCGGCGAGCCGCTGGCAGAGGCGGTGCGGCGCAGGCTGGACGACGAGGCGCTGGACACCGACCTGCTGCAGGCGCTGCGGCTCCCCGCCCGGGTCACCGTGCTGCCCCCGGCACTGCGCGACGTCGGCGCCCTCGGCGCCGCCCGCTGCGCCCTGGCCGCCACGTCCGAGGGGGCGGCGGTGCTGCACCTGGCCGCGGGGGTCGGCGACTGATGGAGGTGCTCGTGCTGCCGGACGCGGCGGCCGTCGCGCGGACGGCGGCCGACGTCGTGCAGTCGCTGGTCGAGCGCGAGCCGCACGCGGTGCTCGGCCTGGCCACCGGCTCGAGCGTGTCCGGCCTGTACGAGGAGCTGGTCGGGCGGGTGGCGTCCGGGTCGCTGTCGCTGGCCGGCGTGCGCGGCTTCCTGCTCGACGAGTACGTCGGCCTGCCCCCCGGGCACCCCCAGTCCTACCGGCGGGTGGTCGCCACCGAGCTGCTCGACCGGGTCGACGTCGCGCCAGGTGCCGTCCAGGGCCCGCCGGCGGAGCGCGACGACGTCACCGCCGCCTGCGAGGACTACGAGGCGGCGATCGCGGCCGCGGGCGGGATCGACCTGCAGCTGCTCGGCATCGGCGGCGACGGTCACCTCGCGTTCAACGAGCCGGGCTCGTCGCTGGCGTCCCGGACCCGGATCAAGACCCTGACGGCGCGCACGCGCGCCGACAACGCCCGGTTCTTCGAGCGCCCCGACGAGGTGCCGCACCACGTGCTGACCCAGGGCCTGGGCACGATCCTCGAGGCGGGGCACCTGCTCCTGCTCGCGACGGGCGAGCGCAAGGCGCCGGCCGTCGCGGCCATGGTCGAGGGGCCACTGACCGCGCGCTGCCCCGCCTCCGTGCTCCAGCTGCACCGGTACGCCACCGTCCTGCTCGACACCGCCGCCGCGTCGCGCCTGGAGCTGCTCGACTACTACGTCGAGGTGGCGGCCGGGAAGCCTGCGTGGCAGCGCCCAGGGCCGCCCACGGGCCCGGCGCAGGGCCGTGACGCGCCCGGTCCGTCGCGCTGATCCGTTCGGCGGCAGGGCGGTTCGGGCATCCTCCCAAGGTCGGGCCGGGAGGCGCCTCTGCTCTGCTAGCGTCGCCCCGTCCGAGGGGAGCGGTCCGGTCGACGGGTCGCCAGGGGAGGGTCGATGGCTCAGCTGAGGACCAACGGTCGACGGGTGCTCGAGGCGCACCTGCAGGGCACGGCGGTCAGGGCCGTGAGCGGCTCGATGGTGGCGTACGAGGGTCAGGTGCAGTTCAAGAGCGCCGGGTTCGGCGGGGGCGACGGCCTGATGGCGGGGCTGAAGCGCAAGGCGACCGGTGAGTCGCTGACCCTGATGGAGTGCCAGGGCAACGGCGTCGTGTACTTCGCCCTGGACGCCCAGGACATCACCCTGGTCGAGCTGAACAACGACACGCTGCAGGTGGAGTCGCGCCAGCTGCTCGCGATGGCCGGCAACCTGCGCACCGACATCCGGTTCGCCGGCGTGCGCGGCGCGACCACCGGGCAGGGCCTGTTCACCACCACGGTCACCGGTCAGGGGCAGGTCGCGATCCTGTCGGCCGGCGGGCCGCTGATCGGCCTGGAGGTCAACGGCCAGAGCCCGCTCGTGGTCGACCCGGACGCGTTCGTCGCGGCGCGCGGCCAGCTGAACCAGTCGTTCATCACCGACGTCTCCTGGGCGAACGTCATCGGCGAGGGCAGCGGCGAGCCGTTCTCCCTGCGCTGGGACGGCCAGGGCGTCGTGTACATCCAGCCGGCCGAGCGGTAGGGGGGCCCATGACGTTCGAGAAGGTCAACTCCAAGGTCGTCAAGGTCGACCTGTCGCGCAGCGGCGACGTGCTGGCGCGCAAGGGCGCGATGCTCTTCTACAGCGGCAACGTCGGCTTCGTCCCGGCGAACGCGGGCGGCATGGCACCCGGCGGCGGCATGCCGTCGATGGGCGGCATCGCCGGCATGGCCGGGCGCGCGATGGCGGGCGAGAACGTCGTGATGATGGCGGCGTCGGGGCAGGGCGAGGTCTACTACGGGCGCGCCGGCCTGCACGTCACGGTCGTCCCGCTCAACGGCGGCACCCTGGTCGTCGAGGCGAGCCGCCTGCTCGCGCACACGGCGAACCTGCAGTCGTCGGTCGTCTCGCTGTCGTCGGGCGGCTCGGGCGGCGGCGGGCTGCGCGGCATGATCCGCGGCGCGGTCACCGGCCAGGGCATGTTCACCACCCAGCTCTCCGGCATGGGCTCGGCGGTGCTGCTGAGCCACGGCGGCACCATCGAGCTGCCGGTCCGCCCCGGCGGCGGGACGGTCGTCGACCCGCAGGCGTACGTCGGCCACACCGGCAACGTCCGGGTCGACCTGTCCGCGAGCGTCGGGTGGCGCGACGCGGTCGGACGCGGTGCGGGAGAAGCCATCCAGCTCAAGCTCGACGGCGACGGCGTCGTCTACGTGCAGGCATCGGAGCAGAAACTGTGACCACGATCCACACCGCCCAGTCGCTGCCCGACAACGACAACGTCCCGGACAACCCGTACGCGTGGTCGATCGAGATGAGCCCGGGCCGGCCGTGGTTCATGTCGAAGGGCGCGATGATCGCGTTCTACGGCCAGGTGCAGTTCCAGGCCGTGCGGGCCCGCGGACTGTCCGGCGCCATGATGCACATGGTCGCCAACCAGTTCTCCTCGCCGCTGTACGCGCAGGAGTGGGTGGTGGCCGAGGGCCACGGCAAGCTCGTCATCGGCGACCGCGGGTTCGAGATCAACTCCTACGACCTCGACGCCGGCAACCTGACGATCAAGGCGTCCAACCTGCTGGCCTTCGACAGCGGCCTGGCCCTGAACCAGTCGATCGTCCCCGGGTTCGTCACGCTGGTCGGCTCCGGCCGGTTCCTCGCGTCGTCGTCGGGCCCGGTGATGTTCGCCGAGCCGCCGCTGCGGGTCGACCCGGAGGCGCTGCTCGGCTGGGCCGACTGCCCGAGCCCGAGCCACCACTACGACGCCGGCTGGATGGCCGGCTTCCTCGGCGGCGCGATGGCGATGTTCGGCGCCTCGTCCGGCGAGGAGCGCCAGTTCGACTTCACCGGCCAGGGCACGATCCTGGTCCAGTCCTCCGAGGCGGTGCGCTCCGACCGCGACATCGTCACCACGATCGAGGGCCAGCTCGGCCTGGTGGGCCCCGGTGGCCTGCAGCGCCTGCAGACCTCGATCCAGCAGCGGCTGTCGCAGAGCCAGGGCCAGTACTGAATCACCGGCTCCGCGCCCGGCCGTCGCCCAGAGGGCGTGCGGTCCGGCACCAGGGAGCCGGCGAGCCGGCGGGCGACCGGACCGCACGCCCTGCGACGGCCGTGCGCCGGAGCGAGGCTGTGCGTCGGAGCGCGGCTGTGCGTCGGTGCGGGGCTGTGCGCGGGAGCGGGTTGTCGGGGTCTGACGGCATCCTGGTGACGTGCTGAGGCTGGCGGTCAAGGTCCTCGCCGCGGTGGTCGCGGCGGCGCTCACGGCCGCCCTCAGCCTGCGCTCGACCGAGGTCTGGACGCCGTCGGAGCGCACCGTCGTCGCCATGGTCGTGCTGCTCGCCGTGCTGGCCGCCGCCTCCACGGCGGGCGGCGCGGTCGAGGAGTGGCGGGCGCGGCGGGTGGGCGCCCGGCGCGATGCGGCCGACGTCATCCTCGACGCCGCCGCCTGGGCGGTCGTCGACACGACCGGGCTGGACTACCGCGACCTCGGGCTCGCCGCGTACCGGGTGCAGCGGTCGCTGTGGGTGCCGTGGCGCCAGCGGCTGCACCGCGTGCACCGGGTGCGGGCCAAGCGCCGGCCGGCGGCGTCGGGCGTGAGGTGGGCGCCCGGCAAGGGCGTGATCGGCGCCTGCGTGCAGCGCGGCCAGGTCGTGGCCGTCGACGTGGCCGCCGACTACGCCGCGATCTGGCCGTGCACCCGCGAGGAGTGGGAGACGGGGGTGGTGCCGGACGAGATCCGCCTCGGCCTGACTTGGTCGGAGTTCCAGGACGTGCGGGACAAGTACGACGTGGTGGTCGCCACCCCGATCCTCGACACGACCGGCGCCGGCACCCGCGTCGTGGGCTGCGTCGCGCTCGACGGCCCCGACGGCTCGCTCCCCCTGCTGGCGCGCGACGACGTCCTCGACCTGCTCGACTCGGCGGCCACGAGCCTGCTGGTCGCCGCCCGGGACCGGTAGGATGACCAGCGGATGAGGAGGTCGCGATGAACCCACGTCAGCGAACGGCCGTCAAGGGCAGCCTTGTCGTCCGACCGGTGGTGCGGTCCGACCGTGGACGGCGTGCGCTCGAGGCGTCGATGCGCCGCCTCGGCGTCGACGAGCCGATGCTCGAGACCCTCACCGGCCGCGCCGGACGCCGCCGCCCGCGCACGTCCTGAGCCCCGCGGACCGTCACCCCGTCACCCCGTCACCCCGCCGCACCTCAGCGGCAGGCGGCGCAGCGTCCGGTCAGTGCGAGGTGGTCGGCCTCGAGCTCGAAGCCCGCGCTGTGCGCGACCCGGTCGGTGACGTCGTCGAGCAGGTCGCCCGGCAGGTCCACGACCGTGCCGCAGACCCGGCAGCGCGCGTGCAGGTGCGGCTCGCCGAGCTCGGCCAGGTGGTAGGCGGTCGTGCCGTGCGAGGAGTGCACGTGCGTCACGACACCGAGCCCGGCGAGGGTGTCGAGCGTGCGGTAGACCGTGGCGCGGTGGACCGCGTCGGGCCCGGCCGCGACGGCTGCGGCGACCTCGTCGGCACCCGGGTGGCCGTCGAGCGCGGACAGCGCCCGGATCACCGCCAGCCGCGGACGGGTCACCCGCTGCCCGCGCCGGCGCAGCTCGCGCGCGGCGGCCTCGACGGCGTCGGTGCTCATGCGTCCAGCGTGTCACGGGCGCGCGAGCGCGACCGGCGAGGCGGACGCGGCCGCGAGCCCAGCACCAGCAGCGCCGCCAGGGCCGTGGTGAGCGGGATGGCGAGCACCAGCCCGATCGAGCCGACGAGGGTGCGCACCACCTCCTCGGCGATCTCGGCGCTGGTGATGGTCTGCCCCACCGGCCGGTCGTAGACCGAGATCAGCAGCAGGGTGGGCAGCGCGGCACCGGCGTAGGCGAAGGCGATCGTGTAGACGGTCGAGGCCAGGTGGTCGCGCCCGATCCGCATGCCGGAGGCGAACAGCTCGCGGAACCGCATCTGCGGGGCGTTCTGCCGCAGCTCCCACACCGCCGAGGCCTGGGTGATCGTCACGTCGTTGAGGACGCCGAGCCCGGCGAGGATGACCCCGCACAGGATCAGCCCCGACAGGTCCGGCAGGCCGGTCACCTGCCGCAGCTCGAAGCCCAGCTCGGACGCGGAGCCGTCGAGGTGGCTGGCCGACGTGGCCCACCGGGCGATGAGCGCGGTGAGACCGAGGCCGGCCACCGTCCCGATCAGCGCGGCGGTGGTCTTGGACGTGAAACCGTGTGCGCCGTAGAGGATCACGGTCATGATGGCCACCGACCCGAGCAGCGCCACGAGCACCGGGTCGGTGCCCTGCGACAGCGCCGGCAGCATGAACAGGAAGACGGTGGCGTAGCCCACCGCGAGGCCGAGCATCGCCGCGACGCCCTTGAGCCGGCCGACCGCCACGACGAGCACCGCGAAGGCGATCGCGAGCGCCGCGAGCGGGAGCTGGCGGTCGTACTCGACCCACACCCACACCGGTTCGTCCGGGCTGCCCTCGGCGTACGCCGCGACCAGCACGGCGTCGCCCGGGGTCATGCCGGCGTCGTAGGCGATGATCGGCACCTGCACCTCGACGGTGCTGCCCGCCGTGCCCGCCGGCGCCTCGTCCCCGAGCTCGACGCGTGCCGAGGCGCACGCCGCCTCGGCGGGGATGGTGCCGTCGGGCAGCCGGTCCTCGGACAGGCCCGGGCAGAAGCCGGACTCGGCGTCGACGACCGTGCCGCGCACGACCTCGACGCCGTCGAAGGCGACCTGCGACTGGGCCGTGCGGCGCACGCCGCCGTCCGGCCAGACCAGGACCATCCCGACCACGGTGCCGACCAGCACCAGCACGACGACCACCGCCAGCACGCGGTTGGCCGCCGCCGACAGCGCGGTGGACGGCCCCGCCGGGTCGGCGTGGCCGTGCTGGTGGCCCACGGTCAGCGGGAGACGGCGTCCTTGAGCCGGCTGCCGGCGGTGACCTTCACGCCGTGGCCGGCCGGGATGTCGATGCTCGCGCCGGTCTGCGGGTTGCGGCCGGTGCGCGCCGCGCGCTCGACCCGCTCGACGGTGAGCAGGCCGGGGATCTGGACCTTCTCGCCGCGGCCGACGGCCTCGACGAGCACCTGGTCGAGCTCGGCGATGACCCGGTCCACCTGGGCGGCGGGCAGGCCGGCGCGCTGGGCGATGGACGAGACGACTTCCTTGCGGTTCACGGGTCCTCCAGGTCTGGGCTCGCTGATCGGGCCGCGCGCCAACCCTAACGGGCGCGCCGTGGCAGGATGGCACACAACTGGGAATCATTCTCAACAAGGAGCGTGTGATGCGGAGCAGGACCGGACCGCCCGTGGTGACCCTCGCCGGCATCGACCCGGTGCTGCTGGCCAGCGCCGCCGCCGGGCTGCTGCTGGACCTGCCGGGAGCGGTGGTCGTGCACCACCTGGCGACCGAGGGCGCGGTGCGCCGCCTGGTCACCGACGTCGGCGGCGTGCTGGAGGACGTGGTGCTCGGGCTGGACCACCCGTGCGTGGCGTGCGCGCTGCGCGAGGACCTGGTGCCGACCGCCACCCGGCTCGCGGGCGACGGGCGCTGGGGAGCGGTGGTCGTGCAGCTGCCGCCGGCCGCCGAGCCGGGACCGCTGCTCGTCGCGCTGCGGGACGCGGGGCTCGCCGTCGCCTCGTGCGTGGCCGTCGTCGACGCCGGGCGGCTCGAGCGCGACGTCTTCGGCGACGACCTGCTGGCCGACCGCGGGGCGGTGCTGTCCGAGCACGACCGCCGGGCCGTCGGGGAGGTGCTGGTGCGCCAGCTGGACGTCTGCGACGTCGTCGCGGTACCCGACCCGCCGGGCCCGCGGGCCGAGGCCGTGCTCGACCACGTCGTGGCGGGACGGCCGGACGTGGTCGACCTGCTCGGTCCCGGCACGGCTTCGCGGGTGCTGCGGTCCGGCGACCCGGAGGCGCCCGGTCGCGCGGACCCCGGCCACGAGGTCGTGCACCGACCGGTCGACCGGCACGGCGTCTGGACGGTCGGGCTGCGCTCGTGGCGCCCGCTGCACCCCGCCCGGCTGCGCACGCACGTGGCGGTTCTCGGCGGTGGGACGCTGCGCGGCCGCGGGACCTTCTGGGTGCCGAGCCGGCCCGGCGAGGTGCTGGCCTGGGACGGCGCGGGCGGCCAGCTCGCGGTCGGCGCCGTGGGTCGCTGGCCGGACGGCGCCCCGGCCACCCGGCTGCGGGTGACCGGGGTTCAGGGGACGCCCGCGCCGGTGGTCGAGGCGTTCCGGGCGGTCCTGCTCACCGACGCGGAGGTCGCCCGCGGCGGCTGGGTCGGCGTGCCCGACGGCCTGGACGACTGGCTGGGGGAGCCGGACGGGCAGGTGGCCTGAGCGGCGGACCCGGGCCCGGACGCACGAAGGGCCCCGACCGTGAGGTCGGGGCCCTCCGAGAGGCTGGTGCCGGTCTTCGACCGGGTGACGAGCCGATCAGACGGGGCGGACAGCCTCCGCCTGCGGGCCCTTCGGGCCCTGGGTGATCTCGAACTCCACGCGCTGGTTCTCGTCCAGGCTGCGGTAGCCGTCAGCCTGGATGGCCGAGAAGTGCACGAAGACGTCGGCGCCGCCGCCGTCCTGCGCGATGAAGCCGAAACCCTTGTCGGCGTTGAACCACTTGACAGTGCCCTGAGCCATGCTGGCCATTCTCCTTGTGTCGGGCGGTGTTTCAGGTCCGGCACTTCGCCGGACCCCAGGCTGCTGCACCCCGTCGCCGTCCACATCCGGGCCGCGAGGCTCGGACACGAAAAACGCCCGTCGGAATCACACTCCGCGGGCGTTCTACAACGTGCCACAAACTGCAACTGCAACCAGGAGGAACGCTAGCACAGTACGGCCGTACGTCCACCCACGAGTCGCGCCCGGATCGTCCCGACCTGCCCGATCCGCTGCCGCGGGGGACCGGCGGGACGCCTCCACCTGGTGCACGGGTGCCCGGCGGGGCCTCGGTAGCGTCGCGGCGTGACGCCGTTGGTGGGGGCCCTGTGCGCCCTGGGCATGGTCGTGGTCGTGCCGCTCGGGCTGCGCCTGCTCGGCGCGCGCGACGACCACCTCGTCGCGGCCTGGGCGAGGGTCTGGCCGGTGGCGGGCGCCGTCGGCGTGCTGTCGATGCTCGTGCCGCGCGGCGGCGTCGCGGTCGGCCTGGCCGCGTTGTACGCCGGTGCGACGGTCGCGCTGGCCCTCACCGCCCCGGTCCGTCTGGTGCGCACCCGCTCGCTCGCGCCCGCCGAGGTCGCGGTGCTCACCGCGCTGGTGACGCCCGCGGTGGCCGGGCTGTCGCTGGTCGCCGAGCGCGCCGGGTACGAGCTGATGGGGTTCGAGCTGCCGGTGCTGGCGCTGACCGTCGCGCACTTCCACTTCGCCGGGTTCGCCGCCGCGCTGGTCGCCGGGCTGGTCGCCGCCACCGACCGCAGCCGGCTCGCCGACGCCGCCGCGCTCACCGTCCCGGCCGGCACCGCCTTGGTCCTGGCCGGCTACCTCGTCGGCGACGAGGTCGAGCTGCTCGGCGCCGCCGTGCTGACGGCGGGCATGTGGGCCGTCGCCTGGGTGACCTGGCGGGAGGTGCGGCCGCGCTCGGCCGACCGCATCACCCGCGCCCTGCTCGGCACCAGCGCCGCCGTGCTCGTGGCCACGATGCTGCTCGCGCTGTCGTGGGCGGCGGGCCACGTCTGGGACGCCGTCCCGCACCTGTCGGTGACCTGGATGGCGGCCACGCACGGGGTCGCGAACGCGCTGGGATTCGCCGTCTGCGGGCTGGTCGCGTGGACGAGGCTGCGGGACGAGCCGGCTGCCGCCCCGACCTCGGCACCGACCTCCGCACCGACGCCCGGGCCTCCACCCGGGCCGGTCCGGTGACCCGCCGTGGGGTCGTCCGCATGCAGCAGGGGGTGCGCCGGCTGGGACCCGCCGGGGGGCCCGGCCGGGGGCCCGACCGGGTGGTCCGCCCATGCCGCGGGGTCAGGGGTCTTGCGTCCTCGCCACGGATCGATGGCATGATTGAGATCGCAACGACCTCCGGGTCGCTGGCCGCGCCTCCGGGCTGCGGCGGCACGGCGCCCGGGGCGGGGACTCCCCCCTTCCCCGTCCCGGGCGCCGAGCCACCCGCCCGCCGGAGCACCGCGGCCGCGGGTCGCGGCTCAGGTCCGACCTCCCGGATGACGATCCCCCGATGGTGACCAGAGCAGCGCGCCTCCCCCCGCGGGCCGCTCGCGCCCTGCGCCGCGCGACCGGGCCCCGCGCCCGACGGCTCGCGGCCCTCGCCCTGGTCGCCGGGGTCGGCGGGTCGATCGGCTGGGCGCTGGCCCCCGACGCCACCACCGAGGTGGGCCCGCTGACCGTCCGGGTCGGGGTGAGCCTGCTGGGCGAGCACCCCGCCGAGATCGACCTGCCCCCGGTGGGGGAGGTCGGCTTCGACAGCCACCGCGGGCCCGTGGGGCTCGAGGCCTCGGTCGAGTCCGTCGACGTCGCGGCCGCCGAGGACCTGCTGGGCTCGCCCACCGCGCTCACCGACCTCGCCGGGACGGCTCCCGACGCGGTCCGCGGCGCCGTCCTGCGCGCGCTGGCCTGGACGGGCGGCTGCACCCTCGCCGGCGCCGGGCTCGCGGCCGGCACCGTGTTCCGCAGCCGGCGGCGCGGCCTGCAGGGCGTCGCCGCCGCCGGGGCCCCGCTGCTGGTGTGCGCGGCGGTGGCCGGCGCGACCTTCGAGCCCTCGGCGCTGGACGAACCCCGCTTCACCGGGCTGCTGTCGCGTGCGCCCTACCTGGCCGGAGAGGGCCGCTCGGTGGTGGACCGGCTCGAGTCCTACCGCTCGGGCGTCGCCGACATGGTCCGCAGCGTCACCACGCTCTACACCGCCGCCGACGAGCTCCCCGTGATCGACGACGACGAGGTCACGACGGTCCTGCACATCTCCGACATCCACCTGAGCCCCCAGGGGTACGACCTGGCGCAGCAGCTGGTCGAGCAGTTCGGCGTCGACGTGGTCGTCGACACCGGCGACGTGACGACCTGGGGCACCGCCGCCGAGTCGGCCACGCTGAACCGGATTGGCCGGCTGGGGGTGCCGTACGTCTTCGTGCGCGGCAACCACGACTCGGTGATCACCGCGAACGCCGTCGCCGCGCAGGGCGCCTCCGTCCTCGAGGGCGAGGCCGTGACGGTGGGCGGCCTCACCTTCGCCGGGATCGGCGACGCCCGGTTCTCGCCCGACTCCGGCGAGCTCGACATCGACGCCGCCCGCCGGTCGGCGGGGGAGACCGCCGCCGACCTCGCCGCGGTGATCGGCTCGACCAACCGCTCCGGCGAGGACGTCGACGTCGCGCTGATCCACGACCCGAGCCGGCTCGACCCGCTGCTCGGCGAGGTGCCGCTGGTGCTGAGCGGGCACTACCACTCGCGCACCGTGCGGCTGGACGGGTCGGGCACCCGGGTGATGGTGCAGGGGTCGACCGGCGGCGCGGGCATCTCGGCAGGTGCGCTGGACCGGCTGGCCGAGGGCGAGCCGCTGCCGCTGCAGGCATCGCTGCTCTACTTCGGCACCACCGGTGACCAGGCGGGCCGCCTGGTCGCGTGGGACGACGTCAGCGTCGGCGGCCTGGGCCTGTCGTCGGTCGAGATCGACCGCACCCTGGTGCAGCCGGACGAGGAGCCCACCCCGGTCGAGGAGCCGGCCGACCCGGCCGAGCCCTCGGACGGCGCCTCGACCGGCCCCTCGACCAGCCCCGGGGGGACCGCCGGGACCTCCTCGCCGGCCACCTCCGCAGGGCTCCCGCGGCTGCGTCCGGCCGCGTCCTGAGCACGCCTCGACCAGTTGCGGGGTTCAGCCGTCCCGGGCGTGCGCGAGCGCGTAGGGTCGCTGCGTACGGGGCGCTGGGCCGGTGGTGGCCGGTGGTGCGCCCCACCTGTGGAGGAGCGAGCCCGATGCAACGACCCCTGGACGAGGGCGGCGAGTCCTGGGCCGACGACGACGAGCTGGCCGGAGAGATCGAGCTCTACGGCGACCTCGTCGTGGCGGCGTCGTCGCAGGAGGCACCCCTGACCCCGGTCGAGATCGACAGCGTCCTGGGGCTCGACGACGACACCCGCGACCTGACCCCCGAGCGCTCCTCGGACCGCGCGGCCACCTGAGCCACCCCTGAGCCGCGCCCGAGCCACCACCCCCCGAGGTGCCGAACGGGGGCGCCGTCCGGGTGACCAGGAGGTGACGCCCAGGTTGCGTCCCGGGGAGCGTCCTGCTCTAGCCTGAGCCGGGCTCGCCGCCGGTGCGGGCCCGCGACCGCGACCGAGGGTCGCCCGCGCCCCGCCCAGAACCCCGGAGATCCCGTGCGCCTGCGCCTGACTCCCCAGGACACCAGCTTCTTCGACCTGTTCGGCACGCTCGCCGCCACCCTCGTCGAGGGGGCGGGCATGCTCGCCCAGCTGCTCGGCCAAGACCAGGCCGGTCGCGAGGTGGTGGCGCAGGAGCTGCGGGACGCCGAGCACCGCGCCGACGAGGCGACGCACGCGATCATGCGCCGGCTGAACTCCTCGTTCATCACCCCGTTCGACCGCCAGGACATCTACGCCCTGGCCGGCGGGCTGGACGACTGCATGGACCACATGGAGGCCGCGGCCGACCTGATCGTCCTGTACAAGGTGGGCGAGCTGCCCGCGGGCGTCACCGACCAGGTCGCCGTGCTGCAGCGCCAGGCCGAGGTCACCGCAGACGCCATGCCGCGGCTGCGTGCGCTGCGCGACCTGGCCGACTACTGGGTCGAGATCAACCGCCTGGAGAACCAGGCCGACCGCTCCTACCGCAAGCTGCTCGGCGAGATGTTCGACAACGTCTCGGACGCGGTGCACCTGATCAAGCTGCGCGAGATCGTCCAGGAGCTCGAGTTCGCGGCCGACGCGTTCGAGAAGGTCGCCCACACGGTCGAGACGATCGCGGTCAAGGAGTCCTGACGCGGTGGAGCTCGCTCTCGTCGTCCTGGTGGTCGCGATCGCCCTGGCGTTCGACTACACCAACGGCTTCCACGACGCCGCCAACGCGATCGCGACGTCGGTCTCCACCCGGGCGCTGACGCCGCGCGTGGCGCTGGCGATGGCGGCGGTGTTCAACCTGATCGGCGCGCTGCTCGGCGAGGGGGTCGCCAAGACCATCGGGTCGGGGATCATCAACCCGGGCGAGGGCCACGACGGGCTCGTCATCGTGATGGCCGGGCTGCTCGGCGCGATCGCCTGGAACCTCATCACCTGGTGGCGGGGGTTGCCGTCGTCGTCCTCGCACGCGCTCATCGGCGGGCTCGCCGGCTCGGGCATCGCGGCGGCGACCACGGTGCACTGGGACGTCATCCTCACCAAGGTCGTCCTGCCGATGATCGCCTCGCCGCTGGTCGGCTTCGGCGCGGCGTACCTGCTGATGGTCGGCATCCTGTGGGCGTTCCGGAACTCGGTGCCCGGCAAGACCAACCGCCGCTTCAAGCTCGCGCAGACCGTCTCGGCCGCCGCGATGGCGCTCGGCCACGGCCTGCAGGACGCGCAGAAGACGATGGGCGTCATCGTCCTGGCGCTGGTGGCCGGCGGGTACCACGAGGGCACCGACATCCCGCTGTGGGTGAAGCTCGCCGCGGCGCTCGCGATCAGCGCCGGTACCTACGCGGGCGGCTGGCGGATCATGCGGACGCTGGGCCGCCGGATCATCGAGCTCGACCCGCCCCGCGGCTTCGCGGCCGAGACCGTGGCGGCGTCGGTGCTCTACACGACCGCCTTCGCGTTCCAGGCGCCGATCTCTACCACGCACACCATCACCTCGGCGGTGATGGGCGTCGGCGCCACGAAGCGCGCGTCCGCCGTCAGGTGGGGTGTGGTGCGCGAGATCCTCACCGCCTGGGTGCTCACCATCCCGATGGCGGGGCTGTCGGCGGCGCTCTTCTACTACATCGCGCACTTCCTCTTCGGCTGACGCCCGCGCGCCCCGGACGGCGGCGTCGGGAGCCGGTCAGCAGGACGGGTTGCGCCGCTCCAGCAGCACGGTGTCGCGCCAGCGCCCGTCCAGCCGCGCGATCCGGTTGCGGACGGCGAGGGTGCGGTAGCCCGCCGAGCGGTGCAGCGCCAGGCTCGCGCGGTTCTCGGGGAAGACCGAGGTCTGCAACGTCCACAACCCGGCGGCGTCGGCCTCGGTGACCTGGCGGTGCAGCAGCGCCCGGCCCACCCCACGTCCCCGCGCCCGCTCCGCCACGTACACCGCGCCCTCGGCGACGCCCGCGTAGCACTGGCGGGCCGAGGTCGGCGACAGCGCCGTCCACCCGACGACCTCGCCCTCGCGCTCGGCGACCCAGGCGTGCCCGGGCAACCAGCGGGCCCGCATCGTCGCGGCGTCCGGCACGGCGGTCTCGAAGGTGGCGTCCCCGGTGGCGATGCCCTCGGCGTAGATCTCCAGCACCGCGGGCAGGTCGTCGTCCTCGACCGCGCGGACGGAGACGTCGGCCGGCAGGTCCGTGGGGCAGCACGGCACCGAGGCCAGCGTGCCCATCACGACGTCGGCGGCGTGCGGCAGCCCCGTGCAGCAGGCCGCGTTCACCCGTACCCGGGTGGTCGTGCCCACCTTCTCGGTGAGCAGGAAGCCGACCTCGGCGAGCCGGCGGACGTGGTGCGACGCCGTGGACTGGCTGATGCCGAGCTGCTCGGCGAGGTCGCCGACCCGGGCGTCGCCGGCGGGCGCCGTGGCCACCGCGTGCAGCAGCCGGACCCGGGTGGGGTCGGCCAGGGTGGCGAACCAGGCGGCGTAGGTCTCCGCCTCGTCGGTGCCGAGGGCCGCCGCGGCGGTGCGCGCGACGGGGGACGGGAGGGTCACGGTCACCCGCCCAGAGTATCGATCGAGATCGATGGTTGCAATCATCGAGTGACGTCAATACGTTCTTCCATCGACAGCCATCGATCGAAGGAGCACCCCATGTCCCTCCCCGTCGTCGTCGTCGGAGCCGGTCCCGTCGGGCTGGCCACCGCCGCCCACGCCCGCCGGCGCGGGCTCGATGTCGTCGTGCTCGAGAGGGGTGAGGCCGCCGGCGCGGCCGTCACCGACTGGGGCCACGTGCGGCTGTTCTCGTCCTGGTCCGAGCTCGTCGACCCGGTGGCGGCCGAGCTGCTGGCGCGCTCCGGCTGGTCGGCCCCCGACCCCGCGGCCTTCCCGACCGGCGGGCAGTGGGTGCAGGAGTACCTCGCGCCCCTCGCCGCCGCGCTGGTGGGCGACGGCGCGCAGGTCCGGTACGGCCACCGGGTGACGGGCGTGGCCCGCCGCGGCCGCGACGTGCTCGTCGACGAGGGGCGCACCACCGAGCCGTTCGACGTCCACGTCGAGGCCGACGGCGGGCACCTGGTGGTCGAGGCTGCGGCGGTGGTCGACGCCTCCGGCACCTGGCTCGGCCCGAACCCGCTCGGCGCCGACGGCTACCGGCTGCCGGGCGAGCGGACGCACGCGGCGCGCATCACGTACGGCATCCCGGACCTGGACGACCCGACCGTCGCCGCCCGGTACGCCGGCCGGCACGTCGCCGTCGCCGGCGCCGGCGCGTCGGCGCAGAACGTCCTGGTCGCGCTGGCGCGGCTCGCCGAGCGGGAGCCGGCGACCCGCGTGAGCTGGCTCGTGCGTCGCGGCGAGGTGGCCTTCGGCGGCGGCGCCGCCGACCAGCTGGAGCAGCGCGGCGCCCTCGGCCTGCGGGCCGAGCGCGCGGCCCGCTCAGGTGCGGTGCGCACCTTGACCGGCTTCCGGACCACGGCGGTGGACGGGGGCGGCGACGGCACGCTGCGCCTGACCTCGGCCGACGGCCAGGTGCTCGACGGCGTCGACGAGGTGGTGGTGGTCACCGGCTTCCGCCCCGACCTGTCCTTCCTGTCCGAGGTGCGGCTCGACCTCGACCCGGTGCTGCAGGCACCGCGCACGCTCGCGCCGCTGATCGACCCCAACCACCACTCCTGCGGGACGGTGCACCCGCACGGCGCCGCCGAGCTGGCCCAGCCGGAGCGCGGGCTGTACCTGGTCGGCATGAAGTCCTACGGGCGGGCGACGTCGTTCCTGGCCCTCACCGGGTACGAGCAGGTGCGCAGCGTGGTGGCCGCGCTCGCCGGCGACCACGAGGCGGCCTCGCGGGTCGAGCTGGTGCTGCCCGAGACCGGCGTCTGCAAGGGGTCCGGCCAGCCGGCGGGGCTCCCGCTCGTGCAGGTCGGGGCCGGAGGCGGCAGCTGCTGCGCGTGAGCATCGCCCCCGCCCGGGTCGGTCACGCACACCCCCGGGTCCGACGCACAGCGCCGGGGGCGTGCGTCGAGCCCCACGGTGTGCGTCGGCGGCGTGCCGGACAGGTTCACCTCTTGTTCATCGAGACCGGTCTATCGATAGACGGGGGTCGATCTAGGATGGGCGCGTGACCACCGAGCCGGCCCTGGCCGACCCCTGCTGCGCACCGCTCGGCGAGGGCGCCCTGGACGCCGAGCAGGCGGCCGAGCTCGCGCTGCGGCTCAAGGCGATCGCCGACCCGGCCCGGCTGCGGCTGCTGTCGATGCTGCTCGCCTCCGAGGGCGGCGAGGCCTGCACCTGCGACCTGGTCGGGCCGCTCGGGCTGAGCCAGCCGACCGTCAGCCACCACCTCGGCCGGCTGGCCGCCGCCGGGATCGTCGAGTCGGACCGCCGCGGCCGCTGGACCTGGTACCGGGTGCGGCCGGACGCGCTGGCGTCGCTGCGCGCGGTGCTCGACCCCGGCCCCGGCCCCGGCCCCCGTCGACGTCCCGGGTCCGGCTGCTGATGGCGGTGCTGCTCCGGCGCCGCCTGCTCGCCGAGGCGGTCGGCACCGGCGCCCTCGTCGCCGTCGTCGTCGGCTCCGGCGTGATGGCGCAACGGCTCTCGCCCGACGACGTCGGCCTGCAGCTGCTGCAGAACTCGTTCGCGACCGCGCTCGGCCTTGCGGCGCTGGTCGCCTGGCTGCTGCCGGTCAGCGGCGCGCACCTCAACCCGGTGGTCACCCTCGCCGCGGCCTGGTGGGAGCGGGGCACCGGCACCTGGCGCCGCCGTGACGTCGCCGCCACCGTCGCGGCCCAGCTCGTCGGCGCCGTCGTCGGGACGGTGCTGGCCCACGCCATGTTCTCCGGCACCCTCGACCACCCGCTGCTCGGCACGTCCACGACGGAACGGGCCGGGGCCGGCCTCTGGCTCGGCGAGGTCGTCGCGACGGCGGGCCTGGTCGCGCTCATCGGCTCCCTGGTGCGCACCGGCCGCACGGCCTGGGCCGCACCGGCCGTCGGCGCCTACATCGGTGCGGCGTACTGGTGGACCTCGTCGACCTCGTTCGCGAACCCGGCCGTCACCCTCGGCCGGGCGTTCACCGACACCTTCGCCGGCATCGCCCCCGTCGACGTGCCCGCCTTCGTCCTGGCGCAGCTGGCCGGCGGTGCGCTCGGCGCCGCCCTGGTCGCCGCGCTGCACCCCGTCGAGCCCGCCCCCGCCCACCAGCCCGTCACCACCGGAGGTCGTCCGTGATCAACCACAAGGCTCCCGAGGTCCTCTTCGTCTGCGTCCACAACGCCGGCCGCAGCCAGATGGCCGCCGGGCTCCTGCGCCACCTCGGCGGCGACGGGGTCGTGGTCCGCAGCGCCGGCTCGGCGCCGGCGGACTCGATCAACGCGGCGGTCGTGGAGGTGATGGCCGAGAGGGGCATCGACGTCACCGACCAGGTGCCGACCAAGGTCACGACCGAGCAGGTGCAGGCGTCCGACGTCGTGGTGACGATGGGCTGCGGCGACGCCTGCCCGTGGTTCCCCGGCAAGCGCTACCTGGACTGGCAGCTCGAGGACCCCGCGGGCCAGGGCGCCGACGCCGTCCGCCCGATCCGCGACGAGATCGAGCGCCGGGTGAGGGTGCTGCTCGACGAGCTCGGCGTCCCCGCCACCGCGTGAGAGGCGCTGCGGCTCAGCCGAATCGGCCGGAGACGTAGTCCTCGGTCGCCTTGTTCGCCGGCGTGGAGAAGATCCGCGAGGTGTCGTCCATCTCGATCAGCCTGCCGGGCTTGCCGGTGCCCTCGATGTTGAAGAAGCCGGTGTAGTCGCTCACCCGCGCGGCCTGCTGCATGTTGTGGGTGACGATGACGATCGTGTACTGCTCCTTGAGCTCGTTGATCAGGTCCTCGATCGCGAGCGTGGAGATGGGGTCCAGGGCCGAGCACGGCTCGTCCATCAGCAGCACCTGCGGCTCGACGGCGATCGCGCGGGCGATGCAGAGCCGCTGCTGCTGGCCGCCGGACAGCCCCATGCCCGGCTTGTCGAGCCGGTCCTTGACCTCGTTCCACAGGTTGGCGCCGACCAGCGACCGCTCGACCAGCTCGTCCATCGCCTTCTTGCCCGCGCGCTTGGCGTTGAGGCGCTTGCCGGCGACGACGTTCTCGTAGATCGACATGGTGGGGAACGGGTTCGGCCGCTGGAACACCATGCCGACCTGCGACCGGACGGTGACCGGGTCGACACCCGGGCCGTAGAGGTTCTGGCCGTCCATGACGACCTTGCCCTCGACGCGCGCCCCGGGGATGACCTCGTGCATCCGGTTGAGCGAGCGCAGGAACGTCGACTTCCCGCAGCCGGACGGGCCGATCAGCGCGGTCACCTTGCGGGGCTCGATGGTCATGGCGACCTGCTCCACGGCCTTGAAGCTGCCGTAGTAGATGTCGAGGTCGGAGATCTCGATGCGCTTGGCCACTGGGGTTTCCTTCTCTTCGCTTCGGTCTTCGGGGCTCGCGGCTCAGCGGCCGGTCTTGGGCGAGAACACGCGGGACACCACGCGGGCGACCACGTTGAGCAGCATGACGATGAGGATGAGGGTCAGCGCGGCCGCCCACATCCGCTCGGTGTACGAGGCGGTGTCCACACCGGGTGTCGCGTACTGGTAGTAGGCGAACACCGGCAGCGTCGCCATCCGGCCCTCGACGAACGGGTTCACGTTCAGGCTCGTCGTGGTGCCCATCGTGATGAGCAGGGGTGCGGTCTCGCCGATCACGCGGGCGATGGCGAGGGTCACGCCGGTGGCGATGCCGGCCAGGGCCGTCGGGATCACGACCTTGACGATCGTGCGCCACTTCGGCACCCCGAGCGCGAAGGACGCCTCGCGCAGCTCGTTCGGCACCAGCTTCAGCATCTCCTCGCAGGAGCGGACCACCACCGGGATCATCAGCACCGACAGCGCGACGGCGCCGGAGATGCCGCTGCGGGTGCCGGGGCCGAGGAACAGCTCGAACAGCGCGTAGGCGAACAGGCCCGCCACGATCGAGGGGATGCCGGTCATCACGTCGACGAAGAACGTGATCGCCCGGGCGAGGCGGCCGCGGCCGTACTCGATCAGGTAGATCGAGGTGAACAGGCCGATCGGCACCGAGATGACGGTCGCGAGCGCGGTGACCACGAGCGTGCCGATGATCGCGTGGTACGCGCCGCCGCCCTCACCGACCACGCCACGCATGGAGTAGGTGAAGAACTGCACGTCGAAGCGCTCGGCGCCCAGCCGCACCACGGTGTACGCCACGGAGACCAGCGGGGCGAGCGCGACGAGGAACGCCGAGGTGACCACGCCCGTGACGGCCCGGTCGGTGGCCTTGCGCGGCCCCTCGACGGTGCGCGACACGGCGTAGATGCCGGCGACGTACAGCAGGGCGGCGACCACGGCGCCGACGGCCAGGCTGCCGGCCGCGCCGAGCCCGACGGCCAGGCCGACGGCAACGGCCACGCCGGCGACGGCGAGCGGCGCCCAGCCCGGCAGCACGCCGTGCTCGTGCAGCTTCTCCTCGGTGGAGGAGGGCGTCGGGGTGCCCGGCGCGTCCTTGGTCAGGGTGGTCATGCGTCGGCTCCCGAGAACGCGGCCCGGCGGCTGATCATGTAGCGGGCCAGCATGTTGACGCCGAGGGTGATGACGAACAGCACCAGCCCGGAGGCGATCAGGACGTTGACGTCGAGCCCGCTCGACTCGGGGAACTTCAGGGCGATGTTCGCGGCGATCGTCGACGGGTTCTGTCCGGTGATGAGGTTGAACGACACCAGGCCCGGGCTGACCGACAGCACGATCGCGACGGCCATCGTCTCGCCGAGGGCGCGCCCGAGGCCGAGCATGGCGCCGCTGATGATGCCGGAGCGGCCGAACGGCAGCACCGTCATCCGGATCATCTCCCAGCGGGTGGCGCCGAGCGCCAGGGCCGCCTCCTCCTGCAGCCGCGGCGTCTGCAGGAAGACCTCGCGGGTCACCGCGGTGATGATCGGCAGGATCATCACGGCCAGGACGACGCCGACGGTGAGCATCGTGCGCCCGCTGTCGGTGGCGGGTCCGGAGAAGAACGGCAGGAAGCCGAGGGTGCGCTCGAGCCAGGCGCTCGCGTCGCCGACGCGGGGCGCGAGCACCGCGATGCCCCACAGGCCGAAGATCACCGACGGCACGGCGGCCAGCAGGTCGACCAGGTAGCCGAGGGCGGCGGCGAGCCGGCGGGGCGCGTAGTGCGAGATGAACAGCGCGATCCCGATGGCGAACGGCGTCGCGATCAGCAGGGCGATCGCGGCCGACAGCAGGGTCCCGAAGACGAGGGGCCAGACGTAGGCGACCAGGCCCTCGCCGCCCTCGACGTCCTCGGTGGGAGCCGTGATCGCCGGGAGCGCCTCGGCGACCAGGAACGCGGCCACCCCCGCCAGGACGACCAGGATGAGGATGCCGGCGCCGCGGGACGTGCCCGCGAAGGCGGTGTCGCCGGCTCGGCGGACCGGCTTGGCGACGGGTTCGGCGGTGGTGGTCAACGCCTCGGGATCCTCTCGGGAGCGGTGGTTGCGGGGCGGGGCGGGCGGTCCGAGGGCTGCTCGGACCACCCGCCCCTGTCGAGCCGGTGGATCAGCTGCCGGCGGTGATGGCCTCGATCGCGGCCTCGGCCTTGGTGCGGGCCTCGGCGGAGATCGGTGCGGCGCCGGCCGCCTCGGCGGCGGCCTGCTGGCCCTCCTCGCTGACGACGTAGGACAGGAACGCCTTGACCACGTCGGCGGTCTCCTGGTCCTCGTAGGTGGTGCAGGCGAGGTGGTACGACACCAGGATGATCGGGTAGTTGCCCGCCTCGGTGGTGTCGCGGGCGATGTCGATGGCGTAGTCGTACTCGCCACGGTCGGCGACCGGCTCGGAGCCGTCGACGACGGCCGCGGCTGCCTCGGGGGTCGGCTCGACGTACTCCTCGCCGACCTTCACCTTGACCACGCCGAGGTCGCCGGCGCGGCTCAGGTCGACGTAGCCGATGTAGCCGTCGCCCGCGGTGACCGCGTCGACCACGCCGGAGCTGCCGTTGGCGCCCTCACCGCTCTGCAGCGGCCACACGCCGTCGGGCTCGGAGGTCCACACGTCCGGGGCCACCTGGAACAGGTAGTCGGTGAAGTTGTCGGTGGTGCCGGAGTCGTCGCTGCGGTGCACCGGGACGATCGGGGTGGCCGGCAGGGTCGCGTCGGGGTTCTCCTCGGCGATCTCCGGGGCGTCCCAGGAGGTGATGGCGCCGGAGAAGATCCCGGCGATCGTGTCGGCGGACATCTGCAGGTCCTCGACGCCCTCGAGGTTGTAGATCACGGCGATCGGCGAGACGTAGTTCGGCATCTCGATGACCTCGCCGCCGCACTGCTCCTGGGCGGCGGTCAGCTCCTCGTCCTCGAGGTAGGCGTCGGAGCCGGCGAAGGCGACCGAGCCGTCGGCGAAGGACTCGCGGCCACCGCCGGAGCCGACCGGGTCGTAGCTGACGGTCGCGTCGGGGTTGGCGTCGCCGAAGGCCGCGATCCAGGCCTCCATGGCGGCGCTCTGCGAGGTGGCGCCGGCGCCGGCGATGGTGCCCGAGACGGCCTCGGCCGAGTCGCCGGCCGGGGTCGAGTCGCCGTCGCTGCCGCCCTCGTTGGCGGGCGCGCAGGCGGCCAGGCCGAAGGCGAGCGCCACGGCGGCGGGAAGGGCCGTACGGGCCAGGGTGGAGCGCTTCACGGAAGGGGTACCTCTCGTCGAGGAGGGCCGTGCTCGGCCCGGGTGGGACGTGACGCGGCTGACGCTAAGGACGAGAGGTTGACTGCAGGACCGCTCCGGGTGAACCACGGGTGAACGGGGCCGGAACGCTGGTCGGCGCACTCGTCCGTCCGGTCGACCTGTGAGCACACGCAGTGGTAGTGCCTCGTGACAAAAAGGTCAGACCGCCCGGGCGAGCGGAGCGAGCCCCGACGGGTCAGACCACGCGGGCGACGTGGCGCTCGACGGCGACGACGCGTCCGGAGGAGTGCGCGACGTGGGCGACGAGCAGCTCGCCGGGCGCGAGGAACGGGTCCCGGGCCGGCAGGTCGCCGGAGCGGCCGACCTCGGCCCGCCCGGCCAGCGCGCCGAGCAGGGTGCCGAGCACCGGACGGTGGGTGCACACGACCACGGGGCGGCGCTTCGCGACCAGCTTGCGGACCAGGTCGGCGGTCTTGGCCCGGTCGCGGCGGTGGCCGTCCTCGCTGAGGGCGTTCTTGGTGCGCAGCTTGGTGCCGAGCAGCCCGCCGTGGCGGGACAGGAACGGCTCGACGGTCTCGGTGCAGCGGCGCCACGGGCTGCTCATCACGCGCTTGGGCGCGTAGGCGGCGAGGGTGTCGACGACGGCCTCGGCCTGGGTCCGCCCGGCGCGCACCAGCGGGCGCTCGGCGTCGGCGTGCGCCCAGGCGCTCTTCGGCCGGGCGTGGCCGTGCCGCAGCACCCCGATCGGGAAGGTCCGCAGCGTGCCGTCCTCGTAGGCCTCGACCACCTGCAGCAACTGGGTGCGGTCGCCCCGCCGGGTGAGCATCTGCTCGGCCTGGGGTGCAGACACCCAGCGGGTCTCGTCCACCTCCTCGGGGTTCGGCGGCGGCGGCAGCGTCCCGGACGGGCCCGCGGCGGCCCAGTAGCGCACGGACTTCTGCAGGCCCTCGCCGAGGGTGTAGTGGGCCGACGGCAGCGGGCGGCCCAGGGCGACCCGCAGCCCGGTCTCCTCCTGCACCTCCCGCACGGCGGCGGCGGGGAGCGACTCGTCGCCCTCGACCTTGCCCTTGGGCCAGGACCAGTCGCGGTACCGCGGGCGGTGCACGACCAGCACCTCGAGGACCCCCGAGCGCTCGCGCCAGACCACCGCACCGGCCGCCAGCACCGGCGGTCGCGAGCGCGCGCCCACCGCTTAGCGCCTGCGCGCCGCGCGACCGGCCGAGCGCTCCCGGATCGTCACTTCCTGCAGGTCGCGCAGCCGGTCGCCGTGCTCGTCGAGGTGGTGCCGGGTCCAGTGGCCGTCGGGCTCGAGGTGCCACGACGCCGTGGTCTCGTCCATCGACAGGTCGAGCAGGTGGTCGAGCTCGGCGAGGTGCCCGCGGTCGGTGATCCGCACCAGCGCCTCGACGCGGCGGTCCAGGTTGCGGTGCATCATGTCGGCGCTGCCGATGAAGGTGACCGGGTCGCCGCCGCCGGCGAAGGAGAAGATCCGCGAGTGCTCGAGGAAGCGGCCGAGCACCGAGCGCACCCGGATGTTCTCCGACAGCCCGGGCACCCCCGGGCGCAGCCCGCAGATGCCGCGGACGACCACGTCGACGGGGACGCCGGCCACCGAGGCGCGGTACAGGGCGTCGATGACGTCCTCGTCGACCATCGAGTTGACCTTCATCCGCACGGCTGCCGGACGTCCGGCCTCGTGGTGCTCGATCTCCTGGTCGACGTACCGCACCAGGCCCGCCCGCAGCGACCGGGGCGCGACGAGCAGGCGGTTGAATGCCGTCTTCGGCGCATAGCCGGAGAGCTGGTTGAACAGCCGGGTGAGGTCCTCGCCGACCTCGGCGTCGCTGGTGAGCAGGCCGAGGTCCTCGTACAGCCGCGCGGTCTTCGGGTTGTAGTTGCCGGTGCCGACGTGGCAGTAGCGCTTGATGCCGTCGGACTCCTGCCGCACCACCAGCGACAGCTTGGCGTGCGTCTTCAGGCCGACGATGCCGTACACGACGTGCACGCCCGCCTGCTCGAGCTTGCGGGCCCAGGAGATGTTCGCCTGCTCGTCGAAGCGCGCCTTGATCTCGACCAGCGCGAGCACCTGCTTGCCGGCGTCGGCGGCGTCGATGAGGGCGTCGACGATGGGGGAGTCGCCGCTGGTGCGGTACAGCGTCTGCTTGATCGCGAGGACGCGCTTGTCGGTGGCCGCCTGCTCCAGGAACGCCTGCACCGAGGTCGAGAACGAGTCGTAGGGGTGGTGCAGCAGCACGTCGCCCTTGCGGATCGCGGCGAAGATGTTGCTTGGCTTGGCCGTCTCGCGCCCGTCGGTGAGGTGCGGGTGGGTCTTCGGGACGAACTTGGGGAAGTGCAGGTCGCCCCGGTCGACGTCGGCGACGGTGCCGAGGCCGCGCAGGTCGAGCGGCTCGGGCAACGTGAAGACCTCGGACTGGTTCACGCCCAGCTCGCGCACCAGCAGGTCGCGCACGCGGTGCCCGACGTCCTCCGAGAGCTCGAGCCGGACGGGCGGGCCGAAGCGACGCCGCAGCAGCTCCTTCTCCAGCGCCTGCAGGAGGTTCTCGGCGTCGTCCTCCTCGACCTCGAGGTCCTCGTTGCGGGTGACGCGGAAGGTCTTGTGCTCCAGCACCTCCATGCCCGGGAAGAGCTGGTCGAGGTGCACGGCGATGAGGTCCTCGAGCCCGATGAACCGGGTCTGCCGAACCTGGTGCGTGCCGCTGCCGACGACCTCCTCGCCCGGGTCGGGCTCCACCTCGACGAAGCGGGGGAGCAGCGGCGGCACCTTGACCCGGGCGAAGTGCTCGGTGTCGGTGCTCGGGTTGCGGACGACGATCGCGAGGTTGAGCGACAGGCCGGAGATGTAGGGGAACGGGTGCGCGGGGTCGACGGCGAGCGGCGTGAGGACGGGGAACACGCGCTCGTCGAAGATGTCGTGCAGACGCTGCTTCTCGTTGTCGGACAACGAGTCCCAGGTGACCAGGTGGATCGACTCGTCGGCCAGCGCAGGGCGCAGCACCGAGGCGAACAGGTCGGCGTGGCGGGCCATCAGGACGGCGGCGCGGTTGGCGATCGCGTCGAGCACCTCGCGCGGCTCCAGGCCCGACGCCGCGGTCATCGCCAGGCCGGTGGCGATCCGGCGCTTGAGGCCGGCGACGCGCACCATGAAGAACTCGTCCAGGTTGCTGGCGAAGATCGCGGTGTACCGCACCCGCTCGAGCAGCGGCAGGGTGTCGTCCTCGGCCAGCTCCAGCACCCGCTCGTTGAACGCCAGCCAGCTCAGCTCGCGGTCTAGGAAGCGGTCGGCCGGCAGGTCGACGTGGGGGGCCTCGACGGGCTCCGGCGGGGGGACGGCCAGGCGCTGCACCGCGGCAGCACGGGGTCCCGGTGTCCTCGCCTGGGTCGTCATGGTCGTCAGTGTCGCACCGGAAGGTGAACGGTTCGCGACGTACGTCAGGAGCCGTCGTCCTGCTGCCCGAGCCGGTACTGCACGTCGACGTGCGCCACCTCGAAGCCCTGGCGGCGGTAGAGCGCGACGGCGGGGTCGTTGTCGGCCTCGACGTAGAGCAGGACCTCCGCGAGCGACGGGCCGTCCGCCCCGGCCCGGGAGGCCAGGTGGGCGAGCCCCGCCCGCAGCAGCACGCCGCCGAGCCGGCGACCCTGCGCGGCCGGTGCCACGCCGAGCACGTAGACCTCGCCCGCGGCCGGGCCCTGCGGCGAGGGCGGGTGGACCTTGGTCCAGTGGAAGCCGAGCAGCTCGCCGGTGCCGGTGTCCTCGGCCAGCACGAACCCCTCGGGGTCGAACCACGGCTCCTGCTGCCGCTCGCGCAGGTCCTCGGCGGTGGTCCCGCCCTGCTCCGGGTGGTGGGCGAAGGCGGCGGCGTTGACGGCCAGCCACGCCGGCTCGTCGCGGCCGACGACGAACGTCCGCAGCACCACCCCGTCGGGGGCCTGCGGCGCCGTGGCGTCGTCGGCGGTCAGGGGGCGTCGCATCTGCCACAGCTCGCGGGCCCGCTCGGCGCCGGTGCGAGCGGCCAGCGCGGCGGCGCCGGGGTGGTCGCCGTGGGCCCAGGCCAGCACGGTCCCGGCGACCGGGCCGGTGACCGCGGCCGCGAGCGCCGCGCCGACCCCCTGGCGGCGGTGGTCGGGGTGCACGCACCCCTCCACGGTCGCGCTGCCGTCGTCCGCGGCGGAGACCTGGGCGTAGCCGACCAGGGCGCCGTCGCGCAGGACGCCGAGGTGGTGCACGCCCCGGCGCGGGTGCCGCAGCGCCAGGTCGCCCGCCTCGGACAGGGCGGGCGAGCCGTCGGCCCGCGCCGCGGCCTCCACCAGGGCGGGGACGCCGGCCAGGCCGGCGCCGTCGAGGTGCTGCACGTCGGCTGCGCTCACCCGGCCGACCCTACGGGGCGAGGTGGGGCGATTCACCCTGTCGGCCTGCACCCGGGCGCCCGGGCGCGACGTAGGGTCGAGCCCGCCACCCGCTCGGGGCCGACCAGCCAGGAGAACCATGTCCCCCACCCCCACGCGCCGCCACGCGGCCGCCGGCCTCCTCTGCGCCGGCGCCGTCGTCGCCGGCCTCGCCGCGGCGCTGCCCGCGCAGGCCGACCCGCCGGCCGGCAAGGCCTCGAAGGCCAAGACCACCGAGATCCAGGTGCTCGGCCTCAACGACTTCCACGGCCAGCTCGAGCCGGTGCCGTCGACCAGCTCCGGCGGGCGCATCGGCGCCACCCCGGCCGGCGGCGCGGAGTACCTCGCCACCCACGTCGCGGCGCTGAAGGCGACGAACCCGAACACCCTGTTCGTCTCGGCCGGCGACCTGATCGGCGCCACCCCGCTGACCTCGGCGCTGTTCCACGACGAGCCCACCATCGAGGCGTTCAACCTGATGGGCCTGGACTTCAACGGCGTCGGCAACCACGAGTTCGACGAGGGCGTGGACGAGCTCCTGCGGATGCAGGAGGGTGGCTGCCACCCGGTCGACGGCTGCCAGGACGGCGACGGCTTCGGCGGCGCCGACTTCCAGTTCCTCGCCGCGAACGTGGCGTACAAGGACAGCGGCGAGACGATCTTCCCGCCGTACGCGGTGCGCCACTTCAACGGCGTCAAGGTCGGCGTCATCGGCATGACCCTCGAGGGCACGCCGGACATCGTCAGCCCGGCCGGCATCTCCACCGTCGACTTCTTCGACGAGGCCGACTCGGTCAACGCGCTCGTCCCGGTCCTGCAGGCGCAGGGCGTCGAGACCTTCGTGGTGCTGCTGCACGAGGGGGGCACCGCCAACGGCGGCGTCGTCAACGAGCAGACGATCAACTCGTGCGCGAACCCGACCGGCGCACTGCCGCCGATCGTCGACCGGATGGACGACGCCGTCGACGTGGTCGTCACCGGCCACACCAACTGGGCCGTCAACTGCGTCATCGACGGCAAGGTCGTCACCGGCGCCGCCGCCACCGGCCGCCTGGTGACCGACATCGACCTGACGGTCAGCCGCGCCACCAAGGACGTCGTCGGCGTCACGGTGGAGAACAGGATCGTCACCCAGACCGTGCCGAAGACGGCCGCGATGACCGCGCTGGTCGACAAGTACAGGACGCTGGCGACCCCGTTCGCCAACCGCGTGATCGGCAGCATCACGGCCTCCCTGCTGCGGACGGCCAACCCGGCCGGCGAGTCCTCGCTGGGCGACCGGATCGCCGACGCCCAGCAGTTCGACGCGGCCACCGCCGGCACCGGCTCGCAGTTCGCGCTGATGAACCCCGGTGGCATCCGCGCCGACCTGACCTACCCGAGCAGCCCGGCGGGCGAGGGCGACGGCAAGGTCACCTACGGCGAGGCGTTCGCGGTCCAGCCGTTCGGCAACAGCCTGGTGACCATGACGCTGGACGGCGCCCAGATCGACGCCGTGCTCGAGGCGCAGTACCGGCTCAACGCCCAGGGCCTGCCCGCGAACGTCGTGCTGCAGCCGTCCGAGGCGCTGAGCTACACCGTCAGCGCGTCGGCGCCCATCGGCAGCAAGGTGGGTGCCATCGCGGTCGACGGCGTCCCGGTCACCGCCACCGGGACCTACCGGGTGACCGTGAACAGCTTCCTCGCCGACGGCGGCGACGGGTTCCCGGTCCTGCGCGAGGGCACCGACCGGGTGGCGGGCAACGTCGACACCGACGCGTTCGAGAACTACCTGGTCGCCAACCCCTCGGGCGTCACCCCGGGCTCGCAGGACCGCATCGCCCTGGTGCCGTGACCGGCGCCTGACCTCCTCCCGACCCCCTCCGTGGCGATCGGCGGGGACCCGTACGGAGCACCGGGCCGGGGCGCGGACGTGATGACGTCCGCGTCCCGGCCCGTCCCGTTCACCCGTCAGGGGCAGACCTTTGACGGCCCGGTGACCGTCGGCGACGATGTGCCCGGCGCGGGCCCTCCTCGGGTGGCGCCGGCCGCGCGGGTGGTGGACCCGTCGCGGCCCCTGGCGGCTCGGGGGTGGGTTGTGGTGCAGGTGGAGCAGGACCGGACGGCGCCGGCGCGCGAGCAGGTCGTCGACCTCGGGGTCCCGGCGCTCGAGCAGTGGTGCCCCGGCTGCGCCGGGTCCGGCTCGGTGCACAGCGCGGCCTGGGCCCGCTGGGACGAGGAGCACGCGCGGCTGAGCGTCCAGGCCGTCGACGCGTGGCGCGAGCCGATCCTGCAGACCATCGTCAGCGAGCGGCTGGCCGAGCTGAGCGCCCGCAGCCCGCAGGAGCCGCGCGTCCTCGGCTGCGTGCGCTGCGCCGGCCTCGGCGTGGTCCCGACCGCGTTCGGTGCGTCGGTGCTCGACCTGGTGCGGCGCCACCTCGGCTGAGGTCAGGCGTCGACCGGTGCGCTCTCGGTGACGTCGCTGTCGCGGCGGCCGGGCGGGACGAACCGGTAGCCGACGTTGCGCACGGTGCCGATCAGCTGCTCGTGCTCCACCCCGAGCTTGGCCCGCAGCCGCCGCACGTGGACGTCGACGGTGCGGGTGCCCCCGAAGTAGTCGTACCCCCACACCTCCTGCAGCAGCTGCGCCCGGGTGAACACCCGCCCCGGGTGCTGCGCCAGGTACTTCAGCAGCTCGAACTCCTTGTAGGTGAGGTCGAGCGCGCGCCCGCGCAGCCGCGCGGTGTAGGTGCTCTCCTCGATCACGACGTCGCCCGCCCTGATCTCGTCCGGCTCGTCGTCGTCGCCGGCCGCGAGCGCGAGCCGTCCGGCCGTGAGCCGCAGCCGGGCCTCGACCTCGGCCGGGCCCGCCGTGTCGAGCAGGACGTCGTCGGCGCCCCAGTCCGCCGCGACGGCGGTGAGCCCGCCCTCGGTGAGCACGAGCAGGAGCGGGGACGACAGGCCGGTGGTGCGCAGCAGCCGGCACAGTGACCGGGCGGCGGCCAGCTCGCGCCGGCCGTCGACCAGGACGAAGTCGGCGACGGGGGCGTCGACGAGCGCGACCGGCTCGGCGGGGAGCACCCGCACGCTGTGCGGCAGCAGGCCGAGCGCGGGCAGCACCTCGCTGGACGGCGCCAGCGCGTTGGTCAGCAGGAGCAGCTGCGCCACGCGGTCCTCCTCCCCGTGCGCCCCCCCGTGCGGGGAGCCGTCGACGATCGGCCGGGAGGCAGCAGGATAGGCGGGTGCGGGGAGGGCCCGTCGCAGGCGTCCGGATGTCTGCCAGGATGCCGGGCGTGGTCCGCGCCGTGCCCGCACTCTCCGCCGCCGTCCTCGGCGTGATGGTGGCCGTGGCCGCGCTCGCCGGACCGACCCTGCTCGCCGGGGCCCTGCTGGTCACCGTCGTCGTGATGGCGACGGGCTGGCCCACCCTGCTCGGGCTGCCGACCCAGCGCGGCTCCACCACGGTGCTGGCCCTGTGCGGGACCGCCGCGGTGCTGGTGGTCGCCCTGTCCGGCGCGCAGGAGCGCCGGCTGGCGCTGCTCGCGCCGCTGCTCGCCCTGTCGGTGGTGGCCACGTTCACCCACCAGCTGCTCCGCCGCGACATGCGCCCGCGCCTGGTCGAGAGCGTGGCCGGCGTCGTGTCCGGGGTCGTGGTGATCGAGCTGGTCGCCGGGTGGCTGGCCGCGGCCGCCGGCAGCGTCGACCTCGTCCTCACCGGCGTCGCCGGGCTCGTGCCCGCTGCGCTCTCCCTCGCGCTGCCCCTGCCGCAGCGGGTCACCGGCGCCATCTGCCTGGTCGCCGGCACCGTCTCGGCCGTGCTGGCCTCGGTGTTCCTCGACGAGGTCGCCAGCGTCCCCGCCGCCGTCACCGGCGCCCTGGTCGCCGTCCTGCTGGTGGCCTTCGACCGGCTGTTCGCGCCACTGCCGTCGGTGACCTCGCGCCAGGCCGGCCTCGCGCTCGGCGCCGCCGCGGTGTGCTGCACCGGAGCGATCGCCTACCTGCTCAGCCAGGTCATCGGCTGACCGGCGAGGGCCGCCGGACACAGGGCCATCAGTAGGAGACGCGGGGCCTCAGTAGACGAGCGCCTGCACGTCCGCTGCGAGCGCGCGCTCGACGAACGAGGCAGAGCCGGCGACCCGGACGCCGTCCAGCAGGTCGTCCGGCCCGAGCCCGCGCCGGGCGGCGCACTGGGTGCACACGGTCACCGAGCCCCCGGCGAGCACGGCGGCGAGCAGGTCCGCGGCGGGCGAGGCGTGCTCGAGCACGAGCTCCCCGGCGCGGCCGGGGACGGCCAGCCAGGCGCCCTCGCCGGTGAGCCACAGGTCGACCTGCGCGCCGGCGGCGACGGCGGTGGCCGCCACGGTCAGGGCCTGGTTGGCCCGCTCGGGCGCGTCGGTGCCGCAGGTGCACTTCACCAGCAGGGGACGGGTCATGCCCGCAGGGTAGGGCGGACGGCCGGACGGTAACCTCGGGGCATGGGCGCGCTCGAGATCTTCTACCTGGTCCTGCTGCTGCTGTCCTCGGTGGCGATCGGCGGGTTCGCGCTGCTCGTGCTCTACAAGCTGTTCTCCGGCCAGCGCTGAGCCACCCCGTCCCGTGCCCTCGCCGCTGGAGATCCCCGCCGACCTGCCCGCCCCGCTGGTCCCGCTGGCCTGGATGATCGGCCGCTGGGAGGGCGTCGGCGTCGTCGGCTACCCCACCGTCGAGGAGCGCCGCTTCGGCCAGGAGATCGACCTCTGGCACGACGGCCGCCCGTTCCTGCACTACCGCTCCCAGGCCCACCTGCTCGACGACGACGGCGCGGTCGTGCGCCCGCTGGCCACCGAGACGGGCTACTGGCGCGTGGTCGTGCCCGCGGACCCCGAGGCCGCCGCGCGCGAGGCCGCCGGGGTCGACGTCGAGCTGCTGCTCGCGCACCCCACCGGGATCGTCGAGATCTACACGGGGCGCTCGCTGGCCGGCCGGGTCGACCTCAGCACCGACGTCGTGGCCCGCACCACCACCGCCAAGGAGTACACCGCCGCGACGCGCCTGTACGGGCACGTCGAGGGCGACCTGCTGTGGGCGATGGACATGGCCGCGGTCGGCCACCCGCTCACCCCGCACGCGTCGGCGCGGCTGAAGCGCGTGCCGTGAAGGTCCTGCTGCGGCTGGTCCTGCTCGTCGTCGTCCTGCTCGTGGTCGCCGCCGGCTGGATCGCCTGGACCGGCGACCGCGCCCGCACCGACCTGCTCGTGGCCCGCGACGAGGTCGACGTGATGCTCGGTGCGGCCCGCTCCGGCGACGACGAGGCCGCCCGCGCCTCGCTCGCCACGGTGCAGGAGCGCACCGGCGCGGCGGCCCGCCGCACGTCCGACCCCGTCTGGAGCGCCGCCGGCCTGGCGCCGGTCGTGGGCGACGACCTGGGCGCGGTCAGCGCGCTGGCCGAGGAGATGCACACGGTCAGCACCGACGTGCTCGGGCCGCTCGTCGACGTCGCCGGCACGGTCGAGCTGTCCACCGGCGAGCCGCGCGGCACCGACCCGGCCGCGGTGGCCGCCGCCGCCGACCGCGTCGAGCAGGCCTCGGCCGCGCTCGGCGCGAGCCGCACCCGGGTCGAGCAGCTGCCGTCGGACGACCTCGTCGGCCCGGTCGCGGACGCGCGCACGCAGGTTCTCGACGCGATGACCGAGGCGCAGGCCGTGCTCGACCCGCTCGCTGCGCTCGCCGGGCTGGTGCCGTGACGCGCGCCGCCGCGGGAAGCATCGGCGCGGTGCGGACGCTGTGGACGAGGTGAGCACCACGACGCAGGTCCCCGACGGCACCACCAGCGCCACCCCGACCGGCAGCGAGCGGGCACCGTCGCCCCTGCTCGCCCGCGAGGGCGCCGTGGTCGGCGAGGGACCGGACGCCGGCGTCGCCTGGCACCTCGGCGACCCCGTCCGCGAGCAGCGGCTGCTGCTGTCCGGCGAGGCGGTCACCGACCTGTCCCACCGCGGGGTCGTCACCGTCACCGGCCCGGACCGGCTGACCTGGCTGGACACCCTCAGCACCCAGTGGCTGCGCGACCTCGCACCGGGCGCCGCCCGCGAGGCGCTGGTGCTCAGCCCGCACGGGCACGTCGAGCACGTGCTGCACCTGGTCGACGACGGCAGCACCACCTGGATCACCGTCGAGCCCGGCGCGCAGGAGGCGCTGGTGGCCCACCTGGAGCGGATGCGGTTCATGCTCCGGGTCGAGGTCGCCGACGTCACCGACCGGTGGGCCGTGCTCGGCCACGTGCCGGTCGGGTCACCGGTCGACTCCCCGCTGCCCGTCTGGGACGACCCCTGGCCGCGCACGGCCGAGGGCGGCGTCCGCTACTGCCTGGCGCCCGACGACGAGCACCCCGGCGCCGAGCGCGCCTGGCGCGAGGTGCTGGTGCCCCGCGACGGGCTGGTGGCCGCGGTCGCCGGCCGGCCGCTGGCCGGCACCTGGGCGAGCGAGGCGCTGCGCGTGGCCGCCTGGCGCCCGCGCGCGGGCTTCGAGACCGACCACCGCACGATCCCGCACGAGGTCGACTGGCTGCGCACCGCCGTTCACATGGCCAAGGGCTGCTACCGCGGCCAGGAGACGATCGCCCGGGTGCACAACCTGGGCCGGCCGCCCCGCCGGCTGGTGCAGCTGCACCTCGACGGCTCGGGCCACCAGCTGCCCGGCCGCGGCGCGGAGGTCGTCGGCCCCCAGCGCGCGGTCGGCCACGTCACCAGCGTCGTGCGCCACCACGAGCTCGGCCCGGTCGCGCTCGCGCTGGTGAAGCGGTCGACGCCGGTCGACGCCCCGCTGACCGTCGAGGGCGTCGCCGCGTCCCAGGAGGTCGTGGTCGCCCCCTGACGGGCGCGCGTCCGACGCCACGTCCGGTCCCTTCGGTACCGTCCTGGCCACCGTCCTGCCCGGGAGGAGCGACATGGACACGGAGCACGTCGAGAGCGCAGCGGGGTCCCGCGGGCACCGGGGGCCTTCGCTGTCCCCCGGGGCCTACGAGGTCACCACGACGACCCGGGACGAGCGGTGACGACGTCGGGCGAGGTCGCCCGCACCCTCGGCAGCGACGCCCCGGTCGACGACGTGGAGCTGGACGGCGTGTCCACCCTCGGCGCCCCGAGGCCCGGCACGCTGTCGTTCTCCACCCGCTGGGACGACTACGTCGAGGCCACCGTCCGGCAGTTCCCGCAGACGCTGTTCATCGTCCCGCCCGAGGCGCCCGCGCTGGGCAACGTCGTGCACCACGCCCGTCCCCGGCTCGGCTACGCCCAGGCCCTGCGCGCGCACTTCGCGCAGTCGGCCGCGGGCGAGATCGCCCCGACCGCCGTCGTCAGCCCGTCGGCCACCATCGGCTCCAACGTCACCATCGGGCACTTCTGCGTGGTCGAGGACGGCGCGAGCATCGGCGACGGCTGCGTCATCGGCCACCACACCGTGGTCGGCGGCGCGGTGCGCCTCGCGGAGGGCGTCTCGGTGGGCACGCACTGCTCGCTCGGCGGCGCCGGCTTCGGCTTCGAGCACGACGAGACCGGGCGGCCGCTGCGCATCACCCACCTCGGCGGCGTGGAGATCGGCGCGGGCACCGAGATCGGCAACCACGTCTCGATCGCGCGCGGCACGATCGTCGACACCACGATCGGCGAGCACGTGAAGATCGACGACACCGTGTTCATCGCGCACAACGTGGTGGTGGGCGACAACACCTTCATCATCGCCGGCGCCGAGATCAGCGGCAGCGTGACGATCGGCAAGGACGTGTGGATCTCGCCCGAGGTGTCGGTGATCAACAAGGTGAGCATCGGCGACCGCGCGCTGGTCGGCATCGGCGCGGTCGTGGTGCGCGACGTCGCGCCGAACACGATCGCCGCGGGGGTGCCCGCCAAGGAGCGCGGGCCGCGTTTCCCGGACGCCTGAGCGGGCCGCGTCCGGCCGGCTGCGGTCTGCGACACTGCGCGGCATGCCGGCCACGACCCTGATCACCGTCGCCCCCACGGGGGCGGAGACCTCCAAGCAGGACTGCCCCCAGCTGCCGACCACGCTCGAGGAGCTGGTCGTGACGGCGAAGGCGTGCGAGGCGGCCGGGGCCGCGCTTGTGCACGTGCACGTCCGCGACGACGACCACGAGCCGACCCTCGACCTCGGACGCCTGCGCGACACCCTGGACGCGCTGCGCTCCGAGACCGACCTGGTCGTGCAGCTGTCGACCGGCGGCAGCATCCACGACCCGCTCGAGACCCGGCTGCGGGTGCTCGACACCGAGCCGGACTCCTGCTCGCTCACCTGCGGCACCACGAACTTCGGCGACGGCGTCTTCCTCAACCCGTGGGAGCTGATGGCGGACCTGTACCGCCAGGCGCAGGAGCGCGAGGTCGTCCCGGAGTTCGAGCTGTTCGACCTCGGGCACGTGTGGTCGCTGCAGCGGCTGCTCGACCAGTACGGCCTGCCCTACGGCGGCAAGGTGCACGTCGACTTCGTCACCGGGGTCCCGGGCGGGATGCCGGGCACGCCCGCCGCGCTGCTCGCCGGGGTCGCCGCCCTGCCCGCCGAGGTCACGTCGTGGTCGGCCACGGGCATCGGCCGCACCCACCTGCCCGTCCTGGCCGCGGCGCTGTCGGCCGGCGGCCACCTGCGCGTCGGCATGGAGGACAACCTCGTCTACGCCAAGGGCCGCCCGGTGCAGGGCAACGACGAGCTCGTCGCCCGCGCCGCCCGGATCGCCACCGAGCTGCAGCGCCCGCCGATGAGCACCGACGACGCCCGGCGCTTGCTCGGGGTGAAGGACCGCCGCACGCGAGCGGCGTGACGGACGCCACGTCCGCTTGCTGCCGCTAGCGCTTGCATGTGCTAGCAGGAGCAAGCAGAGTGGGGGCATGGCCACGCTGAAGGTTCCCGAGCTCGGTGAGTTCCTCCGGGAGCAGAGGCAGGGGGCGAAGCTCTCCCTGCGCCAGCTCGCGGAGGCCGCGGGGGTGTCCAACCCGTACCTGAGCCAGGTGGAGCGCGGCCTGCGCAAGCCGAGCGCCGAGGTGCTGCAGCAGATCGCCAAGGGGCTGCGGATCTCGGCCGAGGTGCTGTACGTGCGCGCCGGGATCCTCGAGGAGGGCTCCGGTCGGGCTGAGGTCGAGACGGCCGTGATGGCCGACCCGCACCTGAACGAGCGGCAGCGCCGTGCGCTGCTGGACGTCTACGCCTCGTTCCGCAGCGAGAACGCCCGTGAGGCCGAGCTGGCCGCAGCAGGCGACGCGGCTCCTGCTCCCGCCCCTGCTCCCGGGGCCGACGAGCAGGCCGACCAGCCGGCGGCGACGACGCCCCGGACCCCACGCCGGAAGGCTCCCGCCTCCCGCACGACGGGGGCCGCCGCGCGACCGCGCGCGGCCCGAAGCACCACGACCACCAAGACCACCCAGACCACTCAGAGCACGAAGAACACTGGAGGACAGTGAGATGGCAACCCTGACCGAGGACCTCAAGAAGACCGCCGTGGACGCCGGGTACGTCGTCGTCGGCATCACCGACCTGGCCGTCGAGCGCGCCCGCGGCGCGCAGGCGCAGCTGGTCCAGGTGGGCACCGACGTGCGCACCGAGCTGGCCGCCGAGCGGCTGCAGGCGCGGGTCCGCACCCTGCCGCAGCAGGCGCGGACCCTGCCCACCGCCGCCGTGAGCCGTGGCCTCGAGGCCGCCGGCAAGGTGGAGGAGGGCTTCGACGACCTCGCGGGCCGCGGCAAGCAGCTGGTGGGTCGCATCCGCAAGCAGAAGGCGACCCAGGACCTGGTCCAGCAGGGCCGCACCACCCTCAGCCGCACCAAGGCCGCGGTGACCACCGTCCGCCGTGGCGCCAAGGACACCGAGGTGGCCGCCAAGGGCACCGTCACCAGCGCCCGCAAGGACGCCGCGACCACCGTCGAGGCCACCCGCGCCAGCGTCAGCAAGGCGACCGCCAAGAGCACCAAGCCGGCCGCCAAGCGCACCGCCACCACCGCCAAGAAGCGCACCACCGCGTCCAAGACCGCCGCCAAGGGCGCCGGCACCAGCGCGCGCAAGACCGCGACGAAGGCCGTCAAGGCCGCGTCGTCGGCCGCCGACAAGGTCGGCTCGGCCTGACCGTCCGTCCGGTCGCAGGTCGACCGGAGCGTGACGCTCCTCGCGAGGGCCCCCGGGTGACCACCCGGGGGCCCTTCGTGTCGGCGCGCGTACGGCAGGATGCGGGCATGAGCCTGAAGGTCGGTGTGGTCGGGTGCGGCTACCTCGGGGCGGTGCACGCCGCGTGCATGACCGAGCTCGGCCACGACGTCGTCGCCGTCGACGTCGACGAGCGCAAGGTCGAGGCGCTGGCGTCCGGGCGGGCACCGTTCTACGAGCCCGGCCTCGACGACCTGCTGGAGCGCACCCTGGCCACCGGGCGGCTGTCGTTCGGCACCGACCCGGCCGCGCTGGCCGACCGCGAGGTCGTCTTCGTCTGCGTCGGCACCCCGCAGCGCAAGGGCGAGCTCGCCGCCGACACCTCCTACGTGCACGCGGCCGTCGACGCCGTGGCCGGCGCCGCCCAGGGCGAGACCCTCGTCGTCGGCAAGTCGACCGTCCCGGTCGGCACCGCGAGCATGCTGGCCCGCCACATCGCGGTCGAGGCGCCCAACGTCGAGCTCGCCTGGAACCCCGAGTTCCTGCGCGAGGGCCACGCCGTCCAGGACACGCTGGCGCCGGACCGGTTCGTCTTCGGCGTCCGCTCCGCCTGGGCCGAGGACCTGCTGCGCCGGGTGTACGCCACGCCGCTGTCCACCGGCACGCCGGTGGTGGTCACCGACTTCGAGACCGCCGAGCTGGTCAAGGTCGCGGCCAACGCCTTCCTCGCGACCAAGATCTCGTTCATCAACGCGATGTCGGAGGTGTGCGAGGCCACCGGCGCCGACGTCGTGCAGCTCGCCGACGCGATCGGCCACGACGACCGGATCGGGCGCAAGTTCCTCGGCGCCGGGCTCGGCTTCGGCGGCGGCTGCCTGCCCAAGGACATCCGCGCCTTCATGGCGCGCGCCGGCGAGCTCGGCGCCGACCAGGCGCTGACGTTCCTGCGCGAGGTCGACGCCATCAACATGCGCCGCCGCTCGCGGATGGTCGAGCTCGCGCGCGAGTCGCTCGGCGGCTCGTTCGTGGGCAAGCGGGTCGCGGTGCTCGGCGCCGCGTTCAAGCCCGACAGCGACGACATCCGCGACTCGCCCGCGCTCAACGTCGCCGCCCAGATGAGGCTGCAGGGCGCGGAGGTGGTGGTCACCGACCCGCGGGCGGTCGAGAACGGGCGCCGGATGTGGCCGGACGTCACCTTCGTCGAGACGCCGGACGAGGCGCTCGAGGACGCCGACGTCGTGCTGCTGGCCACCGAGTGGGACGAGTACAAGGCGATCGACCCGGTCAAGGCGGGCGAGCTCGTGCGTGACAAGCGGGTGCTCGACGGCCGCAACGCCCTGGACGCGAAGGCGTGGCGCGACGCGGGCTGGACCTACCGGGCGCTGGGCCGCGGGGCGGGTCAGCCGTGAGCGACGACGTGGGCACGGCGGCGGTTGCCCTGGCCCGGGTGGTGCGGGGCGGCGTCGTCGAGTCGGTGCACCACGGGCACGTGGTCGCGGTCGACGCGTCCGGCGAGATCCTGCTCGCCGCAGGCGATCCCGACGTCGAGGTGTTCGCGCGCTCGTCGCTCAAGCCGCTCCAGGCGGTGGCGATGCTGCGATCGGGCCTGGTGCTCGACGGCCCCCTGCTGGCGCTCGCCTGCGCCAGCCACAACGGCGAGCCGCACCACCTCGAGGGGGCGCGCAGCATCCTGGCCGGGGTCGGCCTGGACGAGTCCGCGCTGCAGAACACCCCCGACCACCCCCTCGACGACGCGTCGTCCCTCGCGTGGCGCAGCGAGGGCAGGGCCAAGGCGTCGATCGCGCAGAACTGCTCGGGCAAGCACGCGGCGATGCTGGCGACCTGCGTCGCAGCCGGGTGGGACACCGCCACCTACCTCGAGCCGGGGCACCCGCTCCAGCAGGCCGTCCGGGCGACCGTCGCGGAGCTGACCGGCGGCGAGCCCGAGCACACCGCTGTGGACGGCTGCGGGGCGCCGCTGTTCTCCTGCGGCCTGCGCGGCCTGGCCCGGGCGTTCGGCGCCGTCGCGGCGGCCGCAGCCGCAGGCGGCGACGACGAGCAGGCGCGGGTCGGGCTCGCGATGTCCGCGCACCCGCACATGGTGGGCGGCACCGGGCGCGACGTGACCGCGCTGATGGCCGGCGTGCCCGGGCTGGTCGCCAAGGACGGCGCCGAGGGCGTCTACGCGGTGGGTCTGCCGGACGGCCGCGGGGCGGCGCTGAAGGTGCTCGACGGGTCCCAGCGTCCCCGGCCGGTGGTGATGGCGGCGCTGCTGCGCGCGCTCGGCGTGCAGGCCGACGTGCTCGACGAGGTGGGCACGGTCCCCGTCCTCGGGCACGGCGAGCCCGTCGGGGCGGTCGAGGCCGTCCTGCCCGCGCCGCGGTGAGGGTCGTCCTGCAGCGCGTCACCTCGGCCCGGGTCGAGGTGGGCGGCGAGGTCGTCGGCGCGGTCGACGGCGCCGCCAACCCGTCCGGCCAGGCGCTGCTCGCGCTGGTCGGCGTGACCCACGACGACGGCCCGGTCGAGGTCGTGGCCCGCAAGGTGGCCGACCTGCGCGTGCTGGACGGCGAGCGCTCCGCCGCCGACGTCGGCGCCCCGGTCCTGGTCGTCAGCCAGTTCACGCTCTACGCCGACACCCGCAAGGGCCGGCGCCCGTCCTGGTCGGCAGCCGCGCCGGGGCCGGTCGCCGAGCCGCTGGTGGAGCAGGTGGTGCAGGCGCTGCGGGCGCGCGGGCTCGAGGTGGCGACCGGGCGGTTCGGCGCCGACATGCAGGTCCATCTGGTGGGTGACGGGCCGGTGACGCTGGTCCTGGACGCCTGACCCGTACGATCGACCTCGTGGACTCCGTCTTCGCCTTCCAGAGCATCCTCATGGTCGCCCTCGGTCTGCTCGCCCTGGCGCTGCAGGGGTTCGCCCTCCTCGACGCCGTCCGGCAGCGGGCCGACGCCTTCCCGGCCACCAGCAACCAGACCAAGACGATCTGGCTCGCGATCCTCGGCGTGGCCGTGGCGATCGGCATCGTGTCGGTCTTCGGCCCGCTCAACATCTTCAACCTGCTGGCCGTCGTGGCCGCCGGGGTCTACCTGGCGCGGGTGCGGCCGGCGATCCGGTCGATCACCGGGCGCGGTCCGTCCACCGGCGGCTGGTAGCGCTCACCGCGGGGCCACGGCCTCCCAGTCGACGCCGAGCTCGCCGAGCCGCCACCGCGCAGGCCCGTCCCGCACCGGCCAGCCGGCGTCACGCACGGCGCGGCAGGTCGCCAGGAACCGTTGCCGCACACCGAAGGACGCCATCGGCGCGTTCCGTTCCCACGCGTCGTCGAGCGCCCGCAACCAGGCGTGCACCGCCTCGCCGGGGACGTTGCGGTGGATCAGCGCCTTGGGCAGCCGCTCCGCCACGGCGCCCGGGCGCTCGAGGTCGCGCAGCCGCAGCGACAGCGTGAGGCTGCGCGGGCCGTCCGTCCCGACGGCCACCCAGGCCGCCCGGCGGCCGATCTCGTCGCAGGTGGCGTCGACGAGCAGGCCGTCCGGCCCAAGGTGCGCGGTGACCTCTTCCCAGGCGCCCGCGACCTCGTGCTCGCCGTACTGCCGCAGCACGTTCGCCGCCCGCACCAGGGCCGGACGCCGTCCGTCCACCGGCCCGAGCTCGAAGCCGCCGAGCGCGAACCGGACGCCGGGACGTGCCAGCGGCTGCGCGTCCCGCACCCTGCCGGCGTCGATCTCGAGCCCGACCACCTCGACGTCGGGACGCACCCGCGAGAGCCGGTCGGCGAGCTCGATCGTCGTCACCGGCGAGGCGCCGTACCCGAGGTCGACCACCAGCGGGTCGGCGGCGCCGCGCAACGCACGGGCCGCCGGCCCGGCGAGCCACCGGTCGATGCGGCGCAACCGGTTCGGGCCCGTGGTGCCGCGCGTGACGGTGCCCACGGGACGCTGCGCAGCTGGCACGCGCCCATCATCGCGCGGGCCGGCCGGGCCCCGGCCACCGCGTGCGGCACCGCACGGGGCATGGGTTAGCGTCGCCGGGTGAGCTCCGCCGCACCGGACGCCGCCGCCATCCGCCGGGTGGCCATGCTGTCCGTGCACACCTCCCCCCTCGAGCAGCCGGGCACCGGCGACGCCGGGGGCCTCAACGTCTACGTCGTGGAGCTCGCCAAGCGGCTGGCCGAGCGCGGCACCGAGGTCGAGGTGTTCACCCGCGCGACGTCCGCGTACACCTCCGACCTGGACGGCGCCGACGTCGAGCTCGCGCCGGGGGTCTCGGTCCGGCACGTCGTGGCCGGACCGCTCGCCGGGCTGGGCAAGAACGACCTGCCCGGGCAGCTGTGCGCCTTCACCGCCGGGGTGATGCGCGCCGAGGCCGCGCAGGAGCAGGACTGGTACGACGTCGTGCACTCGCACTACTGGCTGTCCGGCCAGGTCGGCTGGCTGGTCGCCGACCGCTGGAACGTCCCGCTGGTGCACAGCATGCACACGATGGCGAAGGTGAAGAACGCCCACCTCGCCGACGGCGACACCCCGGAGCCGGCCGGTCGCGAGATCGGCGAGGAGCAGGTGGTCGCGGCGGCCGACCGGCTGGTGGCGAGCACGCAGGCCGAGGCCGCCGAGCTGGTCGGGCTGTACGGGGCGTCGCCGGACCGGGTGGCCGTGGTGCCGCCCGGGGTCGACCTCGACACCTTCGCGCCGGGCGGCGACGACGGCCGCGCCGCCGCGCGCTCGCGGCTCGGCGTCGCGCCGGACGCGCAGGTGCTGCTGTTCGCGGGGCGAATCCAGCCGCTCAAGGCCCCGGACGTGCTGGTGCGCGCGGCCGCCCACCTGCTGCGCTCCTCCCCGTCGATGCGCTCGCGGCTGCAGGTCGTCGTGCTCGGCGGCCCGAGCGGGTCCGGGCTCGACCACCCCGAGGAGCTGCAGGAGCTGGCGTCCCGGCTCGGGCTGCACGGGGTGCCGGGCGTGCCGGACGTCGTGCGGTTCGAGCCACCGGCGCCGCGGGAGGTGCTGGCGGAGTGGTTCCGCGCGGCCGACCTCGTCGTCGTCCCGAGCTACAACGAGTCGTTCGGCCTGGTGGCGATCGAGGCGCAGGCGTGCGGCACCCCGGTGGTCGCGGCGCGGGTCGGCGGGCTCGAAACGGCTGTGGCGCACGGCATCTCGGGCGAGCTGGTCGACGGTCACGACCCGGCCGAGTGGGGCAGGGTGCTCGGCGAACTGCTCGCCGACCCGGACCGGATGGCGCGGCTGCGCCGGGGCGCGCGCGGGCACTCCCTGCGGTTCGGGTGGGACGCCACCGTCGACGCGACCCTGGCCGTGTACGCCGCCGCGCGCGCCGAGCGCCTCGCCCGGCTCACCCTGGCGCGACTGCCGTCACCGCCCTCGCCGCAGCCGGCACCCGCCGGCGCGGTCGAGGTCGCGCCGTGACCACGCCCGGGCCGCAGCTGACCAGGGCGCAGGTGGCGCAGCGCGCCCGCGAGGAGGTCGAGGCGTGGCTGGCCGAGGCCGGCAGCGTGGAGACCGACGGGCCGCACGGGCCGCTGCGGGTCGAGCACGAGCTCGGCGTGCGTCCGGGGGAGTACGTGGTGCAGCTGCCGGGCGAGCGCAAGCTGCGCACGCCGGTGTCGCTGCTGCTCGGCGACCACTCGCTGTCGGTGTCGGCGTTCGTCATCCGCAACCCGGACGAGAACCACGCCGGCGTGCACCGCTGGCTGCTCGAGCGGAACCGGCGGCTGGGGCAGGTGGCGTTCGCGATCGACCGGTCCGGCGACGTGTACCTGCGCGGCCGGCTGCCTCTCGCGGCGGTCACGCGCGACACCCTCGACGCCGTGCTCGGCGAGGTGCTCGAGGTGTCGGACGGCTCGTTCAACGAGCTGCTCGCCCTCGGCTTCCTCGACGCGATGCGCAAGGAGTGGGCCTGGCGGGTCTCGCGCGGCGAGTCCACCCGCAACCTCGAGGCGTTCCGGCACCTCCTGCAGGACTGACCTGTCACCACCCCGCCGACCTCCCGGTCGTCCCGGTGGTGACAGGGTGGTCGGGTGTCAGGGGTAGGCGGTCGGCTCGGTCGGGCAGCCGTGGGTGCGGCGCCAGGAGCGCACCTCGGGGGCCGGGTCGGCGTCGACGCCGGTGCGCCAGCTCTCCAGGAACGGGAACGGGCTGACTGCCCCGCGCCGGGTGAACCAGTCGCCGGGCCCGCACGAGGCGGGGCTGAGGCCGAGGTGCAGGTGGCAGCCCGTGCCCGCCGCGGAGCCGGTGTCGCCGACCGCGCCGAGGACCTCGCCGGCCCGCACCCGCTGCCCCGGCTCGACCAGCACCGCCGACAGGTGCGAGCCGTAGTAGCGCACCCCGTCGTCGCCGAGCAGCGTGACCGACAGGCCCCCGCGATCGGCGCCGGCGTTCGTCCCGCGGTCCCAGAGGTCGGCGACCGAGGTCTCGGAGACGACGCCCGCCGCGACGGCGAGCACCGGCGTCCCGCAGGCGACGAACAGGTCGGTGGCGGGGTAGTCGTGGTGGTCGCGGGCGTAGTCGGCCTCGGCGGCGACGGGGAAGGCGCGGCTGCCGGCGACCACGCGGCCGGCCAGTGCGGGCAGCGGCAGGTCCGGCTCGGGCTCCAGCTGTGCCGCCCCCCGCGGCACCGCCGCGGTCAGCGTCCGCTGCTCGCGGGGCGGCCCGGACGGCTCCGGCAGCGCGGACGCGAGCAGCAGCGCGAGGGCCAGCCCACCGACGGCTCCGGCGCTGGTGAGGACGTGGGCGAGCACCTGGCGTGCCGTCGTGGCCGCCGCCGTCGTGCCGCGTCCGCCGTCGCGTCCGGGAGTCATCGCGGGCCATCCTCTCCCGGGCGGGCCGGATCGGGCCCGCTCAGTAGGCTGGCGGCATGTCGTACACGCTGGTCATGCTCCGCCACGGCGAGAGCGAGTGGAACGCCAAGAACCTGTTCACGGGCTGGGTCGACGTCCAGCTCTCCGACAAGGGCACGGACGAGGCGGTGCGCGGGGGCGAGCTGATGCTGGCGCAGGGCGTGCTGCCCGACGTCGTGCACACCTCGCTGCTGCGGCGCGCGATCACCACCGCCAACCTCGCCCTCGACGTCGTCGACCGGCACTGGATCGAGACCAAGCGGTCGTGGCGGCTGAACGAGCGGCACTACGGCGCGCTGCAGGGCAAGGACAAGAAGCAGACCCTGGCCGAGTTCGGCGAGGAGCAGTTCATGCTCTGGCGCCGCTCGTACGACGTCCCGCCGCCGCCGATCGACCCCGACGACGAGTTCAGCCAGGCGGGCGACGTCCGCTACGCCGGCCTCGGCGCCGACCTGCCCGCGAGCGAGTGCCTCGCGGACGTCGTGGAGCGGATGCTGCCGTACTGGGAGTCCGAGGTCGTGCCCGACCTGCGTGCGGGCAAGGTCGTGCTGCTGGCGGCGCACGGCAACTCGCTGCGGGCGCTGGTCAAGCGCCTCGACGGCATCGGCGACGACGAGATCGCCGGCCTCAACATCCCCACCGGCATGCCGCTGGTCTACGAGCTCGACGAGGACATGCGCCCGACCGTCCGCGGCGGGCGCTACCTCGACCCCGACGCCGCCGCGGCCGCCGCCGCGGCCGTCGCGAACCAGGGCCGCTGACACCGCTCGACACGACGGTCAGCCGCAGCTGCGGCTGATCGCGTCCTCGACGCGGTCCTGGGCGGGCGCGAGGGCGCCGTCGGGAGCGCCCGCGGCGAGCGCCGACAGCTGCTCGCCGGCCACGCGCACCGTCTCCGGCGAGGCGTCGGGCAGGGTCACCGCGGCCAGCTCCGGCTCCAGCGCGGCCCAGTAGCCCTCGACCAGGTCGACGTCGGCCCTGACCGACGGCGGCGCCTCGTCGGTCAGCGCGTCGCGGACGGCGGCCCAGTACGCCGGTGCGCCGGTGCCGGCGGCCACGACCGTCACCGTGAGCGCCTGCGGGTCGGTCGCGGTCAGGCCGAGGCGCTCCAGCTCGGCGGCGCCACGGTCGTCCAGGGCGGTCCGGGCGGCGCCGATGGCGTCGCAGTCGAACGCCGCGGGTGCGGGCTCGACGGGGTCGGGCGCCGGGTCGTCCGAGCAGCCCGCGAGCGCGCCGGCCACCAGCACGAACCCGCCCACGAGGGCGGTCGGCAGGAGGCGTCGGGGCACCCCCCGGACGCTAGCCCGTCACGAAGGGTGGGGCGTGGCGGTGGCCTCGGCGGCGAGGTCCCACTGGCCGGTGACGAGGAACTGCACCCGCTCGGACAGCGACACCGCGTGGTCGCCGAAGCGCTCGAAGTAGCGGCTGCCGAGGGTGACGTCGACGGCGGCCTGCACCGGGTGCGACCAGGTCGGGGAGGCCAGCTCGTCGAAGACCCGGCGGTGCAGGTCGTCGAGGGCGTCGTCGTCGTGGCCCATCTCGGCGGCGACGGTGAGGTCGCGGCTGGCGATGACCTGGCCGGCCTTCTCGGCGAGCCGGACGCCCGTGGCGCCCATCTCGGCGAACAGCGGCTCGAGGTCGGCCGGGATGACGTGGTGCGGGAAGCGCAGGCGGACGAGCTTGGCCACGTGCCGGGCCAGGTCGCCCATCCGCTCGATCGTGCTGCTCATCCGCAGCCCGGCGACCACGACGCGCAGGTCGGTGGCGACGGGCGCCTGCCGGGCGAGCAGCTCGACGGCGCGCTCGTCGACCTGGCGCTGGATCGCGTCGATCTGGTCGTCGCCGGCGATGACCTTCTCGGCCAGCGAGAGGTCGGCCTCGAGCAGCGCGCGGGTGGCGTCGCCGAGCGCCGCAGCGGCGAGCGCCGTCATCTCGACGAGCTGGCCGTCGAGGTGCTCGAGCTCGGTGTGGAACTGCTGACGCATCGGGGTCCTTCCGGAGTGGCTGCTGACGGGACGACGCACGTGCCGCGACCCTCACTGTCGGGTGCGACGGTGAACGCCGGTCGCTGCCCAGGTGAACACTTGGGGACGCCCCCGCCCGCCGGTCCCGTGCGGTCGGGGAGCGCTCCCGGGCAGCCCTACCCTGGCAGTGTGCAGCCCTCGGTCGCGCTCGTCGCGGTGGCCCTCACCGTCCTGGTGCTGGTCGTCGCCCTCCTGGCGTTCCGCTGGAGCGAGCGCGAGACCACCGTCGCCGAGGAGCCGCGCCCCGAGCTGCCGCGCGGGGTCACCGACGTGCTGGCCGCGCTGCGGTCTGCGGCCGTCGTCGTCGACGTCGCCGACGCCGTGGTCCGGGCCACGCCACCGTCCTACGCGCTCGGCCTGGTGCGCGGCCACGAGCTGGCCCACCCCGAGCTGCTCGACATGGTGCGCGCCGTGCGCCGCGACGGGATGGTGGTCGAGCGCGAGCTCGAGCTGCCCCGCGGCCCCCTCGGTCGCGGCACCCTGGTGGTGCTCGCGCGGGTCGCAGCGCTGGGCAGCCTGCACGTGCTGGTGCTGGTCGAGGACCGCACCGAGGCCCGCCGGGTCGAGGAGGTGCGGCGCGACTTCGTGGTCAACGTCTCGCACGAGCTGAAGACGCCGGTCGGCGCCATCTCGCTGCTGGCCGAGACGATGGAGCAGGCGGCCGACGACCCCACTGCCGTGCGGCGTTTCGCCGGCCGGATGCACCGCGAGGCCGACCGGCTCGCGGCGCTGGTGCAGGAGATCGTCGACCTGTCGCGGCTGCAGAACGCCTCGGCGCTCGCCGAGCCGGAGCTCGTCGACGTCGACCAGGTCGTGGCCGAGGCCGTCGACCGCGCGCGGCTGGCGGCCGACGGCAAGCGGATCACCCTGGACGTCGCGCAGCCGTGCCACGCCTCGGTGTACGGCGACCACGACCTGCTCGTGACCGCCGTGCGCAACCTCGTCGACAACGCGGTCCGGTACTCCGAGGAGGGCACCAGGATCGGGATCGGCCTGTCCCGCAAGGGTGACCTGGTCGAGATCGCCGTCGCCGACCAGGGCATCGGCATCCCCGAGGCCGACCAGCAGCGGGTGTTCGAGCGCTTCTACCGGGTCGACCCGGCCCGCTCGCGCACCACCGGCGGCACCGGTCTGGGCCTCAGCATCGTCAAGCACGTCGTGGCCAACCACGGCGGCGAGGTGACCGTGTGGAGCCAGCCGCAGGCCGGTTCGACGTTCACCGTCCGGCTGCCCGTCGCCCTGTCCGCCGACGCGGTCCTGGACGACCCCGTGCCGGAACCCACCCACGACCGTGCCGCGGCACCCGCGCGCGCCAGCAGCAGGAGGAGCAGGACGTGACCCGGATCCTGGTGGTCGAGGACGAGGAGTCGCTCTCGGACCCCCTGTCGTACCTGCTCGAGCGGGAGGGTTTCGAGGTCGCCGTCGCGGCCGACGGGCACGCCGCGCTCGACGAGTTCGACCGTGGCGGAGCGGATCTGGTGCTGCTCGACCTGATGCTGCCGGGACTGCCCGGCATGGAGGTGTGTCGCGCGCTGCGCGCCCGCAGCAGCGTCCCGGTGATCATGCTGACCGCCAAGGACAGCGAGATCGACAAGGTCGTCGGGCTCGAGATCGGTGCGGACGACTACGTCACCAAGCCGTACTCGTCGCGCGAGCTGGTGGCGCGGATCCGAGCGGTCCTGCGGCGCAAGGGGGAGCCGGACGAGCTGCTGCCGTCGACCATCGAGGCCGGGCCGGTCCGGATGGACGTCGAGCGCCACGTGGTGACGGTGCGCGGCGAGCACACGTCCATGCCGCTCAAGGAGTTCGAGCTGCTCGAGATGCTGCTGCGGAACGCCGGCCGGGTGCTGACCCGCGGCCAGCTGATCGACCGGGTCTGGGGCTCGGACTACGTCGGTGACACCAAGACCCTCGACGTCCACGTGAAGCGGCTGCGCAGCAAGATCGAGGTCGACCCCAAGGAGCCGCGGCACCTGGTGACGGTGCGGGGGCTGGGCTACAAGCTCGACCCGTGACGCCGGGTGGACTCAGCCCTCCGAGCCGCCCTCCTGCTCGCCGAGCAGCTCGGCGTACTCGGGCAGCGAGCCGTCGAGCACGGGCGCCTCGAGGGTGAGGTTGGCGTCGCCGGCGAAGAAGGTGACCGAGACCGCGCGGCCCGGGACGACGTCCAGCTCCTTGATCGTGATCTGCTCGTCCGCGCCGGGCCCGAAGCTGACGCTGTCGTCGCCGTCGACCTGGACGCTCTCGTCGAGCAGCGCCTCGCCCGCTGCCGCGTCCTCGCCCTCCTCGGGCTGGGCGCGGACGGTCATCTGGACCTCGACCTGCTCGCCGGACTCGTTGAAGACCGCGCCGACCAGCTCGGCCGAGGCGCCCTGCTCCTCGGTGAGGACGAACAGGTTGCGCACCGCCAGGTCCCCGACCTCGCCCTGGACGCCGTCCGAGGGTGCGTACGTGACGTTCGTGGTGGTCTGCGGGCTGAACGCCGAGCAGCCGCCGAGCGCCAGGCCGGCGGCGGCGACGGCGGCCACGCGCACGGTGCGGGACGGGTGCGGGACGGTCACGGCAGGCTCCTCGGCGGTGGGGTCGGACGCGCAGCGCAACTGTACCGACCGGCGGGCCCGTGGCCCGACCGGGCGCCCGGAGCGTCCCGTGACCGACCGTTCTCACCCCGCGCGTGCCACGGCCGGTGCGGTCCTGTCAACCCCTTGCGGACGGGCCGGCAAGCCTCTGACCTGCGCAAACGTTCCGTGAGCAGTGTCACGCGACCTCCGCGGCGTGGTACTCTGGAGGCCGCGAAAGGGGAAAAGAGCAGATGGCATTCAAGGTCGGCGAGACGGTCGTGTACCCGCACCACGGAGCGGCTCTCATCGAAGAGATCATGAAGCGCACGATCAAGGGCGAGGAGAAGCTCTACCTCAAGCTCAAGGTGGCCCAGGGCGACCTGACCATCCAGGTCCCCGCCGAGAACTGCGACCTCGTCGGCGTCCGCGACGTGGTCGACCAGCAGGGCCTCGACCGGGTCTTCTCGGTCCTGCGGGCCCCGCACGTGGAGGAGCCGACCAACTGGTCGCGCCGCTACAAGGCCAACCTGGAGAAGCTCGCCTCGGGCGACGTCATCAAGGTCGCCGAGGTCGTCCGCGACCTGTGGCGCCGCGACCAGGACCGCGGCCTGTCGGCCGGCGAGAAGCGCATGCTCGCCAAGGCCCGCCAGATCCTCGTCTCCGAGCTCGCGCTGGCGGAGAAGACCGAGGAGGAGAAGGCCGAGGCCATCCTCGACGAGGTCCTTGCCTCCTGAGCCGCGCGGCGCCCCGAGCGCCCCGGCGCCGGCACCGTCCAGCCGGCAACACACCGCACGATGAGCCCGACTCCCGTCCCGGGGGTCGGGCTCGTCGTCGTCGCGGCCGGTCGCGGCGAGCGCCTCGGCGCCGGTCGGCCCAAGGCGCTGGTCGAGGTCGCCGGCCGTCCGCTGCTCGCCTGGGCGCTGGACGGCGCCCGCGCGGCCGGCCTCGGCGACGTCGTCGTCGTGGCCCCGCCGCAGGCGCTCGGCGAGGTGCGCGCCCTGGCCCCGGGGGCCGTGGTCGTCGCCGGTGGCGAGACCCGGCAGGCGTCGGTCGCCGCCGGCCTCGCCGCCCTGCCCCCCGGCGACCTCGTGCTGGTGCACGACGCCGCCCGCGCGTTCGTCCCGCCGCAGGTGTTCGCGGCAGTGGTCGACGCCCTGCGCGCCGGCGCCGACGCCGTCGTCCCCGGCGTCGCGACGGCCGACACCTTGCGGCACCTCGACGACGGGCCGGTCGACCGGGAGCGCGTCGTGGCCGTCCAGACCCCACAGGGTTTCCGGCGCGCGGTGCTGGAGCGGGCGCACTCCGCTGGCGACCCGACGGCCACCGACGACGCCGGCATGGTCGAACGGCTGGGCGTCCGGGTCCAGGTCGTCCCCGGCTCTGACGAGGGGTTCAAGGTGACCCGCCCGCTCGACGTCGTCCTGGCAGAGGCCCTGCTGCGGTCGCGGGTGGCGCCGTGACCGGCCGCCCCGCGCTGCCGCGCACGGGCATCGGCGTCGACGTCCACGTCCTCGCGCCGCAGGGGTCGGACCGCGAGCTGTGGGTGGCCGGCCTGCACTGGCCGGGCGAGCGCGGCCTCGACGGCCACTCCGACGCCGACGTCGCCGCCCACGCCTGCTGCGACGCGCTGTTCTCCGCCGCCGGCATCGGCGACCTCGGCGCCCACTTCGGCACCTCGCGACCCGAGTGGGCCGGGGCGTCCGGGGCGGCGCTGCTCGCCGAGGCGGCCCGGCTGGTGCGCGAGGCCGGGTTCGAGATCGGCAACGTCGCCGTGCAGGTGATCGGCAACGGCCCGAAGGTCGGCACCCGCCGGGCCGAGGCCGAGGCCGCCCTCTCGGACGCCTGCGGCGCCCCGGTCTCGGTCAGCGGCACCACCACCGACGGGCTCGGGCTCACCGGCCGCGGCGAGGGCGTGGCCGCGGTCGCCACCGCCCTCGTGGTGGCGCGGGGCTGACCGCTCCTCGACCCGCTCGCGCACACCCGGCGGCCCCGCGCACACCGCCGGCGACGTGCGTCGCGCCCCGCGGTGTGCGTCAGCGGTGGCGGGCCGCGCGCGCCATCGCCCGTCGGATCCTGGCCGCCGCCGGGGCGAAGTCGCGCAGGTCCGCCCACACCCACCGCGCGACCTCCCACCCGGCGTCGCGCAGCGCGTCCTCGCGGAGCTTCTCGGCGAAGACCGCCGCGCCCGCATCGGCACCGGGTGCGAGGTCGCGTCCGTACTTCACCCTGCCGTCGAACTCGCCGACGACGCCGAGCTCGTCCCACCCCGAGGTCGCAGCGACCGACCAGCACCCCGTCCCCGCGCAGGACCTCGAGCTGCGGACGCGGTGCGGGCAACCCGGTCCGGGCGATCGCCACCCGGCTCCGCGACTCGCCGACGCTCTCGCTGCGCCCGTCCGCGAACGCCACCACGCGCCGGGCGCGGGGTGCACCGGGCCACCCGCGGGCGTGCTCCGCGGCCTGCTGCAGCGCTGCGGCGTCGACCGACCTCGACCGCAGCCCCGAGTCGGCCGCCACGACACCTCCCTCGAAGCCGTGCTGCGTGCGAGGTCGACCAGCGTCCGGGCCGGTGAGGTGACACGGACCCCGCTCACCTCGACCACCTCGTCCGCGTCCAACGGTGCCGGCGTGACGTGCACGTCGGTGCCGATCCGGCCGCCACGTCCGCGGGCGCGGGTGAGGTGGACCCGGGACAGGTCGGCGCGCCACAGGTCGAGACCGTGCACGACCGCAGCCGACACGTGGCTCACCACCGCCTCGTCCGACATCGTCCGCGCCGCTGCGCGGACCCTGGCCAGGTGCAGGACGCGCGGCTCGGACAGGCGCGGGTCGGCGCTCGCGTAGACGCCGCGGCGCAACGGGACGAGCTGCGCCGTGCCCGTCATCCGCCGGATCTCGCTCGCCTCCCAACCCGCCGCGAGGAGCTGGGACCGGTCGAGGACGCGCACGGGTTCCATGCCCGCCACGATCCGGCGGGGCCAAGTTTCCCGGGTTGCCAGGGGTCGGCACTGTGGACGACGCGGGCTCCGGCCGGGTTGTGGACAGCAGGGCCTCACGCGGATCGCGACGGCTGACGCACACCGCCGTGCCGCACGCACACCGTCGGGCGTGTGCGCCGGGCCCCGGGCTGTGCGTGATCGGGTCCGGTGTGCGCGACCGGCACGTGGGGCGACGGCGGAGCCGCCATCATGGAGCCATGACCGACGGGGTGATCGACGCGCTGCGGCGCGCGGTGGAGGCGGTGCCGGACGACACGGCGCTGCGGCTGCACCTGGCGCAGACGCTGCTCTCGGCCGGGCGGTCGGACGAGGCGGTGGCCGAGTGCGCGACGGCGCTGCAGCGCGACCCGTCCAGCGCCGACGCCCGCGCCCTGATGGCTCGTGCCCTGGCTCCGGCGACGCCGCCCGTGCCGCCTGCCGGTGCGGGCGACGCGGCGGCGCAGGTGCCCGAGGCGCCGCAGGCCCCGGGCGGGCAGCCGGCGCAGCGACCCACGGCCCGCGCGGACGGGCACGGCTTCGACTGGGACGCCGCCGAGGAGCAGGTGGGCGACGTCGCCGAGCCGATGTTCGTCGACGAGAGCGGTCAGCCCGAGCCCGACGTCGGCGCGTGGGACGTCGAGAAGGCCGGCATCACCCTCGCCGACGTCGGCGGCCTCACCGAGGTCAAGGACCGGCTGGAGGCGGCGTTCCTCGCGCCGCTGCGCAACCCCGAGCTGCGCAAGCTGTACGGCAAGTCGCTGCGCGGCGGGCTGCTGCTCTACGGGCCGCCCGGGTGCGGCAAGACCTTCGTCGCGCGAGCGGTCGCCGGCGAGATGGGCGCTGGCTTCATCTCCGTCGGGATGTCCGACGTCCTCGACATGTGGATCGGCAGCAGCGAGAAGAACGTCCACGAGCTGTTCATGCTCGCCCGGCGCAGCGCGCCGGTGGTGCTGTTCCTCGACGAGGTCGACGCGCTGGGGCAGAAGCGGTCGCAGACGCGGTCCTCGTCGATGCGCGGGACCGTGAACCAGCTGCTGGCCGAGCTCGACGGCGTGCAGTCCGACAACGAGGGCGTCTTCGTCCTCGCCGCGACGAACCAGCCGTGGGACGTCGACCCGGCGCTGCGGCGTCCTGGCCGGCTCGACCGGACGGTGCTGGTGCTGCCGCCCGACCAGGAGGCGCGGGAGTCGATCGTGCGCCACCACCTGCGTGACCGGCCCGTCGAGGGCATCGACGTGCGCCGGATCGCCAAGGCCACCAACGGCTACTCCGGCGCCGACCTCGCGCACGTGTGCGAGTCGGCGGCCGAGCGCGCGCTGCTGGACGGCGTCCGCACCGGGCACGCCCGGCTGATCGGGATGAAGGACCTGGAGTGGGCGGTCACCCAGGTCCGTCCGTCGACCCGCGGCTGGTTCGACACCGCGCGCAACGTGGTGATGTTCGCCGACACCGACGGCAGCTACGCCGACCTGCGCACGTGGATGAAGAAGAACAAGCTGCTGTGAACGGGGCCCTCGAACGCGGTGAGCTGCTGCTGCAGTCGGGCCGCTACGCGGAGGCGCGGCGGGTGGCGGTGGAGGCGCTCGCCCACGACCCGTACGACGTCGAGGCGCTGCTGCTGCGGGCCCGGGCGCACCTGCGCCTCGAGCAGTACGACGACGCCCTCCTGGACGCCGGGCAGGCGCTGCGGCAGCACCCCTCGCTGGTGCAGGCGCACGGGGTGCGCGCCGCGGCGCTGCTCGAGACAGGGCGGCACGAGGAGGCGCTGGACGCCGCGATCGAGACCACGCGGTTGGCGCCGGACTGGGCGCCGGCGCACCTCACCGTCGCCACCGTCGCCGACCGGGTGCCCGGCAAGGGCCAGATCGCCTGGGACGCAGCGAGCCACGCCTGCACGCTGGCCCCGCTCGACGCCGACACCCACGCGATGATGGGCTCGGTCGCGCTGACCTGGCAGCGCTTCGACGTCGCCGAGCGCGCGCTGCTCGAGGCGTTGCGGCTCGACCCGCAGCACCTGCAGGCCCGGCACGACCTCGGGGTCGTGCGGCTGCGGCGCGGCGGGTACGGCGAGGCCGCGTCGAGCTTCGTCTCGACGCTCAAGGACGACCCGACCCAGCACGTCGCCCGGCAGAACCTCGAGGGTGTGGTGCTGCGCTGGGTGCAGCGCACGCACCTCGGGATGTGGGGCGTGTGGTGGTTCGTGCGGCTGTTCGTCGCCGCGCAGGTGCCGCTCGGCGCCGCGGTGGTGTGGCTGCTCGGTGTCGTCCTGCTGGTCTGGTGGACCCGCCGCACCGTCATCACGCTCGCCGGCGACCTGCGGGTCGTGCTGTGGCGGGTGCTCCGCTCGTCGTGGCTGGCGTCGCTGTGGTTCGGCTGCGTCCTGGTCGCGGCGGTCGGCACCACGGTCGCGGCGCTCGTGCCGGTCGAGGGCGTGGCGATCGGCTCGGTGCTCGTCGCCGGCCTGGCGCTGCTCGTCGGCTGCCTCGCCAGCTGGGTGCGGCTCGGGTGGGCGCGCTCCCGCTCTTAGTGTCAGGTTGACAACGCGCCGTCCTCCCTCTTGACTGTCACCATGACAGCAAAGAGGAGGCGGTCGTGGACGGCTGGGCGATGACGTGGACCGAGGTGGCGGGGTTCGTCACCGGGGCGCTGTGCGTGTGGTTGGTGGTCAGGCAGAACGTGTGGACGTTCCCCGTCGGGATCGCCAACAACGTGTTCTTCATCGTGCTGTTCGTGCAGGCCGGCCTGTACGCCGACGCGGGTCTGCAGGTCGTGTACATCGGTCTCGGCGCGCTCGGGTGGTACTGGTGGCTGCGGGGAGGCCCCCGGCGGACCGCCCTCACCGTCCGGCGCACGCCACGGGCGGCCGTCCCGGCGCTGGTCGGCGGCGTGGCGGTCGTGACGGTGCTGCTCACCTGGACGTTGAGCACCTTCACGGACTCCACCGTGGCACCGGCGGACGCGCTCACCACCGCGATGTCGCTGGCGGCGCAGCTGATGCTGAACCGCAAGTGGATCGGCAGCTGGTGGGTCTGGATCGCGGTGGACGTGCTCTACGTCGGGCTCTACGCGACCAAGGGGCTGTACCTGACGGCGCTGCTGTACCTGCTGTTCATCGGCCTGTGCGTGCGGGGGCTGGTGGAGTGGCGGGCCGCGCTGCGTGACGCGCAGCAGCCGGTGCAGCACCTGCCGGTCGCCGAGATGGCGCGCCCGTGAGGCGGTTCCGGCACGGCCTGGTGCTCGGCAAGTTCTACCCGCTGCACGCCGGCCACCAGGCGCTGGTGCGGGCCGCGGCGGCGCGGTGCGAGCGGGTCACCGTCCAGGTGCTCGCGTCGTCGGTCGAGTCCGTCCCGCTCGACGTCCGCGCCGGCTGGGTGCGCGAGGAGCACCCGGACGTCCGCGTCGTCGCCGCGATGGACGAGGCGGAGGTCGACTTCGCCTCCGCCGCAGCGTGGGACGCGCACATGCCGCTGATCGAGGGGCTGCTCGACGAGCCGGTCGACGTCGTGCTGACCTCGGACGGCTACGGCGCCGAGCTGGCCCGCCGTCTCGGCGCCGAGTGGGTGCAGGTCGACCCCGGGCGGGTCGCGACGCCGGTCTGTGGCACCGCGGTGCGGGCCGACGTCGCCGGCCACTGGTGGGCGCTGCCGCCGTCCGTGCGGGCCTGGTTCGCCCGGCGCGTGGTCGTGGTCGGCGCGGAGTCGACCGGGACGACCACGCTGTCGCGGGCCCTGGCCGACCACCTCGGGGCCGGCTGGGTGCCCGAGTTCGGGCGGGAGTGGAGCGAGATCCGCCCGGGTGGCCTGGCCGCGCCCTGGCACACCGCCGAGTTCGACCTGGTCGCCCGCGAGCAGGCGCGGCTCGAGGACGAGGCCGCCCGCTGCACGCCGCGGCCGCTGGTCGTCTGCGACACCGACGTGCTGGCCACCACCGTGTGGCACGAGCGCTACCTCGGGTCCGGCTCGGCGACGGTGGAGGCGCTGGCGAAGCAGCGGGTGCCGGACCTGTACCTGCTCTCCGGCGACGAGATCCCGTTCGTGCAGGACGGGCTGCGCGACGGCGAGCACCTGCGCGGCTGGATGACCGAGCGGTTCCGCGAGGTGCTGGCCGCCCAGCCGGCGCCGTGGCTCGAGGTGCGCGGGACGCCGTCCGAGCGGCTGCGGACCGCGGTCGGGCACGTCGACGCGCTGCTCGCCCGCGGCTGGGACCTGGCCGACCCGCTGGGCTGAGCGCCTCTCAGTGGCCGCGGTCGATCCACTCCTGCAGGTGCGGGGCCTCGTCGCCGATGGTGGTCTCGTCGCCGTGGCCGGTGAGCACCCGCGTCTCGGCGGGGAGCGCCAGCAGCCGGTCGCGGATCGAGTCGACGATGGTCGGGAAGTCGCTGTAGGAGCGGCCGGTGGCGCCGGGGCCGCCCTGGAAGAGCGTGTCGCCGGTGAGGACCGCACCGAGCGCGGGGACGTAGAAGCAGACCGCGCCGGGGGAGTGGCCGGGGGTGTGCAGGACGTGGACGTCGGCGCCGGCGACCCGCACGACGTCGCCGTGCGCCAGGTCGGTTCCGGGCGCACGGTCGGGGTGCTCCATGTCCCACAGCACCCGGTCGTCCGGGTGCAGCGCCACGGTGGCGCCGGTCGCCTCGACCAGCTCGTCGACGGCGTTGACGTGGTCGTTGTGGGCGTGGGTGCACAGGATCGCGCGGACGGTGCGCCCGTCGACGGCCTCGAGGATCTTCGCGGCGTCGTGCGCCGCGTCGACCACGACGCACTCGGTGTCGTCGCCGACGACCCACACGTTGTTGTCGACGTCCCACGTCCCGCCGTCGAGGCTGAACTGCCCGGACGTCACGACCCGGTCGATCCTCACAGTGCTGCTCCGTTCGCTCGGGCACGGGCGCTGAGGGCGACGCCCTCCCTCGGCCCGCGCAGCGACTTCGTCGGCGCGTTCCTCGGTCCGGACGTCGCCGCGCCCGCTTCCTCGCTCACAGCACGACCACCGATCGCAGCACCTCGCCGCGGTGCATCTTCTCGAACGCCTGCTCCACGTCGCCGAGGCCGATCGTCTCGCTGACGAAGGCGTCGAGGTCGAACCGGCCCTGGCGGTACAGGTCGACCAGCATCGGGAAGTCGCGCGAGGGCAGGCAGTCGCCGTACCAGGACGACTTCAGCGCCCCGCCGCGGCCGAACACCTCGATCAGCGGCAGCTCGATCGTCATGTCCGGCGTCGGCACGCCGACCAGCACCACGGTGCCGGCCAGGTCGCGCATGTAGAACGCCTGCTCGTAGGTCTCGGGCCGTCCGACCGCCTCGATCACGACGTCGGCGCCGTGGCCGCCGGTGAGCTCGCGCACCGCCTCGACGACGTCCGCGACCTCGCGCGAGTTGACGGTGTGGGTGGCGCCGAAGTCCTTGGCCCACTGCAGCTTCCGGTCGTCGACGTCGATGCCGATGATGGTCGTGGCGCCGGCGACCCGGGCGCCGGCGATCGCCGCGTTGCCCACCCCGCCGCAGCCGATCACCGCGACCGAGTCGCCGCGCCCGACACCGCCGGTGTTGACCGCCGCGCCGAAGCCCGCCATCACGCCGCACCCGAGCAGGCCCACCGCCGCGGGCGACGCCGACGGGTCGACCTTCGTGCACTGGCCGCTGTGGACGAGCGTCTTCTCGGCGAAGGCGCCGATGCCCAGCGCGGGCGACAGCTCGGTGCCGTCGGTGAGCGTCATCCGCTGCGTGGCGTTGTGGGTGCTGAAGCAGTACCACGGCTTGCCCCTGAGGCAGGCCCGGCAGCTGCCGCACACCGCCCGCCAGTTGAGCACCACCGAGTCGCCGGGGGCCACGTCGGTGACGCCCTCGCCGACGGCCTCGACGACGCCGGCCGCCTCGTGCCCGAGCAGGAACGGGAAGTCGTCGTTGATGCCGCCCTCGCGGTAGTGCAGGTCGGTGTGGCACACCCCGCAGCTGCGGATCGCGACCACGGCCTCGCCCGGACCGGGGTCCGGCACGACGATGTCGGTGATCTCGACGGGCGCGCCCTTGCTGCGGGCGACGACGGCCTTGACGGTCTGCGGCACTGAGGACCTCCGGGGTGGGACGGCGGCGGGCCCGGTCCCGCCGGGTCCACCGCCGAACCTATCCCGTCACTGCGCGGCGATCGCCTCGAGCGGCTTGGTGCGGGCGGCCCGGTGCCCGGGCCACAGCGCGGCCAGGACGCCGACCACCGCGGCGACGACGAGGAACAGCCCGACCTGGCCCCACGGCACGACGGTGATGTCGAGCCCGTCCGGCACCAGGCTGCGCGCGAACAGGTAGCCGAACGCCAGCCCGACCACGAGCCCGATCAGCGCCCCGTAGACCGAGATCAGCACCGACTCCACGTAGATCGCGCGGCGCACCTGCGAACGGAGCATCCCGACCGCACGCAGCATGCCGATCTCGCGGCGGCGTTCCACGACGGACAGGCCGAGGGTGTTGACGATGCCGAGGATCGAGATCACCACGGCCAGCGCGAGCAGGCCGTAGAGGATGCCCAGCAGGATGTCGACCTGCGAGGTCAGCGACGAGGTGAACGTCTCGAGGTCGTCGACGGTGGTGGTGACGTACGGGGCGACCGCCTCGCGCAGGTCGGCCCGCAGCTCGTTGCCGTCGGCGCCGTCTGCCCCGACCACGAACACCTGCAGCACCGCCTGCTGCGAGGCGGGTACCAGCGCCTCGGCCGTCGCGTCGCTGACGATCCAGCCCGAGAAGTACTCGCTGTCGTAGATGCCGGCCACCAGCAGGCTGACCTCGGCCTGGCCGGGGACGGCCAGCGTGACGTCGTCGCCGACGGCCCAGCCGTACTCGCCGGCCGCGTCGGAGTTGACCAGCACGGTGGTGTCGGAGACGTCCGCACGCCCCTGCACCATGTCGAGGTCGATCGCCGCCGGGACGTCGCCGGACATCCCGAACCCGAACTGCGGCTCGCCCTGCACGACTGCCGGGGCCGCGCGGACGGCGACGAGGGTCTCGACGTCCGGCACGGTGCCGAGCGCGTCCAGCACGCCCTCGGGCACCGGCTGGCCCTGCGGGCCGCCGACCACGTAGTCCCAGCGCATCCCGGAGCTGGCGATCTGGGTCAGGCTCGCCTTGGCGGACGCCCCGACGATCGCCACGACGGTGACCAGCGCGAGCCCGATCGCCAGCGCAAGGCCGGTGGCGGCGGTGCGGCGCGGGTTGCGGGCCGCGTTGCCGCGGGCCATCCGCCCGATCGAGCCGAACGGACGCGCCAGCACCGGTGCGACCACGGCGAACACCGCGGGCGCGAGCAGCGGCGACATCAGCACCACGGTGGCGCCGATGCCCAGGAAGCCCAGGCCGATCCAGATCTGGTCGGTGGCCTCGACGCCCACCCAGGTGGCCAGCACGCCGAGGGCCAGGGTGAAGAAGCTCAGCACCAGCCGCAGGGTGTGGTCGCTGCTGGGGGTGGCGAACTCGCCGCGCATCGCCTCCACCGGGGCGACGGCTCCGGCGCGGCGGGCCGGCAGCAGGGCCGCGAGCAGGGTGATGCCGGTGCCGAAGCCGACCGTGATGAGCACCGTGGTCAGGCTCAGGCTCTGCCCGCTGATCGGGATGCCGCTGCCGAGCGAGGCGAGCACCGAGGACAGCAGCTTGGAGAGCCCGAAGCCCGCGGCGAGCCCGAGCGCGGACCCGAACAGCCCGACCAGCAGGGCCTCGAGCGCCACCGACCTCGTCACCTGGCCGCGGCTCGCACCGACGGCGCGCAGCAGCGCCATCTCCCTCGAGCGCTGCGCCACGACCATCGAGAACGTGTTGGCGATGAGGAAGGAGCCGACCAGCAGGGCGATGAAGCCGAACGCGAACAGGATCCCGTTGATGAAGCTGAGCGCGCTCTGGAACTCGGTGGTGCTCTCCTCGCGCAGCTCCGAACCCGGCCGGGCGGTGACGCCCTCGGGCAGCACCTCCTGGACGCGGTCGGTGAGCACCTGCTCGTCGACGCCGCCCTCCGCGGCCACCAGCAGGTCGCTCGCGTTGACGCCGTCGGTGAACAGCGTGATCGCCTGCTCCGGGCTGAAGCCGATGCCGATGAACCCGCCCAGCCCGGCGACGTCGGAGTCGTGGATGCCGACGACCTCGACCTCGAGGGGGCTGCCCGACTGCGGGATGACCTGGGTGGTGTCGCCCACACCGAGGCCGGCCTTCTCCGCCGCGGAGGCGTTGACCACCACCTCGTCGGTCGCCTCCGGGGCGCGGCCGTCGGTGATGCGGCCGGAGTCGCTCACCGCGTCGTCGCCGCTGACCCAGGCGAAGCCGATGGACGGGGCACCGCCGCTGCCGACCGCCTTGCCGTCGTCGCCGATCAGCGTGACCGGCCCGTTCGTGCTCGGCTCGACCGCCCTCACGCCCTCCACGTCGCGGACGTCGTCCACGACCTCGAGCGGGACGCCGGCGCTGAGCTCCTCGGTGGGCTGGACCTGGACCGCCACCCCGTCGGTCGACAGCTCGACGATGTCGTCGAAGCTCTTGCCCAGCATCTGGGTGAAGACGAACGAGGCAGCGATGAAGGCGGTGCCCAGCACCACCGACAGCACGGTGAGGCTGAACCGCACCTTGTGCGCAGCGAGACCGCGCAAGGAGACCTTGCGCATGGCGGACGACACGGGTCAGCCCTCCATCGACTTCATCGCGTCGAGCACCGACTCCGGTGTGGGGTCGGTCATCTCGCCGGCGATGCGGCCGTCGGCCAGGAACACCACGCGGTCGGCGGTCGAGGCTGCGCGCGGGTCGTGGGTGACGATGACGACGGTCTGGCCCATCTCGTCGACGCTCGAGCGCAGGATGCCGAGGACCTCACCGCTGGAACGGGAGTCGAGGTTGCCGGTCGGCTCGTCGCCGAAGATGACGGCGGGACGGCTGGCGAGCGCACGGGCGCACGCGACCCGCTGCTGCTGGCCGCCGGACAGCTCGGACGGGCGGTGCCGCAGCCGGTCTCGGATCCCGAGGGTGTCGACCACCTGGTCGAGCCACGCCTGGTCGGGCCGGCGGCCGGCGATGTCGAGCGGGAGGGTGATGTTCTCGATCGCGGTGAGCGTCGGCACCAGGTTGAACGACTGGAACACGAAGCCGAGCCGGTCGCGCCGCAGCTTGGTCATCGCCTTGTCGTTCAGCGTGCCGAGGTCGACGTCGCCGATCAGCACCTGGCCGGAGGTCGCGCGGTCGAGGCCGGCGAGGCAGTGCATCAGCGTCGACTTGCCGGAGCCGGAGGGCCCCATGATCGCGGTGAACCCGCCCCTGGGGAACGTGACGCTGACCCCGTCCAGGGCGCGGACCAGGTTGTCGCCGGAGCCGTAGTGGCGGTGCACGTCGACGGCCTGGGCTGCGACCTCCGTCGTCGCCGGGCGCGCGGCGGCGCGGGTGCGTCCGTCCACGGGGTCGATGGTGCTGGTCTGCTCGGTCACGGGTCCATCCCTCGATCGGTCGCTGCTGCCTGGCTCGACGCTACGGGCGGCACGTGGACGGCACGTATCGGGGACGACCCTGGGGCGGCCCTGACCGCGGCCGGTGCCGACCCGGGGACGCGTGCGGCGGGCTCACCCTGCCCAACGCCGGGAGGGGCCCCAGGGTTTCCCGCACGGTCGGGGAGCCCGTCCGGCCTCGGTAACCTTGCTCGGTGAGCCTGCGCCTGTACGACACCGCCACCGCCTCGGTGCGCGACTTCGTCCCCCTCCGCGAGGGACGGGTGGGTCTGTACCTGTGCGGCGCCACCGTCCAGGCCGAGCCGCACATCGGGCACCTGCGCTCCGCGGTCGCGTTCGACCAGCTGTGGCGCTGGCTGGAGGCCGGGCACGGCTACGACGTCACGTTCGTGCGCAACGTCACCGACATCGACGACAAGATCCTCGCCAAGAGCCGTGACGCCGGCGTCGAGTGGTGGGCCTGGGCGCTGCGGCACGAGCGCGCGTTCACCGCGGCCTACGACGCCCTCGGCCTGCGCCGGCCCACCTACGAGCCGCGCGCCACGGGCCACGTCACCGAGATGGTCGCGCTGGTCGAGGAGCTGATGGCTCGCGGCCACGCCTACCGCGCCACCGACGGCTCCAGCGACGTCTACTTCGACGTGCGCTCCTGGGACGGTTACGGCTCGCTCACCCGCCAGCGCCTCGACGACATGGCGCCTGCCGGCGACGCCGACCCGCGCGGCAAGCGCGACCCGCGCGACTTCGCGCTGTGGAAGTCGGTCAAGCCGGACGAGCCGGCGACCGCGTCCTGGCCCGCGCCGTTCGGCACCGGCCGCCCGGGGTGGCACCTGGAGTGCTCGGCGATGATCCACCGCTACCTCGGCGAGGAGTTCGACGTCCACGGCGGCGGCATCGACCTGCGCTTCCCGCACCACGAGAACGAGCAGGCGCAGTCGCGCGCGGCGGGGCACCCGTTCGCGCGGTACTGGATGCACAACGCCTGGGTGACCACCGGCGGCGAGAAGATGAGCAAGTCGCTCGGCAACTCGCTGCTGGTCAGCGCGATGCTGGAGCGGGTGCGGCCCCTCGACCTGCGCTACTACCTCGGGGCGGCGCACTACCGCTCGAACATCGAGTACCACGAGTCGTCGCTGACCGAGGCGGCCTCGGCGATGGGCCGGATCGAGGGCTTCCTCGACCGCGCCGCCGCGGCGCTGTCCGCGACCGGCTCGACCGGGTCTGCCGTCGCGGGGCTCCCGGACGAGTTCCGCGCCGCGATGGACGACGACCTCAACGTGTCCGCCGCGCTGGCCGTCGTCCACGACACGGTGCGGCAGGGCAACGCCGCGCTGGACCGCCGCGACCTGCCGGCCGTGTCCGACGCCACGGGGTCGGTCGCCGCGATGACGACGGTGCTGGGGATCAACCCGCACGACGACCCGTGGGTGTCGGCCTCCGGCACCGACGACCGCGCGACCGCCGCCCTCGACGTCCTGGTGCGGGCCCAGCTCGAGGAGCGGGCCGCGGCCCGCGCGGCCAGGGACTGGGCGGCGGCCGACGCCGTCCGCGACCGGCTGGCCGCGGCCGGCATCGAGGTCACGGACGGGCCGGACGGACCGACCTGGCAGCTGGCCGGCGCGAGCACCACCACGACCACCGACGGAGAGCAGGACTGACATGCCGGGCAACTCCCAGCGCCGGGGCGCCGTGCGCAAGAAGACCAAGCCGACGGCCGGGTCGGGCGGGCGGATCAAGCGCGGCCTCGAGGGCAAGGGCCCCACCCCCAAGGCCGAGGACCGCGAATACCACGCGGCGCACAAGCGGAAGAAGGCCGCGGAGAAGCGGGCACCGGCCACCGGTGCCGGCGGACGCCCGCGCCGCGCCGGCACCAAGGCCTCCACCGAGTTCGTGGCCGGCCGGAACTCGGTGGTCGAGGCGCTGCGCGCCGACATCCCCGCCACCGCGCTGTACATCTCCTCGCGGATCGACTCCGACGAGCGGGTCAAGGAGGCGTTGCGGGCCGCGGGCGACCGGGGGCTGCCGCTGATGGAGTCGTCCAAGCTCGACCTGGACCGGCTCACCGACGGCGCGATCCACCAGGGCCTGGCGCTGCAGGTGCCGGCCTACCGCTACGCCGACCTCGACGACCTGCTCCGGGCCGCCGACGAGGCGGGCCGCGCGCCGCTGCTGGTGGTGCTCGACGGCATCACCGACCCGCGCAACCTCGGGGCGATCGTGCGGTCGGCCGCCGCCTTCGGCGCGCACGGCGTGATCGTCCCGGAGCGGCGTGCCGCCGGCATGACCGCGTCGGCGTGGAAGACCTCCGCCGGGGCGGCCTCCCGGGTGAAGGTCGCCCAGGTCACCAACCTCAACCGTGCGCTGGACGCGCTGAAGAAGGCCGGCTGCTTCGTCCTCGGCCTCGACGCCGACGGCGACGTCGAGCTGCCCGGCCTGCAGCTGGCGTCCGAGCCGGTGGTGCTCGTGGTCGGGTCGGAGGGCAAGGGGCTGTCGCGGCTGGTGCGCGAGAGCTGCGACCAGGTCGTGTCGATCCCGATGGACGCCGCCACCGAGTCGCTCAACGCCGGTGTCGCGGCCGGGGTGGCCCTGTACGAGATCGCCCGTCAGCGGCGTGGCTGAGCGTCCGGACGGCGCCGTCGACCTGCTCTTCAGCAAGTACGACGGCCGCCCGCACTGGACGATGTGGGCCGAGCCGCTCGGCGAGGACGAGCACGGCCTGTGGTTCGGCTCGGCGCCCGACCAGGAGGTCTCGCGCCCGGGGATGAGCGTGGTGCTGCGGTTCCCGTGGGCGCTGCTCGTGCCCCGCGACCGCGGCTACGTGGCCAGCTTCAACGCCCGCGCCGACGACGACCCCGGGTCGGCGGTCTACGTCGACATGACGACCGTGCCGGTGTGGGAGACCGCGACGAGGATGACCGCGGTCGACCTCGACCTCGACGTCGTGCGCCGCACCGACGGCACCGTCTACGTCGACGACGAGGACGAGTTCGCCGAGCACCGGGTCTCCTTCGGCTACCCCGACGACGTCGTCGCCCTGGCCGAGGAGTCGTGCCGGTGGGTCCTCGAGCGCGTCCGCGACCGGCTCGAGCCCTTCGGCGAGGTCGGGGACGCCTGGATGGACCGCGCCCGCCTGCTCTGACCCTCCCGAGTTGTCACCACCACGACCGGTCGACGGTCGCCGAGGTGGTGACACCTCGCCGTGCTGCGCGCCGACCTGTCACCACCAGGGCCGGCCCGAGGTCGTCGTTGTGGTGACGACTCGTGTCGGGCGCGAGGGGCAGACTGGGCGGGTGCTGCTCAGCGACCTCGTGGAGACCTCGGCCGCGGTGGCGGCGACGCGCTCGCGGCTGGCCAAGACCGAGCTGCTGTCGGCGCTGCTGCGCCGCGTCTCCGCCGACGACCTCGGCACGGCGATCGGCCTGCTCACCGCCTCGCCGCGGCAGGGACGCACCGGCGTCGGGTGGAGCACGCTGTCCGGCGTCACCGACGCGCTCGCGGACGTCGCCGACGGGGTGGCGCCGGCGACCGGTGAGCCGCTGGCGCTCGCGGACGTCGACACCGCCCTGGACGGGCTGGCGGCGGCCTCGACCGCCACCGCCCGCCGGGCCGTGCTCTCCACGCTGTTCGCCCGGGCCGGGTCGGACGAGCGCTGGTTCCTGTCCGGCGTGCTGATGGGCGAGGTGCGTCAGGGTGCCCTCGACGCCGCGCTCGCCGAGGCGGTCGCGGCGGCGTTCGAGGTGCCCTCGGACGCCGTGCGCAGGGCGTGGATGCTCACGGGGTCGCTCGCGGGGACGGCTGGGCTCGCGCGGTCCGAGGGCGTCCAGGGCCTGCAGGCGGTGGGGCTGCAGGTGCTGCGGCCGGTGCGGCCGATGTTGGCGGCGAGCGCCAGGTCGGTGTCGGAGGCGTTGTCCGACAAGGCCTTCGCCGGTGCCGACGAGGTCTACGTCGACGAGAAGCTGGACGGTGCCCGGATCCAGGTGCACCGAGACGGCGACGAGGTGAGGGTCTTCACCCGCTCGCTCAAGGAGGTGACGCACCGGCTGCCCGAGGTGGTCGAGGCGGTGCGTGCCCTCCCTGCGCGGCAGCTCGTGCTCGACGGCGAGTCGATGGTGCTGGCCGACGACGGCCGTCCCCGGGCCTTCGCGGACACGATGAGCCGCTTCGGCGCCGACGCGCCGCGCGAGGCCGCCGTGCGTCCGTACTTCTTCGACCTGCTGCACGTCGACGGCCGCGACCTGCTCGACGAGCCGCTGGCCACCCGGCTCGACGAGCTGCAGCGGGTGGCCGGGGACTACCGGGTGCGCTGGATGACCACGTCCGACCCCGCCGAGGCGGAGGCGTTCGCGGTCGCCGCCGGCGAGGCCGGGCAGGAGGGGGTGATGGTCAAGGCGCTGCAGGCCTCGTACGCCGCCGGCCGCCGCGGCAGCGCCTGGCAGAAGGTCAAGCCGGTGCGCACGCTCGACCTCGTCGTGCTCGCCGCCGAGTGGGGTCACGGGCGGCGGCAGGGGTGGCTGTCCAACCTGCACCTCGGCGCCCGCGACCCGGACGGCACCTTCGGCGAGCCGGGCGGGTTCGTCATGGTGGGCAAGACCTTCAAGGGCATGACCGACGCCGTGCTGGCGTGGCAGACCGAGGAGCTGCAGCGCCTGGAGGAGCGGCGCACCGCCGGGACGGTGTGGGTGCGGCCGGAGCGGGTGGTCGAGATCGCCCTCGACGGCGCGCAGCGCTCGCCGCGCTACCCCGGCGGTGCCGCGCTCCGGTTCGCCCGGGTGGTGCGGTACCGCGACGACAAGGCGCCGGCCGAGGCCGACACCATCGGCGCCGTCAGGGACCTGCTGCCGCCCGGCCAGGGCTGAGAGCGGGTTACAGCCAGGACCGAGGGCCGCAGCGGCTCACCTGCGTCGTCGACGCCTCGTGCCGTCACCGCTGCCGGGACCCCACTCGAACGACAGCGCGGCGTCGCCGCCCAGGTCCCGCCAGCGGGTGCGCAGCTCGCGGATCCGGGCGACGGCGGCGCCGCCCTGCTCGGCGGTGAACGGGCTGGGCCCCGGACGGGTGACGCCCCAGGCCGCGTCCAGCGCCCTCTTCACCTGCGGACCGTCGAGGTCGATCGCGTGCTGCAGGACGCCGACGACCGTCTCGGCCAGCGCCAGCCGGTCGGCGTTGCGGCGCCGGACCTCGTCCGACCGACGCCGCCAGTCGTGCCGCTGGCGGCCGTCGACGACCTCCACGCTGTCGAACACCGCCCCGGCGGCGAGCGACCCCCACAGTCCGTCGTGGATGCCGAGCTCCTGCTCGCCGACGAGGTGGACGGCGTCGTGGGGCACCTCCTCGGTGCGGTCGTAGGACCGCAGCCGCAGCACCACGCCGTCGTCCCGCTCGATCGTGGCCACCGACCCGCCGTCGGGCCGCTTCCTGACGTGCACGCGCATGCCGTCCACCCCAGCACGGGCCGCGGCCACCGGTCACCCGGATTCCGCGCGGCAGCACCGCCGTCGGGGGTGACCGGCCGCCCGGCGCTGGGTAGGGTCGGCGCCGTGCTCGAGGACACGGCTGCGGCCGGCACGACGGTCGAGCTGGACGAGGTCGAGCAGCGCGTGCTCGGTGCGCTGCTGGAGAAGCAGCGCACCGTCCCCGCCACCTACCCGTTGAGCGAGAACGCGTTGCGGTCGGCGTGCAACCAGACGAGCAGCCGCGACCCGGTCGTGGCGTACGACTCGCGGACGGTGCTCGACGCCGTCGGCCGGCTCAAGGACCGCGGGCTGCTGCGGACGGTCTGGGCCGGTGCCGGGTCGCGGGTGCTGAAGTACCACCAGCTGCTCGACGAGGTGCTCGGTCTCGACGACGCCGCACGCGCGCTGGTGACGGTGCTGCTGCTGCGCGGGCCGCAGTCGGCCGGCGAGCTGCGCACCCGCACCGAGCGGCTGCACCCGTTCGCGGACAAGGAGTCCGCAGAGGCGGTGCTGCGCCGGCTCGCCGGCGGTGAGCAGCCGCTCGTGCGCGAGCTGCCGCGCGCGCCCGGGCACAAGGACACCCGGTGGGTGCACCTGCTCGGCCCCGTCGCCGCTCCTGCCGCCTCCGGGACGGTGGCGCCGGCGGTCGATCGCGACGCCGTCCTGGCCGACGGCCCGCAGGCGCGCGACGCCCGGGTCGTGGCCGGCTACGACCGGGTGGCCGCTGCCTACGCCGACACCCTCGCGGACGAGCTGTCGCACAAGCCGTTCGACCGCTGGCTGCTCGAGCAGGTCGCCGGTGTCGCCCGGCGCCGGCCGGTGGTCGACGCCGGCTGCGGGCCGGGGCACGTCACCGCGCACCTGGCCGAGCTCGGGGCCGACGTGACCGGGGTCGACCTGTCGCCGGGGATGCTCGCCGAGGCGCGAGAACGCTTCCCGGAGCAGGAGTTCGAGCAGGGCGACCTGACCCGGCTGCTGCGACCGCGGACGGCCCCGGGCTGGGGCGCGGTGCTGGCCTGGTACTCGCTGGTGCACCTGGCCGGGTCCGAGCTCGAGGACGCGGTGGGTGCCCTCGCCCGCGTCCTGGACGACGACGGGTGGCTGTGCCTCGCGCTGCACGTCGGCGCTGAGGTCCGACGGGTCGAGACGCTGTGCGGGCAGGCGGTGGAGCTGGACTTCGTGCTGCACGACCGCGACCAGGTGCTCGCGGCCGTCGCGGCGGCCGGGCTGGTCGACGTCGAGTGGTACGTCCGCGGGCCCTACGACGTCGAGGCGCAGACCGAGCGGCTCTACGTCCTGGCGCGCAAGCAGGACTGACCCCGGACGTCCGGGGTCAGAGCGAGAGGTCGTCGCGCGCGACGACCGGCAGCGCCTGGGTGTCGACGCCGAGCACCGAGGCCTCGTCCGGCTTGTTCGGCAGGATCCTCGACAGGTAGCTGCCGACCGCCTCCTGCAGCGGGACGTCGTGGCGCTGCTGCTCGGCCAGGTACCAGCGGTGCTCGAGCACCTCGTGGAACACCTCGGCCGGCTCCAGCTTGGCGCGCAGCTCGCGCGGGATCGCCCGGACGACGGGCTCGAAGCACTGCTGCACCCACTCGTGGGCGACGATCTCCTCGTCCTCGTTCTGCTGGTCGGTCGCCGCCCGGTAGGAGTCGAGGTCGTTGAGCAGCCGCCGGGCCTGGTTGTCCTGCACGTCCAGCCCGGTGAGGCGCAGCAGGCGGCGCTGGTGGTGGCCGGCGTCGACGACCTTGGGCTGGATCTGCACCCGGGTGCCGTCGATGTCGGTGGAGATCTCCAGCTCGTCGACGTCGAAGCCGAGCTCGTTCAGCCGCTCGATCCGGGCCGACACCCGCCACCGCTCACCGGCCTCGAACGACTCCGACGCGGTGAGCTCGGACCACAGCGAGGCGTACCGCTGGACGATGAGGTCGGAGGCCTTGACGACGTCGTACTCCTCGTCGAGCAGCTCGCCGGCCTGCAGGTCCATCATCTCGCCGGCGACGTTGACCCGGGCGATCTCCAGGTCGTGCGCCCGCTGGCCGTCGGACAGGCGCTCGCGCAGCTGCCCGGTCTCGGCGTCGACCAGCCACGCGGCGAACGCCCCGGCGTCGCGGCGGAACAGGGTGTTGGACAGCGAGACGTCGCCCCACCAGAAGCCGGTGAGGTGCAGCCGGACCAGCAGCGCGGCGAGGGCGTCGATCGCGCGCTCGGCGGTGTCGGGACGCAGCGACTGGCTGAACAGCGCGCGGTAGGGGAGCGAGAAGCGCAGGTGCCGGGTGATCAGGCACGGCTCGAGCTCCTCGCCGGAGGCGTCCACGCGCCCGGTGACGACGCCGAGCGGCTCGACGCAGGGGATCCGCAGCCGTCCGAGGGAGCGGAGCATGCCGTACTCGTGCTGGGCCAGGGTCTGGTTGATCTCCTTGATCGCGATCACCTCGCCCGACAGGCGCACGAAACGCACGACGTGGCGGGAGATGCCGCGGGGCAGCGCGGCCAGGTGCTCGGCGGGCCACTCCTCGAGCGGGACCGACCACGGCAGGTCGAGCAGCGCGGGGTCCGGCCGGACGGCCATGATCTGCAGGGCCACGCTGTCTCCCGGGGGTCGCAGGACGCCGGTGGTGACGGCCGCCGACCATGCCAGCACCCGGCGGGGGTGCTCCGCAAGCGGGCGCGGCACCGCCCGCACCCGGCGAGCGGGTGCGGGCGGTGCCGCGGACCGTCAGCGCGGGAGGGGGACCTCGCGCGGACGGCGCCCGTGGTCGGGCCGCCGACCGGTCCGGTGGTTGACGACGGCCGCCGCCACCATGCCGGCGAGCGCGGCCAGGAAGAAGGCCGCGGCCGGCGGCCCTCCCACCTCGGTGACCACCCAGGAGGCGGCGACGACCAGCGCCAGCACGCCGAGGGCGTCGCGCACCCTGCTGCGGGTGCGCAGCAGGGCCGACAGGCCGCACGCGGCGCCGGCGAGGGCCAGGACGGGGACGAGGACGACCACGGTCAGCACCTGCTCCCGTCGTGGTAGAAGGGCAGCGGGATGCCGCGGTTGACCGTCCCGTTGTAGTTGATCTGCTTCATGCCGACGCAGGCGCCGAACAGCCGGGCCGAGGCGGCCCAGGCCGAGGCCACGCCGCAGACGGTGCTCGCGCCGGCGCCGATCACCGGGACCCGCCCGATGGTGCCGGCGCAGACCGTCCCCCCGTACATGATCCGGGTGGTCTCGGTGCTGTTGAAGTAGATGAGGTAGGTGATGTTGGTGCGGTTCACCTGGCGCGTCACCGTGTACGCGCTGGCAGGGGCGGTGGTGAGGCCGAGCAGCAGCGTCAGCGCCGCCAGCACGCCGGCGACCCTGGTCCTGGTTCGCATCTGGTTCCTCTCGTTCCTCGCAGCGCCGGTCGGCGACCGACCGGCTGGACGGGGACGACGGTAGGAACGGGCGGCCGGGCGAGAACACCGGCGGGAGAAGGCACTTCGTCCGCCCGAGGGCGGGTGGGACACCTCCTCCGGGAGGGCGGGCGTCCGCCCCGGGGCGGAACATCGACCGACCTCGGGAGGCAGCTGCGGGGCGGGGTGCCCTCGTCGGACCCGTTGTCGGGCGGACGTGGTAGACCTGAGGTCGAACGCGCGTTCGACGACGGCCGCGACCAGCTCCCCACCCCGGACGGCTGGTGCCGTCGGCTAGCGTCCGCGAGCACGAGGGGCCGGGTGTGCGAGATCGACAGGGGTGGGGCGTGATCGAGGTCCTGGTGCTGCACGACGGGGGGCTGGAGGGGCTGGCGCTCGAGGGGGCGCTGGGCGGCCAGCCGGACCTGCGGGTGCGGGTGGCCGGCTCGGTGGTGGAGGCGGTGCGGCTGGCCCGCGAGGAGCCGCCGGACGTCGTCGTCACCGACGCGCGCCGGGCCGGCCCGCAGGGCCTGCGGCCGGGTGCGATCGACGGCGGTGCGCGCTGGGTCGCCCAGGTCCGCACGCCCGAGGACGACGAGATCGGGGAGGTCCTGCTCGCCGGCGCTCGGGGCCTGTTCAGCGACCGCACCGCCGGGGCCGGGCTGGTCGACGCCGTGCGGCACGTGGCGGCAGGGAGGGGGTGGCTGGCCCCCGACCTGGTGCCGTGCCTGGTGCGCGACTACCTGCCGTACCACCGGCGCCGGGCGCAGGCCCGCAGCCGCCTCGCCGCGCTCGACGACGCCGGGCTGCGGCTGCTCGTGCTCGTCGCGCGCGGCCGCACCAACGCCGAGATCGCCGCCGAGCTGCACCTGGCGGTCTCGACGACCAAGGAGTACGTCGGCGCGCTGCTCGGGCAGCTCGGGGTCACCCGCACCGAGGCCGTCGCGCTGGCGGTGCGCGCCGACCTCGCCGGGCTGGCGGCGCCCGAGCCCGTCCCGGGGGCGGGTCGGTGCTGGTGAGCCGGGAGGCGGAGGCGACCGGGCCGGGACGCACGACGCCCCCGGCACCGTGGCGGTGCCGGGGGCGGTCGGAGGTGCTGCTACTTGGTGAGCGTCGGGCCGTCGTCGGCGGCCGTGGCGCCGGAGGTGCTGGTGGTCGTGGTGCTGCGGCCCACCGAGGACGCGTGCGTGCCCTCGGAGTCGCCGAGGCGGTGGCCGTCGCCCACGTCGAACAGGTGGGTGTGGCCCTCCTTGGCGGTCAGGTGCACGGTCTCGCCCTTGGCCGGGGGACGCCGGCCGTCGACGCGGGCGATGATCTGGTGCTCCTCGCCGTTCTGGTGGGTGCGGCCGTAGATGTAGGCGTCGGCGCCGAGCTCCTCGACGACGTCCACCTCCACCGCGATCCCGGTGTGCGACAGCTCGAGGTCCTCGGGCCGCACGCCCACCGTGATCTTGTCGGCCGAGGCCTCGCCGATCGCGGCCCGCGGCACCGGCACCGTGGCGTCACCGAACTTCACGCCGCCGTCGACGGTCTGCAGCTTCAGCAGGTTCATCGCGGGCGAGCCGATGAAGCCGGCCACGAAGACGTTGTTCGGGTGGTCGTACATCCGCCGCGGGGTGTCGACCTGCTGCAGCAGACCGTCCTTGAGCACCGCGACCCGGTCGCCCATGGTCATGGCCTCGACCTGGTCGTGCGTCACGTACACCGTGGTGACGCCGAGCCGGCGCTGCAGCTGGGCGATCTGGGTACGGGTCTGGACCCGCAGCTTGGCGTCGAGGTTCGACAGCGGCTCGTCCATGAGGAACACCTGCGGCTGCCGGACGATCGCCCGGCCCATCGCGACGCGCTGGCGCTGGCCGCCGGACAGGGCCTTGGGCTTGCGGTCCAGGTACTCGGTGAGGTCGAGGATCTTGGCGGCCTCCTCGACGCGGGACCGGATCTTGTCCTTGGGGTCGCCCGCGATCTTCAGCGCGAAGCCCATGTTGTCGGCCACGGTCATGTGCGGGTACAGCGCGTAGTTCTGGAACACCATCGCGATGTCCCGGTCCTTGGGCTGCATGTTGGTGACGTCGCGGTCACCGATGAGGATGCGTCCCTCGTTGACGTCCTCCAGACCCGCGAGCATCCGCAGGGAGGTCGACTTGCCGCAGCCCGAGGGCCCGACCAGGACGAGGAACTCGCCGTCCTCGATGTGCAGGTCGAGCTTGTCGACCGAGGGCTTGTCGGCGCCGGGGTAGACCCGGGTCGCCTTGTCGTACGTGACCGTAGCCATGGTGCATCGATCCCTTCACCGGCAGGTACGTGCCGGACGATCCGTCGTGAAAGGTGGACCCGGGATCAGTCGACCCCGAGCAGGTACGCGCACGCAGCCGGGCCAGCGCACGACAGCGTGAGCGCGGACTCACTCTGCCTGATGCGGTCTCCCCCCACAAGGGGACGGCCGACGCCGCCCAGCAGCGCCAGGTCGACCTCGAGGTCGGGGTGGGCGGCGCGGGCCACGTGCACGAGCACCGAGCCCTCCTCGTGCTCGCGGACGAAGGTGAGCGCGTCGTCCTGCACCGCCACCCAGCGGAACCCGCCCCGGCGCAGCGCCGCGTGCTCGCGCCGCAGCGCGATCCAGGTGCGGTACGCCTCGAGGGTGGCCGCGTCCCAGTCGTCGCGGCGGTGCCAGGGGAACGGGGTCCGGGCGTGCTCGCCGTTGACGCCGGTGAGCCCGATCTCGTCGCCGGCGAAGACCGTCGGCACCCCGGGCAGCGTCATCAGCAGCGCCAGCGCCACCTGGTGCAGGTCGCGCGCGAGCACTGCCGCCGCCGAGCCCGCGTGCGCGCCGCCGGAGGGGCCGCCGTCTGACGGATAGCCCTCGCCGCCACCCAGCACCGTCCGCACCCGGGCGGTGTCGTGCGACCCCAGCTGGGTCGAGCTGGCCTGCCAGGCCCGCCACGGCATGCCGGAGCGGAAGTCGTCCATGGTGCGGGCCGTCGCGCGCCCGGGCAGCCGGGGCACCTCGATCGGCAGCCCCAGGAAGGTGATGCGGTCGACCTCGGTCGAGGCGGGAGGTGCGGGCTGCGGGCGCAGCCAGGTCCAGACCGGACGGGTGAAGCCGGTGTAGTTCATCGTCCCGTGCCAGCCGTCGCCCACCAGGTCGGCGCCCGCGTCGTGCCCGTGCTCGGCCAGCAGCCAGGTCTCGCGCCCGGTCTCCTGCTGCGCCTGCTGCATCGTCGTGCGCAGGTCGCGCGCGACCGAGTGGGCGTCGTCGGCGTCGGCGTACCGGCCGGTCATGTTCGCGACGTCGATCCGCCAGCCGTCCAGGGCGACCGGGTCGAGCAGCCAGCGGCCGACCACCGAGTCGCGGCCGCGGTACAGGGCGTCGCGCAGCGCCTCGGAGGAGTGGTCGAGCTTGGGCAGGCTGGGCACGTCGAGCCAGGAGACGTAGTCGTGCGGGTGCTCGCGGAACCGGTAGTAGGCGGCGCTCGGCGCGTGCGGGTCGGCCTGTGCGGCCGTGAACCACTCGTGGCCCACCCCGGTGTGGTTGGTGGTGAGGTCGCCGATCACGCGCAGCCCGCGCTCGTGGGCGGCCGCCGTCAGCCGGACGAGCGCCTCGGTGCCGCCGAGCGCCGGGTCGACGTGGTCGAACGAGGACGCGTCGTAGCGGTGGTTGGAGCGGCCCTCGAAGACAGGCGTCAGGTACAGGCAGGTCACCCCGAGGTCGACCAGGTGGTCCAGGTGCTCCACCACGCCGTCGAGGTCGCCGCCGAACCACTGCCGCGCCACCCGCCCGCCGTCCTGGTCGCGGGGGAGCACGGGGTCGTCCCAGCCGGCCGGGTCGGCCCACGCGGGGGCGACGCCGTCCGCGTGCACCGGCGGCGCGGCCGACGATCGCGCGAACCGGTCCGGGAAGACCTGGTACACCACGGCGTCCTCGACCCACTGCGGGGCCGAGGCGTACGTCGACAGCAAGAAGTCCGCGGCGTCCGGCACGTCGCGGCCGTGCAGACCGGTCGCGTTGAGCCAGCCGTACGGAACCGGCGAGCCGGGGGCGCCCTCGAGGAAGAACCGGTAGCTCGTGACCGGGTTGTGCAGCTCCAGGTCGACGGTCCACCAGGTCTCGTGCTCGTCCTGGCTCTCGACCGAGGCGGCGGCCAGCGCCGGCTCGCCGTCGCGGACCGCGCGCAGCACGACCTGGGTCGCGCGGTGGGCGTGCGGCACCCGCAGCCGCAGGGTGACCGTCGACCCCGGCCCCGGGGAGCGGGTCGAGACGTAGAGCGGCGACCCGTCGTGGTGCGGGCGGTCGAGCAGGTGGACGACCGCCGGACCCGCGCTGTGGCGTCCGCTCATCCCTTGACGGCCCCGGCGGTGACACCGCCGGTGATGTAGCGCTGCAGGAACTGGAACAGCACGACGACGGGGATGGAGGTCAGCACCGCGCCGGCGGCGAAGATGCCGAGGTTGTTGCTGCGGTCGCCGTCGATGATCCCGTACAGGCCGGTGGCGAGCGTCTTCACGTCGTTGTCGGTGAGGAAGATGCCGGCGATGAGGAACTCGTTGATCACGCCGACGAAGCTGATCAGCGCGGTGGTGGCCAGGATCGGGGTGACCAGCGGCAGGATCACGCGGAAGAAGGTCTGCGCGTGGGTGGCGCCGTCGATCTTGGCCGCCTCGTCGAGCTCGCGCGGGATCGAGTCGAAGAAGCCCTTGATCAGCCACACGTTGCCGAGCGCGCCGCCCATCAGCAGCAGCCCGTAGCCGAGCAGGGTGTTCAGGCCGAGCTGCGGCACGACGTCGCCGATCGAGGCGAACAGCGTGAACAGCGCGATGACCGCGAGGAACTGCGGGAACATCTGGATCAGCAGCAGGGCGAGCAGGCCGCCGCGGCGCCCCGTGAACCGGAAGCGCGAGAACGCGTACGCCGCCAGGGCGCTGAAGAAGACCTGACCGACGCAGACCGCGCCGCACACGGCCAGCGTGTTGGTGAACCACCGCGTGAACGGGCCGCGCTCGCCGTCGATGAGCCGGGTGTAGTTCTCGATGCTGAACCGGGTGGGGATCAGCTCGGTGCTCGCCAGCGTGCCCAGCGGGTTGAGGGAGGCCGACACCACGAACAGGATCGGGAACAGCGCGAAGGCGACCGCAAGCAGCCCGACGACGTGGCGCCAGCCGATCTCGCGCCACCAGCGTGCGCCCTTGACCTTGTCGTACTGCTGAGGAGCCCTGCGGCGCCTGGGCTTCGCCGGGACCACCGCCTGGGTGACCACGGCGGCGGCGGCGTTCGGCGCACCCGTCTGGTTGGTCATGTCAGCCCACCTCCTCGAGCGAGCGCGTCGCTCGGAACTGCGATGCGGCGATGATGGTCGTGATGACGAACAGCAGCACCGAGATCGCGGCGGCGAAGCCGAACTGGGCGCCCGACCCGCCGAACGCGAGCCGGAACGTGTAGCTGATCAGGATGTCGGTGCCGCCGGCCGACGGGTTGTCGGGGCTGAACGGCCCGCCCTCGGTCAGCAGCTGGATCGCGTTGAAGTTGTTGAAGTTGAAGGCGAACGAGGCGACGAGCAGCGGCGCGACGGCGACCAGCAGCAGCGGGAACACGACCTTGCGGAAGGCGGTGAAGCCGTTCGCGCCGTCGATGCTGGCCGCCTCCTTGAGGTCGGCCGGGATCGCCTGCAGCGCACCGGTGCACACGACGAACATGTAGGGGAAGCCCATCCAGAGCTGGGTGAGCAGCACGGCGACCTTGGCGAGCCAGGGGTTGCCGAACCAGTTGAGGTCGAGCCCCAGGCTGGTGTTGATGAGTCCGAAGTCGCGGTTGTAGAAGTTGCTCCAGACCAGCAGCGCGATGACGCCGGGGATGGCGTACGGCAGCAGCAGCAGCGACCGGTAGACGCGCTGGCCGCGGATGCGCGGGTCGTTGAGCGTGGTCGCCAGCGCCAGGCCGAGAAGGAACGTCAGGCCGACGTTGAGCACGGCGAACGCCAGCGTCCAGGCGAAGATGCGCAGGAAGTCACCGGCGATGCGGTCGTTGGTCACGACCCGCTCGTAGTTCGCGGTGCCGACGTTCTGCTTCCAGGACTGGGAGAAGGCGGGCTCGCCGTCCTCGTCGACGAAGAAGTCGCTGTCGCCGACCTTGCCGACGCCGTAGGTCTCACCGGACTCGGCGTCGGTGATGGTGTCGCTCGCCTCGTCGTAGCTGAGGGCGGTGACGCCCTCGAACGCCGACCGGACACCCTGCGAGCGGATCGCGCCGTCCTCGGTCGGGACCGAGAACTCGCTGACCGCCGCGCCGGCGTCGTTGACCTGCTTCGGGGTGAGGAGCGTGAAGCCGTCGACGGCGGTGACCACGTCGTCCTCGACGGTCACCTCGCCCTCGTCGAGCTCCTCGAGGCCCTCGGCCGTGCCCTCGAAGACGTCGCCGGTCTCGGGCTGGACCAGGAAGAACGTGAACGGGCCCTCGGCGACGTCACCGGTCGTCCCGACGGTGAGGTTGTAGAGCGTGGAGTCGGGGGCCTGGGTGACCGACGACCCGACGATCGAGGCGATCGCCTCCTCCTTCGACAGCCGCTTGCCGTCGCCGAAGTTGGTGAAGGAGATGCCGATCGTGGCGATGATCGGGTAGACGATCATCGCGAGCAGGAACAAGGTGCCGGGCAGCAGGTACTTCAGCGGCACCAGGCGGCGGGTCGCGTAGACCGCGAACAGCGCCGCGGCCGCGATCCAGAGCACCACCAGGCCGGTGGTCTTCTCCGCGGCGAGCAGCACCGGCGTGAGGTACAGGACGACGCCGGCGACGGTGCCGAGACCCAGCACCTTGACCAGGACGCCGACGATGGAGTCGGTCCCGCGGGCCGAGAAGCCGGCGGTGCGCCGCGGTGGGGGCTGCGGCTCGGGGTTCGCCCTCTCGGGCGCGGTCGTCGTGGTCGCCACCGTGGGGGCCTCTCGTGCCGGGTCGTTGCGCGGATCGGTGGTGCGGTCACCCCGTGGTGCGGGTGACGGTCGTGCTGGTGCGCCCGGGACGGGGGCGGGCTGCCGCCCCCGTCCCGGAGCGGCTCAGAGGTTGCCGGCGATGGTGGTGCCGGCGCTGGTCATCGTCGACGCGGGGTCCGCGCCGCCGACGATCGCCGACTGGGCCTTGCCCAGCGGCTCCCAGATGGCGGCCATCTGCGGGATGGCCGGGAGGATCTGACCACCGGCGGCCGCCTCGGCGAACGCGGCGGTGTCGGTGTCGGAGGCGGAGACCTCCTCCAGGACCGAGGTCATGGCCGGCGGCCGCGCCTCGGCGTCGTAGAGCGCCTTCATCGTCTCCGGGGTGTTGGCGGAGTCGAGCACGAAGGACTCGGCGAAGGACTTGTTCTTGCCGTTGCTCGCGACGTAGAACGCCTGGACGCCGGTGAAGGGCTGGGCCGGGGCCATGCCCGCGAACCCGGGCACCGGGCCGAGCGCGTAGTTGATGCCGGCGGCCTGGATGTCGGCCAGGGCCCACGGGCCGGAGACCAGCATCGCGCAGTCGCCCGCGGTGAAGGTGGCGATCGAGTTGTCGCCGGTGATGGACGTCTTCAGCACGCCGGCCGCGCCCAGCTCACCGATCTTGGCGGCCGCGGCGAGCGAGCCCTCCTTGCCGACACCGAGGTCGGACGGGTCGTAGTCGCCCTCGGCGTTGGTCCCGAACAGGTAGCCGCCGGCCGAGGAGTACAGCGGCTGCATGTGGTACGCGTCGCCGTTCTCGCCGACCTGCAGGCACAGCGGGTTGGTGGCGCCGGAGGCCTGGGCGGCGGCGATGGCGGCGTCGAGGTCGGCCGGCTCGTCGGGCACCAGGTCGGTGTTGCGGTACAGGCCCAGCGACTCCACGGCGTACGGCAGGCCGTAGATGCTGCCCTCGTACGTCACGCCCTTCAGGGCGATGTCGGAGTACTCGGCCTGGTCCGCCTCGGGCAGGTTGATCGGGTCGATGGCGCTGTTCTGCACCAGGTTGCCGATCCAGTCGTGGGCGCCGATGACGATGTCGGGGCCGTTCTCGGCGGTGTTGGCCGTGACGTAGTTGGTCTGCAGGTCCTGGCTGACGACCTGGACGGCCACCGAGATGCCGTTCTCCTCGCCGAAGGTCTCGGCGATCCCGGTCAGCGCGTCGGCGCGCTTCTGGTCGGCCCAGATCACCAGGTCCGCGTCGGCGCGCTCGGGGGCGCCGGTCTCGGACTCGCTGGGAGCGGGTTCGGTCGTCTCGGACTCGGTGGTGGTCTCCGAGGGGGACGCGGTGGGCTCCTCGGAGCCGCCGCAGCCGGTCAGCAGCAGGGTCGCGCCTGCTCCGACGGCGATCGCCCTGGACAGGGCGCGGGTGGTGACGTGCATCGGATCTCCTTGCCGGTGGCCAGGTCTCGGCCGCCGTGCGCTGCGCCTCGGGGGTGCGTCCCGGTGCGCCGCCGGAGTCGGTCGGCTGTGACCTGTCGGGTGGGTGGCAAGAACATAGCAAGATCTTGCAGAAACTCCTAGGGTCGATTGCTGCAAGGTTTCAGCAAGGCTGCGCTATCGTCCCGGCCATGCGTGCGCGTCTCGCTGACATCGCCACTCACGCCGGGGTGAGCGAGGCGACGGTCAGCCGTGTCCTGAACGGCAAGCCCGGCGTCGCGGACGCCACCCGGCAGGCGGTGCTCACCGCCCTGGACGTGCTCGGCTACGAGCGCCCCTCACGGCTGCGCAAGCGGTCGGCCGGCCTGGTCGGGCTGATCACCCCGGAGCTGGAGAACCCGATCTTCCCCGCCTTCGCGCAGGTGATCGAGTCGGCGCTGGCCCAGCACGACTACACCCCGGTGCTGTGCACCCAGACCCCCGGCGGCGTGCACGAGGACGACTACACCGCCATGCTGCTCGAGCGCGGCGTCTCGGGCATCGTGTTCGTCAGCGGGCTGCACGCCGACACCACCGCCGACACCCAGCGCTACACCGCGCTGCGCGAGCGCGGCCTGCCGATCGTGCTGGTCAACGGCTACGCCGAGGGCATCGACGCGCCCTTCGTCAGCAACGACGACGTCGCCTCGATGGACATCGCGGTCTCGCACCTGGTCTCGCAGGGGCACCGCTGCATCGGGCTGGCCCTCGGGCCGTCGCGGTTCGTGCCGGTGATCCGCAAGGTCACCGGCTTCTCGGCCGCCGTGCGCAACCAGCTCGGGCTCGACGCCGCGGCGGTCGACGACCTGATCGAGTACTCGCTGTTCTCGGTCGAGGGCGGCGCGGCCGCTGCCTCGCGCCTGGTGGGCCGCGGCTGCACCGCGATCATCTGCGGCTCGGACCTGATGGCGCTCGGGGCGATCCGCGCCATCAGGGAGAAGGGCCTGCGGGTGCCCGAGGACGTCTCGGTGGTCGGCTACGACGACTCGGTGCTGATCGCGTTCACCGACCCGCCGCTCACGACGGTGCGGCAGTCGGTGCCGGCGATGGGGGCCGCCGCCGTGCGCGCGCTGCTGGACGAGATCAACGGGACGCCGGCGCCTCGCGCGGAGTACGTGTTCCGGCCCGAGCTGGTCGTGCGCAGCTCGACGGCGGCCGCGCGGCGCTGACCGCCCCGTGCCCGTGCCCCTCGGGAGCCGGGGTCAGGGCTGGGCGAGCAGGTCCGCGAGGTCGTCGAGCAGGTAGGCCATCTCCTCGCTCGACCCGACGCGGAACTCCGCGGCGGTCTCGCCGTCGCCGACCTTGACGCCGATGTCGCCGTTGGCCGGCCAGAGCCGGACGAACGCGTCCTCGTCGGTGACGTCGTCGCCCGCGAACAGCACTGCGGCAGCGCCGGTCTGCTCGCGCAGCGCGTCGATCGCCTTGCCCTTGTCGGCGTCGACGACGGTGAGCTCGACGACGTCCTTGCCGCGCAGCACCCGGACGCCGTCGTGGCTGCCCGGGCCCTTGAGTGCCGAGGACGTGGCGCGTGCGGCCGTCCCACCTCGGGCCTGCCGGGTGTGCAGGACGACCCCGGTGGGCTTGACCTCCACGCGCGTCCCGGGGTGCTCGGTGGCGAGCTGCTCGAGCTCGTCGTGCACCTTGGTCAGCAGCTCCATGCTCGGGGCGTCGACCGCCTGCTCGCCGCCCTCGACCTCGGCACCGTGGCTGGCCACGAGCAGGGTGCCGGGCGGCGGCTGCGCCACCGTCCGCAGGTCCTCCATCGCGCGCCCGCTCAGCAGGGCGACGGTGACGTCGGGCGTGGCGACCAGGCTGCGCAGGGCGGTCCGCGCGACCGGCGACATCCGGCTGTCGGACGGGTCGTCGACCAGCGGTGCGAGAGTGCCGTCGAAGTCGAGCACCACGAGCCGCGGCCGGGCGCCGGCGAACCGTCGCAGGGCGGCCTCGAGCGAGAGCGGGTCGACCGTCTGCTGCTTGCTGGGGTCGGCGCCGGGTCGGCGGGGACTCATGCGGGATCCTCCAGGTCGGCGAGGAACCTTCTCGCCCAGGCGTTCACGTCGTTCTCCAGGACCCGGCGGCGCAACGACCGCATCCGCCGGGACTGCTCCTTGTCGTCCATGCCCACCGCCTGCATCACGGCGTCCTTCAGCCCCTCGATGTCGTGGGGGTTGATCAGCAGCGACTGCCCGAGCTCGCCCGCGGCACCGGTGAACTCGCTCAGCACGAGCACGCCGCGGTTGTCGTGGCGGCAGGCGACGTACTCCTTGGCGACCAGGTTCATGCCGTCGCGCAGGGAGGTCACGAGCATGACGTCGGCGGCCTGGAACATCGCGGCCATCTCGTCGCGCGGGTAGGAGTGGTGCAGGTACACGACCGGCACCCGTCCGAGCGAGCCGTGCTTGCCGTTGATCCGTCCGACCGCCAGCTCGATCTCGTCCTTGAGCCGGCGGTACTGCTCCACCCGCTCGCGGCTCGGCGTCGCGACCATCACCAGGACGGTCTCCTCCGGGTCGAGCCTGCCGTCGTCGAGCAGCTCACCGAAGGCCTTGAGCCGGTGCATGATGCCCTTGGTGTAGTCGAGCCGGTCGACGCCGAGCAGCACGTGCCGCGGGGAGCCGAGCTCGTCACGCACCTGCTTGGCCCGGGCCCGCACCGAGTCGGTGCGGGCGAGCTCGTCGAGGCCCGCCGAGTCGATCGAGATCGGGTACGCCCGGGCCGTCACCTGCCGCGTCGGCGTCCGCTCGGGGCCGTCGTCCAGCGTGATCTGGTTGCGCACCGACCCCAGCCGCACCGCGCGGCGGGCGGCGCGCAGCAGGTTGCCGGCGTCCTGCTCGCGCTGGAAGCCGAGCAGGTCGGCGCCGAGCAGCCCCTCGACGACCTGCCGCCGCCAGGGCAGCTGGGCGAAGATCTCGTACGGCGGGAACGGGATGTGGTTGAAGAAGCCGATCCGCAGGTCGGCGCGACGGCGGCGCAGCATCGCCGGGACCAGCTGCAGCTGGTAGTCGTGCACCCAGACGGTCGCGCCCTCGGCGGCCTCGGCGGCGGCGGCCTCGGCGAACCGCTCGTTCACCTCGACGTAGGCGTCCCACCACTCCCGGTGGTACTCCGGCGTGGCGATGACGTCGTGGTACAGCGGCCAGAGCGTGCCGTTGGAGAAGCCCTCGTAGTAGTCGGCGACCTCCTCGGCCGACAACGGCACGGGCACCAGGTGCATGCCGTCGGCGTCGAACGGCTCGGGCGCCTCGCCCGACGCGCCGTTCCAGCCGATCCAGGCACCGCCGTGCTGCTGCATCACCGGCTCGAGGGCGGTGACCAGGCCGCCCGGGGAGCGGGTCCAGCGAGGCTCCTCGCCCGGCCCGGAGACCAGGTCGACCGGCAGGCGGTTGGCGACCACGACGAACTCGTGGTGCCCGGCGCGGCCGCGTCGGGACGTGCTCGCCACCTGTTCTCCTCGGTCCTGGTCGACGACCCCGCCGCTGCCCTGCTCCGCGGTCCGGGGTGGTTGCCGTGCAGCCGCCGAGCCTAGCCGTGCCCAGGCGGTCCGTCGCGCCGCGACGCCGGTGGCGCGAGGTCGCGGGGGCTACCGGCCCGGCGTGGCGGGCGCTAGGTTCGGGGCCCCGGACGCCGGACCCTCGGAGGTGCCAGATGCGGATCCACGACGTGCTGCGCAGCAAGGGAGACACCGTCGTCACGGTGCGTCCGGAGGAGACGGTGAGCACGCTGCTCGGGCTGCTGTCCGAGCACGGCATCGGCGCGATGGTGGTCTCGTCCGACGGCACCGGCGTGCAGGGCATCGTCAGCGAGCGCGACGTCGTCCGCCGGCTGCAGGAGCACGGCCCCGCCCTGCTCGAGCACACCGTCGGCGACATCATGACCAGCGAGGTGCACACCTGCAGCCCCGACGACGCCATCGACGACCTGATGCGCGTGATGACCGACCGCCGCGTCCGGCACATCCCCGTCGTGGTCGACGGCCGGCTGGCCGGCATCGTCAGCATCGGCGACGTCGTGAAGTACCGCATCGACGAGCTCACCAGCGAGCGCGACCAGCTCTCCGCGTACATCCAGAGCTGACCCCCGCCGCCTCCTCCCGCCGCCTCGTGGACCAGCCGGGTGGGCGGGTGCCGGAGCAGGGTGGGCGCTGGGCCGCGCGGGGGACGTGGGGGCGACGCGCACAGGGTCTTGACGTCGCGAGCACGTGGTCTTGACCCGCGCTCACGTACCGTGACCCGGGTGAGCGAGACCGTGCAGACCGGCCGCCGGCTGGGCCGGTACCGCCTGGCCCAGGTGATCGGGCAGGGCGGCATGGGCGTGGTGCACCTCGCGCTGGACGAGCAGGGCCGCGCGGTGGCGGTCAAGGTGCTGCGCCCGCACGTGGCCGGCGACCCCGACGCCCGCGAGCGGCTGGCGCGCGAGGTCGACACCCTCACCCGGGTGCGCAGCCCGCGGGTGGCCGAGGTGCTGGACGCCGACGTCGACTGCGACACCCCCTACGTCGTGACCCGCTACGTGCCGGCGCCGCCGCTCGACCACTACGTCACCGAGCGCGGGCCGCTGGCCGGCGAGCACCTGGCGCGGCTCGGCGCCGGACTGGGCGAGGCGCTCGCCGCCATCCACGCCGCCGACGTCGTGCACCGCGACCTCAAGCCCGGCAACGTCCTGATGCTCGAGGGCGACCCCGTCGTCATCGACTTCGGCATCGCCCACGTCGCCGACGACATCCGCCTCACCAGCACCGGCCTGGTGATGGGGACCCCGGGGTACCTCTCGCCCGAGCTGGTCGAGGGCGCCGCCGTCCGCGAGGCCGCCGACTGGTGGGGCTGGGCGGCGACCATGACCTACGCCGCCACCGGTCGTCCGCCGTTCGGACGGGGACCGCTCGAGGTCGTGCTCGACCGGGTACGTCGCGGTGCCCCCGACCTGGACGGCGTCCCCGCGGTGCTCGTCCCCGTGCTGGCCGCAGCCCTGTCGCCCGACCCCGCCGACCGGCCGAAGCCGGGGGCGCTGCGGCGCGCGACCGAGCGGCTGAGGGCCGACTCGCTCGCCCGTCCTGTGCCGCCGCACCCGCTGAGGGAGGCCTCCACCCAGGTGCTGCCGGCCGTCCCGGCGGCCGATCTCGCCCGCACCACCCCGGTGGCGCCGCCGCCTGCCCCGCTCGAGGGTGCGACCGCCGTGGTGCCGTTCGTCCCGCCGACCCGCGCGGTGCCGCAGGCCGGCCCGGCCCCTGCCCCCGCACCCACGCCCACGCCGGCGCAAACGAGCACCGCGCCGCTGTCGCCCTGGCCGGCGACCGCCTACGAGCCGGTCCCGCAGCCCACGCGGCAGCAGCCCGCCCAGCCGCTGACCACCCAGCCGCAGCCCACCCGACCACAGCACCTCCCGCAGCAGCCGGCGCCGCAGCAGCACCACCCGTTCCCGCCGGTCCCCGTCCAGGCGCAGCGGCAGGCCGACCCGGCGCCGTTCGGCGGGCTGCTCCCCTTCGACGGCGACCAGGCCGCGCCTCCCGCGCCCGCACCGCCGCGCCCCGGCCGCACCGGGACGCTGCTCGCCGGCCTGGTCCTGCTCGTCTGCCTGACCGCCGCAGCCCCTCTCGTCGCGGTCGGCGTCGGGCTGGTCTGGCTGCTGCTGGCGCGCACGGTCGACGCCGCCAGCGGCCAGCTGCTCCGGCGGCGGTACGAGCGGGGCGCGCGGCGCGGCGACCGGCTGCTGGCCGTGGTGTCCTCGCCGTGGCACCTGCTCGTCCAGGTGCTGCTCGCGGTGCCGGTGCTGCTGCTGCCGGCGCTGGTGGCCGCCAGCGCGGCCTTCATCCCCGGGCTGTTCGTCGCCGTGTCCGAGCTGCCGTGGGGCACCGCACTGGTGCTCGCGACCGCGGCGCTCGGCACCTGCCTCACCGCCTGGTGGGGACCGGGCGGCGGGGCGCTGCGCCGCGGGTCGAGGCAGCTCGCGCGCGGCCTCGCGCCGGGCCGCGCCGGCTCCACCGTCGCGGTGCTGCTGCTGCTCGGGGTCGCGGCCACCGCGGTCGTGCTGCTGGTCGCCTCCGGGTGGGTGCCCGAGTGGGCGCCGCTGGCCGACCAGCCCGTGCTCGTGCCCTGACGGCCCGAGCCCTGACGGCCCGTCCAGGAACCTCCCAGGAACCGTCCGTACAGTGGCGCGCGTGCTCGTCCCCGCCCTCGCCCGACCTCTCGTCCGGACCCTGGCGGCGGTGCTGCTCCTCGTGGGGGCCGGTGCCGCGCTCGCCGGCCCGGCCGCGGCGCACGTCTCGCTCACCGGCACCACCCCGGCGGCGGGGTCGCAGGTCGACGCGGCGCCGACGCAGGTCGAGCTGACCTACAGCGCGGCGCTGCTCGAGGTGGGCAACGCGGTGCAGGTCACCGGGCCGTCGGGGCCGCTCGACCTCGAGCCCGTCCAGGTGGCCGAGCGGTCGCTGGTGCAGCCGCTGCCGGCCGACCTGCCGCCCGGCGAGTACACGGTGCAGTGGCGCGCGGCCTCCGGCGACGGGCACCCGATCGAGGGCACGTTCGCCTTCACCTCGACCGCCGCCGCACCCACCAGCAGCGCCCCGGCCACCACGACGTCCGCGCCCGCGAGCACGAGCGAGCCCGCGACGAGCACGTCGTCGAGCACCACCTCGGACGAGGCCGCGGCGCAGGACCCGATGGACCCGTCCGGCTCGTCGCTGCCCGTCTGGGCCGGCGTCGGGGTGGCGCTGCTCGCCGGGGTCGGCGTGGCGGTGGCGGCCCTGCGGCGCGGACGGCGTCCGGGGGAGCACGCGTGAGCCGGTGGGCCTCCGCCCAGCCGTGGGTCTCGACCCTGCTGCGCCTCGTCCTCGCCGGCGTCTTCGGCGTCGCCGGCGCCCTCAAGCTGCCCGACCCGGACGAGAGCGTGCGGGCGGTGCGCGCCTACCGGCTGCTGCCGGAGGCGGTGGTGCCGGTCGTCGGCTACGGGTTGCCGGTGTTCGAGGTGCTGCTGGCCCTCGCACTGGTCGTCGGCGTGGTGACCAGGACGGCGGCGGTGGCGTCCGCGGTGCTGCTGGTGCTGTTCGTGGTGGGGGTGGCCTCGGCCGCCGCGCGCGGGCTGTCGATCGACTGCGGCTGCTTCGGCGGCGGCGGCGAGGTCGCTGGGGGCCAGACGCGCTACACCGAGGAGATCGTGCGCGACCTCGCGCTGCTGGCCGGGGCGCTGGTCCTGGCGCGGTGGCCGCGGTCGCGGCTGTCCGTCGACGGCTGGCTGCGCGGGCCGCAGCCGGCGCCGGCACGTACCGAGCACGAGCCCGTGGGAGGGGCAGCACGATGAGCACGTCGCAGAAGAAGAGCAGCGCCGAGCGGCGCGAGCAGGCCCGGCAGCGGGCCGAGGAGCTGCGGCTGGAGTCCGAGCGGCGCGCCCGCAGGCAGCGCACCCTGCTGGTGGCGGTCGTCGTCGCGGTCGTCGTGGCGCTGGTGGTCGGCGTCGGGATCGTCGTGCAGCGCGCCCGCAGCGAGGCGGCGGCCAACGCCGCCGGCCCGCCCGGTCTGTCCGAGAACGGCGGGCTGCTGCTCGGCGAGGAGGACGCCCCGGTCACGGTCACCACCTACATCGACTTCATGTGCCCGTCCTGCAAGGCCTTCGAGGACGAGAACGGTGGCGCGCTGGACGACCTGCGTGAGCAGGGCGCGGTCAGGGTCGAGTACGTGCCGATCGCCATCCTGGACCGGTTCTCGTCCGGGACGCGGTACTCCACCCGCTCGGCGGGAGCGGCCTACTGCGTCGCCGAGAACGACCCGGGTCTGATGCCGGAGTTCGTCCAGGAGATGTACGCGAACCAGCCGGAGGAGGGCTCGACGGGCCTGGCCACCCAGGCGATCGGCCAGCTGGCGCAGCTGCTCGGCGCCAGCGACGAGACGCTGCAGTGCATCGCCGACGAGACCTACAACGGGTACGCCGCGACGGTCACCGACCAGGCGTCGCAGGACGGCGTGCAGGGCACCCCCACCGTGCTGGTCGACGGGACCTTCCTCGACGACCTGTCCTCCCAGGGCCTGGAGGACCTGATCAACGCGAAGAACTGACCGGCGCCGACGGCACCGTGCCGGGCGGACGGTCAGGCACGGTTAGCATCGACCGCGCACGCAGCGCCGCCGGTGTAGCTCAGTTGGTAGAGCGTTCGCCTTGTAAGCGAAGGGTCGCGGGTTCGATTCCTGTCACCGGCTCCGATTCGTCCGGCCCTCCTCGAGGAGGGGGTCGGTCAGCGCCTCGCGCCGAGCGTGGCGCCGGTCTGCACCTGCCACAGGTGCGCGTAGGTGCCGCCTCGGGCGACCAGCTCGTCGTGCGAGCCGTGCTCGACCACGCGGCCGGCGTCCAGGACCCAGATCCGGTCGGCGTTCCGGACGGTGGACGGCCGGTGCGCGACGACCAGCACCGTGCGGCCGGTGGCCACGACGGCCAGCGAGCGCTGGATGGCGGCCTCGGTCTCGTTGTCGACGGCGGAGGTCGCCTCGTCCAGGACGAGGATGCCGGGGTCGCGCAGCAGCGCCCGGGCCAGCGCCAGCCGCTGCCGCTGGCCGCCGGAGAGCGTCACACCCCGCTCGCCCACGAGCGTGTCGTACCCCTGCGGCATCGCGGCGATGAACTCGTCGGCGGCCGCAGCCGCCGCGGCACGGGCGATCTCGTCGCGCGAGGCGTCGGGACGGCCGTAGGCGATGTTGTCCGCGACAGTCCCCGCGAAGAGGTAGACGTCCTGCGAGACGTAGCCGATGGCACCGCGCAGCGCCTGCCACTGCAGGTCGCGCGCGTCCACGCCGTCGACCAGCACGGTGCCGGACCGCGGGTCCTCGAACCGCATCACCAGGCGCAGCAGCGTCGACTTGCCTGCGCCGGTCGGGCCGACCACGGCGTGCGTCTCGCCGGCGGGGACGACCAGCTCGACGCCGTGCAGCACGTCCGGGCCGTCGGCGTAACCCGCTGTGGCGCCGCGCAGCTCGACCGACAGCGGCCGGGTCCCGCTCGCGGCGGGCGCGATCGGGCGGGTCCCGTCGGTGACCCGCACCGGCTCGGCGAGCAGCGCCAGGATGCGCACGGTCGAGGCGCGCCCACGCTGGTAGAGGTCGAGCACCTGGGCGACGTCGGTGAGCGGCCACAGCAGCCGCTGCGTCATGAACACCAGCACCGAGTAGAGCCCGACGGCGAGGTCACCGCGCAGCACCGACCAGCCGCCCAGCAGCAGCGTGCACGTGAACCCCGCCAGGATCGCCATCCGTACCAGCGGCACGAACGCGGCGGAGGACCGGATGGCGTCGGTGTTGGCGCGCACGTACTCCCACGACACCGCGGCGACCCGCTCGCGCTCGCGGTCCTCGGCCGTGAAGGCCTTGATGGTGCTGAGGCCGGCGAGGTTCGCCGACAGGGTGGACGACAGCGCGGCGACGGCGGAGCGGACCCGGGCGTACAGCGGCTCCAGCCGCTTCTGGAACCACAGCGAGCCGACGACGATGAGCGGGATCGGCAGGAACGCCAGCACCAGCAGCGTCCAGGACGACAGCGCGAACACCGCACCCACGAGCAGGACGTTGAGGACGGTCTGCAGGATCGCCGCCGCCCCGACGTCGAGGAACCGCTCGAGCTGGTTGACGTCGTCGTTGACGGTGGCGAGCGTCGCGCCCGCCGGACGGGCCTCGTGCCAGCCGACGTCGAGGTGCTGCAGGTGGTCGTAGGCCTCCACCCGCAGCTGGTGCTCGACGCCCTGTGCGAGCCCGCGCCAGGCGACGGCGGCGCCGTACTGCGAGGCCGACTCGACGACCCACACCGCCGCGTTCACGGCGGCGATCCAGCCGAGCTGCGCGAACCGTGAGTCGACACCGAGCACCGACGCCACGAACGAGTCGTCCCCGCGGACGACGACGTCGACGGCGGCGCCGATGAGCAGCTCGGGGACGACGTCCGCGACCTTGTTGACGACCGACAGGGTGACGGCGAGGGCGAAACGCGCGCGGTACCGCCGGTACCGCTGCCACAGCTCGCGCAGCGGGGCAGCGGGCTCCTGGCTCACGCGGCGCCCGCGTCGCCGGCGGCTGCAACGGGGCCGGCGGAGTGGTGGCGCCCGATCGGCAGCATCAGGGGCTTGCCCGACACCGGGTCGACGACCACGCGGCTGCCGATGCCGAAGACCGTGCGCACGACGTGCTCGGTGAGCACCTCGGCGGGTGGGCCGGCGGCGCGGATCGTGCCCTCGGCCAGGGCGACCAGGTGGTCGCTGTAGCGCGCCGCGAGGTTGAGGTCGTGCAGCACCATGACGATCGTCGTCCCGCGCGTGCGGTTGAGGTCGGTGAGCAGGTCGAGCACCTCGACCTGGTGGCTGACGTCGAGGAAGGTGGTCGGCTCGTCGAGCAGCAGGACGTCGGTGTGCTGGGCGAGCGCCATCGCGATCCAGACCCGTTGCCGCTGACCGCCGGACAGCTCGTCGACCGCGCGGTCGGCGAGCGAGGTGGTGTCGGTGACGTCGAGCGCCTGCGCGACGGCCTCGTCGTCGGCGCGGGTCCAGCGGGACAGGATCCCGTGGTGCGGGTGGCGGCCGCGGCCGACGAGGTCGCTGACGGTGATGCCCTCGGGGGCGACGGGCGACTGCGGCAGCAGCCCGAGCGTGCGCGCCAGCTCCTTGGCCGGGGTGCGGTGCACGGCCTTGCCGTCGAGCAGCACCCGGCCCTGGCGCGGCGGCAGCAGTCGCGACATCGACCGCAGCAGCGTCGACTTGCCGCAGGCGTTCGGGCCGACGACGGCCGTGATGCGACCGGCCGGCACGACGACGTCGAGGCCCTCGATCACCGTCCGGTCGCCGTACCCGAGGGTCAGGCCCTCGGCGAGCAGGGTGTGGGACGAGGTCACAGCGAGCCTCCGGCCCGGTTGGTGCGGACGATGAGGTAGACGAGGTACGGGGCGCCGAGGACGCCGGTGACGACACCGACCGGGTAACGCAGGCCGAACGCGTACTGGCCGCAGAGGTCGGCGACCAGCACCAGCAGGGCTCCGACGAGCGCAGCGGGCAGGAGCAGCGACCCGCGCGGGCCGACGACGCGCGCCGCGATCGGGCCGGAGAGGAAGGCGACGAACGCGATGGGTCCGGCCGCCGCGGTGGCGAACGCGATCAGCCCCGTCGCGGCCACGACGACGACGACGCGGGTCAGCTCGATCCGGACCCCGAGGGCGGCGGCGGTGTCGTCGCCCAGCTGCATGGCGGCCAGGTCGCGGGCGCGGGCGAGCAGCACCGGGCCGAGGACGACGAGGGCGACCAGCGCGGGGACGACCTGCTGCCACGTCGCACCGTTGAGGCTGCCGGTGAGCCAGCGAAGCGCCTCCTGCAGGTCCCACTGCCCGGCCCGCGACAGCACGTACGCCGTCATGCTGTCGAGCATGGCGGCGATGCCGATGCCCACCAGGACCAGGCGGGTGCCGGCGGCCCCGCCCTTGAACGCCAGGGCGTAGATCAGCACGGCCACACCGAGTCCGGCGACGATCGCGAACAGCGACACCATGGTGCTGCTGAGCGACAGCACGACGATGGCGAAGGCCGCCGCGGCGCTCGCGCCCGCGCTGATGCCGATGACGTCGGGGCTGGCCAGCGGGTTGCGCAGCATCGTCTGGAACGTGACGCCGGCGAGCCCGAAGGCGAGGCCGGTCACCACCGCGAGGACGGCCCGCGGCAGCCGCAGCCGGCCGACGGTGAACGACGCGCCGGGCACGTCCTGCCCGAGCACCACCTGGACGACCTCGCCGAGCGGGTAGACGGTGCGGCCCACCACCAGGCTCACCACGAAGGTGATCAGGACGAGCACCGACAGCACGCCGATCACCACCCGCCGGCGCGAGGTCCGGCGCACCCGTGCCCGCCGCACCGCCTCGGTGGCGGCTGCGGAGGTCGCCTTCGCGCGCCCGCCCTTCCCCTCGAGCAGCGCGGTCACAGCGCGCTCACCTTCTGCCGCCGGACCACGGCGATGAAGAACGGCGCCCCGACGAGGGCGGTGATGATGCCGACGTCGATCTCACCGGGGCGCGCGACGATGCGGCCGAGGACGTCGGAGGCGGTGAGCAGGCAGGCGCCGGTCACGGCGGAGAACGGCAGCAGCCAGCGGTGGTCGACGCCGACCAGCAGCCGGCACAGGTGCGGCACCACCAGCCCGACGAACCCGATCGGTCCGGCGACCGCGGTCGCCGCCCCGCACAGCAGCACGGCGCCGAGGGCCGCCAGGGCGCGGGCGACGGCGACCCGCTCGCCCAGCCCGGCCGCCAGCTCGTCGCCGAGCGCGAGGGTGTTGAGGCTGCGCGCCGACAGCAGGCTGACGGCGAGACCGACGGCGAGGAACGGCAGCACGGGCTCGAGCGCCTGGAAGGTCGCGCCGCCGACGCCGCCGATCTGCCACGACCGGATGGCGCCGGAGACGTCGCCGCGCGGCAGCGAGACGGCGGTGATGAGGGAGGCCAGCGCCGCGGAGGTGGCGGCCCCGGCGAGGGCGAGCTTGAGCGGCGTCGCCCCGCCGCGTCCGAGAGAGCCCACGACGTAGACGAAGACGGCAGCCGCCGCGGCGCCGCCGATCGCGGTCCAGATGTAGCCGGTGGCCGACGACAGGCCGAACCAGGCGATGGCCGTGACGACGGCGAGCGAGGCGCCGAGGTTGACGCCGAGGATGCCGGGGTCGGCCAGGGGGTTGCGGGTCACGCCCTGCATCACCGCGCCGGCCAGCCCGAGCGCGGCGCCGACGAGCACCGCGAGCACGGTGCGGGGGACGCGCTTGGCGACCGCGGCCTCGCCGAGGCCCGACGTGGAACCGCCCAGGCCCGCGACGATCTCGTCCCAGGTGACCTCGCGCGAGCCCACCGCGACCGAGGCGAGCACGAGCGCGACGAGCACCGCGAGCACCACCAGGAGCCACAGCGAACGCACCCGACCCGGGCGTCGCACGACGGCGAGGCCCGGGTCGGGAGCGGTGCTGGTGAGGGTCACTTCACCTTGTCGGCAGCCTGCGACAGCAGGTCCAGGTAGTCCTCGAGCACCCAGGAGATGGCGAGGGGGGTGGGGTTGGCGGCCGTGCCCAGCGGGCTGGTGCCCGGCAGCGAGGCGATGGCGCCGTTCGCGACCGCCGGCATCTGCGACAGCAGCGGGTCGGCCTCCAGCGTGCTCACCAGCTCCTCGTCGCCGTAGGTCACGATGATCTCCACGTCGGAGAACACGTCCACCTGCTCGGCGCTGATCGTGCCGGAGTACTGGTCGTCCGCGGCGGACGCCTCGGCGACGCTCGCCGGCGTGGCGAGACCGAGGTCCTCGAAGAACGCCGACCGGGTGTCGTTGGAGGTGTAGAAGCTGACCTCGCTGAGGTCGGTCGGGTCGACGTGGGTGAGGAACATCGTCCGGCGGCCGTCGAGCTGCGGGTGCTCGGCCACGGCGTCGGAGATCTGGCCCTCGATGTCGGCGACGAGCGCCTCGCCCTCCTCGGCCATGCCCATGCCCCGGGCGTTGACCGTGATGACGTCGCGCCACGACGTGGCCCACGGCGCCTCGGGGTAGGCGACGACCGGTGCGATCTCGCTCAGGGTGTCGTAGTCCTCCTGTGTCAGGCCGGAGTACGCGGCGAGGATGACGTCGGGCTCAGTGTCGGCGACCGCCTCGAAGTCGATGCCGTCGGTCTCGTCGAACAGCACCGGGGTCTGGCCGCCGAGCTCCTCGAGCTTCTCCTCGACCCACGGCAGCAGCCCGTCGCCGTCGTCGTCGCCGAAGTTGGCGGCGGCCATGCCGACCGGCACCACCCCGAGCGCCAGCGGCACCTCGTGGTTGGCCCAGTTCACGGTCGCGACCCGCTCCGGGCGCTCCTGGATGGTGGCGCTGCCGAGCGCGTGCTCGATCACGACCGGGTAGGCGGCGTCGCCGCCGTCGCTGCTGGGCGCTGTGGTGCTGGCGTCGCTCTCGCCGCCGCAGGCCGCCAGGCCGGCCGCGACGGCGACCGCGCCGGCGACCGCCAGGAACCGCTGTGCACGCATGTGGGCTCACTTCCGATCGAGGGGTGGACGCACGGCGTCCGGCAGGGAGGGCGCGGGCTCGGCCCCGAGGTCCCACCGCGTCGGCGCGGTTAGGTGAGGGTTACCTTAGAACACGACCGGGCCGACGGGGCAAGCCGGTGCTCCGTCCGGACGGCACGGTCCGGGCTCCGGGTGCAGGACGGCCGTCCGCGAGATGATCCGGACGACCACTCGTGCGGCGACGGCCGCACGACCCGACCGCCGGAGGCGCCCCGTGCCCCACCAGGACCCGCCCGTGGTGCCGGGGGACCCGGCGTACCTGGCCGCGCAGCGCGCCGACCTGCTGCGGTTCGCGGCCGGGGCGCGCCACGAGCTCGGCTTCGGCTACCTCGACGAACGCGGTGCGGTCGACGGCTCGCGACCGGTGGAGCTGTGGATCACGTGCCGGATGACCCACGTCCTCTCGCTCGGCACGATGGCGGGCGAGCCGCCCGCGCCCGGCGGCCCGGACGGCTCGGCGTTGTCCGACCTCGCGCGCCACGGCGTCGTCGCGTTGCGAGGTCCGTTGCGGGACAGAGAGAACAGAGGCTGGTTCGCCGCGGTCGACGCCACGGGACCGGTGACGCCGGCCAAGCAGGCGTACGGCCACGCGTTCGTGGTGCTCGCGGCGGCCTCGGCGTCCGCGGCCGGGGTGCCGGGCGCCGACGACCTGCTGGCGGAGGCGCTGCTGGTGCAGGACCGCTTCTGGCAGGACGACCACGGCCTGGTGGTGGACGAGTGGGACCGGGGGTGGGAGCGGCTGGACGACTACCGCGGCGTCAACGCGAACATGCACACGGTCGAGGCGTACCTCGCCGCGGGCGACGTCACGGGCGAGACCCGTTGGCACAAGCGGGCGGGACGCATCGCCGCGACGGTCGCCGGTTGGGCGCGGACGACCGGGTGGCGCGTCCCGGAGCACTTCGACACCTCGTGGCGGCCGCTGCCGGAGCACCACCGCGACCGGCCGGCCGACCCGTTCCGGCCGTACGGCGCCACCGTCGGGCACGGGTTGGAGTGGGCCAGGCTGCTCGTCGCGGTCGACGCCACCCTCGCGCAGCCACCGCCCGAGCTGGTGGGGGCCGCGGTGCGGCTGTTCGACCGAGCGGTCACCGACGGCTGGGACGTCGACGGCGCAACGGGTTTCGTCTACACCACCGACTGGGACGGCCGGCCGGTCGTGCGGGCGAGGATGCACTGGGTGCTCGCCGAGGCGGTCGCCGCGGCCGAGGTGCTGGGCCGCGTCACCGGTGAGCGCCGGTACGGCGAGTGGCGCGACCGGTGGTGGCGCTGGGCCGACGAGCACCTCGTCGACCACGAGCACGGCTCGTGGCACCACGAGCTCGACACGCGGAACGTGCCGGCGGGGCGGACCTGGCCGGGCAAGCCGGACGTCTACCACGCCTACCAGGCGGCGCTGCTGCCCGCGCTGCCCGTCGTCCCGTCCTTCGCGGCGGCGCTGCGGCAGGCACGGTCGTGAGCGCGGACGGCGACCGGCCGGCCGACCTGGTCCTGCGCGGCGCGCCGGTGTACGACGACGGGCGCTGGGCCGGAACGGCTCTGGCCGTCCGTGACGGTCGCGTGGTGGCGGTCGGCGAGCCGGACGAGCTCTCCGGTCTCGTGGGCGCGACCACGCAGGTCGACGACCTGGACGGCCGGTGGCTGCTCCCGGGCTTCGTCGACGCGCACGTGCACCCGGTGCAGGCCGGGCTCGAGGCGGACCGGTGCGACCTCACCGCCGGGGCGACCGTTGACGACTACCTGGCGACGGTGCGCCGGTACGCCGAGGCCGAGCCCGACCGGACCTGGGTGACCGGGGGCGGCTGGTCGATGGACGCCTTCCCGGGCGGCGTCCCGACCGCGGAGCTGCTCGACCGGGCCTGCCCGGACCGGCCGGCGTTCCTGCCGAACCGCGACCACCACTCGGCGTGGGTCAACACCACCGCCCTGCGGCTGGCCGGGATCGACTCCCGCACAGCCGATCCCGCCGACGGCCGGATCGAGCGGGACGACCGCGGCGAGCCGACCGGGGCGCTGCACGAGGGCGCGATGGCGCTGGTCGGCGACCTCGTGCCGGCGCCGACGGCCGACGAGCTGCTGTCGGCCCTGCTGACCGCACAGCGCCGCCTGCACGCGGCCGGCGTCGTCGGCTGGCAGGACGCGCTCGTGGGTGACGGGCTCGGGATGGCCGACACCCTCGACACCTACCTCGCCGCCCACCGGTCCGGGCAGCTGACCGCGCGGGTCGTGCTGGCGCAGTGGTGGGACCGCGACCGCGGCCTGGAGCAGCTGCCCGCGCTGCTCGAGCGCCGGCAGCGGGCGGCGTCGGCCGGGCTCGACGCGGGAAGCGTGAAGATCATGCTCGACGGCGTCTGCGAGACGCGGACGGCGTCGGTGCTCGCGCCGTACCGGGACGGCCACGGCCGGTCGACGGGGGACCACGGGTTGTCCTTCCTCGACCCGGGGGACCTCGCGCGCTACGTGGCGGCGCTCGACGCCGCCGACCTCCAGGTGCACGTGCACGCGCTCGGCGACCGGGCCGTGCGCGACGCCCTCGACGCCGTCGAGCACGCGGTGGCGCTCAACGGCAGGCGGGGCAACCGCCACCACCTCGCCCACGTGCAGGTGGTCGCCGCCTCCGACGTGCCGCGGTTCGCCGCGCTCGACGTCGTCGTCAACGGCCAGCCGCTGTGGGCGTGCCGGGACGAGGCGATGGAGGTGCTGACGCTGCCCTTCCTCGCGCCGGGTGCCGAGCAGCAGCAGTACGTCTTCGGCTCGCTGCTGCGCGCCGGTGCGCGGCTGGCGTTCGGCAGCGACTGGCCCGTGTCGTCGCCGGACCCGCTCCTCGGCGTGCACGTCGCGGTCAACCGCCGCGCGCCCGACGACCCGGCCGCGTCGCCGCTGCTGCCGGAGGAGGCGCTCACGGTGGCCGAGGCGCTGGCCGGCTACACGACCGGCGCCGCGTACGTGAACCGCCGGCAGGCGACCGGTGGACGGCTCGCGCCCGGCTACGACGCCGATGTCGTGGTCGTCGACCGAGATGTGATCGCCTGCGACGCGAACGATCTCGGGAGCACCGACGTCCTCGGCACCTACGTCGCCGGGCGCGAGGTCTACCGCCGCTGACCCGGGTGGTGCTGCGCAGGTCGCCGGGTCCCGGCGCGCGCGATCGAGAACCGTCGCCCAGACTTACGGCGTCAGCACCCGCACTCCCGGAGGATCCGATGTCGAGCTACGACGACCAGCAGAGGGGCGCCACGTCCGTCGGCGGGACCGGCGACGGCCTGGGCACGCACGGGCGCACCACCGACGACCGGCGACCCACCATCCCGCGCCCGGCGGACGAGCAGGTCGTCCTACGCGCCGGCGAGGACCAGGACGTGGTCGGTGCCCGGCGCAAGGGCTTCGACCTGCCCGCCACGCTGGCGGGCGCGCTGGCGGCGCTCGGTGCGCTGCTGCTGCTGTCGAGCCTGCTCGGCGCCGCGGTGGGCGCCATCGGCTTCCAGACCGGTGTCGGCGACCGCGACCTGTCCGTCGGCGGGCTCGTCGCCGGACTCGTCTCGCTGTTCCTGGCCTGCCTGGTCGGCGGCTGGGTCGCGGGGCGGATCGCCCGCCGCAAGGGCGGCCTGCACGGCCTGGTGTCGGCCGCGTGGCTGGTGCTGCTCGCCGCCGTGCTGGCCGGGCTCGCCGCCGTGGCCGGCGACCGGTTCGACGTGACCGAGCGCGTGGGCCTGCCGCGCTGGTTCGACGCCGACGCCGTCGCGCCGGTGGCGATCGGCACGGGCCTGCTCGCGCTGGCCCTGATGCTCCTCGGCGGGTGGCTCGGCGGGCGCCTCGGCGCACGCCACGCCGCCGAGCCCAGCGTCGAGGTGGTGCAGACCCGGCGGCACGTCAGCGAGCACCCCGGCGGCATCGAGGCAGGAGGCACGCGATGAGCGGCACCGAGGGCACGCGGGACGCGGCAGGCGACCTGCGCCGCGACGACGACGACCTGACGGTCACCCGCCACGAGGAGCGGGCCGAGGTCGGCACCGAGCTGCACGAGTCCGGCCGGGTCCGGGTGCGCAAGCACGTCGAGACCCTGCCGGTGGAGCAGGTCGTGGAGCGCAGCGTGGAGCACGCGGACGACTCCGAGCGCGTCCCCGCCGCGGAGGGCGACAGCGGCGAGGTCGAGACCCTCGAGGACGGGTCGGTGTCCATCCCGGTGTTCGAGGAGGTGCTCGTGGTCACCAAGAAGCTCGTCGTGCGCGAGCGCGTCATCGTCCGCAAGCGCACGGTCGTGGACGAGCACACGCTGCGCACCGAGCTCCGGCGCGAGCACGTCACCTTCGACACCGAGGGCGACGCCGACCTGGCCGGCACCGACCGCGACCCGGCCCTTGACCAGCGCATGGTCGACCGGCCCGACGAGCTCCCTGCGCGTCCGTCCGACCCCTGACCGGCGCGGGTCCGGCCGGCGGGTCCGGCCGGCGGGCTCGCTCAGACGTCGAGGCGGCCGACCCAGCGCTCGCCCGCGTCGCCGCCCCAGGCGTCCCAGGCCACCCGACCCGGTGACGGGTAGCCCGGGGTGCCGCGCCGGAACCCGTCCGCCTCCTTGTCGACCGCGTGGCGGGCGAAGTAGGCCTGCATCTTCTTCACGTCGGCGTCCGGCACCGGATCGCCGTTCGCGAGCTGGTGCGCCCGGTTGCGCCCGACGTCGGTGAAGCCCTTGCCGGCCTTGCCCTCGTCGATCCACCGCACAGCGCGCCGGCCGACCTCCTGCACCGCCTTGGGCGGTGTGTGCCCCTCTGCCATGCGGGGACGGTACGCACGCCGTGACCGGCCCGCACCTCGGCGCCGTCAGCCGCGCGGCACCGCGATGGTGAACAGCCAGCGGCGACCGGGCCACTCGCTGACGCACCACAGCTCCTCACCGCGCCGCGACCAGTCCAGGTCCTCCGGGCCGGTCGGCAGCACCCCCTTGTACCGCGTGAACGCGCCGGGGCGACCGACGTACAGGTCGCCGGGGTTGCCCTCGCCGGTGCTCGAGCTCAGCACCCAGGTGGTCCCGTCGAGCGCCACGCCCTGCATGCGGTGCGGCTGCTGCTGGTGCACCTCGACCGGCGTCCAGCGCCCGGTGGCGTCGAGCTCGGGCAGGCCGGTGGCCTCGTCCAGCGGGTAGCGGGCCAGGCGGGGGGTGGTGCCCTTGCGGCCGTACTCGCCGACGACGAGCCCGAGGCGGCCGTCGACCCGCGCGGTGCCGATGAACGACCAGCGGAAGGCGCCCTGGCCCGGCCGCGCCCCCTGCCGCACCCGCACCAGCTCGGGCAGCACCGGCGCCGCCGTCCCGTCGCCTCCGGAGCGCCACGCCCGGAGGGCCCGCCAGGCGCCCGAGCCGGGCAGGTCCGACGGCAGCCGACGGGTGTCGGCGCGTGCGACGTCGTCGAGCCGGAACAGCCGCACGCCGGCACGGGTGTCGGCGACGTAGAGCAGGTCGCCGACCACGGCGATGCCGCCGGCGTGCACCGGCACCCGCCCCAGACCGAGCACGGACGCGGGACGGCGCGGCCGCACCAGCAGGACGTGCCGGTAGCGGACCCGCGCGGGGTCGCGGACGTCGACCACGGAGATGCGGGAGCCGGCGGTCTGCAGCAGGCGCCGCCGCGGCGCGTACCAGCTGACGAGCAGCACCTCGCCCCCGCGGGCGCACGCGACGCCCTGCGGCACCCAGCCGTGGTCGTCGCGGTCGTGCTCGTCCCAGGACCACCCGGCGCGCACGGCCGAGCCCGGCACGTGGGCGGGGACCGCCTCGCGATCGAGGTCGGCCAGCACCCTGTCCAGCCCGACCCGCTCCAGCCGGCCGGCCAGGGCGTCGATGGCCCGGTCGCGCCGGCGCCCGAGGCGCAGGGTGTGCGGCGCGGACGGTCGCCGGGCGACGCGCGAGGCGACGGAGGTCAGGGACCGCACGGGCCGGGGGAGGTGCACACAGGCATCGTGGTGGCCGGGAGGACGTCCGGCCAGCCGGGTGCGCGCCCGCGGCGGACGAGGGCGGTGCGGCGCGAGGTCAGGCGCCGGCGCCGACGGGAGCCGGCGCGGCCGGACGCGGCCCGACCGGCCCGGAGCGCCGCCACGAGCGGGCCACCAGGACGTAGGACAGGACGGCGAGCGCCATCATGCCCAGCCAGATCGGGGTCTCCCACTGCGCCGGGTAGAGCGTGTCGCGCAGGTAGTGGGCGGTGAAGCTGTCGTCGTAGACCGGCTCCCCGGCGCGGCCCAGCAGCCACTTCTCCAGCGCGGTGAGCGGGCACCGGACGGCCGTCACGGTGACGACGACCGACCAGGCGGTGGAGACCAGGTGCGGCCACAGCCACGCCCGCCACCTCAGCGCGAGGAACCCGCCGACCGCGGCGTACACGAGGTACGCCAGGTGCACGACGACGACCACCTCGGCCCCCCACAGCGCTGACACGCGGGCAGTGTCCCACGGCGGTGCGGGCGCCCGGTAGCGGACAGCCCGGCGGCGGCGCGGTTCACTGTGCGGGTGGCGACGGCGAGCACCCCGACGTCCGCGCGGGCGGCGTCCGACGTGCCGGGACCGGGGACGGGGACGAGGACGCACGACCGGCGGTTGCTGCTCCTGCTCTGCCTGGCCGTGGTGGTCGCCCGGCTCGCCACGGTCTGGATGCCCCTGCGCAACGACGAAGGCGGCTACCTGCTGGTCGCCCGGCGGTGGCGCGCCGGCGGCGAGTTCCTCTACGGCGACTACTTCGTCGACCGGCCACCGCTGCTGCTCGCGCTGTTCCGGCTGGCGGCCGCCGGGGACTGGGACGGCTGGGTCCGCGTGCTGGCGATCCCGTTCGCGGTCCTGCTCGTGGTGGCCGCGTGGCGGGCAGGGCGGTGGGTCGGCGGGACGGCCGGGGCCCGGTGGGCGGCGGCGGTCGGCGCCGCGCTGGTCTGCTCACCCGCGCTGGCCGCCGACCAGGCCGATGGCGAGCTGTTCGCGACGGCGCTCGCGGTCGCGGCCGTCGCCGCCGCCCTCGAGGCCTGGCGGACGCCCGCTGCCGCGCGGGCGAGGGCCGCGGCCCTCGTGGCCGGCGCGCTGGCGGTCGCCGCCCCGCTGGTGAAGCAGAACGCCCTGGAGGGCGGCCTCGTCCTCGCGGTGCTGGTGGTCGTCGGCCTCGCGCGCGGTGGGGACGCGCGCCGCCGGGCGGGGCTGGTGCTGGCGGCCGGTGCGGCCGGCGTCCTGCTCGTGCTCGCCGCCACGGTGGCGTGGCTGTGGTCCGTGGGCGCCGACCCGGCGACGGTGTGGCGGGACCTGGTCGGCTTCCGCGGCGACGCCGTCGACGTGATCTGGTCCGAGCGGCCGCAGCGCACGCTGGTGCGGGCCGCCCAGCTGGTGGCGATCGCCGCGGTCACCGGACTGGTCGGGCTGCTCGTCACCTGGGTGCTCGCGCGCCGCGCCGACCGCCGCTCGGGACCCGGCGTGCGGCCCGCGCCCGAGACCGTGGCGACGACCGTGCTGCTCGTCCTGGGCGTCGCGGCCATCGTCGCGGGAGGCAGCTACTGGCCGTCGTACCTGCTGCAGCTCGTCCCCGTGGCCGTGCTGGTGGTGGGCGCGCTCGCCGGTCGGGCGGACCGGGCCGGCGCCCGCACCCGCGGCTGGACCCGGGTCGCCGTGGTCACCGCCGTGGTCGCGTGCGTCGCCGAGGTGGTCGTCTACGCGGCGGTGCCGGCGGTGTGGTTCCAGCAGCGCACCGGGGAGTGGCTCGCGGCCTCGGCCGAGCCGGGCGACACCGCGGTCGTGCCCTACGGCCACCCGTCCGTGCTCGAGGCTGCCGACCTGCCCTCGTCGTACCCGTACCTGTGGAGCGTGCCGGTGCGCACCCTCGACCCCGACCTGGACCGGCTGGTCGCCACGTTGGACGGCGAGGACGCCCCGGCGTGGCTCGTGCGGATGAACGACCTGGACTCGTGGGGCATCGACGACGGCTCGCGCCTGCGCGACCTGGTGGCCGAGCGCTACCGCGTGGTGGCCGAGGTGTGCGGCCGCGAGGTGCTGCTGCGCGAGGACCTCGAGCGGGACCTCGCCCCGGAGCCGACCTGCTGAGCGCAACCCACCCGGGGGCCGGAACCTCAGACTCTGCTCGATCTGCCTTCGGTCCGGCCACCGCCTGGTGGGCGCGCGGTCCGGGACCAGGGGGCCGGCGAGCCGGCGGGCGCCCGGACCACCCGCCCGCGGCGGCCGGACCTCAGGCGTGGTGCTGTGCGGGCGCCACGGGGCCGAGCAGCCGTGGTCTGGGTCTGATCATCAGGGCGCCGAGCCACACCGACAGGCCGCCGACGACCAGCCCGCCGAACACGTCGAGGACGTAGTGCCAGCCGAAGTAGACGGTGGCCAGGGCGGTCAGGACGAAGAAGATCCACATCGCCCACCGGACCGGGCGCGGCTGGTGCGACAGGTGGGCGACCAGCGCCGCGGTGAACACGATCGAGGTGTGCAGCGAGGCGAACGCGGCGATGCCGTGCACCGACTGCGTGGCGTGCGGCCCGGCGAGCACCTCGATCCGGTTGTCCCACAGCGCGATCTGCAGGCCCGAGACCTCGGTGGCGGGCAGGTCGGCGAACCGGAAGCCCTCGACGTAGATCGGGCCGAGCGACGGCAGCATGTAGTACGACACCGTGCCGATGATCCAGTTCAGGCTCAGCGCGTTGACGTACCAGGCGCCGCGCACCAGGTCGCTGCTCCACACCAGCGCGGCGGCCAGCGTGAAGGGCACGAACGGCAGGAAGCCCATGTACACGAACGACAGCACCTCGGCGCTGACGCCGGTGCCGAGCAGCTCGTGCAGCACGTCGCCGGGGTGGTTGCCGAAGGCGAACCATCGGTCCGACTCGACCAGCGCGGGGTCGGACAGGTGGTCGCGCATGAAGGGCAGGAAGCTCTTCAGGTTCCGGTACGAGACGTATGCGATGTAGAAGGTGCCGAGGCCGACCGCCACGGCGGTCAGGCGGCGGGCCGGCCAGCGGTCGCGGACGACCTGGGCCAGCGCCGGCAGCAGCTCCGCGATCGGGGGGCGGCGGGCGACCAGCCGGGGGAGGACGTCGAGCGCCATCATCCCGAGGACGATGAGCGGCAGCCGCACGTAGCTGGGGCCGAGCAGGCCGTCCGGGTCGCGCAGCGGGAGGTCGGCGAGCAGCGCCACGAGCACCGCGAGCACACCGAAGACGAGGGACACCGCGACGCTGGTGCCGAACAGCTGCACCCACAGCCGGTTGGTCTCCGGCGCGGTCGTCCGGGGGGCCTTCGGGGACAGCGCGACGGCCGCCCGGGAGGACCGATCGTCCGGGGCGTGCTGTTGTTGGCCTGTGCGACGACGATCCTCCACGGCACCATCGTCCCATCCGGTGCCCCCAGAAGCACATTGTGGTGTTCGACGTGTCGACATCGTGATGGCAGCGGTGGTTTGCGCCCTGTTCATCCTGATCTGCTGGCGGCTCAGGGGCTTCATCACCGACGACTCGTGGATCTCGGTGCGGTACGCCGAGAACCTCGCGGCGGGCGACGGACCGGTCTGGAACCCCGGCGGCCCGCGGGTCGAGGGCTACAGCAACCCGCTCCTGGTGCACCTGGAGGTCCTCGCCGACCTGGCCGGGTGGTCGGCGATGGGCGCCGCCCGGGTGCTCGGCGTCCTGGCCGGCCTGGCGTGCGTCCTGCTCGTCCTGCTCGCGGGCGGTGCGGTCGTGGGCCGTCCCGCCGCCACCGTCGGGGCGGTGCTCACCGCGACCAGCGCCCCGTTCGCCCTGTGGTCCGTGGGCGGGCTGGAGACGACCATGACGGCCGCGGCGCTCACCGCCGGGGTGCTGGTGCTCGCGCGCCCCGACGGCGGGCGCCCGGTGGTCGCCGGTGCCGTGCTGGCGCTGCTGCCGTGGCTGCGCCCCGAGGGGCTCGTGGTCGTGCTGGCCGTCGCCGGGCTGGCCGAGGGCCCCGGCCTGCTCCGGGCCGCGACGCGGGGACGCGCGCTGCGCCGCCTGCTCGTCGTCGCGGGGATCCCGGTGCTGTCCCAGGTGGTGCTCGAGGGCGTGCGGCTGGCGGTCTACGGGCACCTGCTGCCCAACTCGGTGCTCTACAAGTCCGGCACCGGCGAGACCGTCGAGGTGCTGATGAAGTTCGTCGGGCACTCGGTCGTCGTGGTCGCCCTGGCGCTGGTGGGGGTGGCGATGGTGCGCCGCCGGGCGCTGCTGCTCGCGGTGCCGGCCGCCGTCTACGCCGCCGGCTCGATCGGGACGCTCGACAGCGCGAACTCGTTCAGCCGGTTCTTCATGCCGGTCTGGCCCCAGCTCGCGCTGCTCGCCGGGGTCGCCGTCGCGGCGGTGGTCCTGGGGGCGGTGCGCGGGCGCCGTCCGCGGCTCGCGCTCGCGGCGGTCGCCACGGCGACCGCGGTGGTGCTCGCCTCGGTGGTGCTCGACGGCAGCGTCCGCGACGTCGACCGCTGGCAGGAGCGGTACACCGGCTGCCGCGTCGCGGCCCGCGAGCAGGTGGCGGACTGGCTGGCCGGCACGCCGTCCGGGACGGTGTTCGCGGTCTCGGACGCGGGGTACGTGCCCGCCCGCGCCGGCGGTCGCACGGCGATCGACAACTTCATGCTGAACGACCCGATCATCCAGCGCACGGGGCCGCTCCCCTTCCGGGAGCGCGCGGACATCGTGCACGAGCGCCGTCCCGACGTGCTGGTGCTCGTGAGCCGCGACGCCGAGACCTTCGAGGCGGGCTACCCGACCGACGGCGCGATCCACGACCACCCTGCGGCACAGGACTTCTCGCTGAGCCGCGTCGCCAGCGGCGACCTAGCCTGTGGGTACCACCTGATGGTCTTCGAGCGGAGGACGGACTGACCCACCACGTGTCCCGGCGCCCGACCACGCCCGCCGCCGGGGCACCGTGGACGGGCGACCGCGCGAGCCGCCTGGCGGCCCGGCTGCTCTGGCCGGTCGCCGTGTGCGCGGTCCTCCAGCTGGGCCTGCACGCCGCCACCGGGCCGGCGCGCGACCTCGCGATCCTGTGGTCCGCGGGCTCGCGGCTGCGGACGGGTGGGGACCTGTACGACGCCGGGCTCGCGTTCATCTACCCGCCCCTGGCCGGCTGGGTGCTCGCGCCGCTCGCCGCGCTGCCGTTCCGGGCGGCCGTCGTGGTGGTCACCGCCGTCAGTCTCGCGGCCCTGGTGGCCGCGACGGTCCTCGCGCTGCGGCTGGTCGGGGTCCCGTGGCGCTCGCCGGTGACGGCCGGGGTCCTGCTGCTGCTCGTGCTGAGCCGACCGGTCGTCGGGCTGCTCGAGCAGGGCAACGTCGACCTGCTGCTGCTCCTGGTCGAGGTGCTGGTCGTGCACGCACTGCTGGTGCGGCGCGACCTGCTGGCCGGCGTGCTGCTCGGCGTCGCGCTGGCGGTGAAGCCGACGCTCGCGCCGATGCTCCTGGCCGCCGTGGTCCTCGGTCGCTGGGGGGTCGCCGCCAGGGCGGCCGTGGTCGCGGCGGTGCTGAGCGTCGTCGGGGTGCTCACCGTCCCGGACGGCTGGGCCTTCGTCACCGACGTCGTGCCCCTGCTGGGCGACGGCAACCGGGAGGTGCTCCGGCAGTACGACCGCTCGCTGCGCGGCGCGGCCGAGCAGCTCGGCGCGCCCGACCTGCTCGGGACGGTGCTGCGCGTGGCGGTGCTGGCCGTGGCCGTCGCGGTCGCGTGGGCCCGCCGCCGCACCGCGCTGGCGGCCGCCGAGGTGGTCCCGGTGCTGCTGCTGGGCGGGCTGCTGGCCTCCTCGTTCAGCTGGGCGAACCACTCGGTGTACCTGCTGCCGCTCCTGGTCACCGTCGCGCGTCCCGGCAGCCTGGTGCGGGCCTGGCCCGCGTGGGTGGGGGCGTACCTGGTGTGGAGCGCCCAACCGTGGCCGGCTCCCGGCGACGGCGTGGTCGACGCCCTGGTCGGGCTGCGGCCGACGTGGGGCTGGCTGCTGCTGCTCGGGGCCTGCGCCGTCCTGGCCCGCCGCGACCGCGCGGCGGCCGGTGGCGCCGCGGGCTCCGGCGCGCAGCCGCTCGCCGTCCCCGGGTCCCCGGCCGCCGCCGAGGAGCCCGGGGTGGGGCTCCCGGGGGTGGACCGGCCGGACCTGCGGCAGGGTGGCGACCGGGAGGGACCGCAGCCGCCCGACCCGCAGGTGCAGGAGCTGCCCGACCGACGACGCAGGAGGCCACGAGCGGCATGACGGGACCTGCTGCGCGGACCGCCCTGACCGGCTGGGGCCGGACGGCGCCGACCGTCGCGGACGTGGTCGCGGCCACCGACCCCGCGGACGTCGTCGCGGCGGTGGCGCGCGCCGACGGCCGCGGCGTGGTGGCCAGGGGGCTGGGCCGCAGCTACGGCGACGCCGCCCAGAACGCGGGCGGGGCGGTGGTCGACCTCACCGGCGTGCGCCGGGTGCTGCAGGTCGACGTCGAGCAGGCGCGCGTCGTGGTCGAGGCCGGCGCCTCCCTCGACGGGCTGATGCGCACGCTGCTGCCGCTGGGGCTGTTCGTCCCGGTCACCCCGGGCACCCGCCAGGTCACCGTGGGCGGCGCGATCGCCGCCGACATCCACGGCAAGGACCACCACGTCCGCGGCAGCTTCTCGCGGCACGTCGAGTGGCTCGACCTCCTGCTCGCGGACGGGACCGAGCGCCGGGTCGCCCCGGACGCGGCGGACCGGTCGGACGCGGACCTGTTCTGGGCCACGGTCGGGGGGATGGGGCTGACCGGTGTCGTGCTGCGCGCCGCCCTGCGGATGCTGCCGGTGGAGACCTCCAGGGTGGTCGTCGACACCGAGCGCGCCCCCGACCTGGACCGGCTGATGGAGCGGATGACCGACGGCGACGAGGAGTACACCTACTCCGTCGCCTGGGTCGACTGCCTGGCGCGCGGGGCCTCGCTCGGGCGGTCGGTGCTGACCCGGGGCTGGCCCGCCCGGCTCGACGACCTCCCCGCCCGGGCCCGGCGCGCACCGCTCTCCTTCGCGCCGCTGCCCTCGCCCACGGTGCCGGCCGACGCGCCGCTGCCGCTGGTGGGCCGCCCGGCGGTGCGGCTGCTGAACGAGGCCTGGTACCGCAAGGCCCCGGCCCGCCGGCGGCGCGGCGTCGAGGGGATCGGGCCGTTCTTCCACCCGCTCGACGTCGTCGACGCGTGGCCGCGGGTGTTCGGCCCGCGCGGGTTCGTGCAGTACCAGTACGTCGTGCCGTTCGAGGAGCACGCGGTGGTGCGGCGCAGCCTCGAGCTGCTGCAGCAGCGGGGACTGGTGGTCTCGCTCGCCGTCCTGAAGCGGTTCGGGCCGGGCAACCCGGCGCCGCTGTCGTTCCCCGCGCCCGGGTGGACCCTCGCGCTGGACCTGCCCGTCGTCGACGGCCTGGCCGAGGCCCTGGACCGGCTGGACGAGCTCGTGCTGGCCGCCGGGGGCCGGGTGTACCTCGCCAAGGACTCGCGCGCGGCGAGGGCGACGGTGGAGCGGATGTACCCGCGGCTGGAGGAGTGGCGCGGGGTGCGGCGGGCCGTCGACCCCGGCGGCGTGTGGGCCTCGGACCTGTCCAGGAGGCTGGGGCTGTGACGGACCCGACGAGGACGACGACCACGACCACGAGGACGACGACGACGACGAGGAGGAGCCGGTGATCGACTCCGTCGGGACGCCGCAGAAGGTGCTGCTGCTGGGTGGGACCTCCGACATCGGCCTGGCGGTGGTGCGCCGGCTGGTGGCCCGTCGTCCGGCCCAGGTGGTGCTGGCGGCGCGGCCGTCCGACCGGCGCGAGGAGGCCCGCGCGGCGCTCGCCGCGGCCGGGCACGAGGTCGGCGTGCTCGACTTCGAGGCCGAGGACACCGCGTCGCACCCGGCCGTCGTGGAGGCCGCCTTCGAGGGCGCCGACGTCGACGTCGCGGTGGTCGCCTTCGGGCTGCTCGGCGACCAGGAGGCCGCCTGGCGCGAGCACGAGGCCGCGGTCCGCACCATGCAGGTCAACACCACCGCGGCAGTCAGCGTGGGCGTCCTGCTCGCCCAGCACCTGTCGCGGCAGGGGCACGGCACGGTGGTGGCGCTGTCGTCGGTGGCCGGCGAACGGCCGCGGCGGTCGAACTTCGTCTACGGCGCCAGCAAGGCCGGCATGGACGCCTTCTACACCGGGCTGCGCGAGGCCCTGCGCCCCGACGGCGTGCGGGTGGTCGTCGTCCGGCCGGGGTTCGTGCGCAGCACGATGACCGAGGGGCTGCAGGCCGCGCCGCTCGCGACCGACCCCGAGGCCGTGGCGCGGTGGACGGTCGAGGCCGTCGAGCGCGGGCGCGACACGGTGTGGACGCCGCCGCCGCTGCGCTGGGTCATGAGCGCGCTGCGCCACGTCCCGGCACCGGTGTTCCGGCGGCTGCCGCTGTGACCGCGGCCGGCGGAGCGGACCGCTCCCGGTCCGGGAAGACGACGGTGCGGAACCCCCAGAACCGGAACGCCGTCGCCAGCGCCATGCCCACGACGTTCGCCGAGACGTTGTCGGCGACGGCGCTGCGCAGGCCGAGCAGCTCGCGGGAGAACAGCAGGCACGCCACCTGGATCGCGGCGGCCAGCACGCTGACCAGGACGAACAGCGCGTACTCGCGGCCGATCCGGTCGGTGCGTCGGTGCCGCCACGTCCACCACCGGCTCCCGGCGAAGGCCACCGCGATCGCGGCGGCCGCGGCCACGACCTTGGCCGGCACCGACGGCACGCCGGCGACCAGCAGCAGGACGTTGAACACCAGCAGGTCGGTGCCGTAGGCGGCCAGGCCGACGACGGCGAACCGCACCGCCTCGCCGAGCCGCGGGCCGGTCATGGCGTGGGCCCGGTCATGCTGTCGGGCCGGTCATGCTGTCGGGCCGGTCATGCGAGGGTCGCGACCACCAGGGTGGCCGCCCACACCAGGCCGAGGCCCAGCAGCATCCGGTCCCCGAGCACGACCTCCTCGGGCTCCTCGGCGCGGCCGGCGTCGACGTTCACGGCGTACCGCAGCAGCGCCAGCACGAACGGGACGGTCGACACCATCGCCCACGGCGAGCCGCTCTTGGCCTGCACCTGGAAGGCCCACAGCGCGTAGGTCGCCACGACCAGGGAGGCGGTCGTCGTCCACACGAACCGCAGGTAGGTGACGCTGTAGGCGCGCACGACCGCGCGGACGGCCGCGCCGTCGCGCTGGCCGCGCACGGCCTCGCCGTACCGCTTGCCCGCCGCGACGAACAGCGAGCCGAACCCGGCCGCGAGCAGGAACCACGACGAGAGCGGGACGCCGGCGCCCACGCCGCCCGCCAGCGCCCGCAGCAGGAAGCCGGACGCGACGGCGGCGAGCTCGAGCACGGGCTCGCGCTTGAGGGCCAGGCAGTACGCGACCTGGACCACCAGGTACGCGACGGCCACGAGCACCAGCTGCGAGCCGCGGGTGGCGGCCAGCACCATCGCGCCGGTGGCCAGGCACGCCGAGAGCACCAGCGCGGCCGACGGCGCCAGCGTCCCCGCGGCGATCGGGCGGTGGCGCTTCACCGGGTGCAGCCGGTCGCCCTCGGCGTCGACGACGTCGTTGACGAGGTAGACCGCGGAGGAGAGCAGGCAGAACATCGCGAACGCGATGCCCGCGCCGCGCACCTCGTCGGTGCCGACGGAGGCGGCAGCCGGCAGCAGCGGGGCGAGCACGAGCAGGTTCTTGGTCCACTGGCGCACCCGCAGGGCGGCCGGGAGGCTCCCGAGCGCGCTGGCCTGGGGGCGGACGGCGGTGATGGTCACGGTCGTCCCCCTTCCCGGCGTCGCTCGGAGCATGCGGGGCTGGCGCCGGCCGCGTCTCCACCATCGGGGGTCGCCCCACGGTGCGCACGTCGAGAACCGCGGCGAGCACGACCTGCCGGGCCGCCCGACCCTGGCCGCGCCCGTGGTGACCGCTCGCCGGCGGGCGGCGCCGCCCGGCCCGTGGCTAGGCTCGCGCGCATGGCCCGCAGCGTCTACGTCGCGAGCGTCGAGGGGCTCACCGGCAAGTCGGCCGTGGCGCTGGGGCTGCTCGACGAGCTGTCCCGGCACGTCGAGCGGGTCGCGGTGTTCCGACCGGTCGTGCGCGCACCGGTCGGCGACGGGCCGGACGGCGGCGGCGGCGACTACGTGCTGGACCTGCTGGTCTCGCACGAGGCCGTGCACCTGCCGGCGGCGGACTGCGCCGGCGTCACCTACGACGACGTGCACGCCGACGCCGACGCGGCGATGGAGCGCATCGTCGAGCGGTACCACCGGGTCGCCGAGCGCTCGGACGTCGTCGTCGTGGTCGGCAGCGACCACACCGACGTCGGGTCGCCGGCGGAGTTCGGGTTCAACGTCCGGGTGGCGGCGAACCTCGGCGCGCCGGTGCTGCTCGTGGTGAACGGCGTCGGGCGCGACCTCGAGCAGCTGCGCACCGCCGTCGACCTCGCCACCACCGAGCTGCGGGCCCACCACGGCTCGCTGTTCGCGGTCGTGGCCAACCGGGTCGACCGCGTGCCCACCGCGCAGGTCGCCCAGGTGCTCGGCGAGGCCGCCGGGGTGCCGGCGTACGCGATCCCCGACGAGCCGCTGCTGGGTGCGCCGTCGGTGCGGGCCCTGATGGCCGCCTGCGACGGCGAGCTGGTGCGCGGCGACGAGACGATGCTCGGGCGCGAGGTCCCCGGGCTCGTCGTCGCCGCGATGACGCTGCCGAACGTCCTCGACCGTCTCTTCGAGGGGGCGCTGGTCGTCACCCCGGGCGACCGGCCCGAGATCGTCCTCGGGGTGCTGACCGCGCACGCGTCGGCGAGCTTCCCGCAGGTGTCGGGCATCGTCCTCAACGGCGGCCTCGCCCTGCCCGAGCAGGTGCTCCGGCTGCTGGACGGCCTGGACGTGCGGCTGCCGATCATCGCCACCTCGCTCGGGACGCACGCGACCTCGACCGTCCTCACCGACCAGCGGGGACGGCTGGAGCGGACCTCTCCGCGCAAGGTCGCCACGGCGCTGGCGCTGTTCTCCGAGCACGTCGACGGCCCGGGTCTGGTCGACCGGCTCGAGGTGGCGCGCACCTCCGCCGTGACGCCGCTGATGTTCGAGCACCAGGTGCTCGACCAGGCGGCGGCCGACCGCCGCCACATCGTCCTGCCCGAGGGCGAGGAGGACCGCGTGCTGCGTGCGGCAGACGTCCTGCTGCGCCGCGAGGTGGCCGACCTGACGCTGCTGGGAGATCCGGCCGTGGTGCGGGCGCGGGCCGCGGCGCTCGGCCTCGACGTGTCGCGCGCCACGCTCCTCAGCCCGGAGGACCCCGCGCTGCGCGAGCGGTTCGCCCAGGAGTACCACCGGCTGCGGGCGCACCGCGGGGTCGGCCTCGACGTCGCCCGCGACGTCGTGGTCGACGTCTCCTACTTCGGCACGATGATGGTCGCGCTCGGTCTCGCCGACGGCATGGTCTCCGGTGCCGTCCACACCACCGCGCACACGATCCGCCCTGCGTTGGAGGTGATCCGGTCCGCCCCCGACGTCTCGGTGGTCTCGTCGGTCTTCTTCATGTGCCTGCGCAACCAGGTGCTCGTGTACGGCGACTGCGCCGTCAACCCGGACCCCTCCGCCGAGCAGCTCGCCGACATCGCCATCGCGTCCTCACGCACGGCGGCGGCGTTCGGGGTGGAGCCGCGGGTCGCGATGCTGTCGTACTCCACCGGCGCGTCGGGCTCGGGGACCGACGTCGAGAAGGTCACCGCCGCAACGGCTCTGGTGCGCGAGCGGGCGCCCGAGCTGCTCGTCGAGGGTCCGATCCAGTACGACGCCGCGATCGACGAGGCCGTCGCGCGCACCAAGCTGCCGGGCTCGGCGGTGGCGGGCCGGGCGACCGTCTTCGTGTTCCCGGACCTCAACACGGGCAACAACACCTACAAGGCGGTGCAGCGCTCGGCCGACGCGCTCGCCGTCGGGCCGATCATGCAGGGGCTGCGCCGTCCGGTGAACGACCTGTCGCGCGGGGCGACCGTCCGCGACATCGTGAACACCGTGGCCATCACCGCGATCCAGGCGCAGGCGTGACCGCCCGCGTGCTGGTGCTCAACGCCGGCTCCTCCTCGCTGAAGTACAGCCTGGTCGACGCCTCCTCGGGCACCTCCGAGGCGAGCGGCTCGGTGGAGCGGATCGGCGAGGGCGGCGCCACCCTCAGCCACCGGGCGCCGGACGGCACCCGCGAGGGCGCCTGCGACGCGGCCGACGCGGAGCAGGCCCTGGCGGCGGTGCTCGGTGCGTTCGCCGAGCACGGGCCGGACCTGGCCGACCCCCGGCTGGTGGCCGTCGGCCACCGGGTGGTGCACGGCGGCTCGCGCTTCACCGAGCCGACGCTGGTCGACGACGACGTCCTCGACGAGATCGCCGACCTCGTCCCGCTGGCGCCGCTGCACAACCCGGCGAACCTCGAGGGGCTGCGGGTGGCGCGCGAGCGCTTCCCGGACGTGCCCCAGGTCGCGGTCTTCGACACCGCGTTCCACCAGAGCATGCCGCCGGCCGCGTACACCTACGCGGTTCCGACCGCCTGGCGCGAGGAGCACCAGGTGCGACGGTACGGGTTCCACGGCACCTCGCACGCGTTCGTGTCGCGGACGGCAGCGAAGGTGCTCGGACGGGCCGCGGACGAGACGAACCTCGTGGTGCTGCACCTGGGCAACGGGGCCTCGGCCACGGCCGTCCGCGGCGGCCGCTCGGTCGACACCTCGATGGGCATGACGCCGCTGGAGGGCCTGGTGATGGGCACCCGGTCCGGCGACGTCGACCCGGCCGTCTTCGCGCACCTGCACCGCCGCGCCGGCTGGACGCTCGAGCAGGTCGACCACGCGCTCACCCACGACTCCGGGCTCAAGGGGCTCACGGGGGGCAACGACTTCCGCGACCTCGAGCGCCGCCGAGCCGAGGGTGACGCCGCCGCCGCGCTGGCCTTCGACGTGTACGCGTACCGGGTGCGCAAGTACGTCGGCGCCTACTGCGCCGTCCTCGGGACGGTGCACGCCGTCGTCCTCACCGGCGGCGTGGGTCAGCACTCCCCGGAGCTGCGGGAGGCGGTGCTGTCGGGGCTGGAGCCGTTCGGCATCCGGCTCGACCCGGGACGCAACGCCCGGCGCGTCGCCGGGCCCACCGTGGTCTCCGAGGACGGCTCGCCGGTCGCCGTGCTGGTGGTGCCGACCGACGAGGAGGGTGAGATCGCGCGGCAGGCGCTGGAGGTCGTCCGGGGGAGGGCGGTCGAGCGGGACCGTTGACCGCTCCGCTGCCGAGCGGGCACGGTGCGGGTCTGGCAGCGTGAGGGACGAACCCCGACGAGGAGACCGAGATGCCACCGAGCACCGTGCTGGACGACGCCGAGCTGCAGGCCGTGCACCGCTGGTGGCGGGCGGCGAACTACCTGTCGGTCGGGCAGATCTACCTGCTCGACAACCCGCTGCTGGAGCGGCCGCTCGAGGCGACCGACATCAAGCCGAGGCTGCTCGGGCACTGGGGCACCACGCCCGGCCTCAACCTCGTGTACACCCACCTGAACCGGCTGGTCCGGCAGCGCGACGTGAACGCGATCTTCCTCGCCGGCCCGGGTCACGGCGGCCCGGCCGCGGTGGCCAACGCCTGGATGGAGGGCACCTACAGCGAGCTCTACCCGAGCATCGGCACCGACCGCGACGGCATCCGCGCGTTGTTCCGGCAGTTCTCCTTCCCCGGCGGGATCCCCAGCCACGTCGCCCCGGAGACCCCGGGCTCGATCCACGAGGGCGGTGAGCTCGGGTACGTCCTGTCGCACGCGTACGGCGCCGCCATGGACAACCCCGATCTCGTCGTGGCCGCCGTGGTGGGCGACGGCGAGTTCGAGACCGGCCCGCTCGCGGCGTCCTGGCACGCCAACAAGTTCGTCGACCCGGTGCACGACGGCGCGGTGCTGCCGATCCTGCACCTCAACGGCTACAAGATCGCCAACCCGACGGTGCCGGCGCGGATCCCGCGCGAGGAGCTGGAGAGCCTGCTGCGCGGGTACGGGCACGAGGTGATCACCGTCGAGGGTGACGACCCCGCGCAGGTGCACCAGCAGATGGCCGCGGCGATGGACCGCGCGCACGACACCATCACGCGGATCTGGGCCGACGCCCGTGAGCGCGGCGACGTGGCCCGCCGGCCGTGGCCGATGATCCTGCTCGTCACGCCGAAGGGGTGGACGGGCCCGCGCGAGGTCGACGGCGTCCGGGTCGAGGGGACGTGGCGCTCGCACCAGGTGCCGCTGTCCGGCACCCGTGAGAAGGACGACCACCGCGCGCAGCTCGAGACCTGGCTGCGCTCCTACGAGCCCGAGGGCCTGTTCGGCGAGGACGGCACCCTGCTGCCGGAGGTGCGCGAGCTGGCGCCCGCGGGCACGCGCCGGATGAGCGCCAACCCGCACGCCAACGGCGGCCTGCTCACGGTGCCGCTGCGGCTGCCCGACTTCCGCGAGCACGCCGTCGAGGTGGACGAGCCCGGTGGGTCGATCCACGAGCCGACCCGCGTGCTGGGGCAGTACCTGGTCGACGTCGTGCGCGACAACCCCACGAACTTCAGGCTCTTCGGCCCCGACGAGACGGCGTCGAACCGCCTCGACGCCGTCTACGCCGTCACCGACAAGGTGTTCGCGGGCGAGGTGCTCGACAGCGACGAGAACATCGCACCCTCCGGCCGCGTCCTCGAGATCCTGTCCGAGCACACCTGCCAGGGCTGGCTCGAGGGCTACACCCTCACCGGCAGGCACGGGCTGTTCAGCTGCTACGAGGCGTTCATCCACATCGTCGACTCGATGGTGAACCAGCACGCCAAGTGGCTGAAGACGACGCGCGAGATCGGCTGGCGCCCACCGGTTCCCAGCCTCAACTACCTGCTGAGCTCGCACGTCTGGCGGCAGGACCACAACGGCTTCTCGCACCAGGACCCGGGCTTCATCGACCACGTCGTCAACAAGCGGGCCGAGGTCGTGCGCGTCTACCTGCCGCCGGACGCGAACACGCTGCTGTCGACGATGCGGCACTGCCTGGCCAGCCGGCACTACGTCAACGTCGTCGTCTCGGGCAAGCAACCCTCGTTCGACTGGCTGACGGCCGACGAGGCCGACCTGCACTGCGCCCGCGGGATCGGCATCTGGGACTTCGCCTCGAACGACGAGGGCGACCCGGACGTCGTGCTCGCGAGCGCGGGAGACGTGCCGACGCTCGAGGCGCTGGCCGCGGTGTCGATCCTGCGGGAGCACCTGCCGGAGCTGCGGATCCGCTTCGTCAACGTCGTCGACCTGATGCGGCTGCAGGACGCCACCGAGCACCCGCACGGGCTGTCGCACCCGGACTTCGAGAACCTCTTCACCCGCGACAAGCCGGTGATCATGGCGTACCACGGGTACCCGTGGCTCATCCACCGGCTGACCTACCGCCGGGTGAACAACGCGCACCTCCACGTGCGCGGGTTCAAGGAGGAGGGCACCACGACCACGCCGTTCGACATGGTGATGATGAACGACATGGACCGGTTCCACCTGGTCATGGACGTCATCGACCGGACCCCCGGCCTGCGGTCGCGCGCGGCCTCGCTGCGCCAGCTGATGGTCGACACCCGTCGCCGCGCCCGGCAGTGGACGCGCGACAACGGCGACGACCTGCCGGAGGTGCAGGACTGGCGCTGGTCGTCCGAGGCCGCGCCGGGAGAAGGGTTCTCGCCGTCCACGTCGGCGGCCGCGACCAGCGCCGACTCCTGAGGTCGGGACCTCCGGCCCTGCCGCGGCGGTCTCCCGTGCGGCACCGTCGAGCCATGGACACGAGCACCCCCCGCACCGAGGTCGTCAGCGAGCCGGCAGGAGACACCGTCCTGACGTCGTCGCACTGCTGGGCCCTGCTGCGCCGCACCGACCTGGGCCGGCTCGCGCTCGTGGTGGGCGCGAGCCCGGACATCTTCCCGGTGAACTACGTCGTCGACCGCGGGAGCGTGGTCTTCCGGACCGCATCGGGCTCCAAGCTCGACGCCGCGGACGGCCGGATGGTGGCGCTGGAGGCCGACGGCACCGACGCCGACCAGGGCGTCGCCTGGAGCGTGGTGGTCAAGGGCAGGGCCGGCGTGGTGCGCGGCCTGCACGACTCGATCGACGCCGCGTTCCTGCCGCTGCACCCGGTGCACCCGAAGGCCAAGCCGCACCTGGTGCGGATCGAGGCCACCTCGATCACCGGGCGGCGGTTCCGCACCGTGTGAGCGCGCCGGCCGGACGGGCTCACGCCTGGCCGGCCGGGACCTCCCAGGTGAGCCGGCTGCCGCCACCCGGCATCGCGACGAGGCCGGAGGTGCCGCCGCGAGAGACCGCCCGGTCGGCCATGTTCTGCAGGCCGCCACGTCGCGCCGGTCCCTCCGGCGGCGGCCCGGCGCCGTCGTCGGTGACGACGACGGACAGCCGGTCGCCCCGCGCCATCACCTCCACCGTGGCCCCCGTCGCCGCAGCGTGCCGCGCCACGTTCGCCAGCGCCTCGCGCACGACGGCGATGACGTCGTCGGCCGGCCCGGCGGGCACCGCACCCAGCGCACCGGTGGTGTGCAGACGCGGCAGGAAGCCCAGGACCTCTCTGGCCGCGGCGATCTCGTCGTGCAGCGCACCGCGCAGGTCCTGCGGCCCGGCCCGCTCCCGGAGCCGGAAGATGGAGCTGCGCACGTCCTTGATGGAGGCGTCCAGCTCGTCGACCACCTGCTCGAGGCGCTCGGGGATGCCCGGCGGGAGGTCATGGCGCGCGACCGACTGGATGGTCAGGCCGACGGCGAACAGCCGCTGGATGACAAGGTCGTGCAGGTCGCGCGCGATCCGGTCGCGGTCCTCCAGGACGGCCAGCCGGGCCCGGTCGCGCTGGGCGGCGGCGACGGCCATGGCCAGGCCGACCTGGTCGGCGAAGGCGGTCATCACCCCGACGTCGAGCGGGCCGGACACGGCGTCGTCCTGCCAGGCGACGGCCAGGGCACCGTGGTTCCTCCCCGCCGCCTGCAGCGGCAGGACGGCCACGCGGGCCCAGCCCTCGGTGCCGCGGTCGACGACGACGCCCTCGACGGCGGCGCGCCGGACGAGCGGCCCCCACCCCTCGGTGTCCTCGTCCTCGGGCAGGAGCCGGACGTGGTCGGCCCCCGAGGCGTCGGCCACGGCTGCGACCACCTCCTCGAGGGGGTCGCCGGTCCCCGCCGTCACGGCCCGCACGCTGCGTGCCGCGGCCCGCAGCCACTCCTCACGGGTGCGACCGGCGGCGAACAGGCGGGCGTTCTCGATGGCCACCCCGGCCGCCGCGGCGAGGGCGACGACCACCTCCTCGTCGACCTGGGTGAAGTCGTGCGGCCCCTCGCCCTCGCCCCGCTTCTCGGTGAGGTAGAGGTTCCCGAACACGGCGTCGCGGGTGCGGATCGGCACCCCCAGGAACCCGTGCATCGGCGGGTGGTCGGGCGGGAACCCGACCGAGTGCGGGTGGTCGCCGATGTCGCGCAGCCGCAGCGGCCGCGGGTCCTCGATCAGCAGGCCGAGCACACCCCGACCGGTGGGGAGGTGCCCGATCAGGGCGCGGGTGGGGTCGTCCACGCCCTGCGCGACGAACTCGACCAACCGTGCGTCCGGCCCGATCACGCCGAGCGCGCCGTAGCGCGCGCCGGACAGCAGCCGCGCCGTCGCCACGATCCGGTCCAGCACGAGCGACAGGTCGAGGTCGGACGAGACGGCCACGACGGCGTCGAGCAGCGAGGAGAGCCGGTCGTGGGCCGACAGCAGCGCCCCCGCCCTGTCGTTCAGCTCGGCCAGCAGGTCCTGCAGGTCGACCCGCGACAGGGCGGGGACCATCCGCTGCTCGGAGCCGTCAGGGGGGTCGGCCACCGTGCGAACCTACCGCCGTCAGCCGGTCGCCGCGGCGACGACGGCCGGCGCGGGCACCGGCGCGGGCACCGGCGCCGGCACGGTGGACGGGCGGATCACCAGCACCGACCCGGCGGCGTGCTGCACGACCGAGCGGCTGACCGACCCGAGCAGCACCGAGCGCAGCGTCCCGCGGCCCCTGCTCCCCAGCACGACGAGCCGGGCCCGCCGCGAGGCGTGCACGAGGGCCTCGACCGGGTGCGTCTGGGTGACCACCGGCTCCACGACGAGCCGCGGGAACCGCTCCCGCTGGTCGTGCACCGCCGCGGCGAGCAGCCGGTGGGCGGCGTCCACCTCGGCGGCGTCCGGACCCGCGACGAAGCCCAGCGGGTCGACCACCGGCGGGACCGCGGTCAGTGCGACCAGCCTGACCCCGGCCCGGTCGGCCTCCTCCGCGGCCGCGGCGACCGCGGCCGACGAGCTCGGTGAGCCGTCGACACCCACCACCACCGGGGCGTCGGGGGTGACCGGCGCCGCCCGGGCCACCAGGACGGGCTGCCGGGCGTGGGTCACCAGCGAGGTGGCGGTGGACCCGAGCAGCACCCGGGCGACCGGACGGTGGCCCTGGGTCCCGACGACCAGCAGGTCGTGCGGCCGCGCCTGCTCGAGCACCACGGGGGTCGGGGAGCCCAGCACCGCCAGGGTCGAGACGTCCAGCCCGGGTTGCCCGGCCCGGCACCTCGAGGCGGCGTCGCGCAGCAAGTCGGCGGCGGACCGGCAGAAGGCGGGCGACCACACGGGGTCGCCGACCTCGACCGCGTTGACCAGCAGCAGGGGCACCCGGTGGCGCAGCGCCCGCTCCACGCCGGCCGCCAGCGCCACCCTCGACGACGTCGACCCGTCGTACGCGACGACCACCCGGGTGGTCGTCGGGACGGGCCGGGCGGTGGTGGGACGGTCGGCGTCCATGGCGTGCCTCCTGCGGCTGGTGCGGTCCGGTGCGTCGCCGGTGCACCTCCCACGGTCCGCGCCGCAGGACCGGGCGACGACGGGCGCAGGTCCCGTCGTCCCGGGACCTTGGTCCCCTCCCACCGGCACGGGCCGCGGGCACACTGGTGCCATGACGATCCGGGTCTTCCTGCTCGACGACCACGAGCTGGTGCGCGCGGGGCTGCGCCAGCTGCTCGAGGCGGAGCCGGACATCGAGGTGGTCGGGGAGTCGGCCTCGGCGGTCGAGGCCCGCCGCCGGATCCCGGCGCTGCGGCCCGACGTCGCGGTGCTCGACGCGCGGCTCCCGGACGGCAACGGCATCGAGGTCTGCCGCGACGTCCGCTCCCAGGACCCCTCGGTGAAGGCGCTGGTGCTGACCTCCTACGACGACGACGAGGCGCTCTTCGCGGCGATCGTCGCCGGGGCGTCGGGCTACGTCCTCAAGGACATCCGCAGCTCCGACCTCGTGCGCGGCATCCGCACCGTCGCGGCCGGCGGCTCGCTGCTCGACCCGACGACGACCGCGCAGGTGCTCGCCCGGCTGCGCTCCGGCCCCCAGGACGACCCCCGCCTGGCCGGGCTGACCAGCCAGGAGCGCAAGGTGCTGCTCCACATCGCCGACGGGCTGTCGAACCGGCAGATCGGCGAGCAGATGTTCCTGGCGGAGAAGACGGTGAAGAACTACGTCTCGAGCCTGCTCGCCAAGCTCGGGATGGAGCGGCGCACCCAGGCCGCGGTGTTCGCCGCCTCGCTGCCGCGCGAGCAGGGTGCGCACCGGGACGGCCCGGGCGCGCCCCGCGGCTGACCGGACCGTCAGCGCGGACCGTCAGCGCGGACCGTCAGCGCGGACCGTCAGCGCGGGCCGTCAGCGGCTGTGGTCGGTGCGGCGCGCCGCCGACGCCCGCACGGCCCGCACGAGGTGGACGACCTCGGCGGCGGTGGCGCGCAGGCCGGCCGCGGTGACCGCGGGGTCGAGGGCGTCGGGCAGGGGCCGCGGCTCGCGGTGCACCGGCAGCACGGCGTCGAACAACCCCGTCTCCGGGCGCTCCGGACGCTCGACCCGGCCGCCGAGCGCCACGACCACCGCGCCGGCGGCCCGCGCCGCCCGGGCGATCCCGGCGGGTGCCTTGCCCATCGCGGTCTGGGCGTCGACCGAGCCCTCGCCGGTGAGCACCAGGTCGGCGCCGTCCAGCGCGACGACCAGCCCGGTCTCGCGCGCGACCACCTCGAAGCCGGGGACCAGCCGGGCGCCGCACGCGAGCAGCGCGGCGCCGAGCCCGCCCGCCGCCCCCGCCCCGGGGGTGCCGGCGACGTCGCGCCCGGCCGCGGCCAGGGCGCCCGCCCAGTGCCGCATCCGCTCCTCGAGGTGCGCGACCTGCTCCGGCGAGGCGCCCTTCTGCGGGCCGAACACCGCGGCCGCGCCGGACGGCCCGAGCAGCGGGTTGGTCACGTCGCAGAGCACCTCGACCGCCGACAGGTCGGGCAGCGAGGTCGGGTCGAGCGAGCCGAACCGCCACAGCGGGTTGCCCGCGGCCGGGAGCGGTACGCCGTCCCGGTCGAGCAGGCGGGCGCCCAGCGCCACGAGCAGGCCCGTGCCGCCGTCGGTCGAGGCGGTGCCGCCCAGGCCGAGCAGCACCCGGTCGGCGGCGGCCAGCGCGTGCCGCAGCTGCACCCCGAGGCCGGACGAGCCCGCGCGCGGCGGCACCGTCGCGTCGACGGCCGGGAGCAGGCCCAGCCCGACCGTCGCCGCCGCCTCGAGCACCGCGGTGCGTCCCCGGCCGTCGGTGAGCAGGGCGTAGGACGACCGCAGCGGCTCGCCGAGCGGACCGGTCACCGCGACCGGCACCAGCCCGCCGTCGCGGGCCGCGAGGACCGCCGCGACCGTGCCCTCGCCGCCGTCGGCCACCGGGACGACCACGACGACGGCGTCCGGGTCCGCGTCCAGCACGCCGGCGCGCGCCGCAGCGCCGGCAGCGGCGCTGCCCAGCGAGCCCTTGAACGAGTCGATCGCGACGACCACCCTCACGCGCGGGCCCCCGCGGCAGCGCTCACGGAGAGGCCCTCACCCGGACGCCGGCCGCACCCACGCGTAGCCCCACGGGCCGAGCTCGAGCGGGTCGCAGGCGCGTCCGGTGAGGACGTCGTGGCCGCGCACCCCCGGGAGCGTCACCGCGCCGCCGGTGACGTTCGTGACGCACCACAGCTCCTCGGAGGTGTCCGCCGCCCGGCGCAGCGCCAGCACGCGGTCGTCGAGCGCCGCGACGTCCTGGGTGCCGAACGGGGAGAACGCCTCCTGCCCGCGCCGCACGTCGAGCAGGTGCCGCAGGCCGTCGAAGACCGTCCGGCGTCGTGGGTCGTGGGCCAGGTCGTGCAGCAGCCGGTCGGCGTCGAGCACCTCGCGGTTGATCCGCCGGTTGATCCGGCTGCTCACCATCCCCTCGTGGTGCGAGGGCGAGCCGACGAGCGAGTGGTAGTAGATCGCCGGCACGCCGAGGAAGGCGAGCAGGATGCTGTGCGCTGCAAGGGTCTTCGCTGCGACGACCGCGTCGTCGGTCGCCTCCTCGGGCGTGCACAGGGCGTCGAGATAGCTGAGGTTGAGCTCGTAGACCGTGCTCGTGCCGTCGGGCCGGGCCGCGAGCGAGACGCCGCCCCCGTGCGCCCGGGTGCGCTCAACCAGCGCCGCCCGCTCCGCGTCGTCGAGGATGCCCTCGGTGGCCCGCAGACCGATGCCGTCGTGGCTGGCGAGGAAGTTGAACCAGGTGGCGGTGGGGCTGACCCGGCCGACCCCGGCCGCCCACCCCGCGAGGCGGGCGGTGGAGCCCGCGACGAACGAGTGCAGGACGAGCGGGGGCAGCGCGAACTGGTAGACGAGGTGGGCCTCGTCGTCGCCGTCGCCGAAGTAGGAGATGTTCTCCGCGTGGGGCACGTTGGTCTCGGTGAGCAGCCGCGCGCCGGGTGCCACGTGCTCGACCAGCGCCCGCCACACCTTGATCACCGCGTGGGTCTGCGGCAGGTGCAGACAGGTGGTCCCGGACTCCTTCCACAGGAAGCCGATGGCGTCGAGGCGGATCGCGGCGGCACCGCGCGCGAGGTACCCCAGCAGGACGTCGGTGAGCTCGAGCAGGGTGGCGGGGTGCCGGACGTCGACGTCGACCTGGTCGTGGCCGAAGGTGGTCCACGCCGAGGCGGTCGTCCCGTCCGGACGGGTGAACGGGTGGAACAGCGGCGTGGTGCGCGGGCGCGTGACCCGGGAGACGTCGAAACCGTCCTCCTGCTCCAGGTAGAAGCCGGCGTAGGCCGGGTCGCGGCCCAGCCAGCCCTGGAACCAGGGGCTGCTGCTGGAGGTGTGGTTGGCCACGAAGTCGAACATCACCGCGTGGTCCTGCGCCATCCCCGCCACGTCGTCCCAGGTGCCGAGGTCGGGGTTCACGGCGCGGTGGTCGACGACCGCGAAGCCGTCGTCGGAGGTCCACGGGAACATCGGCAGCAGGTGCACGTCGCTGACGACGTCGCCGACCTGCTCGTGCAGGAAGCCGGACAGCGTGTGCAGCGGGGTCTCACCGGCCCGGCGGATGCCGTCGCCGTAGGTGATCAGGCACGCCGTGCGGTGGTCGAGCGGCGGCACGGGGCGCGGCAGCCGCCCGGCGTACTCGTCCGCCATCGCCACCAGCCGGCGGCACACGTCCTCGTGCTCGTCGGGGTACAGCAGCTCGAGGTGCGGCGAGATGCGCTGCGCCAGAGCGGCGCCAGTGGCCTGGACGTTGTCGGAGTCGTCGGCGGTCACGTGGTCGCCCCCAGCACTGTGCGCGCGGCCAGCTCGTCCTGCGCCAGCCGGGCACCGGCCCGCACGGTCGCGGGGTCGAACGGGTCGGCCGTGCCGCCGGCGGCCAGCAGCCGGCGCACCGCCGCCAGGCCGCGGTCGTCCAGCTCGTCGAGCCGGTCCGAGAACGAGGCCAGGCCGCCGTACGCGCCGACCGCGGCGGCCCAGTCGTCGCGCCGCGAGTACGACGGCCGCGCCACCAGGCAGTCCGGGTCGTTGACCCACCACCGGCCCTGCTGCCACGCGCGCGCGGCGAGGGGCATGAGCCCGCGCAGGCCGGACGAGCCGTCCTCGCCGCCCTCGTGGAAGGTGTCCGGCGAGACGCGCATCGCGTCGACCAGCCCGACGCTGGGCAGCAGGGGCGCGCCGCAGCCGACCAGCAGCACCTGCGGCCCCACCACCTCGCGGACCAGCGCCAGGCCGGAGCGGTAGGCCTCGGTGGGGGACACGTCCTCATAGCGGCGGCCGGGAACCGCTGCGCCGTACAGGAAGTCGAGCTTGAGGTAGCTGATGCCGTCGTCGACCAGGCGCCGCAGCAGGCCGGCGAGCAGGTCGCGGACGCCGGGGTGGGTGACGTCGAGGCCGGCGAGCTCCTGCCCCCAGTTGCGCCCGGCGGGGCCGACCAGCCACTCGGGGTGCTCGGTGGCCAGGGAGGTTCGCGCGCCGACCAGGAACGGCGCCAGCCAGGCGCCGGCGCGCCGGCCGGAACCGCGGACGGCGTCCACCACCCGTGGCAGCGACCCGAACCGCTCGCTCGGCGCGAGGCGCTCGCCCAGCCCCGCGCACCAGCCGTCGTCGACCAGGACGACGTCGACCGGGAGGTCGTGGGCGTCGAGGGCGCGCACGGCCTCCTCGACGTCGGCCGCGGTGACGTCCTCGAAGTAGCGGTACCACGAGCACCAGACCGTGGGCGGTGGCGCGGGCGGGAGCGCTCCTGCCGTCGCCGCGAAGCCCGTGGCCCAGGCGGCCAGCGCGTCCTCGGCGCCGTCCTCGGAGCTGGTGCCCCGCACCTCGCCGGTGGTGCGGACGACGACGCGGTCGCCCTCGAGCCGCGCCCGCAGGGTCGGGACCGACGTCGCGCTCGTGGCGCCCCAGCAGCGTCCCGGACCGCCGTCTCCCGGGTCGACGGCGAGCACGCCCTCGGCCTGGACGCCGTCGCCGGCGACCGGCGTGCCGGGCCGGAACCGCATCGTGTGCTGCCAGTCGTGCTCGGGTGCCAGGCCGGTCGCCCCGGCCGGGTACCAGGTCGCCGGGCTCCAGCTCTGCCAGCCCTCGGCGTAGACGCGGGCCCGGCGACGGTCCACCACGACCTCGTCGACGACCTCACCGGCTGCGACGTCCCCGGGGCCGCTCACGTCGTCACCCCGCCGCCCGCGTCGACGGGCGCCGCCGGGCGCACCGGTGCACCGTCCTGCTCGGCCGACCTCCGCGCCGCCAGCACCAGGGCGACCGAGGCCGCGGCGTCGGTGGCCGAGTTCTCGGCCTCGCGGTCCTCCTCCACCGCGCACATCAGCTCGCCCATCGTCGCGGCGAAGCCGTCGACGAACCACGCGCCCTCCAGGGCGACCTCGCGCACGTCGGTGCCGTCGTCGAGCTCCAGCCGGTCGGAGCCGCCGAGGACGGTGCCCCGCAACGTGCCTCGGGTGCCGTGGATCCAGAACGGGCATCCCGGCCGGGAGGCCACGCCGTCACCGACCACCCGCACCGTCGCGGTGGCGCCTGTCGTGCACTCCCACGAGACGGTGGCCGACCACGGGTTGCGGGCCTGTGCCGGCTGTCCCGGGACGCGGGAGTCGCAGGCGCGCACCGCGACGACCGTGGCCGGGGTGCCGTCGGCGCCCGCGAGCCAGCTGCGCGTGACGTCGACCCAGTGCAGGAGGTAGTCGGTGAGCAGCATGTGCGGCACCTCGTCGAACGGTGTGCCGACCAGCGGCGGCAGCGGCTTGTCGTGCAGGTGGGTCACGCCGACGACCTCTCCCACGGCGCCCTGCCGGACGAGCAGGGTGGCGGCGCGCCAGGCCGGCGCCCACCGCCCGTTGTGGTTGACCGCCACCCGCACCCCGGCCGCCCCGGCGCGAGCCAGCACCGCCGGCAGCCGCGCCAGGTCGTCGGCGTCGAGGGTGAGCGGCTTCTGCACGAGCACGTGCTTGCCCGCGGCGACGGCCGCCTCCAGGTACCTCAGGTGGTGCTCGGGACCCGTCGCGACGTCGACGAACCGCACCTCGGGGTCGGCGAGGAGCTCGTCCTCGCTCGCGTACACCCGTCCGACGAACGGGAAGGCCTCGCGCACACCGGCTGTCGTCTCGCTCCTGCGGCTCCACACGCCCGTGACACCCACGCCGTGGTCGCGGTACGCCGGCAGGTGCGCCGACTGCGCGATGGTGCCGCAGCCGAGGACGGCCACCCCGGAACGGTCCTCGGGGAAGCGGGGGGCGGTGGGGAGACGCAGCGGTGGCATGACGGCGCTCACGCCGGCCCCGGTGCGGCGGGGAAGCGCAGCACGGCCTGCAGCACGTCCGGGTCGCCGCGGTCGAGCCGCTCGAACACTGCTGCCACGTCGGCCGCGTCGACCACGTCGGTGACCAGCGACGCGGCGTCCACCCTGCCCCGGGCGACCTGGTCCATGAAGACCTGCACCAGCCGCCGCTGGTCCCACCGCGGGCCGAGGCCCACCGGGGTGCCGGAGATCTGGCTGGCGACCAGGCGCACGCGGTTGTGGTGGAACTCCTCGCCCAGCCGCAGGTGCTGGGCCCCGCCCTGGTAGAAGCCGGAGGCGACGACGACGCCGTCGACCACCACCGAGCGGACCGCCTCGTGCAGCGCGCGGTCGCTGCCGCTGAGCTCGATCGCGGCGTCGACCCCGGCGCCGCCGGACCACGCGCGGACCGCGGCGCCGGCGCCGCCGTCCACGTCGGCCGGGACGGTGCCGGTCGCGCCCATCGCCCCTGCCACCTCGAGCCGGCGCGGCTCGAGGTCGACGGCGACCACCTCGGCACCGGCGAGGCCGGCCAGCCGGGTGGCCAGCAGGCCGATGACGCCCTGGCCGAAGACGGCGACGCGGTCGCCGAGACGGGCGTCCGAGGCGAGGACGGCGTTGAGGGCGATCGCGCCGACCCGGGCGAAGCACCCGGCGATCGCGTGGTCGGCCGGCCACTGCCTGTCCTGCAGCACCGCTGCCGGGAGCACCGCCTCGCTGCGGTGCCCCCAGATCCCGTGCACGACGTCGCCGGGAGCCGGGGACGTGACGTCCGGTGCGACCTCCACCACCTCGCCGACCTCCGAGTAGCCCCACCCCTGCACGGGGTAGGAGAACGTCGGCGCCCCCTCCCGGAACAGGCGCGCGACGGGGTCCCAGGTGCTGGTGAGGTACGGGTTCGACCCGCGGTACGCCGTGAGCTCGGTGCCGGCCGAGATGCCGGAGTACCAGGTGCGCACCCGCACCGAGCCGGGCACCAGCGGCTCGGCCTCGACCGGCACCAGGCTGACGTCGCGAGGGGCGTTGAACGACACGACCTCGGGCACGAGGGTCCTTCCTGGGCGACGGGTCTCGGGGTCGGGAGGCGCTCGGCGTCAGCCCTTCTCGGCCCCGGCGGTGAGGCCCCCGGCCAGCCAGCGCTCGCTGACGAAGAACATGACGATGATCGGCAGCGTGAGGATCACCGACCCGGCCATCAGGACGGTCGTCGGCACCTCGATGCTCCCCGACAGCTGGGACAGGCCGAGCGAGACGGTCCAGTTCTCCCTGCGCTCGACCAGGAACAGCAGGGCGAACAGGAACTCGTTCCAGGCGATCATGAAGATGAACAGCGCGTTCGACGCGATCGCCGGCATCGCCAGCGGCAGGATCACGTGCCACATCGCCTTCAGCCTCGTGCAGCCGTCGATCGCGGCTGCCTCCTCGAGGCTCGCCGGGACGGTGTCGAAGTAGTTGCGCAGCATGTAGATCGACACTGCGGCGACCTGGGCGACGTACACGACCAGCAGGCCCACCAGGGTGCCCCGCTGCCCGATCCGGGTGAAGAACACGAACAGCGGGATGGCCAGCAGGATCGCCGGGAAGAAGTAGACGCCGAGGAACAGCGCACCGATCTGGCGCCGGCCGAAGAACTCCAGCCGGCTGACCGCGTACGCGCCCGGGATCGACACCAGCAGGGTGAGGGCGACCGTGGCGAGCGCGACGACGAGGCTGTTGCGGATGAAGGTGAGGAAGCCCTGGCCGCCCTCGGAGGTGGGACGGAGCACCTCGGTGTAGGTGCCGAGGTCGATCTCGGCGAACGACGGCCACAGCGCGCCGGGGTCCTGCAGCACCGAGTCGAGCGGCCGGAACGACAGCATCGCCATGTAGTAGAACGGGAAGACGGTCACCACGAGCAGGACGACGATGACCACCGGGCGCAGGACGCCGAGCACCCCGCGCTCGACCCTGTCGCGGCTCACGCGACCTCCTCCGAGCGGCCGAAGATCTTCAGGTAGCCGGCGACGAGCACCGCGAGGATGGCTGCCAGCACCAGCGCCTGCGCCGCCGCGGCCCCGATGTCGCCGCGGTTGATGAGGTAGTCGTAGACCCGGACGGTGACGACCTGCGTGCCGGCGCCGCCGCCGGTGAGCAGGTAGATGTCGTCGAAGTTGTTGAAGGTCCAGATGAACCGCAGCACCGTCAGCACCGCGATGGTGGGCAGCAGCTGCGGGAGCACGATGTGCCGGAACCGCTGGGTGGGCGTCGCGCCGTCGACGGTCGCCGCCTCCTCGAGCGTCTCGGGCATCGCCAGCATCCGCGCCGTGATGAACAGGAAGGCGAACGGGAACGAGCGCCAGGCCTCGAACAGCACGACGCTGCCGAGGGCTGTGCTCACCGGCAGCTCCAGCCCGAAGACCGACACCGGGTCGCGCGAGCTGAGGAAGGCGATGGGCTCCTCCCAGCCGAGGAGCCCTGTGCCGTAGTGGTTCACCAGCCCGAACTGCGGGTTGAGCATGGTCGACCAGACGAAGGTCGCCGCGACGACCGGTGCCACGTAGGGCAGCAGCATGGCGGCCCGCACCAGGCCCCGGCCGCGGAACGGACGGCGCAGCGCCAGCGCCGCGACGAGGCCGAGCCCGATGGCGCCGGCGGTGCCGCCCACGGAGTAGACGAGCGTCGTGACCAGGGCCTCGACGAAGCCACCGGAGGTCAGGACCCTGCTGAAGTTCTCCAGGCTGTACTCGCCGATCACGCCGGTCGAGCGGAGGTTGAGCAGCCGGACCTGCTGGAAGGCGAGCGAGAACGTCCACAGGATCGGCAGGACCACCATCACCGCCACGACCACGACCGTGGGGGAGATGAGCAGGTACCCGACGCGGCGGTCCGCGCGGCCGCGGGCCGAGCGCACCGGGCGCCGCGCGCCCCCGACCCGCCGCGGCGCGGTGCCGCGGTCCTGGGTCCGCGGCTGGACGGCCGTGGGCCCGCTGCTGCTCACTACGAGTCCTGGGCGGCGCGCACGGCCTCGGCTGCGGTGGTGGCCGCCTCCTGCGGGTCGGCCCCGGACGAGACCTCGTTGACCGCCGTCGCCACCGGGCGCTCGCCCTGGATGGCACCCAGCAGGTCGCCCTCGCCCTGCGGCAGCGCCCAGCGGCCGATCTGGTCCGGCCCGGTGCTGAGCGCCTGCAGGACGTCCTCGCCGTAGAGGTCGGCCAGCGGCGCCTTGGTGTCGACGCCGACCGGCATCGCGGCCCAGGCGTCGGTGAAGGCGGTCGAGCCGTCCGAGTCGCCCGAGCGGACCGGGACCTTGCCCTCGGGGGCGATCGCGATCCAGGGCTCGTAGCCGTCGTTCATCATGTAGTCCACGAAGGCGCTGGCCGGGTCGGTCGCCGACTCGGCGGTGACGACCCACGAGGTGATCTCGCCGAAGGTGGCGGGGTCGGAGCCGGAGGGGCCCTCGATCGAGGTGACGACCCCGCTGTTCTTCGCGAGGAACGCCGGGTCGGCCGCGCACTCCGGGCAGGTGGGCAGGGCGTCGGCGCGCAGCCCGGCCATCTCGTCGAGGATGAACGTCGACCAGATGATCATCGCGGCCTGGCCGGCGAAGTACGAGGCGCGGGTGGTGTCGACGTCCTGGCCGCCGGAGACCGAGAAGTCCTGCTGCAGCGTGCCGTAGAACTCCAGCGCCTCGACGCACGCGTCGCTGTCGAGGGCGACCTCGCCGCCCTCCTCGACCAGCTCGCAGCCGTTGCCGAGCGCGAGGTGCTCGAAGGTCTGCTCGGTGAACGAGTCGCCGGCGATGTTGGCGCCCACGAAGCCGGCGACCTCCGGGGAGTCGAGGGCCTCGGCCGCGGCCGTGATCGCCTCGTAGGAGGTCGGCTCCTCGAGACCGGCGGCCTCGAACAGGTCCTTGCGGTACACCAGCAGCTGGGTCCACGACTCGCTCGGGATCGCCAGCTGGGTGTCGCCCTCGCGGGTCAGCTTCAGGGCGCTCTCGCTGAACGTCCCCTCGCCGAGGCTCTCGAGCAGCGCGGCGGTCGCCTCGGTGTCGATCAGCTCGTTGGTGGACAGCGTCCGGACCTGGCCGAGGGCCAGGCCGCCGATGACGTCCGGCAGGTCGCCCGCGGCGGCCGACGAGGTCAGCAGCTGGTTGAACTGGTCCTCGGCGACGGGGACGAGCTCGACCTCGGTGCCGGTCGCCTCGGTGAACGCGTCGACGATCTCCTGGGTGGCGGCCACGCGGTCGGGCAGGTCCTCCTGGATCCAGACCGTGATGGAGTCGGCGTCGCCGCCGTCCCCTCCGCCGCCGCCCCCGCCGTCGTCGCTGCAGGCGGCCAGCGAGGTCGCCAGGGCGACCGCGGCCAGGACGGCGGCACCGGGGCGGGTGCGTCGGTGCGTGGACATGGTGCCTCCATCGGCTGGCCGGACTTTTGTCAAGACACTGGACCGATGTGGTCTGCCTGTCAAGCAATAGTTGCGCTGTCATCATCACGGGCGGGACGCTCCGCGGGAGCGCCCGACGAGCCGGGTCAGGAGCGGGAGGGGCGATGCCGACAGGTCCGGGTGACGTGCTGAGCCTGATCCGGCAGGGACGCGCGCAGACCCGCGGCGACGTCCTGGAGATCACCGGGCTGTCGCGGATGACGATCGCCCAGCGCCTGGACGCCCTGTTCGCCGCGGGCATGATCGTCGAGGGCGACACCAACGAGGCCACGGGTGGGCGCCGGCGCAAGAGCCTGTCGTTCAACACCTCCCAGGCCCGGGTGCTCGTCGCGGCGGTCGACACCACGCACGCCAGGATCGCGCTGACCGACCTCGCCGGCGCGGTGCTGGACGAGGAGGAGATCGACGTCGCGGTCGAGGGTGGTCCGTGGCAGGTGCTCGACCGGATCGCGGCCGCGATGGCGACGGTGCTCGGGCGGGCCGGCCTGCAGCCGTCCGACCTGTGCGGTGCGGGCGTGAGCCTCCCGGGCCCGATCGACCCGCACTCCGGCCGGCCCAGCCAGCCGCCGATCCTGCCGGGCTGGGACGGCTACCCGGTGGCGGAGCACCTGGAGCCGGGGCTGCCCGGCGTCCCCGTGCTGACCGCGAACGACGCCGACGCCGCGGCGCTCGGCGAGCACGCCGCCGGGTGGTCCAGCGCCACCTCGCTGTGCCTGGTGAAGGTCTCGACCGGCATCGGGACCGGCATGGTGATCAACGGACGGTCCTGGGCCGGCGCCGACGGGGGTGCCGGCGACATCGGCCACGTGCGGGTCTCCGCCGACCCGGATGCGTTGTGCCAGTGCGGAGGTCACGGTTGCCTCGCGGCCGTCGCGAGCGGTCGGGCCGTCGCCCGGGAGCTGACCTCGCTGGGCGTGCCCGCCGCGTCCGGGCGCGAGGTGCGCGAGCTGCTGCGTGCCGGTCACGCCGACGCGTCCCGCCTGACCCAGCAGGCCGGCCGGCGGATCGGCGAGGTGATGGCGACGGTGGTCTCCGTCCTCAACCCCGAGGTGGTGCTCATCGGCGGCGCGCTCGCGTCGGCGCCGCTGCTGGCGGGCATCCGCGAGACGCTCTACCGGGTCTCGATGCCCCGTGCCACCCGCAACATGGTGCTCCAGCTCGGGGCGCTGGGCGACGACGCCGCGGTGGTGGGCCTCACCCGGCTGGTGGTCGACCGCGAGTTCTCCGCCGAGGCGGTCAACGCCCGGCTCCGGGCCTGACCGCCGGTCAGCCGGTGGTGGACCAGACCAGGCGCGAGGGGTGGTCCTCGTCGAGCGCCAACCAGACGTTGTTGTGGTCCACCATCAGGCGGACTCGCAGGACCTGGCCCGCGGTGAGGGTCCGGTGCACGCTGCCGATGTCGAGCGATCGCCGCTCCCACCCGCCACCGGCACCCCAGTCGTCGACGTGCACGTCGTCGGTGGTGGCGAGCCGGGTGCACCCGGTCCCGGAGGCGTCGCAGCTGTACAGCCAGACCGAGTAGTCGACGTGCGAGCCCCGGTCGTCGTCCTTGTCGGTCCGGGTCGACAGGTCGAGCCGGACGGGGCCGTCCAGCGTCAGGCCGCCGGTGGGGACGACGTGCTGCCACTCGTGGTACTTCGAGCCGTCGTCATCGTCGTCGTCGTCGTCCAGGTTGCTCTTGACGATCGTGATGCCCGGGTGGCCGTCGGAGTCCCAGTCGCCCGCAGGGCCCGGCGGGGTGGCACGCAGCGCACCTCGGACGCCGTCCCGGCTGCCGATCATGAACAGCGCGCCCTCGGTCGGCGGGGCCACCGTGACCGTGATGGTCACCGTTCCCGTCGTCGAGAGCGTGCCGTCGCTGACGGTGTAGGTGAAGGTCCGCACGCCCGGGCTGAGGGGGACCGAGGAGAAGGACCCGTCGGCGGCGACGTCGAGGTCCGGCGCGTCGTCGCCGGCCACGACGAGCGGGTCGCCGTCCTCGTCGCCGTCGTTGCCCAGCACGTCGCCCTCGAGGCGGTCGCCCACCACGACCGAGTAGCTGTCGTCAGCGGCGTCGGGGGCGTCGTTGACCGGCGTCACGGTGACGGTCAGCGTGGCGGTGCTGGTGGCGCCGCCGGGGTCGGTCGCCGTGTAGGAGAGGGTGTCGGTGCCGTTCCAGTCGCCCTCCGGCGCGTAGGTCAGGACGCCTCCGGTGACGGTCGCGGTGCCGTGGCCGGGGCCGGAGACGACGGCGGCGGTGAGCGTGTCGCCGTCGACGTCGATGTCGTTGCCGAGCAGGTCGACCTCGACCGGGGAGTCCTCCCGGGTCGAGGCGGTGTCGGTGGCCGCGACCGGTGCGTCGTCCGCCGCGGCGACGACGACGGTGGCGGTGGCCTGGCTCGCCGCGCCGGTGGCGTCGGTGGCGGTGTAGGTGACCAGGTCGGTGCCGTGCCAGTCGCCCTCGGGCGAGTAGCTGAGCACCCCGTCGACGAGCGTTGCGGTGCCGTGCGCGGGGCCGGAGACGACTGCGGCGGTGAGGGTGTCGCCGTCGCCGTCGGTGTCGTTCCCGAGCAGCTCGACGTCGACGGCGGAGTCCTCGCTCGTCGTGGCCGAGTCGTCGGCTGCCACCGGTGCGTCGCCGACCGGGGTGACGGTGACCGTCAGCGTGGCCGGGTCGGTGGCGCCCTCGGTGTCCGTCACGAGGTAGGTCAGCGTGTCGGTGCCGGACCAGTCGCGGTCGGGCACGTACCGCAGCAGGCCGTCCGACAGCGCTGCGGCGCCGTGCTCCGGCCCGGTGACGAGCGTCGCCCGCAGGGCGTCCCCGTCGGCGTCGGTGTCGTTGGCCAGCACGTCCGTCTCGACGGCGGCGTCCTCGACGGTGGTGGTGCTGTCGTCGTCCGCGACCGGTGCGCGGTTGACCGGGACGGACGGCGGCGCGGTGGGCGGCGTGGTGGGCGGCGTGGTGGGCGGCGTGGTGGGCGGCGTGGTGGGGGGCGTGGTGGGTGGCGTCGTCGGCACGACGATCGGCGGTGCGGGCGAGGTGGGTGCCGCCGGGGTGGTCGTGGCTCCGGTGCCCGTGCCGGGTCGCGGGGGGACGGCCGACGGCGGCGGCACGGTGCGGACGGGCGCCGGCGCCGCGGTGGGCGCCGGGGTCGGTACGGCCGGAGGTGCTGGTGCGGTCGTGGGGGACGCGGCGGGCCGCGTCGTCGCGGACGGGGTGGGACGGTCCGTCGGCTCGACCCGCTGCTCATCCGCGGCGACCGGTGCGGCGTCCGGCGCGCGGTCGGGGGCGAGCCCGAGGCCCAGCAGGGCTCCGCCGGTGACGGCTGCGGCTGCTGCGGCTCCGGCAACCTGGCCGAGGACCGGCGCGACGTGCGGCCCGAGGGTCGAGAACGGTTGCAGCACAGGCAGCTGCGCCAGCCACGACAGGGGGCCGGCGGCCCAGCGCAGCCGACCGAGGGAGATGCTGAGGAAGGCCCGGACGACGGCCGGGTCGAACTGCGTCCCCGCGCAGCGGGCCAGCTCGGCCCGGGCCGCCGTCGCCGACATCGCGCGCTTGTACGGCCGGGCCGCCGTCATCACCTCGTAGGAGTCGGCGACCGCGACGATGCGCGCGCCGAGGCTGATCTCCTGCCCTGCCAGGCCCGCCGGGTAGCCCAGGCCGTCGAAGCGCTCGTGGTGCTGCTCGATCGCCGGCCACCACGGCCCCAGCCACTCCTGCAGCGGCGAGCAGATCGTCGCCCCTGCGGCAGGGTGCTCCCGCAGGCGGCGCCACTCGTCGTCGTCGGGCTTGCCGGGCTTGTTCAGCACCTCGGTCGGCACGCGCAGCTTGCCGATGTCGTGCACGAGGGCGGCCCACACGAGCTTGTCGCGGTCCTCGGACCGCAGCCCCATCTCGTCGGCGAGCATGCTGACGAACAGCTGGGTCCGCTCGGAGTGCCCGCGGGTGCGGCCGTCGTAGTCGCCGAGCATGCCGACGAGCGCGAGGATCGTGTCCGCGGCCTGCTGCCGGTCGCCGTTCACCCCCGCCTTGCGGGCACGCTCGAGCTCGGCGGCCAGCGCGCTGGTGCCGGCGACCTTGCGGGCGATCTTGTACCGCGACGGTGCGCGGTCGGGGAACAGCATCGACAGCTTGAGCAGGGTCGCCAGCGGGAGCAGCCGGCGGGTCACCCGCTCGACCAGGACGGCCGTCACCGCCGACGCCGTCAGGACGACCGCCCACTGGGTCAGCACGCCGCCCAGGGTCCGCGCGGGCGGCAGCGCGGCACAGGCCGCCATCCCGGCGGCGACCGCCACGAGCACGGGGATGACCACCGCCGTGGCGCGCAGCAGCGCGGCCTGGACGGGGTGCGGCTGCCAGCGCGCGCCGGAGGAGGTCGTGGACGTCGGCACAGAAGAGGATCGACAGGACGAGAAGTGCTCTTGAGTGCTCAAAGGCTCTGTGCCGTGGGCCGAACGGATGATCCACACGGCCCGGGGCGCCCGGCCCGGGCGGTTCGCGCAGGAGCGGTCAGCTGCGGCCGGCAGGGACCGGCTCGGCCCGTCCTGCCGCCTGCTGCAGCCGGGCGGCCGCGTCCGGCTCGGCCACCAGGGACCGGTCGCGCCCCTCGGCCTTGGCCGAGTACAGGGCCTTGTCGGCGCGGCGGAACAGCGCGTCGCCGGACTCGGCGCCGTCCCACACCGCGATGCCGGCGGAGCAGGTGACCCCGTGCGGCGTCGCTGCGCGCAGCCGCTCGACGACGACGACGGCCTCCTCGCGGGAGCAGCGGTCGAGCAGCACCGCGAACTCCTCACCGCCCCAGCGGGCGAGGTGGTCGCGGCCGCGCAGCAGCTCGCGCCAGGCCCGGACGCAGTCCTGCAGCAGGGCGTCGCCGGCGGCGTGCCCGTGGGCGTCGTTCCAGCGCTTGAAGTGGTCGAGGTCGAGCATCGCGAGCACGAGCGGCTCGTCCGGCCGGGCGGTGAGCGCGGCCAGCCGCTCGCCGAACCCGCGGCGGTTGGCCGCCCCGGTGAGCGGGTCGGTCACGACCAGCGCGGCGAGCTCGTGGGCCTGGGCCTGCACGTGCGCGGCCAGGCCCGACAGGCGCAGCACGACGAGCCCGAACAGGGCGGCGGACGCCAGCGCGGTCACGACCTCCTGCGAGGCGACACCGGTGGCGGCGGTGGCCAGCTGCACCGCGGGGGCCAGGAACGAGGCCGCTGCCAGCAGCACCAGACGCCGCCGGGTCAGGGTCATCGCCGGCTCCCGGCCGCCCTCGTCGAGGCGGCTCACCGTGGGGTGCAGGGCCGCGACGGCGACGGCGGTGTAGCTCAGCAGGAAGCCGACGTTGGACAGGACCATGCCGGCCGGGAGGCCGTACATCTCGTACAGCGCGTAGACGACGTCGGACACCAGCAGCACGATCATCGACGTGCCCAGCAGGCGGAACGACACGGTCCGGCCGCCGAAGGTCAGCAGCAGCCGGATCGCCAGGCTCAGCAGCACGACGTCCAGCACGGGGTAGGCGGTCGAGACCACCTTCTCGACCAGGGTGATCCCGGACTCGGCGGTCGGCACGACGAGGAAGACCCAGGTGACCAGGCCGAGGCCGGTCGTGAGCACGGCGGCGTCGAGCAGGGAGGCCCGCTGCACCGCCCCGCCGGTGCGGCGCCGGACCAGCACGGCCAGCCCCGCGGCCTGCAGCGGGTAGCCGGCGAGGTAGAGCACGTCGGCGGCGGAGGGGAACGGGTCGACGCCGGCGACCAGGTCGAACCAGGTCCAGAGCGCGTCGCCGGCGACCCAGGACGCCAGGCCGGCGCCGACCAGCACCCACGGCAGCGGCCGCGGCATCGTGCGGCGGCGCACGGCGACCGTGATGGCGGCCAGCGCGAGCCCGCCGGCCAGCAGGTACACCACGTCGCCGACGGGGCTGGGCAGCAGGTGCGCAGCGGTCAGCGCGACGCCGACGGCGGCGACGAGCTTCCAGGCGTGGTCCACACCGGCCTATCGACCGTCGGTGGGCCCGGGTTGAGCGGTTCGGACCAGCGCTCTGACGGCGTAAGCCGATCGCGGGCTCCGGCTGCGGCCCGAGGTGCCGGGCGGTAGCGTCGCCGGGTGCCCGAGCTCCCCGCGACCGTCCGCACCGTCACCCGCCGGACCACGGCCACCCCCGAGCAGGTGTTCGCCGTGCTGGCCGACGGCTGGAGCTACGCGACCTGGGTGGTGGGCGCCTCGCGCGTGCGGAAGGTGGACGTGTCCTGGCCCGCCGTCGGCAGCCGCATCCACCACTCCTTCGGCCTGTGGCCGGTGGTGATCAACGACGTGTCCACGGTGCTCGAGGTCGAGCCCGGCCGCCACCTGCGGATCCAGGCCGCCGGCCGCCCGATCGGCGAGGCGACGGTCGACGTCACGCTGCACCCCGAGGGTGACGGCTGCCGGGTCGCGATCAAGGAGGACGCCACGCGCGGTCCCGGGACGCTGGTGCCGTCCGTGCTGCGCCAGGTGCCGATCGTGCCGCGCAACGTCGAGGCGCTGCGGCGCCTGTGCCTCATCGCCGAGGGGCGCGCGGCCGGCGCCTGAGGCACCGGCCGCGTCGTACCCAGGGCTCGGCCCGCCCTTCGTCTCAGACCTTGGCGCGCCGGTCCAGCCCGAGCAGACCGCCACCGGTCCACGGACCGGTCGTCGACTCGCCCTGCGGCGTGGGGTCGACGACGTTGCCGGTGTGCGGCTCCATCGGGCGGCGGGTCAGGGCCAGCAGGCCCATCAGCGGCCCGACCAGCAGGTCGAACACCGGTGGCAGCAGGTCGTGCCCGAGCACCATCACCGGGTTCGCCAGACCCACCGACACCTCGCCGCGGCGGCGGTGGTCGGCGGCGCGCAGCACGGCGCCGGCGACCTTGTCCGGGGGGTCGACCGGCACCGGGGGACGCGCGGCCCGGCCGGTGACGTTCGCCGCCTGGGCGTAGACCGGGGTGTTGGTCGCCCCGGGGGAGACGCCCACCACGCGGACGCCGGACCGGTCGCGCATCGACTGCGACAGCATCCGGGTCAGGCCTCGCACGGCCCACTTGCCGGTGCAGTACGTGATCAGCTGCGGCACCGAGATCCGTCCGAGCACCGAGCCCACGACCACCAGGACGCCGTCGTCGCGCTCGCGCATGCCGGGCAGCACCGACCGGGCCACGTTGGCCGTCCCGAGCACGTTGGTGGTGACGACCCGGTCGAAGACGTCGGCCGGCACGTCGAGGAACTCCCCGAACGCGATCAGCGCCGCCGACTGCACGCACACGTCGATCCGGCCGTGCTCGGCCAGCACGCGCTGGACGGCCTCCTCCACCGCCGGGCCGTCGGCGATGTCGACGACCTCGACGGTCGCCGAGGCGGCACCGCGGTCGAGGCACTCCTGGGCGGCCCGCTCGAGCGCGTCCCTGCTGCGGGACGCGAGCACGAGGTGGGCGCCACGGGCGGCGTACCGGTGCGCCGTCGCCCGGCCGATGCCGCTGGAGGCGCCGACGACCAGGACGACCTGGGGGCCGTCCCCGTCCTCCGTCACGGCTTGAGCACGACCTTGACGCAGCCGTCCTGCTTCTTCTGGAACATCTCGTAGCCCTCGGCGGCGTCCTCGAGCGGGATCTGGTGGGACGCGAGGTCCTCCACGCCGAGCGGGTCCGAGTCGTCGAGCAGCAGCGGCATGATGTCGTCGACCCAGCGCTTCACGTGCGCCTGGCCCATCCGCAGCTGCACGCCGCGGTCGAACATCTCCATCATCGGCATCGGGTCCATCTCGCCGCCGTAGACGCCGCTCAGCGACACGGTCCCGCCGCGGCGCACGGCCTTGAGCGCGGTGTGCAGGGCCGCCAGCCGGTCGACCGCCATCTTGTCGGTCATGGGCCGCGCCACCACGTCCGGCAGCAGGCCGACGACGGTGTGGGCCATCTTGCCGAACGGCGAGCCGCCGGCCTCCATGCCGACCGCGTCGATGATCGCGTCCGGACCGCGACCCGCGGTGGCGTCGATGAGATCCGCTGCGACGTCGTCGTGCTCGCTCAGGTCGAAGGGCTCGATGCCGTGCTTGGCCGCCAGCGCGAGCCGCTCCGGCACGTCGTCGACGCCGATCACGCGGGACGCGCCGAGGTGCAGGCCGATCCGCGCGCACATCTGGCCGATCGGGCCGAGGCCGAGGACGGCGAGGGTGCCTCCCTGCGGCACGTCGGCGTACTTGACCGCCTGCCACGACGTCGGCAGCACGTCGGACAGGTAGAGGAACCGCTCGTCCGGGTGGTCCGAGGGCACCGGGATCGGACCGAAGTGGGCCTGGGGGACGCGCAGGAACTCGGCCTGCCCGCCCGGCACCTGGCCGTAGAGCTTGGTGTAGCCGAGCAGCGAGGCGCCCTTGCCCTGCTCGCGCGACTGCGTGGTCTCGCACTGCGCGAACAGCTTCCGCTCGCACATCCAGCAGTGGCCGCAGGAGATGTTGAACGGCACCACGACCCGGTCGCCGGGCCTGATGTGGGTGACCTCGGCCCCCACCTCCTCCACGATCCCCATCGGCTCGTGCCCGAGGATGTCCCCCGCGTCCAGGAACGGCCCGAGCACCTCGTACAGGTGCAGGTCCGAGCCGCAGATCGCCGTCGAGGTGATGCGCACGATGGCGTCGGTCGGCTCCTGCAACACCGGGTCCGGGACGGTCTCGACCCTGACGTCCCGCTTGCCCTGCCAGGTCAGTGCGCGCACGCGTGCTCCCTCGATCGTCGTCCGGTGGTTCCCTCCACCGTGCAACGTCTCGGGCCCGAGCGCGCGCCGAGAACCGGCGCGGGGTCAGTCCGGGGCGGGGACGACGCGGCCACCGTCGAGGTGGACCGACCGGTCGGCCGCGGCGACGACGCGCGGGTCGTGGGTGGCGACGAGCACGGCGCTGCCCTCGCGCGCGGCGGCCGTCACCGCTCCCAGCACGCGGTCGACGTTCTCGTCGTCCTGGTGCGCGGTGGGCTCGTCGAGCAGCACCAGACGGGGACGCAGGCACACGGCGCGGGCCACGCCGGTGCGCTGCTGCTCGCCGAGCGAGGTCAGACCCGCTGCACGGGAACCGATGTGGGCGAGGTGGAGCGACTCGAGCAGGTCCGACGGCGGGGTGACGCCCGCGAGCCAGCACGGCAGGAGCGCGTTCTCCTCGACGCCGAGCTCGGGGGCCAGGCCGAGGCGCTGCGGCTGGAGCGCGACGACCGACCACGGTGCGGACGGGCCGGCCGGCGAGCCGTCGACGACCACCTCGCCGCGGTCGGGCCGCTCGAGCCCGAACGCGAGCTGGCACACCGTCGACTTGCCCGAGCCGGACCGTCCGACCAGGGCCACGACCTCGCCGGGTGTCACCGCCAGGTCGACGCCGTCGAGCACCGGACGCCCGTGCTCGCGGGTGCCGTGGGTCACCGCCCGCAGCTCGAGCGCGCTCACAGGACGTCCCCGGTCGGGTCCTCGGACGGGGGCACCAGCCGCACCACCCCGTCCTCGACGACGACGCTCGCCCGGCTGGTCGGGAACAGCGCCAGCGCCTCGGGCGGCAGCTGCACCCGTCCGGTCGGGTCGATCGCGGCCAGCGCGCGACCGCCGCTGCTCTCGGTCGACAGCACGCCGTGGCGCAGGTGCAGCACCCGGTCGGCGCGGGCGACCAGCCGCGCGTCGTGGGTGGCGACCACCACGACGCCACCCGCGGCCGCGCGGCCCGCGAGCAGGGTGCCGACCCGGGCGGCGCTGTCGTCGTCGAGCTCGGCGGTCGGCTCGTCCGCCACCACCGCGGCCGGGTCGCCCAGGCAGGCCGCCGCGACCGCGAGCCGCTGCTGCTCCCCGCCGGACAGCAGCGACGCGCGCACCCCGGCGCGGTCGGACAGGTCGACCGCCTCGAGGACCTGCGCGACCCGGTCGGCCCCGGCGCCGCGCTGGCGGGCGACCACTCTGAGGTGCTCGCCCGCGGTGAGGTGGCCGAGCACGGCGTGGGACGGCCGCTGCGGCACCCAGGCCAGCGCGCTCCTGCGCAGCCGGCGCACCGCACGCCCCGACGACGTCGCCAGGTCGGTGCCGAGCACCTCGACCTCACCGCCGCTCGGCCGCTCGCGCAGCGCGAGCAGCTGCAGCAGGCTCGACTTGCCGCTGCCGGACGGTCCGGTGACGGCGGTGAAGGTGCCGGCGCGGAACTCCGCGTCGACGCCTCGCAGCGCGTGGGTCTCACCGGTGGCGGTCGTGTAGATCCGAACCACCGCAGCGCACCTGATCTCTGCTGGCTCCCGCCTCGCGGCCGGTCCCCCCGAGGACCGGTGCCCGGCGACCAGGGCCGGCGAGCCGGAGGGCGCGCGGTGCCCCGGTCCGGGGACCGGCCTCGACGCGTCCGCCCGCCCGGACGCGTCCGTCGGCCTGGACTCACGCATCCCTCAGCACCTCCGCGTCCGACGGGGAGCGGCCGCGGAGGGCGGCGGCGGCGACGGCCAGCAGGGCGGCGAGGACGGTGGCGGCGAGCAGGGTGCCGAGGTCGACCGCGGCCACGCCGAGGCGGACGTCGGGCAGGCCGTCGTCGCCGGGGTCGAGCAGCCGGTCGGCGAGCGGAGCGACGAGGAACACCGACGCCGTCGCGAGAGCTGCTGCGGTGGCGGCGATCACGAGCACCTCCAGGGCCCGGGCGCGCGAGACGCCGCGGGTGCCGAGGCCGGCGCGGGCGAGGAGCACGTCGGCGGCGCGGTGCTTTGCTGCGGTGCGGTCGGCGTGGAAGGCGAGGGCGGCGGCGGCGAGCAGCGCGAGGACCACGCCGATCGCCACCTGGTAGGCGCTACCGAAGCCGGCCGCCACGAGCTCCGGGGTCCCGCGCAGCTCGTCCGCCGTCCGCACCTCGACCGGCTCGACACCCGCGGCGTCCAGCGTCCTGGCCAGTCCCGCCGAACCGTCTGACACCCACAGCTCACTACGGAACTGGGTGCGCGAGAACGCTTCTCCCGACGGGCGCAGCCGTGGGTCGCGGTTGAGCATCTGCAGCAGGAACGAGTCGGCCGCCACGACGAGCACCGGGCGGTTGCTGAACCGTCCGGGCGCGACCTCGACCGTGTCGATCACCTGCACGCTGACCGGGAGGAAGTCGGTACCGACGCTCGCGCGGCGGCCGTCCTCGAGACCGAGGTCGCCGACGGCGACCGCCGGCAGGGCCGACGCGCCGCCGCCGGCGCGCAGCTGGGCGCCGAGCTCGCGGTCCGACGCGGCCATCTCGGGCAGGTGCTCGCGCAGGCCGTCGAGGGCGCCGCTGGCACCCCACGACGCGGCCGCCGCGAAGGGCTCGGGGTCGACGACCAGCAGGTCCACCCCACCGGTGCGGCCCGGGACCGACACCTGCGAGCGCCACACGACGGTCTGGCCGGGCGGCAGCTCGGGGTTGCCGAGACCGGGCGGCAGGTCGCTCGGGTCGCCGACGAACTCGGCGCCTTCCTCGGCGGTCAGCTCCGTCGGGGCGTCGGGGTCGAGCTCCCACGAGCCCTTCAGCTCGGCCGTGGCCTCGGCACCGGCGCGGACGGCGACCCGGTCCTCGACGGTCGCGGCGACCGAGCCGATCGAGGCGAGCGCCCAGAGCAGCACGGCCAGGCCGGTGGTCACCACCGTCAGCACCACCGCGCGCTCGTCGCCGCTGCCGCCGGCGCGTCGCAGGGCGAGCGCGGTGGCCGCGCGCCGGGGTGCCAGCCCGGAGCGACCGGGTGCCAGGGCCGAGCGCCGCGCAGCCCGACGGGCGAGCAGGACGAGCACGGCAGACCCGGCGGCGCCGGTGGCGGCTGCCACGAGCACCGGGACGAGCAGGTCGAGCGGCCCGAGGCCGAGGCCCCGCTCGGGACGCCCGGCCACGCCGGCGACCGTCGCGGCTGCGAGCAGCACCAGGCCGGTCCGCCACGGCAGCCGGCGCAGCGGGCCCGCCGCGCGCACGGGCCTGGCCGCCAGCCACGCCGCGGCACCGGTGGTGAGGACGACGACCAGCAGCGCGAGCACCATCGCCACCAGCGCCGCCAGGACGGCCTCGACCAGCCCGACGGACGTCGTGGCGCCCGGCGGTCCCCAGACCCGGACCACCGCGGAGGCCAGCGCCGTCCCGACCGGGACGGCCACCAGCGCCGGCGGCAGCAGCTCGACCGCCACGAGAGCGGCGGCGCGGCGGGCCGGCACGCCGATCCCGGCCAGCGCCTGCAGCTCGCCGGCGCGCAGCCGCAGGGTGAGCACCGTGGCGACGAGCACCGCGGCGAGCCCCACGACGACGCCGGCCCGCCCGACCGTGCGGGTGCCGTCCTCGATCGTCCGCGCGAGGACCTCGGCCTCGCCGACGATGCTCTCGATGCCGCTGGCCACACCGAGGCGCAGCGGCCCGTCGTCGATGTCCACCTGGTACGGGTCGACCGCCCGCTGCCGCAGCTCCTCGACGTCCTCCACCGTGATGCGCGCCTCGGCCAGCGTCGGGTGCCGCGGCGCGAGACGGGTCTCGGCGGTCCAGAACAGCTCGTCGCCGGTGCGCCGCGCCAGGTCGTCCGCGCTGGTGAGGTCGGTGACGACGAGGTACGCGCCGAGGGTGACGAACTCGGTGTCGTTCGGCAGCCCGCCCCGGCGTCCTGCCCACAGCGTCGAACCGTCCGGGTCGGCCGGGCGTCGACCGTCGGCCCCGACCTCGTAGACCCCGGCGACCCGGGTCGGAGCCGGTTCGCCGCGACCGTCCAGCGTCTCGACCGCGAGCTGCACCTGGTCCCCCGGCGAGACCGACAGCTCGTCGGCGACCGGCTGCGGCAGCCAGACGCCCTCGGGGTCCTCGTCGGCGGCCACCACCTCGAGCACCGCCGAGGGGTCCTCCACGCCGGCCAGCCGGGCCCGGGCCGCGACGTCGCCGGCCACGACCACCGGCCGCCGCACCGACCGCGGCACCAGCTCCTGGCCGACCGAGAACGCCAGCACCTCGGGCGTGCCGGTGCCGCGCACGTCGTCCATCAGGTCCAGGAAGCGGCGCTGGTCGGCGTCGGTGGGGGAGGCGCCGCCGTTGAGCCGCACCACCGCTGAGTCGACGGCGCGGGCGGTGTCGGGCACGGCGTCGACGGTGCGCGCGAGGGCGGCGTTGGCCGCCGCCTCGGTGAACAGCGGTGCCGCCGCGCCCGCGGCCGCGAGCAGCACGAGGACGCTCGCGAGGAGGGGTCCTGACGCGCCGCCCGCCCACGACCGTCGCAGGGCCCGCGCCCACAGCGGGCTCATGTGGCGCATCCTGCCTGCCGGGCGGGCCGCGGTCGAGCACCGTCGCAGTGCTGGACACTGGTGCGGTGCAGGGCGACCCACGTGACCACCGGCTCGTCGAGCAGGTCGACGCCGCCTTCGTGGACGCGGTGACGGCGCTGACGCCCCTGCCGGCGCCCGCGGCCGGCCTCGGACGGCTCACGCCCCAGCGGGTGCTCGAGCTGTTCGAGTCGCAGGCGACCAGCCGGCACCTCGATCTCGCGGCGCGCTGGTTGCGGTTGCAGGACAAGGGCTTCTACACGATCGGGTCGTCGGGGCACGAGGGGAACGCCGCGGTGGCGGCGGCGCTGAGGCCGACCGACCCCGCGCTGCTGCACTACCGGTCCGGGGCGTTCTACGTCGAGCGCGCGCGCCAGGTGCCGGGCGTCGACGCCGTCCGCGACGTGCTCCTCGGGCTGGTCGCCGCGGCCGACGACCCGATCTCCGGCGGGCGGCACAAGGTGTTCGGGCGGCACGAGCTCGCCGTGGTGCCGCAGACGTCGACCATCGCCTCGCACCTGCCGCGGGCGCTCGGCACCGCCTTCTCGCTGGACCGCGCGACCAAGCTCGGCGTCGACAGCGGCTGGCCGGCCGGCTCGGTGGTGGTCGCCTCCTTCGGTGACGCCTCGGCGAACCACTCGACGGCCACCGGGGCGGTCAACGCGGCCGCGCACGTGGCGCAGCGGGGCATCCCCGTGCCGCTGCTGCTCGTCTGCGAGGACAACGGGCTCGGCATCAGCGTGCCCACCCCGTCCGGCTGGGTCGAGCAGGCCTACGGGCACCGTCCGGGGCTGCGCTACGAGGCGGTCGACGGCTCCGACCTGGTCGCGGCGACGCAGGTGGCCGACGACCTGGTCGCGTGGGTGCGCCGCCGCCGCCGCCCGGCGTTCCTGCACCTGCGCACCGTGCGGCTGATGGGCCACGCCGGCAGCGACCTCGAGACCGGCTACCGCACGCCCGCCGAGATCGCCGCCGACCTCGCCCGCGACCCGCTGGTCTCGACCGCGCGCCTGCTGGTGGTGAGCGGGACGGCCACGCCCGACGAGGTGCTGGCGCGCTACGAGGCGGTGCGTGACCGCGTGGCCGCCGTCGCGGTCGAGGTGGCCGACGCCCCGCGGCTCACCAGCGCCGCGACGGTGATGTCGACCATCGCGCCCCGCCGGCCGGACGATGTGGCCGGCGCCGTCGCGGCGCGGGTGGCGGCACACGACCGGCGGACCGAGGTGTTCGGCGGCGCGCTGCCGGAGGACGCCGGCGGCCTCACCCTCGCCCAGCACGTCAACCGGACGCTGCTCGACGCGCTGGCCGCCGACCGGGGGGTCGTCGTCCTCGGCGAGGACGTGGCCCGCAAGGGCGGGGTGTACGGCGTGACCCGGGGGCTGCAGCGACGCGCCGGCCCGGCCCGGGTGTTCGACACCCTGCTCGACGAGCAGACCGTGCTGGGGATCGGCCTGGGGGCGGCGCTGTGCGGGCTGCTGCCGGTGACGGAGATCCAGTACCTCGCCTACCTGCACAACGCCGAGGACCAGCTGCGCGGCGAGGGCGCCACGCTGCCGTTCTTCTCGGCCGGGCGGTACCGCAACCCGATGGTGGTGCGGGTCGCGGGCTACGGCTACCAGAAGGGCTTCGGCGGCCACTTCCACAACGACGACGCCGTGGCGGTGCTGCGCGACGTCCCCGGTCTCGTGGTCGCCTCGCCGTCCCGGCCCGAGGACGCGGGCGCGGTGCTGCGCACCCTGCTGGCCGCCGGTCGCGTGGACGGCACCCTGTCGGTGCTGCTCGAGCCGATCGCGCTGTACCACTCGCGCGACCTGCACGAGCCGGGTGACGGGCTCTGGGCGGCGCCGTACCCGTCGCCCTCGCGCTGGGCCGACGAGCACGTGCCGATCGGGTCGGCCCGCACCCACGGCGACGGCGCCGACCTCTCCCTGGTCACCTTCGCCAACGGCGTGCCGATGAGCCTGCGGGTCGCGCGGCGTCTCGAGGCGCGCGGCATCGGCGTGCGCGTGGTCGACCTGCGCTGGCTCGCGCCGCTGCCGGTCGACGACGTCCTGCGCGAGGCGCGGGCCACCGGCACCGTGCTGGTGGTCGACGAGACCCGCCGCAGCGGAGGGGTGTCCGAGGGGGTGCTCGCCGCACTGGTCGACCACGGCTTCGCCGGGAGGATGGCGCGGGTCACCAGCGAGGACAGCTTCGTCCCGCTCGGGGACGCCGCGCTGACGGTGCTCCTGCAGGAGCAGACGGTCGAGCGGGCCGCTCTGGACCTGCTGGGCCGGACGGGGGGCTAGGGCGCCGGCACCTCGGCGGTGGCGCCGCGCTCCTGCAGCAGGTTGGCCATGATGCCGAGCTCGCGGTTCTGGCCGGCCAGGACGGCGTCGGCGATCTCGCGCAGCTGCGGGTCGTCGCTGCGCTGGACGAACTCCTCCGCCATCACCACCCCGCCCTGGTGGTGCCGGGTCATCAGCTGCAGGAAGAAGACCTCCGCCTCCTCGCCGCGCAGGTCGGACAGCCGCGCCAGCTCCTCGTCGCTCGCCATGCCCATCGCGCGCTGCAGCTGCTCGCGCTGCTCGGCGGGCGAGGCGTCGGGGCTGACGGCGTCCGGGTCGACCTCGTGCCCGCCGCCGTGCTGACCGCCCTCGACCATCCAGGCCATCAGGGGGACGTCGGTGGTGGCGGGCACGTCGTTGGCGCGCAGCCAGCCGAGGAACATGCCCTGCTGCTCGGCCTGGCTCTTGATCATGTCGAGCGCGATCGTGTCGACGTCGGCGTCGTCGGTGGCGTCGCGCACGAGGAAGCCCATCGTCACCGCCTGCTCGTGGTGCACGAGCATGTCGCGGGAGAACCCGACCTCCGGCGAGGTGTCGGCGGGGCGGGCTCCCGGCCAGGGCACCCGCACGAGGAGCAGCAGCAGCGTCACCGCCAGGGCCATCGTCAGCACCGTCGTGAGCACCTTCCACCGCCGGGCCGGGTCGGCCGGCGGCGAGGCCGGGGCGTCCGGGTCCTGCGTGCCGGACGGCGCGTCGGTGCGGGCGGTGGTCACCCCTCCAGCATCTCACCGGGCCGCCGAGCCCGCGTCCGGGTGCCGGGTGCGCCAAGACGTTGAACTTCCCGGTTGAGTGTCCTATGGTGAACCGCATGGTTCAGCGATCCGAGCAGTCCGAGCTCGACCGGGTCTTCGCCGCCCTGGCGGACGGCACCCGGCGGGGCGTGCTGGCGCGGCTGGGCTCCGGCCCCGCCACGATCGGCGAGCTGGCCGAGCCGGCCGGCATGACGCTCACCGGCATGACCAAGCACGTGCGCGTGCTGGAGCAGAGCGGCCTGGTCGTCACCGAGAAGGTCGGCCGCACCCGCCGCTGCCGGCTCGGCGAGGAGCGGCTGGAGGACGCCATGGCGTGGATCGGCTTCTACCAGCGGCTGTGGGAGCGCAGGCTCGACGGCCTCGAGGCCTTCTTCACCCTGCGCGCCCACGAGAGCGGCACCGGCACGAGCACCACGACCACGAGCACGACCGACAGCGGGACAGCGACCGACGACGACGGAGGAGACCCACGATGAGCGAGACCGACGCGGGCATCGGCCTGCGGATGAGCCGGCGGCTGCCGGCCACGCCGGAGCAGGTGTTCGACGCCTACACCGACGCCGAGGCGCAGCGGACCTGGTTCAGCATCCTGGACGAGGAGCCGGGCGTCGTCGAGATCGAGGTCGACCTGCGGGTGGGCGGGTCCCAGACCGCGGTGTGGGGCCCGAGCCGCGACCAGCTGTTCCGCGAGGTGCAGACCTTCCTGGTGATCGACCGGCCGCACCGGCTGGTCACCGAGTCCACCGGCAGCAGCCCGGACGGCGCGACCATGACCACCCGGATCGAGGTGACGTTCGAGGCCGACGGCGACGGCACCGTGATGACCGTCGTGCAGGACGGCTTCCCCACCCCCGAGGTGCGCGACTTCTTCACCACCGAGGCGTGGGTCGGGGCCTTCGCCCGGATCGAGGCGTACCTGCGCCGGGCCGAGGGGGACCGGTCGTGACCGGCCGGTCGAGGGCCGCGGTGGTCGCCGTGACGGTGGTCGCCGCGGTGGTCGCGAACCTCGCCGTGTTCCTCGCCGGGCGTGCCGCCGGTGGCACCTTCGAGTTCTCGGGCGCCGGCACCCAGATGCGGGTGGACGCCGCCACCGTGGCCGGGTTCACCGCCGTCCCGCTGCTCGTGGGGCTGGTCGTGGTGGCCCTGCTCGGCCCGCGGCTGCCGTGGGTGCACCCGGTGGCGCTGGTCGTGGCGCCGCTGCTGGCGGTCGTCACCATCGGGGTGATGACGCTGCCCGCCGACCTCGACACCACGAGCACCGTGGCGCTCGCGCTGTGCCACCTCGTCCTGGTGCCGGCCTCGGTGCTCGGGGTGCTGGCCCTGCGCCGCCGGGCCGGCACGCGTGGAGCCGCGGTGCCGGAGCCGGTGGCGGCGTGAGCGCGCCAGCGACGGTCGAGGAGTACCTCGACTCCTTCCCGGACGACGTGCGCGCCGTCCTCGCCGAGGTGGTGCAGGCGGTGCGACGCGGGCTGCCCGGCGCCGAGGAGACGATCCGGTACGGCATGCCCGCGTTCGTGATGACGGGGCGCTACGGGCTGCACGTCGGGGGCTGGAAGAAGCACGTCGGGCTCTACCCGGTGGCCGTGCTCGACGGCGAGCTGGAGGCGCAGGTCGCGCCGTACCGGACGCACAAGGACACCGTCCGCTTCGTGTACCGCGACGGCGTGCCGTACGACCTGGTCGAGCGGGTCGCGGCGGCGCTGGGCGAGCGGTACGACGGCACCGGCTGACCGCCGGGGTCAGCCGGCGAGGAGGCGGGAGCGCTCCTGCTCGGTGAGGCCGCCCCACACGCCGTGCGGCTCCGGCACGCTGAGGGCGTGCGCGCGGCAGCGCTCCAGCACCGGGCACGCCTGGCACACCAGCTTGGCGCGGCGCTCGCGCCGGCGCCTGGTCGCGGCGCCCTCTCGGTCGGGGCCCACGAACAGGTGCTCGTCGCGCTGGCGGCAGAGCCCCTGCTCCTGCCACTCCCACGACGCGAAGCTCGCGCCCGGAAGATCGGTCACGGTCGTCGTCCACTCCTCGCTCCGGTGGTTCGCGAGGGTTTCGGAGCCGACGGCCGGGCGGTTCGCCCACGGACCGCGCCCATCTGCGGGCGCGGAGGGCTCCGCCGGGGCGGGTCAGGCGGAGACGTCGACGACCAGGGCGCGGTGGTCGGACAGCCCCGTGCGGACGGCGCCGCCGGTGCAGTGCAGGTGCGGCGGCAGGCCGTCGGCCAGGACGTGGTCGATCTGCTGCTCCGGCTCGTCGACCGGGAAGGTGGCAGCCGCAACGAGCGAGCGCATCCGCGTGATGGAGCGGGCTCGGCGCGGACCGGTGTTGAGGTCGCCCATCAGCACCAGCGGGCGCTCGCACGCCCGCACCCCCTTGAGCAGCCGCCGCAGCTGGTGGGCGTTCCAGCCGGGGACGAACGACAGGTGCGTGCCGACCACCGTGATGCGGCCGATCGGGGAGTCGACCAGCGCCGCCACGGCGACCCGCGGCTCGTCGCCGACGAGCACCGGCCGACGGTGCCCGGGCAGCAGCACCGGCACCCGGCGAGGGAGCGCGGGCAGGCGCACCACCTGCCACGACAGCACGGGGTACCGGCTGAGCAGCGCGATGCCGTACGCGGCGGTGCTCGGCTGCTCCTCGCCGGTGGCCGAGACCCAGGTGGAGCCCGGGGTGCCCGACAGCGCCGCGACGAACTCGTGGTGGGGGGCGTCCATCGCCTCGGCCGCGACGGCGGTGAGGTCGGCGCCGCCCGAGCGCTCCTGGGCGCGGTCCACCTCCTGCAGGGCCAGGACGTCGCAGTCCAGCTCCCGCACCGCGTCGGCGAAGCGGCCGACGTGCACCTCGCCGTCGTCCAGCGACCGGCCGTTGAGGATGTTGAAGGTGCCCAGCCTCATGCCCCCACCCTGTCGGGTCGCGGCGCCGACGGCACGGCGGGGCGCGCCGGGCGGCGACGGCCGCGGCTGGGTAGCGTGACCGCGTGCCGGCACCGGACGAGGGACAGATGGCCCAGCGCGAGGCCCTCAAGCGCGTCGCCGTGCGGCTCAAGGAGCTCGGCCGGCCGTTCGCCCTGTCCGGCGGGTACGCCGCCTGGGCCCGCGGGGCGCCGGAGCCGGTGCACGACGTCGACTTCGACGTCGCGGCCGAGGACGCCCCGGACCTGTTCGCCGGGCTGCAGGAGGCGGGGCTCGACGTGCGGCAGCCGCCCGAGGACTGGCTGTTCAAGGTGTTCACCGACGGCGCGATGGTCGACGTGCTGCACCGCCGAGGAGGGCGCCCGCTCACCCGCGCCGACCTCGACGACGCCGAGGTGGTCGAGGTGCTGTCGGTGCAGATGCCCGTGGTGTCGGCGACCGACTACCTCGGGGCCAAGCTCTCCTCCCTGGACGAGCACCAGTGCGACCTGGCCAAGGTGCTCCCGCCGGCCCGGGCCCTGCGCGAGCAGGTCGAGTGGGCGCGCGTGCGGGACTGCGTGCGGGGCAACGACTTCGCCGAGGTGTCGCTGGAGCTGCTGACCCGCCTCGGCATCGCGCCGGCGCCGGCCGCTCCGGGCCGTGCGGGCGCCGGGGAGGTCGCGGACGCCGACCGCGCCGACCCGCCCCCCGCCCGCACCGGCGTCGACCAGCCGCTGCCGGACTGACGCGAGGTCCGGACCTCACACCGGGACGCCGGGCGACGACCACAGGGTGTGACGATGGAACCGTTCGAGGCGGTCGTGCAGCGGCACGGCGCCACCGTGCTGCGGGTGTGCCGCGCCGTGGTGGGACCCGACGCGGCGCAGGACGCCTGGTCGGAGACCTTCCTGTCGGCCCTGCGGGCCTACCCGACGCTGCCCGAGGGCAGCGACGTGCGGGCGTGGCTGGTGACGATCGCGCACCGCCGCGCGGTCGACCAGGTCAGGGCCCGCGCACGCCGGCCGGTGCCGAGCCAGGACCTGCCCGACCGTCCTGCCCGCGGCCCGGTGCCCGGCGGCTGGCAGGACGACCTGTGGGAGGCGCTGCGGGCGCTGCCGGACAAGCAGCGGATGGCCGTGGCCTACCACCACCTCGCGGGCCTGCCGCACGCCGAGGTCGCCGCCCTGCTCGGCGGCACCCCGGCGGCCGCGCGCAAGGCCGCCTCGGACGGCATCGCCACCCTGCGCAGGACCTACCTCGCGCCGGACCCCTCGATGGCAGGAGCAGCCCGATGACCGACGTCCTCACCGCCCTGGCGGCCCTCGACCAGGAGCCCACCCCGCACGACGACGAGGTCCTGGCCGGCCTGCGGGCCCGGCTGGCCGAGCAGGCCGACGACGCCGCCCTGCTCGACGTCGCCTTCACCACCCTGGACAGCCCGGTGGGGACGCTGCTGCTGGCGGCGACCCCGCAGGGCCTGGTGCGGGTGGCCTTCGACATCGAGGGCCACGACGCCGTGCTGGACGAGCTCGGCCGCCGGGTCAGCCCCCGGGTGCTGCGTGCCCCGGCCCGGCTCGACGCGGTCGTCCGCGAGCTCGAGGAGTACTTCGCCGGTCAGCGGCACGGGTTCGACCTGCCCGTCGACCTGCGGCTCGCCACCGGCTTCCGCCGCCAGGTGCTCGACCGGCTGCGCGAGGTGCCGTTCGGCCGCACCGCGAGCTACGCCGCGCTGGCGAAGGCCGCGGGCAGCCCGCGGGCCGTGCGCGCCGTCGGCACCGCGTGCGCCACCAACCCGGTGCCGCTGGTCGTCCCGTGCCACCGGGTGGTGCGCTCGGACGGCGCGATCGGCAGCTACCGCGGCGGACCGGCGGCCAAGCGGACCCTGCTCGACCTCGAGCGCGCCGCCTGACTGCGCCGTCCGCCCCGGCCCCGGCCCAACCACGTCGAGTGTGACCCCGGCCGCGCGACCCGCCGGCGTGCCGTGCGCCGGGGTCACACTCGCCAGGGGATGGGGGGCGCCGTCAGGCGCCCGCGGCGGTCGAGCCCTGCGGGGCGGCGGTGCCGGCGAGGCTGGCGCCGAGCGCGGTGCGGACGTAGAGCACCTGCCGCCCGGACCGCCAGGAGCGGACCAGCTCGCAGTCGCGCAGCACGGCCAGGTGCTCGCTGATGGTGGCCGGGCTCTGGCCGAGGCGCCGGGCCAGGGCGGTGGTCGACATCGGAACCGCCAGCAGGCCGAGCACGCCGGCCCGGGTGCGGCCGAGCAGCACGCCGAGGCCGTCGGCGCCGGTCGGCCCGGTCGCCAGGTGGTCCCAGACCTCGTCCGCACCCGCGACGGGGTAGACGATCTCGAACGTCGCGGGCGGGGTGTACGCGAGCGACAGCCGCGGCCGGGCGAACACCGACGGGACGAGCGTCAGCTGCTCGGCGGACGCGCGCACCTCGTCGTGCGCCGGCTTGTCGACCCGCAGCACCTCGCCGGCCATCCGCACCTCGGGGTGCATGTCGGTGAACATCGCGGGGACGCCCTCGGCCAGCATCCGGTGCACGCGGGAGGAGACGTCGAGCTCGAGGGTGCCGCGCACGCGGTCCCAGTGCGGTTCGACGACCAGCCGCCAGTACCGGTCGATCTCGTCGGCGACGCGTGCGCCGAACCCGGGCTCGCTGAGTGCCACCAGCAGCACGTCGGGTAGCGGGCGCCCGTCCCAGGTGTCGACCAGCTGCTCGCGCGCGTCCTCCGCCTCGACCCGGGCGAGCTCCTCGAGCTGGTCCTCCAGCGCGACGTCGGTGCCGACCACCGCCGGCGACAGCAGGTCCGGGAACCACCGGCCCGCCGGCAGCAGCGAGAGCAGCAGACCGAGGTCGACGCGGTCGAGCCGGGGCCAGGCCCACTCGCGCCACGGCGCGTGGTGCCGCGGGTCGCCCTGGGCCAGCGTGACGACGCTGCGCGCGGCCTCGCCCAACGGGGAGAAGCCGAACCGCACGCCGCCGAAGGCGGCCGAGGTGAGGTGCAGCTCGATCACCTGCCCGAACGTAGGGCGCGGGCGCGCGGGCGCGGGGAGACCGACGTGGAGTCGTCGCCGAACCGTCGCCGATCCGTGACCTGCGCCGGCTCGGCCCGGGAGCCGGCTCAGCCGGAGTGGCGGGCCGCGCCGACCAGCGACGCGGCGAGCGCGGTCTGCTGGTAGAGCACCGACCGGCCCGAGCGCCAGGAGCGGACCATGCCGCAGTCGCGCAGGACGGCCAGGTGCTGGCTGATCGTGGCCGGGCTCTGGCCCAGCTCGCGGGCCAGCGTCGTGGTCGACATCGGCGCCGCCAGGCTGGCCAGCACCGCGGCGCGGGTGCGCCCGAGCAGCGAGCCGAGGTCGTCGCGGGCGCCGGGGTCGGCGCTGATGCCGTCCCACACCCGCCCGACGCCGCGCGCCGGGTAGGTGAGCTGGAACGCGCCGGGTGCGGAGTGCGCCAGCATCAGGTGCGGCCAGATGAACACGGCGGGGACCAGGGTCAGGCGGGCGCTGCGGTAGGTCGCGTCCTCGTGGTGCGGCTTGTCGATCCGCAGCACGGCGCCGTCGACGCTCACCTCGTGGTGCAGGTCGGCCAGCAGGTCGAACAGACCGCCGCGCAGGGTCTGCCCGGCGCGGTGGGCGACGTCCTCCTCGAGCGCGCCGCGGATGCGCGACCAGTGCGGCGCCAGCGCGAGCTCCCAGTACGCCCTCATCTGCCCGGCCAGCACCTCGGCGAACGGGCGGGGGCCGTCGAGGGCGGCGCGTGCGGCCTCCGGCAGCGGCCGCTGCTCCCACACGCCGGCCAGCTCCGCGGCCACGTGATCGTCCTCGACGCGGGCCAGGGCGTCGAGCTGGTCCTCGATGCCGACCTCCGGGCCGTCGACCTCGGGGAACAGGAAGTCGGGGGCCCACCGCCCGGCCGGGTGCACCGCCTGCACCAGCGACAGGTCGAGCGAGCCGAGCCGGGGCCGCGCCCAGCGGACCCAGGCCGCGTGCGGGTCGGTGCGTCCGGCGCACGACAGCGCCGAGACGCTGCACGCGAGCTCGGACAGGGGCGAGAACGCGAACCTGGTGTTTCCCAGGACGTCGACGTTCAGGTCGAGCACGATCACCCGCCGCAGGCTAGGGGACCGCGACGCCCGCACCGGAGCATTCGGCCACGGCCGAAGGGCCCGGTGCGCACCCGCCCGGGGCAGCACGGACCGGTGGTGCGTCAGCCGGCCGCGTGCGGGTGCATGACCTCGTCGACGGTGCGCACCATCGCCTGGGCGGCGTGCATGAACCGGTACCCGTCGGGGGTGAGGCAGACCTGCCGCCTCGAGCGGTCGAGCAGCCGGAAGCCGAGGGTGTGCTCGAGCCGGCTGACCCGTCCGCTGACGCCCGGCTGCGACAGGTGCAGCCGGCGGGCGGCGGCGGTGAAGCTGCCCTCCTGGACGATGGCGAGGAAGACGACGACCTCGCCGAGCGAGATGCCGGCGGCGCGTCGCGAGACGCGCAGCAGGGCGTCCTCGAACGACGTCACCACGGGTTGTGCGCTCATGGGTCGAGCGTGGGCCCGGACCGGTCGACCGACAACCATTCGGGCAGAGTCGAATCCACGGCGGGTCGCGGGCGGCGCCTGTGGCGGTCGGCACCCGGCCCCGGCGCCTGACGAGGCGGGGCCGGGTGCCGATCCGCGCTCCTGCGACCTAGGCAGGGACCCCAGGAGATGTCGTCCATCGTCCGCCGGCAGTACCCGCCCGGCCAGGACCATCGCGAACCGCGAAGCCGTCATCACGATCGCAGATGCATTGAGCAGCAACCTGTCTCGGCCAGGTAACACGTGACGCGGTGACCTTGTCGGTGTGCGGCGCGGAGGACCACGGTGGGGCGGGTCCGGTGCTGCCACCGCTGCCCGGACGTGCCCCGGTACCCGAACAAGGAGGAACCCGTGCGGACTTCACGCAGGTCGGCCGCGCTCGCCACAGGCCTGGCCGCCACGCTCGCCCTCGCGGCGTGCTCGACAGGAGGGACGGAGGACCCGTCGTCGTCCGACACCTCCGCCGCCGAGCCGCAGACGCAGGACATCACCATCACGGTCGCGCACGAGCAGGAGTTCAACGCGTACAACAACGGGACGGGGGCCGACAACGCGACCAAGAACACCGTCGTCCTCAACCAGGTGCTGACGACGTTCTGGGAGTTCGGGCCCGACGGCACCGTCGTGCCGAACGAGGAGTTCGGCACGTACGAGAAGACCTCGGACGACCCGCTGACCGTCGAGTACAGGATCAACCCGGACGCCGTCTGGTCGGACGGCGAGCCGATCGACTGCGACGACGTCGTCCTGGACTGGGCCGCCAACTCCGGCACCTACGAGGGGTTCGACCCCGCCGCCACCACCGGCTACGACCTGATGCAGAAGCCCACGTGCGAGGAGGGCGACAAGGACTTCACCGTCGTCTACGAGGACACGTTCTCGGACTGGGTCGCCGGCGTCGGCACCTTCCTGCCCGCCCACGTCGTCGAGGAGCAGTCGGGCGTCGACGACGTCATCGCCGCCGTCCAGGCCGACGACGCGGCCGCCATGACCTCGGTCTCGACGTTCTGGAACACCGGCTGGCACTTCAACCCGGGCGAGTTCGACCCGGCCACGACGCCGTCGTCCGGGCCGTACGAGATGTCGACCTGGGAGCCCGGGCAGTCGATCACCCTGGTCGCCAACGAGGAGTACTGGGGCACCCCGCCCGCGGCGAAGACCGTCGTGATCCGGTTCATCGAGCAGGAGTCGCAGGCGCAGGCGCTGCAGAACGGCGACATCATGATCGCCGAGCCGCAGGCCAACCCCGACGTCCTCGGCCAGCTCGAGGCGATCGGTGACACCGTCACGGTCGAGCAGGGCGACGAGTTCACCTTCGAGCACCTCGACTTCAACTTCGACACCTTCTTCGCCGACCGCGACCTGCGCGAGGCGTTCGCGCTCTGCGTGCCGCGCGACCAGATCGTCGACAACCTGATCAAGCCGGTGAACCCGAACGCGGAGATCCTGCAGTCGCGGTTCTTCCTGCCGTTCCAGCCGGCGTACGAGGACGTCGCCTCGCAGATCCAGGACGGCACCTTCGACAGCGCCGACATCGAGGCCTCCAAGGCCCTGGTCGACGCGGCCGGTGCCGCGGGCACCGTCGTGCGGATCGGCTACCAGACGCCGAACCAGCGCCGCACCAACACCGTCGACCTGATCAGGGCGTCGTGCGAGCAGGCCGGGTTCGTCGTGGAGGACGCCGGCCAGGCCGACTTCTTCGGCAACGGCCTGGACAACGGCAACTTCGACGTCGCCCTGTTCGCCTGGGCCGGCTCACCGCTGGTCTCCGGCAGCGGCTCGACCTACAGCACCGAGGGCGGCAACAACAACGGCAACTACGCCAACCCCGAGGTGGACGAGCTGATGAGCGAGCTCGACGTCACGCCGGACGCCGACGAGCAGGTCCGGATCATCACCGACGTGGAGACGATCCTGTGGGAGGACCTCGCGACGGTCCCGCTGTTCGCCCACCCCGGCATCGCGGCCTACGACTCCAAGGTCGAGAACGTGCAGTTCCAGCCGTCCCAGACCCAGGTGACGTGGAACATGCAGAAGTGGACGATGGCGAGCTGACGCTCCGCTGATCGGCTCCCGCCCGGCCACTGCGGCGCCCCTCCCTCCCGGGGAGGGGCGCCGTCGTGCGCCGTCCGGTGCTCCGCAGGCCGGTGTGGAGCAGACTGCGGCGATGTCGTGGAGCAGCGTGGGTCTGGTCGGTGCGGGGCCGTGGGCGCAGATGGCGGTGGTCCCGGCCGTGCAGGCGACGCAGGGGGCGCGGCTCGAACGGGTCTGGGCCCGTCGGCCCGAGCGCGCCGCCGACCTCGCGGGGCCGGCGGGAGCCAGGGTCGTCGCCACGCCCGAGGAGGCGATGCAGGACGTCGACGTGGTCGCGCTGTGCGTCCCGCCGGACGTGCAGGCGGCGCTGCTGCCGGCGGCGGTGGCGAGCGGCGCCGCCCTGGTGCTGGAGAAGCCGGTGGCCCGGACGGTGCGCGAGGCCGAGCGGCTGCACGCCGCGACGGCGCCGGTGCGGGTCCACTACGCGCGGCTGGTCGACACGCACCTGGCGCCGTGGCTCGACGAGGCGTCCGGGCGGCCGTGGACGCTGGCCGAGGTGGTGCTGACCAACGGCGCGACGATCGGCGACGACCCGTTCGGGCGCTCGCCGTGGCGCCGGGAGCCGCTGGGTGCGCTGTGGGACCTCGGCCCGCACGCGCTGGCCTGGTTGCACCTCGTGCTGGGCCCGAGCACCGGGGTCGAGGCGCGCCGCGACGGCGACGACGTCGTGCTCACCACGACCCACGCCTCCGGCGCGACCGGCCGCACCGTGGTCTCGGTGGCGAGCCCGGACGCGCAGGAGCGGCTGGTGCTGCACGCCGCCGACGGCTCGACGCACCTCGCGCCGACCGGCCGCCAGTCCGGCGCGCAGACCTACGCCGCGCTGCTGGCGTCGGAGGACGTGGGCACGACGTCACCGTGCTGGCGTGCCGTCGGCGACCCGCCCTTCAGCACCGCGATCGTGGCCACGCTGGTGGAGGCGGCCGCTCAGCTCGGGGGCTGATCGCGCCCGGCGAGCCAGCGCAGCGCCAGCAGGTAGCCGTCGGTACCGAGGCCGGCCACGACGCCGGTGGCGACGGGGGAGACGTAGGAGTGGCGCCGGAAGTCCTCGCGGGCGTGCACGTTGGAGATGTGCACCTCGACCAGCGGGGCGGTGAGGGCGGCGCAGGCGTCGCGCAGGGCGACCGAGGTGTGCGTCCACCCGCCGGGGTTGAGCACCACGGGGGTGGCGGCGTCGGCGGCCTCGTGCAGCCAGCCGAGCATCTCGTGCTCGGCGTCGGTCTGGCGCACCTCGACCTGCAGCCCGAGCCCGTCGCCCGCCTCGCGGCACGAACGCGCCAGCTCCTCGTGGGTCGTCGTGCCGTAGGTCTGCGGCTCGCGGGTGCCGAGCCGTCCGAGGTTGGGCCCGTTCAGCACCAGCACGCGCGTCATGCCGCGATCATCGCGCACCGGCCCGCTCGGACGCCGCACCCCCGCGGACGTGTCAGACCCCCGACCTGCCGGGGCGGGTCGGGGGTCTGACAGGTGGTGCGACTCAGGCCCGGTCGTCCGGGGCGTGGTCCGGGGCGTCGTGCGCGGCGCCCGCGGGACCCTGCTCGCGCAGCCGCTGGACGTTCTCCAGCGCCTCGCGCAGCCGGCCCAGCCAGTCGTCGGCGTTCTCCGCGACCAGCGCCACGCACCAGGCCAGGGCCTCGGACCGGCTGCGGGCCACGCCCGAGTCGATCAGGGTGTCCAGGACCTCGCGCTCGGGCTGGCGCAGCCGGGTCATCACCGGCACGGCCAGGGACGTGAACACCTCGCGGGTGTCCTCGATCCGGGCGCCCCAGGCGATCTTGCGCCCGTAGCGGGGCTCGGCCTCCTGGGCGATGGCGATCCGCTGCTCGCGGGTCTCCTCGCGCCACCGGGCGATCCGGCCGAGCCGGGCCGCGGTGGTCGCGCTGTCGTCGCCCTCGACGGCGGTGCCGTCGGCGGGCAGCGTGCCCACGACGAGGATCTCGTCGCGGTCGACGGTGATCTGCGCCGGACCGGTGAACCACCCGTCCGGCAGGCGCCCGGCGAACCAGGCCTGCAGGTCGGTGGCGCTCACCGGTGGGACGTCGCGCTCGCGCCCCCTGCCCCGGCCGCGCGGGCCGGAGCCCGGCCCGCCGAAGCCGAAGCCGGCGCCGAAGCCGGCGCCCAAGCCGGCGCCGAAGCCCTCGCCCCCGGGACCGCGGCGTCCGCCGCCGCCCCCGGGCCCTGACCGTCCGCGGGGCCCTCGGCCCCAGCCCTCGCCCTGCTGGGCGTCGTCCGTGATGCGGTACCTCATGGTGTCCTCCTTGCTGTGATTACTTCATTACACAGCAACGCCGACCTCGGCGGAAGTGTTCCCGGACGTCGGCGCCGCGACGGGGGAGCGGCCGCGCGGGGGCTGTGCCACGCTGCCGCGATGGACGCGCAGGCACCCGAGGACGAGGCGGCGCGGGGGCGCGACGAGACACCGGACGAGCGGGCGGACCGCAACTGGGGCGACCTGCTCCAGGAGCTGCGGGTGATGCAGACGGGTGTGCAGCTGCTCACCGCGTTCCTGCTCGCCCTGCCGTTCCAGCAGCGGTTCACCGAGCTCGACGACCGGCAGGCCGACGTTTTCGTCGTCGTGGTGCTGCTGTCGGCGACAGCGACCGGGCTGCTGGTCGCGCCGGTCAGCATGCACCGGCTGCTGTTCCGGCAGCGGCGCAAGGACGACCTGGTGCGGTGGGCGCACCGGCTCGCCATCGCCGGCCTGGCCGCGCTGGGCACCGCGGTGGCGGGCGTGGTCTGGCTGGTGATGAGCATGGTCGAGGGCACCACCGTCGCGACCGGCATCGGGGCCGCCGTCCTGGCCGGGCTGCTCCTGCTGTGGCTGGTGCTCCCGCTGGCGGTGCGCCGCCAGCGCTCGGCCGACGAGCACCCGCGCCGGGCCTGAGCCGGGCGCCGGCCGCGGCGGCGCGCCGGATACGTTCTGCGGCATGAGCGTGCTGGAGATCGGGCGCCCGCCGACGAGCGACCCGGTGATGACGGCGGTCGAGCGCCGGGTGCTGTGGCTGGCCACGGCGGTGGTCGACCACGCGAACCGGGTGCGGCCCAACACCTCCGGCGTCAAGGTCGGTGGCCACCAGGCGTCCAGCGCCTCGATGGTGACGCTGATGACGGCGCTGTGGTTCGGCCGGCTGCGGCCGCAGGACCGCGTCTCGGTCAAGCCGCACGCCTCGCCGGTGCTGCACGCCATCAACCACCTGCTCGGCGAGCTCGACGCCGAGCACCTCACCTCGCTGCGCGCGCTCGGCGGGCTGCAGTCCTACCCGAGCCGCACCAAGGACCCCGACCCCGTCGACTACTCCACCGGGTCGGTCGGCCTCGGCGCGACCGCGCCCATCTGGGGCGCGATGGCGCGGCGGTACGTCGACCAGCACTTCGGCGGCGCGGGGACCGGCCGCCAGTACTCGCTGATCGGTGACGCCGAGCTGGACGAGGGCGCCTGCTGGGAGGCGATCGTCGACCCGGGCGTCGCCGACCTCGGCGAGGTGGTCTGGGTGGTCGACCTGAACCGCCAGTCGCTGGACCGGGTGGTGCCCGCCATCGCGACGCCGCGGCTGCAGGGGATGTTCGAGGCCGCCGGCTGGCAGGTCATCACGCTGAAGTACGGCTCGCTGCTGAGCGAGCTGTTCGAGCGACCGGGCGGCGACGCCCTGCGCGCGCGGATCGACGCGATGGTCAACCCCGAGTACCAGCGCCTGCTGCGCTGCGACGCCGCCGAGCTGCGCGTCCGGCTGCCCGGGACGAGCGAGCGGGCGTCCGAGATCGCCTCCCTGGTCGAGACCCTCGACGACGACACGCTGTGGCGGTCGGTGCGCAACCTCGGCGGCCACGACCTGGGTGGCGTCCTCGCGGCGCTCGACGCGGTCGACGACACCCGGCCGAGCGTGATCTTCGCCTACACCGTCAAGGGCCACGGCCTGGCGATGGAGGGGCACCCGCAGAACCACTCCTCGCTGCTCACCGAGGAGCAGATGCGGGCGCTCGCGGCCGCCAGCGGCACCGACCTGGCCGACCCGTGGGCCCCCTTCGCCGACGGCTCGCCCGAGGCGGAGCTGTGCCGCTCCACCGCCGAGCGGCTGCGGCGCCCGCCGGTGCCCGCGCTGCCGTCCTACGAGCTGCCGACCGACATGGGACGCACCCCGCACGGCCGGGCGACCACCCAGGCCGCCCTCGGGCGCACCCTGCTCGACGTCACCCGCGCCGCCCCCGAGGCGGCCGCCCGCGTGGTCACGGTCAGCCCCGACGTCAGCTCCTCGACCAACCTCGGCGGGTGGGTGAACAAGGTCGGCGTGTGGTCGCCGACCGAGCGCGAGGACTGGTTCGCCGACGACCGCGAGACGATCCTGCACTGGCGCGAGCGGCCGACCGGCCAGCACCTCGAGCTCGGCATCGCCGAGGTGAACCTGGTCAGCGCGCTCGGCGAGCTGGGCGCCACCTGGAGCCGGTGGGGCCAGCCGCTGCTGCCCGTCGGCGTCGTCTACGACCCGTTCGTCGGACGGGCGCTCGAGCCGTGGTCGTTCGGCATGTACGCCGGCGGCCAGTCGATCCTCGTCGGGACGCCCGCGGGCGTCACCCTCGCGCCGGAAGGCGGTGCGCACCAGTCGGTCACGACGCCGTCGATCGGCCTGGAGCAGCCCGGCTGCGTCAGCTACGAGCCGGCCTTCGCGCTCGAGGTCGAGTGGTGCCTGCTCGACTCGCTCGCGCACCTCGGCCGCCCGGACGGCCGGTCGTCGTACCTGCGGCTGTCGACCCGCCCGGTCGACCAGCTCCTGGCCGCCGTGCCGGAGGACCCCGCCGCCCGGGAGCGCAGGCGCCGCCTGGTGCTGGCCGGTGGCTACCGGCTGCGCACCGCCCGTCCCGCGCCCGGCGGGCAGGCGGTCACGCTCGTGACGATGGGTCCGCTGGTCACCGAGACCCTCTCCGCCGCAGACCGTCTGGCCGAGCAGGGCGTCGAGGCCGACGTCGTGGTCGTCACCAGCCCCGACCTGCTGTTCCGGGCGCTGCAGTCGCGCTCGGGCCGGTCGGACGGCTCGGGCTGGGTGCTCGAGCAGACGCTGCCTGCCGACCGGGCGTTCCCGATGGTCACGGCGCTCGACGGGCACCCGCACGCGCTGGCGTTCCTCGCCACCGTGCGCGGGGTGCGGGCCACGCACCTCGGCGTCAGCGGCTTCGGCCAGTCCGGCGGGCTCGAGGAGGTGTACCGGCTGCACGGCCTCGACACCGACGCCCAGGTGCAGGCCGCCCTCGACGTCCTATAGGTCCGCACGCTCCTCGGCCGCACTAGGCCCTCGGCGGGCGGGGTCGTCCGGCCGCGCGCTTTCCCCGCTTGACCTCGTACATCCGCCGGTCGGCCCGCGCCTGGGCGTCCTGCAGCCGGCTGACCTGGTCCAGCGTCCCGGTCCCGAGGCTGGCGGCGACGCCGGCGGCGTCCAGCGCGGCGCCGAGGCGCGTCGCCAGCACCGCGACGTCCTCGGCGGAGGTCTGCGGGCAGAGCACGGTGAACTCGTCGCCGCCGACGCGGGCGAGGTGGTCGCCGGACCTGATCGTCGCGCGCAGCACCCGAGCCGCCTCGCGCAGCAGCTCGTCGCCGGCCGCGTGCCCGGCGGCGTCGTTGACCGCCTTGAGGTCGTCCAGGTCGACCACGACGACGCTGGCCTCGTCGCCGAGACGGTGGTGCCTGCCCTCCTCGACCGCGCAGACCGCCTGCCAGGCGCGGACGTTGAGCAGCCCGGTGAGCGGGTCGGTGTCCGCCGCGGCGCGGGTCGCCTCGAGCTGGCGGGCGAGCGTCACCGCCAGCTGGTCGGCGCGCAGCGACGCGGTGAGCAGGGTGCCGAGCAGGTCCATCAGACCGGCGTGGTGCGCCAGCCCGTGCGGCTGCGGCGCGGTGTGGACACCCCACAGGGTGCCGAACAGGGTGCCGTCGGCGGACAGCAGCGGCACGCCGGCGTAGGCGCCCACCCCGAGCTCGGCCGTCACCTCGCAGCCGCTGTACGACGGCGTGGCGGCGACGTCCGGCGCCACCCGCGGCGCGCCGTCCTCCCACATCGCGCGGCACAGCGAGCTGCTCCACGCCGGCCCCTCGCCGACGCGCACGCCGAGGTCGTTGTCGGTGACCGTCAGGTGCACGTGGCGCCCGGCGGCGACCCGGGAGACCGCCCAGACAGGCATCGGGACGTGGTCGCTCAGGAAGTCGACCGCGGCGCGGGACGCCTGGTCGAACGCCCCGTCGCCCCGTCGCGGCGTGCTCGCGCCCAGCGTCCCCGTGGCCCCGTCCATGGGCCGATCATGCCGGTGGCCGGCCGTGGTGGCACCTCGCCCGGCACGTATCGATCAGGTGAACACGGCCGCGTCGGGCCTGCGTGCGGGCCGTCGCGGGGTCATCATGACGACACCTCGTGGTGGTCAGGCAGTCGTCGGCAGTCGGGAGGTCGCCGTGACCGAAGGTGACGAGCGCGCGGTCGAGATCGCGCCGTTCAGCCGCGGCAGCGTGCCGCTCGCCGGGTTCGTGGTGTCCGGCCGCTGGCCCTCGACGACGCACGAGTGGGCCCAGGTGCTCACCCTCGCCGTCCGGCTCGCCGCCGTCCCCGGCATGGTCCCCGCCACCTCGGTCTTCCGCACCAGCGACGACCGCCCCGACTCCAGCGGGTCGATCATCGACCCGGTCGGGCTGGTGCTGCTCGCCGGTCCGGTGCTCGGCACCGGCGCCCCGTCGCCGGGCGCGCTGGCCGAGCCGCAGCCCGCCGCGCTGCTCCTGCTGCACCCGCCGGCCGAGTCCGTGCCCTCCACGCCCGAGTCCAGCGGCGCGGCCTCGGGCTGCGTGCTGCTGCCGGGCCTGCCGCACCTCGGCCTGGAGCACCGCGCGGCCTGGGTCGAGGCGGAGGCCGACGGCACCGTGACCCGGCTGCTGAGCCAGGTCGGCGTCGACCCCTCGCGCGACCCCGACACCGCCGTGCTCGCCATGCTGCTCGCCGCCTGACCGGCGGCCTGCCAGGCAGCAGGGGGGACGGCGCCGGCGGCGGGGCCGGGCGACGGGGCCGCGGCTACCGTGTCGGCATGAGCAGCGCGCGCCCGTCCGGCCCGTTCGACCCCGTGGACCCGCTCGACCTCGACGACCAGCTCACGCCCGACGAGCGCGCGGTCCGCGACAGCGTGCGGCAGTTCTGCGACGAGCACGTCGTGCCGTACGTCGGCCAGTGGTTCGAGGACGGCGAGGTCCCCGAGATCCGCTCGCTGATCGCGCAGTTCGGCTCGCTCGGCGTGCTCGGCATGCACCTGGAGGGCTACGGCTGCGCCGGCATGTCCGCGGTCGACTACGGCCTGGCCTGCACCGAGGTGGAGGCGGCCGACTCCGGCATCCGCTCGATGGTGTCGGTGCAGGGGTCGCTGGCGATGTACCCGATCCACGCCTACGGCAGCGAGGAGCACAAGCAGCAGTGGCTGCCCGGCATGGCCAAGGGCGAGCTCATCGGCTGCTTCGGCCTCACCGAGCCCGACCACGGCTCGGACCCCGCGAGCATGCGCACCAGGGCCAAGCAGGAGCCCGGCGGTGACTGGCTGCTCGACGGCCGCAAGATGTGGATCACCAACGGCTCGATCGCCGACGTGGCGGTCGTGTGGGCCCAGACCGACGACGGCATCAGGGGTTTCGGCGTCCCGACCGACTCGCCAGGCTTCTCCGCGCCCGTCATCCACCACAAGATGTCGATGCGCGCGTCGGTCACCAGCGAGCTCGTGCTGGACGGCGTCCGGCTGCCGGCCGACGCGGTGCTGCCGGGGGTGCGTGGCCTCAAGGGCCCGCTGTCGTGCCTGTCCGAGGCGCGGTTCGGCATCGTGTGGGGCGCGATGGGCGCGGCCCGCTCGGCGTTCGAGGCCGCCCGCCGCTACGCCACCGAGCGGGAGCAGTTCGGCCGCCCGATCGGCGGCTTCCAGCTCACCCAGGCCAAGCTCGCCGACATGTCGCTCGAGCTCGCCAAGGGCCAGCTGCTCGCCCTGCACCTCGGCCGGCTCAAGGACGCCGGACGGCTGCGGCCCGAGCAGGTGTCCTACGGCAAGCTCAACAACGTCCGCGAGGCGCTGGAGATCTGCCGCACCGCGCGGACGGTGCTGGGCGCCAACGGGATCTCGCTGGAGTACCCGGTGATCCGGCACATGAACAACCTCGAGTCGGTGCTCACCTACGAGGGGACCGTCGAGATGCACACGCTGGTCGTCGGGCAGGCGCTGACCGGCCAGGCGGCGTTCCGCTGACGGCCCGCGGCCCGGTGGCGCGCGCCCGGCCGTCCGGCGTCGGACCGAAGGGTTAGGTTCGGCGCGTGGGGCAGCGCTGGGACCAGGGCCGGGTGCACGCCCTGGCGCCGGACGCCGCGTCGCTCCCGGCGGCGCGCCGGCTCGCCCTGGCCTCCGGCTGGTCCGGCGAGGGGGCCACCGACGTCGCGGTGTGGGGCCTGGCGCCCGGCAGCGGGGCCACCCCGTACCGGACGGCCGTCGACCTGGCCGGCCCCGCGTACTCGTGCTCGTGCCCCAGCCGGAAGATCCCCTGCAAGCACGTGCTCGCGCTGCTGCTGCGCTGGACCTCCGGCACCGTGCCGGACGCCGACGTGCCCGCGCCCTTCGTCCGGGAGTGGCTCGACGCCCGTGCCGAGCGCGCGGCGAGGGCGGCCGGGCGAGCGGACGCCGACCCCGCGGCCGCCGCTCCTCGCACCGGAGGGCGGCCCGCGCTGCGCGACCCCGCCGCGGCGGCGCGCCGGGTGCAGCAGCGGGCCGAGCGGGTCTCGGCGGGCCTGGACGAGCTCGACCGCTGGCTCGCCGACCAGGTGCGCACCGGGCTGGCCTCGCACCAGCGCGACGGGTACGCGCGGGTCGAGGCCGTCGCCGCCCGGATGGTCGACGCGCAGGCGCCCGGCGTCGCGTCGTGGCTGCGGCGGCTGCCCGGCACCGCCGTCGGCGACGACTGGGCCTCCCGGCTGCTCGAGCAGTACGGGCTGATGCGGCTGCTCGTCGCGGCGCACCGCCGGCTCGACGAGCTGGACCCCTCGACCGCCGCGACGGTGCGCTCGGTGGTCGGCTACCCGGTGAGCACCGAGCAGGTGCTGGCCGGGCCGGCCGTGCCGGACGTCTGGGTCGGGCTCGCGGTGCAGCGCCGTGAGGAGGAGCGGCTCACCGTCCAGCGCACCTGGCTGCGCGGCGCCACCACCGGCCGGTGGGCGCTGCTGCTCGCGTTCGCGCCGTCCGCCGCCACGCTCGAGGTGCCGGTGGCACCCGGCGCGGCCGTCGAGGCGGACCTGCACTTCCACCCCGGTGCCCGCCCGCTGCGGGCGGTCCTGGGCGAGCGGCGCACCGCGCTCGCCGACCCGCCGCCGCTGCCGGCAGGTGGCGACGTCGCCGCGGCGCTGGCCGAGCACGCCGCCGCGCACGCCGCCGACCCGTGGACGTCGTCGGTGCCCGTGCGTCTCGACGACGTGCGGGTGGCGCTGCCGCCGCAGCCCCGCACCGGCACCTGGGCGCTGGTCGACGCCACCGGCGCCGCGCTGCCGCTGCGCGCCTCGTCCGCCCCGGCGTGGTCGCTGCTGTCGGTGGGCGCCGGGCGGGCGCTCGACGTGGTCGGCACCTGGTCGACCGACGGCCTCGAGCCGCTGGTCGCGAACCCCGCCGGCGCCGACGACCGGGTCGGGTGGCGGGCCGCGTGACCTCTCCGTGGGACGACCTGGTCACGACCGCCACCCTCGGCACCGACCGCCGGCCGCTCGACGTCTCCGCGTGGCCGGGCCGCGTCGGCGAGCTCGCCCGCGCGCTGCCGGGACGCGGGCCGGCGCTGCTGCTCGACGCCGCCGCGCTGGGGGCGTCGTACCGCCGCGCCGGTTCCAGGCCCCCCGACCCGGGCGCGACCCCGGCACCGCCGGCCCCGGACCCGGTCCGCCCCGAGGTGCCGCCCGCCGCCGCCGAGCGGCTGCTCGACCTGCTGGCCGGCGTCCCCGACCGGTTGCTGCCGGAGTGGCTGCTGCTGGCGGCTGCGGCCGGCCGGCGCGCCCCCGCCGACACGCTGCCGGCCCTGCTCGACCTGGCCGCCGGGCGGTCCGAGCTGGCGGGGCCGGTCGCCGCCGTCCTCGACCTGCCGGGGGCCTGGCTCGCCGGCTTCCGGCCGGACTGGACCCGGGCGGTGGCGGCCGCGGCGTCGGGCCTGGAGGGACCGCCCCCCGACGACTGGTGGACCCACGGCTCGGCCGAGCAGCGCGCCGCCTGGCTGCTCGCGGTCCGCGGGCGCGACCCGGGTGCCGGACGCGCCGCGCTGCAGCAGGTCTGGGGCCGGGAGCGCGCGGAGGAGCGGCTGCGGTTCCTGGGCGTGCTGGCGGCTGCACCGGGCGCCGGCGACGAGCCGCTGCTCGAGGCCGCGCTCGACGACCGCAGCGCCGCGGTGCGCCGCGAGGCGTCGCTGCTGCTCGCCCGGCTCCCCGGCTCACGCTGGGTCGCCCGCTGGCGGGAGCGGCTCGCCGCCCGCGTGCTGGTCGAGCGCCCTGCACTGCGCCGCGCGCGGTTGCACGTCGACGTGGCCGGCCTCCGCGACCTCGACGACGTGCCCGGGCGCGACCTGGGCCTCGGCGCCGCGCGGACGCCTCGCGGGCCGTCGGCCGCCCCGGAGCAGGCCGCGACGGCGCTGGTCGCTGCGCCGGCGGCGGCGTGGGACGCGGTGCTGCCGGACCCCGCGGCGCTGGTCGCGCTGCCGGTGACCGGGACCGACCGCGGCGTGCTGCTGCAGGTGTGGGCGCAGGTGGCCGTCCGCGACCACCACCTCGACCTGGCCCGCGCGCTCCTCGACGCCGGCACCGTCAGCGGCGACCTGCTGGCCCTGCTGCCGGCGCCCGAGCGCGCCGAGCGCGCCACCGAGGCGGTCTCGGCCGACCCGGGCACCGAGGTGGCGGTGGCGGTCCTGGAGGTGTGCGAGGCGCCCTGGCCGACCGCGCTGGCCGTCGCGGCCACCGGGCTGGTGGCCCGCACCCGGGCCGACCCCGCAGCCGCCGGCCGGGCCCGGCGCCTGCTCGACCTGGTCGCCCACCGTGCCGACCCGCGCAGGCGTGCGGTCCGGGTCGCGGTGCGCGGGCTGGTCGAGCAGCTGCCGCCGTCGTCCCCGCTGCTGCGCGCCGGGCACGCCGCGCTCGGGACGCTCGCCGTCCGTGCTCAGATGCACGCCGAGCTGCACGACGGCACGCACGCCGAGCCGGACGACGGGCCGCAGGCGCAGGCGGACGCCGACGGGCACAGTGGCACCACGACCCCCGACCGAGGAGACCGATGAGCGAGCCGACCACCGCACCCGGCGGTGCCGTCCCCGTCCCGGCCGTCCCCGTCCCGGCCGCGACCGGGGACCTGCCGCTGGGGGCCGCCGCTCCCGAGGAGGTGCTGCGCCCGCACGCGGAGCAGGCGTACGCGGGCGAGCTGGCCGCGCTGGCCGCCGGGGACGACCGGCCGCGCCCGCCGCAGTGGCGGATGTCGCCGTCGGCCGTGGTCACCTACCTGCTCGGTGGCGAGGCCGCGGACGGCACGCCCGTGACGCCGAAGTACGTCGGGCCCCGCCGGCTCGTCGAGGTGGCGGTGGCGACGCTGGCCACCGACCGGGCGCTGCTGCTGCTCGGCGTGCCGGGCACCGCGAAGACGTGGGTGTCCGAGCACCTGGCCGCCGCGGTGAGCGGCGACTCGACGCTGATGGTGCAGGGCACCGCGGGCACGCCCGAGGAGGCCATCCGGTACGGCTGGAACTACGCCCGGCTGCTGTCCGAGGGCCCGAGCCCCGCGGCCCTGGTGGCCTCGCCGGTGATGGTCGCGATGCGGCGCGGGTCGGTCGCGCGGGTCGAGGAGCTCACCCGCATCCCCTCGGACGTGCAGGACTCCTTGATCACGATCCTGTCCGAGAAGACGCTGCCCGTGCCCGAGCTCGGCACCGAGGTGCAGGCCACCAGGGGCTTCACCGTCATCGCCACGGCCAACAACCGCGACCGCGGCGTCAACGAGCTCAGCTCGGCGCTGCGCCGGCGGTTCAACACCGTCGTGCTGCCGCTGCCGGCCAGCCACGAGGACGAGGTCGAGATCGTCGCGTCGCGGGTGGCACGGCTCGGCTCCTCGCTCGACCTGCCGCCGGTGCCGCCGGCCGTCGAGGAGATCCGCCGGGTCGTCACCGTGTTCCGCGAGCTGCGCTCGGGCACCACCGAGGACGGCCGGACGGCGGTGAAGTCGCCGTCCGGCACCCTGTCGACGGCCGAGGCGATCTCGGTCGTCACCGGCGGCATCGCGCTGGCGGCGCACTTCGGCGACGGCGTGCTGCGCCCGTCGGACGTCGCCGCGGGCATCCTCGGTGCGGTCGTGCAGGACCCCGTCGCCGACGCCGCCGTCTGGACCGAGTACCTGGAGGCCGTCGTCCGCGAGCGCGACGGGTGGGAGGACTTCTACCGCGCCTGCCGCGACGTCGTCGCAGGACGGGCGGGGTGAGGCCCCGCCCCCGGGCGCACGGGCCGCGCCGCACGGACCGGCCGTGAGCGTCCACGTGCTCGGCGTGCGCCACCACGGCCCCGGCTCGGCGAGGTCGGTGCGCCGGGCGCTGGACCGGCTCGACCCGCAGGTGGTGCTGGTCGAGGGCCCGGCCGACGCCGACCACCTGCTGCCGCTGGTGGCCGACCCGGCGATGCGGCCGCCGCTGGCCCTGATGGCCTACGCCGTCGACGACCCGGGCACCGTCTCGTTCTGGCCGTTCGCCGTGTTCTCGCCGGAGTGGCAGGCCATCACCTGGGCGGTGGACCGCGGTGTGCCCGTGCGCTTCTGCGACCTGCCGGCCGCCACGGTGCTCGCGCTGCGGCGCGGACGCGGTGCGGCAGCCCGACCGGCCGGGCCCGACGACGCCGCGCCGGACGACGGCGGGCCGGACGAGCCGGACGACGCACCGGACGACGCACCGGACGACGCGCCCGACGACGCACCGGACGACGCGCCCGGCGACGCGCCCGACGACGCGCCCGACGAGGTGCTGGACGACGCGCCGCGGCGGCTGCGGGCCGACGTGCGCCGCGACCCGATCGCCCTGCTCGCCCGGGCCGCCGGCCAGGACGACCCGGAGCGCTGGTGGGAGGACGTGGTCGAGCACCGGCTGGGCGAGGAACCGGACGCCTTCGACGTCGTCACCGAGGCGATGGGCGAGGTGCGCGAGCACCTGGGGGAGGAGCCGGACCCGCGCGAGCGGCGGCGCGAGGCCGCCCGCGAGGCGCAGATGCGGACGGTGCTGCGGGCCGCGGTGAAGCAGGCCGAGCGGGTCGTGGTCGTGTGCGGCGCCTGGCACGCGCCGGCGCTGTCCGGGAAGCTGCCCACCGCCACGTCCGACCGGGCCGCGCTGCGCGGCCGGGACGGCAAGCCGCTGCCGAGGCGCAAGGTGCAGACCACCTGGGTGCCCTGGACGCACTCGCGCCTCGCGACCGCCTCGGGCTACGGGGCCGGCATCACCTCGCCGGGCTGGTACCACCACCTGTTCACCGCGCCGGACCACGTCGTCACGCGCTGGATGACCAAGGTGGCCGGGCTGCTGCGCGAGCACGACCTGCCGGTCTCCAGCGCCCACGTGATCGAGGCGGTGCGGCTGGCCGAGGCGCTGGCCACCCTGCGCGGGCGCCCCCTCGCGGGCCTGGACGAGGTGGTCGAGGCGACGCGCGCGGTGCTGTGCGAGGGCGAGGAGGCGGCCACCCGGCTGGTGCTCGACGGGCTGGTGGTCGGGGAGGCGCTCGGCTCGGTGCCCGACGACGTGCCGACGGTGCCGATCACCGCCGACCTGCGGGCCACCGCGCGGCGGCTGCGGCTCAAGCAGGAGGCGGTCGAGCGGACCCTCGACCTCGACCTGCGCAAGCCGCTCGACGCCGAGCGGTCGCGGCTGCTGCACCGGCTCGACCTGCTCGGGATCCGTTGGGGCGCACCGGCTGCCAGCGCCGTCCGCGGCACCGGCACGTTCCGTGAGACGTGGCGGCTGCGGTGGGACCCCGCGCTCGAGGTCGGCCTGGTCGAGCACGCCCGCTGGGGGGCGACGGTGGCGATGGCGGCCACCGCCCGGGTGGTCGACGAGGCCGACGGCGCGACGCTGGGCCGGCTCGGCGAGCTGGTCGACGCGAGCCTGCTGGCCGACCTGCCCGAGACCTTCACCCACGTGCTGGCCCGCCTCGACGAGCGCGCCGCCGCCTCCACCGACGTCGTCCAGCAGATGAAGGCGCTGCCGCCGCTGGTGCGCACGCTGCGGTACGGCGACGTGCGGGGCACCGACACCGGCTCGCTGGTCGCCGTCGTCGACGCGCTGCTCGCCCGCGTCTGCGCGGGCCTGCCCACCGCGGTCGGGTCGCTCGACGACGACGCGGCCGCCCAGCTGCGCACCTGCATCGAGGCCGTGCACGCCGCCGTCGCGCTGCACGAGCAGCCGGCGGCGACGGCGGAGTGGCTGGACGCCGTGCAGGGCCTGGTCGACCGCCGCGACGTCGCGGCCGTCCTGGTCGGGCGGGCGGTGCGGCTGCTGCGCGACGCCGGTCGGATGGAGCCGCAGGAGTCCTCGGACCGGCTGGCCCGGGCGCTGTCGCGGGGCACCCCGACGGCGGACAAGGCGGCCTGGGTGGACGGGTTCCTGTCCGGCGGAGGTGTGCTGCTGGTGCACGACCGCGACCTGCTCGCGCTGCTCGACGCCTGGGTGTGCTCGCTGGAGGGGCAGGAGTTCGTCGACACGCTGCCGCTCGTGCGCCGCACCTTCGGCGCCTTCGCGGCCCCCGAGCGGCGCTCGATCGGCGAGCGGGTGCGCGAGCGGCCCGGACGGGGCGGGCCCGCCGCCGCCGACGACGGAGCGTGGGGCGTCGACGACGACCTCGGCCGGCCGGCGCTGGAGTCCGCGGCCCGGCTGTTGGGCGTGGCCCCGTGACCGCCGGCGACGACGAGCGGCCGGACGCACCCGGGGTCGACGAGGCCGAGCGGCGCCGCCGCTGGCGTCTGCTGCTCGGCAGCGCGGCGGAGGGACCCCTCGGCGCGGCGGAGGGCGACGACGCGCGGATGGACCGCGCCCTCGCGACGCTGTACGAGGGCGGCGACCCGGGCGCCGGCGGTCCCGGCGCGCCGCTGCGGCAGGGCGGGCTCGGCGGCTCGGCGCCCAACGTCGCGCGCTGGCTCGGTGACGTCCGCCGCTACTTCCCGTCGACGGTCGTGCAGGTGATGCAGCGCGACGCGCTCCAGCGGCTCGACCTGCGCTCGCTGCTGGTGGAGCCCGAGCTGCTGTCGTCGGTCGAGCCCGACGTGCGCCTGGTCGGCACCCTGCTGAGCCTGCGGTCGGTGATCCCGGAGCAGACGAGATCGACCGCGCGGCAGGTGGTGTCGACGGTCGTCAAGCAGGTCGAGGAGCGCGTCGCCGACCGTACTCGCGCTGCGGTGCAGGGCGCCCTCGACCGCTCGGCCCGCACCCGCCGGCCCCGGCACCACGACATCGACTGGGGCCGCACGCTGCAGGCGAACCTGCGGCACTACCAGCCCGAGCACCGCACGGTGGTCCCGCACACGCTGGTCGGGCACGGCCGGCGCCAGCAGGTGGTGCAGCGCGACGTCGTCCTCGCGATCGACCAGTCCGGGTCGATGGCGTCGTCGGTGGTCTACGCCTCGGTGTTCGGCGCCGTCCTGGCCTCGATGCGGTCGCTGCGCACGTCCCTGGTCGTGTTCGACACGGCCGTGGTCGACCTCACCGAGGAGCTCGACGACCCGGTCGACCTGCTGTTCGGCACCCAGCTCGGCGGCGGCACCGACATCAACCGCGCGATCGCGTACTGCGAGTCGCTGGTGACCCGTCCCTCGGACACCCTGTTCGTCCTGGTCAGCGACCTGTACGAGGGCGGGGTGCAGGAGGAGATGCTGCGCCGGGTCGGCCGGATGGTCGCCTCCGGCGTGCAGGTGGTGGTGCTGCTCGCGCTGTCGGACGAGGGGCGACCGGTCTACGACGCCGAGAACGCCGCCGCCCTCACCGCGCTGGGCGCACCGGCGTTCGCCTGCACCCCGAACGCCTTCCCGGACCTGCTCGCCGTCGCCCTCGCGCGCGGCGACGTCGCGGCCTGGGCCGCCCGCGAGGAGGCGTTCCGCCGCTGACCGGCGCGTCCTACGGCTCGACCAGCTCGAGCCCGTCGGCCACCACGCGTCCGCCGAACAGCACCGTGCGGTCGGGCAGCCGGTCCATCACCGCCGCCGTGACCGTCTCGCCCGCGAGCAGGACGAGGTGGGCCGGGTCGCCGGGGGCCAGGCCGGGGCGGTCGGCGACCGAGGTGAGGCGCAGCAGGTCGCGGTGCATGATCGACGCCCCGCCCGCCGTGGCGACGGCGGCGCAGTGCTCGACCAGCTCGTCGGCGCGGAACCCGTGGGTGAAGGCGAGCTGCCAGGTGCGGTCGAGCAGGTCGGCGTTGCCGTAGGGCGACCAGTAGTCGCGCTGCCCGTCCTCGCCGAGCCCGACCCGCACCCCCGCCTCGACGAGCTGCTCCAGCGGCAGGTTCTGCCGGCCTCCCGGCGCGACCGTCGCGGTGGCGACATCGGCCTCGGCGAAGGCCTCGACCAGGCGACGGGTCTGCGCCTCGGAGGTCTGCCACAGGCCGTAGCCGTGGCTGATCAGCACCTCGCCCTGCATGCCCAGCGCCCGGGTGCGCTCGATCACCAGGTCGGCGCTGAAGGCGCCCAGCTCACCGGGCTCGTGCAGGTGGACGTCGACCGGCCTGCCGTACTTCTCGGCCAGCCCGAACACGAGGTCGAGGTGGCGCACCGGGTCGCGGTCGAGGGTGCACGGGTCGATGCCGCCGACGACGTCCGCACCGGCGCGCAGGGCGTCCTCCAGCACCTGGGCCGAGCCCTCCTCGCGCAGCAGGCCCGCCTGCGGGAAGGCGATGACCTGCACCTCGCAGCGGTCCGAGAACTCCTCCCGCACAGCGAGGACCGCTTCCAGCCGCTCGAGCCGGCAGTCGACGTCGACCTGCGCGAAGGTGCGCACGCGGGTGGTGCCGCGGGCGACCATCATCGACAGCGTGCGGCGCACCCGCTCGGTGATGCCCACCTCGGCGGAGCGCCAGCTCGCCCGGTCGTTCAGCATCATCGCCCAGACGCCCGGTGCCCCGGTGTGCGGACGGAACGGCAGCCCCAGCCGGGTCGAGTCCAGGTGCACGTGCACGTCGCTGAACCCCGGCAGCAGCAGCCGTCCGCGGCCCTCGACCACCTCCTCGTCGGGCGGGACCGGGCCGCCGGTGGGCACCACGTCCGCCACCACGCCCCCGTTCACGCGCACGTCGGAGGGGGCGCCGCCCCAGGGCCTGCAGTCGCGGATCAGCACGGTGCCACCGTAGGCGGACGTCTCAGCCGGGCCGGCCGGGCACCGTGAGCGGCTCGTAGTCGGCGGCCGTGACCGGTGCGGTGGTCAACGCGCCTCCGGGCAGCGCCATCTCGACCGGCTCGCCGCCGCTGACGATCTGCACGCGGTCGATGCCGTCGACCGCCGTGAGGGTCAGCACCACCTGACCGAGCGCGAACGGCACCTGGTCGGCGGCGATGTCGCCGGCGGTGAGCTCCACCTCGACCCTGGCGGTGCCGTCCTCGATGCCCTCGAGGGAGAGCCCGACGGCGCCGAGGTTGCTGCCGAGACCCTCGGCGAGCTCGGCGTCGGTCGGCCCGCTCTCCAGCCGGTCGAGCACCTGGGCGGCCACCTGCTCCGGCGCGCCGCCGGCCACCGCCGCCGGTGCCGGCTGCAGCACGGTGCCGTCCGGGCCGAGGAGGAACACCGGCGTGCTCGGGCGGGCGTCGGGCACGTCGGAGCCGGTGGCGGCGGCCGCCAGCGGGTCGGTCGGGGCGTCGAGCAGCCCGTACGGCACCTCGGTCGGCTCGATCCGGACGGGCGTGGTCGACCCCGGCGAGCCGCAGCCGGTGGCCAGCACCGCGACCAGGGCGGCCCCGACCGTCCGCGCCACCGCGGTCCGGGCGCTCATCTGCCGGCCCCCGTCGCGGCGGGCAGCCGCAGGACGAACCGCGCGCCGCCGCCCGGGGCGTCCTCGACGTGCACCGAGCCGCCGTGCGCGCGCACGGTCTCCGCCACCAGGCTGAGCCCGAGGCCGGTGCCGGGCAGCGAGCCCCGCGACCCGCCCCGGACGAACCGCTCGAAGATCCGGGCGCGGTCGTCGACCGGTACCCCGGAGCCGGCGTCGTCGACGACGAGGTCGACCTGCGCACCCGGGCTCGGCCGCACCGCGACGCCCGTGACCCCCTGCCCGTGCAGGTCGGCGTTGTCGAACAGGTTCACCAGCGCGCGAGCCAGCTGCCGCTTGTCGACGCCGACCGGCAGCGGCTCGGGCGGGAGGTGCAGGAGCGCCGCCGGTCGCCCGCTGGTGACCAGGGCCTCGCGGGCCAGGTCGCGCGCGTCGACCACCTGCCGGTCGCGCGGCGTGCCGTCGTGCACCGCGTCGAACCGGCCGAGCTCGAGCAGGTCGTCGACCACCTGGCGGAACCGCACCACCTCCGCGGTGACCAGGTCGACCACCTCGCGGGTGCGCTCGGGCAGCTCCTCGCGGCGGCGCTGCAGCAGCTGGACGCTCGTGCTGAGGGTGGTCAGCGGCGAGCGCAGCTCGTGGCTGACGTCGGCGGTGAACCGGGCGTCCCGGTCGATCCGCTCGGTGAGCGCGTCGACCATCGCGTTGAACGACCCGACCAGGGTCACCAGGTCCGGGTCCTCGGTGGTGGGCAGCCGCTTGGACAGGTCGCCCGCCGCCACCCGCGCCGCGGTGCCGGCGATGCCGTCGAGCGGCGCCACGACCCGTCCGGCCGCCCAGCGCCCGAGCACCGCCGCGCCCGCGACCGTCAGCCCGGCGAAGCCGGCGAGCACCCACGCCAGCGTGCTGAGCGTCCGCTGCAGCTCCGGGGTGCGGCTGACCTCGAAGAAGTCGGCGCCCACCGCCGGGATCGGGACGCCGGTGGCCACGAACGCGCCGTCGGACGCGGTGCCCCACACCAGCGCGGGGTCGCCGGCCTCCACCTGCTCGCGCAGGTCGGCCGGCACGACGTCGCGGGTCTGGGTCAGCGAGGTCGAGAACCACTGGTCGCCCCGCCGCACGAAGATCGTCGAGTCGGCGGGCGGCGACGCCGCCCCGAGGACGTCGCTGACCGGGCGCCCCGCCGTGCGCAGCCCGTCGCGCACGAACGAGGCGTCGGCGAACGCCTGCTGGCGCGCCACCAGCTCGCGCTGGCCCACCAGGTACTCCCGGGCGGTGAGGTAGGTGCCGAGCGACATCACCCCGGCCAGCAGCAGCCCGCCCACCGCGAAGGCGAGCGTGATGGTGCGCCGCAGCCCGCGCGGCGGGCGGCTCACCGGGTGTCCAGGCGGTAGCCGAGCCCTCGGACGGTGACCACCACGGCGGGGTCGGACGGGTCGGCCTCGACCTTGGTGCGCAGCCGGCGCACGTGCACGTCGACGATCCGCTCGTCGCCGAAGAACCCGCGGTCCCAGACGCTGCGCAGCAGCGCGGCGCGGCTGAGCACGCGTCCCGGCGGGGAGGCGAGCTCGCACAGCAGCCGGTACTCGGTGACGGTCAGCGGCACGTCGCGGCCGTCCCGGGTGACCCGCCCGGCGGTCTCGTCGAGCACCAGCCCGGTGGTGCTGTCGAGCACCCGCCCGGACGGCTGCGCCGCCACCGCACCCGTCCCGGTCCCGGTCCCGGTCGCGGCACCGGCGGCGACGTGCGGGCCGCGCCGGCGCAGCGCGCGCAGCCGCGCGGTGACCTCCTTGAGCTCGAACGGCTTGGTGACGTAGTCGTCGGCGCCGGCCTCGAGCGCGGCGACGATGTCGTGCGTGTCGTCGCGGGCGCTCAGCACGATGACCGGGACGTCGTGCGAGGCGCGGGCGGTGCGGATGAAGGTGAACCCGTCCATGCCGCCGAGCATCAGGTCGACGAGCATCAGGTCGACCTCCTCGTGGGCGAGCACCGCCAGGGCCTCCTCGGCGCTGGGGACGGCCACGACCTCGTAGCCCTCGTCGAGCAGCGCCAGGCGCAGCGAGAGGCGGATGCCGTCGTCGTCCTCGACGACCATCAACCGGGCGACCACGGCGCCATCGTGCCACCGGGACGTGGCGCCCCCGGCCGCGTGCACCGACCCGCCACCGGTTCGTCACACAACCGCAAACTTCCTGTCGGGCGCCCTGTCACACGGGCCGGGCAGGGTGGGCGCCATGAGCAGCCAGGTGGTGGGCCGACCCGTCGACGACGTGCTCGTCCGGGTCGGGGACGACGCCGCCGAGGCGCTGGTCTCCCTGCGCACCCGGCTGCGCGCCCACGCCGCCGCCGGCGGGCGGGTGGCGGTCGTCGACGTCAGCGGGCTCTCGCGGGTGTCCTCGGCCACGCTCACCGGCCTGCTCGTGGCCAAGCGCCGGTGCCGTGCGCTCGGGGTCCGCCTCGAGGTGAGGGGCGCGGCACCGGCGGTCCACGGGCTGCTCTACCGGGCGGGGTTGCTCGACCAGCCGGCCGGGACCGGTGCGCCGTGACCGTCCTGTCGACCCCACGGGCCGAGCCGGTCTGGGCGGCCGAGGGGTGGGAGGTGCTCACCGTCAGCGCCCCCGGCGGCTTCGTGCAGACCCGGCTGCGCGACGGCGGGCTCGACCTCGTCCTCGGCGACCTCGCCGGCGGCGACCGCCCGGGTGCCGAGGGCTCCACCTCGGCCTGGTTCGGCCGCGACGGCGTCGCCTCGCTGGCGTGCCTGTCCGCCCCGCCGGCGCTCTGGCTCGGGGCGCACGGCCACCGGCTCGCCCCCGAGGTGCCCGCGCGGCGCGAGGAGGTGCGGCTGGCCGCCGGTGACCTGCTCGTGCTCTGCTCCGCCGACGTCCTGGAGCACCTCGACCGCGGCCTGCCGCACCTCGCGGCGCTCACCGAGGGCCTGTCCGACCCGTCCACCCGGGCCCGGGCCCTGGCGGCCGACCTCGGCTCGGCCACCCCGGCCGGCGCCGCCGCGGTGGCCGTCTGGACGCCCACCACCACGCTCACCACCACGACTCCGCCCACCGACGCCGAGGAGGCCCTCTCGTGATCAGCCCGTCGTTCGTCGAGGAGGTCGAGCGCCAGCGCGGCGCCGCCCGCACCGACCTGGCCCGCGCCCTGGCTTCCGGGGACGACTCGGTGGCCTCGGCCGCCCGTGCGCGCCTGGCCGACCTCGACGACCTCTGCCTGCGCACCGCCGAGCAGCTCGTCCTCAGCGGGTCCTGACCGCCGGCCGGCGTCCTGCGTCCACGGGAGGGTCGCAGGACGTCGGGCGGACCACGTCCGTCCCGGTCAGGCACCCGGTGCCGCTCGCGACCGGCTCGGTGCGGCCGGCGCGGCTCAGGCGGGGAAGTCGCCCGCCGCCGCGCGGGTGCGGCGCAGCAGCGCGTACAGCTCGTCCGCGTCGTCGGTCGCCAGGTCGTCGAGGAAGAACCGGCTGGTCTGCAGCGCCGCCGTCGCCTCGCGCACGACCCGCTCGCCCTCGGCCGTCAGCTCGGCCAGCGTCCGCCGGCGGTCGACGCTGTCCGGCACCCGCCGCACCAGGCCCGCGGCCTCGAGCCGGTCGACCGCGTTGGTCACCGAGGTCGGGTGCACCATCAGGCGCTCGCCGATCTTCGACAGCGGCAGCGGCCCGGAGCGGCTGAAGGTGAGCAGCACCAGCACCTCGTAGCGGGCGAAGGTGATGCCGAAGGGCCGCAGCGCGGCGTCGATGCGGGCCAGCAGCACCTGCTGCACCCGCATCACCGAGGTGACCACCTTCATCGCCGTGGCGTCGCCGAAGTGCTCCTGCCACAGCTCGGCGGCCCGGTCGATCGGGTCGAACGGCAGCCGCGGCGGCTCCGTCGCGCCCTGCTCGTGCCGTGGGCTCACCCGGCCGACCCGTAGACCCGGGTCACGTGCAGCCGCAGCACCAGCCGGCCCTCGGCGACCATCGCGGCGCGGAACTCCGTCCAGTCCGGGTGCTCGCCCGCCAGCGTGCGGTACAGGTCCACCAGCTCGTCGGCGGTCGCGTCGTGCGGGTCGGTCGTGACCGGCGACAGCTCGGCGTCGGCCTCGGCCACCGCGTACTGCCAGACGCTCTCGCTGGTCACGAGGTAGCTCGCGCGCGGGTCGCGGCGCAGGTTGCGGGTCTTGGCGCGGGTGTCGGTGACCGAGACCCGCAGCACCCGGGCGCCGGCGTCGAGGGCGTGGCTGACCACCGACATCTGCGGACGGCCGTCGCGCTTGAGGGTGGTCAGCACGCCCGTGCGGCCGGGGGCGGCGAGGATGTCGAGCAGGGCCCGGTCGTCGGTCACCCCGTCACCCTAGGTCTCGGCCCCGCGGGCGGCGGCGGCGCCGGACCGCGGTGCCGGGCCAGGACCCGCCCGGCCGCAGCGACCGCCTCCTCGCGCACCTCCGGCGGCTCCAGCACCTCCCAGCCGACGGGCAGCCCCGCGAGGTAGCGCACCACCCACCCGGCCGAGGCGCCGCCGAGCTCGAGCAGGCAGCTGTCGCCGTCGCCCGGCGGGTCGGGGTCGTCGAGCACCCGGCCGACGGTGCGGGGGACGTGCTCGCGCGCCACCTCGGGGGCGACGTCGAGGCGGGCCAGCACCCGCAGCTCGTACGGCCCCATCGACGAGCCGTGGGCGACCAGCTCCAGGGGGTCGGGTGGGTCGTCGTGGTGGAACCGGCGCGCGGTGCCTCGGGCGGTGGCCACGCGGTCCAGCCGGAAGGTGCGCCAGCCCGAGCGGTCCACGTCGAAGGCGGCGAGGTACCACCGGCGCCCGGCGTGCACGATCCGGAGCGGCTCGACCTCGCGCTCGATGCCGGTGCCGCTCGCGGTCGTGTAGGTGATCCGCGCCGCGGTGCGCTCGCGGCAGGCCTGGGCCAGCACCAGCAGGACGTCGGTGCCGATGGCGTCCAGGGCGGGGCCGGGGAGGCGGACGGTCGCCTCGTCGACGGCCCCGACCCGGGCGGCCAGCGCGGCGGGCAGCACCTGCTGCAGCTTGGCCAGCGCGGTCACCCCGGCCGCCTCCGACCCCGGCACCGAGCCGCCCGCTGCCGAGCGCAGCGCCAGCGTGACGGCGACGGCCTCGTCGTCGTCGAGCAGCAGCGGCGGCAGCGCCTCGCCGCGGCGCCAGCGGTAACCGCCCGCGGGCCCCGGCTCGGCGTGCACCGGGTAACCCAGGTCGCGCAGCCGGGTCACGTCGCGGCGCAGCGTGCGGGCGGTGACGCCGAGCCGCTCGGCCAGCTCGGCGCCGGTCCAGACCGGGCGCCCGGGCAGCAGCGCGAGCAGCCGCAGCAGCCGGGTCGAGGAGGTCACCGGACCATCGTGGCCTAGGTCGCACGACATCGCGGACCGGATCTGTCCGCATCTGCCTCTAGCGTCGGCGTCATGGGTGATCACGAGACCGAGGACGGGACGCAGGACGGGCCGCGGCTGGTGCGGGACTACGCCGACCGGCCGGAGCGGCTGCGGCCGCTGCTGGCGCTGTGGGACACCAGCGTCGACGAGCTGTTCGACCGGCTGGACGGCGTGGACGACCGGGAGTGGACCTGGGAGCCGGCCGCCGGCGCGTTCACCGTCCGCCGCGACGGTGCCGGCTGGCGGCGCGACGAGCCGGGCGGCTTCGGGGGCCCGCCCTCGGTGCGGGCGCTGGCGTGGACGGCGGGGCACCTGGCCGAGATGGGCCTGCTGCGGGCGGACTGGACGACCGGCTCGCACTCGGTGCAGCCCGACGACCTGGTCTGGCCGGGCGCCGCCCGCGAGGGCGTGGCCTTCCTGCGCCAGGGCCTGGACGCCTGGCGGGCCACGCTGGCGCAGGTCGACGACACCGACCTGGACACCGTGGGCCGCAGCGCGTTCCCGCACGGGCTCGACCCGCACCTGCCGCTGGTCGACATCGCCTGGTGGAACACCCGCGAGCTGGTGCACCACGCCGCCGACCTGATGACCGTCCGCGACCTGTACGCCGTCCGCGGCTGAACGCCGCGGCTCGACCCCACAGCTGGAACCCCGAGACACGACCCGCGACCGACCGGAGGACCCGAGATGACCGAGCAGCAGTGGCCCGCAGCGACCTACCGCTCCGTGCCGCAGGGCGGCCCCGCCGCACCCGTGTTCACCCAGACCACCGTCGACTGCGACGACCCGCACGCCCAGGCGGTGTTCTGGGCGGGGGCGCTGGGCTACCTGGTCGAGGACAACCACGACCTGGTCGAGGCGGTCCTGGCGGCCGGCTACGCCGACCGCGACCGCGACGTCGTGGAGGTCGACGGCCGGCTGTCCTTCCGCACCGGCACCGGCATCGTGCACCCCGACGACGTCGACGCCCCGCGAGGACGCAAGCGGCGGCTGCTGTTCCAGCGCGTCGACGACCGGGTGGCGCAGAAGAACACCTGGCACCTCGACCTCAACGTCGGCCGCGAGGCGATCGACGCCGAGGTGGCCCGGCTGACCGCGCTCGGCGCCACCGAGCGCTACAAGGTCGACGAGCCGAGCGGCTTCCACACCACGATGGCCGACCCGGAGGGCAACCTGTTCTGCGTCCAGTGACCTGCGGGCCGGCCCGACGGCGGACCCGGCCCCGCACCCCCGGTCAGGGCACGGCGGGGCCGGTCCCGGCCACCCCGACGGGGAACAGCTCGAGGTGCAGCAGCACCCGCACGTACTCCTCGCCAGCCTCGTCGGTGGTCCCGACGAGGTCGCGCGAGGTCGCGGCGAGCCGGTAGCGCTCGAGGACCTCCTCGAGCTGCTCGCCCAGCCGCACCAGCTCCCCGCGGGTCAGCACCATCGACCGCCGGTGGTCGCGGCTGGCGTCGACCCAGGCGGGGTCGGCCGTGCGCGACTCCTCCAGCCAGGCCTGCGACTCCGCCAGGCGCTGGCGGACGAACTCGGTGAGCAGCAGGTCGGTGGCGGCCGCGGCCGCGGGGTCGTGCCGCAGCCGGGTGCCCTGGACGGTGAAGCCGGCCGGGTTGGTCTGCCACCAGCGCTCCTTGGCCGTCCCGCGGCCCGGCACGTCGACGATCACGCCGTGCCGCGCGAGCTGGCGCAGGTGGTAGCTCGTCGACCCGCTCGACTCGCCCACGCGCGCCGCGAGCCCGGACGCGGTGGCCGGCCCGTCGGCGTCGAGCAGGTAGTACAGCCGCACCCGCAGCGGGTGCGCGAACGCCTTCACCGCGGCGGCGTCGAGCACCGGCGAACCCTTGACCTCGGCCATGTGCAAAAGTACCTTTGCAAAGATCGCTTTGCGAACAGTTCTCCGCACACCCTAGCCGGGAGGCGCCATGAACACCGCGGACGTCGACGAGCGCGCGGCAGGCCGTGCCCTGGACCGGTTCACCGGCGGGCTGGGGCCGACGTTCGTCCGGATGTGGGCCCAGCGCGGGGTGGTCAACCTCGCCGACGGCGTGCTGGTGGTGTCGGCCGGGCTGCTCGCGGTGGGGCTCACCCGCTCGCCGCTGGAGGTCTCGCTCGTCTCCGCAGCGGCCACGCTGCCGTGGCTGCTGACCACCCTGTTCGCCGGCGTCGTCGCCGACCGGTACGACCGTCGCCTGGTCATGCTCGCCGCGAACGCCGCGCGGGTGGCCGCGCTCGCGGCCGGGGTGGCGGCCGTCGCGTCGGGGGCGCTGTCGGTGCCCCTGCTGTGCGCCCTGGCGCTGGTGCTCGGCACCGCCGAGGTCTTCCACGACACCTGCGCGCAGTCGATGGTGCCGTCGCTGGTGCCCAAGGACCGCCTCGAGGCCGCGAACGGTCGGCTGCTGACGACCGAGCAGGTGGCCAACTCCTTCCTCGGTGCGCCGCTCGCCGGCCCGCTCGTGGCGCTCGGCGCCGGCTGGGCGCTGGGGGCGCCGGCGCTGCTGTACCTGGCCGGCGGCCTCCTGCTGCTCGGCGTGCGCGGCCGGTTCCGCGCCCAGCGCGTGGCCGGGACGGCGCCCTCGACCGTGCGCGCCGAGATCGTCGACGGGCTGCGGTTCGTCGTCCGGCACCGGGTGATCCGCACCCTGACCCTCGTGGCCGGCACGGCGAACGCCGCGAGCTCGGCCTTCTTCGCCGTGTTCGTGCTGTGGGTGGTGGGGCCGGGGTCGGCGATGGGCGCCTCGCCGCAGGTCTACGGGCTCCTGGTGGCGTGCCTCGCCGTCGGCGCGGTCGCGGGGCCGGCCCTGGCCTCCCGCGTCGTGCGGCGGTACGGGTCGGTGCGGCTGCTGCAGCCCACCTGGATCGCCAACGCGCTGGTGATGCTCGTGCCCGTCCTGGTGCCGCAGGTCTGGGCGGCCTGCGTCGCCTTCGTGCTGCTCGGCGCGACCAACGTCATGGGCAACGTCATGCAGATGTCGATGCGGCAGCGGATGGTGCCGGACCACCTGATGGGGCGGGTGCAGGCGGCGGGCCGGTTCGTCGGCCGCGGCCTGGACCCGGTCGGCGCGGTGCTCGGCGGCCTGGCGGGTGCGGCGTTCGGCCTGCCGCCGGTGTTCGTCGGTGCGGTCGTCGTCATCGTGGTCGGGCAGCTGCTGGCGATGCGGGTCGTCACCCCGCAGGCGGCGCTGGACGCGCAGGAGGAGGCCGACCGGGCCGAGCGCGAGCTCGCCGCGGCGGCGGCCGGGCCCGGGGCGGGCGGCTGAGGGCTACCGTGGGAGGACGTCGCACGGTGGCCTCCTCAGTGCCCCGTCAGGCGCTGGAGCACCGATGTCCGACAAGTCCCCGCGCAGCACCAGCTCGAAGAAGTCCGGCAAGTCCCTCAAGGAGAAGCGGGCGGACAAGAAGGCCAAGGGTTCCGGCGACACCGGCCACGACCAGGTCTCGGACGTCCGCAAGCGCTGACCGGCGCTCCCTGGTTTACTAGGACGTCCTAGCATTCCGCTGAGGGAGAGCCCGAGATGAGCGCGCCCGACCTGCACGTGCCCCGCAACCCGGTGCGGTTCGTCACCGCCGCCAGCCTCTTCGACGGCCACGACGCCTCGATCAACATCATGCGGCGGATCCTGCAGAGCCAGGGCGCCGAGGTGGTGCACCTCGGGCACAACCGGTCGGTCGACGAGGTCGTCGACGCCGCCATCTGCGAGGACGTGCAGGGTGTGGCGATCTCGTCCTACCAGGGCGGCCACGTCGAGTACTTCGAGTACCTCGTCGACCTGCTCGCCGAGCGCGGCGCCGGGCACGTGCACGTCTACGGCGGGGGCGGCGGCGTCATCGTCCCGGCCGAGATCGCGCGGCTGCGCGAGCACGGCGTGCGCATCTTCTCGCCCGAGGACGGCCAGCGGCTGGGCCTCGCGGCGATGGTCAACACGATGGTGGCCGACTGCGACACCGCGCTCGCCGAGGTGGCGCCGGCGTCCTGGGACGGCCTGCTGACCGGTGAGCGCCTGACCCTGGCGCGGGCGCTGACGATGGCCGAGGCGGGGACGCTGCCGGCGCAGGCGCGCGAGCTGGTCGGCGGCGTGGCTCGCACGGTGCCGGTCCTCGGCGTCACCGGCACGGGCGGGTCCGGCAAGTCCTCGCTCACCGACGAGCTGCTGCGCCGGTTCCGGCTCGACCAGGGCGGCAAGGTGCGGATCGCCGTGCTGGCGGTCGACCCGACCCGCCGCCGCGGCGGGGGAGCCCTGCTCGGCGACCGGATCCGGATGAACTCGATCACCGGCGACGGCGCCGCGTCGGTCTTCTTCCGCTCCATGGCCACCCGCGGCACCACTGGCGGGCTGCCCGAGCACCTCGACGACGTCATCGCGGTGCTCAAGGCGTCCGGCGTCGACCTGGTCGTCGTCGAGACCCCCGGCATCGGGCAGGGTGACGCGGCCATCGTCCCGTTCTGCGACACCTCGCTCTACGTCATGACGCCGGAGTACGGGGCGTCCTCGCAGCTCGAGAAGATCGACATGCTCGACTTCGCCGACGCGGTGGCGATCAACAAGTTCGAGCGCCGCGGCGCCGAGGACGCGCGTCGCGACGTGGCCCGCCAGCTCGTCCGCAACCGCGAGGCGTTCGGCTCGCGACCCGACGACATGCCGGTGTTCGGCACGTCGGCCGCGACCTTCAACGACGACGGCGTCACCGCGCTCTACCAGTTCGTGCGCGACGAGCTGGCCGGGCACGGACTGGCGGTCACCGAGGGCCTGCTGCCCGCCGCCACCGGCAAGGTGTCGACCAGCACGCACGCCATCATCCCGCCGGCCCGGGTCCGGTACCTGTCCGACATCAGCGAGACGGTCCGCGCCTACCACCGCACCACCGAGCAGCAGGTCGTCGCCGCCCGGCGGGCCGCGGCGCTGCGCGCGGCGGGGGAGGCCCTCGACGCGGCCGGCGCCGACCGCGGCGGCCTCGACGACGTGCTGGCCGCGGCCGAGGGCGAGGTCGAGCCGGCGACCCGCGCGCTGCTGGAACGGTGGCCCGCCACCGTCCACGACTACTCCGGCGAGGAGCTCGTCGTCACCGTCCGCGAGCGCGAGATCCACACGGCGCTGCAGCGGATGACCTTGTCGGGCAACCCGGTCCGCCGGGTCGCCCTGCCGCGGACCACCGAGGACGGTGAGCTGGTCCGGTTCCTGCGCTCGGAGAACCTGCCGGGCCACTTCCCCTTCACCGCAGGCGTGTTCGCGTTCAAGCGCGAGGGGGAGGACCCGGCGCGCATGTTCGCCGGCGAGGGCGACGCGTTCCGCACCAACCGGCGGTTCCAGTACCTGTCGCGCGACAGCGAGGCCACGCGCCTGTCGACGGCGTTCGACTCGGTCACGCTGTACGGGTTCGACCCCGGCACCCGCCCCGACATCTACGGCAAGGTCGGCACGTCCGGCGTCTCGATCGCGACGCTCGACGACATGAAGGCGCTGTACGACGGGTTCGACCTCACCTCGCCGTCCACGTCGGTGTCGATGACGATCAACGGCCCGGCGCCGACGATCCTGGCGTTCTTCCTGAACGCGGCGATCGACGCCGAGGTGGCGAAGTTCGAGGCCGCAGAGGGCCGTTCGCCGTCCGGCGACGAGCTCGACGTGCTGCGGGCGCGCACGCTGGCCACGGTCCGCGGCACGGTGCAGGCCGACATCCTCAAGGAGGACCAGGGCCAGAACACCTGCATCTTCTCCACCGAGTTCTCGCTGCGGATGATGGCCGACATCCAGGAGTGGTTCATCCAGCAGAAGGTCCGCAACTTCTACTCGGTGTCGATCAGCGGGTACCACATCGCCGAGGCCGGGGCTAACCCCATCAGCCAGCTGGCGTTCACGCTCGCCAACGGGTTCACCTACGTCGAGTCCTACCTCGCGCGCGGGATGAGCATCGACGACTTCGCGCCGAACCTGTCGTTCTTCTTCTCCAACGGCATGGACGCGGAGTACACGGTGATCGGCCGTGTGGCGCGGAGGATCTGGGCGATCGCCATGCGTGACCGCTACGGCGCCGCGGAGCGGTCGCAGAAGCTGAAGTACCACGTGCAGACGTCCGGGCGCTCGCTGCACGCGCAGGAGATGGACTTCAACGACATCCGCACGACGCTGCAGGCGCTCTGCGCGATCTACGACAACGCCAGCTCGCTGCACACCAACGCCTACGACGAGGCCGTCACCACCCCGACCGACCACTCGGTGCGCCGCGCGCTCGCGATCCAGATGATCATCAACCGCGAGTGGGGCCTGTCGATGAACGAGAACCCGCTGCAGGGCTCGTTCGTCGTCGACGAGCTCACCGACCTGGTCGAGGAGGCCGTGCTCGCCGAGTTCGACCGGCTGACCGAGCGCGGCGGCGTGCTGGGGGCGATGGAGACCGGCTACCAGCGTGGGCGGATCCAGGACGAGTCGATGCTGTACGAGCAGCGAAAGCACGACGGCTCGCTGCCGATCGTCGGCGTCAACACCTTCCTCGACCCGAACCCCTCTGACCAGCCGCGGGAGATCGAGCTGGCCCGCGGCACCGAGGCCGAGAAGCAGTCGCAGCTGGACCGCCTGGCGGACTTCACCGGACGGCACCGCACCGAGGCGGAGGCCGCCCTCGCGCGGCTGCGGGAGGCGGCGACCACCGGGGAGAACCTGTTCGCGGTGCTGATGGACGCCGCCCGGGTCTGCTCGCTCGGCCAGGTCACCGAGGCGTTCTTCGAGGTGGGCGGGCAGTACCGCCGCTCGGTCTGATCCGCTCGGTCGAGGTCGCACCGTCGCGACCCGATCGTGACCTGACGGCCGGGAACCGCACGGCGTCCCAGCGCATCCCACCGGCATCGACAGGTGCCGACGACAGGGGAGTGCGATGCGCAGGCGTGCGGTGTTGGTGGGGGCGCTGGCGGTGGCGGTGCTCGCCGCCGGGTGCGGCGGGGGTGACGCCGCGAGCGGCGGCTGGGCCGGCGGAGAACCGGCCTGGGAGGGCGAGGCCGGCGGTGGCGACCGGGCCGTCGCCGACAGCGCGGCCGGGGCCGCGGTGGCGCCGGAGGCAGACGTCGCCGCGCCGGCGCCGGCGCTCGAGGGTCTGCGGGCCGGCAGCGTGGACGACGGCGCCGACTACGCGGGCTTCCTGGAGTACCTGACGCGGATCGAGTCGTCCGGCATCGCGACCCGGGAGTTCGATGCCGCCGGACGGGTTCTCGTCCACGTGGAGGGCGAGGACGGGCTGCCGCTCGCGGGCGAGCCGGTCGAGGTGCGGGCCGGCGACGAGGTCGTCGCATCGCTCCGCACCACCGCCGACGGGTCGGCCCGGTTCTGGCCCGGCCTGCACGGGCAGGCGGGCGTGGGGCGGTTCGTGCTGTCCGCCGCCGGCGAGACCGTCGAGGTCGCGCCGGGCGAGGAGGTCACGCTGACGGTCGACCGCGCCGGTGGGCGCCAGGGCCCGCTCGCCCTCGACGTGCTCTTCCTGCTCGACGCCACGGGCTCGATGGGCGACGAGATCGACCGCCTCAAGACCACGATCGACTCGGTCGCCGGCCGGGCGGCCGGGCTCAAGGGGAGCCCCGACGCCCGGTTCGGGATGACGCTGTACCGCGACGAGGGCGACACCTTCGTCACCTCGACCTTCGACCTGACCGCCGACCTGGACGCGTTCCGCCTGGCGCTGTCGGCGGTGGGGGCGGACGGCGGCGGTGACTACCCCGAGGCGCTCGACGAGGGGCTGGCCGAGGCGCTGTCCGAGCCGTCCTGGCGCGACCCGGCCGAGACGGTGCAGCTGGTCTTCCTGGTCGCCGACGCCCCGCCGCAGGTCGGGCGCCAGGTCGAGCGCGGCTACCCGGCCAGCGTCGTGGAGGCGGCCGGCCGGGGCGCCAAGGTGTTCCCGATCGCGTCGTCGGAGAGCGACGACCAGGCCGAGGCCGTGTTCCGCCAGGTGGCGGCCGGGACGGGCTCGCGGTTCGTGTTCCTGTCCTACGGCGCGGCGGGCGCCGCGACCGGCGCGAGCAGCGACATCGCCTCGACCGACTACGAGGAGCTCTCGCTCGACGACCTGGTGGTGCGACTGGTGGCCGAGGAGCTGGCCGCCCTCGGCGGCACCGAGGTGCAGCCGGAGCCCTCGCCGTCGCCGTCCCCGTCCACCCCGCCGGACCAGTGAGTGACGCACCTGGCAGGGTGGCGCCGTGCGCGTCGTCAGCCTGGTGCCGTCCCTGACCGAGGCGGTCGCCGTCACCGACCCGGGGGTGCTCGTCGGGTGCACCGACTGGTGCACCCACCCGGACGACCTGGACGCCCGCGGCGTGGTCCGCGTCCGCGGCACCAAGAACCCCGACGTCGAGGCGGTCGTGGCGCTGCGTCCCGACCTCGTGGTCGCGAACGAGGAGGAGAACCGCGCGGTCGACCTCGGCCTGCTGCGGGCCGCCGGGCTCGAGGTGCTGGTCACCGACGTACGCACGGTCCCGCAGGCGCTCGTCGAGCTCGAGCGCGTGCTGGCGGCGTGCGGGCTGTCGCGTCCACGCTGGCTGGACGACGCCGAGAAGGCCTGGGCCGCACCGGATCCGGTGCTGGACGACCGTCGGCTCACTGCCGTCGTGCCGATCTGGCGCCGGCCCTGGATGGCGGTCGGGAGCGACACCTTCGCCGGGGACGTCCTCGCGCGCCTCGGGGTGGACCACGTGCTGTCCGGCTCGGCCGAGCGGTACCCGCGGTTCGAGCCCGAGGAGCTGCCGCGGCTCGACCTCGTGGTGCTGCCGGACGAGCCCTACCGGTTCACCGCCGACGACGGGCCCGAGGCGTTCGCGGCCCCGTCCGCGCTCGTCGACGGCCGCTCGCTCACCTGGTACGGACCGGCCATGGTGCAGGCGCCCGAGCGCCTCGTCGCCGCCCTGCGCGCGCCGCTGCCCGCCCGCTGAGGCCGACGGGGCTCCGGGGCGCTCAGTCGACGACGTCGATCGGGTAGACCTCCGCACCCCGTGGGCCGGAGGTGAAGCCCCAGGTCGGGGGCAGCGCCAGGTACCGCCGCACCTCGGGCCGGCGCCGGTACAGCTCCTGCAGCAGCACGACGTCGAAGCCCGACACCCGCTGCGCGGTCTCGAGGTCCGGGTGGCCGGCCCACACCACCCAGCCGTTGTCGCCGCGGTCCGGGCGCGGCGGGAACCGTCCGCCCAGCACGGGCCCCGGGTGCTCGGCCAGGTCGCGCGCCGCCAGGCAGCGGCTGAACAGCCACGGCCGGTGCGGCCGCAGCCCCTGGGCGTCGCAGACCTCGAGCTGCTCGGGGTGGATCGCAGGGCGGTGGTCCGGGCCGACGGGGGCGAGGAGCTGGGCGGTGGTCAGCCGGCTCCCGGGCAGGCCCAGGAGCTGGTCCAGGTCGTTCGTCCACCGGGTGTCGGTGGCGATGAGGTGCGTGACCGGCATGTCGAGGACCGCACCGGGCAGCAGCCGGCTGTGGGTCGAGACCGGCTGGTTGCCGAGCCGGCACCGCAGCCTCGTGCCGTCGCCGTCGAGCACCGTCGACCACATCCGCTCGACCTCCACGACGAGGTTCGGCCGCCCGTCGGCCGCCCAGGGCGGCCGCCCGTCGCGCACCTCGTCGGCGAGGTCGGCCACGGCGAACAGCGCCCGCACCTGGTGACCCGGACGCACCGCCGCCAGCTCGGCGGCGGTGGGCATCTCGAACGTGTCCGGGTGCTCCGTGGCGGTCGGTCGCGGGTCGAGCAGCGACCACCCGCCGCGCGCGAGCACCTGCGCGACGGGCGGCGTGCGCTCCCCGGTCACCGGTCGGTCCGGGGCCGGGGAGGACGCGGGCGAGCGGTCAGCGGTTCGGCGGTCAGCGGGTCGGCGTCAGAGCGGGGTCAGCGGCGCTTGCCGAAGCCCACGGGCTCGCGGCGGCCGCCGCCCTGGGCCGGCGGCTCGGCGTCGCGGACGTCGGTGGCGTCGCCGGGCTCCTCGGCCTCGACGGCGTCCTGCCCGTCCTGGCCCGCGCCGGCCGGCTCGTCGCCGGTGGCGTCGTCGGTGGGGGCGTCACCGCCGGCGTCGTCCCCTCCTGCAGGGGACGCCTCGGCGGCCGCACTCCCACCGGAGGTGGTCGACGCGGCGTCGGTGCTGGTCTGCTCGTCGGCAGGCACCTGCACGTCGCCGCCGGTGGGCAGCTGGATGCCGAGGGCCGCCGGGGCAGCACCGGACAGGGTCGCGAGCATCTGCCGGACGTTGGCCAGCTGGGCGTTGATCGAGTCGCGGCGGGCGGTCGCGGCCGACAGCTCGCGCTCGGAGTCCTTGCGCACGCGGTCGGCGCGGGCCTTGGCCGACCCGACCAGCTCGTCGGCCTGCTGGCGGGCGTCGGCGAGCAGCTGCTCGGCGTCGCGGTGGGCCTCGGAGGAGACGCGCTCGGCCTCGGCCCGGGCCGCCTCGGTGCGCTCCTGCGCCTCGCGCAGCGCGGCCTCGGACGCACCGGCCTGCGCGGTGAAGTCGGCCTCCGCCCGCTGCCGGCGCTCGGCCAGCGTGGTCTCGAAGTCGGCGGCGGCGGCGGCCGAGGCGGCGCGCTGCTGCTCGTAGAGCGCCTCGGCCTCCTCGCGACGGGCGGACGCCTCGCGGTCGGCGCCGTCGAGCAGCTCGTCGACCTGGCGCTGGGCGTTCTCGATCATCCGGGCGGCCTGGACGTCGGCGGCCGAACGGGTCTCGGTGGCGTAGCGGTCGGCCGCCTCGCGCACCGCGGCGGCCTGGGTCTCGGCGTCCAGCCGGAGCACCGAGACCTCCTCGGTGGCCGAGCCGCGGATCTCCTCCGCCTCGTCGCGGGCCAGGGCCAGGATCTGGCCGACCCGGCTGCCGAGGTCCTCGAACGACGGCGGCGCCGGCTCCGGCGGCACCACCCGCGCGGCGGCCTGGGCCTCGTCGCGCTCCTGCTGGAGCTGCTGCAGGACCGACTGCTGCCGGCCGCTGGTGGTGCGGTGCTGCTCGAGCTCGGCCTGCGTCGCGCGCAGCGCCCGTTCCAGCTCGGCGAGGCGCTGGTCGACCTGGGTGGGCTCGTAACCGCGCATCACGGTGCGGAATCGGGGCGTCTCGCTCATGTCGTCCTCTGGTGGTGAAGGTGCTCGTCGGTCAGGGGGATCGTGCGCTCGCCGTGCTGCTCGTGCGGGTCGTGCGGGTGCTCGTCCTGGCGGGGCAGCACCGGCTGGGGCCGGTCGTCCGGGGCGTAGGGGTCGGACCACCCGTCGTCGTCGCCGGACGCGGCGCCCGTCGCGACGGTCTCGTCGGCGCCCGCCGCCGGCGCGTCCGCCGTGGTGGCATCCGCGGGGGTGGCATCCCCGGGGGTGGCGTCCGAGAGGGTGGTGGCGTCCGGCTCCGGGGTGTCGGCAGCGGCGACCTCGTCCTGGATGTCCTGGATGTCCTCGGTGTCCTGGGCGTCCTCGTTCCCGCCCGCCGCGGCCGCAGCCGCGCCGGTGCCGGAGACGGCCAGGGCCTCGATCACGCCCTTGAGCCCGCGCAGCTCGGCCTCGATCGAGTCGCGCCGGCGCGCCAGCGTGGTGACCCGGGCCTGGGCCAGGTCGACCTGCTCGCGGGCGGCCGTGCGCAGCGCGTCGGACTCGCGGCGGGCGGCCTCGCGCTCGGCGGTGGCCTCCTCGCGGGCCTCGCGCCGCGCCTGCACGGCCTCGCGCTGCGCGGCGGCCAGCAAGGTGGCGGCCTGCTCGCGCAGGGTGCGCGAGCCGGTCTCGGCCTCGGCCAGGCGCCGCTCCGCCTGCTCGCGCGCGGCCGTCGCGCGCTCCTCGGTCTCCTCGCGCAGCCGCCGCAGGTCGTCGTCGAACTGCTCACGCTCGGTGGCCAGCCGGCGGGCGGCCTGCTCGGCCTCCGCGGCGGAGCGGGCGGCCGACTCCTCGGCAGCCCGCAGCGAGGCCTCCTCGCGCTCCTGCACCACCCGGCGGGCGCTGGCGAGCAGCTCCTCGGCGCGGGCGCGCACCTCGGCGACGTGGCCCGCGGCCTCCTCGCGGGCCTCGGCCCGGATCCGCTCGGCGTCGTCGGCCGCGGCGGCCAGCAGGCCGGTCACGGTCTCCTGGGTCCAGCGGGTCTGCTCGGCCGCGGCGGCCAGCTCGGCCTTCGCCGCCTCGTCGGCCTCGGTGCGCAGCGCCTCGGCGGCCTGCAGCACCTCGGCGCGCTCGGACTCGGTGCGGGCGGCCAGGGCCTCGGCCGCCTCGCGCGACCGGGTGGTCAGCTCCTCCGCCTCCGCGCGGGCGGAGCGGACGACCTGCTCGGCCTCCTCGTGCGCGGCGCGACGCTCCTGCTCGGCCGCGGCGGTCGCCTCGGCGACGACGCGTTCGCTGTGCTCCTGCGCTGCGGCAGTAGTGGTCTCGGCCTGCTCGGTCGCCTCGGCGACCAGCCGGGCGGCCTCGGCCCTGGCCTGCTCGAGCTCGGTCGCGGCGGTGGCGGTGGCGTCCTGGAGCACCCGCCCGGCCTCGGTGCGCATTCGCTCGGCGTCGGCCCGCGCCTCGGCGAGCAGCTCCTCGCGGGTGCGCTCGGCACCGTCGACGACGAGCGCCGCCTGCTCGGCGGCGTCGGACACCAGGGTGCGTGCCTCGGTGGTGGCGGACTCGAGCCGCTCGCGTGCCAGGGCGACCGCCTGGCCGGCGTCGGCGGCGTCGCGCTGGGCCTGCCGGGTCAGCTGCTCGGCCATCTCCTGGGCGCGGGTGAGCAGGTCGGTCGCGCGGGTCGCCACGGTGTCTGCCCCCTCGGGAGCAGCACCCTCGGGAGAAGGCGTCGCGACCTGCACCGGCCCAGCCTCGCAGACCGCCGGGGCACCCGTCCACGAGCCCTCCGTGGACCGGACGCCCGGTGACGCACCGTCACCGGCACCGGGCGCGGCGCACGTGGGCCGGCACCGCCGCGCGCCTGCCGCGCGCCTGCCGCGCGTCGCCCGGTGGCCGGTCAGGGCGTGTTGACGCGGATGTCGTCGACGACCTTGCGGACCTCGGCGTACTGGTCCACCGGCGCGGTGAACTCGGCGTAGACGTGCAGGGTCGGCTCGGCGCCGCCGGCGGGGTCGTAGACCCGGCTCATCCGGATCCGGCGGAAGGTGTCGCGGTAGGGGTCGGCGTCCTCCGCGACGACGGTGCCGGCGTCGACCTCGACGTAGCCGCTGTCGTCGCTGCGCAGCCCGCGCAGCAGCGCCCACTCGTCCGGGTCGCACGGCCCGTCGCAGGCCACGACCTCGACGAGGCCGCTAGCCGCGGTGCGGGTGGGGTCCTGGGCCACGGCCTCGAAGTCCATGCAGAGGTACAGGACGCTGTCCTGCTCCTCGACCGAGCGCACGCACTGCCAGCCGTCCGGCACGCGGAACGGGAACGGCAGCCCGGCCAGGCGCAGCTCGGTCGTGGCGTCCTGCTCGGTGAACTGCTCGCCGCCGATCCCGGGGCCCTGCGCGAGCGGCTGCTCGGGCGTCTGCGGCCCCGCGCCCGCGCTGTTGCTCGGGGTCGGCGAGCCGCTGCCGCTCGGCCCCGAGGGCCCGCTGCCCGAGGGCGACGGGGTCGGCTCGGCGCCGGACGGCGAGGGCGTGGGGGACCCGCTCGTCCCGGAGGTGGACGGCGTGGGGCCGGGGCCCTCGCCGGCGCGGGGCCAGCACGCCGACAGCAGCAGGAGCAGCAGGAGCACCAGCGCGACGACGAGCGCGACCCACCACCAGCGCCGCCAGCCCTGCCGGCCCTCCGGCGTGGGCACCGGGTCGACCGCCGGCGGCGGGACGACGGGGTAGGACGACCGGGAGCCGGTCCAGTGCGGGGAGAAGTCGGGGCCGGCGGCCGGGGCGTCGCCGCTGCCGGGTGGTGCGGCGGCGGCCAGCAGGGGGCGCGCCAGGGCCGGGCCGGAGCCGGAGGCCAGCGCCGCCCACGCCACCGGGCCGCCGCGGTCCAGGTCGACCAGGCGTCCGGGGTGCTCGCGGGCGAGGTCCTCCGCGGCGGCGGCGAAGCGGTCGCGCGCCGCGGGGTCGGAGCCGGGTCCGGGAGCCAGCAGCACCAGCTCGACCTCGCGCCCGGCGCGGTCCCGTCCGCTCAGCACCTGGCCGGTCGCGTCGGCGTGCCAGCGCCCGGTCACCGCGTACGGGCCGAGCGCGGCGGGGGTGCCGGCCGGGGCGTGCCCGCCGCTCGGCGCGGGTGCGCCGGGGGACGTCACCGCGCCCTTGTCCTCCACCTCCTCATCAGACCACAGCGCGAGCACGGCGCTACCCGGCGTGGCAGCACTCGCAGCGGACTCCCAGGCTGCGGGCAGGTCGCTCCCGACCACGAGGTGGTGGAATGAGGAGGTGACCTCGCAGACCAAGGGCCTGGACGCGGAGCGCGACGGCGACGACGGCCGGGGTCCGCGTCCGAGCCACGACGACGTCGTCGGGCTGCAGCAGGCCGTCCGCGGCGTCAGCCAGGTGGTCGTGGGCCAGCACGGGATGGTCGAGCGCCTCATGGTCGCGCTGCTGGCCCGCGGCCACGCGCTGCTCGAGGGCGTACCGGGGGTGGCCAAGACGCTGGCCGTGCGCACCTTCGCGACGGTCGTCGGCGGCACCTTCGCGCGGCTGCAGTTCACCCCCGACCTGGTGCCGTCCGACATCGTCGGCACCCGCATCTACAAGCCCAGCACCGAGGCGTTCGACACCGAGCTCGGCCCGGTGTTCGTCAACTTCGTGCTGGCGGACGAGATCAACCGCGCACCGGCCAAGGTGCAGGCCGCGATGCTCGAGCTGATGGCCGAGCACCAGGTCTCCCTCGGCGGGCGGTCCTACCCCCTGCCCGAGCCGTTTACGGTGATCGCCACCCAGAACCCGCTGGAGTCCGAGGGCGTCTACCCGCTGCCCGAGGCCCAGCGCGACCGGTTCCTGCTCAAGGTCGACGTGCCGCTGCCGCGCGCGCACGAGGAGGCCGAGATCCTGCGCCGGATGAGCGTCGACCCGCCCGCGGCGCACCAGGTGCTCGACGTGCAGCGGGTGCTGCGGCTGCAGCGCGCCGCCGACCACGTCTACGTGCACCCGCTGGTCGGCGACTACGTGGTGCGGCTGGTGATGGCCACCCGCGCGCCGGTCGACTACGGCCTGGCCGGACTGCGGCACGTGCTCGAGGTGGGCGCCTCGCCGCGCGCCACCCTCGGCCTGGTGGCCGCGGCCCGCGCCCTCGCGCTGCTGCACGGCCGCGACCACGTGCTGCCCACCGACGTCCAGGCGCTCGCCGTCGACGTCATGGCGCACCGCCTCGTGCTCGGCTTCGACGCCGTGGCCGACGGCGTGCAGACCCGCGACGTCGTCCAGCAGGTGCTGGCCGCCGTCCCGCCCCCCGTCGCGACGCAGCTGCGGTGAGCACGCCCCCGCCCGACCGGCCCTCGATGGGCCGGCTGGTGGCCGACCTGGCACCGCCGGACGCGCTGCGGGCGCTGGAGCTGACGATCGTGCGCCGGCTCGAGGGGTACCTGCGCGGCGACCACCTCGGGCTGCTGCCCGGCCCCGGCTCCCAGCTCGCCGAGGCCCGCGAGTACCAGCCGGGCGAGGACGACGTGCGGCACATGGACTGGGCCGTCACCGCCCGCACCACCACCCCGCACGTGCGCGACGTCGTGGCGGACCGCGAGCTCGAGACCTGGGCGCTGGTCGACCTGTCCGGCTCGATGCAGTTCGGCACCAGCGGCGCCGGCGGCCGGGCCGGCATCGGCGGACGTCCGGTCGACAAGCGCGACCTGGCGGTCGCGGCGGTCGCCACGGTGGGGGTGCTGACCGGACGGGTGGGCGACCGCTTCGGCGGGTACGTGCTGTCCGACCGCGGCACCGTGCGGCACCCGGCGCGCTCGGGCCGTCTGGCCCTGGCCGCGCTGCTGCGCTCGCTCACCGAGCACCCGCGGCACGAGGTCGACCCCGGCCGGCCGACCCCGGGCGTCCGGCTCGGCCCCGCGCTCGCCGCGCTCGGCTCGAGCCACCCGCGCCGCGGGTTGCGGGTGGTCGTGTCGGACTTCCTCGACCCCGGGACGCTCGCCTGGCGCGCGCCCACCGACGAGCCGCCGGAGTGGGAGCGGCCGCTGCGGCGCCTGGCCGTCCGCCACCAGGTGCTCGCGGTCGAGGTGGTCGACCCGCGCGAGGGGCTGCTGCCCGACATCGGCGTGGTCGACCTGGTCGACCCCGAGACCGGCGACACCCTCGAGGTCGACACCGGACGCGCGGCCACCCGCGAGGCGTTCGCCGCGGCCGCGGCCGCCCACCGCGACAAGGTGCGCACCGTGCTGCGCCGGTCCGGGGTGGGCCATCTGGTGCTGCGCACCGACAGCGACTGGGTCGCCGACACCGCGCGGTTCGTGCTGGCGCACCGGGTGCAGGCCCACCAGCTCCACGCCCCCCGCCGGGCGGTCTGATGGTCCCCGACTCCTTCCTGGACGGCTGGCGGCTGTGGTTCCTGCTCGCCGTGCCGGTGCTCGTCGGCCTGTACTGGTGGCGCGGCCGGCGCCGGCACGCCTACGCCCTGCGGTTCAGCGCGCTGCCGATGCTCGGCCAGGTCGCGCCGCGCCGTCCGGGCTGGCGCCGGCACGTCGTGGCGGTCGGGACGCTGCTGACGTTCGCGGTGCTGGTGACGGCGTTCGCCCGGCCGGCAGCCGAGGTCCGCGTGCCCAAGGAGCGGGCCACCGTCGTGCTCGCGATCGACGTCTCGCTGTCGATGAACGCCGAGGACGTCGCACCGAACCGGCTCGAGGCGGCGCAGCAGGCGGCCCGGCAGTTCGCCGCGGAGCTGCCCGCGAGCATCAACCTCGGGCTGGTCACGTTCGCGGGGTCGGCCTCCGTGCTGGTGGCGCCCACGACCGATCGGGCCCGGGTCCAGCAGGCGGTCGACGCCATCGAGCTCGGCCCGTACACCGCCATCGGCGAGGGCGTCTTCACCGCGCTCAGCAGCCTCGAGCAGGTGCCGGACGACCCCTCGGGCGAGCCGGTGCCGGCCCACCTGGTGGTGCTCAGCGACGGCGAGACGACCGTCGGACGACCGAACGCGGAGGCCGCCCGGGCAGCGGTCGAGCAGGAGGTGCCGGTGTCGACCATCGCGTTCGGCACGCCCGACGGCACGGTGCTGATCGAGGGCCAGCGCGAGCCGGTGCCCGTGAACGAGGGCGAGCTGCGCGACATCGCCGACACCACCGGCGGGGAGTTCTACGAGGCGGAGACGCTGACCGAGCTGGAGCAGGTGTACTCCGACATCGGGTCCTCGATCGGGTACGAGCTGGTGCCCTCGGAGATCACCGACCGGTGGGTCGGGCTGGCGCTGGCCTGCCTCGTGCTCACCCTGGCGGGCTCCCTGGTGTGGTTCGGGCGGCTGGCGTGAGCGGCGCACGCCCGGACGGCGACCGGGACGAGCAGCCGGCGGTCCGGCCGCCGGCGCCGGCGCGCGAGGAGCCGCCGGTGCTGCCCGACCGGTCGCCGGACGACTCCGACGAGGGCTGGGGCGAGCGGGGCGGCGGCGGGCGCGACGACGACTGGTACGAGCGGGAGCGCCCACCGCACTGGTGAGCGGTCCCCCGCAGGCGCCGCCGCGACCCCCGCGCTGCCAGGGCCCGGGTCTGCCGCGCTCTCAGAGCCCGGGCGTGCTGGACGTGGTGCCCGACGTGGTGCCCGACGTGGTGCCCGGTGCGGTGCCCGACGTGGTGCCGCCGGCGGCGAGCAGGTCGCGGATCTCCTTGAGCAGCTGGACGTCCTCCGGCGGCGCGGCGTCCTGCTCGACCTTGGCGTAGCGGCGCTTGGCGGCCTCGTACGGCGTGACGATGAAGAAGTAGACGACCGCCGCGATGATGAGGAACGCGACCAGCGCGGTGAGGAAGGGCCCGACGGTGGTCAGCCCGCCCGGGGTGAACTCGTCGAAGTTGGGGGCGCCGCCGGCCTTGGCGAGCAGCTCGATGACGACGTTGGTGAAGCCCGTCACCAGGGTGGCGAAGGCCGCCCCGACGATGAAGGCCACGGCGAGCTCGATGAGGTTGCCCCTCATGATGAAGTCCTTGAAGCCCTTCACGGGACCGTCCTTCCTGCTGGGTGGCGGGGTCGGGCGGCGCCCACGCTAGCGCCGCGCGACCGCAGGTAGCGGCCGCGGCGAGCCGCAGCACCCTCGGGAGCCGGCCGACGCACACGCCTGTGCGTCACGCACACCCTTGGTGGTGTGCGTCGGGACCGGCGGTGTGCGTCGCCACCGTGGCGGGTGGACGGGCGGCCGCTGGGAGCCCCAGCGCCCGAGCGGCCTCACCCGTCCGGGAGCAGGACGGCCGCGACCTGCCCCGCCGCCGCGAGCGCACCGGCCTCGTCGGCACCCACCTGCACCAGGACCGTGACCGGGCCCGCCTCGCCCGTCGCGAGCAGCCCACCGCCGGCGTCGGGCGCGACGTCGACGACCACCCCGACCGTCGCGGAGCCCGGTGCCGGCGCACCGGCGGCCCACGGGTCGGTCGCCGCCGGGGTGGCCGGCACGAGCCGCAGCCGCTGACCCACCCCCACCCAGGGCCGCACCTGCGCGCCGAGCACGACCGGGACGGCGACGTGCCCCGCGGGCAGCGCGGTGGTGAGGCCCGCGCCGGACACCCGGGCGTCGGTCACCACCTCGCCCGCACGCACCGGGGAGGCCAGGCGGGTGCCGACGAGCACCTGCTCGCCGAGGGCGCCGTCGGGCACGGCGGCGTGCGGCACCCGCACGGTGGCCAGGTCGGAGGCGGCCAGCACGTGGCCCGCGGGCAGGTCGCGGCCCGCGGTCACCAGCGCGGTGCCGGCCGGCGCGGGCAGCACCGAGCGGACGGCGACCGCCGCGGCCAGCGCGAGCAGGACGGCGGCGGCGAGCCGGCGGTGCCGGCGCAGGGGCCGTCGCAGGGGCCGGCGCAGCCGCGGGCGGGTGGTGGTCACGTCGGCGCCGGGCCGGGGGTGCGGCGTCAGGGCAGGTCGAACGGCAGCGCGATGCCGTCGAGGGCGTGCCGGCACGCGCACCCCTCGGCCTCGGGGGTGCCCTCCTCCGGCAGCGCGGTGACGGCGCCGCGCACGAGGTCCTTGAGCCGTTCGACGTTGCGCCCGAACACCTCGAGCACCTCGGCGTGAGTGACGGCCTCGCCGCCCTCGACGCCGGCGTCGTGGTCGGTGACCAGGGCGATGGTGGTGAAGCACATGGCCAGCTCGCGGGCCACGGCCGCCTCCGGCATCGTCGTCATGCCCACGAGCGACCAGCCGGCCGCGGCGTGCCACCGCGACTCGGCCCGGCTGGAGAAGCGCGGCCCGTTCACCACGACCAGCGTCCCGCCGTCGGTGGCCGGCTCGTCACCGCCCGCCGCCACCTCGAGCACCGCCCCGCGACCGGACGGGCAGAACGGGTCGGCGAACGAGACGTGCACGACGTGGCCGGCGCGCTCGTGGACGCCGTCGTAGACGGTGTGCTCGCGGCCCCAGGTGCGGTCGACCACCTGGTCGGGCACCACGACGGTGCCGGGCCCGAGCTCGGGCCGCAGCGACCCGACGGCGCAGGGCGCCAGCACCTGCCGCACGCCGACCGCCCGCAGTGCCCACAGGTTGGCCCGGTAGTTCACGCGGTGCGGCGGGAACCGGTGGTCGCGCCCGTGCCGCGGGACGAAGGCGACCCGGCGGCCGGCGACGCCCGCTCCTGCGGAGGGGGAGGTGACCGTGCCCACCACGGGGTGCTCGCTGGGCGGCCCGAACGGGGTCTCGACCCGCATCTCCTCGGCGTCCTCGAGGAAGGAGTAGAAGCCCGATCCGCCGATCACGCCGATGCCGGCCTGTGCGCTCATGCGGGGGACGCTAGCCGCCGCTGCGGCCGCCCAGCGAGGCCCGCCGGCCGGGGCTGTGGACGCGGGCCCACCGGCCGGGCCTGTGGACGGCGGGCCGTCGCCGGCGCGCCGTGTGCGGCGCCGGCTGCCGCGTCAGCGCGTGGAGGTGCCGGCGGCCTTGGACGTGCTGCCGGACGAGCCCGACGACGACCCCGCCGTGGCGGGGGTCGAGGAGGAGCCGCCGGAGCCCTTGTCGGCCTTGGCCGCGGCCGACCCCTTGTCCGAGCCCTTGTCCGAGGTGGCCGAGCCCTTGTCGGAGCCCTTGTCCGAGCCCTTGTCGGAGCCCTTGTCGGAGGTGCTCGACGAGCCGTCGGTCGCCGAGGACGACGAGCCGGCGCGCGAGTCGGTGCGGTAGAAGCCGGAGCCCTTGAACACGATGCCGACCGAGCTGAACAGCTTGCGCAGCCGTCCGGCGCACCGCGGGCACTCGGTGAGGGAGTCGTCGGTGAACGACTGCTGCACCTCGAACCGGTTGTCGCAGGCGGTGCAGGCGTAGGCGTACGTCGGCACGGGAGCTCCTTCTGTCACGCGGTGGGGGACCCGCTACTGGCACTCGGGCGGCGCGAGTGCCAATGCTAACGCTTCCCCGGGGGTCGGTGTTCCGGCACGTGGCTGCGCCGCAGCCGCATCCGGGGGCCGCGGTCCTCCTGCTCGGCGCGACGCCACTGGGCCAGCCGGCCCTCCCGGCTGAGCACGTGCAGCCGCTTCTCGGTCAGGGTCCGCACCGGGCCCGGGCACACGATCATCAGCTGGTCGCCGCGACGCAGCCGGGTGCCGGGCTGGGGGACGAAGGACGCGCCGTCGCGGACCACCAGGCTGACCGCGGCGCCCTTGGGCAGGCGCAGCTCGAACATCTCCATGCCGTGCAGCCGCGACCCGGGCCCGACGCCCACGGTGAGCACCTGCGCGTCGATGGCGCCGAGGGGCGAGCTCTCGACCTCGAGGTCCTGCGGGGCGTCGGCGGCCAGCCGCAGCCGGCTCGCCACCCGCGGCAGGGTCGGCGCCTGCACGAGGGTGAAGACCACGACCAGCACGAAGACCAGCTCGAACAGCCCCTCCGTCCCGGGGGCCTGGAGCTGCACCGGGATCGTGGCCAGGACGATCGGCACCGCCCCGCGCAGGCCCGCCCACGACAGGAAGGCCTGGTCGCGCCAGGAGTAGCCGAGCCAGCTCACCGACGCCAGCACCGACAGCGGCCGGGCCACCAGCAGCAGGACGGCGCCGATCACCAGCGCAGGCACCACCTGGTCGAGCAGCTCGCCGGGCGAGACCAGCAGCCCGAGGAGCACGAACAGCCCGATCTGGGCGATCCAGCCGAGCCCCTCGGCGAAGCCGCGGACGGTGGGACGGTGCGGCAGGTCGGCGTTGCCGAGCACCAGGGCGGCGAGGTACACCGCGAGGAACCCGCTGGTGTGGGCGACCGACGCGGCGCCGAAGGCGAGTGCGCAGAACGCCATCACCGCGATCGGGTACAGGCCGGAGGACGGCAGGGCGACGCTGCGCAGCATCCGCGCCCCCAGCCAGCCGAGCGCGAGGCCGATCGCCGCACCGCCGACGAGCTCGGCTCCCGCCTCGAGCAGCACCAGCGCGGGCGAGTGCAGCTCCTCGCCGTCCGCGGCGGCGCTCAGCGCCACGACGAGGATGACCACGGGTGCGTCGTTGAAGCCGGACTCGGCCTCGAGCATGCCGGCCAGCCGGCGCGGCAGCGGCACCACCCGCAGCACCGAGAACACGGCCGCCGCGTCGGTGGAGGCCAGCACCGCCCCCAGCAGGAAGGCCTGCACCCAGTCCAGGCCCAGGAGCAGGTGGGCGCCGACGGCGACCACCACGACCGACACGGTCGTGCCGACCGTCGCGAGCACCCCCGCCGGCAGCACCGCGGAGCGGATGCTCGACCACCGCGTGGTCAGGCCGCCCTCGGCGAGGATCACCGCGAGGGCGGCGTAGCCCAGGACGGTCGTGAGGCCGAAGTCCTCGAAGGCGATGCCGAGGCCGCTCTCGCCGAGCAGGATGCCGAGCCCGAGGTAGAGCAGCAGGGACGGCGTCCCGGTGCGGGTCGACAGCCGCACCGCACCGACCGCCAGCAGCAGGACGAGCGACCCCCCGAGCACCACGCGGCCCAGGTCGTCGACGTCCACGTGGGGTGCCTCCGCTCGGGTGGTGGGCGATCCGGCGTCGCCGGAGGGTCCGCGACTCGCGGCGGGGGTGGTGGGTGGGCAGCGCAGCCAGTCTAGGTCGTTACGCTCGGCGGGTGCCCGGGCTCCGACGCGTCGCCTTCGCCGCCGTCGCCCTGCTGGTGGCGGTGGTGCTCGTCGTCCTGGTGACCGTGGTCGTCACGGTCCGCCGCCCGCTGCCGGACTGGTCCGGCTCGGTCGAGGTCCCCGGCCTGTCCTCCGACGTCGAGGTCCTGCGCGACGAGCGCGGGGTCCCGCAGATCTACGCCGACACCGCCGGCGACCTGTTCCACGCCCAGGGCTACGTGCACGCCCAGGACCGGTTCTTCGAGATGGACCTGCGCCGCCACATCACCGCGGGCCGGCTGTCCGAGCTGGTCGGCGAGAACCAGGACGCCCTCGAGGCCGACCGGGTGGTGCGCACCCTCGGTTGGCGCCGGGTGGCCGAGCAGGAGCTGCCGCTGCTGGCGCCGGACACCCGCGACCACCTGCAGGCCTACGCCGACGGCGTCAACGCCTACATCGAGGACCGCGCGCCCGCCGAGCTGTCGGCCGCGTACTCCGTCCTCGACGTCGTCGGCGGGGTGCCCGAGATCGAGCCGTGGACGCCGGTCGACTCCCTCGCCTGGCTCAAGGCGATGGCCTGGGACCTGCGCAGCAACTACGACGAGGAGCTCGGCCGGGCCATCGCCTACGGCCGGGTCGGCGACGTCGAGCTCGTCAACACGCTGTACCCGCCGTACCCGGCCGACGAGCACGCGGCGATCCTGCCCGGCCCGTCCACCGCCGGCGCCTCGCTCGACGGCGCGCTGCGGGCCGACGACGCGGCCGCCGCACCGGCAGCCGACGACGAGACGCTGCGCAGCGTGCGGGCGGGGCGCAGCGCGCTGGAGTCGGCCGAGGCGGCGCTGGACGCCGTCCCGGCGCTGCTCGGGCGCGGCGACGGCATCGGCTCGAACTCCTGGGTGGTGTCCGGGGCGCACACCGAGTCCGGCCGGCCGCTGCTCGCGAACGACCCGCACCTCGCTCCCGGGATGCCGAGCATCTGGTACCAGGTCGGCCTGCACTGCACCCAGGTCGACGCCGCGTGCCCGTTCGAGGTCGCCGGGTTCTCCTTCTCAGGCCTGCCCGGCGTCGTGATCGGCCACAACGCCGACATCGCCTGGGGCATGACCAACCTCGGGCCCGACGTCAGCGACTTCTTCCTCGAGGACGTCGCCGACGACACCTACCTGCGCGACGGCCAGCAGGTCGAGATCGAGGTGCGCGAGGAGACGATCCGGGTCGCCGGCGGCAACGACGTCCCGCTCACGATCCGCTCCACCGTGCACGGGCCGCTCATCTCCGACGTGCTGGAGACCGTCGACGAGATGGGCGGCGAGGCGCCGACCCCCGAGCCGGCGCCGTTCAGCCCGGGCGGGTACGAGGTCGCCCTGTCGTGGACGGCCCTGGAGCCGGGACGCACCGCCGACGCGATCTTCGCACTGAACGAGGCGACGAACTGGGACGAGTTCCGTGCCGCCGCAGAGCTGTTCGAGGTGCCGTCGCAGAACCTGGTCTACGCCGACACCGACGGCCACATCGGCTACCAGGCGCCCGGCCGCATCCCGGTGCGCCGTCCGGGCTCGGGCCTCGGGCAGGCCGACGGCACCTGGCCGCGCCCGGGCTGGGACTCGGACTGGGACTGGCAGGGGTACATCCCGTTCCAGGACCTGCCGTCGGTGCGCGACCCCGCCGAGGGCTTCGTCGTCGCGGCGAACCAGCAGGTGGTCGGCGCGCAGTACCCCTACCGGATCACCTCGGACTGGGACTACGGCTACCGCTCGCAGCGCATCCGCGAGGTCCTCACCGAGACGTTCGCGGCGGGCGAGAAGGTCGACGCCTCGGACATGACGGCGCTGCAGACCGACACGCGCAACGGGCTGGCCGAGGCGCTGGTGCCGAGCCTGCTCGCCGCGCCGCCGTCCGACGTCGACAACGCGGCCACCCGGCAGTTCACCGACGAGGCCGTGCAGCTGCTGCGCGACTGGGACTACACCCAGCCCGCCCGGCAGAGCTCGGACGTCCCCGAGAACACCTCGGCGGCGGCGGCGTACTTCAACGCGGTGTGGAGCAACCTGCTGCGGCTGACCTTCCAGGACCAGCTGCCGCCCTCGATCCACCCAGACGGCGGCGGCCGGTGGTTCCGGGTCGTCACCGACCTGCTGGCGGACAAGGACAACGCGTGGTGGGACGACTTCACCACCCCGACGATCACCGAGTCGCGCGACCAGGTGATCGGGCAGGCGCTCAAGGACGCCCGGCTGGAGCTGACGGCGAGCCTCGGCAAGGACCCCACCAAGTGGGAGTGGGGCAAGCTGCACACCCTCGAGCTCGAGCAGCAGCCGCTCGGCGGCGAGGCCGTCCCGGCGCCGGTGCGCGAGCTGTTCAACTCCGACCGGTACCGGATGGGCGGCGGCTCCTCGATCGTCCTGGCCACCGGGTGGGACGCCGCGGAGCAGGGCAGCTACACCGTCGACTGGGTGCCCTCGATGCGGATGGTCGTCGACCTCGACGACCTGGACCGCTCCACCTGGGTCGACCTCACCGGCGTCTCCGGCCACCCCTGGAGCGGCCACTACGGCGACCAGACCGAGGCGTGGGTCGCGGGCGAGACCTACCCCTGGCCGTTCGGACGCAGCCAGATCGAGCGTGCCGCCGAGCACACGCTGGTGCTGCGGCCCGTCCCCGAGGGCGAGTAGGCGCGCTCAGCCACGCGCGGCGCCGTCGAGGGGCACCCACGCCGACGGCGTGAGCACCGCGTCGACCCGCAGGTCGTGCGGCCCGGACGGCACCTCACCGGGTCCGAGCAGCTCGTCGTCGTGCACGACGGCCACGACCAGGGGCCCGGACGGGTGCCGCGGCAGCGCTCCGAGCGCGCGGTCGTAGAAGCCGCCACCCTGGCCGAGCCGGGTGCCGTCGCGCGAGACCGCCAGGGCGGGGACGAGCACCAGGTCGCCCGGCCCGAGGGCCAGGTCCGGCAGCGGCACCGCGCCGGCGGGGTCGGGCTCGGGCAGGCGCAGCCCGCCGGGCAGCGGCCGGCCCGGCGCCAGCGAGCCGGTGTCGACGGCCCACGCCAGGCCCCAGGGGCCGGTGACCACGGGCAGCACGACGCGGACGCCGGAGGTGCGCAGCCGCCCGCGCAGGCCGGCGAGGTCGGGCTCGCCGGGGACGGCCGCGTAGGCGAGCACGGTCCGAGGGTCGGGTGCCGCCAGCAGGTCGCGTACGGGCGCCGACCCGAGCGCGGTGCGGCACAGCGCCTCGCCGACCTCCGGCGCGGTGGACCGTCCGTGCCGGACCCGTGCCCGCAGCGCCGCCTTCGCGGCGGTGGTCGCGTCGCCCTCGGCGGTCCGGCCCATCTCGCCAGTGTGGGCCACCGGGGCGGCGGATAGCCTGCGGGTCATGAGCACCCCCGCCGACCGCACAGCCGACGTCCGCGCAGTCCGCAAGGCCGTGATCCCCGTGGCGGGCCTCGGCACCCGCTTCCTGCCGGCGACCAAGGCGACGCCCAAGGAGATGCTGCCGGTCGTCGACAAGCCGGCGATCCAGTACGTCGTCGAGGAGGCCGTCGAGGCCGGCCTGGACGACGTGCTGATGATCACCGGACGCAGCAAGCGCTCGCTGGAGGACCACTTCGACCACGCCTGGGAGCTCGAGCAGGCCCTGGAGGCCAAGGGCGACGACGAGCGCCTGGCGCGGGTGCGCAAGTCCTCCGGGCTGGCCGACATCCACTACGTGCGCCAGGGCGACCCGCGCGGGCTGGGCCACGCGGTGCTCTGCGCGAAGCGGCACGTGGGGTCCGAGCCGTTCGCGGTGCTTCTCGGCGACGACCTGATCGACCCGCGAGACCCCTTGCTGCAGAACATGATCGACGTGCAGGCCCAGCACGGCGGTTCGGTGGTGGCGCTGATGGAGGTGCCGCACGAGCAGGTCGGCATGTACGGCTGCGCCGCGCTCGACGAGTCCGCGTCGGACGGCGACGTCGTCAAGGTCACCGGCCTGGTCGAGAAGCCCGACCCCGCCGACGCGCCGTCCGACCTGGCGGTCATCGGCCGGTACGTGCTGCACCCGGCCGTGTTCGAGGTGCTCGAGCGCACCGGCCCCGGTCGCGGCGGCGAGATCCAGCTCACCGACGCCCTCCAGACGCTGGCCGGCACCGACCCGGCCGAGGGCGGCGGCGTGCGCGGCGTGGTCTTCCGCGGCCGCCGCTACGACACCGGCGACCGGCTCGACTACCTCAAGGCCGTGATCCGGATCGCGAGCGAGCGCGACGACCTCGGACCCGACCTGCAGGCGTGGCTGAAGGACTACGTCGCAGGCGGTTTCACCGGATGAGGTCGGTCGAGGACCACCTCGCCCTGGCGCTCGCCACCGTCCGGGTGCTCCCGGCGATCGAGCTGGCGCTGCCCGACGCGCTCGACTGCGTGCTGGCCGTGCCGACCGAGTCGGCCGTGTCGCTGCCCGGCTTCGACAACTCGTCGATGGACGGCTACGCCGTCGTGGCCGCCGACCTCGAGGGCGCCTCGGACGGGTCCCCGGTCGTGCTGCCGGTCGTGGGCGACCTGCCCGCGGGTGTGCGCGACGTGCCGGCGATGTCGCGGGGCAGCGCCGTGCGGATCATGACGGGAGCCCCTGTGCCGCAGGGGGCCGACGCCGTCGTCCCGGTCGAGCAGACCGACGCCGGGACGGTGCGCGTGGCGATCCACCAGGTGCCGCGGCAGGGCCAGCACATCCGCCGGGTTGGCGAGGACGTCGTCGCCGGGCAGGCGCTCGTGCCGGCCGGGACGCGGCTGACGCCCCGACACCTCGGGCTCCTCGCCGCGACCGGCCACCACCGGGTGCGCGTCCACCCGCGTCCGCGCGTGGTCGTGATGTCCACCGGCTCGGAGCTGGTCGACCCGGGGCGCCCGCTGCGGCAGGGGCAGATCTACGAGTCGAACTCGTACGCGCTGGCGGCGGCGGTCTCGGACATGGGCGCGATCGCCTACCGCGCACCGGTGGTCACCGACGACGCGCGCGCCTTCGTCGACGCGCTCGAGGACCAGACGATGCGGGCGGACGCCATCATCACGACCGGCGGGGTGAGCGCCGGCGCGTACGACACCGTCAAGGAGGTGCTGTCCCGGGTCGGGACGGTCGACTTCGCCAAGGTCGCGATGCAGCCGGGCATGCCCCAGGGCCTCGGACGGGTCGGCGACCGCGCGCACGACGACGGCGAGGCGGGCGTCCCCATCTTCACGCTGCCCGGCAACCCGGTGAGCGCGTACGTGTCCTTCGAGGTGTTCGTGCGTCCTGCCCTGCGGCGGATGATGGGCGAGAGCTCGCTGCACCGACCGCTGGTGCGCGCCACCGCGTCTCGCGGGTGGGCGTCGCCGAACGGCAAGCGGCAGTTCACCCGCGTGCTCGTCGAGGGCGCTGTGGGCGGGTACACGGCGGCACCGGTGGGCGGGCAGGGATCGCACCTGGTGGCCGACCTGTCCGTCGCCAACGCCCTGGCCGTGGTGCCCGAGGAGGTCACCCGGGTCGAGGAGGGCGACACCGTCCGCTGCATGCTGCTCGAGCGGGGCCGGCGGTGACCGACAGCGTGGACGACGCTGCGGCGCAGGCGGTCCCGGCCGGTGGCCTCACGCACGTCGACGCGTCCGGCCGGGCGCGGATGGTCGACGTCAGCGCCAAGCCGGTGACGGCCCGCGAGGCCACCGCCCGCGGCCGTGTGCTCTGCAGCCCGGACGTGGTGTCCGCCCTGCGGTCGGGGGCGGTGCCCAAGGGCGACGCGCTCGCCGTCGCGCGCATCGCCGGCATCCAGGCCGCCAAGCGCACCCCCGAGCTGGTGCCGCTCGCGCACCCCGTCGCGGTGCACGCCGTCAGCGTCGACGTCGAGGTGGTCGACGACGGCGTCGAGATCGAGGCGCGGGTGCGCACGGCCGACCGCACCGGCATCGAGATGGAGGCCCTGACGGCGGTCGCCGTGGCGGGGCTGACGGTGGTCGACATGGTCAAGGCGATCGACCGGCACGCGCGGATCACCGACGTCCGGGTCGTCGCGAAGAGCGGAGGGCGGTCCGGTGACTGGCACGAGCAGTGAGGGCGCGGACGGCATGCCGTCCACGCGGACCGCGGGCCGCGCCCTGGTCGTGGTCGCGTCGACGCGCGCCGCGGCCGGCACCTACGAGGACCGTTCCGGGCCCGTCCTCGTCGACGGCCTGCGGGCCATGGGCTTCGCGGTCGACGGGCCGGTCGTGGTGGCCGACGGCGACCCGGTCGGCGACGCGCTGCACCAGGCGGTGTCCGACGGGTACGACGTGGTGCTGACCACCGGCGGCACCGGGCTCTCGCCGACCGACCGCACGCCGGAGGTGACGCGGCCGGTGCTCGACCGCGAGGTGCCGGGCCTGGCCGAGGCGATCCGCGCCCAGGGCACCGCCAAGGGCGTGCCCACCGCGGCCCTGTCGCGCGGGCTCGCCGGCGTCGCGGCCGGCACGGTGGTGGTCAACCTGCCCGGCTCGTCCGGCGGGTGCCGCGACGCGCTCGAGGTGCTCGGCCCGGTCCTGGCGCACGCGGTCAGCCAGGTGCGCGGGGGCGACCACCCGAGGCCGGCCTGAGGTGCCCGGCCGCAGGACCTGGCCGGTGCGGCTCGAGGACGACGACGTCGTGCTGCGCCCGCTGCGGGTGCGGGACGCGCGGGCCTGGCGCCGGCTGAGGTCGGACAACGCCGCCTGGCTGTCGCCGTGGGAGGCCACCAGCCCCGACCCGGACACGCCCCTGCGCGGGTTCGCCTCGATGGTGCGGCACGGGCACCGGTCCGCCCGGGAGGGCACCGCGCTGCCCCTGGGCATCGAGGTCGACGGCCGGCTCGTCGGCGTGGTCAGCCTGTCGGGCGTGGTCTGGGGCTCGATGCGCGGCGGCTCGATCGGCTATTGGGTCGACCGTGCCGTCGCCGGGCGGGGCATCGTGCCGACCGGCGTCGCGCTGCTCACCGACCACTGCTTCTTCGAGATGGGCCTGCACCGCGTCGAGATCAACATCCGGCCCGAGAACGCCGCGAGCCTGCGGGTGGTGGCCAAGCTCGGGTTCCGCGACGAGGGCCTGCGGCGCTCGTTCCTGCACATCGACGGCGACTGGCGCGACCACCGCACCTTCGCCCTCACCGCCGACGAGGTGCCGGGTGGTCTGCTGGCGCGCTGGCACGCGTTGCGGGACGGCTGATCTCGCGACCCGCCCGCGTCGTCACACGAGCCACTCGCGACACACCGACGACGCTCCCCGACCTCGGCGGCGCGTCGCCCTAGCGTTCGTGCCGTGGACAGCAGCGTCATCTTCCTCGTCGTCCTGGGGCTGTGGGCTGCCTACCTCGTGCCGCACTGGCTGCGCCGCCGGGAGGACCTGTCGGCCTCCCGCTCGGTCGACCGCTTCTCGGCGGCGATGCGGGTGCTGTCGCGCCGGCCCGCGCCCGAGGAGCTGCCCGACCGTCCCCGCGCCACCCCCTTCGTCCTCGCGCCCGTCCGCGAGCCCGCGGCGCTGACCGCCGGTCCCGACCACGGCGGCGACGGCACCGACGGCTGGGCCGACCCGGTCGAGCAGGACCTCGCGCCGGCCCTGCTCTCCGGCCGCCGGCCTCGACGCGTGCTCGCCCGCACCCTCGCTGCGCTGCTGCTGGTCTCGCTGCTCGCCGTCCCGGTGCTCGGCGTCCTGTCCGTCCTCGGCCTGGCGCCGGTGTGGGCGGCCGCGCCGGCGGCCGCGCTCGTGGTCGTCCTGGTCGCCGCCCTGCGCGCCTCGGCCCGCCGCCGGCGGCGCGCCGTCCGGACGACCGTGCCCGCGCACGCCGTGACCGTCCTCGCGCCGGACGACGCCGTCACGACCACCGCCGCGACCGCCGTGGTCCGGGCGGAGGAGCCGTCGGCCGACGAGCGCGAGGAGCTGTTCGACGAGGAGGCGCACACCGCCCGCGAGGAGCAGGCCCGGATCCGCCGCCTGGCGGAGGAGGCGCTGCGCGCCGCCGACGTGCCCTACCGCGAGCCCGAGCCGGGGGAGTGGACGCCCGTCGCCGTCCCGCTGCCGGCCTACCTGCTCAAGCCGCACGCGCGCCCGGCGTGGCAGCCCGCGCCGCAGCAGGCGGCGCCCGCTGCCCGTACCCGGGTGGCGGTCGACGTCGACGAGGACGACATCCCCACCTACGCCCCGCCCGTCCGCCGGGTGGCCGGCGCCTGAAGCGCCGCACCGGCGCGGGCCGAGGTCCTGATTTCGGACGGCCGGAGGCCCGGTGCTAGCCTGGCTCCCGCTCTCCACGGAGGGTTCCGGGGCTGTGGCGCAGCTGGTAGCGCACCTCGTTCGCAACGAGGGGGTCAGGGGTTCGAGTCCCCTCAGCTCCACCCACGACCAGGCCGGGCACACCACGTGCCCGGCCTTCGTCGTCCCTGACGGCAGCGGCCCGCAGGCCGAGGAGGTCGACGATGACGCCGGACGAGCGGCCCCTCTGGCCCGAGGACCTGCCGGGCGTGCTCGTGCTCCCGTCCGGCCGCCGGGTGCGGGGACGGTCGGTGGCCCGCGGGGTCCCGGAGGGGCTCGGGCCGACCTCCGGTCTCTACCTGCTCGGACGGCGGCCGCCCGCGACCCCGTGGCCGGCGCAGTGGGTCCGCTGGCCCGACTTCGGGCTCCCCGCCAGGCCGCTGCGCACCGTCGGCACCGTGGCCCGCGCGCTCGCGACGACCGACGAGCAGCGGCTGGAGGTGGCGTGCACCGGGGGCACCGGCCGCACCGGCACCGTGCTCGCCGCGATGGCGGTGCTCGACGGCCTCGACCCCGACGACGCGCTGAGGTGGGTGCGCGAGCGGTACCGCCCGCGCGCCGTCGAGACGCCGTGGCAGCGGCAGTACCTGCGGCTGTTCGTCCCGGCCCGGCGACGGACGGCCGGCGGGCGACCCGCCCCGTAGCCGCCGAGCAGACGGCCGCCGTCAGCGGCGGGGCGACAGCACGACGACGGCGGTCTCGGTGGGACGGCGCCGGGCGAACCCGTCCAGGTCCCGGTCGATCTCGCGCCAGCGCGCCCACAGCCGCTCCCGCTCGGCGCCGGTGGCCCGGTGGGCGACGACCTCGCGGGTGCCGTCGGGCAGCCGCACGGTCGCGTGCGGGTCCGCCTGCAGGTTCAGCCACCAGGCCGGCTCGGCCGCGCCCCAGCCGTTCATGGCGAGCGTCACCACGTCGGGCCCGTCCTCGAGGTAGCCGAGCAGCACCGACCGCTCCTCGCCGCTGCGGCGCCCGGTCGCGGTCAGCCGCATCGTCCCCCACTTGTCGGGCCTGGCGGGCCACAGCCCGCGGCGCCCGCCGGTCACGCGGAACAGGGCGCGGTGCACCTTCCAGGCGGTGACGACGAACCAGCGGGGTGGGACGAACGGGGTCTTCCCACCGGTCGGGACGGGGCTTCGGGTGTCGGTCACGGTGCGCTCCTCGGTCCGGCGCCGCCGTCCGAGGCGTCGGACGAGCAGGCACCGCCAGCGTAGGAAGCACCGGGGCGGCGGCGGCAGGGCCGAAGGTCCAGGTCCGGCGGCCGGAGGTCGTGGCCGCGGTGGCCGTCAGGACAGCAGCGACAGGCCGGCCGCGACAGCGAACCCCACCACGGTGGCCAGGCCGGTGACGTCGCGGGCCTTGCGGGTCGCCTCGGGGACCATCGAGTCGACCAGCATCACCAGGAGCGCGCCGGCGGCGAACCCGTCGATGCCGGCCTGCACGTCGCCGCTCGCCAGGTCGCTGAGCGCGAAGCCGGCGGCGGTGGCCGCGGTGCACACCAGTGCCACCACGGCCCAGAGCGAGAGCACGAACCGCGGCGGACGTCCGGCAGCGCGCATGTCGGACGAGGCGCCCACCGCCTCCGGCAGGTTCGAGACGAAGATCGCCACGAGCAGCGCCAGGCTGACGCCGTCGCCGCGGGCCAGCCCGATGCCGAGCACGAGCTGCTCGGGGACGCCGTCGAGCAGCGCACCCACGGCGAGCGGCGTCCCGGACGACGCACCGCCCTCGCGCCCGCCGCGCGCCTCGACCCGTCGGTCGGCGAGGAAGAAGGCGAGGGCCCCGAGCGCCAGCCCGCCGGCCACCCAGCCCGCGCCGCCGATCCGCAGGCCCTCCTCGGCGAGCTCGAACGCGACGCCCGAGATCAGCGCGCCGGCGCCGAAGCCGAGCACGACGCCGACCACCCGGTCGCCCCACGGCCGCGCGAGCGCGAGCAGGGCCCCCAGCAGCAGCGAGCCCGCCGCGACGGCTCCCCACCCGACGGCCTCCAGCACGAGGCGGTCCTACCCCGGTCCGTACCGCTCACGCACCGAGGAGTCCCACGCCCAGGGCGCGTCGCGGGTCGCGGGGGTGCGGCCGCAGGCGGCCAGCAGGTCCTGCCAGGGGTCGTCGGTGCGCGCGGCGCCGGGGAAGAGCCGGTCGAGGGTGCGGGCGCTCGCCGTGCCGTCGACGCGCAGGGAGACGTCGTGGGCGGTCAGCACGTCCCAGCCGTGGACCGCGGCCTCGACCACGCCCATGGCGGCGAAGCCCGAGGCGTCGGACAACCCGCGCGGGTGGAAGCCGCGACGGTCCGGCGGCGCGGTCGCGACCACGGCGCACAGCAGGCCCGCGGTGGCGTCGAGGCACTCGACGACGCCGGCGGTCCCGGCGGCCGGGTCGGGCCAGAACAGGATCTCCGGGCCCCCCGACTGCCACTGCGGCGGGTCGACGAGCGGCACGTAGGCGCTCTGCGGCGGACGGGTGCCGGACAGCTGCATCGCGTAGAACGCCAGGTCGTCGACCGCGTGGGCGGCGGTGTGGCGGCAGGTCCAGGCGAGCCGGTGCGCGGGGGCGTCCCACGCGTCGTCCGGCAGCCGGCCCAGGCCGTCGAGCACCGCGTCGACCACCCGGCGCAGGTCGTCCGCGTCCGGCACGCCGCGGTCGTCGGTGGTCTGGTCGCTGCTCGTCGTCCGGTCCACGCCGACAGCCCAGCACACCGGCTCAGCCGGTGGGGCGGGCCGCACCGGCGGGTTCGTCCGGCGCCCCCACGCGGCCGCTGCCGGCCACCAGCCCCAGCCGGTCGGCGAGCGCGATGGCGTCGTACGGCGCGCGAACCTTGACGTCGTTGTCGAAGAACACCAGCACCTGCTCGACGTCGGGGTGCTCGCTCCAGGTCCGCACCCGAGCGGCCCAGGCGTCGAGCGCCTCGGGCCCGTAGCCGCTGGTGTACAGCTCCTCGCCGCCGTGCAGCCGGACGTAGACGTGGTCGGAGGTCACCTCGTCGATCACCGGCCACTTCCCGGCCCCGTCCGAGACGACGACCGACACGTCGTGCTCGCGGCACAGCGCGAAGAACTCCTCGGACCGGAACGACTCGTGCCGCACCTCGATCGCGTGCCGGAGGCGCCGGTCGGCGGTGCCCTGGGCGGCCCGGCGCCACGGGTCCTCGCCGAACCGGGCCTCGACCCGCCCGGTCTCGCCCCGCGCGAGCCGCGCGGCCTGGGCGGCGGTGCGAGGCAGCCGGGAGAAGAAGTCGGCGAGCACCTCGGGGGAGAACACGGTGCGGGCGGGCAGCTGCCACAGGAACGGCCCGAGGTGCGGACCGAGGAGCAGCGGCCCGCTGGAGAAGAAGGTGGCCAGCGCCTCGTCGACCCCGCGCAGCTTCTTCATGTGCGTGATGAACCGGCTGCCCTTGACCGCGAGCAGGTGGTCCGGCGGTACGCGGGCGGCCCAGGACCGGTAGCTGCTCGGCCGCTGCAGCGAGTAGAACGAGCCGTTGACCTCGACGGCCCCCATCAGGCCGGAGGCGTGCTCGAGCTCGAGCCGGTGCGGCAGCCCGCGCGGGTAGAAGTCGCCCCGCCAGCCGGCGTAGTTCCAGCCGGAGACGCCGGTGCGGACGGTGGCAGCCACGGGGAGATCCTGTCCCGGACGGGCCGGATCACACCTCTCAGACCCAGCTCGGGAGCCACATCCGCAGCTGCCACTGCTGGTAGGGGATGGTCTCGCCGGTCCAGATCGGCCAGAAGAACGCGGACACCAGCACCGCCACGACGACGAACCCGCCCGCGAGCAGGGCACCGGTCGTGCGCCGCGACGGCGGTGCGTCGCGCGGGCCGAGCACGAGGCCGAGCACGTAGGCCAGCCCGAGCACGAGGAACGGCTCGAACGCCACGGCGTAGAAGGAGTAGATGGTGCGCTCGGGGTACAGGAACCACGGCAGCCAGCCGGCGGCGAACGCGCCGAGCAGGGCGCCGGCGCGCCAGTCGCGGCGCAGCAGCCAGCAGACCAGGAGCACGGCCAGCGACAGGGACGCGGCCCACCAGATCACCGGGTTGCCCAGCGAGGTGATGGCCTCGGAGCAGGTGTCGACCGCGCAGCCGTGCTCACCGCGCTTCGGGCTCTCGTAGAAGAACGAGGTCGGACGCCCCTGGAAGATCCACGCCCACGGCTTGGCCTCGTACGGGTGGTCGGAGGCCAGGCCCGTGTGGAACTCGAGCATGTCGGCGTGGTAGTGCCACAGCGAGCGCAGGACGCCGGGAACCGGTGCGTCCGAGGGGTTCTCGCTCGCCCAGTTGCGGTAGTACCCGCCGTCGGACCGCATCCAGCCGACCCAGGACGCGAGGTAGGTCAGCGCCATCACCGGCAGCATCAGCAGCGCCGCAGGGATGCCGTCCCGCACGACCATCGCCGTCCACGGCGCCCGGACGCCCGCGGCGCGGCGGGCACCGAGGTCCCACAGCACGGTCATCAGGCAGAAGGCGGCGGCGAAGTAGAGCCCGGACCACTTCACTCCCACGGCCAGCCCGAGGCAGACCGCCGCCGCGAGCCGCAGCGGCCGCACCCCGAGCCAGGGCCCCAGGGCTCCCGGCCCCGCGCGTCCGGCGGCGACCAGCCGCGCCAGCCTCTCCCTGGACCGGTCGCGGTCGATCACGAGCAGGGCGAAGGCGCAGAGCACCCAGAAGGACAGGAAGATGTCGAGCAGGCTGGTGCGGCTGTGCACCAGGTGGTGGCCGTCGACCGCGAGCAGCAGCCCGGCGGCGCACCCGAGCAGCGTCGAGCCCAGCAGGCGGCGCCCGGTCCGGGCGATGATCAGCACCATCAGGGTGCCGACGACGGCCGCACCGAAGCGCCAGCCGAACGAGGAGTCGATGCCGAACAGCCACTCGCCCGACGCGATCATCCACTTGCCGACCGGCGGGTGGACGGCGCGGTCGCCCGCCTCGAGGTAGATCTCGGTGTTGCCGGTCGTGAACCGCCGGTCCGACTCCTCCGGCCACTGGTTCTCGAAACCGTTCTGCCACAGCGTGTACGCCTGCTTGACGTAGTAGGTCTCGTCGAACACCAGCTTGTGCGGGTGCTGCAGGTGCCAGAACCGCATCGCGCCGGCGAGCAGCGTCACCAGCAGCGGGCCGACCCAGCCCCAGAACCGGTCGGACGGGCCACCTCCCAGCAGGTGGCGCCGCAGCCGGCCCTCGCCGGCCGTCCCCGCCGTCGCACCGCGGGCCGTCGTCGCGTCGGCGCCCGTCCGGTGGCGGACGTCGACGGCCGCCCCCTGTGCGCTCACCCCGGCATCGTAGGCGGCGGTCACCACGCCGGGCTGACGGCTGCGAGGATCGACCCGTGACGCCCGCCGATCCCCCTCCCACCGGCCGAGGAGCAGGCGGCCCGGGCCGGCTCGTGCTCGCCGCGACCCCCATCGGCGACCCGCTCGACGCGCCCGCCCGCCTGGCCCGCCTGCTCGCCGAGGCCGACGTCGTGGCGGCCGAGGACACCCGGCGGCTGCGCCGGCTCACCGGCGCGCTGGGCGTGGTGCCCTCCGGACGGGTGGTGAGCCACCACGAGCACAACGAGGCGACCTCGACCCCCGAGCTGGTCGCGATGGCGCTCGAGGGGGCGACGGTCGCGCTGGTCACCGACGCCGGGATGCCGTCGGTGAGCGACCCCGGCTACCGGCTCACCCGGGCGATGGTCGACGCCGGCGTGCCTGTCACGACCGTGCCGGGGCCGTCCGCGGCGCTGGCGGCGCTGGCCGTGAGCGGCCTGCCGACCGACCGGTTCTGCTTCGAGGGCTTCCTGCCGCGCAAGGGCGGCCAGCGCGCCCGCGCGCTGTCGGCGCTCGCCGACGAGCGCCGCACGATGGTCTTCTTCGAGGCGCCGCACCGCTGCGCCCAGGCGCTGGAGGCGATGGCCGAGGCGTTCGGGCCGCAGCGACCGGCGGCCCTGTGCCGCGAGCTGACCAAGACCTACGAGGAGGTCGTGCGGGGGACGCTGGCCGAGCTGGCCGCCTGGGCGGGCTCCCGCGAGGTGCGCGGCGAGGTGAGCCTGGTGGTCGCCGGCGCCGACCCGTCCGAGGCCGACCCGGAGGCGCTGGTCGCCGAGGTGGTGCGGCGCTCGGCGGACGGCGAGCGGCTCAAGGACGCCGCCAAGGCGGTGGCGGCGGCGCACGGCGTCCCGGCCCGTGGTCTGTACGACGCCGCGCTGCAGGCGCGTCGATAGCCTCTGGCGATGGAGTTCCGCCGGATCGCCGGGCTGCCGCCGTACGTCTTCACGATCATCGACGGGCTCAAGACCGAGGCCCGCAGGGCCGGGCGCGACGTGGTCGACCTCGGCTTCGGCAACCCCGACATCCCCTCGCCGGCGCTCGCGGTCGAGAAGCTCGCCGAGGCGGCGCACAACACCCGCAACCACCGGTACTCCTCCTCCCGCGGCATCCCGAAGCTGCGCCAGGCGGTGGCCGCGCTGTACCGGCGGCGGTTCGGGGTCGAGCTCGACCCCGACACCGAGGTGATCTCGACCATCGGCGCCAAGGAGGGCTTCAGCCACCTGATGTGGGTGCTGCTGCAGCCCGGCGACGCCGCGCTCGTCCCGTCGCCGTCGTACCCGATCCACATCTGGGGCCCGTACTTCGCCGGCGCCGACGCCCGCCAGGTGGCGATCGGGCCCAAGGCGGACGGCACCGGCGACGAGGACTACGTCAGCAACGTGATGGAGGCGTGGGAGTACGGCTGGCCCAAGCCGCGCGTGGTCGTGCTGTCCTTCCCGCACAACCCGACCACCACGACCGTCGAGCTCGCCGACCTGCAGCGGCTGGTCGACTGGGCGCGCGAGCGCGAGGTGGTGCTCGTGCACGACTTCGCCTACGCCGAGACCGCTTTTGACGGCTGGCTGCCGCCCTCGATCCTGCAGTGCGAGGGTGCCAAGGAGGTCGCGGTCGAGCTGTACTCGATGACCAAGTCGTTCTCGATGGCCGGGTGGCGGGTCGCGTTCATGGTCGGGAACCCCGAGGTCGTGCAGGCGCTCGCGAAGCTGAAGAGCTACCTCGACTACGGCACCTTCCAGCCGATCCAGATCGCCGCGACGGTCACCCTCGACGAGGCGGTCGACTACCCGCTGGAGGTCAACGAGGTCTACCAGCGCCGCCGCGACGCGCTGTGGGACGGCCTGCAGCGCGTGGGCTGGGACATCCCGAAGCCGCGCGGGACGATGTTCGCCTGGGCCCGCATCCCCGAGCCGTACCGCGACCTCGGCTCGATCGGCTTCGCCACCAAGCTGGTCACCGACTGCGACGTCGCCGTCTCGCCCGGCGTGGGCTTCGGGCCGCAGGGCGACGGCTTCGTGCGCTTCGCGCTGATCGAGAACGAGCACCGCATCGCCCAGGCCGCCCGCTCGCTGCGGCGCGGGCTGCCGGGTCTGCGCTGACCCGGGCCGGACCGGTCGGACGCATCGTCCCCAACCCCCGGACACCGGGCACCGCAGCGGGTTAGCGTCGGGGAGAGGTCGACCCGGACGGTCCGGGACCCTCCACCAGGGGTGACGATGAGCGGGACGCCGTGGGAGCGGCGGGAGCGCGTCGGCGACGCGGGTCCCGCCTCGGCGGCCCTGGACTCGCTGGCCCGTCCCGCGCAGCTGATCGGCTGGTTCTCCCTGCTCGGCGGGCTGCTCGGCACCGTCAACCTCGGCGTGGACGGCGTCCTGCGGCCGGGTGGCTGGACGCTGCTCTACGCGGGCGTGATGACCGCGCTGGTGCTGCTGGGTGCCACGTTGCTGCTCACCCGGGGCCTCGCACCACGGCTGCTGCCGCTGGTCGTGCTGAGCGGGCACCTGGTCTACGTCGTGGTGACCTTCTGCGTCGTCGACGCCGAGCTGTTCGCCACCCCGCTGATGCTGCTGTTCAGCGTCCTCACCGGCTCGCTCGTGCTCGGCCTGCGCACCTTCGTGCTCAACTGCCTGCTGGTCGTGCCGGTGCTGGCCGTGGCGATGAGCCCCCGGTACGACGACCCGGTCGGCCTCGGCGTCCAGGTGGTCGTGCACGCCTCGATCCTGGTGATCACCGCCGTCGGGGTGTTCCTGCTCCGCCGCCGTGCCGAGCAGCTGCTCGAGCGCACCTGGCAGCTGTCGCGCACCGACGAGCTCACCGGGCTGCCGAACCGCCGCCAGGTCAGCGAGCGCGCCCCCGAGCTGGTCGCCCGGGCCCGCCGCAGCGGCGAGATGGTGGCCGTCCTCGTGCTCGACGTCGACCGGTTCAAGAGCGTCAACGACGAGCACGGCCACGCCGTGGGCGACGCCGTGCTGCGCGAGGTCGGACGGGCGCTGATGGCCGAGGTGCGGGCCGACGAGCTCGCCGCCCGCACCGGCGGCGAGGAGATGCTGGTGGTGGCCTGCGTGCCCGACCTGGTCGAGGCCACCCGGCTCGCCCAGCGGCTGCAGGAGGCCGTGCGCGGGTGCGCCAGCCCGGTGCCGGTCACCTGCTCGACCGGTCTCGCCGTCGGCCGCCCGCCGGCCGGGGCCGACGCCGCCGGCTGGCTCTGGCACCGCGTCGACGTCGCCGACGGCGCGATGTACCGCGCCAAGCGCGAGGGCCGCGACCGGGTGGTGGTCGACGGCGCCCGCGCCGACGTCGCGCTCGACGGCGCCCCCTGACCCCTTGACGTATCGACTCTCGATACGTCATCGTCGGGTCATGGGCATATCGAAGAACGATGCGGCCGCGGGATCGCGGCCGTACCTGGGCACCCGCGGGTTCCGGTGGGTCGGGCGGCTGCTGGCGGTCGCGGGCATCGCGGCGGCGGTCGCCGGTCCGGCCTACGCCGTCAACGGCGCGACGCAGGCGCCCGGGGCGGTCGAGGTCACCGCCGCCCTGCGGCCGGACCGCGAGGCGATGGAGCCGTTCCAACGCGAGGACGTCCTGGCCGGCGACCAGGCGGCCGACGGCGTGCTCGTCCTGGACGACGGGGAGGTGGTGGTGTCGGCAGCGGGCTCGACGGTCCCCGAGCAGCTGCTCGCGCGCGGCGACTCCGCCCTGCTCGGCCTCACCGTCGGCGCGGCGGCGCTGCTGCTGCTCCCGGTGCTGACCTCGATCCGCGAGGGCGAGCCGTTCCGGCCCGGTCACGCGCGCCGGTTCTCGGTGCTCGCCGGGGTCGTGGCGGTGTACGGCGTCGCCGGCCCGCTGCTTCCGGCGGCCGCCACGTCCTCGGTGCTGCACCGCACCGGGCTGTCGCAGACCCGGGTCTTGGAGCCGGACGGTGCCATCTTCGGCCTGCTGCCGTTCGTCGTCGTGGTGGGGCTGCTCGTCCTGGCCGAGGCGTTCCGCCGTGGCGAGCAGCTCGCCGACGACGTCGAGGGGCTGGTGTGACACCGGCCGGCACGCCCGAGGACCCCCACCGCGTGGTCTGCCACCTCGACGCCCTGCTGGCCGAGCGCGGCATGACGCTCACCGAGCTCGCCGAGCGCGTCGGCGTCACCGTCGTGAACCTGTCGGTGATGAAGAACGACCGCGCCCGGGCGGTGCGCTACTCCACCCTCACCGCGATCTGCGACGTCCTGGGCTGCCAGCCCGGCGACGTCCTGTCGGTGCGGCCGAGGCCCGGCGTCCGCGCCGCCGGTGCTCGGAACCGCCTGGACGGGCCTCACTAGGCTTGAGCGCATGACCCACGTCCTGTCCGCCGTCGCCTGGCCGTACGCCAACGGCCCTCGCCACATCGGCCACGTCGCCGGTTTCGGTGTGCCGTCCGACGTCTTCAGCCGGTACATGCGGATGGCGGGTCACGAGGTCCTGATGGTGTCCGGCACCGACGAGCACGGGACGCCGATCCTGGTGCAGGCCGACAAGGAGGACGTCACCGCGCGCGAGCTCGCCGACCGCAACAACGCGGTGATCGTCGACGACCTCGTCGGCCTCGGCCTGTCCTACGACCTGTTCACGCGCACCACGACCGGGAACCACTACGAGGTCGTGCAGGAGATGTTCCGCACGGTGCGCGACAACGGGTACATGGTCGAGCAGACGACGCAGGGTGCCGTCTCGCCGTCGACCGGCCGCACCCTGCCCGACCGCTACATCGAGGGCACCTGCCCGATCTGCGGCTACGGCGAGGCGCGCGGCGACCAGTGCGACAACTGCGGCAACCAGCTCGACCCCACCGACCTGATCGACCCCCGCAGCAAGATCAACGGCGAGACGCCGGAGTTCATCGAGACCCAGCACTACCTGCTCGACCTGCCCGCGCTCGCCGACGCCCTGCACGAGTGGCTCGACGGGCGCGAGGCGTCGGGCACCTGGCGCCCCAACGTGATCCGGTTCTCCAAGAACATCCTCGACGAGATCCGCCCGCGGGCGATGACGCGCGACATCGACTGGGGCATCCCGGTGCCGGGCTGGGAGGACCAGCGGACCAAGAAGCTCTACGTCTGGTTCGACGCGGTGGTCGGGTACCTGTCGGCGACGGTCGAGTGGGCCCGCCGGCAGGGGACGCCCGAGCGCTGGCGCGAGTGGTGGAACGACCCCGACGCCCTGGCCTACTACTTCATGGGCAAGGACAACATCGTCTTCCACTCCCAGATCTGGCCGGCCGAGCTGCTCGCCTACAACGGCCGGGGCTCGCGCGGCGGCGAGCCGGGGACCTTCGGCGTCCTCAACCTGCCCACCGAGGTGGTGTCGTCGGAGTTCCTCACGATGGGGGACCAGCAGTTCTCCTCGAGCCGCGGGCACGTGCTGTTCGTCGGCGACTTCCTGGAGAAATACGGCCCGGACGCGCTGCGCTACTACATCTGCGCCGCAGGGCCCGAGACCTCCGACGCCGCGTTCACCTGGGGCGAGTTCGTCACCCGCAACAACTCCGAGCTGGTGGCGGGCTGGGGCAACCTGGTGAACCGCACCGCGACGATGGTCGCGAAGAGCTTCGGGGAGATCCCGGCCGCCGGCGAGCTGGAGCAGGTCGACGAGGACGTGATCGCCGTCGTGCGAGCGGGTTTCGCGTCCGTCGGTGGTCTGATCGGGCGGCACCGGCTGCGCGCCGCGATCGCCGAGGCGATGCGCGTCGTCGGCGAGGTGAACAAGTACCTCACCGCCACCGAGCCCTACAAGATGAAGGACGAGTCGCAGCGCGAGCGGCTCGCGACGGTGCTGCACGTCGCCGTGCAGTGCGTCAGCGACTGCAACCTGCTGCTGGCGCCGTTCCTGCCGCACGCGACCAACGCGGTGCACCGCACCCTCGGCGGCGAGGGCGACCTGGTCCCGATGCCGGTGGTCGAGCAGGTCGACGAGCTCGACCCGGGTTCGGGCGCCGGCCTCACGACCTACCCCGTCATCACCGGCGAGTACTCGTCCACGCCGCGGTGGGAGAGCCGTCCGGTCGTGGCCGGGACGCCGGTCGCGAAGCCGTCACCGCTGTTCCGCAAGCTCGACCCCGCGGTCACCGACGACCGCGGCTGGCCCGGCTGACCGACCGTGGCGGAGCGCCAGCGCCGCAGCGACGCCCACGTGCGGCCGCCGCTGCCCGAGCCGCTGCCGGTGGTGGGCGGCGGCGTGGTCGACGACCACACCCACCTCGACCACGAGGCCGACGACGCCACGGTCCGGGCGCTGCTGCTGGCGGCCGAGCGCGCCGGCGTGCCGCGGTCGGTGCAGATCGGCTGCGACCTGGACGCCGCGCGGTGGACCGTCGGTGCCGTCGAACGGTTCCCGCAGCTGGTCGGCGGCGTGGCGCTGCACCCGAACCTGGCGCCGCGGCTGGCAGCCGAGGGCACCCTCGACGACGCCCTCGCCGAGATCGAGCGGCTCGCCGCCCACCCGCGGGTGCGGGTCGTCGGGGAGACCGGCATGGACCGGTTCCGCACCGACCACGACGACCCCGCGGCGGCGCGGGCCCAGGAGGGCTCGTTCCGGGCGCACGTCGAGATGGCCAAGCGTCTCGGGCTGCCGCTGCAGATCCACGACCGCGACAGCCACGACGACGTCCTGCGGGTGCTGCGCGAGGAGGGCGCGCCCGACCGGACGGTGTTCCACTGCTTCTCCGGCGATGCTGAGATGGCGCGGTTCTGCGCCGCCCAGGGCTGGTACCTGTCCTTCGCCGGCGTCCTGACCTTCAAGAACGCGGGCGACCTGCGCGAGGCGCTGCGCGCCGTCCCGCTCGAGCAGGTCCTGGTCGAGACCGACGCCCCGTACCTCACCCCCGCCCCCTACCGCGGCCGCCCGAACGCGGGGTACCTCGTCCCGCTCACGGTCCGGACGATGGCCGAGGTCCTCGACCGCCCCCTGGAGGACGTCTGCGCCGCCCTCGCCACCACGAGCGAGGAGCTCTACGGGCCGTGGTGAGGTGTGGCGCCCCGACACAGGGCTGACGACGGACGCACAGCGCCCGCCGGAACTGAGCGGGGTGTGACGCGACCACACGCAGCCCGGCGCGCGGCCGCTCCTGGAGGCCCGAGCGAGGCGAGCGCTGCGAGCGAGCCGAGGGCCGAAGGTGCGGCCACCAGGCGCGCCGGGCACGGGCGAGCGGAGCGAGCCCCGAGAGCGCGAGGTGCGGCCACCAGGCGCGCCGGGCACGGGCGAGCGGAGCGAGCCTCGACAACACAGTGCGGATGCACTGTTTGTCCGGATCGATTTCGCGGTCGGTCTCGATTCGGTTACGGTGGCTCGGTTGGCCGGGGCCGGGGAAGCCTCGGGCGACGGCACCTGACGCTGCGTCGGGCCGCGCCGGTGACCTGCCGGGACGGCCTGGATGACGGGGCGTCCTTCGCCACGTGAGCCGTTCGGGGACGCTCGTGGGCGTCGCCCCCTGCCGTGGCCCGCGACCGGTGCCCGGAGAGCTCGACGTCAGGAAACCCGTGTTCTCTCTCCCGTCCGGACGCGCCGCCCGCATCGCGGGCCAGGCAGCCGTCCTGTCCGTCCTCGTGGGCGGCACCGCCGCCTACGCGACGAACGACAACACCGTGCAGCTCACCGTCGACGGCAAGACCTCCGAGGTCAGCACCTTCGGCTCCGCCTCCGTCGAGGAGGTCCTCGCCGAGGCCGACGTCGAGGTCGGTGACCGCGACCTGGTCGCTCCCTCCCTCGACACCGAGGTGGGCGACGGCAGCGAGGTCGTCGTGCAGTACGCGCGCCGGCTCGTCGTCACCGTCGACGGCGAGGAGCGGACCTACTGGACCACCGCCCTCACCGTGGACGAGGCCCTCGAGGACCTCGACCTGCGGGCCGACGGCGCCTGGATCTCGGCGTCGCGCTCGTCGCGGGTGGACCGGTCCGGCCTCGAGCTGGAGATGCTGACCCCCAAGGACGTGACCGTCGTCGCCGACGGCGCTACCACCGCGGTCACCTCCACCTCGCGCGACGTCACCGCGCTGCTGGACGAGCTGGGCATCGTGCTCGACGCCGACGACACCACCAAGGTCCCGGGCACCGCGCCGCTGGCCGACGGCATGGTCGTCGACGTCGACCGGATCTCGGTCGACCGCGTCACCGAGACCGTGAGCGTCCCGCCGCCCACCACCGAGCAGAAGACCGACGACCTGCTCAAGGGCCAGACCAAGGTCGTGTCCGAGGGCACCGCCGGCACCGTCGTCGAGGTGTGGCGGGTCAGCACCATCGACGGCGTGGTCACCGGCAGCAAGAAGATCTCCAGCACCCAGACCGTGGCCCCGAAGCCGAAGGTCGTGCAGGTCGGCACCAAGGTCAAGGCCGCGACGCCGGCCCCCGCGCCGTCCCCGTCGTCGTCGTCCTCCTCGCCCTCGCCGTCGAAGCCGAGCTCCCCGCCGGTCGCGACCGGCAGCGTGTGGGACCGGCTGGCGCAGTGCGAGTCCGGTGGCAACTGGTCGATCAACACCGGCAACGGCTACTACGGCGGCCTGCAGTTCAACCTCGGCACCTGGCGCGCCTACGGCGGCACGGGCTACCCGCACGAGAACTCGCGCGAGACCCAGATCGCCGTGGCGACCCGGCTGCACGCCGAGCGGGGCTTCAACCCCTGGCCGGCCTGCGCCGACAAGCTCGGCCTGCGCTGAGCGAGCCCACCACCCCTGACGGCCTGCTGGGTCCCGGAGACATCCGGGACCTGGCGGGCCGTCTCGGCGTCCGCCCGACCAAGACCCTCGGGCAGAACTTCGTCGTGGACGCCAACACGGTCCGCTCGATCGTGCGCCGCTCCGGCGTCGGGCCGGACGACGTCGTCGTCGAGGTCGGGCCCGGGCTGGGGTCGCTCACCCTCGGCCTGCTCGACGTGTGCGCCTCGGTGGTCACGGTCGAGGTCGACCCGGTGCTGGCCGCCGAGCTGCCCCGCACCGTGCGCACCCGCCGCCCCGACCGCGCCGACGCCCTCACCGTCCTGACGGCCGACGCCCTGGCCGTCACCGAGCTGCCCGGCCCGCCACCGACGGCGCTGGTGGCGAACCTGCCGTACAACGTCGCCGTCCCGGTGCTGCTGTCCTTCCTCGAGCGCTTCGGGTCGCTCACCACCGCCCTGGTGATGGTGCAGTCCGAGGTGGCCGACCGGCTCGCCGCCGGCCCCGGCAGCCGCACCTACGGCGTCCCGTCGGTCAAGGCCGCCTGGTGGGCCGAGGTCACGCGCGCCGGAGCGGTCGGCCGGTCGGTGTTCTGGCCGGTGCCGAACGTCGAGTCCGCGCTGGTGCGGCTGGTCCGCCGGCCCGAGCCGCCGGCGGACGTGCCGCGCGAGGAGGTCTTCGCCGTCGTGGACGCCGCCTTCGCGCAGCGGCGCAAGACCCTGCGAGCGGCGCTCGCGCGCTGGGCGGGCAGCCCCGCCGCCGCCGAGACCGCGCTGCGCGCAGCGGGTGTCGACCCGCAGTGGCGCGGCGAGCGGCTCACGGTCGAGCAGTTCGCCGCCATCGCGGGTGCGCGACCCCGTCCCTGACCATCTAGGGTCAGGACGTGGAGCTCCCCTCGTGACCAGCGGGTCGGACGTCCACGTCCGGGTGCCTGCCAAGGTCAACCTGGCGCTGTCGGTGGGCCCGCCGGGCCCCGACGGCTTCCACGAGCTCGCGACCGTGTTCCAGGCCGTCTCGCTGTACGACGACCTGGTGGCGTCGCCGGCCGACGACGTGACCGTCGAGGTGGTCGGCCCCGACGCCGGGCGGGTCCCGGCCGACGGCACCAACCTCGCCGTCCGCGCCGCGCAGCTGCTGGCCGACCGGGCAGGCGTCTCCGAGGGCGTGGCGCTGCGCGTGCACAAGCGGATCCCGGTCGCGGGCGGCATGGCGGGCGGCTCGGCCGACGCCGCCGGGGCGCTGCTGGCCTGCGACGCGCTGTGGCGCACCGGCCTGGCCCGCGACGAGCTGCGCGAGCTGTGCGGCGAGCTCGGCTCCGACGTCCCGTTCGCGCTGGTCGGCGGCACCGCCGTCGGCACCGGCCGGGGCGACCGGGTCACCCCGGCCCTGGCCCGCGGCGAGTACCACTGGGTGCTGGCCGTGGCGGAGGAGGGCCTGTCGACGCCGGCCGTCTACGCCGAGTGCGACCGGCTGCGCGAGGGACGCGACCTGCCCGCGCCCTCGGTGCATCCGGAGGTGATGCAGGCGCTGCGCACCGGCGACGCCGCCGCTCTGGGGGCCGCCCTGCACAACGACCTGCAGCCCGCGGCGCTCAGCCTCGCGCCCTACCTCGAGCGCACCCTCGAGGTCGGGCGTGGCGAGCGCGCGCTGGGCGGCGTGGTCTCCGGGTCCGGACCGACCGTGGCCTTCCTCGTCCCCGACGCCGAGGCCGCCCTCGACCTGTCCGTCGCGCTGTCGGCGTCCGGCACCTGCCGCTCGGTCGAGCGTGCGACCGGCCCGGTCGCCGGGGCCCGCCTGGTCGAGCCCGTCGTCCACCGCTGAGCCGATAACCGCAGCGGCGCAGCACCGTTCGACGCTCCGCGCAACTCGGACGATCCACCCGGCCGGCGACCCGGACTCGGCGCGCGTGGCGCCCGATCGCGGGTGAGGCTTGACCGGTGACCGCCGCGCCCACCAGCCGCCGCCCGTCCGAGGACGAGGCCCAGCGCCTCGTCGAGCGGGTCGCCGCCGAGCGCTTCGGCTGGGAGAGCCTGCGGCCCGGTCAGGCCGATGCGGCGGTCGAGCTGGTGCAAGGACGCGACGCCCTGGTGGTGATGCCGACCGGGTACGGCAAGTCGGCCGTGTACCAGCTGGCCGGGCTCGCGATGCCCGGCCCGACGGTGGTCGTGTCGCCGCTGATCGCCCTGCAGCACGACCAGGTCTCGGCGCTGCAGCAGACCGGCGTGCGCGACGCCGTGGTGGTCAACTCCGCACAGGACCGCGCGAGCACCGAGCAGGCGTGGGAGGCGCTGGGTGCCGGTGACGCCGAGTTCGTGTTCCTGGCCCCCGAGCAGCTCGCCCGCCCGGACGTCGTCGAGCGGCTGCGCGACCTGCGCCCGTCGCTGCTGGTGGTCGACGAGGCGCACTGCGTGTCGCGCTGGGGGCACGACTTCCGGCCCGAGTACCTGCGGCTCGGCGAGGTGGTGGAGGCGCTCGACCACCCGGTGGTGGCCGGCCTCACCGCGACCGCGGCGCCGCCCGTGCGGGAGGAGGTGGTCGAGCGGCTCGGCATGCGCGACCCGTTCGTGCTCGTCGCCGGGTTCGACCGGCCGAACCTGTTCCTGGAGGTGGAGCGGGCGCACGACGCCGCCGACAAGCGCGAGCGGGTGCTGCTGCGGGCCGCCACGGCCGCCAAGCCAGGGCTGCTGTACGTCGCCACCCGGCGCGACGCCGAGTCGTACGCGGACGAGCTGGCCGGCCTGGGGCTCGACGTCGCGGCGTACCACGCGGGCCTGCGCGCCGGCGACCGCCGCTCGGTGCACGAGCGGTTCTCGTCCGGCGACCTGGACGTGGTCGTCGCCACGTCCGCGTTCGGGATGGGCATCGACAAGGCCGACGTGCGCTTCGTCGTGCACGCCTCGGTGACGGACTCGCTCGACTCGTACTACCAGGAGGTCGGGCGCGCGGGCCGCGACGGCGACGACGCGCTGGCCTCGCTGTTCTACCGGCCCGAGGACCTCGGGCTGCAGCGGTTCCTCGGGTCGGGCGGCGCCGACCAGGACGCGCTGAGGAGGGTGGGGCGCGTGCTCCGCGGTGGCGAGCGGGTGTCGCGCAAGGAGATCCGATCGCGCTCGCGGCTCAGCGCCGCCAAGGTCACGTCGGCGGTGAACCTGCTGGAGCAGGCCGGGGCCGTCGAGGTCGACAGCCGTGGGGTGGCCTGGGTCGAGGGCGTCGCCCCGGCGCGGGCGGTGCGCGAGGCGGTGGAGGTCGCCGAGGCGCGGCGGCGGGCCGAGCGGTCGCGGCTGGAGATGCTGCGCGGGTACGCCGAGACCACGTCGTGCCGGCGGCGGTACCTGCTGGCCTACTTCGGCGAGGAGCTGCCCGAGCCCTGCGGCCGGTGCGACACCTGCCGCGACGGCACGGCCGCGGAGGCCGAGCGTGCCGTGGTGCCGCAGGACGCCCCGGAGGGCCTGGTCGTCGACGCCCGCGTGCGGCACCGCGAGTGGGGCGACGGCGTGGTGATGTCGGTCGAGGCCGACCGGGTCACGGTGCTGCTGGAGGAGCAGGGCTACCGCACGCTCGCCCTCGACGCCCTGGCCGGCTCGGACATCCTCGAGGTCGTCGACGCCTGAGCGACCGGTGCCCGACGGCCGGTCCGGTGTCCGGGGTCGCGGGCCGCTGCTGCGAGGATGGTGCACGCCATGGCCCACCTGCTGAACGCCGAGAACGCGACCGTCGTCCTGGCCGCCCGCACCGTCCTGGACGGCGTCAGCCTCGGGCTCGACGACGGCGACCGGGTCGGCGTGGTCGGCCGCAACGGCGACGGCAAGACCACCCTGCTGCGGACGCTGATGAAGCGGCAGGACCTCGACGGCGGCCGCGTCACCCACAGCCGCGGCCTGCGCGTCGGCTACCTCGACCAGGCCGACCTGCAGCCCGACGGCTCTGTGCTGGAGAACGTGCTCGGGCCGCAGCGGCTCGCGTCCGGCACCCACACCTGGGCCGGCGACCCGGCCGTGCGGGCGGTGCTGCACGGGCTGCTCAGCGACATCGAGGCCGCCGTGCCCGGCGGGTACGACGCCCCGGTGTCGCAGCTGTCCGGCGGGCAGCGCCGTCGGGTGGCGCTGGCCACCGTGCTGCTCGGCGACCACGACCTGCTCGTGCTCGACGAGCCCACCAACCACCTCGACGTCGAGGGCGTGGCCTGGCTGGCCGAGCACCTGCGCACCCGGTGGCCGTCCGGGCGCGGCGCCCTGCTCGTCGTCACCCACGACCGGTGGTTCCTGGACGCGGTCTGCACCGCGACCTGGGAGGTGCACGACGGCGTCGTCGACGCCTACGAGGGCGGCTACGCGGCCTACGTGCTGGCCCGCGCCGAGCGCGCCCGGGTGTCGGCCGTGACCGACGAGCGCCGGCAGAACCTGCTGCGCAAGGAGCTCGCCTGGCTGCGCCGCGGCCCGCCGGCCCGCACCTCCAAGCCGAAGTTCCGCATCGACGCCGCCACCGCCCTGGTGGCCGACGAGCCGCCGCCGCGCGACGCCGTCGAGCTGCTCGCGACGGCCTCCGCGCGGCTCGGCAAGGACGTCGTCGACCTCGAGGACGTCACCTTCGCCGTCGGCTCCGGCGAGGAGCGCCGGACGCTGCTGCAGGACGTGACCTGGCGGCTCGCCCCGGGCGACCGCGTCGGTGTCGTCGGGGTCAACGGGTCGGGCAAGACCACCGTGCTGCGGCTGCTAGCCGGCCAGGTCGTCCCGGACGACGGGCGCGTGCGGCGGGGCAGCACGGTGCGGATGGGGGTCCTGACCCAGCACCTGCGCGAGCTCGACGAGATCGCCGACCTGCGCGTCGTCGAGGCGGTGCAGCGCGAGAAGGGTGCGGTGCAGGTCGGAGGCCGAGAGGTCAGCGCGAGCCAGCTCGTCGAGCGTCTGGGCTTCACCGGCGAGCGTGCCTGGACGCCGGTCGCCGACCTGTCGGGAGGGGAGCGACGCCGGCTCGCCCTCGTGAGACTCCTTGTGCACGAACCGAACGTACTGCTGCTGGACGAACCGACCAACGACCTCGACACCGACACGCTGGCCGCCCTGGAGGACCTGCTCGACGGCTGGGCCGGGACGCTCGTCGTGGTCTCGCACGACCGGTACCTGCTGGAGCGGGTGTGCGACCGCCAGGTGGCCATGCTCGGCGACGGCCGGATCCGCGACCTGCCCGGTGGGGTCGAGGAGTACCTCGTGCTGAGGGCGGGGGACGCGGGCGCGGCGGCGTCGGCGCCTGCGGCGGCGGCCGGTGGTGATCCGGCAGGCGCCCGGCCCGCGACCTCCTCGGCGCAGGCGCGGGTGGCCCGCAAGGAGCTGGCCCGGCTGGAGCGGGCGATCGAGCGGCTGGACGCGCGCCAGCGGGCGCTGCACGACCAGATGGCCGCCGCGGCGACCGACCACGAGCGGGTGCTGGCCCTGGACGCCGAGCTGCGCGGCGTGCTGTCGGAGAAGGAGCAGCTCGAGGAGGAGTGGCTCGAGGCGGCCGAGGCCGCGGGCTGATCTCTGTCGACGGTCGGGTCGACGGTCGGGTCGACGGTCCGGTTCGACGGTCCGGTTCGACGGTCGTCGACGGTCCGGTTGACGGTCGGAGCGCGGGCTGCGGAGGATGGGCGGACGGGGTGGCCGGGACCGGTCACCACCTCAGCCATCGGGGGAGCCTCCATGACCATCGCCGCCGACGCCCCGGCGTCCCGCCGGATCCCGCCCGCCGCCGCCCTGCGACCCGGGCTCGTGGCGCTGGTGACGGCGATCGTGGTGAACGTCGTCATCGTCGTCGTGGGGCGTGCCGTCGGCGCCGACCTCGAGGTGACCCAGGGCGGCCGGACGACCGAGGTCGGCATCCCCGCCGTGATGACGATGACCGTGGGCCCGCTCGTGGTCGGCACGGTCGCGCTCGCCGTGGCCGGGCGCTGGGGCGCGCACGCCTGGCACCTGCTGGCGTGGGCCGGGCTGGCGATCGGGGTGCTCACCGCGGCGCTGCCGCTGCTGTCGGACGCCTCGACCCCCACCCGGCTGACGCTGGCGATCATGCACGTGGCCGTCGGGCTGGCGTTCTTCCTCGCGGTGCGCAGCGCGCTGCCGGCCGAGGCCCGGGCGGCCGTCACCGGCTGAGCGGCTCGGTTCGGTGGTGCGGTGCGTCAGCCGTCGAACGGGGCGACCAGGCGGCGCAGCGTGCGCACCAGGCCGTCGCGCTCGTCGTCGCCGAGCTGCCCCAGCAGCTGGTGCTCGCGCCTGATCAGGTCGGCCACCGCGGAGTCGACCCGCTCGCGTCCGGCGTCGGTGAGCCGCACCAGCACCCCCCGCCGGTCGCCCGGGTCGGGGAACCGCTGCACCAGACCCTGGCCCGCCAGCCGGTCGACGCGGTTCGTCATCGTCCCGCTGGTCACCAGCGTCTGGGTCACCAGCTGCCCGGGGGTGAGCTGGTACGGCCGGCCCGCCCGGCGCAGCGCCGCGAGCACGTCGAACGCCCACGACTCCAGGCCGTGCGCGGCGAAGGCGTCGCGGCGGGCGCGGTCGAGGTGACGGGAGAGCCGGTCGACCCGGGAGAGCACCTCGAGCGGCGACACGTCGAGGTCGGGACGCTCGCGGCGCCAGGCCGCGACGATCCGGTCGACCTCGTCCGCGGCAGTCACCGGCCCAGGATAGGTGGCCCATCAAGAATCTCGACGCCGAGACTCTTGACGCGCGTCAGCAGGTCGCCAGGGCTGCCTCCTGCTCGGCCTGCAGCGGCGCGACGGCGTCGTTGGCGAGCGTGATCTCGTTCAGCGGGTAGGTGCCCGGGCCCGAGCCCGTGGCGAACAGCCGCTCCTGCTCGACGTACAGCCCGAGCACCTCCACCTGCAGCCGCGCGACCTCCTGCAGGCAGGGCGCACCGCCCGCTGCGGCGGCGGCCTCGAGCTTCGGGATGTCGGTGCGCGCCTGGTCGGCGATCTTCGTGGTGGTCGCGATCATGCAGGCGAGGTCCTCGGTGACCGGGCACACCTTGCGCTCCTCGAGCAGCGCCACCGTGGCGGAGAAGCTGTCCGACAGCGACGCCTGCAGCGCGCGGTGCGCCTCGTCGGACGCCGCCTGGGCGTCGGCGCTCGCGTCGGCCGTGGCGTCGGTGGTCGCCTCGGTCGTGGCGCTGGTGGTGGCGGAGGTCGCGCTGCTCGTGGTGGGTGCCGGCGCGGGGTCGCCGCCGCTCGCGCACGCGGTGAGCAGGAGGGCGCCGAGGCCCAGGGTGGTCAGGAGCGGGGTGCGCACGCAGGTCCTCTCGTCGGGCGGCCGCCGTCCGGCCGTCGCCCCATGGGACCACGCAGGGCCCCGGCCCCGCCGGGGCCGTCCCCAGGTGGGCCGTCAGGCGACCGACCAGGTGTCCTTGCCGAGGAGCAGCTCGTCGATCGCGGCGTCGGTGGTGCGCGGCTCGTCCGCACCGCCGTAGCCGGCGCCGGCGATCTGGGAGCGCACGACGTCGTCGTAGGCAGGGCGGTGCACCTGGCGGAACACCCCGACCGGCACGGCGGCCATCGTGGGGGAGTCCAGCCGCGAGATCGCGAACGCCTGGGTCGGGTCCTCGGCGGTGACGTCGTGCACCACCGGCTCGCGGCCGGCGAGCTCGGCCACGGGGACGACCTCGACGCCGCCGGACGCGGACCGCACGACCGCCTGCCGGTTCGCCTCGGTGCCGAACACGACCGGCTGCCCGTCGTCGAGGTGCACCAGCCGGGCCTCGGCCTGGTCGCGGTCCTTGAGCATCTCGAACGCGCCGTCGTTGAAGATCGGGCAGTTCTGGTAGATCTCGACCAGGGCCGAACCGCGGTGCGCCACAGCGTTCCTCAGCACCTGCTGCAGGTGCTTGCGGTCGGAGTCCATCGTCCGGGCGACGAAGGTGGCCTCCGCGCCCAGCGCGAGCGAGATCGGGTTGAACGGGTGGTCCGCCGACCCGACCGGCGTCGACTTGGTGACCTTGCCGACCTCGGACGTCGGTGAGTACTGGCCCTTGGTGAGCCCGTAGATCCGGTTGTTGAACAGCAGGACCGTCAGGTTCACGTTGCGCCGCATGGCGTGGATGAGGTGGTTGCCGCCGATCGACAGGGCGTCGCCGTCGCCGGTGACGACCCAGACGTTGAGGTCGGGGCGCGACACCGCCAGGCCGGTCGCGATCGCCGGGGCGCGGCCGTGGATCGAGTGCAGGCCGTAGGTGTCGAGGTAGTACGGGAACCGCGACGAGCACCCGATGCCCGAGACGCAGACGACGTTCTCGCGCTTGATGCCGAGCTCGGGCATGAACGCCTGGACGGCGGCGAGGATCGCGTAGTCACCGCAGCCCGGGCACCACCGCACCTCGGACGAGGAGGTGAAGTCCTTCTTGGACAGCGCTTCTCCGTCGTCGAGCGTCGGGACGCCCTCGAGGCCGGTGCGGATGCCGGGGAGTCCGAGCGAGATGGTCATGACAGCTCCTTCGCGTGCAGCTGGATCTGCTCCACCAGCTCGGCCGACGAGAACGGGACGCCGCGGACGCGGGCGTGGCTCTGCACGTCGACGAGGTACTTCGCCCGCAGCAGCAGGGCGAGCTGGCCGGAGTTCATCTCGGGGACGACGACGCGGTCGTAGCGCCGCAGCACCTCACCGAGGTTGGCGGGGAACGGGTTCAGGTGGCGCAGGTGCGCGCGGGCGACGGCCACGCCCTCGCCGCGGGCGATCCGGCACGCCTCGGCAACGGGGCCGTAGGTGGAGCCCCAGCCGAGCACGAGCAGCCGCGCCGGGCCGAGGCCGTTCTCGGCGCCCGGGTCGTCGACCTCGAGGTCGGGCACCTCGACGCCGTCGACCTTGGCCGCGCGCAGCCGGGTCATCAGCTCGTGGTTGTCCGGGTCGTAGGAGATCTCACCGGTGAGGTGCGCCTTCTCGATGCCGCCGATGCGGTGCTCGAGGCCCGCCGTGCCGGGCGGCGCCCAGGGTCGGGCGAGGGTCTCCTCGTCGCGGACGTACGGCAGGAAGACCGGCTTGCCCTTGGCGTCCTCGCCGTTGGTCTCGGACGCGAACGGCACCCGCATGTCCGGCAGCGAGGTGACCGACGGGACCTGCCACGGCTCGGAGCCGTTGGCGAGGTAGCCGTCGGACAGCAGCAGCACCGGGGTTCGGTACGTCGTGGCGATCCGCACCGCCTCGACCGCGGCGGCGAAGCAGTCGACCGGCGACTGCGGCGCGACGACGGGCAGCGGCGCCTCGCCGTTGCGCCCGAACATCGCCTGCAGCAGGTCGGCCTGCTCGGTCTTGGTCGGCATGCCGGTCGACGGGCCGCCGCGCTGCACGTCGACGACGACCAGCGGCAGCTCGAGCGAGACGGCCAGGCCGATCGTCTCGGCCTTGAGCGCCAGACCCGGGCCGGAGGTGGAGGTCACGCCGAGCGCGCCGCCGTAGGACGCACCGAGCGCCATGCCGACGGCGCCGATCTCGTCCTCGGCCTGCAGCGTGGTGACGCCGTGCGACTTCAGGCCCGACAGCGTGTGCAGGATGTCGGAGGCCGGCGTGATCGGGTACGAGCCGAGCACGAGCCGCAGCCCGGCGCGGTGCGCCGCGGCGACCAGCCCGTAGGCGAGCGCGGTGTTGCCGGTGACGTTGCGGTAGGTGCCGGACGGGCTCGGCGCCGGCGCGACGGTGTACCGGACGGCGAAGCCCTCGATCGTCTCGCCGTAGGCCCAGCCGGCCCGCAGCGCGGTGAGGTTCGCCTCGAGGATCACCGGCTTGCGGCCGAACTTGGACACCAGGAACGCCTCGGTGCCGGTGGTGGGCCGGTCGTACAGCCACGACAGCAGCCCGAGGCTGAACATGTTCTTGCTGCGCTCGGCGTCCTTGCGGGTGAGGTCGAGGCCCTCGAGCGCCTTGACCGTCATCGACGTGAGCGGCAGCGCGTGCACCCGGTACGACGACAGCGAGCCGTCCTCGAGCGGGTTCGCGGCGTAGCCGACCTTGGACAGCGCGCGGGTGGTGAACTCGTCGGAGTCGGCGATCACGGTGCCGCCGCGCGGCAGGTCGGCGATGTTCGCCTTGAGCGCCGCGGGGTTCATCGCCACCAGGACGTCCGGGGCGTCGCCGGGCGTCAGCACGTCGTGGTCGGCGAAGTGCAGCTGGAAGCTCGAGACACCCGGCAGCGTGCCGGCAGGTGCGCGGATCTCCGCGGGGAAGTTCGGCAGCGTCGCGAGGTCGTTGCCCAGCGCGGCGGTCTCGGCGGTGAACCGGTCGCCCGTCAGCTGCATGCCGTCGCCGGAGTCGCCCGCGAAGCGGATCACCACGCGTTCGAGCGTCTCGACCGGACGATCGGTGGTGCCGGTCGTCTCCTGCGTCGTCATCGCGTCCCTTGCCGTCGTCACGCCGGAAATCCCTGTACCTGTTCCTACGCCATCGTAGGCTCACCTATTCCGGTTCGTCCGGTGGGCCACGTGCTGGGACGCACTCCCTGGCGCCGGCGCCGTGAGCCCCCGGTGGCAGCACGCGCCCCTTCAGACCTCGCGAAGGGGCCACTACCGCGACGGGCCGTCGACGCGCACGTCGTCAGGACCCGCTGGCACCTCGGTCTCAGGGACGCGGACCGAGGACGGCACTCGCGTGGTCGGGCACCTGGCGGTACTGCTCGCGCGGGGGACGCTGGTAGTCGCGTGCCGGCGGCCGCTCCGGAAGCTCGACCGGAACGAAGGGCGTGGCGACGTAGGGCAGCGACGACAGCAGGTGGGCGATCATGTTCAGCCGGGCCTCGCGCTTGACGTCGGCCTCCACCACGTACCAGGGCGCCACCTCGGTGTCGGTGCGCGCGAACATCTCGTCCTTGGCCTGGGAGAACTCCACCCACCGCTCGCGGGTCGCGAGGTCGTTGGGGGAGAACTTCCAGCGGCGCAACGGGTCCTGGACGCGCGAGCGGAACCGCCGCTCCTGCTCCTCGTCGCTCACGGAGAACCAGTACTTGAGCAGCAGGACGCCGTCCTCGACCAGCATCTGCTCGAACCGGGGGCACTGGTCCAGGAAGGCCTCGGCCTGCTCCGGCGTGCAGTAGCCCATCACCCGCTCCACGCCGGCGCGGTTGTACCAGGACCGGTCGAACAGGACCATCTCACTGGCCGCCGGCAGGTGCTCGACGTACCGCTGGAAGTACCACTGCGTCCGCTCGCGCTCGGTCGGCGTCGGCAGGGCGACGACGCGGACGACGCGGGGGTTGAGGTACTCGGTGATCCGGGTGATCGCACCGCCCTTGCCGGCGGCGTCCCGACCCTCGAACAGCACGACCACCCGCTGGCCGGTGGCGACCACCCAGGTCTGCAGCTGGACGAGCTCCTCCTGCAGCCGCAGCAGCTCGGCCTCGTACCGCTCGCGCCGCTTCTTCTTCTCCGACCTGCCGGTCCCCATCGCCCGAGGCTAGAGCCCGCGGGCCACCTCCACGACGGCGGCGACCTCGTCGTCGGTGAGGCCGGCGCGCAGCTCCCGCAGCCGGTCGGGCAGCTCGCCCGGCTCGAGCGGACGGTGCTCGGTCGGCCGCCCCGGCCGCCGGACCGTCACCGCGGCGTGGGTCAGCGAGGTGTGCACCCCGTCCCCGTGCCGGGTGAGCATCAGCCCGTGCCGGAAGTGCGAGCGTGGCCAGGTGCTCGTCCAGTGGTGGCCGAGGGCGAGGTCGACCGGCTGCACGGGCAGGTCGTCGGTGGTGTGCATCAGCTCCCAGCCGCCGTCGCGCTGCCGGTGCAGCTCCCAGGCCGGGCCGGAGTCGGCGGTCTCGACCCGTCGCACCCGGTAGGCCCAGCCGCCGTGGTCGTCCTCGGCGCCGTCGCGCAGCGGGATCGGGCGCACCACGCTCATCCCGAAGCCCGGGTCGGCCAGCAGCTGCTCGCCGTCGACCGTCACCAGCACGACGCAGTGCGTGCGACCCGCGGCGCGCACGTCGCCGACCCGGCCGAGCCGGCGCTCCACCTGGTACCCGAGGCGCTGGAGCACCGCGGCGAACAGGGTGCCGTGCTCGAAGCAGTAGCCGCCGCGGCCGCGTCCGACGAACTTGCCCTGCACGGCGTCCAGGTCGACGCCCGGGTGGGTGCCGAGCAGCACGTCGAGGTTGTCGAAGGCGAAGGTGCGCAGGTGCGCCTCGTGCAGCTCGTCCAGCGCCCCCCTGCTCGGCGGCCGGCGGTTCACGCCGGTGCGGGCGAGGTACGCGTCCAGGTCGAGGCGGTCGACGCCCCACGGGTCGGTGCTCACGGCGCCACGATGCCACCACCGGCTCCCCGGCGCGGGTGCCTTGACGTCGGGGAGACGATGGCGGGGGACGAGGAGGTCACCATGCGGACGTTCCTGCTCCGGACGCGCTGGGCCGCGCTCGCGGTCGGCCTGGCCTGGACGTTGGCCGGGTGCCCGGGCGGCGACGGCTCCGGTGGTTCCGGCGGCGGCTACTGACCGTCGTCCACCACTAGGCTCGGGCGCGTGCTCGCGTCCGCAGCGCTGCCCGCCGCACCGGCGGTCCAGGACCCCGGCGGCTACGTCGTGGTCGGCGCCGTGGTGCTCGCGGGCGTCCTGCTGTTCGCCGGCGGGCTGGGCGCGAACCGGCTGCTGCGGCCGTCGGCACCCAGCCCCGGCAAGTCGGCCACCTACGAGTCCGGCGTCGACCCGGTCGGCGAGGGCTGGGCGCAGAGCAACGTGCGCTACTACCTGTACGCCTACCTCTACGTCGTGTTCGCGGTCGACGCGGTCTACCTGTTCCCGTGGGCGACCGTCGTCGAGCTGTACGCGTGGCCGACGGTGCTGACGATGGCGGTGTTCCTGGGCATCCTGGCCGTGGGGCTGCTGCACGTCTGGCGGGCGGGGGTGCTGCGGTGGCGCTGACCCCGTTGCCGATGCCGTCCCAGCGGCCGGGAGCCGGCTCCGACGGGGCCGTCGCCGTGCCGGGCTCGAGCATCGGCCCGGCCCAGCAGATCGTCCCGGACCCGGTGCGGTTCCTGCTGAACTGGGGCCGCCGGTACAGCCTGTGGGTGTTCAACTTCGGGCTGGCATGCTGCGCGATCGAGTTCATCGCGGCGTCGATGTCCAAGCACGACTTCATCCGTCTCGGCGTGATCCCGTTCGCGCCCGGCCCGCGCCAGGCCGACCTGATGGTCGTGTCGGGCACCGTCACCGACAAGATGGCGCCCGCGATCCGCCGGCTGTACGACCAGATGCCCGAGCCGAAGTACGTCATCTCCTTCGGCGCCTGCTCGAACACCGGCGGCCCGTACTGGGACTCCTACTGCGTGACCAAGGGCGTCGACCAGATCGTCCCCGTCGACGTCTACGTGCCCGGCTGCCCGCCGCGGCCCGAGGCGCTGCTGAACGGGATCATCACGCTGCAGAACAAGATCGCCGAGGAGCACCTCGGCCGGCGGTACGGCGACCAGGCGTGAGCATCACCTGGCCCGACGGCCTCGTCGCCGAGGAGTCCGACGCCGCCGGGATGCCGTGCTTCGACGTCCCGGCCGACCGGTGGCTCGAGGCCGTCTCCGCCTGCAGAGCAGCGGGTTACACCTTCTTCGACTGGCTCTCCGCCGTCGACGAGCCCGAGCCCACCGGCGACCGGCCCGCTGGTGCCGACGTCGTGGTGCACCTGGTCGCGCACGCCCCGCTGCGGCGGGTGCTGCTCCGCGCGCGGGTCGCCGCCGACGACGCCGAGATCGCCAGCATCACCGGGCTGTTCGCCGGCGCGGCCTGGCACGAGCGCGAGACGCACGAGATGTTCGGCATCGGCTTCGCCGGCTTCGACGACGGCACCGGCCTGGGCCTGCGGCCCCTCCTCCTCCCGGACGGCTTCGAGGGCACCCCCCTGCGCAAGTCCTTCGTCCTGGCCTCCCGGGCGGTCAAGGCGTGGCCGGGCGCCAAGGAGCCCGGCGAGAGCGGGGACGGGCACGCCGCGTCGCCCTCGCGGCGCAAGCTGCTCCCTCCCGGAGTCCCCGACCCGACCACGTGGGGCCCGCGCGATGGCTGACGTCCTCGAGGTGGTGCTGCGGGCCGTCTGCGTGCTGGCGGCCTTCCTCGTGCTGCCGCTGGTCGTCGGGCAGACCGAGCACAAGGTGATGGCGCACATGCAGGGCCGGCTCGGGCCGATGTACGCCGGCTCGTTCCACGGCTGGGCCCAGCTCGTCGCCGACGGCGTGAAGTTCGCGCAGAAGGAGGACGCCGTCCCGGCTGCCGCCGACCGCACGGTGTTCAAGCTGGCCCCCGGCGTCGCGCTGGTGCCGTACCTCGTGGCCCTGGCGGCGATCCCGCTCGCGCCCGGCGTGGTCGGTGCCGACATCGACGCCGGGCTGCTGTTCGTCCTCGCGGTGTCCGGGGTCGGTGTGCTCGGCACCCTGATGGGCGGCTGGGCCAGCGGCAACAAGTACTCGCTGCTCGGCGGGATGCGCACGGCCGCACAGCTCCTGAGCTACGAGCTGCCCCTGGTGCTCGCCGCCACGTCGGTGGCGATGGCGGCCGGGACGCTGAACCTCAGCGCGATCGCGGAGGCGTGGCAGTGGTGGTGGCTGGTCTGGCAGGCGCCGGCCGCGCTGGTGTTCCTCGTCGCCGGCGTCGCGGAGCTGCAGCGGCCGCCGTTCGACATGCCGATCGCCGACGCCGAGCTCGTGATGGGCCCGTACACCGAGTACGGCGGCCTGCGGTTCGCCTTCTTCCTGCTGGCTGAGTACGCCGGGATCGTCGTGCTCGCAGGGCTGTTCACCGTGCTGTTCCTCGGCGGGTGGGCCGGTCCGTTCCCCGAGGTGCTCGGCTGGCTGTGGACGCTGGTCAAGGTCGGGCTGGTCTCGTTCGTCGTCATCTGGATCCGAGTGGCGTGGCCGCGGCTGCGCGAGGACCAGCTGCAGCGGCTGGCGTGGGTGGTGCTGGTGCCGGTGGCCCTGGCGCAGCTGGCGCTGACCGCGGTCGTGGTGGTGGCGCTGTGAGCGAGCGGAGCGAGCGGACCATCGGGCACAGCGCGAACGCCACGGCGAGGGACGAGCCGTGAGCGAGCGGCGTGAGGAGAGTGCCGCAGGCCCCCTGCGCGGGCTGGCGCGCGGGCTCGCGGTGACCCTGCGGACGCTGGGCCGCCCGGTCGTGACCGCCGAGTACCCCGAGGTGGCGCCGCACCTGCCGCCGCGCAGCCGCGGCGTCATCGCGCTGCTCGAGGAGAACTGCACCGTCTGCATGCTGTGCGCCCGCGAGTGCCCGGACTGGTGCATCTACATCGACTCGCACAAGGAGACCGTCGTCGTCGAGGGCGCGGCACGCGACCGGCAGCGCAACGTCCTGGACCGCTTCGCCATCGACTTCGCGCTGTGCATGTACTGCGGCATCTGCATCGAGGTCTGCCCCTTCGACGCGCTGTTCTGGTCGCCGCAGTTCGAGTACTCCGGCACCGACATCGCCGACCTCACCCACGAGCAGGAGCGGCTGCGCGAGTGGATGTGGACGGTCCCGCCGCCCCCCGCGCTCGACCCCGCCTCGCCCGAGGCCAAGGAGGTCGGCGGGCCCACCCGCCCGGCTCGTGGCGGCGCCGGCGGCGTGGCCCGGCCGGAGCGGCCCGCCCGTGGCGCGACCGCGCCCCCGGAGCAGGCCGTCCCGCCGCCGCAGCCCGCCCCGCCGGAGCAGCCCCCGCACGGTGCGACCGCGCGGCCGGAGCAGCCGCCGGGGGAGCAGGCGTGAGCGCGCTCGACGTCGTGCTGGCCGCGCTCGCGCTGCTCACCGCGACGGCCGGGGCGCTCGCCGTCACCAGCCGCCGGGTGGTGCACGCGGCGCTGTGGCTGGTCGTGGCCCTCGGCGCGCTCGCCGGCGTCTACCTGCTGCTCGGCGCCGAGGTGGTCGCGCTGGTGCAGCTGCTCGTCTACGTCGGCGCGGTCGTCGTCCTGGTGCTGTTCGCCCTGATGCTCACCCGCGCGCCGACCGGGCCGGCGGCACTGCGCGACGGCCGGGACGACCTCGACTCGCCCCGACCGGTGCGGTGGCTCGCGGCCGTGACCGGTCTCGCCACGGGCGCGCTGGTCACCGGCACCCTGGTCGCGACGTACGGCGCCGGCACAGCGGTCGAGCGCGACGGCGCCCGCGGCACCGCGCGACCGCTGGGGGAGAGCCTGTTCGGCAGCTGGGTGCTCCCGTTCGAGCTGGTCTCGGTGCTGCTGCTGGCCGCCCTGGTGGCCGCCGTCGCGGTGAGCCGCGGGCGCGACGACCAGGAGGCGGCCGAGTGATCCACCTGCTGGTCCCGTGGCTGCTCACCGGCGTGCTGGCCGGTCTCGGCGTCTACGGCGTGCTGGCCCGGCGCAACGCGGTGATGGTGCTGGTCGGTGCCGAGCTGCTGCTCAACGCCGCGGTGCTGCTGCTCGTCACCACCGACGTCGCCGGCGCCGGGCGCGACGACCCGCTGCTGTCCGGACAGGTCGGTGCGCTGTTCGGCGTCACCGTCGCCGCGGCCGAGATCGGCCTCGCGCTCGCCGTGGTGCTGCTGCTGTTCCGCACCAGGGGCACCTCGGACCTGCGTGCCGCGCGCTCGCTCGGCGAGACCGCCCGCCCCGACCCGGCCCCCGCCGCCGTCCCCGCGCGGACGGACGAGCGATGAGCGCGGCCGACCTCGTCGTCGTCCTCGTCCTGGCGCCGGCGGTCGCCGCCGTCGTCGGCCTGCCGCTCGGGCGCGTGCACCGCGCGCTCGGCGTCGCCTGCGGGGTCGGCGGCGCGCTCGTCGCCCTGCTCGCCTCGCTCCTGCTCGCCCGCGACAGCTGGGACGGCTACCCGGTCGTCACCGGGGTGCCGTTCCTCGGCCGTCTCGACACCGGGGCGGCTCCGGGTGGGTCGGCGCTCGACCTGCGCGTCGACGCGCTCGGCGGGCTGGTCGCGGTCGCGGTCGCGCTGGTGGCCCTCGCGGTGCAGGTGTACTCCGCCGGGTACCTCGGCCGCAGCACCCACCTCGCCGAAGACGCGGACCCCGCCCCCACCCGCTACGCGGCGTACGCCGCGACGGTGTCGCTGTTCACGGCGGCGATGCTGCTGGTCGTGCAGGCCGACGACCTGTTCCTCGTGCTCGTCGGCTGGGAGGTGATGGGCCTGTGCTCGTACCTGCTCATCGGCCACCACAGCGAGCGTCCCGCCGCCCGCCGCGCGGCCGTCCAGGCGTTCCTCGTCACGCGCGTCGCCGACGTCGCCTTCGTCATCGGCATCGTCGTGCTCTACGCGGCCACCGGCACCAGCCGGATCAGCGGCGTCCTGGCGCAGGTCGACGACATCGGCACCGGCACAGCGACTCTGGCTGCCCTGCTGCTGGTCGTGGGCGTGATGGGCAAGTCCGGGCAGTTCCCGCTGCACGGCTGGCTGCCGGACGCCATGGAGGGTCCGACGCCGGTGTCGGCCTTCATCCACGCGGCCACGATGGTCGCCGCCGGCGTCGTCGTCCTGGCCCGGCTGCACGCGCTGCTGCTGGCGGCGCCGGTCGCCCTCGCGGCGCTCGTCGTCGTGGCGACCGTGACCATGGTCGGCGCCGCGCTGGCGGCCCTGGTCGCCGACGACATCAAGCGCGTGCTGGCGTGGTCGACGATCAGCCAGGTCGCGATCATGCTCGGAGCGCTCGCCCTCGGCTCCGGCTCCGGGCGAGCCTCCGCCGTCGCGCACCTGCTCTCGCACGCCGCCTTCAAGTCCCTGCTGTTCCTCGCGGCCGGCGTCCTGGTGCACCACGCCGGCACGACCGCGCTCGCCGGCCTCCACTCGATGGGACGCCGGGCGCCGTGGACGAGCGCCGCCTGGGTCGTGGGGCTGCTGTCGCTCGCAGCGCTGCCGCCGTTCGCCGGGTTCCTGTCCAAGGAGGGCGTGCTCACCGCGGCCGAGCACGGCGCGCTCGACGGCGACGGCGTCGCGCCCGTCTGGGTCGCCGCCACCCTGCTCGCCGGCGTGGGGCTCACCTCGGTGCTCACGGGCGCGTACGCCGGACGTCTGCTCGTGCTGACCGTGCGCCGCCCGGCTGCCGAGCGGGCGCGCCTGGCCGAGCTGCGCCGGGCCCGGCCGGTGCCCGCCGCGGACGCCTGGGTCGACGACCCCGCCGTCCTGGCCGACGACCCGGGCGGGTCCGACGACGCCGAGGACGACTTCGACCTGGTCGGCGCGCTCGACCCGGACTACCACCCGGAGGACTACCAGGCGCCGTCCCCGCAGGAGCGCGAGCGGGCGCTGCAGGTCGCCGCGGAGCGCGCCCGCCGCGAGGAGGAGGCCCGCTTGGCTGCCGAGCGCGCCGAGGCCGCGCGGGTGGTCGAGGAGGACCGGCTCGCGGCCCTGGCCCGCCAGGACCAGGAGGACGCCGCGCGGCTGGCGGCCGACCGCCGGCACGTCCCGGTGACGATGGGCGCCACCGTCGCCGTCCTCACCCTCGTGACGCTGGCGGTGGCCGCGCTCCCGCTGGCCGGCGCCCGGCTGCTCGTGCCGGTCGACCTCGAGCTCGTCACCGCCGCGGTCGGGGCGCTCCTGGCGGTGGCCGGCCTGCTGATCGGCTGCTCGAGCGGGCCCGGTCGCAGCGCCGACGTCGCCGACCGCCTGCCGGCCCGGCTGCGGGCAGCCGCGGCATCGGGCTACGGCTACCAGGCGGTCCAGCAGGCGCTGGTGGTCCGACCCGTCGGCGCGCTCGCCCGGCTGGTCGCGTCCGGCGACCGCGACGTCGTGGACGGCTACGTGGCCGCACTGGCCGTCCTCGCGCGGTTCCTCGGCGCCGTGCTGCGGCGGGTGCAGACCGGTGTCGTCACGGGCTACCTGTCGTGGGTGGCCGGTGCCGCCGTCCTGCTGGGGGTCGTGGCCGTGCTGGTTGGGGGCGGGTCGTGACGGGCGGGCAGGCGCTGCTGGCGCTGGTGGTGCTGGCGCCGCTGGTCGGTGCCGCCGCGGTGGTCCCGGCCCGGCGGGTGGCCGGCGGACCGGCCGGCATCGCCCTGGCCGCGGCGGGCGTCTCCGTCGTCGCCGCGCTCGGTCTGCTGGTGGTGGCACCGCCGTGGGAGCGGGCCGGCGACTCCGTCGGCGTCGACCTGCCCTGGGCCGACCTGCTCGGCAGCCGGCTTCGGCTCGGGTGGGACGGCATCACCGCACCGCTCGTCGTCCTCACGACGGTGCTGGTGCTGCTCTGCGTGCTGCACCTGCGCTGGTCCGACGACGGCCGCGACGAGCACGACCGCGACGACCACCACCGCCCCGGCCACGCGGACGGGGGCGGCGCCACCGCGGTCCACCGCGCGCCGACCGACGCGCACCCGGTGCTGCTCGCGTGCCTCCTGCTCGTCGGGGCCGGCGCCGTCGCGACGTTCCTCGCCCGTGACCTCGTCGTCTTCTTCGTGGCCTTCGAGACCGTCCTGGTGCCGATGTGGTTCGTGGTCGCGCGCTTCGGCGATGCGTCCGGACGGCCGGGGGAGCGCGACGGCGCGGCCGCCCGATCGGCCGCCGCCACCCGGTTCGTGCTCTTCACCGCCGCCGGGTCGGCGGTGATGCTGGTCGGCATCGTCCTGCTCGCGGTGCGCGCCGGCACCACCGACATGGTCGAGCTCGCCCGTGTCGCACCGGGTCTCGACGCCGGCACCCAGGCCGCCGTCGCGGCGTTCCTGCTCGTCGGCCTCGGCGTCAAGGTGCCGGTGTGGCCGCTGCACTCCTGGCTCCCGCCGGCGCACACGATCGCGCCGACCGTGGGCTCGGTGCTGCTCGCAGGTGTGCTGCTCAAGCTCGGCAGCTACGGGCTCGTGCGGCTGGTCGCCGGGCTCGTGCCGGACGGGCTCGCGCGCTGGGCGGTCCCGCTCGCCGCCGTCGGCGCGGTGGGCGTTCTGTGGGGAGGGCTGGTCTGCCTGGTCGAGCGCGACCTCAAGCGGCTGGTGGCGTTCTCCTCGGTGTCCCACATGGGTTTCGTGGCGCTCGGCGTCGCGTCCGGGACGCCGGAGGGGCTGCAGGGCGCGCTGTTCGTCGGGGTGGCGCACGGCGTCGTCACCGGGCTGCTGTTCTTCGTCGTGGGGATGCTGAAGCACCGCACCCACACCGCCGACCTGCACCTGCTCGGCCCGGGCCTGCGCGACCGCTCGCCGCGGCTCGGCTGGGTGCTCGCCCTCGGTGCAATAGCCGGGCTGGGGCTGCCCGGCCTGGCCGGGTTCTGGGGCGAGGTGCTGGCCCTGGTCGGCGTGTGGCGGGGCGAGGCGTTGCTGGGCGTCGCGGGAGCCGTCGGGTTCACCGTCGCCGCTGCGCTCGGCACGGCGCTGGCCGCCGCGTACCTGCTGCGGGTGCTGTACCTGGTGTGGCACGGGCCGTCCCGTCCCGAGGCCGCCGAGCCGGCGACCGGGTCGGTCGAGCGGCCGGACGCGGCAGCGACCAGCGGGGGCCGCCACGGCGCTGTCGCGGTGAGCGAGGTGGCCGACCTCGACCGGGGCGAGCAGGTCGTCGTCGCGCCGCTGGTCGTGGCCAGCGTCGCCCTCGGCGTCCTGCCGTGGGTGCTGCTGTCGCTCACCGGACCGGCCGTCCGGCTGCTGCTCGAGGCAGGTGCCCGGTGAGCGTCCAGCCGATCGACGTCGTCGCCACCGGGCCCGTGATCGTCGCGGCCCTGGCGGTGCTCGCCGTGCTCGTCGCCCAGGCGGTCCTGCCCGGACGCCGGCTGCTGCTCGACGCCGTCGCCCTCGGCGGGCTCGGCCTCAGCGCCGTCGCCCTCGTCGTCCTGGCCGCCGGCGACCTGCCGCGCGCCACGTTCTGCGCACAGGCCGGTGACGGTGGCCGCTGCTCGTTCGTGGCCGACCCGGCCACGGTCGGGCTGCAGCTGGTCGTGCTGCTCACCGCGGTGGTGGCGCTGCTGCTCGCCCTCGACGGCCCCGGCGCCGCCGGGCGCACCACGCGAGCCGAGCACCACGCGCTGCTGCTGGCGGCCGTCACCGGCGCGCTCGCGCTCGCCGGCTCGCGCGACCTGCTCACGCTCGTCGTCGCGCTCGAGACGGCCTCGCTGCCGGTGGTCGGCATGGTCGGGCTGCGTCGCGACGCCGACGGCGCCCAGGCCGCGATGAAGCTGCTGCTCGTCGCCGTCACCTCGCTCGGGCTGCTCCTTCTCGGCGTCGCGCTCATCTACGCCGGCACGGGCTCGGTGCACCTCACCGCCATCGCCGAGGCCACAGCCTCGGGCGGCTCGCCGGTCGTCGTCCTCGGGACGGTGCTCGCGGTGGCCGGCATCGGCTACAAGGTCGCCGCGCTGCCGTTCGGGCTGTGGGTGCCGGACGTGTACGCGGGCTCCCCGGTGCCGGTCGCGGCGTTCCTGTCGACGACGTCCAAGGTCGCCGGGCTCGCCGCGGCGGCGATCCTGCTCGTCGTCGGGCTCCCCGGCGACTCCGCCTCGTGGCAGCCGTGGTTCGCCGTCCTGGTGGTGGCGACGATGACGATCGGCAACCTCGTCGCGCTTGCCCAGACCGGCGCGGTGCGGCTGCTCGCGTGGTCGACGGTGGCCCAGGCCGGCTGGGTGCTGCTGCCGCTGCTCGGCACGGGTGACGCGGAGACGCGGATCGGCTCGGCGGCGGTCTACCTGCTCGCCTACGGGACGGCGTCCGCCGTCGCCTTCTCGGTCGTCGTGCTCGTCACCCGGCACCACGTCGCGGGGGCGGGCCACCTGCTCGAGGACCACCGCGGCCTGGCCCGGCGCGAGCCCGTCGCCGCGCTGCTGCTCGGCCTGGCGCTGCTCAGCCTCGCCGGCCTGCCGCCGGGCGTGGCAGGGCTGGTCGCCAAGGCCGCGGCGCTGCGGCCCGTCGTCGACGACGGACTGTGGTGGGTCGCGGTCGCCGCGGCGCTCAACGTCGCCCTCGGGCTGGCCTACTACCTGAGCTGGACGGCGCTGCTGGTGGCGCGCGCCGAGCCCGGCGACCCGCCGCCGACCTGGCGGGTGCGCCCGGCCGAGGGTGCGGCGCTCGGGCTGGGCGGGGTGCTGCTGGTCGCGTTCTGCGTCGTCCCGGGCCTGATGGTGCTGTGAGCCGTGACGTCGTCCGGAGGCTCCACCCGACCCGAGGAGACGCGATGACGCCGTCTGACACCGCCGTCGAGACCGCTGCGGGCACCTACGCCGTGGCCACCTACGCGGGCGACTCCGCTCCGGTGTTGGCGATCCCGGGCGCGACCTCGACCAACCGGCTGTGGCTGTGGCTCCACGAGGCCGCACCCTGGGCGACGCTCGTGGCCCCGGACCTCCCCGGCCGCGGCCTCACCCCCGCCCGCCCCGGCCGCCGCTCATCGGTCGGGGTGCACGCCGACGAGCTCGTCGGGCTCCTCGACGAGCTCGGCCTCGGGACCGTCGACGTGCTCGGCATGTCGATGGGCGGGTTCGTGGCGGTCGAGCTGGCCGCCCGCCACCCCGACCGGGTCCGGTCGCTCACCCTGCTCGACGGCGGGCTCCCGGTCCCGGCCTCCCTGCCCGAGCACGTCGTCGAGGCGACGTTCCGGACCCAGCACGACGACACCGACTGGCCGGACGTCGCGGCGTACGCCGAGCGGATGGTCTCGACCGGCACCCCGATGATCGACCCGACCGACCCGCGGTTCCTCCAGATGTGCGCCCGGGACCTGACCCATGGTGCAGAGGGCGGCCGTGTGCGTCGGGACCTCGACACCGTTGTCGCAGATGCGATCTCGGTGCTCGCCTCCCCTCGCCCGGCCGAGGCCTTCGCCGAGGTCCGGGTGCCGACCCGCCTGCTGCACGCGCAGTGGGCGAGGGGGCAGGGGACCGACCCCATGTACCCGGCCGAGCACGTCGCGACGTTCTCGCAGCTGGTGCGCGCGGACCACCTCCCGCTCGCCGACCACGCCGGCGTGGTCATGACCGACAGCGGGGCGGCGGCCGGCGCAGCGCTCCTGCGCGCTTCTCTCGACGGGACGGGCTGAGCCGCGCTCGGCTGGGCCAGACCGCCGAGGCGGTCGTGGCGCAGCGGGACAGCGGCTAGTCGGTGTGCGTGGGAGCGGGTAGCACGGCGGGGTAGACGTCCAGCAGCTCGTCCGGCCCGGCGGCGCGGGCGGCGAGCCAGCCCTGAATCGCCGGAACTCCCGCACCGCGCAGGGCGTCCGCGTCCTCGACAGTCTCCACGCCCTCGGCGACCACGTCGGCGCCGAGGCTGCGGGCGAGGGTGACGAGGGAGACCACGAGCTCGCGCAGGACGGGGTCGCCCGCGACGCCGTCGACGAGCGACCGGTCGACCTTGAGCACGTCCGGGCGCATCTCGACGATGTGCCGCAACGAGGAGAAGCCGGCACCCACGTCGTCGACCGCCACCCTCAGGCCCGCGGCGCGCAGCGGCGCCAGTGCCTCGCGCAGTGCGACGTAGTCCTCCACGGGGTCGTGCTCGGACAGCTCGAGCAGCACCCGGTCGAGCGGCATGCGTTGCAGCAGGTCGCGGCAGGCGGTGGACACCAGCACCGCCGGGCTGACGTTCATCGAGACGTAGCCGGACACCTCCGGGAGGTGGGCCGCGGCACGTTCGAGCGCCATCAGCTCCATCGCGGCACCGAGACCGACGTCGTGCGCGTCGGCGAAGCAGGCGTCCGGCGGCGCGGACCACTCGGCCGGGAAGCGGCTCAGCGCCTCGGCGCCCACCCGCCGTCCGGTGGCCAGGTCGACGATCGGCTGCAGCAGCACCACCGGACCGCCGGCCGCGACCACCGGCGCCAGGCGCTCCAGCAGCGCGGCCACGCGCGCGCGGTCGCGCACCGCCGGCTCGAGCACGACGGCCGCAGCCCGGGCCAGAACGTCCATCAGCGCACGGTCGCGCTCGGCGAGCCCGCGGTCGGTGGTCAGCCCGGCGCCGCAGAACGAGCCGTAGGTGGTCCCGTCGCTGAAGACCACGGGCACCGACACGTAGCTCCGCAGCCGCGGGAAGCGCGCAGCGGGGAGCGCCATCGCCTCCGGGTGCTCGCGCAGGTCCGGGATCACGGCGGGCAGGGCGCCTTCGCGGATCGCCTGGCACAGCGTGAGGTCCTGCTCCTGGCGGTAGCCCTCCTTGAACAGCACCCCGATCGAGGTGTCGACCTTCTCCAGGTGCTGGGTGGTCCCGTCCATCCGCGACAGGAAGGTCACGCTCATCCCGAGCGCCTGCCGGGCGGTCGCCAGCAGCTCGCGCACCTGGGCGTCCGCCTCGGCCTCGAGCTTGGCCAGCGCCGGCGGCGGCTCCTGCACCGGCGGCGGGGCGAAGGTGCCTGCAGCGGGCTCCGGTGCGGCGCGTCGCGCTCCCACGCGGCGCTGCGTGGGCAGCAGACTGCGCACGGTCCTCACGCGACCAGCACCTCCGTCTCGACGTCGTCGCGGAGGTATCGGCAGCCACACGGAGTCGCTGGAGTTCTTCGCCTCGGTCAGCCTGTCCCCCTCGCGAGCGGGGCCAGCACGCACGAAGTCACTGGCCTGAGGGAGGAGTTCGCCGGTGCAGGAGCCGCTGGTCGGGACCGTGCTCTCACCGTGAGCGGGTCGCGTTCCTTGATTCGTTCGGCCGGCGCCGGATCCCCGTCCAGCCGGTGACGTCGCACTGTCCGTGCTGGTTGCTGCCGGTGGCGACGACCGAACCGTCCGCTCGCAGTCCGAGCGTGTGCAGGGATCCGGCTGCCACCGCGACGATCTCGTGCCACTCGGCCACGTTGCACTGGTTGGCCTCGTTGCTCCCCACGGCAAGGGCTCGGCCCGCCCGCGTCACGGCAACGGTGTGATGGCTACCAGCTGACACAGCAGCGATGTCGGTCCACCCGTCCACATCACAGGCTCCGGTGGTCCGGTCCCCGGTGGCCAGGACACGTCCGTCGGTGGTGAGCCCGACGGTGTGCAGGTAGCCGGCGGCGACGGCGGTCACGTCGCGCCACGCACCGACTGCGCACTGCCCACGGCGATCGTTCCCGACGGCAACCACGGTGCCGTCCGCCCGCAGACCGACGGAGTGCCAGTCACCGCACGCCAGCGCAACCAGGTCGTGCCAACGCTCGACGTCGCACGCTCCTTCGTCGGGACGTCCCACCGCCGACGCCGTGCCGTCGGCGCGTAGACCCACGGTGCGCCGCCACCCCGCCGCGACAGCCGTCACGCCGCGCCACGAGGCGACCTCGCACTGCCCGTCGAGGTTCCACCCCGTCGCCAGCACGGTGCCGTCGGCCCGGAGCCCGACGCTGTGGGACCGTCCCGTGTTCGGTGCCGTGTGCACGTTCCCTGCCGCCAGACCGACGACGTCGGTCCAGCCATCGGTACGGCACTCGCCCGCAGATCCCGAACCCGCAGCCACGACCGTGCCGTCCTCGCGCAGCCCCAGCGAGTGCCGCCGGCCGGCGGCGATGACGGCGCCCACGGACGCAGCATGGCCCGCGCCCGTCGCTCCGGACAACCTCGCCGGGGTGACTCAGATGTCGGCGGGGTCGGTTCCCTCGGGTGCCCAGTTGCCGTGGAACCCGGCCGGGACGCGTCCCGGCAGCTTGACCGCGGCGACGTCCTCCATCGTCGCGGCGTCGAGCAGCCGCAGGTGGCTGCGACCCTCGGCGCGGTCGTGGACGTAGCCGAGCAGCACCCCGTCCCCCTCGTCGGTCGAGCCGGGGTGCGGGACGAAGCAGAACTCGCTGGCCTCCGTCCCGGCTCCCAGGCTGCGTGACTCGGTGGTGCCGGCGTCGAGGTCGTGGCGGAGGACGGTGTCGCCGGTGGCGCCGTCCTCGAACCCGACCGACCAGCCGTAGCGGTGCCGTCGCCCGGTCAGCCGCTCGTCGTGGCGCGGGAACTCCTGGGAGCGCTGGTCGATCGCCTGCTCGTGCGCCCGGCCCGTGGTCAGGTCGAGCGTGACCCGCACCAGCGTCGTGGGGCCCTCGTCGGGGCCGTTGAGCACGGTGTCGAACATCCGGGCGTGACGGACCACGTCGACGACCACCCGGTCGCCGTCGTCGAAGGCGTTGAGGGTGTGGAAGACGTAGCAGGGCTCGATCTCGAACCACCGGATGGCATCGCCGTCGGCGTCGCGGGGCAGGACCCCGATCCGTGCCGGGTAGTCGGCGTCCCACCGGTAGGGCAGGGAGGGGGTGCCGCCCCCGCCGCGGGCTACGCGTGCGATCAGGGGCTCGGGCACGGGGTTGCGGCCGACGATCCGGTTGAGCAGGCCACGCACCACGGGACGGGCCATCCGCGGCACGTCGGTGGTCGCCATCGCGATGTCGAAGGTCACCGGCAGGTCGAGGATCAGCACGTGCCGGTCGGTGAGCGCGAAGTCGTGGATCATCGGGCTGCCGTGGACCTTGACGTCGACGCTGCGCCGGATCCGGCCGTCGGTGCCGAGCACGGAGTAGGTGACGCGGTTGCCGCGCAACCAGCTGTAGGAGACGGCGTGCAGCTCGCCGGTCTCCGGGTCGCGGTGCGGGTGCGCGGAGTAGCCCGGGCGACCCGGCAGGCTGGGCAGGGTGCCGCCGAAGTCGCAGGGACCGACGGTGTCGAGGTCGCCGGTGAGCTCGTACGGCGGGGAGCCGCCCTCGACCAGTGCGAGGATCCGCCCGGCGTGCTCGAGCACGTTGGTGTTGGCGGCGAAGTCGAGACCGCCGGGGGTGCCTCGGACCGGTTCCCCGAGGGCCTCGGCGACGCCGGCGGATCGCACCCAGCGGTTGCGGTACCACTGCGCCCGGCCGTCGCGCAGCCGGACGCCGTGCACCATGCCCTCGCCGAGGAACCAGTGGTACCTGTCGCCCGGGTCCTCGAGCGGGTTGGGCCCGATCCGCAGGTAGCGGCCGTCGAGGTGCTCGGGGAGCTCGCCGGTCACGACCAGGTCGGTGGCGGTGAGCTCCTCGCGCACCGGCGCGAAGTTGCCGCGCAGGTAGCGGTTGCCGGCTCCGCCGGCGGACGCGGGGGCGCTGTCGGGGATGACGGTGCTGTCCAGCGGGCCGGCGCCCAGGAGGGACGCCAACGCGATCGGAGCTTTCATCAGGGTTCTCCTCGGATGGTGTCCTGGGTGCCGACAGGCCTCGCAGGGACGTGACCGAGGTGCCGTCAGCAACACCGTCACGGCGCCCGAGACCACGCCTGTTACTGGCGAACAACGTACGCCCGTGTCGGGCGGGTGGCAACGGGTCAAACAGTTATGCTGGTGTCGCTCGCCTGGTTCGTGAAGGAGGAGGGGATGACGATGCCCACCGGCGCACCGAGCCGTCCGCAGCTGAGTGCGCCTGCGCGGCACGTCCGTCTGCTGATCGACTTCGCGAACTCGGTGGACCCCGACGAGGGAACCGATGACCTGACCGCTCCGGGCGAGCTGGTCGACTGGCTCCTCGCGCACGACCTGCTCTCGATGCCCGCGGATGCCACCACCGAAGACCTCGAGCTCGCCCTCGCCATCCGGACGGGACTGAAGGAGGCGTTCACGGACAACCACGAGCGCGCGGCCACGGGCAGCCGTCGAGACGGTGCTCTCCACCTCGTCGCCGAGGAGCTTCCGTTCGCTCTGGGTGGCACCACCACGCACCCTGAGCTGCGCCCGGTGCACCAAGGGGTGCGGGGCGCGCTCACCCTGTTGCTCATCGCGGTCCAGTCGGCGGCTGCTGACGGCACCTGGGAGCGCCTCAAGATCTGCGCGGACGACGAGTGCAGCTGGGCGTTCTTCGATGCCTCCAAGAACCAGTCGCGAAGCTGGTGCGAGTGGGGCTGCGGCAACCGCGCGAAGACCCGCAACTACCGCGCGCGGCGGCGCGCAACCGCAGCCAGTCATGGAGCGCGGACCGGGCAGGCCGCTCGCGACAGCCGCGAGCTGACGCGCTAGGGCCGGCTCGGCGGATAGACGCTGGTCCGCGCGGGGAAGCGGTGAGCTGCTCCGTCGGGTGACATGGACGAGAACGTGTCCGGACGGGCGTTGCGTCGTGCACGACGCGACGGCGTGGGCGCGGCGCGGCAGGATGCGGGACGTGACCTCGGCGTTGGTGCGGCAACGTGAGCTGTGCGGACGGGCCCGAGACGCGCACCTGGCGTGGCTGCTGCACGACCTCGACGTCGACCTGGTGCTGGACGTCGGGGCCAACCGCGGCCAGTTCGGGCGGGCCGTGCGCGAGCTGGGTTACGCCGGTCCGCTGGTGTCGTTCGAGCCGGCCGCGCTGCCGCGGGCCGCGCTCGCCGACCTCGCCGCGGCCGACGGCGCGTGGTCGATACGAGCCGAGGCGCTGGGCTCGCGGACGGGGAAGGCGCAGCTGCACGGCGTCGACGAGGAGTCCGAGCTCGGCTCGTTGCGGCGGGCGTCCGACTTCGGCCGCTCCTGGAAGGACGTCCTGGGGCGCACGCGCGACGAGGCGGTCGAGGTGCGCCGCCTCGACGAGCTGTGGGACGAGGTGTCCTCCGGGGCGTCGAGGGCGCTGCTGAAGCTCGACACCCAGGGTCACGACCTCGAGGTGTTCCGCGGGGCGGGGCGCCTGGTGCAGCCCGGGGGACCGGTCGTCGCCGTACTTACCGAGGTGGCGTGCCTGCCGATCTACGACGGCGTGCCGACCATGGACGAGCACCTGGCCGAGACCGGTGCGGCCGGCTGGTCGCTCGCCGGGCTCTACCCGGTCTCGTTCGACGCCGCGTCGTTGCGGGTGATCGAGCTCGACGCCGTGCTGGTGCGGTCACCGTGAACCGTGCAGCCCGACGGTGCGCGACGCCAGGCCGCACGAGGTGAGGCGAAGGTCCCGTCACCTGGGACAACCATCGGACTGGCGTCGGACGTGATGCGGGGCGACGCCCGTAACGCGCTGTGTGATCGCGCGATCGGCGTGACGCGCTCGTCGACCAGCATTCGTTCGTTGCCATCGAATCAGACGGCAGCTGCAGGGGAGCCGTTGCAACCAAAGCTGTCTCGTACTCGGCGTCACGTGGACCCGAGAAGATGTGCCAGACGTGCACTTGACCGCGAGTGTCACTCGGCGACCCGATGCAGATGAACGCTGGCCCCCCCTGGAGCAACGGTTTACGCTGCTCGTGTGAGACGGGCGCTGAGATCCAGTTGGCCCTCGCCGCGTTGTTGGCGGTAAGTGCAGTTCTCTTCTTGTCGACGGCCGATACAGGCGTCGACATAGGATTGGAGATCGGCAAGACCCTCCTCACGCTGGTCAGCGCCGTCCTCGTTACCGGCGTTCTCACCTTCGTGTTGAGCCAGCTGAGCGCTCGAGAAGCCGTTAGGCGCGAGCACGAGCGGGTCTTGGTCGACTCTCTTCGCGAACTCAAGACCGCCTACGAGACAATTCAGATCGTCCGATACTTCCTGGCCGCCAGTCCGACGGCGCTGTCGTTGAGTCAACAGATAAGGGTCGTCCTCGACGCCCGTGCACAACTGCACCGAGTTCAGCGCGAGCGCCTGGTCAGAGATTCGCCAGCGGACACTGCCATCGACGCGATGTTGACCTACCTGACTCAAGTGGCTGCCGAGTACAAGCAGGAGTTCCATTCCATCACGGAAATGGCACTTCAAGAGGAGCACGCTCGCGACGTGGTGCGGTCCGGCGCGGGAAGATTGCTGCCGCAGCCGCAGCTGCCCCCAACTGCGTTCACGGCTGTGTATGCATTCATCGACGAATCGACATGGCAAGAAGGAGAGTTCAACCTCAACTACCTGCGAGCCAAGAGGCACTTGCAGAGTCAGCTGCCCAGATAGTCCTGATGGCGCGGGGTGATCCGCCCGACTTCGACCGACGCTCGGCGCCCGAGCCCATGGGGGAGTGTGTCAACGGCTGACTAGAGCTTGGGAACCACCAGCGGCGCGAACCGCGTGCGCCCGATTCATGTCCTTGGCCTTAAGCCCCACCGGTCGACCCACTCCTAGGGTGACGCCACTCCATGGGTGGCCGGCTTGTAACTCGACGGTGACCTGGGTGCGTCGGTGGGTGTCGGTTATGACGCGGGCGGGCACTGGAACCGCTTCGACGTTTGCTCCATCGAGACGTCGTGCCACGCGCTACTCGTGGCGCTGTCACGCACAACTGTCGGCGGTGCAGCCACTCCCTGCAGTCGCCTCTCGACCAGGTCGGAGCACCGCATTCGAACCGTGACCACGACGACGTCCCCAGGCACGCCGAAGACACGGCGCGATTGACGTCGAGGACCGGGGTCGAGAGCAGAAGCCCGCCTCCGGCCAAGCACCCTTTCGATCGCTGAGCCTGGCCCGCACCCGTGGTCGACCTACCCACCACCACGCACGGGAACGGCATCCGGAGCGTGTACATCGTCGTGCCCGAACTTGCGGGCGCTCTCTCCTTGCCCGAGGCGGCTCGGCGAGTTCACGCTGGGCTGGTGGACAACGGCCTGAGTCGCGGTCGCAGCCCGTGGGGCATCCTCTGGGCACGGCACCCTTACAAGGTGGTGACCGGGCTCGCCGCTCTTGTGGGGGTGGTGACCGCTGTCGTCCTCGACCTGTGGGCGCTTCCGGTGCTGATCCAGTACCCGGTCTCCACCAGCATTCTCACCACCGTCATCGGCGTCTCCATCCCATTGTTCCTCGGCGCGTTGCTCTTTGATCGCTTCCAGGCCGCGGAGAGCGCCCGGCAGCTGGCCCGGGAGAGGGACAAGCAGCTGATCAACGTCTTGGCGAGGCAGCTCGCGCCGATGGTTCGGCGGGCGACCAGCCGGCTCCGGGCTATCCGGGTGCCCTCCCCCAACCAGCTCGATCAGGCGCGGGAGCACCTTGGAGCGCTCAAGGCGCGTCTGGACCACGGTGAGTCAGTCAGCATCTCGTTGCCCGATCTGCGCGCAGCGGTGGCGGGAATCGACGACCTGTGCCTTCTGATGGCCCGGCTCGAGCACGCATGGGAGCCGGTCGAGGAGGTCGACGATCTGCTCACGACGGTCGAGGGGCTGGGAGACAAAGACATCCGTGCTGCTGCTACCGCGGTGGCCGAGCAGACAGAACGTCTGCGTGCGGCTCTGCAGCCCCGCCTGCTGAGGTACGCGCGGTTGGTCGAGAGGATGGCCGAGGAGCACGCGGGCACGTGGGACGGGCAGTGGGTCCAGACGTCGTCCGGGGGATTCGCGGCGCCCATCGACGTCGTGCTGGCGCTTCCCGCCATGGCAGAGGACGTCTCCCTCCTCGTCACGACGCTCGAGGACGCCATGTTGCACCTGGACAGCGAGGCGCTGCGCACCCTCGACGCCTCCGGGTCATCAACGCCGGCTGGGCGGTGACACGAGCCCGAGTCACGAGCATCCGGGATGTCAACGAACGACAGGGCGTTCCGCGCGCTTCAACTGTCCGGAACGCTGCTCCCCAGGTGTTCGGGTAACGCCATCAGCAGCGCTATGGCTGCCAGCCTGTGATCCCTGTACAAGCCGACACCGTCGAAGGTTGCGGCACCTCGAGTCCAAGGCTCGGGAGCGAGCGACCTGATAGAGAGCGCCCCCGGGTGCTCCCGACCAGAGGCGGGCGGTCGGCACGCGGCGCTGTGACGCTTGCGTTCACCACGGGCGATCAGCGTCCGGACCAAAGGTCCCAGGGTCCTTGTCCCAGCACGACCTCGGGCATGAAGAGCGTGAGCGAAGACGGACCTGGCTATGGACCCAGCGGCCCGGGGTTGAACGGCATCCGCGGGCCGTCCAAGTAGTCCCTTCGGCGGCCGCATCGTTGACACTGTTGGAATCTGGCGTCTTGACCAGACCCGTCGCGGACGCGACGCTCATGCCAACGATGCGAGATGAGTAAGCACACGAGGTAGCGCAGAAGTCGCATCGGCCACCACCATCTCGACGGCGGATCAGGCGAGGGCTCACGACGACAGGCGCCAGGAGCACCCTGGGAGACTGAGCATGCTCCCGGTGTCGAGGTCGGTCAACGACAGGGAGACCACCGGCGGCGGGGTAGCCAGCGGCCCGACGATCGCTATGCACGATGCAGGTCGACCGTCAACGCCCGTAGGGAAAGCGCGGCCAGCCGGAGGTCAGCAGGCGGCGGTTAGATGCAGGTCGATTGGCGGCCGCTGTGACGCAGTGCCGGCAGGCGGCGACGTCACTCGCGGGGTTGTTTCAACTGCTGCTGCGGTTACCGGCCGTCCGTCAGATATGACGTGTCGAGGGGTTTGCGGCTCGGGCACACTCGGACGTCATGGACGAGGTCGAGGTGGTGGTCGCCCACGCCGAACGGGCGACCCTGCGTGTCGGTGACGTCTTTCTCAAGATCGACGCCGACCAGAGCCGCATAGACGTCGAGGTCAAGGCGATGTCCTTGGCTCCGGTCCCGACCCCCCAGGTCCTGTGGATCAGGCCGCCGGTGCTCGCGATCGCCGCTGTTCCCGGCGCCACCCTGGGCCGGCTCGGCGGCCCATCGACCGGGTCGGTAGCGGAGTCGGCCGCTGCGGGCTCGGCGATCCGGCGCCTCCACGATTCGCCGGCGCCGCCGTGGGCAGGCCGGGCCGGCCGGCCGGTCGACGCGTTGGTCGCCGAGCTGGACGCGGAGTGTGACGTGCTGGTGCAGACGGGGCTTCTTCCCGCTGCGCTGGTAGTTCGCAACCGCGACGTCGCCGAAGGCGCTCTACGGCCCTGGACACCGGCATTCACCCACGGCGACCTCCAGATTGCGCATGTCTTCGTCAACGGAGGGGAGGTCACAGGAATCATCGACTGGTCCGAGGCGGGGCAGGGCGACCCGATGTACGACCTTGCCACGTTCACCCTTGGGCACGAGGCGCACCTCGGCGATGTCATCCACGGGTACGGCCGCGATGTCGAGCTGGATGTGATCCAAGGGTGGTGGTCATTGCGCAGCTTGCTGGGAATCCGGTGGCTGACCGAGCACGGCTTCGACCCCTTCGCCCCGGGGTGCGAAGTAGACGTACTCACAGCACGCATGTGAGCGCCCCGACCGCGACGACCACCTCGACTGCAACAAGCAGCGCCAGGCGGGCCCCACCACTGACGTCGACAAGCGGCGGATTGATGCGGCCGTTGCTGGGGTCGAGTGGCTCCCGCGCGGGCGCCCGCCTGGGGGTGACGGCACCGGGTCCTCCTCTCGAGGTCTGAGCCGGGTTGCTGCTGGTGCTGGGGTGGAAGGTGCGACGAAGGCGAACGAGCACGTCGTCGTCCTGACCTCGGTCTGCCACACTCCGAGGATGGCTGAGGTCGACGATTTCCTCGACAGCGTCCTTCCGGTCCTGAGGGCCGCCGAGATCGCTTTGCACGAGGGCGATGCGCGCCCGAGACAGGAACTGTGGTCGCGAAAGGAGCCGGTGAGTCTGTTCGGTGCCGAGCGGGACACGATGGGGCGCGAGCAGGTCGATCAGATCTTCGAGTGGGTCGCCTCGAGGTTCGCGGCGTGCCAGTCGCTGCAATACGACGTCCTCGCCGCTGGCGCCAGCGGCGACCTCGGCTACATCGTTGCCTACGAGCACATCACGGCGACCGTTGCCGGAGAGCCGACGTCCTACTCGCTGCGCGCGACCACCGTCTTCCGCCGGGAGGCGGGCCGCTGGATGGTCGCCCACCGGCACGGCGACAGCCTTCGCAGCTGACCACGGCCGGCTCGCGGCCTCGTCTCCGGCGATCCGGTCGGAGCCGACTGAGGCAGATGTGCGGCGCTGACAAGCAGATCGGTTACGGCGTGCGGTGGTCGTCGAAGACCAAGAGGAAGCGTCGAAGGAGTGCGGTGTCGCCGTCGACGTGGGCGTCGCCGTCGCGGATGGCGTCATCGAGACGACGGTGGTCGAACACCAGCCTCTGGACCGTGCGTACCGAGGCGGTGAGGACGACGTCCGCGGCTGCCTCGCTGCGGTCTGCTTCTAGGTCCCCGTCGCGAACGGTGATCAGGAACGCGTCGATGGGCAGCTCGAGTCGTACCGTTCCATCGACCTCTGCCGCTGCCGCAGGCTGGAACGTCGTGCGTAGCGCGACCACCAGGGCGTCGGGGCTGAGCTCGTCGGCCGACTCGGGTCCCGGCGGCAGCGGGCTTCCCCAGTGCCCGAGCGCCAGCAGGACCGGTTCGAGGCCCAGGCCGCGGTCGGTCAGCTCGTAGACCAGGCCCCCCGCCGGGGGAAGAGCGCGTCGTCGGACCAGGACACCGGAGGCCTCCAACTCCCGCAGGCGCTGGGTAAGCACGTTCTGGCTGGTGCCTGGCAGCCCGCGGTGCAGGTCCGCGAACCGCTTGGGCCCATGCAGCAGCTCGCGCACGACCAGCAGCGCCCACCGTTCGCCGACGACGTCCAGGGCGCGGGCGATGCCGCACAGGTCGCGATACGTACGCACCCGCTCAGGGTACTTGCCCGCCCGGACCATTTACTCCTAGATTAGGAGCAACCAAGGAAGGCGTCTGATCATGCCGCACGTGACATCGTTCGACGGGACACCGATCGGGTACGACCGGCTCAGCGACGACGGCCCCGTGGTGGTCCTGGTCGGCGGTGGGTTGGACGACGGCACCGAGAACCTCCCTCTGGGCGAGTACCTCGCATCCGATTTCACCGTCGTGAACTACCGCCGGCGCGGTCGCGGCGACAGCGGCGACATTCAGCCCTACGAGGTGCAGCGCGAGATCGACGACCTGGCGGCCGTCATCGGCGCGACCGGTGGACGGGCGCATCTTTTCGGCGCCTCGTCGGGCGGAGCGCTGGCGCTGAGGGCTGCGGCAGCGGGGCTCCCGGTCGATCGAATCGCGGCGCACGAGGTTCCGTACCAGCTGGGGGAGGAAATGATCGCGGCTTGGCGCGCCTACACCAGTGACCTGACCGCGGCGCTGGACGCCGGCGATTCGGACCAGGCGCTGCGGCTGTTCATGCGACTCGCCGGCTCGCCGGAGGAGCAGATCGCGGCGGCGGAGGCCGCGCCCATCTGGCCCGCGCTGCGCGCCCTCGCACCGACCCTGGGCTACGACGCCGCCTGCCTGGGTGATGGCCCACCGCCGGCGCAACTCCTGGCGTCCGTGAAGCAATCGGTGCTTCTGACCACCGGCGCGACCATCGACCCGCACTCCACGGGCCTACCCCTCGACTTCTTTGGTGCCGCGGCCGACGCCACCACTGCTCTACTTCACGATGCACGGCACGTGACGATCGAAGTCCCCGGCCATGTCGCCGACCCAAACCTCCTCGGCCCTGTCCTCACCGACTTCTACACGCGCTGACGACAAGCCGCACTCCACCGGAATGTCGACAAGCGGCGATAGGACGCGTTGTGTGGGAGGCGAACGACTGGGGCTCCGAGGCGCTCATGGCGCAGAGCGCGACGCAGTGGAAGCACTGCGGTCTCGCCGTCGCCTAACCTCACCCGCCGGGGCAGCCTGAGCTGTCACCGCCGGAGTGGCATGAGACCGCTGGGAGGGTTGGCTCGGGCGATTCCGCCGGTGCCGTCGGCTCGGCGCCGTTCATCTGAAACAGCACCGCGGACGCGACCAGGATCACCGCGAACAGCGACTCCAAGATCAACCCCCGCCGGTGGTTCCAGGCTGCCACGTACATCGTCAGTAGCAGTGCGGCTCCGATACCGACCTGCGTCCAGTACCTGGTGATGTCCCGAGCCGTCTCCTCGCGCGGCGGTTCGCCCCAGAACGTGAGGTAGATGCTCAGGTAGCCGATGAACAGCGCTCCGCAGATAACCAGGACCCCTAAGCCGGCTAGGCACTCAAGCACCAGCCACCAGTCACGTCGGGTCCCACGCACGCGGGCGTCGCCCTCGACGGTCGGGTGCTCGACGTTGGTCATTCCGCCATCTTTTCCCAGCTGCCGTGTGACTACCCGAGTACGCAAACTCAGCGCCGACCCCACGGCCAACCGGCCGCTAACCCGGCCGGCAGGCGGCGGTATGACACAGCCCAGGAGCCCAGTGCGGGTTCACGACGCAACCGGAACATGACACCGGCGCCCCCGTGCGGGCGACCGGGGGACACCTCCGGTCGAGTTCGTCCAGGCAATCGCCATCGTCGTCATGATCGTCTTCCGCTGGGCGAACGTCGGCGCGCTCCGGCGGTGCACCACCGTCTTCGACCGCATCCCGTCGACGAGGAGGCGTTCCTCGACGACGGTGCCGTGGAGCTGATGGCACTTCTCGATCTCGTCGGCCAGGCGCTCGGCGATGTGCATCTTCCGCTGCGCCAACGTCGCGGCGGCTGCTTCCGTCGCGGCGGCGGTGACCGAGGCGGCGTCGGTTCTGACGCCGGCAGTCTCGGCCCACCGCTGCAGGGTGCGGGCCGGGACCCGAAGCTCGCGCCGCTGTGGGGCCGATGACGCGGTAGCGGTCGACGGCGTCCGACCGCTGCTGGTCGGTGTATCTCGGACCGACCACACGCGCAGTGTCAGCGCACGGTCCGACTCAGCTGCTGATGGAGGCACCGCCGACTAGAACTTTCGGGGTTACCCTTGAGGTACATCGCCGGGGCGAGTACGCCACTCCGGGGTCATCTCGACCGTCGGAGGAACGTCATGCACAACCCCCTGCAGCCGAATTCGATCACTGGGCTCCTCGACGAGCTGGCCGCCCAGCCCGACTTCGGGCACACCCTCGACAGCGTGGTCTCCATGGCCGTCGACACGATCCCAGGCTGCGACTGGGCCGGGTTGACCGTGCGACGCGGCAAGAGCCTGGTGACGCCCGCATCCACAGGAGCGGTGGTCAACGAGGTCGACCAGCTCCAGTACGACCTGAACGAGGGCCCCTGCATCGAGGCCGTGTGGGACGAGAACACCCTGCTCATCGACGACATGTCCACCGAAGCCCGCTGGCCCACTTGGGCACCGCGGGCACAGCAGGCGGGTGTCCAGTCCACTCTGAGCGTGCGACTGGCCAGCACCAAGGACTTCATCGCCGGCCTGAACCTCTACTCGATGAAGCCGCACGCGTTCGACGACGATGCAGTGCAGGTCGCGCATCAGTACGCCACTCACGCGGCATCGGCGCTGGCCGTGTCGCACAAGTTCTCCACGTTGCAGACCGCGTTGCAGACCCGTCACACCATCGGGATGGCGCAGGGCATCCTCCGCCGTCGCCACGGCCTGACCGTCGACCAGGCGTTCCAGGTCTTGGTGCGAGTGTCGAGGGACAACAACGTGCTGCTGCGTGACGTCGCGGCGATGGTGGTTGAGGCGAACGGTCTGCCGGAGCGGTTCACCGACCGTTGACGTCGGGCGCGCCTACTGTGCAAGTCTGAGCGCGCGCTGGCGCGATGGCCGTGGGGTGCGGTCCGGTGGCGAGGGGGTCGCTGTGCAAGAGCACGACCAGGCGCTCCTGGAACTCGGGAACAAGGTCACTCAGTTCGAGGAAGCGCTGGCCAGTAGCCGTCAGATCGGCGGTGCCCTGGGCATCATCATGGCCTATGAGCGGCTCACCGGTGAAAGGCGTTCGACCAGCTCGTGAAGGTCAGTCGCGACGCGAACCGGAAGTTGCGCGACGTCGCCGCGGTCGTCGAGCGCACGGGCGGGTTGCTTCCGCAGCATCCTGCGCACAACGCCCCCGCCCACCGCTCGGAGCTGGAGTAGGCGGGGACGTCCGCCTCGGCGCCGCTCGGACCCGCGGTTCTGGAGATCCGAGCGTGTGTGTCCCGATCCTCAGTCGTCACGGACTGAGCGGGACATCCTTCGTTGCTCCGGCGCGCGCCGACCGCTGCTTGACGGCGTTGGCCCCGAAGTGCACGGCGGGTACCCAGGTCGACAGGAGGCATGCATCGAGCAGCGACGTGGTCGTCGGGTGTCACGGCGCGCCCCCGAGGGGACGGTTCTGGCGGCGACGAGGTTCCCCAACGCTCGAGGTGGACGCCGCCGATGGGCGTCCAGGTCCGGCTCAGCCAGCCGCAGAACTCGCCCCAGCAACCGTGACGGATGGTCGACAAGCATCGGTTGGTGGTTCACGACGCCCTCTCGGGTGAGGGCGCGGCGCAGGTTCGGGCGAGCGTCGATTGCGAGTGCGGCGTCGCACGCAAGTCCTGCTTCCACCAGTGCCCCGAGGGCAGCGCGGGCGGCGGTCATCCGCTCCTGGGGTGTCAACGCCTCAGCGACCGCCAGCAGGGCGAGGACGCGATCCGCGCTGGCTCACCGCGTCCAATTGAACGCCACGCCGCGTAGCGCCACTTAGACCACCTGGTCGCGCACCGCGCGGGTGTCGCCGGCCACGGCAGCACACTTGCCCGGGGGACGTCGGCCAAGTCGCGGCGGAGTGACCCGGCAACCAGCCGGTCGGCCTTCAGGCGGTTCGGGCTGTGGGCTCCCTTCCATGCGCTGCTCGATGGTTCAGAACGGCCATGCTGCGATTTTCGATTCGCGGCCCACCGGATGCCCGATGGTTCGTCCTAGGGTCGACACGCGTGGGTGGTCTCTGGCGATGCGAGGGAGTTTCGGTGACGGACGATGCGACCGCGGCGGATGGACAACATGCTGGGATGGGGAGGCTCGAGTTCGGACGACTCACGGACGGCTGGCATGGCGAGGCGACGGACTTCACCCCGCTGCTCGCCAGTCAACTCGACGCGCTGGGGGCAGCCATCAGTCTCGACCTGACCAGCGTCGGCGAGGTGGAGGTGCCAACTGCGGGCGGTCGTCGGATCGACATCGTCGCCAAGTCCGCGGACGGACCAGAGTTCGTCGTCGAGAACCAGTACGGCCGCGCTGACCACGATCACCTGACCCGGGGTTTGGCCTACGCAGTTGCCCGCCGAGCTCGAGGCCTCATCGTCGTCGCCGAGCAACATCGCGATGAGTTCCGCGCCGTCGCCGACTACCTCAACGGACTGGCCGAGCACGACCCAGAGCAAGGCATCGCCATTTGGCTCGTTGAGGCGAAGGCCGTCCGCATCGACCAAAGCCGCTGGGCGCCGCTGTTCTTGACCGTCAGCGAGCCGAATCAGTTCACGGCGCTTATCGAAGAACAAATGCAGGCGCAGAGGTTCAGCACCCCAGGGGCGTTCCTCACCGCCTGTACGAGCCAGGACGTCAGGACCGCCGCGGGTGTCGTCTTGGCGGCTTGGACAGGGGACGGTCAGCGATTACGCCTCGAGCACGACCACGTCGTGCTCGAAGCCCGAGGGCCAGCTAAGTCGGGCTGGCGGACGGTGATCGTCCTGTTCACAGACGGTCGAGTCTTTGTCCCGTTCAGCTCGTACGCCGGCACCAATAGCGGTATCCCAATCCCAGCACTTGTCGGCGCCGAGTTCCGCGCAGCCGCAGACACCCTGTTTGGCTTCAGCGGCACCGAGAAGCATGGACGGACGCAAACTGGCTGGCTCACCCCCCAACGAGCAGGCCAAACACTTACCTTCGCCGAGCAAGTCGCGTCTGCCTATGCCGACCACCTCAACGTCCTTAAGGGTGCCGAGGTGGTGGCCGGCTCGAAGTCGGGCACTGACCCCGGCATGACAGAAGCGGGCACCGGATGACATCTGGTGCTTCGCCGTGCGGGCTGTTCAGCCATCTCGCAGATGCTTCGAACCCATGACCGACGTCGAGAGTTTTGCGCACTGGTCCGCATGGGTGCCGCTGGACGTCGCGCGGTCCAAAGCCCCCCTGCTCCCAGGTGCTACATGGCTCGACAGGGAACGAACGGACCGGTCGTCTACGTCGGGATGGCAGGCGAGAGACGGGGCTCACGCATGCACCCGCAAGGCCTCCGGGGCCGGCTCAAGGTCTACGCCTCGGGTAAGGCGGCCGTTAGCGGTCTCGGCGAAGCTGCCCTCGAGCGCGCCCTCGCTGACCGCGCATGGCTTGAAGAGCGCATGGGAGAGCTCGATAGAGGCGCATCGAGTAGAGCGAAGGACTGGGCGCAACTCGCCATCCAGCACCTCGACCTGCACCTGCGCTGGGCCACCACAGCGGATCGAGCGAGGCTGTTGACCTTGAGGAGCAGGCGCTGGCCGCTTTGCGCAACGTCGAGTTGTGGAACAGACGCCGCGGAAGTTGAACTGCGTATCTCTAACCCACGCATGGCGAGGCGGTCGCCGTCGGGAAGTGCAAGAGGTGGTCACCCAGGCGGCGGAGAGACGCAGCATGCTGGCTCGGAAGTCGCCGCACGACCAGTACGTGGGAGGAACCCAAGTGTGGTCGAGTTGTCGTCATGAGTGCACGCGAGCGGGTGGCTGATCTCTGGGACGAGGTTGTGGCCACGTGGGAGCCCGGGCAGGACGCGTGGCGTAGCCCCCTCGATGACTGGTTCAAGAGCTATGGAGGCCGCGGCTCCGGTGCGGTCAACTTAGACCAGTACCCCGACCCGTGGGTGGGAGACCTCCGCGGCCTTGTTCGCCAACCCCGGCTCGTCGTCCTTGGACTCAACCCCGGCGTCGGCTATGACGAGCTTCAAGGCCCGACCGGCATCTGGACGCGGAGGATCCTGCAAGCGGGTTACAGCCACTGCCTCCACCGCAGTCCACCGGAAGACCCAGCATCCTGGCTCGCCGTGCACAAGAAGCAAAGCGTCTACTGGGTGCGTGTCGAGCACTTTGCCCGCCGCTGGTTGGTTGATCCTTCCGCGAGCCATTCGGACGTTCTGAATTTCGAGCTGTATCCCTGGCATTCGCTAAGACTGACGGGCGGGCTCGCCTCTCCTCCCGCGATCGTTCGCGAGTTTGTCCTGGAGCCGGTCGCTGAGGTTGCCGTCCCGCGGGTGTTCGCCCTTCGGCGCTGCTTGGTTCCACGTGGCGGCAGGACTCGCTTTGCCCACCATCGCCAAGTGGGAGACCAATCGCGGTGACTGGCCTCCGGAGTTCACGGGTTGGCGCGTCGGCGTCTTCGGATTGCCGTCAGGACAGCAACTAGTGGTGAGCAGCCAGCCGGGTACCGGAGCCCCGCCATCCCAGGCAAAGGTCGAGGCCCTGCGGGTAGCGCTGCAAGGACTCGGTTGAGCCGGGGCAACGTCAGGGTCGGTCGGGTGTCTCATCGTCGGAGCGCGCGAGAAGAGACAAGAGACGTTGCTGCGCTTCGCGGCGGTGTGACGCAGAAGGCGTGCGGCAACTTGGTCGACAAGACTCGCGAGCATTGCGGTCGATCTGCGTGAGTAAGTCCTACTCCTTGTACCTCGTGTTCAGAAGCCGGTCACGCACCCCATCCATCTGATGCCTGACTACCTCGACGAGGTCACCAGCCGCCTTCGCCTCCTCTGTGCTCGTCTCGCGAGTTGGGGCCGATGCGGTGGGCACATCGAGTCCCTCCACCTCCACTTCCGGTATGCCTTGCTCGCGCATCGAGGCGGCCACGTACAGGTCCGACAGCCTTGCCAGAAACGCTTCGAGGCTCTCTCCGACCAAGCGGGGTACTGCAGGCCACGCTTCCCCAAGGTGCGTGTCGCGCCAGTCCCTAGGGGAGCCCGCCCAGTCGGCCGGCTGCCGTGCACCGCACTCGCACAGGTTGGGTCGTGCGTTTGAATTGCTGATGTTGTGACCGCTGACAACGGTGAGCGCATTCACGCTACGGGGTGGGACGCCACCGACAAGGCTGTCGAGATCGTTTGCTCGCATAGAACCACCTTACGGACCAGGACTGACATCGGAGCTGACATCCCGCCCTTGCCTGACAGATCGAGACAGGACGACCATGTGGCGGCTTGACCAAGAGTTGGCAGCGCCGGGTTGCCCGCTACTCGTCGACCCCCGAATTGGACGCTGCAAGCCGAGTTCTGTGGAGCGATTCGAAGGCTGCAGACTTGCACGAGGCCGGCGCTACTCCCGCGTATAGGAGGCCGTGGCACTACGTTGTTGCAATGCCGTCTCATCCGCTTCAACCAGCTCTCGACCAGTTGTGCGACCACCTTCGGGACGCGCAGCAACTGCACGGCCTCATCCGTCGTCAACTACATGAGCTGGCCTCCTCGCGACGCGCCACTGGCGGGCACGGAGGAGGCGCACCGCGACTCGAGCACAAGACGCTGAACCGAGCGACCATCTTGGCGGCTGTTGGCGCGTGGGAGGCCTTCACAGAAGACCTGGCGACATGCGCGTCGGATGCCCAGGCGTCAACCGTGATGTCCAGCCGTAAAGCCTGGTACCCGATCAAGGGTGCACGGTCGCTGGTGGAGACGCCTAGCCCCGACAACGTCCGAAAGCTTCTCTGGGGGCTGTTTGGCTATGACCCGCTCGACGACTGGCAGGTTGTAGTTGTGACCAACGGTAGGGAGATGGGCAGCGGCGGCACTTGGCGCGGCCGGACGCACACACACGTGGCCGAGGACGCGGCCAAGTTCTTGAAAGCGACCGTCAATGTCCGGCATGCCTTCGCGCACCAAGACAAAAGCAAGAAGATCGACTCCGTGATCGGAATGGCTCAGGCTCGAGCGGCCGGTGGAAGCAACGTCGGGTCCCACCACGCGCAGAACGCAGTTGGGGGAGTCCTGCAACTAGCCGTTCTGACGGCTCATGGCCTCGCCGAGCACCAAGGTATGGGCCAGCGGTTTCGGTTCAAGAAGATGATGCAAGAGGAAGAAGTGGTCTCCGAGCCCGGGCACGCATCATGGCTGTGGTGGCTCGAAGGAACGCCGGCGATGCAGGCGATCAGCGAGCACTGGACGGGTGTCCCGACGAACTGACTTTTGGCCGAGCCGAAGCGGTACCGTCCCGGGGCCTCGAGCCAACCCTGCCCAAACCGCCGATTCGTGAACCGGCCCGACGCGGTGGACAGACGTGGGAGAGCGCGAGGTCCGACGTCGGCACGGGCCTTGCTCGCGGCGGAAGGGCGCTGTCGAGGTCGCGCCGAGCGGGGCCGCATCGGAGTTGCGGCTGCGGGACGGGCCCTTGGTGGCGCCGCGCAAGCCCAGCTTCGATGGGCATCGACCCAGCCCGCACGTTCTCCGATACGCGGATCGGGTCGGCCGGCTTCGGCGCGGTGATGCGGCGGCTGGTCACGTCCTTGTGAAAGCGGAAGTGTTCCGTGCGCGAGAGGCGGGTCATCTATGGTGTCGAAGAGCATCTTCATAGGCGCCCATGTCGATGGCAAGCACTGTCCCGAGTTGCTGAAGTTGTCGGAATAGGCGGATGCCGAAGTGGATGAGCTGATCGTTCTCAGCGCTGAACTCGAGCAGAATCCTTTCTTTGCGACTCCCGAGCGCGACCGGCGCAGGCGTGTAGTCGAAAGCAATTGAGCCAACGGCAATGCCGATGTCTAGCGAGTCCTCTTGGCCAACCGGGGGTAGGTGCTCTTGAAGTTTGGCGACCGTTGATTCCCAGGTCGCCCAACCGGCGTTGGCCGCCAAAAGGCCGCCGATGAGGTGTTTTGCTCCCGGGTCGGTTGCGGCGAATGCCCCGCCAGCGTGCTTTATAGCCGCTGAGGTGCGGCGCAGTCGACGCACGGAGGTGACCTTCTGGCGCGCAGAATCGATATAGGTGGTGTTTATGGTCGGCTTGACCTCGAAAACGGCGTACACCGATTCTACGGGCACGAAGTCGCAACCGTTCTGCGTGCCGAACCAGAGGGGGGAGTACTGCCGATCATATACAGCAACGTCGATCTGCTCGCTGATGCCACCGTCGGCGTCCACGGCGAAGATCGGGCCGACGGCGTACCGCTCAGGTAGAAAGCCTCTGAGTACTCCGATCCAGTCGGCCTCGGACTGGTCGCCGAGGGTCGTCGGATGCTGGCTGACGTCACGTATCGCTGAGTGCGAGGCCAGCATGACGGTCTGTTTCTGGCGGAAGGCGGCGGCGATGTCGAAGGGACCGGTCGTCATGGTGTCTCCTGAGGGGTGGCGATCTGAGCAAGTTTGACGCCGTCCGCACGAACAACCCAGGCGGTCATGACTGCCGGAACGCCGACGGCGTTCGCCGGGGCAGCTCCCAACTCTCGCCCGTGCTGCTGTAGGGCGATGATCAGGCTGATGAAGTAGGTGAACCCGAGGTCGGGGTCGTTGAGGTGGTCGAGATAGGACGACAGGTCGATGTCACTCGGCGTGGCCAGACCTTCGGGGTGTGTGTGCCACTCACCTACCCATGTGGCTTGGTAGCGGGCCCAAGCGGTGTCGGCTAGGCGTTCCGCATGGGCTCGGTCCCGGCTGAAGGCACGCCGGTGCCGGACGGCGGTGGGTCCAGGGTCGCCGGCAACCAGAATCGCGCAGCGGTCGTGGCGGTTGTGGCCGAGGAGGATGCCGCCGGTCTCCAGAACGGTGCCGCCGATTCGCACCTGTTCGGTCATCGTTGCCCATGCTTCAGCGTGGATCTCGACGGTGAATCGCTGGGGCGCGTTCTCGGGGTTGAGGGCGCGGCACCGTGAGGCTGTCATGCTGCGGAGCACGTGGGGCAGTCGGGACGGGGAGGAGGAAGAGATCTCCACACGAGCTCGCCGGCAGACTGCACGTCGTACGGCGGGTCGTAGGGGGTCGACGGTCGCAGGCCGAGGATGGCGAGGTCGCCAGGGAGGCGGTGTCCGAGGTCTCCGTGCTTGGCCTCGAGGATCGTGGCGACGGTGGCCTTGGCGGCGAGCTGGCCGACCACCCAAAGGTCGGGTCCGACCGCGGTCATTGGCTTGTGAGGGCTCCCCGTGCCGTAGTCGCGCTCTTGGAGAACCTCGACATCCATCGCGTCCTCCTCCACCATCTTTGCCCGGTGGCACATCAGGCACCCGTACGCCGGACCGGGCCGCAGCCGCATGACTTCACCGATCGTGCCGTCGCCTAGGACGCATGCGAGCACGGCCGGGATTCCAGCGCGTCGAGCCAGGTGGCTCGCGACTCGGCGAGCGGCGATCCCGTCAGCCGAACAGGTCAGAGCGTCGAGTTTGCCCATGAGGCCGCGCATAACATGTGCTTGCTCGGTGAAGTCCACCGGGTGCGTATTGACCGTGAGGCCTGGCCAGCGGCGCTTAAGCCAATCTCGCATGGCGTCGACCTTGTGCCGGCCGACGCTTTCGAGGCCGAGGACATGCCGTACACCGTTGTGCCATAGGAACCGGTCCGGGTCGATGAGGTCGAGCGTACCGACGCCGTAGCCTGCCAGGGAGTCGGCAATGACGCCGCCGATGCTGCCGAGCGCGAGAACGCCCACCCGGCGCTCGGCGAGCTTCTCAACCGGCCACTGTGGCTTGAGCTGGTCCAAGCCGACAACCGTGGGCTCGACGGCCATCGTCATGGGAGTGACCTGGTCACTCGTCACGTTCCACGCCGCGAACTCCTGGACTCCGGCTCTTAGCAGGTCCTCAGGTATGTCAGTTTCGTAGGTGACCAGCAACAGCGCTTTCCCGGCCACGGGCTTGCGAGCCAGCGGCACGAGCTTGTGGAAGTCCGAGTAGGAGATGGCGGTGCCCGGTCGGTGCCGCAGGGCGTAGTGGGTGACGTTCGTGCCTTCCGGCACTTCCCGAAGCCACTGACCCTGATATTCAGCACCGGCCGTCGCGCGGAGCGCCGTGTACTCCCTTCCGGGTTTCAGCGCTCGCGTCGAACCGGATGCGACCTCGACCTTGCGGATCACGAACAGGTCGTCGACGGCCGAGCACTGCATGCTGAGAACTCCCCCGGCTGCGGTCGAGGCGGCGATACGCTGCCTGACCTCTTCGGTCATCACGACGATGGTCACGGTCATACCTGTCCGTCGGGAGCGTGCGCATCCGACGTCGCCGCTACCTCCGCCGTGGTGTCGAGTGAGCGAAGACCGGATGCGAGAGCCGCCGCCTCCGTGACGAGGTGGTCACGTGAAGCATCGTGCACGATGCTGCGCAGCGTCATTGACTTGACCAAACCCGATCTCATCAGCGCGTACTCGACACGCCATCCGCAGGCGCGTCGCAGGAGTTCGACGATGCTCCAGCGCGGGTCCCATGAGGCAAGCGTCTGCAGCAGGCAGAGGCTGCCGTCCGGAGCCACGTGCCAGTCATGCTGGCTTCGTTCCACGAGCAGAGGCTCCGGGTCAACGGGGTAAAGCGCCGGAGGGAGCATGGGGTAGGCCGCGGAGTACCAGATCTCCACGGTCAGGCCGGCCGGGACGACTGTGGAAAGGCCGACGGGTTCGGGGCGTTCCAACGGCCACACTGGCAGCTGCCCGTGCCACCTCCCGTGGTGAGGGACAGGGCCGTTCCCCGGTCCGGACTCAAAATCGAGATCCGGCGCGAAAGCAGCGATCTCGTCGATCTCGCGGTTGAGCCGCCCGGACTCTGCTTCGTGCCACAGAATCGGCACCAGCTCGTCGGCTCCGCCACGCCCCTGCCGGGCAGGCGACTCGTTCGCTGTCATCCCTGAGGCGTGTCCTTGATCGGACGCCGGGTCTGCTGCTCGCTCGGCGCCACGCTGGGGACGACCGGCACGATTCCGGGCGCCGGGCTCGGCTTGACGGGGCGCGACGGCCGCTGCGGTGGGGGTGGAAACCCGTCTCCGAAGATGTCGTGCCACTTCGCGAGCGCCTTCGGCACGTCGTTCTCGCCCACCGCGGTGATTGCCTCGGTCGCGGTCATGGCGGCCGCCCGAAGCCTGTCTCCGAAGGCAGCCGTGTTCAGGTCTGTCTGGATCGGACCGCACACCCCAGCCGGATCCTCGATGGGGGCCATCGACTCGACGCGGTAGGCGGCGCGAACGAAAAACTCCTTCAGGGCGGTCGGGCGGTTCCCAGCTGCTGGCAGCAGCTCGAGAGCGAGGACTTCCATGACCAGCGACTTGATCTTGGTGTCCTGGTCCGATGCCCAGTCCTTGAGCATGCGCACGAGCCCCGCAAAGCGGTTCCACTCTGCGTGTCGCCTGGCCACCTCAGCGATGAGGTGCTCGGGGTCGGTGAGGATCCACTTGTTGTTAAGTGCCTCGGGCACCAGCAAGATGCCGTGGCGGCGCAGTGCGGGCATCGCGTCCACCGTAAAGGCGCCGGGGTCGTTCGGGTCGTCAAGGAAACACTTCACCGCGTGGTTCTTCGGCTTGGCCAGGCGCACCTCGTGAGCCGTGGTGCCGTTGGTCGCGCCGAGCATGTCGTTGACCAGTCCGCGGGTGTAGTCGAGCGCAGCGGCCGCGGAGTCTCCGGGTGCCCCCCAGTGCGGGTGCTCGGTCGCGTCGTAGACGATGATCGTGTCCACGTCGTTGATTGGGTCCTTCTGGGTTCCTCGCCGCAGCGATCCGGAGGCGATTACCTCCTCGACCTCGTCAAGCCCCTCGAATGCGTCCCTGAACAGGTCGCGGCGTCGGCGGGCCTCCCGGACGGCGGTCTCGTCCGCGTTGACGTAGCGCTGGTACTCGTCAAAGGCGCCGTTGATGGTCGTCATCGGCGGGCCGCCGTCGTGCTTGTGATCGGCACGGCGATGCCGAACACGTTGCTCGGCCAGGATGTGGGCGTGAGCCCAGGGTTGTGGGACATGGGTCCTCCTGTCGCTGTTGAACGACGTCGGCCCTGTCGCAGCGTGAGCGAGGTCTCTAGGTCAAGCCTCGCCAAGTCGTTCCGACCCGAGAGGCTGTATGCCTAAACTGGTAGCCGCCAAGCATCACCGCGTAGGCCCTGAGATCAGACGCACGTCGACTCGGGGCCTACGTTTTTGTCTGAGCATGAAATTGTTCCGCACTACACCTACCTGTGGGCTCCGCCCCGTTGCCCGCAACACATGAATGTCTAGGACGAATCACATTACTGTAGTTATCCACAGGGTAGCGGACCGCGATCTCGTCGGCTACTGAATCTCGTGGCGAGCGGCACCGGTCGCTCTGGATCCGCGCAGCAGTTCCGCGTCATTCTGGGCGAAGTGCAGCACCTCTGTTTGCCCGCTCACCGCTGCAGTGCGTGCGCGATATCGGCCGCTCAGTGCGTCATCGCGAAGCCCCTACCCGTCGGCGGTCCGGCTCCACCATGTGCCTGAAGCGGGCCGGAGAGGTCGTGCCGGGACGGGGCCAGTAGGTTCGCCGGGTGGAGACCCAGGCCGTCCTCGAGCTCGTCCAGGAGGTCTCGGCCGCCGTCGTCGAGCCCCGCTTCCGCGCCCTCGAGGACGAGCAGGTGATGGAGAAGAACCCCGGCGACCTGGTCACCGTCGCCGACCGCGAGGCGGAGGTGCTGCTCACCGACGCGCTGACCAAGGCCTACCCCGACGCGCTGGTGCTGGGGGAGGAGGCGGCGTCGGCCGACCCATCGCTGCTGGACCGCTACGCCGCGGCCCACCACGCCTTCACCGTCGACCCGGTCGACGGCACCAAGAACTTCGTCCGCGGCTCCAAGGACCACGCCGTGATGGTCGCCGAGGTGCTGGGCGGCGAGGTCGTGCGCAGCTGGATCTGGCACCCGCAGCACCGCGTCGCCTACGTAGCCGAGCGCGGGGCGGGCGCCTGGCGCGACGGTGAGTCGCTGCGCCGGCCCGAGCAGGACGGCGCCCCGCTGCGTGGCGTCACCTCGCACCAGCCGTGGGTGGGCCTCGCGCTCGGTGACCTGCCCGCGCTGGAGCTGACCTGGATCTCGTGCGGCATCGATTACGCCCGCCTTGCGGAGGGTGCTGCCGACTACGTGCTCTACCGCGGCGTCACCGTGGCGGGCCAGAAGCGCGGCCTGCCGTGGGACCACGCGCCCGGCTCCCTGCTTCTCGAGGAGGCCGGCGGCCTGGTCACGACCTTCGGCGGCGCGCCCTACGACCCGAGCGTGCTGCCGGACGACGGCCTGGTGGCGGCGGGCGACGCCCGCACCGGCCAGGTCGTCCGCGACCTGCTGCCGCTGCCCTGACCACCGCGTGACCCGCCGGTCCTGACCAGCGCGCGGGCGGCGCGCGCCGGGCACCGGTGCCACGATGGGCGCGTGCACCGCCACTTCAACGGCCTCAAGACGGCGATGCTGCTCGGCGTGCTCGGCGCGCTCATCATCGGCGCCAGCTGGCTGCTCTTCGGCCGCAGCTCCGGCGCCCTGCTCATCGGCCTGGTCATCGCCCTGCTCACCAACGGCTTCGCCTACTGGCGCTCGGCGACCATCGCGCTGCGGGCGATGCGCGCCTACCCGGTGACCGAGCAGCAGCAGCCCGTCATGCACGCGATCGTCCGCGAGCTGTCGCAGACCGCGGGCCAGCCGATGCCGGCGCTGTACGTCTCGCCCACCGCCAACCCCAACGCCTTCGCCACCGGACGCAACCCGCGCAACGCCGCCGTGTGCTGCACCGAGGGCATCTTGGGGATCCTCGACGAGCGCGAGCTGCGCGGCGTCCTCGGCCACGAGCTGATGCACGTCTACAACCGCGACATCCTCACCTCGTCGGTCGCGGCGTCGGCGTCGTCGGTGCTGACCTTCCTGGCCTACGGCGCCATGTACTTCGGCGGGGACCAGCGGCGGCCGAACCCGATCGGCGCGATCGCGATCAGCATCCTCGGCCCGCTCGCGGCGGGGCTGGTCCAGATGGCGATCAGCCGCACCCGCGAGTTCGACGCCGACGAGGACGGTTCGACGCTCACCGGCGATCCGCTCGCGCTCGCCTCGGCCCTGGCCAAGCTCGAGGCAGGCACCGCCGCGCGGCCGCTGCCGCCGCAGCGCGACCTGGTGAACACGAGCCACCTGATGATCGCCAACCCGTTCAGCGCCCGCGGAGTCAGCCGACTGTTCGCGACCCACCCGCCGATGCAGGAGAGGATCGCTCGTCTGCGCGCGATGGCCGGCGGACGCCAGGTCTGACCCGCACGGACGTGCGCGACGGCGAGACGGCCGTCTCAGCACCCGGGACGCCTGCCGGGCGTCCGACGGTCTGACGTACCGTCGTGGGGTGTCCAGCGCCCGCAGCACCCACCTCGTGACCCGTCGTCACGTGGACCTGCTGCGCGTCCTGTCGGCCGCCTGTCGCCGCCGCCAGGCCTGAGCGACCCCTCTCGCGGTCGCCGGCCGCCGCCCCTCCCGGGCGCGCGCCGCCTCACCGCCCCGCGCGCCTCCCACGCACCCTTCGTGGAGGCACCCCATGACGACCACCACCGGACCGGCCGGCAGCGCCGGCGTGCCCGGGCGCCCGACGTCGGAGCGCCCGACCCGGTCGCGCTCGCACGGCCAGTGGGCGGTGGACGGCCGCGAGCCCCTGAACCACAACGAGGCGTTCAAGGCGGAGGACAACGGCCTCAACGTCCGGCAGCGGGTCGAGGAGGTCTACGCCCGTGAGGGTTTCGCCTCGATCAGCCAGGACGACCTGCACGGCCGACTGCGCTGGTGGGGGCTGTACACCCAGCGCCGGCCCGGCATCGACGGCGGGCGCACCGCCCAGCTCGAGGCGCACGAGCTCGAGGACGAGTACTTCATGCTCCGCGTCCGCATCGACGGCGGGGCGCTGACGACCGAGCAGCTGCGCGTGGTCGGCGACCTGTCCACCGGGCTCGCGCGCGACACCGCCGACATCACCGACCGGCAGAACATCCAGCTGCACTGGGTGCGGATCGAGGACGTCCCCGAGATCTGGCGCCGGCTCGAGGCGGTCGGCCTCCAGACCACCGAGGCGTGCGGCGACGTCCCGCGCGTCATCCTCGGCTCGCCGGTCGCCGGCCGCGCCGCCGACGAGATCATCGACCCCACACCGACGATCGCCGAGATCACCGAGCGGTTCATCGGCCGACCCGACCTGGCGAACCTGCCGCGCAAGTTCAAGTCGGCGGTCACCGGGCACCCCAGCCTCGACGTCGTGCACGAGATCAACGACATCTCGCTGGTCGGGGTGGTCCACCCCGAGCTCGGGCCCGGATACGACCTGTGGGTGGGCGGCGGGCTGTCGACCAACCCTCGCCTGGCAGAGCGCCTCGGCGCGTTCGTCCGACCTGAGGAGGCGGCCGACGTGTGGCACGCCGTCGTCCAGGTGTTCCGCGACTACGGCTACCGGCGGCTGCGCAACAAGGCCCGGCTGAAGTTCCTGCTCGCCGACTGGGGGCCGGAGAAGTTCCGGCAGGTGCTGCAGGACGAGTACCTCGGGCGACCGCTGGCCGACGGCCCGCCGCCGGCGCCACCGACCGGCCCGGGCGACCACGTCGGCGTGCACCCGCAGAAGGACGGACGGCTCTACGTCGGTGCGGCACCGGCCGTGGGCCGGGTGAGCGGCACCGTGCTCTCGCGCCTCGCCGACCTCGCCGAGGCCGCTGGCTCTGGACGCGTCGCCCTCACACCGCACCAGAAGCTGGTCGTCCTCGACGTCGAGCCGGAGCGGCTCGACGAGCTAGTCGCCGGCCTGGAGGACCTCGGGCTCACCACGACCCCGAGCCCGTTCCGGCGCGCGACCATGGCCTGCACCGGCATCGAGTACTGCAAGCTCGCCATCGTCGAGACCAAGGCGACCGCCACCTCGGCGATCGCCGAGCTCGAGCGGCGGCTGCACGACGTCGTGATCGGCACCCCGATCACGCTGAACGTCAACGGCTGCCCCAACTCCTGCGCCCGCATCCAGACCGCCGACATCGGCCTGAAGGGCCAGCTCGTGGCCGGCCCGGACGGCGAGCAGGTGCCCGGCTTCCAGGTGCACCTCGGCGGCGGCCTCGCCTCCGCCGAGGGCGACGAGGCCGGCCTCGGCCGCACCGTCCGCGGGCTGAAGGTGACCGCCGACGAGCTGCCCGACTACGTGGAGAGGGTCGTGCGCCGGTTCGACGCCGGCCGCGAACCCGACGAGACCTTCGCCCGCTGGGCGCACCGGGTCGAGGAGGAGGTCCTGACGTGACCAGCACCGTGGTGCAGACCCGGCTGCGGCCGGTCGCCGAGCTGCGCGAGCTGTCGCGCCAGGGCGCCGCCCGGCTCACGCAGGCCCGGGCGGAGGAGGTGGTGGAGTGGGCGGTCGAGCAGTTCGGCCCCCGCCTCGCCGTCGCGTGCAGCATGGCTGAAGCCGTACTGCCGCACATGGTCTCGAAGGTGCTGCCGGGCGTCGACGTGGTCTTCCTCGACACCGGGTACCACTTCGACGACACCCTGCACACTCGTGACGCCGTGCGCCGCCGGCTGCCGGTGACCGTCGTCGACGTCACCCCGCGCCGCTCCGTCGTCGAGCAGGACGAGGAGTTCGGCTCGCGGATGCACAGCTGGGATCCCGTGCAGTGCTGCGAGATGCGCAAGGTCGCACCGCTGCGGCAGGCGCTCACGGCGTACGAGGCGTGGGCCACCGGCGTCCGCCGCGAGGACTCCGACCTGCGCAAGGACACCCCGGTCGTGGGGTGGGACACCAAGAACGCGCTGGTCAAGGTCAACCCGCTGGCGTCGTGGACGCAGGCCGACCTCGAGCAGTACGTCCGCGAGAACGACGTGCCGCTGAACCCGCTGCTGTCGCAGGGCTACCCGTCGATCGGGTGCGCGCCGTGCACCCGTCGCGTGAGCGCCGGCGAGGACGCGCGGTCCGGTCGCTGGGAGGGCTTCGAGAAGACCGAGTGCGGGATCCACATCTGATGCCGACCTCTTCGGCGGGCGGCTACCCGCTCCTGCTCGACCTGGCCGGCCGCCGGGTCGTGGTCGTGGGCGGCGGCCCCGTCGCCGCGCGCCGGGCCCGCGGTCTGCTCGACGCCGGTGCGGACGTCACGGTGGTCGCGCCGTGGCTCTGCGAGGACCTCGCCGACCGGGCCGCCGACGGCTCGCTCGCCTGGGCACCGCGCGACTACGCCGGCCCGGACGACCTAGCCGAGGCCTGGCTCGTCCACACCGCCACCGGCGACGCGGGCACCGACGCCGCCGTCCGCCGCGACGCGGACGCCGCCCGCGTGCTCTGCGTCGACGCCGGCGCGGGCGACCGCGGCAGCGCGCAGGTGCCGGCCGTCGCCCGGGTCAGCACGCCGGACGGGCCCGTCACCGTGGCGGTCAACGGCCACCGCGACCCCCGGCGGGCGCAGCGGGTGCGCGACGCCGTCGCCGCCGGCCTGGCCGACGGCGCGCTGCCGCTGCGGTCGCGCCGGGCCCGCACCGGCACCGGCTGGGTGGCGCTGGTCGGCGGCGGTCCCGGCCCGACCGACCTGCTGACCACCCGCGGCCGCACCCTGCTCGCGGCGGCCGACGTCGTCGTGGTCGACCGGCTCGGCGCCCGCGGGGTGCTCGAGCAGCTGGAGGACGACGTCGTCGTGGTCGACGTCGGCAAGACCTCCGGGCACCACCCCTGGCCGCAGCACGAGATCGAGGCCGAGCTGGTGCGGCACGCGCTGGCGGGCAAGGGCGTCGTCCGGCTCAAGGGCGGCGACCCGTACGTGCTCGGACGCGGCGGCGAGGAGGTGCTGGCCTGCGAGGCGGCCGGCGTCCCGGTCGAGGTCGTGCCCGGCGTCACCAGCGCGGTCTCGGTGCCCGCGGCCGCCGGCATCCCCGTCACCCACCGCGGGCTGGCACGCGGGTTCTCGGTCGTCACCGGCCACGACGACCTCGGCGAGCTGCCCACCGCCCGCGACCACACCCTCGTCCTGCTGATGGCCGTGACGAACCTGCCGCGTGTGGCCGAGCGGCTCGTCGCCGCCGGCCGCGACCCCGGCACCCCCGCCGCCGTGGTCGAGGACGGCTACGGCGACGCCCAGCGCGTCACCACAGCGCGGCTCGACGCCATCGCCGGACGGGCCGCCGCCGTCGGCGTCCGCGCCCCCGCCGTGGTCGTCGTCGGTGACGTCGTCACCCTCTCCCCGCACTGGCCCCCGCCCGCCTGACCGCAGCCCCACCGAGTTGTCACCACGAGGTCGAGCCCTGGCTCGCCGTGGTGGTGACAGCCCGGGGAGCCGCGCGGACCTGTCACCACCACGCCTGGTCCGGGCTCGTCGAGGTGGTGACAGCCCGGGGCAGGGCATGCTGGACGGCGTGAGCCGACCCGAGCCGCTGGGCGCTGCCGCCTCCGTCGCGGGCGCGGTGCTCCTGCTGGTGTCGCTGCCACCCCTGTGGGCGGCCGTCTCCTGGCTGTCCGGGCAGCCCGGTCCGGGCGTCGTCGGGGCCGTGGTCGTCCTGCTCGACGGCCTGCTGCTCCTGGCCGCGGGCGTCCTCACCTGGTGGCGGCCGCGCGATTGGTGGCCGTGGGCCACCGGCGGCGGGCTGCTGCTCGGCGCGCTGCAGTGGCTGCTCGAGCTGGTGACCGGGACGCCGACGACGTGGCTGGTCAGCGCGGTCTGCGGCGTCGTCCTGGTCTGGTTCGTGCTCGGCCGGCTGCCGGGCGCGGCGCCCGAGGACGCCGACGCCGGTCAGCGAGCGCCGAGCACCTCGTCGAGGTAGGCGCGGGTGCGGCGCCAGACCTCGCTGCCCGGCTCGAGGTGCTCGAAGTGGCCCTCACCGGGCACGACCTCCAGCCGGACGTCGTCCCCGGCCACCCGGGCCGCCGCGGCGTACTCCTCGCTCACCCGCGCCGGCACCTTGTCGTCGGCGTCACCGGTCACCAGCAGCGTCGGGACGCCGAGCGGCAGCATCGCGGCGGGGGAGGTGCGCGCGAGCAGGTCGGCGGGCAGCGGCCTGTCGGCGGGCTCGCCGAGGAACGCAGCTGCCGCGTCGCCGCCGAGGTGCAGCTCGTGCGACAGGGCGAGGTCGGCGACACCGGCCTGGCTCACCACCGCGGCCGGACGCAGCCGGGGCGAGGCACCGGGGGCGTCGTCCGGGAGGCGCGACCGCCCGGCCGCCCACAGCGCGAGGTGACCGCCGGCGGAGTGGCCGACCAGGGCGACCCGGTCCAGGTCGAGCCCGGGACCCTCCGCGGCGTCGACCAGCGCGTCGCAGCCGGCCGCGACGTCCTCGAAGGTGGTCGGCCAGCCGCCGCCGTTGCCGATCGAGCGGTAGTCCAGGTTCCACACCGCGTAGCCGGCGGCGACCAGGTCGGCCGCCACGTCGACCTCGAGCGAGCGGTCGTACTCGGAGTACCAGAACCCGCCGTGCACCAGGACGACGACCGCCGCCCCGGCCGGCTCGGCGGGCAGGTACAGGTCGGCCACCTGGATCGGCGCGTCGCCGTAGGGGTGCGGGTCGGGCACGGAGGCCTCCGGGGCGTCGGGGTCGGGCCGCGCGGCCGCCCCGCAGCCGGCCAGCAGCAGGGACGCGGCCGCGCCGAGCAGCAGGTGGCGCCGGGTCGTCCTCATGACCGCGGTTCGGAGCCGGTCGCGGGGGCGACGGGCCGGCACCCGCGGGCGCGGCCGGTGGCGACGGCGGTCAGCGGTAGTTGACGAACTGCAGGGCGACGTCGAGGTCGGAGCCCTTGAGCAGGGCGATGACGGCCTGCAGGTCGTCGCGGCTCTTGGCGCTGACCCGCAGCTCGTCGCCCTGGATCTGCGCCTTGACGCCCTTGGGGCCCTCGTCCCGGATGATCTTGGAGATCTTCTTGGCGTTGTCCTGGTCCAGGCCCTCCTTGAGGGCGGAGACCTGCTTGTACTCCTTGCCGGACTGCCGGGTCTCGCCGGTGTCGAGCACCTTGAGCGAGACCCCGCGCTTGACCAGCTTGGTCTGCAGGACGTCGAGGACGGCCATCACGCGCTCCTCGGAGTTCGCCGTGATGACGATGGACTCGCCGCTCCACTCCACCGAGGCGCCGGTGCCCTTGAAGTCGTACCGCTGGGCGACCTCCTTGGCCGCCTGGTTGAGCGCGTTGTCGACCTCCTGGCGGTCGATCTTGCTCACCACGTCGAACGAGGAGTCGCCTGCCACGGGATGGTCCCTTCGTCGGTCCGGATCGGGTCCGCGGGGCGCTCCGGGAGGGTGCGCGCGGGCCCCGTCGTCCTTGCTATCCTTCCATCCGCCCGCCTGACGGCGTGCACGGCAGCTTGCCCGAGTGGCCAATGGGAGCGGACTGTAAATCCGTCGGCTTAGCCTACGTTGGTTCGAATCCAACAGCTGCCACACACGAGGGGCGCCCCGCATCTGCGGGGCGCCCCTCGGTGCGTGCGGGCGGGCACCAGCCCGCCGCCGGTCACTCCTCGAACATCGACACCGCGGTGACCTCGAACGTCGCGCCCTGCACCTGCTCGGCGTCGGCGACGAAGGAGAAGATGTCCACGGTCTCGGTCCCGCCCGGCTGGATCGGGTCGGTGAAGATGAAGTCGCTCGCGACCTCGGAGCCGCCCGCGACGGCCGACACGGTGACCTGGAAGCTGGCCGCGACGTCGCCGGTGTTGGTCAGCGTGACGGGCAGGGTGGTGTCGGGGAAGGTCGGGTCGCCGCTGACCTCGAAGGTGCCGAACTCGACCTCGAGGTTCTCGGCCAGGATCGTCTCCATGTCGTCGGAGTACCCGAAGCCGCCGCCCTCGGAGATGCTCGAGTCGATCGACCCCAGCTGCTCGTTGAACTCGTCCGAGGCGCTGTTGATGGCCATCACGACGAAGACGGTGACCAGGATCGACACGATGATCGAGACGACGCCGAGGACGGCGCCGATGATCGCCATCCCGCGGCCGCCGGCGCGGCCCTTGTTGGCCTGGACGACGCCGACGATGCCGAGCACGATCGCGACCAGGCCGAGGAAGGCGAAGAACCAGCCGGCGAACGGGATCCACGAGCCGAGCAGGGCGATGATGCCGACGACCAGCGCGCCGATCGCCAGGCCCTTGCTGGGGCCGCCGGGGGCCCCGGGGCCGGCGTAGTTGCCGTAGCCGGCCTGCGGGTAGCCCTGCTGCTGGCCGTAGCCGGCCTGGGCGCCGTAGGCGGTGGAGCCCGCGGCCGCGTAGGCGGCGGTCTGCTCGCCCTGGCCGTACGCGGGCTGCTGGCCGTAGCCCTGCTGCTCGTAGCCCTGCTGCTGCCCGTACGCCGGCTGCTGCTGGGTCTGGTCGTACGAGCCCTGCCCGTAGGGCTGCTGCTGGGTCTGGTCGTAGGACCCCTGGTCGTACGACGGCTGGCCGTAGGCCGGCTGGGCGGCGGTCTGGTCAGCCGGCGCGGCGGGCGGGTCGTGCTTGGTGAACGGGTCGTGCGGCGGCTGCGCCGGCGTGCTCGGGTCGGTCATGTCGGTCCCTCTCGAAGGTGCACGGTGTCGTTCGGCCCGGGCTGTGGTTCCCCCCTGGAGGTGCCGTCGGCCGAGACGATGGTGCTCCCCCTGGGACGGACGTCGGCCGTCCGCCATGGCACAGGGTAGGGGTTCGCGCCACCCGGGACCTGCGCCTCGGGGCACCTGCTGTGGACGGCTCGGGCCGCTCCGGCGGGGTCGTCGATCGGATTTCGTCCGGCCCCCGGGAGGCATGTACCCTTGCGTGCGCACCGCCCCTTTAGCTCAGTCGGCAGAGCGTCTCCATGGTAAGGAGAAGGTCTACGGTTCGATTCCGTAAAGGGGCTCTCGGACGCCGGCGCCCGCCCGCCAGGGCGGACGTCGCGCCCGTGGCGGGGTAGCTCAGTTGGCAGAGCAAGCGGCTCATAATCGCTGTGTCGCGGGTTCAAGTCCCGCTCCCGCTACCACCCCCGCGCCGCGCGGATTTCGCTCCGCGCAGCACGGGCCGTACCCTGGTCCGTCGGGTGCGCCTGCACCCGCACGACCTGTCGTCAGCACGACCCCCAGCGAGGAAAGGCTGTTCCGTGGCCAGCAAGAGCGCCGACGTCCGCCCCAAGATCACGCTGGCCTGCGTGGACTGCAAGGAGCGCAACTACATCACCAAGAAGAACCGGCGGAACAACCCCGACCGGCTGGAGATGAAGAAGTTCTGCCCGCGCGACGGCCGCCACACGGTCCACCGCGAGACCCGCTGACACCAGCACCTCCGACCCCTCGGGGTCGCCACGAGAGCCGTCCCCTCACCGGGGGCGGCTCTTCTGCGTCCGGCGCTAGGTTGGCGGGCATGAGCGTGAACCAGGACTTCGTCGGACGGGTGTACCCGCCGGAGGGCGTCTACGAGGTGGGCCGGGAGAAGATCCGCGAGTTCGCCGAGGCGGTGGCGGGCTCCGGCCCGGTGCACCCGGCGCACGTCGACCCGCAGGCCGCCCGCGAGCTCGGGCACCCCGACGTCATCGCCCCGCCGACCTTCGCCGTCATCGTGGCGCAGCGCAGCGACGCGCGGCTGGTGCGCGACCCCGAGGCCGGCATCGACTTCAGCCGGGTGGTGCACGGCGAGCAGAAGTTCGTCCACCACCGCCCGGTGGTCGCCGGCGACCGGCTGGTCGCGACGCTGCACGTCGACTCGGTCCGCGGCGGAAACGGCGGCCACGCGATGGTCACCACCCGCAGCGAGATCGCCACCGAGGGCGGCGAGGCCGTCTGCACGGCCACCTCCACGATCGTCGTGCGGGGTGAGGACGCGTGAGCCCCCGCCTGGACGCCCTGTCGGTCGGCGACGAGGTGCTCCGCACCAGCGTGACGTTCGAGCGCGCGGACCTGGTCCGCTACGCCGGCGCGAGCGGCGACTTCAACGTCATCCACTGGAACGGACGCGTGGCGAAGGAGGTCGGCCTGCCCGACGTCATCGCCCACGGGATGCTGACGATGGCCCGCGCCGTCGAGCCGGTCGTGGCCTGGTGCGGCGACCCCGGCGCGGTGGTCGAGTACGGCGTCCGGTTCACCAAGCCCGTCGTCGTCCCCGACCCCGGCGAGGCCGTGGTCGAGCTGGTCGGCACCGTCGGAGCCGTGGACGCCGACGCCGGCACCGTCCGGGTCGACCTCACCGCCACCTTCGACGGCACCCAGGTGCTCGGCAAGGCCCGCGCCGTCGTCCGCCTGCCCGCCTGAGACGTCCCACCGGTCACCGCCTCGGGGAGGCGCTGCGACGGGTCAGGCGCGCGGGGCGGGGCCGGTGGTGGCGCCGATGCGCAGGGTCGCGGTCATGGTGACGTCGCCGACGGTCTCGCCGAGCAGCAGCCGGTTGAGCATCTCGCCGGCGAGGCGGCCCTTCTCGGCGCCGGGCTGCTCGACCGTGGTCAGCTCGGGCGCCCACGGGATGCTCACGCCGTCGAAGCCGGTGACGCTCAGGTCGCGCGGAACGTCCAGCCCGAGGGAGGCGGCCGCGGCCAGGACGCCGGCGGCCAGCACGTCGCTCTCGGCGACCAGGGCGGTCGGGCGCGCGACCGGGTCGACGTCCAGCAGGTCGCGGGCGGCCTGCTCGCCGGCGGCGTGGGAGTTGGCGCCGACCTCGAGCACAGGCACCGGCCCGAGCACGTCGCGGACGCCGAGCGCGCGCTCGCGGGCCTCGGCGACGCGGGCACCGAGCAGCCGCTCGTCGTCGACCGGGCCGCTGGCGCCGTCCAGCTCGAGAGGGAACGCGATCACGGCCACGCGCTCGTGACCGAGGTCGCGCAGGTGCCGCGCGAGCCCGGCGGTGGCGCTGCGGTCGTCGACGAGCACCCGGGCCAGCCGCTCGTCCGGCACCCCGCCGAGCCCCACCATCGGGACGCCGCGGGCGTGCAGGTGCGCCACCACCGGGTCGTCGACGAGGCCGCAGCCGGCGAGCACCACGCCGTCGAGCGCGGCGCCGGACATCCGGGCGACGGTCGAGGCGTCGTGCTCGAGCCCACCCGCGGGCGGGCGGGGGAGCAGCAGCATCGACGACGACGAGGCGTCCAGGGCGTCGGCGAGGCCGTCGAGGACTGCGGCCGAGTAGGGGTCGCGGAAGGCGTACAGCAGCCGCTCGCTCAGCACGACGCCGACCACGCCGGTGCGGCCCTGGCGCAGCGAGCGGGCGAGGGGGTTCGGCCCGGACCAGCCCAGCTCCACCGCGGCGGCCAGCACCTTCTCGCGGGTCGCCTCGGTGACCGGCCGGGCCCCGCTGAAGACCACCGACGCGGTCGACAGCGACACCCCGGCCAGGTCGGCGACCTGCTTGAGCGTGGCTTGACCGGACGGACGCATGGGAGCAGACTAGCGAATCGATTCGCCGAAACGATTCGACCTGCTCCGGACGGCCCCACGGGCCGCCCGTCCCAGGACCTGCCGACCACCTGCTCGAGGAGACACCGGTGCCAGCGCGTGACGGGGCCGTCGACCCCACGGTGCGGACCGCGCACCTGGCCGTGATGGCCGCCTTCGTGATGGCGGGCGTCACCTTCGCCAGCTGGGCGTCCCGCATCCCCGACGTGAAGGACGCGCTCGACCTGACGCCGTCGCGGCTCGGCCTGGTGCTGATCGCGATGAGCATCGGCTCGGTGCTCGCGCTGCCGTCGGCCGGCTGGGTGATCGGCCGGGCCGGTGTCGCCCGCACGGTCATGGGCGGCACCGTCATCGTCGCGGTCGGCCTCACCGTCGCCGGCGCCGGCACGTCGGCCGGCTCGATCCAGCTCGTCACGGTCGGCCTGTTCCTCGCCGGCCTCGGCGTCGGCAGCTGGGACGTCGCCATGAACGTCGAGGGCGCGGACGTCGAGCGCCACCTCGCCCGCACGGTGATGCCGCACTACCACGCGGGTTTCAGCATCGGCACCGTCGGCGCGGCCGGCGTGGGGGCGCTCGCGTCCTGGGCCCGCTTCCCCGTCGTCGCGCACCTGGCGCTGGCCGCCGCGCTCGCCCTCGTCGTCGTGGTCTGGGCGGTGCGCAACTTCCTGCCGATGGCCGAGCCGGAGCCGCAGGTCGAGGGCGCGCCGCGTGCCCGGCACCCGCTGTCGTACTTCCGCGAGCCGCGGACGCTGCTCGTCGGCGTCGTCGTGCTGGCCGCGGCCTTCACCGAGGGCGCGGCCAACGACTGGCTGTCGGTCGCGATCCAGGAGGGCTACGACACAGAGGCCTGGGTCGGCGTCCTCGGGTTCGCCGCGTTCGTCTCGGCGATGACGCTCGGACGGGTCCTCGGCACCCGGTGGCTCGACACCTACGGCCGGGTCAAGGTCCTGTGGGGCGCGTTCGCGCTCGCCGGCGTCGGTGCGCTCCTGGTCATCCTCGGCCCCGTCATCGGCCTGGTCGCCGCGTTCGTCGGCGCCCTGCTGTGGGGCGTCGGTGCCTCGCTCGGCTTCCCGGTCGGCATGAGCGCCGCGGCCGACAACGCCAAGCACGCCGCCGCGCGGGTCAGCGTCGTCGCCTCGATCGGGTACTGCGCGTTCCTCGCCGGTCCGCCGCTGCTCGGGTTCCTCGGCGACCACTACGGCGTCCTGCAGTCGCTGTTCGTCGTCGTCGCGCTGACCATCCCGGCGCTGCTGGTCGTCCCGGCCACCAAGCCGCTGCCGACCGCCGAGGAGCGCCCGACGCAGGACGTCGGCACCTCCTCGCTAGCCTGAACCGGTGCCCGAGCCCGCCACCACCGACCGCGCCGCCCACCCGGTGACGCGCCTGGCCGACCTCACCACGCTGCGCGTCGGCGGCCCCGCAGCCCGCGTCGTGGAGGCCCGCGACGAGGCCACCCTGGTGGCCGCGGTGGCCGAGGCCGACGCGGCGGGCGGGCCCGTCCTGTTGGTCGCCGGCGGGTCCAACCTGCTGGTCGCCGATGAGGGCTTCGCCGGCACCGTCGTGCGCGTCCTCACCCGCGGGGTGCGGGTCGAGTCGCAGGACGCCTGCTCCGGCGCCACCGTCCGGGTCGCGGCCGGAGAGCCGTGGGACGACCTGGTGGCCCACGCGGTCGCGCAGGGGTGGGCCGGCGTCGAGGCGCTGTCGGGCATCCCGGGCTCGACCGGCGCGACCCCGGTGCAGAACGTCGGCGCCTACGGCCAGGAGGTCGCGCAGACGGTCGCGAGCGTCCGCACCTACGACCGGCTGCTGCGCGGCGTGCGCACCTTCCCCGCGTCCGAGTGCCGGTTCGGCTACCGCAGCTCGCGGTTCAAGGCCGACCCCGGACGCTTCGTCGTCCTCGACGTGACCTTCCAGCTCCGGCTCGGCGACCTGGGGTCGCCGGTGGGGTACGCCGAGCTCGCCCGTGCGCTCGGCGTCGAGGTCGGCGAGCGGGCGCCGCTGGCCGCCGTCCGCGAGGCGGTGCTCGTCCTGCGGCGCGGCAAGGGGATGGTGCTCGACGACCCCGACCCCGACACCTGGAGCGCCGGCTCGTTCTTCACCAACCCGGTGCTGCCCGCCGACGCCGAGCTGCCCGAGGGGGCGCCGCGCTTCCCGGCGCCGGACGGTGGCGTCAAGACCAGCGCCGCCTGGCTGATCGAGCACGCCGGCTTCGGCAAGGGCTTCGGCCTGCCCGGGCCCGCGTCGCTGTCGACCAAGCACACGCTCGCCCTGACCAACCGCGGCGACGCCACCGCCGCCGACCTGGTGGCGTTGGCCCGCACGGTCCGCGACGGCGTCCGCGACCGGTTCGGCATCACGCTGGAGAACGAGCCCGTCCTGGTGGGTCTGGAGCTCTGACCCTTCCGCGACCTGTCACCACCTCAGCGAGCCAGGGGTCGCCGTGGTGGTGACAGCTCGTCAGGGGGAGCGGAGCAGGCCGGCGACCAGGTCGAGCACGGCGGAGTCGGCCAGGCCCGCGGCCCGTGCCCGCTCGACCAGCGCGCGCGCCGCGAGGGCGACCTCGACACCGGACTCCACCTGCTTGCCGGTGACGACGGTCCCGAGCCGGCGGCGGCCGGCGACCACTCCCTCGGCCTCCAGCTCGCGGTAGGCGCGCGCCACCGTGCCGGTGGCGATGCCGAGGTCGGCGGCCAGCGCGCGCACGGTCGGCAGCCGGTCGCCCACCCGCAGCGCCCCGGACGCCACGTGCCCCGCGACCTGGGCGCGGATCTGCTCGTACGGCGGGACGCCGGAGCCGAGGTCGATGTCGATGCGCGGCGGGCCGCTCACGCGGGCACCGGGACGGGCTCGGGCGCCGGCGCCCGGACGCGGGGAGCGGGCACGAGCAGCAGCGCGAGGGACAGGAGGCCGACGACCACGCCGCCGACGGCGAGCACGACGCCGATGGCCGCCAGCGCCGACGAGCCGGTCGAGACGCCGTGGACGGCCGAGCCCGCCGTACCGAGCAGCCCCGCGGCGGTGAGCCCGACGCCCGCACCCGCTCCACGCAGCACCCGGTGGGCACCCGCCCGCCGCAGTGCGGTGTCGGTGGCCACGTCGGCCCCAGCGACCGCCGGCCGTGACACGACCTGGCGCAGCGTGACCGCGACCAGGCAGCCGAGCACGGCGAGCCCGGCGAGCACCGGCAGCGCGTAGAACGCCCCCGGGAAGGGCCCGGCGCTCCAGCTGACGACGTCGCCGGCCAGGTCGCCGCGGCGGGTGACGGAGCGCCCGGTGGCGTCGGCAGCGAGGGTGCCGACCAGGCAGGTCATGACGGCCAGCGCCGTCAGCAGCGCCGTGACGACCAGCGCCGGCCGCGCCAGGACGTCGGGCACCCGCCGCCGGACGAGCACGCCGCTGCGCCGCTGCCCGGTCGGGCGGGGCCAGGTGACCTCGGTGAGGGCCAGCACCAGGGTGTGCACCACCGCGGCCGCCAGGAAGAGGATCGCGACGACCTGCCCGGCGACCAGGCCGTCCAGGCCCCGCGACGCGACCCCGACGGCGGCGGCGGCCCCGATCGCGGCGACGACGGCGAGCACGCCTCCGACGACGGCGTGCCGCCGGGCGGCGGCCGTGGCCGGCCCGATCTCGGCGTCCGGCCGGGCGGTCAGGGCGAGGACGACGAGGACCAGGACCGCGAGGGGCAGCAGCAGGGCGAGCGGGACGAGGACGAGCAGGCCGGACGCCATCGGTGCCTCCACGAGCAGCAGCTATGAGTCAATGAGTCGATACATTGACGCAGACGAGCGGGGCTCCGTCAAGCGGATCCGGCACGCTCCAGGACCAGGTCGACCAGCCGGTCGTCGACGACGGGATGCCCGTCGCGCACCGGCAGCAGCGGGTCGGTGACCAGGTCGGCGCCCGCGTGTGCCAGCCGGTCGTGGAAGAACCCTGGCGCGAGCAGGTAGCCCGCGACCACCACCCGAATCCCCGGGTCCGCCGCCCGGGCCGCGGCGACGGCGTCGGGGACGCCGGGCACGGCCTTGGACCCGAAACCGACCGAGACCGGGCCGTCCCAGCGGGCCCGCAGGTGCTCGACGACCTCCGCGACGTCGGCGACCGCCCGTGCGTCGCTCGAGCCGGCGGCCGCGAGCACCACCGCGTCACCGGCGACCGCACCGGCCTCGGCGAGCCGCTGCGCCAGCAGGTCGGCGAGCCGTTCGTCCGGGCCGAGCGCGGGAGCGGTGCGCACGCCGTGCGCCTCCGTCGCCGCGGCGATGTCGACGTGCACGTGGAACCCCGCCGACAGCAGCAGCGGCACCACGATGACCGGCGAGAAGCCCTGCGCCACAGCGGAGGCCACGACCTCGCCGACCTGCGGCTCCTGCACGTCGACCCAGGTCTCGAGCACCTCGTGGCCGACCGCGCGCTCGCGCACGGCCTGCACGAGTGCGGATACGGCCGCGCGGCCGGCGGGGTCGGCCGTCCCGTGCGAGCAGAGCACGAGGGCCGGGGTGCTCACGACGCCAGCCACTCGTCCACGCCGGCGAGCAGCTGCTTGCGCACGTCCTCGGGCGCCGTGCTGGCGCGGATCGACGACGCCGCGAGCGCGGCCACGGCGATGTCGTCGAACCCGTGATCGGTTCTGGCGGAGTCGTACTGGGCGAGCAGGCGCGATCCGAACAGCAGCGGGTCGTCGGCGCCGAGCGCGATCTCGGCCCCGGCGTCGACCAGCGCACGCAGGGGCACGTCGGCGAGCGTGCGGAACACCCCGAGCGAGACGTTGCTGGCCGGGCAGACCTCGAGCGCGATGCCGGCGTCGACCACGCGGCGCAGCACGGCCGGGTCCTCGCCGGAGCGCACGCCGTGGCCGATCCTGGTGGGGGACAGGTGGTCGAGGGTGACCTCGACGTGGTCGGGCCCCAGGAGCTCGCCGCTGTGCGGGACGCGCGCGAGCCCTGCTCGCCGGGCGATCTCGAAGGCGGGGGTGAAGTCAGAGGTCCAGCCGCGGCGCTCGTCGTTCGACAGCCCGAAGCCGACGACGGTGCCGGCCCCCTCGCCCTGGTGCCGGACCGCCAGCCGGGCCAGCGTGCGGGCGTCGAGCGGGTGCCGGATCCGGCTGGCGGCCACCACCACGGCGACCTGGGTGCCGGTGGCGAGCGAGGACGCGCGCGCCTCGTCCAGGACGATCTCGAGCGCCGGGGTCAGGCCGCCGACGAACGGCGCGTACGAGGTCGGGTCGACCTGGATCTCCAACCAGCGCGAGCCCTCCGCGGCGTCGTCCTCGGCGGCCTCCCGCACGATCCGGCGCATCGCCGTCTCGTCGCGGACGACGGCCCGTGCCGCGTCGTACAGGCGCTGGAAGCGGAACCAGCCGCGTGCGTCGGAGGTGAGCTGCACCCCCTGCTGCTCGCGCAGCGAGACCGGGAGCCGGATGCCACGGGCGTCGGCCATCTCGACCAGCGTGGAGGGGCGCATCGAGCCGGTGAAGTGCAGGTGCAGGTGCGCCTTGGGCAGGGCCGCGAGGTCGCGTCCCCCCTCGACCGCCGGCATCCCCCGAGTGTGCCAGCCGGTCGCGGAGCCGGACGGGGAGGCCGTCCTCAGCCGCGCCCGGGCGCTCGGATCAGGCCGCGCTCGAGCGCCACGGTGACGGCGCGGGTGCGGTCGTCGACGCCGAGCTTGGCGAACAGCCGCAGCAGGTGCGTCTTCACCGTCGACTCGCCGATGAACAGCTCGCGCCCGATCTCGGCGTTGGTGAGCCCGCGGGCCACGCGGTCGAGCACCTCGATCTCGCGCGGGGTGGGCACCGGCTGCTCCGGCTCGCGGGCGCGCCGGACCAGGTGCCCCGCCACCGACGGTGCCAGGACTGTCTCCCCGCGCGCCGCAGAGCGCACGCCCTCGAGCAGCCGCTCGCGGGGGACGTCCTTGAGCAGGTAGCCGCTCGCTCCGGCCTCGATCGCGCGGACGATGTCGGAGTCGGTGTCGTACGTGGTCAGCACGAGCACGGCGGTGCCGGGAGCCTCGCGCAGCAGCGCCGCGGTGGCGGTCGCGCCGTCGACCTGAGGCATCCGCAGGTCCATCAGCACGACGTCGGGAGGCGTCCCCTCGGCCGTCAGCCTCCGCACCGCGGCCGGCACCTCGGCACCGTCGGCCGCCTCGCCGACGACCTGCAGGCCGGGGTCGGTCTGCAGCAGGGCGACCAGCCCGGTGCGCACCACCGGGTGGTCGTCGACGACCAGGACGCGCACCGGCCGCGCGTCCGCCCCGGCGCTCACGGCAGGCTCACCCGCAGCCGGGTGCCTCGTCCGGGCGCCGAGTCGACGTCGAGCCGCCCGCCGGCGGCCTCGACCCGCCGGCGCATGCCGTCGAGCCCGAAGCCCGTCGCGGTGCCCGGGTCGAACCCGACGCCGTCGTCGACCACCTCGACCACCGGCTCGGGGTCGGCGTGCAGCCGCAGCACGACGCGGCCGGCGCCGGCGTGCCGCCGCACGTTCGACAGCGCCTCCTGCACCGCGCGCAGCAGGACCACGGCCTGGTCGGTCGGCACCTCGGCCCTTCCGGCCCAGGCGCTCTCGACGACCACCTCGATGCCGGTCTCGGCGCCGAACCGCTCCGCCACCCGGGCGATCGCGGCGTCGACGTCGGAGCCCTGCAGGTCGACCGGCGCGAACGCGGCGACCAGCGCGCGGGCCTCGGAGAGGTTCTGCCGCGCCGTGCCCTCGATCAGCTCCAGCCGTGCGACGTCCTGGCCCTCGGCCCGCAGCCGCGCCGACTCCGCCTGCGCGAGAGCGACGATGCTGGTGAAGCCCTGGGCGAGCGTGTCGTGGATCTCGCCGGCCACGCGCTCGCGCTCGGCGACCACCCCGGCCGCGTGCTGGGCCGCACCGAGCTGGGCGCGGGTGCGCTCGAGCTCGGCGATCAGGGCGGCCCGCTCCTCGCTCTGCTCGATGATCCGGCCCACCCACAGCCCGAGGACGAGCGAGACGAGCAGCCCGCTGCCCATCGACACCACGACGTCGCGGATCGTGTCGGGGTCGGTGCCCTCGCCGACCAGCAGGCCACCCGTCGAGGCGATGCTCAGCAGCACCGCCCACACCGAGCCGACCTTGAACGACGGTGTGTAGAACCAGATCTGGGGATACGCCGCGAACAGCAGCAGCGACGCCCGACCGCCCTCGAGGCCGACCAGCACCGCGACGGCGACGACGAGCACGGCGAGGTAGCCGGCCCCCAACCACGGGTGCTCGTCGCCCGAGCCGGGCAGCCCCAGGACGAGGTACGCGACCGCCAGCGCACCCACCACGGCGAGCGACACCGGCGTCCTGCTGCCCGGGTCGTCCCCGACCACGATGACGACGCCGAGCACCACCATCAGCACCGCGAAGGTGAGGTGCCAGCCGATCACCGTGCGCCCCACCACCGAGGGCCGGTCGCGGGTGGTCGCTCCCGCCTCGTCCATGCCGGTCATCGTGCCTCACCCGGCGTCGCGACGGGTCCAGCGGAACGTGCGCAGGCACAGCACCGTCCCCACCACGACCCAGGCCGCGAGGACGAGCGCGGTGAGCCCGTGCTGCCACGCCCCGCCGGGCTCGGCGGCGGCGAAGGAGTCGGGCAGGAACACCGAGCGCATCCCCAGCGTCATCCAGCGCAGCGGGAAGGCCGAGGCGACCGACTGCATCCAGTCCGGCAGGTCGGTGAAGACGAAGTACACGCCCGACACGAACTGCAGGACGATGACGATCGGGGTGATGACGGCGTTCGCCTCCTGCGCCGACCGCGGCAGCGCCGAGACGCCGATGCCGAGCACCGACCCGGCGGCGGTGCCCAGCAGGTAGACCCACGCGAACGTCGCCCACCGCCCGGCGTCGGTGGGCAGGTCGACGTCGAAGACCACGACCGCGGTGGCGAGCGTCAGCGCGGTCTGCACGGCCCCGACGAGCAGCACCGTGGCGACCTTGCCGACGAGGTAGGCCGCGGGCGGCATGGGCGTGCCGCGCAGCCGCTTGAGCAGGCCCTGGTCGCGCTCGTCCGCGATCGACAGCGCGAGGTTCTGGAAGCTCGTCAGCATCACGCCGGTGGCCACCATGCCGGCCAGGAAGTACTGGATGAAGGGCAGCTCGTCCGGGCCGGCCGTGCGGTCGGCGAACACCGACCCGAAGATCAGCAGCATCACGACCGGGAACGCGAAGATGAACGCGACGGCCATGCCGTCGCGGAAGAAGACCTGCAGCTCGGCCCCCACCCGGCTGGCGGAAGCCCGTGCGAGGGTCGTTGCAGCCGAACGCTTCTCGACCGGTCGCGTGGTCACCGCACCCGGAGCAGTCATCGCGACGCCACCTCCCCGACCATCGCGAGGTAGGTGTCCTCGAGTGTCGGGCGCAGCACCTCGAGGTCGGCGACCTCCTGCCCCGGACAGGACGCGGCCAGCTCGGCGACCAGGGCCGTCGGTGTCGCCGTCGTCCGCTCGTGCCGCCCGTCCGCGTCGGTCCAGCGCACGGTGGCGCTGCGCTGGAGGCGTCCGCCGAGCGCAGCCGGCTCGGCCACCTCGACCAGCCGGCCGCCGGCGATCACGCCGACCCGGTGCGCCAGGTGCTCGGCCTCGTCCAGGTAGTGGGTGGTCAGCAGGATCGTCGTGCCCTCGTCCGACAGGCCGCGCACCAGCTCCCAGAACCGCCGCCGCGCCTGCGGGTCGAAGCCGGTGGTGGGTTCGTCCAGGAAGAGCAGCTCGGGCCGCCCGACGATCCCGAGGGCGACGTCGAGCCGCCGCCGCTGGCCGCCCGACAGCGCCCGGGCCCGGGTGCCCGCCTTGTCGGCCAGGCCGACCGCCTCGACGACCTCGTCCGGGTCACGGGGGGCGGGGTAGAACCCCGCGAGGTGGCGCACCAGCTCGGACACCGTCAGCGCGCCGCTGTCCTGCCCCGACTGCAGCACGACGCCGATCCGGGCCCGCCAGCCGAGCCCGGCGGTGCCCGGGTCCTCACCGAGGACCTCGACCTCGCCGCCGTCGCGCTTCCGGTGCCCCTCGAGCACCTCGACCGTCGTGGTCTTGCCGGCCCCGTTCGGCCCGAGCAGCGCGAAGGTCTCCCCGCGCCGCACGTCGAGGTCGAGGCCGTCGACGGCGATGTGGTCGCCGTACCGCTTGGTCAGGCCGCGCACCCGCACGGCCACGTCCCGGTTCGTCATGCCCCGAGCCTCGCGGCCCGGCCCCGGCCGCCGCGAGCACCGTCGGGACGACCCGGCCGTCCACCGACCGGTGGACCCGCCCGTCGCCGGTCGGACCGGATCGGACCGGCAGGCGTCAGCGGGCCTCGGCGAGCAGCTTCTGGATCCGGCCGACGCCCTCGGCGAGGTCCTGGTCGCCGAGCGCGTACGACAGCCGCAGGTACCCGCTCGGCCCGAACGCCTCGCCGGGCACCACGGCGACCTCGACCTCCTCCAGGATCAGCGTCGCCAGCTCGGCCGAGGTCATCGGCGTGCGGCCGCGGATGGTCTTGCCGAGCACGCCGGCGACCGACGGGTAGGCGTAGAACGCGCCCTTCGGGACGGGGCAGATCACGCCCTCGATGTCGTTGAGCATCCCGACCATCGCCCGCCGGCGGCGGTCGAACGCCTCGCGCATCGCCTCGACGGCGGACAGGTCGCCCGTCAGCGCCGCGATCGCCGCGCGCTGGGCCACGTTGGCCACGTTCGAGGTGGCGTGCGACTGGAGGTTCGTCGCGGCCTTGACCACGTCGCGCGGGCCGATCAGCCAGCCCACCCGCCAGCCGGTCATGGCGTAGGTCTTGGCGACGCCGTTGAGCACCAGGCAGGTGTCGGCGAGCTCGGGCACCTCGACCGGCATCGAGACCGACCGGACGCCGTCGTAGGTGAGGTGCTCGTAGATCTCGTCGGTGACCACCCAGACGCCGTTCTCGACCGCCCAGCGGCCGATCTCGCGCACCTGCTCGGGCGGGTACACCGCACCGGTCGGGTTGGACGGCGAGCAGAACAGCAGCACCTTCGTGCGCGGGGTGCGGGCCGCCTCGAGCTGGTCGACGGTGACGAGGTAGCCGGCGTCCTCCCCGGCGAAGACCTCGACCGGGACGCCGCCCGCGAGCTTGATCGCCTCGGGGTAGGTGGTCCAGTACGGGCTGGGCAGCAGCACCTCGTCGCCCGGGTCGAGCAGGGTCGCGAACGCCTCGTAGACCGCCTGCTTGCCGCCGTTGGTCACCAGCACCTGCTCCGGCGCGATCTCGTAGCCGGAGTCGCGGGAGGTCTTGGCCGCGATCGCCGTCTTCAGCTCGGGCAGCCCGCCCGCCGGGGTGTACCGGTGGTTGGCGGGGTCGGCGCAGGCGGCGACGGCGGCCTCGACGACGTAGCCCGGCGTCGGGAAGTCGGGCTCACCCGCGCCGAAGCCGATCACCGGGCGGCCCTCGGCCTTGAGGGCCTTGGCCTTGGCGTCGACCGCCAGGGTGGCCGACTCGGCGATCGACCCGATCCGGGCCGAGACCCGGCCGTGCGGACGGCCCGGCTCCGGGACGGTGGACGCGGTGGTCGTGGTGGCGGCGGCAGTCGCGGAGGTCTCGCTCACGGCCCCCATGCTCGCACCCGGCCGTACCGCGGACGCCACCGTGCCCGAACCGTGGACGCGCGCGGGGCGGGGAGCGCATTCGACCCCGGCCGGTCGGGCCACGTACACTCGACCGCGGCGGTTGACGACCGCCATGCTGCGGCACGCCCACGGGTGGTCGCGCGTGGCGGGTGCCGGCCGACGAAGGGCAGTGGCGCAATTGGCAGCGCACCGGTCTCCAAAACCGGCGGTTGTGGGTTCGAGTCCCTCCTGCCCTGCGGTTCGACGCCGCGGGTCACCAGCCTGCGGCGCACCAGACGGACGAGGCCCCACCGGGCCCGGCTACCGAGACCACCGACAGGACCAGACGTGACCCAGACCCGTACGGGGGAGACCGGCGGCGGCGACGACAGCACCGCCAGCAGGCGGTCGTCCTCGACCACCCCCGGCAAGCGCCGTGGTCTGGCCGGGATCCTGCTGTTCCTGCGGCAGGTGGTCGCCGAGCTGAAGAAGGTCGTCCGTCCCACCCGCAAGGAGCTCGTCACCTACACCTCCGTCGTGCTGGTGTTCGTGCTCGTCGTCATGGTCTACGTCTCGGCCCTCGACTTCGGCTTCCGCCAGCTCGTCGGCTGGGCGTTCGGCGACAGCGACTGAGCCGTCGCGGCGGCCGGCCCGAGGCCGCCGCCCGCACCCAGCACCACCCCGCGCCGGCCCGCCCGGCGAGCGAAACAAGGAAGCAGGTCCGCACCGTGTCCGATCAGCCCGCAGCGCCGTCGTCGCCGTTCTCCGACGACGCCTCGGCCAGCGCCCTCCAGCCCGCCGCGGAGACCGTCCAGGAGGCGGACCTGCAGGCGGCCGAGGCCTTCGACGCCGCCCAGGACGACGCCCAGGACGACGAGGCGCAGGACGACGCGACCGACGCGGAGGCGACCGACGCGCAGGCGGACGACGCCGCGCCGGTGGCCGAGGGCTCGGACGACTCGGACGAGCAGGCAGACGAGCAGGCCGACGAGGCCGAGGACGAGGCCGACCCGGTCGAGGAGTTCAAGGCCAAGCTGCGCACCGAGGTCGGCGACTGGTTCGTCATCCACTCCTACGCCGGGTACGAGAACCGGGTGAAGGCCAACCTCGAGAACCGGATCTCCTCGCTCAACATGGAGGACTACATCTTCGGTGTCGAGGTCCCCATGGAGGAGGTCACCGAGATCAAGAACGGCGTGCGCAAGCAGGTGCGCCGCGTCCGGATCCCCGGGTACGTCCTGGTCCGGATGGACCTCACCGACGAGTCGTGGGGCGCGGTGCGCCACACCCCCGGCGTCACCGGCTTCGTCGGCCACACCCACCAGCCGGTCCCGCTCAGCCTCGACGAGGTCTTCTCGATGCTCGCGCCCACGCTCGAGCCCAAGGAGTCCGCGGCCGGCGGCGGCAAGCAGACCAAGGCGGCCGAGCCGACCGTGGTCGACTTCGAGGTCGGCGAGTCCGTCACCGTGATGGAGCCGCCGTTCGAGACCCTCCCGGCGACCATCACCGAGATCAACCCGGACTCCCAGAAGCTCAAGGTCCTGGTCTCCATCTTCGGCCGCGAGACGCCGGTCGAGCTCGGCTTCAACCAGGTCGCGAAGATCTGACGGCCGGCACCACCCCAGCCCCCGGGCGGCGCCCAACCGCCCGGCAGCACCACCGCTCAGCACCCAGCAGAAGGACTCGAGAGACATGCCTCCCAAGAAGAAGGTCGCCGGCCTGATCAAGCTCCAGATCAACGCCGGTGCCGCGACCCCCGCGCCGCCGATCGGCCCCGCGCTGGGTCAGCACGGCGTCAACATCATGGAGTTCTGCAAGGCCTACAACGCGGCGACCGAGTCGCAGCGCGGCAACGTCATCCCGGTGGAGATCACGGTCTACGAGGACCGTTCCTTCACCTTCATCACCAAGACCCCGCCCGCCGCCGAGCTGATCAAGAAGGCCGCCGGCGTCGCCAAGGGCTCGGGTGAGCCGCACAAGACCAAGGTCGCGAAGCTCACCAACGCGCAGGTCCGCGAGATCGCCCAGACCAAGCTCGAGGACCTCAACGCCAACGACGTCGACGCCGCGGCGAAGATCATCGCCGGCACCGCCCGCTCGATGGGCATCACCGTCGAGGGCTGACCGCCCCCGCTGCACGACCCGATCGACCGGCACGACCAGATCGACCAGCACCACCAGTGGCAGGGCCCGCGCTGGCCCCCCGACCACGACTGCCAGACGACAACGCGACAAGAGAGCAGGACACCATGCGCAGCAAGAGCTACCGCGCCGCCGCAGAGAAGATCGACCGCGACCGGCTGCACGCCCCCCTGGAGGCCGTGCGCCTGGCCAAGGAGACGGCGACCACCAAGTACGACTCCACCGTCGAGGTCGCGATGCGCCTCGGCGTCGACCCCCGCAAGGCCGACCAGATGGTCCGCGGGACGGTCAACCTGCCCCACGGCACCGGCAAGACCGCTCGAGTCCTGGTCTTCGCCAACGGTGACAAGGCCGAGGCCGCCCGTGCGGCCGGCGCCGACCACGTGGGGTCGGACGACCTGATCGAGAAGGTGGCCGCCGGGTTCACCGACTTCGACGCCGCCGTCGCCACCCCCGACCTGATGGGCAAGGTCGGCCGGCTCGGCAAGGTGCTCGGCCCCCGCGGCCTGATGCCGAACCCCAAGACCGGCACGGTGACCATGGACGTCGCCAAGGCGGTCGAGGAGATCAAGGGCGGCAAGATCGAGTTCCGCGTCGACAAGCACGCGAACCTGCACTTCATCATCGGCAAGGCGTCCTTCGACGAGAAGAACCTCGTCGAGAACTACGCCGCCGCCCTCGAGGAGGTGCTGCGCCTCAAGCCGTCGTCGTCCAAGGGCCGGTACGTCACTAAGGCGACCATCTCCACGACGATGGGCCCCGGCATCCCGGTCGACCCGAGCCGCACCAAGAACCTCCTCACCGAGGAGCAGGCCGACGCCTGATCCGCCTCCCGAGGCACCCGCTCCACCGCACGCCCCCGCAGGCCCAGCCTGCGGGGGCGTCGTGCGTCCAGGGACCGGAGGCTCAGGACGAGGCCGCGGCGCGGGCGTAGCGGCGCGACAGGGTGGCGCACGCCTGGTGCAGCTCGGGCGGGCCGACCACCTCGATGTCGACGTCGAACATGCCGACGGTGGCGGCCAGGCCGGCCCACGACCACGACCCCATCACCAGCCGGCAGCGGCGCGGGCCGAGTTCTTCCACCAGGCCGCTGCCGCCGATCCAGCGGGCCACCTCGGCCGCGGGCGCGTCGAGCAGCACCTCGCCGCGGCAGGGCCAGCGGGCGGCGTCGTCCTGGCGCTCGAACCGCTGGGCCACGAAGGTGCTGACGTCGCCACCGGGCAGCTCGCGCGGGGTGAACCGCGGGCCGGTGGGCGTGCGCGGGGCGACCCGGTCGACGCGGAAGGTGCGCCAGTCCGACCGGTCGAGGTCGAAGGCCACGAGGTACCAGCGGCCGCCCCAGGTCACCAGGTGGTGCGGCTCGACTCGGCGGGGCGGCGCCCAGCCGCGGTCGGCGGCGTCCTGCGCACCCCGGCCCGAGGCGGCCGCGTAGTCGAACCGCAGCACCTCCTGCGCGCGCACCGCGGCGCCCAGGGCGAGCAGCACCTCGGTGTCGACGGTGGGCATCCCGGGACGGTCCGAGCGGTCGACGGCGGTCACCTGCAATGCGTCGACGCGGTGCCGCAGCCGGGCCGGCATCACCTGCCGGACGGTGGCCAGCGCCCGCACCGACCCCTCGCCGATGCCGGTCACGGTGCTCGTGGCCGTCTGCAGCGCGACGGCGACGGCCACGGCCTGGTCGTCGTCGAACAGCAGCGGCGGGAGCTCGGAGCCGGCGTCGAGCCGGTAGCCGCCGTCCGGGCCCTTGGTGGCCTGCACCGGGTAGCCGAGCTCGCGCAGCCGGTCGACGTCGCGGCGCACCGTGCGCGGGCTGACCTCGAGCCGCTCGGCCAGCATCGCGCCGGGCCAGTCGCGCCGGGCCTGCAGCAGCGACAGCAGGGACAGCAGCCGTGCGGACGTCTCGAGCATGCGTCCCAGACTGCCAGCAGTAGCGGCCAGGACCTGACCGCTTCACCCGGGAGAGTCGTCGGTGACCGCAGGACCGGGACCGACGGACCTGCCGAACGAGGGGACACCCCGTGATCACGACCCGAGACCTCACCAAGGACTTCGTGGTGAGCAGGAAGAGCACGGTCCACGCCGTGCGCGGCATCAGCCTGGACGTCGCACCCGGCGAGCTCGTGGCCGTCCTGGGCCCGAACGGCGCCGGGAAGACCACGACCATGCGGATGCTCACCACGCTGATCGCGCCGACGAGCGGCACGGCCACGGTGGCCGGCTTCGACGTGCGCACCGACCCGGCGCAGGTGCGGCGCCGGATCGGATACGTCGGCCAGGGCAACGCCGCCGGGCACAGCCAGCGCGCCGGCGACGAGCTGGTCGCCCAGGGCGTCATCTACGGCCTGCGCCGCCGGGCTGCGCAGGCCCGGGCCGCCGAGCTGCTCGAGGCGCTCGACCTCACCGACCTGGCCGAGCGCAAGGTGTCGGCCCTGTCCGGCGGCCAGCGCCGCCGCCTCGACGTCGCGATGGGGCTGGTGCACGCGCCGTCCCTGCTGTTCCTCGACGAGCCCTCGACCGGCCTGGACCCGCAGAACCGGGCCAACCTCTGGCAGCACATCCTGCGGATGCGGGCCGAGCACGAGATGACCGTCGTGCTGACCACCCACTACCTCGACGAGGCCGACACCATGGCCGAGCGGGTGGTCGTCGTCGACCACGGCGAGGTGATCGCCGACGACACCGCCGAGGCGCTCAAGGCGGACCTGGCGGGCGACCTGGTGGTGCTCGAGACCACCGACCTGGTGCAGGTGCCCGAGCTCGTGCGCCTGGTCGAGCAGGTGCCGTCGGTCCGCGAGGTCACGTGGGACGGCACCACCGTCCGCGCCCGGGTGGGCGACGGCCCGCGCGTGGCGGCCGACCTGCTGCGCACCGCGACCCGGCGCGACGTCGGCGTCGACGCCGTGCAGGTGCAGCGACCCACCCTCGACGACGTCTTCCTCACCCTCACCGGGCGCAGCCTGCGCGAGGAGGGGCAGGCCGCCCCGGACGCGGCGGCCGACGCCGGCACGACCACCTCGACCCGGAAGGACGCGGCATGAGCACCGTGACGACCACCCCGACCACCGTCCCGTCCGGCTCCGCCCTCGCGGACCCGCCCCGGCGCAGCGTCGTGCGCGACACCCTCGTGGTGATGCTGCGCGAGCTGCGCCCCGTCCGGCGGGACCCGTTCTCACTGCTGTTCGGCATGATCCAGCCGCTGGTCTTCCTCGGACTGTTCGGCCCGCTGCTGGCCGGATCGGTCGGCGGCCAGGGCGGCCCGCTGGGGGAGAACGTGTGGCAGTGGTTCGTGCCGGCGATCCTCGTGCAGGTGGCGCTGTTCGGGACCTCGACCGTCGGCGCCAACCTGCTGTTCGAGCTCCAGACCGGTTCGCACGAGCGGATGCTCGTCACGCCGCTGTCGCGGCCGTCCATGCTCGTCGGCCGCTCGCTCAAGGAGATGGTCCCGCTGGCCGCGCAGGCCGTCGTCGTCGTCGCAGTGATGACGCCGACCTCGTTCGACCTGCACCCGGTCGGCGCGCTGGTCGGGCTGGCGCTGCTGGCGGTGCTCGGCGTCGGCCTCGGCTCGTTCAGCTACGCGCTGGCGATCGCCGTCCGCAAGCAGGACTGGATGTTCTGGGCCGTGCAGCAGACCGTGATCTTCCCGCTGATGCTGCTGTCCGGGCTGCTGCTGCCGCTGGAGTCCGGCCCGGGCTGGATGCGGGCGGTGGCCGCGGTGAACCCGCTGAAGTACGTCGTCGACGCCGAGCGGGCGCTGTTCGCCGGCCAGGTCGGCGTCGCCGACGTCGCCTGGGGCTGGCTCGCCGCCCTGGTCACCGCCGTCGTCGGCCTGGCCGTCGGCATCCGGGTGATGGTGAAGAGCTCGGACTGACCCCCGGGTACGCACCCCACCCCCTCCCCGCACGTGGTCCGGGTCCTGCTGCCGGAACGCCGCCTCGAGCAGCAGGACCCGGACCACGTGCGCCACCCGGGGACCGAGGGCGGGCCCAGGCGAGAGACGATTTGGTCGCAGCCGGTGCGCGCACCTACGCTGGACCCACCGAAGACCGCTGGTCCTCGTCCCCGTGCCTGGGGGCGGGCGAAGGCCCACGACACGCGTGGTGGCCGGCGCAGGTGCCGCAAGTGCAGACCCGTCCTCACCGACGAGCCCGTGCCCCGCGCTCCTGCGCGGGGCATTTTGTGCGTCGGGCCGGGTGCAGCCGCGGTCGGAGGTGCGAGACCGACCGAAGCACCACCCCGACCACGGAAGGAGGGCCCATGGCGAACGCTGCGAAGACCGCTGCCGTGGCCGAGCTCACGGAGATGTTCCGCGGCTCGTCCGCCGGCGTGCTGACCGAGTACCGCGGGCTCACCGTGGCGCAGCTCAAGCAGCTGCGCCGTTCCCTGGGGGACAACGCCACCTACGCGGTGGTCAAGAACACCCTGACGTCGATCGCGGCCAAGGAGGCCGGCGTCGACGCGTTCGACGGCCAGCTGACGGGCCCGTCGGCGATCGCCTTCATCACCGGTGACCCGGTGGAGGCGGCCAAGGGTCTTCGAGACTTCGCCAGGACGAACCCCCAGCTGGTCATCAAGGGCGGGTACCTCGAGGGCAAGACCCTCACCCCGGCCGAGATCACCAGCCTCGCCGACCTCGAGTCGCGCGAGGTCCTGCTGGCCAAGCTGGCCGGCGCCATGAAGGCGTCGCTCAACCAGGCCGTCTACCTGTTCGCCGCGCCCCTGGCGCAGGCCGCTCGCACGATCGACGCGCTGCGGCTCAAGGTCGAGCAGGAGGGTCCGGCCACCGAGGCGGCCGCCCCCTCGTCCGAGCAGGACGCCCCCGCCGCCGACGACGCCCCGGCGTCCGACGAGGCACCCGCAGCAGACGCTGCGACCCAGGACGCTCCCGCGCAGGGCGCGACCACCGAGGGCTGACCCCAGCCCGTTCTCTCGGTGGGCCGCCCGGCGCACCGTACGATCCAGAGGAAGGACGCCACCATGGCGAAGCTCAGCACCGACGAGCTGCTCGACGCGTTCAAGGACATGACGCTGATCGAGCTCTCCGAGTTCGTGAAGAAGTTCGAGGAGACCTTCGAGGTCACCGCCGCCGCCCCCGTCGCGGTCGCCGCCGCCGGTGGCGCCGCTGCCGGCCCGGCCGCCGAGGCCGAGGAGGAGAAGGACGAGTTCGACGTCATCCTCGAGGCTGCGGGCGACAAGAAGATCCAGGTCATCAAGGAGGTCCGCACCCTCACCAGCCTCGGGCTGAAGGAGGCCAAGGACCTCGTGGACGGCGCTCCCAAGCCGATCCTGGAGCACGTGAACAAGGAGGCCGCCGACAAGGCGAAGGCCGCCCTCGAGGGCGCCGGCGCCACCGTCACGGTCAAGTGAGACCGACCGGGACGGCCGCAGCAGCGGCCTGACCGGTCACCGCACGACGCTCGACGTACCGACGGGCGGGGATGGGCAGCAGCCCACCCCGCCCGTCGGCGTCTGCGCACCTGTCGCGCCGTGCCGCCGCGACGCGCCGCTCGCGGCTACCTACCGGTAGCAACGCGTCCGACCGCCGTAACCTCCGCCCGGCCCGCCCGTTGGACGGACGGGTGAGCGGCAGGGTGGCCTTGGTCCCCCGGTGCCGGACGACGCGATGGTGCGAGGACGGAGGACCGGCGTGGGTGTCGAGATCGCCGTCGACGGGCTCACGAAGTCCTTCGGCTCCCAGCTGATCTGGGACGACGTCACCCTCACCCTCCCCGCGGGCGAGATCTCGGTCATGCTCGGCCCCTCGGGCACGGGCAAGTCGGTCTTCCTCAAGACCCTCGTCGGCCTGCTGCAGCCCGACCGCGGCTCGATCGTCATCGACGGCCGCGACATCACCCGGCTGCGCGAGGCCGACCTGTACGAGGTGCGCAAGCTGTTCGGCGTGCTGTTCCAGGACGGCGCGCTGTTCGGTTCGATGAACCTCTACGACAACATCGCCTTCCCGCTGCGCGAGCACACCCGCAAGTCCGAGGCCGAGGTCGAGGCCGTCGTCAGCCAGAAGATGGACCTGGTCGGCCTGACCGGCGCCGAGGACAAGCTGCCCGGTGAGATCTCCGGCGGGATGCGCAAGCGGGCCGGCCTGGCCCGCGCGCTGGTGCTCGACCCGCAGGTGCTGCTGTTCGACGAGCCGGACTCCGGCCTGGACCCGGTGCGCACCGCCTACCTGAACCAGCTCATCGTCGACCTCAACGCACAGACCGGCGCCACCTGCCTGATCGTCACGCACGACATCAACACCGCCCGGACGGTGCCGGACAACATCGGGCTGCTGTACCACAAGCACCTGGCGATGTTCGGTCCGCGCGAGATGCTGCTGTCCAGCGAGGAGCCGGTCGTGCGGCAGTTCCTCAACGCCCAGCGCGTCGGCCCGATCGGCATGAGCGAGGAGAAGGACGCCGACGAGCTCGCCGCCGAGTCCGGCCAGGAGCTCCCGCCGCTGCCGCCGATCCCGCCGCAGCTGGAGCCGAGCGACGGCTCGACCCGTCCCACCCAGCGCGAGCCCGGTGCGTGGTGCCGCGACAACGGCGTCACCCCGCCGCCCGGGTCGTTCCGTGGCGACGCCACCGGCTCGGGGGCGCTCAGCACCGCCGGGGCGGCACCGGCGTGACCGCGGTGACCGGAGCAGCCACCGGCGCCCTGCGCCAGACCGGCTCGCTGTTCGCGATGATGCTCGACACCGTCCGGATGTCGGTGCGGCGGCCGTTCCAGGCGCGCGAGTTCGTGCAGCAGTCGTGGTTCGTCGCGTCGGTGACGATCCTGCCGACCGCGCTGGTGTCGATCCCGTTCGGCGCCGTCATCGCGCTCCAGCTCGGCAGCCTCACCCGCCAGCTCGGCGCCCAGTCGTTCACCGGGGCCGCGAGCGTCCTGGCGGTCATCCGCGAGGCCAGCCCGATCGTCACCGCGCTGCTCATCGCCGGCGCCGGTGGCTCGGCGATCTGCGCCGACATCGGCTCGCGCAAGATCCGCGAGGAGATCGACGCGATGGAGGTGCTCGGCATCTCGCCGATCCAGCGTCTGGTCGTCCCGCGGGTGCTGGCCACGATGCTGGTCGCGCTCGGCCTCAACGCGCTGGTCTCGGTCGTGGGCGTCGCGGGCGGCTACTTCTTCAACGTGGTGCTGCAGGGCGGGACGCCCGGTGCCTACCTCGCCTCGTTCACCGGCCTGGCGCAGCTGTCGGACCTGTGGGCCGGCGAGGTCAAGGCGCTGGTCTTCGGCTTCATCGCCGCGATCGTCGCCTGCTACAAGGGGCTCACCGCCGGAGGTGGGCCCAAGGGCGTCGGCGACGCGGTGAACCAGAGCGTCGTCATCACCTTCATGCTGCTGTTCGTCGTCAACTTCGTCCTCACGGCCGTGTACTTCCAGGTCGTCCCCCAGAAGCTGTGAGCCGACGATGACCGCCGCGAGCAAGCTGCTGGCCCCCGTCCGCGCCGCCGACGGCGCCGTCACCGACCTCGGCCGCCAGCTGCGGTTCTACGTCCGCTCGATCGGGTGGGTGCCGCGGACGCTGTCGCGCTACCGCCGCGAGGTGCTGCGGCTGCTGGCCGAGGTCACCCTCGGCACCGGCGCCCTGTCGGTGATCGGCGGGACGGTCGGCGTGATCGCGTTCCTCGCGTTCTTCACCGGTACCGAGGTCGGGCTGCAGGGGTACCAGGCGCTCGACCAGATCGGTTCCGGGGCGTTCACCGGCTTCGTGTCGGCGTACTTCAACACCCGCGAGATCGCCCCGCTGGTGGCCGGTCTCGCGCTCGCGGCCACCGTCGGCTGCGGTTTCACCGCGCAGCTCGGCGCGATGCGCATCTCCGAGGAGGTCGACGCCCTCGAGGTGATGGGCATCCCGAGCCTGCCGTTCCTCGTCACCACCCGGATGGTCGCCGGCTTCGTCGCCGTGATCCCGCTGTACGTCGTCGGGCTGCTGTCGTCGTACGCGGCCACCCGGCTGATCTCCACCGGCTACTACGGCCAGTCGACCGGCACCTACGACCACTACTTCACCCTGTTCCTGCCGCCGGGCGACGTGCTGTGGTCGTTCGTCAAGGTGATGGTGTTCTCGGTCGTCATCATCGCTATCCACTGCTGGTACGGGTACACCGCCAGCGGCGGCCCGGCCGGCGTGGGCGTCGCCGTCGGTCGTGCGGTGCGCACCTCGATCGTCGCCATCAACGTCGTGGACTTCTTCCTCTCGCTGGCGATCTGGGGCACCACCACGACGGTGAGGATCGCCGGATGAGCGGCGCGACGACGCGTGCGCGGTCCCGGCTGCTGTCGGGGCTGTCCGACCGTGCGGCCGGCATCGCCTTCCTGCTGGTGCTCGGCGCGGCCATCGCGCTCGCGATCGCCTCGTACGCCAAGGTCTTCGTGCCCGTCGTGCGGGTGACGCTGGAGGCGGGCCGGATCGGCAACCAGATGCAGGAGCTGTCCGACGTCAAGGTGCGCGGCGTGCTGGTCGGCGAGGTCCGCTCGATCAGCTCCGACGGCGACGGCGCCACGTTGGAGCTCGCGCTCGACCCCGACCAGGCCGCGATGATCCCGGCGGACGTCGAGGCGCGGCTGCTGCCCAAGACCCTGTTCGGGGAGAAGTTCGTCTCCCTGGTCATCCCGGACGAGCCCTCCGACCGCCACCTGCGCGAGGGCGACGTCATCACCCAGGACCGCTCGGAGACGGCGATCGAGCTCGAGGAGGTGCTCGACGACCTGCTGCCGCTGCTGCAGGCGGTGCGCCCGCAGGACCTCGCGCTCACGCTCAACGCGCTGTCCACGGCGCTGGAGGGACGCGGCGAGCGGATCGGCGAGAACGTCACGCTCGTGGGCGACTACCTGACCGAGATCAACCCGCGGATGGACCTGATCCAGTCGGACGTCTCCGCGCTGGCCGACGTGGTCTCCCTGTACGCCGACGCCGCCCCGGACCTGCTCCGGATCCTGCGCTCGCAGTCGGTCACGACGGCGACGATCGTCGAGAAGCAGGACACCTTGGCGCAGTTCCTCTCCGGCACAGCCGGGTTCGCGCGGACGACGGACCAGGTGCTCACCGAGAACGCGAGCCGGATCATCCGCGTCGGGGAGGTGAGCCGTCCGACGCTGGAGGTGCTCGCGGAGTACGCACCGATCTACACGTGCTTCGCCGAGGGCCTGGTGGCCTGGGAGCCGCGGGTGCGCGACACCTTCGCGAACGAGGAGCTGCACATCACCCTCGAGGTGGTGCCGCAGCGACCTGCGTACCAGCCGGGCGAGGAGCCGCGCTTCGACGACGAGAGCGGGCCCGACTGCCAAGGGCTGCCGGCCCCGGCGGGGTCCCAGCAGAGCCCGTTCCCCGGCAAGGTGACCGACGACGGCAGCAACGGCGGCGGCGGCACCTACGCCTTCTCCGGCCTGCCCACCGCGTTCGACGGCCCCTCCACCGGCCTGGTCGGCAGCGAGGGCGAGCGCCTCGTCGTCGGCTCGCTCGTCGGCCCGCGGATGGGGATGGCGCCGGACGAGGTGCCCGACATCGCGACCCTGCTGTTCGGCCCGGTCGCGCGCGGCACCGAGGTGAACCAGTGATGGCGCGGCCGGTGAGCCGGTCCCAGCGCGTCGGTCCCGACCTCGCGCGGCTGCTGCTGTTCCTGGCCGCGACGGTCGCCGCGTTCGGGCTGCTGGCGACCACGATCGCGGGCGTCCGGTTCGGCGACACCTCCGAGTACTCCGCCGTGTTCACCGACGTCACCGGCCTGATGGAGGGCGACGACGTGCGCATCGCCGGCGTCCGGGTCGGCGAGGTGTCCGGCATCGAGGTGGCGGGCGAGGAGGGCGAGCAGCGCAACCAGGCGGTCGTCCGGTTCGAGATCGACCGCACGGTCGTCCTCACCGAGGGCACGACGGCGCTGGTGCGCTACCGCAACCTGATCGGCCAGCGCTTCGTCTCGCTCGCCCAGGAGCAGGGGGGCCTGGACGAGCTGCCCGTCGGGGCGACGATCCCGGTCGAGCGCACCCAGCCGGCGCTGGACCTCACCGCGCTGTTCAACGGGTTCAAGCCGCTGTTCGCGGCGCTCGACCCGCAGGACGTCAACCAGCTCGCGTTCGAGATCATCCAGACCCTGCAGGGCGAGGGCGGCACGATCGACCACCTGCTGGCGTCGACCGCCTCGCTCACCTCGACCCTGGCCGACCGCGACGCCGTCATCGGCCGCACCATCGACAACCTCAACCAGGTGCTCGGGACGGTCGCGGACCGCAGCGGCCAGCTCGACCAGCTGCTGGTGCAGCTGCAGCGTTTCGTCAGCGGCCTCGCAGAGGACCGCGAGGCCATCGGGGCGTCGCTGGCGTCGATCGCGGACCTCGCCGACTCGACCGCGGGCCTGGTCGAGGAGGTGCGCCCGCCGCTGCGCACCGACGTCGAGGAGCTGGGGAACCTGGCCGACAACCTCGACCGCAACAACGAGGTGGTCGAGCAGTTCCTCACCACCTGGCCGGGCAAGATCGAGCAGATCACCCGCACCGCGACCTACGGCTCGTGGTTCAACTTCTACCTCTGCGACTTCGACGGCCAGATCACGCTGCCCGCCGGGCAGACCCAGCGCATCGAGGCCTACGACACCGGCACGGCGAGGTGCGGCTCGTGATCCCGTTCCGCGAGCGCAACCCCGTCCCGATCGGCGCCGCCGGCCTGGTGGCCCTCGGGCTGGCGCTGGTCGCCGCCTTCAACGTCGACGCGCTGCCGTTCGTCGGCGGCGGCGACGAGTACTCCGCGGCCTTCTCGGAGGCGGGCGGCCTGCGGGCCGGCGACGACGTCCGGATCGCCGGGGTCGAGGTCGGCGAGGTGGAGGCCGTCGAGCTGGCCGGCGACCACGTCCAGGTCGACTTCCGCGTCACCGAGCCGGCCTCGTTCGGGCAGGACACCGGCGCGAGCATCCGGATCCAGACCGTGCTGGGCAAGAAGTTCCTGTCGCTGGAGCCGCGCGGCGCCGGCCAGCTCGCCGAGGGCAGCACCATCCCGCTGGAGCGGACGGTGTCGGTCTACGACGTCGTGCAGGCGTTCGGCGACCTGGCCGAGGTGAACGAGAGCATCGACACCGACCAGCTCGCCGAGGCGCTGGACACGATGGCGACCGAGTTCCGCGACACCCCCGAGGAGGTTCGCGGCTCGCTCGACGGGCTCTCGCGGCTGTCGCGGACGATCGCCTCCCGCGACGAGCAGCTGCGCGAGCTGCTCGACAGCACCCGCGAGGTCACCGAGGTGATGGCCTCGCGCGACGCCGAGCTGGAGAAGCTGATCAACGACGCGAACCTGCTGCTGGTCGAGCTCGAGCGGCGCCGCGACGACATCTCCCGGCTGCTGGACTCCACCTCCGCGCTCGCCACGCAGGTCACGGGACTGGTGCAGGAGAACCGGGCCGAGCTGAAACCGACGCTGGACCGGCTGAACTCGGTGCTGGCGCTGCTGGAGGAGAACAAGGCCGACCTCGAGCAGGGCCTGGCGAACATGGCGCCGTTCACCCGGGTGTTCTCCAACGTGCTGGGCACCGGCCGGTGGTTCGACACCTACATCCAGAACATCGTCCCGGTGCCCGGCCTGGAGCTGCCGACCACGCCGGTGGTGCAGCCGTGAGGGGCAGGGTGGCCGGACGCCGCGGCGTGCAGCGCGCCGGCGAGGTGCTGGGTGCGGCCGCCACGGCGGGCGGTGCCGCCGTCGCCGGCGGCCTGGCCCGCTTCCGCGGCCTGTCCGGCCTGGTCAAGGGGATCTCGGTGCTGACCGTCGTCGCCCTGCTCGGCGCGCTGGTCGTGCTGTGGCCCGGTCCCGATCGGCAGCACGTGACGGCCCACTTCACCCGGGCCGTCGGGCTGTACCCGGGCTCGGAGGTGCGCATCCTCGGCATCCCGGTCGGTGTGGTGACCGAGGTCGTGCCCGAGGGGGAGACCGTGCGGGTCGAGCTGGAGTACGACGGCGGGTACGACGTGCCCGCCGACGCGCAGGCGGCGGTCATCTCCCCGTCGGTGGTGAGCGACCGGTACGTGCAGCTGCTGCCGGTGCACACCGGCGGCCCCACGCTGGCCGACGGCGCCGAGATCCCGGTCGAGCGCACCGCCGTCCCGGTGGAGCTGGACCGGATCTTCTCCAGCCTCGACGAGCTGTCGGTCGCCCTCGGGCCGGAGGGCGCCAACGACGACGGCGCCCTCAGCCGGGTGCTCGAGACCGGCGCGGACAACCTCGACGGCCAGGGCGAGGCGCTCGGCTCGACGATCGATGACCTCGGGCTGGCCCTGGACGCCGTCGCGACGCCGGACGACGACCTGTTCGAGACCGTGCGCAACCTGCAGACCTTCACCACGACGCTGGCCGAGAACGACCAGGCCGTGACCGACCTCAACACGAACCTGGCGACGGTCTCGGACCAGCTGTCGGGCGAGCGCGAGGACCTGGCCCTCGCGCTGCAGGACCTGGCCGTCGCTCTCACCGAGGTGTCGACCTTCGTCCAGGAGAACCGGTCCGTCCTCACCGAGGACGTCGCCCGGCTCGAGACGGTGACCGCGAGCATCGCCTCGCAGCAGGAGGCGCTCGCCGAGACGCTGGTGACCGCGCCCACCGCGCTGTCGAACCTGGGCAACGCCTACAACCCGCGGTCCGGGACGCTCGACACCCGCGACAACTTCGGCCCGATCGAGGCCAACCCGCTGGCGTTCCTGTGCTCGCTGCTCAACGGCGCCGTGAGCTCCGGCGTGCAGAACCCGGGCGGCTGCGAGGGGGTGCTGGCCGAGCTGAGCATGCTGCTCGACCTTCTGCCCGCCGACGTCCTGGCCTCGAGCACCGGCGGCGCGCTCGGGTCGCGCGTCCCGGCCGCGTCGAGCGGCCTGTCGGCGCCCGCGCCGGCCGCCGGACCCGACCCCACCCTCGGCGGCATCCTCCCGGGAGGTGGTCGCTGATGGCCCGCCGGACCGCGCGCCGGCTGGCCGCGCTGCTCGCGCTCGCCGTGCTGCTCACCGGGTGCCAGGGCGCCTACGACCTGCCGCTGCCCGGCGGCGCCGCGAACGGCCCGGACACCTACCGCGTGACGATCGAGTTCGCCGACGTGCTCGACCTGGTGCCGCAGTCGGCGGTCAAGGTCGACGACGTCACGGTCGGCGCGGTCGAGTCGATCGAGCTCGAGGACTGGCACGCGCAGGTCGTGGTGCGGCTGGAGGACCACGTCGAGCTGCCCGACAACGCCGCCGCGACCCTGCGGCAGACCTCCCTGCTGGGGGAGAAGTTCGTCTCGCTGAGCGACCCCGGCACCGGCTCGTCGGTCGGACGGCTGTCCGACGGCGACCTGATCCCGCTCGACCGCACCGGCCGCAACCCCGAGGTCGAGGAGGTGCTCGGCGCGCTGTCGCTGCTGCTCAACGGCGGCGGGGTGGCCCAGCTGCAGACCATCAACCGCGAGCTGAACTCCGCGCTGGAGGGCCGCGAGTCCGACGTCCGGCAGGCGCTCGAGCAGCTGGACGTGTTCGTCAGCGGCCTGGACGAGCAGAAGTCCGAGATCGTCCGGGCGCTCGACGCGATCGACCGGCTGGCCGCGACGCTGGCGGCACAGGAGCAGGACATCGCCACCGCGCTGGATACCATCCCCGGCGGGCTCGAGGTGCTGGCCGACCAGCGCGAGCAGCTCACGGCGATGCTCACCGCGCTGTCCGACCTCGGCGTCACCGCGACCCGGGTGATCGACTCGTCGCAGGTCGACCTGGTCGCCAACCTGCAGGCGCTCGACCCGGTGCTCACCCAGCTGGCCGCGGCGGGCGACGCGCTGCCGAACTCGCTGGACGTCTTCGTCAGCTACCCGTTCCCGGACAACGCCGTCGGCGCGATCAAGGGCGACTACACCAACCTGCGGATCACGTTGGACGCCAACCTGTCCGACCTCGACTCCCTGCTGCCGCCACCCACCGAGGGACCGAGCCTGCCGCCCCTGCCGACCCTCCCCCCGCTGCCGACCCTGCCGCCGCTGCCCAGCCTGCCCACCGACCTGCCCACGCTCCCGCTGCCCGAGCTGTGCGGCGCCCTCGGCCTCGGCGAGGACTGCGTGCTGCCGCCGGTCGACCAGATCTGCCAGGACCTCGTCGGCGCCGCGACCTGCGACCCCGTGGTCGAGATCTGCGAGGCGTCCGGCGGGGTGCTCCTCGCGGGCGGGCTGTGCGAGCTGCCGCCGGTGGCCGACGTCTGCTCGAGCGTCCCGGTGCTCGGCCCGGCGCTGTGCCCCGGTGGCGTCCCGACGGTGACCCCGACCGTGCCGACCCAGCCGCCGCCGGTGGTCTGCGAGACCGTGCTCGGCATCCCGGTCTGCCCGCGCGCCGACGGCGGCACGGAGACGCGTGACCCGGGTCGCGCGGAGCGCGGCTACGACACCGAGCTCGCCGCCCTCCTGCTGGGAGGGGTGCTGACGTGATCACCCGCGCCACCGTCTACCAGCTCATCGCCTTCGCCCTCATCACGGTCGTCGGCGTCACCTACGTGACGCTGAAGTACGTCGGGCTCGGCGACGCGCTGTCCGGGCGCTCCTACCTGGTGTCGGTCGACCTCGCGGAGTCCGGCGGCATCTTCGAGGGCGCCGAGGTCACCTACCGCGGGGTCACCGTCGGACGCGTCGACGCGCTGCGCCTCGAGGGCGACGGCGTCCTGGTCGACCTGCGGATGGACGGCGGCTCGCGGGTGCCGTCCGACACCGACGCCGTGGTCGAGAACCGTTCAGCCGTGGGGGAGCAGTACCTCGACCTGCAGCCCGTCACCGGCGAGGCGCCGTTCCTGGCGGGCGGCGACGTCATCCCGCGCGACCGCACCCGCACCCCGGTGCCCACCGAGAAGCTGCTGCTCGACCTCGACCGGCTGGTCGAGTCCGTGGACCGGCAGGACCTCCAGGTGGTCGTCTCCGAGCTGGGCAAGGCGTTCTCCGGCGGCGGGCGCGACCTGCAGCGGCTGCTCGACGCCGGCGACCGGCTCACCCTGGCCGCCACCGACGCCCTGCCGGAGACGATCACCCTGATCGAGGACGGCGCGGTGGTGCTCGACACCCAGCGCGAGACCGGTCCGGCGATCCGCTCGTTCGCCACCGACCTGGCCGACCTGTCCGAGACGCTGGCGAGCCCGCGGACCGACGCCGACCTGCGTGCCGTGCTCGACCGCGGCGTCGTGGCGTCCGGCGAGCTCGACGGGCTGCTGCAGGACAACCGCACCGCGCTCGCCGGGCTGCTCACCAACCTGGTCACGGTCGGCGAGGTGACGGTCGCGAACGTGGACGGCATCGAGCAGATGCTGGTCACCTATCCTGCGGTCGTGGCAGGGGGGTTCACGGTCGTCCCGGGCGACGGCACGTCGCACTTCGGGCTGGTGCTGAGCACCACGCCCACCTCGTGCACGCAGGGCTACGAGGGCACCACCCAGACCGACCCGAACCAGACCGCCGACCTGCCGCCGACCAACACCGGGGCGCGCTGCACCGCCCCGCGCGGCAGCGAGACCAACGTCCGCGGCGCCCAGAACGCGCCGTACCCCTCGGCCGACCGGTCCTCCGCGCTGCCCCGCAGCTACCTGCTGGGCACCCCCGCGGCCGGCTCGTCCGGGGGCTCGCCGGTGACCGTGGTCCCGGGGCACGCACCGGCCGGCACCCAGGGCGCAGACGCGCTCGAGCTGCTCCTGCTGGGAGCCGGCTCGTGAGCCCGGCGACGGTCCGGGTCAGCCCCCCGGGTCGTCGGGCCGGGACGGTGGCGCTGGCGCTGCTGCTCGTGCTCGCGGTCCTGGGCGCGACGTTCGTGCTGGCCACCCGGCTCGGCCCGCTGCTCGACCGGCGCGGCACCGACGAGAGGCGCGCCCAGGTGCTGCAGCAGGCCAAGCAGCACGCGGTGAACTTCACCACCCTCGACTTCGAGTCCTTCGACGAGGACGTCGAGCTCGTCCTCGACGGCTCCACCGGCGCCTTCCGCGAGCAGTTCCGCGCCGGGGTCGACGACGTGCGTGACCTGGTGACGCAGAACGAGTCCCGCTCGGTCGGCACCGTCCGCGAGGCGGCGCTGGTGAGCGACGACGACGACAGCGCCCGGGTGCTGGTCGTGGTGGACACCGAGGTCACCAACGTGGCGACGCAGACGCCGGTGCCGCGGCACTACCGGATCCAGATGGACCTCACCCGCACCGGCGACAGCTGGCTGGTCAGCGAGCTCACCTTCGTCTCCAGCCAGGTCGAGCTACCCGGAGGGGCCACGCCGCCGGCCGCCGAGCCCGCGCCGACCACCTCGGGGGCGACGCCGTGACGCCGGCGGCCGGAGCCGGCCAGGGCGGCCGCCGCCGGGTCGCGGGGGAGCGGGGCCGCAGCCGTGGCGACGCCGCCGCCCGTCCGGAGGCGCCGCCCGCGCCCGCGCGCACCACGTCCGGCCCCTCGTTCGTCACGCCCGCCGCCCGCCCCGCCGCGACGGTCCCACCGGGCGCGCGGCCGAGCGGCGCCGCCGTCCGCGAGACCCCGGACGCACCCGCCGGCACGGCGCGCGGACGGCGCACGGCGCTGCTCGTCGTCGCCGCCGTGGCGGCCCTGCTGCTCGTGGTCGCCGCGTCCGTCGTCGTGGCGCTGGACCGCCAGCAGCAGCGGGTGGCCGACGCCCGGGCCGCCGCGCTGGAGCAGGCACGCACGTCCGCCGAGACGGTGCTGTCGTACAGCCACCGCTCGCTCGACGACGACTTCGCGGCGGCGCTCGCGCTGTCGACGGGGCAGTTCGAGGAGGACTACGAGCGCACCTCGCAGAGCGCGGTGCGCGAGGTCGCCACCGAGACCGAGGCCGAGGTGCGGGCCGACGTCGTGTCGGCGGGCGTCGTGTCGGGGACGGCCGACCGCGTCGTGGTGCTGCTGTTCGTCGACCAGACCACCGTGTCGAACCGGCTCGACCGTCCGCAGACCGACCAGAACCGGGTCCGGCTGACGATGGTGCGCAGCACCGCCGACGACGGTCCCGAGTGGCTGGTCGAGCAGGTCGACGCGCTCTGACCCCGACGGTCCCGCGGCGCGACCGATGAGTCGTCCGCGGGCCGCCGGTCCACCCCGGCGAACGGGCCGCCGGGCCCACCAGGCGAACCACCAGCAGGAGGCGCAGATGTCGTTCCAGGCGTACCTCGACACGATCGAGGACAGGACGGGGCTGACCCCGCGCGAGCTGCTCGCGCAGGCCGAGGAGCGCGGCTTCGGCCCGACGAGCAAGGCCGGCGACGTCGCCGCCTGGCTGAAGGACGAGCACGGCATCGGGCGCGGCCACGCGATGGCGTTCGTCCACGTGCTCAAGAACGGCCCGACGATCAGCGACAAGCACGTCGGCACCACCGGCACCCACCGCGACGCCTCGACCGAGCTGCACCTGGACGGCAAGGCGTCCCGGCCGGGCTGACCGTCAGCGCCGGACGAGCGCGAACACCCGGGCGTCCTCGGGCGGCACGGTGGCCCGGAGCGTGCCGCGGGCGGTCGACGTCTCACCCGTCCAGAGCTCGGTCACCTCGTAGGTGCCTCGCTGCAGCCCCAGCCGCGACAGGTCGAGGTCGACCGCCCGCTCGTCGGTCCCGTAGCCGAACGCGGCCACGTACGTCGTGTCCCCGTCGTGGTGGACGAAGGTGTCCGCTGCCGTGAAGGCGTCCGGCCCCGCCTCGACCGGTGCGAAGGACTCGCCGCGCTCGGCGATCGCGTTGATCGCCGGGTTCTGCAGCATCTCGCGCGCCCGCTCCTTGACCAGTGCGTCGCCGGTGGGAGTGAGGTCCTCGCTCACCAGGTACACACCGGTGATGACGGCCGAGGTCACCCGCGCCCGGTTCTGGCCCTCCGGCCAGACCCGGGGATACGGGTCGTCGAGCAGGTAGGCGTTGGCGTCACCGTCGTACTCGTAGTTGCCGAGCTGGACGTGGTCGCCGTCGTTGTAGGCGTACACCTCGTCGAGCCACCACCCGTAGCTCAGCGAGTTGAGCAGGTACTCGGTGCTCTTCTGGTACCGGTCCGGGTCGGTGGGGTGCCAGTTGTTCAGCGCGCCGTGCACGTCGCAGGAGATGCGCCGGGCGTGCGCCCAGGTGGAGGCGAACAGCGGCGAGATCGCCAGGTCGACGAAGGTGTCGGGCCCGAGGTAGCCGACCACCTGGTCCATGCCCTTGGCGAAGGCCTGCTGGCCGGTCTGCACCGACGGGTCGTACCAGTCGTCGGACTCGACGTAGCCGTGGGTGAGGAAGTCGAGCTTGACGTACCGCACGCCGAGCTCGCGGAACCTGGTCAGGGCGATCCGGGCCCGCTTCTGCACACCGGGGTTGGTCGGGTCCAGCGCCCAGGCGCCGTCCATGCTCACCGGCACGCCGTTGGTCGTCAGCGCCATGTCACGGAAGGTCTGGTCGGGACAGCCGTCGCACAGGGCGGTGCCGCTCACCGGGCTGTCCAGGCCCTCCCGGTAGAAGTTCGCGAACGGCTGGAAGTACAGGGCCGGCTCCTGCCCGCGACCGCGGACCGCGGCGACGTACGCCTCGAGGTCGGCCCACGAGGTGTCCGGGTCCTCGAACGCCCACTGCGGGTCGAGCATCTTGTCCCAGTAGGAGTCGATGCCGACGTACGGCCCCTTGTCCGACGCGGTGTTGGTGAAGCCGGGCAGCTCCTCGGCGATGAAGGCCGACGTCTGGTCCATCGTGGCGAGGTCGCCGCCTCGGGCCCCGAGGCCGCCCCAGCTGTTGAAGCCGAACGGCGTGCCGTGGTCCCAGGTCCGCGACGCCGCGGCCACGGCGGACAGCCGGCCGAAGGTCTCCATCCCGGTGCGCCAGTCGTCGAACAGACCCACGTAGACCCGCGGCGAGGCGACGGTGGCGCCGCTGACGGTGCCGTGCGGCTTGCCCTCCCGGTTGAACTGGAACCGGTTCAGGCCCTCGCCGTAGTCGTGGCTCCAGTCGGTGAGGCCCGCGGCCGCCTGCAGCCGGTCCAGCCCGCCGCGCCGGTTGCCCTGCGCCACGACGCCGGACTTCCAGGTGTCGCGGTCGAGCGAGCCCACCACCAGGCCGCGGCGCGACTCGGCGTCGAACAGGGTCGTCACCTCGAAGCTGCGCTGCGCGGGCGTCACGTCCTGCACCGGCGGCGTCTCGTAGCGGACCCACGCGTCGTTGTCGACGGGCACCAGGTTCATCCGGTTGTCGCCCTCGGCGCCGATCGAGACCGATCCGGGCTGGTCGGTGAGCACCGGCACGATCATCGAGGTCGCGACCGGCCCGCTGGTGCCGGTGACCTCGAGCCGCACGGTAAACCCGCGGCCTCCGTCGAAGGCGAAGGTCTGGCGCAGCGTGGGCATCCCGGGCGACGCGCAGGTCACGACCAGGTCGGCCGCGCGGCACCGGCCGCCGTACTGCTTGGTCGTGACGAAGTCCTCCCCGAGGCGGACGCCGCTGTACAGGCCGGTCACGCCGGCCGCCCCGCCCCGCTTCCAGTGCACGTCGGCGGTACCGCCGTTCTGCGAGTACCGCACCACCACGTCACCGCCCCTCATCGTGGCGACCCGGCCTGTCGCCGCGCGGGTGGGGTCGACCGGGACGGGGTCGGCCGCGTGCGGGTCGACCAGGCGCGGGTCCTGCGCCGTGACGCCGGCGATGCTGACCCGGTCCACGTCCGGCCCCCAGCGGCCGTCGGGCGCGTCGACGACGACGGTGTTGACCCCGGCCGCCAGCGCGAGGTCGACGGTCACGGTGCCGACGCGGCCCCAGCCGCCCGACGACGGGACCGGCACGACGACCGCCGGCGCGTCGCCGACGACCACCTGCAGCGCCCGGCTGTCGTCGCCGGCCAGGTGGTGGAACGTCACGGTGTAGGTGCCCGCCCGCGGCGCGACGACGCCGGGCAGCGACATCGTCCCGGACTCAGACAGGTTGCCCACCTTGCCGCCGGCCGAGCACGCCCCGCAGGAGGAGCGGGTGGCGCCGCCCGAGAGCACGACCGTGCTCGCCTCGGCCTCGAACGAGGTGCCCGCCGCCTCGGCGGGTGCCGCCGGCCACGCGGTGGTGACCAGGCCGGCGAGGAGGGTCGCGCAGAGCGCCCGGACGATGAGCCCTCGAGCCGTGCGGGAGGGGGTGGGGGTGTCCATGCGGTGCTCCTGCTCCGTCGCGGCGTCGGCGTCCCCGGTCTCCGCGTGAGGACGTCGCCGAGGCTAGGCGCACTTCTTTGATGGCGTCAACAATCTCGGGGACCCGCCCCGGGACCCGTGCCTCGCGCGGCATACTGCGGACGTGACCGGTGCCCCGACGAGCCCCCCGCTCAGCCCGTCGGCCGCCCGCGTGCTCGGGACGCTCATCCGCGGCGGACCGGTCTCCCGCGTCGACCTGGCCCGCAGCACCGGCCTGACGCCAGGAGGGGTCACCCGCGCGGTGCAGCCGCTGGTGCGCAGCGGGCTGGTGGCGGAGACGGCGGCTCGCGGCCGCGGCGGGGTCGGCCGCCCGGCCGCCTCCCTGGACCTGCGGGCCGGGAGCGAGCTGCAGGTCGGCGTGAAGGTGACGGCGACCGAGCTCGTCAGCGTCGTGTGCGACCTGCGCTGCGAGGTGCTCGGGGTGGTCACCGAGCCGCTCGCGGGAACCGGCCCGGAGGCGGTCGTCGACCAGCTCGTCCAGCGGGTGCGCGCCTGGCAGGCGGTGCACCCGCGGGTGCGGCGCGTGGGGGTCGCCGTGTCCGGTGACGTGGACGTCGCCACCGGCCACGTCGGCTACTCGCCGTTCCTCGGCTGGCGGCAGGTGCCGCTGGGCCCGCTGCTCGCCGGTCGGCTCGCCCTGCCGGTCGTGGTCGAGAACGACGTGCGGGCCCTGCTCACCGGCGAGCACGTGGTCGGCGAGCACGCCGGCACGCCGTCCCTGGCCCTGGTGACGATCGGCGCGGGCGTCGGCTGCGCGCTGCTGCTGGAGGGCCGGGTGGTGCACGGCATCCACGGCGTCACCGGCGAGATCGGCCACGTCCTGGCCGACTCGGCCGGTCCGGTGTGCCACTGCGGCAACGTGGGCTGCGTCGAGGCGATCGCCGGCGAGGACGCCATCCTGCGGCGTATGGACGCGCTCGGGCACCCTGGCCTCGCGGTCGCGGACGTGGTGGCGATGGCCCGGGCGGGGGACCCCGAGGCGCACGAGGTGCTGGCCGCGGCCGGCCGGGCCGTCGGCGTGGGGCTCGCGACCCTGGCGAACCTGTTCGGGCCGGCGGTGATCGTGCTGACCGGGGAGGCCGTCGCCGGGCCGGACGAGGATTTCGACGTGATGGAGCCGTCGGTCCGCGAGGCGTTCGCGGCCCGCGCCTTCGGCAGCGCGGCCGACTGCGAGGTGGTGCTCCGCCCCCTCACCTTCGTCGACTGGGCGCGGGGCGCCGCCGCGTGCGCGGTCGCGGACCTCGTTGCCGGCGGCACCCGGGCAGCGGTCGTCTGAAACGCTCGGTCGTGCCGGGACGCGCCGCTGGCGGTCGGCCCCTACCGCCCGGCGTCGGCCCGCCCGCCGGCGCCGACCACCCCGGTCGCCCTGCCGTCGTCGGCGCGCAGCGACTCCTCGGCCCGCCGCAGGTCGGCCGCCGGGGCGCGCGACAGCAGCGCCGGCAGCAGCGGCCGCACCGCCTGGACGCCGCGCAGCCAGCGCTGGCCGTACACGTGCGCCGACCGCCGCTCGATGCCGTCGGCCAGCCGCTCGACGGCCGGGGCGAGCGGGTAGGTGCGCCCCAGCGGACCGGGCATCCGGTCGCGCATCCGCCGCAGCCCGTCGTGCTCGTCGGCGCCGCGGACCATGTCGGTGTCGGTCCACGACAGGTAGGCCACACCCACGTCGACGCCGTGGTGGCGCACCTCCGCCCGCAGCGAGTGCGCGAACGCCTCGACCCCGGACTTGCTGGCGCAGTAGGCGCTCATCAGCGGAGCAGGAGCCATCGCCGCGAGCGAGGCCACCTGCAGCACGTACCCCCGTGCCTCGACCACGGCCGGCAGGAACGCCCGGACGGTGCGGACGCTGCCGAGCAGGTTCACCTCGATCACCCGGTCGTAGGCCACCGGGTCGGCCAGCAGCAGCGGCCCGCCGGCCGCGATGCCCGCGTTGGCCACCACGGCGTCGACCCGGCCGTACCGGTCGAGCACCCGCCGCGCCGCGGCGTCCAGGGCCGCCGGGTCGGTGACGTCGACCGGCACGGCGACCGAGCCCGGGCACGTCGACGCCACCTCCTCGAGCACGTCCGGCTCGAGCCCGAGCAGGGCCACCCGCGCGCCGCGCGCGGTGAGCGAGCGGGCCAGGCCGGCGCCCAGCCCGCGCGCCGCGCCGGTCACCACGACCACGCGGCCCTCGACGCCGCTCACGACCGGTCGCCCGTCGTCGCGTACGCCGCCTCGGCGCCCGGCGCGCCGGAGCGCGCCCCGGTGGGGACGGGGTGCAGCAGGTAGTCGGACAGGTCGACCTCCGCGAGTCGTCGTCGGTAGCTCTCGGCGAACGACGGCCAGAGCACGGTGTTGCGCCCGTGGTCGTCGAGGTACCAGCTGCGGCAGCCGCCGCTGTTCCACACCGTCGGGGCGAGCCGGCGCTGGAGGTCGGCGTTCCAGCGGTCCTGCACGTCCTTTCGCGGCTCGACCGCGCCGGAGCCGCGGGTGGCCCGCACCAGGCCGGCCAGGTACCGCGCCTGCGCCTCGGCGAACAGGATCACCGAGGTGTGCCCCTGGCCGGTGTTGGGGCCCATCATCACGAACAGGTTCGGGAAGCCGGCCACCGTCAGCCCGAGGTGCGCCTGCATCCCCGTGCCCGACCAGTGCCCGGCCAGCGTGCGGCCGTCGGTGCCCACCACGCGCGAGGCGATCGGCTGGTCGGTGACGTGGAACCCGGTGCCCCACACCAGCACGTCGGCGGGGTGCTCGGTGCGGGTGCCGTCCGCGGCCTCGGAGACCACGCCGTGCGGGCGCACCTCGACCACCCGCTCCGGGACCACGGTGGTGGTGGGCGCCACCAGCGCCGGGTACCAGTCGTTGCTGAGCAGCACCCGCTTGCAGCCGATCCGGAAGTCCGGGGTCAGCACGGCCCGCAGGGCGGGGTCGCGCACCTGGCGGGCCAGGTGCCGCCGGGCCATCACCTGCGCCGCCCGCATGATGCCGGTGCGGCCGCTGAAGCCGAGCACCCAGCTCTCCCGGGTCCAGTACGTGCGCTCGCGCAGCAGCCGCTGCAGCCCGGGGAACCGGCGGTACAGCGCCCGCTCGATGGCGGGGATGCGCCGGTCGCGCCGGGGGAGGACCCAGGCCGGCGTCCGCTGGAACACCGTCAGCGCCGCGGCGCGGCGCTGCACGTGGGGGACGAACTGCACCGCGGACGCGCCGGTGCCCACCACGGCCAAGCGCCGGCCGTCGAGCTCGACGTCGTGGTCCCACCGCGCCGAGTGGAAGGACGGGCCGGCGAAGCTGCCGAGCCCCGGCAGGTCGGGGACGGCCGGCTCCGACAGCGCCCCGGTGGCCGTGACCAGCACCTCGGCGGTCATCGCACCCCGCGAGGTCTCGACCCGCCACACGCCGGCGGCGGCGTCCCACGCCGCGCGCTCCAAGGCGGTGCCGAACCGCACCCGGTCGCGCACGCCGAGCCGGGTCGCGACGTCGACGAGGTAGCGCTGGATCTCCGGCTGGCGCGCGAAGGCGTGCCCCCAGCCCGGGTTCGGCGCGTACGACAGCTGGTAGAGGTGGCTCGGGACGTCGCACGCGCAGCCCGGGTAGGCGTTGTCCCGCCAGGTGCCGCCCACCTCGTCGGCCTGCTCGAGCAGCACGACGTCGTCCTCGCCGGCCCGCTGCAGCGCCACGGCGGCGGCGACGCCGGAGAACCCGGTGCCGACCACGACCACCCGGGCGTGCGGGGGCAGGGTGGTGTGCGGCACGGGCACCTCCGGGGCGGGGCGACGGGCGCCGGCGGACCCGCCGGGCTGGACCTACACCGGTGTAGCATCGCCGGGTGACCCGCACAAGCCCGGCTGCCCCCGCCCCGGGCCGGCGCCGGTACGCGGCCCGGGTCCCTGCCGCCGAGCGCCGCGAGCAGCTGCTCGACGCCGCGCTCGCGCTGGTGCTGGCCGACGGGTTCTCCGCCGTGACGATGGACGGCGTCGCCCGCGCCACCGGCGTCACCCGCCCGGTCGTCTACGGGCAGTTCGCCGGCAGCACCGAGCTGCTCGAGGCCCTGCTGCGCCGCTCGCTCCAGCGCGCCCAGGAGCAGCTGGCCCTGGCCATGCCGCAGCTGCCGCCCGACTCCCCGGACGGCGCCGGCCCCGACCCCGACGAGCTGATGGTCTCGGGCGTCACCGCCTACCTGCGCACGGTGCAGGCCGACCCCGGCACCTGGACGGTCCTGCTCGTCCCGCCGCAGGGCGCGCCGCCGCAGCTGCGCGAGCGCGTCGACGCCCAGCACCGCGAGGTGCTGCGGCACCTGCGGCTGCTGCTGGAGTGGGGCCTGCGCCGCCGCGGCGGCCCCGGCGAGCTGGACGTCGACCTGTTCGCGCGCTCGGTCCTGACCCTGGCCGAGGGTGCCGCGCAGCTGCTGCTCGGCGACCCCGACCGGTACCCGGTCGACCGGTTCGAGCGGTTCGTCCGGGTCCTCGTGGGGCACCTCGCCCGCGACTGAACCGGCCGTCCGCCCCTGCGCCGCGGCCGCGCACGCACCGCGGCGCGGCTGCCCCGACGGGGTGGCGCGCGGCGCGTTCCCCTTGACGTGGCGGCCGGGGGAGGTCACCATCGTCGGCGACGCGGCCCGCGAGAGCGAGGTCGACCGAGTGCCCCGTGACGGGGCCCGGCCGATCCCCCGGGGGACCCGCTTGGACATTCGCGCCCTCGCGCGGGTATGCTGACGCTTTGCGCTGCCGTGTGTGCACCCCCGTGACTCGTCACGGGTCGCTCGGCGTGCGCCCGTAACGCCCGCAGGCCCGTGGAAGGACCCCTCTTTGGCCGCCTCGCGCACAGCGTCAGACCCCACCACCACCGGTATTCCCGCACGGACGGCCACCGGCCGTGTCACCTTCGCGAAGATCCGCGAACCGCTCGACGTCCCCGACCTGCTCGCCCTCCAGACCGACAGCTTCGACTGGCTGCTCGGCAACGAGGCGTGGCAGGAGCGCGTCGCCGCCGCCGAGGCGGCCGGCCGCCAGGACGTCCCCACCACGTCCGGCCTCGAGGAGATCTTCGAGGAGATCTCCCCGATCGAGGACTTCTCCGGCTCGATGTCCCTGTCGTTCCGCGACCACCGCTTCGAGCCCGCCAAGTACTCCCTGGAGGAGTGCAAGGAGCGGGACATGACCTACGCGGCGCCGCTGTTCGTCACCGCCGAGTTCATGAACGCCACCACCGGCGAGATCAAGAGCCAGACCGTGTTCATGGGCGACTTCCCGCTCATGACCGACCGCGGCACCTTCGTCATCAACGGCACCGAGCGCGTCGTGGTCTCCCAGCTCGTCCGCTCGCCGGGCGTCTACTTCGAGCGCACCCCGGACAAGACCTCCGACAAGGACGTCTACACGGCCAAGGTGATCCCGTCGCGCGGTGCGTGGCTGGAGTTCGAGATCGACAAGCGCGACCAGGTCGGCGTGCGCATCGACCGCAAGCGCAAGCAGTCGGTCACCGTGCTGCTCAAGGCCCTCGGCCTGTCCGAGAGCGACATCCTCGAGCAGATCGGCGACGTGGAGTCCATCCGGGCCACCCTGGAGAAGGACCACACCACCGACCAGCGCGAGGCGCTGCTCGACATCTACCGCAAGCTGCGGCCGGGCGAGCCCCCCACCGAGGAGGCCGCGCAGAACCTGCTCGACAACCTCTACTTCAACGGCAAGCGCTACGACCTGGCCAAGGTCGGCCGCTACAAGGTCAACAAGAAGCTGGGGCTCGACGAGCCGCTGAGCGCGAGCGTGCTGTCCATCGAGGACATCGTCGCCACGATCCGGTACCTCGTCACGCTGCACGCCAGCGGCGAGACCGTGCGGGGCGTGCGCGGCGGCACCGAGGTCGACCTGCGGGTCGAGGTCGACGACATCGACCACTTCGGCAACCGGCGCCTGCGCTCGGTCGGCGAGCTGATCCAGAACCAGGTCCGCACGGGCCTGTCCCGGATGGAGCGCGTCGTCCGCGAGCGGATGACGACCCAGGACGTCGAGGCGATCACTCCGCAGACCCTGATCAACATCCGCCCCGTGGTGGCGTCGATCAAGGAGTTCTTCGGCACCTCCCAGCTGTCGCAGTTCATGGACCAGACCAACCCGCTGGCCGGCCTGACCCACAAGCGCCGCCTGTCGGCGCTCGGCCCCGGTGGTCTGTCCCGCGACCGCGCCGGCATGGACGTCCGCGACGTCCACCCGTCGCACTACGGCCGGATGTGCCCGATCGAGACCCCGGAGGGCCCGAACATCGGCCTGATCGGGTCGCTGTCGAGCTACGGGCGGATCAACCCGTTCGGCTTCGTCGAGACCCCCTACCGGGTCGTGACGAACGGCGTCGTGTCCGACGAGGTGCACTACCTGTCGGCCGACGAGGAGGACGAGCACGTCATCGCGCAGGCCAACGCGCCGCTCACCGACGACATGACGTTCGCCGAGAACCGGGTGCTGGTCCGGGCCAAGGGCGGCGAGACCGAGTACGTCCCGGGCACCGAGGTCGACTACATGGACGTGTCCGCGCGCCAGATGGTGTCGGTCGCGACCGCGATGATCCCGTTCCTGGAGCACGACGACGTCAACCGCGCCCTGATGGGCGCGAACATGCAGCGCCAGGCCGTCCCGCTGGTCAAGGCGGAGCGCCCGCTGGTCGGCACCGGCATGGAGGGCCACGCGGCCGTCGACGCCGGTGACGTGCTCACCGCGTCCAAGGCCGGCGTCGTCACCGAGGTCTCGGCCGACATCGTCACCGTGTCCAACGACGACGGCACCACCACCAGCTACCGGCTGGCGAAGTTCAAGCGCTCCAACCAGGGCACCTCGTACAACCAGCGCGTGCTGGTCGACGAGGGCGACCGGCTCGAGAAGGGCTCGGTCATCGCCGACGGCCCGTCCACCGACGCCGGCGAGCTCGCGCTCGGCAAGAACCTGCTGGTCGCGTTCATGTCCTGGGAGGGCCACAACTTCGAGGACGCCATCATCCTGAGCCAGCGCCTGGTGCAGGACGATGTCCTGTCCTCGATCCACATCGAGGAGCACGAGGTCGACGCCCGCGACACCAAGCTCGGTGCCGAGGAGATCACCCGGGACATCCCGAACGTCTCCGAGGAGGTCCTCGCGGACCTCGACGAGCGGGGCATCATCCGGATCGGCGCCGAGGTCGTCCCCGGCGACATCCTGGTCGGCAAGGTCACGCCCAAGGGCGAGACCGAGCTGACGCCGGAGGAGCGGCTGCTGCGCGCGATCTTCGGCGAGAAGGCCCGCGAGGTGCGCGACACCTCGCTCAAGGTGCCCCACGGCGAGTCCGGCACCGTCATCGGCGTCAAGCTGTTCGACCGCGACGAGGGCGACGAGCTGCCCCCGGGCGTCAACCAGCTGGTCCGGGTGTACGTCGCCCAGAAGCGCAAGATCACCGACGGCGACAAGCTCGCCGGCCGCCACGGCAACAAGGGCGTGATCTCCAAGATCCTGCCCGTGGAGGACATGCCGTTCCTCGAGGACGGCACGCCGGTCGACGTGATCCTCAACCCGCACGGCGTCCCCCGCCGGATGAACATCGGGCAGGTGCTCGAGGTCCACCTCGGCTGGGCGGCCTCGCGCGGCTGGAAGATCGAGGGCAACCCCGACTGGGCCTCCCACATCGACGAGGCGGTCCGCGAGGTGCAGGCGAACACGCCCGTGGCCTCGCCGGTCTTCGACGGCGCCAAGGAGGAGGAGATCACCGGCCTGCTCGGCTCGGTGACCCCGAACCGCGACGGCGTCCGCGTCGTCGGCACCGACGGCAAGGCCCGGCTCTTCGACGGCCGCTCCGGCGAGCCGTTCCCCGAGCCGGTGTCGGTGGGCTACATGTACATCCTGAAGCTGCACCACCTGGTCGACGACAAGATCCACGCCCGCTCGACCGGTCCGTACTCGATGATCACCCAGCAGCCGCTGGGCGGTAAGGCCCAGTTCGGTGGCCAGCGGTTCGGCGAGATGGAGGTGTGGGCGCTCGAGGCGTACGGCGCCGCGTACGCCCTCCAGGAGCTGCTGACCATCAAGTCCGACGACGTCTCCGGCCGGGTCAAGGTCTACGAGGCGATCGTCAAGGGCGAGAACATCCCCGAGCCGGGCATCCCCGAGTCGTTCAAGGTGCTCATCAAGGAGATGCAGTCGCTGTGCCTGAACGTCGAGGTGCTCTCCAGCGACGGCACGTCCATCGAGATGAAGGACTCCGACGACGACGTCTTCCGCGCGGCGGAGGAGCTCGGCATCGACCTGTCCCGGCGCGAGCCGAGCAGCGTCGAAGAGGTGTGAGCGGGGCGGGGCGCCGGCACCACCGGCGCCCCGGCCCCCTTCCCCTGATGTGCAGGACCACCAAGAGTAGAAAGCAGGAAACGTCTTGCTGGACGTGAACTTCTTCGACGAGCTTCGCATCGGCCTGGCCTCGGTCGACGACATCCGCACCTGGTCCCACGGCGAGGTCAAGAAGCCCGAGACCATCAACTACCGCACCCTCAAGCCGGAGAAGGACGGGCTCTTCTGCGAGAAGATCTTCGGTCCCACCCGCGACTGGGAGTGCTACTGCGGCAAGTACAAGCGGGTCCGCTTCAAGGGCATCATCTGCGAGCGCTGCGGCGTCGAGGTCACCCGCGCCAAGGTGCGTCGTGAGCGGATGGGCCACATCGAGCTGGCCGCCCCGGTCACCCACATCTGGTACTTCAAGGGCGTCCCGAGCCGGCTGGGCTACCTGCTCGACCTGGCTCCCAAGGACCTCGAGAAGGTCATCTACTTCGCGGCGTACATGATCACCTCGGTCGACGAGGAGTCGCGCCACCGCGACCTCCCGTCGCTGCAGGCGCAGATCGACGTCGAGAAGAAGGAGCTCGGCGACAAGCGCGACGCCGACGTCGACGCCCGTGCCAAGCGCCTCGAGGGCGACCTGGCCGAGCTGGAGGCGGAGGGCGCCAAGGCCGACGCGCGCCGCAAGGTGCGCGAGAGCGCCGAGCGCGAGATGAACGCCATCCGCCGCCGGGCCGACCAGCAGATCGAGCGCCTCGACCAGGTCTGGGACCGCTTCTCCAACCTCAAGGTCTCCGACCTCGAGGGCGACGAGATGCTGTACCGCGAGCTGCGCGAGCGCTACGGCCTGTACTTCGAGGGCTCGATGGGTGCCGCCGCGATCCAGAAGCGGCTGGAGTCCTTCGACCTCGAGGGCGAGGCCGCCTCGCTGCGCGAGATCATCGCCACGGGCAAGGGCCAGCGCAAGACCCGCGCGCTCAAGCGGCTCAAGGTGGTCTCGGCGTTCCTCACCACCACCAACAGCCCGCTCGGCATGGTGCTCGACGCCGTCCCGGTCATCCCGCCGGACCTGCGCCCGATGGTGCAGCTCGACGGCGGCCGGTTCGCCACGTCGGACCTGAACGACCTGTACCGCCGCGTGATCAACCGGAACAACCGGCTCAAGCGGCTGCTCGACCTCGGCGCGCCCGAGATCATCGTCAACAACGAGAAGCGGATGCTGCAGGAGGCCGTCGACTCGCTGTTCGACAACGGCCGCCGCGGCCGCCCGGTCACCGGGCCGGGCAACCGCCCGCTGAAGTCGCTGTCCGACATGCTCAAGGGCAAGCAGGGCCGGTTCCGCCAGAACCTGCTCGGCAAGCGCGTCGACTACTCGGGCCGCTCGGTCATCGTCGTCGGCCCGCAGCTGAAGCTGCACCAGTGCGGCCTGCCCAAGCAGATGGCGCTGGAGCTGTTCAAGCCCTTCGTCATGAAGCGGCTGGTCGACCTCAACCACGCCCAGAACATCAAGTCCGCCAAGCGGATGGTGGAGCGCGCCGGCGGCAACAACGCCCGGTACGGCCACGTCTGGGACGTGCTCGAGGAGGTCATCACCGAGCACCCGGTGCTGCTGAACCGCGCGCCGACCCTGCACCGCCTGGGCATCCAGGCCTTCGAGCCGAAGCTGGTCGAGGGCAAGGCCGTCCAGATCCACCCGCTCGTCTGCTCGGCGTTCAACGCCGACTTCGACGGCGACCAGATGGCGGTGCACCTGCCGCTGTCGGCGGAGGCGCAGGCCGAGGCCCGCATCCTGATGCTGTCCTCGAACAACATCCTCAAGCCGGCCGACGGCCGCCCCGTGACCATGCCCACCCAGGACATGATCATCGGCCTGTACCACCTCACCGGTGGCAAGGACGGCGCCCCGGGCGAGGGCCGGGTGTTCTCCTCGGTCGCCGAGGCGATCATGGCCAAGGACACCGGCGAGCTCGACGTCAACGCGCTCTGCCGGATCCGGCTCGAGGGCGTCGTGCCCCCCGCCGGCACCGAGCTCCCCGAGGGGTGGGAGGCCGGGCAGCAGCTGCTGCTCGAGACCACCCTGGGCCGCGCGCTGTTCAACGAGACGCTGCCCGAGGACTACGAGTACGTGAACGTCCAGGTCGACAAGAAGCGGCTCTCGACGATCGTCAACGCGCTCGCCGAGCGGTACCCGAAGGTCCAGGTGGCCGCGACCCTCGACGCCCTCAAGGACACCGGCTTCCACTGGGCCACCCGGTCCGGCCTGACGGTGTCGATCTCCGACGTCATCACCCCCGTCGGCAAGGCCAAGATCCTCGACGAGTACGAGGCCAAGGCCGAGAAGGTCCAGCAGCAGTACGAGAAGGGCCTGACCACCGACGACGAGCGTCGCAGCGAGCTCATCGACATCTGGACGCAGGCGACCAACGACGTCGCCGCCGAGCTGGAGCGCGACACCCCGCGCGACAACTCGGTGCACCGGATGGTGACCTCGGGTGCATCGGGTAACTGGATGCAGGTCCGCCAGATCGCCGGCATGCGCGGCCTGGTGGCCAACCCCAAGGGCGAGATCATCCCGCGCCCGGTCAAGCACAACTTCCGCGAGGGCTTCTCGGTGCTGGAGTACTTCATCTCCAGCCACGGTGCCCGCAAGGGGCTGGCGGACACCGCGCTGCGCACGGCCAACTCCGGGTACCTCACCCGGCGCCTGGTCGACGTGTCGCAGGACGTCATCGTCCGTGAGGAGGACTGCGGGACCGAGCGGGGTCTGACCCTGCCGATCGCGGTGCGCACCCCCGAGGGGCTGCGCCGCCACGAGGACGTCGAGACCAGCGTGTACTCGCGCACCCTCGCGGCCGCGGTGGAGCACGACGGCGCCATCCTGGCCGAGGCCGGGTCCGACGTCGGCGACGTCGTCATCGACGCCCTGGTCGAGGCCGGGGTCGAGCAGATCAAGGTCCGCTCGGTCCTGACCTGCGAGTCCAAGGTGGGCACCTGCGCCCGCTGCTACGGCCGCTCGCTGGCCACGGGCCTGCTGGTCGACATCGGCGAGGCGGTCGGCATCATCGCCGCCCAGTCGATCGGCGAGCCGGGCACCCAGCTCACCATGCGCACCTTCCACACCGGTGGTGCGGCGACGGCCGGCGGTGACATCACCCAGGGTCTGCCGCGCGTGCAGGAGCTGTTCGAGGCGCGCACGCCCAAGGGCATGGCGCCGATCGCCGAGGTCGCGGGCCGGGTCACCATCGAGGAGACCGACCGCACCCGCAAGCTCGTCGTCACCCCCGACGACGGCTCCGAGGTGCTCGAGCACGCGCTCAGCAAGCGCTCGCGCCTGCTGGTCGAGGACGGCCAGCAGGTCGAGGTCGGCCAGCAGCTCGTGGCCGGCGCGGTCGACCCCAAGCAGGTGCTGCGCATCCTCGGCCCCCGGGCCGTGCAGAAGCACCTGGTCGACGAGGTGCAGGAGGTCTACCGCCGCCAGGGCGTGGGCATCCACGACAAGCACATCGAGGTGATCGTCCGGCAGATGCTGCGCCGGGTCACGATCATCGACGCCGGCCAGGCCGACCTGCTGCCGGGCGAGCTCACCGAGCGCACCCGGTTCGAGGCCGAGAACCGTCGGGTCGTGGCGGAGGGTGGCCAGCCGGCCGCCGGCCGTCCCGAGCTGATGGGGATCACCAAGGCCTCGCTCGCCACCGACTCGTGGCTCTCGGCGGCCTCCTTCCAGGAGACCACCCGGGTGCTCACCGAGGCGGCCCTCGGCGGGCGCAGCGACTCCCTGCTCGGCCTCAAGGAGAACGTCATCCTGGGCAAGCTCATCCCGGCCGGCACCGGCCTGGCGCGCTACCGCGACGTCAAGGTCGAGCCGACCGAGGAGGCGAAGGCCGCGATGTACGCGATGCCGGGCTACGACGACCTGGACTACCAGCACTTCGGTGTCGGGTCCGGCCAGGCCGTCCCGCTGGAGGAGTACGACAGCGGCTACCGCTGACCGTCGCACCCGACGGCCGGCCACCCCCGGGTGGCCGGCCGTCGGCCTGCGGGGGCCTCGCCACGGTGAGCCCCGCGCACGTTTTGACGCTTGTTGAGCACGGGCGGTATTCTCGACCGGTTGCCCGGGACGCCCGGGCTCTCGGCCACGCCCGCGGAACGCAGCGGGACACGCTCGGACCACACCGCGACAGCACCGTGCGGCAGCGGGGGAGCGGGGCGACACGCCCGACCGCGGGGGACGCCGGACCCGCGCAGGACAGCACGAGCACCACCCACGAGCACGAGCACGACCCACACGAGCACCACAGACGAGCACGACGAGTAGACGGAGACGTAGTGCCTACGATCCAGCAGCTGGTGCGCAAGGGCCGCCAGGACAAGGTCGGCAAGCAGAAGACGCCGGCCCTGAAGGGCAGCCCCCAGCGCCGTGGCGTGTGCACCCGCGTGTACACGACCACCCCGAAGAAGCCGAACTCGGCCCTGCGCAAGGTCGCCCGCGTGCGGCTGTCCAGCCAGGTCGAGGTCACCGCGTACATCCCCGGCGTCGGCCACAACCTGCAGGAGCACTCGATCGTGCTCGTGCGCGGCGGCCGGGTGAAGGACCTCCCCGGCGTCCGCTACAAGATCGTGCGCGGCTCGCTCGACACCCAGGGCGTCAAGAACCGCAAGCAGGCCCGCAGCCGCTACGGAGCGAAGAAGGAGAAGAGCTGATGCCCCGCAAGGGCCCGGCCCCCAAGCGGCCGCTCGTCGTGGACCCCGTCTACGGCTCCCAGGTCGTCACCCAGCTGGTCAACAAGGTGCTCAAGGACGGCAAGAAGTCCACCGCCGAGCGCATCGTCTACGGCGCGCTCGAGGGCGCCCGCGACAAGACCGGCGCCGACCCCGTCATCGCCCTCAAGCGGGCGCTGGACAACGTCAAGCCCGCGCTCGAGGTCAAGAGCCGCCGCGTCGGCGGTGCCACCTACCAGGTGCCGATCGAGGTCAAGCCGGGTCGCGCCAACACCCTCGCGCTGCGCTGGCTGGTCGGGTACGCCCAGGCGCGCCGCGAGAAGACCATGACCGAGCGGCTGATGAACGAGATCCTCGACGCGAGCAACGGCCTCGGTGCCGCGGTCAAGCGTCGCGAGGACACCCACAAGATGGCCGAGTCCAACAAGGCCTTCGCGCACTACCGCTGGTGAGCGCCGGCGCGGCCCCCCGGGGCCGCGCCCGCCCCCGCGGGGATCACACGGGTCCGGACGGGCCCACCGACGAGATCTCTCGACCACAGGAAGAGGCTGCCGACCGTGGCACAGGACGTGCTGACCGACCTCACGAAGGTCCGCAACATCGGCATCATGGCGCACATCGACGCCGGCAAGACCACCACCACCGAGCGGATCCTGTTCTACACCGGGATCAACTACAAGATCGGTGAGGTCCACGACGGCGCCGCCACGATGGACTGGATGGAGCAGGAGCAGGAGCGCGGGATCACCATCACCTCCGCGGCCACCACCTGCTTCTGGGAGGGCACCCAGATCAACATCATCGACACCCCCGGGCACGTCGACTTCACCGTCGAGGTGGAGCGGTCCCTGCGGGTGCTCGACGGCGCCGTCGCCGTCTTCGACGGCAAGGAGGGCGTCGAGCCCCAGTCCGAGACGGTGTGGCGCCAGGCGGACAAGTACGACGTCCCCCGCATCTGCTTCGTCAACAAGATGGACAAGCTCGGCGCGGACTTCTTCTTCACCGTGCGCACCATCGTCGAGCGCCTCGGCGCCAAGCCGCTGGTGCTGCAGCTCCCCATCGGCGCGGAGAACACCTTCACCGGCGTCGTCGACCTGGTGTACATGCGCGCCTTGGTGTGGCGCGGCGACACCGGCAAGGGCGAGGCCTACGAGATCGAGGAGATCCCGGAGGACCTCAAGGAGCAGGCCGAGGAGTACCGGGCCGCGCTGCTGGAGACCGTCGCCGAGGCCGACGACGAGCTGCTGGAGAAGTACCTCGGCGGCGAGGAGCTGACGCCCGAGGAGATCAAGGGCGCGATCCGCAAGATGACGGTCGCCTCCGAGCTCTACCCGGTGCTGTGCGGCTCGGCGTTCAAGAACAAGGGCGTGCAGCCCATGCTCGACGCCGTGCTGGACTACCTGCCCTCCCCGCTCGACGTCCCGCCGATGGTGGGCCACGACGTGCGCGACGAGGAGAAGGAGATCATCCGCAAGCCGGACGCCTCCGAGCCGTTCTCCGCGCTGGCCTTCAAGGTCGCCACGCACCCGTTCTTCGGCAAGCTGACCTACGTCCGGGTGTACTCGGGCAAGGTGGCCGCCGGCTCGGGCGTGGTGAACTCGACCAAGGGCAAGAAGGAGCGCATCGGCAAGCTGTTCCAGATGCACTCCAACAAGGAGAACCCGGTCGAGGAGGCCCAGGCGGGCCACATCTACGCGATGATCGGCCTCAAGGACACCACCACCGGCGACACCCTCTGCGACCCGCAGGACCAGGTCGTGCTGGAGTCGATGACCTTCCCCGAGCCGGTCATCTCGGTGGCGATCGAGCCCAAGACCAAGGGCGACCAGGAGAAGCTGGGCACCGCGATCCAGAAGCTCGCCGAGGAGGACCCGACCTTCCAGGTCCAGCTCGACGAGGAGACCGGCCAGACCATCATCAAGGGGATGGGCGAGCTCCACCTCGACATCCTGGTCGACCGGATGCGGCGCGAGTTCAAGGTCGAGGCCAACGTCGGCAAGCCGCAGGTGGCCTACCGCGAGACGATCCGCCGGCTGGTCGAGAAGGTCGACTACACGCACAAGAAGCAGACCGGCGGTTCCGGCCAGTTCGCCAAGGTGCAGGTCTCGATCGAGCCGCTGGACACCTCCGAGGGCGAGATGTACGAGTTCTCGAACAAGGTGACCGGTGGGCGCATCCCGCGCGAGTACATCCCCAGCGTCGACAAGGGCATCCAGGACGCCATGGAGCTCGGCGTCGTCGCCGGCTACCCGCTGGTGGGCGTCAAGGCCACCCTGCTCGACGGCGCGTACCACGACGTCGACTCCTCGGAGATGGCGTTCAAGATCGCCGGCTCGCAGGTGCTCAAGGAGGCCGTCAAGCGGGCCGACCCGGTCCTGCTCGAGCCGATCATGGCCGTCGAGGTGCGCACGCCCGAGGACTACATGGGCGACGTCATCGGCGACCTGAACTCCCGCCGCGGGCAGATCCAGTCCATGGAGGACGCCAGCGGCGCCAAGGTCGTCAAGGCGATCGTCCCGCTGTCGGAGATGTTTGGCTACGTCGGCGACCTGCGGTCCAAGACCCAGGGTCGTGCGGTGTACTCGATGCAGTTCGACAGCTACGCCGAGGTGCCGCGCGCGGTCGCCGAGGAGATCATCAAGAAGCAGCGGGGTGAGTGAGGGCTGACGCCAACGGGCCCCCGGGCCCGTCAGCCCCGACCGAACCCCGTCGTCGTCCACCACGGCCGACGACTACACTCCACCCTCGCTGATCCGACTCCGACCGGAGCGGGCGGCGGACCCGACAAGCTCCAAGGAGGACCCCACAGTGGGTAAGGCGAAGTTCGAGCGGACCAAGCCGCACGTCAACATCGGCACCATCGGTCACGTCGACCACGGGAAGACGACGCTGACGGCTGCCATCAGCAAGGTCCTGCACGACAAGTACCCGGACCTGAACCCCTTCACGCCGTTCGACCAGATCGACAAGGCGCCGGAGGAGAAGCAGCGCGGCATCACGATCAACATCGCGCACGTCGAGTACCAGACCGAGAAGCGTCACTACGCGCACGTCGACGCCCCCGGTCACGCCGACTACATCAAGAACATGATCACCGGTGCCGCGCAGATGGACGGCGCGATCCTGGTGGTGGCGGCGACCGACGGCCCGATGGCGCAGACCCGCGAGCACGTGCTGCTCGCCCGCCAGGTCGGCGTGCCGTACCTGCTGGTGGCCCTCAACAAGGCCGACATGGTCGACGACGAGGAGATCCTGGAGCTCGTCGAACTCGAGGTCCGCGAGCTGCTGTCGTCCTACGAGTTCGACGGCGACGACGTCCCGGTGGTCCGGGTCTCCGGCCTCAAGGCGCTCGAGGGCGACCCGACCTGGGTCAAGTCCGTCGAGGAGCTGCTGGACGCGGTCGACGAGAACGTCCCGGACCCGGTCCGCGACATCGACAAGCCGTTCCTGATGCCCGTCGAGGACGTCTTCACGATCACCGGCCGCGGCACCGTGGTCACCGGTCGCGTCGAGCGCGGTGTGCTCAACGTGAACGAGGAGATCGAGATCGTCGGCATCAAGGAGAAGAGCTCCAAGACGACGGTCACCGGCGTCGAGATGTTCCGCAAGCTGCTCGACGAGGCCCGCGCGGGCGAGAACGTCGGCCTGCTGCTGCGTGGCACCAAGCGCGAGGAGGTGGAGCGCGGCCAGGTCATCGTCAAGCCGGGCTCGATCACCCCGCACACCGAGTTCGAGGCGAACGTCTACATCCTGTCCAAGGACGAGGGTGGCCGGCACAACCCGTTCTACGCGAACTACCGTCCGCAGTTCTACTTCCGCACCACCGACGTCACCGGCGTCATCTCCCTGCCCGAGGGCACCGAGATGGTCATGCCCGGCGACAACACCGAGATGAAGGTCGACCTCATCCAGCCGATCGCCATGGAGGAGGGCCTGCGCTTCGCCATCCGCGAGGGCGGCCGCACCGTGGGCGCCGGCCGGGTCACCAAGATCCTCAAGTAGCACCACCAGCACGACCGCGGACGAGGGTCCGGGGCACCGCCCCGGGCCCTCGTCGCGCGCTCGGCCACCGTCCGGCCACGGTCGGCACGAGCTGGCCGATTCGCCAAAGGCAGGACGCCTCTGGCACTATGGACAGGTTGTTCGGCGGGAGCACTGTGCTCTGGCGCCGACGTCCGGGAAGCCTTCCGGACCGACCACCCCGACGATGAGATCGGCACCAGGGTGCCGACGGCGAGATGCGCGTCAGACGCGCGACACGCCCGACAGCGGGGGTCGGCCCAGGAGCACCCCGGCACCACACGAAGCACGACGAGAGAGAGATCGCGACGCCATGGCGGGACAGAAGATCCGCATCCGGCTCAAGTCCTACGACCACGAGGTCATCGACAGCTCGGCGCGCAAGATCGTCGACACGGTGACCCGGGCCGGCGCGACGGTTGTCGGCCCGGTGCCGCTGCCGACGGAGAAGAACGTGTTCTGCGTCATCCGTTCGCCGCACAAGTACAAGGACAGCCGCGAGCACTTCGAGATGCGCACGCACAAGCGGCTCATCGACATCATCGACCCCACGCCCAAGGCCGTCGACTCGCTGATGCGGCTCGACCTGCCGGCAGACGTGAACATCGAGATCAAGCTCTGAGGGACTGACCCAGATGACTTCCACCGCCACCCGCGAGGTCGCCGGCATCCTCGGCACCAAGCTCGGCATGACCCAGGTCTGGGACGACAACGGGCGCCTGGTGCCCGTCACCGTCGTCGAGGCCGGGCCCTGCGTCGTCACCCAGGTCCGCTCCGGCGAGACCGACGGGTACTCCGGGGTGCAGATCGCCTACGGCGCGATCGACCCCCGCAAGGTCAACAAGCCGCTGACCGGGCACTTCGAGAAGGCCGGCGTGACGCCCCGCCGCCACCTCGTCGAGCTGCGCACCGCCGACGCCGGCTCCTACGAGCTCGGCCAGGAGATCACCGCCACGACCTTCGAGGTCGGCCAGGTGGTCGACGTCGTCGGCACCACCAAGGGCAAGGGCTTCGCCGGTGTGATGAAGCGTCACGGCTTCCACGGCGTCGGCGCCTCCCACGGTGCGCACCGCAACCACCGCAAGCCGGGCTCGATCGGTGGCTGCGCCACCCCGGGCCGGGTCTTCAAGGGGATGCGGATGGCCGGCCGCATGGGCGGCGAGCGCCAGACCACCCAGAACCTGACCGTGCACGCGGTCGACGCCGACAAGGGCCTGCTGCTCATCAAGGGCGCCGTCCCCGGTCCGCGCGGTGGCGTCGTGCTCGTCCGCACCGCCGCCAAGATCGTGAAGGGAGCCTGACGACATGGCCTCCATCAGCATGGAGAAGGCCTCCGAGGGCACGGCCCGCGAGGTCGACGTCGTCGACGCCACCGGCAAGAAGAGCGGCACCGCGGTGCTGCCGGCCGAGGTGTTCGACGTCCAGACCAACGTGCCGCTGATCCACCAGGTGGTCGTGGCCCAGCTGGCGGCCCGCCGCCAGGGCACGCACTCCACCAAGACCCGCGGCGAGGTCCGCGGCGGTGGCGCCAAGCCCTACAAGCAGAAGGGCACCGGCCGCGCCCGCCAGGGCTCGACCCGCGCGCCGCAGTTCGCCGGCGGTGGCGTCGTCCACGGCCCGCAGCCGCGCGACTACTCCCAGCGCACGCCCAAGAAGATGAAGGCCGCCGCCCTGCGCGGGGCCCTGTCGGACCGGGCGCGCCACGGCCGCGTGCACGTCGTCAGCTCGTTCGTCTCCGGCGACGCCCCGTCGACCAAGGACGCCGTCGCGGCGCTGGCGAACCTGTCCAGCCGCAAGCACGTCCTGGTCGTCCTCGAGCGCGAGGACGCCGTGACCTGGAAGAGCCTGCGCAACAACGAGCGGGTGCACCTGCTGGTCAGCGACCAGCTCAACACCTACGACGTGCTCTGCTCTGACGACGTCGTGTTCACCGAGGCCGCGCTGCAGTCCTTCCTGTCCGGGCCGGTCACCGGCCGCTCGGTCAAGGCCGTGGCCACCGAGGACGAGGCCCGCACCGAGGGCCAGGAGGAGGACGCGTGAGCGCCATCCAGAAGGACCCGCGCGACATCCTGCTCGCGCCGGTCGTCTCGGAGAAGAGCTACGGGCTGCTCGACGAGGGCAAGTACACCTTCCTCGTCGACCCCCGTGCCAACAAGACCGAGATCCGGATCGCCGTCGAGAAGGTCTTCGGCGTCAAGGTCTCGTCGGTCAACACCCTCAACCGGGAGGGCAAGACCCGCCGCACCCGGTTCGGGACGGGCAAGCGCAAGAACACCAAGCGCGCGATCGTCACCCTGTCCGAGGGCTCCATCGACATCTTCGGAGGCCCGGTCTCCTGACCGGCGCCCGAACTGACTGAGGACTGACTCATGGGAATCCGCAAGTACAAGCCGACGACGCCGGGCCGTCGTGGCTCGTCGGTCGCCGACTTCGTCGAGGTCACCCGGTCCGAGCCGGAGAAGTCGCTGGTCCGCCCCCTGACCAAGAAGGGCGGCCGCAACAACACCGGCCGGATCACCACCCGTCACCACGGCGGTGGCCACAAGCGCGCGTACCGCGTCGTCGACTTCCGTCGCCACGACAAGGACGGCGTGCCGGCGAAGGTCGCGCACATCGAGTACGACCCCAACCGCACCGCGCGGATCGCGCTGCTGCACTACCTGGACGGCACGAAGCGCTACATCATCGCGCCGACCCGGCTCAAGCAGGGCGACATGATCGAGAACGGCCCCGGCGCCGACATCAAGCCCGGCAACAACCTGCCGCTGCGCAACATCCCGGTCGGCACCGTGGTGCACGCCATCGAGCTGCGCCCCGGCGGCGGCGCCAAGATCGCCCGCTCCGCGGGCACCTCGGTGCAGCTGGTCGCGAAGGAGGGCACCAACGCGCAGCTGCGGATGCCCTCCGGCGAGATCCGCAACGTCGACGTGCGCTGCCGTGCCACCGTCGGCGAGGTCGGCAACGCCGAGCAGTCGAACATCAACTGGGGCAAGGCCGGCCGGATGCGCTGGAAGGGCAAGCGCCCGACCGTCCGCGGTGTCGCCATGAACCCGATCGACCACCCGCACGGTGGTGGTGAGGGCAAGACCTCCGGCGGCCGCCACCCGGTGAGCCCCTGGGGCCAGCCCGAGGGCCGTACCCGCAAGCCGGGCAAGGCCTCCGACCGACAGATCGTGCGGCGTCGTCGCACCGGCAAGAAGCGCTGACAGGAGCCGTAGACCATGCCTCGCAGCCTGAAGAAGGGCCCCTTCGTCGACGACCACCTGATCAAGAAGGTGGAGTCGCAGAACGAGAAGGGCACCAAGAACGTCATCAAGACCTGGTCCAGGCGCTCGATGATCATCCCCCAGATGCTGGGGCACACCCTCGCCGTGCACGACGGCCGCAAGCACGTCCCGGTGTTCGTCACCGAGTCGATGGTCGGCCACAAGCTCGGCGAGTTCGCCCCGACCCGCACGTTCCGCGGCCACGAGAAGGACGACCGGAAGGGTCGTCGTCGCTGACCCCCGGGGTCAGCAGCGACGTCCCGACGGTCGGACGAGTACGAGAGACGAGAAGGTAGGACAAGCGATGGAAGCCAAGGCGCAGGCGCGGTACGTCCGTGTCACGCCCCAGAAGGCTCGGCGCGTCGTCGACCTCATCCGTGGCCGCCAGGCGAGCGACGCGCTCGCGGTGCTGCAGTTCGCGCCGCAGGCGGCGAGCGAGCCGGTCTACAAGGTGGTCGCCAGCGCGATCGCCAACGCGCGGGTGAAGGCCGACGCCGCCTCGGAGGCGTTCGACGAGCGCGAGCTCGTCGTGCACACCGCCTTCGTCGACGAGGGCCCGACGATGAAGCGGTTCCGGCCGCGCGCGCAGGGTCGTGCCTTCCGGGTCCGCAAGCGCACCAGCCACATCACCGTGGTCGTCGGTGCACCCGAGGACGGCGCCAAGGCCACCAAGGCCCCGGTGACCGGCGCCGCCCGGCGCCCGGCCACGAAGACGGCCGCCAAGAAGACGACCGCCAAGAAGACGGCTGCGAAGAAGACGGCCGCCTCGAAGGGGAGGAACTCCTAGTGGGACAGAAGGTCAACCCGCACGGGTTCCGGCTGGGCATCACCACCGACCACAAGTCGCGGTGGTTCGCCGACAGCACCAAGGCCGGCCAGCGGTACCGCGACTACGTCAAGGAGGACGTCGCCATCCGTGGGCTGATGTCCACCGGCATGGAGCGCGCGGGCATCGCCAAGGTCGAGATCGAGCGCACCCGCGACCGCGTCCGCGTCGACATCCACACCGCCCGGCCGGGCATCGTCATCGGCCGCCGCGGCGCGGAGGCCGACCGGCTGCGCGGCGAGCTCGAGAAGCTCACGGGCAAGCAGGTCCAGCTGAACATCCTCGAGGTCAAGAACCCCGAGACCGACGCCCAGCTGGTCGCCCAGGGCATCGCCGAGCAGCTGTCCAGCCGCGTGTCGTTCCGTCGCGCCATGCGCAAGGGGATGCAGTCCTCCCAGCGCGCCGGCGCCAAGGGCATCCGGGTGCAGTGCTCGGGCCGCCTCGGCGGCGCCGAGATGAGCCGCTCGGAGTTCTACCGCGAGGGTCGGGTGCCGCTGCACACGCTGCGCGCGCAGATCGACTACGGCTTCTACGAGGCCCGGACCACCTTCGGCCGCATCGGCGTGAAGGTCTGGATCTACAAGGGCGACATGACCGCCAAGGAGCTCGCCGCGCAGCAGGCGCAGGCGCCGCGCGGCCCGCGCGGTGGCCGGCCGGAGCGTGCGGACCGCCCGCGTGGGCGCCGTCCCGAGCGCACCGAGGCCCCCGAGGCCACCGAGACCGCTGCCCCCGCGGCGGCCCCGGCGGCCGAGAGCACCGGACAGGAGGGCTGACCCGTGCTGGTTCCCCGTCGGCTCAAGCACCGCAAGCAGCACCACCCCAAGCGCAGCGGCGCCGCCAAGGGCGGCACCACCATCGCCTTCGGTGACTACGGCATCCAGGCCCTCGAGCCCGCCTACGTCACCAACCGCCAGATCGAGGCGGCCCGTATCGCGATGACCCGCTACATCAAGCGCGGCGGCAAGGTCTGGATCAACATCTACCCGGACCGCCCGCTGACCAAGAAGCCCGCCGAGACCCGGATGGGTTCCGGCAAGGGCTCGCCGGAGTGGTGGATCGCGAACGTCAAGCCCGGACGCGTCATGTTCGAGCTGTCAGGTGTCCCGGAGGAGGTGGCCCGCGAGGCGATGCGCCTGGCGATCCACAAGCTCCCGATGAAGTGCCGCTTCGTGCGGCGCGAGGGTGGTGAAGGGTGATGGCAGTCGGTTCCAAGGACCTGTCGGCCGAGCAGCTGCGTGGCCACGACGCCGAGCGTCTGGTCGAGGAGCTGCGCAAGGCCAAGGAGGAGCTGTTCAACCTCCGCTTCCAGTCGGCCACCGGCCAGCTGGAGAGCCACGGCCGGCTGCGCGCCGTGCGTCGTGACATCGCCCGGATCTACACGATCATGCGCGAGAACGAGCTCGGCATCGGTGCCGCGCCCGAGGCGCCCTCCGAGACCGAGGAGGACGCGAAGTGAGCGAGAACGAGAAGGACGCCGTGAGCACCGAGAGCACCGCCACCGGGACCGACGCCGCCGAGGCGGCCGTGGACCGGGGCTACCGCAAGACCCGCCGCGGGTACGTCGTCAGCGACAAGATGGACAAGACCGTCGTCGTCGCCGTCGAGGACCGCGTGAAGCACCCGCTGTACGGCAAGGTCATGCGGCGCACGAGCAAGGTCAAGGCGCACGACGAGCAGAACCAGTGCGGCATCGGCGACACCGTCCGGATCATGGAGACCCGGCCGCTGTCCGCCGCCAAGCGCTGGCGCGTCGTCGAGGTCGTCGAGAAGGCCAAGTAGTCCACCCATCGGTTCCGCCAGGCTCGACCCGTGATGACGAGAGAACCGGCGCGACAACAGGAGTGATGAAGTGATCCAGCAGGAGTCGCGGCTCAAGGTCGCCGACAACACCGGTGCCAAGGAGATCTTGTGCATCCGTGTCCTCGGTGGCTCGGGCCGCCGTTACGCCGGCATCGGCGACGTGATCGTCGGGACCGTCAAGGACGCCATCCCCGGCGGCAACGTCAAGAAGGGCGACGTCGTCAAGGCGGTCGTCGTGCGCACCAAGAAGGAGCGCCGGCGCCCGGACGGCTCGTACATCCGCTTCGACGAGAACGCGGCCGTCATCCTCAAGACCGACGGTGACCCGCGCGGCACCCGCATCTTCGGGCCCGTCGGTCGCGAGCTGCGCGACAAGCGGTTCATGAAGATCATCTCGCTGGCCCCGGAGGTGCTCTGAGATGGCTGAGGCACGCAAGATCAAGCTGAAGATCAAGAAGGGCGACACCGTCCAGGTCATCAGCGGCGCCACCCCCGAGCGGGGCGGCGACCGCGGCAAGACCGGCAAGGTGATCGAGGTCTTCCCCGCGACCGGCCGCGTGCTGGTCGAGGGCGTCAACCGGGTCAAGAAGCACGTCAAGGTCGGCAGCACCGGCCGCGGCGCGAAGACCGGTGGCATCGAGACCCACGAGGCGCCCCTCCACATCAGCAACGTGATGCTGGTCGACCCGAGCAGCAAGAAGCCGACCCGGGTCGGCTCCCGCACCGAGACGGTCGAGCGTGACGGTCGCGAGCGCACCGTCCGCGTGCGCGTCGCCCGCCGCTCCGGTAAGGACATCTGATGAGCGACACCACCATCGAGCGCACGCAGGGGACGGGCAGCAACCCGCGCCTGCGCACCCGCTACCGCGACGAGATCGCGCCGGCGATGCGCGAGGAGTTCGGCTACGCCAACGTCATGCAGATCCCCGGCCTGGTCAAGGTCGTGGTGAACATGGGTGTCGGTGACGCCGCCCGCGACTCCAAGCTGATCGAGGGCGCGATAAAGGACCTCACGGCGATCACCGGCCAGAAGCCGCAGATCACCAAGGCCCGCAAGTCGATCGCGCAGTTCAAGCTCCGCGAGGGCATGCCGATCGGCGCGCACACCACGCTGCGCGGCGACCGGATGTGGGAGTTCCTGGACCGGCTGCTGTCGGTCGCCCTCCCGCGCATCCGCGACTTCCGCGGCCTGTCGCCCAAGCAGTTCGACGGCCACGGCAACTACACCTTCGGTCTGTCCGAGCAGTCGATGTTCCACGAGATCGACCAGGACCGGATCGACCGGGTCCGGGGCATGGACATCACCGTGGTGACCACCGCCACCACCGACGACGAGGGCCGGGCGCTGCTCAAGCGGCTGGGCTTCCCCTTCAAGGAGAACTGATGGCCAAGACGGCGCTGATCAACAAGGCCGCGCGCAAGCCGAAGTTCGCGGTGCGCGCCTACACCCGGTGCCAGAAGTGCGGTCGCCCGCACTCGGTGTACCGCAAGTTCGGGCTCTGCCGCGTCTGCCTGCGCGAGATGGCGCACGCCGGCGAGCTGCCCGGAGTCACCAAGAGCAGCTGGTGAGGCAGACCTCCCCGTCCGGGGAGGGCGTCACACCGCACCGCACCCACACACCCACCAGCAGCATCCCGACGCCGCAGGTCCACTTGCCCTGCAGGGAAACCACGGCGAGGAAGGGCAAGGAGACAGCCCGATGACCATGACCGACCCCATCGCGGACATGCTGACCCGTCTGAGGAACGCCAACTCGGCGTACCACGACGAGGTCTCCATGCCGTACAGCAAGCTGAAGTCCCGGATCGCCGAGATCCTCCAGACCGAGGGCTACATCGCCGGCTGGAAGGTCGAGGACGCCGAGGTCGGCAAGACGCTGACCATCGACCTGAAGTTCGGCCCGAACCGGGAGCGCTCCATCGCGGGCGTGCGCCGGGTCTCGAAGCCGGGCCTGCGGGTCTACGCGAAGTCCACGAACCTGCCGCGCGTGCTCGGCGGCCTGGGCGTGGCGATCATTTCGACGTCGTCCGGCCTGCTCACCGACAGGCAGGCCAACAAGCAGGGTGTGGGCGGGGAAGTCCTCGCCTACGTCTGGTAACCGGAGGAGGTAAGCACATGAGCCGCATCGGCAGGCTCCCCGTGCCGGTCCCGTCCGGTGTCGAGGTGAGCATCAACGGCCGCGAGGTCACCGTGAAGGGGCCCAAGGGCACCCTGAACCACGTCGTCGCCGACCCCATCGAGGTGGGCAAGGGCGAGGACGGCACCCTGCAGGTCACGCGTCCGAACGACGAGCGCCAGTCGCGCTCGCTGCACGGCCTGACCCGCTCGCTGCTGGCCAACATGGTCACCGGCGTCACCGACGGCTACGAGAAGAAGCTCGAGATCGTCGGCACCGGCTACCGCGTCGTGGCGAAGGGCTCGAGCCTGGAGTTCGCGCTCGGCTTCAGCCACCCGGTCGTGGTGACGGCCCCGGAGGGCATCACCTTCGCGGTCGACGGCACGACCCGGCTGTCGGTGCAGGGCATCGACAAGCAGCAGGTCGGCGAGGTCGCCGCCAACATCCGCAAGCTGCGCAAGCCCGACCCGTACAAGGGCAAGGGCGTCCGGTACGCCGGCGAGCAGATCCGCCGCAAGGTCGGGAAGGCTGGTAAGTGATGGCACTCGGAGTGAAGGGCAAGGGTGGGACCAAGTCCCGCCAGCGCCGTCACCTGCGGCTGCGCAAGAAGGTCGCCGGCACCGGTGCCCGTCCGCGCCTGGTGGTGAACCGCTCCACGCGGCACCTGTTCGTCCAGGTCGTCGACGACACCGTGGGCCGCACCATCGCGAGCGCCTCGACCATGGAGGCCGACCTGCGCGCCGACGGCGGGGACAAGACCGCCAAGGCCAAGCGGGTGGGCGAGCTCGTGGCCGAGCGCGCCAAGGCCGCCGGCATCGACACCGTGGTCTTCGACCGCGGTGGCAACCGCTACCACGGCCGTGTGGCCGCCGTCGCCGAGGGGGCCCGCGAAGGCGGGCTCACCCTCTGACGGCTGACCGACGAGAGACAGGGACACAGAACATGCCTGGACCCCAGCGCCGAGGTGCGGGAGCTCCGAACACCGGCAGCACCGGCGGCAACGACCGCGACAACCGTCGCGGCGGCGGTCGCGACCGCGACAACCGCGGCGGCCGCGACTCCGGCGACAAGAACCAGTTCGTCGAGCGCGTCGTCACGATCAACCGCGTGGCCAAGGTCGTCAAGGGCGGTCGCCGCTTCAGCTTCACCGCGCTGGTCGTGGTGGGCGACGGCGACGGCACCGTCGGCGTCGGCTACGGCAAGGCCAAGGAGGTGCCCGCGGCGATCGCCAAGGGTGTCGAGGAGGCCAAGAAGAACTTCTTCAAGGTCCCCCGCATCCAGGGCACCATCCCCCACCCCATCCAGGGTGAGGCCGCTGCCGGCGTCGTCATGCTCAAGCCGGCCTCGCCCGGTACCGGCGTCATCGCCGGTGGCCCGGTGCGCGCCGTCCTGGAGTGCGCCGGCATCCACGACGTGCTCAGCAAGTCGCTGGGCTCGAGCAACGCGATCAACATCGTGCACGCGACGGTGGCGGCCCTGAAGGGCCTGGAGCGTCCCGAGGCGGTGGCCGCCCGTCGCGGCCTGCCGATCGAGGACGTCGCTCCCGCCGCCCTGCTGCGCGCCAGGGCAGGTGCGTGATGGCACGACTGAAGGTGACCCAGACCCGCTCGGAGATCGGCGGGAAGCAGAACCAGCGCGACACCCTGCGCAGCCTCGGACTGAAGCGCATCGGTGACGTGGTGGTCAAGGAGGACCGTCCCGAGATCCGCGGGATGGTCGTGACGGTCCAGCACCTGGTGGCCGTCGAGGAGGTCGACTGATCATGGCGACGAAGAAGACCGCCGCCCCGAAGAACAAGTCCGGCGCGCAGGAGGGGCAGACCGAGGGCCACACGCTCAAGATCCACCACCTGCGCCCGGCCCCGGGCGCCCGCACCGCCAAGACCCGCGTGGGTCGTGGTGAGGGCAGCAAGGGCAAGACCGCCGGTCGCGGCACCAAGGGCACCAGCGCCCGCTACCAGGTGCCCGAGCGGTTCGAGGGCGGCCAGACGCCGCTGCACATGCGGCTGCCGAAGCTGCGCGGGTTCAAGAACCCGTTCCGCACCGAGTACCAGGTCGTGAACCTGGACCGGCTCGGCGAGCTGTTCCCCGACGGCGGCACGGTCGGTGTGGCCGACCTGGTCGCCAAGGGCGCCGTCCGCAAGGGCGAGAAGGTCAAGGTGCTCGGCACCGGCGACCTCTCGGTGAAGGTCGACGTCACCGCGCACAAGTTCTCGGCCTCGGCCAAGGACAAGATCGCGGCGGCCGGCGGCTCCACCACCGAGCTCTGACCTACCCCCACGGCTGAACGGCCGTACCCGGTCTGGCAGCCCGAGGCCCGGACCGCTTTCTCGACTGGCTTCGCCTGAGGTCTTCGAAAGCGGTCCGGGCCTCGGGGCACCTCGGCCCACCCGTCCGCGCGGACCGGTAGGCGGAGGGACGGACCGGGATCCGTCCGAAGGCATCCAGCGAAGCAGCCGAGGACGGGCCCGGTACGGGCCCGGAGCCGGAACCTGCGAGCGGCAGCCGGGCACCGCGTCAGCCGGGGTAAGGTCACTGAGGCAAACCGAGGCCTGCTGACCAGGCGGGCCGTCCAGGAGGACACAACTCGTGCTCAGCGCATTCGTGCGGGCGTTCAAGACGCCCGACCTGCGGCGAAAGCTGCTCTTCAGCCTCGCCATCATGGCGCTGTTCCGGCTCGGCTCGTTCGTCCCGACCCCGGGCGTCGACTACGGCAACGTGCAGACGTGCCTGGACCCGGCGCAGTCCGGTGAGTCCAACGACCTGCTCGGGCTGGTGAACCTGTTCTCCGGCGGCGCGCTGCTGCAGCTGTCGGTGTTCGCGCTCGGGATCATGCCGTACATCACCGCGAGCATCATCGTGCAGCTGCTGACGGTGGTGATCCCGCGGTTCGAGACCCTCAAGAAGGAGGGTCAGTCCGGCACCGCGAAGCTGACGCAGTACACCCGGTACCTCACCATCGGACTGGCGATCCTGCAGTCGACCACGTACGTGGCGGTGGCCCGCTCGGGCAACCTGTTCCCGAACTGCTCGGTGCCGATCATCCCGGACGACTCGCTGGTCGTCATCGGGCTGATGGTGCTCACGATGACCGCGGGCACCGGCCTGATCATGTGGATGGGCGAGCTCATCACCGAGCGCGGCATCGGCAACGGCATGTCGCTGCTGATCTTCACCTCGATCGCGGCCGGCTTCCCCGGCTCGCTGTGGGCGATCGGCCAGGACGACAACCTCGGCTACGGGATCATGGCGGTCGTCATCGCGATCGGCCTGGTCATCGTCGCGATGGTCATCTTCGTCGAGCAGTCCCAGCGCCGCGTGCCGGTGCAGTACGCCAAGAAGATGGTCGGCCGGCGCATGTACGGCGGCTCGAGCACCTACATCCCGATGAAGGTCAACATGGCGGGCGTCATCCCCGTCATCTTCGCCTCGTCGCTGCTGTACCTGCCGGCGCTGGTGGCGCAGTTCAACGCACCCCCGCCCGGCGAGGTCCCGGCCGACTGGGTGGTGTGGATCCAGAACACCCTGACCACCGGCGACCACCCGCTGTACATCGCGCTGTACTTCGCGCTGATCGTGTTCTTCACGTACTTCTACGTCGCCATCACGTTCAACCCGGACGAGGTCGCCGACAACATCAAGCGCGTGGGCGGCTTCATCCCCGGGATCCGGGCCGGCCGTCCCACCGCCGAGTACCTGGACTACATCCTGTCCCGGATCACCCTGCCGGGAGCGCTGTACCTGGGCGTCGTCGCCCTGATCCCGCTGGTCGCCCTGGTGCTGGTGAACGCCAACCAGAACTTCCCCTTCGGCGGGACCTCGATCCTCATCATCGTCGGTGTGGGTCTGGAGACGGTGAAGCAGATCGAGTCCCAGCTGCAGCAGCGGCACTACGAAGGGTTCCTGCGCTGATGCGCCTCCTCATCCTCGGCCCGCCCGGTGCGGGCAAGGGCACCCAGGCACGCCTGATCGCCGAGCGGTTCGGCATCCCGGCCATCTCCACCGGCGACATCTTCCGCGCCAACGTGCGCGACCGGACCCCGCTGGGCGTCAAGGTGAAGGCGATCATGGACGCCGGCGACTACGTGCCGGACGAGCTGACCAACCAGCTGGTGCGCGACCGCCTCGCCGAGCCGGACGCCACCGACGGGTTCCTGCTGGACGGCTACCCCCGCACCGCCGACCAGGTGCGCGAGCTCGACACGATCCTGGAGCAGCAGGGCCACCCGCTGCAGCACGTGCTCGAGCTGACCGTCGACACCGAGGAGGTCGTCGGCCGGCTGCTGCGCCGGGCCGAGACCGACGGGCGCAGCGACGACACCGAGGACGTCATCCGCCGCCGCCAGCAGGTGTACGCGGCCGAGACCGCCCCGCTGGTCGACACCTACCGCGAGCGCGGGCTGCTCGTGCAGGTCGACGGCATGGGTGCCGTCGAGGAGGTCTCCGAGCGGGTGCTCGCCGCGCTCGAGGCGCGCGAGCCGGGTGCTGCCGCGGGCACCTCGGCGCCGTCCGCCTCCGCCTGAGCCGGGACGCCGTCGTGTTCGGCCGATCGAAGATCGAGTACAAGACCGCCGACCAGGTGCGGGTGATGCGCCGGGCCGGCCTCGTCGTCGCCGACGCCCTCGACGCCGCCCGCGCGGCGGCCGTGCCGGGCGCCGCCACCGCCGCGGTCGACGCCGCGGCCCGTGCCGTGATCGAGGCGGCCGGCGCCACCTCCAACTTCCTCGGCTACGGACACCCGCCGTTCCCGGCCGTCACCTGCATCTCGGTCAACGAGCAGGTCGTGCACGGCATCCCCGGCCCGCGCGTGCTGGAGGCCGGCGACCTGGTCTCCATCGACTGCGGGGCCGTCGTCGCCGACGAGCAGGGCGTGGGCTGGCACGGCGACGCCGCGATCACCGTCGTCGTGGGCGGGGACCAGACCGCCGACCCGCTCGACGTCGAGCTGTCGGGCACCACCGAGCGGTCGCTGTGGGCCGGCATCGCGGCCCTGGCGGTCGGGCGCCACCTCGGCGAGGTGGGTGCGGCGGTCGAGGACGTCGTGGGGGACCGGTTCGGCATCCTGGACGGGTACACCGGCCACGGCATCGGCACCGCCATGCACCAGGCGCCGGACGTGCTCAACCACCGCACCCGCGACCGCGGGCCGAAGATCCGTCCGGGCCTGTGCGTCGCCGTCGAGCCGATGTGCGTGCGCGGCTCCGGCGACACCGACCTGGCCGACGACGGCTGGACCGTGGTGTCGGCCGACGGCGCACGCGGGGCGCACTGGGAGCACACCGTCGCGGTGCACGAGCGCGGCCTGTGGGTGCTGACCGCCCGCGACGGCGGCACCGCGGGCCTGGCGGCGCACGGCGTCGTGCCCGTCCCGCTCTGACACCCCGTCCACGGGGCCACTCGGCCGGAGGGCGATTTCGTGCTCAGCGGCCCGATGACGTAGACTCGTCCATCGGTCCACGAGCACCTACGTCCTGCATCGTGCCCCGCGGCTGGTTCGGCGCGGCAGGACGGCTGTCACACGTGTTCCACCGGTGCCCCCGGTCATCCTGGGCGCCACGGTCCGACCACCCTGCCGGTGAGCCCAGCGGCGTGGTGGGCGTGCCACGAGTCAGACGTCAGCGAAGAGATGAGCGGAGGACATGGCGAAGAAGGACGGCGTCATCGAGATCGAGGGCAGCGTCGTGGAGGCTCTCCCGAACGCGATGTTCCGGGTCGAGCTGTCCAACGGCCACAAGGTCCTCGCGCACATCTCGGGCAAGATGCGCCAGCACTACATCCGGATCCTCCCCGAGGACCGCGTGGTGGTGGAGCTCAGCCCCTACGACCTCACCCGCGGCCGCATCGTCTACCGCTACAAGTAACAGGGACACCTCAGCCATGAAGGTTCAGCCGAGCGTCAAGAAGATCTGCGACAAGTGCAAGGTGATCCGCCGCAACGGCCGGGTCATGGTGATCTGCGAGAACCTGCGCCACAAGCAGCGCCAGGGCTGAGCCCCGGCACCTCGTCCCACCAGCACCGCGCACGACCCGCAGGACAGCACCACCCCACCGCAGCACCCGCCCCCCGAGCGAGCAGCTCGGGACGCCACCCCCGGCCCGGAGGCCGGGGACCGTGCCCCGCCGGCCAGCCGGCAGCCCGGACCGGTGCCGCACCACACCTCCGGAGACGACACAGGAGACACCCCCACCCGATGGCACGCATCGTCGGCGTCGACCTCCCCCGCGACAAGCGGCTCGAGGTGGCGCTCACCTACATCTTCGGCATCGGCCGGACCCGCGCGCAGCAGGCGCTCGCGTCCACCGGCATCAGCCCCGACCTGCGGGTCAAGGACATGGGCGAGGCCGACCAGGTCGCGCTCCGCGACTACATCGAGGCGAACTTCCGGGTCGAGGGCGACCTGCGCCGCGAGGTGGCCGCCGACATCCGCCGCAAGGTCGAGATCGGCTCCTACGAGGGGATCCGCCACCGTCGTGGCCTCCCCGTCCGGGGCCAGCGCACGAAGACCAACGCCCGGACCCGCAAGGGCCCGAAGCGCACCGTCGCCGGCAAGAAGAAGGCCGCGCGCAAGTAAGTCGTCTCAGGTCGCGTGAGAGACCGAACGCGCCCACCCTTCCCGCCCGACCGGCAGCGCCGGACCGGGCACCCCGGATCCTTCAGGAGAGAACCAGCCCATGCCCCCCAAGAGCCGCACGGCCTCCGGAGCGCGCCGCCCGCGCCGCAAGGAGAAGAAGAACGTCTCTCACGGCCAGGCCCACATCAAGAGCACCTTCAACAACACCATCGTCTCGATCACCGACCCCAGCGGTGCGGTGATCTCGTGGGCCTCCGCCGGCCAGGTCGGTTTCAAGGGCTCGCGCAAGTCGACGCCGTTCGCCGCGCAGATGGCCGCCGAGGCCGCCGCGCGCCGTGCCCAGGAGCACGGGATGCGCAAGGTCGACGTCTTCGTCAAGGGTCCCGGCTCCGGCCGTGAGACCGCCATCCGCTCGCTGCAGGCCACGGGCCTCGAGGTCGGCTCCATCCAGGACGTCACCCCGAGCCCGCACAACGGCTGCCGCCCGCCCAAGCGTCGCCGCGTCTGACCGCGCCTGACACCGAAGGAGAACCACCGAACATGGCGCGATACACCGGCCCCGACTGCAAGCGCTGCCGGCGCGAGAAGACCAAGCTGTACCTCAAGGGCGCCAAGTGCGACACGCCCAAGTGCCCGATCGAGGTGCGTCCCTACCCGCCGGGCGAGCACGGCCGCGCGCGCACCAAGGAGAGCGAGTACCTCCTGCAGATGCGCGAGAAGCAGAAGTGCGCCCGCATCTACGGCGTCCTGGAGAAGCAGTTCCGGGGCTACTACGAGGAGGCGAACCGCCGCACGGGCAAGACCGGCGAGAACCTCCTGCGCATCCTGGAGTCCCGCCTGGACAACGTCGTCTACCGCTCGGGCCTGGCGCCCTCGCGCGACGCCGCCCGCCAGCTGGTGCGCCACGGCCACATCCGGGTCAACGGCCACAAGGTCGACATCCCGAGCTACCGGGTGAGCGAGAACGACATCGTCACCGTCCGCGAGAAGTCGTGGGAGATGACCCCGTTCGTCATCGCCCGCGCCCAGGCCGGCGAGCGCACCATCCCGGCGTGGCTCGACGTCCAGGCGGAGAAGATGCAGATCCTCGTGCACTCCCTGCCGGCCCGCGAGGTCATCGACACCGCGGTCCAGGAGCAGCTGATCGTCGAGCTCTACTCGAAGTGATCTCCCCGCACTGACGGGCACCGGCGCCGCCCCCTCACGGGGCGGCGCCGGGTCCCGTGCCGGGGCGGGCGGACCGATGCCTGCACCGGGAGCCCCCGACGGGGGCACTGCCAGGGTCAAATAGCGGGCCCTGCCAAGGAAGGAACCACACCGTGCTGATCGCCCAGCGCCCCTCGCTGTCCGAGGAGCCCCTCTCCGAGCACCGCTCGCGGTTCGTCATCGAGCCGCTCGAGCCCGGCTTCGGCTACACCCTCGGCAACTCCCTGCGCCGCACGCTGCTGTCCTCGATCCCGGGTGCCTCGGTCACGAGCATCCGCATCGACGGCGTGCTGCACGAGTTCTCCTCCCTCACCGGGGTCAAGGAGGACGTCACCGAGATCATCCTGAACCTCAAGGGCCTGGTCGTCTCCTCCGAGCACGACGAGCCGGTCGTCATGTACCTGCGCAAGCAGGGCCCCGGCGCCGTCACCGCGGCCGACATCGCCCCGCCGGCCGGCGTCGAGGTGCACAACCCCGACCTGCACCTGGCCACCCTGAACGGCAAGGGCAAGCTCGAGATGGAGCTGACCGTCGAGCGCGGCCGCGGCTACGTCTCCGCCGTCCAGAACAAGTCCGGCGACGCCGAGATCGGCCGGATCCCGGTCGACTCGATCTACTCGCCGGTGCTGAAGGTGACCTACAAGGTCGAGGCGACCCGCGTCGAGCAGCGCACCGACTTCGACCGGCTGGTCGTCGACGTCGAGACCAAGCCGTCGACGCTGCCGCGCGACGCCATGGCCTCGGCCGGCAAGACCCTGGTCGAGCTGTTCGGCCTGGCCCGCGAGCTCAACGTCGAGGCCGAGGGCATCGACATGGGCCCGTCGCCGACCGACGCGGCCCTGGCCGCCGACCTCGCGCTGCCGATCGAGGAGCTCGACCTGACGGTCCGCTCGTACAACTGCCTCAAGCGGGAGGGCATCCACACCGTGGGCGAGCTCGTCGCCCGCAGCGAGGCCGACCTGCTCGACATCCGCAACTTCGGCGCGAAGTCGATCGACGAGGTCAAGGCCAAGCTGGTCGGCATGGGCCTGGCGCTCAAGGACAGCCCGCCCGGGTTCGACCCGAGCGCGGTCGTCGACAACTACGGCGACGACGACATGTCGTACGCCGAGGACGAGCAGTACTGAGCCCCTGACCGTGTGACCGGGGTCCGTCGCACGGGCCCCACGAGGAGAGACGAGAACCATGCCTACCCCCACCAAGGGTCCGCGGCTCGGCGGCGGTCCGGCGCACGAGCGGCTGATGCTGGCCAACCTGGCCACCCAGCTGTTCGACCACCGCTCGATCACCACCACCGAGGCCAAGGCCAAGCGGCTGCGTCCGCTGGCCGAGCGCCTCATCACCTTCGCCAAGCGGGGCGACCTCGCCTCGCGCCGCCGGGTGATGACCGTGGTCCGCGACAAGTCGGTCGTGCACTTCCTGTTCACCGAGATCGCGCCCGCGATGGCCGAGCGCCAGGGCGGCTACACCCGGATCACCAAGATCGGTCCGCGCAAGGGCGACAACGCCCCGATGGCGGTCATCGAGCTGGTCCTGGAGCCGCTGTCGGCGAAGAAGGCCACCGTCCGGGAGGCCGAGGCCGCCACCGGTCGCGCCGCCCGCGGCAACACCACGGCCGCCAAGGCCGCGGCGTCCGCCGAGGCCGCCGAGGCCGCGGCCGAGGAGGCGCGCGAGTCCGGTGACGCCGACGAGGCCGTCGAGGCCGCGGACAAGGCGCAGGAGGCCGCGGACACCGCCCAGGCGGCCGCCCCCGGCAGCGACGACGCCGCGGAGGCGCAGGCCGCCGCCGACGCCGCCGAGGACGAGGCCGACGCCGCGGTCGACGAGTCCGGCGACGCCAAGGCCTGACCCGCCGACGACCACCGACGCGGTCGTGGACGACGCACGCGAGCCCGGTACCCCTCCTGGGGGTGCCGGGCTCGCGGCGTCCCCGGGTGGGGTGCCGAGCCTGCGGCTGCGGGTCGACCTCGCCTACGACGGCACCGGGTTCTCCGGCTGGGCCGCCCAGCCCGGCCGGCGCACCGTCGAGGGCGAGCTGTCGGCCGCGCTGGCGACGGTGCTGCGGGTGCCGGCGGTCTCGCTCACCACGGCGGGCCGCACCGACGCCGGCGTGCACGCCCGCGGCGCCGTGTGCCACCTCGACATCGACCCGGCGGGGTGGGCCGCCGTCCCCGGCCGGTCGGACCGGCCGCCGCACCTGGCCGCGGTGACCCGGCTGAACGGGGTGCTGCCCGACGACGTCGTGGTGCGGGCCGTGCGCGAGGCGCCGGAGGGCTTCGACGCCCGGTTCTCCGCCCTGCGGCGGCGGTACCGGTACCGGCTGTGCGACCGTCCCGGCGAGCTCGACCCGCTGCGCCGGCACGACACCGTCGTGGTGCGCGACGGGCTCGACGCCGCGGCGATGCACGCCGCTGCGGGCGCCCTGGTCGGCCTGCGCGACTTCGCCGCGTTCTGCAAGGCACGGGACGGACGCACGACCGTCCGCACGCTGCAGGAGTACTCGTGGCGCCGGGCCGACGACGGCGTGCTCGAAGCGACCGTGGTGGCCGACGCCTTCTGCCACTCGATGGTCCGCTTCCTCGTCGGCGCCGTGGTGCCGGTGGGGGAGGGGCGACGCCCCGTCGGCTGGCCGGCCCAGGTGCTGGCGTCCCGGCGCCGCGACCCCGCCGTGGTGGTGATGCCCGCGCACGGGCTGTCGCTGGAGGAGGTCGTCTACCCGCCGGACGACGAGCTGTCGGCCCGCGCCGGGCAGACCCGCGCCGTCCGTGAGCCGCTCGAGGACTGAACCGCCCGGGCCCGGATCGCGCGGGTCGCAACGTGCTGGCGCGCGTGGCACCCGGCGTGCCAGCGTGCCCCGCGTGGAGGTGCTGACCAGGGACGAGGAGCCGGCCGACGGCGCCGCGGTGGCCGAGGTGGTCCGCGCGGCGTTCGGCGAGGAGGGCGAGCAGGTTTCGGCGCTGTGGGCCGACCTCTCCGCGCTCGACGTGCTGCGCGCGTCGCTGGTCGCTGAGGTCGACGGCGAGGTGGTCGGGCACGTCGCCCTCAGCGCCGCCTGGGTCGACGCCCGCCGCGCGCTGGTCGACGTGCTGGTGCTCAGCCCGCTGTCGGTGCTGCCCCGGCACCAGGGCGCCGGCGTCGGCACCGCGCTGGTGGCGGCGGCGCTCGCGCGGGCCGGCCGCCTCGGGTCGCCCGCGCTGTTCCTCGAGGGCAGCCCGGCCTACTACGGGCCGCGCGGGTTCGGGCGCGGCGCCGATCACGGCTTCGCCCCCGCGTCGGTGCGCACGCCCGACCGCGCCTTCCAGGTCGCGCTCCTCGACGGCCACGAGGGGTGGATGACCGGGCGGCTGGTCTACCCCGACGTGTGGTGGCGGCACGACGCCGCGGGCCTGCGCGACCCGCTCCTGGCGCAGGCCGAGGAGCTGCACGGCCGCTCGTCCTGACCCGGGTCGCGGACGGCCGGGGCACGTGGCACGGTCGGAGCATGAGCGAGATCAGCGACGACGTCTACCAGCCCGACCCCGAGGCGAACCAGGAAGGCGAGTCCTTCCCGGACTACGACAACGCGATCGGGTCGCCGAACAACGACGAGATCCAGGACACCAGCTACTCCCCGCCCGAGAAGCCGATGAACAGCGAGGAGAACGAGACGCTGTCGGAGCGGCTGGACGAGGAGGAGCCGGAGGTCTGGGACGCCGTGGACGCCGACGACGACGGCCTCGGCGACTCCAGCGACACCGACGGCGAGCTCGTCGACGACCAGGTGGGCGACGTCCGCGCGGGCCGGCTGGTGGCCCCGGACGAGGGGGCGCACGAGGACACCGAGAAGGACATGGTCGCCACCGACGTCGGCATCGACGCCGGCGCCGCCGGCGCCGAGGAGGCCGCGATGCACGTCGTGGACGAGGACCGGCTCTGACCCTGCGCCGGTCTCGCCCAGCGGCGTCGGCCCTTGACCCAGGGCGGCGGGAGCAGCAGCTTCGCGGGGTGACCTCTGCCGGCGGCCCCGTGCCGCGCTTCGTGTCCGCCGTCCCCGCTTTGTCGGTGTCCGACGAGGCCAGGGCGGTCGCGTTCTTCGTCGACGTCCTCGGCTTCGAGTCCCGGTCGGCCGACGACGGCAGCCTGCTGGGCATCGTCCGGCGTGACGCCGTCGAGGTGCACGTGTGGGTGGCCGACGGCAGCGCGAAGGGAGCCGAGCGCCACCTCGCCGCTGCGGTCGACGCCGTGGGGGACCAGGGAGCTCAGGACGCTCGACCCCGACGGCAACCTCGTGACGCTGTACGAGCAGGTGCCGCCGGACGGGGCTGCCGACCGATGACTTCGCCGGTGTCGGCGGGTCTGTGCTGCAACGGATCACCCGCAGCAACGAGGAGCACGCCATGACCACCACGACCGCACAGCACGGCACCGGCACCTACGCCGAGGTCAACGGCGTCTCGCTGTACCACGAGGTCCACGGCGAGGGCAGCCCGCTGGTGCTGCTGCACGGCGGGCTGATGGCCGGCGAGGCGTTCGGCGCGATGCTGCCGGCGCTGACCGCGCACCACCGGGTGGTGCTCGTCGACCTGCAGGGGCACGGCCGCACCGCCGACGTCGACCGGCCGCTGGACGTGCGGCTGATGGCCGACGACGTCGCGGCGCTGATCGAGCACCTCGGCCTGGAACGCCCTGCGGTGGTGGGCTACTCGCTCGGCGGCGGGGTCGCGCTGCAGACCGCCGTGCGCCACCCCGAGGCGGTCGGCCGGCTGGTGGCGTGCTCTGCCGCGATCCGGTCCGACGCCGTCTACCCCGAGATCCGCGCGCAGCAGGCCCAGGTCAGCGCGGCCGCCGAGCCGTTTATGCACGGGACGCCGATGCACGAGCTGTACCAGCGGGTCGCGCCACGTCCGGAGGACTTCGGCCGGCTGCTGGACAAGATCGGCGCGGCGATGGCCATCCCGTTCGACCTCACGGAGGAGGTGCGCGGGCTGCAGGTCCCGACCCTGGTGATGGCGGCCGACGCCGACATGGCGCCTCCGAGCCACTTCGTCGAGGTGTTCTCGCTGCTGGGCGGCGGGCAGCGCGACGGCGGCTGGGGCGGCGAGGGCCGGCCCGCCGGCGGCCACGCGCTGGCGATCCTGCCCGGGACGACGCACTACGACGTCACCGACTCCCCGCTGTTCGTCCCGACGGTGCTCGACTTCCTGTCCCACTGACCCGCGGATCCGATGGGGTCGGACGGCGAAAGCCGCTGTCGTGGCGAGGTCCGGCGCGGCACAGTGGGCGCGTGGGCCACGTCGACGTCAACGCCGTCTCGTTCTCGCTGCCGGACGGCCGGCCGCTGCTGGACGAGGTGACGTTCCGGGTCGGCGACGGCAGCCGCACCGCGCTGGTCGGTCCGAACGGCGCCGGCAAGACCACGCTGCTGCGCATCGTCGCCGGCGACCTCCAGGCCCACGCAGGTGCGGTCACCCGCACCGGTGGCCTCGGGGTGATGCGCCAGTTCGTGGGGTCGGTGCGCGACGGCAGCACCGTCCGCGACCTGCTCGTCGGGGTGTCGCCGCCCGCGCTGCGCGCGGCGGTGCAGGCCGTCGACGACGCCGAGCTGGCGATGATGGAGTCCGAGGACGAGCCGACCCAGATGCGCTACGCGCACGCGCTCGCCGACTACGCCGACGCGGGGGGCTACGAGGCCGAGACGCTCTGGGACACCGTCACGGTCGCGGCGCTGGGCGTCCCGTACGAGCGGTGCCGCTGGCGCGAGGTGCGCACGCTGTCCGGCGGGGAGCAGAAGCGGCTGGTGCTCGAGGCGCTGCTGCGCGGACCGGACGAGGTGCTGCTGCTCGACGAGCCCGACAACTACCTCGACGTCCCCGGCAAGCAGTGGCTGGAGCAGCGCCTGGTCGCCTCGACCAAGACGGTGCTGCTGGTCAGCCACGACCGCGAGCTGCTCGACCGGGTCGCTACGCGGGTGGCGACCCTCGAGCCGGGCGCGGCGGGCAGCTCGCTGTGGGTCCACCCCGGCTCGTTCGGCACCTGGCACGACGCCCGCCGGGCGCGGTTCGAGCGCCTGGACGAGCTGCGCCGGCGCTGGGACGAGGAGCACGCCAAGCTCACGGCGCTGGTGCTGATGTACAAGACGAAGTCGGCCTTCAACGACGGCCTCGCCTCGCGCTACCAGGCCGCCCAGACCCGGCTGCGCAAGTTCGAGGAGGCCGGTCCGCCGCAGGAGCGCCCGCGCGAGCAGCAGGTGACGATGCGGCTGCGCGGGGGGCGCACGGGCAAGCGGGTCGTCGTGGCCGAGGGCCTCGGCCTCACGGGGCTGATGCAGCCGTTCGACGCCGAGCTCTGGTTCGGCGACCGGGTGGCCGTGCTGGGGTCGAACGGGTCGGGCAAGTCCCACTTCCTGCGGCTGCTCGCGGCCGGCGGCTCCGACCCCGATCTCGAGCACCGGCCCGTCGGTGACGTGCGGGTCGACCCGGTGGCGCACACGGGGACGGTGCGGCTCGGCGCGCGGGTGCGGCCCGGGTGGTTCGCGCAGACGCACACCCGTCCGGACCTGGCGGGACGCACGCTGCTGGAGATCCTGCACCGGGGCGACGAGCACCGTGACGGGCTCGGGCGTGAGCAGGCGAGCCGGGTGCTCGACCGGTACGAGCTGGCCGACCAGGCGGAGCAGACCTTCGAGACGCTGTCCGGCGGGCAGCAGGCGCGGCTGCAGATCCTGCTGCTGGAGCTGTCCGGCGCCACGCTGCTGCTGCTCGACGAGCCCACCGACAACCTCGACCTGGACTCGGCGGAGGCGCTCGAGACCGGCCTCGCTGGGTTCGAGGGCACGGTCGTCGCGGTGACGCACGACCGCTGGTTCGCCCGCGGCTTCGACCGGTTCCTGGTCTTCCAGTCCGACGGCGCCGTCGTCGAGACGCCGGAGCCGGTCTGGGAGGAGCCGCGGGTGGCCCGCGCGCGCTGACGGCCAGCCTGCACTGCTTGCAAGATCTTGCAGCCGAAGTATTCCCTTCCGGTCCGGCCGGGCGTACGTTCCTCTCAGTCCCCCTCGGACCCCCCGGACACCGCCGTCCCCTGGAGTGCGTCATGGCTCGTCGCCGCCGTCCTGCCCACCTGCGCCTGACAGCGCTCCTGGCCCCGGTCCTCGCGGCCGGCCTCGTGGCGGCGCTGCCGCCCGTGGCCTCCGCCGACCACACCGAGGTGCCGACCCAGGTCGTGCTCGCCGGCTCGGTGCAGAGCGAGATCGGCTGCGCCGCCGACTGGGACCCCGCGTGCGGGGCGAGCGCCCTGGCACCCACGGACGCGCCGGGCGTCTTCTCCGGCACCTTCGCGGTGCCGGCCGGCGCGTACGAGATCAAGGTCGCGATCGGCGGCGGCTGGGACGAGAACTACGGCGCCGACGGTGTCGAGGACGGGCCGAACATCCCGCTGGTGCTCGAGGGACCGGCCGAGCTGGAGATCAGCTACGACCACGCGACCCACCGCGTCGGGATCCGACCGACCGAGCTGTCGGGTCCGGCGACCGAGGCCGACCGCGCCGTGGTGCGTGACTCGCTGCGCGAGCCGCTGACCGGCGAGCAGTTCTACTTCGTGATGGCCGACCGGTTCGCCAACGGCGACACCTCCAACGACACGGGCGGGCTCACGGGTGACCGCCTCACGACCGGCCTGGACCCGACGGACAAGGGCTTCTACCACGGCGGTGACCTGGCCGGCCTGACCGACAAGCTCGACTACATCAAGGGTCTCGGCACGACGGCGATCTGGCTGACGCCGTCGTTCAAGAACCGTCCGGTGCAGGGCACCGGCGACAACGTGAGCGCCGGGTACCACGGCTACTGGATCACCGACTTCACCCAGATCGACCCCCACCTCGGCACCAACGCCGAGATGGAGGAGCTGGTCGACAAGGCGCACCGCAAGGGGATGAAGGTCTTCTTCGACATCATCACCAACCACACGGCCGACGTGATCGACTACGAGGAGAAGACGTACACCTACGTCGACAAGGCGACCTCGCCCTACAAGGACGCCGACGGCACCGTCTTCGACGACCGGACGTACGCCGGCGGCGACACCTTCCCCGAGCTCGACCCCGAGGTCTCCTTCCCGTACACGCCCGTCTTCGGCTCCGAGGCCGACGAGACCGTCAAGGTTCCGGCGTGGCTGAACGACCCGACGCTGTACCACAACCGCGGTGACTCGACCTTCGCCGGCGAGTCCAGCGAGTACGGCGACTTCATCGGCCTGGACGACCTGTTCACCGAGCACCCCGAGGTGCGCGAGGGCATGGGCGACATCTACTCGTACTGGGCCACCGAGTTCGGCATCGACGGGTTCCGCATCGACACCGTCAAGCACGTGGACATGCCCTTCTGGCAGGACTTCTCGCCGACCGTGCTCGACGCCGCACGTGACGCCGGCAACGACGACTTCTTCATGTTCGGCGAGGTGTTCGACGCCAACCCCGAGTTCATGAGCCGCTACACGACCGAGGGCAAGCTGCAGGCGACCCTCGACTTCGGCTTCCAGGCAGGCGCTTCCGGCTTCGCGCAGGGCAAGGCGACGACGGGCCTGCGCGACCTGTTCGCCGGTGACGACTGGTACACCGACACGGACTCGAACGCCTACCAGCTGCCGACGTTCCTCGGGAACCACGACATGGGCCGGATCGGCTCGATGCTGGACAACACCTCGAGCGGGCCCGACCTGCTCGCCCGCACCCGCCTGGCGAACCAGCTGATGTACCTGGTGCGCGGCCAGCCCGTCGTCTACTACGGCGACGAGCAGGGCTTCATCGGCGACGGCGGCGACAAGGACGCCCGGCAGGACATGTTCGCCAGCCAGGTCGCGTCGTACAACGACGACCAGATGATCGGGGTGCCGGAGGCCGAGCTGGGCTCGCGCGACCGGTACGGGACCGACGGTGAGATGTACCGGACGATCGCCGAGCTCGGCCGGCTGCGCGCCAAGCACCCGGCGCTCACCGACGGCGCGCAGGTGCACCGGTACGCCTCCGACGACGCGGGGATCTACGCGTTCAGCCGGGTCTCGCGCGACCGCAGGCCGCTGGAGTACCTCGTCGTCGCCAACAACTCGACCGAGCCGCAGACGGCGGAGATCGCGACCTGGAGCCGCGACGACCGGTTCCGGCCGGTCTACGGCGTCGACTCGCGGCTGCGCACCGACGCCGAGGGCCGCACGACGGTGACGGTGCCGCCGCTGTCGGTGCAGGTGTGGCGCGCGTCCGAGCCGGTCGACGCCGGCAAGAGCGCCCCGGACGTGTACCTGACCTCCCCGTCGGCCGGCGCCGCCGTGGGCGGCCGGGCCGAGATCTCGGCCGCGGTGCCCGACAACCGCTACGCGCAGGTGTCGTTCGCGTACCGGCCCGTCGGCACCCAGGACTGGACGCCGCTCGGCACGGACGACAACGCGCCCTACCGCGTGTTCCACGACGTGCGCGACACCGAGGCGTTCCCGAAGGGGACGCTGCTGGAGTACCGCGCGGTGCTCGAGGACGCCAGGGGCCGGCTCTCGGCCAGCAGCGGGTACGGCGTGGTCGGCGAGCCGGCCACCACCGGCGGTGGCGAGGTCGGCGGCGGGGTCGAGCCCGTCGAGCAGCCGACGGCGGTCTCCGTCCCGGGCGACCACAACTCCGAGATGGGCTGCCCGAGCGACTGGGCGCCCGACTGCGACCAGGCCCAGCTGGCGCTGGACGCCAAGGACGAGATCTGGAAGGGCACCTACGACGGGCTGCCCGCGGGTCCGTTCGCCTACAAGGCCGCGATCGACAAGAAGTGGGACGAGAACTACGGCGCGGGAGGCGCTCCCAACGGCGCCAACATCGAGTACACGGCGCCGGGCGGGCCGGTCTCGTTCTACTACGAGCACTCGCGCCACTACGTCACCTCCGACGCGCAGGGGCCGATCATGACCCTCGCCGGCAGCTTCCAGTCCGAGCTCGGCTGCCCGGCGGACTGGTCGCCGGACTGCATGCGCGGCTGGCTGATCGACCCGGACGGTGACGGCGTCGCCACCTACGCCACCTCGCGGCTGCCGGCCGGGAGCTACGAGGTGAAGGTGGCGCACGGCCTGTCGTGGGACGAGAACTACGGCGCGGGCGGTGCGGCCGGCGGCGACAACATCCCGTTCTCCGTCGCCGACGGGACGGTCGTGCGGTTCTCCTACGACATGGCGTCCCACGTCCTGACCGTGACCTCGGCCGCGCCGGGCGCGACCCCCGACCTCACCACCGCGAAGGCGCACTGGGTGGCCAAGGGCCTGGTCGCCTGGCCGGCCGACGCGCTGCCGCCGGGCACCTCGCCCGAGCTGCTCCGGTGGAGGCTGCACTGGGCCGCCGACGGCGGGCTCGGCACCGACGCCGAGGCGGTCACCGGCGGTGAGAGCGCGCCGCTGACCTACGACCCGGCGGGCCTGCCGGCGGACGTGCAGGAGCGGTTCCCGCACCTGGCCGACCACCTCGCGCTGCGGCTGGACCGGGCGACCGTCCGGGCCGCCGGCGAGATCCTCACCGGGCAGGTCGCGGTCGGCCAGTACGACAGCCTCGGCCGGCTGCGCGACGCCACCGGCGTCCAGGTGCCGGGGGTGCTCGACGACCTCTACCCGCGCGCGACGCGGCGCGAGCTCGGCCTGACCTGGTCCGGGCGGGCGCCGTCGTTCTCGCTGTGGGCCCCCACGGCAAAGGACGTCGACCTGCTGGTCTGGCCGGAGGGCGCGACCGAGCCGCAGGAGGTTCTGATGAGCCGTGACGCCGACGGCGTCTGGACCGCCCGCGGCCGCGCGGCCTGGCGCGGTGCGCAGTACCTGTATCAGGTCGGCGTCTACGCGCCGACGACGCAGCAGGTCGAGACCAACCGGGTCACCGACCCGTACTCGGTCGCGCTGACGACCAACTCGACCCGCTCGGTCGTGGTCGACCTCGCCGACCCGTCGCTGGCACCGCGCCAGTGGCGCACCACGCCGTCGCCCACCCTCGAGCGGGCGGTCGACTCGTCCATCTACGAGCTGCACGTCCGTGACTTCTCGATCGGCGACGAGACGGTGCCGGCCGAGCACCGCGGCACCTACCTGGCGTTCGCCGACGAGGGCGACGGCCGCAAGCACCTGCGCGAGCTCGCCGACGCGGGCCTGAACACGGTGCACCTGCTGCCGACCTTCGACATCACCTCGATCGAGGAGGACCGGTCGGCCCAGGCGGTGCCGCAGTGCGACCTGGAGTCGTTCGCCCCGGACTCGACCGAGCAGCAGGCCTGCGTCACGGCGGTGGCCGCCGACGACGGCTTCAACTGGGGCTACGACCCGTACCACTGGATGGCGCCGGAGGGGTCGTACGCGACCCAGCCGGAGGGCGGCGCCCGCGTCGCGGAGTTCCGGACCATGGTCGGTGCGCTGCACGCGGACGGGCTGCGGGTGGTGCTGGACAAGGTCTACAACCACACGTCCTCGTCCGGTCAGGCCGAGACCTCGGTGCTCGACAAGGTCGTGCCGGGGTACTACCACCGGCTGAACGCGACGACCGGTGCGGTCGAGACCAGCACCTGCTGCCAGAACATCGCGACCGAGCACGCGATGGCCGGCAAGGCGATGGTCGACTCGACCGTGCTGTGGGCCAAGCACTACAAGGTCGACGGCTTCCGCTACGACCTGATGGGCCACCACTCGAAGCAGAACATGCTCGACGTGCGGGCCGCCCTCGACAAGCTGACCCTGAAGCGGGACGGCGTGGACGGCAAGGCCATCTACCTCTACGGCGAGGGCTGGAACTTCGGCGAGGTGGCGAACAACGCGCGGTTCGAGCAGGCCACGCAGGGCCAGCTCGGCGGGACCGGCATCGGCACCTTCTCGGACCGGCTGCGCGACGCGGTCCGCGGCGGTGGGCCGTTCGACGAGAACCCGCGCGTGCAGGGCTTCGGCACCGGGCTGTTCGGTGACCCGAACGGCGACACCGCGGCCAACCCGACCGACCAGCTCGCCGGCCGGCAGGCGAACGCCACCGACCTGATCCAGCTGGGTCTGGCGGGCAACCTGCGGGCGTACACGTTCACGGGCAGCGCCGGGCTGGTCGTGCGCGGCGACCAGGTCAGCTACAACGGCTCGCCCGCCGGGTACGCCGACCAGCCGGTCGAGGTCGTCACCTACGTCGACGCCCACGACAACGAGACGCTCTGGGACGCACTGACCTACAAGCTCCCCCAGAGCACGCCGATGGACCAGCGGATCAGGATGAACACGCTGTCGCTGGCCACCACGGCGCTGTCGCAGACGCCGTCGTTCTGGCACGCCGGCGCCGACCTGCTGCGCAGCAAGTCGCTGGACCGCAACAGCTACGACTCCGGCGACTGGTTCAACACGCTGGACTGGACGGGCGAGGACAACGGCTTCGGCCACGGGCTGCCGCCCGCGCAGGACAACGAGGCCAAGTGGTCGTTCCAGCAGCCGCTGCTGGCCGACCCGTCGCTGAAGCCGACCGCGGCTCAGGTGCAGGGCGCCTCGGAGCAGGCCGAGGACCTGCTGCGGCTGCGCACCGCCACGCCGCTGCTGCGGCTCGGCAGCGCTGACCTGATCCAGCAGAAGGTGTCGTTCCCGCTCTCCGGGACGGCCTCTGCCGCACCGGGTGTCGTGGTGATGCGGATCGACGACACCGTCGGCGCCGACGTCGACCCGGCTCTGCGCGGGGCGCTGGTGGTCTTCAACGCCTCGCCGTCGGCGGCGACGCAGACCGTCCCGGGCCTGGCGGGCTCGAGCTGGTCGCTGTCGCCGGTGCAGGCGCAGGGGTCCGACCCGGTGGTCAAGCAGACGACCTGGTCGTCCGCGACCGGCTCGGTCACGGTCCCGGCCCGGACGGTGGCGGTGCTCCTCCAGCCGTAGGCGGTGGCGTGACCGGCCCGGCATGATCGGGGCGTGAGCAGAGCGTCGGACGTGACCGGGCCGGTCCGCGTCGTCCCGGCCGACCAGACGTCGTGGGACGACCTGCGGGCCGTGGTCGGCACCCGCGGTGCGGCCGCCCTGTGCTGGTGCCAGCGGTACAAGCTCGGGCGGGGGGAGTCCTTCGGGTCGACGCCGCGGGAGGAGCGCGCCGAGCGGATGCGGCTGCAGGCCGGGTGCGACGGCGGCCTGGCGGCCGGTGACGTCACCAGCGGGCTGGTGGCCTACTCCGGGGACCTGCCGGTCGGCTGGTGCGCCGTCGAGCCACGACCGGCGTACGCGGGTCTGGTGCGCGTCGCCCGGGTGCCGTGGGTGGGCCGGGAGGAGGACCGCGCCGACCCCGGCGTCTGGGCGGTCACGTGCCTGTTCGTCCGGGCCGGGCACCGCCGTCGGGGTGTCAGCCGGGCGCTCGCCCTCGAGGCCGTCGCGCACGCGCGCCGCCACGGTGCCCGCGCGGTCGAGGCGTACCCGATGACCACCACCGCCGCGATCGACGAGGAGCTGCACGTCGGCACCGTGCCGACGTTCGCGGCCGCCGGCATGGTGGTGGTGTCGCGACCCACGCCGCGTCGCGTGGTGATGCGGCTCGAGCTCGACTGAGCACTGCGCACTCGCTTGCTAGCAAAGTAGTAGCGGGGTACGGTGCAGCCGTGCCCGGTCGCGACGTCAAGACGCAGTTCAACGTGTACCTCCCGCCCGACCTGGTCCGTGCGGTCAAGCACCGTGCGATCGACGAGGGGCGGTCGCTGTCCGCGCTGGTCGAGGCCGTGCTGCGCGCCTACGTGAGCTCCGAGGAGGAGAGCAGATGACCGCCCCGTTCACCGTGTGCCCGTATCGCTTCAGTGCCGACCCGGCCGCGGTGGTCGCGTTCCTCGACCTCGTCGGTCTGCGCCGCGAGGTCAGCACCACCGACGACTCGTTCGCCGTCCTGCGCGGCCGACGTGGCCGGGTGGCGGTGCACCACTCGCCCCACCAGGCTGCCACCGGCGTGCCGCCAGGAAGCACGTCGCTGGTGCTGGTCGTCGACGACGCCGTGGCGGCGACGGCGGACCTGGCGCGCGACGGGCTCGAGGTGGCCTGCTGGGACGAGGCGTGGGCGAAGCAGGGGGCGGTGCGCGACCCGTTCGGCCAGGGCGTCTGGCTCAACCAGCCGGTGCGCGACCTGCACGGGTACGTCGGCCACCCGCCGGTGCCGTCGCAGGTCGACGTGGTGGCCGTCTGCTGGACCCCTGACTTCGCCGCGTCGGAGTCGTTCTTCCGTCGGCTGGGCTTCACCGGTCCGCCGCCGGTGCACGACGGCTGGTGGCCGCTGGACGCGGTCGGGGACGGCGGTCAGGTGGGCCTGCACGCCCACGACGGGCCGCCGCCCGTCGGCCCCTGGTCGCCCGACGACCCCGTCTCGCCCGCCGCGCTGGTGGGCCTCAGCCTGCGGACGACCGAGCCGCTGGACCGGCTCGGCGAGCGCCTCGCCGCTGCCGGGCACCCGGTGCGCGACGACCGCGACGCCACGGCGCCGCACCTCACGGTCACCGACCCCGACGGGGTGGAGATCGAGCTGCACCAGGCCTGAGCCGCACCCGTCAGGGGGACGGGACCACGACCCCGTCGTGCAGGTCGACCCGGTCGTGGCACCGCTCGGCGACCTCCGGGTCGTGGGTCGCCAGCACCACCACGGCGCCCTCGGCGGCCCGGGCGGTGATCAGGTCGACCATCCGGTCGCGGGTGGCGGCGTCCAGCTCGGAGGTCGGCTCGTCGGCGAGCAGCACGTGCGGGCGCGGGGCCAGCGCCCGTGCCAGCGCGACGCGCTGCTGCTGCCCGCCGGACATCCGCTCGACCGGGCGGTCCAGCGCCTCGCCGAGGCCGACGTCGCGCAGCGCCTGGGCGGCCAGGCGGCGGGCCTGCCGCGGCGCGACGCCCCGCGCCCGCAGCGCCACCTCGACGTTCTCGGCCGCGGTGAGCACCGGCAGCAGCGCATGGGTCTGCAGCAGGAAGCCGAAGCCCTGGCGCTGCCGCGCCGACCCGTCGACGAGCTCGTCGTCGACCTCGACGACGCCGCTGTCGGCGCGCACCAGGCCGGCCATGACGCCGAGCAGGGTGGTCTTGCCCGACCCTGACGGCCCCACGACGGCGAGCATCCGGCCCGGCAGTGCCGTCACCGAGACCTGTTGCAGCACAGCGCGCCCGGCGCGGGTGACCGTCACGTCGCGCGCCACCATGCCGGCGCTCACGACGGGCCCTCGCGCCGCAGGACCAGGTGGTCGTCGACCTCCTCGATCTCGACCAGCGTGCCCGCGGGCCAGCCGCCGCGGAGCCGGTCCGGCAGCTGCAGCGACCCGTCGGCACCGACGACGGCGAGGTCGCGCCCGTGCCGGCCCTCGGCCCCGACCCGGCCGTCGCGGATGGTCACGGTGCGCGGCCAGCGGGCGGCGACCTCCGGGTCGTGGGTGACGACCACGACGGTGGTGCCCCACCGCTCGGACGCCTCGTCGACCAGGTCGAGCACCTGGGTGCGGCCGGCCGGGTCGAGCTGGGACGTGGGCTCGTCGGCCAGCAGCAGCCCGGGCCCGTTCGCCAGCGCGACGGCGACGGCGACCCGCTGGCGCTCGCCGCCGGACAGCCCGGGCAGCGGCTTGTCGGCCAGCGGCGCCAGCCCGAGGGCGCCGAGCAGCTCCGACGGCCGTTCCAGCCCCCGTCGCACCCGCCGCGGCACCGCGCGCTGGGCGAAGGCGACGTTCTGCGCCGCTGTGGCGTAGGGGAGCAGGTTGCGCCACGGGCCCTGCAGCACGGTGCCGACGCCGCCGGCCCGCAGCCGGGCGAGCTGGCCCTCCGACAGCGTCCGCAGGTCGACCCCGTCGAGCTCGACCGTCCCGGCGCTGGCCCGGGTGGTCCCGCCCAGCAGCGACAGCAGCGTCGACTTGCCCGCACCGGACGGCCCGAGCAGCGCCACCCGCTCGCCGGCGGAGACCTCGAGGTCGACCCCGCGCAGCGCGACCACGTCGGTGCCGCCCGCGTCGGTGTAGATGTGCACGACGCCGTCGAGGCGCACCTCGGTGCCCCGCTCGCGGCGCACCCCGGCCACCTCGGCGACGCCGGCCGCCCCGGTGGCCGGTCCGCCCCGGCCGCCCGACGCAGCACGCGCCCTCGTCCGTCCGGCCATCACGTGCCCGCCCGCAGGCGGGTCTCGTCGTCGCCGTGGCGGGTGACCCCGAGGACGACCGGGACGAGCAGCAGCGCCGTGCCGAGGGCCACCAGCAGCACCGACGGGACGACGTCCACGGCCGAGGCCGACCGCGCCACGACCACCGACGCGCCCGTGATCTCGGCGAGCACCGGCCGGCACAGGTGCACCAGGACGGCCGCGCAGACGCCGCCGGCCAGCACGCCGGGCAGCAGCAGGAGCACGTCCTCGAGCACCGCGGAGCCGCGGACCGTCCGCCCCGGCACGGCCATCGCCCGCAGGGCGGAGGCCTCCGCGGCCCGCCGCCGGGCCGAGGCCGCGAGCGCCGTGGTGACCCCGGCGACCCCGGCGAACAGGGTGGCCGCACCGGCACCGAGCAGCAGCAGCTGGGCGCGGGCGGGCTCGGCGCGGTCGAGCACCCCGCGGCGCTCGGCGCGGGACTCGACCGAGCGCACCACCAGGCCGGCGGCCTCGAGCCGCTCGACGGCGTCGGCCGGGGCGGCGGGCCCGAGCCAGACCTGGAAGGCGAGACCGGCGCTGCGCGGCGGCTCGACCCGGGAGACCAGCGCGAGGTCGACGACCGTGCCGGCGCCCGTGCGGGGGACGGTGGGGGTACGGCCCACCACCTCGAACGGCAGGTCCCCGCCCTCCAGGGTCGACCCGTTGACCAGCTGGCGGGTGCCGATGAGCGACAGCTCGGTCTGCTCGGCGACGATCGCGGGCAGCTCACTGGGCACATCGAGGCGCACCAGGCCGGGGGTCGCGGCCGGGCCGACGACGAACTGGAGCACCAGCCCGTCCTGCTGGCCACCGACGTCGAACAGCTGGCCGGTGGTGCCGGAGTCGGGGACGGTCTCGTCGACCCGCGAGGACCGCCACTCCCTGCGGTCGAACAGGTAGCGCTCGCCCCCGACCTCCAGCGAGCCCAGCGCGACCATCCCGGTCGCCGACCCCACGCCGGTCACGCGGGGCAGGGTCAGCGCCAGCACGGTGCAGCCGTCCTGGCACCGCGGGAGCTCGGCGGTGAGGGTCTGCGCCTCACCGGGGTCGATCGTCCCGAGCGCGACCGTGACGACCTCGCCGTCCTCGGTCATCAGCCGGAGCTGGACCCCGAGCTCGAGGTCGCGCCGGCCGAGCTCGGAGAAGCCGATCTCCAGCGTCACGGTGTCGCCGCGCACCACCAGGGGCTCGGCCAGGTCGTCGGGCACGAGCGGGTCGAGCCCGCCCGGGGAGGACAGCGCGCCGCCGGGCACGGGGAACGCGCTGGCGAACCGGGCGGAGTCGACGGCGAGCAGCGGGTTGCGGCCGACCGTCTGCTGCACCGCCGCCATCGCCCAGCGGCCGTCCGGGTCGACCTGCTCGGTGGCGTTCAGCAGGTCGGTGGTGGTGGAGGGCGCCAGCACGGCGACCCGCTCGGCACCGACGTCGAGGGCGGCCTGGGCGTCGCGCTGGGCGGCGGTGAGGACGTACGCGCCGGCGGCGAAGCCGCTGACGGCAGTGGCCGCGGTGATCAGCGCGGTGGTGCGGGTCAGGGCGCTCTGGCCCGCGACCTGGCGCACGGCGAGGTACGGGCCGAGCGACCAGCCGCGCGTGCGGCCGACCCCGAGCCGCACGACCAGGCGCACCAGCTGGGCGACGACCAGCCCGGCCGCCAGCCCGGCGAGCACCGGCGCGAGCAGCGCCGGCAGCGCCCCGCCGGCACCCCGGCCGAGGCCCAGGACCAGCACGACCGCGACGACGACCAGGGTCACCAGCACCGCCGACGCCACGGTCCCCGCGGTACCCGTGGCGGCCGGGTCGCCGCTGCGCCGCAGCTGGTCGGCGACCGGCCGGCGCAGCGAGCGCCGCGCGGCCAGGACGCAGGCGACGACGGCCCCCGCGACGGTGGCGGCCAGCGCCGCCCAGGTGCTGCCGGGCACAGCGACGGGCGTCCCGGGCAGCAGCACCCGGTCGGCCAGCGCGCGGACGGCGAGCTGGGCGAGCAGGAACCCGAGCGGGACCGACACCAGCAGCAGGACCAGCGGCTCGGCGAGCGCGTGCCAGCCGAGCCGCAGGCCGCGGACGCCGCGCAGCTTGGCCAGGGCGAGCTCGCCGTCGCGGGCACCGACGGTCACCGCGACGAGCCCGAACAGCACCACCCAGCCCAGGACGACCACCTGCAGCCCGACGAACGTGGCCGTGCCGTCGACCAGGCGACGCCCCGGCGCCGTGCCCTCGACCGTGGTGGCGACGGTGGCGACGGCGTCGACGGTGCGGCTGGTGCCGGCGATGTACTCGACCCGCTCCTGCAGCTCGCTCGAGACGCGGTCGGCGTTGCGCAGGTCCAGCGCGCCGGGGCGCAGCACGCGCTCGACCTGGATCTGCACGCCGGGCGACTGCAGGGACAGCACGAGGTCGGGCAGCACGAAGGCGGCGTCGAGGCGGGCCGGCACCGGCTCGCCGCCGAGGACGGCCGGCGGCGCGTACTCCAGGGCGTCGGTGTCGAACCAGAACCGGCTGCCGGTGTCGACCTCCTCCGCGAGGTAGGTGCCCACGACGGTGTAGGCCGTGGGGAACGGCGCCGAGCCCCCGGCGGGCGGCGGCTCCTCCGACAGCTCGGGCAGCAGCACCTCGGCGCCGGCCACGACGCCCAGCTCGTCGGCCGAGCGGTCCGACAGCAGCAGCTCGGTGGTGCTGGTGGGGCAGCGGCCGTCTCGCAGCGCGAGCTGCTCGCAGGCGCCCTCGCGCGCCACCAGCCGGGCCAGCGGCGGGTCGGGCACCGGCGCCTCGCCCGTGCCCGCCTCCTCGACGGGCGGGTCGACCTCCACGGGCACGGCCGGCTTGACGATCAGGCGCCGCCCGGTGGACACGGTCTCGGTGCGGGTGTCGAACAGCCCGTCGACCCCGATCGCCAGGCCGGCCTCGTCGCGGACCTCGGCGGCGACGCGGCGCGGCTCTGGCGGCGTCGAGGAGCCGAAGGACCCCAGCGGCGAGGCGGTGGCGGTGACGACCCAGGCGCGCTCGCTCACCGGCGCGTCCTGCAGGGCCCGGGCCAGCAGCGAGGCCTGGGACGCGCGACCCCACAGCGGACCGGCGGCCGCGCCGGCCACCGTGACGGCCGCGCACAGCACGAGGACCAGCGACGCGCCCTTGCGCCACCGGATCCCGCGCACCAGCAACGCCGCGCCCCCGCTCACCTGCGCAGTATGGTCGGGACGGCGCTGCCGCGCGAGGACCTCGGACGGGCCGTTTTGACCGCGTCGGAGCAGCGCAGGTACCCTGGCGTGTCGTCGTCGGCGTGGTCATCCGCGCCTCCGGCCCCCTGCGGGCCACGACCACGGACACCACTCATCACGAGCGAAGGCCCACGACTGTGCGTACGTACACCCCGAAGCCCGCCGACGTCGAGCGTCAGTGGCACGTCATCGACGCGTCCGACGTCGTCCTCGGCCGCCTGGCCGCCCAGACGGCCACGCTGCTGCGGGGCAAGCACAAGCCGGTCTTCGCGCCCCACGTCGACACCGGTGACTTCGTCATCATCGTCAACGCCGAGAAGGTCGCCCTGACGGGCAACAAGCGCGAGCAGAAGCTGGCCTACCGCCACTCCGGCTACCCGGGCGGCCTCAAGGCCGTCGGCTACACCGACCTGCTGAGCGAGAACCCGGCCAAGGCCGTCGAGAAGGCCGTGCGCGGCATGCTCCCGAAGAACACCCTGGGGCGGCAGATGCTGCGCAAGCTCAAGGTGTACGCGGGCCCCGAGCACCCGCACGGCGCCCAGCAGCCGCAGGGCTTCGAGATCACCCAGGTCGCGCAGTAAGCCACGCGCCGCCCGCCCACCAGAGCTGACCGCGCTGACCGACCAGCAGCAGCAGAACCGAGGAGAACCGTGGCCGAGTCCACCGTGAACGACCTGCAGGACGTCGAGGACGCCCCCAGCAGCTACACCAGCACCACCCCCGGCGCGCAGGGGGCCGGCACCTCCATCGTCGCCCCCGGCGGCGCCACCGGCCGTCGCAAGCAGGCCGTGGCCCGCGTGCGCATCGCCCCCGGCTCCGGCCAGTGGACGATCAACGGCCGCACCCTGCCGGAGTACTTCCCGAACAAGGTGCACCAGCAGTCGGTCAACGACCCGTTCACCCTGCTCGAGCTCGAGGGCCGGTTCGACGTCATCGCCCGCATCAGCGGCGGCGGCCCGTCGGGCCAGGCCGGCGCCCTGCGTCTCGGCATCGCCCGCGCGCTGAACGAGATCGACGTCGAGGCCAACCGCGCCGGCCTGAAGAAGGCCGGCTTCCTCACCCGCGACGCGCGGGTCAAGGAGCGCAAGAAGGCCGGCCTGAAGAAGGCCCGCAAGGCCCCGCAGTACAGCAAGCGCTGACCCTGCACCAGGCACCACCGCACGGCCCCGGGGGTACTGTCCCCCGGGGCCGTTCGCGTGCCCGGACCGGGTGCGCGCACGATCGACGAAGGAGCTGACGTGGGGCGACTGTTCGGGACCGACGGCGTGCGGGGCGTGGCGAACGTCGGGGTGACGGCCGAGCTCGCGCTCGACCTGTCCGTGGCCGCGGCGCACGTGCTCGGCGAGGTGGGCCAGTTCGACGGGCACCGTCCGCGCGCGGTGGTCGGCCGCGACCCGCGGGCCTCCGGCGAGTTCCTCTCCGCGGCGGTCGTGGCCGGTCTGGCCAGCGCCGGCGTGGACGTCGACGACGTGGGCGTGCTGCCCACCCCCGCGGTCGCGCACCTGGTCGCCGCCCGCGGCGCCGACCTCGGCGTGATGCTCAGCGCGTCGCACAACCCGATGCCCGACAACGGGATCAAGTTCTTCGCCGCCGGCGGGCACAAGCTCCCCGACGAGCTCGAGGACCAGATCGAGGCCCGGCTGCGCGAGCCGTGGGACCGCCCCACCGGTGCCGCGGTCGGTCGCGTGCTGGTGAGCCAGGGCGGGGGCGAGGAGTACGTCGCCCACCTGGTCTCCTCCCTCGGCGACCGCACGCTGGAGGGCCTCAAGGTCGTCGTCGACTGCGCGCACGGCGCGGCCAGCGTCGTGGGTCCCGCGGCGCTGCGGGCCGCCGGTGCCGACGTCGAGGTGGTCGGGGCGTCCCCGGACGGCCTCAACATCAACGACGGCTGCGGCTCCACCCACCTCGAGCCGCTGCAGCAGGCGGTCCTCGCGCACGGCGCCGACGTGGGGGTCGCCTACGACGGCGACGCCGACCGCTGCCTGGCGGTCGACTCCTCCGGCCGGGTCGTCGACGGCGACCAGATCATGGGCGTGCTCGCGGTGTCGCTGCACGAGCAGGGCCGGCTGGCCGGGTCCACGCTGGTGACGACGGTGATGAGCAACCTCGGGCTGCGGCTGGCGATGGAGCGGGCCGGCATCAGCACCGTCCAGACCGCCGTCGGCGACCGCTACGTCCTGGAGGCGATGCGCCGGCAGGGCTACAACCTGGGCGGCGAGCAGTCCGGCCACGTGCTGCTCACCGACCACGCCACGACCGGCGACGGCGTCCTGACCTCCCTGCACCTGCTCGACCGGATGGCCGCCACGGGCCGTGCCCTCGCCGACCTCGCCGCCGACGTCGAGCGGCTGCCGCAGGTCCTGGTCAACGTCCGCGACGTCGACAAGTCGCGCGCGTCGTCCGACGACGAGCTCGGCGCCGCCGTGGCCGCCGCCGAGGGACGTCTCGGCCGCACCGGCCGGGTGCTGCTCCGCCCGTCCGGAACCGAGCCGGTGGTGCGGGTCATGGTCGAGGCGGCCGAGCAGCAGGAGGCCGACCTGGTGGCGGCCGAGCTCGCCGAGGTGGTCAGGAGCCGTCTGGCGCTGTGAGCGCCGGGGTCGCCGCCGCGGCGGCCGGCGTCGTGGCCGCCGGCTCGTGCGGGTCGACCCACGCCAGGTAGAGCGAGCGCCCGGTGGGGGCGGGGACCTGCTCGATCATGAAGCCGCACTCCACCTGGGTGCCGTCCGCGCGCAGGACGGGCAGCGTCAGCGGGGTGCCGAGGACGTGCGCCTGGCCGGTGGTCAGGTGCCGGGTGAAGCCCGCGACGTGGGCCTCGCGCAGCGCCGGCGGGATGAGCGCCACGACCCGCCGTCCGACCAGGTCGTGGGCGTCCCACCCGAGCGCGGTCGCGAGCACCTGGCTGACGGCGACGATCCGGTTGCCCTCGTCGGCCGCCACCACGCCGCGGGGGTCGGTCAGGACGAACGCGACGGCGGCGCTGATGGCGTCCAGGCCCTCGCTGCGCTCGCGCGAGCTCTCGAACCGCTGGTGGTCGGTGCCCGCCCACGGGGTCGGCGCGACCCCGGACAGCTGGGCCTGCACCTGCTCGGTGACCCAGTCGCGGACGGCGACCACCTCGGGCTGGCCCGGGAACGCCAGCAGGTGGCCGGACGCGGCCAGGCGCTCGGCGGCGTCCAGGGCGTCCTGGAGGGCGGCCATCGCCGCCCCGGTCTCCGGCGGCAGCGTCAGCTCGAGGTCGACGGTGGCCGGCGCCGGTCGCAGCGGGCTCGGGTGCCCGGCGGGCAGGGCCAGGACCTCGCCGGTGCCGTCGGAGGCGCGCCGCTCCACGGCCTCCACCAGGGCGCGGGAGACGGTGTGCCGCCCGGAGTCGGTCAGGGCGAGGTCGACCCCGCCGAGGTCGGCCTCGGCCGCGTCGCGCTGCCGCGGCGCGGCCGGCGACCCGGCGACCCGGCGGTGCGACAGGTACAGGGCGAGCTCGCGCAGCAGCGTGTCGTGGTGCTGGTCGGCGGCCAGCCACAGCGTGGGCGGGATGCCGAGCAGCCGGACCCGCCGCAGCGCCTGCGCCGGGACGGCCGGGTGCTCCGGCCCCGCGGGCGCGGGCTCCTCCTGCGGCGAGGGGGCCCGCGACGCGTCGTCCAGGTCCCACTGCGCGTCGTCGAACGCGGCGAGCAGGTCCTCCTCGCTGACCTCGGCCGGCGCGGCCTCCAGGACGAACCACACGACCTTGCCGCCGGCGACCCGCGTGACGCCGCAGCTGCTCGTGACCGCACCCACCAGCGCCATCCCGCGGCCCGTCGTCGCCTGCTCGCCGTAGCGGCGCTGCAGCGGCAGGGTCGGGTTGTGGTCGAGCACCTCGACCCGCAGCCGCTCCGGGCCCAGCAGGATGCTCAGCTCGACCGAGGTGTGGGCGTGCAGCGTCGCGTTGGTGACGACCTCGCTGACGGCCAGCTCCGCGGCGTCGACGTGCTGGTCGTGCACGGTGCCCGCGAGCGCCGCGCGCACGGCCCTGCGGGCCAGCCCTGCCGCGCGCGGGTCGGCCGGCAGCACGTGCTGCACGAGCACGTCGTCCGCAGCCGCCACCCCCGTAGCCTAGGGTGCGCGACCCCCCGGAACGTCACGAACCGGACGGTCGGCTGCGGCGGTGCCGCCGGCCCGCTGCCGGCCGCTCAGGGCAGGACGACCCGGCCGACCGGGCCGGGGTTGTACGCGACCTCCCAGCGGAAGCCGTCCGGGTCGGCGAAGTAGCCGGTGTACCCGCCCCACGGACGTGCGACCCCGTCGTGCACCGGGGCGGCCCCGGCTGCGCGGGCCGTGGCCAGGACCTCGTCCACCTCCGCCTCGGTGGGCACGTTGTGCGCGAGGGTGAACGGCGCGACACCGGGCCCGGTGGCGACGGGTCCGACCTCGGCCTCGAAGTGCGCGCGTTCCCACAGCGACAGCACCAGGTGCTCGCCCACCTGCACCATCACCACCTCGTCCGGGACGTCGACCACGGCCTCCCAGCCGAGCCCGTCGAGGTAGAAGGCCCGGCTGGCGGCCAGGTCGGCGACGGCCAGGGTGACGAAGCTGATCCGCGGGTCCACGCCGGCCAGCCTGGCACCGCGGTCAGATCTTGCGCAGCCGCACGTGCCGGACGGAGTGGTCGGCGCCCTTGCGCAGCACGAGGTCGGCGCGCGGCCGGGTGGGGAGCACGTTCTCGACCAGGTTGCGCTCGTTGATGTCGGTCCAGATCTGCTCCGCGCGGCGGCGGGCGTCGTCGTCGGACAGCGCGGCGAACCGGTGGAAGTAGGACTCGGGACGCGCGAACGCGGTCTCGCGCAGCCGCAGGAAGCGGTCGACGTACCAGCTGCGCACGTCTGCCGTGCGGGCGTCGACGTAGACGGAGAAGTCGAAGAAGTCGCTGACCGCCAGGCCCTGGCGGCCGTCCTGGCGCGGGCGGGCGGGCTGCAGCACGTTGAGCCCCTCGACGATCAGCACGTCCGGGCTGCGCACCACCACGTCGGCGCCCGGGACGATGTCGTAGGTGAGGTGGGAGTACAGCGGCGCGCGCACCTCGGGTGCACCGGACTTCACCGCGGTGACGAACCGCAGCAGCGACCGCCGGTCATACGACTCGGGGAAACCCTTGCGCTGCAGCAGGCCTCGTCGCTCGAGCTCGGCGTTCGGGTACAGGAAGCCGTCGGTGGTGACCAGCTCGACCCGCGGGGTGTCGGGCCAGCGGGCGAGCATCTCCCGCAGGATGCGTGAGGTCGTCGACTTGCCGACGGCGACCGAGCCGGCCACGCCGATGACGTACGGCGTGCGGGCCGGCGCCTCGCCGAGGAACGTCGTGGTGGCGGCGTGCAGCCGCGCGGAGGCGGCGACGTAGAGGTTGAGCAGCCGGGACAGCGGCAGGTACACCTCGGCCACCTCGCGCAGGTCGACGCGCTCGCCGAGGCCCTGCAGCCGGGTGACGTCGTCCTGGGTGAGGGGGAGCGGCGTGGAGGCCGCCAGGCCGCTCCACGCGTCGCGGTCGAGCTCGACGTACGGCGTCGACGCGACGGGCAGGCCGACGGTGTCCGGTGCGGCCCGGCCGTCCGGGCGCGAGGAGGGCACGCCCGGCATCATGCCGGACCTGGGAGAGGGTGCCTGTGACATTCCCCTCCGGACCGGCACGAGCACGCGTCCGAGTAGGCTCTCTCCCCATGTGCGGAATCGTGGGCTACGTCGGCAACCCGGGCAGCGGGGCGTCCGCGGAGCACGGTGGCGCGCTCGACGTCGTGATGGAGGGCCTGGCCCGGCTGGAGTACCGCGGGTACGACTCCGCGGGCGTGGCGCTGGTCACCGACGACGGCGTGGACACCCGCAAGAAGGCCGGCAAGCTGGCCAACCTGGTCGCCGAGATCGAGCAGGCGCCGCTGCCGGAGTCGCTCACCGGCATCGGCCACACCCGGTGGGCCACCCACGGCGGGCCCACCGACCCGAACGCCCACCCGCACCTCGGCGGCGGCGGGAAGCTGGCGCTGATCCACAACGGGATCATCGAGAACTTCGCCTCCCTCAAGGCTGGCCTGCTGGCCGAGGGGGTCGAGTTCGCGTCCGAGACCGACACCGAGGTGGTGGCGCACCTGCTGGCGGGCACCTACGAGGAGGCCGGCGACCTCACCGAGGCGATGCGCCAGGTCTGCAACCGGCTCGAGGGCGCGTTCACGCTGCTCGCCGTGCACGCCGACCAGCCGGGCACCGTGGTCGGCGCCCGCCGCAACTCCCCGCTCGTGGTCGGCATCGGCGAGGGCGAGAACTTCCTCGGCTCGGACGTGGCGGCCTTCATCTCGCACACCCGCGAGGCCCTCGAGCTCGGCCAGGACCAGATCGCGACGATCACGCCGGACTCGGTGGACGTCATCGACTTCGCCGGCAAGGACGTGCAGGGCAAGGCCTTCCACGTCGACTGGGACGCCGCGGCCGCCGAGAAGGGCGGCTTCCCGAACTTCATGGCCAAGGAGATCCACGACCAGCCCCACGCGGTGGCCGACACCCTGCTGGGCCGCACCGACGAGGCCGGCCGGCTGGTGCTCGACGAGCTGCGGATCGACGAGGAGGTCCTGCGGGCCGTCGACCGCGTCGTGGTGCTGGCCTGCGGCACCTCCGCCTACGCCGGGCACGTGGCGAAGTACGCGATCGAGCACTGGGCCCGGGTGCCGGTCGAGGTCGAGCTGTCGCACGAGTTCCGCTACCGCGACCCGATCGTCGACGACCGCACGCTCGTCGTCGCGATCTCGCAGTCGGGCGAGACGATGGACACCCTGATGGCCGTCCGGTACGCCCGCGAGCAGGGCGCCCAGGTGGTCGCGGTCTGCAACACCCACGGGTCGTCGATCCCGCGCGAGAGCCAGGGCGTGCTCTACACCCACGCCGGCCCCGAGATCGCCGTCGCGTCCACCAAGGCGTTCCTGGCGCAGATCACCGCCTGCTACCTGCTCGGGCTGTACCTGGCGGAGCTGCGCGGGGGATCCAAGGCCGAGGCGGTGCCGGACGTCCTGGCCGAGCTGCACGTGATGCCGGAGAAGATCCAGCGCGTGCTCGACGGCCTGGACCACGTGCGCGAGCTGGCCCGCTGGATGGCCGACACCCGCTCGGTGCTGTTCCTCGGGCGCCACGTCGGGTTCCCGGTGGCGATGGAGGGCGCGCTCAAGCTCAAGGAGCTCGCCTACATCCACGCCGAGGGCTTCGCCGCGGGCGAGCTCAAGCACGGCCCGATCGCGCTGATCGAGCCGGGGCAGCCCGTGTTCGTCGTCGTCCCGTCCCCCAACGGCGCCGACTCGCTGCACGGCAAGGTCGTCTCCAACATCCAGGAGATCCGCGCCCGCGGCGCCCGGACGATCGTCATCGCCGAGGAGGGCGACACCGACGTCCTGCCGTTCGCCGACGAGGTCATCTACGTGCCGGCCTGCCCGCCGCTGCTGATGCCGCTGCTCACCGTCGTCCCGCTGCAGGTGTTCGCGTGCGAGCTGGCCAGCGCCAAGGGCCTGGACGTGGACCAGCCGCGCAACCTGGCCAAGTCCGTCACCGTCGAGTGAGCTGCGTCCGACGGTGACCCGGGGGCCGCGGTGATCGTCGGCGTGGGCATCGACGTCGTCGACGTCGAGCGCTTCACCCGCCAGCTCGAGCGCGTGCCAGGGCTGGTCGACCGGCTGTTCACCGACGGCGAGAAGGGCCTCGCGCCCGCCTCGCTCGCTGCGCGGTTCGCCGCCAAGGAGGCCGTGGCCAAGGCGCTCGGCGCCCCGGTCGGGCTGGTGTGGACCGACGCCACCGTCCGCCGGCTCGAGGGCGGCCAGCCGGTGCTCGACGTGACCGGCACCGTCGCCGCGCGCGCCGCCGAGCTCGGGGTCGACCGGTTCCACCTGTCGCTGTCGCACGACGCCGGGATCGCCTCCGCCGTCGTGGTCGCGGAGCGCGACCCGTGATCGAGGCGTTCGACGTCGCCGCGGTGCGGGCGGCCGAGGAGCGGGCGATGGCCGCCCTGCCGCCGGGCGCGCTGATGCAGCGGGCCGCAGCCGGCCTCGCCGTCGAGCTGCTGCGCGAGCTGCGCGAGCACACCGGTGGCACCTACGGCCGCCGGGTGGTGCTGCTGGTCGGACCCGGGAACAACGGCGGCGACGCGCTGTGGGCCGGCGCTCGGCTGGCCGCCCGGGGCGTGCACGTCATGGCCGCGCTCGTGAGCGAGCAGGTGCACGCCGAGGGCCTGGCGGCCCTGCGCGCCGCGGGCGGCCTGGTGGTCGACGCGACGCGCTCGCCGGGTGCCGCGGCAGCGGCAGCCCACCGGGCGGACCTCGCGGTGGACGGGCTGCTCGGCATCGGCGGGCGCGGAGGCCTGCGGGGACCGGCGGTCGCGCTCGCCGAGGCGGCGTCGACCACGCGCGTGGTGGCGGTGGACCTGCCGAGCGGCGTCGACGCGGACACCGGGGCGACGCCGGGACCGCACGTGCGGGCCGACGTCACCGTGACCTTCGGCGTGCCCAAGCCGTGCCTGTACCTGGCGCCCGGGTGCCGCGCCGCGGGCGAGGTGCGACTGGTCGACATCGGTCTGGCGTCGCCAGGTGACCCGGTGCTCCGCCGCTTCCGGCGCGACGCCGTGGCGGGCTGGTGGCCCGTCCCCGGGCAGGACGACGACAAGTACTCGCGCGGGGTGGTGGGCGTGGTCGCCGGGGGAGCGACCTACACCGGGGCCGCCGTGCTGGCGACGGGTGCCGCCGTGCGCACCGGCGCGGGGATGGTCCGGTACCTCGGCCCCGGCCCTGCGACCGACCTGGTGCGGGCCCGGTGGCCGGAGGTCGTCCCGGGTGCTGGTCGGGTGCAGGCGTGGGTGCTCGGCCCGGGTGTCGACCCCGACGACGCGGCCCAGGCCGAGCACGTGCGCACGGCTCTCGCCGGCGAGGAGCCGTGCCTGGTCGACGCCGGCGCGCTCGGCCTGCTGCCCGAGCTGCTGCGAGCCGGCGAGGTGAGCGCGCCGCTGCTGCTCACCCCGCACGCAGGCGAGCTGGCCCGGCTCCTCGGCGCCCTCGGGCACGAGACCGCACGGGACGCCGTCGAGGCCGACCCGCTGGCCCACGCGCGGCGGGCCGCGCAGGAGACCGGTGCGACCGTGCTGCTCAAGGGCGCCGTGACGCTCGTCGTCCCGCCGGAGGGGACCGTGCTCTCGCAGGCCGACGCTCCCTCGTGGCTCGCGACGGCAGGCGCCGGCGACGTGCTGGCCGGGGTGGCCGGCGCGCTGCTCGCCGCCGGTCGGGAGGCGGCCACGGCCGGCGCGATGGCGGCGTACGTCCACGGCAGGGCCGGTGTGCTCGCGTCCGGCGGCGGGCCGACCAGCGCGGGGGCCGTGCTCGAGGCCGTCCCTGCTGCGGTGCGCGAGGTCCTCTCGCCGTCCGCCCCGCGCTGACGCTGCCCGTTCGGCCCATGACCGGGGTGCTCGGGGGGCCTAGGGTCCGCAGCATGGACGCCGAGGCCCTCCGGTCCGAGCTCGCCGCGCTCGCCGCGGAGCACGCGGTCCCGGGTGCGCAGGTCGGGCTGCTGCGCGGCGACGACCGCGTGGTGGTGTGCGCCGGCACCTACGGCGTCGGGGACGCGACGCCGGTGGGGCCGGAGGCGCTGTTCCACGCCGGCTCGATCGCCAAGGCGCTCACCGCGCTGACCGTGCTGGACGCGGCCCGGCGCGGGGAGGTCGACCTGGACGCGCCCTGCTCGGCCCAGGGGCCGGGCCAGTGGGACCACCCGCCGCGGGCGATCCTGGCCCAGACGACCGGGGCGCCGAACCTGCTGCCGGACCAGGACGAGACGCTCGAGGCCTTCGTCGCGCGCACCGCCGCCCTGCCGCCGGTGCACCCGCCCGGCCGGCTGTCGTACTGCAACGCCGGATGGTCGGCGCTCGACCTGCTGCTGCGGCAGACCACGGGGGCCGGGTTCGAGGAGTCGGCGCAGACGCTGCTCGCCCGTCCGCTGGCCTTCGGGGTCCCGGACGGGGCGACGGCCGGCCACACCGCGGCGCCAGGGCAGCCGCCGACCCCCGTGCCCCTCGACTTCTGGCCCGCGGCCTCTGCCGCCGGGTCGCGCTGGTGGGCGACCGCGGACGACCTGCTGGACCACGCCCGTCTGCACCTGCACGACGGCGAGGGGCTGGTCGACCCCGAGGTGGTGCGCGGGGTGCGGGCGCCGGGAGCGCCGATGCCCGGTGCCACCGTCGCTGACGGCTGGGCGCACGGCTGGGCCTTGTGGGACCGCGGCGACCACCGGGCGTTCGGCTGGGCCGGGTTCACCGGCGGCCACCGCGCCTACCTGCGCTGCTTCCCCGACCAGGACGCCGCGCTCGTCGTGCTGGCGAACAGCGCCGGCCCGATGTTCGGCCCGCCCGGCGGCAGCGCCCTGATGGACGCCCTGCTGCCGTCGCTGCTCGAGCACCTGGGGGTGCCACCGCTGCCGGAGCCGAGCTACGACGACGAGCCGGTCGGCCCTGCCGACCTGGCCGGTCGGTACGGACCGATCGGCCTGGAGGCCGTCGGTGCCGACACCGTCCGGTTCGACGGCTCGGTCTTCGGCTCGCCCGGGCCGGTGACCGGCGACAGGCTCGGGGGCAACACCTTCGCGCCGGTGGGCAGGCCTCCCGGTGCGATGCCGTTCGCGGTGGACGGCGACCTGCTCTACGTCGGGCCGTTCGCCTTCCCGCGCGTGGCCTGAGCCGCCTGCCCGAGGTACTCCGACGGCGTGACGCCCACGGTCGCGCGGAAGTCGCGGCTGAAGTGCGCCTGGTCGAACCAGCCGAGATCGGCTGCGAGCGCGGCGAGGTCGTCGACCTCGCCGGCGTCGATCGCGGCGGCGGCGTCCTGCAGGCGGTAGCGCTGCAGCACCCTCTTCGGGCCGACGCCGACGAACCGGTGGAACAGCCGCTGCAGCGAGCGGACGGTGGTGCCCGCCCCGGTGGCGACGTCGTCGACCCGCACGAGCGAGCGGTCGTGCAGCATCGCGGCCAGCACCTCGAGCAGCTCCAGGTACGCGGGGTCGGGCTCCGGGACGTCCCGCGCGAGGTACGCGTCGAGCACCGCCGCGCGGTCGAGGTCGTCGTCGACCGCCAGCACGTCGGCGACGACGCGTGCGGCCGCGTCGGGCCCGGTGACCGCGGCGAGCGGCAGCACGGCGTCGCGCCCGACCTGGTGGCCGGTGAGCGCGGCGAACCCGCCGGGGCGGAACTTGGCGGCGGTGACCCGCCCGCGCCCGTGCAGGTCGACGGTGAAGCGCCGGGTGACCACCCCGTGCACCAGGCCGGCGGGCAGCCGGTGCCCGTGCCGCGGGCCGTCGCCGGACTCGACGCTGAGGTTGACGCACGGGTGGCTGAGCACCTCCGAGCGGTACGCGGGCCGGCCGGTGAGGTCCCACGCCACCGACCAGTAGCGCTCGACGTAGGGCTCGAGCGCCCCGGACACCGGGTGGTCGCGTCGCAGGCCCGCCCGCGCGGCGGTCTGCTCCGGCCGCAGCACGCCCTTGGTGCTGGCGGTGCGGTGCGCCGAGCGCATCGCCGCGGGTGTCGCGTTCGTCCAAGACGGCACGCACCGAGCCTAGGCAGGATCGCCGACATGACGATCACGGACGGCCGCCCCGACGGCTACACCACGCTCACCCCGTTCCTCGTCTGCTCGCCCGCCAGGGAGGCGATCGCCTTCTACGAGAAGGTCTTCGGCGCCACGGCCGTCGGGGTCATGGACGGCCCCGACGGCACCGTCATGCACGCCGAGCTTCAGCTGCCGCTGGGCCGGCTGCAGCTCAGCGACCCGATGGACGGGTACGGCCGGGTCGCCCCGGACCCCGCCCGCGAGGCGGTGACCGGCTCGACCTGCATCTACGTCCCGGACGTCGACGCCACCTACGCCGCCGCGGTGGAGCACGGCGCGAGCGTCCGGGAGGAGCCGTCGACGTTCGTCACCGGCGACCGGTTCGCCTCGGTGATCGACCCCTTCGGCCACCGCTGGGCGATCATGACCCGGGTCGAGGACGTGCCCGACGACGTCGCCGAGAAGCGCCTCGCCGAGTGGGCCGAGAGCCAGGCCTGACCTCGGCGTCCTGCCGGGAGGGGTCGGGCAGGTCGGTGGGCGCTCAGCCGCCCGACGGCGGCGTGTACTCGCTGAGCGTCAGGGTGGCGCCCTGCGGGTCGCGCACCAGCGCCGTCCTGGTCCAGTCGGTGTCGTCGGTGCCGAGCACCTCGCCGCCGAGCCGGGTGGCCGCCGCGGCCGCCGCGTCGCGGTCGTCGACGGTGACGGTGACCTGCCAGCCGGTGGGCGCCCCGTCCTCCACCCCGACGAGCCACGCGACGGCGTCGGCAAACCCCGGCGGCGCCCCGACGCCGGCCTGGCGCTCGTGGATGCCGGGGTCGACGGTGGCGGCCAGGTGGTCGCCGTACCCGGGCCGGCGCAGCAGCGTGGCGTACCCGAGGTCGCTGCTCTCCCAGGCGAAGACCTCCGCGTAGAACCGCAGAGCCGCCGCCGGGTCGGTCGTGTGCAGGTCGCTGAAGTTCCAGGTGCCGGGCGCGTTGGTGAGCTGGGCGCCGGGGCGCCGGCGCGCCTGCCAGAGCGAGAACCGCACGCCCTGCGGGTCGGTGCAGGTCGCCCCGCGACCGCCCTCACCGGCGTCGGCGAGCTCCTCGACGACCGTGCCGCCGGCAGCCCGCACCCGCTCGCACGCGGCGTCGGCGTCGTCGACCGCGACCCAGGTGCTCCACCCGTCGCCGTCGCCCTCGCCGAGGCCGGCGACGTCGGAGCCGTCGAGGCGCGCCACCAGGTACCGCGGCGTGCCCGGCGGCGTCACCTGCTCGACCGACCACCCGAGCAGCCCGCCGTAGAACGCGGCGGCGGCCTCGACGTCGGGCTGCACGAGGTCGATCCAGGACGGGACACCCTGCGGGTACGTGCGCGTCGTCATGCCCCGACCGTGCCACCGCCGTCCGACAGCAGCACCGCGAGCCACGCGCCGACGGCGTCCTGCACCTGCGGCAGCACGCTGCGCAGCGAGTGGTCGGCGGGGAGCAGCACCATCGCGCGTCCGGGTGCCTGCGGCGGGACGCCGAAAGGGTCGCGGTCGCCCTGCACGACCAGCACCGGCACCTCCACCGCGTCGAGCTCGGGCAACCGGGTCTTCTCCGGCGCGGCGCCCGCGGGCAGCAGCGGGAAGGCCAGGCACAGCACCCCGAGGACGTCGGTCGCGAGCGAGGTTCGGCACGCCACCCGTCCGCCGAACGACCGCCCGCCCGTGACCAGCGGCAGCCCGGTGCCGCGCAGGTGCGCCAGCACCGCGAGCAGCGCGGCGTCGACCTGTCCGGCGGGGGCGGGCATCCTGCGACCGGCGACCCTATAGGGCTGCTCGACCAGCACGGTCGAGACCCGTTGCGCCGCAGCGGCTGTGGCGGCCGCGAGCAGCGCGGGGTCCTGCACGCCACCGCCGGCCGAGTGGCCGAGGACGAGCAGCGCGCGGGCGTCCGGCACGGCGTGGTGGTGCAGCCGGGCCGGCCCGTGCGGCGTCGGCACCTCCTCCACGACGTCCGCCACCCGGCTCACCCGAGCAGCTCGCGGGCGGCGGGCCGGGCGAGGTACTCGGCCGCGGCGCCCTCACCGGCCAGGCGGGCGCGCTCGTGCAGGCGGCGCACGGCGTCCTCGCGCACCCGGTCCGCCTGCGGGTCGCCGGTGGCGGCCAGCACGGCCCAGCACGCGGCGGCCACGTCGTCGGCCTGCGCGCCCTCCATCTCCGACTCCTCCAGGTGCGGCACGAGCGCGACGGCGACCGCACGTGCGGCGTCGTGGTCGCCCGTCGCGAGCAGGGCGCGGGCGCGGCCGGCGGTCGCCTCGAGCAGGGAGCCGGCGACGTCGAGCCGGGTGAACGCCTGCTCGGCGGCGACGAACTCGGCCAGCGCGTCCTGGGGACGGTCGAGCGCGAGGAGCACGCCGCCGCGCACGACCAGGGCGAACGCCTTCTCGCGCTCGGACGGTGCGCCCTGCGCCTCCTCGATGCCCTCGTCGACCAGGCGGAGGGCGTCGGCGAGGTCGCCGTCGAGGAGCTGGGCGAAACCCAGCATGGTGAGGGCGTTCGCCGCGAGCCCGCGGTGCCGCACCTGCCGCGCCAGGGGCAGCGCCTCGCCCGCGTGGCGGCGCAGGTCGTCCGTGCGTCCGAGCACGGCGTCGATCTCGGCGTGCACGGCCAGGTTGGTGGCGAGCGCCTCGGTGTCGCCGATCCGGCGGGTCAGGCCGACGGCCTGGTCGACCCACCCGAGCGCGGCGTCGAGCTCGCCCTGGCCGGCGGCGATGGTGCCGAGGTTGCCCAGCACGATCGCCTCGCGGTACCGGTGGCCGGACCGCTGGAACACCGGCCGCGCCAGCTCCAGCGCCGCGCGGGCGCTGGCGAACCGGCCCTGCTGGTAGTGCACAGTGGCCGTGCCGACCAGGGCGGTGCCCTCGCCCTCCAGGTCGCCGACCTCGGCGAACATCTCCCGCGCCCGGGTCACCAGCTCCAGCGCCGTCGCGTAGTCGCCCTCGTTGCCGGCCAGCATCGACAGGTAGCGCCAGGTCTCGGCCTCGGTGCCGCGCAGCCCGGCCCCCTGCGCGAGCCGCAGCGCGTCCTGCAGCTCGCCCTTCGCCGCGGCGCCGTCGCCCGACCAGGTCAGCGCCTTGCCGGCCCACAGGTGCCCCTGCGCCGCCTGCTCGTCCAGCCCGTGCTCCGCACCGAGCGAGGCGGCGGCACGCGCCCACCGGACGGCGTCGTCGTACCCGCTGGTGTCGAACGCGAACCTGGCCCGGGCCAGGTCGAGGCGCGCGCGGCGCGGCGGGTCCAGGCGCTCCAGCAGGTCACCGGCCAGCTCGAGGTCGGCGCGCTGCAGGTCGCGCTCGGCGAGGCGGTCGGCCACCAGCTCGCGCTCGGCGAGCAGGTCGAAGCGCAGGGCGGGGTCGTCGTGCGGGGCCACCTCGAGCCCGCGCCCGAGCAGCCGCAGCGCCTCCTCGCTGGCGTAGACCTGCGCGGCCCGTGCCCCGGCGCGCAGGTACCAGCGCGCCGCCTCCGGGTCGCCGGCCAGGTCGGCGTGCTGGGCGATCAGGGCGGCGTACTCGTCCACCCGGCCGTGGTGCTCGGTGACCTCGGCCAGCCAGTCGGCGGCCAGCGCGTGGTAGGTCCGCCGGTGCGAGCGGAGCATCCCCTCGTAGGCGACGTCGCGCAGGAGCGCGTGCTTGAACAGGTACTCCTGCGCGGAGTCGAACGCCGACACCGCCCTGCGCTGGACGATCTCGCGGCCCCGCAGCCGCTCCAGGGCACCGCGGACGGGCCCCTGCTCGCCTCCGTGCTGCGCCTGGACCGAGGATGCCCTCCCCTCGGCGAGGTGCGCGACGGCGTCGTCCCAGAACACCCGGCCGACCACCGAGGCCCGCTGCAGCACGGTGCGCTCGCCGGGCTCGAGGCTGTCCAGCCGCGACTGCAGCACGCCCTTGAGGGTCGAGGGCACGGCCACCTGCTCGATCCGCTCCGGCCGCACCCGCCAGCCGCCCTCGCGCGGCTCGACCACGCCGGCGTCGACCAGCCAGGTGACGAGCTCCTCGATGTAGAACGGGTTGCCCTCGGCGCCGCCGACGACGAGGTCGACCAGCCGCTGCGGGACCTCGTCGACGTGGTGGAGCAGCTGGTCGAGCAGCTGCCGGCTCTGCCGCCGCGACAGCGGCTGCAGCGGGACGCGGGCGTGGTGGCGCAGCCCCTCGCCCCAGTGCGGGCGCGACTCCAGCAGGGTCGGGCGCGCCGTGGCCACGACGAGCACGGGCGCGTCGCGCAGCACGGCGTCGGCGGCGTCGAGCCACAGCAGCGAGGCGTCGTCGGCCCAGTGCAGGTCCTCGAGCAGCACCACGACCGGCGCGGTGCGGCTGAGCTGCTCGAGGTAGCGGGCCAGCAGCTCGGCGGCCTCGTCGCGCAGCGCCTGCGGCTCCCGCGGGACCAGCGCCTCGGTGTCCGGCGCGCCCACCACCTCGAACCCCATCCACCGCGCCACGACGAGCGCGTCGCGCCGGGTGCGGTCGGACGCGCCGCCGGCCGCCGTCGCGAAACCCGCCTCCCAGCGCTCGAGCACCACGGCCGGCGGGTCGCTGGACGCGATGCCGAGGCGGGTGCCGAGCGCGTCGCGCAGCAGGGCGTGCGAACGGTCCTGCCCGGACGCGGACGCCCGTCCGCGGAACCACCACACCGGCTCCGGGCGCTCGCTCAGCCACGCGTCGAGCTCGGTCAGCAGCCGCGACTTGCCGACGCCCGCGTCCCCGACGACGGTCGTCACCCGCCAGGACGACTCCTCGACGACGTCGGCGAGGTGCTCCTGCAGCGCGAGCAGCTCGCTGTCGCGCCCGACGGTGCTGGTCTCGACGCCGCCGACCCCGGTCGCCCGCTCGAGCTCGAAGCCGCGCGGGCGCTCGGACAGCACCACGTAGCCGTCCACCGGCTCGTCGATGCCCTTGAGCCGCAGACCGGGCCGCGGCTCGAGGGCGAACAGCCCGCGCAGCTGGCGCCGGGTCTGCTCGCTGATCATCACCATGTCCGGCGGCGCCTCGCCCTGCAGGCGGCTGGCCCGGTTGACCGTCGGCCCGACCGCGACGAACTCGTGGCCGGCGCGCTCCCCGAGGGTGCTGACCACCACGTCGCCGGTGTCGAGGCCGACGCGCACGCGGACGCGCTCGCCGAACCGCCGCTCGACGTCGTCGGCGACCTCGCGGGTCGCGGCGACCATCGCCGAGGCGGCGCGGACGGCGTTCACGGCGTCGTCCTCGCGCACCAGGTGAAGACCGAAGACGGCCATGACGGCGTCGCCGATGAACTTCTCGACCACGCCGCCGTGCTCCTCGACCACCCGCTGCCAGCGCGCGAAGCAGGCGTTGACGACGTCGCGGGTGTCCTCGGCGTCGAGCCGCCGGGACAGGACGGTGAACCCGACCAGGTCGGCGAACAGGACGGTGACGAGCTTGCGCTGCTCGCCCACGCGGCCCGCCCGCAGCGCGGCCCGGCGCTCGAGCAGCGGCCCGACGGCGGTGGCGACGACGGCGTCGCCGAGCACGCCCCGCTGCGCCTCGAGGGCGGCGATCGCCGCCTCGACCTCCCCGAGGGTCCCGGGTGTCCCGGGGCTCCCGTCCGTCATGAGCGACACCGTAAGGCCCGCAACGGCGCTCGGTGTCTGCTTCGATGACGCTCATGCGGCTGGAGGCGACGGCGACGTCGATGTCCTGGATCCCGTCCGAGATCGTGACGGGTGCCCTCAAGGCGGGGTTCGAGACCGGGCTCACGCACTACGACCCGCCGCCGCCGGACCGGCTGGGGCCCGGCGACGTCGAGCGGATGCGCGACGCCGACCTGTTCCGGTTCGCCAACGTCCTGGACGGCTGGGCCGAGGTCGAGGACGGCGGGGTGACCGCCGCCGGCTACGGCGAGGGCTCCGGGCTGCGGATCGGCGTGACGCGGCTGCGCGTCGGCCGCCTCGGCGCCACCTTCCGCGCCGGCCGGCTGCCGACGGTGCGGCGGGAGCCGGAGGGTGTCGGCACCGCGGAGGTGCGCCTGGTCCAGACGGTCGGCGGCCGCACCGGCGCCCCGCTGCCGCGCCCGGTGCCCCACCGCCAGCTGGTCCAGTGGTCGGCGCCGGTGGTGTGGTCGACGCTCACGCTGGTGCTGCGGGCCGACGGCACCAGCGCGGTCGAGCTCACCGGTGCCAGCAGCTTCCCGCGGCACTGGGTCTACGGCACCGACGGCCGGCTGGTCGCCAAGACCGGCGTCACCGACCAGGCCGGCTGGGTGAAGGACTCCTTCGGCGCCCGGACACCGTGGGGCGAGCAGGACTCCGCCGCGCTGGTCGTCGAGGCCGAGAGCGACCTGGAGCGCCAGATGTCGCACGACATCATGCGCGGCGGGCGCCCCGAGGTGCGGCGGCTGCGCGCCGGCGAGGTGCTCACCCGGCAGGGCGAGCCGGGCGGCGAGCTGTACCTCGTGCTCGACGGCCTGCTCGAGGTCGCGGTCGACGGCACCGTGCTCGGCCAGGTCGGACCCGGGGCCGTGCTAGGGGAGCGGGCGCTGCTCGAGGCCGGCAGCCGCACCTCGACGCTGACCGCCGCCACCCGGGTGGCGGTCGCCGTGGCGTCCCGCGACGCGGTCGACCTGGACCGCCTGCGCGCGCTGTCGGAGGTGCACCGGCGCGAGGAGGGCTGAGACCGCCGCCTGGCGCGGGGACCGGGGTCTCGAGCAGCCGCTCGTGCGGGCGTGCTGGGTCGATCCCGCGGTGGGCCCGTCCGTCCGGGACACTGGGAGGGCCATGACGACGCCTCCCTCCCCGCCGCCGGTCCCCACGGCCGCGCCGCCGCTGCACCCCGCGGAGGTCGTGGTCGACCTGGCCGCCGTCCGGCACAACGTCGCGACCCTGCGCTCGGCCGCGGGCGGCGCCGAGGTGATGGCGGTGGTCAAGGCCGACGCCTACGGCCACGGGCTGGTGCCGTGCGCCCGGGCCGCCGTCGACGGCGGCGCGACCTGGCTGGGGGTCGCCCAGGCCGGCGAGGCGCTCGCCCTGCGCGAGGCCGGCGTCACCGTGCCGGTGCTTGCGTGGCTGTACGCACCCGGCGCCGACCTCGCGCCGCTCGTGCTGGCGGACGTGGACCTGTCGGTGAGCGCCCCGTGGGCGCTGGACCAGGTGGTCGACGCCGCTCGCCGGACCGGACGCCGGGCCCGGGTGCACCTCAAGGTCGACACCGGGCTGGCGCGGGGCGGCAGCACCGTGGCGGCCTGGGAGGGGCTCCTCGCCGCGGCCGCGGGCGCCGCGGCGGCGGGGGAGGTCGAGCTGGTCGGCGTGTGGTCGCACATGGCCAACGCCGACGACCCCACCCACCCGACCGTGCGCCGCCAGGTCGAGGTCTTCCACGAGGCGGTGGCGACCGCGGAGCGGCTCGGGGTGCGTCCGGCGCTGCGGCACCTGGCGAACTCGGCGGCCACCCTGACCTCGCCCGACACCCACCTCGACCTCGTCCGCCCCGGCCTGGCGGTGTACGGGTTGTCGCCCGTGCCCCAGCTCTCGACTCCCGCGCAGCTCGGGCTGCGGCCCGCGATGTCGCTGCGCGCTCGCCTCGCGCTGGTCAAGGACGTGCCTGCGGGACAGGGGGTCTCGTACGCCCACGCCTACACCACACCGGTGGCGACGACCCTCGGCCTGGTGCCGCTGGGGTACGCCGACGGCGTCCCGCGGCACGCGTCCGGCGCGGGCCCGGTGCAGGTCGGTGGTATCCGGACGTCGGTCGCCGGCCGGGTGTGCATGGACCAGTTCGTCGTCGACCTCGGACCCGGTGCCTCGCAGCGGGTCTCGGCAGGTGACGTCGCGGTGCTGTTCGGGGACGGCAGCGACGGCCCGACCGCACAGGACTGGGCCGACGCCGCTGGGACGATCAGCTACGAGGTCGTGACGCGCACCAGCGGGCGGTTGCCGCGCCGCTGGACCGGTTCTGAGAAGGTTGACGCGTGAGCCGCAAGACGTCGTTGGTGACCCTCGGGATCGGCCTGGCCGCCGCCGGTGTCGGTGCCGTGGCCGGTGTGGCCGCCGAGCGGCTGGCCGTCGGGCGCCCGGTGCTGCGCCGGCTGCCGCAGGACGAGGACGAGGTGCCGCTGGGCTCGCTGCGCGAGGTCCCGGTGGTCGTCACCAGCGACGACGGGACCCAGCTGCACGTCGAGGTCGACGAGCCGGACGAGCCGGACCCGTTCGGGCTCACGGTCGTGGTCAGCCACGGCTACGCGCTCAGCCTGGACTCCTGGCACTACCAGCGGCTGGCGCTGCAGGGCCGCGTGCGCACCGTCTGGTGGGACCAGCGCGGCCACGGCCGGTCCCAGCGCGGGCCGGTGGGCTCGGCGACGATCGACCAGGTGGGTGCCGACCTCGCGGCGGTGCTCGCCGCGACCGCGCCGACCGGGCCGCTGGTGCTCGTCGGCCACTCGATGGGCGGCATGACGGTGATGTCGCTGGCGGCGCGCGACCCCGAGCTGTTCCGTGACCGGGTGGTCGGCGTCGCCCTGGTCTCGACCAGCGCCGGCGGTCTGGCCGACGTCGACCTCGGGCTGCGCGGCTTCGGCACGGCGCTGCGCCGGTTCGCGCCCGGCGCCCTGCGCCTGCTCTCGCGGACGCCCGCCCTGGTGCAGCGCACCCGGCGGATCGGCAGCGACCTCGAGGAGGTCATCGTCAAGCGGTGGTCGTACGCCTCGCCGGTCAGCGAGGAGCTGCTCGACTTCACCGCCCGGATGATCGCCTCCACCCGGATCGAGGTCGTCTCCGACTTCCTGCCCGAGTTCAGCAACCACGACAAGCGCGAGGCGCTGGTGGCGCTGGCCGGCACCGAGGCGCTGGTGCTCACCGGCGACCACGACCTGATGATCCCGTGCGAGCACAGCGAGGTGATCGCGGCGGCCCTGCCCAAGGCCGACTTCGCCGTGGTCCGCGACGCCGGGCACCTGGTGATGCTCGAGCACCCCGAGGTCGTCACCCCGCACCTGGTGGCGCTGCTGCACCGGGTGCGCGAGGCGCTGGCGGCCGGCCAGGCGGCGCCGCCGCTGCGGGTGCGCCAGCCGCGCCGGGTGCGCCGGCCGCGCCGCACCAGGACCGCGAAGGCATGAGCGCCGGTTCCACCCGGGAGGTCTCCGACCCCGACGGCATGGGACTGCTCGGGGAGCGGGTCGCCGGTCTCCTGCGCGCGGGTGACCTGGTGCTGCTGACCGGCCCGCTCGGCGCCGGCAAGACCACCCTGGCCGCCGGGATCGGCCGGGGCCTGGGGGTCCGGGGGCGCGTCACCTCGCCGACCTTCGTCATCGCGCGCGAGCACCCGTCGCTGGCCGACGGCCCGCCGCTGGTGCACGTCGACGCCTACCGCCTCGGCGGGGTGGAGGAGGTCGAGGGGCTGGACCTCGAGGCCTCGCTCGACGACGCGGTCACCCTCGTGGAGTGGGGGACCGGGCTGGTCGAGGACCTCACCACCGACCGGCTCGAGGTGCTCATCTCCCGCCCCGAGGGCGTGGGGGACGACGACGAGCTGGACGCGCCGGCTCCGCGCACCGTGCGCCTGACCGGCTTCGGGACGCGTTGGGACGGGGTCGATCTCGCCGCGGCGCTCGACGCCTCGACCTGAGCGGCACCTCGGCCTGGTCCCGCGCTCCAGCTAGGTGTACCCGGCCGGGACGTTGGTGCAGCTAGGGCGGCAGCTCCTGGGGCGGCACCGGCCCGTCGTAGGCCAGGCGTCTCCAGCGCGTGCCGGTGCGTCGCGCGGCGTCGGCTGCGTCGTGGAAGGTGTTGCGGCGCAGGGCGCCGGTGGGGTCGAGCCGGTCGGGCGGGCGGAACCAGGGCAGGCCGTCGCGCACGAGCATGTGCCAGCCGGCACCGGGTTCCTCGAGCTGTGAGTGGATCTGGGTGTGGTGGCGGTGGCAGAGCAGGGCGAGGTTGTCGATCGTGGTGGGTCCGCCGCGGGACCACCAGACGACGTGGTGGGCCTCGCACAGGTTCGGTGGGGTGGTGCAGCCGGGCCAGGCGCAGCCGCGGTCGCGGGCTGCGAGGGCGTGCTGCTGGGCTGCGGTGGCGAGCCGGCCGATGGTGTCGGTCGCCAGAATCCTGCCGTCGGGGGCCAGGACGACCCGATCGACGATCGCGTCGCAGGTCAGTCGCACCAGGGTGCCGTGCTCGACCAGGGTGCCGTCGGTGGTGACCGAGGCGCCGGCGTCAGCGGCACCGGACAGCTGTTCGGGGGTCGTGATCACCACGACCCGCGGCACCGACCGCACCGCGCGTTGACGCGGTACCCGTCCACCATCAAGGGCCTGCTCGCTGCACTCGCCGGGCTCGCTGGGCTCGCCGCCCTCGGCGGCCTCGGCGACTTCTGCCGGTGCCGCGGGCTGCGGGCGCTCGGTGGGCTCACCCGCATCGGTGGGTGCCCGTTCGGGCGTCGGCGCGAGCCCGGCGTTCTCGGCGGCCAGGGTGCTCATCCGGGCCAGGGCGTCGGCTTGGCGTTCGCCGCGGGTCCGCACGTCGTCACCAGCCACCCCACCAACACCTTCACCGGTGCCGCCAGCGGCGCGGTCCTGCTCGACCAGGTGGTGCAACGTGGCGACGAACCCGAGCCCGGCGGCGGGGTCGAGCTGGCCACGGACCAGGACCATCCCGGTCGAGTCAGTGGTCACCGCCAGGTGCCGCCGCTCGTAGGCGTGCTCGTCGTAGCGGTCCAACCGGTCCGGCACCAGCGTGGACAGCAGGTGGTCGGCCAGCCTGGTCGCGGTCCCGGGGTCCCACACCCGGGCGTGGGCGGTCAGGACCTGGTCGACCTCGGCGCGGCGCTCGCGCACGACCTTGCGGGGCAGGTGCGCCAGGCACCGGCGGGCCACGTCCACGTGCTCCCGCGTCGTCTGCCCGGCCTCCCACGCCGTGCCGAGCGCGCGCAGGTCACCGGTGTCGGGGCAGGTGGCCTTGGCGTTCGCCACGTCGGCCGCGGCCCGCCCCGGCAGCGCCCGGCACCTGGACCTCAGCAGGTTCACCGTCCGGGCACCCCGCTGCCCGCGGGCGTCGGGGGTCTCCCGGGACACGTGCTCGCGGACCAGCCGCGCCTTGGCCGCCTCGAGCCGGCCGATCTGTGTCGTGACGTCGACGACCAGGTCACCCAGCTCGCCGTCGGTCACCGACCACGTCGAGCCGTCCAGCAGGTCGTCGACGCCCGCGCGGACCGTGATCAGGCCGCGACGCAGCGGGTGCCCTGACCCGTCGTCGACCACCTCCGCCGCCATACCCCGACACTACGGGGCACCACCGACAACCGCTGCGCCGCAACAGATCTGTGGACAACCACCTCAGACATCGAGCCCTGTGGACACGCTCCGTACCGCGCTCCGTGCGGCACGGTCCGTCCCCACCTCCAGCGCGATCGCGGTCGGGGCCGGACGTCCTGCCGTCCTCGCTGGCTAGGCTCGTCCGGTGCTGCTCCTCGCCCTCGACACCTCCGCCGCCGTGACGGCCGCGGTGCACGACGGCACCCGGGTGCTGGCCGGGGAGTCGGTGCACGACCCGCGCCACCACGCCGAGCTGCTCGTCCCGATGGTCGACCGCGTGCTCGTCGCGGCCGGTGCCCACCGCTCCGACCTCACCGACGTGGTGGCCGGCCGCGGGCCAGGTCCGTTCACCGGGCTGCGGGTCGGCCTGGTCACGGCGCGCACGCTCGGCCTGGCCCTCGGCGTCCCGGTGCACGGGGTGGGGAGCCTGGACGCGCTGGGGCAGCAGGTGGTCGACGCGGGCGGCGCCGACCCCGGAGAGACCTTCGTCGTCGCGACCGACGCCCGCCGCCGCGAGGTCTACTGGGCCCGGTACGAGCACCGCGACGGCGTCGCGCACCCGCTCGACGAGCCGCGCGTCGACCGGCCGCACGACGTGCCGCTCGACGGCCTGCGGGTGCACGGGCGCGGCGCCGTCCTGCACGCCGACGCGCTCGGGAGCCCGGTCGACGGCCCCCTCGACCCCGACGCCCGGGCGCTGGCCGCGGTCGCCGCGCGGCGGCTCGCGGCCGGCGACGACCTGTCGTCCACCGCGCCGCTCTACCTGCGCCGCCCGGACGCCACCCCGCCGGGCGCGGGCAAGAGCGTCCTCGGACGGTGAGCACGCAGGGCGTCACGCTGCGGGCGATGCGCTGGTGGGACGTCCCCGTGGTGCACGCGCTCGAGGCGCGGCTGTTCGACCCCGACCAGTGGTCGCCCGAGGTGTTCTGGTCCGAGCTCGCCGCCGGACGCAGCTACGTCGTCGCCGAGCTCGACGGACGCGTGGTGGGCTACGCGGGCCTCGCGGTGGCCGGCAGCGACGCCGACGTCCAGACGGTGGCCGTGTCCCCGGACGCCCAGGGGCGGGGCCTCGGCCGCCTTCTCCTGGACGCCCTGGTCGCCGAGGCCGCCCGGCACGGAGCGACGAGCGTCCTGCTCGAGGTTCGCGCCGACAACCCGGCCGCTATCGCGCTGTACGAGCGGACCGGCTTCGAGCGGATCGCGGTGCGCCGCAGGTACTACCAGCCGGGCGACATCGACGCCCACGTGATGCGGCTGCGCCCCGTCCCGGCGCCCGGTGACGACCCCTCGTAGGGTGCTGGCATGAGCGACGCGCCCCTCGTGCTCGGGATCGAGACCTCGTGCGACGAGACCGGTGTCGGCCTCGTCCGCGGCGGCGAGCTGCTCGTCGACACGGTCGCGAGCAGCGTCGAGGAGCACGCGCGGTTCGGCGGCGTCGTGCCCGAGGTCGCGAGCCGGGCGCACCTGGAGGCGATGGTCCCCACGGTCGAGCGCGCGTGCGCCGACGCCGGCGTGCGGCTCTCCGACGTCGACGCGATCGCGGTCACCAGCGGTCCCGGGCTGGCCGGCGCGCTGCTGGTGGGCGTGGCCGCGGCGAAGGCGCTGGCCTACGGGCTCGGCCGCCCGCTGTACGGCGTGAACCACCTGGCCGCGCACGTGGCGGTCGACGTGCTCGAGCACGGCCCGCTGCCCGAGCCGGCGATGGCGCTGCTCGTCTCCGGCGGCCACTCCTCGCTGCTGCTCGTGCCCGACGTCACCCACGACGTGCGGCCGCTCGGCTCGACCATCGACGACGCCGCGGGCGAGGCCTTCGACAAGGTGGCCCGCCTGCTCGGCCTGCCCTTCCCGGGCGGGCCGCACGTCGACCGGATGGCGCGCGAGGGCGACCGCGACGCGATCGCGTTCCCCCGGGGCCTCTCCTCGCCGCGGGACATGGAGCGGCACCGCTACGACGTGTCCTTCTCCGGGCTGAAGACGGCGGTCGCGCGGTGGGTCGAGCAGCGCCGCGCCGACGGCCAGGACGTCCCGGTGGCCGACGTCGCGGCGTCGTTCCAGGAGGCCGTCGTCGACGTCCTCACCCGCAAGGCCGTGCTCGCCTGCCGCGAGAACGAGGTCGGGACGCTGCTCGTCGGCGGCGGCGTGGCGGCGAACTCGCGGCTTCGCGCCATGGCCGAGGAGCGTTGCGCCGCAGCTGGTATCACGCTCCGGGTCCCGCGCCCCGGGCTGTGCACCGACAACGGCGCGATGGTCGCCGCGCTCGGCGCGCAGATGGTGGCCAAGGGCCTCACCCCCTCCGCGCTGGACCTGCCGGCCGACTCGTCCATGCCGGTCGAGCTGGTGCAGGCGTGAGGGCTGCGGGTCTGCTGGTCGCCGCCGCCCTCTCGGCCACCCTCGTCGCCTGCTCGCCCGGCGCGCCCGCGCCGTCCGGGTCCTCGGACGCCCCGGCGTCGTCCGAGCCGTCGACGTCGAGCGCGCCGTCCGCCACCCCGACCCCCGAGCCGCTCGCGTGGGGACCCACCGAGGACGAGCTGGCGCAGGCCCGCGAGCTGGTCGCCGGCTGGACGCCCGAGCAGCTCGCCGGTGGCGTCCTGGTCCCCCGCTACGACGGCACCGACCCCGCCACGCCGGCCGACCTCGTCCGCGAGCTGCACCTGGCCGGCGTGATCGTCATGGGCGACAACGTCGACGACGCCGAGCAGGTCTCCGCCACCGCCGCGGCGGTGCAGCAGGCCGCCGCCGCCGACGGCCGCACCTGGCCCGCCGTGGTCGCGGTCGACCAGGAGGGCGGCGTCGTCGCGCGCCTGAAGAGCCCGGTCGCCACCGACTTCCCGACCTTCATGTCCGCCGGCGCCGCCGTGCTGGGCGCGAGGGCCCGCGGCGACGAGGCGTCCGGGGCGGGCGTCGTCACGACCGCGGCCTCCGCCACCGGCCTGCAGCTGCGCGGCCTCGGCTTCACCTGGGTGTTCGCCCCGGACGCCGACGTGACCGCCGGCCCGCAGGACCCGACGATCGGCTCCCGCTCGCCGTCCGACGACCCGGCCGTGGTCTCCGCCGCGGTCACCGCCGCCGTGCAGGGCTACGACGCCGCGGGCGTGGTGTCGGTCGCCAAGCACTACCCGGGCCACGGCTCGGTGCCGGCCGACAGCCACGAGACCCTCCCGGTGCAGCCCGCCATCCTGGACGAGCTCAGGGCCCGCGACCTGGTGCCCTTCGGCGCGGCCGCCGAGGCAGGTGTGCCCGCGGTGATGATGAGCCACATCGCGGCGGACGCCTTCGACGCCGGCATCCCCGCCTCGCTGTCTCCGAAGGCCTACGCCTCGCTGCGTGCCGACGCCGGCTTCGACGGCCTGGCCGTCACCGACGCGCAGGACATGGGGGCGATCACCACGGAGTACGGCAGCGGCGGCGCGGCCGTCACCGCGCTGCAGGCCGGCGCCGACGTCCTGCTGATGCCGCTCGACCTGCGGGTCGCCCACCAGGCCGTCGTCACCGCGCTCGGCGACGGCACGCTGCCGCGCGAGCGGGCCGAGGACGCCGCGGCCAAGGTCGTCGCCGTCCAGACCTGGCAGGCCCGCACCGCCGCAGAGGTGCCCGTCCCCGCAGACGCCGCCGCCGGAGCCGACGCCGCCTCCCGGGCGCTGTCGGCGGCGGCCGTCACGGTGGTCGACGGCGCGTGCTCCGGTCCCTACGCCCCGGACGGGTTCACGGTCGCGGGCGGCACGGACGCCGACCGCGCCGCCCTCCAGCGGGCCGCCGAGCGGGCCGGCGTGCGCACCGGCGGCGGGCCGACCGTGCGCCTGCTCGGCGGGTCCTCCGGCGGCAGCGGTGACGTGGTCGTCTCGCTCGACGTCCCGTACGTGCTCGAGGGGTCGCGCGGCTCCACCGCCACCCTGGCCCTGTTCGGGCGCAGCGCCGGGGCGTTCGACGCGCTGGTCGCGGTGCTCACCGGCACCGCCGCGCCTCAGGGGGCGCTGCCGGTCTCCATCGGGCGGACCATCAGCACCGACTGCTGACCGGCGACCCGGGTCAGCACCACGGTGGCCTCCTGGCTGCCGGTGAGCCGCAGCTGGCGGCGCAGCTGCGCCGGCTCGACCGCCGTCCCGCGCTTCTTGATCGTCAGGCGCCCGACGTCGCGGTCGCGCAGGTAGGTGCGCAGCCGCTTGAGCCCGAACGGCATCACGTCGAGCACCTGGTAGCTGCGCGCCAGCGGGCCGGTGACGGGGGAGTCCGAGGTGACGTAGGCGATGGTGCGGTCGACCAGGCGGCCCTGGACCGCCTGCGCCACCAGCCCGACGAGCCCGGCGCGGATCACGGCGCCGTCCGGCTCGTGCAGGTAGGCGCCGACCGGACCCACCTCCGGCGCGGCCTCGGTGCCGGTGCCGTCGACCACCACGGAGGAGGCCCCGGCCTCCCCGGTGGTCATCACCACCGCCGAGCGGCGCACGTGCTCGCGGGCCACCAGCCCGAACCACAGCCCCGCCTCGACCACGTCGCCGTCGACCGACACCCACTGCACCTCGGCGCCGTCCGGCACCAGGTCGTGCGCGATGCCGGGCGCGACCTTGGCCCCGACCGCCGGCAGCCGGCCGGCGAGGTCGACGACGAACGACAGCGGCGGGCTCGCCCGCCGCGGGTCGAGCACCCGGGCACCGGACGCGGTGCGGCGCGCCGGGTCGAGGAACGCGCCGCCGACGCCGGTGAGGTCGGTGGTGGTGGCGTCCTCGTGCCGCACCTGCGTGCCCTCGAAGTGGCGCAGGTTCACGGTGGCCACCGCCGCGGTCACCTCGTCGCGCTCGACGGCCACGACCTCGCGGTCGAGCCCGGCCAGCGCCATCGCGTCCCCGCCGATGCCGCAGCCCAGGTCGGCCACCCGCTCCACGCCGGCGGCGGCGAACCGCTGGGCGTGCCGCGCGGCCACCTCGAGCCGGGTGGCCTGCTCCAGGCCGTCGACGGTGAACAGCATCCGGGCCGCGAACGGGCCGAACTTGGCCCGGGCGCGCTCGCGCAGCCGCGACTGCGTCAGCGCCGCGGCGACCAGCGCGGGGTCGAGCCCGCCCTCGCGCAGCCGCTCGCTCAGCGCGGGTACCGCCGCCTCGTCGTACGGTGGGAGGGCGTCGAGCAGCCGCCACCCCTGCGGGGTCATCAGCGCGGCCAGGCCCTCGGGGTCCACCCCCCGATCCAACCAGCCGCCGGGCCGCTGGCACTCGGGCTGGGCGAGTGCTAGTTTTCCCCTGGCACTCTCCTCGTGAGGGTGCCAACGCCCCGAGGCGACCGGCACCCGCGACGACGGCCGCCACCGGGCACCCCTGTCCTAGTGAGAACACTGCGATCTGCGAAGGGGAGGTCCGCCCGTGTCGGTCTCCATCAAGCCGCTCGAGGACCGGATCGTCGTCAAGGCCGTCGAGGCCGAGCAGACGACCGCATCCGGCCTGGTCATCCCGGACACCGCGAAGGAGAAGCCCCAGGAGGGCGAGGTCCTCGCCGTGGGCCCGGGCCGCATCGACGACAACGGCAACCGCGTGCCGCTCGACGTCGCTGTCGGCGACAAGGTCATCTACAGCAAGTACGGCGGCACCGAGGTCAAGTACGGCGGCGAGGAGCTGCTGATCCTGTCGGCCCGCGACGTCCTGGCGATCGTTCAGGCCTGACCGGCCGCAGCACGACCCGCACCACCTGACGCGCCCCGGACGTCCTGCCGCCAGACGGCCGGGCACCGGGGCGTCGTCGCACCCGCACGACCCCTGCACCGCCGTGCACGACCCCTGCACGACCCCCGCACGACCACTGACACCGGAAGGCAACGAACCCACATGGCCAAGACCCTGGAGTTCGACGACAACGCCCGCCGCGCGCTCGAGCGCGGCGTGGACGCGCTCGCGAACGCGGTCAAGGTGACGCTGGGCCCGAAGGGCCGCAACGTCGTCATCGACAAGAAGTGGGGCGCCCCCACCATCACCAACGACGGCGTGACCATCGCCCGTGAGGTGGAGCTGGACGACCCGTACGAGAACCTCGGCGCCCAGCTGGCCAAGGAGGTCGCCACCAAGACCAACGACGTCGCGGGCGACGGCACCACCACCGCCACCGTGCTCGCCCAGGCGCTGGTGCACGAGGGCCTGCGCAACGTCGCGGCCGGCGCCTCGCCGACCGGGCTGAACCGGGGCATCCGCGCGGCCGTCGAGGCCATCTCCGACGCGCTGCTCGAGACCGCCCGCGAGGTCGACGGCAAGGACGACATCGCCCACGTCGCCTCCATCTCCTCCCAGGACCGCGTCATCGGCGAGCTCATCGCCGACGCCTTCGACAAGGTCGGCAAGGACGGCGTCATCACCGTCGAGGAGTCCTCGACCACCGCGATGGAGCTCGACTTCACCGAGGGCCTGCAGTTCGACAAGGGCTACCTGTCGCCGTACTTCGTCACCGACGCGGAGCGGATGGAGGCCGTCCTGGAGGACGCCTACGTCCTGATCCACCAGGGCAAGATCTCCTCGGTGCAGGACCTCCTGCCGCTGCTGGAGAAGGTCCTGCAGGCGTCCAAGCCGCTGTTCATCGTGGCCGAGGACGTCGAGGGCGAGGCGCTGTCGACCCTGGTCGTCAACAAGATCCGCGGCACCTTCACCGCCGCCGCCGTCAAGGCGCCCGGCTTCGGCGACCGCCGCAAGGCGATGCTCGAGGACATGGCCGTCCTCACCGGGGCCCAGGTCGTCACCCCCGACGTCGGCCTCAAGCTGGACCAGGTCGGCCTGGAGGTGCTCGGCACCGCCCGCCGCATCGTCGTCACCAAGGACGACACCACGATCGTGGACGGCAACGGCGACCGCGAGGCCGTCGAGGCGCGGATGGCCCAGCTCAAGGCCGAGATCGAGCGCACCGACTCGGACTGGGACCGCGAGAAGCTGCAGGAGCGGCTGGCCAAGATGGCCGGCGGCGTCTGCGTGATCAAGGTCGGCGCGGCCACCGAGGTCGAGCTCAAGGAGAAGAAGCACCGGATCGAGGACGCCGTCTCGGCGACCCGCGCCGCCATCGAGGAGGGCATCGTCGCCGGCGGCGGCACCGCCCTGGTGCAGGCCGCCTCGGTCCTGTCCGACCTGGGGCTCGAGGGCGACGAGGCCACCGGTGCCTCGATCGTCTACAAGAGCGTCGTCGAGCCGCTGCGGTGGATCGCCGAGAACGCGGGCCTGCAGGGCTACGTCGTGGTGGAGAAGGTGCGCGGCCTGGAGGCCGGTCACGGCCTCAACGCGGCCACCGGCGAGTACGTCGACCTGCTCGCGGCCGGCGTCATCGACCCGGTCAAGGTCACCCGTTCGGCCCTGCGCAACGCGGCGTCGATCGCCTCCATGGTGCTGACCACCGACACCCTGGTGGTCGAGAAGAAGCAGGACGAGCCGGAGTCGGCCGGGGCCGGTCACGGCCACGGGCACGGCCACTGACCGTCCCGCACCTACGGCGAAGGGCCGGCACCCTGGCGGGGTGCCGGCCCTTCGTGGTCGGATGGGGTGCTCGGCGATGGCTGGACCGAGCTGCTCCGTCGTGCCGGTGGATCGGGTCGTGCGGGTCGTTCTGGTCGTGCTGTCGATCGGGGGTGCTGCGGTGCGGTCAGACCGCCTCGGGCAGCGCCGGCGGCGTGGCGCCGGCCAGGATCGCCTCGCGGTCGTCCTCGGTGAGGCCGCCCCAGACGCCGTACGGCTCGCGGACGGCGAGCGCGTGCTCCCGGCACTGCTTGATCACCGGGCAGGTGCCGCACACGGCCAGGGCGGCCGCGTCGCGGTTGCGGCGGCGCGGTCCGCGCTCGCCCTCGGGGTGGAAGAACTGCTCGTCACCGTAGTTGCGGCACGCACCCTGGTACTGCCACTCCCACAGGTCGGCAACCGGTCCGGGCAGTCGTGAGATCTCAGCCATCATCACTCTCTTCTCAGTTCGGGTCCGACGGGTGACGCCCCGCACGTGGTCTCGACGGGGCCGTCAGGTCAGCGGTCCATTCCTGGCGGAACGGACACCGGCAACGTACAACCGTTTCAGAAGTTGTTCAAGGGTGGGTCGTGAACTTGTTCAGATGGGTCTGGAAGTTGTTCACTGTGCTGCGGGTCGGCTGGCGCGCGGCATCGCCGCAGCGCAGACTGGCCCCGTGAGGAGGGGCTCGTGAGGCGTCCGGGAGAGCGACTGGTCGATCCGGTCTCCCATGACGACGGGCAATCCCTGATGCCGACACTGAAGGTCGCAGCCGTGGCACGCCGCTTGGGCGTCGCTCCGGCGACCCTGCGCACGTGGTCGCGGCGCTACGGCCTCGGCCCCTCGGCGCACGTGGCCGGCTCGCACCGCCAGTACACCTCCGGCGACGTCATGCGCCTGGTCGTGATGCGGCGGCTCACCCTCGAGGGCGTCGCCCCCGCCGACGCCGCGCGGGTCGCCCTGGACACCCCGGTCGACGAGAGCTCCGACACCGGCTCCGGCATCGCCGCGCTCGCCGGGCTGCCGTCGATGAACGGCGGCCCGACCACCCCGCTGCACGACGTCGTGCACCAGCTGTCCGCCGCCGCGACGCGCCTGGACAGCTCCACCTGCGCCGACCTGGTGCGCGAGGCGATCGCCGCCAACGGCGTCGTCCCGGCCTGGACCCAGGTGCTCCAGCCGGTGCTGGCCGACGCCGGCCGCCGCTACGCCGCCACCGGCGCCGGGATCGACGTCGAGCACCTGCTCAGCACGGTGGTGCTCGGCGAGCTCGTGCGCGCCACGCCCCTGGTGCCCGGCGAGCCGCCCGCGCTGCTCGCGTGCGCGCCGCACGAGGACCACTGGCTTCCGCTGCACGCGCTGTCCGCCGCCCTGGGCGAGATCGGGGTCGGCGCCCGCGTGCTCGGCCAGGCCATCCCCGCCCGCGCCCTGGCCGAGGCGGTGCGGCGCACCTCCCCGCAGGTGGTGGTCGTGCTCGCGCTGCGCCCCCCGCAGGAGGACCCGTTCCCGCTGCTGCGGGAGGCGTCCCCGCGCTCGTGCCTGTTCGCCGCCGGCCCGGGCTGGGGCCACGGCCGTCCGGACGTCGGCCTGCTGGTGTCGCTGCCCGACGCCGTGGCCGAGGTCAGCCGGCAGCTCGCCGACCAGCAGCGCTGAGCGTGCCGCCCACCGGTGGGCCCGTCGTGGTGCCACCCTGGTCCCACCCCGGTGCCCACCCGGGCGCCACCCGGCGCCGTCCGTGGTCGGAGAGTGAGGGAACCGGCGTGGAACGTCCCGTCCCGATACTCAGGTCGGGCCGTCCGGGTGCCGATGGGACACCCAGGCGGAAAGTCTCACCTGTTCCGCCCACGTGAACGACGCCCCCGCTCACCCGTGCGGGGGCCGGCCCGGTCGAGGATGGTGACATGTCCACGGTGCTCGTCTGCGACGACTCCGGCACGGTCCGCGAGTCGCTGAAGCGCGCGATCTCGCCCGTCCCGGGGGTGACGCGCGTCATCACCGCCAGCAGCGGCGAGGAGTGCCTGGCCCGCTGGCCGGTCGAGCGCCCCTCGGTGGTCCTGATGGACGTGCGCATGCCCGGTCTCGGCGGCGTGGAGAGCACCCGCCAGCTGGTCGAGCGCCACCCCGAGGCGAACGTGATCATGCTGCTCGGCCCGGAGGACGGCGACGGCGTGACCCGTGCCGTCAGCGGCGGTGCCCGCGGCTTCGTGGCCAAGGACGCCGCCCGCGAGGAGCTGTCCGCCGCGGTGCTGCACGTCATCACCGAGGGCCGCCGCCAGCAGGGCCCGGTGCCCGCCGGCACCGTCCCGGCCACCAAGGCGCCCGAGCTGACCGAGCGCGAGGTGCAGGTGCTCACCGGCATGTCCCGCGGCCGCAGCAACGCCGAGATCGGCCGCGAGCTGTTCCTGTCCGAGGACACCGTCAAGACCCACGCCCGCCGGCTGTTCCGCAAGCTCGGCGCCGCCGACCGCGCCCAGGCCGTCGCGCTCGGCTACCGGGCGGGCCTGGTCCGCTAGCACCCGCCGCCACCACCACCCGCCAGCAGGCCGCCCGCACCGGTCACCGGCAGCCCCAGGGGCCACGCAGCGCGAGGTGGGTCGCCCGTCCGCCCACCCGTCCGGCCGCCCGCTCCGGTCGACAACAACGCCCTGCAGTCGTCACCATGTCGGATCGGCCGGGGGGTCGAGCAGTCCGTCCCCCGGCTCGGCACCGGCGAGAGGGAGCTCCCACGTGGCCTTCGGCATCTCGGAGGGGCCCGGCGTAACGCCGTCGGGTCCTGACGCGATGGCACCCGAGGGGGCGAGCGCGCTGCACCGGGCGGCGGTCCGTGCCCTGACCGGTGACCCGCAGGCGGTGGACGAGCTGCTGCGGTCCGTCCGGTCCCTGGTGTTCCGATACTGCCGGGCGCGACTGGGGTCGCTGCCGGGAGCAGAGCAGGCCGCGGAGGACGCGGCGCAGGAGGTGTGCCTCACCGTGCTGGGCGCCCTCCCCACGTACCAGGAGACCGGACGCCCGTTCGAGGCGTTCGTCTACACGATCGCCTCGCGCCGGGTCGCCGACGTCATGCGCGCCGCCTACCGCGGCCCGGTCAGCGTGGACGAGGTCCCCGACGACGTCGACGCCGGCCTCACCCCGGAGGCCGCCGTGCTCCGGCTGGCCGACGCCGACCGCGCCCGCGAGCTGCTCTCGCGGCTGCCGGACCAGCAGCGCGAGCTGCTGACCCTGCGCGTCGCGGTCGGACTGTCGGCCGAGGAGGTCGGCCTGGCGATGGGGATGACGCCGGGCGCCGTCCGGGTGGCCCAGCACCGCGCGCTGCGGCGGCTGCGCGAGATCGCGGGGGAGGCGTCGTGACCGACCTCGGCCCCGTCCTGCGCGACGACCTGCTGCTCGACCGGCTCTCCCTCGGCGAGACCTCCGACGACGACGCAGCCGTCGAGGAGCTGCTGCTCGCCCTGCGCGCGGACGCCCTGCTGGCCGTCGAGGACGACGAGTGGGACGACGAGCGTCCTGTCGCCCCCGTCGTCCTCGGCGAGGTCGTGGCCACCGGTGCCGTGGCCGCCCTGCCGTCGCCGCGCAGCGGCGGCCCGGCGCGCGGGACTGCCGCGGCCCCTGCGCGCACCGCCCCCCGGGTGGTGCACGTCCGCAGCACCCTGGCCGGGAGCCTGGTCGCCGCCGCCGTCCTCGCCGGCACCAGCGGCGTGGCCGCGGCCGTCACCGGCGACCCCTTCGCGGGGCTCAGCGGCGTGCGCGACGCCGTCGTGGCCGCCGCCGGGCCCGCCGGCGGCACCCCGCTGCTGCTCTCCTCTGCGGGCGCCGAGGCGCGCCGGCAGGTGCAGGAGGTGGCCGAGCTGGTCGCCGACGGCAAGGTGGCCGAGGCGGCTGCCCTGCTGGACACGATCGTGGACTCGCTCGGCGACCTCGGCCGCGGCGAGGAGGCGTTCCTGCTGGGCGAGATCCAGGCCGCAGCACCCGACCTGGCCGAGGAGGCCGGGATCGACGCGAGCGGGGAGAGCACCCGCGGCCCGACCGACCTGCCCGGCGTGGTCGAGGGGACACCGGCCTCGCCCGGCTCCGGCGCCACCGAGCCCGGTGCCGGCCAGCCCGACGAGCCGGTGCCCACCGGCCAGCCGTCCAAGCCGCCGAAGACGTCCAAGCCCCCGAAGACGACCCCGCTGCCGGCGACCTCGGCCCCGGTGGAGCCGTCCACCGGCAGCGGCTCGCCGTCGGTGCCGCCGTCGACGGCGCCCCCCACCAGCGCCCCGGGCAGCGCGACCACCCCGCCGCCGGCCACGCCCAGCCGCGGCCCCGCCGTCCCGCCGCCGTCCGGCGGTCCCGGCCGCGGCACGGGTTCGCCGTCCGACCCGGGCAGGCCCACGACCAAGGCCCCCAAGCCCCCGAAGACGACCGACGCCGCCGCGGCGCCGGTCGCCGACCCGGCGGTGGAGCCGGCGGTCGAGACGGCGGTGCAGCCGCCGGCGCAGCCGTCGGGGAGCGCCTCCACCCCCGGTTAGCATGGCTGGGTGACGGAGACCCCCCACGACCCGTTCGGCTTCGTCGGCCTGACCTTCGACGACGTGCTGCTCCTGCCCGGGGCCAGCGACGTGAACCCCGCCCTCGCGAACACCGCCACCCGCGCCTCGCGCCGGGTCGAGCTCAACGTCCCGCTGCTGTCCAGCGCGATGGACACCGTCACCGAGTCGCGGATGGCGATCGCGATGGCGCGCCAGGGCGGTCTCGGGGTGCTGCACCGCAACCTGTCGATCGAGGACCAGGCGCACCAGGTCGACGTGGTGAAGCGGTCCGAGGCCGGCATGGTCTCCGACCCCGTCACCACCACGCCGGACGCCACCCTGGCCGAGGTCGACGCCCTGTGCGGGCAGTACCGCATCTCCGGCCTGCCGGTGGTCGACGCCGACGGCGTGCTCGTCGGCATCGTCACCAACCGCGACCTGCGCTGGGAGAGCGACCTCAGCCGTCACGTCGGCGAGGTGATGACGCGGATGCCGCTGGTCACCGCCCCCGTCGGCGTCGACTCCGACGAGGCGATGCGGCTGCTGCGCGAGCACAAGATCGAGAAGCTCCCCCTGGTCGACGACCGCGGCCGGCTGCAGGGCCTGATCACCGTCAAGGACTTCACCAAGAGCGAGCAGTACCCGCTGGCCACCAAGGACCCCGCCGGGCGGCTGCGCGTCGGCGCCGCGATCGGCTTCTTCGACGACGGCTGGAAGCGCGCGATGGCGCTGGTCGACGCCGGCGTGGACGTGCTGGTCGTCGACACCGCCAACGGCGAGTCGCGCGGCGTCGTCGACATGATCCGCCGGCTCAAGGCCGACCCGGCCGCCCGCGAGGTCGACGTCGTCGGCGGCAACGTGGCCACCCGCGCCGGCGCGCAGGCGCTGGTCGACGCCGGCGCCGACGGCGTCAAGGTCGGCGTCGGGCCCGGCTCGATCTGCACCACCCGCGTCGTCGCCGGCGTCGGGGTCCCGCAGGTCACCGCCATCCACGAGGCCGCGCAGGCCTGCCGGGAGGCCGGCGTGCCGGTCATCGGCGACGGCGGCCTGCAGTACTCCGGCGACATCGCCAAGGCGCTGGTCGCCGGCGCCGACTCGGTGATGCTCGGCTCGCTGCTCGCCGGCTGCGACGAGAGCCCGGGCGACCTGGTCTTCATCAACGGCAAGCAGTTCAAGTCCTACCGGGGCATGGGCTCGCTCGGCGCCGCGCAGTCGCGCGGCCGGGCGCAGTCGTACTCCAAGGACCGCTACTTCCAGGGCGGCGTCACCGACGACGCGTTCATCGCCGAGGGCATCGAGGGCCAGGTGCCCTACCGCGGGCCGCTGCGCGCCGTGGCGCACCAGCTCGTCGGCGGCCTGCGCCAGTCGATGATGTACGTGGGTGCGGACACCGTCCCGGAGCTGAAGAGCCGCGGGAAGTTCGTCCGGATCACCTCGGCCGGGCTGAAGGAGTCGCACCCCCACGACATCCAGATGACCGTCGAGGCCCCCAACTACACCGCCCGATAGCCTCGCCCCGTGACGGAGATCGAGATCGGCCGGGGCAAGCGAGGCCGACGGGCCTACTCCTTCGACGACGTCGCGATCGTGCCCAGCCGGCGCACGCGCGACCCCGAGGACGTCTCGGTCACCTGGCAGATCGACGCCTACCACTTCGAGCTGCCGGTCGTGGCGGCCCCGATGGACTCGGTGATGTCGCCGGCCACCGCGATCGCGCTCGGGCGCCTCGGCGGCCTCGGCGTGCTCGACCTCGAGGGCCTGTGGACGCGGTACGAGGACCCCGAGCCGCTGCTGGCGGAGATCGCCGCCCTCGACGCCCCGGGCGCGACCCGCCGGATGCAGGAGCTGTACGCCGCCGAGATCGTCCCCGAGCTGATCGTCGAGCGGCTGCGCGAGGTGCGCGAGGCCGGCGTCACGGTCGCGGGCGCGCTGTCGCCGCAGCGCACCCAGCAGCTGTGGAAGACCGTCGTCGACGCCGGCACCGACCTGTTCGTCATCCGCGGCACCACGGTGTCGGCCGAGCACGTCAGCGGGCAGGCCGAGCCGCTCAACCTCAAGCGGTTCATCTACGAGCTCGACGTCCCGGTGGTCGTCGGCGGCTGCGCCACCTACACCGCCGCCCTGCACCTGATGCGCACCGGCGCGGCCGGGGTGCTGGTCGGCTTCGGGGGCGGCGCCGCCAGCACCACCCGCACCACCCTCGGCATCCACGCGCCGATGGCCTCGGCCGTGGCCGACGTCTCCGCCGCGCGCCGCGACTACATGGACGAGTCCGGCGGGCGCTACGTCCACGTCATCGCCGACGGTGGGGTGGGCCGCTCGGGCGACCTGGTCAAGGCGATCGCGTGCGGCGCCGACGCCGTCATGCTCGGGGCCGCGCTCGCGCGGGCCACCGAGGCCCCTGGCCGCGGCTGGCACTGGGGACCCGAGGCGCACCACCCGCAGCTGCCCCGCGGCGAGCGGGTGCAGGTGGGCACGGTCGCGGCGCTGCAGGAGATCCTGCACGGCCCTGGCCGGGTCGCCGACGGCACCACGAACCTGATCGGCGCGCTGCGCCGTGCCATGGCCACCACGGGCTACTCCGACCTCAAGGAGCTCCAGCGCGTCGAGGTCGTCGTCTCCCCGTACCAGCCGGCGTGAGCGCCGCCGCGGCCGACCGCAGCAGGCGCCCCGCCGCGGGCGCGCTGCCCGGCCGGCTCGGCCCCGCCGAGCGCGTCTCCGCGCTGCGGGCGATGGCCGCCGAGGAGGTCGACGTCCTCGTCGTGGGCGGCGGCGTCGTCGGTGCCGGCGCCGCGCTCGACGCCGCGACCCGCGGCCTGTCGGTCGCCCTGGTCGAGGCGCGCGACTGGGCGAGCGGGACGTCCTCCCGCTCGTCCAAGCTGATCCACGGCGGCCTGCGCTACCTCGAGATGCTCGACTTCGGGCTGGTGCGCGAGGCCCTGCGCGAGCGCGGCCTGCTGCTGCAGCGGCTCGCGCCGCACCTGGTGCGGCCGATCCCGTTCGTCTACCCCCTCAAGGGACGCCTGTGGGAGCGGCCGTACGTCACCGCCGGCCTCACCCTCTACGACGCGATGGCCGGCCTGGCGCCGGGCTCGCGGGGCGTCCCGACGCACCGCCAGCTGACCCGCCGCCAGGCGCTGCGCGAGGTCCCGGCCCTGCGCAAGGACGCCCTGGTCGGCGCCGTCCGCTACTACGACGCCGGCGTCGACGACGCCCGGCACACGATGACGCTGGTGCGTACCGCGGCCGCGTTCGGCGCGCAGGTCGCGAGCCGGGCCCGCGTCGTCGGCTTCCTGCGCGAGGGCGAGCGGGTGGTGGGCGCCACCGTGCGCGACCTCGAGCACGGCCGCGACGTCGAGGTCCGCGCCCGCCAGGTGGTCAACGCCACCGGCGTCTGGACCGACGACACCCAGGCCATGGTCGGCGAGCGCGGCCAGTTCGAGGTGCGGGCGTCCAAGGGCATCCACCTGGTCGTCCCGCGCGACCGGATCCGGTCACGCAGCGGGCTGATCCTGCGCACCGAGACGTCGGTGCTGTTCGTCATCCCGTGGGGCCGGCACTGGATCATCGGCACCACCGACACCGAGTGGGACCTGGACAAGGCGCACCCCGCGGCGTCCTCGAGCGACATCGACTACCTGCTCGACCACGTCAACGAGGTGCTGACCACGCCGCTGACCCGCGAGGACGTCGAGGGCGTCTACGCCGGGCTGCGGCCGCTGCTGTCGGGCGAGGCCGAGTCGACCTCCAAGCTGTCGCGCGAGCACGTCGTCGCGCACCCCGTCCCGGGGCTGGTCGTGGTGGCCGGGGGCAAGTACACGACCTACCGGGTGATGGCCGCCGACGCCGTCGACGAGGTGGCCCGCGGGCTCGACTTCCACGTCGCCGCCTCGTGCACCGACACCATCCCGCTGGTGGGGGCCGAGGGGTACCAGGCGTCCTGGAACGCCCGGCGCCGCACGGCGCAGGCGTCCGGCCTGCACGTCGCCCGGATCGAGCACCTGCTGCACCGGTACGGCTCGCGCACCGCCGAGGTGCTCGAGCTGGTGGCCGCCGAGCCACGCCTGGGCCGGGCGATCGACGGCGCCGACGACTACCTCGCGGCCGAGGTGGTCTACGCCGCCTCGCACGAGGGCGCCCGGCACCTCGACGACGTGCTCGCCCGCCGCACCCGGATCTCGATCGAGGCCTGGGACCGCGGCGTGCGCGCGGCGCCGCAGGCCGCCGCGCTGATGGCCGAGGTGCTCGGCTGGAGCGAGGAGCAGGTCTCCCGCGAGGTCTCGCACTACCTCGCCCGGGTCGAGGCCGAGCGCGAGTCCCAGCAGATGCCCGACGACGAGACCGCCGACTCCGCCCGCCTCGGCGCCCCGGAGATCGTCCCGCTGGCCTGACCGCCGGCGCACCCGGGCGACAAGGCTACGCGCGTGTAGCAATTGGTGCGCGGAGCACCTACGCTCGGCCCATGAGCACGACGACGTCTCACGGGCCCGCGCGCGCGTCCCGGCTCGACCCGCAGCTGGTCGACCGGCTGCTGGGCCGGGTCGTGGCCGCGCCGGAGGCGCCCACCCGCACCTCCCGCAGCCCGTTCGGGCCCGCGCTCGCCGAGGTCCCGCAGTCGACCCCGGACGACGTCGTGCTCGCGGTCGCCGAGGCGCGGGCCGCCCAGCCGCGCTGGGCCGCCCGCCCGGTGGCCGAGCGGGCCGCGGTGCTGGGGCGGCTGCACGACCTGGTGCTCTCGCGGCAGTCCGAGGTGCTCGACCTGGTGCAGCTGGAGAACGGCAAGGCGCGCGCCCACGCCTACGAGGAGGTGGCCGACGTCGCGCTGGTGGCGCGGCACTACGCCCGGCGCGGCCCGTCCTACCTCGCCCCGCGGCGGCGGGGGAGCCTGGTGCCCGGCCTGATGGCCACCACCGAGCAGCGCCGCCCGCAGGGCGTCGTGGGCGTCATCTCGCCGTGGAACTACCCGCTGACCCTCGCCCTGTCCGACGCCCTGCCCGCCCTGCTGGCCGGCAACGCGGTGGTGCTCAAGCCGGACTCCCAGACCGTGCTCACCGCGCTGTGGGCGGTCGACCTGCTGCAGCAGGCCGGCCTGCCCGAGGGGCTGGTGCAGGTCGTGGTCGGCGAGGGACCCGTCGTCGGCACCGCACTGGTCGACGCCGCCGACTACGTCTGCTTCACCGGCTCCACCGCGACCGGCCGCGTGGTCGCCGCCCGCGCGGGCGAGCGCCTCGTCGGCGCCTCGCTCGAGCTCGGCGGCAAGAACCCGTTCTACGTGGCGGACGACGCGCACGTCGGCCTGGCCGCCGAGTGCGCCGTGCGGTCGGTGGTCGCGGGCTCGGGCCAGCTCTGCATGTCGACCGAGCGGCTGGTGGTGCACCGCGACGTGCACGAAGAGTTCATGGCCGAGTTCCTCGGGCGGATCGAGAAGGTCCGGCTCGGTGCCGGCCTGGACTACTCGGCGCAGATGGGGTCGCTGACCTCGCAGGCCCAGCTCGACACCGTCGAGCGGCACGTCGCCGACGCGGTGGCGCACGGCGCGCGCGTGCTGTCCGGCGGGCGGGCCCGGCCCGACGTCGGCCCGCTGTTCCACGAGCCCACCGTGCTGGCCGACGTGCCGCGCTCGGCGGTCTGCTTCGCGCAGGAGACCTTCGGCCCGGTCGTCTCGGTGCACGTGGTCGGCTCCGACGACGAGGCGGTCGCCCTGGCCAACGACACCGACTACGGCCTCAACGCCAACGTCTGGACGCGCGACACCGCCCGCGGCCACCGGCTGGCCTCGCGGATCGAGGCCGGGACGGTGTCGGTGAACGAGACCTACACGGCCACGTGGGGCTCGGTCGCGGCGCCGATGGGCGGCATGAAGCAGAGCGGCCTCGGCCGCCGGCACGGCCGCGAGGGCATCACCCGGTTCACCCAGGTGCAGACCGTCACGGTGCAGCGCGGCAGCCGGTACGGGATCGGCCTCGGGCGGGTCGTCGACCTGCCGGGTGCGACCTGGACGAAGGGGTTCACCCTCGCGCTGCGGGCGATGAAGGCGGCCGGGCTCCCGTGACCGCCGAGCGGCTCGACCACGACGTCGTGGTCGTCGGGTCCGGCTTCGGCGGCTCGGTCGCCGCGCTGCGCCTGGCGGAGAAGGGCTACGACGTCCTGGTGTACGAGGCGGGCCGGCGGTTCGCCGACCACGAGCTGCCGCGCACCTCGTGGGACCTGCGCCGCTACCTGTGGGCGCCCGCGCTCGGCCTGTTCGGGATCCAGCGGATCCACCGGCTGCCCGACGTCCTGGTGCTGGCCGGGGCGGGCGTGGGCGGCGGCTCGCTCAACTACGCCAACACGCTCTACGTCCCGCCCGAGCCGTTCTTCCGCGACCGGCAGTGGGCCCACATCACCGACTGGCAGGCCGAGCTGGCCCCGCACTACGACCAGGCCTCCCGGATGCTCGGTGTGGTGACCAACCCGTGCGAGGGCCCGGTCGAGCAGGTGATGCGCCAGGCCGCCGCCGACCTCGGGGTGGCGGGCACCTTCCGCAAGACGCCGGTCGGGGTGCTGTTCGGCGCGGGGCCGGCCGAGCAGGGTCGCGAGGTCGACGACCCGTACTTCGGCGGCGCCGGTCCGCGGCGCACCACCTGCACCGAGTGCGGCTCGTGCATGACCGGCTGCCGGGTCGGCGCCAAGAACACGCTGGTCAAGAACTACCTCGCGCTGGCCGAGCGGCTCGGGGTGCGGGTCGAGCCGATGCGGACCGTGGTCGACGTCGAGCCGCTCGGCGTCACGTCCGCTGGTGAGAACGGTTCGGACGCAGCGGGTTACCGCGTGACGACGCGCCGCACCGGCCCGCTCGGACGCACGTCCACGCGCTCGGTGACGACGCGCCACGTCGTGCTGGCCGCCGGGGCCTGGGGCACCCAGGCGCTGCTGCACGACCTGCGCCGCCGGGGCCGGCTGCCCCGGCTGTCCGAGCGGGTCGGGCACCTCACCCGGACCAACTCCGAGGCGCTGCTCGGCGCTCTGGTGCCGCGCGTCCCCACGGGCGCCGACCTGTCGCACGGCGTCGCGATCACGTCCTCGTTCCACCCCGACGACGACACCCACGTCGAGAACTGCCGCTACGGCGCCGGGTCCAACGCGATGGGCCTGCTCGCGACCCTGCTCGTCGACGGCGGTCCGGGCGGACCCCGCTGGCGCAAGTTCCTGGCCTACGCCGCGCGGCACCCGCGCGAGCTCGGCGTCGCGGCGTCGGTGCGCCGCTGGAGCCAGCGCACCGTCATCGGGCTGGTGATGCAGTCGCGCGACAACTCCCTGGTCGTCTCCGGGCGCCGCCGGCTCCTCGGCGGCACCCGGCTGGTGTCGCGGCAGGGCCACGGCGAGCCGAACCCGAGCTGGATCCCCGCCGGGCACGCGGCGATCCGCGCGCTCGCCGCCCGGCTCGGCGCCGCGACGGGTCAGCCGGCCTACTCGGGCGGCACGGTCGGCGACCTGTTCGACGTCCCGATGACCGCGCACTTCCTCGGCGGCTGCGCCATCTCGGACGACCCGGCGGCCGGGGTGGTCGACCCCTACCACCGCGTGCACGGGCACCCCGGCATCAGCGTCGTCGACGGCTCCGCGATCAGCGCCAACCTCGGCGTCAACCCCTCGCTGAGCATCACCGCCCAGGCCGAGCGCGCCATGTCGTTGTGGCCCAACGCCGGCGAGCCGGACCCGCGGCCGGCGCCGGGGGAGGCGTACGTGCGCCTCGACCCCGTCCGGCCGGTGCGTCCGGCCGTCCCGGAGGGAGCCCCGGCGGCGCTGCCGCTCACCGTGCTGCGAGGCTGAGGGCATGACCGAGAGCCCCTGGGACCCGTCCGCCGTCCCGCCGCTCGACGGCCGGGTGGTCGTCGTCACCGGTGCGAACAGCGGCCTCGGGCTCGAGGCCACGGCCCTGCTCGCCCGGTCCGGTGCCACCGTGGTGATGGCCTGCCGCAGCACCGAGCGCGGCGAGGCCGGACGTGCCACGGTGCTCCAGCGGGTCCCGGACGCCGGCGACCGGCTCCGGGTGCGCGCCCTCGACCTGGCCGACCTGTCGTCGGTGCAGGCGTTCGCCGAGGGGCTGGCGGGCGAGACCGACCGCGTCGACGTGCTGCTCAACAACGCCGGCGTCATGGCCGTGCCGAGGCGCTCCACCGCCGACGGGTTCGAGCTGCAGCTCGGCACCAACCACCTCGGCCACTTCGCGCTCACCGCCCACCTGTGGCCGCTGCTCGTGGCCGCCGGCGACGGCGCCGCACCGGGTGGCCGCGGCGACGCGCGGGTGGTCAACGTGTCCAGCGACGCCCACCGCTTCGGCCGGCTCGACCGCCAGAACCTGCTGTGGGAGAGGGGTTATCGCCGCTGGCGCGCGTACGGCCTGTCGAAGCTGGCGAACCTGCTGTTCACCTTCGAGCTCGACCGGCGGCTGCACGGCAGCGGGTTGCCCGTCCGCGCCCTGGCGGTGCACCCCGGCATCTCCGGCACCGACCTGTTCGGCGACATGCTGCCGGGCGTGCTGGGCAGCGCGTTCGTCGCCGCGAACCGGCTGGTCACGTCGTCGCCGACGGTGGCCTGCTGGCCGCTGGTTCGCGCCGCGACCGACCCCGCGGTCGGCTCGGGCGCCTACCTCGGACCGCACGGCGTCGGGCGGTGGGCGAGCGGGGCGGAGCGCCAGCAGCCCGACGCCCGCGCGCTGGACGCCGGCGACGGCGAGTGGCTGTGGGAGGAGTCGGCTGAGCTCACCGACGTCGACCCGGGGTTCGTGACCGCGGGTTCGTGACCGCGCCCGCGGAATGAGCGCGGCGTCCCCGGCGCTGGCACGAGAGGCCGGACGCCACCAGACCGGCCGCACCGTGGACCGGCGCGACCGGTCCGGACCGAGGAGGACAGCCGTGCGCGCAGTGTGGAACGGTCAGACCATCGCCGAGTCCGACGACACCGTCGTCGTCGAGGGCAACCACTACTTCCCCCGGGCGTCGCTGCGCGAGGACGTGGTGCGCGAGTCCGCCACGCACTCGGTGTGCCCGTGGAAGGGCACGGCCAGCTACTACTCGCTCGAGCAGGACGGCGCGTCCAGCACCGACGCCGTCTGGTACTACCCGGAGCCGTCCGAGGCCGCGGAGCAGGTCCGCGACCGGGTCGCGTTCTGGAAGGACGTCACGGTCACCGACTGACGTCGCCGCCCCGCACGGCGAAGGGCCCGGCCGTCCCCCTGTGGTCGGCCGGGCCTTCCGTCGTGCCGAGGGCGCCCCGCCCCCTCAGACTGGGGCGCCCTCGTGTGCGGCGCTGCTCGCGGGCCCCTCAGCCCTGCAGCGCGGTGGTGGCGGCGACGACGTCGACCAGGCCGGTGCCCTTGTCGTAGGACGAGCCGTTCGCCGCGTACGGCGCGCCGTCGGTGAACCGGTGGGCCGTCCCCTTCAGCGCCTGCTCGATCTCGGCCGGGGTGGCGGCGGGATCGGCCTGCACCAGCTGGGCGACGATCCCCGCGACGTGCGGCGCCGCCATCGACGTCCCGCTGATGGTGTTGAAGGTGCCGAGGTCGAGCAGGCCCGGGCCGTTCACCGGGGCCAGGCCCGTCGAGCAGATCACCAGGTACGGCCGGCACGAGGACACGATGTCCTGGCCCGGGGCCGACAGGTCGGGCCAGGTGCTCGGGTCGCCCGCGAGGCCGCGCGAGGAGTACTCGCTCACCGCGCCGTCCCGCGCCCCGGTGCCGAGGTCGTGGTACGAGGCGACCGAGATGACGCCGCCGGTCGGGTCCTGGCCGGCGGGGTTGGTCAGCGAGGTGGTGCCGTCGCCCCCGTCGTTGCCGGCCGCCCACACCGTCGTCACGCCCTCGGCCGCCAGCGCGCGCTGCAGCTTGACCGTCGCGCTGCTCGGGTCGAACGCTCCGCCGCCGGACGGTCCGTAGGAGTTGTTGGTCACCTTGATCGGCGGGCAGGTGGACGCGGGAACGCCTGCGCCGCAGGGCGCCTCGTGGTTCTCGAGCACCCAGTTGAGCGCCGAGTCGGCGCCGATGACGAACAGCGCGGCACCGGTGGAGATCGACACCAGCTTGGCGCCCGGTGCGGCGCCCATCACCGTGCTGCCGTCGGAGAGGCGGGTCGGCCGGCCGGCGACGATGCCGGACACGTGGGTGCCGTGGCCACCGACCGAGATCGTGTCGGTGTCGAGGGAGCGCGGCACCCTGACGACGCAGTCGGTGCCGGTGGTGCTCTCGTCCAGGCACAGTGACTTGAGGTTGGCCACGACCGCCGACGAGCCGTCCGGCTCGCGAAAGAAGGGGTGGGTCGGGTCGATGCCCGAGTCGATCACGGCGACCGAGACGCCCGTGCCGCGCAGCGCGGTGCCGTCGGCGCCGGTGAGGGTCTGCATCGCCTCGGCGCCGCGGGTGGCCCGGTGGGACGTGCTGAGGGAGAACTCGATCGGGGTGTTGCCCTCGAGGTAGGTGACGCCGGGCTGCGACCGGGCCACCTCGACCTGGCTGCGCGTCCCGCGGGCGACGGCGACGCCGATCCGGTCGTAGGTCGTGACGGCGTCCATGCCGGCGGCGGCGACGGCGGCGTTCGCGTCGGCGATGGTGCGGCCGTGCACCATCACGTAGGTGGGGGTGAGGGCACCGAGCCCGTCCAGCTGGTCGGCGAGGAGGCCCTGCACCGGCGGCAGTGCGGCCTGCGCGCTGCTGGCCGGCGCCAGCGCGGCGGTACCGAGGGCCAGGGTCGCCAGCGCGGCGAGGGCGCCGGCGGCGCGGCCGCGGGAGGAGGCTGCGGGTCGCAGGCGGGTCGAGGGGCGCCGGTGGGTCGAGGGGCGCGTGGTCACGGGGCGCACGAGGGTCCTCCCGGGGGTCGGTGCACGACGCCGCCGCCGCGCTGCTCGACAGGTCCGGGGGCCGGGCACCGGGGGTGGACGGCCCGGCCCCGCGGACCTGCACCTGCTCCAACGGGCGTCGGGCGCAGGGGTTACGGACCTCGTCGCGTCGATCTCGACGGTGGTCCCCGGGGGGAGCCGGCGCGAGCCGGTCAGGAGGAGCGGGGTGCGGGCTCGTCCCGCCACGACCGCCACAGCGCGGCGTACGAGCCGTCGGCGCGCACCAGCTCGTCGTGGCTGCCGAGCTCGGTGATCCGGCCGTCCTCGACCACGGCCACCCGGTCGGCGTCGTGCGCGGTGTGCAGCCGGTGCGCGATGGCCACGACCGTGCGGCCCTGCAGCACCGCCGACAGCGAGCGCTCGAGGTGGCGGGCGGCGCGCGGGTCGACCATCGAGGTCGCCTCGTCGAGCACCAGCGTGTGCGGGTCGGCCAGCACCAGCCGCGCGAGCGCCAGCTGCTGCGCCTGCGACGGCGTCAGCGGGTGGCCGCCAGAGCCGACGACGGTGTCGAGGCCGTCGGGCAGCGTCGCCACCCAGTCGCCGGCGTCGACCGCCTCCAGCGCGCGCAGCATGGCGTCGCGGTCGGCGTCCGGCGAGGCCAGCACGAGGTTGTCGGCGACCGTCCCGACGAAGACGTGGTTCTCCTGGGTCACCAGCGCGACCTCGCGGTGCAGGCGGTCCAGCGGGAGGCCGACGACCGGCACGCCGCCGACGTCGACCCGGCCGCCGGTCGGCGGGTGGATCCCGGCGAGCAGCTTGCCCAGCGTCGACTTGCCGGCCCCGGACGGGCCGACGACCGCCAGCCGCTCGCCCGGCCGCAGCGCGAGGTCGACGCCGCGCAGCACGTCGTGCCCCTCGCGGTAGGCGTAGCGCACGTCCGTGGTCGTCAGCCCCGTCCCGCGCGGACGCAGGCCGTGCTCCTCGCGGTCGGGCGGGACGGCGTCGACGCCGGTGATGCGCGACAGCGACACCGCGCCGTACTGCAGCTCGTCCAGCCACTCGACCAGCTCGCTCACCGGCTCGACCAGGCGGACGGCGTACAGGGCCACCGCCGTCACCTGGCCCACGCTCACCTCCACGCCCCACGACGGCCCGACCGCGACGAGCAGCCCGCCCCAGGCGACGGCCGCGACGGCGGGCAGCTGGTAGGAGAAGTCGATGACGGGGAACCAGCGGCTGCGCAGGCCGAGGGTGTACCGCTCGGCCACCAGGCACCAGCGCAGGGCGTCGTCGACGGCGCGGCGGCGCACCGCGCCGAGGTCGAGCGCGTCGACCGTCCGGGCGCCCTCGACCGTCTCGGTGATCACGCCGTTGAGGCGCGAGTACGAGGCGCCCTCCCGCTGGTAGCCGTGGCCCGCGCGGCGCAGGTACCAGCGGGTCGAGGCCCACAGCAGCGGGACCCCGGCGAGCAGCGCCAGCGCGACCAGGCCGCCGGCGAGGGTGGCGCCGACGGCGGTGAGCACCATCGCCACCGTCGCGACGATGGTGCGGGGGACGGCGAACCGCACCGACCAGGAGATGCCCTCGATGTCGTTGGTGGTGCGCGCCACCAGGTCCCCGGTGCCCGCACGCTCCACCGCCGACAGCGGCAGGGAGGTGACCGACCGCATGAAGTCGTCGCGCAGCTCGGCGAACACCGTCTCGCCCAGGACGAGCGAGGACCGGCGGGCCGCCCACGTCAGCACCGTCTCGAGCAGCAGGGCGGCGGCCAGCGCCAGCACGATGCCGTCGACGCGCTGCACCGACGGCGCCGGCCCGCCGCCGGACACCTCGTCGACCAGCCGGCCGAGCAGGTACGGCCCGGCCAGCCCGAAGGTGCTCGCGAGAGCGAACAGCACGACGGTGACGACGAGCGCGCGCCGGTGCCGGCCGAGCAGCTCCATCGCGCGGGCGCGCGTCGCCGCCGGCGTCGCCACCGGCAGCCGCTGCGCGCTCACGAGTCCTCCCCGCGGACGACGGTGTCGCGGTAGTGCCGCCCGACCCCGTCGTCGCGGCCGAGCAGCTCGTGGTGGGTGCCCTCGCCGGCGACCGTGCCGTCCGGGCCGAGCAGCACGACGTGGTCGACGCGGTCGAGCAGCAGCGGGCTCGCGGTCACGACGACGGTGGTGCGGCCGGCGCGCGCCTCGCGCAGCCTGGCCGCGACGGCGGCCTCGGTGTGGGCGTCGACCGCGCTGGTCGGCTCGACCAGCAGCAGCGTCTCGGCGTCGGTGAGCAGCGCGCGCGCGAGCGCGAACCGCTGCCGCTGGCCACCGGACAGCGACCGCCCGCGCTCGGTCACCTCGTCGTCGAGCCCGCCGGGCAGCCCGTCCAGGACGTCGTGCGCGGCGGCGGCGTCGACGGCCGCGCGGATCGCGTCGTCGTCGTGGCGGCGGTGGGGGTCGAGCTGGCTGCGGACCCAGCCGGTGAACAGCTGCGGGTCGGCGTCCGCGAGCACCACCCGGCGCCGCAGCACGTCGCGGGGGAGCCGGTCGACCGGCACGCCGCCGACGAGCGCGGCCGTCGGTCCGTCCGCGACCGGGGTGAGCCGGGCCAGCCGCTCGGCGACGCCGGCCGACGCGGACGGGGAGGCGCTCACCAGGCCGGTCACGGCGCCGGGACGCACCCGCACGCCGCTCACCGGGTCGACCAGGCCGGGCAGCGGCCCCGGTGCGTCCGCCGGTTCGGCCGGCTCGGGCACCGACGCGGGCACCGCCAGGACGGCCAGGATCTTGCGCGCGGCGACGTGGCCGCGGGAGAGCTTCTGCAGCGCCTCGGTGGCCGTGCGCAGCGGCGCGACGAGGAACGCGGCGTACCCGTAGAACGCGACCAGCTCGCCCGGGGTGATCTGCCCGGAGACGGCGAACCGCGCGCCGATCCACGTCACCAGGACGACGAACGCGCCGGGCAGCAGCACCTGCGCCGAGTCGAGCACGGCCTGCACCGAGGCGACCCGCACGCCGGCGGCGCGCACCTCGTCGGAGCGGGCGACATAGCGGCCGAGGAAGACCCGCTCGCCGCCGAGACCGCGCAGCACCCGCAGGCCGGCGACGGTGTCGGAGGCCAGGGTCGTGAGGGCTCCGGAGACCTCGCGGTGCGAGGACTGCGCGCGCTGCAGCGGCCGGACCAGCAGGCCGAGCAGCGCGGTCAGGACGGGCACGCCGAGCCCGACGACGAGCGCGAGCGTGGCCGACGAGCGCCACAGCAGCAGGACCACGACGACGTACGCGACCAGGCTGCCCACGAACCGGGCGGTGATCTCGTAGACGTCGCCCAGCCGGATCGCGTCGGACGCGACCGTCGAGACCACCTCGCCGGTGGGCAGCGTGCGCGGCAGGGCGACGCCGGTGCGCGAGGCGTGGTGGCCGACCACCTGGGAGGACAGCAGCGCGCCGCGGCACCAGTTCCAGACCGCGAGCCAGTGCCGCAGCAGGGTCGCCAGGGCGGTGACCACGGCCAGCCCGAGCAGCACCAGGCACCACGTCACCAGGCCGCGGGTGCTGCCGCCGTCGATGCCGGCGTCGACGGCCCGCCCGATCGCCCACGGCACGAGCGCCTGCGCGACCATCCAGACGGTGCCGAAGACCATCCCGAGCACGACCGTGCCCCACATCCGGCGGCCGAGCCAGAGGATGTAGCCCCACGGCCCGCTGAGCGGGGGGACGACGAGCGGCTCGCGCGGCGACCACGGCTGCAGCAGGTCGAGCCGCCGGTTCACCCAGCGGTCGACGGTCCTGGTCGCAGCGGGTACCGGCACGTCCGCCGACGCTACGGGCCGTCCCCGCCTGCGGGCGAACGGATTCCGGCTGGTCGGGTCCTCGACCGCACGGCCGCCCCTTCACCGGACGCCCGTACCGGCGACCGCGGCCTGCGGCCGTGGCGAGGCCCGGGGATACCGTGGACGGGTGCTGCGGACCGCCCTGCGCCCGAAGTGGCTGGCGCTGCTGGCGCTGGCCCTCGCGCTGGCGTCGGCGTTCGCCTGGCTCGGGACCTGGCAGCTGGACCGCTCGCGCTCCGAGGCGACCGAGAGCGAGCTGCGCGACCAGGCCGCGGCCGACCCCGTGCCGCTGACGGAGGTGCTCGCACCGCAGCAGGCGCTCACCGGCGAGGCGGGGCGCGCGACCGTCCTGGTGGAGGGCGACCTGGACGCCGCCGAGGCCCGGGTGTCGCCGCGGCGCGAGCTCGACGGCCGCACCGGCTCCTGGGTGGTGGTGCCCGTCCGGGTCGACGGCGCGCGGCTGCCCGTGGTGCTCGGCTGGCAGGCGGGCGACGACCTGCCCGCGCTCGCGGACGGCGAGGTGCGGCTGTCCGGCACCCTGCGCTCGCCCGAGGCGCCGTCCGGCACCTCGGCCGAGGGGGCGGTGCTCGAGACGGTGAGCACCGCCGACCTGGTCAACCTCTGGGGCTCCCCGCTGTACTCGGCCTACCTCGTCGCCTCGGCCGAGGACGCCGCGGCCGCCGGCCTCGAGCCGGTCCCCGGGCCGGACCGCTCCGGCGCCGGCTTCGCGCTGCAGAACCTGTCCTACGCCCTGCAGTGGTGGGTCTTCGCCGCCTTCGCGGTGTTCCTGTGGTGGCGGGTCGTGCGCGACGACCACCTCGACCGGACGGCTCTGCGCGAGGTGGCCGACCACGAGCAGGCGCCGGCTCCGGCGCGCGGCCCCGATCCCGATCCCGACCACGACCCGGACCAGCAGGACGACCACCACCCCGTGAGGAGCACGACCCCGTGACCCAGGAGCCCGGCAGCGCGAGCGGCAGCACCAGCACCAGCCCGGGCGGCGGCGAGCGGGCCGTGCGCAGCCCGCGCAAGCTCGCCGGGGCGCTGCTGCGCTACCGGGTGATGGCGTTCGTCACCGGCGGGTTCTTGCTGCTGCTGTGCGTCGAGCTGGTGCTCAAGTACGGCGTCAACGGCGGCGAGCCGGTGCTCGGGGCGTGGATCGCGATCGTGCACGGCTGGATCTACGTCGTGTACCTCGTGACCGTCGTCGACCTGTGGTCGAGCCTGCGGTGGCGGCTCGGCCGGCTGCTCGCGCTGGTCGCGGCCGGCGTCGTGCCGCTGCTGTCCTTCTACGCCGAGCGCCGGACCACCGAGGACGTCCGGGCGCTGATGGTGCAGCGCGGGGAGATCGCCCCGGCGCAGGCTCGGTAGCCTCGCCCCGTGACCCCACCCGAGGACCGCAGCGACCCCCAGCCGGAGCCGACGGGCCCGCCCGTGGCGCAGACGCCGCCGCAGCCGACGGCGCAGCGTCCGGTGCTCGTGGTCGACTTCGGCGCCCAGTACGCGCAGCTGATCGCGCGCCGGGTCCGCGAGGCCGACGTCTACTCCGAGATCGTCCCGTCGACGATGGCGGTCGAGCGGATGCTCGAGCGCGACCCCGCCGCGATCATCCTGTCCGGCGGCCCGTCGTCGGTGTACGCCGACGGCGCCCCGGCCGTGCCGGCGGCGCTGTTCGAGGCCGGGGTGCCGGTGCTCGGCATCTGCTACGGCTTCCAGGCGATGGCCCAGGCGCTCGGCGGCGAGGTGGCCCAGACCGGCCTGCGCGAGTACGGCGGCACCCAGGTCGAGGTCGACGGGTTCAGCACCGACGACACCGTCCTGACCTACGGCCAGCCGGTGCAGCAGAGCGTGTGGATGAGCCACGGCGACGCCGTCTCGGCCGCGCCGGAGGGCTTCACCGTCACCGCGTCGACGCCGGGCGCGCCCGTCGCCGCGTTCGAGGACCGCGAGCGGCGCCTGTTCGGCGTCCAGTGGCACCCCGAGGTCAAGCACTCGACCTTCGGGCAGCAGGTGATCGAGAACTTCCTGCACCGCGGCGCCGGGCTCGGCCGCGACTGGACCACCGACAACGTCATCGACGAGCAGGTGCAGCGCATCCGCGAGCAGGTGGGCTCCGCCCGGGTGATCTGCGGGCTGTCCGGCGGTGTCGACTCGGCGGTCGCCGCGGCGCTGGTGCAGCGCGCGGTGGGCGACCAGCTCACCTGCGTCTTCGTCGACCACGGGCTGCTGCGGGCCGGCGAGGCCGAGCAGGTCGAGCGCGACTTCGTGGCCGCGACCGGCGTCGACCTGGTCGTCGTCGACGCCTCCGAGCAGTTCCTGCGCGCGCTGGCCGGCGTCACCGAGCCGGAGGCCAAGCGCAAGGCGATCGGGCGCGAGTTCATCCGCGCCTTCGAGGGCGCCGCCCGCGACCTGGTCGAGAAGGCGCACCTGGACGCCGAGTCGCACGACGGGCAGGGCGAGGTCCGGTTCCTGGTGCAGGGCACGCTCTACCCCGACGTCGTGGAGTCCGGCGGCGGCGAGGGTGCCGCGACGATCAAGAGCCACCACAACGTCGGCGGTCTCCCGGACGACCTGCAGTTCGAGCTGGTCGAGCCGCTGCGCACGCTGTTCAAGGACGAGGTGCGCGCCGTCGGCGCCGAGCTCGGGCTGCCCGAGGCGATGGTGTGGCGCCAGCCGTTCCCCGGGCCGGGCCTCGGCATCCGGATCATCGGCGAGGTCACCGCCGACCGGCTCGAGACGCTGCGCTCCGCCGACCGGATCGTGCGCGAGGAGCTCACCGCGGCCGGCCTGGACCGCGACATCTGGCAGTGCCCGGTGGTGCTCCTGGCCGACGTCCGGTCCGTCGGGGTGCAGGGCGACGGCCGCACCTACGGCCACCCGGTCGTGCTGCGGCCGGTGTCGTCCGACGACGCGATGACCGCGGACTGGAGCCGGCTGCCCTACGACCTGCTCGCCCGCGTCTCCACCCGGATCACCAACGAGGTGCCCGAGGTCAACCGCGTCGTGCTGGACGTGACGAGCAAGCCGCCCGGCACCATCGAGTGGGAGTGAGCTCCTCCCGCCGCTGAGGCGCCGCAGGCGCCGGGGCCCGCGGCCCCCGGCCGTCAGCCGGCGAGGTCGCCGCGCAGCACCGAGTCGCCGGAGTGGGTCGGCTCGCCGTCGTCGGGCTCGTCGGAGACGTCGACCAGCGTGTAGCCGTCGGCCAGCAGCGAGGCGGGCACGGCGAACTCGGCGACGTCGCCGGAGGGCAGCACGCCGAGCGAGACCATCTGGGTGCTGTCCGGGCGGATCAGCCAGACCTCGAAGTGGCCGTCGGCCGACCCGAGCTCGGGCGCGCTGACCTCGACCAGCTGGGCGCCGTCGGTGGTCTCCAGCAGCCGGGCGGTGCCCGCGGTGGTGGCGCCGCCCTCGGGCAGCGGCGCGAGCTCGGCGGTGCGGACCACCTCGGCGGCGACCGCGGGGTCGTCGTCGCCGCGCACGACTGCCCAGGTGGCGAGCGAGCCGATGCCGAGACCGACCACGGCGGCGGCCGCGGCCCACAGCAGGGGCCGGGTGCCCCGGGTGCTGCTGGTGCGGCGGCCCTCGAGGCCGAGCTCGTCGACGACCCCCTGCCACACGTGCGGCGGCGGCGGCTCGAGGCGCTCGGAACGGACGGCGCGGGCGAGGTCGGCCAGGTCGCGCAGGTCGTCCACCTCCTCGCGGCAGGTCGGGCAGCCGTCGACGTGCTGGGTGACGTCGGCGTCGGCGGGACCGCCGTCGAGAGCGACCCGGGCCAGCCGGTCGCTGTCAGGGTGCTCCATCCGTCACCTCCTCAAGGCGGGCGCGCAGGTGGAGCAACCCCCTGCGAACGTGGCTCTTCACGGTACCGAGCGGCATCCCGAGGACCGCCGCGATCTGCTGGTGCGTCCTGTCTTCGTAGAAGGCGAGCCGCAGGATGGTCCTGCGGGGGTCGTCGATCCGGTCCAGCTCGTCGGCGAGCACGAGCCGGTCCACCAGACGGTCCTGCGGGTCCGGGACGTCGGAGGCCGGGAGCGCGGTGACCGCCTGCTGGTCGCGGACGTCGCGGCCCCGGGCCGCCAGCCGGTCCGACACCCGGTGCCGGGTGATGCCGACCAGCCAGCCGGGCAGCGCCCGGTCGGACACCTGGAGGGTGTGCCGGCTGCGCCAGGCCCCGACGAACACCTGCTGGGTGACGTCCTCGGCGTCGCTGCGGTTCTGCAGGCTCCGCAGCGCGATGGTGAACACCAGCGGCGACCACCGACGGAAGATCTCACCCAGGGCGGCCTGGTCACCGTCGTGCAGCCGTCCGGCGAGCTCGGCCGGGGTGGCCGTGCTGAGGTCGGCGATCACGCGCGCACGCTACCCCGCCCGTGCCTCGGCGGACCTGTCGGCTCGTCGAGAAGGGGTGCACGGGCGGGGCGTCGGCGGTCGGTCAGGGCAGGTCGACCGGGCGCAGGACCAGGGTGATCCCGTGCGCGATCTGCAGGTTGCCCTTGTTGATGTCGAGCTTGTCGGCCTCCAGCTTGGGGTTGCGGTCGCCAGCGTCGGCGTCCACGAGCCGGATGTTGTTCTTGCTGCGGACGTCCACCGTCACCGTGGCGCCCTCGAGCGCAGTCACGAGCTCGGCCCCGTCGGAACCTGCGGCCGCCGCGCTGTCGATCGTGGCGCCGGGCACCACGTGGTAGAGCAGGACGGCCTCGACGGTGTCGATGCCGAGACCGGCGACCGCGGTGAAGGCGGCCTCGTCGTCGGCCGGGGCGGTGCCGGTGATCTCCTCGACCAGGACGCGGAACGCCCGGTCGTCGGGGATGAACGCCGTCAGCGGGACGGTGCCGTCGGCCAGGACGCGGACCGGGCTGTCGGGCTTGGCGGCCAGCACCGCGCCGACCGCCTCCGTGGTGACGTCGTAGTCGCCCCAGCGGCCGTCGAAGGTGTCACCGTCGGAGGCGAGCACCTCCGCCAGGCTGGTCGTGCCGGGCTCGTGCCCGTCGGCCTGCGCGGGGATCGTCCCCGCGGCCACGACGGCGGCCGCGACGGCCACCGTTCCGAGCGAGCGTGCCAAGACCTTCATCGCGCTTCTCCTCTCGCGTGCCTGCGCCGCCGGGACCGGCGGCGCCCCCCGATGACCGTTCCTTCCGGACGAGGCGCGCAAACGGATGCATGGGTCCGACCAGGGGGCCGTCCGAGGTCGGAACCGTCAGGCGGCGAGGCGGCGGACGGCCGCGGTGGCGGCGCGGCGGCCGGACACCAGGGCGCCCTGGATCGAGGCGGTGTCCCGGTGGTCGCCGGCGACGAGCAGGCCGTCGCCGAGGTCGACCGGCTGCCGCGCGTCCAGCGGGGGCGGCAGGGCGGGCAGGGCGTCGTGCACGTGGTGCACGGTCACGACCTCCCAGCCCGCGGCGGGGCGACGGAAGATCCGGGTGAGGTGGGCGCGCACCTGCGCCTCGGTCGGCTGCCGGTCGGGGGCGAGCAGGGTGCTCGCCTGCACCAGGTGCCGGCCGTCGGGGGCGTAGGCCGGTGCGGCGTGGGAGACGACGGCGGCGTTGACCACGGGGCCGGACGCCGTGCCGTGCTCGTCGACGTGCAGCACCGAGGAGTCGGCCGGCGCCTCGTCGGCGGCGAACCACCAGGTCGCCAGGCCCTTCATCGCCGGGGCCGCGACCGGCGCCAGCGTGCCGGCCGAGCGCGGGTCGGTCGCGACCACGACGGCGCGGGCGCGGACGTCGCCCGCCGCCGACCGCACCAGCCAGCCGGCCCCCGACCGCTCGACCGACCGGACGCCCGCGCCGAGCCGGACCGGCAGCCCCTGCGCGACCTGCTCCGGCAGGGCCTGCATGCCGAGCGCCGGCACCGCGGGCGTGCCGAGCAGGAACGAGCGCAGCAGCAGCCGGACGAACGTCGCGGAGGTCGATGCGGTGTCGTCGGCCAGCGTCCCGGTGAGGAAGGACTCGAGGACCCGCCGCAGCGGCCCGGCGACCCTCGCGGCGTCGAGCGAGTCCGCCAGCGTGCTGTCGCCGCCCGAGAGCAGCCGGCCCACCGGGCCGAGCGACGGCGCGGCCCAGGCACCGAGGGCGGCGACCCCGCCCGGGGTGACGTAGCCGCTGCCCAGCGTCCGGAGCAGGCCGTCGGGCCGCCGTCGGGGGTCGAGCAGGAGCCGCTGCCCCCGCCCGCCCGTCACCGCGACGCCCGCGACGAACGGCTGCAGGTCGAGCGCGTCGACGTCGACCACGTCGGGCAGCACCGGGTAGGACGGGTTGAGCAGCTGGAAGCCGCGGTCGCAGCGGAAGCCGTCGACGACGTCGGTGCGCACCCGGCCGCCGACGCCGTCGGACGCCTCGAGCACCTGGCAGGCCACGCCCGACCCGACCAGCCGCTGCGCGCAGGCCAGCCCGGCGAGCCCGGCGCCCACCACCACGACGTCGGTCTCGTCCGCCGGTGCCGTGCCGGTCCCTGCGCTGTCGTCCACGCGAGCACTCTGGCACGGCCGGTGGCACAGTGCGTCAGGTGGACCAGACGATCGGACGGGCCGGCCGCGTGCGGCTCCTGCTCTCCAACCAGCTCTTCGAGCAGCACCTGCGCGCGGTGGACGGCACCTGCTTCGTCCTCGTCGAGCACGACCTGCTCGTCAGCCAGCACCCGTTCCACGCCCACGCGCTGGTGCTGCGTCGTGCGGCACTGACCGCCTTCGGTGAACGGCTGCGGGACAAGGGTTTCCGGGTCGAGACGGTGCTCGCCCGGCCCGACCGCAGCACCGACGAGCAGCTGCTGGCGCTGCTCGAGCGGCTGCGCCCCGACCACCTGGCCTGGTACGAGCCGGTCGACGACTGGATCGAGCGCGACCTGCTCGCGGTGGCCGCGCGGGTGGGCGTGGTTCCCCAGGTGCTGCCGACCCCCGCGTTCTGCACGACGACCGCCCAGGTGCACGACCAGCTCGGTGGGCGCCGCCCGCGGATGCAGCACTTCTACGAGTTCCAGCGCCGGCGGCTCGACCTGCTGATGGACGGCGACCGGCCCGCCGGCGGGCGCTGGAGCTTCGACACCGAGAACCGCCGCAAGCTGCCGCGTGACGTCGCCGTGCCGGAGGTGTCGCTGCCCGCGCCGGACCGGCACGTCCGGGACGCGGTCGCCTGGGTGCGGACCGAGCACCCGGACGCCCCGGGAGACCCCGGCACCTTCGCGTGGCCGACGACGCACGCCCAGGCACGCACCTGGCTCGAGGAGTTCGTCCAGCACCGGCTGCGCGACTTCGGGCCCTACGAGGACGCCATCAGCGCCGGCCAGCCGTGGCTGTTCCACTCGGCCGTGAGCCCGGCCCTCAACCTCGGCCTGCTCGACCCGCTGGAGGTGGTGCGGGCGGCGCTCGACCACGCCGACTCGGTGGTGGGGACGGTCGAGGAGGTGCCGCTGTCGGGGCTCGAGGGCTTCGTCCGCCAGGTCGTGGGGTGGCGCGAGTACATGCGGGGCGTGTATGTCGTCCACGGCCGCCGGCTCCGCACACGCAACCTGCTCGGGCTGGACCGCCCTCTCCCGCAGGGGTTCTGGGACGGCACCACCGGTCTCGCGCCGGTCGACCTGGTGGTGGGCCGGGTGCTCGAGCGCGGCTGGTGCCACCACATCGAGCGGCTGATGGTGCTCGGCAACGCGATGCTCCTGCTGCGCGTCGACCCGGACGAGGTGTACCGCTGGTTCTCGGCGATGTTCGTCGACGCCTACGACTGGGTGATGGTGCCGAACGTCTACGCGATGAGCCAGTTCGCCGGTGGTGAGCTGGTCACCACCAAGCCGTACGTGTCCGGCAGCAACTACCTGCGCAAGATGTCGGACCTGCCGCCGGGGGAGTGGCGCGAGGACTGGGACGCGCTGTTCTGGACCTTCGTCCGCGACCACCTGGACGGGTTCGCCCGGAACCCGCGCAGCTCGATGATGGCCCGCACCTACGAGGGCTTCGCGCCGGCCCGCAAGGCGGCGCTGAGCCGCCGGGCCGCCCCCTGGCTGGAGGTCGGCCCGGCGGCCTGATCGCCCTGGACCCTCAGCCGTCCCAGGTGTCGCGCGCGAGCACCCCGAGGTCGGGCTGGTCGGTGAAGAAGCCGTCGACCCCGGCGTCGAGGTAGGCCTGCATCTCGGTGAGCACGTCGCCGTAGGCGGCCACGTCGGGGGACGAGCGCAGCACCGGCGGCAGGAAGCTGTTCTCGGCGCGGAAGGTGTACGGGTGCACCTGCATCCCCGCCCGGTGCGCGTCGGCGACCAGCGCGGTGGGCTGCCCGAGCGAGCCGTCCGCCGTCCGCGGGATGACCTGGTTCTTCTCCGGGCCGAGGCCGTCGACGAAGCCCGAGATCGACTGCAGGCCGCGCCGGGTGGTGAGGTCGGCGTAGGTGCGCGGGTCGCCGGCGGCGACGAGGTCGTACGGGGCGCCGGTGGCGCCGGTGAGGAACACGGTCGGGACGCGCAGGCCCAGCTCGGTGCGCAGCCGCTGCAGCGGCGTCAGCTCGAAGGCCTGGACGAACACCGGGTCGTTGCGGTCGTTCATCCGCGCCTTCTTCAGGTCCCGGACGAGCGGCTCCTCCAGGGACAGCCCGATCGACCGGAAGTAGGTCGGGTGCTTGATCTCGGGGTAGACGCCGATCTCCCGGCGCAGCTCCTTGCTGAGCGAGGCGCGCAGCTCGAGCACCTCGGCGAAGGTCGGCACCTGGTACAGCCCGTCGTGCAGCGTGTTCTCCTGCCGCAGCGCCGGGATCCGCTCGACGGCACGCAGGGTGCGCAGCTCACGGAGGGTGAAGTCCTCGGTGAACCACCCGGTGAGCGCCACGCCGTCGATCGTGCGCGTCGTGCGGCGGTCGGCGAACTCCGGACGCGAGCCGACGTCGGTCGTGCCGCTGATCTCGTTCTCGTGCCGGGCGACCAGGACGCCGTCCTTGGTCGAGACCAGGTCGGGCTCGATGTAGTCGGCGCCCATCCGGGCCGCCAGCTCGTAGGAGGCGAGCGTGTGCTCGGGGCGGTAGCCGCTCGCGCCGCGGTGGCCGACCACCAGGGGGCGGTCGGGGTCGATCGCGACCGGCGCGGCGGCCACCCGCGAGGCGGGGGCCGGGTCGGTGGCGGTCTGCACGGCGACGGCGGGCAGGGCGGCGGCCAGGGTGGCCACCACCGCGACGAGGGCAGGACGGGTCATCACGGGGGCTCCTCGGGGAGGCGGGTCGGTGACCGCACCCCATCGCGCGCACGTGGACGTGCGGGCGCCCGGGAGCCGAACGGCGGGTGAGCATCAGCGCAACGCTCGGTGACCGCCTCGCAGAGCGGGCGCAGGGGCCCCTAGCAGCGCTGGGCGCAGAGCTCGGGCGGCGGCTCGGTGCCGGCCTCGGCCGACATGCCCCCGACGACCTGCCAGCCCCCCACCAGCAGCACCAGCAGGACAGCGAGGGTCGTCGCAGCGACGAGACGGCGTCGCATGCCGTCCACCTCCGTGCCCCGAGATCGGCCGTGGCCGGCCCACCGGGTGCGGGCCGCGCCGCCGAGCATGCCGAGGACCGCCGGGCCGCGCACCCCGAAACCAGCGCGGAACCGGACACACCGCCGCGGCGGGTGCGTCCGGCAGGCCGTCTCGGCATGCTGGTGGGCATGGCCGCCGACACCAGCGCACCCAGCGCCCCCAGCCCCGCCGCCAGCGACCCGGACGCCCTGGCGCACCCCAGGCCGCTGCTCGCCCGCTCCCGCTGGGACGACCTGTGCGGGCAGTGGGGCTTCGCCTTCGACGACGAGGGCCGCGGCGTCACCGACCAGTGGCAGCGGCGCGAGGACGTGTTCGACCGGGTCATCACCGTCCCGTTCCCGTTCGAGTCGCGGGCCAGCGGGATCGGCGACACCGGCTACCACCCGGTGGTCTGGTACCGGCGCACGTTCACCCCGACCGCCCGCCCCGGGCACCGGGTGCTGCTGCACCTCGGCGCCGTCGACTACCGGGCGCACGTGTGGGTCAACGGCCACGCCGTGGCCGTGCACGAGGGCGGTCACACCCCGTTCACGGCCGACATCACCTCGGTCCTGGAGCCGGGCGGCGAGCAGGTCGTGGTGGTGCGGGCCGAGGACCACCCCACCGACCTGCGCCAGCCCCGCGGCAAGCAGGACTGGCAGCCCGAGGCGCACGCCATCTGGTACGACCGCACGACCGGCATCTGGCAGCCGGTGTGGACCGAGGAGGTCCCCGAGGCGCGGGTCCGGCACCTGCGATGGACCGCGGACGTGGACCGCCGGGCGATCGAGATGACGGCCCGGGTCCGCACCGACGGGCGCACCGGTCTTCGGTTGCGGGTGCGGCTGACCCAGCACGACCGGCTCCTGGCCGACGACACCTACGCCGTCGCCCACGGCGAGGTGCAGCGCACGATCACGCTGGTCGAGAACGACATGAGCCTCGGGCACTCCGACCTGCTCTGGTCGCCCGAGCACCCGCACCTGATCGACGCGACGCTCACGCTGCTCGACGGGGACGAGGTGGTCGACGAGGTCTCCAGCTACACGGCCCTGCGCGACGTGCGGGTCTCCGGCGGCCGGCTGCTGCTCAACGGCCGGCCGTACTACCTGCGGCTCGTGCTCGCGCAGAACTTCTGGCCGGAGACCCACCTGGCCGCGCCGGACGACGACGCGCTGCGGCGAGAGGTGGAGCTGGTCAAGGCGCTGGGGTTCAACGGCGTCCGGCTGCACCAGAAGGTCGAGGACCCGCGCTTCCTCGCCTGGTGCGACCGGCTCGGGCTGCTGGTCTGGGCGGAGATGCCGTCCGCCTACGAGTTCGCGACCCAGACCGTCGAGCGGCTCACCCGCGAGTGGCTGGAGGTCCTCGACCGCGACGTGAGCCACCCGTGCGTCATCGCCTGGGTGCCGGTCAACGAGAGCTGGGGCGTGCCGGCGCTGGAGCGCTCGCCGCAGCAGGAGGCCCTGGTGCGCTCGCTGTACCACCTCACCAAGGCGATCGACCCGACCCGGCTCGTGATCGGCAACGACGGCTGGGAGCAGCCGGTCACCGACCTGGTGACGGTGCACGACTACGTCGCCAGCGGGGCGGTGCTGCGGGAGCGCTACGGCGACCGCGCGGCACTCGAGCACACCCTGGCGCACACCCAGCCGGGCTACCGGGTCGTGCTGCTGCCGGGCGCGCCGCGCGACGACACCCCCGTGATCATCAGCGAGATGGGCGGCATCAACCTCGACCTGGACGGACAGGACAGCTGGCGCGGCTACGGGCAGGTGGCGACGCCCGAGCGCCTGCTCGCGGGCTACGAGGACCTCGTGGGTGCGCTGCTTGCCAGCCCGGCCGTGATCGGCTTCTGCTGGACCCAGCTGACCGACACCCAGCAGGAGAAGAACGGGCTGCTCACGGCCGACCGTCGCCCGAAGGTGCCGCTCGAGCAGGTGCACGCGATCACGACGAGGTTGTCGGCAGCGGTGCCCGGCGACGCGATCAGCGAGTTCGCCTACGGCGACTACCTGCCGGGGCCGCCTCCCGACCAGGAGCCGTAGCGCCGCAGCGCATCGTCCGGCCGTCCGGACGTTTCCGCGAGCCGGAACGGGGTACCAGCACACCGGTTGAGCACCCAGCCAGAGTCCGGACGCACCCTGCGTCCACGTCCGTGCCACGGAGGACCTGTGCTGGACCAGCCACCCGCCCCCCGCCCCCACCCGCTGCACCCGCTGCCGCCCGTCGGGCGCACCGTCGTCGCGGGCTTCGAGAGCACCTACCTGCCCGCCGCGGGCGTCGACGCGGTCGACGTCACCGGGCACGGCGCACGGGTGCAGGAGGACCTCGACCAGGTGCTCGCCGCCGGCGTGCGGCACCTGCGGTACCCGTTGCGGTGGCAGCGGATCGAGCGCTCGCCCGGTGAGTTCGACTGGCGCGAGACCGATCTGGTGATGGGCGAGCTGCAGGGCCGCGGGATGGTCCCGGTCGTCGACCTGGTGCACCACACCTCGTACCCGGACTGGCTGCAGGACGGCTTCCGCGGCAACGACTTCGGGCCGGCGATGCTGCGGTACGCCGTCGCCGTGGCGCAGCGGTACCCGTGGATCCCGGCCTACACGCTGTTCAACGAGCCGTTCGCCACCCTGTTCCTGGCCGGGCACCAGGCGCTCTGGCCGCCGTACGACCACGGGCTGCCGGGCTTCCGCCGGCTGCTGCTGTCGGTGCTGCCGTCGCTCGCCGAGGCGGCGGCCGCGTACCGCGAGCTGCTGCCGGACGCCCACCACGTGTGGGTCGACACCGCCGAGCACCACGGCGCGGCGGAGGGGCACGAGGAGGTGGCGCTCCTCGCGAACGACCGGCGGCACGTGGTGCTCGACCTGGCGCTCGGCCACGACCTCGACCTGGGCCGCCCCTTCCTCGGCCGGTTGCTGCGGGACCGGGGCGAGGCGCTGCTGGACCTGCCACCGCTGCGCGTCGACGTGCTGGGGCTCGACTACTACAGCCACTCCGAGTGGTACTACGACGCGGGCGGCAGCCACGCGCCGTCGCCCCGGCCGGTCGGCCTGGCGGGGGTGGCCGAGCAGTACGCCGACCGCTACCGGCTGCCGCTGATGCTGACCGAGACCAACGTCCGCGGGCTGCCGACCGACCAGGTGTCGTGGCTGCGGCACACGCTCGAGCAGTACGAGGTGGCGCTGTCGCGCGGGGTGCCGCTGCACGGCTACTGCTGGTTCCCGCAGGTCGACTCCTCGGACTGGAACAGCCTGCTCGCCCGCTGCGCCGGCGCGGTGGACCCCGTCGGCGTGCTCGCCGTGGGGCCCGACGGCAGCCGGCGGCGCACCGCCATGACCGACGCCTGGGAGCGGGCGGCGGCCGGTGCGCCGGTGGAGCAGCTGCCCGCCGTCCGGTTCCAGAGCCCCTGCGACGCCGAGCTCGCCGGGCTGCTGCCCCTCATGTCCCACTGGCCGTGGACCGACCCGCCGCCCGCGGTCGCCGTCCCGCCCCAGCGCGTCGACCTGCCGACCACCCACCCCGAGGAGGCCACCATGCCCACCCCGCCCGCGCCGCCCGCGCACCCCGCCGGCCCGCAGACCCAGCCCGACCTGGTGGTCCTGTCGCACCTGAGGTGGCCGTGGGTCTGGCAGCGCCCGCAGCACGTGGTCTCCCGGCTGGCGCGCCAGCGCGCCGCTGCCGGGGCCCGCACCTGGTTCGTCGAGGAGCCGGTGGTCGACGAGGTCGCCGAGCCCGAGATCAGGACCGAGGAGGTCGACGGCGTCGTGCGCGCCTGGCTGGTGCTGCCCATGTCGGCCAGCCCCACGGTGCGGACCCCCAACCAGCCGCTGGACCGCGGGTTCGAGGACCCCGCCGCCCGGGGGTACGGCGACCTGCTCGCCGAGGCGCTGGGTGAGCGGGCGCTGCCCCCGGACGTCTGGCTCTACACCCCGATGGCCATGGACGTCGCGCAGGCCCTGGGAGCCGGACGCCTCGTCTACGACGTGATGGACGACCTCGCCTCGTTCGCGAACGCGCCGGACGGGCTGGTGCTGCGCCAGCGCCGGCTGCTGACGGAGGCCGACGTCGTCTTCACCGGCGGGCCGTCGCTGCACCGCGGCGTGCTGAGGCAGCGCACCGAGGGCGTGCACCTGTTCCGCAGCGGCGTCGAGACCGACCACTACGCCCGCAGCCGGACGCTGCGCACCCCGCACGAGCGCCCCGTCGCCGGCTACGTCGGCGTCATCGACGAGCGGATCGACCTGGACCTGGTGCGCGAGCTGGCCGAGCACCTGGACGGGTGGACGATCCGCCTGGTCGGGCCGGTGACCAAGATCGACGAGGCCACCCTGCCCCGCGGCGCGTCGATCGAGTACCCCGGCATGGTCGCCTACCCGCAGCTGCCCGAGGTGATGGCCGGCTTCGACGTCGCGCTGATGCCGTTCGCGCTGAACGAGGCCACCCGCTCGATCAGCCCGACCAAGACCCTGGAGTACCTGGCGGCGGGGTTGCCGGTGGTCTCGACCCGCGTGCCCGACGTCGTGGCCGACTACAGCCAGGTGGTGCACCTCGCCGACGACGGCCGGCAGTTCGCCGAGGCCTGCCGGACGGTGCTCGAGCACGACGTCCACGTGCGCGACCGGCGCGCCCGACCCCTGCACGCGCGCCAGGAGTGGGACACGATCGCCGCCTCGATGGGCGAGCTGCTCGACGAGGTCAGCGGCGCCGGCGGCACCCGTTCGGACGTGACGGCGTGACCGCCTGGCGCGAGCAGCTGCGTCCGACCCCGCTCGCGACCGAGCTCGAGCGGGCGCACGGGTACGCCGTCGGCGCCGCCGCGGCCGGGCTGCGCGACGCCGGGCTGGGCCCCGTGCGGCTCGCCGGCTCCGCCGTCCCCGTGCTGGCCGACGCCGCGGTCAGCTCGGCCACCCCCTTCGTGCGGGCGCCGCTGCTGGCGCGGCTGTCGCGCGTCCGTCTGCTGCACCCGCCCGCCGCCGACCGCTGCCCCAGCTGCGACGTCCCGGCCCCCTGCCCGACCGCGAAGGAGATCGACCGGTGAACCGACCGGTGAAGGACCCCCAGGGCCTCGCCCACCGCCTCGGGACCGCCGACCTGGTGGTCGTCGGCTCGGGCTTCTACGGCCTCACGGTGGCGCGGCGGATGGCCGACGAGCGCGGCCTGCGCGTCGTCGTGCTCGAGCGGCGCCCCCACCTCGGCGGCAACGCGTACTCGGAGACCGAGCCGCAGACCGGCATCGAGGTGCACCGGTACGGCGCGCACCTGTTCCACACCTCCAACCAGCGGGTCTGGGACTACGTGCGGCGCTTCACCGACTTCACCTCCTACCAGCACCGGGTGTTCACGGTCAGCAAGGGCCAGACGTACCCGATGCCGATCAACCTCGGGACGATCTGCCAGTACTTCGGGCGCCACCTGTCGCCCACCGAGGCGCGCGCGCTGGTGAGGGAGCACGCCGGCGAGATGGCGCCGGAGGACATCACCAACCTCGAGGACAAGGCGATCTCGCTGATCGGGCGACCGCTGTACGAGGCGTTCGTGCGCGGCTACACCGAGAAGCAGTGGCAGACCGACCCGCGCGAGCTGCCGGCGGAGATCATCAGCCGGCTGCCGGTGCGGTACACCTTCGACAACCGGTACTTCAGCGACACCTGGGAGGGCCTGCCGGTCGACGGCTACACCGCCTGGCTGGAGCGGATGGCCGACCACGAGCTGGTCGACGTGGTGCTCGACGTGGACTGGTTCTCCGTCCGGCAGCACGTGCCCCAGGGCACGCCGGTGGTCTACACCGGTCCGCTGGACCGGTACTTCGGCTACGCGGAGGGTCGCCTCGGCTGGCGCACCCTCGACTTCGAGCAAGAGGTGCTCCCGGTCGGCGACTTCCAGGGCACCTCGGTGGTCAACTACGCCGACAGCGACGTGCCGTGGACGCGGATCCACGAGTTCCGCCACTTCCACCCCGAGCGCGACTACCCGACCGACCGGACCATCGTCGTCCGCGAGTACTCCCGGACGGCGGAGGGCGACGACGAGCCGTACTACCCGATCAGCACCCCGGCCGACCGCGCCGTCCTGGCCCGGTACCGCGAGCGCGCCGCCGCCGAGCCCGACGTGTACTTCGGCGGCCGGCTCGGGACGTACCAGTACCTCGACATGCACATGGCGATCGCGTCCGCGATGTCGTTGTGCGACAACGCCTTGGCGCAGCGCGACTGGTCGGCGACCGGCCGCTGACGAGCGGTCAGGCGCCCGCCCGCACGGTGACCGGCTCGGCGGCCGTCCCCGCGCGGACGCAGTCGAGGAGGTGCTCGTCCGGGCCGACGTGCGCGCCGTCCCAGACCACGCTGCGCACGAGCGTCCCGAGCACCACGGCCCCCTCGCCGACGACGGGGTGGCCGCCGGAGGCGTGCAGGTTGGCCCGCAGGTAGTCCTGCGGGGTGCCGCAGTCGACGACCGTGCCCGTGAACGGCACCAGGTCGAGCGACCCCTCGGCGTCCTGCTGGCGCCACAGCACCTCGTACAGCCCGGTCGGCTCCGGCCGCAGCGTCGCGAGCGCGGCGGCCGGCAGCAGGCAGCCGCCCACGTACGTCCACGCGCCGCGGTCGTCGGTGAAGTCGGTGCGCCGGTCGGTCGCCGGGACGACGAGCAGGCGGCTGCGCCGGCCGTCCCAGCCGTCGAGCAGCGCCGCCACGGGGTCGGCGTCGGCGAGGTAGGCGTCGGCGTTGAGCACCAGCGCGTCCCGGCCGTCGAGCCACCCGGACAGGGCGCCGAGCGCGCCGGCCGTGCCGAGCGCCTCGGGCCGCTCCACCCCGACGTGCGCGCGGTCGCCGACGTGCGCCACGACCTGCTCCGCGAGGTGGTGGGCGTTCACGGCGAGGTGCTGCGGACCGGTCCCGAGGTGCGGCTCGAGCCGACCGAGGGCGAGGTCGAGCAGGGGCGTGCCGCCCACGGGGAACAGCGCCTTGGGCCGCAGCAGCGACAGGGGTCGGGCCCGGGTGCCCGCACCGGCGGCCAGCACCACCCCGGCGGGAGGAGCGGGCCTCACGCGTCGGAGAGCAGCCGGCCGGACGTGGCGCCCGGTCGCGGCACCGCCTGCAGCAGGGCGACGATCTCGTGCGTCGGGCCGTCGGCCGAGGGGATCTGGTCGAGGCGGTACCAGGCGGAGGCCTTGGCCTCGCCGCCGACGCGCACCTCGGGCCGGTGGTCGACCTCGATCCGGTAGATGACGTCGACCCGGCGCAGGGGCGAGTTCACCTGGCACGTCAGGGGCAGGCCGACCTCGATCCGCAGGCCGGTCTCCTCGCGCACCTCGCGGACGACCGCCGCCGCGGCGCTCTCGCCCCGGTCGAGCAGGCCGCCGGGCAGGCTCCAGCCCTCGCGGTGCGGCTGGCGCAGGAACAGCACGGTGTCGCCGTGCTGGACGGCCACGACCGCGCCGACGGTGAACCCCGGCGTGGCCGCCCGCACCAGCGCCCGGCGCACCGGGGCGGGCGAGCGCCGGAACGCCAGCAGCGCCGCGGTGTAGCCGCGCCGGCGCACGGTGGCGACGGTCCGCGCCAGGGGGGTCATGGCGCCAACCCTACGGGCGCACCGGCCGGCGGACCCGTCCGGACGCAAGGGTGCCGGGGGGGGTGCCGGTGGAGGGGTGCCGGGGGAGGGGTGCCGGTGGAGGGGTGCCGGTGGAGGGGTGCTGGTGGAGGGGTGCGGCTAGCCTCGGCACGTGAGCGAGCCGGTCCCCGTGCGCAAGCAGCGCGTGGCGGCCTACGCGATCTGCGTGCGCGACGGCCGGATGCTGCTGTCGCAGCTGTCGCACCTCACCGGCTGGCCCGGGGCCTGGACCCTGCCCGGCGGCGGGATCGACCACGGCGAGCACCCGCGGGACGCCGTCGTCCGCGAGGTGCGCGAGGAGACCGGCCTGCTGGTCGAGGTGGGCGCCCTGCTCGACGTCGACTCGGTGCACTTCACCGGCCACGCCCCCGACGGCACCCTCGAGGACTACCACTCGGTGCGGCTGCTGTTCGCCGGCACCGTCACCGACACCGCCGACCCCGCCGTGCAGGAGGTCGACGGCAGCACCATGGCCGCCGCCTGGCTCCCGGTCGAGGAGCTGCTCACGGACCGCCACGAGGTGGTCGAGCTCGTCCGCCGCGCCCTCGCCCTCGTGCCCTGAGCCCCGCGGGGCGGGGTCAGGAGGGGCGGGGTTCGCCGTCCTGGAGCCGCGGCTTGGCCTCGAGGTTGGACAGCCCGTTCCAGGCGAGGTTGACCAGGTGGGCGGCCACCTCCTGCTTCTTCGGCTTGCGCGACTCCAGCCACCACTGGCCGGTGAGCGCGACCATGCCGACCAGCATCTGGGCGTACATCGGGGCGAACTTGGTGTCGAGGCCGTTCCTCTTGAACGCGGCGGCCAGGATGTGCTCGACCTGGGTGGCGACGTCGCTGATCAGGCTGGCGAACCCGCCGGTCGAGCCGGTGACGGGGGAGTCGCGGACCAGGATCCGGAAGCCGTCGGTCGAGCTCTCGATGTAGTCCAGCAGCCCCATCGCGGCCCGCTCGGCGAGCACCCGCGGGTGCGCCGGCGCCTCGAGGGCACCGGTCACGGACTCCAGCAAGCCGGAGATCTCGCGGTCGACGACGACGGCGTAGAGGCCCTCCTTCCCGCCGAAGTGCTCGTAGACCACCGGCTTGGAGACCGACGCGCGCGCGGCGATCTCCTCGACGCTGGTGCCCTCGAAACCCTTGTCCGCGAACAGCTTCCGACCGACGAGGACGAGCTGCTCACGCCGCTCCTTGCCGGTCATCCTGCTCCGGGTCGAGGCCGGCTTGGCTCTCGCGTCGGTGGGGGTCACGCCCGCCATGATGCCTGCCGTGCCGCGCGGTCCCCGGTGACGTCCCCCGTGACGCGCACCTCAGGAACCGGCTGCGGCCCGGCGCTCCGCCTTGCGCGCGGCCGCCTCCTCGCGCCGCGCGACGAACCGCGCGGCGTTCTGGTCGAGCTTGCCGAGGTAGGCCGACAGCTCCTCGCGGGCGCGCTCGCCGCGCGGGCCGAAGTCGGTGCGCTCGAACACCTTCCAGAACCGCAGCACCGGCATGACGACCTCGTCGAGGTGCAGTCGCTGGTCGTAGATGCCGGCCATCGCGATCGTCAGCGAGTTGCGGTTGAAGTCGGGCATGGTGGCGCCGGGCATCTCGAAGCCGACCACCTCGGCCAGCACGGCCTCCATGGTGTCGTCGGGCGCGAGGTCGAAGGCCGCGGCCATCATGTTGCGGTAGAAGACCATGTGCAGGTTCTCGTCGACCGCGATGCGCTGCAGCAGCCGCTCGGCCACGGGGCAGCCCGTCGCCTTGCCGGTGTTGCGGTGGCTGACGCGGGTCGCGAGCTCCTGGAAGGAGACGTAGGCGACGGTGCGCAGCATCGACTTCTCGCCCGAGTCGTACCCGGCGACCATGTGCACCATCCGCAGGTTCTCGAGCTTGACCGGGTCGACGCCGCGGGTGACCACGAGGTAGTCGCGCAGCGCGACGCCGTGGCGGCCCTCCTCGGCGGTCCAGCGGCCGACCCACTCGCCCCAGGCGCCGTCGCGGCCGAACCGGGTCGCGATCTCGCGGTGGTAGCTCGGCAGGTTGTCCTCGGTGAGCAGGTTGACGATCATCGCCGTCTTGGCGACCGGGTCGAGCCGGGAGTCGCCCGGCTGCCAGTCCTCGCCGCCGAGGAAGGCGAAGTCGCGGCCCTCGCTCCACGGGATGTAGTCGTGCGGCATCCAGTCCTTGGCGATGCCGATGTGCCGCTCGAGGTTCTCGGCGACGACGGGCTCGAGGTCGTGCAGCATCCGGGTCTGCAGCTCGGCCATCCGGTCCTGGTCGTCCAGCGTGGTCATGACGCCTCCGCGCGGTCGGGTCGGTCGGTCGCGCGCAGCACGCGCGTCGCTCACTACGCCACCGTAACCTACGTAGGCGTAAGCCACGAGCCCGCGCAGCACGGCCCCTGGCAGACTGCGCGGGGCACGGTCCCCCGTCGTCCAACGGCAGGACAGCGGTCTTTGGAACCGCGAATCGAGGTTCGAGTCCTCGCGGGGGAGCCACCCGCCAGCGCCGCCGACCACGCGGCACCGGTCGTGCGCCGGCGGTCCGGGGCGGCCCGGGCCGCGGGTACAGTGACCACTCGTCCGCCCCGCTCCCTCCCCAGCCCCTGAGGAGACCGTCCGCGTGCGCTCGAGCCGCCCGGCCGCCGCCCTGGTCCTCGCCGCAGGCGAGGGCACCCGGATGCGGTCGGCCACCCCCAAGGTCCTGCACGCGATCGCCGGACGCAGCCTGCTCGGCCACGCGCTGGCCGCCGTGCGCGCCGTCGACCCCGAGCACCTGGTCGTCGTCGTCCGGCACGAGCGCGACCGGGTCGCCGCCCACGCCACCGAGACCGACCCCACCGCCGTGGTCGCCGACCAGGACGACGTCCCCGGCACCGGCCGCGCCGTCCAGTGCGGGCTCGACGTCCTCACCGACGCCCGGGGCGGGGAGCCGCTGTCCGGCACCGTGCTGGTCACCTACGGCGACGTGCCGATGCTCACCGGCGACACCCTCGCCGCGCTGGTCGACGCGCACGAGACCGGAGGTCACGCGGCCACCGTGATCACCGCCGACGTCGCGGACCCCACCGGCTACGGCCGGGTGCTGCGGGACGCGGACAGGCACGTCACCGGCGTGGTCGAGCACAAGGACGCCGACGAGGCGCAGCGCGCCGTCACCGAGATCAACTCCGGGCTGTACGCCTTCGACGCCGCGGTGCTGGTCGACGCGCTCGGCCGGGTCGGCCGCGACAACGCCCAGGGCGAGATGTACCTCACCGACGTCCTGCGGCTGGCCCGCGAGGGCGGCGGCACGGTGGCCGCCCACCGCATCGACGACGTCTGGCAGACCGAGGGCGTCAACGACCGGGTGCAGCTGGCCCGGATGGGCGCCGAGCTGAACCGGCGGCTGGTCGAGGGCTGGATGCGCGAGGGCGTCACCGTCGTCGACCCGGCCACCACCTGGGTCGACGCCGGCGTGACCCTGGCCCGCGACGTGACCCTGCTGCCCGGCGTGCAGCTGCACGGCGCCACCACGGTCGCCGAGGGCGCGACGGTCGGGCCCGACTCCACGCTGCGCGACTGCGAGGTCGGGCCGGGGACGTCGGTGGTGCGCTCGCACGGCGAGGGCGCCCGGCTCGGCGCCGGTGCCACCGTCGGGCCGTTCAGCTTCCTGCGCCCTGGCACCGTCCTCGGGGCGAAGGGCAAGATCGGCGGCTTCGTCGAGACCAAGAACGCCGTCATCGGCGACGGCTCCAAGGTGCCGCACCTGTCCTACGTCGGCGACGCCGAGATCGGCGCGGGCGCCAACATCGGCGCGGCCACGGTGTTCGTGAACTACGACGGGGTCGACAAGCACCGCACGGTCGTCGGCGACCACGCCCGGGTCGGCAGCGACTCGATGCTCGTGGCGCCGGTGACGATCGGCGACGGCGCGTACACCGCCGCCGGTTCGGTCATCACCCAGGACGTGCCGCCCGGCGCGATGGCGGTCGCCCGCGGCCGCCAGCGCAACGTCGAGGGCTGGGTCGTGCGCCGGCGTCCCGGCAGCCCCGCCGCCGAGGCGGCCCGGCGGGCGAACGACGAGCGCGCGGACGACGAGAAGACCACCGAGGACCCCCAGGAAGAGGCGGACGCATGACGGGCATCACCACCACGGGGGAGAAGCGCCTCATCCTCATCAGCGGCCGGGCGCACCCCGACCTCGCCGACGAGGTGGCCACCGAGCTCGGCGTCGAGCTGGTCCCGACCTCGGCCTACGACTTCGCCAACGGCGAGATCTACGTCCGGTTCGGCGAGAGCGTCCGCGGCTGCGACGCCTTCGTGCTGCAGAGCCACTGCGCGCCGATCAACCAGTGGCTGATGGAGCAGCTGCTGATGGTCGACGCGCTCAAGCGCGCCTCGGTCAAACGGACGACGGTGATCTCCCCGTTCTTCCCCTACGCCCGGCAGGACAAGAAGCACCGCGGCCGCGAGCCGATCTCGGCCCGCCTGGTCGCCGACATGTACCGCACCGCCGGTGCCGACCGTCTGATGAGCGTCGACCTGCACGCCGCGCAGATCCAGGGCTACTTCGACGGCCCGGTCGACCACCTGTGGGCGCTGCCGCTGCTGGCCGACTACGTGCGCACCCGGGTCGACCGGTCCCGGCTGACCGTGGTCTCGCCGGACGCCGGCCGCGTGCGGGTGGCCGACCTGTGGTCGGACCGCCTCGGCGCCCCGCTGGCGATCATCCACAAGCGCCGCGACCCCAACGTCCCGAACCAGGTGAAGGTGCACGAGGTGGTCGGCGAGGTCCGCGGGCGCACCTGCGTGCTCGTCGACGACATGATCGACACCGCCGGGACGATCGTGCAGGCGGCCGAGGCGCTGCGGGAGAACGGCGCGGCCGAGGTCATCGTCGCCGCGACCCACGCGGTGCTGTCCGGCCCGGCCGTCGACCGGCTGAAGAACGGCCCGATCTCCGAGGTCATCGTCACCAACACCCTCCCGATCGCCGAGGAGCGGATGTTCCCGTCCCTGACCGTGCTGTCGATCGCGCCGCTGCTGGCGCGGGCGATCCGCGAGGTCTTCGACGACGGCTCGGTCACCAGCCTGTTCGACGGCAACGCCTGAGCGGGTGGCGATGAGGGTCGGACCGTGCGCCTGACCGCCCGCGTCGACTACGCGGCGCGGGCCGCGTGCGCGCTCGCGGCGGCGGAGGTCGCCGAGCCCGGCACCTGGAGCACCAGCGACGAGATCGCCGAGGCCGAGGGGGTCCCCCAACGCTTCCTCGAGGCGATCCTGCGCGACCTGCGCCGTGCCGGCGTCGTGGACTCTCGACGAGGGCAGGACGGCGGGCACCGGCTCGCGGTGGACCCGTCGCAGGTGAGCCTCGCGGACCTCATCCGGGCGGTCGACGGCCCGCTGGCGACGGTGCGGAACACGCGGCCCGAGAACCTGGACTACCAGGGCGCGAGCACGGGGCTGCAGGACGTCTGGCTCGCGCTGCGCACCGCCGAGCGGCAGATCCTCGAAGGCACCACGCTCGCGCACCTGGTCGGCGGCGAGCTCCCGGCCGGCGTTCGGTCCCTGCTCGAGGGCTGACCCGGCGTCGCGTCCTGCGGACGGGCGCCGCCCGCCCGCAGGCGCACCTCCTCGCCGGCTCCGGACCTCACCCGGACGGTCCGGGACCACCTCGTCCCAACGGGTGAAGCACCCTCCCCCCTCCGTCTCGTCTGCCGGAAACGGCGGACGGCTCCCGTCCGGCGGTGCCATGCTCTCGGGTAATCCGACCGGATCGATCGACAACATCGGGAGTCATCCATGCACCGTCCGCACCTTCCCCGCGAAGCCGCCCGGCCGCGCCGACGCGCCGTGCTGGCGGCCGCGGTCACCGGCGCCGTCCTCGCGCTGGCCGCCTGCGGCTCCGACGAGCCCGGCACCTCCGGCACCGCGGCCGGGACCGGCGGCGGCGGTGGTGCCGAGAAGTCCGCCGCCACCGCCCCGGAGCTGCGCCTCGGCTACTTCGCCAACGTCACCCACGCGCCCGCCATCGTCGGCGTCGACAAGGGTTTCATCGCCGACGAGCTGGGCGACACCACGCTGTCCACCCAGATCTTCAACGCCGGTCCGGCAGCCGTCGAGGCGCTGTTCGGCGGCGCGCTGGACGCGACCTACATCGGGCCCAACCCGGCGATCAACGCCTTCGGCCAGAGCGACGGCGAGGCCGTGCGGATCATCGCGGGCTCCACCTCGGGCGGCGCGCAGCTGGTCGTCCGCGACGGCATCGACAGCCCCGAGGACCTCGAGGGCAAGACCATCGCCACGCCGCAGCTGGGCAACACCCAGGACGTCGCGCTGCGCGCGTGGCTCACCGAGAACGGTCTGGAGAACGACGTGGCGGGCGGCGGGGACGTCACCATCACCCCGACCGCCAACGCCGACACCCTTCAGCTGTTCCAGGCCGGCGAGCTCGACGGCGCGTGGGTGCCGGAGCCGTGGTCGTCCCGCCTCGTGCTCGAGGCGGACGCGGAGGTGCTCGTGGACGAGAAGGAGCTGTGGCCGGACGGTCAGTTCGTGACCACGCACCTGATCGTGCGCACCGAGTTCCTCGAGCAGTACCCCGGCACCGTCGAGGCCCTGCTGCGCGGCCACGTCGAGTCGATCGAGTGGATCAACGCCAACGAGGCCGATGCCAAGACGACGGTGAACACCGGCATCGAGAAGCTCGCGTCGTCCCCGCTGTCGCCCGAGGTGCTCGACCGGGCGTGGACCGGGCTGGAGTTCACCGACGACCCGATCGCCTCCTCCCTGGAGAAGTCGGCGAAGGACGCCTTCGAGGCCGGCACGGCCGCCGACGACGTGGACCTGAAGGGCATCTACCACCTGGGCCCGCTCAACGCGGTGCTCCAGGAGCGCGACCTCGACGCCGTGGAGGACGGTGGTCTCGGTGACGGCTGAGCTCGCCGCCCGGGGCGCGACGGCCGCGGGGGCGGCGACCGACGTCGCCCCCGCCGCCGCGACCCCGGCGGTCCAGGTGCAGGGCGTCACGCACACCTACCCGGGCAGCCCGGTGGCGGTGCTCGACGGCATCGACCTCACCGTCGGCGCCGGCGACTTCGTCTGCCTCCTCGGCGCCTCCGGCTGCGGCAAGTCGACCCTGCTGAACATCATCGCCGGGCTGGTGACACCCACGACCGGCTCGGTCGAGGTCTCGGCCGCCCGCCCGGCGCTGATGTTCCAGGAGCCGGCGCTGCTGCCCTGGCTGACGGCCGGTGCGAACGTCGAGCTCGCGCTGCGGGCCCGTGGCGTGCCGCGCAAGCAGTGGCGCGACGAGTCCGAGCGGCTGCTGGCCCTGGTCAACCTCGAGGGGCAGCGCGGCAAGCGGGTGCACGAGCTCTCCGGCGGGATGCGCCAGCGCGTCGCGCTGGCCCGGGCGCTGGCCCAGGACAGCTCGGTGCTGCTGATGGACGAGCCGTTCGCGGCGCTGGACGCCATCACCCGCGACAACCTGCACGAGGAGCTCACCCGGGTCTGGCAGGAGCAGGGCATCGCGGTGGTCTTCGTCACCCACAACGTCCGCGAGGCGGTGCGGCTGGGCCAGCGCGTCGTCCTGATGGGCTCACGCCCCGGCCGGGTCGTGCGCGAGTGGGAGGTCGACGTCGAGCAGCCCCGCCAGATCGAGTCCCCGGGCGTCGCCGCGCTGGCCGCCCAGATCACCACCCAGCTGCGAGAGGAGATCAGCCGCCATGGCCGTTGAGACCGGCGTCACCAAGCGACCGGGCACCTCCGACGTCACCGCCGGGCTGGACGCCCTCGAGGCCCCGGTCCTGCGGCCGGAGCGGCGGTGGTCGGCGAAGGCCGTCGCCGGACGGTTCGTGCCACCCCTCGTCGCGCTCGTGGTGCTGATCGGGATCTGGCAGGTCGCGTACCTGATGGACCTCAAGCCGTCGTACGCGCTGCCCAGCCCGCTCGACACCTTCACCACCTTCGCCGGGCTCATCACCGACGGGCGGGCGTGGAACGGCGTCACGATCAGCGTCGGCCGCGGCTTCATCGGCTTCGGGATGTCGCTCGTGGTGGGCACCCTGCTCGGACTGGCGATGTGGCAGTTCACGATGCTGCGCCGGGCGATCGGCCCGGCGGTCAGCGGGCTGCTCTCGCTGCCGTCGGTGGCGTGGGTGCCGGCCGCGATCATCTGGTTCCAGCTCACCGACGCCGCGATCTACACCGTCGTGCTGCTGGGTGCGGTGCCCTCGATCGCGAACGGCCTCCTCTCCGGCTTCGACCAGGTGCCGCCGCTGTACTCGCGGGTCGGGCGCGTGCTGGGGCTGTCGGCCTGGGGCCGGGTGCGGCACGTCATGCTCCCCGCGGCGCTGCCCGGGTACATCTCCGGGCTCAAGCAGGGCTGGGCGTTCGCCTGGCGCTCGCTGATGGCCGCCGAGCTCATCACCTACTCGCCGGCGCTCGGCATCGGTCTGGGCCAGCTGCTCAACATCGGTCGCGAGCTGTCGCAGATGGACCTGGTCATCACCTCGATCTTCCTGATCTTCGTGGTGGGGGTGGCGATCGAGCTGCTCGTGTTCGCGCCGATCGAGCGCAGGGTGCTGAGCCGGCGGGGTCTCACCGGGGCCAAGGAGTCCTGATCGAGGTCGCGGCGGACGGCGGGGAGGTGCCCGCCCCACGGGGAACCACCCCGTGGGGCGGGCCGTCCCGCGTCCGGGGTGGTCGCGACCGGCCGCGCCGCTCGGGTAGTCTCTCCCGGTTGCCTCGGCGAGGGACGCGGCGCGGAACGGCTGCTCGTGCAGCCCCCGCTCCAGGTCCGTGATCGACGCGGTGGGTCCGCCCGACGCGCCGTGCCACGCCCCGCGCCGAGGCCCGACACCACCGCTGCCGCCGGTTCCCCGGCGCCGTCCACGAGGAGCCAGCCCGCATGTCCGAGATCAAGCTCTCCGCCCAGCCGCGCACCGAGTTCGGCAAGGGCGCCGCCCGCCGGATCCGCCGTGCGAACCAGGTCCCCGCGGTCGTCTACGGCCACGGCACCGACCCGCAGCACATCCAGCTGCCCGGCCACGACACGATGCTGGCGCTCAAGGGCGCCAACGCCCTGCTGTCGATCAGCGTCGGCGACGACAAGCCGGTCCTGGCCCTGGTCAAGGACGTCCAGCGCGACCCGGTCAAGCAGGTCATCGAGCACGTCGACCTGGTGATCGTCCGCCGCGGCGAGAAGGTCCAGGTCGACGTCGCCGTGCACGTGGTGGGCGAGGCCGCGGCCGAGACCCTGGTGACGGTCGAGAACGCGACGATCCTGCTCGAGGCCGAGGCCACCCACATCCCGACCCAGGTCGAGGTCTCCGTCGAGGGCCTGACCGCCGGCACCCAGGTGCTGGCCGGCCAGCTCGACCTGCCGGAGGGCTCGACCCTGGCGGTCGACGACGACGTGCTCGTGGTCAACGTCACCGCGCAGATCAGCGAGGAGGCCCTGGAGGCCGAGCTCGCCGAGGCCGAGGCCGAGGCCGGCATCGAGCGCGAGGAGTCCGACGAGGCCATCGCCGAGGCGGAGGCCGAGGCGGAGGCCGCCGAGGGCGCTGAGGGCACCGAGGGCGGCGACCAGGCCGCCGAGGGCTCCTCCGACCAGGACTGAGCGGGCAGGGGTGAGCGCGGGCAGCACCGGGCCGGCGGCGCAGGACGAGGCGCCGCACCCCGGGCCCTACCTCGTGGTGGGCCTGGGCAACCCCGGGCCGCAGTACGCGAGCAACCGGCACAACGTCGGGCAGATGGTGCTCGACGAGCTCGCCGGCCGGGTGCGGCAGGCGTGGCGCTCGCACAAGGCGCGCGCGGCGGTGGCCGAGGCCCGGCTCGGGGTGCTGCCCGGCGGGGCGCCCGGTCCCCGGGTCGTGCTGGCCAAGCCGTCGTCGTACATGAACACCTCGGGCGGCCCGGTCGCCGGGCTGGCACAGTTCTTCTCGATCGCGCCGCAGCAGGTCGTGGTGGTGCACGACGAGCTCGACCTGCCCTACGGCACGCTGCGGCTCAAGCGCGGCGGTGGCGAGGGCGGCCACAACGGCCTGCGCGACACCACCAAGGCGCTGGGCTCCAAGGACTACGTGCGGGTGCGGGTCGGCGTGGGCCGCCCGCCCGGACGGATGGACCCGGCCGACTTCGTGCTGCGGGACTTCACCGGCACCGAGCGCAAGGAGCTGCCGGTCCTGCTGGTCGAGGCCGCGGACGCGGTCGAGCTGGTGGTCCTGCGCGGCCTGCAGGCCGCCCAGCAGGTCGTGCACAGCGCCCGCTGACCCGTCCGTCGGGACCGCGCGGTCCCTGCGGACGGGCGCTGCCCGGAGCGCGGCTACTCGGTCCACCCCCGAGCGGGTGAGGCCCGCTCGGGTGCCTTGCGGCGGGACCGCGCAGGGGTGGGCCCGTCCGGCCGACCCCGTCCGGCCCAATGGCTCGATTGCCCGGCGCTGCGACGTGACGGACGGTTAGGGTTCGGGTCATCCATCCAGCACCGTTCTGCACCCGTGGGGGGTCTTTGGTGAGCGCAGAGGTCGACGCCGTGACCGATGGCGAGCAGGTCGTCGTGCTCCCCGGCGCCGTCTCGCACGACGGCCTGCCGAAGCAGGGCGCCGAGCCGCGCGAACCCGTCGCCGGGCCGCCGGCGCCCGCGCCGGCGCCGCTGGTGATCGACCTGCCGGCCGCCCACCGCGAGATCGAGCGGCGTCGCGCCACCTCGGAGAACCGCCGGTCGTGGGCTGCCAACCTGCCTCCGTTCCAGCTGGACCCGGGTGTCGGGGTGGAGGCCGCGCAGGTCAAGGTCGTGGCCGAGGCGCGGCGTGCCGAGCGGACGCGGTCCTTCGTGCACCGCCTGGTCGTCACCGACGCCGTGGTCGCGCTGCTCGTGATGGGTGCCTGCCTGCAGTCCCTGGAGCGCACCCGCGGCCCCGCGATGCTGTTCGCCGTGCTCGCCTCCGCCACGTGGGTGGGCATGCTGGCGCTGCTCGGCGGCTACGAGCGCGGTCGCGTCGGCGACGGCCCCGAGGAGCTGAGCGCCGTCCTCAAGGCGGCCGTCACCGTCGTCGCCCTGATGGGCCTGGTGGCCTACTCCTTCGAGCTCATCGTCCCGCGGCGCGACGTCCTGGTGGCCATCCCGGTCACCGCGGCGCTCACCGCCGTCGGGCGGTACTCCTGGCGCAAGTGGCTGCACCGGCGCCGCAAGGACGGGATCGGCCTTGCCAGGACGCTCGTGGTGGGCGACCCGGTGTCGGTCAGCGACACGGTGCGGCACCTCCGGCGCGAGGCCTACCACGGCTACGAGGTGGTCGGCGCCTGCGTGCCGGAGCCGTCCGCGCACGCCGAGCAGGTCTCCGACACCCGTCTGCTCGGCATGGTGGCCGAGGTGCCGCAGGTCGTGGTCGACCACGACGTCGACACCGTCCTGGTGGTCGGCTCTCAGCTCACGGGGCGCCCGCTGCGCCGGCTGTCCTGGGCGTTGGAGCACACCGGCGCCGAGCTGATGGTCTCGCCCGGCGTCGTCGAGGTGACCGGTCCCTACGTGTCCCTGCACCCGGTCGCGGGTCTGTCGCTGCTGAAGGTGGAGCGCCCCTCGCAGCGCTCCGGCCGGCTCGTGGCCAAGGCGGTCCTCGACCGGACCCTCGGCATCGCGCTCTTCCTGGCGGCGGCACCGGTGATCGGCGTCGCGGCGCTCGTGGTCCGGCTGACCAGCCCCGGGCCCGCCTTCTTCGCCCAGGAGCGGGTGGGACGAGACGGCGAGCTGTTCACCATGTGGAAGCTGCGCAGCATGGTGCAGGACGCCGACCGGCAGGTGATCGACCTGAGGGACAGCAACGAGAGCGACGGGCTGCTGTTCAAGATGCGCACCGACCCGCGGATCACGCCGGTCGGCCGCATCCTGCGCCGCACCTCGCTGGACGAGCTGCCACAGCTGTGGAACGTCGTCCGTGGCGACATGTCGCTCGTCGGGCCGCGACCGCCGCTGCCGCGGGAGTTCGCCGAGTACCACGACGACGTGCACCGCCGCCTGCGCGTCAAGCCCGGCTTGACGGGGCTGTGGCAGGTCAGCGGCCGCTCCGACCTCAGCTGGGAGGACTCGGTCCGCCTCGACCTGCGCTACGTGGACAACTGGTCGCCGGCGATGGACCTGCAGATCCTGTGGAAGACCGTCCGGGCCGTGGTCACCGGCTCGGGCGCCTACTGACCGGATCGCCGCGCCGGCGGCCCGCGGCGACGCGAGGACCGCTGCATCGGACGAACGGACGGTCCCGTCTCACCCGTCCGGCTGCACTGCACCGAACCGACGACGACGTCGGACCGGCCTCCCTAGCCTGGGGACGCCGCACCACCTACCGACAGACCCTGGGGGGCCTCATGACCGACCACGGACCCCGTGGCTCGATGGACGACCACGAGCTCGCTCTCGCGCTGGCGCACGCCGCCGGCCGACGGCTGCTGGAGGTGCGCGAGCGGACCGAGGGCGACGCGCCCGCGCAGGTGAAGGCGGCGGGCGACCGCGCCTCGCAAGAGCTGCTGGCCGAGCTGCTCCGGCGGACGCGGCCCGACGACCGCGTGCTCAGCGAGGAGGCGGCCGACGACCCGCGGCGCCTGCAGGCGGACCGCGTCTGGATCATCGACCCGCTCGACGGCACCCGAGAGTTCTCCGAGCCCGGACGCTGGGACTGGGCGGTGCACGTGGCCCTGTGGGAGCGGGGGGTCCTGGTCGCCGGTGCCGTCGACCTGCCGGCGGCCGGTCGCTCCTTCGGCACCGCGGCCCCGCTGACGGTGCCTGAGCCGGCGCCGGGCCCGCTGCGCCTCGCGGTCAGCCGCACCCGCCCTCCGGCCTTCGTGCAGGCCCTGGCCGAGCACCTGGGGGCCGAGCTGGTCCCGATGGGCTCGGCAGGGGTCAAGGCCACCTCGGTGCTGCGGGGCGAGGCCGACGCCTACGTGCACGCCGGTGGTCAGTACGAGTGGGACTCGGCCGCGCCGGTCGCCGTCGCCGCCGCTGCCGGCCTGCACACCAGCCGGATCGACGGGAGCCCGCTGGTCTACAACCGCGCGGACCCGATGCTCCCCGACCTGGTGGTCTGCCGCCGGCAGGACGCCGCGTCGATCCTCGACGCCATCGCCGCCATCTCGGAACCGGAGGACGCACTCGCATGACCGACGTGAACAAGTACCAGCTGACCCAGCTGCAGAGCCTGGAGGCCGAGGCGCTGTTCATCATGCGCGAGGTCGTCGCCGAGCTCGAGCGTCCCGTGCTGCTCTTCTCGGGCGGCAAGGATTCGATCGTGATGCTGCACCTGGCGTCCAAGGCGTTCCACCCCGCGAAGGTCCCGTTCCCCGTGCTGCACGTCGACACCGGGCACAACTTCCAGGAGGTGCTCGACTACCGCGACCGTGCCGTGAAGCGGCTCGGCGTCGACCTCGTCGTCGGCAGCGTGCAGGAGGCCATCGACAACGGCTCGGTGGTCGAGCCGCCGGACGGCACGCGCAACCGGATCCAGACCCCGGTGCTGCTGGACACCCTCGACAAGTACCGCTTCACCGCCATCTTCGGCGGCGCACGGCGCGACGAGGACAAGGCGCGCGCCAAGGAGCGGGTGTTCTCCTTCCGCGACGAGTTCGGCCAGTGGGACCCCAAGAACCAGCGGCCCGAGCTGTGGAACGTCTACAACGGCCAGATCCACCTGGGCGAGAGCATCCGGGTCTTCCCCCTGTCCAACTGGACCGAGCTGGACATCTGGCGCTACATCCAGCACGAGGGCATCGAGCTGCCCAGCATCTACTTCGCGCACGAGCGCGAGGTCTTCGACCGGGCGGGGATGCTCTTCGGCGTCCACCCCACCTGCCGGCCCAAGCCCGGTGAGGAGGTCTTCACCGAGCGCGTGCGCTACCGGACCGTCGGCGACGCCAGCCTCACCGCCGCCGTCCGCTCGGACGCGGACACGGTCGAGAAGGTGATCGAGGAGATCGCCACCACCCGGATCACCGAGCGCGGGCAGACCCGCGGCGACGACAAGTTCAGCGAAGCCGCCATGGAGGACCGCAAGAAGGAGGGGTACTTCTGATGGACATCCTGCGCTTCGCCACAGCGGGATCGGTCGACGACGGCAAGAGCACGCTCATCGGGCGGCTGCTGTACGACACCAAGAGCGTCCTGCAGGACCAGATGGAGTCGGTCGAGAAGGTCAGCCGCGACCGCGGCGACGAGTACGTGAACCTGGCGCTGCTCACCGACGGCCTGCGCGCCGAGCGCGAGCAGGGCATCACGATCGACGTCGCCTACCGGTACTTCTCCACCACGCGGCGCAACTTCATCATCGCCGACACCCCCGGGCACGTGCAGTACACGCGCAACATGGTCACCGGTGCGTCCACCGCCGACCTGGCGCTGGTGCTCGTCGACGCCCGCAAGGGGATCGTCGAGCAGAGCCGCCGGCACGCCTTCCTGGCGACGCTGCTGCAGGTGCCCCACGTGGTGCTCTGCGTCAACAAGATGGACCTCGTCGACTACTCCCAGGACGTCTTCGAGGAGATCCAGGCCGAGTTCCGTGCCTTCGCCTCGCGGCTGCGGATCCCGGACCTCACCGTGATCCCGCTGTCGGCGCTCAAGGGCGACAACGTGGTCACGCGCTCGGAGAACATGCCCTGGTACGAGGGGTCGAGCCTGCTGCACCACCTCGAGCACGTGCACGTCGCGAGCGACCGCAACCTCATCGACGTCCGGTTCCCGGTCCAGTACGTGATCCGCCCGCAGTCCGACGCCTGGCACGACTACCGCGGCTACGCGGGCCAGGTCGCCGGGGGGGTGCTCAAGAAGGGCGACGAGGTGATGGTGCTGCCCTCGGGGTTCACCTCGCGGATCCTGTCGGTCGAGACCGCCGACGGCGAGGTCGAGGAGGCCTACCCCCCGATGTCGGTGACGGTCCGGCTCGAGGACCAGATCGACATCTCGCGCGGCGACATGATCTGCCGGCCGAACAACAAGCCGCAGGTGACCCAGGACGTCGACGCGATGATCTGCTGGATGGACGAGAGCAGCGCCCTGCGGGTGGGCGGCAAGTACTCGATCAAGCACACCACCCGCACGGCCCGCACCATCGTCAAGCAGCTCAACTACAAGCTCGACGTGAACACCCTGCACCGGGAGGAGGACGCCACCTCGCTCGGGCTGAACGAGATCGGACGGGTGCGGCTGCGCACCACGCAGCCGCTGCTGTGCGACGACTACGGCCGCAACCGCACGACCGGTGGCTTCGTCCTGATCGACGAGGCCACCAAGCGCACCGTCGCCGCCGGCATGATCTCCGAGCCGACCGGCTGACGGCTGTGCTGCAGGAACCGGCGGGAGGCCGTCACCAGGCGGGGCGAGGTCCGCTGCGGATCGCGATGGTCGGCCAGAAGGGCCTGCCCGCGACCTTCGGCGGCGTGGAGCACCACGTCGAGCAGATCGGCGCGCGGCTCGCGGAGCGCGGCCACGAGGTGACGGTCTTCTGCCGGTCCAGCTACGGGGAGGTGCCCGACGGGGGGTACCGCGGGATGCGGCTGGTCAGCGCGCCGACCATCGGGACCAAGCACCTCGACGCGATCGTGCACAGCGGCACCTCCACGGTGGCGGCCCTGCGCAGCGGGGTCGACGTGGTGCACTACCACGCCCTCGGCCCCGCGCTGGCCGCCCCGCTGCCCCGGTACCTGTCGGGCGCCGGCGTCGTCCTGACGGTGCACGGGCTCGACCAGGACCGGGCCAAGTGGGGGCTGGCGGCGCGCACCGTGCTGGGCACCGCCCACCGGATGAGCGCACGCGTGCCGGACGAGGTGGTCGTCGTCTCGGAGGCCCTGCGCCAGCACTACCTCGACCGCTTCGGCCGGCGGGTCAGCTACGTGCCCAACGGGACCCCGCCGCCGGCGGCGCCGGTCGACGGCGCGGCGCAGCGGCTCGCCCGCCACGGCCTGGAGCGCGGGCGCTACGCCCTGTTCGTGGGCCGCCTGGTCCCGGAAAAGCGTCCGGACCTGCTGCTCGAGGCGTTCCGCGACGTGCCGGGCGACGTGCGGCTGGCGGTCGTGGGCGACTCCTCCTTCACCGACGGGTACGCGGGGGAGCTGCGGCGCCTCGCCGCGACCGACCCGCGCGTGGTGCTCACCGGCTACGTCTACGGCGACGACCTCGCCGCGCTGTACCAGAACGCGGGGGTGTTCGTGCAGCCGTCCGCCCTCGAGGGGCTCCCCCTGACCCTGCTCGAGGCCGTGGCGCACGACTGCGACGTCGTCGCCAGCGACATCCCGCCCCACCGCGAGGTGCTCGGAGCGGGCTCGCCCCGCCACGTCGTCGTCCCGGTCGACGACCGGACGGCGCTCACCGCGGCCCTGGCGTCGGCGCTGGGGTCCGGCGCAGCGGCGGGCGCAGGCGGCGCCCGGCTGCGCGCCGACGTCCTGTCCCGCTACTCCTGGGACGTCACCATCGACCGGCTCGAGCACCTCTACCGCGCCGCCACCGTCTCCGCACGCCGTCGTCGGACCCGGGGACGTGGCCCCGCCGACGCACAGCCCGGAGGGATCTCGGACCCCTCCACCACGTCGTCACCGCACGGCCACACCACCGAGATCCAGGAGCACGCATGAGCACCATCCGCCGACTGGCCGTCACCGCGGTCGCCGTGACCGCCCTCACCGGCGGCCTGGTCGCCCCGGCCTCCGCCGCTCCCGTCGCCCTGGCCCCGCTGCCGGACACCAGCTGGTGGGGCGCGAACGGACGCGTCAACGACATCGTCGTCGCGGGCGACCGCGCCTACATCGCCGGCGGGTTCGACTACGTCGGCCCCACCACCGGCTACGGCGTCTCCGTCACCGCCGGCGACGGCTCGGGCGCCGCCGGCCAGGCCGTCGTCAACGGCATCGTGCGCGGTGCCGTCGCGGACGGCGCCGGCGGCTGGTACGTGGTGGGCGACTTCAACCGCGCGGGCGGCAAGCCGCGCCAGGGCGCTGCCCACATCACGGCGAGCGGAGCGGTCGACGGCTGGGCCCCCAAGGTCAAGGGCGGCAGCGTGAACGCGGTGGCGCTCACCACGGCGGGCGTCCTGCTCGGCGGCGGCTTCACCACCGTGAACGACACCGCTGCGAGCCGGCTCGCGATGGTCGACGCCGCGAGCGGCGTGCGGGTGCCCGGCTGGAACGGCTCGGCGAACAGCACCGTGCGCGCCCTGGCCGTCGCCGGCGACCGCGTCTACCTCGGTGGCGACTTCAGCTCGGTCAGCGGTGCGACCCGCACCCGGCTCGCCCGCGTGCTGACCTCCACCGGAGCGGTCGACCCGGCGTGGGCGGCCTCGGCCTCGGCATCGGTCAACGCCCTCGCCGTGGACGGCGCGGTGCTGTACGCCGGCGGTGCGTTCACCACCGTCTCGGGGGTCGCGCGGCAGCGGGTCGCGGCCCTGGCCACCACCGGGGGAGCGGTGCAGCCCTTCGCGCCGGCCCTGGACGGCACGGTGCAGGCCCTGGCCGTCGACGGCACCGGTGCGGTCCACGCCGGCGGTCTGTTCGGAACCGCGGCCGGGCAGCCGCGGCTGCGCCTCGCCTCCTTCTCCGCGACAGGCACGCTCCTCCCGCTCGACGCCCAGCTGAACGGGTGCCACGTGCGGCACGGCACCAAGGACGCCAACACCAACCCCGTCTGCACGCCCGAGGTGTCCTCGCTGGCCGTGGCCGGCGACACGCTGTTCGTCGGCGGCCGCTTCAGCCGGTCCGGCGGCACCGTCCGGCACGACGCGGCGGCGTTCTCGCTGACCGACGGCTCGCTCACCGGGTGGGACCCCGTGCCGGGCGACCGGCCGCTCACCCTCGCCGCGGCCGCCGGCCGCGTCTTCCTCGGCGGCGACTTCACCAGCGTCGGCGGGCAGGTGCGCAAGGGCGTCGCGGCGATCGACGTGCGCACCGGGGCGATCGACCCGACCTTCCGGGCCGACACCGACAACTTCGTGGGCGCCCTCGAGCTGTCCACCGACGGCTCGCGGCTGTACCTGGCCGGGGCGTTCGGCTCGGTCAGCGGGCTGCCGCGGTCGTACCTGGCCGCGGTCGACACCGCGACCAGCGCGGTCGTGCCGACCTTCAAGCCGAACATCAACAACAACGTGCTCGAGATGGCCTACGCGCAGGGCAAGCTGTACATCGGCGGCCAGTTCAAGCGGATCGACGGCCAGACCCGGCTGCGCGCGGCCAAGCTCGACGGCCTCACCGGCGCGGTCGACCCGGCGTGGCGCGCCGACACCTTCGGACCGTCCGGGAACCTGCGCGGTGACGGCATGGTGATGGGGGTGGAGGCGGCCCCGGACGGTTCCAAGGTCTACCTCGGCGGCCCGTTCACCAGCGTCAACGGCCAGTCCGTCGCCGGCGGCATCATCGTCGTGGACGGCGGCACCGGCGCGCTCGACCCGCGCCGCCTCGGCGGCGTCCGCGGGTGCGGCAGCATCGGTCCCTGGGTGAACCGGCTCTACCTGAGCCCGGACGGCAAGCGCCTCTACGGCGGCGACGTGTGCCCGGACGACGTCTACCAGTGGGACGCCGTCAACCTGTCCAGCGCGAGCAACCCGACCGGCCTGATCTGGCGCACCTCGTGCAACGGCGGGATGCAGGGCCGGCTCGAGGTGAACGGGCACTTCTACTACGGCACCCACGGCGGCAACAAGGGCTCCGGCGGCGCCTGTCTGAACCGGCCCGGCGGCACCTGGGTCGACCAGCAGCGCTTCTACGCCTTCGATGCCACCAACGGCTACCTGGACCCCTACGCGCCGAAGTTCGACACCCCGATGGGGGTGTGGTCCTACGGGGCCGTCCCCGGTGGCCTGCTCGTCGGCGGCGACTTCGCGGCGGCGGGTGACCTGCAGACCGTCCAGCAGGGCCTGGCGTTCTTCCCCGGCACGCCGTGACGCGGGGACGGGGGAGGGGACGCGTCACGTCGCTGGTGCTGTCGGCCGCCGTGGCGGCCGGTCTGCTCACCAGCGGCGCGGCACCGGCGACCGCGGTCGCCGGAGGGGCCGGCACGACGATGGCGCGGACCTGGGGCGTCGACGGCCGGGTGCTGGCGGTTCTCCCGGTGGGCGAGAAGGTGGTGGTCGCCGGATCCTTCGCGAACGTCGTCGACACCGCCGGGCGCACCCACCCGGCGGCCAACGTGGCGCTGTTCGACCGCACGACCGGCCGGTTCGACACCGGCTGGGGCGTCGCCACCGACAAGGCCGTGAACGCCGTGGCGGTCGACGGGAGCACGCTGTACCTCGGCGGGGCGTTCCGCACCCTCAACGGGACACCGGAGCGTGGTCTCGGTGCCGTCGACCTCGCGTCCGGCGCGCGGGTGGCGACCTTCGTCGCCGACGTCGCCGACAAGGAGGTGACGGCGCTGGCCGTCGACGGCGGTCGGGTCTACGCGGGCGGCAGCTTCTCCAAGGTGACCGACGCCACCGGCACCCGAGTCGCCCCCTTCCTGGCCCGGTTCGACGCCTCGACCGGTCGCCAGGACACGACGTACACGCCGGGGCCGAACGACCGCGTGAACGTGCTGCTCGCGACCGGGTCCGGCGTGTACGTCGGTGGCGACTTCACCGCCGTCGGCGGGGTCTTCGCCCTCACGCGGCTGTTCCGCACCGACGCCGCGGGCGTGGTCGACCCGGTCTTCCGCGCCGGCCCGACCAACGACGGCGCCCGCGCACCGGTGATGGCGCTGGCGCCGGCCGGCGAGGAGCTGCTCGTGGGGTCGGGGGGGTCGGGCGGCGGCTGCGCCGTCCTGGACGCCACCACCGGCGCCACCCGCTGGAGCAAGCACGGCAACGGCAACGTGGTCGCGGTGTCCGCCATCGGTGCGTACGCCTACTGCGGCGGGCACTTCAACGGCTCCGCCGGGTTCGACGGGCTCACCCGCACCAAGCTGGCGAGCGTCGTGCTCGCCACGGGCGCGACCACCGCGGACGCTCCCGTCATCAACAGCCCGCTCGGGGTGTGGTCGATGGCCGCGGACGACGCCGGGCTGTACCTGGGTGGCGACTTCACCAAGGTCGGGGCGACCACCCAGCCCAGGTTCGGGGTCTTCGTCCTGCAGGGGCGGGAGAACCTGCCGCAGGCTCCGACCTCGGTGGTCGCCGCGGGCGCCGACCGCGCGGTCGCGCTGACCTGGGTCCCGCCGTCGCACGACGGCGGGACGCCGGTGCGCACCTACCGGGTCTGGCGCAGCACCGCGTCGTCGGCACCCGTGCTGGTCGGCTCGACCAGGCAGACGAGCCTGGTGGACACCTCGGTCGCCGACGGGGTCACCTACGTCTACACGGTTCAGGCGCGGACCGCGGTGGGCGACTCGGTGCCGAGCGCACCGGTCGAGGCGGAGCCGCGCGCCGTGCTCGGCGTCCCCGGGGCACCGACGGGCCTCACCGCGACCGGGCAGCTCGGCTCGGCCGCCCTCGGGTGGACCCTCCCGGACTTCGACGGAGGGACTTCCCTCACCGGTCTGCGCGTGCTCCGCTCGACGGTGGCCGGCGCGGCGGAGCCGCTGGTCGACCTCGGTCCCACCGCGACCTCGTTCACCGACCACGACGTGGTCGTCGGCGTGCGCTACTACTACGCGGTGAGTGCGCTGAACGCCGTGGGCGAGTCGCCGCCGTCGACGCAGGCCACGGCGGTGCCGGACTCCGGTGAGCCGACCGCACCGGCCCTCAGCGCGACCGCGGGCGCGGGCACGGTGGACCTGGCGTGGACGCCGACGAGCCACGGCGCGGCCCCCATCACCCGGTACGTCGTGATCCGTGACGGCATCCGCCTGGTCACCCTGACCGGCGACCAGCTCGCCTACACCGACCGGTCGGTAGTCGCGGGCCGCGAGTACGGCTACCAGGTCAAGGCGCAGAACGCCTACGGGACCTCGCGGCTGTCCGCCCTGGTCCGGGTGGTGCCGTCCTGATCCTGTCGGTCGCGGGCACCGGGCTCCCGGCGGGCCGGTGCCGACCGGTCCGCGTAGGGTTCGGTACGCACGGACCGACCGAGGAGGCCTGAGGTGCGCGCGACCGCAGCCCAGCGCCGGCACGACGCGGTCGAGCGGCTCCGGCACGAGTCGACCCAGCGGCTGCGTGTGGCGGCGCGGGCGGTGCGGCAGGCCGGGCGGCTGCTCGGGCCCGGCACCCACCCGCTGCCGGACTTCCTGGTCATCGGCGCGCAGCGCTGCGGCACCACCTCCCTGTACCAGGACCTGCTGCGCCACCCGCAGGTCCGCGAGCCCCTCGGCAAGGAGCTGCACCACTTCTCCCTGCACCACCGGCGACCCCTGACCTGGTACCGCGCCTGCTTCCCTGCGCTGGCCCCGGGCGAGCAGACCTTCGAGGCCACGCCCTACTACCTGTTCCACCCCTCCGTGCCGGCCAGGGTGGCGGCCGCGCTGCCGCAGGCGCGGTTCCTGGTGGTGCTCCGCGATCCGGTGGAGCGGGCCTTCTCCCACTACCTGCACACCCGGCGGACGGGCGGCGAGCCCCTGGCCCTCGCGGCGGCGCTGGACGCGGAGCCGGCCAGGATGGAGCGCGCGGCACGATCGGGCCTGGACTCGCGCCGGGGGCACGACCTGCTGCGCGCCCACTCCTACGTCTCGCGCGGGCGGTACGCCGAGCAGCTGCGCCGGTGGCACCAGCACGTCGCGGCCGAACGGATCCTCGTCCTGCGCACGGAGGAGCTGGCCGAGGACCCGGGCGGCCAGTTCGAGCGCATCACGGACTTCCTGGGCCTCGAGCCGTGGGCGCCGGTCCGCTTCACGCGCCACACGCGACGTCGCGAGTCGACGCGCGCCGACGTCCCCCAGGACCTGCGCGACCGGGTGCAGCGTGAGCTCGAGCCCGACGTGGAGGACCTGCTGGACCTGACCGGCTGGGACAAGGGCTGGTGGTGAACCACCGGGCTCAGACCGTGTAGCCCCAGCGTGCCAGCGGCTCGGCGATGACCTCCTCGAGCTGGCCGACCTGGGCCGCGGTGAGCTCCGACCGGTAGGCGTCGGTGCGGTGCCTCTCGATGGTGTGCCGGGCGTACCCATTCTCGAACCGGGCGTCCCATGCGAGGCCCGCGTGGTCGAGCACCCGCGCGATCTCCCGTCGTGGGTCGTCCAGGAGGTCCTCGTAGCGCAGGTCGATCCACTGCTCGGCCGGGGTGAGCTCGCGCGCCGCCTCGAAGGCCTCGACCAGCATCCGCCACCCGAGCCCGGCCAGGACCACGAAGGAGCGCCCGGACCGCTCCCACACCTCGTGCAGCTCCGGCGGCAGCGGCCCGAAGATCCACTTGTCCGGCCCCTGCCAGCCGTCCCACCACCCCATCTGCAGCCACGAGCTCGCGACGGCCCGGCCGTCGCGGACCACGTTGACCACGCGCAGGTCCGGCAGCGCGGCCCTCAGGAACCCGGTGCGCGGCCAGCCGGTCATGTGCTGCACGAGGACCTCCGCCTGCTGGGCCTCCAGCCGGGTGGCGAAGAAGTCCTGCAGGCGCTGCTCGATCCACGGCGTCATGTCCTGCGCCAGCAGGTCGCGGCAGGGCGTGGAGAAGCCGGCGAACACGTGCCGGTCCAGCAGGCCATAGGCCTCGGACGGGGCGACCCGCAGCCGGCCGCGCTCGAGCACGGACGTGGCCTCGGACAGCGCGCGCATCCCGGACGAGCGCGGCGCCCCCCGTCGGTAGAGCCGGCCGTTCCACTGGCCACGCAGGTTCAGCCGCGGCAGCTTGTCGTCGAGCCCCGACACGAACCCGGTGCCCGGATGCCGTGCCAGCGTCTCGGTGACCAGCGTGGTGCCGCTGCGCCCCGTGCCGGTGACGAGCAGGATCACGACGCGCTCCTCGAGGTGGGGGTGGTGGGTCGGCCCGCGGACGGCCTGCGTGCGGCGAGGGGGTAGCCGAACCTCAGCAGGCCGGGCCAGGTCAGCGCGGTGACCAGCGACCGGTCCCGGGAGCGCATCGCCTGCTGCCACTCCAGGTCCGGACGCAGGCGGACGGCGCCGCTGTCGCGGCGGTTCGGGTTGCCGGCGACCGCGTGGGTGGCGGCGAGGCGGACGCTGTGGTCGTCCAGGAAGGGCAGGTCGTCGGGGTCCGCGCCGAGGGCGCGGACCACGGGGGCGAGCACCTCGCGCGGCCTCGCGACGAAGTCCTCGTACCGGAACCGGGACACCCGCGCGTCGCGGTCGCGCCACGCCACCGCGGTGAGCAGGTTCCACAGCAGCCACAGCAGGGAGCTCTTGACCGGCTGCTGGCGCGGCATCAGGGCCTCGTCGTCGCGGTCGCGGCTGACCTTGCGGCGCATCCAGGAGAACGCGGTCGCCCGCGGGTCGCGCACGACGTGCAGGACGTGCACCCGCACCCCTGGCAGGCGCTGCAGCAGCAGCCCGTACGGCGGAAGCTTCGAGGAGTCGACGACGACCCGCGCGCCGGTCTCGTCCGCGACGGCCCGGTAGAGCGAGGCGATCACGTGGTCGTCGGGGTGCGGTGGGACGGCACGGCGGCCGAGCGCGCGGCGCGCGAGCATCGACGGGACGCGCAGGACCCGCAGCCGCTGCAGCAGCCGGCGGCCGATGCCGGCGGCGTCGGCCCGTCCGCGCGGGTCGGTGCGGGCCATGACGGCGGTCCACACCGGGCACCGGCCGAACGGCTGGCCGCAGCCGCAGACGTGGTCCTCCTGGACGCCCCTCGACCACAGGTACCGCAGCTCACCCGCGGCGAAGAAGCCCGGGAGCTGCCCGAGCAGGGTCGTCACCACGGTGCTGCCGCTCCGGCCGCTGCCCGCGAGGTACAGCACGTGCACGTCGTCGGCGCCGGCGGCGGAGCCGGCGCGCCCACCGCCGGTCACGGCCGGTACGCCCGCTCGAGCCGCTCCAGGTGCAGCCCGGGTGCGAACTCGGCAGCGAGCCGGGCGCGGCCCTTCGCGCCCATCGCCACCGAGCGGGCAGGGTCGGCGGCGAGCTCGCTCAGGGCGGCGGCCAGGGCCGCCGGGTCGTCGTGCGGCACGACGAGCCCGTCGGTGCGGTCCTCGACGAGCTCGGGCATGCCGCCCATCGCGGTCACCACGACGGGCACCTCCAGCGCGTACGACTCCAGGATGGTCATCGGCTGGTTCTCGTACCAGCGCGACGGCACGACCGTAGCGAGCGCCCCCGCCACCAGCGGACGCAGGTCCTGCTTGTCGAGCCGGCCGTGGAAGCGGACCCGCCCGGGCGCGACCTGCGCGGCCAGCCGCTCGAGCGCCGCGCGCTCGGGCCCGTCGCCGGCGACGTCGAGCGTGGTGCCGGGCGCCAACGCCACGGCGCGCACCAGGGTGTCGACGCCCTTCTCGTGGCTGAGCCTGCCGGCGAAGACGAAACCGCCCGCACGCGGCGTCGCGCGCTCGGTGCCTGCCTCGCCGAGGTCGACGAAGTGGTTGATCACCCGCAGCCGGCCCCTGTCCACGCCGGCGTCGGTCATGACGTCGGCGAGGAACCTGCTGGGGCTCACCAGGACGTCGACCGGGGAGTAGGCGCCCAGGTGACGGTGCAGCCCGGACTCGACCGACAGCAGCGCGCTCGCCGGGAGCGACCCGCCCTTGCACCGACGCAGCGCGGCCTGGCGCACCCCTCCGTCGACGCAGGCGCGGCAGGGCCTGCCGTGGTCGAGCATCTGGTAGCTGGGGCAGGCGAGCTTGTAGTCGTGCAGGGTCATCACGCACCGGGTGCCGGTCCGCGCCACCGCACGCAGGATCGACGGCGAGAGCTGGTGGTACACGTTGTGGCAGTGGACGACGTCGGGGCGGAACCGGACCAGCGCCGCTGCGATGCCCCGCGCCGACGACGGCGACCAGATCATCCGGCCGCCGGCCGCCAGGCCCGCGATCCCGCCCGGTGGCGGGTCGAGCTCGACGTGAGGGGCGAAGGTGTCCTCCAGCGGCAGGCCCGCAGGGTTCTCCGGGTGGTGCATGCCCCACACCGCCACCGCGTGACCCGCCTCGCGCTGCAGCGCGGCCAGATCGAGCATGTAGGCCTCGGCGCCGCCACGCCGGTAGAGGAACTTGTTGACGTGCAGGATCCGCACGCGTCCTCCCCCAGGTCGGTCGATCGTGGTGCCGGTCGGTCGTCGGGATCGGCCGCCCGGCCGATCGCTGCCACGGAAGTCCACCACAACCGCGCGACCCGCGGGGTCGCTTCCACGACGCCGGGTGGCGAACGGATGAACCCCGGGTCGCCCGACAGGACGAGTTCTGCCGAACCCGACCGCACCGCGTCACGACCCGTGGTTGGCTGGACGGGTCCGGTCGGCCGCGCAGCCGGCCGGGGCGGGGAGGGGACGACCGATGAGACGAAGCCCGCGCGCGACCGCGCAGCGGACACTTCGACGTGCGCTGACCTGGCAGCCGAAGGTCGCCGGCCGGTCCGTCCTGCCGATCCGTTCCCTCGTCAGCCCCTTCCGGTACGACGTCGTGGTGCGGGCGCAGCTGTTCGCGCTCGTGGACGAGAACCCGCACGTCTCGACCGACGAGCTCGTCGACCTGGCGCGGTCGCACCCCTATGCGGTGTGGTTCGAGCACGTGGCGATGCCGCGCTTCCGGCCCTGGGTGCTCCAGGACGCGACGGTGTACCGCGACGCCTTCGTCGAGCGGGTCACCTCGGCCCGTGCCCTGGCGCACTCGGTCGCCGTCTCCGGCTTCGACGTCCGCCACCCCGTGGTGCTGCGCAGCACCAGGGGCACGACCACCACCGACGCCGGGACCCCGGTCGCCCGTACCCTGCACGTGGGGGACGGCGGGCACCGGCTGGCGCTGCTGCTGCAGGCCACCGGGACCCTCGGCCCCGGCCAGTACCGCACCGACCCCCGCAGGAGACAAGTCATCGACAACACGCTGGTGCTGCTGCGCCACCTGCCCCTGGGGCTGCCCGCCTACCTGGACTTCCTGGCACCCGGCTACACCGCGGGCGAGGTCCGCGACGCCGACGGGCTGGTGGAGCTCGTGCAGCTCGAGCGTCCCGAGCTGCTGCCGGAGCTGGACGGCGTGCTCGCCCTGCACCTGCCGCTCGTGGGTGCCAGGTGAGCGCGCGCGAGGAGCAGGGCCGGGTGCGGTACCTGGGCGGCAAGGTCGCCCGGCACGTGCGCTGGGCTCGTACGGAGGGCGTTCGCCGGTTGGTCGAGGAGGACCGCCTCGACCCGCGGGAGCGGGTGGGGACCGCCGTCGCGAAGGCCCGCTGGCGTCGCCGGCACGCGGTCGCACCCGGTCGTGCCCGTCCGGTCTACGTCGTCGGCCTGCAGCGGTCCGGCACCAACATGCTGACCAGGGGCCTCGACCTCGCGCCGCAGGTCGAGGTGCGCAACGAGAACGACCGCACCGTCTTCCACCGCTACCGGCTGCGGCCGGACGAGGTGCTGGCCCGCACCGTCGCCGCGAGCAGGCACCAGATCGTGCTGGTCAAGCCGCTGTGCGACTCCCAGCGCGTCGCCGACCTGCTCGACCACCCGGACCTGCCGGGGGGTCGCGCCATCTGGGTCTTCCGCGACCCGGACGACCGGGCCCGCTCCGAGGTCTCGAAGTTCGGGTCGTCGAACCTGCTGGCGCTGCAGGCGATGGCCGCTGGCGACCTGTCGGGGTGGCAGGCGCAGCGGCTGCCCGAGAGCTCGATCGAGCTCGTGCGCAGCCTGGACCCCGCGACGATGACGCCGGACACCGCCGCCGTGCTGTTCTGGGTCGTCCGCAACCGGCTCTGGTTCGACCTCGGGCTGGACGCCCGGGACGACTGCCTGCTGGTGGGCTACGACGCCTTCGTCTCCGAGCCCGACCGGACGCTGGACGCCGTCTGCTCCTTCGTCGGGCTGCCGGCAGGGGCGGCCGCCGGGATCGGGGTCGAGCGGCGCGACACCCACGCGTCCCGCGCCCTGGACATCGACCCCCGCGTCCGCGACCTGGCCGACCGCACGTGGGCCGACCTCGTGGCCGCCGCAGACTCCCAGCATCCTCCCAGCACCTCGACGGGGTCCGCGCCCGCGCCGTCAGGGACACTGGGGCCATGACGCGACCGATCCGCACCACCCGGCCGCTGCTCGTCGTCGTGGTGGCCCTCCTGGCGCTGCTCCTGGGTTCGTGCACCGCCGACCGGCCGACGCCGACGCCCTCCAGCGGGTCGTCCTCCAGCCGCCCGGACGGTGCGGACCCCGGGACGGTGACGCCTCCCGCCGAGACGGTGCTGGGCGCCAAGTGGGACTGGTCGCGGTTCGAGCAGTTCGCGCCGTACCTGGAGTCGCTGCGCGGGGCGCCGACCTTCTACGAGGCGGTGTGGTGCGAGCTCGAGCCGGAGCAGGGCCGGCTCGACTGGGCCACGCTCGACGACGTCGTCGCCAAGAGCCAGGACGTCGGCGCGGTCATGATGCTCAAGATCCGTACGGGGCGCTGCTGGGTGACACCGGGGGAGGCGCAGTTCGAGCGCGGCAGCAAGGGCAAGACGGAGTCCGCGATGCCCAGCGACATGCAGGCCTACCGCGACTTCGTCACCGCCATGGTCGAGCGCTACGCCGCCCGAGGCGTGCACCGGTACGCGATCGAGAACGAGATCAACTCCCAGAGCTTCTGGGGCGGCACGCCGGAGGAGTACGAGGAGCTGGCGCGCACCGCGGCGGAGACGATCAGGGCGGCGGACCCCGAGGCCGTGGTCGTCGACCCGGGTCTGAGCAGCACCACCTACGGGTACGGAGCGGCCAGGACCCTGCTCGACGCCGGCGACGAGGACGGCGCGATCGAGGCCTGGAACACCTACTACGAGCGCCGGATCGGCACCCGTGGCGACAAGATCCCCCAGGTCGAGGACGTCGCCGACCTCGAGGAGGCGCTGGACTCCGAGCAGGGCAGGCGCAACCTCGCCTACCTGCGGGTGGTCCGCGAGCTCGCCGAGGACGGCACGACCGAGGTGCGCCAGGTGCACTACTACGAGACGTGGCAGGCGGTACCGCTGCTGTTCGACTACCTGCGCGCCACGACCCCCGAGGACGTCCCGCTGGAGATGTGGGAGGTGGGTCGCTTCGCGCGCGGCCAGGAGACCGATCCGGCCGAGGGCGCCGCCGAGGTGGTCCAGACCGTCTCGCTGATGCTGGCCGAGGGCGCGGCGGTGGTGATCTGGCTGCCGCTCGCCTACGACCCGAGCGGACGCAACTCCGACGAGCCGCGTCTCGGGCTGCTGGAGCCGAACGGGGCGAGCCGGCCGGCCGGCGAGGTCTACGAGGCCATGGCGCTGGCGGCGCGCGGCGCCACCCCGACGCCGATCGAGACCGACGGGCTGCTCGGCGTCGGCTTCGACGGTCCGCAGGGCTCCAGCGCGTTCGTGTGGTCGACCGAGACCGTCGACGTGCAGCTCGCAGCGGGCGACACGGCCGGCCCGGTCGGCACCCCCGGCGCCTCGTCGCCGTCGGTGCAGGTCGGCGCGGAGCCCAAGCAGATCGTCCTGGACGGCACCGTGCAGGCCTTCCTGGAGCAGCAGGGATGAGCGAGGGCGGCGCGCGGCTGGTCTTCGTCGGGGGACTGCACCGCAGCGGCACCACCCCGCTGGCCCGGGCGCTCGCGGAGCACCCCGAGGTGAGCGGGCTGACCGGCACCGGCGTGCGCGAGGACGAGGGCCAGCACCTGCAGGACGTCTACCCCAAGGCCAAGGTCCACGGCGGCTCCGGGCGGTTCGCCTTCGCCCCGGCCGCGCACCTGACCGAGGCCTCGCCGCTCGCCGCCCCGGGAGCGGCCGCCGCCCTGCACAGGGCCTGGGACCCCTACTGGGACCTCGGACGGCCCTTCCTGCTGGAGAAGTCGCCCCCGAACATGCTGATGGGGCGGTTCCTGCAGCAGGTCTTCCCGGGCAGCGCGCTGGTCGTGGTGGTCCGGCACCCGGTGGTCGTGGCGCTGTCGACCAAGAAGTGGCGCCGGTTCTTCTCCGGCGACCCGCGCAAGCACCAGACCCTGACCTCCTTGGTGGAGCACTGGGTGCGCGCGCACGAGGTGCTCCAGCAGGACCTCGCGCACCTGCGCAGGGTGCACGTCCTGCACTACGAGGACCTGATGCAGGACCCGGTCGGCGAGCTCGCCCGCGTGCAGGGCCTGCTCGGGCTGGCGGCACCGATCCCGGCCGGGACCCTGCGGGCCAGCCACAGCGACCGGTACGCGACCTGGTGGGACCAGCTCGCCTCGCCGCTGCGTCCCGGTCATGTGCAGCGCCGCAGGATCGAGAGCCGGTTCGGCGAGGTCGTGGCGCGGTACGGCTACGCGATGGACGACATCACCACGCGCGCGGCCCACCCGAGCCCGCTGCAGTCGGTGCAGGCCTGAGCGGAGCGGGCGGCCCGGACCGGGCCGCCCGCCGGCGGGCTCAGGTGTAGCCGAGCTCCTTGAGCACGCGTCGGCCGGTGAACCACAGCAGGGTGCGGACCAGCGGGTCGAGCTCGCGCCGGTGCGAGCCGACCCGGGAGCTGTAGACCGCCGCCTGGGTGCCCTGGTGCTGCCGGCGGCTCTCGGCCTGGCGGCGGTAGCGTTCGGGGACGTCGTGCGGGTGCCGCTCGAAGTCCATCATCCCCGGCTCGAACTGCTCGCCGAGGAAGTCCATCAAGCCGCGCAGGGTCTTCTCCTGGTCGGCGACCAGCGCCTCGTACCTCACCTCGTGGTAGCGGTCCGGCGGCAGCACCGCTCCGGCGGCGCGGGCGGTGCGGACGTAGCGCGGCCACTTCACCGTCGACTTCACGCAGGACCAGTAGCCGAACCGCTTGCGGTGCGACACCGCGACGTCGCGGCCGTCGCGGATGACATGGACGACCTGCGCGTCGGGGAACACGCGCAGCACGAAGTCGAGCTTCATCGCGTACCGGGGGCTCTTGTCCGCCCAGCGCGCCTTGCCGCGGGAGGCGGCGTAGTCCCGCTGGATGCCACCGAAGAAGTCGGAGATGCGCTGCAGCCACTCCTCCTGGCTGAAGCCGTACTGCGACAGCCGGGTCCAGTCCTGGCCCACGACCCGTTCGAGGTCCTCGAGGAACCGGGTCTCGGGACCACAGCTGATCCGCGAGTGCGAGTCCAGGATCAGGCGGAGCATCGTGGTCCCCGAGCGCTGGCACCCCACGACGAAGACCGGGGCCGTCGGACCCGGTGCCACCGCGACCGCTGCCGGCGGACCACCCTGCTCGCTCACCGGCCGGACTCACCCTTGGTGGCAGGTGCCGGCGTGCGGTGGGCGACCGTGGTCCTGTCGGCGGGACGCCCGGACTGCTCCGCGGGACCGGCGGTGGTGGTCGGGGCGGCCGACCTGGCCTTGTCCGCACCGTTGCGGGCGGCCGGCGCGGCGGCGGGCCGGGCGACCGGCGAGGCACCCGTCCGCTTCGCGGTCTGACCCCGCGCCGGGGCGGGGCGGGCGGCGTCGGTCCGTGCCGGGACGGCCGGGTCTGCGGCCTTGTTCTGCGCGGCGGCCTCGGTCCGGCGCGAGGGTGAGGGCCACAGGCCGATGATGCGCGAGCGCTGCTCGGAGCCTCCGCGCGCCGCGGGCGCGGCGACCGGGGCGGCGCCCCTGGCCCGGGCCAGCGTCTCGAGCGCGGCCGCGAGCAGCACGGACAGGAACAGGGCGGCGGCACCGACGGGCAGCACCGTGCGCAGCAGCGGTCCGACCTTGCCGTCCTCGGTGACCGGCGAGACGAAGACGATGGTGCCGGGATCGGCGGCGGTCACCTGCGCGCGCGACTGCTCCAGCGACGCCTGGGCGTCGTTGAGGCCGGCGGCGGCCGCCTGGAGGTCGATCTTGAGGTTGCCGTACTCGGCGAGCAGCGGCGTGTAGGTGGCCAGCTGCTCGCGAGCCGTGGTGATGGTGCCGGCCAGTGCGGTGGCGCCGAGCGAGTTGCCGTTGGCACGCAGGTTGGCCTCCTGCTGCACCAGGGCGTTCACCTGGTTCAGCTGCGCCTCGTAGGACCGCTCCGGGTCGGCCACGCCGGTGCGGGTGCCGAACTCGGCGATCGCCGTGTTCGCCTCGGCGACGGCCGTCTGGGCCGCCTCCACCCGGGCGAGCGAGGAGTCGACCTGCGAGGTGAAGATGCGCGTGATGGTGCGCGTGGTCACCTCGGTCAGCACCGGCTCGACCTGGTCGCGCGAGCGGGCGGTGTACGACACCTGCATGCTCGAGCTGGCGCCGACCCGGGCGACGACCAGGCCGTCCTGGAGCGCCTTGGTCGAGGTCCCGGCCGCCTCGGCGACCTCGGCCAGCACCCCGGGGCTGGTGGCGGTCGACTCGAACGTCGACACGTAGGTGTTCGAACCCTGCGACCCGGCGAACCGGGAGGTGTCGCCCACGAAGACCGGGCCCTCCACGGTGGCCGCGGCCGAGTACGTGGTGGGCTGGAGCCACACGACCCCGCCGGCCACGGCCATGGCCACCAGGGGGACGGCGATGATCAGCCAGAGGCGGCGTCGCGCCGCGCGCAGGTAGTCGAGGATCTCCACGTCGGTCCTTGTCCTGTCGATGTGCGTACTCGGGTGTCGTTCTCGGTCGTGCGGTGGCGCTGGTGACAGCGTGCTGCGGGCGCTGCGTCACCCGTCCCAGCGGAAGTCGATGCCCGGCATCGCGTACAGCCGGTCGTTGGGCTCGCGGTAGTAGTCCACCAGACGGGCCCTGGCCTGCTGCGGGACGTCCTCCTCGCGGGTCTGCTTGAACCGCTCGGTGCCGTCGATCCGGACCCGGTCCAGGCCCAGGTGGTCCCAGACCCGGTCGAGCTGGCCGCTGGGGTCGGCGAACATCGCCTCGCTCGACAGCACCAGGACGCGGGAGGGGTCGACGTGCTGGTGCAGGCGCTCCAGCTGGTCGGCGTACAGGCCCCGGGCGAGGTAGGTGTGGTGCCGGTGGGCGAAGCTCTCGTAGCCGTGGTCGGCCCGGATCCGGTCCTCCTCGCCCGTGGTGCGCTCGGCCTCGAGGTCGAGCGCCCGCTCGAACGGCTCGCTCTCGTAGCCCTTCTCGGTCTCGTACTTGTGGTGCGACCAGGCACGCGCGACGGGGTCGCGCAGCGAGACCACGAGCCGCGCGTCCGGGAGCTCGCGCGCGATCCGCTCCGGCGCGAGCGGGTGGAACATGTAGTACGGGCTGGCCTCCCCGGTCATCGTCCAGGGGCCGTCGGCGGACTCGAACGCCGACAGGTACCACTTCCACCCCCGCCCGTGGTTGACGTCGAAGTAGTGGGTGCCCTTGCGGGTGCGGCACGGAGCGACCTGCGGGTGCTGGGAGATCCAGTGGGCCAACGTGGTCGAGCCGCCGCGCTTGGTGCCGACGACCAGGTACCCCGGGACCAGCGGGTTGCTGCTGCGCCGCCTCGAGCGCACCGGCGCGAGGAGCCGGGCTGCCGCCCGTCTGGGGTCCATCGTCCGCCTCTCGCCGTCTGCCCTCCCCGGTGCGGGGGCGCTTCGTCCAGTATCGCCGGTGGTGAGCGCAGCGTCCGCGGTTTCGCCAAGACGGCACGGCCGGGTGCGTCCGGTCGGGTGACCACCTCGGCGGGCGGTTGCGCAAACGCGGTACCCGTCCCGGGTGTCCCACCTAGAGTCGTCCTCGGAGCGTGCGCACCGCGCGCGGTGACGGGACGGGGCCGGCAGGCCCCGGCGGCAGGAGGTGGCGTCGGTGGGCGCGGGACGCGCGATGGTCGGGATCGCCGTGGTGGCGGCGCTCGCGGGGGGACTGGTCGGCTGCGGCAGCGCGGAGCCGTCGTCCTCGCCGCCGCGGACGTCCACGTCGCCGTCGGCGACGGGCTCCACCACGGCACCGGTCACGACCACGGCCACCGCGACCGCGAGCCCCACGTCGGGCCCGCTGCCCGGCTTGCTGCTCGACCTCGCCGAGGCGGCCCGCGCGGTGCGCGACCGGTCGGCGATCAGCACCGCCCAGGGCGCCCTCCAGGACGCCGTCACCGCCACCCGCACGGGCGTGCGCACCACGCGGGAGGCGGCCTTCGGCGCCAGCACACGGGACTGCGGTGCCGTGAGGGAGCGCGCGGCGGCCACCGGCGCCAGCGCGGACGTCGCCCGGGCGGCGGCGGACACCCTCGACCCGATGCTCGCCACCCGGCAGTCGGCGCTGGATCGGCTGGCCGCCACGATCGCGGCGGTGGAGGCGGAGGCGACCGGTCGGCCCGCGACGGCGACCTCGCCGACCCCCGCCGAGCTGGCCGCCGCCCTGGACGTCGCCCGTACCGAGCACGCCTCAGGCGTCGAGGCGCTGGCCGGCTCGCTCGCCCAGGCCGCCGACGGGCGGACCAAGGCCTCCGAGCTCGCCGCGCAGGCGCAGGAGATCTCCTCCTCCGCCTGCTGAGCCGTCGTCGCCCGTCGACCTCGTCCGGCGGTCCGACCTCAGCAGCCGGTCGCGGTCAGCAGCCCGGGCGACTTGGCCGGGGCGAGCGCGCTGCCGTCCCAGGTGTTGCCCTGCGCCGTCCAGTACGTCCGCAGGTTGCGACCGAGGTCCACCGAACCGAACACGTTGCCGTCGAACCGGCTCGCCATGAGCGCACCCGCCGACATCGCCGGCCCGGTGCCGCCGGTGGCGCTGTTGCAGCTGACCAGCGTCCTGTAGGAGCTGGTGTCCATCGAGGGCGTGGTCAGCCGGGTGTCCTTGCCGCGGAAGGTGAAGCCGCTGACCCGGTACGAGGTCGCGAGGTTGTGCGACCAGGTGTTCCCCCAGCCCGACATCTGCTCGTTGAAGCCCTGGTCGACGCGGGCGGCGACGTTGCGGCTGAACACGTTGTACGAGGAGTCCTGGTCGGTGGTGAAGGCGCGGCCGCCGGCGGGCAGGTCGGTCACCGTGTTGCCGGTGACGGTGTTGTAGTTCGAGGCGCTGCCGAGGCGGATGCCCTCCTGCATGTGGTGCGACCGGGTGGAGGCCGCGACGCGGGAGACCGTGTTGGCACTGATCAGCCACCCGTCGCTGTAGTTGCCGAGCCAGATGCCCGGACCCGTCCCGCAGGCGACGTCGGTGACCGTGTTGCCGCTGATGACGCCGTACCGGCTCATTGCCGAGTGGATGCCCTTGCCCGTGACGGTGTTGCCCACGAGGGCGATCCCGTCCGAGGGCACCAGCGGCTGGCCGATCCGGCGCGAGACGTCGGCGAGGGCGCCCTTGGCCGCGACGGCGTCGTCGACACCCCGACCGGGCACGGACCGGCGGGTGGCCCAGTCGCCCGAGGCGATCAGGGCGCCGAACCACTGCTTGACGGCACCGGAGTTGGTGCCGATCACGTAGACCCCGCCCTCGATGGTCAGGCCCTCCAGGCGCCACCACGACGCGCCGCGGGTGATCCGCACCGTGCGCTCGGGGTCGGGCGAGGTGGCTGCGCACGACGCCACCGGCAGGGTCGCCGAGAGGGTGACCGGGCCGTCGCCGTAGGGGCGGACGGTGATCGGGGCGGACGCCGTCCCGGAGCGGGTGATGGAGACCCCGCCGTGGTAGCGACCGGCACGCAGCGCGATCACCTGTCCCGGCGTGGCAGCGGCGACGGCGGCGGTGAGCTCGGCCTGGGTGCCGACGACGACCGTGGCCGAGGTGGCGCCGGCCGGGACGGCGGTGGCCAGGCAGCCGGTGGCGGCGAGCACGGCGGCGGTCGCGGTGGTGATGACGGTGCGCAGGAGGCGGGGAGCGATGGGCATGCAGGACCGATCGGTGCTCGGGCCCGCCCTCTGGAGCGTCGCCGGCTCGAGACAACACCTACAGTGACTGTCGCTCACTGTCCGTAGTCATCGGTACCGCACCGTCCGACGGAGGTCCGCCGCGTCGACCCCGACGGCGCCCGCGCACCAGCCCGGCGAGCACGGCCCGGTCGTCGGCAGGGACGCCGATGAGCGCCACGGCCCCGAAGTAGGTAGCGAGGACGACCGGACCGCCCAGGAGCACCGCGGGCACCCAGGAATCGGTGAGCGCACCGACGACCAGCGCCACCAGCACGGTCGGCACGCAGGCGAGCAGCACCCGGCCCCAGCCAGCCCCGACCGGTCGGACGCCGACGACCAGGCTCGCCTGCGCCAGCTTGGCGATGTTCACCGCGACCAGGCTGCTGCTCCACGCGATGGCGGCACCGAGCACACCGTGCTCCGGGATCAGCACGAGGTTCAGCACGACGGCGAGCACCAGCACGGCGAGGTTGTCGGCCATGTTCAGGCCGACGCGGCCGGACATGTTCAGGACGGTGCCGCACGGTCCCGCCGCCGCGCTCACGAGCTGGCCGACGGCCAGCACCACGGTGACCGTGGCTGCGGCGACGTATGCCTCGCCGAAGTAGGACAGCAGCTGCTCGGGCAGCACGACCAGCATCACGAAGGCCGGCGCCGACAGGGTGAGGATCCACCTGGTCGCGCTCCCGTACGCGCGCGACGCCTCGGACCGCTGCCCGGTGTGGAACAGGTGCGCCATGTGCGGGGTGAAGGTGGCGTTGATCGGGGCCATCACGAAGACAGCCAGGGTCACCAGGCGGGTGGCGACGCTGTAGGTGCCGACCTCCTCCTGGCTCGCGAGCACCCCGAGCAGCAGCGTGCCCGCCCAGATCAGGCCGGTCGCGGCGAGCGCCGACACCCAGCTCACCATCGAGAAGCTGAAGATCTCCTTCACCCGGTAGGCCGGCCGCGCGCGTCCCGCGGCGCGCAGCTCGCGGCCGGTCCGGCGCAGCAACCACCAGCAGGCGGCCAGGGCCGCCAGCCAGGCCGTCGCCGCGCCGGCCCACAGCGCCCCCTGGTAGCCGGTGCCGAGCGCCACGGCGACCGCGGTCAGGGCGAAGCGGCCGATCGGCTCGCCGATCCGGCCGATGAGGGCGAACGGCCGCTGGGTGCGCCATCCCTGGCTGGCCGACAGGGCGGCGTCGGCGACGCAGGCGGCAGGCAGGGTGAGTGCGACGATCCGCACGCCCGCCACGAGCGCCGGGTCGTCCATGATGGCGGCCACGGCCGGGGCCAGCAGGGCGAGCAGCCCCCCGACCACGACCGAGAACAGCGTGGTCAGACCGAGCCCGAGCCGCAGCGTGCCTCGCAGCCGCCCGGTGTCGCCGTCGGCGAGGTCCATCGCCACGAACCGGGTCATCGCCGCCCGGAAACCCGCGAGGGACAGCAGACCCAGCAGCGACAGCAGGGCGTAGCAGGTGGTGTAGCGGCCGACCTCGACCTGGCCGTCGCGCGCCAGCAGCGTCAGCACGGCGAACAGGGCCAGCTGGTAGCACAGCGCCCCGACCAGGTTCAGGCTGCCGCCCCGCCCCATCCGGGTGATGTTCTCGGACGCGCCCGCGCGGGCACGTCCCGCCGTCCCGCTCGCCGTGCCGGTGCCGTCAGTCGCGCCGGGCACCGGCCACCTCGGGGCGGGCGCCGCTCGCGGCGGGTGCGCCGCCGTCCCGCGACCGCAGCATCACCGGCTCCACCACGCCGGTGGCGGGGTCGCGACGCACCACGTAGGAGGCGGCGGCGGCGAAGGCGACCAGGTACCACATGCTGACGACGTTCGACATCACGTTCGCGCCGAGGCTGCCCAGCGTGAAGCAGACCGCGGTGCCGAGAGCGCCCGCCCCGACGGCGCTCTCCAGCGTCCCGCGCGGCGCGCCGCGCGAGGCGAGCCAGCCGTTGCGCAGGAGCAGCAGGTGCATCGCGCCGTAGGCGCCCAGCCCGAACAGGCCCGTCTCGACGTACGCGCGCACGAAGTCGTTGTGCGGCTGCTTCTCGGCGTCGGTGCCGTACTGCGTCATGTTCAGCCCGATGCCCGTCACCGGGTTCTCGTTGGCGAGCGGCAGCACCTCGCTCCAGTATCCGAGCCGCCACTCCAGGCTGTTCCCGGTCGGCCGCCCACCGACCGCCTGCTCGGTGCCGAGGGTGGCGAACCGCGCGCCGAGCTCCGGGACGGCGACCAGCGCCACCACCGCGGCGAGGCCGAGCGCGACGAGCAGGCGCACGCGTCGCTGCGCCACGGCGACCACCACGACGCCCACGACGGCGGCGAGCAGCGCGCCACGGGTGAGGGTCAGCACCAGCAGCGCCGAGGACACGCCGAGCACCCCGACCATCACGACCTTGAGCCGTCGGTTCAGCACCGGGTACAGCGCGACGCCGAAGACGATCATGAAGGCGAGGTAGCGGGCGAAGGTGTTCGACTGGCTGAACGGACCGGTGATCCGGGTGAAGCTGCCCTTGACCTCCGAGGCCGGCGACCCCAGCAGCATCCCGAACAGCGTGTAGGCGATGGGGACGACCATCCCGGCGTAGGTGGCCAGCAGGGTGCGCACCAGGGCCACCCGGTCGGTGATGAGCTGCTCGAGCACCACGAACATCATCACGACGGACAGGATCCGGAGGACCTCGAGGGCGCTGGCGGCCGGGCGATCGGACCCGAGGGTGCTGATGGCGGCCGCCGAGACGAACACCACCAGGGCCAGCCGGAGCCCGGACCCGCGCAGCCGCCTGCCGGACGCGTACTGCGACACCAACCACATGATCGAGGCGAGCAGGAAGAGCATCGCCAGGATGCTCGAGGGGTCCAGGCCGCGGGCGGCCGCCGTGTTCGTGGCGGTGTTGCCTGCCGAGGCGCCGCTCAGCTTGAACAGGTCGACGCTGGAGCGGAACGCCAGCAGCAGCAGGACGAACGAGGCGAACCTCGTCATCGCGAGCACGGCCAGCGCGAGGGCGACCACCGCCGCGAGCGGCAGCACCGCGATCATCTTGTTGCCGTCGGCCGCCGCCAGCCCGCTGACCACGGCGGCTGCCACGGCCACCAGCGCGAGCCCGGCCGAGGCCGCGCGGGCCAGGCGCGGTCGGACGGCCGGCGTCCCCGCTGCCGGGAGGTCCTCGGCGGCGGGCGTGCCGCGCGTGCCGCCGTCGGCAGCACCGCTCCCCGTGCCGTGCGCGGTGCCCGTCCCGCTGCCGCTCGGAGCGCCGCCGGGGCTGCTCGAGGCGGCTGCTGCGCTGGCGGTGCGCGTCACGGCGTGCGCTCCCCGGAGGTCATCGGCGCCTCGCCGACGGGATGATCGAGGTCGACCGGGTCGGGCGCCGCTGCGGGGCGCCTGGTGCTGCGGCGCGAGGCCAGGGCGGGGAAGCCGTTGCGACGCCGCACGACCATCCAGACCAGGGGCGCCACCAGCGCGAGGACGACCAGCGCGATGCCGGTCTCGGCGTTGGGGACGCCGAGCAGCTTCAGCGCGGAGGCGAGCAGGACGAAGGCGAGCGCGCGGCGGACGATCCCGCCCGGCGCCCGGGACGACAGGCGTGCACCGATCCACACCCCGGGGACGCTGCCGATGAGCAGCGCCGCGGTGAGATCCAGCTGGAAGTCACCGAACAGGATGTGGCCGAGGGCGGCGCTCGCGACCAGCGGGACGGCCTGCACCAGGTCGGTGCCGACCAGGTTGCTGGCCTTGAGGGCCGGGTACAGGGCCATCAGGGCGATGATGATGAGGGAGCCGGAGCCGACCGAGGTCATGCCGACGACGAGCCCGCCGACGGCGCCGACGGCGATCGTGGGGAGCTTGCGGACCCTCACCTCCGGCTTGCCCTGGGGGAGGGGAGCGGCCCGGCCGTCGCGCCGACGCGCGCGCTCGATCAGGCGCAGGTAGGCCCGCAGCGTGAGGCCGCCGGCGGCGATCAGCAGGGCGACGCCGAGGGCCGTCCGGATCACCGCGTCGACCTGCTCGCCCTCGCCCAGGGCGCGCGCGACCAGGACGCCGGCGAACGCCGTGGGGACCGACCCGACGCACAGCCACTTGACCAGGTCCAGGTTGACCGTCCCGCGGCGCAGGTGCACGGCCGACCCCACCGGCTTCATCACCGCCGCTGCCGCGAGGTCGCTCGAGACAGCCGTCAGCGGGGGGATGTTGAAGAACAGCACGAGCACGGGCGTCATCAGGGCGCCACCACCCATGCCGGTCAGGCCGACGACGATGCCGATGCCGAAGCAGGCCGCCACCAGCAGCGGGTCGAGGGTCACCGTGCCCTCCCGTCCCGGTCAGCGGCCCGGTCGCCGGGCAGCACGTGCGCCATCGAGTAGCTCCGCTCGGTCCACGGTGGGGGTGGGTGTTCGGTCGGCAGGACCTGCCGCGTCGTGCCCGCGGTCCCCGCCCACCGAACTGTATCCGCGCGCCCGAGCCCGTGGAGGCCCTTCAGGATCACCTGGTCTCGAACATCGCCAGGTGGTCGACGGCCCCGCCGCGCGCATCGGTGAAGTCGCCGCCGGCGAACAGCCGACCGGTGACGGGGTCGAACTCCATCGCCCAGACGCCGAAGGCGCTGTTGAAGTTGGGGTCGAAGGACAGCAGGGCACCACTGCTGAGCGAGGTGGCGAACGCCTTGCGCCGGGACACCCGCGGGTCGCCCTCGTCGCGGCAGAACGTGCCGGTGGTGCAGTAGTAGTTGAAGTGCCCACCGCTGTACAGGTCGTCGCCGTCCAGGGCGACCGCCTGGTGGTTGCCGTCGGTCTGGTGCGCCTGCAGCTGGCGCCCGGTCAGGTCGAACACGATCGTCCGTCCTCCCGCGCCCGCCACGGCCGCCACGACCCGGTTCGCGGTCACCTCGAGGTCCGTGGTGGGCACGGAGGGCCTCGGGGCGAAGGCGGCGAGCCGCGAGCCGTTGACCGGGTCGATGGCGACCAAGGACCTCGCCGGTGTCGAGAACGTCCCGCCCACGTACACCCGGTTGCCGTCGGGCGAGACGTCCAGCGCCTTGACCTGCTGGTCGAACGAGGGCCTCCACTGGCCGTCCAGCGCGCCGGACGCGAGCGAGAACGCCGCCGCCTTGCCCCGCACCTGCCCGTCGACGCTGTTGATGCCGCCGGCCACGTAGAGGCGTCCGTTGCCGCTGTCGATGTCGCCGACGTACCCCTTGACGGCGGGTGCGAACGCCTGGAGGGCGCCGCCGGTGCCGACGGCCGCGAGGTTCTTGCGCCTCTGCGTCCCGACCCGGTCGAACAGGCCACCGACGTACACGGTGCTGCCGACGACGTGCAGGGCCTTGACCTCCCCGTTCACCGCGGGGGCCCACGGCAGCACCCGGCACGTGGCGGCGTCGAAGGCGAAGGCGTTCGACCGGGGCAGGCGTGCGCCTCCGACGTCGGTCGCCGCCGTGAACAGGCCTCCGACGTAGACGACGCCGTCGCTGATCTCGATGTCGACGACGCGGCCGTCGACCTGCGCGCACCGGTCGGGCACGGACGGGGCCACCGCCTGCGCCGGCAGCGCCGCCGAGAGCGCCAGGACCGGCCCGGCGACGAGGGCGGCGAGGATCGTGGTGAGTCGCATGGAGTGCTTCTTTCCCCGTTCGTGGACTTTCCCCGCAGCCTAGGCGCGGCCCCGATCCGGGTGCACGGTGCGTCACCGGATCGGACCCGGACGGACGAGTCGGACACCCCCCACTCGCCCGTCCTGGCTCGTCCGATCACCCGATGCGGCCGTGCCGCCACCCGTCCAGCCGGTGTCCGAGGTCGTCGCACAGCCGCCGGACCCGGGCGTCGAGGTCGAGGCGCGGCCCGGGGGCTCCGCGCCGGACGGCGCGCGGGTCGAGGTGCAGCGGTGGGGCGCCGACCGCCGTCAGCAGGGCACGGCCGGTGGCGACGGGGTCGGCCCGCAGCGCGTCGTAGGACAGCGGGCGCACGTCCGTGCGGTCGACGAGGGGAGCCACGGCCGACGTGCCGAAGGGGATGCTGTTGCGCAGGTACCAGAAGAGGGCGGCGGCCGAGTGCGGGTCGAGCCGGTGCGGGTCGAGCGCGCGGACGGTCTCCAGCTCGTCGGGGCCCAGGCCGCCCGCCTGCCACGCGCGCAGCGACCGTCCCTCGGCCAGGGCGACCAGGACGTCGCGGTTGTGCGTCCCGAACTTCGCCACCGCGCTGCGCGCGCGGTCGTCGACGTCGCGGTGCACCCAGAGCGCGAGGGCGCGCGGCGAGCCGGTGGCCGCCAGCAGCTCGGCCGTGCGGTGCGAGTCGCAGAGCGGCTTGACCACGACGGCGGCGTGCCTGCTGCGGGCGACGAGCGGCGGCAGGCGCTCGTCGATCACCCTGAAGCGACGGAACACCCGGCGGTCGTTCTCGCCGTGCACCTCTACCGCGGGCGAGGACCCGAGGACGCGCAGCACCAGGTTGGTGCCGGAGCGCTGCAGCCCGACGACCAGGACGGGCGTCCCCGCCCCAGGCGCCAGGCCGCGCCGTGCCCGCCACCTGGCGCGCCGGCGCGCCGCGGCGACCCGGGCCACCAGGTCCAGCTCGTCCTCCTCCACCAGGCGGCCCCAGCCCTGCTCGCGCCCCCAGCGCCAGTGCCGAGCGGCGCGGCGCAGGGTCCGGTACCGCTCGTCGTCCGTGGTGGCCACCGGACCACCGTAGGCGCAGGCAGGCGGGCGACGGATCGCCGAACGGCCCTCTCCCGCCGCCGCCGGTGTCTAGGCTCCTCCTGCCGCACCGAGCGGTTCCGTGCCGGCCAGCGAGGAGGGGTCGTGACCGAGCGCCGCGCCGTCGTCCGGCCGCGTCGCGGGTGAGCCAGGGACCGCCTGCCCGCGAGCCGGTGTTCGTCCTGGGCGCGCCGAGGTCGGGGACGAGCCTGCTGTACAAGGTGCTCTGCCTGCACGACGAGGCGGCGTGGGTGTCGAACTACCACCGCCGGGTACCGGGTCGGCCGCAGGTGAACGTGGTGAACCGGCTGTCACGCGCGATGCCCGGGCCGCGCCGCCGGGTCTGGTTCGGCCAGGACTCCAACGCCTACGTCTTCGGGGACAGGCGCCGGCCGCTGGCGCACCGGTTGTTCCCCATGCCCGTCGAGGGCGAGACGGTCTTCACCTGGGCGGGCCTCACCGAGGACCCTGCCCTGGCCCGGCCGGCCGCAGAGCGGGACCGGGCGATCCGGCGGAACCTGCGGTCGGTGGTGCGATGGGGCGGCGGCCGCGTGCTGGTCAACAAGCGGATCGGCCACAACCGCCGCGTCCCGCTGCTGACCTCGGCCTTCCCCGGCGCGCGGTTCGTCCACGTGGTCCGCGACGGGCGGGCCGTCGCGGCCTCGCTCGAGACGGTCGACTGGTGGCAGGACTCGCGGCTGTGGTGGTACGGCGGCACGCCGCGGCAGTGGGCCGAGGAGGGTCGTGACCCGTGGGAGGCGTGCGCCCGGCACTGGGTCGAGGAGGTGGGGGTCGTCAGCCGGAGCCTGTCGGCCGTCTCGCCGGACGCCGTGCTGCAGGTCCGGTACGAGGACCTGGTGGCAGACCCTGCACGCGCTCTGGACCGGGTGCGGGACTTCACGGGGCTGCGGCCCGACCAGCGGTGGGAGGAGCAGTGGCGCCGGTTGCGCTTCCCCGACCGCAACGAGCGCTGGCGCCGGCTGCTCGGTCCGGACGAGCAGGACCGGGTCACCGCCGTCCAGGGCACCCTGCTGCGGTCGCTCGGTTACGACGCCTGAGCCGGCGGCTCAGGACCGGGCGGTGACCGCCGACAGGTAGTCGTGCCGCGTGGCGCCGTCGGTCGCCTCGCTGAGCACGGTCGCCGGCAGCCGGGTGCGGCGCGCCGGGTGCCGCAGCCGACGACGCATCCGGGGTGACAGGTGCACGGCCCCGCGGTCGCGCAGCGCCGGGGTCCACCAGGCCCGTGGCCCCTGGTCGTCCCAGCGGCCGCCGACCGGGTCCACCAGGTCGAGCGTCCGGGACACCGAGCGCACGGCCGGCCCCACGAGCCGTCCGAGCACGTCCGGCTGGACCGGCGCACCGAGCAGCCGGTGCGCCGACAGCAGCACCGCGCCCACCGCCGCCCGTGCCCGCGCCTGCGTGCAGCGCCGGACCAGCTCGTCCTGGTCGGGGTCGAGCCGACGCAGCGAGCGCTCGACGTCCATCAGCCACCCGACGCGGTGGCCGCCGCTCACGGCTGCGTGCAGGCACAGGTGCAGCACGGTGTCGGCGGCGTCGAGCGTGCGCACCAGGTGCGGGCCGATCCGCACCGGTTCGGCTCGCTCGAGCAGGTCGCGGGTGCGCAGGGAGAAGTCCTCGCGCACCACGCCGCGGTTCAGCACGTCCCAGTGCAGGTCCATCACCGTGCCCTGGGGCAGGACCAGGTGCACCTGCCCGCGCCGCTCCCGCAGGAGCAGGGTCCAGTTCCGGTCGAGCACCCGGGCGCCCGCCGCCTCGAGCGCCTCGACGGCGTCCGCGAAGCGCTCCGGGGCGACCACGACGTCCAGGTCGCCGGCGGGGCGTTCCACCGGGTTCTCGTAGACCCTCGCGCCCAGGGATGCGCCCTTGACCACCACCCACCCCGGTGCCGCGCGGTCCAGCACGGCCGCTGCGGGTCCCAGGTCGGCCACGACCTGCAGCTCGCCGAGGACCGCCCGCGCCCGGGCCGAGCGCAGCTCCTCCCGCAGCCCCGGTGCCTCGACGAGCACCTCCTCGCCGAGGACCAGCAGGTGGTGGGTGACGCGGTGGAACGACGCCGCCCCGACGAGCCACTCGGGCTCCGGGCCGAGGGCCAGCGCCCGCAGCGACCGCGCGGCCGGCTCGTCCGCGCGCCAGGGCCGGTCCAGCGACGAGCGGCCGGCGGCGAGCAGCACCCGGCTGGTCTCCCGGCCCTGCGGCCCGCGCGACCCCGCGACGGTCGGACTCATCGCGGGTCGTGCGTCCGCACCAGGTCGCGCTCGGCGAGCTGCTCGAAGAACTCGATCACGTCGTCCTCCAGGTCGGCAGGGGCGTCGTCCAGCTGCGCCCGCACACGTGCCACGACGTCGCCCAGCGCAGCGCCCTCCTCCGGGAGCGAGTCCCAGATGACGGCGCCGATCCGGTTGATGCCGTGGTACGCGCCCGAGCCCACGTGCAGCACGACGCCGCCCTGCCCGTCGTCGAACATCCGGGCCGCGGCGTGGTCCCCGCGCGCGATCCACGTCGAGCCGTCCATGCCGCTCCTCGTCGCCGTACCGCCCCGGGTCCTGACCAGTGTGGCCGGTGCGGCGGGACGACGTACACCGTTCGGTCCCGGACGCCGCCCCGACCGGGCACGATGTCCCGGTGACAGGCACCTGCTTCGGGCTCGCGCCGCGCACCGGGCTCGACCTGCTGTTCCTGCGTCCGGGGGCGGGTCGTGAGATCGCGGTGACGCAGGGTCGGGTGGAGCCGGCGCCCGACGACGCCGAGCCGGTCGTGCAGTGGCTCCCGCGACCGGGCAACGACCACCACGCCCGCCTGTTCGAGGACGGGGCCGGGCGGTACCGGCTGTGGGTGCAGGACGTCGGCTGGTACGAGGTGGACGTCCCCGGCCGCAGCGTCGTGGTGCCGCAGGACGCCGACCCGCTGCGCCGGGAGCAGCGGCTGTGGGGCGTCCCCGTGCTGCTGCTGCGCGGCGGCGACGACGAGGTGCCCCTGCACGCGTCGGCGGTCGAGGTCGACGGGCGCGCGCTGGTGTTCGTCGCCCCCGGCAGGTTCGGCAAGACCACGCTGGCCGCCGCCTTCCACGTGGCGGGGCACCGCCTGCTGACCGAGGACCTCGCGATGGTGACCGGCGGAGCCTCGCCCGGGGTGCTTCCGGGCCCGCCCGTGCTGCGGCTGCGGCCCGACGTCGCGGCGCGGCTGGTGGTCCCGGACTCGCAGGTGCTGCGCGAGGACCCCGACCGCACCTACATGCTGCTCTACCACGGGCGGCGCGGGTCGGCCGACGTCGTGCCGCTGGCCGGTGTGGTCTTCCTGCACCTGCAGGACGGGCCCGCGCGGCTGGAGCGGGCCTCGGCCGCCGCCCGGCTGCCCGAGCTGTGGGCCACCAGCTTCAGCTTCCGGGCCGACCGGGCGGCTCTGTTCGGGCGGCTCGCCGCGGTCGCGGACCGGGTACCGATGTGGGACCTGCGGCGGACGCCCACCTTCGAGGACCTGCCGGCCGTGGTCGACCTGCTCACCGCGCACTGCCTGAGGGACTGAACGCGGCCCCCGCCAGGGCTCAGCCGGCGGTCGGACCGCCGCCGTAGCGCGCCAGCGGCACGTGGCCCGACCCGCCCGGTGGCGGGCCCACGTCGACGTGGTCGACCTCGACCCACGCGTGGGCGTCCTTGTCCGACGCCGACCGCGGCAGCCCGATCACCACCTCGGGTCGCAGCCCCCGACGGCTGAGCATGGCGAACTGCACCAGGGCCCGGTCCAGGCAGACGGGCCCGCCGCCGGGCCACCGCAGCCGGCGCCAGGTGGTGCGGCCGAGCCACACCGGGTCGACGTCGGCGCCGCCGCGCACCGGCGGGAGGACCGCCAGCTCGCGGACGACGGCGGGGAGCTCGCGGGTGCGCAGCAGCGTCCGCGTGCGGCGGTAGACCTGCCACATCTCGACCAGCAGCGCGGCGCGGTCCGCGGGTCCGGGGGCTCGACCGGTCATCGGGTCAGTACACCCCCAACGTGCCCCGGCGGGTCTCACGAGCGACCGCGAACCGGAAGAACAGGACGCCGGCGACCAGGGTGACCGCGGCCATCGGGGCGAGCTTGGCGGCCAGGACCAGGACGTCGGACCACGCCAGCGTGCCGCCGAGCAGCGCCCTGCGGATGGCGTCGACCGCGAGCCCGACGGGGTTCCAGGCGACCGTGCCCTGCAGCCATCCGGGCAGCAGGTGGACGGGGAAGTAGGCACCCGACAGCAGCGTCATCACGGTGGTGCCGACGCTCACGACGCTGCCGCCGCGGCGCACCGTCAGCGTGCTGGCCGCGCCGACCAGCCCCAGCCCCCAGACGAAGGGGATGAAGGCCAGGAGCACGACGAGCGCGAGCGGACCGCCCGACCAGGCGAAGGAGGCGCCGAAGAACAGCGAGACGAGCAGCAGGAAGATCACGGTGCGGACGGGGACGTACACGGCCTGGTACACGCCGGACCCGAGCTGGATGACGGTCGGCGAGGCGGGGGAGATCATGAGCATCTCGAGGGTCCCCATCACCTGCTCCTGCCTCAGGGCCCGCTGCACCTGGCTCAGCGCCAGGTACATGAAGGACGTGAGGGCGACGCCGACGCTGACGAACTCGACGTAGGAGGTCTCGCCCGCGCCGAACTGGGGGATGGACGAGCTCGGGATCATCTTCCCGAGGAAGTAGAACGTCACCATCTGCACCAGCAGCCCGAACCAGTCGGTGAAGAACGAGATCCGGTAGCTCCAGGAGACCAGGAAGTCGCGACGCACGAAGGCCGCGATGGTGGACGCGCGGTCGACCGTCGTGGCCAACCGCTCCGCCGGGGAGGACCGCACGGCGCTCACGCGTCCACCTCCGCCGTCGGGGCCGGCTGCGGGCCGGGGCTGGTGATCGCCAGGAAGGCCGCCTCGAGCCCGGACCGCTCCTCCCGGCACGCCAGCACGGCCACGCCGGCCCCGGCGAGCCGGCTGATCGCGTCGCCGAGGACGTGGTCCTCGCGCAACCACAGCACGACGTGCCGCGGGTCGCCCTCGACGCCCTCGACGACCGCCCACCCGGAGAGCACCTCCCGGGCCGTCTCCAACGGCGTGCCGCCGGCCACCTGCAGCACGAACCGACGGGTGAGCGACTCCGCCTGCATCTGGGCGACGGTGCCCGCGAACCGGACCGTGCCGTGGTCCAGCACCGTCACCCGGTCGGCGAACCCGCGGATCTCGTCGAGCCGCTGGGTCGCCCACAGCACGCCGGTGCCCTGCGCGGCGACGCCGCGGACGAGGTCCTGGACCACCGTCGCCGCGTGCGGGTCGAGGTCGTGGGTGGCCTCGTCGACCAGCAGCAGCCGGGGACGGGTCAGCATCGCCCGCGCGACGGAGAGCCGCTTCTGCATGCCGTGCGAGTAGGTGCTCACCGCCATCCTCGCCACGTCCTGCAGGCCCACGTCCGCGAGGCACTCCAGCGCCCGCGCGCGCGCGGCCCGGTAGCGCAGGCCGTGCAGCCGCCCGAAGAAGACCAGGTTCTCCAGGCCCGAGATCCGCAGGTAGAACGTGCGATCGCCGGAGGGCACCAGGTTGACCTCACCGACGTGCCGGCCCCGGCTGAGCACCTGCCGGTCGCGCCCGAGGACCTCGACGGCGCCCTCGGTCGGGTCGACCAGCCCGGACAGGATCCGCAGCAGGGTGGACTTGCCCGCCCCGTTCGGCCCCAGCAGCGCGTGCACCTGGCCGTGCTCGAGGACCAGGTCGACGCCGTCGAGGGCGACGCGGTCGCCGAAGGAGCGGCCCAGGGCCGCGACCCGGACCAGGGGCGGACCGGCCGTGCGGGAGCCGGTGGGGGCCGCGCGTCCGCGTGCTGAGCCCGTCACGGCACGGCCCGGACGAAGGCGTGCGCCCAGGCGAGCTTGCGGGCCCAGACGTACTCGCCGAGGTCGAGGTCGCCGGCGGCCACCCTGGCCCTCAGCGCCCGGTAGTCGATGCCGGGCACCAGGTCGTCGCCGTCGAGCAGGGCACGCAGGGACGCGTAGTCGACGCCGTCCATCATCGCCTGGGTGAAGCTGGTCTTGTCGGTGCGGTCCAGGATCGGGTCGGGCACCCGGCCGCGCAGCAGCGCGCGCAGCAGCGGCTTGTTGGTCAGACCGGTGCCGCTGGGCACCGGGAACTTGGTCTCGGCCGGCAGGCCGAGGAAGAACTCCCACAGGTCGACGTCGGCGAAGGGGCGGCGGCTCACCACGCCGTGCACCGACGACACCACGTCCTCGGCCTCGATCGTCAGGCCCGGGCCGCGCACCATCCCGACCTGGCGCGACGCCCAGAGCCGCCGCGGGCCCGCCTCGTGGCCGAACTGCCGCGCCCGGGTCACCGACACCCAGTCGGGCCGGCGCCGCAGCCGGACCCCCCGGCGGTAGGGCGCGACCGTCCGCAGCACCGCGCCGGGCACCATCCCGGCGGCGAGCTGGCGCGCCAACCGGTGGGGCGCCACGCCGTGCGCGCGCTGGTGCTGCAGCCGCCGGCCGACCTCGCCCCACCGGGAGTGCGCCACCAGGTGGGGCAGGAGGCCCTGGCGCATGTCCGTCAGGAACTCGGCCATCTCACCGGTCAGCACGCTGCGGTGCCCGCGCGCCGACACCTCGCGGTAGTTCGTCACCATGTCGTCGATCCACATGGTGGGCACCGGTCCGTCGAACAGCCGGCTCCACTCCGTCAGCCCGGCCCCCGGCTCGTCGTCCTGCGCGGCGTCGCGGGCGCCGTCGCGGCGGTGCGGGTAGGTCTCCAGGTCGAGGTCGAGCTCGCGCGCGACCAGCTCGATCCACCGGGACTCGTCGACCTCGGGGTGGTCGGGGTACAGCGTCGACAGGGCCGGGAGCCGACGCCCGAAGCGGCGCAGGTGGGCGGGGCCGGCGTAGGCCGCGACCGCCGGCGAGTCGACCCCGCCGCTCAACGAGACGACGTCGACGCCGGTGAGGACGCGGTCGCACGCCTGGGTCATCAGGTGGTCGAACTCGTCCTGGACGGCGGCCGCCGTGGTGGCCGGCCGGCTCTCCAGCACGTCCTCGGGGTGCCAGTAGGTGTCGCGGGCCGCGGTCGACCCGTCGTGCCGCAGCACCGTGGCCTTCGGCAGCCGGTCGACGCCCCTCAGGGCGGACGGGCTCTCGTTGTCCACCTCCCCCCAGACGGCGGCGACGACGACGTCCAGGTCGGCCCGCAGCGGGAGCCCGGACCCGACGGCGACCTGCTTGGCCTCGGTCGCCACCGCTACGCGCCGGCCGTCGGTGCGGACGAACAGCGGGGCGAAGCCGAGGTGGTCGCGCCAGGCGAGCAGGGTCCGCCCGTCGAAGGCCACCACCGCGCACCGGCCGCGCATCCGGGTGGCGAAGGCGCCGCCGTGGCGTCGGACGCCGCGAGCCACCACCGCGGCCGCCGTGGTGCCGGCCGGGAGGTCGAGCGCCGCGGCCAGCGCGGCGAGGTTGTCGACCCGGCCCTCCACCGCCACCAGCACGTCGTCGTGGACGGCGACCTCGGCCGGCCGGGCGGTGCGACCTGCCTCGTCGTCGCCCACCGCCACCCCGGCCGCGCAGCCCGCGTGCTCGACCACGGTCGTGACCGACCCGCGGTGCGGGCTGGCCGCGAGCATGTCGCGTACCAGCGCGACCCGATGCGGGTCGGGGTCGCGCAGCACCGCGAGTGAGGCCATGGCGTGATTGTCTCCGGCGGCGCGGTCGGCAGGAGGCGCTTTGGGCCAAGGCGCCGTCCCGCCGCCGGCCGGGTGACGCCGCTCCAGGGGGTGGGGACGCGAGAAGGGGACGGCCCCCGGCCGTCCCCTTCGAGGTGTGGAACCGATCAGGACATCGTCGCGGGGTGGGAGAACTCGTTCCACTTGTCCGTCTCGAAGTCCGTGTTGTCGCTCTTGTCCCCCTTGCCGGGGTTGTCGAACGTGTGACGGGCGATGGTGCCGAAGTCCTGCACCGCTGGCTTCTCGTAACGCAAGGCGATCACCTCCTTCTCAGCGCCGTAGCACCAGGGAAGCACCTCAGGTGACGCGAGGTGATGTCCCGGCGCTCGGGACCACCCGTTCGGAGCATCGGGACGAGCGGGTCGACCGCGGTGGTCACGCAGGGTCAATCGTGGCGGCGTAGGACGCCCCGCTCCACCAGTCGTCGACGGCATGCGCCGTCCGCTCCGGGGACCCGGCCACGAACCGCCCGGTCCGGGCGGTGGCCACCAGGTCGGCCAGCCGGGACAGGGCTCGGGCCGGGTCGCGGTAGTGGTTGAAGCACCGGGCGAGCAGCTCGCGCAGCACGACGTCCGCGGCCACGCCGGCGACCACCGGCCGCTCGGCCGACGGGCCCGACCGCTCCATCAGCGCGATGCCGGCGACGGGGAAGCGGTCGTCCGGCGCCGCCGCCCCACCACCGAGGTCCTGGGGCGTCACCAGGACCTCGTCGGCCAGTGCGGTGCCCTGGACGCCGAGCCGGTCCGCTGACCAGCGGGACAGCGCCAGCGTCCGCGGGTAGGCGACGGCGTCACCCCCCTCCCACGGCAGGACGAGAGCCTCGTCCGAGACGTACGTCCATCCTCGCGCCAGCAGCGCACCGGTGAGGGTGCTCTTGCCCAGGCCGGACGGACCGGGCAGGACCAGCGCGGCGCCGTCGCGCGCGACGACCGCTGCGTGCAGGGCGAGATGTGGGCCCTCGCGCAGGGCCAGGAGGTTGATGGCGTCGAGCGTCGCCGACACCGCTGCCACCCGGTCCATCGCCCGCACGTGCCGTCCGACCTGCTCGGCGTGCACCTCCCACGGACCGGTGCCGTCGACGCGCACCTCCAGCTGCGAGCCGCCGTCCACCTGCCCGTCGTCGGCGGCGGGCCTCGCCCGCTCGGCCAGCAGCGGTGCGACGGCCGACGCCACGGCCGCGCGGACGTCCGGGTCGACGGCGCTGACCCGGACCCGCGCGCCTGCGGCGACGAGCAGCATCAGGTCAGCAGCAGGCCGGACGCGACGAGCTGGTCGAGCGTGCGCCGCACGTCGTCAGCCACCTGCTCTATCGGGACGGCGTGGTGCGCCGCCACCTGCTGGACCAGGTCGTCGACGTCGCGGGCGCCGACCGCCAGGTCCCACACGGTCAGCGCCGTCGAGTTCAGCACGACCACCTCGTCGCTGCCGTCGACGTGCACGAAGGCCGACTCGTCGAGCTGTCGCTCCGTGACCCCCGCCGGGTGCCTCCAACCTGCCATGACGGCATCGTAGGACGCGGCGCCCGCTCGTCGCTGCGTGGTGCCCGAGGTGGCCCGAGGTGCCCGCGTTACACCGTTCGGTGGAATGTGGCATCTCGTGTCTCACGGTCAGTGACTCCCCGATAGGTTGTGCGTCGAAGGTGGCGCAGGCCGTCGGACACCGGCACAGGGCCGGTCCGGTCGGCGCCGGAGGGGGCAGAGATGTCAGACCACGTGGAGACGCCCGGTGTGAGCCGGCGTCGTGTCCTGCGCGCGACCGCGATCGGCGCCGCCTGGGCGGTGCCCACGGTCGGCATCCTCGGCGTGGGCACCGCGCACGCCGACACCCCGAGCGGCACGCCTCCCACGACCGCGCCGCCGACGGTCGAGCCGACGGTCGAGCCGAGCCAGCCGCCGACCACGACGGACGAGCCGACGACGCCGGACACGACCACCACGACCACGGGCGCCGTCCTGCCGGAGCAGACGGCGGGCTCGCCGCGCGCACCGCAGGCCGCCCCCGTCCGCGCCGCAGCTCCCGCCGCGCAGGGGGAGAGCCTGGCGTTCACCGGGTCGGAGACCACGACCGCGGCCACGGTTGCAGCCGGTCTGGTCCTCGGCGGCGCCGCGCTCACCATCGCCAGCCGGACCCGGTCCGACGGCGAGGGCAAGGGCAAGCACACCGCCTGACGCACCTCACCGGCGGGTGCACAGCACCAGGACCTCCTGGTGCGGGGTGTGCGGGAACATGTCGAACACCCGCGCCCGCACCGGCCGCAGCGACGGCATCGCCGCGAGGTCGCGGGCCAGCGTCACCGGGTTGCAGCTGGAGTAGAGCAGGTGCCGCACGGCCGACCGCTCGAGCAGGCCGGCCAGCTCCTCGCCGGTGCCGCGCCGCGGCGGGTTCACCACGACCAGGTCCGGCACGTCCGGGCGCTGCGCCACCCACGCGGTGGCGTCGCCCGCCTCGAACCGGGCCGGGACGCCGGCCTCGGCCGCGCTCTCGCGCGCGGCGGTCACCGCCTCGGGCGTCACCTCGACGCCGGTCACCTCGCGGCCCGACGCGGCCAGGTGCAGCGCGAAACCGCCCACGCCGCAGTACAGGTCCCATGCCGAGCGCCACGGCACCTGGGCCGCCCAGCCGGCGGCCTCGCGGTACAGCGCGGCGGCGACGGTGGTGTCGGTCTGGAAGAACCCGGTCGGCCGCAGGTGCAGGGTGAACCCGCCCACCCGGACGGGCAGGGTGCTGCCGAGCAGCACCTCCTCCTGCTCGCCGTCGAGGACGGCGGCGTGCCGAGGCTGCAGGTCGGCCGACAGCACCCGCAGGTGCGGCAGCGCGGCGCGCAGCCACGGCAGCTGCTTGCGCAGGCGGGGCAGCGCCTCGGTCGAGCGCAGCACCAGGCGCACCATCAGCTCACCGTCCGGGGAGCTGGTGGCGACCACGTGCTTGAGCTCGCCGCGGCGGGCGGGGACGTCGTACGGGGTGAGGCGGGCGCGCGTGACCAGCTCGGCGAGCACCGGCAGGGCGTCGTGCAGCACCGGCTCGTGCAGCGCACAGCCGCGCAGGTCGGTGCCCCGGCCGGCGGCGTCCAGGATCCCGAGCCTCGGCTGCTCGACGGTGCCGCCGACGACCATCTTCGCCTTGTTCCGGAAGCGCTCCTGCGGGCCGGTGACCGGCGGCTCCCACCGCAGCCCCGCGAACGGTGCGAGCAGCTCGCGGGCGCGGGCGTCCTTGGCGGCGACCTGGTCGGCGTACGGGGTGGGCAGCCAGGTGCACGAGCGGCAGGTGCCCGCGTCGTAGTAGCCGCACTCCACCCCACGACGCTCGCACACCCGGTGCGCCGTGCGCGAACGGCCCGGTGCGCGGCCCGCTCCGGGTTCGGGCGGCGCGCTCCGCCGACGTAGGCTGGGAGGTCGCGGGCGCCCGCTCGGGCAGCCCCGCCCCTGGCTCGTGGAAGGACCCATGTCGCTCACCGGACTGGCCGCTGCCCTGCGTCCCGACCCGGGGCTGGCGCGCGCCCTGCCGCTGGTCCCGGCGGCGCCCGTCGTCGACCTCGCCGTCCCCCCGGGCGCGCGCCCGGCCACGCTGGCGCTGGTGCAGGCCGCCCAGCGCTCGGGCGGCGCGCTGCTCGCGGTGACCGCCACCGGCCGCGCCGCCGAGGACCTCGCCGCCGACCTGCGCTGCTACCTGCCGCCGCACTCGGTCGTCGAGCTGCCGGCGTGGGAGACCCTGCCGCACGAGCGGCTCTCGCCGCGCAGCGACACCGTCGCCCGACGGGTCGCGGTGATGCGCCGGCTGGCGCACCCCGGCGGCCCGGACGACGACCCCGCCACCGGCCGGGTCCGCGTGGTCGTGGCACCCGTGCGCGCCGTGATGCAGCCCGTCGTCTCCGGCCTCGGCGACCTCGAGCCGGTCAGCCTGCGCGCCGGGGAGGAGCACGACCTCGACGAGGTGGTGGAGGCGCTGGTCGACGCGGCCTACAGCCGCACCGACATGGTCGAGCGCCGCGGCGAGTTCGCCGTCCGCGGAGGCATCCTCGACGTCTTCCCGCCCACCATCGACCACCCGCTCCGGGTGGAGTTCTTCGGCGACGAGGTCGAGGAGGTGCGCTCGTTCTCGGTCGCCGACCAGCGCTCGCTCGAGGTCGTGCCCGAGGGCGTCTGGGCGCCGCCGTGCCGCGAGATCCTGCTGACCGAGAACGTCCGCTCGCGCGCCGTGGCGCTCAAGGAGCGGATGCCCGGCGCGGCCGAGATGCTCGACAAGATCGCCGCCGGCGTCGCCGTCGAGGGCATGGAGTCGCTGGCCCCGGCGCTGGTCGACGGGATGCAGCCGTTCACCGACCTGATGCCCGAGGGCTCGGTCGTGGTGGTGGTCGAGCCCGAGCGGGTGCGGGCCCGGGCGCACGACCTGGTGCAGACCACCCAGGAGTTCCTCGCGGCGGCGTGGGCGAACGCGGCGTCGGGCAACCAGACGCCGGTCGACCTGTCCCAGGCCTCGTTCCACACCCTCGCGGAGGTGCGCGCCGACGCCCTGCGGTCCGGGCTCGGCTGGTGGTCGGTGTCGTCCTTCGCGGCCGACGCCGAGCTGGCCGGGGTGCCGGGCGGCGGCCGGGTCGACGAGGACGCGACCGGGCACGACGACGAGGACGGCGTCACCGCGCTGAGCGTCGGCGCCCGCGAGGTGCGCGGCTACGCCGGCGACGTGCCGGCCGCGCTGGAGGACCTGCGCGGCCTGGTGCGCGACGGCTGGCGCGTGGTGGTCACGACCCCCGGGCACGGGCCCGCGCAGCGCGTCGCCGAGATGCTCCGCGACGCCGACATCGCCGCCCGGCTGGTGGACGTGGTCGACACCGAGCCGGAGCCCTCGGTGGTGCTGGTGACCACCGCCACGGCGCAGGCCGGGTTCGTCGACGAGGGCCTGCGGCTGGCGCTGCTCACCGAGACCGACCTGCTGGGCCGCAGCGGCCCGAGCACCAAGGACATGCGGAAGATGCCGAGCCGGCGCCGCAACCAGGTCGACCCGCTGCAGCTGCGCCCCGGCGACTTCGTCGTGCACGAGCAGCACGGCGTCGGGAAGTTCGTCGAGATGATGCAGCGGACGGTGGGTTCCGGCCGCGAGCGGGCGACCCGCGAGTACCTCGTCATCGAGTACGCGCCGAGCAAGAAGGGCCAGCCCGGCGACCGCCTCTACGTCCCCTCGGACGCGCTGGACCAGGTGACCCGCTACGTCGGCGGCGAGGCCCCGACGCTGAACCGGATGGGCGGCTCGGACTGGGCCCGCACCAAGTCGCGAGCGCGCCGGCACGTCCGCCAGATCGCCGGCGAGCTGATCCGGCTGTACTCGGCCCGGATGGCGACCGCCGGCCACGCCTTCGGCCCCGACACCCCCTGGCAGCGCGAGCTCGAGGACGCCTTCGCCTACGTGGAGACGCCCGACCAGCTGGCCACCATCGAGGAGGTCAAGGCCGACATGGAGAAGCCGGTCCCGATGGACCGGCTGGTCTGCGGCGACGTCGGCTACGGCAAGACCGAGATCGCCGTGCGGGCCGCGTTCAAGGCGGTGCAGGACGGCAAGCAGGTGGCCGTGCTCGTGCCGACCACGCTGCTGGTGCAGCAGCACCTGGAGACCTTCAGCGAGCGGTTCGGCGCGTTCCCGGTGACGGTCAAGGCGCTGTCGCGGTTCCAGTCCGAGAAGGAGTCGACCGCGGTGATCGAGGGGATCACCGACGGCTCGGTCGACGTCGTCATCGGCACCCACCGCCTGCTGTCGTCCTCGGTGCGGTTCAAGGACCTCGGGCTCGTGGTGGTCGACGAGGAGCAGCGGTTCGGCGTCGAGCACAAGGAGACGCTGAAGCAGATGCGCACCGACGTCGACGTCCTCGCGATGAGCGCGACGCCGATCCCGCGCACGCTCGAGATGGCGATCACCGGCATCCGCGAGATGTCGACCCTCGCCACGCCGCCGGAGGAGCGGCACCCCGTGCTCACCTTCGTCGGTGCGTACGAGGAGAAGCAGGTCGCCGCCGCCGTGCGGCGCGAGCTGCTGCGCGAGGGCCAGGTCTTCTACGTGCACAACAAGGTCGAGACGATCGACCGCGCCGCGGCGAAGATCCGCGACCTGGTGCCGGAGGCGAGAGTCGCTGTCGCGCACGGGAAGATGGGCGAGCACCAGCTCGAGCAGGTGATCGTCGACTTCTGGGAGAAGCGCTTCGACGTGCTGGTCTGCACGACCATCGTCGAGACCGGGCTCGACATCTCCAACGCCAACACGCTGATCCTCGAGCGGGCCGACCGGTTCGGCCTGTCGCAGCTGCACCAGCTGCGCGGGCGCGTGGGCCGCGGCCGCGAGCGCGCCTACGCCTACTTCCTGTACCCGCCCGAGAAGCCGCTCACCGACACCGCGCACGACCGGCTCGCGACGATCGCGTCCAACACCGACCTCGGCTCCGGCATGCAGGTCGCCATGAAGGACCTCGAGATCCGCGGCGCCGGCAACCTCCTGGGCGGCGAGCAGTCCGGCCACATCGCGGGCGTCGGGTTCGACCTCTACGTGCGGATGGTCGGCGAGGCCGTCGCCGAGTTCCGCGGCGACCGCGACTCCGAGCCGCCGGCGGAGATGAAGATCGAGCTGCCCATCGACGCCCACCTGCCGCACGACTACGTCCCGCACGAGCGCCTGCGGCTCGAGGCCTACCGCAAGCTCGCGGCCGCCGACACCGAGCAGGCCGTCGACGAGGTGGTCGCCGAGCTGCAGGACCGCTACGGCGAGCTGCCCGAGCCGGTGCAGAACCTGGTGCAGGTCGCGCGGTTCCGCGTGTACGCGCGGGCCGCGGGGGTCGCCGAGGTGAGCGCCCAGGGCAGCCTGGTGCGGTTCGCGCCGGTCGAGCTCAAGGACTGGCAGGCGGTACGGCTCAAGCGGCTGCACCCGCGGTCGTTGGTGAAGCCGGCGGTCCGCACGATCCTGGTGCCCGCGCCCCGCACCTCCAAGGTCGCCGGGCAGCCGCTGCGCGACGAGGCGCTGCTCGACTGGTGCCGCCGGGTGATCTTCGACGTGCTGCTCGACGACCCGTCCAAGGCGAGCGCGTGACCGACCAGGGTGGCGCGCGCGACCGCGGCGGCCGCGGCGCGCTCACCCTGGTGACGCTCGGGGACCGTTCTCCCACAGGCGTGCTCACCGCCTCCGCGTGGGACGCGCTGCGCGCTGCCGAGCAGGTGGTGCTGGCCTACGGCCTCGACCCGTCATGGCAGGACGCCCTCGACCTCGCGGACGTCGCGCTCACCGCGCCGGCCCCCGGGGGCGTCGACGTCGTGGTGCTGCTCGAGCGCGCGGCCGAGGGTCGCCGGCTCGCCCTGCTCGGGCCGCTGCCCGCGGCGTCCGGCGAGGCGGTGACGCGGGACCTGCTGCGCCGTAGCACCAACGGCAGCCGGGCACCGCAGGTCGAGGTGGTGCTCGGGTCGTGGGACCCGGCCGGCGCCGCGCTGCTCGAGCTGGTCGAGGTGATGGACCGGCTCCGCTCGCCCGGCGGCTGCCCCTGGGACGCCGAGCAGACCCACGAGTCGCTGCTGCCCTACGCGCTCGAGGAGGCCTACGAGCTGGTCGAGGCCGTCGAGCTCGGCGACCGCGCGCACCTGGTGGAGGAGCTGGGAGACCTGCTGCTGCAGGTGGTGTTCCACGCACGCGTCGCGCAGGAGCACCCCGAGGAGCCGTTCGACGTCGACGACGTGGCGGCCGGCATCGTCGCCAAGCTGCGCCGGCGGCACCCGCACGTGTTCGCGGACGCCGAGGCGCCGACGGCGGCGCACGTCGAGGCCAGCTGGGACCGGATCAAGGCGGAGGAGAAGGGGCGAGCCTCGGTGCTCGACGGCGTGCCCGTCGCGATGCCGGCGCTGGCGCGCGCGCACAAGGTCCTCGGCCGGGTCGAGCGCGCCGGGCTCGACGTCGCGCTGCCGACCGGCGACGAGCCCGGCGACCGGATCCTGCGGGAGGTCGCCGCGACCCGGGCGGCCGGTCTGGAGGCCGAGCGGGAGGCGCGCGCGGCGCTGCGCCGCTACGAGGACCGGGCCCGCGCGGCGGAGCGCGGGGCGCCCGAGCCACCGGCGCGGCTGCGCTCGATCGACCCGGGGATGGACCCCGCCGTCGTGGCGGCGGTCGACGAGCGCCTCGCCGGCGTCGTGGCCGAGCACGGCGTCGCGGTCCCGCTCGCCGTCGAGAGCGGCAGCCGCGCCTGGGGGTTCCCCTCGCCGGACTCCGACTACGACTGCCGCTTCCTCTACGTGCGGCCCGCCGCCGACTACCTGTCGCCGTGGCCGCACCGCGACGTGGTCGAGACGCCGCTGGACGCGGTGCTCGACGTCGGCGGGTGGGACCTGCGCAAGGCGCTGCAGCTGCTGGTCAAGGGCAACGCCACGGTGCTGGAGTGGCTGCGCTCGCCGATCGCCTACGACGTCGACCGGGAGTTCCGCGACACGCTGCTCGCGCTCGCCGACGAGGTCGTCGACCGCGACGCGCTCCGCCGGCACCACCTGCACGTCGGCCTCGGCCAGCGCGAGACCCTCGGCGACGGCCGCGACGTGCCGCTGAAGCGGGTGTTCTACGCGCTGCGGCCCGCGGTGACACTGCGCTGGCTGCGCGAGCACCCCGACCGCGCGGTGCCCCCGATGGACCTGCCCACCCTGCTCGCCGAGGTCGACGTCGCGCCGGACGCGCGGGCCGCGGTCGAGCAGGCCGTGGCGCTCAAGGCCGTGACCCGCGAGCTCGGCACGGGCAGGGTGCCGCCGGTGCTGCTGGCGCTGCTGGACGCCGAGCTGGTGCCGGACGAGGTGGCACCGGCCCCCGAGGAGGCGGCCGACGCCACCCGTCGCGCCACGGAGCAGGCGGCCGAGGTTTTCCGGACGGCGGTCGCCCGGTGGGGACCCGGGTCCCCGGTCTAGTCGACCCAGCCCTGTGCCGCGAGCAGGTCCAGGACGCGCTGGACCGCCTGCTCGCGGCTCTGCGTCGAGGTGTCGACCGCCAGGTCGGCGTCGGTCGGCACCTCGTACGGCGAGGAGATGCCGGTGAAGTCGGGCAGCTGACCGCTGCGTGCCCGGGCGTACAAGCCCTTGAGGTCCCGCTGCTCGCACACCTCGATGGGCGTCGACACGTGGACCAGGACGAAGCCCGCGTCGCGCTCGACCATCGCGCGGATGTCCGAGCGCGTGGCCGCGAACGGTGCGATCGGCGAGCAGATCGCGACGCCGCCGTGCGAGGCCACCTGCGCGGCGACCCAGCCGATCCGGCGCACGTTCGTCTCACGGCCCTCGCGGTCGAACCCGAGCCCGGACGACAGCAGCCGACGCACGACGTCGCCGTCGAGGAGCGAGACCGTCCTGGTGCTCTCGACGGACAGACGGTCCGCGAGGTCCCTGGCCAGCGTCGACTTCCCCGAGCCGGACAGCCCGGTCAGCATCACCACCAGACCCCGTCGTGGTCGTGGCGGCCGCCACCGACGGAGCGCGGCGGACACGGCCTCGTGCACGTGGGGCACGGGGCCGACCGACCTGGCGTCGTCGAGCGCCGCGGCGGCGAGGGTCCACAGCCGGTCGCCGGCGGTGTCGCCCAGGACGAGCCCACGACGACCCGCCAGGCGGGCGGCGAGGACCGCGGCCACCTTGACGTCCGACTCCGGGTCGCGCAGGTGCAGCGGCGCCACCAGCACGCGTGCGTCGACCCCGAGCCGGTCGAGCACGGCCCGCACCGCGGCGACAGCCGTCCTCGCCGGCGGGTGGTCGCGGCTGCTGCCGCCCTCCGGCACGAGCACCAGCGCCTCGCCGTCGCCCTGCCGCGCCAGCCGGGCGAAGTCCTCGAGGACGTCGGTGTCGGTGTCGACCGGAGGGCGCAGCACGACGAGCACAGCGCCCGGGACGAGAGGCTCCGTCGGCTCCAGGTCGAGGGCGAGGGAGGCCAGAGGTCGCGCCTCGCGCGCGCGCCGGCGGCGCACCTGCGCGACGACGAGGGACGGGTCGAGCGGGTCGGGGACGACGTCCAGCACGTCGGCCAGCGGGGTGTGCTCGACGTCGCGCAGCGCCTGCCCGGGGACCGGACCGTCGAGCAGGGTCGCCGGCAGCCGGACGCTCGAGGTGCCGCCGGGGGCGGGCGGTCCCACCGGGAGGTCGCTGCCGGCGACGACGCCACCGAGCAGGTGCCCGTCGGGCAGGACACCCCCCAGGACCAGGTCCAGGTCGCAGGCCTGGGCCGCGGTCAGCGGGGCACCCGCGTCGTCGCGGGGGCGCGCCGGTTCGCTCATGTGGTGGGCTCCGGTGACGCGACGGCGTCCGGCCGCCGCAGGGGCCGGACGGGCTGCGAGGTCCGCTGGCCCGGGATCGAACTCTAGTGCGCGCCGTCGCGGGTCGGGGGCCGGAACACCACAGCCGCCCGATCGCCGGCCGACCCCCGTGTCCGCATCGCGGAGCGCCTGAGCGCCCCGCCCCGTCCGCGCGTCTAGGCTCGCACCGACGCTCGCCCATCACCGACAGGAGTACACCGTGGCCATCATCGAGGCCGTCGGCGCCCGGGAGATCCTGGACTCGCGCGGCAACCCCACCGTCGAGGTCGAGGTCGCCCTCGACGACGGCACCATCTCGCGCGCGGCGGTGCCGTCCGGCGCCTCCACCGGCGCCTTCGAGGCGGTCGAGCGCCGCGACGGCGACGACTCGCGCTACCTCGGCAAGGGCGTCCAGGACGCCGTCGAGGCCGTGCTCGACACCATCGGCCCCAAGCTGGTCGGCTTCGACGCGCACGAGCAGCGCCTGGTCGACCAGGAGATGATCGACCTCGACGGCACCGACAACAAGGCCACCCTCGGCGCGAACGCCGTCCTCGGTGTCTCCCTCGCGGTGGCCAAGGCCGCCGCGGAGTCGGCGCGGCTGCCGCTGTTCCGCTACCTCGGCGGTCCGAACGCGCACGTGCTGCCGGTGCCGATGATGAACATCCTCAACGGCGGCGCCCACGCCGACTCCGGCGTCGACATCCAGGAGTTCATGGTCGCCCCGATCGGCGCGCCGACCTTCAAGGAGGCGCTGCGCTGGGGCGCCGAGATCTACCACGCGCTGAAGTCGGTGCTGAAGAGCGAGGGCCTGGCCACCGGCCTCGGCGACGAGGGCGGCTTCGCGCCGTCGGTCGCCAGCAACCGCGAGGCGCTGGAGCTGATCGCCCGCGCCGTCGACAAGGCGGGCTACGGCCTCGGCACCGACGTCGCGCTCGCGCTCGACGTCGCCGCCACCGAGTTCTACTCCGACGGTGCCTACACCTTCGAGGGCCAGCAGCGGACGGCCGAGGAGATGATCGCCTACTACGTCGAGCTCGCCGGCGCGTTCCCGATGGTGAGCATCGAGGACCCGCTCTCCGAGGACGACTGGGAGGGCTGGACCGCCATCACCACCGAGCTCGGCGGCCGGGTGCAGATCGTCGGCGACGACCTGTTCGTCACCAACCCGACCCGGCTGGCGCGCGGCATCACCGAGGGCGCGGCCAACTCGATGCTGGTCAAGGTCAACCAGATCGGTTCCCTCACCGAGACGCTCGACGCCGTCGCCCTGGCCCACCGCAACGGCTACAGCTGCATGATGAGCCACCGCTCCGGCGAGACCGAGGACACCACGATCGCCGACCTCGCGGTGGCCACCGACTGCGGCCAGATCAAGACCGGCGCGCCGGCCCGCTCCGAGCGCGTCGCCAAGTACAACCAGCTGCTGCGCATCGAGGAGGAGCTCGACGACGCCGCCCGCTACGCCGGTGCCGGCGCCTTCCCGCGCTTCTCCGTGACGGACGCGCAGGGCTGACCGCCGTGGCGACCCGCAGGCCGACGCACCCGAGGACCAGCCGGTCCTCGGGTGCGTCGGAGCGCGGTCGCCGCCCCGGCGAGGCGGCACGCACCCCGCGGGTCGCCGGTCGTGCGCCGCGGGTCGCGACCCCGCCGCGCGGGCTGTCGCGGCGCGCCGCGGTGATGGCGGTGCTGCTGCTCGTGGTCGCCACCGCCGTCTCGCCGTTCGTGCGGGCGCTGGTGGCCCAGCAGAGCCGGATCGCCGCCCTGGAGGCCGAGGTCGCCGAGCGCGAGCAGCGCGTCAGCGACCTCGACACCGAGCTGGCCCGCTGGGACGACCCCGCCTTCGTCGTCGCGCAGGCGCGCCAGCGCTTCACCTACGTGATGCCGGGCGAGGTCGGGTACGTCGTGCTCGACGACCCCGCCACCGCCGACGTCGAGCAGGACCCCACAGGTGCTGCGGCAGAGGAGGTCTCGCACGCCTCCGGCTCGTGGTTCGGCGCGCTGTGGACCTCGGTGCAGGTCGCGGGCGAGGCTCCCGACGACGCCGGCGAGGAGCCCACCGGCGAGCTGCCGCAGAGCCCGCCCGCCACCACGCCCGCGCCCGCGCCCGAGGTGAGCGGGCAGCCGTGACCGACGGGCACCACCCCGGCCGCCACCCCGGCCAGGCCGTCGACGAGCCGGTGTCGGTCGCCGACTCCGACGACGTCGCCGCCCAGCTCGGCCGGCGGCTGCGCGGCGAGCACACCGCCGCCCACCGCTGCACCTGCGGCGCGGTCGACGTCGTCCGCACGGCGCCGCGGCTCGACGACGGCACGCCGTTCCCCACGACGTACTACCTGACCTGCCCGCGGGCCACCGGCGCGGTGAGCACCCTGGAGTCGCAGGGGCTGATGCGCGCGATGACCGAGCGCCTGGGCACCGACGACGAGCTCGCGGCCGCGTACCGGGAGGCGCACGAGGACTACCTGGCCCGGCGCGCCGAGCTCGGCGACGTGCCCGAGATCGACGGCGTCTCGGCCGGCGGCATGCCGGACCGGGTCAAGTGCCTGCACGTGCTGGTGGCCCACTCGCTGGCCGCGGGCCCGGGCGTCAACCCGCTCGGGGACGAGGCGATCGCGGCGCTGGACGACTGGGGCGCGAGGGGGCGGTGCGTGTGACCGGCCACGTCGGTGCGGGCGGGGCCCGGCGGGTCGCCGCGTTCGACTGCGGCACGAACTCGCTGCGGCTGCTCGTGGCCGACGTCGCCGGCGGCGCGCTCACCGACGTCGTCCGCTCGATGGAGGTCGTGCGTCTCGGCCAGGGCGTCGACCGCACCGGCCGGATCAGCGACGAGGCGATGGCCCGCACCCTCGAGGTCGCCCGCCGGTACGCCGCGACCTGCGACGAGCTGGAGGTGGAGGCCAAGCGCTTCGTCGCCACGTCCGCCAGCCGCGACGCCCAGAACGCCGGCGACTTCGTCGAGGGCGTGCGCGCGGCGCTCGGCATCTCGCCCGAGGTGATCAGCGGCCAGGAGGAGGCGGCGCTCTCCTTCGCGGGCGCGACCTCCGGCGTCGGCGGCGACGGCCCGTTCAGCGTCGTCGACCTCGGCGGCGGTTCCACCGAGCTGGTGCTCGGCGAGCGGGTCGACGGCCGGGCCACGGTCTCGCAGGCGTTCTCGATGGACGTCGGCTGCGTACGGATGACCGAGCGGCACCTGCACGGCGACCCGCCCACGACCGACGAGGTCGCCGCGGCGACCGCCGACGTCGAGGCGGCGCTCGACGAGGCGTCGCAGCACGTCGACCTGTCGCGCACCCGCGTCCTGGTCGGCGTCGCCGGCTCGGTCACCACCGTCACCGCGCACGCCCTGCGGCTCGACCGCTACGACCCCGAGGCGATCCACGGCGCCGTCCTGCCCGTCCCGCAGGTGCTCTCGGCCTGCGACGACCTGCTGGCGATGCCCCGCGCCGACCGGGCGGCCCTCGGCTTCATGCACCCCGGCCGCGTCGACGTCATCGGCGCCGGCGCCCTGGTGTGGTCGTGCGTCGTCCGCCGTGTCGCCGGCGCCGCCGGCCTGACCGAGGTCACCACGAGCGAGCACGACATCCTCGACGGCATCGCGCTCGCCCTCGCCGGCTGAGCGACCTGTCAGACGCTCCACCCCGCCCGCCCTGTGCGCGATCTGACAGGTCCGCGGCCCCGCCGGCCTGTCAGACGCTGCTCTCGTCCAGCCCGGATGTTGAGTCCCGTCAGATCGCGTACGTGCTTGTCCCGTTGAGATCGCTGACACCTGGTGGTTGTGGCGCGAGGGTGTGCCATGGCCGGAGATGGGGTCGCGGTGGATGCGGAGCTGGCGGGCGCGGT